>Ga0315312_1000003_pt1 | contig 1943968 bp, 1978 predicted proteins | sample TDP7_MG_FD_203629 | JGI IMG/M metagenome (GOLD analysis project Ga0315312, IMG submission 203629) | Freshwater sediment microbial communities from Lake Towuti, South Sulawesi, Indonesia - TDP7 | ecosystem: Environmental > Aquatic > Freshwater > Lake > Sediment | place: Indonesia: South...
ACAAAAATATAGAACTCATCAGTTTTCAGCCATTCTTTCTAGATTAAATCCTTAAGAACTGCGTTTAAGCCTGCCATTCGACGAGTTTGGTCAAGCCTTCCTTCAAAGAAAACACGGGCTGGTATCCCAAGATTTTTCTAGCCTTCTCGATGCTTGCGTAACTGTGCTGAATGTCTCCAAGTCTTGGATCTTTATGAAGCGGTTTCAAATCTTTCTTGCCCATGATTTCTCGTAGGTTATCGACAAGTTTGTTAATAATCGTAGCCATGCCGGTTGCGATGTTGAACGCCTCGCCCGCTGCTTCTCTCTTGGTCAAGGCGAGCATGTTGGCGTTGACCACGTCTTCCACGTACACGAAGTCTCGTGTTTGTTTTCCATCTCCGAAAATGATGGGCTGTTGGTTTCGCAACAGTCGGTTCACGAATATAGTTATTACCCCGCTGTACGGACTGTAGGTCTGTCTTGGTCCGTAAACGTTGAAATAGCGTAGGCAAACCGTTTCTAACCCGTACGCTGTGCAGAAGACTCCACTGTAGTTTTCAGCGGCCAATTCGGATACGGCGTAGGGCGAAATAGGTTTAAGAGGCAAGTCCTCATGGATTGGCAGTGTTTTGGTGCTTCCATAGATTGAAGCCGATGAGGCTTGTATGAAACGCCTTACGTCAGAATCGAGGCTAGCCTTGAGAAGGTTCAATGTTCCGGTCACGTTGACCTCGTTTGCCAACAAGGGGTCCTCCACAGAGCGGGGCACGCTGACCACCGCGGCTTCGTTGAAAACTGCGTCAACGCCTCTTACCACACGTTTAACGAGGTTCATGTTTCGGACGTCGCCTTGAACAAATCTGAAGTTCATGTTATCCTTATGATGCGCAACATTTTCCAGTCGACCAGTGTAGAGGTTGTCTAGAACGGTCACTTTAGCGCCTTCTGCGAGCAGTCGGTCAACTATATGGCTGCCGATGAAGCCCGCACCGCCTACTACCAAGATTTTTGAGAAGTCTGCTATCATGGATGCACGCTCTCTTTGTCTTCGATATTTCGTTTATGTAATATTGTTCTAGTGGAAACACTGCTTTTAGGCTTTGTTTCTTTCCTAATCTCCTAGACAAATGTTACAGAACAAGTTTTAGCGAGGATTGAAAAATTGAACGTTGATCTGAACAACAATGATATGCGTAGGCGTCGTGACCGCCTCTACATTATGGCTGAGATACTTGAAGTGACGTTGGAAGGCTCTCTCAAGACTCAGGTGATGTATAAGGCTAACCTGAGCTTTGCCCAATTGAACCATTACCTCCGTCTTCTCTTAGACCTAAAACTGCTCGAGGTGAAAGAAAACACTGAAAAAACAATATTCAAGACAACCACTAAAGGCATGCGCTTCCTCGAGAGTTACAAGCAGATACGAGACCTAATGAAAAAAGGCGAAAAAAATGGTCCCGAAGGCGCGAATCATTCGGTTTTTCTAGTGAAACGCGGCAATCACGTAATCTGTAAGGAATCTCCTTAGAAAAGCATCACAATTTCTTAGATCTAGTTTATCTGTTTTTAATTTAGCAACAGTTTTCTTTACGATAGGAGCCTCGCCGTAACACCGTCAAACTTCACTGTCTTTGTTTCACCGGTTTTGACGTTTTGGAACTTCACCTTATAAATTGGGGTGTAAATGACGGCGCGATCGGAAACCTCGAAGAGTTCATAGACGATTCTTTTGATTTCCTGTGGTCTTTTTACAATCTTGTTCCGAATTATGTCTACCTCTTCGTTTGGAAGAATTTCGAGTTTTTTGGTGTTCTCAATCTCGGCTAAAAGTTTTTTTGACTGCTCTTCTGAGGGTGCAGAAGGTATGCGCTTGGGAGACACCTCTCTTCCGTCCGCCGAGAGAACAAGGTATGCCTTTGCTTGATGCACCAGCCGTTCTTCTCCTTCGATTCTAACAGCTTTGCCTGGGGGTTCGTTTGAAGTCTCAGGCTTGAACGTTTGTTTGAAAAGAATAACTTCTTGGGCTTTTTCGTCCACTCTGATGGTGTAGATTCGCTTTCTGTAGTAGTCTATGGTGTATTTTCCATCCACAATAACAAACGCTTCATAGTCCTTCTCAAACGAAGCCTGCTGAATTTGGTCCGGATTGGGTTTTAAAAAGCCGAATTTCACGAAGAGTCTGTCTTTGACCTTTTCGGTGGCGAGTTTTATAACCGTTGGGTCAATTAGGGTTTTGTAAACTATGATTTTTCGTTCTGCGATTTTTTCAGGCGTGGGTTCAGCGAGTCCTTCTTCAGCAGAGGATGCCATAACTGTTTGGGTTTCGCTCAATCATTTACACCCCAATCTGAAAAGGCGTGGGTTTGTTAATTAATCATTTATGAATCTAGGCTCAATATTGATGGTGAAACTCCATGTTTTTATGTTTCAACCACCATTAAGATTTAGCAATATGTGCATGAGAGGCTGAATGCGTCATGAACAAGGTCCAGCGACTTGTTGTTACCGTTAAGGAAATCCGTGGAAAATGCCCTGTCCACAGGGTTGGAGACAGAATCGTGATAGAGGCTCCTAAAATAGTCACTGGAGAGACCAGTGCGCTCTGCGTTCACGCCCTCGGCTCCATGCTGTCCCTAATAATCCCTCTCGCCCGAGGCATCGGCTTCAAAGACTTAGGCCTAAGTCACAAAGAGGGAAACGTTGGCTACGTTCAATGTCTTGACCCCGGGCAGCCTTATACTCTAGGTGGAACGGTGATTTTCGAAATAAAAAGAGAACCCATGAAGTAAGCCTTTTATTTGTAAGCCGCAAGATAACGTAAGTCAAATCGGTGAAGGCATATGATTCATCCTCTGCTCCAGTTCATAAGCTTCATCGTGAACCTCATAGTGTTAACTATAGTTCTCTATGTGGCTGGGCTCATCGTCGTTGGCAAGAAGCGAGCACAGTTTTTAGACGCTTTTGTAATAGCACTTTTAGGCACTGTCATCAGCACTTTTTTCATGGTTTTTCTTGCCGACATTCCCCTTCTCACATTTGATGGAAGAAAAATTACAATGGGTGCTGGTCTCGGTTTGATACTCTCTTTTCTGGGTTATCTGCTCTTAATCAGACACTATTATGAAACTGGTTGGTTAGGCGCCCTCGCCGTGGCGATTCTGGCTGTAATTGTTTTTGTGGTATTTACAGCCATTTTGGCAGTCTTATTGTTCATTCCGTTTCTACTTTTCACATAGATATTGAAACTTCACAAAAGACTAGTATCAGCGCGTCAGATACAGCTAAAACATGGATGAAGGAAAGAAACGAACCCTAACACTTGGCCTCATCTTCTTGTTTTTCTTAGTCTTAGCCTACGTTGAGAACACATCGTTCTTTGTGTATATCAGAGATAGTTTCACAACTCCACCGTTGGCTGTGGTGCTTGTTTTCATCCACAACGTGCTGGCTATTTCTCTTATCATACTTGGCATGGCGTTTTACGTTGAGATTGTTTTGAATTTTATGCCGAAAAGAAAAATCGAGTACGTTGTGCTCCAGAACCCAACAGTGTTCGCTGTGGTGTTTACAGTAATGATTTTGGCTATAAGCATTTTCAGAGCAAGCACTCTCATTAGGGGTGGGGTCGACGTTGGAAGTCTGGCTCTCGTTATCTTGGTTAGCGCTCCAAACGCGCTAGTCGAGGGCTACGGAATATTTCAAGCCATAAGGAAAACTCTGTCCAAAAACCTGACTTTACGCAGCCTTGGAGCAATCTACCTCATTTTCTTTGTAGCCGCTGTCCTCGAGGTGGGTTTCGTTCAGCTCTTGCTCTGGATTTCGGGCTAAATAGCTGAAAACCGCCCATTCTTCGGAAAAGTTTTTGTTGAACAATCCCCCGCAATTAAAACAAAACGATAGGGTGGATTCCGTGAAAACCGCTGTTGTGGTTGTTGACATGATTAACGATTTTGTGACGGGTGTGTTCAAGAATGAACGTGCCGCCAAGATAATTCCCAACGTCAAGAAACTACTTGAGTTTGCACGGAAACAGAGAGTCCCAGTTGTCTACGCAACCGATGCTCACTTGCCCAATATAGACCCTGAGTTTGATGTTTGGGGCTCCCATGCCGTTGCGGGCACGTCGGGCGCCCAAATAGTTGAAGAATTGAAGCCCCACAAAGGCGATTTTCGTGTACTAAAGAGGAAATACAGCGCCTTTCAAGGCACTGACTTGGACCAACTGCTTCGAGAATTAAAAGCTGACACTGTAATTCTTACGGGTGTGGTGACCGACATCTGTATTCAACACACCGCTGCAGACGCCTTCTTCAGAGGCTACAAAATCATAGTGCCCCGAAACTGCGTGGAGGCAGCAGATGCACCGACTCAGAACGCAGCAATTAAATATTTGAGAAAAGCCTATGGGTGCGAAATAACCACTAGCAATGAATTGATGAAAAAGCAGTGGACGTAGAGAGGAAAGTGGAAACGAAAAAGCATCGACTCGATTTCGTGGACGATAACAACATGGGCTTGCTGACTGATCTGTATGAGTTGACGATGTGCGCTAGCTATTTTGATAACAAACGGAATGAATTGGCAACTTTTGATTTGTTTATAAGAAAACTGCCGCCCAACAGGTCACACTTTGTGTTTGCAGGTTTAGAGCAAGTGCTACTTTTTCTCAAGAACATGAGGTTCAATACAGAACAAATCAATTACCTGAGACAACAAGAGTTCAAAAAAGACTTTCTCAATTACCTAAAAGACTTCAAGTTCAGCGGAGAGGTTTGGGCTGTTCCCGAAGGGACAATCGTCTTCCCAAACGAACCCTTGATTAGAGTTACTGCGCCCATAATTGAGGCTCAATTGATAGAATCTTTTCTACTTAACACCGTTAATGTCCAGAGCATGATTGCAACCAAAGCGTCCAGAGTTGTAAGCGCTGCTCAAGGCAGACCAATAATTGAATTTGGTTTGAGGAGGACACACGGGGCAGACGCAGGGATGAAAGCGGCGAGATGCAGTTACATAGCGGGCTGCAATGGAACTTCCAATGTGCTCGCAGGCATGACATATGGCATTCCAATCTTTGGAACGATGGCTCATTCATTCGTGATGTTTTTCGATAAGGAAATCGAAGCCTTCAGAGCGTTTGCAAGAACCTTTCCAAAGAAATCCTTGCTTTTGATTGACACCTTCGATGATGTTGCAGGTGCAGAAAAGGCGGCAATTGTCGCAAATGAACTGAAAAAGAAAGGTTACAAGCTGAGCGGTGTAAGGATAGACAGCGGCGATTTGGTGGAGATAAGCAAAAAGGTAAGGGCCTTATTGGATGAAAAAGGGTTAAATTACGTCAAAATATTTGCGAGCGGCGACCTTGACGAGTATAAGATACAAAGGCTATTGCATCAAGGAGCAAAGATTGACGCTTTCGGCGTGGGGACTAGGATGAGCACTTCTGAGGATAGGCCCTACGTTGACGTAATCTATAAATTATGCGAAAAAATGGATACGAAAGGCAAGTTTGCGCCAACGATGAAGCTGAGCAAGGGCAAGATTACGCTTCCCGGAAGGAAACAGGTGTTCAGGGTCAAAGACACCGCGGCTAATTTCGTGAAAGATGTCATTGCTTTACACGATGAAAAAGTTGAAGGCGACCAACTACTGGTCAAAACAATGGAAAAAGGCGAAATAGTTTACCATATGCCCTCACTTGAGGAGATCAGGAAAAAAGCCTTAGAAAACCTTTCGAGGCTTCCTGAAAAATACAAGCGCTTCAAAAACACGCCTCGATACCCAGTTGAGTTGAGCCCGGCATTGAAGAAAATGATAAATGAATTAACCGAGGCATTGAAGAAGATTGAAGTTGAAAATCCTATCTAAACCTTAGAATTTTTGTTAAACCCATCTTCTCAACGCGCGTGTCAGCTTATTTTTTTCTTTAAGCGCTAAACCATGAAAGTCGCAGAAAGCCGACAATCCACCTTAAGCAACGGATTTCGGAAAGGGTTTATAACACAGAATGTTTTCTATGCTGTGTTATTGCGAGGAAGCAGCGCCATGGTCAAATTCATATTCATAACAGGAGGCGTGCTTTCTTCAGTAGGCAAGGGCATCATCACATCTTCAATCGGCAAGATGCTTCAAGCCCGAGGCTGGGAGGTCACAGCTATCAAAATCGACCCCTACGTGAATGTTGACGCTGGCACCATGAACCCATACATTCACGGAGAAGTCTACGTCACAGACGACGGAGGTGAAACCGACCTAGACTTAGGATGGTACGAAAGATTCCTTAACATCAACCTCTGCAAACACAACAACATCACAACCGGACAGGTTTATCAAGCGGTCATCGAAAAAGAAAGAAAAGGCGACTTCCTGGGAAAATGCGTCCAAATAGTACCCCACGTAACCAACGAGATCAAACATCGAATCCGATACGCGGCAAACGAGTTCAAGGGTGACGTTGTCTTAACCGAGTGTGGAGGAACAGTCGGCGACATCGAGGGGCTACCGTTCTTAGAAGCAATCCGACAAATGCGGCTAGAAGAAGGCTTCGAAAACACGCTGTACGTTCACGTTGCCCTCGTTCCAATATTAGACGTGACAGGCGAAATGAAAACCAAGCCCCTACAGCACAGCGTGAACGAGCTGCGTCGCATAGGCATCCAACCAGACACAATCGTTGCTCGTTGCAAAGAAATGATTGACATCGAGTCTTTACGAAAAATAGCTTTGTTTGGAACGATACCCGAAAACGCTGTTTTTTGTTCTTACAACGTCGCTTCAATTTATCAGGTTCCGTTAATTCTTGATGAACAGGGAATGGGTGCCTACGTCTGCAAGCGGTTAAAATTGCCCGAAAGAAAACCCAAATGGAGCGAGTGGAAAAGATTTGTTAAGGCAGTTTTAAACCCACGCTTCGAGGTCAAGATAGCCCTAGTCGGTAAGTACGCCGGCTTGGTTGACAGTTACGTGAGCATGAACGAAGCGATGCGACACGCCGGAGCCGCCAATCAAACGCGCGTTCACGTCGAATATTTGGAAGCAGAAACATTCGAGAAAAACCCACAAGCATTGGAACAACTACGAAATTACGATGGAATCTTCATCCCATACGGCTTTGGACCCAGAGGCACAGAAGGCAAAATGAAAGCAATACGGTTTGCCCGTGAGAACAATGTTCCCTTCTTGGGCATCTGCTACGGCTTCCAACTTGCGGTGATCGAATTCGCTCGCAACGTATGCGGGTTAAAAGACGCTAACAGCACAGAAGTCAATTCAGAAACGTCTCATCCAGTTATCGACCTCATGCCCGAACAGTTAGAGGTCAAACACAAAGGTGCAACCATGCGCTTAGGAGCCCACAAAATTGTTATAACCAAGGGCACGTTGGCACACAAACTGTATGGAAATGAGGAGATTAATGAACGCCATCGCCACCGCTGGGAAGTCAACCCCAAATTCTTGAACATTTTAACAGAGCACGGAATGATTTTTTCTGGCAAGAGCCCTGACGGTCGAAGAATGGAAATCTTGGAGCTGCCTGAAAAATCCTATTTCTTTGCGTCTCAATTCCACGGAGAGTTCAAGAGTCGCCCGGGAAAGCCTGACGCCGAGTATTATGGGTTTGTCAAGGCTTGCTTGAGCAAGAGGTTGCGTGAACCTGAACCCCAGCATACGATTAAAACTGGCGTCTCCAGACAGAAAACCTACGTTGCGAAGAATATAAAACATGACTAGCGCAATTTGCTCTATTCATCATTGGACGCTTTTAAATGATAGACCAAAAACGTTTCACAAAAAGGACAGCTGCCGTGCTTATAATGGTTGGTCTGTTCGTTTTTCTTTTGTATCTCTACTTTTTCGTTCCCTTCAAAGAAGTTGTGTCAACGGTTCAGCAGGCTAACCTGGTCTATTATTCATTGGCTTTTGGCGCGCTTATCCTGAGTATGGCTTTTTACTCCTTGACATGGCATGGTTTGCTCAGCATCCTCTCGGTTAAGTCTTCTTTTCGTAAAGCGTTTCAGTTTGTTTTGATAGGATCTTTTGTCGATCTTTTGGTTCCTGCCGAATCAGTTAGCGGAGACATATCAAGAATCTTTCTAATGTCCAAAGAGTCCGGTGAAAACGCTGGAAAAGTCACAGCCTCTGTTATTGGTCAACGGATTCTGTCTATGGCTATAACGTTTGGCGGTCTGGTCATCAGTTCGGTGTACTTTATTTTAAAGTATCAGCCGTCCTTGCTTGTCATAGAATTCATTGGAATAATCGTAGTCTCGAGCGTAATCGTGTTGAGTTTTTTGTTTTATCTCAGCGCCAAAAGGCAAGCAACAGAGAGGATAGTTAAATGGATAATCAACTTTATAGCGCGTTTCCTCAGAGGGCGCTGGCGACTGGGCAGTCTTAAATCGAAAGCCATGAAAATGTTACGCGCGTTTCACGACGGGATCGCAACATTGGGCAAGCGTCCCAAATCGCTTGCTTTGCCTGTGCTCTTTACGATTTTAGCTTGGTTTTTCGACTTGCTTATTGCAGTCTTGGTGTTTTTTTCTCTGGGTTCCCTTGGTGAAAGGGTTTCTCTAAGCGCCATTGTGATTGTCTACTCCATTGTTGTTGGGATTCAGTATATCCCCGTGGGCATACCCGGCGAAGTTGGGTTGATCGAAATTGTTATGACTAGTCTCTACACGTTGCTTGGCGTTCCAATAGCGTTGAGCGCTGTCGCGACAGTGCTCATTCGGGTTATGACCCTGTGGGTGAAGCTGCTCATCGGCGGTGTGGCTGTTCAGTGGCTCGGAATCAAGGGTTTTAGAGGCGCTGTTACCCAAAACTGAGTTTGTTCACTCCTTCTCTCGCATGCGTGAGACCTCTATACATCGGGAGGTGGGTGCATGTTGAGGATGTGTTTGAAAGCTTAATTATGTTGTTTTTGCTTTTCTTAAGTGTGGACATATTTGCCTTCACAGCAACTGTAGTGGTTGTGACTGCTTCTGGAGCTCTAGCTCCGGGTCCTTTGTTCTTTGCCAATGTTAGTCATGGTAGTCGATATGGCGCTAAAAGTGGGTTAGCCTTCTCAATTGCGCATTCAATTTTGGAGTTCAGTCTTGTTTTATTGTTGGCGCTTGGTGTTCTGGCAATAACAAATGAGCCCGCTATCGGACCAACTGTACGGAGTATAATAGAAGTAATTGGAGGTGTTGCTCTTATGATCTTCGGGGTTCTGCAAATCCGTGAGTTTCTGGCTCCGAAATCGCCTGTTTCGGGCGAGGGAATCGCAGGATCTAAGAATCCTTTTTTGCTTGGTTTAGCTTTTACGGGCTTAAACCCTTACTTTCTTGTTTGGTGGTTTACTAATGGACCTTACCTTATCTCTATTTCCATTGCGTTCGCGTCTTGGGCAGGCGTCATTCTCATGTATGTGACACATGTTTGGATGGACTATGCTTGGCTAACCGCTACAGCTTATTTGGCAAAAAAGGGAACGAACTTGGTGAGCAGTAAGGCATATAGAGCCATCATGATTTTGTTTGGAGTTATCATAATCTTGTTTGGAGCGGGCTTAATTTTGTTCTGATGTGCTCCATTGAACCTTAGTTTAAAGCATGTATTTTCTTTCAGTTAAGGGAGGACAGCAATTTTTATGTCGCTCTTTGATGTTGTCAGCGTTTCAAAAGCGTCTTTTATTTGGTCAAGTTTCATCTTTTTAGTTATCAGAGGCTTTACGTTTATGGTTCCTGAGGCTATGAGGTCTAGTGCCTTTCTGAAGTGCGCTGGGGTTGTGTGAAACGTGCCCAAGACTGTAGTTTCTCCGTAGTGAAGCTGCTCGGTGCTCACCTTTATCTCTGTTCCTGGTGGGCATCCGCCAAATTCGAGAACTGTTCCTCCCTTCCTCACCATCTTTAGAGCCTGTTCCCATGTTGTTGGCAAGCCTATGGCTTCGATGACGACGTCTGCTCCGTAGCCGTCAGTTAATCGTTTAGTTTCTTTCACCGTGTCTTCTGTCTTGGCGTTTATTGCTTCATCTGCGCCAAGTTTTTGTGCAAGTTGCAATCTTTCATCCACGATATCACTTATGATAACTCGGCTTGCACCCATCTTTTTAACTGTGAGCAGGTGCAGAAGTCCGATTGGTCCCGCGCCGATTATGGCAACCGTGTCTCCTCGTCTGACTTCTGCCTCTTCAATCCCGTGGAGCACGCAGGCAAGCGGTTCAGTTACTGCTGCCTCTTCGTAAGTCAGGTGGGGTGGGATTTCTTGCGTGTTGAGCATCACCATGCGCGCTGGAACCTTGATGTATTCTGCGTAGGCGCCCCAGAGCCACATCATGTCTTCGCAGAGGTTGTACTTCTCTTTCTGGCACATTCTGCAGCGTAGGCAGGGCGAACTGTTGCCAGCTCGAACTCTCATGCCTTCTTTGAGCCATAAAATTCCCTCACCAACCTCAACTACTTCTCCAGCCCACTCGTGCCCAAAAACTGTAGGTATTGTAATCACGTCACCGATGTAGCCTCTGTGAAAGATTTTGAGGTCGGTTCCACACGTGGTTGCGGCTCTAACTTTTACAAGGATTTCTCCGGCGCCCACAGCCGGTGTTTTTATTTCTTCGACTCTTAGGTCTTTGACTCCATAAAGAAGCGCTGCTTTCATTTTTTCTTTAGGCATATGTTGTCCTCTCGTCTATTGTTTATATGGATGTTATAATTAATTGCGGATGGGTTTTATTTTTTTCTCGTTCAGCACAGTCACTTTTAGGCATTCTTTGCTTTTGGCGGCTGTTTGAAAAGCGTCTGATGTGCGGCTTAACGGAAAGCGATGGGTTATCAGTTCTTTCGCCTTGATTTTCCCAGAGCTAATGAGCTGAAGAGCTGCTCTTGTCTCAACGTGAGAAACAGAATACGAGGGAATAACCGTAATTTCCGAGAAGAAGAGTCTGTGAGGACTTAAGCGAGCGTATTCATTGGGTTGAGCGGGCGCAAACAGAAGGAGTTTTCCGCCTCTGCAAACGATTTGAATGCCGTCTTCAATCGCTTTGACGTTTGGCGCAGTGACAATCACAACGTCTGCGCCTCTACCTTCTGTTGCTTCCTTAACCTTTCCAAGGAGGTTTTCTTGTTTAGGAATGATAGTCAAGTCTGCGCCTAAGCGTTTAGCCATTTTTAGGCGGTAGTCCACTAAGTCCGTGATTAAAATCTGACTGGCACCTGAAAGCCTCGCTAGCATGGCGTGAATGATTCCGCTTGGTCCAGCGCCTATTATGGCTACGCTGTCGCCTTTTCTTATGTTAGCCTTGTTTTGTGCTCTTATGCAGCAGCCTACAGGCTCGATTAAGGTGGCTTCTTCATAGGAAAGGTTTCTGGGCAGCTTCAGCGTGTCGATTTGCAGGTTTGGCGCCGGCACCTTGAAGTATTCGGCGAATCCGCCTGGTTCTATGCGTGTTTGTCCAAACTGCGGGCACATGGTGTAGTCGCCGTTAATGCAGTAGTGGCAAGTTAAACAAGCAACATGATGATGAGAAAAAACTCTGTCGCCCACCTTGAAACCTTTGACACTTTTTCCCGTCTCAACTATTATGCCCGCTGGTTCATGTCCGAGCACGAGTGGCGCTCGAGTGCGCAGGTACCAATCCATTAGGTCGCTGCCGCACACTCCGCAGGCTTTCATTTCCACGAGAACCTCGTCGGGTTCGATTCTGGGTTTGGGCTTGTCTTCGATTCTTATGTCGTCTAAGCCGTAGTACATGGCGACTTTCATTTTGGATTCATTTGTTGAGTGAGGAGTGCATGTTGTATTTATTTTTTGGTAGCTCACTATACGATAGGGGTCAATGTCCTTGGGGTTATGGGAAGAACACATTGTCACGCAATACATCCTCCAAAAGCATCACCTCTTGAAGGGTTCTCAGGCAGAAAACGTTCTGCAAGTCGTGAACGACATCATCGCGTTGCACGCAACCAGTGCAGGAACACCCTACATTTCACTGTTTAACAGAACGAAAAACTTCCAGAGGAAAAACTTAGACCAAGAATTCTATGTGAAAAGACACCTAGTTCGCCTACCAGCCATGAGAAGCACACTCTTCATCACTTCCACTGGATCAGCGCCCATGCTTTATCAGGCAACAAAGTTACCAGAATCCAAACTCCTAAAGTGGACTCACAAATGGGGAATACAACCATCGGAATACCAAGAACTCACAGAAGAACTTTACAACGTTTTGAAGGGCGGCGGAAAAACTCTTCCAAAGATTAAGAAAACCCTACCAAAAGAAATGATTAGATCAGTTGGGTTGAAAGCTGGGAAAACCATCTACAAAGGGACCAACGTAAGCACAGTTTTGAACGCAATGACGCGCAGAGGGATGGTCATCAGCGAGAAAGATGCAGGGACTCTCAGCATTACCAATGCCAACCGCTATATGCTCTTTCAAGAAATCTACCCTAAGATCAACCTTGAATCTTTGAGAAGCGAAGATGCAAAGACTATGTTGGTCAAGCGTTACATCAAGGTTTTCGGTCCAGTCACAGAAGAAGACATTGCATGGTGGATTGGGTTCAACAAAACTGAGATGAAAAAGGCTCTGGCAACAATAGAGAAGGAACTGCTTTCCGTAAAGATTGACGGTCTCAAAGGAGATTACTTGATGCTAGAAAAAGATCACGAGCAATTAGCCAAGTTCAAGCCATTGAAAACTAATTCCATATCGCTGCTTCCGTACGAAGACCCGTACACCAAAGGCTACAAAATGAGAGACAGGCTCATCGACAAGGAACGAGAAAAAATGGTGTACGTGGGAGGCGGGGCGCAACCAACCATATTTCTGAACGGTAAAATCATAGGAACCTGGAGCCGAGACATCGACCAAGGCAGAGGACCAATAAAACTGCACTTCTTTCGACAACCTGAAAAGGACATAAAAATGGAGGTCGTTCAAAAAGCCAAAGCCATAGGAAGACTAATGACAAACAAGGAAATCGACGTAGAAGTTACAATAGAATCTCAATAAGGTCAGCATAATTCTGCGCTACGTGATGATTAAGAAGGGAGAAATGAAGAGCTGAACGCAACCTCGATTAAACAGTGGATAAGAGAAGAAATTCTCAAAAGAGGGTTCAAAGGCGCATGTGGAGTGGCTAGTTTCTCAGAGGTCTACAACAATCTTATGCCAGTGCATAGGACAGAAGTGGAGAAGATTTGTGGCAACAACATTAACGCCTTCCTGAACAAAGGTTCCTTCATTTCAGTGGCTGTTTTCCACACTGAAAAAGCCATAAAATCAATAAACAACCTCAAAGCTGGCAAGGTTGACTATGAGAGATGGAATTTCTACGCAGATGAATACCACATCATAAACAATGTTTTAAACGATGTCTGCAACAAGCTTGCTTCTGTACTAGACGGCGTTCCATTCAAAGCCACATCAGAACTTGGAAGGAAGGTGCATTCAGTAGAGGAATACTACCCCTTCGCCAAAATTTCCCACCGAGTTGTAGCAGAACATGCAGGCATAGGCGCCAGAGGAAAAAACGAATTAATCGTAACGAAACAAAACGGCTGCGCCCTCAGACTCACCACTTTCTTAACGCCAGAAAAACTCGACAGAGACCACAAAGTGAAAGACCTCTGCGGTGAATGCAAGGAGTGCCTAAACAATTGCCGTATCTTATTGAGAAAAAATGAGTTGCGAAACTACAGGCAACAATGCTTGGACAAGATTAACGCTTTGAACTTACGATACACTGTTTGTGGAATTTGTGTGAAAGCCTGTTATACTAGTGGAGGCTGGAGAAAAAGGATTTAAGCGGTTTATGGTTGCATGCGGGCAACTCTCTCAGAGGTTAAGAAACATCCCTGAGTCCAGCTTCTAAAATCTGTTTTATGTTCTGTAAGAATTGCGCGGCAGGTGCGCCGTCGACTATTCTGTGGTCGAAGGAAAGACTGAGTTGCATCATGGGCTTTGTTGTTATCTCATTGTTGACCACCACAAGCCTTTCGGATACTCTTCCCACACCCAATATTGCTGTTTCAGGCGGATTGATTATTGGAATGAAAACGTCTACGCCGTACATGCCGAGGTTAGTGATGGTGAAGGTTCCGCCACTTAGGTCTTCTTTAGCCAGTTTTCCCTCCCTCGCTTTTTCTACAAGTTCTTTTAGAGTTGAGGTTATTTCACTCAGTGATTTTTTGTCCGTGTTGCGTATAACTGGAACAACAAGTCCCTTTTCCGTGGCAACCGCAACGCCCACATTGACGTCTTCAAACACTTTGATTTGCTCATCTTCCAACGAGGAATTCATGATGGGATGTTCTCTTAAAGCCTTGGCAACCGCCTTCACCAGCATGTCCGTGTAAGACGCTTGTGTTTCTTCGCGCAGTCTCAAGGCGTTTGTCATGTCGACTTCCATGGTGATTGTGCTGTGCGGCGCCGTTCGGGCGCTAAGAGAGACTCTTTCCGCCGTTGTCTTTCGTATGCCCGTCAAAGGAATAACCTCTCTGACTCTTGGCGCCACCTTTGTTTCTTCGATGAATCTTTTTACGTCGTCCTCCACTATTCGCCCTTCTGGACCAGTGCTCACAACCTTCGACAAATCAATACCTTGCTCCCTTGCAAGTCGCTTGGCTGCGGGCGAAGCAAGGATGCGTTCTTCAACTTTTTCAATAAATTCTCTTTCTGCAACTGCTTCAACTTTTGCAACTTCCTTAGGAGCCGCAAGTGCAATTTCTGTCTCTGGAATTTGTTCGTCAGGCGCTGCAATGATTCCTATGGTTTGTGCTACTGGAACATCCGTTCCTTCCATGGCTAAGACTTTGCGCAGAACTCCAGATTCTGGAGCCTCAACATCGTATGTCACTTTTTCTGAGAGCACTTCTACAAGTGGTTCGCCTTTTTGAACTGTTTCTCCCTCTTTTTTGAACCATTGGACAACCGTTCCCGTCTTCATGGTTAGGCTGAGCCTCGGCATCACAACCTTGGTTACCAAATGCGAAACCTTCTGTTAAGTCAGTCTGACAATGGATAAATTATCAATTAAGGTTAAAAGCGTAAAGGAAAGATGACAAATGAACCCCTAACCCACTAGCAAGCGTTTCCAAAATCCCTCAACTCCTTTTCTGATTTCCCTTATGAAGATTGCCAGCAGCAACCCCAACAGCACGGTGTGAACAATAACTGACGCTAGGAACCAGTTGTTCATGAAAACCAAAGCGTCAAACGACCCACTCATGAAGGGATAGAGAAGCGGGTTGTACTCATGGCTGGTGGAATCTATTAGCACGTGAGACAACGATCCAACGAGAGCCGACAACACAAGCATGGCAGAGAAACGACATTTTTCTGCAATATCCTTTTTCTCCAACTTAAAAATCCATGAAGCCAACAATGGATACAACAGCATGGTTACGAGCACCGCTAGAAACGTGTCTATTGTAACAGCGCCCAAGAGGCTGTGCATCAACTCTCTCGGAGGCACTAATCCTCCACGCGTTGCGATGCTGACGAGGGGTTCCAAGTCCGGAATCACAGAGCCCACGATGAGGGCGGGCAAAACCAACCCTACTCTTACTTTATTGATTACGTAGGCTGCGCAGTAATGAAGAGGGGTAACGGGCATCTGACACTTACCTTCTTTCATTTTCGAGTGAAAGAACGTTAATGAACTGTTTCCTTAACCGCCTTGATTATGCTTCTTTCGTCTGGTATAACGAATTTTTCCAGAGGTGGGCTAAACGGTATAGGTGTGTCAGGCTCGGCTACACGTTTTATTGGAGCGTCCAGATAGTCGAGTGCCTCTTCAGCCACAATTGCTGCTATTTCGGCGCTCACGCCAGCTGTCTTGCAGTCTTCGGTCACAATGACTATTCGTCCAGTTTTTTTCACCGATTTCACAATTGCTTCCTTGTCCAAGGGTGAAAGAGTTCGCGGGTCAACAACTTCGGCGTTGATTCCCTCTTTGCTCAGTTTTTGGGCTGCCGCCAATGCTTTGTGAACCACATAGAGCGTTGCAAATATGGTAACGTCGGCGCCTTCCCGTTTCACGTCTACCACCCCAAAAGGAATGGTGTAGTCTTCTTCGGGAATCATTCCCTTAACAGGATAGAGCAGCTTGTGTTCAACAAAGAACACCGGATTGTTGCCTCGGATAGCCGTTTTGAGCAATCCTTTCGCATCGTATGGAGTTGAGGGCACAGCCACATGCAAGCCAGGCGTGTGCATGAACCATGCTTCAAGACTCTGTGAATGATGCGACGCGATGTTTACGCCCGCGCCGAAGGGCGTTCGAATCACCAAGGGCACCTTAGCCTGTCCTCCGAACATGTAACGAATCTTAGCCGCCTGATTGGCGATCTGGTCCATGGCAAGCGCGGATAGGTCGCCGAACATGATCTCAGCGACCGGTCGCATTCCAGTTATGGCAGCGCCCACACCAACACCAATTATGGCGGATTCAGAGATGGGTGTGTCTCGAACTCGCTCGTCTCCAAACTCTTCAGCTAAGTCTTTTGTGACTCCGAATGCGCCACCCCAGTATCGTCCGATGTCTTCACCTAGCAAGAAGACACTCTTGTCCCTCTGCATCTCTTCGCGCAGGGCTTCCCGCAACGCGTCGCGAACAGTTACTTCTCTCACGTTGTCTCAGGCACTCTCCTCTTCAGCATATACGTCTTCTAGCGCCTCTTCGGGCTCAGGAAATGGACTGTCCAAGGCAAATTTGACCGCTTTCTCAACAGCGGCAACAGCCTCGCGTCTCAAATTTTGGTCTTCTTCCTCGGTTAAGGTGCTCATTTCCAGGAGTTTGGCTTTGAAGCGTGGAATAGGGTCTCTCTTCAGCCACTCTTCAACCTCTTCTTTGGGTCGATAAGCGGCTGGATCAAATCGTGAGTGACCCTTCTGCCGATAGGTTTTGCACTCGATGAGGGTTGGACCTTCACCTCGTCTTGCTCTTTTCACAGCCTCTCGAGACGCTTCATAGACGGCTAAGACATCGTTTCCATCCACAGTGATGCCGGGAATCCCATACGCCACAGCCCTTTCAGAAACGTTTTCTATTGCCATAACTGTGTTCTGGCGAGTTCCCATAGCGTACACATTGTTCTCACAAACAAAAACAACCGGCAACCGCCAAATCGCCGCCATGTTAATGCCCTCGTGAAACGTGCCCTGATTAGACGCGCCCTCGCCGAAGAAACACGCAACAACTTGGTCAGTGCCCTTCAACTTGATGGATAATCCTGCGCCAGCGGCTATTGGAATTCCGGCGCCTACAACCGCTGTGGCTCCTAGCATTCCGATGCTGAAGTCCGCTATGTGCATCGAGCCGCCCTTTCCCTTGCAGTAGCCCGTCTTTCTGCCCAGAATCTCAGCCATCACCTTGCCCAAATCCGCGCCTTTAGCTATGCAGTGGCCGTGACCGCGATGGGTGCTCGTTATATAATCGTCTTTTCTGAGGTTGGCGCAGACGCCCACGGCAACAGCCTCTTCACCAGCGTACAAGTGGATGGTTCCAGGCACGAGGTTTTGACCGTACAACTCAAAGACTTTCTCTTCAAAGAATCGAATCTCAAGCATTCGCTGATACATTTCGAGCAGTTTTGTTTTTTCCTTCACAATCGCCATCTCCAAACCTGGAATAACCGAGAGATCAGGAATTAAGGAAGGAACTTATTATCTTCTCAGCAATTAAGACAGACGCTGTTCTCTGAGCTTCCTCCGTCTGCGCTCCAATGTGAGGCGTGCAAACCACGTTTTGCAACCGCATCAACGTCCAATCTGTTGGTGGCTCAATCTCGTAGACGTCTAACGCGGCACCTCCCAGTTTTCCAGACTTTAGCGCCTTTACAAGTGCTTTCTCGTCCACGATGGCTCCTCGTGAAGAGTTGACGAGGTATGCCCCTTTTTTCATGAGTTGCAACTCTTTCCCGCCGATCATGTGATGCGTCTGTGCAGTATAAGGAATGTGAATTGTGACCACGTCACTTCGCCTTAACAGTTCAGAGAGTGGAACAAAATCGGCTTCCAACGCTTTCAAGAGCACTGGGTCTGGTGGAGTACGCTTTGTTATGAGAATCTTCATCCCAAACGCCTTGGCAAGTTTGGCTACGCGTTCGCCGACGTTGCCCAAACCTATCGTGCCTAAGGTTTTGCCCTTCAACTCCCAACCCAGCAGCTTGTTCTTAATCCATTTACCCTCTTTCATAGCACTGTTGGCTTTAGGGATATTGCGCGCCAAAGAAAGAATCAATCCAAAAGTGAATTCGGCAGCCGCTTCGGATGGCGCCTCAGGTGTGTTCAAAACTTTTATGCCTTTCTTTTCAGCCGCCTCTAGATCAACGTTGTCTAAACCCACGCCTGCTCTGCCGACAAATTTGAGTCGTGTTCCAGCCTCAAGTATTTCTTTTGTCACTTTGGTTCGGCTTCTGACAATCACCACTTCGTAGTTTGACACTGTCTTTCTCAGTTCGTCGCTTGGAATATGGGGCTTTATGTCAACTTGGAAACCAGCTTTTTCCATCTTCTCTATGCCTTCGTTGTCTATGGAGTCGCAGACGAGGACTTTCACTTTTGACCTCAAAGATTTCTCATCTACCTTAACGTCTCAATTAACGTGCCATCAATCATTTATTTTCTTTTCCTTAACCTACTGAACAAAACTGATTCATATACGAATCGAATATTCCAGAGTGTACAGAAAACAGCTAAACTGGTGGCTAAGTTGAAAAAGCAGATGATGGAGACCATGAAAAGTCTATCGGCAAACAATTTTAACGTCGAATTCGCGGAGACCAAAGAAGCCGCGAAAGAAATAATTCTGAAGGCAGTTTCAAAAGACGCATTCGTAGGAATCGGAGACTCCGCGACCATTCGGCAGATTGGAATCTTAGAAGAATTGAAAAAGAGAGGAAGCAACGTTTTGAATCCCTTTACAAGGGAATTGACGAAAGACCCTAACTTGACCAAGGCTCGTGATGACATAGCAAGGAAAATTTTTTCATGCGACGTGTTCGTGACAGGCACAAACGCTGTTACGATTGACGGAAAACTCGTCAATATTGACGCTGTTGGAAATCGCGTTGCCCCGATGATTTTTGGTCCTAGAAAAGTGTTTGTTGTTGTTGGCAGAAACAAAATAGTGAAAAACGTTGAAGAAGCTCTTAAGCGCATCAAGAACATCATAGCTCCATGCCACGCCAAGGTTAAAGAGTTTGCCACACCATGCGTCAAAACGGGCAAGTGCGTGGATTGCAACTCAGCCAAGCGAATCTGCAACGTGACGACCATAATGGAGAAGAGGCCTTGGCGAACCGATTTGACAGTGATTCTTGTCGACGAAGACTTAGGCCTAGGTTGGGACGAGAAGTGGCCGCAGGAACGCATCAAAGGAATAAAATCCAATTACAAAAGGGTGACTTGGCTCTTCGCAAGTTCCAAGACTGCCTGACCTTTAAGAAGAAATAAATTGAATTAGGCTCATTTTCACATTAAGTATTGGGAAGTGGAAGGCCTTGATGGTCGGTATCGTGGGTAAGCCTAACACTGGAAAATCCACTTTTTTCAGCGCCGCAACCTTGGCTCCAGCTGAGATCGCGAGTTATCCCTTTACCACTATAAAGCCTAATCGCGGGGTCGGTTACATTCGGACGCCGTGCGTGTGCAAAGAGTTTAACGTGCAAGACAATCCACGGAACTCGCTGTGCATGGACGGTATTCGACTCATTCCAGTTGAGCTGATTGACTGCGCTGGACTCGTGCCTGGTGCTTGGCAAGGCCGAGGCCTGGGAAATCAGTTTTTGGATGAAATCCGTAAGGCGGACGCCCTTGTTCATGTTGTTGATGCGGCTGGCGCTACAGACTCTGAGGGGAGACTGGTCAAACCTGGCACGCACAACCCTCTAGAAGACGCGCGATTTTTAGAAGTTGAGATAACCATGTGGCTGGCGCAGATTCTCAAGCGAGACTGGCCCAAACTAGCGAGGACAGTGGAGTCTGGGACCACAGACCTTTACGCGTTGCTTGAGGAGCGTCTGAGCGGTCTAGCTATAAAGCGGGCGCACATTTTTGAGGCTGTGAGAAAGACAAGGTTGAACGCTGACAAACCAACGGCTTGGAATGAGCAGGACTTAATCAAGTTCTTGGAAACCCTGCGGAGAGTCGCCAAGCCCATGCTGATAGCGGGCAACAAGATTGACCTTGAATATGCTGAGCAGAACGTTGAACGATTGAAGACACTGAACTACGCCGTGATTCCCTGCTGTGCCGAAGCGGAGTTGGCACTAAGGCGAGCAGCTGAAAAGGGATGGATAGATTACAAGCCAGGAGACTGCAACTTTAACATTCTGAAACCCGAAGCCTTAACCGAAGCCCAAAACAAGGCATTGCAAACCATAAAAGAGAAAATCTTAATGAAGTTTGGCACAACAGGAGTGCAAGATGCCATCAACATGGCTTATTTCCAACTTCTAAACATGATAGTCGTTTATCCAGTTGAGGATGTTGAGAAACTCTCCGACCACAAGGGAAACGTGCTTCCTGACGCCTACGTTGTTCCCTACGGCACAACCGCCCGCCAACTCGCGTACATTATTCACACCGAACTAGGCGAGGGCTTCATCTACGCAATGGAGGCAAGGGAAAAGAAAAGAATTGGAGAAGACTACGTATTGAAGGATAGAGACGTTATCTCCATCGTAAGCGCCAAGAAAAGAGCTTGACAAGTCAGATTTATGGTCCTTTGAGCCAGCCTGAGATTCCCAGTTCTTTCACTTTGATGGTTGCGGGTTCGGGTTCGTGTGACCTGTACTTTCCTGTTTCGTCGAGGTAGAGGACTCTAGGCTTTAGAATAAACGTTCCCTTTGTGAGCGCTTTTAAGACCAGCTTTACTTCTTCAGTCTTGAGGGGGTCTAGTCTTTTTCCTTTCATGTTGAGGTAGCTGTCTTCCACGCGGTAGATTTCAGGCTTCTCTTTTATTTCAAAGCCCTCTGGAATTAACTGTTCGGTTTTGATGAGAAGGGCTGGTCTTTTTCCTGCGTTGACGAGTTCTATTTCTAGGCTTATGTCTTCGCCTACCTTGACCTCTTTTAAGCGGATAATCAGGTTGGCCTGAATGTTAGCGTGTTCTAATTCTTCGAGTCCTACTGCTTCTTCGTGGGTTGGGGTTGGCGTGGATATGGTGGGTGTAGCTGAAACTATGGTTGGTGCCTTCAGAATATCTGTTGGCGAGATAAGTAGTTCTTTTTCTTCTCGGACTCTCTCCAGATGCCTTAGGGTTTCGTCTCTCTTGCTTATGTATCCAGCTGTCTCGTAGAGGCGTGCGGCTAGGTCCAAGTGTTTCTCTGCTAGCTGGTAGTGCTTTGCCTTCTTTTCGGGGTCAACCTCTGACTCGGCGTTGCACATGTAGACGTAGGCGTCGAACAACCGTTGCGTAGCTTTTGTCCATTTTGAGGCGCTTTCGAAGCCAGCCTCAGTGTAGTGGTGAGCAGCTCTCTCCATGTATTGTTTAGCTGTTGTGTAAAGGTCAATATTCGGTGTTACTTTGAATTTTGTTCCTGATTCCAAAGCCTTACAGAAGCAGGCGTTTCCAAGGGCTAAGAGAGAGCTTCTTTTCCTTGTTGCGATTTTTTGGGTTTTTGTGAAGAGTTCAGACGCTTCTGCGTAAAGGTCGGGATCAGCCTTCTGTTTGGCCAACTCCATTTTTTCTAGAGCCCGGCATAGGCGAGCTTGGAAGAGAAGCTCCTTGCGGTCTAATTCGTCTTCGAGTTTTTCCGCAATTTTTTCGAATCTTTCGGCAACCGCGCCATACTTCTTTGCGCTTGAACCGTGATCTCCATTCTTGTCGTGTATGTTTGCCTCTTCTAGCTCTGCTCTCGCTAGGCAGTATTCCCTTCTGAGTTCAGATGCCTTGCTGAGTTCGATTGTCTTGGCTTTTTCATCTGGGCTCTCGATTTTTTTGGCTTCTTCTTCTAGAGAAGTTTTTGCTTCACCAAATTGATGAGCTGCGAGTTGAAAGGCTCGACTTGACTCGTCGCTTTTCTCCCTTTTGGTTAGGTCTTCGGCTTGTTCTAGTGTTGCCCATGCGGAAAAGTTTGGTGCGAGATAGCTCCAGTGCTTTGAGGATTTGAGGAGGTTTGAGGCGTTTTCGTAGTGTGTCTTCGATTGTTCGTATTCCTCTCTCTCGTGGGCTAGTTTTGCCTTTTCGAATTCACTCCAAGCCTGCATGTAAGATTTTTGGTCTTCATAGAAGCACCTGAATTGTGGAATTTTCTCTGCCACAAGCTGATAGTTTTTGGAGGCTCGTTCGAAGTTTTCTGCGGCTTTGATGTATTCGCCACGTCGGTCGTAAAGTTTGGCGGCTTTCCAGTGGGCTTCAGCCACACGGCTAGGCATTTCAGCCTTCTGATACACTTGGGCGGCGCTTTGGTAAACGTCAATGGCTTTGATGATGGTTTTTTCATCTTTCGTTAGAGAATATAGTTGATCGAGGATTTCGCCGAACCAGTCGTGGTACCATCCTAGAACTGCGAAATTTCTCGGTAAGGGAGCTTCTCTTTGTAAGCTTTTTATACATGTTTCTATGCATTTTTCCATGCCCGAAACGGCTTCTTCTAGGTAATTCCTTTTATTTTCCTCGTTTTTTTCCATCTTAGCCAAATCAGCTTTTATCAGGGCTAAGTAGTTTTGGAATACACCACGGTCCCATGCATAAGGTGGGTATAGCTGATTAGAAATTTTAATGGTTTTCAGCCTGAGTTCTAACGCCTCTTCGAGTAGTTTCTTCTTTTCACTGGTGCTTGTCTCTATCTCAGAGAGAAAAAAGATAGTTTTGCTAAGAGAATGAAACATATTTTGCATTTCTTCTGGACCTGAAAGTTGGGCGTATTCAGAACCTTTACGTCCGATTTCAACAGCGCGTCTTAATAGGGCACGTTTTCCTTCAAGGCTGGTTTCAAGTTCGGCTAATTTAATATAGCTTTCAACAAGGAACGTTGAGTAAGCGGAGGAACCCACAACATAGCTGCAAACCAACAGACTATGGCGGATAGACTCTTCAGCGAATCGAATGGTTAGTTTGTGTTTTTCCTTACATTTGTCTGGATCCTCTTCGGTGGTAGCTGCGTAATCAGTGACAATATTCAATAAAAAATATGCCCATCCAAGTAGAAAATGATCATTTGACTTCTGACCTTGCTCCAACATCCCTTCAGCGTATCTCGATGCAGCTTGCAAATCGCCCTTGAACAAAATACTGCTCAAACAAAGCGCATTATAAAGAAAAGCATGGAGGTATGCGTCTTCCATTTTTTCTGAAAGCCTTGAGGCTTTTTCCAAATAATTCGAAATCATTGAAACAAACTCTCCTTTTCTTTCTTCAAGGAGACCATAGATCGAGGCATAGACCGTGAGAAACGATGTAATAGTGTAGGCCCAAGCTAACTCATTTACGTCCCCAATTTGGGAAGACTTTGTGATGACGTTTTGACCACACGTTATTACTTCCTCAACAATTCGTTTGCGCTCATGCCAATCCCCTTCAACATAAAATCTGTCCAAGAGGCAGAACGATAGACTATGGAACGCTTTCCCATAGCCCAAATGATCTCCAGCGGCGTCAAAGCCTCCCAAGGCTTCTTTCATTAATCCCCAGCAATCGTTCAATAACTCCTTTCTCTGAGAAGGACCTTCAACAAACCCAGATTGAGAATAACGAGCCAAAGCCTTACTATACAGACTTTTAGCAGGCGCAACCTTCTCAAACAGTTTTGCTGCCTTCTCATAGGATTCAACCGACATCAGCATGCGCTTCTTGAACTCTTCCACACTATCCGCTTGAGTAGCAGCCCTGAACAAACTGTAACCAATCCGCTCATGAATCTCTGCCGCTTTCAGCGCGTCTTGCTCTGAAATCTTGCTTAAAGTAGTGCGGTAAAGCTCCACAGAGCCCATCCAATCATAATTTCTCTCAAGCTCCCTCGCTTTACCCATGCTACTATCCAAACTTTCACCCGAAGACATAACAACAAAACCATCAAATGATTAACACCCTCCGTTCTGAAAAGCCTTTTGCAATGAAAAAACATCATAACAAAGGCGCCTTTCAGGTCTCCCTCTGGTAGAGAAGGCTACAAAATAAAAGAACAACATAGAACCCAACTTTTGAAAATTACGTAAGAGATGTCGTAAAAAACGCCGGAGCATGGGTCTTGCTGAGGTCTGCAAAAATTATTGATGCCTCAAGTAGCTATTAGATTCTTGTTTTGATTTTTGCGAGGTTAATTTTTTCGTAGTAGTGAAGCCACATGACACTCAAGAGTATTATTCCCACGGTTGACCCCAATGCCATATCCACGCCCGAAGGAATATTATGCCCTATGAGAAAGGCTATCACCGCTGGGATCGGCATGAATCTTGTCCACCACCAATCATAGGACAGCCAACTCAATGGGAACCTTCCTGTCAGGCATTCGATGAAAGTCTGCGAAATTATGTCGCCCAATCCAGAAAATGAAACGATCACAAACGTTAGGCCGACGCGCAAGAGTCCAAAGAACCCTTTGATAGGCCGCGTCGACAACTTCAGGTCGCTTCCAAGCAGGAACGCTGCAATGCCAACACCTATGATAGTGATAACAATCACAGGATTGATTTTCCACCACACTGGTCCATTTATCACCAGATCGAAGAAATCCGTTGACGGTTCGGGTGGAACAACGGCATAAGACACGGCTACAATGGCGTCAATAACGGCTACAATGATACCCGCGATTGCAATGACGAGCGTGAGAAAACCTATTCTCTTTTTCTCTTCCATAAAGTTCATTTTCTTAATGGCTAAGAATATAAATTTATTCATAAATAGCCGAAACTGTGCGCTGTTTGAGCCGCCTCTTTTTCCTAATCGGATTTAAAACAAATGTGATTTCAAAACCGATGTCCTCTGAATCGAAGAAAAAGAAAAAAAGAGGTCAAAAAACGAGTTTTCGCTCAAGGCGCTTTTTGTTGCCAAGTTTTTACAACCAGTTTAGTTCTAATTCTTAATTCTAGATATGAATTGGTGTTTGATAAATGACATAAGTCAAAACGTCTCAAGTAAGGACGAGGGTTCAGAATTGTCAGTGCGAAGAAGGAAAGGAACGGCCGTTTGGATTTTCGCCTTCCTCAGTTTCCTTGCCGGGTTAAACGTGTTCAACGCCGTGATGTTGTTGACGCTTCGAGGAGGCGACTTCATAGCTGAATTTTCTATCAACGGTCTGGCGTTGGGCAGCGTAAGCGTTATGGCTTATTTTTTGGTCTCTACAATCACAACATTCGTGCTGCTAGGCTCGACTTTCTTTTTTGTTTTTCAAGGTCTTCCAGCTGACCCAGATGTGCTCCTCAGACTTGCGAGGGTGGAGGAGAGCTTGACGCTGAACGCGAACATGTTGGAGAACACGCAGATGGGTTTTTTCCGACGCCTCGAAGAGAATGAAAAGGCTACCGACGAAGCGTTTAGAAAAATGGGCATAAACTTGGAGGAGGCTAGAAAAGAGACAAACAACTCTTTAGAAAAGCAGAGGAAAGTCTTGCAGGATGTTCAGAAGGAGAGCAAGGAGAACGCTGACCTCGTTCAGAAACAAGCTGCTGAAGTGGTGAGTGTGAGAAAGCGTGTAGAGCGAATAGAGAAGGCACTGTCTCCTGCCAAGGCAAAGCTGTCGAGCAAGAGCAAACTAGAGGCGGTTAAGGGTTTCAAGTCTCGTTTGGCGCAGGAGCTGAGAAACATGGACATAACAACAGTAGGCCAGTTTCTAACAATGGATCCAGCGGTGATTGCTGAAAAAACTATGGAGTTTCCTGAGACTGTTACCAATTTGCAGGCGAGGGCTCAGTTGTTGATGGTGCCGGGCATAGACGCAAAAGACGCAGAATTGCTTGTAAAGGTTGGAATAACCTCTCGAAAGGAGTTGTCAAATCAGGATCCGGTTCAATTATGCCGCGCCCTTGTGACCATTGCTAATGCCTATGTGGAACAAAAGAAAATGTCGGTTAGTCAGGTTCCTTCCATCGACGACGTGTGGTCTTGGATCAGATTGGCCAAGCCTTGAGTTTGGAGATTCTATTCTAGAGTGTTGCAAAGATCTGGGTGAGAATGATTAGTAAGCCTAGTGCCCAACAGTAGTATGCGAACGCGTGGAACCTCTTTTTGACAACTATCTTGAAAAGTAGTTTTAGGGAAATGTAACCTACGATTATGGTTATAATTAAGCCGAAAAGTATTGACAAGAAATCGATGCCAGCGGCTGCCAGGTTTTTCCACTCTTTTACGGCTAATCCGACGGTTGCTCCTATCACTGCTGGTATGTAAAGCAGGAAAGAATACTGGAACGCTTTCTCTCTTTTCACCTGTCGAAGCAAGCCTGTGGAAATGGTGGCGCCGCTTCTTGAGACGCCTGGAATGAGCGCTATTCCCTGAGCTGTGCCTATTAGTAAGGCGTCTAAATAATTTATGGGTTTGTTTTTGTTTTTTCGGTGCTCTGAAGCGTAGAGAAGGCTTCCGGTGAATAGGAAGGCTAAACCCACTACTGTTTGATTGTAGAAAAAGGCTTCGAATGTGTCTTGGAGGAGAAATCCGATTATGGCTGTGGGTATGCTTCCGACAATTATGTAAAGGGCGAGTTTGCCTTCTGCTGTGTTGAGGTTTAGTCTAGCCACTGTTTTGAGGATTTTTGTGATGTCTTTCCAGAACGCCTCAAGAACCACGATCAATGTTCCAACGTGGAGTATCAAGTTGAAAAGCACAGGAAGGTTCAGTCCAAAATATTGTTGCAGGAGGACCAAGTGTCCCGAACTGGATATTGGTAGCCATTCGGTTATGCCTTGAACAATGGCGAGAATCAAGATTTCAATCAGGTTCATGGGCATCTACCAGAAGCAGGGTATGTATTCTCTTAATCTAAATTTGACGCCTATGTTTGCTGCAATTTCGTTTACCTTATTGACGTTAACCTCTGGGATTGTTACTGTTGTTATTTCTGTGTCTAATTTTTCTTCTTTAGCCTTTTTGATGAAGTTTAGGACTTCTTGGAAGGCGTTTTGGAATTTTGGTTTGCACACTTGGTTGTATGTTTGTTTGTTGTGGGCGTTTAGGCTGACGCTGACCTTGTCTAAGCCTGCTTTTTTCAATTCTTTTGTCACTTCTCTGTTTTTGTAGATTAGTTTTGCTTGACCGTTTGTGTCAACGCGGATGATGTTTCCGTGCTGTTTCTTTATTTGTTGAGTGACTTCCAAGACTGTGTCAAGTCTTGTTAGGGGTTCTCCGAATCCGCAGAAGACGATTTCTTTCCATGGTCTCTTGTTAATGACTTCTCGTATGGCTGTTACAATTTTGTCGGTTGTGGGTTCTTCTGTTAGTTTTAGGTTGAATCCGTTTATGCCGTCTTTGTAGTTTCTGAAACAGAAATAGCAATTGTTGGAGCACTGATTGGTTATGTTCAGGTAGAGGTTGGGTTTGTCTCTTAACCAGTAGATTATGCTTGGAGGCTTGTCTGCAATGGACATTGTTGTGTTTTGTCTCCTTGTGCTAAGTTGTCTTCATGTTGTTTATTTATTTTATAGACCCCTCTACCAGAGGGGAGGGTATGCTGGACTCAATTTTTTAGGTATGGTGTTCAAAAATACATTTCAATGACCATGCGTGTTTTCCCCACCTTTGTCAGAGGCAGTTAAGTTTGTGGCTAAATTTCTTGAGAAGAGACGTCAGCAAGCCGAGGTGCTGTATAGAATAAATAGGGAAAAATTGAAGCCCCGGGCGGGATTTGAACCCGCGACCTACGGTTTACGAAACCGTTGCTCTACCTGCTGAGCTATCGGGGCATTGAGCGTGAATATTGAAGACGCAGCCTGTTTTTAAGAGGTTTGGTGATTACGAATCAAGATGTTACATGATGAGTTAACGTTCATAAAACATAACACGTCTCGACGGTTTAATTTTGCGTTGTTGGACTTGTGTTGAGCAAAACAAGCCATAAAACCGATGCCAATCCAAGATTGATTAGACGACATTTGAAAGTTGCCTACTTACTGGTCTTGATATCTGCTCTGACTCTGGTCTTTGTCTATGCCTTTCAAAGTTTTTATCCTGATTCTATTTACACTTTTTCTAACGTTTTTCCACCTTTTGTCCCTGGCTTTGCTGTGCTCTCTTCCTTTTTCGCACTACTAAGGTATTGGGAAAGCATTAGAAGTCGAATGTCGATGATTTGGCTCTGCTTCTCTCTTGGGATGCTCTTGTGGTTCTTTGGCGAACTCGGATGGGCTTTTTACACCATGGTTCTAAACATTGATGTCCCGTATCCTTCAATCGCTGATGTTTTCTGGCTAAGCGGCTACGTACCATTGTTTATCGCCTTATTACTTTATATCCAGATTATTCAACCAGCGATTTCATTGAGGTTGTTTTCTTTTGCAGCCGTCATTGTAACAGTTGGAACCGTCATTGTCTTTTCTTTACTTATGGTTCCTGTTCTCGGAGGAGCATCGCAAGAAGACTTCGTGAAGCTAAGCATCGATCTAGCTTATCCTACCTTAGACCTAGCGTTGTCTCTTGAAACCATCCTCGGGCTCTTAGTATTCACTGTTACAAGGCTGAAGGCTCGCATCGGAGTGGCTTGGCACATCATGAACGCCGCCATCCTCTCAAACGTGGTTGCAGACATGGCTTTCAGCTACACAAATCTAGAGAGTGTCAATGCCTACTATAATGGGCACCCATTAGAACTGCTTTATCACGTGGGCTATCTATTATTCGCCCTCGCTTTCTTTGTACACTCAAGAGAACTCTAAACCGTTCGCCCCGCGGCTATCGCAAAAACTTAAGCCATTTTCCACGCCATACTAAAACATCAGAGGACCACAACTTGAAAAGCGTTCAAGAGCTGGGCGAGCGCAAGATAATCGAAATTATCCTGAAACATTTAGAACCAATGCCCAACATGCCAATACCCTTCGGCGACGACGTCTCAGCAGTTGACATTGGAAACAGAAAACTCGCAGTTATCAAGACTGACATGCTAGTGGGCAAAACCGACGTGCCACCACAAATGACGCTGCGGCAAGCAGCCCGCAAGGCTGTGATTATGAACGTAAGCGACTTGGCTGCAAAAGGAGTGAAGCCCATAGCCCTGCTCGCTTCAATTGGCGTTCCACGCGATTTCAGAAAGCGAGACATCGAGCAAATCGGAGAAGGCCTAAACACTGGAGCACGCGAATATGGCGCATATGTCTTGGGCGGAGACACCAACGAGGCGTCTGACCTAGTTATCAGCTGCGCAATTTTTGGAATAGGCGAAAAGAAGCATATGATGTTACGCAGTGGCGCCAAGCCAGGCGACATCGTAGCAGTCACAGGCTTTTTCGGCAAGACAACCGCTGGCTTAAAGATTCTGCTTCAAAACCTTTCAGCACCCTCTAGAATAAAGAAGACACTTTTGGATAGCGTTTTGATGCCGCGTGCGAGACTCAACGAAGGCTTAGCCCTAGCTGAGACAGGAGCCGTAACCGCATCCATAGACTCCAGCGACGGGTTAGCCTGGAGCCTTCACGAACTTTCCAAAGCAAGCCACGTGGGCTTTTTGATAGACAAAATTCCAATCGCAGAAGAAGCCCAACAACTCGGAAAAATGCACAAGCTGAACACAATTGAGCTAAGCCTCTATGGTGGAGAAGAATACGAAATCGTGGTAACAGTCAAGCCCAAGTTGTGGCAAAAAGCAAGTGAAAAAGTGCCTCTGATTAGGATTGGCGGCGTCACCAAAGAGAAAACTCTCGTTTTTAAAGCGAGAAAGAAAACGTTTCCCATAGAAGCACGTGGATGGGAACACTTTAAAACAAGCATCCCAGAATCATGAACAGAACGAGGCGAATTTTCTTAATGCTTAAATCATGTGATGAAGGCAGCCTGCCATTCGTCGGCGACCTCCAAAAGTTTCTAGAAGGCGCTTCCAACTACGGACGAACCGTAAACGATTCCACCGAGTTTTTTGAGAAGAAGGTGGTGGAAGGCTTCATAGATAAAGTTGAAGCCGGTATCGACGTGCCCAATTATCCGCAGTATAGAGACATGAATCAAATGTTGTTCGACGTGATTGAAGGCATTGAAAAACTCGGCGGAGGTTACATTGAAACAGCGGTATTAACTCTAAAGGAGGGGAGAAGTGCTATCCTTGAGGTCTCAGCGATTAAGAATTGTTCGCAACAGATTTATGAAAAACTGGGAGAACCCTTCCAAGTTCGGATCTGCGTCGTGGGTCCCTACACCATGGCTTCGCTCTTCGCTTACAAAGACAAAAACATCTTCACTCGACTTGGCAACGTGCTTGCACAGATGGTTGAATCCAATGTTTTCAACAATAAGCATGGAAACGTAAGGCTTGTTTCTCTAGAGGAACCCGTCTTCGGCTTTGTCGACGATCCGCTGCTCGATCACGGTTCAGAGGGCAGAGAAAACCTGCTCAAGGCTTGGGAATCCATAATGAATAAAGTCAGAGCCAAAGGAGCTCAAGCATGTCTGCATTTGCATAACACTTCAGACGAGTTGTTCTGGGAAGTGAAAGCCGTTAACCTGATTGAGTCTCACGTTAACGATTCGTTTTATCAAGCCAAACGAACCAAAGAACGTCTTGAATCAACTGACAAGTTTCTGAAAGCAAGCATAGCGGTGACAGACTTCGACCAGTTAATAAGAAATAACATCATCGCGACATCCAAACAGAAACTAAACGAGATAAGCATAAACGAGAAAATCGCTGAAACATGGAAGACCCTATCAAGGAAGCAGATAGACCCAACAATTTTTGTTGAAAAAGTTGAGCTGATGAAAGAACGATTAGACAAGATTGTTGAGTACTTCGGCGAGAACAGAATTCCATACGCTGGACCAGAATGCGGTTTGAAAGGCTTCCCGACGTATGAATCAGCCTTAGAATGCCTAAGAAGGGTATCTAAAGCCGTAAAAAAAGCTTCAAATTGATTACGCCTAAGAGTTTTACAGTTCAAAGGAATACGTAGCTGAATATCATCAACATTCAGAGGACGATTCAGCATTTTGGTCTTAATCTAAGCGTTTAAAAACAAGACAAAGTACCCCATTAATTGGTGTCTACACCTTCTAAAAAGTCTATGAATCTAGGTGCCACCACAGAAACTTCATATTTGTTTTTGACGGTTTGATAAGCGGATCTTCCTAACTTATCCCTTTTAATGGGATCTGAGATTAGTTCTTCCAAGCGAGACTGTAGCTGCTGGCTGTCAAAGGGGTTCACAAGGATGCCGTCAACCTCGTTTGTTATTACCTCTGATATCCCCCCAAAACATGTTGCTAGAACTGCCTTTTTCAGAGCCATTGCCTCCAAGGCTACAAGTCCGAAGTACTCGATGTGTGAAGGAATCGCTATGACATCTGCATTATTCATCAATGACATTAGTCTAGATAGTGGAACTCTCTTAATGTGCATGATGCTTGCCTTGGGGTTTTTTCTTTCAATTTGCTTTTTCATTTCTAGTACTTCTGTTTCTAATTGTCCACTGCCAACAAGTAAAAGATGGACATCTGTGTTTACTGAGATTTTCTCATAAGTTCGAAGGAGCTCTATTATGCCTTTTGATTTCTTTAAGCCTCCCACGAACATGATTACAGGTACTTCATTTTTCTCTGTTTTAGAATCGGGTTCAAGAGCTCGGTGTATTCTTTGTATATCCACGCAGTGAGGTATTACTGTGATCTTGCTTGGCTCAATACCTATTCTAATGTAGTTTTTTCGGTGGAAGTTTGTGTGCGCAACTATTTTGCTTACAAGTAATCTAGAGCCCATCTCATTTAGAAGTCTGGAGTAGAATTCACCGCCTCCAAGAAAAACGTTGTAACCTAAGAGTAGCCGTTTATTTGCGGCAAAATATGTTTGAAACGCAAGGGTTATGTCGCAATTGACAAATATTCTTCTCGGAGACGATGTTTTAATTGTGTTTCTTATTGCTTTGAGGTTGCTAAATAGATGTCGAGCTTTATGAAGACTTCTTGCGGTGGGAAATCGGATTTGTTTAAGAAACTCGTCTTCAATATCCCCAGGGTGAGTTACTAAAACTAATGATTTCTTAGACTCGTTATACAAGTGGTTGCAGAGGTCAAGTATATGGTTGTTTGGACCGGAATATTTGTTGAACTTTCCCGCTAAAAAGAGATAATCCACCATATTCTTTGACCATGAACAGATAAATATAATTACATTTTTATCTATACCGCTCTCCCGAAAATTTTAACGTTATTTTCAACATTCCTGTAGGCATTTATCCTAAGCTTTATGGCAGTTGCCCGTTAACAGGTTAGCCGAACTTGGCTGAGGAATGATTGCGGTCTAAAAGGGCAAGACTATTGGCTCGGTAAACTTGCCCATCGCGGGGCTGATGTCAGACAAGCTGAAAAGTTAATGTGCTAAAACTCCCCTTTGATTAGAAGTGCGTGGAAGTGCAAACGCTGGAACGATTGTTACATGTGCCGTCTGTCCGCGAAGCCTTGCTGTATGAAAAACTGCGAGGTTACAAGGTCAAGTGTGGCTTGTGTGAAAGACGCTGCGTCATTGATAACGGAAAAAAGGGTGTTTGCAAAACAAGGATGAACATTGACGGCGTGCTCCTCACGCTGGTCTACGGAGACATCAGTGCCATTGAGAGCCGTCCCATCGAGATCAAGCCGTTCTTCCACTATTGGCCTGGTTCAACGGCGCTCACGTTTTCCACATGGTCCTGCAACTTCGATTGCATCTGGTGCCAAAACCATCACCTGTCAAAAGTTGAACCCAACCCAGCAAGGTCGAGTCACTTCTTCCCACAAGAAAAAATCTTGAACGTCGCATTGCATAACAGAGACAACGGTTTGTGCGGCAGTTTTCAGGAACCAACAATATTGACTGAGTGGACCCTGTCCCTATTTGAACGTGGACGCGAAAAAGGACTGTACTCCTGCTACGTTTCTAACGGTTACATGACAATCGAAGCATTGAAACTGCTGAGACGCGCTGGTATGGACGGATTGAAAATAGACATCAAGGGCGATAAGGAAACCTACACAAAATATTGCGGCGGAGCCGACGTGAAGAAGGTTTGGAGAAACGCCCACGAGGCCAAAAAGATGGGTTTCCACGTGGAAATCGTCAATTTGGTGGTAACCGACGTTAACGATAACGAGCAATGCCTGCGCTGGGTAATAAAGCAGCATCTAAAGTCTGTTGGACAGGAGACACCCCTGCACTTTACTCGGTATTACCCAGCGTACAAGTTTTCTAATCCACCCACCAGGGTTGAAACCTTAGAGAAGGCTTACAGCATGGCGAAGAATGAGGGGGTTCTCTATCCTTATGTGGGAAACGTTGAAGGTCACAGATACGAGAACACGTACTGTTCGAAGTGTGGAGAGCCTCTAATCCAACGTCTAGGCTACACCATCACCAAGTACAAGGTTACTCAAGACAAAAAATGCCCACGATGCGGTCAGTCTATACCTATTACTGGCAAACGAGTTAAAAAGTGGCAACCACTGGCGTGAGTTTATGAGTCCAACGATGGTTATGGAAGGAGCGGCTTCTTCTCCATCAACGCTTTTTCTATTCTTTCAAGGCGCTTTTCAATAGCATCGAGTCTTTCAAGTATTTGTTTGAGCACTCTGCCCACGTCTTCGGCAGGGACGGTAGGCAAAGGCGTCGGTGATGGCCACCTCCACTCTTCTGGTCGTTCTGGTCGCCTAGGCGCTGGCACTGGCGGAGGATAAGCTGCTCGCTCTTCTCCTTTGCTTCTACTCAATTTTCGTCCTCAAAAATCACTGTGTAGTTTTACATTATTAAACGATTTCTATTGCATCATTGAGTTAACTCTATGGACGATACATAACAATTATTAAGAAATTGTGACACTTCATAAACGGTGAAATATAAAAGCAGGAAGTGTATTACCATAAAATCTCGGCTCTATGTTTTAAAAAGTGGGCGGAAACTTTTCTAGGCTTTCCGCGTCATTCAATTATCCGAATTAAGAGCTGTTTTTTCTTCTTTTTCGTTTCTTTGAGCCTCTTTTTTTCCTGTTTCTTTTCGGGTTTCTGCTGCTCTTTTTCTTCCTCGCTTACAACTCTTACCAATGGTTGTTTCTCTAATCCTTCGATTTTTGCTCCAGGGTAACGTTGCTTAATGTCTCGTCGTCTCCTCTCTACGCGAAAATTGACAAAACGCAAGTGATTAAAAACCAAAATATAAAATTTTTTAAGTCGCATTCATCTTTGAAGCTGAAACATAAGCCAAGAGACGCAGGGAAATCCGTTTATATTTTGAAACCTTATAAAGGATTATTTTTCTTGAGGCTTTTCCTTATGAATCCACGTAGGAGGACCCCAACATGGTTCGCTCAAAAGTTTCCCTCTTGTCTCTCAAGAGGCTGCCTGCGCTTTATTACTCTTTCTTCTCTAGGGCAGCGTCGAGTTTTCCCTCATCGATTTCTTTCTGAACCTCTTTAGGGTCTTTTCCTTCCACCGTTACGCCCATGCTTACGCAGCTTCCCAGAACTTCTTTAACCGCAGCTTTAAGGTTGGTCGCCAAAAGTTCGGCTTGTTTAAGTTTTGCTATGCGCAAGACCTGTTCCATAGACAGGTTTCCAACCTTCTGAGCCTTTGGGCTTCCGGAACCCTTCTCTATCTTCAACTCGCTCACTATGAGGGCCGACGTAGTAGGTGTGCCCACTGTCACTTCGAACTCTTTGGTCTCGGTGTCAACGATGACTTTAACCGGCACCTTCATGCCAGCGTAGCTCTTGGTAACTTCGTTTATCTTGTTCACAATGGCGAGGACGTTGAGGCCCAAGGGTCCAAGGGCCGGTCCGAGAGGTGGTCCCGCGGTTGCTTGTCCACCGGCTACTAGTGCCTCAACAACCTTTTTTGCTTCACTCATAGCGGGGTTTCTCCTTCTCCCACTTTCTTGCTTTTTTCAACAAGTCTGACATAGTCTGCGTGAACCGTGATGGGTAGAGTGAAGGTGGCTTCCAAGAGTTCTAGGGTTACTTCTTCTTTGGTTTTGTCGATTCTTGTTATTTTTGCGCGCATCCCCTTGAACGGTCCGCCAACAACCTCTACGAGGTCGTCTATGCCCAGTTCTTCTATAACAGGTTTCACAACTATGTAGCGTTCAACCTCAGAAAAGCTCACCAGACCGGGCACTCTAGACCGCAGGTGTTTGATGCCACCAATCGCCTGCTCAACAAAATGCGGGCCCTCGGTCTCGATGAAGACGTACCCTTTCAGCATTTCGGGTACAAACACCGCCTTTATCGGCAGTTTGTTGGTTTTCACCTTGGACGCTATCATGTCGGCTACATTTTTCTCTTGTCCAGCAGTTGTTCGTACGGCAAAAACCGATGTGGAAAGCGGTTTCTTCGCCTCTTCTTCTGCTGTCATGGGCGTTTTTCCTCTTAAGCCCAAGCTTGGAGCATACCTGATATTAACTTGATTATAAAACCCAGAACTCCGATGACCAGAACGCCTAAAAAGCAGATTTTTATGGATAGCCAAAGCTCGTCTCTGCCGGGCTTTACGGCTAGTTTCAAGAGTCTGCGCGCCGAACTCATGAATGATCTCAAGCCCATGGTTGCTCAACTCTCAACAAACAATGACTTCTAATATAAAATGCTATCGATGAGCTTTTTGTCTTATCCATCGAGTCTTTTTGGCTGGTCATTTATAAAGAACGTGCTTGTTTTGAGACATCTCTATACCTGGAGAGGGTCAATGTTAAAAAGACTGGTGCAGTTCGGTCTTACGGCATAGATTTGGTTTGGACACATAAGAAAAAGATAATTTTATGGCGTTTTTCATAATACTTCGACCTTGTACACTTCTATATTCACGGTGACAGAAGGCTGTTGAAACTAAATGGAAGACCCATCGATGAACTTGGAAGAAAGGAGGAGACTTAAGGTTCACGTGTCTAAGGAGGACATCAAAACTGGTTTGAGGAAACTTGGCTTAAAGAAAGGCGACATAGTAGGCGTTCACAGTTCTCTGAGTAGCTTTGGATACGTCGAGGGCGGGACTGACGTTGTCATAGATGCCCTGCTTGAAGTTGTCGGAGAAGAAGGAACTATAGTAATGCCCACTCACTCAGCAAACTTGCTTGAGGTTCAGAGGACGCCAGAAGAAATCGCCATGGGTGTTTTGTGGCTTTACAAAATCCTACCCTACGACCCAAAAGGAACTTCGTGCACGACAGGAACCATACCTGAGGCTTTCAGAAAAAGAAAACGCGCTATACGAGGTTCTCATCCTGTCTTCTCTCTTGCAGCCATTGGCTCTAAAGCTGAAGAGTTTGCTGAAAGCCGCTGGGAAAAACTGCTTGAGTTGGACGGCTACATTCTCCTAATTGGGGTTGGTTTAAGCGTTTGCACAGCAATGCATCTGGCAGAAAAACGTGTTCAGTTTCCAGAACACATATTGAAGAAGATCACTCCACCGGAAGAACTCCTCAAAAAGTATCCTGAGGAAGAATGGGAGTGGGATTTCGGTCCCTATCCTGACTTTTCCAAAATGGAGGAGCCATGTCTTAAACAAGGAATAATGAAAACTGTTAAGGTTGGAGAAGCCTTTCTTAAACTGCTTAGGCTGAGAGAACTAATAGACCTCTATACAGAATATCTAAAGAAGAACCCAGACCTCTTCTATGGTTAGAATGAGATAGCGAAGTAGCTTTTGCGCTTGCAAAGGTACTGCAATTTTTTTTCTTTGCATTCGAGCTTTTTTGTTTCAATTTGAATTGCAAGAGAGCTTATTTGTGGTGTGGGACGAGACACAGAAACTTGAGTGTTGATTTGCCCATGTTTGTAAACTGATGCCTAGCGTTTGGAGGTATGAAAACAACGTATCCAGCGCTTGCGTTTTTCTCTTGACCATCACATGTGACCCTGCAGTTGCCTTCCAGAACGTAGACCTCGTGTTCCCAATCGTGAAAGTGAAGGGGAGAATGTCCATTCGGCTGGAGTTCAAAGAGGCGCATGGCAAAGTTGGGCGCACCATCGTCCTTCTTTATCAACCATCTAACCCTGATGCCTTCGGCACCTGATTCATCCATGTTTTCTAGCTTGATTTTTGAGAAGTGAACGCACTTGAAGCCCATTGGTTGCATCTCCTTTTGTTTGTTATATGGCACAGTGTATAAAAATTGTTTATATCCTGAACGATGCAGAGTCTATGACAAACTGGTGAAAGAAAAATGATAACTGGACTAGAGCATGTCGGCATAGCCGTGAACAAAATAGAAGAGGCACTGCAGGTTTTTGAAAACTCTTTAGGTTTGAAACTTGAAAAAACGAGGACAGTTGAGGCGCAGAGGGTGAGGATTGCGTTTCTACGGGTTGGTGAGACAAAAATAGAACTTTTTGAACCAACAGACAAAGAAGCAGCAGTGGCGAAGTTTCTTGAGAAGAGGGGTGAAGGCTTACATCACATCGCTTTTACAGTCACAGGCATAGAAGACATGCTCAAGAAGTTGAAGGACAATGGAATAACCCTAATAGACGAAAAGCCCCGCAAAGGCGCCGAAGGCGGCAAAATAGCGTTTCTCCACCCTAAAAGCACAAGAAACGTGCTGATAGAACTATGCGAAAGGTGAAGCCTTAAACTAAACAGCCCAAAACAATTAAAAAAAAGGAATTGAAGCGTTATTCCTAGCGAGCGAAGAAGTGTCTTTGTCTGTCCATGAGCGCCTCAGCCTTGTTGCGTTCAGCCCTCAACAAAGCGGTTCTGGTCACAGCCCAGTCGCTGTAATTTGCAAGAATGTTCGCACCAGAGTTTTCTTCCTCGTGGGTATTAGATAAACGTGTAAAACCTTTGTTCATTCCAAGTATTCGAAGTATTTTTCTCGTCAGAAAACCCATTTTGCTTTCACCCTCATCTTTCATTTTGTCGCACCCGAGGAGAAGTAGGTGAAAAGAGCGGCATAGGAATTATACCGTCATATGACGGTACAAATCGACGTTTTTTCAGAGCCCAAAGACGTTTGCAGGCAACATTTCGTGGAATCCCACAGGCACATGACGATAGAAACTTTTTCTCAGCAGAGCCTCATCTCAATTTTTAATTGAAAGGAGATTGAACAATGACTTTAACACAAGACCTGAAACAAAAAGCCATTGAAGTCGGTTTCGTATCTGTGGGTGTTACAAGTCCAAACATGCTTCAAGGCCTGCCCCACGGATGGGTGGGCAAAATCACCAACCTTCGTCTGCCCCAAGAGGAATTGTCTACCGTTAAATCTCTGATATTGATGTGTTTTAGGGCTTGGGATAGAGCCTTTGACCTGTCCATAGACTCTCCGAATTGGCGCGGTTATGGAATGCACGCACAAGACGAGGAGTTAGAAAGCTACTTTTTTGTCTCCGAGATTATGAGAAACAAGGGATGGTTAATCGTCGACTACCTCAAAAAAAGAGGCTTCGACGCGCTTGTTTCGTCTCGCATTTCGCTCAAAACCGCCGCCGTCAGATGCGGTCTTGGCTGGCAAGGAAAAAACGCCCTTTTGATCACTCCCCGTTTTGGACCGAGAGTTAGACTTATTTCAGTGCTGACAACAGCAGAACTAGAGATTGACGAGCCGTACAAGGAAAATCTATGCGGGAATTGTGAAAAATGCTTGGTTGCCTGCCCGACGAGGGCGTTGGAACCGTATAGGCTCAAACTCAACCGTTGCATGACCTATTCCGCCGAGAGCCCACATTCGTTGGATGTTCCTGCGGACGTAAGGCAGTTGGAAAAGAAGCTTATTCAGAGGCCCACATCAAACAGCTACATTGAATGTTCTGTATGCGTTGATGTCTGCCCCATTGGAACGACGCAGAGTCACCGTAAACTATGATTCCAGGAGTAAAGCATTACTTTATTTTGAGACGCTCCCTTTTCTGTGGCGCAGCCTGCCTATAAAGCTGGATATAGGGAGCAAGCGACACCACGAGCTTGTTTTCAGCTTTTTTCAAGTGCTCTTGAAACGTTGTTCGGGGCACTCGCCTTTTAGTTGCTATTGTTTGGACGTCGGTTTTCCTGGGTAACCTGTAGTAGCCGTAAGTGTAGGCTGTCATCAAAGCGTCCATCTGTTTATCAGTCAACTCCGAAAATAAAGCGTCAGCAGTCAGGGTTAACGAACTCGCAATAAACCCGTCAAAAGGAATCTTACGTACAATGTCAAACACGAAACCCTTCTCCTCAAGTCTTTGCATAAGTCCCTTCAAGTCGTCATGCCTAAACACTATGACACGGTAGTACTCCCAACCTTGATCATAGACAACCGGCGAAACATGAAGAAGATTGAACGCATCAATGTTCCTCACCACCGAGTTGTCCTCAGTGCAGAAGCATGTTTTCGTAATCAAGTGAACCCTGTGACGATCAGAGGAAACTCCAATAATCCCTCCAATTTTGGACAATTCCTCCATCACTGCCGGATACTCTTCCTGTTTGGCCACAATGACCTCAATGACTTCGTGCTCGCGGTTGCACCAAGTGAACAACTTCACATACGGAAATTTTCGTGAAATGTTGCCGAAGGGGCAGTCATGCGTTGCTTTGAAAACAACCTCAAACAGTGGCATAAGAAGGAAATCGTTTTCCCTCTATTTATCGGTTAACACGTCATATGACCGTGGACTTCAAATTGTTTGCTGGCAAATTCTTGAATACTTCACTACCACAAAAGAGCCCTGAATCTGAGAAAACCAAAATAACCATGGTAATATAATTGGAAACCATAGTTGACGAACCATGCAAGAGAAAGAGCCGCTACGCGTGGCAAAAGTCAAAAACGGATTAAAAACCAAACTAATAGGGTGCACTATCCATTATTTTCGAGAATTATTCTCAACAAACGACGTGGCCAGAGAGTTAGCCTTGAAAGAGACCAAAGAAGGAACTGTGATTGTGGCAGAAACCCAGACTCGTGGAAGAGGTCGATTGGGCAGAGGTTGGATATCGCCCGAGGGAGGACTGTGGTTCTCCATAATTATGCGACCTAAAGTAAGCCCGAGAGACGCTCCAAAACTGACGCTTATGATGTCAGTTGTTGTTGCCAAAACTATAAGCAGGCAGTTTGGTTTAGAATCCGAAATCAAGTGGCCCAACGACGTTCTCATAAAGGGCAAGAAGGTCTGTGGCATTCTCACTGAAACCAGCACTAAGGGAGACGCCTTAAACTTCGTCGTGGTCGGAGTGGGGGTAAACACCAACCTGAGGTTGCACGATTTTCCAGCAAGTCTGCGAGGCTCTTCAACAACACTAAAAGAGGAATTGAAAAGAGAAATTAATCGGGATGCCTTTCTACACTCTCTTCTGGAAGAAACCGAGCATTACTACCAAATGTTCATTCAAGGCAAGTTCAACGCCATTCTAGCTGACTGGAAAAACCTTTCAAAGTTTTTGGGCTCCTACGTCGAAGTCACAAGTTTCGACGAGAAAATCGAGGGCTGGGCGACAGACATCGACGAAAACGGTGCCCTAATCATAAAACTCAGAGACCAGAGCACGCGTAAGATTGTGTCTGGCGACGTAACCGTTCGCAAACAGAAACAACAAGATTAAACCAAAAATATTTCAACAAACACTTTTTTCTTGCCATCTGAAATAGCGATTAAAATATAATATATGCAACACAAACAATAGTGCTAAACTTAGAAGGGTGAAAAAACGCATGGCAAAGTCAAAGGAGCCAACCGTTAAAGAAAAGATACAGAAACTGCGTGAGTTGCGGGAACAAGCCAAACTGGGCGGAGGAAGAGAACGCATCGAGGAACAACACAAGAAGGGCAAGTTGACAGCCAGAGAAAGAATCGACCTGCTGCTTGACCCCAACTCATTCGCGGAACTCGACCCTTATGTAGTGCACATATGCACCGACTTCGGCATGGCTGAGCGCAAGGTTCCAGGCGACGGCGTTGTCACGGGCTATGGAACAATCGACGGTCGCCTTGTCTACGTGTTCAGCCAAGACTTCACGGTGTTCGGCGGTTCATTAGGCGAGATGTTCGCAAAGAAGGTGTGTAAGATAATGGATTTAGCAATGAAAACTGGCGCGCCGGTGATTGGCATAAACGATTCAGGCGGAGCCCGAATACAGGAAGGTGTGGCTAGTCTGGCTGGTTACGGTGACATTTTCTTCCGAAATGTTTTGGCTTCGGGTGTTGTTCCTCAGATTTCAGCCATTATGGGACCGTGTGCTGGTGGAGCTGTGTATTCGCCGGCGCTCACTGACTTTATTGTTATGGTGGACAAGACCAGTCACATGTTCATAACTGGACCTGAAGTGATAAAGACTGTGCTGGGTCAGGAGGTTTCGTTTGAGGATTTGGGCGGTGCCAGAGTGCACAGTCAAACAAGCGGGGTCGCGCATTTTATAGCTGGCAGCGAAGAGGAGGGTGTAGCCGTAATCAAGAAGCTGCTGAGTTATCTGCCTTCCAACAATATGGAGGACCCTCCGGTTGTGGAAACTGGAGACGACCCCAACCGCACAGACGAGCGTCTGGCTGAGATAATCCCCGACGACCCCGACAAGCCTTATGATGTGAAGGATGTGATTCTGAGCGTTGTGGACAACAATGATTTCTTGGAGGTTCAGCCATTGTGGGCTCCAAACATAGTCATCGGTTTTGCCAGGCTCAACGGACGCTCGGTCGGTATTGTTGCAAATCAGCCTAAATATTATGCTGGTGCGTTAGACATTCATTCTTCAACCAAGGCTGGGCGTTTTGTGCGTTTCTGCGACTGCTTCAACATCCCAGTTGTCACGTTTGAGGATGTGCCAGGCTTCTTGCCTGGGGTTGACCAGGAACATGGCGGCATAATACGCCACGGTTCGAAGCTATTATACGCTTATTGTGAGGCGACTGTGCCCAAGATTACTTTGATTTTGAGGAAGGCCTATGGTGGTGCCTACGACGTCATGGGTAGCAAGCACTCTGGGGGCGACATCAACTACGCTTGGCCGACTGCTGAGATTGCGGTTATGGGACCTGAGGGCGCCATCAACATAATATTTAGAAAGGAAATCGCAACTGCGAAAGACCCGAAACAAAAACGCAAAGAACTGGTCAGTGAGTATAGGGAGAAATTCGCCAACCCGTATATTACGGCTCAGAAAGCCTATATAGACGACGTTATTGAGCCTGCGCACACAAGACCAAAACTGATTACAGCCCTCGAAATGTTGGTGACGAAGCGTGAGCCCCGACCAAGCAAAAAGCACGCAAACATTCCATTATAAACTTAGATTTCGTGTGAGATTGCTTTCATGAATTCCTTGTAGTTTAGGGCTTGTTCCCATTCACTTATGCATCCGCCTGTTGGGATGAGAATGATAGTTGTTTGGTCTGGTAGTTCCTTCTTTGGGTTGTCTCTTACGTTGAGCATCGTTTGGTCGGGTTGTTTGTGAGCTGTCACCGCCACTTGTTTGTAGAACCTGTTTTCAACTGGATTGTAGACCATGTGGAGGAGACTCTGATAGTCTGGCAGTGGGAATTCTCCCTTGTTGTTTATGATTTTGTCGGCTTCGTTTATGGCGTCTATCAGATTGGCTTTGTCAGGGAGCAGCAGATTCAGCTCGTTGCCTATGATTTTATTGATTGAAGGTTCATGGATAACTAGCTTTATTCTTTTCATCTCTATTCCAGCTTGGACTTTTTGGTCCCAAGTCATCAAGTGCTGAGGTTTTTTCTGATTTCTATACAAAGGTGACACTTGTTAATGTAATTGTTTTCTTCAAATCTGTAATCACTTGTTTGGGGAAGATTAAGCAGACCTGTCGGGCCTTCTTCCGCTAAGGTTTTGATGATTCGGTTTTGTCGCCAGTCATGTTTCGTTATTATTTGGCTTAGTGGTGTTTGCCTTGCGTTTCCAATGCTTAGGTTCCAGCATATGTCGACTTCGCCTGAGGGTTCGATGCAGATGCTTTCTGGATTTGTTAGCGGATTGCCTATTATTGGTTCGCCTTCGCATGGTCCATCAAGTGGTGTATGAGGAAAAAATCCACGCAAGTTTTGTGTTGCACGTCCGACTGGCATTAATTTTATGAAGGAAACACCTATTCCTATGGGCTCTAGCTCTTTGAGTAGTTCTTTTGTCTTCTTGTCATATCGGTTTTGGGCGTCTATTGAGTCGACGACTGCTACGTTCCACTTGACATTCTTTATCCCTGCTTTTAGCAGAACTAATGCTGTGTTCTTTGGATACTCAAGTGGTATGTGTTGCACATGAAAAGAGTCGACGCTTATGTTCACCTCGTTGAGCCCCGCCTTTTTCAACTTGATTGCTAGTTTTTCAGCGGTTGCTCTGTTTTTGCCCCATGCTCCATTTGTTATCATTTCAATCTGTGGGATCCTCAGACGGTGAGCCTTTTGGAATATGGCTGTTGCTCGTTCTGGATATAGCATTGGTTCTCCTCCGAACACCATGAAGGATTCAAGGTTTGATACCGCTGATGCTTTGGTCAGGTAGCTGTGTGCATCGTTAACTTCCATCACCTCGTTTTTTAATGGTGACGCGTCTGCTTGGCAGTGAATGCACTGTGAATTGCACTTTGTGGTTAAGGTGAACTCGAGGCGCTTTAGATTCATTTCCAACCAAGAAATATTGTTCTTTTAAATTAGTATTGTTTGCGTTTGATCCGGCGATGTGGATTTCGAATTCATAATACTTTTCTTTCTTACCCCAAAGACGATGCGAGTGGGAAAATAAGATATGGGTCTCTTGGGCGATTTCACCAAAGGCTTCATCATATATACGGTTGTTCTTTGGGTCTTCGCTATAATCAACTTCTTTCTAATGGGGCAAATAGTAATTGCGCTGCTACTCCTTTTAGTCCTCATGATTCCCATATCCATAATAGCCCATGAATACTACAAGAACAGAAAGAAACAGAGAACATAGTCAATTATTGAAAATTTGTGAGAAATGCAGAAAGGTGTTAACTCATAATTGCGTGTAAAAGAAAAAGCGAAGAGAAGAACTAGCTAAAACTCATCTTAGTTTTGCGGTTGTTATGCATCCGTTTTTTTCAAGCGCGATGGTTAGGTCTACTCCGAACTCTTTAGCTACTCTTGGAAAAATTTTTGCATCCATCTCACAAAGGAATCTTGGCTCTAGGTCGAGACCTGCTTTCTTCACTAAACCCTCGAGTCTTCTGAGGACCGGGCAGTTCTTGATTCTTACAATTGATGCTCGATCGGAAACCACATTGAATTCGATGTTCGAAAGTGGTATAAATGTTTGCTGGGTGTATACATACTGGTTGGCAACTTGCTTGAATGCTTTGCCAGGAGCGATAGCCTTCAGCATCTTGAATGCCATACCTAAAATGCTTGGAAGCATGTTCTTCTGCACCTTCACGGATAAATCGTTGCACTTGTCTACCACTCCTAGTTCTTTATGGAGAGCATAATCCGTGGCTATAGCTAATAAGTAGTTGTCAAGGAGCCTATCGTATTTCTCTTGAAGAGGCATCTCCTTAATCTCCAATATCCCACTTCCTACCAAAATCATGCAGCGCTCCCTATTTGTATAACTATTATTTATAATGATGGAACAAATGGCAATTCCACTTTCCTCTTTGACGCAAACCCGTTTATAACGTCCTAATACGTTATACTGTAAACAAGGCTACAATCCTCTGCATGCTCCCTCCCCTCTGGTAGAGGAGGCTACAAAAATAAAAAACTACATACAACCCAAACAAACATTAAAATTAACGCCTCCATCACGTCAAGAACTCAAAAACCCATTAGGAATACTAATCAAAGGCGATCCAAAACAAACCATGAAACAACTCAAACAACTAATTGAACAACAAAAACCCCTACTAACAATAACAGTAGGCGACGTAGTAACACAAAACTTGACAAAACACAACATCCCAATCAACATCATAATCATAGACAACAAAGTCCTAAGAAAACCAATCCAACCCATACAAACAAAAGCACAAAAAACCATCCACGTCAAAAACCCAGCGGGCACAATAACACCAAACGCATGGAAAACAATGCAACGAGCACTAAAACAACCAAATCAAACAACAAAAATCATCGTAGAAGGCGAAGAAGACCTATTCACTCTAATAGCCGTGTCACAAGCACCAGAAAACACAATGGTCATCTACGGACAACCAAACCAAGGCGTAGTAGCAGTCACAGTCAACAACCAAACAAAAAAGAAAGCCCAACTGATCATAGACGCCATGCAATCAATACATACAGACGAAAAACCTAAATGAAACCAACCGCATTCAAAATCAACAACCCAACAAAAAAGAAGAGAAAAAAGCACCATGGAAATAAAAATCACAAACCAACAACAAAACCCCCTACTCAAGAGGAAAGAAATAACATTCGAAATAGAACACACCCAAATAAAAGGAACACCACAACGGCTAGAAATACGCAACAAACTGGCCGAAAAACTCAAAACCCAACCCGAACTCGTCTACGTTAAAAGAGTGGAAACCAAAACCGGAACCATGAAGGCAGTCGGACAAGCCAACGCCTACGAATCGGTTGAACAAGCCAAACTCATAGAACCTGAATACATTATAAAAAGAAACACACCAACACAAGAGAAAGAGCAGACAGAGGAAAAAGCCGAAGCCCCAAAGAAAAAAGAGGAATAAATGAATGACTGAAAAACCCAAAGAAAAAGAAAAACCCACAGAGAAACCCAAGGTTGAAAAGCCCACAGAGAAAACTCCAGTAACAGCAGAAAAACCCGTTGAGGCACCACCCACAGAAAAGCCAAAAGAAAAAGAAAAGAAACCCCCTAAGGTCAGGAAACCCGAGAAAAAGGCTCACACACGCTACAAAATCGACGAGAAGGGCTTAACCTTAACCCGACTTCGCCCATACTGCGAAAGATGCGGACCAGGATACTTCATGGCAGACCACGGCGACCGTTACTCATGCGGACACTGCGGCTTCACCCGTTACAAGCGAGCCTAAAAGGCTGAACTTGCTTAAATCCCACAATAATATAATAGGTAATTTAGGTGCGAAGGTTTAGAAAGAAATGCTCAAGGTAAGCGTCTTCATTCATCAGTTGTCGGCAGAGCGCCTCTGGGACATCGAAAAACCCCTCCCGCCTGTTCAGATAGCCACAAACCTCAACCTAGTCGGAGTGGAAAAACGACGCGACGACCTCTTAGAGGTGCCGTTTGTCTTCACAATCAATTACAATCCCGCCGTTGCTCAGATCAGCTTCAAGGGAAGAGCCCACGTTACCGGCGAAAAAGAGGAGTTAAAGCAGATTCACACCGCTTATACTGAAAAGAAGCCTCCACCACCGGTTGTTGTCCAGTCGATTTCCAACGTGGCTTTCCTTGAATCAATATTGATAACACGGACACTGAACATCCCGCCACCTGTTCCCCTCCCACAGATTCCGCCAGGTCCAGCGGAGGGAAAGAAGCCCGGAGAACCACCTTACAGAGCTTAAGGAAACGAGCTAAAGAAATTAGCTATTTGAGCGGCACATACATGCTTGATCTGGAGGCGCCTATTCCTGGTGTTCCATGCTTCACCGGCTTATTGGTTATAGCGAACTCGCCAATATAATGTCCAATCATCTCAGGTGTCACGTCCACAGCGCTGAACTCCTTTCCATTGTGGACGAGCACTGAGACGCCTACCATTTCTGGCAGGATGACCATGTCTCGGGCGTGCGTCTTAACAACAGTTTTCTGACCTTGTATTGTTGCTTCTTTGGCTTTTCTCACGCTCTCGAGTAGAATGCGTTGTTCCTGGCTTAGACCTCTCTGCAGGCTTCGGCGTTGGCGTGATGGCAGTATGCGAATGAACTCGTCCATGGACATAGCTTGTAAATCGTCCAGCGTGTAGCCACGGTATCTGAACTCTTTTGGCATGACTTTTTCCTTCAGGATTCATCTCTTTTGTTTGTTTGGTTGTTAATTAACTTGTTGTTTTATTTATTTTTTGTAGCCTCATATACACGGGGGGAGGAGATGTACAACCAAGGCGTTAAGGTGTCAATCTGAGAAAATGTCAGAAAAAGTGGTTTATACTCGTTTTTAGACGCTTTTTGTAAAAGGTATTTCGGAATTGCCCAGTCTAGATTTTTGTGGGTTCAACAGGACTTTTTTAGCCGAAAGAATAGAATTCGCATTATTATATTCTAGAATCAATTTCACTTACACTACAAAAGCTATTAGAATTTGGTGTGGTTATTGTCTGGTTTCTGTGTTAAAGTTTTAAATATGCAGATATATCTATGGCTAATATCCGCAAAGGAAAAACCAGCGTTTCCGGTGCCTTTGCTTGGTTGAAGTTAGTAAGAAAATCAGTCTTGTACATCGTAGTAGAATAGACATAATAGCGAACATCTTGCAAGCAGCCAAAGAAGGCGCCAAGAAAACTCATATAATGTATCAATGCAACCTCAGTTTCAGGCAACTGAACGCTTACCTAGACTTTCTGGTTTCCATGGGTTTCTTAAAGGCAATCAAATTGAAAAAAGATGAAGACGATTTCCTGCTGTTTGAGACAAGCAGCAAAGGAAAAGCCTTTATCCGGGCGTATCGCAGCCTCCGAGCACTTCTGGTCGCTTAACATCAAAACTTTTCCAATGTAAGAGTATCGGAATGTGTTGCATCAGAAGTGTTAGCTGCCCGTAACTTTTGGAACCTCTGATATTAACTTTGGTTGCAATGTTTGCAATGTTACTGTGGATTTTTTACATTGGAGACTAAAAATGTTTGTTCTATTGATCGGTCATGACATGCATTTTTCGAGGGAAGGAAACCTTGATGTCGCATAAATGTTAAATACAGAATTTAAACATAAAAGGCAGTTACGATGAAAAATATGAGGAATGTTGCATGATGTCGATAAAGGCACTCGCCAGAACTACTTGGATATTAATTGTGGTAGTCATTATCTTGGCAGCGGGACTGATTGGAACAGTGGTTTACTTCACGTACAGACCTCCACCTGCGGCAGCGCCTGAACCAGAATTCGTGACAAACAAGGTCTTCAAACTTGAAGGCACAGCTGCATTCGAGTGGTTAGATCCCCATGTCTCGTACTACATGTTCGACTACTTCATAATGTGGCATTCAGTGGAGATGTTATACTGGTATAACGGGAGCAGCTCTACGCAAGTTATTCCATGGCTGGCGGCGGAGGCTTACACAAAGAACCCAGCAGGCACTCAATATAGTTTCACGCTGAGATCAGGGATAAAGTTCCAGGACGGAACACCGTTCAATTCAACAGCTGTCTGGTTTAGCATGAATCGAATCTTAGTCATGGACGGCACGTCTGGGGATCCTGCCAAGCCTGTGCATGGAAGCCAAGCAGCGTGGATTATTCAACAAATGCTGAACACAAACCTAAGCACTTACTTCACCGGTGATCAACCCTACGATGCTGCCTGGGTTCAAGAAGTCTTAGCTCAGAACTTCATAGAAAGAGATCCCACAGATCCACTTAAGTTCAAGATGAACATTTTGAACCCTACTACACAGTTTGACTATTTGATTTCAATGCCTTGGGCAGCCATAGTTTCACCTACCGCTGTGATCAAGAAAGACTACGAATATCACACTTGGCCTTTCACGGCTGAACAAACGCCGAATTGGAACTATACTAGATACTTTGAGCGCATGGCTGGTATCGGTGACACTTATTTTAATCTTCCAGAACAAGGCTGGAAGATCGGCACTGGTCCCTACACTATCGAAAGCGTGGACCCAGACACCTACAATATCGTTATGAAGGCTAATCCAGATTATTGGGGAGGCCCACCTGGGCTCGAATTCCCAATTCAAAAGGCTAGAATGATACCCAACTTCGAGTATATCTATCAACCCGCCCTTGCCACCCGACTGCTCGACATGAGAGCTGAAAAAGCGACAGGAATAGCGGTTGCTCCGCTGGATATATTCTCTGTGGTTGATCGAGACAAATGGATCAACGAGCAAACATTTGTTTCACTGATTCCAAGAGTGGACGTAAAAGGACCATTGCCCATAGATCCTGTTACTGTCTGGTTCAACTTCTGCACTAATGTGACTGATCCTGGAACAGGCAAACTGAAAACATTCCAACCTCTGGCTGACATAAGGTTTAGAAAAGCAATTGCTAGCTCAGTCAACATGACGGATATGAACATAAACGTCAACAACAGGTTAGGCCTAGTAGCCCAGAACCTCAATCCACCTGATACTTTCCCAGAAGGCTCGTACAATCCTAACATAAAGCCTGCTTACACCTACGATCTTGCTGAGGCTGAGAGACTTCTCGTGGATGCGTGGTTGAATCCAATGAAAAGTTCGACGCATGTAATGACCTACTACAACGGGTCAAGAATTCCTGCTGGTGTGGTTGATAATTCATTCAGCATCCGCAACCCCAAAACCATAGAGATGTATGTGCCAGCTGGAGCCACCCATTATGAAAGAGTTCTAACAGTTATAGCTGAAAACCTCAACAGAATAGCAGTAAGAACATACAATACCACAACAGGCGCGCGTTCTACAAAACCTGGCGCTGAACAACTAGGCCTAACTTTCACAGTAGTACCAGTTCCAGGGGGACAACAATACACTTTGGCCTCAAGACATGAAATCTATATGTATTGGGGGGGCTGGCACGCCGACTACAACCACGTGCTTAACTGGCTGGGACCAATGTTGCTCTCAACAGGTACATACTTCTCTTGGAACCTCTGGAACATAACCGCATTAGACAACCTATACTTCGAAGCCATTGAGGCAGACGCTGCAGGCAACATGACAAGGCTAGTTGAAATAAGCAATGAGATGAACCGAATAACAAATGAATTAGTGCTTTACTTGTGGCTGTGGCATCCTATGCCGTACTTTGTTCGTTCAACGTGGCTAAAGGGCTGGTACTACAACCCAATGTTGGGTGCTGAGTACATAGCTCCCATGTACTACGAATCGCCATAACCTTCCATCTTTCTTTTTTCCTTGTTTTCAAAGGATTGCAAATAGATTAGACTCTAAGTTGAATAGATAAATCTCAAAAGGGCGATTACTAATTCACTAACTTTTTATTATTCTACTGTCAAAAACACTATTGGTTGTCCACATGAGGCTGCACGAGTACATAATAAGACGCCTAATACTCATGATCTTCGTGCTTTTTGGAGTGAGCATCATAGTCTTTTACCTTTCAAGAGGCTTCCCATCGGCGATTGCACCTTGGACCCCCTACATCCGTGAAAAAATGACAGCCGAACAGATAGCAGCAGTAATTAAAGCTCACGGATTCGACCAACCGCTACAAATTCAATACTTTTTCTGGCTGCAAGACGTGTTTCGCGGCGACTGGGGTTCCACGGGCACATGGGCAAACAGCCGCCCGACCACACAAGTCTTCTTCTCTCGATTTCCATACACTGTCGAGTTGGCGGTCGCTGCGACCATATTGACTATAGCCATTGGATTGCCGCTTGGAATCATTTCCGCTCTCAAAAGCAACAAGATTCCAGACCATATCTCACGCATCATTGCCTTAACAGGATACTCAACTCCATCCTACTGGTTCGGCTTTATGCTGCAACTAGTGTTTTTTTATTACTTCTTCCTTTGGGGACTACCCTACCTTCCCAGCAGTGGAGTTCCGACGCCAACGGTTTCTAAGATCACAGGGATCCCCACTCTGGATGGTCTGTTGGGGGGCAACTTAGAATATACATGGAGCGCAATCTTACACCTGATCTTGCCAGCCTTCACCCTAGCTTTCATCAGCCTAGGCTATCTGGCCAGAATAGTGCGAGCCAGCATGCTAGAGGTATTGCGGCAAGACTACATCATCATGGCTAGATCAAAAGGACTAAAGGAAAGAGTGGTAATCTACAGACACGCCCTAAAAAACGCGTTGATCCCAGCCGTCACAATGACAGGCTTGTTTTTCGCAGGACTACTCGGCGGCGCCATGATCACGGAGTTCGTCTTTGCGCGGCCAGGTGTCGGGCAGGCTTCGCTGAGGGCGGTGTTCCAAGGTGACAGCAACTTCATCTTACTATACAGTTTGGTGATGGCTGCCATAATCGTGTTCTCCAACCTCGCGGTAGACGTTGCCTACGTTTTCCTAGACCCTAGAATAAAATATTAGGAGGGCAAAATTTGAAAAAAGAGAGCGCTGAAGCCAGAAGAGGCGAACTGGAAGCCAGAATAGCGGATTTAAAATACACCCTATACCTCCTAAGAAAGAACCCTTTGGTCTTATCGGGTTCTCTGATGGCTATGTTCTTCACAGTGCTGGCGCTCACAGCAAACATAATCGTTGATCCTAGTGCAGCAGGCCCACCCTTCTATTTTGAGAGAGGCTACATGTGGAACAACCCTTACATCAACTGGGGCCCAGGAACCGCTGTTTATCCGGGGCCAGAAACCTTCTTTTTGGGCACAGACGGTTACGGCAGAGATTTGCTCAAAATGATAATACTCGCCATTCCTTTGGACATGTACATTGCTTTTGTTATAACCGTTGTAGCAGCCGCATTCGGCGTCACTCTAGGTGCCTTAGCAGGATACGCTGGCGGCAAGACTGATGAAATTATACTAAGGATCACGGACATTTTTCTAGCGTTTCCTGGTTTAATTCTAGCCTTGGTATTCGCGGCAATGTTTGGAAGAACCATAAACAATCTGATGTTAGCCGTTCTTTTGGTGTGGTGGCCTTCTTATGTCAGGCTTATGAGGGGTCAAGTGCTGAGTGAGAAAGAGAAGGCTTATGTCGAAGCCTTAAGGGCGCTAGGAGGTGGATACCCTAAAACTTTCCTTACTATTCGGAAACTCAACGACACCGCTTTAGACAAAGTGGTCAGGTTCGGCAGAAGCGCGAAGGTTCTATTCATATTTAAGAAATTTGTTAACACGCTTGTCGCCGCCATATTCGACAGTTTGGTTATGTTAGCAACACATCTGAGAATCCTCTTCCGACACATCATACCGAACTCCATTTACCCCGTGTTGGTTCAAATGACACTCGACTACGGAGGCGTTATTCTAACATTTTCAGCGTTGATGTTTCTTGGATTTTCTCCAAGCCCGGCGCTTCCGGAGCTGGGTAATTTAGCATCTGATGGATATGGACACATATTTGATGCTCCATGGCTAATTCTTTTTCCAGGTCTAACAATTCTTGTTATAGCCTTGGCCTTCAATCTTGTTGGAGACGGTCTCAGAGACGTTTTGGACCCGAGGCTGAGAAGATAATTTTGTGAGGAAGTATGATGAAAAAACAGGACCTCGTTCTCGAAGTGAAGAATTTACGACTTGATTTTAACACGTACAGAGGCGCGGTTAAGGCACTTAACGGTGTTAACTTCAAGCTCTACAAACACGAGGTCCTAAGCCTTGTGGGCGAATCAGGATGCGGCAAATCTGTCACAGCCCTCACCATCATCAGCTTACTCCCCGAAAACGCCCAAGTCAAAGGCGGAGAGATTCTTTTCAAAAGAGAAAACCTCCTGAAGAAGTCTAAAGAAGACTTACGAATTATGCGAGCCGAAGAGTTTGCCACGGTTTTTCAAGACCCGATGACTTTTCTTAACCCCGTCCTCAGCATAGAAACCCAACTGGAAGAGGCTTTCATGCTTGAAGAAAAAGCTCTGAAAGCCGCGGTTATAGCGCAGAGGACACAAAGAAAAGGCAACATGAGTTACAATGATTTTCTCGCAATGAAAGAGAAAGAAGACGAGATTCTTGCAAATAATTCCCAAGTTTCTGGAAGAGAAGTAAAGAAAATGGCAAAGAACCTTTGCGTAGATGTTCTCCGTCTTGTTAAGCTGCCAGACCCGAAGCGAATTTTACGGCAGTATCCTTTTGAACTTTCAGGTGGCATGAGGCAACGAGCCATGATAGCCATGGCGTTAGCCAGACGCCCGTCAGTCTTCATTGCCGACGAGATAACAACAGCGTTAGACGTAACCATTCAAGCCCAAATACTGCATCTCATGAGGGAACTTCGAGACACCATAGACGCTTCGACACTTATGATAACACACGACTTGGCTGTAGCGGCTGAAATCGCTGACAGAATCGCCGTCATGTACGCCGGAAATGTTGTTGAACTCGCCGAGACACGAGAGGTATTCATGCGACCGCTTCACCCCTACACTAAGTTGTTGATGAAGGCAATCCCAAACGTGGCAAGACCTGTTGAGAGACTAGAGTCCATACCTGGAACGGTTCCCGACCTTATCAATCCTCCATTGGGCTGTCGTTTTCACCCACGCTGCCCATACGCCATGGATGTTTGCCCTTCAATGTTTCCAGAAACAACTGAGCCAGTTAAAGGACATGAGGTGGCTTGCCACTTATATTAGGGGAAGTTAAAAGATGGACAAAATATTGACTGTCAAAGACCTGAAAACGTGGTTCCCTATAAAGAGCGGCATAATCCAGAGGACTATCGGATACGTAAAGGCCGTGGATGGAGTAAGCTTTGATGTTCTAAGAGGAGAAACATTTGGGCTTGTGGGCGAATCAGGTTCAGGCAAGACAACCACGGGCAGAAGTGTTCTGAGACTCGTTGAACCCATCAGCGGCGATGTCATATTCGACGGCGTCAATGTTACAAAGGCTGGAAAAAGTGAACTGTTAAAGTTGCGTCCCAAATTGCAGATTATATTTCAGGATCCTTACGCTTCGTTAGACCCTAGGCAAACCGTTAACTCTATGTTGAATGAAGCCATGAGGGTACATGGCATAGTTGCAAGCAGAGCTGAAGCGCGTGGTAGGGCAAGAGAGCTTTTAGGTGTGGTTGGACTTAGCGAGGAACACCTCTATAGGTTTCCACACGAGTTTAGTGGCGGTCAGAGACAGAGAATAGCAATAGCCCGTGTGTTGGCTGTTAACCCGGAGTTTATAGTGCTGGATGAACCCACGTCTTTCTTGGATGTTTCTGTTCAGGCTCAAATTCTTAATCTTTTGAAAGACCTTCAAAGGAAACTTGGCTTAACTTACTTGTTCATTACGCACAATTTGGCTGTTGTGCATCACATGAGTGACAGGGTTGGAGTCATGTACTTGGGCATACTGGTCGAGGTTGCTGACAAAAAAGAGATATATGCTAATCCAAGGCATCCATACACCTTTCACCTAATGGCTGCAATTCCTGTGCCTGACCCTGAGGTTCAAAAAGAGGAAGTGCTTCTGCCCGGCGACGTCCCCAGCCCTGTTAATATTCCTTCTGGTTGTCGTTTTCATCCTAGATGCCCATATATGACGGAGAAATGTGTGCGGGAGGTGCCGCCTCTTTTCGAGCGAACCAAGGGGCAGTTGACCGCGTGTCATTACGAGATAGATTTTCAAAAGGGCGAAAGGCTATACGAAATTGACTATGGGAGTTCTGTCGTTAAAGGTTGACTGAGGAGAAGAAGAAAAAGGGACGACTAGGCTGGAAAGATTACGTAGCCATCTTAATAGCCATGCTTACAACAACTCTTCTTCCAATAATAATTTTCTTGCTGATTCTAATCGTTTCACTGTTCATCCTATTAGTACTCTTTGGCTAAGAATGAGAATTGTGAGCTGTGAAATTTTTGCTTAGCTTAAGAAGTAGGAGTTCACATCCTCAAGGTTAAATTGCTCTGTTTCAAGCAAATTTTTGACAAAATTGAACAGTTTGACACGAACGTCCAGAGGGAGATTAGGATACCAGACTGGCGAAGCGATTACTAAACCTCTCCAAGCGTAGAAGGGTTGAATCACCTTCAGCATTTCATCGTCGCCAGTTTTGTCGAGATAAGTGCTCCAAAAAAGGCGATACAACTTCTCAAAGGGTCCAGTTAACTTACCGTAGGTTTGCAATGCATAAAAGATATAGTTGATACTCATGGCGCTTGTGTCGTCTGCTGGTTCACCCCACTCGCCTCGGCTGCGGTCTAGAACAGTGAAGTCCACATCTTTACGGAAAAGAACGTTCCATGGGTGATAGTCGCCGTGGACTTGGGAGCAACGGTGCAACTTGCCCTTCAGCTTCCACCTCCATTCAACGCATTTTTTCTCGATTTCACACAAATCTTCATTGCTTATATAATCGAGTCCGGAAGGGTAACTGTCGGTCAAGCCCATGATGCCTTCGCCGTGACCAACCAAATCTCGGACTCGTCTAACATAGAGTTGAGGCGCATCCTTCTTAACTGAATGAATCTCAGCAATGTAGTCGGCTAGAGCCCTGCAACGTTCTTCATCCAATAAGGTGAGACGCTTCTTCTCACGTATTCTGTCTAAATCAAAATGATACAGTTGACCTTCCGCCTTCTCGGTGATGATGAAAAACTCGGTGCAGTCGCCAACCGATTTAAGCCTGCCATTGCGGGTGAAGGCGCCAACATCAACCGAGCGAACGTGTTTGGGCAACTTACTGAAGGCGGAGTGCTGCCACAACAAGGTCTGAGCCCTGTCAGAAAAGTGGTCGTGTCCGAAGCCTTCGGGGCGCATGGTCTGAAAAACAACGCTTTTGATTTCTTTTCCAACCTTCAACTCGAGGAGGTAAGCCATTCCGTAGCCGAATCCTTTCAGTTCTTTTTCAGGCTTCTCGGCTTTCTTGCCCATCTCAGTGATAGAAAGAATGTCAACCTTAGCTGCGTACACTGAAGAGAGATAATTGGATAACTCGTCAAAACTTATCCTTAACATGGCAGAGCATCTCATACATGACTAAAACGAAGCTCATTTAAAGTTTGCATTAGAACAAAGATTCACAAGAAGGCGGTTCTTAAATGCACACGCTTTCAACCTCTAAAAGTCAACGCTTGGAGCGGTTTCCTTGACCAACTACAAAATCCAAGGCGGAACCATCGTAACAATGGGTTTCAAAGGCACAGTCAGAGACGGAGTTATCATAGTGGAGAACGGACACATAATCGACGTCGGCAAACGCAACCAACTGCAGCGAAAGTACTCTGGCTCCAGATACGAAAAAATCGACGCAAGAGACAAAGTGATCATTCCCGGGTTGATAAACACGCACCAGCACGCCGCAATGAGTCTTTTGCGAGGATACGCCGATGATGTTCCTCTTCGGGAGTGGCTCGAAAAATGGATTTGGCCCATAGAAAAGCACATGACTGGCCATGACGTCTATGTGGGCGCGCTATTAACAGCGGTGGAATCCGTTTTGAGCGGCACGACCACAATCAACACCATGTATCATTACACACGCAACGGAAACGAAGCCCAAGCAATAGCCGAAGTCGGCCTAAGAGCAGTTGTCGGGCATGTGTGCTTCTCTTGGAGGAAAAACCAAGACCCAAAAGCGTTAAGCGCTTTGACACGAGATTGGCACGGCAAAGCAAACGGGCTCATCCGTGTTAGTGTGGATCCTCACGCGGCTTACACAGTGGACCCAGAATACATGAGACAACTCAGAGAAACCATGAAAGAACTAAACAAGAAGTACGGCTCTCAGCACTGTCCAATCATGTGGCACATGCACGTGGCTGAAACCCAGGACGAGCCCGAAAAAATCAGAAAAGCCTTCAAGGTTCCAGTCAAGGATGGAGTCGTAGAATACTTAGACTCTCTAGGCGTATTGGAAAAGGACATGATTGCCGCCCACTGCGTTTACCTCACACCCAAAGACATTGGCATCCTCAGAAAAAGAGGAGTCAAGGTCTCTCACAACCCGGTCTCAAACCTCAAACTGGGTTCGGGCATAAGCCCAGTTCCCAAACTGCTTAAGGCAGGTGTCACAGTGGCGTTGGGAACTGACAGCTCATGCTCCAACAACACGGCAGATATGTTTGAATCCATGAGGATTGCCGCGTTATTGCATAAGGGTGTTGGCAGAAACCCCACTATTCTGCCTGCGGAAAAGGTGTTGCAGATGGCGACGATTGAGGGCGCCAAGGCTCTTTTGTGGGAGAAGACCACAGGCTCAATCGAAGTGGGAAAAGACGCCGATTTGGTCATAATTGATTTTAAGAAGCCTCATTTGAGACCAGTTTACAATGAAACCAGCCATATAATCTATTCGGCTAAGGCTGCAGACGTTGACACTGTTTTGGTAAAAGGCAAGATCATTGTGGAAAACCGAAAGGTCACAACGGTTAACGTTGACAACATTTTGCGCACGGCAGAAAAAACCAAGGAGAGGCTGCTGAACAAACTGCAAGAAAAGGCATAGCCAAACGGTTCAATCTTCCCTCAGAAATGTTGGAGAATTTTTTCGCTCCTCGAGCACAAGGTTGGTGTAAGTGTCTATTACGTCTCTATTAGCATAGAGCTTCAACAAGAAAGAATTGTACTCAGAAACTTCGTGTACTCTGACAATGGCTAACAACCCGTACTCTTCTCCGGTTCTGTAAAGGTCGGTGACTTCGTCCATAGGAGCCAGAAAATCCCGAGCAACAACATCATACATGCTAGGATTAGCCTTGACTCTAACAATTACCTTAGTCTTCAAATCGAGCTTAATCCAATTCACCTTAATGGTGTTTTTAAGAATGACACCGTTTTTCTCCAGCGCGGTCAATCTCTGAAAAACTGCAGGCTGAGAAATCCTTGTTCCGAAATCCTTCAACAAACGACTGAGTTCCACTGTTGTGATGGGCAGCGGTGCCTTAACATACTCGATCTGATTTTGCAAAATCTCTAAGATTTTCAGGTCAACTTTGTCCAACTTCAAACTGGTTTCTTTCGCTTCAAAGGGAAAACCCGCCTCTTTGAAGATGCGTATGGCATTGACCACCCGATATTTTTTGAAGAAACTCTTGGCTACGGACTCGTCCATCCTTTTCAAGACATGAGCGAAGTGTTCGTCGTCTTTTATTCTAAACCTTGCAAAAAGCGAGTATTCACCGGTTATTCCGTCTAGCAAATCGCAAGCGTTTGTGTTTTCAAGCAGTTTTGCCAACCAAGGTTCATGAGGGTTTGTCTTAAACTCAAAAAACACTGTTCTACCAAAGCCAACAAGAGACGGATTCACAACAACAGTAGGTTCCAAAATAACTCCGTCTTGGAACATTTTTTGCACGCGACTCTTGACAACGAATCGAGACAAACCCACCTTCTCGCTTATTTCGGTGAGTGATGTGCGACTGTCCTCCTCTCTGAGAATCTTTAGAATTTGTGAATCGTAAAGGTCCAAGGACAAGGACAAGATTCCAGCCTTCATGAATAATTTGTGCAATTATTCCGCTTTTTTGCTCATTTTATAAAAGATTGGAAAAAAATATAAATATTTCGTACCTCTTAGCATGGAAATGGTGAATATAAATGGAATTCAAGGTGAAAGATGTTTCGTTGGCTGAAAAAGGTGAGTTGCTGATTGACTGGGCTTCGACACACATGCCTGTTCTTAATCAAATAATGCGTCGGTTCGAGAAGGAACGACCTCTCAGAGGCATCAGCTTGGGAGCCTGTCTCCACGTGACCAAAGAAACCGCCGTTTTAATCAGAACACTCATTGCTGGAGGGGCAAGAATTGCCCTTTGCGGTTCTAATCCTCTATCAACACAAGACGAGGTGGCTGCCGCACTAGCAAGAACTGGGGTCAACGTCTACGCTTGGCGCGGCGAAAGCACAGACGAATATTACTGGTGCGTGAACAAGACAATTGATCAGAAACCGGTAGTCACTCTCGATGACGGTGCCGATTTGATCAGCACAATCCACTCGAAGAGAACTGAGGCTCTGAAGGACATTAAAGGTGGAACTGAAGAGACAACAACGGGCGTTGTTCGCCTAAGAGCCATGGAGAGGGCTCGAGCGCTCAGATACCCCATCATAGCTGTCAATGACGCTAACACTAAGTATCTCTTCGATAACCGTTACGGAACGGGACAGAGCACAATCGACGGAATCCTACGCGCCACAAGCCTATTGTTGGCTGGAAAGAACTTTGTGGTTTGCGGCTACGGATGGTGCGGACGCGGCTTAGCCAACCGAGCCAGAGGCATGGGCGCCCACGTAATTGTCACTGAAGTGGACCCCGTAAAGGGACTCGAAGCCATCATGGACGGCTTCCATGTGATGTCTATGAATCAGGCGGCGGCTGTGGGCGACATCTTCGTCACTATGACGGGAAACACCAGTGTTATTCGTAAGGAGCACATGGTCAAGATGAAAAACGGAGCCATACTAGCTAACAGCGGTCACTTCAACGTGGAAATCGACATACAGAACTTAGAGGAAATGGCTGTGTCAAAGAGAACCCTAAGACCCAACCTTGAAGAGTACAACCTGAAAAATGGAAGGAAACTCTACTTGTTGGCTGAGGGAAGACTCGTAAACTTGGCTTCAGCTGAGGGACACCCTTCTGAAGTAATGGACATGTCGTTTGCAAATCAAGCCTTATGCGTTGAATACATTATGAAAACCAAGAAGCTTGAGCCGAAAGTTTACAGCGTGCCCAAAGAAATCGACAACCTCGTGGCAAAACTGAAGCTGAAGGCAATGGGCGCAGAAATCGACGAACTCACCGAGGAGCAAAAGAAATACATAGCCACATGGGAAGCCGGAACCATCTAGCGGCTTGTTTGCGAGGAATTCTCACACATTCAATCCTAAACATCCCACATCAAACACCAAAAGAAACATATTAGACGCCAAACTAGACGGTCTCTAGACGAGGATAAGCCTGTCTCTGTCCATTTATGTCTCTCCCCTATGGTAGAGAGGCTACAAAATAAAAGAGACAACATAAGACCCCAACCAAGTGCACAGAGAAACTACCAAAAAAAGGCAAGATTACGTGATACTCACGTTTTGTATCTGAAAATACCGTTTAGCCAAAAAACGAATGCGCTCAGCATTACGACCATTCTTACCAATAGCCACACCCTTATCGCGAGGATTAACCGCCACAACAGCAATAGACCTACCATCAGGACGCTCAGTGATACGAATCTCATTAACACGAGCAGGCTTCAACGCATTCTTAATAAACTGCACAGGATTATCAGAATGCTCAATTATCTCATGTTTCTTACCAGTCATCCTCTCTAAAAGGTGAATATTTTTGCCACCTCTACCAATGGCCACACCTATGTCACCCTCTTTCACAATGAAAATAATACGGTTAAGCTCATCGTCAACAATACAATCTTTAGCTGTAGCACCCGTTATACTCTCAAACAACGCGATATAACGCATCTCTTTGCTCGTTAATCGTATGCCACTATGCATCTGTTTCCTCCGCCGCCTCACTAGCTTCTATTGATTCTTTCCTTGCTTCTTCACCAAGCCTCAATATGTCTGAGTCACCGGGTTCACGAACGGTCAGAGCGGAAACCGCGAATGGTTTGCCGCAAACTGCGCCTAAGTCTATGCTGCCACCTTTATAAATAACTACTGGAACACCCGAAAGCTTGCCATAATACAAAATGTCTTCCATGACGCCCCTTGGACAGTTCGACGCTACAACAACGAGTTTGCCTCTACCAAGTTTGACGCTTTCCACCGATTTCTTAACTCCCAGAAGAACCTTGCCAGTCTTCACCGCAGTCCCAATAGCCCTGTCTACATCAATCATTCGGTTTTTCCTCGACTTGCTGTTGACATGTAGAGATCCACAAGACCCGTGCCGATGGGTATTGATTGCCCTACGATGACGTTTTCTGTTACACCCTTTAACGGGTCACTCTCGCCCTTAATAGAAGCCTCAACGATGTTGGGCACCGTGATTTCAAAGGCAGCTCTCGCCAACACACTTGATTTTTCTCCGCTTATTCCATGCCGACCTATTTGGCGCACTTCACCCGTAGCGGTCATGATGTCCGCGACTAGCATTACGTGTCTAACGTCAACGTCTAAGCCCTGCTCTTCAAGAACCCCTATGGCTTCCTTAATGATAACGTTTCTCGCGGCTTCAATTCCCAAAGTCTTGGCTATCTCGTGAATATGATTGGTCATTGTTCGTGTCGGGTCGATGCCAAGAACATCCAAAACCTTGGGCAAATTGGAACCGTCTGTTCGTATAACCCACTCTCCCTTCTCCTCGGTGACCAGAACCCTGCGGATGCCAGGTATACCCTTAACGTGATGAGTTGTCACCTTGTCCAACAGCTTGCGTGGCTCAATCTTCTTAGGTTTGAGATAAACACGTTCTTCCCTTGTTCTCAATGTGCAGTTGGGCAGACGCAAAGCTTCTTCTAAATCCTTTGCTGTCACACCCCTGTCTTCCATCATGGTTGGGTCGAGTTGAACAACAACCTCGCCCAGTTCTGGGTCCACATACATGGCTTTAGTTATGTCCTCCATGCTTGTGGAAATAACCTCTCTCGCAACTTCGGTAGCTTTTTTCTTGCCGGTTCTGTGTTCCTTGTCCAAATATATCGCCATTATCGGTGTCGAAGGCATTCTACGGGCGTCCACGATCTCAATAAGCCTAGGCAAGCCGAGAGTGACGTTTTGCTCCCTCACCCCCGCGTAATGGAATGTTCTCAACGTCATCTGCGTGCCAGGTTCACCTATCGACTGCGCCGCCACAATTCCAACGGCTTCACCTGGTTCTACGAGAGCGCGCTTATAGTTTTCTAACGTAAGCCCGATTGCTTTGTCCACGCCCTTGCGGGTCAACTCTTCCTTGCTCAGATCGCGCTTCAACTCTTCGACAAGTTGCGGTGTGAGCTTGTCTTTGACTTCTTCAACCCGCTCTCTAATGTATTCTTTGTTCGCAGGTTTCCCTCTCTCTATCATGATTCTTACTTGTTCAACGATTCTGCCCACGTTGACGGCTTTTCCGTGGTCACTTTTAGCCGGGTCAACCCCGTCTTCTCCATACCGGAACTGAACTATGTCGCCTATAGAGTTCCGAACTGTCCCATCGTATTCGATGCGTAAATGCTCAAGCGCGTTTATCAGCCGCCTCTGCATGTATCCGCTTTGTTGAGTCCGCACGGCTGTGTCCACGAGGCCTTCTCGGCCACCCATTGAATGGAAGAAAAACTCCACAGGGTCGAGTCCGTCTCGGTAAGAAGAGTCTACGAAGCCTCTGGCTCTTGATGAGGGGTCGCCCCACTTGAAGTGCGGTAGAGCTCGTTCGAGATAGCCCCGCATTATTCTTTTTCCTCGAACTGACTGTTGTCCAACAACCGCTGTCATTTGACCAATGTTTAGGCTTGAACCTCTCGCCCCAGTTTTGGTCATTATTATGCCTGAGTTATCGGGTTTGAAGTCGTTTTCAGCGGTTCTCCCAGCCTTGTCTCTGGCCTCGGCTAACTCGTTCATCACGTAGATTTCAAAGGAGTCGGCAAGGGTCTGACCCGGCAGTCTCGGTAAAGTTCCGTCTTTATACTCTTTGATAAGCTTGTCTATGCGCTCTTCCGACTGCTTCAGCATCTGATGAATTCTTCTCTGAACAGGTTGGGACAGCTCTAGCTCGTCGAAAGAATATGTGAAGCCTCGCATGGTCATGAAAAGATTCAAGAGTCGGCAGATGTGATTCAAAAAGCTCCGTCCTTCAGCTGACCCGTAGTCCTTTATTATCCGATGGAGGAGGGTTTCTGACTGCTCGGCGCCTATAGCGTTTTTGTCGATGACGCCCGTCTTGAGCACACCATCTTTGATGACGACGTAGGCGTCGTAGTCGCATTCTTCACGCAGACATTTGGGACAAGCGATGCATGTTGTGGCCTTGAACGCGTAGTTTAGATCCTTAGGAATGAAGAGACTAAAGATTTGTTTTCCAGTCCATCCTGACTCAGGCTTTTTGATTTCAGGTTCCGGAATAGTGCCTTCATAACCAGCCGTAAGCAGAAGTCGAGAGACTTCTTCCTTAGATAGAACAGTTGATTTTCTAGTGAACAGATAAGCCGCTGTTATGAAGTCTGTTTTGGCGCCAATAATGGGTCCGCCGAACCTCGGCGAAAGAATCTGGTCTTGAACCTGCATCAGAAGACGCGATTCAGTTTGTGCCTCTTCGCTCTGAGGTATATGAAGGTTCATTTCGTCTCCATCGAAGTCGGCGTTGTAGGGTGGACAAACAGTGAGATGCAAACGGAAAGTCTTGTGAGGAAGTACCTTCACAAAATGTGCCATTATGGACATCCTATGCAGAGAAGGCTGCCTGTTAAAGATGGCAATGTCTCCGTCTTTGAGATGCCTCTCCACAATGAACCCTGGTTCCAAAGCCTCAGCTATTTTTGAGCGTTCTGTGACAAACTCTAGTCTAACACGCTTGCCATCTGGTCGAACAATGTAGAGAGAGCCCGGATACTTTTCAGGTCCGTTGATCACAAAATTGCGCATTTCTTCAATGTTCCAATCGGTCACCATCTCTGGCATTGAAAGTCTCATTGCAACGTCTAATGGAACTCCGACCTCGCTGATGTCAAGGTTTGGGTCTGGAGAAATCACGGTTCGAGCCGAGAAGTCAACCCTCTTCCCTGATAGGTTGCTTCGGAATCGCCCCTCCTTTCCCTTCAGACGCTGTGACAGGGTTTTGAGCGCCCTTCCTGAACGATGCCGCGCTGGGGGGATTCCTGACGCTTCGTTGTTAAAGTATGTGGTGACGTGATACTGAAGTAACTCTGACAAGTCTTGGATGATCAACGTGGGCGCGCCAGCCTCCATGTTCTCTTTTAGGCGTTGATTGATACGGATGATATCTACGAGCTTGTGGGTTAAGTCGTCTTCAGAGCGGATGCCCGACTCCAAAGTTATGGAAGGTCGCACATACACTGGCGGTACTGGAAGCACCTGCAGAATCATCCACTCTGGGCGTGCGCTCTTCGGGTTGAATCCAATCAGTTCAAGGTCTTCGTCTGGGATGCGCTCAAGTCTTTCACGTATCATGCTTGGCGTCAAGCGCTGGGCGCCCTCCTCTGAAATCTCGTGGAGGGTCGTGGGCTTCGTGAACTCTATTTTATGTTGTGGCGCACCGCAACGAGGACACTCCTTGCCCTTGGCATCTCGCAAAACCCGTTTATAGAGGTCATCAGGCACCGTTCCCAGCAACTTGCGAGTCCTTTCAATTCTCGTTCTTATTCTCTCTATGCGAGCATCAGACAACAGTAAGCGCCCACAATTTCGGCAGGTGGAGTCCAAAAGATCATCGACGATTTTTGTAAACTCCACGTGGATAATTGGAACAGCGAGTTCGATGTGTCCGAAATGCCCCGGACATCGTATGGCTGTGTTGCCGCAGGTTTTGCACCTCTGTCTTGGTTCAAGAGTTCCCAAGCGACCGTCCATGAGCCCCGAGGTAATGGGAGCGCCGTCTTCGTCGTAGGTGTCAGCAGTTTGTATCTCAGCCACGGAGAGCCTGCGAACGTCCTGCGGCGATAGTATGCCAAAATAAAGTTCATCGACGACCTTGTGAACGGCTTCCTCTATTGCCATTTTACGCTCTCTCCCTCAACCTGAGCTTTGGCGTTATACACAAGCTCATGAGTTCTTGCAGAAGCAGTTTAAATGCATAAGAAACCACTACAGGCGAAATCTGCCCCTTGTCTTCGCAGACACGGCAGACGTATTTGCGTTGTTTTATGTCGTAGTACGCGATATAACCACAGTTTTCACACACGTAGAGGAGATACTTGTCTGACTCCTCCAAGAGTCGGTCTCGCAGTAACATGGCAGCGCCATGTCCAATGAGACAGTCTCGTTCCATTTCGCCGAAGCGCAGCCCTCCGCCCCTTGCTCGTCCTTCTGTGGGCTGTCTGGTTAACATTTGAACCTGCCCGCGCGCCCTGGCGTGAATCTTGTCGGCTACCATGTGGTGAAGTTTTTGATAATAGACAACACCCATGAAGATGTCGGCTACAAAGCGTTCACCTGTTATACCGTTATATAGGATTTCTCTTCCTGTGTTGCTGAAGCCCATTTTAATGAGCAACTGTTTCAGTTCCTCTGGGTCTGCGCTTATGAAGGGTGTGCCATCTACAGGTCGACCTCGAGCCGCCGCGACTTTTCCAGCCATAGATTCAAGGAACTGCCCAATGGTCATACGTGAGGGCATCGCGTGCGGATTGATGATTATGTCTGGAATGATGCCATCTGGAGTGAAGGGGATGTCTTCTTGAGGCACAATCATTCCTATGACGCCTTTCTGTCCGTGCCTGGAAGCAAACTTGTCGCCCAACTCGGGAATGCGTTCGTCTCGAACTCTAACCTTAACAAGTTTGCTTCCGTCACCTGTTTCTGTTATGAAAATCGCGTCGACAATCCCGGTTTCAGAGGGTCTCATGTCAACCGAAGTGTCTCGCATCGTGGGTCCTTTGACCTCAAACTCTTTGTACTCCTCTAAAAATCTTGGCGGACTTGTCCTTCCGATGAGAACGTCGCCACCGTTGACATTCGATTCGAGGCTGACAATACCGTCTGGCTCAAGCAGACGATAATATTGTTCACCTCGGTAGCCTCGGATGCCTGGCTCCGGAGTGACGAATTTGTCTTTGAGCCCACCCAGATATTGACGACATTCAGCCTCATAGATTCTGTAAAAGCTTGAACGTCCCAGTCCACGTTCCACAGATGCTTTGTTAAAGATAAGGGCGTCTTCCATGTTATAGCCTTCAAACGACGCGACGGCGACGATGCAGTTTTGACCTGATGGTCGAATGTCGTATCCAATTATGTCCATAGGCCTCGTGTCAACCAGAGGTTTTTGTGGATAATGCAAAATGTGAGAACGCGAGTCAACTCGCAGCAAAAAGTTGGTGGAGTATATCCCCAAGGCTTGCTTAGCCATAGCAGCCTCATAAGAATTGCGAGGAGACTGATTGTGCTCAGCGTAAGGAACAAGAGAAGCACATATGCCGAGGATAGTGTAGGTGGTTATTTCAACATGTGTATGCTCTGGCCTGACCTCATCATAATTCAATGCGATGTAGAGGTTTTCTTCCTCCTCAGCGTCAATGTAATCGACTATGCCATTTTTAACAAGGTCTCCCCAAGTCCATTCACCAGCTCGAATCTTTTCTATATGTTCTGACGATAGTTTGGGGATGTCCTTTTCCACAATTATGAGAGGTCTGCGCACGCGTCCTTCGTCGCAGTTTATGTAGATTTCTTCTCTTTCTCCACCGTACATCTTGGAAAAATAGGCGACATTCACTTCTGTAGAGATTTCTCCCATTCTACGCTTCTTTCTTAACTCTGAAGTGAACTCTTCGGGTGACAGGCAATAACCTATGATGCTGCCATCCAAGAAAACTTTGGCGCCGGATTCACGCAACGATTCGTTAGCGTCTGGAACAGGGATAACGCCCATCTTATAAAGGGTTTGCTTCACTCTCTCGGTGTTTATGCCTACTGAGATGCCGGAACCTAAGGCGAGATTCTTCACCAAACCACAGTTTGAGCCTTCAGGTGTTTCGTTTGGACAAAGTCTACCCCAGTGGGTCGGGTGAAGGTCGCGAGCCTCAAAGTTGGGTTGACTACGACTTAGAGGAGACTGTAGCCGTCGAAGGTGACTCAATGTAGAAGTGTGGTTTGTTCTGTCAAGCAATTGTGTGATGCCTACTCGTCCACGTCCCCAGTTTCCAGTGGCCAAGGCATGCTGAAGCCTTTCTGTAATTATACCCGGGCGAACCGCAGCCGAAACTGTGAGCAATTGACGCTTGACCCCCATGCGTTCAAGCTGATATTTAATATCTCGTGCGAGATTGCGGAAGGCTATCCTGAAAAGGTCAGCCAGCAAAGGACCGGCAAGTTTCAGACGTTTGTTCTTGAAGTGGTCTTTGTCATCGGGCTTGCGTTTGCCGAGTTTCAACTCCACAACGCGACTCGCCATCTCACCTAAGAACAGAGCCTTGTCCTGGCGCTTGTCTGATGTTCGTCCAATGTGAGGCAGAAAGTTTCGGTCAAGGATGCTTTCTGCTTTCTGGCGTCGATATTCCTCGACTTGCCCATGAGCAACTCGGCTGCCGATATACAGAACGGCTTCAGCTACTGAATCAATGCCCAACGCCTTTTCAAACGACGGCTCTATCTCGCTCTGTATGATTTTATGAGGTGAAATGGCTTCGGCGATTTCTCTGTCTGACTTTAGTCCTAGGGCTCGCATCACAATAACCAACGGAATTTCCGTGGGAACGCCTGGCATGGAGACGTAGATGGCGCCGTCTGATTTGAGGTGCAGTTCAATTCGGGCTCTGAAGCCAACTGTGGTCGAGAATATTTTGGCTTGATAGACAGGTGTGGCGCCTCGTGTGTCAATGTCTACGAGAATGCGGTTAGGAGCCAGATCTTCTAGAGCCACTATGACCCGTTCGGAACCGTTGACTATGAAATAGCCGCCTGGGTCGTTTGGGTCTTCGCCGTGTGCAATCAGCTCTTCAGGAAGCAGTTGGGACAGAACGCACAGTTTCGACTTAAGCATGACCGGCAGGTCGCCTATCAGCACTAGTTCTGTTTCTTGTTCCCTGCCGTCGACTATGGGTGTCATCTCCAACGACAACGGTGCAGCATAGGTGAGGTTGCGGAAACGTGTTTCCAACGGGTATAATTCATGTTTTGTGCCGTCGACTTCGACGTTGTAGGGGCCGCTTATCTTTGACTGTGGGTCAATTATCCAAGCTTGGCCCAGTTTTATTCTGTAGGGTGCTTCAGGCACCTCTATGTTGATTTCACCCACTTCGTTGATGACTTCTTGGAGGCCTTTGTCAACGAACTCGTTGTAAGAATCTAAGTGCTGACGAACCAAACCTTTCTCTCGGAAGAAGGCTTTCTGCAGCAAGAGAAAGTCGTCTTGTGAAACTTCCAATTTCTACCATATCCTCCACAATAAACTACCAATTACAAAAACATTAGAAGGGACGGTACTGAACTCTTCCAAACTAGGGTGTTCCTCCGACGGGCCGGTGTCATCCGACCCGAAAAATCGGGTCTCCGGGCACAGATTTCCCATTTACATGGGCGTGCTCACACCTAAACGGCACATCAAACTAATAAACTTTGCTTTTGACAACTCCGTGTTTTTAAGTATACTTAAAAAAGAAAAATGGGAGAAAAAATGAGGAAGAACTATGTGGCTGGTGGGGTAGGAGGTTGAACAGATTGGATTTTTTGGCCGCGTCTTCTTGTGAAATACATCGCTCCGATGACCGCTGCAGCAATTATGCCACCAATCAATATGAACCCGAACAGTCTTGGTAATTCGATTGTGGGCGAAGTTGTTGTTATGTATGCGGTGTAGGTTGGATCGTGTACAATTTTGAAGCCGCCGTACTTTGGATATGAGATAAGGTAGAAGTAATCAGCGTATGTCATGTTCAGCATGTGGTCCTTGGCTCTTTGATAGAGTGGTGGGTCGATGTGCTTCACTATCATCGGCACGTACTTTAACAGGGCTACGTGCATGCTGAAAAGCGGGTTCTTAGCATATCCAGCTCTAGGCGCGGTTCTGGTGACTGCATCGTACGGATTTGATGTTGCTTCTGTGGGGTCTGCCGTGTAATTGAATAATTTGTATTGCTGCTTGGTGCCGAAGTTTGCTTCGAAGATTCTTTCGTTTGCTGCTTCGGTGACTATTGCTCCGCTGCTCACATCGACTTCGGCGTCGGTGACGTTTTGACCGTTAGATAAAGATGTGCTCTTTGTGGCGTGGTTGAGGACAAGCGAGTTCTGGAACAAGACTATGCTCATCTTGATGTGTTGTCTCTCAAGGTATTGATAGATGTTTTCGTTTGAGATTTTTGTTCCGTTTAATCGATAGGTGCCTGTGCTGTTGTAATGTGTAACAACTGGGGGCAGCCACTGGAACAACCAAAGGTTGGTCATTCGTCCGATAACGTAGTTCGCTGTTACCTTAGCCGTGTGGGCTGACGGGTTTAGAGTCAATCTATACGTGAACGTCAACTCCTCATAGGTCGTGATGGCTATGGGTAAGGCTGTACGGAACAGTGGATGAAGTGGATCGATGAAAATTCTCCACCAGACGGCTGTGAGGTTTGTGTATCGCATGCCCCAATCCCATGTCAGTTTGTCATCCGACGAAGTCAATGGTAAAACGGTTGTCTTACTGCTTAACGCAGGCTTTGATGAGTTTCCGTATATGCTCAGGTCAAGCCCCAGAGAGAACGATGCGTAGAGGTTGTCGTTAACGTCCGGGGAATTACTATACCGTGAATTGACTGTGTCATTAAAGGCTAACAACATTATAAAAGATGAACTCATTAGCACGTCCTTGCCCGCTGGGGTTTTATAATGCTCCAGGAAACTCTGCACCGGAATCGTCAGAGCTCCTTGTCCAGCAGTGATATTAATCAAACCACTGAAGTAGAGTTGAAATCCACTCACGTTGATGTAAGTTAAGTACAAATAGGCGTGCCAGTCATCGGGCGGTACGGGTTTACCTTGACTTGCAGCGTATTGACGTGCAAAATTAAAGAAGTCGACGGTTTTGCTGAAGCTTTCAAGTCTGAAGTCGTTTGGCGACAACGTGTCAACTGCAGAACTTGGCGTTACTGGTAAAGCCAAAGTGAACACTAGAAACAAAACTGCTCCATACAATGTTTCTCTTCGCATGGTTAAACAACTCGTAAAAAAAGGTTGCCGTGACGTAACCTAATAAATTTATGAACCAAGAATACATTCCATCAATCAAAGCTGGGTTATTCAATTGTTGTAATAAGCTCTAATTCCAAGCAGTTGGCAGGCATTTTTCACTAGAGAACGTCTTCGATCACTTCGACTGCTCTGTCTAGACCCTTGAACCTGCTGGAATACTCACTTATCTTTTTCACATTTTTTTTGTAAAATCTTATGTTCTCTTCAATCTCAAAAATAGCTGACTTCAGCTGGGTCTCGTTTTCCACAGATATGGAGCATTTTAGTTCCTGAAGTTTTTTGGCGTTTCCCATCTGTTCCGGTTGGGTTGGGATGCAAACGCTGGGTTTTTTGTGTTTTATAACCTCGAAGCAGGTTCCGTGACCTCCACTGAAGACTATTATTTTTGCGTTTCTCATGCACTCGTCTCGCTTTTTTTTGTTTAACCAGCTATAGATCTCACAATTTCCATGTTTCTTCGCAACGTTATTGCCTGGTTCGCCTAGGCTAATTAGGCTCATGGTTTCTAATCGTGAAAACGTTGGAATTATCATCCTGGTCAGTTTAGCTCTGGTGCCTAGAGGTCCGCTTATGGGCGCGAAAATATGCTTCTCGGAACCGCTTTCTGATGTCATATCCAGGAAACCGCCGACGAATTCAACTTTGTCTCTGATTCCTATTTGGTCGAGGTCTCCGAGACTGTATTCACAGATTGTGGGTTTCGGATTGTCTGGGACTATTATCCTTTCACATTTTTTTACGTACCTTTCTGTGAATCTCTCGCCAGGTGTGAGCAAGACAGAGAAACGGTAACCGGGTCGAATAATATTGGTGATGTAAACCGAGGGTATTTTCCGAATGTGTGCCAGTCGCAGAGCGTGCATGTCACCGTCTGAAATTATCAAATCGGGCTTAATCTTTGCGATGTGTTCTCTTAGGTCGTAGTATCGATGAACGGTCTCAACGGCGCTTGGGTTCTTTATCTCTAATCTTTTTCTTTCATAGTTGTATCGAGGCAACGGAATCAAGATGTTAAGAACAGAAGCTGAAGCCATCACCCCAAACGAGTTTTCATACCACGTTACAGGCGTGCAGGGATAAACGTTTTTAAACTCCTTTCTCAAGAGTTGATAGGCGGTTCCACCTGAGAAAAAGAACAGCTGATGTCCTCTCTCCGCCAACTTTTTCGCGAGCGGTATAATCCTTGATACGTGACCCAAACCCAGCTCGTTGCAGCTCAGGAGCAATCTCATGGAAGATAAGAGGTGCGAAGGGGATTTATTTCAATTGCCCTACATATTCATTTGATTATGAAAACAGCTGTGATTGTGCCAACTTTCAACGAAGAAAATTCCCTGCAATTGACTCTTGAGAATCTACGAAACCAGGCATACAAAGATTTTGAACTAATCGTTAAAGACGGGTTGAGCACAGACCGAACGGTTGAAATCGCCTTTCAATGTACAAGCAAGGTGTTTTCTGAGAGCGACGCATCGCCGGGAGAAGCCAGAAACCAAGCGGCAAGGCATATTGACAGAGACTGTGCCCTACTCGTCTTCGTAGACGCGGACACCACGTTAGCGCCAGAAGCCCTAGAAAAAATCGTTAAAGACTTTCAAAAGTATCAAATAAGCTTCATTATTCCAAAATACCTGCCCAGGCGAGAGATTGCAAGAACGAGTAGAGGTTTTGTTCAACTGCCTCATCCTGCCATTAAACTTTGGTTTATTTTTGAACACCTGTTCAGAAAGTACGTTGACAATTACGGTGGCGGAATGTGTATGCCAGTCAACGCCCGAATCTTCAGGAGCGTAGGCGGCTTCCGTGAGGAACTGAGAGTTTGCGAAGACATTGAACTCTCTTATCGACTGCGCAAGAGAGGTAGAGTGTTAGTTGACGACAAGATACTGGTTTACGTTTCTACGAGAAGATACCTTCGCGAAGGCGTCATCCATGGGTTGCTTACCTATCTTCTCTACAGGATTATGTGGCATCTAGGCGTTTGTCAGCCCATGCGAGCAGCCGCTAGGTAATCAAAAACGAGTTTATCCAAAGCATTAAAAATTCTCATCAATTTCAGAAACTCAAAAACTTTTTGGAATCGCATTTTTGGGTGCTTTTTTCATTCAAGCTTATTCAATATGGTCAACATTTTTCGAGCGTTGTCCAGCATGGCGTGGTCGTTGTTGAAGAAAACGTAGGCTTTCTCGGGCTTTACCTTAGCAATTTCTTGGGCAACTTCTTTGAGCTCTTGGTCTTTGTAATAGGTGGAGTACCAGTCGTACCTTCCGTGCATTCTCTTGTACACTATTCCGCTTGGGTTGAAGACATCAAGTGGGTAGTCTGGGCAATCTACGCTGACCCATGTGATTCCGAGTTTTGAAGCCCACTCAATCCACTTTTTATTGAACCAGTCTAGATTCCTAACTTCCAACGCAAACTCTTGCTCGAGACCAGTCTTCACCACGAATTGCTCGAGCCTATTGGCGAAACTGGATGTCATAAAAGGTGGCAACTGAAACAAGTAGAAATCAATGTTTGACTCTAAGGGCTTGAAATTGGCTTCAAACCTTTTCCATAAACTCGAGGCTCTCTCGCCAAACTTGAGGGTGTGCGTTATCAAGCGATTCACTTTGATTGACCATCTGAGTTGTTTTCCCTTTTTCGCCCAAGAGTCGACCCATTTGGAAAAGGGAAAACGATAGAAACTTGCGTTCAGTTCCACGGCATTTAGTCCAGCGTTTTTCACGTACCAGTCGAGATTTTGTTCTTCATTCCAAGCGTACATCCAGCCGGAGGTGCCAACAAAAACTTGCATGACATCTACCAGACTGTCTTAGAAAAAGGGAAGATAATAAGTTAATTAGTTTTTGTGTTAAACAATAGAAAAAAAAGGAGCGGAGTAGGTTACTTCTTGCTCCGGAGAACGCCTCCTGTGGCGAAGTGTGTTTTGGGCATGTCGACGAATTCAATCCAAACGACGTCTTTTGACACGCCTAAAATCTCCACGAGCGTTTCAGTGAAAGCTTTGGCTATTTTTTCTCTCTGTTCCTCTGTTCTTCCCTCAAGCAGGTGCACCTTAATAAAGGGCGTTTTTGACATCCTCCTCGAAAGTTGTTGATAGCTTCGGTTTGTATAACTTTTAAATAAATTTTCTGTCTTGACCGATGGGTTCAAATCTTGGTATGACGTATGACATTTAAGTGACGTCCCAGATGAGCAGAGTTGCCATTGTTAAGGGAAAAAGTCCCGTTGAAACGGTCGTTAAGGCTCTTGAAAAGTTAGGCTCGGACGTGGACAGCGCCCTCCTTGCGAAAAAGCCGGTTTTAATCAAGCCCAACTACCTGAATTCGAGGCATCCTTCAACCGGTATTACAACAGACAGCCGAGTCATAGAAGGCGTTGTGAAGTTTTTAAGAGAGCGCAAAATAGAAGAGATAATGATTGGTGAAGGCAGCGGGTTCGCAGACACGTTTGAAGCGTTTAAGTTGCGGGTGTTGACGCGGTTGCTGAACGATGGGGCGTGAAACTGGTTGACCTCAACAAGGACGAGTTTGTTGAAGTTTATCCACCTAATCCATTGTCGTTGAAGAGGGTCAAGGTTGCTAAGACCGCTTTGGAAAGCACTATAATCAGTGTTCCGAAGCTTAAGCCGCATAGGATGGCCACTGTGACGTTGAGTTTGAAGAACATGATGGGCGCCCTGGCTTCTAAGGGTTCGATGCATAGGGGCAGCCTCAGCGAGAATATAGTGGATTTGGCTTCTGTTCTAAAACCCAGCGTATCAGTAATCGACGGAATAATAGCCGGCGAAGGACACGAAAGCAGCGGAAACCCAGTAAAAATGAATCTGGTCATTGCTGGAACAGACCCGGTGGCTGTTGACGCTGTTGGGGCGGCAGTTATGGGCATAGTGCCAACTGATGCTAAGCACCTAGTCTTAGCTGAGAAGAAAGGACTCGGAACATGCAACCTAAAAGAAATCACTGTGCTGGGAGAACCCATAGCAAAAGTGGAGCGAAAATTTCAGAGATCTCTTTCGTCAAAAGTTTTAGGTTATTTTGGATGAACCTCTAGTTAATCATCTTTCTCCTTTAATCCAGCCCTTGATTCCGAGTTCCTTAACCGATACGAGAACGGGCTCGGGTTCGTGTGACTTGTATTTTCCGTTTTCGTCAAGATACAGCACCTTTGGTTTCAACGGGAATGTGCCTTGGACTTTTGGTTTGAGAACGAGTCGAATCTCTTCGGTCTTTAGGGGGTCGAGTCGTTTTCCTTTCATGTTGAGGAAGTTGTCTTCCACTCGATAGATTTCGGGTTTCTCTGTCAGTTCAAAGCCTTCAGGGATAACTTCTGCGAGTTTGATTAGAAGGGCTGTGCCTTTCCCAGCGTTGACGAGTTCTATCTCTAAGTCGAGGTTTTCACCGACTTTAAGGGTTTTTTGGCGGGTTATTATGTTTGCTTGTATGTCAGCGTGTTCAAACCTTTCTAAGCCTACTGCGTTTTCCTGGGTTGGAGTTGGTGTTGAGAAGGCTGTTGTCGTGGAAACAATGGCTGGTGCGTGCATTACCTCGCTGAGGGATAGGGCTAGTTCTCGTTCTTCTTTCACCTTCTCCAGCAGTCTCAGCACTTGTTCTCGTTTTTCTGGATGCTCAGCCTTCATGAATGAACCAGCTGAGGCTTGTAGGACCTTTTCGGTCATAATGTAGAACTTTGCTTTTTTCTCTGGGTCTGTTTCTTTTTTGGCGTTGTGCATGTGCATGTAGGCGTCGAAGAGTAGTTCAGTGGCTCTGGCGTATTCTGAGGCATTCTTGAAGCCTGCTTTGAGGTAGTAGTTAGCGGCGGCTTCCATGTGTTTTTTGGCTGTTGAATATGTCGTCATGTCTCTTGTGGTTTCGAATTCTGTTCCTGCTTCTAACGCTTTGCAGAAGCTGCAGTTGGCTAGGGCGAGTAGGCTTGTTGGCTGGTTGAGTGTGTGTTCTTTGGCTTGTTTGAAGAGTTCTGCCGCCTCACCGTACAGGATTGACGAGGCTCTTGCTTCAGCCATCATCATTTTTTGCCAAGCTCGAGAAAGACTAACTATGAGGTTGAACTCTTTTCGGTCTTGCTCAGACTCTAACTCTTGGGCAATTTTTCCGAAGGTTTCGGCAGCTGAGTCGTATTTTTGTGAACTAGAGTAGTGGTCGCCTTTTTTGTCGTGGATTTTTGCTTCTTCGAGGGCGATTCTTCCGATGCAGTATTCGCGTCTCAGGTCTGATGCTTTAATTAGGTTGGTTGCCATGGTTTTTTCGTCTAGGTTTTCGATTTCTCTGAGCTTTGTCTCGAGGGATTTTTTGGTTTCGTTGAACAGCTTGGCTGCTTCCTCGAAGGCTTGGAGTGCTTCTTCACTCTGCTCCCTCCTGCTCAGGTCTTCGGCGTTTTCGACTTGAGCCCATGCAGAGTAGTTTGGAGCCAGATAACTCCATTGTTTTAACGATTTGTGCATGGTGGCAGCTTTTTCATAGTGTTCTCTTGCTATGCCGTATTCTTGTCTTGCATGGTGGTGTCTGGCTTTTTCGATTTCGCTCCAAGCCTGCATGTAAAGCGCGTGGTCTCGGTAGAAGTCTTTGAGCTGAGGAATCTTTTCAGCGGCGTTTTCGTAGTTGTTTGACGCAAGGTCGAAGCTTTCAGCCGCCTTCAAATGCTCGCCTAAATTGTCATAGACATGGGCAGTTTTCCAGTAGCACTCAGCCATGCGGCTTATTAAGTTGGCCTTTTGAAATGATTGAGCCGCGTTCTCAAAGGTTTCCGCTGCCTTTCTCAGATGTTCCCTGTTGTTAGTAAGCCCATAGAGCCAATTCAACAAATCCCCGTATTCATATTGGCCCTGTCCCAGAACAGCGTATAGTGAGATTGAAGCTTCCATTTCGTAAGATTCCAGACCCTTAATGCAAAGTTTCTCGGCGGTTTCATAGTCTAATATGGCTTCTTGGAGCATGTTTTTTTTGGTCTCAGAATCCTTGGCTAAGTTGGCGAGTTCAGATTTTACGCGGGCTAAGCTTCCTAGCATTACACCTCGGTTCCAGTAACCCATGGGTTCAAGTTGCTCGGTGAGTCGAATAGATTCGTTCCTATGCTTCATAGCTTTTTCCAAGAGCTTCTTTTTCTCATCGAAGTTGGTTTCTGTCATGGCCAAAAGCCAGAGTATAGCGCCCAATATGTGATTCGCATGACGCATGGCATCTGGGTATCCTGATTTTTCAGCTCGTTTCAGTAGGTCAGGCGTAGCTTCTACAGCTTTTTCTAATAGTTCTCGCTTTTTGTTCGGGTTTATTTCAACAAAGCGGGCCAAATACAAATAGTACTCGGGATGAGGTGCTTCTACCCAATATACGCCAAGAGGTGGACTTACGAAGGAGATTAGGGAGTAACTATGTTTAGAGTCTTCGGCATACTGTAAGGCTATTTTATAGAGTTCTATCCTTTCATCTGGGTCTTCAGTCGCGTTTGCCTTCCAAGCAGTGTGATATGCTAGTAGTTCAAGTGCGCAGCCGACAGTGAAATGGTCTCTTGTTTTCCTACTATACTCTAGCGCTTTCTTAAAATTCATCAGCGCCTTTTCTGTCCCCTCTCCCCAACCATAACTTGGACCTCCCACAGCAGGTGATTCAATCATGGCTGTCTCTTCCGAAAGCTCACTGGCTTTCAACCAGTAACTCGCAACTTTTTGATAACACCTCTTCTGCTCATCTATGTCTAGAAAATACCAGCCTAACCCTTCCAAGTAATGGGCTGTTTTCACATAAGCTCTTGCAAGTTCACGCAAGTCTCTAAGGGTGGAAAGGAACGTGATTGCTCGCTCTCCATGTTCCACCCCTTCTCTAATTGCCTTCTCTCGGACGTGAAAATCTTCTTGAAGAGAGAATCCCAACACAGCGCTTTTTGAGAGTTGGTTATACGTTTTCCCGTATTCCAGAGCCTCCCCAGCTTCCTCAAAAGCTTTCAAAGCATCCTTTGTAAGTCTCCAACACTCGTCAAGCAGCCTCTTCTTTTCAGACACCTCCGAAGCAAGCCAATAACCCAAGTATGCAATCATTGCGGCGCAGCGAAGCATCCTCGGCTTTTTTCCCGACTCACCTGTAATATAGAGTTCCTTAGCTTTCTCATAATTTGCAACAGCCAGACGCATCCTTTCCCTAAACTCATCAACACTTTCAGCCTGCATAGCCGCCCGATAAAAGGCATAACCGACTTTCTCCCGAATCTCTCCTTTTTCAACCACTCGCAAAGCTTGATCATAGAGGTCTATTGCCTCCAGCCAATGGTAATTCTTCTCTCTTTCTCCAGCTTGCGCAACAACACCTTGAAAAAATTCGTTCTGAGACATAATCATGAACCAATAGTATCAAGCATCATTCCTAACAAAAGGTTTTCGCAGATTGCTCAACCAAACTGGAAACCCTAAAAGAACATCAAAAATGTGGCGCCCTGGCCGGGATTTGAACCCGGGTCAGGCGGGCGACAGCCGCCTATACTAACCGGACTATACTACCAGGGCAACATGTTGGCTGAAAGCTAAAAGAAAACGCTGACATACTTAAATCTTATCAGAAACTTCACAAACCCCCAAAAGCTGAACGCCGCCTCCCTGCCCATCTATGTGTATACCCTTAACCCCAACACCGCTGTCATAGACCCCCCTCTGGGTAGAGAGGCTACAAAATAAAAAAACAACATAGAGGCCCCAAACCCACATTAAAATGAACCTTTGCTCAGAATCAGATACAAACCAATAAGGTTTTTCACAATTTGTATTTTGAGTTCATAACGCTTTAATGGTTTCCACACTAAAACCTTCATAAAAGACACCGTAAGAAGGCTCCACAAATTGACCATCCCCATATATCGACCATACGTTTTCCTACGATGCAAAAAATGCGGCAGAAAAACAGACCACGTCCTAGTTACCATCACAAGCCCAAGAAAAGGCGAGGTTGAAGAAACCTACGAATGCCAAGAATGCGGCGAAACCAAAAAAATCTACGAACTAGCCTCAATGACACAACTCCAAAACCACGTTGAAGCATAAACCCAAAAACAAAATCAAAAAAAGGGTTCACCCATGAAAGTACTGCTCCTGTTTACGGGTCTAATCTTGGCAGCAACCGTCACCGTAGCCGTTAGCCTAAGCCTTTTAGACAACATAGTACACCGCACACTCTACAACTTCGGACTCCATTTCAGTTACGAATGGGCTAGCCCATACTGGACCATACTAAGAATAATCCAAGCATCTGTGGGACTAACAGCCACATTCGCTTTAATCGGCACAATTTACGTTTACAGAAAATATATCCACGCAAAACCCGAAACAAAAATGACAGTGAGCGAAAAGTCAGCCGCTGCCCCTTCTGTTGCCATTGAACCACCACAGCCAAGCATTTCTGGACTGGTCAAGTGTGTTCACTGTGGAAGAGTCTTCGCTCAGCCTCTGCGAATGTTGGACTTTCATTCTGATAGGCCGAGGATAGTTAACATCTGCCCGTTCTGCAATGAAGTGATTCCGCCAGTGTTTCATCAGGACGCATCGGAATCGGGTAGAAAGGTTGTTCAGAAGAGTAAGAAGGACAACGATCAGGCCAAGGGCACACGAGAGTTGCAGGAGATGCGGCAGACCCAGCGAAAGGAAGAGACCAAAGAGACGGTTGCGACTTCTGCCTAAGCATGTTTTAGGTGTGCGTGCGTTTGTTTGGATAGACCCATTTATTATGCTCAAAATAAGCGAGGAGATAGACAGAGAAACGGCTATAGCCTCTTCAAAGAGTGAGTTACGGGCCCGCCGGGAATTGAACCCGGGACCACCGGGTGTCTTCACTCGGTCTAAAAGCCCGGTGCTCTGTCCTTACTGAGCTACGGGCCCTCCCGCCTATGTTGGTTTGAAAGGCATGATTTAAGATTATTTGTTGCATTTGTCTCTTTGCATTTTTTACCTGTGTGCGCATTTGTAGATACGCCTCTTTATTAGGATTCAGAGGGTGAGGGTTTTGTGGAAAGCTTAAAACGAGGGAACAAATATTTGCAATGTTGCTCTGGTTTGAGGGCTCCGGTAGTATAGCCCGGTTAAGTATTCCGGCCTTTCGAGCCGGAGACCCGGGTTCAAATCCCGGCCGGAGCACCAATTTTAAGGTTCAAATCCCGGGGAGTCGATGCCACGTCTTCCCAGGATTTTCCTTACTTTTTTCTCGGCTTCCAAGTTCACGTTTTCTATCATTTCCCTTATACTTTGAACTTGTATCTTGTGATTCACCTGTCAGCTTGCGCGGGTAGAGGTTTCATTTTCCTAAACAGTGGGCATCCAGGGCAAGGCCTGGTTTATCATTCCTCCCCCTAACCCTACGAAGATGTCGATGTCGAGGTTAGTTGAAGCAGGATAATTTGTTGTTCTTATCTTGCATTCTCTACCGGTTTCCTCTTCAACCACAAAATCTCCTGGGTTTAACGTTATTCCCCCGATGTCTGCGAACGCGGCGAGGCTGATACCTAGGTTTGGCCCCGTGGACATTGGTTCAATGAAGAATCCTCCCACTTCTATTCTGGTGCTTATGCTTGCGCTTTTTTGCAGGTTGCTTGCGTCGACTCGCAGCCTTAACCCTCCTGCGACTATTTTGAGGTTTAGTTGGTTAAACGAAGTGTTCTCAAGGACTTCCACTGACAAACCACCAGCATACATGACGATAGCGTTAAAGTTATCAACATGTGAGTCCTCACCTAGCACAAGTGAAAGACCACCCAATCCCACTCTCAAAGTTCCGTTATACGTGCAACCACTGCCGAACGTGGCGTAAAAATCAGCTGTTTCTGCAAATACATTGACTGGTAATACACCAGTTTCCGTTACGCTACCGTATTCCACAATTGGTGCTGTTACATTTTCGTCTTGTTCGAATCGGAGCTTGTAAATTAGGTTGTTGTCGCTGGTGAAGTTGACTTCTACTCCGCCGGCCTTTATTGTTAGATTTAGGTTCACAGATGTCACTCCCGGCACTGTGGCGCTGTAAAGTGTCTTTTCTGTTACGACTTTCTTTCTTTCCTCTAGAAAAACGGGTGGAACAACGGGCAATACGATGGGTGAGACCGCGGCGTAAATCACTCCTACAACGAGTATAGCGATGACTATTCCGCCCAGTATCTCTTGGGTCCTCACGTAACCACTCCTCCAAACATTGCAGCCATCCCAAGTAGTATCAGCCATAGTGCAATGAAAAGAATAAGTAGAACAACCATGGGTCCTACAATGGAAGAGATGAAGGCTTTTCCTGAGCCTATTTTGTAGTTTGTGTCAATTGCGACAACCATGATTAGCACTGTCCAGAAAATCGCTATTAAGCCGAGGATTAGAGAAAACGGAAACAGGGTGAAATTCACTCCTAGCAACACTGTTGCCAGAATAATTAAGGAGTAGGGTACTGAGACGTAGCCGTATAGCTTAAACAATTGACCGAATGAAGCAGCACCTTTGAAGATGTATTTGGCGCATATATGGGCGATGCCTGCCAAGATTACCCAAAGTATCAGGGTGCTTATGAATGCTGCGAAGAAGGTGATGACTGGGATAGAAACGATTAACCCGACAGGTGCCTCACCGATCCACTCACCCAGTAATACGTAGATAGCGAGGATTATTCTAACGATGAAGGACCCAATGATGGCCCCTTGGATGCCGTGTATGAGGAAGACGACGAGTAAGGGCTCTAAGAAGCCTCTTTTCTCAGCGATTATCTGTTCAAATGCCTTGCCCGGGTCTAATAATGTTCCTCCGAGTCGGTTAAGAAAACCTGCGAAGTATGAATTCGTCTTAACTTTGCTAGCTGCTTTCTCTTCTTCCATCTTGCAACTCCTCTTTGAACTCGTTGTTCGCTCGAGGATTAATATTTAACGGTGGTCAAACTCCGCCGTAACTTCTCGGTCGGATACAAAAATTAATGGAGAACCTTGGATTTTTTGAGTTTTGCTTCTATATCTTGTAGTCCGAGTTTTCTGAGGGTTTCGGGTTTTGGCAAGCCGTTTCTGTCCCAGCCAACGGCTTCGTAATATTCATTTTTTTCCTCTTTGAATGTTGCTTTTTTCACAGCTCTGCCTTTGTAGGGTCCAGATGGTAATGGTTCGTAGAATCTTGGCGGGTTGTCGTCGTCTACTCCAGGCTTCCATTTTAGGTCAGGTCCTCCCAGCAGCAGCATGGCTCTTTGCAGTTGTAGGATTCTCAGTCCATTTGTTTTGTACCATTCTTTTTGGGCTGTGGTCCAGCCTGTGACGGCGTCGAAAAAGTCCCAGATGACATCTTTGCCCACAGAAAACGTGTTGAACATACAGATTACACCCGAATCTTGGAACACAGAGTCAAGCTCACTGTTCCTGTGTTCAGAGGGCACATGAGCCAAAGAAGTGTGGTCGCCGCCCTGAACTGAACAGGCATAAGATATGATTTCCGGGTAGTCTCGGCCGCTTCGGATTCCATGGGCGCCTATTGCTACACCTTTCCCATGAACCGCGTAAATCGTCAAGTCTTTTCTCTTCATCTTGCCTAGTTTGAGAGCCGCCCGATAGGAGCCTTCTGCAAGAGTGGCGCCTATTCGATCTCTACACGCGATTTTCTTGGCTAGTTCCGCGAACGCTCTTGTGTTTCCCCATTCGGGTTCGATTCCGTCTAAATCATCTCTGTTCACGATGCCTCTCTGATAAAGTTCTGCAACGAATCCCAAAACGTTTCCAGCCTGTATTCCACAAAGGCCGAGGTCATCGATGAGTGAGGCTAAGTAGACGTTGTCTTCTGGCTTGAAAACGCCCAGGTTGGGTCCGAGGTACGCTTGCATTTCGTAGTCTGGGTTGTCGGTTATTGAGCCCTTGAACTTGCCGGTCTTGGGCATAGCAATCTTGAGGCACGTAGTGGGACAGCCGAAGTCTCCCCAATATTTCTTCACCCAAAGCTTCTGCTCGAACCTGTCAACTGCGAAGCTCTTTTGCTCGTGCCACTCTTCCTGCCAATTTCGTACTGGTTCAGAACTCGTCTTAGCAGCGAAGTTGAAGCCACCTGAGCCCGTGCCCCACCTTCTAAATAGTTCGTCTTTGTAGCATTCTTTACAAACTTTGCCGATCAGAACTTTTATCCTCTCGATGTTGTTGACTTCGGGCAGAGGACCCAAGCCTTTCACCATTATCGCCTTGAGATTCTTTGAGCCCATCACCCCGCCGTATCCGCCGTAGCCAGCCGCATGAGTCCATTTTGCCATTACACCAGCTATTCTGGTCTTGTTTTCACCTGCGGGTCCGATATAGAGTGCGGAGGGTTCTTTTAACTCCCCATACTCTGGAAAACCCGCTTTGAGTTCTCTTCTTCCTTCATAAACTAGAAACTTGAACGTCTGTTTGCCGTCCTTGCCCCAGATGTGCTTGGCGTCCTTTATGGAAACTTTGTCTTCAACCACCAAAACGTAGCTGGGTCTGGATGCCTTGCCCGTTATGACTAGGCCGTCGTATCCAGCGCACTTCAGGTCAATGCCGAACTCACCCGCAACTGTTGAGCCTATCATGCCATTGCTCTGCGGAGACTTGCCTGACACGCAGACTCTGCCGCCTGGGAAAAAGCCAGTCAACGGACCAGTTAGTATCAATAGTATGTTTTCGGGAGAGAACGGGTCAACGGTTTCCCATTTTTTGCCGAGCCTATCCCACAGAATCATGGCTGCGAGGCCTCGACCGCCAATGTAACTTTTCAGAACGTCTTCGCTTAGGGACACTTCTCTTACTTTTTCGCTTGAAAGGTCTATTTCGAGGAGTTTTCCAGCGTATCCTCGTGTCAAATGTACGCCTCCCCAGCTTCACCGTAGAGGTTGCTAACCAGTTCTCTGGTCACGTCTTCGGGCTTACGCGAATAAACACGGTAGATAGGTCTCCATCCTCCTTTGGACACAGTTTGCAACGCGTCCCATTTGCCCTCTTGACACACTTTGGCACATTGGGGGTTGCCGTTACACAAGTCGCAGATGAGGATGGTTTTCTTGACTGGATGAAGGTGTGGAACCCGACCTGGGCAAGCTTCGATGCAGGCGCCGCAGGCGTTGCACTTCTTTTCGTCAACTAGAACCGCCTCGGTTTTGGGATTCATTGAAAGAGCGCCTTGGGGACACGACTTGACGCAGGGATAGTCCTCGCACTGCACACAGAAGTGAGGAAAATCAGCGCCTGGAACCAACATAAAAACGCGGATTCGCGAAGCCTCGGGCCATATTCTGTTTTCGTGAAAGAGCGAACACGCGATTTCGCATTTTCGGCATCCACTGCACTTCAGATGGTCTCTGGCAACCCAAACCTTCTTTCGAGAAACCATGTTTGACTCCACACTATGAATAGAGTTTCGTTTTGTTGGTCTAGAAATAGACTATGCGAACGAACTTAGCTTAATTAAGATTACTCACAACGACCAATGCACTGCTTGGTAATTATTTCAAAAATGCAGATCATACCTTTCTTCTGTGACCCTTTTTCCCCAAATTACGTGTGTTTTCTCTTCGGTTTTTTTGAACCCAACGCTTGTGTAGAGATGACAGGCTACACTTAACTCGCTTGCAGTCCAGAGGAATATGGTTTTGTACTTGTGCTTCTTGCAGAACAGAAGCGCCTCCTTTATGAGTTCTCGCCCAAGACCCAGTCCTCGATAGTCGGGATGAACCAGAAACCAGCGGAGTTGAGCTTCCGTTTTTGAATTTCTGACAATAGCGATCGAACCGACAATCTGATCGTTTATCTCTCCCAGCCAAATTCGATCTTTATCTGGGCTGTAAGATCGAATGAATTCTGCAAGCCCACTAGCAACGTAAGCTTCGAATGTTTGGTCGTAGCCACATTCTTTTGCATAAAAAATGCCATGAAGATATATGAGATAGCCTATATCTCCGGGCTTAAGACAATGCCGCATCTTCCATTTTTTCGATGAAGGGTTTGTTACACTGTTCCTTAACCTTTCCGTACACACGTTGTTCATCACATCACATTTTATCTCTAAAAGCTCATCACTTAAACATTTGTGAAAAAACCATCAGAGTTTTCCCTGCTTTTTTATGTCCTTCACGAAATTTTCAAGCAACTTTCTCTTGAAATATAGAGAGAGAAGAGCATTATCTAGCGCCCATGCTCACACAATGCATGTTATGATTTCTTTCTTGCCAGCATCTTCTCAATTGTGGGTCGTAGTTTGGCGTTTTCTGCCAGTATCTTGTCTTTTCCAAGCGCGTTCATTTGCTCGGTCATTTCTCTTATGAGCTCAGAGAACTTTGTTCCTTCAGCCGCCGACACATATTCAATGCGCAGTCTTTCTGGGCTGAGTCCAAGTTTTTGGAGCATTCCATTCAAGGCTTGCATTCGTTTGGTCATCCAAACGTTGCCCGAAATATAGTGGCAGTCGTAGGGCAGGTGACATGCTCCAACGAGAACCATGCCAGCACCTTGCCTAAGGGCTTCCAAGACGAAGTCACGGTCAACCCGCCCTGAACACATCACCCTTATAGCTCGTAATGTGGGCGGATACTCGAAACGACTCGTTCCAGCTAAGTCAGCGCCAGCGTAACTACACCAGTTGCACAAGAAACCAAGGATCTTCTCCTCAGGATTCTCTTCCAAGGCAGCGTGAATCTGATTCATGATTTGAGCGTCGGTGAAGTGCATCTGCGTAATGGAGTCTGTGGGACACTCGGCTACACAAGTGCCGCAACCGTGACACATGGCAGGCAAAACCTGAGCCACTTGCTTCTCAGGAGCTTTAGCAGCCCCGTATGGACAGACCTTCTCACAGATGCCGCACTTCACCCGCGTGTTCTGGCACGTCTCGGGGTCAACAACCGCTATGATGGGTTCAATCTTCCATTTGGTCTTAGACAGAATGGTCGCAGCCCTTCCAGCCGCGCCGCTTCCCTGCGATACACTGTACGGTATGTCCTTCGGAGCCTGACAAGCCCCAGCCAGAAATATTCCGTCAACAGCCGTGTCGATTGGTTTCAGTTTGGGATGACTTTCTAAGAAGAAGCCGTCGGTTCCACGGGAAATGCTGAATATTCGTGCCACCTCGTCCGAGCCCTTCGTAGGTACAGCGGCGGTGCACAAAACCACAAGTTCGCTTTCCAACTCTATGGGCTCACCGATGCTCATGTCTTCTGCACGGATGATAAGGTTCTTAGTCTTTGGGTCCTCAATTACCTGAGATGCCTTTCCTCGGATGAAGTTGATGCCCAACTCACGGGCGCGTCTATAGAATTCCTCATAACCCTTGAACCAAGTGCGCATATCTATATATAGAAGATAAACCTCCACGTCGTCCTTGTATTTCTCCTTCAAAAGAATAGCGTTCTTCAACGCGTACATGCAGCAGAAACCTGAACAATATTCATACTTGTTTATGTCCCTTGAGCCCACACATTGAATAAAAGCGACACTATGGGGCTTCTCGCCATCAGAAGCTCGAACCACTTTGCCGCCTGTTGGTCCAGCCGCCAAAATCAAGCGTTCCAGTTCAAGTGCGGTAATGACATTATCGTATTTGCCGTATCCATACAAACTGTCGTCGTTGGGCAAGTAGATGTCGAAGCCCGTAGTAATGATTATGGCGCCCACGTCGATTTCGATTTCCTCTGGTTTCTGGTCAAAATTGATGGCTTGTCTTGCACCGCATGCGTCGACGCACTTGTAACATTTGATACAATAATCCATGTTAATTGAATAAATAAGCGGCACGGCCTGGTCGAATGGAACCGATATGGCTTTGCGCACGCCCATGTTCATGTCCCAGTCGTTGGGATACTCAATCGGACAAACGTCCTTGCACTCGCCGCAACCCGTGCAGTTGTCTTCAATAACATAGCGTGGATTCTTGCGAATCCTAACTTTAAAGTTGCCAACGTAGCCTTGAACACTTAGAACATCGGCGTACGATATTATTTCGATATTGGGATGACGGCTCACGTCAACCATTTTTGGTCCTTCGATACAGATGCTGCAGTCGAGGGTTGGAAAAGTCTTGTCCAACTGCGCCATGTGGCCGCCTATGCTCTCGCCTTTTTCCACCATGTACACTTTGAAGCCCATCTCGGCGAGGTCTAACGCTGCGCTGATGCCGGCTATTCCGCCGCCTAAAACCATGGCCTTGTTTGTAACCGGAACTTCAATGACGTCTAAGGGTTGAAGCAGTATAGCCTTTGCAACTGCCATCTTAACGATTTCTTTCGCCTTTTCAGTTGCTTCCTTGGGCGTGTTGGGGTGACACCAAGAGCTGAATTCGCGTATGTTGGCCATCTCGAAGTAGTAGGGGTTCAAGCCTTCATCCATTATGCATTTTCGAAAAGTGGGTTCATGCATGCGTGGCGAACACGCTGCTACGATAATTCGATTGAGTTTGTTTTCACGTATGGCTTTCCTGATTTGTTCTTGTCCCGGGTCAGCGCACGAGTAGCGGTTGTCCCCGGCGAAGACCACGTAGGGCAAGGTTTTTGCGTATTCCACAACTTCTTTGACGTCTATGACGCCAGCTATGTTGAGACCGCAGTGGCAAACGAAGACGCCTACACGTGGAGTCTCTGGATTCTCACTGGTTGTTTTAGATGACATTTCATGCTTCACTCTCCTTTGTGAAAACCAGTCGTTTTTCAACCGCCTGTTGGGCTTTCATCCAGCCCTTCAGTTTTGCTTCCTTTGAGTATTCGTTGGTTGATGTCAGTTTTTCGAGGGCTTTGTTCCATGCACCGCTGCTCACAGGTGTGTGATGAATGGATTTACGGTCCATTTGTAAGGCGCCTTCAACTGGGCAGATGATTTTGCAGACTCCGCAGAAGACGCAGAAGGTTTCGTTAGGGTGAACCTTACCTCCGTCGTGAAGGAACAACGCGCCCGGAATGGGACAGACATCTAAACAGTCTTGGCACCCTTTGGGACATTTTTCGAGGTTGATATGAAGTAAACCGTGCAAGATTTTGCGCACGTGGATGGCGTTTTTTGGACATTTCATTTCGCATAAGCGACAGCATGGGCATAGGTCTTTTTCTATATTGACCTCAACCCTTAAGTTTTGTTTGTTCGGGTGAGCCTCAGCTTCTTCAGTCTTTACTTCTTGTCCCTTTGGGGTTAGAACCCTTACTTTAATGAGGTTTAGTGGGCATGCTTTCTCGCAATCTACGCAACTCACGTCACACTTTGAAGCGTCAACCTCAATTTCGCGGACAAGGTTTGGGAAGCTTTCTTTCTCAATAACTGGAACAATGTGTTCTTTGTTAACTTGGACTTGTAACGCGTTGAAGGGGCATATGGGTTCGCACATGCCGCAGTAGGAGCATTTTTGGGCGTTTACGTCTATTGTTGGTGGTTTGGCTTTTTCTCCGTCTGTTTTTGGAGTTTTTGTGATTGTGATGGCTTCTCTAGGGCATATTGTGCTGCAGATTTCGCAGCCCTTGCATAGGTTTTTGTTTAGGGTCAGTGAGTAGTGTCTGGCGTGGAGTAGGCGTTCAACGATCAGCTCGTTTTGGGTTTCGGTTTTGAGCTCCTTCATTGGCATGGGTTTTGCTCCTTCTTTCTTTTGGGGTTGACTTGTGGTGTTTAGGTTTTTGAAGAATATTAGCAGATGTGAACTGTCATATATAGGTTACACTTTTTTTGTGTTTTTGGTCATAATTATTTTTTATTTGCTTCGTGTGTGTTTGTTGGGTTATGCCTATCTATTTGGCTTTTAACATGTTTGTTTTTGGGCGTGTATGTTGTCTCTCTTATTTTGTAGCCTCCTCTACCAGAGGGGGGATGAATGTTGGCGATGTTAAGTTTTGGGTTTAGTATTGCTTATGAGTGGCTGTTGCTTTTTGTTTGTTTCTGGATAGGGTGTGTTTGCTTTGACTGAGCAAAGAATTACTATGGCGCATGGTGCTGGTGGCGCTATCATGAACGATTTGATTAAGCGTTATGTTTTGAAGTATTTAGGCGGCAGTGGTGCTGAGGTTCCTCTGGAGGCTTTGGATGACGCCGCCGTGATTGACGACGTTGTTTTGAAGTCTGATTCTCACGCGGTTAAGCCGTTATTCTTTCCGGGCGGCGACATCGGACGGCTGGCGGTTACTGGCACGGTTAATGACATTGCGGTTTTGGGCGCTGAACCCGTAGCCTTGACTTCGGGTTTTGTTCTAGAGGAGGGCTTAGCCATAGTGGATTTTGAGCGCATCGTTCGGAGTATGGGTGACACCTGCAGAGAGGCAGGTGTTTACGTGATTACAGGCGACACCAAGGTTGTAGAGAAAGGCAGCCTAGAAGGCTGTGTCATAAACACTTCTGGGATTGGCAGAACAAATCAAGCGCTTGAACACAACGTACTCGTGGTAAAGAAGCATCGACCGCAGTTCAACAGTCGCTGGCTGCTCGATTCTAATCTTCGTCCGGGAGACAAAATCATATTGTCGGGCACGGTTGGCGACCACGGGTTGGCAGTCTTGTCGAGTCGGGAAGGCTACGGATTTGGAAGCAAAATCATGTCAGATGTGGCGCCGTTGAACAAGGTGATACAACGACTATTGGGTGAGGTGGGAGGAATCGTAGTCATGAAAGACCCAACGAGAGGAGGCTTGTCCAATGCCCTAAACGAGTGGAGCCAAAAATCAAGGGTAGGCTTACTCGTCAAGGAGGAAAAGATACCTATACGAGAAGACGTGCGCTCAGCATGCGAAATGTTGGGCATCGACCCCTTAGAAGTCGGAAACGAAGGAAAAATAATCATAGGCACAGTAGCCGAAAGAGCAGAAGAAGTGCTAAAGGCGTTAAAAGGAACTAGAGAAGGAAAAAACGCAGAGATAATAGGAGAAGCAACAGACAAATTCAAAGAAGTAGCCCTACAAACCGTAGTGGGCGGAAAAAGAATACTAACACCACCAATAGGAGACCCAATACCAAGAATATGCTAACAGAAACTATTGTAGCAGTTTTTCTCCTTATTTGTATAGGGTGCTTCTTTTCTGTTGCCTTGTACAACATTTTCAGAGTTCATAGACTTAAGAGTCGTGTTAAGGCTTATGCAGAAGTTAAACGTCCATCAGATTTTGTTGTAGGCTTTGCTGCTCTTGGAACATTTGCTTACTTTCTAGAAGTGCTCTTGTATTTGTTTCTTGTTTTTACTGGTCTCTATTCAGTTCTTTCAACCCTTTCTTTTCACTTTAATTTTCCATTTATTCTTCACCTACAACTTCTAGGATTGGTTCTTACCGCAACAGGGTATTTCATTTTCATTTGGAGCGTGATTGTTCGAGGCAAATATGCCGTTTCTTGGGAGATGCCCGAAAACCACATGCTTGTCACTCAGGGTCCATATCGCTATGTGCGTCACCCTTCTTATCTTGGTTATTTCCTCATGTTCTTTGGTCTGTTCTTTCTTTGGCCTAATTTGTTCACGCTTTTTCCTCTAGTCGCGATTCCTGGTTATTTCCGCATAAGCTTTGAGGAGGAAAAGCTCCTAGTGCAGCGTTTCGGTGACGCCTATATAGAATACCAGAAGAAAACAGGGCGATTTATTCCAAAGCTTGGGTAAAGGCGATGCGCGCCGTAATTTGCACATAAGTCCCAAAAAAAGAAATCTGACCGCTTAGGGCGTGTGCTTTGCCCATATTCTGCATGTGCCTTCCATGCTGACCATGCAAGCTCCCTTTGGGGACTGCGGCGTACACTGTTTCAGGTAGAGGCTGCATTCTGGAGGCTTTATCTTGCCAATCATGACTAGGTGGCAGAGACACCCTGGCAAAAGGTCTCTTGACCGTTCCACCTTTACGTTGTATTTACTACGCGCATCATACGCGCTGTATTCTTTCTTCAAAGCAAGAGTTGATGCTGGAACCCGCCCCAAGCCTCGCCAGTTCCCGTCCACAACATCATACACTTGCGAGAGCAGTTTCTGCGCTTTGGTGTTGCCGTCCCACTCTACAACTCGGTTATACTCGTTTTCTAATTTGGCTTCCTTATTCTTTATCTGTTGTAACAGCATCGAAACAGCAAACAAAACGTCAAGTGGTTCAAAGCCAGCCACAACCGTTGGCATTCGATAGGCTCGTGGAAAGACCTCGTAGGGTTTCATTCCAATTATAGTTGAAACGTGACCCGGCGCAATAAACCCGTCAATGTGGAGGTCGCCCACGCCCAATAACAACTCCATGACTGGTGGAATCAAGCGATGAGAGACCAAAAAACTAAGGTTGCGAGGCGGCTTCTTCAAAACCTCAACAGCCGTAGAGGGCGCAGTGGTCTCGAAACCAACAGCAAAAAACACAAAGTCACGGGTTGGCTCTTTCTCAGCCATCCTCACGGCGTCGATTACACTGTAAACAATGCGAACGTCTCCACCCCTTGCCCTAGCGTCCTGAAGCGACATCTCAGACGCTGGAACCCGAACCAGATCCCCAAACGTGGCAATGGTTGCGTTCTTTTCTAACGTCAATTTTATGGCTTCGTCAATCTCAGCTGCGGGTATAATGCATACTGGACAGCCAGGACCAGCGATGATGTCAACAGACTCTGGGAGAAGTGCTCTCAAACCATAATGGCTCATGGTCCACTCGTGTGTGCCGCAAACGTGACAAATCTTGACGGGATAAGAAGGCGCAACCTTACGAATCTGTTCCACAACTCGTTTGGCAAGAGCGGCGTCTCTAAAACCAGCTAACTGCTCCATTCTAAACCATCATTTTAATGCTCTTAATGGTGCACTCTTTCCCCGCCGCAATGTTGACCATGTTGCCGCATTTGGGGCATTTGAGCGTGGGCACGGGTACATGATACATGGGGTCGTCTTCGTAATTAAAGCCACCTTCATAACCGCAGTGATTGCACTTGACCACGCCTTCCTGCTCTTCAATAATCAGTTTGGAACCTTCCATAATCGTGCCCTTAGTCAACGCTTCAAAGGCGAAGCGAACCTGCTCCAAACCAAGAAAGGTCAACTTACCAATAACTAGATGCACTTCAGTTACCTCCTTAGCCTTGCGCTTCTCAGCTTCTTCCAAAACGCTTCGCACAATCTGAGAGGTTACGGAAAACTCGTGCACCCTATAACAAACTCCAATAGTCAAAGTCCGAGCGCCTTAGCAACCTCGCCTATTCCTTCGCCTGTTCGGCAGTTAGTAGCAACAACCGTAGCTTTTGGATTAATCATTTTCACGTCTTTCTCCAACTTTTGGACATCAAGGTTCATAGCCCCAGTTAAGTCTACTTTATTGATGGCTACAACGTCGGCTTCCATAAAGATAAACGGATGCTTAACAACCATGTACGGACCCTCAGTAACGCTGACAACCACCACACGTTTGTCTGAGCCTAAAGGAAACTCAGCGGGACAGATGAGGTTGCCAACGTTCTCGATGAACAAGAGGTCAATATTTTTTAGGTCGAGCTTCTGTAATGCCTTCTTAACCAAGTTAGCGTCTAAGTGACATTCTTTCCCAGTGTTTATTGCTACGGTTTCCACTCCATGCCTCGCAATCAACTCGGCGTCTATTGTAGTCGTCAAGTCGCCCTTGAAAACAGCAATTTTATAACGACTCTTCAGCAGTTGAACCAGTTTTTCGATTAGGCTGGTTTTACCCGACCCAATAGCACCCATAACATCTATGGCTCTTACACCATTTCTTTGCAGAAACTGCTTGTTCTCCTCAGCCAAGCGCTGATTCGCCTTCAAAAGGTCTTTAGACAACTCAACGTCGTAGATTTCACCCTCTTCAGCCTTGACAACTTCCTTCTTCAACGCAGCCAAGTTTGTGACGCAACCTTCTGGTTTGCTATGGATTTGAAGTAGTTGTTGTCTCCTCATACTTATTGAGGATTTCGTTCCAAAGAGCCAGCGTTTCTTCAGCTGCCTTCTGGTCTAAAACCTCGATGGCGTAGCCGGCGTGAACAATCACGTACTCGCCGATTTTAGCGTCTACCAGCGATATGTTGACTTCTCGCATGGTTCCGGCTCCAAAATCAACCTTAGCAGTATCGCCGTAGATTTCAACCACCTTAGCCGGAATGGCGAGGCACATCTTCCATCAGTTATGCATTGAAAAGCCAGAATAAAGGCGTATTGGTAAAATCAGGGGCTAATGCTCCATCTCCCAAGCCGCAGCCACCACTTGCCCAAAAGAAACGCCGCCGTCTCCTGGTGGCACCAACTCGTGAACAACAAATCTGAGCCTGTTTTCTTTCACAACGTTCCTAATCGTTTGGGTGATGTGTTCGTTGTAGGCTACGCCGCCTGAGAAACCTACCGCATCAACATCTAGACGTTTCGCTTCTTCCACAGCCAGCTGAGCCAAACCTTTAGCCAAATAGGACTGGGCTGAAAAGGCTAGGTTAGCAACCGCATGAGTGTTTCTCTGAATGAATATTTCATGAACCAAAGGCGTGGTGTTAAGAATGTTGTCTTTGATTATGGGCTCTAGTTTCAACAAGTCTCTTCCCTTTATTGCAGCAGCCTCTAATTTCATGGCGGGTTCGCCCTCGTACGTGCGTTCGTAACATATGCCTAAGACTGCTGAAACCGCATCTAAAACTCGACCGCAGCTTGTGGTTGTGGGCAATGGGCGCTTTTTCAACTGTTGAAGGATTATTTCGACCTCTTTTTTTCCATGTGGCAGATGTGTACTCTGAGAGAGCAACCATTTTTCTATGTCAGCTAGATTGCTTAGTATTCCCGCTGCCATTCTTAACGGATAGCGCGTTGCCAAATCTCCTCCGACTAGAGGCTGCTTCTCGCAGTGTCCTAAACGCTGAAAACCGCCTTTTCGACTGCAGTGGAGTATTTCTCCGCCCCAAGCGGTGCCGTCTGAGCCGTAGCCGTAGCCGTCGCAAACTATTGCAATCATTTCGTTTATGCCTTGTTCAGCCATTAGAGCGAATGCGTGCGCGTGATGATGCTGAACGCTTACAACGGGAAGACGGAGTTCGCTTCCCAAATCTTGAGCCAGTATGGTTGTTGTGAACTTTGGATGTAGATCGCACGCTATTGCAACAGGCTCGCTGTTTGTCAGTCGCAGAACATGCTTGGTCGCGTTCTTTAGAAACTGAAGCGTCTCGAGGTTCTCAACGTCGCCGATGTGCTGTGATATGAACGCCTTATCTTTTAATAGAACACATGAAGTTGCGTTTAGTTCGGCACCAACTCCTAAGACACAGTTCTTTGCAGACCATTTTAATTGAATAGGTTCGGGTGCGTATCCACGTGATCTCCGAATGAGACTTGTGCTTTCTCCGTGGACACGAACAACCGAATCGTCGCATCTCTGGGCAATAAATCTGTTGTGGAAGAGAAAATAATCGACAACGTTTCCGAGTTTACTGATAGACTCCATATTCTCGGTAACTATGGGCTCGTTTGGAGGGTTTGCGCTCGTCATTACAAAAGCTGGTTCGCGTACGTTGTCGAATAGCATTAAGTGCAAGCCAGTGTATGGAAGCATTACGCCAATGTTGTGCAAGCCTGGGGCAATCAGGTCTGAAAGATAATATTCCTCGCTTTTTCGTAGCAACACAATTGGTTTGATATGAGACGTGAGCAATTCCGCCTCTTTTTGACTCACTTGGGCGAACGACCCTACTGTTTCGAGGTCACGAGCCATTATAGCAAACGGTTTCTGAGCACGGTGTTTTACTGCTCTTAGGCGTATGATGGGCTCGTCACTTGTTGTTGCTGTTGCTACGTGGAAGCCTCCATATCCTTTAACCGCCAGAATGTAGCCTTCTTCGAGAAGTTTGCCAGCCTCTCGAATTGGGTCTTCACTGTTGACCTGTTGCCCGCTGTTCGTTGTCAAGTAGGCTCGTGGTCCACACTTGTCGCAGGCAACTGTTTGGGCGTGAAATCGGCGATTTGCTGGGTCAGTGAATTCTTTTTGGCAGAAGGGGCACATTGGAAACTCTTTCATGGTCGTGTTTTGTCGGTCGTAAGGCAAGTTTTGGATGATTGTGTAGCGGGGACCACAGTCGGTGCATGTTATGAAAAAGTAGTCGTGGCGCTCGTTTTTTGAGTCTCGCAGCTCATCTAAACATTGGTTGCAGATAGAAACGTCGGGTGGAATAACCGAGCCCGAGAGTTCCACTTTACTTGAACTTATCAAAATTGTGAACTCATCAAACCCATTTTTTTCTTCCAAATACTTCGTAAGTATGCTGTGAATGCGGGCTAAGGGAGGTTTCTTCTCCTTCAAGTCTCGGAGAAAGTACTGGATGTTTCTCTTTCTTCCTTCCACAACGATTTCTACGTGGGCGTCGCCGCGGTTTCGCACATAGCCGACTAATCTATTTCTAACTGCGGTTCTGTAAATGAAGGGTCGAAACCCAACGCCCTGAACGATGCCGCTGACCTTGATTTCAGCCCGCATTTCAGCTTAACTCCAACCACTATCAATTGACTAATTCGTATGAGAGTAGTGTATCACAAGTAAGGGGCTGAAGCATTCAATGCGTGAGACGTTAAATCTTCTTAATGACCGTGTCGGTTGGAATGGCATTGTTGAATACTCCCAGTTTTTCTGGTGGCAGTCCTAAGGCGAGTCCTAAAAGCTGCACGTAGTGGAGCGTTGGAATGTTAAACAACTCGCCTGTCTTGTCGCTTATTTCGATTTGCCCACGGTCAAATTGAAGGTGACAGAAGGCGCATGGAGAAACGATGAGCTCAGCTCCCACATTTTTTATGTTTTGAAGCTTCTCTTTGGTCATGTCTAAGGCGACATCTAACGCTGCTGCTCTAACTCCGCCTCCGGCTCCGCAGCACATCATTTTGTCTCTGTAGGAAACGCTTTTTGCGCCCAACGCTTCGACGAGTTCATCTAGAAACTTGGGACGTTCTGAGCTCTTGATTTCCCGATATTTTGTGGGTCGAAGCAGGTGGCAGCCGTAGTGAACAGCGACGTTTAGGTTTAGGGGGTGTTTCACCATTTTGCCGATTTGGTCGGGTCCAAAATCTCGGTACAGAACCTCTATGAGGTGTCTTACTTGGATGTTGCCTTTGAACTCCCTCTTCACGTCGTTTAGAATCTTGTCGAACTTTTCTCGCTGTTCTGTGTCTTGTTTGAGAATCTCATTTGCCTCTTTAAGAGAACCGTAACATCCGTTGCACAACGTTACGATGTCGCTGCCCAATGATTCTGCAATGGTTAGATTCCTTGCGGCTAGAGCCAGCCAAGAGAATTTGTTGAAAGATTTAAAGACACCTGGCGCCGGGCAACAAGAGGCGCCTTCCATGTCTTTCAGTTCCATGCCAAGGAGGGGAGCAACGTTTCGCATTGCCAACTCGATTCCAGGATAACGATTGGGGATGATGCAACCCAGAAAGAGTGCATATGACGTGGTCACAGCCATCACAACCTCGCTATTTCCATTCATAACCCACGAGCTTGTCGAAACCTGTCTTCTTGACGATTTCTTGAACCTCAGTCAAGGCGTTGCTGAACATGTGGGTTGTTGGCGGTACATCGGTCAAACCTAAACTGGCACGCAGCTTTCGATTGGCATCGTCTATCGGAACCGCGTGACCGCTTTTCAAGACTAATCCAGCCACCAGTTTGTGTCGGTCCAACATGTGTCCTGACTGAACTGCCAGGTTTCGTATGGCTAATATGACTTCTGTTGGGTCCACTCCTCGGGGACACCGTTCTAGGCAAGTATAGCAGGTTGTGCAAAGCCACAGGTCTTTGTCTGAAAGCACGGGTTCTCTGAAACCTAGCAACGCTCGCCTTATCAGCTGACGTGTTCTGAAGGCTGTTCTCCGACCAGATGGGCAGCTGGCTGTGCATGTGCCGCATTGAATGCAGAGGTTTATCTTTTCTCCTCCAGCCTTAGCCACGGCTTCAGAGAATCCCATGTCGAGTTCATCGAGCCTTACAACCTTTTTCTGGGGCTCTGCCAAAAGGTTAGCCTCCGTTTTTTCCTTCCATAAAGTTTGATTGAGATTAAGTCTTTTGACCATGGGACCTAATAAATCTTCTTTCATTTTATGTTAAGCTTAATTGAAACATAAGCGAGATTCTTAAAAGTTGGAATTGTTACTATGGTTACTCTACATGAGTCTCAAAATCCTCTAATCAATGTGGAGTGTCTAGCTGTATGACGCAACCAGAAGAAAAGAAAGTCGGTGTGTATATTTGTCACTGCGGCGGAAACATAAGCGACACAGTCGACGTCGCCAAAGCGAAGGAAGCCGCCAGCCAGTTTGACGGAGTGAAAATCGCCGAAACCTACGAGTACGTTTGCAGCGACCCGGGTCAAGAACTCGTAGCCAAGGGCATCAAAGAACAAGGACTGAACCGTGTTGTTGTGGCTGCTTGCACCCCAAAGATGCACTTGGACACTTTTAGGCAGAACGTGAAGTCTGCAGGATTGAACCCATACTTCCTTGAGATGACCAACATACGCGAACAGTGCAGCTGGGTCCACGACGACAAGGAGGCTGCAACCACTAAAGCAATTGACCTGATACGTGGGGCTGTAGAACGCGCCAAAAACCTTCAACCTCTAGAACTGAAGAGCATGCCTGTAAACAGAGACGTTCTGGTCATCGGAGGCGGTGTTGCAGGCATCATGACCTCAATAGAGTTGGCGGACAAGGACTTCAAAGTTCACTTAGTTGAACGAAGTCCGAGCATTGGCGGACACATGGCGCAGTTGAGCAAAACCTTTCCAACTTTAGACTGTTCACAGTGTATTCTCACGCCTAAGATGGTATACGCCTCTCAGCATCCCAACGTAAAAATAACTACCTTGGCTGAGGTCACAGCTATTGAGGGCACGCCTGGCAACTACCGCGTGTTGATTAGTAAGAAGCCTGGTTACGTGGATGCTGGTTGCACCGCTTGTGGCGAATGCGCCAAAAAGTGTCCAGTTAAGATTCCGAGCGAGTTTGAGGCTGGTTTGCTCGAGCGAAAGGCGATTTACACACCGTTTAAGCAGGCTGTTCCTCGCACCTACGTGATTGACACGGAGCATTGCCTATACTTCACCAAGGGTGTCTGCCGAATATGCGAAAAGTTCTGTAAGGCGCATGTTGTCAACTTCAACCAGAAAGAAGAAACAATTGAAATGGACGTGGGCGCCATCGTGGCTGCCACAGGCTTTGAACAGATCGACCCGAAAACGTTGGAAGAGTATAGTTATGGACAACACCCCGACATTGTAACCAATCTGCAGTTTGAACGTTTGATGTTGCAAGGGATGCACAAACCATCAAACGGAAAGCCGCCCAAAAAAGTGGCTTTCGTCCTCTGTGTTGGCAGCCGAATGATGACAACCAACGGCAAAGGCGAGGAATATTGTTGTAAGATCGGCTGCATGGCTGCGATTAAGCAGGCGCTGTTGTTGCAGAAGTCGTTTCCAGACGCTGAACCATGGATATTTTACATGGACATAAGGGCTGACGGCAAGGGCTACGAGGAGTTTTACGCAAAAGCGCTGGAACATAAGGTAAAGTTTGTGAGGGGAAGAGTGGCCGAAGTCGTTCCTGTAAGTGAAGACAAAATCATGGTTAGGGCAGAAGACACGTTGCTAGGCGAAGACATTGAAGGACTATTCGACTTAGTTGTGCTCAGCATAGCCATCGCGCCCCATCCAACAGCAGCCGAGCTGTCAAAAAAATTAGGCATTCAATTGAGCGGGGACCAATTCTACTCGGAAAGACACTTTAAGCTTCGACCAGTTGACAGCCACCGCGAAGGCGTCTTTGTGGCAGGCTGCGCCTTGAGTCCCAAAGACGTGCGAGAAACCACTCTAGAGGCTATGGCAACTGCTTCGCGCGTGGCAACCTTTGTTGGCAAAGGCGAAATCTCTGTTTCACCTGAAGCAGCCTACATTATCTCTGAAAAATGCGACGGTTGCGGCGTATGTATTAAAGTCTGTCCAGTTGGGGCAATAACCGCTTCTTCCGAAGGTGGAGTGGTCATTAATCCAATCTCTTGCATCGGATGCGGCGTGTGCGTGCCCCGTTGTCCCAAACAAGCCATGGACCTGCTCCACAGCACCGACGAACAGTTGATGGCACAGATTCAAGGATTGAGCGAAGGCGAGACTCATCCCAAACTTGTGGCATTTATAGAGAAGAACACAGCATACGGGTCAGCTGACTTGGCTGGTCAAACAAGGTCCTCCTACACGCCTAATGTGCGTATAATTAGTGTGCCAAGTGTGGGGCGGGTTGGTTTGAAACACGTTTCGCAGGCGTTTGCTTCTGGCGCCGACGGCATTATATTCGTCGAAGGTGACGACAGCCTCTTCAAAGAAGACCAAGTAAGAGACTATTTAACGCAGCTGAAGAAGGAACTAGCGCCCTATGGAGTTGAGCCCCTGCGACTAATTTCCATAACAACAACTCTGCCACAATACGACAAAATCCTCAACATATTTGAAACAACAAACACAAGAATCTCAAAAATAGGACCAGTCAAAGAGGAAGTACGCAGAAAGATTCAAGAAAAACTGACTGCGAATGCTTGACAGTCTATTAGAACGGCTTTAACTTCGCAAGACTTACCACGAAGTAGAGAAGAGATTTAATCACCTTAAACCATAGGTGTATGCCATGCGCTCACTTCAGTCTCAAGAATTAAAAACGCGAATGCAAGATTTACTCAGTAAACAAGGATGACAAGCACAAGCGGGATTGAGCTCATGAAATTTATTGTAGGCTCTGACTTTGACGAATTCAGCAGATACTTACGGAGAATCGGGCTGTATAAAGGAGAAGACCTTAAGAAGTTAGAAACAATGGTCGTCAAAGGATTTCTTAACTTTATTGTTTGGAAAAGCGATGGCGCAATTATTGGTCACGCAATCTGGCATGAGTCAAACACTCAGGAACACAGAAAGGGAGATCCCAGAGAGAAAGAGGACAGCCTGACGTTAGAAAGGCTTTTTGGAGGAAAGAAGGACTTCGTTGAGCTTCATGAAGTTTGGCTTACAAAAGAACACCGAGGGAAAGGTTACGGCAAGAAGTTCTTTGAATTCTTTGAAGAGTTCATCAGGAATAGAGGTTACGACGCAATTGTTTACTACGCATTTCACCCTGCAGCAATCGCCATATGCCGTCAACGAGGGTACAAAGAAGCGTACGGTCTTGAGGAGATAGATCCAGAAGGTCAGATGCAAACTTGTTACACTTTTTGCCTCTCGTTGAAAAGAACCTAAAATAGACTAGACAAGCTAGACCTTTGCGAGTCATTGAGCAACTAGGCGACGTCTATTAAAAACTTGCGAAAAAAGAAAGAAGAGCTTAGTGGTTTGTCAGCGTGTCTATGATTTTGCCGTCTGAGTCTACTATGTCTAATCGCATGGCTATTTTGCCCGACAAATCGTGTGTGGCGCAGCTTAGGCACGGGTCATAGGGGCGAATCACCATCTCTATTCTGTCAAGTATGCCCTGATCGTATTTTCCGTCCTTAATCAGGTCTTTAGCTGCTTTTTGAATTGACATGTTGATTGCAGCGTGGTTCATCCCAGTCGCAACGATCAGGTTACAATCTTTTACAATGCCGTTTTCATCAGTCTCATAGTCGTGTATCAATGTTCCTCGTGAAGCTTCAACCACACCAATGCCACGACCAGCCCTTGGCTTGACCGGAACCCTGGTGTTCTCGCTCGTGATTTCTGGGTCCTCGAGTAGATTAACAGTCCTTTCAGCACACTCAACCAATTCAATCAGTCTTGCACAGTGATAGAGCAGCGTCTGTTGCGCTGGTCTTCCGAATAGTTTCCTGAATTCGTCCAGCTCCTTCTGTGCTAATGGTGTAGCCATTCTGTCGCTGACGTTTATTCTCGCCAGCGTGTTGACCCGGTACACTCCAACCGGATTGTCTGGGTCCATGACCAGTTTGCCTGCTTTCTTGTAGTAGGGGAATTTTAAGTAGGTCCAAGGTTCTATGTGCTCAGCTATGACATCGAGATAATTCTCTGGGGCATAGTCCTCAAATGAGCCGTCGGGCTGCATCATTCTAAGCTTGCCGTCGTAGAACGTGTGCGTTCCGTCAGGTGTCACCAAGCCTAAGAAACCAGTCTTGATGACCGCTAGGCTTTTCACCATGTCCAAGTATTTTGGAAATATGTTTTCCTTAGCCAGTTTCATGGTGAACGTTGCAAAGTCGAGCAGCTCCTTAGCCATGGGTAGGGCTTTGTCTCGTTCCTCTTGTTTCAAGGGTTTGGTCCAGCCGCCCGGCACCGCTGCAACAGGGTGTATTCTCCTTCCACTTATCATCTCGACCATTCTATGCGCTAGATGGTGATGATGAATCACCTTTTTGGCTAAGTCTGGATTTGCCTTGAGTATTCCGATGACGTTTCGGATTGTATAGTCAGCGTCTGGACCCATGACGAAGTCCGGACCAGAGAGGATGTAGAAGTGCAGGATGAAGTCCATGACCTTATCGCCTAAATACGCTAGCTCACGCAGTTTTCTTCCAGCCGGCGGTGGAGTCACACCGAACACGCCGTCTGTTGCCTTAGCTGAAGCTATATGATGCGCCCATGGGCAGACTCCACAGATTCTAGTCGTTATCAATGGCAGTTCTTCAACTGGACGCCCGATGCAGAACATTTCGAATCCTCTGAGCTCCAATGTGTGCATGCGTGCATCTGCAACGTTTCCATTATCGTCTAGTTTGATAACAACCTTGGCGTCGCCTTCGATTCTGGTTATAGGTTGAATCACAATTTCCTTTGCCAATTCATTTCACCTCGTTACACTTTGCGCACTCTTAGAACGTTGTGTCCTCCCACGAATCTATTGAAAGTCGCGAGGCGGTCGGGTATCAGCTTGACGTCTAAGCCTATGGTAGCCAACGCACCCATCATGTCCACCATCTGGTTTCCGCCGAATCTTAGAGGTCCCATGCAGCCTCTGCAAGGAAACATACCAGCAATACAGCGAGGCACCTTTTCATGACCTCCGCAGCCAGTTCTTGTGGCGGGTCCGAGGCAGAGATAACCTTGTTCTAGTAGGCATCGTTCTGTGCTTGAGGGAGGCTCCAATGGACGTTTTATTACTGCTATGGCCTTCTTTTCTCGCTTCAATGGGCAGTCTTCGCAAACCGCCTTCTCTTCAAGTTTGAAGGGTTTGCCTGTCAACAGCGCAGTCACCGCGTCAGCGAACAAGTCTGGGGAAGGCGCGCATCCCGGTATCATCGCGTCGACCTTTATCACTTCGTCCACAGCGTATACACGGTCGGTCCATGGGGGTATGTTAACCGTGGGGAACTCTCCTGGCACTGTGCTCCTTGTGGTCTTGTAAATTTTGTTGAAAACTTCGTCTTTTGGGTACATGTTCGCTAAGGCTGGGACTCCGCCGAAGCAAGCGCAGGAGCCGTACGCTATGACGGTTTTACACTTGTTTCTAACTTCTTTGGCAACTTCCTTGTGTTCTTCGGTTCTGACACCTCCTGTGATTATTCCTATGTCTGCTTGGGGAAGTTCTAGCTTCGTGCCTTCGCCTGTCTGTCCATAGTATTTGTGGTCCATTAAGACGGGAATGTGAACGAATTCGAGTTGCGGCAATATATCCAATAGTGCTTCTCCAACGTCGAGTATGCTGCATTCGCAGCCTCCGCACATGTTGAGCCATTCTTCTAAAACTTTCACTGGCATTGCTTTCTCACCTAGTTTTTAGGATACCTAAGAATGTTAATGTTTACTTTTAATCTTTTTGATAATTATCTTCTATTCATTATAATATTATAGGAAAATGAAGTCTCAATTCTGCATTTTTAATGCGTTTTTTTGGTTGAGGTAGGATTTTCGGTTTAGAGACATTACAGATTGACTATGGGTCAATTTTATTAGGGGATACAATTCATATTATTGTGACGACGCAAGCGTCAACTCTCGCAGAGAGTGTGAATTGATGACTAAAGTCAGTTGTAGGGAGTGCTACTTCATCAAAGCTACAGGTGCAAACATAGACCACATAATTCGAAAAGTCAAGTCCGCTGTAGAGGAGGTAGGCATCCCACCGAAATACCACATAAACGTTTACAAGAACGTCTACGCTTGCTGCGGCGTCTCAGGCAGCGGCATCATAGTTGAGATAACAGGACCAGAAGAAGAGAAAATAAGGAGCATAGACTTGAAGGCTGTTTCAAAAATATTGGAAATCTGCGAAAAGGAAGGGATTGAGCACCATACTTTTGAGCCGTTGGACATTGGGTAGATATGTATTAGACTACTTGTTTTGCAACTATCATGCTTGAAGTTTCTGTTATGCCTTTGATTCTTCTTATCTTTTCGAATATGAATCTGTCGAGGTCTTCAATTGTTCTGAAGTTCACTTTGATTACAAGATCGTATGACCCATAAGTTGCGTTGGCTTCTTCTATTTGCTCCAGTTTCTTTATTTCTGTAAGTACTTGTTCGTCCATTCCGACCTGCATTTTCATCATTATGTAAGCTGAGACCAAGTTAATCACTTTAATGTTAGTTATGGTCATCTGAAACGTTAATAAAATTTTTGGGGGTTGAATGTTGGCTTTTTTATTTTGTAGCCTCTCTACCCAGAGGGGAGGTCAATGTTGAGAATGTTGATGATGTTGGGTGTTTTGATGGATTTTAAGGTGTCATAATAGTTGTTTTTGTCTTTATTGTTACCCATAGTCTTCTGTTTTGGTTTCAAATATTTTATATACGGCTTTGAGTATGCAGTTAGTTTCTGTCAGAGGTGCAAGTGTTGTCTGAAGAACCAAGGATAGAACCAGAAAAGGCAAAGGAGATGCAGGAACGCGCAAAAGAGAGAAGCCTCATACTTAAGGAGATAAAGAATCAAGGTCCATCAACTCTAGATGAACTGGCAAAGGCTACTGGCATTGAAAAGGAGAAACTGTTTAGGCACATCATTGCTATGAGGCAGTTCGGAAAAATAGCTATTGCGGGTGAACGTGACGACCAACTCGTTTACGGCTTGCCAGAGGGCGAAGAGAAGTCATAACAGCAAAAGCGACATCACTAGTTCACCCAAAAGCGAGATTATGTGTCAGTCTCTTATTCTGGGAAGAAGATGCGCTTTTTTGACGCGCCTCTGAAGTATATGGGAATGGTTCTGACTATGTCTCTGTCGACGATTATGCCGATGATTTTTCCCTTTTCCTCAACTGGAAGTCTTCGAATGTTCTTTTTAATCATTGTTTCAATTGCCTCGTCCAGGCTTGTTTGACTGTTAACCGTGATTATCGGAGTGGTCATAATATCTTCCACCGCTATTCTTTTGGGGTTCAACCCTTTGCCAAGAACCTTTTCAAGCAAGTCGCCCTCAGTGACGATGCCTGCGGTAGAACCCAGCAAGACGTCTTCATCTCTCCTAACCAACAGTGAACCAACCTTGTGTTGAGCCATCAACTTTACGGCTTCGCTCACCAACGTGCCTTTTTTCACGTCGATTGCGGGGCGTAAAATCTCCTTAACCGTGACCTCTTCTGTGGCGCCCATCCAGCCCTCGCACATGGCGTAATTCTCTTGGGCTAAGTTTGGTTTCCTCTTAACGTGCAGCTCGATGCGGTCGTTTTTGTTTGCCAAAATCACTGGAGGTCTGATGTCGAAATAGAACTTTGACACGGATTCTTTAACTATGCTCTGGGTCTCAACTTGGTCGCAAGCCCTTAGAAGGTCGCTGACTGAGTGAAATGTTCTGCTGAAGCTTTCGGAAGCGCTGAATACGCTGAAAACTATCTCAGCCTCGTTTTTCTCAATAGGATTTATAAGCGTCACTATGACCCTCGATATGGCTATTGTTTTGCCCGGCAGTTTAGTCCATTTGAAAACGTAGGGAAAGTCTTGGATGCTTTCGAGGTTGGGTGTGCTCACCCGATACTGGGTTCCTTTAACTGCGAAGCTCATACCGCTCTCCAAACAATAGAGAACATGAAACAAAATATATGATTTACTAGTTTTTACTCATAAGTTTCTTCCACAAGTCGTAAAAACTGAAGAGACAAGCACATAAAATCTATTCATAACAGCAAAACAGGGACAATCAAAGTCACTTGAACAAGTATCGGATACTGCTTTTATTTCTGTAATCGCTTACTCATATAATCACCAAATTCAAGTGCCCGAAACAGCGTAGGTGGCAGTCACAACGTCCAAGGAAACTGTGCCAGAATACCTCAAGAAGCGTGTCCTAATTCTAGGCGTTGGCAACATGCTGTTCGGAGACGACGGTTTCGGTCCCGCAGCCGCTGAATACCTATTAAAAAACTGCAAGATTCCAGACGACGTGTACGTCATGGACGTAGGAACTGGAGCAGGAGACGTGCTTTTCACAGTGGGCTTGAGCCAAGAGAAGCCTGAGACAATAATTGTTCTCGACGCGGTTGACGTGAAAAGGAAACGAGGAGAAATCTTCGAGTTGTCAATTGAAGACTTGCCAGCAAACAAAATCACTGATTTCTCACTGCACTTGTTTCCAGCAGCAAATCTCTTGAAGGAATTGAGAGACCATATGGGCGTTGACGTTGTAATTCTGGCGTGTCAAGCAGAGCGAATACCAAGGGCTGTTAGCCCAGGGTTATCCGACTCTGTTAAGCAAGCTTTGCCCAAAGCAGCTGAGAAGGCGTTGAAACTGGCTGAAAAAGCGGCTTCTAAAAGGGAAAAACTGATTAGCATTCTTCTTCTTTATTTTAAGTGATACGCTTTGAGAAGGGCTTTGTCAACAGTTGAATACGAAGAGATGAAAGGCAAAACGTTCACCGAGATACGGGTCGATGAAAAACTCTGTGAAGTCTGCGACAAACCTCTCAGAACCGAGGAGAAAACGCTCAAAACCATTCAAATAATCGATTACGACAGCTACTCAAACCTATTGACCCGTCAGAGAGCCCACGACCGTGTAGAAGTAGACCTAGAAGAAAACAAAATCTACCTCTATCACCATGACTACCCCGGCGACATCCATCCGGGTTGCATTGAAAAGTTGTAGAAGTTTTTTAGCCTACCTTGTAGAGGTATCCGTCTTCTTTTTCTCCAGCCTCAGAAACCGCGCCAATCTTTCTCAGAGCAATAATGTGCCTAAGCACTTCTTTCGGACTGATTTTTGTGGATTCGGCGATTTCTTTAATGGTCTGCGGACCTTTTTCTTTTATCTCGCCTATTATCATTTGGCGTTCTATTTCGTCTTTCATTATTTTTGAAGACGCAGCCTTGTACTTTTGTTCATCTACTTTGGGTCCAACTTGAGATATTCCAAGCACCCATCTGAGCCGTTCCGTCTTGAACGCTTCTATTGCAGCATCAGTCTTTTTGGCAAGCTTCTTGTTTTTTTCGCTCAACTTACTTAATCTCCATTTACTATTCTGCTAATAACGCGTTTATCATAGCTGCTATCTGTTCTAATGTAAAATGCTTAACATATATTGCTTTAGGTGGACAAGTGGCAGCGCATGCTCCACAACCCTTACATAAGGCTTCGTTAACAACGGCTCGTTTCTTGACCTCGCCGTTCTCCTTGTGCTCTTCAATGCTGATGGCTTTAAACGTGCATGGCTCCACACACATGGCGCACCCGTCGCACTTGTCCAATTCTACATAGGCAACTACCGGTTCGAGTTCAACCTTCCCCCTTGCTAAAGGCACAGACGCCTTTGCAGCCGCCGCGCTTCCCATCGCTGCACTATCGGTTATGTCCTTTGGACCCTGCGCGGTGCCAGCCAAGAAAATGCCGTCTGTAGGTGTGTCAAGTGGTCTGAGTTTAGCGTGAGCCTCGGTGAAGAAGCCTTCTACACCTTTGGCGATTTTCAGCATACTCTGAACTTCTGGAGCCTCTGCTCGTGGAACCATGCCAACGTTGAGCACTACATAGTCGGCAGGGATGGCTAACGTTTCGTTGTTGGTGAGCAAGTCTTGCACTGTAACTATTGTTGAACCGAGTTCGCCAGAGACCAGAGGTGGTATTTCAGGCTTGTACCTGATGAAAATGACACCAGCTTCTCCAGCCTTTCGGTAGTAGTCTTCGTGCCCTTTTCCAAAAGCTCGGATGTCTCGGTAAATGTAATAGACCCTTGTTTTAGGATACTTCTCTTTTATCTCAAGAGCGTTGTTCAGCCCAGTCATGCAACAGGCGCGAGAGCAGTAACGGTTGAGCGGACGGTCTTTATCAATTGGTTGATATATTCCGGGTTCTTGCCTGCTTCCAACACAAGAGATGAACACTACGCTCTCTGGCGGGGCTCCGTTGCGTAGCAACTGTCCTTTCGTCGGTCCGTTTTGGTTGAGAAGTCTTTCCAACTGCCCCGTTGTTATAACGTTCTCATAAACTTTAAAACCAAATTCACCCTTTGAAGGTTCGTACAAGTCGTGTCCTAGAGCTGCAGTGATGGTTCCCACTTCGACTTCGGTTTCTGTGGGTTGCTCACCAAGGTTTATGGCGCCTTTGTCGCAAGCCTCAACACATTTTCCGCATTTATTACAGTTGACATTGTCGACAACATAAGCGTGGGGCACGGCGTCTGAGAATGGCATGTATATGGCTTTTCTTTTGCTTAAACCAAAGTCGAATTCGTTGGAAACTTCAACTGGGCACACCGCTACACATTTTCCACAAGCATCGCATTTTTCATTGACACTTCGTGGATTTGTGAGAATTTTCGCCTTGAAGTTTCCTATGTACCCGTCCACAGCCATGACCTTAGAGCTAGTCAACAGTCTGATTTTTGGGTTAGAAACAACAGCGTTCATCAACGGTTTTAACAGGTCCAACGCATAATCACCCGTTGGATATAATCTGTTCAACTGCGCCATTCTGCCCCCAATGTTTGGCTCCTTCTCTACGAGATAGACCTCAAACCCTCTCTCAGCCAAGTCTAGGGCGGTTCTTATACCAGCGATGCCAGCGCCTATGACGAGGGCTCTAACTGTAACTTCTACTACTCTCTTCTGTAGCGGCTCTAGGAGCGCGGCTCTGGCAACCGACATGCGAATGAGGTCTTTAGCCTTTTTTGTTGCCTCCTGGGGCTCTTCAGAGTGAACCCAAGAGCAGTGCTCTCGAATGTTTGTCATGTCAAAGAGGTAGGGGTTTAACCCCCCTTCCTCAACAACCCTTCTAAAGGTTATTTCGTGCATACGCGGCGAACAAGACGCAACTATGACCCTGTTGAGCCCGTGCTCCTTGATGTCGTTTTTAATCATTGCTTGAGCTGGAGCCGAACACATGTACATATAATGCTTCGCGAGAACGACGTTGGGCAATTTTTCCGCGTATTTTGTGACGTCTTCAACGTCGACTGTGGCTGCTATGTTTACGCCGCAATGGCATATGTAAACGCCGATTCTGGGTTCTTCTTTCTCTGACATGTCTCCTTGTCTCCTTTACTCTTTGAGAAGAATTGACGCCTTCATAGCAGCAGCGCTAGCCTGCGCCACCGAGTCTGGAATGTCCTTTGGACCCTCAGCCACGCCAGCAACGAACACGCCTTCAATGTTAGTTGTCACTGGATCGATTTTTGGATTGGCGGTCACGAAGAAGTTGTCGTCGCCCATCTTGATTGGCAGAATTTTCTCAAAATCGTTTGCTGCGGCAGAAACAAGGCCTGTTGACAAGACAACCATGTCGACCTCGTCTTCGATGAGTTCTCCTGACTCGATGTTTTCCGCGCGTATGAGCAGGTTGTTGTTCGCGGAGTTTTCCAGCACTTCGGCGACTCTTCCCTTGACGTATTTGATGCCGAATTCGCTTTTGGCTCTCTGATAGAACTCTTCGAATCCCTTTCCGAAGGCTCGAATGTCCATGTAGTAGATGGTTACTTCGACGCCGGGTACGTGTTCTTTCACTAACTCCGCCTCTTTGGTGGCGTACATGCAGCACACTCTGGAGCAGTAGAGGTTTCCAGACTTCTCGTCTCTAGAACCCACACACTGGACAAACGAAACCTTCTTGGGTATTTTTCCGTCCGAAGGCCTCACTACGTGTCCGCCAGTTGGTCCAGAAGCGCTCAAGAGTCTCTCTAAGGCGAGGCCTGTTATCACGTTGTCGTAGATACCGAAACCGTATTCTTCTTTCATCGTAGCGTCAAACAGGTTGAAGCCTGTAGTGACGATGATAGCTCCAACCTCGATCTCGATCTCTTCTAGTTTTTGTTGAAAGTCGATTGCTCCAGCCATACACACGTTTTGACACAGCTCACATTCAAGGCAGTTATCCTTGTCAATGGTGTAGATAAGAGGAACAGCTTGAGGAAAAGGCACATAGATAGCGTTTCTAACGCCCATCCTCTCGTCAAAATCGTTCGGAATCTCAACCGGGCAGAGTTGAGTACACGCCCCACAACCAGTGCACTTCTTTTCGTCAACATATCTTGGCTTTCTGAGAACCTTGACCCTGAAATTTTTTCCTTCACGATGAACCTCTTTGACTTCAGAATACGTGAGCAGCTTTATGTTTGGGTGCCTTCCAGCGTCAACCATCTTAGGCGTCATGATGCATGCGGCGCAGTCAAGCGTGGGAAAGGTCTTGTCCAACTGTGCCATTCTGCCGCCGATGCTAGTGTTCTTTTCCACAAGGTAAACAATGAAGCCTTGATCTGCCAAGTCTAGGGCTGCCTGAATTCCCGCAATGCCTGCGCCTACAACTAATCCAGCCTTAGTCATAGTGAAACAGCCTCCTGAAGCTCTTTTCTGAGGGGGCTTGGTCCGAGTTTTCTGACCTCCTCAATCATTTCTTTGACGATTTTGGCGAATTTTCCACCCTCAGAGGCGGAAACCCATTCGAGGCGGAGTCGTCTTGGGTCTATCCCGACCTGGGACAAAACGTCTTTCAGAAACTTTACTCTCTTTTCACACGCGTAGTTTCCTGTGATGTAGTGACAGTCGCCTGGGTGACAACCAGTGACGAGAACCCCGTCGATGCCTTGCCGAAACGCCTCTAAAACATGTAGCGGATCGACTCTTCCGCTGCACATGGTGCGAATAATCCTTATGTTGGTCGGATAGGAAATTCGGCTCACACCAGCCAAGTCTGCGCCGGCGTAGCTGCACCAGTTGCACAAGAAGCCGAGAATCCGAGGCTCAAACTGCTCAGTCATTTTTCCATCTTCTCCTATATGGTTGGGGCCTCCGGTGGTTTGGGTACCTCAGTTAAGAAGGCTGTTTTTACTTCAGCCATTATTTGGTCGTCTGTGAAGTGTCTCATTGTTATGGCTCGGCGCAGGCAAGCGGCGGCGCAGACACCGCATCCCTTGCAAAGCGCTTCTATCACCATTGATTTTCCTTCTTCGATTCTGTGCGCTCCGAAGGGACAGAGTTTCTCGCACATGCGGCAGCCGACGCATCGGTCTCTGTCCACGACTGCTGTGATGGCTTCTGTTCGTACCTTTCTGTTTGCCATTGGACTGGCTGCTCTTGAAGAAACCGCATAGGCCTGCGATATGCTTTCTCCAATGTCTTTTGGACCGTGAGCTGTGCCGCATACGTATATGCCGTCTGTTGCAAAATCGACTGGTCGGAGTTTAACATGTGCCTCCAAGAAGAACTCGTCTTGTCCCAATGGAACTTTAAGTATCTTTGAGAGTTCTTTTGCGCTCTCGTGTTGAACAAGAGGCGTGGAGAGCACAACTAGGTCGCAGTCGAGTTCCTTCTTCTCGCCCAAGAGCGCGTGGTAAACAGAGACCCTTAGCCTATTGTCTGGAAGAGGCTCAACCTTTGGCGGGTTCTCCTTGGTGTAATTTACGAATTTTATACCTGCTTCACGAGCCTTTCGATGGTGCTCCTCATAGTCTTTTCCGTAGGTCTGCATGTCTTGGTATATTATGTAGACCTCAGAGTCTGGGTACCATTCTTTTATGAGCATAGCGTTCTTGACGGCTACCATGCAGCAGATTCGTGAGCAGTACGCTCTGGGCGGCTTTTCTTCTCTAGCTCCGACACATTGAATCATTGAAACCCTTTGCGGTTTGAGAAACTTGTCCATAGCCGACTTACCGTTTTGCAGAACTTTCTCCAAATCTATCTGCGTGAGAACTCTGTCGTATTTGTCATAACCATACAAGCCAACAGGCTTGAATTCAGCCGCTCCTGTGGCTATGATTGCGGTGCCGACCTTGAACTTGTTCTCCTCGCCATTCTTAAGAGCTGTGACTTCAAAGTTGCCGATGTAACCGTCAACACTTTTTATGTTGGTGGACGCCAGTGTAATGATGTTTCTGTGGCTCATTACAGCTTTGATGGAAGCCTCGAGAATCTTCGAAGCATCTTCATCTGTCGGATACAACTTGTAAATTTTCCTCAGCATGCCACCAAGCTCGGGCTCTTTCTCCACCAGATAAACCCTGAAGCCTTGATTTGCCAGACATAAGGCGGATGTGATGCCAGAAATGCCGCCGCCTACAACCAACGCTGTAGGGTCAACAGGAACCTCGGCTTCCTCCTGCGGTTTGAGAAACGAAGCTCTCGCCACTGCCATTCTTACTATGTCTTTGGCTTTTTCCGTGGCTTTCTCGGGCTCACGCATATGCACCCATGAGCAGTGTTCACGAATGTTAGCTAACTCAAACAGGTAGGGGTTTACGCCTGCGTCTACGCATGCCCCACGGAACAGTGGCTCGTGTGTTCTCGGTGTGCAAGAAGCAACCACAACTCGGTTTAGTTTGTGTTCTTTTATAGATGCTTTAATCGAATCTATCCCTTCAGCCGAACACGTGTAGATGTTGTCCTCGGCGTAGACGACGTTGGGCAACATCTGAACATACTTGACAACCTCAGGGACATTGACAACACCGCCTATATTGATGCCACAGTGACAGATGAAAACTCCGACTCTCGGTTTTTCCTCTTCCTGAGCCATAATCAAGTCCCTCCTACGCGCTGTACTTGCACTAATGCCAGCGCTTCAGCTGCTCTAGCCGCAGCAGCACTAGCCTGCGCCACTGAGTCTGGGATATCCTTCGGAGATTGACAGTATCCGCACACGAATATTCCTGGAACCGTAGAATCAACAGGAGCGAGCAGTGGATGCCTAACCTTAAAGAAGCCGCAGTCGTCGAGTTTAACACCTGTTATCTCAGCCAACTTTTTGTTGCCTTCTCGTGGAATCAGAGCTGGGCACAACACGACTAGGTCTACGTCGCTTAGAGATTTGATCTCCCGTGTGAGTGTGTCATCATACCATATGGTTAGACTCTTTGTGGTCGAGTCTTCTCTGATTTCGCCTGGTCGACTTCTAATGTATTTTACTCCCCACTCGTCTCTGGCTCTGTTAACGAATTCTTGAAATCCCTTTCCAAAGGCTCTCAGTTCATTGTAGAAAATGTAAACCTTGACGTCTGGAGCGTGTTCTCTTATTATAAGCGCCTCTTTCGTGGCGTACATGCAGCAAACACTTGAACAGAAAGGAGTGCCGAACTTCAAACCTCTGGAACCAACACACTGAATGAAAGCGACTTTTTTAGGTATGCCACCGTCGGCAGGTCTTAAAAGGTGCCCGCCAACAGGACCTGATGCACACACCCAACGTTCAAACTCGAGCGCAGTTAGGACGTTTCTATGCCTTTTGTAGCCGTATTCAATTATTTCTGACGGGTCGTATTGGTTGAAGCCTGTGGCAATTATGATTGCACCCACGTTCAAGTCGACATCCCGTGGTTGTTGTTGAAAGTCAACGGCTCCAGCTCTGCACACTTTTGTGCAAAGTTTACAGTCGATGCAGTTTTCTTTGTCCACAGTCATGCATCTGGGCACGGCTTGAGGCATGGGCATGTAGATTGCTTTACGCATGCCTAATTCCATGTCAAACTCGTTTGGAACCTCAATCGGGCAGTGTTCAGCGCAGACGCCGCAACCCGTGCATTTCGTTTCGTCGACGTATCTGGGTTTTTGAAGGATTTTCACTTGGAAGTTGCCGACTGATCCCTTCACTTCTTTGAGTTCGCTGTAAGTGAGGAGTTTTATGTTGGGGTGTCGATAGCACTCCATCATTTTGGGCGCCAAGATGCAGATTGAGCAGTCCATGGTCGGAAACGTCTTGTCTAACTGAGCCATTCTTCCTCCGATGGTAGGCGTCTCCTCCAAGAGGTAAACTTGAAATCCCCGTCCCCCAAGGTCCAGCGACGCTTGTATTCCCGCGATCCCGCCGCCGATGACCAAGACAGAGGGTTTCTCACTCATTTCTTTATCATCTCCACCATCTGGGGCGTCTGTGTCACATTCAAGGCTCGTGCGACTAGGACAGAAAGGTCGCACGTTTCTATGTCTACTTCTTCCTTTTTCACGGGCATTTTCTCGCTCAAGGCGCAGTTCAGGTGAATCTGACACTTTGGACACGCTGTGATCAACAGGTCGGCGGTTGTGCCCTTCGCTTCTGCCAACCTTTCTAACTGCATCAGTTTGGAGTGTCTACCGCAGCCCATCCATGCGCTTACGCCGCAGCATAGGGCATTTTCTCGGTGTCTCTCCATCTCAACGAGCTCCACGCCAGGAACACTTGTGATAACCTTACGAGGCGCATCATAAACGCCCATGTGTCTGCCGAGCCTACACGGGTCTTGATAAGAAACTTTCTTAACGAGCTTTCCATTGAACTTGATTTTCCCGTTTTCAATTAGGTTGGTTATAAACTCTGACGCATGCAAAACCTCAAACTTTGGCTTTCCAACTAGTTCAGCGTAGTCGATTTTGAGAGTTCGATAGCATTCGGGGCATGTTGTCACAACCGTAGACACACGACTCTTCTTGATCGCTGTCATATTCATCTTAGCTAATCTTTGAAAATTCTCCTGATCCCCAGCGAAGGAGAGGTCGTGGCCACAGCACCTCTCATTTTCCAACAAAACGGGTTTGATTCCAGCAGCGTTTAAAATCTTCAGCATGCTCTGAGCGATTTCAATGTGTTTGACGCCGATGTCGTCAAAGACAACGTTGAAGTATGGCAGGCAGCCGACAAAGTACAAAACGTCTCCTTTCTTGACGATTTCTGCTTCTTGCTGGACCCATTCCAAACGATTCTGTTTCGCTTGGGGATTTGCCATCAACCTTGACAGAGAAAAAAGCACGCCTTCATGAGAGCAGTTACCGAAAATGCCGTTGGCTGATGCTTTGGCTCGGCAGGTTCGAATAAGCTCGTCGTATTCGATGTCCAAGGGGCATCTTTGGCGGCAGAGGTAGCATGTCAAGCATGACCACAAGCCCTTGTCTGATAACACGGCGTCTTCGAGTCCCATCAAGGCTTTTTCCACAGCCAAACGCGGAGAATACAGCGGGTCTAGCCTTGTTATTGGGCAACTGCTGGAGCATTTTCCGCACTCTTGACAGTAAAGCGCCCTTGTTCGCTTCAAAATGTCGTGAATAGACTCCGCTGAATTGTGCTGGATAGGTGCAACGTCGAGTGCTCCACCAAGCGGGCTGGGTCCCTTGCCCCGCAGTTTTTCAGTAAAGTCCTTAATAACCGACGCGAATTTCTCACCTTCTGCAGCCGAAATCCATTCTAAACGAAGTCGGTCAGAGCCTATCCCAAGCAAGTCGAGAAGCTTCTTAGTCTTTTCAACCCTCTTCTCTGCGTGCTGGTTTCCAGATCTGTAGTGGCAGTCGCCTGGATGGCACCCTGCGACTAGGACTCCGTCTGCTCCGTTCTCGAATGCGTTCAATATGAATGCTGGTTCAACTCTGCCACTGCACATCACTCGGATTATTCTGATGTTTGTTGGATAGGAGAGTCGACTAGTGCCAGCTAGGTCGGCGCCTGCGTAGCCGCACCAGTTGCACAAGAATCCAACGATTTTTGGCTCGTGTTCTGACATCAGTCAACCTCTCCTTTGTGCTTCTACCCGATAGCAGCCTCCACCATGGCGTTGATTTGCCTCTCACTGAAGTGCTTCATTGCTATGGCTCCTGTTGGGCAGGTAACGGAGCACGTGCCGCAACCCTTGCAAGAGATTTCATTCACTCGAGCGTTCACAACTTTAGGCGCGACCTCCACAAGCTCTATGGCTTTGAATTCACACACTTCCTCACATCTGCCGCATCCCCGGCACAAGTCAGGATTCACAACTGCCGTGATGGCTTCTGTTCTCAGTCTTTTATTCGCCATCAGAATGGCGGCTCTGGCGGCTGCTGCCTTCGCTGAAACTATCGATTCTGGAACGTCTTTTGGTCCGGTGACCGCTCCTGCCAAGAATATTCCGTCCATCTGCGTGTCGACGGGTCTAAGCTTTAGGTGAGCCTCCATCAGAAAGCCGTCTGGGCTCAACGGTATCTTGAGTGTCCGCGCTAGAATTACGGAATCTTTGTGAGGAATGAGCGGGGTCGACAACACAACCCAGTCGCTTACGAGTTTGACCTCGTGACCTGCGAGCATGTCGTAAACCGATACAAGCAGTCTCATATCCGGGGTTTGGGTGATTTCGGGTCCAGCTTCCTCAATATACTTTATGAACTTGACCTCGAGGTCGCGAGCCTTTGAATATAGATCTTCGTATTCTTTGTAAACCCGTAGGTCGCTGTAAAGTATCATGACATCGGTTTTGGGCGACTGCTCCTTGATGAGTATGGCGTTTTTGATGGCGTTCATGCAGCAGATTCTGGAGCAGTAGGGCCAGCCTTCCTCCTTCCTAGCCTTGAGAATCTTCCTGAGTAAGCGTGAGGTGTCAGACATGGCGAAGGCTTCGAGTTCGTAGGCTCGGATTTCTCCCTTCCTTGATCCTACACACTGTATCATGACCACTCGTTCAGGGTTCTCAACAGCACCCTTGTTCAGCAGCTGATCCATTTCCAGTTGCGTGACAACTTTGTCATAAACTTGGTATTGGTAGAGTCCTTCAGGCGGTCGATAGTTCAGGGCACCACACGCCACAATGATTGTGCCAACTTCAAATTCGATTTTTTCGCTGTTCTTGGAGGCAGAAACCTGAAAATTTCCAACGTAACCCTTAACATCAGTTATTGTTGCTGAAGTCAAAAGCTGAATTTTCTTGTGAGCCTTCACCGCATCAAGTGCAGGATTCAGGATCTCCGACGCGTCCTGCATGGTGGGATAGAGTTTATGAAGCCTTCTTAGGTTTCCACCAAGCTCGGGTTCTTTCTCAACTAGGTAAACCTTGAACCCTTGGTCTGCGAGGCTCAGCGCTGCCGTTATTCCAGCTATGCCAGCGCCGATTACTAGGCTTGAGTCCTTTATGTCTATCTCGGGTTCTTCCTGGGGCTGCAGCCAACACGCCCTAGCGACGGCCATTCTCACAATGTCCTTCGCCTTTTCAGTAGCCTTCTCGGGTTCGTGCGAGTGAACCCAACTGCACTGTTCGCGGATGTTTGCCATCTCAAAAAGGTACTTGTTCAATCCAGCTTCTTGGCAGGCTGACCTGAAAAGCGGCTCATGTGTTCTCGGCGTGCATGAAGCCACGATCACCCTGTTGAGACCATGCTTCTTTACGGCTTCTTTTATTGAGGCTAAACCAGCCTCGGAACAGGTGTAAATGTTGTCTTCACTATAAACGACGTTGGGCAACTTCTTGGCGTATTCCACAACCACCGGAACATTGACCACGCCTCCGATGTTGACTCCACAATGGCAGATGAAAACCCCGATTTTAGGTGCTTCTCCTTCTTTCCAGGTAATGGGCTTCGGCACGAAAGGTTTAGGCAGGAGGGGTTGAGGAGGCTCTGGAACCAGAACTGGTCCTTTTTCAGCGCGTCTTCTAGGCTTCGCAGCTCGTTTTCGTACGCGCCGACCAGTTTTGGGCATGGATTTTTTACCTCGGCTTGAACGGGTTTGGACCTATCTTCTTGAGTTGTTCGGTCATCTCTCTGACGACTCTGGCGAACTTCTCTCCTTCACCGCTGGAGACCCATTCTAGGCGTATGCGTTCGGTTTCGATGCCCATGTCTTCCAGCATTACCTGCATCGCCTCGTAGCGCCGCTCAGTCTTCAGGTTTCCGTCAGTGTAATGGCAGTCGCCCGGGTGGCATCCGGCTATGAGTACTCCGTCTACACCCTTAGACAGTGCGTCCATAACCAACGCGGGATGGACCATGCCGGAGCACATAACCCGTATAATCCTTATGTTGGGTGGGTAAGAGATTCGAGCCGTTCCAGCTAAGTCTGCACCGGCATAGGCACACCAGTTGCAGCAGAAGGCCAGAATGAGGGGCTCGAATTCCAACTCGGCTTCTCCCACTGCAACTTCACCTCGGTTATGATGTCTTTAAGGGGTTTGGACCCAGCTGCTTGATTCTTTGCGTGGTGTCTCGAATCAAGGCGGCAAACTTCTCGCCTTCTCCGGCTGAAATCCACTCCAGCCTAAGCCTTTCTGGTTCAATTCCTAAGTGACCTAGCGCTTCTTTCAAGAATCCGAATCTTCTCTCCATCATGTAGTTTCCTTGAACATAATGACAGTCGCCTGGGTGACACCCAGTTATGAGCACGCCGTCGGCGCCCCACCTAAAGGCAGAGAGAATGAAGGTTGGGTCGATTCTTCCGCTGCACATCACACGGATGATTCTGACGTTTGTTGGGTATTCAAAGCGGCTTGTCCCAGCCAAGTCTGCGCCTGCGTAGGAGCACCAGTTGCAGCAGAAAGCCAAGATAACTGGTTCGAATCCTGCCTCCACTTTGGCTTCTTGCATCTATGCTTCCTCCATTAACGCCGCTTTAACCTGTGCCAGAACCTGCTCATCCGTGAAGTGTTGCATTGTTATGGCTCTTCTTGGACACTCGGCGGCGCATGCACCGCATCCTCGGCAAAGAGCAGCGATGGTGTGAGACTTTCCTTCTTCGAGGTAATGGGCGCTGTACGAACAGATTTCCTCACAGAGCCCGCAGCCGATGCACTGTTCTTCGTCTACAACCGATGTTAATGCTTCTGTTCTCATTTTCTTGTTAGCCATAAGCGTGGCGGCTCGTGCAGCCGCAGCCTTGGCCGAAATTATTGATTCGGGAACGTCTTTTGGTCCAGACACTGCGCCGGCGAGAAATATTCCGTCCATCTGCGTGTCGACTGGTCTAAGCTTCAAGTGGGCTTCCATGAGAAAGCCGTCTTGGCTTATTGGGATTTTGAGCATTCTTGCCAAAATGACCTCTTCTTTGCGTGGAATCAATGGTGTTGACAGCACAACCCAGTCGCATGGAAGTTTCATTTCGCGACCTGACAACGCGTCGTATGCTGTTACGTGTAGTTTGTCTTCTGGTCCTTGGGTTATCTCTGGTGTTACTTCTTCGATGTGCTTCACGAATTTCACTTGGTTCTCCCGTGCCATTGAGTAGAAGTCTTCGTATTCCTTGTAGACTCTGACGTCTCCGTACAGGATCATGACGTCTGTTTCGGGAAACCGTTCTTTTATCAGTATGGCGTTTTTGATGGCATTCATGCAGCAAATCTTAGAGCAGTAGGGCCAGCCTTCCTCCTTCTTGGCTTTAAGAATCTTCGCCAACAAACGTGCCGTGTCAGACTTTGGAAAACCTGCAAGGTCTAGGGCGCGTATTTCACCCTTTCTGGCTCCGACACACTGAATCATAACAACTCTTTCAGGCGGCTTCTCGATTTTTCCGTTCCTCAGCATCTCATCCATTTCTAATTGTGTAACGATGTTTGGATAAACTCCGTACTGGTAGAGCCCCTTTGGCGGTGTGTAATTCATTGCGCCGCAAGCAACGATTATGGTTCCGACCTCAATCTCTCTCTTTTCGCCCTCTTTCGCGAGTGTAACTTTGAAGTTTCCAACGTAACCCTTGACCTCCGACACTTCGGTTGAAGCCAACATTTCAATGTTCTTGTTTGTGCTCACAGTTTTTATAGTAGGCTCTAGTATTTCGGATGTGTCTTGCATAGTTGGATACAACTTGTGCAGACTTCGAAGGTTTCCACCCAGTTCGGGCTCTTTCTCAACCAGATAAACCTTGAAGCCTTGGTCCGCGAGAGTCAGGGCGGCTGTCATTCCTGCGATGCCGCCGCCGACGACTAGGGCAGTGTCCTTAATATCAAGTTCAGGTTCTTCTTGAGGGGCTAGCCATGTGGCTCTCGCCACAGCCATCCTGACTATGTCTTTTGCCTTTTTGGTTGCCTTCTCTGGTTGATGAGCGTGAACCCAGCTGCATTGTTCGCGGATGTTTGCCATCTCAAAAAGGTAATGGTTTAGCTGTGCTTCTCTGCAAGCTGACCTAAACAACGGTTCATGTGTTCTGGGTGTGCAGGAAGCCACGATTACCCGGTTGAGCTTGTGCTTTTTTATGGCTTCCTTAAGAGAGGCTAATCCAGCCTCGGAACAGGTGTAGATGTTGTCTTCGCTGTAAGCGACATTGGGAAGAGCTTTTGCGTATCTAACTACCTCTGGAACGTTCACGACGCCGCCTATGTTGATGCCGCAGTGACAGATGAACACTCCAATCCTTGGCTCTTCTTCTCCCATAAACTACACTCTCTCCAACACCTCAGCCACGCGGGCTGCTGTCGCACTTCCTTGCATTATAGAGTCAGGAATATCGCCTGTCTTTGGTCCCAGACAATATCCGCAAGCGAATATTCCTGGGACTGTTGTATCTACTGGATCGGTTAGAACGTTTGAGGCTTTGAAAAATCCGTAGTCGTCAACTTCTACACCCAAGACTTTGGCCAGCTCTCGTGCGTCGGTTCGTGGCAATAGAGCTGGGCAGAGCACGACCAAGTCAAAAGTCACGTTTTCTATTCTGCCAGCCACGGTGTCCTCGTACCATATTATGAGATTCTTTGTCGCAGGGTCTTCCATGATTTCGCCTGGGCTGCTGCGTATGAATCGCACGCCGTATTCGCTCTTGGCTCGGTTTACGAATTCTTGGAAGCCCTTTCCGAACGCTCGAAGGTCAATGTAGAATATGCTGACTGTTGTGTTGGGTTCGTGTTCTTTGATTAGAACCGCGTCTTTTACCGAGTATTTGCAGCAGATGCTGGAGCAGTAGGTGGTTCCGAATCGTCTGTCCCTAGACCCCACGCACTGTATGAAGGCGATTTTCCTAGGTATTTTTCCATCAGAAGGCCTTATCAAATGTCCACCTGTCGGACCCGAGGCACAGAGCAGCCGCTCCAGTTCAAGAGCCGTAATAACGTTCTTGTAGCGTCCGTAACCATAAGTTGGGATCAGAGTCGCGTCAAACATGTCAAAACCGATGGATACGACGATTGCGCCCACGTTCAATTCAACCTCTTGAGGCTGCTGCTTGAGGTCAACTGCACCGGCTTGGCACATTTTCTGGCATAGCCCGCATTCAATGCAGTTCACTTTGTCAACTGTCATGGCTCTCGGCACTGCCTGTGGAAACGGCATGTAGACAGCCTTACGCATTCCGAGTTGCTCATCGAATTCGTTTGGCACCTCAACAGGGCAGTGGTCTGCGCATATGCCACAGCCTGTGCATTTTGTTTCGTCTACAAACCGTGGTTTTCTCAGAACGGTGACAACAAAGTTTCCAGGGGAGCCTTTGACTCCTTTTACTTCTGAGTATGTGAGCAGTTGAACGTTTGGATGATGGCAGCAGTCTATCATTTTTGGCGCTAGGATGCACATGGAGCAGTCCATAGTTGGAAAAGTCTTGTCAAGCTGAGCCATCCTTCCACCTATGCTCGGCGACTTTTCTACCAAATATACCTTGTATCCCCTGCTGGCTAGGTCCAATGAAGCCTGTATACCTGATATTCCGCCTCCTATGACCAAAACTGCTTTTTCTATCATTTTTTTCCCTCTTCTATAATCTACCCTTAAACAGATCAGTTATCGGAATTCTGTGCGCTCTTATCTCCCAATCTTCAAGTTTTATGCCCATCCCCAGCCTTAGTAACTCGATAAAGTGTACAACAGGAAGATTGTATTCCTCGTTAAAATGCCTCTTTATCTCCAACTGCCCCAAATCTAACTGTAAGAAGCAGAACGGACAAACCGTGACTACGGCTTGTACCTCAGCGTCTTTTAAGGCTTTGAGTTTTTCTCTCGACACCTGACGGGCTAGGTCATCGTTTATGTCACGCAGGGGACCTCCGCAACACATCTCTTTGCGTTCGTAGGGAACAGATTCAACACCAGTTGCCTGAACAAGTTCGTCTAACTCGTTAAAGCCTCTCAGAAGCTCGAAGTGTATACGTTTAGGCTTGGTCAGGTGGCATCCAGGTTGAGTTCCAACCTTCAAACCGTTGATGGGTTCCTTAATTGCGCTTTTTACCTTGCTGACACCTACGTCTCCATAGAGTACGTCAACGAGGTTTTTGACATCCACCCTTCCCTTAAACTCTTTGCCGACCTCAGAAAGTATCTGGTTGACTTGATCTCTTAGCTGGGGATCTTTCTTAAGAATAGTGTTCACCATCAGCAATGATTCATAGCAGTCGTTACAAAGAGTCATAACATCAAGGCCCATTTCTTCGGCGAGGCAAAGGTTGCGAGCTGAAAGTGCCATCCAACTTGCGTGGTCAACTGATTGGATGCTGAAGGGTGCGCAACAGTTTGCTCCTTTCATGTCAACTAGTTCTATGCCCATTTCTGGCAGGACCTTTCTGACTGAAACCTCGTAGCTGAGTTCTCTGGCGGGTATAAGGCATCCCAAGAAAAAGGCGTACTTCATTTTTTTCACCATTCTAGGTAGACTTTATTATTTTCTCTAGTCCTGTTTTCTTCAGTATTTTCTGAACCTCTTCTAATCCGTCTGTAGTGATTTTGCCCAAGCCGAGGCTTTCCCTCTTGTCCAAGGCTGTTCGCACCGGATTTATAACGCGCGTTGTTTCATAGAGACTCTTGGCTTGCGCAGCAACACCAGCTGGTATGTTGCCTTGTCTCACAGCTAGGTTTCTGAGAGCAAACATCACTTCACCTACATCGCCGCCTTGGGGACACCTGTCTAGGCAAGTGAAACAGGAAAGGCAATACCATGGCAGTTGGTGCGGAAGAACTTCTGACTTGAAGCCCAAGATGACCATCTCCATCAGTCGTCTCGGGTTGTGTTCACTGGTGAGTCTTGCAACGGGACAGCCGCTTGAACATCGTCCACACTGAATGCAGAGGAGAATTCCTTTGCCTCTGGGAGTGTTCGCTACTTGTCCCATAAAACCTAGGTCAAGTTCACTCAAGCTATCATCACTCTCTTCTTTTCTAACCGATATAGAAAAGAAGCACATGTGAAAGGAGCCTAATATATTTTAGCCTCTTCATACTTCAAACGTGGCATAAGAGGAGAAATTAGCCTCATCGATTTCACCTTTTGGGAATAAACCTTCTTTTTGTTTGTTTTTTGGATTACAAAAAATTCCCACGTTAAGATGATTCATTCATAAATCATTGTGTTAGTACGCAGAACTATCGACTGAACATATTTTGCTTGCCTTTTCCAATGCTCTGTTTATGGCTATGACAGCTATGCCTGCGCCGTTGTCTGCTATTCTAGCCAATTCCAAGAGAACGGTCCTTAGAATAGGGAGTTCTGGAAGCTCTTTCATGAGTCTTTCATGCTCACTTCTCATCACCTTGGTTATCTCTAAAACATTGTTGGCGACTTGGATGTCTCCGCTGAAAAGGCAGTCCATAGCCTTAAGGAAAACGTTGTGAGTCAGTTCAGCTATGTTGTTTATTCTGTTCATCGTGTGTTTGCTGGTCTTCTCTTTGCTATGAGTCTGGAATTCGATTGCTCTTCTCGCGATGTTTTCCGAATGATCCGCGATTAATTCAAGATACCTTGTAATAAGCGCATAATACAGGATTTGCGAGGGTTCTTCCAAACCTATCTTCTCTGATATTGTGCGGTCGCGTTGGGCTGAGAGGAGCAGTCGTATGGCAAGCCAATACATCATGTCAGCTTCGTCTTCTCGGCGAATTGCGTCCTCAGCAAGTTCTTTATTAGACTCTGTCAGTGCTTGCATCGCTTCAATATTTATGGTTGAAGCAATCACCGACAACCTTCGCATGAGCATGTCTATTTTGAACCTAGTTGGGTCTATCGAACATTGAAGGTCGATGCGTTCGGGTGTTTCTTGGACTATCCCCAATCCCATAAGTCGGCGGGCGATTTTGCGCACTTCGTCGACATGTTCTCTGCTGATTCGGGTGGAGGAAACCACACGAAATGCGTCCCGTCCGAGGGTGTAGTTTCCAACGATTAGTCTCTCCAACATTCCAGGTTCACTGCAAAGGTCTGAGTTTATGACGTATTCCTCTGTTTTCGTTTTGCGTTCCACCATACTGCTTGGGATTAACCTTAATGAGCCATCTTTTTCGGGAAAAAGCATTATGAGGTCGCCTTGCTTTAGACCCATGTTTTCAGCCCAGTCTTTAGGGAGAGATACGCTAAACGTAGAGTAACCGACGCGTTGAACCTTTCGACTTTCCAATTTTGCGTCCCCTATTTACTTGTAAATAGATATATGATAACTATGAGCGAAGTATATATAAGTTATGTTTGCGTTAAGCTTAACATAAGAGGAATCCAAAAAGAGGAATCCAGATGCCAGAATGGGCAACAGTAAGCATTAGAGAAGAGCTGATAGAGGAAATAAGAAAGCTTTTGAAAAGAAGTGGTCGTTACAGAAGCATTTCAGAGTTTGTCGCTGAAGCAATTAGGCTGCGTTTAGAAGAGATGGCTCGCAGAGGTGAGGTGATTCCAGAATTACCAGCAGAAACCCCTTCAACGCCTAGTGCGGCAGCCACTCCAGTTTCCATGGTGACTCCCGAAATAACAGAGGGCACCAGAGGTTACATAAACGTCCAACTACAACGGTCAGAACAGATCTGGTGGGTCTTGGTCAGACTGTTCGGCGACCTCGTTCGAAGAGACATCAAGGTAGACGCTGAATATGCGCGTCAACTGCGCAATTGTAGAAGCTTGATAAATTTTGTTCGCTCTCACATATGTCCAGAATGTGACATAGAATTGGCAAATGAGAGGCTACCCGATATGCAGTATAGCCTTGAAAAGGTTAAGCGCGATCTAATCGCAACCGCCATATGTGTGTGTGACGACTACGCCAAGGATTGGATAGCTGAACTCGACAGGGCTGAAAGAGGCGAGCTTCGAGAAATTCCAGCGGTTGGGCCAAGATTTGTCCCAGGTTTACCTAGAAATAGTAGCATCGGATGGACAAGAATAACACTGTCGAAACCCGTTCCAAGAGAAAGAGTAGACGAAATCTCGAGGATGCTCGGTGTTTTGGTGAAGCCCGAGAACAGCTTGCATCTCGTCGTGCGCGGCGAGAAAAAAAAGGTCAAAAAAGCGGTTGAAATGCTCTATCAGCTCCAATCAAAGTAAACTCTGCAGCCTTCGAAAGGAGGTGAAAAAATGAGGGGCAAGGTGGGAGCAACACTTGTCGTGGGCGGTGGAATCGCCGGGATTCAAGCGTCCCTTGATTTGGCGGATGCTGGATTCAAAGTCTATTTACTTGATGAATCGCCCAGTATCGGAGGAACCATGGCGCAACTGGACAAGACGTTCCCTACCAACGACTGCTCAATGTGTATTTTGGCACCCAAACTTGTTGGCGCTGGAAGGCACCCAAACATCCAGCTGATAACTAACGCAGAATTAGAAGGAGTTGAGGGTGAAGCCGGAGATTTCCGTGTCAGGATAACAAAGAGACCAAGATACGTAAACGAAGACAAATGCAACGGTTGTGGTGTCTGCGCCCAATACTGCCCAGTTGAGATTCCCAATGAATTCGATGAAAGACTCGGCATTAGAAAGGCAATCTATGTTCCTTTTCCTCAAGCAGTTCCATTAAAATACGCAATTGACGAAGAAAACTGCCTGAAATGCGAGTTGTGCATGAACGTCTGCAAGGCTGGAGCCGTAGACTTCAACCAAAAGCCTGAGGTGTTAAATCTTGAGGTTGGAGCCATTATTCTCGCGCCAGGCTTTGAGGAGTTTGACCCTCGCTTAAAGAGCATGTATGGTTATGGTCGATACGCCAACGTTGTTTCCAGCATTGAGTTTGAAAGGACTTTGAGCGCATCTGGACCATACGGCGGAAAAATCCTGCGCCCCTCAGACGGAACGATTCCGTGGAGAATAGCCTTCGTCCAGTGCGTGGGCTCCCGCGATGCCTTGGTTGGAAACAACTACTGCTCCTCCGCCTGCTGTATGTACGCCATTAAAGAGTCGGTTATAGCCATGGAGCACACTCCAGGCGTTCAGTGCACCATCTTTTTTATGGACATGCGCGCCTTCGGAAAAGAATTCGACGCGTATTACAACCGAGCGGCGCAAGAGTACAAAGTCAGATTTGTGAGGTCGAGGGTCTCAAGCGTGCACGAGATTCCCGAAACACAAAATCTGATAGTGCGACATGTAGAGGAAGAAACGCCAAAAGACGAAGAATTCGACCTAGTTGTTTTGTCGGTTGGAATGAGACCTCCCAAACGAGCTCAAGAATTAGCCAAGATTCTTGGCATAGGATTGAATAGGTATAATTTCTGCGCCACAGACGTGTTTTCACCAGTGGAAACGTCTCGTCCTGGAATGTACGTCTGCGGCGCATTTGCCTCTCCGAAAGACATTCCCGAAAGCGTGGCTCAAGCGAGCGGAGCAGCCGCCAAAGCAGCAAGCATCATGGCTTCTGAGAGAGGCAAACTCACAGTTACGAAGGAGTATCCGCCTGAGAGAGACGTTTCTGGTGGGGAACCCCGCATCGGCGTGTTTGTTTGTCACTGCGGCATCAACATAGGCGGCGTCGTGAACGTTCCCGAAGTGGTTGATTACGTTAAAAAGTTACCAAATGTAGTTTACGCTGAACATAACCTTTACACTTGTTCACAGGATACTCAGAAAGGCATTCGTGAGAGAATCAAGGAGCACAGCCTTAACCGAGTGGTCGTGGCCTCATGCACCCCTAGAACACATGAGCCGCTTTTCAGAGAGACCGTTCGAGAGGCCGGATTAAACATCTACCTTTTTGAGATGGCAAACATCAGAGACCAATGTTCATGGGTACACATGCATGAGCCTAAAGAGGCAACTGAGAAAGCGAAGGACTTGGTTAGGGCTGCCGTCGCCAAAGCTCGTTTGTTGAAACCTCTGCCAAAGCCCATGATTAATGTCGTGCCCGTAGGACTCGTCATAGGGGGAGGTTTGGCAGGGATGGTTGCTTCTTTAGAGTTGGCGAGACAGGGTTTCGAGGTTCATCTTGTAGAAAGAGACAAAGAACTGGGTGGATACGCGCGTAAGATTCAGTATTTATTGGGGTCTCAGGACCCTCAGAAACAGCTCCAATCGATTGTTAAAGAAGTTATGGAAAACAGCAGGATTCACGTTTACTTGAACTCAGAGATAAGCGACATCAAGGGTTACATTGGAAATTTCAAGACAACCCTGAACAACAATGGTGAAAAGAAAGACATTGAACACGGCGTCGTCATAGTTTCAACGGGAGCAGTGGAGTACAAGCCAACCGAGTATTTGTACGGAACCGACGAAAGAGTTCTAACACAACACGAGTTGGAAGAAAAGCTCGCCAAAGGTGATTTCAACGCAAAAATGGTCGTGATGATACAGTGCGTCGGTTCCAGAAACAATGAACGACCCAACTGTTCAAGGATATGCTGCGGTCAAGCGGTTAAAAACGCTCTGAAGATTAAGGAGTTGAGCCCTGAAACCGACGTCTACGTCTTGTACAAGGACATGCGAACCTTCGGATTTAGAGAAGATTATTACCGCGACGTAGCCTACAAAGGGGTCATATTCATACACTACGACGATGAAAAGAAGCCCGAAGTCACCAAAGAAAACGGGAAACTCAGAGTCGTTGCTTGGGAACCCGTTCTTAAGACATGGATTCCAATAGAACCTGACCTTCTAGTTTTGAGCGTGGCTACGGTTCCAAACCCCGACAACGAACACTTGGCTGGAATGTTAAAGGTTCCGTTGACAAAGGATGGATTCTTCCTAGAAGCCCACATGAAACTCCGCCCAGTGGATTTTGCCACAGACGGCGTGTTCCTATGCGGCATGGCACATTCGCCCAAATTCATTGATGAAAGCATCTCGCAAGCCTGCGCTGCAGCAGCCAGAGCAGCAACGGTGCTGTCGAAGACGGCTCTAGAGATGGAAGGAAGCATAGCCAGCGTTGATAAAGAACTCTGCAGCGGGTGCAAAATCTGCGCTTCGGTGTGCGCCTACAACGCCATCGAAATGGAAGAGAACAACGAAAAACCAGTTGCAAAGGTTCTAGAAGCCTTGTGCAAGGGCTGCGGCACGTGCGGATCGTCCTGTCCAACAAAGGCAATCACCATGGGGCACTTCACAAACGAGCAGATTCTGGCACAGGTTAAAGCTGCATTAACGGAGGAAGTCAAACATGACTGAGACAGAGTTTGAACCAAAAATCGTCGGTTTTCTATGCAATTGGTGCGCCTACGCAGGCGCCGACTTAGCAGGAGTAAGCAGAATGCAGTACCCGCCCAACGTGAGAATTATAAGGGTGATGTGCAGCGGAAGAATAGACCCAGTTTTTGTTCTAGAAGCGTTCAAAGACGGAGCCGACGGAGTCCTAGTTGCAGGTTGCCATCTGCCGTCCGACTGTCACTACCTTTCGGGCAACTTCAAGGCTCAGAGAAGAATTTTTCTATTAAAAAGGGTTCTCGAACAGTTCGGCATCGAGCCTGGAAGACTCAGATTAGAATGGGTTTCCGCATCTGAAGGCGACAGATTCGCCACGGTCATTAGGGAAATGGTTGAAGAAGTAAGAAAACTCGGTCCAAATCCAATAAAGAACGGAGGCAAAAACCATGAATGAAAATAAAATAGACACGAAAGCCACGCTGAAAATTTCTGACATTGAAATGCGATTCAAAAACGAAGTCAAAAAGATCCCAGGGGGAGAACGCATCATGATGTGTTTCCAATGTGGCACCTGCACAGCCGATTGCCCCATCGCCAGATTCAGTGACTCATACAGACCAAGAAAAATCCTGCGAATGGCACAGTTGGGACTAAAAGACAAGGTTCTCTCAAGCGATCAACTCTGGCTCTGCGCAGCCTGTTATACTTGCGTTGACCACTGTCCGCAGGATGTGGAAATATCCAGCGTTATCAGAGCCCTCAGAAACATAGCCGTCAGAGAGGGATACATGCCACCCGTCTTCAAAGAACTGGCAGGCGCAATATTGGAAACAGGCCTCGCTTACAAGATTCCTGAACTCAGGCTGAAAAGACGGGAAGAAGCTGGATTGCCACCGCTGCCAAAAGCAAACGTAGAAAGCGTTTCGAAGCTGTTCAACCGAACCGGCTTTTCAAAATTAGTGGAAAAAGGAGGAAACTCAAATGCCCGAACTTAAGTATCTGCTCTTCCTCGGATGTGCTATACCCTACAGAGTGCTCAGTTATGAAATCTCAGCCAGAAAGGTTGCTGCAAAACTCGGCATAGAATTGGTTGAGATGCCCGACTACAACTGCTGCGGGCTTCCCTTAGACCCTGCGAACCACGATATAATGCTCACCCTAGCAGCGCGAAACCTTTGTATAGCGGAAAAACAAGGGCTGAACATCATGACTCTTTGCCCAGGGTGCGCAGGAACACTGCGAAAGGTGAACAAACTGCTAAAAGAAGACAAACACGAGAGAGAGCGAGTCAACGGTTACTTGAAAGACGCTGGATTCGAGTTTAAGGGAACAATCGAAGTCAAACACCTAATGCAGGTTCTCGCCGAAGACGTTGGACTCGAAAAGATAAAGGAGACCGTCCAAAAACCGTTGACCAACCTCAGCGTGGCAGAACACAACGGATGCCATGTTGTGCGGCCACAGAAGCACATAGGCTTTGACGATCCTGAAAACCCCAAGATTCTCAAGAGCCTCATTGAGGTAACTGGTGCCAGGTGTCTTGACTATTTGGATGAAACGGAATGCTGCGGCGCGCCTGTAATCGGAGTGAACGACAAGATTCCCCTTTCTCTTGCACGAGACAAGCTCTCTCACATGAAGGCTGTTAACGCTCAAGCAGTCGTAACCGTTTGCCCATTCTGCCACATGATGTTCGACACGAATCAATCCAGAATTGAAAGGATGTTCAACGAAACGTTTGCCATGCCCGTTCTGCATTATCCCCAGTTGTTGGGTTTAGCCATGGGCTTTAGCCCCGAAGAGTTGGCGCTTAAAGAACTGAGAGTTGATGCTTCCAAGGTGGTGAACTTAATATGAACAGACAAAAACTGAAGTTCGCTTTCTATTGGGCCGCGAGTTGTGGTGGCTGTGAGATAGCCGTCTTAGACATAGATGAGAAGATACTTGACGTTGTTGCTCTGGCAGACATCGTGTTTTGGCCCGTAGCATTAGACATAAAGTACAAAGATGTTGAAGCCATGCCCGACAAGAGCATAGACGTTTGCTTCTTCAATGGAGCTGTAAGAAACGAGGAACAGGAGTACCTAGCGAAACTCTTGCGTCAGAAGTCGAAGGTCATGGTGGCCTTCGGCTCCTGCGCCCATCAAGGAGGCATTCCAGGGTTAGCTAACGTTGCCGACCGAAAAGAAATATTCGACACAGTTTATCTGAAGAGTCCTTCAACATCTAATCCTAGAGGAGTAGTTCCACAAACTCGATTTAAGGTTCCAGAAGGAGAATTGAAACTGCCAGAATTCTACGACATAGTTCACACGTTAGATCAAGTTATAGAGGTTGATTACTATTTGCCAGGCTGCCCACCCACACCTAAAAGAATAGCTGCAGCCGTTGAAGCAATAGCAAAGGGCGCACTGCCTCCAAAAGGTTCAGTTTTGGGTCCAGAAAAATCAGTCTGCGACGAATGCCCAAGAAAGAAAGAGGAGAAGAAAATCAGCAGGATATACCGCGTCTACGAGATTGTGCCCCAACCCGAAAAATGCTTGTTGGAACAGGGAATAATCTGTTTGGGACCCGCCACAAGAGGCGGCTGCGAAGCCCAATGCATCAGTGCCAACATGCCCTGCACCGGGTGTGGCGGACCATGCCCTAAAGTGACCGAGCAAGGAGCAGCTATGATAAGCGCCTTGGCCTCAATCATGGGGCTTGAGGAAGAGAAGGAAAAAGAGTTCAATCCCCAAAAACTCATTGACCAAGTTAAGGACCCGTTGGGAACGTTTTACAGGTACTCGTTACCCAGTTCGATATTGCGCAGGAGAGTGAAAAAATGAGAGAGATAACAATCGACCCCATCACTAGGCTTGAGGGACACGGACGAATCCAGATATTCCTAAACGAAGAGGGAAACGTTGCAAACGCCTACTTGCAGATTCCAGAGCTGAGAGGCTTCGAACGATTCTGCATTGGAAGAAAAGGAGAGGACCTGCCTCAGATAACGCCTCGAATCTGCGGCGTCTGCCCGGTAGCCCATCACATGGCTTCAACAAAAGCCTTGGACGCAGCCTTCCATGTTGATCCGCCGTTGGCGGCTAAGAAACTGAGGGAATTGATGTACAGTGGCTACTATTTCTATGATCACACTTTGCACTTCTACTTCTTGGGCGCTCCAGACTTTGTTGTGGGTCCAACCGCGCCTGCTGCTGAACGTAACATTTTGGGCGTGATTAACAAGGTGGGCTTGGACATAGCTAAAGAGGTGATTAAACATAGGGCTTATGGACAGAAGATTACAGCCATGATTGGTGGTAAGGCTACTCACCCTGTTTGTGGGTTGCCAGGCGGCATGTCAAAGCCAATATCGGAGGAGGAGCGCCAAGAGATCGAGAAGATGGCTGAGTCAAATGTTAAGTTTGCGCAGTTTAGTTTGCAAGTGTTTAATGACGTTGTTTTGAAGAACAAGAAGTATGTTGATGTTATTCTCAGCGACGCCTACAAGCATCGAACCTACTATATGGGTCAGGTTGACGAGAACAACAAGGTTAACTTCTACGACGGCAAGATTCGGGTTGTTACGCCAGAAGGCCAGGAGTTCGTCAAGTTTGCGCCCGCAGACTATTTGAACAATGTTGAAGAGCACGTGGAAGAGTGGACATATGTCAAACTGCCCTACCTCAAGAAAGTTGGTTGGAAGGGCTTGATTGACGGACCAGAAAGCGGCATCTACAGGGTTGGACCCCTAGGACGATTAAACGCCTCAGAGGGAATGGCAACACCGCTGGCGCAAGAGGAATACAAACGAATGTATGAAACATTGGGCGGCAAACCTGTTCACTCAACCCTTGCGTTCCATTGGGCTCGATTAATAGAACTTCTGTACGCTGCTGAAAGAACATTAGAATTAAGCCGAGATAAAGATGTGACAAGCAAGGAGATTCGCAACAAGCCTGGATTACCCGGGGAAGGTGTGGGCATAGTTGAGGCTCCACGTGGAACTTTGATTCATCACTATGTATTAGACGAAGACGGTTTGGCTAAAAAGGTCAATCTGATAGTTGCCACGGTTAACAATGCTCCGGCTATCTGCATGTCGATACGTGACGCGGCTAAGGGCTTGATTAAAGGCGGAGTGGTCAACGACGGCTTATTGAACATGGTTGAGATGGCTTTCAGAGCCTACGACCCATGCTTCGGATGCGCCACCCACTTCGCTGTTGGACAAATGCCCATGGAAGTTAAGATCTACGACCACAACAAAAACCTACTAAAAACAGTAAAAAGATAGACTTTCCCAAGGTCTGATTTTTCTTTAGACTATGACTGCTTGAACATTAGTTCTAGAGTGGGTTTCCATATATAAATGCCAGTTAAGACGGTGAAGAACGTATACATGAGTCCGGATGCCAAGGCAAGATATGTTAGACTCCAAAGAAGAAACATCAGTACTATTGCTATCCCAAACGCAGTTAAGCTCAGGAGCCACAGCCACATAGCAATGCGTCTTTGCCTTCTCCTTTTTTTCCAATCTGGTGGGACAGCCTTAACGCAATAACTCAGATAGAATAGGGCATAAAACAGCAGAAATTCAAGTAGATAGAAAATGAATGCCAAAAAGCAAAGTGTTACCTGCGATAGAAAACTGCTTGGGTCTGGAAGCAGAGTAACAAGTAAAGTAATTGCTGTAAATGTGAAACCGCACAACAGGGCTTCCACCTGCACTGCTAATGATTCAACCGCAAGCCAAGATGAGTAATCCTCCTCTTTCGTAGACACTTACAATCACCTCAATTGAGTTAGGTCTTCAGCTTCAGTTTTTATGACTTGTGAGAATTTAAAGAGTAACATATCCCTCTCGATGTGATTTTTCTTAGAGAAACAAGATTTAATATCGACTTTGGTGCATTCTCATGTTCTATCGAAGGGATAAACAGCGATGACAGAAAAGGCAACTGCACCCTCAAAGAACGTTGAACCCGCAAGGGTGGATCCATCGTTCAAGCATGAAGTTATGAAGGAGCACGACGGCGAAACCCTCAAAACCTGTTTCCAGTGCGGAACCTGCACCTCGAGCTGTCCAACCGCTCGGTTCAGCAGTTCTTATCGTCCCAGAACGGTTCTGCGTATGGCTCAGCTGGGGTTAAGAGAAAAGACGTTGTCAAGCAACGCTCTCTGGCTTTGCACCGCTTGTTTCACGTGCACTGACCGTTGCCCTCAAGGCGTGGAGGTTGCCAGCGTTCTGCGTGTTTTGAGAAATCTAGCTGTTAAGAATGGCGTTGTTCCAGTCATCTATAGGGAATTAACATCAAGCATTAATGATACAGGCTACGCTTATCGGATTCCTGAACTGCGACACAAGAAACGAGAAGACTCGGGGTTGCCGCCTCTGCCCAAAGCCAATCTGGCAGACGTTTCAAAACTAATCGAGCTCACAGGAGGTTCGAAACTACTCAAGAAATGAGGACGGGGCGACTAGTGGCTAATTCAAAGTATCTCTTGTTTTTGGGTTGCACAATCCCCTACAGAGTCTCCAGCTACGAGGTTTCAGCCAGAAAGGTCTTTCCAAAACTGGGCGTCGAACTGGTTGAGATGCCTGATTTCAATTGTTGCGGACTTCCAGTTGACCCAGTTAATCATGACATGACTCTTGCCCTCTCAGCGCGCAACCTATGCCTCTCTGAACAGCAAAACCTGAATATTGTTACACTCTGCACTGGCTGCGCCACAACCCTGCGCAAGACGAATAAGATGTTGAAAGAGGACAAGAAGCTCAGAGAAACAGTGAACAGCTATCTTAAGGGAATTGGCATGGAATTCAAGGGCACAATAGAAGTGAAACATCTGGTTCAAATGCTCAAGGAAGACGTTGGCTTGGACAAGATTAAAGGCGCAGTTCAAAAGCCCTTAACTGGACTGAAAGTTGCTGAACACTGCGGATGCCACCTTCTACGACCCATGAAATACTCCGGCTTCGACAATGCCGAAGACCCACATGTCTTAAAGGAACTAATAGAGTTAACCGGAGCCAAATGCTTGGACTACACTGACGAAGCCGAATGCTGCGGCTACACGGTTGTTGCAATAGACGAAAAGGTTTCGCTCCAGTTGGCAAGGGAAAAACTGAGTCACATTAAGGAGGTTGGAGCGCGAGCCATGATAACCGTTTGTCCATCATGCCACCTAATGTTCGACATGCAGCAATCCCGCATAGAACGCGCCTTCGGAGAAAACTTCAACCTACCTGTGCTTCATTACACCCAACTGTTAGGCTTGGCAATGGGCTTTAACCCAGAAGAACTAGCCCTAAAAGAGCTGAGAGTTGACCCGTCAAGAATAATAGAAGTTTTGAAAGTGTAGAAAGAAAAGTTGAGGAGCCGCTTAGACTGCAATGCCAGCGGCTGCCATGGCTTCTTTGAACAGCTTCTTTGTTACTGCTATCCGAGCTTTTTGCGCCAGTATTTCTTTTGTCACGAAGTCTAAGGCTTCTTCGGGGCACCACTTGACGCATCTGGGCCCGTCTTTCTCGTTTTCGCATAGGTCGCAGATTCTCACTTTTTTCAGCTCCGGATGCAACGTTATGGCGCCGTAGTCGCAAGCCTCGATGCACCAACTGCAGCCGTCGCACTTGTCGTCGTCAATCATTATTACACCCGTTTGCTCCGATTGTGTCAAAGCTTCTCTTGGACACGCGGTCACGCATGGGGCTGGGCTGCAGAGTCTACAAGCGATGGAGATGTTGATGAGCGGATGCAACCTCATGGTGCGTATTCGCGACTTCTGGGCGCTGAAGGCGTTGTCTTTTGTCAGAGAACATATGTATTCGCACACGGTGCAACCTGTGCACTTGTCTGGGTCGCAGGAAACCATTTTCCATTTTGCGCTTTCAGCTTTGGGAACTGCCGCCAATTTTTATTCCTCCTTTTTTTCCTTCCTCTTGCTTGGTTTTGGTTCAAGTTTATCTTTAGCTATGTAGACCAAATCTTCCATTCCGATTTCGTTTAGCTTTTCAACGGTGGGTATGCCTTCTTTTGTCCATCCTCGGATCTCATAGTAGTCGTCTAACAGCAGGTCTAGGTCTTCTTGACTCACGAAGCTACCTTTAGCCACTCCTTCGTCTGGTATGGGTACGTTCATGACCTTCCACGGCATTGCGTCGTCTTTTCGAGTCAAGCCCTCTCGAATGTTGAAGAGCCTACCCAAGTTGCTGATTCTTTCGCCTGCCCTCTGCAACTCTTCTGGCGTCATTTCAATGCCAGTTACAGCGCTGTATAAGGCGGCTAAGTCCTTGAAGCCCTCGAAGTACGTGCCTCTGGAGAACTTGCAGACAATAAGCGAATCTATGATTGTGTAGAGGTCTTCGGTTTCCTTAACTAGTTTGCCTCTACCCTTCTCAGCCTTGAAACGGTTGACTTTGCCTCCCACGTCTGGTCCGTAGGCTCCGTGTCGGTTGTGGTCGGCTCCACGGAACGAAACCGCATAGCCTAGCGCAGCTGTTTTTAGTCCTCGAATGTCGTAGCCAGTCATTTCCACACCTTTGATATGTACTGCGTAGTTCGGTGCGTCTTGGCCGATTTTTTCAGCCGCCAGTTTGACTCCTTCTGCGAGAACGTCTCCGAAGCCTTCTCTGAGGCTTATTCTTTTTATCATCTCCAGCATCGCTTCGTGGTTGCCGAAGTTGAGTTCTAAGCCGTCTAATTCATCTTTACTTATGATGCCGTGTTCGTATAGGTCCATGGCGAAGCCAACAATACCGCCTATTGATATGGCGTCCACCCCGTAGTAATTGCTCAGGTCCATGCCCTTGAGAATAGCGTCCAAATTGCCAACACCACAGTTGGGTCCCATAGCCCACAGCGGCTCATACTCAATACGAGTTGTTGTTCCCTTGTAGGGTCCCTCCGGCACAACCGCGATATGTTCGCAGCGCATGGCGCAGGATGAGCAACCGATTAATTTTGCAACAAAACGCTCGTTTAGATATTCGCCGCTTATCTTGTCGGCTGCTTCAAAGGTTGCTTGGGTGAAGTTTCTAGTGGGCATTGCACCCAGCTTCTGAAGCACGAGAACGTTTTCCGGCGTTCCCAAAGTTCTGTATTTTCTCGCTGCAGGACCCTTCATTCTTTCGTGCTGAATCTTAACGAGTTCGAGGAGACGTTCCTGATTCGCCACTTTGACGTCTTTTGAACCACGGATGGCTATAGCCTTCAAGTTTTTGCTGCCCATAACAGCGCCCAAGCCGCATCTGCCAGCGGCTCTTGTTCGGTCGTTCATGATGCAGGCAATTCTGACTAGTTTCTCACCAGCGGGTCCTATAGACGCAACCCGAATGTAGAAGTCCTTGAGCTCGTTTCGAATGGCGTCCTCGGTCTCAAAGGTCGACTTGCCCCACAAGTGTTTGGCATCCATGATTTGAACAGCGTCGTCGTCAACCCAAAGGTAAACTGGCTTCTCAGACTTACCGTGGAAGATTATTGCGTCGTAGCCAGCCCGCTTCATGGCGGTGCCGAAGTGCCCGTGTGATTTGGCCTCGCCCATGGCGAAGGTTTGGGGCGACTTGGAAACAAAGGCGTGTCCGTTTCCACCTGTCGGCACCATTGAGCCTGAGAGCGGACCGGTCGCCAGAACCAGCGGGTTTTCTGGGCTGAATGGATCGACACCTGGCTTTGAATGGTCTAGTAGTAGATGCATTCCTAAGCCTATTCCTCCTATGTATTTCTTGGCTAACTCTTCCTTCAAAGGCTCAGTCCAAATTTTTCCGCTTGAAAGGTCCACGTGTAATATTCGTCCGGCATAACCTAACACTCTGTTTGTTCCTCCAACTTTTTCTGTCTTAACTTGTATGGAAGAGATAACAAATAATCATTGCCGAATATTTAAGTCTTATATGAATAGAATCAACTCTACCCAAGCAAAACAACCAACGCTTGTTCGCTCGTCCTGACGTTCGCACTAACTTTTAACCTCCCCATCGGTAGAGAGTTCTGTCACGCAAAAGAAGTTCTCCCCATATTTCAAATGAAACGAAAAAAACCCGAGGCAGCGAAAACAGAAATATTGAACCTAATTAAAGAATACATAATGAAACGAGGCGTCGTCAATGAAGGTCAGAGTACAGTATTTGGGCTTCATAAAGAACCTAATAAACCGAAGCGAAGACGAGTTCGAGCTTGAGGAAGGCGCCTCACTATCGGAGTTATTGAACAAAATCGCTGGAATTTATGGAAAACCCTTCAAGAAAGAGGTCTACGAACCCGGACTAGAAGACGTCAAAATGGGCTTCGTTGTGACGGTTAACGGAGTGTTGATGGGGCAACTCCAAGGGGTGGACACACAACTAAACAACGGTGACAACATTATCCTGATGTCGCTCATGAGTGGAGGATGAAAAAGAACAGGTCATTGAATTTCTAGTTGTATAGGCATCTTTGTGAGGTTTCTGCAACCCTTCTTCGTAACTTCCACTATGTCTTCGATTCGGACTCCTCCGATTCTTGGGTCGTAGAGGCCAGGCTCAACAGTCACGACTGTGTGTTCTTTTAATGGAAACTTGAAAATCTCGTTCATTCCTGGAGGCTCGTGGACTTCTAAGCCAACTCCGTGTCCTAAGCCGTGTGTAAAGCCCTTCACTATCTGTTTTCCTCCACGTGTGGTTTCGTAGCCAGCTTTCTCCAACACGTCACAAGAGAGATTGAAGATATCGCTTCCTAGGACGCCTGCGTGTAAAGCGTCAAGGCAAGCATTTCGGGCTTCAAGCACAGCGTCAAACATTTTCTTGATTTCTTTAGGAGCCTTACCCTTCACAACAGTGCGCGTCATGTCGGTTCCATACCGTTTTCGCAGACTAAGGGGAAATATGTCCATGATTATAGGTTGATTTGCTTTCAATTTGTCGTTAGGTTCGCCAGTGTAGTGAGGCATAGAGGATTTAGGTCCACATGCCACGATTGGGTCGTCTCCAAAAATAATACCTTCATCGATGAACCCATGCCCCATTAGAGACTTGACTTTTCCAGAAGTCAGGGATTGTCTCTTTCCATCGGCACTGAAGGTAAGTGTGCCGTTTGGTTCAGCCTTGCAGTTAGCTATTGTGTCAATGATTTCCGACGTGACGTTTTCAGCGATTCTCTGCACTATGATCATTTCTTTTATTTCATCAGGTTCTTTGGTTTCCCTCGCCTTCTCGACAAGATTGAAAAACGGCTTAACATTGAAACCTTCATTCCTTAGAAAATCCATAAGCAAGGCTCGGAATGACTGAGGGACGGCGATTAGTGATTTTTTGCTGACCTCTTTCTTCAAAACGGAAGCGATAAACTTCAGTTGACCGACTTGGGGTTCCTTAGCTGCCTTAACAATATTGAAGTAGTTGTATTCAGCATAGGAACGCACATCTCTAACCATAGATTCGTTTTTGGCTCTCTGAAATTCCATGGGACCAATCACAATTGTCGGCGGGTTGTCCACCTTTTTTATCAGCATAAAGGGGTCTGGAGCGAGAAACTTGGTAAGGTAGTACATGCTCACGTCCTTGAAGCTTTCAGAAAAGAGCAACAGAGCCTCAGCTCCCTTTTCGACAAGGATTTGGTCGATGTCAGACCTCAAAACAGACACACTCCCTTGACAATTGTCAATAAACTCTGATTAGGCTGCATGAGTAAAGATAAGCCTTGCTACAAGCGCACAAATACAACTTTATTCTGCTACTTGAGCCCTTTTCAGAGCGTACCATGCGATGAAGTTGAACACTAAGATGTAGACTGCGGCTACCGCAATTGATCTGACAACAATGATGGAAAGAGGCTCAGTGAACGTTGGGATTTGACGTATTCCTCCAGGTCCTTGCCCTTGACCAATGCCTGCGAATTCTATTCTGTAAAATTGCACTTCCGCTGTGGAATTCAGAGTGTATGTGATCAAGTTTGTGGCGATGCCGTCTGTTCCAGCTGAAACGCTTTGAGGTGTTGTGCTGATCATTGTTCCTGTTGCCCCGTTTCCTGGAGCAAACGCGACAATCCAAGCTTCATTCGAAAGCTGAGAGATTATGCTTGAAGCTATGTTAAGCCCGAACCAGAGGCCGATGCCCAGAAGAAGCGCAACCATTGAATTTTTTGAAACTGAACCGGCTGCCAACACGATTGACATCCATACCAGTGTGCTCATTATGCTTCCTAGCAGAGTAATGATTATCAGGTGCAGGTTGTTCTGCGGACCATAAATTAGGAAGCCTCCAGCCGTCATGTAGATTGTAAGCACGATGTACGCTCCCAAGACCGTGAGAAAAGCGGCGAAGATCTTGCCAAGGTACACGGTTGTTCTCGAAACGGGTTTGGTGAGCAACGGTATGATTGATCCGCTTTCGAATTCGCCTGAGATGCTGTTCATCACGGTGACAAGAGCAAATAAAAAGAACCCTAAGCCACCGAGACCTGTTCCAATGGTTATCACATAGTCGGGATTGGGTTGAATTGGCTGAATGCTAAGAACAACGGGCAATGCCAAAGTTAAGGTTGGGAAGGCGAACGCCAAGATGAACACGCCTATGAATTTTTTCTTTCTTATGTTCCAAAGAAGTTCGTATCGAGTAATGGCGAGAAAACTTGTCGCCCAACTTGGTCTTTTTGTTTTCTTGGTCATTGTTTTTCGCCTCCTGTTTCTTCTCCAGCTTTGCCAACCAGTTGCACGAAGACGTCTTCAAGGCTTTGTCCAGTCAGGTTCATGGACACGATTGTGCCGCCTGAGTTTGTTATGGTTTCCGAGACTTGAGGTCTGACATCTTCTTGTGTTTTAATGGTTATGTTGAGTTTATTGTTTTCAGTCTTGACGTCGGACACGAAGGATAGTTTCTTCAGGTTTTCAACAATTGTTTTTGTGAGCTTCGTAACCTCAATTTGCAGCGTGATGGGGCCTTTTACTTTGCGTTCTACATTCTCGATTGTGTCTGAAACCAGCGCCACTCCTTTGTGGATTATAGTAACGTGGCTGCACACTTGCTGAACCTCAAATAGCAGGTGAGACGAGAGAAAAACGGTCATGCCCTCCTTAGCAATGTTCTTAATCAACTCGCGTACTTCAACCATTCCAACAGGGTCTAAACCCAAACTAGGCTCGTCCAATATGACCAATTCTGGCTCGTTTAACAATGCCTGCGCTATGCCCAAGCGTTGCTGCATTCCCTTGCTGTACTTACCGATTAGGTCATTTTCTCTTCCCTTCAGCCCAACTAATTCAAACAGCTTTGGCAACTGGTCTTGACGTTGCTGTTGGCTCAAGCCATACATTCTCCCATAGATGTCGAGAAGCTCCCAGCCCTTCAAATGCTTTGGAAACTTGGGTAATTCAGGCATGTAGCCAATTCTCAATCTCACATCGGGTTTGTCTCCAGAAACCTCTTGCCCAAAGATCCGAGCAACTCCTTCGTCCGGCCTCAACAAGCCCACAAAAACCTTGATAGTTGTGGTTTTTCCTGCGCCGTTAGGACCCAGAAACCCATGAATAGTGTTAGCATTCACATTCAAATTGAGTTTGTCAACCGCTGTTAAACGACCGTACCTCTTAGTCAAGTTTACACTTTCTATGGCTAGAGTCACACTAACACACCAAGCTTCAAACCAAGATGCCTTAGAAAGAGGAATTTAACTTATTATCAATTTTGGTGGGCCCGGGGCGATTCGAACACCCGACCAACAGGTTTCTCAGCCCAGGGATTATGAGCCTGTCGCTCTAACCTAGCTGAGCTACGGGCCCAAACGAGCCCCAAACACTATCTCGATTCCACGTCCTCATTTAAGGATTTTCCGTCTCACGCACCCAAACAACCCACCTAAACACAAACCACGACAAAAGCACGCAACACAGACACGCTTGAAACAAGCAAATTGACAGCTCAACAATAACAAAAACAACAACAAAACATATAACATTCCCAACATTGCCAACATTCATCCCCCCTCTGGGTAGAGAGGCTACAAAATAAAAAAACAACATATAACCCCAAAAAACAAACATATTAACCGCCAAATAGACAAGCGTATCTAAACAAGCGCACACTTATAAAAAACAAATTCAGAATCCGTTGCGCTTAAGTACACGTAAACGAAAACTTAATAACGCATATTGGAGGTGCGCCAAACTCGAAAAAATCATCGTAACAACAGCCTTGATATACGCCAACGGTGAAATCCACCTAGGACACATAACCTCCACCTATCTACCAGCCGACATATTTGTAAGATACCACCGACTCAAAGGCAACGACGTCATACACGTAGGCGCCACAGACGACTTCGGAACCCCAATTCTAGTAGAAGCCGAAAGAAAAGGCATAAGCCCAGAAGAATTCGTGGCTTACTGGAACGAAAAAGACAAAAAAGACTACAGCGACCTAGGAATATCGTTCGACATATTCTACAAAACAAGCTCAAAAGAAAACATAGACCTAACTCAATACTTCTTCAAAAAACTCTACGAAAAAGGCTACATATACAAACAAGTCATCTTACAACCCTACTGCCAAAACTGCAAAAAGTTTCTGCCAGACCGATACGTGAAAGGCACATGCCCCTACTGCCGCGCAACCGACCAATACTCAGACAGCTGCGAACAATGCGGAAGAACATTCCAACCAGGCGAAATCTTAGACCCTCATTGTGCCATCTGCGGATCAAAGCCAACGAGCAAAGAAAGCGAGCACTATTTTTTCAAGCTCTCTCAACTCTCAGACGCCCTTAAGAAATGGTTAACAGAAAACGAGAATCTTCAGCCAGAGGTCAAAAACTACGTGCTCAATTGGATAAAAGAAGGCTTGCGCAACTGGGACATCAGCCGAGACATAACATGGGGCGTACCCATCCCACTTGAAGAAGCTAAGGGCAAAGTACTCTACGTTTGGTTCGACAACCACATTTGCTATATTTCAACCGCGCTCAAATACTTCATCGAAAAGGGAATAGACGGAAAACAAGCTTGGAACTCCTCAAAAATCTATCACTTCATCGGCAAAGACATCGTTTATCACCACTACCTATTCTTGCCCGCCATGAGACTAGGCGTTGGTGAGTTCAAACTCCCAGACTTCATCCCAACCAGAGGTTACTTCTTACTTGAGGAACAAAAATTCTCAAAGAGCCGCGGCTGGTACGTAAGCTTGCGAGACTTCCTAAACAAGTTTCCAGCAGACTACCTGCGATATTATTTGGCTGCCATTACTCCATATAGTCAATTAGACGTAAACTTTGATTGGGAAGACTTTCAGAAGAGAATAAACAACGAACTCCTCGCAAATATAGGAAACTTCATCCATCGAACATTGACTTTCGTCTGGACAAACTACAGCGGAAAGGTTCCGAAACCAAGAGCCTACGACAAATCGGACAAGGAATTTGAAGAGAAGATTAAAAAAATAGCGGAATACGTAGCCCAAGAAATCGACAAGATAGAACTGAGCAGAGGCTTGAGAAAGATAGTTGAATTCTCCACCTTTTGCAACCAATACTTCCAACGAAAACAGCCGTGGACGGACAAGGAGAAAGCGAAAACATGTCTCTATCTATGTGTCAATGCTGTTAAAACCCTAGCCATTTTACTCCAACCCTACACACCCTTCTCAGCTGAGAGACTTTGGCAACAACTTAGCCTTGAAGGCGCCGTTCATGAGCAAAACTGGAATTCAGCCTCAAAATTGACCATACCTAGCGAACACAGAATCAACCAACCTATAGTACTCTTCCAGAAAATACAAGACGAAGACGTCAAAAAAGAACGCGAAAAACTTCAGAAACTTAGCACAAGCTAAAATCGCATAAGCATAAAACAAATAAAGCTAGGCTCTTTTTCCACAAATAAAAGCGACAGGAGTCAACAACACATGTCAACCCATATTGTCTCGTTTGAAGAGTTCTCTAACATGGATCTGCGAATTGGCAAGATAATGAAGGCTGAAGCCGTTCCTCAATCCCGCAACCTTATCAAACTCCTCATTGACATCGGCAGTGGCGAATTGAGACCGGCCGTTGCGGGAATCGCTCAGCACTATTCGCCGAAGGAGTTGGAAGGCAAGCAAGTGGCGATCATAGCCAACTTGCAACCCAAGCGAATGTTCGGAATAGAGTCTAACGTTATGATACTCGCAGCTGAAGACGAAAAAACCGTTTCCATGCTCTTGCCAGACCGACCCGTTAAAGTGGGAAGCAAAATAAGGTGAAAAACTCGCCCCTCAAGATAGACTTGCACGTGCACACGTATTATTCAGAAGACGCCACAACCACCCTAAAGGAACTCGTACACTACGCCAAGAAAAGTGGTTTGGATGGAGTGGCTGTCACAGACCACGACACGATGAGAGGAGCCCTAAAACTAGCCAGAAAAAGCCAACTCGTAATTATTCCTGGACTCGAAATAGAAACCCTAAGAGGCCACATACTAGCCCTAAACGTAAAAGCCTTGATTCCGCAAAAACTCAGCTTAACAGAAACAGTTCAAAAAATCCACTACGGCGGGGGAGTAGCCGTGATCGCTCATCCAGCTGCGGTTTTGAAGACAGCGATGGGACAGAAGGTAACGTCAAATTCAAAGATTGACGCAGTAGAGGTGATCAACTCCTCAGCTTTGCCATTCTTTCTTTCAACATACCTAAGTTGCAGACTCGCTAAGCGATTGAACCTTCCTAAGACCGCAGGAAGCGATGCCCATCACGCTCCAGAGATTGGAACAGCCTACACTCTTGTCGACGCAGACTCTAACTCAGACGATGTTACAGAAGCAATCAGAAAGGGAGCGGTAACTCCTTGTGGAAAACCAATCACATGGACGAGAAGAGTAGTGAGAGGAGCGTTTTACTTAACAAAAATGCGTAGGAGGCGCTACTCCTCCAAGTTCTCCATTTGATCCAAGCCCAAGTCGATTAGCAACTGTTTTTCTGGTTCCGAATACGCCGACTCAATGTCATATAGTTTCGGTATGATAGTTCCAAGCCAGCTAAATATTTTCGGAGAGTGAACACCTGTCATCACCAGCGTTACTTTTAGAAATCCATCAGTGCTTGAATCTGATCTCGCAGCCCATATAACTAAGGCGTCATTGCCTATGGTCTCTGTGACAATTTCTCCAACTCGATTCGCTTCTTCGATCGTCATATGGTTGTCGCCACAGACATGGATCAAAGCGCCTGTGACCCCAGCATAGTCCACATCGAGTAGAGGGCTTCTGAGCGCGTTCCGAACAGCATCCTCTGCCCTGTTGGGAGCGTCTGACTCACCAACACCGACTGCCGCCATTCCGCCCTTTCGCACAATTGTCCTGAAGCCTGCGAAGTCGAGATTGATTAAACTCGGAGCCGAAATGGCTTCCACTATCCCCTTGATCAAGTTGGCTAATACTTGGTCGGCAACCTTGAAAGCTTCGTTTATCGGAAGATGAGGAACCAACTCCATGAGTTTGTTGTTGTCAATCACCACAACTGTGTCGCAGGCCCTTCGCATCTCATTCAAAGCGAAAGCAGCGTACTCAATCTTTTCCTTTTCCATTCTAAAGGGAGTGGTCACCACTCCCACGGCAATGGCTCCTTTTCGACGAGCCATCTCCGCTACAACTGGTGCGACAGAAGTTCCTGTTCCACCGCCTAAGCCAACGGCTATGAAAGCCACGTCAATTTCGTTTAGGAGATCTTCTATCAACTTCCTAGATTCTTCTATTGCTGCTCTACCAACCTTGATATCACCGCCAGCCCCCAAGCCTTGGATGATTTTCTCGCCAATAAGCACTTTTTGAGTCGCGCGCACAGAATTCAACTGTTGCAAGTCTGTGTTGATGGCTATGCATTTCGCGCCTGCGACTCCCGTTTCCATAAGTCGGTTAACTATGCTGCTTCCAGCTCCACCCATGCCTAAGACCACAATTCGTCGGCGCTTCGGTCTTCGTACGCCTTCAGGCATGGCTCTTGCCCACATAAACTGCCCTGCTTTTGTCCGAGACTTAACCATTAGCCTTTCTCCTCCACACCTCCACGCTGAGAAGATCGCGAACTGCCACCCGAATAGCCTCTGCACGGTTGGGGTAATATCGTTCGTCAACCAAGCTGTCAAGCGCCTTTATGTAAGGCTCAGGGAGGTACAGTGTTATCAACTTCATATGCACACCTCCTATGAATCTCCTACACAGCAGAAACCAGAACTCGTCAGAAGAGTTATATTTCTATATATTAGGATTAAAACATGATTTAAATATGCTGAGACTAAAACTTTTAAGCATTTGCATTCGAGTCCTTGCTGTAATTGCTTTTTTGTGTCAATTGCCCTGGTTTGGCAATGTTTATGTTTTTGTTGATTGATTAAAAAGTTTGGTCGTGTGCATATGGTTTGCCTTGTTCTTAGTGGCTTGTGGTGTTGTGGGTGTGAAGTTGGCGATGGTTGAGGGGCGAAAGCGTGTTTTTGTTGAGAGTTTCGGGTGCTCTTCCAACTTGGCTGACGGGGAGTTTATGCGCGGTTGTTTGCTGCAGGCTGGTTTTGATTTGGTTGATGAGGTCGCTGATGCTGACGTACTGGTCTATAACACCTGCGCCGTCAAATCGCCAACCGAGAATCGCGTCATAGAGGAATTGAAGAAGGCTGTCAAGTGGAAGAGGGGGAAACTCATAGTTACGGGTTGCTTGCCTCTCATAAATCTGGAACGATTGAAGAGTGAGGTTAAGTCTGACGGAGTCCTGGGCGTGGCTTCAGCCCCGAAGATAGTAGAGGCTGTGCAGAAAGTTCTCCGCGGAGAAAAAGTTCAGTGGCTTGACAGCCGCACTCAATCCAAGCCGCGTCTCGATCTTCCCAAACAATCTGCGAATTCAGTGATAAGCGTTGTCCCAGTTGCCTATGGCTGTTTGGGTTCATGCAGCTACTGTTGTGTGATTTTTGCCCGCGGTCGCCTGCGCAGTTGTGGAATAGAAGAGATTGTGCAAAGGATTCGGAGGGACATGCAATCTGGCACTAGAGAGGTTTGGTTAACTGGGCAGGACATGGCGTGCTATGGGCGGGACATCGGTCTCAACCTCGCGGATTTGTTGAGAGCAGTTTGTGCCATTGAAGGAGAGTTTTTTGTTCGTGTTGGGATGATGACGCCCAATTACTTATTAGACATGCTGGGGGAGTTGGTTGAGGCGTTTCGTAACGAGCACGTTTTCAAGTTTCTGCACCTACCAATCCAGAGCGGCGACGACGATACGTTGAAGCGTATGAATCGTTTCTATTCGACAGAGAAGTTCCGACAGATTGTAAACTCTTTCAGGAAGGCTATTCCAAACATCACCGTGGCGACCGATGTCATCTGTGGTTTTCCAGGAGAGAGCAATGATGCTTTCGAACGAACTCTCAGGTTGATTGAGGATGTTAGACCGGACGTTGTGAACGTCTCAAAGTTCTTTCCAAGACCTGGCACTCTTGCGGTGAGAATGGCGCAGCGTGTTTCTGTATTTGATGTGAAAGAAAGGAGCCGACGTATGGCTGAGCTGGTGAAGCGAATATCGTCAGAGAAGAATGAAGCTTGGATGAACTGGACTGGAAAAATTCTTGTTGATGAAAGAGGAAAGCAACAGGGTTCATGGATTGGGCGAAATTTTGCCTATAAGCCTGTTGTGATTAAGAGTGTGGACGAATCGTTGTTTGGAGAGTTTGTGGACGTTCGCGTTGTGAAAACGTTTCAGACTTACTTGGAAGCAGTGATTGTGTAGTGTTCGTGATTGAGAGAAGCAATTGTGTTTGCTATTGTGCGTGTCAGAGACCTCTCCACCGGGGAGGTCTATATGGCAGTGTCTTCCCTCTTTCTCTAAGCGTCCCTGCTTTCGCTTCAGCATGTTTCAACGAGTTTTCAGCGTCAATTTCAGATGACGAACAGCAAAAACACTGACACAATAGAACAGAACAATCCTATAAGGAACGTTATGGCAGTAGCTGTCCAAAGTTTTTTGCGAGTCGGGTAAATGCTGTAAAAGAATATGGAAAAAGCTGACAAAAGAAATGCCGCAGCACCTAGCAATAAAGCAATTCTTAATGAAAAGGGAGTAGGTACGCCGCTAAGCCCAGTGACCTGCAAAACAGTTAAACTCAGCGCCGCCAACGTTCCAGGATAAGAAGCGTTAACAATCGGCTTGATGAACTTCTCCTCAAACTCCGACATCCAATCAAACCTCTTTATTTTGCCTTTCTTAAATGAATGTTAAATCAGTTCAAGCTAAAACCTTTTTGAACGGGAAAAGTTTAGCCTCCGCCCACTGGAGGAAGTATGGCTACTTGATCTCCTTCTCTTAATTTTGTTTTAAATTGATGCAGTGTCGATGCGCTCTTTCCGTTTATTAAAAACTGCAAGTGTCCGCGCACGTTTCCAGTCTCATCGTAAACGTAGTCTTTAAAATCTTCACCATACTTCTTTGACAACTGCTTTAACAACGCGTTAACCGTAACGGACCCAGAAAGGTCTATATTCTCCTCTTTTTTGCCAACGATTTCACGTAGGGTAGTGAAAAATTTGACCCTCACGCTAATGCTGGTTTTCTTCGATTCAGGCGGCATCGCCTATCCTATTCCCGATTTACGGTTTGGTTGATGGCGTCTTCCATGTTGTGTCCGTGCACGTATACAAGCGCTTTTTTGATTCCTGATACCTTCTGGGCGGTGGTCTTGATGTCCATGGCGAATTTGAAGGCGATGGGACAGAACGGACTTGTGGGTAGAAAATCGATTTTCACAATGCCTGGAGATTGTTCTTTCACGCTGGTGATGAGTTGCATTTGACCAAATGTCAAGCCGGTTTCGGGGTCAATGATCTTCTCAACTTCGTTCTTGACCTTGTCTTCCAGTGCTGTCATGTGAATTCAACTCTTACATCGTCTTGCTGAATCTAGATTTCATGGAGTTGCGCCTTTAATAACGTTGCGTTTCTGATGCATGCGCCAACTTAGAGCCATAGTTTTTGGATGAGAAGCCTTGACTTCGTCCAATCTGGTAACAGCGGTGTTTTGTGGAGCCTTCTTAACTACTTCTGGACAAATGTACGCCTCTTCAGAAATCTTCTTCATGACATCCACAAATCTGTCTAGTTCCTCCTTTTCCACCGACTCGGTCGGCTCTATCATGAGCGCCTCATCAACAATCAAAGGAAAATATGTGGTTGGCGAGTGCATACCGTAGTCCAAAATGCGCTTAGCGATGTCAACAGCACGCACACCAGTTTCCTTGGTCAAAGTTTTCGTGCTGAAGACGCACTCGTGCTTTCTTGGTCGTCCCTGGGCGAAAGGAAGTTCAAAGCCTTGAATCCGGCTTAGTTTCTTCACGAGGTAGTTGGCGTTCAAAACAGATGTCTCCGCTGCCTCCTCAACCCCCTCAGCACCTAAGCTCAGAATGTAGGCGAAGGCTCTAACCAAAACCGCGACGTTGCCGTAGAATCCTCCTACTGTGCCGATGCTCTCAGGCTTGTTGTAGTCCAAAAAGTAGCACCCGCGCTTTTCATCGTAGGCTATTCGTGGAACTGGTAGGAACTTGGCAAGTTCCTTGCAAACACCGATTGGACCCGCGCCGGGTCCTCCACCACCGTGAGGCGTTCCAAAGGTCTTGTGAATGTTGATATGCACTATATCGAAGCCCATGTCGCCGGGTCTGACTTTCCCAAGAATGGCGTTTAGGTTGGCCCCATCGTAATACAGCAAGCCGCCTGCGTTGTGTACAGTTTCAGCGATTTCCGCGATGTCCCTTTCGAAAATGCCCAATGTGTTTGGATTGGTCAGCATTAGGCCAGCAGTGCGTTCAGAGACTGCAGCCTTCAACGCTTTTAGGTCTACGCAGCCTTTTTCATTTGACGGAACAACCACAATTTTGAAGCCAGCCATGGTTCCGCTTGCTGGATTTGTTCCATGCGCCGAGTCTGGCACTATAAGCTCGGTACGTTTTTCAGCGTCTCCATTGAACTTGTGGCACGTGCGCATAACGAGCGCACCTAACAACTCTCCTTGGGCGCCTGCTGCGGGTTGAAGACTCACCTCGCAAGTGCCAGTGATTTCCGCCAGCCACTGCGACAGCGTGTACAAGATTTCTAGGACGCCTTGAACCGCGCTTTCGTCCTGATATGGGTGGATTTCGGCTAGACCAGACGCTAAGATGTCGTTGATTTTTGGGTTATGCTTCATTGTGCAGCTGCCCAATGGATAGAAGCCTAAGTCAACTCCGTAATTCATTTGAGAAAGCCGAGTGAAATGGCGTACAACCTCCACCTCAGAGAGTTCTGGGAGGCGTGAAGGCTTTTTTCGCCGCATCTCTAACGGCAGACTCAACCAAATGTTGCCGACGCTTCTCTGCACTTCCTTCTCAACTTTAGGTAGACTGTAACCTTTTCTTCCTCGACATCCAAGATTCAAAATGACTGGTTCATCCCAGCTGGCTTGTTTGAACAAGTGGTTTTCACCCTTTTTCTTTGCTTAAAATGCTTTTCAAGGCATAAGCTAAACTGTCAATTTTACTTTGGGAATGCACTTCAGTGACGCAGTAGAGGGCGGTTTCACCCAACTCTGGAAACTCTTGGCTGACGTCTTTGCCTCCTTGAATCCGGTGACGTTTCAACAACACTGAGTTTACGCTTTTGACAGTCTTACCAGTTTTATCGAAGTTCACTGTGAACTCTTTGAAGTGGGGCGACGCGAAGGCTGGAGCTTTAACTCCACGTATCTTTGAAAGCAGTTGCATGGCATAGCGTGCCTTAGTCATGATAGTTTCGCCCAGTTCCTTCAAGCCCTGTGGACCAAGCAACGCCAGATATACAGCAGAGGCAAGAGCGCACAGAGCCTCGTTGGTGCAGATGTTTGACGTCGCTCTTTCCCGACGAATGTGTTGCTCTCTGGTTTGTAGCGCCATACAGAACCCTGTCTTATTTCCATCTAAGGTTGTTGTCATGCCAATGATCCGCCCAGGCATCTGGCGAACGAGCTCCATTTCGCCGCGACAAGCGAAAACGCCCAATAGCGGACCGCCATAGTTCAGGTGATTCCCTAGAGGCTGACCCTCACCCACAACAATGTCAGCATCATACTCGCCTGGTGGTTTCAAAACCCCTAACGAAATGGGATCTACCCCAACGATGAAGAAGGAGCCGTTGTTATGCGCAATTTCAGCGACTTCCTCAACCTGTGTTTCTATAAAGCCAAGATAGGATGGATTTTCGACGTAAACCGCCGCTGTTTTCTCTGAACAATTATGCTTTAGTTCCTCCAGATTGAGCAGTCCCGTTTTGTGGTCGTAGCCGATTGCTTTAACGCGCAGTTCCAGAGGCTCAACGTAGGTTTTTAGAACACTCAACCTTTCTGGGTGAATAACCTTTGGCACCAGCACTTCGGTCCGGTTGTTAAGCCTCACAGCCATGCGCACGGCTTCACCCAAGGCAGAGGCCCAGTCGTACATGGAGGAGTTGGCGACATCCATCTTGGTGAGTTCGCATATCATGCTTTGATATTCGAACATGGCTTGTAGAATGCCTTGGGAGATCTCGGGCTGATAAGGTGTGTAGGACGTGAGAAACTCGGTTCGCTGAACAATGTTGTCGACCGCTGCAGGCACGTAATGTGGCCAGCAACCCGCACCTAGGAATGTAGGCATGTCGTTGATGTTCTTGTTTTTTGACAGAAGAGCCTCCACGTGTTGTCTTACATTGTGTTCTGACATTGGCTTTGGAAGCTTTAATCGTCGTTTCAATCGAAACCTTTTTGGAACGTCTAAGTAAAGTTCCTCAATATCTTTAATTCCTATCTCTCGCATCATCTCTAGTTTTGTTTGGGGAACGGAGTTGGGAATGTAATGATGAACAAACGACTTGACCAAACCTTTTGCACCGCCAAGAGGATAGAAGGTAATTCTCAAAACTTTTCTTTAAGTTATTGCCTCGTAAGCGTGTCTCAGCCGAGAGGATGTGAGCTCACTAAGCATGGCAATCTGCTCAGTGGACAGATAGTTGCTCACCGATGAATTGAAGAGTATGCTTGCTGAAAGAGGGAACTCTGGAGGGGCGCTCCGTAAGACTATGTGGATCGGCACCAACGGTAAAGCGAAGATTTTCACCGAGTAGTCTCCATAGTCAAGTTTTATTGCGTCCAACAACTCCGCAGCCTTGCATAACGTGTGAGGAATCGAGCCGAAAACTCGTTCAATTGGCTGAACCGCGCGCCTATTGAAGGCGTTTTGGTAGGAACGACCTCCGGGCAATTGTGCAAAAGATACAAATTGATGGGTCTCTTCCACTTCCTTAGTGTTGGCGTATCCGCAGAGAATGCAGTAAACGGTGGCTTCTATTTCAGCAAAGGCTTTGCCCCTCAATTCGTCGTAAACTGCGCCGTCTTCAAGAGAAAGGTTTAGCCTCAAGAACTTCAGAACCGAAGAGTCGGGAAAGCCGAGGCGTCCTCTCAGTGTTACTATTTTGTCTTGGCACTTTTCCCAGTTCCAAATCGTTCGGTACATGGGTTTCAGACTCTGTGCGATTTTGACCTTTGTGGTTTGGTTATATAAGGGATTATAGTTATGTTTAAAGGAAGGTTCAATCATAAGCTTGAAGAAGCTTGGAGTTTAATGCAATGAAGGAAGATTATGAGAAGCTGCTGAAAAGGGCGCATTCAAAGCTTCCACCCGAGGTGTTTGAGCACAAACGGTTTGAGATTCCCCGGGTTCGTAGTGGCACCATTGGGATGCGAACGTATCTTGTGAATTATAAGGAGATTTCTGAGGCTTTGAATCGGGACCCACAGCACTTGTTGCGGTATTTGTCAAGGGAGATGGCTACGGCTGGTACTGTTGATGGGGTTAGAGCTATTTTTCAGGGTAAGTTTAAGAGTGATACTTTGGATCGTCTTGTTCAGCGTTATGCTGAGGATTTTGTGATTTGTCCGGTTTGTAAGCGTCCTGATACGAGGATTGTGAAGGAGAGGCGTCTCTCGTTTTTGTCGTGCGATGCGTGTGGGGCTAAATCTTCTGTGAGAACTGTTTGAGTTTGTTGTTATAGTTCTTGTTTGTGTGCGCTTGGTTGACTTGGCCCGTTTATTTTGAGCCTAATATGTTTTGTTTTGTGGTTGTATGTTGTGTTTTTTATTTTGTAGCCTCCTCTACCAGAGGGGAGGGGCATGGAGAAATGTAGAGACAGGCATGGCTGCATAGGTTTGTTTTAGCTGAACGGTGGTGATTTGTTGCAATTTTTGAAGTTTCGGATCAAGTGTAGACGTTGCTGTTGTTATTCCCTTTCTAAGAATTGTTCAGCCTGTGGTGGATTCGGGTCCAATCCTCTTCGTTCACGAATCTGCCGTATGACATCCATCTGCATTTGCTCTGGCACAGGTGCCCAACGGCTGAACTGGGTGGCCCAGAAGGCTCTTCCCTGAGTGGATGACCTCAACTCTTCTGCTAGGCCGAAGGACTCTGCAACAGGCATCTCTGCTTTAACAATCATCATGTCTTCCTCAGTTGTCATGTCAAGCACTCGACCGCGGCGTTTCTGCACAGTTGAAAGCACTGCACTGACAAAATCGTTGGGAACTTTACATTCAAAACTTAAGATTGGCTCGAGAAGTTTTGGGTCAGTCAGCAGTAAGCAAGCCCAGATGGGACGCCAAGTCATGGGAAGAATCTGCGCTGGTCCCCTATGCACGGGGTCTTCATGTACTTGAATGTCTTCTAGGTTCACTTTTAAACCGTAGGCAGGTTCCTTCGTCAAGACGCAGGTGTGAACTGCCTCTCGGAAGCCTGATTTAACGTGGTCAAGCACTTCTTCAACGTACTGTCTTCCCTTTATTCTGTTGACCAGTATGTTGGTGTCTTCAACGGCGATTGCGTTCTTGGCGTCGTCGGTATCCCATACAAACTGGGTTCGGAGGGTTTTGGTTCTTTCGTCACGGGTTTGCATCTCGGAAACCTTGCCCATTTTTATTGCTTCAATCAATTCTTCGGGCAGCCTCTCTAATGTTACCCAGAGTCGACTGTGCTTGTTTGGGCTTTTGCCCATTATGGGTGGTCCTTGGTAGTTGTGGCTTATGGTCTCACGGTAAATGACAATGGGCTTGCCGGTTTTCACCTTCAACTTTGCCTCTTGCATTCTGTAGGCGGTGACTTCGAGGTGAAGTTCACCCATCCCGCTCAGAAGGTATTCCCCGCTCTCTTTGTTGATTGTGAAGTGGAGATTCGGGTCTTCAAGAGTGAGCTTGTGTATCACCTTATCAAAAAGAGGCAAATCCTTTATATCCACTGGTTCGACCGCAACTGTCACCACAGGGTCTGAGACATACTTGAGCCCTTCAAAAGGTTGAGTTTCAATCCCTTGATCAACGATGGTTTCGCCCACATGCATTCCTGAAATCCCTCCGATTGCCGCTATGTTGCCCGCAGGAACTCGGTCAACGATCACGCGGTCTGCAGCCATGCTCATGTAAACCTGTTGAATCGCACCACTTTGTCGACTAGTGATGAGCTTAATTTGCTTGCCCTTTTCAACAGTTCCACTGAACACTCGCCCTATGGCTACCACTCCACTGTGGGGGTCAACTTCAATGGTACTGACGCACATAAGAAGGGCGCCCTTTGGGTCAACTTTGGCCATGGCTTCTCCGACTTCGCTGCTGGGGTCGCCTGGCCAGATCTGGCTTTGCCTATATGGCTGTGCTTCAAGCGGATTGGGTAAATGCTCACAGAGCATGTCAAGAATAGGCTCATACAGTGGAGCCTTTTTACTGAGTGCGTCCACCTTCTTACCCACTTCTTCAGGTTCGCCGCTGTAGGCGTCAATGATGTCGTTGAAGGAGACTCCTTTTGCTTTCATGTGAGAGAGATTGAGCCCCCACTTGTGTAGGGCTGAGCCGAAGGCCACTCGGTCGTCTTCAACTCTGACTTGCCAGTCTTTCTTGTGTTCAGGTGGCGCATACTTTTCTATCAGAGTGTTCACTCTGGCGATGATTTTCGCAAACCTGTTTTGTATCGCTTCAGGAGTCAGGCGAATTTCTTTTATGAGGCGGTCAACCTTGTTGATGTATAAAAGAGGTTTGACCCTTTCACGCAGAGCCTGCATAAGAACGGTTTCCGTCTGGGTCATGGGTCCTTCTACGGCGTCAACAACTACGAGGGCACCGTCTACTGCTCGAAGGCTTCTGGTGACCGCGCCGCTGAAGTCTATGTGCCCAGGTGTGTCTATGAGGTTGATTAGATAGTCTTGTCCTTGATAGTTGTGAGCAAGGCTTATGTTTGATGCGAATACAGTCATCTGTCTTTTCTGCTCCAGCTCCCAAGAATCAAGGTAGAGTTTTTGTCCTGCTGTTTGTTCGCTTATTATGCCAGCAGCTGCTAGGAGACTGTCTGACAGCGTTGTTTTTCCATGGTCAACGTGAGCGATAATGCTGGTGTTTCGAATGCGTTCCCGGTCGTTCATGAGATTGACGATTTCTTCTATTTGTTTATATCGCCCCATGCTGAACCTACCATCCTCTAACAATACAGCCAATCGAGGTTTGAACGGACGTTGCTCCTTTATGCTTAAGCATTGTTGTTTCGCCTTTTCGCAAATGGGCTACATGGTGATGAAAACCGAAACGTAAAAAGTTTTTGTTAGGACTTCTAAGCAGATAGCACGTGAGTTAAGAACGATGATTTGGTTTATTCTCCTCTGGAGAAGCGAAATCCGACAATCAACTAAATATCGTGTCAGTTTATTTTGAACCATTCTTTGAGTTCTGTTTGTTTTCTGCTTGCGTAGAATGTTTTCATTCTTTGAACAACTGTTTCCACTCTTTCTCTGGAAAAGTCTCGTTGGTCGCAGAGAAAACGATAAAGCTCGTCTTCTTGCAGGTTTCCATACTTTAGCATATAGTCTGTGGTTATCTTAGGCTCCAGGAAAAATTTCCTAACCTCATGGTAATTTTGAGATTCCATCATTGATTTGATTTCGGTTGGCAGATTCTCTATCTTGCCGTAATTCTTGATGTGGCCAAGCGCCTTTTTGGGTCCGATTCCCTTCACCCCCTCGTTGAAGTCTGTGCCTATCAAAATGGCTATGTCAATGAGCTGCTTCCGAGTGATTCCATAGCCGGATAGGAATCTATCTAACTCGATGAGTTCAGGCTTCAGAGGACGGCTAACACCCTTACTTGGCAAAAACTCTCGCCCCGAAATGGTCAAGTATCGCACGAGTCTGGGCGCGCCAAACAACAGTGAGTCGTAGTCCTTGCTGCTCGCAGCCCAAACTTCGCCCTTAAAAGCCATGTAAGCGGTTTGCGCCTCAGCTTCACTGAGGGCTTGGACGAAAGGTATGCCGAGCAGTTGCAACAGTCTTTTAGAGTCATCAATCATAGGTCTAGTCAAGCGACTGGTCATAACGGCCTTCGAAAAAGCAGTTGCGTAGTCTCCAGCCTTAAGCGCAGTTTGCCACTCCCTCGTTGCCTTTTCACGAAGTTCTCGTCTCTTCATGATTTCATGCTGCTTGAGCTGAGGTGGTTCACCGTCGAAAACAAAGACAAGATAAATACCGTAGTCGTGGATGAGTCGCGTTGAACGAGACATGAGCCCAGCCAAGTGCGACGTAACGTTTCCATGTGAGTCTTGAAGAGGCGTGCCATCCCGCATGCGGATTAAGGACAAAAACTGGTAGAGGTAGTTTTGGGCATCAACCGCCAGACTCTTGCCCCTCAGATCCTCCAACCCAAGAATCTTCCTAATCATAATAGGCGTTAAGTTGACTCCCAAAGCCAAGCCTGCATAATAAAAATATGTGTAAGCAGCAATAATACTTTCCATTCGGAGCAGAATGTCTACAGCCTTCTCTCCATGGAAACCAGACTTTCGCTAACCTCAGTTACTTCAAACCCGAAACGTTTAAAGAAGGAGACGTTGCCCAAACCGGTGCACAGAGTCACGAGTTTGGCTTCCCCACAACTGAGAACGGCTTTCATCAGGGCTTCTCCGCAGCCTTTTCCCCTGTGCTCTGGTTTTACAAAGATGCCGTGCAAGCGAACCTCGTTTTCACATTCAGAAACAACTGCCTCGCCGAGCACCTCATCTAATTCATCGTTCTTCAATTTATAGACAGCGTGCAACCCTTCGTTCTGTCTGAGCATGCGCACGACGATGTTTCTCCGTTACGAGGAATCGGCAACAAGAAGCATCCCAATCTTATTAGGTTTTCCTATGCTCTCTTCTAGATTAAAAATCCATATTTTTAATAGTCAACATAAAATGTAAAATTTGCAGAGGTTGGAGTGAAACGACACTCAAGACATGAACTCCCGCATTTTGGAGGGATGAGATTAAAGGTTATTAGGAAAGACTAAAACCATAAAACAAGACAAACCTCTTTCAGCCCGGACAAACCCTTGAAGCCCGGTGGAGGAAGAAAAGGCTGATAAGCGCTGTCTTCCGCCGAGTGTAGTGGACAAGCATGGCGGGCTTTGGACCCGCCGACGGGAGTTCGAATCTCCCCCGGGCTACCATTCAAATAAGCTTGTTTTGGGCTTATTTTCCGTAAAGGAGCCGTAGAAACAAACGGAATTTTTCCGTAATTTTTCCGAAATCGGAAATCTCCAGAATAATCATCGACAGTTTATAAGCATGCTTCGGGTTGATTCCTAAGTCTGGTTCAGCAAAATCTTGAGAAATAAAAAATAAAAGTTGAATTAAAACCATTTTCAAGACCCTTTTGGCAAAAAAATTAAGGTTTGGTTTGCGTTAGCTTCCTGACAGTTTCGATGTCGCTTTCCGTCACGGTTGTTCGCTGAGCATGCTCTGAAAGTATGATAGCTTTCTTTAACAGTTCAACAGCATATTCTTCGCAATACTTTGCCAGCAGCTTGCAAGCATCATCGCTTATCCTTTTGATTCCATTCTGCTTAGCAATCTTCCTAAAACTATTCATCTTGAGTATCATTGCCCTCCCTTTCCTCAAGAGCCTCTCTTACTTTTCTTCTCCTGTGGTAGAGTTCGTAGATGCGTTCTATGGGTCTGAGCAAGCCATACTTTCTGTGCAACTTCTGGAAGCATGCATGGCATACGTGCAAGCCCTCATACCTAGATTCACAGCTTGGACAGATGGGCACAGAGCATTCTTCACACAGCCTGACGTCCCGCAGGTATCTCACAGCACAACGGCAACCCAAGCATATCGCTTCATAGTTTCGCCATTCAACTTCTTCGAAATCCAAATCCTACCCTCCTAAGCGTCAATCAACTTAGTTTCACAATCAAACAGGGAACAGACTTCAGAAACAGTTTATTTGACCACTTTGAACTCGAATTCCACGCGGCTAAATGAACAGCCCCAGTTCAAGCGCTTTTTAACAATTTCAGCGTATGTTGGGTCAATTTCAACCCCTATGCAGTTTCTGTTCAAATCTCTCGCTACTTTCATAGTTGTCCCTGAGCCGAGGAAGCAATCCAGGACCGTGTCATTTTCGTTTGTAAAGTATTCGATGAATGGTTTTAAAACCCTCTCCGGTTTTTGTGTCGGATGCCTGGTTCTTTCCCTTCCTTGGCAGATTGGAGACACTATTACATTGTGCCTCATTCCAAGTTTGTAATTGAATGTGTGCCCCTTCAGTTTTCTGAACAAAACCCACAGTTCCAGTGCTGAACACCATTTGACCTTTCTTGCTTGCGGGACAGGATTTGTTTTATGCCAAGCTCCTATGTCTCTGACGTTGAAACCGACTTTTCTTGCATAATCTATTAAATAGCTGATTCGGTCTTTTCCGTAGAAAGTTGCCAACAAGCCTCTGGGTTTTAATATTCTGTAACATTCTTCTATCCAGCTGAGAGGAACCTCGTTGTCCCAACTGAAATTCGGATTTATCGGCGTTTTTCTTTTGAACTTGCTTCCTTCTCTAATAATCGCTGGTTTTTGCGCTATCTCACCCAATGCATAAGGGGGATCAGTCAAGACTAAATCAACACTTTCTCTCGGCAATGTCGGCAAAACTTTTAGAGTGTCACCTAGTATCAACGTTAATTTCAACAAAAAGACCTCCTTTTGGGTCCTGAAAGATAGAGCGAAAAATCCAGGAGCAGTCAGGAAAGAGTGGTGGGGAAGAACCTAACTGCTCCTTTCACACAACAGACAAAAGAAATGAAACTACTGTTCGGTATTCTCGCACTCAAGGCTCGCCGTGTTTCTTCAGCTTTTCAACAAGACCTTCTATGCCGAAGACGATTTTCCGTGGCAGTCTTCCTATTCCCTCTCCAGAAAGCAACGCAGCTATCTTGTAGACCATCCCGACTGCTTTTCTCTCGTACTTTCCTGGCGGTCCCACTCCAGGCAGTTTGCTTCCAATCTTCTCTGCCACTGCAGGTGCTAGTGCGGAGATTTTTCTTGCTAGCCTTTCGACTTTTCTTCTTATCTCTCCAAGATGCACAGACCTGTAGTGGTCCCACATCATGTTGGGGTCTCCATAGCGTTGGCCACAGCGCGGGCACTCATCAAGACATTTCATTTTACATTTTCACCTCTTGACCTTTTTGATTGACTCGAAAATCGAACGTGAAAAAATTGAAGACAAAAAATGGAAAAGCTAGGTTTCCGAAGAAACCTCTTCCATAACCTATTCTGGTCTTATTTCCCTGAGAATCTTATCGTAGTCTATCTTCTGGCCTGTCAATCTCAGGAATGTGTCCTGCATGGCGACTCTGAAAACAACCCTTATTCCCTTTCTTCTGCACTTCTCCAGCACTGTCTTGTTTTCTATGGTTCTGCCTATCATCAGTATCAAAAGGGTGTTCGTTTTCAGCCCGCCGTCCTCGAAGTTTCTGAACATCGGCTCGTTGATTACCTTTCTCCAGAATTCCTCAACCATCTCGTTTGTCAGAATTCCAGCCTTGCATTCTATTACTACATACAGGGTTATTCCGAACTCTTTTGGTCCCAGTCTGCAGACATAGATATGGTCGAACTCTTTTCCGCTCTGTCCTCTCCATCGTTCTCTGTGTTCCAAAACGCTCAGCTGCCATTCGTGCTTCCTGTCGATTGTGCCGAAGAGTTTCTTGGAAAAGTCTTCCCACGCTAAGCCTATCTGCTGCCTTCTCTTCCCCTCTTCTGTGAGCCAGTAGGCTATGGTCTTTACTTTTCCTTCAATTGCTTCGAAAGGCAGTCTGTCATCGTAGAAAATCACTTCGTTTCCGACTTTGATGTACCTAAGCCAGGGAATCAAACCGTTGCCCTTAAGCTCATCAGTCTTTTTCTCAAGTTCAATGGTGTAGTTTTGCCCTGTGCCTACGCTCTTCACCTTATACTCGGATTCTTTTCCAAGCTTCTTGCTGAGCCAGGTTATCAGAGTCTTGTCGAATCCCAGTTCGTCTCTTATGTCGCTCGCTCTTTTCACCGCGTTCTCGATGTTCTTGGCTATTCCCATTTCCATGTCTGAGTAAACGCTCAGCTGACCGTCAGTTATTGCCAGTCTTTCTTCAATCTGTTTTGTGTTCAGAGCGTAGAGATAGCCTCTTGCGAACTTCCATCCTTTCGTTTTGTCAAGCCTGCTGACTTTTCCCTTCCTGTATAGGTCTGTCAGCCTGCTTTTCACTGTTGGGAGCTCTATCTTCCTGTCGAGCAGCTTTTTGGATTCTGTCCAGATTTCGTCTGCGAACAGGGCAATCTTGCTTTTCTCAAGCGCATGGAGGATTGTTTGTCTGGCGGTTTCCTGTTTGTTGTTCTCCCGCTTGACAGCAAATCTTGCTGAGAAATCCTTTCCTTGGGATTTCCACTCCATGACTTTGCCTGAGTTTTCGGCAGAAGAATAGGCATAGGCTCTTGTGCTGTAGTCTTCGCCCTCAATCACGAAGGGCTTGTCGCTTCTGCTTAAGTGCCCAAGATAGTATGCGTTCACGATGTTTGCGTTGCTGTGCTCAAGGTCCAAAGCCTTGAGAATCTCGCTTTCGAACCTAGGGATTCCGTCCCTCAACAGCTGCTTAATTTTTTCTATCAACTTCTTTCTTTGTCTCGGCAAATCCTATTTCTCCTATTTTCCTACAATTCCTATAAGAAGGCGATGACGTATATAAACATCCTACTAATACTATTTGTAGGAGATTGCTATGTCAGAGCCAGCCGGGTCAACAAAGATAACGAGAAGGTTTCAGGTCACAATCCCGAAAAAGGTTAGAAATGCTATGGAGTTGAAAGAAGGCGACGTGTTGTTTGTTTTTGTCGACCCTAAGAAGAAAGAGATAATCTTCAAGAAAATGTAATCGATATACAAGCCTTTTTGGAGTTCATCATCGGTTGTCGGCTTAAACACAACCTCAGCTAAAGAATGGTGGAATTCTTCGCTTGAACTCTGACATGCTAAACTAATTCCGAGCTAATTGCTCCTAAGCCACCTTAACCTGCTCAACTTCTTTCAGCAAACCCTTGGTTGCTGCAATCTGGGAAACTATCTGTCTTATCTCGAATCGTGGCCTGAACTGGAAGATGTTATGCTTGCCAAACCTAAGCTCGTTGCTGTCAGCCATTAGAGTTATGCAGTATCGTGAGTCGTTCAGGTATTTTATTTTCGGTCTCAGCACCAGTTTCTTGTCGTTGTATGTTTTTGTGCCCAAGCTGTGGTTTTGTTCTATGTTTGCCAAGTCTGCAGGCGTTAATATCAGCTTTTCAAATCCTATGCTGAGGAATTTTGCAATAGCTTCTCTTACTTCCTCGGCTCTGGCTTTGCTGTAGATTTCCAAGGTGCTTGTCAGTGTGTTGATGAAGGCGTAAACCCTTTTCAGCACTTTTTCCTTTCCATTCTTTTTAAGAACCGATACCGCTTCTTCCAGTTCGGTATCATCCAAGACTTTCTTTAGCGTTTTCTCAATGTCTTCGTAATGCCAATACTGTATGAAGGCCTCGTGTTCGTTGTATTTGCTCGGCTTCGCTGAAAGCCAATTGTCGCCAACCTTCTTGCCATTCAGTCTTCTGCAAACCTCTTCTATTGTCAGATTTTCTAGGTTTGCCTTGAACAATGTTATTGTTGCCATTTACATCACCTCATGGCGATTGATGGCATATTCCAGCACATCAACCGCCCAGCACCTCAATGTCCCAATCTTCGCCGCATTCGTCGCAATGGTTGACAATAACCGTGTTGGGTATTTCCCAATCATCCCGATAATCCCAAGCATGGTCGTAACTTATCCGTTCCCACGCTTCTTCAGAACAACCGCGTGGGCATGAACTAACCATTCATATCGCCCTCCTTTTTGGAACCAATTTCATAGCCTTGAACTCAGGCTCTTTTTTGGGGTAATCGTAACGGATGCTGCAATGTTTGTTCCAGAGGTAGGCGTATTTTGCGTAAAGGCTCACGTCTAGGCTCTTTCTCAGCAGTTTTATGAATGTCGTGTCTTTAAGAAGCCCATCCAACAACTTTACGCAGAACTTGCTTAGCGTGATGTTGAAAACTCCGTTCACCTTCGAATCCCTGTCGATTGTGAAGGAGTATGCCAAATTGCCGTTGGCGTCATGGTATTCGATTGTTACATTTCCGTCGCAGATTACCTTAGCCGTGAAACCCTTTTTCATCAGCTCGACAAAATCCTTGAATTCCCTCTCAGTGAGCTGAGTTTTCAAAAATCTTATGTTGTTGATGTCCGCTTTTGATTCCATTCACTCACCCAAAAATTCTTTTGTTTCTTTCCTTTTTTTCTTCGAAACAGCCCCAGTCTTTCACGAAAAATCTGCAGTTCAGACAGCTTTCCACGGGCTTGTTTTCTCTCGGACAAAATATTCTACCCATTACTACACCTTCTTAAAATAAACCAGAAATCAACCCACTTGGTCCCGTCAAAACTGGTCCTCTCTTCCTTTTTCTCCTCCACAGAATAACCGCACTCGTGAGCCAATTTCTCAAGCCTTTTCCTGTATTTTGGCAAATCCTTGCCGTTGCCAAACCTAAGAAGGATTACGTCATCACCGTCTTCTTTGACCCATTCCATAGTTTGCCCTATCCCTAAAGTATAGCTGTTGAAATAATCCGTCTGGATGTCCGTGTCGCTGAAGCTTACGTAATTGTCTTTGTCCCAAAATGTGACGCTTGTTATTGTCGGTTTTTCTGATTCATCCGATTTTTCCTTTAGCGTTATGCTCACTTAATCACTTATGTTTTTTTGCTTTTATGTATTTAAATAGACATACACAACTTCGACATATATGTTTCAGAACATAAATGAATAAAAACAAACAAACATAAACAAAACAATGATGAGTATGAGTGTTTTTAGAACAATGATAAGCGTTGACACAGAAATATGGAAGGAATTTGAACACGAAGTAATAGAAAGGTTTGGTAGTTCTGGGCACAGAAGAGAGGCTCTAGAAGAGGCTTTAAGCGATTGGAATAAAAAAGGCGGCAAGAAGAAACAGTAAAAAATGGAGGGCGGCGAATAAACTCGGAAGCTCTGCTCTCGCTCACCCTCGCGGTCAGTCATCAAATCCGTAGAACTTTCTTGATCAGTCGAACTTCTGATTTTCCTTCAGCCATCTTCTCAGCAAGTCCTTGATCAGCTCGGTTGCTCCTTTGTAGCCTTCTTCCCTTAACCTCGGCTCAATCCTCTCTTCCCAGAACTCCTTGTCGATTCTGATCTCTATTCTCTTGTCTGGCAAAATTCAAACTCTCCTCTAACTTTCCAGTTTGCCTGGCTTGCTTTCTCATCCCGCAAGCTCTGAAAGCGGTCTCTTCATCAGCTCGCTGACTTCAACTAGGGTTATCCGGTCTTCAAGCTTTGTTTGCCTTATCTTCTCCCTGATTCTCCCTATGTCCGCCTCTCCGCAAGCAATTATCACCTTCAGTCCAGCCTCAAGGTTCTTTGTTATGTTCTCGATGACGTTCTTGCCTTCCCTTTCAATCTCGATTGCAACCTTGCTGTCGACAATCATGTCTGTTGTTCTGCCTTGACCTATCGGCTGCTCTTCCTTTACCTCGTGGCCTTCCTTCCTGAGCTTCTGGGCGATTTGGTTGATCAGATGCCTGTGCTGAAGTCCGCCCTTCCTCTTCGTCTCCTCCTCGTCTGTTGAGAAGCCCAGCTGTTGAAGGATTCTTTTCCCTGATTCGGTCAGCTTGAAGGTCTTTCCCCAGTAGCCTCTGCCTTCCAGGTTTTGGAGTTTGACCTCTTCGATCAGCTTCAGTTCAATCAGCCTTTGCTGGACCTTGTTCCCCTGGTACTCGTTCATAGCTAACCTCTGGTAGCGAACCTTGACTTTGCTTATCGGGTTTTGGAGAATGTCGATTAGTAGAGATTTCTCCCTTTCAGATAGCTGGTTCGCCAGCTGTCGGTTTTCAGATTTTTGTGTCGGCTTTAGTTCAAGATTGTTGGTGGTTTCCGTTTCCGTTCGTTGGTTTTGTTGGTCTTTAGTCTGTCCATAGTTTTGCCTAATTCCTTGCTCTGGCTGAAATTCTTGCCTAATTCTTCCTAATTCCTCATAAAATCTAGCCATTCTCTGCTTCAGCATATCGTCTGTCACTGAGCCCTTGGAAACCTCGACTTTCGGAATCTTGACGAAGAACGGGTCTGTGTGCCTTCCCTGGAGCTTCACTATGGACTCTCCGACTTCCAGCTTGCTCAGGTATTCCTTTGCTTCCTCGTCCAATTGCAGCACTGAAGCCATGAGGTTTTTGTCGGTTCTGTCCTTGAGGTTCATGCAGATTGTGGTATAGGTGTTGCCCAAGGCTGGTATGGAAATCAGGCTCGGGTTCTGGTCCAGTATTATTAAGCTCTCGCCCAGCTCTCTGATCTCCCTGATGATTATGTCGGGTATGGTCTCTTTGCCTGTGATTTGCTGCCATCTGCCCGAGAGTATGTGATGAGCTTCCTCGATTATGCAAGCGTGCTTGAAAATCTCTCTTTTTCCTTCAGCCATTCTGTAGTGGTGGAGCCAAAGCAGAAGCGTTTCAATCAGGAAGACTTTTGAAGAATCAGTGAGCGAATCCAGTTCGAGAACCACGTTCCTGTCAAGGAATTTTTCAAGCGGGAAGCTCCCCACGTTGAGTGTCATGTCCATTTCCTTGAAGCACAGCGTTGATATTGCACGCAAGGCGGAGATCATCCACTGGGTCTCCCTTCCCTTGCTTTTGTAGTTCTGAAGGTAGCTTAGCAGGTTCCTGAATGTCGGAAAGCAGTCGCTCCCGTCGTAGACGCCGAATTCTTGATATAGAGTGTCGATGGCTTTTGAGAGCAGGTAAGCCACGCCGTCTCCGAGAAAGTAGGCATGGCAGATTATCTCGATGAGTTTGGACATCCAGATGGAAGGCGGCGTTCCTTTCGGAGGAATCAGCGGGTTGAAATGGAATGGGCAAGTGTCCCTTCCAACAGTGAAGACCAGTATCTCCTTCTGCTCGTTGCTTGCGATGGCTAGCATATCTCTGTAGTTCCGTTTCCAATCGAAAATCACAAACGGCTTGTTTGTTTCCAGGAATTGCTGGATTAGAAGCAGCATAGTGTTGGTTTTGCCTGAGCCAGCTGAGCCGACTATCAGGATGTGGCGAAGCATCTCCTGTTCCTGAATGAAGAAAGGTAGTGGTTTCATATCTGGAATGAACCCGACTAAATAATCTCCCTTCGCTGTCTCTTCGTCTGGATAATTGAAGGAAGGCAGTCCGCTTGTTGGAAGAAGATTGGCAAGTATGTAATTTCTGAGGTCTTCCTCCATTGCCTTCCTTTGCTTTTCATCAGTTTCTTGAGAAATCGCCCATTTAATGAGTTCTATGAAACTGTCTTCTTTCATTTTTACTCCCTCAGCCTGTTGTTGAAAGTGAAGATGTCGAAGCCCGTACCGTATACCTTCTGGTAGGCTTCCAGAATTTCCTCACCTTTCTCGGTCAACACATACTTTCTGCTGAATAGACCACCCTCAAGCATAATGAGACCGTTGCCACACAGCCTTCGCATTGCCATTTGAATCTCCTCCTTTCTTGTCCTCACAGCCCTTGCAATCTTGTCTGTGTTGGAGATTCCCTGGACTACAGCCAGCAAAACCTTGAATTCATTCTTGACAAGAGGCTCCTGTAGCATCAAGCATTCTATGCACAAGTGGATTCCCTTGAAACGAACCCAGCAGTCGTCGCAGATTTTCCGTGCACACTTGTGGCAGATGTGTTGTTTTTCCATATCAGGGTTGCTGCAGACGTCGCAAAGCGAAACTCTATCAACAACCATTACTCGCCCGTCCCTTGCCTTGTAGATGGTCCTTCCGCCCATCTGTCTAGGTTCTTCGACTACCTTCTTGGTGGTGTAAGCTGCCTCAAAACCCTCGAACTCAACAGGACTAGGGTCACTCGATATCTTCCTCTTTCTTCTTGCATTGCCTTTACTTTCCATTTCTTTTTCGCTCCCTTACAAGCTGAATTACACCCAAGCCCATGACCACAAATATCAGAAACAAAGCCAAGTTTGGTGCGAAAAGGAAAAGCAGAAAGAACGCGCCCACCACAGATGCGACCAAGGGCTTGTTTACCCTGTTTCGATATCTTCTCTCCAGCTCGGCAACTTGCCTGCCATACTCGGCATATCCCTGTCTTTCCATGTATTGAGCCGTTTGCTCGATTCTTTCGAGCCTTCTTCTCTGCTGTTTGACGATTTCTATTATATCCTCTACCATTTCCTCTTCAGAATGTTTTTTCAATCTCAATACCTCCTTTTAACTAGGAAAAAGGGGCGGTCTGAGGTCAGACCAGCCCGTCTTACATTTTCATCCAACGGTATTTCTTTGCACACTTTGGGCAAAGACCGTGCTCGTGGCTATGCGACCAGTATTCTGCCCCGCAAGCTATGCAGATTGGGTCAACCCATTCCCAAAAAGCCTCAGACTGCTGTGGTGTGTAGTAATTCTGTGTTGTTCGTACGGGATTCCTTGGTGTCTGATGGGCAATGCTGTTTGGTATGTTCAGGATGTCCTTGAACTTCTCCTCAATCTCAGATATCTTTCTTCCTTGTTCTTGCAGTGCCTTGACAGTTGCTTCTAGAGAGTCGGAAACTGGTATTTCTCGGGTTACTGTCTCTGTTTCCACTCGTCTTCCCTCGATAGCAGATATCCGTCTGTTCTGTTCCTCCAGCACCTTGACTATCGCCTCTATGGGGTTGAACACTGGCAGCTCCTTCTGAATCACTTTCTTTGTTTCATTTTTCTTCAATTCTTTCACCTCTTCAATCTGGAAACCATGTCGAACCGAACAGGAACCTGAAAACAGCTCTGGTTGCCCTGTTCGAGGAAGCCACAAATCTTTCGAACCTGTTGCGCTCGGTTCCACCGCACCTGAAGCATAGCGATGCTCCGCTCGGATGCCTAGTGCTGCATCTCTGGCAGATTATGCGTCTGCAGCTTGCGCATTGCCTCAGGGAAAATTCCGTGGTTGGCAACAAGCAGTTAGGGCATGTGACGGGCCTTGGCTGATTGTTGCGCAAATTCTCAGGATGATGTCCTTCAAAGCTCATTCAAATCACCCTTCGGTTCGTTTTCACAGTCGCGAGACTGTCTTGCAGAACCAGCAAGCCAGCAGCGCTCTGCTGGATATCAAAAAAGGGGAAAAATAATTTTCAAGCTAACTGAACCCTAAACCGAATTCAGTCCAGCTTGAGATGGATGTTCGGAGCTATCTCGACTGAAACTTTCTTGGAATTTTGCCCGTTGTTGCGGATGATTAGCTCTTGAAGGACAGCGCCTATCAAGTCGAATTCTGACAGCCTTTGAGCTCTTTCTGTCTTAGCTACTAGAAATGCCAATTCAGTGAGCCATGGTTCCTTCAGTCTTCCGTTTTCATCTCGCAGCATCTCAAGCTCTTCTGTCTTCAATTTCAAAAGAGTAAAGGTTGGCTTGAATGGCAGCCACTTTCGTTCCCCGTTTCCTTTCCTTTCTCTGATGACCGCAAAGCGGCATACGCCGTTTGGATAGATGCGAATTGTCTTCAGAATGAACTTCTTCCAAATCCAGACAGCCATGGGAAGCCTTTGTTCAAGACGCTGGTTGTTCTGAGCTTTTGGAACATTGTGTATCCTAAAATTGATACTCCGACTTGAGAAACTAGAACTCAATCTCTTACCTCCTTTTTTTGCTCCAATAATAAGAATAAATTATCATTCCGAGCGGAATTTCAGAGAAATTCTATGTTGAAATTGTTCACTTGGCAGAAATCGGAATTTCTTGGAAAAATAACCAAACCGAAAATGGCTTAAAGTTAACGATTCTAATAATTATTAACATTTTTTACAACTGAAAGGTGATTACATTACAGATGATAAACTAAAGGAAAAGAAAAGGGAAATTAGGACAGAAATTGAAAAAGTGAAGACAGAGTTTGCTAAATATGGAAGAAGGGTAACATTCGAAAGACCACCATACTGGATAGACAGTACAGACCCAAGTAACTACGGATTTGGCTTCACTTTAAGTGATATCTTCCATGTAGGAGTATTTCTGGGCAACAGAAGATACACGTTTGATACGGAATATGCTGATGAGTTTTTTGATTACCTGCATGTCAAATATCCAGACCTATATCGATTCGTTCTGAAACTCTCTAGGGATTTAGAAAAGGTGTTGAGAAAAGTAGGATATCGGAATGTAGCAACTATGGAGGTCCCCAAGAGGTTACACGACACAGGTTTTTAAAATCACGTAACAGTCTGTTTTTCCTATATCTGAAAACAAATAATTTATTTTTCATTCACATGGTAAGGAACCTTTTCAATTGCATCACATATTCTTCGGATTCAAGTTCCTCTTTCTCGCGTCTCAATTTTACCTCTTCCAAGAAATTGCCCATGCCTCCATGTTCATCGATCAGGTTGAATAGACTCGTGGTTTCTTTATCACGAAATAGTTCCTTCAACTCTTCTGTCCAATACCTCAGAGACCGCACATGAAAATTCTCTCCGATCTCCTTTCCATATTGAAGGAATGACCTCATCTCGTCTGGCGTTAATGATTTTGAAAAGAAAGGGATTCCAGAACTCCTAATAGCCTCTTCTTCGCTGAACCCTCTTAGTCGAAGATACTCCACCGTTTCATACCATTCGACCGAGCGTCTGTAAAGGCGGGGTCGCCTGCACAGCTTCGGTATGAAAACCAATTTTGAAAAAGTCGGTATTTGATTTTTAATTTTCATCAACCATTCTGCATACCGAATAATTTCTTTTCCAGAAACCCTAAGCTTCGGAACATTGCCAAACCTTCCGGTTCTCCTCTTCCAACGTTCTACGCACCCCTCTTTTTTCAGTAAGTCAAGATGCTTGTTTACTGTGTTTCTGCTTCCAAGCTTGAGCCTTGTTGCAAGTCCCGTAATGTGAAGCCTTACTCGATATAATTCATTCTTCTCCCTAACATCCAATAGATAGAGAATTCTCAACTTTGGGTCGATCTTGCGATTAGAAATTATTTCCTTCCAACCCTCATTTTCGATTATTTCGTCAAATCTTTTTCTCTCAGCTACTGTCCTTTTGCCTCGTTCAAAGCGTCTAGCTATCTTCTTTATTCTATCTATTTCCCAAGACTTTTCTTGCATTCACTTTCCAGCTTTGGTTTCAAGAACGCTTGTCATTAGTTCAATGAATGAAACGGTTTTTATCCTTTGCTCGCAGCTCATAGAATACAGAGGACGTTTGGATTGACCGATGGACCAGAGAAGGTCATTGATTCCATTTGCTTCTCGGTTTTATCTCCAGAGCTGATTCGCAAGCATTCCGTTGCTGAAATAACTAAATCTGAAAGTTTTGGAGTGGTTGAGAAGGCAAAGGTTGAATGGACTTGGCGTGGGAAGAGGTCGAAGGAGAAGTTCAAAAAAGGTGACCAAGTTAAAGAGCTTGTTGTTTATTCTCCGCTAAAAAGGTTTGAAGAGGAAAGGGTCAAAGGCTGGCTTCTTTCGCCTCTGAAAGGACCCAACAAGCGAGTTAAGCCATTCACAGTCGGTCAAGAGCTTGGGACAGCAGAGATTGTTCTGGGCGGACTTATGGATAATCGACTGGGAGTCTGCCCTACCGGAGTGATTCCAAGAGGCATTGCAATAACAGAACCTGAAACGGAGCTAGACGTTGAAGAAGCAGAAGAAATAGAAGCATATGAAGTTATTGAAAAGGAATTAGAATCTCAAAAGGATGTGGAAAGCAAAGTAGAAATAGAATGCGGAACATGCAGCAACAAGCCGAATGCGTGCCCAGGTCACTTTGGCCACATAGAATTGGCTGAGCCGATGGTTCACACTTTTTATGTGCGTGAAATTCACAGACTGTTGTCGGAAACGTGCAGGAACTGCGGAAAGTTTCTTGGCAAGAGCAAGTTTTGCTCAAGCTGCAATACCAAACAACGCAGAATCCAGAGAGTTAGGACAGTTCTAAAATGGGTGATTAAAAAGAAAACGAAGGAGAGAATATTAGTTAGATTCTTTGCTCGAAAAAAGCGCCCAAAAAAGGTAACCGAACAGGAAACAGAAATCATCATATTTAACGAGATTTTCAAAGAGGATAAAAAGGAAACACCATTCAGGTTGATGCCTTCTGAAATAAGGGAGCGGCTTAAGAGGATAAAGGATGATGACCTGGAGAAGCTCGGGTATAACCCTGGAGCCATGAGACCGGAATGGCTGGTGCTTGAAGTTCTTCCTGTCCCGCCAATCACAATGAGGTTTTGCACACTAGAAGGCAGGAAAGACGAGATTGTCAGTTACAGACAACAGGAAGTGCCTGATGTTTGGTATGATGACCTGACCTACATGCTGGCGAGAATTGTTTTCATCAACAACCGCATAAAAGGTCTGAAGCAAGCTTGGGAAAGAAATGAAATAGTGCGAGAGGAGTACGAGGGAGAACTCAAGGATTTAGCGGACCAGTTGCAGCGTTGCATAAATTTCTACCTCAGCACTATCAAGAATGGTCTTGAAGGGAAAAGAGGAAGATTCAGGTACAATCTAAACGGCAAGCGTGTTAACTTTTGTGCAAGAAGCGTGATTACCCCAGACCCGAACATAGACATTTGCGAAGTTGGAGTCCCTGAGGAAATTGCAAGAAAGCTGACAATAGCTGAAGTTGTTTCGCATAAGAACCTCAGTCACTTAAGGCAATTTGTTGAAAACGGTCCAAGCAAATACCCAGGAGCCAATTCAGTTGTCTTTCCAGAAGGAAAAAGGATAGAATTATCGGATTTGAAAGAACCTGAAATATCTGCTCTGGCAAAAATTCTTGATGCTGGTTACAAAGTCGAAAGGCATTTGGTTGACGGAGACCTTGTGCTTTTCAACCGTCAGCCTTCCTTGCACAGAATGTCAATAATGGCTCACAGAGTTAAAGTGCTTCCTGGCAAGAGCTTCAGGCTTCATCCAGCTGTTTGCACACCTTACAATGCTGATTTCGACGGCGATTGCATGAACTTGCATGTGCCACAAATTGAAGGAGTGAAAGAAGAGCTTGAGAAAATGTTTGCCGAGAACCATCTGGTTTCGCCTCGTTACGGCTATCCGATAATCGGTGCGATAAGGGATTTTGTACATGCTGCATATCTATTGACTAAAGATGATACTTTCCTCTCAAAACAAGAGTTTTGCAACCTTGCAATTTCAGGAGGATACTACGGTGATTTGCCTGAGCCAAAGCAAAATGGTCCATACTCTGGAAAGCAGTTGTTCTCTTTGTTTCTGCCAAAAGGCTTTAACTATCATGGAAAATCGGAATGGAACAAGAAAGGAAATTTTGATGATGTAGTGATAGAGGACGGTCAGCTGATTAGCGGGGTTATCGACAGAGCTACTATAGGAGCCGAAAGATCAGACAGCATCTTGCATGCTCTAGCCAGGCAGTATGGAAATGAGCAAGCTTTCAATTTCCTTGATTCGATACTGCGCGTGCTTACAAAATTCGTGACAAACTATGGTTTTTCGTACTCAATGGATGAAGTAATGTTGAAAGAAGATGTTTTGAAGCAGATAGAACAAGTTGTCAACGCAGGATGCAGTAGAGTAGAACAGAATACAAAAGCAAACATTGATGTGAGGACGAAAGAAGCCAAAGTACAGGAAGAGCTCAAGGAAAACTTCGGAAAAATTTGTGAAATAGTTGTGAGCAGTTTGCCAGAAAGCAATTCTGGCATCATAATGTCGAGGACAGGAGCGAGCAAAGCCAAGGAGGAAAACATAACTCAGATGGCAGCTTGCTTGGGGCAACAGTATGTAAACAACAGAAGAATAGGAGTTTCAGAAAGATGGTACAGCAAGGCATTATCGCATTTTGCCGACTATTCAAAGCCAGAAGCAATGGGCTTTGTGAAATCAAGCTTCTCAAAAGGCTTGAGCCCGACTGAATACTTCTTCCATGCAATGGGTGGAAGGGAAGGCGAGGTGGAAAGGTCTGTTGGACCGCAGAGAAGCGGTTACATGTACAGAAGGCTGAGCTACGCTTTGGGTTCCCTGAGGCTGGAGAGAGACCTCACGGTCCGTGATGATTATGGGAATATAATACAGTTTGCCTATGGCGTGGAGGGAATAGAGCCTTCTGAGAAGGGCTGCGAAAGGCCACGAACCGAGCTGGGAACCATGGTGGGCATGATAGCGGCCCAGTCAATAAGCGAGCCGGCAACGCAGATGACCCTAAAAGCTTTCCACTACGCAGGAGCTTTGCGTCCAATTAAAACAGGTCTGGCAAGGCTCATTCAAATTGTTAATGTCCCGAAGGACGTTGAAGCTTCGATGAGGATTCACCTGGATGAAGAGAACAGGCACTCAAGAGAAAACGTGCTAAATCTATCTAATGAGCTGAAAACCATTGATGGGATTTCGGAGACTAGCGTTGAGTACGATAAAGAGAGCAGTGAATGGTTCATTGTTACAACAGGTTCAAACCTTAAAGGCGTTTTTACATTCGAATGGGTTGACAAGAAAAGAACGATTTCAAACAACCCGAGAGAAGTCGCTGAAGTGCTCGGAATTGAAGCTGCGAGAGATTTGATTGTGCAAGAAATAAAGGAAACTTTGGGTGAGTTGGAGGTGGATACAAGTCACATACTTCTTCTGGCAGATGCCATGTGCTTTGACGGCGAACCAGAATCAATAGGGAGACACGGATTAGCTGGTAAGAAGGAAATATCAAAAGATAAAGAAAAAGGAAAACAAGTCTGGAAAGGAATTCTGTCTAGGGCTGCATTTGAAGTGCCTTTCAAAGTGTTGACCGAAGCAGCGTTAGAGGGAGAATCAGACGAGCTTAAGGGTGTGTTTGAGAACGTGGTGGTTGGAAGACCTACACTGTGAAAGAAAACACGATTAATGGGAATTGATGGGGTGCAACAAGCTTAGAATGTTTTCCGTTTACTCTGCCCTAGATGAGCAACACACCGAAGAAATCACAAGAATCGTTGAAAATGCGTGCAAGATGCTGAATACCCGGATAAGGGGCTTGGTGTTAATCGATTATTCCTTCCTAGTCTCAAACTTGGAGCAAGGCAAATCTGAACTTGAAGTACAAGGATATCGTTTTCCAGCAAATTTCTTCATTCCGTCTCCAGGGATGGTATCTGCTCTTGCATCAAGAGACGGACATATATTCTATTGTGCTGATGCTCCTGTCGAAACTAAGCACAGAATTGATGAGCGTGTGGTGTCGCTTGAATTGCTTAACCTCAGGTATGATGAACTGGGAATAACTTCGCAGTTTAAACGGCTGATTAGGGATAAAGTGCCATTGCATTACCAAAAGCTTTGCGACTTCTGTGTGGAATTCTGTCTAGATGTTAACAGCGAGGGACATCTTGTTTCTGTCTTTGGGAACAAGCATAAACATGACCTTAATAGTAGGGCTGAGGAGTTCATTTCAAATGTAAGCACAAACCTTAATCAAATAACAGCAGTGGAGTCGGAAAGGAAAACTTATGCAATTCTTTCAGTGGTTCATTATATCCTTTCCTCTGGAAAAACCAAAACTGAATTGATGCCCATAATCAAAGCACTGCTAAAACCTGATGAAAGGGAAGGCATGTTAAAGGTAGAGAAAATGTATTCACAAGCATTTAAAACTGGAAGAAAAAGACGCCAATTAAGTCTACCTGAATTAGAGAAGTTGATTGATGTCTCTTTAGCTTTTGTTTCTCGCTAGCACATCTCTGACATGCTTAGGAAGTCTTCCAAGGAAGAGATAATTCGGATGCGCCGCTGTAATTCCTTGGTCCCTCGCGTCTTCTTCAATTGTTGGAATCTTCCCTTTATACATCGTTCCAGATTTTTCATCCATCAGGTATTTTCGAAGCTGTTTTGTTCCGTTATCATTAACCATGTTTAGAAATTCAGTGAATAAGAATAAATAATTGAATTTTGACCTGTGAGTGTTTTCTTTTTATCCTAACGGTCAATAGAGTCATAGATGTGTGCTCGAATGAAGAAAATCTATCTTGCAACAACAAACAAATGGAAGGTAGCTGTTGCTAAGAGAATAATAGAAGGGCAGTTCGGCATTCAAGTGATTCCTATTGATTTGAAGCTGACCGAGATACAGAATGATGATGCTGTTGAAGTTGTAAAGGCTGCAGTTAGAGAGGCTTATGGGAAATTGAAAAAGCCGGTAATAAAATCAGACTCTGGCATTGCTGTTGAATCTCTAAACGGATTCCCAGGACCTTATTCCAGTTATGTTGAAAGAACGATAGGTATTGATGGATTAATCAGGCTGACAAAAGATTTGGAAGATAGAACTGCTAGAATATACTCAGTTGTTTGCTTCTCTAATGGAAAAGAGCTGAAGGAATTTGTGGGAGAAACAAAAGGCAGAATAATAAACAAGAGAAAAGGTGAGCATGGCTATTTCTTTGATTTCATTTTTGTTGCTGATGGTCAGAGCAAAGCTCTAGCAGAATTTGACGATTTTCAAAGATGGAAATTCTGGAAAGAAGCTTACGAAAAGTTTGCAAAGTGGTATTTGAAGTACCAACCTTAGCCTGTCTGAACTTTTTGTCACTTTTCTACTATGAACTTGTAAACTTCCATTAATCCCTCTACAAATTCCTCTATACAAATTACTAGCTTATCAGAATGAGTTTCCTCATCATGAAGATGAAAAAGATGTCCTATCCATAACCAAATCTTCCCTTTTTGTCCTTTCTTCTGTAAAGTTTGCATGAGCCTTTTGGTATAAGATTCGTCGATATGTTGTGAGGAAACAATGAATTGTGAGCTTGATTCTGTTTGGTAACCTCCGACATGAACTCTTTCCATTATTTTTATATCACATGGAAGCTTACTTTTCAACTCACTGAGTATGCGCTTGAATAATTCGGGATTCTGCTGAATCTTTTTTCTTAGATTATTCAAATAAGATCCTTCCCGCACAATTAATTCAGCCATTATCCCTTCCCCCCAGAAACTTACCGTAAAATGCGGAACATCAAAGTAACGTTCACCTCTAGATAACTTCTTTGAAAAACTGTACCACCAACTTGTACCTCTAGCCTCATGCGTTCGAATGAGCTCCTTTTCTTCTAGTCTTTTTTCCACGTCTTCTACAAGCAGTCTAAACTTGTGCCATACCACATCATCTTCCTCGTCTGAGTAAAATCTCGCAAAGTCTTCTTCTTCAAAACCTTTAAAATGACTGGCTTTTTTCTCAAACTCATGCAATATTTCTTTCAGCATGTCCACTCTTAATGAGGACGGTACAGAACGTATAAGTTCCTTGCATTCCTTTCCGACTTCTAGCATTCCTATGCCTCTTCTCTCACATTCTTGACGGATTTCTTGTACGGTTGTTTTGTTTTCTTTTTGACGCAAGTCACCCTCTGGAAAGGCCACATACACTCGCGTACACACATTTCGATACATTTCTGCCTTTGACAAGGCATCCAAAACTGATGACGAGTCAAGATTATTTTTTGCTTCTATTGCGATGACTTCAGGATGTTTTCCTTTCTTAACTGCAACGGCGTCGATAGTCCAGCCTTTCAACGATGTAAACTTAATTCCTGAGCCTCTTGGTTTATCGATTATTGCTTGATAACCTTGTTCTTCGAGATAATCTTTGATGATACCATACATTTCTTCTTCGTTTTTGAAAAACAAAATTGGCAATGCTGCTCCCTCAACTTGTTGCACCGATAGATCACATTATTTGTAACTTTTGGTTAAATAATTTGACAATTTTCTTAGGCTGTCAAGCCTTTTTGGTTCATTTATTTATGCCATCGCAATTTAACCTATATGAAACTAGGCGTCGCCCTATTTCATCAATGCTCATATAATTTTCCCTTGTGGTAGCGTGAATGAACGTCATAAAGTGTTCGCTCAATGTCTCTTGCCTTTACTTTGAATTTACTAGCGAAATGTCGGATTATTTGGAGGTATCTGTACCATTCGTTAAAGTTAAAATTGATACCTTTCGGGTTTGTGTTTACTGTTCCCATCTTGTGTAGCAATTGCCATGCTCTGATATCAATTACTCCATAATTTTTCGGATTCGTTAACATCAGAATAGATGACGCCATTGGAACATCGACACCCGAAAGACTAGTTAAAAGTTCAAGTTTTCTCTTCTCAAATCGAGTGCCGAACGTCTGCTCTGTAACTCTTCTAATTTGACTTTCAGGGTTTGACATAATAAGATGTATAGCGCGAGGAGACTTCCATCGACATACCTCAACCAATTCCGACTTTCTCAAATAACCTCGCTTTTTCACTACTGAGAGTTTTTTGATTAATTTCCTTGTTTCAGGATACTCTTGCTTTGAAAGATATTTCTTTAACAAAGGTTCTAGCTTTTTGAAAGGAATCTTTCTTAGTGGCATAATACTGATTTTGGTCTATATAAATAAAAGTCTAAGGAATCCTAGAGGAAAGAAAGTAGCTGCATCGGAGAATAAAATTCAATTTTGCATCGAAAGACTCGAAATGTGGAGTCAAAAGGCTACTTTCCCTCAAACGTTAAATTTATGTTGATTTCGCTCCATTAAATAATAAGTGGTTTAGTGGAAAAGAAACAAAAACAAATCCCACAAAAAACAATTTTGGCTTCTGTGGGGATTATTGCCATCGCCATTATCATTTCCGTTTTTATATCGTCTTCGTCGAAGCAATCGACTACACTAGTGACAACATCCAGTGAACCACCAAAAGAACCTACCCTGAAAGTTAACTTGGATTGTGATTTATCAACAGGACCTAGTGGGTATTGCCCAGACACAGCTAATGCTAAGGTTAAATTCACTTCTGAGAACGGCGATGTGTACAGTGTTAATGTAGAAAACACATGGTTTACCTACGATAACAAATTCTTACAAACACAAAGTAGAAGTTTGGGTAATGTTGCTGTAGGTTCGACCGTTTTTGACAATTTCCAAAGAAGTACATCATGTGAAGAAACTGGTTTAATTCCGCCAAGAACAGGCTTCATCTATCTGATGTTTGCTTACAAAGTTACTTGCAGTAATTGTAAAATACAGTTTATTGACAGTTTTGGGGCTGTTTTGGAAAGACAAGATGGAACCAGGTTAGAGTTTGGCAGAAGTGCCGAAGTATCAGATTGGTGCTCGCTATGAAAGAGAAGCAATTATCACAAAAAACAATTTTGATATCTGTGGGAATTATCGCTGTCGCAATTATCGTTTCTGGGTTTATTATATCGGGTTCAAGGCAACCAACAAATACCCCGTCAAACTATCAACCTCCAACTCAACAACCCCAAGTACAGCCTTATTGTGGTGATAGCATTTGTCAATCCACAGAGTCTTGCTCTTCTTGTCCAAACGATTGTGGAGTATGCCCAAAACCAGTTACATCCAATTATGAAGCTATAAATAAGATTGCAAGTGATTCTAGAGTAACTGAAGCATGGAAAAATGTTGCAAAAAACAGAAATTGCGGTGCCAATTATCTTGACGTTACTAACGCAGTAATTTTTATATCCAGAACAACAATTTCTCAAAATCTGATTGAATGTTCAACATCAGGTCAATTTTCAAAGGTTAAGTCTGATGTAGATAGAATGGGTTCTACTGAAGAAAAACAAATGTTTTCTTATATGTCAACATGCGACAAAAAATTAATTGAAATTTTCAATAAAGCACTTAGAGGTTATTCAACAGCTTGGCAAGCACCTTTAGCAGACAAGTGTTTTGATTGCGACGAAATTTATGCAATTTATCTAGGGTGCCTTGATTCAGACTGGACAGAAGGTACATGGGTTCCTACTGAATTTTATTTAACAGGATTTGCCGTTGTTGACGCTAAAACTGGTAATGTTTATTGGTAAAGGTGAAAAATGCAGTCTTTTATTTTGCCAATAATAATTGCGTTTATAATAGGTTCAATTATAATAGCGTCTTCGTACATTGTTATTAATTTTCCTAGAGCATCCACACAATTACCTACGAATTTTAGTGAGCCTAAAAAATCTCCATTTGAGGGCATTTTTAAGCCAGTTTGTGGTAATGATAAATGCGAGTCTGAAGAGAATCAAAATAATTGTTGCCAAGATTGTGGCTGTCCCTCAAGCTATACATGTCAAAACAATATCTGCGTTGAATTAAAGCCCAATATACAAATGTCATTTGTTCAAACTACGCCGATTAATTCTGTCACTTACTTGAGAGCTAAAGGGGTTGGGGTAGGGAAAATTAGCTTGTCAAACAGCGGCAATGATGTTGCAAACAATGTTAAAGTAATTATTACTTCTCCAAATTCTTATTTTGGGGAAAAAGTAATCAACGTTGGTTCTTTATCCCAAGGGCAATCTACAGAAATTTCTACAGATTTGAATTTTTTTGATTCAGTATTGAATATAGTCACTGATAGCAAGCTCCAGTTAGACGTAAAAACCGAGTTCTATAACAGTGTCAACAAAAAATCTGAATCTGTTGATTCGTTTCAAATGAATGTGGAAGGAAGAAACAAATTTTATTGGTCCAATCCAAGCATGGTAGCAATGTGGGTAACGCCAAATCAACCATCAATAAAACAATTTGCAAACAGAGCAACCGGTGGGTTAGCGACATATCGGTCTACTGAAGAACAGATGTTAGCGGCAAGATGGTTGTTCGAAACAATGAAAGCTTATGGTGCACAGTATGCGACAGATCTGGTAGATGTTGATTATGTTCAATTTCCAATAGAAACCCTAACGAGGAAAGGTGGCGACTGTGAAGATAGTTCACTTCTCTATGCATCCTTGTTAGAAGCGGTTGGAATAAAATCTGTCATCATCTTAATCCCTGGTCACGCATTCTCAGGATTTATCAATAAAGAGGCGAAGTTAGTCCCGATTGAGACAACCGTTACTGACTTTGATTCAGCATTACAATCAGGTTCCTTCCAATACAATCAACACCAATCCGATAGAGATTTGATCATTCCGCAAGAAATGTGGGTGGAATATCCACAAGTCGTTTTGCCAGAAACAACACAAATATCCATGCCATACATAACTAAACAAATCGGTAGTTGTGGTGTGAGTTGGAGTTGGGATAGGGGGTTCGTAGGTTCAATACCCGTTAAATTCACTAATTCTGGCAATGCTCCAGGGGCAGGATGTGCCGCTGCGATAACCTATGATGCTAATGGAAACAAAATTGGAGAAGACTTAAGTTGTTGGGTAGTAAATTCTGGAGAAATAAAAGATGTTACATATTATCCGGACATTTCTTTCTCCAATTGGTTAGAAGGCTATTATTGTTATGCCATGTAGAATTTAGCTTCAAATTCCAATTTATTGACTGTTTTTGGTTTTTTCCTTAAATAAAGTTTCAATCAATCTTCGCTTTTTCCTTGTTTACTTTTGCTATCTTTTCTCCTTTCTTGAGATTGACTCTTCATTTTTATCAGGGTAATCCACCACGCTCTGTTATCAGGGTCAACAAAAAATTTTCCCATCTAAACCGCCTCGTACTTCCTCCATCTTCCTTTTCCTTCACCTTTTACCAAACCGCACTTAGCTAATTTTACGAGAGTCTTTCTGAAACCTCTCTCCGTTACAGCATTCTCAACTCTCTTGCAGTATTCCCTGTACCAATCACCACTCATCATTCTTCCTCTTTCTGAAAGAATTTCGTAGACGATTTTTTCCGTCTCGTTCAATGAACAAAGCAGCGGAGATTTTCTCAGCTTCCTTGCCTCTCTGCTTGCCTCAACTATTTCTGTTCTGGTTACCTTCTTCAATCTCCTTGCCTCAGCCTTCCTTCCAGCCCTTCTCAGAATCTCCAACCCAACTCTTGCGTCTCCGCTTGCAAGCCTAGAGGCAGTTTCTATCAGCTCTCTGGGCAAGCTCTCGGGAACAAAAGAGAATTCCGCTCTATCCTTCAATATGTCACAAAGCTCTTGCCAGGTATAGGCTGGAAAATGGATTTCAGTCAAAGGAAGTCTGCTTCTCAATCTCCCCTCCAAGCTGTAGAAATATGAAGGCGTCTTATTGGATACTAGCACCAAACCTATGCCGGTGTTGCTTAGCCAGTACAGAACACGAGGATTTTGAAGCTGGTCGACTTCATCCAAGCAGACGACAATCTTCTTTTTTGCAGCGAAGACTTCAAGTTTTTTAATTAAATCTTTATCTGCTTTGATTCCAAGCTGCGAAAGAATTTCTTTTAAAACCTCGTTGGAATCTGAGTGCATCCAGCAATTTACATAAGCAGAGATCCCTTCAAAGTATTCCTTGAAAATCCATTTGATGATGGCTGTCTTGCCAGTGCCGCTCGGTCCGTACAGGTAGGCATTGTTCGCTTTCTGGTTTTTAAGCAAGGGCTCAAGGCAGAGCTTCAGTTCTTGCAACTGGCCTTCCCTATGGAATAAGCGAGTAGGAACAAAGGCTTCGAGCAGAGGCTCTTCGGTATGTATTATCACACAACCCATATTGTTAATTGGAAATGCAAGCTTTATTTTCTTGATGTTCCGCTTCGGTTCCGATAGTAAAGGAACACTATCGGCACATCAGCAACATAAGCTGCAGAAATGGATATCAGAATTAGGGGACAATGGGCGATGAAGTTGACGAGAGAATTCTTAAGTTTCTGAAGTTCCATGCTCCAGCCACTACAAGGCAGACAGCAAAAGCTGCAAACCTTTCTTGGCACATGGCTCAAATCCGCCTGTTCAAGCTCGCGTATGAGAAGAGACTGCAGTTCAGGAGAGTTGGAAGGCAGAATGAATGGTACCTGAAATGATTCATACGAACATTTTGAAAATGATTTCAAAACATTCTAACGATACTATTTATAAGGCGTTTTTCCGCTCTTTGAATCATGAGGAAATTTGAAACAATAATTCTGAAATTTTTAAGGCGCTACGGCGCAGCAACAACGCATGATGTTGCCAAAGTTTTGGGAATTAGCTGGCACAAGGCTCAGCTTTACCTTTCTGTCCTAGCCTACTGCAGAAAAATCAGGTTCAGAAGGGTAGGCAGACAAAACGAATGGGAGTTAATGGCTGATTGAATGTTCAACGACACGCAAAGCATCATCGACTTCTTGAAAAGATTAATGGAAACAGCTAGCACTCCTGAGGTCAGCTTCTTCTCTGGCCTGTTGACATTTCTCGGGGTAATGATAATCGCTGGAATCATAGGCTACATCTTCACAAGGTTCATCAAAAGCAGATTCCTCGGCTTTCTAGTTACTTCAGCCTCAGCAGTCTGGCTATACGAGCAGGTCTTCATTCAGGAAGTCCCGCTTCTGAAAATAATGGTCTCATTCATCCTCTTCATCGCTTTCTTGATAATCTTCGGAGTCATCGTGTTTGTGATTTTCATCAAGAAGGCTCCGCTTGTTTTGAAAAGCTGATTTCATGAACATCCCGATAATTCCCGAGTTGATAGATAGAGCAAGGGTATGGAAGCTTGGAGTACATCGATTAACAGTTGATGAAGTGGACAGGCTTAACAGAACAAGACACAGAGGCCAATTAATCGAGGCAATCCCTTCAGTAGATGACAACCCTGAGCTAGGCTCGATTGTCAATTTTCTTCATCCAATCCACAGCATGCTTGAGAGCAAGTTCCTCAACAAGCCTGTTGCTTTTGAAATATGGTCTTACAGAAAGCGTTTCGGCTTCTACTTCTTTTCTAAAGACAGGGAAGTGGTTCAGCAAATAATCTCCCAGGTCAATGCAATCTATCCGAACGCAGCCTTCAAGGAGTCTGACACCAAGCATGTGCAGTTAGAGGCTGGCGACTATGTCTCTTCAGCCATTGTCTCGGTTGAAAATTATATCAGCGAAATCAAGTGGCTGGAATTTTTTGACTATGACCCGCTTTCCCACATCCTGGAAGCCATGAGCTCAGACTCAATGCTTCAGATTATCTTCAAGGTTCACAAGATACCTGAAAGGATAATCGCCCAAGCTGAAGCAGAGATGCCAGACAAAATTGTCAGGCTTCCTTATTTCAGGGTGCTGATTCGCTTGACTGCCATATCATCAGACCCTTTTGGAGCCAAACTGGCAGCAGAGCAGATTGCGAACGCCTTTTCAGTTTTCAACGGAAACGCCTACTTCAAAGCAAACCTTGCTGGAATTTTCAGCTTCACGGATTCATACTCGGTCTTGAAAAAGATAGTGAAGAGGAGCTTCCCATGGTATTTTGATTTTGAAAGAAGGCAGACTTCTATCCTGTGTGGACATGAGTTGGCGAGCTTCGTTCATCTGCCCATAGGAATAGAAGGAATCAGTCTGCATAATCATTCCGATAATTCTTCTAATTCCAACAATTCAAATCCCAACAGCATAGCGATAGGCTCTGTAAAATTCAGAGGCAAGCCGATAGAGAAAACAAGCGTTCCGCTCAGCGACCTGTCAAGGCATGTCTATATCATTGGAGCTACGGGAACAGGCAAGTCTTCGCTGCTAATTAACATGATTGCACAAGCTCAGAAAAGAGGAGTATGTGTTCACTTAATCGACCCGCATGGAGACATGGCTTACGAGCTGGTTGAATGCGTTGGAAAGGAAAGATTAGCTAACGTTGTCTTCTTCGACCCGATAAAAGTCAAGTTCAGCATTAATCCCTTTGAGCTACCGCCATATGCTGACCGCTATGAAAGGGAGATGGTTATCGAAAGAATCATCGGGCAAATGACCGAGCTGATGAAAAAGCTTTTCGGGGCAAGGTACTGGGGACCAGCTTTAAACAGAACTTTCCAGAACGTTATTCGAATTCTGTACAAGAAGGATGATTCTCCAACTTTTGAAGACGTGCTGAATGTTTTGCTTGGAAGGACAGAGAAGTTTAGAGAGCTAGTTCAGAACCATGAGTTTCAGGATTTGTCATACGAGCTGCAAAAGATACCCAAGGAAAGGATTGATGCAGTATTGAACAAGGTTGACCCTTTCGTCAAGAATGCCTTGTTAAGAATGATTTTCTGTAATAAGCAATCAACAGTCGATTTCAAAGAACTATTGCAGCCAGGAAAAGTTGTAATTTGGAGATTGTCTAAAGCAGAGCTGACAGAGCAGAACATGCAGATGATAGGCTCAGCAATAATAACTAAGCTTTGGTTTCATTGCGCTTCAAGGGCAAGAGACCATCGCACTCCTATTCTTTTGGCAATAGACGAGTTCCAAAATTTTGCTCATCTAGAAACCCTTCAGGTCATGGTAACAGAAGCGAGGAAGTTTGGCGTCAGCTTGATTCTATCTCATCAGCATACTAAGCAGTTGCCGGAGAGCGTGCTAAGCGAAGTTCTAGGAAACACAGCAACAAAAATAATTTTCAGAGTCTCTGGAGAGGATGCTGTTACATTGTCAAAAACTCTAGACATCTCTTCTGCAAGGATGCTTTCAAGCGACTTGACAAATCTTCCCGACGGCTCAGCAATAGTAAAGCTGAGAGCTAAGTTCGGAGATGAATCAGTAGCTCCGTTTGAGATTTTTACTCTTCAACCAATGGAAAGAAAATCAATAGACTTCAATTCGCTGCTGATTAAAATGCAAGAAAGGTTTTCTGCTCCCTCCCTCATTCAGGCTCCGCCAGCCGTGCGCATTGAAGACTCGCCCAAGGTTAGTGAAGAGCTTTCTGAGGGGATGGTTGAGTTTTTGAAGGTTGTTTCTGAGGTTGGTGGGAAAGGCAAGTTTGTTCTTTATACAAGTTTGAGAGCGTCGATGAAGCGTTTTAAGGAACTCGTTGAAAAGGCTGAATCCAAGGGCTTAATCAAAACTTACGAGGTTAAAACTGGTAAGAGACCTTTAGAAGCTGTAGCATTAACTGAAAAAGGTCAAGAAGTTCTAAGAGGGTTCTTAGGCAGAAAGGGCAGCTTGTGGCATCAGAGAACAAGTGAAAGCATTGCAGCATATTATCAAAGGTTTGGAGACAGAGTCTTTAAGGAAAGGGGAGGAAGAGCTGAAGAGCCAGACTTGAGGGTTATAAGAAAAGATGCAACAAGGGTCATTTGGCAGTTCGAAACAGACGCAAGTCATCCTGAGCAGGTTCTAAATAACTTTGAAAACTTCAGAGATAAATGCGATGTTTTTTGCTTTGGTGTGCCAGACGAAGCTGTTGGAAAAAGGGTAATCAAGATACTAAAATCAAGGGGCTATGAGCTAAGACGAGACTATTTCGTCTATAAGATAACTTTCGATAAGAGTGAGGAAAATGTATTTGAATGCGCATGAATTTCTATCAATTTGTATCCAATTTCTGTCAATTTCTGTGAGGGTCGTTTTTTGGCTGTCAAATAAAGTCGGAGAGGTTTTGAAAAGTTGATTGAATGATTGAGAAGAGCTATCCGCAAGGTGTTATGGAAAGCTTAGTTGATTTTCATAAAAACAAGATAGTCGATGTTTGCAGTCCTCAACATTTACGCTATTTCAATATGTTTGAGCTTCTGGACGTTGAGCGAGTCAATGTAACCGAAGTAAGACTTGGTGATAGAAGAAGGTTCAAGATTGACATTCGATACAAAATCAGAACTAAGGCAACCCCTAGAACAGTTGCTGTCGCAGAGGCTTTCGGCATCGGTATGGGCGAGCCCTACGAGTTTTCAGTCTACGATAATCTTGAGCTGATGATAGGAGAGCAAGACATTGTTTACATAACGGGAGACTCAGGCAGCGGAAAGAGCGTTCTGCTGAAAGCTCTGGAAAAGGCGCTGGGCAGCAAGGCAACGAACATAAGGAATGTTGCAATCCATGAGAAGAGCCCGCTCATTGACATCTTGGGCAAGAACGTGAACGAAGGATTGGAACTGCTTTCTAGAGTTGGTTTGAATGATGCCTATCTTTTTGTTAGACGCTACGAGCAACTGAGCGATGGGCAGAAGTATCGCTACATGCTTGCCAAGCTGATTGAATCCAAGACTCAGTTCTGGATAGCTGATGAATTCTGCTCAACTTTAGATAGAGACACAGCAAAGATTGTTGCTTTCAACATTCAGAAGCTGGCTCGCCAGGAAGGGAAGGCTGTTCTGGTTGCCACAACACACACAGACCTGTTTGATGACCTCAAGCCAAGCGTGCACATTCAGAAGATGTTCGGCAAGGATATTGAGGTCAAATATTATCCAAACGAAATCAGCAAAGAGTGTTCACTAGTTAAAGAAATGCGTGTAGTAGAAGGCACTAGACAGGATTATTACAAATTATCTGGCTTCCACTACCGCAGCCGCGAGGTTGCTGGAATCAGAAGGATTTTCAGCCTCAAGCGCGGCGATGAGCTGTGTGGCGTTATTGTCTATTCTTATCCGCCGGCTGCATGCTTTGGTCGCAAACTGGTCTTGCCAAAATCAAGTATTCGGGAGCTGAACCAGAGAATGAGCATAATAAGTAGAGTTATTGTCCATCCAAAATACAGGACTATTGGGCTGGGACACAAGCTAGTTCGGGAGACTCTGTCTTTGGCTGGCACGCCTTATGTTGAGACCGTAGCTGTCATGGCTCGCTACAATCCTTTCTTCGAGAGAGCAGGCATGAAGAAGATTGCTGAAAGCCCGCCAGTCAAAACAGCCATCAAAATTGCTGATGTGCTCAAGGAAATGGGCTTTAACGTTGCTTTCTTGCGTAGCCAAAAATATGTTTTGAAAAAGCTTGCAAGCCTGAATGCTCAAGAGCTAAAACTGATTAAGCGAGCGTTTGCTGAGAACAAGCATCCGAGGTTCATGAAGGAATTCAGCTTTCACGATCCCTATGGAAAAAGAAAATTCTATGAAAAATCTCTAGAATCGGCAGACTTGGAAAAGCTGACAAAACTCATAGGCATCTGCGGCATGCTGCTGCAAACCAAAGTCTATCTCTTCTGGGATAATTCGCAAAGGTTGGACCATGATTGAAGTTAGATTGGAGTGCAAGAATGTCAGTATAGAGAAGATTCTCAGCTGGCCTTCTAAGTTCCCCGACTCTTTTGAGTACAAAATCTGGGAGTACAATGGCAGAATCTACTTTAGAATCAAAGCAAGCACGATGCAAGAACTGAAAGAGATAACGGGCAAGCTCAGGGAAATCTGTGAGTTTCGGTTCTTGAGAGTCGGCTATACTCTGCCGTGGTGGAAGAGATGGATCAAGTCGACCTTGCATCGCTAAAAGAATTTGTCATGGCAAAATTGGGCGACTACCCTTTTACTCGCAAGGTTATTTTGGAAGAAGAGCCGATGGTCCCAAGCCATGAATTCTTGATAAAGGTGAAAACATGGCTGAAATTGCTGGAAAAAGAAATCGAGTACAATAGGCTAGTCTGAAAACCTCAAAATTGCTTTGTTGTTTGGCAGCATGGCAACAAATTCCCATCCATCCTGCAAATGATTTCCAACATCATCCATGTGAACAAGCTTTTGGACCGAACCATTATTCTTCAAGCCATCATTTCCAAGCAACCTTCCTCTGATCAATTTCTGGAATTCTTCATCAGGGAGTTCCAGATACTCTTCCTTTATCTCGCTAGGCTTGAATCCAGCGACAAGCATCAGCTGCTTTTTAAGTTCCTTCCTTACATCACTTCCTTCTTCTAATTCGATGGTTTGCAAGTATTTTTGGGCTTTCCGGTAAGACTCCCTCATTTCCTCAATTACCTCGGGAGGAAGCCTCTGCTTGTTCAAAGTATAGCGTGCTTCTATGTCACCTTTATGCCCCATCCAGAACTGCCTGTAATCTCTCAGAATAAGTCCTTTCGACTCAGCCAGCATAAGCTGAGTGTCAAAATAAGACCGCAGCACATAAGGTCTCCAAGGAAAGCCAGCTTTTCGAAGACCTTTTCTTATAATATCGGCTATGTTTATTGCACGGATGAAGTCTTTTTTTGCAAACTTCGGATTAATAAGAGGCGAATCGCCGTTCAACATCTCACCTCTTCTCATTCTTAATTCCAAGTACTCCCTAAGATACTCACAGCCCTCCTGGCTCAGAAAAGTGAAGTATTGGTGCCCAGCCTTGCTCAAGTTTTTTCTAACCACGATGAGAGTTGGGATCTTTTCAAACCATGCTTTACCATCATTGATTTTTAGCTCCGGAAAATCCTTAAGCAGCAATCCGTCTTTTCCTTGATAATCACCGATGACTCCTATTCTCAAGCCTGAGTGCGCAACCAAAGCAGAGGTGGCTCTCGCTTTTTCATCTCCAGCAAGGAAAATCCTTCTCAATTCCTCATTGGTCGGTATCCTCTCATTTTCTAAGGAGGGTGTGTCTCCAGCTCCTCTTACCTTTATTTTTCTCCTTACTTCTTTATCGTTAAAGATTAGCCAGCTTTTCACTGCCTTTAAAATGGATTGGATGTAGCTGCCAGCGCAACCCTTTTTCTCCATCTCGGTAACAGAATCAAGCAAAAGATTATAGATTCTCTTGTCTGGCATTCTAATAAGCTCACTGTGAGTTACTTTAAAGCTCTCGCAGAAACCTCCAAGTCTTCTGAGGTATATGTCTGCTGTAATCAAAGAACCTCTTGCGACGTTATCATGCCAACGTTTGATGTTCTGGTCTTTGAGTAGGTGAGAGTACCTTGTTTTCGTCATAGTATATATTTGCATCGAAAAGGACTTAAAGACTTAAACCCGAATGTATATGGGCCCAGTGGGATTTGAACCCAATTGGGTTTAAGTCCATGCCTCCTAAACGTCATTTTATGACGTTTTTGTCCATTGTTTATAGTATGAAATTCTTAGCTTATATAAGTCAATGGGAGAATAGCTCAGAAAACCAAAAAGACGGAACCATTCGAAGCTAACAATCAAGCGCCTAAGAACCCTTCCCTAAGCCTGTAGTACACCTCAGCCTCTTCGAAAAATTTCACTAAGTCCTCATAGGACTTGAATTGATATTTTTCCTTGACATTGACGTATGGTTCAGTGTTTATCCATTTCTCGAACTTGGAGCGGTTTTCAACTGGAGACACAATCAAGAATTTCGCCTCTAAACCCACGGCTTGGTAGAGCCTATGCAGTGCCTCTCTCATTGTGCCCTTGTCTTCAACCTCGAAGAAATAGTACGGGGGCTTGTCCGCGAACCAGATAACATCCACTTTGTCCATGTCCCTTATTCCCCTGAATTTTTCTGGTATATCTTGCAGTTTTGCGAGTTCGCTTAGCTTCTGTCCTTCATACTTCTTGGACGGGTTCGCAACATACGTTTTGTAGCCAAGTCTGTTTCCCAGTTTCAGAAGGATTCCCATGACATCCCAGTGGCTGAGCTCGGGTATCTCGATTTTTTTCTCAAACTTAGGCGCTTCCCCAGCTTCCTTCTCGAACCTTGCGTAGCCACCTAGTCGTTTTGTGCACATCCAATGACAAAACATATCGAATCTGTCGAATGACTCGAAAAGTGGAATTCCAGATTTCTTCAGCAATTCGTCTACTATCTTTATGTTTTCGAAGTATTCTTCGAGCCTGTTGCTGATGATTTCCTCATTCAAAATGTAATTCACGGTGTCCACAGTCTTGCTGTTTATTACCAGCAAACTGGAATCTAAGCAGTAGAGTATCGGAGAAATCATGCCAGTCTGAAAACCCTTGCTGTACTCGCTCTTGACGAATTCATCAATGTGCTTTGGGTTTTTGTCTTTGACCAGCCCGTCTATCAATTCGAACAGGCTTTCAGCCACCTTCGGCCAGTTCTCTTTTTTCTGCCAACCGATATTCTCGAACCATCTTTTTATGTCCTTGGTGATGGCTGGCCAGGTGCTTGCACGATAGCCTTTCTCTCTTGTATATTTTGTATCGCTGTGCGGAAGCAGTCTTCTCAAGACATCCTCAGTGATGTCTTTTCCCTTTTCATGTTTTACCTCGATTTCGCCAAAAACCTCCTTGACCTCTTTCTTTTCTTGGTCATAATACCGCAGATGAGTTTTACCCTGTTCCGTCTGTAGATACTTTTCTCTGAATTCGTCCGATAATGCTTGAAATTTGCTCTTTTGTTCCTCGGTCAGTTCGACCATTTTCTCAGGTCCTTCCGTCACTTAAGTGCTATCATGTTAGGTTTAATATTAACTGCTTTTTGGGAGTACATTGCATGTTGAAAAGAATATGAGACATAGAGTTGTCCGTTTTGCAATCAAGAATAAATAAACTGTTTTCAAAATCTAAACTATGCTCGAGGATGACATTGTGGCATGCCCAGTGTGTGATCATGATCTGAATGTGAAAATCTTAAGACAAAAAAGAATAGCTTACATAGTTCCTGAGGATTGTCCTAACTGCAAGACTTCTGCAGCAAGGATTGAAAAATTGCTTAACTACCGCGGTCCCAAGATAAAAACTGAAAGAAGCTACATAAAACTAGACCCCAGAGGATAGTTTCTGGGCTTGTTGACATATGTGTAAACAGATATGCAAAAGCATAAAGGTTAAAAAATGCATTTAATTTCGATGATAAAATGCCAAAAAATGATAGCTTAGCCGACAAGATAATTCAATTGTTGGAAAAAGAGCCTGGTCAATCGGTCAAGGAAATGGCTAATCATCTGGGCGTTAACCGAACCTTTCTTGCTGGATATTTAAAGGCGTTGGAAGACAAAGGTTATATTAAATTGAGGAAAATCGGACCGGCTAAAGTATATTTCAACAAAGGAAAAACGAATAGGTGATGGAATGAGTACTGAAGAGAAGGAAAAAGCAGCATTCAGCGAACCATCCATAAAGCCAGATAGCATACTCGAAGGTCCTTTTTGGCCAGAACGAATAAAAGTTGTTTCTGTTAAGCGAATTGGCACTAGCACAGAGATATGTGGTGTTGGTACAAATACTGGGAAGTTTTATCCACAAATTTTTACAGAAAAGGATTTGCAAAAAATAAAAACAGTTGAGCTGAGGAGAAAAGATTTCTCCGGAGATGCTGACGCTTTCTTCTTATCTATGGAAGGGAAAAGAATACGATTCGCGTTCCAGTTCGACCCTTTGTATGCTGTTAATGTTTCGCAGATAGATCCTTTGCCTCATCAAATTGATGCTGTTTATCATTACATCTTAAGGCATCCGAGAATTAGGTTCCTGCTTGCTGACGACCCAGGAGCAGGCAAAACCATCATGGCTGGGTTGATACTCAAGGAGCTCAAGCAGAGAGGGCTTGTTGATAAAGTACTCATTGTTATTCCCGGTCATCTCAGAGATCAGTGGGTTAGAGAATTAAAAGAAAAGTTCGGTGAGACTTTCAGAGTTCTCGATAGAGCTGTAATGGATGCATCTTGGGGACGAAATGTCTGGAATGAGGAAAATCAAGCAATCACTTCAATGGATTTTGCTAAACAAGAAGATGTCATGGTGAGCTTGGCTGAAGCGAAATGGGATTTGGTAATAGTTGATGAAGCCCATAAGATGGCAGCCTATGAATATGGCGGGCAGATGAAAAGAACAGAGAGGTACAAGCTTGGAGAGCTCTTGTCGCGAAATAGTAATTTCATGCTGTTTCTAACCGCAACCCCTCACAGAGGTGACCCACACAATTTCAAGTTATTCTTAGACTTGCTTGAGCCAGGATTCTTTGCAACACTTGAAATGCTCAATGAATCAATAAAGAACAAGGACAACCCCCTCTTTCTCAGGCGCTTAAAAGAGGATTTGAAGGGCTTTGACAAGGCGCCTTTGTTCCCTCCAAGAAAGGTAATAACTGTCAAGTATCGTCTAAGCGATGATGAAAAGCGTCTCTACAATGCTGTGACAGAATACGTGGAAAAATACTACGATAGAGCTGTACAAAAAGACAAAAGGAATGTTGCTTTTGCTCTTTTGATTCTTCAAAGACGCTTAGCTTCGAGTTTAAGAGCAATACGAATGTCTCTTGTAAGGAGAAGAGATAGGCTTAAGGAATTGTATGAACAAGGAACGATAATTCAAGAAGCGGGATACATAGATGAAGAAGCTCTAGAGGATTCTCCTGAAATAGAGAGATGGAGAAGAGAGGATGAATTGCTTACAAAGCTTACTTCTGCTGAAACACTTGATGAGCTCAAAGATGAAATTGAGAGACTTAATGAACTGATCAAATTTGCAATAGACGCTGAGAAAAAAGAAATCGAAACAAAACTCACTCAGCTCAAAAAAGTAATGGACGAAGAGAAGTTGGGGAGGAATGGAGAAAAGCTGCTTATTTTTACAGAATCAAAAGACACACTTGAATATCTTGTCGAGAAAATCAAAAGCTGGGGGTATTCTGTTAACTATATTCACGGTGCAATGAGTCTTGACAAAAGGATAAATGCAGAGCATGAGTTCAAAGAAAAGACTCAGATAATGGTTTCTACTGAAGCTGGAGGAGAAGGAATAAACCTTCAGTTCTGCTGGCTCATGGTTAATTATGACATTCCTTGGAATCCGAATAGGCTTGAGCAAAGAATGGGAAGAATACATAGGTATGGGCAGCAGTTTGAAGCGCACATCCACAACCTCGTAGCAATTGATACTAGAGAAGGCAGAATTCTCGAAACTTTGTTCAACAAGCTCGATATCATTAGGCTACATCTGGGAAGCGACAGAGTTTTTGATGTGATAGGCGACGTATTGCCCGGAAGAAGCCTTCAAGACCTTATCATAGAGGCAATAACAAACAAAAGGTCAATGGATGATATACTGAAAGATATCGAAAGGATTCCTGACGAGGAGGCTATCAAAAGGGCAAAGGAAGCAACACTTGAAGGACTGGCAACAAAGCATATTGATTTAAGCCGTATTCTGGGTGAGGCAAGGATTGCAAAAGAAAATAGGTTAGTGCCAGAGTACATCGAGAAGTTCTTTCTCAAAGCTTCAGATAAGCTTGGGATCAAGGCAGAAAAAAGAAAGGATGATTTTTGGAGAATACCCAATGTTCCTTATGACCTGAGAAATGTGCCATTTGAATTTAAAATAAAGTTTGGAGAGGTCTTTAAAGAATATAGCAAGTTTTCATTTGAAAAGGAGCAAGCATTCAAGGGACAAGCAGACTTTGTGGCTCCTGGGCATCCTCTTCTTGAAGCTGTTGTGGAGAGAGTTTTTGAAAAATATAGGGAGGATGTTGATAAAGGTGCAGTCTTCTTAGACCCTTCAGGTAGCATGAACGGTTTCATTTGGTTTTTGGAGGGAACGATAAATGACGGCACTGGATCTATAGCAGGCAAGAGAATTTTTGCCTTGTATCAAGATAACCAGAATAATATCAGACAGGTTTCTCCGTCAGTTCTCTGGGATCTGAAGCCCCATCATGCTTCGCTGACCACGGAATTGCTGAGTTTAGCACCTAATGAAGACTTGATAATAGCACATGGTGTAGAGGAGGTTTTGCCAAGATATCTTGATGAGTTGAAAAGACAGAGAGAACATGATGCAGAAATCAAAAGAAAATATGGAGTAAAGTCTCTTCAAGAGCTTATTCTGCAATCTGAAGGAAAATTACTTGATTATGAAACGAGGAGAGCTAAAGGAGAAAATATTCCAGAAGCTACTGTTCAGAACGAAAGAAGAAACAAAGAAGATTTAGAGAGAAAGAAGGTTCAGCTTGAGAAGCAGATAGAGTCAGAAGTTCATCTTTTATTGTCCTCACCAAAAATTCTTGGAGTGGTGGCTGTTCTTCCTAAGATTCCAGTAGATGACATGCTAAAAGAAGATAAAGAAATTGAAGAGATTGGGATGAGGGCATCGATGGCGTTTGAAATTGCTCAAGGAAGAAGCCCTGAAGATGTAGCTGCTCAAAACCTAGGGTTTGACATACGCTCCAAAGCATCAGACGAGAGCATCAGATACATAGAGGTTAAAGCAAGGGCTAGAGATGGAAAGATAGCACTTACGCCGAATGAATGGCTAATGGCTCATAGACTTGGAAATGAATATTGGCTTTATGTTGTAATTGCCAGTGAAGGACCCGTAGAGAAACTAATACCTTACAGAATACAAAATCCAGCAGAGAAGCTAAAGCCAGAGGAAGAAGTAGAGGTTGTTAGGTTTATTGTAACAGATTGGAAGAGTGCAGCTGAAAAAGTATCAGTAGGTGGCTGAATGGAAGATAAAAGGCTTATTGAAGTTGATTTTCCCTTAAAGGAAGTGAGTGAAGAATCGGTTAAAGAGAAAATTATGCGACGTGGACACATTTCTACTCTTCACATATGGTGGGCTAGGCGGCCATTAGCCTCGTCAAGAGCAACCACTTTTGCAGCTTTAATTCCTGCACCCAAGAATCATGAGGAGTTAAGGAAAAAGCTCGATTTCATTGCTAAGCTTTCAAAGCTGGAAAATTCCTTAAACTATAATTTGATAGAACAAGCACGGAAGGAGATCAAAGAATTTTCTAGTGGCAGAGCACCAAGAGTTTTAGATTGTTTTGCTGGTGGTGGCTCTATCCCATTAGAAGCTTCGAGGCTCGGTTGTGAAACTTATGCTTTAGAATACAATCCTGTTGCAGTATTAATACTACGGTCTGTACTTGAATATCCTCAAAAATATGGAAAAGAAAAAACGAAAGTTGAAGGCGGGCTCCATTCAGCAGGCAATCCTTTAGTAGAAGACGTAAAGAAATGGGGAAATTGGTTATTAGAAGAGGTTAAGAAGGAAATAGGTAAGTTTTATCCTTCTGATCCTGACGGGAGTATTCCCGTTGCTTATATCTGGGCTAGAACAATAAAATGTCAGAATCCGTCTTGTAGGACTGAAATCCCATTAATAAGGCAATCGTGGCTTGCTAGGAAAGCGGATAAGAAAGTAGCGTTCAAGATAATAGGTGATAAAAAGAATAAGTGGATAGATTACAAAATTGTAAAAAATACAAAGATAGATTTTGATCCTTCGATAGGTACAACAAGAAAGGCCACAGTTTTCTGCCCAGTGTGTGGAGCTGGTATAGATGATAAAACTGTTGGGAAAGAAGCACGTGTGGGAAAAGTAGGCCAGAGACTCGTGGCTGTTGTACTTCATAAATCCAGTGGAGGTGGAAAAGAGTACAGAGTAGCGGTGGATAAAGATCTTAAAGTATTTGAAGACTCTGAACAATTTCTTGGGAAGAAAATTAAGGATTGGAAAGGGGATTTTTCTCTTATTCCAGATGAAGACCTACCGCCAATAGGAACTTTGGGTTTTAGAGTTCAAAGATATGGTGTGCTTAAATGGGGCGACCTGTTCAATGGAAGACAAAAACTTGCACTGATAACATTTGCAGCGAAAGTCAGAGAAGCATATCAGAAGATGGTTGAAGATGGATATAATAAAGAATATGCCAAAGCAATTGCAACATATTTGGCTTTTATTGTAAGCCGATTGGCAGATTTTAGTAACGCTTTTGCAGAGTGGAGACCTCAGCAAGAAATGTTTTCTCATCTTTTTGCAAGACATGCAATACCAATGAAATGGGATTATGTGGAACCAAATCCCTTCTCACCGGTAACCAATATCGTTGAGAGTATGTTTGGTCAAATACTCCGAGCAATCGAAAATTTGGTAAAGGGGCGCTTTGACGAAGCAAAAGTCTATTTTGGCTCCAGTCTGAACCTACCTTTTCCGAACGAATTTTTTGACGCTGTAGTAACAGATCCCCCTTATTATGACAATGTGTCCTACTCCGACCTCTCCGACTTTTTTTATGTATGGTTAAAAAGAATCATTGGAGACCTTTATCCCGACTTACTTACAACTCCCCTCACACCAAAAACTCAAGAAATAATCATGCACCCAGTCAGGCATGGAAACGACGTCAAAAAGGCAAAACAGTTTTTTGAAGACAAGATTAGTCAATCTTTCAGAGAGATTTATAGAGTCTTGAAACCCGATGGTATAACTACGATAGTATTCGCCTATAAATCTACTGAAGCATGGGAAACTATTATTAATAGCCTTCTGAAATCAGGCTTAGTACTTACTGCCTCTTGGCCAATTCATACCGAGATGAAACAAAGACTAAGAGCGATGGGAAGTGCCGCATTAGCATCTTCAGTTTATATGGTGTGTAGAAAGCGCACAAAGGAAAAAATCTCGTATTTCAACGAAATCAGAGGAGAAATTGAAAGCAGAATCGAAGAAAAACTTACACAATTTTGGGAACAAGGCATAAGTGGTGCGGACTTCTTTGTTAGCGCGATAGGCCCAGCCGTGGAAGTTTTTGGAAAATACTCAAAAGTTGAGAAGTTATCTGGTGAAGAAGTTTCTGTTCAAGAATTACTAGAGTATGTAAGAAAGATTGTGAGTGAATTTGCTTTAGAAAGAGTTTTGAAAAGAGCCGACTTGGGAGGAGTTGATGCTGAAACAAGATTTTACCTGCTGTGGAGATGGACTTTTAACAATGCTAAGGTGCATTTCGACGATGCGATAAAACTTTCTCGACCAATGGGCATTGAGCTTACACAATTATGGGATGGCGGAGGTTTCGTTAAGAAGGAAAAGGAATTCATTAAAGTGCTAGACCCGAAAGAAAGAGCAAAAGACTCCGCTTTCCTAAGAAAAACGAAGTTCACTTCGATGATAGATGTTCTTCATCATATCGTAATATTGTGGGAACGAGGAGAAAAAGAAAAAATTCAGGAGATTTTAAATGAGACGGGATATGCTGCAAACGAAATTTTCTGGCAAACAGCCCAAGCTATCTCAGAGATTCTCCCACAAGGAGATAAGGAAAAACAATTACTTCAAGGTTTTCTTTATGGTAAGGAAATATATATTAAAGAAGCAGCTAAAGGGAAAAAAACTTTGTTAGACTTTACGGAGAGTGGTTAAATGAGTATGAAACCTTGGTGGCAAGTAGCAGTTCCTCACAAAGACATTAGGGAAGGAAGACTGGAAGAAGCCATATTTGCAGCCAGTCTTGGAGATGTATTTAAAAACAAAGGACCTATAGACTATCGTGACCCAGAAACTTTCTTTAGAAAGACTTACTTCACTACTGGATTGACTAACCTTATTGGATCAGTTCTATCCAAGCTATCTGGCAAGGGAAAGGGTGATACAGTCATTCAAATTCAAACACCTTTTGGTGGCGGCAAGACTCATGCTTTGCTTGCTTTGTATCACACTTTCAAACATGGCGATAAGGTTTCGCATCTTGACATAATAAAGAAAATTTTGAAAGAAAACAAAATTCCTAGTATTCCCGAAACAAATGTTGTTGTTTTTGTAGGCGAGTATGCTGACCCTTTAAAAGGCAGAACCTTATGGGGCGAGATAGCCTACCAGCTCAAATCCTATAAACTCATGGAAGCATACGACAAAAAAAGAGTTGCTCCTGGAAAAGAGTTAATATCTGACCTTCTTTCCAAGAACCAGCCCGTCCTGATACTGATAGACGAGCTTCTGCAATACATAGTAAGAACTATGGGGGTAACAGTTGAAGAAGGCACGCTGAAAGGTCAAGTTCTAGCCTTTCTAAAATCACTTACTGAGGCTGTTGCAGTTAGCGATAACTGTGCTTTGATTGCAACTCTTCCATCAAGCGTTACAGAAGGTTTTGAAGAAGCAGAGAAAGCTGAGAGAATTCTAAATGAGCTTCAGAAAATTTTTGGAAGAGTAGAGAAAATCTACACGCCGGTAGAAGGCGAAGAAATTTATGAAATCATAAGAAAGAGACTGTTTGAAGAGCTTGGTGACATAAAAGAGCATAGAGCAATTGCAGAGATATACTTCAATATCTACCAAAAGCTTGGTGAAGACATTCCATCTGAATGCAAGGAAGTTGCATACAAAGAAAGAATGGTAAGAGCATATCCTTTCCATCCTGAAACAATTGATACACTTTTTGAAAGATGGGCAACTATTCCAACTTTCCAAAGAACTAGGGGGGCTTTAAGACTATTAGCAGAAGTTATTGCAGACCTATTCAAAAAAGAACATCCTGCTCCACTGATACAGCCAGCACACATAAACCTTGCAAACTCAGGAATAAGAAGAGAATTTGTCAAGCACATAGGAAACGAATTCGAAAGCGTTATAGCAGCAGATATTGATGGGTCAACAGCAAAGGCTCCAAAGATAGACAGAGCAATGGGAACTGAATACTCAAGATTCAAGGTGGCAACAGGTCTTGCCACTTCAATATTCTTCTACTCGTTTAGTGGTGCAGAAAGAAAGGGAGTAACTGCTCAAAGGCTTAGACTAGCGTTCTTGCGTGACGGAATACCTCCAGCCATAGTGAGCGATGCTGTTAAAAAACTGGAAGATGAACTTTGGTTCCTTCATTTTGAGAAGAGCTTTTACTATTTCAGCAACGTGGTTGGTCTCAATCGAGTCATTATAGACAAAGAAGAAGCAATCAAGGACGAGGACATAGAAGAGGAGATAAGAAAAAGGATTGAAAAAATCGCTGGCACGGATTTCGATGTCTATATCTGGCCAAAACTGAACAGCGATATCCCAGACAATAAGAAATTGAAACTCATAGTTCTTTCGCATTACTTCATGGTGGATGACCCGCTCACAGAACAATTCGTCAGAGACATTATCAACAAGTACTCAACTGGATTTAGAACCTACAAAAACACATTACTATTTTTAATAACAGACCCGAATGAATATGAAGGCTTCAAAAGATCTGTTCGTCGCTTTCTTGCTCTCGATGCGATAAAGACAGACAAGGAAACTATGAAAAGGCTAATAGAAGAAGATAGAGAGCGTGTTGACCATAAGCTGAAGGATACCGATTCTTCTATAGCTACTAAGATTCTTTCAGTTTATCGGCATGTGGCTAAGGCTTCGAAAGATGGAATCGCAACGTTCAACTTGGGCATACCTACTGTAGGCGAAAGGTTAACTCTTGCGAGATGGACTAAAGACTATCTTAAAGACCAAGAAAAACTGCTAGACAAAATCTCTCCCAAGGTTTTATTGGAGAGGACATTTTCCAAAGATGATGAGCGCAAAACCATTGCAGAAGTGTGGGAATCATTTCTGAAGTTTCCAGACCTCCCTATACTAGAGGGTGAACATGTTCTCAGAAATGCTGTAATCCAAGGAGTTCAGAATGGGACATTTGGGCTTTTGGTTGATGATAAAGTTCGATACGGGGAAATGATTTCCTCAACAGAGATATCAGAAGAGGCTTTCGTTTTGAGAAAAGAAGTTGCACACAAAATGAAGGAAGAGATGGGCGTACCAGTCAGCATTGAGATAAAACCTTCAACAGAAGTGCCAGGAGGTATAAAGGTTCCTGAGAGAGAGGGCATAAGAAGGATTACACTCAGAGCAAGCGTGCCATGGGATAAGCTCTCAGAACTGATGCGAGGCGTTTTTACACCGCTCAATCAAGAGGGAGCGCAGATATCATTAGAAGTTAAGATAGAGGCGCAATCCGAACAAGGGATAAGCAGAAACACTGTGGACCTGAAAATAAAAGAGACATTGAATCAAATCGGAGCAAATGTTTTGGAAGAAAAAGAAGAATAGTTTTGAAAAATCTAAGGCACGATTAAAGAATGAATAATATGAAAGCATTTGGAAAAGAACTTGGTTATCCACCGAGCTGTTAAGATACAAAATTGATATAGAAGGAAGCTTTGGGTGAAGAGTCAGATCAAAGGCACTTTCATCCTTCGACGCAAAGGGCGTTTCTTCAAGGTGATTACTACAAGACATACAGGTAGTAATTGGTGGAGGTTTGAATGCAAGGACTTGGAAACAAGGCAGAGCCGAATATTCAATTTTGAGATGTTGGGCATGCTTGAAGCGATGGATGCTGCAGCTTCTGTTACCAAGCACCCAGAAGATATTTTGTTAATGGACTTGGACAACCAAGGCAAGTGGGCGATTATGACGAAAGACCAGATAAGCAAAGCTTTGAAGAAAAGACCAAAAGGAGTTTGAATCGAAGATTAATTGAATTTCTATTGTTAAAAATGTCCTTCTCTTTCACGAGAGCACTTTTCCACTTTCTATGTCAAAGAATATCTTTGATGTGCCAGGGTTGTAAGGTGTTTCACTCAATTCTCTTTTTATTCGTTCAAGGTCATCTTTCTTCCCAAACACAACTAAAACCCCAATTTCATAATGAAGTGGCTCTGCTTTGAATTCTTGTAGTATTCTCAAGTCTTCATTGATATCTTCTATCGGATTCTGTGTGCTTTTGAACTGGATGATTGCAACGTTCTTTTCAGTGCCAGGTATATGAAAAACGAAGTCTGGAATTCTAGGTATATCTCGATAATGTTTGTCAAGCTCTCCATGTAGAACGAAAGGAAAATTAGCTCGTCTCATACGCTTACGAAACTGATGATAGAATTCATAGCAAAGAATGCGCTCGTAAAGATGGCTTTCATACGGATGGCGATATTGCTTTTCGATTGCCTCTAGCGATTCTACTACCAATTTAACAAACTCATTTGTTTCCATATCATTCACAATCAATCAATTAACCTTTTGGACATAAAAGTTCGCGTTCTAATAAAACACGACCTTTTCAATGAAAAACTTAAGGCTACTCAATTATAAGATTCAATTTGAGGAAGTGAACGAATGTCTCTCCAATTGGATGACTACGAGAAAGCTTTGATAGACAAAAAGAAAGAGTTTTCGCCTGACTGTGAGCCCTTGATAGTGGACTTGCTAAGATTGTTTGATAACTGCATACGAAAGAATCCGTCACTTGTCGAGTCAGCAACTAGTAATGGAGACGTCAAAAAACTTGTCGATTTCTTTTCCAGGTCGAAGGTCTATGAACTGTTCTACGGTCTTTGGGACAAGCAACTTGGTAAGGAAGTTGAAAAATTCACATTCAGTAAGAGAAATCTGTTACATATTTTTCTGCCAATTTTTCTTCAGGAGATTGAAGGCCCTTTGAAAAAGCAGTTTCTTCTCATCAATTATCTATTAGAATTGGACCAAGGCAGAAAATTAAAATGGTCGGTATATGCATACAAGGCGACGAAAAAGCGGAAAATGCCTAAGTACATAAAAGAAATAGTAAATGAGGGAGTCACACTTTCAAGTCATTATCCTGAGATAAAAAACATGTACTCTGGACTCGTTGTTGATAACAAAATCCACTACATAAATCTCATCAGAAAATGCATTGCACATAGCGCCTACCTAATTGAAGGGCAAGAAAATGATTTGATGGTAATTTTCCCTAGCTCTGAAGGGAACTTGAATTGGGCATTCAGGCAAACGTGCGAAATAATGACGATGACTTTTGATTTGATACTAATTCTGCATGTTGCTATTCATTTGGGCATTCGTAGGAAAGAGTTGAAACTTCAGCACATGTGAATTTCAAACAGAAAAAAGAGGGAATTTGCGGGAACATTGCCACTCTAGTTATTAGAAACCATATAAGAACAAAAAGAAAAAAAATAGCGAGTTACCCTTGGAATTAAGAAAGTCAGGCTTCTGAAACCGTGACCTTCTCGACTTTCTTCAGCCAAGGAATCCTCGCTGGCTCTCTGGAAAGCTCCGTAATGATTTCTTTCTCAATCTCTCGCTTTGATTTCTCCTTGCTTTCTTCCAGAAGAGAGATCACAATGACGGCTTTCTTGACCATCTCAACTCACCTCCTTGACTTCCTTGGTTACAAGCAATCCTTCAGGCGTCTGCCGCAAGGTCACTCTGTCGCCCTTCTGAAAACCAAGAGCCGCAAGAACCTCTTTGTTCAAGTACAGAAAGCCATACTTGTTGATTGAAGTCTCCGCTGGAAACGTTTGCTTGTTTTTCTCTTTCATGAGATCACCTCCTTGGGCTTCTGCATCTGTGCGAATCATTTTTGCATAGCTTATCCATCAGTCGTCAAGAAACCTTTTCTCTGACGCTCTATTAAAAATCTGTTAAAATCGGGGTTGTAATAGCAAAAGAGCGATAATTCGAGGCGATTGTCGTTTAAGCAGCCAAGCCTGAGGGATGAAGTCGCAAGCAAGCCTGTTAAACAATAACAAAAGCGTCTTAAACCTTTTTAAAAGAAATTTATTGCCCCCTAAAATTCTAATTTTAGTAAAGCATGCTATCACTTTTCGACATCTAGGCAATAAATATAACTCGGACAAGACACACAATCTTAAGTTGCAATCCGAGGGGAATCCCCGTGCATTCGAATCAAAAACTTCTGTTAGATCCTATCCAGCTTTTTAACGAACTAGACAAAAGCAAATCTTCAATCAGGAATCTGAGAAAAGCACAGACCGAGGTACTGACGAGATATTTTAATGAAATTCAAACGAGACGACGTATCGGAATAAAATTACCAACAGGTTCTGGAAAGAGCCTGATTGCAATTTTGATCCTTGAAGCTTGGAGGAAAGCTGGTAAGGTAGTCGCGATATTGACAGCAAACAAGGGTCTTGCAGAGGATATGAAAAAAAGATGCGATGAAATTGGGGTGCCTAGTGCAACCATCTTTGGCTCTGAAGGGACCTCAGAATATCGAATAGAAAGGACTCGTAATCTTAGAAAATACAAGAAGGGAGAAATACTTGGGATATTCAACTACCATGCATTCTTATATGGAACTGAATACAGGCAAGAAATCTATCCGCCAGACATTCTCGTTGTAGACGATGCAAGCGACTTTGAGACTGTTCGTAATGACTTTTTCACAATACGCATTGAGAGACAAGGGCATGAAAAGGTATACAATGAAGTGCTCCAAGGTCTTCTTCCTCATTCCCATTTATACCCCAACATCCAGGATTTTGTAAGCCGTACTGCAAGACAGCCCGACATTGAGCTCGTTTTCTTTACTCATGCTCCCGTCGCTTGGTCGGTTTTGCGGAAACATATATCAGAGCTTATGAAAGATGACAATTTCAGATTCTCATATGACAGAAACCGAGACTATCAATCATCACTGCTGATTTTTATATCAGAAGAGGCTATCGAATTAAAACCACTTTTGATTCCTGAGGAATCTCTGAAAATGGGCTCAGCAAAGCAGATAATATTTATGAGCGCAACACTTCCAGACGAGGAACTTCTCCATAAAATCTTTGGGATAAGGAAGGACCAAATTCACGTTGTAGATGAAAGCTCACTATCAAAAGATGCATATGACGAAATCAAAACCATGGGCAAGCGACTGATATTCCCTTTGTATGGTGCGGACTTGGATGAACATATGCGCAAAGACATAATAGGAACCTTGGCTGAGCTTCACAAAAAATTACTCATCCTAGCGAACTCTAATTACGATGCAGCGGGAATTCAGAAATACTTACAATCTAAAAACGTGCCCACACTTGTTTACAAAACCTCAGACGACTGTGAGCTTTTTGCTCGCGGTATGAAATTGGGTGTTCTAATCTGCGCCAATAGATATTTCGGGCTAGATTTTCCAGGAGATACCTGCAAAGTTGCAGTTATTGTGAAACTGCCCGCATTCTGGGATGCTGTCGATGCTTTTCAGTTTAGTGTTCTAAACAATTCGCTTTATACGGAACAGAGAATAGGCAGCAGACTAACACAATCCTTCGGTAGATGTAACAGACTTGTGACGGACGAGGCGTTATACTATGTTTTGGATTCTAGACTTTTGGCCAGATTAACAGGCGAAGAACAATATCTGAGGTATTTGCCTTGCACTATGTATGCTGAATTGGTAACTGGCTACTATCTATCTGAAGGAGGGCTTGTCAAGCCCGCAATAGAATATGGACAAAGTTCTTTTTTTGGAAAAAAGGATGAGAAATATGAAAAGTACCTGCAAGAAGAGATAACAAAGTGGGTTCCTAAGAAATCAAAAGGGTTTATTTCGAAACATGATTTAGAAATCGAGGCTTGGGAGAAGTCTCTCACTTCAGGATTCGAAGCAGCTGGACAGCTTTTTGATTTCGTTGGCGATTATCATAAAGACAACATATCGAGTGCCGGCACAAATCTTGCTTTGTCGGCGGCATTCAACTACTATTTGTCTGCAATGAACTTCCACAATGCCTATATGCACTACGGCAATGTAAGCGATAAGAAACACTGCCGAGATGAGTTAAAAAAAGCCATTGACACAGCGGGCAGTAGTAGCTGGTTCAATCGCCTTAGAGCCATTTTCAACGAACTTGTCGAGGAAGAAGCTGAGAAGCTTCCCATAGACATAGCGCGTCTGGATTCAAGGAGAATAAAGGAGCAGATAGTTTTGGAATACGATGAATTTATAAACCGAAATACATCCAAAGACAAGAATTGGAAAGATGCTTTCGACCAAAATACAAAGTATATTACTCAAGGTTCGCATGGGCAAATGCTTATGGGCTTGCAGCAAGTTTTTGAACTGATGGGATACAAGGTCAGACGAGGCGACAATTCGAAAGGAGAACCAGATTTAATCGTTCGCTCACCATCTCTCGTTAATAAGCACCAACTTTCCACTGAAGCTAAAACGAGAGAAAAAGGCGAAGAAACCCTCACTGATGACGTTCGAGAGACCTTGGCAGACGCTGGAGTTATTGAAAGGCAAGTTACTGACTATCAAACTTATCCGATGTTGATTACGCAAAAGGAAGAAATTGTCCCCAAGGCTACAGAGATTGCTAAACAAAAAGTGAGAATTCTTACAGTATCGGTGCTTTTGATCCTCTTGGAGGAGATTCGCAAAAGAATTGAGAAATGGGAGAGTCTTCCTCAAGGTCAGAAAACATCATTTATTGATAACGTGATATCACCTTACGAAATACAAGAACTTGCAAAACCATCAGAGCAACCATTTGCTCAAAAGAACGAATTGGAAAAGATTCTTGCAAAATAACAAATTTTCATAACCTAATGGTGTAAGAGATACATGGCTGTCGGATGGCTCTCTTCCTAATCAATGTCTTCTTAGCCTTCATGCTTATCTAACTCTTCTTCTGATACAAAATCGCTTTCGTCAGGTGATAGGTGATACCTATTTAAAATGGATCTAGCAACTGAAACCTTGAGGAATGGTCCTAATCCTTCAAGCTCTTTCACCGTATCCAATTGATACTTGAGCGTTTCAGAGTTGAAACAGTTCTTTACCTTGTGCACCATTCTGTTTGTATCGATTAAAATGACATCGAAGGTTCCCGGGACAATATAGACCGAATAGTTGTTTTCAATAAAAGTGTTCAAAGCAGCAGTAATTGCTTCTGATGCTTCTTTTGATGATAAGTGGGTGGGGTACGTCACATCATTTACTGAGAACCCTAGCTGATTTGCTCTAACCAGTTTTATCCCTGATTTGTTCTCCTTCTGAAACTCTTCCAATCTTGAGATGAAAAGAGTAGTCTTTCCGATATGGCACACAATGCCATCTGTAACAATGTCTCTGCACTCTTCATGATCGGAGGATTTGCAAAGGAAGCTTACTCTCGCAAAGCGTGTTATTTCTGTCAGACCGCCTTCAGACGAAAGTTGAGTGCGAAGTTGTTTCAACCTTGAAGAAAACATTTCATAGTTTCTCTTGTAATCCTCGTCACTGTTCATCTTCGATTTTAGATACTGATCGGGTAATTCTAGAAAAGTGAGAGCTTTAAGAACCACGGTAAGGTATTTTGACTTAGCTACATCGGGATTGAAATTCTCACCGTATTCTTTGCGACCAAATTGAACAAGGACATTTCTGAATCCTTCTAGTTGCTGAGGAGATGATTGTCCAAGAGCCCCAACGTCTCTTGCTATCGGGAAATTGGTAGCCAAGATGTATTTGAAGTTCCATTTCGTTTGTTCAGAGAATAGCTCTAGTGCGAGAAATTCGAGCATTGACTTCAAAAATTGGTCGTTATTAATTTTAAGCACTTCATCTCGATATCTAGAGCTCTTGCATTCAATCAGATATTCTACGTCATCCTTAGACGCTGTTATATCCACTGTTACATCGTAGCCCGCATTGGTTACTGTACTACTGTAGGTTTTTGGGCTTATATTAAAATAGAAATCTGTGAGGTCCAGGGATTTTCCTTCGAAACTGTGAGCCTCAGTCTTAAGAGCAGCCGCCACATGCAACTCAAAGCCAATGCCTTCCTTGGGTTGTTTAGCTGGCACATCATCACTCTCACAGGAACCATCTTGGAAGATATTTTCCTTTGGGATTCTTTTCCACGAAGTATTTCAGATACGTTGGTGTGGGGTCTCCTACTTTCCTTAGAAATCGAGTAATCATATTAGAGAAATGAATCGAAATTGGAAGTCGGATAGCTCTCTGCGAAGCCGTCTGCATTTTAGTAAGCGCATACATGTGGTAAAGAGCCTTGAGCTTTAGCTGAGAATCTTGGACATCGTGAAACGTTACTAGAATTGGATTAGGCCAGCCGAGCTTTTCTGGTTCCCATATTCCAATAGGTGTAGTTACCATTAGGAAGTCTCCGTTTGACAAAGGCAAAACCGTGCCTGCCTTCAGGCCAATGCCAGGTCCAAAATATTGCGGATTGGACACTCGTGGAATTTCATTCTTCCTTGTTGAAATTGGGATAACTGCCAGACCATAATCCTTTGCCTTTTCTCTTAAGCTTTCTAACTCGGATGGGTAGAAAAATCCGTCTTTGTGAACAATAAGGGTGGAGATACCATGTGGCAAGCTCTTAAATATTTTGTCACCATGTTGCTCAAATAATGAGGTTTCGTTTCTGAGGGGGTAAACGTCTTGATGGCTTACGTAAGCACCTTTGTTGTCAAATATTACCAATGGCGCTGAAAGTGGTATAGTTTTTAATCCTTTTGTATCAGAAGGGATTATCCTACCTACATTATACCCAAGAATCATCGAATCAGGAACAAGACCAGTTGTTACGCTGTCAGAAAGTGCACAAAGAACCGTGCCAATCTTGGCCATGATGTTGATACCGAGACCAAATAAGGCTCTTGGGTCTTGTGACTTTCCCGTTAGGGTCTTATCTCTGCTAAGAGTCTTTCTCTGGTCATCAGTGACTACTTGAACGGGGATTCCTCGTGTCATGATCGCTGTCTTCACTGTTGTGTAGATTTGCTTGGTCTCTTCAGGGGTTTTCAAGTATCTAGGAATTATGATAAGAGCACAGTGATAGCCGCGTTCTGGAAGTGCTTCTACTATTGGCAGAAAATTTTCAAGATTGAAGTCTGTCACGATTTCCTTTTCAAAAACAAGTTCTGCTCCAAAAGTCTGGCTGAAACCTCTGTAGCTACCTCTTTCCTCAGACAAAGCCTTCTTCAAGTCATTCCAGCCTGCAACAAGGTTTGAATGAACAAATACTACAAGGCGAACTTGTTTGGGAACATCAAGCGGCTTAAGCTCCGGGTGTGACATCAGGTCATTTACAGTTGCTTGGTAACCTTCGATGCCAGGAAAGATTTCAGTCGGATCTCCATACCTCAGCATGGTAACGGAAGGCGATTCGAAGATGAACCCTTTATCAAACGACTTTGTTAGATGGAATTTTGAAGGAGAAAGTCTGCTTGGATTGTAGTATATGGTTAACGGAACAGGCTTCAGTTCTACTATCTTGCCAAGGATGCTTAATTGCGATATCTGAGAGGCCCATTGAACAGCAATCTGAGGTCTCTTCTCACTCTGAGACCTAAGTATTCCATTTAACTCAGAAAAATATTTCTCGTTCAAATACTGGATGCCAGTAAAGGTGAGTGAAGGATAAGCCCAGTTTGCCGGGAAGTATCCTATTCGTGAGGAAGCAACTGTAATAAGAGGGGTTCCCTCTACAATAGGCAGATCTTGATAAAATTTGCTTGAAAATTGTTCAAAACTCCGTCCGTTGAAAGGTTCTTCGTTAAGGATGTCCGTAACCGTCTTATCGGTTATCTTCAAAAGTTTGAAAGTTCCTTCACCAAAAATGTGTACATGAGAGAAGTTGTTCAGAATAGTCTTTTCATCATGTCCCAGTTTGAGCAGATCTGCAATGGTCTGGCTATAAACAATGTGAGATTTGGGAAGTACTTGGAGGTAGAACTTGCCGCCAAACATTCTGAGCATAAAGGAAAATCCAAGGTGTATCTTAATGGGTTTCAACAAGTCATCTTTTCTGTTTTCTTCACTGACCTTCTCTGCTTGATCTGTTGAGGTATCATATACTAAACTACGTTCGCATTTCAGAGGTTTTTCCATGTTGGAACGGAGTGCCTTGTATAGTAGGTTTCTAATTATTGCATAGTCGCCTTCATTGACAGTATTAAGTTTGTCAGACGCATACATGAATATCTCGTAACCCGAATCATGAATAAAAAATGGAAAATAGTTTTCAGACTTTGGTTGGGAAAATGTCACGATTTTTAGGGCATTTTGGTAAGTCTGGACCGTCGCCTCTGTGCCTTCAAGTTCCAGCAGCCTCACAAGATGCCAAAACCTTTCCTGTTCTGTTGTGAAGAGAGCGCTCGCTTTAGGCGGAAAGTAAGGCTCGCAAATGAATCCTTGGATGGATGAGCATGCTTCCATTAGCTGTTGTTTATTTATTTCAAAGAGCTCAACATGCAGATATGAACCTTGAGTGGTCATCATGTGCCTCCTCTAACAACATAGCCTTGCAGTTCCTTCAGGTTAATCGCTTGCCCAGAATCCAAAAAAATAAAACTCCCCCGAATTCCAACAACCGAACCGTTCACAGGATTGAACCTTGGTTTAGGCTTCATATACCTTGAATGAAGAGCTTTTGGAGGTAATAGGTAGTTAAGCAGAAAGTTACAAATCTTCCTTTCAGCTTCTGCCAGGCTAACGTTACAACCACTCGTCTTGAAAGTCATTTCTGCAATGGCCTCATCGACCTTCTCCATGAGCAATTTATCATCCCTGTTCCAGCTAAGGAAGAAGTCTTGTAGTTTTTTCTCTACAGGAGGCGCTCTGCGGAAAACTCCTTTGATCCCGAATTGATTAAACAAACGAATTCTTCCTTGAAGATATTGTTTGACAGATTTTTCCATGAGGTATGCGTTCATTATTCCAATTACAGGATAAACTACGAGTGCTGAGTTTGCTCCTTGCTCAAGCAACCGCCCCACTACATTAGGTAAAAAGGCGGTACCAACTTTTAGTTCGTCCAGAAACCTAGTCACATAGAGTGCAAACATGCCACAGCAAATGTTTCCTGCGAAGTCAGGCTTTCCGCATAAGATGTCATAACCATTGCAGAGAGGCTTTCGGTAAAGGCAGAGCGAGTATTCATGGCCTTCCCGGCAATCCCAACATTGTTCACTCGATGAACCCAAGAGAAACTGTCCGAATGGATTAGAACCAGTGCGCCTTTTACACCCAACAACTTCCCTGCCGTCTTGTGAACCACGACAGAACTTAGCGATTGGCGTGAATAATAGTTTCATTTTCGATTGAACGTATACAAAATCAATAGAAGATGAGTTGGGTTTTCTAACTACAAGTGCGGACGCCCCAACTTTATAGTTCGAATATTCGTCTATGGGAGGGCTGTGCCACGCGAATTTTACGATTTGAAACAAAGATTCTTTCTCTCTCTTTACCAGATCTACAATGTATTCTCCTCTAATGGATCGAAGACGTTGATATTCGAGCGTGGCAAGTATTTTGGCGATTTCTAACAACCTGTCGTAATGATTCTTGGAGCAAACCTTAATGTTGGCTGAATAGGTGCCCAGTTGCCGTACGAAGTGATCTGAGAAGTTGATGGGCTTCCAAGTTCTTAAATCTTCCATGCATCGGACGGAAATTGAGTTGATTTTGCCAGTAATGACCCTCAGATGACCCTTCCGTAGAATGGCCAGAAGCTTGAGATAACTGCTTTCGATTTCTTCCTGCCAATTCTGACTTCTTGCCACTCTATCTGTCTCATACTCTGTTAGATAGTCAGAGACATCATCGAAAGTGGCTTGGAGGTTATATAGGCTATTCTTCCTTCGTAACAATAATTTCTTGCTTGGCAAATCTCTTTTCACAAGTTCTTCATAGCACTCCTCATCGGTAACGATGCCAGATACTACGGTTGGTAGCTTAAACTTCCCTTGGATGTTCGAATAAGCCAGAGCGATATTATACTCGCCAGACATATAGCTCAAAGCTCAACTTCTAAAGTGTAGTCCTAAGCTTAGATAAGTGTCTTTATGCCCTATCAAGCAAAATTTAACATCTTTTGATTTTCCTTCATCCAATACCACGCTCAAGAAAAATCGGGTGCTTAAAATCGTCTGAAAAGTTGCCACAAAATGTAAATAGTAAACTTAATCCAAGTTCTCTTTTGATCCCAAATGTTATCTGAAGAAGAGAAGCAAAAAGCGGTTGCTGATTTATATGCTCCTCTTGAGAACCGATTGATGTTTTCAAGAGCTGCCTTTGATATTACTGCAAACTACAAATACATTGAAGGGCTTGGTAAGGAGATCCTGTCTGAAAACATGAAATACTGCAAAGAAAATCTGAAATTACCACTGTTTGATCCTGATAACCCTTATGAAGATTACGATGCTAAAAACATGTATTTCTCAGCAGCGAATAATCTGTGCCAATATTCTCTATGGAGATACAGGCTTTATGATCTTGCAGAAAAATACTACCACACGATGTTAACCACAATCAAACAGTTTGAAAACGATAACAAATACAATCACAATAAGGGCATGGTTTACGCAAACCTAGGAATCGCTCAAGCCGTTCAACTGAGGATTGATGAAGGGTTTGCAAACATCTTGAAGGCTTTAGACGAAGATAGAGGCTATTTTAAGAATGGAAGAAAACCTGTCGAAGAATTCTTTAGTAATCCACTTTTCCGACAATTAGAGAAGATATTAGTCCTTGGTCCTCTTGGGAGCCAAATAGATCTTTTAAAGAAGGAAGGAGAAACTTGCCCCATTGCCGATGAGTTTCTGAAGGGACTAGACTCAGATCAAAGAATATTCTTTGAGTATACTTACGCCAAAATCCTAAAAAATCATAATGTATGGAAGGAGAAGCCTAACAGATTCTCCGCTAACAGGATGATTGCTTACTTGCAAGATCTGTGCCTATTTGCTGAAGATTTCCTTAAGAGGAAAGGGTATAGTGGCATGCTTAAAGATCTAATATCAGATGCTTTTTCGGGAGTTGACCTAAGTGGCTGCGGTGCAGATTCCTATGAGGAGCTTAATGATAAACTAGAAAAGATCTATGGGGAAACAAGCAAGAGAGATAGAGCTTTGCGAATACTTCTGACATTGAGAAACTTTTCTTCTCACAACATATCTGCAGGTGAATCAGTGGACTTCATTTTCAGGAATTTTGCGGAGGTTCTTAGCGAAATATTAAGGGCTGTGATATACATCTATGGACTTCCTCCCAAGCGACAAGAGCAGATCTAATTATCCAAAACGGAAACTCTAGAGAGTTATTTTTATCCTCAAGCATTTTCCAACTCTCTTCTTAATGCCCAATAGTACCTTGCACTTATCTCTCCAAGCTCCAAAGCTCGATTGATAAGCTTTAACATTCTTTCAGTGCTCATCATTTAGGTTTGTTGATTGTAAGATTATAAAATGTTATCAACCCCAACACTCGACCCCGTTCTCGTTAAATTGCACTGTCTTTTCCTTTTGGTATCAAAGCTCTCAGAAAACATTGTGTTTCATTGTCACCTACAACGCAACTGCCATCGTCGACCCCTCTATTCATTCTGTCGCTAATTGTTAACGCGTCTGGGTCAGAGAATTTTGCTATGCCTGACGTGGGATGCGTATGAATTGAGATTTGCCTCTGGTCTGTTGGGCAGACTCTTTCAAATGGCAGCGAAGTTCTTGTCAGGCTTCCAACTTCTCCAAGGATTACCTTATCCACAGACCCATCTTTAGGATTCACACAGGCATACCCGCTAATTTCCGCACCTGCTTCCTCGCTTGCGTCGTACATGACATTGAAAGCGTTGAGAAGACCCTCCGCACATTTTCCCTTAACTTCCAAGCCGTGTTCCGTGAATTCAACCTTGCACTTATTGTCGAGCATATAGCATCGATAAATTCTTTGAGATAGAGGGGTTAAAAAGATTTGCCATTCAGAGAGGTGTTTCCAAGATTCAGCTGGCATGCTTAAAAATCGTCTGAAAAAGCGTCGATGTATGTTCGAATCTCCCCCGGGCTACCATTCAAATAAGCTTGTTTTGGGCTTATTTTCCGTAAAGGAGCCGAAAAATTGCACAATTGTTTCCGTAATTTTCTCCAGACGCAAAATTTTTAGAATTAGCGTCGCCGGTTTAAAAGCACAAACAGATTAGCTAGTGCGCTATATATTTATTTATTTGCATCAAAAAAGTAAAAGGAGAAATATGGGTTATCTTTCACGTGCCCAGAAAGCAAACATACGAGTTTATAGAGAATATTATACCAAATATGCTAGGGACTACGAGGAACGCACAAAAGAAGAGGTCAAAATAATCGCAGAGACAATGTCAAATTGGATTAACTTAAATGGTTTACGAATCTTGGACCTTGGTGTTGGTACGGGTTCAGTATGGAATCAGTTGTACTCGAAAAAGATAACTGATATCAATGTAATTGGCTGGGACGTTGCTCCGGGAATGCTAGCGATGGCGAAGAGGAAACGAATACCTTGGTTAGAAGTTCTGCAGATGAGGGTCGAAGACTTGTATTATGCAAATTATTTTGATGTCGTTTGCGCACACGGCTTGCTGAAACATTGTGCAGATCCCTCCTTTGCTATCGAAAAGGCACACAAAGCATTGATCGATGAAGGAAAATTTTTTGTCCAGGAACTTTCGACCGAAGATGATGTTTTCAGAATAATAAGGAAATTGACACCAAAGATTAAAGATTATTTGAAGCCAAGCGAAAGAAAGAGCTCTTTCTATTTGGCAGACCCTGAGCTTCTGCTCTTAGTAGGAAAAGCAGGATTTCAAATGCTAAAATGCCAGAAGTTTGTTCACTCGCTTATGTATAAGTCGTTTGAACATTTGAGAGATTTCTTCATTGATAAAACGATGTTTGGAATTTATACGTACAAAACCATTCCTTTTGGGCATCGAAAACAATGTGATGAAATTTTCATGGAAACAATAAGAGGAGAATTAGAAAAGCCCGTATTGCAACGTCGCACTTTCATCAGTTTGTTTGAGAAGTCATAACCCATTCAATTCGAAAGTGCAGAAGTTCAAATAGGAGTTCTATCAAATTGCTATCAAGTAAAAACTAGCATGCTTATAAATCGTCTGTGAAAGCGTCGATGTATGTTCGAATCTCCCCCGGGCTACCATGAAACCGTAGTCAGGGCAGGGTTCAAATTCTCGGTTTTAACCTTGCACTACCTACCGTTTATACAGAATATAAACTCCTAACAACATAACAAATCCAGCTATTAACTGAATCGAGGAAAAATTTTCTTTGAGCATTAGAAAGGCGAAAGCAGCGCCGAAAAGTGAAGATGTTGAGAATATGACGCCTGTTTTCATAGCCCCTATCTCTCTGAGGCCCAATAGGAAGAAGAGAATCGAGAAGCCTATGCTGAAAGCTCCCACAAATATCAAGTAAGGAAAAGCAGACAAAGAAATCTGAAACTCAAGTCCAAGCGCCCACGACAGTAAGAGCAGAATTGTTCCACCCATTAGACATTTCAGTACTGTTATGAGGATAACGTCCTCCTTTTTGCTCAAGAATTTGCTCAAGGTGTTATCGATGCCCCAAAACAAGCATGCTGTTACTATCAGCATGTTGCCAAACAAGCTCTGAGTTAAGGTCAACCTGAAGAATTCACCATTAGTCGTTAAGAACATGACTCCCACAAACAAGAAAAGAATACCAATCCAATCTTTCTTGCCTGCCTTCTCTTTCAAAAATAGAAATGCAATCAGCACTGTGAATAAAGACTCAGTGTTCTGCAATAAAGACGCGTTTATTGCTGTTGTTTCATTAAGACCGTTGAGGAACAGAAAGGGCGCAATAGTCGAGCCAGAGAGCACGACCAGAGCAAGTATAACAAAATCTTTCATGTTTATCTTGGCTTCTGTCTTAGTAGGTGTCTTGAGAAGGGACATGATCTGGTTGCGAAGAGGTGAAAAGCGAACCAATGATAAGGAAATGCCTGCAATTAGATAGATGAGTCCTGCTACGACTGTCGGATGCACCTGTGCCAGGACTATCTTGTTTAAAGTCGCTCCCATTCCAAATAATAAGGCTGACGAAATGGCGCTAGCATATCCCCAGTGATGAGTCAACTCTACGTACCCCTTTTCAAATTGCCGCAACTATTGTCAAAAACAAAAAGACCACATAGATAAAGAGGAGTGTAAGACCTTTCAGTTTTCCAATCTTCATTGTCATCAGGTAAACGAAGAATAAAGCAGTTATGAAAAGGAAAACACTACCGTTCAACAGCAACGTCTCACTTGAAACCTGTAATGGATGTATGAGCGCCGTGAACCCTAGGACAATCATTAATGTGAATAAATTCGCACCAAGACAACCCGCGACAGCCAAGTCGCCATGCCCTTTTCTAGAAGCCGCAACTGCTGTGGCAATATCCGCAAAAGATGTCCCCAAGGCGACAACAGTCATTCCCAGCAACAACTCAGAAGCGCCAAGAATGGCAGCAATATTAACGGTCGACTGTACAAGGATATGTGCAGTAATCAGCGATACGATTATTCCAAGTGCGAAGGAAACGTAAGCGTTTCTTATTTCGAGGCGCTTTCCAGTCAGAGTTGTCAGCAAGTCGAATTCAATTGCGACTTCTGCAGTTTCTCTCTCCCTCTCTTCGGGAGCCTCAATTTTTTCTTGCTCGTACACGTTGATGATGTAAAACACAGCTAGAGCCAGAAGGACAATTCCTTCAGTCTGCGACACGAGACCATCCAACATAAATGCGAATGCAGAAATTGTGGCAACCATCAGAAAAATACCGTCTCGTATTATCATTCTTCTGTGAACCAAAAGCGTTGAAAACATGGTGGAAAGCCCTATCATAAATGCAATGTTGCCGATATTCGATCCAACGACATTGCCAAAGGCTATTTCGGGTTCGCCTTGCACAGCTGCCAAAAGCGAAACCAAAAGTTCCGGGAGGATATATAAAAGTGAGACCAAAAGTATTCCCAAAGCAACCTTTGTGGTATTTAATTTGTGGGTCAGAGCAACAACGGAATCCGCTGTCCAATCTGCACTTTTTGACAAGAAGAAAATACTAATCAACAGCACGGCGACCCAAAGCACTAAGTCAAGCATCAAACGTATCGAACTAATAATAGAAAACTGTCTTTATAAATCTCGTCAATTGATTTTCAGAAACTCTTTCTCTCCCTATATATTAGTGAACGAGTTACCCAAACTGTTTTCTATAGCAGTAGGTCTCAAAATCTACCCTGAGCCTTCGTCAACACTTGATAGGGAAGTCAAAGCTCCCCTTGATAATGCGAAACCGAAGGAGAAATCTAAACAAAACAAGTCAACATTCACGAATATCACTCGAAAATGTACTTTAAGGTCGATTTGAATACATTTTTCTGAAAGGAAAAAGAATCGAGTTTTAACCCCGATAATTTAAACCGATATTTGAACCTACCCCGGGCTACCAACGTAAATGCGTGATTTTACACTTGTTTTGTGAGCAGCTCCTTTTTGATTGTTTCTTTCAGAGCCAAGGTCAAGACCAGATTTTTCTTCTTATTCCTATGAGTTAAAGACAAAAATTGTTTCAGTACATTTTATAATTGAGGTCGGCAATACATTACACGTCTGGAAGGTGTTAGTATGCGCCCGTCTGAATTAGAAGGAAAAAAGGTTGTTGGAACTGGAGCAAAAATAATAGGAACAATTTCAGGAGTTGAGATTGACCCTTCAGCGTGGAAAGTGACCCATCTCCGAATAGAGTTAACACATGAATTAGTCCAAAATTTGGGATACAAGAAACCACTTTTGGGGCACGTAGAAATTCTACTTTCAGTGGATGCGGTGAAGGCTGTAGCTGACATAGTTGCTCTTAACAAATCGATTGACGAACTAAAAGACGTTATTGAACCCCCAAGACGCGTACCTCCATGAAACAGACAGAAGTGTTTGTTGAGCAAGTTGATTGAATGCAAGCCTGCATGATTCAGGGTTTGATCACGATAGTAATTTTTTGAACGGCAAGCTCGCATATCTTTCTGATGCCTCTTTTTCCACGCGCATAGCTGACTTTGATTAATCCTAGAGTTTCCAGTCGACTCACTTCTTCACTTATGTGTGCCTCACTAAACATTAAACGTCGAGCTATCGTTGAAACGTCTAACTTCTCTGTTGAGAGAAGTCGCAATATCTTGAAACTTGCTTCTGAAGCAAGCGCCTCTACCACTTTGAAAGCTTCTTTCCCAGTCAGTTTTAACTCTGCTAATGCCAAATAAGGGACCTCTGTTATGAGAATGTGTAATTTGACTTATAAATATAAGTTTTTAGGATAAGTATCGAAAAGGAAAATACTTATAAGAAATAACCGATATTAATCAGAACGTGATGGATCATGGCTAAAAGGGAAGAAAAAGGTGTAGAAACTCCAGAAAGCTTTGGAGAATCTATGTACATTCAATGCGCGAAAACATTAAGAGAAAGCGGACCAGGCATTGTGCTATCCGTTGGTGTTGCTATCTTAATCTGGCTCTTCGGTCAGCTGCTCTTCATTCCAGTATCTCAAGGACTCTTCGTTGCAGAATACCCAGTTACACAGATTGTCACTTTCATAATTCTAGCAGCCATGGCTTTTTTGATCCTTAGTGCTTTCTATCAAGTGCATGCACTAACCGACGGCGCAGCAGGCGTTCTTGCATACGAGTTCGGCAAGGCAAGGGGAGAAGTTTCAATGGAATCGTACCAGCACTACAGAATCGCTCTTCGAGGAATCATATACGTGGTCACCGTCACCTTGGCTTACCTGCTTTTCTCCAATTATCTCGCCCTAATACATCCAGGTTTAGCCGCCATTGTGCTAATCGTAATAGTGATCTGGTCCATATTTGCTTTGTACAGAGCGGGAAGAGCGGTCGCAGCGGAGATAAAACGATCTACAGACAAGTGGGCTGAAAGCCTCGAGAAGCGCATGAAAGCTTAGAGGGGAATACAAGATGCCCCCTCTAAAACCTAAAATTAAAGTATCCATACTTTTTTTTATATTAGTAATCGACGTTTTATTTTTCACAGTTATCAGAAATGATCTGCCTTGGGTCTACAGGTTTGTTGTGACATCACAGGTTCAAGAACCATGGTTTATCATTAGCGGGTTCATCATCGCTATCATTTGTTCTTCTATACTTCTATACGTAATCTATAAGGAAATCAAAAAATCGCTTTAGGAGTAGACAATATGCAAAAAAAAGAAAAAGTTGAAGATGCGTTAAAGTACATTCGGAGAGATTTTCCAAGCGCTATAACTAATCTTATTTTGGCCTTATTGATCTGGTTATTTGGAGCATTGGTGTTCATTCCAATAGCAGGTTCTGTCGACCCCAGCGGGCGTACATCCTTAGTCTGTGGCTTAATAGTGATTTCTTCATTTACACTCCTGCTCGTGAGGGCGATATCCCCCTTAAAATCATCAATTGACGCATTTGCTTCTTTATTGGCTCTAAAATATAGTGGACGCCGAGACCTGAGCTATGACGACCTAACAGTGTTATTCAGATACACAGCATATATAACAGTACCCTTGGCAATTGTGGCTCTATTCTGGCCATTGCTAAGTGCGATTCATCCAGCTCTTTCAGGGTTGACCTTTATTTTAGTTCTTATATGGGCTTTCGTTCTTCTCAGCAGAATCTTTTCCATATTGTCCCGAACAGTTGCAGAATGGCTCAAGAAACAACAATGAATCATAAGGTGTCTTCAACGGATTCAAATCAGCGTTTTAACCAAAAAGAAAAAGAAGGCGTATGAAATCGCGCAAGTGCGATGGTTTACTCGGGCTACCATCAAACATTGGTGAGAGGATTCGTTGATTTGTGTTTCAAAAAGGTTATATTTGTGCGCTGTTATGTTGGTTGGTGGCGGGTGTTAGAAGATGCATGAAGGTGGCCGCCAAATTCAAGGCTAATGCTTCTAAGCGCTGGCTTACATTAGATTACCGCCCACTTGAACTGGAACAACAAGTCCGTGAATTCTGGGAGAAAAACAACGTTCTTCAGAAGATGGAGAAACTTAGAGAAGAGAATAACAGAGGCTTTTTGGGTTTTGTTGAAGGACCGCCAACACTAAACGGGCTCCCCCACGTTGGACACTATCGTGGACGAGCCATGAAAGACCTTCGCTACCGTTGGAAGACAATGCAGGGATTCTATGTTCCTTTCTGGGCGGGCTGGGACTGCCAAGGCCTACCAGTCGAGTTGGAGGTTGAACACCAACTAAACGTCAGAAGCAAGCGAGACATAGCAGATAAAGTAGGTGAAGAAAACTTCATAGCCGAGTGCAAAAAAACGGTGATGAGATACTACAAAGAATGGTTTAAAGCAGACAAAAAACTCGGCGTCTTCATGAACCAGGACAAAGCCTACTGGACATACCTAGACGAGTACATAGAACGTGAGTGGCAGTATCTTAAACGGGCTTGGGAACAAGGCTTGCTCGGCGAAGGCTACTACGTCGTAGCCTATTGTCCTCATTGTCAAACGTCGCTCAGCAACGCCGAAGTGGGCTTGGGCTACGAAGAGGTGGAAGACCCGTCGCTCTACTTCAAAATGAAAGTGAGAGGGGCAGAAAACGAATACTTTCTAGTTTGGACTACCATGCCCTTCACCCTAGTCACAGACACGATGCTGGCTGTTCATCCCGAGGCAGAATACGCCAAGGTCAAAGTAGGCAACGAAAAATGGGTGCTCGCAAAACAACGTGTTGAACCGGTCATGCAAGAGTTGAAAGTGGAAGGCTACCAAGTCGCAGAAACTGTTATGGGCAAGAAACTCGAAGGCGTCAAATACGAGTATCCATTCTTAGACATGGTTCCCAAACAGCGAGAACTAGATAAGGAGCCGCTTGTCCACACCGTCGTTTGCGAGGACTTTGTGGACCTGAGCGCAGCCACAGGGGTGGTTCACCTTTCGCCTGGAAACGGAGAAGACGACTTCCGAGCGGCTCAAAAACGCAAAGTGCCAGTTTATGTTCCCTTCGACGATGAGGTTCGCTTCACAGCTGAAGCCGGCGAATTCGGAGGCGTGTTCGCCCGAGACGCGGATTCCATGGTGGTCGATGTACTTCGCAAGAAAAATTTGCTGGCGTCTGTGAAAACATTCACCCATGAGTATCCGACCTGCTGGAGGTCACACCACAAACTGGTGTGGCTGGCTCGGAGAGAATACTACCTCTGGACTGACAAGGTGAACGCCAAAGTGGTGGAAGCAGCTGAAAAAGTGGGTTACTACTTTGAAGGACCCAAAAACCGTTTCTTAGCCTTCCTGAAAGAAGGTAAACCATGGTGTGTGTCCCGAGAACGTGTTTGGGGCGCGCCCCTGCCAGTCTGGGTTTGCGGAAACTGTAAAAACAAGGTGCTGGTTGCAAGCAAAAAAGAACTGTTTGAAAGAGCTTCGGAACCGCCAAGCGCCGACTTTGAATTGCACAAACCTTGGATAGACCGCCTTGTGTTTAGGTGTGAAAAATGCGGTAGCAACATGAAACGAGAGCCTTTCGTGCTCGACACGTGGCACAACAGCGGTGCCTGCCCCTACGCCCGTTTCACAGACGAAGAGTTCGGAAAGTATGTTCCTACAGATTTCCTAGTTGAGGCGGTGGACCAAACGCGCGGCTGGGCTAACACGCTGCTGCTCGAACACGTTTTGTTGACGGGCAAGCCTGAAGCGCCGTACAAGAATTACCTGTTCTATGGATTCGTTTTGGACGCGAAGGGTCGGAAGATGAGCAAGAGCCTGGGCAACGTTTTGGAGGTTAATCCATTGCTTGAACGTTACTCCGCTGATGTCTGCCGATTCTACATGCTCTGGAAGTGTTCACCAGTCGACTCCATGAACTTCGACGTTGGAGAATTAAGCAAGCGACCATACCAAGTCCTGGGCACACTTTATCACCTGCACCGCTTCTTCAGGCAAAACGCCGAATACGACCGTTTCAACCCGCGAGAGCACACACTTCAGTGGGCGAGAGAAAACAACGCGTTGAAACCAGCAGACCTCTGGCTGCTCTCAAAACTGCAAAGAACAGTCAAAAACTATACCGCTAGGCTGGAAAAATGCGAGTTCAACTTCGCCTTGGCAGAACTGGAAACATTCGTTGTCGACGTTGTCAGCAGGCAATACGTTCCCATGGTGCGCCGCGACCTCTGGAGCGATGACCCTCAAACACTGAACCGACGCTTGGCAGTCTATGCCACGCTGTGGCAAACACTGAAAACCCTAGTCTTACTGTTCAACCCAGTAACGCCATTCCTCAGCGAGTTCATGCACCAAAACGTCTACAGAACACTCGACAACACAAAGACCGAATCGGTGAACCTTGAAAGCTGGCCGACCCCTGATGAAAATATGCAAGACGCAGAATTGGAACACACGTTCGATAAGTTACTACAGGTTTTGGCGCTGACATATTCGGCTCGCCAGACCGCGCAACTGAAACGCCGTTGGCCACTGCAAAAGGCGGTTGTGGTGACGCCTAAAGATGAGCGCAGGAGGCTAAAGGACTTGGAAGACTTGTTCCTTGAACTGGCTAACGTCAAACGCGTAGAATATCGAGATGTAATGCCTCAAGCTGTCTCAAAACCTTCAAAACGTTGGGTGCAAGCGTCGGATGGTGAGTTTCAAGTTGCGCTGTACACGGAGAGAGACGAGAAACTGTTAGGCGAAGGCGTGATGCGAGACCTAGCCCGCCGAGTGCAAGCGCTGCGCAAAGAGTTAGGCTTTACACCCACCGACATACTAAATGCTGTACACTTGGCTGAGCTGGACGCCGAAAGCACTCGACTCTTAGAGCCTTACCTGACCGAAATGGCTGAACTGGTTAGAACTAAGAAGGCCCACGTTCACAGGGAACGTTCAGAAGTTAAGGCGGAATGGCACGAATACACATTCGATGACAAAAAAGTCTACGTCGCCATAACCTAAAAGCGGCCTGAACATTCAAAAGTCGAATAACAACTTACACTTCTTTCTTAACAGGCTCTCTCACCGCAACGACCAAAAGAACAACCGCCAAAAACTCCGCTGCTGTGAAAAGATAGAATGGCGTCGCAGGGCTCACGGAATGAAACAACAAACCTCCAACAAGCGCTCCTATAGCGGCTGCAAAGGCGCTGCATATCCTCCAGAGCATAGTTATCCTGCTCCTCACAGATCGCGGCGTCAAGTCGGCTTGAAGAGCCTCGTGAATCGGCGCGTAATATATTCCAGCGACCACGAGGAGAAGCATGACAATCAAAACCTGAGCAAAAGTGTGTGAAAGAGTAAAAAGAATAGTAAAAGGAGCACACGCCAACGCCGATGTTACTAGAAGCTTCTTTTTCCCAAACTTGTCAGCAGCCCATGCCCCAGGGATTTTCAAGACAATGGCTGACAAATACTGGAGGCTAACGATCAAGCTCCACTCGAACGCTGTAAGTTCAATGACCTCAGTGGCATAGATAATGTAGTAGTACCCAACTGCTGCGTTAGCAAACATTATGAGACAATAAGCAATAATCAACGCCTTCAAGCTGGTGGACAAAAAACGCCGCACTTCACCGAAACTAGTCCAGTGTTCGAGGTCCTGAGAACTCAGTGTTGCTGTAGAGATGTTTCCTATTGTCTCCTTAAGAAAAAAGAAAATAATGAGAGCTGAAGCCAAAGCGGTTGCAATGGAATAAATGCTACCAATCTTGAAACCCTCAATCCATCCTAGAGTGTCGATTAACCACCCCCAGATAAGTGGAACCACAATTAGCGGCAGGGACGAAACAACCTGAAGAATCGATATTCCAGTGGCTCGCTTTTCAGGAGGAACCGAATCAGCAATTATGGCGTGATAAGCCGGAGCAGACACGTTTCCAGTGGCTGCAACTACGCCTATTGCAACAATAAAACGCCAGTCTTGAACAACCGCATAGAGTAGTGGAAATAAAACTGCGTAGAAGGCTGCTGGCACCAGGATTTTTCTTCTTCCGTAATGGTCTGCCCAGAGACCACCCAATAGAAGCATTAAAAACTGAACCGCAAACGCCAAGAAACCCATTAATCCAAGAGCCACGGTGTTTCCGCCTAAACGACGAAAATACTCCGGCACGAAAAGACCTATTATTCCAGCTCCTAGATTCGTGAAGGCGCCACTCACCGCAAGCACAAAGACGTTTCCTCGAAAGTAAGAATTCTTGAACAAGCCTTGTGCTTTAACAAAAATCCATTTCTTCATCTTTTCGCCTGCTTTTCACCTCACAAACTGCTCTAGCTGCTACGCATTTTGTAGGTTTCAGTCACATTTTTTACACGTCCATTTTCTAGAGCATAAACTTCTTTCAGACGCTTTTTCCAATCTCTCTCGTACATTTTTGGGTCATCAATCTTTTTTTCGGAAGGGTCAACGTGAACCCATTTTTTTCGTTTCTTGTCCCAGACTTCGGTCCACACGTGGTCAGACATGTCTAGAATCAGTCTGGCACGATAATTGTGGGCCAAGCAGAGAGCGGTGAACAAGATGCTGAATTCGCCACACCTTCCCTTACCGTAAGCCAATATTTTTAATGGGTCACTGTGCCTAACTCTGTTTCCTTTGCTCCACTTGAGCCTCTCATGAACCCATTCCAACAACTCGGTCAGAGTGTATGTTCTTTCAAAAAGATTCCTAAGTTCACTCAACACTTGTGGATTCGTCAACTCCTCGCTGATTCTCCGATAGTTGTCCACGGCTTTTGGTTCAAGAGAAACATTGCATCTGCTGCTTCTGGACACCTAACGATTCTTCCTTTGAGACACTCTGAAGAGACTTCGGCAAAAAGGCATTATGAAACAAAAGTAAACACTCGAAATCCATGTTCTAAACCCGTGAGACGCTCAAAAAAAGAGCCAAAAATTGTTTGGTTCTTAACTGTTGCGAACGTGAGCTAACTCTGATAAGAGACTGAGAAAATCAAGCATAAAGTTCAAGCGCTATCCGCCAGGAGCTCCGTGGAAGGGCACGTTTTTCCAGAGCATCTCCCACCACTCGTCGTTGGTTATGGTTTCGCCTTTCACCACGATTTCCATAATGGCATCGAGAAGTTCATGATGCCTCTTTTCATCCGCCACAATAGCCCGCAAAAGAAACTTTATTCTCTTGTTCTCGGTTCTCTTCAATGCATCTTCCAGACGTTTGATCACCTTGTTTTCGTTTTTAATGTGCCACTTCACAACTTTCATCAGTTCATTGAACTCGCTCTCAGTAAGAGCAGGCGCCACTTGCACTATGTGTTCAGCCGCCTTGTAAATGGCAGCGTGCTTAGAAGAGTCGAGCGCCATTCCCTTCAAAATCGATTCCACAACGGAATTTTTAATAGTTTCAAGCGCCTTATTAACCGACTCAACTATCTCTTCCTCTAATCTGGCTTGTTCGCGAAAGAACTCCACCAACTCTTTCTCGGTAAAGCTCATAGTGAAACCCCACTAAAATCTTCAAACAACGCATTTTTTAGGATTACTTTTTATGTCTTTCTATCTTTACAAAATAGATTTAGGGGTTTGCAAACGAGCGAAGATAAGATTGCAAATAACGCCGTGTCAAGATTCCTAAGCGGATACAACTGTGCAGAAAGCGTTCTTCTCACCATGGCAAAACACAAAGGCATGGAGAACCCGCTTATCCCCAAAATTGCAACGCCATTGGGAGGAGGCATTGCGAGAAGCGGCTCTGTCTGTGGATGTGTCACCGGGGCACTTATGTTGATAGGCATCAACTATGGGCGCAATGAAGCCACTGGAGATAAAGAAAAGGCATACGCATTGGCAACCAAGTTTCTAAGCGAGTTTGAACGACGATTTGGAAGCCTGATTTGCTACGAACTCATAGGCTGCGACTTTCGAACGCCTGAGGGACACAAGCGCTGGGAACAACTGAAAGAGAGCAGATGCGCCAACTTTGTGAGAGGCGCGGTTGAAATTCTTTTAAGCTTAGAAAGGCAAAACTTCTCGCCATAGTGGTTGTAGGAACTTTTAGATGCTTTTATATCCTCCTAAAAGAAAAAAGGAGAGATTTGGATTTGAATTTCGAATCAAAACTTATGGTGTTGAACAGTGCTTCTAGAGTTGCTCTACCTGTTTTTCTGGTGTATCATGGTCGTTTACATGTTTAGGCATGATGTTTTTAGTTTCACAGCAATCAAGTATCGCAAAGAAGACATTTCCAACGTCAGGGAAGTCAGGTGCAGGTTGTTTTCTGTTTCAATTCTCATACCAGCACGTGATGAAGAAAAGGTAATTGGGCGACTGTTGCAAAGACTCGTTAAATTGAAGTATCCAAGAAACATGCTAGAGGTCATCGTCGTCAACGACTGCAGCAGAGACAAAACGGGTGAAATTGCGGAAACGTATGCGTCAATGTATCCCGGTTTCATTAAGGTTGTTAATCGGGATAAGGGTGGAAACGGCAAGGCTGAGGCACTGAACGAAGGCTTACGCCATGCCAATGGTGAGATCATCGGTTGTTTTGACGCCGATTATTTTCCTCAGATAGATTTCTTGGAGAAAATGCTTCCCTATTTCTTGGATTCTCAGGTTGGTGCCGTCCAGAGCAGGATTAATGTCTTAAACGAAAATGAGAGCTGGATTTCGAGAATTGTTACGCTGGAGCGCGTAGGTGGCTATCGTGTGAGCCAATATGCTCGTGAGAAATTAAATTTGGTTCCTCAGTACGCGGGTACAACTGGGTTGATTAGACATGACCTGCTCACAAATTTCGGCGGGTTTAATCCAAACATTTTGGCTGAAGACACGGATTTGACCTTCAAGGTGTTTTTGGCTGGATACAAAGTGAGATACGTGAATTGTGTTGAGGCTGGGGAGGAAGCTCCGGCTAAGTTGAGGCAGTACTGGCATCAACGAAATCGATGGGCAACGGGGCACATGCAGTGCGCCTTTGAACACCTTTGGCCGCTTTTGAGAAGCAACAGGGCTTCGTTAAAGCAGAAGGTTGACGGCTTCATGATACTGAACATTTATTTTCTGCCTGTCTTAGTCTTATTAAGTTGGTTTTTGCAGCTTTCTTTGTTTGTTTTGAATCCGCCTACTTTGTTGCCTTTTTGGGTATCGTTGGTTGTTGCGGTTTTCTTTACTCTGAATGGAAATGTTGCGCCTTTTTTGGAGGTTGTCGCGGGAGCGGTGTGTGATCGTCGGAGGAGGCTGCTTTTGTTTGCTCCGTTGCTTGTCATTGCCTACATTATTAATGTTTTTGTTTGTTCTAAGGCGTTTCTTTACCTCGTTTTTGCGAAGTTGACGGGTAGGAGTGTCAATCACTGGCACAAGACTGCGCATAATGGCTTAGTTATGGCTTAGTTAGGTAGTGATGTGGGATTGTTTGTGATTTGAATTTGGTTACTTTTAAATACTTTTTGTTGTTTTTTGTGTTTTTGGAGTGGTTGTTTTGGAGGTGTTTGTTGCTCGGGTTTTTCAGGGTGGGAAGGTTACTGTTCCTAAGCGTTTGAGGGAGTTGCTTGGGGTTGAGGATGGGGATTATGTTCGTTTGGGTTTGGTTGAGGTTATAGAGCGGAAGAGGAAGGGGAAGGCGGTGATTGAAAGTTGAGTGCCTTGAAGCATGGGTTTTTTAGGACTGGGTTTATGCTCTGCGACAGGTGTGCCTTGAACGGCCAGTGCAAGTTTTTTAGTCCAGGTGGTCAGTGTTCTTTGGAGAAGAGGAACTTTCGAAAAGTTGTTTCTCGGTTAGTCAGCGAGTTTGAGCTTGAGAGTGTGGTTGATAAGATTTTGGTTGAGAGGGTTGCGATGTATCTGATTCGTATTGCGAGGGTTGAAGCTTATGAGGCTGCTGTTGGCTTCTCAGAGGAGGCGGTTCAGTGGGGAGGGTACATAAGTCGATTGGATAACACGCTCAGGGGCTTGCTTAATGATTTGGCTGTGACCCGTTTGAAGCGTAAACAGCTTGAGAAGAGTGAGGCACTGCTTGTGAGTGTGGATGAGGTTCTTAAGAAGTTTGCGAAAGCAGAAGCCAAGACGAGGAGGCCTGAAGAGCCTATGGTTGAAAAGCGTCGGGCTATGGTCGTGGAAAGAAGAGCTTTGTTGTCGAGTTGGAGAAGGGATTGTCACAAGTTACGGCTCTCCGTTGAGAGGGCGGGAAGAGTTGGTTAAGAAGGAGAAAAGGAAGATTCCTAGAGAAGCCTTGGAACCGCTTATGGTGATGTGTGACTGGGAAAGTAGTGAACTCGGAAAACCAGCAGCTGAAATTTTTAAGAGGTATTTAGGGTTGATGAACAAGCATGCTAACTATTTCTTTGACAAACCGTGGCCAAGAAAGTATGATCACAAGGAGGCAACGTCGTTTACTGACGAAGATTTGGAGTTTCTTTATGAAAATGAAGAGGAGTTTCGGGAGAGATTTGAAACCATGTGCCTCAAGAAGAATATGTATCTTGGCGGATTTATGGGATACTTTGGGGTGGATTGGACTGGGCAGGCTTTCTACGAAAAGTTTGTCAGACCAAAGCTTAAGCCGATTTTGGAAGCTTTTGAAACGCTTGCTGAAAAGGAGGAAAATGCTCCAAATGTTTTAAACAAGTTAAAGGAGAAGTTTTATAGTGTACGGTTGATTCACCTTAGCCTAATTGATCTGCTTGAACATGAATATTTGGATGAAAAGAGGCATCTGCTAGTTGCAAATATGCTCGAGTTAATACATACAGTGGAAGGCTTGAAGCCATGTGGCGAATATCGATGTGAGCTTCAACGAGAAAAGTTGCATGAAAACCGAGACAAAAATACAACTGTTTGATAAGTGAAATGCTGAAGCTGTTGGTTGTTTTGCGTCTTTAGAGAACAAGTTTTTGGATTGAGCTTTGCCACCTCCTGGAGGAGGATTCGGTTATTGTGTGTTTGGTGGCTTTTCTTACAGTTTGTTTACTTCCTGCAACCTACCATCCTTAAGTGTAAAATTTTTGTTAGTAGGTAGTTCTTCGTACATGTCTGTTGTGGTCAGTATGATTGTTGTGTCTCTCTCTTTGTTAATTTGGTTAAGTAATTCCATTAGTAGGGCTGAATTTTCGTCGTCTAGGCTGGATGTGGGTTCGTCGGCTAGGATTATCTTGGGGTTATTAGTCAAAGCCCTCATTATAGCTATTCTCTGTCTTTCTCCTCCGCTCAAACTTTGGGGAAATCTGTTGGCTAAATTTCCCAACTCGAAGTAATCGAGTAAGTCAGTTGCTCTCTTTTTTCTTTCCGGTTTTTTCACCCCAGCTAATGCCAAGGGAAGTTCTATGTTCTCAATTACTTTTAGAGAAGGTATTAAGTTGAAGAATTGGAAGACGAAGCCTATTGAATGAAGACGTAAATTCGATTTTTGATTATCGTTTAATCCGTTAACGTTTTTGCCAAACATTCTGACCTGTCCTTCGTCGGGTTCTTCAAGTAGCCCAATTATTCGGAGAAGGGTTGATTTTCCAACTCCAGATTTTCCTCTTATTGAGATGAAGTCTCCTTGTTTGGTTGAGAGGTTGAGTTGCTTTAGTACTTCGCTTGTGCCGTATCTTTTGCTTATGCCTTTGAGTTCAATCATGTTCCTATCTCTGATTTGGTGTAAAGGGTTGCTCGTCCGTTTGCGTATATTAGGTTGAGTTCAGATGCCTTTTCCAACCAGTTTTCAGACAAATCGTATACTTGGTAGCTGATTAAATATCCGTTCTTTTGCATCTGGTCGTATGTAAACAGGATTTGTGGTTGAGATTGGGTTTTTCCGTTTAGGTAGAGCAGCGCTTGGGTAGGGTTTGCGTTTATGTCGAAGTAGTCTTGGAGGAGCCGAGTAATTTTCCAGTCGCCTGCAACGGTTGGGTTGCTGCTGGTTGTGGTAATCCATTTACCCGCTTGGTATTCTTCCGCTCGGTAGAGACATGCGTATCCTAAGTAGCGTTCTTGTAGAGAGATAGCTGCGTACAGGTTGTAGGCGTTTACAGCTACTATGAATATGATGGTTGCGGTCACTGTTAGTTTTATGATTTTTGTTAGGCGCGGTTTTTGGGTTGTTTTGTATAATCGGTAGAGTCCTGCTGCGGTGAGGATTGCCATTGGTGGATAAAGAAAGTTGAGAGCCCTGTTTACTAAGAGAATGCTTAGGATTGAGTTGCCGAAAATGGCGTAGGCTTCAAGCGCCACGATTGTTGCCAACCAGAAGATTGGGACGATTAATGCTTTGTTTCCTCTCTTGTAGCCGTATCCCAAAGCGACTAATGCGGGGATTATTATGTAGGGCGAGTCGTACAACAAGTAGTGGTCAGGCATAACTGGCAAACCTGACACAAACGGTCTTTTTATTAGCAAAAGTGTGAAAAAGAATCCAAATACTAGTGCTCCAAGGCTTATGACAATTGTTCTCTTTATTCTGTGTGTGTCTGGTCTTGATGTGAGGTATACGGCTATTGCAAATGCTAATATTTGATAAGAAGCCACTGAGAGCCAATCGCTGTAGGTCAGCGTCAGTGTAATGCCTCTGTAGGCATACAGGGCAAAGTCGACAAGAACGGCTATTCCAAGAATTCCTAGAAGCGCGAAATTAAACTTGTTTGAGGGGAGACTCTTTCGGGAATTGTTGATTAGCTGTGCCAGGGCAATGCTAGACAGAATGGTTATGGTGATAATTGCGGTAAAATGATGCGTCAATGCTAAGGCAACAGACGCGGTTGCGAATAGTAGGAGTTGTTTTGGTTTTTCCATTGTTGGATGGAGGAAAATGAGGATAAGCGTCATGTAGATGGGGTTGGCGTAGGTTTCTTTGGTTACTCCAGCCGTGAAAAAGGCGTGAGTGAAGGCTGCGGCAAAAATGAGGGAGGCAATGAAGGTTATTTTTGTGTTGTACATTTTTTTAACGAGTGCGTAGAATATTAGGATGGTTGTGGCGCCTATTAGCGGCATTGCTATCGCCATGGCTTGCAAAGGCTGTAGCAAGGTTATTTCGGAGAATATGGTTCCGAAGAGGATGTTGGCTGGCCAGTAGTTGTTGTAACCATCGAAAATTTTGTCATCTAGGTTAATGGGTGTTTGCTCGATGAGGAGTTCGGTGTTTCGGATTGGAGCCCAAGCGTCGATTGCGAAGGGCATGCCAGTTGTAAGATATGGGTAAAGCCTAAGGACGACGGCGATGAGTAATGGCACCAACGCGAAGATGTAGGTCTTGTTCAATCTTTGTCTAGTCTCTTTGTTGAGTGTATTATGGCTAGAACAACGACCAACGTGACCAGTATAGTGTTGAGTGCTAAGAGTAGAAGGTCTGGCTGAAACTGAACTCTGTGAGAAAGGACTTGGGGTTGACCGACTTCTTGTAAAAACAGAAGGGCGACGGTGGCTGTGAGCATTCCCGCCAATGAAGCTGCTACAGACAATGGTATTACCTTGACTACCAAGTCTAGCTTCAAGGTTTTGGCTGACGCTCCCAAGGATCTCAGCACTGTTATTTCGGGTTTGTGTTGGCGAATGAGCGTGTGAGAAGAGGCGAATATTGTGGCTGTGGCGAAGATGAACACTGCTGCTGAGAGGATGAGCAGAGTTTCCCGTGTCATTCCATATCTGTCAAGGTAGGTTTTCATGAACTCTTGCGTTTCCTTGACCCCGAGGTTTTCTGGGTTGAAGGTTGCTCTTGAGAACGGGATCATTTGTTGGAGTGGACTGGGTTTTGTTTCATTGCTAGGTGAAGGCGTAGGTGTTTCGGCTTCTTGGACTAATGCTTCATAAATTTGGCTGGGGTTTACTTTGCTCCTATCAATTTTGACCCTTATGAGAGTAACGTGCCCGTAGTCGGTTCTTCTTAGCCATTGACCCACGTAAAGCGGGGCGATGACTTCGTCGTCTAGGGCTGTGTTGGATTCGTAGATGCCTTTGATTTCTAGCTCAATGTATTGTTCTGACAGGGCTCCTAAGACTAATATTTTATCCTTGGGCACTAGGTTCAGGTCTTTGGCAAGTCTCTTTCCGACCATTGCGGAGTTTGTGTCGTTTAGTTGTAAGGTTTCGCCGTCCAAGATTATTAACTGGTTGAGTTGGTAAAGCTCCTCGGGCACAACGCCTCTCAGGAAGATAGATTTGCCTCTTACGATGCAGGGTGTCACGACTTCTGGGCTGCTGGCAAGCACGCCATCTATGGAATTCATGCGCTCAGCCAAGTAGGTTGGAACTAGGCCCGTGAAGGGTGTGCGGCTTTTGCGGTCATAGATTGTTATGATGTTTTCTTCCTCGCCGAGGTAGCTGTTGAGGCTCCTGTAGATGCTGAGGAATCCTAGGGCTGTTATTGAGAACAGTGTTGAGGCGAGTATGAGTATGGTTGTTAGGGTTAGGAAATGTTGCTTTTGTAAGTAGTTGAAGCCTATTATTTTCACAGTTGCACTTCAGCGTAAGTTTTTCGTGTAGCTTTGACCGCGGGGTAAATGCATCCTAAAAGGGAAGATGCTGATGCAAAGAGGATTATTTGAGTTGTTTGTTGAATTTCGAGGAAGGGAACCACTTCGATGCCTTTCCAGGCCCATTGTATGATTGTTGAGATTATTTGAGCGCCTGTCAAGCCTATGGCTATTCCTAGGATTGTGCCAGCGGAGGTAATAATTACTGTGACGATGAGAATGAGCTCGAATATTTTTGTGCGTTTTGCTCCCAGCGCCTTGAGCATTGTTAGTTCGTAGCTTGATTCGATGGTGAGGCGTGTGGCTACCATGTATGCAGTCGCTGTTACGACGGCGTAAACTGGGATCGACCATAGGGTTAGGAAGTAGAGCGTTTGATTGTTCAAGTCTTGTACGAGCTTCTGTGTTTGCTGGGTTTCAATTATTTTCACGTCGGCTGGTAACAGCTCGCTAATTTGGTGGAGTTCTTCGTTTCCAGCCTTTTTGAGGGCAAACTCGATGATGGATACATTTTCGTTGTCCCCTGTTAGGAGTTTGGCTACGTTCATCGGTACGACTATTTCGGTGTCGGTTTGTGTGCGGGTTTGTACAAGACCTGCTATCTCTACGGTTACTTTCTTGTCTTCTAGGGCTATAGTGATTGTGTCTCCGTTGTGGACTGAAGCTATTCTTGCGAGTATCTCTCCGACGTTTGCCTGCATTCCGTCGGCGATTGAGCCGTTGATGTAGGCGCGTCTGACCTGAAAAAAGGTTGTGGTGTTGACGCCTCTTACGAGCACTGTGTAGTTGTTGGACTCGGCTATCATGGTAGCTGCAAAGATTTTTTGTGGCAACACGTATCCAACTGCGTCATTTCCGTTAAGAACTTGGGTTAGGTTAGTGTCGATTTTGCTGGTTGTCAAAGAAATGGAGTCGATGCTCATAATTAGGAAGGTTTCGCCTGTTGCCCTCAATTTGCTTAGGGTTTGTGTTTGTGAATTGACGTGGTTGACTACAGATGCTATCGAGGCTAAGATTGCGACTAGAAGGGCGATGGCCAAGATGGCCGAGGCTGTGCCTCCCTTTCGGAAGAACGCTTTAAAAGTTAGAAACATGATTCTACGTGCCGTAGACGCGCGCTTGCGCGTGGTATCGTTTCAATATCTTTGGTTTTCATGTTGGTGAGCTTGGAAGTCGGATTGATAGGAGTTTGGCTTCGTATGTGAGTAGTGGGTTTAGGAGTGACCATAAGATTTTTATTTTTTGAGTATGGGGTGAGGCTCTGGATGTCGCCGTGCGGATGACTCCAGTTAAGGGTGCAAGTGTGAGATGAGTGATGAGAAGGCGCAGGAACCTGAGAACGATGTTGCCGCCATGTGTCATGACCTAGCCATACATATTAAGTTTCTTCATTAAGATGTGGATTATTCTCTTCCCCGTCTGTCCGTCTCCGAAGGGGTTTTCCCAGCTCTTGTTTTCGTTAAGCATGAACCTAACTTTCTCAATAATGTTGCGAGGATTTGTTCCAGCTAACACGTTAGATCCGGCCTCTATTGTTTCGTGTCTCTCTGTATTGTATCTTAAGGTCACACAAGGAATTCCTAAGATACAAGCTTCCTCTTGAACCCCGCCAGAATCTGTTAAAATAAGCTTTGCATTGGTTTCAAGCTGTAGGAAACTTAAATAATCTAGAGGTTCAATGAGTCTTACTCCGTTCAGTTTTTCATTCGAAATTGTTAGTTGTTTCTTTGCCCTCGGATGAATTGGGTATAGTATAGGAGAATCAAATTCTCTGTGAACCATCTCTAGCCCTGTGAGAATTCTTCGAAATCTTTTCTTGTCATCAACATTTTCTTGTCGATGAACTGTTACTAGAAAATAGCTGCCTTTTTCAAGTTCTAAATCGTTCAAAATGTTTCTTTCCCTGAGAGAAATCTCTAGGTTTTGGAAAACGGCGTCTACTATGGTGTTTCCAGTGATGAATATTTTTTCCGTTTTAACGCCCTCATTGAGCAATATTTTCTTTGATTTCTTGGTTGGAGCGAATAGGTAATCTGAACAATGATCAACTAATATCCTGTTTATTTCTTCTGGCATCTGTCTATCGTTGCTTCTTAAGCCTGCTTCAACATGACCTACATTTGTGTGTATCTTAACTGCGGCTAAGGCTCCAGCAAGAACTGTATTGGTGTCACCTTCGACCAAGACGACATTTGGTTGCTTCTTCAGGAGGACTTTCTCTATCCCGATAAGCATCTTGCCTGTCTGCTCGGCATGACTCCCTGATCCAACATCTAAATTGCAGGTCGCGCCAGGTAGTTTAAGTTGTTCAAAGAACACTTTATCCATATTATAGGAATAGTGTTGTCCAGAGTGGAGAATGAAGTAGTCTAATCCTAAACGTTCACATTCACGGATAATTGGAGACATTTTTATGATTTCAGGTCGAGTTCCAAGTATTATCGAAATTCTCATTTAACACACTTTGTTCTTGCTTGTGTTGGTGAGTTGGTGTCAAGAAGCTAATTTATTAGCGGACATGGGAGGGTCTCAATTCTGCATGCTCAGAAGTTTGGTCTGGTAATTCAGTATTGGTTTTAGAAGTGGCCATAGGATTTTGATTTTGGTGAGGATGGGTTTGAGGTTTTCTAGGTCAGAGAGGGTTAAGGCTCCAGTTATGGGTGTGAGTGTGAGGTACGCGAGGAGATAGAGGGAGCCGCCTATTATGAGGTTCGGGAGACTGTTGAATGGCGAGAGATGAAGGAATAGAAGGGTTGGTATCGCCGACAAGAATGACGATGAGTATATTTTTAGTGAGGCTCTGATGTCAAGGTTAACTTTGAATTTTTTGATTGCGATGGTTAATCCGTAGGCTAGGGAGAGGAGATTGGAGATCAGAAATGCTGTGATTAAGCCTGAGACTCCGTAGAACAGGGTGAGCATGGGTGCGAGTGGTAGGAAGATGAGCAGGTTGATGAGGTTATATTTGAAGACAGTTTTGGTTTGGCCTGTTCCGTTGAATAGGTGTATGAGAACTATGGAGCCAGCGCCTGTGTAGAGGAATACTAGGATGTAGAGTGAGAGGAAGGACGGGGCTAAACTGTAACTCTGTCCGTATAGGGTTTGTACGATTTCTTTGGACAAGATTGCAATTATTATCGTGGCTGGTATGATTAGTAGAGCTGTATATTTGACGGATAGCTTGAAGATTTTCTTGAGGTCGTTGCTGTTGGGGTTGACTTTTGAGAAGGTTGGGAAGAGCACTGCCAAGGGGAAGATTAAGACTGTTATCATAGATGATAGAGTTGTTGCAATGCTGAAGTTGCCGATTTCGGCATTAGAGGCAAAGAAAGCCAGGATGATTGTCTGATACCGTCCCAGAGTAAGGATTAGCAAGGCTGAGAGGTATAATGGAAAGCCGTAGCTTATCATAGCTTTGAGATTGCTTGAAAAGCTGTTGTTGGAGGGCTTGTCCAATTTCCTATAATATTTGGAGAAGAATAGGCTTCCTGTAAGGCAAGCGATCAGGTAGCTTGCAACGTGTCCGGCTAAGGCGCCAAAAATACCGAACCCTAAGACTACGAGTGTTGGCGAGAGGGTTGTCTTTGAAATGGATTGAGCATTCATTGTTAGGGCGTTGCCCTCCATTTTGTCTAGACCGATGAAGGCTGCGTTTAGAGTCGCAAAGATTGTTTCGAATAAGATTAGAAACGATGCTAGCTTAACGAGATAACCCAGCTCGGGTCGATTTATGACATATGTTGCTAACGAATCTGAAAAAATAAAGCTGCCGACTCCAATTACCATGCTGATAACGAGCTTAAAGAGAAGCCCTGACTTCAACACCCCTGCTATATGCTGGGTTTTATTTTCTGCTCTCAGCTTTGCTGAAAATCTTGTTACGGCTGCGTTCACGCCTAAATCTATGAAGTTTGCAAAGAGTAGGGGTACGGCTAGCGAAAGAGCGAGTAATCCGTAATTTTCAGGTCCTAGTAGCCTTGCAATGATGACAGAGCCTATTGCCAGTATTATCATTTGTGAAGCGTTTCCAGTGAAGAGAAAGAACCCTCCCCGAGCAGAATCCTCAGCAATCTCAAAGAGGTTGTCAGACAATTAGTCTCTTCACATTAAAAACATTTTTAATGGAAATCATAAGTGCAAACTTAATATAGTTACTTCACTTCTTCCATTCCAGTCTTTCTATTCGCTACAATATAAAGTTCAATCTTAAAACTTGACCGTCGCATTCCCGCTCTTTCCAGGTTTAGTCCTGCTTCTTTAAGCATCGATGTTAAGCGAGAATATTGAAAGTAATGAGGATGGAGATCGGAATCTCCAAAAATACTGTGAATAGTAGATAACCTAAGGAGTTGCGAGAATTTGTTGATACCTTGTATTAGAGCCCTCAAGCCGAGAAGCAGAAGACCTTTAAAGTAAATTTTTGTCAAACTCGATATACGATGCAATATTAAGTCAGCCCCGGAAACGGTATGGACCATGAGTGCAAGTTTACCATCTGTTTTGATGACCCTTCTCATTTCCACCAAAGCTTGGGTGGGATTAATCATATGATCTAATGCGTTTATGCAAAATACAGTGTCAAAACGCTCAGCGACAACTGGTAATTTTTCAGCTACCGCTTTTATGGGGTGTATATGACCGACACATTGAATTCTATCAATAAGGGGGTCCAAACAAACCCACTCACCTTTTACTCCTCGCTTTACAACGTATTTACCGATTCCACCATCTGGCCCAGATCCAACATCAGCGAATAAGGAACCTTCTGGAGGAAGAAGTGAACGTAACAGATTAAAACGTTCATTCCTCCCGCCTTCTTGATCGGGGGACCGTAGGATCCTATGGGATCTTAGTCTCTTATTCTGAGCATTAATCCATTGATGCATTAACCATTCATGCATTCCCATACTACACTCAACTCATCCAATTTGTGCCCTTAATGTGTTTAAGACGCAGACATCGGTTCTTTGAGTCATGAGTGTGTCGACAAAGTGGCTGCCGATGAAGATTGCCCCACCAGTAAACAACGCCTTTTCGGTCTTTAGCCTTCACTTAAATCAGCTAGCTTGTTCACACGACATTCAGTTATTGTCGTTAATGTGTGTGTACGGGCATTAGTTTCCTTTTTGCGATCTTTAAGGATTTTCGGATGTGTCTTTTGACATGAGTTAGATTTTTAATAAATTTAAGCCCTTCCTGCGTCATAAATGATAGATAATCTTCATAACTAGGCTTCATTCCCCATTCATGGTTGAGCCACCTTCCTCCTAAACGCAAGATCGTCTCAAGAGGATATTCGAGATATATGGGAACATTGGGGTAACGTAAATTGTGAATCTTTTCCTCCCAGTTTTCAACGTTTAATCCAACCTTCCGTGCTAAGGGTGTACCAGGATAAATTCTACAAATTTGAAAATCAACTGAACACCCATATTTTTGATGAAATTCCTCTGCCTTTCTTAGAGATATACGCATATCGTCCAGAGTTTCGGAGGGTAAACTAAGCATCATGTAAAGTTTGACATCAAGACCGTGAGCAATAGTTTTTCTAACAACCTCTTCTATGACGTGAACGTTGATTTGTTTGTTTATGATTTCCGCTATTCGCTGAACAAATGTTTCGACTCCATAATCAACTTCGAAGCAACCTGCCCTTTGTAAGTCTGTAAGAAGGTCATCGTCCATCAAATTTATTCTACCATTACAATAAAATCTGTAATTACGACTCTCTAAGAGATCGGCAAAATGTTTAACTCGCTTTGAATTTAACACGAAAGTGTCATCTGTAAAGAAAAAAGTTCTATAACCGTATCTGTAATGCAACTCTTCCATTTCTTCTACAACTTTCTCCGATCTACGAAAACGGACCTTTCTTCCCCAAACATGTCTACTGCTACAATATGTACAGTCATAAGGACAGCCCCGACTAGTATGTATTTGTATCTTATGGCCACTGTAACGCCGCAGTTCAAATAAGTCCCAGTCAGGAAATGGCAAGGAATCGAGATCTTCAATAGGCGGGAATTTGTAGATTCGCTTCAGATTAGGTATGTCGTCTAATACCTTAGGCATAGCGTGCTCACCCTCGCCTACTACGACAGTATCGATAGGCAGCTGATTTAATGATTTTATTACTTCATCTTCGGAAACAAAGTGCGGACCACCTACAACTAACGGTCCCCTGTATGACTGTCTTATTCGTCGTATCGTTCTTGCGAAGCTGGGGTAAAAGCTTGTAAGGCAAGAGACCCCAATTAAATCTGGATTGAAGAGTTTTATTCGATGCTTTATTTCAGAATCGCGCCCCATAACGTCAAATATTTGAACCTTGCAACCTTCGTTCTTAAGGATGGACGCTAAATATCCCAATCCTATCGGAGGTAGATACGAATAAATTTGCGTCTCCGCACCATCATAGTAATAAGTAGGCATGATAAGTAAGACACGCATTAGAGCCTCACACCATAAACTGTTGCTTTTTCATGCAGTCGTATAAGGATAAAGAATATGGCGATTAACCATAGAATAGATTCTATGAAGCTTCTCTATACAGCCACTGAAGCAAGGACGATTTGCGTTCAATTGACCCACTCCATGTAAATTCTGATACGAAACTATAGGCATATGAGAGAGATAAGTCAAATTCGATGTGGTTTGAATTTGTAGGTTCCATCATAATGTCTTTAGTTCGGCATGACATAAATGAATTGCGTACACTTCTCTAAATATAGATTTTCTGTAATTCTGAATGCGAGTGTCTCGAACATAAGCTTGTAGCTGACCTCGGGTCGGTAGTCACTTGAAAGCTATAGGTGATTTTGTAGCTTCTATCGAATTCAAGAGTCATACTCTTTGGGGAAGTTTTGTCCTAAGTTTCTTGTTAAGGAACTCTAAATTACCTCGTCTTATATCTCTTAAACGAGTAAGCGTCTTTAACGTTATATTTAAGTAAGTAATAATTTGCCTCGCATTTCTATAGTTAGGCTTTTTAAGGACAGGTATAAACAAGAGCAACCATTTGCCTAAATTATGCCATATTAAGGTGAACCAGTTCTTAAGCGTCTGATCTATATTTTTGCAAAATAGATAGAGTTTATAAATTTCTTGTATTTCAGTCATTGATTTTTCATGCTTTTCTAGACTGTTGTGAATGATTCTTGCCGTAGGAACTAAGTAGAGCGATCCCAACTTTGCCTTGTGTACTCTATACGAAAAATCTTTATCTTCTCCTATGGAAGGCCCAAGTAAATCCTCATCAAATTTAAACCGCTCTAGAACCCATCTTTTCCAACTATGATTACAGCCAGATAACCATTCACACCGTATTAACTCTTTAGGAGCATATGGATATGTACCGGTAAATGGAGGCAGGATTCTACATTCTGTGTCAAAGTGATGCATCAAAAAGATTTTGGAAACAACATGCACAGAATGTCTTCTAGGATACTCTGCATTTACTATATACCCTTGAACACCTATGGCATCCACATGAGTGCTGTAAGCTTTCAAAATTTCGCCTATGTAATTGCTAGAAAGTATAACGTCATCATCTAAAAATACTATTATTTCTCCTTTTGAGTACTCAAAACCCACGTTTCTAGCTGGTGCTAATCCCTTTTTTCCGAAATTACGGATATACGAAAGACAGATGCCTTTAATTCTAAAAGTTTCTTGTAAATCTGTGATAAGTTTTTCAGTGTCTCGTCCTTCACTGTCATCTACAATTATCACTTCGTCCAAAGGAATATCTTGTTGCAAAATGCTACTTAGGGTTTCCTTAAGGGAAAATGCCCTATTAAGAGTGGGTATGATTATGCTAATTTTAACATATTTCGTATTGTTTTTTACTCCTCAAAATCCTAACCTAGTAGTTTTTGAATATTTTTTGGTTGATGTAGGCGCATGAATAGCGTACCTAAGTAGCATTAGTTTACTCGTTGTATAGTTTCGTGTAATTCGCTAACTTCTTCAAGATAATTTGATGGACTTCATCAATACCCATGTCTGAAGTATCGATGATATAAGCCCCTATCTTTTTAGCTAAATCCAAATAGACTTTTCTTTGCTGTTCAGGAGTCAGAAATCCAAATGGATTTTTCTCCGAATCTTCCTGTGCAAATTCGTTCGGATACAACCATGCTTGAGGAGTTCTCTTTACAGGCTCGTCATACTTTGAGTTGCGGGCTAATCTTCTTTTACCGATTATGGTGACCTTAGCATCTAGAAGAATCGTTAAGCTACTAGTTGGAACGAACTTAAGAAGGAATTTTGATGTCTTTGAATGTATGAATTCTGGTTCTCTTAGAGAATAACAGGTCATAGTTGCCAAGGAGTCTACTACGTATCTCTCGCCAATCAGTGTAAATCCAAGTGTTCTAGGCAGGTAGACGTTAATTAGTACTTTTGGGATTATGCTCATGGTTTCTATGATGCCCCAAATCAATCGCCTATGCCTACTATTAATAGGTGGAACATAGTAACCGAATGTATTAAAGAAGCGCCATATGAAATAAGCCAAGGTATGAGGAGAACGAATCCACACGCGCTTAACTTTGTGAGAGCATCGAAGCTTCTTTACCAGAAGAAACGCTTGTGTTGTCTTCCCAACTCCATCCATGCCGCAAAAAGTTATAAAAAGTGGTGATCTGCTCATCAGTATCCAGGCCCTTAGCAGAATCTTTATCTCACTAAGACTGAAATTTCTTTACTGCCAAACGCGTCTGCCATTCTCTTTTTGACAATACGCTGTATCGATTCCCTTGGACTTCTAAGCTTTTTCAACGAAAGAAACCGCAGAGCTTTATCAATGTTTACGCTAATTTTGCATTTATCATCCGGATGAAAGAACGTTGGAATTCCTTTGTCAACGATTTGGATGCTTGGCTTCAGTCGACCTCCAGAAGAGGACTCGAATGCTTCTTTCACCATCTCTGCCAACTCTAGGATGGTGATCGGTGTTGGATAGATAACGTTTATTATATGGTCTAGACTGTCCGTGTTGTTCTTTAGTTCTTTCCTTAGAACCATGGAAGCGAACTTTTGATGGGCAGTGCAGACATCCTCAATGTCAACGTAGAGCATAGGTCGGTATATGCTATGTTTGAACGGAGTTAACGGTTTGCCAGCGAGAGCATTTTCTATGAATATGTTTGCAGCTGTTTTTTCCGGCATTCCTTCTCCAAGAACTGTTCCCATTCTAATCACTCCGAAGACTTTTTCAGACATCTCATCATAGTACCGTACAACACACTCTTGGGCAATCTTGGACAATGCATAGAGTTTCGCTCTCTGTTCGACTTTGTCAGGCCTAAATCCAAACTCTTCATCTATTGTTCCTTCGAGTTTTTTTTCACCCATTGTGTGCCATGACCCAGTTAATATCATGCCTTTTACTCTAGGGCTTTCCTCAACTGTTGAACAAACATTATGTGTTCCAAGGAAGTTGACTTCGTACGCTAGGTGCTTGGCGTTATTGATTTCAGGTATTTGTACTATTGCGGTGTGTATGACTAAATCTACATCTTTCATCTCTTTTTTGACCTCTTCTTGATCACGTATGTCACATCGGTGAAACTCTATTGAGTTATTGCGAGGAAAAAGTGGCTCCTTAATGTCAAGCACCCGGATGCTAAATGTCTTGGAGAGATGTTTAGCTAGACAATAGCCGATGTATCCTGAACCTCCAGTAATTGCGATTCGCTTTTTGTTGAACTCCATTTATTTTTGTCCTGCTATTTCCTCAAAAGCGGTATGAACAAATCTCATTTTATTCTAAGATTCTGTTGATTCTTTCAACGAATTGTTGTTTGCTGAAATTCGATGCTCTTTTGATTCCTCTTAAACTCAGTTTTTTCCATAGGTCATGGTCTTGAAGGATATACTCAAGAGCTTCGGCTAGTTTCTCTGCAGAATTAGGTTCGACTAAAAGAGCATCGTTGCCGACTGCCCATCTAGCGTAAGGAACATCCATACATACGACGGGCGTTCCACATGCCATGGCCTCCAATAGAACGTTTGGAAATCCTTCGTGAACGGAAGGCAATACTAAGACACGGCAGCGATTCATCCAGTAAGGTGTGTCCCTAGGTGTTACCCATCCAAGAAATCGAACTGATTGGGCTATACCCAGCCTTTCTGATAGGCGCCTTAGAGATTGAAGATTGGGGCCGTCTCCAATAACGTGTAGCCTAACGTCGTTGACACGTTTTTTCAATAAACTGAAGGCTTGAAGTAGATGTGAAACTCGTTTCTCCGGGTCTAACCTTCCAACGTATAATATCCATTCTTTATTTCTGAATAAAGAACTGATCGGCTTGAATTTTGACTCTACAAAGTTTGGGACGATTTCTATGTCTGGACGAGGATGGATTTCGAGTAGGCGATTTTTTACTGACAAGTTGTTCGTTATGACCCTCGAAGAGAATAATAAGAGAAGCTTATAGTCGAGAAGAATCTTTTTCTTGTAGTGGCTGGCTGCTTCTGGAACACCAGTAAAATATGTTACAAACTTGATCCTGAATAACTTGGAGAGAAAACATAGAACGACGCTACAGGATGACATACTAAAATTTAGAACTCTTAACCAATATCCATAGCGAAGAACCTTAGAGCCAAATAAGGTAAGAAGCCTTAAATCGTAGCTCTTTAAGAAGCCGCTTGATGCCGATGATCCATTTATAGTATGGTATTCAATGTTTCCAAGCAGGACCGGCTTTGGGAATTTAGTGGAGGAGCTGCTAATGAATAGTATTTTGTCAAAAAAACCAGTCAAAGCCATGGTTCTTTTAACAACTGGCACATCAGGGTGCTGCTCGAAAGACGCTATCCTGTTGTCAACGTGACTAAAAGGAGCATGCGGGATCACCATCAAGACTTGGCCCTTCAACTTGGGTCTCAATAGGCTTGTTTAACTCGAGCTCTACACGTGCCTGCTTGCATCATCATTCTTTCCAGTAAGAATTCTAAGCAAATCACAAAAATAGTATAGATTGTTCTTGAATTCCAAGAAAATTATGCTGGGATGATGGAATAAATGGAAGGCGTACAGTCCTTTTGGGATGGAAATAGCTAATTTCCAGAAAGTTCTCTTGACTATGGGCCTACCGCACAGACGTTCATAGTAGAGAGTAGAATGTTTAGGCTTTCTTGGCGTCAATCGTGGTTGATGGTGTAATGCAAACACACGATCGTACACATTTATAATTTTGAAGCCTTTATGCCTAATGTATTGTGCGATATAGTAGTCTTCATAGTTCATATCGAAAACTGAAGGAATCTTAATCCCAATAGTTGCTTCTTTCCTAATGAAACAGGGCCCAAATGGCCTAAACTCGGCGCCTCCGATGCCAAGTTTTTCGGCTAATTTATTTGTTGCTAGATTAGAGAAAAATTGGAAATCAAGGTGATAAGGGTTTAATGGGTGGGCATAGACGGCACCGATCTTCAAGTCTTTGAAAAGATTGGCCAAACTAGAAAATCCGGGTAGTAACTCGACGTCACTATCTATAAAACAATAAAGTTCCGTCTCAACTGAATTTATCCCGAACTCTCGCTTTATTGATAGATTATTTGCACATTGATAGATTTCGGTTTTTGGAAACTCCTTTGCTATCTTCAAGGTGTTATCAGTACTACAACTGTCAACCACTATCAATCGGTTTACAGACAATTCTCTGTAAATGGACTCAAGGCATCTCCGCAAAAACAGTTCACTATTGAAAACTGGCATGAGGACATCAACATTTGGCTTCAGCTTCGATCGCCCATCAACTTTTCACTTAACATAAAACACCCTTAGATAGCGCGCGAATCCGATTACTTTTTTTCGAAAAGCAAGAACCAAGCAGGTGGCCACGGAACTAGGTTAATAATCTTAGATCCATGGTTTACTTTTACTCTCTCAATGTTCGTAAGCTTCCTCATTGCAAACCATGCAACCACATTTTTAAATGTAGTATCTAGATTGAGTTCATCGTAGCTCGTATACTTTTTCACCATGCGTGCAACAAATGAGGGCATGATGTGCATTAAAGGCCACTTCGTGTGCGGCTCTAGGAACCATTGGAGATTTGGAAGCTGAAGCACACAAAGGCCTGTGATTTGTAAGACTCTTTCTATCTCTTTCACACACGAATTAGGTTTGTGCAAGTGTTCAAGTGTTGATATAAGAAGAACTAGATTAAAGGACTTACTTCGAAATGGTAGGAAATGAGCGTCGGCAACTATTCGTTCGAGAGAAGATGGAGCGTTTTTTAAAGCATTTTTGTTAACATCTAAACCGATGATGTTTATTTCTAGCATGTTACTTATCGAGTTACTTATTTCACCTCTAGCCACTCCAATGTCTAAAGCTAGCAAATCACTTGGAGGTCTTATGAATCCTTTCCTCTTACAAATGAGACTATAAATGATCGAAACATAACTAGAGACCCTAATGGTGTAAAAGCCGAGTCTGCTAAGCAGAGCTACGGCAAATAGGTAAAGTCGTGAAGGAGTACACAAGGTTAGGGTCAGCCTCATCATCCGTGTGAGCCCAATAGCATGCCTAGGGCGAAGTCTCATCAAAAAGGTAATGGACAGGAGTGATCATTACATACTTCCCACTCGATCTCACTAAATTGAACGTATCTCCCTGGTGTAGAACCAGCCTCTCAAAACGCAAAATGAGAATATAGGAATCATCGCTGGTTATTTCATTTATGGAAACTCCCCTCTCAAATTGAAGGAGCATTTCTCTCACTACTCTGTAAGCCCCAAGTTCTTGAATATTAATGCCTTCCGGAATGTCTGGATAGGCATCAAAATCCAAAACCAACGAGACATTCTGAGGAAAATCCTGTCCGAACCCTTGGGTATATACGATTTGATTATACAGCCTCCTTCTAGTTGGGAAATCGGGATTCTCGATTGGGGCCCAAGTAGGAGACGAACTTCCTATAAATAGGAATACTATCAAGAACACCACGGTTATTATTGTAACAAGTTCATTTCTAGTAGCCAATAGTCTGGAAAGAAAGTAAATCATCAAGAAGGCAAGAAGAGCGTAGACAGGAACTATTGTGTAAATATAATGCCCGTAATAGGCAAGTATAAACGAGATCAATAAGAGCAATAACCCCGTAGCGGACCCTAATTCAGCCATCTTATGTGCCCAGTGACCACACTCCCTGTGGGCCCGACTCACCACTATATCATGAAACCTATGCAAGCAGTAGCCGGCCACAATAGCCGGAGGGATGGCCCATGCAAACCATACCTGAGCCATCTCTGTCGATGCCTGAAAGTAAGGTCTTGCCGCCTCTTCATAAGATAACGGCATTCCGCTAAGATATTTCGCAATGGTTATAAAGAAATTTCCCGCCACCCCCATGACAGAAACGATGACCATGTGATTGAACACCCAATACGTAAACATGACTACGACCATAAGGATAGACACTGACCTAAACTGACGCGGAATCGTCAATGAACTACGTGAAATGATAGAATAGATTCCTAAAGGTAGGAACAAACTCAAAATAAGAAAAGGGCCTGTCGCGTGTAAAATCACCATGATAACAAGGGGAGGAATTAGACACAGAACAGTGGCTCTGGAGCCTTTGTAGATCAACTTAATCACTAAATGAAGACAGATAAAGGCAAAGATTAAGCTCATATCTCTCGGTATCAATAAGATAAAGGCTAATGGTGGAATGGACAAAATTACGAAGAAAGCCAATGCCCCTGCTTTTTCACTACTTGTTATCTGTTTAGAGAGTGAGTACAGAATAAACGCCAAGAGAAGACTACTAAATGGCAGGAGAAATACATACGCGCTTGAGCTAAAGCCGGTAACTATCGTTATTGATGCTAAAAGAACGGACAAGACGGGGAAAGGTTCATAATAGCTGATTCCAGCACGTTGTTCCCATCCTCCTGTTTCAACAATCTCTAACCCTCTTCTTAAATGTGCGCCTTGATCTGTGCCAAAGTCAAGAAAGTTGTTATTTGAAAGGATCGTCAGGGGTAGCAATAATGATACTACCGCAATTATAGAGATATTTTTTATCCTAGATCCTTTTTGATTGTTTCCAAAAGCTACGTACAAAACACTCAGCGCTAATATCAAAAAGTATAGCCAAGGACGATGACCCAAATACAAAGAGTAAACTGTAACCAGTATGAAAGACATCAAAAACACCACATATCCAAGCCAAGAGAAGCATGAGAATAAAAGCAGGTGTTTAGAAAAAGCAAAAGTAAACTTGCGATAACATAAGAGAAACAGCAGATAGAACACTAAGGTTAGAACTAGTCCTCCGATCACTAACGCTTGTGTGAAAGAAAAAGAAAGAAAACTCATCTAGGCTAGAACCCGATTATTTGTTTCAGTATTAAAGGTATCATTTTTAGCATTAGAAGAAAAGCAATTGGTGTGTCCTTCAAGCGTTGTTTCAGTAACCAGTTTTCAAGAAACAACAATGAAACACCATTAGTCTGACATATGATTGCCTACATGTTTATCTTTGATTCTTAAGACCAAGATGTGCCTCGGGCTCAAGTGAAAGTATACAAATCCAAGCCTCTTCAGAAAAGACCTTATGCTGCGACCATACTTATGCAATTCAATAATCAATTTTATGTTGGCTTCATTTTGTAATGTTTTTTTGGCGCCTTCCAGAACATCAAGTTCTGCCCCTTCAACATCAATCTTAATTAAATTGACCTTTGAGATACCTAAATCTCTAAGGATATCATCTAGGCTTCTTACTCTTACAACTTTGTATCGACTGCTAACTTTATGTTTAATAGTATGCTCGCCGAGAGAATCTGCGAGGTAAAGGCGGGCCATGCCTTCATAATGGCTACACGCAGCATTTAAAAGAACTACATTCCTAATACAACATCTGTCTATTTTTCTTTTAATAACATGGCAACTATTAGGAAACGGCTCTATAGCTATAACTTTCCCTTTTTCACCCACTTGCAGGCTAGCTTTTAACGTGTAACTACCATGAAAAGCCCCTACGTCAACAAAAACGTCATTTTCACGTAACAACTTATCGATGGCGAAAAGCCAAGGTTCATCGGTTTTTAGAAACATTTTGTATGAAACATTTAATAAAGTTAAACCAGGAAATGCTACATGGTAGATGAATCGTGGAAGTATGCGTATTGCAAAGGCACCAATGTTGGGTGTCTTTATCTTTTCATTTAATCTTCTTTTTCCAAGAGTAACTATTAATAACGTATACACTAAACGTACCCAAGTGTTTAAGATTACGCTTAATGATGAAGAAACAGCAGGCAAACTCATTCTCAGATGCTTGACTCTCTGATACCTAAGCAGGCGCCTAGCTGAAATCTCTAACTATCTGTCCTATTTTGTAGGGAACCGCTTTTATCATCAGAAGAAAAGTAACTAGCATTGCCTTCCAAGGCTGCTTCAGTAGACTGATAATCTGTTTCATTCGGAATGCTTGCTTGTACGAAACAGGTCGATCGTACCAGCCCTTAACAACATTGCTGCTTTTTCCATACCTATACATCTTCTTCCAGAAGACCAACAAGCTTCGGGGATCTCTATGCCACACCGCATCCTTAACTGTCCTCATTTTGCTGGAAACTTTGTGCGCTTCCCAATGAAGTACGGCATCTTCGTGTTCTGAGATGGAATAAAGAATTTCGGGAGGAATAGACTGGAATACCTTGTCTAAGATGTGTCTTTTGAAAAATCTGGTGAATAGAACGCCTTCAAGACTGCTCAAATTATATGATATTTCCTGCCTGATTTCTGTGTCCATCTTCAGCAATAATTGAAGCCATGATGCCGGGGGTAAGCTGAACTCTTCAAAATGAAGAAAATCATACTTACCTGACAACGCAACTGCCCTCTTCAGGCAATCCCGAGTTTTCAACATCTGATCTGAATCGAGAAACAGAATCAAGTTTCCCAATGACTTCTCAAATCCAATCTTTCTCGCTCCTAACGGTCCACACTTAGAAAAAAGCACTTTAGCTCCGAATTCTTTTGCAATTCGAGAAGTACCATCCTTGCTAAAACAATCCACTATGAGTATTTCGATTCTATCCTGAGGATAATCTTGTTTTCTAACGCTCAGAAGACAATCAGCCAAAACATTCGCCGAATTGCAAGTGGGTATCACAACACTTACCAACGGAACTTTCATGCCTAATCAACGACCTTATTTAAGATTCCTACGAATTTGTCTATTGTTTCATCGTTTCGAAACCGACGCCGAGCAAAATCCCTGTTCCGTCGTCCCAACGCGAAAAGGTCATTTTTATCCATTGACTCCACTTGCTCAATTCTCTCGGCTAGAGAAACAGAGTCCCCAGGTGGAAACAATAATACTCCTGGCGCCCCATTTGTTATTTCAGAGACCCCACCGATTGCCGACGCAATAACCACTTTTCCGAAAAGCATACTCTCCACAATAACATAGGGACCAGGTTCTGGGCAAATCGAAGGAAAAATTGTTGCAATTGTGTTTTTCAGTAACTCACGGTAAGCTACAGGCTCAAGCCACCCATGATAGGTCAACCATTGGTTATCAACTCTAAAAACTTCCTCCATTCTTCCAGCTATATGGACTTTCACAGGCTCAGATAGGTTCCCCAAAGCCTTTAACAGAACATAGAAGCCTTTCAGAACGCTATACCCCCCATAGAAGCCATAGTCCTGTCCCATTACTTCATCTTCGTCAACTGCTGGAACGGGATTATAGATTACAAATGATTTGTCTGAGATGTGAGGCATATGCCCAACAATTGTATCTCGCTGGCAATTGGACACGAATACGATGGCGTCTGCTTGAGAAAGGAGTTTCCCATAGATTTGCCCTAACGTGGCATTAAATAACGGTGAGAGAAATCTTTGCCCCAGGCTTCTTACCTCTTCGTTTTCATGCAGCAGAATACATTTTAAACATGAGAACAAATTACACTTGTCACAGACGGTCTTGGATGCACAATTATAGAGCGTGGTGGTCGGGCATATAGGTGAGTACTCATGAACACCCACCACAACTGGTGTGCCGAGATTCTTCACCATAGGTATGGCCCAGCAACATTTGGATACGTAGACAACATCCGCATTCTCAACTAAGGTACGATAAGGCTCTCTAATTAGGCAAGAAGCAAGAAGAAGGGAGGAGTATTTAGTCTTGGGTTTAATGCTTGGAACCCAAGGGATTATTTGAAATCCATTAGCTTGCCATGTCTTGCGGTTGAGGCTTGCAGTAAGAACCGTCACTTTTATTCCTCTTTGAGAAAGCAGTTTAGCATACAGGTATGTAGCTAACTCAGCCCCGCTTCCCTCAGGCCAGAAAAGCTCGGTGATGATCAGACAGTTCATTTCCGTTTTTGACTGGGCTAATAATACTCTCTGGAGAAGTGTGTTTTGAGCATTATAAGTCGCGGTTTCCTCATGTTTCTAGCTAACGCAGGCAGAAAGAAGGACCTGGCCAAAGGATCAGCTATGATTTTCCTCAAGAGACTATACATGACTAATGCTTTCGGACATTTGTAGGGGAAAAGATTAGGCTTCTCTTGTTCGGAGATTGGATAAATCATGCTAGATTCACCTAAGCACTTCTCCAGACCGGAAAGAGCAGGATCGACATTGTTGAAAGCGTATTGCATTATTTGTCTGCATACTTTCACCGCAAAGTATACTGCATCAGAAACTTTTTCGACCTCAGCAAGGTGACAAATATCTGAAGATTTATCTTGTTGAGTCAAGGAAAGAATCGTGTAGAGGTCACTCAAATTGAACATATGTTCCTTATAGAAACTGTGTGCCGCCACTGTTAGTAGCTCTGCTTGTGGCTTTAAACTCTGCACCTCAAGGCCTTTGAATTTAACAGTCCTCACGTGTTCAAACAGTGTTTCTGCGTCTAAGTATGGTATATCGGAAACTGTAAGAAACAGGTGAAGGTCAACATTTATGTCATGCTCTCGGCTATACATGGTCGCGCCATATGCGTTTCTGTCCAATAAGATTAAACCACTCTTTTTGAGACTATGGTAAGCTTTATGGAAGTCATCTCTACTACGAAGAAGCACATCTATGTCTGAAGGCGTGTGAGGAAATGGCTTCAAAGTTTTAAACAAAAGATAGTCTGTATTGGAATTGAGCAAGCTAGCAACATAAACTATAAGATTCTGGGTATTCTGGTATTTTCTCCTAAGCTCCTTCAATTTAGGCTGAAACCAGCCTATTCCATATAGGCTTGCTAAAGATTCAAGGAAGAAAAGACCTATCTTATTCATGGCTGCTATTTCAAATAGTTCTTTTCCTTTCTCAAGAGGCGCGGGCTCAACAGGACCCTTAAAGAGCCCTATACATCTCAGCAACGCTACGACATTGTCGCCATTATTCATATTTTTTAAACCCCTTTCGTCAAAACCAAACTAGCAGTATCCGAAACTACTATTCAGAGGCGCTGGAGTGAACCGATGACTTTGCCAAGCAATCAGCGGCAATGGATATCGCCTTATCATCTCTGAAGGAAGGCTCCCAACCCAGGGATAACAGCTTAGAAGTGCCCAAAACGATTTTTCTGATGTCTCCCTTCCATCCCAGACCTTCATGCGACAAATCATACGCGTATTGGACTTTAAATAGCCCAATAGTTCGTGTAACTATATCAGCTAATTCCTTAACAGATAAGGGGTTCGTGTTAGCAACGTTAAAAGCTTCATAGTCATCACCAAGTTTCGTGTAGACAATAACTGCGGCTCTTACTGCGTCTTGAACGTGAAGATAGCTCCTTACCTGTCTTCCATCACCCAGAATTTTTAATTGATGAGGATTCCTAAGCAGCTTACTAACAAAATCGTAAATAACTCCGAAACGGGCACGTGGTCCTACTACATTAGCATATCTCAAACTTGCTGACTTGAGACCATAGAGCTCCGAGTAACTTCTAATAAAGGCCTCACACGCCGCTTTGCTTGCCCCATAGACAGAAACCGGCTTCAACGGTTGATCTTCCTCTACGGGTTCATCCCCGCTTTCGCCGTAAACCGCACTAGAAGAAGCAAAAATAAAATTCTCCACTTGCGAGCTTTTTCGTACAGCGTCAAGCAAATTCACAGTTGCAAGCACATTCTCCTCAAAGTGCACTCGTGGAGCTACCGTACTTAACTTGACCTCAGGGTTAGCGGCAAAGTGAAATACAGTGGTAATATCCTCAACTGCGCAGCTGCAGACTTTTTCGTCTTTTAAGTCCCCCTTAATAAGCTCGAAGTTCCTGTTTTCTACATGATGTTGGAGATTTTTTGGATCTCCAGTGCTTAAGTTGTCCACAACTCTGACGAAACCTCCCTCTTCTATCAAGTAATCCACAAGGTGACTACCTATGAACCCTGCACCTCCTGTCACAAGGGTACGCATACTTTCTCTTCGCTACCTTGCTAAGGAGAATTCGGAATCCAAGCGTCCATCATAGATTTTCATGTATTCATCTTCTATAACTTCTCCCCAAATGGGAACGTGAGCTTGAGGTTGTCGATCAGCCTCCTCAAGGAAACGAGCAACTTTCTCTGCTAGCTCCCGATCCGACAAAGTTAAGTCAGCAACATAGGTTCTAGTACGGTGGGAAAAAGCAGTGACCCACTGTCCAGCGATCAAGACTGGAACCCCCATGGCTTGGGCCTCATTCACTGACTGGGGGTAGGATTCTTTCTCAGAGAAAAGTGCGAGCGCGTGAGCCCTAGAGAGCTGGGATAGGTACTCTTCCCTTGGGAGGAAGGGATACGACTCGTAAGGTAGTCTCATCCTCTGGATGAGGTTTAAGAGGTTATTCTTGTAGTATCCCTCACCCACGATTACAATCCTTGCCTCTGGCATCAAGTACTGCCTGAGACAATGTACCAGTCGAGCAATGTGTTGAATACCCTTGTATTCTTCGATCCGCCCTGCATAGAGGATTCGTCCTTCCTCAGGACGCCGTTCAATGAATTTGATGTCTTCATCCACACCGTTCTCAACCACAACAGCCTCCCGATTGAAATGTCTTTGCACTAGCTCAGCCTCTAGCGCTGAAACCGTGTGAAGTACATCTGCAGACCAGATAACCTCTGAGGCGACCCGCTTGTAAATTAACCACAAAAAATCGCGGGTTTTTCCATGTCCAGCACCGTGGTAGTAAGGTGTCAGTATCATCCGTGTTCGGCTAGTCTTCCTCTTCATCCAAGTCAAGAGACAAGTCAAGGCATGAATGTTATGCACATGAACTACGTCGGGTTTTCCATAAAGCAAAGAAGCCAGAAGTTTTGGACCCGGAACATGATACGCATTATGGACACTGAGTCCAAAGAAACGTTCAACAGTTACGCCGTTTACCCTTTCCCTTTGTGACAGTCTTCCTATGGAATTCAGAGTGAAAACAGTCACGTCGTGGCCAATCTTAGCCATTCCTTCTGCTAAACTCTTTACTACGTACTCCATACCACCTATGAAGGGAAAATAGCGGGGTGTAACGTGAACTACCCTAAGCCTTTTCATAACGAAAAAGTCCGGGGCTTTACAGCATTATCATTCCAAGACGTAGTCAAGAGAGCATTCACGTTTTTCTTTTATTCGAACTTTCTCCAAATGTATTCTTTGTTTTTGGTGAGTGTCTTGAAAAGACCTATAAAACCACAGAGCTGGCTGTCCAGCAAAGAAGCTATTGGATTATTTCTGACAACCCACGCAAGTAATAAAGCCAACGTTACGATCAAATATAAGAAACCCAGCAGTTCAAGTTGCATTTGAAGTAGAAGATAGGCAACAGAAAGATAAATCACTAAAATTGCAATGGGAGAGATCGCAATTAAGTAGAAGTTAAGTAATAGAATTAGGCTATACGGTCCATATGATGGGTTAAGTAACCCTCCGCTTTCCAAAATTACCTTTATTAAGCCATGAGCCCTACGAGCCCTATGGGAGATGTACTGTGAGAAATTGCTTGGAGACCTTTCTACGCATTTTATTTCTGGGATTAAGATGGTGCGATGCCCTTGCTTTCTTATTCTAATAAAGAGTTCAGTGTCATCAGCAGGGCTTTCAGGATTTAGTTTTTCGTAAAGAGATCGTTTAAATGCTATAAAGCTACCATGTGCTATAACAGTTGAGTCGATGTTGCTTTCGGCGACTTGCAATCCATGGAGAATGCTCCGATAAGTCATCTCGGTTTTGTCCGACGAAACATATGACCCAGTCGCCGCTCCTATCTCAGGTCTAGTCAAATAACTGACTGCTATCATGAGAGCCTCTTTATTGAGAATTTTTGCATCAGCATCAGTTCGAACAATGATATCTCCAGACGCAGAAGTATATCCAACGTGCGAGGCTAAAGCATTTCCCCTTCGTTCCTGCTCAGTAATCACTTTGATATAGGGATACTGTTCTTCAAAGTGTTTAAGTATCTTAGGGGTTTCGTCGTTACTACAGTCCACAACAATAATTTCAAGGCTCTCCTTTGGATAGTCAAGATTCAGTAACTCAGACATTTTTTTGGATATTATATCCTGCTCATTGTAAGTCGGCATGATTATGGAAACTTTAGGCCAATGAGATGGTCTTCGGAAATTTATTTTTAGTTTCCTCCCCTTAGCCAACGTCAGTAATGCTACTACCATGAAGGGAACCAAAGACGAAACCAACAAAACCAACACAAAAAGCATTGTAGACAAATTCAAAGTCACTTTAAAATACAAGTCTTGAAGGCATGGAAGCCAAACGCGTCCTATAAAGTGAATTCCAACAAGAACTCAGAGATGCACAATTATCCATATATGGAGCTTTCTGTAGGGTTCAATTCCACCATTTGCATAGAGCAGAAACTCAAGCTTCAATTTATCCCCGACCTTATTTGGTGCGAACGTCACGTTTTGTTCCCATTTGTCCTCATGCCCTAACCTTATGCCCTCAATCGTACCTAAAGTTTCATTATCTAACTTTATTGCCACGCGATAATTTACTTCTTCATACTCATGATTCACAACACCAAGAATCACCATGCCGCTTTCTCCAAGCGTCAAATTAGTCGGATAACCCTCAATCTTGCCGTTTGGTCCCAGAACATAGAACTCGGTAAACCTCTCACCAACCCTTGGGTTAGCCGCAAGATTGGCTATGAAAGAGCCTGACACAACAACACCCCCTATTAAAGCTACAGACAAAACCTTGTCAACCCTACTCAAATTTCCCCAACGAGGCAGATTTACTGAGAAAGAAGGATTGAACCTTTCTCCGACGGGCACAGCCTTTCTCCTGAAAGCTGTTGCCAGAGACAAACCAAAAGTGAAAAAGAACATAGAAACCAAAACTGGGTAAAGCCTAATCCCAAAAGGCGTATAATTCAAAACCAAACCTATCAAAGGAACCACAGCAATACTTAACCCAACACTCAACGCCACCCTCTCAATTTCATCCAAGTCCTTCTTCCTAGGGAACAAGACACAAATCAACGCGTAGCCAGGAAAGAAAAGCAAAAAAGGAACCCCAATCACCGCTCGAACAAACGATTCAGGAACGAGAACAATAGCAAGAACCAGCAAAACTCCAAGCACATTAATTAAGAGAAGGTCATTTTCCATCTTAAACCGGTAAACCCAAGACGGCACTGCCACTCTACTCCTTCCTCAAAGACCGCATGATTCTTCTCTCCATCCTCTTTAAAAGTATGGAAATTGTGGCAACCGCCCATCCTAAGCCCCCAAAAAGGAACAGGATGCTTCCAAACAACAGCCAGTTGAACTCCCACCTGCCCAAGAAAAGCTGGGAATACAAAGCCCAACCCACAGCCAAAACACCAGGCACTGTTGCTAAAGCCGCCAGCAAAGAAAACAAGAACACCGGGTTATAACTTCTGGCCAAGCCGAACAACGACCACAATATTTCCAAACCGTGACGCCAAGTTGAAAGCTTCCGCTTACCAACTCTCGACCTGTAACCCACAGGCACCTCAGTTACGTTGCCATGCGTCACCGTCTGAGCCACAACCTCCACCTCAGTTCTAAACCCTTTAGACTGAAACTCAAGCTCCTGAGCTACGTCCGTCTTCAACAAATACATACCCGAACAGACATCAGAAAGCCCAGCGCCTAAAAGCAAATTAAACGTACGCGTAATCATCCAATTCCCAAACCTATGCAACAAACTCATATTCGCTCTGTCCCTAACTCCAACAACCTGAACATAACGCTCACCATTATTCAAAAAACGCTCAATATCCTTGGCACAATAGGTGTAGTCTCCATCCATCACCAGCATATACGGCGTCTTCACATAATCCACAGCCGTTTTAAGGGCCCCAGTCTTGCCCCGGCCATTCTGCTCAACAACCCGCACACCTCTACTTTCAGCCACCTTCACCGTAGCATCCGCGGAATAACCGTCAACAACAAGAATGTTCTTGCAGCCAACTTCAAAGAGCTCATCCAAAACAAGACCAATAGCCTTCTCTTCATTGAACGTTGGAATAACAACCGTAACCTCATGCTTACCTACAGACAAGAAGAACCCCTAAGCAACCAGAGCCATCATATAGAGCACAATGTTTCCGAAACCATGGGCCACCGCCGGCGCTGTCAGTCCGCCAGTTTTAATGAGCAAATACCCAAACAATACCCCAGCACCGTAGGCGAACACAACCTCTAACGGGTTGAGCCACCCGATGTGAAAGAGCGCAAAAACAAGCGAAGTCAGGTGCACAGCCCGCCACTTGGGCATCAGCTCCCTCGTATAGCTTTGAAGCAACCCACGAAACAACAGCTCCTCAGTCAAACCAACAAAAACCATCATAGTGACGACAAGATAAACGACGTTAGAGACCAAGCTAGGACCTATGGTAACAGGCTGGGGATTCAAGACAAAATTTTCAATCAAGCCCAAAACCGCCCCAACCGAAACCCCCGCCAAGACCTGAAAAGGCAATCTAATCAGGCCCTTGCTGAAGCCTATCTTCTCTAAAGGTATCCTTCTAAGCCACAGATACAACACAACAGCACTCATAATCAAAGTGTAAACAACCGGGAGAAAAGCAGCAGACTCTAACAAACGAATCGGAAAAGGAGAAAACACTATCCGCGTGGCGAAAAGCAAGCCACAAACCTCAAACACAACCCTAACGTTTTCACCCCTACCAGCAAACAAAACTCCCAAAATGGGGAACAGCGCAAAGCCAAAGAAAGCCAAAGCCAAACCATACCAAGCCAAGGCACTGTTCAACAAAATCTCCTCAACCAAAGCCAAAACAGCAACAAAATACAACAAACTCACAACTAAGGAGCCACGGAAACCTTGGAAAAACAGCATAAGCAAGCCTACCGCCACAAACGCGACACTAGAGAAGAAAATAAGCTCATACGTATACCCAACCAAAGCCAAAAGCACAAAATACGAAAACAAAGAAAACCCAACAAAAACAGACGAAGCCAAAGCTAAGTCAACAGGAAACCTACGAAACACAAACAAACCCAAAAAAACCCAAACGAACTAAATACTTAAAGTTAGCCTAAGATAGCCCAAATTCTAAACGCCACTATAATAGCGAAGAGCAGCACCAGCAACACTGACAGAGGTAGCCAACTCTTTCTCAACTCCTCTAAGACTCTGCGAGTCTCACCATACGATGGATCAGAAAGCTCCAAGTAAACCAGCATCCCGATGGCTATTAGACTTATAGCCAACTGACCGGTAACCAAAGCGTTGGCATACACTTGAATCAGGCTGGTTGTTCCTAAAAGCGTTGAACCCAAAACAGTTGTTCCTAACACCGTGGTCCCCAACACTGTAGTCCCTAACACTGTGGTTCCTAGAATTGTGGTTCCAAGGATGGTTGAGAGCCCGTAGAACGCCGGCTTAACCACTAATAGGCTGGTGAAAAAAGCCAGCGTAGCGTAAATAACCAGCATCAATAGCAAGATTCTTGCGCGGCTCAATCAAACATCACTCTTGATGAGCAGTTAATTTTTGAACTTTTAAGATTTATGGATTATGCATAAGTTCGAACATGAACAAGCCTTATTCAACGCCAATCATCCTCTCTCAAACGCCGCATGATGGAACCCTTTCTGTAAAATCGCGATTGGCAGCTGTTCCAGTTTTCACTGTTTTCGTCCATTTTTTCGGTCGTCTGAACACAATCTGCAAAAAAGCGTGAGAAGCAAGAAGAGTCTGAAGACTCCAATACGCATAGATGAAAGGAAGCCACAACAGATTTGACACTCTCCAAGGCCTCGCCACATACACCAGAGCAATCCCGAGAACAAACAAGGGCACCAGCGTGATCACTGAAGTGACCTGAGTCACAATCACAAAAAACATTTCAGATCGGAAGGGCGACAAGAAAGTGAAAGGCCCCAAAAAATAGCTCAAGAGTACAAGAATAAACAGAAACGGTCCTACTAAGGTCATTTCGGCATCAACGTTTCTCCAGTCTGGTTTTGCCATGAGTTTTCCGTATTTTAGCGCCATTTCCATGTCGCCTCGGAACCATCTGATTCGCTGTCTTATCAACTGGTTTAGGCTAACGGGGTTTTCTTGCCATGAATGCACATCTGGCGCATATTTTATCCTGTAACCCTTTTTCGTAAGCCTCAAAGCCATTTCCATGTCTTCAGACAAGCATTCATTGTCCCATCCACCAACGTCCAAGAGCACATTTTTCCTAATAAAATAACAGCTGCCTGTTATAGGAACAAACAATTCAAGGGCATCCTTGCCCCGTAGATAGGTTTCATACCGCACCGCTTCCTCATAATAAATAAACTTGGATAACATGTTCTCATCTGCGTTTATGGCGTTTTGTCTACCCTGCACCGCAGCAATCGACGGGTCCTCAAAATACTCAACCGCCCTCATCAAAGCATCTGGCTCAGGTACATTATCCGCATCGAACACCGCCACAATCTCGCCTCTCACCTGCTTAAGACCATAGTTTAAGGCAGAGGGCTTCCCATCCGACATTGACCGACGAACAAGCCTCACTTGAACAGGATAACGCTTAGCGTACTCTGCGCATATTCTCACAGTTTTGTCCACTGACCCGTCCTCCACGATAACGATTTCTCTCTTTTCTGGCGGATAATCCACTTTCAAAAAAGCCTCTAGGAGCCGCCCCACAACCTTCTCCTCGTCCTTCACAGGAACAATAATCGAAACTGTGGGCAACCTTTCCTTGCTAAGCCATGAAAACTTCCTCCTTTTTTCACCCGTACGCCGCAGATGCCTAACACCCGCAACCAAAATTGGTATGTTGTATATCGCCCAAGCACAAAGAACAGAAAGCACAACAACAGCTAAAATGTATAGCGGGTTCAGTGTTTTTCAAGCTCCTCTTGGCTTGAGACGCACACAACTTGAGCAGTTCGTTTCAGTCTTTGAGCACTCATTAACTTCTTAACCGTTAAGGAAGGGTCTGAATCGAAACAAGTGTCACGGCGGCTTGTTCATGTGGGTTATAGTTAGATACCGTATGAAGCCCTGGTCGCCCGCCCATTGCGAGGCGGATTTATTTCCCCAATCTTGGGCGATCTGACTCACCTTCAGGGCGAGGTTGCCTCCTACCTCACGCATTAGGCGTCGGACCTGACTTTCCAGGGCGTCTTCTAGTTTCTTTATGACGGAAAACAGCACTTTATAGAGAAAGCGGCTGCGAACCCTCTCGACAACGATTATGGCTAAGTCCACGCAAGCTCTCTCGATTCTCGTTAACATTCTAAACCACACGCCTCTTCGAAGAGCCTTAGTCTTTATCCTGACGATTTCGCTTCTCGTGAGAGGAGTTCGCCTTTCTTCAAACATTCTCATCACTTGGCCCCGAGTTTTTCGATTTTACACTTGACGAGGTTGCCCTCTTCGATGCATAGGGCGGCTCTGACCTCTCTTGGAACGGTTATTCGACCTTCTTTTCTCACGTACACCGTGAACTCTACTGCCTTCTCCTTAGACAAGTGCTTGCCCCGAGAAACGTCGTTTTCCTACGTTTTATGTCAATAAAAGTCTGTTCAACACGGAGAAGTATCGCAGCATAATATTTCGTTGACACCTCGAACTTTCCCCATTAGGCTGCCGTCGTTTCTCAACGAAATTCGTAGATTTCTTTTAACGATTAAGGAAAGGTCTGAGTTGAAATCAGACTCGAAATACAAACCAAGAAGTCTTAAGCTTCAGTGTCCGTCGCAGAAAGTTTTCACAAGTTGATTTTGAGCTTTTCAGAGAGATTGCCTAAGTCGGAGAGCACATATACGAAGGCTAGTCTCCGCCATCTGCCCCACCTTTCCGCTGCATGTTCTCGCACAGTCTGTATTGCTTCTTGTTTAGGAGGCAACGGCTGGTGTGGAAAGAAAAGTCTGTGGAAGATTTGGGCGCTCCATGTATCGATGGGAAAGGCTTCGTCGTGCGGCAATATTATTTCAGACGAGTACTCGCCTATTCCCTTCAGCTTTTTCAGCTCTGCCTTGGCTTTTTCGAAAGGCATCTGTAGCAATTCTTTCAATGTTGGGCAAGTTTGCTTTTGAAAGGCTTCGGCGATGAATTGAAGATATTTCGTTCGATATCCTAGTTTGCATTTCTCTGTCATTTCGTGAGCATCAGCGTTCAGTATTGAATTTGGCGACGGCCACGCATAAGTTGTTTTGTGGTCGAATGTGAGTTTTTCTCCATAGTTTGTGATAAGGAGTCGAAGCATCTGACGAGTTCTGGTGAGCGGCGCGTTTTGAAGGGTTATGGCGAGGATGGCAGAATTGAAGGTGTTCACGTTGGGAGTCATGCCTCTTCTCATCCCGTAGAGGTCTCTGATTGCGTGCTTCAAAACCGAGTCATTTTTGACCGCTTCATAAAATTCGGCTATGTTTTCTTTTAACCCCGCGCCTCTCTCGACCAGTTCAACAACTTCGTTTTCCTCCTTGTTAGTGAGCCTTTGGGAAGAGAAAAACTTGATTAAAACCCCTGGTTTTTCTACGCTCCCTAAGGATTCTAGTCTCAGCCCAATTGGCTTTTCTGCAGAAAGAAGCAATGCAGTCCAGATTTTTCCTTTTTGGTAGACTTCAAGTGGGTTGTTCCAAGGCCAGTCTGCGGGATTGTGCACTGTGAGTTCAAAACTATACGGAGGGACAGCATCTAATTCCAGAGAGAAAGTGCGCATACAGCTCTAGCCTCTTTCAACCTCTGCTATTCCATATATTCCCAGAATATCGCCTTTATGCTCTTACCTGCCCAAAGCTGCGAATGCTCTTGCTGACCAGTTCTCTAAAGTTTTTCTTCTGAGTTAGGCTACCAGCCGTCCATAATGAGAAACTGTTTTTTGGCAAAGAGCGCTCTCAGCAGATGATTTGTTTTCTCTTGGCTTAGAGTTGTTTCAACCCTTAACTGACTAGCTCTTAAAGATTCGACAGGGTCTGCGACGCCGAAAACAAGTTTCGTCAAGACGTCACGGGTTAGGATGACTTTGAAATCAATGGGTTGATTAGTCCAAACGATTGATTCAACGTTTCCGTTGGCTTTTTGTAAGAAAAGGCTGTGTCCCTCGCATTCTATTTGTGTCAAGCCACTCCATTCATCTAATTGCTTTAACCGATTGGCAAAAACTGATGAGAATTCGTTGAGAAATTTTTGCGTGTCGAGAACCGCATACATAAAAACGCTTGTAGACTCGGACTCAAAGAACCCCAGAGCAGGAAAAATCTTCTCGTAGACAGGGTTTCGTAGGGAGCCAGCCACTATAGCAGTAACCTTCTTCTCAACGAAGGTATTGTTGACCTTTTCCACAAGTGGTCTGGCTATTTGTTCGAAATCTTGTTTGGGGTCGACGACTATCTCTTCAAACTCTCCTCGGTTGAGTCTCTCCTTGCGCAGACGTGCATGAACATAACCAATGACATGGTTTTGGTTGTCGAGCGCAACCCAAGCTATGTTGTCCTTTTTGCGCAGCATGCGTCTGAAATCCTTTAGGGTTCGTGAAGCCGCACCAACGAATGTTCTAGAGAACTCGTTGTAAACTTTTAGCATCTGGGGAATGTCTTCTTTTCGGGCTTCTCGCAATTGTATTTGCATGGTTAGTCATCCCACCTCCAATGCAGAATGCGCTGCAACGTTTCAATGTCCGCCGCTTCGCCTCGCTCAACCACTAGTTTTTGTGCCTTGACAGCGTCTTCCCAAGTCAAAACGTTTCGGGTGATTTTTGCGTATGTTTGCAGGTCTGTTGAAAACTCGATGTCAGCTTTTTTGGGAACCTTCTTTAGCCTTTGAAAGCGTCCCTTTCTGAACCTGAAGGCTAGTTTTCCTACTTCTCGAAGTTGTATGGTTACGGATTTTTCCCATCCTTCCAGCCTTCTTCTCACGATTTTGGAGTCTTTCAATGAGCGGTTGAGTTGCCGAACCCATTTGGCAAAGACCGAGGGATAGTCGAGGTATTTTATGTATGTCCGCCCAGTCAATACGTCAACGAATCCCAGGCGCTGATAGATTCTATGCGCTGACATGTCAAGCCCAGTGAATAGCGAGGCGTTTGACGCTCCACTATTTTTGGCGTATTCTAACGAGAGTTTCATTAAATTACTGACTATGCCCTTCTTTCTATAGTCAGAATCCGTGCAGACTCCAGAGATTCCGCCGGTTTTCGAGTAGAAGCCTTCACCTATATGCAGTTGCTTGAACACAACCTCAACGCTGCTGACTGGTTTGCCGTCCGCTTCGCCAATTAAGATGTGTTCTGGAAGAACCTTTTGCCGCCTATACCATTGCATGAGCAGTCGTGGAGTTGTGGGTCCAAAGCATTCGCTGAAAAGCTTGGCTAGATGAACCTCGTCCCCCTTTTGATAGTTGCGGACCACGTACTGCACGGGTTTTTCCAAGTGAGGGTTCCTCGCAGTTTTGAATTGAAACCTTTAACCTAAGCGTTGAGTCGAACATTAAAACCTTTCCAGCAGGAGTCTTGTGGAAAAGGGCAAAGTTGAATTACCAGAAATCGTATCAAACCTAAACGTGAACCCCAAAACCGTGTTAGGCGCAATTGCCATTGCCATTCTTTTCTTCTTCGGTATTGTATTTGCTTTAGCCTCAGTCTACGCGCCGACAAGATTAATCGTCGCCGCCTTTTTGTTCATCGTCGGTTTTGGAATCGCCTACTACATATCAAAAAAGCCAAAAACCATAATTCAGAGGCTGGAAGTCTCGGGACAGATGAAGGCTGTCGGGCTCAAATGCCCAAACTGCTCGGCTCCAGTTGACACTAACCAGATCAAAATTGTGTCTGGTGTGCCGTACGCAACCTGCCCCTACTGCAGACACACATTCGAGGTAGCCGAGGAACCAAAATGGTGAAAACCCATTCTTTGTTGATAACACTAATCGCCACGTTAATTTTGGTAACATTTGTGGGCGCAGCAACCGGGCAGCAGAGACAGTATCATCTTGAACACGAATGGGCAAAGATATGGATAAACCAAAACGGAAGCATCGATTTGCTTTACGACATAAGCATAACACTGGATTCCGGTGACGCTATCAATTTTGTGTACGTTGGTCAACCTCAGGGCGACTTCACAATAGGAACGGCTATGGACCAGTACGGTAACACCCTTGTGGCAACAGAAGCCAGTTCGAGAGACAACTTCAGAGTGCGTGTCAACCTCTACTCGCCCTTAACGGCTGGGCAGACTGTTAGATTTAACCTCACAACAAACGTTGCCAACATGATATACGAGGACACTGCAGAGAACGTTGGCATGCTGTTCACTCCAACCTGGTGGGAACAGGCAAGCGTGCTTGACCTTCAGGTGCAGATCGTTTTGCCTTCAGGAGTCACCGAAGACAAGGTAAGAACAACAGCCGAGCTTTGGAACGGTACCTTTCCCGAGGACAGCCAATTATCAATTTTCTGGCAGAGAGGAAATCTTTCGCCGAATCAGAGATACACTTTCGGGGTTTCTTTTCCAAAAGAGTACGTGCAGAGTTACGTGAAACAGCCGACAGGTTTAGTTGCATTTCTGCAGCGATTCGGACCAGTGCTTCTGATAACTGCGTTCTCTGTTGCTGTGATAGGCGCTGTTGTGTTCGTGGTTCGTAAGAGACCATACCTGATGCCGCGAATCAGCATGGAAACCCTTGGAATAAGACACGGTCTGACAGCGGTGGAGGCTTCTTACGTCCTCGACTTAAAGCCCACAAAAATAGTCACGGAGATTCTTTACGGTCTGTTGCAGAAACGAGCCGTCTGGGTTGAGTCCACAAATCCCTCACTGAAACTCAGAATAATGCAGCCGTTTCAGGAAAAGACTGGGACGCCTGAAACGCCTCTACGCTATTATGAAATCGATTTTCTCGAAGCCGTAAAAGAAGACGGAACCCTCGACGAAGAGAAACTGGCACAAACAGTGATTTTTCTCAGAGAAACTGTGGAAGAAAAAATGCGTGGATACTGCAGACGAGACACAATCGATTACTACCGAAAAATTGTTGCGAAGGCTTGGGAACAAGTGGACCAAGCGGGCACGCCTGAACTGGCATCGAAAGCGTACGATGAACAACTGCTCTGGCTTTTCCTCGACCCCAAGTATCAGTCACGCACTCAAACTGCGTTCCGTGACAGAGCCTTCGAGCCGAGTCCATTCTGGCTGTGGTACTGGTACGGCTATCAACACTACAACCCCAACCCCACCTACAAACCAAACGTTGAAACCCCAGCTCAAGCCGCGAAACCGCCCACAATTCCAGGCGCCGACTTCGCAAACAACATCGCAACAGCAGTGGAAAACACCTCAAACAACATTGTAGCTAACCTTGAGAAATTCGCCAACGCCATTGTTCCAATGCCAGTGGCTGCTAAGGCTTCCACCCAGCCAGCTCATCACCGTTCCAGTTGCGTCTGTGCGTGTGCAGCCTGCGCGTGTGTCTGTGCTTGTGTGTCATGTGCTTGCGCCTGTGCCGGAGGAGGGGTAGGCTAAAAAAGGAGATCATGAAGCCATGAGTTTCTTGCGTAGGGTCTTCCGTGCGCCCAAGATTCCGCTGGGTCGCTACACCTATCGAGGAAGAGATAAGTTTGCTGGTTTGGCGCTTCAGCTTCGCGTCGAGCCAGACGGGCAGGGGCTTCTGGTCATCAACGCCAACACGGTTCTTTATCTGAACGAAACGGCAACAGCGCATGCATACTTTTTCATGCAGGGAATGTCGACGGATGATGCTGTGAAGAAGATTCGACGCATGTACAGAGTGAATCCGAAAACAGCCCAAAGCGATTACGAGAAACTTATCTACACGGTTAGTACCTTGGCGCAGACGGAAGAAGTTTGCCCAATTTCTTTTCTTGAAGTGAAAAGCGTCGAGCCTTTTACGCAGCAGTTTTCGGCGCCGCTTCGCATGGATTTGGCGCTTACATTCAGGTGTCAAAACAACTGTGTTCACTGCTATGCTGGGGGTCCTCACGAGACTGAGGAGTTGACAACCGAACAATGGAAAACTGTCATCGACCGCCTCCATCATATCGGTGTGTTTATACTTACCTTCACAGGAGGCGAACCTACCCTTCGCGAAGACCTGCCCGACCTGTTGCAATACGCGCAGGACAAGGGAATGGTAACTGGGTTGATAACAAATGGCAGGAGACTGAAAGACAAAAACTACGTGAAAACCCTTGAAAAAGTTGGATTAGACTTTGTTCAAGTGACCCTTGAGTCGCACAAGGCGGAAATTCACGATTTGATGACGGGAACAAAAGGAAGCTGGAAGGAAACAGTCAACGGAATCAAAAACATCATTCCAACCCAGATTTACGCCACAACAAACACCACTCTGAGCCAGTACAACGCATCGGATTTTTTGGAAACCATCAACTTCATAAAGAAGCTGGGAGTCGCAGGCTTCGGGTGCAACAGCCTCATCTACTCGGGAAAAGCCACTGAAATAAGCGACAAATTCGTTGTATCAGTAGACACATTGAAGGAACTGCTGCCAAAAATCCACGACAAAGCAAATCAACTCGGGTTAAAGTTTCTCTGGTACACACCAACCCAGTACTGCCGCTTTAACCCAGTTAGCTTGGGGTTAGGCGTCAAGTCTTGCACAGCCGCAATGATCAACATGTGCACTGGACCAAACGGCGACGTCTACCCATGCCAGAGTTACTTTGAGAGCCTAGGCAACATCCTAAAAGACGAATGGCAAAAAATCTGGAACCACCCACTCGCTGTTAGCATAAGAAAGAGAGAATACGCGGAGCCAAAGTGCAAAGACTGCCCGCAACTGCACATATGCGGCGGCGGATGCCCACTTGAACTGCAAAAAACCAATTACATATGCGCTCAAACCCAATGAAAAACTCTCTGAATCTCCATTGGACATAAAACTCGAAGCCTATTTGACGGCTAACAGACAGGCGTATCCAATTGTGCGCACACACAAACACTTCCACCCCCTCGACGAGATATGCCCCGTCTCTTCCATTCTCTACATTTTCTCCCCTCTCTGGTAGAGGAGGCTACAAAATAAATATACCAACATGACAAACCAAACCCAAACGGACCTCAATAATCTTATTCTCTCACAAATTACATACACAGCAATAGAAAGCTGATCTACATATGACGACTTCCCCAAACAAGGTTTTATAAGACAGTTCAATAAACCTCTCACCCCATGGTGCGTGATTCAAACTGAGAATTAAGGTTGTTGTCACCATCATTGTGCTTGTAATCGCTGCAGCAGCTCTCTTTGCCTACTTCAACTATGGTTCAGGAATCCTAGAAATCAAGATGACCGACCCACCAAGCGATTGGAATGAAGCAACTCAGGTTTACTTGAATTACAGTGCCATAGAGATTCATAGGGCTCAAGCAGCAAACGAATCAGGCTGGTTCACAGTCGTGGATAAAAGCGCTTGGATCAACCTGACAAGAACCCTCGATGTTAACCAAACAATTGGGTACGCAAACCTTCAAGCAGGCTTATACAATTTGATACGCTTCAAGATCTTAGACGCACGCGTCACTGTAGACAATGCAAATTACACAGCGTCAGTCCCTAGCGGTGAACTAAAGATTGCGATAACCAAAGGCGGCTTACAGATAAACACGAGTCAGACAGCGACTATACTGATTGAAATAAACGTCAAAGTCGAAGGATCAAAGACTACTGGCTTTAGAATAGATCCAGATGTGAGAGCCACACCCGTATAATCATTACACCCAATGCATTTCTATTTCGAACATCTATTCCAAAAACACTAAACAAAAAAGAGTTAACTGAACAAGTTAGGTACGGGCCGCTGCTTTTTCCAACGCCACAACACCGGGCAGTTTTTCTCCCATGAGGAATTCTATGAGAGCGCCTCCAGCTGTGCTGACGTAGCCCATTTTGCTTGCTAGTTCCAACTCTTCAACCGCTGCTATGGTGTGCCCTCCGCCGACCAGGGAAAAGGCTTTCGACGCTGCGATAGCCTCAAACGTTTTCTTTGTGCCCATAATGAACTCTTTGTTTTCATAAACACCCATGGGTCCGCTGATAACTATAGACTTGGCGCCGCGTATGATGTCGCTGTATTTCGCCACAGTGTTTTCTCCAATGTCGCAGATTAGATAGTTTGTAGGAAGACCAGTGACAGGTATTTCTCTTCGCTTTCCTTTCACATCAACAGCCAAGTCAACTGGAACCTCAACCTTGCTTGGATAGGCGTTTATCAAATCCTTTATTCCAGGTATTAAGCCCATCAGTTCTTTCTTCTCCAAGAATTCCATGTTGAGTTTCCCTAAATTGAAACCATTTGCCGCCAAGAACAAGTGACCCACTACGCCACCCGTTAGCACTCGGTCTGCTATCTCGTTTTTGAGCACGTATTGACTGATTTTGAGGGAGTCGTCGGCTTTTGCTCCTCCTAAAATGTAAACGCAAGGCTTTTCGGGCACGTGCAAAACTCGTCCAAGCGCATTGAGTTCTCGCTCCATTATTCGACCCGCAACGCTGGGCAGAACTGCGGTAAAACCCACTATAGATACGTGAGCTCGATGAGCCGCTGCGAAAGCGTCGTTGACAAACACAGCAGCTAAGGGAGCAAGTTTCTTGACAAACTCGGTTTTGGCATGGTCTTCCGGCGTTCCTTTTTTCTGTTCATCGGGATATGTTCGAACGTTTTCCAAAACAAGAATTTCACCATTTTTTAATTCTTTTATTGCCTTCTGGGTTTTCTCTCCGAAAACGTCGTCCACGTATTTGATTGGCCTTCCCAGAATCTTGCCTAGGATTTCAGCATGCTGTTTAAGCGGGGTAAAGTCGGGGTCGCCTGGTCTGCCTTGATGCGCTAAAATTACAACCTTTGCGCCCTTTTGGGCTAGTTCTTTGATGGTTGTTTCTCCGTGCGCTTTAATTCTCGTGTCATCTAAAACTTTTTTTGTTTCTGGGTCAATCGGTGAATTGAAGTCTACCCTAATTAGGGTTGTTTTGCCCTCGAAGTCGAAATCATCTACGGTCAATATTTTTGGCATATTATCGCTTACCACTCCTAAAGGGAAACATAGTTCTGAATTTTTGGTATTTATGAGTTGCTCATTGAAAAACAAAAAGAAAGAGGGGTTAAAAGCCTGCTTTCTTGCCTATGAGTTCGATGAGTTCGGTCATTCTGCAGGAGAAACCCCACTCGTTGTCATACCAAGCGAGCACCTTTACAAGGTTGCCCCCGATGACCATTGTTGACTGGCCGTCGACCACCGCTGAATAAGTGCTGTGGTTGAAGTCTTGAGATACAACTGGATCTTCAGTATAGTCCATGATGCCCTTTAGCTCACTTTCAGCAGCCTTCTTGAACGTTGCGTTGACTTCATCCTCAGTAACATTCTTTTCCAGCACGACGGTTAGGTCTACTATAGACACGTTTGGAACTGGAACCCGCAGGGCAATTCCGTTCATTCTTCCAGAGAGTTCTGGTAGCACAAGTGTCGCAGCAACCGCTGCTCCGGTGGTTGTTGGTATGATGTTTATTGCTCCGGCTCTTGCTCGGCGGAGGTCTCTGTGAACAAGGTCTTGAATTCTCTGGTCGTTGGTGTACGCGTGCGCTGTGGTCATGAGACCGGCCTTCAAGCCGAAGTTTTGGTGCAGCACTTTGGCTACTGGTGCGACACAGTTTGTTGTGCAAGAGGCGTTTGAAAGTATGTTGTGGTTAACTGGGTCATACTTGTCTTCGTTTACACCCATAACTATGGTTATGTCTGGGCCTTTGGCTGGCGCCGAAATCAACACTTTTTGGGCTCCCGCTTGTAAGTGCATTGCAGCCTTATCTTTGTCTGTGAACAACCCCGTGGATTCCACAGCCATGTATACGTCTAAGTCTTTCCATGGCAATTTAGATGGTTCACGTTCAGCTAGGGCGAGTATTCGTTTTCCTTTGACAACTATTGCGTCCTTTTCAGCCTCTACCGGAAACGGTGTTCGTCCATGCACTGAGTCGTACTTCAACAAGTGCGCCAGCGTGTTGGCGTCAGTTATGTCGTTGACAGCCACGAAGTCGATGTTGGCATTTCTCTCCACCGCTGCTCTGAACAGCAGTCGTCCGATTCTTCCAAACCCGTTTATTGCAACTTTTATTGGCATTTTTTCACCATCAATTGTTACATTTTTTAGAGTCCTACCTAATTAGGTTTCTTACATTTATAATTTTCATGTGAAACAAAAAGAAAATTTTAGACTGCATGTTACTAGGTTCGAATAAATTGCGTCATCGAAGTTTGATTATGGCGGCTTCAGCTGCTAAGGCCATGAGTTCCCATGTTTCGCATAGTGGCGGCGCATAGCAGGTGTCAGATTTCACCAGTTCTCGCATGGTCATCTGCTTCTGTATGCCTATCGACAAAGCGTTTATGCGCTGGGTTACGTCTTCTCCGCCCACTATCTGAGCGCCAATGACCCTTTCCATCTCCTTTTCCACAACGAGTTTCACTTTTATGGGCAAGGCTCCGGGATAATATTGAGCCCTGGTTTTTCCGCTTATTGTTCCCGTGACGGTGTCGATTCCGGCTCTCTTTGCGAAGAATTCCGTGAGACCTGTGACACCTATTTCAATGTCGAAGAATTTGGTCACTGCCGAGCCCAGAACACCTGGGAAGATGGCGTATCCACCCGCTGCGTTTGTACCAGCTACCTTGCCTTGTCTAACCGCTACGGTGCCGAGTTGAGGCAAGGCAGGCCTCTGAGTTATCATGTTTGTGCATTCAGCGCAGTCTCCGACAGCGTAGACGCCTGGCACATTTGTCTCCATTCTCGGGTTTACCTTGATGGCTCTGGTTTCGCCCAGTACTATTCCCGCCTTCTGGGCAAGGTCGGTGTTTGCTCTCACACCGAACGCTGTGACGAATATGTCGGCTTTGATTTGTTCTCCTGCAGCTATTATTCCAGTGACTTTGTCTGTTCCAAGGAATTCTTGGACTCCTTTGCCGAGCATTATGTTTATGCCTTTGGCTTCGAGCATTTCTTGGACGCCTTTAGCCATGTCGGCGTCGAGCATGACTGGAAGAATCTGGGGCAGCATTTCGACAACTGTGGTTTTTACGCCTCTTTCGGTTATGCCTATTGCCACTTCGAGTCCTATCAGCCCTGCGCCCATGACTGCGGCTGTTTTTGCGCCGTTTTTGATTGCTTGGTCGATTTTTTCTCCGTCTTCGATTGTGCGCACAGGCATTAGTCCTGGTTTTTCTCGTCCTTTGATTGGTGGTATGAATGCGTTGGCGCCTGTGGCGAAGATTAGGCTGTCGTATGTTAGGGTTTCGGTTTTGCCTGTCTTGTCTTGTATCTCAACTGTTTTAGCCTTTGTGTCAACGTTGGTTGCTGTTGTTTCGGTTCTTAGGTTGAGTTTCATCATTTGATAGTAGGATGATGGGTACACTATGAGGTCGGTGAATTTTGGGATGTGACCGCCGATTACGAAGGGTATGCCACAGCGCGAGTAGCCAGCGTGTTTTTCTGTGGTTAACAGCGTGATCTCTGCTGTTCTGTCTGTTTTTCTGGCTGCTGAGGCTGCGTCTACGGCTGCGGCGTGGGCGCCTATTATGACTATTTTGCGTGGCATTGTTATGCGCCTTGTTGTTTAGCCTTTGGCGATTAGGCTTTTGTGCCATTCCACCGATGTGTTAAAGTCCATGAGTGCTGTCAGTTCGGCGTCTAGGTTGTTGGGAGCAATCACGAGAAGCCAGCCTTTTCTGTACGGGTCTTCGTTTAATAGTTCGGGTTTGTTGGTTACTTCTTGGTTTATTTGTTCGATTGTGCCGCTTAATGGTGCTATTAGGTCTGAAACTGCCTTTACCGATTCGACGCTTCCGAAGGGTTCGTTTGCTTTTAGTGTTCCTCCTACGCTTGGTAGTTCTACGAAGACTATTTCGCGTAGTTGTTTTTGGGCGTAGTCGGTTATGCCCATTTTTGCTTTTCCGTTTTCTATTTTTACCCAGAACCATTCTTTGCTGTAGTGTAGTCCTTCTGGGATTTCGTAGCTGTCTACTTTGACCATTTTTTGTTTTTCACCTCGTTTTGACTTAGCCATATTAGTGGTGGCTTTATTGTTTTAAAATTAACTCTCTGAGACTGGTATGTTGTTTATTTATTTTGTAGCCTCCTCTACCAGAGGGGAGGGTATGTTGACGTTCAAAATGTATGTCTATGTGAATGTGTGTGCGCACTGTTCGATAGCTCCATCATTTAGGCGCCAAAATAAGACCCAAACCCAAAACCCAGAGTTCTTGAATTTTGTACGCTAACGGGAAAAGAAATGATGTTTATGTTAGGTAAGCTAGGTATTGGCTCAGCTGTCTTCCCATTCATGTTGACATTTTCGACATCGATATTTGTATTGGCTAGTAAAAGTTATGGGAGTCCCAGCTTTTCCCCCTGTCATTGGTGCAGTAACCCACTGCTTGGGACTTTGCTGGATGGATTTTGATCCACATACAGGACACCGTGCTTTCTTTAGAAAAGACCGTATGACCAATACAGATGGAATCGCAAAAAGAATGAGAAACACTAAAGTCCAGAAAAACCAATCTAGCATGTGCTACCTTCCTGCAATTTTAATTTATATCGTTGATTCTGCTATAACTCTTCCACACTTCTAACATTTTGAGGTTTCTAATGGTTCATACATGGGAATCATAACCTTAACCTTAGGCTCTGGACTCTAGGATTCAGCATGACCATTTCAATGACCTCATCACTTAAGGAGAATCCCACCAGTCAAATTCGCTTTCGCTATAGGCTATTGCTTCTTGAATTGTATCAAAACTATAGTCATAAGTGAAGTAGCCATCGAAGTTTGGGTCTTCCCACCAAACGACTTGAATGTTAGTGCTTTCAACTGGCATATATTTCCCTTGACTTGTTTCAACAAGTAACCATGCGTGTTTCCCAGAGCCAAAAGGTGAATCACCAGCAAGAATCATAACATTCCATCCTTCATTTTCTAAATGCCATTCTAAATAAGCACTCATTTCGCTACAATCAAACTCGTCTTCTTTATATGGATGAAGCCATTCTAAACCATAAAGTTCGTTATCCAACTCATAAACGCCAAACTTTTGTTCTTCTGGTTTAATATAATAGAAGGAGAAAACAGCGTCATCATATTCCGAATTGCTATGAGTGTGGGTCGATACATAATTTTCATATGTTGTTTCAAGTGTGTCTAATTGATTTTGTAGATAGTTATTTTCACTTTCCAGTGATTCGTAATCGTTTTCCAGTTTACTGTATGCATTTCTTTGTTTTTGAAGTTCTGAAAGAAACAAAACAGTCAAGAGAAGACTCGATGCCATAATTGCGATAACAAGACCGAGTATAAACGTTGTTTTGGATATTCCACTAAAGCTTTTTCCTTCAGACATTAGTCTTCACCATTTTGTTGCTCTTTCGCCTTGTTCTGTATCAACTTGCATTAATAATTTAAGGAGAAATCACTACATTTTGCATGTTTAACATGTCTGAAAGAGAATATCGACTTGAGGTATGTCCAGAATGTAAGCACAGAGAAGGTGATTCTGCAGAGAAAAGACTCTTTCAATGTGGTTATTGTGAACGTTGGTTCTGTGAAAGGCATCTTGAACCAAGATTAGCTGTTACTTGGGATTTCCACAAAATAATCAAAGACAAAGAATGGAGAGACATGGTTGAAGAAGACTGGAAAAAAGAAGATGGGCACCCCGATTATGCTTATACTAAAGAAAGATTTGATGAACTCAAAATTGAAAAAGAGATTTTAAGGTCAAAGATTGAAGCTTTCCTTAACAAGTCAAGAGCATATAGAAAAACAGTTGCAAGAGAACAATATGCCACCATTGGAGAACACCACATCTGTCCAAGATGTGGCTCTAACCATACAATGACTACAGCCTTCAGAGAGGAGTATGAGGCTTTTCAATGTCTGTCTTGTCATTATTCATGGAAAGAACCAAGAGTATCTGAGAGGTCAACCTTTGAGAAGCTACCAAAAGAGGAAACAGAGAAACTCATAGAAGAGCATGAAATTAAAAGGATTAAACGAACATCCACATGGAGAGAAATGCGTAGAATGTATGAACGAATAGGATATGTCTCATGTGTAATTTTTGGCATTGTTTTATCAATTATTGGGTTTCCATTTGCTGTGAAATATCAGTCAACGATAGTGCCTTTTTTGGGTGAATATCAACTTCACTCTATAACATTTTTGGGTTCTCCAATATACACATGGTCAACATGGAATGCCGTAGTAGGACCAATAGAATTCTTTATTGCTTTCATTTTAAACACCTTAGTGTGTTTTATCGTATTCTTGATACTCAAAAGGTTCTAAGACAGCAAGCTTATTCCTTCTGCTTGCGCGCGCTAGAAAGGGTTAAGCTATTTCTCCCTTTCTTTCTAAAAGCTCGGCAAGTTGCTTGATTTTCCTTGTTATCTTTTCGTATTCGTCTGGGTGCTTTCGTAATACTCCTAAGAATTGGTCGTATTGTTCTTTTGATAAGCTCCTCTGTGCTGTTGTGAGCATTATCATGAATGCGTCTGACGGTTCGAGTTTGCCTTTGGTAAGGATAGCTGAGATTGCTGTTTTGTAGACTTCAATGCCTGTGAAGGGAAGCATTTCTAAGAATAATTGCAGAGTCTTATCATTTGGATACATTTTGGCGGTTTTCTCCAGTAGGTCTTGGGAGTTTGCTCCTTCAACGGGGGCTAAGTAGACTCCTCTCTCTGAAAGCCAAAAACGAGGATATTCTATGTTATGATGGGTTTTGACATCTATTTTTTTGATTAGACCTTTTTTCTGTAAGCTGTTGAAGGCTGTCCATGAAGCTGTGTGTGTGTGGGCACTAATAATTTAAGGAGAAAAACTCTCTGATGCCAAAATAAAGGTCCCTTAGGCAAACTCGAAGTCGTCATTTGAAATGAAGCTTTAAGAATAGTCTGAGGTAGTCTTCTAGATGTCTAGTAATTAGAAAGTTCCTTAAAACATGTTCTCTGCCTTTCTTGCCCATCTTTCTGGCTTCCTCGGGGTGCTTGAGCAAATGTAGGGTCGCCTCAGTAGCTTCTTCAATGTCTTTGACTAAGAACCCAGTTTTGCCGTTGATAATTTGGAGAGGAATCCCGCCGACGTTGCTGCCTACAACTGGAACCTCCTTCCAAGATGCCTCAGCAACGCTCAGTCCAAATCCTTCTCTCAACGACTTCAATAAAACAACAGTAGAAGCCCTTTGAAAGGCGTTTACCTCAACGTCCTTGACGCCCACGAGGTCTGTGAGAAAGTGCACATTAGAATCTTCTCCAGCACGCCGAATTGCCTTCTCATAAAAAGTCCATCCTTCCGGGTCGTCATGAGCCATGCTAGCGACTAACAAGAGTTGAACGCCAGGCACTTCTTTCTTAACAGCTCGATAGACGTCAATTACTCCTAAAGGGTCTTTCCAAGGGTCAAACCTAGCAACTTGTGTGATGATAGGTCTTTCGACGTCTACGTCGTACTTTTCTAATATCGAAAGTACCATGTCTTTAGGAAGAGGCTTGTTCTTATCGCTTAACGGATCTATGGAAGGAGGAATTATGGCTACGTCTTTAGATCTTAAAGATTTTGGAACATAACCCTTCATTGTAAAGATAAGAGAATCATATTGAGATATGAAAGGCATTATGAAATCCAGGACGCCACGACTCGGGTTAGAAAGGTCGATGTGACACCGCCAAATCCATTTTCCAGGTCTAATGGGATAATGGGTAATAATCGCGGCGGGTTGAGGATCATGAACTACCACGAAGTCATGGTCAAAGCTCAGCTTTTTAGAATTCATTTCGTTGTGGAACAAGTAAGTCTTCTTCATGTCTTGTGTTAAGGCAACGTCCATGCCCTGGAGGGCGTTATGAAATGCTTTTGTGGTTCTAAAGAATTCGTCTGAGCCCGTGATGACCTTCCACTCGACGTCTAGACCAATGTCACGCATCAACGGGACAAGTCTATGAAGAATTTCCGCTACTCCTCCTCCGAATGAAGTAGAATTTACGTGAACAACGGAACGATCTGCAATTTTCTCTGCAAGATTATATATGTTATCGATTTGCTTTTGCCCGACGATCTTTAAGTAATCTTTGAGCGATAATCTACCTAAGGTAACTGTGCTCGTAGGAATCACCTGCAGACAAGACCATGAAATGGAATTAATAGATTTTGTGGATAGTACAAAACTCGAACATAACTATGCATTTTCGAGATTCTTGCGAAATATTTTTAATATAAACAGTATAAATTGAGCGTTAGGGAGATAGAAAATGGCAACTAGAAGTAGAACCATGGAATGGATTTGGACTATATTGCTCGTCGTTGTGATCATCATCGCTGCCATCGGTGTCTACACAATGACAGACAGACTTTCCGCGATATCTACAAAACAAGATGAAAACTACACAAACCTGTCACAAGCCATCAGTTCGCTCAATGTCACCGGAGCGCTCGGCGTCATAGCATCAGGAGCTCCAACAACAGGAACAGTGCCGCTGACCGTGTCCTTCACTTCGACTCCGGTTGGAGGCAGAGGACCATACACCTATTCATGGAACTTCGGAGACGGAACGGCTGCAAGCACCCTTAAAAATCCGTCTCATCAATATACCAGCACAGGCACGTACACCGCCAAAGTGACAATCACCGATAGCACAGGAACAACCGCCACATACAGCTTGACGGTTCAGGTATTGACAGGTGTAACGTTAACCGTCTTCAGCCTATGGGGTGGAAGCGAGGAAGCAAACTTCAAGCAAGCTTTAGCCAATTTCACAGCACAGACAGGCATTGCCGTCAATCACTTTTCATACACCACAGAGGACCTTCTGATCGGCGTGCCTATGCAGCTCAAGTCTGGTACTTCCATAGCCGATGTGATATTGGCTCCTTGGCCTGCGTGGGTTCTGGAGTTGGCGCCACATCTCACAAGCGTAAACGACTTGTTAACTCCTGCCAAGTATCCTACGAATATCATCGGTCCAGTAACTGACACCAACAACGTCATATGGGGTGCACCTTTCAAACTCTCAGGAAAACCAGGCTTCTGGTACAGGAAGTCTTTCTTTGCGAACAACGGATTAACTGTTCCAACAACCTACGCCGAGTTCCAGACTCTGCTAGCCGATATCTCAGCGATACCTGGCATTGAGCAAGCTGTAGCAAGTGGAAACACTGTTGGATGGCCTCTATCGGATACAACTGAATCTTTCATTATGGGTCTCGGCGGATACCAGCTTCAGGAACAATTGATAGCGGGTCCCAGTCAACGAAACTGGACTGATACACAAGTTAGAAATGTCTTCGAACAGTTGAGGCTGTTGCTTGCAGCTGGATACTTCAGTCCGCCTGCAGAATGGACATCGCAGATAACCAAGCTCTGGGAAGGAAAGTACGGCATATACTTCATGGGCAGCTGGATGACCGCAATGCCTCAAATACTCAACCTAACTGACCTTGATTTCTTCGGGTTTCCTGGAACCGACGGAGTAGCTGGTTCAGTCGACTATGCAATAATACCAAAATATGCACCGCACCTTACTGAGGCTAAGCAACTGGTTCAGTGGCTTGCTGGGCCACAGGCTCAAGAAATCATGGTTAGCCTGGGTGGCTTCTTCGGAACCCACGTGGATGTGCCTGCTTCAGCCTACAAGCCTCTCGACAAGAAAGTTCTAGACTTCATTTCCCAAGCAACGATTCATATTGTTCCCGACCTCGATGATGCTATCGGAGGCAAATTTCAAACAACTTTCTGGGCCCAGCTGAAGCTTCTCTGGGTGGACCCGACTCCAACCACATTAAACGACGTGCTGACCAGACTCCAAGAACAAGCATTAGCCCAACAAACCTAATAGTCCGATTTAGACGGTCTCGCTGGAGAAGCGATCAATGAAAAGCCGAAGCAAAACCCTCCTCTTTTTTTTGACCCCAGCCTTTTTGATTGTTACACTTTTTGTTCTCTATCCCATTGTTGCCACTGTGTACATGAGTCTACTTGACAAAGGAACAGGCGAATTTGTAGGACTCGAAAACTACTCCAATGTTGTCAACAGACGAGACTTTTTGAACACCGCAAGATTGGGTAATTTTTGGCTTGGTCCTTCTTACGGTGGTTTGATCCACAACATTTTATGGGTTGCGATTCATCTTCCAATATGTGTCTTTTTCGGCCTTCTCCTCGCAGTTCTTCTTAGGGATATAAAAGAAGGCGCCATAATAAAATCCATTATTTTTTTGGGCATGGTTGTTCCACTGGTCATCGGAGGTGTGCTTATTCGCTTTAGTCTTGACTCAGACGCTGGAATATTGAATGGCATCTTGCGGGCTGTGGGGCTTGGAGCATACGCCAGGGATCCAACCATATACCCTAACACTGCGCTTTTGTCCGTGATACTTGGTTCAGTTTGGATTTGGGTTGGCTTTAGCATGATAGTTTATTCCGCTGGTCTTCAAGGCATCCCAGTGGAACTTTATGAAGCCGCCCAGATAGATGGAGCATCAAGATGGAAAATCTTCTGGCGTATAACAGTTCCAATGTTACGATCCGCTACACTTGTGGTGGTTACCATGACTTTGTTGTGGGAACTTAAGGTGTTCGACATAGTATACGTTGTCACTTTAGGTGGACCTGGTGATGCCAGTACGGTTTTAGCTTATCTGATGTTTACTGACGCCTTTCCTCCCGGGGGCGGTGGGGATTTTGGCACCGCATCTGCCATCTCCACAATTCTGACCATACTGACGTTTGGATTTGCCGCATACTTAGTCAAAAGGATGGCCGAGAGTTGATGACGCAGAAAGGTTCCATTTTTGCACGACTTACAAGATTAAAAGACTCTGCGCTAGCAGTATTGAAGGCAAGGAAGTTTACTCTCATTGTTCACTTGATAGCGTGGGCTGTGGCACTTATTTGGTTAATACCCTTTCTAGGAGTGTTTATGACGTCTATAAGACCCTATTCCGAAGTGCAGTTTGGTTGGTGGAATTTTCAAAGCTTTCATCCCACACTTGAGAGTTTCTTCAATGCTTGGAATCATCCTACCGCCTCTGTAAGCAGGGGCCTGTTGCACTCTTTGATTGTAACAATACCAGCGACTTTTATTCCCATTTTTGTTGCCGCTCTAGCGGCATACCCATTTGCAAGGTTTTCGTTTCGAACAAAAGACATGCTGTTCTTGTTAATAGTTCTTCTTCAAACGATTCCTCAACAAATGGTTATTTTGCCAGTCTACACCTTAATGAACAATATAGGTCTTCTAAACACTTACGCAGGACTAGTATTACTTCATACCGCCTTCGCTCTTCCATGGCAGATACTCTTTCTAAGAAACTTCTTCTCTACGCTCCCGGTTGAAATCGAAGAAGCCGCCCTAATAGACGGCGCCTCTTACTTCAAGATCTTCTATAAGATAGTTTTACCAATGAGCTTACCAGCCATTGCCTCCATAATAGCTCTCCAATTTCTGTGGGTTTGGAACGATTTTTTCTTTGCTCTAACTATGATCCAAGACCCCACCATGAGGTTATCAACACAGATCATACCGACGCTGAAGGGCAGATACTACATAGATTGGAGTCTACTTTCTGCCGCTTCAATAATCGTCATGATTGTACCCATCGCGTTGTATGTTGCGCTACAAAGGTACTACGTGAGGGGCATCACAGCAGGAGCAGTCAAGGGGTAGTCAAAAGAAAATAATTTTAGATGTGAGCGTACCTTATTATTTAATCAGACCAATCTACGGTGATTACTTTGGTCAGGGTCTCGCTGAAAGACGTCACTAAACGTTTTGGAAATGTTTTAGCAGTTAACAAACTCAGCTTAGATGTAAATGACAAAGAATTTGTTGTTTTGCTCGGGCCTTCGGGCTGCGGAAAAACCACCGCGCTCAGGTGCATAGCTGGCCTCGAGACCCCCGATGAAGGAGAAATTTACATCGGAGACAGATTGGTGAATAAACTAGACCCAAAAGAAAGAGACATAGCCATGGTCTTTCAGAGCTATGCCCTTTATCCTCACATGAATGTTTTCAAAAACTTGGCTTTTCCGCTTGAAAACGCAAAGGTTCCGAAGGCAGAAATAAGGAAAAAGGTGCAGGAAGTCGCCGAGCTGCTAAGAATCGAGATGCTCCTTGAAAGAAAACCGAAACAACTCAGCGGGGGTCAAAGGCAGAGGGTCGCTTTAGGAAGAGCTATGGTCAGAGAACCTAAGGTCTTTCTGATGGATGAGCCTCTCAGCAACTTAGACGCCAAATTGAGGGTTTACATGAGGGCAGAGTTGAAGAAGCTTCAGAAGGAGGTTGGGATCACAACGATCTATGTCACTCATGATCAAGTCGAAGCGATGACCATGGGAGATAAAGTAGCTATTCTCAACGAGGGAATCCTTCAGCAATTTGATCTCCCTGACACCGTGTATTCTCATCCATCTAATTTTTTTGTTGCTGGTTTCATTGGCAGCCCGCCCACTAATTTCTTTGATTGTACATTAACAAATACAAAAACTCTTGACGCGGGTGCGTTCAAGTATTCTATATCTAAAGAACTTGTAGAAACGGCTAAAAAAGCGACCTCTGAGAAACTTGTTCTAGGCGTGAGACCTCAGAACATAATTGTGTCGAGAGAGAGAAAGAGGAAGGACTCAATGAAGGCTTTATTAGAGGTGATCGAACCCCTGGGAGATCAGAAGATACTTGATATTAGGATAGGTGAGTTCCCTTTGAAGGCTGTCGTCGATCCAAGCTTTCAAGGTGAGATGGGAGACGAACTTTGGATTTCGCTCCCTATAGACAAGGTATACCTTTTTGACAAGCGAACGGGCGCTTTGTTGAGTTAGTAGACACTTTAAAATCAACTATGTGTCTGTATGGTTTGTTTTAGGGCTGTATGTACTTCTTTTATTTTGTAGCCTCCTCTACCAGAGGGGAGGGTATGAGGCGTTTGTGTGCACTTAGTCAGATATGCCCTCTATTTGGCTCCTCGTAGGCTTGAAGTGTGATTGAGGGTGTTGATTTCTCGAGAAGAGAAGGTGATTTTTTGGCAGCAAGATGGTAGCGGGGGGTAGAGTTGAACTACCGATCTCTGGGTCTCTCTGAGCGTCGAGCGCCCCTATGAGCCCAGCGGGTTAACCTGGCTACCCCACCCGTGTAGGAGACTTTGTGACGGCTTGGTCTCTCGCTACGGTTGTCAGGGATTGGTTTTTTCCCCGCCACCCCAATTGTGAAGATAAAGTGTGGCTTAAATGTTTTTATATCCTTTGATGTTGGTCTGAAGGAAAGGTTACAACGAATCATATTGCTGCTTTTCATAGCGAATGAACTGGCACCTAACTCATAAACGCAAAGAGCGAGTTACTGGAAAAATTAATCGCTGGTAACCTCAAGCTTCATGAGGACCATCTTTTTTTGATATTCGCGTGTATTTTTGCAATACCCTTCCGAAACTGGTATAGAGGCCTTTCCGACATTAGCAATTTTAGAAAAGTTATCGCAACTATTCCAAAAATGCCGATTCCAGGTATGACAAAAAATACTAGAGGAAGTTGTTGGGGTAACGATTTTCTCATAACTTTGCTGTAGAAGTATGCTCGCTGGAAGTTGTTGCTGATGTTGAATTCTTTTGTGAGAACGCTGGTTTTAGCTTGGACAGCATGTCGGCTGAAGTTGCCCCAGATGTAGTTAAATGAATCTTTCGGAGAAAAAGTTATAGTTTGGTTTTTCTTTGATGCCAAAGTTAGCTCTGTGTAATACATAACTGAAAAATCAAAAAACACAGTAACGTTAAATGTTTCTGTGTAATCCCCCATGTTTTCAACCGTGAATGTGATTATCAAAGTTTCCAGACCAGAAACATTTTTTGAAAAGACCGTTAGATCGGTGAGAGCAATGTCATGGTTTTCAACATACAGTTGAAGTGTTGGATCACCTATTATTACTGCATCGTGGAAAAGAATCTCGTAGTCATCTTTATTATTCAGTGGTAGTGTTTGCTTGGCGTACGCTGTAGTTGAGTTCTTAAGCCATTGCAGAAACGCTGTGCCTATGCTATTTCGTTTAGATACAGCTTTATAAAAGCTGTTAAATGGAAAAGTATATGTGTTATCCGTTGACGCTATTGCAAGAAGCCCATACTCGTTCCCAAAGACTGCTGAGCCGCCCAAATAATTTGGTTCGGTGTATCTCCCCGCGGCGCATACAAAAAAGTGGTAAAAGAAGATGTGCGGGTTGAGCATTCGGTAGTCCGAAGAGTAGACGGTGCCGTCCCATTCTAAAAAAGTTTCTTTTGACGGTATCTGAAAGGTGTGGTTGGTTGCTGTCCCATGGGACATGAGATAAAGCCAATGGTAGCCTACTTCATCTTGAAGCCTCTGTTTGAAATCTGTTGCGTTAGTTGTTTGAGTGTTGGTTACAGCGGTTATCTCGGGTGCGATGTAACTCAAAGGCGTCACGGCATCGTGCCCTTGCATTACTCCCAAATCATCCATGTACAGCAACACACGCCACCATGGGAGTGAGATTAGTTGGTTTCTATAACGGTGATTCTTTTCAAAATAATTGTTCAAGAGAATGACCTCATTACCATTAACGGTTGAGACTTTGAGTCTTCCAACCCATATTTCAGGCGAAAACATTTCATCATGGTTATCGTAGATTCCATTGCCATTAGTGTCCACCCATGTCCCGTTCAAGTCCATATAATAAGCGTCAGTTGGAAATTTGTTCGATTTTACCTCATACCAAGCTTCTGGAATGTCTCCAACCAAGAGAACCCCCACTAGATTTTGGGACAAAAGACCTTGCAAATATTCTCTCACCGCCTCCTTTGTGGTGTTGGACAATTCATTTAGTTGAATTATTCTCGCCGAAAATCCAGATTTTTCTACATCGGCGCTGTATTGATCTAAGGAGAATTTTATGCCATTATAAATTTCAGAGTCCACAATGACGGCAACTAATGGCTTATTCAACTCGTCTGTGCTTATCGATGCAATAGGCTCCCAAAGATAAGCACTAAACAAGACTGCAAATATTATAGAAAACGTTAACAAGAATGTTTTAGTTGACATGTTAAACACGAAAAAACAGTTTGACATAGCTATAAAAATGTTCTCACTTGTTTAGTAACTCATGCTGGTGGTCTAAACTATTTTTCCAATTTCTTTTGGCATATAAACACAGGTATTCTGCCTCTTCAAGTATCATCTTCGGTGAAATTCGATTTCTTCCCATAAGCCACCCAGACTAAGCTTAACAGCAAGTGAGATTTTGATTCTAAGTATTCAACTGAAAATGGATGAAGCCAACTCCACCCAAACTACGGTTGGTTTCCATATGTATAATATTTTTATACGTTGACTGTGCAAGAGCTTATAGCATATAACTAGTTACGGTCGGCAAGTCCATATGGATAAACCAGTTTTCCAAGTGCTCTCTCAGCCGAAACTCGAGAGCCCAGTGTTGGTTGGTGGGTTGCCCGGATTTGGCAACGTTGGGAGGATGACGGCACGCATGCTCATTGAGGTTAGCCGTGCCAACGTCTTCGCTGAGTTGTATTCTCCATCGTTTCCCGACTACGTTTTGGTCAGCAAAGAAGGAATCTGTAAATCGCCTAGATACGAGTTCTACGAGGCGTCTCTGGGAAAAATTCAATTCATAATCTTGACCGGGGATGCACAGCCTTCAAGGGAGGATGTTGTGGCGCATTACGTGCTCTGTGATGAAATCTTGAACTTCGCAGAGCAGTACGGGTGCAAATTCATTGCCACTATTGCAGGGGTGACCACACCGAGTCCGGCTGGAGAAGTCTACGTGGCTACTACTTCGCCAGAGTTAACAGCTAAAGCCGTAGAAAAAGGCGCCATCCTCTACGCAAGAGGCAGAATTGTAGGCGCCGCCGGCCTCCTGCTTGGACTAGCCAAAAACAGAGGGTGGGAAGGCGTTTGCTTGTTAGGGGCAACCACAGGCTTGAAGGCGGACCGAGAAGCTGCTTTCTCGGTTTTCAAGCTCTTGACAAGGATGCTAGGCGCAGAGACTAACCTTAAGCCTACAAATGAGGAAAAGCATTAAGACAACGTGCGCACATTTCACCTGTTAATTGAGGCTGATTCCATGACCAAAGCAAGGGCGAATCAGAAAGTTGCTGCTTCAGCGAACAGAGTAAATGCATATCGTCTGTGGAAACCGCTTCTAGTCTTGGCTGTTCTGGTTCCTGTGGCTGCCATATTGTATTTTTGGAGTCAAACAGGTTTTGCAGTGCCTATGACAGTGACGGTGCTTGACGAAGTTACTGCAAACGTTGCAGTGTCTGCTGCTTTTTTGGGGCTCGTCGCACTATCCTTTGCTGTTCAGTATTATTACGGTCCTTCCAAAACAAGGAGAAGCGATGTTCGAGCGAGGACTCCCATTCTGGTTTTGTTGGGTTTGGGTGTCGGCTTGATTGCTCTGGTTCTCAGGTGGTGGATAAATTCTTCTTCGACACGAGACATTGTTTCTTATATTGCGCATAAACCACTAGTCTCAGGCTCCGCCGCTGCTTTGGTGATTGGTGGCTTAGTGGTTGCGTTTGTGTTGTCTCCTCGGGAAGAGCAGAGGCGCGTTCTTCGTGGGGCTTTGTTTTTCATTGCGGCTTTTCTCACGTTTGGTGGTCCAACGTATCTGATTTACGGGTTGCAAAACGTGGGGGTGCCATATTCAGTCTTGGTCTTGGGCGGTTTGATTGCCTTTGTTCTAGGCGTACTCCTTTTGTTGCGTTTGATTAGAAAACAGACCAAACTATGAGTCTGCGAGTAAAGTTTTCACTCTGTTTTTTCGTTTAGTTTAAATCTTCACTCTGAGAAACTAGAGAGGGAAAGGGAGGGTAACATTTTTGGTTACAGCTGGCAAGGTCTTTCGGTTAACCGAGGACACAACACTGCCCGATATCGCTTCCAAGCTTAAGGGTTTCCGAGCTGAGGAAGATTATGAAGAAGGAGACTACAAATTTACGTTGGTAACCGAAATCATGAATCTGACGCCCAAAGCTAACACTGTGATTGGTGTGTACTCCCATGACTACGTGCTCCACGTTTTTCACAGAGGCAAGGTCGTGCCTCTGCCACGCACAGTTGAAGCCATGTTTAGTTTTGCACAGCATGGGAAGCGCTTGTTTTTGACAGTGGTGGAAAAGAAACGATTAGCCAACTTCATCGCCAACAAGTTGAACGAAATAGTATTTGAAAAGGTCCGAGGCATAGTTGAAGCCCGAATAGCGCCTGAAACACTGCGTGGGTTTCACTCAAAGAACCCTGAAGACACAAAAATCACGTTTTTCGACAACGTGGACATCCCAAACGTGGACAAGCTTTCCTTGTATGGACCCGACTTGGTGGGAAGCACCCTGTTCGACGAGTATACTAAGCATGGAGATCTATGGTACATCGTGGCCAGAGCCCGAGAATACGGCTACGTGGTAGGCGTGACCAGAGACGCCTCGGTTGTGGTCTTCAATCTTACAGACAAAAACAAGTTTTTGGAGTACGTGACAAAGGAAATATACCCTCTCATCATCTAGCGCCTATCCAGATAGTGAAGCTTTGCAGAAAGTTTATAAAAGAGAGCATATCTATGCTGATATCAAATTTGATATCAGAAGTGATAAATTTGTTTCCTTTCAAACACTGGATGAGACACATGGCCATGGTTCCAAAAGGCTTCCTACGTTACCAAGTGCTGAAACTGCTCAACGCAAAACCCATGTCAGGCTCAGAAATAATGAGCGAAATCGAAAAGCAAACCAACGGACACTGGAAACCAAGCCCAGGCTCAATCTATCCCTTGCTGGCTTGGCTTCAAGACAAAGGATACATCAAAGAAGTTACTGAACAAGAGGCAGGAATTAAACGTTACACGTTAACTGATCAAGGAAAAACCTTCTTAGAAGAACAAGTCAAAACACGTGAAGAACTACGCAAACGCTTCAGACATTTCGGGCCCGGACCAGGCTTCATGGGACCAATGTGGTTTGAGTTCTACCCAGAAAGAGCTAAAGAACTACGAAGAGCAACAAAAGACCTTGCCATAGCCGTGTGGAACCTCCGTGACACGTTGAGGCAGGAATACTCTGAAAAAGCGGCGGAAGAAGTGAAGAAGGTGCTCGAAGAAGCCGCCAAGAGGATTGAAGAAATAACGAAGAAACTAAGAGAAGAAGAGTGATGTTTTCTGTCTATAATTGAAACCCGTGACCTGACCAAAAAATTCGGCAAACTAGTTGCAGTGGACCACGTTTCCTTCTCCGTCAATGAGGGAGAAATCTTCGGGTTTCTGGGTCCGAATGGAGCCGGGAAAACAACCACAATCAACATGTTAACCACTCTGCTGAGACCAACCGAAGGCTCAGCCACAGTTGCAGGATTCCACGTTGAAAAAGATGACAGCAAGGTCAGAAGCGTCATTGGACTCGTTCCACAAGATCTAACGGTGGACGAAGACCTATCAGGCATAGAAAACATGCTTCTCCAAGCCAGACTTTATCATGTTCCCAATTCAAAGGCAAAACCAAGGATCATGGAGGTTCTAAGCCTACTCGGCCTGGCAGATGCCGCAAACAGAAAAGTCGAAACGTACTCAGGCGGAATGCGAAAGCGCCTTGAACTAGCCGAAGGCTTAATCCATTACCCAAAGGTTCTGTTTCTAGACGAGCCAACCCTAGGGTTAGATGTGCAAACAAGGGTTATGATGTGGGATTACATACGAAAACTCCGCGATGAACAGAAAATAACTATATTCTTGACAACCCACTACATGGAGGAGGCAGACGCTCTCTGTGACCGCATCGCGATAATAGACCTCGGAAAGATCATCGCCCTAGACACGCCGCACAAACTCAAACAAAGCTTAGGCGGAGACATAATCGAAATCGCCCTAGACAACAACAAACTGGACATAACAGATGCCTTAGTCTCGCTTCCATCGGTCAAGGAGGTGAGAAACCTTAACGGCGTTTACAGAATCAAAGTGGTAAGAGGTGAAGAAGCCCTCGCAAACATAATAGAGAAGATTCTTCAAAGGAAAGTCAAAATCAGCAGAGTGTCATTGACCGAGCCCACGCTTGACCAAGTCTACTTAGAGTACACTGGACGCACTCTGCGTGACACCGAAGGAAGCCGCGAAGAAACCTGGAGAATGAGACGCTACATACAAAGGGTTAGGCAATGATAGACGAAGTTCTAGCACTGGCAACACGCGAAGTTAAGAAATGGGTAAAAAACCCCTTCCTATTGTTTATGATGATTATTCAGCCAATAATTTGGCTGGGACTCTTCGGAAAGGCCTTCAATCTAACAGGCTTGGTCAACATCGACACTAGCAGTATGCCTCCCTACGTGACCCAGCAGATCAGTCAACTGATAAACAACTCGCTGAACTCGCTGTTTGGGACAACCGACTACTTCACCTTCATGTCAGCGGGAATGCTCTCAATAATTGTTCTTTTCACAGCCATGTTTAGCGGCATGTCCATAGTTTGGGACCGCAGGTTTGGCTTTCTGAACAAGGTTCTTGTGGCGCCGATTCGGAGAGCATCGTATATACTTGCTAAAGTGTTCTCAAGCGTCTTGAGAGCACTTTTCCAAAGTCTCCTAATCTTCTCAATAGCGTTCGCTTTTGGACTAAAACCAGGAGACGCCTTTGGACCACTGGACATGCTCGGGGCTTTCTCTGCACTGTTTCTTTTATCCCTGGGACTCTCGTCTCTCTTCGTAGCCTTGACGGTGCGAATAAAAAGCCACGAGGCAGTCATGGCAGTGGCAAACCTGTTGAATCTTCCTTTGATGTTTACGAGCAGCGCCATCTTTCCAATCAAACAGATGCCCGACTGGTTGCAAGCAGTAGCGCAATGGAACCCTATATCGTATTCGTCAGACGCTGTAAGAAAGTTCATCCTTCACTCACAAGCAGGGCTAGACACAACTCAGGTCTTGATTGACTTTCAGTTTCTCATAGCATTCGCGGCAGTCTTCACAATCATAGGAATTGGGTTAGCCAACAAAGGTCTTAGAAAAGGTTGACTTTACCATTTTAGTATTCTATCCCTTTTCTAGGAGGCACACCCTGCGTGTAAGGGTGCTTGACCTCCCTCATTTCTGTGACGAGGTCAGCAGCTTTAATCACCTCTAACGGAGCGTAGCGTCCAGTCAAAATCAATTCCACGTGTTTAGGCTTGTTCCTAATCAGTTGAACCACCTCGTCAACTCCTATCATTTTTAGATTTAAGGCAACGTTGATTTCGTCAAGGACAACAATGTCGTATTCGCCGTTGTTCACAACCTTAGTCGCCAACTCGAAGGCTTGTCTAGCCAATTTGGCGTCTTCTTCCGATGGTGGTACATCGGTTATAAATCTGCCTCGACCGAAGGTTGCCAGTTTAATGTTTGGAAGCTTTTCAATGATGTGCAGTTCACCGTAGTCGAAGCCGCCTTTTATGAACTGAATAACATAGACTTTGAGACCTCTTCCAGCTGCACGCAGCGCCAACCCGAAGGCAGCTGAAGTTTTGCCTTTGCCGTCACCCGTGTAAACCTGAACCAAGCCCTTTTTTAAACGATGTTTTGCCAAGCTATCCCATTCCTTTGCTTTTTATGTCCTCTCTTTTGTTTTGGATTTTAATGGTTTGGCAAGCAACTCTTCTGCGGCTGTGTAGGGATTGGTCTGGCGCGTCAAAATCTTTTGTGTGAGCTTTTTCCATTCGCCTCTTCTTCTAAAATCGTTTAAAATTGATTCGGTGATTTTCTCTTTCAAAGCTTCAATCAGCTCATTTTCCACTCTTTCCTTTCGCCTTTCGTCAAACACGCCTGTTTTGAGATACGCCTTGTGTTGCTCAATGTACTCCAAGACTTGAGCTATGCCCTCACCCGTTAAGGCAGATGTTTTCACTACGGGGGGTTTCCAACCTGTTTTTTCAGTTGCCAATTCTAGCATTGCTTCTATGTCGCTGGCAGCCTTGTTTGCGTTTTCTCGGTCCGCCTTGTTCACCACGAAGATGTCGCCGATTTCCATCTGTCCAGCCTTAATTGCCTGGATATCATCGCCTAAGCCTGGCGCCAAAGCCACTATTACAGTGTGAGCCACCTTGACCACCTCAACCTCGGACTGTCCAGCTCCCACCGTTTCTATTATCACAACGTCCTTGCCAGAAGCATCCAGAACCCTAGAGGCGTCTTTCGTAGCCTTGGACAATCCACCTGGATTGTTGCGGGTAGCCATGCTACGGATGTAGACTCCGGAATCGATGCTCAAGTCTTGCATGCGCACTCGGTCGCCCAGGAAGGCGCCTCCAGTGAACGGACTTGTTGGATCAACCGCTACCACACCTACAGTTTTTCCTCTGTTTCGCAGTTCCTTGACCAGTTTCTCGATGAGCGTGCTCTTCCCGGCGCCTGGTGGTCCAGTTATTCCGAGCATGTGTGCCTTTCCGGTTTTGGGATACAGCAATGCCACGAGTTTTTGGGCTTCAGGTTCGTTGTTTTCGATTATACTGATGGTTCTGGCTATGCTCCGTTTGTCTCCTTTCAAAACACCCTTGACCAGTTGCTGGATTCGAGTTGAAGGCGGCATCAAGCTTTCACTGTCTTGTTATCTTCTTTTCAGAGCGTTCTTCCTAACAAACTCAACCAAGGTTGAGGTCGGCGTGCCTGGTCCAAAAACCTCTCTTATACCGATTTTCTTCAGCGCTGGAACATCTTCTTGGGGTATGATGCCACCGGCAAAAACCAAAACGTCGTTGAGCCCCTTCTTTTTCAACAGTTCCATTACGCTTGGAAACAGAGTCAAGTGGGCGCCACTTAAAATGCTTAAACCTATGACGTCAACGTCTTCTTGGAGGGCTGTTTCTACGATTTGCTCGGGCGTCTGTCTCAGACCAGTGTAAATGACTTCCATGCCCGCGTCTCGTAGGGCTCTGGCCACTATTTTTGCGCCTCGGTCGTGGCTGTCTAAACCAGGCTTGGCTATCACGACTCTGATTTTTCTCTCTTTTTTCATGCTCATTTGGTTTTTACTCCTTAAACAACTATTAATTCTCGGTATTCGCCGAACACTGAGCGTAGTACGTCGGTGATTTCTCCAAGCGTTGCGTAAGCCTTCACAGCCTCAATTATGGTAGGCATGAGGTTTTTGTTCTTGTCGGCTTCGCCGTGCAGTTTGTCAAGCACTTCTTTGACTTTTCTTTGGTTGCGTTCCCTTCTCATCCTCTGCAGTCGTGTCAACTGTTTCTTCTCGACGTGTGGAGGAACCCGCAAGAGGTCGATGGGCACCCAGTCTTCTTTAACCGCGTAATCGTTGACGCCCACAATGGTTCTCTCTTTGCGTTCGATTTCTTTCTGATACTTGTAGGCGCTGTCAGCTATTTCCCGTTGCAAGAAACCCTTTTCGATGGCTGGAATGACGCCGCCCATGGAGTCGATTTTGTCTATGTATTTCATGGCGCGTTCTTCCATTTCGTTGGTTAAAGCCTCTACGTAGTAGGAGCCTGCCAACGGGTCAATTGTGGTTGCTGCTCCACTCTCCTGCGCTATGATTTGTTGGGTTCGCAACGCGACTCTAACTGCTTCTTCGGAAGGCAAGCACAATGCTTCGTCAAAGGAGTTAGTGTGCAACGACTGTGTGCCGCCCAATACAGCTGCGAGCGACTGAAACGCCACGCGTATGATGTTATTTGCTGGTTGTTGCGCCGTTAAGGTGCAACCCGACGTCTGTACGTGCATCCGCATCCACAGCGAACGTGGACTCTTAGCCTTAAACTGTTCCTTCATAATCCTCGCCCATAGTCGGCGTGCAGCCCTGAACTTGGCTATTTCCTCGAAGATGTCGTTGTGAGACGCGAAGAAAAAAGACAGCCGATTGGCGAAGTCGTCTACTTTGAGACCACGTTCGAGCGTGGATTCCACGTAGGCGATGCCGTCTGCTAGGGTGAAGGCTAACTCTTGCACGGCGTTTGAACCCGCCTCTCTGATGTGGTAGCCGCTGATGCTGATGGGGTTCCAACTTGGCAAATGGCGGGCACAGTATTCAATGAGGTCTACCGACATTTTGAGGGCTTGCGCGGGCGGAAAAATGCAGAGTTTCTGGGCGAAAAACTCTTTCAAATTGTCGTTCTGCGTCGTACCACTCAGTTTTTCTCTTGGGACACCCTGTTTGTCACCCACAGCCACGTACATGCCTAGAAGCATGCCAGCTGGACCATTGATGGTCATACTCGTGCTCACCTTGTCAAGCGGTATGCCATCCAGCAAGATTTCCATGTCTTTGAGGCTGGAAACAGCCACACCGCATTGGCCCACCTCGCCTAGGGACATGGCTTGGTCTGAATCATAGCCCATGATAGTTGGGTAGTCAAAGGCTATGCTTAAGCCGGTTTCACCCTCTTTGAGTAGATATTTAAACCGTTGGTTGGTTTGCTCTGCGGTTCCAAACCCAGAGAACATCCGCATGGTCCAGAGGCGACCTCTATACATTGTAGCGTGTAGGCCTCGTGTAAATGGAAACTCGCCTGGAAAGCCCAGATCCTTTAAATAGTCAATGTGCTCTGCGTCTTCGGGTGTGTACAAACGCTTAACGGGAATCCCAGAAACAGTGTTAAAGTCGTTTTTTCTTTCAGGGTGCCGTCTCACCCAGTTTGGCACAGTGGTTTTCTCCCACCTTTGCTGTGCCTTTTTGATTTGGCTCAGCTTGAGTTCGTCAAACATCTGCGTCTCAGCCTCAACAGAATTACTTACCATACTCTCAGACAACCTAAAAAGTTATCTTATCATGTATACCCGGAAGGCATACATTCGAGATAGGCGTCTCATCCTCTCGTCTTATAGGTAGTGAGGCACACGAACCCTGCATAATCGTACGCTGTATTAGTGGCTACGGATAGCATCCTATTAATACCTCTAGATGCAAAACATGGTTTTCTAGGAGAGAAAGGAACCATTTGGATAAAATCGACAAGAGCCTTCTCATCCTGCCCCTTCTTCCATTATTAGACCTGTCGTCAACGCTTTTCTCTCTAGGATTTGGCGGTGAAGAAGTCGGAATCTTGGCTCGACCAATCTTGGAAAATTACGGTTCACTGGGGCTTTTGATGCTTGCAGCCTCTGCTTCCGTTATGTTCCTCGTCTTCATGCAGGTGGTGATACGCATTAAGAATTTGTTTATAAGAGAATTGAGGTTTAGGTGGATGTGGTACGTTCTAGCCATTCCAATCTACTGGATCTTCCTGTTGGAAGCCACGTATGTCTCCACAGTTATCTTGAATCTCCTCATTCCACTGTCTTTGGGGCTAACGGAAGCATTCATTTTTAGGGTTTTACTTGTTTGCACATACTTTGCGTGTGTCAGCGGGTTAACTCTGCCACAGATGAGACAACTACCACGCTTCTAAAAATGTGCGTTTAACGTTTCTTAGCGATAAGACACTTCACAAAAAAAGGGAATGGTTCATTTTATTGGTTTAAAGTGTTTAATGTCGTTTATTGAGCCTTCACGTTTTTCCTTGGGTTTGAAGACCGCCTCCACTTTCATGCCGATTTGGACTCTTTCGGGGTCGATTCCTTCAAGTTTGTGGATGAGTCCTCCTTCCGCGTCGTTGATTTTTATCATTGCGTATATTGTTGGCTCTTTCAGTTTGGAGCCGTCCAGGTTAATGTACGCCACTGTGTAGGTGTGCACCTTGCCTCTGTTGCCCACGTTTACCCACTCTTGAAGTTTTTCAAAGCATCTTTCACAGTACATACGGGGTGGAACATAAACGATGCCGCATTGCTTGCACTTGGCTCCCATTATTTTTCCGTTCTTCTTAATCTCTTGAAAGAATCTTTCACCAGTTATGCCAAGTGTGTAGATGTAGTCGGTTTCCATGTGTCCAGGCCAGTGCCTAATCTCTCGAGGGTCGCTTAACTTTTCTAATGTCATTTTGCTCATTCCTCCTACATTGGTTTGAAGTATTTTATGTCAGTGATGGCGCCAGTTCTTTCCTTTTCAGGCTTCCACACAGCTTTCACTTTCATGCCAAACTTAACCTTCTTCCAATCAATTTCGCCCATGGTGTGCAGAATTCCCATGCCCTTTGAGGCTCCGTCTAAGTCGATAACTGCAACAATGATAGGCTCTTTCAATCTGCTAGCGTCTCCCGCTATGAAAGAAACAGAGTATGTATTCACTGTTCCCGTGTCTTTCACATAGGTCCACCCATCCGTTGGCTTGAAACACTGCTCACAGAACATGCGAGGCGGAACCATAATCCGCCCACACTTGTTGCAAGTTCTTGCGATAATTTTTCCATTTTTTAACTCCTTTAAGAATCGACTCATTGCAACGCCCGTGCTCCACATATACTTGGCGTTAGGTCTATAGCGAACAGTGAGAACTTTTCCCTCCTTGACATCAGCAGACTTGACTTCTTCACCTGGGTATTCCTTAATCTTAGCGCTCATCTTGTCCTTCACCTCACCTTCTCATTACAATGACTGAACCGTACTGCATAAGGTCGCCCCAAGCCTGCGCAACGCCCGTTCTCGGGTCGCCTGGCACCTGCCTTTTCCCAGCCTCGCCGCGCAACTGCCAGAAGATTTCGCAGACCTTCATGAGCCCAGCTGCTGCAATGGGGTTGCCAACACCGAGCAAGCCTCCAGACGGGTTGATAGGCAAATCGCCGTCTCTCTGCGTCACGCCTTCTTGTGTGAGTTTTGGTGCCTCTCCCTTCTTGCACAGCAGCAGTCCTTCCATGTGATGTAACTCCTTGTAGTCGAAGGGGTCGTACGGCTCCGCAACGTCTATTTCTTTTGGCGGGTTTTTGATGCCAGCCATCTTATAGGCCATTCGGGCAGCGCACTCTACATAGTCGGGGTAGTAGAGATCCCGGTTAGTCCAGTAGGTTGAGTCGATGCACCAACCAACGCCATCAATCCAGACAGGGTTATCTGTAATCTTCTTTGCAACGTCCTCTGAAGCCAAAACGATTGCAGCAGCGCCGTCGCTGGTGGGACTGATGTCTAATCGCTGAACCGGCCAGCACATAATTTCAGAGTTCAGAACGTCTTCAACCGTTATTTTAGCGCCTAGTTGAGCACATGGATGGTCTAACGCGTTCCTCTTGTTTTTGACAGAAACCAGTGCGATTTGCTCCTTCTTGATGCCATGAACATGCATGTAACGGTGCATTTCAAGGGAGAATATCCAGATGAGGGTTGTGCCATGGGGTCTGTCCATTATCGGGTCGAATATGGTTGTGAAGGCGTAGGCTGGATGAGGATAACAGGACGACATCTTCTCTTCAGCCACCACTAGACAGGTGTCGAACAAGCCGGATGCAACGTGCCACCAACCTGCGTCTGCTGCGAAGACGCCTGTACCGCCTCCAACGAAGACTCGGCTGAAGGGTTTGCGCCATGCTCCAGAACTGTCTGTCATGTTTTCGCCCTTCATGTGGATGCCGTCGAAGGCATCTGGTGCGCTTCCATAAGCCACGCATTCAATGTCTTTCAGTGTTAGTCCAGTCGAGTCGAGCGCCATCCTGGCGGCTTCGTAGCACATCTCTCTGCCTGTTTCTTTCAAGTTTCGTCTGAAAAGGGTAAGTCCTGCTCCCACAACTGCGACTCGTTTCTTACCGAACATTTACCTATGTCACCTCCTTGCTCAGAACGGCTACTGCACCTGTTGCAGTGGGTACTCCGCGCCATATTTGAGCCACGCCTGTTCTTGCGTCGCATATTTGGTGTTTGCCTGCCTCGCCTCGCAGTTGTAAGACTGTTTCTAGTACTCTGTGTAGTCCTGATGCTTCAATTGCGTATCCTATTCCTAATAATCCACCTGAGGCGTTGACGGGGAAGTTCCCGTCTATTTCGGTCTCGCCTTCTTCTGTTAGTTTGCCTGCTTCGCCTTTTCTGCAGAGTTTTAGGGCTTCTAGGTGTTGGAGTTCCTTGTAAGAGAATGCGTCATCTATTTCGGCGAAGTCTACTTCTTTCTTTGGGTTTCGGATTCCAGCGGTTTTGTAAGCCATGTCAGCAGCCAGTTCGGCGTATATGGCTCTTCCCCATTCTCTTGTTTCAAGCCATGAGGTGTCGGAGTTCCAGCCTATGCCTCTAATCCAAACGGGTCTGTCGGTGAGTTTTTTGGCTGGGCCTTCAGAGGCTAGGACTAGGACTATGCCGCCGTCTGCGGTTGGGCTGATGTCTAGGTGGTTTAGTGGGTGGAAGTATGGTTCTGATTTGAGCACGTCTCGAATTGTTATTTGTGCGCCGTGGGCTGCGTGTGGGTTGCTCAATGCGTTGTTTCTGTTTTTGACCACAACTTGGGCGCATTGTTCCTTTGTGTTTCCTGTTTCGTGCAGGTAGCGGGTCATTTCGAGTCCCGCAATATAGTGCGGGTGGGCGCCTAGTGGTCGGTTGAATATTGGGTCGAGGGCGAAGTTTACGATGTCTGTGAAGGTGATGACGTCAGAGAGTTTGCTGTGGGCTTCGACTGCAACAGTGTTGAATTCGCCTGTTTTGATTAGCATGTAGGCTGTGGCTAGTCCTATCATTCCGTCGCTTGACACTGTGAATAGGTGGCGTAGTGCTGCGCCTATTTGGTCTGGGACGAATTCGTCGAATATGCTGTGGCCTTCCCAGTAGTCTTCGGCGCATGTGATGAAGGCGTCTATGTCTTTGCGTGGGTTGATGTTGCCTGCGTCTTGGTATGCTCTTGTGGCTGCCTCGAACATTAGTTCTTTGTATGATATGTCGGGTGTGATTGGTTTGAAGCCTGTGCATCCTATGCCTACTATTGCTACGTTGTGATGTGTCATGATGTTTTTTCTCCATTAATGGTTTTGAAAGAGTTTACTAGTTTAGACGCGGTTTTACTATAAAACTTTCGTAGTGTGTGTTTTTTTGAGGTTTCTATGTTGTCTATTTATTTTGTAGCCTCCTCTACCAGAGGGGAGGTCGATGTTGAGAACGTTGGTTGGGTGTGGGTTTTTTGGTTTAAATAGTTGTTTTTGCTATATTACTGAACTTCTATGATGGGGTGTTTCCTAAAAGAGGAAAGAGCGTATGGTTGGTAAGCCTTTGGTTTCGGTTGTTTCGGCTGGTTTGTCCAAGTTTGGCAGAAGAGACGGCGCCTACGCTAGAGAGTTGTTCGCTGAGGCTGTGAGTGAGGCTTTTGAGCGTTGTCCCAGTTTGGACCCGAAGAGGGACATTCAAGCCTTGTTTGTTGGTCACATGGGTGAATCCTACGAGCATCAGGGTCACACTGGTCCTACTTTGGCGGATTGGGCTGGTTTAACGCCTTGTGCGGCTGTGAGAACCGAGGGTGCTTGTGCCTCTTCGGGTGTGGCTTTGCGTTTGGGCATAATGTCTGTTTTGTCTGGTCTTTATGACGTGGTGGTGGTTGGCGGCGTTGAAAAAATGACTCATAGGACTACGGCTGAGGCTACCGAGTATTTGGCTATGGCTTCTGACTACCCCATTGAGCAGTGGAACGGCGCGACGTTTCCAAGCCTTTTTGCTTTGATGGCTACGGCGCACATGCATCGATATGGCACGACTGAGCGGCAGATGGCTCAGGTAGCCGTCAAGAATCACAAGCATGGAGCGTTGAACCCTAAGGCGCACATGCAGAAAGAAGTCACATTGGAGCAGGCTTTGTCTTCTCGGTTGGTTGCTTGGCCTTTGAAGCTCTTTGATTGTTCGCTCATAACCGACGGTGCCAGCTGCCTTGTTTTGACCAAGCCTGACTTAGCTGGGAAGTTTACGGACACGCCTGTGCACATTGTGGGTTCGGGTCAAGCCAGCGACTCTATTGGGTTGTATGAGCGTGAAGAGTTGACTTCTTTAAAGGCTGCACGATTGGCGGCTAAACAAGCCTATGATATAGCGGGTGTCAAGCCAGACGATATAGATGTGGCTGAGGTTCATGACTGCTTCACCATCGCCGAGATTATCGCCTACGAAGACTTAGGCTTCTGTAAGCCCGGCGAAGGCGGCAGACTGGTTGAGGAAGGCGTGACAGCGCTTGGTGGTAGGCTTCCTGTCAACGCAAGTGGTGGCTTGAAGTCGAAGGGTCATCCAGTTGGCGCAACTGGGACGGCACAGGCTTACGAGTTGTTTCTGCAGTTGACTGGGCAGGCTGAGAAAAGACAGGTGGATGATGCGGAAATTGGTTTGGCGCATAATGTGGGTGGTTCAGGCGCCACCGCAACAGTGCACATTTTAAAGAGGGGATAAAAATGGCTGAAGCTCAACCAGCTTTTGGGATTGAGGTTTTTTACAAGTTTGTCGGCGAGGGCAGGTTAATGGGAGCTAAGTGTAACAAGTGCGGCTTGGTGATGTTGCCTCCAAGACCCGTTTGCAGCAAGTGTCTTGGTAATGATTTACGGTGGGTTGAGTTGAAAGGGCGTGGCAAGTTGTTGACTTACACTGTGATTCATGTAGCGCCTAAACAGTTTGAAACGTTGGCACCCTATCCCGTTGGAATTGTGAAGCTGGAAGACGGACCCCAACTGTTAGGCATGATTCGAGGCGTCGAAACAGACAAAATAAAAGTAGGCATGACCCTAACAGTAGACTTCGAAAAACCTTCGACCACACAAACACAGTGGCCAACATGGCCAAGATATTACTTCAGGCCAACATAAAAATCGTCAACCTTCGAGTTAACCTGCCTTCTGTTCCCCATAAATACCTTCTAGAATCATCAAGATTAAGCTTTACCCTTCAATATTCTTATCAGGTCTTTAGGTTCTGCTATGACTCTGCCACATTTCTTACATTTTGAGGTTTCTAATGGCTCATACAAAGGAATCATAACCTTAATAGCTGAACAGACATCTTTTTTCAGACGCATATCATGATGTTCTGATGTGCAGAATTATATCGAACAGTTCTACAACTATTCTTGGATAGGCTATGCTCAGGAAATATGTGTTGCTCCTTCTCGTTCTTTCTCTTTCCCTTTCATCCAGTATAGCTTTGACTGTTGTAGGTCTGCTTTACGTGAGACGTATTCAGATGATAGATTATTCAGCAGCTGAGTTTGGTTTTCCTTATTCGTGGTTAATACATATCGGTGTAACCATTGCTGGCAGAACAGACATCTGGCGCTTTGAGCCATCAAATTTGGTCAAAGACATGATATTGTTCTTTTTGTTGAGTTTTGGACTCTGGTTTCTAATTCTCCTATCAATAGAAAGAATGACTCACACTAAACGAGAAGTAAAATCGGTTAAGTCAATTTGATGCCTTTATTTATGGTTAAGAAAGAAGTCTTCGAATGTTCAAGAATTGCCTTGCCCTCGCCAGAGGGCGACATGCCCTAAACACTGTGCTTGTGTGTGTGCTTAAATTATTAATGCAACTTAGAATAAAACACCATGTCAGAGTTAACGGAGAGAGGAGGTGATAGTTTATGAAGGGAAAACACTTGATGCTATCTACCCTGATTGCTCTGGTTCTATTGATTGTTGCTTTCACTCCCATATCAAGTCAACAAGGAAACTCATATGACCCTTGGTTAGACTATAATGATGATGGAAGGATAAACTACAAAGACCTTTACGAACTTGCAATAAGATACGGAGCTTCAGGAACACCAATAAACAAAACTGCATTACTTCTTGAACTTCAATCCCGAATAGACACTTTGAATGCCTCACTCCTTGACCTAGAAGCATATCTGAAAACAAGGATAACCAACCTAGAAGCCTCACTTGTTGAACTTCAATCTAAAGTTACGGATTTGGAAACACGGATACCAAAGAAAGGCTATGTATCAATTTCACCAGGAGCCTTTACACCAGCAGCTAATGGAACTAAGTATTGGATCGGTTTATCTTTAGGAGGAGGACCTGGGTGGGCAGGCTTTGACCTTTTCTTACAAGGATGGGGTTATTTTTTTGCTCAGGTTGATCTCCCACACGGGGCTAAAGTATTAAACATGACCGTCTGCGTTACTGATGAGCTGTCTGATTTTGACATCTCAATTGGTCTAACTAGACGCTATATTGGTTCGATGCTAAAGGATTGGACAGAGAACTGGATGGCATGGGTCAAAACTGTTGGAACGCCAGGTCAAGACGTTCTTGTATACGATGACACTATAAACTATGCAGAAGTTGATAACCAGCACTACTCTTATTTCTTGTATGCAATATTTCTAACATATCATTGGCAATTGAGACTTAAGGGAGTTGTTATAGAATACGAATACCAAGCATGATGGAGTAAACAACAAATCCTTCACAATTCTCTTTTTTTAATTTTCAGTGAATACGAATACCTAGCATAAACAAGCCCACGTGCCCGCAGGGCACCATCAACCCTGCTTTCTCACGTTTTGTGTGTGTGCATTAATAATTTAAGCACACAAAAAAATCCTTGATTCTTCTACCTTCGGCAGAGATTAATGGCGGGCTGGCGCCCGCAACGTTCAGCCAAGGCTGAAAAGACAATCGAGAAAGAGTCAAAGAAGTTGAAAAGCATTCTGGAGTAATAAATGCTCACACGAAGCCAACAACTGTTAAATGTTAAAAAGAGAATAGTGAGGGGATGAATCATGTCATTAGAAGAGAATAAGGCTATCATTCGCAGTTTGTATGAAGCCCTTAATAAGCACAACCCAGACTTACTGGACGAGCCTATGGCACTCGATTATGTTGACGCACCTAACACACCTCATGAACTACGAGGTCTCGAAAGTGTCAAACAATACTATGCTGACGTTTACAGGGGCTTTCCCGATCTCCATCTAACTATCGAGGACATCATCGCTGAAGGGGACAAGGTTTGGGTTCGTACTACAATGACTGGGACACACACAGGCGAATGGGAATTCTTCGGGATTATATTCGCCCCTACTGGCAAAAAGATGACATGGACGGCTGTTCACATCTTTCGCATAGTTGATGGGAAGATTGTGGAGAGAAAGTCAGTCCGTGACGTGTTAGATCTCTTTAAACAGCTGGGTGTTATCGAATATACAGGAAAAGCAAAGAAACTCTTTCCAGAAGAAGCCAAGTAAATGCCTTAGCCAACATTTCAGCAATCCACATGCATGCATGCAGGAGTAGGTTAGAGAGGGGTTTGGGTTTGGGTTAAATTATTAATACACTTTTGATGATAGACCATATTAAGCGTTATACCTGCAGGTTTTCTTATCTGTTTAATGTTATGGTTTTTTGTTGGTTGTCGTGTGGGTATATGTAAACTGCGTTTTTTATGCGTCTGAGCCTGTCTATTGATTCTAATGCCTTATGTGCATTGTAGAGTATGCCCGGTATGTTTCTGCGTTCAAGATTCTCCCGTATAGGCGCAGCGTCTCCACAATAAACGTAATTCCTTCCGTCATCACCCTCAACCAAAACCGACTGATGCCCAATCGTATGGCCAGACGTACGCATGACAGTCACACCCTCACAAACCTGACTGCGCCCACGAACAGTTTCATAATCCAAGCCTTCAACATCGAAAAACTCTTTAATATAGGCGGCTTGCTGAAACCTTTCGGGCTCATACGCATACTTCAATTCATCCTTCTGCACAACAAAACGAGTATCCTTAAACAGTCGATTATTGCCACAATGGTCAAAATGCAAATGCGTATTAATAACAACATCAATGTTGTCGGGTTTCAAACCGTGCTTCAGCAACCGCGCCTTCAACGTTTCACCCGCCCTCCTCATAACTGGAAAGAACCTTCTATGAGGCTCTGGCAAGTCTCCGATTCCCGTGTCAACCAAAACCTTCTCGCCACTGTCGGTAAAAATCAACAACGGCTTTAAAGCAGCCTCATACAGCTCGCCCATATACTTCATGTAAACAACCAAACTCTTGTCCAAGGTGAAAAAGCCGTCACACAACAGAAACAGCTTCAAAGCCTTTCAATCGCCTCCAACAACATTCAACATACACACAACAAACAAATTAATAAGAAATGCTTTCATTCTCAAAGCTTTTTACACATCACAACACAAATAAAAAGTGAGGCACAAAGCATGAAAGCCTACATCCTAGTCAACACCGAACCAGGCAAACTTTGGGAGGTAGCCGAAGCCGCACAAAAAATCGAAGGCGTCAAAATGGCACACGCAGTAACAGGACAATTCGACGTCGTAGCCTACACTGAATTTGTTAAAATAGACGAACTCGGAAAAATCATCGAGGCACTTCAACGACTCCAAGGAGTCACGAGAACCCAAACAGTGATAGCTGTACCGCCAACCATTCGAAAATAGCATCCGCCTAAACAGACAACAATAGCCCCTAGGCTTTGAACCACTTGAAAATCAAATATTGAATGGTATCCGTCTCCGGGTCAGGCACAGCCAATATGAAACGCTTCCGCACAGTGGTGGCGAGCCTCCCAGCCTTAACAATGTCTGTGGCTGAGACCTCGTCCTTGCTTTTCTTCACCGAAACCATGTAGGGAGCGTGTTCAACACCCGGTCCATGCTTGTAAACAGCGAAGTCACAACCGTATTTTATGCCCGGCGTGACTATAAGCCCGTGGTCGCGAAGGTCTCGATAAACCGCGTATTTCAGGTCAAACTCCTCGTGGACCCTGCGGGCGCGTTTCCGCAGTTTTTCAACGTTCACCCTTCTCTTCTTCTTGACTCCCTCACGAACCGTTATCATACCTTTTTCGACGAGGTACAAGCCTTCCATGAGGTCAAGGATGAGTGGAACATTGAATTCCATAATCCTCGGTTTAGGAATGCCAACGGGTTTGCCGTAGTATCCCTGCTTGTACAATTCTGAGCCTTCAGCTGGGTCCCAAACAACCAAAAAGTTTTCGATGAATTCGGAGTCGATTTTCTTTGGCATCTCTGGAAAATCGTCCTCTGTTTTACATGGCGAAAGCCAAGATGCGAGCGGCGTCTGAGGCGTCTTCAGCCTTGTCTGCGGCGTCTTCCATGAGTTGAAGCACGTCTCTAAGAAGAAGCAACGCTGGAAACTCAATGTTGCTATCGAGAATCTTTACTTCCAAGTCCCGGTAAAGGTCGTCTACAACCCGTTCTGCCAACTCAACTTCTCGAGATTTCTCCGACGCCTTCGATGCGCCGTAGTTGAGCGTCATGGCGGTTTCCCGCAGTTTGGAAACCGTCTCAAACATGGCTTCTGAGAGCTTGGCTATTTCCCTCTTTAGCTGTGACGGCACCTTCCAGCCTCGTTCCATGATTTCCAGCAGACGAAAGGCTATTCCCTCGCAGAAGTCGGCAATTTCGCTTGTGAGGTTGGTGAACCGTAAGAAGTCTTCACGGCTGATGAGGATGGCGCCTATTTCGGCGAGTTCTTGCGCGACCATACGCCTCGCGATGTCTACCTCCTCCTCCGCTTTCCTTATCTCGGCGTGCAACTCCTTAACCGTGGACTTGTCTCCCTTCACGAAACCGTCAACCAGTTGGGGCACCTTGCGAGTGATTTCCACTACCTTGCGCAAATGATCCTGACATATGGTGAGGGCTCTCCGTTTGACGCGTTCTTCGGTTTCAACGGGAAAGACCATGCCTCCTCCGCACCTCACTAAACGTGTAGTTGGCACTTGAAACTTATGAATGCTGTGAAGCCTTATTAACGTTTAAGGAAATATCGACTAGACCTTAGATCAATTTGGGGCTCACAAATGCGTAAGCCTTTGAAAGTTAAAGCCGTGCTGTTCGACTTGGGTGACACCCTTGTAAATACACATGCAGTGGAAACCATGCAGAAAATCTTGGAGACTCATGGAATAGTTAAATCCATCAACTCTGTAAAAAAGGCGATGATTAAAGGTGTCCAGGAATTCGGCATTAATAGGCACCGTAATCTGTCAGCACATGAGTTCTATAAAGAATTGAACATGCTTCACTTGAAGCATTTGGGGATCAATGATCAAGCCACAGCAGAAAGACTCGCTGAAGAAATAGATCTTCAATGGTTTGAGTTTGCGAAGATTCGTGCATACCCCGATGTAGAAGAAACTTTGCAGCGACTCAAAAAGATGGGATTGAAGCTGGGTCTGATAACTGGCGGCTACGAACTTGACATAGAACAGATACTGCCGAGAGCTGGTCTCAAAGGTTTCTTCAACGTTTGCGTCGGAGCCGACACAACAGGAAAGAGAAAACCAAGCCCTGAGGCTTTCCGCTACGCTCTCGAGAAGCTGAAAGTCAAGCCAGACGAAGCGGTTTTTGTAGGCGATAGCCTAGAGCGCGACTATCAGGCAGCCCAAAGAGTTGGAATGAAGGCTGTCATAATTAATAGAAAGGGCACGTCTGTTACTGGCGTTAAAAGCATAACCAGTCTGAGACAAATCTTTGATTTTCTTTAACTTCACTCAGCCCTTTATCAATCGTCCCATGTCTTCAAAGTTTTTCTCATAGCGGAAGTAGGCTTGAAGAAGTTGCGGTAGTAGTCTTATTTCAGTTCTGACTTGCTTCCAGGAGTCTCGGTCGCGTATTGTGACTGTTTCATCCTTTAATGTGTCGTAGTCGATGGTTACGCCTAATGGAGTGCCAGCCTCATCGGCTCTGGCGTATCGTCTGCCTATAGAGCCGGACTCATCGTATTCGGTAGTAAACCCTTTGCTGACTAGCATCTGAAAAACCTCTTGGGCTTTTTCTGGCAGACCATCCTTGCTAACCAGTGGATAAACCCCAACCTGTACAGGTGCCAGGTCTCGTGGAAAATTCAGCACTGCCCTATTGTCTCTTGTTTGATAAGCGTATTCCACTGTAATGTAAACCAATCGGTCCGAACCGAAGCTGGGCTCAACCACGTGAGGAATAAACCTTCTACCTTCTTTGAATGCTCTCAAGTCAACACCGCTGAACTCCATGTGCTTTTTCAAGTCATAATCAGTGCGATAAGCGTGCCCAGAGACCTCTTCCCATCCCCAGCGGTCTAAGTAAATCTCTTGGTCAAAGCTCTGCGTGGAGTAGTGCGCTCTCTCCCATTCCAGTTTCTCGATGAAACGCTGCTTTTCTTCTGGGACGCCGACTTTTTTGAGGAAGAGTTTGGCTAACACCATGAAAAACGCTTGCCACTCCGCCTTTATGTAGCCTTTACCCAGGGCTTCTTTGGCAGTGACCTCTATGGCTTCCTTTTCGCCTCTCAGCTTGGCTTCGGCGAGCAGCATTCTCAGCTTCTCATTCTCCACTTCTTTCAACTTTGTGCAGCTTGGCTCTGCTGGGTCAAAGAAGAACTCAACATCCATTATAGAGAACTCTCTCTGCCTCAAGAGACCCTGCCGAGGTGAAATCTCATTCCGCAGAGCATGACCAATCGTGACGACGCCGAAGGGAAGCTTCTCTCTAGCGTATTCCCACAGACGCCGGAACTCAACAAATATTCCTTGTGCCGCCTCTGGGCGACCGTAACCTACTGCGTCGGAATATGGTCCGATTGTGGTTGTGAACATTGTTCTAAAATATTCTGGGCTCCCCAGATTTCCGCCACACTCTGGACAATGAATCCCGTGCTTTTGGAGTTCGTTCATCAACTCTTTAAGGTTGAGTTTCTCTACTTCCACATCGCTCATCCCAGCTTGCTCTCGAAGAAGTTCGTCGGCTCGAAACTTGTGCTTGCACTTGCTGCATTCAACCATGGGCTCTTTGAAGTGGTCCAAATGCCCAGAGGCTTCAAAAACCTTGGCGGGCATTATAACCGAAGACTCGATTTCGAGTATGCCAAGTGGACGGATGTAAAAGGCTCGGAACTTGTCTTCGATTCTCCTCTTTAAGGCAGCACCCAAGGGTCCATACGTGAAGAAGCCACTAGAGCCTCCATAAATTTCGAAGGAAGGCCAAAAGAAGCCTCTGCGCTTGGCTAGTTCCATGATTTTTTCAACCTTTTCGCTACCCTTCAAGCATGACTCTCCTAGATGAGTGCGTGAATTTTACAAACCCTTACCGCATTACTAAATAATAAATCAACCGTTGCCTTTTGTAGCATACTTGAAGAACAAGGAAAAGACTGCGTTGTCTTACAACCCTGGATGACGAAAATTTTCCTTGAGGCTTTCAACAGAGCTTCCCAAAACTTCGATTTTGTCGAGGTCACCTTCACCAAGACCTCTTTTCATGGCTTCTTTTATTACAGGCATTTTCTCAGGGTTTAAGCCAACAAGAGCGGCTCCAACAGCCTCGACGGCAATTGCATCCCTCCCAACCAAAAGCACGTTTGTCTTCACTCTTTTGTGGAAGTTTTTAGGTGCCACGCTTGGATACGTGTAAGTGCCATCTAGGACAGCCAGGTCTATTCCGCCTATTGCCTCGTAGGCGTCAAGAAGAACCGCATCCAACTTCTTGTGAAACCTCACCTTCTTTCTGTCGGGAATCAAGCCAAGGAGATTCTTCAAAACGCTGCCTTTCGCATATCTGCGCAAAACATGAGCGCTTACAAAGACATTGGGCTTGAAAAGTATATGCGACAAGCCGATCTTTTCACCAGCAATTTCAACCTCTCTGGTTTCAGTATCGTCTGAGAGATTGAAGGACACAACTCGTTCAGTGAAGAGCTCCCTCCAGACTTGGAGTCGTTCTGAACCTTTCCCCTTGTAGTTGTCCGACTCCGCTAGGAAGATTTGCGGAGCCTTACTGAAGCTATTAATGATTGCACTAACTACGCTGCCTGTGGTATGATGTTCAGTCCTATGGTCGAAGACGCCTAACTTGATAGCCACAGATTTCTTCATGATGTTCAAGTCATCAATTTTTCCGATGAGCTTCAGGGCTCGTTTAAAAGCTCCTTGAACATCTTCATGCAGCTCAACTGCAGCAACCTTGGACACCACCGCTACCGCCTCGTCAAATCTTTAAGCCCTTTTATACTTTAAGCCCTTTTATAATATGCTTTTTTCAACGCAGAGTGAAACACATGACCTCATTTGGTCTTCTCATGTCCTACTAAAAAATAATACTTTCCACAACATATACAGAAATCTTTTACACTCAGCAAATTTATTCACTGAGAATCATCAAATCAGTACAAAATGGACGTGTGATGGGTTGAAGACGCTGACTAATCAAGACTTGACAGACCTTGTCGATGGCGCAGCCATCTTCTCTGCGGGTGGAGGCGGCGACCCATCCGTTGGGCACAACATAGTAGAGATTCTTACAGAGAAGCGCTTTCCCGTGCGCCTTATTGACGCCCTTGAGGTTCCAGACGACGAAATAGTGATAAATTTCGCTTGTGTTGGAGCCACTGCCGCGGTGGCATATCATGGTGACGCCGCCTTCAAGACACTTGTGGCGCTTGAGGAATCTTTGGGCAAAAAAGCCTACGCTGTTATCCCTGTCGAACTAGGAGGCTTTAACACGTTGGCGGCTGTGGACGTTGCGGCACGAAGGGGGATACCCATCGTAGACGCAGATGGGGCTGGAAGGGCGGTCCCTGAGGTTCACCTAAAAGTCTACACCCTAGACGACATTCCCCTGACGCCAATGACCTTGGCAGATACAGACGCTCAAAACGTGGTCCTAGTCAAACAAACCTTGGATTCTAAAGCAGCTGAAAGAATCGCGAGAACCCTAGCAGCCGAGTGGGGTCAAACAGCTTACACTGCTCGCAGAATCTTAACTGGCACGCAGGTGAAGACCTCGCCGGTCTTGGGAACGCTCTCAAAATCCATGCGAATCGGCATGCTACTCAGAAAGACTGTTGACCCATTAAGCGCTGTTTTGAAAGAGACAAATGGCTTCAAACTCTTCGAGGGAATTGTGAGCGCAGTGGAACACGAGACCAAGGCTGGGTTCACATGGACAACCGCAACCCTGAACGGAACACAAGAGAATGAAGGGTCAAGGTTTGAGTTTAAGGCAAAAAACGAGGTCTTAATAGGCTACAAGGATGACAAGCTCGCAGCCATCGCGCCTGACATCATCACTCCGGTTCATGCTGAAACATGCAAGTGCGTCCCAGCTGAGAAAATAAGGAAAGGCGACAAATTGGTCGTGATAGGGATTCCAGCGCCCAAAAAATGGAGAACCCCTAAAGGACTGGAACTTTGGAAGGATGTTCTGCAGCGTTCAAACATAAGTGAAGAATACGTTGAGTTAGAGCAGTTGAGCAAATGAACCCCTACGCAGTTTTGCTAGCTAAACATATTAGTTCATAATGCAACGGTTGTAGAAGTTCGACTTCACCGAAGGCTTTCCCTTTCATACGTGTTCTTTTACTTCCACACCTTGTGCTTTTCCTTTTTCATCGACTCTTAGGCTGAGCATTATGCGGTCGGTTGCGTTTTTCTTAGTGTTGAACGTCGTGTGACAGGTTCCGCATTCGATGTCAGCGCCCATTTCAACCACGTACCATGAGGCGTCGGCATAATAGCGCCTACAACTGGGACACTGAATAACAGAAACGTCAAGCCAAGCCTTAGCGCTCATAAAACCTCTAGCCTCAACCCAAACTATATCATGTAGGTTATTAAATTTGAGAGTGAACCTTTTTAGGCGTAATTTCATGTTCAATGGTGCAACTAGTTTTTGGCTTGATGCACATTATGCTTTCCAATATCAATCGAATTGACCGAGATGTTCTACTTTTCAGGGAAGTTTCAGTTCGTCTTTATAGGTGAATATGACCGGGGTTCCGCCGGTGTGAAGAAACACTATGTTTTCATGTTTTTCAAAGTGTCCCTTTCTCACTAAATCTATCAACCCTACCATAGCTTTGCCTGTGTAAACGGGGTCAAGAAGTATACCTTCAATTCGAGCAATCAACTTGATTGTCTCCTTCACATTTTCATCAAGTATTCCGTATCCGGCGCCGACGTAATCGTACAGGATTTTAACATCATCCCGTGTGACAGTTAAATCTAAGCCAAGAAGCTTTGCGCACTTATTTGCTATTTCTGTTGTGGTGTTGAGAAGCCACTCGCCGTCAGATTCGGCAGCTATACCAACCACGTCGATTCCAGCTTTCAGAGCCTTGTTCCCAACAATCATTCCGGCTTGAGTGCCGCCCGAACCCACAGCGTGAACAACGGAGTCAATTTTTAAGTTTATCTTCTTCGCTTGCTTCAGCAGTTCCAGAAGCGCATTAACGTATCCAACCGAGCCCAAAGGAGAGGAAAAGGGCACAACGTAGGGGTTGCAACCCTTTGCCTTCAACTCCTCGATCACACTTCTCGTTATTTCTACGCTTTTTTGCCATTCCGCTTGAATGAACCTTATTTCTGCTCCAAAAATGCGGTCTAGGAGGATGTTTCCCGTATATTCTTGTGGCTCTTTTCCTCGCAAAAGAAGAACAACCCTCATCCCAAGCTTTTTTGCGGCAACGGTCGTTGCAAAAGCGTGGTTCGATTGAACGACTCCTCCTGCTACAACAGTGTCCGCGCCGCTTTTCATGGCGTCTGCCATCTCAAACTCGAGCTTCCTTACCTTATTGCCGCCAAATGCTAGACCCGTTAGGTCGTCTCTTTTTATCCAAATCCTAGGACCGCCTAGGAGGTTCGAAAGCCTTGACATCTCTTGGAGCGGGGTTGGTTTGTTGGCTAGCCCTATCCTTGGTAAGCTTTCTATTTTAACTTCAAGTTCCATGCTGTTTTTTTATCCCCTGGATGATTATCCTAGCATAGGGATAAATTCAATCTCTAAATTTAGATTTACGCTTCTAAAATGGGTCAGTATTGGATATTTCGTGCTTTTGATCGCCCACATAAATTGTCATTGCGGCTTTTTTCGTGCACTCGCATGAGTAAATCGTCTAGAGTATCACTTTAGGTCATAGCTAAGTGGGCTTTTACTTTCTGTGTACGTCGCAGGAAACGCAACAAAGCAGCTGCTAGACAACGGCAAGTTTTTGAGTGAAAAGCGCATAGAATACGTGCTTATTAGCTCTGCATGGGTGCCATGTTATGTCAAGAATCCGCGTAGCCTTAGCTGGTGTCGGAAACTGCGCTTCAGCCCTTGTTCAGGGCGTAAACTATTACGCCAAAGCCCAAAACGAAGAACAGGCCTTGGGTTTGAGATACCTATCCCTAGGCGGGTATCATCCAAGAGACATCGAATTTGTCTGCGCCTTCGACATAGAAGCTCGAAAAGTTGGCAAAGACCTATCCGAAGCCGTTTTCTCGCCTCCCAATAACGCGTTAAAATTTGCGGACGTCCCAAAAATGGGTGTTCCAGTTTTGAAGGGGCCAGTCCTAGACGGGGTTGGTGACCTTTTAAAAGACGTAGTCAAAGTGAGTGAACAACCCGAAGTCAATGTTGCCGAAGGGCTGAAAGAGAGTATGGCTGAGATTGTTGTCAATCTTCTACCCAGTGGTGCCTTTAAGGCTGCAGAATGCTATGCGGAACAAGCGTTAGAGGCTGGCTGCGGCTTCATTAACGCCTCACCGGTTTTTATCGCCAGTCGCACTGAATGGTCTGAAAGGTTTGAAAAGGCTGGTTTGCCCCTTGTCGGCGACGATTTGGCGGATCAGGTGGGTTCAACCGCTGTTCACAAGACTCTTCTAAAGTTGCTCTCGGAGCAGGGGGTGCGCATTTATGAAACTTATCAGTTAGACGTCGGTGGTGGAACCGAATCCCTAGACACCCTGGACAGAACTCGAGAGTTGAAGCGTTCGGTTAAAACTCAATCGGTTGAGTCGGTTTTGCCATACAAGGCTTCGGTTGTGGCTGGCTCCACCGACTACGTTGACTTTCTTGAGAACAGGCGCGATAGCTTCTTCTGGATTAAAGGCTTCTACTTTGGCAGGGTTCCAATGTTGCTCGACTTGAGACTGAGCACGGTCGACGCGCCAAACGCGGGTTCTGTTCTCTTCGATGTTATTAGGGCTGTTAAGCTGGCGCTGGACCGAGGAATAGAAGGTGCACTTCCCAGCGTTTCCGCCTACGCTTTCAAGCATCCTCCACAAATGTTGACGATGGAAACAGCGGAACAACGGTTTGAAGAGTTTGTTCTCGGAAAACGGGAGCGTTAAACTTAGTTTTGGGCTGATGTGAGTGAAAATCACTGGAGGAACAGGTGCAGCCTTAAAACGTACCGGGGAACTCTCCATAGCCATACCCGCGTCTTTCGTTTCAGATGTTCCTCATCTGCGTGAGAAAACCTTCAGAATTGGATTGGTTGGAAGAGCTGCAGCTATATTCCGCGTGAATGAAATCATTGTGTTTCCAGATTTTCCCAAAACCGACCAGAGGCGAGACACGAGCCTCATAGTCACTGTTTTGACCTACATGGAGACGCCTCAATACCTGCGCAAGCGCCTCTTCAGGATTCAGCCAGAGCTAAAATACGCAGGTGTGTTGCCGCCATTGCGTACGCCTCATCATCCGTTAGCTGACAGGACAGAAGACCTCAAGGTTGGCGAGTTTCGAGAAGGTGTGGTCGTATCGCATTCAAGAGAAGGTTCAGAGGTCGATGTCGGAGTTGAGCAGCCTGCGTTGGTTGTCGGCGTCAAACTACAGATAAACATGCGGGTTACAGTGAAAATTACAGAGCTTGATAAGCAGCCGAAAGCGGTCTTGGCGGACACCAGAGAAATCAAGACTTACTGGGGCTACAAGGTCACAGTTTCAGATGCTCCTTTTGGACAAATGGTGAAAAAACAGCCATTCGATCTGGTTGTGGCAACTTCTCGAAAAGGAAAACTAGTAGGCGACGTGATTGACGAGCTAGCCAAGAGTTGGAGACAATCCCGCAGGACTTTGGTGGCTTTTGGCGCGCCCACTCAAGGTTTGTTCGAAATAGTAGCGCATGAGCGTCTAAAACTAAGGGACTTGGCTCACTTTATAGTCAACACAATTGCAGGTCAGGGAACAGAAACTGTGCGAACCGAAGAGGCAATGTATGCTACATTAGCCATTTTCAACGCGCTTGAACAATGAAAAGCTTGCCCAAATATTGCAGGTTAGATTAGGGTTGTTTGTTTCTCGGCTGAAACTAGGTTCGAAACTCTTGCTCCTACTAAGCGAATTTTTCTTTCCGGCCTCAAGAAGGGTTGCATGAGTTCGTGCGCTGTCTTCTCTAAGTCGGAGAGCTTGTTTGTCAAGAAAGGCAAAGTCTTACTGTGGGTGTGAGTTTCAAAGTTTTCGTATCGCACAGTTATCGTGACTGTCTTGAATAGAAAGTTGTATTGCTTCACTTCCTTGTGTACTTCTTGGCAAAGCTTGTCAAGTGTCTGAAACACGAACGCCCAATCAGATGTGTCTTTTCCAAACGTCACGTTTCTGCCAATCGACTTTACTGGACCCCGCAACCCCACCTCGCTTCGGTCGATTCCCTGAGCAAATAGGTAGAGTTGAGTTCCTATGACGCCGAATTTTTCTACCAGAACAGAGGGGTCGTAGTGGGCTAAGTCACCGATTGTCTTGATGCCCAGTTTGTTCAGTTTTCGAGCTGTTTTCTTGCCCACCCACAACAACCTGTCAATGTCTAACGGGTTGAGAAAAGTCTTCACGTCCTTCTCTTCAACCACTGTTAAGCCGTCTGGTTTCTGGAAATCGCTGGCTATTTTTGCGATCAGCTTGTTTGGTCCAACACCAATTGAACAAGTCAACTTCTCCTTTTCATAGAGTTCCATCTTGATTTGAAGTGCCAATTTTCTCGCTTCTTCATAGTCTTTGACCCTTGAACTAACGTCTAAGAAAGCCTCGTCGATGCCCCAAGACTCAAACTTGTCCGCGTATCGGCTCAAGATATCCATAATTCTTGCAGAGACCTGAAGGTAAAGACGATAGTTCACTGGCAAAAACACCGCCTGAGGACAAAGCTTCCAAGCCTTAGAAATGGGCATGCCAGATCTAACACCGTATTTTCTAGCCTCGTAGTTGCAAGTGCTGACCACGCCTCGTCCCTTTCCCTCTTTTGGGTCAGCGCCCACAACAACGGGCTTGCCCATTATTTCAGGGTGCTCCCGTTCCTCGACAGCGGCGAAAAACTGGTCCATATCAACATGAAAAATTATCCTACGTGGGAGAGTAGTCATGTGTCAAATTCTCCTAGAATACAACATGCAAGACCTGGTCCATACTCTTCAAATCTGCTACCACCTTTTCGACATCTTCAACGCCGACCTTGCCCTTTTCTTTTAAAGAAACCAGCTTAGACAGGGTCCAGAAAAGGGAGTCAAAAGCATTTTTAACGTGTAAGTCGTTGCTCATGTTCTCCTCAAAATCCTTTTTTAATCTTGCAACTAGCTTCTTCGCTTTCGGGCTAGATTTTCCAGAGGTTGATTTGAAATTTTGAAGAAGTTTCACCATTTCTTTGAATTCGTGCAGCCTGTCGCAAGCCTTCTGGAACTTCTTAAACGTGAAGTTAAGTCTCTTCCGGTAATAGCCGTTGATGAGAAAGAACCGTATGTGTTGCCATTCACAGCCGCGCTCAACTAGGTCTTTAGGATAGATTATGTTACCGCGACTTTTCGACATCTTCTTTCCATCAACGAAGAGGTGTTGCCCGTGAAGCCCTCAACCACAGCGATCACGTAGTCGTGATGTCGGATCAAGTTGTCTACGCCACCGCAGTAAATGTCCACTTTTGTGCCTAAGCTCTGTGTTGCCATAGCTGGGTCTTGAACGTTCCATGCGGGTCTGCCCTTTCCAAGGCTGGTGCTCCAGTAGACTTTTTCTCCTTCTTTGTATCTGTGCCAGAGGATGAAGTCGCCGAGGTTCCATCTGTTTCCCGGGTACGTGTCCTTGTGAAAACGCCTTTTCTTTTTTGGCCATTTAGTCATGTTTAGACCATAGAGTCTGCCGAAATGCTTGAACTTCAAAGGGTCGTAATAGACGTTGCCCTTGTACCAGTAGGCGTAGCCCTTTTTGAGAAGTGTTTCAATGATTCGTACTGCTTGGTCCACTGATGTTGAAGACCTTGGAATATGATCTGGCTTCTTTGCCCCAAGTTTCTTCAACTCGTCGAGGAAAATCTCGGAGTGCCTTTCTGTCAACTCTTTCAACATTTTGCCCTGCTTTTCAGCCTCTGCGATGGCCTTGTCTTCCACGTCTGTGATGTTGAGCGCCCGTTCAACCCTGTATCCCAGATATTCTAGGTAACGGTGTAAAACGTCTTCGTACAGAAAAGTGCGGTAGTTGCCGATGTGAGGCAATTGATAAATTGAAGGCCCGCAAGTATACATGCGCACCTTTCCATCCTCGAAGGGCTGAAACTCTTCGAGCCTTCGGGTCATTGAGTTAAATAGCTTGAGCAAACGGGCGTCACCTGCTCTAGATGTAAAACTATCAAGCATTAGGGTTATAGGTTTTCAATTTTTCAATTGACCGCAAACGTGTTAAACGACGTAGAGAAATAGCTTAAGCAAAAAAATGGAGGGTGTCCATTGTGCAGAGAATGGAAAATCCGACTTTAAAGACCATTTTTCAGCATAGAAGTATAAGAAGGTTCAAGTCCAGAAGGGTTTCGCGCAGACTAGTAAACCTCATTGTTGAGGCGGGTCAGAGAGCGCCCACCGCCTGTGGAATGCAAACATACAGTTTTGTTTTGGTCAGCGACTCTGGGTTGAGGGAAGAAATTTTCAGAGCGATTGGTCGTCAAAGGTGCATGGAGCAAGCGCCAACATGGATAGTCATCTGCGCCGACTTGGCTCGTCAACTCGGACTTTTCAGAATGTTAAAGGTGAAAACCAGGTTTGGTCCTTTGGGCAAGCTCATTCCATCCATCATTGACTCAGCTCTCGCTGCACAGAACATGGTTTTGGCTGCTGAAGCCTTGGGGTTGGGCACTGTTTTTATTGGGTCGGTTTGGGATTCGATGAAAAAGGTAGCCCAAATATTGAAAGTTCCAAACGATGTTTTGCCCATACTAATCCTTTGTTTAGGTTACCCTCACGAGACACCACCAAAAAGACCCCGTTGGCCAAGGAAAGCAGTCCTGCACGAAAACTATTACTCAATGCCGTCTAACAACCTGATGACAAGGTATTACCAAGGGGCAAACAAAGAACTGGTAAAAATGAATTACTTTAGCAAGGGCACAAAGAGCTGGGCTGAACATTGGCAGATCAAGTTTGACCCAAAATACGTTGAAGAATGGGAAGACATTCTGAAAAGAGACTTGCAAGAAATGGGTTTTCTGCCTTCTGCCTAAGTGTCAAAAAATTTCTAAGGTTCCTCACGTGCTCTTGGAGGAATTGTTGCCAAAGCAATGCGTATGCCAAAATTTTTATTTTCATTCAACATTACTCACAGAAAAGCGGAGTTGTGAACAAATGAGCATTTTATTGACAAAGGAGCAGAGAATGAAACTCGTCGACGAACTGAACAAAGACGTGGCACGAGAAATCACCGCCATTATACAATATTCCTATCATCATGTAATGGCTGAAGGCATGGAAAGCCCAGCGCTGTCTGAAATGTTCGAGAAAGTAGCCTTAGAAGAGATGGAGCACTTGGAGAAGTTTTCTGACAGAATCAACTATTTAGGCGGGGTTCCAACCACCAAACCAAATCCAATTAAGGTTGGGGGCACGCTTAAACAGATGGTTCAAGACGACTTGGAATTAGAATATCAAGCCATAAAATTGTACAAGGGACAGATAGCCATCGCCAAAGAAATAGGCGACACAACAACTCGACTCATGCTTGAAAAAATCTTAGCAACAGAAGAAGAACACGCCGACAAATGGGAAACAGTGCTCAAAAAACGAGTCAAATAAACACTCACTTAATCCCCCTCTATTTTCTCGATTAAGACAAACACCTAAACTAAGTGGGGGTTAACCAAGATTTTTCGCCGCATTTGGGACATTTAAGATAATAAGCTGTTATAGGCACGGGTGCTGGGTCTCTCATTCCAGAGTAGCGTCGAGTGAAAAGCAGTCTAAAAAAAGAGACTTCGAATTCACAGTCGCACTTTGAACAACGAAATTGCATATTACTCACTGTTCAAGTCCTTCGCCGTACATTTGACCCGGCGCGAGTACATCGGGAAACCTTGCCCTGAGTTGTAGGCGTGCGTCATAGCATAAGTGGCAAGCGTCTGCATAGGTTCGTTTGTGCGATACATGAAATCCCCTGACTAGAGCAGCGGGTCCTCCCTCAACAAGCGGCTTCATAATTGGATGAGAGGATGCCTCATAAAATTGGATGATTTCGGAGAAGGGGCGATGCCAAGCGTTCCCTATGGAGAGCCCTTGGCACACGTGAACGTATCCCAGTGCGTCAACGTGCACTCTCTCTGGAGAGGCCAAGTTCTCGTGTGGGCATTCCCTCAGTTCTGCCCATGGTTTTTTTGGGGCTCCTTCCAACAGTTTTTTCGCCGCTCTGCCTCGGTACATAAGCTCGCTTGCGCTTCCAGGCAGTTCCACTAATTTTTCAGGCATTTTGGCTGTGGCCATTATTCCCACCTTTATGCCGAGTTTCTGGGCTGCCTTCACTCCGTTCTCGACTCTTTGAGCTTCTACTTTTTCTCCGTGGTAGGGGTCGCTGCTCAACCCTAAGCTGGAGACACCTAGTTGTGCGAGGGGGCGTAACCATTCTAACGCGTCTTCTTGGGACGTTGCCCAATAAGCATTGGAGAGCACTTCAACTTTGAAGCCTAAACTCTGGGCTTCTTTTATTCCGTTTACCAAAATGGGGTAGTAGAGAAAGGGCTCGCCGCCCTCAAACGCCACCCAATTGACCGTTCCTAGCTTTTTGGCTTCTTTAAGTAGTTCGAGAACCTGTCTAAAAGTCATAGTTTCTAAGTAACTTGGACTGCTCCACACAAAACAGTGGTCACATTCTTGCGTGCACTGATACGTCAAGAGAAAGTGGATGCCTGTTAAGACCATGAGTCAATTCGCCTCCATCACGTAGTAGAGGATACAAGGTTAAATATAAGAACAAGATGCGTTCTTCACCATTCATAAGGGTCAAACATGGGAAAACTCCTCATAATCTTGTTCACGCCACCAATGCAGTCTCAGAACACAGACACTGTTTACGAATTCGCCAAAGCCGCAAGTGAGGAAGGCCACGAAGTTACTGTCTTCTGTGACATAGATGCCACCTACAACTTAGTGGAAAGTCAAATTTTGCCAGACCAAACGACACCCGCAAGTAAAATCGCTCAACTGATTAAAAGAGGGGTACAAGTTCTAGCTTGTAGAGAAAGCGCTAGGCTGAGAGGCATAGACCTCCAAAAGAATCTCATGGAAGGTGTGGTAGAGAGCAGCTTGGGCAGGTTAGCTGAGTTGATAGAGGAATACGACCGCATCATAACGTTTGGATGAAGGCGGTGAGATTAACCTTATGGTGAACAAAATTCTTTTGGTCATTAAAAGTCCTCCTTACGGTAGTGGAAGGGCAGCTGAAGGCTTTCGCATGGCTACGGCGATGATAGCCATGGACGTTCTTCCTCAACTGCTCTTCATCGACGACGGAATCTACTGTCTGTTAAAGAATCAAACGCCCGAGTTAGCTGGATTAAACTCCTTTGCCGAGCGGTTGAAGACACTCGCTGACCTGGTTGGATTGCACGCCGTTTCAGATTCTATGGTCAAGCGAAAACTGCGAAACAGCGACTTTGACCAAACCTACAACGTTAAAACAATATCATTAGACGAAGCCACCGAACTAATCTTGGAAAACGAGTTAGTGGTAACATTCTAGGAGGAAAAACCGCCATGCTCATAATCTTAAATAAGTCGCTGTTAGTCAATGGCTACGACTCAATTTTGAAAATTGCTGAGAAGGCAAGTGAAAAAGGAGAGAAAGTGGCAATCTTGCACATTCAAGACGCGTGTATAGTGGCCACAATGGATGAGTACTGCGATAGACTTGCTGAGGGAAGAATAAACGCCTATGTTTTGAGGGCTGACTGTAAGGCGCGAGGTCTCTTAGAAAAGGTTGGGAGAGACGTCGAAATCGTTGACTATAAGGGATGGGTTAGGCTGGTTATGAACAAGCACGACAAGATAGTTTCTTGGACTTAACCTTCCTTTTCAACCCACCAAATCCAGCCTCTTCGTTCGGTGGAGAGTTGACCTTTAACCACGCCTTTAAGCCTAAGCCTGTTCAGAAAAACCGGAGTCTTGTCGGGACACTGAACAAGTCTTTTTCGAGTTTCCTCCTCGATTTCGCGTGTTGTCAAGGGTTTTCCCGCCGCCTTCAGTATCGACAAAATGAGTTCTATGGCTTCTTCTTCACTCAGACTTCGTTTTTCCATGAGTCCCACAACATATCCAAATTATTTTTTGTTTCAAATCAATGTTTCTAAAAAGCGATTTCAAAACTCATTTTTCTTCAAGTTTTTTGTGCCACTTTGGAACTCGGGCGTCTTCAACAGCGTCTCGATGATTGTAGGGTTTCAAGTCCAAGACAGGTGTCCCGTCAAAGGCGTCAAGCCCTCTGACAACCAGAACGTTTTCCTCGCGTTTCAACAACTCAACCACTGTCAAGCCGATCGGATTTGGGCGGAAGGCTGTGCGTGTTGCGAAGACGCCCAGCAGTGGCAGGTCCATTCTGCCTCGGGGGTGAACCTTCAAGGTTTTTGTCTCTTTATCCGAAACCTGATGCATGTGGAAGACGACGAATACGTGGGAAAAGTCTTCTATACCGTCTAAGGCTTTTGTCAACTCCTTTCTTACAACGATTTCTGAAACGAGGCTTCTGTCCCTCACGTCTTCCTTTTTTGATGCTCTCTTCACGTAGCCTATAGGCTTCAGTCTAACTTCTTTGATGAGCGACATCTAACCACCGCTTGTTTCTTGCCACATTCATAGATGGATGCTGTATTAGCTTTAAAAGAGGTCCCCAAACCTCAGTTTTGAGGCTCAATGTTTTATGGCGAGGGTTCTGTGTGAATGGTGACCACTGCTTCTCGGAACCTTTTCTTTATCTCCCTTTCCACATGAGAAACAGTGTCGTGCATGGCTTCGACTGAGGCTCCCTTGTCGAAGGAGCAGTCTATGTTTATGTAGCGGCGCTTCTCACTCACGTAAGTTACCACCCTATTAACTCTGCGAATGTTTGGATGCGCCTCCACTATCCGCCTAATCATTCTTCGCGTCTCTGCATCCTCAATTATGAACTCCCGGCGCACCTTGGGTAAATAGGGCTCGATGTGAACCGTTACGTTTTCTATGTCGCCTATCTGCTGCTTCAGATTCTTCTCGATTTTTTCCGCTATTTCGTGGGCTTCTTCAACAGAAAGTTGAGGTTCTACTAGAGCGTGCAAAGTGATGTAGAGCTTGCGCCTTGAATACACACTGCTCATGCTGTGGACTTCTCGGACGCCTTCAACGTTCATCGCAAGAGTTTCAATCTCTCGCTCTATCGGCTTCTCTTCTCCTAATGGTTCGATGTGAACAGTAACGGTGGAGTCTCCGTGTGACTTAACGATATTAGCCTCGATTTGTGAAGCTACATCGTGGGCTTCTGCCAGTCCCATCGAACTTGGTACGCATATTGTGGTCTCTACGTAGGTCTTGTCGCCCACTCTTCTAGCCTTCAACTCTTTGCACACTGACACGCCCTTAGTGCTCAATATCTCTTTTCTGATATCTGAAACTATGCTTTTGGAAATCGCGTCGCTCAACTCTAAACCACTTGTGCGGATTAGCCCAATGCTCAGGTAAGCCAAAAGGCTACCTAGAACTATTGAGGCCACAGGGTCTCCATAGTCAATGTTGATGAATACTAGTCCAAAACCGACTAATGCTATGATTGTGGAGGCAAAGTCTGAGACGGCGTGATAGAAACCCGCCTTAAGAGTCGTGCTCCCGCCCTGAGTCTTTCCCCATAAAATTCCCATTCTAAAAAAATCAACAGCCAAAGTATAACCAATCGCAAAAAAACCAACGATGTCATGATGAACCTGGGCAACTCCGCTAATAAGCCGCATCACCGCTTCAAAGACCAGAAAGCCTGCTAGACTTATGAGGGCTATTCCTCCTATGAGGCCGCCTATTGGCTCAATCTTGCCGTGCCCATACAAGTGCTCTGCGTCAGGCGGCTTCAGCGAGAGCTGAACTGTCACGAGCAAAATGAGCGACGTTGCTGAATCAAAAAGAGCGTGCGCAGCGTCACTCAAAATGGCGAGGCTGTTTGTGACTAGGCCTAGAATGCCTTCAACAAAAATAACACTTAATATCGCTATTAAAGAAAGCTGAAGCGCCACCACCTTCGTGACGCTTTTTCGGCTCTCCATGTCCAATCATTGATACACACCTTTGTAGGCGAGATTTAAGGGTTAGGGTTTTCATGACGAGACAAAAATGCACGCAAGATTCAACGTAAGTGTTTAAAAGCCATAATGCTGTAGCATAATGAAGGTTGAGCGAATCCTATGCCCTTCACAGCCATAGATAGCATCTTCACTGGACGATTCACAGACAAAAAAGTGAACATAAAAGGATGGGTCTATCGGAAACGAGAAGGCAAAGACACGATCTTCCTTTTAATACGAGACGCTTCAAGCGTCATACAATGCACCGTTAAGAGAAACAGAAAGGCTTGGAAAGACGCCGCAAAAGTCACTATCGAATCTTCAGTCACGCTCAAAGGAACAGTAAAAGAAGACAAGAGAGCACCAGGTGGCTACGAAATCACCACAGAAAACATGGAAATAGTCGGACTTTCCGATATCTTCCCAATAGCCAAAGACAAGAGCGAAAAATTCCTGCGTGACATCCGACACTTATGGCTGCGAAGCCGTAAAATGAACACCATCATGAAGATACGCGCTAAAGTGCTCCTGTTCATACACGAGTATTTCAGAAAGAAAGGCTTCATCGAGGTTTCTCCGCCCATGTTTATATCAAGCGCGGTTGAAGGGGGCGCCACTCTGTTTGGACTCAAGTACTTTGAGGACACAATGTACCTAACGCAGAGCGCTCAACTCCACCTAGAGGTGCTGATCTACTCTTTAGAAAAAGTCTACTGTGTGGCGCCTTCTTTTAGAGCGGAGAAAAGTCGAACGATAAGGCATTTGACCGAGTTCTGGCATGTGGAATCTGAGGAAGCCTTTACAACACTGGACGACCTCATGCGTCTGGAAGAACAGCTCGTGAGTTACGTTTGTCAAAACACGGCGAAGAAGTGCAGAAAAGAACTTGAAGCATTGGGACTAGACCCTAAAGAACTCTTGAAGATAAGGGCGCCTTTCCCAAAAATTACATACAACGAAGCTATTGAAAGACTTCATAAACGAGGGTTCAAGATCCCGTGGGGAGAAGACTTCGGATTCAACGAAGAAAGAGCGTTGACAGAGGATTTCGCTGGTCCTTTGTTTGTTTACGCTTACCCAAAGAAAATCAAGGCGTTTTACGTCAAAGCGTATCCAGAAAAACCGGACATCGTGATGTCGGCGGACCTGATTGTTCCACGAATCGGCGAGTTAACAACCGGCGGTGCAAGGGTAGACGACAGGGACGAGCTAATACAAAACTTGAAGTCGTTTGATTTGCGACCCGAAGACTACGAATGGTACATAGACCTACGCAAGTATGGCACTGTGCCTCACACAGGCATGGGAATGGGAGTTGAACGCCTCTTGGCTTGGATGCTCAACCTAGAAAGCGTCATGGACACGATTCCGTTTCCACGCACAACCAGAAGGTCATATCCCTAGGTTTAGGTTTGATGCCGCTTTTCGGTTTTCTCGTATGCGCAGAAGACGTTTTGTGGTCTCTATGCTGAGCAGCACTATTAGACACAAGCCGATTATGAGCCCAACCTCAAATACCGCAATCGGAACCAGTTCAAAAGCTTCACGCGCTACTTGTACATTGATCAAGACTAGTAAAAGTATAGTTTCCCATAATATCGCCAACAAAAGGAATTTATGCGGTTTCGCTTCGAACAGCGTATACTTTAATGAGCGACAATTCAGTGCTAGGACCAATTCAAAGAAAACCAATACTAAGAATAACCTAGTTTGAGCCAACGATAACCGCGCTGTGTCTATGGGGTCTCCCAGTGGGGGCAAAGAACTTAAAAAAACCCACAGCAAAAGAGGAACCTCTATTAACACAGCACGCAGAAGGAAAGACCTTACCTCCGTGGTAAACACTGTTTCTTTAGGGTTTCGAGGGGGTCTCTTCATGATGTCGGGGTCTGATGGGCTTACACCTAGAGCTATGGCTGGAAGCCCGTCTGTGGCTAAGTTGATGTACAGAATTTGTACAGGAAGAAGAGGCAGTGGAAATCCAGCGAGAACAGCGATTGAGAGAACCACTATCTCAACAAGATTTGCTTGAAGAAGGTAGGTGAGATATTTCTTGATGTTATCGTAAATCCATCTGCCAAGTTCTATGGCGTTGACTATTGTTGCGAAGTTGTCGTCGGCGAGCACTAAATCTGACGCTTCCTTGGTCACACCTGTTCCAGTTATGCCCATTGCCACACCAATGTCTGCGTGTTTAAGCGCTGGAGCATCGTTAACACCGTCACCAGTCATGGCAACAATGTGTCCCTTCTTTTTCCATGCCTGAACAATCTTCAACTTATGCGTCGGAGAAACTCGAGCATACACAGAAACCTTTTCGACAACGTCTTCAAACTCTTCATCAATCATCTTTTCCAAGTCTTCGCCTGTGAGTACGATGTCTCCTTCTTTGTAGATGCCGGTCTCCTTAGCTATCGCCATTGCAGTAAGCTTATGATCACCTGTTATCATGACGGGTCTTATTTTGACCTGCTTGCACACTTCCACAGCCTTTATTGCTTCTTCCCTTGGCGCATCCATCATCCCTATCAAACCTAAGAAAATCAGATCCTTCTCTAACGTTTCTTCGTCAAAATTTGTGATGTTGGCGGATGTTTTCTTGTAGGCTACGCCTAGTACTCTGAGAGCTTCTTTAGCCATTTCTTCGTTTACTCTCAAAATTTCCTTTTTTCTCTTCTCAGTTAACTTCTCCACTCTTTCTAATTCATGTAAGTGGGCGCATCGTTCTAACACTGTTTCTGGTGCACCTTTCATGTAAACAATTTGATTACTCTGAGTTGTGGAGTGAATTGTAGTCATTCGTTTTCTTTCAGAGCTAAAGGGTAATTCGCCTTCACGTGGATATTGCTTTTGCACATCAGTCTGCTGAAAACCTGCCTTTGCAGCAACTGCAATGAGCGCTCCTTCAGTTGGATCGCCTTTAATACGCCATTTGCCTTCTTCAACTATTAATTCGGCATCATTGCATAGAAGAGAGCCCTTCATGAGGAGAGAGAAGTTTTCGCTTTTGAGAATACTCTTGTCTCCTTCCAGATGGAATTCGCCCTTCGGCTCATATCCAACGCCTGTAACGTCTATCACTTTGGAGCCAGCGTAAATCTTGCGTACCGTCATTTCTCCTTTTGTTAATGTGCCAGTTTTATCTGAACAAATCACTGTGACTGAGCCAAGTGTTTCAACAGCTGGCATTTTCCTCACAAGGGCGTTTCTTTTAGCCATTTTGTACATGCCAATGGCGAGACTGCCTGTAACAACGGCTGGTAAGGCTTCTGGAACCGCGGCTACAGCCAATGCAATGCCAAACAAAACTACTGTTAGAAGGGACATGCCTCCTAAGATTCCAAGAATCATTACGGAAACACTAATGGATAAAGCAGTTATGCCCAGCCACTTGCCTAACTCTTTAGTTCTTTTTTCTAGAGGCGTTTCTTCCTTAACGACAACGGTCACTTGTTTAGCAATTTTTCCAAACTCGGTGTTCATACCTGTAGCTACCACTAACGCTTTTCCCTTTCCACTCGTCGCTTCAGTGCCTGAAAACACCATGTTTTTTCTATCGAGAATCGAAACCTCTCTAGAAAGCCTCATGGTTTCCTTAGATACAGGCATAGATTCGCCAGTCAAAGAAGCTTCGTTGGTTCGAAGACTTATTGTCTCGATTAATCGAGCATCAGCAGGTATTTTGTCTCCTTCTCTCAAGGCAAGGATATCGCCAGGAACTATTTCTCTCGCCTGTAAGGTTACCTCTTTTCCATCCCTTATTACCACAGTAGTAGGGCTGAGCATCTCTTTCAGTGCTTCTAGGGCTTTTTCAGCACGGTATTCTTGGGTAAAACCGAGCATGGCGGAAACAAGCACTATTGCAAAAATAACCATGGCATCAATAGGATGTCCTGTGACTAAGGAAATTATGGTGGCACCAATAAGTATCAGTATGAGGATGCTTTTGAATTGTCTGAAGAACATGGCTACAGGTGAGATTTTTCCTAAGGCTGCTAACTCGTTGAACCCGTACTGATTTAATCTGCTTGCGGCTTCCTCTTGAGTCAACCCTTCTTTGTTGGTTTTTAGTCTATCTAAGGCCTCGGTGACTTCTAGAGCATGCCATTTCTCTTCTGCGTTCACGTACAGTTTCCTCGGAAAAGGTTTCTGGACAGCTGCATCTAGATTCAAATTAATTCTTAATAAACCTGAACTCTGTCTAGGTCATGTCCAGCGCCATATTTTTCTGCCGTAGAATATTTCTGGCAATATCAGTAAGCCTGAGAGAGACGCCACTATCACGACTGTCCAATCAAACGGATCAACAATGGGAACGGTGTTGAACAATCCCACGTTGGTGCCTGGCAGCATTATAAAGGGTATAAGCAACGTCAATCCAGCAGATGCTATCACTGCAACCAATAAGAATTTGTTCGAGAAGAACCCAACTCTGAACGCATTTCGCCTTTCAGAGCGGCAGTTCCACACTACTATAAGTTCCTGCAGAGTTGCCCGCATAAAAGCCATAGTTCTCGCATATTCCAAGGGTTGCCCTAGTATGTAGTATTGCCAATAGAATATGCCTCCAGTTAGAGCAAATTGAGCAGTAAAAGTCGCAATAATTGAGGCGATTCTTCCATAAAGCACACCTTCATTTGGGTTGCGTGGATGTCTTTTCATAACATCTTCTTCGGGGGGATCCATGGTCAATGCAAGTGCTGGTCCTCCATCGGTGACCAAGTTTAACCAAAGAATCATGCCGGGAAGAAGTGGAATCTCTAAGCCCATTAAGGCGAAAAGTCCTATTATCCCCAACTCGTCGAAGTTGCAACGCAGCAGGAAGAATGAGAACTTTCTTATGTTGTCGTATATGCTTCGTCCCCCTTCGACCGCGTTGACTATCGTTGCGAAGTTGTCGTCGGCGAGCACCATGTCTGCGGCTTCCCTTGTCACGTCTGTGCCAGTTATGCCCATAGCCACGCCTATATCCGCTTGCTTAAGTGCCGGCGCATCGTTTACTCCGTCACCTGTCATGGCAACTATGTGTCCCTTCTTTTTCAACGCTCTGACTATGCGAAGTTTATGTTCGGGCGAAACTCGAGCATAGACGGATACTTCTTCTACAATTTTCTCAAAGTCTTCGCCACTCATGTTGTCAAGTTCGGCTCCAGTCAGAACCGTGTCGCTGTGTAGCATGCCCAACTCTTTGGCTATAGCAACCGCCGTCTGCTTGTGGTCTCCCGTTATCATGACAGTCTTTATGCCCGCCTGCTTACATTTCAAGTTGGCTTCTTTTGCTTCATCCCTAGGTGGGTCTATCATGCCCGTCAAGCCCAAGAAAATCAAGCCATTTTCTAGGCTTTCTTCTTCAACTTTTTCTATGACGTCATTGGACACATCCTTGAAGGCTATGCCGAGCACCCGAAGGGCGTCGCTTGCCATTTTTTCATTGATTTCTAAGACGGCTTTTCTCTCTTTTGCTGATAATTTCTTAGTTTGACCATTTTGGAGAATCTGAATGCTGCGCTCTAAGATGATTTCTGGAGCTCCCTTAACATAAGCCACAAGCGTTCCTTCTGGGGTCTTGTGGACGGTTGTCATGCGTTTTCGTTCGGATGTGAACGGCACTTCGTGAACGCGAGGATACAAGACTTCCATGTCTTTCTTGGTCATTCCCGCCTTAGCGGCTGCGACTATAAGGGCTCCCTCAGTGGTGTCTCCAATCACACTTTTTCCATCATAATGAGCGTTGGTGCACAGCATGCTCGCCCTCAACAATAACGTAAGGTCACCATTTTCTTTCAAGTTGATGGCGGAGCCGTCTTCTAAGAATTCACCTTTGGGCTCGTAGCCTGCTCCAGTCACATCTATTATCTTTCCGTTAACGCAGACTTTGCGAACGGTCATTTCACCCTTGGTCAACGTGCCAGTTTTGTCAGAGCAAATAACAGTTGTAGCTCCTAAAGTTTCAGCTGAGGAAAGCTTCCTTATAATCGCGTTGCGTTTAGCGAGTTCTCGAGCACCCAGAGCAAGCGACACAGTCACAACAGCTGGCAAGCCTTCTGGAACAGCGGAAACGGCAAGCGCAACCGCGGTCTCAAAGGCGTCTATGATATTTTTTAGGGCCTCAGCTGAGTGTGCCACTCCCAAAACAAAAATTTCGTATAATTCGAGCGCAAAAATGACAGCGCACACAACCACAATTATTATTCCCAGTTTCTTGGCGAAGCGTTCCAGCTTCTGCTTTAGAGGAGTTTCCTCTTCCTCCATAGTCTGTACCATTTCAGCGATTTTTCCAAACTCAGTGCTCATACCAGTAGACGTGACAACGGCTTTTGCTCTGCCATAAGTTATGTGTGTGGCCATGAAAACCGAGTTTTTTCTGTCAGCCACGGGTATTTTCTCATCTAGGATGCTTGTGCCCTTGTTAACTGGTGTTGATTCACCTGTCAAGACAGCTTCTTCAGTTTTAAAATCTACAACTTCAAAAAGTCGTCCGTCTGCGGCTACGCGGTCTCCTGCCTCAAGCAACATGATGTCTCCAGGCACAACCTCACGAGCTGGTATAATTGCCTCGCCTCCATCTCGAAGCACATGCGCCTTGGGAGCCGTCAGCCTCTTCATGGCTTCCATAGCCTTTTCTGACCGATATTCTTGAACAAAGCCAACGATGGAGTTGAGAATTACGATGGCGGCAATGGTGGCGGCGTCGATGGTTTCTCCGATTAGGAACGAGATTGCGGTGGCTATTAAAAGCATAATCACAAAGATGTCCTTAAACTGTCCGAGAAAAATCTGCAGAGGAGTTACTCTTTTTCTTTCTTTGAGTTCGTTGTACCCAAACTCTTGAAGTCGACGTTCAGCGTCTTCTCGGTTTAACCCTTTCGGGTCGGTCCTTAGAGTGCTCAAGACTTCGTCGACCTTCATGTTGTGCCACACAGAGACCATAGCAACCGCCAGTTGATGAGGGGTTTTTCTTTTGACTAGCCTTGATTTTAGCCTTTAGAGTTAAGCCCAAACATCCACTTATAAGAGTTTTCTCTGAAAAACCCAGGGAAGACCATGTTCATTTTGCGCCGGCTTCTAATAACTTCTTAAATTCTTCGTAAGCTCTTTTGACATCGTCTAGAGACGCTTCATCTTCCAGCGTAGAAATGTCCCCTATCGGCATACCCATCGAAACCGCCTTGAGAACCCTCCTCATGATTTTGCCGCTTCGAGTTTTTGGGAGACTGTGCACAAAGTATATTTCGTCGGGTGTAGCCACGGGTCCGATGGTTTCTCGCACGTGCTCTTTCATTTCTTTTTTCAATTTTTCTGTTGGCTTGTAGCCATGTTTTAATATGACGAAAATGGCAACGCTTTCACCCTTGATTTCGTGAGGTTTACCTATGGCGGCTGCCTCACTCACGGCGGGGTGCTCAATCACTGCACTTTCTAACTCCATTGTGCCTATTCTGTGACCCGCAATTTTCAGCACTTCGTCTGCTCTTCCCAGCAGCCAGAAGTAGCCGTCTTCGTCTCTTATGGCGTAATCTCCTGTGTAATAGGTCCCTGGAAACCTTGACCAATACACCTGCTTGTATCTGTCTGGGTCTTTATAGAGGGTCATGAGCATCCCGGGCCAAGGCTTTTTCAGCACAAGATAACCCTTAACACCAGGAGGCGCAGGCTTACCATTTTCGTCGACAACTTCAGGTTCGATGCTAGGCAATGGAAAAGTTGCAGAACCAGGCTTAAGCGGAACGAGCACAAGGCCTGGAGCGGGTGAAATCATGAATCCACCTGTTTCGGTTTGCCACCAAGTGTCTACTATGGGGCATCGCTCTCCTCCTATGTTCTTGTAGTACCACATCCAGGCTTCGGGGTTTATGGGCTCGCCCACCGAGCCGAGAATTTCTAGGCTTGATAGGTTGTGTTTCTTGGGCCATTCTTCTCCATATCTCATTAGCATTCTTATGGCCGTCGGCGAGGTGTAGAAAATGGTTACGCCGTATTTCTCTATTATTTCCCACCATCGGTCGGGTTTTGGGTAGTCTGGTGCGCCCTCGTAGAGCACGATTGTGGCTGCGTGACTCAATGGTGCATAAACTATGGAGCTGTGTCCCGTGACCCAGCCGATGTCGGCGGTGCACCAGTAGACAGATTCGTCTCTTATGTCGAAAGCCCACTTGTAGGCTGAGTGGTTAAAGACCATGTAGCCGCCCGTGTTGTGCACTATTCCCTTAGGCTTGCCGGTTGTTCCCGACGTGTAGAGAATGTATAAGGGGTCGTTGGCTTCAACTGGAAGAGGATCAACGTAGTCTCGACTATTTTGGAGCAGTTCGTGATACCAGAAGTCTCTTCCCTTCTTCATAGGAACGTCTATGTTAGCTCTTTTCACAACGATGACGCTTTCTATAGAGGGGCATTTCTCTATGGCTGTGTCCACGGTTTTTTTCAACGGTATAAGGTTGCCTCTTCTGAAACTTCCGTCCGCTGTCACTAAGACTTTGGCTTGGGTGTCGTCAACTCTATCGGCTAGGCTTTGAGCGCTAAACCCGGAAAACACAACTGTGTGTATTGCACCTATTCGCGCGGTTGCCAGCATAGTTATAGGCAGTTCTGGGATTAAGGGCAGATAAACTGCCACTCTAGTGCCTTTCTCAACCCTAAACTTCTGCAGCACAGAAGCGAAACGATTTACTTCGGCGTATAGTTGGGAATAACTCAAAGTCTTGGCGTTGCCGAACTCGTCTTCCCAATACATTGCCACTTTGCTTCTCCGCCAAGTTTTTACGTGTCTATCCAAACAAAGATAAGAAGCGTTGAGGAGACCGCCGACAAACCAGCGGGCAAAAGGCGCATCCCACTCTAACACTTTGTCCCACATCCTGAACCATTCAAGTTTTCTCGCTTCGTTTTCCCAAAACTTCTCGGGGTCTTTTATTGATTCCTCATAAAGCTCAAGATACTTCTTGGTTGAGGGAGATAGTTTTTGCTCAAATGGAAGAGAAGACTTCTCCAAAGCGTTCTTCACCTTTTGAAAGACTAACTAAAGGACAGCGGTAAATAAGGCTAGCGTGATGGAGGAAAAGGTTAAAAAGTTTGGTTTCTTCCTAACAGAGAAGAAAGCCCAATCCTGGAGCATGAAAAAATGGAATGGTTAATTATTGCACCAATTGCCGGCTTGGCTTCCATCGCCTTCGCAGTCTTCCTGTTCTTTTACGTTAATAAACAAGACATTGGAAACCCCAAGATGCAGGAGATCTCAACCGCAATAAAGGAGGGTGCAATCGCCTACCTCAAGAGACAGAACATGACTCTGGCAGTTTTTGTAATAATTATGGCTATAATCGTCGGAATTTTCCTCGGCTACAATATGGCGATAGCTTATGTTTTTGGCTCATTTTTGACCACCATAGCCAGCTTCTTTGGAATGTACGCCGCAATAAAAACAAACGTGAGAACGGCTAAGGCTGCCGGAGACGGCTTAAAACAAGCCTTTCCAGTGGCCTTCTACGGGGGAGCTGTAATGGGGCTCTCTATAGTTGGCTTAGCCTTGCTCGGGATAAGCGTTCTTTACTATATTTATAGAGATCCAGAGATCATTCTAGGCTTCAGCTTCGGTGCAAGCGCGCTGGCGTTGTTTGCGAAGGCGGGTGGAGGCATATACACGAAAACTGCCGATGTAGGCGCTGACCTTGTCGGGAAGGTTGAAATTGGCATTCCCGAGGATGACCCGAGGAACCCAGCCGTTATTGCCGACAATGTGGGTGATAACGTAGGCGATGTGGCTGGAATGGGCGCCGATCTGATTGACTCTTATATTGCCAGCGTTATAGCAGCAATGATAATAGGCGCGGCGGCGCTTAAGGGCGTAATTTACGTTATTCTTCCGTTGTTAATCGCTGCAGGCGGGGTACTTGCATCCATAATTGGGATGCTCTTCATTAGAGTGGTAAAAAGAGAAAATCCTGGCGCCGCACTCAATAGGGGAACCTTCCTAACATTCTTCATATTTGTTTTTTTAACTTTTCTTATAATCCATTTCCAAGGACTAGGTGAAAAAGGACTCGGCGTGTTTTATGCCACGGTTTCAGGATTAATTGCTGGAATGATAATCGGCATCACAACCGACTTTTTCACCTCGATCGATAGAACACCCGTTTTAAAAACTGCAGAAGCCGCCAAAACAGGTCCAGCCATAAACATTTTGTCAGGCTTTTCATACGGCACATTAAGCATAGTTCCTCCAGTTATTGGAATCAGCGCTGCAACTTTGGCTTCATGGTATCTGGCTGGAATGTATCAGGTAGACCCTGTGTACGGGGTTGCTATGGCTGCTGTTGGAATGTTGTCAATTGTTGGGATGATAATATCCGCAGACGCTTATGGTCCAATAGTGGACAATGCGAAGGGAATAGCTGAGCAGTCTGGTCTAGGAAAAGAAGTAATTGAAGTAGCCGACAGACTAGACGCGGCGGGCAACACGGCGAAGGCTATAACGAAAGGCTTCGCCATAGGAGCAGCGGCATTAACAGTTCTCGCATTATTTGTGGCTTACGCAGAACTAGTTGGGATTCCAAAAGACCCGTTAACCAACCTGTACGTACTCAACCTCATAAATCCAAGAGTTGTGGCTGGAGTTCTTATAGGAGCCATGATGCCTCCAGTGCTTTCTGCGTTGCTCATTTTGGCTGTTGGAAAGAACGCTTTCAGAATGATTGAAGAGGTTAGGAGACAGTTTAAAGAGATTCCAGGTCTGCTCGAGGGAAACGCTAAACCTAATTACGCTCAGTGTGTTGACATTGCAGCCAAAGGCGCCTTAAAGGAACTCGTGCTTCCATGTGTCTTGGCGATTGTTGCACCCCTATCAGTTGGTTTCATTTTGGGCAAGGAAGCGCTTGGGGGCTTCCTCGCAGGCAGCATAGTCACAGGCATAATCTTCGCGTTGTTCATGGCTAATTCTGGTGGTACGTGGGACAACGCCAAAAAGTATATTGAGGCTGGAGGCTTTGGCGGTGAAGGCTCAGATGCTCACAAGGCTGCGGTTGTGGGCGACACTGTTGGCGACCCCTTCAAAGACACGGCTGGTCCTTCACTCAACACAATGATTACAGTTATGTCACTTGTTGCCTCTGTGTTCGCTCCCTTGATTGCTGCAGTTGTTTTGTTTCCATGATTCGGCGTATAACAACGTTTCTTTTGGCGTCTCTAATCCTTTATTGAATTTCATCCATCAGTCCTGGGTTCTTTTTGATGCCTCTAGCCAGAACGAATGGAAAAGTGATTGTGGTTATTATTGCCATAGCAACCAATGCTGAGAACACTTCTATAGGGATAAGGTGAAACTGTAGGGCTATTAAGGCGATTACCAGTTCGGCTGCGCCTCTTGAGTTCATTGCCCATCCTACATAGTAGAGTTGTTTAAGACTCAAGCTCGAAGCAGACTTCACAACAAGAGTGCCTAAAATCTTTCCTAAAAAGGCAATAGTGACTGTTCCTATCAAAAGAATGATGTTTGTTGAAAGCGAACTGAAATCAAAGTTCACGCCCACGTTTGCAAAAAAGAAAGGAACAACGAATGCCAAGGTAATCATCTTAGTCACTTTGACCATGTCTTCTCGATGTTTCTGGTGAACAGTCCTCAACGAAAGTTGAAGGAGAAATCCTCCAATGATGGCTCCAATAAGATAGCCCAATTCTAAGACCTCGGAGAGTGCTGCTAAAACAAGAACGAAAATCATTATCATGGAGAAAAGCTCGATGTCATCGCCACCATTCTTTTCCATGTAATGGAGCACTTTTGAAATGACCTTAAAGAAGATGAAGGCAATAAAGACGAAGGCTATTAGCTGCACAGGAATCATAGCTAGATCTAACAAGGTGCCTCCATGGGCAAGTACTACAACAAGGCTGAGGAATGTGACTTCGAATATGTCGTCGATTGCTCCAGCCGCGACCATTACCGCTCCTAGCCTAGTGTTCAGAGAACCTAAGTCCATTAACACCTTCACCTTAGTTGCTTCTGAAGTAACTGAAATGGCACCTCCAAACACTAGCGCTGTAAGAAAATCGTATCCCATCGCCCTAAGAAAGAAGAAGCCCAAGAACAACGGAACCAATGCTGCACTAAAAGAAATTATAATTGAATCTTTAGAAGTCTCTTTTACTTTGTTGATGTCAATTTCTAACCCTGCCAAGAACAAAAGGAAAACTATTCCTAAACGGACAGAAAGTCAACGATGCTCCGACTTTCGGAAGCAAACAACGTGGTTTCGATTATTGGAATTCCAAAAATCATGCCTGCTAAGATCTGTCCTACAACAGGCGGAAATCCTAACTTCTTAAATAACTCGCCTGCAGCGAAGGCAGCAATCAAAATTATTGGAACCACAACAAGTGTTTCAACCATGAAGTTTCATCTATGAACGTTTGTAACGTTGTTTGGCGTTACTCAGCCAAATTCTATGGGAAAGGGATACGTTTTCAGTTCGCCTTCGTAATCTCTTATTTTTCGAGGTCTTATCGCTGAGACAGACTCATAAATTTTCCGCTTGCGGTTTAAAAGATTCTTGTTGCTATATTGTTGCTTGGAAAAGGACGTAGATTATGATTAGTATGATTCCGCCAATTTGAGATACTCCGCCTTTAGTTAAATAACGCCAAAGAATAAGGTTTGTAGCCAACACAAACAAGAGAATTTCAGCGAAAGCTGTGATGTCCAAGGGGGCAAACGGAGTCAAAAGAAACACAAAACCAAGCACTAAAGTTATGGTTGTGAGGTTGGCGCCAATAGCGTCCCCCAGTGCAAGATGCACTCGTCCACGTCTAGCTGCAGCGAGACCAAAAGCAAGCTCGGGCAATGATGTACCTATCGCGACGATTCTTGCCCCTACAAGAATGGGCGGAACCCCAAGAAAGTATGTGATGTCAATTGCCGATGAAACCACAAAACGAGCCGTTACGAAAATGATTGTTGCGCCCAAAATAATCCACATTATCATCCTGTTTCGGCTCTTTCTGAGTGTTGTTCTCCTCAGAGGGTCCTCTGACGCTGGGCTTCTTCTTTTAGACATTCTGTATATGCTGTAGACAAAGACCCCCAGAAGGGTGATGCCAACTAGTGGACTACCGACTAATGGACTACCCACTAATGGACCAGTGACAGTTAATCGCAATATGATAAGAAGAAGGGGAATAATTGAAGCTAGAAATAGTATGTCGACCAGTTCCACTAAGAGGTCGGTACAACATGCCTTAAGTGAACCAAGCACTGCTAATAAGCCTATCACCATTCCTATGTTGAAGACATGCGAACCGAGTATGTCTCCTACGGAGATTCCGGGCGCACCTTGATACACGGCGAATCCTGCAACTGTTATTTCGGGGAGGGTGGTCATAACCGATAGAAGTATGAAGCCAGCTGAGACCTCGCTCAAACCAGTGAACTCCATAAAATCTTCTATTTGTCTTATCGTGAATTGACTAGCCCACGCCATTATGGCAAGGGAAGCAGCGAGTATTACGCTCTGAGTTGCAAGTTCAATCAATGAGAACGCTTCCGGAGTTTTTTCGAAGTCACTTCAAATCGTGAACAGCTTCCAAATATCCTTTTTTGTCATTTTTCTAGAATTGTTAACAAGTTATTCTCTAGACTATAGTTGCTTGAAACAGAACGTATGTTAAAATCAATATGATTCCGCCGACTTGAGAGACTCCACCTTTTGTTAAATAACGCCACAGAATGAGGGTGGTTATTAATACGAAGGGAAAGATTTCCGAGAATACTACGACATCAAACGCCATAGGAGACACTGTGAGAACAATTCCGAGAACGAGAGTTACATTTGTAAGGTTAGAACCGATGGCGTCCCCTAATGCCAAATGAATACGCCCTCGCCTAATCGCTGCGAGATCAAGAACTAACTCCGGCAACGATGTGCCTATCGCAATGATCTTTGCACCTATAAGAATTGGGGGGACACCCACTGCAAATGCTATGTCAGAGGCTGATGAAACGACGAATCTAGCAGCCAGAACAACAATGCTTATTCCTCCAACAATTTTTAAAAAAACTACCACTTTGTTCATTCTTTTAACAGAAACTTTTTTTAGATGATCTTCTAACGCTGGGCTTCTCTTGCGTGTCATTCTGTAGACGCTGAATGCGAAAATCGCGAGGAGCACCACTCCAACGAAGGGACTTAGAAACCTGAACGGAGTCAGCGGCATAACTATTAAGAGAGCTGGAATAAGAGAAGAAAGAAACAGTATGTCGAGAAGCTCTATTAAGAGGTCTGTGGAGCTTTTTTTCAAGAAGCCAATAGCTGCAAGCAAACCTATAACCATACCAATGTTAAAAACGTTAGATCCCAGCACATCTCCAACCGAAATTCCTGGAGTGCCCTGTAATAAAGAGAATATTGCCACAGAAACTTCTGGTGTGTCGGTCATAACCGACATTATTGCGAATCCTAAAGAGGCTTCACTGAGACCTGTGATTGCTATTAGGTCTTCTATGGCTTTTATCGTGAAGTGGCTGAACCACGCTAGAACTGCCAACGAAACAACCAGTATTGCGCCTTGAATTGCGAGTTCAATCATAACTAACCAACTGAGGATTTCGTCTTTGCTTCTATTCCTCACGTCTTCAAATATTGTTTTCCCTCTTGATCTTGACTCATCGAAGAGAAAATCTTTAAGTTGAATCATGTAGTTGAGTGAAAGTTGTGGTTTGTCTTGGACCCAGTTTCTTTGGCTCTAATAGTAAGCGCTCTAATTATAGTCATAGGTTTTTTAGGCAACTACCTGTTTGAACGAACAGGCTTACCCGACATGCTGTTTCTAATAATCTTGGGGATGGTCTTCGGACCCATACTGAATGTTCTTGACCCAGAAATAGTGGCGCTATCTCCCTACATCGCTGCCTTAGCTTTGATATTCATTTTATTCGATAGCGGTATGAGAATGGACATCTCTCAAGTTTTTTCACACAGCCCAAGAGCGGCATTACTCGCAGTGTTAAGTTTCCTATTCAGTTTCTTTACAGTTGCCACCCTCATGATTTCGTTGTGGGATATTCCAATATCTTACGGGCTCTTGTTTGGAAGTATTTATGGTGGAAGCAGCTCCATCGTAGTAGTTTCCATTGCCACAAGAATTAAAGTTAGCGAGAAATGCTCCACTACTTTGATTCTGGAATCGGTAATCACAGATATACTATGCATCGTAGTTTCCTTAGCCATTATTGAGGTAATCCTAACCGGACAAGCAGATGCCATGAAGCTAGGCGCAAGAATTGCAAGCACATTTTTGACCGGAGCCGTTGTTGGCGTGATGTTTGGACTAGTCTGGTTGATTTTACTCAAGAGAGCCATCACGGTGCCTTTTTCTTATATGTTAACGTTAGCGATAATGCTCATTGCTTATGTGATATCTGAACAACTCGGTGGCAGTGGAGCCTTGAGTTCGCTGCTCTTTGGTTTAACATTGGCGAACGAGAGCAAGATTTTCAAAGTGTTTAAGCGTGAGAAATCGCATGGTGTTGCAGTAGATGAAGGGTTAAAACGCTTTGAGTCGGAGATTGCGTTTTTGATAAGAGCGTTCTTTTTTGTGTTTTTAGGTTTAATTACGACGATTTCTGAGGTAGGCTTTATTTTTCTGGGCGTAATGTTATCGCTTCTGCTTCTTCTGGTAAGATTTGGAGTGGTGACGCTTGCAACACTTAGAAGCGAGCTGAAAACAGAACGCCCAGTCATGACCGTCGTGTTAACTCGTGGTTTAGCTGCTGCAGTATTGGCTACACTGCCAGTTCAATATGGTCTTTTATACTCTAACGTCTTCATTAATCTAGCCGTGGTTATTATAGTGTCAACAGCTATAATTGCAACGGTTGGTGTAGTCGTTATATCACATAAAAAATAAAAAATAATTTTCACCTGACGAACGCTTATTCAAGTTATGTTTTTCTCTGAAGTTCATCTAATGCTTTTTTTGTCTTCTTTCGGACTTCAGAAGCGATGAGCCGGCCTTTTGCAGGATTGTTAATTTTCAAAAGAAGCGCTAGTTTAATGGAGTGATTGTTTACTTCGGTCACACGAACTTCTGGCTTAGAGTCAGGAATTAGCTCCTCGCTGAGCTCTGTCCCAACTTCCAACAGGGTCTTCTCAACTTTCGAAAGGTCTAATGTGTTATCCACTGTAAGTGGCACCGAAATACGAATTCCTCCAGGTGTCGTTCGGTTTATAACAACAGTCTTAGTGATTTTCGAGTTAGGTATGTATACCATTTCATTGTCGGGCGTCATCAAGATTGTGTCCATCCAAGTGATGTCCACAACTCGCCCGAAACATTTACCCACTTGAATCCAGTCTCCAATCTTGAACGGGCTATAAGCCGTGATGACTTCATGTGAAGCCACGTTTGACAGTATATCTCTGAGGGTGATTACAATTATTATTCCGCCCAATGTAACAATTACAAGCAGTATGGTTAACTCTAAGCCCAGCTGATCTAACCCTACCAAAATTCCGATTAACCAGATCAGCCATGTTACTATGCGCCTTGTTTGTCGAGCTACATTTTGGCTGAGCTTGCCTACGGCTTTTGATATAAAGCTTCCGAGGATTTTTGAAATTACCCATGCTGCGAGCAGAATCACACCTATTGTAGCGAGTTTCAGTAGAAGCTCCAGGGGAACTTGGATGCTAATTTGAGAAAAAGTTTTTGAAATCCAAAATGTTATTTGTTTTACCAGCGTTAATTCTTCTCCTTAAGTTATTTCAACATTCCTGAGCTTCTCGGCTGTTTTGTCCACCGGCTCGCTTAAACCTACCAATAACACCTTATCTCCGCCCTTGAACATGAAAGAATCTGTCGGAAACACAAACGTGCTATTGCGAAATACGCTTACTATTTTAAAGTTTTCTGAAATGTCTAGTTGATTCACAGTTTTGCCTATAATGCTTCCATTGGGTGGAATGGTGACCATAACAGCTTTGAAATTGGCGGCCGCGTGCTCACACAAAGTCTCTACAGTCAGACTTTCTAAAGCATTTAAGAACAGGCGCCGCGTTTCTTGAGCGGGACATATTGCAATATCCGCACATTCCTTCATCTGAGCTAGGTTCTCAGGTTGATGTACTCTCGTGATTACAAACGGTATGCCGAATTGTTTCTTGGCAATTTCACAGGCTTTCATGTTAATTTCGTCGTCATTTGTCAATGCCAATATCACATCCAATTTTTCAGCTTCGATGCTCTTCCAAATTTTTAGGTCGGTACCGCTTCCCCTGAAAATCGCAGCATCAGAATGATTGGCTATTTCCTTGCATCTTTTCTCATTCATCTCGATGACTGTAAGTAAGTGACCTCTCTCTGAGAGGTAATGAATTATTGGCATGCCGATGTCGCCAGCACCGACAATCATTATTCGCAAGCAGGGAACTCCATTCTTTTAGAACTAGCTGGGCTAAGCTAAAAATCTTATGGCATTTGAGAACTTGGCACTTTTTGTGATTGTCTCTTTTGAATTTTCCTTGTTGAGGTGAGTAGAACTATTCCGAAAACTCCCAAAATTAATCCCAAAATAAGAGACTCGATGCTCAATGTTAAAATCATGAAGATCAAAGTGAAAATAGCTAAAATTGTTATGTAAGGAAACAGGGGAACTTTGAAAGGACGATAGAGATGAGGCTCGATTTTTCTTAAACGTATCAAGGCCAAGGCTACCATGATCGCTGTGACAGTGTAACCGAGTGCAATGGCGTACACTATGAAATCTACTGATTTAGTCAGCACAAAAACTATAGCTAAGAGAGCAGTCAGCGCCAACGAGGTGTAGGGAGAGCGATATTTGGGATGAACTCTATTAAAGAAGGACGGCAGAAGATTGCTTCTACTTAACGCGTAGGCTATACGTGTTCCCCCTGCCATGCTGCCATTGATTGTTGATAAAGTTGCAATAATACTTCCGAGAGAAATCACAATTCCTCCTATTGGCCCCATGAAATAGTCAGCTGCATCTTGCAAGGGGGTATCTGATCCCATATAAACCTCTGGCGGCGCGCCGCCAATTGTTGCTATTGCTGTACCTGTGAAAAGTATTGTAATGAAAATCAGAGTTAAGAAAAGGGCTCTTGGAATAGTTTTACCTGCGGTTTTCACCTCTTCAGAAAGCTGCGTAATTGTTTCATATCCTGCATATGTTGGGAAAATGTAACTGACCAAGAATAATGTCGGCAAGAATCCTCTGGGAAATAAGGGTTCAAACCTTTTTACGGAAAAACTGGATGAAGAACCTATCATATAGAGGCAAAGCGAAAAAACCAGGATTGCAGTAAGAATGAACTGTGCAATGCCTGTGGTTCTAGCTCCTTTAAAGTTAATCAAAGCAAATGCAATCAAGCTGACAACGGCCAAAGTAAACGGCTCCACCCACCTCAAGAAATAATGGACAGAGAAAGCAAAAACTATAGCTCCTATAGCACAGTCTGTGACGCTTCCAATCCAATCAAACCATCCAGCCAAGAAAGTTCGTATTGTCTCACCGAATGCTCTCCTGACAAAGCTTACTGCTCCACCAGCGCCGCTCGGTACAGCCGCTCCGAGCTCAGCATAGGAAATTCCAACAAGCAAGGCAAAGCAGGATCCAATCAAGAAAGTTATTGCTATACTTGGTCCAGCTGTCTCTACGGCTTTTCCCATTATAGCGAACATAACGCCACCTATTGCCGTCCCAACTCCAAGAAATGTTGTCTGAATCAGATTCAAAGCTCGCAATAAAGGGATTTCACGAATCACCCTAGGCAATCTCTTACCTGTTGGACTTCCCTTAACGCTTGGTTCTCCAGACATGACAATCACGAAATGTAAATCACTCGATTAGTGTAGCCTTAAGATGTTTTTAAATATAAATGAGGCTCCAGTAGGATTAGCCATCATCTCACGTGGAAAGGTGCACATAGGCACAAAAAGAGTGATGTAGCTCTACGGCGTCTTAAATCGACTCATTTTTAAGTCGAATCTTTTGTAATCTTTTTGACGATTGCGAGTCGCATAAGCATGAGAAGACTGGTTGAACCCTCCAAGACGGAAATTAAGGCAAAACCTTCAGGCAAGGAGAATCTCTGGATATTGCAGCTCCTCGACAACGCTGGTCTTGCAGCAGACTTGAATTACAGTGCAGATTATTTGGTGGCTAAGGCTTCGGGTGTGGCTTGGGGCAAAGGCTTATGCGTCGCGTGCAAGGGCGGCAAGTTTTTGTGTGGAAAGACTCGTTGCCCACTGCTGGTTAGAGCCAACTTTTATCTGAAAACCATGCCCCTCATTAAGGGTTTGGATGTGGACGGAGCTTCTCCACCAAGCGTGTTCGTGGGCAGAATAGGCTATCCCTACGTTTATGCGGGTCCGATGGTTCCGCCTGTGCATGAGGACACAAGTCTTTACGATTTGCCCGAGTTGTGGTTTGGCAAATCAATCGACGAAATCGTTGCCTTCCGCTCCCTACTGATTCGGGGCAAGCATCGGGTGCATGTGCGCCGATTTGAAGAAGCTGGCAAAATAATGGACAAGACGCGAGAACTCGCCTTGTCTGTTAATCCAGTGGACGTGGAGCTGGCTTTTACGAAGCCGCCTCGCCGCAATTTGGTTTTAGACGACGAGGTTCAACCTTTTGGACCATCAGCTCCTATACGAGACCTGCGGGTTGGCACAGCGCGTTGGGACCACCAGATTGAGAAGGTTTATTATGACATTGACTTGAAAGCTGTGTCCGCTGTTCTTGGATTATACGAAAGGGGTGTTCTAGTCACCAAGATTCAGCGTGCTTTCAGCGTCGGCGCCTTTGGACTCAAACAGAACCGGCGCCTGGTGCCCACTCGCTGGAGCATCACAGCCGTTGACAGCATACTTTCAAAGGATTTGATGGAAAAAATCAAGACTTTTCCAGAAATCAACGAGTACATTGTCTATGAGTCACGCTATTTGGACAACATTTTTGAGGTTTTGATGCTGCCTCAGGCGTGGAGTTACGAAGCAATGGAAGCTTGGTACCCTGGCACCATTTGGAACCCGTCTGGCGCGAGTGTTTGGCACCTCGCAGCCAGTGAGGGCTATGACGGAAGAACCACATACGCCGAGATTGGCGGATGCTACTATGCCGCACGCCTAGCGGTGTGCGAACACCTCGTAAAAGAAAGAAGACAAGCAACAGTGATTGTAATGCGTGAGGCTCATCCAGGCTACATCATGCCAGTTGGAGTTTGGCAGGTGAGAGAAAACGTCCGAAACGCAATGCGCCAACCACCACTAAAATTCAACACTTTAGACGAAGCGCTTAAAAGAGTTGCAAGTCAGTTCCAAATCCCCTTAAAACAATGGATAAACCGAAGCAAACTCATGCAAGACGCACTGTTTCAGAAAAGAGTAACACAGTACTTTGAAAAGATCAAATAACCAAGAGTTGTCAGCTCTGTTAAGATTCTTTTCATTATGTGCTGCCGGAAAAGCACCAGATAGAGGACCACTACACATTAAACCTAAAGAAGCCTACAACATCATCGTAGCACTATAACGCATACGGAACCAAAAAAAGCATAATAGTTTATACCCATTCCATCCGATAGACATTCTCTTCTTTTATAGGAACCAGTTGCTTTGTTTCAGGCTCAGAAAAGAATTCTTTGTTTATAGGCTTAGAGGCAAATGGATTATGATATACTCGTGTGGTGCGTGAAAATTGATCGCCTTGGAACTTTCTCCGAAAATAAATCAGGGCACTTAGTCTTGTGTTTTTATGAAAATCAAAGATTTTGTCACCAGTTCTAACCCATTCGCCAGAAACATCTTTTGTATGCACTCGAAAGACTTGTTCCCCAAACAGTGCATCTTCTATGTCAGTTTGGTTATAGAACAAATGCCCGAATTCGATAACTAAAATATTGGCATGCCCCCTTGGGAGTTGGGAGATTTTCTTGCTTATTTTTCTCCTTATTCTTTTGCCGTCAGGTATTTGGAAGGCATCTTTAGTACTTATGCTACCTAAATATCCGTATTTTGTTTTCTTTGGTTGTCCCCATACTACGACTTCTGCTAAAGTTTCTTTTTCATTCGGAAAGAAAAATGACAAGGGAAATGGTATTTTCTCATATTCGTCAAGCTGGTGCAGTTTATTGTTTATGAAGCCTTTAAGGATTTTCAAGTGTCTTGCTCTGAATCTAACCGGATCATAATTGATTCCAATAATAAAGGGGGCATCGATTTTTGCTAAGCATTCTTGAATCTGGTTTTCAAGAACACCCATTTTCAAAACTTCTTCGACAAATAAGTTTCCTATTTCAAAAAATATTTGGAGACCATTTTCTTCAATCCTGAAATCGGGACCTCTATGTGTTTTTAAAATTCGGGGTTCCAATTCTATTTGATAGCCTCGTTCTTTATAATGTCCAGCAAACTCGAGTTCAGTCATATAGCCTTCGAAAATTGCCTTTCTTTTGCTCCGTAATTTTTCCTTAAAATGTAAAACGCCATAACACTCTTTTAACAGTTCCAAATTTTTCACGATGCTATTCCAGGTTAGCATTGCGTAATCGTTTTTACTCCCAAGCAACCAAAGCAAATAGTTTTCAGAAAAGAACTTTTTCTTTACCAAGTCTGTAACAAATTCATGATCGTAAATCTCTTTTAGTAAAGGATACGTTTTTAATGTGTGTTCGACTGAGGAAAACAATTCTTCATCACTCATTTCTTTCAAGTCAAAAATCGAAACGCCCAAAGAAGGCCATCCCTCTTGTCTGTTTTGATTTTTTTCTTAGGTCCAAATTGCCTAATATAAAAATGTCATTTAAAACTTTATTACCTCTTCTCCCATGGTTCGAAAATGTCTTTTTTGGCTTAATTTTACTAAGTGCTCGTTGTTATGCTACTGTATAGGCTTAACATGACTCTCCCCCTTCCCGATATAGGGGTCTCACACACCCGCAAGAGCACTCATTGTTGCTTCTCTTCAAAATACTCCGCCAAACGCCTAGTTTCAGGTTTGCTCAAAACCTCAGCGCATTTTTTAGGATCAACAACCCGGAAATCCAAACCCAAGGTTTCTAACAATCTTTGGACGCCCTTGGCTAGGTTCGGCGCTGCCAACACGCCTCTCACTTCCCGATTAACCAAGCCTTTAATAGCATCAACGTACTTGGCTAACTGCAAGGCTGCCTCTTTGCTCGCAGTCTTCCTCTTTATCTCAACAACCAAGAATCTGCCTACCTTGTCCACGCCGTAGACGTCAACAAACCCAGGCTCAACCTTCTTCTCATACGAAATAGGCTTGAACCCTTCCTCAACCAGCGAAGGCTCAATCAAAATTGCCTTCTGCATGTCCTCCTCACTGGCGTGCAACGCAAACTCACCCTTATCCACCAAACTCAAAACAGAGAGCAAATAGATACTGCCAAAGGATATCCGAACTGACTCCGGTGGTTTTCGCCTCACAGCCCGAATCTGCAGCATTCCTCCAGAGGCGTGGGCTTGAAAAACACAACTAGGCGGCTGCCAATTCACTGGCTCATAGCCAACTGGCCTGTGAACCAAAACTGAGCCGTCTTCTTTGAAGATAACGACGCGTTCACCGGGCTCTAATTTAGAACTGGCGCGTCCTCTGTAGTCAACCCAACAGTTACCAACTATCAAAAGCGCCTTTCGTTTGGAGAATGCATCCCTAACCAGCGAAACAGCCTTCTCAACTGATGGATTCTGCACTGCTAAGAGAGGCTCTCGACTCAGCATGATGGGTTTCGCCAACACGTTTAGAAGACTTCGACCCCAAATAAGATTTCTGAAGAGCCTATGGCAGAGTGGAGTAAAAAACGCCGAACAATGCGACATTACGACCAATCAGCCGCGGTTTATGATGCCCAATACTACGAGGAACAGGAAGCAAAGATAAAGGCAGCATTAACTGGCCTAACGCTTAAAAAAGAAAACGCATTATTGGACGCGGGCTGCGGAACAGGCATACTCTTTCCCCATTTGGTGGAAAGCGTCAAACTCATTGTAGGCGTTGACATTTCCGCTTCTATCCTCAAAGAGGCTAAGAAACGAGTGAAAGAACACTCCAACACAACTGTAATCAGAGCAGACATAGATTACACGCCTTTCCCAAGCGAAACCTTTGACGCCGTCGTCGCAATAACCCTGCTTCAAAACACCCCTAAACCCCATCAAACTCTAAACGAAATAAAACGAGTCACCAAACAAGACGCGACAATAGTTACCACGGGTTTAAAGAAAGCTTTTTCTCGAAAAGAATTCGCACGACTTCTAAGAAAAGCAGAACTGGAAATAAAGGCCTTGACACTCGACGAAGCCCTCAAAGAATACGTCGCAATATGCACAAAATCCACAAAGAAAACCTTAAAAGAACCCAAAAGGCTCTGTAATAGCCCAGAGGAATAAACAGATGCCGACTCACGGAAGCCTCGCAAAGGCTGGAAAAGTCAGAGGACAGACTCCCAAAATCGCGCCTACAGAGAAGAAAGGGCGCTCACCAAGAATGCGGAGTCGACGCAACTACGAGAAAAGAATTGTTCTACAGCGCAAGTCTGGACAAAACTGGATCTAGAACCAGTTTCTCCAAGAATTCATGTATCAGTTCTTATTGGCCCAACAACTGTGGAATGAGGAGAACCGCTGAGCTAGAACCGAGTCGACACCCAAACGCTGACAGGCGTTTGCGCACTTGCGCTTGCGACTCAAGGTTCCACGGTTCCCTCTTTCCACAGTAGACAAGAGGCCAGAAAAAGCGTGATTCACATTAAAGCCTAAAACAAAGAAAGACAAAAAACTTGCGGTGCACCTACGCCTTCAACAAAGGGGTTGATTCATGTCCGAAAAACCATCCCCCTCTGGTAGAGGAGGCTACAAAAATAAAAGAGTACATTGTTGTTCCTTCAGCAAGACGAAGATACGGTGAAATTCTTCAAGCAAAATGTCCGGAGATTTTAACAAGAATAATTATTAAACTACGTATAGATGCTCCTTTCATGGAGTTGACGGTTTCATGTGGGCTCATGCGGCGTTAATCAACGGCAACATAATAACAATGAACTCTTCCAAACCAAAGGCTCAAGCAATAGCCGTACTAGACTCAAAAATAATCGAAGTTGGAACCAACGCCGAAATCAATAAATGCATTGGCAAAAACACCAACCTCATAGACCTAAAAGGGCGAACAGTTGTTCCAGGCTTAATTGATACACACGCACACATGGCTGACTTCGGGCGTTCACTAACCTGGATTAATCTGAGAGGCGTCAAATCCATAAAAGAGATGCAGAGACAACTAAAAGAGCGAGTGAAACAAACCCCAAAAGGGAAGTGGATTCTTGGGCGAGGGTGGGACCAAGACCGCTTCAAAGAAAGACGATACCCAACTCGATGGGACCTAGACAAAGTTTCACCCCTTAATCCGGTAGTCTTCAACCGCGTTTGCGGTCACATCTGCGTCGCAAACAGCAAGGCTCTAAAGCTCGCAAACATAACCAAAGAAACCCCCACACCACCAAGTGGACAAACAGACAGAGACGCAAACACAGGCGAGCCCAATGGTATCTTAAGAGAAGCAGCCAAAGACCTTGTTTGTAATATTCTTCCAGAACCAAGCGAAGAAGAGCTAACCAAAGCATGCGGTCTGGCATGTGAAAGAGCTGTGAAAGCCGGGTTAACAGGCGTCCACTGGTTCATAGACAAACCAGTTGAAATTCGCATCCTTCAGAGACTGCGAGAGCAAGGCAAACTACACCTACGAGTCTACATAGTAATCCCAATAGAGTTTCTAAGTGTCCTCGAAGAGGCTGGATTGACCACAGGCTTCGGTGACAGCACACTCAAACTCGGAGGCGTCAAGATTCTGGCAGACGGTTCGCTCGGAGCCCGAACCGCAGCCCTCAACAAGCCGTATGACGATGAGCCCTCAACCAAAGGAATACTTTGTTTCAGTCGAAAAGAGCTAGAAAAAATGATAGTGAAGGCTCAAAATGATGGCTTCCAAGTGTGTGTTCATGCTATAGGTGATCGAACCATAAGCGCAACTTTAGGTGCCTTTGAAACCGCTCTTAAAAAAGCGTCTAGAAAAAAATATCGCCACCGCTTGGAACACGCTTCGGTTTTGAACAAACAATTGATTAATCGCTTGAAGAAGCTTGGTTTAATCGTTTGTGTTCAACCTCACTTTGTCATCTCAGACTTTTGGATTGAAGCCCGTCTGGGACCAACAAGAGCCAAATGGACTTATCCTTTTAAGACTCTTTATGAAAGTGGCGTTCTGTTGGCTGGGGGTTCAGACTGTCCAGTTGAGCCCATAAGTCCTTTGTTGGGGATTTATGCACTTGTAGCCAGAGCGTCTCTTCCTGAAGAACGAATCTCGGTGGAAGACGCTTTGCGACTTTATAGTGTCAATGCGGCTTTTGCTTCTTTCGAGGAAGATGTTAAGGGTTCGATTGAAGTTGGAAAACTAGCCGACTTTGCTGTTTTGTCTCATGACCCTTTGGCTATCAAGCCCGAGAAAATAAAGGACATTCAAGTGGAGATGACTGTTGTTGGTGGGAAAATTGTTTTTTCCAGGTGAGAAAATATGGTCAGTCTAGGGTGACTTTGGAAACTTCTATTGTGTTTTATTTTTTGTAGTCTCCTATACCAGAGGGGGGAGGAGCATCATTTTGCGTTTGCGTCGATTATCATCGTTGGGTTAACTTTAGATGGACTTAGAGTTTTTTTCTGCTTCTTTAGGGTTAACTCAAGCTCTAGCAAATCGCTTGAGCAGTTTTGTTGGTGACACAACGTTTCTGTTTAATCCTAGTTCTTTGGGGTCTATTCCAAACGCCAAGCCAATTAGTTGAGTTACGTAAAGAATTGGCAAATTGATTTCAATGTCAAAGTGGGATTCAATGTCTTTTTGTTTTGCGTCGAGGTTGAAGTGGCACATGGGGCACGGTGTCACTATGCAGTCGGCTTGCGCGTTCTTGGCAGTGAGCAATAGACGTTTTGTCATCTCCATCATAACGCTCTCGTCAGTTACGGCTAACGAAGCGCCACAGCAACTCGTCTTGTCCGGATAGTTGACGTTTTGGGCTCCCAACGCTGTTATCAATTTGTCCATTGATGTTGGATGCTCTGGGTCGTCGAAATGGCTTATTTTTGGCGGTCGAACTAGAAGGCAGCCGTAGTACGGGGCGATTTTCAAACTCTTTAAAGGAGCCTTAACGTGCTCAGCGATCATGTCGAATCCAACATCGTTTACAAGAACATCGATATAGTGTCTGACCTTCACTTCTCCAACGTATTTAAGCCCAGCGTCGTTTATGACCTTGTCAACTTTTCCTTTTAACCCCGCATCTTCGCGCAACATTTTGTTTGCTCTGGACAGCGTGAAATAGCAGGCGCTACAGAGGGTGACGATGTCCATTTTCATAGTTTCGGCTAGTGAAAGATTTCTTGTGGACAACGCTGTTGATAACAGTGGGTTATAGGCGTAAACCGCGTCGATCGAACCGCAGCAGTTCCAGTCGGGTATCTCAATCAGGTCGATGCCCAGAATCGTATTAACTGCCTTGCAGGACATGCCGTATTCTTTTGCCGACGAATGCAAGGAGCATCCTGGAAAATACGCGTATTTCACTTCTGTTTCTCCTCCTTCAACGCGTTTTCAAAGATAGCCTTGATGGGAGCACTGTTCTCTAACTTCGGAGGTTGAAGCCTTACTTTGCCTTTCTTCCAAAGACGCAAGCCCAAAGACGCGTTGCGGAACAGTTCCCTCGGGCTAGTTTTTTTGATGAGTTTCACCTGCAACTGCGGCTCGTGCATTCTGCCATATTTTCTGAGGATTTCTACGAAAGCCTTATGAAACTTGGGTTTGGTTTCGATTGCGCACGGAATATTGTTTGCCATTGCCGTGTTTTTGAGCCCGGACATCAAGGCGGGTATGTCTATTCCTCTAGGACAACGGGTGGCGCAGGAGTAGCATGAGGCACATATCCATATGGTTGAACTCTCTAAGACTGGGCGTTTCATTCCTAAGTGTACCATCTTGATTATCTGCATTGGGCTGTAGTCCATGGCAAATCTGGCGTGACATGAACCGGCGCAGACGCCGCATTGAATGCAGTCGAGTACGTTTTCTCCGCCACGCATTCTCTTGACATCTTCAGTAAATGAAGGGTCGGTTGCTTGAGCAGTTATGCGGCGATGAACAACTTCACTCTTCATTTTCAGTCGCCTCCTAGAGCTTCCCTTATTTTCTGACGTTTCTCTTCAGGGAGCCGACCCATCTTTGCGAGTCGCTCGTTGATGGTTTCAAACAAGTTTATCACTTTATCATATTGAGGCAGAGTTGTTGTAATCGAAACCAAACGCAGTGACTCCACGCCGAATTTGCTGACCTCTCTCTTCAACTGATTTACGTGGTCTCGCACGCCTTCTTCTCGGAATGGGCTGTCGTCTCCCTCGATGAACACTATGCCGTCGGTGCCGTGGGCAAAGGCGTGCAGAACGTGTTTTAAGCTCACTCTGCCAGTGCTGGGCACACTGATTATGCGCACGTTGGGTGTGTAGCCCGCCCTGCTCTGACCCGCCAAGTCTGCTGAACCGTATGCTGTAGTTTTTTCTAAGAAGGCGATGATTCTGGGTTTATCGCCACCTACTTCACTTGTTCCCTGAATCTGCGCCATGAGTTGGGCGTCCGTTGAATGCTTCATGTCTATCGCTTCTGTTGGACACATTGGAACGCAGACGCCGCAGCCCGTGCAAGAGATTGAGTTAATCGTTACTCCTTTTGGAGCCTTTTCTATCGCTTTCACCGGACAATATTGGATGCATTCACCACAGAAGTTGCATCTCTCAGAGATGATGTAGGCTTTTTCAGGAGAGACTAAAACTTCGCCCTTGCCGAGAAATGTTGCAACCTTAGAAGCCGTAGCCATGGTTTCCACAGTTGTTTCTCGGATGTCTTTGGGGCCCAAGGCGCAACCAGCTAAGTATATTCCCTCTATCTTTGTGTCCACTGGTCTCAGCTTATGATGGCGTTCCAGCAGGAAACCGTCAGGACCAACGTCCACTCCAAGCATTTTTGCCAGTTGACCAGTTCCAGAGTTGGGTAGGAGAGCTGGACTGAGCACGACAAGGTCGAAGTCTTCTTCAACTTGCGTTCCGAGAACAGTGTCTTCAGCGCTCACTATTAGGCGGTCGCCGTTCGGAACAACCTCGGCAGCGCGTCCTCTTATGAATCTCACGTTGTGGTTTCGAGCGTTGGAATAGAATTCTTCGTATCCTTTGCCGTGCGCCCGTACGTCTGTGTAGAAGATCCATGCTTCGGCGTCTGGCAGCGCCTTCAAGAGCAGCAAGGAATGTTTAATGGCGTTCATGCAACCAATTTTGCAGCAGTATTCTATTCCCCGGTCCATGCGACTACCCACACAAAGTAGAAACGCAACCTTCTTAGGAGGTTTGCCGTTTGAGGGTCTGTGTATGCCTTGCAACATGAGTCGTTCAAACTGCAGATTGGTTACGATGTCGGGATGCAATCCATAGCTGTATGGGCTAAAGACATCCCAACCATCAAATATCTCCTTAGACAACTTGTGGTCAAGTTGTTGATAGCCGGTGCAAGCGATCATGGCGCCCACGTTCAACTCAATAATCTCTTCTTTTTGGTCAAACACTATTGCGTCGGCCTTGCAGAACTTTTCACAGACCCTGCACACTCCTTTAGTGAAAAAGAGGCAAACATCCTTGTCAATCACGTAGGCGCTGGGAATGGCCTGCTTAAAGGGAATGTAAATGGCTTTCTCCTGTCCTAGTCCTTCCTCAAACTCGCTGGTTTTCTTAACTGGGCACACTTTTGAGCATTCACCGCACGACAAGCACTTGGTCTTGTCTACAAATCTAGGTCTCATTCGGACTGTAACTTGATAGTTGCCAGGTGACCCTTTTACGGCTATGGGCTCAGCCATGTCAATAATTTTGATTTTTGGATGCTGCGAAACATAAACCATTTTTGGCGTGAGAATGCAAGCGGAGCAGTCCAATGTTGGAAAAGTCTTGCTCAACTGAGCCATATGGCCGCCTACGCTTGGACTTCGCTCAACAAGATAGACCTGATAGCCCTTATCGGCTAGTTCAATAGAAGCCAATATGCCTGCGATGCCTCCTCCAACAACGAGGACGTCTCTGTTTACTGGCATAGCCCTGGGCTCTAATGGCTCATTGTGCTTGACGCGTTCCACTACTCCCTGAATGAGAGCGATTGCTTTTTCAGTCGCCGCTTCCTTGTCATCGTGAACCCAGCTGCACTGCTCTCGGATATTCGCCATCTCGAGCAGATAGGGGTTCAGAGCCGCTCTTTTTTCCGCTCCTCTAAAATCGACGCCTGCTCCCTTAACGGCTCCTCTGAAGGTGTCTAGGTGCATCCGCGGCGAACACGAAGCCACCACAACTCGGGTGAGTCCGTGTTCCTTGATGTCGCGTTGTATCATGTCTTGCCCGGGTTTGCTGCACATGTACTCATACGTTTGTGCAATTTTCACTCCCTTGAGCTTGGAGATGTTCTCTTTGACCTTTGCGACATCGACTGTGTCGCTTATGTTTCCACCGCAGTGACAGATGTAAACGCCTATCTTAGGCTCTTTCATTCCTAAACCCTCTGTAAATGCGTCTACTTTTTCATGTCTGTGGGAAGAATGACTGAGGATAAAGCGGCTAATAAATATTTCATTTTTCTCACTGTTATCATCTTTATATTAATAAATCTGAGTGCGCCTTAGAAAAGTTTGTAAGACCATCAGCGTCTTTACAACATTGCAGTTGGAGAAAATGATTAAGGAGAAGAAGCTTTCTATCCCCTTGTTCGTGAAGCTCTGTTCAGATAAGACAGCCTTTGAGGTTCGAATGCGGGAAAAAGTATTTTTTGACATGGACAGGTTGAGGCAACTTTTCGAAGCGTGCCATGATCCTGAGATTGTGGTGTATACGCCTCACATGATTATTCTCAGAAGTAGAAGAGCAGAGACCACATTTTCCAAAGACGGCAGAATGCTGATAAGAAGAGTTTCAAACGAATCTGAGGCAACTCAAATCGCGCGTAAGATACTGCGAACAGCCCTCACAGCAGCCTTCAAACCATAAGCACCGTGACTTTTCCCAAGTCTCTTTCAACCATTTCCTCAATGTTTAGGCGTTTCTCCGCTTGTTGCACCTCTTCCAGCTTGGCTCGGGTTCGTGGCTTGGGTGGTGGTCCGGTGCAACATGAGGCTGGTTTTGTGGAAGCGTCGAAGGTTCCGATTTTTCGTGCGAGGTTTTCTACTTCCACCTTGTTCATGCCTATCAAGGGTCGTAGTATGGTGACCCTTGAAAGAGCCTCGCTTTCGACGCGCAGGTTTCTCAGCGTCTGACTTGCGTGTTCGCCGATGATTTCTCCGGTCAAGATGGCTTCGGCTCCCTCTTTTAGGGCGATTTTTTCGGCTACTCTGTACATCATTCTTCGGCAGAGAACGCAGGTTAGGTTGCGTGGACAGTTTCTGAGAATGTCGGCTAGGTCGTTTCCGTGGGGAACTATGTAGAGTTTGACCCCTTTTCCAGATGCGCGTGGGCTCAGTTTTCTGATGGCGTCGAGGGCTCTCTGTTGAGTTGTTTCATCCGTGAAGGGTGTGTTGTCAAAGTAAACGAAGAGAGGAGACGCCCCCTTTCTGATGGCCAGCCAAGCCGCAACCGGAGAGTCGATTCCCCCTGAAACTAGGCACACAACCTTTTGTTGCGAACTTTTTTCCACAGGAGAGGCTTCTTGCACCAAGCATTACCTGTTCTCTCTAAATTGGACGCTTTCTTAATTATCTTCCTCTTGGAATGATGCCTTTGCCCTTGCGTGTATGAAATCTCTCTCCACCGATGGGAGGCGGTACAATCTTATTTTCTGTAGTTTGCTGTATGATGGAGCAAACCATAAATAATCTGGATGTGCTTGTGAAGGAAAGGAAAAGGATGGCTTCCATGGGAAAGTACACGCTCATTGTCACGGAGAAGCCTGATGCTGCTCAACGGATTGCTGAGGCGCTTGACTTGAAGGGTAAGCCCAAGAAGTTTGAGGAGAAAAAGGTGCCGTATTTCATAGCCAATCGAGATAAAGCGTTGGTGGTTGTTCCAGCTTTGGGGCATCTCTACACCGTGGTTCATGAGCACGGGAGAAGAAATTATTACCCTGTCTTCAACTTCAAGTGGGCGCCTCGTCACTTGGCGGAGAAGGGTGCGAAGCAAATTAAGGCATGGATAGAAGTCTTCTCAAAATTGGCAACTGAGGCTGACGATTTCATCGATGCCTGCGACTACGACATCGAAGGCGCCATCATTGGCTACACTATTCTCAAATACGCGTGCAATAACAAGGAGAACTCAGCCCGACGCATGAAATATTCAACATTGACTAAAGCCGAGTTGGAAAAGTCCTATGAGGAACAAATGCCGAATCTTGATTTCGCCATGATAGAGGCGGGACGAACCCGCCATGAGGTCGACTGGCTCTACGGCGTCAACATATCCCGCGCCTTAACCTTAGCCGCCAACCGTTGGAGCGGACGGTACGCTACTTTAAGCACGGGTAGAGTGCAGGGGCCTACACTAAAATTTCTCGTAGCCCGCGAACGTAGCATCCACAGTTTTGTGCCCACTCCTTACTGGAGCATAGTGGCAGAGGTGGAGATTCAAGGCTCAAAGTATCCTGTTGACTACGAAGAGAAAAATATCGAGAAAAAACCAGACGCCCAAGCTGTAGTTGAGGCCTGTAGAGGTAAAACAGGTCAGGTAGAAAAAATTGAAGAAAAAACGATGCACGTCGCGCCTCCAATTCCCTTTGACTTAGGCTCTTTACAAAGCGAAGCCTACAGCCTGTTCGGATATACTCCCCGTCGCACTGGCGACATAGCCGAACGCCTTTACCTAGAGGCGTTGATTTCCTACCCGAGAACAAGCAGCCAAAAACTGCCGCCGGTCATAAATTACAAGGGCATACTGAGCGGATTAAGCAGCGAACCTGCATACCAAAAACTTGCAGCGGAACTGCTCAAAAAACCGGAGTTAATACCCAAGGAAGGAACCAAAACCGACCCAGCGCATCCAGCAGTTTATCCCACCGGCAACCTGCCAGAAAGAGTCCTAGACGAGTCTGAACGTAGAGTCTGGGACTTGGTTGTTAGACGCTTCATGGCTGTGTTCGGTGAACCCGGCGTAAAACAGAGCATGAAGGCTGTGATAAACGTGAACGGTCATCACTTTTACCTGCGTGGCAGACGAATTCTAAAGGAGGGCTGGATGCACTTTTACAAGCCGTATTTACGAACTGAAGAAGTGTCACTGCCGCCGATAAAAGAAGGGGAAAATGTAAAGTTAGAGCAAATACGTCGGGAAGACAAGTTTACAAAACCGCCTCCACGTTATAACCCAAGCAGTCTGTTGAAACGGATGGAAGAGGAGGGTATTGGAACAAAAGCCACTAGAGCAGACATCATTGAGACACTATACAACAGAAAATACATCACAGAAGAGAGAATAGTTGTTACAGACTTAGGCTTCGACATAATCGAGGTCCTTAGAAAACACGCTCCAGGCGTCATATCCGTCAAACTCACCAGAGACCTGGAGGAAAAAATGGACAGAATCCAGAGCAACAGCGAAAAACGAGAGAACATTCTGTTGGAAGCGGTTGAGCGAATCAAACCAGTTTTAACAGAGTTGAAACAACGAGAAGAAGTCATAGGCGAGGCGTTAAGCAACGCCATCAAAAGGGCTAGAATGCAGGAACGAGTGATAGGCGAGTGTCCAACCTGCCACACCGGTAAACTTATGATATTATACTCGCGAAGGACGAGGAAACGCTTCATAGGATGCACCAACTATTTCAAGAACGCCTGCAAGACATCGTTCCCGCTTCCCCAGCGTGGAACAACCAAGCCTACTGGCAAGCTCTGTAAGGGCTGCGGTTGGCCCCTCTTGTTCGTTCACATAAGAGGAAAACGCCCATGGAATCTTTGCTTCAACCCTAACTGTCCCAAAAAAGAGGAGAGGAGGAAGCGCCTTGAAATGCAAAGTATGCAACAGAGAGGCACAGACACAACCAAAAAGTGAGTACTGCGAGCTGCACGAAAAGGCGTATCAAAGCATCCGTCAAAAGTTTGAGGCTTGGAAGAAAGCCGCAGGCGTCGAATGGAAAGAATACTTAACCGAGATAGCCAAGAACCCGTTCACTGGAATGTGGGCAAGAGAAGTAGCAGAAGACCTGCTATCCGAGTAACCTTAACGCCTTCACACAGAAGGAACATTTAAATCGTTTGTTAGAGAATCATAATAGCGCAAAAGCTCTTGGAAGTGAACCAAAACCGTGACTAATCGAATCGAGAAGTGGCTTACTTCTCTCGGCTTTGCCCTGCGCAAGGCTTATTGGAAGATATTAACCGCAAAACCCTCAATCTTCGTCGTCGCCATTCTTGTTGTCGCTTTTTCGGTGTTTCTCCTCGCAGGAGGAATCTACGATATCTTAGAGCAGCCGTTGGCGGTTATTCCCTTCGGCAGAAGAGTTCTTTTCTTTTATCCGTACACGCTACAGGCACAGGCGGTTATTGAGAGTTTTGGTGTAATGATCATCTACACAATGGGAGTGGCAGGAATTTTGCTTATGTATCAGAGCACTAAATACGCTTACAAGCCTCGTCAAGCGTTCATGATGCTGTTGTCAGGCGTGGTCCTCATACTAATCGCTTACATCTACATCGAAAACCTCATATTTTCGAAACTGTTTCCACCCCCGTACGAAGCACCAAGCGGTTGAGGCTAGCACTAAAAAAGCCCAGAAGTTTGAAAGAGTGGTCTGATTACCACGGTGTCTTCTTTGCGCCTAACAAGTAGGCTGTATAGTTGGCAAGAAGGTGTATGGGCGGGGTGATGACAATGATTATAACAAGTGTCAGCAAAGGCGGAGGCACAGACACCAGAAGTGAGAAGAGAACAGCTCCCAAAACAAAATCAAGTTGATCTGCCACCGGAAGCGGCGACCCTTCGGCTACACCCATTCGCCTTTTTACAAAAGAATGAACCAAGTCGCCCACTAAAGCCCCTAACGAAACAATTGACCCCAGTAATATGTTGAACTGAAACGGAAGCATAAAATCCGACAACATGATGGACGGAAGCAGAATGGTTTGAACCCCGCTGGTGAGCACTCCAGCGATTAGTCCTGCGATAAATCCTCTGACGGTTTTGTGTGAACCGAGGATTGGCTTTCCATCAGGGAGTTTTTTGCCCATGTCTATGGCAGTGCCGCCTCCAAAAACGACAGGAAACGCGTTGGCGATGTAAGCTGGTAATATGAACCAAAGCGCGTAAACAAATTCGTAAATCAGTGACGGCATGCCTTTCTCGTCCCTGTGTGTTTCCACAAGAAAATATAAGATTAATTAACGACCATAGTCGCAGACGCCGGCTTCTTCGATGGAGAGGTAGCAGTCTATTGGACATTTGCGTTCCAAATGCTTTTCAAGAACGGCCTTCACCGCGTTCCTTTGACTCGTAGACTTGAGGTGGAGCACAGTGTCGGACCAGAACCGCAAGACCCTAGTGGCTACTGGTTCCATCTCAAAGAAGCCTCCCGTGAAAACACTGCGCACCTGACTGGTGACAAGCGCAGCCACCTTTCTGGTTCTGGAAACTTCCGCCAAACAAGCAAGCTGCCTTCCCAATTCCCTATTCAGATCGAAGGTTGCCTCCTTCTCTCCACCCAGTTCGACGCGATAGAGAGATGTGATAGTGTCAACCACAACAAGGCCAACGGTTGAGGTCAGATAATTGTCCAAGCGGTCAATGACCAAGGCTTGCTCCTGAAAGGTTGATGGTCTCACAAGGGTTATCAGAGGCGACACCTCGTCCAAGTCGCGATGAGCAATCTGCGACAACCGCCTCGGAGAAAACGTGCCCTCTGTGTCGATAAAAATAGTCTTGCAACCCAGGCGAGCGGCGTTCACCGCGCATTGAATGGCAAGACAAGTCTTGCCCGTTTCAGCCTCGCCATAAACGAGTGAAACATCACTTGTTGAGAGCCCACCTCCTAAAAGCTTGTCAAGCGAACCGCAGCCTGTTGGAACCATGCGAACCGTGCGCTGCAAGCGGCTCATCACATCCACATCGATTATTAAGCTCAAAGTTAATAATCTTCTCCTAGCGTTTCAGAATTTTTGCTGTAACTTTTAGGCATTTTCAAGCTTGCTCTGAAGCTGTAGCCGTGGTCGTGAATTATGTTTGCCTTTGGTATGAATCAAAGTTTTGTCAGCAGAGAATTACGCTAATCTATGCGCTTGCTACAATAAGTGTAGTGAAAAGCACGTGGCTTATTCACCGTTCTGAGCGCCCTGTATCGAAGATTGTTTCATAAGACATAAATGCTGAATACATCCATTGCTTAAATTAAGTCTAGTCCCTTTTTCAAACGATGAAGCCTTAGATAATTAAGAACGGAATAGGATTGAAAAGAAAAGCAGCGCCCGGAATGATGCTGATAACGATGTTAATTAGCATGTTAACATTGATATTTAACATTCGACCAGTCGCCGCGGTTCCCATCACAAGAATGTCTGTGATCCCCTGCGAGAATTCATGGATAGAGCCAGCAAAAACGATTGGTAGCACTTTCTCTGTTGACCTCAATGTTTATAACGCTACTGGCTTAAGCGCTTGGCAGGTTGGCATAACTTGGGATGCAAAAGTTTTGGATTTTGTTTCCTATACTTGGGGTAATTTTAGACTTTATGCTGGCTTTACTCTTAGAATCGACCCCACAATTGATAAAGCCTTAGGAAAGTGGGCAACCCCTGCTTCTGAAACATGGGCTATAGGCGGCGTTGAGGGTGGAGTCACAACCCATGAAGTAACAATGCTAACGCTCACTTTCAAATTCACAGCATATGGAGCCAGCCTACTAACGATGATTGACGCCATTGTTGTGGATTGGGAAAACACAATGCACACGCCTCCAGCATTTACTTTGGAACAAGGTACCGCTGAGTTGCTGCCGGTTCCAACAGTTCCAGGCGACATCAATGGCGATTTTAGATGCAATTACAAAGACCTATACATACTAGCAGTAGCCTACGGCTCGGATCCGATTAAACCAAACTGGAATCCTAACGCTGACATCAATGTAGACGATAAGGTTGACTACAAAGACCTATACATATTAGTCACAAACTACGGAAAGACTTATTCATAATTTTAAAATAAACCCATTTTTTTACTTGATTGTTTCATATATCACCTTCATTGGACAAGAATACCTTTGAAGAAATCTTGGTCAAGAAAGAGAAAGGTTTCGAGGTTTAGTATAGCCAATTGAAGACTTCTATGGTTTCATTCATTAAAGTAAAACTCATACATGAATTATCATCAAAAAAGAAAAAAGGGGATGCGGTCTAACGCTCTTTAATCCACTAGTAGATTTTGCCGTAGTTTACCGCTAGTAAGCCTAGGTCTTTATAGTTTATTCTGCCGTCGCCGTTGAAATCTGCACTTGGATCGCCTGGTGGAACAAGTCTACCATAGTTCACAGCCAGTATGAGCAAGTCTTTGTAGTTTACTCGTCCGTCACCGTTGCAGTCTCCCGGAAGCTTAACGAAGATAAACCCACTGATCCATAGGCGTTCGAAACTGTAATACTGTAGTTTTCCAACCTCGTTGAAGACGTGAGTCCAGGTCCCCCCTGGCGGGATAGGATCTGAAAGAGCGTATGTTGACTGGTCTTTTATCCTCACAAACCACAAGGTGTAGATAACAGGGTCATTGTTGAGCCACACTATAGTGAAACCCGGGTAGATGGCGAGGTTTTGGGGGGTAAAGGCGAAATCAGTTACTGTGACGTTGTATGTTGATTCTGCTCTCGCTGGATAGATTATTTTAGGCACTAGAAACGAAGAAATAATTATGACTATTATTGGTACCCAACGAATGCGTCTTAACCATGCCATAGTCTTCAACTCCTAACGACGAGTGCCCTTAGTGTCTACCAAATGTAGGGGAAGTAGGTCGACCACCAGTACCAGTGTCTCCAGTAGATCCAGTGCCACCACCACCACCACCAGGGATACCAGTTCACACAGTAATACCTCACATAGATCCGCCACCACCAGTAGCAGCCCCAGAACCAGTTTGGATGATTATGGGAATTGTACCACCAATACCTCCAATGGACAATGTACTTGGGATAGACACATCGCCACCAGTACCAGTCGATGTAAATGTATGGCATTGCGTTGACTATGATGTATGGGTCAACTCCTGGAACCTGTTCGGGTGGTAACAGGTTTGTAGTGGCACCCATGACTAAGTTAGTTCCATCGTACATTATGGCTGCAGCTATAAATGCACGTGTTCCATTAGGACCGTCTCCAGACCAACAAGACAACGAATACCCAGTGAAAAAGGATTCACCGGCCATTCCTTCAACCGATGAAACTATAGCATTGGTGTGGTAGTCTATATTGTACCCTTTATCTTTAAGACTCAGGTATACGTCGAAGAAACCTTCAACCATCCCTTGTATATACATTATCGCCTCGTCTCTTTCTGGACCCTCTAGATCTCTCATGTATGCACCGTTCGGGGGTGGAAACTCCACGATGTCACGCAAGTTCTTTGGCTCAGTAGCCACTTGTGCTCGACCTGGTTGTTGTAAGGCAAAGATGAAAGTTCCAAGCAACATGATGGCAATGAACGCACTGGCAAAGAGTACCCTCTTACGACTCATTTTTCTCTCCTCCTCTCAATTTTCGTTCAGTCTGCCACCGAAGAAACTTTTTCTGGACAATTAGTATCTTCGGCAGCATAAAAAGTATTTATTTGTTCCTTTCAATATTTAAGATTTAGGGAAGCGCCTGTTTGTTCCACGCTTTCCAACAAATGTTTCTCCAAGAGATGTACTGTGTGTCTGCTATCAAGTTGTAGCAAGAGAGGTAGTGTGGAGTTACGTCCATCTGACTGAAAAAACATCGGCAAAAACCACAAAAGAAATAATTTTCCGCTACCTATGCAATTGTGAAGACGCCATGAAAGCCAAGATCGCGGTTGCCACAGTTTCGGGGAAAGCCTACTACCTGTTGGTGAACGAGTTAAAACAAAGAAGCCTAGACTTCCTAAGTCTGACTCCATACGAAAGTGTGCCCTTAGACATCGAGGTTGTCATAACCACGCCAGCAGAACGCAGTCTCATCGAGCATCCAAGAATCCTAGTCTACGATGACCAAACAGACCCAGCTTCGGTTGTTAATGACACGATTCAAATAATTGGGGGCAAAAAAAGTTACGAAACAATCGTAGTGGGCGTTGATCCTGGCAAGACCTTCGGATTGGCGGTGCTGCGCAACGGAAACGTTTTGGAAACAGTCACGTGCCCGAGCATCGATGAAACCTTGAGCACAATCATAGATGTCTTAGGAAAGCTGCAGTCTGCGAACCGTGTTGTAAAGGTTGGAAGCGGCGCTCCTTCTATAACAACCCAGTTATTATCCGTGTTAGACCAAGCCTTGCCTGAGGATGTTGCCATTGAGGTTGTGAATGAGGCTGGAACCAGCCGTTTTATGGGTGAAACCTTGCACAAACGTGGGTCCAGAGACGCCTTCTCGGCTGTGAAAATCGCTGAGAGGCGGGGTTACCCGTATGAGAGGAAAAAGGAGAGCGCAACTTAGTGAAGCGCACTGTTGACAAGGGTAGAACATTGCTGGTGGACGGTCCAGCCTCGGTGAATGTGCTCTCTGGACAAGTTGAGGTTCTTGGCGCCGTGCTCAAAACTGGTGTCAAGATGGTGATACGTGGGGGAAAACGCATTCCTTTGGAGGTGAAGGAGAAGGCTGAGTTTGACTTGATGCTGGGTGAAAAAGCGGCGTTAAACGAGGTTGAAGGAAGCACTATTCCTGTTTCTTGGGAAAAAGCCGCTGATGAGGTTTTGGGTCGCGAAAAGCCATTGACTGTTATGGTTGTGGGTGGTGTCGACTCGGGTAAGACAAGTTTCTGTGCGTATTTAGCCAACAGGGCATTGAAGCAAAGACGAAGTGTAGCTATTATTGATGCGGATTTGGGGCAGTCTGATTTGGGTCCGCCCTCTTCCATTGGTTTTTGTCGCTTTACTAAACCTGTTGTAGACCCGTTTGAGATTGGAGCCGAAAGCGTCTGTTTCATTGGGGTTACCAGTCCGAGTGGCGCTGTGTCCAAGGTTATCGAAGGAATAGCAAGCATGAAGGAGAAGGCTTTGAGGCGTGGCGTTGGTGTCTTGATCATAAACACTGACGGTTGGATTGAGGGCGAAGACGCTGTCCGATTCAAGGTTGCCCTAGCTAAACAGATTGAACCAAACTTGATTGTTGGTATTCAGGAACACAATGAACTGACCTTTCTTTTAGGTGCATTAACTGGGACTCAAAATTTGGCTGTTGAAACAGCGCGTGCGGTTCGCAAACGAGACCGTGAGGAACGCAAGTTGCTGCGTGAGTTGGGTTATAAGAAGTATCTTAAGGGTGCGAGAACTGAGTCGTTTCCTCTCCGTTGGGTTAGGGTTTCGGGTGTTGCCTTTGGAACAAGTGTGCCTCCGTCACGAGAACGTATGACGAGGATGGAGGAATTGTTGGGAGCCACGCCTTTGTATTGTGAAGCCACGCCTGATTTGGTTTTTATCGTGTTGGATAAGGAACAGTGGGTTGACGAGGAGCTTGTGAAGAACCTTGAGCAGAGGTTGAACGTGAAGGTTAGGGTTGTGCGAGAGGGCGATGAGGAAGGTTTGCTGGTGGCGTTGCACGACGTGGAGGAGAATTTTTTGGGGATCGGTGTCCTTGAAGGGATTGATTATGATAGGCGGGTTGTCAGGGTTTACACGCCTGTGCGTGAGGGTGTTGCGTATTTGGATTTGGGTCGTGTCAAACTGGATAAGAAGGGTAGAGAAATCGGGTTAAGTGATGTATTCGCGGGTTACGCCTAGTTTTCATGTGTGTTCGCTTGTTTGGTTAGGCTAATCTGTTTGGCGTTTGATATGTTTGTTTGAGGCGGTATGTTGTTTTTTTATTTTGTAGCCTCTCTACCCAGAGGGGAGGTCTATGTTGGGAATGTTGTCTTTTGAATTCCGCATTTGTATGTGTGTTTGTGTTGGGTTCCCTGTTTTAGATTTGTATTATACTTCGAGTATGAGGTGTGGATGTTTCGGGTGATTTTGACGTTGTTGCTGGTGTGATTTTGAATTGTGACAAGTTTTTGGTTGAACGTCGCAGGTTGGATGAAAAAAATCTATCCTGGTTGTGTGTGTTTGCCTGGTGGACCTGTCGGAATCAACGAGGGTAGGGAGGAGGCGTTGAAGAAAGAGCTGCTAGAAAAGTTGGATATAAAAGTAAAGTGATTGAAGTTTATCTGTAAAACCCGTTTAACCTGCCTTCTGTTCCCCTAAATACTTCTAGAAAGCATCAAAATTAAGCTTTACCTTTCAAGTGTTGTTTTGAGTTCTGCATTTTGTTGTTCCCCGTAGATTATCAGAGCAAAGCCCATAACAAACAAAGCGATGCTGCACAGTATTATCGGAAAAGTATAATCTCTATAGGGAGTTGTGGTATAAGATATGGGAAACTGATATTGACCGTAGCCATAATACTGAGTAACTGTTTGTTGAAATGTATAGGCAAAAGCAGCTAAAATCATAAGCAACGCTCCGAAAACAACTGAGACAATTCCCGACTCACGCAAATTCAACTTAGCTAATTTCCCCCTTTTATTGCATCTTATGTTCTGTTAGAGTCTAATTAATAAAACATTCTAAGCCTTTTGCATCATCATTGCTTACTGTCTTCTGTTTCCCTCTTCCCTCTCGCCGTTATTTCTTCAGAGTATATCCTTTTTGACAAATGGATATACCTTCGTCTCATTTCTCATTTCAATGTATTCCTATGCGTATATCCTTTCGAGTAAAAGGATATACGCATTAAAAACCCTATGAATCGTACGTGCTTGTTTACTTCAACCTGAATGCCACTATCAAGTCATCACGTTGTCTTCGCAGTTCTGAAAAGCAAATCTCAAAATGCCACATCAGTTTTTTTTGTGTGTGTGTGCTTAAATTATTAATGCAAGTTGACATCAGAGTATGTTAGATTTTAATATCCACTTCAGTTAATCTTTTCTTTTAGGTGTCAAGAGTGGTTGACCTTACAGAAATTTCAGCAATGCTAGCAGCTGCAGGTGTGCTGGTTGGTGTTGTCTATTACCTTCTGGATGTTCGTAACCAAGCTATGATAAGAAAGACAGAACTTATCACGAGACTGTATTCACACCTTTATGGAAGTGAAGACCTTCAGAGAGCTAGGAAGAAGGTTAACTCGATTAACTACAAAGACTATGACGACTTCGTCAATAAGTACGGTGCACCAAACTCTGAAGAACCAATCCCAATGGCAATAGCCAGAGTCCTTTATGTCTTTGAAGAAGCTGGTGTTCTCTTGTCCAAGAAACTTGTGGACGTCGACCTGATTGACCAACTAATGGGTGAAAGCATTCTGAGCACATGGACCAATCTCATGCCACTAATAGAAGAGGCAAGAAAACGTCTTAATCGCCCACGTGTTTGGACGAATTTCGAATACCTCTATAACGAAGTGAATAAAAGAGAACAACAATTAGCTTCAAAAAAGCTTGAGCACAACTTTCTTTTTTCTTTATGTCTTCATTGAATACGAATACCTAGCATAAACAAGCCCACGCGTCCGCAGGGCACCACTACACGCCACGCTCCTGCTATTCTGCGCTTATCACGTGGTTTTTTAAATTAAATGCACCAAGACAGGCATAATGTATTCTTGTTGAAGAGAGGAGGTGATGGTTAGTTGAAAGAATACGAATGCGTAGAAGTTAGGCATCACAAAGACGTGGGGAAAACAATTGCGGATTGGCAGAATAAGGGTTGGCGTCTCTATACCTATCAAGTGGCTGGCATGGGTGCAGGACCGATGGCATACAACGTTAATCATTACTTGCTGTTTGAAAGAGAAAAAGACAAGAAAATGCCTTTATCAGCTAAAGCCGCTGCAGCCGCAGCCACTTAGAATGTTTTGCAAAACCCAATATTCTCAAATTCATTCAGATTCTTTCTTGGGGCACTTTTTCGGGTGTGTAGGCGCTGTAATACTTCAGCCTGTATTTACGAATTTTCCTCTCAACGCTTGGGTAAAGAATCAACTCTTCGATTTCAAGCTCCTCAGCTACTATGGGGCTGATTCTTCTAAGTCGGTCGGTGAGCTGCTTCAAGCTTTGTTTGGTTGAGAAGGAAATCATAACCGCGGGATGACATTTAACATTAGCCAGCACGAGGTTTTCAAGCGCCCTCAACTGAAGCTTAAAGCCTTTAGGTTGGGCTCCTGTCAGTGTGGCAAACTGGTTTTCATTGCAGCCCTTGAGAGAGACTCGCACATGTGTGAATTCGTGCTTGGCTAGGTCTTCAGCGTATTTTTGGTCATTTCCTATCAGGATGCCGTTTGTCTCCAAGACGAAATTGAGCCCTCTTTCTTCCAAGTGGTCAAGCAGTTGGAGCAGATGCCTTCTGCCTATGGTTGGTTCGCCCCCGCTCACCCGCAACTGCTCTATGCCCTTCCTTTTCGCCAAGTCAGCCAGAATCTTAGCAACGTCATCCGGAGTGTAGAATCTTCCGGTTTCGGCTGGCTGAAACATGACGGCGTCGGAGACCCAGCAGTACTTGCAGAGAAGCCCACAACCAACCGCGTCTGCTGTCACGATGCCGCCGTACCAGCGGTCAGTTCGAAAACGCCAGTATCTTCGCTCTTGCACATCGTCACTTCGGTTGTGAACAACTAGTTTCTCTATGGCTTCGTGTCTGGCAACTGAGTCGTAAAGCGGCAAACTGATGACGCCTCAGCAATAGCCGGAATTATGCCTTATCTTTCCATCCACAGGCACTTAAAGAAACTGTTTTTATCACCCTTCTTGAAACTATTGTAGTGGCTAGGATTCACAATGCCTAAAAAGATTATAGGACACGGTACTTGGTACGACAAAACCGCGGTTAAAATAGCAGAAAGGGAGCGAAAGCTTGGCAGAAGCCTAGACTTGATTCGCACAGAGATGGGAGTCAGTGCTTCAGGCATACCTCATATCGGCAATCTAAGTGATGCCATAAGGTCTTACGCAGTAACCGTTGCGTTACAGGCACAAAACTATCGTTCTGAGCTCATAGCGTTCGCCGATGACAAGGACGGCTTGCGCAAGGTTCCGCCTGGAATGCCCCCAACATGGAAAAAGTCATTGACCAAGTATCTAGGTTATCCAGTGACTTCTATTCCAGACCCAGACAAGTGCCACAGAAGCTTTGGTGAACACGCCACATCGTTGATGCTCGAAGCCTTTGACAAATGCGGAGTCAAATACACTTTCATGTCAGCCACAGACGTGTACGAACGCGGACTACTCAACGACCAAATCAAAACCATACTCCTAAACGCCAAACGAGTAGGCGAAATCATCAAAGAAGAGGTTGGACAAGAAAAATTTGAGGAGGCTTTCCCCTACTTCGCCATCTGCGGCAACTGTGGCCGAATCTACACAACAAAGGCTTACGAATACTTGCCCAAAGAAGACAAAATTCTATACGCGTGCGAAGGAATGGAAATCAAGGGGCAAATGTTTCAAGGGTGCGGACACAAAGGCGAAGCCGACACCACAAAGGCTGAGGGAAAACTCGTTTGGAAAGTTGAGTTCGCCGCAAGATGGAAAGCCCTCGACATCAGATTCGAAGCCTATGGAAAAGACATAGCCGACTCAGTGAGGGTCAACGACCGAATATGCCAAGAAATCCTTGAGTGGCCGCCTCCGTATCACGCCCAGTACGAGTTGTTCTTAGCGAAGGGCGGAAAAAGACTTTCTAAATCGGCGGGTTTAGTGCTCACCGCCCAAGATTGGTTCCGCTATGGCTCACCCCAATCGCTCATTCTACTCATGCTTAAGAGGTTCGTTGGAGCGCGTTCCGTCTCAGTTCTGGATACACCTCAATACATGAACGAATTTGACGAGTTAGAAGAAATCTACTTCGGAAAGAAAACAGTCGCCGACGAGAAGGAGCACGCCAAACTTACAGGCTTGTACAAATACTGTTGGTGGCTCAGACCACCCAAAAAGCCCACCATCCACGTGCCCTATAACCTTCTCGCCTACTTGGTCAAAGTTGCACCCAAAGGTTCAGAGACAGAGTACATCACACAAAAACTTCGAGAATATGGCTACATGGACGAGAAAGAGGCGCCTTCCAACCTAAAAGAGAGAATAGAATACGCAATGAACTGGAACCGAGATTTCATGGAAATAAGGGAGACAACTGTAAAACTCAGCGCCCAGGAAAGAAAGGCAATTGAAGAACTAACCCAAGCGCTGCAAACTGAAACAGAAGCAGGTCAAATTCAAAGTGTAATCTTTAGCATCGCAAGAAAAAGCGACATCCAACCTGGGCAATTCTTCAAAACCTTATATACTATATTGCTCGGAACAGCATCAGGTCCAAGACTAGGCCCCTACATAGTCGCTATGGGGAGACAGAACGTAATCGACGCGTTCAAAAGAGCAATAAAACCAATTTAATCTGACACAGAAAAGCCATAAGTAGGAAACCAAACGGTTGTTATTGTCTAGGGGCCCGTAGTCTAGTCAGGATTAGGACGCTGGCCTGCGGAGCCGGAGATCTGGGGTTCAAATCCCCGCGGGCCCGCCACATTAACCGTTGAAAAGAAGCCTAATCTCGGTTTTTGTTTTGTCTAACGTTTTGAATCACTTTTTGATTTCAATCGTTCCATTTCTATTTCTGACCTGATTTCGTGAAGTTGTGCTCTAAGCTTTGCTTCATGTCCCTTTTCTTGTTCAATCAAAAGTGAAAACATTCTTCGTGCATTTTCAGTTGTTGCTTTCTGATAGGCATGCGTATAGAACTGCGAAGAAGCTTGTTCACGAGCGATGGCGATAGAAATTATTTCTGCAATCTCCTCCAAATCCTTTATTTTCTTTGACATCGACCACCCTTCTTTGTCAAATTTATGAATAGACTATTTTGCCTCCGTAATAACCAAGAATGATGGCTAGCGGTACCAAACTTGCTACTAAAGCAAAGTAAACGTAGCTTAAATCATTTCTTAGAAGCAGGATGTTTGGTTCTAGAGTCCGCCATGTGACAGATAAGGTGATGACGATGACTAGTATGACAGTAAATACTATTTTCCGGGCAAAAGTTCTGGTCATTCTTCCCTCGTAGGTGACTCTCCAGCTGAAAATGCCTGAAAGCCCACAAAAAGGTCCAGCAAAAAATCCCAGCAAAAGTAAGTAATATGATGCTGTTTCAAAACTGACCTCGCCCGTAAGAAGGAACAAGAGAGACAATAGAGAAACAACTAGGGGATAGGCTATAGAAAAGTGGACTATTATGGGATGAAGGTGCAAGCTTTGGATCCTTCGCACAAGTTTCTGTCTATCATATCCTTCTTCAATAAGCTCACCAACCACTTGGAACTTCATGAACACGTCTTCACCATGAGGCGCGTTTAGAATACTCTCGGTTAAATCATCTCCAGCTAAGTGACGCTCCATGTGTCTTCCATCTATCCAAAGACGACTATCTGAAACATCATAGACCTTCCCCTTGAACGCGATAAATGCACGTTTTCCCCCTTTGCCGTCAAATTCCTTTAATTCATTTTTCGTGAACCGTTTTCTATTTTGTTGTCCTCTCTCTGTCATTTTTATAACGTCCGCTTCTTGCCAAGATTACACTAGAAACTTTTGGTGCTTATAAAAACCTTATGAGAACCCTACCAGAACATGATAAGACATTAACTAAATGGGGAAAAGCGAATGGAGAAAGCCGAATACTTGCTGAGCATCATCAGGAATCGGAGGTCTATACGACGTTTTAAACCTAACCCTGTTCCTAAAGAGTATTTAGAGTTTATTTTCGAGGCTGCTAGATGGGCGCCTTCAGCTGGCAACCGCCAACCATGGAGATTCATAGTTGTAAGTGAGGGCGAGACAAGAAGGAAAATCGGTGAAATTTACCAGAAGATTAGGCAAAGTGAGTTGAAGTTGCTTCCACCGGACAGCCCGTATTATAAGGCGATAAGTGAAAGGGTGAAAGCTAACTTCTACAGAGACATTTTTGCAACAGCACCTGTGGCAATCGTTGTTTGCGGAGTTCCAAAGGAATCATTCCGCATGAGAACCTACATTCTAGATTGCGCCATAACCGCCCAAAACATGCTCTTGATGGCTCACGCCTTGAGTCTGGGCTCGGTCTACATAAACTTTGACAGACCGGAGCATGAAGACCTCCTGGAGCAAATCAAGAACTTTTTGAAAGTGCCCGAAGACGGGAAGATAATGTCAATTTTACCATTGGGACAACCTGATGAACAACCAGCTGAGCCGCCTCGCAAGGAAATACATGAGACAGTATTCTACGAAAGTTATGGTGAAAAGGGAACAGAATAGATTCTTCCACTTGGTTGAAAAAGTTTACAATTGGCAATGGAAAGTTATAAATCCTCAAAGATAAAATAGGTTAGTCTGCATCACCATATTGCTATGTTGTTGTATATTAACATGAGAGGATGATATGAGCACCCATGCCGAGGACCTGAAGCTTAGATTAATGACAATCGAGTTGCTCAGAACAGCCAAGAAACAATTCACATACCGAGACTTATCAGGCAAAACAGGGCTGCCGGTAACCGTTCTGAGCAGATACGCTAAGGGACACGTCTTACCCAACGCCGAAAGAGCCCGCTTACTTTGGAGGACCCTGACAAAAATAGTGGGTTTACATGTTGAACTGCGCCGAAGAATACAGTTCAACAATGAGGGTTACTTCAACAACACAGAGATCATCGGAGACTACAACATCCTCAGACAGGCGGCACACCACGCCTTAGCTGTTTTTGCGGGAAAAAGAGTGACAAAGGTCTTGACAGCAGCCGTTGATGGCATACCCCTCGCTACAATGGTCGCAAACTCCCTCGGCGTTAATGTGGTAATAGCCAAACTCAACAAGGAAGTCGGAGTGCCTGCTTTTCTGGAAGAAACCTTCGTGCTTAAGGATTCGGGCGTAACCCAGACCTTTTACGTGCCAAGGGACGTCCTCAAAAAACGGGACAGCGTGCTCATCGTTGACGACATGATAAAAACTGGCGACACCCAAGCTGCTCTTATCAACATAGTTAAGAAAGCAAAGGCTGAAGTTTCTGGGATATACTCTCTAATCGCTGTTGGAGACGCGTGGCAGAAAAAAATAGACCTACCCAAAGATTGTCCAGTTGAAGTTGTGACGAAACTAACATTAACTCAATAATCGCCTCTTGCTTCTACGCATGTCCCTGCCTAAACGAAACAACGCTGTCTCAAAGTTCACAAAAGACTTCCCCTCAACCTTGTTTCTGCTCCAAAACTCTTTCAATTCCCGCAACGCCTCTTTGGGACTTTGAGTTCGTATTATTCTCTTGTTTTTTGCTGCCAAAACAACCAATGGAGTGGGTTTCGGGTCGGCTTTCCTCCAGATGCCTCTGAGTTCTCGTAGAAAGATGCTGACTGTTACGTCTCCTATGCCTTTTCCCAACTCTTTTAATCGTTTTTCTAGGTCTAGGGAATTCGCTGCTTTCTCATGGAGAAGTATAAGACTTCCACCGTAACTTGTTTTCAAGTTTCCCATGACAGCTAGCAATTTGTGCGCGGTTTTGAAGTCGTATCTCGTGTAGCTTCCTTCATCGAGGATTTTCACTAAGCCGTCCCATCCGGTTTTCAGAATCTTTTCGGGCGTGAGCACTCTGTGTCTCTCAAAGCACTTGTATGTCTTTACAACCGATGTTTCAGTTATGGGCGCACCAAACAAGACTGCAGCTAGGAACCACTTGAAAACTTCTTTTTCGCCATCACGCTCCAGATTGATGCCAAGAAGTTCCGAATATCTTTGACCGTACTTCTCAACTAAAGCGGCTACGTCTTGTTTTTTCAAAACAGGCACCGCTGTTTTGGTCTTTTTATTATACAAAATTCATAGATACTTCAATCTGTATTAAAGAAGTTTTGACGGAGGCACATGCGACGAGAACAATAGAATGGAGAAACGGCGTTGTTATAACAATAGATCAGACAAAACTACCTCACAAAATGGTTTCATTGAAACTGCGAACGTGTCGAGAAGTGGCTTCGGCAATCAGGACTATGAAGATCAGGGGAGCACCCCTCATAGGCGCGGCTGCAGCGTACGGCTTGGCTCTTACAGCCTACTACTCAAAGGCTCAAAGCAAGAAAGCCTTAATCAAACAAATGGAAGACTCAGCTGAGCTTTTTAGAAAGACCAGACCGACCGGCGTGAACCTCTTTTGGGCAGTTGACAGAGTCTTGGAAAAAACACGTAGAGCCTCGGGGTCTGTGGAAAGATTAGTTGAGGTTGTTGTTAATGAGGCGGAGAGAATCGCAGACGAAGATGCTCAGATGAACAAGAAAATCGGTGAATACGGAGCGGAACTGCTAAACGACGGCGATATTGTTCTTACGCACTGCAACGCTGGCAGTTTGGCAACAGTGGACTACGGCACCGCCTTGGGCGTTATACGTGGAGCATGGGAAAAAGGCAAGAAAATAAGGGTTGTAGCCACAGAAACTCGACCGAAACTGCAGGGCTCTAGGCTCACCGCCTACGAGCTGAAGCGGGATGGGATACCGTTCACACTGATAACTGATAGCGCTGTTGGATACGTAATGTCTAAACAACTTGTCACAAAAGTGGTAGTGGGCGCTGACAGGATAGTTCATGACGCTGTCATCAATAAGATAGGCACCTATTCAATTGCTGTGCTAGCCCACGAACACCGCATTCCGTTTTATGTGGCTGCTCCGTTCTCCACATTCGATTTGGCTCACACATCCAAAGACGTCGTCATAGAACAGAGAAAACCAGAAGAGGTTACACACTTTGGCTCCGAACAGGTTGCTCCCCAAGGAGTGACCGCGCTGAATCCCGCATTCGACATCACCCCATTTAAATATGTCAACGCAGTTATCTGTGAAAATGGCGTCCTATCATCAGAAGAACTGGGAAAACTTGCAACAAAGGAACGCTGAGAGGATTTAAATTTTAAGCTTGCATGATAGCGTAGTAAGGCTAGAAGGCATAAGCTTGGAACCACCTATGGAGAAGTCGGAAACGAGTCGAGACTTTGAAGCGAAGGTCGTAGAGGCTTCGCTGAGAGAGAAAGATGTCGTCGTTTCTTCACCCGAAAGCATTGAAGAGCTTGCTTCCCGTGGCTACGGTACATCCGAAGACAAAAATCTCGTATTGACTCTGTGTGAAGCCTTATTTTTAGTTAGCAAGGGAATGGTTGAGGTTAAGGACAAGAAAACCCGAAAAAAAAATGATTTTCAGCAGTTGCTCAGCTGTTTTCAGACATTAGATGAGAACGGTTGGGCGAAATACCTGATTTACCGAGACCTACGAAGTCGAGGCTACGTCACCAGAGAGGGCTTCGGACTGGGCATAGACTTCCGCGTTTACGAAAGAGGCGAATACGGAACGGCGACGGCAAAATACCTAGTCTTTGGTATTCAAGAGGGACAGCCAGTGTCTATGGAAGAGCTGGCTCGCGCCCTAAAATATGTTCACAGCCTAAAGAAACGCTTGGTTCTCGCTGTGCTGAACAGAAGAGGAGAAGTTGTCTATTATTCGCTCTCAAAACTTACACTAAAGTGAAAAGCATGCAAAAAATAGTCGCTGTTTTTCGCCTAATCCGTCCCCTTAACTGCATAATACTGGGCTTCGCGGTTCTCGTTGGTGTAATTGTTGCGACTGATGGACGGTTTTCAGAAGGCACATTGTTTGTTCAGAGTCTGTTGAGTTTCATCACAGGTTTCACATTTTTGGGTGCAGCCAACACAGTTAACGATTATTACGACAGAAGCATCGACAAAATCAACGAGCCCAGCCGTCCCATTCCTAGCGGCGCAGTCAGCCCAAACGAAGCGCTAGGTTATGTCGCAGCCTTGAGTTTTATCGGCTTTATTGCCGCCTTCTTCACCAGCACCACCAACTTTGCAAATTTAGCAATCGCATTCGTTGCTTGGTTTTTGTTCATTTATTACGCCACTAAGGGCAAACGCGCGGGAATCTTCGGGAACTTCATTGTCAGTGCCTGTGTTGCAATTCCCTTCATCTACGGTGGATTCGCTGTTGACAAGGGACTTACGCTTCTTTTGGTTCTTTTTTCAGCCATGGCGTTCTTTTCAACTCTGGGAAGAGAGGTCACTAAAGGAATAGTGGACACCCACGGTGACAAACTTCAAGGCGTGAAAACCGCTTCAATCCTGTACGGGCCTCGAAACGCGGCTTTAATCGCTGATGTGTTCTACGTTGTTGCCGTGGTTATCAGCGTTGTTCCATTGTTCCTAAGCAAGGTTTCTTTTTGGTATATCCCTGCCGTGGTTCTTGCCGACGCTGGGTTTCTCTTATCTGCGGTTTCTCTTCTGCTCAATTATTCGCGAGACAACGCAAGAAGAGTTAAGAATCTTGCTCGACTATGGATGGTCGTAGGTTTGTTTGCGTTCATTGCAGGTGTGCTTGGCTAAAAGAGGAGCCGCAGGAGGGGAAAATAAAATGCCAGCCTTCAAAACTGTGCGTGGAATGAGAGATTTCCTACAAAGAGACGCGGAAAAAATTCGACACGTGGAACAAACGGCACGTGAGTTGGCACGTCTTTACGGCTATGAAGAGGTCATAACGCCGGTTGTGGAATCCCACGACCTTTTGGCGGCAAAGGCAGGTGAAGAAATCCGACTGCGCATGTACGCCTTCAATGACTTGGGCGGTCGAAAGGTTGCCCTAAGACCAGAATTCACGCCCTCTATCGCTAGGTTGGTGGCAACCAAACTGAAAACAGCTCCAAAACCATTAAAACTCTTCTGTGTCGGCAGCCTTTACCGTTACGATGAACCGCAGTATGGGCGGTTTAGAGAGTTTTGGCAAGTCAATTACGAGCTGATGGGCTCAAGCAAGCCAGAGGCTGACGCAGAAATTCTAACCATAACAAACGACTTGCTGCGGAGACTCGGCGTCCACAACCATTACCTGAAAATCGGTCACATGGGAATAATACGAGGAATGCTCAGCCAAGAAGGAACAACAGAAGAACAACAGAACCATGTGATGCAGCTGTTGGATCACAAACGATGGGAAGAAGCACTAACGCTAACAAAAAAACTAGGCGTTTCTCAACAATGTATGGCAACCTTGAAAAACGTCTTAGAAAGCCGAGGAAAAGACGCGACTCGCGTTCTCCAGAAGGTCAAGAAGACTGTTCAAAACTACGGAAAGGCAGTAACGGCGGTAGAAAACCTACAAGAAATACTCGATTTAACGTGGAAAAGCGGCGCCAAGTTTGAAACTTTGGTGGAGGCAGGATTCGCTCGAGGTCTAGAATACTACACCGGAATGATTGTGGAGCCGCATGTTCCAGAACTTGAGGACCTAGCACTCGGAGGCGGAGGACGATACGACAAACTCGTCGAACTCTTTGGAGGAGAACCGACCCCCGCGGTGGGAATCGCTCCTGGAACCGACCGCATAGTCCTCGCAATGAAAAAGCAAAAAGTCCCCCAAATGGTTCTGGGAGAAAAGCGGGTTCTAGTGATTCCCCTCAGCCAAAAAATGAGAGCCAGGGCATTTGAGTTTGCATCCAAGCTTAGGGAAAAGGGGATTCCCACGGAAACTGAGGTTATGGGACGGAGAGTGTCGAAGGCGCTTTCTGATGCGGACAGAAGAGGCTTTGCCTACATCGTTATGATAGGACCCGAAGAGGCTAAGATGGACAAGGTCATTCTGAGAGACATGAAAGAACAAGAACAAAAAGTTGTGGAAATCAAAAACCTTGCTAGGGAGATCAAGGCGGAAACCCTGTAGGTCGCTGTCCTACTTTGTCCAAGCTTTCACTCAAACGTTGGAAACATAGCTTATTTTAACCATGAGTTCTAGGCATGCTATGTTAAAAAAGTCAATATTCACGATATGTATTCCAACTTCTCAACACATAAATGTTGTATCAAAAACAATCTCGTTGGGTGAGTTTATGTCAATAAAAGTAAAAAACATAATGACAAAAGACGTAGTAACCATAGGAACCGATGCAACAGTGAGGAAAGCAATAGAGCTCATGAGTCAACACCAGATAGGATGCCTAATCGTGATGGGACCAATCGGAATCGTGACTGAGAGCGACCTCGTAAGGAAATTTTTAAATCAATTCAGAGACCCGGATAAGACCCTTGTGGGTGAAATAACGAGTATGCCCCTCGTTGTGGGGCACTCAGAGATGACTATCGAAGAAGCCATGCAGGCCATGGCAAATCGCAAAATCAAGAAACTCCCCATAACCGAAAACGGGCGTCTGCTGGGTATAATTACCATAACAGACCTTGTTCGCTCTCCAGAAATAATAAAGACCTTGGCTCAGCCACCTGTTTCATAGTTCAATAGTTTCAGAACGCATAGACATGCTTCTGCTCGGTTATTTCTCGCGTTTTTTTTAATTGTTCAATATTTTTGTTGCGGAAAATAAAAATACTGCTTTAATAAGTATTTAAGTAAGCAACGGAGGTGAACGCAACGAAACTTGCACCTTTGGTTTTGATTTGCTTAGTAGCTTTGACAATGACCTCTGGCATCTCGTTTGCATTGTCATCTAGTGTAAAGCCCATACCGAAAGGCGACCCCATTAACAATCCGAAACCAAACGGCGACCCCATCGATGACCCCATACCCAATGGCGTTCTCATCGACGATTCCATCGATCTTATACTGAACATTTTTTGAGACTTTAATTGACAAATCGCGGCTGAAAGCGGTGCTTTATTTAAGGGCTGAGGAGCTTTGAGTCGACTCGAAGATTATGAATGGATGCTTCGTTATCTTAAGATGCTAGACCCAATAAACGCGAAAATTATTTGGGGTTTGGGAAAACACGACCCACGCAATCTATTGTCGCTGGCTAAGAAAATTGGTTTGCCTCCAACAACAGTGACTTTTCGCGTTAAAAAGCTGATGAAAGAAGGCTTTCTGAAGGTTGGTGCCAAGTTGAATGCGCCCAAACTAGGCCTATCAAAGGCAGTTCTCATCGCTGAAACAAATCACGGGCTGGCGGATACTTTGCAGAAGACCATTGAAAACATTGGTTATTGGAGTTATATAACTCGTTGTTACGGCAAATTCAATGGTTTCTACGCCGTTTTTTCTTTCCCATCTGAATACAGAGCAGCGCTTGAAGACTATTTTGAAAGAGCGAATCAGTTAGGCGCAATGTCAAATTATGTGCTTTTCTGGACCACAAATATCTTTGAGGTGGCCCCAAATTTTGATTGGTTTGATTTCGAAAGGAAAGCATGGAATTTTCCTTGGCATAAATGGGTCAACGAAGTTTTAAGGTCCTCTGCTCAGCCTTCTGAGCACTTGGCAGACCCAAAATCTTACGAAGTTGAAGTTGACTACAAAGATTTGCTCATTTTGAAGGAATTAGAAAAAAATGGTTTAGAAGACTTCACTCGACTTTCAAAGGTAGTCAAGATCACTCCTCAAGCTGTTAGGTATCGTTTTCATGAACACATAGCGAAACGAAAACTCATCACAGAATACGAGATTAATATTTTCCCATATCCATTGCAGGTGTCAGACTTGTGCACTTTTGTTTTCGACTTCCCAAAATCAAGCGCTTTGGCTAAGTTTGTGAATTCGTTTGAGGGCAAGCCCTTTGTGCTAAGTTATGCAAAGGTCATTGGAAAAAATTCTCTCCTTGCCCATTGTTATGTTCCCAAGACCGAGTTTTCCAACTTCATCGAGTCGTTAAACCGTCTAACTACGGAGGAAATTATCCAAGACTTCTTTCACGTTTCCTTAGACATACCTTCATTTAAGCGTCAAACAGTGTCATACGAATATTTCCAAGATGACGCGTGGGTTTACAGTCATGCTGAGGAAATTAAGAAATTGACCAAAATGGCGCCACTGAAAATGAAAACAAAAACTTCGCCTATATGAAAAAATTCGTATTTTCTTTTTTGCAAAAATCAATTTTTCTATAGTGAATTACAAAAAGTTTTTTAAGCAAAATTCTGTATCTATTATGCGAATGGAAGGTTAGGAAAAGAAGTTTCTGTCTTCTAATCTCCTTTCTCTCTCATAGCTCTTCTAACCTTCCATTCATCTTAGAATTTTGTAAGCCTTTTTTGTAAGCCTTTTTTTATTGACTTTCAGGATTTAAAACGTTTGTGGAAGAATGTTCTATATGTTTATGCTCAGAATTGTCGCAGCGCTTCTATCTTCTTTCTTTGTTTTATAGTTATGCAACAGGTGAGGTGGGATTTGCACTCAACGCGAAGTGGCGAAATCTTCCGCAAAATCCCCTTTTTTCGTATTCGGCTTGTTTTCCCTCGGCGCAAATTTTTTATCTAAACTGGGCATCATGTTGCCCACTGGGGTGTTTGGAATTTGGGTTCAAGTTCTCCATTAGATCGGTGGAGGTTTCTGATTGGTCGGTGGAAGGGGACCGCTGAGAATGAGTTTGGAGAGGAAGGAGTTGTCGAAAGCACTCATGTTTTTTCTGCTGAGCTTGGTGAGAAGTTCATTACTGGAAGGGAAGAGTGTTGGAATAAAGGGAGACTTGTACATAAAGCCGCTTCTTTCCTTTTTTACGACCCAAAGGAACAAAAGTTTAGACGCAAGGACATTTACTCCTACGGTTTGTCAACAACGAAGTGGAATACGCGAGAACTGACAAAGAGATCAGGTTTGAGGTTAGTTTAGAACCTTCTCTAAAGCAGTTTGAAGGAATACGATGGCGTTCTTACATAAGGAAGATTTCCGATTCCAAGATAGCTCTGGGTCTGGAATGGGCTAAGGGAGAAGGAGAATTCGAATTGTTCGGAGAAACTATAGCCGTAAAGGAAACCTGACATGAAAGAAAGTGCGCAACATCCATCGACGACAGAGCGGGGTTTGAAATCCGCACTAAATGGCGAAATTTCCTTACTTTTCTCTACAACTCAACTGGGTATGGGTTGATTGCTTGTTTAGGCACCATGTGATTTCTTGCGGTCTATGACTTTGCCCTTTCTAACGCGAGAATTTCTTTCGCTGTGTCAATCCCTGACAAGAAAGCGTCGGGTATCCCTGGGCCTCTGGTGTTTGATCCTGCCAGGTAGAGGTATTTGACTGGAGTTAAGCAGGCTGGCATCGTTTGACTCAATCGTGGGCCATACCATGCACCCTCTGTGTTCCATGTATACCTTTCAAAGGTAAGCGGTGTGGCCGCATCTTGTCTGATTATGTGTCGAGACAAATCTGGGATGACTTTCTCAGCCAACATAATCATCTTGTTTGCTACTTCCTTTTTCAAGGATCGATATTCCTTTGTACGCGCCCCATCAGATCCAGTCATCCAAATATCCTTGTAGTGGTAAGGCGCAAGTGTGATCAAAGCTACACTGCTTTTTCCAAGGGGTGCATACGAAGGTTCTAGATTGGACAGTACCCGTATCCCGATTCCTTTTAAATCTAGCTTGCCCTCTCTTAGGTTATTATGGAATTCATCCCAGTCTGCTTCTCCTTCCTCACCCAAATAATTTATATGCGGTTCGTACTTGCTCAAATTTGAGTCAACATTGAGATAAACAACAAATCCCGAAACTGATTGTTTCAATCCGCGAATATAAGAAACGAATTTCTCCTCAAGGTGCTGTGCTCCAACTAATTTCAAAAAAGTCTGTTTAACATCTGCGTTTGAAACTATGTGTCTACCCTCAAGGACGTCTCCGTCAGCAAACTGAACAGCGACAGCGGCGCTATTTTTGATAAGAATTCTCGAAACTGCCTTACTTAGAATCAGTTCGCCGCCATGCTTAGTTAAGCTATCCACTAGACAATCAGTGAACTTTTGCATCCCTCCTTTTGGATAGTACAAGCCATGCACGTATGCAAGTCCGATTAATACTGCACCCCATGGTGCCAAAGTCTCGGATGGCGGGATGCCCAACCAGTTGCTGGGGTAGAATCCTAATAGAAATTTCAAACGTTGATCTTTGAAAAATGCATTGAGAACTTCTTTGAATGTTTTTCTGCCATATTTGGCTGTCACAGGAAATTTACGGGCAAACTTTAACAAGCCTAATACGCTTTTAGGAGGCTTAAACTCCGGACTGGTGACTTCGCTTGCCATCTTAGCCATAATTTCGAAAAACTTTGTGATTGAGTCCTTGTCTTTTGGAAAATAATTCTGCAGACTCTTGATATATTCTTCCAGATTTATGGACGTGATGATATCCATTCCGCAAAAATAGGTCCGATCTAATGGTTCAATGCGTTTAAACTCGATATTCTTTTCCACTCCAAGCTCTCGGAGTCCACGTGTCACAAAGCCTTCCTTACCTAACCCTATAATGCCCTCTGGACCAGCGTGAAAGGTAAACTCTCCTCTCTTAAAGACCGAACAATACCCTCCAGGAAAGGAATTTTTGTCTACAACAAGAATTCTTAGACCGTGCATTGATAAGTAAGTCCCACAAGCTAGACCACCCACACCAGCGCCAATCACGATCACATCATAGTTTTCAGCCAATTTCTGCACCTGATTTCCATTGTCTCAACGCACGGACAACATATCCATGGCTCTAATCTGAAGAGACTCATCCAAAAAGATTTGCGGTGACTAAAACAGAGAAGTCAAAATTCTGATAATACAAACGACGTAGAACGCGTTAAGAGGCACGGCGTTTAATATAGACGGGCGGGGTGGGATTTGAACCCACGACCACAAGCTGTCTTCTTGTTTAGGAGGCTTGCGCCCTATCCTGGCTAGGCTACCCGCCCAACTTCACTCACAAATGCTAAACAAGTTTTCTGTTATAACCATAACGCCCAACCCAATTTGTAACCCCCTAAACCCTCGATTTTTTAGGTCACCTAACATTCCCAACATAGACCTCCCCTCTGGGTAGAGAGGCTACAAAAATAAAAAAGACAACATAAAGCCACAAAAAAAGAAGAATGCGAAGGGATATCCCTATATGCAAACACAAACAACCCATTTCTCAAACAAAGACCATAACCCACCAAGAAAGGTTGCCCTCACAATGAAAACAGCAGGAGTAGACGACGCAGGACGCGGTTCTGTAATTGGTCCCCTAGTTATCGCAGGTGTAATGGTCGAAGAGAAAGACTTGCCCAAGCTCAAAGACTTAAGAGTCAAGGACTCAAAACTCCTCACGCCCAACCGAAGAGAACAACTAGCACAAGAAATAAAAAAACTGGCGCTTCAGTTTCATATCATCAAATTATCTCCAGCCGAAATCGACAAAGTGGTTGAAACAGGCAAAAAACTGCACCGGTTAAATCGTTTGGAGGCTCACACCATGGCAAAAGTGATTGAAACCCTCAAACCAGACATCGCCTACGTTGACGCCTCAGACGTCTTGGCTGAAAGATTCAAAGAACACATCCAGGAAAAGATACCCTTCAAGGTTAAAATAGTTTCAGAACACAAAGCAGACGCCAAGTACCCAGTTGTGTCAGCAGCGTCAATAATTGCCAAAGTCGAGCGCGACAGAACTGTTCAAATGCTAACAAAGAAACACGGCGACATGGGCTCAGGCTATACAACAGACCCAAAAACCATCAGATTTCTCGAAAACTGGGTCACAAAGTACGGCTCGTATCCAGATTTTGTTCGAAAATCATGGAAACCAGCCAAAAAGTTGAAGGGAGAGGCTGAAGCAAAACAGACAAGGCTCATCTAGCAATTATTGAAAAAAGGTTTCTCAGAACTTTGTGACTAAGTCTTCCAGCAGCTTTATTTTGTTCAGTTCCTCCGAACGAATCAATGGAATGTTGTCAGGAACGAATTTTCCATCAGTAACAAATATAGGTTGAGCCTTAACAACCTCACTGACGCTTGATATCTCCTTTGTTCTCTGTTCTAGGTCTCTCTCATTCCTATAAGCAACTCCGCCTATTATGTTAAGCCCACCTTCCTGACTCTGGGCTATAAAGTCAAAGGGCGCTCTAGTCGTAGGCGCCACATTAAAGTGACATTGAGTCAGCCTCTTCAAAACTATCTGCAAAAATCGATTCTTGACGATCACTCGCTTAGCTGTGGCTAAGAAGCCTGTGCTGGAAGGAATAGGTTGAAATATGTTTATGGGTTTGACCACTGGAATTCCCAGAACCCATTCAAGGTTGTATGTCGCGGACACCGATGCCTTCGCCATGCCTCTTTCATAACCGTAGAGCGTTCGTCGTGATATCCTCAGCTGTTCCGCCAATTTGCCAACCGAAAGTCCCAACTTTTGTCTTCGCTTTTTCACAGCTTCTCCATCTAATCTGACAAAGTAACCGCCAGGTCCAGCCTCAATCAGAGGATGCATTCCACGAGAAACCACATCTTCAAGAGTTTTCGAAGTAACGGCATAAATGTTATACCTCGTGTAAACGGTGTCATCTTCTAGGGGTTTCTCCCGCGTTTTGTCGCCAATAAACAGTGGTGTGGCTGAAAACCATGATGAAATTTTTTTGAGTTCTAAGGCGTCTCTTCGAGAGATGTTGCCGAGGTCCTTAGGCACTTTAACAAAGGTTAATTGCGCGTCTCTTCTAGCCACCAGACAAAAGCAACTCGGTCTGGCGCTGCATCTTTCGGAGACTTGAAAGCCCGCCGTTTTCAAAACGGATTCAGTGGCGTTCAACATCTCCGTCCAGTCCATCAGTCTTCTCCCTCATCGGTCAAACAAATCATGAAGAAGCGTTTCATATAAAGGTTCGCGGAAAGCTTTAAGCTAAGTAATTTTGCAACAAAGCCTCAGATACCTTGTGAATTCTAAAACATTTTTTCGAGTTTTCAATTTTTCAGATACGAAATTCAAGATGTAAAGTCCGAAACACGATGTTAAGGCGTTTTCTGCGCCACAATCATGGCGTGTGCCTTATCGTAGGGTTCTAGGTGCACCACCTGTTCTATTCGAAATCCACGGTCTTTAAGCGTGTTCTTTTCTGCCTTGTACACTTCGGACGGTTCTTTTGTTACATCGATGCTCTGAGCCTTAATGGCAAGCATAATCCAACCTCTGTCTTTGAGAAACAGGTCGGCGTTATCCGCCAACACCTTGGCTTGTTCAGGCTGTGCAATGTCACAGTAGATGTCGTCCACCTTCTCCACAAGCATAGCGTAACGCTCTGAGAGTCGCGCATCCGCCAATATAGGCGACATGTTCATTCGAAATGAGCAGACGTTGTTGACAAGGTCACGTATGCTGCGAGCAGCGAACTCAACACAATAAACGTGGCCTTTCTCGCCTAGGATGTCAGAAACATGACTGACCGTTGTTCCTGAGGCTGCTCCCAGATACAAAACCTTGTGACTGGGTTGAATGGGAACGGTTTCTAAACCCTTCATGACTGCTGCCGCAAACTTGCTTCTGAAAGCATCCCAGATTCGGTATTCTATGCCCTTAAACTTAACCAAACGCTCGCCGTACACTGCGTGTCCAGGCGCCATATTTGTTGTGGCAAGTCTTTTCGAGCCATCCTCGAATGTTACCCAAAAGATTCCTCGAAAGATCGTATGAGGCTCAACGCTTATAGCCACGCTTAATTCTCCTATGCGGCTTTCTCATGGTTGGTTGAGGGGGAGGCGTTTTCTTCGCAGGGGGAGCCTCCTCATACTTTTCTTGAATCTCCTTTATTCTTCTTTCAAGCCTAGCCTTCAAATCGTCTCCGATGTACTTGCCGCTGAAAGCGTCTGTGCGCGCCGCGATAGCGAGTTTGCCTGCCAAGGCGCGAGCCATCTTTCCTCGTTGCCAACGCTTAGCCTCGTGGATGAGTACGTGCTGAAAGATTATTCCATGTTTAGGTGGACGTGCCCCAGTCTTCAATGACCTGAAAAGAGCTTTTTCGGCGCCCAACACCTGAACCGTGCTCGCCGGCATCTTAGCTAAATTGCTAAGTCCTCCTGTGAGCGCTATGAGCCTCGCTCCTAAGAGCGAACCCACCAACGCCTTAATGTTAGGCGCTACTTCCTCCATAGTTGAGTCCATATAGCCCTCGAGCGATTGCCTCGTATCATAAAGTTGAAGTGTGTTCTTGCATAAGGCCTGAATCTGCTTTAAGTCATAGTCTTCGAGGTCGGCGCCCATGGACTTTTCGGTCGCCAATGAAATCTGTTGGGCTTTGGCCTTGGGCAAACCTTCTGTTTCAAGGTTCTCAGCCGTGAAGTTTTTCCTTCGCCCCAAGTTGACGACAAGACGTGCGTAGGTTTCGTGCTTCTCCAATAAGCGGTCAAGTTCAGGAAAGTGGAGTCCGAACCACTCGCGTATTCTACCCATGTAAAGATTCACTGTTTTATCGAGGTCGTCAATCGTTTGGATTGCTTGCGCAACCACAAGGTCTCGTTTCTCCACTGCCCTCCTCACTCGCATCTTGGTCAACTCCACAGAAACCTTATGCGTCCAGTCGCGGAGTTCAGCCCTTTCCTTCACAAATCCCAATCTGACCGCAAATTTTTCCAGGTCTCCTCGAAGCAACTCACCCGCTTCTGAGGGTCGCATTACTTCAACTGCAATCTTCAATCTTTCATGGGCATTTCGTGCAATCTCTGCGTTCTCAAAAACAAAAAAAGTGTAACCCTTTTCCTTAAGTTTTTCAACCATGTTGACAATTTCATCAACGATTTTTCCAGCCTCGAGTTTTGTAAGTCTCTCAGCTATTTTTTTGGGGTCTTTAGGGAACAAAATACTTTCAACCAACTTATTGTGTTCATCGAAACTAAGGACACCCATAACGCATTCGACTACTGATGCTTTCACGTTGCTTCCTCCATTCGAGACCGAATATCGCTGTTTTCTTCCTACCCCTTTATTCTCAACCCGTGAATAAATCTATTCCAGCTGTTCACAAGCCGCAGACAACTCTTCCACAAACCTTAATGAAAAAGAGCAAGCATTTAGTTAATATTAAAAGCACATGGTAGGCGCAATTGAAGTTCCATACGAAGGATTTAGCATTGGTCTGTTCCTTTGCATCTTTGTACGCTGTCCTTTCGATGCTTTCCTTCTCTCCAGTGATCGGTGCCCCAGGAAGCTCCATCAAAATGGCTACAGTTGTGGCGCCCCTGGTCGGGCTCATATTAGGCCCATATCTTGGAGCCTTTGCAGTGTCACTGGGAGGATTTATCGGATGGTCTATCACACAGACAGGATCCTTTAGCTTTCTCAGTTTTATTCCAGGCGCTGCTACAGCCCTTTGTTCAGGCCTCTTGTATTTGCGAAAGGGTTCAACGTCTGTTATTCTATATTTGGTATTATTCTTAGCACTAGCATTGTATCCCACGATAGGTCCGCTATGGCTTTTTCCATATTTCCTCTGGTTTCAGTTCGTGGGATTAATCGTTTTGGTGTTACCGTTGAGGTCAATGGCTGTAGATTTTACGCACAGGCACACCAAAATGCTAGAGTTGTTTTTTGGTGTCGGAGTTATTTCTTTCACGGCAACGTTGTTTGGTCAAATAGTTGGCAGCATAATGTTCGAGATAATGTACTGGCCAACAATTTATCCTGAAGTAGAATATTGGAGAATCTCTATATGGCAACTCCTAACCTTCGTGTATCCTGTTGAAAGAACGCTACTTACTTTATTAGCTGCGATGATTGGAGCGCCTCTCATTAAAGCCCTCCGAACATATAGATTCGAAATAGGTGGAATGAAAACAAATGCAACTATACGGGATACGCACCCAACTCGTTAAATCTGGAGACAAACTTGTCAACAAAATCCTCGAAGCCCTGAACAGACAAAAATTATCAATTAACGATGGAGACCTGCTGGCAATCGCAAGCAAAGTTGTGGCCACAGCGGAGGGCCACTTCAAAAAATTGAATTCAGTTAGACCCAGCGAAAAAGCGAAGAAACTAGCTGAAGAGTATGACTTAGAACCCAGGTTTGTAGAAGTAGTGTTGCACGAATCAGACATGGTTTATGGAGGCATTTCCGGAGTACTATTGACCTTGAAAAACGATGTCTTCACAGCCAACGCGGGTGTGGATCACAAGAATGTCCCTAAAGGGTACGTTGCACTTTGGCCTAAAAACCCTCAAGAGAGCGCGGAAAAGATTCGTAGGCAAATATTCAAAAGAACGCGCAAGAAAGTTGGCGTGCTGATAGTGGACAGTATGGTTAGTCCGCGGCGCATGGGAACAACTGGTGTAGCTTTGGGAATTGCAGGATTTGAACCGGTCAGAGATTACAGGCGCGGCAAGGACCTATATGGCAATTCAATCTCTATCACTCGGCATGCTATTGCAGATGACATGGCTAGCGCTGCGCATCTTCTAATGGGAGAATCTACCGAACAGACACCCATAGTGTTAGTTAAAAACGCTCCGTTGAAACTCTGCGAAAAAGTTGACCCTAAAACAACGATGATTCCGACAGAACAATGTTTGTTCGCGAAGCTGCTCAAAAAAACATCATAAAGTCCCACTGAAAAGGTCTTCTTCTTTCGAAATTAGCATGTCTTCAGCTGACGCTCTCTTCACCCATTTGACTCTGTTCAGATGCTTGATTATGACAACTGGCACGGCCTCTCTCCCTTGACCCATAGCCAACTCGGCTGCGGATGCGATTTCATCTGCGATAGCCACTTTCTTGACCTTTAGGACGTAGCCAAAAAGGTCCTTTTGGCCTCGGTAGTCTTTGAAGGGGTCGATGCCCGCTAATCCTATCGCATACTCAACTTGCGCTCGCCTAGAGGGGCGACTATAAGTGTCGCATATGACAACAGCCACATTACTTCCAGTTAATTTCATAATTTCGGAACGTATCCTCCGGGCGGACTCGTCGGGATCTATAGGCAAGAAGGCGTAGGCGTCGTCACCCTGCACGTTAGATTTGTCTATTCCGGCGTTAACGCAGACCATGCCTCTCTTATTCTCTACCATCAGTATTTGTTGCGAAGCCTTCACGATTTTTCTCGTTTCTCGAAGTATCAATTCAACGAGTCTGGGATCCTTTACTGTGTCCTTGGCAATGACCTCAGCTTTTTTAGAGGGGGGTGTGTCTTTCAACCTAACGATTCTTCCCTCGGCCTTTGAAACAATTTTCTGGGCGATCGCGATGATATCGCCGTCGCTTAGAGAGACGCCCTCTCTCTTCATGGCTTCGACGATTATTTTTGCCAAATTATCTTTTGCCTTAATCAATGGGATGCTTTCTAGGCTCACGACGCTGATTGTTTTTGCCAAGTTTGGCTCCCTCGATAGATTTTCTTAAACGTATAAGCTCAGCCCATGCTTATATAACCAGTGAACAACCATTACTGAGACCAGAAACACAGAGGCTCGTGACGCTGTATGTCCAAGGGGCTTGCAGTTGAGATTGCTGGGCTAAAGCTTCAAAATCCTACCATGCTCGCTGCTGGAATACTCGGGTTGTCTGGAACGTCACTAAGTGAAGTCATCAATAACGGTGCGGGAGCGGTTGTTACCAAGTCTGTGGGGTTGAAACCTCGAGAAGGCTATCTCAATCCAGCTCTGGTTCAGGTGAACTGCGGCTTGCTCAACGCAATGGGGCTGCCTAATCCTGGAGTTCGTGAATTTGTGGAAGAGATAAAAGAAGTAAAGCAGGTGAGAGTTGATGTTCCAATAATAGTCAGCGTCTTCGGTTTTTCTGCTGAAGAGTTCGCCAAAACAGCAAGAGTTGCGGCAAAGGCAGGCGCAGATGCTTTAGAATTGAATGTGTCATGTCCACACGTGAAGAAAACTGGGTCAGAGATTGGGCAGAGTCCAAGTTTGGTGGCAGAGGTTGTTAAGAAAGTTAAGGGCGTCGTTGATAAGCCTGTCATAGTGAAGTTGACTCCGAACGTTGCCGATATAGGTGAGATCGCCAAAGCTGGGGTTAAGGCTGGAGCAGACGCAGTCACAGCCATCAACACTGTGAGAGCCATGAGAATTGATGTTGAAACTACTAGGCCTATTTTAGCTAATAAAATAGGCGGACTCTCTGGACCCGCAATAAAGCCGATTGCCGTTCGATGTGTTTTCGAAGTTTATGAAGAGGTTGATGTGCCCATAATTGGGTGCGGTGGTGTAACCACTTGGCAAGACGCGGTGGAGTTTTTGTTGGCGGGAGCGTCTGCGGTTCAGATAGGAACCGCTATCGCTTCAAAGGGTTTAGGTGTGTTCAAATCGGTAGCGAGGGGAATAGACTCATATCTCCATAGAAAGGGTTTTAGGAGCGTGAAAGAGATTGTCGGCTTATCTCACCGCCGCTAATAAGCTGCGAACAGTGAGGATAGTTGGCGTTAAAGAGGAAACGTCAACCATAAAGTCCTTTACCTTTCGTGACAGACTCTCCGCTAATGCCTCGTCTGGTCAGTTCGTTATGGTGTGGATCCCTGGTGTCGATGAAGTTCCCATGAGTCTCTCAACAATTGACCCGAAAGAAGGCTGGGCTGCTATAACTGTGGAAAAGGTGGGAGACGCCACGAGCGCACTTCACAAAATGAGGGTTGGCGACGTTATTGGTGTTCGCGGACCGTTTGGAAACGGGTATGCTGTGACGAAAGCGCGCAATGTCATGATTGTTGGCGGAGGAACAGGTTTGGCTTCTCTTGCGCCTTTGACAGAGGAAATAGTGACGCAACCGATAAGTGGAGTTGCCTTCTTGATGGGAGCTAAAACTTGTGATGAATTGCTTTTTCTGAATAGAATGGAGGCTGTTCTTTCAAAAGTGAACAGCAGAATTGTTGTCGCAACTGAAGACGGTAGTTACGGGGAGAAAGGTTTGGTCACCGAACCTGTAGAGCGGCTTTTGACGGCTGAGAGGTTTAGTATGGTTTACGCTTGTGGACCTGAACGGATGATGTATAAAGTTTTTCTTTTGACAGAGCGTTTCAAGACGCCTTTTCAAGCTAGTCTTGAAAGGTTTATGCGTTGCGCCATTGGCTTGTGCGGAACCTGTGTTATCGGTAATTTCAGGGTTTGCCGAGATGGCCCGGTTTTTTCTGGAGAACAGTTGCGGAAGATTAGGAGTGAGTTTGGGCATTTTATGCGAGGCCTTGACGGTAGAAAGACCAGTTTTTGATGTTGTTGAGTTTGGTTGTGTACTTGACTGTGTTTATGTGTGTTTGGGTGTTAGGCGTTCTCTATTTAGGCTTCTGATTGTTCGTTTTTGTGTCTCTATGTTGTTTTTTTATTTTGTAGCCTTCTCTACCAGAGGGGAGGTCATTGCTTTTTTGAAATGCGCGTGGTTGATTTTTCGCGTCTGGGAGATTTTTGGCTATATTTTGTCCAAAAAGTTAGCAAATTGGGATTTTTCTTCTTCTTCTGGCGAAGTCTCCGCAACTCTCCCTTTTTTTATGTTTAACTAAGATGCACGCTGGCAAAACTGTTTTTAGAAAAGTTTAAAACTGTTGGACTATATTCGGTGTGGTCTCAACTGGTGATACTTTGAAAAGAAACATTGCGTTGGTGGCACACGATAATAAGAAAGCGGATTTGGTCGAATGGACTGATTTCAATAAGGGAACGTTGGCTCTCCACAACTTGTACGCGACTGGAGATACTGAGAAGAAAACAATGGAGAAAACTAGCCTAAAGATTACCTTGCTTAAGGGCGGGTCTTATGGTGGAGACATAGAAATCGGAGCTTTGATTGCTAACGAAAAATTAGACTACTTGATTTCTTTTGGGATCCGTCGCAATCTCTTCCTCATGATGTCGACGTTAAAGCCCTTCTCAGAATAGCCGTCCTGTAGAATGTGCCAACTGCGTGTAATCGAGCAACCGCAGATCTAATAATTTCAAGCCCTCTGTTTAAGAGCGAGGAATATCGACCGAAAAAAGATTAGCTTCCTAATTTCTCTTCCAACTGTTCCTCGGCACTCTCCAGACTGATTGTGGAGGTTCTCTTTCAGAGTCCTTCACGGTTTATTTTCACTCACGTCTCTGCTCCCTTTGCTGTACGTATGAGAACATGCTTTATTACCAATTATGTACGCTGCATTATCAAATTCAAGAGATGAATGACCAAATGGAAAATTTCGAGCTGGAAAAACTTGAGGGCGTCGGATCTGCGATAGCCGGTAAACTTCGTTCGGTTGGGATAACAACCATTGAGGCGGTTGCCGTAACTCCGCCTAAAGAGATAGCTGACAAGGCTGGAATAGGGTTCAACACTGTACTTAACATCGTTGATGCAGCCAGGAAAATGCTCTGCTTCGACTTTATGACGGCTGAGGAGCTTTGGAAGAAGAGACAAAACATGCTTAAATGTTCCACAGGTTCCAAAAATTTGAACAAACTTTTGGGCGGAGGAATAGAAACTCAGGCTCTAACTGAGTTTATAGGTGAATTTGGTACGGGTAAAACCCAAGCATGTCTGATGTTTTCCGTTATGGTGCAGCTTCCTCCAGAAAAGGGAGGGCTCAACGGAAATGCTGTTTACATCGACACTGAAGGAACTTTCATTCCGGAACGAGTATTTGAAATGGCCAACGCACTGGGACTTGATCCTCACCAAACTTTAGGTAACATCTTTCTAGCACGGGCATACAACAGCAGCCATCAATCATTGTTGATAGAACATCTGCCCAAATTTTGCCCAGAGAACAATGTAAAACTCGTCGTTGTGGATTCAATGATCAGCCACCTTAGAGGCGAATACATAGGTAGAGAAACTCTGTCGGAACGCCAACAGGAACTCAATAAACAATTGCACAAGTTGTTGAGGCTGACAGAAGCCTTCAACCTGGCTGTAGTGGTTACTAATCAAGTTCAGGCGAACCCTGCCCAATTCTTTGGAGATCCGAACAAACCAACTGGTGGGAATGTTATGGCTCATGCTTGCACACATCGAGTTTATCTTAGGAAAGGCGGCAAGGGAACACGAATAGCAACAATAATTGACTCTCCGTCTCTACCAGAAGGAAAGGTGCGATTCAAAATAACAGAAAAAGGCATTGAAGATGTTCAAGAAGGAAGCGAAGACTTCCAAGAGGCTTAGGTGTAGAACAGTCCTCAAAATTGAAGTTCTGTAGTGATTGCCGGGATTTGAACCCGTCGCGAGACGGAGATTATCACCAAATCTCCTCTTTTGCCCTCAGGAAGAAAAAATTCTGCAAGCGTGCGCACTGCTTCCATGATTATTGGGATCTTCCGGTTGTGGCGAGCATTTTGTATGCTAGAATGAAATCTTGGGCAAACTCGCTTGCATACTTTTCTGTTCCTTTGTGTTTCCTGTCTATTGATGTGCGTAGGTGATGGTAGAATTCGTGCAGGATTATGAAGGGTTCTTTCAGTACGTCTCTGCTCAACACATGTATGGTGTGGTTCTTTGCTGTGTAGCAGCCGAGGGCTTTTGTTCTGTGTCGTCCGGGTAGACCAACTTTTATTCTTGGAAGGTTGACATGGTAGTGTTTTGCGAGCTGTTCCAATGCTTCCTCGACATTTCCGTTAAGAATGAGATGTACAATAAATGCTTTGAATTGAGTCTCAGAACGCTTGTCGTCGATGGTTTCCTGTGTGCACATGGAGAGATTGCCCTTAGCTGGTTCTGTGTAATCTGGTCTCTATATAAGCTGTTAGTGCTGCGTTCTTTTTTCTTTTTCAAATGTGTAAATTGAGAAAAGATTAAAAAAAATAAGATAAACCCTATTTGTGGTTAAATTTAATTCTCTAATCTGACAATCTCTATGTGGTGATTGAAATGGGTATGAGAAGTGCCAAAGACAAGCCACTGACCAAGAAGGAGCGAGAGGAAAAAAGAAGGAAACGCAAAGAGAAACGCTTGAAGAAATAGGCGTATAGAAATAAGTATTGCTCATGGGAGATAAGTGAATGTCAGTCTCTACGAAGTTTCGGATTTCAATCCACCGCATAAATGTGTACACACTAGCTATTTTTGATGACGCTCACTTTTCCGCTTCTGCCAACCTTTAGCTGACGTACACCTCTAAACGCGATAACATTCGCGTTTTCAACCTGAATGAGGTCACCTACAGAAATTTCATCTGTTTTTTTGTTCCATAAAGGCAATTGGATGGCTCCAGTTTCGTCAGTAACAAGGATGTTTGTCACATTAGCGTAGAAACCGAAACGGGTTGCGACGACTCTTGGCTGAGATACTTCGAGAACGCGCGCCTTTATGTTAATCCGTTTCATTCCAACCCTTAAGTCTTTAATCTGATAGTGGTTTGACTTAGCCTCTTGGGCTGAGTTCCTCAAAAACGATGACCTATAGGTGAACTCTTTGAGTGGATTGGTTTTTGCAAGAATGTGCACAGGTATGGGAAATTGCGCAACCACCTTATGAGTGTTGGTTATGAGAAAGATTGCTTGATCCCGTGTCTTCACGCGGCATTCAATCGATAGTTCTCCACACGCAGCTTCTTCATGTTGGAAAGCATCAAGAAAACTACTAAAAAATTTGCCCGAATCGATTTCGTGTTTCACTGAAATTCTAGCGAGATACTCGAGAAGCCGAATATCACCGTACGAGTGAAACCTACCAGGAGGTCGACCTCGCGTATTCCATACTTTGTTTCGCATTTTACTTGTTTCCTACGCTCGTATCAGAGTGATTTCTATCGTTGAAACCATCCTTGGTCTGCTTTCGCCTTCTCTTGGTGGCATTTCTTCGGTTCCTATGGTGATTTTGCCTATGCTCAGGTCTTTCATGAATCTGTGTCTGGTTATCTCGACAGCATCGACGGCAGTAGTTATTGCTTGTCCTCTCGCCTTCAAAGTAACTTCTTTAGTGTTGGATCCGCTGAAACCTGTTATAATCCCCAACACGTAATTCATCGGAGGCTTTCTACCCACGTATATGACGTTTGGTTCTTTAGACAAAATTAACTTCCTCTTGTCGGTGTTGACAAAGATAATAGGCGAACGCCGCTTTTAAACACCACTAACGTTCTTTATCCTTACAATTGCAATCGTCAAGTACGAACGTGGTGTCTACAAAATATGATCGTGCCGTGATGATCCATGTATTCATGCATTGACAGAAAAGAAACATTAAGCGATTCTATCGAATTGGTTATAAGTGTCCGGGGCTATTGGGTATGTCCTTAGAAAGAAAACATGGAGACGAAAATAAATGAGACATACATTTGAAGAGGAAGAACCAGAAGAATCAGAAGAAACTGAAGAGGAAGAATTTGAAGAAGAATGGTAAACATTCCTTCATAAATTTTTCCGCTCTTTTTTCTCAAATTTTCGGGATGTCTTTGCATTGGAGCAGGCGATAATTTAGTGAAGCCCTGAAAGCTTCCGTGTTGCATAGTTTAGGTTCACTCCTACAACTCTGTTCTTAGAATGCGCACGAGCAGATTTAATGAGTAAATTTCCACGAAACGTAAATTATTTAACGAACTTTTTAGGATGGCGTTTGAATCTTTTCTTGCAACTCACGGAGCAGAAGTAGTATGTCTCTCCTTCAAAATTTATCCTGAATTTTGCTGTTTTTTCGTCAAGCACAGCGCCGCAAACAGGATCTCTCAATCAATAGCCCCTATGTTCATTGATGAAGGTACAATATAAAATAGAATGGTTTCAGCGATGCTTGACAAATGCCGGGGGAGGGAACATTCTCTAGTATTTCAACGCTCACAGAACTTTTATCTGTTCAATTTTTCGGGTTAGAGTCTCAACGATCCAGTCGTTGTTGATGTGCATCATTGGTTTGTTGCAGAGGGGACATTTGAAGAGAAGCTCAAATGCCTTTGCGAAGGGGAATCGCTTGCAGCCTGGCGTTTGGCAGGTGTAGAACTCGTGGCTTTTCTCGTACTCAAGCCGGGTTTCCAGTTTTTCTAGAACTCGGCGCTTTTGATTTAGGATAAAGCTTTCCAGTTGGTCGGGTTGGAGTCTCCAGTTGAAGATAAACCAGCCTGTTTCTTTGTCGCGGGATTGCCTGAGAGCCACGAGAGAGTGGTCGTAGAGTCTGTAGAGTGCCTTGCGAACCATGTTGAGGCGTATTTGGGTTTTTTCCGCTATTTCATTATCTGTAATCTCGTGGACCCCTTTGAGGGTCTCAACTACTCTAACAGCGTCCTCGCCGAACAACGCAGCCACCTTCTTCAGCGTCTCGTTATCTACAGAGAACAGTTTTTGAAACGCCTCCGCTTAGACAACGCGCAGACGAGCTCCGCCCAGATAGAATACTCGGAATACCACTCTCGAATTCCCATTGCTAGCTTCTGCTTCTCCTTATATCACCCTAATAGGTGACTCTTCAAGCCTTTTTTTCTAAGCTCTTTTGTTCCCTTTCTTAGTAGCGATCGAGGCGATTAACCCTTTCCATCCTGAGAAAGCTATAAAATGCGTGCACTTCAATTTGACAGGGTAACATCGTTTTGTAAACGCGCCAATGGCCTATCAAAAAAGAAAAAGCTGATTTGTATGTGAAGAAGGGTAACCTGAAGGTTCTCTTTGAGCTTTGAACACGTGCACGCGCGTTGACAAGGTTTTTAATCACACGAAGACTTGACAGCACCGCGCTTAGAAAGGTTAAAAACTGTTGGACTATATTTGGTGGTTAAAATGGATGATACTTTGAAAAGGAACATTGCTTTGGTAGCACACGATAATAAGAAAGTTGATTTAGTCGAATGGTGTGATTTCAACAAAGGAACATTGGCACTTCACAGTTTGTATGCAACCAGAGGAACTGGAATAAAAATCATCGAAAAAACAGGCTTAAACACTAACTTGCTTAAAGACGGTTCTCAGGGTGGAGACATGGAAATCGGAGCTTTGATCGCCAACGAGAAATTGGAATACTTGATCTTCTTCTGGGATCCTTTAAAAGCTCTTCCTCATGATGTTGACGTTAAAGCCCTTCTCAGGATAGCTGTTCTGTATAATGTGCCAACTGCATGCAATCGAGCAACAGCAGATCTAATAATTTCAAGTCCACTGTTTCACAGTGGGGAGTATAAACCGAAAAAAGAACCAACCAAAAAGTGACCGTTTACTCGCTACGGGCTGTATGCGCTCGGCGAAAAAGTTGGTTTGCAGTTGAACAATTCCAGACGGTTTCATTCTACACGCCAACTTGTGTTTCGAGGTTTCTACTTCATAATTATGTTGAATTTTTGGAAACTTCAAACTAATGTTTGATTGGAATTAAGAAGCCATAAACATAGAAACCAAAATGTATTACTTAAGGATAGCTTTTCCATCTAAATATATTATTATCACAAATGCGTGCGAAAACCAAAAATGCCTAGGCAAATGGTCAAAACTCTTAAATTTTCTAACTTCAACTTCGTTCTGGAAGGCATAAAATGTTTCAGTATTTTGAGGCTGCAAGAGTTGGGAGTTGGCTTGGATGGATTTTCAATTTTGGTTTTGGAAGTGTTCTCTTTGGTGCGTCTCCTTTTGAGAGTACTGCTATAGTCCTCTTTGCCTTCTCACTTGCCACGGCCAGCGTCTTCGTTTTGAATCAATACTTTGACCGTGAGGCGGATCGAGAGAACGAGGTTAAGTCAAATCTACCTGTTGCCTCTGGCCGAATAACGCCGAGGAGGACATTAATCTTCTCTTTCTTACTGGTCATCTCATGTGTAATTTTGGTGTTCATAGCCGACGTTCGTGTTTTCCCGTTGTTTATTGTTTACTTAGTAGTATGGACTGCTTATTCCACTCCCCCGTTTAGACTGAAAAGCGTGCCAGTTGCAGACTTCGTGATCTCTGGTATAGGCGCTGGTTTTCTGCCATTCTTAATGGGGTTGGGGTCAAGTGACAAGCTAATCTCCAATATTCCATTAATTATGTTGGGTGCCTTGCCGCTAGTGCTAATTCAATGTGGTGGCCACATTATCCAAGCCGTTGGAGACTACGAAGCAGACCGTAAAACTGGGGTTCAAACTTTTGTTGTTAGGTATGGAAGGAAGAAGGGTGTAATTGTTGCTGGATTTATGTTTTTGATAGCAAGTTTCTCGCCATTCGTCTATTCAGCTTTTGGTTTACTCCCCTACAGGCATTTATTCTTGTTTTTTATACTCTTCCCCCTTTCCATACCCATTATCATGCGTTATGAGGATGTGCTAAAGAACCCATCAACGAAAAATGTCATTAACATACAGAAGACTACGAGAACGTATGGAATTATTGGGGTAACAGTCCTCTGGGCTTATGCACTACTCGTAAAAATAGCCGGTTTTTGAAGGGTTTAGGGCGCAACTTTGAAAAGGTATATACGAGTTTTCTGCACCTAACTATAACCTATCACCTAAATGAGAAGTGAAGGCTGTGTCTAAAATCGGTCAAGGCGTCATTGTGAGTTGTCGGAGGGGACCGAAAACCCAGAAGCCAAAAGAATATATCCTCCGTTTTCCAGGCATTGAATCAGTTGGCGGGGCGGCGCGACTCATAGGTCGAAAGGTCGCGTGGCCCATCAGAAAACATAAAGCCATAGGAAAAATCGTGGCGTTGCATGGAAAGAATGGTCTCGTTAGGGCTCGTTTCAGAAAGGGCGTGCCGGGCCAAGCGCTGGGAAGCCTAGTGGAAATAATCGGTTGAATCAAATCCGCGTTGTCTTCTGTGTCAGTAACCTTAGCGTTTTAGAGTAGCAACGCTGGAAACCCAAGCGCATACAACTGAAGCAACAAAAGAATTAGTATAAAATACGGAACACTTAAAGTCTTAAAGCGAGCATTATCATCACAAATGTGAACGGAGGAAGACGCCCTATGAGTTATGAGAGAAGACGTGGTTATGGTAGGGGCTTTAAGCCTTGCCCAGTTGAGATGGGAAAGGAATACGAAGTGGACATAACGGAGACGAGCCGCCAAGGGGAAGGCATAGCCAGAATCCAAGGTTTCGTAATATTCGTTGCCAACGCAAAGCCTAGAGACCATGTGAAAATAAAGATCACGCGGATAGGCCGTAGCGCCGCAAACGCTGAAATAGTCAAATAAAACTTTTTGTTTTTTCCACATCGACCTACCTAATTTTTATTTCCCCTAGAAGATGGATGGTCTTGCGAAATATTTTCCAACGTTATTTTCTAGCCATTTTAAAAGCAAGCTCTCGCCACTTTTCACGCCAGCTTTTCCACCCTGTTTTGACTAAGCTCTCTCTAATCTCAGGTTTTTCCCCAACCCAATTGAGCAATATACGGAATCTTTTCCTACTATCCTGAGAAAGCATTTCGACGGGAACGCCAACTTCTGTGCACCATTTTATATAGCCATATTCCACCCTTTTTTGAAGTTCACCAGTAACTTCTACCTTTTCTACATTGAACCCGCTGTCACGCAGATATCTGTGTGCACCTGAGAGAACATATCCAGAGCATATCTTAAAGCGGGTCTCTTCGTCAGCTCGCATTGCTTCAACTACCTCTTCAACGATCTTGAGCGCGTCATCTAAGTATCTTTTCATCTCAAAGTTTGGTGACTGGAAAGAACTGACAGAGATTCTGCGTTCCATATACTTGTGACTAGGGAATTTTAAAGCGCCTATCACCACGCCTAAAATGAGATCTCCCCAGCCAGCATCATCGATTATTATCTCCTTGGATTTTTCCGAGAGGAACGCATTTAGCCCCATAACTTATGCCACGTGTAAATGTTCACGTTTTTGATATACAAATCACACTTGCACATTACAGGGGGATCCCTCTACTATAACTATATGACGAGTTAAGAGAGTAAGGTGTATCCGTCCAAATATTTTTCTCCAGAAAAAAAATGCCCCTCACCGTTTAAAAAAGCGTCTCAAGGCAAGCAGTAGTTTAAGCTAGCGGTTAATAGGGATTCTGAAAGTATAAAAAGAAGAAGTGAGCTTTAGCTAGTTAACAAATGGATGGAGAAGATAAAGTTGGAGTTAAGTCTCCAAAGAATGCGGGAGCACACACTCAATCAATTCAAACATGTTAGAACATGCATATTAGCTAGGGAGCTTTGTCTGCTTGTGCGCACCAATAGAGTGGCATTCAACGCAGAAGACGCCCGTGAACATTGCGCATTTATCGCCAAACTATGCAGCGAGGCGGGTTGTGAAGAACAAAGTGACTTATGCAGCAAAGCCGCTGAAGCGGTTCTAACAAGTGAAGAGAAATACCTTGAACTTTGTGAACAGAGCTGTATGAAGTGCGGCGAATCTAGGAGAACCCCGCCGAGACCCGTGCCAGAAAGAACAGCGTATGTTGCTTAACACTCTTCGCATTGAAGATGACTGTCAAGCGCGCGCTAAATGACGTGTGCGCATGAAATAAGTTTAAATATTTTTGTGCTTTCTTGAGGCGTCTGGGTCTATGATGAAAAAGTTGAGTACAGCTAGTGTGAAAGTTAGCAGAGTTATGACTAAAAATTTGATTACTGTTTCTCTTGGCAGCATGGTAGAGGAAGCTGTGAGGAAGATGGTTGACCTTGATGTTGAATGTCTTCCCGTGGTTGATTCAGAAGGAATCTTGCATGGCTTGCTTACTTTTAGGGATATAGTGACGAAGGTTGTATATCCGCAAGCTAAAGCGAGAAAATCTAAGGTTGAAGAGATAATGGCTAAGGATTTGGTGACTTGTGACCTTAATTGTACGGTCCTTGACGTTGTGAAAATAATGAAGAACAGACATCTCAGGCGAAATCCAGTTGTAAACGCCAGAAACAAACTCATGGGATTGGTCACTGATTTTGACTTGGCATTGTTTGGATGGGACTTCGAGTAAGTTTCGCCCATCATAAACCTTTTATCCACCATGTTTCCAACGCAATGGATGTCAGTGGAGGAAAAAACATGGCTAAATGTATCAAGTGCGGAGCAGAAGTTGGCTCGCCAAAGAAAAGATGGAAAATGACTGGACGACCCGGCAAGACAGGCAAGAGAACGCAACTAGAAATCGGTCTCTTCGAGTGTCCAAAATGCCACAGCAAGTTCAGAGTCGCTTTGAGCAAACGAAAAATATGAGCCCAATGAGTCCTGATAATAAAGGAACTCCAGCAGTACTCAACTCCTCTTTTTTAATTTTATTTTGCCCGCGCGCTGGGATGTTTGGAGAGACCTAAGCGCGCTACACATCTAACTTTTGAGTTGAAAAAGCCACTTGGGTTCCCAATAGGACTTCTAATATTAATTTGTGATGTAAAACATCAGCAAGGTCTGCTCTCTCTATAGCATCTTCCAAAGCATCAAGTTCTCTCTGTACAGACTTTCTCATTTCCTCGCTGATTTTGATTTCTCTCATTCGTCTCTGATATAATTCGTCCGCCTCTCCTCTAAGTCTCCAATAACGCTCTAGCAAAGATTCTTTCTTGGTTTGTTCCACTATTCGCACCCCACTCATTTTTTGATTGGTTCCTCTGGTTTGCCTTGATTCCTATTTATATCAACTTGCATTACTAATTTAACGCAGTGTGTTTTTTCATTATCTATCTTCTTCAAAAGTTTAACAAGGATTTTTCCTTTTGTTCTCAATTCTTGTTCTGAAACCGTCTGTCCCATTGGACATAACTCATCAACCATGGCACCTTCATTTACCAAGTACACGATAGGATAAAGATGACATCCCGAGGGCCTTTTTCCATAGACTCGGCATTTCTTATCAGCGAGGCTGTAGAAAAAGCACCACCCGTCAACGTTTCTGAGCCGAGTCAAACCGTCACCTATGACTGCGAATTCTTCTCGGCGATAACCCGTTTCCTCTAACCTTTCGATGTCCTTGCTTGAAAGCTCCATCTCCGTTTTTTTACAGCACTTTCCACTATTTGAACAACGCACGAGAAGCAGACTCCCAAACTATCATAACGAAAAGATAGCCGAGTTATAGTCGTTTTGGTAGCCGGGGATAGGTTCAAAATATCGGTTTGAATCGTAAGTGGCTCTAAACTTTCATACTCTAATGATGCCGTGTTCGGGAGGATTAAGAAAACCAGTAAGATGAATTAATCGGTCTTTTTCAGGGTCATAAATGTCAACGTGCGAATCTAAGAAGCAATTAGGCTTACGTAATACCTCGAGACCCACCCCCTCTCTAGGGTTTTTCCATTGGTGGTGCGGAGGGGTGGGACTTGAACCCGCAACTAAGTGGAGATATCTCCCTGAAAACTCCCTTTTTCTTTCACGAATCGCTCGCTAAGAATCGAAGACCCTTGACCGTGCAATAACATTAATTAACCGAGACCGCTGAATTTCCTTTGGTGTCTTTTCTCGTTGAGTTGTCTCTGGGCTAGTTCATGAGTTGAGCCATGTCCGAATGGTGCTGGACTTCTCCAATGGTGTGGGAGCCCTAGGCAAGAGTGAGGAAGATGTGTTTCTTCGTATTGCGCGTAGACGTGAGGAAATAGCACGGCGCGTGGTAGAAATTGAGAAGGTTTTGTTGGAGCCTAAGCGGTTTCGGTTGAAGCCTTCAGGGTCAAGACGCCGGCGTCGAGACAAACACAACTCCGTAAACAATGTGCGGGGACTAGAAGGTGATGCACATGGTAAAAATGCACCGACAAGGTAAACCGCCTTTCATTCGCAGTCAGCATGTGGTTGACAGTGACTTAGCTACCGTTATCGAGCCTTCATACATTGTGGATGCGGAGAAGAGCAAGTATGGTGAGAAGCGCACCGTCATAACTGTGAAGCTGAAACGCACAGGCGAGATCTTTCGGTAGGGTCTGAACCATACAACTAACGACCGCTTAGTCGACAAGTTTGGGGAAGACGGCAACTTGTGGAAGGACAAGGAGATCAAGATTCAAAAACGCAATGAAGTTGTGCGCGGCGAAGAACGATTCGTCTTGTATGCGTTGCCTAGTGCCCAGACAAACTTACAGCCGCCAGCCGCAGTTGCTTCGGAAGCTACCTAGTCTACAGCGCACTGATCTGCCAAGAATGCAGTGTGTGGCGTGAATGCCAAAATGCCCCACGTTAATACCCCCATTTTTTTTGAAACAACGGCGGAGGACGATGCGCAATTCCTGCGATGAAAGGTGACCCTTGAAGTGCTGAAGGCTTTAGTCATAGTTCCAAACAGCCAAACAACAGAATTTGGCAGTTTACTTGCTGTGGCTAGAGCTGAGGCTCGCAAGCGTGAGCAAACAGACAGGGAAAGCAACGCTGCTCTATCACCAGACCAAAGACATCCTCTATTCATGAGATTCCTAGGCCACAGAAACATCAAGAATACGCTGCTCTACTTTCAACTAGTAGAAGTCTTGTTCAAAGAAACGTCAGAACAGTACACGGTCAGAGCTGCCAGCAACATAAAAGAGCCAGCGACCTAATGGAAGCAGGCTTTGAATACGTCACAGAAATGGACGGGAGTCAAACTGTTCAGAAAACGAAAATAAACTAAGAAAAACGTAGAGCACTAAAAAACTAATGGATTGCGCCAAAAACTAACAGATTGGGATTTTTCCTTGTGCTAAATCGGTGCAGAATTTGTCTATGTTTTCTAACTGTTTGTTGACCACTTCTTCTATATGTTTTTTGACGCTTTCAAAGGAGTTGTTGCCTTTCATAACCACTTGGGCTGCGGCAATTGCTGGTTGGTCGATGGGCTTGCCGATTTGACTCAGCAGCCAGATGTACACTTCTTCCAACCCTGAGACTTTGTTGTAGATTTCGCTGGCGATTTTGTGTGTTAATGTGTTGTAAATCTTTCCAACATGGCTCACTGGGTTCTTTCCAGCCGCTGCTTCCGAGCAGAATGGTCTGTTCAATGGTATGACGCCGTTGATTCGGTTGCCTCTCCCAACCTGACCGGAGTCGCCTGCCTCTGCGCTTGTGCCTAAAACCGTTAGATAGACGCCTTCTATGCCCCTTCCTTTGACGTCCAACGTGTTCAAGTCAACGGTTGCCCTCTCAAAGTCTGTGTCATCCTTCACAAATCTGGTGATTTCTTCTGAAAGAGCCGCTTTTTTCTTGAAGTAGTCGTCTTCATCCTTCACGTAACGGTCAACCAGCGCCATCGAAATTGTCAGGCGCAGGTCCTTGTTCTTTCTGAAGGCCATGACCTTGACGTCTTCGCCAGACTCGGGAAAACGTTTCTTAAACTCAGGCGAATTCACGAATTTTTCTGTTTTCAAAACTATTTGCTCGGTGCGCGTCATGGGTGCGTAGCCCACAGCTGCCGAGGTGTCGTTGGCACCCAAAACTCTGCCTTTGCGCTTGAAAATGTCCATGAGTTCGGGATGCCCCGGCTTCAACTCCACCTGATAACGCACATGTTTCTCGGGGTCGACAAACCTGAGTTTGTTTTTGAACCATTCCTTTGCCGTTTTGACCGCTATATCTACAACCGGTATTTCTACATCGCCTACTTTGAAGGTAGCCCGGTCCCCAACAATGAGGAGCATGGGCTTTTTTAACTTCCCTCCGCCGAAGCGTGTTTCTGCCTCACCCGCGGCCAACAACGACTTGTCTATGTTGTGATGCATGATGAAGCCTAACTTCTTCTTATACTCTTGACTGAGCCTAACCGAGATCCTGTCCATTATATGGTCACAGATGCAGTCAGGATGTCCCAAACCCTTTCGCTCAACAATTTCGAGCTTCTGTAGTTCCAAGGGTGTTTGCTTCAAGCTATCAACAAGAATGTTCCTAACAGTCATTGTTTGGCACCTAGATTTTTTGCGGAGTTGTATAAACAGCACCAAATATATATTTTACGATATTCAATATAGAATAAAAAATAACCAGTGGTTATAAAAAAATGGTAATGACAGGCTCCACGCTCAAAAGGTTGCGCGTAGAAGCGGGGCTCACCCAAAGACAACTAGCCGATTTGGTCGGTGTCTCACAGGCGCACATAGCCAAAATCGAAGGGGAAAGCGTAGACCCACGCTTGTCAACAGTGAACAAAATCCTTCACGTTTTGACAGAGGGTGAAGGAAAAAAGTGCGGCGACGTCATGACGAGGCGCGTCATTTCGGCCCGACCCGGCGACACTGTTCTAAAGGTGAGTCGAGTGATGATGAAGAACGCCATAAGCCAACTGCCGGTCATAGATGGCAGAAAAGTGGTCGGCACAGTCACGGAGGAGGGCATAGTGCGGAATCTGAGTTCTACAATTGCCCACGAGAGAGTTGAAAAAATAATGCAGCCGCCCATGCCAAGCGTGCCTGAAGACACGAGCATAAGCATGATTAGGCCGCTGCTGGAGGACCACTACGGCGTTCTCGTTGTGAGAAAAGGAGACGTCGTCGGCATAATAACCCGATCAGACCTACTCAAGGTGGTCTCAAAACCCATTTAACACAACGTTTTAAACGTGTCATTCAATCTCCTGTTTACTTGGAGACTCTTGAATGAGCTTTGAAGAGTTCGGCAAAAAAGTCGCCACCGCAATTTCGGAACTGAAAAAGGCGAAGACAAGAGGAATAGTTTTGGTCCACCACGATGACGCAGACGGACTTTGCTCAGGCGCCATAATGAAGGCTGCGTTAGAGCGTGAAGGCTACAAAGTCAAAGCCTTCTGTTTGGAGAAGATTTATCCCGAAATCGTTGAGGATCTGCACAAGAGCAGAGGAGAAACCATATTTTATTCAGACATAGGTTCTGCCCACGCTGATTTCATCTCACAGATCAACTCGAGCCGAAACTTAACCATAATTCTGGACCACCACGACCCCATGCCATCGAAAGACCCTAGAGTTTTCGACCTAAACTTGGAACATTACGGATTCCAAGGCGAAACCGACTTCTCTGGCGCTACGTGCAATTATCTCTTCGCCAAAGCCCTAAACGAACACAACATCGACCTCGCCTACCTAGCGCTTGTCGGCAGTCGAGAGATTCCGGATGACTACGTGGGCTTGAACAAGGTTGTCTTTGAAGAAGCCAAGAAAAACAATGTGATAAGGGTTAAGGGAAAGAGTATAGAGATAGTCAAACTTGGCGTTCGTGTCGACGACCTCTTCGCCAAGCTCCAGATTCTGGGTGCGGTTGGCTACTACGACGGGGGACCCGAACTGGGCGTTCAAGCCAGCTTGGAGGGCATCAACGACAATGTGAAAAAGAAAATCGACGAGTGGGAGGAGAAAAGAAAGAGAGTGAACAAACAACTCATTCTCAAGCTGTATCGTGAGCGGCTGAAAGAGACGCAGCACATTCAGTGGTTTGACGCTGGCGAAATGTACAAGGAAATGGGAACCAAGGTCATCGGACAGTTCTGTTCTTTTCTGTCCTATCAGGCAAAACTCATCAAACCAGACAAGTACATCTTGGGTTTTGTCAACGTCCCCCCAGAGGTGCCAGCCTGGGGCATGCTGAAAGGTGAATTGGTCAAGGTTTCGGTTCGGGTGCCAAAGGGCTTGCACTCACTCATAGACCAAAGCAAGATGCTTGGTGCCGTTGACTTGCTCCGGAAGGCTTCGGAAGGCTTTGGAGTTGCTGACGGCCACAAGTACGCAGCCAACGTAGTCATTCCAGTGGACAAGAAGGAGATTCTCATAAAGAACGCTGACAAATTGGCACGTCTATAAACAAGATAACGTATAAATTAACTTATTTATGTCATAAAAATTGATATATCCGTGTATGTAGATTTGTTCTATCAGCGGATGTTCCAAGCATGCCACACGACGTTAAGGAAGAGTGCGGCGTCTTCGGTGCCCAAGATTTCGAGCAAAGCCAAGTGTTCCCGTTCATTTACTGGGGTCTGCGCGCCCAAAATCACAGAGGACATCAGTCGCACGGCATACTCACGTATAACGGAAACTTTCACGTTTACAAGGGCTTGGACCTCGTTCCAAAAATCAAAAAAAGAGACATCCAGACTTGGCTGGACAGATTGCCTGGAAGTGTGGGCATAGGAAACGTACGGTACACTACCTCCGGTGGAACCGACGAAGAGTCGTTAATGAAGGGCACTCAACCTGTCTTTTTAGAGGCTGAGAACAAGAGAATAGCCGTCTCATTCAACGGCAACGTGGTCAACAATGTTCCCTTGAAGCGGGAGATTCAAAACAAGTTTCCAAGTTTTAGTTATGAATGCGACGTTGAACTCATCGGCAGAAAACTTCTCATAAGTCTTATGGATGGAAAAGACCTGATTTCATCGGTGAAAACCTGTATGCACGATGTGGAGGGAGCCTTCTCAGTAGCTGGGATAACCCAAAACGGCGAGTTGTTCGCCTTCCGCGACCCATACGGCATAAAGCCGTTATGCTTTGGTCACAGCCTGAACAGAAACATGTGGGCTGTGTCGTCTGAAACCGTGGGTTTGGACATCAACGGTATTCAACATGATGCTGATGTGGAGCCAGGCGAACTCGTAGTGGCAACAAAGGATGGCTTTGCAAGAGAAGAAATCGTTCCATGCAGCAGAAAGGCGCTCTGCGCCTTCGAGTTCGCTTACTTTGCGAGGCCCGATTCTAAACTTGGAAACCGATTTGTTTACGAGGTAAGAGAAGAATTTGGAAGAAACTTGGTAAGAGAATACGGGGAATTCGCCAAGGACGCAGACGTTATTATTTCGATGCCTGAGACGGGCGACGACGTTGCTTATGGTCTTCACGAGGCAACTGGCTTGCGTTGGGAACGTTCTCTGCGTAGGCACAGGTACGTAACTGAGCGGGCGTTCATATTGTTACCAGAGGAGCGCTTTGCCACAATAGACCGCAAAATCAACGTTCTAGGAAAAAAAATCAGCGGAAAGAAAGTTCTGGTAACCGAGGACAGCATAGTCAGAGGCGACACCACAAAGGTAGTAGTTGAAAAACTGCGCAGAATGGGCGCCCGAAAAGTTTACTTATTCGTTACTTTTCCCCGCATAATCGGCCCTTGCTTCTACGGGATAGACATGGCAACCTACGGCGAATTGATAGGGTCAAGACATGACCCAGAAGAAATCGCTAACATCATTGGAGCAGACGCTGTTAACTATCAATCACCCGAAGGATTCGTCAAGTCGATAGGTTTGAGTGAAGACGAACTTTGCTTGGCTTGTGTGACCGGAAAGTACCCCACTCCGCTTGCTCAGAAAATCGCAGACGACATGAAGGAAAGGTTTCTAAAAGGCCATCAAGAAACCGGCAGAGTTTACGAAACGGCAAGCGTGGTGTGATGGAGAAAGTCGGCATTCTCGTAGTATCGTATGGTTCAAGAGAAGCTGCTCTGATAGACGCCTTCACTCGCAGCCAAGAATACAGAACCGAGATTTACGTGGTTGACAAGCAGAGAAACCCCTTCAACGTGAAAAGGGCTAAGGAGCATCTGGTGGTCTCAGACCTCAACATTGAAGACATATGCGAGTTTGCAAAAAAACGAAAAGACAAGATCGACTTCGGAATAGTGGGTCCTGAAAAGCCCATCATTGAAGGGGTAAGAGACTTGGTCGAAAAAAAGACACGCATCTCTGTGATATGTCCAACCAAGGAATACGCCATCGAAGCCAGCAAGGTTGCCCAGCGACGCCTCTTCCAAAAGGCTGTGCCTGAGGCAAACCCGAAGTTTAAAGTTTTTGACCCAAAAAACTACGAGAGTCTTGCCGCAGTCAAGAAAGACCTTTACGCTTGGCTGGACGAATCAAAAAATGAGGTTGCTGTCAAGCCTGACCATCCCGCGGTGGGAAAGGGTGTGGGTGTTTGGGGTGACCACTTCAGCACTCGGGAACAACTTTTCGAGCATTTCTTGGCAAACTATCAACAGGGTTCGGTGATTGTGGAAGAAAAGATAGAAGGCGAGGAATCTAGTTTTCAGGCGTTTTGTGATGGAAGGCATCTTGTGCCTTTGCCTGAGACGCGAGATTATAAAAGGGCGTTCGACGACGACAAGGGTCCTAACACTGGCGGAATGGGCTCCTACAAAGACTCGGGCGACACGTTACCATTTATGACAACCGCTGACAGAGACAAAGAAATCGAAATCGTCAACAAAGTTTTCAAAGAATTGCGGAAGAGAGCAGACAAGACTGATCTGCGCGGCATCCCGTTTTACGACGCTTTTATTCACTCAGGCAAGGGACCCAAACTTCTCGAGAACAACAGTCGACCAGGCGACCCAGAGATACAGAACCTGCTGCCCATCTTAAAGGATGATTTCGTAGATATCTGCTACAGAATCTTGGAAGGCAATCTGACTCGCGTGAACCTTGAAGAAGAGGCAACAGTGGTCACGTATAAGGCGCCACCCAACTACGGCGGATACGCCAACGCTTTTCCAGACCAAGTATATAAGGACGAAGTAAACAGTCCAGTTGATTTGAGTGAAGCTGAAAAACTGAGCACAAAACATGGGGACAACATACGTGTCTACCCGGGTTCGATGGAAATCAGAGACGATGGAAACACTTACGCATTGAGTTCCCGAGCCGTTTGTGTAGTTGGCATAGGAGACAGCATACAACCTGCCAGAGAAATCTCTCTAGAAGGCATCAAAGCCATCAAGGGCGGAGCGCTCTGGCACAGAAAAGACATCGCCTCACGAGCGCACATTGAAAAGAGCGTTAGGCACATGGAGAGGCTGAGGCTGCAAAAGTCATGAGGTCCTCAACGCAAAGAATATTTGTATCTGACTGTGAAGGCCCCATATCCAAAAACGACAACGCCTTTGAACTCACTAGCCATTTCATTCCAGATGGAAGCCGTTTCTTCACTCTGATAAGCAGGTATGACGACGTTCTGGCGGATGTTGTCAAGCGACCTGGCTATAAGGCTGGAGACACCTTGAAGCTCATACTTCCTTTCTTGAGGGCTTACGGAGCAACAAACCAAGCAATAACGAAGTATTCCTCTGAAAATATTCTGTTGGTTCCAGGTGCCACAGAAATGCTACGGTATGTTCGCAACCTCATGCCCTCCTTCATCGTCAGCACGAGTTACGAGCAATATATGCACGTTCTCTGCGAACTGATCGGTTTCCCATTTGACAATGTTTACTGCACAAGGCTCGACCTCGACAAATACAAAATCAGCGAAAAAGAAGCGAAGCAGCTGGAACACCTAATAAAAGAAATGGTCAAAATGCCTATTCCAGACATACCAAAAGGCGCCAAATCACTTGACGATTTTCCAAAAGTGTTAAAGAAAACTGTAGAAAGGCTGGATGAAATCTTCTGGCAAGAAGTATCAAACATGAACGTTGGCAGAATATTGCTGGAAGTCAATCCAATAGGTGGAGAGGAGAAGGCTCAAGCTGTGCAAGACATTGTTTCACGGTTCAAAGGTAGTCTACACAACGTCATCTACGTGGGCGACAGCATAACCGATGTTTCTGCCTTCAGACTCATACGAGACAGAGAAGGACTGACAGTCTCTTTTAACGGCAATGCCTACGCGGTTAGAGAGGCTGAAATCGCGGTTTTGTCTGAAGACGCTGTTGCAACAGCCCTTTTAGCCCATGCTTTCAACAAATTTGGAAAAAGGTTTGTGATGAAATTAGTTGAGGAATGGAAACCCTCAACCCTAGAGAAGTTTGGTCTCGCTCAGCCGTTAAAGAGACGCCTTTTCAGGTTGCACGAGAAGGGGCTTCTGAGAGTTGAGGCAGTCACTTCAAAGAACAGGGAGAGACTTATGAAACAAAGCTCTTCTTTTCGCCAGACCGTTCGAGGCGAAGCCATAGGAAAGCTGGGATAACAAATGGCGGAAATCGAGAACACATTCGCGGAAGCCTTCGACGGTCTCTACTGCAGAATCATCATCACTGCCAAAGACGAAACCGGACTGAAACGGGCTGCCTATGGATGCACAGCCTTGCCCATGGTGGTTGTCGGCAGAACCGAAGGCGGCGTCGAGAGGTGGCTGAATCCCAAACGGACACCAGACAAACGCGTGGGCGCCCTGGTGCAGTTTTGGGGCGCCCTCGACCAGTTAAAACCCTTCGAGGCATCTCTAAAAAAGTTCGTTAAAGAAGTTTCTTATCGAATCCGCCAAGAAATCCTCGTTGAGCCAACCACCTGCGTTTTCAACGCTTTGGACACTGACAAGAAGTTTGATGTCATGAACACTGTAGGGCATTGCGGAGACGGCTACGAATGGGAAGAAGAACACTATGGGCGGAGAGTCATCAGTATTCCACTAATGATGCCTGGGTTCAGAATAGAACGCTACTTGGGCTATGGAATCGGCGTTTCTGGCGGCAACCTATGGCTAATGTGTCGAGACGAAGACTCAGCCATCAAGGCGGCAGACAAAGCTCTTCAAGCCATTCACACGGTTGAGGGCGTCGTCACTCCGTTCGACATCTGCTCGGCTGGATCCAAACCCGAAACAAACTACCCCGAGATAGGACCAACCACAAATCATCCTTACTGTCCATCGCTGAAAGGTAAAATACCTGATTCAAAGGTTCCAGAAGGTGTGAACTCAATCCCAGAGATAGTCATAAACGGCGTGTCACTGGACGCTGTGAAAAAGGCGATGAAAGCCGCCATTTACGCTGTCAAAAACATGAATGGTGTGGTCAAGATATCCGCTGGCAACTACGGTGGAAAACTCGGCAAACACCGAATACACCTGCAAGAGTTGCTATAAATGAAATTCGCTGTCATCGGCTTCGGAGCGCTCAACGTGGACAAAATCTACCGAGTTCCAAAAATCGCCAGGGAAGAAGAGGAAACCTTCGTCTTCGATTTTCAGGAGGCGCCAGGCGGCTCGGCTGCAAACACTGTTGTGGGTTTGGCTAGACTCGGATTGAAAACGGGTTTCATAGGCAAGGTGGCAGACGATCACGAAGGACAACTCTTACTGAACGATTTCAAGAACGAAGGCGTCAACACAGATGGAATAGTTGTAACTAAGGAAGGAAGAAGCGGCGTCGTCTCTGCATACGTCGACGAAAAAGGACAAAGAGCTCTATACGTGCATCCCAGCGTCAATGATTCCCTGACATTTGAAGAAATCAACCTAGAATACGCCAAGCGAACAAACTTCTTGCACCTGACCTCGGTTGATGAAAAACCTTTTCAAGCCCAGAAAAAGCTGGTTGAAGAGTTACCCAATGTCAAAGTAAGTTTTGACCCAGGCGAAATATACGCTAGAAAGGGTTTGACAAAGCTAAAGCCCATCATTAAAAAAAGTTTTGTTGTTTTGCCCAGTGAAGGCGAGTTGAAGATGCTCACTGGAAAGGAGTGGAAAGAGGGCGCCAAGACGCTGCTCAAAGAAGGAGCATGCATAGTTGCTGTGAAACTGGGTGAACGAGGATGCTACGTAACAAACGGCAAAGAGGCGCACCTTGTTGAACCATATAAAGTGAAAGTAGTGGACACAACAGGTGCGGGTGATGCCTTCTGCGCTGGCTTTCTCTACGGGCTGGTTAAAGGCAAGGACTTATACAACTGTGGCAGACTCGGCAACTTTGTGGCGTCGCATTGCATCGCAAAAATCGGAGCCAGAACTGGACTTCCCAAACTATCCGAGATAAAGTGTTTCTAGAATTTTTTTGTCAAGTATTCGGTCATGGACTGAAATATTAGTTTTCCATCCCCGTACTTTGGAACACGCTCTCTCTTGGTCCAGTCTAGTAGTTGCCAACCGTAGTAGGCTCGTTCGGGATGGGGCATCAAGCCGAAGATGGTTCCAGTTGAGTCGCATATTCCCGCTATGTCATGAAAGGCGCCATTTGGGTTATCAGAATACTGACCCTCAGCATATTCACCTTGTTCCGTGCAGTACCTAAAAACAAGTTGGTCGTCGTCATAGAGTCTCTTCAAGTAGTCTTTCTCCCTTTGCATCTCAAACATAAATCTGCCCTCTGCGTGTGCAACTGGCATCATTAGCACTTCTCTCCTATGTACTTCTTGGGTGAAGACGCACTTGCCATGGTTTTCATGTCTCAAATGAACCCACATGCAACGATAACCAATAGGAACATTGGTGGCTAAAGCGACTTGAGGCAACGCACTTATACCATCAAACCCTGGCAACAAACCAGTCTCAACCAAAACCTGGAAGCCATTGCATATGCCAAGGATGGGTCTCTCTTCTTTAATGAACTGCTTTAGGTCTTTGCCCAGTTTGGCTACAATGCCTTTCGCAAGTATGGCTCCGGCACGCACGTAATCACCGTAGGAGAAACCGCCAGGAAAAACCAGCGCTGTGTACTCGAGAAGATTCTTCCTTCTGAATATGTCGTTTAGGTGCACGATTTCGGCTTTAACGCCTAAATCCTCTAGTGCTCGTTGGGTCTCTGCGTCGCAGTTTGTTCCTCCAACCCTCATAATACAAACCCTGATTTCTTCCAGCTTCACCGTTAGCCGCCTCCGAAGGTGCTTTTCCAAGCATTTCTGAGCTCTTCTACGCTGACGTCGACCAGTTTTTCATTTTTAAACCCGTACACACAAAAGCTGGGGTCATTACGCACCTCGCCAACCTTTGAGAAAGCTATGCCTTTCATCATTTCTTCAAAATCTTGTTTTCTTTTTTCTGGCACCTCAACTAGGAATCGGCTGTTTGACTCTGAGAAAAGGATGAAATCGTTTCTTCGCAGGCTTCTTGATTTTGGCACTTTCTTGAGCCAGAGGTCAATGCCGTAGCCCCCTGTGAAAGCCATTTCAGCCGCTGCAACTGCCAGGCCTCCTTCAGACAAGTCGTGGCAAGCCTTCACCCAACCCATGTCTATTGCCTTCACTATAGCGCTCACGATTTTCTTTGCTTGCACCATCCTGACCCTTGGCACACTTTTGCCCAAGAACTCCTTAAGCCTATAGTGCTCAGAACCGCCCAATTCGGGAAGCGTTTGCCCAACCAAGTAGACGGGGTTGCCCGGTTGTTTGAGGTCGACCGAAACTGCCTTTCTCACGTCTGGAATTAGACCTACTGCAGTAATTAGTAGAGTGGGTGTAACTGGTCCCATAGGCGACTCGTTGTAGAGGCTGTCCTTTCCAGAAATGAAGGGCGTTTCAAAGCCTTTGGCAAAATCGTAGCAGGCTTGGCAAGCTCTTACAAGTGAGCCTAGGCGGTCGGGTTTTTCAGGGTTGCCCCACGTGAAGTTGTCGAGTAGGGCTATTCTTCTGCCGCCCACTGCTGTGTTGTTCCTTATGGCTTCGTCGATGCTTGAGGCCGCCATCCAGTAGGGGTCGATTCTTCCATAGTTCGGGTTCATACCGCAAGAAACGACTATGCCTTTCCACGATTTGTTCAGGGGCTTAATGACGGCTGCGTCGTTTGGTCCAGCATATCTGCCTTGCAGAGGTTTTATGGCAGTGTTTCCCTTGACCTCATGGTCGTATGTGCGTATCACCGATTCTTTGCTGGCGACATTGGACGTAGAAAGAATCTGCAAGAGAGTGTTCGTAGGGTTTTCAGGTTCCTTAAAACTCGGTTCTTTAAGCGTGGGAGAGACCCATCGTGCCACTCGCTTTGCGGTTGGCGGCTCGAAAAGGAAGTTTATGTCGATTTCGGCTACCCTTTCACCTTGATAGTCTATTATGAGGATTTCGGTATCCGTAAATCTACCAATGGGTGTGGCTTCAACATCTTCCTGCTTGAAAACTTTCAAAACCTCAGGTAGATTTTCTCGGGGAACAGCCAGAAGCATTCGTTCCTGAGACTCTGAGACATAAATTTCCCACGGCGCCATTCCAGCATATTTCAACGGAACCTTATCCAACAGAACGAAGGCGCCACAATGTGAGTTGCGGGCTTTTTCTCCGACAGCTGAGGATAAGCCTCCTCCTCCGAGGTCGGTTATGCCTGAGGCGAGTCTTCTGTTCCTAACCTCAATTATGGCACGTTTCAGCTTTTCCTCCTCTATGGGGTTGGCTATCTGAACCGCTGGTCTCGAAACCTCTTCAGATTTCTCAGTAAGCTCAGCCGATGCAAATGTGACGCCGTGAATGCCATCGCGACCTGTCTTTCCACCGACTAGGAGAATCACGTCTTCAGGTTTGATGTCTTTTACGTACTTGCCCTTGGGCAGAAGCCCAACGCATCCACAGTAGACGATGACGTTGCCCACGTAGCTCTCGTCAAAGTATAGGGCGCCGTTGATTGTTGGAATTCCCATGTTGTTCCCGTAGCTGCCAATCCCAGCCACCACCCCGCTGTAGACATACTTTGGATGCTTCATTCCAGGCGGCAACTTTTCATAGTCGAAGTCTAACGGACCAAAACCTAGAACATCTGTGCATGCTATTGGGTCAGCCCAAACGCCCAGGATGTCTCTTATTACGCCTCCTGTGCCTGTTGCGGCTCCGCCGAAGGGCTCAACAGCCGATGGATGATTGTGTGTCTCCACTTTAGCGGCGATCGCAACGCCCTTGTCGAAGTCTATTATGCCTGCGTTGTCTTCGAAAACTGAAATGCACCATGAGTGATTGAGCTCTTTTGTTGCTTTGGCGATGTATGTCTTGAATAGACTTTTGATTTTTTTCTTGCCTAGGGTTATTTCTCCCTTGAAGGTCTTGTGAAAGCAGTGCTCCGACCAAGTTTGCCCTATCGTTTGAAGTTCAACGTCTGTTGGGTTTCGCCCCTTCTCGGAGAAGTATTTTTGAACCTTTTTCATCTCTTCTAAGTTCAAGCCGATTCCCTGTTCTGTGCTGATTTGGAGAAGCTGCTTATCGTTTGCATCCAGCAACTTTATTTCGAAGACGTCGAAGGGCAAAGGGCGTCTTTCATAGAGGCTCATTTCTCTTCCTCAATCTCAAAGCGGTAATTGTCTTTCACAGGATTAGCAAGCAAACGCTTGCACATTTCTTCTACGAGTCTTTTTGCGTCTGCCAAACTTTTTGTCTCTAGCGCAATCTCATAGACTTTGCTCACGCTAACAGACTTGACTGGATATTTGAGTTCCAAAAGAGCCCGCTTGGTCGTTTCGCCTTCAGGGTCAGAATGCCCAGGCTTAAGTCCAATCTCAACTTTTGCCCGATATCTCATGCAGACTAATCTCTTATACAAGTATTTATCAATTTTTGCAACAATTATATGTCAAATTTCGAAAAAGATGTTAATTTACTTGAACACTACAATCTTCTTGTCCTTGTGTTTTACAACGATTCTTTCCGAGTCTGTCACCTTGCCGATCTGCTCAGCTTCTGCCGCGTTTCGTTGGAGAACATCGATTGCTTCGTCTCTTGTTGAACTATCAACGACTACGGCGAAGCCCCAGCCCATGTTGAAGGTTTTGAACATCTCCTCGTCTGAAATGGTGCCATTAAGTTCCCTAGCGGTTTCTTGAATGAGTTTGAAAATCGGTTGGGGCTTGAAGTTGTTGAATTCAAATCCTATGCCCTTGTTGAAAGCCATGAGTCGGTCAAACTTTAGGTAGGCATCGCCTGTGATGTGCACGGCGCCCTTTATCTCACAGTTTTTGGCAAGATTCAACACTGGTTTGACGTATATTCTCATGGGTTCCAGAACTTCGTAAACGATTTCTCTGTCAAATCCGTTAGGAACTTCGTGTGTGTCGAATTTACCCCCCCATTGCTTAAACAAGACCTTTCTTGCAAGCGAAACGCCGTTGCTGTGAATACCAGAACTCCGCAAGCCTATCACGGCGTCTCTAGGCTTGATTTTATTTCCAAAAATTATGTTTTCACGTTGCACTGTGCCGATTGTTGCCAAGACCATGTCGAAGCCTTTGCCTTCAACCAGGCTCTTTATTACCTCTGGTACGTCGCCTATTTCACCACTTGGCACAACGCATTCGGATTCTGTTGCGCCTTTCACTATGCCCTTCATCAACTCTCTTACAAGGGCTGAGTTTGAAACTTGGGCGTGGATGTTGTCGGCAATTGCCAAGGGTTTGGCGCCAGAGCGGATGACATCATTCACTGCCAAGGCGACGCCGTCGATGCCTATTGTGTCGTATTTGTTGGCTAGCTGCGCTACAAGAACCTTGGTGCCTACACCTTCAATTACGAGGTCGAGGTAAAGGTCACTGTCTAACGGAAAGATGTTGCCGTAAGGAAGTTTGACAACCTTTCCTCGTCGACTGAATTTATATGTACGCTTGAGAAGAGCAAGGGCTTTCTTGGATTCCGCTCTAACCTTTCTGTCAACCCCTGCCTCAGCGTAGGTGAACCTCTTTGACACTTAATTTCACTTCATTAGGTTACAATGTAATGCAGTTTCTTTTCCCTATGCGCCCGCCTGATTTCTAGAGCAATGCGGTCACCCGTGCTCATGGTTCGCCCATACTTTGCGTTAGCGTATTGACTGCCCAATCCCATGTGAACGTTTGTTCCACCGCCGTGACGCAAAGCAACGTCCTGTGTGACTGGAATGTGCATGTACGGTTCAGCGCCTTCCGGAACGTCATACAGGCCATACTCCATGGCGGTTTTGGCCTCGTTGCCGCTGGTAAAGTCTACCTTAACCTTCGGATTCAATTCGTACTTGGAGACTCTGTCCCAAGTGATGAGGGTTTGTAGACACCAAGCGCCAATTATTCCTGGGGGTGCGTATTTTCTCATGGTTAACAAATAGGCGTCTGCGTATCGATGCATGTCTTTGAGCAGTGATTCCCTTAAACTCATCATGAGGTGGGCAGAGACTTCGAAGGAGGGCACTCTCCTTATTTTTTCTTGAACGTCTAAGGGCAGGCGTTTGACTCCATCGAGTATGGTTTCACGTCTTTCATCTATTGACAAGAATTGATTCGCCAAGCAAGTGCGCGCTTCCTTCAAGCTGACTTTGTACAGTTTGGCGTACCAGTCGTCGACGTCTCCCCATTCCTCTTCGGCGTCTAGAGGTGAGAAGAAGAAGTTGAAGTTGGCGTGTGGACCCAGAACGATCTGCTCTATCCGCGCTCTTCTCAGACCTTCCCTGCCGAGGGTTCCCGCTTTCACTTCCTTTTCCACTTTCTCTTCGAGGTCACGGGAGTCAGCCGCAAAGATGAATTCTCTCTCGAAGGCTCTTTGGGCGTGCTCCGCTTTTAACAACATGGGTTCATCTATGGGTTCTTTGAAGCGTATCCCACCTTTATGAACCTCATATTTGTACGATTTCGGGTAGGGTATGCCCGCCTTCTCCGCGAACCAGTAATAGTCTTTTTCGATTTCGCCTCGGTTTTCAACCTTCAATGCTATTCGCGAACCCAGTATTGGAAGTGGGAAATCGTTTTCTATGACGCTGCAGTTTTCGTCTCCGCCAACGTACACCGAAAACGCTCTGTTTGGAATCTGAAGGCATTCCAAATTGACGAGCTCTTCAACGTCTTTGACAATGTCGCTGTATTCTTTCAGGATTAGTATGGCGCTTCTCCAGTCACCATTCTTCTTTATGTCCGCTAGGTTGTCTGTAACTATCAGGTCTTTTCTAACCTGAAGCGGCAAGTCTTCTATTGTTTGATTAGATTTGCCGACCATGGGATTCTGCAGGTAGATTCGGGCTCTAGCGTACGTTGTGTAGATTATACTCCGTAAACCGTAGTTTCTTTGACCTTGCCAAGCATCCAAAGCAGAGTGGGAGCCCAAATTGAGACCAATGGGCTCTTTGTAAGATTTCACCATCTCTTGCATTTCCTCTCTTTGTACGACCATTAAACCACCTTTTCAAAGAAACTGTTAACTAAAAGCCAGCCTTTATTAATTTTTGCCATATAGAGCGCAAAATAACTTAGAATCTTCTCCCTGTGAGCCTTTCATAAGCTTCTATGTATTTTTTGGATGTTTCATTAACCACGTTAGGCGGCAGTTCTGGGGCTGGCGGTTGCTTGTTCCAGCCTATGCTCAAAAGGTAATCGCGCACGTATTGTTTATCATAGCTGAACTGTTCCTTTCCAACATCATATTTCGTTTGAGGCCAAAACCTCGACGAGTCTGGGGTGAGCAGCTCATCAATTAGTGTCAACTCTTTGTCGCAGAAGCCGAACTCAAACTTTGTGTCGGCGATTATTATGCCGTTAGCTTCAGCGCTGTTTGATGCCCGTTCATAAATTCGAAGGCAGATCTCTTCGATTTCTTCTGTTAATGCCTTGCCTATCTGTTTAGCAACGTCTTTTCTGGTTAATTCAATATCGTGGCCCACATCAGCCTTAGTTGTGGGCGTCAAAGTTGGATTTTTCAATTTCTCGGCTTGTTTTAAGCCTTTTGGCAAGCCCTTTTGTTTTCCTTTTTTGTAGTTTTCCCAGAGTGAGCCGTAAAGATAGCCTCTGACCACGAACTCGATTTTTATGGGTTCGGCTTTCTTGACCAAAACGGTTCTGGGGTCAACTATGTCTAATACATGGTTTGGAGTGATTTCTCGAGTTTCGTTAAACCAGTATGCGCTCAGTCGGTTCAGGGCTTCGCCCTTGAGCGGGATGCCGTTGGGTAAGACAACGTCGAAGGCTGAGATTCTGTCAGTTGAAACAATAAGCAGCTTGTCGTCTAGGTTGTAGATGTCCCTTACCTTTCCCCTCTTAAACAGCGGAAGGGGCAGACTGGTTTCTAACAAAACTTCATTAGGCATTACGTGTCCTCTGAGTGTTCAACATGTTCTCCGTGTTCCATGTGTTCAATTCGTTCTATGTGTTCTCTTTCAAGCTCGTGAGCCTCTTTTTCCCTTAATTCAGCGTCAGCCTTTGCCACCGCTTCCTTAACCTTCTCTTTATACCTCTGAAGGGCTTCCTTAAGTGAAGGGTTGGACAACGCAAGAATTTTTGCGGCAGCTAACGCAGCGTTCTCGGGCTCTGGAACAAGTGCAACTGCGACGCCTTTTGGTGTCATTATTGAGGAAAAGATTTTCGGGAGTCCGTGTTTTTCAATGTCTGGCGGACAAGCTATAACTGGATTTGTTGTGTAGCCTGCGACAACGCTTGATAGGGAGTCGGATAGCCCAGCGACGGTTATATATACAAGATTGTCCCCTGACTGCTGGTAGCCCTTCAAGTCAGCTAACAATTTTTCTGGGTGTCTGTGCGCTGATGTCACTCTGTATTCATATTTTATCGGAAAACGAGCCTCTACAAGAAAATCTCCTATACGGTGAGCGAAGGGCATGTCGTTGATTGAACCAAGTAGTATGACAATTTTTTGCGCCATTTCCATCAGTCATAGTCTTCTGTCACTCGATTTAAATGTATAGTGGCAGTTTTTTGTCACAAATTGAAACAAACTGGTGGTGCCAACCATTCTCAGGGCGGTTTCATGGAGAGAGACGCCTCATGCGCTATCATTTTTTGATCAAAAGCTATTTTGTCCACGATTTTTTCCACAAGGTCTTCTTTAGTAGCTAGTCTGCCAACTGTGTGATGCCTACCGTTTGTGATAGACGCTATGAGCTCGGTCACAGCGAAACCGTATGTTTCTCGTCCATAGAAATGCGGATTCGTGTTCACCACAACTGTGTATATTCCTTCTCTGTGAATCATCTTGGAAACAGACATGACGTCTTTAACCGCAAGGTCCTCATACTCTCGCACAGCGATTCCCACTTCAGTGTAGACGCGAATCTCTCCCGTCTCTAAGCTTCTAGTAAGAGGAACGTTTGCGCTTCCGTCGGTAATTATCACCATAACAGGTATTGTTGATCTGTCTCTGCGTTTGGCTTCTTTGAGTACTTCCCAAGCCTTGAGCATTCCAGCAGCCAAGGGAGTGAAGCCACTGATGCGAAGGCTCAGCAACTTGTTTGCAACCACGCGTAGGTTAGTTATTGGGTGCTGAGCTACTAAGGCTCCGGTGTCTTTGAGGGCTACTATGCCCACTCGGTCTCGATACCGGTATGCCTCTCCGTGCAGTTTCATTATGGCTTCTTTCACAGAGTCTATACTGAGTATCATGGAGCCGCTTAGGTCGATAACGAACATAATTGTCACTGGCGCCTTGTAAATCCTGAGTTTTTCCCGCACATCCTCTAAAGATATCTTTATTGCGGTTGCCAGCGGTGATTCCCGCCCTTTTTGCCTTCTAGCCGCTGCCCGGATGGTGGCTGGCAAATGAATGTCTTTAGGTTTGCCGATTGGAAACCGCCACGCAAGCGGACGACCTCGATGAATGGTTGTCACCGTCTCTGCTCTTTTACCGGCATAGCTTGAGGCGCCTTTTCTAGGTTTTTTAGCCTTCGAGAAGAGTTTAGAGGGAGAGAGAACAATACCCTTTATCTTGGTGAATAACGAGAATCCCTTAGATACTTTTGGAGGTGAACCTGCAGCCGAATTAACTGAGGGGATGCCCTTAGTCTTGGATAAAAAAAATTTCGTTTTCTCTGCAGTCTTCTCTACGATGGGTGATGCGCCTTTTAATACACCCTTTGTGGAAGGCGCGCCTTTCACCTCTTTTTTTAACCTTCTTGCAAGTCCAAATATCACTCCACCGAACATTCGGTTGATTGTGAGAAAAATCTTCGACAGTTTTAGGCGATATTTTAGACCTTTCTTTAATGCAGCCTCCTCCTTTTCACTTGTTTCACCGATCACCTTGAACAGCGCTTTGCCCTTTGCTTTTTCTTCACCCTTTCTTTTTTCAGAAGTTGCGACAGTTTTTGTTTCATTGAAGGCTTCAAACAAAGTTTTCTTGATTTCGTCGGGTGTGGCTGGCTCCAGGAAGCCACCTTCTCTTGTTCTGTGGCTTAGCGCGAGCTCAGACGCCACCAAGACGTCGTTCAAGGTGACCTCTGTTCTGTCTTCGAAAGCGGCTAACGTCGACGCAGCCTTGGCAATGACAATGTCAGGTCTCATTCCATCAACCTTTAGAGTTAGACATGTCTTGCACACAGCCTCGAGAAGATTGTCCGACATTTTCACTTCGGGTAGAACATTGCGAGCTTGAATTATCCTATTTCGAAGGTCCTCTTGGCTCGATTTGAAGTTTTCTAGAAACTGTTTCGGGTCGGCTTCAAACTCCATGTTTCTCCGGACCACTTCAATCCTGTCTTCCACCGACAAGATTCTTTCCACATTCATCGACAAAGGAAAGCGATCCAGCAGTTGAGGCCGGAGTTCTCCCTCCTCTGGGTTCATGGTTCCAATAAATATGAAGCGTGAAGGATGGCTAACGGAAATTCCTTCGCGCTCTACAACGTTCCAACCAGTGGCTGCAGCATCTAAGAGGTCGTCCGCAATGTGGTCAGGTAAAAGGTTGATTTCATCTACATACAGAATGTTTTGGTTTGCCTGAGCGAGGATCCCAGGTTCAAGTGCTTCGACGCCCAGCTTGATTGCTTTCTCTACGTCTAGGCTGCCCACAACACGATCTTCAGTGGCTCCTAACGGTAAGTCCACGACTGCCATTTCCCTCTCTTCTGTGGAAAGCCGGTCTTTTCTGGCGTATCTTTCGCTGCATTTAGGGCACATGTTCGAGGGGTCATTTGGATTGCAGCTAAACGGGCAGTCTTTCATAACTGTTATTTTAGGCAGAATGTCCACCAATGCTCGCACCAGAGTAGTTTTCCCAGAACCCTTAGGTCCTCGTATCAAGACGCCGCCTATCTTAGGATTGATGGCGTTGATGAGTATTGCAAGCTTCAGTTTGTCGAGGTCGATAAGGGCGGAGAAAGGGAAAACTATTCTTCGCTGCATTCACTCAAGCCTCTATTACTTGAAGGGTGAAAGATGATAAAATCAGTTTCGTTTATCTTGAGTTCTCTTCGTAGTAGTTTCTAATGTTAAGTTTCATCTTCTCTTCTTGGCGCTTAGCAATTATCCAGTCTTTGTACCCAGCTGCTATACCCCAACTGAAAATCACCATTAGGGTTGCTATGCCCCTTAATTCTTGTGGCAGAGCTAAAATGATTGATAGTACAATGAATGGTCCAATGGCAACCGCACTTATACAAAAAATCGTGATCCATAGCCATTTGTTAAAGAGAAGCCAGCCCAGAGGAAACTTCATTCAAGCACCTACATTTATTATGCTAGGAATAGATATTAATTATTTTTTATAATCTGTTCTAGAAGCTCTTAGTTTCACCTCCAAAGCGCATCTTAACATTACTTGTTTTCACTTATATTCAATGAATACAACGACATCATGGAGAGGGTTCACTTTTGGGTTTCTTCAGTATTACGTAGACAATGGTGAAGATGCCTGCAATTAGAAAAGACAGAAACACAAAACTCAGAGCTAAAGCCATCGCACCAGCAATAGAAGAATAATAGAACTTAGGCAGATAAGGTCGTACAAAAATAGACCACCAAACCTGATAGATAGTGAAAACTAAAAATACGGATACATACCAGCTTGAAATGAAAAATTCCCAAGCTTTCAATTTCACCCTGAATTTTCCATAGATTCCAACTGAGATGGCTACTGGGAAGAGAGAAAGAGGTAGAACAACTAGAACCAACGTATTCATTAAGTATTCCAAATTTAAAAATGCATAGATATGGGGTGTTGTAATACGCAACCAGATAAACCAGATGATGCCTGTTGTTACATAGGAAATTACGAGGCTCTTAATGAAAAATTCCAAGAGCTTGGCAGGCTTCTTCTCCCTTAACACCAGAGTCCATATGATAAGAGCAATTGCACCTAGTAGCAGTAGCTGCCCCGTCCAATCCCACACTCTCTTAGCCAAGATCAACCAAATCGTGATCAGCAAAATTGTGAACCCAACAGCCAAATTCAGTTTATACTTCTCAATCATAGCTTTTTCACAGTCAGCTTTCATTTTCAAGTTGTATAAATAATTTAATTTCATCCACGCATCATAATAAATCACTTTTTTCTCGGTTACTTCTATCTAAATATAAATGTTTTAAAGCGCCAGATAGAAAATGAGAAAAGTTATAGCAGAGCCAAAGAAACCAAGAATAGTAAAAGGTGATGTTTCAACAAGCATTGGAGATGGAACAGATGAGTCAAGAATGGAAGGTCTACAACTTATTTGTAAGCTCTCCAAATATGTTTCAAGAATTAATTGATGCCATTAGCTCTTTTGCAGAGACGCTTATAAAGAAAGGAGATCTGGTCGGGTTCTATTATAATTGCTACCATATTCCCCTAAAGATGCCAGCTCATGTAAGGTTTGGTTTCTACAAACTAAGAGATGAGCAAAAAATGAGGGAAAAAATAGCAGAATTGGAAAGGCAAAGAAAGATAACGAAGGTGGAACTTACTGAGCCAGATCTAAGCAAGGCAGATGAAGTTGCAATAGACAAAATTAAGCTGACTGCTCGCAAAATAACTGCACTTGTAAAGGCAGATTTTAAGAAGCCAATAACAATTCAACAAGCGTACTACCTAATCCATTTGTCAATGAATCCTCTCTTTGGCTATATTGCGGAAAGAGAGATTTACTTGAGCTTGACCCAGGCTATGGAAAAGGCCATAAGGGGACATCATCTTTTGCCTAAAGACAAATGGTTATCTTTCTTGGATGTCTAGGCATAACTTCAGTATCTATTACTGATTTTTCCTTCATAATTGTTAATAACAACATTTACATGGCTGTAAACTCGGTGAAAAAGTCTATGACTGACTATGTAGATAGAGGATTGAAGAAACTGGGAATAACGATTTCAAAGCCTGTCTTAGCTATACTATGCATCATTTTCGGCATACTGGTTATACTATTTCCAAATCTTCTCGTTTGGATAGTCGGACTGTTTCTGGGTAATTCAAGGAATACTCTTGCTGACAGACTTCCTAGAACTCAAAAAATAACTACGCGCCCGATGCTAGGTATTCGTTTTCGATGAAGAATGTTGTCTATAGAATATCCAACCCAGCGCGAGTGGCAGGTAACCACAGCTAACTGCAGCTGGCGTTCCAGCCTTCAGGTAATTTAGCCGATGGCGTGTGCATCAATAATTTAAGGAGAGATCTTCTAGATATGTTTGTGAGCTTATGCCGAAAAGAAGAAAGAAGGCTAAGAAGGGTATGCCTATGAGTTCTTACATCACTATGCCCCACTACGCTCATTATTTTCCAATACAAGTAGACATAATCAAGCGGATGAAATCAAAAAAGCAAAGAAAGAAAAAATAGCTTCATCATTCTTCTGTTGTTCGTTTTCTACATTCCATAATTCTTTGAAACCTCAGAGTTAAAGGACAAGGTTTTAGATTTGCGGTGCTGTTTTAATGTGATTCAAAAGGCTGAGGATGTATGCGACACTCTCTAGCGTTTACCATTGGAAAGGGCACTTTTCTTGGTCTGGGCTCGTTTGAATTCATGACCTTCATGAGACGGGGCGTTTTCTACACTTTTATGATCTACTACCTGTACGATTTGTTGGGCAGAGTCACCATTGTAGCCATGCTGGGCACTTTCACAATGGTTGCTTCCACGCTGGGGCAGAATTTTCTCTGGGGAAGAATCTCTGACCGCCACAGATTGCGAACTCCATTGATAGTTGTAGGTGAGATAACTGCTGGAATAGCCTACATCCTAGTGTTTCTCCTTCACAAGTCGCTTCTAGATGTAAGCAGCGGCGCCGCAGCGGGCATGACCATTATTACAGGACTTTCTATTCTGGAATTTTTCTGGTCTATGTCCGATGTGGGTTGGGCAGCCCTCGTCACTGATATTACGACCCCTGAGATGAGAGGGGGGTTCATCGGCACCATCAACTTCATATCGTCTGTTGGTCGAATGACCGGCGTCGTCACGGCTGGTTTCCTTTACGAGGACGGGTTAGGCTTTCGCCAAGGAACAATATTCTACGCAGTGACTGCTATGTTACTCGCGGGCGCTGCAATCATGTGGATCGCTTCGAGGTCCCTCAAATCTGCAACTCATCTGCCTTTTGAAGGAAGAAGCGAATTTAGAGGCAACAGTGCCGTCAAGACGCCTGAGAATGCGGTTCATGTTAACTTGGAGAACCAGCGAGTCTTCTTGTGGTTTCTTGTCGCTCTTTCAATCATTGTTTTGGGCGCATCCTCCATTAACCAGGTTTTCTTGCTTTTTCTCAAACTTCCCGAGGGACTCAACGCAACCGATGAGCAAGTCAGCCTCGTGGTGACAGCTTGGACCTTGGGCGGAATGACAGCCAGCGTTCTCTCAGGGAAACTCGCCGACAAAACAGGAAGAGCAAGAATAATCTTGATCGGCTTGCTCTTAGCGGTTGCAACACTTCTCTTCTACGGAATCGTGCCCAACGTGGGATTAATGGCGCTAGCACACGGAATAAACGGCGTTTCTTTTATGACCCTTCAAACAGCAGGCTTCGCATTAGCAGGTGACATCATACCAGAGTATCGAAGAGGGCGTCTGCTAAGTCGATACAACGCTGTCATGGCGTTGAGTTGGGGACCCGCAGGACTGCTGATAGGCGGACCAATCGCAGACATTCAAACAGGAGTTTTAGGAATTTCAAGGCACACTGCTTACATCAACGCGTTCATTGCGGCTTCTGTCTTAATCTCGATTGGAGCCGTCGTGTTCCTGACGAGGGTGAAAAGGCTAGGAGAAACGTCTTACAGGTCCTTGTAGCGGTTTAGCTCCCAATCAGTTATACTTCGTTGAAACTCGTTCCATTCTGTTGTCTTAATCTCCAGATACTTGTTGAAAGCGTGTTCTCCAAGGGTTTCCCTCATCAACTTGCTTCTTCTAAACTCTTCTATGGCTTCGCCCAGATCCGCGGGCAGGGTTTTTATGTAGAACCTCGCTAGTTTTCGGTCGTCAAATCCATAAACGTCCTCTTCCACCGGGTCAGGTGGCTTAGTTTTCTCCTCTATCCCTTTTAAGCCCGCAGCAAGCATAACCGCGAATGCTAAATAAGGGTTGCAGCTTGGATCGGGACACCGAAGTTCGAGACGGGTTGACTTTTCTCTTCCTTCACTGTATTTTGGAACCCTAATCAGCGCTGAGCGGTTGCGTTGGCCCCAGCAAACGTAGACAGGTGCCTCATAACCGCGCACCAGACGCTTGTAACTGTTGACCGTAGGGTTTACGATGGCTGCCATCTCTCGGATGTGTTCGAGCTGGCCTCCCATGAAATGGTAAGCAACGTGCGACAGCCGATATTTGTCCTTCTTGTCGTAGAACAGGTTTCGTCCGTTCTTGTCAAACAGTGACTGATGAGTGTGCATTCCACTTCCGTTTATGCCGTATTTGGGTTTGGGCATAAAAGTGGCGTATAGACCTTTACTGTTGGCCACTGTTTTTATAGCTTGTTTTAGGATCATGACGTTGTCTGCGTTAATTAGGGCGTCGTTGTATTCGAAGTCTATTTCATGCTGACTCGGCGCAACCTCATGATGAGTCATTTCAACGTGTATGCCCAGTTTTTCCAGAGTAGAGACTATCATGGCGCGTATGTCAGTGGCTAGGTCTTGTGGGGAAAAGTCGAAGTAGCTGGCTGTGTCATGAAGAACCCCTCCTTCTTTCGATTTGAACAAGAAGAATTCAATTTCAGGTCCAACATCGTAGGCGTAACCATTTTCCCTCGCCTTTTCCATCACTCTCTTTAAAATGTATCTTGGATCACCTGCAAATGGTGTTTTTTCGGGCTCGTGGACGTCGCATATTATTCTTGCCACGTTCTTTTCGTCTCGTGGCCAAGGTAAGAGCAGGTAGGTGTATGTGTCTGGCAAGAGAAGCATGTCGCTTTCGTGGATTCTTGTGAAGCCTTGAACCGAGGAGCCGTCAAACCATTTTCCATGCTCGAGACAGTCTGGCAACTCTCTGGGTGAAACAGTGACGCTCTTTAACCGACCAGACAAGTCGGAGAACATCAGATCAACAAATTCTACCTTCTGTTGCTTCACCTTCTCAATGACTTTGGTTTTTTCCATCATGGCATCTCCATCGAATTGAGAGGCACCTAAAACTAGTGCAAACTTGTCTTACTGATTCACAACCAGCACTTAAAGGTTTTTTACAAGTTCTATGTTACGCACCTTGAGACGAAAGGATGTAAAGAACTTTTTAAAGCGAAACTTGATGCGTTATGTTTTTTACTGTTTTTACTGCGCGATATTGGCAGTATATTTCGTGATTTCCTCTTTTTTATCTTGACTGGTCTTGTTTTGACATGGTTGCCTTTTTGGCTCTATGTTGTTTTTTTATTTTGTAGCCTCTCTACCTAGAGGGGAGGTCTATGTTGGTTTAGCAAAAACTATATTGTGTTCTTTGGCATTAGTGGTTAATGACGATGTGTAGAGGCCGGCGGATGCTTTGGCTGAAGTCTACGTGAACGTGCGCAGGTTCGGTCAGTTTGTGGTTTTAGCCACGTGTGACTGTGAATTGTTGGGCAGGGTTCTGCGGAATGGGAAGATTGTTTTTGAGGTTCGGGAGGAATTCTATAAGGGGCATAAGGTTTCTGTTGAGGAAGCCATAGAATTGTGTAAGCAGTCATCTATCGTCAACATGGTTGGTCACTGCATAGTTGAAAGGGCTGTTAAAGAGGGACTGATTCATCCTGAAGCCATTCTGAAGATTAAAGGTGTGCCCCATGCCCAAATAGTCAAAATGTGACCGATTAATCTTTTCTAGTCTAACATGCTTTCTCTCTTGTTTTTTTGTTAGACCCAATAAGAGAGAGCGTCTACACCAGTCTAACCATAGTTCTTGCCTTTCATTACTGTTGGATGCGAGGTTGACATCTTCGAAGGTCCAGCAGGCGTGTTATTTTTAAAAAAGACTATCTATGACAATCTGGTCAATCCAAAATGGGGTCTTTTTTTCTCCAGTTCTTTTATGATAAACTTTAGTCTTCTAGTTATAGGCATGTCTGTAACGTCATGTAGGGATGTTGCCCTTTTGCCGAGGATTACTGAATACAATGCATACTCCCTGATTTCATTTGGTTGATAATCAAGAGGTTTGTACGCCTTAAGAAATATCCCGAAAGGTTCATAATTCTTTAACACTGTTATTTGGAAGTCTGAGAATATTTTTCTTATGTCTTTAATTTCGTATCTCCAAAAGTCAAAAGGAAATGCGTGGTACGTGAAACCTATTGACGGTGCCGTGATATATATGTAACCTCCCTTCTTCAGAACCTCCTTCATATTCTCTATCACAAGCCTCCAGTCCTTTACGTGTTCTATTACATTAGCGCAAATTACTGCGTCAAAAGATTCAGAGCCGAAATACTCGACAAGTTTCTCGGCTGTCAAGAGAATATCAACGTATTTACCCGCTTCTATATCAATTCCCGTATACTCTCTTGGTTTTAGCCATTTCTCTATGAATGGTCTAACGCTGCCGTTAACATATCTGCTTCCTACTTCTAGAACTCTCTTATTCTTTATCTCACTCTCTTTCATATTTTCAATGAAAACTTCCATTGCATATGTATTCAAATTTCGTCACCTAAAACGAAACTACATCTTTTACTATTCTGGAACGATTCACGAAAAGAAGTCTAAGGAATTAAACGGTTATGAATTTGGAATATGTATTTTTGTTAAAACTTTTCTTTAAGTTCTTGCTTCGTGCGTCTCAGCTGAGCGAATGTGAGTTCGCCTTGCATGGCAGTTTGCTATCTTTTTCCTATTTTAGTGTTCAACTTGCGGTAACATTTATTCTTAAGATATTTAAGTGAGACCTGTTGTTTCTTTTGTAGCAAAAGCATTGAGGTGGCTGTTTGGGTAAGAGGAAGGTCGTAAGCGAAGAAGTAATTCACGACATGGTATTACCGGTCGCAAACGACGTTCTGTGCGTAGCCGTGAAATTGCTCGGCTTCGACAGAGTCATGGTCAAGTGTCAGGATGGTCACGAACGCTTATGCAGGATTAGGGGCAAAATGAAACGCAGGGTTTGGATAAGAGAAGGCGACATTGTCTTGGTTTCTCCTTGGGACTTTCAATCTGGAAGCCGAGGAGATGTTATCTGGCGTTACACAAGGGGTCAGGCTGAGTGGCTGAGAAAAAACGGTTACCTCAGCATCTAAAACGGGAGGCTGCCAGTGTCTTATCGAAAGCGAGTCGACAAAAAACTCCTACGCAGGGAAAAGCGTTATGAAACCGAACGGCTGATGAGGGAAAAACGAAGCGAAGAATACGAAGCCTTAGAAGAAGTTTTCGACCGCTCCACCCTCATGACTATTTATGACTTTTTGAACAAGGGCACAATAGACGAAATCTACGGAGCGGTTAAAGCTGGAAAAGAATCCAAACTCTACTTGGGAAAAGACGAAAACGGCAACCTTCTAGCCATCAAAATCTTCTTGACAATCTCAGCTGAGTTCCGACGAGGCATGATACCCTACATAGAAGGCGACCCCCGCTTCAAAAAAGTCAAAAGAGACTCACGCTCACTCGTCTACGCTTGGGCTCAAAAAGAATTCAAAAACCTTCAAGAAGCCACCAGAGCCAGCGTCCGAGTGCCCAAACCTATGGCCGTTAAAAACAACGTGTTGATCATGGAGTTCATAGGTGAGAACGGAGTCAGCGCCCCATTGCTAAGAGAGACACAACTCACAAATCCTGAGCGGCTCTATGAACGCCTGCTGTCCAACGTGAAAAAACTCTATCGAAAGGCCAAACTGGTGCACGGCGACCTGAGCGAATACAACGTGATGATTCGGAAGGGTCAACTCATAATATTCGATGTTTCACAAGCGGTTCCCCTAGAGCATCCTATGGCAGACCAGTTTCTGCGTCGAGACCTCAACAACATAAATTACTATTTTAAAAGGCTAGGTGTGAAAGTGTATTCGGCTGAAGAAACATACAGGAGGGTGACGGGTGTCGAGGCCTAGCACGTTCGTAAGGATTCCTAAAGACCGCATAGGCGCTTTGGTGGGGCCCAAGGGACGCGTGAAAGAATACATCCAGAAGCAGCTGGGGGTAGAGGTGGGCATAGACAGTGAGACTGGAGATGTCACGTTGACACTGTCGCCCAACGTTGAAGACCCGTCTGTTCTCTTTCGCGCAAAAGAGGTGGTGACAGCCATAGGGAGAGGCTTCGCCCCTAACCGCACCTTTCGATTGCTCCGCGACGAAGACGCCTTGCTAGAAGTCATTGATTTAAGAGGGATTTTTGGAAGGTCACTGTCTGAGTTGGAACGCATCAAAGGGAGAATCATCGGACAGGAGGGTAAAACCAGAAGAATAATCGAGGAGTTGACCGACGCCGAAGTCTCTGTGTACGGGCACACCATTTCGATTATTGCAGACCCCGAAGAAATGGATATAGCCCGAGAAGCCATACAAATGCTACTCCAAGGAAGACAACACAGCTCAGTGTACCGATTTCTCCACAGAAAAAGACGCGAACTGAAGAAAAAGAAACTAGAACTCTGGGAAAAACCACCAGAAGGGCTGGAAAAATAGGAAAACACAAAATTACAATACCGCATTATTATGTTGCTGGAGGAACCTCGGCTTGGCTGAAACCTTTGAAGAAATAAGCGCTGCCGACTTTTTCTACCGCAACCGCGATATAGCAGGTTTTACCAATCCAGCGCGAGCCGTATTCTCCTCCATGCGAGAACTGGTTGAAAACTCGTTGGATGCAGCCGATTTATCAGACGTGCCCCCAGACATTTATGTTAGGCTCTCATACGAAGATGAGGAAAAGTTTGAGAGCGAACAAGGGGCGGAAAAGACACCTGTCGGCGAAGGAGAGGGAGAAGCAGAGACTTTTGAAACTGGCGTCTATAAACTCCGGGTTATAGACAATGGTTCAGGTGTGCCTGCGCGTCATATTCCTGCGGCCTTCGGTCAAGTGTTGTTCGGTTCCAAATACAAGCTGAGACAGACAAGAGGAACCTTCGGATTAGGCGGAACCATGGCTATCTTGTATGGGCAGATAACCACACACAAACCCGCCTACGTTATTTCCAGCACCGGCAAGTCCAAGGTTTACGCCTACAAACTGATGGTGGACATTCAACGAAACCGCCCCATCATCTTAGACCGCAAGATCCTATTGAACAAGGAAGGCTGGCGTGGAACAATCGTTGACTTTAGCCTCGAAGGCGACTACAGCAAAGCGATGCCGCGAATTCTGGAATACTTGAAACAGACTGCTCTGGTCACGCCTTATGCCAACATCATTTTTGTCGACCCAAAGGGACGCATGTACCGTTTCACCCGAGCCACAAAAAAGATGCCGCCTCCGCCTAAGGAAACTAAGCCTCACCCCTACGGAGTTGACGTGGAAACCATCCAGCGCCTCGTCCGCGTCACGCCGTACCGCAACATGGTGGACTTCATGCGAAATCACTTCCACCGAGTCGGCGAGGTGACGGCGCACAAATTCCTCGAGTCTGCTGGCATCAGCGAAACCAGGGACCCACGAAAACTAAAGCCAGACGAAACTGTTCGCTTGGTGCACATGATGAAACGCTTCAACGGCTTCCTATCACCCGACGCCAGTTGCCTTTCTCCACTAGGAGAAGAACTGCTCAAGACTGGGATTCTGAAGGAACTCAAGCCCGAGTTTATAGCCGTGCGTCAGCGTCCTCCAGCCACTTATTCGGGGCATCCGTTTATTGTGGAAGCCGCCATCGCCTACGGTGGAGAAATTCCAAAGAAAAACGACTTCGTCTTGTACAGGTTTGCCAACAGAATCCCCCTTCTATACGATGAAGCCAGCGACGTAAGTTGGAAGATTATCAAGTCAATGAACTGGCGAAGATACAAGGTGACGCCAGATCTGCCCATCGCTGTTTTAGTTCACTTGTGCAGCACTAAGGTTCCGTACAAAACCGTGGGTAAAGAATTCATTGCTGACAGACCAGAAGTCAAAAGAGAAATCCTCAACGGAATCCGTGAAGCCGCCCGCGAACTGCAACACTTTCTAACCAAGCGGGAACACGTGGAAAGAGAGCGAAAAAGGTTGTCCACATTTTCGAAATACTTGCCCAAAATCGCGCAGTTTTCAACCGAGCTGGCTGGAAAGAAAAAGCCGCCAGACATATCAAAGTTATTAAGAACGGTGAGGAAAAATGAAGAAGCGGACTAGAAGCTTAGCCATAGAGAGGAAGAAAGGGGTTATTACCAACCTAGCAAATTTTGGCAGCACCCTCTATGACCAAATGGACAGCGGCACGTTCCCGTGGACAAAGATGCCCAGCCGCTCCATAGAGAACATATACTACAACACTGAACTGCGTCAATACGTCTTAGGAGATAAAACCGTGCGACGAAGCGCTCGCAACATACGCCACATCCGCCCCTTCACACAACTGGTTTGGGCAGCTTACTTCTCTAGTGAACTTGCCAAGCAAAGGAAAACTTCGACCCTCCGAGACGTCTATTATTCAGCTCAGGCTTACGATGTAGCCTTCAAAGATCAATCTGAATCTAATAACGTAATAACCGACTTGGAAACCGTTGCCAACTTCGCCCGTGAAGATTTCAACGTCTTCCCTGAAGAACGGTCAGCCGTTTTCGGCGACTTAACCATTGAGTACACGGTTCCTGGCTACGAGGGCAAACGTCTAAACCTGACATCGCATCCAGACGGCGTTATGATAGGCCCAGCGCTCACATCAGCCGAATTTGTAAAGACAAGCGCTGACAAGGTGATAGCCATCGAGAAGGGCGGCCTCTTCACACGATTCATCGAGGAAGAGGTGCACAAAAAGTACAACTCATTGCTCGTTTTGACTGCTGGGCAGGCGCCCAGAGCCACGCGCCATTTCATTCATAGGCTCAACAGGGAACTTGACCTGCCAGTTTACGTCTTCACCGACGGTGATCCATGGGGGATGCACATCGCTATGGTGATTATTTCTGGCTCAGCAAACGCGGCTCATCTGCGGGAGTTGACCACTCCTGACGCCAAGTGGAGTGGTGTCTGGGCTACTGACATTGTAGATTACAATTTACCGAGCGATTCTTTAACTGACATAGATGTTAAGCGACTTTATGAGTTGCAGAAAGACCCCAGATACGAAGGCGAACTTTGGCAGAGGGAGATCAAGACGTTTTTAAGGATTAGGAAGAAAGCCGAGCAGGAGGCATTCAGTCGGTATGGGCTCACCTACATTGTCGACGAATACCTGCCTGCCAAGCTGGAGGCTTCTTAAACAAAGTTAAAATATGGCTTAATCAAACCTATCTAAGCCAAAAAAATGGAGTTCCTCGGAAACATGAGCAAGGAAGCGCCAGTCGGCTTACCAATTATGGAAAAACTCATGGGTTTGCTAATCATCGCCGTGGGCGGGCTCTGGTTTTATGTCACGTACACCAACATGGGAAACACGGAAAGCTTGTTTGTGATTTTTTTGGGTTTGGCTGTGGCGCTGATGGCCTTGGGCGTAGTTTTGCTGATATCTAAGTTTGATTGAAAAAAACTTTTAGATAGCGACTATCTCGTCGATTTTGCCAACCATGAAATCCCAGTGTTCTACAGCTATTCCGCCAATTGCTCCAGGTGTAATTCCGCCCAATATTTTGTTTGTTCCTGTGGCTATGTGTACGCCCTTCATCTTTTCGTCTATGAGACCGTTGCCCGTTGTTTTTTCAAAGTCTAATACCGGGTTGATGCCTATGCCCAATTCAGCTATGGTCCTCTGGGCTTCATAAACAGGCTTTTTAGCTTCTGTTTCAGGTTTAGCCAGACCCGTATAATAGAGAAGTGCTTCTTCGCTTTTTGTTGCTGTGGCTTCCACAACTCGCCCGTTTTTGAACACAACGTGGACGTCTTCCATCGTTCCTCGCTCTGTCACCTGCGGTATTCTAGTGCAGAATTCGCCGTTGACGCTGTCTTCGATTGGCGCCGTGCATATCTCCCCAGGCGGAATGTTGGTGATTCTTTCGAAAAACTTACCGTAGAGTGGTTTTTCTCCTACTGTTCCAACATCCTTGAAGATGGGTCTGTTCGTCAACTTCATTGTTAGATTGACAGGGTAATTTCCTTTCCTAATAATTCGGATGGTCTTGCCTCGGTAAGCCTCTCCTAAGATTTTCACATATCCTGTTTTTTCTATCTCCCTTTCCAGCTCACTTTTGGTGACGCCCATCGCTCTGTAAAGTATCGGTTCCCACTCAGAAAGCGACAACCCGAGCCTCTTGGCCTCATGCGCCACCGGGAACCCTAGGATGTCGCGAGACTTTATCTCGCCTCTCTCGGTTTTTTCAGTCAGTTCAGACAGTCCCTTGTTGGCTGCTTCGGAGAAGATTTTTACGGCTTCCCTCTCTGCCTTGTTGGGTTCAGCGCGTGGAGTGGCGTACGGAACCACCCAGTGTTGCGCAAAATCAACCAGAGCCTTATACTGGCCAACGATTTTTTCCAGTGACTTTCGTTTGGCTAAGGCTGTCAACAGTTTGTTCAACAAGGGAGGGTCACCGATCAGGCTGTACACTATGCATGTTTGATAGCCCAGTTTTTCGAGCACATAACCCATTTCAACCGCCAATGGCAGAGCGTCTGGTCGAGAATTTATTGCAACTCTTTCTCCTTTCTCATAGGTGCCGTTGTTGGCAATTATGGTTTTCAGGGTTGTTTCTATTCTCGAACTAACATGCTCGGGCTCTAGTCTGAAGAGGGTTGGTTCACCTTTCCGCCATTTAGGAAGCAACCCGTCCTTAATGAAATGGGTTAGCTCGCTTCTTGAACAGGTCGGAAATTCTTGAATTGACATGGACGCTTTTTTATGCTGACGTTGATTTAAGACTTTCCGAAATTGTTTTTCTTTGTCTTTATTAATCTACTCCTCCAGAGAGCGGAAACGTTTTCAGATGTTCTAGAAGGCGACAAGATTTCAGCAAACATAAATAAAGTCCAAAAAGCGCTGTAAGTTTAGCGTGCACACCCGTGCATCAGTTTGATTCGTGTTATACTCCACAAGCCGACGTCTTATTTTTAGTTTAAAAAGGAATTAATACAGAATTATTTCAAGTGTTAGAAGGTGAACATTTGGATGAATACTGAAGAGATTATGGAGTTGAGTTTGAAGCTTTCAGGACTGAAAGAAGTTCCAGAAGACAGCGCCATATACGTAAGCGGAGACAACATCAGAAACATTCTGTTTGGCATAGACGCTGGGATTCCAGAACTTTTGCTTGCGAAACAGTTAGGTTACGACGCTTTGATTGCTCATCATCCCCAGGGCGGAACGGCGTATATAAACTTCCATCAAGTCTTCAAAATGCACGTTCAACAAATGGTTGCGGCTGGACTTCCAATTGAAGAAGCAGAAACCGCGGTTAAGAGGCGCCTTGAAGAACTCGAGGTGGAAATGCACACACGAAACTATGGTCACACAGTTGATGTTGCAAAGCTCTTGAAAATATACTACATGAACATACACAGGCCATTAGACGAGATTGGAAGAAAGAAAATGACAGAAAAAATCAACAGCAGAATCACAAAAAACTCTACAGTTCAAGACGTGGTCTACGCTTTAAAGGAATTTCCTGAATTCAAAAACGCAGTTACGCAGATCAAGATTCGACTTGGAAAGGCTCAAAACCCAGCGGGAAAAGTTGCTGTGTCGTTTGGTGCTGGAACGAATGGTGGTTATGAAATCGCCAAAACATACTTTAAACACGGCATCGGAACGGTCTTATACGCTCACATCAACCCAGCAGACTTGGAAAAACTGAAAGCCGAAAACATAGTCGGAAACCTCTTGGTCCTTGGACACATCGCAAGCGACTCTTTGGGCATAAACACTCTGATTCAGGAACTTGAAAAAAGAGGCGCTTCTGTAACAAGAATCGGAATCATTCCAAGTTAAGAAAAGAATTCGGTATGATACGATGTTGGCGCCGCCGGTCGGACTTGAACCGACGACCAACTGGTTAACAGCCTCAGCCTTCCACTGCGTTAGAAGTCAGCTGCTACTACCGTGCTGAGCTACGGCGGCGTTGTGACGCGCTGTTATTTTGAACAGCCTTCAGCCGTATTTAAGTTTACTCGATGTCTAAGAGAAAAACGCAAACATGCACTAAAAGACTAGGCCAGTTATGTTACCCGCAGACTCAGTCTTTTTACGCCTCGATTGTGAGAAGCCATGTTTTCTTCTCTTGATACGAGAAAGCGACGATGACGACGATTTTTCCCATAGAATTAGTCAAGTTCTCAGGGGAACTTCTGAGATTTCAAAACTTAAATTTAACAAATGATGTCTCTTTTTGAAGGGGTGGTCGGATGGTTGGGGTCGATCTTTACGATGTGGAAGCTTCGTTTTACGATGAAGTCCATGATTATGTGGAGGACATTCCGTTGTATGAGGAATATGCCAAGGCGGTTGGCGGGCTTGTTCTTGAGTGTGGAGTTGGCACTGGGAGGGTATCAATTCCGTTGGCTAGAGCAGGCGTCAGCGTTGTTGGGATCGACATCAATGAAAAGATGCTGGCCATCGCAAGTGAAAAACTCTCTAAAGAGCCTCCAGACGTCCAAAGGCGAGTTAAACTCGTGAAGGCGGATATGCGGAATTTCAAGCTCGAAGAACGGTTTTCACTTTGCATCATTCCATTTAACACGTTTCTGCACATGCTTACGGTGGAGGACCAGGAAGCCACATTCAAGGCGGTTCATCGGCATCTCTTGCCAAAAGGACTGCTTATCGTTTCGGTGTTCAATCCTGATTTGACACGTCCTCAAAACGTGGTTAGACTGGAAAGGGTGAAGCAGGTGAAAGATGAATTGGTCATGCGTTTCTTTACGCAGAGCTTTGATTTTCCAAGCCAAACAACATCTGTGCAGTATATTTATGATTTCGTCAAATCCGATGGTTCGCTGAGAAGACTTGTGACACCGTTAAAGATACGTTACGTATTCTACGACGAAATGCGTCAACTGTTAACCCGCACCGGATACGAAACAGAAAGCGTGTACGGAGACGAGAAAAAATCTCCTTTCCAATCGAACAGTCGCTTAATGATTTTCGTGGCACGAAAGGCTGAGCCCAAGCAACAGCCGTAAAATTGGCTTGGATTTGTTCTACGTTTCTGCTTTGGCTAATAGTTCCCTTGCGTTTTTGAGTGCCATTTTGTAGGCAACAAACGCTGTGACAACGGCTATGACTGCGCTTACCACAACCCCTTGATAAGGATCCAACACTGGTTGCTGAGCCCCAAAAGGAACGAGGCGTGTAAACGCATAAGGGATGAGGGGTACCAGTATCAATAGGGCAACCAAAAAGCATGCGACTAGATTGATCAATGCCCATTCGGTCCGTATCATTCTGGGTCGCGGCAGCTCTGTGAAGTCGGCTCCTCTTACGCCGTTTGCCAGCGACAAGGCTCCTAAGGCAAACACCAAGAGAAGGGACTCGACCAACCCTACTATTATGGCTCTAACAGACGGTTGAAAAACTGCAACCCCGACTATTCCGGTCACTGCTGTGACTAGAGCTGAAAAGAAAACTATGAAAAAATATTTGCTTTTCACGAGGCTTTCAGCCGAGATTGGAGAGGAATAGATGCGCCATATGGCTCCTCCTTCTTCGCCGATCATTAGGTTGCCCAGACTTACGGACATTATAGTGCTTGGCATAAGGAAAACCAATGCAAACAAGTAGAGAGACGCTTGCGTAGGCGCTGGTTGACCCGTTGCACCAAGAGACTGCATCAGTGGGACTAGAATGGTCACGATTGGCACCACGAAAATGAACATTAACTCTCGTCGACGTGTGAAAGACTTTAAGTCCTTCCTTATCAACGCGGCCTCAACTGTTGAAAAGCCCAGTCTGCCCAAGAGGCCTGTTCGAGGAGCGTAGACCCCGCGAGAAACCGTGATGGCTGGAGGTTCGTAGAATCCGAATCTTCTGTTAAGTATCACAGCTGCGTAGAACAGACTCAAAATGAATGAGAGAGATAGGCTCAAAAAGATGAATGCATGCATAAGCAACCCGTTCATCAGAGAGTATAGGGTCATTCCTAACCACACAAAAGGTACAAACCACACTGCGCTCTGAGCAGAAGCAACTGTTTGCACAAAAGCGACGGCTCCAACGCCAGACGTGATTGAGAAGTAGATAATGTAAAAAACTAAAAAGAAGAGCAACGACCCCACAAACCTCACCCAAACAGCTGCTCGACCCGTGGACTTGTAAACAGCGCCAATAAACCTGACCTGCAAGATTCTGAAAATCTCTGTGATGGCGCTTGCCATAAACGCGCTCGCCAAAAGGGCAAGGAAAGTTGAGACAGAGTAAGCAACTTGTTCCATGAAGATAGAAACCGAAATGATAGCTGAACCAATGAATACAATCGAAATCAGGGGAAAGCCCAAAAGGTTGGCCATTATAGACGCTAACGTGTGCTCCTCCCACGTTATAGGCAACCAGTAGGGCGCTTGGACAGAAAACTTTACGCCGCTTCGCTGAATCTGCTGCATCATTGTGAAGACCAAACTGTAAATCAGAACCATCGTTGGCAGAGAGAGGAAGAGGTTCAGCAAGCCCTGCTGAAACAGCGTCTGTAACTGTGGGTCTACAACTGAAATCGCACCATAAAAGAGTCCGGCAAGAACTCCGACTACAAGACCGACGGTGAGAGCTCCACCGTAGAGCAGGTACTTGAAGAGTTTGCTCTCCGTGTACCTTGTCAGTCTTCGTCCTCGGATGAGTCTGCCCGACTTCATGTCAACACGGATGAGGTGAGCCACGTTCTTCCAGTTCATTTTAGGAGTTCCTCAACCACCGCTCTGATGTCGCCCGTGCCCGTGAGCTTCAAGAAAATGTCTTCCAAGCCTGAGTCTGGCATGCTTGCCCTTTGCCTCAACTCGTCCATGGTGCCCAATGCCAACAGCCTTCCCCGGTACATGATGGCTATGCGGTCACATAATGCCTGAGCTATCTCCAAGACGTGAGTCGACAATAGGGTAGTCACCCCTTGCGCCTTCAATTTGTGGAGAAGGTCCTTGACTATTCTCGCAGACCTAGGGTCTAGGCCGCTGAGCGGCTCGTCTAAAATCAACAGTTTGGGTCTGTGCAGAAAGGCTGAAATCAATGCCACTTTCTGCTTCATTCCTTGAGAGTAACCACTTATCATGTCGCCCTCTCTGCCCTCGAGTTCGAGCGCCTTCAGGTGTTCGTTGATTCGCGCTCTTTTCTCCTCGGTTTTCATGCCGTAAATGTCACCTATGAAATCCAAGTATTCGAGTCCAGTCAGAAACTCGTACAGACGCGGCGACTCAGGAACATAACCCACCTGTCGCTTCACAGCAACCGAATCTCTTTGCACGTCTATTCCAAGGACGTTAACTGACCCAGCGTCTGGCTGAACCATACCCAAAAGCATCTTCAGTGTGGTTGACTTACCCGAGCCGTTTGGCCCTAAAAGACCGAACACCTCGCCTGGTTTAACGTTCAAATCAACGTTGTCGACGGCTAAAATCTCGCTGTACCGTTTGACAACGCCCTTCAATTCCACCGCAGACGTGTAGTTCATGGTCATGGCAACCACCATTGGCAACAGAGAACTTGAAAGATATTTAAGTGTTAATCCCCGCTTGTTGGAGAAAATCTGGCAGAGAGTTTATGTCTCTGATGATGAGGTCGGGTTTCTGTTTCTCCAACTCCTCACGGCTGAAAAGTCCTGAGACGACAGCTATGGTCTTTGCCCCAGCAGCCTTGCCGCCTTGGATGTCTACTATGGAGTCTCCGACTATGGCGCATTCTTGAATTTTGACCCTTAGTCTTTCTGCGGCTTTTAAAAAGGCGTCTGGAAACGGTTTAGGCTTCTTCACGTCAAGCGTCGTGACCACGGTCCTGAAGTGTTTCATGAGCTTCAAGCGTCGGAGTTCCTCTACAACTTGCTCTCTCAAAACGTAGCGGGACGTTATCAACGCCAAGGAAAAATTCTTTGACAGCGTCTTTAAGGTTTCCTTGGCTTTAGGGAACAGTTTGCTTTTGATTTGGACATTCAAGTAGTAGGCTTCAAGGTACGCGGGTAGAAATCGTTCTTCCACTCCCTGAGCGACATGAAATCTTGCAAACAAGTCGTCTATCGGAAGGTCTTGCTCCAACCGTCTGGCGACCTCAAAAGCAATTTCATCATCGTCACGATCAAGTCCAAGGGCAGCGAATCCTGCTCGTCCAGCCTCTCTGTAGGCTTCGGTGGAGTCGACCAATGTGCCGTCTAAATCAATTAGCAGAGCTTTGACCCTAAGCCTCTTGCGTTTAGCCATCACGTACGCTTCCTCATCGGCAGGTTCAAATAGCCTTTTTCAAATAGTTGTTTGCCAAAAAGTATATAAAACATAGGAAAGTGGATTAAAGGCAAATCCAAACGAGGAAGCAGGCGATGGCTAGAAAAGCAAGGATTCGCTTGACCAGCACCGACTTCAAGAAGCTAGAGGAGGTTTGTGGTGAACTTAGAGCCATCGCTGAGAAAACAGGCGTCAAAATGACTGGACCTGTTCCTTTGCCCACTAAGCATCTGCGTGTTCCCGTGCTCAAGACTCCGTGTGGAGAGGGCACCCAAACCTGGGACAAGTGGGAGATGCGTATCCACAAGCGGCTGATAGACATAGATGCAGAAGAACGGGTCATGCGTCGAATTATGAGGATTCGTGTGCCTGAAGAAGTCTACGTGAGCATCGAACTCTTGTAAGGATTTTATGGTTCGCGCATTACAGACTAAAAGCATAGTTAAATGTGAGAGCAGTCAATGCGATTGACAGAACGAAGGCTACACCCCAAACTACCTTGTTCCACTCGAAAATCTTCCAACCGTCCAGAATGCCTATTGGTATAAGATTAACCAAAGCTATCCAAGCGTTAAATGCAGCGCTCAGCATGGCTACAAAGAAAAACGGCGACCTCAGAAGCTCCCCAAACAGAGAGGCAAGGGCAAAAGAAACTAACGACAGCACAATATTTGTTAACGGACCCGCCACAGCAGTTTTTCCCACAACTTCTCTGCTCGCATTGCCAGCAATCATCACAGCGCCAGGTGAAATGAATTTTATAGGAGAAACCACCGAGAGCAAGGTCAAAAGAGCGCCAAGCAGGAACAACCGAAACTCAGCCCACAATCCATAGTACTGAGCCACCAGTTTGTGAGCGATTTCATGGAGGAGAAACACAGAAACAAACATCAGCGCAAGAACCCCCAAGATGACTAGATTGCTGTACCAGCGACTAATTCTGAATATGGATAGTCCAACTCCCATAACAAGCAGCGCGCTTACGGTCAAGTGTCTGACTTCGGTGCGGCTGAACCGAAACCGTGTTGACCGTGAAGGTGTGTAAGTGACCCTGTACTCGAATGGCGCTTCCGCGCGTGGAGCCCTCGCTTTTTCAGACATTGGACAGGCATGGTTTTCAGGCAGCCTGTGTTCACCGCAGAAGAAACCTTGACAGTACTGACATCTGAAGGGGAGGGCTTCGTCTCTTCCGCAGTGCTGGCACTTCACTGTTGACTCCAACTCGATGGTTTATTGAACCTTTCTCATGAAACCTTCTATTATAAATGTTTAGCCTTTTGATGTGTTTTACCCTTTAAATTCCATTCTTCGGTTGAGAACTTGTCTCTGCGCAGTTCTTGGGCTAGTTTTTGTTCGTACGTGGTGAGCGATTCCTCTCGAAGTTGCACTTTAAGAACCCTTTCAAATCCTTTCACTAAAGCCTGGCAGGCTTTCTCTTTGGACACCGCTTTTCCAAGCTCCTTTTTGATGGACGTCAACCTTTCTTGGGCCACACACGCCACGTCTGCGATGGTTTTCGCCCATGGAACCCGCAGAAACGTGAACATCTTCTCGAGGTCAGCGTCTAAAAGAAACGTTCCGTGTTGAAGAAGCACACCGCCCTTGTGAAACTGTGCGCTTCCTGAGATTTTCTTTCCGTGAATGGCTATATTTGGGCAGTTTTTTGGGTCGCCTGGGTTGAAGTCTGCGTTTACGCCTAGAATTTTGGCTGCTTCTATCAGTCCGTTGCATATGGTGTTGTAGGCTTGAATCACGTCGGAGGTTCCGAAATCTTCTTCTCTAGCTACGACGCTGTAGGTGATTTCTCCTTGACTGTCGTGGTAGACAGTTCCTCCGCCAGTAATTCTTCTGACAATGTCAACACCTGTTCTTTGGCAGTTGTCCACTTGAACTTCGTTGTAGACGTCTTGGAAACGCCCAACTGAAACCGCTGAGGGCTTCCACTGGTATAGGCGCAGCGTGTTAGGGACCAAACCCTTGATGCGAGCGGTCACTATAGCTTCGTCAACCGCCATATTGTTGAAGGCGTCGTTTACCTCCAACTTCAGTAGTCGCCACAGAGTCATTCTTCTTTCACTTCGCAGCTCTGACTGTTGTCCATGTCGGTCAAGAAATATATTTTAAACGGTTTCTGAACTTGTTAACCTTTACTGAAGAAACCTGATTCCAAGCTCCTTCAAGTTTCTGAGTTGCTCATTCCTTCTTGCGACTTTGTTACAAGCCTTCTCTCCGTTCACACCTCCTTCGGAAGAGAGGTCTCTCAAACGTACTCGCTCTCGCACAAACATAGACGCAACACATATGAGGCAGAGCCTTCAACACCTATGCTTCTTCACGGAGGAAAAACGTTGCAGATTGAGAAAGTAATCGAAGACACAGCCGTCAATCTTCTGAGACTGGCTGTGGTGCAACTGCCAACAGACGTGAAAGAGGCAATTTACAATGCTTACCGCGAAGAAACAAGCGAGGCTGGAAAGGTTCAACTCGAAGCCATAGTCAAAGACATAGAACTGGCTGAGAAGGAAAACACACCAATGTGCCAAGACACAGGCGTCATCATATTTTATGTTAAGGCAGGCGCCCAAGCAAAGGGCTTGGACCAAATCGAAGCCGCACTCATAAACGCCACAAAAAGAGCAACCAAAGAAGTGCCTCTTCGCCCCAACGCAGTCGACCCGTTCACAGGGAAGAACACAGGCGACAACACTGGACGCTTTTTACCATATATAAACTGGGAAATCACATCAGGAGACTTCGTTGAAATCACAGCTTTTCCAAAAGGCGGCGGCTCAGAAAACGTCTGCACCTTAGGCATGATAACACCAGGCGAAGGCGTAAAGGGCTTAAAGAAATTCGTTATTGACGCTGTTATCAAAGCGGGAGCCATGCCATGTCCACCAACCATCCTAGGAGTGGCTGTGGGTGGAGGCGTCGACATAGCCATGAAGCTGGCAAAAGCCGCGGTGCTCAGACCACTGAATCAACCCAATCCAAATCCCGAACTAGCCAAGCTTGAGAAAGAACTTTACGAAGCCGCGAATTCAACGGGCATTGGACCAATGGGACTCGGCGGCAAGTTCACGGTTCTCGGCGTCAACGTAGAATACGCGCATCGACATCCCGCGTCCTATCCGGTGGCGGTTGCGTTTCAGTGCTGGGCAGCAAGGAGAGCCACAGCTAGGGTTCACCCAGACGGAAGAGTTGAATACTTAACCCACAAAGTGAAGTGAGGTGAAAAACAAATTGACTGTTTTCAAACTCAAAACCCCGATTTCTGAGGGAGACATCCGCAAGCTAAGGGTAAACGATGTCCTCTACGTAACGGGTACCATAGTCACCGCTCGAGACGCAGCCCACAAAAAGGCACTGGAACAATTCAAGCAAGGCAAACCATTACCCGTCAACCTAGAAGGCCTGGCGGTTTTCCACTGCGGACCCATCGTAAAGAAAGAAGATGACAAATGGATAGTGGTCGCCGCAGGTCCAACAACCAGCACGCGCATGGACCAGTTTGAAGACGAGTTCATCAAAGCCTTCAAGGTGCGCGTGGTCATAGGCAAGGGCGGAATGGGCAAAAAAACAACAGACGCCATGCAAAAATACGGCGCAATTTACGGCGCCTTCACAGGTGGAGCAGGCGTCTTAGCCGCTAAAGCCATAAAGAACGTCAAAACTGTCGAGTGGCTTCAAGACCTAGGCATGCCTGAAGCATTGTGGATTTTCGAAGTTGAAGAGTTCGGCCCCTTAACCGTTGCAATTGATTCACACGGGAACAACCTTTTTGAAGAAGTCAAAAGGAAGGCAGAAGAAAGCCGAATAAAGATTTATGAAATGCTGGGTGCATAACACAAGTTCCATCAAAATCATCAGGAATGGTGAAAAAATGTCTTATGAAACCATTGAAACAGACGTTTTGGTCATAGGCGCAGGCGGGGCTGGCAGCAGAGCCGCCATAGAAGCAACAAACCACAACGTTCACGTCACCCTTCTCAGCAAGGAGTTGCTCGGCAAGGCTCACACCTGTATGGCTGAGGGCGGATACAACGCGCCTCTGGCAAACGTAGATCCGGCTGACAACTGGCAAGTTCACTTCAAAGACACGGTCATCGGTGGCGCTTGGCTCAACAATCAGAAGCTTGTTGAAATCCTGGTTAAAGAAGCCGGCGACCGCATATTCGACTTAGAAGAGTACGGCGCAGTTTTCGACCGAACACCAGAGGGCAAAATCATGCAGCGTCCGTTTGGCAAACAAACATATCGAAGGACATGTTACGCTGCAGACCGAACAGGTCATGAACTCATGGCGACGTTGGTTGAGGAGGTACGCCGCAGAGACATCGATGTACTCGACGAGATTTTCGTCACCAATCTTCTGACAAACGAAGGTAGAGTTGCAGGAGCCGTTGCAATAGACTACAAAACAGGCGATTTTCTGGTTTTCAGAGCCAAAGCTGTTGTATTAGCCAGTGGCGGAGCGGGACGACTCTACAAGATTACCACAAACGCGGCTCAGGACACAGGTGACGGTTTCGCAACTGCATATCGAATCGGCGCTAACCTAGTCGACATGGAGATGGTGCAGTTTCACCCAACTGGCATGGTTTACCCAGAGTCTCATCGAGGGCAACTCGTAACCGAGGCTGTCCGAGGCGAAGGTGGACTTCTCTTCAACATTAAAAAGGAGCGTTTCATGCAGCGTTACGAGCCTAAACTCATGGAGTTGGCTGGAAGAGACGTTGTTGCACGCTCTATTGCTACCGAGATCCTTGAGGGAAGAGGCACGCCACGGGGCGGTGTCTACTTGGAGGTCTCGCATTTACCTGCGAATGTGATTGAAGAACGCTTGCCATCCATGCTTAAACAGTTCTTAGACGTAGGCAAAGACATTAGGAAGGAACCGATGCAGGTTGCTCCAACAGCACACCATTTCATGGGCGGAGTCATGATAAATGAAAACGCTGAAACAAACATTCAAGGCTTGTATGCAGCCGGTGAAATAACAGGTGGAGTCCATGGTGGGAACCGCCTAGGCGGAAACGCCCTTGCCGACACTCAAGTGTTCGGTAAGCGGACTGGAGAAAACGCTTCAAAGCACGCCCTAAAAAATACCATGTTGCCAGTCGACAGAAAACAGATTACCCGCGAAATAAGACGCGTGAAAAGGTTCTTGAGGAATAAAGAGGGTGTACGGCCAGTTGAAATCAAGGGCAAACTCACCAGCCTGATGTGGGACAAAGTGGGCATTTTCAGAACTGGCAAAGAGATTCAAGAAGCCATAGTCGAGATTGAACGCATAAAGGAGAAAGAACTCCCCTTCCTCTACGTCATGGACAACAAGACACGATACAACCGTGAATGGATAGAAGCTTTAGAGATAGAAAACATGGTGACAGTTGCTGAAATGGTTGCAAAAGCATCATTTATGAGGGAAGAAAGCCGAGGTGCACACTTCCGCCGCGACTTTCCGAAAACCGACAACCAAAACTGGTTTGTCAACATTGTGGTCAAACAAGAACGAGGCAGAATGGCGTTTGAAAAGATGCCAGTTGTAACGACCATGATGAGGCCGGAGGGACTTTAAATGTCAGAAGTTATACACGCTAAGGTTTTTCGTTATAATCCAGACGTTGACGAGACTCCTCACTTTGAAACATACGATGTTCCATATGTAGAGGGCATGGTCGTTCTCGACGTTCTACACCACATATACGAGAAGTTTGACGGCTCCTTCGCCTACCGCTGGGCTTGCAGAGCCGGACAATGCGGCTCCTGCGCTGTTATAATTAATGGCAAGCCCCGTGTTGCTTGTCGAACAAAAGTTGAGAAAGGCAAATCGCTAACAATTGCGCCTCTCCTGCAGTTTCCAGTTGTGAAAGACCTTGTTGTAGACTTGGAAAGAGGTCTAAGAAGAATCACACGAATACGACCTTATGTTGAAAGAGTCAAGAGCCCATCCAGACCCGAAATTATAACAAAAGAGGCTATAGAACCGATAAAAGAAGTCCGTGAATGCATAGAATGCTGGTCATGCATATCGGCTTGTCCCGCGGTGGCCGAGGCTTGGCAAGAATTCTCTGGTCCCATGTATCACGCCAAACTAGCCCGGCTCGAATTCGACGAAAGAGACGTAGAAGACCGTGTAAAAATGGCTTTCTTAGACGGACTATACAAATGCACGACTTGCAGAGCCTGCGTGGAAGTTTGCCCAAAAGAGATAGACATTCCTGGAAAAGCCATCGAAAAAATGAGGGCAATAGCCGCAAAAACTGGACTCGGACCCCTGCTAGGGCATAAAGAGTACGTAACAAGGGCAATCACGTCAGGTAGGTCAATAGACAAGTTAGGGACCTCTCTGTTAGAAATGGTACAAACCGGCTATGTTGCCAGAGTAAAAGAACCCACAGACACTGTGGGATATTTTCCAGGCTGCCTAACCGATTACAGACTTCAGGAACTGGGCAATGCTATCCTAGAGGTTCTCACAAAAAACAACATAGAGGTCATCGTGCCTTCTGAATTCACTTGTTGTGGTTCTCCTCTTATAAGAACCGGCATGGTTGATGAAGCCCGTGAAAAATTGGCACCTAAAAACGTTAGAATATTTGAGGAATTAGGCGTCAAGACGGTTGTCACAGGTTGTCCAGGATGCGCCATGACCATAAAGCTGAACTATCCCGAACTGATTGGAAGAAAACTTGGATTTGAGACGCTGCATGTATCGGAGTATTTGGCTAAAAGCGTCAACCTAAACGTTAATGAAATGAAACCAATCAACGTCAAGGCTACGTTCCATAATCCCTGCCACCTAAACAGAGGGCTAAACGCGCCTGACGATTTAAAAAATGTTCTAGGCAAGATTCCTGGCGTTCATATAGTGGAAATGGAACAATCGGACAGATGCTGCGGCGCTGGCGGAGGAGTGCGCGCTGGCGAACGACCTATATCAATGATGATGGCTCGACGCAAGGGCGAGTTCATAATAAATTCTGGAGCCGAAGCCTGCGTTACTCAGTGCCCCTTCTGCTACATTCAAATTCAAGACATATTGAAGCAACTGGGTTACCAGCAAATCAAGTTGTACGACCTAGCAGACTTGTTAGCAATGTCCTACAAGTAGAGCGTTAAACAATAAGGCGCGTGAAAAAAAACGCACTGGAACTCCAAAACAAAAAGCGTCATTCCATGCCTTCGGGAAAAATCTCAGGTGGTGGCGGCGGGACCGTGGGCTTCAACTTGGACCTTTGTTTTTCTCTGTAGAGCACATATGAAATGATTCCTAGTAAGGCAGCTATTGTTAAAATCGTCAACAGAGGAGCCAAATCAGCTATTATTATGGCGAGTTGAAGAAGACTGGTGCCGCTTTCCGTGTCACCCCGCCTGAAACTGAGCAAAGCCTGCCGGTAGAAGAACTCAGCCAAGGATTTGTAGGGTTGAAACACTGGGCTAACCGCTGCTATGGCTCTCTGAGTCTCAAAAATCTTGTCTCTTATTTCAGGAGAAGTGTACAGGTCAATGACGCTGAAGCCCCAGTCTTGCATGGTAAAAGCCACGGAAGCGTTTGCAGCTCTGCTCAAGTAGAGAGTAAGAATATCGATGCTGTCGACATCTGCGCCTCGGATTAGTTCAAAAAAACGTTTGTAGTAGTTTAGTTCACCGTAGTCCAGCGCTAAGCGGCTCACAACAAAATAAGCGGCTACATAATAATTCCCAACATTGGTCGGCGAGTACGATGGACTCCAATTCTGTAAGGGAATCGGTTTCAAGGAACCAAAGTTTTCTCCCCCAAGTTGTTGAATGAGTTGGGATGCGCTTTGTTCAAGTCTGCTCTTCTCTTGTTTGGCTCCTTCATAGCCAAGTTTCTCAACCGAGGTGACGCTGGCGTACTCTGCCATGCCTTCGTGAAACCATAGGAAATCGTTGGGTGAAAGCCCAGCCTTGATTAGGAAGTGATGCACCAGTTCGTGTGCTGCTATGACCTCAATTGTGCCGTTTATTGCACGTATGAAAAATATGTTTATGTTTATTGTTCCAGCCCCTGCCTGGGTGAATGGTGTAAAACCGCCCACTGAAAGAAACTCTTCGAAGTCTGGAAGAAAGAATTGCACGCCAACAGGGGGAGTGAGAGCGACATTAAATAGGCCAGTATAATCGTTATAAATCTTATCGTAAAGGTTCAGAACGCTAGAAGCGTATGTTTCATATCTCTTCGCTGCATTAAAAGTGAAAACCTTGTTTGCGCTCTCAAGCGTAGTGTATTCGGTGGGAATATTTGTTGTGAATTCTATTTGTAGTCTAAGCAGCTTCGCAGAAAGATCAAAAAAGACTTTATGCGCATCAACTCGTGTCGGTTGGTAAGTTCCGCTTTCGTATGTTGGTTGGTAACGCTCCCAAATAGCGATAGCGTTCTTGGAGTTCACTGTCAGGCTCGAATCGAAGACGACTTCTGTTGTCGCACTACTTTTGGGATAGTCAAAACCTACCAGAGGCGAGAAGAATATCCCCCGCTCTTCGATCATAAGGGCGCCATAATCCATGCTAAACTCAATTGTCATATTGAAAATGCCGTTTGATTGATAAGTAAATGAATAAGCTTGATAAAAGTACTGACTTACACCCACAAATTCCTTAGTGTCAAAAAGACCGCGTGGCTCAATTGTCCCACTAATGACGTTTGGTGTACTGTTCCAAGTCTTTGGCACAATAACCCATGAGGAGCTCCTAGAATCAGTGCTTTGGAAGTTTATCACGGTGGTAGTTGCGCCTTCTCGATCAACTGTGAACCTGTAAAGAAAAGAAGAGCTCGGAGAGGCTGTTACTTCAAAGGTTGAAAAGCTGGAGGCTAAAGACACAACGACGATTAGAAGTAGCAAAAATGCGGTAGACCCTGATAAACCCTTTTTATCTCGCATGCTGGAGTCGCTCGACGTAATGTAAACTCAATTTGTTTCACTTAAATTGTTTGTTTTCGAGAACCGAAGTCTGGTCACAACTTTTTTCACGATTCTCGAAGGCGCGTCCGTTCTAACTGCCTTAGTGTTGAAATGAGTTGCAACGGCTTGAAAGCCCGCCTTTCTCAATTCGCGGGTTATCTTAGACATAGGGGGAATGGGCAGGTTGAATCTGTCGCAGATTTTATCAATCACATAGTATGTTATTGGTGCCTTGGACTCTTCAATGACTAAAGAAAGCATCTTGAAAATTTTTTCACCAAGACGCAGAGTTCTATCCTTTACTTCTTTTCTGGTTTGAACACAAAATCTTTTATCCCAAATTTCGCCCAGCCACAAAGGACCCGCAGCATGTAGTCTTGAGCCGCATTCGGGGCAGTTCCTAATTACAAGAGGAACTATCCCTTTAGTGGTTTCACGGTGGAAACACTGGAAACAATGAAGAATGCATCCCATGGCTCGAACGTTTTTGTCGGCTTCCTTCGCCCCGTAACTCAAAATGGCATATGTTCTAACGTGATTATAGGCACTGTAACTGAAAGGTGGGTGTATTCCAACATCGTGTTTCGCCGCTGTCATAGCCAAGCAACCGATTAAGAGTCGAAGGGCGAGTTCGTGGCAATAATCGGTTCGTAAGGGTTTGCCGCCGTATTTTCTGACGCAAGCCTTGGGATGAACTCCGCACAAGGGAGCCATATCTGTGGCTGTCAACGCCAGCAAACCGCCGTCGCGTAAGGCTCTGACGGCTGAATCCATGTAAGGTGATGGAGAACCGAAGGGGTCAACATCCACGTAGTCAAATCTTTTGCGAGGTGCCGCATACTTGCTCAGAAGAAGATTTGCGTCTTCATTCGAGACTTCAACTCGCTTAGCCACTTTGTTGCTTTTCACGTTGAACTGTGCGAGTTTGACTGCCTCAGGGTTGATGTCGTTTATCACAACTTTACGGACGCCTTTAACCTCCTTTGCGATTCTGATGCCTCGGACGCCGCATCCTGTCAATGGTTCACAGGCGGAAATCTTTCTCTTGACCATTCTTTGATAGGTTTGCAGAGCCAAAACCGCGAGGTCTCGGTTCAACTCCATGAGAGGGTTGTAGAAAACAGGAGCCTTTGATGGAGCGTACTCCCATGGTTCTTTAACAAAGGTCTCAAGCTTGGGCACTAACACCTTAACCGCGCCTTCTTTGATGAATTCTGTTGGAAAAGCAAAACTCAAAGCCGGGTCATCTCAGAGGCTTATGATACACAGAACTCGTTAATAGAGACGCTTAAAATAAGTGTTGTAGGTTTCGGTGGTCTTTTGAAGCGCCTCTTCTTTATAACGGGTTCACCTGGCATCGGCAAGACAACAGTCCTCCTCAAAACTGTGGACGCCTTAAGAAAGGCTGGGTTCAAAGTCGGCGGTATGCTGAGCAGCGAGGTCCGGGAGAAGGGCACACGTGTTGGCTTCAAGATTGTGGACTTCGAAACAGGAAAACGAGGCTGGTTGGCTCACGTGAATCAGCCTGAGGGACCGCAGGTCAGTAAGTATCGGGTCAACCTCAGAGACCTAGAAGCTATTGGCGTTAACTCCATCCGAAATGCGGTGGCTAACGCCCAGATTGTGGTTGTGGATGAAATAGGACCTATGGAATTGTATTCTTCAACCTTCAAAAAAGCGGTGGTTCAAACCGTAAATAGCGAAAAACCATTGCTCGCAGTCATTCATCATCGCGCGAGAGACCCGATCATCAATTCCTTGAAAACACGAGAGGACGCTGAAATCTTTGAGGTCACTTATGGAAACAGGATGAACATTCACTACGTTCTTATTCAAAGGATTAAGGATTCTTTTCAGCCCATCCGCGTCTGAGAAACCCCTATAGCGAGGAAACATAACCTTCGCATTCCACATACTCAAGAGAACATAGACCCCCCTCTAGGTATAGAGCCTACAAAATAAATAAAACAACATCCACAACCAAAAACTGAGAAACACAAAAACCCCACAACAACAAGGGCTAACATCTAAAACCTTAAATCAACATATCACGAAGTCAAGAGCCGACAGAGAGAATACAACTTGACCAAAATCTACAAGATTTTCCCATTAAAGACCGACTACTGGAAACCAGGCACAGACTATCTTCAAAAAATAAAAGACTCTGTGAAAGGGAAAATCCAAAACAACGACTTCATAACAATTTCTGAAAAAGCCATCTCAACTGCGTGTGGCAACATCTTAGACGAAAGTTTCACTCGCCCGAGTCTTTTGGCTCATTTCATCGCAAAATACTGGATACGCTACGTCTGGGGCTACTTCTTGGGCACGCTCTGCCACCTAAAAAAGAAGACGATACTGCGTTTACGATCTTACCCCATTAAGGAAGGCAGCGCCCACAAGCATGGGGCTTTGGAACGCGCTGGTTTCTCTCAAGCTTTAATGTATGGTTCTGAGGGCGGAATCGATGGTACCAATCTGCCCTACTCATACGTCAGTCTTCCGCTTAGGGACGCTCCTTCTATAGCCAAAATGATTCGTAAGCACCTAAGAGTGGAACTTGACATAAACGTCAAAGTTATGATTTTGGACACCGACAAAACATATACCTTCAGGAACTTCCATTTTACACCCAGACCCAAACCCATCGAGGGCATACACTCCTGCGACGGTTTAACATCCTATCTAATTGGACGGTTCTTAAAATTGAAACGTAGAGCAACCCCCACCGCCTTGGTTGGCTCCAAAATAAGCGTCGAAGAAGCCCTCAATATTGCTGAATTAGCCAACAGATCTCGAGGATTCGGCGCCGGCAGAAACGTTTGGGACATGGCTGAGGCTTTCGGCGTCTCCTTCACCAACGTAACATGGGAGATGCTTGAACAAGTGGAACACAAACCAATCGTCATTGTAAGACGGGGGGAATCCCAACAAAACTAAAATAAAGTTTCTGGTCAGCTTATCTAACCCTTGGAAGGAAAAGCAAAATGGAATATGCCGTAGAGCAGATGAAAACTTTTTTCGAACCACGTTCAGTTGCTGTAGTTGGCGCCTCCAAAAAAATAACCAAGGCTGGACACGTAATTTTCAAAAATTTCGTGGACAACAAGCGCAGAGGACTTTTCAAAGGCGAACTCTATCCGGTTAACCCGCACGAAGACTACATACTGGCGTTCAAGTGTTACCCCTCCATAAAGGAAATAATTGGCAACGTAGAGCTTGTGGTCATTGTTGTTCCAGCCGAAAACGTTCTTCAAGTGATGGAGGAAGCGGCGGCCAAAGGTACAAAGGCCGCAGTCATAGTTAGTGGTGGATTCGGAGAGGTGGGAAACCACCAGCTTGAACAACAAGTGAAAAAGATAGCCAAGGAAGCGGGAATTCGAGTTTTGGGGCCCAACTGCTTGGGCGTCTACGATCCCAGCACTGGCGTGGACATGCTCTTTCTGCCCGAGACAAAGGTTCTCACAACAGGTGATGAAGTTGTGGCTACTCCCCGCCCGATGTCGGGTCCAATAGCCATTGTTACACAAAGTGGTGCCTTTGGTGTCGCTGTTTTGGATTACATGGCGGGTGAGCAAATGGGACTCAGCAAGTTTGTGAGCTTTGGAAACAAAATTGACGTTGAAGAGCCAGAAATGCTTCAGTACCTTTTGCATGACGAGAAAACGCGGGTCGTTCTCCTATACGCTGAGAGCATTGAGGCTGGAAGACTTTTCATGAAGGTCGCCAAAGAGATGACAAGGGTAAAACCTGTAGTCGCTTTGAAGTCTGGCAAAACTGAGGCTGGAGCCAGAGCGGCGCTGTCACACACTGGCGCTGTTGCTGGTTCTGACAAGATTTATGATAGCGTCTTTGCGCAAGTGGGCGTCATAAGAGCTAGGGAAATGGAAGAATTCTTAGATGTGGGCGAAGCCTTGGCGTCTCAGCCTCCAGCCACTGGCAACAATGTAGCCGTTATTACGAGCGCTGGAGGCCCTGCCATCATGGCTGTTGACGAGTGTGAGTCAAGAGGAATCCGGGTGAAAAAGTTTTCCGATGAGACCGTTCGCAAGTTTGAGGATTTGAAGAAGGCTGGTAAGATTCCCTCCTTTGCTACGAATTTGAATCCGCTTGACTTGACAGGATCGGTTACGTCTGAGATGTTTGAGCTCGGCACCAAGATTTTGCTTGAAGACCCAGAAATTTATGGCATTTTAGTGTTTGGGATGCATCATTCACCTGCTCTACAAGAAGATTATGTGGATAGAATAGGCAACTTATCAAGGAATTATCTCAAACCCATTGTGGCTTGTGACATCGGTGAGACAGAGATGGCTATGTACATTCGGCGTAGGTTTGACAAACTGGGAATTCCGGCGTACTCTTCACCTGAGGATGCAGCTAGAGCCATGGCTGCGCTTGTCAATTATGGTTTGTATCTCAAGAAGAATGGTTATCTGAAAGAATATCTTAGCAATTGGGGGAGAATATAAGCGTAACAGCTTTGTTTCGGTTTCAGATAGACTTTGATTTGTTAGGTTGTTGACATAGTCGTTTTTCTTTTTGAAGCAAGTTAAGGTCAGGTTTTTATGGGTGTTCTTTCAGCCATTGTGCGGCTTTTTGGAAAAGTGGGCTCGGTGACATGTCGATGACTGGGACCATTATTTTTTCTTTGGTTTCTATTATTGGGCGGTATTCTGACATTAGGGCGTATCCTACGAAGGCCCAGTAGACTTTTTTCTCTTCCAGTATGGCTTTTGTGGCGGTTTCAGTTGTTGTGGACATTGGGTAGTAAAAGAAAGCGACGCCTTTTGTCCAGTAGACGCCTGTTGGTTTTCCTCCAGCTGCCACGTTTAGGAATCTTGCGAGGTCGTCGGGTGTGTTGAAGCGCATGTATTCCATTATGATTATTTCTTTGAAGGGTTCGTATTGGATGTTAATTTCGTTTGTCATTTTTGGGTTTTCCCTTCTTGTCTGGCTGTTTTGTTGAGTGTTTATTGTTCTATTATAGTTTTGCTTTTTGTTTGTGTTGGTATGTTGTCTCTTTTATTTTGTAGCCTCCTCTACCTAGAGGGGGGGCATATATGGGTAGAGAGATGGATATAGATTCGTCTGGGTCCTTCCTTCTAATAGGGCTTCAAGTGGACTGCTACTAGGACTAAATCATCGAGGTTTAAGTGTTAGTTGAAAATTTTTTAAGAACAGTGTTTGTGAATGGAGTTGGCTTCAGGTTTTTTCGAGCATTTTAAGGTAGGAGTAAACGCCGTATGTTAATATGCCGAGCCCAGCCAGCCATACTATGTGATATAATATTTCAAGCGTTTTTATTTCCATCATCAGATCGATGGATAAGGTGTATAGAAGAGCCAAGAGGGCTCCAACTAGAAAGAGATAGCTTGAGGCAAACACGGGTGTCCAGAAACTTTTGTGTATTCCTCGTTCTCTTAGGGCTTTTCTGCAGAATAAACTTAGAAACGCCAAGAGAATGGCTACTGTAGCCGATATCAATTCGGCACCGAATAGTATTGCGTTCAAGGTGCATCCTTTTTCGATTTATTGCCAACAAATAAAAGACTTGTTAAACATGAATTCATATTCTTTTTATTCATTCTCTAAAAACGGCTTGCCTTGTCAACTTTCAATCTTTTTATATTGCGATGGAAACCAGATTTATTCTGGCTTCAAAATCAATACGCGCAATTCATCACGGTTATGCAAGTGAACAGAGCGGAATACGTTGAGGTGAGCCCAAGGAGACAAATCAAATGACTGAGAAACGAGACGAAGCAGCTACCATGGATATTTATGGTCTCCTCCTTGAGGCTTCCAAGAAAAGGCAGCGGGAAAAGAGAGCCCAACTGCTGCAGTCTGTGGGAGTGAAGGAGTTCTTCGAAGAGGGCAACATCAGTGTTGACATGAAGACCTGTAAGGGTGTGGAGTGCAAGTTCTGCATCAAGGTGTGTCCCACAAACGCGCTTTACTGGAAATCCGGCGAAATAGGCATTATAGAAGACCTCTGTGTCTACTGCACGTCTTGTGTCTTAAACTGCATGGTGGACGACTGCATCAAAGTGGAGAGAAAACGTCCCAACGGAGAGAAAGAGCGGTTTAGCAACCCGCTCCACGTGTTCAGACTTTTAGAAGGCGTCAACACGCGAAACAGAATAAAAACCGTAGAGTCAGTGTTCCCAGATGAAGAAACCTTCTTGAAAAGATACCGAAAGCCTTTCTTCCAAATTGAAGAAGAAAAATAAACTAGACACTAATGAGTTTTATTCTTTTGCAAGGGTGTAGCTGCGAGTACGAATATCACAATGTATTTTATCCTCGCTAAACAGTTTCTGCAAGGCTTTGAAAACACTCTTTGGTGTTTTTCCAAGATTATCAGAGATTTCTGCGAGAGTCAAAGGCTTTTCTGAGTTCTTCAGCAACGCAACAATCTGCTCTTCAACCTTTCCCAATTTGAGCCCACTTCCTAGTAAGAAGCTTTTCTGTTTACTATTCTATTTAATAGAAGTTTTGCATAAAAACCAGAATCGCTAAGACAGAGTGATTGTGTAGAGCGCCGAGTCGCTGCAATTTTTATGTATTCGCAATCACTTTTTGGCTCGTTCCTTTGTCGGCTCATATTTCACACTGTGAAACAATGGACTGGAAATTATTAGATCCGCGGTCGACCTGTTACAGGCAGTAGGCACATTATACAAGACTGCCACTCTAAGAAGAGCTTTAACGTCGACATCGTGAGGAAGAGCTTCTAAAGGATCCCAGAAGAAAATCAAGTAGTTCAATTTATCATTAGCAATCAAAGCACCAATCTCCATGTCTCCACCATGAGACCCGTCCTTAAGCAAAGTAATATCTAGGCCAGTTTTCTCCATAATTCTTCTACCAGTGCCTCCAGTGGCGTACAAGTTATGAAGAGCCAACGTTCCTTTATTGAAATCAGTCCACTCTACCAAATCATCTTTCTTATTGTCATGCGCTACCAAAGCGATGTTTCTTTTAATAATCAAAATCTCACCATTTCAAATTAACCCGAGTATATTCTATTAGTTTTAAACCTTTTTGAGCTACAATTCGGAGCTAAATAGAAGCTGGACAAAACAAGTATGCGTCTGCTTCATGAATCTTTTTTTGTAGGTAAATTGACTTATTGCCATTTTTCTTGCAGAAACTTCGGAATCTCAGATGAATCTCTCGGCCCCACTAGGACTTCCCATCCGCTTAATTCTTGAATTTCTCCACTCAATCGTGCAGCCTTTCCCGGGATAATGAGTTTGCGATGTTTAACTTTCTCTTCCGCTTTCACTTGCTTGATGGTTTCGGCTATCTTTTCGGCTGTGAGTTTTCTGCCCGCCACTGAGCTGTCAACAGCTAGTCCTTCAGTGTCAACCACAATTAGGTAGCAGTTAACGCTAGAGGACTCTATGTCTGAGGCAACAGTATAGTAGGTGAGCGCAAAATTAGTCGTCATCATAACAGGTGAGTTTTCATCTGGCTGACCGAAGACCTTCAACCCCGCTTCAACGGCAACAGGTTTCCTAGGATCAGTGTAAATGTTCTGTCTCAGAATGGTGGTTGGCAGAAGCACCCATCCATCAACGCTGTGCACGACAAGGATGTCGACGTAACGGGTGATTAGCATAGAAGCAAGATAAGCCTCGTTCCACATGTTGATTTCCGGAACATCAGCTTTTTCCATCCAAGCCGTTATTGGAGTGCCAATAATTGGGAAGCCAAACAATTCGTCGCCCTTCTTACACGCAGCCCGACGAATCATGGTAAGATTACTTATAGTGTCTGCCAATCCCTCGTCTGGAAACGTTCCCGGGTCCAAAACAAGGTCTTCGACACCGTAATCTGTCAAGGTTTTCACCAATGACCTCAGAAGCTTAAGGTCGCTTGGAGCGAAAACAGCTAACGGGCAGTTGTACATAAGCGCCAGCTCAGCCATGTCTTTCCAATTGTCCTTGTTTGCAGCGTAGATGAGCGGTCTCGCTTTGGGCGCAGCCATCAACGCAGCCTCAACAACCTCCGGGTAGAAGGAACAGAGAATAAGTGGAAGCCTGGTGTTCTCAACGACTTTCCTTACGGCTGACCTAAATTTTTCTGGGTCGTTTGACGTCGACCTCACGGCTATCATGTTCAGCTTCAATTCTCGGCCAATGTAAGTGTAGGAGAAGCCCTCGGTCTTCTTCGCCCTGAGTATTAATTCTTCTTCGGGTATATCGTCGGTGACGTCTATGGCGAAGGCTGTGGGATTGAAGTAGGCGAGTTCGTGTCGATACATCACTAGCTTTCCGCCAATCTTAACAGCAGTGTCGCCGGTGCCAACCGTAACCTCTTTGACCGGAGGTTTAAGCATCTCCACCAATTTTTGGTACGTTTTCTCATGTTGCTTCTCTAAAAGAGGCGTGCAAAGTTCAAGAGCGGTTTCTCGGTTGACCAGTTTGGTGGCGAAAGCCATACAGTTCTCTACTTCACACTTCTTGCAGTTTGTTTTTGGAAGCAACATGTAAACGTCAATTGGGCTGAGTTCCTTAGCGCCAGCCTTCTCACTCATGGCCATTTTTCACCTTCCTTCAAATCTTCAGCGTAACCCAATCGCTGAGTTGTTCGGGTCTGCCTCTGCTCACTCCGTTGGTCAACTTCTTAACGACATCTTTGACGGTTTTGACCGCAGCCGGATGCATCATCATGAAGACGTCGACACCAGCTAGAAGCAGTGTGAGCGCTGTCACTGTTTCCCATATTGGTCCTCGAAGCTCGCGAGGTCCCCACTCGGGCGCCATCTTCATCCATGCCTCTCTAGCTGCCCAGGCATTTGTTGTGCCAGACGACAAGGGATGCTGAAGCTCTGGGTCGCCCATCAAGCCGGCCAAACGAGCGCGCTCCATCACTGTAAACGCGTAGTCAAGTCCATAGCCCAAAGCCGCAGTAGTCGTGTCCATTAGAATTTGTTCCTTTGGAAGGAATTCGTAGAGCTTGCGGTTCAGCTCCCTAGCGTGATTCAAATCCATAGAAGTAAACGCGAGAGCCACGTGCCCGTACTTCTTCGCAACTTTTGCCGACTTCTCGATGTCCATGTCAAGGGTGATGGAACTCAAAAGAACCCTTTCGCCCTCAGCCACAGCCGAAACTTTTTCGAAAACCTTGAAGTCTTTTTGTGGGTCTCCGCACCCGCCCACAACGATGGGCACGTCCACGGCTTGCAGCACGTTCTCAACCGTTAGGGCTGCTTCCTTCGGCGCTGTATTGTTTAAGAGCGGATCAATACTGACCAAGTGCAGAGTTATCATCTCTGCGCCGAACTTTTCCACGGCGAGTTTAGCCCAAGCTGCGGGATCGCCTACAACTTCTTCAACATGCTTCTTGACTGCTTTGGCTAAAGGGATCTTCATGTCGAAAACGTCTAATGTTATGACTGGAGGATGAGGAGTTGGGTTCTCAAATAGGTAGTAAGCTGGCGACCTTTCCCCGCCAACAATAGCTGATTTGCCGCGTGTTCCACCCTCACTTTTGGTGGCACCTAACTGTACTTCCACGATTCTACCAGGATACGTTTCGATAGGCGGAACAAAGTCCACTTCAATTATGGTTGAGGGTTTTATCCTTTTAGGAGGCGCTACCACTTTCGGTGGAGCGGCTACTGCGGTAGGCTGCAACCATATTTCTAGGTCCCCCACATCAAGGTCCACGTCTTCGAGTTCCACTTCTTGAAACTTGCTCAAGATCTCGAACAGCTCAGGGCTGAACTTAAGAAAAGCCTTCTTTCCCTCTTCCTGCCTCTCCCCCAAGTTTTTCACCTCTTCTCGGCTTTCTCAACGCGAATAATAACTCGCTTGGCGTGAATCTTGGCGTCTTTCAGAATTATTTTGAAGCCTCCGGCAGTGACGGGCAGAGCAGGCAATTCAACAACGGGTGCGCCAGCTGGGGCTTCAGCCGCTTCTGCAGCAACCTCGACGGGTTTTGCTTTCCAGCGTTCCACAACAGGATGACCATGGGCTTCCAAGAATGTTTTTAAATCGTCTATTGTTTTCGCCTCGTTTTCGGTTGCGATCTTGTCTGACAGTTCTTTGGGTATGAAGTCATTGACCCGCTCCTTTATGCTCTGAGGCATCCAAACAATGCGGTTCCATCCCCCGTCGGCTTGTAGGAATTTGGGCGACCTCATGTACTCTACTGAGAGGCCGTGGAAGCCATCGACTTGTCTGCCTCCGGCGGTAGAGTCTGCTATTGTGGAGAAGGGCAGGCCGTTGACGGTTACTTCTTTGTAACCTCTGTAAACTATTCCAAAGCCATCAACTTCAGGAACATAAAACGCAACACCTTCAAAACAGCCACATGAAGTGTGGGGATAACCAAAACCAGTGTACAACCAAACGCGAGTTATTTCGCCGAGCGACTTCTTTTTTACAGTTTCGTTTACTCCCGAATACTCGCCTTTCACGGGGTCGATTGGCTCTCCCTTGTCTATCTCATAAACAGGTCCTTTCGGGTCAACTCTAGCCGTGGCTCTTGCGTCAAACCAGCTGATTGATCCGCAGTTGGAGTATCTCTGAGGTGTTATCACGCATACGTGTGTTGGAGCAAACGATTGGCAGAGACTGCAACCATAAAACTTGTCAACTTCTTCGTCCTTCAGCCCTCTAGCCTTGGCGTCTCGAGCTTCGTAGATATTCAAAGCCTCTTCGTACATTTCTTTGACTTTGGCTGGGTCTGTGATAAACGTGACCTGTATTTTCTCAATGATTGGCAACTCGTTCTTGTAAAGTCGCTGCAGAACTCTTCCTATGGAGGTGAAGGAGTTTAATCCTTTCTGGAAAGACTTCTTGCTTAGACGTAGCCAAATGTCATAGCGTTGGTTGAGGTGCATGAACCCTTCGATGTAGTTGCAAAATGCGTGGATTCGGCGCTCCACCACGCTTTCTAATCCCTCTTCGAGCTGTTTTCCGGCGACTTCAACTAGAATGCCGAATGGATGGGAACTGCCAACCTCCATGTCCTTGATGTCAGGTCCGATGATGTTGATTTTACCGTCTTCGACTTCGTCTATGCTCTTGACCCTGGCGAGTTCAAACTTGGTCTCGATGCGTTCGCCGCCTAATTCAACTTGTGTATCCTTGTATCGAATCCGTTCTCCTTCATAGATTACACCAACATCAACCGGTATGTCTGCAAACATCGACATTTTTTCTCACTCGCCTCCTAACTTGGCAATAATAACTTCAAGATTTTGAGCCCAATCCTCAACGGAAAGGTTGGGAAAAGACCAAGACGCGTGCGGATGATAGTGCCTGTCTAAACTAATAGTTTTCAGGTTCTGACCGAAGTGTTTGAGAGCTGAAAAAAGAACCCACTCCATGTAGTAAGTGATACCCATAAACATAGCGAGGTCGTATTGACCATTACCGTCTAATCCCTTCCATTCAGAATCAACGAGTCTGTTGGCTATGTCAACAGCTGGCATAGAAGCGGCAGGTTGAAAACCCTTCTTAACAAACTCGCCCACGACGTGCGCCGTAGCCACCATTGAAATTTTCCCAGCTTCGGAGATGCGAATTGCATAGTCAAGGAGTTTCTTATTTCCTATTTCAATTTCGGTGGCTTCGTGTCCAACGATGAGTAGCGGACGTTTCGCCCTCTTGACCATGGCGACCACCACCTCTGGCTTGGTTATGACCAAAGCCTTAGTGGGTCCGGGAATTTCTGCCTTTTGCCATGGTTCGGCTGTTGCCATCATGCTTCCTCCTTTCTCTTTCTTATCATCCTCGGCAATAGTGTTGGATCAGGGATTCTGTTTTCTTTCCACTTTTTCTCTTCAAGTATCTTGTGCACTTCCTCTTTCATGGTTATTGGTATGTCAAGTTCAGTTCGAACGTAGAGGTTGATGTCACCTGGTAGAGCGCCGTATAATCGTTTGTGCAAGTCGATGTAATGCGTTAGTTTGATGGCTCTTCCCTTCGTGGTGTCGTTTGGTCGCATGCACAGTTTGGCTATCATCACCATTGCCTCTTCCTTCGACTCAGCCGCGCAGAAGAGATGCTCCGGAGTGGGACCAACATAAACTCGGTCGCCAGTTCTCGCATCATAAACATACCAGTCTTCTTCACGCTCTTTCCGTCCCAACAACATACGGCGATACTTTGACCCGTGAGGACCAACTATGACTGGAACACCGAGTCGCCAGAAACCGCTGCCGATGGCTGCTGCTTTCTGGGAGTAAGCGCCCCAGGCCAGACCAACAGCGCCCACACGGTTGAGAATATAGTCGGCGATTTCCTCGTAATTCGCCCTTAAATTACGCTTGGCAAATATGTTGGCGATTTTGATTGCTGCGCCGGCTATGTGCGAGTTAGCCACGCAGGAGCCCACGTTGACTATTCCGCCCGCTTCAAAAGAGCCTGGATACATTTCGTACAGGGTCTTGCCCTCTTCGTTCTTGTACATGGCTGCAGTCATAGCGGCGCATCCAGAGGTGACAACAATGTATCGGCGATTGGCGAATTCCTGACAAATGTCGACGACTTCCTTCCCACCGTGTGGATAGTTGGAGCATCCAACAACCGCTAAGACGCCTGGAATCTCGCCGAGGACAATCGGGCTGCCCACGTTTCGTATTTCCACGTCTTGTATGGCGCCCCTTCCAGATCGGATCCTGAATTTTTCTTCTCTGAGTTTCTTTTCTCCCGACTTTACAATGTAGCTGTGAAGGGGTAAGTCTACTTGGCAGGCGTTTTCGCAGCGTCCGCAGCCTATGCAAACGTCGTAGAGATTCGCGAGCGCCTCTAAGTTGCCCGCTGACGCTTCGTTGACAGCCTCCATTACGTGAAGGTCTTGTGGGCACGCTCTTCTGCAGTCGTTGCACTTCTTGCAGGTTTTTGCTCCTTCGATGACGTCTTCAACGTTTGGGATAGCCTTGAACTTTTTGCGACACGGGGCAACTTTGACTGCGGTTCTGACGACGACCTCTCCAACCTTCTCGGGGTCGAGAATTAACACGCCTGAAACTTTTCCTTCGGTTAGGTCGGTTACGATTGCGTCAACAGGGTCTTTTGTTCGGTTTGGCAGGCCCATGCAGTTTTTCTCGCTTGTGACAATTACTGGAGCCTTGATTTTTTGGGCTTCGAGTAGGCAGTCGATTCGTACACATTGTTCGTCTAAGACTACGACATCTGGAAGCCCGCTTCTTATGAATCTAAGTTGCCAAGAGATTGGTCCGATGATTTTTGCCCTTGGATTATAACGGGTGACGTCGTGGGCTGTACAGCACAGTCCGCAGACTTCTACTTCGCCGTAGAGTCCGTTCGCTTTCAGGTAGTCAACAATTCCCGTGGCAGGTACAACGTTGTGGCCTATGCACAATATTACGGGTTTTTGGGAGTCTATTGTTCCATATCCCAAGTCGACAAGTGGTGCTTCTGGGTCGGCTTTTGGAAAGCCTAATGCCGCTACCTGTGCTATATCGGCTACTTCTAGGCCTATGTGGTCTATCATTCCAGCATGGAAAACTTTGGATTCAAAGTCTATATTGCTACCCTCTTGTCCAGTGTGAGTCGCGGAGAGCAAGTTGGTGATTTGGTTTTCACAGTAATCGAGGGCTTCTTCAAGGTCTCCGAGGGTTTTGGGTCGGATGCCACAGACTAGTCGGGTTATTGGTGCTTCGATCTCTATGTTGATTCCGCCGATGTCTATTGGGAAGTCGTGTCCGTACTTTTCTGTTAGGTGCTCGACCATGTGGCGAGCGTGGGCTGTGTGGGTGGAAGCGCCGATTAAGCATGCGAGCAGAACTATGCGTGATTGTTGCGCTGCCATGTTGATGCCGCAGGCGCCTCTTTTTCCAGCGGTTAGGTCGCATTTGCCGAAGGTGCAGAGGCAGCAGACGTCGCAGTATGGCATGTAGAAGGGTTTGTATCTTTGTAGGATTTTGTGGTCCCATTCTCGTAGGGTGGTTATGCTTGGGTATGGTGTGGGTCCCATTGGTTCGGTCCATGTTTCTGTTATGAGGCGTCCAAAAGATAGCTCCAAGTCTTTTATTGTTGCCACGTCGGTTTTGAGTTCTTTTATTTTTAGTTGGACGTTTTTTCTTGACAAGATTATAGCACGTCTTCATGGAAGTGGTGAAATTAGTGAATAATCAGACAGCCACTAAATAATCTTTCTGTGCTTCGTGATTCTTGTCTTTTGTATGGTGTCTCTTTTATTTTGTAGCCTCTCTACCTAGAGGGGAGGTCGATGTTAATGATGTTAGCTGTGGGCATTGAACGTTGCAGCTTTGTCAGCGTAAGGTTAAATAGATTTTGAGGATAATGCCGTTGATATAAGCTGAGGAATGTTGTTTGCCAGAGGTTCGCGTTGCAATTGCGGGTGTCGGAAACTGTGCGTCAGCGCTGCTTCAAGGCGTGGAATACTACAAAAATGCGAAGGAAGAAGTGACTGTGCCCGGGCTGATGCACGTTAATTTTGGTGGTTACCATGTTCGTGACGTGAGGTTTGTGGCTGCTTTTGATGTGAACAAGCACAAAATTGGCAAGGATCTGACTGATGCTATTTGGGCTAAGCCTAACTGCTGCGCTAGATTCGCCGAAGTTCCTAAGACTGGCGTGAAGGTTTTGCCCGGTCCGGTTCTTGATGGAGTTGCGCCTCACATGAGGGGACCATTTTGCACTTATGATGAGAACGAAATGAAGCCTGTGGATGTTCCTGAAGTCCTGCGAGAGGCTGAGGCGGATGTTTTGGTTAACTTCATTCCTGTTGGGAGCAACAACGCGACTCGCGCTTACGCTGAAGCTTGCTTAAAGGCGAAGTGCAGCCTTGCTAACTGCATTCCAGAGTTCATTGCTTCCGACCCTGCTTGGGCTAATAGGTTTGAAAGGGCTGGTTTGCCCGTGGCTGGCGACGACATAAAGAGTCAGTTGGGCGCCACCATATTGCACCGTAACCTAATCAAACTGTGCGTTGACAGAGGCGTCGAAGTAGACGAAACCTACCAGCTCAACTTGGGCGGCAACACCGACTTTCTCAACATGACAGTTGAAGAAAGACTGCACACCAAGCGAATAAGCAAGACAGAGGCTGTTACAAGTCTTGTGCCTTACAAGGTTCCAACAAGAATAGGTCCTTCGGACTACGTGCCTTTTCTGGGCGACAAAAAAATCTGCCACGTATTTATCAAAGGCAGAAAGTTCGGCAACCAACCAGTTACAATAACAGCCAAACTGGAAGTGGAAGATTCACCAAACAGCGCAGGCGTGGTCATAGACGTGGTGAGAGCCATAAAAATAGCGTTGGACAGAGGGATAGGCGGCGCTTTAACGGGCATATCAGCCTACGCCTTCAAACACCCGCCAGTGCAGGTGCCTGACGACCAAGCCAAACAATGGGTAGAAGACTACATACAAGCAAAACGAGAACGATGATTAGAGAGTTTTTATTTGAGGGTTATCGTGTCAACAGTCGTTTAGAATTTCTGCAAGGATTTTTTCAGCATATGGAACATGATTTTCCATTTCAGGGCAAAGGACATGCATCACTTCGTGGAACATTGTTAAAACAAATTCTTTTAAACACAGTTCAAAATTCTTTTCCCAATCACAGTACCCAACATAAATGGTGATGAGACCTTCTGGATAATCATCATTAATATCGTACATGCCCTCAACTAGAGGGTGTGGATAGTCATTTGGCAGATTTTTCTCTTGCTCTTTTGATAGTCTTGGGACGCATACTATCTCCATATTATTCGCCTGAATTACTAACGGCATGGCTGAACCTTTAAAAAACTCCCTCACTTATTCTTCTTTACTGTATTGGTTTTTGGTAGGCTATGTCTTTGCGCTCTACTTTGAATCCTACTTTTTCGTATAGTCTGATGGCTTTTGTTGGGTTTTGGTCGTCTACGCCCAGCAGGGCTTCGGTCATGCCTAATGCCTTTAACAGTTTCATGCCTTCAATCATCAGTCTGGTGCCTATTCCCTTCAGTCGATTTGGTTTCAAAACTCCTATGCTGAGAATCCAGCCGCATTCCGTGTTTTTCTCTTCATTGTATTTTCGGTCTATACCCACTCCCACGTAGCCCACAGGATTGTCGTTTAAGACCACGAATAACCATTCCTGCTCTTTAAAAATGGGGTCTTGCTCAATGAAATATTGCGTTTCCTCAACCGTGTCGGGTCTGTAATTGTAATGTTCACTGAAGGCTTCATTAGACAACCAGTTTATGAGCTTCAAATCCTCTGAGGAGCCTTTCGGGAATTTTCTCAATTGCACCTCTAGGTTCTCTCCAATATTCGAAGGAATGTTCTTTAGATTGCTCTTCATTAAGCTGAAGATTCGGACACTCTCGAAGCCCATGCTCTTCCAGAGCCCATTGGCTTCGGGTTTGTCCATCGCGGCGCTCGCTTCGGCGGCTTGCATCCCACGCTGTTTCAGGCTCTCAAGGGCTTTCTCGGCCAACGCTCGTCCTATTCCCCTTCGACGGTACTCAGGAACAACTCCAAACACGCGTATGAACCCTTTCTTTTCTTCCCTCATCTTGTCCACATAAGCGTTGACAATTCCCGCTGCTTCACCGTCAAGTTCAGCGATAAACATGCCCGTTGAATCAAAGGTTGGAGACTTCTCACTCGTCAACAAGTCTTCTACTGTAATACTTCGGAAGTCGCTGAATTCCCTAAACGCTCTATTCCACACCCTAACCCAAATGTCTTCGTCCCGTCCTTGAACAAACCTTCTGATCTCCAGCATCGTCGCTAGCCTCTTTTTGACCTTTCATTGAAAAGATTCACTAGAATTTAACCATTCCCACTATCGAGAAAAATCGTCTATTGTCAATGTCTTCTTTCTGGCATGGCTTTCGCTTCAATGCCCAACCGCTTCGTGATTTCTCTCGCCAAAACCTTGGCGTCACCAACCCTATAGTTGTCTGTAATCACAAACTTCGGTCTGCTCTCTCTAACGTATCGAAGCAACCCATTAAAGTCGGAGTGGTCGCTCAAAGCAATAAGGTGCTCGTTATCAGCTATCTGTCGTCTGGGGCTGCTGAACTCCCAGCCGGTGACGCTGATGCGAAACGCCTTTTTACCCACGTATCGCCTGGAGTTCATGTGATTAAAAGCAACGTAAGGCTCACCTCTTTCAATCATGGATTTTGCTTCATCCTGGCTTGACAGCAGATACTTGCCCAACTGCATACCATGGCGCTCACAAATCTTTGAAACCTGAAACACTTTCTCAGGAACAATAAAAGGCGCCTTCACATCATTCCCATGGAGAATCTGCATCACTTCTTGAAGTTTGCCGTGATAACCAAAAACGTACACTGGACCCTGCTTCAAACCTGACTCAACCAGGGAAACGAGAGAGCTCGCAACAAAATTCTCAAAAGGTCGAACTTGAAACGGATTCCCATAAGTGGCCTCGATAACCAGCACGTCAGCCTCGATGATAGGTGTTTGAGAAAGCCGAAAATCCCCGGTGTACACGCACCTTGTTCCCTCTTGATCCTCAACCAGAACCTGAGCCGCACCCAAAATGTGATCAGCACGATAAAGAGTCAAACGTTCATCCTCAATCGTTAACATTTCTCCATAAGCCAACGCCTTCACATTGCCCATCATAAGAGACAAGGGACCACGCATAACGCTCAACAAGTCTCGGGTGGCAGGCGTCATAACCACCGCCTCACAATTCCGCAGGCTATGCTGCAACCCAGTTAGATGGTCGTAGTGAACATGCGTAACCACCCTCAGAGGCCGAAACATATCAAAAGAGTCGCAGGCAACACGTTTGCCGAGGAGAACGGCTCCCTTGTCGCTTATGGACGCCTTCAAAGCCATGAAAGCAACACTTCGCCGCCACTAATTGTCGCTTTGAGAAGATAAGATTTAGTATTGTACTGGAAAAAAGAACTGTAAAAGTGTTTGATAATTCTTAAATACCTCTTTTTAGGGAATAAATAGTGCGGCGCATTGGCGGTTATTCTATGTTAAGGTATAGATACTCCTTAACAAACGAAGGAGAGAGAAGAGCGGCTAAAAACGAGTTTTACCTACAGAAGACTCCAAAATACAAGGGATACACTGAGAAAATATTCCGAGCGCTATACGGTTCAGACCCCCTCACAATAAGAGAAATCAGTTACTACACAGGCATTGACAGACGCTCTGTCAACGGAGTCATAACCTTCAACGTCATGGCCGGATACATCCGACGCATAGCAATATGATCCGACCCAAGTAGAGCAACCATTTCTTCCACGTTTCCAACAGTTGATGAACTAAATAATGTTTCATTAGCTTCTTTGGGGCTACATCGGATTCTGCAATGCCAAACCTGAGAAAACTTATAGTGAACAACAGAGACACTAAGGGTTGAAGAGGTGAAACCATAAAATGGTGGAAGAAAGCGATATCGTCGGATTCTTGAAAGACCATGATGGGCAAGCCTCCCTTGATGAAATATCCGAAGGTTTAGGCGTGCCAAAATACGGACCCAAATCGGCTTACGCCCTGCTCCAGTCGCTGCGGACAAAAGGGTTAGTGGACAGACGGGGCGAACTCTGGGCGCTTTTAGCACCCGAAAGAGCAATATCCAAAGCAGAAACTGTTGCGGCACCAATAGAAGAGAAAAAAGCAGAGGCTGTCGAGGCGCCAGACGTTGAGAAAATCATGAAAACCATGGCAAAGACGTTGGCGGAAGCCATGAAAGGTGTCAGAGCGCCTGCGGACGAGTGGGAACTCGCCGTCAGGCCCATGAAAACGGAAATCGAAAGGAAAGAGGAGAAACTCAGCGGGTTGGTTCTTCGTCCCGACGTGGCGACTGAAGCCAAAAAACCGCTTATGGGATTCCCAACCGGAACTTTCTTAGATTATCTGTTTCTCACGCCTGACGGGAAACCGCTTAACGGTGTGCCGATTTGTGGTCAATTTGCTTTGACCGGTTTGCCTGGCGCCGGAAAGTCCATACTTGCAGAGGAAATCGCTGTTCGGGTTGCAGCCCTTGATAAGAGGACGCTTTTTGCCACTGCTGAGGACACGTGGAAGAGCGTCACACCTCGTTTTGACCTGCAGTCTCGTATGAAGCAGAAGTCTGACATTTTGGGATTAGACTGGAAAAAAATTATGGAAAACCTGTTCGTTCTTGACACCGTTGCTTTTCCCGAACTGCGGGATTGGAACACCTTCGCCGAGACCTACCGTTTTGCGGTTGAGAGGGAGAAAATCGAGCTGGCTATAATTGATTCGGTGACGGTTCTCGAGTCTTACAGAGGCGCCCTTAAGTATCGGGTTATGGAACTAGCCCGCTACAATCAGTTGCATGGCGTCACGGGCTTGTACATCAATCAGCGCAGCGCCGAGATGTGGGACACATACGAGATGGCTGGCGGCATTGGATTGGCGCACAACCTCGACGGCACAATCGTGGTTGATTATGGGCGAGTCTACTGGCAAGACCAACAAGTTGACCTAGAAGCCAAACGCGGCGAGTTTGTACGAATCGCTAGAGTCTTAGACTGTCGGATGTGCAACTTTGAGCGTAGGCGCATCCGCATCGACATCACGTCAGACGGATTTATGAAAGCCTTGGAGCCTATTCCTAAGTCGCCAGAGGAAACTCGTTAACCGGGAAAACCTCATGACTGTGGTGAAGCCGCCTTCTTTCGATGAGCTTGTCCGCATTTATGGTAGTCGTCAGGCGGCTGTGAAGCACCTTCTGGATTCAGGGTTTAAGCCTGAAGATATAGAATGGAAGATGGGTGTCCCCTACTACTTGATACGGTTGTTTATGGCTGGGATGAAACCAACTAATCCTACATCGTTTTCCAGCGTCGTCAGCACTTACGAACGCTTGGCTCTTCTGCGCAGCAAGAAAGGAAAGGAAACCGAACTCTCCAAGTTCTTCAAGCGAAGCAACCTCAGCCTAGAAGTCAAGATCCGCTTGGCACTTGGGACCCTAACCGACGAAAACCTGAAGGTCGGTCCGGGCATCATTGAAAGAGCCATAAGCCTCGCGACAGGAACTTCAATCAACGAGGTGCGGCGACTACTAATCGACTACGGCGAGCACGGCGAAGTCGCATACTTGCTGAAAAAACCCAAGCAAGCAGGGTTGACGGTGGAAGAAGTTTACGAGGCGATTCGTCTTCTTCCAAGAGTCACAAAACTCAATGAACGCGACCTCCTCGTGTCTAGTCTGCTGAGAACGGGCACGCCGGAAGAAGCCAAGTACATTGTTCGTTTGATTCTGAGCGACCTGAAGCTTGGTTATCACCAGAACACGGTTATTCGAGCAGCGGCCAAAGCCTATAACGTCCCGTCAGAACTTGTTGAAAGCGCTGCCGCTATACTCGGAATCACTGAAGGTCTGATGCTGGCGCCCGAGGGTCGGTTGAAACTCTCAGAAGTGAAGCTGCGTCCAGGACAGTTTCTCAAGCCTCAGCTTGCCCATTTGTACGAGCCAGATAAGGTTTCGTATCCGATTCGAGTCGAGTACAAGTATGATGGCAGCCGCCTTCAGATTCATAGGTGGGGCACTCAGGTTTGGCTGTTTTCTCGACGGGCTGTGGAAAAATCGCGGACCTTGCCTGAGATTGTTGAGATTGCTCAAAGGTTTAAGGCGCAAAATTGTATCATGGACAGCGAAGTCGTAGCTATTGATGAGAATGGGGTTTTTCAGCCGTTTCAGTCACTTTTGGAACGAACTGCGCCGAGGGAACTGTCGCCTGAAGAGTTGGCGCGTAGAAAGGAAAAGGTTAGGGTGACGATTCGTGCATTTGACATTTTATTCTTGAATGGTAGAGAGCTTTTAGAACTGCCTCTCCAGGAGAGAAGAAAATACTTGTTGGAAGTTGTTCCTGAGGAATATTTGGCTGAGGGCGTAGACTGTCGAAACGAAGTTGAATTGATGAGGTTTTATGAGGAAGCTTTGAAACTTGGATTAGAAGGCATTATGGTTAAGAGTCTCACGTCAGTTTACGCACTTGGACAACGAACCTACACGTGGTTGAAGCTTAAGCCTGAAAGAGACACGATTGACTGCACCATTGTGAAGGCGTTATATGGAAAGGGAAAACGAGCGGGCTTCTACTCTTCTTTCATGCTTGCAGTTCGCGACCCAGCAGAGAAAAAGTTGTATACCATCGGAAAAGTTTCTAACCTATCAGAAGAGGTAATGGAAGAGCTTCGAGACATAATTGAACAAAATAAAACAGGCGCCGACGACGAGGGAGTCTTTGTCAAACCAAATGTTGTTGTCGAAGCAACATATCAAGAAATTCAGGAGACTGACGAATACACAAGCAGATATGCGCTCAGAGTTCCTAAAGTCGTGCGATTCCGACCAGACAAGAAAGTTGACGAAGTTGACAACTTAAACAAATTACAGAAGTTGTATGAGTTGCAGTATGAACGGTATCCAGTTCAGACCATATGAAACTAGCCTTTTCTTTTTAGACGAGTTTCCATGCTAAGGGCGGAAAATACAGAAGTTGAGTAGAACTGTTTTTCTCGCAATCCGAGCGCGAGGACAACGAACTCTATCATGGTTGTGTTTAGAAAATCTTGGGCAGGGTTACCCCATTGCAATCCAACACATGAGGGGTCCACATAGACGTAAAGTTTCTTTTCTCCATAGTTGTAGACCGCTTCGTTTGGTCTCCCGTACCTTGGTTTGTCTGAGACTTTAAAAGGCCACAATTTGCAAGCCATGGGTTTCATGTGTTGAAGGGCGCAAAGCCACTTACCATAAAAATTGTAGAGGAAAGCGCATGTGCCGTCGCTCTTTCGCTTTAGATAGAATCTGCTTATGCCTGGTTCGGTGAAACCCACCCCATACGCCTTGACGATTTTCATCCACTCGGGAAAGTCTAAAACTACGTCGAAGCCCTTGCAGCAGAGACCACAGGCGAGGCAGTTCCAATTTTTTATGTATCTCCAAGGAACCGGCAGCATAGAATGGTCAGTAGAATTTTCCTTGACTAGCCTTTAATAAATCTAACTTAGCTGGAAATAACCTTCTGCTCTCACGCTTGAAGGCTTTTAGGGATTTCAATGGTGGTGGATTTCTTAAAAATATGCGTACGGATAAGGTTCTCCAGTTTCAGTTGAATCCAAACGCACTTAGTTGCTCCGTCTTCGTTGAAGCTGATGTACATAAGCATCCATTAAACTTTGTATATGACCTATTCATATACCCGTTATTTCGCACCAGATATATGTCCACTTTGGGACTGATATACAACAAATAACAGAAGCAGCTAAACACTAGCGCCTATAGACGTAAATTGTGTGTGACGGATAGCCCAAACGAGGGTTTTCGCAGAAGTTGTCGATTTTGAAGGGGCGCCACCCTAATATCTCATAGTCATGGGACACAACCCTTGTGCCGGGTCTCAGTTCCGTCTCCAGTTTGGGCTTAACCTTGTCGTTGGCACTCGTCGTCAAATAGAGTGTCACAACGTCCGCTTGAGACAGGTCCACCTTAAACATATCGCTCTGAACAATTTTCACTCGCCCCTCCAAGCCAAGTTCCGAAACCTTACCTAAAGCCTGTTTGACCAAGTCCTCTCGCATTTCAACACCCACACCTCGGGCTCCAAAATCTTGAGCCGCCATAATGACAACTCTGCCGTCGCCGCAGCCGAGATCGTAGAGGATTTCGCCGGCCTTCAGTTGGGCTAGTGTGAGCATCTGTTTGACCACGGGAAGGGGGGTCGCAACGAATGGTGCTATAAACAAGTTCTTAGTCACTCCTAGACTGTCCATAAGCTTGCCTATTTGTTTCTAGAACATGCTTATTTTCTTTTCGAACCGAGAATGTGCTTGGCAGAGATTTTTCTATCTTTCTGACGTACAAGAAACAATCATGAATTGCGCTAAGCAACGTAGTTGGTAGGCTTCTTCTGTGTTGGTCTTCGAGATTCTCCACATTTCATCATGCTTTGTTGGCACAGTTCAAGGTATTTTTCTTCGCTGGTCAAAACTGCATCGGCGGCTTTGCAGCACAATCCGCTTTGCTCTTCGCAACCTGCTTCTTTGCACAACTGAGAGATGAAGCTGCAGCATTCCGAGGCGTCTTTTAGGTTAAAAGCCACGCGGTTTGTTCTCACTAAAAGGCATAATTCTCTTGCTAGGATGCACGTTTTGATGTATTTGAAACGGCTGAGCGTTTGTTCGCGCAGTTGCTTACGACTCAACTCCATTGTTATGCTCTCCACAAACTTTAGTAGTGAGAAAACTACTGTCTCGTTGAGTCTTTTATATTTTTGGAATTGATGGTAACGACTAGTGATTCATTTCGCAACGCCGAGGCTACCAGAAACGTCGTTTTAATGCGTTTCTCTCGGCTTCAATTACCAATTCAAAAAAGTGGTCAGAGAGAACACGCTCCTCCCTTAGAACTTCTAGAGCATCGCCTGTCCGCACCCGTCGCCCAGCGAGGGCAACAGCCGCCGGTTTCCCATACTTTGACATGAGTTCGGCTGTTTCCAACGCCTGTTCCAGCCACTTCTGCTCACTCTTTGTCAGTTTCTCGCCTCTCTTCTCAGCAAGGGATCGAATCTGGTCCTCCTCCCTGCTGAACACGCCTAAGGCAGTTGCCCCGCACTTCGGACACGCTGGCTTGGCTGGCAGATCGTTTAAGCGAACCATTTCCAAGTAGTCCCAGTTTTTGGTGCAGACGAAGGTGCGAACCTCGTTCAAGAGTCGTGCCTTAGCCGACTCAATCAGAATCAGTTTCATTCGTTCACTCGGAATCAGGTCGGTTTTCATGCTGACCCTTTCGATGCCCACACGAGCTATTGGAGTTGCTAAGCCTCCAGTTTCTAGTTTTGTGACTTCGATTTTGTGAGTTTTGACGTCTCGAAGAACTTGCAACAAGTGTTGTAGGTCCAGGTCTTTGGTGAAAACCTCTTTTAACGCCTCTTCGTATATGACCGTGCCTTCGAAGCTCTTCATGAGACTGCGCAGGCTGACTGCTCCGAAGTCCACCCACTTCTTGAGCGCTCCGAATCTTCGGGCTACGTGAATTATTCGCCGTTTGAACAGCCCAGTCTTAACCGTTGCCCTTGTAAGCAGTTCTTGAATCGTGTTATCTGGCATCTGTTTCAAATCGTTGAATAACGTGACTAGGGCCTCAGTGTTTGCTGTGCCCATGGTCTGTATGAAGATGCGGTAGGGGTCGTGTTGAACAGCCACGCTGTAGCCCGTCTGCTCAGACAACACGTGACCCAGCAACTGCGCCAAAGCACGGTTGGTCAAAGAACCAAAATTGGCATGAAGTATGACAAACTCTTCCCAGTCTTCGATTACTATCCTTTTGTCGGTTGGAACCAAGCTGCCCCTCTGCACGTGTTCAACCGTTTCTAAGAGTGCTCGACTAACAGTTTCGTTGTCAGCCGGATACTTCTTAGCCAGCATTGCTCCGATTTCTTGGGACTTCACGCCTCTCTTGATTTTTTGTTCAACGAAACCCCTTATCCAACCGACCTCTTGGGCGACATCAAATGGAACTGGGATTTCTTCTCCAATCCAGCTTGGTATGGCGCCTGTTGGGTCGTCGATGGATTTCACATATATTTTGTCACCGTAAACGTGCGATATTTTCCAAGGACTACCTCGAATGATGAATTTGACGCCGGGCTTGCCGTACTCTGCCATGAAGGCTTCGTCGAGCACGCCGATAGCTGAGTCTGAGGATTCGTCTACGACTAGGTATTGTTTCTCGTCTGGAATCATTGATAGGTTTTCGAAATAGTATTCGTACAACGCCTTGGTTCGACGCGGTTTGATTGCCAACTGGTCTTCGAAGGAAACCCATGCTAACCTTGGAAAGCGTGTGTGCATGTAGGTTAGGACTTTCTGTATGTCTTCTAATGTAATGTCAGCGTAGGGATAGGCATTCTTGAACATGTCATAGATTTCGTAGAAGTACCAGCGCTTCTTCTTCATCAGCAACCCTATAATTTGGTGGGCAAGTGCGTCATACGGCTTGTTAGGAACGTCAACAGGCTCTAACTGTTCCTTGTATGCCATACGTGCTATAACCATGGCTTCTAAGGTGTCGTCTGAATCCATAGTGATTATTATCCCATTGGCAATGCGCCCAATGCGGTGTCCGCTTCTGCCAACCCGTTGAATGAGTCGGGTCACTTGTCTTGGACTCATGTACTGGATGACCATGTCGATTCTGCCTACGTCGATGCCCAATTCTAACGAGCTTGTGGCGACAAGTCCCTTCAACGCACCCTCTTTCAATCCTTTCTCAGCCGCTATTCGAGACGGCTTAGCCAAAGAGCCGTGGTGAATAGAAACTGGGAAGTTCATGTCCCAGACCTTAAATCGGCTGGCTAAAACTTCAGAAATTGCCCGTGTGTTGGTGAACAAGAGCACTGACTTCTGTCTTTCAATGAATTGACGTATTATTCGCAGGCGAGCCGCCACTTCCGGGTGAGTGAACAGTGTCGAGGCGAGTTCCATATCTCCTGATGTCGGCTCAGGAAAGAGAATCTTCAACCTCATCAGTCGGGCCACTGGCACCTTCACGATTTCTATGTCACGACCATTACCTACGAGAAATTGCCCAACCTTTTCCGGACTGCCTATTGTGGCTGACAAACCTATGAGTTGAAACTCTTTGCCAGTTATCCATCGCAATCGTTCCAAGGCAAGAGCCAGTTGGCTGCCACGTTTGCTGTCAGCCATCTCATGTACTTCGTCGACGATTACCCAGCGCACTTGCTGCAGGTGTTGGCGCATAATCCAGCCAGGTATAATAGCCTGTAGTGTTTCAGGCGTAGTGATAAGCATGTCGGGCGGACTACGAGACTGACGCGACCTCTCCCGCGTCTCGGTGTCTCCGTGTCTGACCGCACATTTGACGTCTAGGTTGTTGCACCACCATTCAAGGCGTTCGAGTAAGTCACGGTTCAAGGCTCGAAGGGGCGTGATATAAAGAATCTTGATTCCACGGGGTCGTTCAGGAGTCGTAATTAGCATGTGAAGAACTGGCAACACTGCCGCCTCCGTCTTGCCAGTAGCGGTCGGCGAAATCAAAAGGACATTCTTTCCTTCCAAGATTTTTGGTATGGTTTTTGCTTGAGGCTCTGTTGGCGCCGAGAACCCTCTCTGTTCAATCATCCTGCGAATTGGCTTGACGAACACGTCAAAGACGTTTCGAGAGGATTCCATCAGCATCAACTTGCTTGAGAGCAAAAAACATAGGAGAAGACGCTTCAGTAAAAGCATTTTGTATAGCTTATTAGAAACAATGGTTAATTGTTTAGACAAAGCCGATGAAGAAGTGAATTGAAAATGCCAGAACAAGGACAAGACTTAGACTCTATCGTAAAGGATGCCGCCGACTTTCACGGACACCTAGGACCGTTTCTAGTTTTAGGCGTGCGCATGGGATTAATCGGTCTCAGAGAATTGAAAATTAAAGAAGGCGACATCAAACTTCAAGCATTAGCCATTTTGAAGCAAGCACCACCCTTTTCTTGCGCCATCGATGGAATCCAAGTGACAACTCGATGCACCGTTGGAAACGGAAAACTTAAACTTAAAAACAAACCCGAGACGGTCTCTGCAATATTTAAAATCAACAAAGAAATACAGGTGATTGTCACACTCAAACATACAAAATATGAAGAACTGACCAAAGCACTGCCCAAAGACCCACAGTCCTACAAGAACATCCAATTAGCTCGAGAAATCGCGTCCTCGCCTGAAGAAGACTTGTTCACGATAGAGAAAAAGTGACTACGAATGCGAACCGACCTCAAGCTCGCCAAGCAGAGACTATACCAAAAGAACAACAGCCTAGTCATCACAAAAGGGGGCAGGGTGCTCTTCGAAACACAGGCACACGGCATAAGCGGTTTGCTCGACGCAATAAAAGAGCTCGGAAGCAGCATGAGGGGCTCTTCGGTCGCCGATAGAATAGTAGGACGAGCCGCGGCGTTGCTTTTCGTTTATTCAGGTGTGACAGCAGTTTTCGCGGTCACCGCCAGCGGCGGCGGAATTAAAGTTTTGAAAGACCACAACATTTCTCATGAGTTTGAGACGCAGGTTCCTCGCATACTGAACTCCGAAAAAGTAGATGTTTGCCCCTTTGAAAAATTAGCTGCTAAGTTTTCTGACCCTAAAAAAGCCTACGAAGAGTTGAGAGCCCGCTGCGTTCTGAAACAAGCCTTATAGGAAGCCCAGTGCCTCATAAAAGGTTCAAGGAATCTGACCATAATGTGTGAGTTTAAGGTGTTCAAGAAAGACGAGATGGTATTCAAAGACGCCGTATACGCCAAGTCCGATGGCAAAAATGTGACTGTAAGAGACGTTCTCGGAGTTTCCAAGGTCTTCGAAGACTGCACAATCGCCGAGGTAGATGTGGGCTCCGAACGCCTACTGTTGTCGCCAATAAAAAGATGAAAAACATAGCTTCAAAACAAGGTTACAAATATGAAAATCGCCGTTTCAGGCAAGGGCGGAGTCGGAAAAACCCTTATATCAGGAGTCTTAGCCGAGTTCTTTGCCAACAAGGGTTTTACGGTTCTGGCGATTGACGCGGATCCTACGCCAAATCTTGCCTTAACTCTAGGCATTCCAGCTGAAGGGGCGAACAGGATAGTTCCAATCTCTGAAAACACTTCATTGATTGAGTCGAAGACACGGACCAGTGTGCCCGGAGTTTACAACCTCGCCTTCACAGTTGAGGACATAATTGAGCAATTCAGCGTTAAGACTCCCTTCCATGTTAACCTACTTGTCATGGGAACCGTTCGAAATGCCGGCGGGGGGTGCATGTGCCCTGCAAACTCAGTGATACGGGCGCTGCTTCACCATTTACTGGTCGAGAGGAAAGAAGTTGTGGTCACAGACATGGAGGCAGGCGTCGAACACATGGGCAGAGGAACCGCCGAGCACGTGGACACGATGCTAATCGTAACTGATTCAAGTATGAAGTCTATGGAAATTGCCAAGAAACTTTATGTCTTGACGAAAGACTTGGGAATAAAGAGGACGTTTATAGTTGGAAACAAAGTCGCAAATTCAGAAGAGGGCAAACTAATTGAAAACTTCACTTCAAAGAACCGTATGCCATTGCTGGGATTAATTCCATACGACGAAAAGATTCTGAAAGCCGACATGGGTGGAGAGACGCCGCTCAAATTTGCAGAATTATCGATAGGCGTAACCTCCATTCGAAGGATTGGAGAAAAGCTGCTTCCAAAGTCAGGTTGAAGATTCGGGCAACATCTTTTTGTGAAATCCTTCTCTCAAAGCTGACCTAACAATGTCCCTAATACATTCGCCTCGGCTGGAATAGACGCCGGCTTCAATCAGTTCGTCAATTATTTGGACACATCGTACTGGCAAACGAATTGTGAAAGCCGCAGACCGTTCACGGAATTTGTAACTCATTTCGAACCACCTTGAAACCAAAATGTGTCAAAAGAGATATTAAAGCTATTGAAAAAGGTGCGCTTAGGTGAAGACTTGAACCTAGAGCAAAAACAAAACCAACCCCCAATCTCTGAGTTGTTGAACGCGTTGAGGCAATATAAGGGAATAACACGCAAGTCTGCTCTCGGCGAACTCTTACCAATTGTAGGAGAAAGCGTCTACGACGACGCTGGCGTGCTGGAGATTGGCGATGTCAAGGTTGTGGTTTCAACAGACGGCATCGTGGAAGGCTTGGTTAGAGACGACCCGTGGCTCGCGGGCTTCTATTCAGTGGTAGTGAACGTAAACGATGTAGTTGCAAAAGGAGCCCGCCCCCTCGGATATGCACATGTTCTCTCATCACGTTCTCCAAGTGTGCGTCGACAAATCGTCAATGGAATAAAGCATGGCATAGACAAGTATGGCTTAAAATTCTTGAAAGCTCACACACATCCAGACACTTCTTATGATGCGGTTGACGCCGCGGTCATAGGCATAGCACGCAATATTATTTCAAGCGCCACCGCAAAGCCCAACGACAGCCTCATCGTCACCTTTGACCTTGACGGAAACTTCGGCTTAAAAAGCTGGGTGAAAACCTTCGACTCGGTCATGTTCAAGACCAAAGAGCAAGTGTTGACTCGTTTAGAAGCCATAATTCATATCGCTGAGAAAAAACTGGCACACGCTTGCAGAGACATAAGCGGACCGGGTATCGTCGGAACCATCGGGATGCTCTGCGAATCGAGTCGAGTAGGCGCAACAATAAACTTAGACGCCATACCCAAACCAGAAAGCCTTGCATTAGAAGATTGGCTCCTAACCTATCCTTCCACTGGGTTTGTGCTCACTACCGACAGACCAAAAGAATGTATAGAATTACTGAGAAGCGGCGAATTATCTGCAAACGTTGTAGGGGCAATCCTCCAGACCAAAACAATTCAAATTTCATGTCAAGGTCAAGTGGAGACGTTTATGAATTTAGAAAAAGAATCAATTTTTGGATTAAAAGAGCAGAACGCAGCGAAAATCAAGGTAAATGAAACCCACGTGAAAGAGTTGACCAAAGAGCAGGCTCTTCAGATTGAGGTATTGTTTAAGAAGGTTTGGTCAACCGCGTGTGAATATCCAGAAGAATGGAGAAAAGCGAGAATTCTCTCTAAAGAGCAGATTTTAAACGAAATGAACGTTGGCTATCGTTATTTTGGCATCCTAATAAACGACAAGCTTGTAGGTGTCTATAAGGCACTTGTCACAAAAGACGGACTATTCGGCGAGCACCAATCAGTGGACCCAAACTACACAGGGCTAGGACTCGCAACTGCCATGTACCATCAATTTATCAGATTTGCCAAAGAAAACAACTGCAAGAAAGTTTATGTGAACACGCTCGTCAACCAAACCGCAAGCGTAAAAATATTGAAGAAAATGGGCTTCCAAAAGAGAGGAGAAAAATACGAGCAAGCAAAGGGCATGAAAGTTCAAATGTATGAGAGAGATGTCTGAGGTGGCTGTTTGAATACCACTCGTTTAAAAATTGAATTGCTGTGTAGGGGTGCTCGCACAGAGGAAAACATTGACAGAGGGCGCAAGGGTGGTGCTGGTCCAGTTGGAGGACGCTATTTCACCCTGCCAGATGAAACCTGCATTGAGATACCGCTTCAAGGAAAATTCGTTGAAAGTTCTCCCTTCCGCCTTGTTCAAACCAGTGGAAATTGGCGTGTTCTCCGAGGCACACGGGCGCTAACAGAAGTGAAGCCAGTTCCTAGACCGAGATTCTATGAGAAGACAACATCGGACGGCACATCAATGAGGAAGGTTGCGGTTTTGCACGGCAAGGACTGTTTGGCCTCCACGGTTTACTCTAAATGCGTCTATTGGTCTAGTGGAAAGCAATGCAAGTTCTGCGGCATTGAACTCTGGCACAGAGACCGACTCATACAAAAACAACCACATCAAATCGGCGAGGTTGCAGAGGAAGCATTCCAAGAGGGAGCAGCTAAACACTTTACTTTGACAACGGGCACACCGTCGGGGCGCGATAGAGGCGCCCTAATGCTGGCAGAAGTAGTCAAGGCGATAAAAGAACACGTAAACATGCCGGTGCATGTGCAGTTAGAGCCACCAGAAAGCACAAAATTCCTCGAAACACTACAACATGCTGGAGTTGACACAGTGGGAATTCACGTGGAATCTTTCGACCAGAAAGTTTTGAGCAATGTGTGCCCAGCAAAATCCAACGTAAAAGGATATTTCAAAGCGTGGAAAAGCGCTGCAGAGCTGTTCGGTGAGGGACAGGTCAGCACATTTATTATCGCAGGCCTGGGTGAAACAGACGAAAGCATCCTGCAAGGCGCAGAAAATGCAGCAAGAGTCGGCGTAATACCGTATCTGCTTCCGTTGCGACCCATTGCGGGAACAATTTTTGAAAAAGACAACCCGCCGACGCCTAAAAGGATGATGAAACTTTATCGAAGCGTTGTGGAAACATTGCATAAGGTTGGATTAGACCCGAGAAAAAACAAAGCAGGCTGCGTGAAGTGCGGAGCCTGTTCAGCCCTCCAAGAAGCCTTCTTATTTTCACCTTAATTTTTAGAAGAGAAATTTACATATCAAAAACGCAATAGATATCTCTTAGTCAACGCAATTCTAAACTTCATTCAACCAGCAGTTCATGAAGCAAGAAGAAGGAAACAGCATGAACGAAAAAGACATTATTAAAAGCATTCTGGAAAATTATAAGACTGTGGCAGTTGTGGGGTTGTCCCGAGACCCCACCAAAGACAGTTACAAAGTGGCTCAATTTCTTCAATCTAAGGGTTATCGAATTCTCCCAATTAATCCCTTCGCAGACCAAGTCTTGGGGGAAAAATGTTACAAATCGCTGCTTGAGATGCCTGAAGACCTGCAGAAAACCATTGAGATCGTGGAGGTTTTTAGACCATCTGCAGATTTGCTACCCATTCTAGATCAAGCCATTCAATTGAAGGAGAGAAATGGAAAACCCTACGTAGTCTGGATGCAACTGGGAATAGTCAATAATGAAGCCGCTGCTCGGGCACGTGAGGCAAGCATAACCGTTATCATGGACAGATGCATGAAAATGGAGAACGAACGCCTTGATAAAGAGAAAGACGTTGAACTTGAAAAAATCCGTGCCAGAAAACTGCAGAAACTAACGATTAAAAAGAAAAGTAAGGAATCTTCCAAAAATGCCCCCATAACCCTGAATGACGCCAACTTCCGAGAAACCGTTGAAGAATATCCGTTGATGCTCATCGATTGTTGGGCCGCTTGGTGCGGTCCTTGCAGAATGATAGCGCCTGTGGTTGATGAATTGGCGAGAGACTATGTTGGTCGAGTAACCGTTGGGAAATTGAACGTGGATGAGAATCCAGAGACAGCCATGAGCTTTGGAATAATGAGCATACCTACCTTGCTCATCATGAAAGGCGGAAAGGAAGTAGACAGAATCATAGGAGCTGTTCCAAAGCAGTTCATTGAAGAAAAACTACGGAAGCATTTATGAAAAGCTGGCTGTTACTCAAACTCGAACTCGCATTGGTCGTCTCCTTTTTCGGCACACTTTTCTTCCGCAACAAGGATGTCTCTACCAAACAGTTCTGAGAGAAAGCCTGCCAAGAAGCCGCGCAAAAAATGACAAGAGGGTTTAGTGCACCTGCAAACCACGCACTCAAAAGAATCTGACACTCTGATTCTTCCTTTTCCCTTTTCGAAGTCAACGCCTTGAAACGATATTTTGCCCCAATTCATGGATTCTTTCAAGTGCGATAGGTAGGCTAAAACGTTTCCTTTATCCTTAATCTTCATCATTGTTTTTACGCAAGCCTGTCGTCCGCACTTGTTGGCAGATGACTGCAAGATTACACAGGCTGCTGAGGGCGAAAAAATTTCTTCGAGAGCCGATTTAAAAACGTCAAATGTATCGAACTCCATAACGAAGCCTGTTTTTTCGGTTTTTTCCCAGTTTTCTTGCAAGTGGTCTTTTCACCCTAAATTAGAACGAAAGAGGCAATTCGGTTAGATAATTGTGTTTGTGCGTTTAACAATTTATAATCTGTCAGAATTGATATCTGATTCAGATAAGGTTTTCCTACTGGTCGCGGTGTTTAAATAGGTCGGGAACGTATTTTTTGAAAAGATGGGAGATCTTGCATGGAAGTGTCGCAGCGAAGAGTCATAGCTTCACTTGCTTTGCTGTTAGGAGTAACTTTCTTGGTGATTGGACTTCAAAGCGAACAAATCAGCACGGTTTTAACGATTGTTAAGAGAATTCTTGAAGCCTCGATAGCTGGTGCGCCTTAACTCCAAAATAGAAACGAGAAAGTTTTCTTTCTGTAAAATCTCTTATAAGGTTTCCATTTGAAATATTAACACCTCAGCATTTCAGAGGATGGTTATGAATGAGCGAAATCAAGCCAAATCCGTTGGACGCAGCTCGGCTCCAATTAAAGGTAGCCGTGGAATTTTTAGGTTTAGACGCCGGGATTCATGAGGTTCTCAAACATTCCAAGCGTGCGTTGATTGTCTCTCTCCCTGTCAAGATGGACGATGGAACGGTCAAAGTCTTTTCGGGTTGCAGAGTGCAGCACAACGACGCTCGTGGACCGTTCAAGGGCGGTGTCAGATATCACCCAGACGTCACATTAGATGAAATCACAGCCTTAGCCATGCTGATGACTTGGAAGTGCGCAGTTGTTGACATACCATACGGAGGCGCCAAGGGAGGCATCTGCTGCAACCCAAAGGAGATGTCGCAGGGCGAACTTGAACGCTTGACTCGCAGATACGCAACCATGATTTTGGACTTAATCGGACCCTACCGTGATGTTCCTGCGCCTGACGTTTACACAGACGAGCAGACCATGGCTTGGATTATGGATACCTACAGCCTCTTCAAAGGCTACAGTGTACCCGAGTCTGTGACGGGCAAGCCTCTCATCCTCGGAGGTTTCAAGCAGAGAGAAGAGGCTACTGCCATGGGTGTGGTCTTCTGCATACGCGAAGCCGTCAAACACTTGAGAATGAAGGCTAAAGACAGCCCAGTAGTAATTCAGGGATTCGGAAGCGTGGGCTGGAACACTGCCCGAATCTTGCACGAACAAGGATACAAAGTCGTTGCAGTGAGCGATTCAAGGGGTGGAATCTACAACCCGAAGGGCATCAACCCCATCAACGTTTTTGAACACAAAGAAAAATCAGGCTCCGTTTTGGGCTATAAAGACACTGAACGAGTAACCAATGAAGAACTCCTAGAATTACCTTGCGGAATCCTTGTTCCAGCCGCTCTCGAAAACCAGATCACCAAAGCAAACGCTAACAAAATAAGAGCCAGAATAGTTGCTGAGGCAGCAAATGCGCCGATCACACCGGAAGCTGACAAAATCCTGAAAGAGAAAGGAATCTTCCTCATACCCGACATTTTGGCTAATTCAGGCGGAGTGACCTCCAGCTACTTTGAATGGGTGCAAAACCTCACGCGTGAACGCTGGTCTGAGCAAGAAGCGAACAAAAAACTTGAAGACAGGCTGGTCAAAGCCTTCGAGGAAGTCTACCAAATATCAAGGAAACGCGAGGTTGATATGCGAACAGCCGCCCTAATACTAGGGGTTGGCAGAGTAGCCGAAGCGGTCAAAACCCTTGGATTATGGCCCTCTTAATCAGTCTATTGCTTTCTCGTTAGTGTCTCGAAGAAGGTTTCGAATCTGTCCTTGATCTGCGCTTCGTTATAGTTTCTCCAATCCGAAGAGTCTACATCAATTATCAAGCTGGGCACACCGAGTTTCCTGTAAACAACGTCTCGCACAATGGTTTCTCCTATAGACATCATTCTGCAACCCCAGTTGGTGGGCAAAATTATTCCACTGGCACTCCAGTCCTTTGCGAGACTCAATATCATGTCAATCTTTCTCGTTACGCCTGCATTCGCAAAGTTGGACAGATACTTTCGAGCCAAACTCTCCAAAGGCTTCGACGGGTCTAGACTGCCAGCCCAGACGTGCGAGAAGGTTTCAGCCACCACGACAGCACCCAGACTGTTTAAGTATTCAAAAATCTTCAAGTTGAACCACAACGGCAAGTTGTCCCAAATCAGCCTGTACTTTTCGTTTTCAACAACGCCTACTTTGTTATTGGCTCTCTCCCTTACTTCGTCGCGTAATGTTGTGTAAAAATCAACAGCCAGTTGAGTGCCCGGAACACAGAGCATGAAGAAAACGGCTGAGAAAGCGTCTCTCGCGTCCATAGGACAAGGGATAGTTCTCCTATGGTCTTGAATTTCCATCCACAGTTGGCTGGTCAGGTTTGAAAGCGCAACCGTTTCCCTCAGTCTAGTCTTGTCCAGTCTTGAGCCAGTTTGTTTTTCCAGAAAAGAAAAAAGCTCTTCCAATTGAGAAATATAGAAGTCTACGTGCGCTTTTTCGAGACCCAGCGAATCCGCGCCACTTATGTTGTAGGGCACGTCGAGAAGAAACAAAGGAACCTGGTACAGCTTACTGGCAACTTGAAACCACTTGAGGTGTGTGTCGCAGGCGCAGGTTGTTGTCACTAAAAAGTCTGGCTTGGGCAAGCCTCCTTCAGGCAGACTTTTCTCTTCACCGAACATGGAGCCGAGCACGCATCGAGAATAGGAGCAAAGGTCTCTAGAGAAGCCCTCTCTCTCGGCGCGTTCGCAGAGCTCCACCGAAGCCTGCCTAGCTGCACAGATTGAGGCGTAGTTTTCGGGCCAAACAGGGAAAATGTCCATTGCGAGTAAGGTTTCAATAGGGAAAGTTGAGGTCACCCAAGCCACGGGGCTCTTTTCAGCCTTGGTTCTGTGGGCGTCCTCGTAGTATTTTTTTATATAATTTCGGTAGAATCCACGCGTTGCTTGCAGCCTTCTCTCAGACATTGCGTCTATTTCACTCCGCCAACCATTTCTACGAACGCTTCGATTCTTGTCTTCAACCCGGCTATGCCACTCATGGAATGCTCCCACTCAAGATACAGAACAGGCAAGTCTAACTCTTTCAACTCGTCTCTCAACATGGGAGCATCAAACATGTGAGTGTCACAGAACTTCAAAACAAACACTATGGCGGCTTCAACATCATATCGCTTAGCCATCTCCACTACATGCTTGAAACGTTCTTCATGACTATACATGAATGATGAAGGAATCTTATCCAAATAGCGTCGGGCAATGGCACGCAACAGATCGCCGCCTAGATCAACATTGTTCCAGAAGTATCTTGAGCCCGTGCACCAGTCGTCGGCGACCACGCTGCCCCCTACTGACTCGATGATTTTTATCAGCTCGGTGTTGTCCATTACGCTCCCGGTTACCAGAAGTCTGACACCTTCTTTTGGTGGATTGGAACGGTTCGAAACCTCATTGAGCAACCGATTCAGTAGTTTGTTGTGTTCTTCTTTCGGGGTCACCGCGCTTGAGAGAGATATTTCCAGTGCTTCAACCCCTGAAATAAGCGGCGGATCTTTCATTCTCAAGTCATAAACTTTCTTTAGAAGCAATCTGTTTGTGTTGTAGACTTCTATTGCCTTTCTTAAAGACCCGTTTGAAATTGATGTGTCCAAAATGTTTTCAAGCCATTCTTTGAATTTGACAACCTCTTCGTAGAAGAATTCGTGGGCCTTTTCCGTGTTGGTGTGAGGCGTGTTGATGAAGTATATGTTTGGAATTTTTGTGTAGTATATCCACATGTCAAAGATTTTGCCTCTGTTGTCACAACTGTTGGATTCAACGAAACCGTCTAAATAGTCGTAGTCGCCCCTGAGGGCTGCGTTGAAACAGCTGCGGGCGAAAGAGCAAGAGTTGCTTGGCAGATAAGCGTCAGCCAACTTCGTTCCTCCTAAGTCTCCCAAAACCATGACGGGCAGTGTGTCAGTAGCATAAATGACCTCTTCAGGCGTGTATGTGCAAGTCCAACCGATGACGCGTTTTTTTCGACTCTTCCAGCCTCGAGCAATATCATGTCTTGTCAAAAGGCGGTTTTTGAATTGCTCCAGAACTTCCATGTGAAGTCATCCAGTATGACTAGGATCATGTTAAGGATTTAGGTATCGATTCTCTATCGTCTTTAACAGGCCGGTGAAGGCGGAGTTGACAGGTGTTGGAATTTTGTATTTTTCTCCATAGCGGGTTATCGCCCCGCTAATAAAATCAACTTCGGTTGGCCTTTTGTTTTCGACGTCAATTAGCATTGATGGCTTGTGGGCGCCTCCTTTGTCAAGATATGAAGTAAACCTTGCAAGACCTCCGGTGCCAAAGTCGTATCCGTCTGCCTTTGCTGCTTCCAGTCCTTCTTTAATTATTTTAATGGCGAGATTGCGGCTGTGTTCGAATTGCATAGCTTCCTTCATCGTTTGACCAGTCAACGCACATATGGAACAAAGAGCGGAGTTTAAGATTGTTTTTTCCCACACCTCCTTCTTAATGAAGGGTGTTTCCTCTGTCTTCAACTGCGCTTCTGTCAAGAGGCTTGCAATTTTGCTTGTGGTCTCGTCCGTGGTGTATTTGCCCTTATGGAAGGCGCCGACGTAGTTGGGCGGCTGAAACCAGTTCATTACGGCGTTTCCCGGACCAACCAAGTTTCCCGCATAATTGATTACTATACGATAAGCTGTGTCTATTCCCAGCTGCTCGGCGATTAGTCGTTCGTTGTCGAGTCCGTTTTGGAAGCTGACAATTTTCATTTTGGGCGTATATACCTGCTTAATCTCGGAGAGTATGTCCTTTAGGTAGCATGCCTTGGTTACTATGAAAACTATTTCTACACCAGACTTGACGAGTTCAGGTATAGAATCAGCGATCTTGTCTACTTTGGCGGTGAGTTTGGTGATTCCAGATATGCTGATGCCGTCCTGTTTAACTTTTGACCGAATGTTTGGCATTGCATCCTGCACTACTAAGTCTACTCCGCTTTTCGCTAGGTGAGCAGCAAGGATAGAGCCTACGGGACCCAAACCTATTATGCCAATTGTTGGCTCTTTCCGTGCCATCTTTCGTTCTCCAACTGCCTAAGACTTGTGGAATACCACATTGTGTAAGTTTAGATTAGAATATTGATTGGAAGATTGTTATTAAGGGTTTATTCTCTCACACTGTGTGAAAAACCGAAAAGACAAATAACATAGCACTTTCGGACAATAATGCTTAAAAATGGTTCTGGGACGCTGTAGTGTGAGAAAGATGAGAAAACCCTTATGGCTACCTTCCGAAGAACGCAAAAAACAGGCTAACATAACTAGGTTCATCAGCCTTGTCAATAAAAAACACGGTCTTCAAATCAACTCTTACGAAGAATTGTATAAATGGTCGATTGAAAACATACCTGATTTCTGGGCCGCCATGTGGGAATTCGGGGAGATAAAGACTTCCCGAGGATACAGTTCAGTAGTGGTTGACTTAAGCAAGTTTCCTGGCGCAAAGTGGTTTATTGGCGCAAGATTGAACTTTGCTGAGAACCTCTTAAGATACACAGATGACCACTTAGCCTTCATATTTAGAGGAGAAACGCAAAAATCATACAGAATAACTTACAAGGAACTGCACAATTCTGTAGCTTGTCTTGCCAAACCGCTGCGCGAATTAGGAGTTGCTCAGGGAGACCGTGTAGCAGCTTACATGCCCAACATTGCAGAAACCGCAATTGCCATGCTTGCGACCACCAGTATCGGCGCCATATGGTCTTCTTGTGGCACGGAACTCGGACCCGCAGCTGTTCTAGATCGCTTTGGTCAAATTGAACCAAAGGTCTTGTTCACTGTTGCTGGATACCCCTATAAAGGAAAGACCTTTAACGTAATGTCCAGCGTTGAGAAAATCGCTAAAGGGATACCATCACTGGAAAAAATCATTGTTGCTCCTTATATGGAAGAGACGCCTGAAGTAAGTTCTGTTCCAACCTCTGTGCTTTATAACGATTTCATATCTAAAGGGCAAGAAAAAATCCGATTTGAACAGCTGCCTTTTGATCACCCTGCATATATCATGTTTTCTTCTGGAACAACGGGCAAACCAAAGTGCATGGTACAAGGGGCAGGGGGTGTCCTTATCAATCACCTCAAGGAGCTGATACTCCACTCTGATTTGAGACGCAAGGATAGAATCTTTTACATAACAACTCCTAGCTGGATGATGTGGAACTGGTTACTAAGCTCACTAGCTGTAGGAGCTATTGTGGTGTTATTCGATGGCAACCCCAACTACCCCGACTGGGGCACCATGTGGAGATTAGTTCAGGATGAAGAAATAACCATATTTGGTTGTAGCGCAAGTTACATCAATTATCTCAGAAGCGAAGGGGCTAGACCCGCTAAGGCTTACGATTTGTCATCGTTGCAAGAAATATCCCAAACTGGTTCACCTCTTTCAGCCGAGGGATTTGAATATGTTTACCGTGAAATCAAAGAAGACCTGCACTTTAACTCCATTTCGGGAGGCACGGATATCAATGGTTGTTTTGCCATTGGAACTCCTATCCAAGCTGTATACGCTGGTGAATTGCAGGGTCCAGCCTTAGCAATGAAAGTGAAAGCATATGATGAAAAAGGCAATCCAGTGGTTGATCAACAAGCAGAACTTGTTTGTGAGGCTCCATCCCCTTCCATGCCTCTTTATTTCTGGAATGATCCCGATCGCAAAAAGTACAGAGAGGCTTACTTCAGTGTTTATCCCAATGTTTGGCGGCACGGCGACTGGATCATAATTCATAGCGACACGGGTGGAGTAACCTTCTTGGGCCGCTCAGACTTCACCTTAAAGCCATCTGGAGTGCGCATAGGGCCAGCCGAAATATACAATGTAGTGGAAAGATTTGAAGAAATAGCCGACAGCATGGTTGTGGGGCAGGATTGGAAAGGAGACCAACGCATCATCCTTTTTGTCAAACTTGCTATGGGGTTTCAATTAACCGACGATTTAAAAAACAAGATTAAAAGAGCCTTGCGCGAGGAAGCCTCTCCCAGGCATGTTCCAGCCTTAATAATCGAGGCTCCAGATGTTCCTTATACTTTCAATATGAAGAAGGTTGAAAGCGCGGTCTCGAACATTATACATGGCAGACCAGTCACAAACAGAGACTCTTTAATTAATCCAGAATCTCTGGATTTCTACGAAAAAATCGTTTCTGAACTTAAAAAAGAATAGCATAGCACAAACTACTCGATGACGATTAAAGCGTCTCCGTTGTTTACGTTTGCGCCTTCAGAAACCAGAATCTCTTTGATAGTTCCAGTCCTAGACGCCGTAATTTCATTTTCCATCTTCATGGCTTCCAAAACGCACAGAGGGTCTCCTGTCCGCACAGAGTCTCCAACCTTGACGCTTAACAAAACAATTTTGCCAGGCATTGGAGCGGTAATTGTACCCCTTTCAGAAACAGCTTTCCTAACTGGTTTCTTTTCAAGCGTAGGCAAAGGCGGCTTGAAAGCGGTTGCAAAAACAGCCTTTGTTGTTTGGTGCTGAACCGTGTAGGTTTTGCCATCGATTTTTATGGAAAATTGAGCGTCTCCGCTGATCCTATTTAACTCCACACTGTGAGACTTGCCCGCAATTTCGATGGAGAACGGTGAACCGAAACGTAACTCTTCTTTAAGCTCCAATTGAGATGGTTTGCCGTCAACTTCTATTAAGAATGGTGCTCCTTTTTCATGTTGACGAAGCTTTATCGTGTGTCGCCTCCCATTAACTAAGAAGTTGTATTCCACCATCTCAAGAGCACCATGCGAAGTTTCTCGAATGAGCCGGGCTTCTTCTTCTCGCCCACTTCCACGCTGAGATAATCTCTGTTCCTCTTCGGGGAATCACGCTTAGAGCCTCTTGACCGCGGTTTTGGGAGACGGCCAAAGCGGCCAGCAACGCCGCAATCTCTCCATCTTCAAGCTCCTCTGTCAAGAGGCTTCCAATCCTTTCTTGAACGAAATTGGTGTTCACTTCGCCTCTTCTAAAATACTCGTTGTCTAATATTTTCTTGTGAAGTGGGATAGTTGTTTCAATTCCCTCGATTTGATATTCTTCTAAGGCGTTTTTCATTCGCAATATGGCATCATCCCGGTTTGCGCCCCAAACCGCGAGTTTGGCGATGAGGGAATCATAGAAAATAGGAATTCCGTGTCCGGCGTACAGGGCGCTGTCTACTCTTACGCCTGGGCCACCTGGGGGACGATAGCTCGTTACCGTTCCCGGGCAGGGCGCGAAGTCTTTGTATGGGTCTTCTGAGTTGATTCTGCAGTTTATGGCGTGGCCTCTCATTGATATTTCGTCTTGTTTGTATGATAGTTTTTCTCCAGCCGCTATTCTGATCTGCTGTTTGACTATGTCTATGCCTGTGACCATTTCTGTGATTAAGTGTTCAACCTGCAATCTTGTGTTCATCTCCAAAAAGTAGAAGTTGCCAGCTCTATCAACAAGGAACTCAACCGTTCCAGCGTTGGTGTAATTGACGGCTTTTGCCGTGCGTATGGCTGTTTCTCCCATGACTCTTCGCAGTTTCTTTGTCATCATTGGCGAAGGTGTCTCCTCTATCAACTTCTGGTACTTTCTCTGAACCGAGCATTCGCGTTCGCCCAGGTGAAACACGTTGCCTTTCCTGTCAGCCAAAATCTGAAACTCTATATGCCTTGGGTCTGCCAGTTTCTTCTCCACATAGACCTCAGAGTTTCCAAAGGAGGCTTCGGCCTCGAGCTGAACAAGCTCCATGGCTTGGTGAACTTCGCTCTCGCTGTTGACGACACGCATTCCTCTGCCTCCGCCCCCATAAACGGCTTTGATGAGTATAGGATAGCCTAGGTCCTCGGCGACTCTAATTATCTCCCTTTCATTTTTGAGGGCTCTCATGCTTCCTGGAATGATGGGGACATTGGCGCGTGCCATGGTTTTGCGCGCCTTTAGCTTGTTGCCCATTTTCTTCAAAACGACGCTGGATGGACCGATGAATTCGATGCCGGCGGATTCGCATGCCTCAGCGAACGCTGGAATTTGAGCTAGAAAGCCGTATCCTGGATGGATGGCTTCGGCTTTAGAGGTTTTAGCCACCTCGATTATTCTGTTGATGTCCAGGTAGCTCTGCGTTGGTTGTCCAGGTCCGATGCAGTGGCTCTCGTCGGCGAATTGTACATGAAGCGACTCCCTATCAGCCTCGGAGTAAACCGCAACTGTTTTCACTCCCAACTCCTTGCAGGCTCTTATTATTCGGAGCGCGATTTCTCCTCGGTTGGCTATTAAGACTTTTTTGAACATGTCTGCCACTTGAATAGTCTGCAAAGAGTTTTAATATGCATATCGATTGCTTCAATACAAGGAACAAAAATGGTTGTCGTTGACTTTCACGTTCACGTGGCTAGATTCGGCATGTGGAATCCTTGGGTTCATGAATACATGAGGCGTGTCAATCCTATTATTTACAAAAACTTTGAGGAGAGCATGGCTCTTCAGAACTTTTTAGAGTTCGTGAGTGAGGAGGGCGTGGATTTTGTGGTTGTTTTGGCTGAGATTGCGCCCTTGACCACGGGTGTGGTTGATAACGAGTTTGTGGTTGAGTTTTGCCGCGAAGACAAGAGACTGATTCCGTTTGCTTCCATCAACCCTGTCACGGACCCTGACCCACCTAGAACACTTGTAAGATTGATTCAAGGTTTGGGCATGAAGGGACTCAAACTTCTGCCCTCCTACCAGCACTTTTACCCCAACGATGCCAAACTGTATTCACTTTACTCGAAGGCTCAAGAGTTGGATATTCCGGTGAATTTTCACACAGGCTCATCAGTTTTCAAAAATGCGCGGTTGAAGTACGCCGACCCGATGTATCTTGATGACGTTGCTGTTGATTTCCCTGACTTGAAGATCGTTCAGGCGCATGGTGGACGCGGTTTCTGGTACGATTTATCCTTCTTTTTGGCTAAGCGGCACAAGAATGTCTACATCGATATCTCCGGGCTTCCTCCCCAGAATCTTTTAAAGTACTTTCCTGATTTGGAGGAGATTGCAGACAAGTTTGTTTTTGGTTCTGACTGGCCCGGCGTCCTGAGCATCAAGCGGAACATAGAGGCGATTTGGAGGCTGCCTTTAAAGGATGGAACTAAGCGCAAGATTCTTGGTGAAAACGCTCGGAAAATATTGAGGCTATAGCTTTACTTGCTGACAAAGGTTGGGACTATTGTCTTTCTTGTTGCTTTGAGTTCAACGTCCAAGCTGTTTTTTACTCCGTGTAGGGTGTATGCAAGACTTGTTTGACTTTTTCGGTTATTATTGGTCCTAACCCGTATGCTTCTTTTGTCCATCTGTCTACGTTTATGAGAGCGTTCATTGGTGTTTGGTATGAGTTGAGTATGGAAATTGCCTTTTCTCTTCCGATGTTTGGTAGGCTGGCTATGAAGAATATTTGTGCGTCCACTAATGTTTCTGTTTTCTTTATTGGGTGTACGATTGGTGTTCTCTTTTCGACTATTTGTTCTTGTTTGGCGGCTGTGTATAGAAAGTCCACTGTTTCCTTGTAGCTTGTTGTGTGTATCGTGGATATACCCTGTTTAGCTAGGGAAAACATGGCTCCCCAAACTGAGGCTGGTTGTATCTTGCTGAATTTGTAGACGATGGGCAAGTAGCCTTCGATGAGGATGAGGGGTCTGATGTAGACTTCTTTTAGTTTGAACAGTTGTTCGAATAGGTAGCGTCTGGTGAGTGTGTAGACGAAGTCGTGTACGGTTTTTCTTTCAATGGCGCATAGGTCGGATATTATGTAGTCGCCTTTTTGGAGTGTTTCTGTTCTGATTTGGGCGCCTTGTTCTTTGAGTCCTTTGATTATTTTTGGTGCTGCTGTGGCTTCGCGTGTATCTATGATTATTGTTGGTTGTTGTTCTTTGGTTGGTTCTTTGAGGTAAGGTAGAAGTGTCTCTGTTCCTGACATGGTTTCAACTCTGTGCTATGTTTTGATTTAAGTGTTTGTGAATGTTGTCTCTTTTATTTTGTAGCCTCCTCTACCAGAGGGGAAGGGCGAGAGTGTTTAGATTGTTTGGACTGAGGATGCTTTGAAGGCGAGGTAGACTTTGGAGTCTACGTTGAGGTGCATCTCGTTGAATGATCGTTTGGTTATTTGCACCGTGAAGTCTCTTCCAGCCTTAACCCTCAGTTTAACAATTGTCCCGATGTCAGAGATTTCGACTATGCGCCCCTCAAAAGAGTTTCTTGCGCTTGAAACAATAGGATTAACTGAAAGGATTATGTCTTCGGGGCGCACAAATACCGTGATGTCCTCAGCCTTCTCGAAGGCGGCTTCAATTTGCAAGTCTTCGCCGATGTTTATGAGCGAAGTGCCTTCGTCAGTGATTTTTGAAGCACCGGAGAAAACGTTTTCAAGCCTAGCGAACCCCGCTAAGAGTTTGGACGAAATTCCAAAAATTTCCTGAGCTGTTCCAATGTTTTCTATTCTTCCTTCGTTAAGTACGGCTACTCGGTGAGCCAAGTTCTCTGCCTGAAACATGTTGTGGGTCGCCATAATCATACTTGTTTTGTTTTCTCGATTCACCCGTGAGAGCGTTTCCTCAACGATAGAAACGTTTCTGGGGTCAAGATTGGCAGTGGGTTCATCCAAAAGAAGCAAATCAGGCTCAACGACCAAAGCTTGAGCGAGAGCCACCCTTTGAGCCTCGCCTCCGGATAGAGTCAACGCGTTTTTATGTTCAAAGTCTCTTAGCTGTACGAGTTTCAGCATTTCTCTGACTTTTCTCTCTATGCCTCTCCCATCTTCTTTTCTCACTTTCAAGCCGTAGGCAACGTTTTCGAAAACACTCATATTGAAGAGAACCGTTTGCTGAAAGACCAATGATATCCTTCTGCGCGAAGTCAACCTGTTTGTGGAGTAGTTAATTGTTGTTCCGTCGAACACAATTGCTCCGCTGGACGGTTCATCTAGCAAATCAAGTATTCGAAGAAGAGTTGTTTTCCCAGCACCATTAGGACCAATAACAACGAAAACTTCTCCACGCTGAACTGTAAAGCTGACGTCTTTCAACACGCTTTTCCCAAAGTATTCCTTGCAAATATTTCTAGCTTCAATCAACGGCATTGTTACCTTTTCGCTCCCTTCAGCTGAATGATGGTTAACACGAGGTTTATGGCGAACGCCAGAGACAACAGGATGATTCCCAAGGAAATGGCTAAGGCAAAGTTTCCAAGCTCTACTTCAACAACTATGGCGGTTGTCAGCGTCCGCGTGACCCATCTGATGTTTCCTCCAGTTATCATGATGCCGCCTACTTCGGAAATCGCTGCTCCGAAAGCCACGATTATAGCTGTTAACAGGCCCATGCGGGCTTCTCGCAAAACCATCCAAGCGGCTTGTCTATCGGTTGCGCCCAGAGATAAGGCTCTTTCTCTGACCGCTTTTTCAACGCTTCCCACAGCCGACATTGTTACACCCGTTATGATGGGAATCACCATTATGAGTTGGGTTATTATCATTGCGGCTGGTGAATACAACAATCCAAGGGGACCAAGCGGACCAGAAGCAGTCAGCAACAGATAGACCACCAGTCCAACGACTACCGGAGGCAGGCCCATAAACGTGTTCACTATGCTTCTCAGAGTGATATTGATGAAACGCATCAATGTTTGTTTTCCCCTGAACTGCCAAAGTCCAAGACCTGTTCCAATCGGCAAGCCCACCAATGCACCGAGCAAAACTGCGGTGCCAGACACCCGTAACGATAGCAGAGTTATGTTCAAAACTTCTGGGTTAAGGGAAAGAATAAGCTGAGAGGCTCTTAACAAAACTTCCAACAATGAAATTTCCAATTTAGATCACCTTTGAACATAGTGGTTTAGGGTTGCGTATCATACCAGGCAACTTCCAGTTCTTGGCTAGGAAAGCCCAAGCTTTTGGCCTTTTCAAAGTTGCGTGCGATAGGAGCGAACATAACTTCGCCTTCTTTCTTAAAATCAGAAATGAGATTTTGACCTTCTTCAGAGATCAAAAACTTAACAAGGGCAATTGCCCCTCTATGGTTTCTCTGAGGATATTTTTCTGGGCTAACGAGTATCGCGGCATAAGGGTTTAGCAAAACATCGTCGGCTTGAACCAAAACCCTCAAGTTTGTTAACTGACTCTTAAATGAAAGCCACGTTGCTCTGTCAGTCAGTGTGTAGGCTCCTTTTTCGTTTGTCATTCGCAAAACCGTTCCCATGCCGGAGCTGGCTTCCAAATACCACACATTCGTTGAGTTTGCGGGGGCAATGCCTAGCTTACTCCAAATGCTCAGCTCCAGCATGTTTGTGCCAGACCCATCTGCACGAGAAATGAACACAGCGTTTCCTTCGCCGCCCTTTTCCGCCATTCTCTTGAAAGACTCTGTTGCATTTGTTGAGCCACTAATTCCAGCTGGATCATTCTTGGGCCCAATTATGACGAAATCGTTGTACATTACGCCGACTCTATGAACGCCGTGAGTGCTGTTAACAAATTCCAACTCTTGCTTCTCGGAGTGAACAAGGACAAGGTCGGCGTTGCCTCTTTTGGCGGTTTCGATTGCTTGTCCAGTTCCAACTGAAATTATGTGAACGCTCACGCCGTACCTGTTCTCAAACTCGGGCATCAAATAATCGAGCAGCCCCGAATCGTAAGTGCTCGTGGTTGTTGCCAGCACAATGACTGCCTTCTGTGAAGAGACATACCATTCGTATGCCAACGTGGTGGCAACGACAAGCGTCGATGTGACAACTAATGCCAAGATTTTCGACGGTTTTTTCACGGACTCACTCTCCACGGGAGGGATTCGTTATGTTTGATTGTATATAACGACCGTTATAACCTTAAATACATATCGTTCCACATAGTTAACACATATGTTCACCCAAGAGAAACACAAGCCCACAGCCAAGGTCTGGCTCGAATACAAAGGAGAGCCCATACTAGGCAAGGGCGGCGCCAACATCCTAGAAGCCGTCAAAAAAGAAAAATCCATCTCAAAAGCAGCCAAAAAGATTGGAATGTCCTATCGATACGTCTGGAACTACCTAGCCAGAATGAACAAGGCTCTAAGCGAACCCATAGTTGAGACATTCAAGGGCGGAAAGACTGGAGGCGGAGCAAAACTGACTCTGTTAGGTGAAACGTTGCTCAAAGAGTACAAGCGCGTTGAAGACTACGTGGGCGAAATCTTGGGTGACCAAGAATACTGGGAGGCGGTTGGATTGAAAATAAGTGCGAGAAACCGACTGAAGGGCGTTGTCAAAAGCGTAGAGAAGGGCGACATCGTGGCCAAGGTCAAGGTGGAGATCACCTCGCCAGCAACCATAACTGCACTCATATCAAGGGAAGCTGTGGAAGACCTCAACATCAAGGCTGGCGACAAAGTTGAAGCAGTGATAAAGGCAACCGAAGTCATGGTAGCCAAAGAAAGATAAACGCTAACCCTCAACCACATAACGGTACGACACGTATTTGCCCGCAGTGGGACTGTCACGGGTAACCCTGACAATATCACCTGGTTTGGCACCAATAGCCTTCGCAGCTGGGTCAGAAGCTCTCAACCGCGGCAACTGATAAGGCTGCACCCTGTATTCACCCAACACTTTTTCCCTCTCCTCCTGCGCAACGATCTCGTGTTTGGGAACGAGCACGTGCTCAAAAATATTGAAAGACGGAAAGATGCGTGGAATCAGCTCAATGCCTCGCTTTCTAGCGAGAGTCTTAGCCGCCTGCGTGTACCTTCCACTCGTGAGTGTTATTCCTCTTTCAACCTTAGCCTCGTTCATAGCCTTTTTCAATTGATTGATAAACTGAACACCAACCGTTCCCTGAGTTGGCAAACACCATATCAAAGCCTTTTTTTCACCAGTTATTTTCACAATAAAGGCTGCGGCGCCGTTGTGCTTCATCTTCTTGACAAGCTTGTAACCACGCAGGCGCATGAGAATCTGCGCCTTCCTCTCCTCAACCGTGTCCCCGGCGCTCAAAACTATGACCTCAATATGGCTTTTGTAGTAAATCAGCCACAAAACCCTTAAACTTTGCGCTTTTCACTGCAAACTTCAGCACGTTTAAACATGTTTAAAGAATCCATACGAAATTCTTATTTAACATGAGAGAATCCAATTTGACAATCTACCCCCTTGGTGATGGACATGACAGCCACCGAGCATCTAAAGCGTCAACCTTTTTTGACGCCTCTTCAAGCCACCATGACAGCAATTAACGCAGCCCTCTACGCTGCCATAGGTCTAGTCACGTATTTCGGGATTTTTGCGCCTCCACCATTAGGTATAGTTAGATTTTGGCCCGCAGTGATTGTTCCCGGAGTTTTCGCGACTCTCTTTGGACCATGGGTTGGCGGGTTCGGTGCTGCAATTGGAATCTTTGCAAGTGATATGGTAATCCATGGAAATGCTCTTCTAAGCGCGACAGTGGGCATCCCCTCAAACTTTATTGGCTTCTACTTGCTTGGTTACATTGCGAGGAAACAACTGAACATAAAGAAGCTTTTGATAGTATTCGCCATAGGGACTCTCATTCTTGTTTCGGGTGTCTATTCAATAACTAATTTCCCGGAGACTGGCTCAATTTTCGTTACAGAACTTTCAGCGGTTGAGACCCTTATCTTGTTCCTCGGAGCAGTCGGTGGAAGCTATCTCTTGGCAATCATTATAGCAACCGTTTGGCCTCGTTGGAAAAGCTATGGTGTTGGATCAGTCATAGGCTTAGGGGTCGGAAGCACAATTATCGGACTGGGAGTCACTGCTTACTTTGGGTCGCCAATCTATTTCAGTTTGCTTTGGTTTATTTGGACCTTCACCACGGAAATTCCTTTCTTGTTGTTCTTGGGTCCCCCCATACTCCAGGCATGCTACACCGCCTTTCCAAGCCTGAAGCCTCTTGGAACGGAGAAAAGATAGTACGTGACAAAGAGCGCCAGAGCGTTTTCTCCGGCTGGCATCTCCAGTTTCTTTGAAATCTGCGACCGAACACCAGCTGGAAAACCTATCATTGACCTTGAACGAGTGGGCGCAAGAGGCGGAGGCTTCGGTCTTGTCAAAGGAGTCTTAACAGAAGTCAGCGTCACCGAATCAAAGCAAAGCAGCGTTCAAGTTTTCATAAATGGTAAAGATTTCCTTCAGGCTGAGACCACTAAAACCGTAGCTAAAACACTTCTTGAGAAGAGTGACGAAAAATACGCTGTGACAGTTAGGCATCGTGTGGAGGTTCCCATCGGCGCAGGTTTCGGGTCGAGCGCTGCTGGAGCATTAGGCACGGCGTTTGCGCTCAGCGAGGCGCTAGGACTACACTTCACATACAATCAGCTGGGTCGAATAGCCCACGTTGCCGAGGTGAAGTGCAGAACCGGATTGGGCACTGTAGGACCGCTTTTGCTCGGTGGATGCATAGTCACCGTAGAACCTGGCGCACCCGGCTACGCATTGATCGACCGCATTCCCATAACTTCAGAGCACTGGATAGTCGCAGGTGTTTTCAAGTCTTTGCCCACAAAAGAAGTTTTGGCGTCGCCGGAAAAACGAAAAAAGGTGAACAAATGGGGAAGAAAAACAGTTGATAAGATACTGGCTGAGCCTTCATTGGAGAATTTTCTGGGAGCCAGCAAGGAATTTGCAGTTAAGACAGGTTTAGCCACAGCACGCGTCAAGAGGCTTATGGCTTCGGCTGAGGGTGCGGGAGCCATAGGCGCCGCCCAGAACATGGTTGGCGAAGCGGTCCACGCCCTAACCACATCTGAAAACTTGGAAAGTGTGATGCAGGTTTTTAAGAAGGTGCTTCCAAATGAGAGGGTTCTCGCGGGTAAGGTTGACCTTCAAGGCGTGCGCCTACTGGGATGAAAGGGCTTTTGACATGAGATTCAAGGCTGTGGCTGTTGGCGGAACCTTCGACGAGTTTCACAAGGGTCACAGGGTTTTATTGAAGACTGCCTTTGAAGTGAGCCAACGCGTTATTATTGGTCTTTCAACCGATGATCTTGTCCAGAGACTGGGAAAGCCTCACAAAATAGCCACGTATAATGTTAGGTTGGAGGAATTGAAGAGTTTCTTACGAAGGAACGGTTGGATAGAACGCGCGAAAATTGTGCCCTTGCATACTCCTTATGGTCTCACGTTGAGTAGCAAACTGATTCAAGGGATTGTTGTTAGCCGTGAAACGGAGCCTCGGGCTTATGAAATCAATGAAAAGCGAAGGGCAAGAGGACTTCCACCCTTAAGCATCATAGTTGTTGAAATGGTACCGGCGGACGACAAAGTGCCGATTTCGACAACCAGAATTCGATTCATGGAGATTGACCGTGAGGGTCACCTGCTCAAACACGTGCAATAAAGGGCACGCTTAAACGGTATAGTTCAGACATTATTATTTTGTATTATTGGTGGGTTTGTTGAAGAGAACGGGCATCGCAAGGCTTCCACTTCACTACGGCAAGGCGCCTCACTGGCTTGTTGTTCGAATGATAGGTTTGGCTCGTGAAATAACAACTATTACCGTCGACGAGTACGGTCGGGACGAATTTCTCAGAAGAATCTCTGATCCCTACTGGTTTCAAGCCTTGGGCTGCGTTTTGGGCTATGACTGGCACTCATCAGGCGTCACAACAGTCCTGACCGGAGTCTTGAAGAACGCCATAAAACCTAAGGAACAGGGACTCGCTGTTTGCGGTGGCAAGGGCAAGGCTTCGTTGCAGGCTCCAACTGAAATCGGTCAAGTCGGCGACCTATTTGATTTTTCAACCGATCGAATCGACAACCTGCGCTATGCGAGTCGAATGAGCGCTAAAGTTGACAACACAGCTGTTCAGGCTGGTTATCCGCTTTATCATCACGCTTTTGTAGTAGCTGAAGACGGAAAGTGGGCGGTTGTTCAGCAGGGAATGAGTGTTCAAGACAGAACAGCAAGGCGCTATCACTGGCTCTCAGAACACGTTCAAAACTTTGTGGTGGAGCCACACGACGCCATCGTGGGAGACGTGAAAAGAAACGTGGCATTAGATATGACTGCTAAACAAAGCGAAGATTGCCGAAAAGTTTCAACCGACATCATAAAGGAACAGCCTAAAAAGTTGATGCGATTGCTCCAGTCTGTTCGACCCGCCCATCAGACATCATTGCAGAAGTGGATGCCTGAAGCCAAATGGAAAGAATACGTTATTGAAGTGCTCTCAATGCCCAACAACTTAAACTGGAAAGCCGTCAAAAGAGCATATGAGTTTCAACCCAAAAACTACGAGCAGTTACTGGGCATAAGAGGCGTTGGACCCGCAACCGTACGCGGCTTGGCACTCATAGCCGAACTAGTTTACGGAGCATCTCCAAACTGGAAAGACCCCGTGGAATACTCTTTCGCATACGGAGGAAAAGACGGTGTTCCCTATCCAGTCGACAGAAAAGCCATGGATGAGTCAATACACATTTTAGAGAACGCCGTCAAAAACGCCAGGATAGGCGACAATGAAAAACTTAGGTCGTTGCAACGACTGAGACAGTTTATCCAACCAAATAAGGAAACATAACGAGGATACGCCCACTTCTATAGCACCTTCCCTGGGCATTTAGGGTATACAAAAGATTACAAGGGGAAAAACAAAGAAGAGGCAGATGGCTATTGACCACTTCCCAGGATGTCTTTTTCTGGTGGAAATGGCGGTATTAAGCCCTCCCGCATCAGTAATTGTGCGCTTTCTCGGGCGTTTTTGATGATTTTAACCGCTCTCTCCCAAAGTTCTTGTCGACTTGGTTTGATGCGAGCCACGCCTTCTTTAATGCTTTGCAATGCACAGGCAACAGCCTCACGCGGGTAGACCTCCCACTCCTCCATGCGTGGAACTATGTCGCCCTCGTGTATTCCACGTTCCTCGGCAAATCGAGCCAGTTCCTCAGCAGCCGCGACACACATGTCATCTGTGACAGTCTTAGCTTTAACATCCAAGACACCACGGAAAATGGCTGGAAAGCCTAAACTGTTGTTTATCTGGTTTTCAAAGTCACTTCGCCCCGTGCCCACTATTTTGGCGCCTGCCTCTTTTGCTTCCCACGGCCAGATCTCTGGAATGGGATTGGCGCAGGCAAAGACTATGGCGTTTGAAGCCATGGTTTTTATCCACTCAGGCTTTATGACGCCTGGACCAGGTTTACTGGCTGCCACCACAGCGTCGACGCCTTTAAACGCGTCATCTGCGTCGCCTCTTCTGCCCTCTGCGTTGGTTTTATGAGCCAACTCGTACTTCCAAGGGTTTTCTTCCCTTTCCTCTTCAACGTCAGGCCGGTCGGCTGTAAGGATGCCCTTCGTGTCCACCATCAAAATGTTGCCGGGCTTGAAGCCAGCACGGAAGAGAACAAACGCTGTGCGTATGTTTGCTGAGCCACTGCCAAAAAAAGTGATTAGGGCTTCCTGTCTTTTTTTGCCAACTATTTTCAAAGCGTTTATCAAGCCTGCTAGGATAACGGTAGCCGTTCCCTGCTGGTCGTCGTGCCAAACCGGAATCTGACACTTTTCGCGGGCTTTATCCAGAACATAGAAGCATTTGGGTTTCTCGATGTCTTCAAGGTTTATGCCACCAAAAGTCGGCTCAATAAGCTCGCAGGCTCTTACAATTTCGTCTGGGTCTTTGGTTTTGAGACAAACAGGGAAAGCGTCAACGCCGCCTAAATACTTGAAAAGCAGGGCTTTACCTTCCATAACGGGTAAGCCAGCCTCTGGACCGATGTCGCCCAAGCCTAGAACCCGGGTGCCGTCGCTCACAACCGCCACATAGTTGCCTCGGTTGGTCTGCTCCCAAACCTGGTCGGGCTCTTCCTTGATTTTTCTGCAGCTGGCTGCCACACCTGGGGTGTACCATATTGCAAAGTCGTCGGGGCTTCTTATGGGGCATTTGGGCATTATTTGAACCTTGCCTTCAAAAAATGGGTGATACGCAACTGCAAGCTTGCTGGGTTTTTTGGCTTTTTCAAGCAGTTCCTCAACCGTAACCTTCTTGGTCATGGTTATTTGTCTCCATGTAGAATGCTGAGTGTTCTATGCGCTATAAGAAATTAAATATTATGGAAAGTTTGGCTACGGTTTATTCTTTATTTGAATCAGGCGGTCTATGGTCTTCAATGTTCTAATTGCAGAAAAATGGAAGGAGGGGTCGGTGTCTTTATCCTTTCCTTTTTGCTCTTGGGATGGGTATGCGACTTCTGAACACAACGAAGAGAACAGCCACCACTGCTGCGGCGATGAGTATCATGAGAAGCCAGAATCCTGTTGTTGTCCATATTGGCGGTGGAAAGTCCGCCAGGATTATTGCCTCTGACCTCGAGCTTGTCACTGAAACAGACGACTTGACAGCCTTTGTTGTGACCACTGTGAGCCAGTAGTCTGCTTTATAATGGGCTTCGATTTCGTATGTTCCAGCTGGCAGCTTGAACGTTGCCCTGCCGGCTATGTCGGTTGTTTCAAGACCGTATCCAACCCCGGCTTCGTCATAGATTATTACGTAAGCTCCGTGGATGCGAACCCCGTTGTTTCCTAGGACGTCGACTGTCAACTGATAGACTTGGCACTTCAGAGTGTAGGGACCGTTGGAATCTACATACTGGGTTTTCTGTAACACAACCACGTCTTTCCACAGTATCGTGAACTTGTAGTTGCCAGCGAGCACGTGTGTCAGGTTGATGAAACCGTTCTGAGCCGTGTAGCGCGGCAGAGTCTCGGTTGTGCCGTTTGGCCAAGTTACATAGACTTGAGCCTTGGGCAAAGGATCATCGACGTCATCGACTACAAGAAAGGCTGGATTATAATAGACCACGATTCCTATACTGAAAGTATGGGATCTCTGTTCGATGAACGGTTCAAAGGTGCCATAAGTTAGGTTGTGATAGTATCCGTTGTTGTCGATGACCCAGACTTTAACTGTGTAGTTTCCAAGCATGGCTGTGCTTTGATAGGTCCAGTTTGCCTCGTAAACATGTTCATAGCGTACACGCCATAGTCCGTCGGTCACGCGGGTCATGTCCACATTGTCTACAACAGGGTTATTGGCTGGATCAAGAATGGTCATGTTGACCTTGTATACGTCGTACCCGCCGAACGGGTCGGTGACGTTGGCTCGCACTATGACCTTGCGCTGGCTTTCAGTCCAGTTGTAATAGAACAGGTTTGTCTCTGAATTGTCCACTGCATACGTTTTGACCGACACTGGACGAGCGTAGTCTTCAGAATAGATTATAACATTGCTTGGATACCGGGCTGAGTCGTACCAAACAGATACCGACGTTGCTGCTCCTGGCTTTACAGTTATTTGCAACGCAACTGACGAACCTGCTTGGAAGGTGTATGATGGAACGGTGAACTTTAACGGTGAGTTCCCGGGCACTGCGTTGACATCGTATATTTCCGGAGAGAGTTTTTCGTTCCCAGAGGTCCATGAACCAACCGTTCGAAATCCGCTTGCTTTTAACTCATAGACAGTTATTGTGAAAACAGCGGATGGCGTGGCTCCGGTTGCGTTTGTCCATAAGTGCACCCAAAACGTGCCGTTAATGCGAAAGTTTCCAGCGAGGTCGGGAGCCATGTAAAAGTAGATGTCAAATGTTCCAGACTGGGGGCCTATCCTCTGAGTCCCGCCCCACCATTGGGTGGTGTTCATTATGTGGTTATCTGAGGTGTAGCCACCTCCGATAGACAGCGGTGTAGGAGTGTTGTGGAAGTAAAACTCCTCGGGCTTTGCTGCACTGCTAGACTGAGATTCAGCAACTGGTAGAATGCTCGTCAGAAGAGCGACTGATATCATTGACAGAAACAGTATTGAAAACACTGACCATCTTTTCCCTTTTATTTTTTCTTTCAACACAGTATCTCCTTTTTGATGAAACCTTCAAAATGTCGTCGAGTTACTGAATTAAGCCTTGTTAATTGCAAATATTTATTCAAAATATGAATCTAAACTTAAAAAACGCGTGTGTCAAATACGGCGCAGATTTGCCGTTTTTGATGATCTCCAAAGGTATTCGAAGTAATCTTTGGCAAATTTTACCAGTCCTAGATGGTTTGACCAAATGACCAAGGTGGGTTTGTCTTCGCCTAAAAACAGTATTGCTTCCTTGCCGTCTGCGATGGCGCCTCCGCCGAACATGTGGTCTCGCACCCGAACTTCAGCGATGTCCGCCAATTTCTGTAGGTTCCAGTCTTTAGCTTTTCTTGAAACCATGAAGAGAACTTTGACGTTTGCGCTGTGTAACTGTCTTATCATGTTCTCAGCCGCTTCTGCCAATGACTTGGGCAAGACTGGAGCCGCAATCATCAGTTCACTCTTGGTCTTCTCCGCCATCTCTTCGAGTTTGGCAAGGGTGTTAAACTCACCTCTGAGAATCCAGATGTCAGGTTTTTCCCTGATCTCGCGTCGTTCGTAAAAGGGTTCCAATTCATTTAGAATGGTTTTTTCCCATGCTTTGACCCTGTCTTCAAGCTGCAGTTTCATTGTTGTTAACACTTCAGAAGGCGCTTTAGGATAGTACCGACGCGGCCTGCCGTGCTCGGTTTCTATCCAGCCCTTTCTTTCAAGAGAAATAAGGGTCTCGTAAACCTTGGAGTAAGGAACCTTGGCGTTTACGCTCACTTCACTCGCTGTTAAAGCCCCCTTCTCCACCAGAGCCAAGTAGGCGCGAGTTTCGTAGCCTGTGAGTCCAAGCTCCCGCAAGAATTTCTTCGTTTCTTCACTCACCTGCTCCGCCATGATGGCTGACCTCTTTTTCACCTTAGGAAAGGTTTGGAAACCTTCTTATAGAATGTATTAAATTCCTCATAGTTAAATGCCTTACAACCAACCGTGGTGTCAAATTGCAGGCGTTTAAAGAGGGCCAAGGAGAAGCAAAATCCCACATCATAAAGCATACAATCAGCCTTTGTCCGGAATGCCTAGAAAGACTTGACGCCACAATTGTGGAAAAAAATGGACAAGTTATAATTGTAAAAGAGTGTCCAAGTCACGGTCATTTCGAAGACGTCTACTGGTCCGACTACGAGCTCTTCAAGAGGTTTGAGAGATACGGCAAAGTCGGCAAAGGCGTATTAAACCCGCGAACCCAAACAATTAAGGGATGCCCATACGACTGCGGGCTCTGTCCCAATCATAAGTCGCACACCGTTCTAGCTATCATCGATGTTACGAACGCCTGCAACCTTCAATGCTCAATCTGTTTCGCTTACGCTGGTAAAATCGGTTACCTTTACACCCCAAGTCTGGAGCAAATCAGTGAGGTTATGGACAATTTGCGTGCTAACATGCCTGTCCCGCCGCCTGCGCTACAGCTTTCGGGCGGAGAACCAACCGTTCGACCTGACTTTTTAGAAATTGTTCGGATGGCTAAAGAGAAAGGCTTCAGACACATTGAAGTCAACACGAACGGAATCAAAATCGCAGATGAAAAAAACGGGGTTGAATACATTCGTCAGCTCATAGACGCCGGAGCCGACACATTGTATCTATCATTTGACGGCGTAACACCCGAGCCCTATGTGGGAAGGGCTCCAAGTCACTTAGACGATGACGGCAAGCATGAATATGCAAAATGGCTGTTCAATGCAAAGCTAAGAGCCATAAAAAACTGCCGAGAAGCCGGCATGCGCAGCGTCGTCTTGGTCCCCGTTATTGTGAGGGGAATGAATGACCACGAACTTGGCGACATAATTAATTTTGCAATTAAGAACATCGATGTTGTCCGCTGCGTCAACTTTCAACCAGTCTCTTTCGCTGGCAGAACAGAGCAATGGGAGGTCCAGAAAAGTAGGATCACCATTCCAGAAGCATTACATAAAATCCAGGAACAAACCAACGGACTCATTCAAACGCAGGATTTCTATCCTGTTCCATGCGTGGTCCCTATCTCAGAATTTTTGAATGAGTACAAGATGAAAACCCATGTGGAATTCACCGTTCACCCACACTGCGGAGCCGCCACGTACTTGTACGTAGAGAAGGGAAAGGCAGTGCCCATCACAAAATTGGCAAACGTTGACTCGTTCTTCAACGCGTTGAAAAAGGCTGCAGAAGACATTCGGCAAAGGCACAGAACTAAGGCGAAACTACGCGTGGGTGCGTCGGCACTCAAAAACATAAGACTCAAAATTCTGCGCCAAGTCATGCCAGCGATATTGCGAGGGAATTATGAATCGCTCAGACCGTTCCACTACAAAACGTTGATGATAGGGTTGATGCATTTCATGGACGCCCACAACTTCGACCTCGAACGCGTGCAACGCTGCACCATAAACTACGGCTTCCCAGACGGCAAAATAGTGCCCTTCTGCACCATGAACACAGTGCATAGGCAAACATTAGAGAAAATTTACGCCGTTCCAATACCTAAAGAAAAGAAGAAGCCGAAAAAGACCAAAGAGAGCATAAAATGAGGTCTGTTCAAAGACCTTGCTAAAAAAGCCGATTCGCACATTCTTATGCAAGTTTCAATAACCTTTGTCGTTCAGTAAAATCTATGCCGCTCTTTTCCTCAAACCCGCGAAGTTCTAGGTTTTCTAGTATTACTTTTTCTACGACCATAGCCCCTATGCCTAAATATTCTTCTAGCGCACGATTGAAAGAATCGAATTTTTCAGCGATTTCGTGTCTTTTGATAGAATGTTTGTTTTCTAAGTAGTAGTAAATGATTTGCGCAGCTACCTGCCCAAAGATCTGGTTAAGTACCCAATCTACAACCTTATTAAGCGTTTCATCTGGTTTATTCTGTGATGGAGTTTTTAAGGTCATCAAGAAAAAATCTCCTTATCATGCTCAAATTAATGTGTGTATTACGATTTAATAAACCTTGACGTGTAAACGTACAACACACATACAAAACCAACCTTTATGATAGCGGCTCTAAGACACGAACTCTGATTGCCCAGAAAATGACACACACAGAGCGGGAATAAACCTATAAGCAGCAGCCCCACATCAAAAGCATGGAGAATCAATAAATGGGCGGAAAGAAGAAACTAACTCTCAAACAAATGCAAAGAGCCTCAGAAAAGAAAGAAGAGAAGGAAAAAGAAAAACGCGGAACCAAACCGACAACCGCACCAACCGAAAGAAAAGCACCTGGAATAGTTCCGCCCGACCCAAAAAGCGAGAAAATCATTAGCGAACTCAAAAAAATGAAGGCATTAACACCATACACAGTAGCCACACGCTTCAACTTGCGCCTCAGCGTAGCCAAAGACATGCTCGACGAGCTGGCACAGCGAGGCGTAATCGAATACGTCTCAGGAAGCAAAAACCTGAAAATCTACAAGCCCCACGACTAACACTATCTTATCAAACGAGGAAAATATTCATTGGAATTTCCAAAAAGAGTCTTCACTAGCGAAGAGGTAAAACAAGCCCGAGACCTCATAAACGGGGGCTACAAACACCGCCTCAGAATCAATGGAAGCGCCAGATTCAAGACCAAATTAAAAAAAGCCTTAAAACTCATAAAAACCGCGGGCTATTATGACTTTCTTCGCACCTACATCCGGCAAATCGAAGAAATCGAGGGCTTCAGCCAACTCCACGAAGCAGACGCTGCCGTATGGGCGAACATGCCCATGCTCGACGACGCCATAGATGCAGCCAGCTACATCGTGCAGAAGGCACAGCAAATGAAAGACTACATCGAAGGCAAACTTTACTATGGAATCGGCGAGATGACTGCCATAGAAAAGCGCCTAGAATTTCTTGAAAAACTCAAGAAACAGAGCAACAGCGAAGACATTAGGAAAAGATGCGACGAACTTCTCACAAAGTGGTCTGAGAGCAAGATGATGTTTCCTTAAGAGCGCTCCACTCTTATCACAGACCCACTCTTCACACCAGCAAACAGCTCTAGGTTCTTCGTGACTTTGCCCACAATGTTAACCGAACTGTACGGTTGTGAGTCGCCGTAAAAAATGCAGAAAGCGTTTCCCATGGGCCAAAAGGCTAGGTCACCCTTCTCAACCTTAGACCTTGCTTTTTCCTCGCCCATTTTGACTGGAATCTCAAAGTAGACCTCTTCTTTCCAAATAGCGGCTCTGCCTTCTGTTGGAAGCTTTTTCACTATGGCGTCAACGGTTCTCGGAGCCAAGTGGCGGATGAGTTCGCCTTCAGCCTCTCCAACCGATTCAAGAATAAATTTGACTGGAAGACGGGAAACACTGCTCTCTGGCAATTTTTACTCACTTTTTGCGAAACCGCTGTTTCAGAACGTCTTCGAGAGTTGGCGTCCCGATTTCTTGAAGCTCATACTTGGCTCTCGCAGCCGGTTTGTTCAAATGTAACACCCGTCGCAGGTCAATCGGGGTTCCTATGAGAACGATATCACAGGGCGTCGCGTTGATTGTTTCCTCTAGTTCGCGTATCTGTTCCTTGCCGTAGCCCAATGCTGGAAGAACGGCGCCCAAGTGCGGGTAGTTTTCGAAGGTTTTGACAATTGAGCCTACTGCGTAGGGGCGTGGGTCTATCATTTCTTCCGCGCCCAGCCTTTCTGCCGCTATCATCCCGGCGCCGTATGCCATGTTTCCGTGAGTCAAGGTTGGGCCGTCTTCAACAACGAGCACTTTCTTTCCATTTATCAGTTTTGGGTTGTCAACGGTTATAGGAGAAGCTGCTTCTATTATTGTCACGTCTGGGTTCACTGTCTTAGCGTTTTTTCTAACAGCGGCGACGTTAGTGGGGTCGGCTGTGTCCACCTTATTGATAATGACCACGCTTGCCATTCTTAGGTTGGTTTCTCCCGGATGGTAGGTTATCTCGTGTCCGGGTCTGTGGGAGTCTGCCACGACGATGTGCATGTCTGACTGGTAGAAGGGAATGTCGTTGTTGCCTCCGTCCCAGACTATGATGTCAGCCTCCTTCTCGGCTTCATGCAAGATTTTTTCGTAGTCAACTCCTGCGTAAACTATGATTCCGTTGTCGATGTGGGGCTCGTATTCCTCTCTTTCCTCAATCGTGCAGTCGTACTTGTCGAGGTCTTCATACGAAGCGAAGCGTTGGCACACCTGCTTTGTTAGGTCGCCGTATGGCATGGGATGCCTTATAACCACGACATCGAATCCTAATTTCTTCAGTATTCTGGCAACTTTCCTAGAGGTTTGGCTTTTTCCAGAGCCAGTTCGGACGGCGCAGACAGAGACAACTGGAACCTTGGCTTTAACCATGGTTGTTGTGGGGCCCATCAGTTTGAAGTCGGAGCCGTTGGCCAAGACTATCGACGCCTTGTGCATGACATACTCGTGGGAAACATCGCTGTAGGCGAAAACAACCTCTCCAACGCCGTGTTTTTTGATTAGCTCTGAAAGTTCTTCTTCTGGATGTATTGGTATGCCTTTTGGGTAGTTTGGACCTGACAGTTCGGGTGGATAAGCCCTTTTTTCGATTCCAGGGATTTGTGTGGCTGTGAAGGCTACAACCTCGTATTGTTGGTTGTTTCTGTAGTGGACGTTGAAGTTGTGGAAGTCTCTTCCAGCTGCGCCCATTATTATTACTTTGGTTTTGTTCATTGAAGGCGCCTTCTTGAGTGAGTTTTGAAACATATGAATCATTCATTCATATAAGCGTTAAACGTTTTAGGATGGAATGTGCCTTTTTTTGGTTTGGTATGTTGTTTTTATTTTTTGTAGCCTACCCTACCTAGGGGGAGGTAATGTTGATTGGTTGGTAATGCGGGCTTTATGGGTTTGATGAGGCCCCGTCTATTTGTTTCGAAGTAGGCTTCAATTACGAATTGCTTAAGAATGGGGTCGGTTAACTGCGTTTATCTGTGTGTCGATGAGTTTGTTGAAAAGAGACTTAACTTTGAAATTAATATTCTGTAGCCTATGAGAAGGCTGGTCATTCGCACAGCGACTGCCCGTGAAATGGGACTTCAAAACAATTCCGTTCGTTAAGACTCTAAAAAGAAACGAGCAACCAGAAGGAACCTAGCATGCTTACTTGAGCTTATGCCGTAACAATTAAGCCCTTCAGTACATTTTCATGGCATGCCTCTTCTGTTGTGTCATGGCTCTTTGTCTTTCAGGTCTAGAGCCTCGGCGATTATAGCCATTTCCTTCCAGCCTAATGGTCTGTTGGTGGCTTTTATGACTAGGCGTTCTCTCCATCCGCAGTCGAGGCACTCGTACTTCACAGGTGTTATAGCCATGTGTCCCGACATGTCACCGCTCATGGAACCTATCCTTCTAACTCGTGCGCTCTTGCATCTGGGACAAATCTGCACATCAATGTATTTTCCTTCTTTTCTGAGTTCTTCCAAAACAGCCATCATTTCGAGGAAGGTTTCGCTGAGAATCTCCTCTTCTTTGAGCAGGGTTAGTTGTTGCTTGCGTTTCCTCTTCTTCCGCTGTTCCTCTTCCACCCGAGAGTCCTCAAAAACAGAAAGTCGACAGCATTATGAAAAGTTTGTTGTCAAAAAAAAGGGAAAAAGGAGACGCCTCTTTTAGAAATCTGGGGTTAGAACAATCCTCTTCGCCAATTTCCTTGAGTGAGCCTCTTCAAACACCTCTCTGATCTTGCTCATTGGCCTGGTCTCGGTGAACGGCCTAATTTTTACTGTTTGATTAAGCACCATTTCAAGCACTTTGGGATAGTATTTGGGCAGACAACCCCATGTGCCTATAATTTCTGCGTCGAAAGCCATCAGCCTCGAGATGCTGTACTCATTCTTCTGCACGCCGAATCCGATGACGATTAACTTTCCAACGAAAGACAATAGATTGAGCGCTATTGCCTGTCCCGCCGCAGCTCCCGTGACTTCAAAGATTATCCAACCATAGTGGCTCGGAAGACCATGCGCCTTGCAAAGTTCGCGAAACTCGTTGCGAACATCGTTTTCATTCTTGCCAGTCGAGTTTATGACAAAGTCAGCGCCATACTTCAGGGCTCTCTCAAGTTTCTCCGGGTCACGGGCAATTCCTACAACTGTCTTAGCTCCGAATGCCTTTGCCATCTGAGCCACATAGCTGCCGACGCCACCCGTGACTCCAACCACCACTACGTTGTCTCCCCGCTTGAGCCCAGCCCTCACACATGCCTGATAAGGCGTTGTCACGGCGTCAGCTATCACAGCCAGCTCAGCAAGTTGAAAATCTCCATGGTCTGCCACTATACAGAAGTCTTCAGCAGGAACAATAATGTGGCTAGAAAACCCTCCATAAATGCCAAGACTGTTTCCCGGCATCTTCTGAGCCAAACAGCGATTTCCCCTTCCAGAAGCGCATATGTCGCATTTGTTGCACGGCATAACAGCTGGCACGATAATCTCTTTGCCTAAGAGGCGGCTGTTACCTGCTATCACGGTGCCACTTATTTCGTGGCCCAAGGTGAGCGGAGGCTTGGTAACCGTTGGAACTCCGTCGTAGAAGTATCCTAGGTCGGTGTGGCAAACGCCGCAACCCGCGATTTCTACAAGAGCCTCATTGGGCTGGAGTGGCGGAACTGGAATCTCAACCTTTTCTAATAGTCCCTCAACGACTTCGCCTGTTTTTGGGTCTTTAGTCCATGGCCGCGTCATCTGCCACGTTTCTATTTTATCGGGTATCTTATTCATGATCCTCGCCTTTCAACTCGAACTGCCTATTTGGCGGGTTGACCCTTAGGCTTGGGCAAAACAGCCTCAAACATTTCGTCTTCAGCAACCTTCCCTTGCGCGATCAACTGCCTAAGCTTTATGAAGTCGATTGTGTCCTTGCCCGTGATTTTCCTAGTGTTGAAGGCTTGGAATCCCATGAAAGCCTCGTAATTCATGTTGGCTGCAAGCCAGTGGCGGTTATAGTTTTTGGCGTAGTCCCAGAAGAACTTCTTCTTAGCTCGCACACTGTCAATTGCCTTAATGAGACAACCTGGAAAGAGGTTTGCAAATAGCCAGATCACTTTGCTTACTTCCTTGTCTAAGAGTTCGAAGCTAATTTTATTTTGTTCTCTCGCATCTCTAATGTAAGCCACAGCTTTGTCGTATTCTTCTCCAGTCTTGAACTCGCCATAGACGATCTCGCCGTCGTCCACGTAGCGGTCGGTTATAACCAACGGATTGCGAACCCATCTGCCTTCATCATTGATGATTGGAACCGCCCTGTTTATCAAGCCGAGCCTTTTCATCTTGTAGGCGCTCCACATCTCACATGAAACACAGTTCCACAAGGCGTCTTCCATGCTCAAATACCAAGGCAAAAAATCCGAGGAGCCACCGTCTGGAGAGGAGCCGTGCCTTGGACCAGCCTGCCCGAAGATAGCTAGGTCGGAGGCAATAGAAATGTCGCATGCCATGCCGATTTCTTGTCCGCCTGCCACTCGCATGCCGTTCACTCGGTTGATTACAGGCTTTTTGCACATGAGTATGGAGTCTACCATGTGATTGAAAAGCTCCATGTATTCGCCGTACTCGTTGGGTCTTTTGCTGTAATACTCAGCGTATTCCTTGGTGTTTCCGCCGGTGCAGAACGCGTTGCTTCCTTCGCCGGTGAAGACAACTGCCACAATGCTTCGGTCGAGTGAGGCGTTTTCAAAGCCAGCTATGACGCCTTTCACCATTTCGGTCGTGTAAGAATTGTATTGTTGCGGATTATTCAGAACAATCCAAGACGCAAACAAGTCGTCGATTGGCTTTCCTTGAGGGTCTGTTAGAGGCCGTTTTTCGTATATTACGCCTGGCGCCTGTTTGCTCCAATGTATGTCACTGTGTAGCGCGTGGTTTTTGAGTTCATGGTCTCTGGGCAACCAATCTAATACCATAATCCATTTCTCCCTTCTTTTCACATGTCTGTTGATTAGAAATTAGGCTTATAGGGTTTGGTGCTTTTATATGAATTTCTTCTTTAGGGAAAAATGTTTAATCAATGACAGTTGTAGTAACTGGTAGTGAGAGGGCAGTGAAGAAGACCGCTGAAGAACAGATAAAAGCTCTAGTTAAAAAGCACTCATTTCCCCCCATTAAGGTGATTATACCGATTCTTGAGAAGGCTGGACGAGGAGAACAAGAATTAACGGCGCAAATCTATTACACTTACGCAACCATAGCTGAAGGAACAACACGCATTTTGAGGTTAAAGGACAAAGACATGAAGACAGTGGCTAAAGTATTCGAAATCGTGATTAGTCTTGAAGGAGTAAAACTTCAGCCTATTGAATTGTCGGAATCAAGGTTTTCTTTCAATCTACCAGATTGCCCTATGCTGCATGTTGGAAAAAACGTGAGTTTTAATGTGAAGAGCAAATTCTGCGATTTGATCTGCACGGCGGGAAGCAGAGGGTTAATGGATACCATACTGGGTCCACAAAGAGGTACATGTACATGGAACAAGGCGCTGATAAGAGGAGCAGACAAATGCACAACAACGTTTGAGTTAGTCAAACCCAAATAAGTTTTTAAGAATTCTATATGAAACTGAGTTTTTCGGAATTACCGATTTAGTTTAACAAGCTTTTTAAGTAATAATCTATAATCGATGTTCTGAGGAAAGATTGAACCTAATTCATGGATCGAGCGATGTCGAAGCCGACACCACTGCGATCAATAAGATTTGGAACCAATATACTGTCGGTTGTAACACCGGAGATTTGGATCTTTGGATTTCATTGTGGACCGATAACGGGATACAGATGCCACCAGACACCCCTGCTAGAATCGGAAAAGAGCAGATACGGGAAAAAATGAAGCCTTTATTCGATCAGTTCATCATCAAGATCGCCATCACTTGCGAGGAAGTTAGGGTAACTGGCGACTTGGCATTTTCTCGTGGTACTTACACAATATCTACAACTCCCAAGGCAGGGGGCGAGACAACTAAGCTTTCTGGTAAATACTTGACCATCTTTGAAAGGCAGGCCGATGGTTCTTGGAAGATTGCCCGCGATTGTTTCAACTATAACGCGCCTTCAACCTCACCAAAAAAGAAGTAACAGGCAGAGGCTAATGCGCGCACGGTTCGGGGGTTTCAGTTACGTCCGCCGAGCAAAGAGGTTCAAATGTAAAGCAAAGAGAAGCGACACGGCTGAGGTGTCACCGCGAGGATTTAAATCTCTTGCTCCGCATCATTATTAGATTCGAAAACAGTTTGATTTTGCACGTGCGAAAGTTTTTTTATTAACAAAGATTTAAGTAACCGTATCGATGTGGTGAGCGGTGAAGAAGACTGTAGAAGAGCGAATTAGAGCGCTATTTGCAGAACACTCAATTCCACCAATGGAAGTGGTTATACCAATTCTCGAAAAGACAGGGCGCGGTGAACAAGAATTAACGGCTCAGGTCTATAATACGTACACGAGTTTAGCTGAGGGAATAAAAGAAATTTTGAAGTTGAAAGACAAAAACATGAAGACATTGGCCAAGGTTTACGAAATGGTGTACGGTATAAGTGGAGAAAAATTTGAGCCGCTTGAGTTGACTGATTCAAAGTTTTCTTCTCATTTGTCAGATTGTCCTTTGCTGTATGTTGGAAAAGACGTGAGTTTGGGTGTGAAAAGTAAGTTCTGCGATTTGATCTGCACGGCTGGAAGCAAAGCACTGATGGACACTGTCCTGAGTCCACACAAAGGTAATTGCACTTGGGACAAGGCGCTCATAAGAGGAGCAGGCAAATGCACAGTAGTATTTGAGTTAGTGAAGACAACGTGAGTTTTTTAAAGAATTCTACGCTTCTCATTTTTGTTTTGTTGGTCGCTGTAGGGTTGGCTTTCATTCTAGCGTGGCTAAATGTGGCTAAGTTCATGAGTTACACAGATTTACAAATAGCTTTGACTACAACAACGGGGACATTCGGAATGGTGCTTGGAATAATCACTGCGGGACTTATGTTTACTCAGGGAAAATTCAGTGAACTCGCAAGCGAACTGAACGACAAGTCACCTGATTATCTTGCCAAGGTGTTATCATTAGAGAAAATGCAATCAATTGAAAATCATTTACTTACTATACGAAAAGCATTCATTCAGCTCGCAACAACCACAACAATTGCTGAAGAAAGAAACCTCTACGAAAGAATTGTCACAAAAGCCTCGTCGATGTTTGTCAATTTTGCAGTGCTTTTAAATTTGAAACTTAAACAACAAGGATTGCCTGCTGATCTTCAAGTCTCAGAAATGGATTCAAACCTTTACCAAGTTTACCAAAAAAGAAGACAAAGTCTCAGAAAAGAATGGCAGCTACTTAACCTCATTAAACAAGTAATAGATGTGTGGGAAGGACCAAAAGCCCTTTTCATTGAAAAATCCATCAGGGAATCAGCCCTTGAAGCGGACCTTAAAGATTCTCTCTCTATTTTGAAACTAAAAGAGAATGTTGAGAAGAGTTCGATTAGCATTAGCAGGGAAGTGTCCAAAACATCAAGTGATTTAGATAGTGAAATCAGCAAGATCAGTCAGCGACTTCATAATGACAGAATTCCTCAACTTTTGTCTCAGATGGAAAGGCGAGCACCTTACGTGGCAAATACTTCTATCTAACATTAGTGTTTATTGCTGCTCCGCTTCTAATCAATCTTTTAATCCTGCCACAATTCTCTCATGAAACCGCAACCTTCTTCCAGCCAATCATCTCAATAACAAGCTTTTTGAACATAATGGGAGTCGTGTTTCTTTTCCTTTACATTTATAAAATTCTCAATGTATAAGCGCGCTACATTAATCTGTGCGAGAGATTATAATCTAAAATCTATTGAACATGCGGTTGGACTCAGTGCATGCCTTCCAGAAACAGCCTCATCGACGGTTTCAAACGAATAGTAGGTGCTGAGAACGTTCTAACCGACGCGGAGGACCTCTATGTTTATTCTTTCGAGCATTTCTTTCGAGAGAAGCGCTGCACAAATCTAGTCGTCATTGTTCGTGCAGCAACTGAGGAAGAACTGAAAAAAATAGAGGAACTCTCCCACGATAAAGACGTCGCAGTGGTTAGAAGAAGCACTTGGAAACAAGAGAAACTAGAGATTGACGAACAGGAAAAGACAACAGCCACAGTTTTGCTCGACGACACAATTCAACCCGAGCTCAGAATCATTGGCAAAGAGAAAGGCAAAGAACGCTCATCTAGATTTCAAAAAGAACTGGAAGAAGCTGGACATGGCACTTTTCTCAACTTCGCTCTCGCATTAAAATCCCTCTTTTCCAGTTTGCCAGCTAAGAAATGTCTCGACTGCAAGGTGTGCAGCGGATACTGCACCGTGGCTTCATCCTTCAACGGCATCGAAACATGGTCGTCGAAGGGGAGAACACTCTTGACCCGAGCACTGTCCACCGGCGAGCTGCAGCCTTCTCGCAAGCTTGTTGACGTTCTCTACACTTGCAGTCTCTGCGGACTCTGTTTCGCTCAGTGTTTCGAAAGTACTCAGGTAAGAAAAGCCATAATGGATGGGCGTCACCGACTTGCAAAAATAAAGCGCACGCCCGAGCTTTTCAATGCAACAGCCAAAAACATTTTCAAGGTTGGAGACCCAAGTGGAATGCCACCGAGCAAACGTGTCGCTTGGACAGAGCGGCTTCAGAAGAAGGGAGCCTTTCCAAAGAAGGCTGACGTTCTCTACTGGGCGGGCTGCGTCGTTTCTACACGTACTCCAAACGTGGCTAGGGCTATGAGCAACGTTCTAACTCGAGCGCAAGTTGATTTTGCACTTTTAGGGGAGAAAGAGGGATGCTGTGGCTACGTTCTTTTAGCCACTGGTCTTTGGAATGATGCAAAGGAAAACGCCGTGAAGCTCATTGAAAGAGTGAAACAAACCGAGGCTGAAACCCTAATCACGACCTGCGCTGGCTGCTACTACACTTTCACAAGGATGTACCCGGAAATACTAGATGTGGAACTGCCGTGTCAGGTTTTGCACGCTTCTCAGTTTGTGGAAAGCCTTATTAAAGACAGAAAAATCACTCCGCACAGTTTGGGTTGGAAAGTCACATATCACGACCCGTGCTCCTTGGGGCGACACTGCAATGTCTACGACTCGCCGCGCAGCGTTTTGAAAACTGTGCCCAACCTTGACCTTGCTGAAATGCCATTAAATCGAAACCTTGCTCGATGCTGTGGAGCAGGCGGTGGACTCTGGTCGCTTAACAACTCTGTTGCCATGAACTCTGCCCTTGAGAGACTAGTCAGAGACGTGGCTCCTTTAGGCGTCTCAGTCTTAGTCACAGCGTGTCCCACTTGCCATATCAACTTTCGTTACGCATCTGTCAAAAAATCGATGGGAATAAAGGTCTACGACCTAATCGAAATCGTTGAATCCGCAACTTCAGATTTCTTTTAAGGCGTCGCCAACAGTTTTTTCATTAGCTCCGAAAACTTTTCGGCAGCCGCGCGCTGTTTCTTCATGTTGGCTGTTGTGGCTTTAACGAATTGTAGGGCTTGGGGCTCACAGAACTTGGCGCAGACAGGGTTACCGTCACAAAGGTCGCACTTTAGAACTCGTCCCTTTTTGTCGTCAATTTGGACGCCCGCGAATGGACAGTAGAGGGCACAGAGTCGACATCCTACACATGCCTCGTAGTCGATCAGTATGGCACCAGTTTTTTGGTCCCGCTTTATCGCACGCACAGGGCAAACGGCTTCACATATGGGCGACTCGCACTGCACACAGACAATGGGAATGTATAGGCCAGCCGTTTCCCACTTTGCCACGTGGATCCTAGCCAACGCTGGGTTGCAAACCTTCTCGTGATGAAGGGAACAAGCAGTCTCGCAGATGCGGCATCCCGTACACTTTTCTGGATCGATAAATAGAATCTTTTCCATTTTTTGTCCCTTCTCAGAGCATGTGTGTCGGTTCCTTGTCCAGCCTCAGCCTTTCTAAAGTTTCTTTTGTGGGCACGCCGTGTCGGTCCCAATTATGAAGCGCGTAATATTCGTCTAACATTCCTTCAAATCGCCCTTTATCGATTTTCTTGCCTTTAGCGATGGGCAAACCGATTGGAGTGGGCTCCTTAAAGTAACGTTCGGGAAGAGCATCATCTTTGCGGGTGAAGCCTTCGCGCAGGTTAAACAATCGCTCAAGCGTGTATATTCTTTCCCCGATTTCCATCAACTGAGCCTTCGAAAACTCCAATCCAGTTGATAGACGAATAAGTTTTGAAAATTCGTTCCACTTAGGTGCGTGAACGGCGCAAAACATGGTTTGAAACTTGCACACACCTATTGAGTCCGTTATAGCATAGAGGAGTTCTTGCCACCATACCATGCGGCTCTTTCCATCATAAGAAGTGTAGTCTGAAGACACTGGACCCTCGTAAACTTCTTTCAAGAGTTCTTCAGGCAAGCCGTACATGTCAATGGCTGGGCGACTGCGCAGGTGGTCTGCCCCACGGGTGGAGGTTGCTATGCCCAAGGCAAAACTCGGCGTCGGACGCTCATCCGAGTGCAAGTTGCTCATGCCCTTAACTTGAATTGCATAGTACTCAGAGCCGTTTCCAATCTTGGCAATGGCGTTTCTAAACCCGTCTGCAAGGGTATCGCCGAAGCCTTCTCTGAAGGCGATTTTGCGTATCAACTCAAACACAACATTTTCATCGCCCCACTCGAGTTTCAACCCATCAGTCTGTTTGTGGGTCAGTATTCCTTTTTCGTAGAGTTCCATGGCCCAAGCGATGAGTCCGCCGGTTTCCAGCGTGTCTAAGCCGTACTTGTTCACCAAATGATTGGCGACGAGGATTGTTTCCATTTTCTTGCAGTTGACCATTGTTCCAAACGCGCCAATCGACGTGTATTCCGGTCCTTCCCCGTAAAGAGGCGCGTATGGTCCTTCTCTCAAAACGTAGCGGTGACGACAATGAACCACACAACCGTAGCAGCCCGATGTGCCAATTGAATATCGGTCGATGTTTTCGGGTTCTAGGTCATCGCCCTCTTCCAGCCTGTTGAGTTGAAAGTTTTTGGTTCTGATTAAGCCCGTGGTGTTTGTGTTGCTGTATATAACCATCGTGCCCCATCGTGACTGAGCCTTAGCCCACCTCGTGCTCAGTATCATGTCATTCATTTCTTTGCAGCACTCCAAGAGTTCGTCAGGATGGGCAAACTCCAAACTTGTTGTTCCTCTTACAGCAACAGCCTTGAGGTTTTTGGAGCCCATGACAGCGCCCATTCCAGTTCTGCCAGCCGAGTTCTTCATCCCAGTGCGCACGTTGGCGAATCGAACAAGATTCTCACCAGCCACCCCGACGACGAGACTCTTGATGTCTTGGTCGTCATGGTCGCTTCTTATGATGGTTTGAGTTTCAAACGTGTCTTTGCCCCAAAGATGCGAAGCGTCTTTAACGCTGATTTCGCCGTCGTTTATCCAAATGTAAACGGGGTTTGATGCCTTTCCGAAGATTACTAAATGGTCAAAACCTGCCAGCCTCAGTTCGGGTGCAAAGAAGCCGCCTATGTTGGAGTCTCCCACGGCGCCAGTTAGAGGCGACTTGGCAGCGATGTCGCATCGTCCTGACCCGAGGCAGGGGATGCCGCTTAACAGTCCTGCGCCGATGAACAACACGTTTTCAGGACTTAACGCATCGATTTTTGGCTTCATGTGGTTGTACAAAAGGTACATGTCGACGCCTCTGCCGCCCAGAAATAGCGTGCGCACTTCTTTTGGAATTGGTTTCTGGACAACTCTGCCATTTGATAGGTCGATGTAGGCTATTTTTCTGTTCCAAACCAACATTGAGCACCTTTTTGCAACATTTTAGGCTAACCCTCTCACTTTGGCTTGATTCGGCGCGGGCCAAGAGATGCGGTATTTGGTTTTGCAATATGGGCAAGTAGCGGTTTCAGCGTTTTGAGGCACGAGAAACCGTTTTAGGCAGTTTACGCACCTGACCTCGCTCACTGAAGAATCAGCCTCCACCTATTGGTACAGATATCATGATGACGTCTTTATCCTTCAATTGTATGTCGATTTTCCTAACGCTCTGACCGTTAAGCATCACCAAGGTGTCTGCCCCGATTTGTCCGGTTTTGGAATCAACTACGGTTTTGAAGTCTTTTCCAAACCTTCTCGCAAGTTCCTCCAAGACTTCTCCAAGAGTGGAATCCGCATTCAGTTCTTGAGTGATTTCTCTGGTTCCAGCTATTTCTTTAAACATGGCGTGAAGCAAAACTCTCACTTGAACGGTCATGAGCCTCACGAGTCTGACGAGTTCTCTAGTTCTGAAGTATAAGCGTTGTCACGGTTTGATTTAATGGTTACGGGAGAAAATATTACCAACGTCCTTTTTATATAACTTATATACAGATAATCACATGATGCCACTGGCAAGCCTGAAGGGAATACATCTTGGAAATTAGAAAACTACAAAAAATCAAGGGTGGAAGTTTCACGTTGTCGCTGCCTAAGAAGTGGGTTGAAAAACGAAAACTGAAGAGCGGCGAACAGATTGCAGTGTCCGAGGAGGAAGATGGCTCCTTGAGAATTTTTCCTATGGCCGTGACCTTTGAAAAACCCTTAGAGGTTAATCTTTCGTTTGAAGACTACCCTAGTTTGCGAGCGCTTGAGTACTGTATAAGCACTTATTACATTCAGGGAAGCAGTCGAATCAACATAGTCTCAAGGAAGATAATCTCTGCCAAACAGAAGAGAAGACTCAAACAGTTGCGAACCGAGTTGCCAGGCCTTGAGGTGGCTGAAGAAGAAGCGAACCGACTGAGTTTTCAGGTTTTGATTGACCCTGCCACTTTTTCGTTGGAATCGCTGATTGAAAAGACATCAGCCTTTTCCCTTCGGTTGCAAGAAGACGCCGTTAAGTCGTTGGTGGATTGGAACTTTCCATTGGCTAAAGAAGTGTTAGAGAGAAGCCGCGAGGCTCAGCGACATTACCGCGTCACGATACGACAGGTGGCCATTGCAAGCCTCAGTCGAACAATCGCAGAAAAGGTTGGAGTGAAAAACTGTCAGGAGTGCATAACCTTTGCGTTGACTGCCCGAGACCTCAGCCGACTGGTTTATCACTCTTCATCCATTGCTAGACACGTTCTTACTCTAGATTATGGAAGAGGAGTTGCCCCAGAGGTTTCAAGCCTAATCGACACTATGTCAAGAGTCGCCTACGAGATGCAGAGTAACGCCGCGAAAGCCTTTTTGAACAAAGATTATGAACTAGCCATCACCGTCATAGGCAAAATGGACGAAATCCAAGAAACCGAAAAGGCGCTTCTCAAAAAAGTCATGGAAAAAACAAAAGACGTAGACGCCGCCGTAACCTTAAGCATGATTGCCCGAGACCTAAGAAGAATCGCAGGCTATGCGGTCGCCATAGCCGACGACGCCATGAACAGGGTTTTGACACCCAGAGCATATTAGGAGCCTGTGTGACTCACATAAAAGACCTAGCCCGTCTAGTTCCAGCACGCTTTAGAGAAGACTGGGTCCAAACGAAACACATAAATGAACATACCTATTTTTGTAAACATTTGGTCGGGCGGTAGCTCAGCTTGGTAGAGCTTCCGAGTCGACGAGTTTCAACTTGCCGACGGAGACGCTGTAGACGCCTACCACAATGGTGGGCATCACCCAGCCTATCAAGCACACAACCCGAACGATAAGGCCGGTCAAAGCAGAAACCGGTGTGTCGCAGGTTCAAATCCTGCCCGCCCGACCAAGCTTCTCTCGCTGCTGCAATCGGGTATCCTCAGACAATGGCAAAAAACGCCACAGCAATGCCTATTGAGTCATATATCCCATGCATCAAAGCTGAAGCGGTAGTATTTCCATCAGCCCACTGCCACACATACCCTAAAACCAAACTAATCGCAGACACTGGCACAATAGCATACAGAGAATTAAGACCGTGTAAAAGCCCAAACAAAATAGAAGAAAGCGCAAGACCCTTCATCTTCCCAAACGAGTTTTCAAAACCCTTTTGAACAAAACCCCTAAAAGCCAGCTCTTCACAAGGTCCAACCAGAACTAAAGAAAGAGCAATCATAGCAATTAATTGAAAAGAGTCTCTAGGCGTCAGAGACTTCGCAAGAAGTTCCGCCATCGGGTCAGGTCCCAAGACAATTTCCTGAAAAGCGGAAATGCCAATGGCCAGTAGGAAGAGAAGCACTGCAGCAAGGGAAACAATAATCAAGATTTTGAGGTTTACCTTTTTTACTCCCAGTTTCTTCAAACTGGCACGTTTATGCCTAGCGAACAAAAGCGTAATTCATAGGATGATGGTCTCGTTGACAGGCAAGGATATCAGTGCAAGTGGGAAAGGCAAATCTAGGTAATCTATCCTCAAGCTAAACAATACCAGTCCCAATATAGAGAGAACCCATCAAGATTCCACCAACCAAGGCAAAATAACAAGCCAATGCAAGCTTTGCTCTCCATTCAAACTGATTCACCATATATTTTCTCTCCACACCTAATTTCAATAAGCACCGGTCGGAGTTTTCTATAGTTATCTCCCGTTCTTCAGTTTTTATGACTTATGAAGAACCTTCCATCGAGTGTAAAGCTATCCAGCCCGGCGAAAACTGCTGCCTGTAGAATGCTTAAATATCTTGTTCTCTCCAACAACACTTTCAAACAAACTGGAGACATGAGGCTATCTGATTGCGAGGGCAGGAGGACTGGACTAGAGAAGAACTGATGAGAGATTACGTTGATCAAATGACGCCTGTTACCGTTCCGGTTAATATTTCAATCCAGGGTCAACAAACAATTCTAGACTTGACCAGTGTTGAAGGTATTCTGAGAAACGCCGAAGTCATCACCCTCGAAGACTGCGGCTGCCGGGCAAAATGGCACAAATGTGAGGCTCCCTTAGACGTCTGTCTCAGCCTCGACGAAGAAGCCCGAGAAGCCATGAAACGCGGCGCTAGACGTATCTCTCTAGCCCAAGCGGTAGTTGTTTTGAAACGAAGCCACGAAGCCGGACTGGTTCACCTAGCCTTCACCTTCAAGGGCAAGGAAAAGCCTGAAGTAATCTGTAGTTGCTGCTCATGCTGTTGTCACTCTTTGAGCGCCCTGGTCAGATTCGGCATCCCTGATCATGTTGTCGCCTCAGAATATATCGCTGAAAATAACAACGAAACATGCGACAACTGCGGCACATGTGTCAAGCGCTGTCAATTCCACGCACGCCAACTCGCCGAAGACAAACTCGTGTTTGACCAAGCCAATTGCTTCGGCTGCGGCATATGCGTCACCACATGCCCCACAAGATCCATAACATTAATCAAAAGAAATACATTCTAAGCCATTTTAAGCCGTTTATCACTCAATCCAAAATCGAAAATCTTATAGGCTGGATTATCCAACCAAGAGACGACCACAGTTGCCTCCTCCAAACGAGAAGTCTAACACGCACCGAATAGCCTTAATCAGTGTTTTGGTTACTGTGTGCACGGTTCTTCAAGTTTTGCCTAGGCCTTGGGGTTTGGAGTTTACTTCTTTCTTAACCTTTTCAACAGGTGTTGTCTTCGGAAGCGTACTCGGAGCATCGCTTGGTGCTATCGTCATGTTTGTCAACGCCTTTCTCTCGCCTTGGGGTCTGGCTAGTGTGAACATGCCTTTCCAAATGCTGGGAATGGGCATAATTGGAACAGTTGGCGGCTTGTACAATATGGAAAACGATGACAAAGCCAGATTCTACGCAGAAACCGCTGTTTTGGGCGCGTTCCTCACTTTCATCTATTATTTAATTACTAATCTAGGTTTCGCCGTGTATGTCGTTTTGCCCCCAAGTCGAATCCCTATCCTAGAAGCTTTTGTTGCGGCTCAGTTAAGTGGGGCAGTTTTTACACTTATCTATATAGTTTCGAATGCTTTCTTATTCGGCGTCGGAACCGTACCCTTGGTGAATGCTGTGCGAAAGCTTCTTGGGAGGTGAGGAATATTGCCAATGATCAGAAGAACCTTCACTTTTTTTGCACTAGCGTTAATTGTTTGGGCTCTCGTGGCATCCTCGATCGCTGGATACTATTACTACCAATACAACATCTTGTTCGGGAAGACTCGCAAAATCATAGACATAGACATAGGAGTCAACTACGGAAATGGAACAGTAAAATGGTTTAACGACACAAAGGCAAAGACGATAGACACATTATTTGAAGTTACTATACGCGTGGCAACAGTAAATTATACCGGCTACATGGGAACCGGAGTCTTCGTGACAGCAATTAACGGAGTGGCTAACCCCCACCTTTCTTCAAAGCATTACTGGATATGGTGGACGCGAACAACAGAAGGTTGGACAACTGGTCCAGTGGGCTGCGACCAATATTTCGTTAACAACAACGAAACCTACTACTGGTACTACGAAGACACTTCAACATGGCCACCTTTGTCGCCGCCATAAAACCTCTTAAGCAAAATAAACCAACATTTCCCTCTCTCTGGTAGAGTAGACTACAAAAATAAATAAGGAACAAATCTCAAAAGCCAAAAAAGAACAACCCAAAAGAGCCCAACGTTTTGCGTTCTGTATTGTTTCATGTTTCGTAATATAGGTTAAATCTTTTAAGCCAACAAAAATATACACGTAAGACACAAGACAACAGAATAAAGATGAAAGGAGAAGACACAAATCAAATGTCCCAAACTAAGCAAACAGACGAAGAAATAATCACACACACCTTAACTGATCCCAAAATCAGCGCCGTCAAAGCCATGCTGGAAAAGGACCACGCCATCGACTGCCTCTTCCTACTCTTACTCAACAAAGGCCGATGGAAGCAAGCCAAAGCATTCATGAACAAACACCGCTTAACCCTAAGCGACGGTACATTCCGTGCTCGCATGATAGAAATTGAACATCTCGGCCTTGCCAAATCAACCCAGATTGACCCCCTAAAAAGATACTACACGATAACAGCGCGCGGCAAGAAACTAGCACGACAACTCCAACAACTATTCCAAAAATTATAATAGACAACAAAACACGTTCCATACCTTTTTTTGGTCGTGTGAGAGAATCTAGTGTATTAAGACGTAAGATTTAAATGTTCACGCGCGTTATGTTTTACGTGAACTCCTAAAGGAGGGATAGAATAGAAAATGAAAAGGTTGTTCAAGTGTCGGAAGGCGCTGAGTCCTGTTGTTGCAGCCATTATCTTGATTGCGGTGACTGTGGCAGTTTCCATTGCTGTTGCCGCTTGGATGGGTGCTTTGACGTTTACTTTCATGAAAACTGAAGAGCTCAAAATCACCAGCATGACTTTTGTAGGCAGTACCGGCGTTAATAACAACAACATCACTTTGACTGTAAAGAACACTGGAACCGCCAAAGTTACGGTCACTGAGGTCAGAGTTAACGACGTTGCTAAAACTACAGTTGAAACTTTGCCATTGGAAATTGCGGCTGGCGCTACCAGCTCCATAACAATAAGAATGGGCACGACTCCATGGGTTGCTGGCAACAAGTACAAGGTCACTATACTTTCGGGCACGGGCACTGTAGTGGCTGCGTACGAAGCCACAGCTTAGAAGCACAAAGCTAAGGTCGGTTTGAGTGGGGTAGGAAGCCCTCAATCCCTATTTATCTTTCCTTTGGAGGTGTAGAAATGGTAATCGAATTAAAGGAGTACCAATCAGCTACGGAGATTGCAAAGACTTTAGATACTGAGATAGCTCGAACCAAAAGCATGTTAGGCGAATACCTGCGCAGACTCGACGAAATTCGAGCGTTGGCTGAAAGATCAAAGAAAGTGCGAGATGTGGTCTTTAAGCTGGCAGGCAAAAAGGCAGCTCAAAACACGCTTGGCGAGATCAGCGTCGGCGACCTTAATGTTGTCTTGGACGCTAACCCCTTCCATGAACTCACCGCCATCGAAGAAGCTGTGAGGAGTCAGCAAGACCGCCTCCTAGTTCTTCAGAAGGCTCGTGAAGCGCTGAAGTGGGTTGATCAAATCGAGGACACTGAAGGACTGAAATATCTGGTGCTAGAGAACGACGGTGTTCCGGCGCGAATTTTGCTCAAGATCTCCTAGGGCTTTTTGGGGAAAAGAGCGCCATGAATGAAGAAGTGTACACAGTTGCGTTGAAGAGCGCTTTAAGTGAGATCAAAAACATTTGCCCAGGCATCAGCAGGTCTTTCATTTTGATGAACAACGGCAATCTTATTACTGCAGACGAACAGACCGTAAATCCAAGCGTGGAGAGGGCAGTAAGTTCGCTTCAGGATTTGGCAGAAAAAGCTGCGAGCGTTGGCGGCCTGGATGATTTATTGATCGACGGAGAGAACGGCAAAGTTTACGTCTCCCGCATAGACAGCATGCACTTCATTGGGGCGTTGTCTAAAAAAACAGATTTGACCTATTTGCGCTCTGTCACCGGAGTTATACTACCAACGATACTTAAGGTAATTGACAGCATATCTCCCCAGGCTACACCTCCTACCCCTCTCAAATCTGTCCCACGTTTTCCTCATATCCCATCAAAACCAGCGCCTTCTAAACCCTTGACGGAAGAAGAGGCGGTTGAAGAAACCGTAGAAGAGGTTGAGGCGCCTATGCCTCCAGAAGCCCCCGAAGTTCTTGAGGCAGAAGCTGAGGGAGAGGTTGAACAGGAGCCTCCTAAAAGATTAACTAGTTTGCCTTCTCAACAACTTATCGTTGACAAATTTGGCGGCTTGATGGTTCGTTCCGACACTGTTCAGATTGACTCCGAAATCTTGCAGCGATGGGGGGCATTGTTGGAAACGAAGGAAATCCGTGAAGTTGAGATAGAAACTTTCAGAGGGAAAACGACACGTTGTAAGGCTAAGGTGATTAGCGATAAGAAGTTGGAGGGAAGAGGGTTAATTCGAATTCCTGAGAAAATGTGTGACTCGATTGAAGTCAAGAGAGGAGAGTTAGTTAGGGTCAAGCCAGTTGTACCTGAGAGTGAGTGACATGCCTATCAAAAAGAAGGGTCAACAAATCGAAACGCCAGAACAGGAGGAATGGGCTCCTAAAATGGCGGTTCAAGAGCAACTCGCTGACTTACGCTCGGTATTGGAGAAGATCAAGGCTAAGGAAGGCGTGATAGGTTACATTCTACGAGCTGCGACTTCTGCTTCGGTGGACATCAAGGACCCTAGCAAGATTATTGATTATGCGGTGTTGTCTGCCTCTACGCTTGAGTCTGTTGAGGAGCTGTTAGAAGCTTTTGGACTGGGTAATGTCTGCAGCGTTGTTGTTGAGGCCGGACATTTGAAGGTGTTGTTAGTGACTGTTGGTGAACATCGGGTAAGTGTTTTCATGGAGAAAGACGTGGACCATGATTTGATATGCAAAGAGCTTTTGTAGGGGCGCTGTTTTTTGTTTTTGATTTGAGTCATGTTTATTGGGGATAATGGGGTTTGAAAAGAAGGGAGGTTTTATTCATCCCTTGAGTATTCCTCTTTTTTCTTTTCAGCCTCATCCCTAAACGTTTTGTTTTTGTCGTGTTGTTTTGTGGTTTATGTTGTCTCTCTTTTTTTGTAGCCTACCCTACCTAGAGGGAGGGAATGTTGCGTATGTTGCTTTTTCCTGTGTTAGGTTTTTCTTTTTCTTTTTTGTCCGGTGCTTCTAGCTGCGATTAAGCCTACTTTTTGGCCTGGGGGTGCACCTCTTGCCACCGTTGTGACTTTTCGTGAGCCTCTTTTGCTGCTTCCGTATGGATGAACTGCGGGCACCATGGCTATGCCTCTTGTGCGTGGGTATTTGCGCCCCCTGGCGCGCAGAAGGTGAAATTTGGCTCCGGCTTTCAGGAAGGGTTTGTCCACGCGTCCTGCTCCTGACACTACGCCTATCATGGCTCGGCACAAGTCGTTTAGGTAGCGTGTCTTTCCAGACGGAAACTTTATCATGGTCCCTAAAGGCGTGTGGGCTACAACTGTTGCGTACGCGCCGGATGACCTTGAGACCTTGCCCCCGTCGCCGGGCTGAAGCTCAATATTGCACACCATTGTGCCTGCTGGAATATCACGTAATGGGATTATGTTGCCCACATCAACAGAAGCCTTGCTGCCCATCTGAATGGTTTGGCCCTGAAAAACACCTTCAGGCACAACGGAATAATAATCCTGTCCTGTTTCAAGTTTAACCAGAGCAAGGGGAGAGCCTCTTCCAGGCTCGTGAATAATCTGCTCTATACGGCCTTGAACGGCACCTTCTATTTCTGTTTTAGATAAGGGAAGATAATAAACAGGCGCCACGCGCTTGTGAGTGACAGCCCTAAAAGTGGAGCCTCCTCGTCCACGTCTCTGAACACGAATACGTTTACCCATGGAACGTTCGCCTTTCGGTATAACCTACACAAGCCACTATATAAAATATAATTACACTGACCAATCTGTTTGTTTAGAAAATGATTCAAGGGAAGGTTAGGAAGACTAGACAAGTCACAGACTTCTTTCTAAATCACGAACCAAGATGAAATTACAACGTAAGAGAAAAAAATTGTTATGGGTCTTGATAGTATGAGTAGCGTTTTCCGTAGTTTATGGCTAAGAAGTAAAGGTCTTGGTAGTAAACTCTGCGGTCGCCATCAATGTCTGCCCTTGGGTCTGCGGGAGGAACAGGTTTTCCATAGTTTATGGCGAGCAAGTAAAGGTCCTTGTAATTGACCTTCCCATCGCCGTTTATATCGCCCCAACCCTTCACTTGCACTGTACAAGCAATTCCTGCAGGGGGCCAGATGTTGTCGGCAGGATATTGTTCAGCCGAAAGAGTGACATTGATGCCTATTCTATAAAAGCCTGGGTATATTAGAGGTTGGATTGCTGTGATGTTAATAAGACTCCAAAGGAATGTCAGTGTCCTGGTGTCATTTGGGGCAAGGTTAGTTACTTGTTGTGTGCTACTAGTCGTTCCATGGACTACGTCATAGTAAATTATTGGAATATCTTTGCGGTAAGCGGTGACAGTGAAGTTTTCTGTTGACGTTCCCTCGTTTCGTACAATAACCGTTATATTTAAAACCCATCCATGGGTTGTATAGTACCAAACATATCCTTCAGTTGCGTTAAGTGTAGCGCTGTTCCAAACAATCGCAATGTCGTGTGTTATTCCTGGTTTTGGATAAGAAACGTTTACCATTGTGAAGGTGCTGTTAGTCCCGCCTTCATCGGTTATAACGGTCAACGATACATTATAGTTTCCGCTGTATAGGTACGTGTGTGTTATTGTTGTATAATTTACCGTTGTTTTGGGCGTTCCATCCCCGAAATCCCAAGTATAGTTGGCTATTTTACGGGGTAGGCGTACGGAACTTTTGCTTGCATTGAAATTTATAGGGTCGCCTTTAAAGAGAGGTTCTGGCGGTTCTGGCAAGTAAGTAAAATTGGCATAGGGTCTTAACAAAACCTTGACGGGCTTTTTGGTACTGTTTTTACCTGGGTCGCTTGTTGTTACTGTCAACGTTACGTTGTATGTTCCTGGATTTTCAAATTTGTGGGTTGGTGTTTTTCCTGTTCCTGTGTTTCCGTCGCCAAAGTCCCACGAATCCTGTTCATGGTCTATTGGATCCTTCGGGTCACTCCAGCTATTACTTGCGTCGAAAGTCACAGTCTCGTTTGCGTATGGTGGATCTGGTGAGTACGTGAAGTCAGGGAAGAGTCCTTTAAAAACCTCGACTGGCTTGGTTTTGGGAGGGCTGGTAAAATTTACTTTAGTTGTAACATATGGGACCTCCAGAATCACTTTGTGGACTTCGGCTGTGACTATTAATGTCACATTATATGTTCTCGTTTCATTGTAGGCGTGATTCACAATCATGCCGAAGTCTGTTCCCCCATCGCCAAAATTCCAAGTGTATTTTAAAAGCGATGTTTTCCAATACGTTGTGCAGCTCGCGTTGAAGGTAGTCTCCTTGTCTTTATATGCTGGTTTGGAAAATGTGAAACAGACCTGAGGATACTCATTTCTAACAGAAACACCCGTAATCGGTGCTGCACTGGTTTTTGGAAGTGGAAGACTGTTATCATCAACACGTAATTGCACTCTAAAATCTCCTTGTTCTTTGTAGGTATGAGTTACAACTGGACTACTAGTTACTAAGGTGGTCTTATCACCGAAGTCCCACCAGTACTCAGTTATGTATCCGTCAGGGTCATAACTTTTCGTTGCGTTAAAGGTCACAGTTTCGTTAACCATGATAACTTTTTCCTCCTCATAATATGGGTAATAAGAAAATTCAGCGTGCGGGTAGGTTGTGTAGAAGATGGCGCCAGAAACACTATCAGGATATATCGGATTATTATCCGGGTCGAGCAGTCTCAAATCGTAGATCTCTAGGTTACAGTATCCCCAAGTTTGAACGATAAACTTGATTGTCACTAAAGTTCCGCTACCATCGGTTGAGTCATATGTTTTAATAACTTCGCCCATTTGAATGTATGTTGGACCAAAGAATGGGTCTGGAAAGTAAGTTGGCAATAGGCCATTTTGGCTTAGGAAGGGACCTTTTTGAATCAGGCTTATTGCGGGCGGTGGAAGTGCTGTGTAATTAGTGTATAGATAGGTTGGGGCATACCTGAGTTTGAGTTCCCAAGCCCACAGACTTAAAACGTTTGCGATGTTGATCGATATGGTGAATTGTTGTCCAGGATCATAAGCATTCGAAGCTGGACTAATCGAAACTGTTAGGAGTGGTGCCTTCGCTTGGTGTACGTTTAAGGCGCTAAAAACGCTGGCGACCAGTGTTAGAGATAGGATCGTCCAAACCAGTTTCCTTTCTCTCATTTCTCTCTCCCTTCAAATACGTAATTATTGCAATGTTAAAGATTCTTAAAACTTTCGCTACAATCTCCAGTTCAATCAAGCAGGTGAATTCTTTCATTTTTGAGAGTTTGGAATGACACATACTATGGTTATCGAAATCACTTAGAAATAATCAGGTTTAAAATCGCCAATTAATGGACACACTTCCATCTTCGTTCGATTTAGCATAAGCGACAATATGCAGAAATCAATTTTAGCTAAGTATGGCATTAACAAATACTAAGGTGGATGATGCCCATTGAAACGAAAAATCGACATAAACTGTGACCTAGGCGAGAGCTACGGACACTTCAAGGTTGGACAAGACATAGAGATCATGCCACACATAACATCGGCAAACATAGCCTGCGGTTTCCACGCGGGAGACCCGGTGACCATGGCGCGCACGGTGGAATCCGCCAAACGATTCAAAGTTGCGATTGGAGCGCATCCGAGCTATCCAGACCTCATGGGCTTTGGAAGAAGAGAAATGAAGCTGAGCACAGAGGAAATGAAAAACTACATAATCTATCAGATTGGTGCGCTCCAAGCCTTTGCAAAAGCATCAAACATCAGGCTGCAACACGTGAAGCCTCACGGCGCCTTATACGACACGGCAGCAAAAGACGAAAACCTCTCAAAAACGGTTGTAGAAGCCGTTCAGTGCGTGAACCCAAAACTCATAATTTTTGCGCCGCCAAAATCAATCACGGCAAAGATGGCGACAAAGATGGGGCTACCCGTTGCCCTCGAGGCTTTTGCTGACAGAGCCTACAATCCAGACGGAACTCTGGTTCCTCGCAATGTGCCTAACGCGGTCATTGAAGACCCCAAACTTGTCGTAGATAGAGTCACAAAAATGATTATCGAGAGAACTGTTTCAGCCATTAACGGCAAAATCGTGCATCTAGGAGAAATACATACAATCTGTATCCACGGCGACACACCAAACGCCGTCGAGTTGGCAAAAAGACTAAAAACCAACTTGTTTGCAGCAAAGATTGAAGTTCAACCAGTGGGCACTTTTCTGTAGACGGGATTCCTGCAGAGTGACAGAAATTGTATCCATCAGCGAGGTACATGCCCTTCGGCGATAGTGCCCTAATAGTGGAGTTTGGCAACGTTATCAGCCCAGAGGTCAACCGAAGAGTGCAAGCGTTGCATTATGCGGTTTCAAACATCAAACTTCCAGGAGTAGGAGAGTGTGTTCCAACCTATCGCTCATTGCTAATAACCTACGACCAGATTAAACTGGGCTACGAAAAACTTGTTTCTGTAATAAAAGACCTTGAAAAAACATTGGAAACGTATCCCCCCAAAAGCAGAGGACGAAAGGCCGTTATACCTGTCGTTTACGGTGGCGAGTTTGGCCCAGACCTCACACAGGTTTCGCAATACCACAATCTGAAAGAAAGCGACGTCATACGAATCCATTCAGAACACGAGTACATAGTCTACATGATTGGGTTCATAGCAGGGTTCCCTTATCTCGGCGAACTAGCCGAAGAAATCGCAACCCCCAGACTTGAAAGCCCAAGATTACGGGTTCCAGAAGGGTCGGTGGGCATCGCTGAAAAACAGACAGGAATATATCCAAGAGAGGCGCCAGGCGGATGGCGAATCATTGGCAGAACCCCCATCAGCCTCTTTGACCCTTTGTGGCATCCGCCGGCTCTTCTTCAGCCGGGCGACCGTGTTAAATTTAAGCCAATCTCCGTTGCAGAATTTCAGCAGATCCGTGCGGCGGTCTCCAGAGATGAATATATTCCGTTTTCGCAGGAATGAGTGAATCTATGAAGGTTTTTCAAGTCATCAGACCCGGTTTCTTCACAACTATTCAGGACTTGGGGAGACAGGGCTTTCTCAGGTACGGTGTCCCCATCTCTGGAGCGATGGATGAGCTTTCCCTACAGCTCGCCAATATGTTGGTTAGAAATAATCTGAACGATGCTTGCTTGGAAACGACCTTGATTGGACCAGAACTCGAAGCATTAAGCGATACAAATATTGCAATCACAGGCGGGAATATCACTCCTCAGGTTAATGGGCGAGACGTCGAGATGTGGCAGACGCTAAGAATCAAATACGGGGACGTGGTTACGTTTGGGAAGGTTCGAAACGGATGCAGGGTATACCTTTCTGTAAGAAGTGGAATAAACGTGCCCCTCGTGCTCGGAAGCCGCTCGACCTACACACGGTGCGAAATCGGTGGTCTCCAAGGACGACAACTGAAAGCAGGAGACACTATTGAAGGATTCAACTTCACCAAACCCCTAGATTTCAAGCTTTCCCTGCCAGAGGAATACATTCCCAGATTTAAAGGTGAAGCGCGCGTGAAAGTTGTGCTGGGACCTCAATTGGAGAGTTTCACTGAAAGGGGAGTAGAAACCTTGCTGTCAAATCCCTACACGATCTCGATCGAGGCTGACCGCATGGGGTATAGGCTGGAAGGTCCAACCGTGGAGCATAAGGCGCAAGGTGACACAATATCAGATGCAATCTTGCCCGGCGCGGTTCAGGTTCCCCCCAATGGAGAACCAATCATAACAATGAAAGACGCTCAAACAACCGGCGGCTATGCCAAAATCGCTACAGTCGTAACCTCTGACCTCCCTATTTTAGGGCAAGCAAGACCAAAGGATACAGTGCATTTTCACAAGGTTTCACTGTCAGAGGCGTGGCACAGATTATTGGAATACAAGAAAAAATTTCAAACCATCGAAAGAGAACTGCTCAAACAAACATTCTAACAAATCTCAAACTGCACTTTATGATTGTGAGTTCTGATTTATCAGAAAAATCAGATAAGTTTAAATATGCTGAACACACATTGTTGTCTCAGGATGTGAATGCACATTGCGTGATGAAGATGGTTGCTGCAATCTCACTGGGCTTGTAAGCGTAGATGAGCGCGGTCAACTGGTTCTTCCCAAAGACTTGAGAGACAAGGCAGACATCAAGGCAGGCGAAAAACTAGCCATAATGACATGCGAGAAAGAAGGAAAAGTGTGCTGCATCACGATGGTCAAGGCAGACGACTTAGCAGACAGCATAAAGAAAAAGTTTGGACCAATCCTAACAGAACTTTTCAAATGATGCGCACTCCTCGTTTATCACTAACTTGAATTTGAAACAAGAGGCAAGAGATTTATGAAAGAAAAAGAAGTCAAAAGCTTTGTGAAGAACAGGTACAGCCAAATTGCTAAAAACGGTGCGTCTTGTTGTTCTCCAAGCAAATGCGGCACATCTCTAATAGAACAAACAAAACTCATTGGATATTCTGAAGAAGAAATCAAGAGCGCCCCGAAAGAATCGAATATGGGTTTGGGTTGTGGTAATCCAGTGGCTCTTGCAGGTTTGGAAGAAGGTGAGACAGTTTTGGATTTGGGATCCGGTGGAGGAATTGATGTCTTCCTTGCATCGAAAAAAGTCGGACATAAGGGAAGAGTCATTGGGGTAGACATGACTAAAGAAATGATAGAGAGGTCAAGGCAAACCGCAAAAAAATATGGTTACAACAACGTTGAATTCAAACTTGGGGAAATAGAAGACCTATCAGTTGAAGACAATTCAATAGACGTCATAATAAGCAATTGTGTCATCAATCTTTCACCTGATAAAAAGAAAGTGTTCAAAGAAGCATACAGAGTCTTAAGACCGAGCGGTCGAATGCTCATATCGGACATTGTAACTGAAGGTAAATTGCCCCTCAAAATTAGAAAAAACCCAGATGCTTGGGCAGCGTGCATCGCTGGAGCAATGGATAAGAAGGAATACTTGAGAACTATCGAAGGGGCTGGTTTCAAGAAGGTCAATATCGTTTCTGAGTCCAATTACGATTTTGACATTTCCGAGAAACTAAAGGGAAGAATAACAAGCATAAAAGTTGAAGCCCATAAGTCTTAATCTCTGCAAACCCTATTTTTCTATAAACAAGCAGGTTTCTTTCCTCATTATGCAGTGCATTTTTTTGCCTTGGATAATTGTGAATCCATTTTTTGTGTAAAGCCGCTGAGCTGGAATATTCTTCCTTAAAACAAGGGTTTCCAGCCATCTCTTACCCATGTGTTTGGCAATTGTTTCGATGTAGCCAAGGATGCATGTTCCTATTCCAAGTCGTCTGTACTCTTTTGCAACGCCTAGGCTGGCTACAAGTAGGCTTTCGTGATGTTCTTCGATGGCCATCAATCCGACGATTTTCGTTTCCATTTTGACAAAATAGCAGGGAAGTCTGAGGAGGACAAGTGCGCGTGTCTTAACAATGTAAAGCATTAGAGACAAGGGAAAGAGAAGCCAAGGTAGGTTCACAGGTAGTGCGCTACCTTCGTCGCTGTCCTTGAAGAAACGATATTCGAGCAAGAGAAACTGAAGACGCTTAATCCCCCTTATTGTTTCGAGTTGCAACTTCCTGCAAACATCTGACGCAACTCCAACCTCTTTCTTCAAGCATAGACCTCAGTTACCACAGATTCGGCATGCTCGAGTTCTTCTTTACTAGTTTGTGTCTTATCCTTTTTTATACAAGGACAAAAAGATCGCGTTTCAAGCTCTAAGTAGCAAAAAGGATACACCAATATTGCCGCAGACAAGCATATCCTAGAAGGCTAAGGATACAGCCTGCAATTTCTGTTTTTCTTGTTTTTAAGGAAATGATTTACTGCGTACGGCAGAGGTTTACATTTGTAAACTTTTATATCCTAGACACTGCCCTTCTTTAAGGGGACAGCCCTTGAAATCCGAGAAAGACCCGATTCCACACGAACTTTTGGAGCATCTGCTAGACGCTGAGAAGTTGAAGTACTGTTTTGAATGTGGAATCTGCACCGCAAGCTGCCCCATGACCGAACTCGTTCCAAGTCATTACAACCCACGCATTTTACTCGAGAATATCTATCACAACCCCGAAAAAGCCCTAACCGACCCTGCACTCTGGTTGTGCGCTTGGTGTTACCGCTGCTTCAGACGTTGTCCGCAAAAACTCAAGCTTCCCGAAATCTTTTTGTTGGTGAGGAAAACCGCCAAGGAGCAAGGACATCTGGAAGGTTTCAACCAAGCCCTAAAAATCGTAAGCCAAGAAATCCCGTTTCCAGTCTCCTTCTGCTTAGTCTGTCTTCATCCTGAACGAGTTGAACTCGGCAACGCCTTAGAAAGTTTTGGCAAGCGTGCGATGAGCAAGGGGAAGAAAACAAGACCATCCCCTGCAACTGAAGCGCCAATTGACAGGGTAGCCGTAGTCGGCGCTGGACCAGCTGGACTCACAGCAGCCCATGAACTGGTGAAAAGAGGCTACACGGTCACGGTGTTCGAATCTTCTTCTCAGCCAGGCGGAATGCTCAAACAATGCTTACCAAGCTTTAGACTGCCAAGAAATTTTCTAAACGCGGAAATCAAACACATAAAGGACATCGGCGTTGAGATAGAAACCAACGTCAAAGTCGGCAAAGACTTAACCCTCAGTGATCTTTGGCAGCAAGGATTCAAGGCAATATTCATTTCGGTTGGCGCCCACAAGACGCGGAAACTCGGCACAGAAGGCGAAAACCTAGACGGCGTGTTCGACGCCCTCGACTTCTTGCGAAAAGTAAACAATAATGAAAAGGTCAAAGTAGGAGAACGTGTGGCAGTTATTGGCGGCGGCAACGTAGCAATTGACTCAGCTCGAACAGCGCTTCGACGCGGAGCCAAAGAAGTAACTATTTTATATCGAAGGTCAAGGGATGAGATGCCAGCCAACCCTTACGAAATCAAGGAGGCAGAAGACGAAGGCGTCAAAATACAGTTTTTAGTTGCGCCAAAACGAATTCTAGGTCAAAACGAACATGCCACCGGCGTAGAATGTATCAAAATGACGTTGGGTGAACCAGACGAAACGGGAAGAAGAACGCCCGAACCCGTCGAAGGCTCAGAGTTCACTATTCCAATTGGCACGGTGATCCTTGCAATTGGTGAGGCCCCAGACCTCTCGTTTCTGCCCAAAGAAATTGAACTCACCGAAGGAAACACCATTGCAGTGGAACCGTTCACGGTTGAAACCGGTCAACCAGGCGTGTTTGCGGGCGGAGACTGCGTGTCAGGACCCGCAACACTCATCGAAGCCGTTTCAGCAGGCAAAATGGCAGCCGAGCGCATCGACCAGTATTTGAGGAGCGTGAAAGTTCCTAAAGCGAAGCAGATTTTGGAAGGGAGGAAGCAAACTTGACTGAGTCTCAGAATCAAACTCAACAGAAACAAGACTTGCGCATAGGCGTGTACGTTTGTCACTGCGGCCTAAACATAGCGGGATCAGTTGACTGCAAGCAGGTGGCTGAATTCGCTGCGACCTTGCCACATGTTGTGTTTGCTAAAGACAACCGTTACACGTGTTCTGATCAAGGACAAGATCTGATCAAGAAAGACATAAGAGAGCACAAACTCAACCGTGTGGTTGTGGCTTCGTGTTCACCTCGCCTGCACGAGCTGACTTTTAGAAGAGCGTGCGAAGAGGCTGGCTTGAACAAGTACTTGTTTGAGATGGCCAACATACGTGAGCACTGCAGTTGGGTGCACTTGTATGAGAAAGAGGACGCTACTGCGAAGGCTAAGGATCTAGTCCGCATGGCCGTGGCAAAAGTAGCGCTGTTGGAGCCTGAGACAGAAAGTGTGGTTCCAATCACAGCCAAGGCTCTAGTCATAGGTGGCGGAGTCGCTGGCATTCAAGCAGCGCTTGACTTAGGCGACACGGGTTACAAAGTGTATTTAGTTGAGAAAGAGCCCAGCATCGGCGGACGAATGGCTCAGATCGACAAAACTTTTCCAACCATGGACTGTTCCATATGTATCCTCGCGCCCAAGATGTCAGACGCGGGCAGGCACCCCAACATTGAACTGTTGACTAACAGCGAAGTCCTCGAGGTTAAGGGCTACATCGGCAACTTCAAGGTTAAGGTGTTGAAGAAGCCCCGTTACGTTACCAAAGACTGTACCGCATGCGGCGACTGCGCCCCCGTCTGTCCCGTCACGACGCCAAACGAGTTCGACGTGGGCTTGGCAACGAGACGTGCAATTTATACGCCCTTTGCCCAAGCGGTGCCCTCAACCTACATTATAGACCGTAATCTTTGCCTAAACAAGGAAAACATAATCGTGTGTGACAAGTGCATCAAAGCCTGTGAGAGAAAAACTATTGATTTCACAATGAAACCCGAAACGTTGGAGCTGGACGTAGGCACAATCATCGTTGCCACAGGCGCAGACGTCTACGACCCAGCCTCGCTAGTCAATTATGGATACACAAAGTATCCGAACGTGATAACTTCATTAGAGTTTGAACGCTTAATCAACGCTGGCGGACCTTCAGGCGGTCGCTTAATCCGCCCCAGTGACATGCAGATACCAGATTCTGTGGCTTTCATACAGTGTGTTGGCAGCCGCTCTGAAACTGGTCACCTGTACTGTAGCAACGTGTGCTGCATGAACACAATTAAGGACAGCTTGCTCATCAAGGAGCACTGGCCCAACACCAAAATTTACGTTTATTATGTTGATATTAGAGCCTATGGCAAGGGATTCGAAGACTTGTACAAGCGAGCGCGCAAAGAAGGCGTGTTGTTCGTTCGAGGCTTGCCTACAGAAATAGTTGAAAACCGAAAAACTCATGATCTGTGGCTGGTCGGCGAGAACACTTTGCTGAGGGAGGTTTACAAGAAAAAGGTAGGCATAGTCATCTTGTCCATTGGCATCCAACCAAGACAAGACAGCGATGCCATTCAAAGACTCTGCACGTTATCACGAACGCCAGATGGATTCTTTATGGAGGCACATCCAAAGCTTCGCCCAGTGGATGCGCCCACGGGAGGCGTTTTCCTAGCGGGTTGCGCCGAATCCCCAAAGGACATTAAGGACAGTGTGACGCAGGCGAGCGCCGCAGCCGCTCGAGCGAGCATTTTGATGGCTAAGGGTAAGGTCACGGTTGAAGCCATAACCTCAAGATTGATTCCCGAAAACTGCACGGGCTGCCAAATGTGCGCCAAGGTCTGTCCCTTCAACGCAATCACTGTGGTTCCAGAACTGAAAAAGGTTGAACTCATCGAAGCCGCGTGTTCGGGATGTGGCACGTGCAGCGCTGAGTGCCCCTTCAACGCCATAACCATGCGTCATTTCACAGACGCTCAGGTACTCGCACAAATCGACGCGGCAACCGAGTTCGATGCTGAAAAGAAGATTGTGGCTTTTTGCTGCAACTGGTGTGCCTACGCCGGCGCTGACTTTGCTGGGGTGAGTCGCATGCAGTATCCCACTAACGTGCGCATAATTCGAACCATGTGCTCGGGTAGGGTTGCGCCCAAGTTTGTCGAACGAGCCTTTGCACGTGGAGCCGCCGCCGTGCTTGTAGCAGGTTGTCACTTCGGCGACTGCCACTACATAAACGCCAACTATCAAACTCAGAAGCGGGTTGAGCGCTTGTGGAAGAAAATGGAGAGACTCGGCTTGGACAAGAATCGTTTGCAGCTGGCTTGGATAAGCGCTGCCGAGGGCGAGAGGCTTGCGTCAAAAATCAAAGAGATGCAGGGCATCGTCAACAATGTGAGCCCAGAAGAAATCGAGAAGTCCAAGAAGATGACCGAGAGAGGCTAAAAAAGGTGACCTTGATGCCTGTAAGAACGTGGCGCAGACCGTTAGACGCAGACAAAGTCAAGCCTCCAAAGGCTGAGGTCCACGTGATAAAGGACCGATGTAAAGGCTGCGGCTTCTGCATCGAATTCTGCCCAAAAGAAGTTCTGGAAGAATCTAATGAAATAAACGAGCGTGGGATTCATCCACCAAGAGTCAAAGACGAAAACAGATGCGCCATCTGCGGCTTCTGCTCGGCAGTCTGCCCAGACTTTGCCATATTCACCACAGAAAAGAACTGTCAAGGAGGCTGCTAAATGACCACCATTTCTGTTAAGAAAACCCAAGTTGTGCGCTCTGGACGACGCTTCATGAGTGGAGACATCGCCTGCGCTGAAGGCGCCCTAGCCGCTGGCTGTAGATTTTTCGCTGGTTACCCCATCACGCCTGCAACTGAAATCGCTGAGCACATGGCTCGTCGCCTGCCAGAGATTGGTGGAGTCTACATTCAGATGGAAGACGAAATCGCTTCTATTGCGGCTGTTATTGGAGCGTCTTACGCAGGCGTCAAGGCTATGACAGCCACGTCGGGTCCAGGCTTCAGCCTCATGATGGAAAACATCGGCTTAGCCCTTATGACTGAAACCCCCTGTGTAATCGTGAACGTCATGAGGGGCGGACCCAGCACTGGTCAACCAACCATGCCTGGGCAACAAGACGTCATGCAAGCCCGGTGGGGCTCACACGGCGACTACGAAATCATCGCCTTAGCGCCTTCTTCAGTTCAAGAAATGTTCGACTTAACCGTCGAGGCTTTCAACCTTGCCGAAACTTATCGGGTTCCAGTTTTTGTTCTCGCTGACGAAATCGTGGGGCACATGTGGGAACGAATTAACATCCCGAAAGCCGAGTCCATAAAAGTTGTGAGCCGAAAAAAGCCCACAATTCCGCCGAGCAACGATTTTGCACCGTTCAAGCCAAACGACGATTTGGTTCCACCCATGGCTGTTTTCGGAGAAGGCTATCATTTCCACGCCACTGGGCTAACTCACGACGAGCGTGGTTATCCCCGAACCGAGAGCGCGGAAGCTCAAACAGGACTTGTTCAGAGACTCTGCAACAAGATACGCAAGAACAAAGAGAAAATTATTCGAGTGGAAAACGCCATGCTGGAAGATGCTGAAGTGGCCGTGGTTGCCTATGGAATCGCTGCAAGGGCAGCGTTGAGCGCCGTTAGGAAAGCGAGAGCAGCGGGAATCAGAGCAGGACTGCTGCGCCCAGTGACCCTTTGGCCCTTTCCAGAAGAACAAGTTGCTAAGGTGGCAAGGCGAGTAAAGGCAATAGTGGTTCCAGAGATGAACTGCGGTCAAATCGTGCGTGAGGTGGAGAGAGCGGCCAAAGAAACATCAGTTATATTTTTGTCCAAGTTGGGCGAGGAGCCACACAAACCTGACGAAATTCTCCATGCTTTAAGAGGAGTGCAAAACTGATGGAAGAACTTCCGCATCCCTACGAGAAATTCCTGAGAAAAGACCGAATTCCCCACATCTGGTGCGAAGGTTGCGGAAACGGAATCATCCTGAACTGTTTTGCAAGGGCGCTAGACGAGCTGAACATTGACTTAAACAAGGTTGTGGTGGTCTCTGGAATAGGTTGTATAGGTCGAGTCTCAGGATACACCAACTCAGACTCTTTTCACACAACCCACGGCAGACCCATAGCGTTCGCCACTGGCGTTAAACTGGCTAATCCAGAACTGAAAGTTGTAGTCATAAGCGGAGACGGCGACCTCTTCGCCATTGGCGGCAACCACTTCATCCACGCTGCCCGCAGAAACGTTGACATGCAAGTGATTTGTGCCAACAACTTCATCTACGGCATGACAGGCGGACAATACGGACCTACCACACCACTCGAAGCCTGGACCACAACCACGCCCTATGGGAACATTGAACAGGCATTTAACCTTGTTCACTTGGCATCTGCCTGCGGCGCAGTTTACGTGGCGAGGTGGACCACTCTTCACACGCGTTGGTTGACAGAATCCATCAAAAAGGCGTTGCAGAAGGAAGGCTTCTCGTTCATTGAAGTGGTGTCTCAGTGTCCAGAACTCTTTGGAAGACACAACAAGATGGAGACATCCATCAAAATGATGCAATGGTTCAAAGAAGCTTCAGAGGTTCAACACTTCTCCGACCCAGCTAAAGCTGAAATAACACCCAATCGCATAGTAGTCGGCGAATTCGCAGACATTGAAAAACCGAGTTATGGACGGCTTCTTAGAGAAATGACTGGGAAAGTGGCAGAGAAGATGAGAGCAAGAGGCGAAAAACAGGATGCGACTTGAGGTTAGGCTGGCAGGCTTCGGCGGACAGGGCATCATCAGAGCAGGGTTGATGCTAGCCATGGCAGCCTGCATCCACGGCGACAAAAACGCGGTTCAAACACAGTCATATGGGCCAGAATCACGTGGCGGCTCATGCAAGTCCGAAGTGGTCATCTCAGACGAGGAAATCGACTATCCCAAAGTGGTAGAACCGGACGTTCTGGTGGTTATGTCGCAGGAAGCCTTCAACACGTACGCGCGCACGATCAAACCTAATGGCACTCTTCTGCTAGACCCGGACATGGTGCCTCGACACGAGTTCAAGGGCAACGCACGCGTTTTCATGGTGCCATGCACAAAGATGGCTGAAGAACTCGGCAAAACAATAGTCGCCAACGTCGTTATGTTGGGCGCTCTGGTTGCTATCACAGACATAACCAGCACCGAAGCCTTCAAAAACTCTCTGTTAAGCAACATTCCAAAAGGAACAGAAAAACCCAATCTTTCAGCCTTTGAAAAAGGCTATGAATACGGCAAAAAACTCTTGGAACAAACAGGCAAAAATTAAACGTCTGTCCCGCCTAAAGTCAAACCTAAAAGGTGAAAAAGCAAGTGATTGTGGGCTTAATGTCAGATACGCATGACCATTTGCCGCTAGTGGACAAAGCCGTGAAGAAACTCATCGAAGAAAAGGTTGAACTGGTCTTGCACGCTGGTGACTATGTCTCGCCGTTTGTGATTCCCCACTTCAAACCCTTCAAAGACAAGTTCATAGGCGTCTTCGGCAACAACGACGGCGACCATGAATTCCTAAAGAGGCGCTTCGCAGAGTTCGGTTTGGATATTCGTGGAGAATTCGCAGAAGTTAAAATCAACGGTTTACGTGTTGCGTTGCTACACGGCGGAGAACCTGGAGGTCCACCAGGTGCCTCAGAGCTTCTCAAGTCGCTCATCTCATCCGAGTGTTTCAACGTGATTGTGCACGGGCATGTTCATGAGGCAAAGGCTTACAGGAAGGGCAAGACGCTCATAATCAACCCTGGTGAGGTCTGCGGCTACCTCTCAGAAAAGCCAAGCATTGCGGTGTTGAACACCAAAACCTTAGACGTGAAAATAATACAGCTAGTGTAAAAACATCATCCTCCGTTAAGTCTAAATTCTAGGTATGGTTCAACTGAAGTGAAAAACAAAGGTAAGGAACCGTTTGCCTTGAAAGCTGTTATATTAGCCGCTGGACTGGGAACACGCTTACTGCCTGCCACTAAGAGGACACCCAAGGAGATGTTTCCCATCTTTGCGCTGGGTAGAACAGAAAAGCCGTGTCTCAAACCGGTCGTGCAAGTTGTTTTCGAACAGCTCCACCATGTGGGCATCCGAGAGTTCTGTTTGGTCGTGAGCAGAGGCAAGCGAGCAATCAAGGAACATTTCACCCCAGACCGCCACTTCGCTTCATACCTACGCGACCATAAAAAGCACGAACAAGCCAACGAAATGAATGACTTCTACAAGCGAATAAGCGAGTCAACTATAACTTTCGTTAATCAACCCGCACAGAAGGGCACCGGAGACGCTGTCTACAGGGCAAGGTCCTTCACAGCCAACGAGCCTTTTCTTCTCCATATGGGAGACAACCTTGTCCTATCAAGACAATCCAACCACCTAAAACGATTAATCACAACATTCAAAAAAAGAAAAGCCGACGCTGCCTTTTTAGCAACAGAGGTTTCAGACCCACAGATGTACGGAGTCATAGAAGGCAAAGAAATCAGTAAGAGACTGATTCAGGTGTCAAACATCGCATATCAGCCAAAGAAACCGTCGTCGAATCTCTCAGACGTAGCCGCGTACGTTCTAAAGCCCAACATTTTCCCCGAAGTCAGTCGGGTTGAACCCGCCCAAGAAAGCGGTGAAATCAGCCTCATCCCAGCCATACAGGCTCTCATCGATAAGAAGGGCAAGGTATACGCCCTTGAACTCGAACCCCAAGAGAAGAGAATCGACATCGGAGATGCGGCGAAATACCGAGAGGCTCTTAACACAACCTTTGAATATTTTGCACGCGAGAAATAAACAATGAATGCAACTAGACAAAAAAATCAAGTCAGCGAGCACATTTTCAGAGCCTATGACATAAGAGGAATCTATGGAAAAGACCTCACACCAGAGATTGCTGAACAAATCGCTAGGGGTTTCGGCACTTTCATCGGTGGCGTTGACAAGAATCTGGCAGTTGGCAGAGATGTAAGGCTCAGCGGAGAAGTACTGAAAAACGCGGTGGTTAAGGGTCTCGTGTCTGTGGGCTGCAACGTCATGAATCTGGGATTGGTCACAACGCCGATTCTGTACTGGACTATTGCGCACTTAAACAGACACGGAGGCGTTATGGTCACAGCTTCTCACAACCCGTCTGAATGGAACGGATTCAAACTCTGCAGAGAGAAGGGCTTTATTATCGGTCAAGGGTTCGGAATGGAAGAACTGAAGGAAGTTGTCAAAAGGAAGAAGTTTGTTACACCAGCCACTGCTGGCAGAACAGAAGCTTATGAAAGGATAATAGATGACTACAGCAGATTCATTCTTGAAAAGATAAGGCTTGGTAGAAAGCTCAGGGTTGTTTTGGACACAGGAAACGGAGCGTCGGGGATAGTTGCACCCAAACTCTTCCGACAACTGAATTTTGAAGTGACGGTTCTGAATGAAAAACTAAACGGCAGATTTCCTTCTCACAGTCCCGAACCTACGCCAGAGGCTTTGCAACAGTTGAGGGCTGAAGTCAAGAAAACAGGTGCAGACTTCGGTGTTGGTTATGACGGGGATGGAGACCGAAGCGTGTTTGTAGACGATAAGGGTAGAATTCTCACAGGCGATACGGTTTCGATAATCTTCGCCAAAGCGCTCATTAAAGGAGGTCAGAACAGGGTGGTCTATGACGTGAGTTGTTCCTTGGCTGTTGAAGAGTCCATAAAGGCGAGTGGTGGTGTTCCCTTGGTGGAAAAGGTGGGCAGACCCTTTATGATGGAGAGGGTTTTAAGAGAAAAAGCCGTTTTTGGAGGCGAAAGGAGCGGTCACTTCTATTTTTCGGATATTTATGGGATAGACGATGGAACCTACGCAAGTTTGAAGATGGCTGAGATAATTTCAAAAAGCGGAGAGCCACTTTCACAGAAGATAGACGCCGTTCCTAAGTACTATTCCAGCACTGTAAACATGGCTTGCCCCGACGAATACAAGTTTAATGTCACAGAGAAAACAAAGCAGTTCTTTGAGAAGCTGGGATACAAGATTGTTCAGATTGATGGGGTCAAAGCCTACGACGAAGAAGGTTGGGTGCTCATGCGTCCATCGAACACTGAACCTCTAATCCGAGTTTTTGTTGAAGGAAAAACAAGACGCAAGCAGGAGCAGCTTTTGAGTTTAGCTAGAAAAGTGTTGAAAGAGGAGATCGAAAAGGCTACATGAAGGCAGTTGTTCTAGCGGCGGGCTTGGGCAAACGGTTGGCAGCAATTACGAGTCAGACACCCAAAGTGTTGGTGAAAATCGGAGAAAAAACTCTCATAGAACACAATGTTGACAAGCTGCGCAAGGCTGGAATTAACGACATTGCCTTGGTGATTGGGTACAAGGGAGAAATGGTCAAGGAAGTTTTGAGCGACTCCGTAACATATTATGAACAACGTGAACAATTGGGAACCGCGCATGCCTTTCTATGCGCAGACCATTTCGTAGACGAACCCTACTTTCTGGGCATGAACGGAGACATATTCTTCACCGACCCGCTGACAGATTTTGTAAAACTAAAGCCCCCTGCCATGGCAGCTTACCATGTTGAAGACACACGTCGATACGGAAGAATGGAAATCAAAGGCGGAAAACTGGTTGCGGTTAAGGAGAAGGTTGAGGAAGAGGCGCGGGGTTTCGTCAACGCTGGTGTATATCTGTTTCCAAAGCAGATTTTTGAGTGGATTAGGAAGACACCTCTCAGTCCAAGAAGGGAGTATGAGATAACCGATACCATTCAGATGTTGATTGATCAAGGCATACGATTCAAGGTCTACGAGCTTAAAGACTTCTGGACCGACATCGCCTACCAAACCGAACTAGAAAAAGCAAGACTTTTTGTCAGCGCAAGACAAAAAGACACCAATCAATCTTTTTAGTAGTTGCCAAATACGGGAAATCTTCTTTTCATGAGGACTACGGCAAACAGCATGAGAGTCATGAATAATAGTAGGATACTGGCTGAGGGAAATTCTGGAACCACGAGGTAGACGTAGTACTCCCCTGCGTTGTCGTTCGAAGCTTGGTTTTCAGCGTTGTTATAGGCGATGATTTTGTATTTCACCAATGTTCCTGCTGGTTGACCAGGAATTGTGGTTTCGTAGAGGCCTGTTGAAGCGTTGTAGTTCATCGTTATATTAGTCCACGTGTCTCCATCATTTATTGTGTAGGATAGTGTGACATTTTTCACTCCACTTAGGATGTCGGTCGCGTTTACCGAAACCTTCGCAGGCTGGTCTGGCAAGACGTCGCCTTCAGGGGGCGTGCGGGATGGAACACCAATTAGGGGAACCGTCTTGTCTAATTTTACTCCAGTTAGGATTTTGTGGGGGAGCTCCTCGTTGCCAGCGTTGTCTATGCTCCAGTATTCCAGCTTGTTGTTAGTGCCTTCGGTTGTGATGAGCGGCTGTCCGTCGACGCTGACGGTTTTGGTTGGTCCGTTGTTAATTTTGTAGTAGGTTTCTGCCACGCCGCTCATGTCATCAGTGGCTGTTAACGTTATTGTGAAGTCCGAAATGTGCCATAAGCCATCATAGTCGTGAACGGTAATTGGAGAAGTGGAGTCTTCTGAGACTGTTATGGATTTTGTTGTGCTCTGGCTTAAGCCATCGTTGTCTGTCACAGTAAGGTTTACGGTGTATATGCTTGGTGCTGAATAAACATGCATTATGATTGGCTCAGTTACAACTGTCACATTATCATCGCCAAAATCCCATGTGTAACTCTCTATAGTGCCATCACGGTCATAACTTGCCGAAGCATCGAAGGTAACAATTTCACCTACATATGGAAGCTCCGGAGAGAAGCTGAAATCAGCAACTGGAATCGGTTCGGGAGGAGCAGCCTTTACCAGCAAGAAATCCCAGTTCGGGGGGTAGCCCTCAACAGAAAAAGTGCCCCCAGCCATGGCATAGCATCCATCCCTTGTTTGAATCACAGAATGAGCCCAATCACTATTCACTCCTCCGTATGTTTTGTTCCACTGCAAGTTTCCACCCGAATCGGTCTTAACCAGCCAGAAATCGCCATACCCCCAGCCGACGTCATAGGAATCGGTCCAGCCTGCTAATGCGTATCCTCCATCGCTCGTTTGAACCATAGAATAGGCGTCGTCTTCATACGCTCCTCCGTATACTTGGTTCCAAATCATGTTTCCGCTCGAATCTACCTTAATCAACCAGAAATCCCACTTACCGGTATACTCACCGGAGTAAATAGTCCCGACCAATGCGTATCCTCCGTCGCCGGTCTGAATCACACACTCAACCCAAGAGGACCCTTCGTATGTTTTGTTCCACTGCATGTTCCCGGCAGAATCGGTCTTGACAAGCCAAACAGAATAGGCGTAGTAGCCTGTTAAGCCTGCCAGAGCGTATCCTCCGTCGCTGGTCTGAACCATAGAACGGACATACTCATAGTCTGTTCCTCCGTATGTTTTGTTCCACTGCATGTTACCTGCAGCATCAGTCTTGATCAGCCAAGCATCCGAGGCGCCAGCGCCAAAAGAGTAAGTGTTGCCTGCTATTGCGTATCCTCCGTCGCTCGTCTGGACCACAGAATAGGCAAAGTCGTCGTATGCTCCTCCATATGTTCTGTTCCATTCCCGGGGCGCGGGTTGAGGCGGGAACCAAGGATTCATGAACGGATAACTGTCTCGATTATTCGCGTCTATAACATATGGAGTATCTCCTATACCGTCACTTCCAGTTATATTTTGATAAGGACCACTGTAGAAGTCTGTGTCATTGTAATCGCTCCAGTAGTTCCCGCCAGAAGGATAACTATTGTCCCAAGAATTTTTTAAAGTGTAAGTATCCACATCCACTTGCTCGCTATTGTTGATAAAGTTGTTATGGAAAATTAAGTGGTCTCTGGATTGAATGAGCATAATTCCCCAAATGTTATTGGAGATAACATTGTTGGTAATAGTGTTACCTTGAGACCATAGAGTAATTCCGACTATATTGTTTGTGGCGATGCTGCTGGTAAGAGTATTGTTAGTGGAATCATAGAGCCCAATTCCGTGCTCGTTTTTTGATGCACTGTTTCTAATAAGCGTGTTATTGTTGGAATACATTTCAAGCCTAAGACCATCATCAGAGTTATTTATGATGCTGTTATTAATAACACGGTTATTCGTAGAACTATGGATATATATTCCATTCGCGTTGCTTAAGGCGTTGTTACCAAAAAGCGTGCAATTACTGGAGTATCGGAGATGGATTCCAGCAAACCAGTTGTTTGAGGCGTTGTTGTTAACAAGCGTTATTTTACTGGAATAGTAGAGTTGTATTCCCCAGAAAAATTCTGTGACTTTTGTATCCTTGATTGTTACATTGGTTCTGTAAACCAAGTTTAGTCCAATGCTCCATGCTGCTCCTGCGCCTTTGACAGTGTAGCCTGCTCCATCAACCACAATATTGTCTCTCTCAACCACAATTGACTCATATATGTTATCAGTAAAAGTGTATAGGTCTCCGTCTCTTTGTATTGGTGCTGTTGGTGGGTCTATGCTTCCATCCGCCCTAATGTATATGGTTCCGCTGCCCCCAACCAACCGAACATTCAAAACCACACCAAGAACAGCCGCCAAAAACATGAAAACCGTCCAAACACCAAAAACCAAACCAACCCTTCTCCTACTCAAGACTTCTCCTCCTCCCGTAATATTATAACCATAAAGACATCCTTTAATCCTTATGGAAGATTATCCCTCAGCCACAATTGCCGAATATGTCGTAATTCGAGTGTTGAGATAAATGTATGTGAAATGGGTGCATTCTTGACGGAGAAGCTTCACCTTGAAGAATAACGAGAAAGTGAGGGTGAGTAGGTATGTCAGTTATCTTTTGAGGCATAATCCTGAAGACTTGGAAATGGACGATGAAGGGTTTGTTGATTTAGACGAGCTTGTTTCTAAGGTTAGGAGACGTTTTCCAGAGGCTGACAGACGCCTCTTAAAGGAGATAATCAACCAGAGCGAGCGCAAGAGGTTCGAAATAGTCGGAGAGAAGATAAGAGCCATGTACGGTCACACCATTCCAGTGCACATACATCTCACTGAAGACAAACAAATTGAACGCCTTTACCATGGAACAACCTCACAAGCCGCCAAAGAGATTCTTGAAAAAGGTCTGCAACCCATGAAGCGGAGATGGGTTCACCTTTCACCCACAGAGGAAATAGCCCTAGAGGTAGGAAAACGCAGAACACACTGTCCAGCTGTCCTGGTAATAGATGCATCTGAAGCGAGAAAGAGCGGTATAAGGTTCTTCAAGGCGACCGACAAGGTTTACGTCTGCAAGTGTGTTCCTGCAAAGTATATCAAAACGTAACATGCTTAATTCATTAAGAGCCAAAACTTAGGCGTTCAACGTGATTGTAAAAGAGGTCGAATGCAAGTCAGTGCTTAATAAAAGCGCCTTGGCAGACTACTGCATCAACCCATACATAGGTTGTCAACACGCCTGCAAGTACTGCTACGCCGAGTCATACACTAAAAGACTTTCCAAACACAACCAGCCTTGGGGAGATTTTGTAGACGTCAAGATTAATGCACCCGCTGTTCTTGCTCGTGAAGTAAGAAGGAAACCTAAGGGCACTGTCTACCTTAGTTCCTTGACTGACCCTTATCAACCGCTGGAACGAAAATACGAGTTAACCCGAAGGCTGCTTGAGATTCTTTTACGACACCAGTTTCCAATATCGATTCAGACCAAGTCTGTCCTAGTTCTCAGAGACCTAGACCTCATCCAAAGGTTTCACGAACGAGAAGTGGGATTCACGATTACAACCCTAAACGAAGATGTGAGGAAATCTTTTGAGCCTGCGTCTTCTTCGGTTGAAGAAAAACTAGGAGCCATAGAAGAACTGAAAGAAAACCGCGTGAAAACGTATGTCTTTTTTGGACCCGTTCTGCCTTATCTCTCAGACGATAATCTTGAACAATACCTCTGTCAAATTGCAAGTGCTGGTATAGATTGCATCCTTGTGGACAAACTCAACCTAAAACCTGGTCTATGGGCTAATCTAGAAAGATTCCTCCAGAAGGATTTCCCTCATCTTCACATAAAATGGAGAGACATCCTACTCGGCGAAAGTGACTACTACGAAAAATTGAAGATGCAAATAGCGGGTCGATGCAGAGAATTACAATTGGAATGCAAATTCTGCTTTTAAACAATCACTCCGATATGCCGAAGCGATTTCAGCGGGCCTAAGTTCGAAACTATTTTGGGCTATTTAAGAAAGCTGAATATGGCAACGGCGTCTGTCAACATTGGATAAAATCTATTAATATTAAGGCATAAAAATGCAGAGCAAAAGGATGTTTCTAGCCAATTATCACTATCGGTGCGCGCTCTTAATGACCACACAAAAAAGCTCATTCATAAAGAGAGGCATACCCTTTCTGCTGATTGGCTTAACGGTTTTCATCATTTATCTCTACTTCTTCGTCGGAATAGGTGACATCGCGACAGCAGCTCAACACACAGACCCCGTATATTATTCTTTGGCTGTCATGGCTCTTTTCTTAGGTGCAGTGTTTTATTCACTAGCTTGGCAATCGATTTTGGGTCTCCTCCAGATAAAAAGCGCCTTTCGAAAAACTCTCTCACTTGTGTTTGTAGGCAGCTTTGTCGACTTATTGATTCCAGCTGAGTCTTTCAGCGGTGAAATCTCCAAAATCTATCTGATGTCAAAAAACTCTGGTGAAGACCTTGGAAAAGTCGCGGCTTCGGTGGTGAGTCACAGAATCCTTACAATAGCCACAACTTCAATCGGCATAGTCGCAGGCTCCATGTTTCTGTTCTCGGGATACGAGACATCAAAACTAGTTGTATTCTTGATGCTGTTTGTGGCTACATGCTCCATTTCGGCGCTTGTTCTGATGTCGTATCTGTCTTTGAGTCCTAAAGCAACCTACAGAATAGTGGATTGGGCTGTTCGTTTCCTCTCGTTTGTTTCCAGAGGACGATGGGAACTAACAGATTTTAAGTTGGAGTTGACAAAAACGTTAAGCGCGTTTCATCTGGGAATGCAAACTCTGAAAAAGCAGCCAAATAGACTGGTTATTCCTTTCATCTTCTCTATGATGGCTTTCTTTCTCGACCTGCTAATCTCTTTCCTGGTTTTCATCTCCCTGAGATTTCCGGTCTCCATAAACATAGTATTGATTGTTTCTACAATTATTTGCGCCATTCAAACGATCCCTTTAGGCATACCTGGTGAGATTGGAATAACAGAGGTGGTGATGACCAGTCTATACATGATGCTCGGCATCCCAGCACCAGTAAGTGCAGCATCAACAATCTTGACCAGGGTTTTAACCCTTTGGCTCCGAATGTTTGTAGGCTACCTGTTGGTTCAGTGGATGGGAATCGCCGTTTTAATTGGACCACGAGCCTCAAAGGGTTCTTGAAAAAACAATTCTGTTATGTTGGCTTAGTTATAAACGAACGAGAACGCACAAAGAAAGAAGAGAAACTGTTTATTCTTCTAATACGGTCACCTTTTCGACGCTCTCAAGCCATGGAATGACTGGCATGTCGGTTGAGAGTTCTTGGAAGATTTCCTTCTCGATTTCTTTGTTTGTTTTTTCACTGCTTTCTTCGACAAGGTTGATTACGATTATGACCTTTTTGGTTTTCATCCTATTTGCCTCAAAAATAATAGCGAGTGGAGACGCTTCTTTAAGCGATGTTTCCATGGCGGCAATATTCTGGGTTCAGACTCCGAGGACTGCTTATGACTGCTCGCTTAAGAAGAGATACCTAGAAGTTGCCTGCAACGGGAAGATTTATAATGCTTCATTTTCGATAAGATTGGGAAATCAAATGAGAACTGTTAACAATTATATCACATTCCCTGATAGAAGACCTCAAGCCTGCAAAGACAAAGGAGAAATAGAAAAGATTCTCGCTAAACACGGTGAAGCCTTTCCCTTCAGGCACACGGCGAATCTGTGTGGTGCCAAGATAAGGTTGAGGACGAATTCTATGCATGTCTCTGAATTTTGGCGATTGAATTGGTATCCCTCTAACTCAGAAGATTTTGATGGAGAAGTTTATATTATCAAAGGAGTGGAAGGTTATGAACCTTGTTTGTACTATGATTTAGAAAGAAGGATTGCAGTTGGCGTAAATACAGAATATTATGGTCTTGCCAAATCTAAGAGCGCATTAGGTTTGTCAACTGAAATTCTTAAAGAACATGGCAATTACCCGATTCACGGTGCATCAGTTGGTTTCCAAAGAGAAGGTAAGTTTCTCGGTGTGGCAATGATAGCTCCAACAGGAACTGGAAAAACAACTCAGTTTCATGAGCTTCTATACAATGTTAGATCCAGCAAAGTAGTAGGTGACGATTATCTCTTTGTATCTTTTGATGAGAGTAAAAAAGAGGTTATAGCCGAACAACCAGAAAAGCAGCTTTATATGAGGGCAGAAATAGCAGAGAGGCACCCTACGTTCATCAAATCTTTTGACAGTTTGCCATTAGAAAACGTTGTTGTCAAAAAAGAAGACTGCAAACAAAAAAGTGAAGATATTCAAAAAATGGGTCCATGCTATCGAAGTGTTTTTGAAAAGACAAAAAGCTGTGTTTTTGATGGAGGCTTGGACAGGTGTTACTGGTCATATGGGAATTCAAGAGTAATGTTTCCTCGTGAAAGATTTACCATGCTTGTTACAGACAAGGATGGGAATGTTAAAGAAGTTTTCAAAGGCGGGAAAAACGTTTCAGATAGGATAACCCTGCAATATGTTTTATTGTTAACAAGAGATGAAGAAAACCCACCCATAAGAAAACTAGAATGCGAAGAAGCATTAAGAATATTGAAAGAAGGAAAGTTTAAAATTGGGCCAGGTAGTGGTCCCCCAGAAAAATGGGGACAATATGGCAACGAACCGTTTTATGACCCTTACCAGTTAGAGATGGACAAGGAGAGGCAGGAAAAATTTTTTAGAAGATTGTTTGATTACGACATTCTATTTTATCTTTTGAACACAGGATCATATCATGGACGAAAGATAGAGGTTCATCAATCACATGCCTACATAAGAGCTGCGTTGGGGTTAAACTAGCTCTAGCGTAACTTCGACTATAGCTTTGATATTAGCTATCGCGTATGCGCGGCTTAGCAGTCTTATAGAAAGACTGTCATGCTATTATGGAGAAAAGATGCCTGCAACTTTTGGAAACGGCACTGCTTCCCAAATGTTCTCTACTCCACAAATATATCTTGTTAATCTTTCAACTCCAATGCCAAAACCCGCAGAGGCAGGAACTCCCTCCTTAAGCATTTCAAGATACCACGCATATTTTGCTGGGTCTTCGCCTCCCTGTTTTATTCTCTCCACAACCTTCTCGTATCTGTGCTCTCTTTCTCCGCCAGAAACTGCTTCACCGTAGCCCTCGGGATACAATAAATCAAAATCTCTCAGTGTGCCGGGCTGGTCGAGGTGCTCAAGATAGTAGAATCCCCTAGCGGGGGCCGGGTAATCAGTTATCCAGAAAGGTGCCTTGTGAACGGCGGATATAGCCTCTTCCGCATCCCATGGAATTTCTTTTCCATGCTTTAGTTTGAAACCTATGGATTGCAGAACTTCAATTGCTTCGTGATACGTGTACTTCTTGAAAGGAGTCGTTGGTATTTCTAAATCTCTTCTGAGTTCTTTGAGTTCTCCTTCACGCTTTCTTTTCACGTCTTCAACAACGTGGCGTAGCATTCCTTCTCCCAGCCTCATCATTTGGTCATAGGTGGCGCAAGCCTCTTCTATGTCCACTTGTCGAAATTCCGTCAGATGCCTCTTTGTTTTGATAGTTGCTAAAGGCTCGATTCGGATGTTCGGAGAGAAGGCAAAGATTTTGGTGAGGCTTGTGATTGCCATCTGTTTGTAAAGAATCATGCTGCTCATCACTTTGAACCTTTCACCGTAGTAATCGATAGAAACTTGCTTAGCGCCACGTATACCTGGGTCAGTCACTGGTCCAATTATTGGAGCCAAAATCTCGATGAAGCCTTCTCTCCTTAGATAATCTCTCATGGAAGAGATTATTTGGTCCTGTATCTTTAAGGCGCAAACAATCTTTGGCTGTTTTATCGCAATGTACCGACGTTTAATGGATTCCAGAGAGGCCCGCGACATACACGTATAAGGGAGAGACAACCTAATAAATTTTTTATGAAAAAGTTTGCAAATAATTCGAAAAAGTTAACTTTTTATACCTGATTTTCGTAATTATTACAAATTATGGAACATCGACTTGATGATAAGGATTTAAGAATTCTCGGTCTGCTTCAGAAGAACTGCAAGATGACCGCCAAGGATATCGCCAAAACCATCGACTCCCCTGTCACAACAGTTTTTGCTAAGGTGAAGAGAATGGAAGAGTTGGGAATCATAAAAGATTACAAGGCAGTCTTGAACGCCAAGAAATTAGACAGAGGAACAACGGCTTTCATTCTTGCCTCGTTTTCTTACAGGCTAAGGGAAGGAGCGCTGTTGTCTCAAAGGAAAATAGCCAAGGAAATCGCCAAGTTTCCCGAGGTGGAAGAAGTCCACATCATAACAGGCGACTGGGACATATTGATAAAAGTCAAAGAAAAAGACGTCGGTGCAGTTGGAAAATTCGTCATAGACAGATTGCGAACAGTAGAAGGGATTGAAAAAACCTTAACATGCATGGTTTTTGAAACAGAAAAAGAGACAACAGACATATTGTTAGAAGAATAGAGGTCAGTATAACGTAAATAAACTAATCTTTTTCTTCTGGCGGCTTAATCTTTCTGAAACTCAGGTATATCGATGTGTCATAGACTATTTTTAAAATACCAGCAAATATGAAAGGCGCAGCCAAAAAAGCCGCATCTATCAGATAGCCAGAGATAGACGGTGGCATCGTTGAGGCCACTGTTCTGGAGACGTTTGTGACGCTGGTGGCTACGTTTCGTTCTTCTGGTTCGATTATGGCTACCATGTAAGACTGTCTTGTTGGCACATCCATCTGAGAGAGTGTCTGTCTCGCGAATAGGAAGGCAACCGAGCCTTGGAAAGTTGGGGCCAAACCAACTCCCATAAGCAATAGATTTGAGGGCAAGTGGGTGAAAACCATGGTGTTTAGCAACCCAATCTTTTTGGCGAGTCTCCCAGCGATGAGGAAAGAGGCTGCCGTTATCAGTTGAGCAATAAATAGAATGGAACTCGCTGCCCCGAGAGGGGTATTAAACTTTGATTGGAACCAAAGTGAAAGCACTGACTGAATAACGAATCCGCCTCCGAAAGCGTCGACTGAAAACAGAGCAGACAACTTGGCAATTGTTCGTCTTGACCTCCTAAGACCTAACATGCCTATCCCAGTCACTTCAATCTCTGCCCTGCGAGACAAAGCCCTGTACAAAATAGCTAACAACAACCCACTCAACGCGTAAAGACCGAACAATACCCGATACCCATCGATCCCAGTAAAACCAAGGTAATCATGAAAGATAGAGGGTAAACCTCCAAGCAGCGAGCCGAAGGAGGCACCTGCGTAGCCTAGCAAATTGTAGACGCTAAAGGCGTAGGTTCTGTGTTTATCATCAGTAGTCTGAGGCATTATCGCCTGCTCGATAGATGCGAAGGGTCCTGTTTCTGTCGCGTTTACACCTATGCTACCAATAAAAATCGCTAAAAAAATAATAACTAAATCAGTAAAGGCAGCTAATAAAATGCCTGAAGTCAACATCAAAAGCGCGAATAGACTCAGCGAGTTTCTTCTGCCCACTCTGTTGGCGACCAAACTTCCCACTATGGTGAAGGCGGCTCCACCTAAGAGAGCAGTGCTTAAAATGACTCCGACCCAAAAGTCGGATAGATTAAGCACATCTTTTCCCAAATAGTAGGGAAGCGCTACGCTGAGGTAGCCGAAAGCCAGAGTGCGGAGAAACTTCGTAATTAGAAGCATTTTTCCGTCGAGACTAAACCATCTAAATCTTAGCCATTCTAAATCAAGGCTTTCAGGCATGGAAACCAAACCTTATCGCGAAACTGTGTAGCGGGTGTTTTAGGAACTATTTTTCCCTGACTTTTGTCTTGCAGAAGGCATAGAGCGCATCGTAAACGGGAAACTGCTGTTTCATATTGTCGTAATCGTTTTTGCTGATCTGTCGAAAACCCTTTGCAATAGCGTAAAGCCCAAGTGATTCCGAAGTCAGTGTATGGTTAGCTGTGTCCGCTCCTCTAACGATCTTGGCTAGTTCCAACAGAGCTGGGTCTTTGAGACTATACTTTTTTATGATGGCGTCGAAGGTTACTTCTTCTCCGTGATGTCCCAGCTCAACGCCTGGAGTGTCAAAGGGAATTGCTCCCTCTTTTTCAGCCACTTCAAGAACTTTCTCGGGTGGCACGAACAGAAACTCTGCTTGTTTGTCAACGAAGTTTTTGACAAGCCATGGACAGGCGATTCGTTCAACCATTGCGTGTTCTCGTGTGACCCACTTCATAGTTTAAAGCCTCACCCGAAGAATGAATTGTTCAGAAATTAAAATCCTTTGCAAACAGTCTAATAATCATCCATTATTTCTATCATTGGTTGCCCGCAACACTCTGGATACTTTTCTTTGCACGCTGTCGGATGGGCACAGCAGGCCTCAGACTCTGTCTCAACCCTACGACCGCATTTCTTGCATTGAAATCTTGGCAATTTCGGTACACTTTGAGAAATCATGGAAAAACGTAGATAAGTGGATTTCTCTAGTCTCTAAAAGAAAAGTGGTTGCTATGAAGCAAGTTCGAGAGCGAAAATTCCTAGGGGCCACAGTCAGCGCCGTTATTGAACGCCTTCACGAGGGTCAGTGGGAGGTTCTGCTTCAAACAAGATGGAAACCCGACGAAGACCCAAAACACTCTGGATTGCTTGAAATTCCAGGCGGCCGCATAGAGACTCAAGAAGACGTTTACCCAGCGCTGAAACGAGAAGTAAAAGAAGAGTGCGGTCTAGAAATCGAGTATATCAAGCCGGGAAAGGAAACCCAAACTAAAGGCAAGTTTGACGAGGTCAGCATCGCCTTTGTGCCCTTCTGCGGCGAGCGTTATCTGGGGAGCAACTTTGTGGGCTTTGCATTCGTGTGCACTGCAAGAGGTGAACTTCGCATGAAAGGAGTTTACGACGCTAAAGAACCAAGGTGGGTTCCATTTAAAGAGTTGAAGAGACTAGTGTTAAACGAGCCCGAGAAATTTTATTCTTATCATTTGAGCACGTTAAAATATTACGTGGAGCAAAAAGAGAAAGGCCTCATATAGATTACAGCAGAGCTAGCTGCTTGAATAGTAGAGCAGCGGTAGTGCAAGTAAGACTGTGTTTCTCCCCTTTGTCGTGAGGGAATATTCAACTCTTAACGGTGGTCCATGCTCCACCGTTCTCTTAACGTAGCCATACTGTTTTAGGCTCTTCAACTTGTCTGACAGCGTGCGGGAGTTTATTCCAAGAATCTTCTTTAGTCCACCGAAGCCAATGGTGCTCTTAAGAAACAATGCGTGGAGTATTTCCAGATTCCATTTTTTAGATAGCAAGCTGAAGCTTTCCTCGAGGCTTTTTATGGCTTCTTTCAAGTCTTCAAAGCGCATCTCATGATTTTCCAGTATGCGTTGAAGCGTGTCCTCTATTCCCTTAAGCGTCTGCTCCATTCGAGTCTCCACAAGCCTGCGAAGTTCATTAGTCAGTGCAGTTTTCGAGTGCATCGTTTTACACCAAGTGAAAGAGAGCATACTGCATGTTTTATAAAGGTTTACTTCTACAATCAAGTATACAGATTACACCATCAAGGACGCAACCACAAAATGAAAAGGTTTGACGTAATAGTTGTCGGCGCCGGAACAGCTGGTTGTCTGACTGCCTTAACCGCTGCCAAGGCTGGTTTGAAGGTCTGCTTAATCGACAGAAAGCCAAGAGGGGAAATAGGTGAAAAGATATGTGGAGACGCCATCGGCAAGCATCATTTTGACAAGTTAGGCATAGCTTATCCAAAGGGTGAAGAACTGGGACATACGATAGCAGGCCTCAGAATCTATTCACCCGACATGAACACGGTCTTCCAAATCAAAGAAGAACATCTCTACGGATTCATACTCAACAGGCGCATGTTCGGGCAAAGACTCGTTAATGATGCAACAGATGCAGGAGCAACACTTCTAGACTCAACAATAGTAACCGACCCAACGCTCAAGGACGGCTTCGTAACAGGCGTAACAGCCAAAAACATGCGCGTTCAAAGCAGAACTCAACTGCAGAGCAAGGTCGTGGTGGACGCCAGTGGTTTCAACGCTGTCTTAAGAAAGAAACTGCCGCCGCAATTAGGAATCGACCTGCACGTGAATAACGAGGATGTTGAAGCGTGTCACAGAGAGATACGTCAACTCAAAGGCGGAGGTGATGTCGACGCTGAATTACTCGAAATCTACTTGGACATGACTGTGGCGCCGGGAGGCTACTATTGGCTTTTCCCAGAGGGCAAGAACAGAGTCAACGTGGGCTTGGGAGTTGCGATGTCACAGGGTTTTCCCAACCCAAAGACTCAGCTCTACAAGAGGGTTTTGTCGAAGCCTATGTTTAAAGGGTCAACGGTTGTGAACCAAGGCACGTGGTACGTTCCAACAAGACGTCCACTAGACTGCATGACTGGAAACGGCATCTCAGTAGTTGGCGACTCAGCGTGTCAAGTCAACCCTATTCACGGCGGAGGAATGGGCCCCTCAATGATGGGCGGAACGATATCGGGTCAAGCCATCATCCAGGCGTTAGAGAAAGAAGACGTGAGCCGAGAGGGCTTGTGGCAGTACAACGTCAAGTACATGAGGATTTACGGAGCCAAGCAGGCTGGGCTTGACATTTTCAGATTGTTCTTGCTCAAGAGCGTGGGGAATGAGGAAATCAACTATGGCATGAAGTACAAGCTCATCACCGAGGAAGACGTGCTCAAGGTGACTAGGGGACAAAGCCTGCACCTGAACATAACAGAAAAAACACGACGAGCCTTCAGAAGCTTCGGAAAACTAGGCATGCTGATACGGCTTAGAGACGCCGCCAATCTGCTTAAGAGAGCGAAAAACCTGTACCAGAACTATCCAGAATCGCCCTCGGGATTCGTGGAATGGCAAAACAGGACCCGAGAAATAATGAACGAAGCGAACAGGCGTCTAAGTCGGAGCCCAACCTAAACTGGCTACGATCTCGAAAGAATAATAAGCACAGCGGTTGCTTTAGAATTGGGCTTTCAACCGGATGCAGAAGAGGCTTGCAGCCCAGAAACTGATTGAACGCCTGAACCAAAAAATACGGCGTCAACTCAACTTGCACGAGACTCTGATTTTGGGAGTTGTGCTAAAAGGACTGGCGGTTGCCTACACTCTCGCAAAAATGAATGACGCCGTAGAAAGTTTTGTTCCCATCGTTGCTCAGCGTCACATCTACATGCAGCATCATGTGGAATCGTATTTCCCAAGCCTACAATGGAAAAACTACTTCAGCAAGCAGTTGAACCACTGCGAAAACGTCTTAGTAGTAGACGACGTTATGAACACGGGCTTCACCAAACAACGGGTGGAAAGCATCGTTCACTCGCTCAATGCTCCTTCTTATAGGTTCGCCGCTCTTGTTCTCAACCGAAAAAACCTAGCCAACCCAAGCTTTGTAGGCGTGAGAGAACTCTTTGCCGCAGAGGTAAACGCAGCAGAAGTCGAGTGCGACTGGGGCTTAATCACAGTGCCTCTCTGGGACCTACCCGTTGATGAAGCACTAAGGCGCTGTGAAGAATATTTTCAAAAATTTTGGTTGCACGAAAAGCGAACGATAACCATAACATATTAGCATTAGGGCACGTTCATTCTAACTTGGTTGGGCTCAGTTTGCGTGTTGCGGCACTCGTGACCAGCGGAAAAGACTCCGCATTGGCGTTGTATCGAGCCATGGAAACAGGCTACGAAGTGGCTCATCTCGTTTCCATAATCCCTCAACGCCCAGACAGCTGGATGTTTCATTACATAAACATTCACTTGACCGACCTCTTCGCTGAGGCTGTGGGCATCCCCTTAGTGAAGACTGAAACCGCCGGCGTCAAAGAGGCTGAGGTTGAAGACCTGAAAAAATTGTTGGCAAAACTCAACATCGACGCTGTTGTTTCAGGAGCCATATCGTCAGAGTATCAGAAGAAGCGCATCGACAGAATCTGCGGTGAGTTGGGTTTAAGGTCGATTGCGCCTCTGTGGCATCAAGACCCACAAAAACTGCTGGACGAATTAATCAAACTCAAAATAGAAACCATAATTGTAGGCGTCTACGCCCAAGGCTTCACTCCAAACTGGCTCGGAAGAAAAATCGACCAGACAACAATAAACGACTTGGTCGAACTGAACAAAAAATATCAAGTGTCGCTTGTAGGCGAAGGAGGCGAATACGAAACCCTAGTGCTCGATGCGCCTTTTTTCAACAAGAGGATTCAGTTGATTGAGACAGAAAAGATATGGGAAAACCAGAGTGGCTATTTGCTAGTTAAGAAAGCTGTTCTTGAAAAAAAGAGAAAGGAGAAGTAATCGTTAGCTCAAGTATTTTGGAACTTTAATCTCCACTGGCTCGTAGTCTTGTAATTTCCCAGACAAGAAACTCTCATAGGCTGATAGGTCTAACAGTCCGTGCCCACAGTTGTTAAAGGCGATAACCTTTTTCTCTCCAGTTCGCTTGCACCGCAAAGCCTCATCAATGGCGTATTTCACATTGTGCGCTGATTCAGGAGCGGTTATCATTCCCTCTGTCTGCGCCAGAATGCGTGCTGCCTCAAACACTTCATTTTGGTGATAAGCAACTGAACGCATGTAACCCTTCTGAATTAGGTAAGAAATTGATGGTGCCATTCCGTGGTAGCGCAGTCCTCCTGCGTGAATCGGTGGACACGCGTACTCATGTCCTAGAGTCAACATTTTTAGAAGAGGTGCGATTTGAGCTGTGTCTCCGTAACCGTAAGTGTATACACCCCTCGTTGTGTGTGGAACCGCCTTGGCTTCGCAAGCTACAAACTCGGGTGAGTCAACCTCGTGTGTGAGTTTGTCTCTCATAAAGGGGAAAGAGAAGCCAGAGTAGTTGGAGCCGCCGCCGACGCAACCGCATAGGACATCGGGATAAACGTCTATCATCTCAAACTGTTTCTTGGCTTCAAGCCCAACTATGGTCTGATGCAACAGAACGTGATTCAAGACAGAGCCTAGGCAGTATCTTGTCTTCTCGTCAGAGAGCGTGTCTTCAAGCGACTCACTGATGGCAATGCCTAGCGTTCCCGGATGAGTAGGATTCTCCTTGAGCAGCTTCCTTCCAAACTCTGTCTTGTCGCTAGGAGAAGGAAAGATCTCAGCTCCATAGATCTCAGCCATTGTTCTGCGACCTGGCTTCTGTTGATAACTCACCCTAACCATATAGAGACGACACTTCAAGTCGAAGAGCGTGCACGCCATGGCTAGGGCGGTGCCCCACTGCCCCGCGCCCGTTTCGCTGACAACGCGCTCTATTCCTTGCGTCTTGTTGTAGTAAGCCTGCGCTATGGCTGTGTTAGGCTTGTGACTCCCAGGCGGACTTACATACTCGCACTTATAGTATATCTGCGCCGGTGTTTTCAGATAGGCTTCAAGCCGCTTAGCCCTAACCAGCGGCGTAGGCCTCGGAATGCGCAGATAAGCGTCAAGAACCTCATCTGGAATCTTTATGTAGCGCTCTCTTGAGACCTCTTGGCGAATCAATTCTTTAGCGAAGATGCGCTCCAACATTGCAGGGTCAACGGGCTTGAGTGTATTTGGGTCTAACGGTGGCGCCAAAGCCTCGGGCAAATCCGCCTGAATGTTGTACCAAGAGGTTGGAATCTCGTCGGGTGGAAGCAAAACAGCGTGTTCAAATATTTTGTTTGATATTCCCAAGTTGTTTCACCATGCAGCGTTGATGTTTTGTCGGCGACGACTCTGTCTATTTTAATACTCAAAGGCTAAATTTATATCTTTCTTGTACATAATTGTACATTAAGAGATGACTGCCATGGCGTCAATATGGAACAAAGTGGTCAAGCGCCTCGAAGGCTATCCTGAGCGCCTAACCATAGCTAAGGTCCTAATAGAAAACGGCCTAAGCGTAAAAAAGGGAAAAATTTTTTGCAACGACATAGAAATTCCACCCGTAAGAATAGGACGTATCGCAAGGGTTGACAGGAGAACGGTTGCCCAGACTATGAAAGCCATTGAAGACAGCAAAGAGTTGAAAGAAATTTTTGCTGGAATCCGTTCCGCAGGCCCCTCCTTGACGGGCATCGCAAAACACCTCAACCTAGGAGTAGTTGAAATCACCCCAGTGGACGCCAGAATCCCTGGAATCTTGGCTAAATCCGCCACGATTCTGGCGCAAAAAGGCATAAGCATCAGACAGGCAATAGTCGACGATCCCGAACTTTCACCTGAACCCAAACTGACGCTTATAGCGGAGGCAAAAATCCCTGGCGAGCTGGTTTCAAAGTTTTTGAAAGTAGAGGGTGTGGAGAAAGTCTCGGTGTACTAGCATCAAAGCCTCACGCTTTTCTTAGGGCAGTTTAAAAAGGTTTATTAGTTGTTTGTCGCCATCTTGCTACAAGCCATAGACGGATAAACGTCAGTTTGAATGTAACCGACAAGGTTGAACAGAAAAAAAGGAGCAGATGCCAGAGTATGGCTTACAAGTACATGACAAAAATTTGGAACAAGCCAGATGCCTCTTTTTTAAAAGATCTGATGAAACAGAGAGTAATCATGTGGCGCCGGCAACCCGCAGTCGTTAGGATAGAACGCCCCACCCGCCTAGACCGAGCGAGAAAACTCGGATACAAGGCAAAGCAGGGCTTCATCCTCGTGCGCGCTAGAGTTCGAAGAGGAGGCAGGAAAAAACCCAGACCCAAAGCAGGGCGACGTTCCAAGCGCATGGGCGTAGCCAAACTCAAACCTGCCAAAAGCCTGCAACTGATGGCTGAGGAGAGAGCGGCGCGAAAATTTCCTAACCTTGAAGTTCTGAATTCCTACTGGGTTTGGGAAGACGGACGCTACAAATGGTTTGAAATCATAATGGTGGATCCCAACCACCCGATTATCAAGTCTGACAAAGACATCAAATGGATATGTGAACACGCTCATCATGGACGAGTTTTCCGAGGACTAACAAGCGCGGGCAAAGAGATTCGAGGACTCCATCACAAGGGTCGTGGAGCCGAAAAAGTTAGGCCCAGTCGCAGGGCTGGACGAGTGAAACAGAAAAAATAGAAGGGTAGTTTGGAAAATTTTATGGATTGTAGACCAGAGCGGATATGACGCAGCCGTAATTGTCCATTGGTACCCTCAGGATTTCCACGCGTTTTTCTATGGGACCGATTTTTATTCCTCGTATCTTTGCCATTTCCTTAATTTTCCAGTCTAGTGTCTCTTCGACCGCTTTTTTGTCCATGAAACCGTGAGCCTCAGCTACCAATCCGTATTTCTTGCTCTTGGCCCAAGTCCAAGCGATTCCTGCACCTATGGTTGTGCCTTCGTCTCCGTCCATTCGAGCCAGAACAGAAAAGGTGACGGAGCCAGCTGAGATATTGTGCTTTTGAATTTGGTTACAGTCTTTGGGAAGTATGGAACTCACGCTGACAAGGTTGCACTGGGCGATTCCAGCCTTCTTGAGGGCGAGGTCGAACGCGTTGAGTTCAGAAACAGGGCTGACTGCTTTTCCGCTCGTTATGAAAAATTCTTTCGGAATCATCCCTGTGTTTCAATACCTCACTTTTACTAAATACTGCATGCAAGCGCAACTACTTTAATAATTTTGTGGTTTTTCTCTAGATAATTTTAATAAGGATTTTAAGTCTGTAGAGTGGATATGAATTGCTATGAGTGCTCAAGCGGTTGTGAAGAAAAAAACTGACAAGAACAGAAAGGGAAGAGGCTTCAGCAGAGAAGAACTCAAACAGGCTGGAATCGACTTTCAAAGAGCATTAAAACTTCGTCTACCAATCGATCCGAGGAGAAAGACGAAGCATGCAGACAATGTCAAGGTACTCAAAAAATTTCTACAAGAATTAGGTTAAAACTACTCATTCAGACGTTGTGTAACAGTTTTATACCTTTGACGGAAAGAATACTGAGAGCGTGACGGCTTTGTCTAAGATGCCTATCGCTTACGTGGACATTAGTTTCTTTGCCCACGCAACCGAAGATGAAGAAAAGGTAATTGAGGCTGCGAGGCAACTGCTTCCAATGGACCAAGCAGAGGACATTGTTTTTGATAGAAGCAGCTTGCGGGGGCATCACGGCAACCCAATCACTCTTTTTGAAACGAAGATAAGAGAAAAAGACGTGGTAAAGGCGTTTGTTGAGAACCTGTCTTCGAAGCTCGGCGTGTTAGACAAGGAGACGCTGCTAAGAGAAATCAACTTACACGTGGAAAAAGGAAACCTATACCTCAGATTTGACAAGCAAGCGGCTTTTCAAGGGACAATAAAACTCGGCTTCGCCGACCCAATACGTGTTCGCATACGATTCAAGAAGAGCAGACCTGAAGACGTAGTGCAATTTTGCAGAGAAATCGGGATCCTCCCATGAAAAAATTCGTTGATTTACACCTTTGTGCCCCATTTAGGGACGCTGAACAAACAAGGAGGATGGTTATGAAATCCTTTGAGTTGGGATACCGCCTAGTTGGGATATCGCTTCCTTCAAACATCTCATCCGACGAGTTGATGCGCCTGCGCAAGACGTGCGATGAGACTGGCTTAAACTTTGTTAGCAGGGTTGACTTGGCTTCTAAGAGTCCACGAGAACTTCTGGCGGGTCTGCGGCGTTTTAGGCGCAAGTTTGAAGTTGTGTCTGTGTCGTGCGCATCTAAACCCGTTGCTAGACAGGCTGCCAAAGACCGTCGAGTGGACTTGTTGTCTTTTCCTGCCACGCGACCACGAGACAGGTTTTTTGACACTGCTGAAGCTGAATTGGCTTCAAAGTCTTTGGCTTCACTTGAAATAGACATGGCGCCCCTTCTTTCCTTAGAGGGTTACTTCAGGACACGTCTCATCACTAGTCTCCGCCGAGAAGTAGCTATCGCCAAGAGTTTCCAAGTGCCCATAACCATTTCTAGCGCGGCAACAGACGAATACCTGCTTAGAAGACCACATGACTACGCTGCCTTGACAAAGCTTTTCGACATGGATTCACCATTGGCTTTGAGTGCTCTTTCTGACGTCCCCTTGACCATGGTGGAAAGAAATCGACAAAAGCTTGGTCTGGAGTTTGTGGCGCCGGGCTTGCGTGTTGTTCGAATGGGGAAAGACCCATGACTCGGCGAGTGAGACCACGTTATCTAGCAGTCAAGGTGGATACCGAAGAGTCTTTCGGAGAAGAAGATGTCAGAGACGCTGTTTGGAACGCTGTTCGGCAACTCTTCGGAGAATACGGCGCCAGTCAAGCAGGTCTCTTTCTGGTTGAATACGACAAACAGAAAGGGCAGGCGGTCTTACGTTGTTCGCACAAGGCTTTATCAATGGTCCATGCGTCTGTAGCCTCAGTAACTAAGATAAAAGATAAACCTGTGACCCTTCACGTTTTAAGAATTTCTGGAACCCTGAGAGCCCTCAGCAAAAAGCGTGGCGTTTAATGTTCCAAGACGCAGCCTTTTTGAAAGCATAATCGTTGCTATGCAATACTTATCTGTTAGGAATTCGTTTACTTAGTTGGGGGATGATGTCGCCGTCCCAGACTGATTTATGCGGATGAGGATCAAGACCGACAGACCCCGATTTTCAAAAGGTTTTCTCGAATTCGGTAACTCTTTTATTGTGGCTGCATTCATAATTGGCTTGTAATGGGTGAAAATTGACATGATGGAAACTCGCCCTGTAGCCGCTTACACCTTAGCCATGATAGGCGCAGCGCTTCAGGCAGTAGCAGCAATATTTGTCATGTACATGGTTGTTTTCTTCTCCTCAATTGCGCCCAACTGGCGTGAACTAAACCCTGAACGGATGATGCCTTGGATGATGGGACAATGGATGACAGGATACCCCTTCACGTTGCATCCAGTCTTGGGCATCATTTGGTTAATATCCGTAATAATAATCGTTGCTTTGGGCATTTACGGTGCAATGTTGATGAACAGCACCAAAGTAGGAAGAGTGAGAATGGGCTCAACACTGGTGCTAGTAGCCTCGATAATTGCCCTCCCAACAATGTGGGGCTTTCTTATAGGCTCACTGTTAATGTTTGTAGGCAGCCTGTTAGGCTTGACGTGGCTGCCTCCACCGCCTTCAAAGCCTCCTCAAACCGTGTGACTCACCAGGGCGCAATACAAAATAACACAAATTCAACTTTCAGTTAGTCAACATCGTAAAGGCAATTTAAGAGTTGCAAAGGATAGAACTAACTAGGATCAGTGGAGCCGCAACAAAAAAAGAAGAAGAGACCAGAGGTCAACAGATCCATAGTTCTTAAGAGGCTTCACGCGTTATTGTGAGCACTCTCACGTAGTCGGCGGTGTCATCGCATGAGTCAGCTACCTGCTCCATGGATTCCACCAAGTCTTTGAGTATGAGCAATACTGACGGAGTAACTTCTTTGTCACTCTTCAAAAGAAGACCCTTAATCTTGAGATGCTTCTCGTCAACTCTTTTCTCTACTTGGTCGACTTTCTGCGACAGTGTCCTTGCTTCTACAGGGTCGCTTCCCAGTTTTTCAATACTGGCTCTGAGGGCTCTTGCGCACTCAACCAAATCTTTCGCCATTTCCGCATAAGCGTTCCACAGTTCTTTCGGTAAGCTTATCTCTAAAAGCAGCAAAACGCTTCTCCCAGAATCCTTTACGTGATCAGCCATGACGTCTAGTCTCTTCACAAGGTGCATGAGGTCTTCGCGGTCGTTCAGTGGCAAACTGCCCCTAGTTGATTCTTCAAAGATGGTTCGCCTGAGATTGTCGATTTCTTCCTCTGTTAGAAAGAGTTTCTCGATGTATTTTTTGGCGTCTTCCAAATTTCTTTTAGATGCTGCTGAAATAGAGTTCTCGAGTTCGGTTACTGTGTCAATTGCCAGCGTTAGCTGCCTGTCCGCTAGCTCCAGAACCTTTGATTTGCGACGTTGAACAAACCATCTTTCCATAGTTTCGTCCTCCATTTCATTATGACATTCTTATTATTTTTGTATTGCTGTAAATTCTGAATCTCATGCTGTCACTCAGCCAGTAACTCTTCTCTCAATCCCTTACGTGGATAGGTGAAAACAAAACTTTTGTCTGGAGGAAAACTCACTGTGACTTTTTCACCCACATCGAACCATTCACCAGCCAACGTGGGGCGAGTGACCACAACCAAGTCTTCGTTCTCAAGCCGAATCTCATATCGTATGTTTGTGCCCTCAAACCTGAACCTCTCAACTCGACCGGGCATAGCGTTCTCGACTTTTTTACGTCCCTTCTCTACCTCGAGGGCTTCCGGTCTGATTGCTAAAACAACTCTTTGCCCCAAGTTTTTGTTCTTGTCCAAAACCTTGACGTGGAGTTTACCTCGCAACTCCAAGACTGCTCCAACGTCATTAACGGATTCTATGTAGCCTTCAAGAAAGTTGGCTTCGCCCACAAAGTTGGCCACAAAAATCTCTCTTGGGTTCATGTAGAGTTCTTGGGGTGTGCCAACCTGCAGTATTTGTCCCTTGCGCATCACAGCTATTCTGTCAGATATAGCCATAGCCTCACCTTGGTCGTGTGTGACATGAATCGCTGTTAGCTCCAAGTCTTTGACGAGTCTCCTGATCTCGTAACGAAGCTCCAGCCGGATTTTTGCGTCTAGAGCCCCCAACGGCTCGTCTAGCAAAAGTAGCTTAGCTCCGGCAGACAGGGCTCGGGCAACCGCCACCCTTTGCATCATTCCTCCGCTCAGTTCGTGAGGAAACGCCTTTGAACGCTCATACAGACGAACCATCTCCAGCATTTCACGCCCTATCTTGTTGCTTTGTTGGGTGTCCCACGCCTTGACTCGTGGTCCATATGTCACGTTGTCCCAGACATCCATGTGAGGGAACAAGGCGTAGGTTTGGAACACGAATCCAATGCCTCTGTCTTCCGGCGGAACGTCGTTGACGAGTTTTCCATCAATGTAAATGTTTCCTTCATCTGGTTGAATGAGACCTGCAATCAACCTGAGCAGTGTGGTTTTTCCGCAGCCGCTCGGGCCTAGGAGAGCGAAATATTCTTTATCGTTTATTTGGAGGCTTACTCTGTCCACCGCTACAATCTTGCCTTTTCCAAATGTTTTGGTGACGTTTTCAACCTTGACTTCGGGCATCAGGTAGCCTCCAAGATTGAATAAGTGTTAAGCAAATAAGTTGATTCCAATCAGTATCTCCTCTCCTTGCCTCTGACTACCGATCGCAGAATCAACAGAATCACGAAAGAAAACACAACCAAGAAGCCTATACCCAAACTAATATCAAGCGCAGGGACATTCGGGGTCCCTCCAGGGTTGACCCATTCAACAAGAAGAACTGGTGCTGTTTTCAGCGTAGACACCACCGCCAGAGTGGCTCCGGTCTCGTCGACGCTTCTTGTGAAGACTAGAAGGGCGCCTGCAAACAACGAGTACTTTGTCAGAGGCAAAATGATGGTTCTGAACAAACTGAAAGGCTTGGCTCCAAGTATTCTAGACGCCTCCTCGATGTCCATACTGATTCTCTCAATAGCGGATGACATAGCCCTAACAAAGTAAGGATAAGTTATGGAAATGTGCGCAAAAACCAATAGAGCGATTTCTGGAACAAAAGCAAAATTGCTCCAGAAAAACCTCATTGAGGCTCCGAGGGCTATAGAGGGAACTATCAAAGGAACGTTTACGAGCACATCAAAAAATGTTGAAGGCAATGCACCCGCTCTCTTTCTGGCAATGAGCACAGCCATCGGCAACCCTATTAAAGTGTTAAATAACGTAGCCAGAGCGCCCACAGAATAAGACAATATCAGACTTTGCCAGTAGCCCTGCCAGATTCCAGCTCCAGAAAGTGCTTGAGGCAGAGTTTCGCTGGAAATGGCGTACACGACTGGCAAAGCTACGAAGAGTGAAGGCAACAGCACAGCTAGGAAAAATATTACCAATGTTACGGTGTTTCTTGAAATCGCCACGTTTGGGCTGCTCAATCTCCTCTCGACGAGGGGCCAAACCTTTTTGGTGGGCAGCTTTAACCTGGGACCCAACGCTGTAATAATTGCAAATATCATGAAAGAGACTGCTATCAACACGAAACTGACAAAAACCAGCGGGCCTTCTCCTAGATTTTCCGCGCGTGCGTGAGCGATGAAGACCGGCCCGTTCTCAAAGGTGCCTGCGACCATGAGGGTTGCGCCTGTTTCAGAGATTGATCTAGCGAAGGCAAGTATGAAAGACGCGACTAGGCTCGGCTTTAAGATGGAGAGAGTGACTGTTCTGTCGGCTGTCAACGGTGGCGCTCCCAAGGTCCTAGACGCTTCTTCGTAAACTAGTTTATAATCAAGCAGCGCTCCCACCATTACTCTAACTATGATTGGATAAGAGAAGACGAAATGAAGCAACATGACAAGAAGCCAACCCGGAGACACGAGGCTCGCGCCGAAAAGTGAAGAAACGCCTTCTGGTTGACTCCAAAAAAGAAGCAGAGAATAGCCAAGAGCCACTGTGGGCAGAATGAAGGGTATGTCAACAAGCGTGTCCAGAGCGTTCAGCCATCTCGACTTGCTTCTGGCAATAAACCATGCCAGAGGTAAACCCGCCACCACGTCTATTAATGAAACAAAGAGTGCTATCCCAAAAGACGCATAAATTGCGGCTAAAGCTCGGGACTGGATATCGGGCCTTTCAAAAATCTGTCCTACCTCATTCCATTTGAGAAATATCCCGAGAATTGGAGGAAGTAAAATCAACGCGAAAAAGAAGATTATAGAAACCGAGTAAGTTAAGTATCGGATGGCTGGCTTGGAAGACATTCCGTCGAGAAACTTGAGGAGCCCAAATCTGCTCAAATCTATCCTTCCAAGTCGCCTAGACAACTTTTCAAGGTTAGCTTAACTTTCACCTTTGATTGACTTCTGTTCTCATAAGTTTTGTTGTAACGAAGTTTCTGTTGTTTGCAAGCGATGCTAAACTACCTGTCAATGGAGGATACATTAAATAAAACTCCAATCTTTCTTTTGGGCATTTTAGATTTAAACTAACACTGAACCGAAAAACGTAAAAAATTCTATTAAGCAATGGTTACGCATGAGCAACATATTGAAAAAAGCAGCCGGGTCGTTAATTCTTGTCGGCTCTGCGCAGTTTGTTGTTGGCATGGTTTTAGCAGAAGCGCTCTACCCCGGCTACAGCGTGGCGAATAACACAATAAGCGCATTGGGCGTCGGTCCGTCGGCGATTATCTTCAACTCTTCGATTTTTTTGTTTGGATTGATGGCAGTAGCTGGATCGTACTTCATTTGGCGCATCTTTCGAGGAAAATTTGTTACAGCGTTGATTTTCATAGCTGGAGTTGGTGCAATGGGGGTTGGCGCATTTCCAAGCAGCGCAGGAGCGATACATGACGTTGTATCCCTGATGGCTTTCTTCTTCGGAGGGCTTTCTGCAATCGTTGCGTACAGGTTAGAGAAGTTTCCACTGAACTATATCTCCGTAGTTATGGGGTTAATTGCTCTTATCGCCCTTGTTTTATTTGGTTCACATAATTATCTTGGCTTAGGAAGAGGCGGCATGGAAAGAATGGTCGCATATCCAATAGTGCTCTGGGCTTTAGGCTTTGGCGGATACTTGATTGGCTTAGAAGAAAAGAAACCTTAGTGGACTATAGCGAGTCGTCTTGTACAGATGCAATGATGGTCTGCGTGTTCAGAAAGAAGGGGGTTTTGAAGGTTAGCAGTCAACGATGGGTTGTTTTCGATGGGTAGATTCGCGTTACCAAGATCCGCTCCAGCTTGCCAGTGTCCAATCAAAAAGCGTTGAGGAATAGTCGTCGAGTTTCAGCGTACTCTTGAGCCAGTCCGCGAAGGTGCAGCCAGCCGTGATCTTAAACTTGAGTGCAACGCTCCATGTTTTCGACGGCAAGACTGTTATGGTTATGGTGGCGTAGGGGATGAAGGCTATAAATGGCCCTGCAACGCTGTAGAACAGGGCTGCTAGTTGGAACTTTATTTCAGGCGTTATGGAAGCGCTTGCACTCGCACTGAGTGTGGGTCCTGTTTTAGTCGCGCTTGAGCTTTGTTCTTTTATCTGTGACCAGCCGTCGCTCTTTGTCCACTTCACGCCAGCCTTGAAGGTGCTCGAAATTGTCTGGCCTACAGTCCACGATAATGTTCCTTGGGCGTTGACGGTGAAGGTGAATGTCACCTTGAATTGAAATGTAACCCAGACTGGGACGGGCCCCACCATGAACGAGTAAGTTGTTGACCATGTGTAGAGTGTCTTGTCCCAAGTCCATGTCTTGCTTGCGCTGGCTGACGCCGTGACGGTAACGGTCACTGAAGGTGTGACACTCATGTAAGCCTTGAACCAGTCAGTGTACACCTTGGGAGGCCACAGCTGCGTCTTGAATTCCCATCCAATGTATCCAGATATGGTTAGACTCGGCGTTACAGTCAAAGAGGCGCTCAGAACCGAATAGGAGAGCGACGCTGTGAAACTTCCAGGCGATATTGTTCGGCTCCACGTCCACGACCAATCGCTATTGATTGCACTTGCTGGTTGACTGCTCGCTTTGGCTGATGCTTGGAGAGGAACATAAAGTTCTGACGCTTGACCATAGGGACCCACGCTTTTTAACAAAGGAACGTTTGATGTTCCAATCCCGCCTCCGCCTTGAAAAGGCAATTGGTATTCAATCTTGAACTTTTTGTAGGTGGAGAAGATTTCGAAGAAGTACTCTGGCGAGGCTGTTACGTTTTGTTCTGTTATGAAGGTTCTTTCGGTTAGAACTACGTGCTTTGGCCCTCCGAGGGACACTGAGGCATTCATGTAGGTGCCCCCGCCGAAATTTATTGACCAGCTCAGTCCAGTGAGGTATGCGCCGTTCAACAGTGTCGATTTCTCGGGTAACCTGACGTTAACAACCCAGAGAGAATCAAACATTTGATTGCCTGCTAAATAGCCGAGCATCTGTTGCACAAACGCTATTTTGGACAACGCGTAGCTTGTAGCCACAGCCGTGGCGTTGGCAATGGCGTAGTCGTCTAGAGGTCCGATGTACGTTTCCCAGATTTCGTCTGAATATGGATTTGAGGGATCGACCTTAGTTATATTGATGATTTGCAGTTCTGAAGTTGCGCTTAGATAGACTCTGACCTCGTTTCCGCTGCCGTTTGGGACCATGAAGGAATCGTAAATGTACGTTCTGAAGCCTAACAGAAATTCCTGTTCTTGGGCGATTGATTTGTAGAATTCTTCTCGGACGGGTATCTCCATCTCGGTTACGTTTAATGCCTCGGCTGTAACGTTTTCTCCTAGGTTGATTGTTTCGGGAACCTTCATCGTAGCCGGTATTGGCATCGGTTGTTCTGGTGTTGCGTTCGTGGGCGCTCCCAGCACTTGTCTGTACATGTCGGAAAGTGGAGATGGAGGAACATTTATTGAGAGTCGCGTCTCTGAAGTGCCGTATTCTGAAACATTGACGTCTTCAGCCATGCCTAGCGGTAGGCTTTGAGGCGGGGGTGAAACTTGGTTAACAGTTCCATCTACCGTTACGTGGGATGTCGGAATCATGCCCGGACGCCACAAAAAAGTGTTAAAGAGGTGAAGTGCACTGCTGCCTGGGCCCTTACAACGGAGCTCTATGTATGCTAGGTTGCCAGCGCCACCGGAACCTGTTGGTGGCGGTGGTGTTCGCTCTGCTCGAGCCGTAACGGTTCCTCCAACGTTGTCAATTGTCGGTGGATGCCATAACGTGGGGCCTGAGCTCATGAGAAATTCTCCTTCGATGACGTTTAGAACTTCTACGAGACTGGCGTTGAAGCCTAGGGTGAACTGCCATGCCCAAATATTTTCGACGTACGCAACTGCAACGGCAATGGTGAAGGTTTCTCCCACCTGTTTTGTGATAGATGCAGGATTAACGTACATGGTGGGCGGTTGAGCCATGATAGGAGGCGCGAACATGCTAGCCAAAATCAGCGAAGAAATCAAAAAGACAGTTAGTACACTAGCTCTTTTCAAAAGACTTCCCCTCGATTCTCTCTTGCTTTCGCTATTGATATGTGAGAACGCTGCGAATAAAAAGATAACTGTCAGTCAGCAAATGCGAACAGTTTGGTGGACTGGAGGGGATTTGAACCCCCGACAAAGTGGCGAAATCTCCCGCAAATCTCCTCTTTTTTCTGTTTTCATCTGCTCCTGAACCTCTTTTATATCTCATTATTCTTGGGTTGACGCATGATAAACGGGAGTTCGAACCTATCCGGGCTACCATGAACCCTAGTTAGGTCTACGTTCAAACTCTCGGCTCAGTAAAATGGAGATGGGATTTGAACCCGCATACTTCCTCCACTGATGTTGCTGTCATCTGGGTTTTTTGCGAGTATTTTTGGTTCTTTCCATTCTTCCCTATGAATACTGTAGAGATAGGAATCTCTCCATTCTCCTCTCATGAAGAAGCATTTACGGACCGTTCCTTCCTTCACAAACCCAACTTTTTCTAAGACCTTTTGAGAGACCAGATTTCTCGGGTCAGTTTGGGCTTGAATGCGTATGAAGAATTCAAGAGAATGATACAAAAAGACACGAGTGCGTAGGCGCAAGTTTCGCTGCACTCCAGAAGCTCGGATTAAGCTTACATGCCCACAAAATATTCAATCGAGTTATCAAGGCCGTTTATAATCAGCTCTCTAATAAAATTTTTGAGGTGGTTATAGTTGATAAGTGGTTAGCGCGCGCTGGTTAGTTTGGAGGAGAGGTTTAACACATGCAATTTGGCTTTAATGCCCAGCAACTTTTTGGATGGCTTGAACAGCTCGACGAGTGGTTGAAAGGCCTCGCCTTGCAATATGGCTATTTCGGCATTTTCCTTGTCAGTCTAATAGGGGCTTCGTCAATAATTATCCCAATACCTTACACTATACTCGTCTTCTATATGGGCAAAATCTTAGACCCGACCTTCGTTGCAATCTCAGCAGGAACAGGCTCAGCCATAGGAGAATTCTTCGGCTATTTTCTAGGTTATTACGGGAGGGCATTTGTGAGCGAAGAGAGAAAGAAGAAGATGGATTATGTTCTGAAAATCTTCAGACGCTATGGGGCTATTACGATCTTTATCTTCGCCTTAACACCTCTTCCCGATGACCTTCTCTTCATACCTCTCGGAATAATGCATTATAATTTTCTTGCGGCATTTGTGCCATGCCTCCTAGGGAAGATACTTATGTGTTTCATCTTAGCCTACGGTGGGCGCTTATCAATCGGATTCGTTGAGAGCATCCTCGGTGAAGACGGCGGCGTCTGGACAACCATGGCCACAACAGCCGTCCTAATTATCATAGTAGTAGTCATGTTAAAGGTTGACTGGGAGAAGTTTTTCTCTAGGGGAAAAAGATGAAACCAAAAAGTCTTAAGGAAATGAGCGCGTGAGCGCACGCCGCATAGTATAAGAGTTTTGAAGATAGGTTACTTTTTATATATGAACAAACGTTTCAAAAGGGAAAACACTTTAGTGTAGGAAAACAGGTGCTTGAATGGGTTCATCATGGCACGGGATGGACAAAGAAGACGTTATTCAAGCTCTGAAAGCCTCCCCGACTGGGTTGAGCGCTGAAGAGGCCAAGAGGCGTCTGAGCGAATTCGGATATAACGAGTTACTGGAAAAGAAGCGAAGAACTGCGTTACAGATGTTTCTTGAAGAGTTCAAAGATGTTTTCATCCTCCTCCTTATTGCAGCCACGGTGTTCTCGGTCATAATCGGCTATTACGATCTGCTACAAGATCCAAATTTGAGTCCCCTTGAAGCCTACGCGAATCCATTGATAATAGGAATGATAGTGATACTTGTGGCAATTGCTGGCTTTGTTCAAGAATATCGGGCAGAAAAAGCCATTGAAGCCCTGAAAAAGTTAGCCGCTCCTAAAGCCCGTGTTATGCGAGACGGCAAAGAGGCTATGATATTTGCAAGAGAAGTTGTGCCAGGCGACCTGTTAGTCTTGGAGGCAGGAGATACTGTTCCAGCTGATGCGCGAATAATAGAAGTTGTTGAGCTAAAAACTGATGAGGCTATTCTAACGGGTGAATCCACTCCTGTCAACAAAAATTTAGACACGCTCAAACCTGAATTGCCTATTGCCGAGAGAAAAAACATGCTGTTCATGGCAACGCACACGATTTATGGCAGAGGAAAAGCTGTTGTAGTGTCCACTGGTATGAGCACAGAGTTTGGTAAAATTGCCGAGATGGTGCAGACTGCTGAGGAAGAGGAAACTCCTCTTGAAAGAAAGCTTGACAGTTTTGCAGGGAAAATAGCCAAGGTTGTTGTGGCAGTCTGCATACTCATTTTTGCTCTTGAAGCTTTCGATGTTATTGTTACAGGTAGCTTAGAATTGGAGGGATTTATTCTAGCATTCATGTCATCTATATCGTTGGCCATTTCTGCTGTTCCTGAAGGATTACCCGCTATAGTAACAATTACACTCGCTTTAAGTGCACGCGAATATGCTAAACGAAACGCCATAATCAGGAAATTGTCATCTGCAGAAAGCCTAGGAGCCACCACAGTCATTTGTTCAGACAAAACTGGAACTTTGACGAAGGGTGAGATGACGGTTCGACGAATATACGTAAACAACAAAGTCGTTGAAGTCACGGGAGTCGGATACGAGCCGAAAGGCGAATTTAATCAAAGCAACAATGCCATTAATCCTCAGAACGATCAAGACTTGTCGCTCCTGCTTAAGATAGGTGCTCTATGCAGTAACGCGCAGCTAGATAAGAATGAAAAAGGCGTTTGGAGCATCATTGGCGACCCTACAGAAGGAGCACTGATTGTTACAGCAGAAAAAGCGGGCCTTGAAGAGAAAGAGTTAGAAAAGAATTTCCCACGTGTTGCAGAAGTTCCGTTCACCTCTGAGAGAAAACGCATGGCAACAGTACACTCTGCGCCAGATGGAGAGCAGGTTGCCTATATGAAAGGTGCTCCAGAAATAGTTCTCGAAAGATGTAACTATGTTCTGGAAAATGGCGAAGAAAAGAAACTATCAGAGGCGACACGAAAGAAAATTCTAGAAATAAACGAGAAATTTGCCCGTGACGCCCTGCGTGTACTTGCGATGGCCTACAGAAAACTGCCCAAGGGGTTGAACGAATTTAGCGAGAAAACTATTGAACGTAACCTGATCTTCTCTGGTCTTGAGGGAATGATTGATCCTCCAAGAGAGGAAGCAGTAACGGCGAACCAAACCTGTCAGAAGGCTGGAATAAAAACAGTAATGATCACGGGAGACCACAAACTTACCGCCATGGCAATCGCTAGAGAAATTGGAATAATAAAAGAAGACAGCATGGTTCTCACAGGGACAGAATTGGATAATATGAGTGATGAAGGATTCGGTATAGTTGTTGAAAAAGTGGCGGTTTACGCTAGAGTTTCGCCTGAACACAAGTTGCGCATTGTCAAGGCACTGAAGGCAAAGGGTGAGATTGTAGCCATGACAGGAGACGGAGTCAACGATGCCCCAGCGGTCAAAAGCGCAGATGTCGGTGTGTCAATGGGAATCTCTGGAACAGACGTTACAAGAGAAGCATCAGACCTCGTTCTCACAGATGATAATTTCGCCACAATAGTCAAAGCAGTGGAACTCGGTAGAGCAAGCTACGACAACATCCGTAAATATGCAAGATTTCTCATTTCATGCAACTTCGACGAATTGCTCGTCATAGGAACATTTGCTATACTGGGCGGCTTATTTGGACCGCAACTGTTTCCGTTGCCGCTACTTCCTGCAATGATACTGTGGATAAACTTAGCCACAGATGGTGCACCGGCAGTAGCGTTGTCAATGGATCCCCCAGATGAGGATGTTATGAAGAGACCTCCACGAAACCCAAATGAAGGCATACTGCACGGAATGGGCGCATTTATTATTGCTTCATTTTGTTTGCAGTCCATAGGAACAATACTGGTCTTTGTTATCGAGTATTACCTGTTTCCAGCACATGGTTTCGGCACTCCTGAAACCTACAAAGAAGCCACAACCGTTGCCTTTGTGCAAGCAGCGCTTTTTGAATTATTTGTCGTTTGGAACTGTAGGTCTGAGACACGTAGTGTATGGAGAATGGGGCGAGATAGTTTAAAGAACAAGTACTTCGTCATAGCAGAAATAATCTCAATCGTAGCTACGCTTGGAATATGCTACATACCAATCACACAACAGATGTTCGGCCTAGTTGCCCTGACTCCAACAGATTTGCTGTATGTATTTGCGGTGGCCAGTTGGGGTTTCCTTGTGTTGCCTGAAGTTTTCATGAGAAGAAAAGTGTGGCGCTGGAAATGAATCCAAAAAATCTACGTCAAATTAACTGGCTTAGTGCGGGATGGGATTGAACCCGATGTCTGAACCGATATTCTCCTCCTGTAAGACCCGTTGTCTGTTAATTCGAGGTAGAAATTTAGACGAGATCAGTCACGTATCCCGGGCTACCATGACACCGTAGTAAGAGCCGCGTTCATATTATCGGTTTGCTTTGTTCATGTCATTACTTCCGTGAGGCAACCATTCAAGTTCCAGATGAATTTCATGTTTGTGATTTTCTTTGGCATATAGTAGTTTCAGGAATACTGGTTGAGTTGGTTGGGCTCGTCTTTTCTCTTCTGAAGAAAAGATATCAGCAAATTCTACAGCTTTGTTTTCAAATGCGCTTCCCAGCTCTTTGAGCATTCTGGAAACTTCATCAAGTGTACACGCTTTTTTGAATTTGAATAGTGCGTGATGTACTTCTTTATATGTGTCGATCATTTCGGTCATTTTTGCCCATTGTTTCATCGCAGATTTCAGCTCATCCGTCCCTTTAGTGGTAATCGCATAATGTTTCCTATCTGGTCCATGTTCTCGAAATTCAATTTGCCCTGTTACAAGTCCGTTTTCTTCCATTTTCTCAAGTGCTGGATAAACTGTGCCAGTTTTGGGTTGCCAGTATCCAGAAAACCTTCTTTCTAATTCTCGGATGATTTCGTAACCATACATAGGTCTGTCTGAAAGCAACAAGAGAAGCCAAAGCTGCACTACACCAATTTTCATACTTTTGAGCCTATGCATTTCGCTTCACATTTCTATCGTATGCGTTAAGCTTATATAAGTAGATATTCTACTTAAAATAAGTAGTTAATCTACATAGGTGAAAACAATGAAATGGGTAACAAGACAATACGTGCACGTTGACAGAACCGCGTGTCCATGGCTAATAAAGAGATTTGTCGATCCAAAAGCAGAATTTATCTTCGTTCCCGTAGAAAAGATTGAGGAAACCGTCAAGAAAGAGAAGGCTATACCTTACGACGCGCCTGGTGTTGAGCTTGGTCATCATGGCGACAAATGCAGTTTCGACGCTATAGTCGAGAAGTACAAGATAAGGGATCCTGCCGTTCTGAAGTTGGCGGAAATTGTGCGAGCTGCGGACACGGACAAAATGGAACTGACTCCTGAAGCAGCCGGATTGGAGGCGGTCATGACAGGTCTTGGCATCGCATCAAAAGACGATCATGAGACAATTGCCAAAGCGAGTCCAGTGTACGACGCGTTCTACACGAACTGCAAACTGAAGCTCATCCGCAAAAAGCACAGGGCGGAAATCGAAAAGATGGACAGGAAGCAAAGAAGAGAGTTCTTGATAAAGAAGTTGATGGAGTAGACTCTAAACTCTCATTCTCTTTTTTTCAGGTGACCAGTATGTTATGGGTGACACGAACCAAACCTCATGTTGACCGTTGCGCATCCGCATGGGTTATCAAAAGATTCATCGACAGAGACGCAAAATTCGAATTCATATCAAAAGATGACCCAATCCCTGAAGACGCGACTGCCTTCACCTTGCCAAAGGCTAAAATAAATCCCGTAGAAGGTGTTAAAACGACGTTTGATGTCCTTCTTGAAAAATATAAAGTAAAAGACACGGTCGTAAGAAAGATTAGAGAAATTATTCGAGACTATGAATTCAACGAAGAAAATCCTGATAGAATCCAACTGAAGGAGACTCTTGGTGTCTGCTACGTTTTGAAGGGGCTTGAAAGAACATCGCAGACAGATGCTGAAACTCTCAGGAAAGCCTTCGCTGTAATGGATGCGTTATACGCAACTTTGAAGGAATACGTGCAATAAACTGGCATTTTTATCATAACTCCTATATGATTAAGCGAGTGAGCGGTTTCGCTATGGCTTATCAGCAGAGGAATGTGATAAGCAGCACATTTTGGACACTTTGCATCATGGGTTTCTTTGCCATCCTAAGCTCAACGATGTCTAAAAGCCCCGTTTTGAAGCCTTTCTCCTTGAGTCTTGGAACACCTGCGGACTGGGTAGGCGTCGTCGCTGCAGCCTCGACTGTTCCAGGAGTTTTAATTAGCTTGCCTGCCGGCTCCCTTTCGGACATTCTTGGCAGAAAGAAATTCCTGTTGTTAGCAGGCTTTGTTTTTGCTTCCGCTCCTTTTCTGTATCTTTTAGTAACTGTGTGGTGGCAGCTCATTCTTGTCCGTTTCTATCATGGTTTTGCAACGGCAATCTTTGTCCCAGTTGCCGAGGCCTCGATAGCCGAATTATTTCCAGCAAAAAGAGGAGAACGCATCTCACTTTTCTCTTCAGCAACATACGTTGGTAGAGTAATTGCGCCTGTTCTGGGTGGATACATATTGTTCGCTACTGTAGACAATTTTTACATTCTTTATTTGGCTGTTTCAGTCGCAGGTGTAACAGCTTTGATTTTAGGTTTGATTTTTTTGATTGAAAGAAAACAAACTATGGTTTTTCGGCAAGCGAGTGCTAAAGAGACTGTTGGAAGAATGTTCCAAGGATGGAAAGATGTTGCTAAAAACCGTGGAGTTTTAGCAGTTAGTTTTGTCCAAGCCTGTCTTTACTATGTTTATGGTTCGGTGGAATTCTATCTGGCAGGTTATTTACCGGAGGTTGTTCACTTGGATAAGTTCCTGACTGGCGTTATTATCACGAGCATAATAGGAGTTGCGATTTTTGCGAGACCATATATAGGTAGGATTTCAGACAAAATTGAAAGGACAACTCCGATAGTTATGGGTTGCATCATCTCTGGGCTTCCGCTGTTGGTTGTTCCTCTTGTCGCTGATTTTTGGGTTCTTCTATTGCTTGTTATAGTTTACGGGTTTGGCTTTGCAACTGTTACTGCTTCAGCACCGGCATTAATCAGCGAGCTGGTACCGAAAGATACTGTTGGCACATCTATGGGCTTTTTAGACACAACAATGGATGTTGGGCAGTCAATAGGACCCATAATTAGCGGCTTGATACTTGCCACAAGCCTGCAATATACTGGTCTCTTCTTTTCGCTTACATTCATATTGCTTCTTTCTTGCTCAGTCTTCATGGTGTTTGGAATGGGCAAAGCGAGCTTGAATAACGCTTCCAAAAAAGAAAACTTAGGAAAACATCGCGTACATGCATGAACGAGGAAATGCTCTATTAGGAGTGCTCTTTACAATTCTCGGCTCTCCTAGCTTATCATAAAAGTATAAATGCTTAGCATTCATTTCTCAATGATTTGGAATGGCGTAGTAATGGATCATTTTGTTCTAATTAAGCGAACCGAGTTTAGAACCACTAACAAAGCGTTGCCTTCGTGAATGCCCGATGCTAAGATCGGGCTTACTGTTCCAATCGTTGAAAGAGCTATGCCAAGAATATTAATTGCAAGTGCAAACAGAATGTTCTGTTTTATAACGCTTAATGTCCTTTTGCTTAAGCGGAGGGCTTCAGGCACCTTAGCCATATCATCGGTCGTCAAGATGATACCCGCGGTTTCTATGGCTATGTCAGTTCCAGCGACCCCCATGGCTATTCCGATATCGGCTGAAGCTAGTGCAGGTGCGTCATTAATCCCGTCGCCAACCATAGCCACCGTATGAGTGACCTTGGACTTTTCAACATAGGCAACTTTATCTTCTGGAAGCAATCCTGAGTTGGCTTCCTCTATTCCAGCCTGTTTTGCGATGCTATTGGCGATTTGTGAAGCGTCACCTGTAAGCATGACAACTTTCTTGATACCAGCCTCTCTCATTTTCTTAATGGTTTGAGGAATATTTTCTCGCATCGAGTCGGCGATGCCAATCATTCCTGCGAGTTCTCGACCCTCAGCAATTAAAAGTGTAGTTTTTCCATCTTTCTCTAACGTTGTTAAATAATTCTCAGAGGCTTCGTCGATTTTTATTCCTTTGTTCTCTAACAGCCTTCTGTTTCCAACGGTGATTTCTTTACCATTAAATTTAGCTACGACGCCGTAGCCGGGTAGGACCGTAAAATCAGAAGGATCGGCGATGTCTATATCTAACGCACCTGCCTTTTTAAGCACAGCTTTAGCTGATGGGTGTTCAGAATACCTTTCTGCAAGCGCAGCGAGAAAAAGGACGTCTGTCTCCTTTCTCCCGTTAACTCCTTTTATGGTAACAACCTCGGGATAGCCCGTTGTCAGCGTTCCTGTTTTGTCCATGACCACCATGTCGACTTTAGCTGCCCTCTCAAGGATGGTTCCACCCCTTATCAGAATGCCTCTTTTAGCTGCGTTTCCGATTCCCGCGATCACCGCTGTAGGAGTAGCAATGGTTAAAGCACATGGGCACGCAATGAGAAGAATCGAAATCACCCTTAATGCATCACCGGTTATAAGGAATGCCAAACTAGCCACGATTAAAATTATTGGTGTAAACCACCGTGCGTAACGATCAGCTACTCTCTCTATGGGCGCTTTACGAGCTTGGGCTTCTCTAACAAGTTTGATGATGTGAGCAAAGGTTGTGCCCTCACCAACCCTAGTTACTTTAACCTCCAAGGCACCTAACTCTAAAATGGTGTTGCCGAAGACTTCATCGCCCATAATCTTGCTCACAGGCAGCGATTCACCAGTTATCGTTGCTTGATTGACCGTTGCCATTCCTCTTGTGACTAAACCATCAACAGGGATTTTCTCTCCAGGTTTTACGATTACGATGTCTCCTAATTGGACCTGTTCGATGGGTACTTCAATTTCCCTTCCATTCCGGCGCACTCTTGCCTTTTGGGGAACTGATCTAATCAGTTTTTCAATGGCCGTGGTGGCTTTCTCTGAAGCATAATCTTCCAGCATTTCGCCTCCAGATAACATCAGGACGACAATTGCAGCAGCTATAAACTCCCGAACAAGAACGGAAGTAACGATAGCTATACTCGCAAGGAAGTCAACATTGAAGTTTTTGGAGAGAACCGCTTTAATTGCACCCAAAACAATAGAGGCACCTCCGATGGCTACAGCAAAGAGAACAAGCCCATCGGCTATCAGGCTGGGAAGTATGTTAAGATAAGATAATGCCCAACTCGTTATAGTCGTAACCAAACTAAGGATGAAGATAAAAGTTCTATGATTTGGGAGCTTCATCAATTCAGCGATCCTATTGCAATGTTCTAAGCCATGTTACAGAAATCTTGCGAGAGCCTCTTTTAATTCAGCCACTGCACTTTCACCAGCGCCTTCCTTTATTGCCTTTGAAACGCAAGTTTCTACATGATCTTCAAAAACTATCCGACCAACTTTGTCTAACGCAGCGCGGACTGCAGCCAGCTGAAGAAGAACCTCTGGGCAACTTTTGTCCTCCTCCACCATCCTTCTCACCCCACGCAAGTGCCCCTCGATCCTAGCCAACCGGTTAATAACACCCTCACGTTTCTTGTGAACGCCCATGTCTATCCCCTCCCCCAGTATGGGATACACAATCAGATAAACCTTGCGCAAGTGTTCAAAGGATCTGTCTATCTAACAGAGAAATGCAGAAGAAGCATGAAGACACTCCAACACCCACAAATGAGCCAACTCTATGTACCCTTTTTCAAATTGCCGCAACTATTGTCAAAAACAAAAAGACCACATAGATAAAGAGAAGTGTAAGACCTTTCAGTTTTCCAATCTTCATTGTGATCATGTAAATGAAGAATAAAGCAGTTATGAAAAGGAAAACACCACCGTTCAACAGCAATGTCTCGCTTGCGACTGACAACGGATTTATGAGCGCCGTGAGTCCAAGAACAATCATTAATGTGAACAAATTCGCACCAAGACAACCTGCGACAGCCAAGTCACCATGTCCTTTTCTGGAAGCCGCAACTGCCGTGGCAATATCCGCAAAAGAGGTCCCCAAGGCGACAACGGTCATTCCCAGCAACAGCTCAGAAGCGCCAAGAATGCCAGCAATATTAACTGTCGACCGTACGAGGAGATCCGCGGTAATCAGCGATACGATTATTCCAAGTGCGAAGGAAACGTAAGCGTTTCTTATTTCCAAGCGCTTTCCAGTCAGAGTTGTCAGCAAGTCGAATTCAATTGCGACTTCTGCAGTTTCTCTCTCCCTCTCTTCGGGAGCCTCAATCTTTTCTTGCTCATACACATTGATGATGTAAAACACAGCTAGAGACAGAAGGACAATTCCTTCAGTCTGCGACACAATACCATCCAACATAAAAGCGAAAGCAGAAATTGTGGCAACCATAAGGAAAATACCGTCTCGTATTATCATTCTTCTGTGAACTATAAGCGTTGAAAACATGGTGGAAAGTCCTATCATAAATGCAATGTTGCCGATATTCGACCCGACGATATTGCCAAAGGCTATTTCGGGTTCGCCTTGCACAGTTGCTAAAAGCGAAACCAAGAGTTCCGGGAGGATATACAAGAGCGAGACCAAGAGTATTCCCAAAGCAACATTTGTGGTATTCAATTTGTGGGTCAGAGCAACAACGGAATCTGCAGTCCAGTCTGCACTCTTCGACAAGAAGAAAATGCTAATCAACAACACGGCAACCCAAAGCACTAGGTCAATCATCAAACTTACCGAACTATAATAGAAAACTGCCTTTATAAATCTCAACAATTGATTTTCAGAAACCCTTTCTCTGGAGAGAGTTACCCAAACTGTTTTCTGTAGCAGTATGCCTCAAAATCTACCCCGAGTCATAGTCAACACTCGAAGGGGAAGTCAACGCTCCCCTTGATGATGCGAAACCGAACGAGAAATCTAAACAAAACAAGTCAATATTCACGAGTTTTATCGCCGATAGTTTAGACCGATATTTGAACCTTCCCGGGCTACCATGCACTAAGTTCGTCGTTGTTGTAAACAGCAAAGTTAATAGGTCTAAGTCAGTATATATCTGGTTTCGGAGATATCCGATTCATGCACTACTGGACACGTGAAGAAGAGAAAGCTCTGGTCACGATGGCAAATGAAGGCAGAACAGTAGATGAGATGTGCGAGCATTTCCACCGCAGCCCCGAAGCCATTAAATTGAAGCTGCGGCGCTTGGGCGCTGTGATTCCGCAGAGTCAAAAAGAAGTTGATACAACGCGCACACCACAACAAACACAAACACTTGAGCCCCTGAAGCCAACCGACGACCTGATCAGCATGGAAGAAGCGCTCAAAATGTGGCTGGCTGTGGTCAAGCGTCTCAACGAGCCGGGAATCACGGGGTTGGAGCTGAAGCGTCTTCGCCTCATCCTCATGAGTCTGAAGGGCTACGCTGTGGTCCAAGCCGACTATTATCTACGCCTTCGCCGCTTGGAAGAGGAGATAAAGGAATTTCATGAGCACCTGGTTGAAGAGTACACTCAGGAGCGGGACCAATCGGAAACAGAGGAGCAGAAGGACTTGTGGCAACAGCGCATCGACGAGTTAGAGAAGGACAAGCCCTGGGACCAACCTTCAGACTATCACGTCTGGGCGAGACGCATGAGTCTCCGAGACCTCGGGCGGGTACAGCTTCCTCTCCGAAGACCCACTCATGCACGTAGTAAAGGAGAACCCCAGAGTTGCGTAAGTCCAAGCAGGAAATTGAGAAAAGCCTGAAGCAGGTAGAGCAGAAGTATCTGGCTACATTGGTGGCTGTCAGGTTGAAGTGGCTAAGGAGTTTCTACAGAGAGGCTTTGGAAGGCGGCTACGGTTTCAAGAGTCTCGGCGAAGTCGTCGCCTTCATAGTCGACCACGCAGAGGATGTCAGGAAGACATGAGCACGTCTGCTGACGAGGACAAGTTATTGGCAGCCCATCGACTGGTTTCTCACCTTTTAGGCGCTCCCGTCTGGACCAGTTCGGAAGTTCCCAGACTGCCACGCCACCCAGAAAACCTCTCAGCACTGGAGATAAAAGCTGAAGCTGAGCGATACCAGGCTGAAGTCACACGCTTCAAAAACGCGATCAAAACCACTGAGAAAAACACTGCTCGCACACTAAGAGAGGAAGACCTCTCCAGCATTAAAGCCGAATCGTTAAAACGAGAACTCAGAGAAAATGTTGAGCTTATCCAAAAGGGCGTTGATGTCTTGGAGAAGCGCAAGGGCATGTTTGGGCGCAGGCTCTTAATGGCCAAGCTAAAACAACCTCTTTTCCACCAAAAACTGCGCGAAGCCGAAGAAATGATTCAGAATGCCAGGCGATTAAACACTGAAATTTCAACGCAAATCGACAGGCTGAAGAATATGCTGTCTGAGATGGATTGTCTAAAGACAAAATACAATGAGTTACACAATGAGTTTCTGAAGACAAATTTGGACCCAAATAAACAGTTTCCTTTGTTCAACGTTGAGGTCCCCCGAATCGTGCACCAAGCGCTTAGTCAACTGTGCACGGAGCGACTCCATTAGGCTTCTCTAATACCTTAAGACCTACTCCCTGTGTCCTTAGAGTACACTCTATCAGCGGATAACTGCTAAGAAACGTTTAGTGCGGTCTTTAGGCGTGCAGCTTTCACCAAGGTATTTTAGAGCTTCGGGAGACCATGCCACAAATTCTCCATCCTCATCAAGCTTTGGCAACATCCCAAGATGTTCCTTAAGAAAGCGCTCCGCCTCTTTCATGATGTCAGCGGCATCCTCATAATCAAAATTCGAAACTTTTCCAGCCCTCATTCGGGCTGCAAGAACCAAAGTTTCGCAGAGCTTTTCTCGGGCGCCTTCGCGAACTGCTTGGTTAGGCATAAACCAACCCGTCTTTTCCATCGTCTTGCGAGCAAAAGCCTCAGCATCTTGTGGCGATATGCCTGTAGCATCAGCAATTTCTGTAAGGTCAGGAAAACGAAACGCAACATCTTTCCATCTTTTAATCGCCCTCACAACGTCTTCTTCTCGATCAGCATAGGTTGAGAGCGCGTATCCCCTTTCAGTTTCTTTTAGAATTTTGAAGCGTTCCAAAGTTGGAAAAACACGATACCACGTCTGCAGAGATATGCGAGCGCTCTTGAGCAGTTCATTTCTCCTTTGAGGCTGCTTCCTCAGCAGAGAAAGTATAACCTTAGCGTCGGAACTAAGCCCAAGCTTCCTGTGCGGTGAATCCTCAACGCGGCTTCTACCGGGTTTTCTCAATTTTGAGAACCACACTCGCATGAAATTCTCAGATCTGAGACACAGCATTGGAATAATTTTCCAACATATAAAAATTGGCAAAAAATTCCCGAAGGTGAAACATAAAAATGGTGACGTTCAGACAAAAAATTGACAGTAGCGGAAAAATCTACATCGTCAAGCCACTGCGCCAAGCAGGACTCGTCAACACCATAGAAATTCTTCCAAACGCCAAAGCCGCCGTCATCTATCAAGCAGGCACAAAAATCGAAGACATCATGGCCTCGTTGAAAGTGATCATGGCTGACCTACGAACCCGCGCCAAGAAAGAGGCTGAAAACCAGTGACAACCGAATCAGCCAACCCAACAAAGGAGCTGATCTTCTCTCCCCTCAAACGGTTCCAAAAAGCTCACTGCCAAAAATGCGGAGCCAACTGCAACCCCTCAGAACAACGCATGCTACTATGCCTACTGGCAGCGCTCCTCGACACTACCCAACGAATCAACAGCCTAAACCAATACAGAGGCGCCCACTACTGACCCTCTCTAAGGCTTCAACTGCGTCTGCTATGTGTAGATGTCCTACGTGTGGGAAAGTGCCTAACGGAGCGCATTCCCGCCTTCTCTGCCTAAAACACGCTTGTTTTGGGGCGGATTGCAAACGTAGGACACTTTCATCCAGTAGCCGAAGAGGTAGAGTTCTATGAGTAAGTGTTCTGTGCGTTTTTGGGTTGAATTGTGGCCTCTTGTTCAGCGTTTTTGCAGGGAGCATGGAGTTTCAGTTAATCGTTTGGTGAACGAGTCTATTTCTTCGTTTTTGCAGGCGTCTGACAGTGATGCTGTTTTGCGGTTGCTGGCTGAGAAGACGGCTTTGAAGCGTGAAGAAAGCGAGCTTAGGGATGACTGGCGTCTGATTCGACGTAGCGGCTCAGCGTTGCCCGGTTATGTGCAGGAGGTCTTGCGAGAGCCTGGAAGACCTGTTAGCCTTGTGCGGCGTGGTCAAGTGCCTTTGAAGGCTCTAAAGCCTAGGGAAGAGGAAGTTTTCCGCAAAATCGCCACAAGGCGTGAGCAGATAGCCGGCAGACTCGCAGAAATTGAGCTTGAGCTTTTGAAAGAGGTTAAGCCGTTCAGGTTGAAGCCTGAGCCGCCGGGCTCACAGTCACGAGCTCGTGATAGAACCAAACCCTTTGGCAAGGGAGGAGCGTGATCGCGATATGCCGTTGAAACCGTTAGGTCGCCCAGCTTATCTGTTGCCAGCCGAGGTTGAGCAAGACGACGTGGTTGAAGTCGTTGAGAAGCCTTGGATTGTTGAAGCTGAAAAAACCAAGTTTGGAAAAGAACGCGGCAAAGCCGTCGTCAAAATCCTAAGAACTGGCGCCGTACGCACGTGGACTATGAACAATACCACTTGGGATAAGCTGATTCAAGCCTTCGGAGAGGACCCAGGACAGTGGCTGAACAAGAAGGTGCAGATCAAGAAGGAAGTTCGCAACGTGTCAGGCGTGGACAAAGAGGTGTTGTTCGGCAGACCCTACCGTGAACCGCAGCAGCAGTTGAACCCTGAGCCCTTCAACCCCAACCTCTACGGAGCTAAGCCATTACCCATAGACGTGGCCAAGTTGACGCTAGAGCAGAAGCAGGCTTTGTTGAAGGCGTTGTCAACCTAAACCCCCTGAAGAGTCTTGGCAGCGTCCAAGACGAAACACCCTCTTTTTTTTGCGGTGTCGGGTGAGACCAGAGCAAATGCCAACGTGTCCTCAGTGCCACAGCCAACGAGTCTGGAAGGACGGCCTGAGGGAGACAGCTCGAGGACCAGTGCAGCGCTGGATCTGCAGAGACTGCGGATACAGGTTCTCGGAGATAGTTAACAACATTGCCCTTAAGGCTGGTTTTCAGCCTAACGGCGATACCCCCCTCTCTTTTTCAGACTGCCCTGAACATTCTGAACGCCTTCAGAAACTTCATACATTGATTTTAAAAACGAAGGCTGACAAAACTATTCTTTGCCGAGTAGGCGCCTCGGAAAGCGAGGCGAAAAACTTGGTCGAAGTAGAAACCCGAACTCAAGAGAAGGCCGCGGGAGCCACAACGGCGCCAGCGCAAGATCAAGCAACTATCAAGGGCAAAATCGTGGAATTCAGCTTCTGGCAACTGAAACAAGGATACTCTAAAGCGACCATAGAAGGGCGAGTCAAACTCCTAAAGAGGATGATGCGATTAGGCGCCAACTTTAACGACGAAGAATCAGTCAAAGAAATCATAGCGAAACAGCAGTGGAGCGCAAGCCGAAAAGTAAACGCCGTAGACGCCTATGACAGCCTACTAAGAATGCAAGGAAAAACCTGGACTCCTCCAATCTACAAACGCGTCAGAACCCTGCCTTTCATTCCAGCCGAAACTGAACTTGACCAACTCATAGCAGGATGCAGCAAAAAACTCGCAACTTTCCTCCAACTGCTCAAAGAAACAGGAATGAGATGCGGCGAAGCCTGCCAACTCAAATGGACAGACTTAGACCTCGTCAATAACTCCGTACGCATTACTCCGGAAAAAGGCGGAAACCCAAGAAACCTCAAACTTTCCAGCAAACTCGTAAGCATGCTGAACGAAATGCCAAAAGACAGCCTATCCGCTTTCAACTCCAACACCAACGTGCTAACAAGAAACTTTGGACGACAACGCAAAAGAATCGCATACAAACTCAAAAACCCACGACTAACACAGATAACCTTCCACACCTTTCGCCACTGGAAAGCAACTATGGAATACCATAAAACCAAAGACATCCTCCACGTGAGGGAAATCCTTGGCCATAAATCAATCAACAACACCCTGCTATACACGCAGCTCGTCACCTTCAAAGAAGACGAGTTCACCGCAAGAGTCGCACACTCAGAACGAGAAGCTGTCGAATTGATCGAGACGGGCTTTGAGTTCGTTTGCGACTACAGCGGGAACAAACTCTTCCGAAAACGCAAATAGCGCTGAAGACTTGCTCAAAATGACTGGGGTTTGTTGTAGTGGACTGGGGGGGATTTGAACCCCCGACCTCCTGAGTGCAAGTCAGGCGTTCATACCAAACTGAACTACCAGCCCATTCTGCTCGCTCAATCATGATTTGACGTTAAACTAAACCTTTTCGATGGCTAACCCACTCCAACATTCTCAACATAGACCTCCCCTCTAGGTAGAGAGGCTACAAAATAAAAAAACAACATACAAGCCTCAAAACACAACGAAAAACACAAAAGGCATACATACACTAGAAACTATTTATCGAGGAATCAAAAACATGCCAACCTACATTCTTCTCTCAACGTTAACCGACGAAGGAAGAAGAACAGTGAAAGAAAGACCCGAAAGAATCCAAGAAGTCAACAAAGAAATCGAAGCATTAGGCGCAAAAGTTGTCTCACAATACGCAGTGCTTGGACCCTACGACTTCGTTAACATAGTGGAAGCCCCAGACAACAAAACAATAGCCAAAATCTCTTTAGAGCTAGGCTCAAGAGGAACAGTTCAAATCATGAGCATGGCAGCCATACCCATAACAGAATTCATCACCAGCATGAAGAAAAAAGGCCCCAAGAAAAAATAGCCAACACCTTGCCTAAACCTTCCTTTTTTATTTCTCGAACTAAAGCCCAAGAAAGCTGGCTCAGACCACGTAATAATCCACAACTTTTTGCATCCGCTTAGGCGCAAGCACCCGCGCAGACAACTTCTTCAAAATTTTGATCATCTGCGGTTGAAATCGAGCAACATCGGTGAGGGTTATCAAGCCTAAAAGCTTTCCGTGCTGCTCCACCACTGGCAGTTTCTTGATTTTCATTTTGAACATCAGCTTCGTCGCTTCTTCCAAGTCCATGTTTGGTTGCCCAGCTATCAATGGCTTAGTCATGATTTCTCGAACCATCGTTTTTCTGGGATTCTTCGACTTGGCTATGACTCTCTTCAACAAATCGCGCTCAGTTATTATTCCAACGGCTCTTCCACGCCTCGTCACAATCAAGCATCCTATTTCGTTCTCGTTCATGAGTTTGACAGCCCTCATCACCGTGGCGTCAGCGTCTACAGTTATCACTCCTTCAACCATGACATCCTCAACTTTTAATATCAAAGACAACACCAAAAAAATAGCTAGCAAATTCAAGCCTATAAGTTCACGGAATACCAAATTAATATTCACAATCAAATTCTCAGATACACAAAACAGAAGTTTTTGAGATTATCTTTATAGGACGAAGAATTCGTTATCTAAAAAGAGGCGAAAACACATGAAGATAGGCGTTCTTGTGGGAGGCGGCGACGCACCTGGATTAAACGCGTCGCTCAAAGCAATAGTAACAAAAGCAATAAAGTTTGGCTATGAGGTGGTTGGAATAAGGCGCGGATGGGCGGGTTTGCTTGAATTTGACGCTCAACCACTGAACATGGATGCGGTGGAAGAGATTCATGCACGTGGAGGCGTCGTACTATACACGTCTAGAACAAATCCCTTCAAAGTTAAAGAAGGACAAAAGCGGGTCATGGAAAACATGAAGAAACTCAAAATCGACGCCCTAATAGTAATGGGAGGCGAAGACACGTTAGGCGTCGCTCAGCGTCTAAATGAAATGGGCGTTCCAGTTGTCGGAATTCCAAAGACCATTGACAACGACTTGCCAGGCACCGACTACAGCATCGGCTTTGACACAGCGGTTGCGATAGCCACAGACGCCATTGACAGACTGCGCACCACGGCTGAAGCCCATCACAGAATCGTAATAGTTGAGGTGATGGGCAGACGCACGGGTTGGATAGCCTTGCACGCTGGTTTAGCTGGAGGCGCAAATCTAACGCTTATTCCAGAGGTGCCCTTGAGTTTGAACAAAGTTTACGACTTGGTGAAAAATCGGCACATGAACGGAAAAGTTTACAGCATAATCGTGGTAGCCGAGGGAGCCAGACTTCTCAAAGAAGAGGAACAACTCATTGTGGAAAGCCAAGAAGTGGACGAGTTTGGACACCCTCGATTGGGCGGAATCAGCCGCGTGTTAGAAAAACTAATTCAAGAAAACACTGGCTTAGAGGCGCGTTCAGTCATCCTAGGACACTTACAACGAGGAGGCTCGCCTACAGCCTTCGACAGAATCCTCGCAATGAGACTGGGAACCAAAGCGGTGGAGCTTGTAAAAGATAGAAATTTTGGGCAGATGTCCAGTTTTCAAGCGTGCGAAATCGTTTCAGTTCCATTGAAAGACGTCGTTGGGGAACGCAAAAGCGTCCCTATGGAGCTTTATGAAATGGCAAAGGCGTTTTTTAAATAATGGCAAGAGAGAAAGAACTTTATTTCCCATCCGCTCTTTTAATGTAATTTTATGAAGATTCGATACTATGAGGCTCTTGACGTCAAAGAGATTGTAGAACGAATTATTGCAGAGTTGGGCTTCAACCACATTGAACTCGGTGGGATCTTCTGTTTCCGAAGCCTAGGGTCAAAGTCTAAGCGAACTGTAGCACGAATACACAGCTTGGGCAAACTCTGGCAGAAGGCTCTAAACTCTCGACCCAGCTATCTGATTGAAGTTATCTCTGAACGTTACGACCGATTGAGTCGAGAAGAAAAAGAGAAGGTTTTGATTCATGAGCTCCTTCACATACCGCAGGGTTTTTCTGGAGGATTTAGGCCGCATAAAAGGCACATAACAAGAAAGAAGATAGACAGCCTTCACGAAAAACTTTTATCCAGAAAGAAACGTTAAAAGGCAGCTTGCTTTCGCAGTGGCATGAATGTGGCTTTTACTTCATGAATGCCTCGCATCCCTCTCACTCTGCTGATAAGTTTCAACACACGTTGGTAGTTTCCTTCGGCTATGAAGACCTCTAGGCAGTACTGTTTGTTTATGTGACGGTGAACGTTTTCAACAACTATGTCGTCAAACTCGTGCCGAACTTCGCTCATTCTCAGGTCGACGTCTCTTCTAGCGTATTCGCAGGTGATCATCATTGTTGCCGCCACGTTTCCTGTTTCGGTTTTGGCAATTTCGGTTTCAGCTATTAGGCTTCTCAATGCGTCTCGAAACGCTTCTGAACGGCTGTAATAGCCTCGAGTCTTCGAGAACTCGTCAAACTTTTTTAATAGGTCGCTTGGCAACGTTATACTCACAACGGTCATGAACCATCACTTTCTATTAATGTAATGAGTTAATAATATTTTTTAATTAATATTTTTTACGCAATTTTTAGCACTAAATTAATAGTCAGGGCTGCTTCATTCTCGTATAACCGTCAAGAAAAAGCGAATCAACATGGAAAAAACTGAAAGCAAGGAAGAGTTCGACGAAAAAAACAAGCGAGAACCATGGAGTCTCATAGCCACCGCACTTGGGATCACCATCATTTTTTCATCTCTGCTTGACTGGTTGGCTGGAGGAATCCCTCTCGGCGTCAATTTGCCTTTTTTCAACGTGCCAGCCAAAGTATCTGCAATCATGTATTATGCATTAGTAATGTCGGTAGCAACTTTTGTTGGATATACTGGATTTAAAGAACTGTTCTTTGAGAGACGGTTCTCCGTTGAATTCTTGATGGCAACTGCAGCATTGGGTGCTACCTATCTTGGTTTCCTACTCGAGGGCGCAACAGTGCTTTTTCTATACTCTTTGGCGGAACACTTCGAAGATTACATTGAGGACAAGGCTCGGAAAACCGTGGAAAAACTCTCCACGTATATGCCTGACAAAGCCAGGGTCATAGAAGCAAATGTAGAAAAACTAGTGGACTTGAAGCAAGTGAAAAGAGGAACAACCATACTGATCAGGCCTGGAGAGAGAATCCCTTTGGACAGTACAGTGTTAGAAGGCTCTTCCCTTGTTGATCAGTCTCTGGTGACAGGCGAATCGTCCCCAGTCTGGAAGAAAAAGAACGACGCGGTTTATGCTGGCACGTTGAATGTAGACGGTGTTCTAAAGGCGCACGTTGCCAAGGAAGCAGAAGAGACCTTGGTTTCGAGGATAGCCAAGCTCGTGATGCAGTCGAGAAAGCGAAAGGCGGTCATGGAGAGACTCGTCGACAGATTCGCTCGGATATACGTGCCAGTCATCATAGCCTTAGCTATTTTTGTTGCCTTTGCGGTGCCCAAAATCGCAGGCGGATCATCCGAGCCTTGGATTTACCGTTCTTTAATCCTTCTTGTGGTTTCTTGTCCTAGTGCTTTCGTGCTGTCGGTGCCTGCGACCTTTTTTACCGCCATAACCACGGCTGCAAGAAAAGGCGTCATCATCAAAGGCGGGGTTTACGTTGAGAAAATGGACAAGGTGAAGGCGATTGTATTTGACAAAACAGGCACGCTTACATTGGGCAAGCCAGCGGTGCGGGAGTTCAGTTGTGTCGGGCAAGTGAATGATGAAAGAGCTCTTTTGTACGCAGCGGCTTTGGAACAGTATTCGAATCACCCCTTGGCAGAGAGCATAGTCAAGAAAGCAACAGAACTCGGTTTAGAATTTCGAAAGTTAGGCGTGAGCGATTTGAAAGAGTTTCCAGGAGAGGGCATCTTGGGTCAAGTAGAAGGGTGTCGAGTCTGTGTGGGCAGCGAGGAATTTATGAGGAAAAAGGGGCTGATTCAAACACCTCTCCGACTTAACAACGAAAAGCACACGACCGTGTTTGTGTCCATAGACGAATGCGCGCCTCTTACCTTCTGCATGGTTGACCAAGTCAGAAGCGAAGCCTCGGAAGCTGTTAAAAAACTCCATGATACCCATATACGTACGGCTATGCTAACGGGAGACAAAACCGACATAGCCAAAGAGGTCGCCAAAGAACTCGGAATGGACGAGGTTTACGCCGAACTTCTGCCAGAGGACAAGCTCAAAATCCTTGACCAACTGAGGTTAAAACATGGCTTGGTCGCAATGGTCGGTGACGGAATCAACGACGCCCCAGCACTGGCTGCTTCAGACGTGGGCATAGCCATGGGCAGTGGCGGAGTGGACGTTGCCCTTGAATCAGCCGACGTAGTTCTAGTAAAAAACGAATTGGTCCGAGTGCCCTACCTGCAGAAGTTGAGCAAACTCGCCGTGAGAATAGCAAAGCAAAACGTAGTAGTCTCACTGGGAGTCAAACTTGCTTTAGGCGCTCTAGGTTTCGCAGGTTTGATTCCGTTGTGGTTTGCAGTTGCCGCCGGCGACGACGGGGTAACGATGTTACTACTTCTGAACACGCTGCGCATACCGAGGCTAAATGCCTGAGCAGAAGACAGAAACTCATGAGTTCGGTTTAAGGTCTCAGTTCTTCGAACCGATAGACAATAGCTTAAAATCAGGACTGGAGTGAACTAAGCCAGCGTTTGACGTAGGTTTCTGGGTCAACTTCTTTAACAGCTGCATCGTCTACATCAATTACATAGATAGCATGTAGTCTCGCGTTTTTTACCTCGTCTAAGCCTACCGGAGGGTTTTGATAATAAAGGTCGCAGAGGCTCTTAATGGACTTGAGGTTTTCTAGCGTTCGTTGTCGAGATGGCACAACGAGCACTTCTGGTATCTGTAGAATGTAGTGCGGCGGTATGCCCAACCCGAACTTGCCCGCGTAGTTGCTGTATCTTATTATTTTGCTGGCTATTCTCGCCGAAGTGTACGTGGACGGGTCAAGAGCGTGTTCGGGCGGAATGAAACCGGTCTCTATTTCCACTATGAGGCTTCCGTCACCCTTCATGGCATAGAGGTCGCATGTTAACGATCCGTCTAATTGATGTTCCACATCCACGTGGTATTGTTTCAAAATCAGGTGTTTGGCGCACACCAGTTCCATTACTGAATGATTTATCTTCACCACATTAGCCCTATGAAGCTCGACCAGTCGGTTTTTAAGCCTGCCTAAGTTTTCCTTCGTGTTTCCCTGCATATCTTGACCTAGTTTGGACAGCAAGAATTCTAGGTCTTCCTCGAACTTCTCCGTTTTGCTCATGTTGTCTCCTTATTCCAATCCAGCCTTATGCACAATCTAACAGCCGCCTAATATAAGGTTGCGATGAACAAAAAGAATCAAAGCATCGACTCGGTGAGACTTCTGTCTTAAATACTCAACATAACAAAAATGAAGCAACCCAGAATCAACATTACTCAATTTTATCAAGACTGTCAAAATCCAAAAAGAGTCAGCCAAAAAGAGAGAAACAGGCTGTAAAAAACTCTTATATGCAATTTCAAACTCTTAAAAAGTCTCGCCCAAGTTGAGAAGCACGCTTGGACGAACAGCAAAAGCCCATTGGCTACTCAACGGCCGCTGGGTCTGCCTCGAGCGATCGTATCAACCGAGACAAACTTCGGCTGCCAGTCGGGTGGTCGGCCGAGCTCAGCTGAATCATTCAGGCTTAGACTCAACTTGGGCTTTTCTGTTTTGGATTAACCTATCAGTTATAAGGCAGGCGGAACGTTAATCAACCTGATATGCTGGAATTATTCAGTCAATTAGACTTGAAACAATCATTGCTGAACTCTCGGGAAAAGTGAACGAGTTTGACGTTGCTGGACAGACTTAAAACGGAGTTCTCATTCATCCGAGGAAACTATCTCATACTTGTGCTAAGTTGGATTCTCATGGACTTCGCCGGTGAATTGCCAGGAACCTATTACCCGGAATATGTCCGTCAGCTTGGAGCCACAGAATCCTTAGTGGGCGCAATTGGGTTTGTATCCTTTCTGGCCTTAGCCTCGGTGCAGTTTCCAGGGGGTTACTTGGCTGATAAATATGGGAGACAATGGCTAGTGTCCACGCTGACCTTTGGAGTGGCGCTTTCCTATGTTTTCTATGCAGCAGCTCCTACCTGGCACTTCATTTTGTTAGGAACCTTGGTCGCCAACATTTGCTTAATGTATCAACCTGCTTTGCTCGCTATGATGGCTGACTCGATGCCGCCTGAACGAAGAGGAATGGGTTACTCAATCATCAACCTCATAATGAGCGTCGCAACTACGCCTGCTCCTGCAGTGGCTGTCCTATTAGTTGCTCAATACGAACTTGTGGGCGGCATGAGAATCGCCTACGTCATTGTGACTGCTTTTTTCATTGCAGCAGCCATCTTGAGACTCAGACTGAAAGAAAGTATCAAGGGAGATCCTGTTGGGATAAGGCCGAGTGAACTCATCAGCTCGTATCCAAGGGCATTGAGAGAAGGCATAAGCGTGTGGAAAGTCGTTCCTCGTTCAACATTCTTCCTCTTTCTTTCAGATCTGCTGGTGCGGTTCTCCTTCTCCATGATACAGCTAAACTTCCTGTTCTACGCTTTAGATGTCCTCAAAATCAGCAAGGAAGGATGGGGACTCGCCATGATCGCTCTGTTTATCACCATGATTCTATTGGCTTTTCCAACTGGCATGCTCATCGATAGGATGGGCAGAAAGATACCATTGATTCTTTCTTCGGTTTTTTCTGTGCCGGCTATACTGTTGTTTGTGTATGGAGACCTTCCAAGGCTCTTTTTGTCTCTGCCTATTATGGGTCTGGTACAACTTCTTGCAATGTCGGCCTCTCAATCTTTGTTAGCCGATCTCGTTCCCAAGGAGCAACGCGGAAAGGTCATTGGGTGCAGCAATTTTGTTAGCTACGTGTTTATGGCCTTGGGTGCCCTAGCTGGGGGTATTCTCTACGAAACTGTTTCGCCTCAACTTCCATTTCTTTTGACACTGATCTTTGTGGTTCCTCAGCTGTTCCTCATAGTTTTTCTTGTTCATGAACCAAAAAAGAGAGAAGAGTAAGGCAAACAGTCAATGCTGATCAGGAAAGCGCGTAAGGTCAAGAAATTGGTTTCCCACAGGCGCTACAATATTTTGATTCCGGAGGGTTCTGGGCTCCGCAATTGGAACAAACAAGTTTTTTTCTAATGGTTGGGCGCGATTGCCTTTCCTTTCTGGCTTCTTCGAATGCCCTTCGAATTTCGTCTCCTGCTTTTAGAAAGGCTTTCCGCATCTCTTCTCCAGCAGTTAGGAAGGCTTCCCTCATCGCCTCCCAAGGTTCAGACACTCCAGCCGTTGCTCCAGCCTTGGTTTTTGTGCCGCATTTCGGGCAGAAGTTGAAGTCTTCTTCCAGTTTTTGCCCACAGCTTGGACAATAGACCATGGTTGGCACCTGAGATGAGAGTGTGCATGTTTTTATTTAAGACTGTTTGTTTCGGCTTGAAAAATTGAGTCTGAATATTTATTGACAGTTCATAATGGTTAATTAAGAATTTTGCTGAAGCCTTGAGCCTCGGTCGGGGATGACCCAGATGGGCGGTGCAGATCGTCGAACAATTTTGCTCAAACAGATCAACGACGCGATTAGGTTTGAACAATCGTATCTGCGTGTTAGGTGGAAGGGAAAAGAATACGACTAAGCGTGACTTAGCGCGCTTAGCCTGTTTTCATCACTTGTGGCCGAATAAACTGACGGCAATGTGGACATTCAGCCCAGCCATTAGCCCGGCTTGCCCTCCAGTGGTTCTTGCAGTATGGACACGTTAACACGACGGTTTCTCCCGACAAAGTGAACCATTTCTGGCTGAGCGCCAGCACAACTGTTCCAAGGACGAATATCACAGCTCCTAAAATTGTAAAGTATACTAGTTTGAATCCAAAGCCGAAGGGAAAATCAAGCTGTTCTGCCAAAAGATACGACCACAAGTCCGAGAGAACAAGCTGAGAGACAGACGCTCGCAACCATACTTTCCACCACACAAAAGCCAGCAAGAATAGTCCTACTAGACAGAAGACGAGACCTAAAGCGTAGCCAGACTTTTCCCTTCGAAGTATTCTCCTCATAAGACTTCTCTAAGCGGTTGGTGGACACGTTTATTTAATTTATGAACGCAAGGTAAACATCAAAAGAAGCATTTCTTCTGAATTGTGAAGGGCCGGGGCCGGGATTTGAACCCGGGCGCTAGGCTCCACAGGCCTATAGGCTTCCAGGCTACCTCACCCCGGCCGCATTTTGCTGAACTCGGTTACTTTTGACATGTATGTGGTGCTTATTTGCGTTTTCTAGCGCGCATTATTTCTCTTCATCTGTTTCTTGATGGAATCGGGGCAACAATCGTCCCGTTCTCTTCATATAAGCACGATACTCGTCGCCAAACTGATTCAGCAGCATTTGCTCTTCTTTTGGAATCCGCAATAGGATAAGGAGAATTGTCAGAACGTAGTTAATGAGAAGTAGTAGGTTAGCGGAAACCAACACCCAAGTAAAAAAATAGACTACGTGAACAGTATACATGGGATGTCGAATTCGCCGATATGGTCCATTGGTCACGAGCGTGTGATTTTCCCGGATATACAAGGAAATGTCCCAGTGTTTATCGAGGACATAATGAACCCAAGCGAGAAAGGGCAGAGACAAGATTCCTAAGCCAACACCAAGCCACCGTAACCAGTCAGAAAAGGGAAGGAAAGCCCAAGATAGGCTTGGCGAAAAGAGTAGGTAGAGTGGCACAATGACAATCACATATATGCCTTGAGCAATCAACAGAATGGCACCCAACCTCCCTTCAGCCTGCGCTGTATCCTCAAATCGTTCCTTGATCGAGCGTCTCTTACGTGTAGCTCGGACCTTACGGGTGTAGTAAGCCCTGATGGTTATTCCTGGGAGGAAGAGAGCTAGAAACAGGATACGGAAGAGAATATCGCCATTCATGACCTTTTCGCTAACAAAACATGTAGAGAAACAGATATGTAAAACTGACTCTATGTGCACACAGTGCTGTGTTCTCAAAAGGAGGGTTGCAGGAGACATCTACAATTTTGACGAAAGCACCTCACCCCGACCTCATCATTGTTAGCGCTGTTTTGCGCGGTTTAATTGGCTAAACACTGCTATTTGTTTTAACGTTCCCAGCCACACTCAAACCATGTTCAAGACAAGATATACCGTCTTTCTGTCCATCCATGCACATGGCATCCCTCCCCTCTGGTAGAGGAGCCTACAAAATAAAAAAACAACATGAAAAGTCACAACCTTAATTATCACCCCAAAACACTCAATAAAAACAACGCACAGTCAGAAGGCTCAAACCTTGAACCAACCAATCATAAAAGAGGGTGACTACATATTACTCTACCTAAACCCAAAAAAAACATACCTAGTAAAAATAGAAAAAGGAAAGAGCCTCCACACCCACAAAGGCTACATACAACTCGACAACCTAATCGACAAACAATACGGAACACCCAAAACAAGCAACACGGGCACAGAGTTCGTAGCACTCAAACCACAACTACGCGACTACATCTTCAAATCACAACGCAAAACACAAATAACCTACCCAAAAGACGTCGCACTAATCGTAATGTTCAGCGGAATCGGACCTGGTAGCAATGTTGTTGAGGCGGGAACAGGAACAGGCGCATTAACAACCGCTTTAGCCCATTACGTAAAACCAAACGGACACGTTTACAGTTACGAGATTCGCCAAGAATTTATTGAAACAGCAAAGAAAAACCTCCAAAGAGCAGGCTTAACCAATTACGTGGACTTCAAAAACAGAGACATAACCGAAGGTATTGACGAAACCAACATAGACGCCGTTGTGTTAGACATGGCCACACCATGGTTGGTCGTTCCACACGCCTACAACACGCTCAAGGGAAGCGGAACCCTCGTTTCTTTTAGCCCCACAATCGATCAAGTTGTGAAAACAGTTGAAGCACTAGAAAAAAACGAATTTGTAGACACCGAAACAATCGAATGCATCATAAGAAGAATGCAGGTTCAAGCAGGCAAGACGCGTCCGGAAACCTTGATGACCGGGCACACAGGCTACATCACGTTTGCAAGAAAAGCCCTTCAATAATGCATCAGATTTTCAAAGAAAATAAAAAAATAAGGGTTATGTAGGTTATGTAGCGGCAACGGGTTTTCTAAGTGTTGCGAACCCTCGGATTACATAGCCGATGGCAAACAACACTGCAGCCACACCGATAAGAACCCACATGCTCGACAAGCCATTGAGATAACTTGCTTGAGCCTTGAAGCTTTCAGCTTGCGCCTGAATAAGCGTCAGTTGGGCGTCTTGAATTCCTCCGGTTGTAGTCTGTTCAGCTGAAATAGCTTGATTCCTCAAGGACAACGCCGTGCCATAGTGTGTTTTTGCACCTGCGAAGTCACCTTGGCTGTATAAGATTCCGCCAAGGGTGGTTTCGTTGGTTGCTTTGGTCCACAACAGCTTGGCCGTGGTGCTGTTGAATTCAGGCTCTCTCATTCCCGATATTATTCGGCTCATTTCTCGAGCAGCAGCTTGATCCCTCGAGTAGACAGCGAAGTAGTGGTAGTATTCTATCCACGTTTCGACTATTTTTTTGGCGCCAGTAGTGGCGTTCATGTGTTCCACGTATACTTTGTAGTCGTGCAAGTACAAGTTAGACACACTTGAAGCGTTGGGAACAGTGAAGCTTACAGAGAACACTCGAGTTTCAAGAGGCAGCACTGAAACTGGACTGGCTTGGGTTGTTTGGGTTGAGTTGTAGGTTGAGCCCCAATCGAAGCCTACCCCAACCGCTGAGACGTTGATTGGCTTAGTTCCAGAGTAGACATTTTTTACGCCTACAAAAAGAATGGCGCTCTTGCCTTCCTCGAAAGCCACAATGTCTTTACCATAGAATGTGTCGGAGCCTGTGAAAGTTGCTCCGCTCCAACTCCACCAATCTATGATGTCAGTAGCAGCGCGAACATTAGCTATCATGGAGGCAGATGCTAAGGCTGCGAGGAACAGAACCGTCACGAGCAAGAATGGTTTTTTCATTTTCATCCCTTCTAAAACCATCAGTTTTCGTTCGATGAGTATTTAATATTTCTGGATAAAGAGTATGTTCTGTTGCGTCTTAACAACTAAAAAATATGTTGCCTAAATCATTCGTCTTTTGAAAACCGCGTACACGCCCAAGGCTACCATTAATCCTAGGAAGAGGATGAGGCTAGAGGGCAAGAGATTCGAGGGTTGTTTTCCCAACCCAGAGAATCGCAACATTTGGCTTTCTTCACCCGGAATTACGCCTTTGTTAGTCTTCGGATGTTGAAAGAACTCTGGTGTGTATGTTGGGGGTCCAGCTTCGAGGGCTAGAGGTAGCATCATTATTGCAGAACCTAATAGTATGGCGGGCACAATGTAAACCATTGATTTTTTCATTTTATTCATGACTTCTTCATGTCTCTTGTGAGGGTATGATTCTTTTAAACCTAGGGTTTAGAACACCTTGTTCAAAGTTAGAACGGCTTCTCTCTCCAAAGGCGAGCGGTTTCCAACCATAAAATGAGGGTTGCCGAGACGCCGAAGATGACGGCTACCAGGTTGTGAATGCTTCCGTCATGGGGGTAGAAGGTTAGGTAGACAATCAACATGGTGGAGAACCAGACCGAATAGAAAAGGTAGCGTGGAACGAGAAAGCGTCCTAGCCGTGTGAAGAATCTCAGGAGTCCTATTTTTATTTCTTGGGTTAGAAAGTATTCGCCTGTTCCAGTCTTGTCTGCCAGTCCAAGTGATATGAGTTTTTCTAAGTGATGAGTTGCAACGCTTGGGCTGGAGAATCCTAGGGTTCGTTGGATTTCGCGGACTCCGGTTTTTGTTGTGGGCGTTTTTAGCATGTGCCAGTATACGAGGAGGGTTTTTCCTTTTAGTTGGGTTTCTATTTGGGTTGTTTGGTTTATTGTTTGTGGCATGTTGGGTCATCTTTTTAGAATATTATTGATTAGATATTTTAAGTATGACTTGGCAGTTGTGGTTACTGCTTGTGTGTGCTTGTTTGGGTATGTCTGTCTATTTGGCGTCAAGTATGTTCGTTTTTGCGTTCATGTTGTCTCTCTTATTTTGTAGCCTCCTCTACCTAGAGGGGAGGGGAATGTTGAGAATGTTGGTTCAAGGCGGTTTTTTCGATTGGTTTTATTATCAAGGAGCCTGCAAATGTAGGTGTTGCGGTGAGGAGGCTCCAGATGAGGCTGGTGGTTCGTGTGGGCGGGTCGGTTGTTGCTTCGCCGTTCAATCCCCTGTTGATGAATACTTATGTGGAGTTGCTTTTTGATTTGAAGCGGCAGCGTCATGTGGTTGCGGCTGTTGTTGGGGGCGGCTCACTTTCCCGAGAGTTGATTCAAACTGCGCGTGCCATGGGTTTGAATGCGACAGCTCAGGATGAAGTGGCGATTTCGGTTTCGCGGTTGATGGCTCAACTATTTGTGTTGAGGCTGGGTTCGTATGGAACTCTAACTGTTCCGGTCACCATTAACGACGCCGCAGACAAGCTAGAGAAGGGAAAAATCGTAGTCATGGGTGGTCTAAAGCCTGGAATGACAACCGACACTGTAGCGGCGATGTTGGCTGAACGCATCAACGCTGATTTGTTGGTGAAAGCCACCGATGTTGACGGCATATTTACTCGGGATCCAAAGAGGTATAAAGATGCGGAGAGGTTGGAGAGGCTGAGTTTTGACGATTTATTTGGGTTTTTCGAGAAGGAAAAACACGAGGCTGGGATTCATCAAGTTTTAGACCCGGAAGCGGTTCGTATACTGCAGAAGAAGAGAATTAAGACCGTTGTGGTGAACGGGTTTAAGCCTGAAAATGTTTTGTTGGCGGTTAAGGGCGAAAAGGTTGGAACGGTTATTAATTAATGTTCTTTTGTGTGGGTTGCATATCAGAGAATGCGACTGGCTATTTGACTAGTTTTATTAGTTCTACTAAACTGTTAACTTCGATTGCGTTTGTTCCGGTGATCATCTGAGAAATTGTGGGGTGGGCTTCTGAGCCTAGCGTGAGTAGTTTTTTTCCTTTGTGAGAAATGGTCATTGTGAACCCTTTTTGCTTGAGTTTTTCCGCTAGGTTTTTTAGGTTTCTTAGTCTTTTTAGGATGGATTCTTTTTCCATTTGAGATTCGAGTTCCAGTAGGTATTTTAACAGTTCTTTTTGAAGGAAGTTTAGGTCTATCTTGTTGTTTTCGATTCCTAGGTGTAGTTTTTCTGTGCTGTTGGTTTGGAGGCTGATTTTTCCTTGTTTGAGCGTTTGAACTAGCCACAATGGTATCTTCAAGAGTTCGGTTTTAGAGCGCAGAGGTTTCACTTTTTCTCCGATACGTATAAGATGTCTAGGACAATAGAGCCGTTCAGAGTAGTTTTCATTCCAGCCCATTCAAGTGCGAGGTCTTTGAATGTGAGTTGAAGATTTGTTCCTTTGCCCGCCAGCTTATCGATTAACTGCGCCAATGTCTCGCCCAAACCTTTCATGGTTTCTTCAGACAATTCTATCACCAAGTTCAGAAATCGGCTTATTAAAATAAAAGAGTTTAGGTCAAATACCAAGTCGGAATTGAAGCAAGTTAGTTTTCAACATTGGAAAGAATTAATAGAAGCGAGTGGGAGATTTTCTGAAGCAGAAGCAGCGGTAGCCAAGCCAGGTCAAAGGCGAAGGACTCAAGATCCTTTCCCGTAGGGGTTCGCAGGTTCGAATCCTGCCCGCTGCACCATTATACGAACATTCAGCTTGCCACTTTTCTGTTTGTTTATTAAAAATCAGTTTTCCCAATTCATAAATTCTATAAGAATTCTCAATGAAAACTTGTCTCAAAAAGAGGAGGTGGAACGACTTGCCTTTTTATTGGACTCTTTTGCGAATTGATCGAACAAAGACGACAAACGCTCTGAAGGGCTTGAAGACTCTGCCAAAGAAAACAACAAACCCAGGCGTAAAGGTGTACTACGTTGCTAATGTTTTCGGAGAATGGGACAACTGCGTCTGGTTTGAAGCAAATGACCACGAACACGCAATGGATTTTGTGCAGAACAAACTCTCAACGATCCCAGGCGTACTTCACACCTACACGTTGCCTACAACTCCAATACTGGAATACTACAAATACTGGAAGTAAAAACAAGAGCCGCCAAAATTTTTTTACACCATTTTTTTTAACACTGCAAAAATCTTTTAAAAGACCCTTACACCCTGAGGGGTTCGTAGGTTCAAATATGGGTCGCAACATCAAGAAGCGAAACATATTGACCAACTGTTGCACAAATCGCTTCATCTAAAGAGTACTTAACATTTAACCCTTCAACGTTCCTTTTAATTAGGCTCATCTGCTCTAAACGGTTCATCTGCCAACTCAGAGCCTGCGAAGAAATGTTAAGTTGTGCGGCCAAGTCTTTGTGCGTCATTTGGGGTTTCCTGAACAAGGTCGCTAATATTTTGCCTGAGGTTCCGTTTCTGAGAACAGAGATTACCCTCATTTCAGTTTCTGTGAACCTTTTTGATTCAAAATATCTTCTGTATCTTCCATCACGATGAGTAGATACTAAACCACCTTTCACGAGCAAACCGAGATGATACTGAAGAACTCCGATAGGCATGCTCAAATAGTTTGACAACGCCCTAAAATGAAGTCCAGGGTTGTTTTTGATGAAACTGTAAATATCCATTCGTGTGGTCTGGTTTAGAAGAGCAGAAGCCGCACCTTGGCCTCTGCCACTGAAAAAAGACCACGCTGAGAACACCATTGCCTCTTCAACGTGAAACCTGGGAACTTTCAGCAACTGACTATGGTTATATGGAGCCGCGCATGTCAAAGCCAGAAGCGAAATGAAGAAAACCATGATTAACAGCAATAAAGTGGGCGACGTTTTCCTATATCTCAACCCAGAGAAACCCTCTTCTCCTCTAATTAGAAAATTATGGTTCCAACATTTATCAGTATCCGTAGACAACTGTACTAGAAGGTAAACTTACGTACCAAAATCCATATCTGCTCCATAGAAACCTCTTGTCTCTCGTATGATTCCGAGATTTTGGCGCAAAAAATGGTTCCTTGCCGTCGTCATTATAATCGTTCTACTGGTGCCTTTTCTATGGCTCGTTTCTTTGAAACTAGACTTTGAACGTGAAAAAGACGCTGTCCTAGAATATTTTTCGCGTCAACCAGGCATGCCAGACGCCTTCGCCATGCTCGAGCAACTATCACCTCTAGGCGCGGTTGTGCTTTGTTGGTGGGATTACGGTCGAGCAGTAAGACAATGGAGTCATAGAGCGATAATTGAAGCTTATCCATCCAGAGACATCTGGTATACAGTTGGCTCCAGCAGAAGCTTTCTGGGCAACCTGAAGGCACAGCTCTTCGGAACATGGGGTTCATCCCAAAAGATTCATGACCTAGCCAACATTTTCATGCTGCCCGAAGAACAGTCTTTGCCCATAATGAGAAGCTACAACGTCACTTACGCCTTGGTTTTCAAACCCGACGACTTGCAAAAGTTTCCTTGGATAGCCCAGATCGCTGGTTACAACGCAACTGAATACCTAACATACGACAAAGAAACTGACAATTATGAACCAACGGCACTTTGCGCACAGTCAACTCTACTACGTTTACTCTTCGACGACACACTTCACCCCCAAAAATTCAGAAAACTCTACGACAACGGCAAGGCCAAAATATTCCAGGTCCATTCCATATAATCTAAACGATGCTAATCAGACCAGGCGCTCATAAACTAGGTCTCTATAAAAACTAGACACGGTTTGGATTTCTCGATGAGCCGCTGGACAGTATCGAATAGATGGAACGGCAAGTTACATATATTGGCCTCGTTAAAAAATATGCGAAGGAGGACAAACGCGTGAAGACCTTTCTCACAATTTGGTTTAGCAGTGAGGGAGCCGAGCCTTCGACGGTGGCGCAGAAGCTTCAGTCAATGGGTTTCAAGCCCATGAAGGGGCACTACGACCACGTTTATGATTGGAAGAGAGATGCAACACTGGATGAGGTGCTGCAACTCCTCAACAACGTGCACCACACACTAAAAGGCTTAAAGGTTCTCTACAAAATAGAAACCATCTAACTGCTGCCCGCGGTCTTCCAAAGTCATGTGGAGACCAACACGCCTATCAATTTGACTCTCTCCAGCATTTCTTCTCCATGTGGTGCCAAAGCCATTTCTTTTGTGAGGTCTTTCCCAGCCACGTGTTGACCTTGGTGGTCCCCGTCGATCCAGAGATAGCTTTCTGTAACGTCGTAGACCTTGCTCTTGTAAGCGATGTAGGCCGGTCTGCCTTCTCTGCCGTCGAACTTTTTAAGTTCTTCAAGCGTAAACTTTCTTTCAGCGCCTTCCACAACAAGCAACCTTCTAGCGTCTTACTGGTTCAAATTGTTTAAAGAATTTGCGAAAGGGTTTCATTTGCTCACGATTTTGGCGTAGGGGTCGTCTGCTTTCTTGGGGAAATCAGCTTCTTCACCGTCGAATTTAATCAACCGCTCTTTTCCTTCAGAGAATACACCCACTGTCTTGACGTTCAATCCGAGCTTTGATAAAACCTTAATTGCTTTTTCTCTGTAACTTGGAGTCACCGCTGCGAGGAGGGTTCCAGTCGACGAAGTTGCCAGAATCTGCTCTCTGCTCAGTTGAAAGTATTGTGCCAGTTTTTTCATTTGCGGCAGAATTGGAAGCTTGGCGAAGTCCACCGAGAATCCCACTTTTGATGCGTCTGCCATTTCGTTTAGAGCGGAGATGAATCCTCCCTCAGTAGCGTCGTGCATAGCGGTCACGCCTCCGGTTCTAGCTAGAAGGAGAGCATCATCCACACACGTCTGCATTTTGACTTTTCGCGCCAATCTCAATGATTCTTTGCGTCCAAACAATTCAACCGCAAGTCTCTTTCGGGTTAAGGTGAAGTTTACAAGGGTTTCAAGACCCAAGGGCTTAGTGCAAATCAGAAAGTCTCCTGGTTTGGCTCCGGCTGGAGTGATGAGTTGGTCTCGCCGTATGAATCCGTAAGCTGTGCATGTTCCGATTAAAGAGGACAGACCCCCGTATGTTCCCGTGTGTCCCGTGATTATCACCATTTTTATTTCCTCAGCGGTGTCGCAAGCTTGTTTCATGACCTTTTCGAAGACAGTCTTTTTGGTTCCAAGAGGCGCCAACAGATTTATGGTGCCGTATTGGGGTTGAACACCAAAAACAGCCACGTCTGATGCTGCATAATGTATGAGAAACCACCCGAACCATTCTTTAGGCACTCCAATACATGGGTCAGTTGACACGACAACACACATGTTATCTCCAATCTCGTGTGCGCCTGAGTCGAAGCCTGGCATTGGAGGAACAATAACCTGTGAAGTCTTTTTGATGCATTTGAGCACGTCTTTGAGGGCTTCTGTCGCGAGTTTTCCCACTTTGAATGTTCTCCCTAACTGCTGCACTAAGACAGAAACAAAGTTATGTTTTTAGCATTTCTATGCCCTTTTTTGTGATCTGGAAAGGAAGCCATTCGAGCGGGTGAGAAGAACCTTCCATTTTTACGATGCGCATCTCGCGTTGAAGCGTCTTTTTGTTGAAGCGGAAGAAGATCAAATTGTGGGCTGTGTTGAAGTCGAGGTCTAGGGCTCGCTTGACCGCGGGGTCTTTCATAGTTCCAGCGGTCATTATGTCAATGTTGGCTATGTTGTCGAAGTGAGACCAGTTTATTGTCCAGTTTTCCACGGGGAGCATGTACTTGAGTTCGTAGAGGGCGAACAATTGTTCGCTGTTGTCTCCGGCAGCGAATCTGGTCACATGGTTGTCAGAAAGCAGCTTGTCTATGCGTTTCATCTCTTCAAAATCTTCGAGGCTGAAGTATATCACGTGTGGGTCTTTTGGGTAAGGCTCAAAGTGAGGAAAAGCTTGTATCGAGACAAACTTCTTTTTTATTTCGTAGGGTTCAATATCCCACCCAAACGATTTGAAATACTGTCGTAATCTTGGAAAAGGCTTGTCAAAGACATCAAACGACACGGTTTCGCCTTCCAAAAGCCCTTGCCAGAGAAACTGCATGGCAAAAACGGTTTTGCCAGTGCCCGGAGGACCATACAGAATGGTTCGAGAGCCAGATTCTATTCCGCCGATGAGTTGATCGAAGCCTGTGATTCCAGTTTTTAGTTTGACCATTTTTGACTTACCTTGGAGAGTCACAAGTAAATTTCCAGGATTTTCTTTCTTACGAGTATGTACATTAGGATGATGCTGATTATGAATTCGCCTGTTAGGAAACTGCCGTTGTAAACCGCTGAGTATATGACGCCATCAAGGTTAAATGTGGTCCAAAAAAATATCCCTGCAATGAAGTGTGAGAGAAATCTGCCAATTGTGGCTACGACCACTCCAACCAAGGGACGCGTTTTGAACAAGCCAGCCAATCCGATCATTCCGAAAGCTATTGGATAATCCAGCAAAACTTGCGCTGGATGCACTATGGGAGAATACTGAAGACGAGTGAAGTCTATGGGCAACGCGACAAGGCCGAAAACTATACCCCCGAACACGCCAACTCGGATTCCCCGTCTGAGAGCCAGCCAAAGAATAGGCACCATGCTGCCAGCGGTTACGGAGCCACCGTATGGGAGTGTCAGAAACGGTAGCGTTACCATATACAATACAGACGAAAGAGCAGCAAAGATGATGACCTCTGCGATTACTCTAGCCTGAAATATAGTTTTACTCATTCTTTATCCCTCCGCCAGTATTACCTGGATCAGGTTCTAAGGGTCGACGACGCGTGTTTAGCCGTCCTCTCAGCCGGGTTGACCCCAGCTCCCCTAGATTGTGAGGGAGATGGAGGTTCAACTATATAACGTTAACCATTCTTCTATCGGCTTCTGCCATATTACCGATGTTGAAATAACAACTTAATTCTCCCAAACCATAAATGCAAAATGAGATTCCCTCATGAAGGCTTCGAAGTCTAATCCACATTCCTACTTCGGAAAAGAAACCGAGACTCTGCGGCGAATCGTGAATGGGAAAAAGGTTAGCGTGGAATGGGATTGGAACAGCTTTAAGAGTACAGAGGGCTTTCCGGTCGACGACAACCTCATCTCGTGGGTTATTGGTCAAGACAGAGCCTTGCAAGAGTGCTTCCTCTGCCTAGACGAGTGGGCGCACAAGCTGAAGTGGCTGGAACAGCAGAAATGGTATGACGAGTGGCAAGACCCTCACAAGCCCAAGACAGCGGTGAAGACTAAGCTTAGCCCTGGACCATACCTGCTCCTATTAGGCGACCCTGGAACAGGCAAGTCATTAATTGGAAGGGCGCTGGCTGAAAAACTCACTCAGATCTACAAAGAAAACAACATTGAACTTTTTGACGTATTGTGTTGGAAGAACAAGACCGTTCCGAGTGAGCCAAAGATTTCTATGCATGAGGCTGGCAAGGGCAAAGACGTTATAAGAAGGGAGAAACTGAGGCAAGAGAAAAGAAAGTTTCTCTTATCCTTCGGCTTGAGAATCATCCAAGCCTTCCTGATAATTTTTGGTTTGACACTTCTCTTTATCGGCTTGTACGGGTTATACCAACTCTTCACGATGTGGTCCGCCAACCCAGCGATAAGCGAGGGTCTAACGCTGCAGGCATCATTCGGCTACAACTTCCTAGAATATTTCGCAAGTTCTTTTCCATCCCTAGTTTTGGTTTTTGTTCCAGCTGGCTCCTTGTTGTTCTTCGGCGTATTCATCTGGTGGTTTGGCAAGCTGGGAGGCGGCACCATGAATCTGTCGGGAATCGGCGGGGCTCAACAGTCGAACGTGGCAAAGCTCATCGTTGATAACTCTTCTAAACGCGCGCCTTTCACTGACGCCACTGGTCACGCTTCGTCTCAGTTGTTTGGGGACATCGCCTGGGACCCGTTTCAAACAGGTGGAATGGGCACGCCTGAGCATCAGAGGGTTACTGCGGGTGACGTTCACCGAGCCTCTTTGGGGATTCTTTACATCGATGAGATTAAGAACCTCAACCCAGTTGAAGCCGTGACCTTGCTGATTGTTTTAGAAGACGGTCAACTCCCGATAACAACTCGTGGGCATCTTATCAACGGAGGCACAGCAGCCATGGCGGTTTCAACCGAACCCGTGCCCTGCATGTGCTTCCTCGTTGGTGCTGGAAACTTCGACTCGATTGGTCAGATGCACCCAGCCTTAATGGACAGAATCTATGGCTATGGCAAAGTTGTCCGAATGAACAACGACATGGAAAACACAGTTGAAAACCGCAGAAAATACGTGCAATTTATAGCTCAAGAGGTAAAGCGTTTCCACCTGGTTCCCTTCAGCAGAGAAGCATGCGAGGAAATTTTGGAAGAGGGCAGACGTCGAAGCAACAAGCGAGACGCCTTGACCACGAAGTTTAGACCATTGATATCCATTATTAAAACCGCTGCAACATTAGTTATAAACGAGAGCTCAAATGTTGTGGAGAGACGCCATGTTCAGGAAGCCATTGAAAAGCACTGCAAGACCATTCAGCGACAGATTCTTGAACACCAGATGAACGAGAGGGGCAAACTGCTTGAAATTGAACCCAACGGTCACAAACTGGGTCAGATGTACGGACTGGCTGTGGTTTCAGACCCGTACAGCGGCGAAATGACGGGCAACGTGCTCACAGTGAAGGCACAGATGGTCAAACGCAGCACAATTAATAGAAATTATCCGCTGCAGGGCTATTACAAAGTGACTGGAGTAGCCAAAGGCAAAAACGACATGTTCATTTCTGACAGCGTGGCTAAGGTGAGAAGCGTCATGCTGCAGAAGTACGGCGTCGACATTGCGCAAGATTACTTAACTCACATCGACTTCTCGCAGGCTTATGGCGTCGATGGACCATCAGCAGGAGTCACAATGGCAATACTTTTGTGCTCTCTCATTGAGGGACGACCCATAAGACAAGACGTGGCTGTCACAGGCGAAATCAACCTGGGCGTGGGCGAACAGATAATGGTCACGGCTGTGGGCGGTCTGTACGAGAAGATTAAGGCTGCCGAGGCCTGGGGTTTCAAGAAGGTGATTGTGCCCCAGAAAAACTTTGAGTATTCTATTGACGCCAAAGACTACCAGATTGAAGTAGTGTCCGGCAGGACACTAGACGATTACCTGAAAGAATGCCTCTCATAAAGTGTCTAATATCTGCAATTTCGACTTTTGCTTTCTGCTTCTTTTTTCTTAATTCCAAACCTGTGGTTTCTCATGAGCTATGTATCTGTATGAAGAGTGAAATCAAGCAAAATACGACCGAACCTAACGCTAAATAGAACCCAATGTCAAAGCCGACTGTGTGGGAACTAAAGCCTCTTCCCGATGCTGAGTGTTGAAGCAACTGGTAATAACCCAAGGATACAGCGATGGCTGAAGAAGCAAGCGTGCAAATTAGTGGAAACAGATGTCCTTTTACTTTTTCCTTGAATATACTAATGGCTCCAGTTGCGGCTGCCAGAATCTGGAATAAAAATACTAACATCCATGCGCGATAGACATTGGGAAAACCAAAAAATTCTTCGGAAAACCAGTATTCTTGGAAACTCAGAATGAAAGAATGCACTAGGCCGGTGCCAAAAAAGACGTTGATTTCAGCTTGATAAGACCAAAACTTGTTGTAATATTCTATTCTGGGCATTATTGCAAGTGGACTGGTGCCGTGTTCAGAGAGCCAAGGTAAAAAAATCGAGGTGACTAATAAGACTAATGAAACAACTAGAAGTGCCCTATGTCTTATTCTTCTCAAGCTCTCTATTCAACCCTGCACTTAAGCTCTCAGAAAGACTAGGTTAATAAAGCCACATTTCAGAACAGAAGTGTAGAAGTGTTAAAAGCGCGGAGAGTCTATTTGAAAATACGCCGGTGAGGTATTCGGCATGGTTGAAATTGTTTGTAATCCCCCCAAACAGTTGATTATTTTGGAGTGCACACGCTACCCTTCGATTGATGCGCTTGCTAAAATAATTGCGGTAGTGATAAGCGCAGGAGAGTCAGTTATCCTAAAGTGGGCTGAGGGTGTAGCGTTCTCGTACACGCACTTGCAACCTACAACAGAGGACTTGATGAGTGAGTTCGTAAAGGGTCGAGTGTACTGGTCAGAAGTTGTCTACGCTGAGATGCCTGAGTATAAACCAACCATACGAGTGGGCACGCTGGACATTCCAGTAATCGACGTTTCTCCAAATCCTCTTCTTTGCGACGCAGCCAGATGGATGAAAAAACAACGCTAAATAAAAGCAACCCTTTTTTTCTTTCTCTCTTCTGGGGGCAAATCAAGTGAAGTGCAAAGTCGCGCAAGACCGCGAAATGCTCAAAGGCATGCCTAAAGAAAAGCTACTAGACCTCTTCTTCATGCATATCAGGAATCTTTGGCGAATCGACGGATTATACTTCCTTGGTATTGAAGAGAAGTTTGGAACCGAGGCGGCAACCCAGATAGATGCCAACTGCTGGAAGGTGATGGGCAAGCTAGAGGCGAGAGAACTCAAAAACTTGCTCAATGTAAAGAAAAACGACATCCCTTCACTCATGCATGTCTTGCAGAACACCAGCTGGTCACTGTACCAAGAAGAGAAAGAGGTGGAGGCTTCACGGACCAAGGGCGTCTTCAGAGTGACAAAGTGTCGAACACAAGAAACAAGAATCCACAAGGGCTTGGGCGAGTTCCCCTGCAAAAACGTGAGGTTCAGCTACTTGAAGAGTTTCGCCGAGGAATTCAACCCAAACATTGAAGTCAACTGCCGAATCTGTCCACCCGGTGAGCACCCGAGAAACGTCTGGTGCGAATGGGGATTCACACTGGTACGGAAAGTTAGAAAGAGGAAAACATAGTTTGTTCAAAGTTTGTAACCCTCTTTTTTTACCCCTCTTGTCCAGTGAAATATGAGTTCTTGTAGTACATCATCAAATGTTCTTTCAACACCGTCCTTTCTGAGTAGTTCTCCTTTGATTCTCAAGAGTTCAAGCTTAGTTCTTTGGGTTATCTGAATCGTGGTTTTCTTTATTTCCAAAACTAATCACGACACTCACTACAGTCGCTATAGTTCCTTATATAATGGGAGGGAGAGAGCAAAACCTTGGGGCGAGAAGACAGATTTCTAATATGTGATGAAGGCGTTCATCATGTAGTTTACAACCCTGAAAGAGCGGAAACTGTTTGTAGTAAGTGCGGTCTTGTTTTAAGTGAGATGCAATTGGAGTTTGACATGGATCTTATGCCCCCGTCGAGAAAGCGAGTTCCAAATCACAGAACAAGGAAACGGCCACTGCCTTGTTTGAAGCCATCGGCAATAGAGAGAAATCTTGGTGAGCTGCTCTCAAGAATCGACGCTCCCACGATTGTTCAAGATAGAACTGCTGAAATCTGCAAGACCATACGCAGACATGGCTTCGGAAGAGGATATTCTGCTTCAACTGTTGCTAAGGCCTTAGTTTATACAGCCTACCGAATATGTCAGATTCCAGTAACTCTGCCAGAGTTTTCAGGCGTCGCTACTAATGAACAGAGAGAGATTGCACGTTGCTACTATCGACTTTGCAGGAAGTTGGAATTGAAGGTGCCCAAAATCGAAAGAATAGAATATTTGCTTTATTTGGCAACTAAGAAAAAAATTCCCCAAGATGCCGTGATACTTGCAGGCAAAATTCTTGACAAAGCAAAGAAAAACCGTTTAGCGAAAGGAGCAAATCCACTCGGCGTCGCTGCCGCTGCTCTTTACATTGCGAGTATTGCGGCCGGCTACAGAATGACTCAAAAGGAACTAGCGAAAGTAGCTGGGGTTTCTGAAGTGACGATACGAACTGATTATAAAATCCTGCAAAATGTCAGTCTTAAGAAAACTGATATGGTTCGCCAACGAAGAGTTTAAATAGCCCTGGCAAGTGCGCCCGCGCCTTATTTGTGGTGAAAGTATGTTTAGTTGGATTAAGAGAAAAGAAAACGTCCTAACAAAAAAAGAGATGAGCAGTAAGGAAGTAGGGAAGAGTGCCTTTTCAGTCTTATTGCACGAACTTGAAGACGAAAGATACGATTTTGGTGAACCTTGGCAACTGACCTCTGAGAGCTTGTCAGCAGTTGTTCCAATTCTGAGAAGATTCATCAAGGAGCGAGGGTATTTGGTGCTTCAAGAGATCTCTAAAGATAAAATCATTGTTACCGATTCGGGGCAAATAGGCAAAGTCAATGTTAGAATAAAAGATGTGGACAAACCAGTTTTTGTAAGGGCTGGAACGATCTTCAAAGGACAAGGTACGCAATCAAGGACAAGCGGCATGGGCATGATTCTGGAATGTGGAAAGGAGAGTTCTATTGACGTTTTCTGTGTGCATGCTACTCATTCAATCTCAGCCCATTTAGGCTTTTTAACCGCATCTGACGTTGTTCCAAGAAAAGTTGAAGAGGTCTTAACGTCTCCCTCTAGGAATCAGTCGAAGGTTTGGGCGTCTGCCACTCTAAGGAAATGGCGTGCGCCTGTTAGACATTGTCCCCGTTGTGGTTCTTCTGGGCTTTTACAAACATATGAGGCTGAGCTTGTATGCACGCAATGTGGCAATGCGATTTCACCCCTGTCTATAAACAGTCCTGCACTACAAGACGAGAGAAGGATGCGTTTCAGCAATTGGGTCAGGGATGATCTAGTTGCAAACCTTGGAGAAATGTCAAAGTTCAATAACAAAGTTGAGGACTTTCTTTCAAAAGTGCCCGCAGATCTTGAAAATCAGGTTGGAATCGTTATGATTGACTCTAGCGGCATGTATGGCCTGGAAATGTTCGATCATCCAGACTCGTGGCGAGCTTTTTCAAAGTCGATAGTTCGCAACTATGCAGACGTTTTAGCCAAGGAAAGAGCCGAAGAAGGTCTCTTCGCATTGAAAACTGAGCGAATCCCAGAAGCTATTAAGAAATTCTTGCAGAAAGCTTATGGACTGTCTGAAACTTTAAACTTCAAAAATCGAATTAGCGAAACAAGAATGTTATCAGGTGAATTGATTGGTGAATACTCGGTTCTTGGACCAGATGTAATACATTTGATATTAAAGAGGAAAACTAGTGCCTAGAGGTTCAGAAATCATGGATTAACGCATACTTGAAGTAATCGTCCTTCCGAAACGTTGCGCCTTCTAAGCGTTCATATTGTTCGTTTTGGGAGATATTTCGGTTTGTGTTGGTGTTTTTGTGGTGAAATAACAGTTTATTAAATCTTCATATACACTTAGAAACAGGGAAGGTAAATGTTAACTCTCTTGAATGCAATAGGCATCATAATCGTAGCAGTCAGCAGCTCCGCTCTGGGCTATTTCGTCACAGCCATAATCGACGACCTAAGAAGCAACAAAGCATAAGAAACGCACGAAATCTCGTCCAGCCTTAACCAAAAATTCTTTTTCCACCTATTCTGTTTTGGCTTCGCTGACCCAGTACGACTTGATGGCGCCTTTCTTGTCAGTTATGTATTCTTTTTTGAATATTGGCGCCTCTTTCTTATAGCGTTCAACCGCCTCCTGCAAAACTGGAAACACGTTTGTTCTGTGACCTCCAGCGACCATTACATAAACTAGGTCTTCGCCGATTTCAAAATCTCCGATAAAATGGTGAATCTGCACGTCAACGACGCCCTTTCTGGTTTTCAACTCTTGGCAGATGTTCTCTAAGACTTCGTCGGCTTTTTCGTGGTAGGCTTCCAGCTCCAAACGCTTTACTTTTTCTCCTTTCGCTGTTTCGCCGCGAACCACACCAATGAACATTGTTAAAGCGCCCACTTTATTATAATCTAGTCGTTTCTTGACAGATTTCAAAACGTCAGATAACGACATAGTTCCCTTCTTGTGTACGCCGCAGCGTCGAGCCAAATCAACCACCAATTAACGTTTTATAATCTCTATTAACCAAGTCACTTATGCACGCTTCAAAGAGAAAAGTTTGAGGGTTCAAGCAGGTTTAAACGTATTTTCTCATGTCCTCAACAGTGGCGGATAACACAGGCAGGTCCTTCATGGTGGCTAAACCAGGAGCCGCGTTCGTTACCTTCGGAATTGAGTTGACGATAACCGCCACGGTTGCGAGGTCTCCGTGCACACATGGTGTTATCTTCTGATGAATGGGAGGCACACCATCGATTATGATGGAATCGTACTCTTCTTTGGCGCCTATGTAAGCCTGAAACTTAAGCGTTACCACATCCCTTCGTTTCATAACACCTCTAGCCTGCTGCCTCAAACCCGCTACATGACCCTGTTTTACTTTAATAGCCGCGCTAGCCACGTTTTCCACGGCTATGACCGGCTCAACTGGGTCCACCTCGATTTTGTCAAGTTCCCAACCTAAGGCAGAGGCAACCATGCCAACGGATTGTTCAAGTCCCACATGCCCGGTGATGGCTTTCTCCTCAATTTTTTTCTTGAACTCACTCACAGAAAGTCCAGCGCCTATCTTCCTTTGGAAAGGAACCCTTCGATTGCCTGCATTCAAAACTCTCTCAACCTTAATTTTGTTCACCTTTTGACAGACACCAGTCAGCATGATGACCAGAGTGTCCATAAGGAAGCCAGGGTTTATCCCCGTGCCGAGAAAGGTCACGCCGTATTTTATGCCCTGAGCATCCAGTTTCTTGGCGAGATCTGGCTCAGTTACAAAGGGATACGACAGTTCCTCGCAGGTGGATATAACATTGACGCCGTACTCCGCGAGGGGAGCAATCTGCGGGTAAACATCCCTGAGGTATGAACCTGTCGCGTGGACGACCACGTCGGCGCGAGCCTTTGAAAATACTCTTCTAAAGTCGTCTGAAACCAGTATGCCCAGTCGCTTGCCTGTTTGAAGCACTTCGCCCAAGTCCTTTCCCACCTTGTCTTTTGCAATGTCGATGGCGCCCACGATTTCTATTCCCTCTTTTTCTAGTAAAAATTTGGCTATGCGACTTCCCACCGCGCCCAAACCATATAAAACCACTCGAATCTTTTCCATCACTGCTCAACTCTGTTTTTGCATAATTTTGCTGTACAGATGAGATATACGCTTTTCTACATTCCATAAAGCGTGCGACTTCATCAAGACATTGAAGAGAATTAGAGTATGCCTAGTTTGATTGCAACATCCACCGCTTTGTACTCCGGTTGCAGTTTCACAAAGGCTTTTTTCAAGCCCTTAGATGTGACTGCAACCGTGACTCTTTCCACCTTGACCTCGTAGAGTTCTTCAACAGCCCGTTTGATTTCTTCCTTTGAAGCCTTCAGACTCACCGCGAAAACGAGTTTGTTCTCGGCTTCCAAGATGCGACTCGAAACCTCAGTCATGATGGGATACAATATAACGTCATAGGGATCCAAATTTTGCCTTACCCCTTCTTGCCGAATATCTCGTTGAGTTTTTCGAAAGCCGACTTTGTCCAAACGGTTAGCCTTCCTGGGTGGGTTCCTGGCGCCAAGAGCTCAACGTTTAGGTTGTTAATTTGGGACACATCGACGCCTGGAAGGTTTCGGGCAGCCTGTGCTACGCCTCGGTTTTCGGCGATTACCAACAGAGGTCCGACTGCGTGCTTCAATCTTCGTCCTCGTCTCTTGCCCTTTCCCGCACGCTCTTTAATGCTTTCTTTCACTCGGTAGACGTCTGGCCACAAGCCGAGTTTGAGGAAGACTTTCTCCACTTCGCTGGTTTTCTTTAAGTCTTGAATGTCGTCTGCAACCACAAAGGGAAAATCACGAACGTCTTCGGCAATGTGTCCACGCGAGGCAACGATTTCTCTGGAACCAGTTGCTGCCAATGCTGTGCGCAAAGCAAGCCGCATTTCCTTGCGGGGCAGTTTCTTCACAATCTTTTTTCCAACGACTGGTGGATGAGCAGAACGTCCGCCAACAGTGCCAACCGCAAAAACAGACCTTTGACCTCCGGCCTTTAACCTTGGAAAACGAGAAATCCCGTGGCCTGCGCCCATAGATTCGACGCTTCTCCTTTTCCCTGCTAGAGGGTCTCTTCCTTGAGGTTGAAATCGGCGGGATTGAATGGCTACTACTGCGCGTTTTATAACATCTGGTCTGAGCGGGGTTCTGAAGACTGCTGGAACACGCATTTTGCCAACGGCTTTGCCGTCGAGGTCGAAGATTTTTGTGGTCACTTTGCCCATAGCTTATCCCTGAGGCGACTCCAGTGACACGCTTATTATTTTTGGTGGTGCTTCTGGAACCCTTCTTGGCGGTCTAACCGGATAACGGAGTCGTATGAGGCGTTTGGCTGGACCTGGGACGCTTCCGCTTAGAATGACGTACGTTCCTTGGACTGGTCCGTAGCGTATGAATCCGCCCTTCGGAGTGATTTCGGCTCCGTTTGTGCCTATTTTTAGGAGGCGTTTGTTGTATTCGGTTCGTTGATGGTAGCCCATCTGTCCGGCTCTGGCTATGGTGTACAAGACGCGGCTGGGTTTCCATGGTCCGAGGGTGGCTATTCCCCGTTTGGTTTTTCGGCTTTTTCGGTCTCTTATCTTGACGCCGAGGCGTTTGACTGGTCCTTGGAAGCCTTTGCCCTTGCTTACGGATATGACGTCTAGGTATTGCCCTTCTTTGAAGGTGCCAGTGATTGAAACCGTCTTTCCGAGCAGGTTCTTCACGTATTCCAGCTGATCTCCAATGGTTGCGCCGTCAACCTTTATTTCCACGAGTTCAGGCTTCTTTTTGGGGACGCCTGCAAGCCTGGGTTGGGTGGCGGCTAATAGGCGTAACTCTGAGATTTGGTTGAGGTTTTCTTCCAGTTTTTTGAAGCCGTTTTGGGGGTCTGGGTTTTTGGGTGGCGTGGTTAGGCGGTTTATGTCTTTAGGCGGCTCTTTCATCCACACTTCTGTCAGTGTTTTCAAACCGTATGGGTTACGGCTGTATGCCCGAACTGCGCAGACTGCCAGAGGCGGTGCGTCTATGACTGTTGCGGGATAAACGATTTCTTTTCCAAAGTTGGGTGAGCCCTGTCTGTCATCAACCATGAAAACATGGGTCATGCCTGCCTTGTATCCAGCAAAACCAAGAAGAGTGGGCCCGTTTTCAACATGAGGCCAGTAACGGATTCTGCCGGTTTGACGAGCAGCACGACCTCTGGGCAAAAAGGCTAGCGAACCACGTCTTGGTGCATTGACTTTTCTGTGACCCATGGACCATTATCACTCGTCTCTGTTGAGTAATAAACATGAGTTATAAAGGTTGCGAAGCAAATCTCGACTATGCAATATCTTGGTCCACAAAACTATGCGACTTCAGCCCTCTTCATTTCCCCACTAGGTTCCTTGTTTAATTCCTCAATGAGCCTAATCAGGTCGATAGGCGAGGAAATCAAACAGTTGGCGCCAGCGCTAGTCAACTCTTGAGGCGAGGAAACACCAGACAAGATACCTACCGCAAAGACACCTTCTTCTTGAGCGCTTTTCATGTCCCAAACGCTGTCACCAACAACAATCGCCTCCTCTGGCTTTACCTTTAACCTTTTCAAAACCGCCTGCAGATGCACAGGATTTGGCTTAACAAGGGTAACGGCGTCCCTCGTCACTACCGCATCAAAAAATCGTCTCAAACTGAAAGTATTAAGAATGTAATTAGTTGTTTTTTCGCCATTAACCGTGAAAAGCGCCAACCTGAGTTTCATTTTTTTCAAAGCCTTGAGCGTCTCCACCACTCCAGGCACCAAACCCGTTGAACCTGCACTCTCTGCCTCATACTTCTCTAAGATTGCGAGAACAGCCTCTCTAAGCCTCAAGAAATCATTCTCACCCTTACCATTGTTCCTCACAGAAATCTCAACCTTCTTCAACATCTCAAAAACACTCTCGTTCAATGAAAAAAGTGAACGTGGAAAACCTTGCGCCCCAAGAAATCCAATGACCTCGGCTCTAGCCGCCTTAAAATTCAGATTGAAAGTAACAACTGTTCCGTCCAGATCAAAAACCACAGCCTTCACAGACCGCTCAACCACAGCGCTACACCAACCAAACCGAGTCAGAACCCCTACACACGCCACCCCAACAAATATACATTACGGTCACCTAGCCCAGCAATCACCAACGCAAACAAAACTGAGAAAGCGTTTATGAAGAGGAATATTATTTATTAATACAGAATACTTAATAAATCGCTAGGCGCCTTGTATATAGGGAGAACACATGAACGGTTAACCCATGTTGTCCAGGTGTTTCACAAGATGGGGATTGCTAGTAGAGTCTGTATGAGAATGATTCGAAATAAGCGCGGGCAAGTTCGGGTTATTGAGGCGATAATGGCAATCCTTATTGTTGTGTTTGCCATAACTTTTGTGAACCTCTTCGCTGTCACTCCAACCAGTCCAAAGTATGAAGCTGGTGAGTTAGAGAAAATCGGGTACAATGTTCTGCATGACTTGGACGAAGAAAAGCTTCTTGCACGATTTGTTTACAATGGTGAATGGGCGAATCTCACAGCCGCTTTAGCAGCTGCGTTGCCGACTGACGTGTACTTTAACCTCACAGTCTATGACACGGCGGGCAAAGTTATGAACACTCAGTCGATAGGTTATGGAACCAGTCGGGTGTTTGCTAATTCCGGTTATGTGGCTTCTGTGACATATGTTGTTCCTGGTTATGGGTTGGTTTACAGGTCTCGAGTTTTGGTGCTTCAACTTGTGAGGGGTTGACGCGGCGTGCAAATGGTGAGAGATAAGCGAGGTCAATTCATTCTTATAGCCGCGCTGCTGATAGCGATTATGATAATTTCTGTAAGTGCAATCATGTATAGCGCGGTCACCTATTATAGGCACGAGAGATGGGAAGAGTACCTTATAGTGATTGACGGTGTCGAGGCTGGCACCGCCAATCTGTTGAAGCTAAGTCTGGCAAACTATACCCAGACAGCAAACGCCAACGTATTGAAGGCTAACCTTGACCAATGGAGAGAAGACGTGAAGAAAGCCTACACCGGTTACGGAGCGATTCTTGGTTATAGTCTAGCAACGGGTTCTTATTCGGCTTATGGGATGAATCCCATCAACTACAACTTGGGACTAGCCTCAACCTGGAATCAAAGGATTTCATTTTCGGCGGCAAACGCCACAGCAAGCCTTAACATAACGTCGGTTGGATTGATAGGACATAAGTTTGCGTCTATTGCGTTTCTTAAGATGACCATCGCCGACGCTCTTTGGTATTCTGATACGAAGCAAGTGGGCGTTCGAGTGATTATTGAGGCAGAAGGACCCACGCAGGTGACAAATCTTCAGAAAAGCAATTTCTTGCTATTTCAGGTAGATGGAGTTGATAAGACTCAGAATTCTACACTCAATCGCTATTATGAGAGCAGGGGTCATCCAATTAAAAATCCCACTTATCCTGCGCTTAACGCCTATGTTTACGAACTGCGTTATAGTGCTAGTTCAAAACCAGCGTCAGTGAACGTTGTAATCACGGTTAGAGATTCGCGAGGCATTCAAGTTAGAGGCGCCTTTAGCATTCCAGCCGCTCTAATAATAGATTATTAATCTCAGATTTGCAAGTCAATCAAACATTTTCGTTGGTTCGCTATCATGCGAGCCAAGGTCACGGAGGCAATCCTCCGCTCAACGAGTTCGTCTAAGAACTGTGCTACTCGTCTCTGAATAACCTGGGCACTGTGACGGCTACAATTGGCGTGGTTGGCACTCGAGGCATAAAGGTTATTGGTCAAGCCACGCTGCCAACGACAAATGTCTAGTTTAGGTTTTCTTTCGTCTGTAGAGGTTAATGGCGTAGTTTACGATTTTTCTTGCTTCTTCTGCGTTTTTCCATGTTTTGAATTTAACCCACTTTTTGGGTTCTAACCGCTTGTAAACTTCGAAGAACTCTTGAATCTCCCGCAACTTTTGAGGATGGACATCAGATAGGTCGTTGAACCCGTCGAACCTTGGGTCACTCAAGGGCACTGACAAGATTTTGGGGTCTTCGCCCTCTTCGTCTTCCATGATTAGAACTCCAATAGTTCGGGCTTTGATTACGCAGCCAACTTCAAGGGGCTCGTAGCTTAAGACCATGATGTCCAATGGGTCGTTGTCGTCGAACCATGTTTGGGGAATAAAACCATACTCAACTGGAAAAACCACCGACGAGTAAAGCACACGGTCTAACGTAAAGGCTTCCCAATCGATTTTGTACTCATATTTGTCCCTCGACCCACTGACGACCTCAATTACAACGTTGACCAATTTGGGCGGGCTGTCACCAGCAGGTATGTCACGCCACAGATTCATAAGAACCCTAAGAGGGAGCAATCTCTGATTTATCATTTTTCATCCCCCTCTAGGTAGGAGACTACAAAAAATAAGAGAGAAAACACACTTGCAAATAAGAATACAGCATTTATCTGAAAGAATGTACAACCAAATAATAGTAAGATGGAACAACCAATGAAAACACAGAAAGCAAACCGAGAGATCATAACACGTCTTATGCAGATTCCCAAACCAACAAAAAAAGACCTAAACCTAGTCAAAATGCAAATCGCCAAAAAACACAAACTGCAAAAGATCCCACCAAACTCGCAGATCATACAACACCTAAAACCAGAAGAAAAAACAAAACTGATCCCAATCCTACGCAGAAAAACAGTTAGAACAATATCAGGCGTCACAGTAGTAGCAGTCATGACCAAGCCGTATCCATGCCCAAAAACCGAACCATGCGCCTACTGCCCAGGCGGACCACCCTACGGCGTTCCACAAAGTTACACAGGACACGAGCCAGCCGCAATGAGAGGATTACAGAACCGTTTCAACCCTTTTAGGCAAGTGACAAACCGCATAAAACAACTCGAATACGTAGGGCACGATGTAGACAAAGTGGAATTAATCATAATGGGCGGAACCTTTCCAAGCACCCCAACAAACTATCAAGAACGCTTCGTTCTACGGTGCCTAGACGCCATAACCAAACAAAAGTCTCACTCATTAGATGAAGCCAAGAAAAACGCTGAGGCAAGTCGAATCCGCAACGTAGGCATCACCGTGGAAACACGACCCGACTGGGCTAAACAAGCGGAAGTTGACCAAATGCTGACTATGGGCGTCACCCGCGTGGAACTAGGCGTACAAAACATATACAACGACATTTACTCCCTAGTGAATCGCGAACACACCGTTGAGGATGTTGAAGAAGCCACACGCATACTGAAAGACTCCGGATTAAAAGTGGCCTACCACATGATGCCCGGGTTGCCTGGTTCAAACTTTCAACGAGACCAGAATGCATTTCAAAAAATTTTCTCAGACCCGAATTTTAAGCCAGACATGATTAAGATTTACCCTTGTCTCGTTCTGAAGGGAACAAAAGCCTACGAATGGTGGAGAAAAGGCGACTATAGGCCTTACACAACCGAGGAAGCAGCCCAACTCATTGTTGAAATCAAGAAAATTGTGCCCTTTTGGGTTCGGATAATGCGGGTTCAACGTGACATCCCAGCTTTTCTGATCGAAGCAGGCGTCAATCAAAGCAACCTTCGAGAACTGGTGCAGAAAAGACTTAAAGAACAACAAATGCGTTGCCGATGCATTCGATGTCGAGAGGTTGGGCATCGCTGGTTATTGGATAAGGTTAAACCCGATCTTGATAGCATTCAAGTTCAAACTGCAAAGTATGATGCATCTGAGCGAGAAGAGGTTTTTCTGTCTGTGGAAGACCCGACAAGAGACGTTCTCGTAGGTTATCTGCGACTGCGCATTCCCTCAGAGAAAGCGCACAGACCCGAAATCAACTCCGAACCTTGCTCTATAGTACGCGAATTGCACGTTTACGGTCAGTTGGTTCCAGTTGGAAAGCATGTTGCCAAGGCTTGGCAGCACAAGGGCTACGGAAGCATTCTGTTGTCAGAAGCCGAACGCGTTTCTAAGGAAAAGTATGACTGCGAAAAGGTTGTGATCACAAGCGCGCTGGGAACAAAACAATACTACAAACGGTTTGGTTACAATTATGATGGACTCTACATGTCTAAGGCCCTATGATAAATTAACTGATTGCTTTGGAGAGCGCCACCGCGCGCGTGAGAGTCCGCTATACCATGAGAGGGTAAGGTCCATATGGCAGATATTGCATGGGTTTTTCATTAGAAGTCTTAATTCCCTCTTATAGTCTTCTTGGGTGGAACCTAATTTATTGTCGATTTGCCTAATTCGCGCGAAAAATAGAATAATGCATGTTGAATATGTGTAGTTGTAACGCTAAGATACAGTTGCAATAAAAAAATTGGAGCGATAAGAGTTGGGTGAAGAGTTTCTAGGTTATAGAGGAGAGGCGCTTCGGCTCTTGGAACGAGTAGGGGCAGAAATAGGTGACGTGATAAGAATAGTCAAAGAAGGAGAGACCTACGAGGGCATCCTCATTCCTCGGACAGAATATGGTGACGAAAGTCATATTGTGGTCAAGTTGAAAACGGGTTATAACATAGGCGTGCGCCTAACTCCAACCATAAAAATCGAAAAAGTCGGCGTCGGAGTAAAGCCTGCTTTTGTTCCACCTACACTTCCAAAACAGAAATCAGGCTTGCCAAGAGTTGTTATCATCAGCACAGGCGGCACAATCGCCAGTCGAGTCGACTACAGAACAGGTGGAGTGCGCCCCGCACTTTCAGCCAGCGACCTCTACAGCGTTGTTCCTGAACTCTCGGAGGTGGCTAACATAAACGCTGAAATCCTCTTCAGCCTTTTCAGCGAAGACATCACCGCTAAGCACTGGGCAGAATTGGCGAAGACGGTTGCTAAGCACATAGAAAAGGGTGCAAAAGGGGTTGTGGTTGCGCACGGAACTGACACCCTAGGATACACTGCCGCCGCTTTGAGTTTCGCGTTACAAGACTTGCCTACGCCTGTGATAATGGTGGCTTCTCAACGGTCCGCAGACCGTCCCAGCTCAGATGCAGCCACTAACCTTATTGGGGCGGTGAACGCAGCCGCTTATGCGCCATTCGCAGAGGTTGTTGTTGCCATGCACAAAACCCCTTCGGACAATGGTATTGTGTTCCATCGTGGAATCAAGGTTAGGAAATGCCACACGAGTCGGCGAGACGCGTTCCTATCAGTCAACACCCTGCCACTAGCCGAGATGAGGAACGAAAAAATCATTGTTAAGATGAAAGACTATCGCAGGCGAGACGTTTCACGGAAGTTGAAACTAAAGCCCAGCTTTGATGAGAGGGTTGCACTCATCAAATTTCACCCAGGTTTAAATCCCGAGGTCATCAACTGGTATGTAGATGAGGGCTATAAGGGCATCATTCTTGAGGGAACAGGACTGGGCCACGTGAGCAGTTATTGTTTCTCAGCTGTTCGAGGAGCTATAGAAAAGGGTGTGCTGGTGGCTATGACGTCGCAGTGCATTTGGGGTCGCTTGGGCATGACGGTTTACGACCACGGACGCGACCTCTTAGCCTTGGGAGTGGTTCCACTCGAAGACATGCTAACGGAAACAGCCCTTGTGAAACTCATGTGGGTTCTTGGGCAGACCACAGACATAGAAGAAGCAAAAAAACTACTCATAAAGGACATAGCTCACGAAATCTCGCCCAAGACAGTTTACGAAGAAACCACGGGGTGAAACCCAATGAGCATTAATTATTCAAAAATAGGGCTAAAAGTCGGGCTTGAGGTTCATCAGCAACTGGACACGGCTGAGAAACTCTTTTGTTCGTGCAAGCCTGAGCTTTTCAAAGAAGAGCCAGAGATCACTTTTTTGAGGAGACTGCGCCCCACCCAGAGCGAGTTGGGGCAGGTTGATCCCGCCGCTTTTTTCGAGTTTCAGAAAGGAGTCAAGATACTGTATGAAGCGAATAGAGAAACCTCTTGCCTAGTTGAGATGGATGATGAGCCGCCTCACAACCTGAACAAGGAAGCAGTTGAGATAGCGTTAACAGTTGCTTTGATGATAAACGCAAAACCCGCCGATGAAATTCATGTCATGCGAAAGACTGTTATAGACGGCTCCAACACCACGGGTTTCCAAAGAACGTGCATAATCGCTCTTGATGGAAGCATAGAAGTTGACGGAAAGAACATCCCCATTCAACTTGTGGCTCTTGAGGAAGACGCGGCTAGAAAGATGGGAGAAGAAGAAGGCGGCAGAATTCTATGTTATCGAATCGACCGTTTAGGTATCCCTCTCATTGAAGTCACGACCGCGCCTGTTTTGTACTCGCCTCAAGAGGCAGAGAAAACCGCATTCGCCATTGGTCGCATTCTAAGGGCGACGGGCAAGGTCAAGCGAGGCTTGGGAACCATACGACAAGACTTGAACATATCAATTTCAGAGGGCGCCCTAATCGAAATAAAAGGGGTGCAAGAGCTGGAACTAGTTTCAAAAGTCGTTGAGTATGAGGTGGGGCGTCAACTCAATTTATTGAAAATTAAAGACGAATTAAAAAACCGAGGTTTAAACGAAGACAACGTAAAAGACGAGTTCGTGGACGTTACCAGCGTCTTTGAACAAACAAAGTGCAGAGTGATTCAGAAAGGACTCGAAGAACAAAAAAGGGTTCTGGCGGTTAAGTTGCCTAAATTCACCAACTTGCTCAAAACCCAGCTGGCACCGGGAACAAGGCTTGGAACGGAGATGGCTGATAGAGCTCACTTTTGGGGCAGAGTGGGTGGAATTTTTCACACCGATGAGTTGCCCGCTTACGGGATAACAACCCAAGAAGTCAAGCAGCTAAGACACTCAATGAAAACGGTTGAACAAGACGCCGTTGTGTTTGTGGTTGATACTTTGGAAAATGCGACCGATGCGCTGAAAGCTGTGACTGAGAGAGCCCGAGAGACGTTAAAGAAGGTTCCAGAAGAGACCCGCGCCGCGAACCCCGACGGCACAACTCGCTACATGAGACCCCGACCTGGCGCTGCACGGATGTATCCCGAAACTGATGTGCCACCGATTCAGGTTACTGATGACTGCTTGAAACACTTAAAGTCTCAACTTCCAGAACTGCCTGAACAAAAGATGACTCGCTTAATGAAAGAGTACGGACTCAATCAGAAACTAGCCAAGCAGGTCTTGGATTCGGAGTACGCCCAACTTTTCGAAGCAGTTGCTAAAGAGACCAGGGTCTCGCCGACTGTTATCGCGGCTGCCTTGACTGAAACGTTTAAGGGCCTAAGACGGGAAGGCGTTGAAACCGAAAAGCTCAGCGACCAGCAAATCAGGGAACTGTTTCGCTTGATTGACACAGGAAAAGCAGCGAAGGAAGCCATACCAGACATTGTTTCTTGGCTGGCGAAGCACGAGGGCGCTTCAGTGAACGACGCATTGGAGAATCTAGGCTTGGGAATGCTTTCTGAAACCGAATTGGAGTCTATTCTAGACGATGTGCTGAGAAAAAACAAAAATATTGTCGAGAAGGGTGGCAAAGACGCGTTTGGCGCCTTGATGGGTCTGATAATGAAAAATGTTCGCGGCAAGGCAGACGCCGAGTTGGTGGCTCGTGTTTTGAAGAGAAAACTAGAGGAGTAACAGTTAAATTCTCACAGTGTGAAAAATGAGGAGAAAAAGAGGAACCCGTATGGTAACAGCGTTTATTCTGATTAAAGTGGGTTCGGGTGAACAACTTAACTTTGCGAAGTCTGCTAAAGAAGAAATAGGCAAGATTAAGGGTGTGGTAAAACTCTACGGCGTTTTCGGACGATACGACCTACTCGCGCAGGTAGAAGCGTCATCGCTGGAGGAACTCTCCCGCATAATCATGGACAAGATAAGACCCATCAACGGTGTACTGTCCACAGAGTCCCTCATCGTAGGGTTCTAAACAACCATATAACTTAAAGACCCAAAATTTCTTTTGCCAACGCGTATATTTTCCCATTAATAGGACTCCCAAACGTTGCGCCTTATGTCCTCGAACACTTGCGAGCAGCAGAGAGACGAAAACGTGGTTTCGAGTCCTATAGACTCCGCTAATTGTATAGCTTGTTCAGATGGAAAAGCTATAGCATTAACTCCCGCTTTCACCGCGAACACGTCTGTTTCCATCCTGTGCTTTCCCTTTGGTCTCATGCAACCCAACACCAGAGGTGTTGTTGGCAGCATGAACCGCGCCGTGACCAAAACTTTGGCTATGTCCAGGGGCGCTGTAGGAGTCACGTTCTGCATGGTTGTGCCTTGTATGGGCATTAGGGCTATGACTATAATCGCTGATGGTGAATATTTTGAAATCATCTGAAGTGCGTGAAATTCGCCCAAAAGTTCGCCGTAGTGCAGCCCAACCAGCACGTGTGGCACCAACGGTATGCCTGACCGATGTAGGGCGGAGAGCGACTGGTCGTAGTCGCTGACGTGCACGTTCAGTTGATAAACCTCTTTTATCGTTTCGTCTGTTCCGATTATGTCTATGAGGGCTGCGTCCACACCTGCTTCTTTAAGTCTACGTGCCATGTCAAAATCGATGACTCCGGTGTGCACCACAACCGTTAAGCCTAAACTTTGCTTCACCTCGGCGATGGCGTCCACAAACTTGCCCAACGGAACGGAGCCGTCTGGAAGACATCCTCCGCTTATTAGGCAACCAATTCCGCCTTTTTCCTTCACCTCTGTGCACACTTGGATTAATCGTTGAGGAGTGAGTGCTGGCACCATAGTGTTGAGCACCTTGCCGCCGCAATGCTTGCACCTTAAGGCGCAGAAGGAGCCTGTTACAGAGATTGAGGGAAAGGCTTGGAGTGAGGAACAAAAACGGTGACTCTTGTAATACATGAAACTGGGCGCGTAAAAACGAATTCTTCTACCCAAGTTCTTCCAGCTTAGGTTGCGTGCGATTGTGAGAGCTGTTTCAATTTCATTTTGACTGGTGCTTAGCAAGTCTTCAATGTTGCCTTTCCATTCCGACAAGGGTAGGCGCACCTTGAATGTATAGGATAAGTATTAAGCCTTTCACTATTTAACAAGTATTTAGGTTCAAAAGAGACGTTTGACAATGGATCAAACAGGCTTGCCCCCGAAAGTTCGAGTCTCTGTCGGCTCAGCTATGGTTCTCGAACTGATTAATGGGAGACTTGATGCTCAAACCACAACCGTTTACTTGTTAACTTATCATGAGGGCAAGTGTTCGGCCAACTGTGGCTTTTGTCCCCAAGCTAGAACGAGTGCTAGTCGAGCCGACATGCTCTCACGTGTGACGTGGCCCACTTATCCAACTGAGCAGGTGGTTTCTAAGATAGCCTTGGCGTGGCAAAGGAGAGTCATACAGAGAGTCTGCATTCAAGCAATAAACTATCTTGGGGTTTTCGACCAACTTCTAGCGCTCACAAGCGAAATTGTGGCACGGGCAGATGTGCCAGTTTCAGTTTCGTGTCAACCCCTTAACAAAGCGCAGATGAAAAGATTGGCGGAGGCTGGAGTTGACCGAGTAAGCGTTGCGTTGGACGCCGCAGCAGAGGACCTGTTCAACACCGTCAAGGGCGCTTTAACCAATAGTCCGTACACGTGGGAGAAACAGCGGAAGACATTGGAAAAAGCCGTTCAAGTCTTCGGCAAGGGCTTGGTTTCCACTCACTTGATAGCGGGGTTGGGAGAAACCGAACGCCAACTAATCGAAACCTTGCAGTGGTGTGTTGACTTGGGTGTCTGTCCCAGCCTTTTCGCCTTCACTCCTATTTCGGGAACAGCTTTTGAAGAGCTGCCTCAACCATCAATCGCTTCTTATCGAAGGGTTCAACTCGCTCGGCACCTCATAGTTCATGGAAAAACTCGTTGTGAAAACATGAAGTTTGACGATGATGGGCGGATAATTGACTTCGGGGTTTCAAGACGCCTGCTAAGAAAAGAGGTTGAAAGTGGCAGTCCGTTTCAGACATCTGGTTGTCCAGGCTGCAACCGTCCTTACTACAATGAACGACCAAGCGGCACACTCTACAACTATCCTAGACCACTTACGCCAAAGGAAATAACTGAAATAGAGAAGTTGCTGGAGATTTAGCAATTGGGCGTTTGGTATCTAATAGACGCCGCCAGTGCAGGCAGCGTGATAAAACTAAGATTTTACGACCCGTCAAACGACTCGATTAAGGAGATTACTGACACCTCTTACAAGCCCTTTTTCTTCCTTCCTTATCCGCTGAGCAAAGCGGACGAAGAAACTGTGCGCAATTTTTACGGCGAGGTTGAGGTTGTCAAGAAAACTGACTTGTACACGAATGAAACTAGGGAAGTTGCTAAGGTCAAGGTTTACAAGCCCGAGTTTCTCGGCAAAGCCATGAGGAAGTCTGAAACGGTTTGGGAGAGCGAAATTGAGTTCAGCCACAGTTATGCATACGACAAGGGCTTGATTTTTGGTGCTCAACATCGGATGCAGGACAACAATTTCACGCCTGTGTCTGGAATTCAGGAGGCATTGAAGACAAGATTTGATGAAGTGTTTGGAAATGTCAAGGACGTGGACCCATTAAAATATAGTCAACTTCAGCATTGGTTTGGTCTGCTGCATCAAGAAGTGCCACTGGTCAAACCTGAAATGTTAGGTGCGAGAGCAGAGATCAACGCTGACAAGTACTACGTTGCTTTCATGTTGTCGAGAATAGTGAACCTGCCTGTTCCTCAAGCCTACTCAAGCCGAAGCGTGAGCGACTGGTTGAAGTCTATGATGTACGCGTATCTGCGCAAAAACAACGTTTTGATTCCAACGTCCAAGGAATTGCGCAGGGGCTTAGAAACCCACGTGGTTCCCGGCGCTCTGACCATCACACCAAAAAGCGGAACCTACTTCAACACGGTTGTAACCGACTTTGAAAGCCTATACCCAAGCTGCATCGACCGTTACAACCTATCCTACGAAACAGTTGACTGCGCGCATGAAGAGTGCAAAACCAACAAGGTTTCGGAAGTCGGTCACCATGTCTGCGTGAAACGAAGGGGCTTCCTTGCAGCTTTAATTGGCGCCTTGAAGGACTTGCGCATTCGTTGGTTTAAGCCCCTATCTAAAGACAACTCGCTTCCAGAGAGTACGCGTCACAAGGCAGAACTTACAGCCAAACTGCTCAAACTGATAACAGTTTCTAGCTACGGCGTGTCAGTGCGCATTCACGGTCTCGCTTGCCCACCCCTAGCTGAGTCAATAACGGGTTACGGAAGATGGGCTCTTCAAACAACATGGAATATTGCTGAACAGAACGGTTTACACCCAGTTTATGGAGACACAGACTCAATCTTCCTAGAAAACGCCTCTCTGGAGAAGGTTGATTGGTTGATTAACACTGTGAAAGAGAGGCTTCGTTTGGACCTAGCGGTTGAAAGACACTACTCGGTGTGCGTTCTGTCCAAGGCAAAGAAAGCCTACTTCGGCATATTATCAGACGGCACCCCCGACCTAAAAGGCTTAACAGCCATAAAGTCGAACGCTCCAAACTTCATTCAAAATGTGTTTAAAAACTGCGTCAGAGAATTGAGTCACGTAAAAAACGCTGAAGACTACGAACATGCTAAAGTGAAAATAGCGGCAATCGTTCAGAGTGCCATCAAAGACTTAAGGGACAGAAAGATTGAACTCAAAGATCTGATTTTTTCAGTGAACCTATATCACGACCCGAAGGAAAAGTTGGCGTCAAAAGTCTTGCCTCAACCCTACCAGTGTGCAGCGCAGCTCATTGACTCTGGCGAAGAAGTGAAGCAACGAGACACGGTTTCCTTCATCAAGGTCAAACCCTTCACCTATCGAGGACGACAATTCACGGTCAAGCCAGCGGATAAGGTGCAAAGCGTATCGGAAATAAATGTGAGCGACTACATACGCAATCTGACAACCGCATTGAACCAAACCTTCAAACCTATGGGCATAAGTTTCGAGATTGAAACGGAAACAAAAATAATCGACTGGCTCAACACACAATAATTTGCCTTTATCCTGAGAATTATGGCTTAGAATCGTTTTAAATTTTTCAACATAACTCTTTTTGAAAAGGATTCCCTGCAAGTGCTAAAGAAAAATGCGTGCAGCAAATTTTAAATAGAAATTGCTTCCAATTGTTAATTCGAGGTTGCAATTGTGTCGAAGCGCGGAAAAGGGAAGAAGAAAAAGGGCGGAAAGAGATAGGCAATATAGGCAACTAGCATCGCCTGAACTAAATCCCACTTTTTTCATTTCGCAAACAGTTTAAGATAAAATACACAAACAAAATTGACGAAAGGAAAATATTAAAATTTCTTACAAAGAAAGATGGAAGATAGAAACCTACTTTTTCTGCTTCTTCATTACTTCAATAGCTTTTTTGTGCTTTTCCAACGATTTCAGGAAGGCTTGAGTTGCATCTTTTTCTAGCCAATTTAGGTAAGCTAAACCAGCCAAGACAACGTCGGTGATGTCAACCTCAATGTCTTTTGCATGTCTCCCCTCATGAATGTACTTATGCGACACTTGCCCCAGTTGTTCAGCCATCAGAGTGATAAAGAAGGACGATGTGAACACTTGAGTTTTGTGCGTATCGTAGGAAATAGCCTTAACAGCTTCCTGAGCCGCTTGCAAAGACATATTTTCCAACTCCCTTCACGATAGTTGCGTGAACACATATATCTAACCTCCTATGCAAACAAAAGTGCAGTAGACATGCAGTTTAAAAAGTCCAAAAAACCTAAGTCTTCACTCTTGCTTTCTCCCAAGCCTGGATTACGTCTCTTATGAATATGGAGGGGAGAGTAAAGATGTCTTCTGGACTTTCTACATACAAATAGAACATGTATTGTCTGGCGAAACCAGTTATTTTTGACATGGCGTACCATGGTTTCCTCGGGAGCCTCTCCTCGTACTTTTGAATAACTTCGTCAAACATCTTTTCTAATTTGTCCGTGGAAATGGAGTGATCAAAAGTCAATTCGATGCTATAACAATACTGAGGCGGTCCCGATTCTTCACACCTATAATTGGTTATATCTTGATCCAGTATCCTTTGGTTGCTTATCAAAGAAGTGGTGTTCGACGCCGTTCGAATCTTTGTGTAATTGACGGTAATCTCTTCCACTATGCCTTCTAAATTGCCGATGCGCACGTAATCATGTACTCGAAAGGGTCGTACAATGAGCATAAAAAGACCAGAAATAAAGTTTCCAATGGTTCTGCTGGAGGCGAAGCCAACAGCTGCCCCGCCGAGAGCAGAGAAGGTCACAAGCAATTCTGGTGGCACACCTCCAATCGCAAGAAGGATGATTGTTGCGCTTACAAGTATCAATAGACGGAAAAACAACACCAATCCGTTTCCAACGTCAGGTGGAAATTCTCTCTGTTTAACAAAGCGTCTCACGTAACGTGTCAAAACACGCTCCAGAATAATCGCAACAACGGCTACAACCACAACTTCAATGAGAGTAATTAAGTAGGGGATGTTGGAAAGAATTTCATCCCAAATAGCCATTACCTTTGATCTCCAAATGAATCTAAATTCCATCAGCACTTCTTTGAATATGCCTATTAACCTTTACTAAACAGTTTATTCTTCTTCTCTTTCCACGAGGAACCCTCTAAAACAAATAAAACAATAGCAACACAAACTGTGCCTAAACTATCTGATATCTTTCACGGTGAGCTACTTCTCTGATAAATCGTCTCGGTGGACGCGGCGGGTTTTCATCGGGGTAACCCACAGGTATGATAGCCACTGCCTCTATGTATTCGGGAATATCAAGCAAATCTTTCAGCGCTTTTTTGTCAAAAAATTCACCTAACAAAGTGCTCGATATGTCGATCCATGCTGTGCCTATGTTTAAAGAATGGGCAGCCAGCAACATGTTTTGGATGGCTGCCGCTGTGTCTACAATGTAGGATTTTGATTTTGAAGGATCAGCGCAGACAACTATGTGCACCGGAGGGGTCTCCAACTCGGCTCTTAGCCTGTCCTTTATCCTGAATATTTTCTCCCTCAACTTCTCTACGTCGTCAACGTAGGGCTCTTCTGCATACTTGGAGTTTGGCAGTTCCTCGACCTCTCTTAAATATGCTCGCACGTACAAATCGGCAATCTTTTTTCTGGTTTCTTCTCGGGTGATGACTATGAACTCCCACGGTTGCTTGTTAGCCGCTGACGGAGCCCAGCGAGCGGCGTCAATCATTATTCTGATGGGCTCCGATTCGATGTCGTTTGGTTTGAATCTCCTTATTGTTCTTCTTTTCCTTATTGCTTTGAGCAAGTCCAAGAAATAGACCCACATGATATTGGTGAAATTTTCGTAAATAACTCTTTAGGAACACGAAAAAGATTTTTTATTTCAGCGCACGACTTCTTCCACGTCTTTGTACCACTGTTTCTTTTCTCCGATAACACTTCGCATTCGCCATTTGGCGGATTTGGGCTCTTTCTCGATTATCTCCAAAAGTTTGCTTATCTTAGCGAGCACATCTTGTCGGTCGGTTTCGGTTAAAGCCTCATACTTGGTTAGCAGGCTTTTGACCTTTTCGAGGTTCATGGTTACGGTTTTCCACAAACCCCAATCGTTTGCGCAGAGTTTGGCTAAGTAGTCGCTGTTTATGGTTTCTTTATCATTGTTTCCGATTTCATGCTCTCGCAAGAGCACTATTGTATCTATTACGTCCCTTTCGTTGAGTTGAACAACCTGCATTTTCGACAAGAGTATGTCAACCAAGGAAGCTGTGGGGTAGTCCATTTCAAGTCGCCCAGTAAAGTCTATTTCGTGGCACATTCTGAGTTTATCAACAAAGATGTCAAGATGACGGTTGTTCTGATGGTCGTAAAATATCAATCTTTTCCCGAAATAGAGCATCCTAATCATTCTGTCTTCTTCGTAGCCTAGTTCCGTGAACATTTTGCCTACTTCTTTATGGTGTTTATTGTATGTTACGAGGTCTATGTCTGGGATTTTTCTACCCATTGCCTCGAAGAGGTAATCATATGTTTGGCAGTGTATCTTAATGGCAACCCCGCCCAACAGTCTAAGCACTATATTCCTCTTGGTGGCGAATTCGAGAACTCTCTCTGCTTCTTTAACTAGGTCTGTTTTTGGGGCATTTTCCGAGCTTATCAAAGCGCCATCACCCGAAATGAATTTGCCATGGAAATAATAAGGTTAGTGAATTTTCTGTTCAGCTTTTAACCTTCTACCTTCCACCATCTTTCTATGCCTTTTTCATTTAAGTCTATTATGAAACCTCTTAATATTCCCTCAGTGTACTCAGAACCAGGATTAACTACAAGCGTCTTGCCAACGTAATCTGACGCGTATGATTCATGAATGTGGCCGTGGAGCCCTAACATTGGTTGAAACTTCTTCTCTGCCTTCTTTACGGCTTGGCTTCCAACGTGAACCATTACTACTTTGCCCAAAACGTACACTGGCATTAAATCCTTGGTAAGCTTAGGAGCCAAATCGAGGCGTGTGCCAAACGGTGGGCAATGAAAGTTGCATATAGTTTTGCTGTAGTCTTGAACTCTTGCGAACTCTGTTCTGAGTTTCTTCTCGAGCTCTCCTTCTGAGCATTCTCGTGGGGTATCCCAAGGCGTCGGATTGGTGAAGTCCATGCTTATCATTTCAAAGTCGTAGCAGAGGTTAACCACCTTGTTAAGTGGGTAAATAATGCCTTTGTCTTCGTAGGATTTTATTATTGGATCTATTAAAAAGTCGTCGTCGTTTCCAGGCATCACAATAACCGTGGTTTTCTTTGTGTCAACTTTTTCTACAAGGAGGCCCATCCATTCCTTGACTCTGTTGCCAATCATATCTTGGAAGAGGTCTGCAAGTTTTCGCTTATCTCTGGCCAGCTCTGAGGTGTCTTCGGTTGTGCAAACCAGTGGGTAATAACCCGTGAAAGAGATGCGCTTCTCCATTTCTTCAACTTCTTTCTCGTCCTTGAGCTTCCATTCCCTTCCAAATATTCTGCTAGAGTAAGTGTTGTCTGGTTGTTTTACAATCGGTACGATGGCTTTCCCGGTTAAGTCGCCGGCTAATATCAGTATGTCAGCTTTGTGGAAGCTTGGGACGCTCAGCCATTTCCTCCATACGTGATTGCTACCGTGGACATCAGTTGCGAAGTATATCCTAACCAATTTTTTATACCTTCAAGAGGTAAAGAGGAAAAAAAGAGGGGGTTATTAAGGTTTAGGCAGGTGGCACTTCAGCATAGATTGTCTTGACATCGATGCCCTTTCTGATGTTGGCGATGTAGTAGCCGACGAAGATTAGTAAGCCTACTGCCATCCAAAGCGATTGTGTGAGCATGCTTGTTGTTGGATCTAGCCATGTTGCTGTAATAAGCCAGAACCAGAAGTTGAAGGCGAATCCAAGTATGCCTACTATAGTGAGTACTGGTATGCCTGCTAACTCGATTTTGAGCCCTTTGTCGTAAAGGTCTCTTCTTACGTATGGAGTTAGAGCTGCGGCGACGCAAGCAAATGTCACGGTCACCTGATACAGCATGGTTGTGTCCATGGCTGCTATGTAGGCTCCAGGGAGACCTTGTTCGCTGATCCATGACAGAAGCAAACCTGCAAATCCACCTATGCCAACGAGTGTTACTGCCCAGTAGGGAGTGTGGAACCTCTCGTCCACTGCTGCGAATGCTTCTGGGAAGAATCTGTCGAAAGACCAAGAAAACACCAGTCTCGTGCAGACAACAAAGAACGCTGGGATGTCATTCATTAACCAAATAGCCGCTGTCAGCGTTACAAATAACTGAAGTGCAGCGTTGCCAGGAGCCAGCGCGGCACCAAACGTTGGAAGATAACGTGGTGGCGCGTTCGGGATTATCGCGTTAAGCTCGGGATTGAAGTTTTTGTGTACAAAACTGTAGATGGGAATAAAGTCTCCAAAAGCACGGTACACTAGCACTGACGCGAATATGTAGTAGAAGATTATAAGAACAGAAGACATGATTATCGCCCATATCATGCTTCTGCTTGGGTTTTTGACCTCGCCGCCAACATAAGCCGCTGCCGTGAACCCAATGTACGCCCATATGGCTGCAATCCCAGCCTGCAGTGTTGCATCCATGCTAAACGGTGCTAGAGGCCACGCTGCGTGTGCGCTTTTGGCGTACGCGAGATTCGTTATTGCCTCATAAGTTCCAGCGCCATAAGTTTGGTTCCAAAGAACTGAAGCATTTGCAGGCGTCGCGGAGAGAAGCAAACCTATCGTAGCGAAACTGCCGACAGCTGGAATAATTAGAAGAGCGTTAACTATCCAGCCATAGACTCTCATCCCCAGAAATGCTGTGAGAGTGAATATTATTAGCAGCACGAAGCCTCCTAGGAATATGATGTTTGGATCCGTTGCCAGCATGGTTCCTGTTTCTATCCAAGCCGCATTGTTGGTCACTCCACCGACTATTTGAAGAGCATTACCCCAAAGTGGAATATCGTAGAAGCAGATTATGCCTAAGGATAAGACTTCTGTGAACCAGAAGCCCCACGTGGAGAGGAACCCGATTATGGGGTTGACAGATCGTGTTATGTAGATGTAGTCTCCACCTGTGCGTGGCATGCTAATGGACATGAGTGTGTAGGCAATTGCCGTAAATATTGTTGGAATGGCGACGATGGCGAATGCAAGAGGCACACTCGCTCCAGGGTTGTTGTACGAAGCCTCAATCATCAGCTTGTTTATGCCTCCCCCTATGGTGTGGGTTAAGCCCAGTGCCATGGCAGTGAACGGTCCTACTTCTCTTACTAGTCCCGTTGCCTTTCTCAAAAACAGGGTCGGTGCTTCCTTGCTCATTTCCTATTTTCCTCTTTTTTTTCTGACCAAAACACTCATTTAGATAATAAGTTATATTTTAACTTTAAATTCCTAGGAAGCTTGAAGGCATCAAAAATGCGGCTTTTGAGGCTTCGCGGAAGAAAAAGAAAACCAGAACTTGAAGATTTAGCATCCTTGATATCGGCAATCGATGGTTTTCGCGTCGGACGCTGTGCAGACCTAAAATCCGTTGAAAAGATTGTGAGGAGGGTTCACCTAACAGACACAGGTCGAAAGTGGAAGTCTATTAGACGAGACCTAGAAGCCATTATGAACCTTCCAACGTCTTCACCCAAAGTTATGATAATGATGAACTTGGCGCTTCTGTTGCGTTTCTTGGGAGTATTGAGCTACACCATAGTTTTAATGCTGGCTATTATAGTGGGACTGAGCCCGTCGCTGAATATAGAGACTTCCACATTCTTGAACATTTTCAACTATGCTTTGATCTTTGGAATAGTGGTTCTTGTTGTCAGATACTTCGTAAAGGAACAAGTAAAGAAGTTCTTCGACCAATCCGCCGACAAGTTTAGGGGAAAGAGCCTCCACCTACGAGACCTTGACCAGGAGCTTGTGAATCGCCTGCGCGAAGGGATTAAGAAAAGCAAGGGGAATGCACGCGACTACAAGTTATCACTCTTTAACGCAGACTACAATGGAATCAAGGTTCTCAAAAAACCTGGCATTTGGCGAGAACACTTCGTAGCGGTCCCAGCAGAATAGTCAAAGACAAGTTTTCACAAAGATTTATTAAATAAAAAGAATGTTATTGCTTTCTCTCAAGAAGGCGAACATTATGGACAAATTATCAAAGGGACTGATTATCGTAGGCTTGCCCGTAATGGTCATAGGTTTAGTGTTCATGTTTGACCTCCTTAAGATCAAAGAGTTAACATTTCCCGGTGTTGCACTGACACTGGCGGGCGCTGCTACCGCTTGGATCGGCTACGCCAGAGCGAAAGGACTGGTCACATAGTTTTACACTTGCTCTTCAACTCTAGGGTTTCAAAAGACCCGAGCCAGATCGTCCCAGAGCTGAACGGGTAAACGCTGAGACTTTTTCTTTCTTGAGGTTAACCAATACGATTGCCATGCTTTCCTCATAGTATTCTTCAGCGAATCTAAGCGTGTTCGCAAGGAAATCTTCGAAAGCAGCGACGACCAACCAAACCCAGCGAAGTTTTTCTGTAATCATGTACTTTTTCGCAGCGTTTGCTATTTCTACCAAGTCTTCCACTGGCATGGGGTTTTCCCCCTCCACCACTTTGACCATCACGGCGACTTTTTGTTTAGGCAGGAGAGCCGAAGCGAGGAGACGCGCCAAAAACCCTACGGATATTTTGCTTGTGTCACCTTTCACAACGAGGTCAAAAATAAGTGCATCTGCTTTAACATTCTGTTCCTTCTGATCCCACGTTGCTATCAAGGAATGTCTACTTAGCTTACGCTCGATTTTTGAGAGATATCCCTCTTTGTTCAGTTCTCGTTGCCTCCGGGTCTGATTTGGCTCACTTATAATTCACCTGTCTCAACGTGTTGATACCATCTTTTTTTAGGGCCAACGATTGCGCGTAGTTTCCAAGCTCTGGTTTTTGGTTCACGCTCTATGTGGTTTAGGATTTGATGGACCTTTGAAAGAATTAGACTTCTCTCTTCTTCAGTCACGGATTGCATATGTGGAATTAGAGACTCTATTTTCTTCAGATTACTCGTTGTGGTGTACCATAAGCCCCAGTCTTTTGAAAGGAGCGTGGCTACATGTTTTGCGTTTATGACCTCTCTTTCGTCTTTTTCCTCTATGTTGTGGGAAATTAAGAGGGTTAGGGTGTCCTTCAGGTCTTTTTCGCTGAACGTTACTATCTGCAACTTCTCTAACAACAAGTCTGTTGGTGAGACTGTTGGATAATCTAGTTCCAATCGTCTTCGGAAGTCTAATGGATGGTTTGCAACAAGCAACTTGTCGAAAAATACATCTACCGAAAGCCATCCTTCAGGATGAAAGTAGATTTGTCTTTCGGAAGACGCTGTTGAAAGCGTGGTTATTCTCTTAACATAACCCAGCGACTTGAAGAACCCTTCCATAATGCTCCGTTGCTTACGATATGCCATAAAATCTAGGTCGCTGAATTCTTGTTGACCCAGTCCGAGTCTCCCCAGTCTTCTGCAAAAATCGAAAAAATCCATACCGTGAAGTCTTATCCCTACGCCTCCCAACACTCTCATTACAATGCCTTTTCTGTTAGCTTCGTCCACAATCTTCTTAGCCTCGTCCAAGAAGATTTCGGAAGGCACTATGCCTCCCCATTCTTTGGGCATTCGAACTACAACTTGTTCGCCCTCGCGCATCCACACGAATTACACCAAAAGACTATGGGATTCAGCTTGTTTATCTGCTTATCGAACAAAACAGCCGGTGAAACGAGAAATTAGGGTTATTAATAACCCTTCGCGTGGGTCCAGTTTCGATTTTTGTGACAAATCGTTAGAAAATTATTTAAGTTGTTTCTCATGAATCTTACAAGGACTAGTAAGAGGCAGAACACTATGAGATCTGACTACGGTATGTATGTTGTCGCCATGATATGTTTCATTGTAGCCGGCGCATTCTTGACGGGGGCAGTTCCGGATTACACTCTTGAACAAGCTTTGGGGCAAATGGTCATAGCGATTTTGGTGGTTTTGGGTATACTATTTGCTGCCGCTGGTTACGCTTTAAGACCTAAGGTTCCAGTTCCCACTCCCACAGCACCTCCACCATTACCCGTTGAACCTTCTCCACCTCCACCAACACTAACTCCACCAGCTGAGGAAGAAGTAGAGGAAGTTCCAGTCGCACCGCCAGCGGTAGAGGAGGTTCCTACTGCTCCTCCGCCAGTGCCCACGCCTATCACTCCAACTCCTGTTCCAGAGGAACCTGTCAAGGCTGAGGAAGAAAAACCCCAGGAAAAACCGGTTAGAAGGCGAAGAAGAAAGAAAGCGACCTAGCCGGTTTTCACCCTTTCATTTTGGCGTGTTTCCAAAAAGTGACTCAGCGGTTTATTTAGTCGTTTTCTCATGTTTTTTCAATGTGTCATCTAAGCAGAAGCACTCTTGAAGTTTGGATTCCCAATGGTCGCAACCATTTTGAAGGGTGGAAACCACAGGGTTTTCTCGTTTCTGAAATCTCACAAAGCAGAAGACATAGTCGGGATATTCATACGTGTTGTGGTAACGGCAGTTTCCGCAGAATCTTTCTCCTGAATTGGCTTCCTTTTTCATGGGGTGTGCATTCTCCTTTTTCTCACGGGTTCCCTTTTCTGCGAAAATCATTTCCTAGGCGCTCCATAACCGCCGCAATCATTAAGGGAAAAGCAATCAACGCGTCACTGATCACCATGGTTTTGTCGGCTTTGCGTTTCACTTTTCCCCAACTGATTGTTTCTTCTATAGTGGAGCCTGAAAGACCGCCCTGTTCTGGTCTGTCAGTTGTGATGATTACGGCGTAGTCTAGGCCCTTGCCCGTCATCAGGGCAGCGTGTTGAACAGAATTGCGAGGAACACCGCCTCCGAGGACAACCATTCCGATGCGCTTCGACTGTTCCATTATTTTCAACATGTCAGGCACCTCTTGAAAAGCGTTTACCGTCATCGCCTTCCTTTCTCTGTTGCGCATCGTGTGCACGCGGTGTATGTACGCGAACTCTGAGTCGCGCATCGCTGGCAGAAATATAGGAACGTTGGCTTCATACGCTGACATAACAATAGACTTCGGGTCTTTAAGTCGCATCCCGACCTCTCGCATGAGTTCGTTTGTCGATAGCGTGCTCCCATCTTTTTTTGCAGAGATTTCATCGAACATTTCTATGAGGACTCTGTCAGCTTTCACGAAATCCTCTTCAGGAACAAAGACGTCGTAGATGCGGTAAATGTGATACTTGTAGAGCAAGTAGTCATCTACGAACCAGTGTCCCTTATAGTGATGCCCGCCCAACGCCTCGATCAAGTCGTGAACCATGTTGGCGCCGGTGCTCACAAGCGCGTCGACAAATCTTCTTCTGATGAGATCGGCTATTGTTGTACGCAAACCTGCGGGGACCAATGCCCCAGCCAAAGCGAGAAAAACAGTGCAACTTTCATCCCTGACCATGCGTTCAAACACATCGCAAGCTGATGCAAGTCTACCCGCTCCAAAGGAACCCGAGTTATCAAATTGTTGTATAAGTTGATTCACAGTCATGTTGGGCTGGATTTCCATGTGCACCACGGGTGCGCCGAGAAAATCTTCTCGTTTCATCGTCTCAATTAGCTCCTAATTATAGAAGCTTAGTTAAATGCAGTTTAAGAATGAAAAGTTTTTTGGTGAAGCTCAGCGCAATGTTACTACTTGTTTCAACTGGTAACTAATTCGGTTCTAAAACAAAGTTAAAAAAGAAAGCATGTCCTCGAAACACGCATGCCACAGGTTTGGTGTTCTTTCCCTGTCCAAATTAAAACTCTTTAACACTCCTTCTCTCTAGTGTTCCAACATGACTCTCCCTCGCTGGTAGAGGAGGCTACAAAATAAAAAAAGCAACATACCCCTCTAACATGCAACACAAAACATTAAGCACACAAATTTCACTACAATTAAGCAAGCCAGAAAAGATCCATTCATAGCTAGGAGAAGAAAATTATGAACCCCGTGGTAATCGACGGAGAAAACCTAACTATCGAAGAGATCATTTCGGTTGCACGAAACCATGCCAAGGTTGAACTGTCGCAGAAAGCCAAGGTTAAGGTGAAGCAAAGCAGAAAAGTCCTCGAACAACTAATAAAAGACAAGAAAAAAATTTATGGTGTCACAACAGGTTTCGGCGCATTTGGCAACATAACCATTCCACCCGAAAAAACGCCTGAACTTCAGTTAAACCTAATCCGAAGTCATTCCGCTGGAGCGGGAAAACCAGCCAGCACCGATGTTGTCCGCGCCATGATGCTTCTTCGGGCGAACACGTTGGCTAAGGGCTACTCTGGAATTCGCCTGCAAACATTAGAGACCCTTATCGAGATGCTCAACAAAGGCGTACATCCCATCGTTCCAGAACAAGGCTCAGTTGGCGCCAGCGGCGACTTGGCACCGTTGTCCCACATGACGCTTGTGATGATAGGCGAAGGAGAAGCAGAATACAAAGGAGAAATAGTCAGCGGCAAAGAAGCCATGCGAAACGCAGCGATACAACCAGTAAAGCTCGAAGCCAAGGAAGGCGTAGCCCTAAACAACGGCACGCAATTCATGACCGCAATCAGTGCATTAACTGTCTACGACGCAGAGAGGCTAGTCGAAACCGCTGAGGCTGCGGCTGCATTGAGTCTCGAAGCCTTGAAGGGAATACTCGACGCCTTTGACGAGAGAATCCAAGTGATTCGACCGCATCTAGGTCAGATAACGACTGCGCGAAACATCCGTTCACTCATAGTGGGCAGCGAAATCATTTTGTCAGGTGAAAAAGCAATGAAGGCGGGTATGCACCCTCAAGACGCGTACAGCTTTCGATGTACCCCTCAGGTTTTGGGCTGTGCAAGAGACTCCGTAGGCTATGTAAAAAAGGTGATAGAGACAGAGGCGAATTCAGCCACAGACAATCCGTTGCTCTTTGGCGAGGACCGTGCGTGCTTGTCTGGTGGCAACTTTCACGGGCAACCCGTTTCTTTAGCCATGGATTTCTTGGGAATTGCTCTAACCATGCTGGGAAACATCTCAGAGAGAAGAACTGCCAGAATGATCGATGAAAACTCAAGCAAGGGATTGCCGCCCTTTCTCATAAAGCGAAAAGTTAAGAGAGGAATAGAAAGCGGCTTCATGGCGCTTCAGTACACAGCTGCCGCCCTTGCCTCAGAAAACAAGACTTTGTCACATCCTGCCAGCGTTGATTCTATTCCCACCTCAGCTAACTTTGAAGACTTTGTGAGCATGGGGCCAATCGCGGCTAGAAAGACCATGGAAATCCTTGGGAATGTAGAACAAATAGTGGCTATCGAGTTGCTGTGCGCGGCTCAAGGCGTAGACTTTCGTGGTGCTGAAAAACTTGGAAGGGGAACGAAAGTGGTTTACACGGTGATAAGGAAGCGTGTTCCAATGTTAGAGAAGGACAGAGCGTTGTTTAAAGACGTTGAAACTGTGGTTGAGTTGATTCGAGGAGGGCAATTGAGTGAAGCTGTTAAGCCCTATATTGGGTGATGCTTGAATACTTTGTCTATTTGGTGTCTAATGTGTTTGTTTGTGGGCTTTATGTTGTTTTTTTATTTTGTAGCCTCTCTACCCAGAGGGGGCTGAATGTAGAGTGATTTTCGTGGTCGTCATGGGAGAGACTCAAACTAACATATCGTCAGTTTGAGTGCACTTAGTGGCAACCTATTAGAGGGCATCAAAAGGGTTCAAATCTTTACTTCTATTTCAACAGCCAAGCCCTGCCTTACAAGGATTTTAGCGTTTTGGGCGGGCACACTCGCCACGTCTTCGGGTTTAAACGGTCCATAAGGCTTCATATCTGCTCCAATGATGGCAGGGACCTCACTCAAAAACCGCAACACATGTTTCTTTGTCCTCGCTTTAACTTCTATCTCAACGCTTGAAGCGCGCCCACTGAGAATACCCTTCAAAAAACTCAGATAAGACTCAGTGGAAGAAGCTATTTCTTTGTAAAGCTTCTCCTCTTCCTGCGTCAAATCCTCTTTGGCCACTGATTCCCCGGACATCGCCTTCCCCACAACCTTTTCAAAACGAAGCCGAATCAATTCTCCACCCAGTTTTTTGACGTTCTTAGACTCCTGCGAAAGAAGCCTAGCCCTATTGGACTTTTCATCCAGCATTCGGCTTTCCTCCCTCAGCGTTCTCACATACTGTGCTAACCTGGCGAAGAAATCCTTAGGAAGAGGCTGAACCTCGGCGCTTCCTTTCTCTTTTATCCAAGCTTGGTAAAGCTCCTCATACACGAGAGTTTCTCTCCCTTACTTGCGCTGCGCCCTTACACAGCAGGAACAAGGCTGCCGCTGTGGGCAGCTCAACTTCTACATTCTCATATGGACCGTATCTTTCTTCTCCCAATCGAAACTCGGGAGCCTCTAAAGCGAAAAGCGTAACTGTGCCTCCTTGGAAGGCTAAGGCGCTTTTCAGAGGGTCAAACCGCTCAATTTCCGAAGCAGACACAAAGGTTTTTTTCAAGCCAGTCTTCCCGTGAAGTGTGTTCGTCAACCTGATTAAGCGATGAATGTCCGTCGTAACAACAGTGTCAATCCTCACCGACTGGTTTTCAACCGCTTTCTCTATTATCTTCTTCCAGCTTTCCGAACCCACACCCTTCGTTCTCCATGGGCCCCAGCCCTTCCAGCTCTCCAGAATTCGTTCTCTCTGATTAATCAAACTCTTGACCACGCTTTTCTTTAATCCCATCTCCTCCAGTTGTCTCTCAGTCGCGTTAAGAAGAAAGCCGTATGTTCCCCTAGCGATTCTTCCTCTCCATCCCGCCTCTTCCAAATTTGGACCTTTGCCCATTTCCACTCCATGAAATTTAGGCTCAAGTCCGATTCCAACAATGTAGTCAACTATTTCTTTACGTGCAACTTGGTCTAATGTTTGAACCACTTGGTTCTCAACATGCACATGGTATCCTCTATGCCCAGAAAATGCCATGCTTGTTTCTCTGAGTGACAAGCCGAATTCACTGGTTAATGAGTCAATGAGTTTCAGGGTCTCCTCTTTTGCTGATTCCAAGCAAATTTCACAAGGCCAGCTCCTGTCGTCGAATTTCTGTCCTCCGCATGTTGGACAAGTTTCTGGTGGCGTGCCACGTTCTGTTCTGCGGCAGTTGTTACAGCTCCACGTGTCGTGCTGTTTGTTGCATGGGGTCGGAATGTGGTCGGCGTCGATGTCGAAGAACAGGTCGGCGCCTAACCACCCTTTTGCATCCATCTCTTCTTCGGGTTTCTCATAGTACGCTGTGGAGTAGTAAACGTGTGAAGGGACAACATTTCTCAACATGTTCCGCAGTTCGTCAACGCCCTTGAAACCCTTGTGCCTCAGCATCATTTTTTCTTTAAGAAGCAAAAACGCAAACTCTCGTCTCTCAAGTGAGGACGGCGCCTCGATGCTGCCTGAATTTAGGAGATAATACTCCGAGAATTTTTTTTGTATAAAACTCTGAGATTCGATTTTATTCACGCCCGCTGCGTCGCCTCAGCCTCAGTAGTTTTTGTTGTTTTAATAATTCGAAGTTTTCTTCGGTAATAACCGAGCGGATGGCGTATTCGCCTGCAGATTTCGTCCATGCCCGGGCAGACCCCGTGCGTGCGAAGTGTGTCGCATCTGGGTGGAACGTACTTTGTTCTTGAGCCTCTTCCACCGGCTATGTGCTCCACTTGATAGCGTGTCATTCTCTCGTTGAAGTCAGAGAGCGCCCGAAACAAATCAACTACGTTGTCAACTGTCATGCCTGAATATATCAAGAAGGACGTGAGAGCGAATCGTCCAACATGCGATATGTGCCGCCCAGAAAGTATTGCGTTGTATAATTGGCGGATGCAGGGCGGAAAGGCGTCTAAAACCAGCTCTTTTGGCATTTCTTCGAGGCGCATCTTTCCCCTTCTACTTGCAAACAGTTGTTTGAGGCGTTCGATACGGTCTGCGATGCTTTGTGGCAACTCTAACCCAAGCTTTGTTTCCAGTTTTTTCTCTATGTGCGCGCGAACTTCTTCGGCTAGAAGACGGGCTGTTTCGTCTCTTGTTAATAGAATTTCTCCGTCAAGCATTGCTCGGTTGACAAGTTTCCATTTTGTTTCGTGAAAGCCGGCTGTGTTTCTGAGAAAGTCTGTGAAGTGCAGCGCGAAGTCCGATGTTTCAGACCTTGCTGTTTTCATTTTCCACTTGAAGGTGTTTGCGATTTGTGTGATTTTGTCTTTGTTTTCTTGTCTGAGGAGATTGTAGGTTCTCTTGGCTTCGGCTAGAGCGTATCGTCTTTTTAGGAAGGGGTCGTTTGTGGCGGAGACCATCATCACTGCGATGGGGAAGGACAGCATTTCTATTTCGTCGCTGCGCGCTTGTTCACTTACAAGAGCGTACAAAATGGCTTCTTCTATCCTTTTTTGGGCTCTGTTCAACACTTGGGTGTATTCTGGGCTGGCTAACTCCGTGATTTTCAGGTCTAATGCTTGAACGTGTTCAGATGCTTGGGGTGTGAATGGGTACTTAGCTAGGTCGCTGCGTGTTAAGAACAGCTTTTTCTCCAGCGTGGGCTGCGTCTATTCTACTTCTATGCGTGGTGCAAGATAAAATGTTAGTTTTCCTTCTTTGGGCTGTTGAAAGTCTATTCGTATGGGCATGTCAGTTGAGAACTCGAGTGTGGCTAAGTCGCTGGTTGCGGCGGCGGTTTTGATTATTTCTGATAGGTAGCTTAGGCTGAACGTTGCTTTAGATGGTTCTTTGGCTTCAAGGTCTAGAAGCGCATCGCTTCCTTTTTTGAGTTCAACGGTTGCGCCCATTAGGTCGCCGGTTGCGCGCATGGTCATTTTTTCGTTGTCCATTTCTATGCGGACGTGGTCGCTTACGAGTTGGACGTCTTGGATGGCTTCGTTTAGTCCTTGGGTTGTTGCTTTGGCTCTTACGTTGAACGTTATTTTTGGTGTTGGGACTTCTTCTTCTGTTGCTTCTAGTGTGGGCATGTTGAATGTGCGGTCGTATCTGCCCTTGATGACAACGTTTAGTCGGCCTGTTTTTTCGTCTAAGGCGAGTTCAACTGATTCGTCTTTGCTTGTTCGGCGGAGCAGTTTTAGTAGTTCGGTTGTGTTGATGCACATTTTTGTTGGGGTTTCGGCTGTGTATTCGTCGAATACGGTTTTGGGCATTTCGAAGTCTATCATGGCTACGCGTGATGGGTCCATGGCTCTTAGTTTGATGCCTTCGGGTGTTATGTTGAATGTTGCTTCGTCTACTAGTGTGGATATAGCTGTTATCATGTCGCGTAGTTGTTTGGCGTCGGATATTTTAGCCTTGAACATAGTTGTCTGTACGGCTCCTTTCTGTTAAGCGCTATTTGTTTAGCAGCACCTAGCTTTTATGTTTTCTATTTATTTTGTAGCCTCCTCTACCTAGAGGGAGCCAAGTATACAATTCAACGCAGAATAAAGAACGCTTAGGGTGGAGGTTGGCAGGAGGAAACTGTTCTACCCGGTTTGTTCCTTTGAGGCTTCGTTCCATTTTTCAACGGTTAGTTTGTTGTCCCCGATTTTGAAGTATATCTTTACTTTTAAGGAGGATCTTGTTTTGATTGGGAACATGCTGTCTTCAGCTAGGTCTAATGGAACATAGATTAGGTACTTGCCGTCTTTTCTTCTGAACAGTCTTCCTCTCCCTTCAGAGACCATGTTGTCTTCTACCTCAGTTTAACTTGAAATTAACCAAACAGCACTCGGACCTAATATAAGTTGTGGACAATCGTGACTAAGGCTTGAATTGTTTAAACCGAAAAGGCAACCTTTTTGAATCACTTTTGTTACAAAATAGAAATCTTCTGAAGCTCTAATCTTTTGAGGATTCTTTTTTAAGAGTTTTCCGAATTTCTCACGATTGAATGCTTGGTGTTTGTGTTTTTTGTTTTTTTGCAGGCTGCCCTACCAGGGTAGAGACGCGTTAAAAGAGACGTAAGAGGCTGTTATAGTCCGTCTAGACTCTCTCGTAATTGGTTTCAATGAGGCTTTTGTAAGGCTGTAAGGTATGCGCTGTGCGCGCCATTTTGTGTTTAGACGAACACCTAAGATTGTTTCACAAGGCATAAATGTTCGTTGTACCTTTTGTTTAACCATGCCAAGTCTCTTTCTCTTCAGATGATGAAGCATTGCAAAATTGAGAGGGGAGAATGACGAAAATTGATAAGGAAAACAGCATCGGCAATAATGGTAATGGTAACGCTGTTGATAATAGGCACGCTAACAGGGGCATTTAACATTCAGCCAGTTAGCGCGTCTGGAACTGTTTATATTAGGGGTGACGGGAGGGTTGACCCGCCAACAGCACCAATTTCCAGCTTGGACAATGTAACCTATACTTTCACAGGCAACATTAACGATTTTCTCGTCATAGAGAGGAGTAACATTGTTGTTGATGGGGCAGGCTACACGCTTTATGGGAATGGAAGCGGAAGAGGAGTAGACCTTGCTTCCTTTGGATATCTTTCTAACATAACAATCAAAAACATGGAAATTAGAGGGTTCGAATATGCTGTCTATTTAGAATGGTGCTGGAACATCAACATTTCTCGAAACAACATAGAAGTAGGAATCTTCGATTGTGGCATCTGGCTCCATTGGTCTTGGAACAACACCATAGTTGGAAACACCCTAACATCAGCATGGGGAGGAGTTGCCATTGACCTCAACACTTCTTCAGAGAATACTTTAGCTGAAAACTACATAACGGGAAACGAGCATGCCATCCGGCTCAATTATTCTTTAAACTGTAGAATTATTAGAAACAATATAGATGGCAATGGGCGGGGCATCGAGCTTACTGATTCTTCAGACAATAACATTTTAGCACGAAACAACGTAACGTGGACTGAGTATGGCATTACTCTCAGTACTTCTTCAAACAATACCTTAGCTGAAAACAACGTAACCCTAAGCAACGAGGCTGAAATCATTCTTAGAGGTTCTTCAAACAATAGTTTGACTGGAAACACCATAATAGGGCGTGAACCAATCACCCAGCAGGGCATCTGGCTTAATTCTTCTTCAAACAACAATACTTTAGCTGGAAACAACATAACAGACAACAAATATGGTATCAGCCTCACGGGTTCTTCAAACAACACTTTGAGCGGAAACAACGTAACGAGCAATGAGTATGGCATCTGGCTTGGTTCTTCTTCAAACAATACTTTGACTGAAAACAACGCAACAGCAAACGGTTGTGGCATCTTCCTCATCAATTCTTCAAACAACAACATTCTCGAAGAAAACGACATAGCGTACGGCTGGAATGGCATTTCTCTACGAATGTCTTCAAACAATACTTTCGTTAGAAACAACATAACGGGCCCCGAATATGGCGTCTTTCTCACTTCTTCCTCGAACAATACCTTAGCTGAGAACAACGTAACAGGAACCATTTATGGCATCTGGCTCGAGGGGTCTTCAGATAACCATATTTATCATAATAACTTCATGCACAACGCAATACAAGCCGTTATCATTAACTCTGTGTGCGCTTGGGATGATGGTTATCCTTCTGGCGGCAACTACTGGAGCGACTACACAGGCGTAGACTTCTATCATGGTCCTTATCAGAATTTGACTGGCTGCGACGGAGTAGGAGACACCCCATACACTATAGATGCAAACAACACAGACCATTACCCACTCATGAAACCCTACCCCCAAAGCCCTGATGTTGCGGTGATCAACGTTACACTCTTAAAAACTGTTGTGGGCATCGGATATCCCATATTAATCAATGTAACTGTTGAAAATCAAGGCTATTTTACCGAAACCTTCAACCTAACTCTCTATGCTTTTACCATGCCACCTGCCATCCCAATAAAAACAATAACAGTCTCAAACCTATCAATCGGCGAAACCAGAACAATTGCCCTCAGATTTAACACTACAGCAGTTGATAAAGGCATCTACACCATAATCACCGTGGCAGACACGGTTCCACGCGAAATAGACACAGCCGACAACGCTTACCCCAATGGTGCAGTTACTTTAACAATCCCAGGTGACTTGAACGGCGACTTCACGGACAACTACAAGGACCTATACAAGCTAGCCATAGCCTACGGCTCAGATCCGACCAAACCTAACTGGGACCCGTATGCAGACATCAACAGCGACGACAGAGTCAACTACAAAGACCTGTACATACTAGCCGCAAACTACGGCGAAGACCCATAACCTCCAACTTTTCTTTTTTCTAAATTTTAGTTGAGGACAAACGTGAAGAAAAACGCCTTTTCAAAAAACACTTCATCTCTGACATAAGGCACTGTTTCAATTAGCGAATTTTTCTGTTGTGTGATAGTTTAAATTTTAGAATGGTTAAACATTGTTGTCTACGGATTGTGGCGTTACCGTTGGTTAGACTCAAAGGATTCGAAAAGCTGACAAACGTGGACGAGGCGCTTTCAATTTTCCTCAAAGCGCTCAATCCCAAGAGACTGAGTTCCATAAGCGTTCCAATCGAAGAGGCTTTGGAAAGAGTCAATGCCAGAAACATAACAGCTCCCACTGATTTGCCTCCGTTCGACCGCTCAGCAGTGGACGGCTACGCCTTGAGAGCCCAAGACACCTTCGAGGCGTCGCAGTTTAAGCCCAAAACTCTCCGATTAACCAATAGGAACAGCGTTGACGAAGACAAAGCCAAACAGGTCTGGACTGGAAACCCCTTGCCGAAAGGCGCCGACGCTGTAATAATGCTGGAACACACGAGAACGGTGAAAAACGGGATTGAAGTTCTTGCAGCGTTGACGCCAGGCGAGAACGTTTCAAAAAGAGGCGAAGACGTCCGCAACGGCGAAGTTGCGGTTGAGGCTGGCGCACGATTAAAAGCGCATCACCTAGGCTTGCTAGCTGCGTTAGGAATGTCCAAGGTTGACGTTGTGGAAAAGCCCAAAGTCGCCGTAATATCAACTGGAAACGAACTGGTCGAACTAGGCAAAAAGCCAAAAACAAACCAAATCATTGATTCCAACCGATACATAATTTCTGGTTTAGTCACAGAGCTAGGCGGCCAACCCCTAAACTTAGGAATAGCAAGAGACAACCAAAACGAGATAGGTGCCAAAATCACCGAGGGCCTCACCAAAGCAGACGTGGTTATAACAACAGGCGGAACAAGCGTCGGAGTCGCCGACCTAGTCCCAATTGTTATCAACAAACTTGGCAAGCCAGGAGTTGTGGTTCACGGAGTAGCGCTACGACCTGGCATGCCCACGGCGCTGGCTGTTCTCCAAGGCAAACCGGTCTTTGTTTTGTCCGGATACCCAGTGGCAGCAACCATCGGGTTTGAAGTATTCGCGCGCCCACTGATTCTAAGGTTACTTGGAATTGAACACGAGCCAAGACCGGTCTTGAAGGCTAGGACGACCAAACGTGTTGCGGGCGCTCTTGGAAGAAGGGTTTACCTCAGAGTCAATGTTTTCAAAAAAAACAACGAATTCTTCATCGAACCAGTCCGCACAAAAGGTTCAGGCCTGCTCACAACTCTGACCAAGGCAAACGGATACGTAATTATCCCAGAAGACAGAGAAGGACTCGACCAAGATGAAACCGTTATGGTGCATCTTTTCGCCCCCATTGGAGGCTCATGGCGTGTTTAGAAAACTAGTCTCACTGGAAGAAGCAAAACAAGCGCTAGCAAAGAGTTTCAAACCTAAACCAGTCGGAAAAGAACGTGTTTTCCTCTCTCAAGCCTTAAGGCGAGTTCTAGCCACAGACATAGTATCAAAATTTGATATTCCACCCTTCAACCGTTCAACAGTTGACGGCTACGCAGTGAAAGCAGCTGACACGTTCAGCGCAAACGAAGACCGCCCAGTTAAGCTTAGGGTCTGTGGTCGAGTCAACGTAGGAGAAGCTCCAACAATCGCTGTAGAGAAAGGCACGGCTGCTCAAATCGTGACTGGCGCTCCTATGCCCGAGGGCGCAGACTCGGCGGTCATGGTGGAATACACTGTTCAAAAAGACGAGAGCGTTCTTATTCATAGTGCAGTGTCGAAGGGCGAAAACGTCATGAAGGCGGGGTCAGACATCCGCAAGGGCGAGACTGTACTCAAAAAGGGGTCAGTGCTGTCGCCTCACGAAATAGGGGTCTTAGCCGCAATTGGCAAAGACAAAGTTGAGGTTTTAAAGAAGCCTAAAGTCGCCATAATCTCAACAGGCGCCGAGGTGGTTAAGCCAGGAAAACCCTTGCCAGCGGGAAAAATCTACGACATCAACGCCCACACACTGAGCGCCGCAGTGGAGGAGTCTGGCGGCGAACCAATCAATATGGGAATAGTTCAAGACGAAACCAAACAAATGCAAACCGCACTTGCAAAAGCACTAAAAACGACTGACGCAGTCCTAACCTCTGGCGGAGTCTCAGTCGGACCCACCGATATAATTCCAAAAGTGTTAGACACGTTGGGCAAACCCGGCGTAATCGTTTACGGAATAGCCATAAGACCTGGAAAACCCACAACAATGGCGGTGATCAACGGGAAACCCGTTTTCTCCCTGCCCGGTCACTCTGCCTCAGCGCTGCTAATCTTTCACTTGTTTGTTCGTTCTGTATTAGCCCCGATGGCTGGAAGGCAAGAGGAACCCTCAATCACTGTTAAAGCTATAACCTCTGAGAGGCTGTTCCCAGCTAGGGGCAGACGAACATTCTTGACGGTAAACTTAAAACGGGACAGGTCGGGTAGAATAATGGCTTATCCAGTCCCAACAGGATTGTCTGGAGCCATAACAACGTTGGCAAAAGCCGACGGCTTCACGGAAATCCACGAGAACCGACAGTTTGTTGACGCAGGAGAAACCGTTAATGTGCAACTGTTCAAGCCAGAAACCTATTATTCATTGATGAAGGAGCAACAACCATGAAGGTGGGCGTGGTAGGATGCGGAAGAATCGCGACGCTTGTGCACATGCCCTCGCTTCAAAAGATAAAGGGCTACGAGCTCGTTGCTGCAGCTGACGTAGCTGAGGCTAGGCTTCAAGAGGTTAAAGAAAGATTTGGAATAGACGAGACATACGACGATTACAGACGGATGCTGGTCAAGGCTGACATAGACGCCGTTTTCGTTTGCACTCCGCCCGATTCTCACTTCCGAGTTGTCATGGACGCCATCGAATGGGGTAAACACGTTTTCTGCGAGAAACCTATAGCCACAACTGTGAACGAAGGCTTAGCTGTCAAAAAAGCGCTCAGCATGCAGCAGAAAAACGGGCCCGAGACTCTCTGTCTGATGCCAGCCCACAACTTTATCTTCACTCCATGCTTCACCGAAGCCTGTAAACTAATTAAGGTTGGAGAAATCGGAAAAATACAAAGAATCAACGGCTGTTCGGCAACCAACCTGCGGTTTTACGGAGCCAAAACCGAATTTAGAACCCAAGCCAAATGCGGCGTGATTGAAGACCTGCTGCCTCACCTCATTTACCTTGTTCACGAGGTTGGAGGACCATTAAAGAAAGTTTCACGCATCGAGCCTCACCTCAAAGGAGGAATCATCGGCAATGTGGGCGTTAATCTCTCTTTGGCTAATAATGTGGAAGCAAACTTGAAGGCTCAGTGGACTGGATTTGTACCCACGCTGCAACTTGACCTTATGGGCGACTTGGGTGAAATAAGAATGGACCTTCTTCGGACGCCCTACAATATAACTGAGGTCAAGGACGGTGAAACCAGAACAAAATTCATGGGGAGGAGACTTCGCCAATACATCGATGTCTTCAGGTACAGGCACCCTTCCTACGCAAACGAGCATGTTCACTTCCTGAACTACGTTGAAAACGAGGCCGAACCTCAAGTTACAGTTGACGATGGAATCGAATTGGTAAAGACCTTGACCGAGGTCACAGAGTGCTTCCAAGGCAAAACTTGTGCTTCTTCGCCTCAAACCGAGACCGTTTCCCTACTGCGAGCTGGAGACAACGTTGAAGCAACCGTGCAGAAGTCTATTGAGATGCTAGGGGGTTTGGACGATGTCAAAAAAGACAGTTTGGTGGTGATTAAACCCAACGTTTGCTTTCCCAAAAACATAGATAACATGGTCATAACCGACCTCAGAGTGTTAGAGACTGCCATTAACATGGTGAAACAGAGAACCAAAAACGTCTTGGTAGTGGAGTCCGACGCCCACTCGGGCACCGCCGAAAAACGTGCGATTGGCACCGGCGTCATGAACACTGTCAAAAAATGTGATGCCGAATTCCTCAACCTAAGCCGAGACGAGGTTGAAGAGCACAAGTTTGCGGATTTAACCATTAAGATTCCCAAAACCGTGCTAAGAGCCGATTACTTCATCAATCTGCCCAAGATCAAGACAAACACGTTTGTGATGATTTCGGTTGCCATGAAAAACATGTTCGGTGTTATTGCCAGCAAACGCAAGAGTCAGTTTCACACTAGACTGGCAGACGTCCTCGTTTACCTAAACCAAGCCGTTCGACAGCACTTAATCATCGCCGACGGCATCGTTGCCATGGAAGGTTTAGGCCCAATACACGGTAGACCAGTCAACCTAGGCTTGATAATTTCTGGGAAAAACCCAGTCACAGTGGATGCTGCCTGCTGCCACGTGATGGGCTTCAATCCCTACGCTGTAGAAGCTCTTTGGAAGGCTCATCAGCAGGGAATGGGTGAAATCGACAGAGAAAAAATCTGTTTTGTTGGCGAAAACATCGAAAGTGTCAGCGGAAAGTTTAGTAGCCCTTCAATTACACGGCAAAATCTGTTTCAAGCTCTGAAGACGGAGTTTCGGCTTCGTTTCCACAGTTAGGCGTGCAGACTGAAAATGGTGAAGTTTTCGGTTGTGGTTCCTGCCTACAACGAGGAAAAATGTATCAAAGAGACTCTGCGGGCTCTGAGAAACCAGACTTTCAAAGATTTTGAGGTCATAGTCAAAGACGGAAGGAGCCGAGACCAAACCGTCAAAATAGCCCAGAAATTCGCCGACAAAGTTGTTTCGGTTCAAGACTGCTCAGCGGCAGACGCCCGAAACCAGGGTGCACACTACGCCCAAGGTGAAATCCTAGTTTTCATGGACGCGGACACTGTTTTACCGCTTAAGACGCTGGAGCGATTTAACAAACTGATGAGCAACGAACACGTTGTTGGCGCGAGTTGCCGAAAGCTTCCTCAGAGCGGGGATTTCCTTGACCGTTTGCTTTATGAATTCGTGAACGTGTCTACCTTTGTATCATGTAAAATGGGTTTGGGAGGCGCCCACGGCAACTGTATGCTTATTCGAAGACATGTTTTTGAAAGGATTGGAGGCTTCAACCCCAACATAATCGTGGCAGAGGAGCAGGATCTCGTCAGACGAGCCTCAAGGTTTGGTAGATACGTCTTTCTTTTGGATTCTTGTGTTGTTGAGAATCCCCGTCGCCTACGGAAGTGGGGACGATTGAGGCTTTACTGGGCTTGGTTCACTGGAATGTTCATAAGCTTCAGGGCTCGGAAGAAACAACGCTATGAGAAAGTGCGTTAGACAGCTTTAGGCGGCTGGAAGGTCTTCCTCTTAGCTGCCACATATACCAAGGAGACAAAGGACAAAACAATGAAAGAGACAAGCAGTGCATCGAGTAGTAATAAACTGACTTCCGGATAAAATGAATACCATAAAATTGAGGCGTAAAGCGTCACTGCAGCGAAAACCACTTGTGGAAAAAAGAGGCCGATTACAAGCCATACTGACCATTTTTTGACCGTAAACAGACCGTAAGCTACGATTAAACTGAGGACGGCTAAAGCTCCAGCCGTAACCAAACGGAAGTTTGACAGGGCTAAAACAGTTATTTGGGCGACACCTACAATGGTGTAGAAAACAGCGAGTAGCAGTCCGTCTCGGCGCTTCACCTTCAGCTTAGATTTCAACCTTTATTGAGCTCCTTTTGAGACCTAATGCTAATAACAGCATTCTAATTAATGCTAATAACAGCATTCTAATAAATCTGTTTCGTAATAAAAGACACCATGAGCTACCGAGAACTGTATGTTTCACCGTCAACGATTTTCAGCGGTTACCAGAAACCTTTCGAGGAAGCCTCCTACGTGATTGTGGGCGTTCCATTCGACGTAACCAGCACGTACAGAACTGGCGCCAGATTTGCACCCTTAGCCATTCGAGAGGCTTCACTCAACATTGAAACCTACAGCTTCCATTCTGGCATTGACGTTGAAGACTTGCGCTTGCATGATTCTGGGGACTTACATGTCACAAGCGATGCAGAGGAGACTCTGAAAAGACTTGAAAACGTCACCAAAGAGGTTCTAGACGCCAAGAAAATTCCCGTGCTAATCGGTGGAGAACACACGGTCACGTTGGGCGCAACCCGAGCAGTGGGGAAAAATTTTGCCATCCTTAGTTTCGACGCGCATCTGGATCTCCGCAACGAATACATGAACCTAAAAACTTCACACACCACATTCATGCGCAGAATAAACGAGCAGGTTCAACCCAAAAAAATAGTTGAAATCGGCACCAGAGCGGTCTGCAGAGAAGAGCTTGACTACGCCAAAAAAACTGGCGTAAACTACGTAACTGTTCAGCAAATCCGAAACAACGGCGTAGAGAAAACAACAGAAAAAATAGATAGGTTGCTGACGGGCATTAAACAAACTTACTTAACCATTGACATGGACGTGCTTGACCCTGCCTTTGCGCCAGCTGTTCAGAACCCCGAACCCGACGGATTGTGCAGCCGCACATTCTACGAGTTATTGAGCCGACTGTGCGACCGTCGAGTGGTCGCCTTGGATGTGGTGGAAGTTGCGCCAAACTATGACAACGGCGTCACAGCCATTCAGGCTGCAAAAACAATCTTTGAAACGCTGTGCCACATCGACAAGGCACGAAGAGGCTAGATTGAACGATCTATCAGAATCTTTATAGCCTCATCAGAGTTTAGGATATCATTCGGCGGGTGAGTGGGACTCATCTCCACCCGTTCCGCCACCATAAGTATAAACCCCGGCGTGGGAGGTGAAAAATTGAAATTAGACAGCAGAGACTTAGCCTTAACAGCAGTTTTTGCAGCCTTATACGCTGCGATTAACTTGGTTCAAGCGCTTTCTCCCTTTGGAAACCCTTCGATTTATGGACCTGTGCAGTTGCGTGTTTCAGACTTTTTGATTGCGTTAGCGGCTTTGTTGGGACTACCTGTTGTAGTCGGAGTTACCGCGGGCTGCGTTGCTGTTAATGCATTCGGACCCATCGGACCTATCGACGTAGTCTTCGGTTCTCTTGCGAACTTGATTGCTGCAAGCCTTGTGATGTCATTGAGAAAAAATAAGTTGCTAGCGTGTATAATAGGCGCCTTGCCCATAGGAATCATTGTGGGCGGCGGATATCTATGGATATTTTACCCCTATCAACCTGCAGAGCTTGCGTTTTTGCCAGCCATGATTACAACGCTTATCAGCATTTTAATTAGCAGTTGGATAGCCATTGCAGTCATAGGCTACTTAGTTCTGAGAACATTGAGCAGACCCAACATCATTGAACCATTACAATCTCGAGGATTAAAGGTCATCTCACAATAGACGGAGCAGAGCCTTGCTTCACATGAACCTTTCCAGTTTTGTTAGTCCTATGATTTCGTTGAAGTCTAAGCCCAAGGCGTCCAACACTTGGTCGAATGTTGACTGCAGGTAGCCCACATACTTGTCCACGTCGATTTCGCTGTTAGATGCTAACTGCACAGGCTTAACGTGCGGGTCCTTCACAACCTTCACAAAGCTTATCATGTCGCCGGCTTTCAACTCGTACCCTTTCTCCTTGAGGATGCTAGCTGCCCTCACGTGTTGCGGCGTGGTCTTTACATAATGTTCAAGCGCTTCTCCAAGCACTACGTTGAAGGCTAGGTCATCGATTCTTTTCCATTCACGCCGCTTCAATCTTAAGTAACCGTCTCTTATGATGTTGCGGATCTCTTTTTTGGCCTCTTCAAACTCTGAGGGCGACTTCACTTGACTCAAACGGTTTTTCATTTGGTCAAAAGCCTGCTTGATAAATGGAGGAATGTGCTTCTTTTTGCCGGTTAAGCCCTTGACGTCAACGGAGCCCTCCAAGGTCACGCCGAGGTAGTTCTTCTTGCGCGAACTGAACACAGCGTAACGATAAACCTTGTCCACATCGAGTTCCATCTTCAACTCCTTCTCAGACCATTTTGCCAAGGCGCTGATCTGAACGTCTGAAGGATTCTTCAAGAAAATGCTGTCGGTGTCGCCGTAAATCACTTGAATCCCTAACTCATTGGCTTTGTTGATAATCTGGGTTATCGAATGTCTACCTATGGCGGCGGTTGCCTCAGCCACTGGTGGACAGTATAGGTCGAAGGTTTCAGCGCCGAAAACACCGTAACTGGCGTTTAGGATAACCTTCAACGCGCTCTGTATGACCTCGTACCAACTACGCATTTCAACTGAAAGTGATTTGTCTTTACCCTTGGGTTTGTACCATTTGACACGTAGGTCTCGGAGCGAGCCTATGAGGAGGCTTTCAAGCGCCTTGCGCTTGGCGCACACCCAGTGGGATGTATCTGGCACCTTGTTGTATCTGCATTCTTCATGGGAACACAGTATCGACTGATAGCCCAAATTGTACACCTTGATAATAGACGGGTACAGGCTAGGAAAGTCCATGACCGCCACGTTGAAGTGCACGCCTGGAACAGGCTCCACCACGATGGCGCCCTTGAACTTTTTGCCCTTGATTATAGCCTTTGTCACTGTTTTTCCTTTGAGGGCAAGAATGTCGTCTGCGTTGGGAATCAGCATGTTGCGTCTGCGGTGTTCATACTGCAGAAAATTGCGTATCCAGCGCGAAACTCCTTGTCGGCTCACGTCTTCCATGGGCATGCGGCTTATGCGCGTTATGGCTAAAATCAACTTCATAACTAGGTCATCGTTGAAGGTGGTAAGTTTCAAGGCGATTTCGGCGTCTCGAAGGCAGTACAACCCGAGTTCAGTGTAGGTTAAGTCGTTGAGTCCCTTTGTCAGTTCTATTTTTGTCAGCCCAATTAAGGCTTGACCTACATCGTCTAGGGTGACATCTCTGTACTTGTTTCCAAAGGCGTAGATTTGAATTGACTTGTTGAAGAAGAACTTGTAAAGGTCTATGTGCACTCCATGCCTGAGTAGACAAACCTTGCGCCCCAGTTCGATGGGCACCTGACTCCGCCTTATGCCCAGTTTCTGTGCTCGGTGCCACAAGTAGCGGAGGTCGAAGTCGTCGCCGTTGAAAGTCACAACGAACGGATAGTCCCACATCGCTTCAAAAATCTCAAGCAAGAGTTTATCTTCAGACTCAAAGTACTCGATTTTCACGTCTGAGGGAATCTTTTCTGTTCCCTCTCGTACGCCTGGTCGTTTGAGGAGTAGGATGCGTTTCTTTTCATCTGTTCCGAGAAGGGTTGCGCACAGAACCTGATAGTTGGCTTCTCTTGGGTCTGGCACGCGAAAGGTCAGTTTGCCCTCTATCTCAATGGTTGGAGTAAAAACCTCGATGTCGATGGCTACTCTGCGAAACTCAGGTGCGGGATACTCCAGCAACCTTGCCCATGTTTCTATGGGTTGTAGAAACTCTTTGGGTTCGTCAACAAACAAGGTTTGTATCTTGCGTATCGTTTGCTCAGAAGGCTCATGCTTAACTGGGACAAGTCGACCGTTTTCAATTTGGTAAATCATACCAGGCGCGATTTGTTGGTCGTATATGTAGCACTGATAGTACTTGATAGCTGCTTCCCACACCTTAGCTGGTTGTTCCCCGCTTATGTTTGCCCACTCTTCGGGGATGATGTCGCGAAGGCAACCTTTGGGACGACCGCCCACAGCCAACGGGTCTTTGGCAACGACCTTGGTTAACGTCACGTTTCTCTCGTGAAGTGGGTCGTATTTCTCCAAGGTTTCGAAATGGTCAAAGCCCGTGTGGCTAGTCACACGGTCTATTTTTTCGAGTTCGATAGGTGAGAGATTGGTTAGCAAATAGGGCTTGTGACCCGTTGTGTCGTGCCAAAAATAGATTTGCCTCGACCTGGGCTCGTAGAGTTTGATAAGCGCAGACCCCTTGTCTCCATCGTATGTGGCCGACACAAAGTAAGAAGGCGGCAGATTTGGAGGAGCCTCAAAATCGTGTGCGCGAACTCTTCTTTCTTGAAGCACGGTCTCCATGAAGGACTCTGCTGGCTTTTCCTCCTCAATTTCAGTCTTTGCCTCTTGCCGACTGGATTCAAAGAAGTCAGTTAGTTGCCTTCGTGCCATTCTTCCCGTGTCCCAACTAATATTCAGTGCCAAGCCTAAAAAGATTCTCACAGCGCTTACAGACGCAAAAGCGATATGTTCTTACACGTTATTGTATCTTGTTTCCCATATTTCCGCTTGTTGAGGCTGCAGATAATTGTTGCGAGACGCTTGGACCTTAGCCATCGAAACCTTGAGTTGGATAGAACTGCGGCGGCTGGGTGAGCGTCTAGCGTTGGCAAAAACCACCAAACAACTTAAGACAAAAGATAGACGAGCAGTTGGATTGGCTCACAAGCTTGTCTTTGAGACTCTGCGAAGGCAAAACCTCATTGATTCCATCATAAACAATGCCTTGGCGCCTCGGTCACTAAGCGACTTCAAGCTGGGTCCGCGGGCATTTCTGCGCCTCTTCACGTATGAGACAAAATTTGAGGACAAGGGTGAGGTAGAGAAGGCAGCCGTTATAGCTCGAACTGGGCGCTCCATTCTGGGTTGGCGTGAACTCAGCGAGGTCGAGGAAGCGTTGGGCTTAATTCTAAACATAGAAGTAAGCGATGTGTTAAAGAAGGCGGACGACGCGGAAAGGGTGGCTCTGCGAACCTACAATCCAACATGGTTCGTCAAATACTGTTTCCGCATGCTTGGAAGAAGCGACGCCATAAACTTCTTAGAGAGCACCGCTCAGACTTTGCCCACGTACCTGCGCGTGAACACACTCAAAGACTCCGAAGTTAATATTGTCCAAAAGATAGAAAGCGAGGGCGCAACCATTGAGAAAGTGCCAAGACTCAAGCATACTTTCAGGGTTCTGAAGAGTAAGACTCCTCTTATTAGAATGCAGAGTTTTCGTGAAGGCTTGTTCTACATCCAAGACAAAGCGAGTTGTCTAGCAGCGGAAATCGCTGGTCCCAAGATGGGCTCAACGGTTCTAGACGTATGCGCCGCGCCTGGAGCCAAAACCACGTACATGGCGCAGTTGATGCGAAACAAGGGAACAATCTACTCAGTTGACTATTCTAGGCGTAGAATGAACGTTTGGAAGCGCGAGGTGAAAAAAATGGGTGCCGAAAACGCTGTGCCAATAGTTGCTGATGCGCGTCATCCACTGCCCCTCAAATTGAAAGCTGACCTCGTAGTTTTGGACCCTCCCTGCACGAGCACAGGTGCGTTTAGCAAAATGCCGTCAGCCAAGTGGCGTCTAACCAAACGTTCGGTTTCAAGAATGGCGGGGATTCAGTGGAGCATGCTGAGCAACTGCGCTGAATATGTAAAGGACGAGGGCTTCCTCGTTTACTCCACGTGCAGCATCACACTCGAAGAGAACGAGACGCTTATTGAAAAGTTTCTGAAGTGGCACCCAGACTTCTCATTGACAGAAACCCAGCCGAGGATAGGTTTGCCAGGTCTTAGAGGGCAGAGCCAGAGCCAGAGGCTGTATCCACACCTTTACCAGTGCAACGGGTTCTTTGTTGCCAAGCTTTTAAGGGAAAAAAGTTGATTGAGCTGCAGCTCAGAACAAAAAAAGCAAGCAGTTGAAAGGAGCCCAAAAAAGGGTGTGTGGCTTATGCTGTCAACTGAACATACTTGCTCAGGTCTTGAGCCGTATCTGCCAACCCAAGTTTGGTCAATGTTGATTTTGTTGGTATGCCTCTTTTATCCCAGCCTCTTTTCTTATAGTACTGCTGAAGCATGTTTTCGTACTTGGTTTTGTCCAATTTTGTGCCTTTCAATGGTCCTTTTGTTAAGGGTTCAGTGAACCACCTGGCTGGCACCATGTCCATGTTGCTGTTCCATTGTTTTCCGAATTCGCGCACCCAGAATGCTCTGATTAAGGCGTAGGTTCTGTCGGCAACCTTGTACATGTCTTCTAGTGTAATTTTCATTCCGGTGGCGGCTTTCATGAATTTTGGATACCATTCTAACTCGAAGCCGACTTCAACCCATGGAAGACGACAAGTGGTCAAGCCTTCGAACATTCCACCCCTTATGCGCTGAAGCTCAATGACCTTGTCCACTTTTGTTTCGTCGTAGCTTGTGCGTCCGTACTTAACCTCCCAAGATATGACCCAGGCGTCTTTGTGATGAGCCCCTGAAGCGGCTGTTCCATACGCTAACGCCATGGCTGGTGTTGTGTGGCAGTCGTAGGCTGAGATTTCTAGTCCCTTCACGTGCATCGCCCATTTTGGGGAGTCTTTGCCCATTTTTTCCGAGGCGTGACGCACTCCTTCAGCCAGCATCGTGCTCATCTTGCCCCTTCTGTGAACGATGGCTTCAATTAGAGTCTTCGCCTTTTCAAAGTCGCCCCACTCAATCTTGTAGTCGATGAGTTTTTTCTCCGACGCTTCCATAGCGAAGCCTATAACATTACCCGTTGATATAGTGTCTAAGCCGTAGTCATCACACATACGGTTCAGGTGGGCAACCTTCCTTAAGTCGCCTAAGCCTATGTCAGAGCCCAGCAGAGTCACGTTTTCGTAGTCCAACTCGGCAGGCTCATTATTCGTGTCTGTAATCACGTTGCCACAGGTCATGTTGCACTGTGGGCAACCCCGTTGGGAAACCTTCATTTTCTCCATGGCGAAGCCGCCTATGGCATCTGCTTGGTCGAAGACTCCTTCCTTAAAGTTACATGTGGGCAAAACGCTGTTCTCTTGACTCCACTCAATCGTGGACATTGTTCCCTGTCGCTTCCAGAACTTGTAGTTGGGCTTGGCTAAGACCTCCTTGTAACCCTCAGAGCCCAGTTTCTTGAGTTCCGTCATGTCTGCAGCGGGCAACTCCATGGTCCCTTTTATGGCGACTGCCTTCAGGTTTTTTGAGCCCATGACTGCGCCAATTCCGGGTCTACCACCAGCTCTGCCTTCCTGTGAAACAATGTTGGCGTACTTAACCATGTTTTCTCCAGCCTTTCCTATGGAAACTACGCCCGTTACGTCGCCGTGCTTCTTCTTCAGGTCTTTCTCGGTTTCGAAGGTTCCTCGTCCCCAGTAGTCTTTGCCGTCTAAGAACTCGGTTTTGTCGTCTTCGACCTTCACAATTGTTGGTTTCTCAGCCTTGCCCTCAAACACGAACGCTTCGTATCCTGCCTTGCGCATCATCAAACAAGCCCATGTGCCGATGTTGCCGTCGCCGTAACCTCCTGTTAAGGGGCTCTTTGCAGCCACAACGAGTTTGCCGCTGCTCGGCAACGAGACGCCTGTCAATGGGCCAGTCGCGAATATCAGTCGGTTGTCCGGTGAGAGAGCATCTGTGCCAGGTTTCAACTCGTCCCAAAGGATTTTTGCAGCGAAGCCTCTTCCGCCCAGCCAATTCAATGCGAATTTGGAGTCGAATTCTTGTGATGTAGCTTTTCGCTTCGTTAGGTTAACCCTTAAAATCTTGCCCGTCCAACCCTTCATTTATTGTGCACCATCCAGTTTGAGAGTTCTACATATTCAAGTCTTCGAGTATTTGATGTTTTTGCAGTCTAATGGTTTATGGCATGCCTGACCGAACATCCTAATCTAGTCTAAATCCAAACACCGAGGTTGCAAAGCATTAGAGGATGAAAGACTTAATTGTCAGAGGCACATAAATCCAAGTCCATCATAGGAGATGAAGCGGTTTTGAGCAAACCGAAAAAAACTCCCAAATTAGCCAAGGTTGCCATTATTGGCGCTGGAAAGATGGGTGAAGGCATAATCGCTGGACTCCTCAAATCTGGAGTTTACAGTCCCGATGACATTAGAGCCTATGAGGTTCTTGAAAAACGCTGCAAATACATTACGCAGACTTACAAGGTCGAGTGCCTAAGCGACGTCAAGAAGGCTGCAGCGTTCGCTGACATCTGTCTGATAGCGGTCAAACCAGGCGACGTGGCCAAGGTTCTGGAAAAAATAGGACCAGTTATGAAGCCTAAAAAACTGCTGGTCTCGATTGCTGCTGGAGTCACATTAGACTTCTATAGGAAGCACCTGCCTAAACATGTTCCAGTTGTGCGCGTTATGCCCAACATGGCGGTTTCGGTTCAAGAAGGCATGATCACGGTTTGCCCCTCAGATAATGTTACCAAAGAGCAGTTGAAGACAGCAACCGACATGCTGGGATTACTTGGACGAGTAATGACCTTAGACGAAAAATACCTAAACCTAGCCACAGGACTAGTGGGCAGCGGTCCAGCCTACATATACCTAATCATAGACGCCCTGGCAGACGCCGGCGTAAGACTGGGTTTACCAAAAGAAGTTTCAACCGTGCTCGCGGCTCAAACCACATTAGGCGCCGCCAAGATGGTTGTGGAAACCGGCGAACACCCAGCCAAACTCAAGGACATGGTTGTCACACCCGCGGGCACCACTATCGAAGGGTTGCTGGAGCTAGAGCGCTACGGATTGAAAGCCGCCCTAATATCGGCTGTCACCAAGGCCGCCGAGAGAGCCGAGGAACTAGCACCTTCCTAGAAAAAACTCAGGCGTACTAGAACACGCAACACGCACCTTTCGTCTATTTAACGTCGGCAAGAAGGCGACGCTGAGGGAAAAGTTTGAATACGAAAAACCTTATTGATTAAGGGTTTACCGTGGGGGAAAGCGACATGCGGTTGATTCATGATGTCAAGGGTGTTTCAAGACTTATCCTCATCTTGTTACTACTGGTCTCTTTCATCGTTGGTGCCCTTTTGTCTTACATTTGGACTATGGGTTTCTATTCGCCTCAGGAGTTTCATCTCCCAAGCCGCGCAAACGTAACCATAGAGAAAGTAGAGTTCAACGTCGAAAACGCCACTTTTTTTAACGTCACCCTACTCAACCCTTCATATTCTCCCTCACTTGTCAGAATTGAGCAGATTCTAATGTCAACAAGCAACGGCTTGCTTCTTGAGGCGACGGAAACTGTTCCTTCGCTTCCGCACGAACTTGCTCCTGGCAGTTCTCAGACATTCCAGGCATATTTGAACTGGGGTAATTACACAGGACAGATCGTAAACGTTATTGCCTTAGTCGCCGACGGCTCTGGCGCAACTTTTCAGAAGAGAACGCCTTTTATGAACCTCACTGTTGCCAGCATAGACTTCAATCCCGGTGTAAGCGTAACTTACTTTAATGTCGCTGTGCAGTCCATGGGTTCTCCGACCTACGTCAACATAACAAAAATATTCATGAACGGAGAAGACGTCTCCGCCCTGGTAACTCCAGCTTTAGCTCCATACGCACTTAACCCCAACCGCACTGTGACCTTCACAGTTGGGCGAAATTGGACCGACCTGCAAGATGCCGATGTGACTGTGGCTGTGCAGACTTTGCAGGGTTACACAGCTTACCAAACTGTGCGAACGCCTCCGCACGTTGTTTTCTCAATTGTTGACGTTAATTTTAATGAGACAATAAGCACCAGTCACTTCAACATCACAATTTTGAATTCAATATTCTCGCCAACTAGCATTGACCTAAGCGAAGTGACTGTGTACATCGCAGGCAACGTCACAAATATCCAGAACTGGACAGCCTATCCTTCGCCAAAGCTTGAGCCCGGCGTGCCCATCGTCGTCGTATGCCCATGGGATTGGAGTGGTTACCGAACCCAAGTTGTGACAATTGAGGCGTTCACGGTTCAGGGCTTCCAAGCGACTTCGCTTCCTACAACTATCCCTTGATGGAAGCTCGATTGCCTAACCGAGAAGTTTTTCACATGATCTCTACGAACTGTCCCATCCGATTCGCCAGTGCCTTCTTGTAGGCAACGTTTGCCGTGACAGCGTCCTGTATTGCCAAGCCAGTGGAGGCGAAAACAGTTATCTCGTCTGGAGACTCCCTGCCCTTCTTCAAGCCAGCCACTATTTCGCCTATCTCTCCCCACACATCTTTGGGTTTGATGATTCTCCGCTTCAAGGGAACGTTGATTTCACCGCTGTGAGACGCCTGCTCCCAATCGTCCACAACAATCTTTGCCCGCTTCAAGATGGCTGGATCCAACTCTTGTCTGTTAGGCGCGTCTGCGCCGATGCAATTTATGTGCATGCCAGGTGAGACCCAATCATCCAAAACAATGGGCGCTGTGGAGGGTGTTGTTGTTACGACAATGTCGGCGCCTTGAACAGCGTTTTCAATCATTTCGACTGGAACGAAATGTTCCACGTTTGGACACGCTGGCTCCATTTCATCCACGAACGCCTCCGTGCTTTCTTTGGTTCGGCTCCATACACGGACTTCTTCAAGTCTTTCGTAGAGAGAGCATAAAGCCATCAACTGCGTTTTGGCTTGTGCGCCCGCACCCACCAAGCCGACAACCTTTGAGTCCTTTCGCGCCAAATATTTGGCAGCAACGCCTCCCGCAGCGCCTGTTTCGATTTCCGTAATCCAGGTGGCGCCCATTATTGCAAGTGGCATTCCATTTTTTGGGTCTATCACGATGAGGCATGCCATCACTGCTGGGAGATTATGTTTTGCCCGATTTTCTGGGTAGACTGTAACAACCTTGACGGCTGAGATGTCCAATCCTTCAAGGTGGGAAGGCATAGTTCTTAAATCGCCGTTATAGTTCTTGAAGATGATAAATTGTTTGGAGGGCATCTGAACCCGATTTAAGCCTTTTTCTGCAAAGGCGAGTTCTACGGCTTCCATCACTTCTTGTGTTGATAAGAGTCGTTTCGCATCGTTTTCTGTTAACAGCAATACCTTCACAGAACAAATCACCTTAACAATCTAATATCTTGTGCGAGTTTCGTCATTAAGTTTTTTGGTTGCTTAGCCTGTTGAAATATCACCAAAAGCTTGTGCGCGACTGAAACCATGAATTTAGGCGAAGATTATTTAGAAGTTTCGACAACAACACTACTGGTCATTAAAATGTTTCGAGTCACAGAACGTGCACAAACAATCGAATATGCCATCCGCGACGTGATAGTCCTCGCAAAAAGATTGGAAAAGAAGGGAAAGGAGATCATTTACCTCAACATAGGTGATCCAGTAAGATTCGATTTTGACACGCCGAGTCACATTAAGCAAGCTTTGAAAGAGGCTGTTGAGGAGGGTGCAAACTGGTACTCTCCTTCAGAAGGATTGCCGGAGCTCAGGGAGGCTATCTGTGAGAAAGAGAAAAAGGTCAACGGTGTGGAAATCTCTCCTGAAAATGTTATAGTTACTCAAGGAATATCAGAGGGCATTCAGATGTTGATGGCAGCCATAGTCGAGGCAGGCGACGAGGTTTTAGTTCCTAGTCCCAGCTATCCGCCATACATTTCATACGTGAGGTTCTTTGGAGGAAAACCTGTTTTCTACAGAACGGTTGAAGATAACGGTTGGCAGCCAGACATCAACCACCTTCGATCTAAAATAACCCGCAAAACTCGTGGAATTGTTGTGATCAATCCAAACAACCCTTGCGGTGCACTTTACGGCGAAAAAGTTGTGCGAGAAGTGGTGAATTTAGTTGGTGAACACGAATTATTGCTCATTTCAGATGAGATCTACGACAGAATCGTTTACAAAAAAGGGTTTGTGAGCACGTCTCACTTAGCCAAAGACGTGTCAGTAATAGGAATGAACGGCTTCTCCAAAACGTATCTCATGACGGGTTGGCGACTCGGTTACATGTACTTCTATGATCCGAATGGGAAATTAAAAGAACTTAAAGCATGCGTGGAAAAAGAGGCTCGGATACGACTCTGCGCAAACACTCCGGTTCAGAAAGCTGGGGTTGCTGCTCTTAAAGGTCCGCAGAGCCACATTACGGATATGGTAGAAAAACTTCGAGAAAGGCGAGACTACTCGTGGAAACGCCTGAATGAAATGGAGGGAGTCAGCTGTACTAAGCCTGAAGGAGCCTTCTACGTCTTCCCAAGAGTGGAAGGAGTTGGCTCGCGGTGGAAAACTGACGAAGAATTTGCGCGTCAACTTGTGGAGAAAACTGGCGTTCTTGTGGTGCACGGGTCTGGGTTTGACCCCACTTACGGCTCTGGGCATTTCCGCGCTGTTATACTGCCGCCAATGGAAATTTTAGAAAAAGCGTTTGACTTGGTGGAGCAGTTCATGTCAAAACACAAATGATGATGATCCTTTAGCGAATTAGTGTTCCTTCCTTCGGGTTTCTCACCGTCTTGTCGAATTCTTGCATCAAACGTTTTGTTATTGGTCCTGGTTTTCCCTTGCCTATAGTTCGTTTGTTTACCTCTGTGACTGGAGCGATTTCTGCGGCTGTCCCTGTAAAGAAAACTTCATCTGCTGTGAACAAGTCGTTTGGTGTTATGTTTTTCTCCTCGGAGGGGTATCCGAGCTTTTCGAGGAGCTTCATCACCGTAATCCTTGTTATTCCCCGCAAGGCTCCTGTTGAGGTTGGAGGAGTAGTGACCTTGCCCTCTCTTACTATGAACACGTTTTCAGCTACACCCTCACAGACAAACCCAGTTTTGTCTAAGCAGATGGCTTCGTCCACGCCTGCAACATTGGATTCAATTTTTGCCAGTATGCTGTTGAGGTAATTGAGCGATTTTACTTCGTGGGTTGTAGCGTCCACGGGGTCTCTTTTCACCCATGTTATCATGGTTGTTATGCCCTTCTCCTTCTTTTCTTTAGAGTGCAGTGTAATCGTTGGCTCGGCGATAACAATGATTGTGGGTTTTGAACATTTTCTCGGGTCGAGTCCTAAATCGCCAACTCCCCTTGTGACCACAAGACGAATGTAAGCATCTTTCAACTTGTTCTTTTTTAGTGTATCTAAAACAGCGCGTGTCATCTCTTCTTTGCTCAAATGTATTTTAAGCATAATGGTGTGTGCTGACGTGTAGAGGCGGGCTATATGCTCCTTCAGCTTGAAGACAACGCCGTCGTAGGCGCGTATGCCCTCGAAAACGCCGTCTCCGTAGAGCAAGCCATGGTCGTAAACCGACACTTTGGCTTCAGATTTGGGATAAAACTTGCCATCAACATAAATTAAGAGTCCTTCCTTCGCCATTTCTTATCACTTCCGTGTAGAATACTGTATGCACTCACCCTTGCGCTTTTATGCTTTTTGTTAAAAAAGACTGGTCAACGTGTCTAGAGTATGCTAGGGCACGGTTTGCCAGAGTTGAGAAAACTCCTGCGACACAAAAGCGAACCCTAAGCAAGACGCTAAGATGAGTAATATCCCACCGATGTTGAGGAGGAACAGACTTGCACTCCAGAAAACTATGGTGTTCAGAACCCAGCCTGGCAAACCGTAAAAGGGTCCCACCCAAGGCGATTTCCAAATAAGGTCCCAGAGACTCATAGACAGAACAAGCGAACCTATGAACACCCCGACTCCATAAGCCAATGCCACCAACAGAATACACGAGTGTTTTAGAGGTCTCTCTTCCATATGCGCCCCCAAGATCGAATGAACGAAGGCTGCTAATGGACCAAGCACAACCACGATGCTTTCTACGACGAGAAGCGACATGAAAGGCCCAGTCATGGGAATTCCCCAGTTGAAGGCAACTTCGAACACTTGAACGTCAAAAAAAGCGTAGGCCAGCATACCGCCGCTTATTATTCCCAAAATTGAACCCACAAGTTGGAAACGTTTGCGAGGCACCATGTAGACAGAAGCGCTGATCATGGCGAGTATAGGTCCAGCCAAAAGAAGAAAGGCGATGGGTTTTTCTCCCTGAAGCAGCAGAATCGACCCAACGCCTAAGCACAGAAGGTAGAAAGACGCCAAAAGCAAACCGAGAAAAGCTGTGCCCTTCACTGAACGCCCTTCGTAAAACTTGACCCCGCAGAGCACAAGGACAACGCCCAACGCCGACGAAACGGCTGACGCCATAATAAATAATATTCTGCCAGATATAGCGGCGATGTTGGCTTGAGAGGAAATAGGAATCGTTGACCAAAAATAACCTAACAAAATCATGACAGGCACGTTGACCATTACGTATCCCACACCGAGCATAATGAGGGAAGACAGCGCCAACTTTCGGACGATTAACTCCATGCCCATAATCTGAGTCTTCCCGAGCGAAGGAGGGCTCAGCCTAGGAGTTTCAACTATTATTTCTTCTGTTTTCTGCATGGGTGAAGGTTTTACTTTCCATCGTATTTAACGTGTATGAACGCAGAGTATTTATCATATGTAACTATAAGAATTCAGAATCTGAATTCAATGTAATTTTGGATGCTACTGCTCATGGAACTAGACTAAAACTGCGGACGCTTAGAAAGACTTCTAGGCAGAGTCAACGGTTGGAAAGGCTTGCCTTCTGTCTTCTTCCTTATTTCGTTTATCAACTGTTGAAGCCGCATCCTCCTTATTTTACGAACCTTTCTGTCTCGGACTGGAAGAACTCCGGAATCTGATTCCTTCTGTCCAACAACAACGACATAATTTGTCCATTCGGTCTCTGCCTCCCGCACCCTCTTCTGCAAAGTTAGGGGACGGTCGTCCACGTCTGCCCTTATGCAGTTTTTCTGCATTTCATCGGCTGTCTTTTCCGCCTGAGGAACAAACTTGTCGGATAGTGGTATAACCCGAACCTGTGTGGGTGCGAGCCACAGCGGAAGTATGGGCACTTTGCCCTCATGTTGTTCTCTGTAAGCCTTTTCCAATATGGCGTAGACGCATCGTTCGATGGAGCCGCTTGGGCTACAGTGTAGTATGAGTGGTCGTTTTTTCTCTCCCTTTTCATCCACATAGCTTATGTCGTATCGTTCGGCGTTTTCGATGTCGATTTGATCTGTGGAAAGCGCTGAAGCTTTATCTAAGTTGTCGACAAAGTTGAATTCCCACTTCAGCACCCAATAGAATGACCGTTTAGGCAACAGTTCGACTAGGGCGGGTCTTTTGAACCGCTTTACTAATGACACAATGAAGCTCTTGTTTTTCTCGTAGAAGTCCTTTGTAAACCTCACTCCCAATTCACAGTCTTTGTTGCTGAATTCCAAGCCGTCGCTCATTGTTTCTGCGCACAAATCGAATCTGACCATGAATTCGTTCTTAGCTTGATCTAGGTCGGCGCACATGGCGTGGCAGTCGGGCATAGTAAACGCTCTGAGTCGTCGTAGTCCGACTAATTCGCCGCTCTTTTCCCTCCTGAAACTGTAGTGCGTCAACTCGTATATTCTGAAGGGCAACTGCCGATAAGAGAAGCGAGCGTCATGCGACATAAGAAACTGACCGAAACAGGAGGCAAACCGCAAGAAGAGGTCCCTATCCTCAGACTTCACCACATACTGCCTAGCTGGAAATCTATCTATGTAGTCGGCGAGACTGGGATGATTAAAATCGTACATGATGGGTGTTTCAACTTCCATGGCGCCGTACTCGGTCACTTTCTGCGTCACATACCGTTCTAGTAGCGCTTTAACAAGACGACCTTTGGGCGGCCAACGGAAATTGCCTGGGTCGCTTCCAAATTCATAGTCGGTTAGTCCAAGTTTCTTCATCAATGTTACATGGGGCGGGACCTGCTGAACCGCGCGGACTTTTGCCATTTCGTATTTTGCAAACTTCTCCAGCATCTCGTGCCCTCTAAAGTTGAATTTTTCAGCAGGCGTCATTTTTCCGTTGGGTTCCATGATGAACCATGTTGACTTCAATGTTTCCTCAGCCTTAACAGCCTCTGAAACCTTTTCCTCCTCTTTTCTCTCAGCCCGTGCAATCACTCGCAATTGTTCGGCTAAGGGGTGACCCTTAATGGATAGCGAAAACTGTTTGTTCCAGCCGAAGGGGGTTCTATGCGTCTCGAAGCCAGCTTCTTTGGCGTATTTTTCCATAACCTTAAGAATTCTTAAAGCGTTGTTGGGCTTTGCCAAATTGCTGCTTAGATGGGCGTAGGGATAAATCAAGATTCGGTTAGCCTTCAACTTTTCGAGGGAAGCCTTAACCTCATCTACTGCTCGCTTTGCAATGGCTTCATCGTCGCCTTCTTCAACACTTGTGAACAAAACAACTAGGTTTTCTAGTCGGATATCCTTTTTCTCGGCTTCTTCAGCCATGGCTACCTCTTTTTTTAACGGCTTGTACTCGATGTAGTCAGAATGCAATTGTAAGATTCTCATGTGGTCAGTCTCCTACTTAGCTTGGCACTCCAAGCCTCCATTTTTCCAGCACGCGTTCTTTCTTGGTTCCCTTCTTGAATTCCTTGTAATGTTCCTTGCAGAGGTAGGCTCGTCTCGCTTCGCTAACTTTCAGTCCAGCGTTTTTCACCTTGCTTGTGGGGAGCGAACGAATGGCGTTGTTGCCGCATCCGGTCACGCTGCATTTTACACCCTTTGCCACGCGCCCCAAAAATTGGCACCACCGAATTTATTATTCATTTTTTCAACTGCTTCTCATATATTTCCCTAGCTCTCTCATAAGTCTCTTCCCTCTCGCCGAAACTCTTGGGTCCAACGCCTTCCACAACAAAGGACGCGGACGCAGACCCCACGCAGGTGCACCACACCGGGTCTTTCCCATGAACGTATTCGGCTAGGAAGGCTCCGATGAAGGCGTCTCCTGCGCCTGTTGGGTCCAAGATGAAGCGTGATTGGCAGGCTGTGACATTGTAGAAAGTATGGTCGAATAACAATGTTGAACCACGCATGCCTCTCGTAACAATGACTATTTTCACGCCGTAATCCTGGATCCTCTTCGCTGCGAGTTGTATGTTAGCCTTTCCCGTTACCATCTTTATTTCGTCCTCCGACGACTTGTACACATTAACCTGTTCTAGCACTGACTTTTCTCTCCAGTGTTTGAGGCGTGCGTTTCCCTGGGGGTCGAAGCTGCGAACGAACCCCTGCGGGTCAAGAGACAAAATGCCGGTTGCCTTTCGCAGTTTTGTGACCGCGTCCTCTAAGAGTTCGTTGGCAATTGGCGCCACGTGAATAGCTCTAGTTTGTAACCAATTGGGTAGGTCGCTAACCAAAATCGGTGGCGCACGAGCCTTCAACTGTAACGTCCGCTTCCAGCCGTTTAGATATCTCAAAACAAACCTTGTGGTTAGAGCTTCATTAACCCGTTTTAATCCCGCCAAGTCTATGTTGCTTGTTCTTAGCCATTTGATATAAGCCCTCGGGAAGTCTTTTCCTACCTTTGAAACCACCGAAACTTTTGCGCCAAGTTTGGCGGCTGCCAAAGAAACATAAGTGGAAGGTCCGCCCAGTGTTGGCTTTGGAGAAACTATTCTCGGTGACGTTATTAGGTCGATTGAGAAGTGTCCAACTGTGACCAGGTCGAGCACACTTAGTCCTCAGTTGCTGCCTAATGACAACGTGAAAGAAAAGAATATAAGGATAATTATTAACTCGCTTAACATCTAACACAGTGAGGATGCAACAAATTGCCAGTGAAGAGAAAAAGCCGTGGAAGAGCCAAGGGCGGCAAGGGAAGAGGCGACCTTGTTCAGTGCAGCGCCTGCGGAGCTTTGGTTCCTGCCGACAAAGCTAAGAAGATTTCACGCCCAGTGACGTTGGTGGAACCTACCTTAGCCAGAGAACTAAGGCAGAAGGGCGCTTACATTCCTGGGCATGTGGAGACCAAATACTACTGCGTCTCATGTGCGGTTCACCGAGGCGTCGTCAAAGTTAGGGCTCGTGAAGAACGGAGAAAGCCGTGGAGACGCCCCAGATACTGAGCGACACTAAACTATAGGCGTGCCTACCTCTTTCTTTTTAGAAGCTTTTCTGAAATAGATGGCTCTCTGCAACACGGTTAGGTTTGTGAGCACGGCGAGCAACACCATGCTCCATCGGAGGGAATCCGCCCAGCCTGGAACAGTGCTTAGCAAAGTGGCAACCGCCAATATGATTATGCGTTCTGCGCGTTCGGTGATGCCCACGGATTCCATTCTAATTCCTGTTGCTTCTGCCCTAGCCCGACTGTAACTGACAAGCAACGAGCCCAAGAGCGCGGCGAACCCCCAAAACACCCATACAGGATTGATTATCAACCAGCCCAGTATAATGCCTAAGAAGACAAAGGCGTCGGCGTAACGGTCAAGAAGCGAATCGAGGAACCCGCCAAAAACAGTTATCTCTCCATAAAGCCTAGCGACAACACCGTCTAAGGCGTCGAAAAAACCCGAAATCAAAAGAAAGCCAGCTGCTGCAATCATAACAGATTGGTTGGCTGCAGAATCCCAGTAGTACATAATTGCGGAAAGGCAGGCAAACAGCACTCCTAACATGCTCACGTGATTTGGTTTCAAACCAATGCCGTGAACCTGTGTAGCTACGCCGACCAGCAGTAATTGAATCCGCTCTTTAAGTTTGGTGAGCAAACCTACGATTGCACCGTGTAGAGTTGTATTGTCGCAATGTTTATTTGAGTTTTGAAGCTAACTTTGCCTTCTTCTATCATTCGCTTCATTTCGCCCTCTCCCTCTCTGGTAGAGGAGACTACAAAATAATAGAACACAATCGCCAAGCACGTCTAAACCTTGAACATCAACCTCTGAAGTTTGGAATAATCCTGTCGCTAATAAGATTAATCGCTTCACGAACGTTCGGTCCAATGGGCGAACCCACAACGAACTGCGAAATACCCGACTTTAAAAGCTGACTGATCCGCTCGATGCACGTGTCAGGCGTGCCACAGACCGAAAAAGCCTCAATCATCTCAGAAGTCACACCTGCAAAGGCTCTTCCCCAATCATTTGCCTTCAAAGCCTCGCGAATCTCGCCAGCCTTTCCAACATCAATCCCATGCCTCTCAAGCAACATTGCTGGACTGCCTGCCACAATAAAAGAAACCACGGGAACAGCCGCCTTAACCGCCTTCTTCAAGTCTTCATGCACCGAAAACGCTGTGTAAGCCGCAACGTCAACATCCTCCAACCTCTTGCCAGCGTGACGAACACCCTCCTTGACACAGTTTACCGCGTACTCAACATCCCTAGGATGACACGCATTAATGAGGACACCATCACCAATCCTGCCAGCCAACTCCAACATTTTCGGACCTTGCGCACCAACGTAAACCGGTATGCCGCCCTTAGGCTTGAAGAGAAACTTGGCACCAGCAGTCTTGAAGACCTCACCCTGATAAGCAACGCTCTCTCCACTGGTTATCTTCCTGAAAATGTCGACAGCCTCCTGAACAGCTGTAAGAGGCTTCTGCATCTCAACTCCAACGCTTTCCAAGGTTGTTTTGTCTCCAGCGCCGATGCCCAACACCACTCGCCCTGGAGCTAACTCGTTGAGGGATGCAATGGCTTGTGCGGTAAAGACAGGATTGACCATATACGGGTTTGTTACACCAGGACCAATCGTCATTTTGTTCGTATAAATCGCCGCGGCTGTAAGCGTAACATACACGTTGCGGTTGTTGAAATGATCCGTAATCCAAAGATTGCTGAAACCGCCCCTTTCCGCTTGGATTGAGTAAAAGATTATTTTCCAGTATGGTTCACGGGGAACAAACTCTATTCCAAACCTGACCATTTCTTAACCCATCCTCTAGGTTTTAACAGTGGCTTCCCTAATCTGCTCAGCAATGTCCGCCAACTCAAGTGCGGTAAGGACATCAACTGTTTTGCCGGGGTCGAGCACAACCGCTGCTTCCAGCAAGGCTGTTAAGCCAGATTCGCTCATTAGAGTGTATTGTTGCCAATAGTGAAGAATAGTGTTTGCCAGCTGACTAGGCATCTTCTCATCGTTTTTTGACAAGAGAACCACGTCGACAAGTTTGCTTGACAACGCCTCCCTTTTGGCTACAGAGACCGTCTCGATAATTTTGCGGTAATCCATGAGTTTTCAATCCTCTGTTAGGGAGAGGTAATTTGGCTTCATTTTACCTTTAAAAGTTGCCATTCCCCCAACATCGCTTACATGAAGTCTGCAAGGCTTTGTTGCCTAATCTTCTCAATTTTTTTGGGCGCCATTTCTTGTTCTTCAAATAGGATAAGCTGGCCATAGACCCCGTCGTAGCCAGGCAAAACCTTCACCCTCCCCTCTCTAACCCGCATAACGGCTTCAGCGATCTTGGGCTCAACGACCTTTGACATCTCTTCTATTGAGGCCTCTATGAGCACGGTGTATTCATCGCCAAATCTTGCCACAAGAGCGTTGTAAACATCCCACACCTTTTGAACACTGGGGTAAGTAACACCGATTACCGTGGCGATTATTTCAGAAAGAGGCAACAGATGCATATACCCCACTGCATTTTCAGGTCTGTAGCCAGCTTGGCGGTCAGCGAGTTCTTCAACGCGCTGCTCAACACCCTTTGTCAGTCTCTTTCTACAGACTGGACATCGATTTCCCAGTTTGATGGCTTCCACGGGTGAGAGCGAAATCTTGCAGTTTCTGTGACCCGTCCAGTGATATTTTCCGTAGGCGGGGTTGGTTTCGATGGTGAATTTGAAGCGTTCAGGGTCTTTCTTTCGGATGGCGTCAACAACATCCTGGTAGGTCAATTGTTTGAGCTGGAAAACATTAGCCTCTCTGCCGATTCTCCACGGCCAGTGGCTGTGGCTGTCGCTGTTTGACACCAAAGCATATTTGTCAAGGCTGCTGAGACGCCAGTTCATTGGTGGGTCGGAGGAAAGCCCTGTTTCTAAGGCATGGATATGCCCGGTCATATCTTGATAACAATCGTTTATTCTGTCGAAGCCGCTGAAGGCTCCGAAAAGGCTGAACCATGGCGTCCAAGCGTGAGCGGGTATGACGACGTTCCGGTTGCTGATTTTCATTATTTCTTCGACGAGTAGTGGGGCTGTCATGTTTAGGGTAGGTCTACCGTCAACTGTGAGGTTGCCGTAATTTGCCAGTCTGTCGTTTACTTGTTCGGCTGTTTCGATGCTGGGCGTCAAGATGACGTGGTGGATTTTTTTTATGCTGCCTTCAAACGTGAAGATTGTGCAGACTTCATTGGTTATCATGTAGTGAACTTGGGATTCGCGGTTTTTTGCTGGTTTGTACAGGCTCGTGTCTTGAGCCTCGATTAAGTCTCGTTTCAATTCTTCTAGCCATTTGGGATGGGTGAAGTCTCCTGTCCCTATTAGGTTTAAGCCCTTGATTCGAGCGAAGCGAGTGATTTCGTCAACGTTCATTTTTTCGCTTGTGGCACGGCTGAATCTGCTGTGAATATGAAAGTCGGCTATTACTCTCAATTTTTCTTTACGCTCTCCTTTGTCACGTATTTTTCTAGAAGGCGTTCCCAATCGAATTTGATTATTGCAAATATGACTACTGCGAGGAATATGGTTGTGAGCATTGCTGCCAGCCATCCGCCTTCACCGAATAAGTCGCGAATAAAACCGATGGATAACTGCCCACTGTACGCAATGATAAAGGCCATGAGCATTTTGCCAAAGAGAGCTGGAATGAAGGCTTTTAAGACACTGTAGCGCATCATCCCTAAAGGAATGAAGAGCAAGTCGTCGGGTAATGGTGTTAGCGCGAACAGGAAGATGGCAACGTAACCATAGCGTTCAAAAACCTTTCTGAAGAAGTCGACTTTTCTTCTTCGTTTTTCATTCAGTATTTTTTGTCCGTAATATCCAAGTATATAACCAGAAAGTTCTCCTGCTGCCGCGCCTAAACCAGCAAAGACGGCGATTAATGGAGGGTAGAGGACGGCGCCGAGAAGGTAGAGGAATATTGTGTATGGTATGGGAATGATGATGGACAGGGCGCCTAAGAAGCTGATTGTGAAGACTCCTACATACCCATATTGGAGTGCGAATTCATACATCCAGTTCCAGAAAGACACGCAGATTCGCCTTTTTCGATTTCGTTGTTGTCTGTGCGCTTAAGCGTTGCTATGTATGTCCTTTGTTTTTGTAGGTATCTCTACCTAGAGGGAAGATAATGCAGCTTTACTTTGTTCGTGTGGTTTTGGTTGGTGTGACGATGTAGTCGACTGGGATGTCCCACTGATCTCTAGGGATGTTTTCCACGATTTGGATGTCGTGTACTGTTGTGACCACGGGGGTTTGAGCCGTGAGGCTTCCTGCGTTCTTAAGTATGTTGTATTCTTGGTCTGAGTAGCCTGTTCCCTTGCCGAGCCTTCCACCGTCTAATGTTACCGCTACAGAGCCAGCGACAAATAAGTCGATTTTAATTTCATTTGGGTTCACTGAACGTCCGTATTTGAAGGCTCCGTGAATTGTGGAGGCTTCGGATATACGGTTTGAAGGAATTTTGTGCGGTTCAAGTAGCAGGAAGCCTTCTCTTAATCTGGGAGTTGCCATAACAACTTTTTTGCCATCTCCCAATGCCATTTCTCGAACTGCCCGTTGCGGTGAGTCTGGGTTGCAAAACACAGTCTTCGCGGTTTTGTATTCTAGCAGATTTCTAAGGTTTGTTGCTGCCTTTTCTGCACCCACAAAGTTAGGTATTCTCTGAAATATTGGTTTAGGAAAGGTTGCGACACCCTTTTCTTCCATCAGCCGCCAGACTCGCATTCTAATCTCTTGTTTGGACAAGGCTGACGCCGTTATCTCTCTGCAACATCTAAATATTAAAACATGTCAATATGCGTATCCATGTGTTCAGTGGTGCGGACGAAAAATGCCTAACGCGAAGCGTGAACACTGGAGTCGACACTTCGGGAAATGGTTTCGCCACGTTGTAACAGACGCTGGCATAATTGACCAGCGCTACCCCGTTAAGGGTATGACCGTTTGGCTGCCCTACGGATTCAAAATAAGAGGAAAGGAACTCCAAATCCTCCGGGAGCTGCATGACTCAACCGGACACCAAGAGATGTTGTTCCCTCTACTCATTCCTGAAACTGCATTGGCTAAGGAAGCAGAGCACATCAAGAGCTTTGAAGGAGAAGTATTCTGGGTAACGAAGGGCGGCTTAACACCCCTGGAAATCAAGCTTGCGCTGCGACCCACCAGCGAAGCCGCAATCGGACCCATGCTCAAACTTTGGATCCGCTCCCATGCAGACCTTCCAATCAAGCTTTACCAGATTGTGAACACCTTCAGGTACGAGACCAAGTCAACTCGCCCCTTAATTAGGGTGCGAGAACTCGACAGCTTCAAAGAGGCTCACACGGCACACGCCAATAGTAAGGAAGCTGAAGCGCAGGTCAAAGAGGGAATCGAAATCTACAAGAAATTCTTTGACACTTTAGGTGTGTCCTACAAAATATCGAAACGCCCAGACTGGGACAAATTCCCTGGCGCCGTGTACACCATTTCCTTCGAACAAATTTTGCCAGATGGCAGGACACTTCAGATTGGAACTGTGCACAATCTGGGGCAAAACTTCTCGAAGGCTTTTGATGTCACGTACGAAACGGAGAAGGGTGGAAGAGAGCATGTTTGGCAAACTTGCTATGGAATCTTTGCGGGCAGGCCGCTTGTGGGTGTTTTGGCCGCGCATGGTGACGACAATGGAGCGGTACTACCACCAACAATCGCGCCAATTCAGGTTGTTGTTGTTCCAATTCCCTACAAGAGGATGGAGAAAGAGATTAACCAGGCTTGCCGAAAGGTTGCAACTAGGCTAAAGAAAGCTGACATTAGTGTAGAGGTTGACTTTCGCGAAGACTTGACCCCTGGGTCGAAGTTTTATTATTGGGAATTGCATGGCGTGCCAATTCGGGTTGAGATTGGTCCAAAAGACGTGAGACACAATGAGGCTACAGTTGTGAGACGCGACACCCTTGAGAAACAAACCTTCAAGACAGCAAAACTCACAGCAGCTATCAAAAAAATCATGAAGGCAATGACTGATGAAATGCGCCAAAGGGCGTGGCAGTGGATGAACGTGCACGTTTACAGAGTTGCGCATCTTGAAGAAGCCAAACGACTGTTAAGGAGAAGAGCCGGGATTGTTGAGGTCTTGTGGTGTGGCAATGAAGAATGCGGCCACAAACTTGAAGAGGAGGTTAACGCCCGCGTGCTGGGCACCCCCGTCGACTTGAAAGAGAAAGTTGTGGGAAAGTGTGTCGTTTGCGGGAAGAAAGCGAAGGACATTGTGAGGGTCGCGGTGGCCTACTGACTGTGCGCGCTTACGAGACCTCTCTACCGGTGTGGGAATGAACGAATAAGTAAGGAAAGGGGGTTTGCTTTCTCGTTTCTCAAGTGCACAAGCATTTTTAGGTTGGCTGGTGAGAGATTTTCTACTGAAGGCGTATGTTGTTTTCTATGTATTTATCTTATCGTTTGGCAAGGAGCGCAAGGCTAAGAAGCTACATGCTTGACCTGGCGCTTTTTGTTGTTGCGGCTTCGCTTTTGTCTGTTTGTTTTCCAGCAATCGAGCTTTTTTGGCTATTTCTCTCGTTTGTTTTTCCACTTGTTTTTCTTAGTTTTCTTTTTCTTTCATGGCCTACTTACTCTTGGTATCTTGAGTTGCCTGCTCCCGAGTGGCTTAGGCATCATGGCTTTTCTTGGGTTTGGTATCGTGGGGTTTCTTTCCTGACTGTGGATGTGTTTTCAACTCCTGATTGGGAGTTTCGTGATGGTTCCCTAGTAAGCAGCATTCCTTGGTCGTTGGAGCAGTATTTTGCTGCTTTCTCATTTTTTCTATTCGTTAACATGTTAGGCGTGTTGCTTGGCGCTTCTCTGGGCTATTGGATGCGTAAAAAGCATCGAACTCAAGATTTTGATGGTAATAAGTGGTGGATAGTTGCCGTTGGAGTCGTATGTGTTGTAGTTTCATTTATAATCGGTAGCGCACTTGGTGAACGCGGCAGAATGGCTCTTTTTGGGCTCGGGATTGTCTTGTTGGAAATTGTGCTCCTTTCGCCACTAGTGGTGAGATTTGTGCGCATGCGTGTTGCAACACTAACAGTGCTATGTGGAATAATTCTCTCGTTAGCGGGTGGTCTTATCAATCAAAACCTAATGATAGCCATGGGTCGAATTCTAATTTTTTTCGGCGTTGTCATCTACATTGCTGAGTTTGCAATCACTTATACGCGCACGCATAAAACAGCCACATAACATCTCTTCTAATTGAGCAATCACCGATGAACATATATGTTTGTTGTGTTATGTTGTTTTGGGCTTTGATAACGGTATAGGTGCCGTGTTGTCTTGCCTAAACTCTACGACATCATAATCGTGGGCACAGGACCCGCTGGAATATTCTCGGCCCTAGAACTCACCAAAAACGAAAACGCGCAACTCAAAATACTCATGCTGGATAAGGGACCCGATCTAGAAAAGCGTCGTTGTCCAGCCAGCCGAGGTTTTGGATGTGTCAATTGTGACCCCTGCACCTTACTGCAGGGTTGGGGAGGAGCAGGAGCCTTCAGCGACGGTAAACTCGACCTCTCAACCGAGGTGGGCGGTTGGCTAACCGACTACATAACCAAAGACAAACTGGCTGACTACATCAATTATACTGACACAATCTATCGCAACTTCGGTGCACCTGAACACGTTTACGGAACAGACCCGGACAAAATAGACGAAATCGAACGCAAGGCAGCGTTCGCCGGACTCAAACTCGTACAACAAAAAGTAAGGCACATGGGCACAGAACAATGCGCCCAAGTCCTACGCAATATGCGCCGACACCTCAAAGACCGGGTGGAAATCCAAACAGGCGTCGAAGTCAAAACCTTACTGGTCAAGAACGGCAAGGTTGAAGGCGTACAAACCACAAAAGGCGAGAAAGTTCAAGGCAAATACGTTATTGTTGCGCCTGGCAGAAGCGGCGCAGAATGGCTCACAACCGAAGCCCAAACCCAAGGATTAAAAACATTAAACAACCCAGTCGACGTGGGCGTGCGGGTTGAGGTCCTAGCCTCAGTCATGGAAGAATTAACGGATGCCCTCTACGAACCAAAATTCGTATATTTCTCAAAATCGTTCGACGACCATGTGCGCACTTTCTGCGTCTGCCCCAGAGGCGAGGTCATAACGGAATCGTACGAAGGCATCATCACAGTCAATGGGCAGAGCTACGCCGAACGCAAAACCGACAACACAAACTTCGCCATACTCGTGAGCACACGCTTCACTGAACCGTTCCGCGAACCAATAGCCTATGGCAAATATATCGCCAGGCTCACAAACCTCCTGAGCGGCGGCATAATCATCCAACGCCTAGGCGACCTAGAAGTCGGAAGACGCAGCACAGAAGAGAGAATCAACCGCAGCCTAGTGGTGCCCACGCTAAAAAACGCCACACCTGGCGACCTCAGCTTTGTCTTGCCGTATCGCTACTTAGCCGACATAAGAGAGATGCTCCAAGCCCTAGACCAGGTTTCACCCGGACTCAACTCAAAAGACACGCTACTCTACGGAGCCGAAGTAAAATTCTACACTTCAAGACTCGAACTGAGCAATCACTTGGAAACACGCTTCCACAACCTGTTCACCATAGGCGACGGAGCCGGCGTAACCCGAGGCCTAATCCAAGCCTCAGTCTCCGGACTCATCGCAGCCAAGGAAATACTGAAACGAGAAAAGAAAGCCAATCAAGTTGCGATTGAAAAAGCATCGAAAAATTCTGCATCAAGTTTTTATACCTCTGCTTCAGCAAGAAATTAACTTTGCAACATCTTAGTCTACGACTTATTTTGGCTGCACGGATTCTTTGCCATGGATTTTTACCCGCACTGGCTTTTATTAACAAGTTCAGGCTTACAGAGCCGTTGCTCTCGGTTAAGATGCCAACTCAATAACGTCTTCGTGGTTCTGCAGGAACTTATCGACATATGTCATGCCTTGTGGAATCGTTAAACTAGGGTTAACCCTTGTTCCTGTGAGCCTGCAGCTCTTGCTGATTTGGACAGCGTTGCCTATCACTGAGGTTGATTCGATGCTTGTTGGGTTTTCACGGGTTGATTCTACCACAACCTTCCTGCCTATGATGCTGTCTGACAAGTGGGAGTAGTCTCCAATCTTTGCAGCGTCCATAATTGCCGATCCTTCCACGTTCACGTGTTCGCCGAGTATGCAGAAATTGTCGACGTTTGAATCTGAAATCCTAGAATGATCACCTATTCTTGTGTGCCTACCGATTAGGGCAGCGCCATCTAGGGACAACTTATTCTCTTTGTATTTTCTGATGATCTCTTCTCGTCTTTTGATAGACTCCTCGCTATATCCCTGAACCCAGATGTTTCTGTTTGGTATTATTCTTTCTTCTCGGACTCTTATGTTCAGCTTTCCATAGAGAACGTCATGCATAGCCTTTAGATAGTTTTTTGGATTCCCAACATCGTACCACACTTTCAATTCATATCCATAGACTGGGAATTCTTTACCCACTAAGTAAGGAATGAAATCAAAACCGAAATCGAGCCTCCTCTTCTCTTCTATTACTTTTTTTACTTCTTCGCTTTCAGCAATTTTTCTGACCTCTGGTGAAAGGAGATATATACCTGCGTTGGCAAGATTGCTTGGTGCTTTCTCCGCTGGAGGCTTTTCGACAAACCTCTTAATTCTCAGGTCTTTGTCCAACTCGGCTATGCCGTATTCTTCTACTTTTTCCACCCTCGCTAGCGTAATGGTCATTAGCGCCCCTTTTTCCTCATGCCTCTTAATGAAGTCGCTCAGATCGATGTCAAAGAGGTTATCTCCCTGCACGACAAGGACAGGATCACGAACATCATAATATTCCATGTTTAGCCTGTAAGAATCAGCGCTTCCCAAGTCATCTAGGTTGGGTTGATGTTTGATGTGCACTCTTGGCTCGATCTTATACTTCGCTGAGAATCCAACCCCCTCTCCGTACTGATCGAAAAGGTTGGAGTAGTTGGTATAACCGTACTCTCCGAAAATGAAGTTCCTGACGCCTTGTTCCGCCAGCGTTGCCATTGAGAATTCGATTAACGGCCTGTTCAGAAATCTGACACAAGGTTTTGATATGTCGTGTGTCAGAGGCCTTAATCTCTTAGCCTGACCACCTACTGGAATGAAACACCTAAGTTTCTCTACGTTCACCGTCATTCCCTAACCAAATTCTGTAATGGGGCTGCCCGGATTCGAACCGGAGTCACGAGCGCCCGAGGCTCATAGCCTAGACCAAGCTAGCCGACAGCCCCGAATATCATTCATATGTGAAAGTTCGTCTGTGAATTAAGCCTTTTTAGTTGGTTCACTATTCTTCCATGGCTTCTAGGTCCTCGTCTGCTTCCTACAATTCTTGGCAGTTGAAGCAAAGACCCAGAACGCCTCATGTCGAATAGAGAGGCGCTCCACAACTCGAACAGTAGACAACCCTGCTCGCTGCGACTTCTTTCCCACAATCAATACACTTAACCATGCCCTGCTCCGTTCGCTCCATTCTAACTGAAGATTGAGAGTGAAGCTTTAGCTTAAAAACCCGACCGATGCTATTATCTTGAGTGCAGAAAGGGAGGACATACATCTTTGTCTTATCGTCAGAGACGCCCAGGAGCCCGCGTGTTAAAGGCGGTTTCATCGTCCTTACGACTGCAAGTGCTCAACCTCCTCCTCGACAGGGGACCGCTTTCATATACTGAAATAATGAGCATTCTCAAGCTGAACCCCAGCCGAGACGCGGGCAGGTTCGCGTATCACCTAAAGTTTCTCCTCAAGGCAGACTTGGTTGAACCCGATACCGAAGCTAAGAAATATAGATTAACAGACCTCGGGCGCATGCTTGTAGATGTTGCCGAAACCATAGAGGAACACGCGTTTAAGAGACGCAAGATGATGGTTCGCGCCTCACGTCTGGCTGTGGAAGAGTTCGACCGGAACAAAATCGCCGAGTCGCTGGTGAAGGAAGCAAACGTTCCACAAGACTTGGCACAGAAAATAGCAAGAGAAACCGAAGGTCGCCTCCTCGAGGTCAAGACCAAATACTTGACGGCTCCGCTCATCAGAGAGTTCGTCAACGCCATACTCATTGAGAAAGGGTTAGAGGAGTACAGACACAAATTGACCCGTTTAGGCTTGCCAGTCTACGACGTCACGCAACTCATCAAATCGGCTGGCGCTAAATCTCTAAGCGTCGAAACGGTTCACAGGGCGGCGGGGGACTCTGTTGTTGAAGAGTACACGCTTCTAAACGTGTTGCCAAGGGATATCGCTGACGCGCATCTTTCTGGCTCGTTGGACCTCGACAACTTAGGCACATGGGTTCTCAAGCCCAACGAGTTCATGCACGACTTGCGCTTCTTTCTCCAAAACGGCCTCCAGTTTGGAAGACCTGAATTAGCCGGGTTTTCGAGTGGTCCTCCGAAAAGTTTTGAGGCTGCATTACAAACAGCGTCAAACCTCCTAAGGATCGCAACCACCGAGTTGTCGGGAGAACAACTGGTCGACTACTTTAACGTTTTCTTAGCGCCCTTCGCCAGAGAAGTCGAAACCAAAAGAATCCGAGAGGACCTGCGTCTGTTTGTCCTCAATTTGAATCAGTCTCTGTCTAACGCGATTTCGCCGCTACAGGTTTCTGTAGGACTGGAACTTGTTGTGCCCGGTTTTCTTCAAGAAAAAAAAGCCTTCGGGTACGGCGGAAAGAAGGTCGATTTCTACGGAGACTTTGCCGAGGAGAGTCAACTTATCGCTTCGCTTCTGCTAGAGGTCATGCTGGAGGAAGGTGAACAGAAACCTTTCTTTCAACCTAGCCTAGTAGTGAAGCTTCGCCCGGAAACGCTTCAAAACCGAGAGTGCGAGCCTCTTCTGCTCAAAGCCCACAAACTCGCCTCGGAACGTGGACTCCCATACTTCGCCAACCTCTTTCCGAAAGAACAAGCCCACGCGTGCTACACGGCAACGGGTTGCCGCCTCGCCAACGACTGGAAACAAGACTGGGAACTCGACACTTTGCGGACAAGCAGCTTAGGCAATGTCTTGATCAACCTGCCCAGACTTGCTTACGAATCCAAGGGAGACAGAACCGCTTTCTTTGAGTTGTTAGACGAGCAACTTGAGATGGCGCTGCGCGCGTTAGAAATCAAGTATCATACCATCAAACAACGGGTCAGAGAGAATCTGCTGCCGTTTCTGACTCAGAGAGCCAACGGTGACCATTACTTTAGGGTGGAGAACTCAACTAGGTTGATCGGTTTTGTAGGACTAAGCGAAGCGGTTGAATCCTTGGCTGGAAAGGCTCTACACCAAGACAGCAAGGCGTTAGGCTTGGCGGAAGAAATCTTGAGTTACATTCAAAGCGGCGTCCGAAGGAGCACGCGAAAACCCGAAACCCGTCCGGTCACAGCCATGATTCCAGGCTCTGAATCCGCTAAGCGGCTAGCGGAACTTGACGTAGAACGTTACGGTTGGGCGCGTGTCTGTGTGAGAGGAACCAAGGAGCGACCGTTTTACACAGATCTTGTTGCTGTGCCCCCTCAGACAAGTGTGAAGCTGGAGGAACGATTAAGAATTGAGGAAAAACTGCAACAACAGGCGCCGGGCGGGCATCTAACGGTTTTACCGCTCGAAAATCTGGAGCAGAATCCAGACACGCTTTTGTCCACCACAAAACGGATCGTGACCACCAGCAGAATAGGGCTGTTTGCTTATAACCTAAACTTCGCCTACTGCGCCCACTGCAGAAAGACCTTTACTGGACAGCAATCAAAGTGTCCTTCCTGCGGCTCTGTTGACTCATTGGTCAATTTTAGCAGAGTTGCGGCTAAATATCTGCCGATTTCACAGTGAATTCGAAATCAGTCGCGCATTGCTCGTGTCAATTTAGAAGATTTGTTATACAGAATTTTAAACAATTTCTTATAAAAAATTTAAGTAAAAAACCCCATGCGAATTCTAGACAGAAATATGTATAAATAAATCGTGTATTTTGTGAAAGGATTTTTCAATTTTACATAAGAATTTGTCTGTAAGTTTAAAGTTTACTTATTGCACTAAAGTGTTCTCCGCCTCTGTACGGGTGTTCTCATGGTTTCAACAGACATTTCCTCTGACGCCCTTCAAAACTCCGCTGAAAAGCGGAAAATCGTGGTCTACACGTCTAACGGGTGCGGTAAATGCACCGTGTTGAAAGAGTGGCTCAAAGCGGCTAAAAGACATTTTGAGGAGCGAAGCCTGGAAAACGTGGAAGTCATGACTGAACTGGTCATGAGAAACGTTGTTGTGCTCTCGGCGCCAGTAATTGAGGTTGACAACACGATTTACACTGAGAACCAGCTCTTTGACGGAAACTCGCTTGCGGTCAACCGACTGTTGACCATTCTGGAGGGCAACAATAATGGGTAACGGTGACGGCGACGGAGAGCTTGTCCTTCAGGCGTATCTGGAACTTATGCCGAAGGTCAGAAGAAGCGACGGCTTCATAGTTTCTTGGAATCGAGACGCAATCGTCAAACAGCTTCTAACAGAAACAAAACTCGCCAAGGAGTTTTACGACGTAAAACCTATCGGACAAGAAGAGGCAGAGGAAATAGCGGTTGACGTTGAACGCAAAATCTTGAGCCTGCGTTTGAAGTTCATAAGCGGACCCCTCATCAGGGAGTTGGTAAACAATGTTTTGCTGGGCAAGTCAAAGGACAAGCCCGAATACGCCGTTTACCGCAACGTCCTCACCAGGGTTGGTGCGCCAGTTTACGACGCCTACCTCATGGACTTGGGACAGGGTTTCAAGGCTAACGAAAACGCCAACCTCCAACCCAACGCTGAGACCTCTCACAAGCGCAAGGCTGACTGGGTTTCGGGCGAAGAATACCTGCTGTTAATGTCTCCGAAACTAGCAGACGCGCATTTGGCAGGCGATCTGCACATTCACGATTTGGAATACTTTGGAACCAGACCCTTCTGCCAAGACTGGGATTTACGCTACTTCTTCTATTACGGCTTGATGCCAGACGGAATGGGCACAAGAACTAGCGTAGCGGGTCCAGCCAAACATCCAGAAGTAGCTATTCTGCACACAGCCAAGATTTTGGCTTCGGCGCAAACCAACTTTGCTGGAGGCGAGGGCTTCTACAACTTCTTGGTTTTCTTGGCGCCCTACATCAAGGGCTTAGCTTATGAGAAGATTAAGCAACTGATGCAGATGATGTTCTTCGAGTACACGCAGGCTTATGTAGCCCGAGGCGGCCAGCTCGTCTTCAGCAACATCCAAGTGCAGCCGGGTGTCCCCGAACTTTGGCGGAAAGTGCCTGTTGTAACGCAGGGACGCGTTGGACCCGACGTTTACGGCGACTTTGAGGACGAAGTTCGCCTGATGTTCAAGGCATTGTATGAGGTTGCTTGCCACGGCGACTACAGAGGAAAGCCATTCAACTTTCCCAAGCTGGAAAACAGCTTGAGCCCAGAATTTTTCAAGTCCGAATACGATAACGTTTGGCTGGATGTGCACCGTGTTGTGGCCAAGTTTGGCACGCCCTACTTCGACAATCTGATGCCCCCGTACAGAGGCTACGGACAAGGCGTCTCGTGTTATCAGTGCTGCGCCTACTGTTTTGTTGAAACGCCCGAAAGCAGTCCAGAATTTCAAGACAAACTCAATTTTGTGGGCGGAAAACATTTCACAATGGGCAGCTGGCAGGTGGTTAGCCTAAACCTTCCCAGAATGGCTTACAAGGCGAACGGCAACGACACTGTGTTGTTCGAGGAAGCCCGTCGGCTCATGGACCTTTCGGTTGAAATCTTCAGGGTTAAACGGAAATGGATGGAACTTGTACGGAGGCGCAACCGGATTCCCTTCGCCACCCAGCGTCCAATCGACCCAAAAACAGGTCAGAAGGGCCCCCCAGCCATCGACTTTGAAGGCTTGGTCAACACCATAGGTCTTGTAGGCGGAAACGAGATGGCTCAGTGGCACACTGGCTATCAACTTCACGAGCATTCTGAAGCCGTCAAGATTCTGGTCAAACTCATATTGGAAATGCAGAAGTACAAGAAAGAACTGGAAGCAGAAACAGGTGTCAAACTTGCTTTAGCCAGAACGCCTGCGGAGTCAACTTCCCAGCGTTTTGCCGTTGCCGACTTGCTCACACCCAATTACCACGACAACGCTGAGAAAATTGTTAAAGGCGACTTAGCCAAGGCTGAGCAGATGCTAGCTGAGGGCGAGAAAGACGTGCCCATATATTACAACAATGGAACCCACGTTTACATAGGCGCCAACGTTGACCTGCTTGAAAGAATAAACATTGAACAGAAGTTCTTCCCCCTCCTAAACGGCGGCAACATGCTTCACGTCTGGTTGGGCGAAGCATCTCCAGACCCAGAAGCTTTGTACAAGTTGACCAAACGCATTGCTACCCAGACGCAGGTTGGCTATTACGCCTACACCAAAGACTTGACCGTGTGCAACAACTGCGGCACCGTTTCGCCACTCATGAACAAACTGTGTCCCAACTGCGGTTCAGACAACGTTGAGTGGTGGTCAAGAGTAACCGGTTATTACCAAGCCGTAAGCGGATGGAACGAAGGCAAAAAACGAGAGCTACAAGACAGATTTAGAGTTGTTGTTTGAACAATTTGTGAAGCGTAAATCTTAAACGCATACTTATTTTAAACGTAACCTTTGTGGCAGTAGCGTACAGGAGAAGCTGAATTTTGATTTTGAAGAAATACTTCCGTGTAATAGTTAAGCCTATTGCTTTGACAGCAATGTTCTTCTTTTTAGTGTCATGTTTGTATCTTGCCTTTGCACCTATTTTGATAGAGAATGTTTTTTTAAACGCGCGCATTAGAAATTCAGACATAATTCCTGGAGAACTTGCTCGACTTTCATCTCTCGGTACATTCTGGGCTGGCATCTTGCGTGGAGATTTTGGCGTCTCAGCAGTATCCGGAGACTACATCTCGAATGAATTAGGCGAAAGGCTTCAAAATACGGCACTTTTGATTGGGATGGGTATTGTGCTCTCCGTGGTCACTGGCATCGTAGCGGTTCTCATTGCTTCGCTTCGGAAGCCCACAACGCGCAAGCCACAGGTTTTTGGGCATTCGCTTAGAAGCTATTTGTTTGGCTTGGCGCCTTTTCTGGGCTTTTTCTTACTATTAGTCTTTTATTACAACCTGAAGTTGGTGCCAATCGCTGGAATGTATCCAAGGGAATGGGCGATCATTTACATGGAGACAGGGGGTTTTCCGCCAAATCTATTAGTACGAATCATTGGACAACTGCCTTATTTTGTTATGCCCTCACTCACCTTGACTCTCATCCTTCTGGTCAGAAACCTGATAGTTGTTTGGAGTGGCAGTTCGCCTATTTTCTCTGAGGGTTGGCTGAAACGATTTTTGTTTGCTTTTGCAACTATTGATCTTGTTTTCATAATTTCTGCGGTTGTTTTGGTTGAACATGTGTTCACATGGCCTGGAATGGGAAAATGGTTGTGGAACTCAATTTCTTTCATGGACTACAATACCATGATAGCAGTCTTTATCGTGCTCTTGGCGTTGGCTGTAGTCTTCGGTTACGCATCAACCGCGCTAGACTTTTTTCAGCGATTCTCTGGGTTGCAAGAAAACTTAGATAGAAAAGCCGCACAAGAACCCCCACATGTAGGAAAGCAGAAGAAAATTGAAGGGAAGAAAGTTAAAGGAATATTTTTGGTTCTCTGGCGAAGGAAAAGTTTGGTAGCGGGCACCGTAATAGTTGTCGTTTTCATCTTGGTCGGTGCGTTTGCGCATCTATTAACGCCTTATGACCCAGTTTTTGGCTACTACGTGGCAAGCGACTACGCTCAACCTAGCTGGCTTCCACAACTGACAGGTCAAAACTTCAGCCTCAACATAAATCCGATAGATGACCCAGGCTTCAGTCAAGGGCCAGCCAGCCTCAGCAACTGGAATATCACAGCGTCTCCGCAGATAACTTATGGACACGAAGCGGTAGAAGGCAGACCTAAAAACCTAGGCGGAAGCGGACCAGGATGCTTAACCTTGCTGTTTTTTAGAACACCTCAAGGAACAACCCTTGGTCAAGCCACTTTCAAAATGGAGTATTCCTTCGACTATGATCAGTCTTCTCCGCCAGAACGTTTTTTGGGTGAACTGGCTTGGAGAGTGAACGTGATTTCAGCAGGCTCAACGTATAGAATAAGTGCAAGCATCAGAACCCCAAATTCAAGCTACACCCTTTATGCTTCTCCAACAAGCAGCCAAGATACAGGTGACAATTGGCTCTCTCCTCAACCTCCAATAGATTCTTACGGGCTTGACCTAAGAGTTCGATTAGAAAGACACCTTGGAATCATTGGAGTAGATCCCGCAAAGGAGATTTTCAAGGTAAAGGGTACATACACCTATTCTGTAGAGATTGTTTTTCAGAACACTTACTCTTCATTCACCATTCAAAGCATGACAATTGATTTGGATGATGTAAACTTCCGAACCCTGGGTGACACCTTTGGATTATTAGGCACAGACCAAATGGGACGGGATATTTGGAGTCAACTCCTCTATGGCATAAGAACCATTTTGATTGTTGCGCTTCCCTTGGCAGCGTTAGCGACACTAATCGGGTTCTCCTTGGGATTTTTGAGCGGTTACTTCCAAAGCTGGGCTGACAACATAATAATGACGTTCGTAGACGTAGTTTACTTCATTCCAGTTCTTCCGTTCATAATGGTTTTAGTGGCGTTTTATGGTCCTAACTGGCCATACCTCGGTCTCTGGTTGTCGCTTCTACTCTTCTCGGCAACTGCGACAAGCGCCTTCAGAAACACCTATCTAATGCGCTCAAGAAACCAAAAGCTAAAGGGCGATAGTCCAAAAGACGTGTTCTTCAACTTAGCAAAAGCCTTGTTAGCAGGTTTCTCTTTAACAATGATAAGCCTAATACTACTGTTACCTGCCATCGAGTTCTTTGGCTTGTTTGAACCATCAACTGCAAGCTGGGGACGCATAATCCATGACGCACAGATTTTTATGGGAGTCGAACGTTGGTGGTGGTCACTATCCCCAATGATTTTCATAGTGCTTCTGGCTCTCGGATTTTTCTTGTTAGGCTCCGCGCTAGAGGAACGTTTCAAATAAAAGAAAACCAGACCTTTAGAGCACTAAATGCTCACTCTTTGAAAGAAACGAGAATGAACGTGTTTCCGTCAGGGTCTTTAAACACAACCGTGCGGCACCCCCAATGCTGGTTTTTCAATTCTGTGACAAAATTGACGCCCCTCTTCTTCAAGTCTTGGTATTCTTTGTCAACGTCATCAACTAGCAAGAAGATGTCAAGTTCTCCGCCGGGTTCGAGAGTAAACTCTTTTCACAAGAATTTCTTATTATATCTATCACTCGGTGGCTCCGAGAATTAGTGCAAGCAGTGCCATTCTTGTCACTATTCCGTTCCAAACTTGCTGGAAATACCGGGCGTGAGGCGTTGTGTCCACTTCGGCGCTGATTTCTTCCACACGGGGCAGAGGGTGAAGTATAATCATGTCTTTTTTGGCTTTTTTCAGCGTGTCCAGGTCGATTTTGTATGAGCCCTTCACTTTGGCGTATTCAGCAGCGTCTGGAAACCTTTCTTTTTGGATGCGTGTCACGTAGAGCACGTCGATTCTGGGCAGGAACTCGTCGAGGCTGGTGGTTTCCATAACCTTTACGCGTTCTCCTATGGTGTCGAGCACTTCACGCCGCATGCGCAGCAACTCGGGCGAGATGAAGTAAAGTCTTACGTCATATAGTGACAAGGCGTAAGCCAGAGAATGAACAGTTCGTCCAAAGCGCAGGTCGCCAACCAACGCGATGTTCAATCCGTCGATTCGACCCAGCTCCTTCTTCATGGTGTACATGTCGAGCAACGCCTGAGTAGGATGTTCCTCAGCGCCTGAGCCAGCGTTGATGATGGGAACCTGAGTGAATTCGGCGGCTAGTCTGGCGGCGCCTTCCAGCGGATGCCTCAAGGCTATGACGTTGGCGTAGTTTTCGACTACTCTCACGGTGTCAGCTAAGTTTTCACCCTTCCTCACAGAGGCTATTTCCGCCTCGGCGAAGCCTATAGCGGTGCCGCCCAGCCTGTGCATGGCAGATTCAAAACTGAGCCTCGTTCGAGTGCTTGGTTCATAAAACAAGGTTGCCAATATCCTGCCACGGAGCATGTCTGAACCACTTTTCGCTATAGGTTCCATGGCGTTTGCCATGTTCAAGATGAAATTGATTTCTTCACGAGTGAAATCCTTGATTGAAATTATGTCTCGTCCCTTAAACTCCAACCTCAGACACCAAACAAACTCTGAGATGGCGTAAATAACTCTTTTTATTCTCAGACCCCGAGATAATACAGCAAAGGAGGTTTAACTCATGTCCAAAAAGACTCTGCGGGTTTCGAAAATCAAAGAAGGTACAGTAATTGACCACGTAACCAGCGGTCACGCCCTAGATGTCGTAAAAATCCTAGGGATAACCGGGCGCAGAGCAGGCGTTGTCTCTATTAGCATGAACGTTCCCAGCAAAAGGTTAGGCATCAAGGACATCGTTAAGGTGGAGGGACGTGAACTAGCAGCTTCTGAGGTGGACAAGATTGCGTTGTTGGCGCCCCACGCCACAATAAACATCATTAAAGACTATAAAGTGGTTGAAAAAAAGCGGGTTAAGCTGCCAGACATCATCAGGGGCTTTGTGAAGTGCAACAACCCAGCTTGTGTATCCAACAGCAGTGAACCTATACAATCAAAATTCTACGTAGAGAAAGAAGAGCCTTTGCGCTTGAAGTGTCACTACTGCGGCAACATAATGGAAAAGGGAGACATCCTCAAACAGTTCTAACAAGTCCGAGGGTTGACTATTTAGTTTGGCTTAGAAGCAGTATGGCTTGGGCTAGGTCGCCTTTTGTCTGCTCCAAAGCCGATCGAGCTTCTTCAACACTCACTTTGGCTTGTGTTGCCACTAGTTGAACGTCTTCTTCTGGAATGGTAACCTTCCTTTCAATCACTTTCTCCACGATTTTTTCACCAGTCACCTGGAAGATTTTTTGTCCTCTCATGTCTAAGATGGCGACCTCTGGGTTTTCTATTATGATCTCCTTTGTGCTCGTCTTGAAAACAACCTGTTGAACGTCTGGCATGGCGCCCATGCTTAAACCCATGCGCTGCATCATGCGTTTGGCTTCACGGGGGCTCACACGACGCATTTTTTGAGTTTCCTCCACCATCTGTAACAATATGATGGGTTAGTTGTTCTTAACTTCTTCCAAAACGCCTCTGCGCACTTTTACGGCTACGCCATGTTTGAACGCCTTCATCTCTTTGCCGGTTAAAACCGCTCTTCCAACAGCTAAAACTCGGTTGTTCTCGTTGATGACTATGACCTCCTCTTGAGGGCGAATCTCGTCATCAGCGTCAACCACGTGCTTGGCGAATACGCTCTTGCCCTCTGCAATGAAAGGCTCGGCGTTTTTCTGAACCTTCACCCACAACCGAGGAGACTTGAGGCCTCTCAAGAGTCTTTCGGCGCCAGCCACAGTCAACGAGAAAATGCCGTCGGTTGGGCGCAACGTTGCCAACAATTTGCGTTGCAGATAGACGTGACGTATCCTTCCAGTGCGCTTAGAAAAAACTATGTTTACCATGTCGGGGAAGAGGACTTTTCCGGCGCCCTTTCCAAGTTGATAATCTGCCACGCTGCGAATCTTTTGCAGCACGCTCTTCTTGTCTCTCATTATGGTTGCACCGTTGTCCTTGACAAAGTATAAGATGTACGAATGAATAAAAACAGTTACTGGAGAGAATATCACAATGCGTTGTGAGGTCTGTGGACGCAGAATCATAGGGCCGCCCTACAAGGCTATGATTGAGGGAGCCAAGATGCTCGCCTGTGGCGAATGCGCCAAATTGGGTTCAGTCTACATGGAAGCTAGGACTGAACCACGCTTGAAAAAAATCTCTAAGCGATTGCCGCAACCTACGCTTGCCCCTCGGAAACAGCCTGCCCTAGCTGTTGAAGCATCCCTCGAACTCATCGACGACTTTGGCGCCAAGGTTAGACAGAAAAGGGAAAAACTTGGCATGAGCCACGAAGACCTAGGCAAAAAAATCAACGAAAAAGTGTCGGTGCTGCGCAAAATAGAGAGTGGAAAGATGACCCCAGACAACCTGCTGACGGAGAAGCTGCAGCACGCCCTAAAAATCAAGTTGCTGGTTCCTGTTTCTGAACCTAAAGTTCCCGCGAAAGCCATGGCAACTTCTCGTCCTTCTACGCCCATGTTGGGCGACATAGCAGCGGTGAAAAGGGAGAAGGATAAAGAAAAATGGAGGTAGCTGACCAAACGAGAGCCATCATAGTTCAACGCCGACTAAGCAATGAACATGCTAGCCTAGGCGAACTCCGAAGCCTCGCCAAATCAGCCGGATACAAGGTCGTAGACCAAATGGAGCAGATCAGGGAACGCGACCCCAGCTATCAAATCGGCAGTGGCAAGGCGAAAGAACTCGCAGAGCTGGCCGAAGCCAAAAAGGCCGGGAAAGTTATTTTTGACAACGAACTCAAGCCTCTTCAAGCCTATAACTTGGCTAAGGAAACCGGCGTAGAAGTTATTGACCGTTTCCAACTCATACTCGAGATATTCGCGCGAAGAGCATCAACAACAGAGGCTAAGCTGCAAATTGAACTAGCCAAACAGCGCTACGAGTTGCCCAGAGCCAAAGAAAGGGTGAAGCTGGCTAAAATGGGGGAGCAGCCTGGCTTCATGGGCTTGGGCGCATATCAAGTAGACGTATACTATCAAACTATAAGAAGACATATTCACCACCTCCAGCGCAAACTGAAAAGTGTTCGAAGAAAGCGCAGTCTACATCGTGCTCGAAGGATGGAACTTGGCTATTCCACCATATCTTTGGCGGGTTACACCAACGCAGGCAAGAGTTCTCTGTTCAACGTGTTGGCAGAAGAAGCTGTGCCCGTAGGCGTCGGCTTGTTTACAACGCTGTCAACGGCTACACGTGCCATCAGCCTCTCAAACAAGAAGGCTTTGCTAACAGACACCGTGGGTTTCATCGACAGATTGCCACTGACCCTCATCGAAGCGTTTCACTCCACGTTGGAAGAGACAATCTTTTCCGACCTCATTCTGCTGGTTGTGGACTTGAGCGAATCACAGGGAGACATAGAGCGCAAGTTGACCGTCTGCCTCGACACAATTCAGACGATAGGCGCGGTTGGTGTGCCCATCGTTACCGCCCTAAACAAGATCGACCTCCTCAAAGAAGAGGAATTGCAACAGAAAGTCTCCAGCCTAAAGGGGCTGGCTCCCAATCCGGTTCCCGTGTCTGCTCTAACTGGACTGAACATACCTTTACTGAAACAGGAGATGATGAGCCACACAGGGCGGTATATTCAAGCCTCTTTTTCGATTCCATTGAGAAGCGAGTTTAGACCTTTCATAACCTGGCTCTTCAGCCGAGCTGAGGTGCAAAGCCTAAAATACGAGGCTGACAGCGTCCACGTTGTTTTCGAGTCGGTTCCATGGTTCGCCGAAAGGATCAGAGAGCGGGTTAATCAACTTGGCGGAACGTTCCACAAAGTTTAGCTCACAAAAGCCAACAGTCACTGTTTTGCGTTGGGGACATAGAGAACGAGACAAGAGGCTAACAGCACACGTTGTCCTAACCGCAAGGGCGTTGGGAGCCTCCAACTTCATTCTAGCAGACGCTCAAGACAAAAAGGTTGAGGCAACAGTTGCCAAAGTGGTGAAAAACTGGGGCGGCAAGTTTCGCTTTGAAATGGGCAAGCCTTGGCAACAAGTGGTTAAGGATTGGAGAAGTAGGGGTGGTATTGTGGTTCATCTCACAGCCTACGGAGAAAACATTCAGTCAAGCGACGTCTTAGAGAGGATTTGCACTACGGGAAAAGACGTTTTAGTCATAGTTGGCAGTCAGAAGGTTCCTTCAGAGTTCTTTTCTGAAAACGTCTCAGACTTCAATGTTGCCGTTGGAAATCAGCCACATTCAGAATGCTCCAGCTTGGCTGTTTTCCTCGACCGCTTATTACGCGGGCATGAGTTATGCATGGAGTTTGAAGGAGCAAAGATGCGCATAATTCCCCAGGGGCATGGTAAAAAAGTGGTTAAGCTATAAATATTATTCTGTTGGGAACAAACAAATTTAAGCATATTTTACCTTATATAACAGGAAGAAGACGCACCTGCAATCATAAACTCGGAGGAACGTTCAATTGACTTACTTTGTTGACGACCGAACCTTGTCAAAAGTAGCCCAAGTTTTTGGTGAGGAGGACGCGATCAAAGTTATCAACGTTCTCAAAGGAACTGGGGAAATCACGGATGACGAAATCGCCAACAAAACAGGCATACGCCTCAACTCTGTTCGCAAAATACTGTACAAATTATACGACCATTCGCTTGTTGCCCTTAGAAGGTCCCGGGACGAGAACACTGGCTGGTTCATATTTCACTGGCGTTTTCAACCAGACCAGCTTGAGGGATTCATCTTAAACCAGAAACGACGAGTTTTGGAAAAACTCGAAGCCAGACTTGAATACGAAAAGAAACATGACTTCTACTACTGTGACACACCCAAGTGTGAACGGGTTCCCTTTGAAAACGCTGTCGAACTCGTTTTCAAATGTCCAACTTGCGGCAAGCCCTTGATGCACTTCGACAACAAGAACATGGTTAAGGCTTTAGAGCAAAAGGTTGAGCAGTTGAGGAAGGAGTTGGAGTGAGTGAACGTCGACTCCCAACCCGTCGTGAGGCGTTGAACCTTCTTGTAAAGGCTGGGTGTTCAACCGGCGTTGTTGCGCACTGTAAGAGCGTTTCAGCCTTTGCAGTCAAATTAGCCAGAGCTTGTCAAAAAAAAGGCTTGAAGGTTGACGTCTCCCTCGTAGAAATTAGTGGGCTCCTCCACGACATTGGACGTTCGAAGACGCACAGCGTTGACCACGCTCTGATTGGCGGAGGAATCGCTCGCTCGCTCGGCCTTCCCAACTCGGTTATCTCTATAATTGAACGACACGCTGGTGGAGGCATCCCAAAGGAAGAAGCCAAAAAACTGGGCTGGCCAGCCAAGGAGTACCTCCCTCAAACACTGGAGGAAAAGATTGTTTGCTACGCCGACAAACGGGTTAAGAGCCTACGTATAGTGCCCATAGAAGAGACAATTAAATCGTATGTTGCTGACCTGGGCAAGAATCACCCAGCTATTAAAAGAATCTGGCAACTTCACCGTGAAATAACTGCCTTAGCCGGGAATCCGGATGCCAACAGTGACCTTGCTTGAGAAGGCTTACAGCTCCTTCTCTCCTGAAGCTCTAGAACCTATGGTTAAATCTCTGTGCAAAAACCTTAAGGCCCAAGTTAGAATCAAGGGCAAAACTGTCCAAGAATGGGTTCAAGCCGAGGTGACGGGTGAAGACGAGGCTGTCGCACTTCGGCTTCTCGACAAAGAAATCGGGTTGGCTCTGACCCATGTGGACAAGGTTGAAAAGTTCTCCCTTTTGCGTGGGAGAATAGTTGACTCCTTCAAGACTTTGACTGAACTGCGCTTGGACGTTGGCGTGTTTGCACCCAATGTAGTCTACGCAACCATTCCGTTGCAGCGTTTGCAGGCTCAACTCGCAGACGGAAAAAAACTTCCCCTACAAAGCCTAATCGAACTCTACTGTCTTCATGACAATATGCCACTTTCTGTTCAAATTGTCGATGTCGAATTAAGCAGAGAGAGAAAAGCGTTTGAGGCGGAATTGTCAGAAAATCAACTAAGCCTGTTCACGAGTTGGCTTCGTTCCTCGCTTGACCGTTTAATGGTTTTGGGCGCCCGACTCCAAGACGTGGAGCGAGCCGTTAAGACTACCAAACACCTTCGCGATGTTATAAAAATTGAATCTTTAGGGTTGCTGGAGCATGCCCTACTGTGCAAACTCGGAACAGACGCTGTGGGATTAATACCCGCTATAGGCCCTTTCTTACCTTCAGCCACCTGCGCAACTTTTTCACCGAGAAAGACACTGCGAATCGTCAATAGGCCTTTTCTATAAAACTAACCTGCAATTTGAATCATAGAAGTATGTTCTGAACGCGCATTTGGTGGGCCGGGCAGGACTTGGACCTGCGACCTTCGCCTCGTAAGGGCGATGTCCTAACCAAGCTAGACGACCGGCCCCTTTGTAGTTTTCCCTTAGATGTGTTGACGCGGTCTTGATAAAAGACTAATGGCTTTTCATATAACAGTCTGTCTGAAGACCTCGATGTCTGCGGGATTATCTTCCATGTCTTGCGTTTCTACGGTCTCTCTCTTCTCTCTTTCTCCAATCCCTCTTTCGTTGAGTCTCTATGTAAGTTTTCATGCGTTCATCACCTTTGAAGTGTTCTGGGTTAAACTCTGCTCTATACTGATTGATTTCTTGGTAGAATTTGTCATAGTCCATTTCGTTTTTGGAGAGGGTTTCCAAGATTTCGTTGAGTTTCTTCTTGACCTCTTGCGAGGTTGCCTTGTCCCAAGCGCTTGAATAGATGAGGTAAGCTGCGTGGAATCTAAAATCAGAAGGTCGGTCAATCAGCAGTTTGGACACGGTCTCGGTTGTTGTCTGTTCGTCAGGCGCGTTTGGTTCCTTGGTCATAAGGCTCTAAGCTCAACTGTTATGGATATTGCAATAGTAAAGCAACATTATAAATCTTTTTTATCCCCAACGTGCACGAAACACAAAAATAACCATACAACAAAACAATTCTGGGCGCATCGAGCGGGGTTGCCCTAGCCTGGTAGGGGGCAGATTCTGCGCCAAAACAAGCCCAAGCCTGCTAAGCCTGTGGTCCCAAAAGGGCCGCGCGGGTTCAAATCCCGCACCCCGCGCCATGTGTGAAAAGTCTTCATTTGCTCTCTTTCGACACAGATTGAAACGATAAAGTTTAATTGAGCGTCAATCTTATGGCTAACAGCCATGGAGGTGAATCGGGCATCATCATTCCTGTTCGTTGTTTCAGCTGCGGCAACCTAGTAGGCGACAAGTGGGAGGACTTCGCCAGACGGGTTAAAGAGGGTGAAGACTCGGGCAAGGTGCTCGACAGCTTGGGTGTTAAACGTTATTGTTGCCGCCGCATGCTTTTGTCTCATGTTGAAGTTATTGACGAGATCCTCAAGTTTTACGAAGAGGCGGGCAAACGAAGACTAGCCAGAACAGCCGAGTAGGTGAGGACTAAGACAAGTGTCCACACTCATCAAGAAAGTGAACGCGCGAAAAATCTTCAACATCCGAGGAGAGGAAACCATAGAGGTCGACATAACCACCAACAATGGTTTTGGGAGAGCCTCAGCCCCAGCCGGAGCCAGCCGAGGCAGAGAAGAAGCTATACCTTACCCTGAGGGCGGAGTGGACGCTGCCTTAAAAAGGGTTGAGAATGTGATAGCACCCAAACTGGTCGGCGTGGATGCGCAGAGACAGGGAGAAATCGACCAACTACTTCACAAGATAGACGGAACCGAAGACTTCCACAACATCGGTGGAAACACCTCTTACGCCGTTTCCTTAGCCACCGCCGAAGCAGCCGCAAGCTCCTTCGAAGTTCCGCTCTTTCAACACTTGGCCGGACACTTGGCCAGCGAACTGTCCCATCCCCTTGGAAACGTGTTGGGAGGGGGAAAGCACGCGCGCGCAAATGCCCCAGACATACAAGAATTCTTAGTCTTACCTGTCAGAGTGGATTCTTTTTCGAAGGCTGCCAAAACAAACGTTTTGGTTCATCATAAGGTCGGAGCCTCCCTCGTGAAGAAGGACCCAACGTTCACTGGAGGTAGAACCGACGAAGGCGCTTGGGCACCCAATCTCAAAAGTGAAGACGCTTTAGAAATAGTCGTCAAGGCCAGCGAAGAGGCTTCTGAAGAGACAGGGGTACAGTGCAGAGTCGGGTTAGACTTGGCTGCCTCTGCTTTTTGGAGTCATGAAGAAAAATGTTACGTGTACGCAAGGGACAATGTCAAACGAGGCCCCGGAGAACAACTAGACTTCGTTTTCGACATGATAAAAACGTATAATTTAGCCTACGTGGAAGACCCTTTCCATGAGGAGGACTTCCAAAGCTTTGCTGAACTCACCAGAAAAGTTAAAAATTGCCTCGTTTGCGGCGACGACCTTTTCGTCACAAACAAGAAGCGGCTGGCAAAGGGAATAGAAATGGGCGCGGCAAACGCCATCATCATTAAGGGCAATCAGGTGGGAACGCTCACCGATGCTTGGGAAGCCACGTTGGTTGCGCAGAAGGCTGATTTCGTGACGGTCATGTCGCACAGGTCTGGGGAAACAACTGAAGCTCATATTGCCCACCTAGCTGTAGCCTTCAGATGCCCAATTATAAAGGCAGGGGTGGTTGAAGGAGCCCGCGTGGCCATAATCAACGAACTCATCAGAATCGAGGAAATGATGGGAGAAAGGGCTAAAATGGCGACTCTAGCACTATAGAGGAGGAAGAAGTCAGCATGTCAGAAGAAGAGAAAAAACCAGAAGAAAAGCCAACAGAAACAACCGAAACGCCTCCGAGTGAAGTTGGCACTCCCCCGGCGACAACGGAGGCTGAGGTTCCGATAGCGGAAGAACTCCTACTGCCACAGGACACCTTGCTGTCTGCGGGAATCCACATAGGGACGAGGATGAAAACCAAGGACATGGACCCATTCATCTATCGGGTGCGACCAGACGGACTCTTCGTCTTGGACGTGAAGAAAACCGATGAACGCATAAGAATCGCAGCCAAATTCTTGGCGAGATTTGAACCGTCCAAAATAGTTGCGGTGGCAGCGCGACTCTACGGGCGCGAACCCGTCAGAAGGTTCTGTGAAGTCACCAAAGCAACACCAATAATTGGGCGCTTTATTCCGGGCATGCTTTCCAATCCGCTCTATCAAGGCAGTATAGAGCCAAACGTTGTGCTTGTTTCCGACCCAAAGGCTGACATTCAGGCGGTTGTGGAGGCCGGTGCCATAGGGGTTCCACTCATAGCGTTGTGCAGCACGGACAACGATTTTGCGGGCGTAGACTTTGTCATCCCAACTAACAACAAGGGTAGGCGAGCCTTAGCCGTGGTCTATTGGCTCCTAGCTCGACAGATACTTCGCGAGAGAGGCGAGATTCCACCCGACGGAAGCCCAACGCTCTCAATCGACGACTTCGAGGTAAAACTGACAAAAGAAGAATAACTTGACAAATAGAGGAAAAAACTTGAAGGTAAGACGACCAACTCAGGCTGGAACGTTTTACGAGGGTTCTCAGCAGTCGTTGAAAGCGCAGATAGAAAGCTGCTTCAAACACGAGTTGGGTCCTGGAGCACTGCCAAAAGTTGTGGACAAAAGCCTAAAGAGCGTAGTCGGGTTGGTCAGCCCCCACGCGGGTTACATGTATTCTGGACCTGTAGCAGCCCACGGATTTTATCGCTTAGCCGAAGCCGGTAAACCCGATGTTGTTGTCCTATTTGGTCCAAACCACACTGGTAGCGGAAGTGCATTGGCTGTGATGAAGGAAGGGCTTTGGCGCACACCCTTGGGGGATGTTGAAATTGACTCATCAACCGCTTCCTTGATTTTGAATGCATCTGACATTATCGATGTGGACGACTTTGCCCACGCTTTTGAACACTCCATTGAGGTTCAGTTGCCGTTTCTCCAGTTTCTTTACGGCTCTGCGTTCAAGTTTGTTCCCATCTGCTTTCTCATGCAAGACCTCCAGTCTAGTCGAGAGGTGGGCTTGGCGGTTGCAAAGGCGTTAGAGGGTAAGAACGCTCTTGTTATTGCATCCACCGACATGACTCACTATGAGCCCCAGAGGTCGGCTGAAAAGAAAGACAAAGCCGCTATCGAAGCTGTGTTGAAACTCGATGAAGAACGGCTTTACTCCACCGTAGAAGCCTACAATATGACGATGTGCGGTTACGGACCAACCATAGCTGCGGTTACAGCAGCAAAAGCATTAGGCGCCAAGAGAGCAGAATTGTTGTGTTACAAGACAAGCGGTGACGTTGTGGGCGACTACTCAGCGGTTGTCGGCTACGCCTCCATAATATTTACTAAGTAACTTGTGGTGCCCTCTTTGAGCACGGAGGCTGCAACGGCTTCTGCGCCTGCAAAGGTCATACTGTTCGGTGAACACTTTGTTGTTTACGGCGAGCCCGCGGTGGTTCTCGCAATTGACAAACGAGCCTATGCCTCTGCACAGCTGAGAAAGGATGCGCGAATACACATAGACTCCATTAACCTAGGCGTATCGGGCACCTTCAAGGGAGAAAGATTTCAAGCCGAGAGAGGCGGCTCAAAGGCGCGTTTAAAGCTTGAACCCATAAAAAACGCTGTTCAGCTGGTTTTGAAAAGAGCCGAGAGAAAAGCAGGAGTCAACTTGAAAATTAATTCTAATATTCCCGTCTCTGCAGGTTTGGGGTCGTCCGCTGCCGTGGCCACGTCAACCATAGTGGCGGTCAGCAATCTTTTGGGAACCCAGCTCTCTCGCGAACAAATCTTTCGCATGGCTTATGAGTCTGAGCGCCTTGTTCACGGCACTCCATCCGGCATCGACCCCGCTATCGCAACATACGGGGGCGTGCTTCAGTTTCAAAGAGGCAAAGATTTCACTTCTCTAGACGTGCACACACAAATACCATTAGTGATAGGCAACACCAAAGTGACGCGTTCAACCGGCGAGCTTGTTGCCATTGTGCGCGATATAAGGGAAAATTACCCCTTCATCGTTGACCCAATAATAAGGACAGGTGGAAAAATCGCGCTTGACGCTGTCGAAGCCCTGAAAAAAGGTGACCTTCAAGTCGTAGGCGAGTTGATGAACATCAACCACGCCCTACTTTGCGCCGTCGGTGTTTCTCATGAGGCTCTTGAACGCCTGATTTACGCAGCAAGAAAAGATGGCGCCCTAGGAGCCAAACTCACGGGTGGGGGAGGAGGCGGGTGCATGATAGCTCTAGCTGAAACAGACAAACTGAAACGGGTTGCCAAGACAATAGAACGAGTTGGCGGCGAAGCCTTTATCGCTGAAAAGACGAACGAAGGTGTAAGGGTTGAGCGTGAGCGTTAGACCGACAATTCTGAAACTGGGCGGATCTGTAATAACGCACAAAGAGAAAGGCTTGACCGCCAATTCACGAGCCATCCTGCGACTCGCAAGAGAAATCGCGCAGGCTGAAGCCTCTTGTCTGGTTCTGGTTCACGGAGGCGGTTCGTTCGGGCATCCTTTGGCTAAGCGCTACGCCATAAAGGAGGGTTACAGAAAGGACGCCTCACAAGCCCTCGGCTTTGCTAAGACCCATCAGGCTATGGTTGCACTGAACAAGCTGGTTGTGGACGCTCTAATACGGCATAATATTCCCGCGGTGGCTGTTTCGCCCTCTTCCTGTGTTGTCATGAAGTCGGGTCGAATTCAAACCATGATGGAGGAACCCTTGAAAAGACTTCTCCAAAAAAGTTTTGTGCCAGTTCTGTACGGAGACGCCGTCGTCGACTCGGACCTAGGCTTCACAATCTTATCGGGCGACCAACTGACAGCCTATCTTGCTATGCGCCTACACGCAGCCCGAATAATTATGGGCATAGACGTTGACGGCCTGTACACATCTGACCCCAAGGTTGATTCGTCAGCTCGGTTCGTCAATCGTGTCACTCTGGAAGAGTTAAAAGAAATGCAAAAGCGAATAAAGGAATCAAGAGTCACGGATGTAACAGGTGGCATGCTTGGAAAAATCGCTGAGTTGATGCCTGCTGTTGAAAGGGGCATACCCTCTTTTATTGTGAACGCCACAAAGCCAAAAAACGTTTACAAGGCTCTTAAGGGTGAAAGCGTCCTAGGCACACTTATTGAGAGAGGATGAAAAGGCAGTTGTCTAGAAAAATCAAAGGAAGAAAATCTGACCATTTGGAAATCTGCTTAGAAGAGGACGTTCAAGCACGCAAGGCGACCACGGGCTTCGAGGAAATCTACTTGGTGCACCGGGCGTTGCCGGAAATTGAACGCAGCAGAATCAACCTTTCAACAATGGTTTTCAACCACAGGTTTTCTGCACCGTTTATTGTTGAGGCCATCACTGGAGGCGTCGATAAGGCAACAAAAATAAATGCAACAATCGCTAAGGTTGTTGAAAAACTTGATATAGGCATGGGTGTGGGAAGCCAACGCGCAGCCATTGAAGACCCAAAGCTGGAGCACACGTTCACAGTTGCTCGAAGGGAAGCGCCCAACGCCTTCCTCGTGGCCAACCTTGGCGGGGCTCAACTCGTTAAGGGATACGGTGTCAAAGAGGCCAAAAGAGCAGTGAAGATGTTGCAGGCCGACGCCTTGGCGGTTCACCTCAACCCTTTGCAAGAGGCTGTTCAGCCAGAGGGCGAAACCAGTTACGCTGGGCTTCTCAAGAAGATAATGGATATTGTTCAAGCCTTAGACGTGCCTGTTATTGTGAAAGAGACGGGTGCTGGAATAGCCGCAGAAGACGCCCAAAAACTAGAAGATGCTGGTGTGGCTGGCATCGACGTTGCAGGCGTCGGCGGAACAAGCTGGGCAGCGGTTGAGTATCATCGCGCAAGGCGCCAAGGAGACGCGTTACATCAAAGCTTAGGCGAAGTCTTCTGGGACTGGGGCATCCCCACAGCTGCAAGCCTAATAGAGGCAACCCAGCGGGTTAGCATTCCTGTAATTGCTTCCGGTGGAATGCGTTCGGGAATAGACGTGACAAAGGCGTTGGCGTTGGGCGCCAGCCTAGTCGGGATGGCTTATCCTGTCTTGGACCCTGCCGTTCACGGGGTTGAGGCGGTGGAGAGAAAATTGCAGCTCATGATTGAAGAGTTGAGGAACACCATGTTCTTGGTGGGTGCAGATTCTGTGCAAAAACTCAGGAAGGTGTCAGTCGTGGTGACTGGAAAAATGGCTGATTGGTTAACTATGCGTGGATTTGAGCCCCAAACCTATGCTAGGCGCTGTTTGTAACCGTCTTGATGAGGTGGAAAAGCGAATGAAAATAAACATTGAGAAATTGTTAGAGGAGAAGGCTGCGGTTGTTAACAAGTTGATTGAAAAGTATATTCCAAGGAAATTTAACAAGGACTCGCTTGTTTTCGCTTTGAGTCCGCCGCGATACGACTACAACCTTGAAGCCTTGAACAGGGCTGTAGCGGAGCCTATATGGGATTTCTTGGACAGAGGGGGCAAACGCTGGCGTCCCTCACTGTTTCTCTTAGTTGTTGAAGCCTTGGACAGAGACCCAGACGAATTTTTGGAGTTTGCCATAATTACTGAGGTTGTTCACAACGGAACCATTATAATTGACGACATCGAGGACAACTCTGAGTTTCGGAGGGGCAAACCCTGCGCTCACAGGCTGTTCGGTTTGGACGTGTCAATAAACGCTGGAAACGCCATGTACTATTTGCCTCTTTTGCCTCTTATCAAGAATCGGGACAAGCTGTCGGCTGAAAAATTGAGCAGGATCTACGAGATCTACGTTCGAGAAATGGTTAACATAAGCCTTGGTCAAGCCATGGACATTGCTTGGCACAGGGGTTTGGCAAACGCCGACGAGGTCACGGAAACCCAATACTTGCAGATGTGCGCTTACAAGACAGGCACCTTAGCCAGAATGGCGGCAAAAATAGCCGCAGTCTTGTGTGAAGCCAGCGAGGACACTGTTGAACGATTGGGAAGGTTCGCTGAAGCCGTGGGCGTAGCCTTCCAGATTCAAGACGATATCCTAGACTTAAGCAGCAGCGAGTTTGCTGAGAAAAAGGGTGGACGCGGCCAAGACATAACTGAAGGAAAACGAAGCTTAATGGTGATTCATACGCTGGAGAAGGCTAAGCCCGAGGATAAGAGGCGACTGATTGAAATCCTCAACATGCATACCACCAACCAGAGGCTGAGGAACGAAGCCATACGCATAATGCAGAAGTACAATTCTTTAAACTATGCCAAAGAGTTGGCTCGAAACATGGTGGCTGAGAGCTGGAAGGAAATCGACAGACTGTTACAACAGTCAGAAGCGAAGGAGAAACTGAGGGCGTTTGCCACGTATCTTGTTGAAAGAAAAATCTAGTTTTCAACGAGTGCAAAAACCTTGACCTCAGACAAAGAAAGAGAAATCATCAAAAGGATAGCGTTGCTAAACGCTATTCACTACGGTGGAAAGGCGCAGTTTCAACCCGTTCTTGGAAAACTGCTCACCGAGCGGCCTCAACTTAAAGCACGAATAAAGGAAGTTGTGTCGGCAATCAATGAAGTTGTCAGAGAAGTTAACAAACTTTCAATGGAGGAACAAGAGCGGCTTGTTAGGCAAAGGTGGCCAGAAGCCTTGGTCAAGGAGAAGGCCGAGGTTGAGAAGGCTCTGCCTCCTTTACCCAATGTTGAAAAGTATGAGCGAGTTGTGACACGTTTTGCACCAAACCCAGACTGTGTGCTGCACTTAGGCTCGGCGCGGGCTATTGTTTTGAGTGACGAATACGCGAAAATGTATAACGGTACTTTTGGGCTCCGATTTGAGGACACCGACCCTAGATTGAAGAGATCCGCACTGCCGTTTTACGACGCCATACGCGAAGACTTGAAATGGCTTAACTGCAAATGGGACATCGAAACCATTCAGAGTGACCGACTGCCACTCTATTACGAGCATGCAGAGACGCTTCTCAAAAACCGAGGCGCCTACGTCTGCACATGCACCCCCGAAAAGTTCCACAAACTGGTCCTGGCTAAGAGAACTTGTCCGTGCCGAGACTTGTCTCCTGCTGACCAGTTGACTCGTTGGAAGCATATGCTGGACGGAACCTACAAGGAAGGGCAAGCTGTTGTGCGAGTAAAAACTGACTTAAACCATCCCAATCCTGCTGTTCGAGAGTGGCCTGCGCTTAGAATTATTAACCCTAAGAGGTATCCTCACCCTCGCGTTGGTGGCAAGTATCGGGTCTGGCCCCTCTACAACTTCTCGGCTGGGATTGACGACCACGTGATGGGCATAACCCATATAATAAGAGGAAAGGAACACCTCACCAACCAGACGCGGCAAGAATACATGTATCGGCATTTCGGCTGGAAGTATCCCGAAGCCATTCATTACGGCAGGATGAAAATCGCAGGCGGACTGCTCAGCAAATCAAAAATCGTGGAAGGCGTGCGAACAGGCGCGTTCACAGGCTGGGACGACCCGAGGTTAGCCACGTTTATTGCTTTGAGAAAACGGGGGATACTGCCCGAAACCATAAGGCGCCTCATCATTGAGGTGGGTCCCAAAACCGTTGATGTCACCCTGAGTTGGGACAACCTCTACGCTATAAATCGGAAACTCATCGACCCCTTGGCTAATCGCTACTTCTTTGTGCGCGACCCGAGAAAAATCATAGTGAAAAAGGTTTCGAGGTCATTAACCGTCAAGACGAGGCTGCATCCCGAGCATCCAGACAGAGGATTCCGTGTCTTCAAAATCAAGCCTAAAGACGGAGGAGCTGCCTTTTGGATTTCCAGCGAAGACGCCAATTTGTTGAAGGAAGGCAACATCATACGCCTCATGGGACTCTTAAACATCCAAATTGAAAACGTGCAAGCAGGCGTGATTGAAGCTGTTTTCCACAGCAAGTCGCATGAAGAAGCGAAGAAATTAGGTGCCCCCTTGATTCACTGGGTTCCCGCTGAAACAGGCATCCCATGCGAGGTGGTTATGCCAGACGCCAAAGTAGCACGAGGCATAGCCGAAGACACATGCAGAAAACTCAAACCAGAGGACATCATCCAGTTTGAACGCTTCGGCTTCGTGAGAGTTGACAGCACAGACTGGAAATTAACAGCCTACTTCGCTCACAGGTAAGTTTAACTTTTTTTCTGTTCTGCAGGTACACTTTCAGCTGGCTATATTTTTGCCAATGATTTTTCGTAACCGACAACAACATATTTCTTGCCTTTTTGAATCACTCTATGCCCTTCTTTTTCAAGAAATTTCTTTTGGGCTCCAACCCCACCGGGGTACTTCTCGTTTATCACTCCGCCGGTTTTTAAGGTGCGCCAGTATGGAGTAATGCTTTTTTCACCATGTTGCCTTTGTTCTTCAGCGGCATTTGCAGCAATCCAAGCGAAAATGCCTGTGGTGATCGGGCAGCCAATCGTTGCTCCATGCTTTTTGGCAAGGGCAGCGCGAATTTCATTAACGGTAGTAAGTTTTCCTTCGGGCACTTTTCTCATAATTTCATTAACTTCCTTAGGAGCTGGAATAACCACGGTTCCTGTGCCCCATCTTCTGCTCATTTTATCAGTGATTTTTTCCACCACTGGCAGACCCTTGCTGTCCTTTAATTTTCCAGACCAACTTTTTCTTTTTGGCATGGTATCGCCTCAGCATTATTGCGGCTTTGGTTGTTTTGTACTACTACTATTATCTCAGCGGTTTGTTTTCTTAACTTTTAAGGTTGTTATGCTATAAGCATGTAAGTTTGGCCATTTTTCTTCTTTGACAAGGTGCACCCAGAAAAAATATTGAAGGAGATATATCTAACCATATAAGTAAATTAATCAAGGGTGCCTTTTTTGTGAGAGAGACATGGGAAAAGGCATGGTGGTTTATTTTATATAATTTTTACAAAGCACTAATGGTGCGGATATCATGTAAATGTTTATAAAACATTATGGGTATTTATGGAAGGTCTTCACTAGAACCATTTAATTTTTCTTGTTATTGTTGACGACATAATGATTATCTTTATATCTTTAAGCTTGGTGTTCTATACCGAATCGACTGAGTGAAAAGCGGCATGAAGACGCCCAAGGAAATCGTCACGTACTGTCCCAAATGCAAGTCTCAACAGTCTCACACAGTTACCATCTACAAGGCTGGAAAAAGACGAGCATTGTCTAAGGGTGAAAGACAACACAACCGAATAAAAAAAGGATACGGAGGGCACAGAAAACGAGCACTTCAAAGAAAGTTCGCCAAAACAACAAAAAAGCAGACGCTGAAACTGAAATGCAAGACCTGTGGTTACACTCTTCACAAGAAGGGAATGCGCCTCAGGAAACTAACAGTGGAGTAAGAGAGGTGAGAATAAAAAATGAGCGAGTGGGAAAGACTTCTGCCAAGACCTAGAAGCAAATTCCTAAGGATAAAGTGCCCCGACTGCGGAAACGAACAAGTGGTTTTCAGCCACGCCACAACTGTGGTTAAATGCAACATATGCAGCGCGGTTTTAGCCGAGCCCACAGGCGGAAAAGCAACCATAAAAGGAGAGGTAGTGACCGCACTAGAATAGCAGTTCAAAGTGGAGAAAAATCGCATGATGCCCAAAAAGGCGGAGTGGCCCGAACCCGGCGACCTTATTTTAGCCTCAGTTCAGAGGATAACCGACTACGGAGCATACGTGACATTGGACGAATACGGAAAAGAAGGCCTACTTCACATTTCGGAGGTTTCTTCTGGATGGGTAAGAAACATCCGCGACTTCGTTCGAGAAGGACAAAAAGTCGTGTTGAAGGTTTTAAGAGTTAACACCGAAAAGAGACACGTTGACCTCTCCCTCCGCCGCGTTTCAAGACGCGAGAGACGAGAGAAAATCCTCTCTTGGAAGAGAGAAAGAAAGGCTGAGAGCCTTCTGCGCAGCGTCTCAGACAAGCTGAACATGTCAGCCGAAGAAGTTTACGCCAAAACATGGACACTGATGGAAGAAAAGTTCGGAGGAATCTACGAAGGACTCGAAAGAGCCTCTAGAGAAGGGTCCCATCTGCTTATTGAAGCTGGAGTGCCCCAAGACCTTGCCATAACCATCGCCGAGGTCGCCAAAGAAAAAATAAGGCTGCCCATGGTGAAGATTAAGGGAATACTAGAGCTCCATTGCAGAAAGCCAAACGGCGTTGTCCACATTCGCAATGCCCTCTTGAATGCTCAGAAAGCTGAAAAACCTGAAGAAGCAAAAATTCAAGTGTACGTCGTGGCAGCGCCAAAATACGCCATCGAGGTCGAAGCCGAAGACTATAAGGAAGCCGAGAGGATACTCCAAAAAGCCTCAGAAACAGCCATAAAATCAATAACCAAGGCTGGAGGAACGGGCGATTTTCTGAGGGCAAAATAATGGCTCGGCTTCTAAGAAAGTGTGTGAAATGTAAAAAATACACGCTGAACCAAGAAAAATGCCCATACTGCGGTGACAGATTGCACGTGCCTCATCCAGCAAAGTTTTCACCCGAAGATAAATACGCAAAGTATAGGAGTGCCATGAAGGCTGAGCAAAATGAAGGAAACGTTTGTGAAAGAAACAGCAAAAATTGAACCAAAAAAACCTGTCTTAATAGAAGGGCTCCCAGGAATGGGAATGGTTGGAAGAATCGCAACTCGTTACCTTATTAGGCAGTTGGGCGCCACACGGTTCGCAGAAATTTATTCACCCCATTTTCCATATTACGTACTCGTAAACAAGAAGGGAAACGTCCGCCTCCTTCGTGGTGAGTTCTACTTCTGGAAAAACCCCACGGGAAACAACGACCTCTTGTTTCTGACAGGCGACAGCCAAGCTCAAACAATCGAAGGACAATACGAAGTAACAAGCCACATCCTTGACTTCGCCCAAAAGCTTAGAATCAAAACGATAGTCACAATAGGGGGCTACCGCAAAGAGGCCGAAGAAACACCCAATGTCATGGCTGTCTCAACCAGCTTTGAGCTTCTAAAGAGAGCATTAGAAGCCAATGCGACTTCCAGTCCGTCTGGAAACCCCATTGTGGGAACAGCAGGGTTGCTTCTAGGATTGGCAAAATTCAGAAAAATCGACGCACTTTGCCTCTTAGGAGAAACCCGAGGGTATCTCCCTGACCCCAAAGCCGCCAAGAGTGTGCTCGAGGTATTGCGGAAAATTCTAGGCTTTGATGTTGATTTGAGCGGTCTTGACAGAGAAATAGAGAAGTCTAAGGAAATAGTTGCGAGGATGCGAGAGATTGAAGAACGAAGAGAAAGCTATGCGCAGAAGATGAGGCAAACCGAGAGAGAGCGAGTCACTTACATTAGTTGAAGACAAGGCAATATTAATATTTGACTTCGTAGATCGCCACAACAGCATTGCTGCCGCTACCGCTGATAACCCAATCATTTCGGTTCCAGAGATCGGGGCGGTTCATGTTAGAGGCATAAGCCAATTGGAAATGCTCAAGGGTTGGAGCTTCAACAGACGACACTCGCTGATGTTTAGCGTATGTCAATAACTTGTAGATCAAGGTGGTCATTCCGAGTTCACTCCATTGAACGTTTCCTCTTCCGGTGATGTTGCCGTATGCTGTGTCCTCCTGGATAGGCATGCCCGTTTGTCTTGCAATCCTTGCAAACCAAACCCACTTGGTTTCGTCACCGTAGTTAAGGTCGTTGCCTTGATTGTCAAAGGTGGTGAAGACTGCGACGTGGGTAATGCGTTCTGTCTTGCCCAAGTTTTGCGCATATCTGTTCCATTCTTGGATTATTTTGAGGGCTTCAGTTTCGTTTGACATGAACATAGCTCCGATTCTTCCTATCTGAGTCCAGTTGAACGTGCCGTTGTCAGCAAGAGACGGTTTATTGCCCATAGTTGTGATCCAGTAGCCGTAGTCCCACCAGCTGGCGACTACTTGAACGCTCTGGTTGTTTCGTATCCAAGTTAAAGCGTCAATCCAGTCATTTATGGGCTCACTCGGTTTAACTGGAACACTCGATATTGCTATCGTTGTCGGTGCGTAGGCTTGGTCTAAAAACCTTGGGTAGGCGTCTCCCCTTTGTTGAGATTCTCGGCTAGGCAGCACTAGAGAGAAGGTGAGCAAGAGGAAAATCAGTATTAAGAAGGCGGCGCTGAACTCCTTTCCAACATGGGCTTCAAAGCGCGTTTTTCGTCGAATGGCAGTTGGTATCTCTTTCATGATTGTGATGAAAGGCCTCAATACTCGTGTTAGAGCAAGCGCCCACAGCAAACAGAATGCTGGCGCCATAATCAGTGTGAGTCGAACCATGGAACTGGCGAAATATACGGAGGTCAAGCCGAAGATTATTAAGAATATGTTGCGGTTTGTGGGGTTCTGTGCAGCGAAGAACAAGCCGACCGATATAAAGAATATGCCTATACCAATGTCATAATAAATCGACCCCCACGCGGCTGGTCTATGCTCTTGCACAGACTCTACAATTGGGTATAGGAGACGTTGAAAGGGATTTAGAATTGCCTCATATTTGGCTTCTAATGGTCTTATATATCCAAACCAAGAGAGCATCAGAAAGAGCGCGGCGACCAAACCCAAGAAACTGAACGCAAACACGGTTTTCATTCTAACCGTTCTGATGTGACGTGTGACTTCGTAAGCGCCCAATAAAAGAAACAGTCCAAAGGCCGCCATGTTGGTCATTTCAACCAGAAATCTTAGACCAAGAAATGGCACGTTGATGGCTATGAAAAGGGCTAGGCCAAAAGTTGTACTATAAGACAGAAGCAAGCGAGACGAGTACCTGCGCAGCAAGATCATGACACCGACTAGGAGCATAATTAGCCCAGAGGCATACCGAGCAGCACCCCAACCCCCGAAAAGATAGCCCAGAGACAAACCTGCCGCAATGGCGTAAAAAACGCTCTGTTTCAGAGGTCTCTCTGCATCGATGGACCTAAGGAAGAAGAAGCTTACTAGGAGGATTCCGAAAATTCCTATGGTCTCGTCGTCAAAGAATCCTAGTGTTGTTCGTCCGATGTATGAGGCGCTTATGGCCAGAAAGAAAGCCGCGAAGAGTCCGGTTTCTTTTCCTCCAATGTCCTTGCCGAAGAAATAGATGACTATGCACGTCAAGACCACCATTATCGCTGGGAAAATTACAACAAAATTGTAAACAGGGTTGGCACTAAGCGGGTTTGTGGGGAACGCTGGGGTCATAGGCACACCTAATGCATTTAATATGCTGTAGAACGTGGCGGCTGTCAGAGCGAGCGCTGGAAAAGATGTGCGTGGAACATTTCTACCCCAAGGCCACCAACTCATGGGGTCATTCGTCCATGTTGCATACGAGAAAACACCGTTTTGGACGATGTGATCAGTTACGCGGAACTGGAAGTAAGGGTCAAACTCTGATAAGTAATATCCCCAGCGGAGTGGCAGCAGCCTAATTGTGAAGGCAAGTATGAGAATGAGGACAAGAATTGACAATTCTAAGAGTGAAGCATGGGATATTTTGATGCGTAGGGAACCCAGTTTTTTCAAAGCCTCGACAAATTTTTCTCTGCTGAACAACTCTCGGATTTTGCTCATGAGAGGACCTTCTTGCAATGATGAAATGCAGGCGTTTTTTATTTAGTTTGTGGTGCGGTTGTGGAATGCCTGTTTCCTTTTGTCTGTACTAACTTGCTAAAGGTGCATTATTGATTCGTTATTCTTCCATTCCTTTTATATAGTCGGCGTATTGCTGAGCCGTCATCAGTTTCATTAAATCTTTTTTAAAGTCTGTGAGATAGACTCGTGCCAGCCACCCCTTGCCATAAGGGTTTTGGTTTAAGTGTTCAGGGCTTTCAGCGAGTTCGCCGTTAACCATTGCTATTTTGCCTGACACCGGCGCAAAGATGTCTGAGACTGATTTGACAGATTCAACCGTGCCCATGATTTGGAATTGCTTAATGTTGACTCCTACCTTTTGAACTTCCACATAAACGATCTCGTGGAGTTGCTTTTGAGCGTAGTCCGTTATTCCAACCACGGCTTCTTTGCCTTCAATGCGAACCCACTCGTGTTCCTTGGAGTAGTAAAGGTTGTCCGGGATTTCGTAGTCTAGCACTCGCATTATTTTTGCCTCGCGTAACCATATTTTGAAGCGTCGTAAAAAGGAAACTTGACAATCTGCGCCTCTGTGAGTTTGTCTCTAATCTTGACCGCGACCCTGTTACCTTCTGTGGCGTGTTCTGCGGAAACGTATGCCATGGCTATTCCTCTTTCAAGGATTGGAGAGAATGTTCCACTGGTGACATGTCCGATTCTTTCACCGTCTTTTCGGACTTCGTGGTTTAGACGAGGGATACCCTTCTTAAGCATGGTCAAACCAACCCGCTTTCTCTTGGTTCCTTCTGTCTTTTGTTCGGCTAGGGCGTCTTTGCCTATGAAGCTGTCTTTCTTAAACTTGACAACGAAGCCTAATCCAGCTTCCAGAGGTGTTGTGGTCTCGTCGATGTCGTTGCCATATAAGCACATGCCAGCTTCCAAACGCAAGGTGTCCCTTGCACCTAATCCGCAGGGTTCGATTCCAAACTCTTTGCCCGCTTCTAAGATGGCGCTCCAAACCTTAACAGCCTCAGTTGGATTCGTGAGAGGCGTGTTCCAAACAAAGACCTCGAACCCGTCTTCGCCTGTGTATCCAGTCCTAGAAACAAAACATTCAAAGCCTGCCAGTTTTGTCCAACCACATTTGAAACGTTCGATTTTGCAAAGCTCTTGATCTGCGATTTTCTGTAACGTCTTGTGTGTGTTTGGTCCCTGAACCGCAAACATAGCTATGCTGTCTGAGACGTCTTCAACCTTCACGTTGAAGGGTTTGGAGTTTGTGACCAGCCACTCGTAGTCTTTTGTTCTGTTTGCTGCGTTATACACGATGAGGAACTTTTCTTTCTCAAGTCTGGACAGAACGAAGTCGTCTTTGATGCCGCCTTTCTCGTTGCACATGTTTGAATAATGGGCACTAAGCGGGACAAGCGCGGAAACATCGTTGGTTGTCACGTAGTTTAAAAAGGCTTCACTTCTTGGGCCAGTTATGATGGCTCTTCCCATGTGGGTTATGTCAAAGATGCCCACGCTGTTTCGCACTGCCAAGTGCTCGGGAATAATTCCCTTGAACCATATTGGCATTTCAAAATCGGCGAATTCTGTCATCTTAGCAGCGTGTTTGTGGAATTGGTGAAGGTGTGTCTTCTTTAACGGCTTTTTCACACGAGTCCTCCGAACATGAGTACACTAAAGCTTTGAAGCCAGTTAACCAAGAGGCCTTACATCAACGTTGGTTGGGTTGAAAGACAGTTTCTTGCCACAGTTCGGGCATTTACCATTGAAACGCTGTACGATTTCGTCGGGTGGAGTCAATTCTAGGCCCTCAAAGAGCACGTATCCACACTTTTGACACAACACCCGTTGAGGCATCACACCACGCTCATTATTGATACCGAATACAAATCAGCCAACCTATTTAAATCTAACACAAAGTCTCTTGTAAGACACTTCTATGCGAGAAAAAAGGAAAGACCAAACTGGAGGAAGTCTTTTAAAACAATCCACAATATCTACACACGAAAACCATAGAGAATTAAGGTGAAAACACGTGCCCAAAAAAACCACAATATCAATCATTAAATGTGATGTGGGCTCTCTTGCGGGTCACCATATCGCAGCCAAGCCCATAATGGACGTGGGTGAAAAACACTTGAAAAGAGCCCAAGAAAAAGGGTTGATAAACAGTTACTATGTGTTCCACGCCGGAGACGACATGGAACTTCTCATGGTTCACCAAAATGGAGAAGACAACTCTAAAGTTCACAAAATGGCTTGGGACACCTTTCTGGAAGCCAGCAGAAAAGCGCAGAGCCTCAAACTTTACGGAGCCGGACAAGACCTTTTAAAGACTGCGTTCAGCGGAACTATCCGCGGAATGGGTCCATGCTGCGCCGAAATGGAAATTGAAGAACGTGCCTCAGACCCTATAGTGGTTTTCGCTGCCGATAAGGCTTCGAGCAGCGCCTTCAACCTTCCGATGTTCCGTATCTTTGCAGATCCATTTAACACGGCTGGGCTTGTAATTGACCCGCACATGGCTGGTGGTTTCAAATTCGAGGTTCTAGACGTGAAGCAAAACAGAAAAGTGGTGTTGAAGTGTCCCGAAGAAATGTATGAACTAATCGCGCTTATCGGAACAACTTCTCGTTATACGGTTTCACGCGTCTGGAGAGCCCGTGACGACATCGTCTGCGCCACAACTAGCACTACCAGGCTCTCTTTGATAGCTGGAAAGTACGTGGGAAAAGACGACCCTGTGGCTATTGTGAGAGCGCAACACGGTCTGCCAGCGGTCGGCGAAATTCTGGCACCCTTCATGCACAGTTACCTTGTTGAAGGATGGATGCGCGGCAGCCACTGGGGACCAGTTATGCCAGTGGGCTTAAAGGACAGTAAGTGCACAGTGTTCGACGGACCGCCCAGATTGGTTGCCCTGGGTTTTCAGATATGCGACGGGCAAATCGCCAGCGACAGCGACAGAAATCCGTTGGTGAGTGACCTCTTCGAAGACCCAGCCTTTGATATGGCTCGCCGAGAAGCAATGGAATATGCAGCATCACTTCGGCGCATGGGCGAATTTGAACCCGCCAGACTCAGCGCCGAAACAATGGAATACACTACTTTACCACAGGTGCTGGAGAAACTTAAGAAGCGATTCCAAAAGGCTTAGCGCTTCTTTTTCTATCCCATTGGAAAGAGCATTTTAGGCTGTGGACGAAGCGTGGATTATGTTGTTGACTTGGCTTTCATAACTTCTTCAGTTCGTCTTGACGAAGCTTTGCGGCTTCGTATATCTTCTTCCTAAGGTCCTCTCCGTGCAGGTTCATGTTTCGGATTACATCTATCCGCTTGGCCAATTCGATATCTCCAAGACTTACGAACCAGTGGTCAAAATCTTTGCGTGAAATGTGAAATTCAACGGATTTGATATTTACTTTTTGAATCTTGTCGCAGAAGTCAGTGAGACTGTTCGCGAGGACGCCCGTGTATTGGTGCATTGCAGTGTAAAAGTGAAAGGCTTTGTCGGGTGGCACGTTGCTCAAAATCTTTGTGGCGTGAGCCTTGTCGATTTTGGGCAAGCCAATAGCCTCTTTGCCAAGGTCTGTTATGGCGTAGTAACCGTGCTGTGGCGTGTAGACATACCCACCCTTCTTTAGCCCCAAGAGATGCATAGTTGCTGCGGCAACGCCTAACTTCATTTTTTGGGCAACATCCTTTGACTTCATGGGCTGTCCCTCTTCCCACAGCTTCTCAAGAATCTTCATCTTAGCCTCAACCAAACTCATGGTTCAGACACTCCTTCTCTTTGACGCCAAAACACAACATTATGTAAAGGAGCCTTTTCAGATTTTTGCTTCTCTGAGGAAAACTCTTGAATAGAAGTTGCTTCCATACACCTTAATATCATTCAATGTCGTAATAGGAGAAGAATCAACAGAAGTCGTTCGGAGCGAATCCACCGTGAAAATGGCAGTACTGGTCTATGAGTATCCTCCAAAAATAGTTGGCGGTCTAGGCACATACGCTGCTGAGATAACCCGAAAATTCGTTTTGTTGGACCATGATGTCACAATTTTCACAATGAACGACGACACTGGAAGCCTTCCTACAAGAGAGCTTTGGCGAGGCATCGAGATTCATCGCCCACTGCACGTTGATGTTTCGGACTCTCTTCCTGACGTTATCGCTGAAGACGTCCGAAAGTGGGGCAGAGGTATTCATCTGTTCTCCAAAATTCTTGTTTACAATTATCTGACCGCCTCAAAAATGGTTAACGAACTTGTTCGAAGCGAAGGCTTCCTCTACGACATAGTAATCGCGCATGACTGGCTGTCAGCTATGGGTGGCATAGCCATAAAACGCGAACTTGATTTGCCATTCGTCTTCCACGTGCACTCTACCGAGAAGGGACGAACAATGGGCAACGGCTCCGAAGTCGTGAGCAATGTTGAACTCAGGGCGGCACAGACCGCAGACATGATCATCACGGTTTCCAACGCCATGAAAGAAGAATTGATCGGACTTGGTTTCCCAGCCGAGAAGATAAGAGTGATTTACAACGGTGTTGACCCCCAAAAGTACTGTCGAGATCAAGTTGGCATCGATAAAGTGCAAGAGGTTAGGCAGCAATACGGCTTGAAAGACAACGACATCATGGTGCTCTTCCTGGGTAGGCTTGTCTGGGTCAAGGGTGTGGACAAGTTAATCGCGGCTATGCCTCACGTTTTGCAAAAGGTTCCCAATGGTAAACTCGTAATTGTGGGTCTGGGCGAAATGCAAGAATACTTAGAACGCTTGGTAAAAAATCTAGGGCTTGATGACGCAGTGAAGTTTCGATTTGAGTTCATACCCGAAGAGGAGCGAATAGCCCACTACGCGGCTTGTGAAGTAGCTGCTTTTCCTAGCGTCTATGAACCGTTCGGCATAGTTGCCTTAGAAGCCATGAGCATGGAGAAGCCTGTGATTGTGGGAGCCAGCGGCGTCAGTGGAATGCGTGAAATCGTTGTTCACAGTGGACAGGAACAGAGCGGCTTCCATGTGAACCCAAACGACCCTACCGACATTGCTTGGGGAATAGTCAACGCAGTGCAGGATCCCCAACGCAGACTGCAGCTGGGACAAAACGGAAGGAAGCGGGTGCTCCAAGAGTTCACTTGGGACATAATCGCCAAAAAAACCGTTCAGCTCTACAATGAGCTTTTAGAATCCCAAAAACCTAAAAAACGTTAACACTGACTGTTCTGCTGGAAGCGAAAACCAAATGTCTCTTACGGGCAATGAGATGAGGAAAGACTATTTGCTCGACCGCTGGACCGTTATAGCCACGCAGAGGAAAAAGCGTCCCACAGACTTTGCGAAAGCGCCACAAACGAGACAAGAAGGAGCCTGTGCCCTCGACCCGGGAAACGAACACATGACGCCACCTGCCGTTCTAGTTTATCTTCTCACAGAAAAGGGAATCAGGAAAGACAGAGACCTAGACGGCTTTCGCCACAAAAACTGGCTAGTCAGAGTGGTGCCGAACCTATACCCTGCGTTTACCCCTCCGGAAAAGGGAGAGTGGACTGGGCTTGAAAAGGGTGTCTTGACGCGCGCAAGTGCCACGGGGCATCATGAGGTGTTGATTGAGTCGCCTGAGCATGATGAGCACCCAGGTGTCGCCAGAATTTCCCAGCTGATTTATGTCGTTGAAGCCTACATCGACCGTTTGCGTGAGCTTCGTTCTAAACCATATATTGGGTATGTTTCCATTTTTAGGAATCATGGGTTGGAAGCTGGCGCCTCTCTTTCTCACGCGCACACTCAGTTGATTGCGATGCCTGTCGTGCCAAAAACGGTGCGCGAAGAACTAGAAGCAAGTAGAGTAATCTTTAAGAAGAATGGAGTGTGCGCCTTTTGCGAAATCATTGAAAAAGAGGAAAAAAGCCCTCGTTTTGTTTGGGGAAACAGCCATTTCGTTGTTTTCACACCTTGGGCTAGTGTTAACCCATTTGAGTTCTGGGTCTTTCCTAGGAGGCACCATTGCTGTTTATTAGACCTGTCGCGGATTGAGGTTACGACTCTAGCCGAGACCATGAGGGTGTGTTTCGGCGGTTTAAGGTCGCTTCTGAATGACCCGCCTTATAACTTTGGTTTTCATCAGGTAACCGCTGGTGCGAGCGATTATTATCATTGGCACCTCGAAGTCTATCCTCGGTTATCAATTTGGGCTGGTTTTGAAAAGAGCACGGGAATGTTCATAAACGTGGTTTCGCCTGAGGACGCCGCCAAACATTTACGAGAGGCTATGTTGGAAGAAGAGAAGAAAATCTAACTGTAAAGGGTTAAGACCTTCATTATGCCCACTCTAGTGACGTGGTATTTTTCCACTCCACTGACCATAATGTATTCCACGTAGCCCAGTTCCTTTAGTCTTTGCAGACAGTCTTTGACGGTTGCCACTTCGATGCCAGTCCACATGGCGAGTTCATCTGGCGTCAGAGACCTCTCAGGTGTTATAGCGCCGATGTTGTGCATCATGGATAGAACCCGATACTCTTCTGGCACTGGTGGAAGGGGCCTGAAACTCATGCTTTTTCACCACTTCGTCCTATAACTTCTTCATATACCCTACTTGTCCTTTTAGCGATTGCTTCCCAACCATAAGTTTTTTGCACAACTTCCGCCGCGTTCTGAGCCAACCATTTGGCGTGGTCTGGATTAGACAAGACGTGTTCTATGCCCCATGCAATCGACTCGGGATTTCTCGGGTAAACAAAGACTCCGGTTCGGTCGTGTTCAATAAACTCTGTTAGGCCGCCCACTTGACTCGCAACGACCGGCGCTCCTGCAGCCATGCCTTCTAGGGCAACTATGCCAAAGGGCTCGTACACTGAGGGAACAACCAACGCGTCTGCGCTCTTTGTTAGTGCGACCAAGTCTGAGTCTGAAATGAAACCTGTGAAAGTGATTTTCCATCGTTGCCCTGTGGTGTTAGCAACCCATTCTAAATGGTCCCTGTACCAACCGTCACCAACAATGATGAATTTTGCATCGGGTCGACGCCTGGCAAGTATCGGAACAGCGTGAAGCAAGTATTCTATCCCTTTTTGAGGAACCAAACGCCCAACGCAGAGGACAAGCCTCTCATGAGGCTGAATTCCGTAACGGCTTCTAACAGCCCAGCGGTCAACCGACCCTTGATACTTGCTTAGGTCGATGGCGTTGGGAATTACCTCCACTTTTTTGTCTGGAACGTGAAAATGACCGCACACTTCTCCTTTCATGGAACCGCTGGTCACAATAATCTTGTTCGCCTCGTAGGTTGCCCACCATTCGATGCCGTCTATGGTGAAGGAGTCGGGAATATGCAGTCCTGACCGTCCGTGTTCTGTGCTGTGAGCAGTGAAAACCATAGGTTTCTTGATTAAATGTTTATAGGCTATGGTTGACGGCGCGGTTAACCAATCATGCAGGTGCAAAACGTCAAAATCTACAACGCGGCTCACATCGGCCAATCGTTTTTCAATAAAATGATTGAATAGCAAAACCCATGTGAGAAAGTTGGGGTGTCCAACCTCGCTTCGGGTGCGGTAAACCTTGATGCCTTGGGTTTCCTCGTAGTCGGGGGCACCTGGAAAATCCAAAGTGAAAATGTGTACTTCGTGCCTAAGACTAGAGAGAGCCTTAGCCAGGCCTTCACAGTGGCGGGCAATTCCCCCTACGATTCTAGGGGGGTATTCCCATGAAATCATGGCGACCTTCATTTTTGTTTAAGTTGACCCCCATTTTCGCCGTTGTTTCTAATTCTTTTATTCTTTGTTCAACCACACCAAGTATTTTGGTTCTAAGTTTTTCTCCACTTAACTTCTCATCGGTTAAGGCGCGCAGCTTGTCCGCAAGGGTGTCATCGCCCACCACCTGCCTTATCCATCTTTCAAAGTCTCCTCGTTCTTTGTGAAATTCTATCGATTTGACTTTGACTGTTTTTAGGGCTGAGAGAAACTCATCTAGGCTCTGAACGGTCAACTGTGTAGGGCGAGCAAACTCATAGAAGAAGGTGAAGCCTCTTTCAACCGGGATTAGTCTTAGTATTCTTCTTGCTATCCATTCGGGCTTTTCCAGTTCTCGTATCACTCTGGCTTCGAAGTCTGAGAGCACACTGGAGTAAATGGCGAAGGCTTCTACTGGACTGCCTACAGGATTGAAGTAGCTGTGGACGTCGCCGGGTCCCCCGCCCTTGATGCTTAAGTAATAGAGGTGGTCGCTCATCTGAAGGTAACGCCACAGCCGCAGTAGGTCGGCATCGCCGATTTGCTTGACTATTGGCTCCAGCTGCTTCAATTGATTGTAACATATCCACTGCATGGGGTTGACTAGCCAAGCCGTGATGTCGCGTTCCAAGTCAGCCCAGGAGATTGAAAAATACTCGTGAACATTTATTTCTCCAATCGGCTGATGCCGCCTCACAACCTCTGTTGGAGTAGCCCAGTTTAGATGCTGCCACTTTATTACCTCGCTGGGCAGCCACCTCAAGAACTCGTGGATTCCGCCTTCTGGCCATTGGTGTTCGCCGAAGGTTTCGTAGTCCATGAATAGATTAACAACTTGACCAGACGACGCTGCCAACCAACTAGAGTATTTGTCGGCGGTTAGGGGAAACTCGTTCCACCAACTGGCGGAGAAACGAAAACCAATGTCATCAGAGAGCCTATAGTTGCGCATCAGAACTTTCAAGTTGGAGTCTTTAGCCCTGTAAACATAGTTTGGGCTGCGCCAACCGAGCACTCGCTCAACACCTTCCGTAACCATGGCTTCGTAGCCTAAGTCTTCAGCGAGCTTCGCGATTGGATTGTTGTAGATACACTCGGTGTTAACCAAAATTCTTGGTTCGTAATTGAACAAATCCTTCATGAGTTGACGATGCATCCTCACCTGTTCAATAAACTCGAAACGGTCAACAGCGAACAGACTGGAGAGTGAGTGATAATATGTTTCATCAAAAAACTCGACACAGCCCGTTTGAGCTAGCTGCCTAAAAGAGTCGAGGAGGCTGGGATTCCAACGCTCGCACTGCTCAATAAAGACGCCAGTTAGGCTGTAGGTCACCTTGAACTTTTTTGAGGCTTTCTTGAAGCGGTCTATCTGCTCCAAAATAATATTGTTGGCAGGGAAGTAACACTTTCGGGCGGCTCTTTCAAAAACATGTTTGTTCAAATCGTGGTCAAAATAAAGTTCAAAGAGGTCAGCCTTTTTCACTTGTGGTCGAGTCAAGAGGTTGGCGTGAAAGTTTCGGTTTAACCTAAACGGTTGATGCACCTCAAAGATTAGGCAGACGTCAGTCAATGGGTATTTCTCGCCACGTTTGATCTGCAAAGCAACCTTTTGTAACTTCTCTATTTATCATTTATCAATCAGTAGTCAACAACTGAAAACTGATTAATGGTAACAAAAGCGCACGCAATAACGAAAAGATTTTATGTAAAAAGCCTAACCTCTATACTGTGCTTTGCTAAACTCGTAAGAAGTATAGATTTTGATTTGTGATTAGCTACGCTTGGGAAGATTTGTATTTCAGATGATGAGAAGAGCAGGGATTAGAACAACCCGGCTGTGATGATAGAAAATGGTTGCTGATGAAATCTATCTTCACTTTTTCTCAATTCCAAGCGCGCTACAATCGTTTATCATTTATTAACTTGGCATCAATCAAGACTTGCTGCTCATAAGGTGGCCTCTTCAACAAAATGTCTTCTACATAAGCTCTCAATGGTTCAGCAACGCTCCAAGCCTGCGCAATGCATCCGTTGGGCTCGTGAGGGGGGTCACCGTCGAAGATTTCGCTCACCGTTCCCAAACCAGCTCTAAAGATTTCCTCTTCAAAAATTGGCTGCAGGAAGTTCTTGAACGCAAAAGTCCGCCATTCAGCCTCGTGGTTCCTCAGTTTTAGGAAAGCCTTGACAAAGGGTCCAAGCAACCACGGCCAAACCGTTCCGTTGTGGTAGGCGCTGTCCCGATGCGTCCAGTCGCCTTGATACCTACCCTTATATCGCGGGTCGTCGTCTGACAGAGTTTTTAGTCCGTAAACCCCCCAAAGCCGCTTCTGAACAGTGTCTACAACGCTGCGAGCCTTCGCGCTATCCAGCATGGTAAAGTCCAGTGAAACCACAATTATTTGGTTAGGTCTCAGAGAGGGATCTCTCAGTCCGTCGTTTATTACATCAAAGAGACAGTTTTTCTCGGGATTCCAAAACTTCTCAACGAAGCTTTTTCTAGTTTTCTCGGCCATTGACAAGTATTCCCGAGCCTTCTCGATTTCTCCGAAGCGAGTTGCCAAAAGTTGCATGATTTTTAGGGCGTGGAACCATAGAGCTTGAATTTCTACGGCTTTGCCCTCCCGAGGCGTGACTGGCTGGCCACCTAGAGCAGCATCCATCCACGTGAGTTGTGGACCATGTGAGACCAAGCCGTCTTCGTCGACGCGTATGTTGAAAACTGTCCCCTTCACGTGATTTTCAATAATGGACTCAAGTGTGCTCCAAAGTTTTTCACGGATGAACCTGAAGTCGTTGGTGTACTTTAGATATTGTAGAACTCCATCGAAATACCATAGTGTAGCGTCCACTGTGTTGTAGACGGGTTTGTCTCCGGAGATGTCGGGGAACCTGTTAGGAACGACACCCTTGCTGCAGTATTGCTTGAAGGTTAACAATATTTGTCTGGCGTCGCCAAGCCTCCCAGTCACGAGGGTTAGCCCTGGCAACGATATGAGCGAGTCTCTTCCCCAGTCCTCAAACCAGTGGTAGCCGGCGATTACCGATTTGTTCTGGGTGGATGCTCGATTAACTATGAAGGTGTCTGTGGCTAGAACAAGCCACTTCAACCAGTCCTCAGTCTGAACGATAGCGCATCTTTTTTGAAACTCACCCAGCATGCGGTCTCGGCGTTTCAACTCTATGCGGAATAATTCGTCTACGTTTTCGATGTTTTTGTGGATAGAGTGTAAGGTGTTTTGTGTTTCACTTTGGCTCTTGCCTCCAACTGCAATTATCGAAAACTTTTTTGCTGCATCTGAGTTGATGTCAAACTCGAAAGCGCCCGTTCTGTATATGTTGTCCAGGTTGTTTTCATGGCGCTCAGCGTCTACTCGGAAGTAGGTTTCAATCCATTCGCCCCGCTCAACTTTGTAGCGTCCGTCAGTTGAAACCAAGGTCAGTGTGGTAAGCCCTGTCAATGGCTGAAGAGTTACACCATGATTGAACTGCGTCTGCGAGAAACTGGGCGTCCTGTCTTTTTCGGTGATTGAGTGAAAATGCCTAGAGTTGACAAGCGGCGAGATGCTTACGACTACTTTGTCTTTGGAGCTGTTCGAAACTTCGTACATTGCTATGGTAACGTTTTTTTCATGAAGCATAAACACTGTTTTTTTGAGTTGAATTTTCTCATCTATTCTATAGGTGTAGGTTGGAAATGGGGCGAGAGAAAAATTGGTTAGATGACGAAAGCCTTCTGGTTGAAATCCTCCACCTCTGAGTTCATTTGCACCCGTACAGTATGCTTTGTCGTCTACATGGATTTCTTCGTCGAGTTTGGCTAGGAGAACACGTCGGTCTACGGGTGGATTAAAGGCGGCGACAAGCAGACCATGATATTTTCGAGTGTTTACTCCCAGAACGGTTGACGACGCGTAGCCTCCCAAGCCGTTTGTTACAAGCCATTCGGTCTTGAGAGCGCTTTCCACGTTTGAAAGGGCGGTGGAGTCCACAGTAATCCTGGGCAGGGAGTTTTTCATAGTCACCAGTTAATCTAGTTATCGACGGTCTGTTCTTAAAGGCTTCACACGAGGTTTTGCGCAGAGAGGGTTACTTCATTAGTTTTTCATAAACGAAGCATTCGGTTTATTGAAATGTCTGGAAAACTGAACAAAGACTGAACGGAGCCTAAATTTCGAATTTTTCTATTATTTTCCTCTCTTTTTCTCCTGTAATCTCGGCTATCACGTGAATGTATTTTTCAAGTCCAGAGTTTTCGATTCGTGGTTTTAATAATTCGTCTATTTGGAAGACTCCGGCTGAGTTGGTCATTGTTATCTTTATCGTGACAGGTTTTTCTTTGCCTTCTTGAATCTCCACCCTTTCGATGGCAAGCGCTGAAACCGAGTGAATGTCGACTTTTCCGGCTTCAAAGGGGATTCTTGCTCTTCCCTGTTCCATATCTAACGCGTCAGCTATGCGCACGATTCCCGCCTCCACGGTTAAGGGTTTCCTAGGGCGTTCGTGAGAAACTATGGCGTGTAAAACCTCGGAGCAAATTATGGTGCGTTCTTCTTCCGAATAGGTTGGGCGCAGAAGTTTATCGATGAAAGTTGAAGCCAGTAATGCGCTAAAGCGTTCATGTTCAAAGCGGGTCACGGTCATGCCTAAGTCGTGAAAGATAGAACCGAGAACAACCACGATCTCTGCCTCCTCGTTCTTCATGCCATAATCCTTTACGATACTGGGAATGACGCCTCTCTTAACGAGAATTCTTAGGAGTTGCAAGGCTGAATTGGCGACTATTTTGACGTGTGTGGGACCGTGGTCAGTGTAACCCATTCGGTCAATCGCCATAACGTTTGAACACTTCCACAAAGTGTGAAGCTTCACGTCTTTCTTTATCTCGTCTACGAGCTTCTGCAACTTCGTGTTACTTCGAACCGGTACAGAGAAAACATACGACAACTTTTCTTCAACCTCCTAACTTTTATCTCATCTTGTTATGTCTTTTGCTTTGTGTTTTGCGGCTCCGTTAATAGATGAGTATCAATCGAGACGAGATGAAACAAGTTTAAGTCATTAATTTAACTACATTTTTGCCCTTGCTGACGCCGAAGTAGTTGGCAACGGGTTGACATTTGGTTCGCAGCAAGAGGGCATGAGGAGTCTTAAGTTTGATTTCTGTTAGTGTCTCAGCATAGCCCATTCCTTTCGCCACGACTAGATCAGCTAACTTGTAACGAGACAAAAAATGTTTGGAGCACTCTGGGAGAATTAAGCCCACCGTGTCCGTTCCATTCGTGATCAATTCGTCTGCCACCTCATGCATGCCCACAGCTTTGGCGTCATGCATCATGGCATCATTTAAAATGGGTTTGCCCTTTACCGCGACGCTAACGCGTGCACCAAGATTTTTTAGTTCACGGACCAGCAGCGTGTCGAAAGCGATTTCTCCAGCGTTGTCGGTCAAGTACAAAATCTCCTTTGCCCGTGTTGCCACTTTGTAGACTTGCGTTATATCGTCGACTGCCAGGTCGTTTTCAGCTTGCTGAATCATTTTTCCAAGGTCTTCAAACCTGAACTCGTGTTCGGGGATGTCGAACTCTACTATGTTGCCGACAACCGAGCAGAGGCAAGCCCTTCGGAACCTAGACTCCTGCGATGACGCACTTGTAACAAACCTCTTGGCTTGGGGCAGAATCTCTAGGGCTCGTTGGTTGCTCGACCACTTTTTCTTTTCATAAGGGTCAGGGTTGCCCGTCACTCTCTTTATCAGTCGGTCTCTTTTTGTGCCCAACTTGGCGGGTATAGCCGTGAGCCTGAACTCTCGGTTTAGAAGGCGCGTGAGTGCAAACATGGCTTCAAACTGAAGTGAACGGTCACTTGAAGCCTCTACAATCTCCATGTGACCTCGATGAAGAATACACGCGGCGCACTCAACCTCAACCTTCAATTTTTTAGTCCTTTTCAGGCTTTTGCTGTGGCTTCTGCAAACTCTCGCAGCACCCTATATGGGTCTTTCGCCTTCACAACACCACTAGCTACTAACACTCCTTGAGCGCCAAGTCTCAAAGCAGCCGCAACGTCTTCACCAACCGTTATGCCAGCGCCACAGAGAACAACTACCCTGGGATTGACCCGTTTCACGAGTTTAACAGTTCCAGACACAACCTCAGGTTTGGCTTTGGATACTGAAATTCCCGTGCCGATTAGTTCTGGTGGTTCCACCGCAACCATGTTGGGCTGAAGGGCGGCAGCGGCTAAGCTAACATTGGCGTTGTTGGAGCAGACCACAGATATCAGTTCTGCTTCTCGTGCTCTGGCAATTGTCGCATCGATGTCCGCGAGTTTCAGTCGCTTCTCAGAATGGTTGATTAAGGTGCCAACAGCGCCTGCTTCTCTAACGGATTCTGGGAGAATGTGTCCTGTAAAGCTGCCATACGTAACTGGGTCGATGTGTTGAGCGAAAACGGGAACTGAAACAACCTGAGAGAGGGTTGCAATGTCAACGTACTGAACAGCGATTCCTACGCAGATATCTGTCTCTAAACTAACCTTCTCAGCGGTTTTAGCCAGCTTCAACGCATTTTTTCCAGTAGCCTCCAGATAAGTTTTGAAGTTAACAAGAATGATGGGAGTGCGAATCCTACTCTGCTTTGGCATCGAAACCACGCTTATAGCGTAGACCTCAAAAGTTAAAACAATTATGGGAAAAACAACATTAAAAGAACGCGGAGAACAGGCTTTGAAAGTTAGAGCCCACGTCGTGGTCAGCGGAAGAGTTCAGGGCGTTTTCTTCAGAAGCGAAACCCAAGACGAAGCCCACAGACAAAACGTGACAGGATGGGTGCGCAACCTGCCAGACGGAAGAGTTGAAGCCGTTCTTGAGGGAGAGAAAGACAGGGTTGACTCGCTCATCGAGTTTTGCAGGCGAGGACCACCAGGCGCAAGGGTGACAAGACTCGAGGTTGTATGGCAAGACTACACTGGAGAATTCCTAGACTTCAGAATACGTTATGGCTACTAAGCGAAGAGTAAAAAGTTGCAGGCGACAACGCTCTTTTCATGTCACCTAAATAAACTTGTATAGAGGTATGTAGGGTCGCCAAAAAAGAATTTTCTTAATATATCATTCAAGTATTGCTCTAATTCCGCATTTCTTGGCTTATTTTGCAGTTTATAAACTTGGTAGCCGTCGTAAAAATACTCAGTTGCATATTTTTTGCAATTGTTTAAACCACATAAAGCAAATTTCCAGCGGTACCTATCTTCTATGCCAAACATTGGAAATTTGTCTACAAATTTATTTCTATATTTTTCTACGTGGATGCCATATACACCTCCAAAGTGCTTATCCCAACAATCGGGGTGATAAAATGGTTTGCTAGTTTTTGGGTGATAGAGAGTCTTAATGTACTCTTTTCTGTGGAAATTCCCGGCAACTAAATTGGTAACTCCTATTCCAAAACCCGCGCCTGCTGTCCAATCAATGTTACGTATGTGAGCATGAATATACTCTATTGCTTCGCATGTTGCCAGATGCATTTCATATAATTTTTGAGCCATGTTTTCTTGTCTTTGTGTAATAATCTTAAACTCTTCTGGATTGGAGCCCTTGATCGAAATTTCAATAACAACCTTAAACGGCTTATCTGTAAGAGGGCTGAAAATTTCTTTCAACTCCTTTTTATCAATAGTGCTCAGAATTATTCCATTCGTTTGAATAAGTACAGCATTGTTAAATCTGGGCGAAATATCGTCGGGAATCTTCATAAGAAAATTTACATAATCTTTTAACGATTTCTTATTCAAAAAAGGTTCTCCGCCGAGAATTCTAAACCAGTTATATGAAAGCTTGCCACCGGGAATGGGAGTTTTATTAAGAAATGTCAGAAATTCACTGGTTAGTCTATCCACAGATAGACCTAAAACTTCTTTGTTCATTTTGGCTTTTTCAGACCATGAATAATTATAGGCGAAGCATGGGATACAACGAAGATTACAAAAGGCAGATCTTATTACCACCTCGCCTGGAGGAGTTGGTCCACACTCAGCATTTGTGACAACGTTTCCTTTATCTCCCTTAAATTTAAGTTCTCCACCAATTTCTTCGCCATATAACGCAAGTTGCTTCATTTATATCATCGCCCCTCACATCACAGGGAAGGTTACCTGACCTATTATATACGAAATTCGCTTTTGTTCCAATTTGGTGGATATGCGAATCTCGTTTTATCTCTGGTTATTTCGTGTATACTCTCGCTCATTTTTCCTACCTCTTCTAAACATCACTTATCAACACAAACGTTATCTTGATGGTAAACGTCAGAGTCAAACCCAAATGGTGCATCCTAATGAAGACCATACTGCTAATTAACGACGACGGAATCCACTCCCCAGGTTTGCTCGCTCTAAAACAGAAACTAGACAAGCATGGGAAGGTTGTTGTTATTGCTCCCCGAGAAGAGATAAGCGGCGTCGGAAAAGCCATAACCACTTCTAAACACGTACTGATCGAAGAAACACAGTTGAGCGAGGGTTCCAAAGCCTACGCCACAGACGGCACTCCAGCCGACTCTTATCTCATCGGAGTTAACAAGATCCTCAAGCGTTCACCCGACTTGGTGGTGGCTGGAATAAATCTGGGTCCAAACTTGGGGATAGACGACTTTTTGAACTCTGGAACGTTGGGAGCAGCTATAGAAGCCGCTATTCACAATGTGCCAGCCATTGCTGTTTCTTATTGCAAACAAAAAATAAGCGATCAAAAGACAGACAAAGCCAGGATTACAGCTCAAGAGTTGGAGTTGACCGCCAGTCTAGCCCAAAAAATCGTGGAGTTTATTTTAAAGGAAGGCATGCCTGAAGACGTTGATATTCTTTCTATCAATGTGCCGGAAAAAGCTGACTGCACACGAGTGAAGATCACGAATCTATCGTATATTGGCTACGGTGACATCTACACAAAAGAGGAGGAAGGATACAGAATCGCCCAGTGGAGGTTAGCCGACTACAACGACTCAGACCCAGAAACAGACGTTTTCGTGGTCAAGGAGGAAGGATGCATATCCATCACGCCCATCAAAATCAAGCTGCAACACAACAGGAAAGCATTAAGACCTATGTTGAGGTATGTTTCGCGTTGAAAAGCACAGTGCTTACCTTATTTCTCTTGGAACCTTAAAATGGGATTCTTTTCCAGCGCTGATGTATTCTCCGCCTGTACCACGGACAATAGACGCAATTTTTGCGAAGTTCTCAGATCCAAGATACTGACGAGGCTTAATAATAATGTACCTACCGGTCTCCTCAAAATTGAGCATGTCCTCTAACTCCTTTGGAAACAGCGTCCTAACATCCTTGACTGAACGCATTCGCTCCGCAGGCACCGGTGAAGGAGGCGCTGGGGCAGTGACAGGCGAAGGAACTCCTGCCACTTTCAGTGACTTTGAAATGTCTGCCAAGTCCTGTGAGATTTCCTTCAAAACAACGAGAAGCTGGTCGATTCGCTGCAGAACTTCTTCAACACTTTGTTTCTTCTCGCTCATAGACAGCCCACGCAAACTATTATTTGCACAGCTTCCTCTTTTGTTTTTTCCTAGCATCATCAAAACGTAAAAGAACCCCCTGCGCACATCAGAAGATAACTGTAGAGGTTCCAGCGTTTTGGAAATAGACGGCAGCCAGAAGAGTGGCAGCGGGACAATTCTGCGCCTTTCAGTAGCCCTAGCTGGCATAGTCAACCAGCCGCTTCACATTTTTAACATACGTAAAAAACGTCCTCAACCTGGACTGCGACCCCAACACTTGGAAGCCGTGCTCACAGCCGCCAAACTCTGCAACGCTGAAGTGAAGGGCGCAACCTTGGGTTCGCGTGAACTGTGGTTTAGCCCAAAAGTAATCCATGGAGGCGAAATACAAGCCGAAATCGGCACCGCTGGCAGCATTCCCATGCTTTTATTAACAGTTCTGCCGCTGTGCGCCCTTGCAAAAGCGCCTGTGCGTCTCCGTGTGGTGAAGGGAGGGACAGACGTGAGAAACGCGCCTACAATAAATTATTTAAAAAACGTGCTGCTTCGCATGCTTAACCGCATGGGGTTTGAAGCATCACTAACCGTCGAAAAGTATGGATATTATCCGAAAGGAATGGGCGAGGTAACGCTTGAAGTTCAACCTTGTCAAAAACTTAGTCCGATACGTGTAGAAGAGTTTGGAAGAATTGTAGAGCTGCGCGGCGTGTCTGTTTGCACATTTCTAGCCGACCGAAGAGTGGCTGAGCGGCAGGCAAATGCTGCCACTGAGTTTCTTAAGGCTCACGGTTATGAGGCGAACATTCAAGTGGTCAACGACATGTCTAATCCGTTACAGAAGGGCAGCTCGCTGGTAATTTGGACGAAGACGGACAAAGGCGCGCTTTTAGGCGGAGACGCCATCGGTGAACTGGGCAAAGCCAGCGAGGTTGTTGGACGAGAGGCTGCAGAAAACCTCCTCAAAGAAATTGAATCGCATGCCACTGTGGATGTGCATCTCGCTGACATGCTTGTGCCCTATGTTGCGCTGGCTCAAGGAGAATCAGTCTATCTAAGTCGCTCGTTATCTGACCATTTGGACACTAACATATGGCTGGCTCAAGAAATATTGGGCGTAAGGTTCAACGTTTCCAGAGTTGGAACTCTCTATCGAGTCGAGAAAAGAGCGTCAAAGAGAGGGCTCTGATTTGATGAAGGCTCGGGTGCGTGGAGTTTACACAACCGCTTTGACAAAACTTCTCTTAGAACAGGGCTTCGGCATAGTTCAAGCCTCGGCAACCATAAAACAACGCTTTGGGCTTGACGAAAACAGCGATTCACCCGACCTCGACGTATTCGACCGACGCGACAGACAGGGAGTCCGAGCCTTAGGCAAAGCCGAACCAATGCGGTCGTTCACTTCCCTTCTGCACTCTCGTTTTGACGATGTTATTTTAAGAAAGTGGGCGGTCACAGTTGACGGAATCTACAAGGGACTAGTGAAAGAATTGGACACTGCGACTAACACGACTTTCGTTGACATTGGATCCGCGGTTGGCGTTTTAAAAGACTCAGATTTCTCCAGCGGCACAACTGGGCAGCAACTCCTTGTTCAAGTGGAGAGATGGCGACTGGGAAGTAGAGAACCAACGCTTACCACCGAAATAAAGATTCCAGGGACGCACGCCATCTTGATTCCAGGTCGCCAAGTAAAGATGAGTCGAAAGATCATGGACTGGCAAAAGAGATCGTGGCTGCATCAACTCGGAGAGGAACTCGCAACAGAAAAATGGGGTATCCTGTGGCGAACCTCGGCTGCGAATCAGTCTCCTGACACGCTGAGAAACGAAATAGCCTCTCTTGTCCAAAACGGAGAAAACATCATGAGAGAAGCGGAGCGTGTTGAGGCTCCAGCCATGCTTTGGGAAGGAAACCATTACGTAGACGTGGAGTTTCCAGCAGTGTCTAAAAAGAGACTAGATGATGTTAGATTGACCGTTGCCCCAACGATTCAGGGGCATCATTGTTACAAGGCTTGCGGACAGAAGGCTTCAACAGCCTTAGAAATGGCGGAAAAGCTCTTGGAAAAAGGCTACTCAGCCTCAGAAGTAGATGACTTGTTCAAGCAGACTATTGAAGCAGAGTATCCAAGCGTTGACTCTTGGATAAAGATTGAGCACGTGAAACTGGATGGAAAGATCTTTCATCTAGGCCCCGCCCTGGTCGAAGACTTTGACCCAGACAAGTCTTGCATTCGGTTTCGCCGAATCTTCAAGAGAGAAGGCGTCTACGATGGCCTCAGAACTCCTAAGCAACCAGATGATTATGCCATAACTGAAGCAAGAATCGGCAACTGGCACTTCAAGACACAGTACTTCTCTAAAGATGGCAAACTCAAGGGAACGTACATCAACTTGAACACACCTATCGAACTTTACCCGTACGGAATTCGTTACGTAGACCTAGAAATCGATGTTTGCATATGGCCTGATGGCAGAGTTGAAACAATAGACCAAGAAAAACTCGAGGAAGCGTTGACAAAAGGGTTAGTGACGGAAAAACTGGTTACAATTGTTAAGGAGAAACTAAGCGAAATCATCTAGGTGTTTCCAGCTAACAGAACCAAACACCGTGTTGTTCAAGAGTTGCCCGAATGAAGCGGATCCTAAAGGGGCGTTGAGTAAAAATACAACACCCAAAAGCATGCAAAAAGTCCGCTTACAAGTTGAATGCGTTTTAATGACACCAATGAGCACAAAAGATGCAACAAGCGGCGCCAAACTCATAGCCCAAAAGAACACAATAAGGCACTATTAAACCAAAGGGTTCAAGCACAAAGTCTAGTCACAGTAAAGATTATAAGTCTCGCTTTTTGTTCATGATTTCCAGAGGTTTAATTGTAATGAGCATTTGGCAACTACGCCTATCCATAATAGAAACATTAGCCGCCATCATCGGTCTGTCGACACTCTTCTTCGCTGTCATTCTAAGCTTGCTCGGTGTAAATCTCATAGTCTTGCCTTTTTTCGTAGTAATCTTTAACATCATCCAGTGGTTGATTGCACCCTATCTCATAGACATGATGTATCGTGCGCGTGAAGTCTCAAAGTCTGAAGAACCCAGATTGCATGAGATGGTAGAAAGGCTGAGTGAGAAAAGCCGCATCAAAAAGCCTAAGGTCATGATTGCTAAAATCCCCATTCCCAACGCGTTCGCGTACGGTTCACCCATCGCTGGCTCAAGGGTTGCAGTTACATCAGAATTGTTGAATACGTTGGAACACGAGGAGGTTGAAGCTGTTATAGGTCATGAGATAGGACACTTAAAACATCGCGACGTCCAAGTCATGATGTTCGTTTCGATTTTACCCGCAATTTTCTATTACATCTACATCTCCATGTTCCTTTCCGCAATGTTTAGGCGCAGAGACGACAGAGGAGCCGGAGGAGCCCTGCTAATCGGTATTGTCAGCCTTGTCATGTATTTCATTTTAACGCTGTTTACACTCTATTTTAGCAGGCTGCGCGAATACTTTGCAGACCGCCACAGCGCCAGCATTGTTGAAGATGGCGCACGCAAACTCTCTGAAGGCTTAGCAAAAATCGTCAATTCAACCCGCAGAATGAAGCGGACGAACAAGCAAGCGAGTAGTTTCAGTTCGTTTAAGGCTTTGTTCATTTCCGATCCAGACAGAGCAGAAACCGATGCAGCGTCCATAACCCAAGCAAGAGGCTACACAACCGATCAAAGACTAGTGGAAGAAATCCTCAAAAGAAAAGTAACCTCAGCAGACAGACTAATGGAGCTCTTTTCCACCCACCCAAACATCGGCAAACGCCTAAAAGCCCTAAAAGAATTAACCTAAACACTCAACCAAAACCTTCACCTAACAAAGCGTCCACATTCTCAACATTCTCCTCCCCTCTGGTAGAGGAGGCTACAAAATAAAAAACAACATACAACCCCAAAGAAACATATTTGACACCAAATAGACCCGGCGCATCAAAAAGCGCGCACACACAAACAAAACAAACAGAACAAAAACACAAACAATCAGAACTAACGATAACTCTTCTGATCCTTAGCCCGAGCACCAGGACCTCCAAACTTCTTAGGCTCACGCCTACGAGGATCACCAGCCACCAACGTACGATCATACTCAGTAAACAAAGTCTGCAAATGCGCACTCTTAGTCCAACGCAACAACGCCCGAGCCAAAGCCGTACGTACAGCCTCAGCCTGACCCATAAAACCACCGCCAAAAACCTTCACATCAATGTCCAACTGCTTCCAAACAGCATCACCAGCCTGCAACAAAGGCTCCAAAATCTTATCACGAGCAATCTTAGGCTCAAAAACCTCAACGGGAACGCTGTTAACACGAATTCTACCCTTACCAGACCTAACAATGGCACGAGCAATCGCCGTCTTTCTTTTGCCACTCGTCAACAAAACCTTAGTTGAACCCGACACATCATTCACCAACAGCCCGGTACCCAATTTCCTTAGCAAATTCCTCAACGGTAACATAAGGACACTTCAACTTATTAGCATCAGCCTCAGAAATAGTTTGAAAAACCACACCCTTAAACTCTGAAGGCACGCCGAGAAAAACCCTCAAACGCTTAAAAGCCATCTGCCCCTTAGGCAACCTACGAGGAAGCATCCCCCTAATCGTCCGACGAACAATCTGATCAGGACGACGAGGATGAAAAGGACCCTTCCCAGGATGCCCAATATCTAAAAACGCCCGAGCCTCTTTAACCCGACTCAGCCTCTTCCCCGAAATAATCGCCTTTTGAGCGTTCACAATAACTATTGACTCACCCAACAGCAAACGCTTCGCCACAATACTGCCCATTCGACCCAAAACCAGACCAGACGCGTCGATAACCGTGCTAGGCTGCTTATCTTCAGGCATTCTAAATCACTCCACAATCCTAACGTTGCTACCCTTTGGGTTAGCTTCCAACAGATCAAGAATAGAAAGGCACTTGCCCTTAGCCTTAGAAATCTTCAACCTTGCTCGACTTGAAAAGGAAAAAGCAGCCACAGAAATCGCGTGCTCAAGGCGACCTGCGCCCAAAACTTTGCCCGGGACAATCACAGTTTCCTTTGCTTTAGTGTGTCGATTCAAGCGGCTCAAGTTCACCGCAACTCGTCTACGTCTGGAGGACGACAGACGCTCAGCGACATCACGCCATATGGGAGCATCACTCTCTCGCGCCTTTTTTCTCAAAAAACGAACGACCGTCGAGAGAGCAGGATTAGACGACTTGATTTTCTTCACCTTATTTCACCGCTAACTGCTCCAGAAACGAAGCAGCCTTTTTATCCAATGATTTAAGGGCTTCAAACAAAATGCGCTCAACTGGTAGAACCCCAGTGGACTCCACATCCAGAACAAAAACATCTTTATCCCAAGAAACTTCTACGGCTGGCGGACTCGTTGGGCAAACATCAACACAGTCCTCACACACAGTGCACTCGATCACGTTTCGAAGCTCCAGCTTCTTTCCATTCTCGGCGGTCGTAAGCACCCGTTTGGGACACACTTCTACGCACTTGCCACATGAACCGCAAAGTTTCGCGTCGATTTTAACCTTGGGAAAATATTTGTACGCACATACCGAAACTGGCTGCCACTTGGCGTGTTTCTTCCCTTTCCCCAACCTCGCGTATGTTTCAAGTCTTATCTTTTGAGCAGGTGCCAACTTCACTATAGGAATCCTGTCGCTCACCGGCCTAATATTAGGGTTTTCAGACGTCAAGTTGCCTGAATAGACGGTTTTGACGCTGTCCTTTGCTTCAATGTCTAAGGTCAGAGAAACTCGGCAGAGGTTGCATCCAAGTTCGCTCTTACATGGACATTCTTCCGGCAAATTGTAAGAGTCGAGATCAGACGTCAATGGGATTAAGCCGAGTCTGAGGGTCAGAATCTCATCGTGAAGCATGGAAGAATTCTCGACAATTACCACTTCGTCGATTGCCATAGACGGGACTTCAGCCAAAATGATTCGGCGCAGTGAGTTCATGAAGGCGGCGTTAACCCCCTCAACGATCAAACGTGCATTGAGATCGTTTTTCTCAATAATTTTGATTTCCATGCGCTCAAAAGCTCCTCCTTTGGCATTTTTAGACTCTTCTGCCTCTTCTGCCTCCCTTCCTTCGGGTTCCGTCGTGGGGGATTGGGGTTACCTCTTCTATCCGTCCGATGCGGAGTCCTGCTCTGGCTAGCGCTCGTATTGCGGCTTGGGCGCCTGGTCCTGGTGTTCTGGCGTCTGATCCGCCAGGGGCTCGGACTTTTATGTGGATGGCAGTTATGCCCTTGTCTTTGGCTATTGTTGCGACATGTGACGCGCATCTCATGGCTGCGTAGGGGGAGGATTCGAGTCGGTCGGCTTTGACGAACATGCCTCCGCTGGCTTTGGCTATTGTTTCTGCGCCTGAGAGGTCGGTCATGTGCACAAGGGTGTTGTTGTATGAGCTGTATATGTGGGCGATTGCCCATTTCTCGGTTTTTTTGCTCATGTTTCTTCCTCTTTTATTCTTCTTTGGCTCTGGGCTTGGGCGTTGGTGTTGGCGCTGGTTTGCTTTGTGCCGCTTGTATGGATTGGCGTATGGGATGATTTGGGTTGGTTAGGTTGCTTGTTGGGGTGTAAGTGATTTTTGTTTCTTCTTTTTTTGGGACGAGGTAGCTTGGGGATGGGATGCGTTGGTCTTGTATGGCTATGTGTCCGTGGGTTATGAGTTGTCGGGCTTGGTGTATGGATTTGGCTAGTCCTTTGTTGAAGACTATGGTTTGTAGTCTGCGTTCGAGTATGTCTTCGATTGTTAGATCTAGGATGTCGTCTAGTGGGGCTGTTTCGGGTAGTATGCCTAGTCGGTTGAGTTTGTTTAGGAGTTGTTTTTCTGTTTTTTGGCGTTGTTCTGTTGGTGCGCCTAGTAGTGAGCGGGCTATTTCTCGGAATCTTGACAGTGTGGTTTCGTGGCGCCAGAGTTCTCTTTTGTTTCTTAGGCCGTATTGTCCGATTAGTCTGAGTTCGGTCTGTAGGGTGTCTGTTCGCCATGGGAATCTTGGTGTTTGGTATTTTTTTCTTTGTTTTTTTGGGTCGCCCATTTTATTCTGCTGTCCTCTTTTTGATGGCTTCTTTCTTTTTTACGCCCATGGCTTTTCCTTTTCTGCCTGTTGTACGTGTGTGTTGTCCTCTTGCTCGTAGTCCGTATGCGTGGCGGAATCCTTTCCATGTTTTTAGGTTTTTCATTTGTTCTATGTCTGTTTTTGTTTGTAGTGTTAGTTCGGCTCCTGTTTGGTGTTTGTTTTGGCCTGTTTCTGGGTCTTTTTGTCTGTTTAGTTGGTATGGTGGGATGCCGTGTTTTGTTGGGTTGTTGATTATGTCTTCTATTTTTTGTTTTTCTGTTTCGTTTATGTATCCTGTGCGTTGGTTTGAGTTAATGTTGGCTTTGATTAGTATGGTGTTGGCTAGTGTTTGGCCTATGCCTTTTATTTTTGTTAGGGCGTGGTTGATTTTTAGTGTGCCTTCTAGGTCTGTTCCGGCTATGCGTATTATGTGTTCGTATTCACGTTGAGATTTTGATGTTGACATTTATTGTTCCGTTTGTATGTTATTTTGTTGGGCTATCAAGTGAGTGAGGGGTTTTTTATTTAAACCTTTAGCTTAATTTATGATTTGCATGCATGTGAGCGCTTTCGGATACCGCCGTCTATGTGACGCTAAATGTGTTTGTTTGTGGGCTTTATGTTGTTTTTTTATTTTGTAGCCTCCCTACCCAGAGGGGAGGTCAATGTTAAGAATGTTTACAATGTTGAGGTTTTGGTGGTTGTTTCGGTTAAAAAGGAGAAAAACTCTTAGAAATCCTGAGTTGATATTTCTGAATTCAAAGGAAACTCAGATGTCCCAGAGATCGTCAATGCTGATTTGAAGAATTGGGTTTTTTGTATAAAATGTAAACGCCAAGGAACATAATAAAACCCGCAATTAGCTGCATTAAGGTAAAGGGTTCTCTGAGGATGAGAAAAGCGAATGTTGCACCGAAAAACGATGAAGTTGAGTAAATGACCCCTGTTTTCATGGAGCCTATTTCTCTGAGAGCAAAAACAAACAACACGATGGAGAATCCAATGCTGAAGGCTCCAACAGAAAACAGGTAGGGTAAAGAAATCACTGGAATTCTGAAATCAGCTTCTAAAGGTAATGCTAAAAACAATAGGATTGCGCCACCTACAAGGCATTTTATCGCTACTACGTGCGGTAAGTCGCGTTTCTTGCTCAACATTTTGCTCAGATTGTTATCTACGCCCCAAAACAGACAGGCTGAAACTATCCACAGATTGCCAACAATTTCTCGTGCCAAGGTGAGACTCTGAAACTCACCTTTTGTGGTTATAACCCCCGCCCCAAAGACCAGGAGGAGAATGCCAAAGTAATCTTTTTTCAGACCTTTTTCTTTGAAGAAGACCATCGCAATAAAAACCGTAAACAAAGATTCCATATTCAAAAGCAAAGAAGCGTTAACCGCGGTTGTTTGATTGAGCCCATAGATAAACAAAACAGGAGCCACAACCGCGCCTGAAATCGTGACCAGCCCAAGCACTCTGTAATCCTTACGTACCATAGATGGTTCTGTCTTGGTTGGGGTCTCCAGCAAGGCAAGAATTCGCTTGTGAAGTGGAGAAATACGAACAAGAAAAAGAATGACGCCAGCGATAAAATAAATCAGTCCAGCTACAATAAGTGGGTGGACTTCCTCTAAAGCAATTTTGTTAAATGTCGAGCCTAATCCGAACAAAATCGCGGCAGAAACGGCACCTACATATCCCCAATGGTGCGTCACCCTTCAGACGTCCTCCACTTGAACATACACGGAATTTGTTATTTAGTTGTTTTATCAAGGTTTTTCCAACGTGGTTCTTTTCGCCAAAATATGTTAAATTTGGCTTTCCCGTTCCTGTTGGGTCCAGGGTCTGTTTGTCAAGCGTAGGCGTTGATGATGTACGTGACGTGATTAATGTTAGCTCTGCTGAGGTTCCAAACGCTAAGGTTTTAAAGATGATTAAGCGTGCTGAGGTCTTATTCGTTATTGTTGATTCATAACAACATCGGTGCAAAACCGAGGTTTTCATTCCGAAATCATAAATAAAGCGCCTAGCAATGATAACATTGATAACACCGAAAAATCGCAAAGTCCAGAGTTGCAACAAATGGCAAAGCGAGGTCGAAAGCCACGAGAGTTCCCGAATGATAAGGCTACGAAAGAGTGGCTTGATTCTTTAGGTACTTCGACAAAGCCTTACTATAGCAGTCATTGGTGGCGTTTTCTCGAACACCTCAAAATGTCAGGTGACCAGATTCTTGCAAGTCGAAGAGTTGACAGTGAGAGCCAATGGGAAAAGCATGTTCTTGGGTATAGGCAATGGTTGAAAACGCAGAAGAATAAGAAGGGAGAGATATTAAGCGACCTCTTTGTTCGGCAGTCAACAGTGGCTATACGCTCGTTCTTTTCGTTCCATCGTGTAGAATTGAGGTTTACGCATGGTGAACGGAAGAGGTTGAAGGAAGCCAAACCTATTACTGAGGATTATCGCTTCACACGAGAAGACCTTAGAAAAATGGTGGATGTCGGCGACCTTGTAGATAAGTATGTCGTTACTGCTGGGAAGAGCTTTGGGTTGCGTGCTGGCGATTTTCTGCGTTTGACTCGTGGACACTTCGACTCGGTTGACTTAACCAGTGAACCGCCAACAAGCATGGGAAGGATTTATACAGCAAAAGAGAAGGTTCCAGCGTATCCATTTATAGACGTTGACGCAAAAACTGTAATCAAACTCATGCTCGAGAACATGGATAGAGAAGGGCGTAAAGACCCAAGCGAACCTATGCTACGCTATAAAGATGAAAATACTTTAACTCAAATTCTTCAACGCCTCGCCAACAAGGCAGGTGTCAAATACGGCAACAAAGTTGTCCGTTTCCATTGCCTACGCAAATTCCTAATCGACCGTTTGAAGAACGTTATGCCAAGTGAGTCAGCATGGAAGCAAGTTGTTGGCAAGAAGATTAGTGAAAGTGCATATGTTACGGAAGAAGGGTTACGAGAAGGATACCGTAAAGCAATGGAAGAAACATGCTTCACTAAAACTGCCGCGGAAGGCGAAATTGAGCTTCTAGCCAAGAAAGAAGCGTTGAAGATGTTGGCCAAAATGCAAGGCTTCACAGAAGACGAAATGAAGAAGATATTTCGCAGCAAGAAGGCGACAACGCTACAAGATGAAGTGCAAGTCTTGGAACAATTGACAGAGAGGAAAACACAGGCAAACGGAGGATGTGCAGACGATCAACACTGCCAGCGTTTAGCTGTTGAAGACGAGTTGCCTGAGCTGTTGACTGAAGGATGGCGTGTGGCTGCTGTGCTGCCGAGTGGGAAAGTGGTTGTAGAGCGTTAAGTTCCTCTGCGCTCTTTTCTATTACTTTTTTCGCGCGTGCTCATCCAAAATATCGTCCATAGGCTTGGCCCAGAGACTTGTACGGGAAACCTTGCCGCTTGTTAGCACGCCTTACATTGAAATGATTGCAGTTATGGCACTATATAATCCGTTTTTCGAGCTTGCAGGAATGCAGAAGATTACGGAGCAGCCTCCACCTAAGCATGCCTTAGCCATACGACAAGTGCTCTCCAATTTGGGCTTTAACATAACCTTGTTGGATAGCTCAAAATATGTTCTCAACAAACTCAGCAGCTTATCAGAAGAGCAATTAAGGGAGATCCGAAGTGCTTTCATGCAAAACGTGCATGTGCGCTTTCTAAAAGAGTTCTTCTATCACAAACCGTACGGAAAACGTGAGTTATACAAGCGAAGGGTGCAGATCGCAACGTTGGAGAAACTGGCTAAACTAATTCATGTCACTGCATTGCTCAGAAGTCAAGCACGCTTAAGCGGGAACCAAAAACATCTCCGATAAGCTTTAAAATAAAACTATCGCAGTTGAATCTTTTAATGGTGTTCATTTAATATGGTAAAAGTATTGTCCGACTATTTCGAAGAGTACTCTTATTGTGAGAAAAACCTAAGGCTATTGCAGATTTATCAAAAACTGTGGGAAGACGGGTATAAACTCGGAGAATACGGCAAATATCTAAGGAATCCCTACCAATTTGAAGAAGAGAGGTTGTTTTCCATTTTAAAAAACATCGGGATGTGGAAGAGTGGGAAATGGTGGTTGGATCAAAACTTTGATCAACGTTGGGATTTTTTTAAGATAAGTAAAACTCTTAAAAATGTAATTAGGATGGTTGGTACACACAGTAGAGATGCTGAAATTTTGAACATTATTGCAGTGAATGATAAAACGAAAATCCCTGGTTTTGCAAAACATGCAGGCTCGGTCATTCTGACAGTTATGTATCCTGATTCTTATGGCATCATGGATTACAGAGTATGGAGAGCTCTTAACGATAAATGGATCGAACATTATAATCTAGATTTTTTTTGCAAATTTAGGAAGGAATGCGAGAATTGCTATGAAGTGCACTGCAAATACATTCAAGATACCGTCAACTCAAGCGATTTTGACCTGGAAGAATGCGAACGGTACTTCCAGGGGATTAGAAAAATAGCAACCATAGAAAACATGAACCCACGCCAGGTTGATATGTCGCTATGGGAATATGATAGACAGCATTCGCGGTGTACTAGACAATGAACGAAGATGAAGAAGCTTTTGGAATGTTTTGGTGGTACCACATGCTAGAAGAGGAAGAGCGAAAACGAAAGAAGCGATGCCCAAATTGCGAGTCTTGGCGTATCCGTTATGATGAGGACCGTGAAGTCTGGGTCTGTTTAGACTGTAAAAAGGAATGGAGAGATTATAGTGAGGTTTGAAACTTCTACAATTGCTCAGCTTTTATAACTTCAAAATTGATTTTAATAAGCGAGGAAGTGAAGAACGTGAAAATTAGGCACTTTCATGGTGACGCCAAGCAGCTAGTGGTTCTTAACACCATCACAGATGAATCAGTTGCTAGAGTAAAAGAATATGAAGAGTTCGCAGGTACTATCCTATATTGTCATAAAACCAAAGAATCAGAAAACATCTTCTATTTTTTCGATTGGAATAGGTTCGGAGAAAGTCCAGAATGGACCATAACAGTTACAACACCCGAAAATGTCAGGGAATGGCTTGAACCTAGACTGAAGGATTTGACAAAAGACGAAACCCGCCACCTACAAGAGTTAGGGCCGCTTCGGCGTAGAACACAATAAACTCAAGAGACACTTTCAGAGTTTAACTAGGGGTCAACGGAAAGCCTGCGAAGCGTGTCGGTTACTGCCTCTCGAATAAGCTCTTCACGTGTTGTGTAGCCTAGCTGCTTGTTGGCCTCTGAATCGTTCCAAGGCCTCAGCATTTCAGGCGGTAAAAGGACCAAACGTTTTCAAAGCTTGGATGACATCGTCCAGGCTATCATATGTCTTTTCTGGTAATTTCTGTAGTATCTCAGATGCTCGCACTCGCTCATCCCTTGCTAAGTCTATTAGCTTCCAGCCTTGGTGTTGAATGAGTTCTTGTTTGAGGCTTGGGAATTTGGCGTCTTCTCTCAGAACCTCCTCTAGTGATTTCAATCCTGTTGATTTGGTAGCCATTGGAAACTTACCAGTTTGCTTGTAGATTTTGAGTCTTGCGGCGTCTTTGTACATTCTAACGAAATGGAAACTAACCATCACTTTTCTGTACTCTTTTGCGGATGCCCTCTCGTCGATTTTTCTCAGTTCTTGGTCAGTGGGTTGGTAGATATTGTGTGTGCCTTTTCCGAACAGTCGAGAATAGAGTGTGTCGGATTTGTATGCTGGTTCCTCGTCTTTTGAGAGGTCTATGCAGTGGATCATGTTGTGGTCTTGCATCACTTTGATGAAGTCGGGGCTTAAGGCTTGGTTGGCGCCCCTGACTTCTAACGCTAATCTGACGCCCTTCGGGTCGACTGCGGCTAAAAACGAATCCAAACGGTTTGCGTTGTCTGCGTTGGGTTTGAATGTTGGAGGAGTCTGCATATGGAGGATTTCGGCTCTTAATGTTTTGCAGATTGTTGTCATCTTGTCGAAGGTTTTGTAGGCTTCTTCATTCGGGTGAAACTGATGTTTGTGAGTCACAATTCTACTGCATCTAACTGAGAACTCGAATTCTGGCTGTGCCCTTCTTCGCCAGGTTTCCACAGTTCTTAGACTTGGAATTTGATAGAAGGTTGAGTTGACCTCAACAAAATCAAACAGTCGAGAATATGCAACTAATGAGGAAAGACCTGGCACACGGAAGTAAGCCCATCCGCCAGTGCCGATTAAATAGTCGCTCACTTTTGCTTTCCACTCATTCATCTAGTAGCTTCTCAACGAATAAAGTGAATCATTCCAAGGGTAGGTTTACATTTCGGTTTAAATTCTCGGCGTGGGAACTCTAGCCTTTCTAGTTATGGTTTGTCTCCATTCGTTTCTAGTCCCTCCAACATGCTTCCCATTCTATATCCAGAAGCCATTCTCCTCCAAAACTCGGGCTCATGTTTTTTCTCAAGTAAATCTCTCCCCCGACCATTAGCGCTTGCTTCCTGAAGTTTTGCCCATCTAAAACCTTTATTATTGCATTGAATCTGCCATCTAGCTCCGCATTTTGAACACGAAATGAAATCTCCATTTAGATCAATTTTGAACGTTACTGACTTATTTGAAAGACATAAAGGGCAAAGTATAAAGTATTCCAAAATACCTTCAAGGGAGGCAGCTATTGTTCTTAACAGGTCCGCTGCAATTGACAGAAAACCGGAAAATATAACGTTGGTAATAAACCACGTAACCGGTATGAAAACAACGAGCTCGACACCCCAAGGCAATATACGAAGACCTAGCCAGCATATCACGACGTATGTAAGGCAGCTGAGGAAAGAATTTCCCATAACTTTCCACGCTGTTGAGCCCACATTTACCGTTGGACCAATAACAAATGCCAAAACTCCCCAGCCGATTGTATTTCTCAGATACTGCACCGCCTCAAAGTTACTTTTAATATCTGCACTTGTCGAAACAAAGAGCCTACGCAAGCCTTTCAAACAGCCGATTGCGAACAAAACACTAATTGTGGTGGGCCCCCCAAGAAGAACAACCCAAAAAACAAGATCGGACAAGGACAGCGAGCGAAAGATTTCATTCAAAAAGACAACAATGAATGCTGCAGCAGATCCAATGCAAAGGGAAATCTTTAGGGATGGAACACGAAGAATCTCTATATACGACTTTTCATCCTGGGGAGTCGAAGGAAAGAATTCTTTTAAAAATTCGCTTTCGACCAGTTTATCTCCTCTTGCTGTAATATCTAGTATCAGCTTGCTAGCAAGAGCCGTTAAGAGACCTAGAACAAGCCAGCGAAACAGATCAAGTGCGAAAAACCCTACAACAATTCCTAATAAAATTAGGTCTGCAGCTAATACTGTTAAAAGTTCATACTTCCAAGCATATTTCTTGAAGTCTGCAAGAAGACGTGTTGGTTCTTTATCTTTTCGTGTTAGTGCATTCTTACCCACAGCATCAAACACGTTAGCTACAAGGAGTACATCAAGCCCATTCCAAAGCATCAAGACGAGAAATTTTGGGTCTGAAACGACTGGAAGAGCGCTCAATGGCATTGCAGAAGGATCTATAAAAGCAAAAAGGAATGCCGAATTTATCAATGCAACTGGCAGTATAATACTCCTAGCTCTTTTCCAATTGGACTTGATCCCATAATATATCATTATGCAGGGGCATAAAAGGAAAACCAAGAAGATAATCTGCTTTAGGTCTTGGTAATCCATTAATCCTATATTTAAAGTCATGGTAACCGACAAAGGCTCAAGAATTGAAAGCATCCAATACGCCATGATTGATTCTTCGGCTTTTAGCCAGGTTTTTAGTATGCCTCGCTTCCCTTTCTCAATTTCAGCGATCCAGACAACTGGCGTTGTTTCCTTTTGAATCTTTTCTGCATTGACTCTAGAAATAAGAGTGCGCAACGCACGACAGATAAAGTGTATTATTGACAGTAGAAACACAAAAAAGGAGACAAATAGACTTCCCCCAAATCCCAAAAAGGCCGAGTACGTTAATAAAAAACCCCTGGCATTAATGAATTTATCGATCATTGCCATTGGGATTTTGTCATTTTCTCTTAATGAAAGAAAATATCCCAGAGGAAGAAGAACGCTTGATAACACCAAAACTGATGCGACTAGTATTTCAAATAGTAGCCACGGTAATGAAGATTCTGGTCCCATAACTGCCATTATAGCTAACTTCACGAATCTAATTGAAAGAGCCCCTCCGATAACAATAAGTCCACATGAAATTGCTGTATATAGTCTTAGTTTGAAGCGTATGTTCTCGGTCTTTTCTTGTTGATACCCACCAAAGATTTCTTTAGGAAGATCATAATTGTATATTGAAACGGCAAATAATGTCGCAGAAATAATATAAGCCCATTCAAACCCGAGTAGCTGCAGACAAAGCGCCGCAGAACTTGAGGCGAACGTAAGGATGTCTTTACAAGGTTTTGTCATCTGTTTTGCCTATAGACAATAATCTGTACAGTTTTTATTTAATTTTTCAGGGGCATACAACGCCTCGGTCTTCGCAATTTAATCCAAACATACAGGAGTGCTTTCAAAGCGGACCTTAATCTCGGAGAAACATCGCATTAAAGCGTCGGGAAGGGATTTGAACCTTGCTAATTGACGTAAGTGAAACCAAACATAGTCGTTGGAACATACTACCGATAAAGAAGAAAGAGAGGTGACAAAGGAGAAGTCACTATCAATCTCTGAAATGTTCTCTTCGTACTAATTTGCTTCTTGGACAGCGGTAATAGTTTCACTTTCCTCACTCTGGAACAATGAATTACTATCTAACTAAATGTTTATGAGGCTCAGATTCGCCTTTTTCTATCCCTTAAAGCGTTGTGACCGCATTGATAACCAAGGCTGAGCAACCGTTATCTTTCGGTCTTGAATGTATTGACAACGCTTTTCCAGGCTTCAAAATGGGCGAAGTTGCAGTTCTTTATGGGCACCCATTCTGCAAGACATTGACTTTCCTGTTGTCTGTGCGCTGTCAACTTCCCAAAGAGGAGGGAGGGCTCAATTCCTCAGCCATTTATTCGGACGGCGGAAACACCTTCAACCCGTACGTTATCTCAGCCATAGCTCAAGAATATGGTTTGAACCCGCAGTCTACGTTAGAACGGATTCTTGTTTCGAGGGCTTTTACTGCTTATCAACTTTCAGCTCTTATCTTTGAGACGTTAGAGGATGCGTTGAAGCAATATAAGTCGAAGCTGGTTTTGATTTCGGATATAACAAGCTTGTTTCTGGATCGTGATGTGCCGACGAAAGAGTCAATGGAGATTTTCAATAAGGCGGTGCTGTACCTCTCTGACCTTGTAAAGAGACGAAATATAATCATCGTTGCGTCTTGCTTTCCTCACTGGCATTCTAGGAGGCATGTCTTTTTTGAGTCTGTCCTTTTTGGAAGAGCAGATACAGTTATTAAATTGACAGAGTCCAAGGGCAAGTTGCAATTTGCGCTTGAAAGTCATCCAATTCTTCAACCACTAACGATTGACATTTTGCCAAATGCGGTCACTTTGGAAAAATTTGTGGAGGCCTAAAATTGGGAAGAACCGTGGTTTCGTATAGGAAAGCCTTAGAAGGCGAGATTGCCAAGTGGGAAGGCTTTCGAAAAGCGCTGAGAGCCAAAGACGCTGAGGCTTTTGATCAGATGATGAACGCCTGCAGAATGTATGCTTCGGCAGGTAGCATGGCAACGAGACCCGTTCTGTTTGAAGCTATGGTCATGTCGATTCTGCTAAATCAAGAAAAATCGATTGCGGAGATAAAGGAAAGGCTTGACAGAATCGAAACCCAACTTCAACAGCCTTAACCCACTAAAAGGCTGGATACTCGACCTATACCACTCAGCGCCTAGCCAGATGACGGTATGGTTCATCACCGAGCGAGGCGAACGAGTCAAGTTCATCGATGAGTTCCAGCCAAAAATGTACGTCTCTGGAAACATTGCCGACTTATCTAAACTGACTGAGAAGTTGAGGAATAGTAAATCGGTTGCTAAATGGGCTTACGTTGAGAAATATGCAGATTTCATGAACGATAAGAAATCAAAGGTTTTGGAGATTACTATCACAGATTGTAGAAGAAGACCACATTTTGCTCGCAAAGTGTTGAGGCTCGGTGGATACGAAAAGTTTAGGCTTCACAACGTAGACGTTCCCGACGTGCAGACATACTTGTACGAAAGAGATGTTTTCCCGCTTGCCTACGTTGGAGTCACTGTTCAAGGTAAACGATTGTCGTACTGGTTGATGGACTCGGTTGAAAGCGTTGACTATAAGTTGCCGCCTCTTCGCTTGCTCGCGTTGCAGGTTCAAATCGCAAAGAAGAAAATTATTCCAGCTTTCAGCGATGGGATTGAGAGCATAATCCTCGAAACAAATGGTAAAGAAATAGTCATTAGCGAAGGCGATGAGAAACAGAAGATTCTGGGTATGGTCGAGGCTTTGCAGAAAGAAGACCCAGATGTTATTTTAACCGAAGGCGGAGACTCGTTTCTATTTCCGTATTTGGCTCACCGTGCACTCGTGAACGGCGTGCTTGATCGCCTTATCTTGGGCAGAGAGGCAGTGCCATTAAGGGCTAAAAGAAAGCATGGAAGAACCTTCTTTTCGTACGGGAGGGTTTACTTCAAGGCGCCTATGCGTAGATTATACGGACGCATACACATCGACGCACGAAACACCTTCATTTATTCAACATGCGGCTTGCAGGGTTTGATTGAAGTTTCGAGAACGTGTAGAGTACCGCTTCACCGTGGGGCAAGAGCTTCAATCGGCTCGATTATGTCTTCTTTGCAGCTTTATCAAGCGACGAAGGATGATATTCTCATTCCTTGGAAGAAACGTGAACCTGAATCGTATAAGTCAGGTTGGGAGCTACTTATCGCAGACCGAGGTGGATTCATTTTTGAGCCTAAACTTGGGATTCATGACAACGTGGTGGAAGTTGATTTTGCTTCAATGTTCCCAACTCTTATGGCTACTCGCAATATCTCAACAGAAACCGTTCTCTGCAAGTGTTGTCCAAACTCGTCATTAAGAGTGCCAGAATTGGGCTACAACGTTTGCCGCAAGAGAGAAGGAATAGTTCCGAAGACTTTGTGGCTTATTCTGAGAAAAAGAGTGATGTACAAGGAGCTGAGAAATGAAGTTGAAGACCCAGAGTTGAAAGAAGTATATGACCAAAGACAAGGCGCATTGAAGTGGATATTGGTTACTTGCTTTGGGTACCTCGGTTACAAGAACGCAAGATTTGGCAAAGTCGACGCTCACATAGCCGTTTGTGCTTTTGCCCGAGACGCTTTGTTAAAGACTGTGCGAATTGCCGAGGAACGTGGGTTTGAGGTTGTTCATGGGATTGTTGATTCTTTATGGTTGAAAAAAGAAGGTGCTGAACCAAGAGATTATGCCGAGTTGTGTGGGGCTGTAAGTCGTGAGATTGGAGTGTCGCTGAATGTTGAGGGTCGTTATAAATGGATTGTGTTTCTTCCCTCAAAGACTCATGCAGGTGTGCCAGTCTTAAACAGGTATTATGGGGTTTTTGATTCTGGAAAGATAAAGGTTAGAGGGATAGAGGCAAGAAGGGCGGATACTCCGAAGTTTATACACGATGCGCAAATCGACATGATTATGGTTCTCGCAAAAGCACGTAATTCAAAAGAGTTCATTGACAGAATACCAGAAGCTTTGAATGTCTTGCGAAATTATGTAAAGAGATTAATTGAGGGAAATGTTCCAACTGAAGATTTGCTCATCGCCAAAAGGCTTTCTTTGCACCCCTCTAAATATGCTCATGATGTTTTGCAGGCCATTGCAGCCAAACAATTGTTAAAAGAAGGTGTCGAAGTTTCAGCGGGGCAAACGGTTCAATACTTGATAACAAATTCTCAGAGCAAAAGCGCATATCGAAGAGTTAAGCCAGCACAACTTCTGAATGCTAACGTTCACTATGACCTGCAAAAGTACCTGAATCTCTTGCTCTCATCTGCTGCAAATATTCTAAGTCCATTTGGTTATAGCTTGGAAGCTCTATACGAACACGTTGTCTATGGCGAAGAGCAAATGCCACTTCTATGAAAATGAGATTTCACAAACTGTATTCGTTAAATTTCCTCGAGTATGAGTGCAAACGTCATAAATAGAGAATTAGATAGCACGTCTATCTTTATAATGTTGCATCAGCATAGTACTCAAAGACTATGAGGGAGGTAGATGGTTAAGAAAGCCATAATCACGATTCGTCTTGTAGATGAAAGCGCCGAAAAGCCAAATGAAGAGATTGAGAAAGATATCTTAGAAGAGCTTTCGACGGAGCTAAAAATCCCATGGTTTAAGAGCGTGGAAAAGGTCACGATTGTTGAGGAAATTTAAAATAGTCTTACTCGCCAACAAAAAGGTTCAATAGTAATCCTAAAATTTTGTCTTTCTCATTTAGCAATGCCTTAACATTTTCTTTTCCCTGTTCTGTCAGCCTATACACCCTTCTTCCCTGAGCCCACTCTCCTTTGATTAATCCGTTTCTCTCTAAGAAGTATAGGTAGGAGTAAACAGTGCCGGAACTCAATAACATGTGAAACTTATTGTGAACGAAGTTGATAACATCATTGCCGCTCATTGAACGCTTTCTTAACTCCAACAGGATCACCATGTCAAGAAAACTCTTAACTATCTTTTTATGCATCTGATTCAAAACGTCTAGTTCCAAACCCGTCACCGAACATAATTCTAGAAGATAACTACATATAACTTTTGTACTCTCATCCCACATAATTGATTTTTTGATGAACTTACAAAGGAGGTGAGAAAATTGAATATGAAAATTGTGCTCGTACTGCTTCTGTTGTTCTGCGCTTCGACAATGGTTGCCACAAGAGCATCTCTGCGCATACCAATCGTGAATGCTTTCAGTTTGGCTCAAGGCATCGACGTCATCGTAAGCTTAGAAGTAGAACCTATGGGAGATCCAGTTCCGCCTGGCGGCTTGCCTCATTAACGACCTTTAGACTTTAAAGGAACAAGAAGCATAAAATCATTTGCGGAGGAAACGAGGTAAAAAAGTAAATGGGGAAAAAATTCGACCTCTTGGATCTAAAGATTCTTGAAGGTTTGGGTATTTACGGACCCAGAAATGTTACAGGAGTTGCGATGAGACTAGGGATACCAGCGGAAACCTTGCGAAAAAGACTGAAACACATCGCTTCCCATGTTTTTTTGAGGTTTTACATAAATATTTACCATACTTATTTAGGATTGAAAAAAGGCTTTGTTTTTGCGGAAGCCGTTCCGGGGTATGAAGATTTGCTCTTTGAATGTCTTAAGGCTAATGATTTTTGGATTTGCATACGCCGATACTATGGCAAGAATGAGGGGTGCCTTGGAGTCTATACTGTTCCCAAAGATCACTGTTCGGACTTTGAGCGCTTCCTTCGCCAAATGCAAAAATTGAAGGTGGCCCAAAATGTTCAGGTTTTTTGGTCAACTTGCTTTCAAAGTGTACACTCTAAGATCAACTGGTTTGACGAACAATCAGAAAAATGGATTTTCCGCTGGGACAAATGGATTAAAGAGATTCCAGTCGAAGATACGCAACTGCCTCACACACTAATTGATCCTGAAGATTGGCCCATACTGGGAGATGAAACTGATGTATTCATTCTCAAGGAGTTGGAAAAAAATCCAACAATAACTTTGACTGATCTAGCTGAGATTCTTGGTGAATCTCAACAATTTGTCGAGTACCATTACCGGAAGCATGTTTTAGGGCGAGGTTTATTAGAAAGTTTTGAGGCATTAACATTTCACTTCGATATAGCAACCTCTGACATGTTTATCTTCATTTTCAAATTCGGCAACGCGGAGAAGATGGCAAGGTTTGCCATATCACTGTTAGACAAACCATTCGTCAGCGGGTTAGGAAAGGTTCTTGGCGAAAACGCACTTATCGTAGATACGTATCTGCCGAGACTAGAATTTAGAAACTTTATTGATACTCTTTCGCGACTAATTAGGTGTGGTCTCCTACAAAGTTACAGTTATGTTATTCAGGACATCAAAAAGGACCAACGTCAAACAATCTCGTACGAGTATTTCAAGAACGGGTCATGGACATATGACCATAACAAGCATATCCAAAATCTTAAGGACTTAGTGAAGCGCAAAACGGTAGATCATAGATCCTCAATTACTTCTTATCGATCCTTTAGGCTTTGATCCTTTTTTTGGAGCTTGGCGCACTTAGTCTTCGCCTAAGCTGAGCTTTTTCTTTGCCGGTTAGGGTCCTCTTAGTTAAGCTTCCACAGACTCCAAGCTACAGCCCGCTTAACCATCTTCAAAGCCCTAGCGTCTGGAACCTCAGCAGAGCTAAAATTAATCACACCGCGTACATCATCAACGGAGACGTTTGCCAAACAGATTCTGGCCCCAGAGGAAAACGAGAAACAAGCCGAATTTAAGGAATTTTGGCGAAAAGAAACGTATCCTAAAAACAGTGTTTTTCTGATTTTGTGGAAACTCCTTGCGCATCTAAGGATTTAAACGTAGTTTGTGTGATATGGTGCGGGGGATAGCTGTATAACTCGAATTTAAACCCACCTTATAAACCTGTCATGACACATTTGATAAACACTAGTGAATTTTTGAGTTGAGTGAAAATGTGTGGTGACATTTGTCATGACATAATTAGGTGTGAGAAGTAAAAAAGGATTAGTGTCTTTTCAAGATGATGTTTGCTGTGATTATTTGTCCGTCGCTATGCATAACTAGTTGGTGCCGTGATTTTAAGGATGCATGTCCCAGGTTTCAGGCGGCGCAACGGTCCCGTAGACATCACAACTCCTCCATTCTCAGCAAGTTTTAAAACTATGAAAAAAGGCAAGGTAAGGTTTATTCTCGTATTCGGAAGAGAATTTTCAGTATTTCCCAAGCAGTTTCAAAATCAATTATGGGATTTACAGGATCTTCGCTAGCAGTCTTTCCGTAATTCGCTTTAAGAATAGCCAAGTCTTTATTATCGACTACGCCATCCTCGTTAAGGTCAGCGTGAGGGTTCCAATTAGGACTTTGAGGGTTCGAACCGTAAGCTGCAGCCAATATGTACAAATCTCTGTAGTTCACGCGTCCATCATGGATTATGTCTCCGGCAAGCCATGGACTCTTGAAGGGATGATAATCTTTGTTGTTGGCGTCGATCACATATGGATCATAACCAACAAGATACTGGTCGAAATTAGTGCCTTTATAGTCGCTCCAATAATTCCCTGTCACATTCCAACGACCATGCCAAGAAATGTTTGAATTCGTAACCGTGACTTGAACCGTATTGTTAATAAAGTTATTAAAGTAAATCCCAGGAGACTGACAACGTATCAGTGTCATGCCACTTTCGTTATTTTTAAGTTTATTGCCTCTAATTGTGACATTTATTGCATTTTTTATGTTCATACCATCATGATTGTCTAGGATTTTATTACCTTCAGCCATGACCTTGTCACAAGTTTCTATGTGTGCGCCCTCAGTGTTTCTGGATACCGTATTATTGCTTAGATTGATCCTTGAGCAGCCGCCTATAAATACGCCTATACCGAAGTTAGTTGACACGTTGTTTCTACAAATCGTGTCGTTTGTCCCTACATTCAAACTTATGCCCCAATCATTCGAAGAATCTGGTTGCTCAGAATACTATTATTGTGAGCATAAAAATATTCAAGAATACCAACGGAGTTATTCATCACAGTATTATTAGCGACATAGTTGTTCGAAGAGCCCCAATAAAGCTCTACTCCTGAGTACGCATTCATCAATGTGTTGCCTGTGACGTTAACTCGCGAACAGATTATGCGAATAGCTGGTGCCGGTTCTGTTGTGTTTCGTATTGTAAAGCCTGTTATTTCAACATTTTCAGAGTCTACATAAATAAGTCCTAGATTGTAGTTTGACCCTAATCCATCAATGATAGTAGTACTTCTATTTTCCCCTTCAAGCTTTAAAGGTTTATTTACAGTCACAAATTCATGGTAGGTTCCGGGTACAACGTATATAGTATATCCCGGAGTCGCCTGATCTATAGCTTCTTGCATGGTGGGGTAATCATCCTGCACGACGAAGATTTTTCCAACTCTTACCTTGACATATCTTGATATGGAATTATACCTCAGAACGGTCTCACCCGACACTGGCACAACATAAGACGTAATATTGTACACTCCATCGGAGGGCGGGATCTATGAATGATTCACTGTTGCCAACGTCCTGCATGGCAAGTAACCTATTAATTTTGAATCAACCAAGCTACCATTTACTATGAGTTTTACCGTAACATCAGTTTCATTATTTTTTCCCATGTTGAATATGGTACTGTTAATATTCATTCTATTTCCAGGCTCTGTAGCTAATATTTCCAAATTCCACACTAGGAGGTCGTGGTCGGTTGGTGTCTGCTCCACTGCCTTTCTTGCATTAATTCTACCCCATCCATAGTATTTGTCAAAGCCCGGGTCACCTAGATCATCAGCTGCATATCTCAATTGAGCCCAAACTTGCTGTAGTGTCATATTAGGGAACGAGCTCAAAATAAGCGCTGCAACTGCTGATACGTGAGGAGTTGCCATCGAAGTGCCTCCCATAAAATCATAGTTTAGAGACTTATTATATGGTGGGTCATTTAGAGTCACATGATATGTCGGCATTGTTGAATAGATGTGTACACCTGGAGCGGCGAAATCTATCCAACTGCCAAAATTACTAAATGGAGCTATAACATCAGACTTGTTCGTTGCCGTGACAGCAATAACTTCATTAAAAGCTGCTGGAAATGATTTGCTGCTGGTCGCCTCATTGCCTGCAGCAGCAATCACCAACACCCCATGGTCATAAGCGTATTTCACCGCATCTTCCTCTAGCGGACTTCTTATAAATCCCCCAAAACTAAGGTTTATTATCTTCGCACTTTGGTTCACAGCATGAGTTATTCCCTGAGCAATATTAAAATCGTAGCCTTGATTGTAAGCATTTATTACTTTCTCGGCCATAATTTGAACTTGACATAATCCCGCGATGCCAATCCTGTTATTAAGCTCAGCTGCTATGATACCCGCTACATGTGTACCGTGGCCATAATCGTCTATAGGATACGGGTCATTGTTTACCCAGTCGTAACCTAATGGCCTGCCTTGCTCGTCGAAAGCGTAGTTTGCTTTCAGATCAGTGTGATTGTAGTCAACTCCCGAATCGACAACGGCGATGAGGACTCTGTGGTTGCCAGTTGTTGTGTTCCAAGCCCAATCTGCCTCGATCTTTTTGGGACCCCACTGCAAGTTCCAACATGGATCATCGGGTATAAAGCTTGCTTGAACCTTGAAATTTGGTTCCATATACCGTGAGAAGTCAGCATCAATTATTTCCGTTGCTAACGAAGACACAGCCTGTAAAGGCACATCAATCAAGACGGTTCTATGTTTCCCGATATACAGTGTGTCAAGTATAGTACCGCCTTTCCCAACGATTATCTCATTAAATTTGGCAAAGCTACACACGATATCATCCTTAAGGCCAATCACCAACTGAACTGAATCATTGTCAACATATGCAAAGCGTTCCCATTCCTCCAAGCGGTTAAAAGACCATTCTTCCCTCGAGTCTCCGGGCCACTCTGCCAAGCCTGTTGAGTTTGCCGCAACTGATCCAGTAAAGGATGTCACATGTATAACTGAGAACATGAAAATAAAGACAAGCAATATCGAAAAATTTCTCCTTTTCATTCAACTCTCCTCGTTCATGAGCGCGGTAAATTAAGGATTGTGTTCGATCTAAAAAAACTTACGGCGCACGCAATGAAATTCATTTGCATTGAGATGATTGCATCACTTTGTCATTAGATGTTCCAGTACGAGTAATAGGTGTCTTTGTGTTTTTGCAAGCCTGACCTTTTCCAGATCATTTTGTGCTTAATTCTTAGTCCGGATATAGTCTAACAATAACTCGTATATTTTCGATAACTTCTTAACATTTTAGGAATTCGTTGTTTATGCGTATGTTCTTCCGTAGTGTATTGCGAACAAGGCTAAATCCTTGTAGTTGACTCTGCCATCCCCGTTGAAGTCCGCTCTTAGGTCGTAAAGAGGATTTGGATATATGCTTCCATAACAAACCGCAAAGGGGAACACGTCTCTATAGTTAACTTTTCCATCTCCATTTACGTCTCCAGGCATTTTCACCAAAACTGAAGCGTCGATGAAGGTGTTGTCCCATGTGAAGGTTTCTTCGGGCACTGTGTCAGCTACAACTTTAATTGTGTAAGGCTTCAAAGTTGGTGTCACTCCTGAGGTAAACCATGTGAAAGTTAACGTGGCATTAGCACCAGCAGCTAAATTCAAGATTTGTTGGCTTCCAGTAACCGCTGAGTCATAATAGGCTGTCACATTGAAAGACTCTTCGAAATCCCCCTTATTTCCCACGGTGGCATGAACTTTAACCCACCAGTATACCCACTCGTGACCGCCATAAACTGACTTCGCACCGTATGGAATCTCCAAAGTAGCATCAAAAACAGCTACATCATGAACACCTTGTGCCCTCGCCTTGAGAATGCTTAGTAAAAAGAACAACAAGATGAAGGTCAACAAAAGAGTCCTACCGCGCATTCAACAACCCTTTTTAATTGTTATCTTTCAATTTATTTAAGATTATCTTTCAAAAAGACAAAGTACAACATGTTAGTTTCACAATGAATTATGGAGTCTGTTGACTATTTTGCACTAGATGTTACCATTTGTAAGTTCATTTGGGCGTTTAAACAATGTTTTAAAACTCTTTGTGGTGACATGTGTAACGTCATATGTCACGACGTTTTTGCCGAAACAGCCGTAAAATCAGCTTAGTTAGGGATGGTGCGGGGGTGGGATTTGAACCCAATGAAGAGTGGTGATGTCACCACCAGACGCACTCGGATCAACCTGTCTCACAAAATGCAACAACAAACCCCGAGCCACATGCCCCGTAAAAAAAGGCAAAACCACCTCCTTCTCACCAAACATCTCCAAACCAACCTCAACAGGCAACGCCCATCAACTCCCAAACATGGGATTCACAAACACTGGAACAAGTAAGGAACCAGAGCGTTACCGCATAAAATTTTTGGGATAAAAAAAGCAGCGATTACCGAGCTCGCATCATTCCTTCTCTTTGTAATAGCTTAGTCCTGCTGTTGCGCCTGTTGTTAAGGCGAACCATATGATTGTTGCCGTCATGTTTCCTTGGCTCACTGTATAGACTTAGCCCGAAGAGGTCTTGTTGCTGGTTACAAGTGCAGGCGTACACTGAGGCTCCCTTTTCGCTTTTTTGAGGCCGATTCAGGCGTGCGCGGGCGCATGGTCATTGAATTAGCGATAAAATTGTTTGATTTATAGATTAATGCGTTCGTTGGTCATTAATTCAGAAAGAGGCACAAAAAATCTATCTATGTTTCATAATGTTTATAACAAGCAACTCTGACGTCTGTTTTGACGATATAACGTCATGTAGATAAAATTGGCTAACGTTGAACTACCTAGATTGACATGCCGTTCCTATAGATACGGCTGAGTACTGAGAGATCGGGTGAGTTTGAAACAGATTAGAAAGTTTAACACAGCGCATCCGACTGTCACTTTTGACGTAAGGCATACGAAAAAACGAAAGTCGAAATCGTTAAGTGAAAAAACTTTTTTAAAAAGTAAAGTGAAACTACGTTTTCAGCTTTCGTTTTTTCGTATGCGAGGAGGTGAATGAAAATGAAGCGAGTACAACGTGAAGTAATCGCACCCAAAAGAACGATAAAAACCATGTCGGAAGAAGAGGCGAAAGTGTTAGCCATGTTAATTGACACAGAAGGAACTATCTGTGCAACGGAAAGCCACGGAACCGTCTATTTTACAATTAGGGTTGGTATGTCTGGATGGATACCTCCTCTCATGGTTCACATATGGGGTGGCAAAATAACTAAACGATTTAATAAGAAAACAAAGAATTGGCACTATACATGGATAATAAGCCCTAATTCTCGACGTCCTTTTCTTGAAGAAATCAAACCTTATCTATTGCAGAAACAGGAACAAGCAGACCTAGCTTTAAAGATGTGCGATGTTAAAGATCAAAAACCTGACGGATACAGAGAACGGTTAGAAGAATTAAGAAGAAACATTAGTATGCTTAACCACAAACGCGTTCCTGAAATTGACCTCACCAACTTGGAAGGCGCAGTAGCGCAGTACGTAAAGACTAAAAACTGCTATCTTGTGACCTCATAAAAACCGTTGGTCATCTATAAAATAACAGTATGTGATATGGTGAAGACATGGATTTTCATGCCTTCATAGAAACGCATAGCGGGGAAGCGGGACCCGAAAACGCATTTCAAAATTTTTCACTTCACTTTTTTTCAACTCGCATTTTGCGTCCCCGCTTCCCCTCTTTCAAGTGAAATCTTATAATACCTCTACAGGAATGACCTGGAAAGTACATTATAACTATATAACTGCCATAACTACCATTTTCCAATAGGCATTCTTTGGATTCTTTTGCAAAAAGTATCAAGAGAAAGTATGAAGCAGTTTCGGACCCTTTGGGATAGGTCACCCGCTTTCGTGAGACTTGCGAGATTTTTCGAGACTCGGTGATGTTGAATAGCAAGTGCACACTACACCATAGACGTTTGGCATCGAACCCGTTTCCTATTTGACTACCCGCTAAATCACCGTCTCGCCCCCCAACCTTCGTCTATATTCGTGGCAACTGAATTGCATGGTCAATATGGTCAACACTATAAACTGCTGCTTCGTTTGCCCGCTAATTTACCGTCTTTGTTCTCGAACTTCCATGAACCCTGCCTTTAAACGCTTCGAGCAAGACAGACGCAAATCGAAGATGAAAGTCGTGGAGGCAGAGTCGCAAACCGCAAGCCGAACCGTCAGCGGCGGGGCGTGGCGTTGAAGCCGAGGTGAAGAGGAGGGGCGGAGAGCGGCGTATTGGGAGAGTAAAGAATGGCGTTGAAATCTCATTAACGCCGATTCCCTTTCTTTTTGGTCGTTGCCCTGTTAGGGCAATAGCCCGAAAAAGGAGGTGAGAAAATGACCAACCCGACGGATGCTGAGGTTGTGAACGAAAAAATCAAGAGTGACAAAGTCACCGTGAAAGAGAAGGGTCAAAGAAAAGGCAAGCGTGAGACAAAACTAACATCTGAAGCGAAGCCACGACAGAAATCACCTGAGGATGAGGTCTTCTATAAGGCTTTAGTTGACGCCTACGCAAAGAAGAAAGAGCCTGTTACCAGTGGTGACATAGCAGCGATAACAGTAACAAAGCGTTCACCTGTTAGGCGAGCAATGGCAAGGCTTATCGAGCAAGGGCGAGTTGAAGGCATAATGACAGAGATGAAGAACATTAAGTTCCTGTACAAACCGAAGGCATGACAGCAATGACAAACGGCAAAATCGGAGCAGCCATTTTACAACTGCTCTTCGCTATTTTTCTAATACTATACGGCTTCTTGCTCTGGCTGGAAGATGAAAAGGAAAAACGGAAAAGGAGGTGAAATATGATGGAGAAAATGGAACAGGCAGCATCAAGGACAACAGATACCTTTACCTTTAATCTCTCAATCAAACCCACTGAAACTCGGGATATGAACGACATATTCATAAATCTAATATTAAATCGTCACGTTAGCAACTCATTATGCAATGGCCATACGTTCTTAGTCTAGTGTACTCCATAGTGTTGGCGTTCATATACGGAGTCGGCCAGCTCAGACCCCAGTTTATATTGGTATTTTCTAACATTATTTTTCCAGCAACCGCAGGTGTTACGGTGATCGCGTCTTTTCTGATTTTGAATCAGTATGCTAGGCGTCGGAGGGAACTGTAAGTTGCAAGCCAAAACAAATGCAGTTGAATGCCAAAAAAAGGAAGCCGAAAAAGAAGAAAAGCATGAACGAGACAAGCGCGAAATGAACATTCTCGGGGTTAGAATCCTTGTAGCCAATCCTATTCCAGCGTGCGAAAAAATAGACAAAATATTTGGAACTGGGGGAGAAGCCATAATCCATCACATGTGGTTTGAACAAGGAAACAAATTCTTTGAGCAGATACTGCAGAGATTTCCCGACAAAACCAAGGAAGAACTGCTGAGACAACTTATTAACGCTCAACCTCAAACAGGGTGGGGCACAGCCAAAATAACCATTGTCCGCACTAACCCGCCCACAGTGGAAATTTTAGTCAAGAATCCTCCAGTGAAGACGGTTAAGGGTTCCCAGAAACGCCTAATAGGTTCCTTCTGGGCAGGTGTCCTCTCTAAGTACTTCGACAGGCAATTAACGCCCAAAAACTTCGCCTACCACAGCGAAAACGACGAGTTCTCTTGCTTAATTACACCTTAACAAACTTAAACAGAAAAGGAACCAAAATGAGTCAACCTCAAACGGTGTCACAAGCGGCATATAATTAAGCGGTGAAGAAAATGGCAAAGGCTTCCAAAACTGAACGAGCCGAGGCTTACCGAGACTACCGCTTGCAACTTATTCTAAGCAAATTTCTAAGCGGAGAGATCACCGAACTGGATCCTGTTTACGACCCAAAATATGGGTACAGATATCCCCAAGTGGAAGCCTTAATCGGAGACCCCGCTACCACTGAAGAATTTTTGACTCATCTTTATGAACTCGGTATTCTGAAGAGGCAAATCTTTGACAAGTTGATTTATTGCCCAAGTTGCGCTTCAGCCAACGTTTCCATACGTTACTGCTGCCCCTACTGCAGGTCATTCAACATAAGGAAGAGTTCACTTATCGAACATATTCCATGCGGCTACATTGACACCGAGGACCGCTTCAAAAAAGACGACAAGCTGATTTGTCCCAGATGCCAAAGCGAGTTGAACAAGCCTGACGTCAATTACAGAAAGGCAGGGGTCTGGTGCACATGCAACGACTGTGGCAAAAGCTTCGACATCGCGGTTCCCTCACACTTTTGTAGGGTGTGCGGGAAAGGCTTCACCTTTGAAGACGCGGTTTACAGAGACGTGTACTCATACAGTTTGAACAAAGAGATAATGAAAGAAGCTGGGGTTGGCTACGTCTTGGTTGCCCCTATCCGAGAGTTCTTGCAGAGCCGAGGGTTTTCCGTTGAGAGCCCCAGCTTCTTGAAGGGCAAGTCGGGTGCCAGCCACATGTTCGACATATCGGCATCGAGTGGAGACATCGCTCGGAACATTATAGCAATCGACATTGCCACGTCAGCAGACGAGCCTGTTTCGGAGCAGTCCATCATTGCAATGTTCGCCAAGGTTTACGATGTGGCTCCAGACAAAGCGTGCTTGATAGCTATTCCCAAGATGAGCGAGAACGGCAGAAAACTCGCTGAACTCTACAACATTCAATTGATTGAGGCCAAAAACGAGAAAGAAGCAATCCAAGCCTTGGAGGCATGCGTTGCAGCTGTGTTGCCTCAGCCACCTGAGTAGATTGCAACGTTTCCCTTTTCAGTGACTGCTTTCACAGCGTATTGCCCACTTGGCAGGTGCACATCAGCACGCAGGTAGGAAAGTGTCTCTCCTGAGTTTACGATCGCGTTTGCATCGTAACGCCTATGGTTTGTAGAGTCGATGACCCATAAGGAAACTATATGAAGGGTGGAAGGACCATTGTTTTTGAACGTGAAAGTTGTCCAGTCACCTACAACTCTGACCCCAAGAAAGTCTATGTCAACGCTTGTTCGGACGCGCGGAAGAGGCTCAGTGCCTCCCAGTGTCTGTTCGTCGCAGAACTTGACGTAGATGATGCCGTCGTTTCGCACGTAACTTCTCCATTGACTGGTCATGTTTATGGAGTAATAGTCCCACGTGGTCGGCGACGGGTCTCCAACCGTGCTGTTGAAACCACTGTTGCTATATCTTCCGGATGTCCAGTTGTAAGCCAACAAGAACCATTTGTCCTCTGTGCTGGACGCCCTATACTTCAGGCGGATTTCAATTGTGGAAATGTAGACTAAGGGATAGGTAGAAACGTTTATGGCGAAGGTGCCGTTGATGTCCAGCGCGTAGGTTTGAGCCGGAGGAGCCTCCAAAAAAGTTTCATAGAGGCCATCATCAGCCTGCGTGCTTGTGTAGGTTCCTCCGCTGCGACTGCCTCTGTTAACGCGGTATTCACCTTGAACAACAAACCATGAGGCGAAAGTTGTGCGCGTGACCGATGTTATTTTTACGTCTTCTCGCATTCTTTCCCAGTCCAGCTGGTTCATTTGGTAGCCCCATAGGACAACGTTTGAAACTATTAGGGTTATTATGACGAGACTAAGCACGATCACTATGATGTTGCTGACGCCTCGTCTATTTTGTCTGAACCGCTTAAGAGGGGGCCCTATAATAGTTCGCAACTTGGGTTCCTCTGCTTGTAGCGATGTTAATGTGATACACGCTGTTTGGTGTCCAAGCGTAAGTGACGTTCAACCAACCGTGACCTTCAACATCAAGTTCAAGCAGCGTGAACGACTGCACAGTATAGTTCACGTAAACAGCGCTAAATCTTATGGGCACCTTACCCGTGTTTCGGAGGTAAATCGAAATCCCACCGGGTCTAAACCAAACATCTTCAACCATGAAGCGTTCGCCCATGACATCGTGAAAATTGGCTGTGATAACGTACGTGGCTGTTATGGCGATTGACATGCCAGCCACAGCGATCAGCATCATCAGAACATTGCTCAACACAGGGGTTATCGCTTTTTTGTTCTTCAACAATTTCTTCATTTGTGTCCCAGCCTACATCAAGAACTTGAGCGCAACATAACCCGCCACCAAAAGAACAACGCTGTGTTTTAATCCAGCACTCACCGTGCCTTCACCCATTTTTCCTGCAACCAGACCGCTAAACAGGGCTTGTATCACACTCATGTGGAAGAAAAGAGTCCTCGCTTGTCCCGTTGACAGCAGGGAGGCTTGCAACATTGGCAGTTGTGCCATCTGGACGAAGAAAGTTTTGAACAGCATTATGACAGTGAATAGAAACACGAAAAACGCAACGTAAACAATGGCGACATAAGGGCGAGTTTGCGTTTGACGCTCCTTCTCCGCCGTTAGGGTGGACTGCACAAACCTTCCCAAGGGTTCAAACACCTTTTCGACATGCCCACCTGAACGGCTAGCCTCAATGACAAGCGGTATGCTGCGCCTTGATAAGGATGTGCTCACGCGTTCACCAAAAGATTGAAGTGCCTTCTCAAACGAATCGCCCCAAGACATGCGGGCAACCATGCGTTTTAGTTCAAAAGTCAATGGACCGTAGCGCCGCTTAGACGCTTCCTCAACCGCCTGAGGCAATGTCATCCCAGTCATTTCAGATTGAACAATCGTTCTGAACAAGTCTGGCAAGTGCTCATCCACTGAGCGTCTCCAACGATAATCCACGTAGTCTAACACCGCGGCTGGAAACACAGCAATTACTATTGCGAGCAGAATATACTCATCAAAGAGGGGCATGCCGCCGAGTCTTATGAAAGCGGTCGTCACCACAACGATAGCTAAGCCAAGAGAAACGCCCCAAGCGACTCTGTTCTCCCAACGCTCAACCTTAGGCATCTGAATGTCACCTCTTTGGCATAATCATGTCCAACAAAATGAGGAAGACAATAGACCCCAACGGTATTCCTAGATAAGTTAGAAGGTTGAGCAACAAACGTGGGTCAAACATTCCCGTCACGCCGCTTCCTCCCAACATGGCCATCACAGCCAACATTACCACGAGAATAAGAGGACCCGCAACAAGCAGAACAACATAAAATTCAGCCAAGACTCCCAGCGTGTCTGCCAAACGACGAAGAGCTATTCTCTGCAGCCGCATGAAAAGACGAGCACGTTCTGAGAGATACCTAGTCAAGTCTCCACCAGAGTGAACAGTTGCGATGAAGCCTTCGAGAAATTCCTTAAACTTCCCCGAAGGCGTCCGTTTCGAAGCAGACTCTAAGGCTGAGATAACATCGACTCCAAACAACTCCACGTCTCGCACTATAAGCTTCGCTTCTTGAGAAACAGCTGATGACGAGTCTATCTGCGCAAGAGAACGAAGCATTTGAGCCGGAGGCACTCCGGAACCAGCCAAAATAGATAGATATCCTACTGTGAAGGGAAGCCCATCTTCTAGGTTACGTTTCAGGCTGTCAGCCCGCAAAAGTGGATACGCATAAAAACCTATCAACATCGAAGCCCCCGCGAACAGAGTCGCGCCTACTCCAAACACTAGGGATGAGGAGATAGAGAGACGAAGAGGCAGAAGGGCGACGAACGTAACTGTAACCAGAGTTGAAACCGAAGCGAGTAATGTCGCCAAAACAGCTAGGCTCACGTACCCTCTGAAACTTATTCCAAGCCTAGCCCTCTGAAGGTTAACATCCAGGTCCTTGAACAGAGGTAGCAACCGTATGATTTTTTCACCTAACAATCTGTATGCAAACACTTGGGGTTTTTTTGAACCTCTCGGAACCTTCTTAGATTCTTGACTTAGATGTATAAGCAATGGAGACAGAAAAGAGTGAAAAACCTTCTCCAAATGCTGAAAAGCTCTGTTCACGCTTTCTTTGACCTTGTTTTTTCTCATTACACCCCCAGCCTAGCTTTGCGATAAACTCGAGTCGGGTCTGCATAGTATTCACGGATTAGTCCCGCGACATCCGTGTATCTTCTTATTTTGTTTTTGACCATCCATTCAAGCACCATTTTTCTCCGTTGAAGTTCGGCCTGCACCTCCTGCGCACTTAGCCCTGTCTTTTGCGTTGCCCGCTGCAAAACATAGCTTCGACCCAGATAAGAGAAAGAGTCGGTTCTCGCGTCCCACTTGTAAACTGGGTTGGTCAAGATATCCTTGCTTCTGGGGTCTAAACCTACAATCTCGGTTGCGGACAGAGACCGTCTAACAGGTTTTCCACCGACTTCCGTTCTTCCCTGGACCAGCACTGTGTCAATCATTGTGAGCAAAGATCGTGGAATATTCATGGGCTCGGATTCCAATCGATGAATTGCGGCGTCTGCAGATTCCGCGTGCATTGTGCACATGCCTAAATGCCCTGTTGCCATAGCCTGAAAGAGGGTGTAAGCTTCATCACCTCGAACCTCGCCCACAATGATGTAGTCGGGTCTTTGTCGCACTGCAGCCTTCAGTAAGTCGAACAATGTGATGGCTCCAGCTTTCTTTTCCTCGAACCCGCCAACTCGCACAACTGAAGGAATCCAGTTCTCGTGAGGTAAGTTGAGCTCAGCCGTGTCCTCAACGCTCACGATTTTTAATTCCGGCTTAATAAACATGGACAAACAGTTGAGTATAGTGGTTTTTCCCGAAGCAACTCCACCTGCAACAAGAACCGACGCTCGATTCTCGATTGCGTACCAAAAATAAGCTGCCATGTCTGAAGAAAGGGTTTTAAAGGCTAACAAATCGGAAATTGTGAGCGGATCTACTCGAAATCGGCGAACAGTAAAGGTTGACCCTCGCCTAGTGATTTCGCTTCCATACGTCAATTGGATACGACTCCCGTCGGGAAGCGACGCATCCAGCAGGGGCGATGCCACAGAAATTTGTTTCCCAGCCAAGAACGCCAACCTAATTATGAAATTATTTAGTTCCTCAGCGTTTTTGTACACGATGTTGGTGGGTAAAGATTCGTACTCTCGGTGCCAAACATAAATTGGAATGTTGACGCCGTCAGCTGAGATGTCCTCGATCATGTGGTCCCGCATTAACGCGTCGATTTTCCCGTAGCCAATAAAGTCTCGCACAATGAAGTACATCATTTTTTCAACAGTCTCTTTGGGAATCTTCAACCTATAGTCGAGGATGACCTCTGCAACCTTTTTCTTGAGGTACTCAACAGCTTTTTCGCGAGTTTCCAAATCTTTGACGCTCACATTCAGCTCTTCCATCAACAGCGTCTTTATTTCGTCAAGATGCTGCTGCTCCCCCTTCAACAGCGTGGGCTCAATCACCTCGTAGCGCATCTTCTGCGTCACCGGGTCCCGAACAACAGCTGCGTATACATTAGGCTCTACAATGGGGTAGACTTCCTTAAAGACGGAAGACTTCTTCGTAACCACTGGGCTTGATTCCCGAGACGACTGCTCCACGCTATTCACCTTTCAACGAACATCCCATTCTCATGCGGCATTGCGGTTGCAGGACCTCTTATAAAATAGTGTATCGCAATACTTAATAAACTATATGAAGGGCGACTCACTTGCATGGAGCAGACAAACAAACTGTCTCAGTCATATATTTTGATTAAGCTGCCCAAAACGGAAACTTTAGTCTCATCACAGTTACAAGTTCATTTAGGGCATCGAGTTCTTCAGGAGATAAGCGTGTTTGAAATTTTTTCAGCATGACTTTTGCATGGGGCTCCGGCACTTTGACATAGAGAATATCGCCCTCATTGATGTGCCGTCCCACAATGGGTTTTTCTAAAGACACAGCCACTTGCATCCCGAACTTTGCCTCCGTTATGGCCTTTCCCTTTTCTTGAACTTGCAGAATTTCACCCAAGTCTTGTCCCTCGGCGTTCACTAAGGGATACTTGGGTTTAATTGTTCCTGCCATTACTTCGACTCCGAATATGGCTGGTTTGGCGCTTCTGAAAACATAGCCAGGAAGCATCTTCATCTTGCCTGGTTTGATTAATTTCTCAAACTCTCTTATCATGCGTGCTTCTTGCTCACTTCTCATCCACTGGGTGTAGTTGTCAATTAAATGATAGATGATGTTGTGTTGGAATATCTGAACTCCCCTGTTCTTCGCTTCTTCCTGAGCATCTGGCAAAATCTTCACGTTGAACGCTAGGATGGCACCATAAAGAGGTTCATGCTCCTTCACCACAGCTGCCTCGGTCACGTCTCGCTTGGAAACGTCTCCAACATCAGCTAATCTAATCGGCACGTTTTCCCGTTTGAGAATCTCGGCTATGGCTTCAAGTGAACCCAAGGCGTCGGTTTTGAGAACTATTCCCTCAACGTCGGTGACTATTCGGAGTTTCGCCACCTCTTCAGAAACCATTGTCACATAATCCTCAGTGCGCTCCTCAAGCGGGACGACGTACACCGGTGCCCCAGCAATAGCGCCTTCCAAATCAGGTGCCGCAACCTTCACTCCGCTGGCGGCTGAAACCGAGTCTACAGAAGAAAACTTGTCCCTTGGGTCGCGAATCTCGTCTAAAGGTTTGGGCAACAGAAGGGCGCGCACCTTTGTGCTTATGGGTTTTTCTTTGCCTCCCACAACTATTGTGTCGCCCTTTTGAAGAACGCCGTCATATATGATGGCATTGACGGTTACTCCTAGGCCTGGTTCCTCCTTGACTTCTAGTACTGTTCCCCGTGCTGGACCCTTAGTCACGCGGAGTTGTTTGCGCAGGTATTGTTGGGTTAATCCTATGAGGACGGCTATGAGTTCGGGGATGCCCTCGCCTGTTTTGGCGCTGGTGGGCACTATGGCTACGGTTTTGGTGAAGTCTGTTATCTTGTCAAAGCGGTTGGCTTGGAAACCCAGTGAGGATAACGTTCCGATTATTGTGTACATGTGCTCGTCGATGTCCTGACGCACGTAGACGTCTTGACTCTGATACGAAGCCAAAAAGGCTTGGTCAGGCTTGGACACCCAGCCGGGGATGCGGTCGACCTTGTTAGCGGCAACCAAAAACGGTGTTTTCCTCGACTTCAAGATGTCAACGCACTCATAAGTCTGAGCCTCGAAACCCCGCAAGATGTCGATTACCAGTACGGCGATGTCGGCTACGCTCCCGCCCCGCTTTCGCAGGTTTGCAAACGCCTCGTGTCCCGGCGTGTCGATGACAAGCAACCCTGGAATGCGTACCTTACCCTTCAGCCGCTTCAACAATGGTCCGGTGAGCTCTTTAAGAGTTGCCACTGGAAAGAAACTTGCTCCAATGTGCTGAGTTATGCCGCCTGCTTCTCGAGCTTGAACACTGCTCTTCCTAATCTTGTCCAACAAAAGAGTCTTTCCAGTGTCGATGTGACCGAGAACGCAAACGATGGGTTGCCGAACGGGCATATCTCGAGTGCTCCAAGGCTTGAAGATGAAATTTTTTGCTTAGCCCTCTTCTCAAATGAAGTTTCAACGTTATAAACTGTTTCGCCATGAAAGTTCTATATTAAGTTGGTTTTTCTCAGCTTTGCCATTATTTTTTCTATCACAGTCTCTGGCGGTGTGTCAATCTGGTTGTTTTCGATGTTGAAGATGGGCACTTTACCTTGGTAATAGTTGATTAATGGTTGAGTCTGTTTCTCGTAAACCCTCAGCCTCTCCTTGACAACCTCGGGTTTGTCGTCTTCACGCTGATAAAGTTGGCCACCGCACTTGTCGCAGACATCTTCTATCTTGGGTTTGAGATATCTTAGGTTGTAAACTTCACCGCAGTTGCGACATGTTCTGCGGTTTGAAAGCCTCTCCACGATGATCCATTCTGGAACGATTAGGCGAATGACTGCGTCTATTTTTGCAATCTTTTCCAAGGCTTCTGCCTGTTTGATTGTTCGAGGATATCCGTCCAGAATCAAGCCATTCTGGCTGTTGGGTTCGCTCATCCTTTTCTTTAGGGTTTCTATGACGATTTCATCTGGTACCAGTTCACCCTTATTCAAAAAGGAGGCAACCTTCCTTCCCAGAACCGTGTTTCGTTTCATCTCCTTTCGGAAGATATCCCCAGTTGCTATGCCTGCGATTTTGAGCACAGTTGCCAGCCTAGAAGTGTAGGTGCCTTTTCCCGAGCCAGGCGGTCCAAAAATAATGAGGTTCGTTTTAGGCTCGTCCTTTCTCTTCTCTTCCGTAGTACTTTGTCCACCTAAGCTTGCGGGCGTCTCGTCCCATGTTGATGCTGCTCTTTCGGCACTTGCTTGAGCAGAACCAGAAGAGAGAGCCGTCGTTGCGCACGTACATTATGCCTGTTCCGGGCGGAAAGTCTCTTCCACAGAAGGAGCATCGTCGAGGTTTAGGCATGATGGCTGCGTTCTCCGCGGTTTTTGTTTACCTTATTTTTTTTGCTTCGCGCTCGGTTTCGCGCAGCATAAGGAGGTCGTTGACTCTGACTGGTCCCTTTACGTTTCGTGTTATGATTCGTCCCTTGTCTCTTCCTTCGAGTACTCTTACGCGTACTTGATTTATTTCACCTGTTACGCCTGTTCTGCCTATGACTTGGATGACTTCGGCTGGCGTTAACTCTTCTTCAACCTCTTCTTTCTCGCTTCTTTTTTCGACCTTTTCGGCGGTTTCTTTGCTCATTTAGCTGCTTCCAGCCTTCTTCTTTATCTCTTCAAGACGCTTGTTGATTTCTTTGACTAGACCTGCCGCGTCGCCTACCTGGGTTATGCATGCTGCTGCGGCTGGGACGTCTATGCCTGTGGCTGAGCCTATTTTTTGTTTGTTGGGTACGAACACGTAGGGGATTTTGCGTTCGTCGCAGATGAGTGGTAGGTGGGCTACGACTTCTGGTGGGTCTACGTCTTCGGCTATGATTACGAGTTTGGCTTGGGCGCGTTCGATTGCCTTGGTGGTTTCGTTTGTGCCTTTTCTTACTTGTCCGGTTTGTGTGGCGAGTTGTAGGGCTTCATAGGCGGCGTCCACTACTTCTTTTGGGACGTTGAATTTTACGTAGAATGGTTTGGACAATTTTTGCCTCACCCTCAGATTATGTTTAAGTGCAACTTCTATCGACAGCACATGTTTATCAAGGTTTCGTTGTAGGCGGCTTAAATATTGTCTCTCTTTTTATTTTGTAGTTACTGATTTAAATTGCCTTGAAGGGCAAGTATCCATAACCAAAAGTCTCGGAAAAGGAGAGCCCGACGAATGTATTGTGAGAAGCTTTAGATGACCTACGGGGCTTTGTACTGTCCTGTCCTTAAGCTAAAAAAACGCTAAAGATTTTTTCGTAACAGGGCTATCATCACTGACAAAACCTGTGAGGGGTTAGAGTAGGCGCCCGCCTAGAATAGACATATTTCTCAAGACTAGAAAAAGAAAGAAAACGTCTGCTAGCACGACTGTTAGGTAAACTAGGTTAACAAGGGATCTTAGACGAGAAACGATTCCTTCATCGTCTTTTTTCGTCAAATAAAGGTCTAGCTGGAACACTCCTATGGGGAAGCCAAAGGTTAGGGCTAATTTCAAGGGAAACCAAAGATAGGGGTATTGGACGACAAAGGGGTTTCCTTCTATTCCCATCTTTAGGAAAGATAAGGTTTGGACAAGGTCGATGGCGTTTAAGAGGCTGAAAGTGGACAAGAGACCTAGTTTCAGTAGTTTTTCAAAGTACTCCACTGGATCACTTTCTCTCGTATCTTTCTGATTCTGTTCTTCTCACTCTTACTTGAATATTCTTTCTACTTGTTTTGTTTTTCTCTTGATGAAGGGTATGTTTCTCTTTTATTTTGTAGCCTTCTCTACCTAGAGGGGAGGTCGATGCAGCAAATGTTGAGAATGTTTAGTTTAGGCTTGGGAAGAATCCGTTTTTTGCTTTTTTAAATGTGTTTTGAGGCGTTCTAACGTTCGGATATAGCTAAGAGAGAGATTTCTTTCTTTTGCATGCCTTAATCTCTCCTCTACAGCATCAACCGTAGGCAACGTCGCCTTAAGTTTTTCCCAACCAGATTTCCCTTTCAAAGGCGTACCTTCTTTTAAATGTGCGCTGGAAACCCTCGGCATCAAAGTGGGCTTGGCTGCATTCTTCTTTGCTACTGACCTTTGGTTTCCAACTCTCTCTAGGAGGAAAGTGCGAAGCTTTCTTGCGTCTGCTCTTTCAATTATTTCCACTTTGTCGACTGCTGGATTTGTCAAAGTTACTTGGCTGAAGCCTACCTTTTTCAAAATAACATCCTTCAACTCCAAGTCTATTTCGTAGCCGTAGCTGTTTCTATGCAGCTCTTTTGCAACTTTCATCGTCGTTCCAGAACCTAAAAAGGGATCTAGTACTGTTTCTCCAACAAACGTAAACAGTTTAATCAGTCTTCTTGGAATTTCCGGAGGGAAAGCGGCGATTCCTTCTTCAAGTCTTCCCTTAAACGGCAAAACATTGGTTATGTCCCACACAGAAAGATACCACTTACCCTCGCTAAACTCTCGCAAATTTATTTCAGACGACTTCAACCTAGGACTTATCTTGGGATACTGATATTCACCATTTTGCAGAATGGCAATTTCCTCGAAGAGATTGTCGGGATAAAAATACATGGGATAAGGATGCTGAAGCAACACGCCGCTTCGGCGACTTATTCGAATGTAACCTTCAGGTTTTCGCCAGACAATCCTGTCGCGATAGGTAAATCCTTCTTCCATCATAATTCTCACAATATCGGCTACAACTGGATACAGTTTACCATTAATCCGCACATCCTGCGTAACAAAGCAAGCTATACGCCCTTGAGCAAGAACTCTATGCAGCTCTTTTGCCACTGCTCGCATCAAGTCGAGATATTCTGAATAATCTTTGAAGAGTCCGGGATAATCAAAAGGGGCGTTGAAATAAGGTGGGGAAGTGACTACAAGATGCGCTGAGCCGCTTGGGATTTCTTCCATCTTTCTGCAATCGCCAAAAACTACCTTATGGAAAGTTTGCATTTTTCTCACCTATCTTTAGTTTTCAAACTAAGTTTCTTGGCGTATTCTTCAAGCGCAACATGAATCACGTCCGCCTTGATTACTCTACTTGGCACATTATCAGAGTTTTTCCTGAAGTGCTCTAGCATCTTGCCTAGTAATGCAACGGTTTTATCAGCTACATATATCATAGGCATGCCCAAAACCTATGGCATAATAGGTCTTGCTATTATAAATAACTAACTAAAACAGCTGATCCTCTCCGCAACAATAAAAAGGTAGGAACGAATAACAAAATTCGCATGAACGAAATACTCGAGGCAGAGGTTTCTGAGCCTAAGCATAAATGCACTCTTGCTAAGAGATTGGAAACATTTTACTCAATAGCAGAACTGAAGAGAGAGACTCCTTTCAAAAACGCGGTATTTGGACTGAACGTGAATGGCACCAAGATAGCCGTTTCATGGTGGGTGTCAGCAAAAAGAACTCGAAGTTATCCATATGCTAGAGTTTACGATACACTTGCATTTGATGGATTAAAGGCAACCATTATTCCTTTTGTTAAAGACGAGGGTGTAGAAGGTGAAAGAGATTTTCTGCAGTGGGACACTATTTCTTTGATGTCTCTACTTGGCGTGTACGTGGTTCTAGCCTTCTATGTCAAAGCAGAACGTAGCTCTGTAGAGGGGAAAGTCACCAATCAAAGGTTTGATTGTGAGTATTTGGCTAAACGCTTTGAGCAACTGGCACAGGCAAGAATATCAGCACACGAATGGAACGTGCGTGAAACCGAAGACAAACTACAGTTAGTTGCAGAGATGGCCAAGAAAGGCTATCAGAAAATACAGAGTGAAACAAAAATCAAATTGCATGGCGCATCTGGGATTGACAAGGCAATTGCACTGATAAGCGAAGGCGTAGAAAAATACAGAGACCGTTCCCGAATATTTGCGGACAAAGCGCAAAAAAGAGAAGCAGTAACACTTCAACCCAAAGAACATTTGACTCGCGCTAAGAAGTGGATGATTGTTATCAGAAATAGGATTGGCGGATACTACCCTTGGACAATAGATGAAATGGTAAGAATCAAAGACGGTGTTTTCCTAATCGAGAAGAAACACTCTGCGAGAAAAAAGCTTCCAGCAATAGGCGATGTTAAAGATGGTTTTCTTAGACTGATTGTCTACAACAACATACTAAAACTCCTAGATACAAATGGAAGGAAGCTACGGAGTAGCGCCTGCTTAGGGCTGACATCCGATTTAGGAACAGGATGGTGCTGTAACACATTGAACAGAAAGGCCTCACTGTGTAACCTGAATCTAAAGAAAAAAGAGCTTGGCACACTGCAAAAAGTGTTTGACGAAGGCACAGCCAATGGAATAGTGGTTTTCTACTTGGGACGTGACGCCCAAAACAAAGAAGAAGAGATGCTGCAAAAAATTTCTGATTCCATCATGTAAAATCTCGCTGCCAGCACTCTTTGAAGCATATCCAGAATGCACATAAAGATAAAAAGCACAGAAATGAAACTAGATACTATGATAAGCATGGAGCTAGAGGGGCTAAAAAACAAAATCATTCCCATATTAGAACGCAATGACGTTAAGAGAGCGGCAGTCTTCGGTTCCTTTGTCAGAGGAGAACAAAAAAAAGACAGCGACATAGACATACTCGTCGAGTTTAAGGGAGAGAAAAGCCTCCTCGACCTTGCAGGATTAAAAATAGAACTAGAAGAAACCCTACACAGAAAAGTTGACGTCTTAACCTACAATTCATTACATCCACTGCTCAAAGACAAGATTTTACAAGAACAAAAAGTGATTCTATGAAAAAAGACCCCAAAATCTTCATCGAGCACATCCTAGAAAGCATAGCAAGAATAGAAGAATACACAAAAAAAATAACAAAAAAAGAATTCTTTAACTCAAATCAAATCCAAGACGCCGTAATCAGAAGAATAGAAATCATCGGAGAAGCAGCCAAAAACATTCCAAACCAAACAAAACAAAAACACCCAAACATTCCATGGAAAAAAATAGCTGGAATGAGAGACATACTAATCCACGAATACTTCGGCGTTGACCTAGACCTAACATGGAAAGTCGTCAAAGAAGACCTTGTTGACTTAAAACGGCAAATACTGAAACTAAAACAGAGCCTAAGCTAGAGAGCAAGCTGGAAAAGACACCTTCAAAATGAACACCATGCAGACACCTTACTGACTACGCCTACTTTGCGTTTTGCGCATTCCTCTTTTAATATCGTCCAGACGCCTATAACCCAAAATTTCAGCCCGACACCTCGGGCGATTGGGAGCCGCAGGCTGAACACCTCGACCGAAGTCTTGGCGCGTACACCCCGGCTCCATCAACCCCATCTTCTATGGGAGCCCTCGTCCCATGACACGAACCTGTTACCAGATCCGTTGGTGTCGGGAATGGCCGCCTATTTTCAGGATGGGCTTCGAGCTTAGATGCTTTCAGCCCTTATCACCAACAGCGTGGCTGCCCGGCAGTGCCCTGTCGGACAACCGGTAAACTAGAGGCTGCAGCGTCCCGTTCCTCTCGTACTGGGGACCCTTTCCCCTCAGGCGACCAACACTCCCAGCAGATAAAGTCCGACCTGTCTCACGACGGTCTAAACCCAGCTCACGTTCCCCTTTAATAGGCGAGCAGCCTCACCCTTGGCCCCTTATGCAGGGCCAGGATGGGAAGAGCCGACATCGAGGTACCAAGCCGCGGGGTCGATAGGGACTCTCGCCCGCGACGAGCCTGTTACCCCCGGGGTAATTTTTCTGACATATCCAGCCCCCACCAAAGAGGACATGGATGTTCGCTAAGCCCGGCTTTCGCCCCTGAATCCCTTGCTCTGGAGGATACAGTCAGACCAGCTTTTGCCTTTGCACTCTGCGACGGGTTTCTGACCCGCCTGAGCCGATCTTTGGGCCCCCTCGATATTTTTTCAAGGGGGTGCCGCCCCAGCCAAACTGCCCACCAATCGTTGTTCCAACACGCCCATAGCGCGTCGGTGAGAGACATGGTCACAGAAGGACGGTGTTCCAACGGCGCCTCCCCCAGTCCCCGGAGAGACCGAGATCGACGGCTCCCGTCTACACTCTGCATCCGCAGCCACATCCCAGCGACAGGCTGCAGTAAAACTCCACGGGGTCTTCTTGTCCCGCTGGGAGTTCGTGGACTGTTCGCCCACGTTATGTGGTTTCACCGGGTACCAAGCGGGGACAGCGGGGTGCTCGTTGTTCCATTCATGCACGTCGGAACTTACCCGACAAGGCATTTGGCTACCTTGAGAGAGTCAGAGTTACTCCCGGCGTTTGCAGGCCCTTAGCCCTGTTGAACCAGAGTTTGAGGAACCTGTACTGGCCAGGATTCAGAAGCCGTTCACACCCTTTCGGGCTTGCGGCTTCCTGTGTTTTTATTAAACAGTCGGCACCCCCTTGCCACTGCGACCTGCGACTCCGGTCAGAGACCAAAACCGCAGGCACCCCTTATCCCGAAGTTACGGGGCCAATTTGCCTAGTTCCCTCGCTTGGTGTACACCCGACACGCCTTAGGTTTCTCGCCTAGGGGCACCTGTGTCGGATCTAGGTACGGTCACGAAGGATCCATCCCAACACCCTTTTCAATGACTCCAAGGATCAGCCGAACCCTCCTAAAAACGGAAGGCTATTCCCGCCTTCACCTGGTTCTCACCATTGCGGCACTCCCCAGGCTTCAACGGTTAAACAGGGCGACAACCCTGCTCGGCCTGCCTCGAAGCGTCAGATGTTGGGCTTGCGTCGCCGCGTGTACCTCCGTGGTACAGGAATTTTAACCCGTTTCCCTTTCGGCTTGGTCGGTTAAGCTTAGCCTTAGGACCGACTTACCCCCAGCTGACGACGCGTTGCTGGGGAACCCTGGCCCTTTCGGCGGAGAAGATTCTCACTTCTCTTTGCTGTTACTACCACCGGGATTTTCAATCCCGAACCGGTCCACCGGACCTCACGGCCCGGCTTCCGCCCAGTCGGGACGCCCTCCTACCGGATCACAACGTCAAGGCGTTGTGCCCTGAGGTATCGGCGGCTGGCTTAGTCCCGTCCATTTTCAGGGCCGTCAGCCTCGGCGGGTGAGCTGTTACGCTTTCTTTAAAGGATGGCTGCTTCTAAGCCTACCTCCCCGCTGTCTGAGGCTGGCGACGCCTTTCAGTTTAACGTTTAGCCAGCACTTTGGGGCCTTAACCCCAGTCTGGGTTGTTCCCCTCTCGGCACAGGAGCTTACCCCCTGTGGCCCGTCTCCCGAGGTCTGAGGCGCCAATGAATTCGGAGTTTGAGAGAAAAGCGGGGCCTTTCGACCCCTTACTTTTCAATCAGTGCTCTACCCCACCGGCGACCTCGCTCGAGGCTGGGCTGCGACCCACTTCGGAGGGAACTAGCTATAACCGGGCTAGATTGGTCTTTAGCCCCTAACCCCAGGTCAACGGAGCGAATTGCACGTCAGCACCCTCTCGGTCCTCCACCAGGCTTTCGCCTGGCTTCGACCTGCCCAGGGCTAGATCGCCCGGTTTCTAGTTTCACTGTTGTGACTCCGGGCCCTTTCAGACCCAGCGCCTCACAGGCTTTCGCCTGTTGCGCGCTTTTTGGTTTCCCTCTGCTTGCGGGCTTTTTAGAGCCTTTAAGCTTGCCACAACCGTGAACTCCCCGGCCCGTGTTTCTAGACGGAGCGTGCAACCCTGGTCGTCCTCTCTCGTACTGCCGTGTTGCCACGGGTTCCTTTGGGAGGAGTCTACCCTTCTGGGCTGCACACGTCTGTTACCGTCTGGTTTCAGGCGCTTTTCACCTCCCTTCCGGGATACTTTTCAGTTTTCCGTCACCGTACTAGTGCGCTATCGGTCTTGAGGCGTGTTTAGTCTTGGGAGTTGATGACTCCCGGTTTTCCACACCCAAACCAGGGTATGGTACTCAAGAACTCCAGCCCAGCTCTTTCCGGCTTACGTTTACGGGGCTTTCACCCTCTTTGGCAGGCCTTTTCAGGCCACTTCAACTTAGCCAGCGAAGAGGAGGCTGGGTCCACAACTCTACATCTCCCACAAGTTTCCCTGCGGGATTTGGTTTGGACTTTTCCCTTTTCGCTCGCTGCTACTGAGGGAATCACGCTTGTTTTCTTTTCCTCCGCCTAATAAGATGTTTCAGTTCGGCGGGTTTCCGCTCCTTACGGAGCACCATGGATTCCGAAGAATCCACAGTGAGAAGTCTCATTAGGGAACCCTCGGATCTACAGCTGCGTGCGCTTACCCGAGGCGTTTCGCCGCTTGTCGCGCCCTTCTTCGGCGTCTCAAGCCGAGCCATTCCCCAGACGGCGTAGCATGTCGGGCTTACTCGTGTTTTGGATCAAGCGTCTGTTTGACGTTTGAGGAATTGCGCTTTTTGTCAAGTGGGCGTTTTTCGATGGTGTCTGCATGGTGTTCATTGTGAGCAAATAAAGGCTCACTCCACCCTTCATCCTTGAAGCGCTTGGGCTTAAGGATTGCATCTATTTGAGTGGAGCGTTTATGGCGTCATTTCGATCGCCGCAATTTATTTGAAGGCGGGATTTCACCATATAAATGTTGCGCACACTACATATAAGTTGCGACTAGTTTGAGTGAGCTTGTTTTGACATTTTTTTGAATAACAATGTTGCTTTATTTTTTTGTAGCCTACCCTACCAGAGGGGAGGGGAAAAATTGATTGGATGGCTAGTGAGTTAGAAAGCCTGTGGTGTATACTTTTTCTTTGGCGAATACTTGTATGCCTTGTTTGGTTATGGTGTATGGGCGTGGTTGAGTGTCGTGTTCCATTCCCCGCATTTTCTCTATGAGAAGCACCCTTGTCAGACCTGTTTCAGGCTGTGACACTGTCTGAAGTAGGATTGTTCCTTGCGTCAAGTATTCTTCAAGCTGGTATTTCCTTTCTAAGGTGCTTGCGCGCAAGTCTAAAACGATTAAACTGGTACAATCGGGTTCCGTCCTGAGCTCTGCCAGTATATCCATAACTGCGAGTCTTCTCTCGCTTGGATCAGGATACTGAAATATAAACGTGCTCATGGGGTCTATAACAATTCGTTTCGCGTTGATTTTTTCAACGGTTCCCTTTATCAAGTTGCTCAGCGTGATTAGAGAATAGCCTTTTTCATTTGTGGTGGGCTTATTTTTGGGTATTTTCATCACTCTTGAAATACGTTTGAAGAGGGAGGCGTCTAAAAGCAGAAGTTTCTCCTTCTTCTCTAAGTTTTCTAAGTTCCAACCGAATGCCGACATGTTCTTTTTTATGTCTTGTGGTTTCTCGTCCAGAGAGACATATATTCCAGGCTCATTGTAAAGTGCAGCTCCACTCTGTAAGAATTGTAAGGCAAATGTTGTTTTTCCAGCTCCAGGACCACCAAAAACAGAGATCACATGTCCTTTAGGTATGCCGCCGCCCAATAACTCGTCTAATCCAGGTATGCCTGTGGGAGTAAGTTCGGTTTTTTTGTTCATTGTTGACTGCATCATTGGCTTTGCAAACTCTCCATTATATTTTAGGGTTTGCAAACTATCCTTTTATGGATTATGAATTGCAAAATCACTATTGTGAGTTTACTTCTGACCTTTCGACGACTGCTTAGAAACTGAAAGCACAAATCCTTTTTTCATGTCAATTTTGAATGGTATCCACTGGTCAGAGAATGGGCGTCCTCGAAGTTTTCTGATGCGCATTTTTCGTGTCATCTCTCCTTTTTCTTCGCGTACTTCTAGGTTTATTATGCAGTCGACTATTTCCTCTAGTCTGCGTTGAAGGTCTTCTGGTAGGGTCCCTCTGCCAAGGGTAAAGAAGAAAATGCCGTTCTCGCCCTTTATTTGTGCACTACGGTCCTGCAGAAACTCTACAACCTTTGCTGGTTCCAGGCGGGTGAAGAGGGGTGCTGTGGAATCCAGGAACACTCTGGCTGACTTTTGTTTCAACTCACCTAGAGCTGTGGACATAACTATCCCCAGTTCTGAAAGCGCAAATGGTTGCTTCACATAATATTTTTCTTGGCTTGGCTTCCCAGCGATGGACGAGTAACAGTCTACGAAGACAAAGTTTTCATTCTGTTCGTGCATTGAAACATCCCATCCGAAGTCCTTCATGTTTCCTCTTATCTCATCAGGGAAACAATCGTAAGTGACGTAAATGCACGGTTTTCCTTGGTTAGCATATACGTGGGTGAGTTGTTGACAAAAGACGCTTTTCCCCGCGCTGGCGTCTCCTACAATCATAACAGAGAAAGCATCGGGCAATATTCCGCCCGTCATGTCAGTAAGGGGTGAGGATTCTGGCGGCACAACCTCAATTTGACTGACAGATTTTTTGCCAGGCTTTCGCAAGACCGCCACGACTGCGAGAAGCAGAATTGAAGCTAAGGCGGCACCTACAGCAACGGCATAAGGCAGCACAGTGTCCCAAAAGCCAGCTGGAGTTGATGACCCCTGGGAAATCTTCACAATGCCGCCTGTAAAGTTGTTGTCTGTTGTGTCTGTTTCGCCTTGAATTTCGCTGGTTTCAGCCCTTATCATGTAAATTACGCCTTGGGTTAAGCCAGTTGTGTTCCAAGTGAATATGAGCGTGGTTTCTGCGCCTGGAGCCAAGTCTATCACTGACTTTGTTTCAAGTATGGTGTTGTTGTAGTAGACTGTTACGTTGAAGGTTTCAGTTGTTGTTCCCTTGTTCTTGACCACAACTGTCACGTTGATTTGTTGACCAGCCTGCACCTCTATGGCAGAAGGTGAAACGCTCAAAATAGCCACGTCGTGAACAACAACGGTCAGAATCCTTGAAGAAGAACTGTTGAAACCGTCGTTGTCGAAAACCTTCAGAATCACTGTGAAGCTTCCAGAAGCGTTGTAGACGTGACTAACAATCGGACTGAAAACGCCAGTGACGTTGCCGTCGCCGAAATCCCACTGGTAAGCCGCGATGAAACCGTCGGAATCTTGACTTGAGGACGCATTGAAAGTTACCGTTGAAGAGACCCATGCTTGTTCGGGCAAGTACGTGAAAGCGGCTGATGGACTCGCGCCTATTCTTGTTACCTTGGCTTCTGTGTCGCTTAATCCCTCAGTGTCTATTATGGTTAAAGTCACGGTGTAATTGTCAAAATTGATGTAAGAGTACGTCACAATAACGCCAGAGGCGGTTCCGCCGTCGCCAAAATCCCAAAAGTAATCGATGATGGAGCCGCCATTCGGAGTAGAAAGCGAAGCGTTAAAGGTAACAGTTTGGTTAATGAGCGCAAGCGTTGGTGAATAGGTGAATGATGCGACAGGAGGCTTTCTAACAGTTATTGTTGCGATTCCCGTGTCCCACAGCCCTTCACTGTCGGTAATATTCAAAACGACCGTATAGTTACCAGCTTCTGTGTAGGCATGTGCTGTGATTACACCGCTGCCATTTTGGCCGTCGCCGAAGTTCCAAAAGTAACTGGAGATGAAGCCTCCGTTTGGCGTGGAAGATGTGGCGTTAAAGGTAACATTTTCATTGATTAAAGGAGACGAAGGTGAAAACGTAAAAGACGCCACCGGCCCTTTTATTACTTGTACATCTGACGACTTGGTTCCCTTGAGACCGTCGTTGTCGGTAACTGTCAACGTAACCGTGTAGTTTCCAAAGGTTGTGTAGGTGTGATTCACAATCGTACCTGTGGCAGTTTGGCTGTCGCCGAAATTCCAAGAGTAATTCGCAATCGTTCCGTCGAGGTCGTAGGAAGAGGAAGCATTAAAGGTTACAGATTGATTGACGAACGGTTTGGCTGGTGAAAACGTGAAAGCAGCCGTCGGAGGCGTTCTTACTACGACGTAAATGAATTGGTTTTCGGTTGAGGTGCGAGGCGGGAGCTTTAAGCTGGATATGGACGCGTCGATTGTAAAGTTGTATATGCCTGGCGTTGAAGGAGCGGTTATGTTGAATTCTATGTAGTTTTGAGCCATAGACTGGTTGAGAGCATACTTTAGAACGTCACGATTCAAATCCCATTTTAATCTGGCTCTTCCCCCAACAGAATAGTATGTTATAGTTTCCCCATAGGGATTGTACGCTGAACCAGACACGTAACTCCAGCCAGAAGGCAACGTAACATTTACGGTAGCAAAATCTATACCGTTTGTATTTCTAGACGAGGCAATGGGTATCAATCTAACTCTCCTCGATAAACCTGCTTCCACCCATCTGTCCTCATTGAAGAGCCACTGTGGATTCGGATGCGTCTGCAGCTCATTGTTTGGATTTGTATTCAAGTCAAAATCAGCTCGAAAAACAGTACTCGCTGTGTCGTCGTGCCCACTGTGCGAAATATAAAGCGGTGAAGATATCCATTGGCTGTCCGCATAGGCCTGCACATAGTAAGTCGTTAGTATGGCGTCATTGTTGACAGACCCCGTGGGCACCTCGATCCACGTTAAAATCATCTTTTTGGCTGGCACGGTAATAGAAATGCTGCCTGGAGTGTATTCCCAGCGTGTTGTTCTGTCGTTTGGAACCGAGAGAGTAGGCAAGTTGGAAAAATACCTTGTGTCGTAGCATCTTGCGTTTCTGTTGTTGTCAACAATCTTCACACTTGCGTTGTACCACCACCTCAAACCACTTACAACTATATCGGTATCCGTGGGATTGTAGAGAACCGCTTGATAGAACCACCCGCTTGGGTCGATATTATCTAACCTTGCAAAGCTGGGAGCCTCAGCGTAAACTTTCAGGTCAGTAGATGCAGCACTTACCTCAGGCACGTATCGCAAAGTTTGCATTATAATAAACATCATGCAGACGCAGACCAAAACCTTCCGCAAGAACCTCCAGTGTGCACGTCTCCTTTTGAGAAACCGTTTCTCAGTTAAACCATTGTGAAGTGTCATAATTTTTAGTCCTCACTGTGAGGCCAGACGAACAAGCAAGGCAGTCATAAAGAATTGACGCTCACAAAATCCCTGCTTTCTTCACCTCCAATTCATTAACCGCGGTTTCACGTCTAGACTACTGCATGTTCATGTTCCGATTGAAAAAAGGGTTATGAAACGACAATCAATATCTAAGATTCGCCAACAAACAAAATGTGCTAGGGTTTACATCTTTATCTTATTGGTGGCTGTATGAATGGTTGGGTGATAGTAGTTTGCCAACCAGTGAGATTGTTCCTTTAAACGATCTTCGAGAGGAAGCTTATGCCAGTGTTCTATGTTACCCAAAGTTTAGTCCGAAAGAAGCTGTCAAACGAGTCAGAGAACTGAAAAGTCTGGGTGTGAAAGCTTTAGAGTTTGTTGGAGAGAAAACTGCTTTCAACGTGCCTGTTCTTGGAAAGGGCTGTGTCGGCATAGTCGTTGCTGCACACGTCGACAAGAGAAGAATTGCGTTAAAGATTCGCAGAGTCGACGCAGATCGAACTGGAATGCAACGCGAGGCTGAGATGCTGAAGACAGCGAACAGAATTGGCGTTGGACCCCACTTGATTGGCACGAGTGAAAACTTCTTACTCATGGAGTTCATTGAAGGAACTCTTCTTCCTAAATGGATTAACACATTAAAGGGAAGAGGAACGCGAAAAAGAATACGGCATGTTTTGCGGAACCTTCTCGAACAATGCTGGCAACTGGACCAGACAGGCTTGGACCACGGGGAACTCAGTCGGGCTCCAAAACACATAATCGTAGACAGAGACGACCAAGCGCACATCGTGGATTTTGAAACAGCAAGCGTTCAGCGCAGAGTATCCAATGTGACCTCGATTTGCCAATACCTCTTCATAGGCAGCCAAACCGCAAAAAACATACTGCGAAAACTAGGCGAAATAGACCAAGAAAAGCTGATGGCGAGCCTTAAAAACTACAAGCAAAAACGGACAAGAGAAAACTTCAACAAAATCTTGCAGGTTTGTAGGCTCGTCGACGTCAAATAGTGAGAAAAGGCTTTATGCTATATATTTCGGCTTGTTGGTTTTTTCCTCATCTACAGGCTTTAGACTTAGGGTTTTCAATAGACACTGTGGGTCAAGCCAGAATTCTATCTCTAACTGGCGCGCCACGTTTCTCGCTTTGTAGAGTAACGGAATATCTCCGACAAACATCCACTTGTGAGTCATAGCCTTTCTCTCTATTGTAAAATTTGAATTTGGTTGCTTAAATGCACCAATGGAATACAACACTAGAAAACATCTTCACCGGATTTCGAACCTTCAATCTGTATTGTGGGTTCATAACTCTTTTTACTCATGCCGAATGAGAATGAATCCAAATCCAATAGAAGGAGATGAAAATGTACAAAAAAAGTCTGTTAATGGCGTTGCTGTGTTTCCTTGCTTTAGTGGCTATTCCTCAAGTTGCAAGGGCTGCTACAATAACGTCGTGCACTTTTGATAAGGAAAAGTATCTTCAAGGTCAGACAGGCTACATTACGGTTACGGTTTACAACGACAAGAGCGACAAAATCCGAGTCACCGAACTAAGCGCAACCATCGACTACTACTATGCTGACGGTGTAATGTACATACAGAAATTCTTCACAGACACCACCCTCCCAGATGAGATTCCTGCGGGACAATCAAAAACGTATTACATTCCTATCAGCCTACCCAACAACATTGCCCCTGGTTTCACCAACCCAATCGTGGAAGCCAAGACAGACATCTGGGTCGGTGGTACCAGCAGGTGGATAACTTCGGATCGCCCAACTTTCCAGCCGAAGCTCTACATTGAATCACCGTATAAACAATGGTACGAAAACAGCCAACAGCAGTATCAGGAGCAACTAAAAGTGACCGAAAGCCTGAACAACGTGATGAACCTGTTCATGGTGACCACCATAGCCTTCGCCTCGGTTGCTGGCTTCCTGTTCTTCTTCACCTTCATGGGTAAAAGAATGAAACCCATAGCGGCGGAGCCATAACGAAGAGCCAACGTTCAGAAAAACAGCGACTTTCCCCTAGCCAAAAGATACGTGACGTTTCTTTAACGCTGTTTTTAATATTTTAGGTTCTTTCCAATCTTCTCTTAGGATGCTGTAGAGGTAACCGTCCGTCTGTTCGCCTTGCACGTACAGTGCTTTGCGCAGGATGCCCTCTCTTTGGAACCCTGCCTTTTCTAACGCTCTCAGAGAACTGACGTTTCTGACGTTGGAGACCGCCTGAATCCTGACGATGTCTTTTGTTAGAAACAGATAGTCTACCATGATTTGTATGGCTTCTGTTCCATAGCCTTTATCTCTCTCAGTCGGAACAAGAGCGTAGCCGATTTCGACCCAACCAAAATTGACCGAACCCACATAGTGCACAGCCCATCCAATCTTTGTCCCATCCTTCTTTTCGATTATAAAATCAACCCACTCCAACTGTGGAACTCGTGCTTCCAACATTCTTTTCTCAAGCTGAGCCTTCGAAACCTGTGTTGGAAAATCCTGATGCTCTCCTTGAAATTCTGCGTCGTTGAGCCACTGAGCAAGCAGCGGTATGTCTTCTTTTTCAGCGATTCTCAAATTGACACTCTTGCCCTCAAGCAAATGCATGGTCTCCAGAACCTGATTCCGCAGCCAGCAGACTTAAATTTTTATCAGCATGCTTACATCTCACATGCAGTATAGGGGTCGTCGTCTAGCTTGGTCTAGGATCCCAGCCTGGGGCGCTGGAGGTCCTGGGTTCAAATCCCAGCGACCCCACCAAAGCATAATTTTCATGGTTACCTAGTCAATCTTCAAGCTCTCTTAGGTATGATAGGCTCTTTGACGTTTAGTCACTGATTTGCAAAGAATATTTCGACTGTTAGCTTAGTCTTTCTGTAATGTTTGTAAGTAATGGTTTGATGTCTAAGCCAGAGAAGTCCATTTGCTGCGCCAACTCCACAACATTGTATTTTTGTCCATAAGCCCACAATTCTTTGAGAAACTCTCCAGTTTTCGAGTTCTTGAACCATTCCTTTCCGAATTTCTCTTCCAATTTGCTTCTCAACTGTGCCTCAAATATCCATGCTTGAAGGTATTGGGCACAATAAAGCGCGTCATCGACAGTTACTAGATAATGTATAGGCGGATGCCTAAACCTTAACACTTTTTCCATCATTTTTTTGTAGGCAGCGTCTAAGCCCTTCAACGTCGGACTTGCGTGCAGCTTGTTTTCATAGGCGATTTTTGCACCATAGCTTCTCACGAACAACAGAGTATAAAGCGAGGCGAAATCCAAATAATCCCTTGTGGCCCCAGGCGATACGTAATGTCTCAGCCATCTCTCATTTTGAGTTAAGTATTCAAAGAGAAAGGCAAAAGACTCTGTAACCGAGCTGTCTCCCAACCGTTTGTACTCTACGGCTAAACTCGGGTTAGCAAACGCATGATGCTCCGCGTGTCCCGCCTCGTGAAACAAAGCAGCATAGTCATCGTGTCCACCAATAGGCATTATAACTAATTTTATGTCGGCTGGAACCTTTATGGGTGAGCAGAATGCTCTCGGAGACTTATTGGACCGCTTTTCTGTGTCAATCTCTATGTTTTTCTGCTTATCCAGCACGATGCCCATTCCAGCGAGTGTTTTCCGGAGGGTTTCGACCATTTTTTCCTTCTTAAAGTATTTGTCGAATTCTTTGGCTCTGAACAAGAAGGATATATCATGTTTTTCAGCCTCTTCCAGCTCGACCTCTATTTTTTCTTTCAGAATGCTACTCATTTTGTCTATGTAGAGAGAGTCTGTTTCCTTAATGAATTTTTGCAGCAGTTGTTCCAGCCCTTTGAAGTCTATTTCTTTTATATCCTTGTACAACGCCAGATAGTTGGCATAGCCCAACTCTTTGGGTGTGCCGTGCAGTTTTTCCATTCGTTCTTTCAAAACTGGGTTGATTTTCTCGCTAATTGTTTTGTTTCTTGCTTCATAGAGTTTTGCTCTTCGAGGCCTTTTTGGCTCGTTGGCAATTCTAACCGCTGCAAGCCTGAACGAAATTTCCTCGTTGTCGACAAGAATTTTTTCTGCAGCCTGAATTGTCTCGGCTTTGTCTGTTAGCTCTTTAACAACCATGCTTAGGTAGTCGTCTGTTAAGAATTGTTGCAAATACCTTAATCTTCTTTCTTCTTCTCCACTCGCCGTTTTCCTCAAGTCTTTCACTGCAATTATGTTCTCCTTCCTGAACAGATGCGAGAATTTCTCATATATGGCGGATATTTTCAAATCCTCTTTTAGTCCCGCCAAGTTCAGGTACCATTCACGGTTTATTTCAGTTGCAAAATTCTCCAAATCTTGCCGAATCTTCTCAACACCTATGTTGGGCATTGTGTTCCACCAGCGATTTTTGTATAGTTTTCAGCGAACCCGCTTTTAAATATACTCTATGGTTCTTGCGGTTTCGATAGCTAATGGAACCTGGGATGTGCAGCCAAAGCGAAAAGGGGTGGGGACTCTTTGAGTATTTTTCAGCTTTTCTATATCAAGTTTTCATCAATTCAAACAGCCGTATTTTTCTCGTTATCAAATTTTTCGGGCGTTTCTAGGCGTCTATCAGATTACTTTATCCTAATGATTTTTCATCGAGTAGCTTTCATCGAGCAGGAGAGAGTTTACGCCTGCTGACCCGGCACCTCCCTGAAAGACTTTACCTAACGCCCAAATCAGTCATACTAGGCGCTTCTATAAATCATTGATGAAAAAATGTTCCATAGAAGAATCTTCTAGAAGCGAAAGAGATATTTTCCTATTGTTATGCAAATTAAAATGGGGGGAATGGGATGTATAGTAATTTAAGTTTTAGCGTTTTCTTTGTAAAGGTATTCCAGTCGAGGTTCAAATACAGGGACAGAGCCAGCATAATAGGAGATATATTAGACTCAATAAACAGCGACCCGAAAGGAAAAACCAAAACCAGCATAATGCGAGGCGCCAATCTGAGTCTTGAACAAGTAAACAAATACCTGCATCATTTAATGGTTTCTGGCATTATAAGAACCACGGACCCGTTAGAAAGCCAAGAAATAGCAAGATACAAGCTGACTGCAACAGGGCTGAAGTTTGCAAGGGATGTTGCAATGTGGCGTTATATCTTGGCACTTCACCGCCAAAAGACAGTGTAAACTTCCAGTGCGGGGAGAGGCGAAAGAGTGAGAGGAAGGTCATCGGAGTTAGCACGATGTCAATTCTCTGCCCGCACAACCCAACGCTAGAACGCTAGAGTATTATAAAATTAATGCAGCATTTTTCTATAGTAGATTCTTCTATGCCGCAATACCGAAATTTGATTTTGTTCTCATGGTTTTTATTGCCAGAGGCTATTGTCTATCTTACCGTTTGGGCTCTTTAGAGCTCTGACCTGGAATTGTATTACGTGTCGTTCAAGTCAAGGGAAAACTGTGAGAACGAAGGTTCAATAGAGTTTCCAAACATTTTTGCCGCGTCGAGAAACTTAACTATTAGATGCATCCTTTAGAATAGCCACCGAGTGTTGGCGAATGATTCTTTCAACGATATGGAGCCAAGTTCTTCCTCTTGGAACACTCAATCGAGACCTTAAACTGATTTTTGCTTCTAATTTTATAGGAGCCTTTGGCGATGGTCTGTTCATTTACATACTGCCCCTTTACATTAGGGGTTTGCAAGCTACATCCGCCGACGTTGGCTCTCTTTTCTCGATTCTAACCTTGAGCACAGCCTTGACCATAATCCCAGGCGGCTTCCTTGCTGACCGCTTTGACCGAAAGAAAATTATGATTCTCGGATGGATGGTTTGGGTGCCCATCCCCCTCATGTTTTCTGTTGCAACCCATTGGACTCAACTCTTTCCAGTGATGAGCCTTTATGGTTTCTTTATCAGCGGACCAGCCACAAGCGCTTACGTTATGACCTTGGCTAGAAAGGACCGAGTGACAATGACGTATACCATTTTGGGCGGGTCATGGTGGCTTGGCTACATTTTTTCTCCTGGCTTTGGTGGCTTTCTCTCCACATTCATCGGAATGCACGGCGTGTTTTTCTTGGCATTCGCTCTCTATGCTGTTGCAACTGGGGTGCTCTTTTTCGTCCAAAGTCAACGCGTTGAAAAACCACTTATATCCCAAGCTGAACTATCGAGTTCGAACTCATCGCACGCTGAAAAGATAGTTCTGTTGTCATTGTTTTTTGCAACTGTGTTTTTCTTTTTGAGTCTGGTGAGACCCCTTGTTGTTCAATTCTTTCAAGATGTGTACCGCCTTGATAGTTTCAACATCGGAGTGCTTGGTTCCATCGGTTTCCTAGGCGCGGCTCTTTTTTCAATCGGGTTGGGTAAGGCTGGGGACAAAATGGGAAAGATGGTTGCGGCAACGGTTGCACTTTTGGTTGGTGCCTTATCGTTTGTTTTGTTCATCAGTTTCAACAATTTTTTCGTCTTGACTGCCGCGTCTTTTCTGTACGGCGCTTCATACATACTTTGGTCTTTGATGGGCGCATGCGTTGGCTCTGTCACTCCAGAAGCGTCAAGGGGACGATGGATTTCGGTGTCTCAGATGTTGGCTACCACGGCGGCTTCGGTGGCTCCATTTATTGGAGGTGTACTCTACGAATGGTCGCCTTTCACACCTTTTTACATAATAATAGGCGTTTCCCCGGTGCTTTCTCTAATAGCCCTAACAAAACCTTTCAGAGAAAAGGCATCGTTCAATCAAAACGAAGCTAAACAGTAAGTTTCTTATTTTGATCGAATTTATGAATAGCAGAATAGCGGTGAGAAATGAATGGCTGAGGCTGAAAAGAAGAAGAAATACTACTATTACAAGAAGAAGGAGAAAAAAGCCAAAGAAGTAGTCAAGAAGAAACGCGGCAAGAAGAAGTAGGCTGCGCCAAAAACTTCGGAATGCACCGTGAGTCAGTGACGGGGTCAAACCCACCCAATTGTTTGGCTTCCATCGGCAGCACAACTCTAGAAACCATGCCGTGGAGACTTTGAGGAAGTCTTATTAGTCGCATCCCGCCTGACGTGACCCACTCGTCTATCAAAAACCCTTTCTTTTTAAGTTCCTTAGCCAAGGTCCGTCTCTTCTTGTAACTCCATTTGAAAGGTTCAGGGTCAAAAACGTGTATGTGAAAACCCCTACCCGAGTAGACCACATGCGTGTTAGAGAACTGTTTTTCTAATTCTTCATGGAGTTTGATTGTCTCCTCTTTCACCATGCTGAGTTCTAACTCGCAGAAGGCTAATCCTTGACGACGTTTCATCTTGTCCTCTAGTGTTCCATGAATGGGGCAGGTTAGGTTTTCAGGGTCAAGGTCGAACGCTAACTCCTGACCAACAATCTTCTGCTTTTCATCGTAAACGTTTCTGTCATAATAGGCTGATTCGGGTAGAAACTCCAAAATCTGAAATTTAACATCTTCCAAATCGCTGTATTCGTCTATTATTATGGTTGTCGAAGCGTCCTCTCGATATTTTCTAGGAAATATTCTCGTGTGTCTTCCGATAATGACTGCAAACTTCACCGAGCTGTTTCCATTCCACCCTTTAAACCAGTTCCTCAACTTTTCTGCGTCGAATTCTTTCTGGTAAAACTCCTTCCTCTCTTTCAATGTTGAGTATCGCATACCTTTTGGCAGATTATACCTTGACCGCATGAGCTCTGTTAAGCCACCTTGGTTTGGCTTCCAAATACTCCGTGACAAACTTTGCAAACTGAGGGTTGGATGAGTATGTTTTCGTAATTTGCTCGTTCACCATGACCGCGAAAGTCTGCTTTATCACACGTGAAATCAGCTCGGGCACGCCAACCTTTCTCCCATCGTCTCTAAGTTTTTCAGACAACAACGCAGTTATGTCAGTGTGTTTCCTCATAGTTTCAACCACCCAGCGGTCTTCTTCTACGTAGGGTCCAGAAACCGTGTTTGGCGAACCCAAATGCTTCAGCAGAAAGTTGTCGCATTCCTTTCTCTTTCTCAAAGGCGGTCCTAGATGCTTCTTCACCAACGGGAGTTTGCCGTGTTCAACTTCAAACACAAGCACGTTTAAATCTTGTTCATTGCTCCACGCAGAGCCTCGGATGACATGAAAGTCGTTTTGCTCGAGCATCTTTCGGAGCACCCTCTGCGTTTTGTAGAGTTGCCCCCAAAAGACGTCTGGAACCGCCCTCGCCCGATCAAACTTGACGAAAACAAGCGTAGACCTTCGCTTTTTGATTTCGTTAAGCAGCTGTCTGGCGCTGAGGGCTTTTGTTTCTCGCGGGTAGAAAAACTCCAAACTCGGGCTTCTGAGAAACTCCCTGCTCGCAGCAACGAACTCGATTAGGCGCTCTTTCCTTACGGCAGACGCCGCGTTTCTGCCCTTGTCAACAGGGTCAACGACCACCAAGGGTTCTTGAAAGATTTTTGGGAGCTCGTTCTCTCTTCCCTTGTAATAGCCTTCGCAATCTATCAGCCACGCGTTTCTAAGGTCTGCTGCAAATTTCAAAACTCCCACAAACGAATTATATTGGAGAGTGAGAAGCTCACAGAGGTAGCCGCTGAAGCCTCCTACCTTGATCTCTGCACCGTAGACGCCAACGCCTTTCATAAACCGTTTCAATAAACGGATTTCACTGCGCAACCGATCGTTGAGTCGGGGCTTGACGTAGTCTGTGTGAAACGGAGTTCTGTCGGTGGCACTCACCCATTCGCTTGGCTTCACTTGATAGCAGGGCACAATGTTAACGCGTGTTGAATTGACCCAAGCCTCTAAATATGGATGCTCAGCAAAGCGTTCAACCTGCTTAAAGCCTCTTGTAGCCTCTTTAGCTATTTTCAAGCACACAGCTCCGAAGGCTTCCCGAGAGGTACTGGTTGGTAAACGCATGAAAATGTCGATGTCAGGTTCTTCTCGCAGCCATGTATCCTTGGCTACCGAACCTTCCAATCTAACCTCAGCTTTAACCCCAGCCTTTTCCGCGGCTGTCCTTACTTTCTGCACCAAGTTTTCGGCCAGTGAAAGAACCTCTTTTTTCTCTTTCTGGTTTGGGGTGATCCTCTTCAAAACTGCAGATGAGACTTTCTCGAGATTTGAGGTCATAGTGGTCTTCAACCGCATGTTTTCTAATGGCAAACCTCTGTCAATGTTGAATATACTGGTCCCTTCGGCGTCAGAACACTCTTCTTCAAACGCAAACAGTCTGCTCTCACAACTCCGAAATCGTAGTCTGCCAACTCTTGAACGCAACGGGCAAGTTCAGTCTTGTTGCGTCCAGTCTTGACACGTGCAAGCGTTAGGTGAGGACTGAACCCTTTAGGGTCGGGTCTGAATCCCAACAGTTGAAGATTGGGTTCCAGTTGATAAATGACGCTTTTCAATTCATCTGCTCCTTTCCTTATGCCTGCCCAAACCACTCTTGCATAGCGCAAGTCAGGAAAAACACCTAAACCCCGAATTTCACAGTTGAAAGCGACGAACGAGACTTTTTTCATGGCTCCGTGAATGGAATCAACCATTGCAGGCTTGATGTCGCCTAAGAAGCGCATCGTGATGTGTATGTTCTGCGGCTCCACCAGCCTCAAATCTGCACCTGTTTGGAAGAGTTTGCCTTGAACCTCTTTGAAATGTTTGAGCACCGACTCATTGTTGAGGTCAAACGCTATGAAACTGCGAATCATCTCAGACATGACAAGCCTTCACAACGCTAAATTCCCCTCACTTCATGTCTTAAATGTTTCCACACCAACCAACTGCAAATGACTTTAAATTCAAGGCGTTACTATTTCTCACCCAAAACGGATGCATACACCATGAGACAGAAAATGATTGTCGGCGCTGCTGGAATGCCCGGCTCTGGAAAGGCTGTGATCGCAAGGATGGCCAAAGAAAAAGGCTACGCTGTTGTGGTCATGGGCGACGAGATAAGAGAAGAGACCAAACGCAGAGGGCTGGAGCCCACACCCGACAACGTGGGCAAAATCATGCTGAAGCTAAGAGAGGAAGAAGGTACAGCCGTGGTGGCTAAAAGGTGCATTCCTAAAATAGCCAAAGCAGGCGCAGACAGGGTTTTGGTTGACGGCATCCGAAGTCTGCCGGAGGTCTACGAGTTTGAGAAAAATTTTCCACAGTTTGTTCTCATAGCGGTTCATTCATCGCCAGAGACAAGGTTTGGTCGTCTTTTTCGAAGGAGGCGAAGCGACGACCCTGACGGATGGGAAGTATTCGTGGAACGAGATTTGAGAGAATTACGCGTGGGACAGGGAGGCGTGATTGCCATGGCTGACCACATGATTGTGAACGAAGGAACGCTGGAAGAGTTCAAAGCAAAGATTAAAGAGGTTTTGGAGGCTGCGACTGCCAAGTGGACGAAATAGGTTTACGAGTTGAAGCCGACGTAAATCCAACCGAGAACGAGAACAAAGTGAAACGCGCTGTGGAAAACATGTTCAGCAACCTTGTGTTGGAGCTCAAGCCTCAAAAACAGGCAAGCGTACTTATTGGAAGAGGAAGAGGCATAGACGCGTTGACCAAACTTCAGAACTTGCTTCGCAGAGAGAGGATTCGCAACGCCGCAAGAGGCGCACTTTACAGTGGGCTCAGCGTAAAATCCATAGTCTTCTACCTGAACAAGCAAGTTGCTTACGTGGGTCATGTTTCGTTCTCAAAACCAGTGGCGGAATCTCCCTTAGGACCTATCAAGGTGGAGATCCACTGCGACAACCCGCGTGAATTGATTGATTGGCTGGCGCCTAGAACAACTTAAAATCACACCCAGAACAAATCTTGATTGGGGAAAGAAGATGAGGATTCTGGTTTTAGGCGGCGCAGGCGCCATGGGGATGGTGACCGTTCGAGACTTAGCAGAGAGCCAGAAGGTTTCTGAGGTTGTTGCAGCCGACGCTTCTCAACAAGGGCTTGAGCACCTTGCAAAGTCGGTGAGGAGCAAAAAACTGTCGATAAGGCAAGTTGACGCAACAAACCACAGAAGCTTGGTTGAAGCCATGAGGGAAGTTGAGGCGGTGGCAAACGCGCTGCCATACCATTTAAACGTGCAAGTTATGAAAGCCGCCATGAAAGCTAGAAAAAATCTCACTGACCTCGGCGGAGTTTATCACACAACCCGCAAGCAGTTTAAACTTGACAAGGCGACTAAGAGAGCTGGGATCACGGTCATCTTAGGATGCGGATTGGCACCTGGAACAACCGATGTGTTAGCCTCTTACGGAGCCAACAAATTAGACAGTGTGGATGAGATTCACATACGGTATGCCGACAGAAATCTTGAACCAGCGAGATACAAATGGGCTTTTAGAACCGTCTTGGAAGAATACACCAGAGGTCCCGTGGTTTACCGAAACGGCAGGTTCGAACAGTTGCCACCTTTTTCTGGGAAGCAGGTCTACGAGTTTCCCCAACCATTGGGCGAGTGCACATGCTGCTACGGGTTGTACTCTGGTGTGGCCACTCTTCCATCAAGCATTGGCAAAGACGTGAAAGTTGTCGACTGTGTCATGTCGTGCACCGAAGAGGACGAGCAAAGAATCAAAGTGTTAACTGACATGGGTTTAACCAGCACCAAACCGGTCGATGTTGGAGGAACAACTATATCTCCTAGAGAGGTTTTGCTGCGTGTTGCTCCGCCGCCGGACGCCAGAATCAGAGACATCGCCGGAGTTGTTGTGCAGGTAACGGGTGAGAAGAAAGGAAAAAGAATGAAGCTGACTTACGCTATCGTTCATCAATATCATCAAAAGTATGGAGTAAGCGCCATCGCCTACCTCACAGGAGTGCCACTCTCAATAGCTGCTCAGATGCTGGCTAAAGGAGACTTCACGGTTAAGGGTGTTCTACCCCCAGAAACAGCCCTTCCAAAACAGCCATTCTTCAGAGAGTTGGCGAAGAGAGGCATCAAAATACACGAAACAGTTGAAGCGACCAGAATCATAAAATAAAGAAAATTAAGCGAGTTTACCAACTACAAGTAGTGTCAGAAAATGAACATCGGTTTGTCAATGCTCTTCTGCCTAGGCGAACCTTTCCCATCTCTTTTAAAACGCTTAAACGAAGTCGACGTAAACTGCATCGAGTTAGTCGACGAGAGTCAGCACGCATTAAACAGCAAGCGGGTTAAGGCGCTCGAAAAAGTAGCGAATTCTAAGGGTGTAGACTTTACGGTCCATGCGCCTTTCGTCGACATCAACATCGCGTCACTCAATCCTGAACTGCGTCGGGTGATGTTGAAACGCTTGGAAAAATCCATAACATACGCCCGACAACTCGGGTGCAAGCAGTGGGTTTTTCACTCGGGCTGGAAGACCGGCGTCAGCGAGTTTTATCCTAACCTCGATTGGCAACTAAACCTGCGCTCTATAAGAGAGCTATTGGCTGTCGCCAAAAAACAAAACGTTGAAATATCAATCGAGAACACTCCTGAGCCCTTTCCCTTCTTGCTCAAGAGGATGCAAGACTTCGCCTTATTCTACAGCGAACTCGGCAGCGACTTAGGCATGACCCTTGACATTGCGCACGCCCACACGAGCCATCAGACGTTGAAGTTCATCGACAAATTCTCAGACAAAATCGTTCACGTGCACGTCAGCGACAATGAAGGAAAATACGACTCTCACCGTGGAATCGGACGCGGAAACATTGACTGGGACGCCATCGCTAAAGCGTTGAAGCGCATTGGATACAAAGGCATGGTGATGCTGGAGTCAATTGAACACGTTGAAGAAAGCCTCCAAACCCTGCGCAAAATCTTCGGTTAAGAGTCCAAGAGTGGAAGGTCTATTCTCATAAAGTCCTCTGCAACATCCACCTTTGGGAAAACCTTCTTCGCTTGTTCCAACAAAGACCGTGTGTTTTTGTATCTGGCGCTTATATGAGTTAAAACAAGCCATTTCGCCTTAGCCTTCATCGCCGTCTCCGCCGCCTGACTAGGCGTCGAGTGCCCGTCCTCCTGTGCCCTTTCCATCAACTCGTCGTCGAAAGTGGCGTCATGAATGAGCAAGTCGGCGTTTGCAGCAAATTTCACAAGGCTGTCTGTGGGTCTTGTGTCTCCAGAATAAACGATTTTTCTTCCAGGTCTGGGTTCTCCAACAACCTGCTCTGGCTTGACCACGCGCCCACTGTTTAGTTTGATTTTTTCACCGTGCTGAAGTCTAGACCACAGGGGTCCCTCGGGAACGCCTAGCGCCTTGGCTTTCTCTGGGTTGAACCTACCAGGTCGAGGCTTTTCTACAAGGGCGTAGGCTAAGCTGGGGACCTCATGGTCAGCCTCAACGGTGTGCACTTCGTATTCCTTTTCTTCGCACACTAAACCATCTCTTTTTATCTCAGTGATTTCGATTGGAAAGGTGAGCACGAACTGCACGGTGTCTTGAATTCCCTTTACGAAAGCTTTGATTCCGATTGGTCCGAAGACTTCCAGCTTCTGTTTTCTGTCAAGAAGAGACATTGTTTGGAATAGTCCAGGTAAACCCAAAACGTGGTCTCCATGCATGTGCGTGATGAAAACCTTGGTCTTGCGATGAAAGCCCACTCTAGCCCGAATCATTTGACGTTGGACGCCCTCGCCGCAGTCAAACAGGATTAACTCATCTTTTCGTTGGATGGCGATTGCTGGCAAGCCTCGCGTGGTTGTGGGAACGCTTCCACCCGTGCCTAGAAAAATAACGCGCAAGCTCATGTTAGACTCGCTCCAAAACAGCAATTTCTCGAGTTAAGCTTCGATGCACGTAAACAAAATGCGACTCTTCATGCTTAAAACCCAATTCTTCACCCAGTTTGCCCAGCCTCACCGACTTTGGAGCAGCCATGCATATGCGGCCTCCCTTTCTTATGTGGACATCAACCCTTGACAAAAAATCTCTTACGATTTGCTTGGTCTCTTGACCCATTGTTGTAGCTGACCTCCCATACGGTGGGTCTGTGACTATGCGGTCAACCTTGGTGATTGGAAGGTTTTTGGCGTCAGCAACACCCATGCCGTCTGGCTGAACACCGAAGTGAACCAGATTTTTTAGACTTCCCCTAACCATTCGTCTTTGCGCGTCAAAACCAATGACCCTGCAGCCTATTAATCCCGCTTCTATGAGCATGCTGGCTGTACCGCAGAAAGGGTCGAGAACGAGTTCTGCAGCCTTAGGTTGAGCCAAATTAACCATGCACCTAGCCAGTTTTGACGGCATGGAAGAGGGATGAAAGAAAGGACGCTTTCTAGGGCGCCGTTCCACAAAGGGCTTCGGAACAATCTCTGCTAGTTTCAGTCCGAAAATGAATTTCGTGTCTGTTAGGACTCCGAAAAAGGTTTTGTCAGGATTGGTCAAGTGCACTCTGGCGCCCTTAACTCTTCGCAGCAAAACTGCGCCCAGTTTCCTTTCAAGTTCGTTGCCCACCAACTGAGGAGAGCTCTCTCCTATTCTGCGCACTCGAACCACAAAGTTCTCGTCTTTTTTGAGACAGCCCTGGAGTGGGGCAGAGCGCACCTCTTCAAGAATCTCTTTAGCCGCAGCATCGCAGTAGGCTAGTTCAATGTTGCAGACACGGGTCATAGCCGCCCGGTGAACTATGGACTTTACGCTTTCAACATCAGCTTCGATTCGCATTAGTTGTCTGAGTTTTCCAACTAATCTGTGTTTAAACCCTTCTGCCTCTAAAATGGCTTTCAACTCTGAAAATGGCAAGGTTGGATGCTCACCCGAGAGCAGAAAAAAGAGTCTGGTCACCGTGATGCATCTCGTTTCTTTAGGGCACCGATAATCAGAGGTGCAATGGAAACTTCACTGACTGGGCTTGGAACGCTGTCTGTGCCCACAATGCCCTCGGCGCCGCTCTTCAGGACGCGGTCTTTGGTGTCGCCGATTAGGAGCGGGTGAACGCAAGCCGCGAAAACTCGCCTTGCACCTTGGTCTTTAACCCAGCCCACAGCCTTGATCATGGTTCCGCCGCTGCTTATGATGTCGTCAAAGATTATTACGTTTCTGTTCTTCACTGGCAGGGTCTTCTTTTCAATTGTTACGTCTCCTGTTATTCTGTCACGTTGAGTTGGAATGAAATCGCAGCCGCCCTTCAACACCTTGTCAGCTTCAACCGCCGTGTTCATTCCCTTCTTGCCCAAGGACAGAGAAAAAGCGTCATCCAAACCTTTTTTCTTGAAATGCTCGGCTAAGAGGCTGAAAGCCGAAAGGTCTTCGATCGATATAGGCAGAGTTTTCAAAAGGCTAGGGTTGTGCGAGTTCACCGTGATTATCCTGCTAACGCCGCATGTTTTCAACATGGTTACAATGGTTTTTATGCTCAGGGCTTCGCCGGGTCTGAAGCGACTGTCTTGTCTGGCGTAGGCAAAGTAGGGCACAACGGCTGTGATGGTTTTGGCTCCCATGTCTTGGGCGTTGTCGGCCATGAGCAAGAGTTGGACAAGATTCTCGTTTTGAGGTGGACTGGTTGTTTGAACGATGACCACATCTTGGTTTTTAATCAACATCGCTTCTTCAAACCGAATGTAGGATTCTCCGTCTGGAAAACGCTTAAACTCAACTGGCACAACCTTCGATTTTAGCATCTCTGCGATTTTTCGCCCCAACTCAACGGATGCTGGACCAGGAATAACGATCAAGCCTATTCCTCAATTTCAGTGTTCATGGTTACGTTGAAATAATTGCTGGACGGTGTTATAATTTTCCCTTAGCCCTGTACTCTTCGATGAGTTCTTTGGCTCGGTCAAGTCTAATCTTGCGCTCCTCAACCATCTTCTCAACGATGAGGTCGACGAGGTCGCCGGTTGCTCCCGCGGCTATTGCCATGTTTCTGGCGTGCAACGACATGTGCCCCCTTTGGATGCCCTCGTGAGCCAACGCCCTCAATGCTCCTAAGTTTTGAGCCAAACCAACCGCTGCCAAGACTTCACCGAATTCGTTGGCGGTCTTAACCCCAAGAATCTTTAGGGCTATCTTGGCGATTGGATGCACCCTTGTGGCGCCTCCCACAATTCCTATAGCCATGGGCAACTCAATCGAGCCGACTAGGTCGCCGTTTTCGTTTTTCTCCCAGGTTGAAAGAGGCCCGTAATGACCGTTGCGTGCTGCGTAGGCGTGGGCTCCTGCCTCAACAGCCCTGTGGTCGTTGCAAGTGGCGATTACAACTCCGATTATGCCGTTTAATATTCCCTTGTTGTGCGTGGCAGCACGGTAAGGGTCGGCTGCAGCGAAGGCGTATGCTTCAACGATGCCGTCAACAACTTCTTCACCGCCCACGGATTTTTTAGGCACAATGGTCCATGCTCTGGCTAAACGCTTTGTGGCTAGGTTGGAAATAATGCGAAGAAAGACACGCCCATGAGTTATCCTTTCGATCAGGGGTGCAACAGCTTCAGCCATTGTGTTGACCGCGTTGGCGCCCATCACGTCTCGACAGTCCACGTATAATTCAGTTATTACCATGGGACCTGTGCTTGTGTTAATAAATTTGACATCTAGGTCCTTGGCGCCACCACCCAAAGAAACCAGCATTGGGTCTTGCTCGTTCGCCTTCTTAAGAATCTCATCTTTGGCGGCTAGAATGGCAGTTTTGGCTTCATACGGGTCTTTTATGTGTGTCGCTTGTACCTGTCCAATCATGACGGGGGCCGTGCTGCTTGTGAAGAAGCCTCCGCCTTCTCGAGCCATCTTAGCCGCGTAGCTTGCGGCTGCCACCACAGAGGGTTCTTCAATTGCCATTGGAATCAGATAGTCGCGTCTGTTTATGAGAAAGTTAACGGCTATGCCTAAGGGCACGGGAAAGGCTCCAACAACGTTTTCTATCATTCGGTTGGCTAAGTCCATATCCAATGAGCCGGTTGCATGGAGAAGACTGACTTCCTCATCGGTTAAGCCCGCATATTCCTTCACCAGTTGAACACGCTCTTTTGGATTAAGCTTGTAAAACCCAGAAATCTGAGATGACTTACCCATGTTGACCACACTTATTTTAGCCTCTCAGTTTACTATTGCTCGGAATATAAGAACTTAGCTACATTCTGAAAACGTCGGTTTCAATCACCAACAATTTGAACTCTTCGAACAAGAGTTGGGGGCGTAAAAGGAAGCTTGAACCGTTGAAGATTTTTTCTAATAGCCATCGGGTTCCTGAGAAAAGACTTTATTCCCTTAACGTGGGCTGCTCCCACCAACGCCAGAATATTTGGATTCCCTTCAGCCTTCAAGCCTTTGGAGGCTATCCAAGCCAATCGTGCCGCCATAATGGTGTCTCGTTCGTCAATTAGGACTTGCCACATCAAAGCTCGAGACGGAAACAGGTGGGTTCGTTGGACAAATTGGCTTCTTGACATGTCTATGAGCCAGATGTTGGCGTCCATGTTTCCAAGCGCATCAGCCGCACCAATGAACTCACACTTGTTGGCGCACCTTTTGTTCCTTGGACACGTTGCGCACGTGCTGTTCAACTTTTGAAACCTTTCCATGTCCAGTTCGATAGCTAGATCCGTGGGCTTCAGTTGATCAACAGCACGATAAGCATCTAAGTGGCTGCGTTGGGTGAAGTGTGTTGTGCCCAAAACATGAACAAATTGATTGTAGTCCGTGTTGTAGATTTCTGCTTGCACGTTTGAAGTCCAGCTCTTTCTATTCGATCTTTATTATCTGTTTTCGCTCCTCTTTCACAGATTTCGCTGTTTTTGGAATTGTGACCTCGAGCACGCCGTTTTTGTATTTGGCAACTGACTTGTCGGATTCCACGTCTCTTGTTGGCAGATCTACTGACTTGTAGAAGTTTTTGGCTTTGATTTCCGCTTGTCCATCTGTGACGTTCAGCTGTATGTCGTCTTTTTCAACGCCTGGCAACTCTACATAGAGTTTCACGCTGTCTTTGTCCTCGAAAACGTCTGTTAGCGGTTCACGAACCTCGTCCTTAATTTGCTTGGGCAGTTTAATCGGTTGCGACTTGCCCAATTGGAAGCGTCCACGGGCAACGTACCCCCTGACGCCGGGTTCCTCGATTGGTTTAATGTCCCACTCTCCCTCAAGCTTTCCGCTTCGCAAGGCTTGGTCGAGGGTTTCAATTTCCTTGAACATCTTCTTGGTTAGTCTTCGGTAAAACCTGTCCACATCGTCAAATATGTCTTTAAAATCGTCTGACATCTTGTTTTTCACCTCCTAAAACTCTTCCATAGCCTTAAGCAAGCGCCTCAGCGCTAGGCTGAGCATAAGAAACTCTGCAACAGCGGGGTCTGAGCATCTGTATTTGCCATCAGGAGACTTGGTCAATAGACCGCCTTCCCGCAGTTTTCGGGTGCTCTCCCAAACGATTTTTGGGTTGAGGTCGAGGTCTCTCATGAAGTCGGCGAAGCTGAGGGTCATGTCGTCGTCTTCGAAGAGACGGGTCATCATTCGGAGACGGGTCTCGTGAGACAACGCGTCAAAAAGCCTTGAGAACCTGCCGAGTTCTCGTTCAAACGAGTCTAACTCGCGCTCCAAGCGGTCTCTGGGCCATTCATCCATAGATAGTGGCATCTCGAAAACGACCTTTCCGTTTTTGAGCACCTGTAGTTTGAGTTTCATACTGCTCTAGCCTCGGGGTCTATACTTACCATTAGGTAATTGATTACCAAACGGTAATATAAGATTTTTGTTTCCCGGGCGGCAACCTTATATGTATTCTAATATTATAATATGAAAATGTGAAAATAGCATGCGCAAAAAAGAGTTAAACGGACACAAGGTCGGAGAAGCCATAAGCGACTCTACGAGGGCCCAGATTCTCAGGCGTCTTATTCGAGCCTATCCCAATTCTCTGACCATGAGCGAGATTGAAAAGGCAATTTCTAAGCCAGTTAGCGCAACCACAATTTCTTTTCATCTGCATAAACTTCGCGAAGCCGGACTCGTCACATCAGACGGACACAAAAAGGGTTTTCGAGCACTAAGTCAGGCTTTCAACATAATTGTAGATAATGACGGTGTGCGTGTAGAACATGTGGAGAGGTGAAAATGCCAAAAACCAGACCTCTGCACGAAGCCATGCTTTACAAGCAATTGCCCGAGAAAAAGGTGCAATGCGTCCTCTGCGCCCGACTGTGCACCATCCCAGAAGGACGAGTGGGCTTCTGTTTGGTTAGAAAGAACGAGGGCGGCAAACTCTATGCTTTGGCATATGGAAAAGCCTGTTCTGTAGCTGTTGACCCAATCACTAAGAAACCGTTAGCGCACTTTCATCCAGGCGCCTCAGTTCTGTCCATAGCCACGGGAGGCTGCAACTTTCGATGCCAGTTCTGTGACAACTGGATGATAAGTCAAGAGAAAGGCATCATTGGAAAAGAGTTTCCGCCCGAAGAGGTTGTTAGAGCAACCAGAGACAACGGCTGTCAAGGCATTAGTTACACCTACACCGAACCCACGATATTCTTCGAGTACGCCTTCGACACGGCAACACTGGCCAAGAAGACTGGGTTCTTCAACACCTTCGTTACCAATGGCTACATGACAACCCAGGCTGTTGAGACAATAGCGCCTGTGTTAGACGCGGCAACAGTTGACTTCAAGGGCGCCGCAGATCCAGAGTTCTACAAGAAGTTTTCCGCTGTGCCTTCAGTCGAGCCCATCTATGAATCCTTGAAGGAGATGAAACGGCAAGGCATCCACGTGGAAATCACCAACTTGGTCGTTCCCAAGCTGGGCGACTCCTTGGAGAGAATTCGAGAACTTGCCACCTGGATAAGAGACAACATAGGCAAGGACACGCCGTTTCACTTGCTACGATTTCACCCCGACTATAAATTAACCGACCTTACTTCGACGCCTATAGCAACTTTGGAGAAGGGTTGTGACGTATCTCGTGAAGTTGGGCTCAACTTTGTTTACATTGGGAATGTGCCTGGCCATCCTTACGAGAACACGTATTGTCCAAACTGTCACGAATTGGTGGTCAAGAGGTTCAGTTTCGAAATCGTGAGGTGGAACCTAACAAAAGATATGCGCTGCCCAAAATGCGGCTACAACATAGCGATAAAAGGACAGTTTGAGTCAACCGGTTTCTCCTATCCATACTCCATTATTTAGGGCAGAAGCTTCTTTACCTCTTCGAGTCTGAAAATCACTTTGTTTTCGAGCAATTTTGCGGCGATTTTCTCTTTGGAAATCGCTTCGTTTGTTGATTCAGCCTTTTTGAGCAGTTCGATGGGCAACCAGCGTTCAACGAGGTCGTATATGTGAGTCATCTTAGGTGGTTTTTCCCTGCTGACTATGGCTACCGCGAATGCCATTTGAAGCTGATCCATAGCCTTCAAGAACTCGTTCTTGCCCTCCTTTCCCCAGAGGTTTAGGCTCTTTCTAAGAACGGTGGTAGATGTAGGGCCATGTTGCTTTAAGAAGTCCAGAATCTGCCGTGCTGTGTTGCTTAGCTGACTCTTTCGATACAGTTTGTAGAAATATGGAAACATTTCTAGAGAAAGTAGGGTGACTTGTTTTTTGACCAGTTTTCCGTAGTGAATAAGTTTTTGGTAGCCCAATTCGTCTGCCCATTTCCAGGCGTTTTCGAATTTTTCTTGACGGTTTCCCCTCGTAGCCTTGTACAAACTAGGAAAGAGCAGACCTTTTATTGGGAACAGCGTAACGACTCCGTATTTGTTGATGAATTTGAGCGCCTCTTCTTCAGTGGTTAGGGAGTTTTCTTCAAACAGATTTTCAGGTCTCCGAAGCCGTGTATGTCTTGAACACTATAAATTCATGTTTGACGATAATTATTTATATCGGATGAGAATGGCTTATGTGGTCTGTTTGGAGACCTGACGCCTTAGCCGTGCTGCAGGATAAGAGGGCAAGGCAGGGTTTAGCCCGATACTTCGACGTTATGCAAGACGAGAAGCCAGCCAAGTTTGTAATAGCCAAAAAGTTGCCTGCCAACTTCAGCCGTGAAGACACGTTGGAGCAGTTGTGGACGCTTCACAACAAGCTTACGGACGAGTATTACCGCTTGGAAAGGCAGATAGACACCGGTCAAACCAGCATTGAAGGATTGAAGAATCCTGAGAAGTCGTATCTAGACTTAAAAATTGAAATCGCCAACCGCGTTCTAGAAAAATGTCACTTTTGCACTCGCAGGTGCGGGGTCAACAGACTTGCGGGCGAATTGGGACTGTGGTGCAAGTGCGGTACGCAAATCACGGTTTCAACCATGTTTGAGCACATGGGTGAGGAGCCCGAGCTGGTGCCGTCTGGAACCATATTTACTTTAGGCTGCACAATGCGCTGCAAACACTGCCAGAATTGGACCATTTCGCAGTGGTTTGAGCAGGGCGAGATATATACGCCCGAGCGATTGGCTAGAGCCGTTGAGCATCTGCGCAAGGGTGGTTGTCGAAACGCCAACTTGGTCGGTGGGGAACCCACGCCTTGGCTGGAGCAGTGGTTCGAAACCTTTAGGCATGTTGACTTGAATGTGCCCGTTGTTTGGAACTCCAATTCCTACTACAGCGAGGAAACAGCTAGGCTGTTGGCTGGTTTTGTGGATGTTTACCTGCTAGACTTTAAATATGGAAATAATGAATGCGCCACGCGCATCTCAGACGCACCAGAATATTGGGAAGCCTGCATCCGAAACCACTTTTATGGGAAAAAATACGGCGAATTGTTGATACGAGTTCTAGTCTTGCCCGAGCATCTGGAATGCTGCACTAGGGTTATACTGAATTGGATTGCCCAGAACTTAGGAACTTGGGTGCGCATCAACGTGATGTTTCAATACCGACCTGAATGGAGAGCCCACGAGATTCCAGAACTAAGGCGAAGACTAACAAGAAACGAGATGGAGAGAGCGGTTCAACTAGCAAAAAAAGCCGGACTCACAAACTTCATAACGTAGAGGAAAAAGAAGCGATTGCTAGTAAAAAAGGCGACCTTCACATTTTTGACAGATTGTCGAGGATGGCTACGTAGGATTTTTCAAGGGTTCTTAAGCCACCCGTTGGTCCTCCCTCTTCCACAACGATGTATTCGTTGGGCGCATGAGACCTTGCTCCATGTCCTATGCCGCCGCTGACAAACGGCAGATTCAGCGGTTCTTTGTTGAACATGCAGAATGGAGCGCTTCCGGCAATATGCGGCCATATCTCAGTTTCGTAGCGGAACTCTTTGTAGGCTTTGAACACCGCCTGAGCAGCTGGCGCCCGTATGCTTGTCTTAGCCCATCCGTAACCCTCTTCCAACTCGACTATGTTGATTTCTTGGAAACCATGCTTGTCCAGGTGCCTCCTAATCTTGAGCAAAACCTCCTCCACAGTCATGTTGGGAACTAGGCGCACGTCAACCTTCGCCGTGATCTTGTAGGGCAACACGGTTTTGGTTCCTGGCCCAATGTATCCGCTCCAGATTCCATTAATGTTGAGGGTAGGCTCGTACAGGTATTTGAGAAGGGCTTGTCTTCCATGTGCGTCTTCTATGAACCTTTCAACCTTCATTTCGTCTTTCAACGCGTCTTCATCGAAGGTCTTCTGTAGTTTCTCCAAAAGCTCCACATCCTCTGAGCTTGGAGGCGCCACGTTTTCGTAGAAACCATCGATGAGAACCTTGTTTCCATTCTTCTTGGTCATGGTGCTCAGAGCCTGAATCATGCGCCACGTTGGGCTGTCCACCCAAGCCTTGTTGCTTCCATGGATATCAAATTGTGTAGGTCCATAACCCCAAGCTTTACCATCCAGCTCGAGCTCAAAGTAAACGATTCCCTTCACGCCCAAGTCCATAAGTATCTTGCCTTTCTGATCCTGATCGGCTGATGGAAAGAAAACTGCGTCAGCCTTCTTCAACTCATCAAAGTATTTTTGGATAAACTCGGGCAGGTGTCTACTTCCAAGCTCCTCCTCGCCCTCAGCAACGAATATCAAGTTTATGGGAATCTCCTCATCAACCGCTTGAATTGATTGACACGCGTTCAAAAAGGCACGAAGCTCGCCTTTGGTGTTGATTGCTCCTCTGGCCGCCAGGCATTTTCCAAAGGGTTCGATATCAACAATTCTTCCTTCTAGTGGCGGAACTGTCCACCCAGGATCATCAATAGGCTGCGTATCATACATAAGATAGATGATAATAGTTTTGTCGGCTCGAGCGTCGTATGTTCCATAAACCACTGGATGCCCAGAGGTTTCAACAAGCCTCGAATCTTTGCAGCCTAAGTCTATCAAGTATCCTTTAACTAGTTCTGCACATTCGCGGATTCCTCTGTTTTCAGCTGATATCGACGGCTGTCTCACAAACTTTTGAAGCTTCCCAAGGTGCTCTTCATAATGCTTGTCTATGTAATCGAAAACTTTCTCTCTTTTCAGGCTTCCTCACCTTAATTCAAAGTAAAACATCTCAAGGCTCTTAAGTGGCTTGCGCCGAATAAGAGACTATAAGAGGGATTTTATGACAAAGAAAATCATTTCATTCACTCTATGGACTTTCATGTTAACCTTAACAATTCCCCCCTCCCTATTGATGAATGGTTTGGCTTGGAGCAACGGCGGCTACAGCAACGACCCAACTCACCCCGATTATGGAACACACGATTGGATTGCTCAACACGCTTTAGAGTGGTTGCCTAATGAAGAAAAACACTATATTCTAGACAATCTCGCGGCTTACTTTTATGGAACAGAGCTGCCCGACAACAGTCAGGCGTCAGACGGTATTGGGGATTCTCGCACTAAACATCACATTTACTACAACTCCGCCGGAGAGATGACCGATGACGCAGCTGCAGTTCGAGCCTCAAAAGAATACGCTAACACTCTGAACTTTCTTAGGGCAAAAGATTATGTCAACGCTGCGAAGAACGCTGGAATAATGAGCCATTACATTGTGGACGTGGCTGTTTTCGGTCACGTTATGGGCTCAGACACAGAATGGGGAACCGAGGACCAGCAACACCACAAAGACTTTGAAGACTACGTTAACGACAAAACGTCAAACTACGACTCAGAATTCAATGTTTACTTATCCTTTGACGGTGTCTTAAGCAACATTTCAGCCTACGACGCCGCCAAGAAACTCGCATACGACACAACATTTGACGTTGAGGGAGATTTGACATGCGTTTGGATGGAGCAAAACTACAACTGGAACAACCCCATCTTCGAAAACAGAGCAGGAGAATCCCTCAACCTAGCAGTCAACTACCTCGCAGACGTGTTGCACACGCTTGCAGTTGAATCTACAATCATATCAGCGCCTACAGAGCCCATCCCATTATGGGCTGTAGGAGTCGCCATCGTGACTTTAGCCATCACAGCACTAGGATTAATAGCCTACTCCAAACGCAAGCCTCACGCATGAACTGAGACTAAAGTCTACCCTTAATTCGCAAACCAATCTCAAACTATTCCAACAATGTTTGATTCCAAAAATCACCATAGCCTGCCCTCAGCCAGTAGAGACGTCTCACATAGGCGGACATACTCAACATTCATCGTCTTCTTGGACGACGAGACGAAACGTATGTTCCATAAACAAGCGCGACTAGAGCAGAGGCCCAAGCCGCAACGTTCTGACTTAAAACATACTTGCCGACCACATCCAGCCCAACCACAGGTCCAATAAAAGACCCCACAGCCTGCTCCAGACCGTTCCGAAAACCAGGCGCCGCCCCAACGACGGCGTTGTGAAAAGCATTTCCCAACTCACCGAGAGGAGGTAGGGCTTCACCCACTCCTTGCGCCAAGTCTATTGTGCCCCTGACAAACCCGAGAAAAGAAGGATTTCCCATATACATCCCAATAACTCCACGACGAATCAGATCAGGGTACAGTACAACGTACACTACAAGGGACAGCGAAATAAAAACCAAGAGAACAGCAAAGCCACTCCTAACGGCGGCTCTGGCAAAGTATAGTCGCCTTGAAACGTACGAAACGCCTCGGATCCGCCTAAATCCAGCCTTAACCGCTCGACTAATTCTCTGCAGGCTTTTTTCTATGCTTTTAGAAAATTGCCTCAACGCCCTAAATCTGCGCTTTTCCTGTTCTCTTCTTGTCGATGGAAGGGGTCGTTTAGCAGCCTCTGTTCTGGTTGGCATGAAAGCGGTGTATCTGGTCAGGTAAGTCCAGCTTGAAACTAGAACAAAAATCACGGTTATGGGTAAAAGGTGAAACAAAGGGCTGATTGATAACGTGAAAAACCAGTCGGTTGCAGGAATCTGAAAAGTTGTTATCCAAACGTTTCTGTCTGTCAAACCGAAAGACTGGAAAGAATAGACCAGAAGAAACTCGAAAAAGAGAGACAACACAAAAAACAGCAACAGCGCTGCAAATCCTTTAGGCGCTGTCCATCTAACAACCAAACGTTTCCCACGAGTTTCCGACAACTCTACTACCTCTCGGATGATTATAGGGATGGTCTTTTTAATCTTAGCTTTGATGAACAGTTTTCGGAATGATTTCTTAAGTCTTTACTGCAAACGAATACTTAAGGCAATTGGACGAACTCATTCACGGAATGACCATGAGAGCCAACCCAGACACTAAGGGCACGGTCAAGTTGTCGCTTATCGGCGTGGGAAGAGTCTCAACGAGCATCCCTACAGCAGCGCCCAATAGGGCCTTCAACGGACTGACAAACAACCACGCCCCAACAAAAGCGAAAAACAAGCCGAAAAGAGTGCCCTCAACCCTCTTGCCCTTATTGTAGAAGAAAACGTGTCTGCCAAGCTTCTTTCCAAACAGTGTGGCGAATCCATCGCCCAACGTGAATATAGCGATTGCCGCATAGTCAATGGGAATTGGAAAGAAAACTAAAGCCAACATTATGCCCAACGCAAAAAAAATCGGAGAAGTCACGAATTCGTACATCTCAGGCGTGATTGCGGCGTTCCAAGTTATAGTCGAAGTCACAGGCACGTTGAAGCCCTGCATGCGGGCGAGTTCAGACATGACGTAGACCAACGTGACCACAAAAATTAGAAACGCAACCAAGAAATGACTCAACGACAGAAAAGCAGAGACGACGGGCACTAGGAAGCCAATTACATGAATAGTTTCCCGAATCAGGACTCGTTTGGAAACCGACCACTCACTTACAGTTGGAGCGGCTCCAGTTATCGGCAACAAGACCTCCCTTAAGTCACCCCTCACAACCACGTCGGATTTGGCGCTCAGCCGAAAGTCCGGATTGTACCCGATTCTTATGGCACAGAACCTAAACATGGGCAGATTGTTTCTATCATCAGCCACCAAGACGCAGTCTCTCGGCTGCAAACCCTCTTTTTCAACAATTTTTTCCAGAGCAGACGCTTTGCCGTTTGGTTCAATGACGTCACCGCTGATTCGGCCGGTTAAGCAACCATCATCAACCTCGAGATTCAAACCAACGGCGTAGTCTGCGTTCAATTCTCTTGCAAGATGCTCCACGAAAAGTTGTGGCAGCCCGGAACTAATCAGCGCTGTTTTGCAGCCTGCCTTTTTCAGTTTCTCAAAGACCTCTTTCACGCCGTGAATCAATGGAACCTTCTTGTAGAGTTGGAACAGGTCTTTCATAGCTAATCCACGCAACTGTTGGAAAATTCTTTGAAGCGCGGATTGAAGTGATATTAATCCAATCTCGTAGGTTAGGCCTGTGAAAAGCATTTTAATGAAACTTAGGAGACTTAGGCGCCGTGACGCCTCGAAAAGCAAGTAGCGTCTCTTGGGGATCAGCACTCCTTCAACGTCGAACACGACTAAACGGGGCTTCGAAAGAGTTGACTGAGCTGGCTTCGCGGTTTCGTCTACGCTCAAGTAGAACGCATCCTAAAATGACACATTGGGGAATCTTTGCTTAAAATTCTGTTTATCTTATTCAAACTTTCGGGGCGTATTTTCTGTAAGCTTGGCCGTATTGACCTGGAATTGGAAACTCGTGCCCACAATGTGGACACCTGGCCATGCCGCATTGAACTATGGAGGGGCAGCCTCCACAGGCGAACGTTCTGCCGTAGCTTATGTCAAAAGTAAAACTGCACTTGGGACAGTGTAAGATGTGTTTTGTCTGTGTCATGAGTCTGTCAGCCTCGTTTCCATCCATTCAAAAAACGGTTTGCTGTGTTTAAAAACGTTTTTGAAAATTTAGGCTACCGTAACGTTAAAGTTTGCGTGACGCTCTTTTCTGTGAATCAATGTTTAGTTGAGTTGAAGACCTTCGAGTTAAACAGCGAAAGAGCCAAACCAGAAGTGGCAATATGAGCGGTGCGGTCTTAGAGGATCTGATGGCTGACGCCTTTAGGAAGAGCGGTTACATAGTGTTCACTAGGAGAAATCATTGTGACGTTTTGGCTGTCAAACCCGACATGGCTTTGGCTTATCTGGTTGAGTGCAAGGACTACGAGTTGTCACAGAAACAACAAAAGTTGGCTGTGAGGGAACTCAACAGAAACTACACGCACGCGTTGGAACTGTTGCTTGAAACGCATCTTAATCCTCAGAAAATCTTGAAGGTCTTGGTTGCGCGTTCTTTCTCGTATCAGGCTAGAGGTATATTCCAGTACACGACTGAGGCGTTTCTTAAACACGTTTCGACTTCTCACAGCTCGTAATTAACGATTTGCAATGTTTGTTAGCTTAGATGACCACGCCCATGCGGTGAAGTTCGTCTAGCAAGCCTTCTTTTGTCTGTTTGAGCCTTTGTCTTTGCTGCGCGTATTCGTCGCCGCTTATCTTGCTGTCGCGGAAGTCTTGGTCGAGTTTTTCTAGTTGAGCATCTAAGTCGGTTAACCTTGACTTGAGCTGGTCAACATAGGAGACAGCTGCTGTTGGTTCGAGGATTTGCGCTGGTGTCAATGCAGCCTTGATGGTGCCGTCTTCGATGCGTAGAATTCTGTCTCCTTGTCTTGCAACGTTCGGGTCGTGGGTCACCATGATGATGGTTTTACCAAGTTCTCGGCTTATTTTCACTAGGTAGTCGACAACTATTTTGGCGTTTGTTGTGTCTAACTCACCTGTTGGCTCGTCAGCTAAGATTGCTGGAGCGTCGTTTGCCAACGCTGCGGCTAGGGCAACACGTTGTTGTTCTCCACCACTTAATTCGTCGGGTTTGTGGGTTGCCCGGTGAGTCAAGCCTACGATTTCTAAAAGTGTTTTAACGCGTTCACTTCTTTTGTTTTTTCCGACACCCAAGGCAATCATTGGAAGTTCAATGTTTTCGGCAGCGGTCAATGTTGGAATCAGATTGAGGGTTTGGAAAATGTGTCCCACTGCCTTTCTTCGATAATCAATGAGCTGAGAAGTTGATAGCGCCGTGACTTCTGTGGACCCGACTACAACGGAGCCGGCTGTTGCCATGTCGAGTCCGCCAAGTATATTAAGTAGCGTGGTTTTTCCGCTTCCGCTGGGTCCGATGATTGAGACCACCTCACCCTCTTTCACCGACATGCTTAGTCCACGTAGAGCCTGAACTTCCACCTTGCCGAGACGATACACCTTAATCAGGTCTTTGACGATTATTTCTGCACCTTTCAAACCTGTCGCACCACCCTTTCTAATCTTGAAACATATCTTCTTGCCATAAATACGACTGGAACAATGGTTGATGCAAAAACTAACCCAAAGTAGGCGAATATCGTTAATAACGCGTCTGTTGGAAAGACAAGACGTTTTGCAATAATAGACGGAGTCGCTGAGTTGAAGGAAGCAGCGTTTCCATGAATCACTATTAGACCCGCTGCAAAGCCTAGGAGAACTGCGAACGTGACAACAGCCAAGTTTTCTGTTAAGAGCATGATTGTTAACTGTTTGAATGACAGACCGCGCACACCCATTATGGATGCTTCTCTTTGTCTCTCTTTTAGGCTGACGAGAGTTACCAAAGCGGTTCCTACAGACGTTGCCAAAATTGCGAACGCAACGCCTAAGCGTTGCACATTCAAGGTTCCAACATACATGAAGTCGCTCTGCTGTTCTTGAAGCTGTTCAGACACCGAATACACTGAGCCGACGTTGCGTGTGATGAGACCTCGAATCTCATTCGCCACTGCTGTTCCGTCGGCTCCACTGTTTAGCTTGACTAATATTCTTGCCGAGGCGGCGTCCTGGACGACTGGGCTCAACTCTTGGAACAATCCTTCAGAAACGTAGGACCAAGACTGGAAAGTGCCAATTTGTCCAAAGAAGGTCCCCTGTGGTCTCTTTGCTCCAAAGAAACCAACAATAGCCAAATCTTTTGCATTTTTGTCTTCACCAAATATCCCCCGATCGAAACTAACACTGATTGTTCGGCCTACTTTTAGATTATTGGTTTCGGCTATGTCAAGGTCTAAGATAATTGTGTCATTGCTTGATGATAGCAGTTGAAACGCAGTTTTGACGTCGTTGCCGCTGAACCATCCAGCTTCGTAATAGGCGGTGTTGAGCCACTCGTTTGTGTTGACAGCCTTCATTTGCAACCCTCCAAAGCTTGATGTTCCGTAGAAAGAATATTCAAGGGTTGTTGATGCCACGCCAGAGACATTATTGCGTATTGTGTCCATCATTTTTATTGAAGCAGAAACATTGAGCGGCGAAGCCAATGCTACACTCACATCTGCACCCACGTTAGCGTAGACCGTTCGAATGTTATAGTCTTGGTCGCTGGCTAAGATTCCAGTGATTTGAACTCCGTAGCCTATGATTAACGCTATCAAAAAAGCTACAGACGCTGCACGAGCAGGATTCCTTTGAACGTTTCTTGTGGCCAACACGCCCAAATCACCCAAAAATTTAGCCGCTCGCGCCATGACTTCTTGAAACTTCAACGAACCACGTATGAAGATTTTTGTGAATCCCCAAAAAAAGAGTACAGGTCCAATGTAAGTCAACACAAAGAAGTCAAAGAAGGCCCACATTCCCGCTAGAATAATTATGAGGAAGTTTCCTCCGCTCATAGCGAGTCTTCCCACCTCTGCAAGTAGGTTTACGCCTAGAAGGAATATGACCAGTTTGTAGGCGCCCAAAATGAATGCGACCCAAGGCCACAATCTTTTGTAGGGTTTCACCTCTTCAACATACATGTACTCCCTAAGGGCATCAACAGCAGCCAAGTTTGAGGCTCTTCTAGCAGGCCTAAAAACAACCAGAAGAGTGATGACCACGCTGAAAACGACTGTTAAAATTGCAGTATCGATTCCTAGTAAAGGTGTGCCGATGAACTCGCCGCCGACCGCTCTGACAAACAATGGATTCAACGCTAGGCTTAGCGCGATTCCAACGATGCCTCCTGCCAGCCCAATTAGGAAAGCCTCAGTTAAAAAAATTCGGAGAAGTTGACGTCTGGAAAATCCTTTGGTTAACATTAGACCAATTTCCCGTCGTCTCAGGTTAAAGGAAACGTCAGACACCGTTGTGCCCATGTACCAAGCAACGAAAAACACCGGAAGAGATACTACGATAAATGATAACCGCATTGCACTGAACGTAAATTGAGACATCCTTAAAACAGAATCAAGCGTACCATACGCATACATGTCATACTTACCCATTTGAAGCAGAACTTGATCAATGTTGCGTTTTACTACATCAAGTCTTTGTAATGAGTTTGGGATGTCCCAGACACTAATCAACGAGTTCCGGTCGACATACACCAGAATGTCGGAGCTGAGAGACTGAGACGCCTCATAGAAGGCGTCAAGAAACCTAGCTAAGGTGTTTTCCCAACCCACAAGCAATAGGCTTTCGCCGTAAGAAGTGAAGGGACTACCATAGAAACCAGAGTAATATCCATAAGCAATCGTCGAGGCCTTGGTGTCAAGTTTAGCGAAACCTTCAACTGTGAGATTAACTGTGAAACTCAAAGGCACCATTGTCTGAAACTCAGGCCTATACCCAGACACAGTCATGTTGACTTGGATAATATCATCTTCCTGAAAGGGAAAGCTCTCTGGAGAGTCAGTTAAAACGTACGTTTTGTTCTCTTCCAAAGATGAAGGGGGGTCAAACCAGCCTTGATAAACGCGTGACTTGTTAGATATTCCAACCAGCCTAAAGTTGTAGGGATAATTGGTCCGTGACAGGGCTTCACCCCAGGTACGAGAAATCACCTCGGTTTCAACAACGCCCTCAACACCAGATATATTTGCCGCTATCTCCTTGACGTTGCTTGAGGACAAAGGACTATAGCCGCTCACAAAGAAGTCTACAGGAACTCTTTCGAGCGCTTGGTCTAAAGCCTGTTTTGCGGCTGTGTCGGCGCCCACGTTTATGCCTGCAAAGAATGTTGCAGCTAACACAATGCCCAACAGTAAGGCGATAAACAACCGCCAAGAACGAATCAACCGTTTAAACGTGTACGAAAGCGACAAACGCATCAACCAACAGTTAAACCAACGGCGCCAATTTCATTCTTTTGGTTCAAACACTTAATAAATCTACACCTTAGAACACCAAAGCGTCCAACACCATCATCCTCCAACCTAACCACTGAGAAAACATCAGACCTTTATGGTTAAGAATAAAAGGAAGGGTTGTTACATGTCTATGGCAAAATAATCGGTGACAAGACGTGTCTCCTCACAAACTACGGAAGACGAGGAAGAGAAGAGGCTCCAGAACCATGGGATGGGGGCAAGTTGGACAACACAGAAAGCACAGCCAGAAGGGTAGCCGAAGGGTGGGACGCCACAAGCACCTCTGGACCTACGTCATAAAGTACGAGCCAGACTACTTCGGAAAAAAAGGCTTCACCCGCCCTAAAAGCCTAAAACAAGAAATCAACGTTATCAACATCGGACAACTCGACGAACTGATCGGTAAACTCGCGAAGGGAAAACAACTGAAAAAGAGAGGAGGCAAAGCCTTCGTAGACCTGGACAAGATGGGATACCAAAAACTCTTGGCGACCGGTAAGATAACTAAACCCGTACTAGTCAAAGTAGCGACGCACTCAGAGAACGCAGCCAAAAAAATCCAGGAGGCCGGTGGAAGGATTCTCGGCAGAACAGAAGAGGAGCCCGAAAAAGTTGAGGAGACATCGGCTAAAGGTTAATTACTATCTGTTATGATTGCCTTATGAAAGAAAGGTGAAGACGCCACATGGCCGGCAGGTTCCTATCGCTGTTCAAACCAATCTCAAGGATTACACCTGAGGTGAGCCCACCAGAGCGCAAGGTGGGCTTCAACGAAAAACTGTTCTGGACTGGCCTAGCGCTTGCCTTGTATCTCATCATGGCTGAGGTGCCACTATACGGCATCACAGCTGGACAAGAAGACCCGTTTCTCTATCTCCGCGTCATCTTTGCCTCTCAAAGGGGCTCTCTGATGGAACTGGGCATCGGACCCATTGTTACGGCAGGTCTTATCCTCCAGTTACTCGCTGGCTCGGGAATGATTCAGTGCGACATGAGCAATCCCGACGACAGAATGCTTTTCACCACGGCCAGTAAGTGGTTTACTCTTATCCTTATAGTAGTTCAAGCGTCAGCCTACATAGTCGGTGGCGTCTATGGACCAGGATTAGACCCGAGAGCGTCGATTCTGGTGTTCTTGCAACTGCTTGTTGCTGGAATAATAATAATGCTGCTCGATGAAATGATACAAAAGGGCTGGGGAATAGGAAGCGGAATCAGCCTTTTTATATTGGCAGGTGTCGCTCAGAGCATCCTCTGGGAAAGCTTGTCTGTGGCTCCTTCCTTGGCGGCAGAACCCGAGACCATCAAAAGCTATGGAGCAATACCGGCTCTCATTCAAACATTTATGCAAGGTCAATTTTCCATACAATACCTTTACGCGCGCACTCAAAACCTTCCAACAATGCTAGGGCTTTTCACCACAATCGCTGTCTTCTTGATTGTGATTTACTTTGAAGGAGTGCGCGTTGAAATGCCCATTTCCTATGCTGGATATCGGGGCTACAGGAGCCGTTATCCAATCAAACTGCTCTACGTATCCAACTTGCCAGTGATTTTTGCTTCAGCACTCTTCGCCAACGTATATTTTATTTCTCAGCTCGTCTGGAGCAACTACAACAGAGGCAATACAAACCCTTGGCTTAACATTGTAGGTATGTATCGAAGCACTCAACAAGGCGCAACGCCTATTGGTGGTTTAGTGTATTATGTCATCTCGCCTAGAAGCATTTCAGACGTTCTCGCTGACCCTCTAAGAGCGGTGCTCTATACTAGCATATTAGTTGTTTTCTGCATCATCTTCTCACTCACTTGGCTCGAAGTTGGCGGACTGGGACCCTCAACAGTGGCAAAACAACTCCTCGACTCGGGCATGCAGATCCCTGGTTTCCGAAGGTCAGAGAGACCAGTAAGACAGATTCTGCAGCGTTACATCCCAACGGTTGCGGTCTTGGGCGGAGCCATCGTCGGATTGATCGCGGGAGTCGCTGATTTCTTCGGAGTTTTCGGAAGCGGAATGGGGGTCTTATTGTCAGTGGGCATACTTTATCAGTATTACCAGCTCTTGGTGCAAGAACGAGTCTCGGAGATGTATCCAGCCCTGCGACGCTTCATCGGAGGCTAATCTAAAGCGATAGCTGTCGATACAAAAAAGCTTCAGCGCGCAAATAGTTAAAAACCAGCAGAGAAACAAGTAAAGGCAAACAAAGGAAACCCAAACCGTTGACTAGGTGACATGCATGCTGGAGCAGTTAACCGTTATTCCTTATTCAACGTTTTTCATCATATTCTTATCCTTCTTTCTGTCGCTTGTCACTTCGCTAACGAGCAGGCTTCTCACAAATAGAGAACAGATGAGGGCTTGGAGCAAGGAGTTAGCCGCTTGGAGAGCTGATTCGCTTAGGGCAACACGCACTGGTGACAAAAAGTTGATGGCTAAGGTGAAGAAACAACAAAAGCACATAATGCAGCTGCAGTCGAAGATGTCGTGGCAGCAAATGAAGACCAGCATTATATGGACCATTCCCCTAATGCTGCTTTGGTGGCTTTTCCTCATCCCCATGTATGCGAACGCTGGTCCAGTCGCTTATTTGCCCGGGATTGGCACCGAGCCATGGGCTTTAAACTACGTTTTATGGTATTTTCTCTGCTCCATGCTGTTTGGACCAGTATTCCTTACTCGTCTGCTGGGCTTGGGTATGGGAGGCGATTAACCATATGCCTAAGCCCTATCAGCGAACCAGAAGCCGGAGGCGTACTTCTCTGAAGCTGCCTGGAAAGGACGCCACTATCCATTACAAACGAGAGAGAATAGGTGCTTCCCACTGTTTTCGGTGTGGTCGCGTGTTGCCTAGCGTTCCTGTGTTGATTTCGTCTAAGCTACGCAGCCTTCCAGCCAGCGAGAGGAGACTTCAACGCATGTATGGCGGTCAACTTTGTCATATTTGTCTCCAAGAAGCCTTGAAGCAGGCAGTTAGGGGCGGCTCCACATCATGACGACGAAACAACCGACGAGGAAAAACATTGTGATCTGCTTGGCTGGGATGACCGCTTGTGGAAAGAGTACAGCCGCAAGGCAATTGGCTCAGAAATACGGGCTCAAATACGTCTCCGGCGGAACGGTGTTGAAGGAATTAGCCCTTCGAATGGGATACAAATCGCGGGAGAAAGGCTGGTGGGAAACAGCCGAGGGGATAAGGTTTCTGGAGCATCGTATGCGTGATCCCCGATTTGACAAGCAGGTTGACTCGGAGCTTTTGAGTTGGGTTAGGCGTGGAAATGTTGTGTTGGACAGTTGGACCATGCCTTGGTTGTCTAAGACTGGTTTCAAGATTTGGTTGGAGGTTTCTCCTCAGGAACGGACGAGGCGTCTTTCCAGTAGGGATAGGATTAGTCTTGGAAAGGCTGAGGAATTGATCAAAGAGAAGGATGGAAAGACCAAGCGGATTTACGAGAGGCTCTATGGGTTTAGGCTTGGTGAGGATTTTTCGCCGTTCGACCTTGTTTTGGACACTGAACTTTTGAGCGCCAACGAGGTCTTTGAGACTCTTAGTCTTGTGATTGATCGTTTGGTGTTGAGGAAGAGTCGGTGATGTTATTAATGCGGTTGACGAATGAGTTAGGTCAATGGTTAAAAGTTGTGGAAGAGTGAGATTGTCATGTCGGCTGTTGAAGTTGGCAGAATTTGTGTGAAGCTTGTGGGTCGTGAGGCTGGGAAAAAGTGTATTGTTGTTGACGTAGTTGACAGAAGCTTTGTGGTAGTGACTGGTCCGAAGCAGGTTAATGATGTTAGGCGTAGGCGTGTTAATGTTGGTCATGTTGAGCCTACTGAACGTAAGGTTAACATTAAGCGAGGCGAAAGTGACGAGGCGGTTATGAAAGCGCTTGATGAGGATACGCTTGCCTATTTGCGTGAGGTTGTGAAGCCCAAGCTTTAGTTTTTTCTATGTAGTTTGTTTTATTTTGTAGCCTCTCTACCCAGAGGGGGGTCAATGTTAGAATAACATTTATTGTGTAAATGATTCATTTTTAGTGAGGGCGAGTCTGTATGCCTGAGAGAATTAAGATGAAGATTGGCAGAGCCAGTTACGTGCAGCGTGTGGGTGAAAAAGATTATTTGAAGAAGAGGAGCAGAATTGAAAGCGTGCCCATGACCAAGCTTGTTAAGTTGTCTCGTCTTGGAGGACGCACTTGGCGTCTGCTTCAGCAGGGAAACGACTTCTTCCTCATACTCGAAGCCTTGACATGGGAAGAGGAAGAGAAAGCAATCAAGAAAGGAAGATACCCATAAGGACTAGTTGCCAGACGCTTGAGTGCCAAGAGTTTAATAATAAAATACACATGGCAGCGGAACAGTGTTTAACTTCTTCTCCGCATTCGACCAACTACAATGATTGATTTTCTTTGCTCGTTTGAAGTTCAAGCTTAACCTCAGCACGCTTAATTGGTTGAGCCGTTGCTTTAATCATCAAGATTAACGTAGTCCTTTCATCTTTTTTGGCATTGCGAAGTTTTTATTAAGAAGCCAAACTCCAAGTTTCGTTTGCTCGTTTCATGAAGCCAAAAAGCGAGAGGTGGAGTAAAAAATGACTAAGATGATTATGTACTTCAACTTGAAGAGCGGTGTAAGCGAAGAGGAGTTTGTTAATAAGGCAAAAGAGTTGCTCGGTTATCTTGAAGGCAAGGTAGAAGGACTCGGAACTGGGAAACTCTATCGGCATGACTATTTCGGTGCGAATCCGAGGATGTATCAAATGCATATGGAGATGCGAGACTTCGGTGCATTGGATAGGTTAGCAGCCTTCATTAAGAAGGATGCTAAGGCAGCAAGGCTCTTCCAGGAAAACTGGTGGAAACTCATAGACATGGATACGCATTATGACGAATTCGTTAGAGAAATACCTTTATAGCATCAACTTTCGACAACTCAACAACGCTAACGCCTGCGCCCTTTCCTCTTTTTTCTCAGCAAATCTTTATTATTTTCGTTTCAAATTTCATTAATAATTTGAGGAGAAGTCTTCTAGCAGTTACATGGAACGTCTTCTTTTGCAAACTATGACTGCTAGTAGTGATGCTAACCTGAATAATGGCATGATTATGTTTTGGCTATTCTCCGCTCTTTTTTGGTTTTCTAAGCATCGAACCTATGTAGAGCCCGATGAAACCTAGCACGAGCGCCATACCTACCATTAAGAACGTAAAGCTATCTAGATACATATACTCCCAGGTCACCCACTCGGAAGTTGACAACGTGGCCCCAGGGTTAGCCGCTAGGTACACTTCCTTAACCGATAGACCATAGTCTGCTATAGATGCCGGAGCAATAATCGCGAACAGCATAACAAGGGCTGCCCATAAAACCGTTATTTTGGTTATTGTTTCTCTCCTAGCTTCCCATATCTTTCCAGCGAAGATGGAGCCGCTGATCAATGCGCTAAGGAAAAGGGAGACGATCAGACTAACGATATACCCCCAATTGGTCATACCTGATATACCCAAAGCTGAAAATAACACTGTCTCTAAGGGAAAAGCGATCAAAGCAAAAATCACAGCTATCGATGCCACAATCATCACGACATCACCAAACCTCAACCTATCACCTCCTTTTGAAATGAAGATACGTTTGTATGTCTTTTCCTTCAGTTTTTATGACTTGTGTAAGAGTCCTTTGACTGAATTCCAAACGACTTGTAATCCGTGAGAAATTGGGATTTTTGCGATTCTGATTGTCTCTTTTGTTTCTGCCTTTGTTTAGAAAACAGATATGAATACTGATTTAGGATAATTCTGCAATGCTTTTCTACTTTCTCGATAGACCTGTGGATTGCTGAAATGTAAGTCAAAGCAGTTACGAAACATCCTTTGGAAAGAGTTTCTTTACTTTTTCTGTGTATTCGATAGCACCCAGTTGTTCGTATATTTCCAATAGGTTGGAGGCTCCCCAAGCTTCTGCAATCTTGTCATTAGCTATGCGGTAGGCGATAACACCCGTAGCTGTAATCTTCTTGCCAGTAGGGGCTAGTCTTATCTTGCCAAATTCAAATTTGCCTGTGTGTGTTCCTGTAGCTTTAAAACGAAACCAAACCTTGTTCCCTTCGGCGATTATGTCCTCGATGTCCTCATGCCAATCTGGAAAAGCCTTGAGAAGCATAGTGCCGAATTGTTTGTATTTTTTCAGACTCCGCAACTGATGATAATGGTCAATGTAATCGGGTGCTACTAACTTGTCTAGTGAGGCTAGGTCTCGTTTATTAAATGCTTCAATCATCTTGCGAATTATAGCCTTATTCTCTTCTAATGACATAATACATCCCCTCATTATTCTCTTTTTTTTTAAACATCTAACATTTGTTGTCTTCGTGTGAGCATCTATTTCTCCAGAATGCTCTTCAACTTCCTTAACCCTTTCTCGAAATCCTTTTCTAACGCCCTGCTAACCAGTTTGCTTAACATTTTCAGCATCAAGCTGGACAGTTCATAGTCACTTACAGCCGTTATTTTAGTTCCTAACTCAGTTGGTTTTAGGGTAAATGTTCCATTCACATTTCGCACTCCCTTTATGCCTTGCACTCGATAAGTAATCTTCTCGTTTTCGAGATTCTCCGTAATCTCAATATCCCATACTCCTTCTTTTGTAGTCATGCGACAAGATGCACCCACTCTATACTTGTCTTTGGGTTTGCGAACCTCTGAAGTGTATTCCACACTCTTATATTGTTCATTCCATTCTGGATGTCTGTCTAAAGCAAGCATTTCCCACACTTTCTCAGGTGACGCCCTGATTTCAATCGACTTTTCTACCCTAGTCAAAATATCACTTCCCTCTTTACCGCCAATGCTGATTATTTATTTTTGACATTTAATGGTTGTTACCAAAAATGCGGATGAAAAGGAAACAAGGATTCGTTGGTAAGACTCATGCTTTCTGTTTAGACTTCCATGCGTACCAGACAATCAGTGCTGTAACCACAACTATCGAAAGCCACATCAGACTTGCATACGCAGATAATTTTGCCACAGCGTCACCTAATTCAACAAGACCAATGACGGTGAAGACCGCACCCACGATGATGTTTGCCCAGCGATTTATCGAATCCTTCAAAGTCAGGGACAGAAAAGCCATAAAAAATGGCACCAAAAACTCGATTGTGACAATTATAAACACTTCAGGTCCTATCTGCATGCCCAGTATTTCTCCTGCCATTATCCCCTCCAATACACCTGGCTCCATAAGCATCACTACTCCGACGAACAGCCCAGCTAAGTTATGCAATAGCCACAGCACTGCAATCTTTATCCTCCAATCTTCCAAAACCTCACCTCCCCATAACATTGTTTTAAGCATTTGTGATTCCAAAGCATATAAAACTTGCATTTTGCGAGTGAAAAATGCCTGAAAAAGGAAAACATCCCAAAAAAAGAAGCATACGTTCAAATATGGTTCTTTTGACACCACTGTTCAATGTCGGTTAGAGCCATTTGGCGTAGTTGCTTGATTCCCTCCATCAACGCTACGGTGTAGAGAAGCGAGAGCGAAACACGAAACCCTCTCTGAGACTTAACCCGTTGCTGATCCAGTCGGTGCAGTTCACGTTCAAACTCCCACTTCCACTCAGACGGAAAGGCGAAGCTCACGTGAGTTTTGTGTCTCTTCTCTGGCATTTAACAACCCCAATTTGTCATCTTCCAAGCTTACCGTAGGCTGTGCCCCTCATCAACACACCGACTTCCCTGCGGGTCTCTGACAAAATCTCGGCTATGCGAGGCGGCTCAGCAATCAGCGTCAATGAGGTTTCGAACTCGCCTTCGTCGTTCATGAAGTGGTCAACGGCCTGAATGCGGTAGTCAGCGTCGATGCCCTCGTTTGGACTCGTCACCCTGATTGTTTCACCTGCAACTATGCGTGGGTCACCTAGCACCGTGACTCGCAACGACTCGGCTGGGTCTTTCCGATACTTCAGTTCAGCCTCAGCCACTTTGGCGCAGGCGTCGTCTGAAACCAGCGTCTCATCCACAATCGCCAACTCTCGCAATCCGAACTTAGACTGGCTCGTTGAGTCTTCAGCCGTGCCGCTCCATCGACACCTGCTGAAATAGAGACTGTCAATCCAGAAGGCGCCTATTCCACTACCCGAGAAGTGGGCGTCGAAAAGGAGTCTCTTGATTTTTTCCCAGTTGAAGTTTGGCAGGTTGCTGCCCGACCACTCGTCTGCGTGTTTTTGCCCGCACATGAAGCTCTCAAAATGCCATTTCTTGTTGTTGCCAACGCGGTATTCCTTTGCCGCCCAGTTGCCGTCTAAGTCCTCGAGGATGAGCGTCACTTCACCACTGAAAGCCGACTCCTCCTTTTTCTGAAAGTTGACGCTTGGGTAAACGTTGGCGTTGATTTCTTTCCCAGCGTTAAATGTGAAAACAGCACGCCCATAATAGTCGGGTGTGGTCGTAGCGTGCTTGATGCAGTAGTTGCCAACGATTTTTTCTGTGTTGTCCAGTGAAACGCTTCCTGTGCCTGTTCCGCTGCTCCATGCGCCGTCGCTGGGCGTCAGGCTCTCGGTCCACGAGTCCTTGTCTAACGGATAAGGCTTAGACGCTTCACCAAAAACGTAGATTTTGTTGCGCACCCGTTCGATAGCGGATTCATGCTCGCAGAGAGTGATTATCCCATCCAAAGAAACGGTGCTGGCGTACTTGCTCTTGGGAAAGAATTTGAGGTCGCCTTCTTCGCACTTGAAGTCGTAGCCGATCACGTTGCTGGCGTTTTTGGCGGTCTCAGCCACGTACTTGACTATTTCCCAGGCTGGTTTGTTCTCGTACTCTTCCTCTGCATAAGTGCTGCTGGTGGTTTCCACGCCTACGCTGGCTAGGGGCGTGTAGTTGGCGAGCACATCCTTGACGAGTTCTGAACCTTCCTTGTTCACGTACTTCTTTGTTACAAGTCGGTTGAAGAGTTCGGCGCCCAAGTCGCGTCCTCTCAGGCGCAGGTAATGCTGTGGACCCCTCAGTGATGCCTCTGCCAGTTTAGCCACGGCGTCTATCCTGCCTTTGAAGACCTTAACCCAAGATTCGCCTGTTCTCGACATGGCTACTTCAATCAAGTCGCCAGCTGTGATTTGGTCTGTGTACTTGGCGTCGTAGTTTTGTAGGAGACAGTTGACCGAGCCCACCTCTTCGGTAACAGCCACGTGAACGTTCAATTCCTCCACGTCTAAATCGTCAGACGGTGTAAGCATGGTTTTCTCGCATATCTTCACGTAGTCAAACTTCACCATGTTGCCAGCCACTCCGTTTAGGGTTAAGGCAATCTCGTCAACATCGCCTAAGTAGGGCGGAGTCTCCACGCCGTCGTTCTGCAAGTCAACCGTTTTGACGCCAAAATCGGAGAAAGTCTTTGAAGACTTTGTAATCCCAGCCAGTTTAGCCTCAAACTTCCACGAAGCGCCAGTCAATTCGGTGCATTTTATTATGGCGTAACGGTGCGTAGCTGTGGCGAAACTCCAACTTTTCTTCATAGAAGCCGAAGGATAAGAGGCACCGATGGTTAGGGTTCCAATTTTTCCGTCTGTTGCTAATGTTCCCTGACTCACAGTCCATCCGCTTGCGAACACGTCGTCAGAGTGTTTGACACCTCGGAAAATGTCGACTCGGCACTGGGGATAACCAAGGCTCACCACAAAAGTCCTCCTAAGCGGGAGAAGCATGAATACGGCTGCTTTGTGGAACATCATGAGTCATCGCCGTTCACACAACCGCATCTAATAGTAGGCGCCCCGCCGAGTGATGCGCTCGTACTCAACCTCTTCTCCGCGGCTTCTTCCTGCTCGCTCTTGCCTTGACAAAGCGGTGTTGTACTCCTCCTGCGCTGAAGCAGCGTCTCTTGTCGCAGAAGCCAACCAAGCCATATAGGCAGCGGCTGCCACAACCAAACCCACACCCAGGGTTAACAACGCTATCTTCATGGCTAGGGCGGCGTTGAAAGCCCAAGTCACCTTAGCCGCTATGGTTGTAGCAACAGCATAGACTTTCTGCGCCACCGCAACGCCCCAACTGGATCGCAAGAAAATGCCTAGGGCGGTGACTACATAACTCATGCTAGCGAACCAACGCTCCTGCTCAGCCGTCAAGAGACCGAATTGACGCCCCAAGACCGCAACTGCTCGGCTTGCTGCGCCCAAACCAGCCATGACTGTTCCGGCGGTTCGAATCCTTTCTGACATGGTTTCAGCGTCGGCGCTTACCCGTCCAAACTCGCTGCTGGCTCGGTTAACGGCTCGAATGACAACACTTATCTCGTGAAAGCTCATGGGCTAGCCTCCGAAAGGCTCTCTTCGACTGCTAGACCAACAATGTTAACAATTTGAGGACGATGCGTCTCCAAAGCCCGAGAGAGAAAACGCCGACCATGCATGAATCGGGTTCCAAACTCCACATAAGCGGTATAAGGCGCGGATGCTCCAACCCTCACCGCCCATTCACTTGTTTGTGTAAAAATCGTGGAACGCAGATAGCCTGTACGAACAGGTGCTAGGCGTTGAGCCGTCTCTTTTATGGAATCAGCCAATTCTTGGAGTCGCTGCTGGACACACGCCTTCATAGAGGCGTCTAGGCGTTCCATTTTCAACCGAAACTCGTCTTGTCCCTCAAACCCAACTTCCATCTCAACCGACATATCTTGCGCCTCGTTTCGCTTTTTCAACTTCCTCTTCGGTCTGGCGGTCCATCTCGTTCAAGATGACAACAAACTCTTCGACAGTTTTGGCTGATTGGCGATTCAGCTGCTCCGGCGTCCAACTGAACTCTTTGCAAAGTCGAAAACGTGTAAGGCTCGGATGCGCTCTGCCACGCCTCATCGCCCTCACGAGTTTTTTTCCTCCTCCGCTGACAAGCCACAAAGCCTATTGACAACAGCGCTGAATAGTTCGCCGAGTTCGATTGGGACGCCGTTTTCTTCGTCGAGCAGCCGCTCTAACGTGATGGGTTTGTTGGCTGGCTGTTCCTTCAAGCTTGCCCAAATGGTTTCGGCTTGGATGGCGGGAAGGTCGCTGCTCACAATTTGACCTGTCACAGGATGATACTTAGTGTATCTGGTGATTATTCTGCTTCTCTTCATCCAAGTGATTTCCTTGAAAACATAGTGCCCAGCGTATTCTTCACCGAATCGCTTGTCAACTTCAACGGTTTCTGTTCTCATTGTAGTGTGCGCTCCGTCTGTTAGGATATGGTTAAGCCCTTGGCTTCCCACTCTAGCGTCTGTGCCACAGTGTCCTCAATCTTAGTAGGCAATCGGCTTGACCTCCACTTGCAACCAGTGAACGAGAAGTTGGTTCCACCCATGTTGAATAACAGAGCAAACTCTGTGTCACCCAGTATGTCGTCTAACTCTGCCTTAGACTCAAAGTCAGCTCGAACGGATCCTTGCAAAACCTCGTGGCGTTCGGGCAAACTCTTGATCAGATAAGGCGTGGTCGCCCTTATCACTGGCTGCCGCTTCAGATTGTTGACTATTTCAAAGCTGAAGTCACTGAAACGCGTGATTTCTACTCCTGCCTTGCTTATGGAACAGTCGCTCCCAGTCAAGGGATTCGTTGCGGGCTCGGCTTCATAGCTGGCGCCGATTTTGGCTGTGCCAACCGCCACGTCTTGCCCGATTAGGTCCATTGTTACTTTGACTGGGTCTTCGATTGAAACTTCTATTTTGGCTCTGTCTACCTTGCATCCCTTGTGGTTTAGGCTTGTGATTCCGCTGGTTTTTTCATAGTAGACCTCGATGCTTGTTGACTTCAGCGACCTGGCGTAGTTGAAGAAGCTCCAGTTCTGCGGTGTGTAAACAACTTTTACGTCTATGTGGCGTAGTCCTAGCCTTATGGCTTTGACGTTTCGTGAGCCTATTCCACGGAGCACGATGTTTCTTGGGTCAAGCGCTGGCTCTATCTCCTGTATGACGCCGATGCAGAGCATGGCTGGGTTTGTGGGTGTCGTGCCGTAGGTTGTTTCTTCCACGTAGTAGGCTTTTGCTTCCTCGCCTGTGTAGACTGTTGAAGACATTTTTTAATTCATTCCTCCTTTTTTCTAACTCGTCTTGACGTAACGATGCGTAATGACTGTGACTTCAACCTTCCAATACGGCTGCTTAGAACTGGCGTCTTCACTCTCAGAAACGCCCCGGACGTCGACAAAACTAAGGCTGCCGCCTGAATTTTTCCGATTTGTCCGAATGATGCGTTCTATTTCGTGTCTTATTTTCCAGCGCATTTCTTTGCCAGTTATGCCCGGTTTGTCTATGCTCCAGCCAATTAGGCGGTAGCGGTCGCTGTGACGGACCCATGAGCCCCCAACGTTCAGTTTTTCCATGGAGCCTTCTGCTAAGCCTATTGTGACCTGGGCGTCGAAGTCTCTGAAGAGTTGGCTGTTGAACCACTCTTGGCTAACGTGAACCGTTGCCGACGTGATGTTGTCGTCTTTTGTAAGTGCGATGTTGTTTTTGATTAGGTTCATGAGAGTTGTTTTAGGGTCTTCCACGCTCATGTTGGATTCACGCTCCAGCTAAGATGCAAGTTGCAACAGAGACTAGCAAGGGTCCTCGCGCGTTGGGACTGATGTAGCAGCGTCCGTCGGGCCAGACGCAGTCGAGCACGGCTCCGTTGGAAAGGGTGCACCAACGCATGAATTTGAGTGCCTGGTCGATGTGTCGGGCATATCTTGTTGCATCGACTTTTTCCATCGCGGTCTTCATAAGCGCTGCATAATGGGTGAACTCCTCAGGCGGGTCAGTTGATTCGTACATAGGATGAACTAGATAGCCGCCCCATCTTCCTCGGTTAACGGCAACAACACGGTCGAGCGCGTCTGAAACGTTTTGAGTATGCTGACCTGGCGTGCCATATTTGTCGTCCCAGTTTTTTAAAGCCCAAGCCACTAACGCTTGCGTGTAAGTGACCAGTTGCTTGAAGGTTATGTAAACGCCTGTTTTAGTTTGGCTTTGGGCTCCAAGCGGGTATTCGGTTTGATAGAAATAGTCAGCTGGGCGCCACATGTAGCCGTCAATCCCCGCAATCAGACGGGTTATAAAGTCTATTACGCTGTGACCAGCCGAGTCCAAAACAGTTGCACCGTAGGCGTCTAATCCTCGAGTCAAACCAAGTATGGCTTCGGCGACATCGGCAGCGAAGGCAACTTCCTCTACTACGCCGTTTATCACTTGGTTTTTGAGAAGACTCGCCGACGGAGTGAGACTCCATTCTAATGTGTGGAGGAACTCGGCTGCCAGTTGCCAAGCCGTCTTGTACGTAACTGTGGCGTTGCGTGCGTCGTAGTCAGCCATCGCCCAAGCCATCAGAGCGGTGCCGCTGTCCACTTTGCGGTCTTCGTATGGGATGAAGGGCTTGTAGGGATAGTACTGTTGATACCAAGAGCCGTCTGCGTTTTGAAACGTCAACATCTTGTCGAGCACGTCTTTTGCCAAGGCGTCATTCTTGGACAACAACGCCAGAGCAGCGTAGCCGCCTTCGTACGGGACAATCATGCCGCCTGCGTTAGCAACGGGCAAGTTTGTGGGCAGCATCAAAAGTTTGAGATGATCGAGTGGAATCGTAGCAACAGACGCTTTTTCACTCGTGTATCGGGCTAGGTAAGTGTCTCCGGGTTCACGCGCAGCAAACGGTTCGTCAAAGGGTTTGGTTACTCCCATTTTGCTTTTTATCCTCCTAGAATTGTGCCCTCGAAGTCTTGTCCCTCGCTTGGAGCGGCTGGAATGAAGTGAAGGACCTTTACCGCGATTGTTTTAGGTCCGGTCACGTGTTCGGTTCGAAAGATGACGTAGGCGTTGCGGTCAGCTTCACTAGTCATGTAGCTGGCTTTGACCTCACCGTCAGCGTACAGTCGATATATAGCCGCGCAGGTGCCAAACGCGATGAAGCCGTCCAGTTTGACGAGCCTGCCTTCACCAACCTGATAAGACACAATAGTGGTTTCTTTTCCCGGCTCAACTCGAGCCTTTTCGTCCCAAGCCAAGGGCATTAGGCAATCAGCCTCCTGCACAACGCCGTGCGATGTTCAAGAACGCCACGGAAATAGACGGATTCAGGCGGAAGAACCTCGTAGTCTTTGCCCTGATACGTGATTTTGTCCTTGTGCTTAATGTCGACGCTGACAAACACTCGGATGTAGTCTTCGCTTGTGTGCCCAGCATCCACCATGACTTCGCTGGAGGAAACCGACTGAACCACAGCCTTTATGACCTCACTGACCCATGTGACCGCCCTGTCGCCAGTCTCAGGATCGATGGCGCCCTCTTGTCGCTTGTGCCAAGTCACGTCTTCACCTACTCGATGCAACAATTGTTCAAATCTCGTCAATTGGAGCTTTTGCCTCCTTTCTAGATGCGCTTAAGCGTGCTCTTCATCCTGTTCAGAACGCGTTCAACCTCCTGCCGCAGAACATCCAAAGGAGGCGCCTCATTTAGCACGTCGACGCGTTCGCTTCCAACCGAGAAGCTCAATCCAGCAGCGCTACCGCCTGTCAAGTGACACAGCGCGTATATTGCAGCCAAGTTGGTGATGACCAGGGCTTCCTCGTCGGTGCAGTTATTGTAATCGACGCTGCGCCCTGTCTCCAGCTCTAACGTTGTTTCGGCCTTCTTGATCATCTTGGCGACCTGGGCGTCCGCGATGTCCGTTGCTGTAACATTTATGGTGTCTCTCACATCGTCAGCCGTGACGCTTGCCAAACCTTTCACGCTCTGGAACTATTTGGATATCTAGGTTTGATTTAAGGTGAATCGGACGAAATAGGAGAGAATAGGAGATTATGGGATAAAATGAGATTGAAATTAAATTATTTTTTTGTTTTGTAGGCTTCTTCCTTTTCTCAGTATCATTTCGAGCACCTGGCTGAAGGAGGGCTCAGGTTTGTCTTCGGCTTCCGCCTCCTTCTTTTCTGATTCGTAGACTTCTTTTATGCTTGCGAAAACTAGACGGTCGATTGTGCCCTCTATTTTGATTTTTGTGTGAAGCTGAGCCTTCTCTTCCTCGGCTAGACTCATTTGAGGTTGACCTCTACGGGCTTTTGCTTTGAGTAGTGCGGCGGCGTGTGGTTTGGGCAACAGTATAGTGTTTCAACAGTCCATTCTGGCGGTTCAGCGCCTTGACCTTTAACTTCATAGACTTTCTCGTTTCTGTAAGCCGAGGGAGTCAGATCTGGCACGAATGGGATCATGAGCACCGTGTACGCTGGAGTGCAAAGAGGACAGTGTTTGTAACAGTCACAGACGGCGTAGTCGGCTGGTCGTTTGCGGAGAAGGAGCCTGCCACAAACAGGACACGTGCCTTTGGCGTAACCAATCTTGGTCATTTGGTGTTTCTCCTATATTCGAAGTTTTTGTTTAATTGTTTGAACGTCAATCCAGATCAAGGCGAGTTTGTCTAAGGCGTGTTCTCTTAGTAGCAAATGGGCGTGCTGTAGGAGTCTCTGATAATCCGCATTCAATGTGGTTTCTATTTGTATGTCAGTTAATGAAGCATTATAAGGGATTTTAGTCGCGAAATTGAAAGGGAAACCATCAACGTTGATTTCTAAATTCCATGTTTCTCCTTCAATGTTCAATTCGTCTTTTTCATAATATTTCCTGACGATTTTTACTCCCAAAAAGCTATTCCTCCTATTCAAGTGTCAAATAACCTAACTGCCAAGTACTACCAGTTTGTGGAGACGCCCCAGAATAGAGAGCGTGAAACTTATCCTCGATTCTCACGATGCTGCGTAGCGCAACGTGTGCATCGTCGAATTTGCCAGATGAACCTGGTTCAATGTTTGGATTCCAAGGATACTTACTGTATGCCCAACCGCTTGACGAAACTGAGAGACCGCCTTTCCAACTAAATGGAGTCATGTTTGGGCGACCGCTGTAACCGAGATAAAAAACGCCAAAACACCAGTATAGGAATGGATTTGAAAGAAATTCGTCCCACGCGCCTGCACCGCCACCTGTCAAAATAGGGTTGCCACTGAACGCTGTAACAGTCGTGTATCGTGTTGCGCCTTTTCCTAAGAAACAACCAATAGTTGTGGGTGTTGCTATGCTTCCGCCCAGAAGATAACAGGAATCTCCTAATCTCAGCCATGAAGGGCAATAATGAGTTGAAACAATAGGCGTGGTTGGGTCAACAGTCCAGTTGATTCCATCAGTGCTGTAGGCATGGAAGATTCCTTCCCAAACTGAACCGCTGAAACGCATATAAGCCAAGTGATATGTTGAGCCGTCTTTAATCACGCTTGGGTAACGAACGTAGCCACTTACAGAAACGGGATTGTCATTGTTAAGATACGTCAAAGTGTTAGCGGCTGGGTCATATTTGGCGTAGCCTATTCGGGCTGAATTGCTTGGTGTGTGCCATCCGCCGTACCAGATGTAAAAGACTTTTTCGTTGTTGTCCCAGAGCCAGCAGCCATCATAAATTTGAGTCCAGTTTCCATGAACTGGAAGGATTGGGTTTCCATTGTTCTGTCTCGTCCAACTTCCATAAATCAAATGTGGATAGCGTCCAATCCAGCTTCCCTCATCAGCAAGATACCATTTTCTCGTTGCCACAGGTGTTCCATGTGTATGGTCTCCTCTGCTGTAGGTTGTTTCTGTTCCTGCTGCGGTTGATTGCCCATACGAAGTTTCCGAAACAACCGTGTCACTGGGGGTTCCGCCTCCTCCTGAAGGCTTGGCTTCCATAACCCATGTATCAGAGGCTGTTTGGTAGACAGGAATGTGATCATTCAACCATGTTGGTGTTAACGCCTTTCCCAAACCGCCACGCGTAGTGGCTAAAACACCTAGTGTTGCCTTATCCATATCGAGATTAATTAATCGGCGTGCATCCCAACGTCTGGTAGTTGTTTCTTCACCTAAGTAAAGCCCATCAGCCGCTGGCAACAGGTCGCTCACAAACTGTGGGCAACCGTGGCGCCCTGGCCTAAACGGTTTTTACCCGAAGAGCGTCCTGCGCCAAACTGTCTAAGGCTTTAGTTAACGCGTCAAGTTTTTCCCAAATCGCCTTGTAAGCGTCTTGATATTTACCCCACTCAATGGTCATGTCGCATCACTTGATTCGGAATTTTGGAGAGTCAAAAACATGGGAGTTGAGGCTACTGCGCACATGTACGTAGTATTGTGTTTACCAGCCTGTTCCTCGGGCCACAGCCTTGCTTCTCAACACGCCTAGGCCGATGCGGTCGCTGGCAACAATGCCGTATCGGTCTTCTCTTGGGTTTTCGAAGGGCTCTGTCAGAATGTCTCGGCGCAAAAGCATAACCGCGGCAACGTCTGTATCTATGGCTATCACCGTTCCGTTTGTTGCCTTGGTGCTCACCAGAATCTTCATGCCCAGGTAGGTTTCGCCTAAAACGCCTCGGCGCACGTCTACTTCTTTGCCGAAGTAAAAGCTGTGTATGAACTTGTCGTCTTGCCACAAATCGGCTGCCTGCTCTGGATGAATCACCAGCACCTTGGCGCTGAAGTTCTCCTTGCGTATGACGTTCCAGAAAGAGACCACACCAGCCCAATTTAATGTTCCCGCTCCGCCTATTTCTGCGCCTCCTGCAAGGTCGGCAGCAGCGATGCCAGTGTAAAGCGCGTACACTTTCTCTGTTTCTAACTCGCCTATGGCTCTGCCGACCTCTTGCGCTTGACGTTCCATGACGTTCCAGTTGGCGTCTTCCACGTATTTCTTGCTCCACTCGCCGCCTGCTCTGATTTCAGTCGTAGCCTGCACATCAGTTGTTTCGCTCTTCTCAGGATAGAACCAAGTCTCAGCAAACTCAGCGGTCTGCTTGGCTTTGGCCAATTTAGCTTTTGGAAATCGCACCAAAGGCTGGTCTGTCGGCAGAACCCAAATCATTTCTCTCCCAATCAAAGTTGGCTTAGCCGCATCGACCACTACGTCGTGCATTCGGCCTAGGGCGCCAGCCATGTCACTGAGTAACCCCTCCTTGACCAGGCTGGAACAGTAACGCGTCGTGAAGAGGTTTGATTTTGCCTTCTCGACAAGCGTGTTCCAGTGGTAGTCGCCGAGTTCAGGGTCGTGAATTATGGCTTCTTTTAACACGTTTTTGCTGTCAACCATGTTTAGATTCGCTCCTTTAGGCTTTGCCAACTAAGATGAGACCAGTATCGCCATTCGCAAACGTTTGCAGAGCAACACCCAATGCTCTAGCGATCCTGTCGGGCAATTCGGATGCGGTGTACGTTGCCGACCCATCAGCCAAGGTGATGACGTTCGCGCTCGCGTCGGTCTGAACCTTAGCGCCACGCGTAATCGCGCCGCCTGCGGTCACCTTGACTACGCCTCTGACGCAGACGGAGCAGAACTCGCCTTGGGTAACCGTCTTCAAAGCTACGCCAATTGCGTACTGGGTTGCGGCCGAGCACTGCGAAACCTTCATGTCGGCACTGAGATACACGGTTTTCCCCTTGGTTATTGCACCCGCAGCCTCGAAGCTAAGCACTGTGCCGTCGCTTATTAGTTCGCCAACCTCAGCCTCCGGCCACAAGTCAGTCATTCACTTTTTCTCTCCTCGTGTTTGGTTGTTCGGTTTCACCGTTCCATCGCGGTTACTTCCGGTCACACGGTGACCATGATTGATGATTCCGACCAATCATTCCAGTTTGCTCTTCAACCTGCGAACAAGTTCGGCTGGACCGTAACCCCAGTGAATCGGCACCCTCTCGGGCAAGAGATTCAGAATTTCCCTCTTGCTCACTAAGTCTGAGGGTTGAAGCTTCGGTTCGGTTTCTGCCGAAAGAATCGCCTCAACTTTGGCGGGTTTCATTTTCTCTGTCGTAACTTTTGCAGGCTGTATTCCAACTGATGTCGGAACTGGTTGAGTCTGACTTTGCCTAACATATTGCGTATGATCTCTAAGCCAGCTCTGCACTTTTTCAAGGGTCCAACCGTTAGCCCTCATGAACAGCAGAGCCATAGGTTTTGGTGAATCTGGCTTCTCACGCAAGTAACCATTCAAACCTTGTATTCCGTTTGTTTGGTCAACCCAGACGGTGCTGAACCTCTCCTCCAAAAATGTTGCAGGGTCTCGAATCAGATAGAAAATAAACTCGTTTGGCTCTGCCGAAGTTTGCTCTTGACCTATACCAGCAGTAGTTTTGCTATTCGTGTTTTTGCTCTCCTTCACGCGTTTGATGGCTTCGGCAATCTGCCCCCATAACTCAACCGTTGTCTTGGGGTCTCCGGGTTCGAAGGATTCCAGCAACGAAAGCCCAGTGAAATTCAGGCCACGGGGAGCAATCCCATCGATTTGTTCCAAGGACTTCCATTCGAACTCGACGCTGCAGTGCTGTATCCTGCCGTTTTTTATTTTGTCCACAATCTCTGGGTCGTCGAGTTTGGCTACATATTCGATGGCGCCGTCATTGTATTCGGCACCCAAAACTCCGCCTCGCAACGGAAAAAAGTGATCCAGAAACAGAGGCTTGCCAGTCAGCGTGGGCGCTGACTTTTTGAGTTCTTCCTCCAGGTATTCGCGTACCTGGGGCCATTCTTCGGGGTGAAAAGTTCGGATGGGATGCAACGCTTTGCCCCGTATGAGGTTGCGCACGCCCGGTGTGTCTCGTATCTCGCCGAACCAGTTGAAAGACTCTTTGTTCTTGCGTTGATGCTTTTGGAACCATTCTTTGGCCTTATCAAGCGTCCAGCCCTTGTCCTTTTCGAAAAGATAACTCACAACTTCCATTGTTTGCTTGCCCTTCGGCTTGGCAATAACCGCTTTGACTCCCTCTTCACTGCCCAGAGTGATGGTTCGAAAAGTGTCTTGCTTGAACTCGCCTGGGCTGCGGTGTCCACTTCGTATGTGTTCGGTTTCTTCTTCCCACGGCAATTAACGAGTCACCAAAAAAACCAAAGCGGCTTTTCGGTTAAAAACTGGAATTAGTGCACAAACCAAGCATGGCTTTTTAAGACGTCAGTTTCAGTCACCACTCTCAGCCAAGAACCCTGTGTTTCATTCTTCGCATGCCTTTTAAACAGTAGACCCGAAGGAGCTCTAGAAAGAGAGGGCTTGCCTACGACTCGCTTGCAGAAGAGAACAGTGAAAAAGAAGTATTATGGCAAGTCAGAGTATTCCTACACGGTTTATTCTTTAAACATCCCCAGAAGGTTTCACGAACTTCTGAAGCCATTATTAAACAGAGATTTAGACGTGGACACCCTCTGGAAAAACGGTGCATTGATACTCATCATAAGGCCTAGAACAGAATAGCTCTACGAAAAATTTGTTGCACAAGAAAAACGCCAACTTTCAGAGGGCAAAACTCGCCAAAATCTGGATGCGCAGGTTCAGTTTTTACACCGAAAAGTGCTTTTGTTTTAAATATCTTGCAGCACAAGACTTTTTCCTTTACAGGTTTTCTTGTTCACGAAAAATTCAACGCATAGACAGCGCTGAACATGGACTTGTTAAAAATGCAGAAGAGACGCTTTGACACTCTTGCTTTTTCGGTGACTTCGCATGTCAAGCGGGAAGCAACCAATCTTGGAACGATTCTTTGTCTCCACCTATATCGCAACTTCTGGGTTGCGGTTGCGAGAGGGACGCCCAAAGGGGAGTCGTGCCTGCGATTTCTTGGAGGTCATACGTTTTTTGACCATTTTTCGCCGAGAAGCGAGAAACGTGTATCAGATTTACCACAGCGGTCGACGATTCGACACAAAGAAGTTGTATCGATACCTGCGTTATTGCCTTGAAATCCGTTTGCTTGAGCCCGACCGGGTTGAAGAAAACGGTTTCCTCCACGCAAAATATTACAGGCTGAGTGAAAAGGGAAGGATGCTCCTAGAGTTGTTCAAGGACTTCGCTTGGGAATCCACAGTCTTTAGCCAATAAGCGATATTCTGCCTAAACGCTAATTCCAACTTAAATGCGGTTCAGCCTCTTTTTTCGTTGGGCGAGATCTCAGTTGAGCGCTGTTCTAAGAAAGATGAGAGAGTTTTACGGTAGTCTTCGACAAGTACGAAGCACTGGCGGAACGCTCCTGCCAGCTTGGCGTGAGGCTGTGGGTGAAGCTCCAACCATAGGTTTCAGCGACTTGATAGGCGCCTATCTGCACGACCCAGCCTGCAAGGCTTTCGTCGACTTCTTAGCCGACCAAACGGTTGGCGTGGGTTTCTTCACAACCGTCAACGCTGATTACGCAGAGGCAATGAAAGCGAAGGCGGTTGTCGACGACTTCTGCGAGGCAGTCAACCTAGACGGGCTCTTGCAGGTGGGCGCCCGAGAGATCGTTGCCAGCGGAAACAGTTTCTGGCTGAAGCTGGAGCCCGACAACTTGGAAACTCTGAAGATTCTGCCCTTGACGGGTTTTGAAGACTCAAAGGCGATAGTGCGCGACCGGATGGGCAACGTGAAAGCCTACAACTACTCCTACAGTGGCGTCAAGACAACTTTTCAACCCGACCAAATCATCCATTTCAGATGGAACCCGGTAAACTTCAGCGCCTTCGGCACAGGCGTCCTGCAGGTTTTGCTCGAAGAATTATCATTCAACGGAGAGAACCGCAAGAGCTTCTTGGAGATGAAAGCCCGCATCGAGAAGGTCATGCCTGAAATCTTTGAGAAATACGCTGGACCAGACGAACTGTGGCTGTTCCCAGGCGTAAACGCCGAACGCCTAGCCGAGTTTCAACGTCTAATCAGGTCGAAGCCTAAAGCTGGTGCTCGCTTCGTCTGTGACAGGGCAGATGCTGACGTGAAAACCGTGGCTGTGGACCCAAGAGCACGTTTCGAAGCCTACGTTGACCACATACTGAACCAAGTTTACTTGGGAGGACAGACGCCTCTGCCGAAACTTTTCACCTCGCCTGGATTCACCGAAGCCTCGGCACGGGCAGCCTTAGAAATGGCTGAACGAAAGGTGATGGCTCTGCAGCGTTTCATCAAGCGCGTCATAGAACGAGAAGTGTTTGTGCCAGTGGTTACGCAAGCGGGTTTTGACTCAAAGAAGACGAACTGCCGACTGAACTGGGGCTTGCCTGAGCGCCACCAAATCAACGTGGCAGACGTTGTCAGACTGGCTGAGATTTCTGCTCAGTTCAACGTGCAGTACGTTCGCCCCAAAGAAGTGCGCCGCATGCTTGTCAAGATGGGCTTCGACTTGACCGATGAGGAAGGAGGTGAAAACAAACATGCTGGAGATGACTGAAATTCAAACGTTGGTGGCTTTATTGGGCGTTTTTGTTGCAGTCGTGTTGAGAACACTACTACCATACGTTCAGAAAGTAAAAGAAGCAGCAGAGAAGGGCGAAAACACGGTGGCTTGGAGACAACGCTACACCCTCACGTGCCTCTCAGCATTGCTCACTGGATTCACTCTAAGCATGCTGGCGTTTCCAAACCTGGCAGTTCCAACAGAGCCAGCGAGTCTCATTTACACGTTTGCTTTGGCCTTCGGCTACGGCTGGGGAATAAACGACGCCTACAACAAAATCCTAATCGACTGGCGCTGATCCACAATCCAACGTTCTTCCTGTTCTCGGTTTGGAGAGGTTTCACAAACGTGCACAGACGCACAACAACAAGAAAAGAACAGACAGGCTGGGTCGAGAGGTAAAAGAGCGCGGGCGGCGCTCCTCGGCTTCTTTCCTTCTCTACTTGTGAACTCTCCAAAGGAGGACTTGAAAACGAACCTTGGCTTTCAGCAGCGTCTTCAACAATGCATTGCTGATCTTGTAGTAAGCCACGAGCAACGCCACATCAGCGCTCCTTGTTATCAGCTTCAATCTCCAAAGTTTCTCGATGGAGTTCAATTCGCGTTCCTGTTTGGCTATAACGTTCCAAACATCAACATACATCTTTCGATTACACCCTCAACAACTGCTTTAACAAAAACATATCTGAAGACTTAATAAATCAGTTGTTTCCATGAAGACAACATTTTAGTCCATGAAACGTTAGGTGAGCAGAAATATATCCTCAAATAGTCATATTGCCTCTCTTTTTTATTCAAGCTTTCTCACGCTTACGGCAACCATTTTGTAGTTTGGCGTGAAGGTCTTCTCATCGAACTGTGTTGGAAAAAGCCTGTTGACAAGGAGTTGTTCAAAGTGGAAGTGCATGCCAACTCTGCCCATAGGAATGCTTTCGTCAACCTGAGCCTTACACACGATGCTGCCAACGCTGCTTGAAACCTCCACCTCGTCACCTGCTGAAATGCCTAATCGCCGAGCGTCCATATTGCTCATGTAACAGAATGGCCCCTCGGGAAAGTTCATCAGAGTCCTCGACCTGTTTGTCATTTCGCCTGTTAAGAAGTGATGCTGCGACCTAAAGGATGTGAGTATCAAAGGATACCTGTCGCTGCGGATGTCTTCGACTCCTTCAAAATGCTCTGGCATGAACCTCCTGAAAAACATACGCTTCTCAGCCCAATCGTCTGCACCAGCATAAACACTGGCAACATCGATTTGGCTGTAGGCTGGAACCACATCCACGATTTCTCGGGTGATTTCTCTGGGTTCTTTGTAATCGAAGTGCTCTTCACAGTGGAAAAACTCTGAGAGTTCCTTGAAAACTTGCCACTCTGGTCTGCAGTTTCCAGGCGCGTCGACCACCTTCTTCACCAGTCTGACTCTTCGTTCACCGTTTGTTATGGTCCCCTTTCTTTCGAAAAGTAAAGGCGTGGGAAGCACAACGTCAGCAAAGGTGCAAGTCAAGTTGAAATAATGGTCAAGAACCACAACAAACATGTTCCTCAGGTTCTTGTGCACCACGCTGAGGTTGGGCAACGACTGAGCCGCGTTCATGCCAGAAATAAACACCGCTTTGGGAGGCGAGATCAAGAAGGCTTCAACTATGGTCTTGCCCTTGCCAATGGGCAATTCTGTATTCCATTTCTCAACGAGACGAGGCGCAGTGACTAAAGGACCAGTCGGCAAACGGTCTGGCAGGCATCCCATGTCGCCAACGCCTTGGACGTTGATTTCGCCTCTGAGGGAGAAGAGTTGAGCGTTTTTTAGAATCATGAGATTGAGTAAGGCGTGTACGTTCTCTGACCCTGTCACGTGCTGAGTCAAGCCCATGCCGTGGATTATGCCTAATGACCTGGCGCTGGCGATATGGTCTATCAACTGGTTGAGCTGTTCAAGGTCTACGCCGCAGGCTTCGCGAACAAAGTCTATAGAGTACAGCTCGACCACGTGTCTGAGCCTTTCGAACCCGTCCACAGCTTCAGCAGACTTGGTATAGGTGCCTTGATGAATGAGGGCGTTCATGATTCCGTTGAGCAAGATGAGTTCAGTTCCAGGGTAGATGAGCAAAGAAACGTCTGAAAACTTGGCTGTAACGTTGTATATCGCTTGGCTGGAGACAACCTTCAACCCTTTGCGTTTGGCTTTCAGTATTCGATTGTGCAGAACAGGATAGTTTGACGCTGGATTCGAACCTATGATGAAGAGGCAGTCAACGTTGTAAACGTCATCCATCTTGGAAAAAGCCGCTCGGCTGCCGAAACAGTTTTCTAAGCCTTGAACGGTTGTGACGTGGCAGAGTCTGGCGCAGCAGGCGTCGATGTTGCTGGTTTTATAGGCAATTCGAGCAAACTTCTGCGTCAGGTAACAGTCTTCGTTTGTTATCTTGCCCGAAGCGTTGATGAAAACCTCGCTGGGCGCCAAGTCTTTTGTGCGTTCATAAATGAAACTGTAAACCTCGTTCCAAGATGCTTGTTTGAAAGGATCATCCTTATTCTCTCTCATAAGAGGTTGAAGGATTCTGCCTTCGCCGCTGCCAACAGACTCGTGTATGGTTAAGCCCTTGATGCAGGCTATGCCCTCGCTGGCGTCGTCGGTTCGGTCTGGAACAACCTTCACTATTCTGCCATTGTCAATTTCAAACAGAAGGCGGCAGCCGCAGCCGCAGTAAGAGCAGATAGAAGCAACTTTTTCCAAGCTTCGCCCTTCTACACACCGCCGTATATCACTCGTTTTGATGGGCTATAATCTTGACGGTTGACCAATTGCTTTTTTACTCACCCGCAATTACATGTATGGTGGAGGCGGAGTCTGTGCCAGTTAAAGAGGCTGAACGGGTCAGGAAGCCCAAGCTGCCCAGCAAGAGAATATTGCGGAAACGTCGAAGAAAATCTCTTTAACGCTCTAACTTCCTTACGTAGACAACCTTGCCGTCTTTGATTTCAACCTCAGCCTCGTAGCCACACTTTTCACACTTGACCCTGCCTTTATAGTTCCAGTAATGAGCGTCGTCCAGGTGAACTATCATTCGGCAACCGTCTTTTTGACAGTATATGTGAACCATTTAAACACCTCCCTCCTTTTCTAAAGCGGATGCTCTAGAAGATATTTTTCCGCGTCTAAGGCTGCTTTACAACCAGAGCCTCCTGCAGTGACCGCTTGCTTGTACCTGTAGTCTTGAACGTCGCCTGCAGCGAAAACACCTTCCACGCTGGTCCTTGTCCCGTCGTGCACAATTATGTACCCTTTCTCGTCTAGGTCAATCTGCCCCTTAAAAACTCCAGTGTTTGGTTTATGACCGATGGCGACGAAAACCGCGTTGGTGGATAACGTTGTAACCTCACCTGTTTGGACGTTCTTGAGTTTTACGCCCTTAACCCTGTCCTCGCCCAGTATGTCCTCAACCACAGTATTCCAAACAAAATTGATCTTTTTGTTGGCGAAAACCCGTTCCTGCAAAATCTTGCTGGCTCTCAGTTGATCCCGCCTGTGTACGATTGTGACCTCTAGGGCGTACTTGGATAAGGCTAAAGCCTCGTCCATGGCTGTGTCTCCTCCGCCCACAACCACGGTTTTCTTTTCTCGGAAAAACGGGGCGTCACAAGTGGCGCAGGCTGAGACTCCTCTTCCCATCAGTCTTTTTTCAGCTTCTAAGCCCAGCCATTTGGCAGAAGCTCCAGTGGCGATAATCACAGCCTTAGCCTCTAAACTCTTGTCGCCAACACGCATTTCGAAGGGGCGAGAGGAAAAGTCCAGAAAAGTGACGTCTTCAAACAGTATTTTTGCGCCAAATCTCTCGGCTTGCATGCGCATCTTGCCCATAAGTTCTGGGCCAAGTATCCCGTCTGGGAAACCTGGGAAATTTTCCACCTCTGAAGTGAGCATTAGCTGCCCGCCCCATGTTGCTCCTCCGATTACAAGTGTTTCTAACCTTGCTCTGCTCGTGTAGATTGCGGCTGTCAATCCCGCTGGACCAGAACCAATAATAATCACGTCGTACAAGCCCTCAACTATCCTCCATGTTTGTCTGGAAACAAAACTAGTGACACTCAGGTTTTTATATGATTTCCCAACATCCGCAGAACACTTGAAGGAGAATAGATATAGCAGACAAGTGCAGCCAAATTGGTGATTCATGTTGATTAGGGATTTTGAACTTGACGACGCCGACAAGGTAGTTGAGATTCTAAAGCTAAACAATCAGTACAGTTTTCCAGCTGTGGACGGACCGGAAGCCATGAAGAGGGTCAGGGCATGCAGCGCTGCCGTATTTCTTGTGTGTGAGCTGGGCGATGAGGTTGTTGGAGTTGTTAGAGGCAATTACGATGGGTCGAGGGCAATCATCCATCAGCTTTCTGTTCATCCCAAGTACCAAAGACGTGGCATAGGAACAGCCCTAGTCAATGAGATAGTGAAAAGGTTTGAGGAAAGGGGAGCGCCCACAGTGTCAGCCACGGTAATAGATGAAAGCTTTGGGTTTTGGCAAAAAAGGGGCTTCAGAAAAACAAAAGTGCTCCTCGTGGGCAACTGGTAAAGAAAAAACGGGAGAGTTTAGGGAATTCTCTCTGTTTGTTGCATGGTCGGAGTTGCCCTGATACGGCTAGAGCGATGGGTTATACTGCTTCTATTTGCCCTGTTTTTCTGGCTATGTGCTCGAATAACCGAAAGAAGACGTATCCCAGTATGATGGAGATGAGGCCGACTATGAGCATCTGACCCAACAAAGGAGCTATATCGATCAGTGTTGCTCCTGCGATGGCTTTTCTTCCAGCGTCTACGCCGTAGGTTAATGGAAAAACGTATGAAACAACCTGAAGGGGTTAAGGCAAAGCCTGAACTGGAAAGTTCACACCACAGAATATCAGAAGGATAAACGTGAAGATGTTGGCGAACACGAGAGGGTTTCTGAAGTAGAAGGAGAATCCTCCTATCAGCAATCCAAACCCAGTCATAGTTAATGCCGTTAGAAACACCGCTATTAGGAGAGCCAGTGCATTCGTGTTTCCGAAGTTCACTCCAAAAAGAAACACGGCGTAAACAAAAGCTATTGTAACGCTTAACACACCGTCGAGCACGTGCATCATGGCTCTTCCGGCGAAAATTGGCAATCTATGGGCGGGAGTCGCAAGCAAAAGCGGCAGTGTTCCGTCCCACTTGTCGTGGCTTGTTATGTTGACGACTGAAAACACAGTGTTCCAAGACAACGACATGATGGCGTTGCCTACCGCTATATAGGCAATTATGTCAGTAGAGGCATTGCCTGTCGTTATCAAGAATTGCCCCACAAACACAAAGAAGGCCATCTGAGAGAGCGACATAACGAGCTTCATTGTCAACCACATCGGAGGGTACAACCAGCCAAACTGCGCCTTGAAAGAGAACACGGCGTTGCTGAAGAATAATCTTAGTAGGCTCAATATCTTCATGCCTCAACCAGCGTCCCGTCTCGTCTTGACTTGGTTTCTACTTTCTTAAAGAGGAAGGCGGCTATCGCCACGTAAGCCAATGTTATCAAGAGCATAACGCCCACATCTAACCAAAATGCCAAAAAAGCGTTCTCTTGACCGACCACACTCAGCCAGAATGTTAAAGACGCGTTCACTTGGCCAGCAGCTATCCTTATGGCGTCTATCCCCCATGTTGGACCAAGAATGTAAGATGCCGGATGAACCCAGAAAGGCAATAACGCTATTGGAAACATAGAACCCGAGATCACGTAAATTGGAAACTCTAATCCGTTGGTAAACACCTGCGCAGACCTGGTGAGAACAAAGGCAGAGGCGAAGATTAAACCGAGCGCTGACACTGAAAGAAGCGTCAAAACCATCGAGAGAGCGAACAGAACCGGGTTGGCGATGCCTAAGGGAACCCTGAACACAAAAGCCGCTATTAGAAGTATAGCCACCATGTTGATGAGACCGAACAGAGCATTAGAAACCGACCTTCCAGCAATCACGTAGAGAAGATTCGAAGGTGCTGCCACAACTTCCTCAAGTGTACCCTGCCACTTCTCGAACTCGATGGCGAAACCTGAAGAGTAGAGGGTGTTGCCCCACATCCCCATCATTCCTCCGCCTAGGACAGCGTAAAGCCCGAATGGCCCGGTGGCTTCTTTGAAAAGCGTGAGCGCCACGAACGTGAAAACGAAGGGTGCAATCACGTTGGGGATGACCCACTGGGGATCAGCCATCCAGTGAAGCATGGCTAGTCTAAAGGCGCTGTAGATTACTCTCAGAGTCTGCGGCATTACTTAGTGCTCCCTTCAACTAGTCGGAGATAGGCGTCTTCCAGCGTGGGTTCCTTGATTTTTAAGTCGTAGATGCGACTGTTCTTTAGTATCTCTTGCACCTCAGATATTATCTCTGAACCCTTGGGCGTCTGAATCTTCAAAACCTGTTTGTTCTCGCTCAGGTCTGCGCTCACGGCTAAGACTTCGGGCACCTCTTTGACCTTGACCACTTCTTTTTCGGTTATTCCAAAGCCTTCGACCTCGACCACGCTTGTGTCCATGACATACCTCTTCAATCCCGACGGCGTGTCTAACGCCACGATTTCGCCGTTCCTTATGATGGCTACTCGTTTACAGAGTTCATCGGCTTCAAACATGTAATGCGTGGTTAACAGTATGGTCTTGCCTTTTTCCACAAGTTCTCTAATCATGTTTCTTGTTTCTTTGGCGATTTCAGGGTCCAATCCTATAGTGGGTTCGTCCATGAAGATAAGTTGGGGATCGTTGATTAATCCCCTTGCCAGATGTAGTCGCTGTTTCATGCCTTTGGAGTATGTTTCAACGCGGTCTTTGGCTCTGTCCCACAGCCCCATGAATCGCAGCAGTTCCTTGATCCGCTTGTCTCGAATGTTCACAGGCACTCCGTAGAGGTCTGCGAAATAGCGCAGATTGTCTATGGCGTTGACTCTTGTGTAGAGTCCCCTTTCTCCGCCTAATACTATGCCTATTCGTTCTCTGATCTTAGTCACGTCTTTTTGAATGTCATAGCCGAGAACTTTGGCGGTGCCTGAAGTTGGAATGAGCATGGTGGTCAACATTTTAATGGTGGTTGTTTTGCCTGCTCCGTTTGGACCAACCAGTCCAAAAAGCTCTCCATAGCCAACCTCGAAAGAAACATCTTTCACAGCTACAACTTGAGTTTTGGTTCTTCGCAGAAAGCCTTTGGTTACATTGAAAACCTTGCAGAGGTGCTCCGCTACTATCGCTTTGTCTGAAGACGCTTGTCCATGTTGCGAACTCAGTTCCAACACCGCAGCCAAATTGGTGCACGCGGCTGTTATTTAAGCGTGCGTTTGCCAAGAGATGTTTACTACTTGAAGCGTTGATTACTCCTTGAATGAATCTGCTTTGAAACCTTGGATTAAGAAATGTTTCAAGCCTGGGTGAATGTTCTCGAGTCGTTGAATTTCTTTCACACTGAACCATTTTGCCTCCGTCAATTCAGAAGATGTTTCAACAGTTAATGTCGATGGGATACATAGGAAGTTGATTAGTTTGTCTCCGGTGTAAGGATCAATATGCTCTGCAATCTTCCTAACTATCTTGATTCCTAAGCCGGTTTCCTCCCTCATTTCACGTTTCAACGCCTCGTCCACGCCCTCTCCACGCTCTACGCTGCCGGCAGGAAGAAGCCAGTTTCCATAGTCAGGCTTTTCTACGCTTGCATGCCTAACAAGCAAAACTCTTCTATCTTTCACCGTTGTCGCACAGACAATCAATCCATTTCCGCTTCTTCTTCCACATCGGGTTTAGGTGGCGCCGGGATATAGGTTTACATCTCGGTTTAAATTCTCGGTGACCGGTGCATGTTCTCTGGGCAATAGAGTAAATGGAAGTTCGAACCTATCCTTGGCTACCACTCAATTGGCTCTAATTTGTTAACAGCAAATTTTTGGGCGGGGAGTAGGTTCACATGTATGTTTACAATCCACGTTATTGGCGCATGCATGTTCGGTCAAAGATGTTTAAACTGCACAACTTATGGTATCTGAAAAGAAAGGTTTATCTATCGATGTCGATATCTAATTCAATATTGATGGCGATACAACTGGTGATTAATGTGTATGGTCTACATCCCCCACCACCCCCACCCCCACATCCCCGGTTCGGTCATTGGATGGCTACTGTTCCTAAAGGCTTTCTGAGATACTACGTGTTGAGGCTGCTTAGTGAGAAACCTATGTCAGGTTCAGAAATCATGAATGAAATTGAGAAACGAACCGATGGACGTTGGAAGCCAAGTCCAGGCTCCATTTATCCTCTCTTATCATGGCTACAGGAAAAGGGATACGCTAAAGAGGTTCCAGAACAAGAAGCTGGAATCAAACGTTACACCCTCACCGACAAAGGTAAAGCGTTTCTTCATGAACATGTCAAAAGAAAGGAAGAGCTTCGCAAAAAATTCGGATTTCTCATGCCTCCCTTCCCTGGACTCTTCTGGTTTAACTTCCATCCTGAAAAGGTACGTGAACTGGTCAAAGCAGGAGAAAATCTGGTGATGGCTGGTTGGAACCTTCTCGACAGTTTACGTGAAAAGTATTCAGAAGAAGCCATCGCGGAAGCCAAAGAGGTTATGGAACAAGCCGCCGAGAAAATAGACGAAATAGCGAAGAAATTAGAAAAGACTCATGAGAGTTAGACCAGAATACCCCTGCACGCGGCTCGGTTTGTTTTGAGGTAAGTAATTTGATGGATTTCATCATGAATTATATCACAAATTTCGGCATAAATTTTGTCATTTGGTATGTCGGCGGTCTATCAGTACTAAAGAAGGGAGTAAAGACTAATTATACCAGAAAAATCGACCATTTCTCTCTTATGCTTATTCCATTTTTGTTAACCAGTATACGTAGCAGACCTTCTGGCGGCGGATCTCCTGGCGGAAATAATCTCTTCAGCCTTATAGCAGGCATTCTACCTGGTCTATCCTGGCTTTCAATTTTCATTAAGCCTATTCGTGAACGAGTAAATGCGATTAATACTGCGTTTCTAAGCATAGATAGACCTGAAGATCGCCCTTACACACTTTTATGGCTTACAACTCAAACAATTGCTAATTACATTGTAGCAATACTGGGCTCTGCTTATTTAATGACGATTAATAGAATGGAACTAATATTTATCGTAATCATAATTAATGGAATCGGTGATGGATTAGCAGAACCAATTGGCGTTCGTTTTGGTAAGCATAAATACAAAACATATGCGTTATTTACTAAGAAAAAGTATGTACGGAGTCTTGAAGGGAGTGCCTGCGTTTTCATCACGGCATTAATAGCAATTGTTCTATTCAGTAAATCCTTCAGTCCGATTCAATTTGTAGTTGCATTAGTAACAATTCCCATTGTAATGACATTGGCTGAGGCATTTTCACCACATACTTTGGATAATCCATTTCTATATGTCGTTGGTGTAAGTCTATTATTTCTTATTTTACAACTCGGAGGCTAGCAGCTACGCCTCCTCCTTAATTCTGAGAGCGGGGAGTCTCCCTGCACGCATGAGCCCCAATGAGCGTAAATCATAAAACCGCTCGCGCAACAAAGGATTTAAACATAGTTTGAGTTTTTTGGCGCCGGGTGTGGGATTTGAACCATCGTCGTTTTGGCGATTTATGGTTTTCATGCTTTCCTTTTCGGTCCCACACTCGCCGCCAACCTCTGCTGAATCTTGAGTCATGTTTTTCACCTCTGTTTTCCCGGACATTGTTTACGGGTTTGTTTGCTGCCTTCTCCTGGTCGTTGGGCTAAAGGCAGCCAGCCCATTGAAACCAAGCAAAGAGAAAAAGAAGGGAAAATTTCTCGTTGTGTACGCCTTGGAGTTTTAAGCTTCTGTCACCGTTACTTTCTCGACTTTCTTTAGCCATGGAATCCTTGACGGCTCAGTTGTGAGTTCTGTCTCTATTTCTTTCTGTATTTGCTGTTTTGATTTTTGTTGGCTTTCTTCGACGAGGGAGATCATTATGACGGCTTTTCTGTTCATTCTGTTCCTTTCTCCTGTGTGGGTTTTGTTACGAGGAGTCCTTCGGGTGTTTGTTGTAGGGTGACTTTGTCGGGTTTGTGGAAGCCGATGGCTGTGAGGATTTCTTTGCTTAGGTAGAGGAATCCGTATTTGTTGATGGAGGCTTCGGTTGGAAAGGTTTGTTTGTTTTCTTCGGGTTTGGTCGTGTTTTTCACGCTCCTGGGCCTTCGCCCTAACGGGGCTGGGACCAGAAAAAAGGGAGGGTTGGAGGCTTTTCGCCTCTCAGGATTGCTGTGTTTGCATTTCGGTGCCACTGACCTATTTTGCCGTTGTTCCCATACCCTTGGGCGCCTTAGCGATTCGCAGAAAATTGAGGCTTCTGTAATCCCTTCGTATCCTCATTAGGGTTTGTCGCCGAGCTGGGCTAAACTTTCCTCTCTTTTCGTCATCGAGGGTTTTAGCCATAGGGTCGGTGGGTCGCTTGGCGATTAGCCGGATGCCGTGGGCGACCGAATATATAGAATCGCAGACTCCTTTGTGCGGACCCTTTCACTCCGACCGAGGTTTGGTGTTCATTGTCAGGTTCCGCTAACCCGCCGCTGACTTTGGCTTACGGGTTTAGAATCCGCCTAACCCTTCACGCTATGCGTACTGGGCTCTGGTTTTTTCTAAACCGCTGGGCTAAAACCATCAACCTTTAACTTAGCGCACATAGAGTAAAGAAGAGAAACAGTTTGTAGAACAAGCTGATTTTTAAGAAAGGGTTGATTTTCAGCTTCTGTTTGACTTTCGATAATTTTTGGATTTCAAGCCAAAGCGTGAAAATTGTGGCACAGAACTTTGAAATTTCAGCTCGTCGTTGAGCAAAACATTATAAAGCAAAACTTTTGCGAACTGCCTTCCCTTATATAGTTTCCAAAACCTGTTTTCAGCAACATGGATAGTGCACATTTTTCACAAGAAAGCTTGAAAGCCATGTTGGAATTCGAGACAGCAAGTTTCACATGAAGTCTTGAAAAAAGGATGTCGCTTTTTATACTGAAGAAGGTTCAGTGTTTTTCAATCAGCATTGTTTTTAAACCGTATTTGGGTCCAAATATGATTTCACTCATTTCCTATATAGGATGTAAACTCCTAACAGCATCACAAATCCAGCAATTAGTTGAATCATGGAGAAGTTTTCTTTGAGCATGATAAATGCAAGTGCCGCTCCGAAAAGTGAAGATGTTGAGAATATAACGCCTGTCTTCATGGAACCTATCTCTCTCAGGGCGAAGAGAAAGAAGAGAATCGAAAAACCGATGCCGAAAGCTCCTACAGAAAACAGGTAGGGTATCGAATATAGCGGGATTTGAAAATTAACTTTTAGGAAAATGGATAGGATCAACAATATCCCTCCTCCAATGGAGCATTTCAGGGCAGTTATCGAGACGAGGTCACGTTTCTTGCTCACTAATTTGCTTAGATTGTTGTCAATTCCCCAAAACAAACATGCGCCTACAACTAACATGTTGCCCAAGATCTCTCTTGTTAAACTAAGTTTCTGGAATTCAGCGTTTGTCGTCACAAACATGGCTCCGATGATTAACAGAAGGATAGCAACATAGTCTTTTCTGGTTCCTCTTTCATTTAAAAGAAGAAAGGCGATAAACACCGTAAACACTGCTTCAGTGTTTGAAAGCAAAGAGGCATTGACTGCGGTTGTTTCATCTAAGCCATATAGGAAGAGAAAAGGAGCGATCATTGCCCCGGACAGGATAACGACTGCAAGTATCTGAAGGTCTCTCCGCGTGATCAAGGTGTCCGTTTTGGTTGGCGTTTCCATCATGGATAAGACTAAATTTTGAAGGGGAGATAAACGAACACATAGCAAGACTATGCCTGCGATGAAGTAGATGAGTCCAGCAACTATCAATGGATGAACATCTTCTAAGACAATCTTGTTGAGAGTTGCTGTCATTCCGAAGAAAATAGCCGATGCGATGGCACCAACATATCCCCAGTGATGAGTCAACTCTGACAAACCCTTTTTCAAATCTCAGCAGCTATTGCCAACAACAGAAAGACCATATAGATAAAGAGAAGGGTGAGCCCTTTCAATTTTCCAATTTTCATGGTGATCATATAAACGAAGAATAATGCAGTTATGAAAATGAAAATACTGCCGTTCATTAGTAGCGTCTCACTTGAGACTGGTAATGGATTAATGAGTGCCGTAAGCCCCAGAACAATCATTATTGTGAACAAGTTAGCGCCCAGACAGCCTGCAACAGCCAGGTCACCGTGTCCTTTCCTCGAAGCCGCAACTGCAGTGGCGATATCGGCAAAAGAGGTTCCTAAAGCGACAACAGTTACTCCCAGCAACAACTCTGAAGCGCCAAGAATACTGGCAATATTGACGACTGACAGTACAAGAAGGTCAGCAGTGATCAATGAGACGATAATTCCAATTGCAAAGGACACGTAAGCGTTTCTTATTTCGAGGCGTTTTCCAGTCAAAGTTGTCAGCAGGTCGATTTCAATTGCGATTTCTTTAGCTTCTCTCTCCCTTTCCTCGGGAGCTTCGATTTTTTCTTGCTCGTAGACATTGATGATGTAGAACACAGCTAAGGATAGAAGCACAATTCCTTCGGTTTGCGACACAAAGCCATCCAACATGAAGGCAAAGGCTGATATCGTGGCAACCATTAAGAAAATGCCGTCTCTTACTATCATTCTTCTGTGAACCCAAAGCGTGGAGAACATTGCTGAAAGCCCTATCATAAAGGCAATATTGCCGATGTTCGACCCGACAATGTTACCGAAGGCTATCTCGAGTTCCCCTCGTGCGACTGCGAAAAGCGAAACCAGAAGCTCTGGGAGAATATACAAGAGTGAGACCAAAAGTATTCCTATAGCAACCTTTGTAGTATTCAGCTTGTGAGTTAAAGCAACAACGGAGTCCGCGGTCCAATCTGCACTTTTCGACAGGAAGAAAATGCTGGTTAAGAGTGCGGCGACCCAAAGCACTAAGTCAATCATAAACTTATCGAACTAATATTAGAAAAGTGTCTTTATAAGTCTCATCAATAGAGCCTCAAAAAACTTTTCGTCAAGTATCTGATCCTGATTTTCTTAACACCGAGGTTTTCTAAAGGCGCAATTCAGAATTTTGCCAAAAAAGGTAGACTTTGGTTTGTAATAGCGGTGCTGTTACATGAATGAGTTTTGCAAGTTTTTCTAAGCTTCCAGTTGCATTTGGCGAGGTGGAGAACAAGGGCAAAACCCTGACTTCCATTTTGCTATTTTTCAAACCCGCTTTCCCCCTGAGATGATGATGGGTACTGGCTGCCTTGTTGTGCCTCTCCGTGCTCTTCGTTTTGCAGAAGGCGGTCGATGAAGTTGTCTTTTAGTCCGATTTTGGTAACTCCGTCAACGGGGATTTTGTAAATGATGTTGTTCTGCCAGAGGTTCCTGAGAACATCCTGGAGAATCTTATTGTCGAGTTGCATCATTTCGGAAAGCTCATATATGTCTCTTGGAGCCAAGAATTTGGACCCGGTCTTGTCATAGTGGTCAACCAGTACTTCTACTACTTCCTTTCCAGCCTCAGGAAGGTTGCAGTTTGAAGCCAGAGGTCAAAGCGAACCTATTTGAGCTTCTCTGACTCTATCTTTGATATTTCTTTTATACTTCTTTCTTTGATACATCTTTTATATTATTATTAACGTTAGTCAGATACGTAGTCAGATCTCTTCCTAAATCAGTTAATTCCCAAAATGCGTCTTTTTTTGTGGCTAATCCGTAGTTTCGCATGTTACAAAGGTACACTTGAATGTATCGAGCCTGTTTTCCCGCTAATTCGTTGAGGTGCAGAGGCGCAGCGAACCGTCTTTAAGGTGAAAGAGCAGCTTAACTGTGAAGCCGCGCACACCCCAAGGAAGTAGTAGTAGATAGCAGTAGAGCCTCAGCCAAAAATCACCTTCGCAAAGTCTCTCGGGCTTCTTCGATTAGTCAATGTTTAATCCCCCTTGCTGATGGCTTTCCTGAGCTCCTTTTTTCCAGCAAGAACATTGCACCCATGCATTAGAGTGAATGTAGTTTTGGCTGCCAAGCGTAGCACGCCGTGTCGAAAAGATGGACCCAGTTTTTTTTCCTTTTTGCAGAAAAGTTTTTGCTTAGACAGCCAGTTTAGTAAAGCCAAAAATTCGAATAAATGGTTGTCTACGCATATGTCTTCGGTTGTTTTGCACTGTGCAGTGAGCCGTTGCATAATTTGCTTCAGCTTCAGTTTGAAGTCAAGGCTTCCAACTAAGCCAAGATTCAGGCGAACATGCGTGCAGGTTCCACAGACCTTGTTTGGATCCAACAAAAGTTTTGATGCCAACTTAACTGTAGACACCCTTCAAAAGGGTCTCAAGGTATTACGCAAGCATGAGAGATTGGCAGAGACGTGGTTCAATTGTTGTTGTTGGAAAATTTCGGTTAACAACAACATTTGAGCTGCCCATAGAGGCGTGGTTTAAATGTCGTCGTCAGTTTTGGTTTTTGCGCCGACGACAATTGAGCTTGAGTACTTCCTCAGTGAAATAATTGCTGTATTATACGTGGGACCTCGACGTTGAACGCTGGAAGCCGCTTTTCCGGGTCTAAGTTTGTTTTTTGAACCTCGTTGCAGACAGTGTTATATTTGACTTCAGGCTTTCCACAGCTTTTCCACTTCTAACAGTCAACTTCAATATTTGTTGTTGGTCGCGTTGCCGCAGAAACTTGTCTGACCCTAATCTTTTTTGACCCCTACCCCCTACGTATTTTCAGAAGCTTACTGGTCTTCCATTAACAAAAAAGCATTTAGAAAAGAAATGTTGCATGATACCTTAGAAGGACCCATGCATGTCCAGAAAAATTGTTAAAGTCTATCTGACACCTGAGCAAAAGCTGCTTTTGGAAACAATCTGTAACAGTTTGGGTATGGATGAGAGTGAAGTTTTACGCCACGCCTTCATGGAGTACGCTAAATCGCTGAGCCTTGTGACAGAAAAAGTACACGGTAGACTCTAACGTATATTTTTCAGACACAAATTAACATCAACGAACGCAAAGGCAACGATGATATGGTGCACCATAACAATAGGCGCTACAGCGGGACAGCTACTGCAAAGAAAAATAAGGGAGAGACAAATAAGGTCGTATCAAAATCTTTGTGGATTGTTCTCAGGGACTCATTAAACCTTCCTAATTAATTGCTTTGTCGTAACCTCAGCCAAGCTTTGGAAGCCGCCATCCCATTTTCACTTTGAGCATGAGAAGTATGGCAACTATCAGCGGGGCAAGAATGCTTAGGATTACGGGAAAGAGAGTTGTGCTTGTAAAAGCCGGAGGAAATTCAGAGAAGCGAACCTCAACAGTTTCGGTAGGTAGGTTGAAGGTCTTTGTTGCAGTTTCTGTGATGTCGGTTAAAAGGTAAGTAGTTCTCAAGTGGGCGATGACTGTGTATTCGCCTGCTGGTTCTCTGAACACATAGGCTCCGTTCAAGTCAGTGATTCCACCATCTACGGTGACGCCGTTCTTCTGAAGCGTTAGAGAGACCCCTGATAGAGGGCTTCCATCCTTGTCGACAGTTTTAACAGTGACATAGTGAACTGCTGTTGTTACAGTAATGTTCGTGATTGTTTCATTAATTGTTTGAACCCCGCTGAAGACTAATGTGTCTCTCCACCACACCTTCAAGTTCAGTGTGCCGCCAGGAAGCTTAAAGGCAACGTGACCTTGCTGGTCGGATGTGCCCACTACCTTGAAGCCTTCGACCGTGACTTCAACAGTTGTGGATTCGAGAGGTTGGTGTCGCTCGTCGACAACTTTTATCTGTACATCAAAGATTTTCAAATTCATAATGACTGTGCTGTTTTGGTTAAGGACCACTCCTTCTATGGTTGCAACGCTTGCACCCAACCATGTAGCTTCCAGATTGTAAATGGCTTTGGGTAACCGTGACTCTACGATTCCAGAGGAGCTTGAGAGTTTGGAGTCCGCAACAAGGGCGCGGGAGACATCAATAACAATGACGTGAACGCTTTCCACGGGGTTACCGTTTGGGTCTTTTGTCTCTACGGTTAGGTAGAAAACATCAGCTTTGACAATGTGAACGTCATTGGAAGAGACAGCCACAGATTTAACGCCTACTTCTACGCCACTCCATATAATTCTTAACACATAAATTCCGCCAGCAGTCTGAGTTAGTCCAAACTGACCTTGAAGATCTGTGTTAAAGGGAAGAATCCATGTGGTACCGTTTGGATGTGTCAGAAAAACGCTGGCATCACCGAGAGGCACAAGGGCATCGTCTACAATGCGGAAGGTGGGATGAAACACAGCAACTTCAAGGATTATCGGATTATCCTCGGGCACCACATCGACGATTTCAACTATTTGATCCAAGACCTTGACGTTTTGCCACCAAACCCGAGCCGTGTAATTGCCAGCGCCTGGAACATTGGCGACTTTCACCCACCCTGTTTCGTTTGTGCTTACCCGAGCAACGAGGTTTGTGACATCCCAAAGCTCCAGAACCCCACTTGCCAATGGATTTCCAAGTGAATCAAAAACTCGGAAGTTGGCGTAGATAACCTTTCCAACAGAGAGAACCACGGTTAGGCTTTCAAGATGCCCACCAAAGGTTTCGTCTCCCGGTCTGTCTGGGAACCGGTAATAGTAACCAGTGTTATCCACCGCTTCCACTGTGACGTTGTAGGTTCCCTTCATCTTGGGCACGGTGTCCCAAAGTAACTCATAAACGCTAACCAGAGAAGTATCGTTACCCACCGTGCGTGTCATAGCTGCCTTCTGAAAGAGGAAAGATCCGTCTGGAGCCTCTAAAGTGAGATTAACCCAATGGATATCGTAGCCGCCAAATGGGTCAAGAATGGTTGCTTTGAAGGTAACAGTGTCGTTGGACTCGAAGTAAGATGGCTGTTCACCAGTAGCGTTGTATGCGTCTATTCGGTCTACAGCGATATGGTTCATGGCTGGAAGGTAAACACGACTTCGAAAGTCGCTGCTTCCCCAAACCACATGCTTTCTACCTCTATTATCGCTTCCAATGCTTAGAAGGACCTCAAGGCGTGAACCTGCGCTTGCTTTATAAGCTGTTTGAATGCGTCCCTTCACAAAATACTCAGAGAAGTGGCTGGTGATTGGTCCTAAGTTTGCTTGGTTTGCTGAATCACCTTCATTAATTATGCGGATTCGAGTGCCGTTCTCGAAGATTTCGTAGAGTCCAAGACGTAGTGTAACGTCGAGAGTTCCCTCTCCAGCCGCTGAGATGAGTTTCATCCATATGTTGACGGTGACTGTACCGTTGAGGGAAACATCGCCAGCCAACGGTGGATCGATGAACCACCTGAAGGACTTTTCAGCATCATAAAAGTTGACCTCGATAGGGCTTTCTCCCACGGGCAGTGTGGTGTTCATTAGGTATTGAGCTTGACCCTGAATGGATTTCGTTATGTTGTGGAAGTAGAAGATCTTGGCTTTAGAAGACTCAGATGCGGCTTGAGCAATGCTGTTGTTTGGTGACATGCTTGCAAGGATGGATAGAGCTAACAACAGGTCGAGCAATACGACTACGAGTTTAGTTTTCATTTTGCCAACCTCCTGAATTTGAGGAAGAATACAAGTGCAAAGCTTGTTATGGCTGCGACAAGGGTCATTATGATATAGAACAAGTTAGTGGCGTAGAACGGAATTGGGAATGAAGTGAAGGTTAACGTGGTCGCATGATCTCTGTCAAGATTTACAGTTACAGTTTCAGTATCCTCGTAGTATGTGAGATAATAGGTTGTTTTGAAGGAAGCCTCTATGTCATAGCTTCCAATAGGCAACCGAAACTCTGTTTTTTCTGATGCATCTGTATTCGCAGCTCCTACAACAGTTCCATCTCTATCAACTGTGACAAACACGTTCTTTAGTGGGGATCTCAAATTGTCGAACACCTGCACTGTGAGGTAGAAGACGTTGGCATCCAAGGTAATGCTGGTTTGTGTGCCGTCAAGCGTTAAATTTCCACTATAGACTTCTACGTTTTGCCAGCGAACTTTCGCTATGTAGGTTCCGTATGGAAGTTTGAGTTCAACACTTCCAGTGTCAAGCGTATTTCCTGATTGGCTGAACACCCCTGAGGAGACGGCGACAGTGGCATCTTCGAGAACTATTCCTCGGGAATCCACTGGAATTATCTTAATTGTGTAGATAGACAATGTCAAAAGAATGTCTTTGTTGCCGTCAACAGCGAGGCTCTGGCTATCGAGGACAGAAACGCCGAACCACTTGGCGTTTACCTCATATGAGCCCGTGGGCAACCTTGAAACCAGCCCGCCTGATGCGTTTGTTAGCCTTGCTTCGGCAAGGGTGCCAAAGAGGGGATCTGAAACCGTTATGAGAGCGTTTTCAACTGGTTCTCCATCTGCATCGACCGCTTGAAAGTTCACGTAAAAGACCAGACAGCTTATGTCGAAGGTTCCCGAGGCGTTTACTGAAACAGTTGTATCAGCCACTACTTTGCCACGCCATATCACTGCCACACTGTATGTTCCTCCAGGAACCTTGCCCAATGAAACAACACCTTGAGGGTCAGCAATCAAGGGTTCATCTGTAACTTGTCCGCTTGGAAACTGAACGGTTAGAGCTGCTTTTTCCAGACCCAGCCCTTTAACATCTAAGGCGCGGAATGAAACTTGGAAGACTGATACAGTTATGGTGAAGGGCGAGTCATATGGCCAACTCTGGTCTGCGAATAATCCTTCTGATCCAACGAGAGTTTGTTTCCACCAAACTTCCACCACATAGTTTCCGGGAGCGAGATTTACCTTAACATAACCGCTGGTGTTAGTGGTCCCTGAAGCTTGTAGCTCACCGCCAAGTGTGATTAGAACAGAGGCTCCTTCTAATGCTTCTCCATCGCCATCAAAGACGCGAATGTGAACCTCTAATGGGGGAGCACCTATGAAGAAGACTCCGCTTTCTTCAACCTCAAGGTGCACTCCGTAGTTTCCTGTTTTAAGGAAGGTTAGATAGCCATTGTTGTCCAGTGCATAAAGCGTAATGTTGTAACGTCCTTCTGGGTAGCCGCTGTAGTTCCAGGTAGTTTGAAATACGCTTTCAAAACTGTTGAAATAACCTGAAATCTTGGATGCTGATACGTTGTTTAGTTCAGATATTAGTGTGCCATTGGGCATCATAACGGTGACGTTGACTTGACGAATATCGTAGCCTCCGAAGGGGTCGGTGACCTTTGTTCGCAGGTAAATTGTCTTGTTGTCTGCGTCGGGAGCGAAGTTGCTTTGAGCTTGTAGCTCGCTGTTTAAGGTCCAGATGCCGCCTTCAGACGCTGGAACGATTCGAATATAGTCTCTGGCTGGAAGGATTATTCGACTGTTATAGGTGGAGTTGCCCCACGCAATGGTGTAATCCGTCGCCGCATTTCCCTTAATATTTATGTGAGCCTCAAGAGTCGAACCAGATTGCAAAGTATAGTTCACAGACGCTGTGATCTCAGTCTCGGTAAGCACCGACGGGTCGGAGAGCAAGTCCCTTTGAGCCTGTTGAATGAAGTTAACATTTCCATCCTTGTCCAGTTCGTTAAGCGTTAAGGTCCAAAGAGCTCCGTCGAGGGTTCCTGCAGCCTTGTACCAAAGAGTCAGGTTGACGTTTCCCTCAAGTTTAAGAGTCCCCGCAAGCTCCGGGAAAAGAAACCAGCGGGCGATAATACGCATGTTTGAAGTTATCGAATCGCCTGATACGCCGACTGTTGAATCCATGATGTGCTGTGTCGTTACTGGTCCAACATTACGGGTCTCGTTTAAAGTATGCAGGTAAAAAGTCTTCTCTTTCATGGTTCTCGGGTTGGTGGATTCTCCTTTGGCGACCATCAAAAAACCAACATGCCCAAGCACAAGAGAAATCAGCAAGAAGGATGTGAGAAACAGGGTAGCAGATTGAGTTTCAGTTTTAGACAAAAGTCTGCGCAAAGCGGTTCCACCTTTTCCTTGGGATATTTATTCGATTAGTTTCTGGTATCGGTACATTTCATAAAAGACTTGTTAATTCAAAATTCACATTCAGAGTTCATTTATCAGTTATATAGAGAGTAGATTAGCAATGGATAATAGCTCACACTTGAGCTTGTTTTTGTGAAGCACAATGACGCATGTGGAAACAAAGGAAATCGATATTTTCCGCATCTACAAGCTATTAGATCACCCAGTTAGAAAAGAAATTGTAGAACTTTTAGGTGAACAAGAAAAATTAGGGTTTAAGGAACTCAAAGAAAAACTGCAGATAAATGTGGGGGCGTTATATTATCACTTTGATGCCTTAAGCGACCTAATAGCACAAGACGAAAATCGCAAATACATGCTTACTGATCTGGGAAAAAAGGCGCATGGATTCTTAACATCTCAGAAAGCACAGCTGATGGAAGTTGAAGTGAAAGAAAGAGCCAGAACAGTTGGTCTTTCCGACAAGATTTTAAGAGGTGTTAAATCAGTTTTCTTGCCTTCGGGTCTCTTTGTCAATCTTTATGAATCGCCTAAGAAACACATCGCAGACATTATCTTGATTTGGACATTTGGAAGCTGGCTCCTGATCGAGACAAAGCTTGAGCCAATTCTCTTCTTTTTCAACTTTGGAACCTTACTCCCTCCTGTAATGATTGTGGCAAAGCTGTTGATTGGGCTGTTCGTCGTCATTGCCGTTTCGGAAGCTGTAAGCCGATTCTTTTTTCAGAGGTCAGGTGGAAGTTTATGTCTGCTCATAGGTGTTTCGTTTTCGTTGCTGCCACTGTTTGTGCTTCCCATGCTTCTTTTGCTTGAGAACTTGAATTTCGTCGCTTTAAGAGACTTGTTCTGGTTTGGGATTCTACAATTTTTCTTTCAAGCATGGTCTGTATGCATATTGTCCTCTGCTATCAGCTTGTCCAAAGGTTTAAGAATTGAAAAGGCAGCTGTTATCAGCCTTGTATTGATTTACCTAAACCTTGGATACATCTATTTCACTTTGCGCTTGTGACGAGTGTCTAAAAAGACAAAGCTGGCAGAGTTCAACTTTTCTTGAACTTTTAAAGTTCGATTTTTGTTGAACTGAAGGTTAAAAAAGCCCGAAAACAAGTTTATTTTTGGAAAAAGAGTCAAAATGGAGGTGATTTGGCGCTATGACAAAAGGTAAGGTCATCGGAATCTTAGCAGTCCTGATCATTGTTGCAGGCGTAGGCATGTTCTTTTTCGGGCAAGAAGTCTTAGCTCAAGAAGTCGTGGTTGCCGAGTTGAACATGAGTGTTAGCCCAATTGCGTCTTCACCTCTCAGCGATATTTCTGTGTCTGTTGAAGCTAAAGCTTATCGATCAAGGGTTTCAGTCAGTGCCATGAGAAGAGGGTATGATGTGGCAGAGGTATCGGAAGATAAAATCGCGGGATACGGTGCTACTGTGGAATTTCAGAAGAACGTGACAATTTATAATGCGACAGGTCACATGGTTTTTCAAAATGTGCTAAGTTTCACCAAGGGAGCCGATAGAAAATTCACAATATACCTGCCCCCAGAAGAAGCTAAGCAAGGCTCAGAGCTGACAATAGTGGTAGACATCAAGATAAAGCTCACTTTGCCGACGCCTCAAGGTGCCCCATCAGTTCCAAACGTGATAACACGAACCATACACAAAGAAATGCATGCAACGGTGCAAGGAAGCTAAAAACCCTATACAAACACAAATTGCCCCTTTTTTTCCTCCTTATTGTTTTTTGCGTTAACTAAAAAAATTCTTACAGACTTCCTGAACATCGAGACAACTTCAACCTTATCGATTAACAGCCTACTTTTTTGTCGCATAGCTTGCATTGACATTTCGTAACTCTTAATATTCCAATCTTGGAAACCATGTTTTTCTTTTGATTATGACGAGATTTCTCATAGTGTTGGAGAACCTCGCATTTGCGTTTGAACCGTGCAAGAAAGAGGAGAGTCATTATAGCTTTCGCTTCACTTCTTTTCTCAGCTTTTTCTATCTTTATCATGGGCTACTTCTTCATTTTCCGCGCTTCCCTTTTCCTCAGAGGCGGATATTTGCCAATCGATTGGTTGCCTGCTTTCCTCCTGCTGTTTGGGGAAATGTTTCTGTTGTTTCATTCGTTTGGATTTGCTTTATCCATGATCAGGTCGCTTCGATATTCTATTCCCTCTGCGACATCTGCGACCACGTCAGAACCTTTTGTTGCTGTTTTAGTGCCTACATACTCGGAGCCTATTGATATAGTTGAACGCACATTACGTGCAGCCTTGAAGATGGATTATCGAAATAAGAAAATCTTTTGGCTCGACGACACCGACGATCCGGCAAAAGTGGCTCGCTCACGCAAGTTAGCTGAAGAGTTAGGAGTACAATATGTTCGACGCCTTGACTGTCGTTTCCAAAAGGCTGGAGCTTTAAATTATGCCTTAACCCAGACTGAAGCTGGATTATCAAAGTACTTTGTTGTATTCGATGCAGACATGGCTCCAGAGAAAAATTATCTTAGGGTAACGGTTCCTTATTTGGAAATAGACGACAAACTTGCGCTTGTGCAAACGCCGCAGGCATACGGAAATCTCGATAATATCGTAACAAGGGCAGCTTACACCCAGCAAACAATATTTTTTGGACCTATATGCGAAGGCAAAAGTGTTTCAAACGCCATATTTTGCTGCGGAACAGGATTTACAGCAAGAACAGCTACGTTTAAAGCTGTTGGATTCTTCGTAACTGATTCTGTAACCGAAGATTTTGCCACAACAAAGTATATCCATGCTTTAGGTTGGAAAACAAAATATCACAATGAAGTTCTGGTAAAGGGAATTGGGCCCTCAAGTCTTTTGCAATATTTTAAGCAGCAAGGAAGATGGAGTTTCGGCACATTAGGAATGATTAAGCTATTGTTTAAATCGTTTATAAGAAAGCGTTCTGCCTTAACCGCTTCTCAATGGTGGGAATACTTCGTAAGCTCCACATGGTATCTCTGTGGTTTAGCATGGTTTTGCTTAATGATTCCGCCCATCACGTTTTTGCTTTTGGGCGCTCGGCCTATAACAGTGTCTTTGGTAGAGTATTTGTATGTATTCGTCCCATACATTGTGTTTACTATGGTGCATTTTTTCGGGAACATGTGGCGCAGAGGACAAAGCATAAGAAACTTGTTTCTGGCTCAAAGCCTGGCTTTCTTAACATTTCCAATCTACATTTCCTCTATCATCGGTGTTATTAGGGGCAAGAAAAGAGAGTTTATCAAAACCCCTAAAGAAGTGTCTGCAAATCTTCCTCTTAAAAGCTTGATTCCACAAGTTTTTATGATTTGTCTGAGCGCTGTAGCCATAGGCAGAGGCATGGGAATGGCTTATCTGGCTTTCTTAATGCAGTGGACCGAACGATTTGCAGAAGTTGCCATAAACGTTTTGTGGGCTTCGCTTCACCTAACTATGCTATGCCAAATTTTAAGATTCAACAAAGTGTCAGGGGAGGATGAAGCCCGTGGATAATAGGAAAATCGTCGCTGCGTTGATTTTGCTGTTTTTGATCCTTGGCATTAGCTGGGGATATTTCTTTGGCGACACGTTGGAAGACATCAAAAACGCTGAGAAAAATTGCTATTCTTTCATGAAGAAGAGTATGATGAACGAGTATGGAGGCGTCTTATCTGAGTTCAAAGATGAAGGAGAGATCAACGAGGTGTTTGCCGTGGATCATGAAGTAAGTTCGGAGAGCAGCGGGCTCATGATGTGGTATTCTCTTCTTCGAGGAAACAAAGAGGCTTTTGATGTGCAATACAATGTTGTGGTCAACTACCTGCTGGAAACTCGCTACAACGTTCTTTATTGGAAGCTGTACAAAAACATGACACCCTATGCCAGCGTTGTTTGGGGTTCTTTTTCGGTCGCACCAGATGCAGATTTACGAATAATTCGATTACTTTTTTCAGCGTATGTCCTCTGGAGTGACCAAAAATACCTGGACTTAGCGCTTCAATTAGGAAATGGAATAAAGAATGCTGTGGCGTCTGATAAAACGCTCAGGTACTGGTTTTCGTGGACGAACGGCTGGACAGGGTATGCTGAAGAGGTTTTCATAGCCTACATGGATTGGATGGCGATGAAGAGATTGTCAAACTATGATGAAGAATGGCAATCAATACTTGAGACGAATCTTGCCATCACTTTAGGTTCACAAACCAGCAAAGGCTTGTTTTATCAAGTGTATGTGCCTGCACGGGGATACGCGGGTGTAAATGGTACAGTCTCCGAACTAATTCACATGAGTTGGACCGCCTACAAACTCTTAGACGCTGGTAAAATAGAAGCAAGCCAACGATTTCTGGACTTTATCAAAATAGAATATGAAAAATATGGAAAGACCTTTGGCATGTATGATGTAGAAACAGGTAAGAATGTCGTAGATTGGGATAACATTGCAGCATACGCAATCATATCACGACTCGCGTATGGCCTTGGAGACAGAAACTTTGCTATCCGTCTACTCAGAGAAAAAGTGATTCCTCAACTCATATCAGACCCTAACACTACTCTATATGGGTCTTTTGCCTACAAGGAAAATGACGCAAACTCATTCAACAATCTGGAAATACTAATAACTCTTCGCCAAATCATAGACAGCACACACTGAGAAAATCCTTTACGCAATGCCACCATACCCATGTACCCATAACAGCCAATTTTGCAGTTGCTTCGACGAAAACGTCATGACATGTGGCATTACACAAAGAATTGGAACTCATCGTTACATGAAAAAAGGGATTTGGGGGGGAATATCTGCGTGTTATCGAAGGTTCAACTCCCATCCCGGCTCCGAAGACGAATCAAGGGCTTATTTCATGTTAGATGAATCCCCGGTCTAAACCTACTTGCGTTTTCTGAAGATTTTGACGCTATCCATGTCGGTTACGTATTCGAAGCCTGCTTCAACGAGTTTTACAGCTTCTTCAAGGTTGTTTGCGACTTTGCATGTCCACTCATCGCTTTCAAAATTCACCAAGTGCGTGTAGACAAGCGTGCTTGTTATGCTCACGTGCCCTAACAGTTCTTTGACATAAAGTATGTCTTTTGTCCTATGATACTCCATCGTGGCTTTGAAATGCCTCAATGACTTAAACGATATCAAACTGATCCTTGGATTCTGAAGCTTATTCGCTATGACCTTCCTTCTTACCTCAAACCTTCTCGTTATCGTCTTCAACTTAGCGTTTGAATTCGACTTAAAGACCCACTGCGTCTTCCGCTTCATCAACAGCAGCCTCGAAATCAACGACGCTGAAACCTTCAACACCCTTGGATTCGAATTCTTCTCTGGACTATTAATCGTAACAGTGTTGCTCTGTGGGTTAACGTCGACCCATTGCAGGTTCCATGCTTCTCCAGGTCTTGCACCCGTCTCCTTGATCAACTGACTGAAAACCGATACTTTCCCAGGCAAATCAGCGATGAGAGCATCAACTTCGGCTTCTAATGGAACAAACGGAAGCTTCTTGACGCGGCGGTAAAGAGGCCTGCCGAACTTTAACCCTTTCCACTGACAATAGTTGGCGTAACAGTTGACGATAACTTCCTTCCTGCCCTCTGAAACGTTTTTCTTAGCCACGTATTCCTTAACGTCCTCAGGCGAATTGATGTCCACGTGTTTAGCTATATCTCGCAAAGCCTTCCCGAAGCCTTCCACAGTTGAACTTCTGTAGCCATTCTTAGCGCATTGCCAAAGAAAACTGATGACATCGCCGTTGACTCCGGAGGGGACGGGTGTGTATCGTGTGGCGCCGGGTGTGGGATTTGAACCCACGCGGCCCTTTCGGGCCACAGGCTGACTGTTGTTCTAGTCTTTTTGTGACTCCAGGCTTGAGCTTTGCTTGCTTTCGAGCTTTGCGCTTATCTGCTCCCTACCAGACTAGGAGAACCCGGCGCGCTGTGTATTTGAGAAAGCGCAATGCGTATTTTAGGGTTTATGGGTTTGGGTGCTCTTGCGCCACATTTTTGGATAAACGCCTCGTGCCATGAGCACTCTCATTGTCTTGGCTACGAGTCCATGGTCCATTTTCATGATGTCCTCTGTAGACATCAGTGCCCTTGCCATGGCTACGCCTTCACCCTTTTGCGTCATAACAGCGACCGTATCGTTTGGCTTAATGTCTGTTTCCAACGCCAACACGCCAGGCGCAGCCAAGTTTGCGCCGTGGCATAAGGCGTCTACAGCCGAGTCTCTGACGTATATCTTGGGCAGAAGTTCGAGAGCCTTTTCCATGGGTTGCACAAACTTGCGAACTGTGTTTTCGTCCTTTGTTTCTCGCCACTGCGATTGCAGGTAAGCTATGTCGTGCAGCGTAACCATGTTTTCTTGTTCGGTGAAGGGTCCAGCCCTTGTCCGCCTCAATTCCTGCATGTGAGCCCCAACGCCTATGGCTTCTCCTATGTCATAGCAGAGCTTCCGAATGTAGGTGCCAGCCTCACAGCTGACATGAAACAGAACGTTTCTGCCAGACATCTCGAGGAAGTTCAAGTGGTAGATTTTCCGAGTTCGGATTCGTCGCTTCACCGAAGCCCGTATGGGTGGTCTTTGATAGATGGTTCCCTCGAACTCGCCTAACACAGAATTGACTCTGTCTTCAGGCACCGAAGCGTGAAGCCGCATGACACAAACGTATTCCTTCCCAGAAACCAGCAACGCCTGAACCGTTTTGGTGGCATCTTCCAACGCAACAGGCAAGACACCAGTAACCTTAGGGTCCAAGGTTCCACCGTGACCTGCGTGCTCTGAGGCTAAGAGACGCTTCACCCAAGCCGTGACCTCGTGGCTGCTGGGACCAGCAGGCTTGTCAAGGTTGATGACTCCAAACCTGACATAGTCTTCTATGGAGCGCTCCGCAGGCTTGCCGCCGAACCGAGGGTCGGTTTCCTCCTCAGCCTTGATTAGCAGACGCCGCTTGACCTCCCAAGGTGGTATGAGTCTGGGCATGCGGTTTCACCATGTTGATGAAAGGAAGGTAGAAAACGGTTAAAAGAGTTGGGGTTTGACCCCGATTAGCAAGTTGCTTGCCTAGCAGTTGCGCAATCCGAATAAATACGGCTCTGAAGGCTGGTTCCTTTTGAAAAGACTAAGCGAGGAGATGCAACCCATTTTGAGCGCGGTTGATGTTGAGAGTCTCCAGATTGGTGACGTCGTTCGTATAGACTGGTTAGACGCCAGCGAAGCCATGTGTCGTTTTTCCACCGGCAACAAAACATTCGACACGCCTGTTCGTTCCTACGGCGTCTTCCTCGGGGTGAAGGGACTGAGGACCAGACACGTCATAGTTGCCAAGGAGGTGGTTGAACGCGACAGAACCTTTCATTACAACGCCATTCCCATGGGCCTGATTGAAAGAGTTGTTCTGTTGAAACCCAAGGATCTGGAGCGGCAGCTTTTGAAACACCTGCGCAAGAAGGTGGAGTTGACGCCTCTGAAGAAGTTTCACATCGGCCTAAAGGGAGGAAGAATGTAAACGCTGCCCAAATGGATTCGAAAGGCTTTGACACGTGTCGAGTACCGACGAACCAGAGGAAAGGGCGCCAAGAAGCTTGAGCGAGTTGAACTGCCGCCTTCTGAGCGTCTGGTTTACGGGTTAAGCTTCGCTTTTGCCGCGCTTATCTGTCTCGTTGCTCTGGAGGCCTTGCACATTGTGTTTTTGCGGGCTTTCAGCAGCGAGGTCTTCGCAGCCATAACTGGCGTAATCGGCACCATCTCAGGTGTGTTTCTAACTGCACGTTGAGGTGAAGGCAAAAGTGGTTTCGCGCAAGAAGTTCTGTCGCGAGTTCTTCCGTGTGATGAGTGTTGCCAAGAAGTACGATGCAAGAACTGGCAAGTTCGTCATTAATATTCGTTACAAGACGAGAGCGGCGCTCACACCTAGAACACTGGCTGTAGCTGAAGCCTTCGGCTTAGGTGTGGACGCGTTTCAAGAGCACGTGGTCTATGACGATGTTGAGTTTCGTATTGGTCCTCGTGACATTGCTTATGTAACCGGCGAGTCAGGTTCGGGTAAATCAGTTCTTCTTCGTGAGTTGGAGCGGGAGTTGCAGCCTAACGCCATTAATATTGCGGATATTATGGTTGACGGTTCGAAGCCTCTCATCGAATCGGTTGGTCGAACCTTCAAGGAAGGCTTGGATCTGCTGAGTCGAGTGGGTTTAAACGACGCCTTCTTGTTTGTTCGGCGCTTCGACGAGTTGAGTGATGGACAACGGTATCGTTTCCGCTTAGCCAAAATGATTGAATCGAATAAGCAGTATTGGGTTGCTGACGAGTTCTGCTCCACATTGGACAGAGACACAGCCAAGATTGTGGCTTTCAACGTGCAGAAGTTGGCGCGTCAGTTGGGCAATGCTGTTTTGGTCGCTACTACGCACACTGACCTTTTCAATGACTTGAAGCCTTCTGTTTGCGTTTACAAAAGGTTTGGAAGAGAGATTGAGGTTCGTTATTTTCCAAACAAGATGAATGATGCGTGTTCGCTTGTTAGAGAGATGCATGTGGAGAAGGGCACAAGACAGGATTATGAGAAGTTGGCTTGTTTTCACTATCGGAGCAGTCGTCTGCCAGTGCCTATGAGGATTTTCGCGTTGAAGCACCGCAAAGAGACAGTTGGCGTCATAGTCTACAGTTATTCGCCGAGCACGTGCTTTGGCAGACGCCAAGCTCTAGGAAAGGTGGCTTCAATGGACGAGTTGAACCGTGATTTCGCTTGGATTTCCAGGGTTGTTCTGCATCCTAAATATCGGTCAATTGGTTTGGGAACAATGTTGGTGAAGGATACCCTGCCCTTGGTTGGGCGTCGGTTTGTGGAAACCATTGCGGTTATGGCAAAGTACAATCCGTTTCTTGAGAAGGCTGGGATGAAGAAGATTGCAGAGAGAAAGCCGAGCAAGGGCGTTTTGAACGCTGTCGAGAAGCTGCAACGGTTGGGGTTTGACCCTGTTTTTCTGGCGTCTGAGAGACACAATCAAAGGGCGTTGTCGAGGCTTAACTCTGACCAAGTGCGCAAGGTTAAGGAGGTTTTGTTGAAGGTTTCGGAGTGTCCGTTCAAGCGTTTGGCTGGTGCTGGCGTTTCGCATAAGCCGTTTTTGTCGCGTGATGACTTTGCAACTATTCTTGAGAATGCTGGTCTAGATAAATTGGCGCTCATGCTCCACAACTTGAGTGTCTTGACACAAACTAAGGTTTACTTGTTTTGGAAAAATCAGGCTGTCAAAGAAGGGGCACTGCTTTGACTGAAGAGAAGAGGAATGACCTTGCAGATTTGATTACCAGGACTTGGCGACTCATAGATTACATCAACGAGCGATTAGCCAACCCAGAGTTGTCAGAGAATGAAAAAATCAGGTGGGCTGGGGTCCTAGCCAGTGCGATTGGGACGCTGAACAAGTTGTTTTACAAGGCTGGAGTTGGAAAGCTCAGCGAAGACGACCTAGCCATGCTTTTGTCCAAGATTCCGAAGAAGTTCCGCAAAATGATGCGGGGGAAGCTAACACTTGGAAAGTCGAAAGCCACAGTCAGAAATAGACCAGGAAAAACTTAGGAAACTAAGAAACGACCCCGTTCTTTTCGCAGAGGTTGTGTTAAAGCTGAAGCCCTTTCCTTATCAAGAGAGATTGTTGCGAGATTCATCTCGGCAACTAGTTGCGTGCATGGGTCGCCAAACGGGCAAGAGCACAACCATTGCAATAAAGGCTGTTCACTTTGCCTACACAACCCCTTCTGTGACGGTTTTGATTACCGCGCCATCCCGCCGCCAGAGCATGCTTATGTTCAGAAAAATCTCCAGCTTCATCTCTCGAAGCGCCTTGAGGAAAAGCGTAGTCCGGTCAACTCAGACTGTGATTCAGTTGTCGAACGGCAGCGAGATTGTTGCCTTACCGTGCTCTGAGCATTTTCTGCGTGGCTACACGGCGCACATGGTGATAGCCGATGAAGCCGCCTTTATTCCTGAAGACACAGTCGTCAACATTTTGAGCCCCATGTTGGCGACAACAAATGGAACCTTAATCCTGCTGAGCACGCCTTGGGGCAAGAACCACTTCTTCTACCGAGCCTTCATGGACCCAGACTTCAGCGTTCACAGAGTGAAATCAAGCGAGTGCCCAATCATAAAGCCTGAGTTCCTCAGAAAGCAAAACCGACTCATGACAAAAGAAGCATACGCGATAGAGTATGAGGCTGAATTCCAAGAAGCCGCAGCGTCATACTTTTCGCAGGACCTAATCCGCTCGTGCATCGACCCAGCACTCGAATTTGAACCCGAGCTGGAAAATGTCACGCTTGAACCTGGCGACTATTGTGCTGGTGTGGACATTGGAAAACTGCGAGACCATTCGGTTGTAGCGGTGGTTAAACAAGAAAAAGATATGGTAAAACTGGTTTTTCTAAAGGAGTTCGTGCTTGAAACGCCATACAGCAATGTTATAGGCTTCATTGTTAAAGCCAATCAGAAATTCCACTTTTCAAAGATTCTAATAGACAGAAGCGGAGCAGGCGAAGCGGTCACGGAAGAAATCCAGGCGCAAGGCTTGGCAAACACGCAAAGCAAATCCTTTACCATGCAGAGCAAGACAGAAATGTTAGCCTACCTTCGCATCAAGATGGAACAAACCCTGTACAAAATCCCTTATAACCACCGACTCTGCCAACAAATCAACAGCCAACAATATGAATACACAAAAACAGGACAACTGAAATTCTGGCACCCGCCAAACACCCACGACGACCAACTATGGGCACTGGCACTAGCAACGTGGGCAACAAAAGAAGCACCCAAAGGACTCTTAGCATAAGCATGGTAGCCCTTAACATCAACCCTCCCTCGGGTAGGAGAGGCTACAAAATAATGAGACAACATTGACCAAAACACTCAACAGATCGTTCAACAACGATAGCAACCTTAAAAATTTAGGCGCGCATAAAAAGAAGAGGAGACTCACACCATGCCCAGACTGCTCATAATATACGACAGTCAAACAGGCAACACAGAAAAAATGTCTGAAGCCATAGAACAAGGCGCCAAAACCGTAGCAGACGTAGAAGTAACCCGAAAATACTACGCCAGACCCGAAGAACTAAAACAAGCCGACGCCTTAATCCTCGGCTCACCAACCTACTACCACGACATGACTCTACCCATAAAGCAAGTTCTGGAAGAAACAGCCAGAGCCAACATTCAACTGCAAGGCAAAATAGGCGCAGCATTCGGCTCCTATGGATGGAGCGGCGAAGCACTCACACTCATACTCGAAATTCTCAAGAACAGATTCGGCATGAAAACAATAGAGCCTGGACTCAGTGTCTTATATACGCCGAATCAAGCCCAACTTGAAGAGTGCCGAAAACTAGGCAAGTCGGTTGCCGAAAAAATCGCAGCCAAATGAGAGAACAGCACAATGAAGAAGGCACGCGAAGCAGACATGCTCGAAGACATTTGTAACGCGATTAAGACAGAGGGAAAAGTCTCAGAACCACACATTTCTCGACTGTCTGCAACATTTGGGCAACGTGCCAACAAAGCTCTAGAGGCTCTAAACGAGGGAAGAATCAAAAAGTACGTTTTCCACCCAAGCAACAGAGTGGTCTGGATAGTTGTGGGCAAGAAACGCGACTACATAGTCATGCCCGCAATCGACTACTGCTCATGCTACGACTTTTACTTCCAGTTCGACCGAGGACATGTGTGCTACCACATCATAGCCCAGAAACTGGCTGACGCCACAGGAGCATTTGACCAGTTTGAAGACGACGACCAGTTCTGTGATGTATTAATCAAAGAGTGGAAGGCACCCGAACAGAGGAAACCCAAGAAGACCAAGATTGCCAAAGAAGACTGGAAAGGTACTGCTTAAATAGTCTTTACCGCTCAAATACTGAAGAAAGTGGTTCAACATGGCCATAGACCCTGCAACATACTTTGAAAACGTGGTAATGACCGTTCTAACCGTCTTGACCTTCTTCATTTTAGTGTTAGCCTTCCTCTACATGATATGGGGCAGAAGAGAAACCGCAACCACAGAGACCAAACCTAAGCCTTAGTTCTGCGCAGCCAAAAAAACACGATAAAACCCACAATCGTCAGAACTAAAGCTAACAGAATAGCCAGTAACGCGTAGGGACCAGCGCCCAAAATGATTGGAATCGGACCGATGAAGACCACCAAAACACCGCTTACACCAGCGTCTCCCTGAAGCGCAGCCGCAACAATCAAAACAACCACGCCTACAAACATCAAAAAGAAACCCAGAAAAAACAATTTAGAGGCAGTAGCAGACATCACCTTTCCCACCGTTTCACCTTAAAATGCTGGACCAAAGCACCGTCAAAACCAAAAGTAAGGCAAAAAGTATGACCGACAAGACAAGGATTATTTTCACCGATTGTTTGTCGGTGCCAAAAATTATTGGGATAGGTCCAATAATGACGGCGCCTCCGCCCTTAACCTCCGCCTTACTCTTGATACCTCGAAGAAAGAGCAGAACGAGAGCGATAAACGCTATTGCAAAACCCGCGAAGACCAAAGTCAAGCCGATGCTCCAGAGCCAATGGTCACTCATAAGCGTTGCACCGAAGAAAAACTGTGCAAGTAGATTTAAATAAAGTTTGACGCGAATTATCGTGGGCGCTCAAAAAATGGACCTTGAGCAGATTGTTCAGCGGATTCTTTTGACACGGCGAGACCTAACGCGAGACGAGGTGCTTAAACTCATTTATGAGAAGAAGCGCTCCGCCGAGGGCTATTTTTTAGACGAGGTGGCAGCCCGCATCGTCGCTTCCGAATTGGGCGTAGAGATTCCACACCAAGAACAAGCTTTCAAGTCGGAAATCTCTGTGGACGACCTTGTATCCGGCTTAAACGACGTGACGTTGACCGCCAGAGTCATCTTTGTGTATCCGATTCAAACATTTTCTAAACCCGACCTTTCACAGGGCAAGGTAGCGCGTTTGCTGCTAGCCGACAAGAGCGGCTCACTGAGGCTGGTTCTTTGGAATGACAAGGTAAGCCTAGTTGAAGCTGGAGAAATCAAACAAGGCAATATTGTCCGTGTGTTGCATGGGTACGTGCGTGAAGGCTTAGACGGAAAACTGGAGCTGCACTTGGGCCAGCGGGGAGACGTTCAGGTTTCGCCTCAAGATGTAATTGACAGTGACTATCCGTCGATAGAGCGATTCATAGACAAGATAGGAAATCTGGCTCCAAAGAATAGGAAAGCCAGCGTTCTGGGCGCGGTCTACGACGTTTATCCTGTGTCAGAGTTCAAGAGGAAAGACGGATCATCTGGCAAGGTGAGGCGCCTGAGACTCAGAGACGAAACAGGCGAGGTTTTTGTGGTGTTCTGGAACGAAAAAGTGGACGAGTTGGGCGAGGTGACAATAGACGATCAGCTGCGTATAATGAACGCAAGAGTCAAGACACAACCCGATGGGCGAATAGAGCTGCATGTTGAAAAAGCCACTCAAATCGAAAAACTGGTTGGTCAGGCACCGTCGCCGCCACCCGTTGTTCCAAGCGAAGTAACGCACAAGATAGCAGACTTGAAGCAGGAGGGCGGATCTTTCACTATTGAAGCAACAGTGGCTTCAACTCCGAACGTTAGAGAGGTCACGACAGCGCAACAAGAGAAGGTGCGGGTTGCGTCCTTTGATTTGGAAGACGACACGGGCAAGATCAGGATGTCTTTGTGGCGAAAACACGCGGAAATCGGAAAAGACCTCTCTGTTGGAACTCGAGTTAGGATAAAGGACGCCTACGCTAAGAAGGGCTTCTCAAACCTTCTGGAACTAGTCTCTCGAACCTCAACCATCATAGAAATCGTTTCAAAGCCAGAGGTTTAAGGCGCACAGAAGTAACTGCCCAGAAACAATAACTGACCAGATGCGTCTAAATTTGGCTATAGGATAGCCGAGACTATACAGAGGACGCGACATCCAAGCATCACTTCAACTCTGTATCCAAATGTAGGGCTTATCTAACCGCATCACACACATACCCAGCAGCCATAGTCATCGGAACTCTTAATTCCGCAACCCCTCAATAATATGCGCTTCCTCACAGTCCCATAAAAGGTGCATGAATTACATGAAAACAAACCAGATTTCTCTCCCAGTCGATGAGCTACCGAAAGAATGGTATAATATTCAGCCTGATTTGCCTGAGCCTTTGCCTATACCCAAAGAGCCTGGGGATGGAGTCTCACGCATGGATTTCTTGGACAAAACCATGATACACGAATGCTTGAGGCAGGAGTTTTCTCCGATGCGTTGGGTTCCCATACCCGAAGAGGTGCGCCAGCTCTACATTCAAGTGGGGCGTCCTCGACCATTGTACCGAGCCCTAAAGCTGGAACAACACCTCAAGTTGAAAAAGACGAGAATCTACTACAAGCGAGAAGACCTGTCGCCTACGGGTTCACACAAGACCAACACCGCCATAGCGCAGGCTTATTTCGCAGCTAAAGAAGGAAAACACACGTTGGCAACCGAGACAGGCGCGGGACAGTGGGGCACCGCGCTCACCCACGCCGCACGCCTAATGGGCTTAAACTGCGTCGTCTTCTGGGTTCGTTCGGTTTACAATTGGAAGGTTGACAGGCGCACTTTTATGCATTTGTTGGGCGCCACGGTGCACGCTTCACCCAGCAATGAAACCGCAATCGGCAGAAAAATGCTGAAGAAAGACGCCAAACATCATGGCTCGCTTGGAATCGCTGTTTCCGAAGGTTTAGAGTACACTGAGAAACATGAGGGAACAGTCTACAGTCTGGGTTCTGTCTTAAACCATGTTCTTATGCATCAGTCAATAATCGGATTAGAAACAATAAAACAGTTTGAAATAGCCGACGACCAACCTGACCTAATAGTCGGCTGCTTAGGAGGAGGCTCCAACTTCGGGGGCATCGCCCTGCCCTTCGCAGGAGAGGTTCTGAAGAAAAAAAGAGAATGCGAGTTCTTAGCAGCGCAGTCTGAAGCGGCGCCAAACCTGGTTAAGGGCAGATACGAATACGACTTTGGAGACGTAGCCGAACACACTCCACTGCTGAAAATGTACACTATAGGACACAAAACTGAGATGCAACCCATAAAAGCCGACGGCTTACGCTACCACGCAGCCGCTCCGCTCATAAGCGCCCTAAGACACCACGGAACAGTGAAAGCCGTCGCCTACCCTGCCGACGAAAAAGCAATCTTTGAAGCAGCGAGAACATTTCTCCAATGCGAGGGATGGCTGATCGCACCCGAATCAAGCTACGCAGTAAGGGCAACAATAGACGAAGCGTTGAAAAACGAGAAAAAAGACGAAGAAAAAGTCATATGCATGAACATAAGCGGACACGGATTCCTAGACATACCAGCCTACAGAGAAAAACTCGGAATATAGCCACTGTAACACACTGAATATTCGGGTTTGTTTGAAGCAAACGCGAGTATTACCGTGATAAAGCAGTGAACAGGACGGGTGAAATCTCGGGTCGTGTCATTCGGAAGGAAGTGAAAGTGAACGCTTCTATTGAGAAGATGTGGAAGGGATGGACTACAAAAGAGGGATTTCTAGGCGTTTTTCATAGCATGCTTGTGTGTCTAATATCCAATACCATCACCTAGAAGGGCTTCCAGATACGACGACATAGTACGGCCACCACGTATGGAGAGGCACCCTTCTTCTGTAAGCTTTTTTCCTCGTTTTCGCCAACGGTATCAGGTCCCTTAGCTCGTAAGCGAGTCTGTTTGCATCATCGACTCCCAATGGCAGGACAATGTCCACATGCCGTGGTATCACCAGTTTCAGTTGCCCCTTATCATCAACTTCACAAGACTTTATGTCGCACAATTCAACATCTGAGGGAATAGTTGTCTGGAGAACAAAACCGAGGGTTTTTCTGAGCAACGGATCCTTCTCAATGGCATGTTCAAGTTTTGCCTTACCTCCCTCCTTCAGATCAACCTCAATCAAGTCTTTATGGAGACTCACGACAAAATCGGGCTTGTCAATAACCAGAATTGGATCTTTCTCCATCAACGCCACTCCCATTAGCCTACTTGTGTGTTTCACAAGTTAAGTTTTCCCGTGAATACAGCGCACGCTAATGTTGCCAACATGAATAAGGAATGATCATATCTGGCTATTTTTGGCTCTTTGCGGGTTTCTTTAGCATTGAACCGATGTAGAGTCCGATGAAGACGAGAGGACTCACAAGGACGACCATGACGAATTTCTCTAAGGTTAGTGCCATGCTCTCGATGTTGTACCAGTCTAATGGTGACGGGTCAGCGGTGGGGTTGGCTTTTAGGTAGTTTTCTTTGACCACGGGAGTATAGTCCGTGGCAGCCCATTCCATGTAACTCATAAAAATGACGATAAATGCGAATAAGACGGTTATTTTTGCGATTGTTCTTGTTCGGTTTTCTTCCCAGATTTTTTGTGTGAATATGTAGCCGACGATGGTGGCGCTGAGGATGAGAGCAATGACCCCGCCGATGAGGGATGCCTCTTCGTAGCTTAGGGCTTGATTGAATGCTAATGTTATGGGATAAATTAAGAGGATGAGGAGTACTGTTAGCGATGCTACAGCCATAACGATGTCACCAAACTTCAGGTGTATCACCTCCTTACGATGGGAATATGTGTATGTTTTCGCTTCCGTTCTTATGACTTGTGCAAGAAATTTTTTGTGCACGCAACTCCTAAACTGCCCAAAGACCCGTTTCAACTGCTTACCGGCTTCTTTTTTGGATGTTTTCCTTTTTCAGGCATTTATCATCCGCAAAATGTAGGTTTTATATGCTTTGGAATCACAGACGTTTAAACCACTATTATACAGGAGGTGAAAGTCTGGAAGATTGGAAGATAAAGATTTCTGTGCTGTGGCTGTTCTCGCTGATGGCGTTCTTAGGCTTCATGATATTGACGTTTATCAAGCCAGGCATAATAGAGCAAGTGATTGAGGGAGAGATAGAAGGCATGAAAATAGGACAAGAATTCCTGCTATTATACGCAATCATAATACTATTTCCATTGGTCATGGCTTTCCTATCCCTGACCCTAAAGGATTCGATAAATCGCTGGTTAAACATCATCGCGGGTACAGTCGCCGTTGTTCTCAGCTTAGTTGGATTGAGTGGGAACTTGGCACAACCATACGCCTATGCGATACTGATTTGGATTTCAAAGGTCTTAGTTGATGCATTGATTGTATGGTACGCATGGAAGTCTAAACAGAAAGCATGAGCCTTACCAACGAATGCTTTATCAATTTTTCAACGTTCTCAATAGTTACAAGCATCTACAACCTTCCTTTGATTTGGAGAAAGAGGATAGCTGAACTCAGAGTTCTGATGTCAGGAGACATCTTCGCCGTAGGCAGTGTTCGACTCTCACCAGTGCGAGAAGAAATATAAGGCAACCGTTGTGAAAACTGGAAAGTTGAAGCTGAATGTCGATTGTCGGTTTAGACTTGGCGGGCGTCGAAAGCAGACCCACTGGGTTCTGTATCCTCAAGGGTTTGATGGCAGAGACTCTTCTAGTCTACACGAATGAAGAAATAGTGAGGAAAGTAGAAAAAAGTAAACCTAAGATTGTTGCCATCGATGCGCCTCTGAGCCTTCCTGCGGGAAGAAAATCCATAGAGCAAAAGACTAAGGTTCACTTGAGAAAGTGCGACAAAGAACTCCTGAAGAGAGGCATAAAATTCTTCCCAGTCACCCTCGGACCCATGAGAAAACTAACGAGCAGGGGCATAACCCTAAGAAGAACCCTCGAAAGCAAGCACTTCAAGGTGATAGAGGTCTATCCAGGAGGCGCCCAAGACATCCTAAAAATCCCCAGAAAACAACACGGACTCAGCAAACTCAGAGATGGCTTGGAAAAATTAGGAATAAAAGGGCTGAACGACCGAATGAACGACCACGAACTGGACGCCGTAACCTGTGCTCTGGTAGGAAAACTCTTCTTAGAAGGAAAAACCATCACTTATGGAACCTGCGAAGCAGCAATAGTGATGCCCAAAAAAGGAAGTCATGCGGGAAACATTGCCAATTCAGCTTACTTAAAACCATAACAGAGGACGCATCCAACTGTGCGCACACACATACGCATCATTTTCCACAGGCAACGTCCTCAACATCAGTCAACATACCCTCCCCTCTGGTAGTAGGGGCTACAAAATAAATAACACAACATAGAGGGAAACAGTTCAAGGCGCATAAGACTTACTTTTCTTTTTCCACTTCCTTCATCGTGTCAATAATAATATCCAACGCTGAGTCAACCAAATCTTTGGTTATTACCAACGGAGGCGCAACTCGAATCGTAGACTTGCCACAGGTTATGACTACCACTCCGCGTTTCCAGCTTCGCATCATTATCTCCCCAGCTTTCTTTGGCGCTGGCGCCTTGGACTTCTGGTTTTCAACAATCTCGGCGCCTATCATCAAGCCTTTTCCACGCACATCACCCAAGATTTCACTTTTCTCTTTGACTTCATTAAGGCGCTTCATAATGTAATTGCCCTGTTTAACCGCGTTATCCATTAAGCGTTCGTTTTCGATAACCTTCAAAACAGCCAACGAAGCAGCGCAAGCCACTGGGTTTCCGCCGAACGTTGTGGCGTGGGAGCCACCTTCCCAGTCCATAACCTTTGCTTTCGCCACAATGGCACTCAAAGGAAGCCCCGACGCTAAAGACTTAGCCATGCAGACAACGTCGGGCTCAACCCTCCAGTGTTCTATGGCACACCATTTGCCCGTTCTACCCATACCAGCCTGAACCTCGTCGTCAATCATCAATACGCCATACTTATCAGCCAATTTCTTTAGCCGCTGAAAATACTCGGGCGGAGGCACAACATAACCGCCCTCTCCCTGAACAGGCTCAAAAACAAAGGCAGCCAAGTCTTCAGGTGGAACATACTTTTGAAAAACATACTCATCAATGAAATCGACACACCAGTAGTCGCAGTCAGGATAGGTCAACTTGAAAGGACAGCGGTAACAGTACGGATACGGCACATGCGTAATGCCTGGAACCAACGGAAAGAAATGCCTACGCTGAACAGGCTTGCTGGCGGTGAAAGAGACCGCACCCAAGGTTCGACCGTGAAAGGCGCTGATAAAGGCGATGAACAACTGTCGCCTTGTATGCCACCGAGCAAGTTTAGCCGCGCCCTCAACTGATTCGGCGCCGCTGTTGCCAAAGAAAACCTTCTTCTCCCACTTGCCAGGTGTAATCTGGCTCAGTTTTTCGCCTAGGTCGACCACTTCTCTGTATAGGAAGTCGGTGATAGAATAGTGGAGGTAGCGGTCACACTGCTCCTTTATGGCTTCAACAACCTTTGGATGGTTATGCCCAACGTTCAGGCATACAAGTCCCGAGTTGAAGTCAATGTATTCGTTCCCATCGACATCGCGAAGAATGCAGCCCTTACCGCCGTCAATAACGAGCGGATAAAACCGCACAAATGATTGGGAAATAATCTGTTCATCTCTCTTCACAATCTCGCGGGCTTCGGGACCTGGAGGCCTGACAACAATTTTTGGGTATTCGCCCACAGTTCATCACCCTTGAAAGAGTATCCCTTTAGAAGTAACGGGTTTTATAGGCGTTTCTGTCGATTTGTCAAGGAGACTGCTGGTAAGTAGAATAATGGTGACATACAAACCTAAAACAAGGTGTTATTAAGTCAGAGGCTTGCGAACTCGAGTAATTGATCCCAAAAGCTTACTTGGATTCAGCTTTTGCCACAGTTATTTCAATTGTGGAAACGTTGGATTTCTGACCCTGCTCCCTCGTTACTTCTTCGGTTCCGATTTTGATTTCCTTGAGCCCCAAGTCCTTAACGAATGACCTTCGAAGCACCTCGATTGTGTCCACGGCTCTGCTGATTGCCCTTCCTCGCGCTTTGACGCACACCTCTTTTTCTCCTGTGTTGAAGAAGGTGAGGCAGGCGATCACATAATTCATAATTGGTTTTTTGCCAATAAAGACAACGTTTCCTTCTTCTTTTTTTGGCATTTCTTTGGGTGCTTCAGCCTTTTCGGCTTCCTTGGGTTTCTCGGGTTTCTCGGCTTCCTTGGGTTCTTCTGCTGCCATGTTTTTCTCCTCAACATGTCGTGTTTTATATGTTAGGTGCACTATACTCTTAGCTGTAGCTTCTTATAGTTTTCCCACGTTTCATCAATCCAGCGCTTGATTTCCTCAACGTCTTGGGGAGTTAATTGGTCAAAGCGCCCTTGCTCCGTAAGGTATTCCTCAACCGGTTTACGCTTCGTCTCATCTACGAGTGCTGTGCTTGGGCTACTCAACTTGAACCTCCCGTGTTCAATCTCAAACAAGCCCCAGACGCCAGTCTGCACCGCCAAGCGGCCCATCTGGATTGTTTTTTCTGTGGAGTACCGCCAGCCAGGTGGGCAAGGAGTTAATACTTGAATGTACTTTGTGCCCACCATTTCTTTTGCCCTTCTCAACTTGGTCACGAAATCGATGGGATAAGAGACACACGCGGTGGCAACGTAGGGTATTCCGTGCGCCGCCATTATCATGGGAACATCTTTCTTGTGTTCTTTCTTACCTGTTGGTGTTGTTGTGGTTCGGGAACCGTAGGGTGATGAGCCACTTCGTTGGAAACCCGTGTTTCCGTAGGCCTCGTTGTCGTAGCAAACGTATATGAAGTTGGTTCCCCTTTCAGCCGCACCCGAGAGCGCTTGAAGGCCTATGTCAACAGTGCCTCCGTCTCCAGCCCAAGCAAGCACGGTGACGTCTTTCAAACCTTGGGTTTCATACGCCGCAACCACTCCTGAGGCAGCCGCTGCCGCAGCCTCGAAGGCTATGTTGAGGCATGGGGTGGCGAAGGCCGTGAAAGGAAACGCGCTCTGAATCACAGATGTGCAACATGCGGGAACTACAAACACTGTTCGGGGTCCAAGCGCCTTTTGAGCCAGTCTTATGGCCACTGCGGCTCCGCATCCGGCGCATGCTGCGTTGCCTTGGAGCCAGTATTCCTCTTTGGGCAGTTCCTTCAACGTGACCATGGCGTTTACTCCCTCAAACCTAACCATTCGACCTCTTTTTCCACTTTACCTTTTTGGAGATACTGGAATGATTTGTTGACCATTTTTTCGATGTCTTGAACCGTGACGTCGCGACCACCTAAGCCTGCTATGAAGCCAGCCGTTAACGGTGAGTCTCTCTGTGTGTGGAGAGAGGCTTTGACTTCGGTGTGGAGCGGGCCTTCCATGCCGTAAGAGATTTGACGGTCTATTATGGTCAAAATTTGCGCGTTTTTTGCCACTTTTTGGATTTCGTCTTTTGGGAATGGTCTGAAAACTCGGACTCGGGTTGCACCTACTTTTCGACCTTGTTTTCTTAGGTTGTCGACTGCGAGTTTTGCCTCGCTTCCAATTGTTCCCATTGACAGGATGATTAGGTCGGCGTCTTCGCACTTGTACGTCTCTATGTGGCCTCCGTGTTCGAAGCCGAACCGCCTTCCGTATTCTTTGTCGATTTCTGGGATGAGCCTCCTAGCGTTTTCCATAGCCTCTTGCATGAAATACCTGAATTCCATGTACCACTCTGGGTAAACGATGCTGCCGTGCGTGATGGGATTGTCCACGTCGAGCAGCCAAGGCGGATTGTAGGGCGGCAGAAAATCGTCTATTTCCCCTTGGTCCGGAACCTTCACAGGCATAGATGTGTGCGAAAGAATGAAGCCCTCAAGGCAGACCATGGCGGGTAAAAAGACACGTTTGTCTTCACACAGCTTGTATGCTTGAATCGTCGTGTCAAAGATTTCTTGATTGTCGGCACAATAAAATTGAATCCAGCCTGTGTCCCGTTGGGAAAGAGAATCGCTGAAGTCTGCCCAAATGTTCCAGGGCGGACCCATGGCACGGTTAACCACAGCCATAACTATCGGGAGGCGGGCGGCAGAAGCCCAGTGAAGCATCTCGTGCATTAACGCCAGCCCATGAGCAGATGTTGCCGTAAAGGTGCGCGCTCCACCCACCGCCGCGCCTATGCAAGCAGCCATGGCACTGTGTTCGGATTCAACCCTGATGTATTTGGCGTCCATTTTTCCTCCCTCAACTAGTTCAGCGATCTGTTCAACCACGGTTGTCTGAGGAGTAATCGGATACGCAGCGATTACTTGGGCTCTCGCGGCTTTACATGCAAGTCCTGCGACGCGGTTTCCAGTTTCCACAATAACTTGAGTCATTTGGTGCTTCCCTCTCTCTGCATTTCAATGGTTTTCAGTGGGCATTCGTATGCGCAGATTCCGCAACCCTTGCAGTAATCGTAGTTGATTTTAGGCAAATTTTCTGCGTTGAGTTCAATGCACGCTTCGGGGCAATATATCCAACAGATTTGACAACGCGTGCATTTTTCCAGGTCTATTACAGGTCTGAACGTTCTCCAAGACCCAGTTTTTCCCGTGCTTTCGATGCATGGGCGCGATAGCGGTGTAAGCGGCAAGTCATTCATTTTTTTGGGAGCTTTTGCCATCAGGCTATCCCCGATGAGAAATACAGTAGTATTAAGTCAAAGGTTAAAGTGTTTCGCATGTACCGAAAAATGCTCTGTTAGGAGGAACTTATCATCAATTGTGAGGGATTCACCAGTTTTTAACCAATCTTTCATAAGCCAAGGAAGCCGCTTTAGCGTTCTTTTCTCCTGCGGCTCCCGCCCACTCTCGCCGTATGACCTCAAGCACACTTTCCAGCTTCACTTCTTCTGTTGCCTTTGCGAACGCTCCCAACATGGTTGTGTTCAACACCGGAAGCCCAGCGACAAGAAGTTGCAACTCTAAGGCTATTCCGGTTGCGTCAACGGTTGCCAAACGGCCTTGTCTGATGCTTATCTCTTCGGGTTTTTTCATGGTGTTTATGACTATGACGCCGTCTTTCTTCAACCCTTCAGCGACATCCACGATCTCCAATAGGGAGGAGTCTAATACTACCACGTAGTCTGGGTTGTAAACTTGACTCCGAACGAGAATTGGCGCATCAGACAATCGAGCAAACGCCTTAACTGGAGCGCCTCGTCGTTCTGCACCAAAAAACGGAATGGCTTGAACCCACTTGCCTTCCTTAAACGCCGCCCGAGCTAACAGTTCTGCGGCTGTTACGCCGCCTTGGCCACCGCGACCGTGAATAACGATTTCTTTTAACACCGCGTTTTTGCTCCAGGCTTAGAATTAGAGAAAAAGGGTATTCACAATATTAGTTTTTACCCTTTTGAAGGGCAATTTATACATTGGATATTTTTGGTAAATCGAATCTTGTTTTTGGATGATGCGGGAAAACCTTATATCAGCGTGTGTGGTTCGCAAGAGTTTCTGGCAGGAATGTCGAGCAGATGTTGATTGAGATTCGATGGCACGGAAGAGGTGGCCAAGGAATAGTCAGCGTGAGCCGCTTGATCGCCGACGCCGCGCTCTTGGAGAAAAAACATGTTCAATCCTTCCCCGAGTTCGGACCTGAACGCTCAGGCGCTCCAGTTCTTGGATTTACAAGAATCTCAGAAGAACCCATAAGCGTTCACAGTCAGATTTACAATCCCAACATTGTTGTGGTTGTTGACCCTACGCTTCTAGGCGCCAACGTGACTTCGGGCTTGGCTATGAAGGGAACGATAGTTGCAAACACTGAACGTGCGCCCGACGAATTGAGGAGAATTCTTTCAGTTGATGATGCACTCGTCTATTCTGTTAATGCCAGAAGAATAGCGCTGGATGTTTTGGGGCGTCCAATCTATAACACGGCGATGTTAGGGGCGTTGATTAAGGTCATGCCTATCGCATCTTTTGAGTCAACAGCGAAGGTTGTTAGAGCACGTTTTCCGGGAACCCTGGGTGAAAAGAATGTGCAGGCAATGAAAAGAGCGTTCGAGGAGGTTGTTGGGAGTTGACTGCCATTAAGAAGTCGGGTTGGAAGTCTCTGCCCATGGGAGGAGTTGTTCTGGAGGCTGGCTCTTCGCTCAAGTACAAGACTGGGGACTGGAGAGCCTTCAGACCACTAGTTGACAAAGAAAAGTGCGTTAACTGTTTGCTCTGTTGGATATACTGCCCAGACAGTGCCATAATTAGAAGGGAGAAATGGGTTGAAGTAAACTACGACTACTGCAAGGGTTGCGGAATCTGCGAGCACGAATGCCCGAAAGAAGCAATCAGTATGGTGGAGGAAACAAAGTGACAATCACCGGCTTAACCGGAGACGAAGCCGTTGCTTTCGCGGTCAAGCAGAGCAAGGTGGACACTGTAGCGGCTTACCCCATCACTCCACAAACAATCATGGTTGAGCGCTTCAGCAAGTACGTAGCCGACGGAGAGGTCCACACGGCGTACGTCTGCGTGGAGTCAGAACACTCAGCTCTCTCTGCCTGCGTGGGAGCTAGCCTAACTGGAGCCAGAGTCTTCACGGCTACCGCCAGCCAGGGTTTAGCCTTGATGCATGAAATGCTCTATATCGCTTCGGGGTTGCGTTGCCCCATTGTGATGGGTGTGGCTAACAGGGCGTTGTCAGCGCCTATTAACATTCATGGAGACCACTCGGACATGATGGGCTCCAGAGACTCTGGTTGGGTGCAAGTGTACTCTGAAAACGCTCAGGAAGCCTACGACTGGACGATATTGGCGTTCAAGATAGCTGAAGACAGGGATGTTCTGCTTCCGGTGTCGGTTAATCTTGACGGTTTCATAATTTCTCATTGCATGGAGGGCGTTGACGTGCTCGAAGACGGGGCTGTCAATGAATTCTTGAAAACCAGAGACCCCGTGTTTACGATGGACCCGGATAAACCATTGACTGTTGGAGCTCTCTGTCTTACCGACTTTTATTTCGAATTTAAGAGGCAGCAGGTGGAAGCCATGCGCAATGTTCGAGGAGTATTAGAGAGAGTGTGCAAAGAGTACAGGGGCATAACTGGTAGAAACTACGGTGTTCTTGAAGCCTTTGGGATGGAAGACGCAGAAGCTGCTGTAGTCTGTCTGGGAAGCACGGCTGGAACAGCCAGGGAGGTTGCTCGTAAACTCCGAGCGCAGGGAAAGAGGGTGGGTGTGGTGAAGCTTTGGCTTTACCGACCCTTTCCGACAGAGGAAATTAGCGCTGCGTTGAAGCGTGTGAAAGCGTTGGCTGTGTTTGACAGAGCCGTTAGTTTTGGGGCTCCTTACGGCGCCCTGTGTTCCGATGTGGTTTCAGCCTTGCACACTTTGGAGGACAGCCCTAGAATCTTTAATGTCGTCTATGGGTTGGGCGGAAGAGACGTCAAACCGTCTGACATTGAACTAGTTTTTGAGGAAGCCTTGGAAACCGCTAGGACGGGTGTTGTTAAAGAACCCACGGTGTTCTTGGGGGTGCGGGAGTAATGGTCACTTTGAAGGAATTGTCAACAGAGGAGCTTTTCGTTTCTGGGCACCGACTGTGCGCTGGCTGTGGAGAAGGCGTGATCAACCGAATGACTGTGAAGGCGTTGAGAGGTCCAACAGTGATAGTTGCTGCCACGGGGTGCTCCGAGGTTTCTACGAGTCTTTATCCTTACACTTCGTGGCGCATTCCTTGGGCTCATGTGGCTTTTGAGAACGCAGCCGCGGTTGCGTCTGGTATTGTGGAAGCCTACAACGCGATGGCTAGGAGAGGCGCTTGGAACAAGAAGGTCGACGTGATAGCCATGGCTGGAGACGGAGGAACCTACGACATCGGCATTCAAGCGTTGAGTGGAGCCCTGGAAAGGGGTCACGACTTTCTCTACATTTGCTACGACAACGAGGCTTACATGAACACGGGCATTCAGAGGTCTGGAGCCACGCCTCGAGGCGCTGACACCACCACAAGTCCGGCGGGAAGCGTTATTCCAGGTAAACCCGAGTGGAAAAAAGACTTGATCGGCATTTGTGTGGCTCATGGAATTGAGTATGCGGCTACGGCTTCGCCTGCCTACTGGAACGATTATATTACAAAGGTGCGCAAGGGAATCGAGGTCAACGGACCTGCGGTAATTGATGTTTTGTCTCCCTGCCCATTGGGGTGGCGGCACGATTCAGCTAGAAGCATAGAATTGGTTAGGTTGGCGGTTGAGACCCGATACTTCCCAGTTTATGAGGTTGAACGAGGAAAATACAAGTTGAACATTAACATTTCTAAGCCTAAGCCGGTTGAAGAGTTTCTTAAGGCGCAGGGAAGGTTCGCCCACCTGTTCAAACCATCGTATAGAAAGGACGTAATCGATGAGATTCAACAGAACGTAGACAACAACTGGAACCGAATACAAAAACTAAGCACACAAAACTAAGCAATCTTCGAAACTCCCTTTCTTCCAGTTCTTATCCATTCAAAGACTTCTCTCTTAACCATGAATAGAGACAACTAGACCCTCAAGCTGAAAGGTTGATAATTAATAATTTAAGGATGAATAACTATGTGATACTATGGCATGGTGAAATTGCCTAGAAAAAAGAAGACAAAAGAAGAAGCATATATTTTCATTGCCTTCTTCTTCATTATTGGCATCGGACTGCTAATGTCTGGTAATTTAATAGGAATTATTTCCATTGGATTAGGGATACTCATTCTTATAGCAATTGAACCAGCACTTCAAGGCATACTGTCTGGGATTATAGGAGCTTTGTTTTCTAGAACAGGGAAATATGCACGAAGACCTTCACCTGAGATAATTGCACCTACCGAGACAGTTTTTGATGTCAATTTGAGTCGAGTTGTAGATATTTTGGAAACCTGTCCTCTTCCTTCAAAGTTTAGGCATGACCCTGAAAATGATGCTGAAACATGGATATCTTCACAACTAATTCATGATTTCCCAGAACATAAGAGGCAACAACATTATTCTCAGTATCATTCAAGATTCGACATTGAAATTAACGATATTGGTGTTGAGGTGAAATTGCCCAAGGGAGCAAGAGATAAGGCTACATTGCGAGGACAGATACAAATTTATTTGAAACGCTTCAAGTATGTTGTCGCTTTTATTATCAATTACTATCACATTAATCCTGAACTTATTGATGATTTCAAGAAAGACATGGAGGAATATGGCGATAGGGTTATTGTCATAGAGAGACAATGGAGGTGAAGATTAATGGGTCTCCAAGAGGAACTCATTTTTCTAGTTGCTGTATTCATAATTTCTATAATGGTTTATGCAATATTAAGTAGAGATAGCCCTATAATTGGACTTATTGGCTTCTTAGCAGTCTGGGGAGTCTATGGTTTTGTTAGAATCTCAATATCGATAAAACTATAGGTTGAGGAAAAATGGTAAAATGTGAATGTTGTGGGAATGAAGCTCTTTTTCCTTTCTCATGTCCTTATTGTCATAAAGCATTTTGTCCAGAGCATAGACTTCCAGAAAGTCATCAATGTTCAAGTTTGCCTAAAGACCCTCTTTTTTGGTATCAAAAGAAAACTCTAGCTGATGAGAAAGCTTTGAAAGATGCCATGCATGGATATGAGTTCTGTCCTAAGTGTCATTCTTATAATATTGGTGTTTGGAGTTTCGATAATCAAAAAGTCAATTATCAATGTAGAATATGTCGTTACTCATGGACTGCTCCACGAACTAAAGTTTCTTCTTTAGACATTAAAATACCAAAAGGTTCTGAAGGCACAGAGAAAAAAAAGAAAAGACGTTGGTTCTCCTGACTAGTGGCTATGAACTCATTGTATAAACTTCGTTGCGAGTATCCACAGACCAACACCCATAATCAGAATGCCTATTGTTGGTGTAATGAAGTCAAAGGAACTTCTGCCAAATCCGTAAAGCATTATAAAAAAACCGACTATAATCAGTAGAATGCCTTAAGTTGTTGCTTTCATTCCTATCAACCAAAGTTGTTCTAAGTTGCCACTCTAGTCCTTTATCCCGTTAAGTACTGCTTGGTGGATAGAAGTTTTCTCCTTAAATTATTAATGCAACTTAAAATGTTAGTATTGATATGGAGAAAGCATGAAAAAGCTGAGTTTTTTCTGGATGTTCTTGTTATTGGTTATTGTTACCACTCAGATTCTCTTGGTAGATGCTGTTTCAAAAACTTACGACTGGAATGTGTATAGAAATACTCACTATGAAGTTCTTGTATTTGCAGAAAATCCACAACTGGATTCTACTTTCAACATTACTGTAAGGCTGACTTTGTTATCTAAGGATTCATCATTAGACCACACTAAAACCGAATGGATGCAGGTTCTCATAAGTAGCACAGATAGACCCATAAGCCTTGATTCTGGAAAACTGGAACAAACAGTGTTTTTGAACGAGACTGGAGCTTCTTGGCGAGGAACTTTTCCTTTTCAGATCTCATCTTCGCAATATGGAATAGGCAGAGGACAGAATGTTCGATTATCCGTGGTTTATAAGATTAGCATTTATGAGTTCGATAATATTCAACACAAATATTGGAACAGCATTGGAGACAGCATCAAAGACCCCATGATAATTGACTTATCAATACCTTTGTTATCCACTTATGAAACAGTCATTGTTCTTATCATCGTTGTTATTGGTATCTTGATAGTTGCTCGGGAAATTTTTATACAAATGAAAGAACGTAGAATGCGAAAGGCAGAGAGATTAAGAAAAGAAGCAGAAGAAAGACGAAAAGAAAAATTAATTGGTGAAAGTTTTGAATGCCCATTTTGTCACACTCTGTATGACAAACAACTCGATAAGTGTCCAACTTGTGGTGCAGTCAAGAAAATCAGAGATTGACAATCAACACTCTTTACATGCTTCTCTAACAAATGAATCTTTTCATTGAATTCAAACACCTAGTATAAACATCATTTCTTTTCCCTTTAGCGCATAAAGTTAAAGAACTCTAAACTTGGGTTTTGGGTTTTATTTGATTTGAAGTCTATTAGGGGGCTAGGTCCGTCGGTTATGCGTACATATATACGCTTCTGCAGGGTAAACATTCGTCATTCATTGTTCAACATTGACCCCTCTCTGGGTAGGGAGGCTACAAAATAAAAGAGAACAACATACAACACACACAAAACCAAACAATCATCAACCGCTACAATACCACAATTACCGAAACATCACCGACATTAGTACCAGTTGGACCAGTGAAAACAAGGTCATTCAAACGCGAGAAGAAACCATAAGAATCATTATCCAACAAAAACCTACGAGCATCCAAACCCAACACATTCGAACGAAGCAAGGTCTGACCATCAGCCAAAGCACCAGCAGCATCAGTCGGACCGTCAACACCATCCGTACTGACAGAAGCAACGACCACACCATCCAAACCACCAAGCCTCAAAGCCCCACTCAACGCAACCTCCTGATTCCGCCCACCCTTCCCCTTACCAACAACCGTTACAGTGGTTTCTCCACCAGCAACAATACCCGCTGGTTTAGGAACAGGATGACCAGATGACGCTATCTCTTTAGCCACAGACGCAAACATGGTGCCCACATCCCTCGCTTGACCTTCCAAACACGACGAAAGAAGCAGAACATGAAGCCCAGCACTCTTTAAACTGTTATAAGCTGCGAGGCTAGCGGTCAAATTATTCCCAACGACTACGTTGAACACCTTCTCAAAAACCTTGTCACCCGCCTTAGGAGTCTCAGAAATCAAACCCTTCTTGCCACTGAGCAACACCTTCTTAACAGACTTAGGAGCCTTACCCCAAAGCCCATATCGCCTCAAAATCTCAATAGCTTCCTGAAACGTACTCGAATCCGGAACAGTTGGACCCGAAGCTATAGAATCCAATGGGTCACCAACAACATCCGAAAGAATCAAATTGACAACCGTGGCAGGGTAGGCTCTCTTCGCCAACCAACCGCCCTTAAAAGCCGAAATGTGCTTGCGCACAGCATTGATTTCATTAATCGTGGCACCAGACTTCAACAAAGCGCCGGTAACCCTCCTCTTGTCTCGCAAAGAAACGCCAGCGCACGGCTGAGGCATCAGACTTGACCCCCCACCAGACAGCAAACAAATTATCAGGTCGTTCTCTTCAGCTTCACTGGTCAAGTCCAAGATGCGTTTCGCACCCCTAACACCCGCAATATCAGGAACAGGGTGGCTAGCGTACTCAAGTTTCACCCTCTTAGTCTCATAAGGAGGACAAGCATAAGGGACGTTAACCGCGCCACCCTTTATGCGGTCTCCCAGAAGCTCTTCAACAGCCTCAGCCATGCAGCCGCTCGCTTTGCCTCCTCCAACAACAAACACGTTTTTGAACTCGTTCGAGTCGAAGGAGAGCCCACCGATTTTCAACGAGTTTTTCTCAAGCCTAACCTTAGACCGAATTATGTTCTTGGGGTCGGCAGCTTCCAACGCGTCATTGACCGCATTTATGGCGAGTCGTCTAGCTCTTCTGTCGAGACTTGACTTGGCATTCTTTAGTAGTTCTTGTTCGTTTTTGATGGCAACCAAAGCCGGTTTCACCTTTTAGGCTAGAGACTGCTCAGCCCTTTAATGATGGTCGCAAGCGTAATAAGTTTGCGCGTGCATACTAGCCAAGAAAATTCAAACAAATGAGGATGGAAAATTTGCCAAGAAAACCCAGAGTTTATGTCACTCGAGAGATGCCTGAGAGAGGACTCCGCATAATCAAAGAAAGATTTGAAGCCGAGGTTTGGCCAGAGTATGCTCCTCCGCCTAAAAAGACCATTATCGAAAAAGCGTCACACGCTGACGCTTTGGCAACGCTCTTATCAGACCAGATAGACGCAGAGGTTTTTGACGCCGCACCCAATCTAAAAATAGTTGCCCAAATGGCTGTGGGATTCGACAACATTGATGTCACTGAAGCCACGAAACGGAGAATCTACGTCACAAACACGCCGGGAGTGCTCACCGAAACCACCGCTGACTTCGCTTGGGCGCTATTGATGGCTGTGGCAAGGAGAGTTGTGGAAGCCGACAACTACGTTCGATCAGGCAAATGGAAGGTGGGATGGCACCCAACGATGCTGCAGGGAAGAGACATTTACGGAGCCACATTGGGAATAGTTGGCCTCGGAAGGATCGGCTGCGCCATAGCCAAGAGAGCCAAAGGCTTCGACATGACAGTTCTCTACTACGATATCATAAGAAGACCCGATTTCGAGAAGGAATACAACATAAAATTCACCGAATTAGACACGCTATTTCAAAAAGCCGATTTTGTCACAATCAACGTGCCTCTAACCAAAGAAACCTACCATTTGGTGAATGAAAAAAACCTTAGGACTATGAAGAAAACAGCCTATCTTATAAACAACGCACGGGGTCCAATAGTCGACGAAAAAGCCTTGTACAAAGCGTTGAACGAGGGTTGGATAGCCGGTGCAGCACTCGACGTTTTTGAACAGGAGCCAACGCCTGTTAACAATCCCTTGCTGAAGCTCGACAACTTGGTTGTGGCGCCCCACATCTCAAGTGCGAGCTACGAGACACGTTCAAGAATGGCTGAGATGGTTGCCGAAAACTTGATTGCCTTCTTTGAAGGGAAAACTCCGCCAAACCTTGTGAACCCCGAAGTTTTGAAAACAAAGAAAAAGAGTTAGGAATAGACGCCAAACTTATATCACCAAAAGCAAAGATTCTTAGAGGTAGGTTCCAGTGCCGAGGACCAGAAAGAAACTGGTGTTCTACGTGGACACTGAGTGCTCTTTCTCAAACCGTGGCATATGCTTATACTACTCTTCCGAAAAAGTTCAAAAACAGGCTGGCAAACACGCAAAACAAGTTTGGGGCCGCGACTATTGTCCAATAGTTTACGTGAAGACTGGTCGAAAGAAGTTCACGGCTTTTTGTCCCACACGAGGCGGCGCGTGGGGAGAACAGCTGCCAACATTGGGCGGTCCAGGGGCTAATGCGGTGAGAGTTGAGCTCAAGCCTCGAGGAGGCGACGAGTCTTGGGCAGAAATTATTGAAAAAGCCGCGAAGACCGCGTGTGAGACGAGAAGTTAGACACTGTAAACGTTAAATATCTTATTTGGCTTTTAAACTCGCTTCTAGGTGGTCCTGTTTGAAAGAGGTATTAGCCAGAAAAGTCTTTGCTAAAAGGATGGATGGTTTAGGCACAGAAACAGCGTTCGAAGTACTCGCGAAGGCCAAGGCGCTTGAGAAGGAAGGCCGCGAAATAATTCATCTCGAGATTGGCGAGCCAGATTTTGACACGCCCAACAATATTAAGGAAGCAGCAATTAAAGCCCTGAAAGCTGGTTACACTCATTATGTTCCCGCCGCGGGCATTCCCGAACTGAGAATGGCCATAGCCGAATATCTGTCGGACAGCAGAGACATCGACGTTGACCCTGAGGAGGTTGTTGTGACTCCAGGAGCCAAACCAATCATCTTCTTCGCTATATTAGCATGCGTGGAATCCGGAGATGAGGTTATGTATCCAAACCCGGGCTTCCCAATCTACGAGTCGATGATCAACTTCGTGGGTGCCAAACCTGTTCCTATGCCGCTTAAAGAAGAAAGCGACTTCTGCATAGATAATCAGGACACTCTTGACAAGATAACTAAGAAGACTAAGATGATTATACTCAACTCACCCGAAAACCCGACTGGCGGAGTCCTCAGCAAAGACAATTTAGAAGCAATAGCAGACCGATTGAAGAAGAGAGACGACGTTTTCGTTCTCTCAGACGAAGTCTACTGTCAAATCATCTACGAGGGCAAACACCAAAGCATTGCTTCAATCCCAGGCATGAAGGAAAAAACTCTGCTTATGGATGGATTCTCAAAAACGTACGCTATGACAGGATGGCGACTCGGTTACGCTGCCATGCGCAAAGATTTGGCTCAAAAGGTCACACAGTTGATGATAAACTCCAACTCATGCACATGCGCCTTCACCCAAATGGCTGGAGTGGAGGCCCTACGAGGTCCACAAACCGAGCCTAAAAAAATGGTTGAGGAGTTCAAAAGAAGACGGGAAGTCATAGTGTCAGGCTTGAGCAAAATCAAGGGCATCACATGCAAAAAGCCTAGCGGAGCATTCTACGTTTTCCCAAACGTCAAAAGCCTGGGAATGGAATCCAAGAAACTGTCTGATTTCATTTTACAGAAGGCAGGAGTGGCAGTTTTGTCTGGAACCGCGTTTGGAGCTTATGGAGAAGGCTACCTGCGATTATCGTTTGCCAACTCTGTGGAAAACCTAGAGAAAGCCATGAAACGAATTTCAGAGGCGCTAAAAACGCTCTGACCTGAATTTGACACTAGAGGAGCAGAAGCAAAGCAACCAAAATAACGCCGGCAACTGGAAAAACAGTAACAGCCAACTTTTTTGCCCTCTTCACAGCTTTGTCCAGAAGCATACACATGGCTTCTATCTGCCTTTCTCCGATAACCTTAACTCCTAAAACAGTATCCGCGCGCCACGCAACTTGAGCCCGCTCCAAATTTGCGAGCGCATCTACTGCCGCCTGCTTAACGTATTTTATCAGGGCTTCTTGATTCATAGCCTCCCCGACCGGATGATAACCTCGAGCGTTCAGAACGACAGCGTTAACAGCATGCGTGTCGGTGGTGAAGACCTCTCCATCATTGACGCCCACCTCAGATAGCGCCGAGAGAATCCGCTCCCGTAGCCCGGAAATCATGTTGTTGCCATCGATGGTAACGTAAGCCGTGTACTGATCACCCGCTTTTATTATGGTGACTACTATTCCTCCCGGGCCCATTCCTTCACGCAGACCGAATTCTCTGGGCTTCACTTTTGCCACTCCGACTTCGAGACTTTTTGGCCCTTGCTGAGAGGCTTTTGCTAGGCAAACTGCCGCGGCTTCTTTGAGGGGATTTATTGCTTTGTTGATGTTGAAGGGTCCTTGAATGCTGTTATGGGCGTCCACAGAAATGGCGGTTGACAAGTTGTGTCTTTGAGCCTTATCAACAATGAAGGAGTCAAGGTCTGGAGGAAGGTCTTCCATGGTTTCAGGCGCTAGGGTCAACGTTACAAGAGCGCAATTATTGAATACTTGACAACCAACACTAGCGCCGTTTCTCTTGACCCGCACGAAGGGCGTGGCAAAAGGACCGAAGCCAGAAAATTGAGCCAGTTTCTGAACCGTTTCTAACACAAGTTGATTTTGAGTTTGGGAGGCAAGGTCAAGGTCATGCCCAGACAATCCGTGGGGAACCGCAACAACACAACGCGACACCTTGTTTTCAAGTGTGGTTTGAATAGTGTATGGAAGAGTGCTGCTACCAACGTTTTTGAATGGACCTGGATGAAAGGCTGGGACAACTATCATAGCCTTGACTTTCCCGTTTGTCTGAAACACTAAAGCGGAAACCTTTATGTCGCGCTCGATACCGAACCGTTCAAAAAACTGTTCGAAGGGCTCGTTTAAGTCTTCTGTCCAGCTGGCTAGGAAAGCCTTCAAAACAGAGAAGGAGCCCACGCCTAAGATTGCTACTCCGACGCGGTGTATAGCATACGTGAAGAGGAGAAAAGCAACCATTGTAACCGCCAAAGACGAAGAGAAGAATAACAAAATAAGCGCGTCAAGAACCTTTTCCCCAAGCAAATAAGCAGTGTAAATAACTGGCACAGTGTATGAAACTGGCAGCAGAACCGAATAAAAGAGGACCTTGCCCACACTCGCGAAAGAAACCGCCAAAAGCACCAGCAAACGAAGAGCCAAGACCGCACAGAAGCCCAGGAGGAAAAGTTTGAACCAGAGCCCGTAATGGGAAACGTTAGCTATCACGCCTAGAACAATGAAGCCCAACCAAAATATTACAGAGTACAACGAGAGGGCGGAGCAACGTCTAAAGTTGAAAATAGGATCACGCCTAAAGCTGACATAATGCACCGCGAAGTCAACGACCATGGTTAGAACAAAAAGCGTTGCCCCAAGATTCAAGCCCAAGGCAAGGATGTAGTAGAAATTTGAGGAAGGCATCAGCGAAGACACTAACAACGTTCCGCTGAGCAACAAAAAAGCGAAGAGCAGCCAGATTATTTTCTTATGAGACGGCAGCATGAACAAGGAGGAGTAGCGCTTCACAGTCTTTTCGATGTAGTCATTCATTGAATTGTTGGTTTTCAACACTTCAGCTCCACTTTGGGCTCTAAGTCATAGCATTTATCAGGTTCAAAAAGGTTACTGGACGTTCCCTTAATGCCAATCGACAAAGTTGACATCCATCATAGAAGATTTGTTGCCTAACGCAGCAGTTTTGTTGACAAAAAGCCAAAACCAGCGTTTTGAATTCGTCGATGCTCATCGCTTTGTGTAGGGATACAACGCTTGGGATAGAGTTTTATCCTAGAAACGTCTACTATGAGATTCTGCTGATGACCTATGTCAGAAGGCGGCGGTCTCCCACCGACCGTGTTTCACCTGCTCGAAAAGAACGTGGGCCGAAGGGTTCTGGCTATTTTAGACCCTTCTTACGGTTTTGAAGGAACCTTGATTGCTGTGACGCACGACCCGCCTGGCATTTGGCTTTCAAGCGCTGACGCTGTCATTATGCGGGCGACCATAGCACAGCCCATACCGCAGGTGGTTGCGAAAGAGAACCGGAGTGAGATATTTATCAACCTAAAGAACGTTCAGCGCATTGAAGTCTTGCACAAGAACAAGTAGCCTGTTTGGTTCCATTATTCACCTCGCATCGCAAGGTGCGGGAACGCATTGGTGTAGAGAGTGAGAGGAAGAAAGGATGAGTCGCTCAGGACCTTGTTCGCCGCACCGTATAAGTGACTGCAAAAAAGAGGAATATAAGAATATTCTAGAAACCAGTTCTAGGAATTTCTGGTGTCTATCCGAAAAAGACTCGTGCCAAGATAGCCGTCATTGTCAGAGCCACAGCAAGAAGGATGACAACTTCTGGGCGTATCTTTATGCCCTGAGTCTCCTCTTCAAAGAAGCGAAGCAGTCCAGCACTTGCTGCGGGCATGGGAGCGCTTTTCTCCCGTCTCTTACCCCTTCGAGTCTTGCTCATTTCTCAGCAGCCCTAAAGTTCTACTTCAATAGGCTGTGCTTTCGTTAATTAATGTTGCGTTGTTTTCTAAAGTTTTATCTTGCTAAGTTTAGATGATATACAACTGTTTGAGGTGTTCTTGATGAATTCGGTTCGTGAAGCCTACAACAAAACGTTTGAGCTTCTTCAGCAGCATCATCGTTGGTTTCAGCAGGCCATTCCACTGATTGCCAGCGAGAACGTGCCGAGTCCAGCTGTGCGAGAGACGTTGCTTACAGACTTTGGGAACCGTTACGCCGAAGGATGGCCTGGTGAGAGAATCTACGCCGGCTGCGTTTACATTGATCAAGTGGAACTCATATGCATGGAACTCATGAAAAAATTGTTCAACGCTGAGTTTGTTGACGTCCGTCCGATTTCAGGCGTTGTCGCAAACCTGATTGTCTACACGACTTTCACGGAACCAGGCGACGTAATGATGGCGTTGTCTATCCCGAGCGGCGGGCACATAACAATGGGTAAGAAAGAGTTGGGCGGAACAGCTGGCGCAGTCCACGGCTTAGTCGTGGAGTATCTACCGCTTGATTACAAGGAAATGAACATCGATGTTGACAAAGCCAAAGAGAGAATTGCAAAATTGACGAAGGAGGGGAAGCCTCCGAAACTCGTGATGTTTGGTGGCAGCGTTTTCCCGTTTCCCCACCCAGTTGGAGAGTTGGCTCCTGTCTTTCGTGAAGTTGGCGCCACTGTTGGTTATGACGCCGCGCATGTGGCTGGCTTGATTGCAGGTGGATTTTTCCAAGACCCGTTGCGCGAAGGTGCAGACGTCGTTTCTATGAGTACCCATAAGACTTTTTTTGGACCTCAACACGGAGGCGTTCTTTCATGGAACAAACACGCCGATAAGATTAAGCGAGCCACTTTTCCAGGCATGGTTAGCAACCATCATTTGCACGCGTTGGCTGGAGTAACAATAGCCTGCGCCGAGATGCAAGAGTTTGGCAGAGACTACTCCCGCCAAGTTGTTAGAAACTCGAAGGCTTTGGGACAGGCGCTCTATGAGGGGGGCTTCAACGTTTTGGCTGAGCATAAGGGATTCACTGAATCTCATGTGATTATCATTGACATCACCAAGTATGGAGACGGAGGGACTCTGGAGAAGCAGTTGGAGAAGGCTAACGTGATCATCAACAGAAATCTCCTTCCGTGGGACATCAAGGAGGGACGTCATTTCACGAACCCGGGTGGAATACGATTGGGCACTTCCGAGGTTACGAGGTTGGGCATGAGAGAAAACGAGATGAAGGAAATCGCCGTGTTCATAAAAAGAGTTGTCATCGACAAAGAGGATGTTGAAAAAGTGAAAGCCGACGTGGCAGAGTTCAGGAAAGACTACCAAAAGGTGCACTATTGTTTTGAAAACGCAACCGAAGCCTACAACTACATCAAAATCCGCTGATGCAACCAGACTGTGGAGTGTAGGACACAGCAACAGGTCAACAGAAACATTTCTGCAGTTGCTCAAAGAACACAACATTGAGGTTCTCGTTGATGTGCGCCGTTTTCCAACATCCAAGGTTGAGCATTTTAAACGCGCCGAGATGGAGAGTTGGTTGCCAGAAAGCGGGATAGAGTATGTTTGGTTGGGGAAGGAGTTAGGAGGTTACCGCCGAGGAGGCTATAAAAGGCACATGAGAACCAGACTTTTCCGAGAAGGCATCACAAAACTGCTCGAATAGCGGCGCAAAAGAGGACCTGCATAATGTGCATGGAGTCCAACCCAAAATACTGCCACCGACGTTTCATATCGGCTCACTTAGAGAGAAAGAAAGCCAAAGTCGTACACATAATCGCGAAGGAACAGTCCAGCCTCCTAACATTTTAAGCATCCTCTTTAAGAATAAAAGATTGCAACATGGCTACGCTGAACACTCCGGTGGGCGAAAAGGTGCATATTCATAAGTTTCAAGAAATGATGAGGCGTATCTACTTTCACCGCGACTCAGAGCGAGGAGCAACGGGAACATACGACTGGCTTGTAGACGAAGTTGAAGAGTTAGGTGAAGCTGTAAAGGAAAGAGACCGCAAGGCTATAATGGACGAGTTCGCCGACGTCCTCGCGTGGCTTGCCTCTCTTGCAAACGTTGTGGACATAGATCTCGAGACCGCCGCAGAGTCAAAATACAGTGGCAAGTGTCCGAAATGTCACAAATCACCCTGCAAATGCTCTCTTTAAAAACATCATTAATCCTTGCTAGACGTTCTTTACTTCAATTTAAGGTTTAATGCGGCTGAGAGTAAGACTAAACCAGCGCCCACATACTGTGTCAGAGACACATACTGCTTAAAAAACAGTACCGCCCAGAGCGTGTGCAACAAAGGATCGCCCAATAAGAGAAGCCCCTCGCTGGTCGGCGAAACCTCTTCCACTCTGACGTAGTTCAGCAAGCCATATGGGAGAACAGTGCTAAAGGCGGCGAATGGGAGCAGCAGTCCCAACTGGACCATGTTTGGTATAATGATTCCCAGGAACAATGGGTTCGTGTTGACATTTCGCAGAATCATTCCAACAATCACTGTAGACGGAACAGCGAACAAGAAGGTGTAGAACAGGGTTTGATATGGTGTGTACTCTGTCTTGTTCGTGGCCTGCCTCTTCAACCAATGATACAAAGCGTAGAAAACGCCAGCCAAAACAGGAAGAATTATGTCAAGCCCCACCTGCAGATTCGTTATCTGCAGGCCGGAAACCAGAAAGGCACCCAAAACACCGATCAAGATCACGCCAACCTTGGTGGCTGTAACCCTCTCTTTCCCGGTCATCTGCGAAATCACAGCGGTGAATATCGGCTGGGTGTAAACAAGCGCTGACACAACAGTGATCGGTGCTCCAAAAGCAAGTGCGGACAAACCTGAGAGCGCAAATAGAGAATAAACAACTCCCAACAATATGAAGAAGGAAAGGTCTTTCCTCTGGATGAACTGAAACCTCGCTTTGAACAACATTAGAAGAGCAAGTATGACAAGTCCAAAGCTTAGACGAAAGAGCAGTTGTTCAAGGCTCGACATTCCAGTGCCTATGAGCAAGGTTGAGAAAACAAGTATGAAACTGAACCCCAGCGTGGCTAAGAGCACGTACCCTTGACTTCGGTTCACACATCAGACTTCCTTTGTTCCTTCATCATGAGGCGATATCCGTTTCCTCAAAGACTTTGCAAAAGCAAGGTTCATTGAGATTTGAGATTGACCAATCTTTGTTGCCCAGCGCCGGTCAGCTCCCATAGGAAAGGCTTCTTTCCCTTGCGGGTCACAACCTTCTCAGCCTCAAGCAGACGAAGGTGATGAAGCACAATCGCGTAGCTCAATCCTGTGGCGTTAGAGATGCTTCTAGCGTTCGACGCTTTCTTTTCCAAAGCTTGAATTACTTTTGTCCTAGATGTGAGTCCCAACCTGACATTTCTCTTGGTCGACAGGAAAGCCTTTGGATGAAACCTCGCCTTCAACAAGCAGCCCTCGCTACGCAAAGTCTTTTAGACTAACCTGCCTAGGCTTCTTCCCCTCGAACAATGAGTTGATTTCCTCTTGAACCATCGCCAGACGCTGCGCATAGTATGTTGGCAGCCCGTACTTCTTTATTAGTTGCCCGGCTGCCTCGAGGTATTTTTCGATGCCGCCACGATAAACAGTTAAGGTTAACGCGCCGCCACACTCGGGACATTTACCCATCAACGGCAGTCGCCTGAACTTTTTGTTGCACCCCTTGCAGCGGAAGCTCTGGGAGGAGAAAGCTCGAAGGTTTCCCGAAACGTCGCGCATGAAGTGGGTTGTCAAGACCTTCAAGGCAACCTTCTTTGCGTCTACAGCCTCAATCTTCTCGGCTAGCATTAGCTGGCTGTTCAGTTTGTCTATCATGCGCCCCAGTTTTTTGTACATGCTGTCTTTGTTGCCCATGTTTATGTCGGAAACCGGAATGGTATACCCGTAACCCTCATACTGCGCCTCTGTGCCCAACCTTTGCTCAACAGTGTTAATTAGGTTGCAGACCATGTACGGCGAGGCACGCTCAAAGGTCTTTTCATAGAACGCTAAGGGGTAAGCAAAAGCTACATCAACCTCATGTGCTTGACGCTGAACCTCGATGGCATTGACCACGGGAATTATAAAGAGCGGCGCGTCCATTATACCTCCAATCTGCGCCGGCAAGTACAGCTTTGAGAAGTTTAACACAGCATCTAAAGCCAGCATCAGAGCGTCCTCGTCGCCGTCACAGTCTCGCCGCTTAGCTGAATGCCAAAGAGGATGCGCGTAACATACATTCAACCCTGTGAAGCCTACAATTCTGCCCAGTATACCAACTGAAGTGTGAGGAGCCAAACCCACAATGAGACGTCCGACTAGGTCGTCAGCGCTCTTAACCTCATAGTATGCTTGAAGACCATACACTTTTTCCAAGAGGTCGTCCAAAAATCGAGCTTCACGGACAAAGTATTCGGCGCACTTCATTGGAATTACAACATCCTGCGCCTTCAGCTCGCATATCTGTTGCGGATCTTGCAAAGGTGCTCCGTAGTAGTCATGAATGTAGCCCAACTCTCGCAACCTCTCTATCGGAACGTGGATTTCAGCAGCCTTGAAGTGGGTCAAAGGCGCATTCGTGATGTCAAAACGTATGGTCCCGTCTTTGAAAACTGACAGATCATACTTTGCTCTCAGAACTCCTTTTTCAAGGATTTCTGCTGTTTTGGTTTGGCTTGACAAACCTTTGACGCCCTTCACTAGGTCTAGCAGTGAAAGATTCAATTTTTCACAGGCGTCGGTAATCATGCTCTTTAAATTGACCGCCTGTTTGTCAAAGCTTCTGCCTGGACTTCCGCAGGCTGGACAAACATCGTCTTTTAGAGTTCTTCCACACCTCGGGCAGAACTTTTCAATAATGGTCTCCACTTTGCACTTTAAACAAATCGTTCTAAGTGTGATCTCACGACAAACTGGGCACTTTCTCTTGACCAGTTCAGCTTCAACTGGACCTTTGTTCATGGCTTCCACAAGGTTTCTTTGAGAACCCCCAGCAAGCCCAACAGGGAAGAGAACATGAACAAGAGGGCGCATTTCGCGGCGCTTCGCCTTTTCAGGCCGCCCCATTCTTGCTCCAAGCAGTGTCGGAGCCTTTTCTCGGACGATTATTCCAGAAACATCTAGGATAGTCTCTGGAACAGTCTTGGGGTGAGATATCCTTGTCTTTTGGAGATTCCAACCAAGGCACGCTGCGAAGACAAGGGCGTCGTCTCCTCCGATCTTGATTTTGTTCTCTGAAATAGCGTGAGGCACGCATATTCTTTCTAGTAATTTCTTCACGGTTTCGTTCATGTTGCCACTTACTTCATGGACTTCACCATCACCAACACTGACTTCAGAGTCCATAAGCCAGTGGCGTAGCTCGTGTAAATCTTCAGGCGAAATGTTATGCCAAAAATACGTGAAGATGGGGTGGAGAGGAACCTTGAGAATCGAGGCTAAGATCAAGGCTTCTCTAGGAGCTGGCTTGTTTCTAAACGGATCGCTCAGGATGGCTTCTAGTCTGGAGGGAGAGATTTGCGCCTTACTTGAAGCCTCAAAAATGTTGCCGTTGAAGTCTCGTTGAACGGCAGCGCGCAGCTCTTGGCACCATGACTCTTCGGTTATCCCGGACGGTTGCAAGGGTTTGTTGTTGTAAAGAAAGTCGCCAAAACTGACTAGGAGATCGCCGAGAAACAAAATCTTTTCGACTCTGTCCTTCACCTGCTCAAAATTCTCAAGGGTCACGCGGACAACGGAGCCGTCTTTCAACCGCACAACTGATGGCTCAATGTTATCAACTGGAAGAACAATACCCGCTTTGCCGGGGCCCTCGATTCGCAGCTGGGTGCCAGCCGCAAGGAACTGTTGCAGAACCATCATGGTCGCCGGGTGAACTCCGACGGCTGCTAGCCCAGTGTTTCTCGCCCGTCCGTAGCGAAGTCTGAAGCCACCTTGTCTTGATGGAAACGAGAAGATGGGGCGTCCGGCTATGACTTCTTCCATGAAACCCACGTTTTTTTTCTCCTTGATCTCTCGTATTCGTTTAAGCCAGTCCCATCCCTCGATTCCTAGTTTTTCGATGATGGTGTGCACTTTTACTGAGCGTCCTACTATGCCGTCGTTGACCACGCGGAGGGCTCCTCCCCTGACTCTGTTGGTTTCGATGCGTGGCAGATTTCGGTAAGATGAAACCTCAACTGGGTCGGATTCTATGCCCGTTACTTCCACGGGTAAGGATTCGAGGGCGTTTCTCAGTTCCTCATCTGAAATCTTGTATTGGAAGCGTCCAAGCGACCTCTCGTAAAGACGAACCTCCTCGATGAACCTTGCGATTTCTTCAGGTATTGGTTTGTATCGGTCCAGCCCAAGCAACCGGCGAACAAAGTCTCCGACAACCAGTGTTAACGCTTGTTCGGTTCCGCCAGCAGACCGGATGGGACCGGCAAAATAAATTGCCAAGTATTTAGTACGGTCTGGATTGTCTTTGATGACTACTCTTGCCACGCCTTGCAGGGGCGCCGCTGTGATGCCTTCGGTAAGGATGGCTAAAGCGGTTCTTATGGCTTGTTCCGCAGCCTCTTGAGCGCGCAGGTGCCCAAACCTTCCGTAGACAACTTCTTCGGCGATTTTGAAGGCGAGTTCTTCTCGGGGCATTGTTTGGCTCAGTTCTCGTATTCTTTCAGCCACGCCGTTTGGTCCGGCTAAGCCCTCTACGAGGCTGGCGAGGTCTTGGGCGACTTCGATTTCTGGGGACAGAGTTGGGTCTAAGCCTTGAGTTCTTGCTTTTTTCGCAACGTCATATACTTGTTGCAGTTGAGTCAAGAGGGAAGACGTATATTCTCGGTGTTCCTTGCTCATTCTGATGTTGTTCAAGGTCAGCCACCCGAGTTACCTTGATTTGACACATCTTACCAGAACACTGATTTTTTCCTTGGTGCCGCCTCCTTTCTCAGTAACTGTGCCTGTGACAACGATGTCGGCTCCGGCGCCCACAATCTTCTTTATTTGTTGGCTGTTTTGTATGCCGCCTCCAACGATTATGGGGATGTCGACAACAGCCTTCACTGTTTTAATCATTTCAGCTGGCGCTGGTTGCTTGGCTCCCGAGCCTGCTTCTAAATAAGCGAAGTGCATGCCAAAGTATTGGGCGGTTAACGCGTACGCCGCAGCCAGCTCAGGCTTGTCGTAGGGGATGGGACAGGCTCGACCTATGACGCTGGCTGCTCCGCCTTCGCCTACGATGATGTAGCCTAATGGGATGGTTTCTAAGCGGAATTTTTTGATGAGGGGTGCGCCTAAGACTTGGGCGCCTGCTATGAAGTATGGGTCGGAGGAGTTGAGGAGGGACATGAACCATATGGCGTCTGCGTATTGGCTTATGCCGGTTACGTTGTTTGGAAAGAGAATGGTTGGAATCTTAACGGTTTTCTTTACGGCTTTAACCACGTTGTCTAAGTGTTGGGTTGAGGTGATTGTGGAGCCGCCTATCATGATGGCTGTGGTTCCGCCCATCTCTGCTTCATGGGCTGTTTCAGACGCTGTTTTGGAGGAGAGTTTCTCTGGGTCTAAGAGTGTGATGTGAATGGCGCCGTCAGCTTTAATCTTGTCTAGTAGTTGCTTTTCCACGTGGCCTATCATGGCGAAAACCCTTTTTTTACTGAGGTGCACTTGGTTGTTTGGTCTCGGTTTGCTTTGTCTCGGTTGTTGTCGCTGCGGCTGGTGCTGGAGCCGCTTCTACTCTACGAGAATAGTATTGGTCGGTGAAGGCAGAGTAAACGTCAATTTCCTTGTGAGCCGGTTTAATCGGCAGCTCACCGGTCAAGCCGCAGCTTCCACACTTGAGTACGCCTTTGTGCTCGCTGCGCACAAGTTCGACCCTTATGGCTTCTTTTCCACACTTGGGACAGAGGAAAACCCTGGGCAACCGCTTCTTCGGAATACGAACAACCTTCCTACGCCGCCTACCCAAACCCTAACCCTTCTCTCTTTTTGTTAAGAACCACAAATCAGTACAACAACTCCACTTAAATACTTAAGCACAAGAAATTCTTCTTTAATTCGCCATTCGCTTAAAAGGTTAAGGTATCTAACTCTTCTTATACTAGTCTTTCTTGTGCTTCTTTGGACCTTCAGAATACTTCTCATTTTCGTTTCCTGAAAAACTACACAGTTGGGTTTTGCAATTTGTTCCTATCAAAGGGGATATCCAAGTGAGCACACAGGCACATAAGTCCCTGCATCATCAGCATTCAGTATCATTCGTCAACATTCTCTCCCCCTCTGGTAGAGGAGGCTACAAAATAAATAACACAACATATACAAGCCAAACACTCCATAACAAATAACCGATAAACCATGCAACTGACAAAAGAAGCACTAAAAATAGACCCCGAACAAACAACAACCCGCATAAAACGATTCATAAAAGACTACGTACAAAAAACCAAAACAAAAGGCATAGTCATAGGCGTATCAGGCGGAATAGACAGCTCAACAACAGCCGCATTAGCAGCATTAGCCATAGGCGGAGACAAAATAACAGCACTAAACATGCCAGAAAAAGAAACATACAACCCAACAGACATAAAACACGCAAAGCTGGTAGCCAAAAAATTCGGGTTCAAACTACAAACAATAGACATAACACCCATACTAGACACATACTACAAAACCATACCAGCATACGCGCAAAACGACAAACTAAGCCAAGCCAACCTAAAAGCTCGAACACGCATGACAATACTATACTACTACGCCAATACCAAGAACAAACTAGTGTGTGGAAGCAGCGACAAATCCGAAACCATGATGGGATACTTCACAAAATGGGGCGACGCAGCCGCAGACCTCTCACCTCTCATGGACTTATACAAAACCCAAGTAAGACAACTCGCAGCGCACATAGGAATCCAAAAAGAAATCATTGTTAAGCCTCCCAGTCCCCAGCTTTGGCCTGGGCAACTCGCCGAAAAAGAGTTAGGCGTCAAGTATGAAGTGCTGGATTTGATTCTGCTCGGATTAGAGAACTTCATGTCCCCAGAGGAAATCGCCCACGAGCTTGAACTGCCTCTAAAACTAGTGCTGGAAATCAAAGAAACATGGTTAGCCAGAGAACACAAGAGACGCCCCCCGTTAACCTTCAAATCTGAGTACAGAACCATCGGAACAGACTTCAGGCTTCCATACACTCTTCATCACTAAACCTTTTCAAGTCTAAAAAATAATAGAGGGAGAAGGAAGAAAAATGTCAATAGAAACCAACGTTGCACTCGCACAGATCTCCAGCAGAGTCGGAGAAAAGGAAGGAAACATAAAAACGATGGAGAAAAATATCACGCAAGCCAAAAGAAAAGGCGCAAACCTAATCATCTTCCCCGAACTCGCCCTAACAGGCTACGTGGTCAGAGACCTAGCTTACGAACTGGCTGAACCCATTCCAACAGGACAATCCATTCGCCAAATCGCCAAAACAGCCAAGAGACAAAACGTTCACTTAATATTCGGAATGATAGAAAGCAGCGCTAAGGCTGCTGCTGTACTTCACAACACAGCCGTTCTAATCGGCCCAAGAGGATTCATAGGCAAGTACCAAAAAATGCACCTGCCAACACACAGCGTCTTCGAGGAGAAGCGATACTTCCGCCCCGGATATCAAACACCAATCTTTGAAACAGACATCGGGAAGCTTGGACTAACCATATGCTATGACATCTACTTCCCAGAGATATCACGCTTAATGAGGCTAAAGGGTGCGCAACTTCTAGCGTGCATATCAGCTTCACCATCAGTCCGCCGAGGATTCTTTGAAGTTTTAACAATCGCACGAGCCATAGAAAACACCTTATTCGTAGCATTCGCAAACCGTGTCGGCATCGAAGATGGTTTACAGTTTTGGGGAGGAAGCCGCCTTATAGCACCAAGCGGGAGCATAATCGCACAGGCAAAATACGATGAAGAAGACCTCATAATGGCAAAGGTCAATTACTCTGACATGAAGCGTGTAGAAGCCTTCGTCCCAACGATTCGCGACTTGAGACCAGAACTGTTCATCACCTTAAAGGAAGAAGCAGAAAACCTCTAAACTCGAGTAAATTATTCTTTAATGTGATATCACATTACCCAAAAGCTTCTGCAACCTTTTCTATACGGTTCAAGGCCTCCTCAATCTTATCGTAGGCTGTCGCGTAAGAGAAACGCAGATATCCCTCACCACGCTCTCCAAAGGCGGAACCAGGCACAGTTACCACCTGTCCATGACGCAAAAGGTGCTCAGCAAACTTCTCTGAGGACACCCCAAAGTCCTTAATGTTGGCAAAGATGTAGAACGCGCCTTTAGGAAGACCGCACCGAAAACCTTCAATCTCATTCAATCGCGAATGCAAGAGCCTACGGCGCCTATCAAACTCCGAAACCATTTCGCTGACAGAATCTTGAGGACCCCGCAAGGCTTCCAAGGCTGCATACTGCGCTGGACCATCCACGCATGCTACGGTAAATTGGTGCGCCAACATCATAGGAGCAATAAGTTCCTTCGGCCCATAAACATAGCCCACACGGAACCCAGTCATGGCGTATGTCTTGGAAAATGACCCAACAACAAGGGTGCGCTCTCGCATGCCCGGAAAAGTAGCCAAACAAAAATGCCGGACGCCATCATACGTGATCTTTTCATACACTTCGTCTGAAATCACAAGCATATCACGTTCCACTGCGAGTTTGGCTAAGCTTGCCAAGTCATCAAATGATAAAACTGTTCCTGTGGGATTGTTGGGCGAGTTTATGACCATTGCGCGTGATTTTTTTGTGATTCGTGATATCACAAGCTCCCTGTCGGGCTTGAAATCATCTTTCTCCAACACTGGCACGAAAGAAGGCACTCCGCCTGCCATCAAGGCGCTGGGCGCATAGCAAACAAAGCTTGGATCCGAAATTAGAACTTCTTCTCCTGGATTTATTAGCGCAAATAGTGCCAAGAAAATAGCCTGTATCCCTCCCACCGTCACTAAGACTTCGCTGTTAGGGTCGTACGACAAACCGTAATCGCGCTTTGCCTTTTCCGCCAAAGCTTCACGAAGCTCTTGAACCCCCATCGTTGGCGGATAATGGGTCTTACCCTCATCTAGAGCTCGCTTGGCGGCTTCCAGAACGTGGCGTGGTGGAACAAAATCGGGCTCCCCTATTCCCAGACTTATTGCATTGGGAATCTCTTGCGCCAAAGAGAACATCTGGCGTATGCCAGATGAACTTATTCCCTGTAACCGAGCAGCACGAGAAAAGCGCGCCAAAGTCTTTCGCCTAGTATACTTTATGATTTCTTCCAACATAAAACATTTACATTTGTAATGGTACCCGCGACCGCAATCTATTTTTGTTGGTATACAAAATCGTATCCTTGCAGACGTTGTTGACGGTGAGGAGAATGCCGGTTAAAGAAAGCGTGCGAGAATGGCTAATGCGCTCAATGAATGATCCAATTGTCAAAATATTGGCAAAAAATAGCAATTTAACAAAAATACAGCTTGAATCACTTTTAATTGATTTTTTGGCAACAAATATTGCAGGAAAAACTTTAAGAAATGAAGAAAAAGCCAGATTACGCCTATCAAAGACTGAAATAAGCCGTGGTTCCTTCAACAGAACGCTCAAACAGGCGAGAAAAAACGTTATTCAATCAATGTACACCATTCTTCTTCTAGGATATTTAGGGTTATTCAACAGCACTCGCCTTGATCCCTACCTAGAAGCTGCCAGCAAGTTACAAGATTATGTAAGCGCTTACAAAGGCATTCTCTCCAACAACGAGTTCGCAGACGAGCACTCTAGAATTCTGAATATGCTTCGAAAGGAACTGGAGAGCAGCTTAGAAAGACTTTCAGGCTCAGATGCTCTATCTGCAGTGTGATGTCACAAATCACAACTACTCTTGGGCTGATTTACGTTGGAAAGACTTTGGCATCATAACTATTACTTGTGTTGCGCAAACTTAATAACATAGGTAATCGTTATCCTATGTGATTTGTGATGTCACAATTTAAATTCTCATGCATCATGGTGAACCCGTGATGCCAAGCATTGTTTCTTTAATCACAACAACATCACAGGCGTGGGTAACGGTAAGCTCCGATGTTTTATTGTTAGGGACGGTTCTCCTTTTGCTCTTCGCGATGGGGCTGGCTATTTTGTACTATCAGCGGATGAAAAAGGTTACGCAGGAATATGCAGAAGCCAAGAACGTTGTCGGTGACATTGTTGTGAGTTTCAACAAGCAACTGCAGAGACAAGAAAAGCAGTTTGGTAAAGTAAGCTACAAGGTGGAGGCGCTCTCAAAAAAGATTGAAGACATGGCAGTTAAGGCAGAGGGGTTAGAAACACGGATAATCGCCGTAGCGTCAAAGGTCAGTGAAGTTTCTGACGCTGAGAAAAAGTTGAATAAGGACGTTGAAAACTTGCGAGAAAAGTTTAGCGCGGTGGTAAAGGCTCAAGAAGAAATAAAGAAGCACGTATCGGAAATACCAGAAGCGAAGATTGAAGCGGCGATTCCCATCAAGAGGGAGCGTGCGTTGGCTTCCTTGACTGAAACCGAGTTGCGAGTGCTGGAGATCATTGCTGAAGACGGCGAGAAAACCGCGCCTGAAATTAGAGACTTGATTAAGCTCACGAGGGAACACACAGCTCGTCTTGTAAAGAAACTATATGAGGAAGGTTACCTGGAGCGGAACACCGAGAAGACTCCATACGCTTACAGGGTTAAGGAAGAGATGTTGAAGATTTTGAAAAAGACGGCAACTGAAACAAAAGCCTAAAGTAAAATGTTCCTTGCGGATTCGTGGTTTTTGAGCTTCTTACGCTGTGTTTTATTTTTTGTAGTCTACCCTACCAGAGGGGGAGAGAATATTGACAACTGACGCTGGATGTGGAAGGGTGTATAGGCTTGAGGTCTGGTTAAGTGTTTGTGTGGTGGGCGGTTCGACTCCCGTGATATGCCTCAAACAGACTTTTCCTTAGGTGTCAAGTCCACGCCCACCTGTTGGAGCTTTCTCAGTTTTTCATCCATCTCTGAGAGCGCCCCCGATGGCTGCAAACCGTAGTCTACCTTTTCCCTTCCCTCAAGGTATTCGGGGTAATGTGTGACCTTGACGGGCACGGCGAATCTGATTTTGGGCTCAGAGATTAGCAGGGCCTCGCCAACGTCCAGCATCTTTATCTCCGTGTCACTATACTCGAGGTAAGGTGTGTTTTCGGTCAGATAGGCTCGGTCTTTGCGCAACTCCGTCTTCATAATGACCTTTGTCCACAATTCTGCGAAGACGTCGAAGTTTATTCTTGAAGGCCTAGGCGTCACAGCATTAAGTCCAACTCTATACTTGCGATAAGTGAGGGCTAGGTCAGAGAATATGGTTCGTGGTTTGTTGGGATCCAGAAACTCGTGCGCCTCTTCAAGGGTTATGAGAAGGGTTGGGAGTTTCTGCCACTCTTCGTAGTTTTCTTCCCACGTTCGCTTATAGTGTTGAGCAACCGTTGAAGCTGTAAGACAGACAATATTGCTCTGTTCATCAGTCCTTATCCCTGAAATGTCTACAAGGCATGTTACTCCCTTGCTTATGTTCTTAGTGACACTGTCAACGAAGCTGTAATCGGAGGCTGGAAAGAGGGCGTGAGAGAGCGAGGATAATTTGAGCGTAAGTGCTTCAATCACATTCTTCTGCTTATAGTCCGCTATGCTTCCAACTCCCATGTATCCTCTTGTACTGTAGACTTCTCGGGTTTCCTCAATCCAAACCTTGCCCAGTCTCCCGTAAAGTTTCCAAGCAAGCCTATGCTGAGGTGTGCCTATGTCAGGAAATAGGGTGAAAAGCTTATCGGGAGTGATTGTGTATAGTCCTATTGCCATTTTCCCGTCTTTAGCTGAGTAATATTGGACCTTGCTGTGGAAAAGCGGATGGTCTTTCAAGCCTCTTTGTGGTTTTATTCCCTTTCCATCAAGCAGCTGCCCTGCAAAGTCGAAGATAAGCGCGACCGTTTTAGGACTATTGTCTATGATTTGCGCGTTCAGAACCAGTTCAGTGTTTGTTTTTCCAGAGCCTGTCATCCCGAACATACCTATCATCAGAGGAATAGCTTCAACATTTATGCCAGCTGACCCCAATAGCTGCTCCCCAGATCGTAGACATCCCACCTCTAGCTCTCCTGAGAGTTTAAGTACAGAGCAGTCTTCTTCGCTGGTAGCGTAAACTTTGTCTCGGTAATTTGGGTTGAATGTTGGAGAGCGAACTTTGCCTTGCCTCTTTTCTAAGAAGAGAATCGCCTCGATATTTCGAAAGCTGGAGTATGGACCAAAAGCCTCCTTGCCTTCAGCCTCCTTTAGTTGTTCAATGGTGTTAAGTGTGGAGCTGCTTTGGGCGTTAACAACTCTCGCGTAGAAGCTTCTTTCTTCCGAATCTATTCGGACGATTTGTCCAAAAGAAATGTTGACTCTTTTATTGACAAAGAAAGAAACGGAGTCTCCTTTCGTTCCGCACACAAACCCTATAGGCTCAGACAAGCTCGTGCTCCTCCAAGTCCCATGGATATTTCAGTCCATGCAATTCACTTCTAAAATTACTAAGAGCCTCCTCAAATTTGAGGTAATGTAACAATTCTTCATCTGCATCAGCCAAAGCTTTCTCTACTAACTCTCGGCAATACAACAGTTTCGCATCGGAACTCACTTTGGCAAAATGGTGAGCCAGATAAAGAGATGCCGGATATCCTAAGCATCGCGGATCGTCGGAAACTGATGTTAAAGGTGAAAGCAGTTGCACTACGTCTCCGTCAGTCAAGTAGTCCATGATGTCACAGCGAAAAATGCGAAATGACTCGGGATTAAGTTTTATAAGAGACACGTCACCAAAACGGCTTCTATGAGTGTCAGCTTTCAATTCTTCGATCGGATGATAAACAAGTGCCATTGCTGTGCGCATGTGCACAGCAACCTGAGCTATTAGATCCCTTCCTTTATCATCGAGTAAACTCGGAGAATTCTTAGAAATTGCCAGAAATGCGAGTTTTCTTTTTCGGGCTTTTTCGTAAAGAGCCAAGGAGAATCTTCTATCTTCTGGCCTTCCAAAATAGCTTGCACCATCAAGAAGCAAATAATCCGAAGAGTCCAAGTGTGGAAGTAGTGTTTCAGCTAATTTACTCTCGTATTCAAACCTGATGTATCTTAACTTTTCACGCCTTAAAATAGCGTCTCCAGTTGCCGTGCACATTCTTTCTTCCAGCGGGCTAGGCCCCCATGTCACTGGGTTCTCCTTTTCGCCTGGGTTAACGGATGCGTATGCAACTCGAATCAAATAAACCCCGAAACGATTACCTCTCATTAGTGGTTTAGTAGAACAATCAACAGCCACAAATTTTCCCTCACAAGACCTTACAAAGTTCAAAGGTTTTAGAAGTTGAGGAGAATACGGAATGGGCTTGAGTTCTTCAATGTGCACGGCAGAGCCACCCTGAGCTCCTTTATCTACGTAATCTTTCAGTGTCCTAACCACGGAAAGCAAATCATTTTTAAGCTCGCTCAAATCTTGCTACCTCTTCCAAATATCATACGCGAAAAGTCAGTTTATTTATTATCTTTTGCGAGGTTTATGGCTTCTTGTGCCACTTGCGTTATTATTCTGTAGCGCCTCTTGTTCGACGCGCTGCTCTTCGCCAATATGCCACGACCCGCCATTCTAGAGAGGTAAGTTGAAACTGTGCTCAGGTTTATCGGCTCTTTAAACTCTTGCTCATACAGTTTTTGAACCTCCCTTGATGAAAACCACACTATGGGAAAGTTCCTTTCCACAAGGAAGCGGACCTTGTCCTGTTTGGACAGATCGGAAATGGTCTGGCTCCCGCCAGGATTCACTCCTGGCATCCCACCTAACAGTTCTACAATATCAAGAAGTCGGAGAGCCTTGTCTCGGGTCACTTGCCCCTCAAACGTTATGGTGTAGCGGTTTCCCCCTCCGTCGAAGACTTCGACTCTCATTTTCTTGGCAGGCATTAAGCTTCCCTTGGCGCTTAGCTACTTAACACTTCACAAGTTATAGCCGTTGTGGTGAAAGCAACAAATAGAAAAAGCCTAAATCTAGTTTAGATACAAGAGAAGACTCTGTTTTGCACCTTATTCTTTTCACAAGTTTCACTTATCCTGCCAGTCACCTTAAAAAGCGCAAGCCTTATCCTTTCTCAATTCTCCACAAGAACCCGAGGGGTTATCCCTTTAATCAAAAGAGGTTAGGAATAAGTTAATTCTGTCAAAGTCTCTGCTTTAATAACCTATTAAACACAGCAACTTCTCACATGTTAACAGAAAGTGAAGTTCGAAACAAAGAAAAAGCAGACTGCCCTGCTTGTACTTGTAGTACACAGGTCACAAAAGTAGGTAAAGTAGCATAACGTAATAGGCATGCTCCCGCACCCCTATGTTTCCACTGGACAACATCCTTCTTTTTTGGCTGGAAAAATGGAAAAGCTAAAAAATTTTTGAGCAACTCAAATGTTTTCCACTGCAATGTATAAATCAGCCATGTTGTTATTACCTGCTGGGGGCTCTCCTTTTAGTCTCTTCTCCTAAAGCAATGTGTGTCCAAAGGGACTCTCCATAGGAAAAGCAGGGGTGAGGGTTTTTTCTACATGCTTGGTGCAAAACAACGCTTTCTGAGGTTAAGATTAGCAAGTTTTTAGCCTGTGTTTAGTTTTTTGTACGACAGTCCTTATGCCCAGATTGAGGTGTTGAGTCTGAGGCTCATCGTGAGAGAAGGATACGGAGGGGGATTCGTGAGCAATTCAAACCTATTGGACGGCGTGTTTAACCGCTTTATGAAAGACACCGGATTGTTCAGAAATAGAGAAGTTCTAAGACACGACCACGTCCCAGAGTCACTGCCTCACCGGGAAGAGCAGATTCAACACCTAGGGGAAATGGTTGCCCCTATCCTGAAGGGTGAGCGCTGCTCCAACATCTTCATTTATGGCAAGACTGGAACTGGAAAGACAGCTGTAGCAAAGTACGTGCTCAGCAAGTTGATTCTTAAAGCAGCTGAGTTTGGTTCTCCAGTGAAGACATGCTACGTAAACTGCCGATTGGCAGGCACCGAATACCGAGTCTTCTCAAGGTTTTGTGACGTTCTCAACGTGAACATTCCGTTTACAGGACTATCACTAGGCGAGGTTTTCGACCGTTTCAAAAACGGCCTAGAGACACGTCAACTAATGCTAGTAACAGTCCTCGACGAAATAGATGCGCTTGTTAAGGACAGAGGAGACGTTCTGCTCTACGAACTCACAAGAATAAACGAATCGCTTCACGGCAGCAAAACCACAGTGATTGGGATATCTAATGACCTGCGGTTCAAAGAATTTCTTGATCCAAGGGTCCTAAGTTCCCTGAGCGAAGAAGAGATTGTTTTTAGACCCTACGACGCTAGTGAACTTCAAGATATCCTTCTCGAGAGGACACGGTTCGCGTTCTATGATGGTGTGTTGTCAGATGGCGCTGTCACTCTTTGCGCGGCGCTGGCAGCTGCCGAACATGGCGACGCCAGACGAGCTTTGGACCTTCTCCGGGTTGCAGGTGAACTAGCCGAACGAGAAGGTGTAGAAAATGTAACTGAAGAACACATACGAATGGCCGAAAAAAGGATTGAACACGACAGGGTTGTTGAAGCCATGAAGAACCTTCCCGCGCACTCAAAACTTGTCTTGTGTAGCGTTTTCTTGCTGAGTAGAAAGGAAATTCGACAAATTGTCACAGGTGAGATTTATGAAGTCTACTGCGAACTCTGTGAACAATTGGATTTGACGCCGCTGACACAACGGCGTGTGAGCGGTTTGATCAATGAATTGGACTCAATTGGACTATTGAATACGCAACTCGTAAGTATGGGTCGCTACGGACGCACAAGAAAGATTCGTCTCAGTGTTGCTCAGAACCTGTTCAAGAGCGTGTTCGCAAATGACAGCCGTCTTGAAGGCTTGATTCACTACTCACCCAAGCATGTGACCAAGTCTTCCCTATAGAGAATTTGTTACCTCCAGTCTTCTTAGGCTGCGAAGTTTAGAGTTGTTAACTGAAGTGTCTGCAGGTTCACGATTGGAACGATTCCAGGAACAGGAACAAACCCCATTTTCTGCATGTACTCGGTTTGTTGCTGCCAAGCACCTGAATTTACTATGAGTGTTCCACGATAAGTATCATACTTCAGTACATGGACGTGACCTGCGTGAAAAATGTCGGGAACCCGCTCTATTACCATGAAATCTCTCTTTTCAGGCGCTATTGGCGTTCTCCATCCGTAGATTGGCGCCAAATGCCTGCATTGCAGAAGCAACTTCATGGCTTTTTCTGGTGTGTTGTATTTCATACCAGGAACAACTGCAACTACGTCGTCTAAGCTGCGCCCATGATAAAGAAGCGTTTCCACTCCATGGAGGTTGATGGTGCTTGGGTTTCCCAACGAATAGATTTCTCTTGCCTCATACACTGGTTCAGCGTACTCTTTAGGTATCGCTGGCTGCGGCAAAGCCTTTCGAGAGGCGTCGTGATTCCCTGGGATAACTATCAGTTCGATATAATCTGGGATTTGTTCCAAAAACCTTGACACCGCACTGTACTGCCGGTAAATGTCTTTTATTGCCAGCTCTTTCACTTGCCTTGGGTATACGCCTATTCCGTCCACAAGATCCCCTGCTATGACCACGTATTTTATGTGGCTGGCTAAGTCTGTTAGGTGCGGGTCTCCAAACTTCCCGTTCAGCCAGAGCAAGAAGCGGTTGAGTTCCTCACGCATGAACTTTTTGCTTCCAACGTGAAGGTCCGATATTAGCGCGGCGTAAACTGGGTCAGAAGCCTTTCGTGGAGTCTTTTGTGGTATCTCGGGGAAAAACACGTCTTCTAGTATTAGCAGATTGTTTCGACCCCTGATTACGCTAAAGCAGACAACCTGGTCCAATAGCAGTGCCTGGGTTCGCTCCTGAACAGCGTTGTCTAGGTTGGATGGTATCAGCACAGTGGCGCTTGCACTGGGGTCTTCTATTCTCAAGAAGGTTCTTTGTTTGGATTCTCGTTTGTCGGTGATCATGCCTATGATTTTGACTTTTGAGTTTGTTGGAGCATTCAGTGCCTCTGAAAGGGATGTGGCGTCTTTTGCATCCATTCTCTGTCTCAGAAACCTTTGTAGTCGTTTGAAGCGGTCTTGAAAGTATTCTAGGTATTCTTCCACTGAACCCGTTGTACACACTTCGTTTGTAGGGTCTTCTAAAACACTAATTTGGGGGTCTATCTCTTTAGCGTAGGGTTTGAAGGCTCTCTTCCTAGATTCAAAGGGCAGTTGAAGCGAGGCTGGCGATGAAATTGACGGTTGGGATTCCCCTTGAGGTTTCGGCGTTGCCTCTGATATGAACTCTTCTAGGAGGTTTCGGCCAATGAACAATGGTTTTTGTGTGAATTCCTCCATTTTTTTGACGACTTTTTCCATCAATGTAACGGGGTCTTCTGTTTTTGACAGAGTTTCTAAGAATGTGAACGCCTCCTTGTCGAGTTGGTAACCTGCTTCGATTGTGTTTGAAACTGCTCTATGGAGTCGTTCACTCACGGTTTTAGGCGCCTCCAGTCAACTTTTAGCGGAACCACGATATAGCCTTCTTGTCAACTTATTGTTTTTGGGCAAGTTTAAAGAGCGTCTATGGCTGTAAGCGCTAGGTTACAACCAAGGATTTCTTTTATTATCTCTTCGTCCCTGAAGAGATGACAGGCTGAAACCTCTGCGTTTAGCAGCATTGCCCATCCTGTTGGGTTTCCCAGGGTGTTCCAACTAGCGACGCCCACGATTACGGAGCCTTTTTTCTCAAAGCCTTACTCTCTCATAAAACCTTAATACCGTGCCTGCGTGTCATATTTTTTGTGAAATTTTTTAACTCTATAGCTTTATCTATATGAATACATATCTTTTTCTGGGACTCTATATGGAGCTTCGCAAGGTTCAAAGAACAAGCGGTGGCACGTTCTTTGTGTGCCTGCCCAAGGATTGGGCTGAACGCAGTGGGCTTGACCGCGGCTCTCTGGTTTCTTTGTCTGAAACCGCTGACGCTCGACTCATTGTGGACGCCAAATACAGTGCGGAAAGGTTGCCTAAGACTGTGGTGATTAAGCCTACACCTCTGCTTGACCGGGAAATTGTGGGCAAATACCTGCTCGGCTATGATATCATCCGTGTTGAGGCTAAAGACAGAATGAGCACTGATGACCGTGAGCGTATAAAGCAGGTGTCTAGTCGTTTGATTGGCTTGGAGATAATTGAAGAAGACTACTCCAAGATTGTTTTGCAATGTCTGTTAGAGCCCTCTGCCTTTCCGCCCGATAAGATACTTCAGAGGGAACATTCCATTGCGTCCAGTATGCACAGAGACGCCGTAACTGCGTTGATTGAGGGCGATGTGCATTTGGCTAAGAACGTCGTCGCTCGAGACAACGAGGTTAACCGCCTCTACTTTCTTCTGGTGCGCATACTTCGGACAGTTATTCAGAACCCTGGGCTTAGCGAGAAGCTTGGGATTCTTCCCATTGACTGCTTGGACTATCGTTTGACGGCTAGTATGGTTGAGGCGATTGGGGATCAGTCTGTTCAAGTTGCCGAGTTGGCTGTTAAGTTGGAGGGTGCCAAAATTGCCAAGGAGTTGGGACAGTTTCTATTGAGGTTGCATAAGGTGGCTTTTGATGCGCACGAAAAAGCTTTGAGGGCTTTGTTTACGCGTGATATTGCCTTAGCTGAGACTGTTCGGAATGAGCATAAGAATGCTTCTAGTCTTTTGGGAGAGGTTGAGTCGGTTGTGCACACGAACTATGTTGATGTGGCGCCTCAGATTCTAGCCGTTGCATCGTCTTTGGGTCGCATCTACGATCACAGCTTGGACATCGCGGACCTAGTTATGCCTAAAATGGGTTAGAATTGAGTATATTGTCTCTCTTATTTTGTAGCCTCTCTACCTAGAGGGGGGATGTTCGTGAGCCAGAGAATTGGATAGAAAGACCTGAGAAAACGCATCCAAATTTCTAATTCCCAAGCCAAACATTGATAATGTAAATAAGTGGCTAAAGCTGTTGAGCATATCGCTCTCGTAATTTTCTGTGAAGGATCTTCCCAGTAGTTGTTCTGGGCATTTCTTCGGGTTTTATGAAGTCCACTGTTTTTGGTTTCTTGTATCCCGCTATTTTGCCTCTGCACCACTCAATAATTTCTTGCGGTGTTGCCGTTTCTCCCTCTTTCAGTATGACTACTGCTTTGACTGCTTCGCCCCAGATGTCGTCTGACACGCCGATGACTGCCGCATCAGAAACCTTCAGATGCCAGCAGATAACTTCCTCAACCTCTGACGGATAGACGTGTTCTCCACCCGTGATAATCAGGTTGTCTTTGCGGTCAACCAGATAATAGTAGCCTTCCTCGTCTTTTTTCGCCATGTCCCGTGCTGTGAAGTAGTCTCCCTCCCTAAACGAAGCCGCTGTTTTTTCAGGTAACTTGTAATACTCATCAAACATCATGGGTCCACGCGAATACAATTCGCCAACTTCTCCAACAGCCACTTCATTCCCATTTCCGTCTAACAACTTCAACTCATCCGTTCCCAAGCATTCTTTCCCAATGGACCCTGGCTTGCGCAACTGGTCTTTAGGTCTGAGCAGCGTCACCAATCCGGCTTCAGTTGAGCCGTACGCTTCAAACAACTCAACGTTTGGGAAACATTGCAAAATCCCTTGCTTAATATGAACCCTTGCAGGCGCCGAAGAACAAAGGAGTTTACGCACTGAACTCACATTAAACTGTTTGCGCACATCTTCGGGCACGTTCAAAATCAAACTGTAATGCGTGGGAATAAGAGAAGTAAAGGTTATCTTCTCCTCGTCAAAAGTGCGCAACAACTCTACAGGGTCGAAGCCCTTGTCACGTCCCACAAACAATGAAGCGCAGATATAAAGGAACAAGGGACCGTAAAAAGTCGAGTTCACATGATACAAAGGCATGATAATCATTCCGTTGTCTTTCTCAGAAAAACCAAACTCAACCGCATTAATCAAATAAAAGGCAATATACGACTGATGCGAACGCACAACACCCTTAGGAATACCAGTCGTACCCGAAGTGTAAATCTGAAACCACGGGTCTTCACCCTCAACCAGCACATCTGGCGCGGTGTCTGGTGACCGCGCTATCAAGCTTTCGTAATCAACGTATCCCTCAAACCGTTTCGAATCAACCGAAACGTAATTGCCAGTGTTAATCTTTTTGAAGCCTCCGCGAATTTTGTCGATGAAGTCTATGAAGTCTGCGCCCACGATCATGGCTTTGGCGTCAGAGTTGTCAACCACGTACTCAATTTCCTTCTCAGCATAACGCCAATTAATGGGCACAGCAACTAAGGCTGCCTTGGCAAAAGCACAGTCAATCTCTATAAACTCAGCGCAGTTATAGAGCATGACAGCAATTCGGTCGCCTTTGCGCAAGCCCATGCTCAACAAACCGTTAGCCAGTCTGTTGGTTCGCAACTCCAGTTCGGGGTAAGTCAAAGCCTTACCACGCCAGTCTCTCAACGCCACCTTACTCGGGTAATTCTTCGCGTGCACCCTCAGTATTTGACCCATGTTCAACCATGTCGTAGCCATTTTTTACACCTTTGTCAGGGAGAGACAATAAAATAGCATAAAACAATCTTAAATTATTTCTTCATCATAGCCTTTTTCGGAAATTATATATGCGGTTCGCCATCTTAACACTAAACCTCTCACTAAGCAGGAGTTCAAAAAGATGGAAATAAGGAAAGTGGCGGTTTTAGGCGCCGGATTGATGGGCCACGGCATCGCTCAGGTCGCTGCCCACGCAGCCAAATACGAGGTTTACATGCGCGACATCAAGCAGGAGTTCCTTGACAACGGGATGAAAATGATAAATGACAGTCTTCAAAGGTTCCTCAAAAAGGGAGAAATCACAGAGACAGATGTCACCGAAGTCTTAGCAAGAATTCACCCAATCCTTGACATGAAAGAGGCAGTGGCAGACGCTGACTTCATAATTGAAGCCGTGCCCGAAAACGTCGAACTCAAGAAGAGTGTGCTAGCTGAAGCCGACAAACTCGCCAAGCCAGAAGCCCTCATAGTTTCAAACACATCTTCAATAAGCATAACCGAACTGGCATCAGTCACGCGCAGACCCGAAAAATTCGCTGGCATGCACTTCTTCAATCCACCACAACTAATGAAACTCATAGAGATAATAAAGGGTGCCAAAACCACAGACGATACAATCAACACCATAATTGAAGTAACCAAAAGAATGGGCAAAGAGCCAGTGGTGGTCAAAAAAGACGTTGCAGGCTTTGTGGTCAACCGCATACTGGTTCCAGCCCTGAACGAAGCCATTTCGCTTGTTTGGGAAGAGATCGCCAGCCCTGAAGACATCGACAAAGCCATAAAACTCGGGTTAAACTGGCCCATGGGGCCACTGACCCTACTCGACTACGTTGGCTTAGACACAACGCTAGCCATAGCCGAAGTGCTGCAGAAAGAACTTGGCCCGAAGTATGCGCCCAGTCCACTCTTAAGGGAGATGGTGAGAGCCGGTCTCTGGGGCAGAAAGTCTGGGAAAGGCTTCTACGACTGGAAAAAATGAGTAAGGTGAAAACGAACATGATAGAGTTTAAGAACACGCTTTATGAAAAAGGCGAAGGAATAGCCACAATAACCATCAATCGCCCGGAGGCGCTCAATGCTCTAAACGAAGAAACAATCAACGAGATTCTAGCCCGCCTCGAAGACGCCAAACACGACCAAGACGTGAAAGTCATCGTTATTACAGGAGCAGGAGACCGCGCCTTCTCAGCGGGTGCAGACCTAAAAATGATGAAGGGCGCCAATGCCGTGAAAGGAACAGAGCTTTCTCGAATGGGGCAACACATATGCGATTACGTTGAGAAGCTTGGAAAACCTGTCATTGCAGCCATAAATGGTTATGCGCTGGGGGGCGGCATCGAATTGGCTATGGCATGCGACATTAGAATCGCCTCTGAAAACGCTCAGATTGGGCAACCCGAAATAAACGTAGGGCTTATACCAGGCTGGGGTGGAACGCAACGCCTTCCTAGGTTTGTTGGAAAAGGCATAGCTAAAGAGATGATTTTCACAGGCAGACGCATCGACGCCAAGACGGCTGAACGATTAGGGCTCGTAAATGCTGTTGTGCCTGCCGACCAGTTGAAGGCTAAGGTTAAAGAACTCGCTTTTGAACTGGTCGGGAAGCCTCCAATTGCCATCAAGTTGTCGAAGGCTTTGATTAACAACAGCACGGAGACGCATCCAGACATTGGCTTGTGGCAGGAAGCCGAAGCCTTCGGAATAGTTGCCTCAACCGAAGACTTCAACGAAGGAGTCACAGCCTTCCTAGAGAAAAGAAAACCACAATTCAAAGGGAAGTGAGCGAAGAAAGCCCCAAAAAATCGAATTCTGGCGATTTGGCTGACAATTCCCGTTTTTCTGTCGCGAACTCTTCGAAAGTTTTAAGACAAGTTTCTTATAATATCGTGCATTTTTGAGGAGATGAAATGAGAAAAATCCAGAGTTTAGTTTTGATTGCTACAATTCTGTTAGCATTCGTTTCGATGCTGCCATTGCTTGCATGGTCCAAGGAAGAACCTGTTAATCTGATGATTGTGGAGTGGGAAGGACATGAGAAAATAATCATCAATGCTATACCGCCGACCGATGATTCCATGACTAACCCACATTATAAACTTCTCAACTATCATTGGTACACCACAGCCAAATACTGGGTAAACCCAAGCAACAAGTACGGATTCTCTGTTTCAGAGGTAGTCACGGCTGTCAAAGCGTCAGCCGACACATGGGACAAAGAAACCGCAGCGGCTGTATTTTCATATCAAGGCACAACCACGAAGAAGACTGGACGATATGACGGATACAATGTTGTAGCATGGGGCGCTTACCAAGCAGGCGCAATAGCGGTTACATACATCTGGTACAGCGGCTCACAGATTCTTGAAACCGATACAAGGATGAACACCTTCTATAAGTGGAACCTCAATGGCGAAGCTGGCAAGATGGATGTCCCAAACATCATGACACACGAGTTTGGCCACTGGGCAGGATTGGCTGACCTATACAATGATGTGGACTACTGGCTAACAATGTACGGCTATGCAGACTTTGGTGAAACCTACAAGCGAACGCTGGGACTGGGCGACATCAATGGTCTAGAAGCATGGTACGGACCATAATCGCGCATCAAAACTCCTTCTTTTTTGAAAGCCGCAATACACCACCTAACTAGACAATGGGTGCTTTACCAAACACATATAGGGTTAGCCAAACCCCCCAGAGGTCAAAATCTAGCACACTCGGCGGTTCTATGTTTGCACCGTATTCAATACTTGCGGATGGTCTGTCCGTGTTATAGTTAATATAGGCTTTATTGCATTATCATTTGTTCTCGAAGTTGAGACATTTACAAATTCGAACTTAAGGATGTTCAAGAATGAGAAAGGTTGCCATCGTTGCAGGCGGAGCAACTCGCTCCGGCAAAAGAGAAGCTAGTTGGCGAGACCTAGTTCAAGAAGCTGGGAAAAGCATGTTTGAAAACGTCCAAAATATTTCTCCCAAAGACGTTGACAGCCTCATCGTTGGAGCTGCCGAGCCTGAACGTTTTGTTTTTCAGGCTCATGTTGCGCCTATGGTCGCTGAGTACTTGGGCATCAAGCCTAGGAAGGTTCTGGCGCGGACTGAACTGATGTGTGCTTCGGGTCAAGCGGCTATTCGCTATGCTTGGGCTTGTGTCGCCAGTGGTTTGTCTGATGTTGCAGTTGCCTTCGGTGTAGAAAAAATGTACATGCCAGATATGGCTGAGACTCAGACCAACATGAGTTGTGTGCTCGACCGTGAGTGGGATGGAATCAACGCTTTGTCTGCGCCGCCTTTCTTTGCTATGACTGCTCAGCGTCACATGCACGAGTTTGGCACGACAGAGGAACAGATGGCTAAGGTCTGTGTTAAGAATCACCACTATTCCTCAATGAACCCTTTGGCGCAGTTTCCCAAGGAAGTCACGGTTCAAGACGTTTTGAAATCGTTGATGGTTGCGCCTCCTCTAAAATTGCTCGATTGCAGCGGCATAACGGACGGCGCTGCAGGAGTCGTGTTGGTTCCTGCCGAAGACGCCAAGAAATACACAGACACGCCCATGTTTCTGATTGGAAGTGGGCAAGCCAGTGTTGGAAACGTCATGAACAATTTGGCAAGTCTGACCGAGTGGGTTCCTCTCAAAATGGCGGTTAAAGAGGCATTAAAAACCGCCAACATAACTCTAGGCGACATCGACATCGCAGAACTACATGACTGCTTCACCATAAGCGAAATCATGGAATACGAAGCATTCGATTGGTGTGAGAAAGGAAAGGGCGGAAAATTCATTGAAGAGGGACAGCCTTACATCGGTGGAAAAATTGCCGTGAATCCTAGAGGCGGACTCCTCGGATGCGGGCACCCGTTAGGTGCAACCGCCATTCTGCAAGCAATAGACATACTTCAACAGTTCAGAGGAGAGGTTCCAAAAGGAAGACTCGTAAAAGATGCGGAAGTAGCCTTGGCCCACAACCTGAGCGGACCAGCCAACGTGCACAGCATTCTCGTTTATTCGAGGTGAAAACTCAAAATGAATAAGGTGGAGTTTGACAAGATAAAGCGACCTGACACAATAAAACTGCCTTTTATGCTGGATTTCTATCCACTCGAAGACAACAAAGCCACCAGAATCAACCAGTTCTTCCAGAATCTGAAACAAGGGCAATTAACCACCACCAAATGCAAGAAATGCGCTCAACTGCTTTGGCCCCCGAGAATCGTTTGTCCAAACTGTTTCACTAACGAATTCGAATGGGTTGACCTGGGCACAACGGGCGAACTTTACGCCTTCACCGAGGTGCGCATTGGTGCTCCCTTGGGTTTTGTTCAAGACGTGCCCTTCTGCGTAGGCTTGGTTAAAATCAGCGGCTTGCTCATGTCAAGTCGGATAGACAACGCAAGATACGACCAACTCCGGATAGGCGACAAACTGCAACTCAAAATCGTTGAATTAGAAGACGGTAGGGTCTTCTACAGATTCAAAAAAATCTAAGAGATACCGTGGGAGCAGCGCTTAAAAAAGATAGTGAGCTGCGCTTGAACTCAACGCTGTCTCTTTTGACGTATGTAAATTGTCTTGTATCTTTCACAGTCAGCTTGTAGGCAGTTTTTGCATATCTGGTTGACCTCTTCAAAAGAAGCCTGTTCAAGCCGAACTTCATAACCCAGTGACTTGTAAAGCTCCACTGCCTCACTGAGGCGCGGCTCATCGGTAACAAACTGTCTAATCCAGCCCTGTCGCTTCAACTCCTCCTCTCTCTGTTGGCCTCCACCACAGCGCAAACTCAAAGTGGGTCCTCAAAAACTGAAGAAAGAGAACTGAGGTATAAAGTTTAAACAGCAACAAGCAAAAAACACGTTAGTAATAGCTCTAAGAGTTGTTCAACCTATGGCTAAGACGCCTTCGAACACGCTTTCCTCAGGCACACCTAGCTCCCGAGCCAGCCAGAACTTGAGCAGCTTGGCGTCGCGTGGAAACTCACCGTTATACGTTAACACGCGTCCTTCCTTCAAGGCGTCGGCCTGAAAAGACTTTTCAGCCTCTTTAAAAAGGAAGGAAACCGTTTCGGCGCCTTTTGCCAAAATCTTGAAGTCGTCCCACTGTTTGCAGCGCACAATGACTGGGGGTCCACGAACAGCGTGTGGAAGCTCCTTGGGCGAAGACAGCTCCTTGAGGAGGTTGGCAACCTCGGCTTGGATTGCTGCTAGGCGTTCTTCGACCCTTCCGATTTTGGTTGCCATCTCGCCTGAAGGTCCCAACTTGCCCGTGACTTTTCCTAACTCGCCAATCAGGCGGTCTAGGTCCTTTTCGTGTTCCTTGAGAACGCTTATTATGAAGTCGAGCGCTTCGAGCGCTTCGTTCCTGCCCGGTTTCTTCGCCATTTTTTTCACCGAACGCCGCCACACTGGGATTGTCACTACTATACTGGTCATATGCTTAAATAAACGTAGTGCATCATGAAACAATATCAATGTAGAAGTATGTCCATACATACTGACAATATAAATGCTCCTTTCAAGTGGATTGAATCCATATCTGAACTGTCAAAGCTAGACTCTAGGCGTATACGTGTCATAAACTGGCTGCCCTTGGGCATCCTGTGGGAGACTTTAACATACATTTTAAATAACATTGCATGTTGTTTAAATTTGGTGTGAGCGCTTTTGGGCGTTAATTTGCGGGATTTGGTGCCTAAGACAACGTTCACACTTACTTCTTTAGGTGGCAAGTCTATTGCTGTCGACGCTTACAACGCCCTTTACCAATTTTTGGCTATAATTCGTCAACCTGACGGCACTCCTCTTAAGGACAGAACTGGCAGAATCACGAGTCACCTAAGTGGTTTATTGTACAGAACCTCTAACCTCGTGGAGATGGGCATCAAGGTTGTCTACGTTTTTGACGGCGTGCCTCCAACCCTCAAAGAGGTGGAAATCAAGCGAAGGGCAAGGGTGAAAGAAGAGGCTGTTGTCAAGTACGAGAAGGCGTTGCAAGAGGGCAGAATGGAAGAGGCACGCACTTATGCACAGATGACCTCCAAGTTAAAGGATTACATGACAGACGACGCCAAACGCCTCCTAAATCTGCTAGGCATACCGTGGATTCAAGCACCCAGCGAAGGCGAAGCCCAAGCTGCCCATTTAGCCAAGAAAAGTGACACCGACTTCTGCGCCAGCCAAGACTACGACAGCCTCCTCTTCGGCGCGCCTCAACTCGTCCGAAACGTAACAATAAGTGGACGAAGAAAACTGCCCAGAAAAAACGTGTACATTGAGGTTGTGCCCGAAGTGGTTGAACTTGAAAAGGTTCTAAGCGAATTAGGCATTACGCACGGACAACTCGTCGATATCGGCATCCTAGTTGGCACAGACTTCAACCCTGAAGGCGTGAAGGGCATAGGACCCAAAACAGCATTAGAACTCATAAAGGAACACGGAAGCCTCGAAAAGCTGCTTCCAAACCTGAAGGAAGCAACGTTTCCAGTCGAGCCAGCAAGAATACGTGAAATATTCCTCCACCCCAAAGTCACTGACAACTACAGCCTAACGTGGAAGGAACCCGACGTAGAAGACGCAGTCGAGTTCATGTGCGGCGAGAGAGACTTCTCTGAAGACCGCGTTAAGAAAGCCCTAGAAAAAATGATGCAGGGCATGAGAAAAATCAGAGGAAAAACGACTCTAGAAACATGGTTTGGGCGCTAAGACAACTTCCATATTTCAGATACAAGCGCACCTACGTTGCTACCTTTGTGCCCTGACCTACCCACACTGAATCAGATTCTGTGTCCATATTTACCTGTTAGGGGAACGAAGGCAACACCGCCCAGATTCTCCTCAACCATTCTTGAATCCGTCTTTCGGGCACGGATCAAAGTCTGATAAAGATAGGTTCCGCCGACTGGAATGACCAGAACTCCGCCAGTTCTCAATTGGTCAGTCAAGGACTTGGGAACGTCTGGCGCCGCCGCCGTAACAAGAACACGGTCGTAAGGAGCCTGAGGCGAGTACCCTTCTGAACCGTCTGCACAGATTACAGCTACACGATCGCTGTAACCCGCCTTTTCAATGTTCACTCTCGCCGCATCAGCCAGTTCACGAACAATCTCCACCGTATAAACGTGTCCCCACTTCTCCCGAGTCATGTCACTGGGAGCCACGATCTCAGCTATGGTTGCGGCGTGCCATCCTGAACCTGCGCCAACTTCTAAGACCTTGTGGCCCACTTCCAATTCGAGGGCTTCGTTCATTATTGAAACCATGTTTCGCCCGACTAGACACCGCGAGTCTAGTCGTGTGGCGCCGAAATGGTTTGTCCCCAACCGATTGGAAGCGGAGAGTCCACAGCACAGTAAGCTTTCAAATGATCAGGAAGGAACAGTTCACGGTTCACTTGACGCATGGCACGAATCACATGAGGCGAACGCAGTATGCCCTCTGCAACCAAGTTCTGAATGAGTTGCTCCCAATCCTCCTTACGCATTCGTTAATCCTCCAAGAAACAATACTGCAGAGAAACGCCTTAAGACTTTGCAAGATTACTTAACAGTCACTGACTTAGCCAGATTCCTAGGCATGTCTGGGTCTTGTCCCCTCTTAATTGCCATGTGGTACGCGAAGAGTTGAAGAGGGATCACATAGAGAATAGGTGAAAGAATCTCCGGTATACCCTTCGGCACCTCGATTGAGTCATCAGCTAACCTCCTGAGTTCTTCGTCGCCCTCCTCCATAACAAGAATTGTGGAAGCGCCTCGGGCTTTCATCTCCATAATGTTGCTTACAATGGTCTTGAGCGTCTCATCCTTTGGACACACAAAAACAACAGGAAAGCCGGGTTCAATTAGGCTTATGGGTCCGTGCTTGCTCTCTCCGGCAGGGTAAGCAATGGCGGGGACGTAGCCGATTTCCATAAGTTTGAGTCTGCCCTCAAGCGCAGTTGCTGAACTTATGCCGCGACCTAGATAGAAGAAGCACTGTCTGTCACGGTATTTCTCGGCTAGTTGCTTTATCTTTGGTTCCTTAGTTTTCAAAATATCTTCTGCTATGTCGGGAATTTGTTGCAGTTTCTTTTCCAGAAACTCGATCTCCACGTGAGAGACCTTCCCCCTCTTTTTGGCTAGTCTCAAAGCCAGCTGCGCCAGCACTGAGAGCTGAGAAGTAAAGGTCTTGGTTGCTGCGACGCCTATCTCTGGACCCGACTGCTGACAGACGTAGACTCGGGCTAAACGAGTGAGGGTTGACCCGATAACATTGGTCAATCCCAGAATGGTGGCGGCTCTCAGACGAGCGTGTTCAAGCGCTGCCAGAGTGTCAGCTGTTTCACCCGACTGACTAACAAACAGTATGGTGCTGTCTATGTTAACGGACCTTCCATGCTGCTCAACAAACTCAGACGCGATTATTGGGTGAGTAGCCAAAAAAGCCAGTTTAGAAAACATGTAAGACGCGGCGAGGCAGGCGTGGTAAGATGTCCCGGCTGCAACTAGAAAGACTTCACCTGCGCGGTCGAGGAACTCCGTCATCAACTCCAAATACTGGTCTTGAAGCCTCAGCGTGTTTCTCAACGTGAGGGGCTGTTCATAAATCTCCTTGAGCATAAAATGAGGATACCCCAGCTTCTCAGCCATCTCGGGACTCCAGTCTACAATTTCTGGTTCTCTAGGTACACTACTCCAGTCGCCTAGTTTTCGAATCTCAAAACCGTTGTCATTAAGTACCACGAGTTCGCCGTTTTCAATCACAACCGCTCTGTTTGTCAAGGGCAAGAATGCAGGAATGTCAGACGCACAATAGACTCCGTCTTCACCAACTCCGATGACCAGAGGGCTCTCTCTTCTGGCGCTAACAATCTTATCTGGCTCTTTTGCACAAATGACCGCGATAGCGTAAGAACCCTCAAGTCGACTCGTGGCTTCTCGAACCGCCTCTTCGAGCGGTAAGCCCTCCTTCAGTTTTTCCTCTATGAGGTGGGGAATAACTTCGGTGTCGGTTTTTGAACGGAAAATATGTCCTCGGTTTTCCAGTTCGATTTTTAGTTCTGCGAAGTTTTCTATGATGCCGTTGTGCACCACTGCGACCTCTTCGCTGCAGTCCACGTGAGGGTGAGCGTTAATGCGGTATGGTGCTCCGTGTGTCGCCCATCTGGTGTGACCTATGCCAACTCGGCCTGGAAGGTCGTCGAGATTGAGTATAGCATGAACTGCATCGATTTTTCCAGCATCTTTTTTGATGTGTACTTTACCTTCGTTAAGCGTGGCTTCGCCCACTGAGTCATAGCCTCGATATTCCAAACGTTTCAAAGCAGCGTGAATCAGAGGCGCGACATCACTGCTCTTTACAATGCAACCGAATATTCCACACATGGCTTGATTCATCCTCGCCTGAAAACTGGCAATCTATTTGTTTCGCTGAATTCTTTTGATTGCATAAATAACACACTTGGCGTTCTATAAGCATTTTTTAGAAAACCGTGATATTGTTATAATGGAATTCTCAACGGATCAAGAACCTTACGGGTGGGAAGAAAACAAACCATTAAAAAAATGTTTATAAGGGAACCGCGTTTTTAGTTACCGCCATGAAGAAGAAGCTTCTGCTGAGCGGTGAACCCCAAAAGTATGAGGCTAAAGACATCGTTCTTTTTGATCACCCAGAGACACTAAAAGCTGTTTTGAACAAGCTGAGCTGGCAGATTCTTGAGTTGCTCGGCGCTAGTGAAATGTATCCCATCGAAATTGCGAAGAAGCTAGGCGTGCACGAGCAGAAAGTATACTATCACGTCAGGAAATTAACCGAAGCCGGAGTCATTAAGGTTGTGAGAGAAGAAAAAAAGAAAGGCGCCACAGCAAAATACTATCGCGTGTCTTTTCCAGCCTTTGGCGTAGAGCTTCCCTTCGGCTACCGCAAAATCGACTCGTTGCAGGCTCCCAGCCTAGACGAAAAATTGAAACAGTTTTTCACTCCCTTCTTGAAAGACAGCCTATTCGACGGAAAAATTGTGGTTGGCAGTCCCGATGAGCATGGACCCTTTAAGGCTAGAGCCCGAGACGGTCACTACGCTGCTTACTTGAGCCTTTTCCTAGGTCAGTTCGTGCGGTTGCCTGACGATTTCGTCGTCAAACTTGACGTTGACGCGAAGGCGGAAAAAAACGAGAGCAGCAACCTGATTTTAGTAGGCGGTCCAGGCACAAACTTGCTTACACAGGAGATAAACGAGTTTCTGCCCATCCGTTTTAACATGACGTCCACGGAACACGGCTTTCTCTTCGGCGGACTGGTCTCCCAAAAAACCCGAAACATCTACACAGACGACTCAATCGGATTACTAGCTAAAATAGTCAACCCATGGGATAAAGGTAGACGAATCATAGTTATCGCTGGCAACAAAGCTGTTGGAACTAAGGCTTGCGTGTTGGCGTTAACCAAGTTCTGGAAGGAAGCCCTAAAAAACTTCAATGGCGATGAGCGCTTCGCCACTGTGGTTCAAGGCTTCGACCTAGACGGAGACGGCAAAGTAGACGCAATAGAAGTTCTCGAATGAGTTAGAGCCTTATCAAGGAAGACGAGTTTTTGAAAAGAACCTCCAAGACTGCGACAGAAATCCTCACAGCGCACGGACACCACAACATTCAGTCAACCAACAAAACAACATTCGAAATAACTAAGGAACACGATCTCACCAAACGCGGAGACTGCATCATTGCGGTGGATGCAACAAAGGGCGCAGCTGACTTGAACCAACGATTTAAGGATGTTGCACACAGCCAGGGCGCAAGAATAACAATAAAAATTGAAGCTGATGGCGAAGAAGAAACTGTGACAGCGTGGGGCAATCTCAGACTGTTGTCTACCCACCCCACAGATTTGGTGGTGAGGAAAAGCGACTACGTCTGCGGTCGAACTTTAGCCATCAGAGCAGACAAGGCTGCATGCGACCTTTCAAGAAAGCTCGTCGAAAAACTTCGAAATCCAGACCAAAAAGTGAGGATAACGTTAATAGCCGAAGGCGCTACCTGACTCTTGCGTCAATCACAGCCTGCCATGTGAAGAGCGTCACACCTCGAAGAATTTTCGAATGCAAGACTTCGTTCATCTCATTGCTATGTTTTTACCAGAAGAGAACCTTTTCTGGTGTAACCTCTACTATACAGCGAACCTTTGAATCCAACAGAGGTATGCCCATTGAGTCTCGTCCCTTCTCATCTAGTTTGATGTATTCTATTCCCTCAGTTTTTTGGGCGATATTGAAGAGACGATTGTACTTTTTGATGTGTTGTTGAGTCCATTTGACAAACTTTTTCTGGTCTTTAACAGCCCTTCCCTTCCCACGAATTATAACGGCTTCTTCTCCGCTGTAAACAGCCACAGCTACGTTGTCGTTTCTTTTTATGTTGCGAACCTTCGCCGATTTTCTGTCTGTTTGAACGTGAACCTTCTCGTCGTCGTAGGTAAACCACACTGGAACAACATGTGGCTTGCCTTCAGTATCAACCGTTACAAAACTCGCCAACCACTGTCGAGCCATGAAACCTGCTACTTCAGCCATGTTCTTTGGCATCAATCAGCCTCCTCTCTTGAATACATCTTTTAATCTGCTTACCCTAATTTAAGTGAGAACGCGTGTGTCGAATAAGAACAGGTGAAGGGCTTGGGTCAAGCGAAGGTTTCTGTTCAAGACGTTTCTAAAAGCTTCCACACAAAAGAAGGTATGACAGTTGACGCTCTGCAAAACGTGTCCTTCGATGTTTCTGAGCAAGAATTAGCCTGCGTGGTCGGTCCAAACGGCTGCGGAAAAACAACCTTGCTCCGCATAATCGCTGGTCTAGAGGAGCCCGCATCTGGACGGGTTTTGATTGACGGAAAAGAAGCCAAAGCGGGAAAGGCTGGATTGATATTTCAAGAATTCTCCTTGCTCCCTTGGCGAACAGTCATCGGCAACGTAAAGTTCGGGCTAGAGATTCAGGGGACCCCCGAAGAAGAAAGCTTAAAAATCGCCCGAAAATACATCGAACTCGTCGGCTTGTCAAAGTTTGAGCAAGCTTATCCACACGAACTCTCTGAAGGAATGAAACAGAAAGTAGCAATAGCCCGCGCCCTGGCCACCAACCCCTCTGTGCTGCTCATGGACGAGCCCTTTGCCCCCCTCGACGCTCAAACGCGAAACCTTATGCAAGACGAGTTCTTACGGATGTGGGAAAAAGAAAAGAAAACCGTCATATTTGTAACGCACAACGTTGACGAAGCCCTTTATCTCGCTGAGCGTGTTGTGGTTTTGACTGCTAGACCTGGAAGAGTCAAAACAGTCCAAGAGATAGAAATTAATCGACCGCGGAGTCGCACCTCCAGACCCTTTGTCAAGGCGAGGGAAGAAATGCTTAGACTTTTGAAAGAAGAAATCACTGCCTTCTGATGTTTTACATTTTAACCTCTTGGCGCCATTTGAAGAGGCGTTTCTCTATTTGAAGAAACATCTCGTTCATGATGAGACCTATCAGCCCAATGATCAACATGCCAACTAGGACACGGTCCACTCGCAACAATTCCGTGTTATTCCATATCAACCGTCCTATTCCAACCGATTCTCCGCCGATTATCTCAGCGGCTATTATGCACATCCAACCAACTCCAAGGCCTATTCTCATGCCAGCAGCAACTTCAGGCAAGGCGCCGGGCACAACAACCTTAGAAACGGTTGTGGATTTCTTGGCGCCGAAAGTCTTTGCTAAGTCGACAAGCACAGGGTTTGTTCTTTTTACGGCAGCAATTGTGTTTAGCAAGATTGGGAAAAAGGCTCCCAGCCATATTATGAAAATGTACCGTGAATACCCCACTAATAGTATAATAGCTAACGGAATCCATGCTATGGGAGGAATAAACCGTATTGGTTCAAGAACCGATCTTGAAGAATCATAGATCACAGGCTTGAGCCCCATTACTAATCCCAACGGAAACCCAAGAGCAATCGCGACGCCGAACCCCGCTAGGACACGTAAAACGCTGGCCCCAGTGTGTTCCAGTAAAGTGTACCCTCTATCTCCGACCGTGGCAATGTCAAGGGAGGCTATGGCAAAGTCAGAAAAACTTGGAAAGTAGCGTGAATGGACAAGGCGAGCGGCGAGTTCCCACAAAGCAATGACAATCGCAATGAGAATTAGATTGAGTAAAACCGTTCGGTACGCAAGATGTTTGTCTCCTTGACCCTTAGGGGACACCGGCTTCCACTTCCGCTAAGAGTTGGGTGTCAACCGCTTTATTAATGAAATCGTCTACGTTGGGCACATCCGTGGGCAGTATTTTGCCCTGTTGTATAAGGTAAGTGACAAAGGACTTCATGCTTGCTGTGTTCAAGTTATAGTCCCATATCATTCTTTTCCAGGATTCCTGAACAATGTCCAAGGTCTTGCCCGTTCTGTTGGCGAAGATATCCATCGCATCGTTAGGCTGCGCTGTCACATAGTTCATCGCCTTAAGATGAATTTTGATAAGGTTCTTTGCTAAGCTAGGTTGCTCCCTGAGTATTCGGCCTGAGATATAAAGAACACAGCATTGATGACTCGGAAAAATGTCATGTGACGTGTAAACAACGTGGCCTAAACCTTTTACAACCACTTCTGCGGCGAAGGGCTCCCATGCTATGAACGCATCGATCTCGCCTCTCTCGAAGGCTAAAGGCAATAATGAAGGACCACCATAGGCGACATGAACTGTGGTTATGTTTAATTTTTCCTCAACCATGTAAAGCAACGAGTCTTGAATTGTTCCGATTCCAGGCGTTCCAACCCTTTTTCGGCTAAGGTTTTGTGCCGTGTTAATGTTGGATTTTGCGACTATTGCTGAACCCTCTAGATTTGCCGAAGCCACTATGACGAAGTCCGTTCCCTTAGATTTCGATATAAGTGCAGGGACCACACCTACATAACCCACGTCCAGGTCGCCCGCGGCAAATGCAAGCATTTCTGTGGGGCCATTCACGTACTCCATTCGCACGGGTCTGATGCCTTCCTCTACGTAGTAGCCTTGGTAATAAGCTACGTAAAATGCGATTTGATGAATATCCGCCACTAGGTGTCCGATGCGCAGAGGGGTCAAGTAGCCCGCGTCGTAACCAGTTTTATAGCCTATGTAATAACCCATACCGAAGAAAACCAACGATGACGCTATGACCGCAACCAACAGGGAGACTAGAGGTTTTCTGGGGCTGCTTCCAAGCATAGGAAACACCAAATGAGTTCACATCTTTCAATGGTTCATTGTCATGAAAATAACGTTCATGGACCTCTAATAACCTTTTTGACACGTTTTAGTTTCAAAACGGTGCGCAAACTCGAAGCTTACCAAAATAGGATTTGTGGCGGGCCCGGCGGGAATTGAACCCGTGACCTACGGATTAAGAGTCCGCCGCTCTGCCTTGCTGAGCTACGGGCCCTCCTTCACAGACTAACCTATATTGCACACTTTAAATCAGTTTATTAAGTTTAGTCTTTTGAAGATTAGGAGCAGGAAGTGAAAATTGTTTGGCTGAACTGGTATTCGTTGGCTTGGGCCTCTACGGCGATAGGGACATATCACTTCATGGTGTCGAGGAGGCTAAAACGGCTGACACCTTGTTTGCAGAGTTGTACACCAGTCTCATGCCAGAGCTAAATCTTTCCAAGCTTGAAAAACTTGTGGCAAAAAGAATCACAGTGGTTTCAAGGCATGACCTAGAGGAAGAGAGAGGAAAAAAGATTTTGGAAGCTGCAAAGAAGGGTAAAACCGTTTTACTGGTTCCAGGCGACCCGTTAATCGCAACGACTCATGTTGACCTGCGGATTCGGGCAGAAAGACAAGGAATAAAAAGCAGGGTTGTGCACGGAGCCTCAATTGTTTCGGCTGTTATGGGCTTGTCAGGCTTACAGAACTACAAGTACGGTCGAAGCGTGACCATTCCCTTCCCAAATCAAGACTCGGTCGCTGATACTCCTTACAACGTGATAAGGACAAACAAGAAAGTTGGGCTTCACACACTTTGTTTCCTTGACATCAACACGGAGAAAAAAAGGTACATGACCGTCAAAGAAGGGCTGGAAGCGCTCCTAGCCGTAGAAAAACAGAAACGCCGGCGAGTTGTCACCTCAGAGACAATAGCTGTGGGCATAGCCAGAGCTGGCGCCACTGACCCCGTTGTCAAAGCTGAACGCGTAAACAGACTCCTGAAGTTCGACTTCGGCGCTTCGCCTCACTCGCTTGTTTTTCCAGGCAGCCTGCACTTCATGGAGGCAGAGGCGCTTATATCATTAGCTGGGGCGCCAGAAACAGTTAGGAAGATGATTAAGTGACTCTGGAAGAACTCACAGCCAAGTATATTCGAAACAGTGAAAGGGTTTTGATGGAGATGAAAATGGCTCAAGAAGTGGGTGTCATCGCCGACGAAAAAATCAAGGGCATAGTTGATAGCGCCAAGCGTTATTTAAATGACGCCAAATACTATAAGGAAAGAAACAAGTTGGAAACGAGTTTGGCGTCGGTAGCGTATTGCGAGGGTCTGCTTGACGCCCTGCGTCTACTAGGGCTGGTGGAGTTCACATGGCAAAGCGAGAAGGAAAAGTGACAGAAAGAGGTAAGATTGTTCTCGCCTCAGGCACCTTCGACCTGCTCCACTTGGGGCATGTAAAGTATTTGGAGGAGGCAAAGAAGGCAGGCGGCAAAAACGCTAAGTTGGTTGTTATTGTGGCTCGGGACAGAACGGTTGAGAAGCGAAAAGGCAAGAAACCTGTGATGCCTGAGGAGCATCGTAGAGCACTGGTTGAGTCATTAAAGGTTGTGGACCAAGCCTTATTGGGCTACGAAGACTTTAACATGGGCAAGGTCATCGATGAGGTGAAGCCTCACGTGATAGCCGTGGGTTACGACCAAGAAGGCATAGAAGAAAAGGCGCGCATGATAGTGGCGAAGAAACGATTAGGCATTCGGGTCGTTAAGATTCAGAGGTTTGGGAAGCCAGAGTTGAACAGCTCCTTGAAAATCAAGAAAATGGTCACAGAACTCTACAAAGGGTAGCTGCCCTCATTCTTGTTCTCTAATTGATTCATAATAGTGAGTTATGGCAATGTGTAGATTTCCACTTTCACCTTGTTTCCATCTTTTAGTTTGAGGCTTCCTCTTAAGAAGGTGGGCGCAACAACTTCTACCACTGAAGAATTATAGTGTGTGCGCATGGCAAATACAACCGCTCCCTTCATTTTGTTGTTTATAACGGTTGGGTAGCATTTGACGGGTCCAAATGACCTAGACTCGTTCTGGAACCCATGCAGCTCTATGGCAGGATATCCCTCGAGTTCTGTCCTTGTTTTCATGTCGTAATCCGTGGTCAGCTTCAAATTAAGTGTGCCAGGGTATGGGTCAAACCCCAATTTTTCAATGAACTGCTTGCGATAACCATCTCTTGTGACGTAGTAGGCACCTTCACCCATTCCAGTGAACAAGACGCCCTCTAAGATGACAGACGGTGGGTAAGCAGCCTCGAATATCACATGGAGACTAGAATACAACTTTTTCAATTCGTTCTCTCCAGCGTCTGTTAGTTTGACTAGGCAGCCCTCAGGTGTTATGGTTCTCTTGATCAATCCTACCTTATCGAGTTGAATGAGGTATCGCGAGGCGGTTTGCTGCGACAAACCCATTTTTTCAGCCAGATATTCGGTTGAAACTTTAACGGTTCGGCGAGAGGCTCCCATCTCCGCCAGCTTGTACAATGCAAAAAAGTGCTTCCAAGATTGGGCGTCAAAGCCTTTGGGGTTCAAGCCGCACACGCCTTAATGAAAAAAGCGAATTGCCTATATAAGTAACTTCGTTTTAAGTCTGTTTGAAAATTCTTCACGTTTCGGTTTGTTCTGTTTTCTTGAGCAACTTGACAACTTGAGGGTTTAGTTCAATGTGGTAACTTTTGCATCCGCCAGAGCCTGTTGTCGTGTAGTAATCCAGTTTTTTCCCAGACAGAAAGGCTCGAAGGATGCGGCTAATGTTCTTCACGGTGAGTTTCTCATGTTTAATCTCTTTGTCTAGTTCCCGGTAGAGCCATTTTGGATTAATTGTGTAGATAACCTCAGCGGGAGACCTGGGTTTATAGTAGGCTTCAGCGTCGTCAACAAACCGCTTGGCGATCAAATAATAAGGATGCTGCCTTTCTCTTATCAAACGCAAATAGTTGAGAACTATTCTGGGCGTCTCACGCTTAGGCATCGGTCCTCAAATGTTAATTGCTGACAGAGATTTAAAAGCATGCCCACGAATCACATATTTGGAAATCTTAAAGTATAGAATTCCCCCTTACCCAATGTATGGGATATTATGATGAAATGGCTTGTTTTGCTTCTCCTGCACAATCTGGTGATGACAATATTCGTTCTGTTAATCTCATTTAACAGGTCGTCTGCAAACCAGATTATTCTTTCAATCATTGCGGTTGCATACTGGGTGCTGGGCTACACAATGATCCGCAGAGAAATGAAGAGACAAACCTTGAAGATTGACGCTGTAAGAAACATTAGCTCCATATTTTTTTGGCAATCTCCGTGACTCTCTTCCCCAATGCTCTGGCAAGTTCCAGATCGGTTGCTGTTGGCGCCCTGTCTGCGTTAGAAGCTGAAACCGATGAGGCACCGTAGGGGCTTCCGCCGCTGATCTGGTCCATTGCAGAAAGACCTGGCTCTGTGTAAGGTATCCCTAAGACAATCATGCCGTGGTGTAGCAGCGGAATCATGGTGCTTATTATCGTGGTCTCTTGCCCGCCGTGTTGTGTGCTTGTGCTCGTGAAGACCCCTGCAACCTTGTTGACGAGTTTTCCTTGAGCCCACAGTCTTCCTGTTTGGTCAATGTATTGTTTCATTTGAGCGCACATGTTGCCGTACCTGGTTGGTGTCCCAAAGAGAATGCCGTCCGCCCAAACAAGGTCGTCTAAGGTTGCCAAAGGTATGTCCTTCAACTCCTGCTTAACCTTTTTCACGCGCGGATTGGCTTCAATAATTTCCTTCGGCACCAGTTCCTGAACCTGCCTAATCTTGACCTCAACGTTTTCAACCTGCTTCGCGCCTTCAGCTACTGCTTGAGCCAGCTTTGCTACGTTTCCATACATGCTGTAGAAGACAACCAACACATTGGTTTTCCTAGCCATAAGACCACCAGAGAGTAAATATGTCACAGGACTTTAAAAACTGTTTAAAAAACGTTAAATTGTATGGCATCTAAAGTAGAAGAAATCTTCCCTCATACCTTTCCCAACTCCTCTGCTATAGATAATCAATTTTGAATGCATTAGCAATTTGAGAAGAAGTCTTTTCATTAAGTGTGGCTGCTATGCATTAATTCATCAAACTTCTTTTTCAGAACATGCCGAAACAAATAATTGTTTTGGTTGAATCGTTTGGGTCTTGCTCAGACCAAGCGATTCCCCTAATGGAATAAGCATTGAGTTCATCATCTGAAAGTGAATGAAAATGGTAATTTCCGTCAAACGGTGGTTCTTTTCGGTCTCCGATGACTCCTTCAATTCTTTCACGATAGTAGATCTTACTGTCTCCTAAATGTATCCAATAGATTCTTTGCACTTGCTGGGACACAATTGAGATTCTTGGATAAGAGGCGATTTTTTCGCTTTCAACGGTTTGTTCATTTTCGTAGGTGCCATCAGCGACTCGTTTTCTGAAGGTGATGTATCCCGTTGTTTTTGGTCGATATACTGCATGGACGTTCCCTGCATCATCACTCCCAGCCGCAAATTCATAGTTGCTTGTTACTTCGGTTGAAGAATAATTTTCTTCTGCTCCGATGCCTCCGCTGGGTGACCATTTGCGAAACTTAAGTGGGTGTTTGTGAACTGGATAAGTCATTGAGCCTGACGCGGCGTACACTATCGCGACTTCATTGTTAAGCAGCGGGAAGACTTGTCCGGAGTATGTATGCCCGTCTTGAGGGTCAGTGTTTACAGTGTACGGAAATCCGTTTGCGCTATCTTCGACAAATGTGCCATCGTTAGTCGAACTTTTGCTGACTTTTATCCGTCCTCTACCATACGGCAGGTCCCCTTTGTCGCCGTAAATTACAAATGGGTAGCCATCTGTATTGACACAAACACCGCAACTGTAAGATGAATGGTACCAGTCTGCAAAAAGTTGCTCATCACTCCATGTTATATTCGTTCCGTTTAATATGCCACGACAGTAATAGGTGCCAAGATTGTCTGGGTCTGTGCCAGCCGTTTCGCTGTTGTAGACGTAGTGAACGTATTCGAGTTCGTTCCTATACTCGAGCCATGCGTAAAAATTCCAACCAGCTCCTGAGGCCCCATCGAAATGATTGTTGCGAACATAAGTTGGAGAAGACCATGTTACGCCTTTATCCTTGCTTATCACGTAGTAGATTGCTTCGTGGGTTGAATAAAAGATCAGTATATACCTGTTTATGGTCTCAAAAAGTTTGTGGCCATAAGAATGACAGAGAGGACGAGAAGAATTGCTTTGCGCAACCCGAATTAAACGCGAATACGTGTAGGTTTTTCCGTAATTTATCGCAAGTATGAAAAGGTCCAGATAGTCTATTTTGCCGTCGCAGTTGAAGTCATAATTGGGGTTGTATTGTGGTAGAGGGTATGAACTCCCATAAGTAACCGCTAACCAGTATAGGTCTTTGTAATCTATTTTGCCGTCGCCGTTAGTATCGCCTGGCATTTTCACAAGTACGGCACCATCATTCAGAGTGTTGTCGGTGATGTCCGTTTCTCCAGAAACAACACCTGCCTCTGCCCCAATTGAATAGGGAGTCAAGGTCGGCGAAACGCCAGAAATGACCCAATGAAATGTCAAGGTTGCCGCAGCGCCAGGTGCTAAATTTATAACGGATTGTGTTTCAATAGCAATGAAGCTGTAGTAGGCGGTGACGTTGAAGGTCTCGTTGAAGTCGCCTTCATTCCTCACGGTGACATGAACATCAACCCACCAGCCGGGATGTGCATACACCGCAGTTGCCCCGTATGGAAGCACGAGGGCGACATCAACCAAAGCTATATCATGAACTCCTTCCGCCCTAACCCCGAGCATCGTAAACAAAAAAGAAGAAACAAGAATTAACGAGATGGTTCTCTTGCCCATTAAACCACATTATAAAAGTTCAGCAGCCATGTATTTATATCGCGCGCTAACATGAACTTGAGGAACGCTCAACCTCTTAGAAATTATTTTAACATGAAAACCCTGTCCATCTTCTCGAGTTCGCTGCGCCCCTCCAAACAAATCCTCTCCCTCTGGTAGAGGAGGCTACAAAATAAGTAAACAACAATAACAAACAAACCAAAAGGTATTTGTTCACGGTTTCGAACCCATATTCCTCAGACAGACAAGGCTGGCGAAACCAAAAATGCCATACTGCCCGGAATGCGGAGGCGCAATGCACTACACACCAGCTACAAAACGCTACGCCTGCAAAAGCTGCGGCTTATCATTGACACACCAAGAACTCATAGAGCTGAGAGAACAACTAAGACCAAAAAAAGAGACAGAAGAAGAACAACATCAAAGAGAACGCCGTGAATACCTTAAGTGGTGGCTCAGCAACAAGAAAAAATAGCGCCAAACACAGAGTGGCGTTTAAGCGTTTACAGTAGACAATATGCTTTTCTAAAAGCAAATTGACAACGAAACTTGCTAGAAACCATTTGCAATTTGATTCATGCTCCTTCACTTTCATAGAAAAAGGGCGTGTAAATGTCTACATAAAAAGTGATTCTCAAGGTGTATTCTTGATTCATAATGCTTAAGGACGTTCTATTAGAGCCTACTATGAAGGTGAACGCTAATGAAAAAACGTTTACGAATTCTCTCACTTTTGATAATAACAGCTTTAGGCATGTTGGCCGCTATCAACAAACTACCTCTTATAACTGTAAACGCCACTTACGTGGAGGGGCACATTCAACAAGACACAACTTGGACGCTGGCAGACAGCCCATTTATAGTGACTAAAGACCTGATAGTAGACGCAAACGTCACGTTAACCATAATGCCAGGGGTTGAAGTACGATTCGGAGGAAACTTTATCCTCATAGTGTCTGGAAGACTCTCCGCCATTGGCACTATTGACAAAATGATAACCTTCACCTCAAACAAGGTTCAACCTCAACCTGGAGACTGGAACACCATCAAGTTCAACAGCACTATGCAGTCTACAGTGGCATACGCCGTTGTGAAGTACTCGATAAACGGAATAACTATAGAAAACGGCAACGTGCAAATCAGAAACTCTAGGATAAGCGAAAACTCTCAGAGCGGCATCTACGCCACGGGTGCAAACCAGGCTACAATAAAAGAAAACACCATAAAATCAAACCAGAACGGCATAGTTCTGAAACACTCAGCGTCTGGGGTAAACATAAGCAACAACGAATTGTCTTCCAACACGCAAAATGGAGTGTACCTCCACGCCTACGCTTACGCCGAAGCAAAAGTTGACTACGACAACGTGACCGCAGAAGCCAAGATAAATGAAGTTTCGGTTTCAGGCAACAACATTTACAGCAACGGAATAGGAATCTATTTGCACAGTGAGGCCATCGCAAACGCCTCTTATTACTACTACGTTGAAACTCGAGCGGACGCCTCCATCTACGATGTTACCGTGTCCAACAACATCATAAAGTCTAACACAAACAGCGGCATACGTGTATATTCTTACCAGTACGAGTGGCTCGACTCTTGGTGGTTCCGTCGGCAGACACAGTTCGCGGACGCCAACGCCTACACTAATGTGGCAATTCTCGGAAACACTTTATCGGCCAACCCGAAAGGAATCTACGTGTCGGGGCTCGCGACAACAAACATCACTCGCAACTCCGTTTCTTACAGCACATTTGGATTTCTATTCGAAATTGCAACTGATAACTTAGCCAACTTCAACGACATCTACAGCAACACATATGGCATGAACGTGTCCTTTGGCGCAGCAGTCAACGCCGAATACAACTATTGGGGCGATTCAAGTGGACCCTACCATATATCGCTGAACCCCTCAGGAAAAGGCAATTCTGTAAACGGTGATGGGGTTAATCTTGATTTTATACCTTTCTTGACAGCCCCAAGCGGCTACGTAAATGAACGCCCGGTCGCGAGACTCGTATCAGACAAAACCATAACTGCACTCGATCAACCAGTCACGTTTGACGCTTCCACCTCAAGCGACGACAGAAGGATAGATAAGTACTTCTTTGATTTTGGAGACGGAAAAGACAGCGGATGGACCACCCTTTCGTTGTTCATGCACAATTATTCTTTAGTAGGAGTATACGAAGCGCGCTTAATCGTCATGGATGACTTTGGCGTCACCAGCAACAACAACGCAACGGTATCCATAACTGCATTGCAACTCCCACCCCTACAAGTTTCTTTCACACTTAGTCGCTCAAGCGTCCGTTCAGAGGGACAGATTTCCATAGCAGTCCACGTAACAAACGGAACCCAACCGGTTGAAAACGCTGATATCAAACTTGTCTCAAACAGGGGAGGAAGTTTCGCACCAGCGACTGGTTACACGAACGCAACCGGCGATTTTGCCACAACGTTCACCGCTCCGAATGTTGCTGAGCAGACAAACGTCAGAATAACCGCAACAGCGTCAAAGAGCGACTTTGCAGACGGCTCCAGCTATCAAGACTTGATGGTTCTGCCGCCTACTGCACCCACACTTTCTGTCCAGATCATAACCAGCGTCAGCACCGTCAAACCGCTCGAAACCTTAAACGTTACCGTTCATGTGACACACGACGGCAGTCCGGTCCCAGACGCGACTGTTACTATATCGTCAAATGAAGTCGGGAACTTCTCAGTATTGACTGGAAACACCGATTCAAACGGCGACTTCAATTCCACTTTCAGAGCGCCTCAAACCACAACGCAAATCAACGTCACCATTACAGCAACAGCTATAAAGAGCGGATACTTTGACGGAAGCGACCAAACAACAATAATCGTTAACCCCGAAGAGAGTGGCCAAGGCTCAGGTGCAGGCGCCGGCTTGACACTAACCACAATATTGTTGATTTTAATTCCGGTTGTGGTGGTCGCTATTGTGGCGGTTTTGATAGTGCGAAACAGAAGGGCAATGAAGCCGCCGCCGGTGCCAGTTCCAGCGCCAGTTCGTCCTCCGAAATAAAGACATTTCCATCAAAGCCTTCAAGATTCTGCATTGGTCATCCTTAAGAAAAGCGAAGCGGTTATTATTCTAGGGTTTCATAAAACTAGTTTCCTAGCTGTCGGGGCTTTCGCGATGAATAAACCAGTCGAAATTGTCTGCGTGGGAAACGAACTGCTCATAGGCAAGGTGGTGAATACCAACGCCCAGTGGCTCGCTAGAAGAATCACCACTCTCGGCTTGGGTGTCTCACGCATAACAGTCGTCGGCGACAGCCTTGATGAAATCGCAACCGCTCTAAAAGAGTCTATCCAACGCAAGCCCCGTTTTATTATAACTACAGGCGGGTTAGGTCCAACATTTGACGACAAAACACTGGAGGGCATGGCTAAAGCGTTAGGGCGCACGCTCAAGGTTCATCCAGAAGCGCTGAAAATGGTGGAGGCAAAATATCAGAAATACGTGAAAGAAGGCAGAATAGAAAAGGTTGAGTTAACACCTCCTCGTGTCAAGATGGCCACGTTGCCAACCGATTCAAGTCCGTTGCCGAATTCTGTTGGAACTGCGCCTGGAGTGATCACGAAATTCAGCGGCACAACAATTATTGCATTGCCGGGCGTACCATCCGAGATGGAGGCAATATTCGACGAATCTGTTGAGCCATTGCTCAGGCAGTCTGCGGGCAACGTTACTTTCTTCGAAATAAGCATCGCCGTCAATGGAATAATGGAATCCGACATGGCACCGTTGATTGACCGAACAATACACGACAACCCGTATGTCTACATTAAATCGCATCCAAGCCGCACAGGAGAAGGTAAACCACACTTGGAACTCCACTTATCAACCACAGCCGAAGACTCCACAACAGCCAAAACCAGAGTCACAAAGGCACTCCTACAAATCACCGAACTAGCCCATATTAAAGGAGGAAAAACCAAACCCATAAAAGGAAAATGAATAATTTTCATCACTTTTGTTGCTGGTTCTTCAAGCACAACTGGCTCGAAAGTCTTAAGAGAAATCCAAGTTTAAGTGCATGTGTGAGTCGCATTGGCTAGTCAAAGAATGATTATGCACTCTCTTGAAGACATTGAACCAATCTACGACGCTATAGTGATAGGCGCTGGACCAGCAGGACTCGCAGGCGCCATTTACCTTTCGAGGGCCAATCTGAAAACCTTGATCTTAGAAGCAGAGAAGCCAGGCGGCAGACTAAAAAGTGCCGAACTTATCCAGAACTATCCTGGGTTTCCCTCCATAACGGGCACAGAACTAGCTGAACGAATGATCAAACAGACTGAAGCATCAGGAACAAAGATTCTCTATCCAACCAGAGCCATGCGCTTTGAATTACAAAGCGAACCCAAACTGATATGGACCAGAGACAAAGAATACCGAACCAAGTCTGTTCTAATAGCCATAGGCGTTCAGAGAAAACAGCTCCAGATTCCGGGCGCTCGTGAATTACTCGGCTTGGGCGTTTCTTATTGTCCCATATGCGACGGAACCTTGTTTAAAGGCAAAAACGTAGTCCTAATCGGAGAAGACGAAGAAACCATAGCTGACGGCCTATATCTTTCTGAGCTAGTTGACAAAATTCATTTTATACCAAGCCGTTTGACTCCCCACTACAAAGGAGAGAGCTTAGAAAAGCTACTGTCCAAGGGAAACGTGCAACTTTGGCCGAAACACGAGCCAACAGCGATAATGGGGAAACATGTGGTTGAAAAAGTCAAAATCCGGGCGTTAGACACACGGAAAGAATCTGAACTTGACGTTAAGGGAGTTTTCATATCAGGCGAGAAAACCCCTGTGACAGAGATGCTGGCAAATGCAGGGTTGAAGACAGACACGTTGGGCTGTATAATGGTCGACTCCGAAATGCAGACTAACATCGCTGGAGTCTATGCAGCCGGAGACGCAACTTGTGGAAGAAAGTATCAAATTGCCATAAGCGTTGGGCAAGGTGTCACGGCGGCGCTCAGCATAATAAAGAAGCACATGGATACTGCTAGTAAATAATTACGTTAAGTTCTTTGCGTGGAGAAAATAGAAATTGAAGAAGTTTTTGGAAAGTCTGTTGGAGAAAAAAGCACCTGGTCCTTACCCTTCCTTCTCAATTTTCCATCTCATAAAGGCGTTGGAACTCATAGCCAAGACTAGTCAAGTCGGCAGAGGCAAGCTTTCAGAGGAGTTGAAAATGGGCGAGGGTGCAGCACGCACACTCATTGAACGATTAAAGGTTGCTGATCTTGTTTCGGCGTCTAGGAAGGGGTGTTCACTAACCCTCAAGGGAGAGAAATTCTGGAATAAGTTTCAATTAACCTTCCCATTGAAAACCAAATTGAATAAAAACGAGTTAACTTTAGCCGATTGCAACGTTGCAGTTCAGGTAAGAGGCGGAGGAGACAACGTTAGAGCAGGTTTGGAACAACGAGACGCAGCCGTCATCGCGGGGGCGAGAGGCGCAATCACAATGGTTTTCAGAAAAGAAAAATTGGTTATGCCAACCATAAGCGAGGATGTTGCCCGAGATTTTCCCATCGTTTTTCGTCAAATCACATCGCTTCTGAGACTGAAGGAAAACGACGCGGTGGTTATCGGAAGCGCTGATAATTGGAGCCAAGCTGAGTATGGTGCATTGGCTGCCGCTTGGACTCTGATCGAGAACGATGGTGTTAAGGGTTAAGGGGTGAATTTTTCTCCGCTTGTGAAAATTCGTTCAAGCGTGGCGTTGAGGTTGATGAATCCTTCATTGGTTTTTGCCGAGACTGGTATTAGGAGGAATTTTAACCCTAGGCGATAAACCGTGTGGATCATGTCTCGGCTGAGTAGACGACGAGTCCCAGTCAATTTTTCTTCTATGGCTGTTTCTAGTGCCGCGGGGTTGGCTGACCAATCTACTATTCGGTTCATTTCTTCGGGTGGAAGCAGGTCGCTCTTTGATAGGGCGTGTACTTGTGGGATGAAGAAGCGGTTGTACACGGCGGCTGATAGGAAAATGTTAGAGACGTAGTTGAGAGGGTTGGATGAGAAGACCGAGTCGAAGAGGTAGATGAGGGCTTTTGGTTCTTTGGTTAGTTCGTTTGCGATGTAGGGTCCGCTGGCTCTGAAGGCGAAGAGTTCCATTTGTCCAGGTGTGTCAATCAAGGCGATGTCGGGGTTGAATGTTGCGATTTCTTCGCCTAGGCGGTGTGTTTCTTCGGCTATGAGGTCGGCTGCCATGATTAATGCGCCGTTTGGTCCCAACCCATACTGTTGCATGAGCTGTTCGATTTTGATGTAGTCTCTTATATCTATTTCAGGTGTATAAGGAAGCGTTAAAACGCCTGGGTCTAGGTTTATGGTGATGACGTTTTGTTTGGCTATTCTTAACCAGTCTGAGAAAGAGGCTGTCAAGAGTGATTTTCCTGAACCGGCTGTTCCGATGATGAACACAATGTACATGGTTTGGGGCTCCTACTTTGAGCGTGATGTCTCTAGAATTCGTTTTGCTCTCTTATTTATGTTTAAATGGCAAGTGTAGAGTTGCTAGGGAACCCGGATCTTCAATCATCCCTTTACTCACTGTCTAGCCTGAAATAGCCCTCATCGCAACCAAAAATATTGTTTAATGTTTTTATGTTGAAATGAGTTATGGTCTCTGTTTTTTATGTGTGCGCTTGCTTGATACGCCCCCTATTTAGAGCCCAAGATGTTTTTTGTCTCTTTTATTTTGTAGCTTCCTCTACCGGAGGGGAAGGGCGTGTTGAAAATGCTTTGGGACGCGTTTGAAACTTTCTTTTGTAATCTGGGGTTGTCTTGACTGGTGGTTTGTGCGTCATTTTTCACGTTTGAGTATTTTTCTTTTCAGACCTGCGTACATTTCGTCGAGCAGAGGCTTCGGAAAATATTCCGGCAGTTAAGATTTTCCTTCTCGAATTTGTGGCGTAGTTACTTTTTTAAGTCTTTGCTGAGCGTATTGACTGATTGGTGAAAAGTGTATGGGGTCGATCCCGGAAGAGCACATGATGCACATCAAAGAAGACTTACAAAAGAACATGAAGGACCCCGTTCGTATAGTTGTTTTCACGCAGGAAATGGAGTGCCAATTCTGCAAACAGACCCGAGAACTGACGCAGGAGGTTGCTCGCCTCGTGCCCGAAAAGATTATGGTTGAAATCTACGACTTTGTTAAAGACGCGGATAAGGCTAAGGAATACGGTGTAGACAAGGTTCCAGCCATCGCCGTAGTGGGCAAGAAAGACTACGGCATAAGATATTACGGCATACCTTATGGATACGAGTTCAACCCCTTCATAGACAACATAATCAACGTCTCAAAGGGCACCACAAAACTTTCAGAAGATACAAAGGAAAAGTTGAAATCCTTAGACAAGCAGGTGCACATCCAGGTTTTTGTCACGTTGACGTGCCCCTACTGCCCAGTCGCAGCTGGATTAGCCCACAAATTCGCCATAGAAAGCGACATGGTCAAGTCTGACGTAATCGAGGTCGCCGAGTTTCCGCATCTGGCACAAAGGTACAGTGTGATGGGTGTGCCAAAAATTGTCATCAACGAACGAACAGAAATAGTAGGCGCAGTTCCAGAAGCCCAGTTTGTGGCTCACATCTTGCAGGCGGTGAAGCCGCCAAGCATATACATGTAAGTTTAAGCGGTTAATTCTAATGCAAAGAGTTAGGTTGGTGGAGGTCGCACCCTAGCGGACAATGTTGTGTATGATGGAGGATACAAGAGCATAGCCACGCTGAACCAAGCCTTTCCAAAAGCTTTTCTGCTCAACTATGCGGGAAGAACGATTGACACGGCAAAGAAGTTAAAGGACGCTGTTTTCTAAACACTTTATTTATCTTGGAAATATGACATGTTTGTTAGAGGTCAGCAGGACTATGTTCGAGTTGATTTTGCTGTCAACCCTCCTGGTTAGCCTTATTTCTTTTGTGGGAATTTTCTTTATCACATTGAAGGAGCAAGTGTTCAAAAAAATTCTGTTATTGCTTGTGAGTTTTGCTTCGGGTACCCTGCTCGGAGCCGCTTTTCTCAATCTTATACCTGAATCCTTGTCTGTTTACAGTGAGACCACGTTTGTTGCCATACTGGTTGGAATACTCGCCTTCTTTCTGCTGGAGAAGTTCCTTTGGAGACACTGCCACGAGAGAGAGTGCCCCGTTCACACTTTCGCTTACCTGAACCTGCTCGGCGACGGCGTGCACAACTTCATCGACGGCGTCATCATCGCAGCTAGTTTTATGGTTAGTATTCCCCTGGGCGTAACTACCACTCTGGCTGTTATTGCCCACGAGGTTCCTCAAGAGATAGGTGACTTCAGCATTCTCATTTACGGAGGACTTGGTAAGGTTAAGGCGCTTTCTTACAACTTTCTGACAGCAACCATAGCAGTCTTTGCAGCTGCAGTAACGTACTTGTTCTATGCATCCTTTCCAAGCCTAACCTACCTGCTGGCTTTCGCAGCGGGCGGCTTCATTTACATAGCCACAACAGACCTCATCCCAGAACTGCACAAGGAACCAGACCTTTCAAAGTCTGTGGCTCAATTCGTCTTGCTATCCTTAGGCATGGCACTGATGTGGGCTTTAAAAGAATGATAGGTAGAAGAGTTTTCGCAGAAGAGAATGGTTGGTGGGGCTGCCCGGATTTGAACCGGGGTCAAGAGAGCCCAAGTCTCCTAGCCTAGACCATGCTAGCCGACAGCCCCTTTCCCTTTTTAATTAATAATGCTTAGATTAAAGTCTTCATCTCGAAGTTAACACATTTAAAATGGTTCGTAAAAGAGAATTAACTGATACAAGAGGGAAGAAAAACGACAACATGCAACTTAGGCTGCGGCTCGGACAAATGGGGAGACATACGAGTAGACTTCACCCGAAAACCTAGGGACTTCTATTTGCTAGGCTGCGCCTCATCTGCAAACCTCATTGCAACAGTTACGCACCTTCCCTTTGTTGACAAGTGCTTCGAAGAAACAAGATGCTCTCAAGTTCTGGAGCACGTGCAAAACTGGAGACAAGCGCTCAGAGAAGTCTGCAGAGTTTCCAATAAAGTCGACGTCTCAGTGCCCTGCACTTCTCACATTGCCAAAAACGAGCCGATGTTCATAATTAAGGGAGCACTGGATTATGTTTCACAGACGAGCAGCCGTTCACTAAGCAAGGACAGTTCATTGGGCATAAAAAATCTGAACTATTTCCGACGCTTGCCCGAGAGATGCAGAGAACACGTATGGCAGTTTAACGTTAAAATTCTCGAAAAAGAATTGTACAACATGAACTTTACCCACGTCAGTGTTGAAACAACCTTTCATAACATCACGCGATTTTTTAAGTGGAAGGATTCCTGGAGAATAACAGCGTTCTAAACAGGTTCACATCAACAACTAGTTTGATTATGCATCAAAAAGGAAAAAAAATCCCGATAGGCTTATTTTTCAAATGTTTCCATTAGAAGCAAGAAGGCATCCAAAGATGAAGTTTTCTTTTGTGAACCCGGCGCCAACCGCAGGCACGCCTAATATGGTTACTTCGGCTTGGCCGCCACTTGGCATTCTGTACATTGCTGGCGTCTTAATGAACAAGGGGATAGAAGTTTCTGTGCTTGACCAAGCCATAAAAGGAGTAACTAATGAGCAAGCCATTCAATGGGTGAAGAAAGAAAACCCAAACGTCGTCGGTTTCTCTGTTTGCGGCAGCTCAGCCCGTGAGGCTTTTGACACGGCTGAAAAAATCAAAAAGGAAATGCCAGACACCACGATAATCTTGGGCAACTACCACGCTACCTTTAACGCTGAGAGAATCCTCAAAAAATACAAGTCTGTGGATGTCATAGTTCGGGGCGAAGGCGAGTACTCGACCCTTGAGCTCGCGGAGTGTCTACAAAAAGGACGCGGTTTCAAGGAAGTTGAAGGCTTAACCTTCAGAAACAACGGCGACATTGTCTCTACCCCGGATAGGCCGCTTATCAAGAACATAAATGAGCTTCCTTTCCCAGACCGCAGTCTGATGGAAGCCGAATACACGTCTCTCATCCACGGCGTGCGAGCGGCTACTAAGAGGTTCACAACTGTTGTCTCGTCACGAGGTTGCCCCTTCCGCTGCACATTCTGCGGCTGCAGAAAATTCGCCAGAGGCGTCTGGAGGCCACGGTCCGTTGAAAACATAATGAAAGAACTGGAGTATCTGAAAAGCAAGGGCTATGAGCAGTTCCTCTTCGTGGACGACAACTTCACGCTGAACACAAAAAGGGTTGTGAAACTTTGCCATAAGATGAGAAAAGAGAATTTGAACATGGAATGGTTCTGCGACTCACGCGTTGACCACGTCAGCTACGACATGTTCAGAGAAATGGTGAAGGCCGGCTGCAAGATCCTATATTTTGGGGTAGAAAGCGCCAACCAACGAATCTTAGACTACTACAAGAAGGGCATAACCGCAGGCGAATCTCGCAGCGCCGTCAACAAGGCTCGAAAAGCTGGCGTCGACGTGATTGTCGGGTCGTTTATTGTTGGCGCCCCAGACGAAACCAGAAGCGAGATTCAGAGCACACTTAGGTTTGCGCTAGAGTTGGACATCGACGTGCCTCAACTAAACGTTTTAGGCGCTTTCACAGGGACCGACCTCTGGAGAGAAATGGTCTCAAAAGGCTGGATTGACGAAGAAGCAACATGGGAAACAGGCGCCTATGTGCCGAATATTTCGCCTCTCGCAGTTCGGTTTGAAGAAATCCGGTCCATGATATACGAGTACTTCAAGGGTTTTTACCTCCGCCCAGAACTCTTGGCAAAGGAAATTCTGCGAACATTAAAGAGTTCATACAGATTCTTAGGCTTAATCAACAATGTTGCGAGGTTTGGAGAAATCTCAGAGAATGTACAGAGAGGAATAAGGCTCGACTAACCAATCCTTAACGAGTTCTTTGAGACTTTTTTGCAAAGCACACCATAACTTTAGGACAGATTGCGCATTCGTCTGGAATTGGAGCGTCTTCAGCAAGAGCCTTCAGGTAACCGAAAAAGTGCTTACACTGGACAGGTGGCATGTCCGCAGGTATTTGCGCGGTTTGAATTGAAATCACGCTGCCGCTTTCTTTGTCAACCGAAACGTCTATTTTGCAGTGGCAGTGTGGGCAAGCGTAGTAGGTCTCCCTCAAGAGCTGGGTTGTGTCGGTTAAAACGATGGGCTTCTCAAATTTCTTTTTACACTGATTGTATGGGCAGTGAAGCGGTCCAGAGTTAGGCTGCAGCGTAGTAGGGTCACCTACATGGATTTATTGCTTGAATATGCCTAAATATAACTAATGTGTATATGCGATACCAAAACTAATAAACGTTTTTGCATTCGTGTGCAACAAAAATGCAACTCAGAAGACAGTGTAAGCGACCATTTCGGCTTTTGTGCTATCGCAAAATTTATATGTGATATGAAGAATATTTCATATGATGATGTGAGGGGACGCCGGATTGAAATCAAGTTTGGCTGAGACTTGTTACAGATTCTTTTCTACGTTGGCAAATCCTACTAGACTCGCCATTCTAGAACACCTGCGAGAAGGCCCCAAGAATGTTAAGCAGATTTCCGATTCACTTGGGCAAGAGCAGAGCATGATCTCACACAATCTGAAACCGTTGATTGAATGTCAATTTGTGTTTGTAGAAAGGAAATGGAAGGAACATCTGTATTCGCTGAACAAAGAGACGATGGAACCAATGTTCAAACTTTTCAACTTCCATACACAAAAACACTGTCCCACTAAAGGCGCCTGCCTAAAAGATTGGAGAAACCGCGCCAATAAATCCCCTACGACTTACATAACTCATCATTAAAAAATTGAATAATCAAAATCAACGAGGAAAATGCACGGTAGAAGCACGACACTAAAACAAGAGATAAGCGACGTCAAAGGAAACAGAATTTAAACGCGTTAAAGAATAAATGGAGCCCCGAGCGGGAATCGGACCCGCGACCTACGGCTTTCTTTTTCGCCTTGAATACAAGGCCGTTGCTGTGGCTGTCGACTCTAGCCGCTGAGCTACCGGGGCGCTTGCTACATTCTCAGATATTTCGAGTCTTTTAAAACTTCACGTGGTGAAATTATGAAGAGGTTTTATAATGGGCTAGTGTCGTGAAGACTCGTTATGTGAACTCATTGGCGTTTTTCACTTGGCGATTTATGATGGAACGACGTAGAGGGCTATTGTGCCTGCGAAGTCTCCGTTCACTATTAAGTCAAAGAAGGCGTAACCGTTACTTGACGGTCTGATGTTACGGATGTCGCTTGCTGTTCCGTAAGAGGCAAGTGTCACAGTGTAAGAACTGCCCGTTAGAGTGCTGATTGTGTTAGTGTCGATTCCGCTGTTGCGAGCTAGTGCCAGAGAAACCACAACATAAACAGGTTCTCTCTTCAGGTTTGTTAATCCGATGGTTATTGAAGTGTCACTTCCAGTCCTGCAGATTGTGACCGATGGAAAAGTCACGGTGATGTCGCCAACCCTTACGGTTCTCGTGGCTTCCTTGGCTGTGGAAACAATCGCATAGTTGGTGGCTCCGGGGCTCCACATCAAATAACCCACGCCTACGCCTATGCCTAATCCAGCAACGACGAAGACCAGTAGGGGCATCCAACGGATAACCCGTTGCACTTGGGCTTCCACAAAAGTCACCTTTGCGCTTAATTCTGAATTCAACCCTCTCCATTCTTGAACAGAAAAGCATTATGAAATAACAATCCACAGCGAAAATCTTGATTTGTGCTCGCAGGTTACTTTTTTTGTGGCTGAATGCTGTAGAATATTGAAGGTTTATAAGAGGAAATATGACAGCGTCATAAGTGAGGCGTGGAAACAGCGCGGAAAACAAAAAATGAACAGAAAGTGGAGCTACCGTGGCTAAATCTTTAGAGTTCATATTCCAGTTTCCACCAATCCACGGAGTTTTTGACACAGGCTGCGGAGTCGTTTACATTTTCGGTGAACAACACGAAGACATGTTGTAGACGTCAAGAGCATGAGACCTTGTATTACGTTGCTCAGAAGATTGCAGGTAAAAGGGCAAGCCTAAAGTTAGACAGAATTCACAGAAAGATTCTTTCCGCCAGAGACTAAGTTAGGTTCCTCCTTCCACCTTCTTCATTATTCTGGTTGTAACTCTGACCCCGATGAGACCACCGATTACTCCCAGAGCGACATCTCTTAAAACACCGAATGTCCAGACGTATGGTATGCTCTCAGCAGGGAAGAAACCAACAATAGTGAAGATTGATAGCGCGACTATTGACATGATCGCACTGCTTAAGGTGGTTGCTACCAAAACGCTCTTAACATTTAATACATGGTGTATAAAGCCACGTGAACTCATGTAGGTATCGTATGCAAGTCCATAGGACAAGACGCCAAAGAAAACGTAAAAGTGAATCGGAGTGGGCACAGTCAACTCAAGCGTAGTTCCAGAAATGAATCCCATCAACGATGAGCTCCCAGCCTTCATGGTCAAGGCTGTCAAAACCACAAAAAGCAACGAACGAACAACGAAAGTGTCAACTCCATGGGTAAACTGTCCTACCGTATAGCTTGAGACTAAAGAATAACTCACGTAAGCGGCTGACAATAAAGCAGTCAAAGTCAGATCCCTAGAAGAAAAACGCTTTTTCATGGCTTCATCTTCTTGAGTGTTTTTCAACTTCTATTAGATAACGTTTCATTAAAAAATTGCAGCCTTACGATTCGCCGTAGGAAAAACTCATTGATTTGGCAAATTCGTTTCTGTGGAAATCTTATTGAGTTGCATTGTTGGCTGGGTCAACGTGAATTACACAGTGTTTACAACCCCTACTGACCTCGAAATTCACTTCTTTTGTGTAATTTTATGTTCAATTTATGCCTCTTTTTAGAGTGGGGGTCTCATCTTGAGAGAGAGAAAGGAGTTTTAGAACAATGTTTAAGGTTTTGCTCATCAACCCCCACAATTTGATAGGTAAAAGAGGAATATAGTTCTAGGGTTTAGAACACACAGTACTCATCTATTCATTCAGGGTTTTGACCCACTTATGAAATTTCCAGTCGTTGGCTCTGGTCCATATTTTGAAAACATGTTACTTGTATAGCCAAAGTTGAGTGCGAGGGGTCAGGTTTAAACATCGGTTTATAAACATAATCATCGAAAATTTTTTATGAATTTGATTTCCTCTCCACAAATATCGGTTTACATTATTGGGCTTCGAAGAGAAAAATTAAGATAATTGAGCAGGAGTATTTTGGCACAAATAACGCGTGTCAGTGAGATTCTTGAATCAAATTAGGACTGTGTTATTCATTCAGGTTTTGAATTCCTTCGTTAGCGGCGTTCTTGGGATTGCTCTACCATTGATGATGAAAGCTAGGAACATTGACGTGGTTTTGATTGGACTTGTTTTTGCATGTATGCCGTTGGTTATGCAGTTGGGAAGAATGTTCTTTGCTACCATTTCTGATTTTTGGGGTAGGAAGCTTTTCTTTCTCTCTAACGGTGTTTTGGGTATTGTTTCGGGATTGATTTACTTTGTCGCTAACACGCCCTTGGAATTCTCGTTTGGGAAGGTTGCTGAAGGCACCAAAGAAGGTACATTGTGGGCAGTGAATAGGGCTTTCCTTCTTGAAAAAGGAGAGCATTGGAAGGTTTTGGTCAATTTGAGAACGATTGTGTATGTTGCATTTGCTGTTGGAAGTTTATTGGCTGGATTCTTGATTCTTCAGTTGCTTTTTGAAGGAACTATGCTCCTCTGCGCTTTGATTGGAATCCTTGTTATTCTTTTGTCTTCGTTATTGGTTGGTGATCAAAAGAAAACTTTCAGTGCTCAGAGAGCTTTGCTTTTCTTAGATTTGAGAAAGAAGGAGAGGGTTTTCAAGGTGTTCCTAATCCTTTTCTTGGTGATGGGGCTATCTCTTGGTCTCATCGGTGGCTTCGTTATAACCCTGTTCTTAGACAAGAACGGGTTCAGTGCAGATTTGATTGGGTTGATTGTCGGCGTGCGCATTTTGTTTGCTGGTTTGTCTTCATACATTTTCTCTAAAACTTCTAGAATTAAGCAGCTAATTCTCATGAGTGGGATACTGTCGTCTGTTACATTCTTCTCGCTTGGTTTTGTGAGTCCTTTTGTTGCAGGAACTCTTGTGATTTTTTACGGTGTCGTTGAGGGAATCAGTGCTATTGGGCAGGAAGGGATTTTGTCTGCGATATCTGATAAACGGTCTTACGGCACTGACATTGGCTTGTTGTGGATGGGTTTTCACGTTGGAGAGTCGTTAAGTCTGGCTTTCGCTGGGTTTCTTATTGCGCTGTGGGGTTTCACAGCGCCGTTTTTGCTCATGGCGTCGACTTACGCAATTTTTTATGTACCCGCATACATCTTCACAAAAGAGTAATAATTGCTTCAGCCCATGATTTTCAATACATCTTCAATCTGCGCGCGTTCTAGGCAAAAACCAAAAAGACTCCCTAACCAAGAAAGCCTAACAACCCTACAGAACCAAAATTGACAGAGAATAACTCAAAGAAACTCAGCTGCACCAACCAACGATGACCTTGAAACAACGCTTGAGAAATCCGTCAATAACAAGCCCAAAAAAGTATGAATTCATAACTAAGCAATGATAGCCCGGGATAGGTTCAAACATGGGTTTAAATTCTCGGTTTTTACAGGACCTAGAAAGCCATAGAAGATTCATTTTGAAGATCCACGGTGGAATTCGAACCCTCCTATGGTGGAGACGGCTGCCGACATCAGAACTCTGAGTTCAGTTACCCTCCTCCTCCAAAATCAACCCCATACGTCAAAAACATTAATGTTATTATACATAATTATGTTTTTCATCGGATGATGTGAAATGAAGCCGACACTTAATCAGAAATCAGCACCTATAATCGGTGCGTGGAAACTCATTTCGTTTGAGATCCAAAGGGAAAATGGCGAAGTGATATATCCTTTCGGAAAAAATGCGCAGGGGGCAGTCATTTACACCGAGTCCGGGCGCTTTTCAGCGCAACTGATGCGTCCAGACCGTCCCCAATTCGCATCTGGGGATCAGATGAGGGGAACAGCTGAAGAAATCAAAGCAAATTATGAAGGCTTCGTATCGTATTACGGGCATTACGAATTTGACAGGAAAAAGGGCTTTGTCATTCATCATGTGGAAGGTTCTTTGTTTCCCAACTGGGAAGGACAGAGACTAAAACGGTTCTTTGAACTCTTAGGTAATCGGTTGAAGTTGATCACCCCTCCAACATTGTGGGGTGGTGGAGAGGTTGTCGGTGTCTTGCTCTGGGAACGGATAGAGTAAACTGTTGAGAGTTGTAGAAGCGTTCAAAGCAGTTACTTAACATACTCTGGAAAGAGTTTCTTTGCTTTTTCTGTGTATTCGACGATACCTAGTTGTCGCAAGAAATCCAACATATCGCGGACCGACTTTCTCTCTACAACCTTGCCATCAACAATACGCCAGATATTAACACCTGTCCATGATATCTTCTTGCCCGTAGGGGCAAATGGAACCCCAAAAAAATTCCATTCACCTGTATGTGTCCCCGTAACTTTCTGAAGAATCCAAACCTTGTCCCCTTCAGCAATTATCTCCTCAATAATTTCAGAGTAATCGGGAAACCCTTTGATAAACATCGCCTCGAATTCTTTGTACCTTTCCAGACCTCGTAGTTCAAAAGGTGTGTTACGTTCGTCAACAAAATCGGGTGCCATGAACTCGTCCAGTAGGGCTACATTATGCTTATTGAAGGCTTCAACCAACCTGCGAATAAGAGCCTTATTCTTTTCTAACGACATAGAAGATCATCCCCCTAAACTATCAATCCCAATTATCTCTGTTTGACACTTAATAGTTGTTACGAAAATACTCCCATTTTTATCAAGAACCCACCTAAATCTTGTTCAAATTTAGTGCGGGGAGTGGGATTTGAACCCTCAGAGAGCTGGCGATATCTTCCGCAACACCCCTTTTCTACGAATATCAATTTTAGTTTTAAGTAGTGGGCAAACAGATATGAGACTCATGGCAAAAAAAGGTAGTGAAAGGGCTGAAGTTGCCGCGGTCAAACAGCTTGCTGTGTCAAGTGTAATGCTGGCCATTCAGGTGGCAATCTTCTTTTTCTCAGCCGGCTACATCGGGGTTAGACCATGGATTTTCTTTGGTTCTTCTTTCTTGCATTACACTATTAGCATAGTAGCCCAGTACAAGTTGAACCCTGAACTTCTTGCTGTGAGACTCGTCAGAAAGAGAGAAGGTTCTAAGCTGTGGGACGAAATATTGATGCGATCAAGCAATCTTGTCGTCCTGATTGCTATGCCTGTTGTGGTCGGATTCGACGTTGGCAGGTTTCACTGGTCAAATCTGGATTTCACTTTTGTGTTTCCAGGATTTGTCTTGCTTATGCTATCCACATTCCTTCTCAATTGGGCAATGGCAGTGAACCCCTTTTTTGAACCAACCGTAAGGATACAGAAGGAAAGAGATCACAAGGTGATAGCAAGCGGACCGTACAATTTCGTTAGGCATCCTGGGTACCTAGCTGGGTTGTCGTACATTTTCTCGGTTCCGCTAATAATAGGATCCATTTTCGCTTTGATTCCTGCCGGCGTCTACATGATTCTTGTCATAGTACGTACCTCCATGGAAGACAGAACGCTTTGCAGGGAATTGATTGGATATGCTAAGTATTCCAAGAAGGTAAGATACAGGTTATTCCCTTGGATCTGGTGAATGGAGAGCGAGAGGCATTCAAGAAACGCAAGTAACCTCCACGTATCCCTCAGAAGTGCCCGGGGGTCATCCAAAACCATGTTGAAAGTGCGGGGGGTGGGATTTGAACCCACGAAGGCCTACGCCACAGGGTCCTAAGCCCTGCTCCTTAGACCAGGCTTGGAAACCCCCGCCGCATTGCATAGCATTCGCATAAACAAGCAGCCCCATTTGAATTAAGGTTTTTCCGTCAACCCTCCCACAACATTCAACTCCAAAAAACCTCTTTCTCCCCCTCTGGTAGGAGAGGGTACAAAAAATAAATACAACATAGAACCGCAAAGAACCAAAATTTACGCCAAATAGACGAGCCCACTCAAACAGACGCGCACACAAACAGAACTCAACAAAACCCTTTAAACACCCAAAACCCGAAATAATAACACACAAACCGACAACACGCCTCGGTGGCCTAGCTGGTTAGGGCATCGCCTTGGTAAGGTAAGCAAAATGCTCAAAAAGGCGGTGGTCGCGGGTCCAAATCCCGCCCGAGGCTCCACGCATTCAAGCCTCCTTTCCGCATATTTATATAGCACTTATGGGAAAAACCAAGATGTTAACGAGGGAACCTCGTGGCAGATTCTGAATGGCTGATTCTCACAATGGCGGTTGCGGCTGTCGCAATCTCTCTGGTTTTGCTCTACGCCACAAGGACTGGAAGAAGGAAGAAAAAGGCACCGCCTGAGGTACGGCTCACAGAGGCACGCGAAAGTTGGCTCTCGCGTGCTTTGAAAACTGAGCGCACCGTGACAGTTGACGAGGCGAAAAAGGCGAAGGAGGAACTTAGGACGCTGGACATTGAGAGAGAGATTCTCAGCTTCGCCATTCGCCGTCTATATGAAGCTCAGGCTGAGGGCAAAATCTCAGAGGAAGAGCGGGAACACTTGGCGAGTCGGTACAAGTCTCGGATGATGAAGGTTAGAGACACAATCTCCCACAGCGAGTCTGTGGTGGCGCTGCACGAACTCGAGGCCATGCAGGAGGACCTTGTCAAACTCTTCAGCGACCGCTTTGATGAATTGGGCAAAAAGGTTGAGGAACTGAGAACGCAACTGCAATTTAAAACAGTTGAGGAGGAGAAGCCCGTTCCAACCGCTCCGACTCCAACACGCGAGCCTACAGCTGAATCGGAAAAGGAGAAGAAGACACGGAAAAAGGCTGCACCTGCGCCTCCGCGCAAAACCGAGGCTGAAAAAAGAATCGAAGAGATAAGGGCTGAAGTGGAGAAAGTTCTGGAAAGACTGGGGCAAATCGAGGTTGAAGGCGAAGCGTAGGGACACCGACTGGATAGAAAATGCCAAGAAAAGGGCAGCCCTAGAAGCGGTCAAACATGTTAAAGACGGATTCATTGTTGGGCTAGGAAGCGGAAGCACAGCCGCCTACGCTCTTCAAGAAATCGGCAGAATAATTCAGCGGAAAAACTGGAAGATTCTAGGCGTTCCAACATCGCATCAAGCGTTTTTGTTGGCTGTCGACTGCGGCATCCCCACAACAACACTCAACGAGCATCCTAAACTTGACCTAACAATAGACGGCGCTGACCAAATCGACCCTCAATTGAACATGATAAAAGGAATGGGAGGCGCTCTCACACGCGAAAAAGTAGTTGCTTCAGCCTCCAAACAAAATGTTATAATCGCAGACGAAACCAAACTCGTCAAAAGATTAGGAACCAACCACCCAGTGCCTGTTGAGGTTTTGCCCTTCGCCACAGCCAGCGTTGCGTCAAGAATCCGAGCTATGGGTGGAAAACCTGTTTTGAGGCAAAGCGAAGGCAAGGTTGGCACCGTTGTGACAGACAACGGCAACTTCATTTTAGACGTTTACTTTGGGCAAATCAAGAGTTTACGGCAACTGGATATCCGACTCAAGTTGATTCCAGGCGTGATGGAAACAGGCTTTTTCTTAGATATGGCTCACGTTGCTTACATAGGCGGGCCAAGAGGCGTTCAAAAACTAGAAAGAAGATAGCTTGAGGAAACCAATCATGATTGTTGGTCGGTATCCAAAAAATGGCATCAGAAAAGAATATGCGTAAGGCGAAACAGTCAGAGGCGTTCTCAAACTTTAATACTCATCTTGTATTCAGAATCAACAGAGCTCAGCGCCCTGTTTGCCGGGGTAGCCTAGCCTGGTTTGGGCGCCAGACTCATAATCTGGAGAGCAGAAGCGGGCTAAAGCGCCCAATGTCCAGAGGTCGCGGGCTCGAATCCCGCCCCCGGCACCAAGACCATTCTCCCTTTAAAAAGAGGACATACGTGTTTGATCAATTGATCGGCAGTGCCAAGAGCCTCGGCATTAAGAAAATTTATATTAATTCTTGATAGTTTTGAAGTGGTGATTAAGTAGTGAGTTTGCTGGAGTATCTTAATTTGCTCGGAGAATGGGTTTTGTCCAATCTTGATAAGCTGGTACTTTCAGCGGTCACTTTTTTGGTTGTTTATATCTTTTATAGAGTTGCAGTCCGAGAGATTAGGACCTTAAGAGCCAAGCAAAGACTGGAAGAACACCTCGCTCTTACTTTGATGCGAGTCGCAAAGTGGGTTTCAGCCATTGTTGTGTTATCTGCAATTCTCGCAGCATGGGGAGTAACGCTGGGAGTCATCTCTGGAATACTAACTATATTTGGCGGGACCATAATTGGGTTTGCAGCAATAAATACAATAGGCAACGCCATCGCAGGCCTAATCGTGATGACCAGCAGACCTTTCAGAGTAGGAGATAGAATCTTCTTCAACGGTCAATTTGCCGACATAGTATCTATAGAGTTGATTTACACAAAGATGCTCACTCTTGACAATGTATTGGTCTCAGTCCCTAATCAAGAGTTGCTCAAAGCCGAAATAGATAACTATGGAAAGAAGAGAGTAATTCGACGACATTGCACTGTAACACCTGGTTTTGAATATTATAGTGAACAGGTGGAAAAGGCATTACTGGAAGCTGCAGGCAAAGTTCAAGGGGTTTTAAAGGAGCCTAAACCCTATGTATGGATTACCAAATTCCAAAATTATGCAGTTGAATACACGCTCTACGTGTTCATCAGCGACATAAAAAGCCTCCCACAGATAGATGCGGATCTTCATCGAGTAGTTCTACAAACTTGCAGGGAGCACAAGATAGACATAAGCACGCCTATACTTTGGAAACAACTCAAAGAGTAATAATTCGTCACGTAATAGAAACCACAGGGCGAACTCTACTAATAAGGCTGCAGGTATTCGATTTAATCGGAAAGCATGCGTTTAGAACAAAAAAGTATGATTTTATTCGGTAACAATTGGTAAGCGTTGACAAATTGAATAGAAAGAAAGTCTCAATTATGAGAAAAATGGTTATATTTACTGTTGTTGTGATTTTGAATGGCTAGGCGTGGTGGGGGTCGTAGTCTAGCCAGGTATGACGACGGGCTCCAGAAGGTAAACATTACGGGTTTGCGGACTCGTCCAGCGAGAATGAAGAAGTTCTGGAGCGGTCAACCAGGAGAAACCCGTAGGAACAGCGTCGCTTCGCTGTTTCGGGTAGAGGTCGTCGGTTCAATTCCGACCGGCCCCACCATTACAAAAGTCTATCACTTCCTCAACGGAGCATGAAACATTATGAAAGTTTGTGGGATTGTTGGTAGTCCGAGGAAGAATGGTAACGTTGATTTACTCGTTTCTCAAGTGCTGAAAGGTGCGAGTAGCCAAGGGGCAGAAGCATCTAAGATTTATCTTAATGACCTGCAGATTAAACCATGCCAGAGTTGTGGAGTTGACCCTTATCCGAAGTATTGTCTCTTTGATGACGGCATGAAAGAAGTCTATGCTGCACTCATGTCTTGCGACATTATTGTGTTGGGGTCGCCTGTATATTTTGACACTGTTAGTGCACAAACAAAACTGATGATAGACCGTTGCAACTGTTTAATGCCTTACGTCGAGCGCCCTAATGGAACCTCTGGTTTTGAAAGAAGAATACCGAAACGGAAGAAAGGAGTCTTCATTGCTGTTGCAGGCATCGACCAAGAATTCAACACGATTCAACCAACAATAAAGGGATTTTTTAATTGGGCAAACATTGAATTGGTCGAAACAATTCTGTACCCGCATGATGACAACGAATTAGGTGGTGTTAAAAACAACAAAGAAAAAATGAATCAAGCTTTCGAAATTGGCGTTCAAATTGCGCGACAGGAAAGACAAACGGGAAAAACAAATGGGACAGTTTCTTAAGCTAACCACGGTTTAAATTATATTTTCTAAGTAAAACCTGTTTGCTAAAGATTGGAGTGTGCATCGTTGTGGCTGACCGTCCAAGGTTCGGTCCTGCTGGGATGCCGCTTGGGTTAAAGGTATTGAAGCGTCCGGTCACTGAAGTTCCCAGATACTTGCGTGATGAAGGCTTGGACTCTTTTGAGTATCAGATGGTTCGTTGGGGGCCAAAGCCTCAGATTAGGCAAGATGTGGCCGAGCAGCTTGGCAGAAGCGCTGTTGAACACGACGTTTGGGTGACGGCTCACGGCTCCTACTTCGTCAACTTAACTGCGGGTCAGAGAGAAGTGTTAGAGGCTAGTAAAAGGCGTCTGCTTGCTTGCGTCACAGGCGCCAGCTGGATGAGTGCGCACATAGTTGTGTTCCATCCTGGCTCTTACGCTGGCAGACCTCCTCAGGAAGTTTACGTGACATGTGAGAAAGCAATGAAAGAAGTTGTGGAATCCATGCGCTCGATGGGCATAACCACGCTGCGTTTGGCGCCTGAAACAATGGGTAAACCGTCCCAGTTTGGAAGCCTAGACGAGGTTCTGAGGCTTTGCGAAAGAGTTGAGTTGACCGAGCCCAATGTTGATTGGGCGCATCTGCACGCCAGAGACAGAGGACGCTTCAAAACAATCGATGACATGCGAAAGGTAATGGATGAGATTGAGAAACGATTGGGCTCAGAAGCGCTCAAGAACCTGCATTGTCACTATAGTCATATCGAGTTCACGGATAAGGGTGAGCGTCGGCATCACAACTTGGACAAGGTTGAGTACGGTCCAGACTTCAAGTTCTTGGCAACAATAATTGCTGAACAAGGTTTGAGGCCTGTCGTCGCCTGTGAAACGCCAAACCTAGACGTGGACGCTCAAAAACTGCGTGACATGGTTTTAAAGGAGTTAAAAATTAGAGGGAAAGTCTGAGAAAGGATTTGAATTCTACTTCTAATGTTTGTTGATGAATTCTTTGATTTTTTGTTCGAAGATTTTTCTTGCTGGAAAACCCAGTGATGAAACGTATGTGTTGAAGTCTAGTAATGTTATTCCTTTTTTGAGTGCGCGTTGCTGTAGCTTTCTTATCATTTCGCCTGCAATCGAGTAGCAGGGTGCGTAACCCACAGCTTCAAGGAATATCCATGTCTGATTGTAAATGGTTTTCTCAGAAAGCCCGGTTTCCTTGTGCGCCCACTCCACAAAGTCTGCCACAGCTTGTTTTTCCATGTTTATTCTGACGTCAAATATGGCTCTTAGAAAGCGCATGATTCGCCACTCCTGCACGACGAACTCGTTTTCAATCAACATTGTTTCAGTGTCCGTGTTTCCCTTGAGTATTTTCAAAAATTCCTTTTCTTCATCGCTGAGAGCTTTTCTCTTTAGAAGTTCCTTCAGCAACTGCACAAATTCAAGTTCTCGGTGAAAAGAAATCCCGTCAGTAATATGTGTTGCAAGAGCTGATGACGATAAATTCTCCAGAAAAGTTGGTTTGGCGGCAAATCTTGTAGCAGTGTTTGAAAAGTTGACTGCGTGACCATATTCTTCGTGCAGCAATGATTGAATGAGGTCTGGGACGTTCGATGAGGGCGAAAAACGAGGATCCGTGGTGACGAAGAACACATTGAACGGCTTATCAGTTAGGCCGTCGAAAGCCGACATCGCGGCTGTGGGAATGAACCTGACTAGGTAGGAAGGAGTCTCAATAACCTTGGTCTCATACTTTGGCGTTATCCTCACGACGTTTTTTTGAAAAACTTTCTGAGCAACTGTTCGTGTTTCCTTTACAAACTGCAGAGCTTGTTGTTTAGGGATGCCTTTGCGCTTGTTTAATTCTTCATCAACGACTTCCACAGTGGGCTTTACACCATAAATTTGCGCGAGCTTGCGGGTAAGTTTCTTGAGGATGGGCAACTCCTTCTTGAGCCAGAGTCTGGCTTTCCTTTCTATTTCCTCGGGAGTTTCGGGGTAGCCCCACATTTCAGCGAGCAGTTGAGGGTATATTGTTTTGCGCTTTACTTTTTCTCTGGTTTTCTTGAGAATGGGGTAAACTTCGCTGAAATCTCCACGTTCGATGCCTTTGACTTCGTAGACTTTTCGATATTGAGATGCCTTCTCCTTCAGCGCCGTCAATGATTTTCTGAGGCTCTCATCCTTAGCTTGCGAAAGTATTGTGTCCAGTATCCCTAAAAGCTCATCAGTGGTTTGACACGTCACTATTCTGATTTCTATTGCCCATTTCTTTTCTGCAAGCAACTTTACGTAAGCCTCCAATGCTTCCTCAACATCATTTGCCAGCGACTTGAGGTGTTCGGGCACGATTCCTTCCTTGACCAGATGCGCAAAGAAGACGCCGGTTGCAAGTGAGGGAACCATGTAGGGCTCGTCGAACCTCAGTGCCGTCAGGTAGCTTTTAAAAAACCTTCTCTGCCCCTCATCTTGTGCCTCTTTTAGAATGTTCTTAAGCATTTTCTCAGCAACTGCAAGATTCTGTTTTGACGGTATGAAGAATTTTCCAGCGCGTTCGTTTGCTCCTTCGCGGTAAGCTGCTGATGGATGGAACTCCTTGTACCATTCAAAGAATTTTTTCTCAACCGGGCTCATTTCAGAAAGGATTGGATTGAGCTTCATGCCACACGTTTCTCCCACTGAGTTTGTGGCTAGTTAAAAGCGGAGGATGTACTTAAGAAAAGCGGAAGTCAATTCTATCGGGCAGCGTAGAATCTCTTGAGTTCTTCGGTTATTGCGCCGTCTTCGTCTGGAAGGGTTTTCATTCCCCTCTTTATCCACAAAGGCAAGAAGTGTCGACAGTACGCAGTTGCAAATCGGTGGTCTAGGAACACGATGGCGCCTCTGTCCTCAAGAGTTCTTATGGGTCTGCCCGCAGCCTGCGCAGCCTTCTTTAGGGCTGGAACAACATAGCCGTACTCTCTTCCGTGCCCAGGGAAACAGCGTTCATAGTACTTGACTTGTGCTTCAACCCGTGACGTGGGTTCAGCGTAGGGCACGCCAACGACCGCCACCGAATTCATCTGGTCTCCAGGGTAGTCTGCGCCCTCTGATGAGCGTCCGCCCTGAACACCGAGCAACACGGCGCCTCCGCGTTTGGCATACGACTTGAACCTAGCAACGAGTCGGTCGTTTTCCCTCGAAGACATGCCCCTATACTCGTGCAGCAAAGGCTTCTCCAAGGCGTTTTTTAATCCCGCGTCAAGAAGTCGCTCCAAAACCTCGTAAGAGACGGTGAACACGCCAACGTTGGCAAGAGTGAAGTGAGCAACCTCCACAATTCTCTTAGCCAATTTCTTGTACATGCTTGGTGTGCGTTGCTGCATGGCTGTTGTGACGCCGCAGCAAGCCAGGCTCAAAATATGCTCTCGAGGGAAGGGCGAGGGCACAACCTCACAAACGGTGGAGTCTGGCAGGTGAGTTATCTTCACGTATGATTCGATGGGCTGGAGCGTTCCCGACATGCAGACGCTGCAGTAAACAGACGAGAAAACGGGTTGGGTTATTTTAGCCGGGTCGAGAGCCACAACCTCCAACTTGGCTGAGGACGCGCCTGTCTTGGCTTTGTACTTGCTTAGCACGTGGGTGTAGGCATGGTCTTTGGAGGTTTCCAACCACTTGAGAAGGAACTCGCCGACTCTGTGAATGTAGGAGCGAGGGTACTTGCCCTGCGTCAACAATTGTTGCTTGACAAGGTTTCCGGTCTCGTGCATTTCCTCAAAAAAGGTTTCTGGGTCAGAGATTCCGATTTTCTTTCTGATGGTGTCAACGAGCAACTGGGGTGGAACGTAGCCCTCCTTTTCGATCTGGGTCACCATTCTTTCGGTTATTATTCTGAATTTGTTTGCGAAGTCTGCGGCTTCTCGTTGGTGAAACTTTTCGGCTTCCAACTGCGCCTGTCGTAGGGCGAATAGTGTTAGAGTGTCGCTGGCTATCTCCACCGCTGTGTCGGGCAGGTTGTGGGCCTCATCGACAATTAGTATGATTTCGTTTAACGGCTTGTCCAAGTGTTTAAGGAAGGCTCCGCGAATGGTTGGGTCGAAAACGTACATGTAACTCAAAGCCGCAACGTCTACGTCTCCTAAAGCCTGCTTAACTAGTTCATATGGGCAGAAGCCCTCAGCCCTACAAATCTCGTGAACCTCAGAAGCCTTGTAAACCCTAGACGCAACATGCGACTTGACCTCAGCGAATTTGTCTTCCTTCTTCTCAATGTTAGTGTAGTAGGGACACTGCTCCCTGGTCTTCAAGAGCTCGCAGATTTCCATGGCTGACTTGGCATCTGTAGCGTGACGTGCAATGAACGGGTGAAAACACATGTCGGTGCGTCCTCGGATGGAGAGTCCTGAAACGTCTTGGAGCCTAGCGATGGCGCTTAACTCTTCCATAACTCGGTCGTGTTGACGATGAGTCTTCGCCGCATAAATAATCTGCAAGTCGCGCTCTTTGGCAACGGGCAAACAGGCAGAGAGAGCTGCCACAGTCTTGCCCAAGCCGTTGCTTCCCTCAATCAGGACGTGACTGCGCCTTTCCACAGCATCATAAACAGTGTTGATGAACGTGTGCTGGAAGGGTCTAACTTCGCGATAGGGGAAGAATTCCTGCACTCTTTCATGGAGCGATGGCTTGGCTATAACTGTCAAGGGTAATCCCTGCTGCCGTGAAGACGATGCAAAATCGGTTTTTGCAACTCCGACTGCGTTGTTGGACACAGAGAGTTGACTGGACAAGGCTTGTGCATGGGGTTTCGCGCCCGGCAATAGGTTCGACCCAGACTGATGAGGAGCAGATGAATAGCCAAGTAATCTTTGGGCGAGTAAAGAGCTTCCAACGACTTTCGAATGTCCTCGTAGTTAGCCTTGAAAGGCGCCAACCCTAACCTCCTTGAAACCCTGTGCACGTGCGTGTCAACGGGCATCGTTGGCTTGTTTGCCGAGAACAAGAGAACAACATCAGCCGTTTTGGGTCCAACGCCTGGAATGCTCATGAGCATAGAACGGGCTTCTTCCAGAGGCTGCGAGTAGACAAAGTCAAGCGAACCTTTGAAGCGTTTTAGAACAACCTTGGAAAGTTCTTTTATCTTACGAGACTTGTTTCTGTACAAACCGCCGACTCGAATGGCGGCTTCTATTTCTCTAATGTCAGCTGCAGCCAAGGCTTTAGGTGTTATCTCATATCTCTCAGAGAGGTTTTTGTAGGCTCTGTCTCGGTTTCTATCGTTTGTAGCTTGCGACAGCACTGTTCGAATCAACGTTTGAAACGGGTCTCTCTTTAAACCCGTCCACTCCGGAAGTGAGTAATTCTCTCTCAGAATTTCCAGAATCCTGTGGGCTCTGTCTCTCTCATTCATTATTTGTTCGCCGACGTGCCTTTTCAGAAGCACCTAAATGTGAGGTTAAGGCGTTAACTTAAAACTTCCCTTCGCCACGTTTTCGTCCTCAACCTACCCCGAAGCAGCTACTCGTGGAAAAACATGGTTTGAACGAATTTGAGTTTTTATGGCACTGTTGCTCCGTAGTTGCTTCCCGCTATGGTTAGGTCGAGTACATTTATTGTATCGTCATTGTTTATGTCTGCATTTAAGTTGTATTGGTTCCAGCCTGTTCCATTGGCGTATGTGTAATCTGTTCCTAACGCTCTTGCAATCAAAGCGAGGTCTAAAATGTTCACGGTGTCGTCGAGGTTTACGTCACCTGGAAGTATAATTCTAATATTATCGAAGCCTTCAAACGCTGTTCCGTCGATAAGCTTGCCAGCTACCTTTAATGTTGCGTTACCATATTCGATGTCTTTGTTACGAATAAGCCCTAGCACTTCTGTTCTGTTTAACTTCACCATCAAATCGGGTCTGCCATCATTATCATAATCTCCAATTTCTACAGGAACTGGTTCGGGCGCTGGTACATCCAGAAGACTAATACGAATTGTGTCGTTCAACATGATTGTATAAACATCAATGTCGCCTATATTGTAATCTTCTGGAAGCTCAATATAGCCTGTAATCCATCTGCCTCTACTCCATGAATTCAAGGCGTAAGGATGGATCTCTATAGTGGCAGTTATTTCAAGTGGTGGATATGGCTGCTGTTGCAGAGCTGCCTCTTGCAATGCGTTAAGTACATCATTTAGCGTGGCTGAGGTCGGGTCCACCCAGAGAAGCTTCAGCTGAGCCCAGAAAGTTGTTTGGAACTTGCCTCCTATGTTGTCGTCCAAGTCTGGAACGATGTGAATTGACGGCTGGGAAATGAAATCCACGATTTTCTTGTCAATAGGTCTGTATGCATCTGTGGGAACGTCCATGTTGGGAGCAAGAAAGCCACCCAGTCTGACCATTGTTTCCTGTGCTTCAGCGCCAGCCAAATACTGGAACAACAGCTTGGCTTCATCGAGGTGTCCGGTGTACTTAGGAATAAAAGCGTAATCCACTGCACCAGCCACTCCGTCTGTTCCAGGAAAACCAAAGAAGTCAAGGTCGCTCAAGTTTCCTATTTGAGGCATGACTGTTATCCAACTGCCCATGAAGTACAAACCGTATTTTTCATTCCAAAACTTCGTTATCTGTGATGTCCATTCTGCGGGCGGGCTGAAGTAGCCCGCTGCAAGTTCGCGTCTCAGCTGCTCAAAAACCTCTACCACGTTTATGTCAGTCCAGTTACGCACGCATGGACCAGCTATCAAATCTTCCTGAAGCTGATATCCTCCAAGACCCATTATGTATGCTTCTGCCGTATCCGAAAGAGGCCAGCCCACACCGTCTCCACTGGCAATCACATGTTCGACGCCCGGTATCGCCTGGATAGTAGGTAGAAGGATATTGTTGAACTCGTCAAACGTTGCGGGAATAGGCAACTCATGATTTGCGAAAAATGATTTCTTAAACCAAAAACCTGGCTTTGCTGAGAGCTTAAAGGGAGCAGCGTATGTTTTTCCTTTCCCGTTTGTGACGTGGGCGATTACATTCGTTGGATACTTAGAAGCGTTGATAAGGTTGGTGGCTTCAATCAAATGTCCTTGGGAAGCTAAATCTAAAATCCACACTGGCCATGGCGCTAAAACAACATCAGCGGAAGAAGTGTGCCCTTGAAGTTCAGCTTCCACCAATGATTGAAGCTCAAAAATAGTGAAGCCAGTATGATCTACGGTAATGCCTGTTTTTCTTGTGAAGTTTGCTAATACTTGGAGGAAATTCTGTTCTTCGATTCCATGCCATGGGCTGAAAACGGTGAGTTCTACAGTTGCTCCAGTCGGTTGAACGTTAAATGCCAATGTTAACATGCTTATTAGCAGGAGTATTAGCACTATTCCAGATACCGCTCTGCTTTCCAATTCTCTCTTTCTCCTTTCTCTACATAGTTAAATCATTGATACAATCACATTTATGCCTTATGAAACAATCTTCGATACAGAACATTTCAGAACCGCATGCTACACGTAGCATTCCACGGCAGCATTCCCAAACATATTCAACATACTCCTCCCCTCTAGGTAGGGAGGCTACAAAATAAAAGAGACAACATACCAACACAAACAAAAAAAATAATAATTTTAGTCTTTAATGGCTTCCAACAAACTCATAACATTCCACAACTTAACCCGCGTATACGGAGGCATATTCGGATCCTGCAAAATCTCATCCAACAACGAAATAGCATTACTCGCCCTAACAGCCGGAGAATGCCCACTAACCTCCAACGCATCAATAGACTCCTTGGCGGCTCTCCTAATATTACGAGGCGTAGTCGAATCCTCAGAAACCTGACCCAAAACAACCATCGCTTGCTGCATCCTGTCCTCGTACTCTTTCCGTTTCTTCTTCCCAACCATAATGCAGAGCCCCCAACACCCACCATAACCCTCAAAGCGATACTCAAATACACAACCTTCTGATATAGGCTTTTTTATCGAGAACCCGAGGAGCCATAAATTGCCAACCACAGAGTCAAAAGAACTACAAACTATGGCAAACCTGCTAAAACAAGGCGCAACTCTAACCGACCTAACATGCCCAGCCTGCTCATCCCCGCTGTTCAAACTTCAAAGCGGCGAAATATGGTGCGCCAAATGCCAAAAACGCGTGGTCGTGGTCAAAGAAGGCCAAACGCCAGAAGAGGCAACGAGACCCGTCTTACTCAGCAAACTAGAAACAACGGTGTTAACAAAAATCCAAGACATAGAAAAAAAAATCAAAGAAGAAAACAACCCCGCCCAACTAGAAAAATTAACAGGCACGTTGGCTTCACTGTTAGAAAACCTTGAAAAGATAAGAAAAATGAAACGCTAAAAAAGCCAGGAAGGTGCCAATCAAACTGTTGGGCTATTACAGCAACTTCCCAACAAACATCCACGGCATCGCCAGATACAACTATCAAACCTCAACACAAAAACTGCAAAAAGCAATCGTTCACGTTTTCTATCAACTCAACAGAGAAACACACGACCTAAAAACAGTAACAAGGTCTTCACCAGCAAACTGCAGACTCAGCTTCGAGTTGGGCGTAGCCGAACAAGACGCATTCAACTTCCTAGAAAAAGAAGAATTAGAAAAATTCCTAAGAAGGATAGAAGAAGTAAAAGAACCATTGCGCATCCTTGACTTCTTCTGCGTCACGCGCTACCACACAACAAACTCAAACGGAAAACGAAAACCCCTCAGATTCGATTACGCCCTACTGCGCTACGCGTTCTACCGAAGAACCATGGAACTCTTCATTGTCCATGAACGTGGAACCCAACGTATCCCGCTCGAAGACCTTGCCACTTTCTTAACAAAACGTATAAACGACGAACTCAGCCGGAAAGGAATCAAAACATTAACCCTAAAGCACATGCGAACGCTCTAAGAAATCAACAACAACCCCCAAAATGTCTGAAGCCACATCATCCACAGGTTTGTTTCCGTCAATGCGCACCAAGCGCCCTTCTTTAACCATTCTCAAATAAACCTCACGCACGCGCCGTTGATTCTGCAGCGTCTCCATCACCGACTTCTTTGGCTTGGGCAACATCCTCTGAACCACAACCTCGGGCGGAACATCAAGAAACAAGGCTAAGTCAGGAACCAACGCAAATCGATTAATCTGTTCAATCCACTTAAAGTCGAGACCCCCAGCACCCTGATACGCCAAAGTCGAGTACACATACCGGTCACAGACCACAATCTTGCCCTCCAGCAACGCCGGTTTGATTCTCTTCTCCACATGTTCTACACGGTCTGCAGCAAAGAGCAGCGCTTCTACAGCAACATGCACCCGCTTCTCTCTATCAAGGACATAACGTCTGACGAGTTGACCAACCTCACTAGTGCTGGGCTCAGTAGTGTAAACCACGTCAAAACCCTTTAGGCGTAAACTTCTCACCAGTCGACGAGCTTGCGTAGTTTTTCCACTGCCGTCGATACCCTCGATGCAGATGAAAGCTTCGCGTTTCGGCATAGAAGGACTCCTTCCAATTCTTCATCATACTGAATCGATTGCTTTAATAATGTTGTCCAAAATGAAACTAAAACAAAGAGGCGCTATTTAGATGCGGCGGTACTGGGGTGAAATCAAAGACCCAATTTTGGGATACGTCTATGTCACTGAGGCAGAGAAAGAAATAGTCGATTCTTACCCTGTGCAGCGTCTAAGGCGGCTGCGCCAATTAGCTGGGGCTGAGTATGTTTATCCAGCCGCTAACCATACACGTTTCGAGCATTGCATAGGTGTCATGCACTTAGCAGGACTCATGGCTGAAAATCCATACTTATCACAGCATTTCAGTGAGGAAGACTACCAGATGATTCGGATTGCAGCCTTACTGCATGATGTTGGACACGGCCCCTTCTCACACATTTTTGAGCACCTGCTCGTCAAGTTTCTACATAGAACGCATGAAGACATCAACGTGTGGGTCATTCAAAAATCAGAGTTGAAAGACATAATAGGCAGGTTGGGTTTTGACCCCGACTCGGTAGCTAAACTTTCTGTGGGATGGCTGCGCAGACCTAGCAGAGCCTTTATGGATCAGATTATCAGAAGCGCGGTGGACGTTGACAAACTCGATTTTGTGGTCCGCGACACCTATCACACGGGTGCTCAATATGGTTACGTAGATGTTTTCCGCCTCATCCACACATTAGACGTGCTCGACCAGAACTTGGCTGTTGACTTGGGCGCGTTATCAGCCCTAGAATCGTTCATTTTGGCACGTGTGGAGTCGTTCAAGAGCATCTATTTCCACCGAGTCGGTAGAGCAGCGCAGCTCATGCTTGCCATGGCAATGGAAGAAGCCAAAGACGAACTGGGCTTGGTTGATTTTAAGACGCCTGAAGAATACCTGACATACGACGATTATACTGTCTGGACCATGCTGAAAAAGTCTGAGAAATCCAGAAAAATCATACAAAACTTAGAGAGACGTAGGCTACTCAAGTGCGCCTACGACCAAACCTTCCACGTACGAGACAAGACTATTTCCAGCATCTTTAGCGTTGAAGAGATTCGCAACAAACTTCGCGATCAGATCGCATCTAAGGCTGGAGTCGAGCCTAATGCGGTTGTAATTGACGTGCCGACGCTGCCATCCGTGCCGTACAGTCATTCAGTGCTGCTCGAACCTATGGAGATTCCAGTTTTTTACCGAACAAGAGAGGGAAGGAAGATTCCGCAGCGGTTAAGTGAAATCTCTGGTATATTCGATGTATTGAAAGGGTTCATCAACATTCTGCGCGTTTACACGGATGAAGAAAACAGGGATAGTGTCGGCGCAGCCGCGTCGAAACTGCTGGGCGAAATTCCATCGTCAGCAAAAATATCCTTCTAGGAGTGCGGTGCAATATCAAAATCTTGAGGGGACGAGGAATCACGCCTGGACACTGCCGAGGACCAGCCCTTGTCTCAAATAAACCCATCAGTTTTCTGGGTGGTGTAGACCACAATTCTGGCGTGATAGTTGAAAAAGGTCACGATTTGAACGGCAAGTCAGTAAAGGATACAGTTCTTTGCTTTCCTCACGGTCACGGTTCTACGGTTGGCAGTTACGTGTTGTATTCTTTGGTTAGAAAAGGTTTAGGTCCAAAAGCAGTTGTGAATCAGGTTGCGGATGCGATAGTCGTGGTAGGTGCCATAATCGCTGAGATTCCCATGGTTGACCAGATTGACATAGGACATATTAGAACCGGCGACTTGATTGAAGTTGACGGCGACGAAGGAACAGTTAGAGTGAAGAGGACGCATTAGACCATGCACTTGACCAGCGAAGAAGAAAAGGCACTTGACGGCGAGTATGGGTGGGCAAATCAGGTTTCCATGAAGATTCTCGTTCGATTAGGCGAGTTGTTCGGGGCTGCCCGACTTATTCCTGTTGAATCCGCGCACTTGTCAGGCGTCTCGTATAAGCACATGGGCGACGCCTCAATAGTCTTTCTCACAGCCTTAGCCAAAGGAGGAGGAAAGGCGCAGACACTGGCAACACTCAATCCTTCTAGTTTTGACCCAACATACTTAACGAAACGCTACGATCGTGAACGCCTAGAGAAACAATCATGCATTACTGACCTTTACCGACGTATGGGTATTAGTCCAACCCTATCGTGCACGCCTTATTACCTGCGGAAGCCCAAGGAGGATCAACACTTGGCTTGGGCGGAATCCTCGGCTGTAATCTACGCCAACTCTGTTCTTGGTGCTTGGACAAACCGTGAAGGAAGCCCCAGCGCCTTAGCAGCCGCCCTAATCGGTAAGACACCAGATTACGGCTTGCACCAAGCCGCAAACCGCCAATCAAATGTGTTAGTTAAGGTTGAGACAAGTCTCAAAAACGAGACAGAATATGGGGCACTTGGAATCCACCTTGGTAAAATGTTGAGGGATAAGGTTCCTGCCCTTGAGGGATTGCAGCATCCTTCTGATGCCGACTTGAAACAGTTAGGCGCGGGGACGGCTTCAAGCGGCATGACCGCTCTCTTCTACCAGACAGCTCCAAGTGAAAAAGAGAAGATAGAGACAATATCAATTGAAACCAGAGACATCAATGAAGTGGCGTCTAGTCTTTGCACCACCTCTGAAGCTTCAGATCTCGTCTTCATAGGGTGCCCCCATTGTTCATTGAAAGAGGTTAAAAGTGTGGCTATTCTTCTCGATGGCAAGAAGGTGGCTAAGGACCTCGAATTTTGGGTTTGCACGTCTAAGCATGTGAAGGAAAGAGCGAAAAGCTATGTTGACATCATCGAACGTGCCGGGGGACGCGTGCTGTGTGACACTTGCGCCCTTGTCACCTGGATAAAAGACTTGGGCGTGCACACATTGATGACCAACTCGGCTAAGACAGCTTTTTACGCACCAACCTTAAACGAGGTCGACGTTACTCTAGCACCAATTAAAGAATGTGTCAAGAGTGTGTGCAAAGATTAACTCACAGACTTTCCAGTTCTCCTTCTGAGCCCAAATGCATAATAGAGTGAGCCAATTATAAGACCGACTGTTCCAATTAACCAAGCGTCGAAGGAAAGAAAAGCCAAAAGAGTGAGACAGAGGAGCAAACCTAAGACGGAGACAAAAACTGGATAACGTCTGTTCTCGGTTTTAAGCCTTGTAGCTGCGAGATTTACGAGCGCGTGATGAAAAAGGAGGGAGAACGTGCCCACTGCCACAACACGCGAGAAATCGCCAAACACTAAGACACTCGAACATAGTCCGGTTATCAAAATGGCGCAGTGAGGAGTCTGAAACCTCGGGTGTATTCGACTCAAAAAGGTGGGCAATTGACCGTTTCTTGCCATTGCAAAAGTCATTCTTGACACGCCAAGTATGGTCATCAGTAGTACACTTGTGGTGGCAATCATGGCGCCGAGCGACACCACAAACATTGCCGTAGAATTTCCCGTGACACCGATGGCGTCAGCTAAGGGCGAACCAGAAGCCGCTAGAATCTGCGAACCAACCAGTCCCACTGCCACGAAGCCAATAACTAAATAGAGCACTGTTGATATGGTCAACGCTAGAATAATAGCTCTGGGAATTGTGCGACTAGGGTCCTTAACTTCTTCACCTACTGTTGTGACCCTGGCGTACCCACCATAAGCAAAGAAGATTAGTGCAGCCCCTTGGAGCACACCTACGAACCCCCTTGGCATAAACGGATCGAAATTGCTCAGGCGTATGAAACTCGAACCCAAAGCGATAAAGAGCAGCAAAATCGAAATCTTAGCTACAACCAAGGCGTTGTTGACAATTGCGGACAGGCGAACCCCCACATAATTGATAAAAGTAAACGAAAGACACGGGGCAGCGGCCACAACGGTGATTGGCAAAGAAGGAAAGAGAGTCGCCAGATATTGCGCAAACCCTAACGAAACAGCGGCGCCTATGAAAATGTTGGAGAAAATCCACATCCACCCGGCTAAGAAGCCAGCGTAGGGTGAGACCAAACGATAAGTGAACTCGTAGCCGCCGCCCTCTCTCGGCATGTAGGCGCTCAATTGAGCAAAGCTTAGGGTTGTAAAAGAAGCTATGCTGCCCGCCATAACCATGGACACAACAACACCGGGTCCAGCAAGTCCGGCAACTATGCCAGTTACTACGAATATTCCAGCTCCGATTATGGCTCCTATGCTTATGGCTGTGGCGTCAAAAAGACCGAGGGCACGCTTTAACTCAGTCTTTGACCCATGTTTACTCTTCATAATCATCTCTTTTCTAGGGTCTTCTGCAACTCTTCTATGATGTCGGTTGTTTTCTTGTCTGCTGGAATTTTTGCCAGTTCAAACTTTTCATGAGGCTTGTTTAATGGTCGGGTTGCGTCTATGCCTACTTTTGTTGTAAGCCCGGTTTCTTGGTCGGCGGACGGATCAAGTGTAGAGCCTCTTGCGTGAGGAATTAGCAGTATGTCTTCGTTGGCTTGAAAACGTGTGGCAACGGCCCATTCAACTGCATTTGGGTCGAAAATGTCTATATCTGTGTCAACAACCACCGCGTGCTTTAGGCTTGGGTGAGCGCTGAAGGCAGCTGCTAAAGCGTTTTTAGCGTCTCCGTCTACCAGTTTATCGATAGAGATGGCGGCGTGGAGCCATCCGCATCCACCATTAGATAAGTTGACGGCTTTAACTGAAGGCACAACCTTCGACACGGCTTCCCATATCATTGTTTCGTGGGGTAAACCCATCAAAAGCTTGTGTTCGGCTCCCGAAGGCATCAGTGCCTGATAAATGTAGTCTCTCCGGTGCATTGTGCTAACGAGTTCTATTACTGGTTGCTTCCGCTGAACGTCATAGGTTCCTGTTATGTCAACGAGTGGTCCTTCAACAACTTCTTTATCGATTTGTATCTTGCCCTCAAAAACAATTTCGGCTTCTGCCGGAGCAAACGCGTCTACATTCTCACATTTTATTAGGCTCAGCTTGTTGTTGAGAAGTTTATTGGCTACTTCGAATTCGCTGACGCCAAGAGGAACGGGAGAAGCCGCAGCCAACATGACTGCTGGATGAACGCCGATAGCTATGGCAACATCCAGATTCTGTTTCTCCTGCTTAGCCATTTGCCAAAGCTTGAAGAGGTGGCGAGGCACCAACCGGATTGCCAAGTGGCGCTCGTCCAATACCTGCAATCGGTGTATGGACACGTTCTCGATGTTTTTTTCTGGGCTACGCGCTGAAATAATCGCTGATGTTATGTATGGTCCTGCGTCGTGTTCAAAATGGGTCAAGATGGGCAGTTTTGACAGTCGGGCTCTCTCTACCACCTCGTTGACTGGTCCGCCTCTCACCTTTTTTGCAGGTGTTGGTGAACGCCAGGCGTCGATTAACTTTTGATAGAGCGCTTCGGTTTTAACGCCCAGAGCCCAGCTGAGTCTTCGTCTTGTTCCGCATACGCCGGCTACAATTTTGGTTTCTCGTCCTTTCACATTGTCAAAGTATAGTATTGGGCCTCCGTCAAACTCTTTCATAAAGGCTGAAATCTGGAAGCGTGGCGAGACTTCTTCCTTAACCTCTAATATCTGGTGTTTTTTGTGCATGTCTCCTAAGAAACTGCGCAGGCTCATTCTTTCAACTTCTCTTGCTTGGTTTTAAAAGCCTTGTCAAAAAGCTTGAGTAGTATTGGTCCAGCCTGTCTCTCAGAGAGCGTTTTTGTAAAGATTGATGCCAACGCGATTTTGCTGGTTTTTGCAGCTAGGTTTTCAGCCATCATGCGGGTTAAAATCATGTTTCTGTCGCCTAGCAAAACAGATGATAATGGTGGACCTAGCATTTTCTCTTTTTGTGGTATGGCTACTGCCAAGGTGCCTAACTGGTCTTCGCCTTCGCTTAGTAGGATTAGGTTGGCGTTTTTGGTTTCCAGACGAAGCGCTAGAAACAGGGTTTCGTTTTGTTTTATTTCTTCTTGAAAGATTTTTGCGCGTTGCATGTGTTTGACCTTCTGGGTTATTTTTTGGCTTTTGGCGTATTTACTGTTTGGTGTTTTTATTGTTAGTTCTTCTTGTGTGATTTAGAGATAGGCGTCCATTTGGCGTCTAATATGTCTTGTTTGTGTTGGTATGTTGTCTCTTTTATTTTGTAGCCTCTCTACCTAGAGGGGAGGAGTATGTTGAATATGTTGGGAGTGTTTTCGGTGGAGTGTCATGTGTGATTCGGTGCTAGAGTTACATTTATCGAAGATTGTTTCATAAGGCATAAAAGATGATTTCATCTATCGGTTTAACTGTGCCTAGTCGTCTTTGTTTAGACGATGAAGCATAACATAATCGAGAAGGAGAATCGGGAAGATTGAAAAGGAAAACAATATCGGGAATAATGCTGACACTACTGCTTGTAACTGCGTCGCTTGGAATACTTCATATGGTGTGGGCGCATTCGGGTGATGCTATACAATCTAATTGGACGACAAAAGTTCCAATGATAGATGGCAGTATCGAGGATGTCGAGTGGTCTGATGCCAATGCTATAACTGTATCAATGAAGCACACTTTCGGGTCCCAAATCATAAGCACAACAGTGTACGCGAAAAATGATCATTCAAATTTATACCTAGCATTTGCAACTCCCAGCCCACAATTTAAGAAAGGGGATATACTGGGCCTATTTTTCGATGAGGGATCAGGTGGAGGAGACCATGATGGAATGTTAACTCTTGGTGCCGAGGATTTTAAAGAACTAAGTGTTGATGAGTATTATTTTGACGCTTACTACTACGGTGATGGCGGATGGTCTGCTGATGGTCTAATTGATGGAACAGCCATTGCTCGACATCATGCTGACCATTACGAGTGGGAGTGGCAAATCCCCCTAAATAGTGGGGATATCGAACATGACATAAATGCCCAGCCAGGAGACACGCTCGGCATATGCATTCAATATGGTGCTTACGGCATAAGTGGATTTTACACATGGCCCCATGATACGCATCCATTTACTGACGCTACAAAATATGGCGATCTAATTCTTGCAATAGCAGAACCTAGAACTTGGACTGTGGATGATGATGGGCCAGCAGACTTCCAAACAATACAAGAAGCCATAAACGCAGCAAACCCGGGAGATACGATTCTCGTAGCCTCTGGAACATACAGTGAAAATGTTAAGGTTTACAAATCACTAAACATTATGGGCAAAGGACCATCGTCGACCGTCTTGAATGCCTTGGATTCAAGTGACGATTCCTTCCTCGTAACCTCTGACTTTGCAAATATTTCAGGGTTTACAGTTCAAGGTGCCGTCCAACCTTGGAGGGCTGGAATAAGATTGCGCAATGTAGACAGTTGCAACATTTCAAACAATGAAGTGATTGGCAACTCCTTCGGCATTTATTTGATGTCAAGTCCTATCAATGAAATATCAAATAATCATATAAAGTTCAATGAGCTTTTTGGCATTGCACTGTGGGACTCGAACAACAATACCTTGATTCTAAACAATGTAAGCTCAAGTATCTATGGTATACGTCTTGATCTAAGCAGCAGCAATACCATCGTAAACAATAAATTAGATACAAATAGCATTGGCATTCATTTGATTTCGAGTCATAACAACAAAATAACTGACAACGACGCAAGTGATAACTCCTACTGTGGAATCGCTTTGGAGTGGTCGGATAACAATAGCTTGGTTGCAAACAATGCAAGTTCAAACTCCATGGACGGTATCATCTTGACTGACTCAAACAATAATGTTGTGGAAGAAAATATTGTAAGCCACAATAATCTGGACTTTTGGAACAGCATTGGAGTAAGCATTGTCGGCAGCAGTGATAATACGATTCGGCACAACACTATATCAGCCAACATGTATGGTATTCTTCTATTGGAAAGCAGTGGCAACATAGTATTAGAGAACGACCTAGTTACCAACTTAAACCATGCAATTCGTACAGAACGGGCAGATGGCAACTCAATCTATCATAACAACTTCATTGATAACTTGGGTCAAGTGTACAATTGGGAGCAACAATCAATGAATGTTTGGGATGATGGTTATCCTTCCGGTGGAAACTACTGGAGTGACTATACTGGTGTAGATGCTAATGGTGATGGTTTAGGTGACACTCCTTACATTATTGACGCAGATAATCAAGACAGGTATCCCCTCATGGATCCTTGGGTTGAAAGAACGGTCGGGGTTAAGGTTGGTGACTGGGCTAAGTACAAGTATGAGTTAACATGGAGTTCCACAGACCCAAACGAGCAACCGCCACAAGACTTGGTCGATTTGATAACCAATCTAGAATGGTACGGAATTTTCGTACTAAAAGTCTTTGATACAACTATAACGTTTCAAACAATGATGCACTTCATGAATGGCACAGAGACAAAAACCTTGTGGGTTGTTGACATAGACAATGGGTCTGGAAATGGCACGTATCTTCAAAATTTTATTGCGGCTAATCTCAGCAAAGGCCACAGATTATGCACTCCCGCTCCTGGACAATTTGTGTGGTGTGGTTGGCAAATAGAGGAAACAATACTCCGCCAATATGTTGGTGTAGTGAGGGAAACAAACCATTTAAATGTCACAAATTGGTCATTCATTGGTCGATACCCACCTCTTGAATTCTACTCAATTGACGACTTCTATTGGGATCGTGCAACAGGAATCATAAGTGAGTATGCACACCAACAAAATTTTGAGAGAGAAGGATACGTGACCTCATTGTCGTTGATTATGAAAATTGTTGACACCAACCTTTGGAAAACTCCCATGCTTTCTACAGCAATTGATATTAATCCTGACACTTTGAATTTGAGGAGTATGGGACGTTGGATTACTGCTTTCATTGAGCTTCCTAAAGGCTATAGTGTGAGTGACATTGATGTTTCTTCAATAATGTTGAACAACACCGTTCAAGTGGATATTGGAGCTCCTATAACTATTGGAGACTATGACAATGATACAATTCCAGACTTGATGGTGAAGTTTAACAGAGCTGAACTAATACGGTACATTTATGATGTTCAGAAAATCAAGTATGGCAATGTAACCTTAACTATTATTGGTAAACTTCAAGATGGGACTCTCTTTGAAGCGAATGACACCATTATGGTTATGCTCAGAGGCGACGTCAACAACGACAGGGTTATAGACATACTTGACTTGGCTTTGATTGCCAGAGCTTTAGGAACTAATCCAACGTTTCAACAGGGAACTAAATGGAACCAATGGAACCCAAACGCTGATCTAAACCTTGACAACAAAGTGGACATAAACGACCTGTTCATATCAGGAAGCAACTATGGAGCAACAATACCATAAAAACAACATCAGACCACAAACCTGTTTTTTTTTATATAACTTCTAATTAAGAGAGAATTCTCTGAATGGTCCAGAACTGGACAGAAGAACACTAAGGTTTAGAAGAAGTAGAGCACGAGGAATATTCCTTCAACTCCTAGTCAATACTAATACTCGAAACAATAATTCACTTTTTGAAAGTCAACCATGAACTTGACAACGTCAGTTTTGACCGTGCCAAGCTCTTTGTGGTCAATTACAACGCGCTTCATGAACTCTGCTATCTGTCTCATCTCTTCTTCTTTCATTCCCCTACGAGTTGCTTCGCAAACGCCCACTCTGACCCCACAGTCTACGATGATGTTCGCTTCTTCCAGCCTTTTAGCCACAACAGCGCCCTGTTTATAACCACCGTAATCGAGGAAAACCTGATGCGACTCCGTATACCCGAGATTTGGACAAGCCACTGGAAAGCCAAATTCAGCCAAAGCTTGAGCCATGGCTGTCGCATTTTTAATCACTTGCCTGGCGTACACTTTTCCAAATTTCTTGATCTCTGCAAGGGTCATTGTCAAGGCGGCTACGCGATTCCAATGCGCGTTGTCCACAAACGCTGGATGAATCTGTGACTTGATCACTTCGCCGTGTTCTTTATCTGCAAGAAAAATTCCGCCTTGTGGACCAAAGAAACTCTTGTGCGTGGACCCAAACAGAACCGAGGCACCTTCTCGAAGAGGGTCTTGAAACTGTCCTCCAGCAATCAAGCCCAAAACATGGGAACCATCAAATCCGACATGAGCGCCGACTTCCCGTGCCACTTTGCCGAGCTCTCGCACAGGATGAGGGAAAAGAAAGAGGCTCGCTCCAAAAACAATAACCTTCGGCTTGACCCTCAATATCAACTCAGACGCCTGATTCGCATCTATGTTCATTTTTTCTTTCGAAAAAGGGAAGCCGACCACTCTAAGCTTCAAGAAACGGGGCGCGCCTTTTTTCCAGATTCCAGGGTATCCTCCGTCAGTAGAGGCGAGACACAAAAGCGTATCTTTTGGGCGGGTAAAGCATGCGAGAAAAATCAGGTCGGCTGTGTGACCAGAAAGCGGACGCAAGTCAGCTGTTTCAGAATGGAAAACCTCTCTTGCGAGTTTTTCTCCGTATTGTTCAATCTCGTCGATGAAGCGTGTGCCCATGTAGAATCCGTCTCTTGAGGTGTATCGTTGTCCAAGGTCAGAAGGCAAAAGAGAGCGAACCATGAGGCTCATGACGTTTTCCGAAGGGATGAGATTGATAGAGTTTTGCACACGCCAATGCTCGTGCTTCTTGAGCAGAGAAATTATTTCATCCATCTTACAGTGACATCTCCTCCACCCGTGCTGGTGCACATCAAGAAAAAGACCCAATTCAAGCCTATCACCGAGTCATTTAATGATTCCCACCTGCTTATATAAGACTAAAGCTAGTCAGAGTAAGTGCCGGAAAGACACAGGTCAACGTAAAAAAAGACTGAGGAAATGTAGCGGCGTTGAAAACCCGATTATTTCATGAAAGTTTATTTGCCTTTCCATATACCTAAAATAGTGAAGGTTTGAGAGCGTTGCTAAGTCGTGAAGACTTTGAGCAAATTCCTCCGCGTTATCGTTGGCTTTTAAAGATGTTTCTGAAGCTTCCAAATCCAAGCTTTCCCTTTTTCGTTTTGAAGAAACTACCAGAAATCGAGGGGGTTTTCTGGGCTATGGTTGTGCCCAGTTTATTGACGCTTTATTTTTTCTTTAGTTTTTGGTTTTTCTCTTATCTTTCTATGCATGTTGTTTTTCCCTTTAATGTTCTGATTGGTCTGTTGATACCCGCTGTGATTTTTGTTTTCTTTCTCCGTATCCAGCTTGAAAGAACAATTCTTTGGTGGAAAAACCTCCAAAGCCGCCACGAGGAGTGGAATATTTCCAAGGCTGTCGAAGAGTTTGCTAAACTCACCGAGGAGCAGAGGCGGCGGCGATCTCGACGTTCTAACCATTAAGTCTGGTTCCAATGTAGGCAGGCCTTTAAACTTAATAGTGAAAAGGTAACGCCTCACTTTCAAAGCCCAAACTATTCAAAGAATTTCTTCTTAAGAAAGGCAGTCCTATTTTTAGGATAGGCTCAGTGAGTTAATGAAAAGAGCGTCTCCGCACTTTTGGTTGGTGCCTCTTTTTCTTTCCACCCTCTTTTTTAAGCGCTAAGGATGTAACTAAGACAATTGCTGCAACAATTATGCCTGCGGCCACTATCCATTCTAAGCCCAAACCTGAACTGACTTCGGGTTGCCATATGTTGGTTTCTCTAATTTCCATTATCATTGACGCTATGGTCTTGAAGTATGATGACTCAAACGCATTTACGAAGGACATTCCCATGATTATACCAGACCTTTTGTCCCAATAGAATTCGTATACTGAACTTTCTTCTCCAATTTCGCCCGGGACATATCCCTTCTCGTATGCGTAGTTTACCTCTCTCTGCGCTTTTGCATATGGTTTAATTGTGGTTTTGTTAATGGTTAGCGCTCCTTCAGTCTCTGAAAGTTTCTCTCCTTCATTCAAGTTAGCCGCAATCACTTGTAAACTAAGATTTCCAGAGCCTGTTCGGATATCGCCTACATTTAGAGTAGACTTTTTAGGACCATCCCTAAATTGCGTGGTTACCAATATCGTGATGCTTGTATAGCTGACTTTCGTGACATTAATTTGGATCCATTCTGTGTTTCTGGCATCCTTTACAAATTCAGGCATAGCAACACTCGTATTGATGGAGCTCCAACCGCCAATAACAGTGTATTTAGCCCAGTCGCCAACCTTAACTCCCACAGTGTATATTGTGGCAAACGCAGGGATTATAGGCATGGTCAGCAGTGTGGCTAACGTTAGTAAAATGAGCGATAAGGCAACGCAGGCTTTCATGGCACCTCTATTTTCCAAGCGGTCTGTCAGTTCCTTCGTCCCTCAATAACGAACTGCGTGAGGTTTCTTTTTTACGTTTCTTCGCAAGAAGATAATTTGAAAGCAATGTCCTGTAGAAATTTTTCCGGGCGTCTTCAATCCGATTTTCTTGTTATTTTTCAGGTTAGATTTTGCTGCTGATTGAGGTAGAAGCGTAGCTGTTGGAATTCTTTATAAAATACGCAATTATCAGTTTAAGTAGTGAAGGCTGTATATGAGAAAAGACTTGCTTGCTTTGGGCTTAATCTTTTGTTTTGTTGGATTGGTTTTCCTATCTTTTTCACAAATGGTCGTAATGCCAGCGCCAATTAAAAGTTGGGTGACTGTAGCTGAATCCAATTCTGAGCCTACCTACAACATGTCTGTCCAGGGAAGTTTCATAAATGGTAGTATATTCCGAGTGCGCTTCGGATTGGGACCGTACTCTGGTCCAGTTCCAACTGATGTCTTTGTTCAAGTAAATGTTACAGATCCTGTTGGATATACGGAGTCCGTTGATGTACGCGTTGGTCGTACGTCAGGCGGTGCTGTGGGAATTATGGATCCATTTCCTGTAGGCACAGCTTTCTACACGGGGATCTATAGGGCTGATGCTCAAGCTTTTTTTGTTTCTATTATTTACTTGGCTTTGGAAAAAGAAGAAATCACAGCGGTACCACCTGAGTATCCTTACAGTGGCTTTTTACCAGTTGGAGGTGCAGTCTTTGCAGGTGGAAGTGGGACACTACTCTTAGGCGCTAGAGTCTCAAAACCAAGAAAACGCCTTCGTAAGCACAAATAGTGAGAGAGTGCCATTTCAGAACATTAATTTGCATTATTTAAGGTCTCTTCCAAGTCCCCGGCTTACCGGGTCCCTAAACTCGCGGCAAATGCAGTGCCCAGCTTGAGCCACTACACAGACAAGAAGAATTTGAGAGAAGTTCACTCATTTAGTTGCGATGTACTTTTCCCATTGTGGTTTCCCAATGAGATGGCATGCGGCATAATGCCCGTCTCCATGTTCAATGATAGGCGGCTCTTTCTCTCTGCAAAGCGGAAACTCTGCTATGGGGCATCTCGTGTGGAACCTGCACCCTGGAGGCGGGTTTATAGGACTTGGAATCTCTCCTTTGATAACAACCGCACTGCGTTTAGTTGTTGGGTCCGGCACAGGCACAGCCGAAATCAGCGCACTAGTGTATGGGTGTAAGGGCTCATAGACAATTTTCTCGGTGATTCCCCTCTCCACAATTTTGCCCAGATACATAACAGCTATTCTATCGCACATATGCCGAGCCAAGGCTAAGTCATGTGTGATATACAGGAACGAAGCGTCGAGTTTTTGTACAAATGTAAGCATAAGATTCAGAATCTCAGCTCTAATAGAGACATCTAGCATGGATACTGGTTCATCTGCAACTACGAATTCCGGGTTCAGCACGAAGGCTCTAGCCACTGCAACCCTCTGTCTCTGTCCACCGCTCAGCTCGTGAGGAAAGCGGAAAATGAATTCCTCAGGTGGCACCAACTCCACGTCCTCTAAGGCTTTGTTCACTTTTTCGTTGATTTCAGCTTCGCTTCCTATTCCTAGTACTCTAAGAGGCTCAGAAATGATGTCGGTGACAGTCATTCTCGGATTTAAGGATTCATAAGGGTCTTGAAATATTATCTGCATCTTTCGGCGTAGGGGTCTCAAGTGTGACTCAGGCAGGGTTGTCACGTCTTGACCTTTGAAAACTATTTTTCCACTGGTTGGCTCAACCAACCTCAGTAATAGTCTTCCAGTAGTTGTTTTTCCACTGCCACTCTCTCCGGCTAGACCGAGAACCTCTCCCTTCCTTATATCGAAACTGATGTTATCCACTGCCCGAACAAAAAGTTGCCTTCTAGAGAAAATTGTGGATAAGAAACCCATTCTCACTGGAAACCACTTGACTAGATTCGCCACGTTCATTACAAGCTGGTCTGTCATGATGATTTCTCCTATGTCTTTTCAACTAGATAGCATGACACGTAACGGTCTCCCTTTCCCATATCTGCTAATTCTGGCTCTTTCTTCTTGCAAATTTCCATAGCAAATGGGCATCTTGGGTGAAATCTACATCCAGACGGGGGATCGAGCAGATCTGGAGGCAGACCCGGTATTGACGACATTTGTTTTCTCTCGGCTCTTATACTAGGAAATGCTCCAATCAGACCCCGCGTATATGGATGTAATGGCTCTTTAAATATGCTTACAATATTTCCGTACTCGACGATTTTTCCTGCGTACATGATGGCAGTCTTCTCACAGGTTTCGGCGATGATGGATAAATCATGAGTTATCAGTATCATTGATAGGTTTAGTTTAGCCTTCAAATCACGTAGGAGTTTCAACACTTGCGCTTGCACAATTACATCTAGGGCAGTTCCGGGTTCGTCAGCAATTAAAAGTTCTGGATTGCAAGCAATAGACATTGCTATCAACGCTCGTTGCCTCATGCCGCCACTGAACTCATGAGGGTAATTATCTGCTCTAGACGGGTCAATTCCGACCATTTCTAAAAGCTTGTGCGTTCTTTCTTTTGCTTCTTCCTTGCTAACCTCTGATTCATGCGTCAGAATAGCCTCAACGATTTGATCTCCAACTTTATAAACGGGGTTAAAGGCGTTCATGGCGCCCTGAAAAACTATCGATATTCCCTTCCACCGTATATCTTTTCTTATTTCATCTTCAGAAAGAGGTACAATGTCTTTACCATTGAAGAGGACTTTGCCCTTAAGTATTTTACCAGCCGATGGGAGAAGTCTTAGGAGAGATAACGCAACAGTTGTTTTGCCGCAGCCAGACTCGCCTGCTAATCCTAAAGCTTCGCCTTGATCAACTTGAAAAGTTACTCCTTCAACAGCCTTTACAGGACCTCTAAGGGTGGTGTAATATGTTACTAAATCTTGGACATCTAACAGAACCAACTTTTGAACCTCTCTCACTCAGTTTGAAATGCGGAGGGTGAATCTGAGATAACAGATGAATATAAAAGTTTGTGCAACTGCTTGAAAGAAGGTGATTTAACATACCTAACTTTCTTCTCAAATTATGGTTTTTGATAAGTGAAATGTTGAGGTTCCAAGTCTATTGCGTCTGTGGGTCCGAAAAGCGTTGCTAAAAAAACTTGACTTCTGATCATGCATTCAACGGGTCCCTGACTTGATGCTTGGATAAAAAACCGACCACGGTCCGAGTTTGTAGTGAGGTTCCCTGAAAAGTTGAAGGTGATGTTGGAGTAAGGATTAATAGGTTCTCGGTTCCTCCACATCGTGTCCGTCGCCAGTTCGATCTCCACGTCATCTGCAACGAATGTTATTAGAAGGTCTAAACGCAACAGTTCCAGTCCGTAGTAACCCGTTGGATTTTTGAGAGCGAATTTTCCCCGGATTATGATTTCTTGGGCTGTAGTTGAAATGTTTAGATTTGAAGGTTCCAATGCAAGTTTTTCGTACGCTTCATAGAACTTTGTGTAGTTCAATGTTTCTTTAATCAGAACGCCCACAGAAAGAACGGTAATAGCGAGGAAAATCGATGCAAGAACTTTCCATCTCTTGGTGCTCATCTTATCCCTGCAGCTCACTTTTCGTTTTATAAGTGCAACCTCTCCCCAAGGATGCCTCCTAGCACAGCGCCAAACAAACATACAAATATTGCAGCTGGAAACACGCTCTGAAAAATCAGCGTTAGGGCTCCACCGTATAGTAAGTCTCCAACTGAAGCGTATTTTACTGCGCCAAGCAAGGATGGAGAAATCAAAGCAACAAACATGATTATCAAAGACGTAAATAAAGATGCGATGTAACCAAGCATGACTTTTTGAGCATCCAATAGAAGCATTCCTGCTAAAATGCTTGCACCAAAAAGTGAGAGATAGTCAATTGATGTTAGCTGCATTGGAGAGGCGACAAGTATGCCGTATCGGGGTTTATATATGGCCTGTAAGATTATTGACGCTATGTTGGTTGCCCATCCAAGCATTATCGCGACGTTTTTCATTCTTAACAGAAGTTTTCCTGCCAAAGCTCCTTTGCCTCGTTTAGCGTCTCTGCCGGAGCTTTGGGTTGAGTATTTCGTCTAGGGCATATCCAATTAGGATGAAGGAAAGCGACACTAAGGCTATAGATAATCCTGGAGGAACCAGCCACCACCATTTTTGGACCCCTTCGTGAGTTTGTGCGTCGTAGAGCATCCTTCCCCAAGAAACCACGGTGGGGTCAAAGAGACCGAGGAAGCTTAAGGCTGCTTCGGAGAGGATGGCGGATGGAACTGATAGAGCGAGCGAAACGTATACAAGCGACATCACATTTGGGAGTATGTGTCTCAATATTATGTGCCATTTGCCGGCTCCTACTGCTTTTGCCGCTTCTACAAAGGGTCTTTCTTTTAAGCTGAGAGCTTGAGAACGCACGGTTCTTGCGAAGCCCATCCATCCTAGGAAGCCTATCACCATGATGAGGTTGAATATTGAGGGACCTAGGACAGCTATCAAAACCAATAGCAGAGGCAGCCCTGGCAGCACGAGCAATGCGTCCGTGAATCTCATGGTAAGTTCATCTGCTATTCCGCCAAGATAACCTGCTGCCAGTCCTATGATCAACCCGAGGGAAACGCCAACCACCGCAGACAGCAGTCCCACGAAAAGTGATATTCTCGCTCCGTATATTAGTTGAGAGAAAATGTCTCTTCCGAAGTGGTCGGTTCCAAGCAACCCGTATGCGGTGCCTAGAAGTTTCAGGTTGAGGTCGTCTAGGTATACTCTTGATTCTTCGTCGACTGGGCCTTGCTTTTCGTCTTTAAAGAATATTTCAAAGCCGTATGTATAATAGCCAGGTGTTGGGAACAGCACATTTACTGGGTCTATGCCTTTGATTTGGGTAAGCATTTCTATTCGCGTAATAATGTCGGGGTTATACGAGTCTATCGGACTTCCTGGAACTATCCATTGTGTGCTTGTAGTAATGATATATCCTGACGTCCACAAATAGAATCTTCTGCTGCTGTTTTCAATGTAGAGCCTGATTTCAAAGGGGACGTTTTCTGCTCCACTTGCAAACAATGTCAGGTTTCCAATAAATCTCTTTGGCGGTGCTTGGTATGGATAGTAAAATGTATGAGTAAGGTAAGCCTTCACAATTCCTGCGCTTGTTAGACGATCCGTTCGGGCAAATGCTATGCTGGCGGATCCTGGGCCTGATCCACGTTCCTGGAGGGGTCGCCCCACATCTGGAGCCCACTCCACCCTGACTTCGCTACTTTGCGGGGATGCTGTTTCGATTGTGAAGTTCCAATCCTTGTTATTGCCGAAAATTGCGTCTGAACTGATGAAGCTTGGGTCTTTTATTGGTCTCATATTTTCGGTTGAATAGGGGTTGCCTGGTAGGTATTTGAACCATGAGGGTGTAGAAAAGTCGCCAGACACATAGAGGGCGTAGACCGGGTCGTGGGGCGCTATTAAAGGAGCGGCCAGGGCTATGATTGAGTAGACTACTATGATCCCTATTCCTGCAAGTCCTCTCTTGTTTCGTCTTAATAGCGACAGAGAGCCTGCGATTCTCTTGAGAGTGAATGATATCTTTGACTGCTTAGAGGTTGTTGTCAAGTCTTTCACCCGTATTTGATTCTTGGGTCTACAACTCCGTAGAGGACGTCGGCTATAAAATTGGCTACCACAACGCAGATGGCGATTAGGAAAAAGATTGCTTGCAAGGCGGGGAAGTCGTTCATGGAGATGGCTCTCCAGGTCCATTGTCCTAGTCCTGGATAGCTGAACACTTGTTCTGTGATAATGGCGCCGCTAAGGATAAAGCCGAATGACAATGCAGCATTGGTTATCAGCGGGAGTGAGGCGTTTTTTAATGCGTGTTTGTATAGTACTGTTCTTTCCTTCAAGCCTTTGGCTCGTGCTGTTGTTATGTAGTCTTCTGTTAGGGTTTCTAGCATGGTGGCTCTTGTTAGGAGGAGGTATCCGCCATAACTGAAAAGAACGAGAGTTAGGACTGGGAGGACAAGATGGTGCAGTCTGCCTGTGATTTCTAGAAGGCTGGGTAGGGCGATAGTGGTGCCCATGATGTTTCCTAAGATTATTCGAGGAGGAAAGCCTCCTGTGCTTATGTAGATTGTGGCCCAGTCTCTTGGGTATGCACCTGCCATTGGAAACCAGCTTAGCTTATAGGCGAAGATTAGTAGGAAGATCATGCCCATCCAGAATGATGGTAGCGAGTAGGTTGTTAGAGATGCGATGACTGACGTGCTGTCGAATATGCCTCCTCTTCTGTGGGCTGCTATGACTCCGAGTATTATGCCGAGTGTTAAGGCTAGGATTGACTCTGTTCCTAGCAATAAAAGCGTGTTTGCCATGCGGTCGCCGACTTCGCTTATGACGTATTGTTGTGAGACGTAGGATATGCCGAACTGGAATGTCAGCATGTTGTACATGTATCGGGTGAATCTGACGTGGATTGGGTCAAGGAATCCCCAAAGCCTCAGGACTTCTTCGACTTGTTCTTTATTTTTTAGCCTTTGGGCTCCTGCGAACATTTCGATGGGGTTTCCTGGCATTAGTTGAAATATTATGAAGTTTAACACCAGGACGAAAACGATGAGTAGGAATGAGTATATGGTTCTTTTAATTATAAAGCCTCGAAGTCCCATGGTTTTCCCTCTCTGTGTTTAATGGAAAAGTTTGTGGAGGTATTTTAAGTTTTACTTAGGGTTTTTTGGATGTTGTATCTGATGTTTTTGTTGTTTTGTTCGACTAGAAGTGTGTTCTATAACTTTTTTGGGAAAAGCCTTAAATTTATCTAGGTGTCATTTCAGTATTGCTGAAAAAAGAGAAAGGAGAATGAAAAATTCATGAAACTCAGAAGTGTTATAGCTTTGTCTCTAGTGTTAACTTCGTTATCAGTGTTAGCACTCGGTTTAACTCCACCTGTTTTTGCTGAGAGCGGTCCGAAAACTGGCAAGCTGCAGATCAATATTTATAACGACCCTACAACAGAGAGCTGGGCTTTGGACGCGGGGACCATTGACATAAACGATTGGCCTGTTTCTAAGGACTTCATTGACATGTGGTCTCCTGCTGGTTCTAAGGTTGCCTTGGCCTCTTTTGCCGAGCTTGGCAAGATGGAGTTCGACATTTACAACTGGAGATGGCCAACCGGAGTGACACATGCCTTTGACAACTGTCTAGACTGCCAACGAGCTTGGGCGTTCAGGAGGGCTCTTGCGTATTTGACTAACAAGCCCAAGTACATCACCGACTACCTGAAGGGCTACGGCTACATCATGGAAACTGAAGTGCCCTATCCCGCAGGAGCCGGATGGACCGATTACGGTTCGTTGGAAAACGCAACCGCCAATGCTCACACACTACTTGGCGTCCAAGTAGCTACAGGCTACATATACAGGTACAACCCAACAAAGGCAGCCGCGTATTTGGATGCAGCAGGCTTCACTATGCTTCCTAGTGGACTAAGACAGGACCCCAAGACTCCTGGAACTGCATTAGCCCCGTTGACCTTCTACATTAGGATCGACGATCCTAACCGAAGGCAGGCTGGCGAAGACCTAGCCGCTGAAATGACTGCCCTAGGCCTTCAAGTAAACAAGATCATTACGGAGAGAAGCGTTTGCTTCTACAACGTTATGGTCTTGCACAACTACCACATCTACACTGGCGGTTGGAGCTTAGGTTCAGACCCTGACTACATCTTTGACCTGTACCACAGCAGCATGAGCGGCTACGCCTACGACCAGAACTACGCTTGGTTCAGAAACGCTGAGTTTGACTACTGGGCAGCAAAAGTGAAGTACGCGCCTGATCCAGACAGCCTTTACTTTGCGTGCATACAAGCACAATGGGTGAAGGCCAAATACATTCCAGTCATCGAGCTGTGGGCTTCCAAAGGTGTTAAAGCCTACAGAAAAGGCTGGCCAGGCGTTGTAAACATGGAAGGCTACGGCACAGACAACTCATGGAGCTTCCTGCGCATGGATTATGCCACATACGCCGCGAGTGGTAATATGCCTGTGGGGCATCCTGCGGACACCATCATTTATGGCTTCAAGAGCGACATCTCAGCAATACACGTTATTAGTTCAGAGTGGCTCTGGGACTGGAACGTCCTAGGATTAATATACGAAGGCATGTTAGGTGGCGAACCCTACAACCTAGCGACCGATTGGAATACTTCGTTGGCTGAAGCCTTTTCAGTCGGCAGCTGGGCTGGTGGCACAAAGATTACCTTTACGTTGCGCAACAACGCCTATTTCCACGACGGGTCACTAGTGACGGCAGACGACGTTAAGTTCAGTCTGTTGTTCAATCAGGCTGCTGGCTCTGGTGTATCATGGAACTACCCCTTGGTTATGGACATCGACCATGTCACAACCTCTGGCAATACCATTGAAGTCTTCTTTAACAAGATAAGCGTGTTCGCTTTACATTGGGCTGGCGGATTGCCGATAATCAACAAAGACTTGTGGCTTGCTGCTGACTCAGGTTCACTTGCTTGGGGTCTGAGTATGACACCAGCCGATGGTCCTTGGACCATGGCAAACAGAATGAACGTACGGTATTATCACCCGTGGACTGACGACCGTGACGGCGTCGGCGGAGTCGACATCAAACAAGACGGCACAGGACCATGGTCGTTTGTCAGCTACAGCGTGGGCTCAACAGTCTTGCTAGAGAAGCACCCCTACCCCTACTACTTGACGCAGGCATTCGTGGACAAGTTCATTAACGAGAGGTTCCACATGGCAGGCAACGTCAACTTCCCAACCGGATACGGTGACACCCAAAGTCCGAAATGGTACGGAGGCGCCATCGACTCAAAGGTCGACCTAACCGACCTCACCTACATTGGCAGAGCAAGTGGAACCACCGCTGGCATGCTGCCATGGGGTGACACATGGGGCAAATTCAACCCCGACGCAGACCTTGAACAACGTGTAATAGAAGTGAGTGGAGTTCCAACACCACAGAAAGACAAGATCAACGTCTTCGACTTGTTCGTCGCTGGCAAGAGCTTCGGTAAGACAGCAGGATAAAAATGGGGTGAAAAGAGTGAGAGGAAAAAATCTAGTATGGATATTTTTGGCAACATTGCTACTGGCTAGCTTTGCAAGCTCTGGGGTGTCTGATGGTCCACCACCCCCACTCAAAGTTAAGGTGACTCCGCCGTCAGTAGGTCCATTGCCTCCTTCAACTCCTACGGTTCCTTCGAATTTCTGGGTCAACGTAGAGATTGAAAACGTCATGTCATTGCATGCCTTCGAAATCAAAATCAGTTGGAACCAAAAAATCCTCAGCATTGCCGAAGGAGACGTAGAAGAGGGTCCCTTCCTCAGTCAAGGAGGCCTCCTAGACACCTACTTTGCCAACGCGACAGGGGTCGCCTTCGAATCAGTAACTGTGGCTGGACTGATAACGACATATGACGTGTCCGATGGCAGCGGACTCCTGTTTAAAGCCCGGTTGATGGTGATAGGCGGAGGAGAAACAGACATAGTGCTAGAGGACATAAGATTAGAAGACGCTGACGGCAACCCAATCTATGAGGATGTCATTGTAAACGGATACTTCTGGAGTGAGTATCCATACATCGACTTCAAAGCGTTTGTGGCTGTATCTGATGACGGCAAACCCGAAAACATGTATTGGCTCTTTGGAGGCACAATGTTCTACGGCGACATGATCAAGTTTGACGCTTCTGGAAGCTACGACCTAGACGGCTCTGGCAGCCTCGTGCCACTTGACCCATCTAACTTCAAATGGGTCATCAGAGCAGGCGGAGTCGACACATACGTAAGACGTGGCGTGCCATACGACTTCCGATACGAAACGGGCGCAGCCCCACCTAACGAGCTCGGTCCCAACAGCGATGTCGTATGCTATGCGTTCCCAGGAGCCTTGCCTAGTACATACGCTCTGTACGGTGCATCACACCTTGGATGGCACGACCTAAAAGTGTCCGTCACAGACTCAGATGGACACACATCAGAATACTACACTTGGATCCGAATCTTCAGACTATCTCCGGCTAGAACTGTGATGGAAACCAAGACAACAAGCAACTATCACCTGTCCCAACACGGCGTAACCTACGGCAACAAGATGTACTTTGCCGGAAAGGTTCAGGACCGTGGAGGCACAGGCTGGTTCCCATACGAAGTCCTGAGCGTATACTTAGAACTGGCACGAATGATACACGGGTTCATGTGGGCAAGAATGAGCTTCACCATCAGAAAACTAGTGGGCGGAAAGCTTGTGACCGTTAAGACCTTAGTTTCATCAGACACTCAATGGTTAGGCCCCGAAGAAACATCCGGGCTGCTAGGCGGCGCAGTGTGGGAAGGCATAGGCCTAGGGGACGTTGGCTTCTACACATCCTCAGCCAAAGGCTACATATGCGGCCAAGGCGCAACATACGGTCTAGCCGCAACTGGAACAATAGTCAAGAGCTTCGTCATCAAGCCATAAGTCCAAAAAACACCTGTCCTTCATCTCCCCCCTTTTTTGTTAAATTTATTAGCAAGACAGCCTAAAGTATAGAATAGGAAGGTTGCAGCTCAAATGAAGCGTCAAACCACAATTTCATTTATCCTCCTAATCCTACTAATTCTTCTAGTTCTCCCAGTCCCAGTTCAAGCTGCCCCTTTGATCTGGGGAAGCGAATGGCAACTCACTTTCGACCCAGTTGTCACCGAAACAACGTGGGATCCGTGGTGGAAAAAAAACATCACCATAACTTATGTTCTTGTGGACTTTGACGGCCTGTCAGCAATAGCACAAGCTCAAAACGGCGGAATGTGGATTGTCTGGGTATCAGACGTAACAGGAAACGACCAGCTATTCTATAAGGTCTGCACTGGTCCATGGACAGACGACAAACAACTAACAAACAACACCTACGACGACATCGCACCTTCTATAATCCAAGCCTCAGACGGCAAAATCTGGGTAGCATGGTCATCAAACAGAACAGGGCTCTATGACGTATACTACAAGACCACAAGCAACAACGGACAAACATGGTCACAAGAAACTCTAGCGGTCTCGAACCCAAACGATGACAACAGCCCCGCCCTATTGCAAGCACAAGATGGCAAAATCTGGTTGGTGTGGGCAAGAAACGTAACAAGCACAAATCACGAATTGTTCTACAAAATCTACGATGGCATATCTTGGTCACCCGAAACTCAACTAACAAACAACCCCAACCTCGACCAAATGCCAGCCATAATGCAAACAAGCGACAGTAAAATTTGGGTATTCTGGCATAGAATGCCTCTGCCCGACGAACATTTCCAATTGTTCTACAAGACATTTGATGGATCCAACTGGTCAAGTGAAACCCAACTCACCTTCGACACCAAAAAAGACAACGTTGACCCCACGGTGTTTCAAGCAAAAGACGGCACCATCTGGCTTTTCTGGGCTGTAAAAGAACAAGCACCAACGGCAGGATTCGATCTGTGGTTCAAAACTTCCACTAACAACGGCGCAACATGGTCTGCAAGCACTCAATTTACCACAAACTCAGCGGATGACATGTGGCCAACAGCCATGCAAGCAAAAGACAAATCCATATGGATTGTCTGGACCTCATTGCGCCCCGACGCAGTCTACAACACCGACAACGTCGACCTCTATTACAAAACCACGCTGCTCGGCGATATAACAGGTCCAACCGGAGTCCCCGATGGTTCAATAGACATCTACGACCTAGCGGCAATCGCAAGAGCCTCAGGAACTAACTCCGCCATGTTGCCTTGGGGAACAGGGTGGAACCAATTCAACCCCGACGCAGACCTAAACGTTGACAACTTTGTAAACGTTTTTGACTTGTTCATCGCAGGCAAAAACTACGGACGCACCGCATAAAAAGTTGCCTTCAACAAAGTTGCATCAGGGCAATTTCCGTTTCACACCAATAAGGTAACGTGTCATACGCTAAATGACCAAAAAACCCAAAAGAAAAACTCTAGTTAAATTATCATAAAATGATTATGTGGTCTAAGGTTGAAACAAAAAGGTCTGCTTTTTAAGATGCTCCTCATGTTGCTTCTCTTCGGTATGCCTTTAACTGCCCATCCAGTTGCAGCCGTGCCCATAACAAAAATGTCTGTGATTCCGCCTCAGAATTCGTGGACAGAGCCAGCAAAGACGATTGGTAGTACTTTCACAGTTGAAATAAATGTCTACAATGCCTCTGGCTTAAGGGCTTGGCAAGTTGGCATAACCTGGAATACAACAGTTTTGGATTTCGACTCATACGCTTGGGGTAATTTTAGAAATTACGCTAACGTTACTCTTAGAATCGACCCCACACTCAATAAAACCCTGGGAAAGTGGACAGCTCCAGCTTCTGAGACATGGGCTACAGGCGGCGTTGATGGCGGGGTAACAGCCCAAGAAGTGACATTGCTAACACTGACTTTCAAATTCACAGCGTATGGAACCAGTTCACTAACGATGATTGACGCCGAAGTCGTTGACTGGTGGTTGGCAACCTACACGCCACCAACCTTTGCCTTGGAACATAGTACCGCGGAGTTACTGCCTTTTCCCAATGCCCCACCAACAGCAAACTTCACAGTTGATGTATCAGTTCCATACACAGGTCAGGTTGTAAACTTTACTGACACCAGCACAGACCCTGACGGAGCCATCGTTAATGCCACATGGAGCTGGGGTGACGGTAAACCAGACACCGTAGTGGTTTACCCAGACGCTAAGACGGTTGGGCACGTTTTCACTGATGCCGGCGCATATCGAGTAACGCTAACTGTCTGGGATAACGGCAAGCCGCCGTTCTATTCAGCTCTGTCGGCTAGCACATACAAGGACATCAGCCCTTGGGCAAGATTTACCTTCTGGGTCGATGGGCAAGCCTATGTCATAGCAGTGCAGACCAACACGACCATATCCCCACCGATCCTCGACGAATCACAGCGAACAATCAGTTTCGATGCTACTGCAACTGAATCAGGATACGCTAATGTCACTATACCTGAAAGCTTCATGCAGGGTCCATGGGTAGTTCTCGTAGACGATTCAGAACCTTCGGTCCTGGACATTGGGTCAAACGGCAGCCACGCATTTATCTATCTAACCTTTGCAAAGGGGACTCGCAAAATTAAAATAACCGCTAGCTGGATGATACCAGAATTTCCAATAACCCTAAACCGACAAATCATCCTAATCCTCATAGTAACCGCAACAGCTGTAATACTAAGCTATAGAACCAAACAAACAAAAGACAAGGAGCAAGTAAAGACGCGCTATGCTATGCATGCTCAAGACTCAACTGTTCATTAAACAGCTTTTGATTAAGCGTTCATTCTTTAGGGTTCCATCCGATACAAGATAGAACTCTTTATCACAAGTTTTAAGAATCTCTGGCAAACTATTCTCTGAGCCAGTTTAAGCAATCATAAATGGAGAGAGGAAGGAAAAATGAAAAAAATTCTAGCAACAATATTTCTTCTGGCAATTTTGTCGATGGCATTGACTCCGATGACGGTTGTAGCTTCAAGAGGCACTGCAATTAAACTTTCCGCGGTATCATCTGCTCCAAGGAAAAGCATTGTAGGTCCTCTACCTGACCTAACTCTATCACCTGAAGACATTGGGTTCACACCATCAGAACCCTTGGCGGGAGACACTGTTACTATAACAGCAACCATCCACAACATTGGAGAGGTACAAGCATTGCCTGCAGAAGTAGGCTTCTACGATAATGTAACTGGTCTTATTGGTATTGGAAAGGCAGGACTTATAAAAGCTGGCAGAACCGGAATAGCCTCAATTAAATGGGTTGCCGCCGCAGTTGGAAACCACAATATCACCGTGGTAGTAGACCCAAACAAAAAGATCAGTGAGTCAAATGAGACGAACAACGAGGCGTCTAAGACGATAGCCATACTCGAAGCGGCACCACCACCACCAGCATCAACTCCTCCAGCCATTGAATACGCACTTTTCATCGAAATAGATTACATGGAGGGACACAAGCCTAACTCCACTGCCTTAGCCTACATCCGCGGCTACTACTATGACCGCGGAATAAGCGTCACGTTCTATGTTAATGACACGGTTCCTTACGACCCGAGCGTCACCGATGCTGAGTTTTGGACAATGGAAGCCAGATACAACAACATGGGTGACGACTCGGCTGGTGGCAACCCTGAGACTGGAATTTATTTCTCCAAGTGGAAATGGGTTCTTTATGGAACCAATGTTAGCGGATATCCTAATATTGTAGGGTATTGTTATATAGTAGCGCAAAGTGTCAGCTTTGGAGAATGGGATCTGTTAGCTGGAAACTACATGTTCCTAGCAGACAACACAGCAGACTGCTGGGCGGTTAGCAGAGGAATAGAGCCCTATGGGGCAGAGACTGTGGTTTTGATGCATGAAATAGGGCACTGCATAGGCATAGCCATTGTGGATTCGTGGGGAAGAGAGGTCTACTGCAGAAATATAGAATGCGTCATGGCTAGGTTGTCAGTTTACAATGCAGATAACTATCACTTCTGGCATTACTGTAATGATCACTGGGCTACAAAGAACTTAGAATACTACGCAATATAAGCCAATGGAACTTTCCAGCTTTCCTCTTCTTAGGGCGCGGTAATTTCGATTTACCTGGCTCTAACTACAAGGAGAACTTGTGTTCTATGAAAGAAGAGAAAAAGGAAATGTGTGTTGCGTTAAACACTTGGTCATCTAAAGGTGCGCGCGCTTCTACCGCACGGGAAGGTGTTATAGGATAGGTTGTCCACGCACTTGAACAATGAGTGCATGTGCGCGCCTGCGGACGGATAGCTATTAACTGGATAGAACCGTGGCGCGCGAGTTGGAGGAGTAAAAAAGCATGAGTGATGCTGTTTTGTTCACGAAGTGTTTGTGATGCTAGTTAACGTATAGAAGTGTTTATCACAAGATTCAAATATTTGCTTCTTTGTATTAGTGAATTGCAGGTGAGAGAAATGAGAGAAAGGAAACTGATTTGGACGATTCTATCTCTAACACTGATCGCCAGCGTTTTTAGCGCCTTAAACGTACACCAAGCGAAGGCACAACCCTTAACAGTTTCTGTTAGTCCAGCTTCGAATGCTTATGATCCTGGGCAACAATTCACCATATCGATTGACATCGCCAACGTTTTAAGTCTGTGGGCTTGGGAGCTCAAACTCAGGTATGAACCAGCCTATCTGTACACTAATTACACAGCACTTCCACCGCCCGCAATAAGTCTGATTCAAAAAGGTACTTTTCTAAGCCAAAATGGCCTATTGTCAACTTACTTTCCAGATCCATTCTTTGGTGCAACCTATATTCAAATGTCTGAGGTTATCCAAACATATGACTCAACAAGTGGTAGCGGAACTTTGGTGACTATAACGTTTATCGTTCAAGGCTGGGGGTGGTGTAACCTAGAGATCTACGATTTGAAACTATTTGACCCGGATCAAATTGAGATAATCCCTGACAGCGTTTCGGGCGCCATCTTCAACAATAATTCACCTAACGCAGGAATCTATACGGTTAAGGAACCGCTTTCATTGGAGCTTGCAGAAGTGAACGTGATGTACAACGTTTCGCGCGACGCCGCTTACAAGCTTAAATTCAATGTTACAGTATGGAACACCGGACCTGGAAGCCAAACATTCGACGTCAAATTCTACTACAACTCTTCGGCAACTTGGAATGCAACCACTCTTGCAGGTTTAACTCAGATTGGAACCACGGTGGCGGTGAGCAATTTGGCTTCGAGGGGTTCGCAACTGGTGCAGTTCTCTTGGGATCCTGCTGGAATACGCGCACACATATACAATTATACGTTGACCTTTGTTACTAAAATATCTGGTATGGCTAGTGACGCCAACGTTTACGACAACACCAAATTGTCACCATTGCCGGTTGAAATTCTGATGGGTGGCGACTGCAACTGGGAATGGAAAACGTGGCTGCCTCCCCCGCCATACGCCGGGAATCCGATACCTTACGTATGGGAGGATGGTAGAGTAAACTACAAAGACTTGGGCATACTGGCTGTGAACTACGGCAAGAGGACACCACCAATAGGAAATGGTGATCCAAGGGCAGATTTCAACGCAGACACCTACATAAATTACAAGGACTTGGGCACATTAGCGGTCAACTACGGCAAAGTCTATTCATAATCGTTCTCTCCCTTTTTTCTTTTGCACTTTTTAATCAATTATTTTGAGTTAACTTTGTCGGCTTCCATCGAGGTTTTAGGTTTGTGTCTAAATATTTAGGTGTAGGATATGTTTTGTCTGTGGTATTAGTGTCTAGAACTATTGTGAGGAAAACCTTAAATCACTAGACAGCGGATTTTTATTTTGCTGAATCGAGAAAGGAGAATGATAAGAGTGAGAGGAAAGAGGATAGTATGGATACCAATGGTTCTGATGATTGTCTTAGGCGTAATGGCTGGAGTAAGACCAGCATTCGCACAACCAGTAGGCGATATATACCTAGTCACAGCAGAAACTTTCCCATGGTACAAGCCACCGAAAAACCCAGGAGACACGTTCACAGTCCAAGTCTTCGTAAACAATCTAGTAGATTGCTATTTGATAGTGTTCAGCCTAAATTGGGACGACACCGTAATACTCTTGGATAGCGTAACACAAGGCAACTGTTTGGAACCTAGCACAAGCTTCCTGATTGCAGATCTGCCAGTGAGCGCGGGAGGCACTGGCGCGAATGATTACCTTGGCGGTGTCACATACACACGATTAGGCGCAGTAGCCGGTAAAAATTTCCCACCGCCAGGACTCGTAGCGACTCTACAATTCCATATGGTGACATCAGTTCCAGCAATCACAAATATAGTTTTCGTTGACACGATTGCCTACCCAACAAGATGGACGAGTTCGCCTCTTGGGGTTCCGCCAAGTACAGAATACCTGTTCCTTAACTTGACTGGGCTAACATTCGAATTGAAATACCCAGCACCACATCCACCAATAGCACAATTCACGTGGACACCAACAATGCCCTACGACGGTCAAACCGTGAGCTTTACAGCTGGATCAGCTGGCTGCGAAGGCTTTGACGGCGACGACGTCACACCGATCACAACCTGGGAGTGGGATTGGGACAACGATCTCGTTTACGATGAATCCTGGGGAGTTCCAACAGCAACGCACACGTTCTCACCAGACGGATCATACCCAGTGAACTTAAGGGTGACGGCACCAGGGATAGGCCCATACATTGACCCAGCATACGTGCCAACAGCCACCAAACAGAATACCCTAACAGTACTCGCGAAGATTGTTGGCCGAAATATCGATTTGACGACAGAGGACACGAGGTCAGCGTACAGGACGAGTTCCCTGTGGATGAAAATGGTTACTACACCATTCATTGGTACGGGTCCGAATACATGGGCAGACGCCTATGGTCCACAGGAAAACGTAACCCTGTTCGCCAACGTCACATACAACGATTGTCCGGTTGCCAACAAACCAGTCGACTTCGAGATACAGAGGACATGGCCCAGCCTAGGCGAATGGATAATCTTTAGGCAGGCACGCACAGACGCAAATGGCATTGCTACCATAACCTTCAGACTACCCTGGCCAGATGTGAACGCTGAGACAAGAGTCTTCGGAGTATGGAGAGCATACGCGTCATGCGACATCGCCGACGCAAAGGTTGAAGACAGAGTGTACTTCGAGGTCGGGTGGATTCTTTCGTCGCTAACAGGCCCGGATATTAGTATACCGCTCCCAGGCGCATACAGAAGAGGCATAGATGTTATGATAGTAACGACGACAATCCAAAACCTAGGCATGATATCAAGAGCAGCTGTTATAACTGTCACCTTGTACGATGAGCTTGGCTTCGTAATCGGATATCAGACAATCAGCGCAAGCGTACCTCCAGGGGTCACGGTCAACTTTGCGATGAGTATACCTATTCCAAAATATGCTGTTTGCGGAGTAGGCATAGTCTTCCTAAACATCTTTGGCGCTCTGCCAACAGCCTGCGGTGCATCTTACGGCCCAGAGACTTCAGCTAACTTCGGAGTCAAGTGTTAAGAGTGTTGAGACCTTGGCACCTCTCCAAACCCCCCTTTTTTTGTTCATTCTGATAATTTTATTAATAGCGGTCATATCTTTAACTCCTATAACATTGTGTCAACCTTCAAGTCTTATTTTATCGATTATGACGCAGAAAAACGTCTATTTTCTCGAAAGTTCCGTTCCAATAAACGGAACATTATCTTATGGCAATGGAACCCCAATCTCTGACGGCTTGGTAGCCATAGAAGTGGGCAACCCCAACAATTATTCCATAATCGTCCGCACCGTGCCCACAGGAAACGGCACGATCCCCGAAGGCATCATCAACGTTGAAAGCGTCTTCCTAAGCGACGTGTTGGGAAATCCAGTCAACAGCACACGAGCTGGAAGCTCCATGGCTTTCTATAACGTAACAATCAGAAACAAAGGAACACAAATCAAAAACTTTCTAGTATCGGTAAACATCTTTGACCAAAACTATAATCCACTCAGTTCCACGTGGCTTTCAGGGGTTATAGTAGCAGATTCGGCCTTATCATGGGTGTCAAGCTGGCCAGTTCCCTCATGGGCTACTGGCGGAAACGCAACAATCTTTGCCAGTGTCTTGACCAATTTGCCGCGAAACAACGGGACCCCTTATGGCCCCGAAAAATCGTCTCAATTCTTAATAACGGGAGCAACCGGGTTCGGCGTCTCTTTGGTTGAGGCACCCAGTTACAACGGGTCATTCAGCATAGCATTTAGAATGCCCCTAAAAGCTGGGATAGGCAACTTCACAGTATACGCAAGCGCAAACCATGAAGAAGAAACAATAACCACAAGAACCGTATTCACCGCGAAACTTGCGGGCGACTCAAACGACGATGGCCGAGTAGACTACATTGATTTAGGCAGACTCGCAGTAGCATACGGATCCAAACTCGGTGATGCAACATACAATTCGGCAGTCGACTTCGACTCAAATGGAAGGATCAACTACAAAGACCTAGGCACGGTAGCCACAAACTATGGCAAAAAAGCAGGTGGATAAAACATGAGTGTCCGAGCAAAATACGCCCGCGCGCGCGCTCAAATTTATGTGATTACTGTGATTTTCTTGTTAATTCTGCCAGTTTTTGTAGAAAAAGTTGAGGGCGGCACCTCAACTGGAACTTTGTACGCCCACGCAGAAACAACAACTATAGGCGGCACTAGCTATTACTGGAACAAATTAGAGTCTGCTGATAGTCTTGGGCTTTCATTAAATGCGTCAGCGGCTACAGCTGGTCGGCAGTTGATGGGTCGATGGGTCTATCCATTGAGTGGCATCATTTCGATTCCAGCCTCCACATGGACCGTTACATACAGAGCTCAAAAAAGTGCCTCTGCCTCCTCAGTTGTGGCACACGGTGACCTAGACATATTAATTAGGAAAGTTGACAACACAATCAGGGCAACAATAGCTACAAACGTTGCAAATTCACCTTCCTTAACACTCACAAATACTTGGGAAACATTAACTGGAACATACAATTGGGCTGGTTATACTGTTGTTGACTCTACTGATTATTTAGAAGTGGCGTATTACATCGAGGTTACAACTTCACAAAACTCCAAAACGGTTCGCTTAAGAATTGATGATAACACTTTACCCCTCGCAGATCAAACCAAAATAGCGAATATAATTTTTAATTATCCCAACCAAGCCCCAGTGGCTTCTTTCACATTTTTCCCAAGCGCTCCTTTAATTTATGAAACCGTGACATTTGACGCATCATCCTCCTACGACGTTGACGGCAGTATTGTCAGCTACAAATGGGATTTTGGAGACGGAAACATCACCACTGTGACAAATCCGATCATAACACATGTTTACACAACAGCTGCGTCCACAGTAAACTACACGGTAACCTTAACGGTTACAGATAACGAAGGCTCAACAGGCTTAACGACGCAGATTGTGCCGGTGACAAACCCAGCTATCTTACACATCTCCTTGCCAGCTGGCACATACGCAGAAGGAAATCCCGACAAATGGCTCGAAGAATGCTGGCTCCTAAACATTAATGACCATTCAGGGACATTTACATTGAGAATAAATGACACAAGCACAGCAATCGCCTCATACGACACGCATTTAATTATTGCTCTCAATGATGCAGCCTACAATAATCTAGTCAGCCTCTCGGTTAACGCCGTAACAGTACCAAAAACAGCTTTCAAAACAGGCGAACCAAAACCATATAATCTTTATACATGGCCATCTGGTGACGTTTATCCGACCTGGTTCAACGACACACTCGTTAACCTAGGAACCATACTAAGTAAAGGATTCATAGATGCAACAGTTTCCGTGACTTTCTCGAACGCAACGGGCGCCAGAATGCATTTTGACGCCTACGGATACAAAGACCCTGTCCCGCCTATACCTGAGTTGCAAGGTAAGGTGACTCACAACCCCCTCAGCGCAGACTCTACAGTTCTATTTTTCCCTCCAGCAGCACCTCCACTGACAGTGTCTATAAGTCCCTCTTCTGTAGTCATGGATTTGGGGCAATCAGTAGCATTCACTTCAACTGTTTCTGGCGGAACTCCTCCCTACATAGCCTATCAGTGGTATCTAAATGGGAATCCAGTTTCAGGCGCCACAAGTCCAGCTTGGACATTTACTCCATCATCAACAGGTCTTTACACGGTTTATTTAGTTGTGACTGACAGTCTGGGTCAAAACGCCCAGTCAAACACCGCGCAGGTTACGGTCAATCCAACACTACAGGTTTCAGTCAGCCCAAGCTTAGTCCAAATGGACTTAGGACAGTCCAAGACTTTTACAGCAACGGTTTCAGGCGGCACAACACCATACACTTACAAATGGTACCTAAATGACGTCCTCGTTCTTGGCGCAACGGGTTCCACTTGGACTTTTACGCCTACCTCCACTGGTTCTTATACTGTCTACGTGAACGTTACCGACAGTGCAACCATCCCAGTCACTAAGAAGTCTAATGTTGCATCAGTAACCGTGAATCCTGCTCTGTCGGTCTCCATTAGTCCAGCTCCATCTGTAGTTCTCGATCTCGGTCAATCCGTCACGTTCACTTCTATAGTCTCTGGAGGCACACCTCCGTATTCGTATCAATGGTTCTTGAATAACAATCCAGTTTCCGGTGCTACTAGCACCACTTGGACTTTCACTCCTTCAACCACGGGCGTTTACACAGTCTATTTAAATGTAACAGACAGTGGAGATCCAACCGCGAAGTCTAATGTAGTTACGGTTACGGTCAACCCAGCCCTCACAGTGTCTCTAAGTCCTAGTTCAGTTGAAATGGACTTGGGTCAGTCTAAGACTTTTACAGCAACGGTTTCAGGCGGCACTGCCCCCTACTCTTATAAATGGTATCTCAACGATGCTCTAGTACCTGGTGCCACTGGTTCCACGTGGACTTTCACGCCCGCTTCCGTTGGTTCTTACACTGTATACGTGAACGTAACAGACAGTGCAACCACACCAGTCACCAAAAAATCGAATGTTGCGTCGGTGACCGTGAATCCTCCTCTCTCAGTCTCGGTAAGTCCGGCTTCTTTTGTTATGGACATGGGGCAATCTGTCACTTTTACGTCAACAGTGTCGGGCGGAACACCACCCTACAGTTATCAATGGGTTCTGAACGATAACCCCGTACCTGGAGCAACCGGTAGCAGCTGGACGTTCACGCCTGCAAGCACGGGTTCCCACAGCATTTATTTAAATGTAACCGACAGCGGAGATCCAACTGTAAAATCCAATGTTGTCTTGGTTATTGTTAATCCTGCATTGAGTGTGTCAATCGCTCCCACATCAGTAACAATGGACCTAGGTCAATCCAAACTATTCGTCTCAACTGTGTCGGGAGGCACGCCTCCTTACACGTACAAATGGTATCTTAATGACGCCCTTGTTCCTGGCGCAACGGGTTCCACTTGGACTTTTACGCCTACGTCTGTGGGCTCCTATACAATTTTCTTGAACGTGACAGACAGTGCCACAGTGGCTGTTACAGAGAAATCTAACATAGCATCCGCGACAGTGAATCCCGCCCTTACGGTCTCCATTAGTCCCTCGCCATCTGTTACTCTAGACCTCGGACAATCAGTTATGTTCTCCTCAGTCGTCTCTGGTGGCACGCTTCCATATTCTTACCAATGGTTTTTGAATAATAATCCGGTCTCGGGCGCTACTGGCACGACTTGGGCCTTCACACCCTCGTCGCCTGGAGCCTATACGGTCTATCTAAATGTGACTGATAGCGGCGATCCAACAGCCAAATCGAACGTAGTCTCGGTTACGGTGAACCCGACTCTGCAAGTTTCGATTAGTCCCTCATTAGTAGTCATGAATCTTGACATGTCTAAGACTTTCACTGCAACGGTTTCGGGCGGCACTGCCCCCTACTCTTATAAGTGGTATCTTAACGACGTTCTTGTCCCTGGTGCGACAGGTTCCTCGTGGACCTTCACGCCTATCTCTACTGGTTCTTATACTGTCTACGTGAACGTAACCGATAGTGCAACCACACCAGTCACCAAGAAGTCAAACGTTGCATCAGTAACCGTGAATCCAGCCCTAACAGTCTCCATTAGTCCGTCGCCCTCCGTGACCCTAATCCTTGGTCAATCTATCACGTTCACATCCACAGTCTCAGGAGGAACAACCCCATATTCGTATCAGTGGGTTTTGAACAATAATCCAGTTTCGGGTGCCACTAGCACCTCTTGGACTTTTACGCCTACATCTACAGGCGCTTACACCGTCTACTTGAACGTTACAGATAGCGCCGATCCAACTGTGAAATCTAACGTGGTCTCGGTCACAGTTAACCCTGCATTGAGTGTCTCAATTTCACCTAGCTCAGCCTCGCTCATCCTTGGTCAATCGCAGCTCTTCACGTCCACAGTGTCAGGTGGCATTTCGCCGTACTTCTACCAATGGTTCCTCAACGGAGCGCCTGTTTCTGGAGCGACCTCACCCACCTGGACTTTCACACCAACTTCAACTGGCACATACTCTGTCTACCTAGACGTAACAGACAGCGAAAGCCCACCCGTGACAAGAAGATCTAACACAGCCACGGTTACAGTCACTTTGAGGGTCGGAGGCTCAGTTCACTCCATAACCAATCTCCATTCCTTTGAATCTTGGAGAAGCGCTTTACTTTTAACAACATCTTTACTCATTCTGTTGCTTTCTCTTGCCACAATAAAATATCCAAGAAAGCCAGCAATAAGCAAACGGGCTTAACTCGATTTCAAGCGGTCCTTACAAATGGGCTCTAAGTTCAAAAACCCCAGGTAGGAAGTCAATGCCCAAGAAAAACCTACTCTATACAATTCTGGCAATAACAATTGCGATTTCAACCATTTGTCTTGCCTCCTATTTCACTCAGCGTTCCCTTCAGGATGCTTCTAGTCCTCCGAACTCAGAACCTGTGTCTAAACCCAAAGCAGCAATAGTGGACCACTTGAGCATTTCACAACCGAATCAAACCTTCGTCCAAACAAGTGTTGCCATAATGGAGACAGCAGGTTTCGACGTGTATTACCATAAAGGCGAAGAGGTAACTGTTGAATTCTATCAGAAGCTTCCCACCTTCAATTATGACTTAATAATATTAAGAGTGCACTCAGCTGTTAGGATAGACAAGCAACCCTACTACGTCAGCTTTTTCTCATCGGAATTGTACAGCCCAGACAAATACGTTAACGAACAATCAACAGAACAATTATTAATCGGGCAACTTGAAGAGAATGGACCCACCTATTTTGCCATAACACCAAAATTTGTGGATAATAGCATGAACGGAAGGTTCGCAAACACTACCATTTTAATGATGGGCTGCGACGGACTTAAATACAATAACATGGCGGAAGCTCTCGTAAGAAGAGGCGCTAAGGTCTATATAAGCTGGAATGGAACGGTAACTGCAGCCCACACCGACGCAGCAACAACACTTCTACTTCGAGCATTACTGATCGAGAAACAACAAGTCCAAACCGCCATCGCAACTGTCGTGAACACAATCGGACCTGACCCAGATTCAGGAAGCCAATTGTCCTACTACCCTTCTGAAGCACAAGACTACGTTGTAAAAGGAGGATAAGTCTCGCGCAAGCCATTCCAAACAGAAGGCAGGTTAAGAATGCTTTAAGGCAAAGGGTTCATCAATCAGGCTAAGGAATCGGAGCCTGCCCCTGTATAACAATTGTGTGAGTGCTCAGGTTATAAGTGAAATAAATGTTGGTGTACACGAGGTCTCCGGACAAAACTGGATAGATTAGGTTGTTGTCAAAGTAAACTATAAAAGGTGAGACCATAAGGGCTGTTGGAACCTTAACTTTTGCGTAGCCCTTTGTTCCGCGCGGACCAGTGAGGGCAAATGTGAACGAAAGACTAGCTTGGCTAAAGCTGAAATTGGTAATCGTAGAGTTGCTTTCAATGATGATGTGGTAAACTTTACCGCCATAGGTAACAGCATTGTCTGTAACAAATTTCTCTGAGTAACCGTATCTAATGGCAAGCGTAAACAGGTCCATGTAGTCAATTCTTCCGTCCATGTTAAAGTCTGCTTTAACATTATAATTTGGCATACCACTTTTGGATCCGTAAGACACGGCGAGGACAAACAAATCTAAATAATCTACCCTTCCATCGTCGTTTGTGTCAGCCATGACTTTGAGTCGTATGCTACTAGCGTTTGGAAGCATGTTGTTGTATGGGTTACCTTCTCCTGGCACTGGAGAGACTGATGCGCCGAAATAATACGTTCCATGAACCACTCGAGAAGTATTCCACGTAAATGTCAAATCTGACTTAATTCCAGCGCCTAAGTTCGTCACTTTTCGGGTTTCCCAACCGAAATTATCGAGATACCATGTGACGTTAAACGTTTCTGTAAACGAGCCGTAGTTCCGAACTGTGACTGTTACATTAACTATATCTCCGACAAAAGCTTCGCTTTTCGAAGGTTTAACGCTTGTCACTGCAATATCATGATAGCCTCCCCAAGAAGCTATCACGAATAGAATAGCGTCTATTGGACCCGCTTTCGTAACTGACGAAATTATCGAGATACCCATTTTCGCAGTTTTGTCAGAAGGCAACAAGAATGTGGAATTTATCAAGGTTTGACCATTAGAGTAATGGTATAGAACTATTCTTTCACTTGAGTTCACAACAAAAATGGTGAACTGTCGGATTTGATTTGGATTCAATGTTAAATTAGCTATTCCAATAGTGTTGTTGTAGCCCGGGGGAGAGTAAAGACGAACCACGTCTGTATAAGTCGTGTTAGCATCCACAACTACAGAAGGCTTGATGAAAACCTTGTAATCCGAAGTGACCGTTGCTATGCCGTCAAGGCCAGGAGAAACAACTAAAGAGGTATCAGTTATTAATGGTAGTGAAAAGTAAACGAGCGTCCAAAACTCCAGAAACAGTAACAAAAGCAAACGAACACGACGAATTCTGCGTGGGGTCAATCGGGGTCACATCCGTAATTTCGAAGAAATTCGTCTTTGCATCGTTCCCCCATCCAAGATAGCTTGAAGAACCGGTTTATTTAATGATTTGGTAATTTTGTTCTATATGTTTCATTGCAAATGCATCTAGTTAAACTATGTTTCTATAGCAAAAATATGTTCTCAAACACCTCATTTTAGTAAGAACCGAATGTTCTAAATCATACTTCGCTGCGGTTTTTCACGAGGGTTAAGCCTAAATAAATGAAGCTCATTATGATTGAGTTTAAGGGGGAGAGAGATGAAAGGAAGTATTGCGCTAACTATGCTTTTTCTGGGTTCACTAGTCGCGTCAAGCTTGAGTCTTGGAGTAACCTACGTTAAAGCGAATCCTGGCGTCATCAGAGTTCCCACGGACTATTCAACCATTCAGGCAGCAATCAACGCAGCAAATCCAGGTGATACTATTCTGGTAGCGTCCGAAATTTACTACGAAAACATTGTTGTGAACAAAACTGTGAAGTTAGTTGGAGAAAACCCGCATACTACCATTATTGATGCTAATGGAAAAGGTCCTGCTGCTGACATAACCGCAAGCGGCGTGTCAATAAGTGGGTTCACACTGAGGAATGGACTGAAGGGTGGCGCCTACGATGGAATTGACATAGAATACGGGTCAAACAATAACTTGATCACTTCTAACATTTTCGAGCGGAATCTTCACGGAGTTTACGTTTTCTTCTCAACTGGAAACAACATCAGCTTTAACACCTTCACAGAGAACCAATACGGCATGCGACTTTATGGTTCTAGCAAAAACATAATCCGAGAGAACACTATAATGTCAAGCGCTCAGTGTGGTATCTACGTTTACGCAACGCCGCCCTTCGTCTCAACTGAAAACAGCATAGTTGAAAACACAATTAGCAAAAATGCGAAAGGACTTTACGCTAATTCTAATTCGGCAGGCAACACAATAGCTCGCAACAACTTCGTGGACAACACTGTTCAAATTGAAAACTATGCAGCAAACAACTGGGACAACGGGGCGGAAGGTAACTTTTGGAGCGGCTACACGGGGCAAGACTTGAACGGAGACGGCATAGGCGACACCATGCTTCCAGCTCAGGGAGTGGATAATCGTCCGCTCATAGAGTTTTGGAGCCTAAACAGAGTTTACAGTTTCAACAGAGACAGCGTGACTCAGAAAATTCATATCTTTAGCAACTCAACAATAGCGAGCTTTAACTTTAACTCACTCTTGCAACAAGTGACTTTCAACATTACTGGGCCAACTGGAACTCCAGGGTTTTTCCACGTTACAATATCTGTGAAGACTTTTCGACCGCCATTCACAGTTTTCGTTGGGGGTTCTGCGGTAACAGTTACGTTGACCTCTAACTCGACTCATTCTTCTCTATACCTTCGGTACAGACACAGCACACGCAGCGTCAAAATAGTGGGCAACTTGGTCCGAATAGGCGACATAAACGGTGACGGAAAAGTAGACTACAAAGATCTTTTGATTCTGGCAATAGCCTTCGGTTCAACTCCGACAAAACCAAACTGGAATTGGTTTGCTGACATAAATGATGACGGCTACGTAAACTATCGTGACTTGCTGCGTCTTGCAGTACACTATGGTGAAGGCGCTTAACGGTCTCTGCTGCAGCGAAAAAAGCACTGTCCACTTTTTTATTGTTAATGAGAAAGTTACATTACTGAATGTGATATAGAAAATAATTACTTAATTACTTAAATAGGCTGAACTACTTCAAAATTAATGATTGAATATGACTTTGCGGGCTTTGGCGTTCTCTGAGATTCTCTTAGTGATGTTTTTGTTGCTAGCACCAGTTTCTTCGACGTCAACGATAAGAAAGGTGCCTGAGGATTATTCCACAATCCAAGGGGCTGTGAATGCTGCAAATCCAGGTGACACGATTCAGGTTGCGGCTGGATTATACAATGAGAATGTGGTTTTGAATAAGGCGTTAAGATTGGTTGGCCGAGACAAATATACAACAATCGTTGACGCAGGAGGCAGGGGCCCTGCCTTAATCATTAAAGCGGCTAATGTGTTTGTAACTGGTTTCACCGTGCAGAACGCGTTGGTGATGAATTATGGGTATTACGACGGCATCGATATAGAATCAAGCTCAAGCAATAATGTCATTACGGGAAATGTGATTCGAAACAACTGTCATGGTGTGTGGGTGGGAGTCTCTGAAGGCAACGTCGTAAGTGACAACATTGTAACCCAGAACGTGTATGGCTTACGCTTCTTTGGATCTAGCAAGAACACAATCTGGAACAACCTTGTTTCTGATAATTCGTACTCTGGGGTCTTTTTGTATGGCAAGGCGCCTTACTTTTCAACTCGAAACATCGTCTATGAAAATACAATTTCAAATAGTCACTATGGATTGCACATTGATTCCTCTCAGGACTCTCTCAACAAATTCTATCGTAACAATTTTGTTAACAACGCTGTTCAAGTAGATGTTATTGGGACAAATATTTGGGACAACGGGGCTGAAGGCAATTATTGGAGCGATTATAACGGTGCTGACTTAAACGGTGATGGAATCGGCGAAACTCTCTTGCCGTTTCATGGTGTCGATTACCATCCACTCATGAGTCCTTGGAGCCCTGTGAGATTCTTTGACGCAGTATGGGAAGGAGTGGCATATCCAGTTAAGATTTTCAGCAACAACACCGTATCTTCTTTTAGTTTCAGTCAGTCTGACAAGGTGGTAACTTTTAACGTAATTGGTCCCAGTGGTCAGTGGGGCTTTGTTAACGTGACTATTCCGAAGCAGCTTCTTGATGCGCCTGGTAGTCCTCCTCTTGGCTCGTGGGTAGTACTATTAGATGGTCAAGACGTGACCTCGAATGCTAAGATAAGCGGCAACAGCACCCACACCTTCATTTACTTGTCTTATCGATTGACCACGCACAAAATTGAAATCATAGGTACCACTGTTGTTCCTGAATTTGCCACACCTCTTGCCTTTTTGTTTGTGGTTGCGGGTTTGCTTGCAACGGCGTTTGTTTCAGGTTGGGCGAGAAGACAACATTTTGCCAGGAAGACGGTAGAGTATAAATGAGGCTTGGGAACAGTATTTAGAGCGTGAGTTCGTATGCGGAAGAAAGCCTTCTTTTTCACGCTTTTTTGTTGTTTTCTCTTATGTGCGCTTGCAATCGACTTTTTCGGCGAACAGCTGAAGGTGAGTTTTATTAAAACTGTGAATGCGCGTCCGAACACCATATATGTGCCAGATAATAGCACGTCCATTCAAGAAGCGGTTAATAAAGCTAATCCCAATGACACCATTGTTGTTCGAGCTGGCATTTATCAGGAGAATAACATTACTATAACGAAGACTGTTAGGCTGATTTCTGAAGTTCCTTTAGGGGCTATTATTGACGGTCGCGGTGAACTCTTACCTATTGTAAACGTTGCTGCGTCGTATGTTGAGGTTGCTGGTTTTGTGATACGGAATGGCAGCGATTTTCCGATTATGCAAGGTGCTCTGCAAGTCGTGAACAAGAGCGTTGGCGTTGTTATTCGAGGCAACAAGTTAACAAAGAGTTATTATGGACTGTTCCTATTGAAGTCGAACAGTTGCAGAATTCTTGACAATACCATTGTTGATAATTATGCTAGGGGGATTCAGGTTTCTGAAAGCAGCTACAACACGTTTATTGGCAACACTATTGAAAACAATGTGTTTGGTCTTACCATAATGCAGACGTCGCTATCTAATGTGTTCTTTCATAACAACTTCGTTTTGAATTCTGGTCAGGAAGAGAATTTCGCCGCTAGCACTGTTTGGGATAACGGTGCTGAGGGCAATTACTGGAGTAGTTTCACTGGGCCTGACACGAATGGAGATGGTATTATTGATACGCCTTACGGGCTCGACATAGGGGCTGATGCTTTTCCGCTGGCTGAGCCTTGGAGTTACGTTAGATTCTTCAATGTCTTAGGTCAAACTGTTTCCACCTATTCAAACACGACTGTGGCTTCTTTCTATCTTAATCAGTCATGGAAGGAGATTGGTTTCAATGTCACTGGTCCCGCTAATAAGACTGGGTTCGTGAATGTTTCGATTCCGAAGAGTCTTTTATGGGTGGGTGCGGGTGAAAACTGGACGGTTTGCATAGACTGGGAGGTTCTTGACCCTTCTAGCTATGTTGTCAGTGAAAACGCGACTTACACTTTTGTTTATGTTCCTTACGGGCTTACTACGCATAGGATACAGATTTTCGGCACTCACGTGGTTCCTGAGTTTTCTCCGATGATTGCGTCCTTGTTGTTTATGATTACCACTTTGTTAATGGTTGTTCTTGTGAGGAGGTCTCGGCGAACTGAAAAATGCGCTCTCGGCAATGCTTAAAAGGCTCAGCAGCAAAATATATGACCACTTCATGGTGAAAAAAATGAAGAAGTTATGGCTAGAGCTGAAAAGATCAATGCCACTAACCCTGATGCTCTTGACTCTCACTGCCCTACTGCCTAGGCCAGCACATGCAGTGATTACCTCGCCTGCCGGGACCATTTTCTTGAGCCCGAGTAGCATAAGTTGGACGACAATTACAAACAAGGTTAATGACACATTGACTCTTGAAGTGAGAGTAACCAATGTAACAGAATGCTATTTGATTGTGTTCAGTGCACAATGGAATGACAACGTAATACAACTTACCAATGTAGTTCAGGGCAACGTTTTGGAACCTGGCACATCTTTCCTCGTTGCAACATTGCCGCCGAGCGCTGGAGGAGACCCCGGCAACCCCAACAACATCCTTGGCGGTGTCACCTACACTAAATTAGGTCCTACCGCACATGGTGTAACCATCCAGCCTCCTTCCGATGGACTTGTGGCTACATTAACATTTAAGGCTGTCCTGAATCCTCCCGCTGGGTTTCCGCTTAGCACCTCGATCTTCTTCTTGGATACCGTTGATTATCCAACAAGGTGGGTTACATCACCTGCCTCTGATCCATTAATCATTGAGCCTTTCGCGGAGTTTGAATGGGCTACTAAACGTTCAGGTAGTTTCCGATTTGAGGGCATTTACACTACTACAACTGAGATAATTGCTGATGGGCAAACATTCTATGTGGCTGTTCAAAGCAATTCAAGCATCACTACACCCGTGTTTACAAAGACCATAACCGACGGCGGTTCCCTGACCTTCAATGTCACTGGCGCTTCTGGCACAGCTGGTTTCTCCAAAGTGACCATTCCAAAGACTCTGATGTGGGTCAACGGTGAGAACTGGTTAATCACGGTTGACATGGTTGACGTTACCAGTGCCTGCACAATCACTGAGAATGCTACGCACACGTTTATCGACATTCCCTACACGCACAGCCCAAGCACAATTGAGATAATATCACCCTACGCTATTCCGGAGTTTCCAGCCGCGGCTTTGCTACCCATATTCATCGCAATCGTGTTGCTCACAACCCTATTGTCAGTGAAGTTCACCGCACGAAAACGAAGAACCGCAGCGACGTAGTTCAACTTCCTCCAATCTATTTTTTCTTTATTTAGTATCCCGAACTCAGGCTTATGAGGGTCAATGCCTTGCTGGAAAATGAGTTTTTGGTTTAGGTATTTTAATTGCTACCGTTCGCATTATGTTGAACAAAGCTGTCAATGCGCGGCGTCCGTAAACTATCGTCAAGGGGTAGACGATTATCCACGTTATGAAATAGAATTCCCCGTAGTAATTGTGGAAATACTCGGCGGCGCTGGCTCCGACGGTGAGTCCAAGAATAACTATAGTGACTATGCGCAAAACGTTGACAAAAAAAGTGCCAATGGCGCCGACAGCAAAGTAGAGAAGTTTTCGTTTTTTAGACGAGTGTATCCCTCTGAGGAAAAGCAGTATTGTAAACGTGTAGATGAAGAGGCTGTGGATTCCTGAGCTCGGCCAGTATATAGCCACAACGTAACGCGGCGAGTTTGAAGTTCCAGGAGTTACTAATAAAATTACTCGCTCTATGGAAGCGAAAAGGCGAGCTCTGTAACCAATCAAGTTCAACACGGCTGTAACCACCACTCCAGTCATGGGCACTAATGCCTGAAGCGCCACCAGAGTGCCGTACGGATAGTAAGTGTCAATCATATAAAATGTTCCAGATGCGCCGAGAAAGAACAGCGCGATAGGGAACTGCTTGAACCCTCGGGCACCATAGAGCAACAGAATTGAAACAATAAGACACACAGTGAAAACTATGTATTCAAGGGATAAGACCCAGGACAAAAGAGTCCACCCTTCCGTTTGATAGGGCGCGCCAGCCAGTTTTGCCAGCTCAATAATTTGGGCGTTGAGTCCCCAGAAAAATGACGCTATCACGTACAATGTGGGGGCAGTGAGTGCCACAACCATTGCAACAACTCTGGCTCTTGTGGACCACTTTGAAAAATCCATCAGATGACTCTGAACCTTTTTTCCGGCTATCACGTATTCGAGGATGAAGAGCCAAAGAAAAATGACGTATGGTGTTCGACCCTTCCATGAGTATTGAAACGAATTTGGTTCAAGAAAATACAGTAGCGTGATAGGCACGGCGAAGGAAACCGGAATAAGCGCGCTTTCTATTAGGGTTTTTATGTTGGCTTTGAACCAAGTTTTGTTTTGCAATGTTCTGGATCACGCTTATATGTTGATATTCTTTTTAGTGTTATATTAAATCTAGCTGTTGGTTTCTTCTGGAGACAAGGCGGCTAACTTTAATTTAAATGGTCTAATCGACTACAAAGACTTCTAAACAGAAGTTGAAGATAAAATTTTTTGACGGCGGTTGAACCCCTTATCTCAAACGCTTTTTCAAAGCTTGAGTGCACAAAAAATAGAAGAATTGTGAGAAAAGGGAAAAGAAAAGGGATGTTTTTGGGTTATTCACCGTACCATTCTTGGCCGTAGTTCTTCCCAGCTTCCATCAAATCATAGACATTTATCTTGCCGTCTAAGTTAAAGTCTGTGTAAGGATTGTACTGGTTCCATCCCATTCCGTAAGGTGAAGTTATATTTGCAGTCAATGCACGAGCAATCGCAGCCAGGTCAAGTATATCAACATCGTCGTCTGCATCCACGTCACCTACTTTGACGCGTTCAAACTCCAACTTGTCTACGGGCATGGTCATGCCCACATAGAGTTCTTGCTCTCCAAGAGTCAAGCTGAAAGGCCCAGTGATGTCTTCAAACTCATCTTTCCCCGTAAAGTTGACTATGAGTTCATAGAGTCTTTGTGGCACAATTACCTTGACTTTGACTGGTGCGCCTTCGAAATGCAACTTGGCTATCCATGTAACAGGGCTCCCGGTTAGCACTATCCAACCTTCGTAGTCAGCTGCTTTGACCTGTAGTGTCACCGACGCCAAAACACAAACTATGGCTAGCATTGAGAGGAAGCTTTTTATTTTCAAGGCATTCATGCGAACTCACCTCCCTCGATTTTTTGGATTAGCAAGGCTGAAAGGAGAGCCGAGAGGGTTCTGGCACCTCGATCTAGAAGTGCCTCAACGGCATACTCGGGGTAGCCATACTCCAGCCGTTTTCTAACAGTTCTCATATCTCAGCGCTCCTTGCCTTCGGTTGTGCTTGTGTAGAGAAAAATAGGTGTGTATTTTTGCAGAAGTAAAAGGAAAAAAATGTGCCTAAAAAGTTAATTAAATCTCAATTCATAATTTTATCTTTAAATTAAGCTCGAATTTGAGATAAAAAAGAGAAAAGGTAATAAAATTTGTCCAAATGACCATATCAGTGCGGAAACGGTCGCCTCTATTTTTCAGCATTTTTCATGATGACCTTTTTTCAAGTTTTCTTTCCCCCAAATAGATTCGCGTTTTAAGGCCTTTCCACTACAAGCTTGCTAACCAGAGAAGGATAGAATCACAGATTACTTTTGGGATGAATCAAATCTTTTTAACTTTTCAGGATAACTCTTAAATGAATCTTAAACTTAAGAGTCATAGACGGTTTATGTCGCTAGACCGCAAGAAAAAGAAGGAAATAGCCGGTTTACTTCTGAAAGGATGGACGTATGAAGAAATCCATAAGACTCTAGGTTTTTCCTTCGATGATATTGACGTTGTTAGCCGAGACATTTGGACGAAAGAAAGCATTAAGTTTAACTTTACAAAAACGCAGTTGACAATGGATCCACCGTTAATAGTTCCATATGAAAATGCATCTTTTGAGAAGCTTGTTTTTCACGGGCGAGGATTTTTTGATGTCGCCAAATGAGAAAAGCATTTTAATATAATGCTTTCATAACTTTCGAGGGGGCTTATGTCTACTAGCCAGGAACTTTTACTTCTTTTGGCTGGAGCGCAACGGTTAGAAACGCAGCATGAGTGGATCAAGGCGGCGGAACGCTACAGGACAGTCTCAAGTAAGGCGCATGAGTTAACGGATTTTTGTGAGCCCGTTGAGTTATGTGAGCGCATGGGTTTTTGCTATCACCGAGCCGCAATGCAAGCCAAAGATTTCGATAGTTTTTCGCATTGCATGTCGTTGGCTGTGGAGGCGTATGAAAAGGCAGCTGGCTTATTTGAACTCGAAGGGAAAAAGTCTAACGCAAACTGTTGCAAGGCTAAAATGGCTTATCTAAATTCGTGTCTTGCACCTAACCCTGCAATAAAGAAAGACTTACTCGATAAGTGCTGGAGATTATACCGAGAGTCTTTAAAAAACTATGAAGAAACTGAAGATAAGCTGAACGTCGGAAAAATTTGTAACGAACTCTTAGTATGTTTGTCAGATAGATTTGACATCACATGGAATTGGCAGGAACGAAAGAGAATATCAATGGAAACGTTAGGCTATGGAGAAAAAGCTATCGCAATTTTCTCAGAGTTGTGCGATGACTATGAACTCTCGAAAGCATACGCGCTTGTTAGCCTTTGTTATTGGGCTGGATGGACAGGGCTGGAAGAAACAAAGAAGGAAATCGGCCAGAGATACTTAAGTTATGCTGAGAAAGCTTTAGCGCTATCAGAAAAAGTTGAAGATGCGTTTTTGGTCGGTATTTCGAACTTAGCCGCTGGTGTTGGTCAATTTCACTTTGCTGACAACTTAGAACTCGCACAAAAACATTTTAGGGAGATGCTACGGCAAGGCAAGATCGCCAAGGAAAACTATCTCATCGGGGTGTCATTGGCTTGGCAGGCTGACATCACCGACGTTTTGATGGGCATGGAAGAAGACCCCTGCAAAAAGAGAGAGGGATACAATGAAGCGATTAGTCTTTGCAAAGAAGCCCTGCAGCATCTTAACCGAATCTCCCTTGATTATTGGCTTGCTCAAACCTGCCAGATATATGCTGAAACCTGCTCTTTTTTGGCGTGCGATGTGGAAATTAACGCCCATGAAAAGTGTCTGCTCTTTGAGAGGGCGATTGAAGTTGGACGGAAAGGCGTAGAATACGCGGAGCGTTCTGGTTCCCCCTTTGCTCTTGAAATGACTCTGCACGCTTTGAGCAAAGCTTTGTATTTCTTATCGACTATGGAAACAAACGTCGAAGAGAAGAAGAAGTTACTTGAAGAAGCGTCAACGCATAGAGAGAATAACATTAACATTGTGAAGCAAGCTTTTCCATTTGATTATTGGAGTCAAGGTGTTTTAGAAAATTACCAGGCCCTAATAAGAGCAGAACTATCTAAGGTAGAGCAAGATACGGAGAAGAAAAGGGGGCTTCTTGTTAAATCGGCTTTAAACATGGAAAAATGCTTGGAATTATGCAAGAAATTCACCAAACTGCATACATGGCATTTTGCTTTCCTCGGGAAATACCACGATTGGTTTGCGAGGATTCTAAATGAGTTATACATGCTGACAGAAGAGAAGAAAATCCTTGGTAAAGTTATCCAGATTTATGAGGGAGCTATTGAAACATACGACAAGGCTGATATGCCTAGCCGTATAGCCGAGGCCTATTGGCAGATTGCAAAGGCGTTTAATCGAATTGGCGAATACATGCAAGCTTCAAGAAACTTTGACCTCGCCAGCGGAAAATACATTGTTACGGCTGAAAGAATATCCCCACTCAAGGAATTTTACATGGATCATTCGCTTTACATGCAAGCGTGGAGTGAAATAGAAAGAGCAAGGCATTTTCATATGAGAGAGGAATATGCTGGAGCAACCCAACATTATGAAAAGGCTGCTGGTCTGCTTCAATCGTCAAAATTGTGGAGTTACCTTGCTCCTAATTTTCAAGCTTGGGCGCTTTTGGAAAAAGGCGAAGACATGAGCAGAAAGGAAAAATACCAAAAGGCAATCGAAGCGTTCACGCAAGCAGCTAAGCTCTTCAATGAAGCTAGGGCATCTTTGGCGGTGGCATCAAGCAAAATCGAAAGCCAAGTGGAAAAGGACAAAGCGGTCGAACTAAGCAGAGCGTCGGATTTAAGGCAGCAGTACTGCGAGGGAAGAACCTGTTTAGAAGAGGCGCGGATACTAGCGGAAGAGGGTAATTACATACTAAGTGAAGAGAAATATGGTTCTGCAGCTGAAAGTTTTCAAAGGATATTGAACGCATTTGAACTTGAGGCTGAACGCAAAGAGTTGCGGCCGATAATATCTTTATGTAAGGCTTGGCAGAGAATGGTGCAAGCAGAAGAAAAGGTTTCTCCTGAGCTGTATAGTGAGGCTTCTGAGCTTTTTTTTGAGGCAAAAGAACTTAGTGTCAAAGAAAGGACTAGCATACTTGCGCTGGGAAATAGTTATCTATGCAAGGCTTTGGAGGCTGGAACAAGATTCGAAGCTACGAGAGATATGACGCTTTATTCAATGGCAAAGGGGTATATGGAAAGTGCGGCGAATTATTACATTAAAGCTGGGTTCAAGAAAGCGTCCAATTGGGTTAACGCCAACGAAGCCTTGTTTGACGGTTTCGTCTATATGGGCAATGCAGAGATCGAGATCGAGCCTGAGAAGAAAAAACAACTTTATGCTTTAGCTGAAAAATGCTTAGATCGCTCAGCTAGTTTGTATGGGCGAATAGGGTATGTTAGAAAAAAGGATGAAGTTCTCAAGATTCTAGAGAAGACTAAAGAGAAACGTGAATTTGCGTTGTCATTAGGCGAGATACTTGAAGCGCCTAAGGTTGCTTCTAGCACCTCTTTGATGTTGACTCCGACGCCAGCGCATGAAGAGGCTGTGGGCTTGGAAAGGTTTGAACATGCCAATATTCAAGTGCATTTTGTAGTGCCTGAAGCGATAGCCGTTGGACAAGAGTTTGAAATCCGTCTAGACTTGGTTAATGTTGGCAAGAATTATGCGTTGCTTGTTAGGATTAATGATGTTACGCCTTCTGGTTTTAAGGTGGTAAAGGAGCCTGACAATTATGTTGTTGAAAACGGTGTTATAGAGATGAATGGAAAGCGTCTTGAGCCACTTAAGATTGAGTCTCTCAGATTTTCCGTGCAGACCACTCAGGTTGGCGTTGCGAGCTTGAATCCCAAGGTTACGTATGTTGATGAATCGGGAGAGTTTCGTGTGTGTAGACCTGAGGTTGTACATGTTACGGTTCATCCGCCTCATGTTTTCCAGTTCAAGACTGGGTCTGCTGAGAGTGTGTTTTCGTATTTGGTTAATGCTTTTATTGTAGATTACATGAAGCAGAAAATTTATGTGGAGAAGTCTGGTTGGAGGAGTCTGGTTCAGATTTTTCGAGAGGCTAAAGTTCCGAAGACGAGCGTTTATGGGTCAAGGGGGAGTCTTGGACCAGCCATTCTAGAGCTAGAAAGACGGGGACTTGTTGAGACAAGGCTCTTTTCCGGTGAACGAGGTCGCGGTGGAAGAATTCTGAAGGCTCGAATTGCTTTCGAGAAGGAAACCGTGAAAAGGTATGTTGATCGTCAAGTCATGGGAATTGGGGAGAATAAGTAAACCTGGCTAGGCGCTTTGGATGTTTTTCTAGGGGTTAGGCATCATCGGAGTTATTCCTAGTTTGGAACTATGTCAGACCTGTTCGTTTTTGTGCGTAGAAGTGTTTTCTAGTTTTTAGTGAAGGAAACCCTTAAATTATTTCAAGTTGAAAGAAGTTATTTGAGCCGTGAGAGGAAGGAAGGAGCATCCTCGAATTGAGTGGGATTTTACGTAAAGGAAGAGCTTCAATCCTACTTGTTTTGTTGATGCTCCTTATTTTTTTGCCTTTAATCCATGTTGGAACAGGGGCTTTCACTTACCAATATTATCCTTCTCAGTATAAGTTGCTGGGTCAGACAAAATATGTTGCTGGCAGCGTGTCTGACCTCGTAACAAATAATGGCGTTTACATGACGTTCGCAAGCTATTTGAATCAATCTGGACCGACTTCAAATCAGTCTCTGTATGCTCATCAAGAACAAACAACCATAGCAGGCACGCCTTATTATTTACTAAACCGCAGCAGCTCAGACAAAACAGGAACAACACTATCGGTAAGCGTTGGAAGCACAGGCATGAAAACATTTGGCTCTTTTGTATATTCACTTCAAGGAGTCAGCAGTATTTCTGCAAGCACATGGACCGTTTACTACCGAGCTTATACCGGCGGAGGAACTGTTCAAGCGTTTATTGCAATTTATGTAATGATGTCGAATGGAACTACAAGAACAACAATATCAACTGGCGCGGCATACTCCGCCAATCTGCCGACAAGTTGGAGCACACTTTCGGGTGCTGCATACAGTTTTCCTGGCTACACCGTAGTAGATCAAACAGATTACCTAAAAATTGACTTCGGTGCACAGGTCTACATAAAGGCCGGCGGAAAATCTGCGTATCTACGAATAGACGATAACTCCTTGGATGTTTCTCTGCAGACTCGTATAAACAATGTCTATTTGCCTTCCACATTTCAACAAGTAATGCAAGTTGAATTTTCAGGCATTGCCAGCACAGCCTACACATGGACTCAACTGAACTGGACAATTGACAGCGCATGGAACATATCAAGTGTACCAGTCACCCTACAGCTTTTCAACTACACTGCAGGGGTTTACCCAACAAGTGGAAGCGGCTACATTTCATACACTTCAAGTGCCACAGCTAACACCGACGAGACCAAAACCCAAACCATAACAACTAGGGCATCGGATTTCCGCAACTCAACTGGCGGCTGGAAACTTAAAATCACTGGAGCCAAATGGGTTTCCTCTCCATCACCTTCATTCTCTTTTAAGGCAGATTTTGTTCAGCTCTCCGTCATGCCTTTACATGATGTGGCTGTCCTAAGCGTGACAACTTCTCGTTCTTATGCAACCCCCGGACAAATCGTAAACATAAACGTAGTTGTTAAGAACAAGGGCACAGAATCCGAAAACGTAACTGTGACCGCGTACCGCGACACCACGGCAATCGGCACTCAAACAGTCCTCAACCTCGGCGGGAACCAAAACTACACGTTGACCTTCGTTTGGAACACAACAGGTGTAGCGCCCAGCAATTACCAGATAAAAGCCGTAGCAACTCCTGTTCCTGGCGAACCCGCCGCCAACCAAGCGGACAACACATTCATCGACGGCTACGTTACAATATACAAGAAACCCTCGGTTTCAATAATCCCATCCAACGTGACAGGTCCACCGCCCAACGTAAACCAATACTTCAGCGTAAACATTACAATCACAAACGCCCACGACCTCTACGCTTGGCAAGCTGGTATGACCTTCAACGCCAGCGTCCTGCAAGCCGTCAACTTCACAGAAGGACCATTCCTCAAAGACTGGGCAACAGCCAACAGTCAAACAACCCTATGGGTGCCAGGCACAATAAACAACTCAACCGGCGTCATCACAAGCCACGGCTGTACACTCACTGGAGCAATTGCAGGAGCAAGCGGAAACGGAACACTAGCCAAAGTATGGTTCAAAGTAATAGCATCAGGCACATCAAACCTCAACCTAACAAGCGTCATACTCACAGACGCGCTGGTAACCGCAATGCCAGCTACTATAAACCACGGGTTCTTCAAACTGCCAGCCGTTGGACCACCAATCGCATCCTTCACCTTCTCGCCTCCAACTCCCTCAGTGGGACAAACCGTAACCTTCGACGCCTCTTCATCCAGCCCAGGCGGAGGAACAATCGTAAGCTACAAATGGAATTTCGGAGACAGCAACATAACCACAGTCGCAGTGCCAATAATCCTCCACGTTTACTCGTCTGCAGGAGACAAAACCGTGGTGCTCAACGTCACAAACAGCCTAGGCCTGTGGAACACCACATCCAAAATAGTGCCGGTCATAGTAGGCTACGCATTAAACCTGCGAGTAATGGACTTCGACAACGCAACCGCAATTCAGGGAGCCTACGTCTATAAGGACTCAGCCGTCAAGGCAAGCGACGTAAACGGCTGGGCAAACTGGACCCTAGTAAGCGGAACAGTCGCAATCAAGGTAAAATACTACGGCGCATGGGTTTACGGAATCCTCTCTCTAACTGTTAACTCAGACACAACACGATACCTAAAATGCAACATATTCGACATACAAGTCACAACCATAGAAAACCTACAAAGCGCTTGGCTTCAGTACGCCAACGTAACCGTGTATAACGGCACAAGCACACCTTCAAACAAAATCACAACCGGAATAACAGGAGCAAACGGTGTTGTCTCCCTGCTCAATGTTCCCAACTCAACCTTAACGTTCACAGTATACGACGGCGCAACTCCAAAACACGTAATCGCCAACGTGACCAGAACAATCACCACAGAAAACCAAGCCGAAACCATAACATGCACACAGAACGCAGTTTCAACCACCCTCAACGCAGCCATTGTAGAGGCAAGAGTTGCAGACATAGTCTCGCCACCAATCCTTCTAATTGGTTTCACATTCACAAGTTCAATCAATGGTTTGAAAGAGCGAATCAAGACGGTTCGCTCCAAACCGAATCGGAATAAAAATAAAAAAGGGAAAGGAGGAGTGAGAGAAACATGAACCTTCGCAAGCCGATACACGTTGGCCGATTCAGCATTCCAGCACTACTCTTGCTAGCGACAATCGTTACTTCAGTAGCAGCAGTTGCATACGTAGTACTTCAAGCCACAATAAACGCCACAGTTGTTGCCAATCCAAAAGTATGCTTCCTTGAATACCCCAACACCAGAAGAAACACCTTCACCTACGCAGTGAACATATTCCCAGGCGTCAAGACAGTGGACGAAAACATGACCCATGGAATCTATAACTTTGACACACCGCCTCACACAGTTGGACTCCGCGTCTCTGCCATATCCAACTCAGGGAACATAGCATCTTGGACACTTAAGGTCTCAAACGCCTCAGATATATGGACATTAAGCTCAATAGCCGCATTCGATTACAAAGTCTTGGCAAAAGGCGTATACAAAATGTCGATTGAGATAACAGCAGCGGGCGGAGCTGTCGTAGGACAGACCAGCGCGTTCACGTTAGAGATGAGAGTAGAGAACCCATAAACTCCTAGCTAACTAGGGGGCGCTTCGAATGCAGAAACGCTTAGCGAAACGGCTAGCTATTCCACTAGCCTTAGCCTTACTTTCTTTGATTTCCCTAGCGATAGCCACCCTCATCATCACATACAACGTAACAGTGACTCCAACAGTCGTAAAGTCCCCCGTCATATTTGAAAACGGCCTCGACGACGTAAGCACAATAGACAATATTAACCAAACTCGAGCCTCAGTCAACGCAAAAATATTCCCCCTAGTACAATGGTTTAGCCCTGACGCCCTAAGAATACACAACGTCAACGGAACACAAGTCAAAGTCAAACTACGCGCCCTATCTGTCTCGGACCCCAACGCGGTAATCCAATCCTTCAAAATCTACCTGGTCATCAACGCCACAGAATACCTTGCTATAGAGCTTGGCCCAAATGGCACAATAGTGCAGGGAGAAAGTTCCTATTACACAATGAACATAGACGAAACATACACCATCAAACTATTCACACAAGGCAAAGACGGGATCATCGCAGGACAAACAGCCACAATAAACCTAGGAGTCGAAGCCACCAACGTGTAACCGCGCCCCTAAATACCCCATTTTGAAAAATACCCAAAATTTAAAAACGGTGAAAAAAGTGAGAGCGAGCAGAAAAAGACTCGCAATTCTGGTAGCTATGTTACTAGTAGGTCTGCCCTTTGTGAATCTGTCTTCTTCTCTAGATGTTCCGTTAATAATAACACCAGGCGCAGACGGCATAGCATCAATTGACGGATATAGCATCAGCATCACACCCTGGGTCATTCCAGAAGCCAACACCACATTTTCAGACCTAATCAACCTGTTCTGCCCCAGCGGTTATTTAGATGAAATCGGGATCCACAACGTAACACTGAATCCGAGTCAAATCTCCGAGTTTGCCATATTCGTGAACTATTCTGGCCAGAAGATTTTGCTCTATTACTATAAGGAAGGAAGCACTCTGGTAAACCAAACGTTCACACTCAATCCTGGGACATCAGCTATTATGGGGATGTCAATAACGACCACAGTAACAGAGGCAGGCCCAATAGACAATATAATATACAACATAGTAGTTAGCGCCACACCATACGAAGCACACGATGTAGCAATAACCAACCTCACACACATGATGTATCACTATCCAAAATCAGCGGAGAATGTCACAATAGGGCAGCGGGTAAATCTCACAGCAACAGCTGCAAACCTAGGTGTGACAGCTGAAAACTTCACTGTATCCTTCTACTATGGAACCGAGATTTTGGGAAACATAACCGTAACAAACCTGCAACCAGGCACTGAAACAAATGTAACTTACACATGGGATACAGTCGATTTAGGTGTTCGTGTGCCTGGAGAAAACAAGACCGTAACCGCCAAAGCGAGCACTGTTCCAGGAGAAACAAACATAGATAACAACGCTTTCACCGACGGATGGATAATGTTGTGGCTGCCAGGCGACGGCAACCACGATGGCCGAGTGAACTACAAAGACCTGAACGCACTCGCGGTAGCGTATGGAAGCAAACTAGGAGATCCTTATTACAACCCCGACTTCGACTTCAACAGCGACGGAAGAATCAATTACCGAGACCTTAACGCACTGGCAATTCGCTACGGCATGAAAATTTAGCAACAAAAAAGCGTACCTACTCAGAAAATTCGAGTTTTCCATATGTCTGATTGAATATTTAGTCCAAAGTCGGAGTGAAGTCCTAAATTTCCATTTTTACAATGAGACTTGCCTAACACAGAAAAAAAGAAATGAACAAATATTATTGTGCGTGCCTCAAAGTTTTTCAAAAGGAAATGTTTAAATTTCTTGTCCTTCTATATGAAAAGACACTTTCACAATCGATGATTAGAGAAGATAGGTGAAGTCTATGAGAGGAGGCAGAGGTCTGAGAACAAAAAGCTTTGTTACGTTGACTTTGTTATCAACTTTTGTTTTGGCGTTGGTGGGCGCTACCTTAATAAACATAGGCGCCGCCAAACCTGGCACCCGAATATTTGTTGACCCAAACACAAACTCTGCGAATATTAACGAAACCTTTACCATTAATATCAACGTAGCTGAGGTTTCGAAACTCTATGCTTGGCAGTTTAATCTCAATTGGAACGCAACTCTTTTAGATGTTGTAAGCGCGTCTGAGGGTCCGTTTCTCAACTCGAGCGGTGCTTACCACAGTTACTCAGTTTTTAAGCTCAATTTTCCAGTGGTAGGTCAGATGCATGCCGAGGCAACCCTTCTGGGTGAGCCCACAGCCCCTTCGGGCTCTGGTACAATAGCCTACGTGACATTCCGGGTTAAAGCAAGAGGAGTGAGCGCACTCGACCTGTATGAAACCATTCTGCTTAATTTTTTTGGGACGAGTGTCTCTCACACGGTTGAGGATGGTTATTTTACGTATCCTCTTCCGAAGATCAAATTTAACCCTCCAACTGTGAGGAATGCAACGTTAACTGCAGGCATGACGTTTGTCGTTGACATAAACATCTCCGAAGTTGAGCATCTTTATACGTGGAGTCTCAACATGAGCTGGACTGCAGGTGTGTTAAATGCTTCCAGCGTGACTGAGGGTGACTTTCTGAAGGATCAGGGGGACACGTCGTTTATTTACAATGTCAATGAAACAGCTGGTTATTTGTATGTAAACTCTACGCTAACGGGTGAACCTATTGCTGGTGTTGATGGCGAAGGCGTTCTAGTAAGTATAACCTTTACGGTTAAGACAGTCGGGTCAACATCTATTGATATTATAAAGAGTGTTTTGCTTCAGCAGAACAGGGCTTTTATTCCGCACAAAGTTATTGGTCATGGATACTTCAACAATATATTAAGAGACATTGCCATTACCAATATCGATGTTCCCTCATCTGTAACCGCAGGCACCGAAGTAAATGTTAATGTTGAAATCAAGAATAAAGGAACCGTAGCTGAGAATGTGACTGTGAATGTGAATGTGACCGGAACCAATTATGTTAAGTCTCTAGGGACCAAGTCGCACAAGGGTTTGGCTGCTAACGCGACTGTAACATTGACGTTCACTTGGTCCACCAGTGGTGTTGCAGCTGGAGAATACACTGTGAAGGCTGTAACTAATGTTGTGCCTGATGAAGCGAGTACTGGTGATAACAGTGGCACCGCCATTATTAATGTTTCAGCAGGTTTGTTTGGTCTTCCTTTTGAAGTTGTAATAGGCGCAATTGTTGGAGTGGTAGCGGTCGGCGGTATTGTCGCATTTTGGTTTCTTAGGCGAGGTAAGAGTAAGGCAACAGGCTCTTAGAAAATCAAAGGTTAGTCTAACTCTCTTCATTTTCTTTCTTGTGTTTATTTATTGGTGGTTTTGTGTTATAGAAGTTTAAGTAGCAAAGTTCAAATATTGTGTTTAAATAAGTAATTTTGGAGAGGTAAGCGGAAGAAAGGAGAAGGGTTCTTGTGTTGAGAGGAAAAGTTTCTTTCGGGTTGCTAATCGTAAATTTGCTTATGTTTACATTAGTAACACCTTACGTTCTGTTTCCACTATTAGTGCAGGCGTCCCCTGGAGCCAAAATTTTTGTTTCACCTGAAGTTCTTGTGGACACCTCTAAAGGGCCAGGCAGCACTTTCACGGTGGACATCAATGTTTCAGATGTTCCCACTCCTGGCTTGGTTGCCTATGAGTTTTATATGAAGTGGAATCCAACTACCTTCTTGAGTTACCCGGTCAAACCACTTGTTAACCCAAACTTCACAGACACGGGTTCTACGAAATGGAGCACAACTACGTACGGAACGGTTACAGGGACCCCTTCCTTTGGGTATGATGCAAGCAACGGTAATATAGCGGCTCCAAGCTATTACCTTAGAGCAAACGCCACTCCAACCGCCACAGCGAGTATAGACTTTTATACTGATCAGACGTTCAACTTCACTTTTGGGAAACTACCTACTGGTGCATATCTTTCTTACGCTCACCGGGTCACGGGCAACTCAATTCCTGCCAGTGGCAGCGTCTTATATATCGATTTAATCGGCCCCCCGCCTAGCTATACTTACTCAAGGTTGAAAACTATAGGAATCTCGGGAAGTACAACCTGGGTTTACGTTCCTTTAACAGAAACATTTGCAAGCAAATTTGTGGAAAAAGGGACTTACACGTTTAGGCTCTATTCTCGGTTAAAAACTGCCGCTACGGGAACAGACAAATACATTCAGGTTAATTGGGACGACGTCCAGTTGAAACTTAATCCTATCAACGTGGCTGAGGGACCATTCTTGAAACAGGGTGGAACCACCTACATGACATCAAAATACTTCGAAGAAGGCTACATATACGTGTCTAACACGTTGACTGGCACTCCATACGTAAATGCCTTCCCTCAACCTGGGAGCGGACGAATAGCCAATGTAACCTTTTATGTTCAAAACTACAATGAAACAGCTCTAGACCTCTACGACACCATACTCCTTACTTATGGTCCCCCACCTGGATATCCGCCTACATCCATTGACCATACAAGCCAAGATGGCTATTTTGCCAACATTGAAGTAGTTCACGACGTGGCTGTTACAAATGTTACTGTTTCGCCCACCACCGCTCTCGATGGACAAATTGTCTCCATCAATGTAACGGTACAGAACCAAGGGGTCAAAAGTGAAACCTTCGATGTCAGCACATACTACGACTCTAACCTAATCCAGACCAAAACGGTCTCAAACCTAGCAGGAGGAAACGCTAGCACCACTGTCCAATATTCGTGGAACACTGCTGGAGTGGCTCCGGGCACATACACTATAAAAGCTGTGGCTAGCCCCCTTCCAGGTGAAACCGACAAAGCCGACAACACCTACACAGACGGGACAGTCACGGTAGCATACACTCACAACGTAGCCGTCATAAGCGTGGTACCATCTAAAACCTCAATTTACCTAAATGAATCAATCACAATCACAGTCGTTGCCAAGAACAAAGGCACAACCACAGAAACTTTCACAGTCACAGCCTACAACGGTACAGCAGCAATCGAAACAAAGACCGTCAGCAGTCTTGCCGCTGGAGCAAATCAAACACTCCTCTACACATGGAATACCACAAACACCCTTGAAGGCTCTTACCTGATAAAAGCCGTTGCAAGCAACGTCACCGGCGAAATCTACACGGTTGACAACACCTACATAGACGGGATTGTGGAGATCTCTCCTAAAAGAGACGTGGCTGTTCTAAGTGTTGACGCTTCTCCGACCACTGTGAACGAGGGTCAAAACGTGACTATCACAGTGGTTGTCAAAAATAATGGTCAACAAAAAGAAGACTTTGAGCTCTACACATTTTACGATGACACAGCGACCGGGACCTCCCAGACGGTTAGCAATTTAGCAGTTGGAGCCAATAGAACTCTCACAATCATTTGGAACACAACCTCAGTTTCTCCTGGAACATACACCATAAAAGCTGATGCATCTCTCCCAGCGGATGTCAACCAAACAGACAACGTCAAAATCGACGGCACAGTTACAGTGATAGTGCGCGACGTGGCTGTACTAACTGTCACGCCAGCAAACACAACAATTTATGTCAAGATGAACGTCAAAATCACAGTTGTCGTCAAAAACGAAGGTGGCCCCTATGCTGAAAACTTTACACTAACACTTTACTACAACACCACAATAATCGCAACTCAAGAAGTCACGAATTTAGCTCCGGGAACTAACACCACGATAATAATATACTGGAACACAGCAGGTGTGGCATTAGGGAAATACCAAATAAAAGCGGTCGCTAGCACAGTTTCGGGCGAAATCGACACTGCCGACAACACAAAAATCTACGGCATGGTAACCGTCAAAGTCGCAGACGCAAACGGCGACAGCATAGTTGATGTCTTTGACTTAGCTCTCTTTGGCAAAGCTTGGCAATCAACAAGTGGACAACCCAACTATAACGTCGCAGTGGACTTTAACAATGATGGAGTAGTCAACGTTGCTGACTTCGCCCTCTTAGGACTAAACTGGGGCTACGGGAAAGAATGGACTTAGCCCCCTTTCTCCAATATTTTTTCTTGTGGAAACAAGCTTTATATCTGTTGAAGATGGCTTGTCATAACAATTAGATTCGAAAATCGGGAGAGAAGAATAGATTGAAAATAAAGAATCTAGTTTGGATAACCCTCCTTGTAATGTTGACAACGAGCATTCCTCTAAGAGTAGACAGCATTACAGCCCAATCTGAGCCAAAAATCTTTGTCGACCCTTCGATTGTTGTAGACACGAATAAAACTGTTGGAACCAGTTTCACCGTTAACATTGGCGTGTCGGATATCCCGTCTCCTGGACTCGTAGCCTATGAATTCTATCTAAGATGGAATCCCAGCACACTATTAAGCTATCCTCTGACACCAATCACAAACGGAAACTTCACATCCTCGACCGATTGGACAACAACAGTTGCAGTGACAAATGGTACAGCCACATATGATTACGACATGGTTGATGGGAATCCGTCGCCTGGTTCTGATGCCCCGAGCTACTTTCACAGGGCTAATTCCTCAGATTTGGCTTCTGCATCCATAACCTTTACGACTGAACAAAGCGTCGCTTACAATTTCGGCAGACCGAATGACGTCCTTCTTTCGTATGCCTTCAAGGTTTCAGGCAACTCAATAGCTTCAGGCGGCTACATGAGAATCATGGTGGTCAAACCCAGCGGCTCAACAACGACACTTAAGACTGTATATTCGATACCTGCAAATGGAGTTATGAATTGGACTTTTTACGGATCCGCTCTAGCTCCCGCATCTGCCTTCAGTGAAACTGGAACCTACAAGTTCCGCCTAGTATCGCTTCTCAAAACAGCAGCTCCGGGTGTAGACAATTATGTTCAAGCCAACTGGGATGATGTCCAAGTGAAACTTGTCCCCATACGCGTCTCCGAAGGACCGTTCTTGAAACAAGGCGGAACCACCTACTTTACTGTAAAATACTTCGAAGAAGGCTACATATACGTGTTCAACTCGCTGACAGGCACTCCATACGTAACCTTCTTTCCCCAACTTGGGAGCGGAACAATAGCTAACGTAACCTTTTATGTTGAAGGCTACAATGAAACAGCTCTAGACCTCCACGACACCATACTTCTAACTATTGGTCTCCCACCAGCGTACCCGCCTACATCCATTGACCATACAAGCGAAGATGGCTATTTCTGTAATATCCCCGGAATAGTTCACGACGTGGCTGTTACAAACATTGTTGTTTCGCCAACTATGGCCCTCGACGGTCAACCAGTATCCGTCAACGTCACTGTAGAGAACCAAGGAAACAGAACTGAAACCTTCACAGTTAGCGCCTACTACAACTCCAGCCTCATCCAAACCCAAACAGTCTCAAACTTAGCGGGAGGCGCTAACATTCTAATCAATTATTCGTGGAACACTGCTGGAGTAGCTCCGGGCACATACACTATAAAAGCTGTGGCCAGCTCCATTCCAGGTGAAACTGACAAAGCCGACAACACATTCATCGACGGCACAGTCACAGTTTCATATACCCATAATGTAGCCATTTTAAGCGTGACCCCGTCTAAAACCTCAATTTACCTAAATGAAACAATCACCATCACAGTCGTTGCCAAGAACAAAGGAACAACAACCGAAACCCTCAACGTTACTGTCTTCTATGCAACATTCGTCGTAGGAACACAAACCGTGACCAACTTAGCCCCAGGCGTCGAACAACCGTTCATCTACACGTGGGACACAACAGGAGTCTCTGAAGGCTCCTATCAAATCAAAGCCGTTGCAAGCAACGTTACCGGCGAAATCTACACAGCCGACAACACTTACTTGGATGGCATTATAACAATAAATCCCATACGTGACATAGCCGTCATCAGCGTTTCGCCTTCGCCTACCACAGTGAACATAGGCCAAAATGTAACAATCACCGTGGTGGTCAAAAATGAAGGAACAAAAACTGAAACTTTCCCTGTAGCCACGTATTACGATAGCTTCACTATTGAGGTCCAGAGTGTTTACAGTCTAGCCCCAGGTGCCACCACAACTCTGACCTTCATGTGGAACACAACCTTAGTTGCACCTGGCACCTACACCATCAAGGCAGAGGCAGCGATGCTTCTAGGCGAAACCGACATAGCCGACAACATTCTCATCGATGGGACAGTCAATGTAGGACGGTTCACATACAACTTCACAACCAACGGATACACTGCACAAATAATAGTAGAGACCAACTCTTCCATAACTGCTCCGCTAACCCTGGATGAACAACAGAAAATGTTAACCTTTAATGTCACAGGACCCAGTGGCAGAACTGGATTCGCTAATGTCACCGTGCCTACATGGTTCATGTGGGGACCATGGGTAATATACCTTGACGGATCTCCCTATTTAACGATGGATCCACCATCAAATGGCACACACACTTCACTGTACTTCACTTATCCACTGAGCACCCGTCAAATACAAATACAATCCACAGGAATCGTTCCAGAGTTTCCATTCGAAGCCGTTCTGTTGCTGATACTACTAGCCGCTACAGGGGCTGGAGCAGTAGTAGGAAAGAAGAAAGCTTCAAAGAAACGACGAGGCAGCCCTATTGAGGAGTAAACCAGAAGCACGGCTACCGACACAAATAAACCTCCAAAACCTTGCCCTTTTTCGTCTTTGGCCTCTATTATTCATGCTCGACCTGCTCATGCCAAAAACAATTTAAGGTCGCATAGAAAGCGAGTCCAACGCCTAAAATGTAAAAAAGTCCTAGATGAAGAAAATGAAGACCAAAACCTTCGCCGATAGGTTGGTTTTTTTACTGTTCTTGACTCTCACGTTTGCCCTACTCAATGTCGCTTCTTATCGAGCTAACGCTCAACTAAAAACAACAATTTCAGTAGAACCATCAACAAACGTCCGCGAAAAAGGGCAATCTTTCACTCTCAGCATCTTAGTCAGTGAAGTCGAATTCCTTCACAGCTGGCAAGCCAAAATTATATACGACACATCTAAGCTCTACACCAATTCAACCCTGATCACTGAAGGACCCTTCCTTAAACTCGGAGATCCGACATACTTCCCACCACCTTATTTCGGTCCAAACTACATCCAAATTGGATGCCTCATCACAAAGCCCACCGCAGTAGATGGAACAGGAATCTTAGCCTACATCACCTTCATTGTCACGGACACGGGAAAATCCATCATTGCCTTCGACCCTGCTGAAACAAGACTGCAAGACCCAGATGGTTACCCAATCTCCTACGCAACAATAGACGGAGAATTCTATACAACACATCCAAAGGCTTCGTTCTACTATTTGCCTAATCCCACACCTCCAGCCCTTGATTATTATCCAGATCCTTCTTTGGTGCATGATCCGTGTGCAAGCGAAAAAGTAACCTTCAACGCCTCAAAGTTTATTCTTGGCCAGCTCTACCGAGGTAGCTACGACCCAGACGGTTATATTTCCAACTACACTTGGAACTTTGGTGACGGCAACATAACAACAGTGACAACTCCCGTCATCTCTCATGCCTATGCATTTGCGGGTGTTTACGATGTCGGTCTCACCGTAACAGACACTGATGGAAAATCTGATTTCGTTACACAATATACTATGGTTATCAGCGGAGGCAAATATCAATATAACACTCCTAACTTCACGAAATCGCCAACTCCAAGCTATTTTGACACCAGTGAATATATGCTGGGCAGCGTTGCAGTTGGAATAATTCTGCCTGAAAGCATTGGTGGAGCCTACAACTGGACAGATGACGAAATTACCATAACAGTGGAAGGGATAAGAGAAGCAACGGATTGGTGGAAGTCTCAAAATCCAAGTGCGCAGCTAAGCTTTGCATTTGACGTGCATGCTCGGGTGCCAACCATATACGAACCAATCCAAATGCCGGAGTGGGAAGATTACAAGTGGATAGAAAACGTCATGTCATACTTAAACTACACTTCTGGCGGCGCTTGGGAAAGAGTAACAAATTACAACAACGACATACGAAAAACTTCTGGCACGGATTGGGCTTTCACAATTTTCGTAGTTGACTGCGACCCTTCTGTTAACGTCGGGTTATTTAATGGTGGTGGCTACGCACATGCTTATCTTGGCGGTCCGTGGATTACAATGTCCAGGTTCTCCTCTTGGGCTTGGAACTCGCCAAACTACCACGTGGCTGTTCCAGCCCACGAGATGGGCCATATTTTCTATGCAACCGATGAATACAATGGCGTGCAAGAAAACAGTGGGTATCTAAACGCAACAGACAAAGACGGAAGCTTCGGAATAATGAATCAAAACAATCTTTATGTAAGTGCTGGCACAAATCTTCAAATAGGATGGAGAGATTTTGACCAAGATGGCATCTTAGACATTATGGACACCTACCCTGCAATAAAGCTGTCTGCGTATCCAACTACGATTTACGAAGCCTCACACCAATTTTCAGGAGTTGTGGTGGAAGTGCCCCACCAAAACTTCAATCCGTTCGGTCAACGCAATAATCTGTCGATAAATGAGATACTCTCAGTTAAATACAGTTTAGACGAAGGTCCTTGGTTATCCGCCTCTCCTCTAGACGGCGCTTTTGACGAAGCCCTTGAAAACTACACGTTCACCCTCGTGTTCCAGACTTGGGGAACACACACGCTTAGGATTCGAGCCGCAAACTCTGTGGGGAATTCACGTGAATGGAGCTTCACACTTGAGACCGCTCAGCCTTATCCGGTGGCCTCCTTTACACACGCACCTTCTATTCCAATTGTGGGCGAGAAGATCACCTTTGACGGTTCAGGTTCTCATGACCCAAATGGCGCCGTTGTCACGTACGTGTGGGACTTTGGCGAGGGGAGCACCGGTGACGGAATGATTGCAACTCATGCCTACAACTCACCAGGAACGTACACAGTGACTCTCAATGTAACTGACAATGAAGGCCTTTGGAACATCGTGTCTAAACCCATCACCATTGCTTCTGAAAGAAAAATAATTCAGGAATTTACAGTTGATGGAAGAACGTTTGCCACTTGCATAACAAGCAATTCCACAGTTTCCAATATCTCATTCAACCGCACCTTTACCTCTGAAGGACTACCCCACCAAGGAATAATCACATTCAATGTTACTGGTTCCACAGGCACTATCGGGTTCTGCAACGTTACCATACCCAAGAACTTCATGTGGGGAGACTGGGTTGTCCTGGTTGACGAAACCCTTTCGCCCAGAATAGTAACTTGGGATAATGCTAACTATTACGTCTATTTCACTTACACACACAGCTCCCACACGGTTGCGATAATAAGCACTGGGGTTGTGCCAGAGTTTCCATTCGGCATTGCTTTGTTTGTAATACTTGCATTGGCGACGTTAGTTGGTGCTATTATCGGTGGTAAGAGAATTTCGAAGACACGCGGACATAACTCTGTTTATGAGTAGACGTAAAATGAGGCTACACACACATATAGGCAAAAGAAACTTTACCCAACCTTGCACCTCTTATCATTTTACAGTGGCTCTTGAAGACTCACCTAAAAATTCAAATATATCACATTCTCTATGTAGAAACCTTGGTGAAGGGAGAAATGAAGGCTAAATCCTTAATCGGGACGCTTATTATAATTTCAGTTCTTGCTAACATTCTTGCTCTTTTCAATGTTAATCCCGTTGATGCTCAAACCACAACATTATCTGTGAATCCAACACAAAATATTCATGAGTTAGGCCAAATCTTCATCCTTGAAATATGGATCAACAACGTTTCAAACTTGAATGGATGGGAAGCCAAAATCGGATACGACTCTTCCGTCTTGGAAATAACCTCGATTACAGAAGGGTCTTTCCTCAGAAGTGGCGGCGCAAGCACATACTTCTCAATACCCTATTACGGAGCCAACTACGTGCAGATAGGCGGCTTTATCCAAACAGTAGAGTGGGTGGACGGAAGCGGAATAGTAGCCAAAATAACCTTCAAAGTTGTAAGCAATGGTAACAGCGACTTGAACCCCTACGACACAAAAATGTTCGACCCAGAGCTAATTGCAATTGACCACACAACATTAACAGGGGTCTTCTACACAACGTATCCCAAAGCAGGCTTCTTCTCGGTGCCCTCAACCCTCATCACGCCTATTGACATTCCCGTTCATTTAAAACGCGACCCGGTTGCAGGCGAGACCATAACCTTCAACGCCACCGAATACAAAACTCTCCAAGGCACTTACGGTGGAAGCTACGATCCAGACGGCTCAATTTCGAGTTATACTTGGAACTTTGGCGACGGCAACATCACCACTGTGACGACCCCAATAATCACCCATTTCTATTCCACAAACAGGAGCTACACAATGAGTTTGAACGTGACCGACAACCAGGGAAAAACAGACAAAGTTATCAGGGCAATTAACGTTGCCAAGCGCGAAGTAGCCATTGTAAACATCATCGTTTCTCCGCAACCGCCCAAAGTGTCACCCGGGGAAAACGTCTACATGAACGTCACCGTGGAAAACCGAGGAACAGTTTACGAATGGATTAACGTCACGGCATACTACGACAACTACCCCATACCTTATAATCACCCGGAACGAGAAGAACCCATAGCATTCCTGAACTATATGGAACCTGACCCTGCCAGAAATAATTTACCACCGTTGCAGTTTCCTCCTGGAAAAAGGCTAACCATAAACTTCACGTGGACCACCGCAGGCTTGCCAGAGGGAGACTATGCCCTCTGGGCAAACGTATCCATAGTCTACCAAGACACTAAAGCAACGGTTAATCCTTGGAAAATTCTCCCAAACATAGAGCAAAATCTCATAGATAACATATGGGTGTACGGCAACGTCACTATTACTCCAGTTCACAACCTAGCCGTAACTGAATTTAAATTGTCTCCAGTGCTAAAGAAACCGAACATAGTTCAGTATGGTACTCAAACCGTTACCGCAAACGTCACCGTAGCAAACACAGGCGCTTTTAATGAAACAGGCTTTTACGTAACGCTATATCGAGGCATAATTCTAGTCCACAACTGGACCGATTTAGAGTTGCAGGTTGGAAAAAACATTACCTTAATGACAACAATGGATTTGAGCGGACTACCAATGGGCACCTACACGTTGAAAGCCAACGCCAGCCTTGTCCCAGGCGAAATCCGAACCGAAGACAACAACAAAACCCTGCCATTGATCCTAACCTTAGCGCCTGTGGCATCTTTCACATATTCACCAGCCAAGCCAATCCCAAATGAGTTCATCAAATTCAACGCTACAAGCAGCTACGCCGCTTGGGGCTGGAACATCACAGGTTATGAATGGACCTTTAAGGAGGGTCAGATTCGCACCACAACAGAACCCACATATGACTGGTCCTACGCAGACATGACAACATACAATGTAACCTTAAAAGTAACAGATAGCAACGGCTTAACCGGCACCGTGACGAAGCAAGTGCCAGTGGGCACTTACCCAAAGGCGAGTTTCAACTTTTCTCCTGCCGCTCCACTGGTCGAACAATATCTAACATTTGATGCTAGTCAATCCACACCAAACTATCAGCAAGGCGTCGGTCTAGGAACCATACAATCTTATGTTTGGGACTTCGGCGACCAAAACCAGACGACGGTGACAACTCAAACAATTGTTCACAGGTACCTAAAAGGCGGGAACTTTTCGGTCACTTTAACAGTAATCGACAACGAAGGACTAAACGACACAATCATAAAATATGTTGTTGTAGCAAGAATACCTAGCACACTGACGGTGTCAGTTACACCTTCCACCATTGTATTAGGTCAAGGCGCCGTATCGATTAATGGCTCACTAACGCCTGCTCAATCAGTGACAGTTTCACTTTGGCACAATACCACCACCGGCTCTTGGGTTTTCATCAAAAACGTAACCACCGACGGAAATGGCAACTTCCAAACCAACTGGACTCCCACATCGGCGGCAACCTACAGCATCAAAGCAACTTGGGCAGGAAACGAAAAATACCTTGCAGACGAAAGCGAAACAGCCCTCACAGTTACACCGCCTCCCGTCACCGATCTTTCCGGGGTCATACCATACGTCGCCGGAGGGATAATGGTTCTGGTAATTCTTGCAGCAGGAATCTACTTAATCAGACGCAAAAAACCGACTTGACAACATTAAGATTCATCTTCATCTCTCTTTGCACAAACAATCTAACTTGACGACTCTAATTGTGTATCGGAATAATGTTCAATAACTAAAATTTCCCTATTACCTATGAGAGAAGGCTCATCGAGTGAGATTAAAGAGCGCAATGGTTATAGTATTCTCATTCGTTCTATTAGTAGGAGCGATAGCCACTAAGCCAATTGAATCCACTTCACCACCAAGCACCAAGGTTTTCATTGACCCTGCCAGCATCATAGACTTGACCCAAGTTGCAGGCAAAGCGTTCACCATAAGATTAAACATCTCAAACGTAGTCGACCTCAATATTTGGCAAGCCAAGGTTAGATTTAACCCACTTCTCTTATACACTAATGAATCAATGATCGTTGAAGGTCCATTCTTGAAACAAGGAGGCAGCACGTACTTTGCTGCAAGTTTGATTGAAGATTACGTGATAGTTGGCGCCTGTTTAACTGAAATAGGCTCTGTCAGTGGGAGCGGTGTATTGGCTACAATAACTTTCAAAGTGATGGCCCTAGGAGAATGCAATCTGAATCTCTTCGACATTGAATTGTTTACCCTTGACGACAACAACATACCCACTGTGCCAATCCCATACCAAGAGGATAACGGTTACTTTAGAAACGTGGAGTCGACGCGTATTCCTGTGGCTAAATTCGCCTATTCAGCGCAAGGATATAATGTAACTTTCAACGCTTCAACAAGCTTTGACACGGACGGAACTTTAAGCGATTACGTTTGGTTCTGGGGCGGCAGCTCGCTTGACCCAATCCGAAACAGCACCACAAAAAATCCTATAATATTTCATCAGTATCAACCAGTGATGTCTCCTCCTCAAGAAGAGAACGCAACGGTTAGGTTGATTGTGGTCGACAACGATGGAATAATAAGCAACATAAACGTGAAATCAATCAAGTTCGGAATACCCGTACATGACATAGCTGTTATCAATGTAATCGCGTCTCCCCACAATGTTGTGGTCGGCCAGAATGTCAACATCAGCGTCGCGGTCGGCAACAAAGGAAACCAGATTGAAAGCTTCAATCTCACTATCTACCAAAATGTGACCGAAGTGAACTACCAAAACATAACAAACACTCAGTGGGAAACCATCCAAACGGAAAGAGTCACCGGATTGGCCGGCTTCGAAGAGAGAAACCTTTCGTTTATTATAAGCACAATTGGTTTTTCATTAGGCAAACACGTGATTAAGGCTGAGACTGACATTCTTCAAAATGAAACAGATACATCAAACAACTTCTTGCTGGGTTCATTCACTCTTTTTGAAACGCTCTACCCGCCTGTAGCTAAATTTTTGTATAGCCCCAATGCACCCCAAGTTGGCGAGGCTGTTATTTTTGATGCCTCGCAAGGCTTTGACCCTGATGGGGAAGTTATCGAATACCGGTGGAATTTCGGTGACGATAATCTTACAGTTGTTTCTAACCCAGTCCTTGTTCATGTGTATGGTTCTCACGGAACCTATAATGTAACTCTCACCTTAGTTGATGGCGATGGGCTCAGCGGCGCCACTTGGCAACTGATTAAAGTTTACACCAAACCCTTGGCTGATTTTACCTATACCCCACAAACTCCATTCGTAAATGTACCTATCGCCTTCGACGCTTCTGCCAGTTACGACAACGACGGTAACATAACCAGTTACATATGGGATTTTGATGATGGAAACACTACAACTGTATCTAACTATACTATAAGCCACGTATATGTAGCACCAGGAAACTACACTGTGACTCTAACCGTTACTGACAACGACGGTCTAAGTGGCATCCAAACTCGAATCGTCTCGGTTAGAGAACCTCTCCAGCCAAACATGCTTCCTTACCTTGCGATTGCGGTTGCAATAATTGTCATAGTACCATTATTACTGTTCTACTTCCTCAGAAGGAAACGGTACTGAGGGAGTGACCATTAAACTGTCGAACTAGGGTCGAGCCAGCAAGGCGATTTTTTCGTCAACGTAACTCCAAAAGGTTTCCTCAAACTTTTCTAAGGCTTCTTTCACCTTTTCATCTTTCAAAACCAAAATTCCTCCTCCCAGAGCCCAAGCGAGATATTTCCCCAGGGATGTTGAAAGAAATCCTTTCTTACCCTCATTAGTTGTGTACTCTATTGAAAAATTGTTTGGTTGACCTAGAATTTCAACCTCAATCCTTAACTGCACGTCTAAGATTCTTTCGCTAAGCGCCATTATCTTATACCCCCTAGGCGTTTCTTCAAGTTTTGTCTCAAATTGATTTTCGACAAAGAAGTGTTCAACCTCCTTGCTAAGCGCACTTAGGTCTATGTTCTTTTCAATCCATTGGTCACGCATTTAATCAGCGCCTTTTCTCTTTGTTTAATTAAAGATGTCGTCATCTATAACCGTTTTTCAATGGACTCCGCCAAGAAACCTTTACAAACACACTAAACCTTTTTTTCTTCAATGCGAGGAAAAAATGCGCGTCTTCAACAATATTAGTTAGCTGCAGAAGCCAAGCGATATGTTTTATATTTCCACAAAGAGTTTACTAACGAGAAAGTTTTGAGGCGACAAAATGGAATCTTTTGAAGTGGCTGTGGTTGGAGCGGGTTTCGTGGGGTCGGCACTTGCCAAACACTTGAGCAGATATTACCGAACGATTACGCTCGACTTGAATCCTAAGCCCCAACTGCTTAGTGGGGTCATGAATGTTAGGCATAAGGTCTGTGATGTTACCAGTTATGAAGATATGAAGAAGAAATTGGGGAAACCCAAAGTAGTGGTTTACACCGCGATTATTCAGATTCCGGCAATTAATGAGTTAAGGGAACAAGCCTATGAAGTGAACGTTATAGGCACCCACAATGTCTGCAAGGTTGTCAAAGAAACCCCCGAAACCTTGGGACTTGTTCTCACAGGCAGTTGGCATGTTTTTGGAGAACGGGAGTACAGAGGACCTGTTGACGCTGCGTTTGGCTATCGCCCTGATAAGGTGGAGGATATTGCCAGGCTTTACGTAATATCCAAGATGGTGCAGGAGGGCATCGTGCGCTTCTACGACGAAATGACTCAGAAAAAAATCTTCGGCTTAATTAGATTGGGGACAGTTTTGGGCGAAAATATGCCAGAGAAAACCGCAGCCAACATCTTCATAACAAACGGCTTGCAGGGGATGCCCATAACACCTTACAAGCACACAATGCATAGACCAATGCTATACGTGTCTATTGAGGACGTTTGCAGAGTCTTCCACTCGTACATCGACAAGATGGTTAAGGGTCGCGTGGACAAAGAAGCCACTAGTGACCACATCTTCAATCTTTTCTATCCTGAGCCCATGACAATAATGGAGCTGGCTGACACTGTGAAAGAAGCCGTTTCCACGTGCACAAAGGGAAAGATTGTTCCTAAAATCAAAATAGTGGACAAAGGTTTGCCACAGTTATTCGCTTCATCTGAAAAAAGTACTTTGCACGTAGACATAAGCCACACCCTGCGCTTCTTTGGCATAAGAAAACTCAGGAGCCCAAGAACAAGCGTTTTCGAAATCGTAAGCAAAAGGTGCGGCAAACAATGACTAAAAGGGCGGGTGAATTGAGGAAAGCTATCACAGATTTACCACTGAACTTTCGCCAATGATGAATTTTCGACCTCTAGGTCCACTTTGATTTGTGGTCAAGGTTGAGTAAGGTCCAATTAGGCTGTCTGTTATCTTTTCCCGGATGTCTATGTAGCAGTTGTTCATTATTATGGAGTTTTCTATTTCGCCTCTTTTTATCTCAACATTATTGCCTATGCTGGTGTAGGGTCCAATGTACACTTGTCCCTCAATTGTTGTGTTTTCTCCAATTATTACTGGTCCCCTTAATATTGCCCCTCGCTTAATTGTTGTCTTTTCTCCTGTTGCCACTCTTCCCTGAATGGACGCTTCGTCTTCCACTACACCCTTTATGTCTTGCTTGAGGTCGTCCAAAATCAATCTGTTTGACTCCAAAATATCTTCGGGTGTCCCCGTGTCTTTCCACCAGCCCTCCACAAATCGGTAACCAACGTCAAATCCTTTCTCTAGAAGAGATTGAATGGCCTCAGTAATTTCCAGTTCACCTCGCCAAGAAGGCTTTAAATTTTTTATAGCTTCGAAAATCACTGGTTTGAAAAAGTATATGCCCGTGAGAGCGTATTCGCTGGGCGGCTTCTTTGGTTTCTCTATCAATCTGAGAAGTTTGCCTTGAGCATCAAATTCTGCAACTCCAAATCGTTCTGGGCTCTTGACCTTACACAGAAGAACCATGCCATCGTGTTTTGAAATCTCAAACTCTCTCGCTAATCGGTCTATTCCACCCTTAAGCAGGTTGTCTCCCAGATACACAACGAAGGGGTTTGTGCCCACAAATTCTTCACATAAGCCAACAGCGTGTGCGATTCCCTTGGGCTCGCCTTGACGTATATATACAATGTTAACGTTGAATGCTTCACCGCTCCCGTAATACTCTATTACTTTTTCAGGATACAGATCTCCCAAGACCATGGCTATGTCTTTGATTCCCGCCTCACACAGATCTTCGAGCACATGCTGTGAAATGGGCTTGTTAGCTACGGGTATCAGTTGTTTTGGCCCAGTGTGAGTCAAGGGTCTGAGCCTTGTTCCATATCCGCCGTGCAAGATTACGCCCTTCAAGATTAGAGCCATCCCGCGAAACTATTCGCTACGTTGACACATCAGTTCATTTCTTCTTTGTCTTCATGGTATTTAGGCTTTCGTGAACGTTCAAAAACTTGGTTCCAAGGATTTTTTGGGCTTTCTCTATGTTAAGTGAGGAGTCTCGGGGTCTCCTCGCCACCCAAGCTTTCAATTCACTCATCTTTATCGGTTTTATGTGAGTTGAATCCAAACCAAACGTTTCGGCAATTTTTACCGAGAAGTCGTAGCGACTTATGCGTTCACTTCCAGCCATGTGATACAAACCTTTCAGATCCTTTTCAGCCGCTTCTAGCAAGGCTTGAGCCAAATTGTCAGCGAGAGTTGGCGAGTTGAAGTGATCGTCCACAACTTGTATGCTCTTGCCTTGTCTAAGTGATTCTATAACCCAAGTGGCAAAGTTGAGTCTCCGCGGATACAAGCCATACAAGACGCTTGTGCGAGCTATAAAAAAATCTGAACAATTTTTTTCGAGAAATTCCTCGCCCTTTAATTTGGTTAGCCCATAATAATTCACTGGATTTGGCTCATCTTCTTCGGCATAATACCCTTTTTCACCGTCGAAAACATAATCGGTTGAAACATAGAGTATTTTGATGTTCATTTTTCCGCAGATTTCGGCTATGTTGCCTGTGCCTTCGGCGTTGGCTTTCCAAGCCCAGTCTTTTTCTTTCTCGCACTTGTCCACGTTTGTCTCTGCTGCAGTGTGTATCACTATGTCCGGTTTGAGTTTTTGAACGGTTTGGAAGACCTCTTGTTTGTTGGTTATGTCTACTTTGATGGAGTTTGGAAAAAGAGACTCTTTGAAATGGGTTGGAATGATTTGGTGGTTGCCTTTTGCTAACTCTGCAATTTTGCTTCCCAGTAATCCGCTTCCACCTGTGACAAGTATCCTTTTCATTAGGTTAAGTCTCCGAAGACTACCGCAGAAGCGGCTTCCACCACCATTCGTTGTTCAGGTACCAATCAATAGTTTTCTTTAGGGCGGCTTGAAATTCGTGTTTAGGCTTCCATCCGAGTCTTCGGATTTTTGTTGTCTCTAGTGAATATCTTCGGTCGTGTCCAGGTCGGTCTTTCACAAAGGTTATCAGGCTCTCGGGTTTGCCCAATTGTTTTACAATGAGTTTAGCGATTTCGAGGTTTGTTTTTTCGTTTCCCGCTCCTATGTTGTAAATTTCGCCTGTTTTGCCCTTTTCGAAAACGGTGTCTATGGCAGCGCTGTTGTCTTCCACGTATATCCAGTCTCGGATGTTCATGCCGTCTCCGTATATGGGCAAAGGCTCGTTCCGATGCGCTCTAAGTATAAATAAGGGAATCAGTTTTTCTGGATATTGATAAGGCCCAAAGTTGTTTGTGGTTCTTGTGATTAAAACGGGCAACTGGTAGGTTTTGTGATAGGCTTGCACAAGCAAGTCGGCTCCAGCCTTGCAGGCTGAATATGGACTCGAGGGGTGAAGGGCGTCTCTCTCCAAAAATGAGCCTTTCTCGATGCTTCCGTAAACTTCGTCGCTGGAAATTTGGAGATAACGTTTGACATCATGCTTTCTTGCAAACTCGAGAAGCACATAGGTTCCAAAGAAGTTTGTTCTGACAAAATTTTCGGGATCCACAATTGATCGGTCTACGTGGGTTTCAGCAGCAAAGTTGATTATGGCATCCATGTTCTTCTCTGCGTTTTCAACGTCTTTTTCGTTTGTTATGTCTCCTTTGACGAACTTTATTTTGTCTAAGATGTCCTTTAAGTTCTCGATTCTTCCCGCGTAAGTCAGTTTGTCTAAGACAGTCAAGTCATAGTCTCTGTGTTTTCTTGTCAGGTAGCGTACAAAGTTTGAGCCGATGAACCCGGCTCCGCCGGTTATTAGGATTCGCATTGTGTCACCCGTGTTTTAGTCCGGGTGCCAATCCCCAGTCATAAGGTATCTTCTTTGTGTCTGGAGGCAGCCTTTCTTCGTCGGGTTTCTCATAGTTGTAAAGTTTTGTCGGAAAATTGAGAAGCACCGCAGGTTTTGTGCCTAACGCTTTGAAGCCGTGCCAACACTCTCCTGGAATCTTCAGCAAGACCATGTTGTCCTCTCCCAAAACAAACTCATTTATCAAACCTTTTGTAGGCGAATCTTCCCTTTGGTCGTAAACGACAATCTTTGCCATGCCCGATAGGACGCAGAAAAGGTCTTTCTGCTTTGTCTTGGGGTGACAATGCCACGCTCTAGCGACTCCAGGGTAAGTGACTGAAGTGTAGACCATGGCGAACTCGTCAAAAATGCCCCAATCCTTACGCAGTAGCTCGCACAAGAAGCCTCGCTCATCAACGTTCTTTTTCAATTCTTTGACTTCGATTCCCTCAATTTTTTTGCCCAATTAACAAATCCTCAAGGATGCTTTGTTCAAGCGCGGCGTGTAAGAATCGTGGATGGATGTTTTTATTGTTTACGATGGACTTTTGAAAATAACTAGAACTTCAGATGGCAAAGCTTAAAATGTGCGATGGTGAAAAGTGTGCACATCATTACGCAAGCGGTGAGACCTGAAACCTTAGGAGCGATGAACTAGGACTTGAGAATGAGGAAATCAGCAGCAGCTTTTGTGTTGATGATGCTGGCAATGTCGCTTTTTCCCTGGCTTACACCAGAGGTGAAGGCGGTGTCCACCCAAATAACGCTCTTGGACCCTACAAGTGGGTATGTTGGAACGCTTGTGAAAGTTGAGGGTACATTAAACACAACAAACGGATTCTACATAATTCGATGGAATCAAACACTGAACATAACAATGGGTTACGCGACCGAATACAACGTGAGCACGTCGTTTATCGTCCCCCCAACAGTTGGAGCGCCCTCAGGGCTCGACATCTTTGTAGAATTAATCGACAACTCAACCCAAACTATTGGAACGAAAAATTTCACGCTCTTCACACAGTTCCACATAAGAGCAGATAAACCTTCATTGCCACGCCAGCTGCAAGAAGGTCAAACAACGAAAATCTGGGTGAACGTAACTGGAGGAGAAGCGAATACCGTTTACGCTGCAAATATCTCTGTTTCAGACCCATCGGGCAAGAATTTTCCTAAGTTAGTTTCGCTTTCAAATACCACCACAGCGGGCTACGGAGAAGGAAATGTTACTTACCCAAACGACTTTGGCACCAAAGCCCACACAAACAATACTGGAACTTATCACGTGTTCTTTAATAAAACCTTAGCCGCTGACAATTTCACGATTGGCTTAACAGACAAGCTTGAGTATCGTTTAGATGAAACTGTTCAGGTTCTGGCAACGGGATATGGTTCTCTTGAGCTAGTTATAGCGGATCTAGAAGTTGGAGAATTGTCCATTGATACGTTTCCCAAAGAGTTCACAGCAAGTGCTGGCGGTGTCATAACTTTTTCATGGAAGATTCCTTTAGGCGCTAAGCTCGGCATTTACAATCTAACTCTGACCAGTGTCACCTCTCCCGGGACGGTTAAAACACCGCCCGACACACAAAACTTTGAAGTTTTGGGATTTACATGCCAAATCCAGACTCTAAATCTCGCCGACCAGCCCGTTGCAGATGTGATAGTTGAGGTTTACGACGCCGCCACAGGCGCTGATTTGAACGTCCCTCGACTGACGAATAGTTCGGGCTGGGTTCAGTTCACGCTTAACATTGGCAACTACACCTTCAAGGCGTTTTTGAAAGGTATCGAGGTCGGCGTCCTATCCAACGTGAGTGTTTCTCAAAACGTTGTATTGCCTCCTCTTAAGCTTCAGTTGACAAACATGCGAATAATCGTCCAAGATAAGGCTCGCAACAGGCTTCCCTTCATAGATTTGAAATTAAACATAACACTATATGAAGCCGAGTCATTCAGAACAAACACTACGGGAACCTGGGAAATATACAATTTGTTTACCAACATTAACTATGTTGTTGAGGCAAAGCGTTACAATTTGACCTTACCGGAGACTCCTATCCAAAACAGAACTTTGCCTATACGTTGGAACAACATAACCATAACCGTACCCTCATACACTATGTTCGTTCAAGTGCTGGATTCCAAAGATGCCCCTGCCGCAGGTCTTAAAGTGGTAGCCCATGAATGGAGCAGTGGAATCGGCGAGCCCTCACAGCCACCAGTAACTACGGACGCCAACGGAAATGCCAGTTTCGAGCTTACCTTTGGCAGATACAGATTAAGAATGTATAGCGCCAACACTTTTCTCAACGAGGTAACCGTTGACCTGATACGCAATCAATCGTCCTTCACTATTCGTAGCAACGTTTACAACGTTGACTTAAACGTGCTTGTCGTCGACTATTTTGGACAACCTATCCCTAACGTTTCTGTTGAGCTTCAGCGAAAGGGCAATTCAGACTATGAAACGACGCAAACTAAAACCACCAGTTCCAATGGTGTTGCTTCATTCAACGGCATCATCGGAGGCGACTCGCGGGTTAGCGTGTCTGTGGCTGGAAGACCGGGCGAAACACAATATCTATACTTGGTCGGACCGACTAAGGATGTTGTGTTCAAAATAGACAGGTACGTGGTAGTTGCCGGATACGTCTTAGAAACTAGTCAATTTGTAACCATGGTTATCCTCCTCGTTATAATCGTTGCCTTCATCGTAGCCTCAACATACAAGAGGATACCCCGCCTCTTACAGAGACGAAAAAAATGAATCCCGCGTCAAGAAAAGTTTATTATGCTCATCCTATCAAGCATTAATTGTCAAAAAAGAAAAAGCAACTTATGAAGACTCGTCTTCGAAGAGGTCGTGTTGATTTTGGCGGGAATAGAGTCCTGCTCCCCAAATTGTAAATTGTTCCGATGCGGCAAAAACGCCATGCTGTTTCGTGGAGACAGCGTCTGGTGCAGATGGACCGAAGAAACGTGCGAAGTGTCCAACTGTAGCTATGCAACGTGCACCAAGAGGCGACTCCTACCCAGAGGGGTTTGCGGAGAAACAATCAAACGAAAGACCACGGAGATAGAACCTGAAAAGACTGTAATACCCACCGTGAGACTCAAAGGAAAGGCGCTCCGAAAAGTAGGCGAAAAAGAAATATTCTAAAATCAAAGCAGACCCGAGTTGCATCCCTCTCTCGTCAAGCCGCCCACCCTGTTCAAAATGTTAGGGTCAACACTATGACAATGCTGTGCATAGCGTTCTCCCCGTCCAATCAGCCTTAGTTGAACGGAACAAAAAATCGCTTCATTCACCTAGTCTTTATACGCTTAACTACAGGAGGCCTTATCTTCTTCAAAATACGATAACCACAATAAGTGCATTTAACTCCGCCGCCCCGAAGTTCAAGCTCTTCCAACATCACCTTGGCTCCACATTTTACGCACTCATACCCCATTCCACGTTCAGCCTCGCGTTTCTCTGGCATATTCTGCGCTTCCTTTCAAACTTTGTAAGCACAGCTTGTTCACTTTTAAACATTTCCCAAATTCGTCCAAGTTTCGGATTACGTTCTCCTAATATATTAGAAACTCGATTCATAATTTCGATAAACACAAGTTAACGGTGAAAAACCAAAGTGAAAACACGGCAACCGCTGGTCTCAGTTATAGTTTGCGCCCACAACGAAGAGGAATACGTCGACAAATGTCTCCACAAACTCATCAGAGCCCTCCAATCCTTCAATCACGAAATAATCTTGGTCGCAGACAGATGCACTGATGGCACAGTTGAACGAGCCAAAAGATACGGCGTCAAAGTAGTTGAAAAAAACTTGAGCACTTGGGAAAACAGTTACGCTGAATCGTTGCAGATAGGCTTTCGTGAGGTTAAGGGCACCCACGTGAGCCTTATTGACGCAGACATCGTTGTTCCCCGAAACTTTTTCAGGGATACACTGCCCATTTTCAAAGGCAAAGTAGCATCGGTTGCCGCAGAAGTTGTCACCTATTCCAGCAGCACGCTGAATAGTATAATGCATGCGTGGGAAAAAACTCGGAGGATTGCGCCCCTCGGAAGCGAACCCTACGGCGCCGCTAGGGTGATTCTTAAAAAAGCCCTAGAGCATATCCACGGGTTTCGAGATGTGCCGACTCCTGACACCGACATTGACTTGCGCCTTGAAAACGCGGGGTTCAAGAGCGTGTCAGTCCCCTCGATGCAAGTATACCACACTAGGCAAATAACCCTGCGCACAATAGTCAACGGGCAAATCAACTCTGGACGAGGACGATACGCTCTGAAGCTTGGCTTCTTAAGGACTTTGGGGCACGCCATATTCAGAATTCGACCCTTCACAATAGGCGGTTGGGTTCTGGAATGGCAGAGAAGACGTCGAAAAACTGAACCATTACAATGTTTTTATGTCTAAAGCCACTTGATGCCAGTTGGGTCCAGTTGTTCGCACAATACGACTTGACAAAATTTCAAAGTTAACCCCAAGCCTGCGAAGTTTTTCAGAAACTTTCCTCCCAGTTTTTTCAAGGAAGCTCTCACCTTTGGCGAAGTGTTCAAAATCGTAATAATGAATGAACCCTCCTTTTGGTCTGAGTGCTAAGACCGCAGAGTCAAGATATTCAAAGGCTTTCTCCGGCAAGGGCATGATAACTCTGTCTGCAATATTTCGTAACCTTCTTTCGATTTTCTCTTTTGCGTCTCCTAAGATAGGCACGACTTGCCTTTCAACTCTGTTGAGTCTGACGTTTTCTTTGAGAAATTGAATGGCGATTGGGTTGATGTCTATTGAATAAATTTTCTCTGGGCGGGAATGTTTTGCTATTACTATTGAATAACTACCAACGCCTGCAAACATGTTGACGACAACCTCCTCAGGCTGGACCAATCTGGCTATGCGCATTCTCTCGTAAGACAGCCTTGGAGAAAAATAGCACTTTTCTAAGTCAACCCTGAACAAGCAGCCAAACTCTTTGTAGACGGTTTCGGTTTTCTTTTCGCCCGCAATCCACTCTAACTCGCGTGTTCTGAAGTCGCCGGACACTGGACTAACTTGACGCAGAACAGTTTTGACATGCTTTTGGGTCTGCAATATGGCTTCAGCAATTGTTTGGACACGCGGTATAAGGGCTTCTGAAACACGTATGATAGCCACGTCGCCTACAATATCGTAGGATTTGGAAAGAAGCTCAAGTTCATGCGGCTCTAATTTGTCTTGTAAAAGAGTTTTCAAGCTTCCCTTCATCAGCAACCCTCAAGTCAGTCCACTTGGGCTAGGCGTTTCAGTAAAGCAGCCATCCATCTGAAGCCCTTCGGAAGATACTCTTGAAAGAGTTCAACATCGCGTTTTTTAATGGCTTTCAGTGCGACAAGCGAGAAAAAGTAGGTTACTGCACCAACGACGACGTATAGAGGAAGCAAATGCAAAGGAGGCAGAAGAAATTCAGGTGGCGGCGGAGTTAAGACCTGCCTTGCCACATCAAAGAGAAGGATGGCCACAGTCATGAGAAGAGAAGCGGCCAACGTTTTCCATATTGCCTCTTTATCAAAGCTGAAAGAGAAGATCCTTTTCAAAACGTAAACACCTAGCCCTAACCCAGCAATGGATGAGATGGTTCTAGCCCACGCTGGTCCTGTCAACCCTAGGTTTGGATAAAAGTAAGCCAAACTAACGTAGGCTACAGCCAATGTAGAAAGTATAGAGATTATTGTGATTAAGGAAACCGTTTTTGTGCGTTCCAGCGTCATTAAGGTTGACGGTATGGCAACTGTCAATGCTACTGGAATAGCTGCCAGACAAAGGACTGTTAATGGCAATCCGGCGTATCTGTATTCCCATCCTCCGAAAAGAATGACTATGGGAGAGGCTAGAATAGCGAGTCCGATGATTAGGGGAAAACTTGTGAGCACTGAGTATCTTGTGGCTGCGTTAAAGCCGTCTTTTAACCCCCTCATGCCCTGTTGTACGTATAGTTCGGAGAGCTGTGGGAAGAGCGCGGTCACTATGGAGGTTGAGAGCATCGCTGGAACATTGGAAGCGCGAACCGCCACGTAATAAATGCCCAGTAATTGTTGAGCTTCTAGTTGGCTGTGAACAGCGCTAATGTACGAGACAAGCAAAATGGAGTCTACGTAGCTCGCAAAAAAGCCAATGATCCCGGCGATGTATAAGGGATAAGAGAAATTTAGCAATTGTCTTATTGAATGTCGTTTTTCGGAAACTCCCAAGTATTTCAGTGTGAGAATCATGGTTGCGGCAAATGCCGAAGTAGTCCCTATTAACCAGCTTAACACTATGCCCAGAAGCCCCAAACCCGAGAGTACGAGGTAGATTCCAACAACACTTTGTAGGGTTGTGTATCCGACGTATATTAGTGCCACGGCTCCCATTTTCTGCAAACCCATTAAGAAAGGCGTTATTTGAGCATTTAGAATCGCAAAAAAGGAGATTAAGGCGAAAAGGCGAAAAAGCAAGGCGTTTCCGATTGTGCCCGAGATTAATGCTGACAACCATTCGGCAGAGATGAAGACCAAGAACAACGCTACTGTAGACGTAGCCAGACTTAACTGAAAAACTCGAGCGACCACCGACTCTGCCTTATCTCGGTTTCCTTCAGCCATGTATTGAGCAATGTACCTGATAGATGCGGACGGCAGGCCAAACAAGCCTAAGGTTTGGATCAATGTAAGTGTTATGGTTAGAAGTGCGTAGACGCCTAACTCTTCGGTTGTGAGTGTGCGGGCAATAACTAAAAAGTAGACTAAGCCGATGGCTGTCGCGGAAATGCTTGAAAAGAACATGTACGTAGCTCCTCGACCAACCAGGGCGCCACGGCTCATGTTTGTCAAATAGCCCTCACACCTTTCATCCACAAGAGGACGCGGAGATTAATAAATTTAAACAATCCATGGCTGAAACCATGACCAGAAAACAGTTTAAAATAGCTATTAAGCTAATTTTTGAAAATAAGGATTGTCCGTTGCTTTTACTTTCGCCGATGTAACCGAATTACTCTGTGCTTTTTTGAGTCTAAGAAAGTCTTGAGCGTCATCAGGCGTATGAATGGATAAGCGAAAAATATCTCTGGGCATCTCTTTTTAACCAGAATGTCCAGAGCTCTAAGCGGGCTTGTCATTAACATTCTGTACAATTCAAAAGTGTTAGAGCGGTCTAGCAGCTGCTCTCTTTTGCTTAGCATGAAAAGCTTGTATTGATGTGTGGCATCTTGCATGATGCTTTCTCGGATATGGTCGGAGACAACACTTGAATCCACGATCCATTTGTATCCAGTTTTGTTGAGGGAATCAAATAGGTTCAAGTCCACGGAAAGCGGGTCTTGCTTTGGAAAACCTCCCAATTTTCTAATAACACTTGTTCTGAAGATGTTATTGTCAAGGCTTAGATTGAAGCGAGTTTCCTTAAACCTCTCTTGCCTGTATTCATCTAGACAGCGTAGCGTTCGAAGAGTGGGTAAACGAACTCCCTGTGCCACTGCAACTTTTGGGTCCTTCATGTACTTGGGTATTGTTTTCCACCAGTTGCGCGCCAAAACGATGTCTTGCTCTACAGAGACCAAAAAGGAACTTTCAACGTGGCGCAGAGCTTCGTTTGCACCCCCGCTTATAAATCCCTCCTTGTTTTCGTGGACTTGCCAGTCGAATTTTTTTGCAATTTCAACACTTTTGTCTACGCTATGGTCGTCTACGAAGATTTTGTTACTCACGTTTTCTTTAGGGATAACTTCATCGATTCGCTTGAGTACAAAGGGGAGCATTTTTGCACCGTTTTTAGCCCACATACACAGGTCTACTTTCATTTTTTCCTTGCCACAATTTCGTACTCGTATTTTATGTATAACGGCATCCTAAAGATTTTTGCTAGCCATCTGCCCTTTCTTCCGTAAAACCGAAAAATGGCGCGATTTTTAAGAGATACCGAAACTCTGAAACCATTACGTTCAAGGAACTTCGCCACCACGTCTGGGTTAATTATCCAAAGATGCAATCTCATCTTCATTGATCTAATCGCATTTTTCACTCGACCTAGTGTAAGTGTAAAAAAGCCCAAAATCATTTGCCGTTTTAATCCATCATCACATGGAAATTTAAGAACGAGTCGATCGTTGCAAACCCTGAGCCATTCACGCTACGCTTGTTGCCAAAGCGGTAAGTGTTCGATTACGTGTGAACTTCGCACTTCGGAAAAAATGGAATCTTGGAATGGCAAATTTTGTGCATCTCCAATGATATTTGCACAGGTTTGAAGACCGAGGAACTCTTTTGCAACGTCTAATCTAACGTCACCCCATTCGTCAATTCCACAGCCAACATTTAATTTCATTTATTAGCATCCACCTTCTCTGAGAGCAAAGTTCTAAAGTAGGTCACAATGGATCTGCTGAATCTCTCCCAGCTGTATTCTTTTTCTACGTACGCCTTGGCTTTGCGCCCCAAGGTCTTCAGGTCAGAACTCTTCAAAGCCCTAATTTCTGATTCGAATTTGTTAATGTCGACTACGGAACCAAACACTTTCAGTTCTTCTGGAAAAGATTCTTTCGTGGCAAGTATCGGCTTTCCACAAGCGTAGGCTTCCAAAACAGCGTTGGGAAATCCTTCAGTAAGGCTGGGAAGAACAATCAGGTCTGCTTTGTTGTAGAATTTTGGCATTTCTGAAAACCTTAACTCTCCCAAGTATTCCGCGTTGCTTGGAAAAGTGACCTCCATCTGTTTTCTTCCGGCAATCAAGAAGTGTGTTTCCTTCAGTTTTTCGGCGATTTTCATGAGGTGATGCACCCTTTTTTCTGGGCTTATCCTGCCAGCATAGGCTACGGTGAAGGTGTTTGTTCTGTCCACTCGCATTGGTTTGAACATCTGGGTGTCGACGCCGTTCCACAATGGTTGTGTGATCTTTTCTTTTTTTATTCCCCAAGTCTCAGCCTTCTTCGCGAGTCTCATGGAATTTGGTATGACTAAGTCGGCGTTTCTTAGGCTTCTGATTTCCAAGTAATCCAAGGGTTTGTCCTTAATCCAGCCGATTCCCATGCTTTTTCTGACTTCTCTGTGATCGCCCCTCAGCCTGACAACGTAGGGAATCCTCATCTTACGTGAACAATACCTAGCGAACTCTTGTGCCCAAAGGTCGCTTAAAGTAAAAATAACATCGACGTTAAGGGTTTTCACTTGATTATAGAGTTTCCTTCTGGAGAGAAAGAAACGCATCATTTTGCTTCTCACGAAACCGTATGGCATGGTCAGCTTGCGGAAAGAAAAATGCTGTTTCCACTCTTGTTTTGGTTGTCCATTAATGTAAGCAATATAGAGGGAGGGCTCTGGCTGCAAACCGAGTTGTTCAGAGATGCTCTTCATTAATGGAAAAGCAAACGACGCGTCAAGAACGTCTAGAAACCACAGCGGAGTTAAGACCTTCAAACACAAGCCTCCTTGACTGATTTTTGAAGACACCTGTTCTTAAATTCGGCATGCATCTTTCTGAACTGAGGCGAATTAAAGGCTTCGTAGTCAAAGAAGCCAAAGACACGGTTAGTCTTAAATAGTCGGTTCCTATTGAATAGATTTTGAGAATCATGGCTGAAATCTGTCCAACATGCGGACTACCAAAAGACATCTGCGTTTGCGGAGAGATAAGCAAGGAACAACAACGAATCAAGGTTCGTCTGGAAACAAGGAAATTTGGGAAAACAGTGACGATTATCGACGGCATAAACGACAAGGACACTGACCTGGGGCGGTTAGCCCAGAAAATGAAGACATTCTGCGCCTGTGGGGGAACTGCCAAGAACGGTATGATACTTTTGCAGGGCGACCACCGAGAGAAGGTGCACGACTTCTTGCTTAAGTTAGGATACCCAGAAGCAAACATTGAGGTTGCTTGATAACACCGCAAGCATTAATCAGTGTCAGTGGGGCAGAATCACTTTGGGTCTACTCCGAAACTTTCGTGAAGTAGTTAGAAGCCTAAAACGTAGAGGACCGTCGCTCAAGCTTTGCCCAAGGTGTGGAAGCCCAAGGCTGAAGCTTTCGAGCCGTTTCGACATTTGGCTTTTTCCTGAACAGTACGTGTGCGAGAGCTGCGGCTACAAGGGACCTATTGTTATGGAATTGGAAGAGGAGAAAGAAGAAACAAAACAAGAAGAGAACTAATCTACTATAGTTTGACAGAGTTTGCAAGTGCGCACAACAGACCCAGCCCCTCTATTAGGAACCAAATAAAACCCAAACCCAAAAGGGAGTTATTACCTTATTTTGGTTTCCTTCTTCTAAGCTCAACTGTTTTCTGTCCAGTCCTTATCCATTCAACGACTTCTTTCTTAACCATGAACAGAGCATTGGATAATCCTATTAAGTATTAGAGACCTGTCAGTAAATTAGAAAGAGGTAGTGAATTGTCGGAAACAGAGGAGATTGATACCCATAACAGAAAAGTGGAAAGAATCAAGAAGAGACTAACAGAGCTTGACCTTCCTATTCTTCCTCTTAACTGTGTGAAGTCTCCTTTTTATGTTCCAGACATCATTACCAGAGTTGACAAAGACTTCATTGTTATCGATTTTATCAATACGAAAGAAAGGGTTCCTTTTGATGTTGGAGGATTGTGCCTAATCTACAAAAAAGACATCGTTGAATCCGTGATAGCCATTATTGATGATGGACTCTGGAAGAGAAATGAAAGAGATTTTGAAAGAGTAAAAATGAATATTCCCCCTAAGATGTTTATATTGCCAGAAAGAGAAACAGAAGAATGGTTTAAATCCAGAATAGGAACAAGTAAGCTCTGGAAAGTGAAAACATGAGTGAAGACTTGACTAGCAAGTTTAAAGAAGCGGAGAAAGAAGCAAAGTGCATTTACAAGGTGAAAGGGTTCGTTCATGACCTTCATGGGCAGTATGAGACCCGAGTGCAGACGCTTACTCGTGTTGTATACAGTCACATGGACACTGAGGAAACAGAGAAAAGAGAAACAGAATCTGAAAAGAAAAGAACAACGATGCAAAGAGCAAGACAAGTGGAAGTAAGAACCTTTCCAAAAAATGAAAAAGGACAGTTTGTTGCTCCACTTGGCGGAGACAGAGGATACTTAAAAGGCATGTTCAAGACAGCAGCTAAATTGAAGTTTGGTGATTCATGGAGAAAAAGAACAAGCAAATACTATGGGTTGAAATCAAAGATTGTAGACGGAGTGTTCATTCAACCAGAATGGATAGAATTGGGAAACAAACTTGGCAATCCTTCTGACCAACCAAAAGGCTACCTAATACAAAGAGTTGGAACAACAGAATACTATGACTACATCAACAAAGCTCCTTTTGAAGTAGATTTGGTTGTCGAAGGAGATGTTCCCGAAGAGGTCATCCTTCACACATTAGCCACCATGCAAAGACTAGGATGTGGACCAAAAAGAAGAGGCAGAATAGAAATAACCAATGTCGAAAGATTAAAGACCTAAAAGATAAAAGCAAACAGACGTATTATTACTTGTTAACTTAGCCACGCTTGCCTCCCCTATTCTTGGCTGACCTTGTCCAATTTGGTCTTCCCTTGTCTAACTCTTCCCTCTGAGGTTAATCATTTTGCCAGAAAAAATAAAGATGGACGTTCTACGCAATTTTCGATTGTTAACTTCCCTCTCCTAGGCTGCCCTTATCCTTACTTGTCTGCTCTAGCTTTACCTAACTTTGCTCAGCCTTCCCTTGCTTTATCTCCCCTCTGAGGAAAAAATTAATACCTTCTAGAAGCTAGTTTATTCCGTCAACTTGCCTCATCTTACCTACACCATCGTTTCCTATGCTTTACTTCCGTATCCTTGGCTTGCTTACCCTTTATTTTGCTCTGAGGATAAAGAATAAAAGATGGTTTGGCGAACCATGTGATTGTTAACCTTTACTCCTCCCTGCTACGCCAAACTATACTTATCCTAACCGCCCTTGCCTAAGTTCTGCCTAGCCTTGTCTTCCTTTAACTCTGAGGTCCCTTTGAGGAAAACATAAATACCTTCTAAGAGCTAATTCATTACGTCAATTTGCCTTGCCTTTCCTTGTCTTACGTAATCTTATCCTTTCCAATCTTGGCTTACTTTCCCTTGGCTGGGCTTCACTAAACTCTGAGGAAAGCATAAATACAATCTTGAACTAGTTCATTTCACTAGCTCGCCTTGACCTTTCTCATCTTAACTTGGCTTCTCCCGCCTTCACCTATATTTACTAGTCTCCGCTAGTCTTGACTTACCTCTGTGGAAAACCAAATACATATTAAACAGAAATTATCTAAGATAAAATCGTTAACTGGTCTTCCCTCGACCTTACTGTCCTAATCCTTGCTTCCCCATAGTAGCCTTTTCTGTTCCTGCCCCTACCATACTTGTCTGGATTTCCCTATCATCTTCTTCACTAATCTTGTCTTTACTCTGAGGTTTCATTTTCCTAGTCTGGATGTTTTTATAATCTCGGCAAGTTTCTTTATGTTATCAGCAGTCAGAAGTCCTTTCAACTTGTCCACATGTCTTTCATTTGCATAAATTGGAAGTTTGCAGAAGTCATGTAGGGCTAAAAGTAGTTCTCCAAGTTCTTTGAAACCTTCCAACGTAGTCATGTAATCAATCGTTTCATCTTCGGGGTTCTTCAGCCTTATCATATACTGGACATTGGAAACCAAAGGACCTTTCAGCCTAGCTACAATAGAAAGTTCATAATTCCCTTTGTTCCGCTGGTGCCAAACTGCATGGTCCACAATTTTCTCACTCATTTTTTCCTTCTCCTTTGAAACGTTATGTATGCTCTCCTTTAAAAAACATGGAACTCTCTCTTAAATTTTTAATGCAAGTTGAATTGAAATAATAGTTGTAGTTGGAAAAAGGGGGAAGGTTGTTGTTTTCTATAGAGTTACGTCAGTCTACAGGACCACGAGTAATCTTTGTGTGCTTAGGTAGAATGTCGAATACTTTTGCTTCGATATTACTCACGGCTGGATTGCTCTTTAGCCCTGCAACGATTTTTCCTTTCATGTATGCATCTACTGAGGCGTCATCTTTAAACAGGTAGATTCCACCTGCTGATTTTTCAGCCTCATTCATAAGCCAGACCTTCCATACGAGTCCCTTAACATCTGCGATAGATTGGGCGACTTCCAGAAAGGCTTTCTCAAGCTCGGGTCTTGATACCTTGAACTTTAGATTTATCTGCAGAATCTTCTTCATTTTCTCACTTTCCCTTTCCGTACGGCTTTTATGTCCCCCACGGTTTAAAAGACTATCAGTCAATCTTGCATGCACGCAAAAATCAAGAAAACATATATTGAACCAGAACAACCACAATGCAATAAGTTTAAGCCTCCAATCAAAGGACCCCTTGACAAACACATTCTGTGCATTGACCTCCCCTCTGGTAGTAGGGGCTACAAAAAACAAAAACAACATACAAGACTAAACAAAATCAAGCCCTAATCTGGAAGCTGCAAACCCAACTGCCTCTTCAGACTCTTGTAACGATTACGAACAGTAACCTCAGTAACACCAGCAGCCTCAGCAATATCCTTCTGAGTCTTCTTTTCACCAGTCTGCAAACAAGCAATATACAAAGCGGCAGCAGCCAAACCCATAGGATCCTTACCAGAAGCCGCACGCTTACGCTTGGCTTCCCTCAAAATCTTAATAGCCAAACCCTGAGTCTGACCACTAATACCCGTTCTCTCAGCAATCTTCGAAATATAAGTCAAAGGGTCAGCAATCGGCATATGCATATCCAACTCTCTGAGCAACAACCGATAACAACGAGCAACATCCTTCTTATCCACCAAACTAGCCTCAGCAATCTCACGCAGAGTCCTAGGAGTCTCACTGTTACGACAAGCAGCGTACAAAGAAGCCGCAGCAATAGCCGCAATAGACCTACCACGCACCAAACCCTTCTCCAAAGCCTTCCGATAAACAACCGCAGCCTTCTCCTTGATGTGACCAGGAATGTAAAGCTTATCCGAAAGCCTATCAAGCTCAGCCATAGCCTGAGCCAAGTTTCGATCAACCGAAGAATGCACTCTAGAACGAATCTGCCACTTTCTCAGACGCCACATCTGCAAACGCGTTGACAAAGGAAGTTTACGCCCAAAGGCATCTCGATCAACCCGACCAATGGCTGTTGACAAGCCTTTATCATGAACAGAATACGAAGTAGGCACGCCCACCCGAGTTCTCGATGCCTTCTCCTCTTGCGTGAAAGCCCTCCACTCAGGTCCCTTGTCAATCATCTGTTCGTGCAAGACGAGGCCACAGTTGCCACACACAGTTTCTCCAGTATCGTAATCGTGAACAAGGTTACTACTGCCGCACTCCGGGCACTTGTCGACTACCCGAGGCTTCGTCTCTTGCTTTGCTTCTCCCTTTTCCATGGTCTTGTGCCTCTATGGAACTGAATGGCGAGAAATCCGTCACTTTCTAGGTGGTTCTTCTTCAGAACCTTCCAACTGAGAATGTGTCCATCTGGCCCCGCCGTGTTAGATTCTTAGGAAATGTTTAAATATATAAACTTTACGATGTGGAGATTTCCCCCGCAAATCCCTATTTTTTCTATTTATTTTGATTCATGATATACGAAAAGGTTCTTAGAGCAAGAATTGGAGGCATCCCGCAAACTCCCCTTTTTTTACGTGAAGATAGCATAATGTGTAGCTTGAATGTAGATAGAATCGCTAAGCTTAGCAGTTATTGAATATTTAAATTTGAAAGATAAGAAAAATAGACCTACTATGTCCTCACTCGAATATGGTATAAGAAGGGCGGTTTTAGAAGTAATCGGTGGAATCGTTACTTCGAGTATTCTCATTGCTTTTGTGAACTCTGGACTATTTCGCGATTAAAATTCTAGTGGAGGATTTAGTTAAAAATAGGTTTAGTTTGTTACTATCATAGTAACTTTCTTATAGATAGAAAAAGATTTAAATTGTTACGACTATAGTAACATTATGGCACTAAAATTCACCACCCAACCCTTGAGTCATCTGGAGCAAAAAATCTACTTACTGCTGGAAAGCGAAGGGAAAAACGTTTTCACGGTTGAAGAACTGAAGAAATTCAAGCTTCCAATAAAGTATGGACATTTGCGAGTGCTTCTGCATCGTTTGGAAAAGAAAGGCTGGATAACCTCTGTCGGAAAAGGAGTTTACTTGCGCTTGCCGGCAGTCGCAGCAAAAGAAGGGAAAGCCTACGTCGAAGACCCTTTCTTAGTTGCTCTGAAGATTTTTGACGGATACCTTGCATTCCAAAGCGCATTGAGGGTTCACGGGTTGAGCGAATACCAGCCATTTACGATTTTCGTTGCTACAAAAAACAAGTCTGAAACTCTGAACCTTCTGAAGCAGTATGAGATCAAGGCAATCAAGCTCGGAAAGAGATATACTGGGTTTGAGAAAAAAGATGGCTATCAGGTTTCTTCCGTAGCCAAGACTTTCTTCGACTGCTTTTATCATCCTCAGTATGCCGGAGGATATTCTGAAATCTTGAAATCACTTCATGTTTGCGAGGGAATGGATTGGAATAATTTTCTCTTATACCTAAAGGAGTTTGCTTCTGCCAGCTTATGTCAGAAAATAGGCTATCTCTTATCCGTTTTAAAAGAAACAGATTACAGAGTTCCAGAGAAAGTGATTGACTACTTGAAGAAACAGGTGCGAGTCAAGACACGGCTTCATCCAAAAATATCTGGAGGGAAGCTGAACAGGGAATGGCTTGTAATCGACAACCTGGGCGAAAGAGAATTATTGTCGTGGTGGCTGCATGGTTGAACTAAGGGAAGCGAGAAAGACTGCAGCTAAGATCGGCTTGGGATTGCAATATGTTTTGAAGGAAGCGAGAGTCTTCGACATCTGGTCAAAGCTCAGCCCAATCATATTGTCAGATGACATCTCTTCGTATGTCACTATTGTTTGCAAGGGAGGAACTGTCTTGAACAAGGTTTTCTTGAAAGGCACTCAAAGGTTTTCTGAAGATTTGGATTTCGATGCGTTCTTTTCAAAGGAGCTTAGCAAGAAGGAAAAGATTGATTTTCTAGACCAGAACATGCTGTCAAATCTCGGAAGCAGCTATCAAATCGAGAAGCCAAGATTGATGAGAGATGTTGTAAGGTTTACTTGTAGTTTTGTGAATGAAATGGGAGCAAAGGACTCTGTATTTGTTGAATTCAACGTGGAGCCAAGAGGCTCTAGTGATTTTGTTATACAAGAGGCAACAAGTGAGTTGATCAAGGCTCAAACTATAAGAATACCCACTTACTCTTTTCCTGTTATTGTAGCCAAGAAGCTGAAGACATTCTATGATAGAGGAAGCGGAAAGGACCTCTATGACATTTATTATAGCTTGAAAATTATGAAGGACGTTCGTGAAATTGTCAAAGCTCTGAAGGGCGTCTTGAAAGCAGAGGAGATAGAATATGAGGATTTTGCAAAGGAGTTTCTCCGCAAGCTCAGAGATAGAGAAGCTATTAGGCGAGTGCATGCTTCAACCAATCCCTATGTTCCAAGGAAGCTAAGAGTGGGCTATGTTGAGATTGCAAGGAAAATAGAAGAAAAAATCAAAGACGAATTGTGGTCTTCTTGTTTTTTAATTTGCGCGCGCAAACGGTACAATATTTGATAACCATTGCTGAAAGCAAAATCACGTACGAGTTAAACCCGTGCAACTGCTTAATGCTAACGTTCATTGTGACTCGGAAAAATACATGCAGTTATTGCTCATGGCAGCCTCGAACATACCAAGTCCCTTTGGCTACACAACTAATCTCTTTCACGACCTTGTCGTTCACGGGCAAGAACAAAAACCGCTTCAGTAACTCAAGGCTAAGTTGGCAGAACCTTCTAGCCTATGTATATAATTGAAATAGAGTTCAAGATTTGTTTAAAAAACCCAACATCCCTTTTTCTTTTTGGTAATAGGTTTGATGCAGAGGATTTGAAGATGGCGAGAGGCAAACGTTGGATGGAGCAAGAAATCAACTTTCTCTTGGAAATGACTAATCAAGGAATGAATCCCCAGGAAATATTTGACAGTGGCAAGTTGCAGGGTAGAACCGTTGACGCAATCAGAAAACAGCAGAAAGCACTTGGCTCTATAGTTCAAACTAAGCGCGGCGCAATAGTTCAAACTATACTACCAGCGAAAGATGTTTTATCACTGGATGATGTTGTGAAGCGTTTCACCACCGCCTTCAAACAGATATGCGAGCTTAAGGAAGTCGACAAGCTCGCGCTTGAACGTTTTCGAATAATTTTCCAAGCAGCCAAGGAGTACGGACCCTTGCTGAAGTTTTATGAGAACTGGGAGGTTATGGAGCAGCGTGTGGCAAAGGTTGAGGAGCTTCTGGCGGAGCTACAGGCTCGGAAAGCTGGACCAAAGACTTGAGCCTACTGAACAGAGGATTAGAGAATTACTTAGGCAAGAAGAGCTTGAAATAGAAGGACCTGTAGATTTCGCTATTAAAGTCTTAAGTGTTGAACCCTTTAGGTATCAAGCCGAACTCCTAGAGGACACTAGCAAGCGCATTGTAGCGTGTATGGGAAGGCAGACGGGCAAGACCACGACTATCGCTATGAAAGCTATTCATTTTGCAGACACTAACCCGAAGGTGACTGTTCTGATTACGGCTCCGAGCCTTAGGCAGAGCATGATAATGTTTGACCGCATAGCAACATTCGTTTATTCGTCAGCCTATTTGAGAAACAAGATAGTGAGAGCCACAAGGACCTTGATTCATTTTGAAAATGGAAGCAAAATCATAGCGTTGCCCTGCTCTGAAAACCTACTACGAGGATACACGGCGCACATGGTGATTCTGGACGAGGCAAGCTGGATTCCTGAGGAAGTCATTACGCAGGTTCTTTTCCCAATGCTAACTACAACACAGGGCTATGCAATTTTTCTAAGCACGCCTTGGGACAAAAACCACTTCTTCTATCGAGCCTTCGTCAACCCAAGCTACAAAGTGCACAAAGTGAAGTCTGAAGAGTGTCCACTTGTGACTGATGATTTTTTGGGTGAGATGCGTCAAAACATGACACGTGAAGCCTACTTGATGGAGTATGAAGCTGAATTTGTTGAAGCCTTAAACAGCTATTTCCCGCAGGAGCTTATACGCAAGTGTGTTGAACTTGCTCAAAAGCTTGAAGTTGAACTGTACGCAAGCCTTGAAACATCTTTTACAAGCGGCAACTACTATGGTGGGGTAGATTTTGGCAAACTAGCCGATTATTCCGTGCTTATGGTTGTGAAACGTGAAGACGACATGCTCAAACTTGTTTATCTGCATCAGTTTCCGCTTGAAACGCCATACAGCCAAGTGATAGGACATCTCGTAAGAGCTAACGAAAAATTCTCTTTCAGAAAAATGCTTGTGGACCAAACGGGTGTAGGCGAGCCCGTAACCGAAGAGATAAACAATCAAGGCATAAGAAACGTGGAGGGCATAAAATTTACAATTCAAACCAAAGAAGAGCTACTTTCAAGACTGAAAATTGTCATGGAGCAGAACCGTTTGGCAATACCTTATCATAGGCAACTGTGCGAACAAATCAATGAGCAGCAGTACAGCTACAGCAAAAGCGGGCATTTACAGTTTAGCCGTCCCGAAAACGCTCATGATGATATGTTGTGGGCACTAGCGCTCAGCGTCTATGGGGCAAGAGAGCCGAGAAAACCGCCAGCATTTACTTTCGGGCGAGACTAGGATTTGCACCCAATGAGTCGTGGCGATTTCTCCGCAAACTCCCCTTTTTTCCTTGACAAATCTCAATTCTTTTTCAGGGGAAAATGTTTTAGCCAATATACGCTTTAACATCTAAAAATGTGATTATTATGGCTAAATGTCGCGCGCGGAAAATTGTGGGATTTTGATTGCTACACCGGGATCTCTACGCCTTTTTCTTTTACACACTTTTTGACTGGTTCTTTTTCATAGCAGATTCGAGCTTTTAGAATGTGTCCACCTCTGCCTCTTTGCTTTTGGAAGACTGTCAAGTCGATGAAACCCTTTTTCTCCAACTCTGATAACCCGGGGCCCACACGTCCCCCGGCACTGTAGAGACTCGATTTGGACACTTTAGCTTCTTCGATGATCTGAGGCAAACTTCTCCATCCTGACTCATCTATACTTATGCTTCGGGTTTTGAAATCTTGTGTAAAGGCGTTTATCAAATAATCGAAGATTCTCCGAGTTGTTTCACTTTCGAACTCGACGATTGGTTGGATTTTGACCATTTCTACTTGATGTGTTCTGAAGTTTCCGAGCTCGTCAACATAAACCACTCGCGGATTTAGACTGATGGTGGCGGCGTCTCTAACTTGGGCTTTTATGCTGATCGATTCTACGGTGAGAGGCTCAAGCCGCTTACCTCTCATGTTTAGCGAACCATTTTCCAAGGAGTAGGTAGAAGGCTCGATAATAGCTTTTGTAGCCGGAGGTACAAGCCCTTCGACCCTAACTATCAAACAATATTTCTTACCTACATTAGCAAGATCAAGTCTCGCTTGAACCTCCTGTCCTGGAATGAACTCCTTCGGAACTGACAAGCGAGTTTGAATGTTTGCGGCTTCAAAGTCATTTAAACCAGCTGCTTTTTCGGTTGAGTCAGGCATCGAAATCCCTGCAGTGCCAGATATTAGAGAGGGTGCTTTTAGAACCTCACTCAACGATAGTGCCAATTGACGCTCATCTTTCACCCTCTCAAGGCTTTGAAGGGTCTCTCTTTGTCTGCTGATATGCCCGGTTTTTCCATAGAGGTTTGCTGATAGTTCTAAGCATTTCTCAGCTATTTGGTAGAACCTTGCCCTTTTCTCGGGGTCAGCCTCTGCTTCTGCTTTTCCAGTGTAAACGTAGGCGTCGAAAAATCTTTTCGTCGCCTTAACCCAAAAGGCTGCTTTCTCAAATCCAGCCTTATGGTAATAATCAGCTGCGTTCTCTAATTGTAACTTAGCTTCAGCGTAGAAATCCATGTTTGCACTGCTCCTAAACTTGATTCCCAACTCCAGTGCCTTGCAAAAACAGCTGTTTCCCATGGCAATCAAACCTGCCCCTCTTCTGGGGCTGATTTCTTTGGCTTTTCCGAAGAGCTCGGCTGCTTCATGGTAGATGGTAGCGTCTTCTCTGTCTTCTGCCTGCTCCATCTTCTCCCATGCCCAGCAGAGGCTTATCGCAAACTCTAACTCTCTTTGAGCTCTCTGTCTCTCCAAATCTGGCACAATTTCTTCGAATATTTTTCTCGCAAAGGCATATTTTTTGGCGCTTAGCTCTCTGTCACCTTTGCTGTTAAAGACTTTAGCCTCTTCCATTAATACTCTTCCTGTGCAATACTTGCCTCGCAGTCGGGCTATGTTTATGAGCTTCATGGCTTCGTCTCTTTCTTCGGAACTCTCCAGTTCCTCGACTTTTTTACGTAATGTCTTCATAGACTCTCCGAAACTTGCTGCTGCCTCATTGAAAATGTTAAGGGCATCTTGTGGTTTGTCTTGCTTGCTGAGGTTCTCTCCATGTTCAAGAAGAGACCATGCTAAATAGTATGAGACTAGGTAAGACCATTTTTTGGTTGCATGTAGATGTTGTGAACACTTTTGATAATGTTCTTTTGACTGTGCATAATTTTCATTTTCATGGGCATACCTTGATTTTTCGACTTCGCTCCATGCATTCATGTATGAAGTGTATTCTGTGCAGAAGTCTCTAAGTTGCGGGATTTTCTTGGCAAGGTATTCATAGTTTTCGGACGCTAATTCGAAGTTTTCTGCAGCTTGAGGATATTCCCCAAGTTGATCATAGACTTTGGCTATTTGCCAGTGCGTTTCTGCAAGTCTACTGGGCATGTCTGTTTTATTGTAGGTCTCTAGAGCTCCTTTGTAAACCTCAATCATCTTCTGTAGGTTTTTTGTTTCTCCTGTTAATTGATGTAGCTGGTTTTGAATCTTTCCAAACTCATCGCAATATCTCCCAAGAGGAACGAGGAATCTTGCTTGTGGGTAGTGTTCTGTCCATTCGGTGCAGAATTTTATGCATCTTTCCATGTTCTGAAGAGCTTCTTCAAGAAAGCTTCTTTTCTTCTTGTTATCGGTTTCAATCTTAGCTAATTCAGATATTATCGAAGCTTGATAATTGTGGGCGACACCGCGGTACCAATACCAGAAAGGAAAAGCCTGCTCTGCGGTCTTTACGTTTGTTCTCGCGTGTCTTAGTGCCTCCTTAAGAAATTTTTTCTTTTCATTGGTTTTCGTCTCTACAGATGAATGAAAATGTAGAGCTTTGCTTAATGCTAAAGCAATGTACGCTATCGACTCTGGATGCTGCGATTGGTTTGCGCTTTTGATCGCTTTTCGTCCAGCTCTTATGGCTCTTTCAAGTAAGGCGCGTTTTTCCTTGGTGTTTGTTTCGATTTCCCGAGCTATTGAGGCCTCGCTTTCAATGTATGACCAGTTAGTTAAGCCTGGGAAATAGCTCGGTGATATTTTGCCGAGATGAGGTGCGGCTTGATTAGCATACTCGATAACTTTCTCATACATTTTTCTCTTTTTATCTGGGTCCTCTTCCGTCCACCGCATCCAATAAGTGATGGATGCAAGCCAGTTAAACGCTTGTCCGATCAACAGATGGTCCTTTGTCTTCAAGCTTTGTTGCAGAGTCATTTTAGCGCTTTTTAGCGAAGGCTTCAGATCGCCCATTATCCAGAACTGGTAAAAGACAGCGTTCGAGTTCGACATTGCAATGAGATAACTGTCTCCTATCTTCTCGGAGAACTCTAACGCACTTTCTAAGTAGGTGAGACTTTTCTTGCTTAGCTTCTTTCTGGTTCCCAACTCTTCATAGTGAGTCGCCCAGAGGTATAGTAGGCCTGTTAAGCAGTAGGCTTGGGTAAGTTCGTAATGGTCACCTAGTTCACGGAAATTGGCAATTGCTTTTTCGCCGTAGTCCTGCCCTTCGGTTAAGATTTCCCTGCGATTCGACCAATACTGTTCAATGTCGAATCTGTCAAGGAGACATTGCAAGAGTTCGTTGCATACTTTTCCGTAGTTCGATTTGTCTCCAGCTTCCTCATAGATCTTTAAAGCTTCTTTCTCTAGTTTCCGACATTTGTCTAGTAGTTCTCTCTTTTTTGAGGCTTGTTTCACAAGCCAATAGCTGGCGTATGAGGCCATGGCTTTAGAATGGTTGGTTTTGGCTGGTTTGTCCCAGCCTTTGGTTTTCTGATAGAAGTAGTTTGCCTGTTGGTATGCCTTTAACGCCATTCGCATGGAAGCCTTGAACTGTTTGTGGGTTTGACGTTGCATAGCAGCCTGACGGTGACAGAAGCCTATTCGGTCTAAGATTTCGCCAGCCTGTCGATAGTCATTGGATGAAACCGCTTGGGACAAAGCTTTTTTATAAAAGTGTGTGGCACTTATCCAATCATACTTTTCCTCTTGTTTTTTTGCCGCGGCATTAAGAACCTCTAGGTTCTTACTAGGACACATAACCTTCGATTCTCATCTCAATGACAATGTATAGTTGTAGCCGAGCCCATTATAAAACAGTTTACTTTTTTCCCGTTCCTAGGCTGATTTTTCCGACTCACGGAAAAATGCTTAACTATTTTTCCTTTTGCTTGTTGATGGTGTTCTAGAAGGGAGGAAAGCTTAGGGGTTAGTGTGTGGGGTGAAACATGATGGAGTTTGCAGGTGAGGAAGAAAAGAGGAATGTAGATGGTTCTGTTCTTAGACGTTCAGTCTTTGCTCTCGTGTTGGCGAGATTGGCCTTGTTGTGTTCCGTGATTTGGTTTTTTGGTTGGAGTTTTGTGTATGAGACTGTTGCTTGGCAGAAATCGTTGTTGGTTATTGTTCAAACATCGTTTCACAACATACTCTACTTTGCTATATCGCTAGTTCTGCTCTTGTTGACTTTGAAACCTTCAACTATGTTCCTGCCAATGCTGAAAGCCAAAGGAGAGCAGCGAGTCACGACTCCTACAGTAAGTGGGCGGCAATCTGGTTCAGCGGTTGTTGTCTCCAGGTCTGCAAAAACGAGGAGGAAGATTGGCTGGAAGTTAGGGAAATCCATGCATCGCATCCGAGTGTTGGGAGGAAATAAAAGAATGTTGAAGAGAAAAGTTTGTGGAATAGTTTTAACACTGTTAATAATAATAAGTATGTTAACTTGGTCGTTCCACATCAGGCTAGTCAGAGCAGACGAAGATGCATACGTCGACTCACCTCCCCTTATCAAGGAGGGTGTGCTTGAGCGAATTAATGTTCGTTCAGTGGTCAATGCGTCTCTGTCCTTAGATCATGGAGTCAAACCCGAGCCATATTTGTTACAGTCGTCATCCATGGAAAATGTAGCAGAGTCTTCATCCATCGAAAACGTAGCCTTTAACAGTGCAATACAAGAAAGTTCAGGGAATCCTACAGAGGGAGAAGACCCTCCTGGAATTCTCACAGTGACAGGTAGATTTCTTTGCAACATAACTCAAGACTGGCCTCCTCCCCCGTTCGAAGTGGATTCTCTGTATCATACCATTGATACCACGCAACCTCTGTGCTGGGGAACCGTACAGATACTAAACGCTTCAGATCTTAGTATACTAGGCTCTGAGGTCACCAGCGCTGGAAATTGGTGGGAGATCCTCCCTGCAGGAAACTTTTCAATTTCAATTGAGAATCCCAGCACAGGTGTCAATTTCACCGTCCTAACAACTCCGCGTTCATCGGCGTGCAGCGTGCTTACGGAAAGTGGGGGTGACTACCTATTCTACGTTCCAGATGGAGAAAAGGCAGCTGTTTTCCATGCGTCTCCGGATCAAACAACGTTTTGCGTAGGAGAATGGAATGTAGTAGTTAATTGGCAAAACGCTAGCACACGCGCTCTCGCTGCAGGGGCATGGCGGATACACCAATCGATTGTTCAAGATGCCTATGATCGTGGTGCATGGGACTTCATGCGTAACGAAGGCCCTAATTATGACGTTCCCCCGGTCACGGTTCGGTTCAAGATGCCGGATGGTCATGGGACTCACTGTCATATTGGTTATGCTGGCGACCCTGAGATAGGCATAATCGATATAGATACTGAGAATTATACAAGGTCGCTTGATGTAGTTCAGCATGAGTATGGACACTGGATTATGTACAACGTATACCGTGGCTATTGGCCACCAGGTGCTGTGGGACCACATGAAGTTACCACAATTAGTAACGCAAATCTCTCATGGACTGAAGGTTGGGCGAACGCGTTTCCGCTTATTTGTCAAAGCTGGTTGAAACCGGTTGAAGACTGTTGGTTTGAGTGGGGAACAGGAGGTGCATATGACTTTGAAACTTGCCCTGATTGCGACCGAGGTGATGCGTGTGAAGGCAGAGTTGCTGGTGCCCTGTGGGATATTTATGACTATTGGAATGACGGCTACGACACTTTCCAGCCAGAATTCCAAACGCTAGATCGTTTCCTCGACATATGGGCTGTGCTTCTAAACCAACGCAGTGACAATTACAGGCAATTCTACGATGCTTGGCGATCTATGGGAAAGGATCGTCACTTGATCAATTTCTGTTCGTACCAGAATACAATCGACTATAACAAGAGCCCAGTTTTGAGTGGTGGAACCGTTGATCCATCTGTTGGCAACAGTACCACATTGTTCACGTTTCGCGTACAATATCAAGATGAAGATTGGGATAACGCCTCAACTGTTAAAGTGATCATATCTGTTGAAGGCGAATGGCCAGACTTCGATATGGAACACGAGAGCGGAGACCCAGCAAGCGGTGAATGGTTCTTTGTACAACTCGCAGGATTTTCGCCTGGAACTCACAGCTTTTTCTTTGAAGCACGAGATGGCATAGGGGGATGGGATAGGGATCCTTTGGATTTCTATTATGAATTTCGTGTCGAAGCTCTCGTTCATTTGGAGTCTTTGGAGGCTACTGGTTCAACCACAAATCTTGGAACAATAACCTTTGACAGCGTCAACTACGGCCTTCCAAAAGACGTTTCTAAGCCAGTTGATGTCTATGAGGCTCATTACTTTCCAGCATCGGGTTATTTGTTTGATCATTGGGAGACAACTGGAGACATTACCGTGCCAGATTCAATCAGCAATCCAACAGCAGTATGGGTTGTCGGCGATGGAATCCTCAGAGCCATATACAGAAAAGCACGTGTTCATTTGGAGTCTTTGGAGGATACTGGCGCAACCGCAAATATAGGAAAAATAATTTTCGGTGATACTTCATACGGTCTTCCAAATGATATTTCTACGTTGACTGGAAGCTATCCGCTTCAGTATTTAGGTTATTTGTTTGATCATTGGGAGACAACTGGAAACGTTAGTGTGTCAAATTCAATCAGCAATCCAACAACAGTGACGGTTATCGGCGATGGAACTGTCAGAGCCATATACAGAAAACTAATTGTTGAGTGCAATATTCACTTAGAGTCTAGAGAGGATAATTATGCTTCGTCTAATCTTGGCACTATAAAGTTTGACGGTTTAACCTATTCTCTTCCTAGCGACATAACGAAGCCATCTGCCACCTACGCGATCGAGTATAACGCTACTTCCTATTTCGTGTTTGATCATTGGGAAACAACGGGAGACATTACCGTGTCAGATTCAAACAGCAATCCAACAACAGTATGGGTTATTGGCGATGGAACCCTCAGAGCAATATACGGGATGCCAACTGTGAATGGGAGGACAGTGGTAATAGAAAGCAACACCACGATAAGCCAAGTATATGTAACTGAAGACTGCCTCAGCTTTTGGGCTTCTGGACCAGACGAACAGGTAGGATACGTGCGTGTTATCTTTCCAAATGTTAACACTACCGCATTCAAAGTTTACATAGATGACTGGGAAGTTGATCCACGTTATTGGTATTGGCCACACCCCATTATTAATACGAACGGAACCCACTGGTTCATCTATTTTGAATTTTATTTAAGCGCTCATGAAATAAGGATTCAATTTGCACCGGGAACCCTGCATCTAGAATCTGTACAAGATAATGGCGCCTCGTCTAATCTTGGGGGCATATTTTTCTCAGTTGAACTCAGAGAACCTTGGGTTGTACTTGGCTCAACATATGCTCTTCCCAACGACATAATCAAGTCTCCTGGATATTACGTCATCTGGTGGTATTACACTGTTACAGGCTACGTTTTCGATCATTGGGAAACCACAGGTGAACTAACTGTACTGTACCCTAATTGGCCGTCAAGCTGGGTTGAAGTCAGGGGTTCTGGAACCATCAGAGCCGTATATAAAGTGGGTCTTAGCTACAGTATTCATTTGGAGTCTATGGAGGATACTGGTGCAACCGCAAATCTTGGAACAATAACCCTTGGCTGCTACGACGACGTTCAACTTGACCTTCCATTTGATTTTGCTCACCCGCCTGGTGGCCTGTGGGGGTTTGAGTACAAACCAGTTTTAGGTTACCTCTTTGATCATTGGGAAACAACTGGTGGATTAGAGGTATGGAACCCTTACGGTTCGGAGACTATCCTTGACATCAGTGGTTCTGGAACCATCAGAGCCGTATACAAAGCAGAGGTCTACTGCACAGTACACTTGGAGTCTGTGCAAGATAATGGCGCCTCGTCTAATCTTGGCTGGATAGCTTTTGACTATTCTCACTATGTTCTTCCAACAGATATAACTGAGGTTAAGGGAACATACAAGATTTACTATTACGACATCATTGGTTACGATTTTGATCATTGGGAAACAACAGGCGGAGTAAGCCTACTCTATGACAGTTACCAAATTTCAAACGAGGTTGTTCTCAGTGGTAGCGGAACCCTCAGAGCCATATACAGACTATGTAGGGGTCCTGTTCACAACCTTAACACTGGACTAAATTACACAACTATTCAAGACGTCATAGATGCTGCAGAAACCCTCAGCGGACACACAATTTTTGTTGAAGCAGGAACCTACTACGGACCCTTACTTGTTCACAAGTCTCTAACGCTGATAGGAGAGAATAGAGAGCTCACCATTATTAAGAGACCCACATGGTACTGGCCAACGGGCCTAAATGCTATCGAAGTCACTGCTGACAATGTAAGCATCATCAATTTCACAATTGGAACACGAGGATATTATATATTTGGAAAGGGTGTATGTCTATTCTCAAACGGCAACAACATAAGCCACAACATAATAACCTACTGCGGGGATGTGGGTATTTGGCTCAATTCCTCCTCACACAATACCATAGTTGGAAACAACTTCAAAAAAATGGAGCTTTGCATACGGCTTGATAATTCCCACTACAATATCATTGCTGAAAACAACATGTTTGAGCCAAAGGTGCTCTTCGAGGCTTACGTCTATCTTAATTCCTCTTCGTACAATAGCATAATTAAAAACAACTGGCTCGGGAGCCCTCTCTATGGCGTAGTGCTTGATAATTCTTCCGATAACAGAATAATTGGAAACAATATAACAGGGTATTATGATCCGATCACGGGCTATTATTATCATTATGATTGTGATGTTATCAGGCTCAATGCTTCTTCAAACAACATTATAATGGACAACGTATTGGAAGGCGCGGGACATTATGCTGGCGCGCTAGGTCTCTACGCGTCGTCAAATAACAATACTATCGCTGCAAACAGAATATCGAAGTGTCTTAAAGCTGGCATTATGCTGCGTGATTCTTCATTCAATAACATAAGTAGAAACCAAATAACACAACTTGGTGGCACATGGTATTGGTACACGATCTATGGAGTAGGTATCCAACTCACTAATTCTTCAAACAACAATTTGACTGAAAACACAATATCATATAGCAATTGGAATGGCATATACATACACCGTTCTTCAAACAACACTCTCAGAAACAATAGCATGACCCGTAACAGGTACAACTTCGGCGTATGGGGTTTGAACCTTTCAGAATTTATTAACGATGTTGACACTTCAAACACGGTTGACGGCAAACCAATCTATTACTGGATCAACGAGCAGGACAGAACAGTTCCAGAAGACGCTGGATACGTGGCTCTCATAAACTGCACACGCATAACCGTCCAAAACCTCGCATTATTCACAAACAAGCAAGGCATACTACTAGCCTACACAACAAACTCAACAATAACTCAAAACACAATAACAAACAACGAATATGGCATCCACTTCATTTGGTCTTCAAACAACAGCATTACTCGTAGCACCATTACACTCAACTACTGGCATGGCATTCGACTTGATAATTCTTTCGACAATAGTATAGTTGAAAACAGCATCACAAACAATGGGCATGCTGCGGATATATTTGTGGGGGGTGGCGTCGGTCTATATGAATCTTCAAACAACAACATAATTGGAAACAACATAACAAACAATCCGGCGTATGGCATCTCTCTCTATCAGTCTTCAAACAACAACATAAGTGAAAACAACATAACAAACAACGCAGAGGGCATCTGTCTCCTCAATTCTTCCTGCAATAGTATAGTTGGAAACAACATAACAAACAACGGCTTTCTCTACCCTCCTTGTGAGATGGATGGCATCTCTCTATGGGAGTCTTCAAACAACACCATAAGTAGAAACAACATAACAAACAACGGGTATGGCATCGTGCTCAACGATTCTTCCGACAATAGTATAGTTGGAAATAACATAACAAACAATGTGAGGGGTGGCATCTGGCTCATGTATTCTTCAAACAACAGTATAGTTGGAAACAACATAACAAACAACGAGTATGGCACCTGGCTCTATCAGTCTTCAAACAACAAATTTTACTGCAACCGTTTCACAAACAACACCAAGCAAGTGTCTAACCAGTCACCCAGTTTCGCCAATGTTTGGGATGACGGCTATCCAAGCGGCGGAAACTCGTGGAGCGACTACACAGGCGACGACTTCTTTAGAGGACCCTATCAGAACGTGACTGGAAGCGACGGAATAGGCGACACACCATACATCATCGATGAAAACAACATAGACCACTACCCACGGCTAGGTCCCTGCATTCCACCAACAACATACACCCTAACAATCACCACAACAGTCGGTGGAACAACTGATCCATCTCCCGGATCATACACTTACGAAGCCGGAACATACGCCTCGGTTCAAGCAATCCCAGACACCTACTACTTCTTTGATCACTGGGAGCTTCTCTCCCAGTGCACTGGGAGCATAAATGTTGGTTCAAGCAATCCGATAACTGTAACAATGGACAAGGACCATACGCTTAAGGCCATATTTGTTTACGCACCCATCATCACACAATACTACCTGACAGTCCAAACAGAACCACTAGGCATAACAACAATAACAGGCGAAGGCTGGCACGACGCCGACACAGACGTATCCCTAGACGCCCCAACCTTTGTTTCCGTTTCAACAGACATCAGATACAGATTCGATTACTGGACCATTGATGATATCGTTGTCTCTGGAAACCCAATAACCGTGCACATGGACGCCAACCACACAGCAAAAGCCCACTACACCAAACAATACTACTTAACAGTGACTACCATACCCGACGGCGCTACTACCCCATCAGGAACAGGCTGGTATGATGCTGGAACATACGCCTCAATCTCAACGCTTGAACATGTCTACACTGCACCAGACACACGTTACCGATTCAATGGCTGGACAACTACCGACATGACTGAGACAACCGATCCATCAGCTACTTCCACTACGGTGTTGATGGACAAGGCTAAGACGGTGACAGCCAACTACGTGCTACAGTACTACCTGACCATGTTTACGAATCATGGCACAGTCAGTCCTGGCAGTGGATGGCATGATGCTGATTCAGTTGTAGAAATATCCGCCACTGCTCCTTCCGTAGTTGATGGCGAACGCTATGTATGGCTAGGATGGACTGGAACTGGGCTTGGTTCTTATACAAGCCTCGACAATCCTGCATCTGTAACTGTCAATGGTCCAATCACTGAAACAGCTGCTTGGAGACATGAATATAGGTTAACTATGGCAACCAATTTCGGAACTACATCTCCATCTGCTGGAGAGCATTGGTATGAAGCTGGAACGGTCGTGACCATTGAAGCATTTGCTCCATCAGTTATTCCAGGTGAAAGGTATTTATGGAACGGATGGACTGGAACAGGTACTGGCAGTTACACCAACACAGATAACCCGTCTTCAGTCACTATGAATGGTCCTATTACTGAAAAAGCCTCATGGACACACCAATACTACTTAACTGTAACTTCACCATATGGCACTAAAGGTGGTGAAGGCTGGTTCGATTCCAGCTCAACTGCTTATGCTACGGTGACCCCGCTAATAGTGGATGGACCCCCAGGCGTTCGATACGTCTTTACCCTCTGGAGCGGTGATGCCACAGGCACTACCTCGCCTTCAGACCCGATAACTATGGATGTGCCTAAAACAGCGACTGCCAACTGGAAGACCCAATATACTATTACCTTTGACCATACAGGTCTGGACGGAACGGCGGTCGGAACGGTTATTACGGTAGATAGTTCAACAAAGACCTATGCTGACTTACCCTTCAGTATGTGGGTGGATAGTGACACCTCAGTAAGCTACAGCTACGAACCCACTGTTTCAAGCAGCGTTTCTGGTAAGCAGTTCAGGCTTGACAGCGTGACTGGACACACTTCACCTATAATTGCTACATGTCCCACAACGGTGACAGGAAACTACGCAACGCAGTACTACCTCACAGTGACTTCACCTTACGATGTGCCAGGCGGCGAAGGCTGGTATGATGCTGGTGAAACTGCATACGCAACATTGCACGCAGGCTTAGCATATGTTGACGGGCTTGCATATGGCTTCGTGGGTTGGAGCGGAGACACCTCAGGCTGGGACCTCCTAAGCGACCCAATCTTAATGAATGCACCAAAGACAGCAATTGCAAACTGGGAATCCAGCACAGCATATGGTGACGTCCGCACCATTGGGTTCTGGAAACACCAAGTCAACGTTTGGTACCTCACCGAACTGGCTAAAACAGGCATGAAGATAAGAGGCATAGGAACCGCTCAAATATCCGAAGATGCACTTATCACTTACCTAAGGTTCATCGACACCAACTCAGACTATTTCAGAGGCAGAATCGTCAAAGACAACAACGGCGACGGAACCATCACCAACCTGGAAACACTGGAAAACGCCTACAACATCCTGAAAACTCCAACAGGTCCAAACAGCATGAAAATGAGAGCCGAACAACAACTACTCGCAGTTTGGCTCAACCTCGCCCACAAAACATTCTTCTGGAACACCCAACTAAGCCAAGAAACAGACTACATATACCACCAATACGGACTTACCGACATCGGAGAAGCCATCCTATTCTGCGAGGCTGAACTAACCAAACCAAACGGCAACTACGAAACAGCCAAAAACATCTGCGACAACATCAACAACAACCAAGGCATAATCTGGGGAACATAAGAAACAACAGAATCACAATACCAGAGCTAAACTACACAAAGAGCGGCACGCTCACAAACGGCAACATACAAATCCACAAATAGCGCTGAAGGCTTGGCCTAAACGGAATTCCATTCTTTGAAAACCTAGCGTGCGCAGGGGTAGGTCTTGAGGTATTACCTAAGCCCAATTGTCTAATTGTCCGTTGCAACGTGTATGTTCTCATTTTGACTTTTATCGTGCACATTGTTTGAACAATAGAACCACAAAGCTGTTTGCTACTCTCTCACATGTTCTGCGGAAAAAATGCTCACCTACAACCGCAAAATAACCACTGGAAAAGACCATCAAATAGGATGCTAATTTGCGTGCCGAAGCGCTTTTTCTTCTTCACCTGCTTCCTTTAACGGAGGAATCCAACGCAACTTGACAATCTCTTTTTGCCAATCAGGTTCCTCCGCCATCTCCATTAGCTGTAAAGTTCTTTCATTAATTCTTATCCATTCATGGCTTTCAGCCAACCACAACTTCATCGTTGACACAGCCCAGCGTCTCAACTCTTGGTCGCCGCGTATCGCTCTAATCCATTTCACTTTGGCTTTTGGAGTTTGTAATTGGAAAATGTAATTGAACAACTGTTCCATGAGCATCATTTCTGTGACGTCTCCCCACTGGACGCTCCATTTAGCTAACCACTCAAATGCTCTCCTAAGGTCTTCCTCAAGCCCCACTGAGACAAAGTAATCCCACCTCCTAAACACAAGCGGCAGAAGATGTTTCCATTTTTCAGTAACTCTCCTAAGACCAGAGCGCCGACACTCCATCGAAACCATGGCTAAAACTCCTTTGAGGGTAAGCTGAAATTGTTTGATCATTTTGCCTGTTCTGGCTTTTCCCTTCGGCTCAGCCTTTAGCAGTTTTTTCTCTGCTAACACGGTTGGTGCCTGATGGGCTATGAAACTGCTTATTTTTATTTCTCTCAAGTGCTTAGTCAATTCATACTCTGTTGTTGGGCCGTTCTCCGCTATCCAACGTAGCACCGCAAGCTGCTTCTCTGAAATATTAGATTTTGCCATCCTGTCACCCCGTATATCTATAGACAACCATATCTATTTCAAGATATAGATATATATAACAGTTTTCGTATCTATAACCAACCATAGATATGAGCCGTGAAAACATGAACGAAACCATAATAGAAATAGTCACAGCGTACCAAGTAAGTCAACAAGACAGCCTCGTCGTCGTAATCCCAAAACGAATCAGACAAAAACTCGAAATAACCAAAGGAAAACGATTCTTAGTCAAAATAGACGAAGACGGCAGAATAATCTACGAACCAGTAAAAAAGGAAGCCTAAACCATGACTGAAACAACCAAAAACCCAGCAAAACCCACTAGGCCGGGTCAGCGCTCTCACGCTCCTCCACAAATAGACGTTTCCAAAATCACGGATTTCGAGATCTCACTACTTCTCTTGGAACGAGACGTCTCTCAATACCGCGTGGAAAGGTTTGACGACCTGCTGAACAAAATCGGCGAAGCGAAAGGCTTTGCTGAAGCAGAGAACAAGCCTGCTTCGTTTGTCCCAGAACAAACCTTCCTGACTTTAAAATGGGAGCCAGCAAAAGGCGAACGCCTAGGCGAGTTTGAAGTAGCAAATAAGAACAGCAACTTGCCCGACAAGTGGAGCCACGCCTACAAGATTCTCCGACAGAACAACGCTGTCATAAACTCACGTTACCATGCACCAAACTACGAGCATAGTTACTGGTTGTATGGCGAGGACAGAATTTACCGGCAGAAACGAAAGCAGCAGACATGAGAGGCAGCAGCCACATGACACCGAACGCCCAGTCCCAGTTTTTTACGAGTTGCTGGACCTCGGTAGCTCCCGCCTCTCCACATCCATTTTTTCCGAGGCTTCAATGATGAATAATTGTTGCGTGGCTCTAAAAGAATTGTTTATTGTGCGCGACGACTGCTACTGTGTACAACAAGTGCATGGCGCCTATGTTAAAATCAATGAACCTTTAACTCTGGACTTGCTGGAGAAACACCTTAAAGGCGAAATAACGCTTGGCAGCTACCAATTAGACAAGAATAGTTCTGTTAAATGGCTCTGTTTTGACATTGACCCCGAAAAGGTAGAACGACCCCAGGATGTCGTTTCAAAAATTCTAGATGTATGTTTTGAAGAGAAAGTAGAGAAAGATGGCGCTAAGAGACCTAGAATTTGGAAGAAAGCCGTTTTGCTAGAAGCATCGCGCTGGAACGACCCATCTTTCCACATCTGGATTATGTTTTTGGCTGCCTGTACCAGCAAGGGTTGCACGTTGGCTCGGCTACCGAATCCTTGAGCTTGCAGGACTGAATCCAAAACAAATAGAGGTTTTCCCGAAGCAGACTGAGTTAACCGACGACAGACCTTACGGAAACTTTGTTAAACTGCCACTAGGACGACACCAAGTCGCTCACAAGTTGAGTGTTATCCTAAACTTTGAAACTTTTGAGCCCTTAAGTAATGACGTTCTAGCTATGGTTCAAGGCATCACATTTTCCGAAACTGACATAGAACGTATTCTTGTTTTTGCTGAAAAACGAGGTGTACAACAAAGGTTTGACTTAATCGCTGGGCGACCGAATTTTAAACCTTTAATCGATCAAGACGAAGAGGAAACTGCAAAATTTTTGTGTAAGTATTGGAGACATGGTTACCGCAACCGTTTAGAAACATACTTTCTTGGTTTTTGCTTAAAAAAAGGCGTGAGTTACGAATCAGCTTACCGTATTGTTGATGAAGTTACAAAGCGCACAAACGATGAAGAAAGGCAGAGTCGGCTTGGTTTAGTCGACTATCATTACCGCACAAGATCGACTGTGGTTTTGAAAGGGAAAAGTGGCTTGCGTGAAATCATTGGAGAGTTGCAACATGAGTTTAAGCAAAGAACTAAAGCAAATTGAGAAAGAAGAAAAGCCGAAGGTTGTCCAAAAACCGACTCTTGTTGCCGACGGGTTTTTAGCCGAGCAAATATGGGACCGTAAAGGTTTACCTATTTATTATGTTAAGCACTTTAACGATGGCTCCTCCGAGTTGGAAAGCGAATTAGATTTAGGTGAAGTTGACAGCAAAGGAAAGCCCATCATTTACCGACCTGTCGACAATCTTGGTTTGCGGAAAGGACTTGTTATTCTACCAACCGAGCCGAAAGAAACAAGTTTCAGCGAGTTATTCAACCAAATAGATGAGTTCGCAACAAGATGCTATGATGCGTGCGGCAAAGAAGCAACCGTCAAACTTTTGACTCGTGTGGTTGTCGGCTCCTGGTTCCTCGACCGCTTTGTGCAAGACAAAACATATGATATTGCTGGAGCTGGCAAGTTTGCGCCGATAATACCTATCCGAGGACCAAGCCAAGCTGGTAAGAATCGACTAGCCTTTGTCTTGCGCTTGCTAAGTTACCGTCCATACTTTGAAATGTCAACTTACCGAGTACCGAGTATCTACCGTCCACTTGATTTATGGAACGGCTCTCTTGTTTTGGATGAAGCCGACTTTACCAATACAAGCGAGAAAAGCGAGTTAATCCACTTCTTAAATTGCCGAGCAACAGGGACACCGATAAGTCGTCAAGACCCAAAGAATCCGAGACAAATCGATGTATTCACCAATTTCGGACAAACAATATTAACGCAAAGACGAGTATTCGACGACAACGCTACGGAGAGCAGATGTTTACCTTTCTACAGCGAGGTAACCGAGAAGAAACTGCCCACAGTTGAAACCGACGAGATGCTAAGAGAGGGGTTAGAGTTACAAAACATGCTTCTTTTCTTGCGCCTAGAATACTATAAACATGTTATTATCGACAAAGCAGCATGGCTTTCCGATGTTTCGGACCCGCGTCTTGTTGCCTCGCTTCTGCCCCTCTTGGCTTTGTCGAAAATTGAGCCATCCATAAAAGAAACTATAAAAGAAACAGTCAAAGACTTTGAAAAACTCAAAGTTGAACAAAAGGCAAACAGTGAAGATGGTATAATAATCAATTCATTGTGGGAAAAAGGACTATTCGCATTTTACCAAGGAACAAGAGGCAACGAAACTTACTATTTCCAAACCTACAAAGACGTCGATGAAGACCAGCAGGATGTTGTACCGTTAACCGTCGGTCAGCTTGCCGACGAATTTAAACTGTCAACAAGAAACTTACGAAAAATTCTAAACAGCCTAAACTTATGCTCGGCAGGTCTGCCGAGAGTAATCAAAGTCGGAAGCAAAACATACCGCGTTGTCTTCTTTGATCCAAGAAGGTTTGAAAAACGCCTTCGAGAATTTGTGGTCGACTACATACCTTACGACCTCTATGATAAACTTGGCTTGGAAAAGCCGAAGTTGGTTACAGAAGTTACACAAGTTACACTTCCAGACATGCCTCACCATCTTGAAAGCCAAACTGCAAAAAAGGAAGACACGCCCTGCGCTGTAACTTCTGTAACTTGTGTAACCGATTCCACGGAAGAGGACAAGTAACAATGGCAGAGGGAGACGCTGGCTTCCACAACAACGAGCATACTTGGCAAAGCGGCTCGAACAACGGGAAGTTGGAGCCTTCGGCTCCAGTCGCCCAGCCCCCAAAATGTCCACAATGTAGTAGCCATCGAATCTGGCGAGACGGCTTAAGATACAACAGTAATAGAGCCCCAACTCAAAGGTGGCTGTGCCGAGACTGCGGTCTCCGCTTCAGCGAAACCAATTGGAACGGCTCTGAAGGCACTGAACATGTTGGAAGAATTCCTACGAAAGCATTTTGTAGAGCCAGCAGCTTACCTCTTACTCGCCAAGTGTGCGTCGCCACGGCAAAGGGGACGAAAAACTTGGTCGAAGTGGAAACCCGAATTGAAAAGCGGGCCGCGGGGGCCACAGAGCTAAGCAAGGATATCAAGGGCAAGCTGGTGGAATATGCATGGTGGATGAAGAAAGAAGGATATAGCGAAGCCAGCATAGAAACAAGGACAAAGCTTCTTACCATACTGGCAAAAAGAGGAGCGAATCTATTAGACCCTGAGTCAGTGAAAGAAACTATTGCCAAGCAGGAATGGAGCGAAGGCTCAAAGCTTCATGCAGTCAAAGCCTATGAACTGTTTGCTTTCATCAACAATGTAACATGGAATCCTCCAAACTACAAGCAGAATCAGAAACTGCCTTTCATTCCTTTGGAAAGCGAGCTTGACCAACTGATAGCAAGCTGCGGAAAGAAAACCGCTGCTCTTCTTCAGACGCTCAAGGAAACTGGAATGCGAGTAGGAGAGGCTTGGCGCCTGAAATGGATCAACATAGACGTTGAGCATAATGCCATAACAATTAACGACCCAGAGAAGAACAGCAATGCAAGAATGTTCAAAGCAAGCGGCAAACTGATTGCAATGCTCAACCTGCTGCCGAAGAAATCGGACAAAGTGTTTGGATATACTCCGTTGAAGTCATTTAGAATCAACTTCTGGCGCAAGAGAAAAAGCGTTGCAAGCAAGCTCCAGAACCCAAGGATAATGCAGATTACATTCCACACGTTCAGACACTGGAAAGCAACCGTGGAATACCAGCGGACAAAAGACATACTCTACGTAAAGCAGCTGCTCGGGCACAAAAGCATCACTAACACCCTGATATACACTCAGCTTGTAAGCTTTGAGAGCGACGAATACCATGTGAGGGTTGCCAAGACTCTAAAGGAAGCCTGCGAGCTGGCAGAAGCTGGCTTCGAATACTTCACCGCAATAGAAGAGACTCAGGTATTCAGAAAACGCAAGTGAAAAGCAAAGTTTACGGTGAAAAAGCACGAGTATAAATATATAAACTTTGCGATTTTGGTAATCTTATCTATGATTTATACTGATTTATTGTGTCTTTTATGTGAGTTCAGTGTTTGAGTTAGTTGTTGGAGGATGAATCATGGCGCATTTTTGTGTTTTGAGGTGAATGAGTTCGAGATTTTCTTTTGTTGTCTCTTTTATTTTGTAGACCTCTCTGCCAGAGGGGGAGATGGAAAGCCAAGAAGACGGGTGTTGTCGCATCTAGAGGGTGGAATTAAATGATTTATGCGTCGGATGGTTAATGAATGAAAAAGAAAAGGCTTCGACTTGACTGTGAAGAAAAAGATTTACTTGTATCGTTGGCGTCTTTTTTTGCGTTTTCGTTTTTCTCGGCGCATTCGTTTTCTTTTTGATTTGCCCTTGATTTCAACCTACCTCGTTGGATTTTGGTTCATGCACAATAATTGAACATCAACCTTAAAATGTTTATTCGATGGTGGCATGACGCATTTTTAAGTCGTTCTCATTTTTCTTCATTCGGTACATGAGTTCCACGATTAGTCCGTCTAAGAAGACCATGCAGTTGTTTTCGAATATGCTTCCCAAGGGGCTTAGGGGTTCGCGTTCGCCTAAGATTTGGCGGGCCAAATAATCTTCTTCGCGAGGCCATCCCATCCTTGTTCGTCCCTTGAGGAGCACTATTAAGTCAGCCACCTGTCCAAGAGGCGAGTCTTTGTAGGAGGTGATCGCCACAATTCTGGTTCCTATCTCTTTCGCCGCTGTCGTTGCACTTAAAACCAACTTGGTCATACCAGTGCCAGAGATTGCAATTACCAGATCGTCTTTTTCCGCGGCTGGAGTGATGGTTTCGCCTAGAAAGTAAACGTTGAATCCGAGGTTCATGAGACGGAGGGCAAAGGCACGTCCCACGAATCCGCTTCGACCCATGCCCACAACAAAAATTTTCTTGTTTTGGGCTTCGAGAATCATTTGAATCATTTTTTCAACCTGTTCTATGTCGAGCTCGTCTATGGCCTTTCGTGCTCCAGAGAGAATCTCGTCAGCAGCCGCTTTCAACCACTTCATTGCTCTTTCGCCCAGTGAAGCGAATACACTCTTCAAGTGCAAAAATCTTGCGGTTCGGTTCACATCCGTGCAAGTAGAAGAGTCATTTTGGCAAGAGCATGGTTATTGAGGGCAGAGGAACAACGAAGTTCCGAACGTAGATTGCAGTTGCCAATAATATTATTGATATTAAAATCAGCACTAGGTCACCTCGTCCCATCTTGAGAACGTAAAGGTTCGTTCGCTTCTTGGCGGCACCCCATGCGCGGGACTCCATAGCCTCGGCGAGTTCCAAGCTTCGACGTATGGCACTGACAATCAATGGAATCAAAATTGGAATGTAGTTGCGCACTCTCTTCATGAAGTTGCCTCTTTCGAGCTCTAAGCCCCTGGCCTTCTGTGCATCCATAATAGTCTGTGCCTCCTCAGCCAAAACTGGAACGAATCGAACAGCCGTGGTGAAGGCAAACGTAATGTCAAATGGAACGTGACTCTGCTCCAACGCCAGACTAAGGTGATCAGGTGACGTGGTGAGAAAGAACACAGAAAACGACTCAACCAAGACCAGAAAACGAAGAAACATGGCGCCGGCATATTCAGGAGGCGACATGCCCCATGGAGTACTTCCCGGAGAAAGGTAGCCAAAAACAAGATTAAACACGAAAAGAAAAGTGGCCAAAAACAAGGCGCCACGAAGAGACCGAAGCCATTGCCGCTGAACACCAGCCACCAACACGAACGGTACGGGCAGAATGAACAAAACCATAAGCGGCAACAACTCGTAAAACATGACAGCTGCTATGAACATCGCGAGAACAAAGAAAAACTTTACCCTTGGGTCAAGACGATGAATAGGCGACGAAACATGCCTAAATCTGAAACCTTCAAATACACTCAATGCTTGGCCTTCTCCCCTTCCAAATATTCCATCAGAATCTTCCTAGCCTCAGAAACATCAATAACGTCGGTTGGCAGTCCAAGGTCTGCCAGTTCCCGAAAGATTTGAGTTATCTGCGGCGGCACAATAGAGGCTTTCAAAGCAATGTCGGGGTTGGTGAGTATTCGTTTGGCGTCTCCGTCCGCAACAATCTGCCCCTGCGCCATTAAAACAACGCGTGGATTGCACTCTGCCACAAACTCCACATCGTGCGTGACAATCACCACAGTCTTGCCCTGCGCGTTAAGTTGAACAATGAACTGACGTAGTGTTTCCTTCTGTTGATGATCCTGTCCAATTGTGGGCTCGTCGAGTATAACAACTTTAGGATTCCAAGCCAGAACAGAAGCCAAGGCTACACGTTTTCTCTCGCCTCCGCTCAGCATAAAGGGCGAAGTCTTGCGGTACTCTGTCAAGCCCAAGAGATTGAGCGCCCACGTGGTGCGTCTCTGGATTGTGGCTTCCTTGAAGCTGAAGTTTCTAAGCGCGAAGGCAACTTCTTCCTCAACAGTCTCGCTGAACAATTGGTGATCAGGATTTTGGAACACGAATCCCACTTTTCTGGCTAGTTGCGCTATGCTTATGTCGCGAGTGTTGACTCCGTCAACTAAGGCGTCACCCTTTGTTGGCTTGAGCAATCCGTTGAACTGCTTCACAAGGGTTGTTTTTCCCGCGCCGTTTTGTCCCATTATGGCAACAAATTCGCCATTGCGAATGCTGAGAGATACTCCCTTCAGTGCTTCAATTCCTGTTGAATACGTGAAATAAACATCTTTGACCTCGATCAAGTCTTCAAAGCCTCCCGCAAGAGTTTGGTTGCTTCCTCCGAGCTTGTTGGAACGCCGTCCAGTTGGACACCATTTTCTTGCAGCATCTGCCAGAGACGAGTTGCCTTGGGAATTCCAACGCCGATCAGTCTGGCAGTTTCGGAGTTAAAGACTTCTTTGGGCTTGCCGTTAAGAACGATTTTTCCGTTGTCCATAATGACAACGTGATCAGCATACTTTGAAGCAAGGTCGAGCCTGTGTTCGACAAGTATGACCGTGATTCCTAGTTTCTTGTTCAGTTCATTTATCACCTCGAAGATTTTCCTTGCGCCCAACGGGTCAAGGAAGGAGGTAGGCTCATCGAAAACCATGATGTCAGGTTGCATTGCAAGCACGCAGGCTATGGCAACGCGTTGCTGCTGTCCACCCGAGAGTTCGTGTGGCGCTCTTTCCCGCAGTTCTTCTATGCCTGTCATTTCGAGCGCCCAGTTAACGCGTTTTCGAATGTCCTCTCTGGGTAAGCCTAAGTTTTCCAGTCCGAACGCCACATCCTTCTCAACAGAGAGAGCGAAAAGTTGATTTTCAGGGTTCTGAAAAACCATTCCAACCCTTTGAGCCATTTCGTAGATTAGGTGCTCATTCACCTTTAGTCCAGCTACAGTCAATTCTCCTTGTAGCTGTCCAGCGTAGAAGTGGGGAATCAAACCGTTGAAGCATCGACAAAGCGTTGTCTTGCCGCAACCGCTTGGTCCTGTTAAGATCACGAATTCTCCCTTTTCGACTGTTAGAGACACGTCTCTTATGGAGGGTTTTGTACCACCAGGGTACGTGTACGTTAGGTCTTTTATGTCAATTATTGACATTTTTTTGCGTCACAGCCTCATCTGGCAAAAAGAGGTCGGTTTCACTTAAGAGTAGCTACTCGGAATAGAGTTGAATCGTTGCATCAGAACAGTGATGATCAACAGTGAAGAACCAAAAAAAGTTATTAATTGCCAAATATCAATTATCATTTCGGAACGCAGGCTCATGATCAAACTGTTTCTGCGAAAACTCTCTGTGTTACTACTCGTTTCTGTGGTTATTGCGGTAATCACTTACGCTGTCAATCTTTGGCTGCTAGCTGGCTCTCTCTCTGAGGCCTATCTTTCGCCGCAAGACGCTCTTTTCATCGAAGGAATGGTCTTCGCGATTCTCGGCGTGCTTCTTCTCATCGGATCTGGGGGCATCAATTTATGGACTGTGAAAGCCGCCATTCTGCAGTCAGCTGCGGATGCCATAACAGGCGAATCCGGTGAGCCTTCCAAAATTTTTAAGAGAGATGCATGGAAGCCTAGCGGCTTTATTCGTCTGGGACTAGTTTTATTGTTCTCGGGTGTTATCATGATTCTGCTTTACTTTTTGTAAAGAAGTTTCAAACTAGTCGGCTGAGATTGTTATCTGCTGCGCAAGTTAGTGTTTTGAGAGTCTGTCTTTGAGAAATCGAACACAGCGCTTGAGGCTCGCTTCCACATCTCCAACACCGTTCACTCCAGCCGAAACAGAGTGCCCACCGCCCATGCCGTTCAGATATTCGCCCAAAGGTTTAGCTATGTCTCTGCCTAGATGCACGCCAGTTTTTTCGTAAAATTCCCGGCTTGAACGCATGCTTATCTGAATCTTTTCGCCGCGTTGACCAGCCACAACCGCCACGTGTGCACCCAACGCAATCATGGCTCTGGCAGCTGAAGCCTGATAGGCGCTGACGTGCGAGAGCGAGACCAGCCACTCGTTAATCTTCAAGAGCTTACTGCGTCTAGACGCCTTCAACCGTGCTATGCGTTCTGAAGGATCCATGGGCAGCGAAAGAAGAGACAATGCTTCCTCGGCCTTCACTCCAATGTCAATTAAGTCAGCAACTGCCTTGAAGGTAGCAGAAGTAGCCAACACAAAGTGTCGGGTGTCGAAGGCTATTCCCAGAAAGAGAGCCTTAGCCTCGGCTTGCTTCAGCTCAACCCCGGCTTCCTTGAAGAGGCGGAACACGATCTCGCATGTCGAAGACGCCTTCTCGTCTGCCACTGTCAACGCCGCGAGGCGTTCGGTCTCTGGATGGCTCGCGTGATGGTCGATAACAACCAATGCGGCTTTTGAAGCCGTGACCCTTCCACCCCATGCGCCCAACTGCTGAACGGTGTTTGTGTCCAACAGCACGAGCAAATCTGCGCTCTCGATGTTCGGGTTGGCTGTCAGCTTGGCAGGAAGCGCTTGCAACATTGATTTGGACAGTCTGCTTGGACCCTGCGCGGCTGCAATCTCGACGTTCAATGAGGGTCGCAGACTTTTCAAGAGTTGGGAGAAAGCAAAAGCTGAGGAAACTGCGTCTGGATCAGCGTTGACGTGGCAAAGTAGAACAACCAGTTTGGCTTTTCGCTCGTCTAAAAGCCTTGTTATTCCGTTGATTTGCACGAAAGTCCACTCAGGTACTCTTTTATTGACTCAAACGCCTTTTCAGTCGCCTCTCCAGCCAATTTTTCTGCGTTGTAACCCTTCATTAGAGGCGACAAACTCAGTTCTACGTCAACATTGACCGTGACTGGTTTTGTTCCTTCAGTGTCCACGGTTATGTTAAGCAACGTGATTCTGCGAGCAGAAACCTTGGATAATACGTGTCCTCTGGCGGCTTTTTCTGCAATCTCGCACAGTTTTTCCAGCTGTTTTTGTGTCAACTCGGGGATGCCGATTTCTTCCAAGAGGTTCTTCCTCTAAGATTCTGAGGGTGGAGGTGAAACTGGGCTGAAATCTCGTTGCAGTTTGGCTTGAAGGTCTTTGGCTTGACTTCGCAGTCTTTCTTCCTGCTTTCCCAGCACGCTTATTCTGGTGTTAAGCAGCTCTTTATGTTCGTTCAGCTCTGTTGTCACTTTGACTTTCTCGGCTTTGACCAAAAGTGAGCCAACTGATTTGTAGATAACAGCGTTTTCATCAACCTTTTCCAATTCGCTGAGCGCTTGCTCGGTCTCAGTGAGCTCCAACTCGAGTTGTTGCTTCTGAGTCAAGACCGTCTGCAAAGTCTGTTGAAGTTGCTGAAGCCTGAGCAGTCGCTCTTGAACCTGAGGCGGAAGTTTCGAAACGTCATCGCTCATGTCGTTTTCCTCAAAATCTTGTTGATGACACCCTCAGCATTATGGTCTTGGGTTAATTAAGTGTTTTTGCATGGCTACACTTTGGCGTGGGATTAAGCGAGACATTTCTGCGTTCTCAGTAATTAAGCAAGATTTCATGGGTCGCTTGGTATAATCAAAGTGTTTCTAAGGAGTCTAAAACCTCTTTTGTTAGGAGTATCCAATTGAGGTAGGAGTTTATGGCTGCTCTCAACGCGGACGTGTCAGTGGCTTCCAAGGTGAGACTTAGGATGTTGCCTTCTTTCATTATTCTGACTTTTGAACGTCTTGTTAATGAAGTTCGTGTTTCAGGTTCCAACGCCTTGAATATGGATTCTAACTGTTCCCCCGATTGAAACTTTAAGCGGATGCTTGCTTTAGCGCTCATTTGGGGTTCCTACATCACTCGCTTAGGGTTATTCTTGGTCCAATCTCCACCTTTTGAGGAAGCTGCATAAAAGTTATTTGAACTCGCCAAGTTGCATTGCGTGAAATGTGCATAACCGCTTGATATTTAGACAACGCTTCAATTTCATACTCAAGCGAAACTGGAACGCTAAAGAATTCGGACATAGAATAAGCTATTTGCCTGGAGTTGTCGACAGATTGTGTTATGACCAATGAATGAATTGGCTTCAGCCTTGCTGGTGCAAACTCTCTCTGCAACCGTATACCAGCAACGTAGAGAACAGGAGGAACGGGAACCAAGCCCGACGTGCCTATGCGAAAGAACTCGATTTTGGCGGTTCCACCCTGCCAACGGTCAACGATAACGACTCGGTCTGCACCTTGCTCTAGGGTTTTCACAGCCACTTCGTCTATGCTCATTTTTCCACGGTTAACGCGCATGATATTGGGTATTACTCTTGTGAGGTCGTTGCAGAAGGTTCGTATCCTAGGCGTTGGATTGCGAGATGTGGTTAGCAGAATCTTGCTTGGCGCGTCCATGGCTGAAAGTTAGTCTCAACTTGTTCTTAACCTTGAAGCTTGTTTTAAGGAAGTTGACTTCTGGTTTTATTTCAAAGTAGCCTAAGACTCGATTTTTTTCATGTTTTTGTTTTCTTTCTCGGAAAATAACGGCTTGTTTGAAGACCCATCTTTACGACAGATAGCATTAAAGGCACCTCCATTAAAGGACCTATGACCGTTGCCAAGGCAGCACCCGATCCGATGCCGTAAAGCGTTGTGGCGACTGCTATGGCGACTTCGAAGTGGCTACTGGATCCTATAAGAGTGGTGTCTATGACGGTTTCATATACCCAACCCGCAAAGTATCCCAGGAGATAAGTCCACGTGATCATGATGGCATAATGCATCAGGTTTGGAGCTGCAAGGTAAGCAACCAAAAAGGGGTTGTTGAGGATGACTTCTCCTTCAAATGAAAACAAAACTATCAGAGTTGTCAGCAAGGCAACGATAGATATCTTTCCCACAACTGGAATGTAAGTATTGGAGAACCACTCCTCTTCTTTTCTCTCTATTATCAGCTTTCGAGAGAGCGCACCCGATGCTACCGGTAACGCAATGAAAACCAAGACGCTGACGGCGATTAAATCCCAGGGAACCGGAATGCTACTCACGCCAAGGTAAAAGGCTGACAGGGGAGCGTACAGGAACAGCATTAACAATGCGTTGATTGCGGTGTTTATCAGTCCTTGACCCATGTCTCCCTTGGCAAGGAACATCCACCACATGACCATAGCTGTACAAGGAGACATTCCAAGCAATATAATTCCAGCTTTATGATACGGGTCACTTAACATGAGATTTGCGAGGAGGGTCATCAGTGGTGGGGCTATTATCCAGTTGGCGATTATCGTGACAAGCAACGGTTTGGGTCTCTTTGCCGCGTTTTTAATATCAGTGAACCGTATTCCCACCACTGTTGGATACATCATAAAGAATAAGAGAATGCCTATTGGAATCGACAACTGCCCAAATTTGAGGGAATCCATGAGTTGTCCGAATTGGGGTAGAAATCTTCCGACAAGCAAACCTGCAACTATACATATGGCTATCCAGAGCGTTAGGTATTTCTCGAAAATCCCAAGGGTTGCTCTTCTCGTAGAAGCTTGTGCACACGCCAAAGTTTCTCCCTCTTACAGGATGTTTAGTTTGTGCATGTTTCCAATAAGTTCGGGATACGTTAAGCTGTAAAAGACCCATTTTCCTTCTTTTCTAGCCTTCACTAATGCCGCATTTTCCAAAATTCCCAAGTGATGAGACGCTGTTGGTTGAGTCAAGTCAAGCGCAACCATAACCTCGCAGACACACATCTCCCGAACTTCAAGAAGTTTCAGAATTCTCAACCTGGTTTCATCAGATAAAGCCTTGAAAAACCTGCTCTGTTTATCAACCAATTCGGCATCGGCAACCTTTTTGGCTAATCGTTTAAGTTCGTTGGCGTACTTGGGCGCCTCGACAGCCACACACCTTCCAGACTCAATCAGTCGGGCGAGTCTTCCTCTGCCCCTCTTCGTAGGAGTTGATGACATTTGGTGAACCAGCCTGAGATAAAAGGTAAGTTATATTAAAATATTTAAATATGTTGTTATAAACCTCGTATAGAATGAACTGAATCGAAGAGATATCGCCATCGTTTCATTTGAAGTCTTAGCGTAACCATAAAGGCTGGATGACGCAAAGAAAGATGCCTTAATCTTCTAAAAATGATGAATTGCCAAACGAAAAAAACAATTGAAAGAAGAGGCTTTCACACGCCCTCTTCTTCAACCGCAACAGCCTCAGGGGGCAAACCTTTGGCTGCTCGCTTTGCTACGACTCCAAGTTTTGTGGTTGGCATGTAGGCGCCGCCGGTGAAGACTGAGCCGCATTTCCTGCAATTCCACACGCCTACGCTTCGGCGCCGAACTGATTCAGAGCCACATTGAGGACACTTGTGCGCCTTTTTCAGACCAGAGATGACTTCTCTGTAGCGTTTCCGCACGGTGGCGCCGTAGCGGGCTTCAAAGCCTCTGGTTGGACCTATCTTCTTTGTTCGTCTTCGACCCATTTTTACTCTTTCACCACAAGCTTGCGCTGTTCCTCAGTCTTCTGCTGAGCTATTTTGCTGGCTTCAAAAACCTCTTCAGCGGTGAAGTAGCCGTATCCGCCCTTCTGTAGGGCGCAGATTTTTCCGTCTTTCTCCACGGTTATCGTGAGCCTGGCATCCATCACCTGTTCCTCTTCAAGCCATGGGTCAACCACTAGTTTGTCGTTGATTTTGGCAAAAGTCACTGATACAGGATGGTTGCGAATGGGTAAGGGCTTGTACCCAGGCTTGATTTTGACCTCGCCCTCCTTCACCTCGTAGTTGAACATTTTTGTGTTGAGCAGCGCTGCTAAAGCTGCCAGACAAGAGGCGTCAATGAGGTTTCCATCGTGATTGAGCACGTAGACGTCTACAAAAACGACAAACACCTTCTTTCCAGGTTCTATGCAAAGTTCTTCTAACGATATTGCCTTGGATTCCCTGATGCCCCTGTCCACAATTCTGGCAAGTTCAATAGAGTTTTCATCTGGTGGTCCAGGCTCAAAAGTGGGTGAAGCGAGAGGCACCAACTCGGCGTTGACGGTCAAGACGCCCTCGTTGGGCACGTCCGAGAACGGTTCACCCATCTCAAACTTTATTCCTACTAGCACTTCGGTCTTGCCAATGCGCACACGAGCAGAGCCTTCGGCGCGTTCGATGAGTCCAGCTTCTACCTGCACTTCACGGTATTCGGTCAGTCGTCGTCCGTCGAGTCGTTTTCCTCGCGAGATCAACTGGGCGATTCGTTTTTGTTTGACTCTTGAAGCCATTATGGACGACATTATTCTTCACCTGCCTCCTCTTCTTCTTTCTCAGCTTCAGTCTCTTTCGCAACCACGTATTTTGCCCTTAAAGCTTCCTTCTGGATCTGACCTGCTTGTTTGCTGCCCTCTAGCGCTAGGTTGACCACCTGCTCGAATTCTTCGCCAGTGAGCATTCCATCCATTTGAAGCAGTGTTATGGCGTTAGCGTTGGGCATGTAAGCCAAAGGCAAGTCAGCCTCTCCTCCCTTGTCTTCAACGTCAGTCAAATCCAACACAAGGCGACCCTCAACCTTGCCAGCCGCGCACGCACTCACCAAGTCTCGCATGGGTATGCCGGCGTCTGCCAGTGCCACCGACGCCACGGTTATGCCCGCGCATCGTGTTCCTCCGTCCGCCTGCAAGACCTCGACGAACAGGTCGATTGAGGTCCGTGGATAATACTCGGTGAAAATTGATGGCTCTAATGCCTCCCGCATCACCTTTGACAGTTCCAACTCCCTCCTCGAAGGTGCCGGCGACTTTCTCTCCTCAACCGAGAACGGCGCCATGTGGTAGCGACAGCGCAGCACCGCTCGGTCGGGCAGAGCCAAGTGTTTGGGATGAATCTCTTTGGGCCCATAAACCGCTGCAAGAATCTTGTTCTTTCCCTGTTCAATGTAGGCTGAACCGTCGGCGTTGCCTAAAACTCCGACCTCTATTTTTATGGGTCGCATCTCGGTCAGTTTTCTTCCGTCCAATCGAACATCCTTTTCATCAATTAGTTTTACCTGTTTCTTCTGTGACATTTTTAACAACCTCCCTTTCTTCTTTTTCCTTTCTCAACATCTCGGTCACACGATCTGTTAATCCGGTCGTGTGGGCTTCTTGCTCGATTTTGCGAATGGCCATGACAGCCAAACGCTCGTCTTCAGGTGACTTGCCGCTTATGAGAATTCGTCCGTTCTGACCTATGGTGATCTGACAGCCGGTCTCTTGTTTCAGCATGCTTATCATGGAGCCTTGCTTTCCAATCACACGAGGAATCTTCGTTGGCGTGATTTCTATGATCTGTCCCCTAGTGATTTTTCCGAGTCCTCGCTCAAGGACTGTTAAGAGTGGGTCGCGCGTTCGGTCGTAAGCTACTATTTTGGCGATGAGCAAGTCTCCTACGTCGAAGAGTGAGGGCAAGTCATCTTTTTGAGGTTTGAATGGGCGTTCAAGAGCGTCAGAAGCTCTAAGCATGGCTGGGTATGGTGCTCTTATATCGATGAGCCATCCGCCTAGGGTTACTTCGACCACTTTGCCTATTACGGTGTCTCCAATCATGGGTACGTAGAATGACTTCAACGCCACAACGTAGACTCGCTTGTCTTTGTAGTTGACAAGTCCCACACGAGTTGCGTAGATTTTTCCGTTTTCCCTGTGGGTGTTTTCTCCAGCCATGTATTCGTTTTCTGCCAGCAAATCACCTGGCGTTACAAGTTGTTTTCTCTCATAAAAAACGGGCATGGATTTTTTACCTCCTAAACAGTTTGTTTCCTTCAACCAATTTTTGCTTCTGCGGTGCCTCGAGTTAATTCTCCAAGTTTTTCCAGAAAGGGACCGTAGAGTCCAGCAGGCATTTCCACGATTGCAAACCATGAACCGTCGGCGCGCCACTCTTCCTTTTTAATTGTGCCGAATCCCTTGACTGAACCATAGGCTCTGCTAGCGTATTGGGGTGGTATGCTAACATTGACAAGCACTTGTTCAATTTTTAATGGTAGAATGGATCTGAGCAGTTTTATGATTTCCTTTGCTTGTTCTTCGGTCTCTTTGAATGGGTCGATGGGATAATGAACCTGTTCCATGGCGTTTTCTATGCGCATCGGTGGATGAGGTAGATTAGTTTTGGGATCTACACAGTGTCTTGAGATGAAAGCCACGATTTGTCTTCTTCTGTCGTCGGTCATTTTTTTCCTCTGTTCCGTGGTCAGTTGGAGCACTCCTCGTCTCAGGATGGTTTCTGCGATCTTGAGTGTGTCTGTTGTGCCGAAGGCTTTTTGCAGTTTGTCTTCGGATGGTTTTGTTCCCTTGTTGGCATCGCTGTAGATGGTGTCGCTTACCAACGCTTCAGAGAGTGATGCTCCTTTTCCCAGACGGAAAGACAGCGCTGGGTCTGGTTTGACTAGGATTTCGAAGTGTTCGCCTTCGTGGGTTAGGCGCGCAATCGTGTATCGTTGCTGGCTCATTGGCTCAGCTGCCCTCGATAGCCTTTCGATGAGTTTCGATTTCTTCATCAGAGAGTGTCTTCATCTTCCGTGTGACAACGGGAATCACGGCTATTTTGACTCTAGGCGGCTCGCCTCTTGCCTCTTGAGCCTTCACCAGAGCTTTTATTGCTAGTTTGGTCGCAGCATCAAGGTCCAAGTCGTCTTTGTAATCCGTTTTCAAGATTCCATCTACGGTTTCGCGTCCCACGCCTATAGCCACGGCTTTCCAGCTTCTTATGGAACCACTGGGGTCTGTTGCGAAGAGTCTGCTGCCTGTTTTGTCTATTCCTCCGAATATTATCGAAACACCGAATGGTCTGACTCCTGCGTGTTGTGTGTAGAGCTGTTTTATGTCGCCAACTCTTTTGGCGGCTATTTCCACGTCTATGGGCTCGTCGTACATGAGCCTGTTGCTCTGGGCATAGATTCTCGCTTGGTCAATCAGAATACGAGCGTCTGAGCCTAAACCAACCACAACAGCGCCCAAGTGATCGTCCACTTCAAACAGTTTCCAGACGAAGTTCTGGTCTTGCAGTTTGGATTCGAGTTTCTCTTCGGCTCCGAGCACTATTCCATCGGAGCTCATTATCCCTAATATCGTGGCTCCACGGTTGACTGTTTCCAGGGCGTATTCAACCTGAAACAGCCGTCCGTCGGGTGAGAACACTGTTATAGCGCGGTCGTATGCTCCTGGCGCCGCAAAAACGGACATGGTTCTTTTTTCACCTCACACACATATCGAATTCTCATTGTTTTGCTTGTTTCAGTTGTGAAGACGCATCTAAAAACCTTTTCGTATAGGTTTTGGCATAATAGTTATAGTTTTTTACTTGCGCTTCCTGAAGATTTTGGCTCCATCCATCTCTGTGACAAACTCGAAGCCGCTCTTCACGAATTCGCAGGCTTCCTCTATTGTCTTGGCCACTCGGACATGGTATTGGTCCATGGTTTCAAATTCTATCAGCTGGGTATAGATCAGAGTGTTCTTGATGTTCTTGTGCCCGAGGAATTTCATGACATAGAGTATGTCTTTGGTCCGATGGTATTCCATGGTTGCCTTCCAATGCCTCAATGTATGAAACGTTATTCTGAGCAGTGCTGGGTTGTCCAGTTCCTTTGACAGGCGCTTCCTCATAAGCAGGAATTGCATTTCGTAGCTGTGCCTCAATGCACTTCCAAAGACTTTCTCTGTTTTTCTGGGCAGCTTCATAATCCTTGCCATCAGCTCCGGTGACACTTTGAAGACTCTTGTGCTGCTTCCTTTCTCTGGGTTGTTTAGGACGACTCTGCTGTTTTCTGAATCAATGTTGCTCCATTCCAGCTGCAACGCCTCGCCGATACGCATCGCTGTTTCTTTGAGCAGCTGCAACAACGTTCCCATTTTCTTCCCGGCGCCGTAAATCAGCTGGTCGATGTTTTTCTCGGTTGGAATCAAAGGCGACTTTTCTGCTGGCTTATACCTTGGCTTCTTCCACTGAATTCCTATAATCTTAGCAAAGGCATCGTAGAAGTTGGAGTAGTTGAACTTTGACCTTTCGTTCCAGCTTTGCTTTGCAATAGCTTCCTTCACTTCCTCCGGGTCTAGAATGTTTACTCCTTTTCTAGCCAGAGTTTCCATCGCGCTGACGTATGTCTCGATTGTGGATTCCGAGTAGCCTTCCTTCTTGAGCTTCCATGCGAACTCTATGATCTTGCCTTTGATGTCAGCGTTGATTATTGTGGCCCCCGCAGCCTTCTTTTCAATTCGGGTCTCCACTTCGACCAAGTTTTTCGTCCCCTTTGCCGTGGCGACGCACACTTGGCGAGTAAGAGGTAAGCTGTCGGCTCTACAAAATACTTTCGTAGGAATTCTTTCAACATGCTCAGAGCCTTCAGAGCCGTTCCAATTGTTCTCGCTGAACCTTAAGCCGCAGTCTCGGCAGACATAGCGCTGAATGCTTCCCGCTATTGTATAACGTAAGCCGTCTTTCCATATTCTACGGCTCTTACAGGAAGGGCACTCAGCGCCAGCCATGTTTTATCAGCTTCGTGTTGATTTACTCTCAATTTTCTTGGCTGCTTGTATATCGCAATCCAGAATGGTCTTCCTCTTGGCATGCTTTGAGAACATCTCTGCTTTCTCTATCAGCTCAGCAGCATACTCTTCGCAATATTGAGCCAGCAGCCTGCATGCATCGTCGCTTATCCTTTTCACGCCTGCCTTCCTAGCGATTTTTCTGAGCGTCTCAATTTTCAATATCATGGGAATCAACTTCCTTGAGCCGAACGGGAGGGGAGAATAAACTCCGAGAGCGGCCTCTTCATCAGCTCGCTTACTTCGATTATCGTTGCCTTATCAGCTAGCTTTGCTTGCCTCAGCTTTTCCTCGATTCTTTGCTTGTCGGTTGCCTCGCAAGCGATTACTACCTTGAAACCGATTTCCACATTTTTTGTAACGTTCTCTACTACGTTCTTGCCTTCCCTTTCAACCTCGATGGCAACCTTTCTGTCAACGACTAAGTCAGTTGCTTTGCCCTGGCCTATTGCAAACTCTTCTTCGACATCGTGTCCTTCTGTTCTTAACTTGAGAGCGATCAGCTTGACCAGATGCTTGTGCTGCAGCCCGCCTCGTCGCTTGCTCTCTTCCTCCTTGACCGAGAACCCGAGCTCTTGAAGAATTCTTTTCCCCAAATGAGTTAACTCGAATGTCTTGCCCCAGTACCCTCTTCCTTCCATGTTCGGAAGCTTCACTTCTTTGATTAGCTGTTTTTCCAGCAACTTTTGCTGGACTTTGTTCCCTTGGTACTCATTTACCGCTAGCCTCTGGTAGCGAGCCTTGACTTTGCTTATCGGGTTTTGAAGAATGTCGATAAGCAGAGCTTTTTCCTTCTCAGACAGTTGGCTTGCTAACTGCCTCGTTTCATTCGAGCTTGGTTCCAGATTTCCGTAGATTTTGTTTGTCTCCGTGCCCCCATTGTTTTCATGTTCATTCCCCGCCCCTTTAGTCTTGGTTGATTTTGCCCTAATTTCTGGTTCTAACCCATTTTCTTGCCTAGTTTCATCTAATTCTTCATAAAAGCTCGCCATCCTGTCTTTCAGTGCCTCATCTGTCACAGAACCCTTCGACACACTGAATCGTGGGATTTTGACGAAGAAGGGGTCTGTGTGCCTTCCCTGCAGCTTGACTACTGCCTCTCCAGTTTCCAGTTTGCTGAGGTATTGCTTGTCGCCGCTTTCCAGAAAGAAGATTGAAGACATTAGGTTGATGTCCGTGGGGTATTTCAGGTTCAGGCAGATTGTGGTGTAGGTGTTGCCCAATGCTGAAGTGGAAAGCAGGCTCGGGTCCTGGTCAACTACTATTACGCTCTCGCCAAATTCCCTGATTTCTCTCATGATGATGTCAGGGATGGTTTCAATTCCAGAAACTATCTGGGTCCTCTTTGAAAGCATGTGGTGCGCTTCTTCGATGATGCAGGCGTGCTTGAAAACCTCTCTTTTTCCTTCAGCCATTCTGTAATGATGGAGCCAGAGCAGCAGCGTCTCAACAAGGAAAACCTTTGAGTTTTCTGTCAAGGCATCCAGTTCGAGTATTACATTCTTGTTCAGCAGCTCAGCCAGGCGGTCTGTGCTTGAAACCTCGTTGCTCTGGCTGAAGCAAATCATGAAAATCGCTCGCAGCGCTGAAGTCAGCCACTGGGTTTCCCTTCCCTTTGAGTCGTAGTTCTCAAGCGAGTGTAGCACATTTCGGAAAGTCGGGAATGTCTCGCTTCCGTTGTAAGAGCCAAATTCCTTGTACAGGTCGCTGATTGTCTTCGAGAGAAGGTAGATCACGCCTTCTCCTAAGAAATAAGCATGGCATATTATCTCTATGAGTTTTGACAGCCAAGTTTGAGGATCTGTTCCTTTTGGCGGAATCAATGGATTGAATGGAAACGGACAAACCTTTCTGTTGACAGTGAACACGAGTATTTCTTTTTCTATTTCTGAAATCGCCAGCAAGTCTCGATAGTTGCGCTTCCAGTCAAAAATGAGGAATGGCCTGTCCTTATCCAGCAGTTGCTTGATCAGAAGAAAAACCGTGTTTGTCTTTCCCATTCCGCTTGAGCCGACTATCAGGATGTGGCGAAGCATCTCTTCTTCCCGAATGCAGAATGGATAGGGCTCGCCCTCTGGAATGAGGCCTACCAGATAGTCTCCGGCAGCAGTCTCCTCATCAGGGTAGTTGAACTGCGGCAGGTCGGAACTTGTTTGCGAAAGGAGTTTGAAAGATAAGTATGTGTTCAAGTTTTCTTCCAGTTTCTTTTTTGCCTTGCCGTTTTCCTCAACCGAGAGCAGAAATTTCATCAGGTTGACGAATTTGTCTTCCTTCATTTTACTCCACCAACCTGTTTCTGAAGGCCATGATGTCGAAGTCTGCTCCGTAGATTTTCAGGTAGGCTTCGAGAACTTCCTCGCCAATGTCGCTGAGTGCAAGTTTTTTGAACAGAATCCCGCAGCTGAGCATGATGTAGCCGTTTCCGTACAATCTTCGCAAAGTCAGCTCAACTTCTTCCTTTGATACTCTGACCGCCTTTGCAATTCTGCCTGTGTTGTTCACCTCAGTCGCGACAGCGAAAAGGATCCTGAACTCCCTCTTGTCCAACGGTTCTTGGATCATCAAACAACGCTTGCACAGGAATACTCCCTTGAAATAGACCGAGCAGTACGTGCAGACCTTGCGACCGCAGTTGTGGCAGACGTAGTTTTCTTGCATTGCGGGATTGCTGCATGTGTCGCAGAGTGGAATCCTTTCTACAATCAGGACTCTTTCATCGCGTGTCTTGTAGACTGTTTTTCCACCTAACTGGCCTGTTTCGTCGATTACCTTTCTTTCGTCGTAAGAAATTTCAAAGCCCTTTGTCCGTGCGAACTCGTCGACCGATTGGATGGTTGCCCTGAAGTCTTCATGTGCATCCTTTTCTGGCTCGTCCTTCATTTCCCAATAGCCGAGCAGTCTTTTCCTTTTCTTTCTGTCCTTTTCTTCCATGTTCTCTGCTCCTTTATTGAATCCATTCGCCGAACCAGAATTTCCAGAAGGCTTTGGTTGTCCTGTTGGATTTCTGAACAAATCTCTCGAACCCATTCTTCTCCATGCCGCTGCACTTGAAGCAGACCATTGCCCCGTTCGGAAGCCTGACACCGCAGCGGCCGCAGATCACTTTCGAACAGGATGCGCACAGAATAAGACTGTGGTCTCTGGTTGGCAGATGGCAGTTCGGGCAGACTGTAGAGCGTGTTTGCATGGGAAATTCCTCTTCTTCATCTTCATGTCTCAAGTCTCTCACCTCACTCCTCGCTCCTTTCGAGAGACTGTGTCACAGCTTCCAGGTGGCTCACGAATTCTTCAGCAGTAGAGACCTCAATCCGTGTTGGCAGTATCTTGCCTTGCTCCACGTCAACTGTTAGACAGACGACCAGACTTTTGGTGCAGAAGGTGATTCCGATTTCACCCGTTCTTTCCACTATTCGATAGTCAAGGGTTGCAGTCTGGCCTTCAACCAGTTGGGATTGCACAGCTTTCAAGAATTCCAGCAGCGAGTATGGGTTGTCGAACCTGTCGAAGATTGTTTCCAGAATTTTCATCCTATTTCACCTCACTTCGCCTTGAACTTTTTGAATTTCTTTTCAAGAACCGCCTTTGCTTCCTCGGTCAGAAATCCGATTGCCTGCTGCTCGTGCTTGAACTCGATTAATGCTACTGCTCTGTCGATTTTGTTCTCAGTTCCACATTTTGCACAGACATACCGAGCTTCGCTTTCTCTTTTCAGCATGCTGCTTGTCAGGCGGTTTCCGCATTTTTCACAGAACTGCATTTTCTTTTTCCCTCAACAGAACAAAAAGGCAGAGGTCTGGAGCGTTCGGTAACATTCCGTGAGGTTACTGGAAAAGAAGCGTAGATTTTGTTTGGAATTATCAAACTGGAATTTCTACAAAATTTACGGTCAGAATAATATCATGTTGCCTTATGATTGACAACCCTAAACTCAAATTCCATGGTGCCAAATGAAACGCCCCAGTTCAAGCGCTTCTTAATGATTTCGATGTAACTGGGTTCACTCTCAACTCCTATGCAATTTCTTTTCAGCTCTCTCGCAACTTTCATAGTTGTCCCTGAACCGAGGAAGCAATCCAGAACCGTGTCATTTTCATTTGTAAAGTATTCGATGAACGGTTTCAAAACCCTCTCCGGTTTTTGTGTCGGGTGCTTGGTTCTTTCCTTTCCTTGGCAAATTGGAGATACTATTACATTATGCCTCATTCCAAGTTTGTAATTGAATGTGTGCCCCTTCAATTTTCTGAACAAAACCCACAGTTCAAGTGCTGAACACCATTTGACCTTTCTTGCCTGAGGGACGGGGTTTGTTTTGTACCAAGCCCCTATGTCTCTGACGTTGAAACCCACTTTTCTTGCATAATCTATTAAATAACTGATTCGGTCTTTTCCGTAGAAAGTTGCCAACAAGCCTTTGGGTTTCAATATTCTGTAACATTCCTCTATCCAACTGAGATGAACCTCGTTGTCCCAGCTGAAATTCGGATTTATTGGCGTTTTTCTCTTGAACTTGCTTCCTTCTCGAATAATCGCTGGTTTCTGTGCTTTCTCACCCAATGCATAAGGGGGATCAGTTAAAACTAAATCAACACTTTCGCTCGGCAATGTCGGCAAAACTTTAAGGCAATCTCCTTGAATCAGTGTGAGCTTCAATTTTTCTCAGGCAGAGCGGAGGGTGGAAGTTTGGAGCGAACTGCAAGATTCCGTAAAGTTACTGGAAAGAGACACAGATTTATCGACGAATTCAAAAAATCAGTGTGATGGCAAAATTTGCGGTTAGAAGGATGAAGAGTGCCTTATACCACTGAAATTGGAGGGCTGCTACCCTTTTGTCAACACGCCAATAAAATACGGAGGGTTCTCCACATGGCAGTTCAGAAGTCTAAACTCAAGATTGTCCATTCTTTTCTTTATCCTTTCTGACTCTTTGGGCTCTAGTAAAGCCTTTTTGGAATCAAGCCCTGAGCGCATCAAATGAACGAACCATTTGCACTCCGGCTTAGGGATTACAATGGGCTCTTCTGTGTACAGGATTTTAATTTCATCAAGCTCAAAAGTTTCAGAAAATTGAGAGAAGTCTTTCCATCTAACAAACCACGGCTTACCGCCAAAACTTCTATCGATTCTATCCAGAACTTTTATTACTTCAGAGTATAGCCTTTGGGCTTTATTCAAATACTCATGGTCAACCAACCTTTCGAGGATTATGAGCTTGCCTCCAGGCTTTAAAGCTCTAAACAATTCGTTGATTACTTCGCTCCAATCTTTTCTTTTGATGAAGCACAGAAGGTTCCAGCTTGCCACTGCATCAACAGAATGCAGCCTAATTCCTAGTTTGCGCAAATCTGACCTGAGCAAGGATATGATTGAACCATTGGGAGTCTCTGAAGATTTTGTTCTTAAGCCGACAATTTGTTTTGAACTTGCTAGAGCTGAAGAGAGCTTGTCTATTGCTATTACCACGCCTTCTTTTTCCACAAGCATGGAGAGAACGAAAGCAAGGCTGGCTTGGTCGCCTGTGCCAGCATCTATTACTGTATCGCCTCTTTTAACGCCTCTGCTCTTGAAAGCAGAGTATTTGAACATCTCCAAATGAGTTTCATAGTCAATCATCTCCTTTTCTTCTTCTGAAGGAAGCCTTAGACTTTTTAGAAATTCTGGTCTATCCAAGAGTGATTTTCATCAGAATTAAGGAGCAACAAGATGCCTTTTAACATTGGCGCTACGTCTCTTCAGATTTCATGATTCGAAGTTTTGAATGATAAATATTCATTTTACTTCTTGAATTCACCACTCGCCTTTTATTGAAATTCTAGAATATCATAAATCATGCAAGCCAAATATTTCGGCATGAGGTTCGTTGTCCCGAGCGGCGGCTCGTTCAAAGTAACCATACCAAAAGAGATTGTCGACCAGGTCTGGCAAAGGAAATACACAGAGTTCTTCCCTGTCTGCTTCCTCCAGATGGACGAGAGGCTGATAGCGGAGGACATTGAAAAGATAATAAGAAAAGACTATCCTGATGAGGTAATAGCTAAAGCGAAGCAAGACTTGGAGCAGTATGGTCTGAAGGTTAAGGCTAAAAAAGACACTGAGCTCATGACTCAATTTCTGCAAGGAAAAATTCCAAAAGAAAGGTATCTGTTCCTGAGGGCAAGGTATGAGGAGAGCTTTCAAAAGATAATAGAAAAATTCAGGGATGCTTTGAAGGAAAGAGGATTGCACTTTTTAGAGATTAAAGACTTTGAAGACATGTTTGACGTGCTGTCGACTATGGAGGAGAAAGATAAGGATGAAGAGCTGCTCATGTTGATGGACGACATTAAAAGGTTCAAGGAAGATGTAGAATCACTTGAATTTCTAGTTAAGATGATGGAAAAAAGCCACGATGAAGAGAGAATTCCAGACTCAATTTATGAAAGGCTGAGACAAAGGTATGAGGAAAAGCTGAATCTAGCTAAAGAGCGATTGAATAAACTTAAGTCGCTTCTGTGAAGCGCATGCCAGGCACTATTGTTGCCATTAGGAAGTCATTTATTGTAACACAACAAGAATAAATAGGTATGAGATTAGCCAACGAGAAGACGTTAGAGCTAAACATAACACACCAGCTATTAGTCAATTACAGAAAGTCCTTTGCCATTGGCACCACTCTGGGAGAAGAAGGTAGAATAGGTACAGATTCTACGATTAGAACACCTTTTAGAGCGATTATGTTTCAGTATAAGGCGTCTAATCCGAGCAAGGGATCTGATGGTGCAGATGCATTTTTTTCAATCAACAACAACTATCCTAAGAGAGATCAACATGTTAAGTTACACAAGCTTAGCAGGTCGTTAGGGAGTGCTTGTGTTTTCTACGCATTCCCCCTCGTAATTACTGATGGCTATTTCCAATCAAACGCCAGCAATCTCATACCCTCTACTGTATTTGTTGATGTGTCAACCATGCCGCAATTTCACAAGGGAATACCTCATAGGATTAAGGTTCTCTCAAACGGAACATATCAAATATTTTCAGATGTGTATGAGGGAAGGGGCATATCGGGTGAGGACTTTGTCAAAAACGTAAGAAGCGGAAAGATTGGCTACGAGCTGAAGGACAGCAAAGAGTCGCTTGTAGATTTCGTAAAAGTTTTGAGAGAAATATGTGCTCGATTAGAAATTCATCGCCGTGTGCTTCATATTACCTTCTTCCATTATAGTGCACCTTTCATATTTTCTTTTAGGCTAGGTAAGTGGGACACTACATCGCTTGACCAGAGCATATACCATTAATGGGCTTTGAATGAAAATTTACTCTGAAGATGTCTATCTAATCTGGTTTGTCCTCACCCTTCTCTTTGCAGCATGGCGGCTGTTCAATGCGCTTGACTTGACGCTGCGCTATTCCGTGTTCTCAAACTGGCTTATTGCAATAGCAATTGGCTACGGAGTATATCTAATCATCTGCTTCTTCTTCATGTTTTCATACCGCAAGATTTTCGTCAACCCAATAGCGGACATCTCCAAGAAGCTGGAGTGCAGAATGTTTCTTGAAGAGCAGAAGCCTGGCCTGACGGACAGTGTGAGAAGGATTGCCAGCGACCTGGAAATAAGAACGCCTGAGATTCTGGTCACGAATAAAATTGACAATGCTGCCTTCTGCATCGGAAAGGACAAGGACGACTCGGCTGTCGTCATTTCAGAATCCGCGCTCAGCAGTTTCAGCCTGGATGAGCTTTCCTCCATTCTTGCGCACGAGCTGAACCATGCCAAGATGTTCATCAGGCACAGGATGCACCAAGTGCTGACCCGAGCCTTTCTTTTCAAGAAGGTTGTCCTATCCGCTGTGCTGATGATGGCTCCTTTCGAACTGTTTTTCTTGTTCGTCGACTTGGGAATGTTTGAGTCTGCATTCTGGCTTTACACAAGCGAGCGCTTCTGGTCCTCAGGACAGGAACTCATTTATTGGCTATGGCTACGCAATAGGTATTATACAGAGCCAAGCTTTGTCATGGTTTTGCTTCTCGTGCTTTTCCTCGGCATCACTTTCTCCACCTCCTACAAGGACAAGGCAATTGCAGCGCTCTATTCAGAGGACACGAGCGAGTTCCTCGCGGATGCCTATTCAAGCTTTTACTTCAACAACGCTAGGACGCTGAAGCATGCTTTGGAAAAATTCGTTGCTTACACAATGCCTAAGTTTTCTTTATTAGAGGAGAGATACTCTTCCCTGTTTTTTGCAAAGGATAGGAAAGCATACAGAGCCAGGCAGTGGCAGGATGTTTTGCGTGAAAAGCTTTCCTTGAGAGATAAATCCGAATACAGCCCAGCTCTAAGGCTGAAGGCACTGAGCTTTCTTGACCGCGTGTTGACGGACAAAATTAAAGTGAGAATCATTAAAAGAGTCAATTTTAGGCTAAGCTCTTTCCGCCTGTTTAGAGGATTTGTTCTCTACATGATTTGGACGTATGTCTTCGCTATCAACAAAGTCAAGAAGAAGTATGTAGGTAAAGTTTTAGAATATATTTCTCGCCATGGAGAAAGCTTCGATGTTAATGACTGCGCAAAAGAATTAGAAATCCCAAGATTTCATGTTTTCCTGATTCTTTCAATGTTGATGGCTAATAGAATTATAGAAGTGGTAGATTGAAGCGAATCTATCTCGCAACAGCAAACAAATGGAAGGTAGCAGTGGCTAAAAAAGTGATTGAAGAGCAGTTCGGCATCCGAGTGATTCCTAAAGATTTGAAGCTGACCGAGATGCAGAATGATGATGCCGTTGAAGTTGTAAGAGCAGCTGTGAGAGAAGCCTATGAGAAATTGAAAAAGCCAGTGATTAAATCCGATTCAGGTATTGCTATTGAAGCTTTGAACGGATTCCCTGGACCCTATTCTAACTATGTTGAAAGAACGATAGGTATTGATGGATTAATCAAGCTGACAAAGGATTTGAAAGATAAAACTGCTAGAATATATTCTATTGTTTGCTTCTTTGATGGAAAAACTCTCAAGGAATTTGTTGGAGAAACCAAAGGCAAAATAGTGACTAGGAAGAAAGGCAAGTATGGCTATTTCTTTGATTTCATTTTTGTTCCTAGTAGTCAGAGCAAGGTTTTAGCAGAGTTCGATGATTCTGAAAGATGGAAATTCTGGAAAGAACCATATGAAAAGTTTGCAAGATGGTATTTGAATTTAAATAATTTAGGAACATCTATGTAATTATGCTCATGGTGAAATGATGAATAGAAACGAGCTGATTAAAGCTCTTAAAAGCTCCAAATTGATTGCTGAATGCCCAGATTGTGGCGAGGAATTCAAGCTCTCTGATGCTTTAATCTTCGATGCTTTCGGCAAATTCCCTTCTATTGCAGAACAAAGGCGGAGAGAGATGCTTTCAGAATTAAAGGACAGAATGGATGCGTTGAGGAAAAGAAGGGTTTCAGCATTGGACGCGGAAAAGAAGGCTATTGAGGTTGGCATCGGCAAAATAATCGAGAAGATTGCCCCGGCATACAAGGCGTTCAAAATCCCCTGCTCAGACTGCAGGCCATTGTTTGAGCCTATAGATTTGATAGTTTTCAGAGGGCTGATTAAGAAAAAAGTGGATTCGATAACTTTTCTTGATATCAAGACTGGAGAAAGCGGGTTGAACAAGCACCAGAAGATGATACGCAATGCCATTTACGACAAAAAGGTAGATTTCAAGGTGGTGTAAATCATCAAGCTTCTGAACATTTTCCAATCTTTCAGAACCATTCTATGTGTCTGCCCTTGCTGCGGCAGCATTCTCAGGCTGAGCGATTTGCATCTCAGATACAGAGGTGTCGCACCGAAGACATGGCTTGATGAACACAATTCAAAATTGAAACTCATAGAGAAAAGAGAAGAACGCTTTGAAGAGAAAGAACAGGAAATTCGAGATCAGGCTGCGGAAAAGGGACGCAAAAAAGTCCCGAGAATAATCCGCAAATCTCTCTATACTGAATTTGCCAAGCTTCCCTACAATCCATATGACATTAAGGCTATCTTGCACCCTGTTGACTTCATTGTTTTCAATGGGCTGAACGATGATGAGAAGTTAAAGGACATTTTATTTCTGTCAAAGCGAACGATTGATGCTGACCTAAATAAAATCCGCAAGTCGATAGAGCATGCAGTTGACAGAGAGAAATATGATTGGAAGATTGCAAGAATATCTCTTGAAGGGAAGGTAGAATTTGAAGAATAGGGCATCTATTCTATTTCATAAGGGTGAAAGAAAAGACGGAAGAAATCACTCTCAGCGTCTTGAATAAAAATGAGTACTTGGCAAGCCCGATAGAAATAGGTCTGGACAAGGACTGGGTTAACAAAAGCAGAAACTTTGACCAGAGAATGAAATCGCAAGGAATTTACCTTCTTCATGTTTCCATGCCGCCACGAATCATTTATGTTGGCAAGACAAGAGGATCAACAATGGATTTTGCTACCCATCTATATCGCCATGCCACAAAGTCTGGTTCCAGTGATTCCAAGGTCTACAGAACTCTTAAGAAAATCCAGCAAGAAACGGGGAAACCGATTCTGGTTGGGTTAGTGGCATTAGAAAAAATTCGTACATTTTTCAAGGGCAAACCAGTGGAAGACTCAGCGATGATAGACATCTATGAGCAAGTTTTGATACACTCGCTGAAACCAGAAGTACAAGAAGAATAATTGATTTGCAAGAATTGGAGAAAGAAGGGGAAATTCCCAGTCGATTTTTCAAACTGGTATTCGAGAGGATTTGTAATCAGAAAAAAAGCAGAGCAGCTTCTGACTCCTTACAAACCCAAAATATGTTTTAGATTGTTAAGATTGTTCTCGTTCATGATAAATCTTGGAGGAATGCTTCTCTGAATGGAACCACTTATCCCTAACAAAACTTCCATCTCTTTTGAAACAGCCTGATACGGCTTCCCAATCTTATCGTATTTTGTTTGACTGATAGGGATCGCTCGTTTCAGCAATTTGCTGTTTTTATCTCCGACAACTATAACCAAATCCTTCGTATCATAGCTCCTTTTCACATGGGCGTTGTTTGGATAAAGTTGGCAACATTTTTCAATCTCTTTCTTTTCCAACTGGTTAAAGTCTACAACCTTCTGAACCGTGAAATACCCAATGATGTATAGGCCTTCTCTCTGCTTCTGATTTTTAAATGGAGTTAAACCTGCGTAGAAGACTAACAAATCCCCTTTTTCCAACTTTAAAAGATATTTTCTTTTTGAGGTGGGGTCGCCGTAAGTAAAAGTCTCAAACTCAGGGTCAAAGTGCATTCCTCTGTTTTCAATTTCCTTTGGAACGTATGTAGAAAGAGGTTTTCCGCTTCTTCCAATAGTGTTTCCGTAAGTTCTATCTTCCTTCGATTGTGCGTCCCCTTCAGAAATCGGTATATACTCGAAAAAGCCATCTTCAAAAATTGGACCTAAAACCCCGTCAGTTCCTTTGTCAATGCCCACTCTCAAAAGCATTGCTTTCATGTTATCAACACGTCAATTCATGCTAACATTTCTTACCATTAACAAGATACTTCAACGTTACAGGGCTTCCCAAATACTCCATAATTTCTATACCCACACTCTTCGATGTGTTTTTTCATTCTGCTCACAACCTCGTCGGTGATACCCTTCTGTCTAAAGCCTTGCCCTTTGATGATGATATGGCTTAACTCGTTTGGTAGATCTATAGCGTTGTTTCCAAAGTAATAGAACTTAATTGAAACTAATACGTTTTCTCCGTGTTTCCGTCCCAATTTCATTTGTCGCAGATACTCATCATGCTTTTGAGGGTATCTTTTCTTGAATTCAGAATAGGGTAGATTTTCTTCTACTTCCATAGCGTATATCAGTTTGTCTGGTTTGCCTGTTTTATTGCCACCTATACCAATAACCCAGCTACCTTTTACCGCTAACTCTTCAATGTTTCTGCGTTTCCCATCCTTGCGGTTTTTGCATCCGCTCAGTGTGCAAATATCGTATTCTACATTTGGCGCAAATCCTGTGTCACGCTTCATTCTATAGATGTAATTATTTGGCACGCCTGTCACCTCTCAAATCGTAGCTTTTCAGGATACTTCTAGGTTCCTTAGTTGTTAATTCATCTCTTAAATGATTTGAAGCCGCTGATAAACAATCTCAGCTTGACGAAAAACTTCGTTATTCCAAATTTTTTTTGCTGAAAATAAAAAAATCAATAAATAGTTCAAAAACTGTCTCAACTTTAGGAGAGCAAAATGCCACCACCAGCAATCAAGACAGTTAGGGATCTGATATTCTGGCAATATGCTAAAATAATTGCTGAATCAGCGGGCATGGGAAAAAGGAACTGGGGTTTTGTCATGAGCAAATTCAAGCAGCTCCAAGAAGGAGAAATATTCTGGAATGAGATCAGAGAGTATGTAAAGGAAAGAGAGAAGAAAGATGAATGCATTTTCTGTGGCGCAAAGGCGAACCTTACAATTGACCATTTGCTTCCCCGTTCGCTAAATGGTCCTAACGATGAAAAGAACATTGTTTGGATTTGCAAGGAGTGCAATTCATCAAAAGGTTCGAAGAGAGTTTACGAATTATGGACACTCAAGAAAGGTCTAAAAGGAGCCAAATATGATGTTCCTAGAATTGCTGAAGGAAAATACCTGAAGTTTCTTTACGAGACATTGAGAGAAAAAGGATTGCTTAACCTTGGAATGAATGAAATAGAAAGGCGAATTTGCCCAGAATGTGACATGAAGACTTTATGTGTGGAAGAAAAATCTGTCGGAGAGCTTTCTCCGCTGTGTTTGGATGGCCTAGCCACATTGTGCTTTAGATGAATAAAGCCCTAAATCGCGCTTTAGTCTGGGCTTGAGAGCCCCTCACATAACCTGTTTTGAGAATTGAAGATTAGAACTCGACCAAAGCAAGTCTAATGACTTAAAATTCTCCAAGAACTTTTCTCCTTGCTCGGTAGTCTTCAGAAGGTTCTTTGTTTGTCGATATCTGATGACTGTCAGATTCTCCAAAAAGCCTTTTTCAATCAGCAAAGGGATGTATTCGCTCAGCTGACCGTAGCTGAGCTTTGCCTTATACATGATGTGCGTCTTTATGGCGCCTCCTCTTGCAGTCTCCAAGATTTCAGCGACAATGTCGTGGCGGTCTCTCCTCTTGCTCACGCTCTGCATGTGGAAACGACCATTGCGACACATAAAAATGGAAGTTTCCATCTTAATTCTCTTATGAAAGAATCTTCTAGAATGCTATACCACCTTTTTCTAGCATAACTTTTTCCTTAGATTCAGTTTTCTTTTTTATCAAAACAAACCACCACTGAATATCTCCATCAAAGAGAACGCTGGCAGCTTACCCAATGTCTGGTTGAAGACTAAATTAAATAAGAGGTTATCAGGTTCATTAGGCTGCGTTCATTGAATAAGTGAACAATATGTCAACGAAACATGTGGAAAAAGAACTGACAAGATTTCTGAAAAGCGAACTCAGAGAACAGCTAGACCTTAAGCTGAGGAAACTTGGTTTCATTCCAATATCTGAAGAGAAGATTTTACCGGGCGTAAAATTCGATTTATGGACCAAAGGAAGGAAGAAATACGGGGATTTTTGTGTTTGGGAAATTGAGGTTCATAGTTTGCATCATGAGTGCAATGTCGACAAGCTGGAAGAGATCTTAAAATACTGGTGGAGGCCTAAAGTCTTCATGTTTCACATTTTTTCACCTTACTATTACGAAAATGAGAAGAAAAGGTGCAACCAGTTGGCGGAAGAATTGAGAAGAGAACATCCTCGCAAGTTCATCTATGAGCAGATTGACATTGACATAGACTTCGAAAGATTTGAAAGAATGATAGATGCTTTTCAAACTAACAAGTATTCTGCAAAACAGTATTACGGTCCAGAATTGGAGAAAGAGATCAGGAGAATTGTTAAAGGGACGCTTACGATAATTTAAATGCGTTTAGGGATAGACTACTTTCTCTCAAGGCTGAAGAGTCAACGATTTATTCTCACAAAAAATAGTAAAAACATGAGAAAGGTGACGTTAAGCGGACCAATCGTTCTGTTGTTGAGTTTGTTTTTAATGCTGAGTCTATGGATAGTTTCATACGATTCAATACCCAGACACCCTATACCAATTAAAGTTTCAAACTTGACTTTGGAGATATCTGACGCTGAAGCAGCCAAATCCGAGAGCATTCAAAGCGAGAGTGTTGAATACGTTGAGGTGAGCCCGTCGGTATCCAATGAAGAACTTCTGAGAATCAATCTCAACGTAAAAGATGCCATCTGGAGAGCTGACAGCTCAGAGCATTTTGATGGAGCTCTAAAGGTAAAAATTAAAAAATTGAATGAGCGTGTGGTGTACTCCATATCAGGCTACAAAAAGGAGCAGCTTCTTTCATTTTTTGATGTTTACAAGCCTGTCGTAGTTCACGTGGACGCAATCTCTGGAGAAATCATTTAGCAATTTGGTTCAAGAACTTATAGCTCCTTCTATTTCCACTCTCAACAACAAACTGGAAAGTATAGATTTCTCCAGAGATTAAACAAGGAGAAAAATAGATGTCCCACTCACCGTTTGAGAACGCTGTTGTGTTAGTTTCCTTATAATTCATCACACTGACTGTGATTCTGCCACTACTAATAAATTGCCCAGTTTCGGAGTCTATTGCTCTGCCTCTGAAATGCCATTGCTTTCTGGAGCAAGCCTGGCTTTGGCTGGCAAAATCGCCAGAACCAAGCCTCACCTGATAATATCCTGCTTTTTTATCTTGGCTGCTCACAAAAATCCCAACATTGAATCTGTTCTTAGCATAATCGAGATGAGACTGCAAATCCACTGTCCAGTATCCGTTGGTAAAGCTGTTTGAGTTGCTTTCTCCAGTCTCTCTGACCATTGCGGTAACAGTACCGCTTGATATCCGAAGGCCTGTCGTGAAATCGAGGGCATATCCTTTCAGAGAATAGATAAATAGTTGCGTTGTAACAAAGCTGAATTCTTCGGAAACGTTCCAGTTGTTTGAGGTATCATTCGCATACTGCTTCCACCTTATGGTACAGCCTGCCGTGGAGTTAATCACAACTGTATAGTTGAGCCAGTCTTCTGTTCCGGTAAAGGACTTCCAAGAATCTGTTATGTTCTGGAAGCTTCCTGTGCAATTGTCTATGCTTAGTACACCTTTGCTTAATCCAAAATTATCATTCCATCTTAACCTAAATTCAACTTGTGTGCCAGCTAAGGTGGAATTTGCTGAGTTTAAAGAATAAGTTGGTGCGATTGCATCTCCGGCAGTTATTTTCACAAAAGCATTGTCTGTTTTGTTTTCTTGGACTGAAGCTAGAGAGGAAGTGAAATTGACGTCTAGAACATGCAATAATGGCAAAGTATCGCCTGTTGCGTTTACCGTCCAGTTCAGTTGGCACTGCTGGTTGTCTGATAAAGAGCCACAAGTCTGGGGGTTGGTGGTGTTTGTCTTGACAGTCAGGTTGACGAAATCGGTGTAAAGGTAAGTGGTAGTTATAGGGTCATTAAGTGTAGCGGATATTTCTGTTCCAAACTGAAATAGACCACTTGTTGTATTTATCATCTGGGAAGCATTTGTAAAACTCTTACAGAGGGTAGATTCTGTATCAAGTATACTTTGGTCACTGGTCCAAGAGGCTGAAGACACATTATAATAGTATAGAGTCCCAGTTCCCTCAAAATCGGTAGTCCAATATCCCTCATAGCAATATCGTAATGATGTTACCTGATTTATGTTGTAGCTTGACAGATTGAAAGTGTACCTATTGTATCTGTATCTGGTTGCACTTATCGTGCTTGTAACACCTGTAGAATATCTATTATCATCTGAAACATTCGTACTATTATAATTATTATCTCCAAATTCTCCAGTTGCTACTGATGGTGTCTGCTGTGAATTTTGTATAGCACTATAATATGCTTTGTTTATCGTATTTGCCAAGAGCTGGTCTGTTCTTGATATATTAACGGTATAGAATGGTTTTGCCCCTTGTGTCGTGTTTATCAGTTTGTTCGGGTCAGTTCCCGTGCCATTGTATCTTATACTTCCGTTAACATTTCCACAGCTGTAGCCAGAAGGGTTCGTTCTACATTTAACGGTCGCATTAGCATTGAAAATTGAATATTGACTGAATTCACAAGGCTGCGAAGCTGTACAGGTTGTTGAATTAATTTGTGAGCCAGAGGTCCAATTGACTTCAAGCCATCTGTCAACCGTTGTTACAAAGCTGAATGGATAAGTTGAACCAGTATTGTTTATGTTGCCCGCGTCGTCGGTCGCGTTCTGGAACCATCTTAGGGTGCAGCCAACTGTCGAGTTAATTACTCTTGTAATGTTCACCCATTGAGGAGTTGAGGTAAAGTTTGTGAAAGGTGTTACATTAACAAAGTTTCCTGTACAATTGTCAAGCCATACTCGGTATTGCCCTTTTGGATATAAAGCCGAATTGTCATCCCATCGTAGCCTGAACTCTATCGGTTGCCCAGCAAGTGTTGTATTGGTTGAGTTTAATGAATAGGTTGGAGAAATAGTATCTGCTGTGGTAGTAAATGTGAAATTTTCAGAAACAGTCCACTGATCTATACTATCATTTGCATACTGCTTCCACCATATTTCTGCCCCTATTGTTGAGTTTACTATCGCAGTCACATTGCACCAATATTCTGCTCCTGATAAAGAACACCAAGGAGTGATGTTTACCCATGGAGAAGAACCGTTCCAAACACTTAAAACTGCCTTTGATAAACCAACATCGTCATTCCATTTCAACCTGAATTGTATAGTTTTTCCAGCTAATGTAGAATTAGTCGAGTTAGAAGAGTATGTTGGGGGATTGTCTCCTGTAGTCCAAGTACAGCCAGCGCAACTTTCACAATCAGTTGGATTTATAAAACCAGAACAGTCCACACTCCCAGGATTACATAGTCCATTTAGGGTACAGCCACAAAAAGTACACCATGTTGGACTGACCAACTCACAATCAACCCAGCCAGTACAAGGAGCTTCTACCACTTCAGAAAAAAGCATAAGGCTAACAATGAAAACCATCAACGCGAAAACGAACGAAAATTCTTTTCTCATGCTTTCTATAATCTATTGTTTTTTGTCAGAATAAATTTAACATCGCAGTTTGGAGCAATTGCTCTTGACTTTTTCCTCCAATTGACTCTTCATTTTTATCAAGGCAATCCACCAACCTCTGTCATCAGGGGCAACGAAAAATTTCTGCATTCAAATCGCCTCATATTTCCTCCATCTTCCCTTGCCCTCTGCTTTTATCAAACCCCACTTAGCCAAGCCTGCACGAGTTTTTCTGAAACCTCTCTCTGTCACTGGAGTCTTTGCTCTCTTGCAGTATTCGTTATACCATTCTCCGCTCATGATTCTTCCTTTCTCCGAAAGAATTTCATAGACAATCCTTTCAGTATCGTTCAAAGAACAAAGCAGCGGAGATTTTCTCAGCTTCCTCGCCTCCCTGCTTGCCTCAACTATCTCTGTTCTAGTTACTTTCTTCAGTCTCCTTGCCTCAGCTTTTCTCCCCGCCCTTCTAAGAATCTCCAAGCCAACCCTTGCGTCTCCGCTTGCAAGCCTGGAGGCAGTTTCTATCAGTTCATTTGGCAGACTGTTAGGAACAAAAGAGAATTCAGCTCTATCTTTCAAAATGTCGAAAAGCTCTTGCCAAGTATAGGCTGGAAAATGGATTTCGGTCAAATGAAGCCTCCCTCTTATCCTCTTCTCCAAGCTGTAAAAATATGAAGGCATCTTATTGGACACCAACACCAAGCCCACTCCGATGTTGCTCAGCCAGTACAGAACACGAACATTTTGAAGCTGGTCGACCTCATCCAGGCATACGACAATTTTCTTTTTTGCAGCAAGGACTTCAAGCTTTTTAATTAAATCTTCATCTGCCTTGATCCCAAACTGCGAAAGAATTTCTTTTAGAACTTCGTTGGAATCCGAGTGCATCCAGCAGTTTACGTAAGCAGAGATTCCTTCGAAGTATTCTTTAAAAATCCATTTTATAATAGCTGTTTTGCCTGTACCGCTTGGTCCGTACAGATAGGCATCAATAGCTTCCTTACCTTCAAGCAAAAGCTCAAGACAAAATTTCAGTTCTTGAAGCTGGCTTTCCCGATGAAACAAACGAGTGGGAACAAAGGCTTCCAGTAGAGGCTCTTCGTTATGAATTATCCCATAACCCATATTGTTAATTGGAAATGCAAACTTTTATTTCCTTGACGTTCCGCTTCGGTTCCGGTAATAAAGGAACGCTATCGGCACATCAGCAACATAAGCAGCAGAAATGGATATCAGAATTAGGGGACAATGGGCGATGAAGTTGATGAGAGAATTTTAAAGTTTCTGAAGTTCCATGCTCCAGCAACCACAAGGCAGACAGCAAAAGCTGCAAACCTTTCCTGGCACATGGCGCAGATTCGCCTGTTCAAGCTTGCGTACGAGAAGAGACTACAGTTCAGGAGAGTCGGAAGGCAGAATGAATGGTATTTGAAATGATTCGTACGAACATTTTGAAAATGTTTTCAAAACATTCTAACGATACTATTTATAAGGCGTTTTTCTGCTCTTTGAAATATGAAGGTTGAAAAAGTAATTTTGAGATTTCTAAGGCGTTGCGGAACAGCAACAACATATGATGTTGCTAAAGTTCTGGGAATGAGTTGGCATAAGGCTCAGCTGTACCTTTCTGTCCTGGCTTATTGTAGAAAAATCAGGTTCAGAAGGGTTGGAAGGCAGAACGAATGGGAGTTAATGGCTGATTGAATGTTTAACGACACGCAAAGCATCATCGACTTTTTGAACAGGCTAATGGAAACAGCTAGCACTCCAGAGGTCAGCTTCTTCTCGGGCTTGCTAACATTTCTCGGGGTAATGATAATCTCTGGAATCATAGGCTACATCTTTACGCGATTCTTCAGAAGTAGGTGGCTCGGTTTTCTGGTCACTGCTGCTTCTTCTCTGTGGCTCTATGAGTTAGTATTTGTCCAAGAAATCCCTCTTCTCAGAATAGTAATATCATTCATCTTGTTCATCGCTTTCCTGATAATCTTCGGAGTCATCGTGTTTGTGATTTTCATCAAGAAGGCTCCGCTTGTGTTGAAAAGTTGAGTTCATGAACATCCCGATAATTCCAGAGCTGATTGATAGAGCAAGAATATGGAAGCTTGGAGTACATCGATTAACAGTTGATGAAGTTGATAGGCTGAACAGAGTAAGGCACAGAGGCCAGTTAATCGAAGCTATTCCTTCAAGCGATGACAACCCTGAGCTATGCTCGATTGTCAATTTTCTTCATCCAATCCACAGCATGCTTGAGAGCAAGTTCTTCAGCAAGCCAGTAGCATTTGAAATCTGGTCTTACAGGAAGCGTTTCGGCTTCTACTTCTTTTCCAAGGACAGGGAAGTGGTTCAGCAAATCATCTCTCAGGTCAACGCAATCTATCCTAATGCAGCTTTCAAGGAGTCTGACACTAAGCATGTGCAGCTAGAAGCTGGTAACTATGTTTCTTCAGCCATTGTCTCGGTTGAAAATTATGTCAGCGAAATCAAGTGGCTGGAATTTTTCGACTACGACCCGCTTTCCCACATCCTGGAAGCCATGAGCTCAGATTCAATGCTCCAGATCATCTTCAAGGTTCACAAGATACCTGAAAGGACAATCGCCCAAGCCGAAGCAGAAATGCCAGACAAAATCGTCAGGCTTCCTTATTTCAGGGTGCTGATTCGCTTAACTGCCATATCCTCTGACCCTTTTGGAGCCAAATTGGCAGCAGAGCAGATTGCAAACTCCTTTTCAGTCTTCAACGGCAACGCCTACTTCAAGGCACACCTTGCTGGAATTTTCAGCTTCATAGATTCATACTCGGTTCTCAGAAGAATAGTGAAGAGGAGCTTCCCATGGAATTTCGACTTTGAAAGAAGGCAGACTTCCATCCTATGTGCGCATGAGCTGTCAAGCTTCGTTCATCTGCCAATAGGAATAGAAGGAATCAGCCTGCAGAATCATTCGGATAATTCTTCGAATTCCCACAATTTGAATCCTAATAGCATAGCGATAGGTTTTGTAAAATTCAGAGGAAAGCCGATAGAGAAAGCTAACATTCCGCTGAGCGACTTGTCAAGGCACACTTACATTATCGGAGCTACTGGTACTGGCAAGTCTTCTCTTCTAATCAACATGATTGTACAAGCTCAGAAAAGAGGAGTATGTGTTCATCTAATCGACCCTCATGGAGATATGGCTTACGAACTGGTTGAATGTCTAGGTAAAGAGAGATTATCAAACGTAATTTTCTTCGACCCGATTAAAGTCAAGTTCAGCATCAATCCCTTTGAGCTTCCGCCTTACGCTGACCGCTACGAAAGGGAGATGGTCATTGAGAGAATCATCGGGCAAATGACTGAGCTGATGAAAAAGCTTTTCGGGGCAAGGTACTGGGGACCAGCTCTAAACAGAACCTTTCAGAATGTTATTCGCATTCTCTACAAGAAAGATGACTCGCCAACTTTTGAAGACGTGCTGAATGTTTTGCTGGGAAGGACAGAAAAGTTTGCAATGCTCGTTCAGAACCATGAGTTTCAAGATTTGTCGCACGAGATGCAGAAGATACCAAAGGAAAGAATTGATGCTGTATTGAACAAGGTTGACCCTTTTGTAAAGAATGCTTTGCTAAGAATGATTTTCTGTAATAAACAATCAACAGTCGATTTCAAAGAACTATTGCAGCCAGGAAAGGTTGTAATTTGGAGATTATCTAAAGCTGAGTTGACAGAACAGAATATGCAGATGATAGGCTCAGCAATAATAACTAAGCTTTGGTTTCACTGCGCCTCAAGGGCAAGGGATCATCGAACTCCTATTCTGCTCGCAATAGACGAGTTCCAGAATTTTGCACATCTGGAGACTCTTCAAGTGATGGTAACCGAGGCAAGAAAGTTTGGAGTCAGCTTGATTCTATCTCACCAACATACCAAGCAGCTGCCGGAGAGTGTCCTTAGTGAAGTTCTGGGAAACACAGCAACAAAAATAATCTTCAGAGTTTCTGGAGAAGACGCTGTAACATTATCCAAAACGCTTGATATTACCTCTGCTAGGATGCTTTCAAGCGACCTGACTAATCTTCCAGATGGCTCAGCAATAGTAAAGCTGAGAGCCAAGTTTGGAGAAGAATCAGTAGCTCCGTTTGAGATTTTTACTCTTCAACCAATGGAAAGAAAGCCAATTGATTTCAACTCCTTGCTCACAAGAATGCAAGAAAGGTTTTCTGCTCCCTCCCCAACCCAGCCTCCGCCAGCCGTGCGCATTCAGGACTCGCCCAAGGTTAGTGAAGAGCTTTCTGAAGAGATGGTTGAGTTTCTGAAGGTTGTTTCTGAAGTTGGTGAGAAAGGCAAGTTTGTTCTTTATACAAGTTTGAGAGCGTCGATGAAGCGTTTTAAGGAGCTTGTTGAAAAGGCTGAATCCAAGGGCTTAATCAAAACTTACGAAGTTAAAACTGGTAAAAGACCTTTAGAAGCAGTAGCATTAACTGAAAAAGGTCAGGAAGTTCTAAGAGGGTTCTTAGGCAGAAAAGGCAGCCTATGGCATCAGAGAGCATCTGAAAGCATTGCCGAATATTATCAAAGGTTTGGAGACAGAGTCTTTAAGGAAAGGGGAGGAAGAGCTGAAGAGGCAGACTTGAGAGTCATAACAAAAGATGGAACAAGAATCATCTGGCAGTTTGAAACAGATGCAAGCCATCCTGAGCAGGTTCTGAAGAATTTTGAAAATTATAGAGACAAATGCGATGTTCTTTGCATTGGCGTTCCAGACGATGCTGTTGGAAAAAGGGTAATCAAGATACTAAAATCAAGGGGCTACGAGCCAAGACGAGACTACTTCGTCTATAAGATAACCTTCGATAAGAGTGAGGAAAATGTATTTGAATGCGCATGAATTTCTATCAATTTGTATCCTATTTCTGTCAATTTCTATGAGGTCGTTTTTTGGCTCTCAAAGAAAGTCGGAGAGGTTTTGAAAGTTGATTGAATGATTGAGAAGAGCTATCCGCAAGGTTTGAATGAGCGTTTGGGTGATACCCACGGAAATAGGATAGTAGATGTTTGCAACCCTCAGCCTTTTCGTTTCTCCCATGTCTCCGAGCTTCTGGATGTTGAGCGAGTTGATGTAGCTGAAGTAAGCTCAGGCGACAAGACAAGATTCAAGGTTGATATACGCTACAGAATCAGGACCAAGCTGACTCCTCGGACAATTGATGTTGCTGAAGCGTTCGGCATCGGATTGGGCGCGAGTTCTGAGTTCACGGTCTACAATAATCTGGAGTTGCTAATCGGAGAGGAAGATGTTGTTTACATAACAGGAGATTCAGGCAGCGGTAAGAGCGCTCTTCTGAAAGCCTTGGAGAAAGCCTTGGGCAACAAAGCAATGAACATTAAGAACGTTGCTATTGACGAGAAGAGTCCTCTCATTGAGACAATTGGAAAAAATGTTAGCGAGGGGCTAGAACTTTTATCAAGAGTTGGGTTGAATGATGCATATCTTTTTGTCCGCCGCTACAATGAGCTGAGCGATGGGCAGAAGTATAGATACAGGCTTGCCAAGCTGATTGAGTCTAAAGCTCAGTTCTGGATAGCTGATGAATTCTGCTCTACTCTCGACAGGGATACGGCTAAAATTGTTGCCTTCAATGCTCAGAAGATTGCAAGGCAGGAAGGAAAAGCCCTGATTGTTGCTACATGTGACAGGGATTTGTTTGAAGACCTCAGCCCGAGCGTTTATATCGTCAAAGAGTTCGGTCAGGAAGTCAAAGTTAATTATTTCAATTCGCAAGCTCCCAAGGAATGCTCTCTAACTAAAGGAATGCGTATAGAGGAAGGCACTCGGCAAGACTACTATAAGCTTGCGAGCTTTCATTATCGCAGCCGCATGGTTGCCGGTGTCCGTAGGATTTTCTGTCTCAGAAGAGGTGAAGAATTGTGTGGAGTGATTGTCTATTCTTATCCGCCGGCTGCATGCTTCGGACGGAAAATGGTTTTGCCTAAGATGAATATGCGAGAGCTGAATCAGAAAGTCAGCATCATTAGCCGCGTAATTGTTCATCCTAAATACAGGACGATTGGGCTAGGTCACAAGATTGTTCGGGAGACTTTGCCTTTAGCTGGCACGCCTTATGTTGAGACCGTTGCGGTCATGGCTCGCTACAATCCTTTCTTTGAGAGAGCTGACATGAGAAAGATTGCTGAAAGCCCGCCTGTCAAAACTGCCATCAAAATTGCTGATGTGCTCAAGGAACTGGGCTTCAACATTGCTTTTCTGCGTAGCTCAAAATATGTGTTGAAAAAGCTTGCAAGTCTGAATGCTCAAGAGCTAAGATTTATCAGACAAGTGTTTGCAGAGAACAAGCATCCAAGGTTCATGAAGGAATTCAGCTTTCATGATCCCTATGGCAAAAGAAAATTCTACGAAACATCATTGGAATCAGCAGACCTGGAAAAGCTGACGAAACTCATAGGCATTTGTGGCATGCTGCTGCAAACCAAAGTGTATCTCTTCTGGAATAAGTCGGAGGTTGAACCATGATTGAAGTTAGACTTGAATGCAAGAATGTAAAAGTTGAGAAGATAGCTAATTGGCTTAGTAAATTCGGAAAGTCTTTCGAGTATAAAGTCTGGGAATACAGCAATACGTTCTACGCTTCATTCAGAGTGGGCTCATTGTCAAATCTTGATGCACTGGAAAGAAAGCTGAAGCAAAATCGAATAGAGTTTCATTTTTCAAGGATTAATTCTAACCTGACTTTGTGGGAAAAAATCCGTAGCAAAGTGTTTGCATGAAAGTTGGCAAGGTAAAAATTCCAGATTTGGATGAAGAAATTTTGAGAAAATTACCGTTTTGGGAACAGCAGCTCTATTTGATGTTAAAAGAAATGGAAGAAAAATAGAATTTCATTTTCTTATTCTAGACAAAAAACTTACATTGCTTCTTGCAAGAAATCTTATTCCATCATTTTCGCAGAAATAGACTTTTTCTTTCTCTGTCTTTTTAAAATAAAATTCTGCTTTTCGATTGCAATATGAACATCTGGTCATACTAGTTAATTGTGTGACAACAAATAAAAATTTGAAAAGAGGGCACCCAGATTTCACTCAGATTGTAATTAACGTACGGGGCATTTCAATTGGAGCAAAATAGTGTGTCTTTAAGTATTTTTCTGTACATATATACAACATGAGAGAAACCATCGACATTCACAACTATGCATTGCGATTAGAAAAAATGTTGTCTTCTTTTAAAAAGTCCAAGGAGATTAACGAGAAGAACAAAGAGTTGATTTTAGAATTTGCAAACAACTGTTTGGCTGAAAGCATTTCTAAAGGAAGAGTGATAAAATACGTTTGCACTCTCAAGACCCTGGCAAAGCTCCTCGAAAAATCTTTTGAAGACGTAGAGAGGCAAGATGTAATAAATACAGTAGCAAGGATCGAGCAGTCAGACTATTCTGAATGGACGAAGAAGGATTTCAAAGTAACATTAAAGAAATTCTTCAAGTGGCTTAGAAAGACAGAAGATTACCCTCATGAAGTTAGATGGCTTAAGGCTTCCATGAAGAATGAGAAGAAACTTTTGCCAGACGAAATTCTAACAGAGGAAGAGATTAAGAAAATTGCTTCTGCATCTTTGAATGCTAGAGACAGAGCCTTGGCTTTGGTTTTGTATGAAAGCGGGGCAAGGGTAGGAGAGTTTCTGGGTCTTAGAGCCGAAGAGCCGAAGGAATGGAAAGTTACGTCAGTAAGGAACTACAAAGATAAAGACTTTTGAGACTGCTTACTTCTTAATTGAAACACCGTTTACTCAAGCAGTTTATTTATCCTCTCCTTTAACGTGACTTCCTGCACTCTTATGAACTCTCTTCCAGTGAATTCTTTCCACAGTTTCTTGACTAAGCCTTTCTTTAGGTCTGCCTGAAGAGAATTCAGCCTTTTCCTTAGATGCTGATCAAGGTTTGCTTGCTTACTGTTTGCCCAAAATCTTTTCATACTCACTCTTTCAAATGAGTCGAGAATCATCGCTATTGCATCAAAATGGTCTCTTGTTCTCTCTGTCATCAGTTTCATCACCAGAACGTCTTCGATTGGCGCTACCATAACATCAACTTTAAAGTCTTTATTTTCTTCAAATGATGCTTTGACGCCCATCTTGGTTGCTTTTGTGAAGATGTCTTCTGGCAGTCCGTACTCCAAGCTTGTGCTCCAGTCGATTACCTTATCTACTGAAATGTGAAGCTCAATGGATTCGCGGTTGATCTTCTTGCTGCCCTTCACTCCAAACTCAGCATGCTCGAATCCATATTTCAATAGCTCAAAAACGCCACGCAGAGCGGTCAAATCTTTTCTTGTTGTAATGAAGTCGATGTCTTTTGTGAACCTCCAGCTTCTTGGCTCAGTATAAGCTCTTACAGCGTAGCCGCCAATCACGATGAGGTCAATTCCAAAATTCCTTGCTTCTTGGTCTATTCTTTCCAGATCCTTCAAGCTGACTGCTTCTATATTTGCCTCACTTCTTTCCAAGCCTGACACCCAGATCTTCCAAAACTTTTAGTATGACGTCTTTAGGCAAAATTGACTGAATGCCCCACTTTTCGCTCAACGCATTATATCCTTCAAACCTTCGCTTAATCCTTTCCAGTTCCTCCATCTCTTCTCTTGTCAACAGAGCTTGATGCACTAATTTGTTCCTTAGTTCTTTAAATCTTGCCAGGAATATTTCATCCTTCGGGAATACCTCGTCACTCCTTCCTTTCACATCTTTCCTTATCTCTTGGATAATTTCAGCATTGATTACAGGTTTACGTGCTTCAAGATTTATCGCATCGAGCAGAAGCCCCAGTTTCCTTGAGAAACCTATGCTGTCTGCAAGTCTTATGATTCCATTATCGCCATGCCACCCGAGCTGATCTTTTTTCTGCAGAATGATTGCAATCGCTTCTGTTATGCTGGTTTGGGTTTGCCTTTCTAAAAGCTCCAACAAAAGAAACTCTGGCTTTTCAATGTAATATCCTTCTTCAGTCTTTGTTCTTATCAAATCGATTGGCCTAGTGGAGTGGGCGAGCTTGACGAAGTTGCTGATTTTTCTTGCTTCTATTATATCTCCTATGAACACTCTGGTTTTTTCATCCGTCAAGAAGGCTATCCATTTTCCTTCATCCTCAAGTTCTATTCTTATCTCAACGACGCTTGGAGGGAGCATGTAGTGATGGTAATGGTAAGCGGCATAGCTTCCAGTTAACGTATATGGAAGCTTATCATCGATGAAAACAAGCTTTTCAATCAGGCTTTGCTTCCCAAGCTTTTCCTTTTCCACTAGGGAATAAAGCCCTGTAACAAAGCTGATGTCTTCTGGCGAAATCAGCCTGTAGGTTCTTGCCCTGTAGTCGATTTCGCTTCTTTCCTTGTTGACAAACCCTCTCTGTTCCAGTTCCCAAAGTATTTTGATGGTCATCACTCTACTGATGCCAAGCTCTTTTGTCACGTCTTTGAATGTGAACGCTTGGTTTCTGTGTTTCAGCCAGAGTTTGTTGTAGTATTTCTTGAGCCATTCGGGCATTTCCTTTCGCACATTAATCACCGGTAAACTAATGGGATTATATTACTTAATTTGGTAAACAAATTTAAATAGTTTACCAAAATTACCTCTTGAAAATTTTAATCACGTGATGAAATGAAATTGGAAGAGAAATTCGAGAAGTTATAGTTCAATTCCCCGTACGTGAAACGAACAAAAGTTCACATTTAAGGGACAATTCTCGGAACGTGACCAGTATCTAGGGTTCAAGTGCTAGTGTCTCAATTTTCTGAGAATAAGAAATTGACGATATAGAGCATCTGAGAGATGGGCAATCCAAGATTTTCTTTCCCAACATTCGATCAGTTAGAAAAGATACTTTAACTTATTTAAGCATCTTATACAAATTAAAACTATAAGCTATGTATCTATTAGCCAAATGGCGAAACTAGAGCATGTGGCGAATATGGCGAAAAAATACAAGGACATAAAACTTCCTGAAGAAATTGCCAAAATTATTGATGAGCATATTGTTGGGAGAGAAGGATTCCGAAGTCGCAGTGAATATGCCATTAAAACCATTATTCAGGATCTTGACAAACGGCGTCTGTTAAAATCGAAAAAAAGGTAGAGTTGTGTGGTTGAGGCAGAAAAATTAAAAGAATTGTGGTTTAATCTTACTAGAGAATTTAAAAAGAATCCTTTAGACTTCAATTTTAAGCACGCCGTGCTAGCGCACCTAGGTGAAAGACGTTCGGACGCTTTTACCCATTCCATTCACTCATACCCCGCAAAAATGTTTCCTTACATACCAACTTTTTTCTTTTCGATTCCCGAAGTGTGTTCTCCTAATGGAGTTGTCCTTGATCCTTTCTGTGGAAGCGGAACCGTTCTTTTAGAGTCTCTTGTTCATCCACTCTATAAGAGGAATGTTTATGGAATTGAAATAAATCCTCTTGGAAGATTGATTGCCAAAGTAAAAACAACACCTTTGAAAGAGAAGAAATTGGAAGAAAGGATTAACAATCTTTTAGAGCTAGTCAAAAGATATGAGAACATCAAAGTTCCCCAGCCAGAATCAAAGAAAATTGAATTTTGGTTTTCAAAAAGAGCGATATGTGAACTTAGTAAGCTCAAGCATCTTATTGAGGAAGAGGGAAGAGACGATGATTACAAAGATTTCTTTTGGGTTTGTTTTTCATCAGTTATTAGGAAAGTATCAAAAGCTGACCCATTCATACCACCGCCTGTCCTCTTGAATATTCAGAAGTACAAAAACTCACCAGAAAAAAGAAAGTTCTTACTAAAGTTTCTTAAGCAATCAGAAAATCTTGGTGCCCCTGGTTTATTCCAAAATATAGTAGAAAAAAATTTTGAAAGAATCAAGTCTTTGAATAAAGTTGAGGAAGTAGAAAAAAGTAAAGTTCGTGCACATATTATTTGGGATGATGCACGACACGCAAAATTGGGGAAATTAGCCAATAAAGGAGAGCTCGTTAAGAGTGAAGTTAAAACTCTGGCCTCTAATAGCATAGATCTCATTCTTACCTCCCCTCCATATCTGACTGCTCAAAAGTACATCAGGACACAGAACTTGGAATTGTTATGGCTAGGGTTGGTTTCTGAAAACGAAATCCCCCGATTAGAGAAGGAAGTAATAGGATCCGAACACGTATCTCTGAAAGAAACAAATTTTACCGATGGCGTAGGCGTCAAATCAGTTGATGCTCTCATAAAATGGGCTTCGTTAAAATCGCCTCAACGAGCTGCAATGTTGTTCAAATATTTTTTCGAAATGAAGCAAGCCATAGCGGAAATGTATAGGGTTCTGAAGGATGGTGCACATGCCATTATAGTAGTCGGAAATAACAAGGTACTTGGAAGAAAAGTGAAAACGTATAAACTTTTGATAGATGTTGCTGCTCTTTCCGGGTTTAAATTGGAGCTAGTTCTTAAAGACAAGATTCGAGGGAGAGGAATGATTACGAGGAGACATAACACTGGAGGGTTAATAAAAGAAGAGTTGATTATCGATTTAAAAAAAGAGAGCTAACATGTTCACTGTAATTTCCGCGTGGATTTTGTATGTCTAAAAGACGATTTGGAGAGAGTTGTAATACAAACCCGAAAGATTTCAACAAGGCTAAAAGGTTTTAGAATATGCCGAACATCCACAGAGCTTTAGCTAAGCCTTATGCAAAACAAATATTGGAAGCACTAGATAGTCAACCTTTTCTAAACATAAATCAAATCTCAGAACTTCTGGACAGAGAACCAGAAATCATAAAAGAGCAAGTTGAGCGATTTGAGACTCTTGGTCTTGTTTTCAAGCCAATGCATACATCTACATATCACTTGACTTCTCAAGGGAAATTATGTTTGATTCTTTCTGAGATGATTGAAGGAGGGTCGCTTGAAGAGGGTATTAGAAGATTATCACCTTATGTGGCTAAAGAATTCGAATTGCTCACAGAAAATGTAACGGATAGTTTTCTTTCAATGATTCAGAAAGGAAGGATTTTTCAAAATATCTACTTATGTTCCCCTTGGATTCAAATCAATAGTAAAGAACGCGGGCTTCTTCAAAAAGTAATCAAAGACTCAAAAAAATCCATAGGAGAGAAAGTGGGTATTCTTATCATCACTAGACCTCCTGACTTAGAAACCAAGTTTGGTAGAAAAATTGATGAAAGTTTGCGATGGTTAGATAAGTTAGGAAGCGACATTTCATTGGTTAAAAGATTACACACAAAACTATACATTGCTGAACCAGGCCCACACGGAGGTTCTTTTTTCGCCGTATTTGGTTCAGAGAATTTAACGGGTGCTCGCAACATAGAACTGGGCATAAAAGTAGTCAATAATCCCAATATTCTAAATAAGCTTGTTTCATATTTCTTCGATATCTTCAGCATAGGCAGACCGTACCAAAAGATTCAAAGTAATTAATTTATATATAAAAAGGTCAAAACTAAAGTAGGAGGACTAATTATGGAAATTAAAGAGAGGTTTGGTCTTAAGCGAAATAGCCTTTTGCTAGATCCCATTGAAGATTCAGAATTCTACGCTCCACGGTCGGACATTGACGTTAATCAACTGGTGGAAAGCCTTCGAATTGATCTGGAGGCTGGCATTACTCCTAAAATGGTTTTTTGGGGTCCCTACGGTGGGGGGAAAACACATACGTTGGGTAAGGTGCAAAAATCCTTAGCGAAATTAACACCAGTTCACTGCGTTTACATCCGCTGCCCAACTCTGTCAGAGAGAGGTACGTTCGCCGAATTTTATCAGACAACTTTTAGCGATGGTCTCGGTGAGGATTTCACAATTGACCTGTTATGGGAATTGTGCAATCAACTTGTTAAAAAGTATGGGCTAAGAGACAAAAGAGTGGACTCGGAAATGCGTACTATACTGGGAGATGAGGAGCTTGCCAAGGCTGCCGCGCACTTATCAGATAGTAGCTTCGAGAGAGCCGATTTATGGAGATGGATTTCTGGCATAAAAATGAGTTCGGTCGAGCTCAAAAAACTTGGTGTAGCTAGAAGCCTTTGCGAAGTTGAGCCTTTAAGATTAGCTAAGTTTGTAGAAACCGTAGGTCGTCTACTCCGACACCTACAAGGGAAAACGCTCGTTTTAGCTTACGATGAGATGGACAGAATTAAAGACTTGAAAGCGGAAGGAGCCCTTACATTCAGAACTGCTTTTACACATTTAATGGATCCTGGACAACCGTATGTGTCGATTTTTTATGGATTCTCTGCTGCTTCGACTAAAGATATACCAGAATTGATGAAGGGCCCAGTTATTGACAGGGTAGGCGGGGAGGAAAGCGAATCAGTTAAAGAAATCCCAACGTTAGATCCTAAGGATGTAGAAGCTTTCATTGCCGGCATTCTAAATTACTTAAGGGATCCAAGTGCTGATATAGAGAGTATGGTAAAAAAGGCACAAAAAGAAACAAAGGAGAAGCTTACAAAGCTACTATATCCATTCACCGAAGAAGCTCTGACTGAAATGAAGGGCAAAATAGCCAATTTAACACCTAGAAGTATCATGTTTACATTAAGTAGGGCAATGTCCAGAGCTAATATGCAAAATAAGAATGCAGTAACTCGTGAATACATAAGATGACAAAAATGGCTCTCGAGATTTCTCATAAAGCCATCAGATTCAAACCGGGATATGAAGTAAAAGAGGACATCACCATCCCCACATTCAACCACGGAAAAGACTGGTTAGTGGGTGCTCTAGAAGAAGAACCAAAAGACGTCCAAGGAGCTATCTTAATAGCAAAACCAGTTGAATTTGGGAGTATGGACAAAAATGTATGGCTAGACACCCAAGGAGCACATGCAATATACATCATGGGTAAAAGAAGGAGTGGTAAGAGCTATACATTAGGTGTTTTAGCCGAAGGCTTGGCGTTTAGCGAAAGGAAACAAGCCATATTGATTTTTGATACTATGAACGTATTCTGGACTCTAGAGAATTCAGTGGATTCTTTTGAAGGCGTTGAAGAAACACGCACTTTAAAGGAGTGGGGCGTTGAAAATGTCAAGGAGAAACTCAATGTAAAATGCTACTATATTAAGGGAGAAGAAGGATATCCATCCCACTTTCGGAAGCTTACTTTGAAGGCTTCGGAGCTAGAAGCCGAAGATTGGGCATCGCTTTTTGGTAAGGATGTGTTTAGCGACCCTATAGGGCAGCTATTGGCTGAAGTTGTTGAAAGTGTAAGCAGCGAAGGATATCACTCGGACAAAGGAAAAATCTCTCCAAATCCCGAATATACTATTGATGACATGCTTCTTTGTTTAGAGAAAAATCCAAACGTATTACGCTACGAGAGCAAAACAATAGAGGCAGTACGAAGGTATCTAAAAGCTGTAAAAAGAATTGGCATTTTCTCTGATGAAGGTATTAACATCTATGATATTTTTGCACCAGGGCAAGTGAGTGTCTTACTTCTAAGAGATTTAGACCCTCTCATACGCGGGCTTGTTATAGGAATAATCGTAAAGAAAATTATGCACTTTCGAGCGAAGGGCAGCGATTACGAAAAAAGGAAAGCCTTGATATTGAAAATGAAAGGACTCTCAAAACAGGAAATGGAGAAAAAATTAGAGGAAATAAAGAAGACATTAGGAGAAGGGCTTCCGAGAGGATGGATTCTTATAGACGAAGCCCAAAACTACATACCGAATGTAGGAATCATTGCTTCAAAAAATCCATTAATCAAATACATTAATGAAGGAAGAAATATCGGTCTTTCAATAGCAGCTGCAACTCAACGCCCAACTGGCTTGGACTCATCTATCATACGGAATGCCAACATTCTGATAATGCACTCGATGAGCATGGGTGACGACATAACAGAAGCAAAAAACATGTTAAATGCTTACCCTATGGAGGAATTCGTTAGTGAAGGAAAGAAAGTTGACAAACAAGTCTTTGAACGTCTAATAAGGAGCCTGAAAATTGGGTATGCAGTAATCTCTGAAGAAATGGCCAACAGAATCTTTGTTGCGAAGATTAGACCCCGATTGACAATGCATGGAGGAGGTGAAGTTTGGTAGATCTGAGATTTATGAGGACTACTCATTATCAAGTTGGGCATCCCATCTTTTTTGGTTTTTTAGTTCATTCATGTACTTCACCCAATGAAAGTAAAACCCAAGACAAAGTAATTGGTGATATTCACAAGGTTCTTAATGATCACAAATATAACTGCTCTAGAGAAGCTGCAAAATTTCTGATTGGAATGGCTAAAGATATGGGGTTTCTTGAAGTGAATAACATTTGGACGTGGAAAGCATTCGTAATTAATTATTTTGAAGAGATAGATGACATAACTCGCTGTTTTGAGAAAACCATAGTTTCGTCTATTGCTAGAAAGATAATGTATTTGAAATATTATTTAGAATCAGATGGAGCCTTTTTAATCCACTTCGCCCGAAAAGTGCTAGATGAGAATGGATTATCTAAACATACATTACGCTTTACAAACAAAGCTGTAGAACCTATTTTTGAAAATGTTTTGGAGGAATATCTGGCTATTGAAAATGATTTCAGAAAAAAAGTCCAGTTAGAGAATTTCCTCAAGTTGTTTCGTGAAGGGGGAAGGGGGTACCAAACAAAAGTCCGCATTCATAAGGCTTTTCCTCATTTGGATCCTTTAGTGGATTTAGGGATTCTTGATTACGATTCAAAAAAGCGGCAGTATCTGCCCAAAATGCCCGAAGGAGGCATTACTAAAGCATTCCTTCAAAAATTTTCCGACATATCATCTTTGGAAGAAGTTTTTCTTCTTGAGGAAGGAGTAAAGAAAACAAGCTCTGGTTTTTATGAAAGAGTAGCGGGATTGTATAAAGTATCTTATCGTAGGTTTTCGCGAAAGGATACCAGTATTATTTCAAGTGAGATAGCAAAAATTTATTCGAAAGTAAAAGATAAAGTCACAGGCTTAGCTTCAATCCAGAGTATAAAAGACATAGTGTGCACAGTGGGTTTAGTGAATCACGGAATTTTATGTGAATGGTCAGATATCGATGAAGTACTCAAGGAATTCAGATTAGAAAAGGGTGTTAACCTACGTTTTCATGTTGACCGAGCTGGAAAGATAGCATACATTGTGCTCTCTGAATGAGGTGGTGATGACAAAATGCCGAACGAAGTCAAATACCCTCATCTTGACTTGAGAGAATGGCCTTTTCAAATAGTCCCGAGCCCAACGTTTTACAAAGTCTGGGCTGGAAGAAAAGAGATAAAACAAACACTAACCCATATGTTCAAAAGAGTACAGCAAAGGGATCCTTCGACCATATACCTGTTATGGGGTTATTTTGGAGCGGGAAAGACACATAGTCTTAAATATTTCCAATGGAGACTGAGCAACGATAAGGAAAATCCAACGTTTATAGGGTATCACGAATTTCCAGCTTCAGCTAAAAGGTTTATGGAAGTCTACCAAAGTTTCATCAATAAGATAAATTTTCAAGAGATAGAGCACATGGCTAAAGTAGTTTATGAAAATTTTCAGCACGAGTATGGAACTAATGCTGCAGAGTCGCTCAATGAAAAGATATCGTGTTTCAATGATGATTTCACCAATGCCATAATTTCCCTCGCGAATGGTACAGAGAAAGCGACAATTTATAGATGGATGAGAGCCGAAAAGGTATACATTTCAGAGTTGAAAAAAGTCAATATTAAAAAAAGAATCGAGAATGATGAAGATGTTTTCGGGTTATTTAGCAGCTTAGTTCGCCTTTTAACATACAAATGTGGAGAACTACCAACATTTAAGTGTGTTATATGGATGATAGACGACTTTCAAAAGATAGAAGACCTAAAAGAAGATTCTAAAAATACTATTAGAAGTGGCTTAAATTCGTTATTTAATAGTTGTCCAGAACGATTTTGCCTCGTTCTTTCATTCACATCGCGAGGCGTAAGCGCCATTAAAGGCCTCCTTTCTGAGTCTTTGATAGAACGTTTACCCTTAGCTCCGTATGTCACCGTCCCTCCGATGTCTAAAGAAGAAGCTAAAGATTTTGTAGTCGACCTACTAAAGCAGTTTCGACCTGAAGACACCCCTCCAGATGAGTACTTTCCATTTTCTTCCCAATCGCTCGATGACATAATAGATTTTACAGCGAGTAGAGGAATATTACTCCCCAGAAATGTTATGCGTTCATTTGATGCCGTGTTAGATAAGGCTGAGGGATTGATTAAGAAAAAGGAATTAAAGCGGATTGATTCCGATTTTGCGTTAAGAATGCTCTCAAAAGCAGAAATTCTTTAACTACATTTTCAAAAGAAGGCTAGCAAGCTAGTAAGACTAGGTCGATTACTGGTGACCAATAGATTTTTTTACTTCGAGGAAGGGCGTACATCTCTCCCTTGATTTGATAAATGCCTTTAACTTTAGTCCATGCACTTAGTGTTCTTGATGGAGTTTTTCTTTCATAGAAGTTAGTAAAATCAGAAGAAGGTATATCAATGTAACAGAGATAATCCTCCGGATATTTTACTACCGTTGTGAAGCATCTGACCGAATGAATGAAAAAGAGATTGTACAGCAGCTTTCTCAATTTGATTTCATTTAATTTAGTTACTATCCTCCTACTATTCTCTAGTAAAACGCTTCTTGCATCTACTAAACCCTTCATGAAACTGTGTAGAACGGGATAATCAGACCTTAGAACTCTTGAAAAAATCGTGTACAGGGGCGGAAAATTTCGGACTAAGTTAACCATACTTGATTTAAATTCTATACAACTCCAATTGCGATCTCCTCTAATAGCGACTCGATTAAGATCAGGAATAACTTCCTTTAGTTTCTCCGCCGTCCATTCAGCGCCTCCAGTGGGCACTTTGATAATTGCTGCACCACTCGACCACACAGCTGGAACCACTGTGCGTTGTGATAAAATTCCCAACAGGTAACTGTTCTGAATGGTTAGTGGTATTGTGCCATATCCTTTTATGTAAAGTCTATCTACGAAGTCAGTTGTGGTCTTTTCTAATTCCTTTAAGATAGATTTCGGTTCTGAAAAAATCTCTAGCTTGTCATTCTCCTTTATTTCTTCGGCTCGCAAAATTCCTTCTCGCCCACATAACTCACACGTTGGGGCGACTCGGATTTCACTTCTGTCTAATATGATACGCATCAAAGATTCTTTTTTACCCTTTAGTAGAGGAGGTGAGTCTAGTTCTAGCCAAAGAGAGGATCCTTCTCTATCAATTCCGAGAATTTGGTTCCCGCTTTCAACCTCATCAATTCTTCTTATTCCTTGTTTCGTCCAGACGAAATCATTGCCGATAAGAAACATTCTTTCACAATGAATATTTACATTCGTACTGTTATACATTTTTTGGGTAAAAGAAATGCAGTGCTGAATGTAGCCTATTATTACTGAAATAATTCCTTTCTTACTTCTTCTTTACTTTTACCACAATTTGAACAGCCTGATTGGATAATTACTGTTTCTTCAGAGACCTGCATCCACGGTTTAGACCCACCCCATGAGGTTTTAACAGGTCTTGCTGTTCTTGGAAAATACATTACTCTAATGGTAGCTTTCTTGCAAAATGGACATTCCCAAATCTGTTCTTCTCTTGGCATGTTGGTCATCTGCGAAGAATCCTCTTCAATTATTATTCTTTCTTAATTCATAAATTTGAAAAAAATAGATTGCAGGATGACGACTATTACACAGGTTCGTTATTATTCCCATAGGCAACAGCTTTACGATTTTGAGAAAAAGATTAAACATTTAAAAACAAAAAAGGAAATTGATTTAAACATGCGGTGACAGTGTGGAAAAGCTAACGCCAGAACTTGAAGAGGAACTTACTAGAATCTATATTGGGCAAAACATAAGAAAAGAAGGCATCCTCCAATCGCAGGTTGAAAAGGAAAGAACAGCTGTTCTTCTCTCTTTAAAACTAATCAAAGAGAGCCAATGGTATGCTCTTGGTTTATACCTGACGACGACTGAGGGTGACAAACTTGCTAAAGATACCTTGGGAAAGAAGATAACAGAAGCAGAGGCACACCTTGAAAGCAGAATAAAAGACATTCCCAAGAGAATTGTTACATTCTTGATTCGAAGGTATCTGGCAGAAGGCTTAACTTTTCCTGCGCAAAGGCCAGAATTCTGCGAATTTATTGACTCTTGGTCAAAAAGATTAGTGGCAGATGGACAGATATGGCTCTTTTGCGATAAGTTTTTCGATTCTTTACAAACAATGGGTCTTTGCGTCAAAACACACACATATGTGTCAACAAGAGGAGGAGAGCTTAGGGAACTTCAATATGTTATAAGCCCAGAAGTTCAAGAATTCCTTAAAAGAAAATTTCCCGACGTTGATTTTTCATCAGAAGAAGAAAGAAATCTAAGAATCTTCGACGTTCTAGTGCGGATCAAGAACTTCGTGAGAGGTGACAACCTAGAATTTATCCGAGAAAAATTCTACGAATTGTTGAAACAACATGCTATTTCAGAAAACGAAGTTGCATCTGTTGTTGATAAGATGAGCGAACTGAACATCACAAGCAAGTACGAGGGTCTTCTCTCAGGTAAAAAACCCTTTGAAGTGCATGACCCGGGGCGCTTTAGCATTTATTTAGATGAAACATTGGTAAAACCTGCAGTCGAGCTCTTGCTCGGGAAAAGACGACTGGTAGAAAGCCTTCCAGTTACCCGAAAGCTTCCCAAGCTTGAAGAAGTCAAAGAACAACTGGGCATATTAAGTCCGGAAGAAAGAGCAAGTTTCTTTCTTGTAGTTACCGAATTTGAAGTTCAACTGAGGCAATTTATAAAAATCAAGCTAGGGAAGGGGTGGGAAACCAGAATAAAAAACGATTTACCAGACGTTATGAAAAACTGGGAAGATAGAAAGAGGCAAGACGGACATTGGGGCATAGATCCTGAGCCTGAGTTGCTGAATTATGCAGACTTGTCCGATTATATTGAGATATTCAAGCAATATAAGAGAATGTTTTTCTGCAATGACGAAGAACGAGGCGATGTAGAAAGCCATCTAAAAGATTGGTACAATTTGGGAAGGAATCCTCTCATGCATGCAAGAACCGTTAACGAAGAAAAATATCATACTACTTTATCGGCAATTAAATTTCTTCAAAGCTGGATTGAAAGAACTAGCGAAAACTAAGCTGTGTAGAAAAAAGGGAAGTTTTCTGGAGATGTCGCCACTCTAGTTTATTAGTAGCCAAAAAAGAAGGAAAATAACGAGTTATCTTTCGAATCAAGAAAGTCAGGCTTCTGAAACGGTGACCTTCTCGACTTTCTTCAGCCATGGAATTCTTGCTGGCTCTCTGGAAATCTCTCTCACGATTTCTTTCTCAATCTCTCGATTTGATTTCTCCGCGCTTTCTTCCAGAAGAGAAATCACGATTACGGCTTTCTTAACCATTTTCAACTCACCTCCTTGACTTCCTTGGTTACGAGCAGTCCCTCAGGCGTCTGCCGCAAGGTCACTCTGTCGCCCTTCTGAAAACGAAGAGCCGCAAGAACCTCTTTGCTCAAGTACAGAAAGCCATACTTGCTGATTGAAGTCTCGGCTGGAAACGTCTGCTTGTTTTTCTCTTTCATGAGATCACCTCCTTGGACTTTTTGCATCTGTTCGACTCGTTCTTTGCATAGCTTACCTCTCAGTCGTCAAGAAACCTTTTCTCTGACGCTCTATTAAAAATCTGCTAAGAACGGGGTTGTAATGGCAAAAGAACAATGATTTGAGGCGTATCAACCTAAGTAGCCGATATGCTCCATTTCTAAGAACACCTAGTCCATTAGAGAAAAGGGGAGTTTTTGAGGGCATTCCAGCTTTGACAGATATCTAAGATAGTTACTGTGTTTTATTTTTCAGTAAATATTTTTCTCCGTCAAATGTAACTTGGGGATAAATCTCAGAAACCCTATAACCAACTTCTTTTTCATCCTGAATACCTAACAAGCAATGAGCGAATTCTTCTAAGAAAGCCACTATAATCATATCGTCATGCTTAGTTTCGAGTTTGTTCAAATCAAAAGCAATCAAATTCTTTACGTAGATTCCAACATGGTTGTTATCAAAACGAACAGGAAATAGTTCACGAGCAAAAATTATCGTCGTTTTTTCGGGTCTGACGTGTGGAAAAATTATTTCAACAGCACTGTTGAAAAGTTCTTGGATTCTTATAGGAACCTCGGTATGACAAATTATCTTCATCTTATCTGTAAGTTCATTCTGAATTGGTAGTTGAAAACCTCCATAAACCTCAGGCATAACTCTCACCAAATAACAAACTTTTCATTGAAGATACATATAGGTCGCTTTGATAAATAGATAGGATTCAGCTTTCTTTAAATTATCATTTAGCTAAAAATATCAATATGGCAGAAATAAAATTACAATTAAAAGAAGGCTTAGTTTTCTGCTCTTTCTTGCTAGGGATAATCTTATTTGTTGAAATTTACTGGTGGGTTAAAGGATCTGAACTTGCAGTTGTTTTGTTCTTATTGGCATTGATAGTAGCTTACCTTAGTTATGTATTGTATAAAATTCTTGAATATTTGAAAATTCGATGATGGCTTCTTTTGGCTATCCCATCGATTCGTTCCAAGTTGTAGAAAAAAGGGGAGTTTGCGGGGGATATCTCCAATAGTTGTTCTATAAACCTTTTCGTATTTTCGATGCAGCAGACTTAAATCACCGTAGCATCCTCATAAAAAGTCGAAACAAGAAAAAAGAACTCAGCGAGGCAGTCGACAAAATGGGTCAAATAGAGGTTTGGAAAACGCTAGCGGATTTAATCACAGAGTTTAGAAAGCGCGGTGAAACCATCCCTTCAAATGTTATGGCAGACTTGCGAGCCGCTAAAACCATGATTCAGGTTCTCAAGGCTGACCCAGAACGTGTTGAAAACGTTCCAACCATCGAAGCCTACTTTGGAAATGTCGAATCATACCTCATCATGGAGGCGCACAAAAAGTTTGGGGCAGAGTTTGCGGATGCGTGGATGGAGAAGCTTAAAGAAGCAAGAAAAATAAGGGCTGTAGAAGGGATGGAACCCGCATCGAGGTTTGTGCCCGGTCTTCCAAAAGGACAACGCTGGGTTCGCATTCAAATTTCTAAAGAAACCCCAGAGAAAGAAGTCGAAATGTTGGCTAAGAAGTCGGGGCTTCAGTTTAAAAACCAGAGAAACGGATACATGCTCGTTTACGGAGAAGGCGAAAAACTCAAACTCTTTGTCAAGAAGATTGCTGAAAAACTGGGTGGCGCAAAGGCTCAATAGCCTTCCTCATGTGCGCAACAGTTAAAACTTCATTACGTATGTATAATTTCTCTAGAAAGATTGTCTAGAAAAGAAGTTAGTCCTCTATCCGCTGTCGCCGAATCCAGAGAGGTGAAGGATGGCTTAACACAAAATGCCTAACATCAAAAAGATTGAAATCAGAGGCTTCAAAACCTTCGGGCAAACCACCTCCATTTTATTAGAGAAAGGCTTCACAGTCATAACTGGACCAAACGGAAGCGGCAAAACCAACATAATGGACGCCGTTCTGTTCACACTCGGCGAACTCAGCGCTAGAAGGTTGCGCGCCGAGAACTTCGCTAAACTAATTTTTCACGGTTCACCTGAGGCAAACTTGGAGAAGGCGAAAGTCGCCAAAGTCATAATGCAGTTTGACAACTCAGACAACCGCATACCCGTTGACACCAGCACAGTGACCATTTCAAGGGAAGTTTACAGAAACGGACAGAGCGTTTACAGGCTAAATGGAAGGCGCATGTCTAGGGCTAACATCGTGGACACGTTGTCCATGGCAGGAATCAGCCCAACCGGACACAACTTTGTGTTGCAGGGAACAATAACCCGCATGGCTGAAATCGCGCCGTTAGAGCGAAGAAAAATCATCGATGATATGGTAGGCATAGCGCAGTATGACGCAGAAAAGGCTGAGGCAGAGGAGAAGCTGCGAGCCGCTGAAATCTCTATCAAAACCGCCATGGGCAGAATCGACGAGGTGCAGAAACGAGTTGACGACCTCGAACGAGAACGCAACCAACTCTTGCGATTCAACTTCATTCAAAACGAAATAAAACGATTCGAAGCCATTAAAATAAGCCACGAAATAGGCGAGGTTCAAACAAAAATCAAAGACATATCGTCAAAAGTTGAAGAAGCCAACAGCAAAGTTGAAAACCTAAAGCAAATGCGAGAACAATTGCGCGGGCAACGCCGCCAAATTGAGAGTGAATGGAGAAAATTCAGCTCAGAAAAGGTGGAGGAAGGCGGCACAAGGGTTCTGGAGATTCAGATAAAAATAGGAGACATCAAGTCCAGACTCGCCGAACTGGCCACAAAGATAGGCGCTGGAACAACCAGCCTCGAAGGGCTCACGAAAGTGCGTGAAAACAGTTTGCAACAACTTGAGGCTATCAAAAACGATGTAAATGAAAACCGCAAAGTTCTGGAAAAGTCCAAACGCGACCGCAGTCGCTTGGCTAAAGAAATCGATGTCAAGCAGTCACGGCACGACGCGTTGGCCACTGAAACCGCTCAGCTCTGGTCTAATCTAGGTGAAAACAGCAAACGTATTGGGGAAATTGAACGCCGACTGGACAAACTGTATCAGAATCTCGTCGCGCTCAGAAGTCGGAGCGCCCAGAGTCAAACAACGGTTAGGATGCTTTCAAATCGACTGGAGGATTTGAATGTTCGAAGAGAGCGGTTCACATCCACCATGGGTGAACTCGACAAGTCTCTAAGTGACTTAGGCGAAGTGCAGAAAGAACAGAAGAATAGGCTAAGGAGTCTTCAACAGACTTTAGACCGAAGGCTTGCCCAAAAAGATGCCATAGAGCGCGAAATCGCTGAGGCTGGCAAAATCGCCGACTCCGCCCGAGAAGCAGTTGTAGAGTTCGCCACACAACGCGAACTGGCGGAAACTGTTGCCAGCGAAGAAATGGCGCTCAGAAGCATTGAAGAAATGGGAGAATTAGGGGTCATACCGGGAGTTTTTGGAAGATTCCGAAATCTCGTAAAGACCGAAAAGGGCTACGAACACGTGGTTGAAGCGGCAGCAGACGGGTGGCTCGACTCCATCGTTGTTCAAGACTTCAACGTGGCATTCACTTGCACTGAGACGCTGAGACGCCTCAAACTTGGCCGAATCAAGATAATTCCACTAAGAGAGCTGCTCAACATGAAGCCAGTTCGCCACCCAAAAATCGACGGTGTGAGCGGAGCCGCGTCTGAACTGGTCAGGTATTCGAAGCGTTTTGAACCAGCCGTCACATTTGTTTTCGGCGACACGCTCATAGCCAAAGACGACAAAGCGGCTTTCAAGGCTTGCCGCGGAGGCTATCGCACGGTCACTACCAACTGCGACCTCTATGAGGCAGGTGGAGCGCTTCAATCAGGCTATTATCGAGCACCCATCGACTTTTCAACGCTTATTCCCAAGGAGGCAGCCGTGAAAAGCCTAGACGAAGCCGTCAGAACACTTCAAGAGCACTTGACAAAGAGAGGAACCGACGTAGCAGGATTCGAAGACGAAATCAACAAGACAAGGACCGAAATCACCAGACTCACCGAAGCCATAAACATGCTTGAGAGCGAAATCGCACGCATACGCCGAAGCGTTAAAGTGACCAACAGAAACATCAAACGCATTGAATCTCGCATCGAAGACGTCAAGAACAGACTTGAAAAAGAAAAAGCTGAGATGGGCTTTCAAAGAGCCCAACGTAACACTCTTCGCAAGGAGACACAAAAACTGCGCGGTGAACTAGCCTCCTTGAGGCGCAAGGTAGATCCGTCGCACATTCAGGAGTTAGAGGTTCAACGCGGAAGGTTAGGAGACGAACTCGTGGCGCTGGGGCAAAAGCTGAGCACGGTGGAATCTGAGTTTTCTACTTCTAGGGCTAAGCTTCAAAGCGTTTTAAAAATCGGATACGACAACGCGAAGATTCAGATTAGAAAAGTGGAGCATCAAATCTCAACCCTAGAAGTCGAGGTCAAAGAGGCTATTCAAGAGAAAGTTACTCTTGAAAGTGAACTCGAAAAGCTAGAGACTTCCAAGGAAGATTTGACGCATTCCGTCTTAGCAGCTAGAAAAGAGTCCAAAAAGTTCACAGATCAAATAGACGGCATCGACAGACATTTGCACCGATTGGACGACGAGTATGAACACGCTGAACGCTTGCTCAACCAACTTCAACTCAGCCTGCAAACGTTGCAGATGCAGCTTGACCAATACTTTTCTCAGTTGAAAGAATACGGCTACAGTGAACCCTTGTTAGTTTCTCCTAGCCAGTTTGAGGCAACGGAGTCGTCGTTGAGACTGATGCGCTATGAGTTGGAACGCCTTGGAGCCGTTAACCAGTTGGCTGTGGCGCACTTCGCGGAGCAGGTCGCACGCTACAGGGAACTTTCAATACGCATGAACGAACTCGAGAAGGAAAAGCAGTCGATCATCGCCTTCATGGAAGAGATTGAACGCAAGAAACGCCAGGCTTTCATGGAAGCCTATAACAAGATAAACGGAAACTTCAGCAAGTACTTCTTCAAGTTGACAGACCGAGGAGAGGCTTCACTGAAACTCGACAATCCCGAAGAGCCTTTCGCAGGTGGCATGGACATGGTGGTTAAGTTTCCAGGCAAGCCACCCATTCTTGTGAGCGGCGCCAGCAGCGGCGAGCGTTCAGTCGCAGCCGTGGCGTTTCTCTTCGCTATACAGGACTTCATGCCTGCGGCTTTCTACTTGTTCGACGAGGTAGACGCTCACTTAGACGCCTTTCATGTGGCGAAACTCAGCGAACTGTTGGTTGAGGAATCTGCCAGGTCACAGTTTATAGTGGTCACTTTGAAGCCTGAGATGGCTAACAAAGCCGAGCGTGTCTACGGCGTCTACGAGCGAAAAGGGGTTTCTTATGTGGTTTCTGCGACCTTTAAGGAGAAGAATTAAAGATGACTTCTCCAACGCCGAGTGGGAAGCCCTTCTATTTTCGTCCTCCTTGGAACGTTCTCTTTGAACTGAACAGACTTCGCAGCCTTCGCCCTTGGGACGTAAACATAGCTTTTCTGCTCACCACTTTCCTTGAAGAGATGGAAAAGCGTGGGGAAGTCGACTTTAGGGCTTCAGGCGTGGTCCTTGATTCTTCGTCAACGATTTACCTCATGAAATCAAAGCTGCTGTTGGAACTCGAGAAGCCTCCGGAGCCGCCTAAGGCGCCCGTGGATTTTCTGCCGCCTCCGTTGTTTCTGCCCGCTCGATACGAGTTGACATCCACAACTGTGCAGGAATTGTTGAAAGTTTTGGACGAGGTGCTGAAGGGTGAACACCTTTTGGCTCTAAAGCCTCGAACCCAGCCGATTTTGCCTCCTCCGCCTGAGATTATTCCTCCGCTCGACATTTACCTGATCGAGATCGAGAAGCAGATGGAAAGGCTTTACTACAAGTTGTCGAGGCTCGCCGCGCAGGGCAGGTTTGTGCTTTTTTCAAAAATAATTGCTGGACTCCAACGACTAGAAGCCATTAAGACGTTCATCGTCTTGCTGTTTCTTGCGCAGAAGGGTGACATCTCGCTCTGGCAGAACGAAGAACAAACTGAGATTTACATAGTGCTCGCAAAAGGTTCCGCTCATGAAAAACCGCCAGTTGGGGTTGTCTAACTTTGGCTTCTGAGGATTCGGAAACAAAGCGAGACTTAGCCCTGCTGGAGGCTGCTCTCTACGTGGCTGGTCGTCCCTTGGACCTGCGAGCCTTGGCTTCGGTGCTTAAGACTCGCTCTAAGAACAAGACTCGGCGACTGGCAAGAACCTTGACGGAAACTTATAAGAGTCGTGAAACCGCCGCTCTCGAAATCCTAGAGTTGGAAGACGAACGATTCGTTATGCAGTTGAAAACCGAGTACACGCCTCATGTGCGTCGACTGGCCATTCGACCCCTGTTATCGATTGGTCCACTGAAAACCTTGTCTTATATAGCCTATCGGCAACCAGTTGCGCAGACACAAGTCATCGACGTTCGGGGGCACCACGCCTACGACCATCTGAAGCAACTCGAAGACCTAGAACTCATTGCTCGCGAACGAGCAGGAAGAAGCAAGGTTCTGCGAACCACAGAGTTCTTCGCCGACTATTTCGGCTTAAGCCACGATTTGAAGACCATGAAGCAACAACTTAAAGGCATTTTTGAAAAAGAAGACCTCGTTAAGATGGAATCAGTACCAGAAGTTTAGTTATCGTTATGAGTCTAATGAACTGTTGATCAGTTTTCTGACGCTGAGATTGGCCATTTGGATAAAATGCACACTCAAAAAAATAATGCTTCTTTACCCATTCTGCCACCCCTCTCTAGGTAGGGAGACTACAAAATAAAAGAGAACAACATACAGCCTCAATGAAACATATTTGGCTTCAATTAGACGGGCGTATCTAATTGTGCGCACGCACAAACAAGCTTCTAGATATATCCCTATCGAGAATAATTCTCTTCTTAGAATATAGAAGATATTTTCAATAACACCTAATTAAGAGTCCAACAACAAATAATACAGAGAGAGAAAGGAGGCCCACCCCAACCATGCCCGAAGAAAACGAAGAAGCCAGACGAATAGGCTACAAAAACGGATTCAACGACGGCTACAAAAAAGGATACGACAAAGGCTTAGAAGAAGGCTACGAAAAAGCCAAACGCAAAAACTCACTGCCACCCGTACAATTCCTCAGAATACCATGCGAATGCGGCACCCTCAACTTTCACCCAATCTTCGAAAACAGACTCGTCATCAACGAAGACGAAGAACGCCGATGCCACGGCTGCGGCAAGATAGTCCAAAGAGACAACATTTTATCCTGCTACAGCCGCCTCCAATACAACAACCGCACCTAAAATTTTTGACCCCCAGTTTTTGTTGAAAAAAAAGGAAATTCAAATAAACAACCACACTTATCTTGATAGTCGCGTTAAAACACTCTGAGGCATGCTGAATTGTCAGTCTGGCATGGAGACCTTCACAAAAAGAAACCCTCCGGCGGCAGAAAGCGCGCTCACAGAATGAAACGAAGATACGAGAAGGGGGCTTTTCCCACCGAGACCACATTCGGAGAACCCAAGAAAAAAATTGACCGCCAACACGGAGGCAACACAAAAATAAGAGCCTTAAGCGCCAATCTGGCTAACGTGTCAAATCCATCCACAGGAAAAACCGAAAAGGTGGAGATTCTGCGCGTAATTCGGAATCCAGCTAACGTGGACTACAACCGCCGAGGAGTCATCACCAAAGGAACAATAATCGAAACTCCGATTGGAGTAGCTCGCGTAACGTCTCGCCCAGGACAAGACGGACTCGTCAACGCTGTTCTTGCACCCAAAGAAGACTAGTCTAATAAACCCTTTTCGGGTAACGTTATGCGAAAACAAAACAAGATTGTGTTGTGGCCGGCATACTTCGACTCCACAAAAACTCGACTTCAAGGAAGAAGAATACCCAAAAACGCAGCTGTGCCCACGCCAAAGCTGGAAGAGATTCAACGGGAAGCCGAAAAATGTGGCCTTGAACCCGAAACAGTTGTTGATGTTAGGCATCCGAACGCTCCGTGGCAGAAAACTGGTTTGGTAGTTGTACCAAAGAGCGACCCCAAAACACTAATCATTCGCAGGGTTGCAAAGGAACTACACAACATGAGATCGCAGAATCGAATTTAACGTTTGTTTTTCAGAAAGGTTTAAATAATGCGCTCCGTTTGAAAATTGCTGGCACATTTTGTGAGAGGGGAAAACAAAGTTTGGAGAGAATCGGCTCCGTTCTCCATGTGAGTTCAAGCATGAACATGATTCTAAAGGCAGAGAACATTCCCCACATCGGCGACAAGGTTGTTGATGAAAACCTCCAACAAGTGGGCACGGTTTTCGATGTTTTCGGACCCGTATCCTCACCTTATGTTGCAGTAAGACCCAGTGTCGACGAACCGAGCGTTTTCGTTAACCGTGTTCTCTACGCCGTTCCTTCCTCTAGGCTGAGAAGGGAGAAGAGAAAAAGATGAGTGAAGAAGACACTGAAGAAGTCCCTTCGCAGCCTCTTAAGGTTCAGCAGTGTCCAGAATGCGGTAGCACCAGAATCATGCGCGACTACGAATGCGCTGAAATCGTTTGTATGAACTGCGGCTTTGTGGTTGCTGCCAAACTCGCTGACCGTGGACCAGAGTGGCGCGCTTTTGACGATGAACAGAGAGCAAAAAGAGCCCGTGTGGGCGCGCCCTTAACTTACACCATTCATGATAAAGGGCTCTCAACCATGATTGACTGGCATGACCGCGACATATACGGCAAGAGGCTGTCGCCGGGTCAGAAGGCTCAGATTTACCGATTGCGGAAGTGGCAGAGGCGCATAAGGGTGTCTGACGCCACTGAGCGCAACCTCGCTTTTGCACTTTCTGAGATTTCTAAGATAGCGAACGCATTGAACTTGCCAAAGAACATCTTAGAAACTGCTTCGGTTATCTATCGGAAAGCGGTAAAAGAGCATCTAATAAGAGGACGGTCCATTCAGGGCGTCACATCCGCCGCTATATACGTGGCGTGTCGTCAATGTGGACTGGCCCGCACTTTGGAGGAAATCGCCCAAGCCTCAAACATCAACAAAAAGGAGGTTGGACGAAGCTACCGATTCCTCATCAAAGAACTCAACTATTTTATACCACCACTGAAACCCAGTCAATACATAACAAAGTTTTCTAATCAGCTTACGATGCAAGGCAAGGTTGAGGAAATCGCCCACAAGATTCTCTCAACAGCCAGAGAACTCAAGCTCACGTCTGGCAGAGGACCAACCGGCATAGCTGCAGCAGCCAGCTACATCGCATCTGTGTTGACAGGCGAAAGAAAGACGCAGCGAGAAATCGCAGAAATTGCGCAAGTGACCGAGGTCACAATAAGAAACCGCTACAAAGAACTCGTCGACAGACTCATGTTCGAAATAACCCTTTAACTCCTATTTCTTCATGAAAACTCAGCTATCTTCAGTCCCACGCAATTGAGGCTGTAAGACCAGCGCAGGTTATGATGTTTCCTTAAGCAATGACTAAGATGTTGCTGTTTCTTCAGTTATGGGCGGTTCTTCTTTTCCTTTTTCTTCCTCTCTGAGGGTTCTTCGCAGGACTTTTCCAACCAAGGTCATGGGCAGTTCTGTTCTGAACTCGACCTCACGAATGGCCTTGTATGATGCTACTTTGGATTTGACGAATTTTTTGATTTCTTCATCGCTAGCTTTGGCTCCTTCTTTAAGGACAATGAATGCTTTTGGGATTTGTCCAACTTCTGGGTCGGGTTTGCCCACGACGGCGCACAGTTTGACGGCTGGGTGCTCGTAGATCCCGTCTTCAATTTCTCTTGGGTAGACGCTCCAGCCCTTGTACTTGATCAGGTCTTTTTTGCGGTCTGCGATGTAGAAGTAGCCCTCCTCGTCCATCTTGCCGATGTCGCCGGTGTACAGCCAACCGTCACGGAGCACAGCAGCGTTTTCTTCAGGCATGTTCCAATAACCCTTCATAATCTGTGGACCATTGATCACCAGTTCACCAACCTTGCCTGTCGGAAGCTCTTTCTCGCCAGTTTTGACGTCGACAATTTTTGCGTCGGTGTCGGGCCAAGGCAGCCCAATCGAGCCGACCTTGACGGTTTTTAATGTGGGGTCAAGTGGATTGCAGTGTGTGACAGGGGAGGACTCGGTTAAGCCGTAGCCCTCGACAAGGACGCCGCCTGTTATATCCATGAATTTTTTTTGTACCTCTGACGGTAGAGGTGCGGAGCCGGATATGCAGAATTTTATGGATTTTAGGTTGTATTTGTTTATGTCTGGTCGGTTGATGAGCATGGCGTAGAGCGTTGGGACTCCGCAGTACACCGTCACCTTGTAGTCTTGTATTGACTTTAGGATTTCAGTTGGGTCGGGTCTTGGCAGCATAATCATTGTTCCTGCCAAGTAGATGGGTGCGTTCATGGCTGTTGTCATGCCGTATATGTGGAAGAGAGGTAGCACGGTTAGGAATGTGTCTTGGGCTTCTTTGGCCTGGGCATCCTTGCCGTATAGCCAGTGAGCACAGGCGACAGCGTTCGAAACGAGGTTGAAATGTGTTAGCATGGCGCCTTTTGGCACACCCGTTGTGCCGCCTGTGTACTGCAAGGCTGCTAAGTCTTCTTTTTCATTGATTTCAACTTTGGGCGGCTGCGGCGGATGCTTTTCAACGAGCTCTTTAAAATAGTAGACTCCAGGTTCTTTGGGTACGCTAAGTTTGGGCACTTTGCCAAGCAGTGAGCCTATGATTCGTTTGGCTGAGGGTAAGTATTCTCCCACGCTTGCTACTATGATGTGTTTTAGTTTGGTTTTTTCTTTCACCGCTTTAACTACTGGATAGAGCGTGTCGAGGAAGATGAGTTTTTCTGCGCCTGAGTCGTTTAGTTGGTATTCTAGTTCTCTTTCTTTGTATAATGGGCTGACGGCTGTGATTATGGCGCCGAGTTTGAGGCTGCCATAATAACTTATCATAAACTGGGGAATGTTTGGAAGAAATAATGCCACTCGGTCGCCTTTTTGCACGCCTAAATTGTGCAGTGCAGTTGCAAACCTGTCTATGAGCGTGTCTAATTCTTGATACGTGATTTTTTTACCCAGGAAGACTATGGCTGTTTGGCTTGGGTGTTTTTGTGCTGTTCTTCTTAAAAGGTCTGGAAGTGGAACTTCGGGGTAGGCGATGGTTTTTGGGACGTTTGGAGGCCAGTTTTTATACCATGGTTTAGGCTCCATTAAGCAACCCGTTATCTGCATACTATGGAAGGCATATAAGGGTTTATATTAGTCGGGCTTTGTCTCCCACTTCGCTTACAGTGACGTTGGAAAGGGCGAGTTCACACATTCTTCTGGCAATTTGGTCTGCATGCTCGCGATAAGTGTTGATGAAGACGGATGGACCCGTGTCTATTGAATACCATGCTTGAATCTTTTCTTCTTTTCGGAGTCTCATGACCTCTTTGATGACTTGCAATGTTTGGGGTTCCCAGTAGATTAGTCGGCTGTGGCTTGTCATTGTTATGGCGTGGAGGTTCAGCGTGTCTTCCTCGGCTAGCCTGCCAATTGTAGCTGTGTCTTTGTCTCGTATGGCTTTCTTTATTTCTTCAACCATTCTGTTGACATATTCTAGCCTCGCCTTAAACAGTGGAGAGGTCAAAGCCTCCCTGTGTGCCTCTTCAGTTTTCAGCTTTGATGGAATGGGGATAATAACCATCCTTAAGTTGAGGTGTTTGGGTCCAGCGATTTGTTCGGCGTAGGATTTTCCGTTTTTGTTGGCGTGCCAGAGGGCGAAGCCTCCTGCTAGGCTTCGGGTGGCTGAGCCGGCTCCGAGGCGGACGGCTTCTGAAAGTGTGATGTAATCGAGGTCTAGGTCTAGGGCTTTTGAGGCTGCGAGCCCGAGGGCTGCGAATCCTGAGGCTGAGAAGCCTATGCCTTTTCCTCGGGTGATGTTGTTTTTTGAAACGACCTGTGCGTGTAGTTTTGGTTTGTGCGCTATTTGCCGTAGAGCGTCTAGAACTGTTTTGGCTCGTTGTTTGTCTCTTCCGGTTACCGCTTTATTGTTTATGATGATTACGTCGTCTTTTAGTTCTGGGTTGAACTCTACGGTTGTATTTGTTTGTAGTTGAGCGGCGCAGACGCTTACGCTGTCGTGGTATGGAATTCTCTTAGCTGAGTCTTTGAGTCCGTGGTATTTTATTAGCCCCTGAATGGGATGGGCGACCGCGCTGGCTTTCATATTGATTAGCTTCTATTGTTGAGTAGTCTTATAAATGGTGCAACTCTGACTTTTTAGGCGTGAGGCACGTGACTTGCGAACAGAAAGGGTGAGCTTTAACTCAGGCAACACCACTTTGAGCTGTGAACTTTATCTTCCAGACAGGACGCCTTCTGCTGGGCTGATTGTCTGTCACGGTTTCGACAGGCGAGGGTACAAAGGCTACAACATCTTTTCCGATATGGCGCGGAAGGCTTGTGAAAACGGTTTTGTCTCTTTGGTCTTCGATTTTAGGGGCTGCGGCGAGAGCAGGGGTCAGTTTGGTTATGGTTGGGGTGAGCAAAACGACTTGAAGGCAGCGATTGATTATCTCTCTTCTAGGGAAGAGGTTAAGTCTGACTGGATTTTTGTTGTTGGTCATAGCCTGGGTGGGGCTGTGGCGTTGTATCGGGCTGAGGTTGACAAGCGGATTAGGGGAGTTGCGTTGTGGGCTACGCCTCACGACCACGCCTACAACGTGAAAAGATTCATAATAAGAAGTAGGGGACGATTAGGCTATTTCTTGTTCTTGTTTATTTCGTATGTTGATGCGGTTGTGAATGTGCCTCGCCTTTTCAACATGCACGTATATGGTATTGCTCTGAGACCACGAGACGTAAGACAAAAACTAATGAAACTAAAAGAAAGCGTAGTTCTCAGCAGATTAGATAACGTGCCTAATAACGTGCCTATATTGATTGTTAATGGAAGCAGCGACCAGATAGTCGAGTTGAAAGAAGCAAAAATAAACTATGAAGCGGCTAAACAACCAAAACAACTCGTAATAATAGAATCAGCCAACCACGCATTCCAAGACAAAGAAGAACAAGCAATAGACAAGACGCTGACATGGATCAACAAATTTCGGTCGCAGAATTAGACGAGCTATCTCGGCTGTGAACACACACAAACACTCATTTCTCGCGTTATTTGTTTTAACATTCTCAACATTGACCTCCCCTCTGGTAGGAGAGGCTACAAAATAAAAAAACAACATCGAAGCCTCAAACAAACATGTTTGGCGTCAATTAGACGGGCTATATCTTTTAAGCGCACACAAACACCCAAACAAGCCATAACCAACGCATTTAAGCTTGTCAATGCCATATTTCAAAACACACATACAAACATGGAGTGTAATCAACAAAATGGAGTTGTTAGAAGCAATTAAAACCAGACGAAGCATTCGTGAGTTCACTGGTCAGCGCATTCCTGATGAGCACATTGAAATGATACTAGACGCAGCCAGATATGCGCCTTCACCTGAAAACCTCCAAATGTGGCGCTACATAGCCATACGTGAACACCAAGAAATGAAAGACCTAATCGCAGAATGCTCAATGGAAACAGCCCGCCAAGTCTTCGGAGCCCAACCATACGAACTAACAGCAGGCAGACTATGGTATCTACCCGACCATGCGAGACCAACAGAATTCGAAAACATACGAGACGGCTCCATGTTCATCTATCCAAAACACAGCGACACAGTCATCATAGGATTCGGCTCAGAGTTCTTCCACGACGCGCACTTACCATACGCCATGCACTTGTTCGGATCCGTAGTCGTCGCCATGGGAATGCTCCAAATGTGGCTAGTAGCGCATTCCTTAGGCTACGGATGCGGATGGATGGCTCTAGCCATAAGCGACTACAGACACAAAGAAATGATATGCGACAAACTAGGCGTACCCAGAACATGGGAACCCATAGGCGTCTTATGCATAGGCATACCAAAAGAAAAAAGGATGCTCGGACCAAGCCGATTTCCACTAGAAGGCGTAATGTATGCCGAAAGATGGGGCAACCCATACCAACGCCTAGCCTTCAGAAAGGAACAACAAAAGGAGGAAACAAAAACAAAATGAACATAGAACTACCAGCTGAAGTCAAACAAAAAATACAAGAAATAGCAAAAGACTGCAACCTACCAATCGAGCGCACATGCGAAATGATACTGTCCCAATTCGCAACCGTAACAGGAGGACGCGTATACACAGGCAGGTGGCGAGAAGAAAACGGCTTATACTTCATCGTTCAATGGCCCTTCCTCACCGGCCTAACCAAGATTCGAGGCGAAGACCTAGCCAAAATGACAACAGAGGTGAAAAAATAAAATGAGCACTACAGCACCAAAATACCGAAAGCAACCAGCAGGCGAATGGCTGGGTTTCCCAGAACTCAAACTCGAAGACATCGAACACGAATCCTTCAAATTCACCAAATACGTCTCACAGGCGCTCGTGGACAACCGAAAAGGACGAGTCTACCTCCTAATGGAACACGACCTCTACAACCGATTCTTACAAGCGGTGCGCAAAAAGTTCGGCAACATCTCCCACATCAACGTCGAAAAAGCCGCCCAAGAAGCCGTTAAGACCTGGGTTGAAGGAGTGGAAACCCAATGAGCACAGGCACAGTCAAGAGGCTTTTTGAAGCCGTAGCCATGAAAGCCAACCGAAGCCACGACGGAACAAGAGTCATGAAAGAATGGACAAGCCACTACCACGGCAAAGTCATCCAGTTTGAAACCGACACCGAACAACTCTACCTAATAGTCACAGACGGAAAAATGAAAGTCAAAGACGGCATCTATCCCGCACCCGACCTAACATTCAAGGGCTCATCCAAAACCGTCTCAGAGGTCTTCACCGGACGCAAACGCATAGGCGACGCCATGAAAACCTGGGAACTCGTGCTCATGGGCGCGGGACACGAAGGCTTCGCCCTAGGCAGACTAGTTACAACCGTAATGCTCGAGGTGTAAGGCGAAAATGGAAATAAAAAAAGTAGCTGTAATAGGCGCAGGAACCATGGGCAGCGGTATCGCCTACATTTGCGCAGCCAAAGGCTACCAAGTAAGCCTGATGGAAGTAAACGACGAACTGTTAAAAAAGGGGATAAACCGAGTCCGCCAAATGATAGTTGAGGGAGTGAGCAGAGGAAAACTCTCGCCTAAAGACGCTGAAGTAACACTCAACCGAGTAAAAGGAACAATAAACATTGCTGAAGCCGCCCAAGACGCAGACATAGCCGTCGAAGCCGTCTACGAAGAAATAAACGTCAAAAGAGAAGTCTTTAAAAAACTCGACGATGCCTGCCCACCACGCACCATGTTGGCTTCAAACACGTCCGCACTGAGCATCACTGAAATGGCAGCGGCCACAAAACGCCCAGGCAAGGTCATAGGCATGCACTTTTTCAACCCGCCCTACGCGATGAAACTTGTTGAGATAGTGGTGGGCACACAAACCAGCGAAGAAACAAGGAAGATAGCAGACGCCTTCGCAAAAGGGTTGGGCAAAGAAACCGTAACTGTGAAGGATACGCCTGGCTTCATTGTGAACCGCCTTGTGCTGCCCATGCTAAACGAGGCATCGTATCTCTTATACGAGGGAAAAGCCACAGCGGAAGACATCGACAAAGCTGTAACTTTGGGAATGAACTTTCCAGTTGGACCTTTCAGACTAGCCGACTTCGTGGGCCTCGACATCGCTTTGGCAGTGCTCAACCATATGTACGAAGCGTTTGGAGAAAAGTTCAAACCCTGTCAACTCTTAGTTGAAAAAGTCAAAAGCGGACATTTGGGACTGAAAACCAGAAAAGGCTTCTACGAATATTAATGATAATGGGGTGAAAAACGCGTATGTCGTACAAGACCTTGACATATAGAAAAGAAGCCAGTTTCCTTGCGCCTGAAGAAGAAAACATAGGAGTCGTCACGCTGAATCGACCCGACGCCTTAAACGCTCTGAACATGGAAATCCTAACCGAACTCGACAGCTTGCTCGAAGAGATAAGAAAGGACGAGAAGATTCGGGTGATTGTCATAACTGGTGCGGGAAGAGCCTTCAGCGTGGGTGCCGACCTCAGAGAAGCCGAGAAACTCGACGAGCCTGGTGTGCGAAACTTCGTACAGACTGGGCAGAAAGTCTTTGACAAAATCGAAAACTTTGACAAACCAGTTATAGCTGCGCTCAACGGGTTTACTTTGGGTGGCGGATTAGAACTAGCTCTAGCATGCGACGTGAGAGTCGCTTCTGAGGAAGCTCGAATAGGTCAGCCTGAAGTGGCGGTTGGCTTGATACCCGCGTGGGGTGGCACACTAAGGCTTCCTAAAGTCATCGGCAGAGGCAAAGCCGCAGAACTGATTCTCACAGGCGGGCAAATCGACGCCAAAGAGGCTGAGCGCATAGGGTTGGTTAACAAAACAGTTTCAGCCGACGAATTAAACTCCACTTTTATGTGGACCGCGGGAACAATCGCAACCAAAGCACCCATAGCTGTGAGGCAAGCGAAAAAAATAGTTGCAAAGGCTATGGAGACCACAATGGAACAAGGCAACAAAATGTTGGAAGAGGCCACCATACTCTGCTTCAAAAGCGAAGACATACGGGAAGGCGTCAAGGCAGTCTTCGAGAAGAGGGCGCCACAGTTTAAAGGGAAATAAATAATACCCTCATCATCCCTCCCTTTTTAATTCTTCAGGGAGAATTCCTGTTTGACAGAAAAAATTGGAGTGGTCGGCATAGGGCACGCCAAATTCGGCAAGAGAACCGACGTCACCATAAGGGAATTAGCCCACGAAGCCACGATACCAGCCTTAGAAGACGCCGGGATCTCAACCGCAGACATAGACGCCTCGGTAATAGGCGTAGCGGGCGACCTATTAGCAGCACAGGCTTCTCCAAGCGCGCTCATACACGACTACGTTGGGTTGGGCAACAAACCCATGTTCCGTGTGGAGGCTGCCTGCGCAACCGGAAGTGCTGGAATTCGAACGGCTTGGTCTCTGATTAAGGCTGGTTTAGCCGAAGTAGTTATCGTGATTGGCGCTGAAACCATGACTTGGGTTGGCACGCCTATGGCCACCGAGTGGATGGCTCGCGCCGGCGACACCCGTTGGGAATATCCATTCGGCATCACTTTTCCGGGCTTTTACGCGTTGATGGCTACACGCCACATGCACGAGTTTGGCACTACTCGTATGCAGTTGTCTATGGTCTCGGTGAAAAGTCACAAATACGGCGCTATGAACCCTTACGCGCACCTCCAGAAGGAAGTCACACTGGAAGAGGCCATGAAGTCGGTGCTCATCTCTCAACCATTAAACCTCTATGACTGCTGTCTAATTTCAGACGGAGCAGCCGCAGCTATTTTAGCTAGCGAAGAAAAGGCTAGAAAGATTACGAATACGCCGGTCTGGATAACCGGACTGGGCTCGGCTTCGGATACAATGATGATTAGTGAACGCCCCTCCTTGACCGGGTTGACAGCGACCAAGCTGGCGGCTGAGCAAGCCTACAAGATGGCTGGAGTGACCCCAAACGACATAGACGTTGCGTGCACGCACGACTGCTTCAGCATTGCCGAAATCATGTCCTACGAAGACCTGGGCTTCTGCAAAAAGGGTGAAGGCGGAAAATTCATCGAAGAAGGACAGAGCTACATTGGTGGCAAAGTGCCAATCAACGTTGACGGCGGACTAAAGTCTAAGGGACACCCGTTAGGCGCCACAGGCGTTTCCATGACTGTTGAGGTTACGACTCAGTTGAGGGGCGAAGCCCAAAAGAGACAGGTAAACGGAGCCAAGATAGGATTGACCCACAACGTGGGCGAAACCGGGCAGTACTGCTTCGTGCACATTTACACGAGGTGAAAATGGATTGAAATTTGGATACACGTCTTGGTTGCCTGAAACCGACTTAATGGTAAAATTCACTGAAGCGTTGAAAGAAGGCAAGTTAACGGGCACTGTGTGTAAGAAATGCGGCGAAAAATATTTGCCGCCCAGAGCTCATTGCAGGTGTGGTTCACAAGAGGTTGGGTGGTACGAAGCGCCAACTCGTGGAAAACTCGTTAGCTACACGATTGTTACTTTTCGGCCTGACAGCATGACTAAATACGCGCCCTACATTGTTGCGGTTGCCGAACTCGAAGACGGTTCACGACTTTTGGCACAGATAACAGGTGTGTCGCCTAAGACTCTTCAAGTTGGCTTGCAAGTGCTGGTTGTGCCTCACCAGATATCAGAAGACAGAATAGCATACAAGTTTAAGCCTGAGCAAACAACCTCTTAAAGGCGTTAATTTTAAACGTCTATCCACATGTAGGTTAAGAACATGCCCTACAAGTTCAGCTTCGACTTGTCCAACATTTCGAAGTCGTTTTTCAAAGAACTCGCAAGAGCTGCCGATAAGCGAAAACTACACAAACGCCTAGGGCTGAGAGCCAGGCACTTAGCCGACAAGTTTAAGCTCACCGAAATCACGGGTTTAAACGTGTCAGACGCTCTGCTGTTGGTTGAAGACCTCGTGGACGTTTATGTCCAAAACGTTTCTGAGCGAGAACGCTTCGAGAAAACAAAAAAGAGGGCGTTGTTTCTGCCGCACTGTTCAAGAAAATACATGGACAATCGGTGTAAAGCCAGTTTCAACAAGAAGCTTCCGTCTTACAAGTGTGGTCACTGTTCTAAAGACTGCTTGGTCAACAAAGCCACAAAATTGGGTGAAAAGAAAGGTTACGATGTGTACGTGTTGCCTGGCGGCTCGTGCGTCCTCGACATACTAAAGAGAAACAAATACGAGGGAGTAGTAGGAGTAGCCTGCAGTGAGGAACTACGAATCGGAGGCAGCAACGTCAAACAAACGGGCTTGGCTGGACAAGCCATTCCGCTAATCAAGAATGGATGTGCCAACACTCATTTTAATCTTCAAAGCCTCGAAAAAACGCTTTAGCCCTCCACTAAAGTGCTTTGTTCACTAACTCGACCACATCATAGACTTTCAGTTTTGACCCAAACTTGTTTATGGCATCGGTGAGGTTGCGCTCGCAGAAGGGACAGGCTGAAACAATTGCGTCAACCCTTAACTCCTCAGCTTCCTTCACTCTTTCGCCTGAGATTTCAACCGCCCATTCAGGATAGCCTGATTTGACGCCGCCGCCAGAGCCGCAGCACCAAGCGTTTTCGCGTGTCCTCGGCATCTCAATTAACTCAATGCCTGGAATAGCTTGGAGCAGGGTTCGCGGCGGGTCATAAGTGTCCATGTGGCGCCCCAAGTGGCAGGGATCGTGGTATGTGACCCGTATTTTGATGTTGTTTTTGGGTTGCAGTTCACTGCTTTTGAGGAGGCGTTCTAACAGCTCGGTTGTGTGGAGAATCTGAAAGCTGTGGTTTGCGTTTAATAGGTCCTTGTATTCTTCGGTGTAGTCTTTCTTCCAAGTTCGGTAGCAGCCTGCGCATGTTGTTACTATCGTGTTTGCACCCGTTTTTTCAGCCTCGCTCACATTGTGTTGAGCCACGTCTCTGGCTGAGACCCAGCTGGTTTCCCATTGTCCAGTTCGCAACAGAGGCGAGCCGCAACACCATTCGTTTTTCATGATTGTGAAATCGACATTAGCTTTTTGGAAAACTTCAACGGTCGCTTTGGCCAGTTCTTTCTGTCTGTAAGCCGAAGTGCATCCAACGTAGTAGGCGGTTTCAGCCTTCTCTGGCCATTTGACGTCGGTTGGAAACCAAGAAAATCTGTCCTTGTGCAGTTCCATGTACGGATTGTGTTCCTTGCCAACATGGACTCCAAAAGCCTTCTGCTTGCCAGGCAAACCTGACCCAGCTTTGACACAGTCGGCTCTCAAGGCTTCAATTAACGACATTATTCGATGGCGATAGCCAACTTGAGGCTCTTCTAGCGTGCACTGTTGCTGGCAACTCCCGCACGTTGGGCAAGCGAAGAGGATATCTACTAATGCGGAGTCTTTGATGTCCACTCTGCCTTCCAACACAGCCCTAGCCAGCCAAGACTTGCCACCGCCAAAGAATGCTTCAAACTTGTACTTCTCACCAGACGGACACGTGGGCTGAAAGCTTCCCTTTGGCCAAAGTGCAGGCGTCTTTTCGGGAAACATCCAAGTGAAGGTGCACAGTCGACAGTGGAGACAGTTGTAGGCGTCTTCTCTAAACTTTTCAAGGTATGTCATGTGGTCGCCTCCTCAGTTGCTAGTAGCCCTAATCTTCCAGGATGCATGATTCCATTGGGGTCAACGGCTCGCTTAATCCTCTTCAGCAAGTCGTAGTAACCAACAGACTTTGACATCGCCATGGGCGCGTGAATTGCCACGTTTGGTCGGTAAGGAATTCCGCCCATGCTTAAGAATTGTTCAGTCATTTCTTTGTCTAGGGCTTCAACGGTTTTGAATTCATCGGGCGATTTGGGGTCAAACAACAGTATTGGCATGACTAAGCCTTGACGACCGTGGTCCACGGCAGCCAACCAGACGACAGGTGAAACCTTGTGTTTGGTCATCAGTTTTTCGGCTGTTTCGCAGAATCTCCCTGAGTCTTGCCATGGCACGTACCACGTTATGAAGAGCAAGCCGCCGCCTTTGTGACCGGCAAACGCCACAGATATTCTGTTGGGCTTTGTAAGCCGAGCCACTATGCTTCGAGCATCTAGTTTCCACTCGAACAAGTTGGCTTCTCCGTATTGGCTCTGATACCGCTTCAGGATCTCGTTGATTTTGTTTTTCACGTTTTCCAGTTGTTCTTTCCTTTCGGCTCCTAGTTCAAAGTTCATCCAAACTGTTGGTAGCATATTTGGCTTGGGTGGAGGAGGCCACTTATATTTAGCTCGTCTTGTTGTTGCTAAATGATAATTGCCACCTTGGGCTAAGTCAATCATCTCTGTTTTCAGAACTTCTAGGCACGGTTCGATGAGGTATTTCCAGTCGCTTGCTCCAAAAGCCATCACATCTCTGACCTTTGGCATGGGAAAAATCTTAACAGCCATTTTAGTGACGACGCCTAATGTTCCCTGTGAACCCAAAAAGAGTCCTGTGAGATCTGGACCAAACATCCACCTGTAGAACCATTTGGCAGTAGGCAAAGCTCCCGCTCCAGTTCGCACGAGCTCTCCAGTTGGCACAACAACCTCAAGACCCAATACGGCGTCGGCTGCGGGTCCGTATTTCGTTGATAAGAAGTGGAAGCCTCTGTCGAGATGGTCCCCAACTATTGTGGCTGATGGTGGAGCGCCATCAGGAATGCCGGGACGATGATCAGGATGATTCTCTTGCATGTACTTCCAAGCTTGGGCAGACGTCACTCCAGGTTCTACAATCATGTATCTGGCCTCTGTGTTGACCTCAACAATCTGGTTCATACGACGCAAGTCGAGTAGAATCGATCCCTCGCGGGTTGGCGTTGCTTCGCCGCCGCTTAAACCACCTGAATGAGGCACAACTGGAATCTTCTTTTCATTGGCCAGCTTCAGCACTGCTTGGACTTCCTCAACGCTTTTGGGCCTAACCACTATGGCTGGAGCCTTGGAACTGACGTCCATTATCGCCTTAGTGACGTAAGCCTCGCAAATGGGTTTGGCGGCTGACACGTTTTCTGATCCAACAATTTCTTGTAAGGCTTTGACAGCATACTCCATTAGGTATTCCTCGTGTCCATTAACTTTGATGTAAGAGTTTTTATTGTTGTATTCGTCTCTTAAAAAGAAAACTGAAGAGTAGATCAAAGTGACCAACGCTGACAGCTCCCAGTCACCACCAAGCGAAACCAGAAAGTTCATGACTGTTTTTTCCGCCGCGTCTTTTTTGAATGACTTCGGTTCTGACATGATTTATCCAATCTGGCCCTTGTTTGTAACCGTCTACTTAAGAGCAAACATGACCGCCCTCGGGTTCATAGACGGCTTAGGTGACGCCATTGTTTCTATCTCTCAGGCGGGTTCCGGATATCTCTCAGATAAGGTTAGAAAAAGGAAAATTTTCGTCTGGACAGGTTATTTCCTCGGGGCTATGTCAAGAATAGGCTACGCATTTTCAACCGCGTGGCAACATTTGATTCCCTTCAGAATTCTGGACAGGTTGGGAAAGATTAGGGGCACACCTAGGGATGCCATTGTCGCTGACATTTCAACCGATGAAAACAGGGGAAGAAACTTCGGCTTGTTGAGAGCCATGGACAACTTAGGCGCGGTTTGCGGCATCATAACTTGCGTCTTGCTGTTCAGTCTCTTGGGCTATACAAAATTGTTTCTGCTCGCTTCAGTTCCTTCTTTAGTCGGGGCACTCCTAATCCTTGTTTTCATTAAAGATAGAAAAACCAACAGAATCTATAAGGGACTCTCTTTGAGAGATTTGACTTTCAACTTTAAGTTGTTTCTTTTGTTGAGCGCCCTCTTTGCCCTAGGTTCTTTTAGTTACTCCTTCTTACTGGTTTATGCTGAAGATATGGGTTTTGAAACGGTTTTTATTCCAGTTCTGTATCTAGTGTTTACCGCTGTGGCCTCACTAGCGTCGTTGCCTTTTGGAAGACTTGCAGATAAGCTGGGTCGAAAGACCGTGTTGATTTTGACATACACTTTTTGGGGGCTTGTGTGTTTGGGCTTTATCTACGCTACATCGCTTGTAGGAATAGCATTTTTGTTTGTTGTGTATGGACTGCACAGAGGAGCTATAGAGCCTGTGCAAAGAGCCTTCGTTTCTGAATTGTCTCCCATAGACTATAGAGCCAGTATGCTTGGAACGTTCCAAATGGTTGTAGGAGCATGTGCTCTACCAGCCTCATTAATCGCTGGCGTTCTGTGGATTAATCTCGGAAGGCTTGCGCCCTTCTATTTCTCGCTGAGTCTCACGGTTCCAGCAATTGTTCTCATATTGTTTTTTAGAAAAACATAAAGTAAGCTTAAACACGAGGTTTTTAGCACCATTGTTGCGAGCCAAACAAGGCTAGTCCTAGTTGTGGCTCTTTTTCTCACTTCTTTTTCTGTTTCGTTTCTTTCTTTTTCTTTGTTGAGCCGCATCCACATTTGGACATGTTCTTTCTCCTCTTATGATAGATTGCAACGTCTGTATTTAACTTCTTTCCCGAGGTTTCCTTAACGGTCTTTAAAAAATAAGCATTAACATACGCTTATAGAATAATTTATGGTTGAGACTCAGCATATTTCAGAAATGAGGTTAACTTGATGAAAAGCAGCGTTGTTGAGATTCTCTACACAGACGCTTGCCCGTTTTGGAAGGAAACGCTGAGGGCACTCAAGGAGGTCATGAAAGAACTCAACCTCGATATCGCTGTCAGAAAGACAAAAATAGCGAACGAGGAAGAAGCAAAGCGTTACAGGTTTCCGGGTTCCCCTACAGTTCGTATAAATGGAGTTGACATAGACCCAGCCGCGAAAGAAACGGTTGGCTACATCGGCTGCAGAATATATTCGTATAAAGGTCGAACATACGAGTATCCACCAAGAGAAATGATAATTTCGGCGTTCAAGCGATTAATGAAAAAATGAGCTTTTCCACTGTTGAAGGCGGGCGATGAAGAAAATCAAACATTTGGGCGAGCGCTCTAAAATGCCTGTAGATCCGAGCGTTATAGTATGACCTACGTCATATTTAAGCCTTACGTCATACGCTCGCCTCTATTTCTGGAACACCAAGCCACATTAATGCATCTGTTTGGAGGTTCTATTGGGATGATGGAATATTATCAATCATCTTTTTGATCCCTGGAAGATGTTCTTTTTTCGAGACCCAAGCGGTCATAGCTCGATATTTGCCGGAAGATTTCTGAAATGAACCTTCCCAGAAGCTTACCTTCTCAACTGTAAACTTCTCGTCTTTGCTGAAGAGTGCGCCAGATGAGGGCTGGAAGTATATTCGCAGATTGGTCCGTGTTACGTTGATTGTTAAGAACTCTTTTCCCCTAGAGAAGAAGGCAATAACATCTCTAGATAACTTTACTTCGTCAATTCTGGATTTTAATCGTTCAGTGGCGTAGTTGACTACGTCATGAAGAACTTTCAATGCTTCAACATCTGTGAGTTTTGTAGAAATTTGCTTCCATGCTTGCTCATCAATTTTTACAGTCACAAACCTCACCAACGCTCTTTCTGTCAGCAAGAACTTATAACTGCTATGCAGATTCTGCTTGCCAGCATTGATGAAGCACTTTGTATGTGTTAGAAATTTTTAGCGCTTCTGCTTGACCATGCACGTGGGTGCTTTTCTCGAAATGCTGTTTTAAGTATCAAGATTGGCTGTTTGTCTTCTTTCTTGTCACTTTGCTCTTTGGCTGGGGTGTCACGGTTGAGCTAGGTTGAACTGTGAAGAGGTTCGGAAGATGCGTCAATGGCATTTTTCAGTCGCCTAAGTCACCGAATTTTAGACTGGTAAATAGACGCATTTTAACTCTCTTGCCCGTCCTTCGCTGTCAAAAAGTTTGCCAAAGATTTCATCTGTGATTGTAAGTGTCTGGTCATAAGACTCGAACACAGTGGTTCCAAATTCGTCGTCTATCCTCCAACTGTGGAACCTTATTTTTCCTTCCCACCAGGATTCTGGAGCCGTCATGCTCAAGCCGATCCATGGCCAGAAGTTGAAGCCTGTTCCTCTCTGCCAAGATGTTGAACCGTGTTGCAGATTGAGCATCAGTCCACCGAACCACTCAAGCCAGCCTCCATTTTTAAGCACGAAAGAGTTTACCCAAGGATTGTTGACCTCAACTTCAATCTTTTTTTGGTCATAATATCTGTATTGAGGAGCTCCAGGTTCTTGCTCGAAGCCTTCTGCTCTTACTTCTATGCCTACTTTCCCGTTGCCAGCATCATACGACTGCCAAATACATTCCCAGCGACCGTTCATTTCATTGTAATGCATTGGTATTGGTTTCTCTCGGTTAGGTGTCCAGCAAAGTACGTTGTCAATTGAAATCTCTGGTGCGTATTTGACTAATGCTTGGACATTCACGTCTCCGCTTACCTTGGCTCCAAGTGAAGGCTGTTCTATGGTGACTTCTATTGGCTTTATGAAACAGAAGCGTATGACATATTGGTCGCCTCTGTACTCGTATAATGCTTGTGACAGTCCCTGCAATGGCAGAATGGAGGCAAATAAGCGGATCTCAACATTGCCCGTCAGCACTCCTGTGGCGTTGAATGCAGGCATGTCGGCGTGTCTCCAGAACAATAAGTCGACGTTAACGTTGTCAGCCCGTGCAAGGATGTTAAACACATCGCCTACAGAGGCGAGAACATTCAGCCCGGTAGCTGTGCCAACGAAATTGTCTTCACTCAACTTTTGGAACAACACGCTTCCAAGATTGAAGTCAATGCTGATGGGATTTCCCATGGGGTCTGTGGTTGCGGTTCTCCATTGGATGTTTTGGGCTGTTACGTACTGGAACATGTTGAGGACTTGGCGTCCAGGCTCTGGGTCACCATATACTATCAAAGTCAAGTTTGTGCTGCTTCCAACCTCTGAAACAGGGGGTTTTGCTGCTGCTGCATACTGCGTTGCGATATTGTATGCCATGTACACACGTGTTAGAGTCCATGCGCTAATCCAAATCATGGAACCTAGCAAGATGAAGAGCAAAGAAACAGCCAAGACTTTCTTATGATTCACTCTCTTTTCTCCTCCTCCCTCCGATTTGGGTACTTCTTATCATGGCGCCCCACACTCGGCGCTTCGGGAATCTGGCTGCCTAAAAGCGCAGACAAATTCCTCAAAAAGAGTGTAACTTTGAGAACTTTTAATCTTTAAGAAAGAAACTTCTAGAATTATCGTCTATCTAGGTTGTGCGATTGGGCGATCATATGTGCAGTTCCAATAGTATAATCGTCGTCGCAAAGTTACCGTGTTGTTGTAAGACTAAGGTGTTGTTGCTCTTAAATATCCGAAAAGTCAAAATCAATTCTAGGAGAGAAAATGTTCAGGTCAACCAAAGTTAGAGCCATCGTCGTGGTTCCACCAGTTGTCTCTGTTATCATGGCGACTTTCTTTGCGTTGGGATATCTTACGGCAATCATCTTTGGAATACCTATAAGCCTCGCCCTTGCAATTCCAGTCCGTTTGCTCGGCCTGCTCCTTGTTGCATCCAGCCTCACCTTCCTCGGTTGGCTATTCAGATATCGAAAACCCTTTGATATAGTCACCTCCACATACGTCACCTTTCTGAAAGCGGTAAGAAGAGCCCGTTTGGAAGAACGAACGGGAATAACCGAGGCTCTTGTTGTCAGGGGTCCATACAGATATGTTCGGCATCCATTGTATTTAGGTGTGGTTGTATTGGTTCTCGGTTGGGGGCTTTTGCTGGACTTAAGCTTTCTGCTGTTTTCAGCATTACTTCTTCTGTTATGGTTCAACTTCGTCGTTGTCCCCTTTGAGGAAGAAGAGCTCAGAGCAGTCTTTGGAGAGCAGTACGAACGGTATGCAGAAGAAGTTCCTAGGATTGTTCCATTCACCAAACGTCGCAAGACGCGCGCGCTAGCTATTGAACCTATTTACAGATTCCGGAATACACCTTTGATTATCTTGTGAAGTGATCATAGAATGGAGGAGGCTTCAGAATTTCCGAGACCAGGTTCCTTCCTCTATGAAATGTTCAGTGATGGGCAGGACAGAACAAGTAAGGCAGTAAGGCTCCTTAAATTTGTGAACAGATTCGTGACTCCTCTTTACCAGATGTATATACTTCCTTTGTTGAGTTTTGGCAGAATCTTCCTTGTCTTGACTACGAAAGGGAGGAAGACGGGCAGAAAACGGAGGACGCCGCTTGAATATCATAAGGTAAATGGTGTGATTCATCTTCTCTCTTCAAGGGGCGAAAAAGCAGACTGGATTCGGAATATCCGAGCCTATCCAGACGATGTCTGGGTGCAAGTTGGTTTCCGCAGCTTCCGTGCAAGAGTTGAAATCATACAGGACACTTCTGAAATAGAAAGCTTCATGAGATGGTATTCGAGAAACCATGCGAATTTTGCAAGAGCATTCTATGGATGGAATGCTAAACGTGATGATCCTGATACGGCTGATTTCTCAACATTCGCAAAACATCTGATTTTGGTCCGCGTTTATCGTTGGGGATGACGATGTATTTCTGGTTTCTCACTTGTGTGTTAGGCATCATCGTAATAGTTCCAGTTCACTTTTTGTCGGTGGAACATCTAAAACTTGAAGAAAGATATGGAGAAAGAAAGGGAAAGAGAATAGGCGAGATTCTCGGCCTCATTTCAGGATGGGGACTCTTCCTTTTTTGGATTGGAATCTGGGTTTCGCCACAACCCCGATTCATCTTTCCGTTTTCTCGGAATCTTTTAACACTATTCCCAGTTGCCGATTTTTCAATCCCTTTATTCCACCTGATAATCGCCATGCCGTTTATTGCGGTGGGTGCTTGGTTTGGAATCAAAGGCGTAGGCGAGTTGAATCTGAGAGTATCTGAAACTCATAGAACGGAGAGAATTGTAACAATAGGAGTCTACTCAATTGTCAGGCATCCACAGTACCTTGGCGGACTATTAACACATATAGGAATCTCGTTTCTATTATCGGCATTATACTCCTTACTTTCCACTCCCTTGATAACCACACTAGTCTATCTCATCTCAAGGAAAGAAGAGGAAGAGTTGATAAAAGAATTTGGCAAGGAATACGAAGACTACAAGAAAAGGATTCCCATGTTGATACCAAGATTGGGAAAACAACCCATTCACAATCTTCTGAAGAAAACAGAAAGCTAGATTTGCAGATTCTGAGAGTCACTGTCATCAGACAAAGAATGTGTCATTCCTATTTTTTCAAAGAAAAAGCATGAGGAAAACCACGCTCTTGTGGCTCTTACCGTTCTTTCAAAATCGGCCCCAAATATGCTTTTTAGAAATTATTTCCGTTAATGGGGATTATCAGAACCGAAATAATCCCAGGAGAGACTGATTTCTGCAGGCTTAAAATGAGATTGACGCCCAACACGGCCTTCCTTCAGTTTTCGTTCTGCCTCTTTTATCATTTTTAGTTGCCAAGCATGGTGCATGTAATCGTCGCTCATTCTAGTCTACCTCCTCCTCTAATCTAGTCTTTGTCGATCTTCCTTATCACCCAAGCCTCATCTTCAACCTCTTCAAAATTAGCACACTCCTCGAATTCACCAATGTCATCGCATTTCACAAACTTCCTACAATTCAAACAAGCCTCAACTCTTTCTCTCTAGATCACCTTTCATTTCAAATCCCAATAGAACACGATTTGCCTTAATCATCAAACTACACGAAAATCTTTGAACCTAGTTTTAGTATTCATAAGAATAAGCATGCGTAGAAAGACTCTCATCCACTGAAATATAGGGTACACATAAAGAACTGAAAGATGGCAAGCTAGTAAGAGACGCGCTCACTTCTGATATATTAAAAGTTTGGAAACAACTGCTTTTTGAACCAAAGTCAATGTTTTTAATGGCGTCAATATTGGCACGAACTTATGAGGTCGAGTTACTCTCGTTCCTTAAACTCTTCAAAAGGCAAGAACTTCTAGGTGTTTCTTATGAAAAGAAGGACGACAAATGGAGTTTATTTCTTCATTTTCCCAATGGCATCATTCAAGTCAGTGGCAAAAAAGAACTAAAAGACACAATTTATGCATCCTTAATTATGGAAACGGTTCCTTGGTAACGATGAAGAACTCTAAAAAATATGGAAATTGAGTTGCAAGAGAACTTGTATGGCTACATTGCCATATCTACAATCTGTGCTTTTGGAGCATTCGTTTTGACAGAGTCAATTCCGTTCTTGCAACTGTCTTTTGTCTCGTAGGCTTCGCTGACTGCTATAATCTCACCGTTAGGAGCTTTCAATCTCCACCTAAACTTACCAGCAGAGCCCTTGTAGATTTCAAACTTTGGCATTGGAGTTGTCATTATTTTCACCTTTAATATTTATATAATATGAAGCTATATTGTTATAATTTTTTTTGTAATGATCATGTCAAGGAGTAGACAAAATCTTTAGCACAGCCACCTCTCAGTTTTAAATGTGTACCTAACATTGTAAGCGCCAAATTCCAACTTAATTTTCTAATTTATAATTTCTAAACAGCTAAAAATTTTAGAAACTCTAATTTTTCATCTGCTTAGATTTTTAGAAAATTAGAAAACTCTTCGACATCTAGCTCGATTGTGGTGTTGAAAAGTGGTTCCTTAACAGGGAGGTTGCAAAGAACTAGGAGGCTTAAGAGAGATAGACTAGTACACAAAGTGTACGTTAGCAGCTAAAGACTATTTTGACCGGCGTAACACACGCAGGGCAAGGGCCAAGCAGAATTTGACGAGGATCTATGTTTTTGTTTGCATTCCCTTGAGTTCATCTAAGCGTCCTTTCACGATTTGGATGATTTCGTTTCTAAGCTTTTCTCCATGGATGTCTTTTCCTATTTTACTTATCCTTGTAGATAGTTCAGCGTCGCCTATAATGTTCCTTAACCACTTTTCAAAGTCTTTACGTGGGAAGTGAAAGTTAACTGAGCGAATGTCTACTGCCCGCAACTTTTCAACGAAATCTGTTAAGCTTGTTGCAACCTTCCCTGTGGAATCTCCAGTGGCTCTGAAAAAATGAAATCCCTCGTGGTGAGGAACCGTTCTCAAAATTCTAGAGATAGTTGCTTTGTCCAAAACCGTTTTCTTAACCTCAGGTTTTTTCATCATTTCAATTGCCCAGCTCAAAATACTCTGTGGAATAATATAAAATTTTTTACCCTGCTTCTTGGGAAGGTTGGAGAAGAATTTCTTTAAGAGAGGCTGAAGAGAACTTAGAGACTGGAGAGAGGTAGACTTATTGCGATCTTTACGTGTTGTTTAATTGACTATTTTTTCCCTTTAGTATGCTTTGTAGGCAGCGAAACCTTCTTTCTCTGTTTCCTTTTCATTTTCTTATCTCTTTGCAATTGTCTATGCTGTTCTAGACCTGCAGCTTTCTCTTTCTTGCTTTTAGGCATAGCTTAACCTCCGTAAGGCATTAGGGATTATTGATACACTTTAAAAAACATTACTATCCTTTTCAGAGTTCGAAGAGAACTAAGAGGTTAGAAAGAGGTAGGCAAAGTACGAAGGCATCCTCATTTTTCTAAGGCTTTCCTTATTTTACGCAGCTCCTCAAGAATCTGCAGGTCTGCATCTTTTGAAGGTTTGATTTCGGCTTCGGCTTCTACTGCTACAGGTTTTAATCCTCTAACAAAGTTAATTATAGTGTCTTTGATTTCCTCAAAGTTCTTTATTCCAAAAATCACTGCTTCGGCAGTTTTGTAACCTGAACTGCTAACTCCTGAAAAACCTGCAGTTTGGATTGAAAGCTTGCCTAGTCGGAAATATCTGGAGATTGGACCTTGATAAATGTTGATGTTAGTTATGCGGTTATATGGCACGAAGCTTTTTGTCTTCCACCATACGCCTCTTGTAACTGTGATCTTGTCATCTTCAAGTACATATCTTATTGAAGAGTGAAACTTGGGAATCCAATATAAGACGAGTCCGACAACAACCACAAGTGGTACAAAAGATGATAGAGCAGCTGCAACTCCTATTTGTATCTCAACGGAATGCATAATAACTGCAGTAACAGGAATCATCCACCAAAGAAAGCCGCCAATCAACACAATTGTAAGATAAACCTGATAGAGTGTCTTTAGGTTTGGATCTGCTCCAAATTCTTTTTCCACAGTCATGCCAACACTAATTATCAAATTAATGATTCAATATGCTTTTAACCATTGTCACCATGAATTAAACAGTTACTTTCTGCGAATAGAGAGGTTGCAAAGAACTAAGAGGTGGTAGAGAGATAGGCTAAAGCGTGAAGTGCTCGCTCAGAATAGGTGTTTTAGGTGAAAGAAAGAAAAGTTGCCATAGTTACAGGAAGCACCAAAGGCGGAGCTGGGAGAAGCATAGCTCTGGCTCTTGCAAGAGAAGGCTTCAGCATTGTGATTACCAATAGGGAGGATGAAAAAGCAGCTTCAAAAGTTGCTCGAGCGGTGCGCGAATATGGTGTAGAAGCGTTAATAGTTCATGTAGACATCACTAGGCCGGAACAAGTTGAAGCCCTTGTTCGAGAAACGGTCAACGAATTTGGCCGTATCGACGTTTTTGTAATTAATCCTGGAGGAGAATGGAAGCCTTGTGACTTAGTTGAAATTGACATAGGATCAGTTCGAGAGACACTTGATGCTGAGACGATTAGCGTGTTCAGCTGTTGCAAATACGTACTACCAGTAATGCGGAAACAGAGATCAGGGCGTATAATACTCATTAGCATGGAAAATACTGATCTCCCAAATGTGCCTTCATGGGCTCCTTATGATTACATCTTAGGCAAATCAACTCGCATATATCTTGCAAGGGCAATCGCAGACAGAGAAAAGAAATATGGAATAACCGTGAACGTCATTTGTCCAACAGCTTTTCCACATATTACTGAAGAAGACGCTGTTGAAATGAACCAACATCAGAAGGCATGGATAAACAGGAAAAAGACCATGCCACAAGATATCGCAGAAGCAGCAGCATACTTCACCTCAGAAGCAGGACGCTTTGTTACAGGCAGCGTTATTCAGCTAAGAGAGGTTAAACAAACATAATAAATCCAGAACTCATGCGTGCGCGATTTGTCAAGGATCTTAAGTTACACAAACTTTAAATGTGAAAAGGCCCGCATGCGGCGGGCGGCTTGATAGGAGAATTGAAAAATGGAAAAACATGGAGTCCGAATTGAGAATTGCCCTAGATGTGGCAAACAAGGCCTTCTAATTGAAAGGTTGACAGTAACAACCAACGGAAACAAGAAGTACACCTACAGAAAGCCGAATGTTGCACACTACCTTGGTAATGGAATTTCCAAGAACAGCAAACCAGTCGACAGAATCCAATGGTGCTATCTCAATGCTGAACAACTCAAAGCTCTGCAGTCAGGTGTTAGACAAACCTTTACCCAAAATGTTACACAAAACGTTAGACAAAACGAAAACCGAGATTCAAGCTTCTTTTCTGGAAATATTGGTAGCCCGGGAGAGATTCGAACTCTCGTCAGCGGGTCCAGAGCCCGCCATCCTTGACCGCTAGACTCGGCGGCTAATTAGCTTGATAAGACCCAAACTAGCCTCGACCGGGCTGCGCCGGGCTACTCTATGAAGAATATTGCTCAAGTATATGTCTCTTACTTACCCAGAACCCATCTTTTCGCAAAACAGCACAGTCCACGCCTAACGTTAAGACAAACGTCAAACAAAGGCTAGCCCTTCGCTAAGCCTCCAAACACCTCTGCAAAGATAAGATCGCCCTAAACCGAAAACAAAACGCAACAACACTCAACAAATCTTTCGCACACCCCTTCTCAACATAGACCTCCCCTCTGGTAGAGGAGGCTACAAAATAAAAAAACAACATACAGCCTCTCAAATCAAGCAAAGATTATTACACACACTCTTCAAATATGCCCTCAACCAAGGTGAACAATTCGTATGCAGAAGTTAAAACAAACCAAACCCATACGACACATTTCTGGCTCTGAACTCCACTGCAAAAACTGGCAGATTGAAGGCATACTTCGCATGCTATACAACGTGGTCGACCCAGAAGTAGCCAAGGACCCACAAAACCTAATCGTGTACGGTGGAACAGGCAAAGCCGCACGCAACTGGGAATGCTTCCACAAAATCGTCGAGACTCTAACCAAGTTAGAAACGGACGAAACACTGCTCATTCAAAGCGGAAAACCAGTGGCGGTTTTCCAAACACACGAGTGGGCACCACGCGCCTTAATCGTCAACTGTATGCTCGTGCCAAAATGGGCAACATGGGATTACTACTACGAACTCGAACAAAAAGGCCTAATCATGTTCGGGCAGATGACGGCAGGTTCTTGGGCGTTCATAGGCACACAAGGCATCCTTCAAGGCACATACGAAACGTTAGCCGCCGTAGCCAAAGACCACTTCAAAAAAAGCCTAAAAGGAAAACTTGTACTAAGTGCAGGCCTAGGCGAAATGGGCGGAGCCCAACCATTAGCCGTCACAATGAACGAAGGCGTGGTCATCATAGTAGAAATCGACAAGAACGCAATTGAACGCAGGCTCAAACACGGATACCTAGAAACATGGACAGACGACCTAACCGAAGCCATAGACATAGCACAACAAGCCAAGGAGGAAGGCACACCAAAAAGCATAGGGTTGCTGGGCAACGCCGCTGAAGTCCACCCTGAACTGGTGAAGAAGGGCATTATCCCAGAAGTGGTCACAGATCAAACAGCCGCACACGACCCGCTCAACGGATACTACCCAGCAGGGTTGTCAAAAGAAGAGGCCGACAAACTACGCCGAGAAGACCCAACAACCTACGTGAAGAAGGCCAAGAAAAGCATGCACTTGCAGGTCAAAGCAATGATTCAAATGATGCAGAAAGGCGCTGTCACGTTTGAATACGGAAACAACCTACGCCAACAAGCCTACGACGACGGATTAAAAGAAGCTTTCGCCTTCCCAGGCTTCGTGGAACGCTACATAAGACCAATGTTCTGTGAAGGGCGGGGACCGTTCCGATGGACCAGCCTAACTGACAGCCCGAACGACATTTACACATTAGATGAAGTCATCCTCGACGTTTTCTCCTACAACGCTGAACTTTGTCAATGGATAAGAAAGGCTAAGGAGCAGGTGAAGTTTCAAGGCCTGCCCGCCCGGGTCTGCTGGCTCGGATTTGGCGAAAGAGCAAGGTTTGGCAAAATCATGAATGATATGGTGCGAAAAAGGGAATTAAACGGACCTATATGGATAGGACGCGACCACCTAGACGGTGGAAGCGTGGCCTCGCCAAACCGAGAAACAGAAGGCATGAAGGACGGAAGCGACGCCATAGCCGACTGGCCCATACTCAACGCTTTGTTAAACGCTGTGGCAGGCGCAACATGGGTTTCGGTTCATCACGGAGGCGGAGTGGGCTTAGGCTACAGCATCCACGCAGGCATGTGCCTAGTGGCCGACGGAACAAAAGACGCAGAAAAAAGAATAATGCGCGTCTTAACAACCGACCCGGGCACTGCCATTGTGAGACACGCAGACGCCGGCTACGAGAAGGCTGAGAACATAGCCAAACAAAAAGGAATCAAAATACCCATGCTAAAACGCGGTTAAACGCCACACTATTTCTGCTCATAAAAGCCGCACATCTGAAGCCTATTTAAAGCCTATTTAGATTTAGCCCACGTTAATGCGAACAAACAAACCTTTCCGCCTCCTCTCTGGTAGAGGAGGCTACAAAATAAAAAAACAACATAAACACCACACAACAAAGCACCAAAAACATTTTATCAACGCCTTTTGATACCATCTTTGAAACGAGGCAACCTTTTGAAACTTAAACGACTCACCCAAAACGACATCATAAATTGCCAAAAACGCGGATACTTCGACGAACACCTAGCAACCTTATACTCAGTAGCATACGGAGAACCCTACATCTACCAGAACATGTATCTACTTTATCACGACCCCATGAGCAAAATCGTTTGGCTAACCTTATTTGAACTCGACAACCTCAAGGACACAGTTGTCGACACAACCGATTGTTTTGAGGAAGCAGTCAAAGCCTTCCAACCAAACAAAGCAGTCACAACCTCGCCAACATGTTTATCACCAAACTTTGGTGATCTCCACAGCCCGACTGTTTACCAAGACAAAGATTATCAGATAAACCTTCACCAATTCAACGAAAAACTGAACGGAGGCTCATATAAACACCTTCGATACCGTGTGAAAAACGCTGAAAAGCGTGGCTACACGCTTGCTGTGGGCAAAGAGTTAACGGTAGCTCATTCTCATATTATGGCGTTGCACCTCACGAAAAAGAACTACGCGCCTTGGGATTACCAACTCTACCTGAGACTCGGCGAATACCTTGAAAGGTTTTCTTTACCCAAACTCTTCAACGTGTTTTCAGACGACACCCTCATCGGCTTCGACGTCATCGACTTTTTGGGTGACACTATGACAATACCGCTTGGTTTTTACCTGGATTATCCATCGTTGGCAGATTTCCTTTTATACCAAGAGATTTTGCACGGCAAGAGACAGAGTTTCGACTGGCTCGACATTGGATGGGCATGTAACAACCCGGGTTTAGAGGCTTTCAAGAAGAAATGGACGGCCATTCCAAGATTCAACGTCTACATGCAAGAATATCAAAAAGTGAACAAAAACGAGAGAACCCCCTGAGAAGATAAAGATTGGAAGCAACGCACTAGACAAACCGGTAACTCTGTAAACAAGCGTTGGCTAATATGGCACGGTTGCGATTTACTCGGTTTCTTCAGCCTCTTCAGTTTCGCCTTCTGCTTTGGCTTCGGCTTTTCCTACCAGTTCGGCTTCGCAGAATCTTCGGCTTATCCTTGTTATGCGAATCTTGACCTTGTCACCTGGTTTAGTGTTTGGGACAAAGCAGACTAGGCCTTTGATTCTTGCTATGCCTTCGCCTCTTCGGCTGGTCTCTTGAATCTCTACGTCGTATTCTTTGCCTATTTCAACGGGCTTTGGTGGGAATCTCGGGCCGAAGCCTCTCCCTTCTCTTCTTCCATAGGAGCCTCTTCGCTCTCTTCTTTCATATTCCATCTTTTTTCTCACCTCTCATTGACGTTTATAAAATATTTTTTCCTTGACTTGGACGGTTTGTGCTGTCATAGGACGCTGAGTTTTCCGTATCTGCCAACGTTTAGTTGAATCTCGCCTCTGAATGTTGTGATGTATCCGTTTTCGATTCTTATATTGTCGTTTACGTTTACTTGCTCGATTTGTTCGTTCCATAGGGTTAGTTTAATTGTGCCTGTTCCGTCGCTTATTGTGGCGTTGGCCACTCGGTGAACTACGTCTTTGTATCTTGACAGCACCTCTCTTGTGGCTGCTTTTTCGATGATTTTGGCTTCTACGTCTACGCGTTTCATTCCATCTCGTAGGTCTTTTATTTTCAAAATTCTCCTCCTTCTTCTTATGCTTTGGCTTTGAGCCTTTTCGGCATGTGGTTCTTTCGTCCTTATCTCGGAAATTGAGCTTGCCAAATCGGAACCTTTCAAGCTTCGTCGGCAAAAGCCGCGTTTTGTGCTTGGCTCCGTTGGACTAAGCTATGGTTGAAGAGGAAACGTTAATGTGGGATATAAGCTTTGTTGTGTGGTGTTTATGTTGTTTTTTTATTTTGTAGCCTCCTCTACCAGAGGGGGGAGTGGTTTGCATGCACGCTTGACATAAGGTGCTCTAGAGTGTTTTTATCGGAAATTGTTTCATAAATCATAAATGTGATTGTATAGTTTGGTTAACTGTGCCTAGTCTCTTCTTGTTTGGCGATGAAGCATGATATACCCAAGAGAGTGAAGAAATTGAAAATGCAAAGAGTTTCTGGAGCAATAGTAATCTTTCTACTGATAGGCGCGCCGATGTTCATATTTAGTGTTTGGACATCAAATTCTGAGCCAAGAACAATAGTTGTCCAAAACCATGATCAAGTTATTTCCTACGCCTCTACAAAAGGCTCCATTCTTTCAACAGTGGCTTATTTCGTACAGCAGCCTCAAGGTAACTTGTGGACAGTGGACGTTATGTTGCCTTTGGGGGTGAAGCAGAGGATTGGTGTCTATAAGGGGGCTTCTGGGTGATGTGATGCACCAGAAGATGATGTTATTTACTTATTGCCGACGGAATCTAGAAATCGAGAGTTAGAAAAGGTTCTTGATGAAAATGGTTACCCCAAAACGTCTCAGAATTTAGCTTTGATAAGTGATATGGGGACACCACGATGACATCTTGGTTTACTTTTCAAATATTTGGGAAACAAAATCGAGATTGGAAAGGAATGCTCTTCGCCATCAATTGTGGGACTATTGGAATGATTTTTTCTATGACTACTCGTACGACATGTATAATCTTTTAGGAAATCTTCTATCTGGAACAGGGTATAATTTGGACCTACACGACCCGTTGATTATAAGGACTCGCCTTGACATTGCTCCTCAGCTACAGCTCAAAGATACCAAGATGCTTTGCCTTGAAGGTTGCGACCTAAATGGCGATCATAAATGGGCAACATGCATCAAAACATAGGGGCGACCTTGACGACTGATATTGTGAACTAGCTGCAATATCAATGATAAACTCATTTTATGAGGGGACAGATGCATTGAACACTCTAATTCGTATTTTTAGCTGTATTCTCTGAATGTGTGGTTGCACTTGGTGCATCTGAAGAACTGGGTTGAGGACTCGTCGCTTCCACGGGTTTGAACCTGCCAAACGTAGGCCAGGTTGTTACCACACTTGGGGCACTCAACCCGAACAGTGGGCAAGACGCGAAGCTTCTGTGCTTCCTTGCTGATAACAGCGATTGTTTCCTGTGGGCTATGCTCGATAACCTTAGGAACAGGCTCAAGCTTCTTCGCTGCCATTCTTTTCTTGTAACTACACTTAGGACAAGCGAGTAAAATGTTCCCCTTCTTGCCCTCTTTTGGACGTTTCGGCACCAGTCGGGTTCCACACTTGGGGCAAAATTCCATTGCCAGTGTCCTCGCGCGTGTCTTATTTCCTTGTCGTTTACATCGAGTCTTTTAAACCTTTTCTCATTCCACTCAATATTTAAGGTAAACTATGATGACTTCAATAAAGGCGTTTTCCAGTTTGGGCGAGCCCAGACGCAATTATGTGTGCTACACGCAAAGCCTCGGGAATGTTGCTCCTTGTCGAAGTGCTCTTCAAAATGCGTTTGGCGTCCTCCTCGGAAATCCCAGCTCCGTGCACGTACACGGGTTCTTCTCCCTCTCTGGTGCGTACTTTAAGGATTTTTCCAGCCTTCTCTATGGCTTCCCAGCGCTCTTGGCTTTTGGGCAGGTTTTGCAAAGCCTTTTTTATGTCGTCAAAGTCAGGCTTGTCCCTTGTCACCGCAACAACGGGCAACTTAACCCTTCTGTTGAGCTCAGCTATGTCCACGACGTTGAAGCCAGCTAAGGTGACGCCGTTCAACATTATCACCCTCAACTGTGCATAATGAGGCGAGCTCGTTATCATTTCCGCAAGCTTTTCTGTGGCGTCCATGCCGTCAACCTGAACCCGAGTGTGCATGAAACCGTCGAGCCAATAACCACCACGATAGACTACCCCAACAACGTCAACCAACTCATTAGAATGCGGCGTGAAAACACCGTCGTCGACGCCCAAAACCCTAATCTCGGGCTTCACAACACGAATCTTTATAGCCTCGCTCTTTTGTTCACGTCCACGCCTGCGCTTGGGCTTACTTTTTTTCATGAGTAGCACCGAGCTTCCTCAATACATCTCTTATCAGACCCGCGAAAGCCTCACTCGGATCATCTTCTCTACTTAGAGCATCTGTGCAGTCGTGGAGTTCGAGAAGTTCTCCCAACCAAGCATACACAAGTAAGGCTTCGGCTGCGTTTCCTCGAGCGTGGCGGTCGACCCTGTGGGGCAGGAACCTGCGCAGTCCAGACTTGGTCACGGCTTCTGCCAAAGTTTGGTTGTCAACTTTGGCGCCCACGGGGCGCTTGAGCTTCTGCGACATAGCTAGGGAGTAGACAAAGTTAACATAGGAGTCGCCGAGCGAGGCCAAGTCTTTGTCGAGCAAGAGCTCCTGGAGGTTGTCGTACCTCTTCAGTGTTTGAACTCGGCTCATTTTTGCTGCCATTCTTTTAGCGCTTTCTCAAGGCTTGTCCGAAACTCTCTGCTTTGGCTTCGTATCTTTTCTGCGGCTTCACGCAGGGCGGTCTCTGGGTGCCGCTTGCCCTTGGTTCTTACATAAACGATTGGGTTTGAAACCAGTGGATGAGGGACGTCGTAACTGGCCATTTCTAATGTCTCGTCTTCCAACAGCGCCTTTTGGAGCAAATTGCAGAAGGTGTGGCCTTCTCCCTCCATTTCTATGCGCAGCTCGTTGGGTTCTTTCTTCAAAATCTTTACATTCATATTATTCAAAATCACCTTTTCCATAGTCTTCAGCGGTCTTTCTTCGTTCAAAGTTGCCGCATTCAGGACAACTCATCCGCATCCTCTTATAGGACAACATATGGCCGCAGCGGGAACAGAACGCGTAAACGACACCTAAGTCTTTGTCGTTGGTGGACAAGTGAAAAACTCTGTTCTTGTCGCTTATGACCTTGGTTCGGATGATGTCTCCAGCCTTGCAAACGTCGTACATGCTCTCAACGTAGCGGGGGCTCACGTCGGAAATGTGGAGGAGCCCAGTGAAAAAACCGCTCAGCATTCGGTTGTCCACCTGAAATATCCGAATCGTGGCCTGCTTGCTTTGGGACTCAGAAACTTGGCCAGTCACGGTGCTGCCTACCCTGGGAACGCCAGACATTCTGGTTCTTGGATAGACTGAGACCTTCTTGTTTAATAGGTCCATGAGTTCTCTTCCAGTGGTCAACGAGTAGATTGTGCCCTCTTCCACGTAGGTTCCTGGTCCCGGCTCAAACTCTTCGATGACGCCCAGCTTTTCGCCTGGCACAACAAGTTGTCCGCTCTTTCTCTTAGACGCTTGACCAGATGCTGCCATTTGCACTTTCACGCTCGAACTATTCTGTACAGGTCAACTTTGACCTCGTGTTTGCGTTTGGTGTGAAACTTAAACAGTTTGGGAATATTAAGTTTCATCGGGAATATGCCCGTAACCTTTCCCCCGTGCCCCTCAATAAACCTTTTGATAAAAGCTCGGTTGCTTTCTCCACCCTTATGAAGCGAATAAATTCTGGGCGCCAACTGCAGCGCCTTCAACAGGAATTTTCTGTCGGCGCTTCTTCTCTGCACGCCAAAAGGGGGGTTCTGCAAAACCGTGTGAAAGTTTCCGCACAAAACGTCGATGTCACCAGCAACCCAACTGGTTTTTCCTTTCAAGCCTAGTTTCTCAGCGTTGTCTTTCGCTATTTTCACCGCTGCTTTGTCGATGTCTACGCCGACGGCTTCTTCTGCGTCTAAAAGAATCGCGCCTATGGCGAGTCTGCCGGTGCCGCAGCCTAAGTCGGCAACTATTTTTTCGCTTATGTCGTCGTGGATGTAGGCGGCGGTGAAGAGGACTTCTGCTGCAACGTCGGTGGAGATTGTGTACTGTTCCAAATAAGCTTTGGGCGAGGGGTGCGGCTCAACCTTTAGAAGCGTTTTTTCTAGGTCTAGCCTTCGAACCAGCCTCTTTTGAGCAGTTCTTCCCATGCTAGTTCTCCTATAACTACTGACATTTCGTTTAGTGTGAGTACAGGTTTGAGAAATTTGCTGGCTTCGTCTAAAGCTATGCGCGGACAAGCCGTGTTCACGAAAGCGTCCAAGGCTGGAAACTGAATCAACACTTCAGGCGTGATTTCCCTAGCCGCGAGCAAGGTAACTTTCTTCGCTTTCTTCTCCAACCTTTCCTTCAGTTGCAGAGCTTCATCCAATCTTTTTTGTCCACTCTTGAGTCCTATCAAGACACCGAAGTGCTCAGCCCTCTCAGCCCCATGGATGCTTGCCCACCGCTGCTTCAAAACCCTCTGTACCTCATTATCAACGTTGTAAGCTCTTCGTTCATAGGGGTCAGCAACCATCGTTGGTTTTGAAGTTGCTAACCCGACCCCTATCGCATGGAATCTACCGCCTCCGACGAATAGAAAGGCGTCCACGTCTTTGGCGACCGCTGTGGCGTTGCTGTAGTCGCAGCCCATAACTTGACCAGCGTGTTTGAGTCGACGCGTGTCTCCGATAGCCACGCTTTTTCCAGCCTCTAAAAGTGTTGCACGAGCTTCGCTGAGCATGTCAACGTGCTGAACGGTTGTGACCAAACCGATGTGTCTCCAAGGTTTGAGCAGGGTCAACGCCTTCTTAACGGCTGGTTTAACGCTGATTGCTGTTTTTGCCTCGATGTAAATTGTTGGCACTCGATGCTCAGGCATCATCTCACTGTGCCCATAATGAACGAGCAAATCTGCGCCTAAGCTTTCGGCTTCTTGAACAGCCAAGTCGCACGCACCGTAACACGGGTCAGCGGAAACAATGGCTACCACTCCCATTTTCTCGGCAATAGAAGCCAAACGTGGACCTTCAGCCTTCAGACCTTCAGGCAACTGAAAGAAAACCCGTTTTGCGCCTCGTTTAATTATCTCCTCTTTCAATCGTTCTTCTTCGAGGTCGAATGTTGAAGTTTTCATTTGCCATTACCTTTGAAACTTAAAAAAGGCGCGAGTAGATTTGATTGTCAAGATGAGAGGTTGTCCGGTGGTTTGTTCACCATTCGGGTGTCCATTCTGATTCGGGCTTCTTAGTCTGAGCGGTCGCTCGTCCCAGCCCCTTATCACGCATCTCTGCTAGGCGTTCAAGCAGAATCTTCTGTTCCAAGCTGGCTACCCACTGGCGGGTGCGTACAACAGCGTCAGCGTTCACTGATATGCTGTCGATGCCGTTTCGGACTAGAAACTCGGTGAAGTCAGGCAGATTAGAGGGACCTTCGCCGCAGATGGAAACTGTGACTCCGTTCTGGTGTGCCACCTTAATCAGATGCGCGATTATGCGTTCAACCGCTGGGTCTCGTTCGTCGAAGTAGCCCATCAGTCCGAGTCGTTCGGAGTCGCGGTCAATCATGAGCACGCCCTGAGTCATGTCGTTTGAGCCTATGCTGAAGGCGTCGCAGAGCTTAGAAAACTCATCAGCGATGATGGCAATTGCTGGCGTCTCAGCCATAAACCAGACTTGAAAGTCCCGGGTGCGTTCTAAGCCTTCTTCCCTCATGATTTCCAGGCATTTCTTGGCTTCCCAAACCGTGCGTATGACCGGCAACATAACCCAAACGTTCTTGAGGTTCCATTCGTCTCGGCATTTCTTGATGGCTTTGCACTCCAGCCTGAACGCTTTTTCATACCATTGACTAATATAGCGGCTGGCACCCCGCCAACCCAACATCGGATTAGCCTCTTCTATCTCGTATTTGTCTCCGCCCTTGAGTTCACGATACTCGTTGGTCTTGAAGTCGCTGAAACGCACAACAACCGGTCTAGGCTGAATGGCTCGGGCAACAGTTGCCACTCCTTCAGCCAATTTGTCAACGAACTTTTGGGCTTGATTGGTTTCCAACAGGTAGAGAGGATGCTCGCCGATGTAACTGGCCAAGATGAACTCGATGCGCATAAGGCCAATGCCGTCGAAGGGAAGATTCTTGTATTCCCCGATTTTTTCAGGCACGCCAAGATTCATGTAGATTTTTGTGGCTGTGACAGGCGCGGGTTCAAGCGCAACACCAGCGACTTCGGTTGGAACGACTGCCGTAGGCGCGGCTTCTTCGAGTTTGGATATTACACCCTCATACACCACTCCGCTCTTGGCGTCCACCGTGTACCCCAGACCCGTCTTCATTAGTTTGGTGGCATTCTCGGTTCCAACAATGCAGGGTATCCCCAACTCTCGACTGACAATAGCCGCATGTGCCGTGACGCCACCCTTGTCGGTGACTATGGCGCTGGCGATTCTCATGAAAGGCACATAGTCGGGATTAGTCATGGTAGTAACCAATATGTCGCCTTTGCGCATCGTTTTGGAGGCGTCTTCGGCGGTCAAGACAACTTGTGCAACGCCTGTGCCTATTGCTCGTTTGCCCGCCGCTATGCCTTTAACCACAACTCTGGCTTCTTCCAATGTTGTTGGTGCCGCAGGCGGTTTAGGCTTCTCGATAAGAGGTGCCTCCTTCTTTACACTCCACACGGTTTCGGGTCTCGACTGCACTATAAACACGTTTTCTGGAAAGGACAGGTCACGGTCAACCGAAAACTCTATGTCCTGAGCCTTGTCGTAATGATCCTCAATTGTTCTCGCAATCTCAGCCAACCTATTGATTTCTTCGTCAGTTAAGCACGGCTGCTCCTGCCTGTCTTCGGGCACGCTGGCGTGAACGGTTTTGCCAGTTTCGGGGTCTCGTATGTACTCAACCGTTTTTTTGGCGATTCTTTTCTCAAGAATATCCAATGTCTGTTTGTCCACAACGTAGTGGTCAGGTGTGACTGAGCCGGACACAACAGATTCGCCCAGACCCCAGTTGGCTTCGATTACAATCTTGTCGGTTTCGCCGCTCACAGGATCAAGTGTGAATATGACCCCCGCAGCCTTGGCGTTGACCATCTTTTGAACGCCCACGCTTATGAGCACCTGCTCGTGTTTGAAGCCCTTCTGGTTTCGATAAAATATGGCACGCGGCGTGAAGAGGCTGGACCAGCATTTTATTGTCTTGTCTATCAGGTCATCGGCGCCCTTAACGTTCAAAAACGTTTCCTGCTGCCCTGCAAACGAGGCGTCTGGCAGGTCTTCAGCGGTGGCGCTTGACCGAACAGCCACGAAAACCTCAGACCCTTCTGTTTGTTTGTTCAGTTCGTCGTAGGCGTCTCGAATTGATTTCTCAATTTCAGAGAGCATGGACGCAGCCTCGATTAAGGTTCGAATCGTCTTCGAGGCTTCCTCATACTGCTTTGGACTGTTCACATCGGTGACAGTCTCATCAATGATTTTGTAGATTTTTTCTGCGATGCCTGTTTTTGTGATGAATTCTTGGTAGGCTTGGGCTGTTATGGCAAAGCCTGGGGGAACCGGAATCTTCGCCTGAATCATCTCGCCTAGATTGGCGTTTTTTCCACCAACCAGCGGGATGTCGTTTTTTGTAAGTTCTTCGAACCACAGTATGCGCTTCTCTTTGCGGGAAGACCGCAAACAACTTTCACCTCTAATCGAATTTTTAATCAGGAACCTTCTCGATGACTATTCGACATGGGATGGGCAGCTTGTCTTGACCCCGTTTGAGAGCCTCTTTAGCCACTTCGATTCCGTCGTCGTTGACTCCAACTTCAATGATGGTTTGGTCAGGTTTAACGCGAGCGGCTGTTCCAACGGGCTTGCCGAAAGCCTTCTTCATACCGTCCTGGAGGCGGTCAGCGTGGGCGCCAAAAATCATCTTGTTTTCACGCAGAATGTTGTGCGGGTAGGGCACGATGCGCAAAACGTAGTTGTTTCCAAGCTTCTCCATTAATACTCTGTTCGACGCCACGCGTGCTGCTTCGAGGGCGTTGTGACGAATCTGCGCCTTTTCTTGGGCAATCAAGAGGGCTTGATAGGCAAATTCACCCTTGGTGTCGCCCATAGTGAACTTGGTTATCTTAGGAGAAGGAGAGCCTCGAACATACTCTTTCCTAGTGTAGGGCGCGCCTTTCACTGTTCGATAGTTTTTTGCTCTCAACCGGTTTCCCTTCTCCAGCATACGGAGAACGGTTCTATTTAAGCGTTTATTTAAGGCTTTTACTTATAAGAAATATGAACTTGAAATACGCCTAGTACAATTCGTTTTTGAACCATGCTTTGGCGAGTTGGTCAAAGTTTGGAAAGACTTTCTTTAGGATGGGCATATACATCTTCTTCTCCTCAGGGGTCATGTCTTGGAATTGGTACTCTCCCATGTAGGGTGATGGTTCGCCCTCTCTTGTTATGAATTCTATGTGCATGAAGGGGTCGCCGCGCTTGATGGTGATGGGGCGTCGGTCGTTGCTCAGGTTGACCAGTTCAAGGGCTAGTCTTCCAACAAAGCCGCTGTGCACCTTAGCAGCGTTAAGGAAAGACAAACCCATGCGCCCGTATTTGCTCTTGGCTGTGAGATGAGCCACATACTCAGGTGGAGTGAAAACTATTTCGTAGGAATTGATGTTTCTGTGCTCCAAATACTGCAGCGTTGTTTCTTCCTTAACCGTCAAAACATAGCTATCACCATCCAAGAGGTGATAGTCGTATGGATAAATTACCTTATAATTTTCAATCAGTTCCATCAACTTGTTTTTGCCAATGATACACACGGTTGTTTGTCACCTTTTAGCCTTCAGCACTAAGGCGCGCTTCTGTTATATCTCTTTTGCAGTCAAACACAACTGGTACGGACTTAGGCTTCTATAGAGAAACAGTTTTAATCTGGGCAACGTAGCCATAAGTGAGGCGACAAATGTGGAACCAACTAGGTTTTACGTTTTGCCAAAACTGCAATACGGATACAAGGATTTAGAGCCATACATTTCTGAACAACAGTTAACGATACACCATCAAAAGCATCATCAAGCATACGTTAAAGGCGCAAACGCCATACTTGAAAGACTCGACAAAGCACGAAAAGAAGGCACCGACATCGATGCTAAAGCCACTTTAAAGGAACTATCATGGAATATAGGAGGACATCTACTGCACTCGTTGTTCTGGGGGAATTTGGCCCCAATCGGCAAAGGCGTAGGTGGAAAACCAAGCGGGGCTTTAGGCAATGCCCTTGAGAAGGAATTTGGGAGTTTTGAAAGATTCAAAAAAGAATTCACTCAGGCAGCTGCCAGCGTAGAAGGCTCCGGATGGGCAGCACTAACTTTATGCAGGCAGACACGTAGGCCCATAGTAATGCAGATAGAAAAGCATAACACCAATGTTTACCCGGCTTTTAGAATTCTGATGGTTCTCGATGTCTTTGAACACGCGTATTACATTGATTACAAGAACGAAAGAGCAAAATTTGTTGATGCGTTCTGGAATATCGTTAACTGGAATGAAATAAACAAAAGACTTGAAGAAGCATCTAAGTAGACTATGAAACGCGCAGAAATGCCCTCAACGCCAAAAAAGCGCCGTTTATCTCCGCAAACCATTATTTTTTATCCTCGAATGTGATTTGAGAAGAGGACTGCGTAGAAAAATCTGGTGAAACCGTTGCCCTCAACTGACCCAAAGTGTTCGATGCTTTCAATGTGGAAGCAGCGAGAAAAATACTGCCTGATGTGTGCTTCTGAGAAGTGGTTCCAAGCAGGACCGTTTTTGTCGCTGAAGCAAATCAGCAGGTATTGACCTTTTTCACGTTTCAAAACTTGGCATAAACCTCGAATGAATCTTTCCCTATCCTCAACCATGACATGGTGAAAGCAGCCCATATCTAACACAAAGTCGAATTCCTCGTTTTTAAAAGGCAACTTCACAAAGTTTGCAAGTACAAAATGGATTTCAACGTTTGTTCTCCTTGCCCTTTGCTCGGCGTATTTAATGGCTTTTTTGGAAATGTCTAAAGCCGTGACCTCAAAGTCTTTCAGAGCCAAATAAACCGTGTTGGTTCCGGCTCCGCAACAAAGGTCTAGCGCTTTGCCTCGCTTGATCCTGCCGCTCCCAACCATATCTACTAAGGTTTTTCTTGGCTTTCCGAGTTCCCACGGCAATTCTTCAAGCGGGTAGTCTCGGTAAACATGGTCCCAATTCTTGTAATTGAAATTTGCCATTGTTTCAACCCTTAGCAGACTTGTTATTGAAGTAGCTATTTCTTTTTAGAAAAGCAAATAGAACAAAAAGAGAAAAAGCCTTTTTGGTTAATTTAACTTCCTCAGCAATCCCAAGTCCCTTCAAATGTGCCGACTAAAGGGAGATGATTTTAGCGTGAGGGCTCCAAGTACCGCGGACGCTCATAATTTATAAGTATGAGAATTATTATGTAAATTTTCAACAAGGTAAGGAGTGTCTGCAATCTGTCCGAGCAGGTTAAGCCCAACCGAACATTGGATTGCTTGGGGCTTTACTGTCCAGAACCCGTGTTCAGGGTGCGCATGGAATTAGACAACATGAATGTGGGCGAAGTGATTGAAGTCTTAGCAGACGACCCTGCAGCCGAAGAAGACATAAAAAGCCTCGTTAAACGATTGGAGCAGCAGCTCCTAAACCTAAGCAAGGAGGGCAGCACACTACGGTTCCTAATCAAAAAAGTAAAATGAATAGAGAAAACAGGAGGAGAGATCGCTGAGATGAGCGCCAAAAAGAAGATTCTATACGTGCAAACAAGCGGTGTAGACACGCCGGAGCGCACATACGCGCCTTTCATCTTGGCTGCAACAGCCGCAGCTATGGGTTTAGACGCTTCCATATACTTTGTCATTAAGGGGATAACCGTTGTCAAAAAAGGCGAAGCCGAGAAGGTTAAATTGGGTCAATTCCCAACGCTCAGGCAAGTTATGGACCAAGCCATAAAGGCAGGTGTCAAATTCGTTGTGTGCGAACAAAGCTGTATGCTTCTCGGCATTCCACGTGGAGAGTTCATTCCAGAAGCCAAAGTAGTGGGCGCCTCAACTCTAAACGATATGGCTTTAGACGCGGACGCGGTATTATGTTTCTAGGGTGTCAAGGCGAAAGTATGATGCGACACGTTTACATGGACTACACCGCTGGCATGCCGGTTGACCCGCGAGTACTGGAAGCCATGCTGCCCTACTTAAGCCAACAGTATGGAAACCCTTCGTCACTTCATTCATGGGGCAACGAAGCCCGAAAAGCGTTAGAAGAAGCCCGAACAAAAATCGCTGCTTTAATTGGCGCAAAAAGAAACGAGGAGATTTTCTTCACGTCTGGCGGCACAGAGAGCAACAACTTGGCCATTAAAGGTGTGGCTTACAGAAACAAGGACAGAGGAAATCTCATCGTTACCACAACTATTGAGCACATGTCGGTTATGAACACTTGCAAATCCCTCATGAAGGAAGGTTTCAACGTAGCCTATGTTTCTGTTGACAAATACGGAGTTGTAGACGTTCCAGATTTGGAAAAGGCAATCACCGACAAAACCATCTTGGTATCAGTGATGTACGCCAACGGCGAAATCGGCACCATACAACCAATCAAGGAGATAGGAGAAATAGTGCACAGCAAAGGCGCACTTCTACACGTGGACGCAGTCGCAGCCTCCGGCCAAGTGCCCATAAACGTTGAAAACGAAAACATCGACTTGATGTCGATTTCATCCAACGACATGTACGGTCCAAGGGGAGTCGGCGCCCTCTACGTCAAGACAGGAACCAGAATCCAGCCCATAATCCACGGCGGAGGCCAAGAAAGAGGCTTGCGGTCGGGGACTGAAAACATTCCAGCCATAATGGGCATGGGCAAGGCGGTGGAAATTACCAAAGCCGAAATGAAAACCGAGGGTGAAAGGCTTTCCCGACTGAGGGACAAGCTCATTAAGGGCTTGCTTGAAAGGATTCCGAGTTCGTTTCTAAACGGGCATCCAGTCCAGCGGTTGCCGAACAACGCCAACGTTAGGTTCAGTTACATCGAGGGTGAATCGCTCATCCTCAGCCTCGACATGCTGGGCGTTGCGTGTTCCTCTGGCTCGGCGTGCACCTCTAAGACTTTGGAGCCCTCCCACGTCTTGATAGCCATAGGTTTGAAACACGAAGAGGCGCACGGTTCACTCTTGTTTACATTAGGAAAGCAAAACACCAAAGAAGATGTAGACTACGTTGTGGATGCCTTACCCGATATAGTTAAAAGACTTCGCGCAATCTCACCATTAACACCCAAGGAGCTGCTCACATAGTATGTACACTGAGAAAGTCATGGAGCACTTCCGCAACCCCCGCAACATGGGCGAAATCCCAAACGCAGACGGCGTCGGAACAGTGGGAAACCCTGTATGCGGCGATTTGATGACAATTTACATCAAGGTGAAGGGCAACAAACTAGAGGACGTCAAGTTCAAGACGTTCGGTTGCGGCGCCGCCATTGCCACGAGCAGCATGATAACTGAGTTGGCTAAGGGTAAGACGCTGGAGGAAGCCATGAAAATAACTCGTGGCGACGTTGCTGACAGTTTGGGCGGACTACCGCCCATCAAGATGCATTGTTCCAATCTGGCTGCAGACGGCTTGCACGCTGCCATACAGGATTATTTGAAAAAGAAGGAGGCAAACAAATGAAGCCAACGTTTGTGAAGTGTGATTACTGCAAGGTCGACATATGCGACGAAACTGGGAAATGTGTCTTTGCAATTCACAAGCGAGTCATTGGTGGTAAGGAATACTACTTCTGTTGTGAAAGTCACGCTGAAAGGTTTGAGAAGGAAAAGAAAAAGGAGAAAAAATAGTTAAGGTCTAGACTAGGTTTCTAGAACGACAGAACGCTCTTGCTTTCTTTAATCCATTCAACTAGGTTAAGGATTTTTCCCGCTTCTACGCCCGGCACCAAATCATTTTGATTAAGACCTCTGGCTTGGAGGCATGTGCTACAGGCTAGAACCTTTGCACCATTTTGCACTAATTCGGTTAACATCTTTTCCAAGTTGTGGTATCCCTCTGGTGGGCGCTGACCCTTCTTAGCCACTGTAACCCCGTCTTCTAGGAGGAAGATGTTAACCTTCATGTCTTTTACCATCATAGCCATTGCTAATCGTAGGGCGTTCCAAGCTCGTTCCTTGCCATAGGCTGCCTCATTGACAATGATGGTCGTAGTCTCAATTGCCGTCATCCCATCACTCTCGAACCTACTTTCGTCTCAGCAGTTCTAGTAAGCGTTTTTCGTGTGCCTCTCTGGTTGTCAAGGGGTAGATTTTGCGTTGGCTGTCGAAGAACAAAGGGTCTTCGCTTATTATTCCTGACAAGTCTTGGTCTGAGTCAACGTTGCAGATTATGATGTGCCCTTGCCGCCCTATCAGGTGGTAGTATTGCTCAACTTTTCCCTGCGCTTCCAACTTGCTCAAGTATTTGAACTGGGCTGGAGTGAGGCTGGCTAATCGTTCGATTGGTACATGAGGCTTAATCCACTGCAGCACGAGAAACTTCACACTTTTTCACCTTTGCACTTCTTTATGTGCTATTTAGATAAATGGCTTGCTTGAATCACAACAATTGTTTCAAAAGCAAACTTCTTCTCAGCAATGACCTGCGCCTGTAAATCTGCTTCGCGAAAATTCTTCAAAGTCTTGTCAATGTTAGCTAAGCTAGACTGCACCAAGAGAATTTTACCCTTTCTTTTCAGATAGTTTGGCGCCTCCACGATGAATCGGTCGATGGGTTGCCTTCCCGTTGGTCCTCCAGCCCAAGCTCTCCCAATCCATGTTCTCTGTTCACAAGGAGACGAAGGCAAGTATGGAGCATTAAAAACGACTACGTCAAACCGTTCGGTTTTTCGTATGGGTTGAAACAGGTTGCCTAGGCGCACTTCTACCTTAGAAGCGACCCGGTTGATTTTTGCGTTGAGTCTGGCACAACTGATGGCGTGAAGATTCACGTCGGTTGCAATCACTTTTTTGGCTTTTCTGGCTGCTATTATGGCTAGTATTCCGCATCCTGTTCCAATGTCCAATACTGTGTCGTTTTCCTTAACAATTTGAGCTAAGCTGTCGGCTGCGAGGAACGTGTCTTCTGCTGGTTCGTAAACATCTTCGGGCACTTGGAAGGCGAGGTCATCGTAGAATACTCGTTTTCTCGACAATTTCATTTGTTAAGGCTCCGAAGTCTTCAGGCGCCAGTTCACGCACACGTTTGTCGTGGAAGGTTAACAAATCAGCCAGCTGTCGGGCTTTTTCTTTGGCAATTCCACGCTTTTGAAGGAAAGGTAAGACCGCGTTACGCAGTTTCTTGTTTCTCTGAGGGAAAACTGTCTGAACAAGTTCGAAAAACGCTTGTTCGTCTCGCACTTTAAAGGGTGGTGAAGGCTTGGGCTTCAACCTCACTACAAAAGAGTCAACGTCTGGCGACGGATAGAACGCTGTCCTCGGCACGTAGTCAAGCAATTCCACGTCTGCCCGATAATAGGTCGTAACGGTCAGTCTCCCATAGTCTTTGCTGTTAACAGGCGCTGCCAGTCTCTCTGCAAACTCCCTTTGAAAAGTTAAAACGGCTGAGTCGAAAGGTCTTTCTAACAGCCAGAAGAGCAGAGGAGAAGAGATGAAGTAGGGTGGCGTGGAAACAACCTTGTTGAATGGCGGAATAACAACTTTGAGTACATCGCCTTCAATCAATTCAATGTTCACCGTGCCATGAAGACGTTGGTGCAACACCCGCACAAGTTTAGAGTCGACTTCCACAGCCACAACCTTCTTGCATGTTCGAGAAAGGAGCAGCGTGAGGAAGCCCAAACCAGCGCCGACCTCTAAGACCACGTCTTGGTCGTTAACCTCGGCATAGGAAATCATTCTCTGCAATAAACCTTTGTCGGTAATAAAATGTTGTCCCAAACGTTTTTTGGGAAAAATACCGTACACCCGAACGAGACGTCTCGTCTGCTGAGTGAGACTCATCGCTTTATCACTAGGGCTGCCGTGTGAAAAGTCGATACTTGCTCTCGCCAGAGAGTTCCTCAAGTATTCGCTTGGCCAAAAGTTTTGCTGGGCTGGGGATGTTGGCTCGTTGCTGCAAGTCGTCGAAGTTCTTAAATGGTCTCTTTTCTCGTTCGTTAATGATTTGCCACATGTACTTCTTTCCAATGCCGGGAACAAGTTCAAGAGCGTGCATTCTAGGCGTTATGGCTTGCGCCGTGTTGAAGAAGCTTATGAACAATGGTTCCCTATTCAAAACTATTTTCTCAACAGCTGTGGGCATTTCCATCTTGGCGGCAGACGTCAATTCATCATAGCCTATTCTTCCGATAATGTACGTGATTTCTTCTCGAGATTCTTTCCCAACATAAACTCGGTCATAAGGCTTAAGCACCAGACCCTCTTTCACAATGGCTTCAAGCAGGGTGAAGAATTCTTCGCCTACAACCTGAACTAAAGCGCCGGCGCGATAACTGGGTCTGGCACCAGGTCTGCCGTGGGGAAGGTAGTCCAGCACGTAAGCGTATTCTTCGTATCGCTTCTCTTTTTCCTTCTCCATCCTCCCTTCGTCCACCAACAGCAAACAAACTATTGATTTGTGAAAAGTCTTTATTCCTTTTTCCTATGCTCGTCTAAAAGATTTAGAATAGCCTGCAACTTTGAAGCCTCAACTATCTTGCGCCCTCCTGCTAAAAACACACGAATCTCTTCTATGCTTTCGGGCATGGAGTTAACCACCTGAATAGCCTCTTCCTCCTCTAAACCAAACTGTTCCATGAGAGCCCTAGTAAGCTTTTCTGCTTTGGCGGGTTCAACTTTGGAAAACTTGGAGGCATAGTCTAACGATCTGCGCTGAAACTGATCCAGTTTTTCTTCACCCATGGATTCAAGTAATTTCTTCACCTCGGGCACAGTGAGCAGGCGTTCACGCAACGGTTTCCTTGACATGTTCTAGTCACCAACTAATTCGTCGGCATAGGGTTCAAGGTGCTCTGGGCGAACAATTATCTCTTTGACCGCGTCTCCCTGCGTCACATTAAGCACGTAGGATCTCCCTCTTTTATTAACAATCACGCCAACTTTGCCGTGGTAGCGACGATGGGGCATTCCCTTGTGAACACTAGGATCGATTTTGACAACAACTTTCTCTCCAGCTGTGTAACCGTGCAGAATCTTGCTGAGGCTGGTTTTGCCCCGTTCACGAGGCTTGCGGCTTAAGAGCGTGCGAGTCTTGTGGCGATATCCCTTTCCTTTCCTCACGCTTGGTTCTCCTCCTTCATCAAGACGCTCAACACGTCGAGTTCAAGTGGCAGGGCTCGAACTCCAACTATTTCAGTTACATTTGGGGTGGTTCGACCATCGTCTCCAGTTATTAGTTCCTTAATATAGAGCCCTCCTTGACACCTCAGTTTCAGTTCTATGCGGTTGGGCGTCAACCTCTTTACCTTTGCCTCATATATGTGCTTTTCCCGAACTAAGTCAGCCCGTCGGTGAAGTACCCGCCTAGGGGTCTGCTGCTTAACAACAGCGTTGACAAGCGACTTCTCCAACTGCGGCAACTTCTCATCTTCAACTGGCTTTTCGAACTCCACTATGGCTCTGTACTCTTTCTCCGCAGCCTCCTCCTTCTTCAACCTTCTGACCGAGTCTTTGTTGGCAAGGCGAAGACTGGAAACCTTAACCTTTCCCTGTGCCTTCTCATTGATTGTTTTTGCTAGACTGCGCAAGTCTATGAATCGTTTCTTGGGTTTCTTGACCTCGATGACGAAGGGTCGCCCCCGCCCCAGCATACGCGCGTCTATGTCTTCGCGTCCAGCCCCGTGGAGCGCTATTTCTTCTCCCGTGGTCTTTTCACGAATCGGGTCGCCTATGAGTTCCTCAACCGACTCCGGATACATTTTGCCGGTCCAGTTGCAGCTTGCACAGCCTTTTCCATGGCACTTAGAGCACAGCCATCTTGATTGGGGAATGCCGCGCATCAGTTTAAGGTATCTCCCGGCTATGTAAACGGGATTTACCTGAACCAGCACGTGTTCCTTGAACGGATTGACCAAGACAACAACGTCCGGTCTCTTGTATTCCGTTGACTTTCCCGTGGCTTCAGCGATTTTTTTGCCAATCTCCCGACTGAAAGAGTTGCGCATGCTTTCCCCATGTTTGACTTCAAACTCAGCCTTGAACTCGTCTTCGCGTTCTTCCACATCGGTTGGCAGTTCAACGCCTACAAGAAAGGTGGCGAACTCGTAGCGTTGCAATTGTCCAACAGAACGGTTCACCAAGTCTTGCACAGAGTCAAAGCGTCCATTGCAGAGATGGCAAAGCTTCTTTTTATTCACTTTCTTCCTCATCTTCTTGAGGATTTGAGCAGCCATGTCAAAACCACCCTCCGATGCAAGAGTATTGAGTAATGAGAGCCCTGTCTTGTTCTTGTCTAAGGCTGACTGGTGCGCCTTCATGGTCAGTAGAAGTTTGAGCGCCTCTCCACGGGTCTGATTGTCTAATCCATAGCCGAGCAAAGCGAATTGTCTGCCCAAGCAATGGTTGCAGAGAGGGTGCTTCTCCAGCATTCTCTGTGCCTTCTCAAGCATGTCTATCACCAAATGTTTCCTCTTCGTCATTGAAGATGGCTATTCTTCGAGTTTTCCAAGCTGGTCCATGGAGATCTTCTTTCCGCCGAAGAGAGGTAAAGCCCGTTTTCTTCGCAGTGTTTTCATCATTCGTTTCATCATGCCGTATTGCTGCAGCAGTTCCTTTACTTCTTTTTCGCTTGTTCCTGAGCCTCTAGCCACTCGTCTGATTCGGGAGGCGTTGAAGGTTTTTGGGTCGTCGCGTTCACTGGATGTCATAGATTGGATGATGACTCGCCATTTTTTTAGGCGGTCTTCAGCCATCTCCATCATGTCGTCTGGTATGTTATAAGAAAGTCCTGGAATCATCTTCAAGAGGCGCCTAAACGGACCCATGCCCTTCATGGCTTCAAACTGCTCGTACATGTCGGTTAATGTAAACCTGCCCGACAAGAAGGCTTTCATTTTTTTCTCAGGCACCTGAACCTCGGCTTCGCGCACCTTTTCGATGAGGCTCTGTAGGTCGCCCATACCTAGCAGACGCCCGACAAAGCGAGAGGGCACAAATGCTTCTAAGTCCTCTATTTTTTCGCCTGTGCTGATGAATTTGATTGGTGCTCCTGTTGCAGCCACTGCTGAGAGGGCGCCGCCTCCTCTGGCTGAACCGTCAAGCTTGGTTACGAAGATTGAGCCGATTGATGTGGCTTCGTGGAAAGCCTTGGCTTGAACGGCTGCCTGTTGACCGACTGTTCCATCCACAACTAGGATGACCTCGTCTGGTTTTATGGCCTTCTCAAGCAACTTCATCTCTTCGATTAGGCCCTTCTCCTCTTTGTGGCGTCCAGCCGTGTCGATTAAGACCACGTCTTGATTGCTGAAGTTTTTTAGTCCTTTTTGGGCAATATCAATTGGGCTCTTGTTTTTGGGGTCGCCGTAAAGTGGAACGTTGATTCTAGTGGCCAATTGTTGCAGTTGAGCGTAGGCGCCCGGACGATACGTGTCTACGCACACAAGCCCGGTTTTTAACCCTCGTTTCTGGAAGTAACGTGCCAGTTTGGCTGCGTTGGTGGTTTTGCCCGAGCCTTGGATGCCAACCAGCATAAGAACGGTTCTTTCTCCAGGCTTAACCTTCAAGGGAACTGGTTTTTCACCTAGAAAACGGGTTAGTTCTTCGTAAACAACCTTTATCACGTGCTCGCGTCTTGAGACACCTGGTGGGACTTTGTCTTTTAACGCCCTTTCCTCTATGCTTTTTGAAGTCGAAAGAACAAGTTGGACGTTAACGTCAGCTTGCAATAGAGCGCGTTGCAAGTCTCTGGCAAGTTCTTTTACTGTTGCCTCGTCGACAACAGGTGCTCGGAAGACCTTGCGCAAAGCGTCGTATATGGAGGAGCCGAAGCGTTCTAGAGCCATGGCTTATCTTTCAACCCCTAACTGGGTACGGTCTTAAATACATATCTGGTTTGGTTAAAACGTAACCATAACTTTTTTCTGTTGGCTCTTGAGAAACTAACAATCGAAAGGATGAAAGTTGTTGTTATTCGTGTCAAATAGGGAGCGCATCAACTCAATGCTGAGGAAACACTGGAAACCTCTGGTTTGGCTATTTATCATTCTCGGCTTTTCCACGGTTCTTCCGATAGATGTCGGTAAGCCGAACTTTTTTGGCGCTTTCACTTTGTGCAGTTTTGCCCCAGTCGCCACTATAACCATGTTCATTTTTGCGTTGACGGTTTATTCGGTCGTTCACCGGCGCAAGCTATTACTCTACGGGAGTCTATCTCTGTTATTGGTGATAGTAGGGTTCACCGGTTTCATGACTTACAGCGAAAAAATTCCAATGGACAACATAAGAGTGGAAATGTCAATTTACAACTATTACTTTGGATACGGCAGCGTTCTGGAAGGAAACATTTCAAAAATATTCTTTAGTCTTATCTTACATAACACGCTGATGCGGGACACACCAGCCTTCCGAGTTGAATACTACGACTTTTATATCGAGGGCAAAAAACTCCAATTGGACACATACTCAGTGTTTCCTGGTGGCCGAATCCTCTGGTGGACAGGGTTCGAGACAAGATGGATTGGACCACATTCTATAACTCTTGGGCCTAATCAAACAACAACTCTAGAGGTCGATGTAACACTGATTCTTGGCTACACTAAAGTGGAAGGAGGCACTGTAGAAGACATCTGGGCCTCTTTGTCAAACAAGAATTTCTCGTTCAGTGTGGATGGAATCCTCGTCTCAAGAGCATATTATGGTCCAGAATACGATAATTACAACGTAGCTTGGAACATAGTTTGGGCTTCAACACCTTTTTCTGTCGTCTACCGATACAGTCAATGATATCCTTTAGTGTGAGTGTAACAAACATGAATAAACAGGTGGGTTTCATTCATCGAACTGGCGTTCACTGCGAATCTTCTGCGCTGCGTGACATCTTTGAGTTTTTTTGCTTCAAGTTTTCTGAGCCCATGATATTCGGTTTAGGCAGCGGCTTAGGCTTCGTCTACTGGCACAGTAAGCAGATGCCTTATCCATTTGTGGGTGGACGGACACGCGATTTGGACAAGAACCTCTGTTCTAACCTTAGGGTTACTATAAAAGTCAACAAGACGAAAAGCCGAGTGAAAGCCTACGAGTCTTTAAGGAACTTGATAAGCAGGGGCATTCCAGGGATGATTCACGTTGACATGCCATATTTGAAGTATTGGGGGTTGCCAGAGCAAGCGCACTTTGGAGGTCACTGTGTTGTGGTCGCTGGATTAGACGAAGAAAAGGGCGTTGCCTACTTAGCCGACACCATGTTCAAAGACTTACAGACCCCAACATTGAAAGAATTGGAAGAGGCACGTTCATCAACCTTTAAGCCTTTCCCGCCCGAAAACAAGTGGCTCACTTTCGAGTTTCCAACCAAGCTGACTCCAGTTGAAGTTGCGATAAGAAACGCAATAACCAAGACTACTAAGTCGATGCTTTATTCACCCATAAAGAATCTCGGAGTCAAGGGCATAAACCACTTCGCAAACGAAATAGTCAAGTGGCCAAAAATGTTTCCGTCAGAAACCACATTGTTTAGGCAGCTCTACGAAGTCAGCTACATCATGATGGAGGAAGACGGTACAGGCGGCGGACTCTTCCGATACCTCTACTCCAGATTCTTAAAAGAAGTAGGTGAACTGCTAGGCAACAAGGAACTCATAGACCTAAGTCAACGTTACCACCAAGCTGGACAAAATTGGACAACTATCGCCAAACTCATAAGAGAAACACCCAAAAACCCAACAAACGTACACGAAACGAGGAAAGCCCTTCTGGAAGTTGCCAAAGAAGAAACCGAAGTTTTAGTTGCGCTCGCTCGAATCTTCGAGTAGCCTACTTTCTCTCAAGAGGCTCTAATGTCGCCCCTATTATTAATGGGAAGGCTATTGTGGCGTCGCAGACGACTGTTACGGCTCTGCCCTTTGGTTTGACCTTGCCCCAGCTTATGGCTTCTTCCAATGAGGCGCCACTTAAACCGCCTGGTTCGGGTCTGTCCATTGTTATTTGAACCGCAGCGTCCACGCCTTCACGGAACGTGTTGGCAAAAAGGGCGAAGTGTTTGGGCACGCCTCCACCTAGAATGATTATGCCGACCTTCTTGGCTTCGTAGACCTTGTCCATGAGCGCACTCACGTCTAAAAGAGGGTCTATCCGCAGGGTATTGTCCTGCCCAAAAGTCCAGAGTTGAAAGCCAGCTATAGAGTCAACTAGGGCTGGACAGATTATTGGCACTTTCTTGCGCGCCGCTATAGCAAGAATTGACTCTTTGTCTTCGATTCGTTTTCCAAACTCGTTTAAGAGTTCAGCCGCTGAGATTCGTCTTCTCTTCTCTTCAGGTATGGCTTGCACAGTCTTGAATAACCACTTTTCCAAGCCTTGGAAAGCCTCTTGTTCAATGTAAATGTCACCTATGCGGCCAATGTTTTCCTTTCTGAGCCTTCTGTCCTCAGCCTCAAAAGTGCCCACCATGTGCCGATAGCCCAACGCCTCCACCATGTCGTGAACCATGTTGGCGCCCGTTGTGACCAAAACATTAACACATTCGTTTTCAACAAGGTCCCCTATAATTCGTCTGAAACCAGCGGGCACAATGGGACCCGCCAACGTCAAAAAAACTGTGTATTTGGGGTCATTGAACATCTCCGAGACCAGTTGGGCGGCTTCTCCTATCTTGCCAGCGCCCAACACTCCGGCAGCGTTCATCTCAGCGACCAATTTGCTGATGCTCATACTCTTGCGCAGTCTCATCTGCTCGACATGTCTCAACTTGTTAACACGCCTCCGCTCCGATAGAGAGGACTACACAAACAAAAACTAACCTAAAATCTCATGCCCTCTAACCCTTAGTCCGCACGATTTTTGTTTTGCCTAATATGCGCCAGTACTCAACCTCAACGCCCGAAGCAAGCCTACTCTTCAAGTCTTCTTCTTCAGGATGAGGCGACTCAAAAACCTCATAGGTTTCTAGGTCCATCAACTGCACTGTAGACGGCAGCATAGCAAGGACCTGACCGCTACGCTTCTCAATGATAGGCACCTCAACCTGTGAATCCACAGGCTTCACAAACGTTCTCTTGACGCCGTCGAAGACTCCTATGGCTACAACCCTAGCCTTGGCCGAACCGTGTTTGCCGGGTTTAGACTTGGCGTAGCCAACTATGCGACAGGGCTCGTTTTCAATCATGACGTAACTGCCAATTTTTATAGAACCCAACTCCGCAGGCTTGCTCACTCTAGGACGCCTCACGTTGACAATGGCAACCTTACAACAATGATTTTATAGTTTAATTAATTTATCGCTACGTGTTTGTGCTGGTGGAAACGCGTTGGTCAAAAAGGTGGGCATCGTCAGTCGCGTCGACAAAAAAGAAGCGTTGAAACTGGTTTCCAAGATGATTCGACACCTAGAAACCAAAGACTTAGCTGTTATGCTCGACCCTCGATTGACAAAACACGCCAACAGACCTGACTTATCTACACCTTTAGAAAAGATGCAAGTCGACTTGGTAGTCACCATCGGAGGCGACGGAACCATCCTGAGAACGTGCCTCCAACTGCCCAAGCCTGAGCCGCCAATTCTAGCCATCAACATGGGTGTGCGGGGCTTTCTAGCCGAAGTAAAACCCAGAGAAGCACTTAAGGCTTTGGACAGGTTTTTTTCAGGCGACTTTACAATGGAACACTACATGAAACTCGCCTCATACATTGGCGAGACAAGGTTGCCCGACGCGCTGAACGAGTTGGTCTTCGCGTCTCGGGCCCCGGCTAAACTCTTGCACATGCGTTTGTGGAAAGAAGACTTGCCAGTTGCTGAGTGCCGCTCCGACGGCGCCGTTGTGGCCACTCAAGTGGGCTCCACAGCGTATTCTTTGTCAGCGGGAGGGCCCGTCGTAGATCCAGATATAAAGGCTTTTGTTTTCACACCCATCGCGCCCTTAACGGTTTTTCACCCAATCGTGTTTTCCGCAGAGTCCACCCTAGATGTGGAACTCCTCAGCCCAAAAAGGGCGGTTGTTGTTATTGATGGACACTACCAGACTGAAACGGGACCAAAGAAATCTCGCATAACAGTGACCAAATCGGAGCATGAATCGCGCTTTGTCCGGTTCAGAGAGGACTTTTATCACCGACTGAAAGGAAGGCTTCTTTTCTCAAGAGGGGAGAGGCGCTGACACAGTCGAAAAAGAGAGCCATTGTTCTCGATACGTCTGCGTTCATAGCTGGATTCGACCCCCTCTCCGTTGCCGACGATGTTTACTCGGTACCGGCCGTTGAACGAGAGTTGGCTTCCAACTCGTTGCCTTGGACTCGCTTCAAGACCGCTATAGACAGCGGAAGACTTAAGGTGAAAGCTCCTAGCCGCACGTTCTTAAAAGGGGTTAAAGAATCCTCTAAAACAGTAGGCGACGTTCTCTTTCTTTCGGAAGTTGACTTGCAGGTTTTGGCTTTGGCGTTGGAGTTGAAGAGTTGGGGATACAGTCCCCTCATTGTCACGGACGACTACTCCATCCAGAACGTTGCCAACCAGGTGGACTTAGAATTTGCGCCGCTCACAACCTTTGGCATACGCTTTCGACACCACTGGATAATGTATTGCCCCGCCTGCTATCGCAAGTATCCGCCCGACTACAAAAATGAAATTTGTGAAGTTTGTGGAACCAAGCTCAAGAGGAAACCCTTAAGAAAAACCCTTGTGCGATAACAAAGGAACCGGCGGGGATTTGAAAAATGAGCGCTGTTGAACGAAAAACTCTCTATTTTGTGTCGCCCGGAAAAGCCAACACAGACGCCTTACTTAAATTCGTGAAAGAATACGCACAGACCATAGGTGTAAACCAAATTGTGGTGGCTTCAACCACGGGTGAGACAGGAGTCAAAGCATCAGAGGTTTTCAAGGGCTTCAACGTTGTGGTTGTCACACACCACGCTGGGTTCAGGGAACCGGGAACTCAAGAATTAACTGAAGATAACCGCCTAAAAATCTTAGAAAACGGAGCCCACATTTTAACCGCAACCCACGCCTTGAGCAGCGTGGAGAGAGCCATTCGAAAGGAGTTTGGAACCCTTCAACCCCTCGAATTGATCGCCCACACGCTTAGACGGCTGGGTGAAGGAATTAAGGTCTGTGTGGAGATCACGTTGATGGCAGCTGACGCGGGGTTGATACCCATGGACAGAGACATCATAGCAGTTGCTGGAAGCAGTCGGGGAGCAGACACCGCGCTGCTCATAAAGCCAGCCAACGCTTCAAGATTTTTCGACCTAAAAATACGGGAGATAATAGCCAAGCCGCGAGAGTTTGAGTGAAAGCAAACAACGCGTAAGCTAAGTTGCTCCTTCACTCAGTGTCTCTCCCTTCTGGATTTCGTTGAACCAGAGTCCGCCTACACCTATCCTCTTGTACCATTTTTTCAGCCTCGGCATGGTAATAATCTCCAACACTTGAAACCTTCTGGCTGAGTCTGAACTGAACACACATGGCGAGTAAGTGGACTTCGCCACTATGGCGGTGTCTGCGCCTTTGTCGGTTCCTGCCAAAGAGATTACATTTGTGGAAGGTGGGACAGCAGCGCAGTCGGTAGCCATCAATATGGCTTCAACGGCGGTTTTTAAGCCGTAACCACCCACGGCTTCAAGGGTTTCCGCCACAACCCAGCTGGGTGGAATGTAGCCGTATCGGGCTAAGCCGTAGTCTATTGTGTCGCCGCTTACGGTTGACGGCATCTTATCCACTATGGTTACGTTTAGTTTTTCGAGTTTCTTTCTGGTTTCTCCTTTCACAAAGGGGTAATTAACACCCGACATGACGAGCCAGCTTGGACAGCCTGAAACACAAACCACAGACACCTTCGTGCCTCTGAGTTCCTCCGCAATCCTTAGGGCGGTTCGTCCACTGATGGATGCAACAACTACATGTTTGATGTCGCCCTCTTTCATCCTCTCTTTCACAGACCTCACAACGTTGTCGGTGTTGTGTGGACCAGGGTTTTCAAAGTATAAAATTTTCTTTACTTCGTATTCGGGCAAATTTCGCGCATCTCCTTAGCTTAGTCTTGCCCTCGGTCGTAAAAGATTTACGAGCAGAAAAGAATCTGGCGTCAGGGAATAGGTTTAAATCTCGTTTAAATTATCGGAATCGTCTACGCATGGTAATAATTAACGCATCGGCTAGAAGTTTGGATGAACGCATATATTTTCTTCTTAAATCAACTTTATTGAGGCTGGACAGTTGGCTGAGGAAGGCTATCAAAAGAAGTGGTCTATTCTGGTAGCTGTTATGTTAGGTAGCGTTATGGCGCCCATCGACGCCAGCATAGTTAACGTTGTGCTTCCAACTATTGCGGAATTTTTCAACGCTGATGTGTCTAGTGCCCAATGGGTTCCTATGATATACCTCCTAACCATTAGTAGCTTGCTCCTCCTTTTCGGGCGCCTTGGCGATATATTTGGTTATAAGAAGACCTATCTTTCCGGTCTGGGAGGGTTTGTTATAGCTTCAATTCTTTGCGGGCTTTCACCAACTCTAAGCATGCTTGCTCTTTTCAAGGGCCTCCAAGGACTTGCCGCAGGAATGATGATGTCGGTTCCTTATGCCATAATCACAGCAGCTTTCCCTCCTACAGAACGAGGCAAAGCGTTGGGCATAAACGCGGTAAGCGTTGCAGCTGGCTTAGCCGTAGGGCCTCTTTTGGGCGGACTAGTTGCATCTTTAGTGGGCTGGCGCTTCGTTTTTTACATAAACGTCCCCATTGGAGTAGCAGGCCTTATTTGGGCTAACAGAATCGTTCCTGAGGAAAAAGGTGAGCCTGGAAAGCTAGATTTTAGAGGTGCTGTAGCTGCCTTCGTTTCATTGCTTTCTTTTCTTCTCTTAGTCAACCGCTTTCAGAATTTGGGGATCGGATTCGTTTCGATTGGCCTATTATTAATTTTCATCATTTTTTCTTTCATCTTCCTTCGTATAGAAGAGAAGACGCCGCAGCCTTTGCTCAACCTTCAGCTTTTCAGCAACAAGACTTTCTCCTTTGCCAATCTCAGTGCTATGCTTAATTTTATGTCTCAATACGTGATGGTTTTCTTAACCCCTTTTTACCTTCAAAGAGTGCTGCATTACAGCGCAAGCGATGTGGGACTTGTTATGGCTTCTTTTCCTTTAATCGTCTTATGCGTAGCGCCTTTCAGTGGTGTCCTTTCTGATCGTGTCGGCACAAGGAGTTTAGCCTGCATTGGTGCACTCATCTGTGCCCTAGCACTATTTTTCATGAGTCAGATGGGGAATTCCGCCAGCTCTATAGATGTTGCTTGGAGGTTGGCTCTGTTCGGTTTTGGCACTGGCATCTTTCAATCCCCAAATAATAGTGCTGTTATGGGAAGCGCCCCTAGACCTCATCTAGGAGTTGCCTCAGGAATACTAGCAACAATGCGAAACGTAGGCATGGTTCTTGGAATCGCTGTAGGTGGAGCAGTTCTATACAGCTTTGTCCCTTTTGGAATCCTTCAAAAACCTTACCTTGACATTTCGGAAGCCCAAGTCTTCATATCGGGATTAAGATACGCCTACTTAGCAGGAGCGATTTCAACGGGGATAGCCTCCATCGCTTCCCTCATTCAACACCCATGAAAATAAAAGCGCGGACGTTGGGTTTACATTCGGTTTAAATTCTCGGCGAACTTCATATAAAAGAAACGAGCTTAAGTTCACTCTCTTTTCTTCTAACAAAAATTGCGGAAGTGTTAAGAAGTCGAGTTTAGGCTATCATTTTGCCATTCCAATGTTGCATCTTAAGGCGGTAGCTTTGGAACGAGACAGTCTATTGAGGTTCAAGTGGATTCTAATTTTCGAAGCCATGTTTGCGGGTGCTTACATATCGTTGACAAGAGGATTATTTGTAATCTACCTTGTCTCTATAGGCTACGGAATTGAAGGAATATCATTTGTTGTGTTTGCTTCAGCAACCGCATCCATGTTGATTGGTATATTTTTGTATAAACGGCCTTCTTTCATTGTGAGCAGAGTAAAACTCAAGCTGACTGGTTTTCATGCGCTTGAAAGAGTTATGTGGTTGCTAATTCCTCTAACAACAAGTAGCCTATTAGTTTCTGTGATGTATTCTGCGTATATGGTTTTTTCCTCTTTTATCAGCACTTTCTTGGCCTTTGCCATCTACGGCTCTTTAATCGAAGATGACATAAGAGATGTTACAGCCAAAAGATCGGCTGCAAACGGCATTTCAAGCATCTTGGGATTTGCCTTAGGAGTTTTTCTGTTAGCCCTCCTTCCAGCAGAAGATAAATTCGCTTATATTTTCCAGTTAGGGTCTTTGCTTGGACTCATGTCCACTCTTCTAATCCTCTTCCTAAACTTGTCACATCTCGAGGGTGCGTCGTTTCCTAAAGTGACGGAAAAGCCCGAGAAGATTTTTTCGGCTTCCTCATTTCTTGTGATTTTATTAACCTCAGGCAATCTTCTCGGAATTGTTTGGGCGCCCTACGTAATGAACCATTTGAAAGGACCTGATTTTTTGGCTGCTTCTATGAGTCTTGTCGGAACGCTGTCAAGTATCATTGCTTCCTTGTTTTGGAGAAGAAAAGCGTTTAAGACACTGCGTGTGGGGCTGGCCTTCAACACCTTAGGTCCTCTTCTGATATGGGCTACACCGTGGCCAGCTTTTCACGTACCCATCAATGCGTACACTGCTTTTACGTTTACTGGAGCGAATTTTCTGGGAACCTTTCTTTTCGCAAATTACAACAAGTGGTTCGGAGCGGTCAAATCAAGCGTGTTACTTGTTATACTTGGGACTGGGGCTCAGTTGATAGCTGCTCCTTTAGGAATACTTGCAAAAGAAAATTACCTCATTGCCTTCTTCTTAGTGTTTGCGATTAAGGCTGCGGCTACTATTCTGGCTGTCGTAACAATCTCTGAGGTGGCTGTCGTGCCTGAGGATGTAGCCAGAACTTATTCTCGAGGGTTATACAGCAACAGCATTATGGGATATAGGATAGCAGTTGAAATTTCAAGGGAAACCATCCTAAATACTCTTCGACTATTTGCCTTTTCATTGGTTATTATCGCTTTGTACTTTATATATCGCATTTTATGGATATTAATAGGTTAAAAGAAAATTCATCGATGCTTAGGCAATATCACGGTGGAGAGATTTAGATGGCTGAAGAGACCTTACCTGAACTGTTAATGGAGATACTCACTCAAATCGCAAGAGAAACCATGCGTCTCATACCAAAAATATTCATAGCGCTAATTATCGTTGCACTCACTTTCTTGGTGATCAAGGTGTTGAATATTTCTTTTAGGAAGATACTTAAGTTCGCAAAGTTGGACACAATGTTTAAACAGCTTTCAGGTTTCTCCTTACCCTTTACGATAGACAACTTGATTATATTTCTAGCTGATTTAGGCGTAGCCCTGATTTCTTTGTATGCAATTGTTAATCTGTTTCTCGGGGCACAGTATCTGCAGCTGATGAATGAAGCATTGTATTATGGCGCACGTGTAGTTAGTATCGTAGTGATTGCAATAGTCGTTCTTGCTATTTTCAATGCGCTGATAGGCAGAATTAGGGTTGAGACTCGACTCAGAAGCTATGCTATGTTTATCGTCCTTCTCTTAATTACGGCGATGCTTGTAGACATAACGGCGCTCAGTGACCCGGTAAAGAACGCACTAATCACAGGATTGTCGGTTGGAGTAGGAATCTCCGTCGGCGTTTTCGCAATTTGGTTCTTCTTCCACGACTACCTTGACAGAATAGTTAAGGCAAAAACCGTTAGTTCTACAGAAGAAAATGAAAAAAAACAAAAAAACACACCTAAATGAATCTTGAAGTCTTACTTTTAGTGTCTCAAACCCACTGAGAAACACCAAAGATTTTTAAATGTTGTCTCCGCATTTGATGACGCTACATGCCCAAACTGGAACAGTGTAATCGATGAACGGAACGAGCCGCAATTCGATTAATGCTCTGGTCTTGGCAGCAGGAGAGGGAAACAGGCTAAGAAAGTATACAAAGCAGAAGCCTCTCCTTCAAGTTGCAGGCATGCCCTTGATTGGAAGGGTTCTTCGCGGCCTTTCGGAAACTGGAGTACAAAACGTATGGATAGCCGTCGGGTACAACGCTGATATCGTTCGTCAACAGATTGGAGAAAATTATGAAGGACTCAAAATTCAATACTTAAAGGTTGAGGACTGGAAGAAAGGCAACCTCTATTCTCTTCTGGCTGCACAAGGAATCTTTCAGCAAAACTTTCTACTTTGCATGGGTGATCACATTTTTGACCCAGAGTTACCGAAAAAACTCATCAATGGCAAGTTTGATAGCGCAATTGTTTTAGCCATCGACAAAGTTTCAGAGGAAGACACCAAAGTGCTTGAGCAAGGCGGCGCAATCCTTGACATTGGCAAAAAGATCAACCAATCAAATGTTGCCATCGACACTGGATTTTTCCTTTGTTCACCAAAAGTCTTCGAGTACGCCAACCAAGCCGTGAAAGAAGGGGCTTCGGAGTTATCGGACTGTGTTCGAATTGCGGGACGGAGTGGAGATGCGCAAGTAGTTGATGTAAGCGGGCATCTATGGGCGGACGTGGATACCAAGGAGGATTTTGACCGTGCCAAAAGATTGATTGTTGAAGATTCACAGAAGAAACGCGGCGCTTCAGATTTTGTTGCCCATTACTTTAACCGACCGATAGAGAACGCCATTCTCTATTACATATCAGAGTGGTTGTTCATAACACCTAATAGATTAACTATCGCCACAAATGTCCTTGCTTGGTTTGTAACATACCTCTTCTTCTCCGGATATCTAGGACTCGGGGCTCTCTTGACGTTTGTAGTTGGCGTTATGGACGGTTTAGACGGGAAGTTGGCTAGAATAAGAGGAAGCTCAACAAAACTTGGGCTCATGGAACATCCATTTGACATGTTGTACGAATTTTCATGGTTACTAGCACTCGCCCTCTTCTTAAGCCAAACTGAAGGCTTGCTTCCACTAGTGCTTGTTTCCTTCTCTATTACATTCATTGCGTTCTATCGGTTTTGCTATGACCAGTTCAGTAGGGCAACTGGTATTAGTTTAGACGTTTCTGGGCGGTTTGAACGTGCCTTCAGGAGAGTGGCTGGGAGAAGGAACATCTACAATGTTTACATCTTGATAGGAGTCCTTTTAGGAGTGCCGCTTTATTCATTAATGGGAATCTTCGTTCATTCAGCCCTAACAGCGACAGTATATGCCTATAGAGCCTCTACACATTTGCACGCCTTTGACAGGGAGAGTCAACTTTCTAAGAAAAGACGATGATTAAGCAAGATTTGGAATCATGTTGTAACTCCGATAATTTAAACTGATATTTGAACCTAACATGGGCTACAACTTGAAGATCTCTGTTTAAACTTGTTTTGGGATTTTTGGCGCCGGGGAAGGGATTTGAACCCTTGAGGCGCAAAGCGCCACTGGCTCACACGCTTCTGGATCCCCATTGTGATCGGTCTCGAGGCCAGCACACTGGGCGGTTTTGCCTTTACCGCTCTGTCACCCCGGCTGCTTTCCGCAAACTAGGAAGACGTGTCTTTATCTAAAAGGTTTTGTCGACAAGAATCTATTGGAATCCAAAAGGACAGCTCTAGACGAACCTACACTGTGTGTCTCTCAGCATTACCCCCTCTCTGGTAGAGTAGGGCTACAAAATAAAAGAGAACAAAACCACAGAGTTTAAAACGAAAAAACCACAAAAAATAACACGCTGATTCATGATGACAAAATCCCTAAACGTGTTCAACCAAGCCAAGAAAGAGGGCAGAAACTACCTGCTCGAGCCCGAAGCAAAAATGGTGTGCATGGAATACGGCATACCAGTAACACGCTTCAAGGTTGCGCTCACACCCCAAGAAGCCCTCAAGTTCGCAGAAGGAATCGGCTACCCAGTTGTTCTCAAAATCGTTTCGCCAGACATCATCCACAAGTTCGACGTTGGCGGAGTTATGCTCAACCTAAAGAATTCAAGCGAAGTCCAACACGCCTATGAGCAGATTCTAAAAAACGTCAAGAGGCACAAAACGGACGCGAAAATCATAGGCGTGCTCGTTCAAGAAATGGCTCCCTCATCAACGGAGATTATCGTAGGAGCCATAAAAGACCCCCAGTTTGGACCCGCCCTCATGTTTGGACTCGGTGGAATATTCGTTGAAGTATTGAAAGACGTGACCTTCAGAATAGCGCCTATAACTGAATCCGACGCCAAAGAAATGATAACCGAAGTTAAGGCTTATCCCGTTCTCAAGGGTTATCGTGGTCAGCCACCAGCCGACATAGACGCCATCGTGAACATCCTCTTGAACACATCGAAACTGGTTATGGATCACAAAGAGATAAAAGAACTCGACCTCAATCCCATAATGGTTTATCAGAAGGGCGCGAAAACCGTCGATGCCAGAATCATACTTGAACCACCATTAAAACCTAGCTCAAGTGAAGAATGAAGTCTTCAAGAAATTTCCTTCTCATTTAAGTTTCTTGTCACAGTTTCCAAGCATACGGACCATAAAACTATGAAAAATAACTGCAGAGCATTCATCAGCGTAAATGTGGCTGCGGGTCGTTGACGACCTGTGCCGTGCTGCTCCTGATTTTTTTTCCGTAAAGTTTCAGCCTTATTACCTCACACTCGAACTTAAATTCGCATGAGTCGCATGTGCCGTTAGGAACCATCATGTCCTCGCAGCTCAACCACCAGAGTCGAATTAGTTGGAGCTCTCGACGATTCAAATCAACCTTCATGAGTGTTCCCTCATTTTCGGTCTGAAGAGGCAAAGTGTGTTAGGAATTATTCTCTCCACTCTGGGGCAATTTATTTTTATGAAACCAGAATCTTTATTTCAAAGCATCGTTGCTCCAAACCTGCAGAAACCACATTTATAAGCGCGTTCTTGTTTAATGTTCATCGATGATGTCTCAGAGTTACTCTGATCGCAGAGATGATGAGTCCTCGAGACTGAATTTTTTAATATTAAAAGCAACCTTTCGCAATACAGCATAAATTAAATGTTCTCGTAGTCTCAAAGATAGAAGCGGTGAAAGAGGTTTGCGGGTGGTCGCAGCAGACTCCGGCGCCGCAGTTTTAAACGAACGCTTCGAACCTCTGCAAGTAGTTGCAGCCAGCGCTGTATTAGCGGAGCCTCCCTACCACAAGGCTAGTTCTTACTTGGCAGAGCCCATCTTCGCGAATGTGGAAGACGGACACACCTTAGTTATTCATGAGTTAGAACTGTGCATAGATCTTCTCAAAACAGTGAAAGCTGACGTTGTTCACTTGGACATGTCTTTGGGCGGCATAAGCATTGAGGAACTGTCAGCCGTCAGCCTTTCCCAAATGCGCGTTTCTGGAAGGGCTCGAAGTCACCTTTTAAAAATCCTGCCGAAGATACGCAAACTCGCTCTTGATGTCAAGCGTGTTCACGGCATCGAGGTCTTAGCCATCGGAAAAGAGAGCATTCCCATAAGAATTGCCGAACTGAGCTGTGGCGCCCACGCCGTCCTCTACGCTGCAGAAAAGGTCGTGAAAGAAGGAAAAGTGTTGCGTTTAGGTTTGCCTGCAAAGTGCCAAACAAAAATCATGGAAGACGGAATGGTTCTAGAATCTCTTATGCCAGCCGAACACGAAGTGGCAAGCTACGCAAAAGATGAAAACAAAATCTTAGAAAAAGTTCAATTAACCGAAATGCCGAATCCATGTGCGCGGGGGTTCCGACTTTTAGAGATTAGTCCTAAGACCTAGGTGCTGCCATAGAAATTTTTTTCGTTCTTTTTTGAGTCCCAAATACAACCCGTAAAACATAGCTAGGCTAGCCAGAGACCAAAATGTAAAAAAGACCACGTAGTAAACGACGCAGCGGTCATGATACTTACTATAAAGCTTGCCTACCTTGTAAACAAATTCCACGAGCAGAAGGGAAAACAAAACAGTTGGAACATACCAAGGCAACAGAAACAATGAGACAATTGCCAAAATCAGAAGAAAGCCTCTGACTGGCAGATTAAACCGAACAAACGATGCATGGAAACCGTGTTCGGCGAAGAGTTGACCGACGCCGGTGAAGTGACGGATACACTTGCGCGACGCAGCGCTTAACGTGGGTGAACCCTTGAACCACACAACAGCGTTGGGCTCGTACAATATTTTGTGACTCTTACTAATTTTGTACGTGAGGTCTGTATCTTCACAGCGAATCAGGGTTTCGTTAAATCCGCCAACCTCGTCTACAACTTTTCGTCGAAGAGCCAGGTTCATGGTGGGCGCGATTTGCATGTATTTGCGCTGTTTTGGCATGTTCATTCTGTCGCCCACGCAGGCGAGAAAGCGAGCGACAGCGCTCTCTGTGTTCCAGAGATTAGTTCGTCCAGTTACTGCTGCTATTCCTGGGTTAGAGTCAAAATGTGGCAAGGTAGTTTCTATCCAGTTAGGTTCAGCGTAACAGTCGGAGTCTATGAAGTACAAGATGTCTCCCGAGGCGTTTTTGACGCCTAAATTGCGGGCGTGTCCAAAGCCCAAACCGGGTTCGGTAACAAGTTTGACTGGATACTTTTTCACAACGTCCAACGTGCCATCGTCGCTGTCTCCATCGACTACAACAACTTCATCAGGTTGACGGCTCTGTTGAAAAATGGACTCGATGCTCTTTTGGACGGTTGCACCTGAGTTTTTGGTTATTAGAATCACTGAAACCTTGTGTTCATCGGTTTTCAAGCGGTTTTTCGCCTTGTGAAAGACATGAATTAGGTGGTTGAAATAATTTTTGACTTTAACGGCGCATTTCTAGTTTTCAATTTCTTTGCGTTTAATTTTCCCTCTTGGAGAAGCTTCTTCAAATATGATGGCTTGAAACTTGTAGATTTTTGTTCCTTTCATTAGCCATGAGTCAGGAGGCAGTCCAGCCTTAATGCAGCATTGACAGAGAAAGGCCTCAGCGTCCCAGTTCCATTCAATGGGCACTTGGGGCAGAAGTAAGCCTTTGCAGTAGCTGCGTTCCACGATGAGTCCGTCTTGTCCAACCTTGATTTTGGAGCAGTATTCCTGCGGGTTTTCCGTCTCTACTGGTTCTGGAGGTGTGAGCACGCTGACCTCGAAAACGACTCGGTCGAGTTCCTCAGCCTTCATGGGATAGAAGCGAGGGTCCTGCGTTGCTGAGCTTATGGCTGACTCTATTACGGCTTGGGCTAGCATGGTCGTGGGGTATGGAAACCCTATGCAACCTCTCAGCTTGTGTTTTCCAATGCCTTTGACGCTGTTTATGGTGACGAAAACTCCGTGGCGTTCCTTTAGCTTAGACGGAAGGTCGTCTGGCACTTTTATGATTTTTCCGGTTTTGAGATATTGTTCAACTGCTTGGCGTGCGAGTTTGACTAGGTGTTCTCCTTCTTTTTGGGTTAACTGAAACGACATGATTTGCACCAAATTGCATTTTACTCTTCCAGAAAGTGGCTTATTATCCTTGTGAAGAAGAATGAAAGCATGGTCGGATGGGAAGTTAGCCTAAAACTTCATGGATTCTTCGCTGATGCCCTCGTCGGTGACGAAGAGGAAGTCAACTCCGTCGCCGCTCATTACGTCGCGGCTCACAGCAGATTTTATGGCGCGTGTCACTAGGTCTTTTGCTTCTTTCATGGGTATGCCGTCTTTGTATCCTTGTTCCAAGACGCCTAGGGCGATTTCGGCTCCTGAGCCCACGGCTGCGTACTTGTCGGGTATTAGGGAGCCTAACACGTCGAGCACGTATAATGATGCGCCTTCCTCGTCTAGTCCGCCTACTATGGTTTGGGTTATGAGTGGAAATAGTCGTCTGCTGAAGAGTAGGTTGGACATGACCTTGGCGGCTGACTTAACAGACATGGGTCTGTTGGCGTCAAGTTTGAACAGGTTGGCGTACGCTTCAACCTCGCGTATGAGAATCTGCATGTCGGAGACCAGGCCGGCGCAGGCGGCGCCTATTCGGTCTGTCACCTTGAACACTTTCTTTCCAACCCTGCTCATGACGAGGTAACCGTAAGAAACCCGTTTTTCTGAGGCGAGAACCACGCCGTCTGAGCAGACAACGCCTATGGTTGTTGCGCCTGGGATGAACATGTACGGTGGTTGCTCTTGCTCCTTCAATTCTCGATTCCTCCGTGTTGTTGCAATAGTGCAAAGGCAGACTATTAAGCTTTAAGAAAGGGTTTAAAAGTTTTAGGCGTTATAAAAGCGCTGAGGACCAACCTAATGATTTACGTTTACCATCAAAAGATGAATGGAATGTGGTTCGCCGCAGCCTTGGAAGATGATAGGGTCTTGGCAACCAATTTCGCTTCTGATGAATCAGAAGTTTTGATGCACTTGTTAGAAAGCCTGCCTTACAATGTGCCTTTTCAAATAGCCGAAAAGCCCAATCAACTCTCAGAAAGGTTGCTGGCAACCCTGAAATCAATGTTTAGGGGGGAGAACGTTTCCTCAAACTTCCGGTTAGAGATGACGCACTTGCCCAATTACTCCAAGAGAGTGCTCGGCTTTCTCTCGAAGGTTCCGGTTGGCTACGTTACCACATACAATGCGTTGGCAAAAGCAGCAGGAGGCGGTCCCAGATCGGTTGGTCGCGTCATGGCGACGAATCCGTTTCCGCCTTTGATACCCTGCCACAGAGTTGTGCGCTCTGACTTCAGATTGGGCGGTTTCGGTTGTGGCGGCGTAGATGTTAAACGAGAAATTCTAGGACGAGAGGACCGCCGCTATCGAGAACCTGGAAAGATTAAAGTGGACGGCGCCGTTCTCGAGATTTTTCCGGTGGGTTTTGTTCGGAAAGGCTGAAATTTAGGCAGCAAACATAATGTAAACGCGTTAATAACAATGTGATGATGCGGGAAAAGGAAGGATAGGCGATGGTCAAGCGCGGGCTTTTTGTTGGTAGGTTTCAGCCTTTTCATAAGGGGCACTTAGAAGCCGTTAAAGACGCTTTGAAAGAAGTGGACGAACTCGTCGTCGTTGTTGGCAGCGCCCAGTACAGCCACAGAATAGACAACCCGTTCACTGTGGGTGAACGCATAACCATGATTCGCAAAGCCTTAGACGAGGCAGAAATCCCAGCGTCTCGATGGTGGATTATTCCAGTGCCCGACGTGCACATCCACATGGTTTGGGTGGCTGGGGTTGTGGGCTACACGCCAAAGTTTGACGTAGTTTACGCCAATGAACCCTTGACCAGAAGGCTCTTCGAAGAGGCTGGGTTAAAGGTTAAGCCTGTTCCTTTTCATCAGCGTGAGGTTTATTCAGCCACAGAAATTAGAGAACGAATGCTAAAGGGAAAGAACTGGAAGACGCTTGTTCCGAAAAGCGTGGCACAGTTTATTGAAGAAATCGATGGCTTACAACGACTGCGAGACTTGAACAAAACCGACAAAATTTAAGACCAGAGTCAGCGATGGCATGATTAAAGAAGAATATGGCTATTGTTCATACCGCTATCGAAAGAAACCGTTAAGTGAACTGGAACAGGGAAAAAATTAACCAAATTTTTATCCTTATAGTTTCCTTGGGCTCTCTTTTTCTGTTTCATTAAATTATTTTGCCCCTTCAAATTCATCAATTTTTTCTATCAATGTGACTAGCGTTTCCCTTCCTTTCTTTTCTCTTCGGACCAATCCTTTATTTTCCATGGTTATTAGAAGCTTGCTAGTTTTTGATTTTGAAAACTCGCACATCTGGGTTATAGTTGACTGGTAAATGCGCCCTCCGGCAGCTCTAATCAGTTTGATCACTTTGTCTTCGTCATCCTCGATCTTCTTAAGCATGGCCATGGGAACACCGACTCCTTCTTTCTTCTTTCTGAATTTGAATAGCCAAACACTACCTAAGCCCATACCCGCAATTACAGTCAAGAAGACAATCATTGGGACGTATCCCCATAAGACATTCCAAACGCTTTGAGCTTCCTTTTCCAAAACAATCTTCGGCTCTTCCAACCCAAAAGTTCTAAGTCCATACCAAACTACGGTTCGATCGGATTGTCTCATGTCATCAGGAGCGGGAGAAGCGGTCACAACCACATAGCCTGAAGGATAGTTTACAATTAAAGCATCGCCTTGTCGAAGGTAAAGTCCTCCTTGAAATACGTCTCCTATCTTGATCCATTTGTCCGCTTGGACTTGGGCAAATCCTATCCAATTGTAAAGATATTTTATTACCCCGTAAGAGCCCATCACCGTTTCGAAGACGCCAACGCTTATTTCAAAGTTTTCTGCTCTCATACTTCTGCCTAAAATTATGCTAACATCGTTGACTAGCGCACGTTTAATGTCTGAGAATTCTTGCAAGCGTTCTTGAATCTTAAACTCCGAGAGGTATTGCTGAAAAACCGTTGTATCATTTTCTGTCTTTAGGAGAAACCTATGTTCCTCAACTATGGTGGCTGACCCATCTATGCGAACTTCTATCCTAGCTATAATGTTCTCTTCGATTTGGTATTGACAAAGAACTTTTCCCAATGGGAGAAAAGATGTGAGAAATATGAGGAGAAAAAAGAGAATGCTTCCTTTCGTTTTCATGACTTCCATCCAAATTTTAATTCATAAAACTACTATTTAAGAAATGGGAATAAAAGTGAAGGCTTCTTTGTTGACTTTTTTTATTACCGCACGTGTTCAATTTTGAGCTTTTTAATTTAAATGGAGGTTTTTGGACGTTCATTTACTCAAAGGGACATTTTGAAAGGATAATGGACCAATTGGGACGGAAAAAAGCTTAATTCTAACTCTATATCAGTAAAAAGTAGTGAGAGGTGCGAGGTGAGAGAAATGGGCAAAACACAATTCATGTTCCCGTTGATGTTTGTTGTTTTAACATCTGCCAGTATTATGGCGCCTGTCTTCGCTACATACACAATAACGTTGAGACTTATAGTACCTACAGGGAAAACACTTTGGACAGCAACGCTGCCATTTGAGGTTGAAAACGCAACCATATATGTTCCAGAACCGCTCTATCGAATAATAGTTGCGCGGTACGGAAAAGACACATTTACTACGCCATTTAATCTGACCCTGCTCAACCCTATTGGTCCCTCATGCATTTTAGAGATAACCAGCGAGCCTTCAGGCTGGACTATAACATTGAAACCCATGGAATTACCGGGTGATGTTAACTCTGACCGCAGGGTTAACTACAAGGATCTATACGCCTTAGCAGCATCCTACGGAACTAGTATCAATAGACCAGAAAATTACAATCTCTTCACGGACTTCAACTTCGATTTAAAGGTAGACTACCTTGACCTGTTCAAGCTTGCAACGAATTACGGCGCGCATGCATAAACTAGGAAAACTCAAACTTCTCCTTTCTTTCTTTTGAAAAAATCAAGGGTTTAGTCTCAAAAAAGTTATCAGTAGGATACATAGAAGGAATCAACGGCGTACAACGACTGCGAGACCTAAACCAAACCGACAAAATTAAAGACTCGAGTCAGCGATGGCATATTTGAAGAGAATGTGCAACAATGATTGATAGAGCATCTGGTTAGCTTTAGACTATCATTCCCTTTAGTTTAGGCACTAGGCTTATGTTCTGTTCGCCAATTATCTGGACTTTGTTGCCTAATTCCACGAACTCTTTGAGATTAAACATCTTAGCTAGTCCTGCAGCGTCGAACATTGATTCCATATACTCCTTAAAGTTTCCAGAGGTTCGATCGCCTTCGTAGGCTATTTCAACAATAGAAACAGTTCCATGACTTGCCAGCGATGGAATAAGTTCTTTTAGCTCCTTATCTTTGTTGACCTCTATGTTTAGAGCTTCTACTTTTCTTATCGCTGAGACTGGGATTTCATACCATGAACCTTCAAGGCCAGAAAGCGCTGGGACTCCTCTTTTACGAAGAGCAAGGGCTTCATTCTCACGGATTATTAGGAACATCAGTCTCTTATTTGTTAGGTAAATGTTTACCATACAACTTGAGACTGGAAACTCTTTTCTTTCATGACCCATCAGTTTTTTCACTTGAGCCTCTTTTTTGAAAATGGCTGGATTCAAAGAGTTGTTTTCAAATAATTGCTGTTCGTTTTGGCTGAGTTTCTTATACAAACCCACATAACTTATCATAGACATCCACTCTTGTTCCAAAAAATGTCTTGCAACAAATTAAAAGTTATGAACTTGAAAGATGAACAGATGATAAATATTAACGTGCAAGCATTGTAAGAGTTTACTTAATCTTTTTTGCAGAAACTTTTTGCTGAGGACCAATCCTTATTTAGTTAATGTTTCTAAGCGCTCATTCCATGGCAACATTCATCAAACAAGTTTGCCTTCCCATATGGTATAGAGGGGCTCTCATACGCGGAGGCTCTCAACCCAGCAACACAGCAACAGTGTCTCTAACCCTAGCCCCAAACCTTTTAGCAGCATCTTCTTGATTCACTGAGACCTCCAGAAAATTGTGACTGCCAAGGAGGGCTAATGGTTTTCCAACTTGGGCTTCGCCGTATGCTGAACAAAACCTCAACCTCACGACCTTGCCTTTGATTTTCAAACGGAACACTGAACCTTCTTCTATTTGCGTTTTTTCAAAGTCTTCGGCTGATATGTTCGTGATTATGTTCCCAAAGTTGTCTACATGCAGCACCTCACCTAGCAGCGCAGCCTGTGTCAACCGCGGTTCAGCAAATCTTGGAACAACGTAATTGTGGATTTCTGGACCAAAATCAGACGCATCCAATCCAGAGGCTAAGTGCGCTGCAACAGGCGCGAAGACGTCTCTTCCATGAAAAGTCTGAGATACCCGCGAAAGCATGTAGCGTGAGTTCGTAATATAATAGACGTGGCTTATTCCCTGTTTCTGAGCCGTCAACATCAATAAGCCGTTGTCAGGACCCACAAAAAACGCATGCTTTGTCTCCACAAGTATGGGTCTTCGCTTGGTGCCAACCCCAGGGTCCACAACCGCCACATGAACTGTGCCCTCTGGAAAATAAGGCGCTGCTGAGGCTAAAACAAACGCTCCCATTCTTATGTTAAACTTTTCAATCTCATGGCTGATATCAACCAAGCGGGCTTCCGGACAAATGCTCAAGATAACCGCTTTCACCTCAGCCACGTATGGGTCTTTCAATCCGAAGTCTGAGAGCAACGTGATAACAGGCGCGGTCAAGGCTGTGCTCCTCTTAACGCTCGTTGGCTTTACACAAACAATTAATAACGAAGAGATTTTATGCCTTTATTCAACATGACAAACACAGAGGCATTGCCATGACCGAAAAAAGACCTTTAATCATGCTGCCTGGCCCGACAAACGTTCCAGACAGGGTCATGCACGCTATGATGAAGCCAATAATCAACCATCGCGGACCCGAGTTCCAAGCATTACACGAAAGCATTACCCACAACCTAAAATACGTTTTCCAGACCAAACAAGACGCCTTCGTCCTAACATCGTCAGGAACAGGAGCAGTCGAATGCGCCATAAGCAACATCACAAACCCAGGCGACGAATTTATTGTTCCCGTCTTCGGAGTCTTCAGCGAGAGACTCAAAGAGAAAATTTTGCGACGCGGTGGAAAACCCCTTGAGATTCCGGTGAACTGGGGTGAGGCGCCAACAGCCGAACTGATTGAACAAGCTGTCAAGAAGGAGAAAAAGGTCAAGGCGGTAGCAGTTGTCTACAACGAAACGTCCACAGGCGTAACCGTGCGTGACCTGCCACACATAGGCAAGATTACCCAAGAAAACAACGTCCTTCTCGTTGTTGATGCCATCTCTGTCCTCGGAGGCGACCACCTCCCAGTTGATAACTGGAACATAGACGTATGCTTGGCTGGAAGCCAAAAATGCTTGGCATGTCCTCCTGGTTTAGCCGTGATTTCGGTCAGCGAAAAGGCTTGGGAAACTATTGGAAACGTGACTGCGAGACCCTACTATTTCGATTTGATTTCCATCCGAGACCACGCATCAAGAAACGAGACGCCCTTCACTCCTGCTTTGCCCCTTTTCTACGCCTTAGACGAAGCCCTAAAAATGATATGTGAAGAAGGACTCGAAAACCGTTTCAAAAGGCATGAAACATGCGCCAAAGCGTTTTACGCCGCTTTTGAAGCGTTGAACATCCAGCCGTATCCCTCATTGAACCTTCGCTCAAACACAGTCATCGTCATAAACGTGCCTTCCGGCGTTAATGGTGCAAGGGTTCAAAAAACACTGAAGGACCGTTACAAAATAGAAATCGCGGGCGGCATGGGCAAGATCAAGCAGTTGGTCTTCCGAATAGGTTGCATGGGAGTAGTCTCAGAAACCGAGACTCTGGCAACAATAAGCGCATTGGAAAACGCCTTAAACGACTTGAACCACAAAGTTAGGCTAGGAGCGGGCGTCGAAGCCGCTCGCAAAGTATTCCATCGAAGGTAGATTGCATGAAAACTCTAGACCCAAAGTTGATTCCTGTCCTAGAGGAAAAGTACGGTCCAAAATGGTGGCCTGTGCATTATCCCGAAGAAACTTCTAAAGACCAGTTCAAACACCTCATCATGACTGTTCTCTCTCAGAACACAAGCGAAGCAAACTGCATCCGAGCCTACAAAGGATTGACAGCAAAGTTCGAGATTAAGCCACAAATTCTCGCAGACGCGAAGGAGGCAGCCATTAGAGAAGCCATCCGAAGCGGTGGGCTCTACAACGTTAAGGCCAAGAGAATAAAAGAGCTATCGAAGTCTGTGTTAGAAAAGTTCAACGGAGACCTCGCCCCGGTTCTAGCCTTGCCAAAAGCCGAAGCCAGAGAGAAGTTTATGGAGCTGCCTGGGATAGGACCCAAAACCGCCGACGTGCTGTTGACTACCCGTCACGGCTACAGTCAAGTGTTTGTTGTTGACACGCACATGGACAGAATAGCAAAAAGACTGGGCCTAGTCAAACAAGACGCTAAATACGAGGAAATCCAATCGGCGCTTCAAAAATTCATACCTTGGGAAAAAGGCGAGAGAGTAGGCGGCTTATTCTGGCTCCTTGCCAAATACACGTGTAGGGCACAGAATCCCAAATGCAGCGAGTGCCCTTTGATTGAGACATGCGACTACGGGCAAAAGACAAGACGAAGAAGAAAGAAGGAAGTAGTGCATTAAAAAATTTCATTCCAAAATTCTTATTGCTGACGATTGTGTCAATCATATTTTGGTTGGTGAGCTGGCGGACGGCTTTCGCGCTCTATAGCGTGAGGAAACTCCGCCCACCATGCAGACTCGCAGCACCCGCAAGGGTGCAGGGTGAGAACCCAAGCTACGGCGCAGAAACGAAACGTCCATTCAACCCATGACGATGAGGCGATGTTAACTCGTCGAGAATGTTGAAGGCGAAGCGGTGAAACGGCTGTCCTGCGAGGTGAAAGGGCAAATAGGCGCCAAGGAACGGTTTGCGCGAGGCGCGGGTAGCCCGTTCAGCCAAATGCCGTCACTTAAACAAAAGGCGGGTTATGACCAGCACACCAACCCTCTGGAACTGTATCCCGACCCTATTGAGTCTAAGGTATTCAGTGTTCTTTGGGAGCTCCCTAGCAAAACATCCTAATTCAAAAGACTGCAGAAAGGTATTCCATGAAAGCAAATTTGAGAATGAAATGTTCTAATTGTGGTCATTGGAATAGTGTTTCAGTAACAAGGTTTTCTTTGAACCAGACAATCAACCAGAGCCAAAGGTTAGATGGATGATTCCGATGTATCAACCTATAGAAGTTTCTAGATGTGAGAAATGTGGAAAAGTTATAGAAGAATCTAAAGAGACAGGATTCACGAGATTTTATTGTAAGCATTTAACAAATCCAACACCTAAGAGCAGTATACTTATCAAAAGCAGGGATGCTCCGAAACTTCTGAAGACTTGATTTGCAGACTCTCTATCATTCAATTCAGATTCAAGGTCTTCTAGTCTATGGCATTCTGCATTTAGCAGGTTTGCCTCTGGACTAGATGGTCCATACAATCGAGCTGCTATGGCATATTTGTCCCTAACTCTTCTCAACTCTTCCTTAAAGCTTTGTATCTCTTCTTTTGAATATTCTGAGGGACTATATAAAAAACCCATTAAACCAGTGACAAGTAAGATAAATCCTAAAACAATCAAAAAACAGGTAAACTTTCTATTCATTTTTGAACAACTACCAGTCATCTATAATCTAAAAACTTGTATCTTAAATCTTTGATGCAACCTGAAATGAAAAAAGCATATGTTCTTTCTCAATCTTCCAAGATGCAGAAGATTTCTCCTTAAATCATTTATGCAACATGAAAGGAAAAGCATTATAGACCTGTTCTTTCTCTCTGTATTTTTTGAGAAGCCAGAAATGAAAATTGAAGTTTTCATTAAGAATGAGGAAGTGCTTCTTCAATCTACTCAACTTGGAAGACCAATAGCAGGCCATTATTGTACAGCTCAGGACACCTTTAAGACTGAAAAAATCTTAACTGAAGATAGCAAAAAAGTATTAGAAGAAGCAAACCTAAAAGCAAAGGAACTCAACGCAGAAATTGTTGTGCACGATATATCTACATTTAAAGGTCAACTAATTGGTAGACTCAAAGGTATCAAATCTCCAACTTGGAGAATCGTAGAATAAAACCAATCAGAAGATAGAATATCAACGAATACGTTGAATACGAATACCTAGCATAAAAAAATAGAGTTCATAATTAGATTTCGGACTGTCCGAAACTAAGAATTGTTTCACGTGAAACTATCTTCCCTATAAGGATTAGCCATTATGTTGGTCTGTATGATTGAATGTCCAAGTATGTGTGGGTGTGTATCTATAACCCAATTAACAGCTTGATGAATCAATGTTCTACAACCAATTGAAGAGAACGCTATAGGAAACTCTGTACTTCCACTTTCTGTAAATCAAGAACTCAGAAACCCAAAAAGGTATGGAACTTTCTTTCACTACCTTGAAATACCTATTGTTGCAGTCTCTCAATTGGGAGTAACATGACTAAGCTAATTCGTTCATTAAGGTTTATTGATAAAATGTTGCTGACGAAGAAAGAACAACAGATGAAATGCGAAAAATGTGGAAAGAGACCAGCAACAACTCAGGACAATTTATGCGACCATTGCAGATTTGACGATATTCTGACACGGATGGCGGAGAGAAAATAGAACTCCCATTCTTACGACTTTTCACGAACCATTGTTCTCACGAAAGTTTTTATTGAGAATAATTGTTTTGTAGTGTTAATCTCTGAAGAGGAAAGACAGTTATGAAGACAGAAAAAGATGTGGTGGAACTGGTTCAAAGGCAGAAGAAATCAGAGGAAAACATGGTGAAGGCTGTTGAGGCTTTGGAGGATAAAGTTCACAACGCGGCTTCAAGACTTTTGTTAGCTGAGTTGCGCCTCGACTCCACAAAACACGCCAGCATCTGTCAAGAAATATTGAAGGTCATTGAAAAAACTAAGCCAGAAAGGTTGTGGGACGCAAGAATTGAGGGCTACGTTGACATGCTGGTTGTTAAGAGAGAACTTGAAAGACACATACAACTAGAAGAAACCATGCTGAAGGACGTAGAGAAAATAATAGGCCAAACCAAAGATGAAGCCCTAAAACTGTTGCTCACACACATAGCCGAAGACGAGAGAAAGCATCACAACAACATAAAACTCGTAATCAAAAGGTCTTACACTCTAACCTCATAACCATACAAATGACAACTATCAGACTGCATGGGGCATAAACCTCTTTTGCATCTCCACAACCGCAGTGCTGTTTTTGGCTTGAGCATATGCGTCGAGAAACCTTTGGTTCAACCTTATGAACTCTGGGCCCCACTTGAAGATGGAGAGCAGCTGTTCTGCTTGTTCCCTATAGCCGATGATGTAGAGTGCAGCGGCGAGAGCCTCAACCGTGCTCAGTTTGGTTGGTGTGCCATAATTTACGGGATTCGCCGCCACGAGATAAGGCAGACTTCTTGACTCACCAAACAAGGGAATCAACCTGGCGTTTTCAGTGCACCTCCAACTATAGTCGAGCGCGGCGAGTCCTCTCTTTTCAATGCGCTCTCGGTCAGCTGTAGAAAACGCTTTCTCAGAGAACGGATTAAGAACGATGGCTCCACGTGGCAACATTCGAAGCCTGTAAACAACACGAATGAGGCTGTGACGCTTCAGTTTTAAAGAGGAACACTTTCTAGGATCGCATTGTCTAGCGTGGTAAACAACGATTTTTAGGTTGCCAAGGGTCACGTTGTTCTTCGCACCTTGACGTGAGACATCGGATCGTCTATGACGCGTGGAATCCAGTCGAGCAAGTCAGTGGGAACCATGTGATAACCCTTCTCGCTCTGCACAAAGTCTCCTGATGCTCCGTTGATGAAGGCTCCAGCCACTGCAGCCTCAAAGGGGTCTGCTCCCTGCGCCAAAAACGCGGCTACGATGCCAGAAAGTACGTCTCCGGTTCCACCCACGGTCATGCCTGGGTTACCCGTGAAGTTCAGTTTGACTCGTTTTCCGTCGGAAATCACGTCTACTTGTCCTTTGAGCAGGATTGTGGCACCCAATTCTTGGGCGGTTTTCTGCACTTCTACTGCTCTTTCCTTCAGGTCTTTTGGCGGTTCTTTCCCAGTCAAGATTTGGTATTCGCCTGAGTGAGGCGTGAAAACCATGGGTGAGGTCACCTTGTGTTTGAATTGGGCGAAGGCCTTAAGTCCATCTGCATCAAGCAACAATGGCACCTTTGCTTCCTCCACGACCTTGACGATTTGCTTCACAGCCTCCTTCGTATCTTTGTGCAGTCCTAAGCCAGAGCCCATCGCCGCAGCGGTTGACTTCTCTAAGTAAGGGTGAATGGCTGCCACATTGCGCGGGTTAAGATGGTCGCCCTCAAGCTTTATTGTAATCACGTCTGGAGACATAGACGATATGGCGTGTGCGGTTTTGTGAGGCGCCGCAATGTGCGCTAGGTCGACTCCTGTTCGAAGCGCAGCTGTGGCCACCAGAAAGGGCGCTCCTGAAAAAACTTCGCTGCCACCTATGACTAAAAGTCTGCCAAACTCACCTTTGTGGGCTTCTGGTGGTCGAGGCTTCACGACTAGCTTTACGTCGCCTGGACCCGCGAACTGTTCAAACTCTGTAGGCAACCCGATGTTTTTTACAATTACTTCACCCGTGTATTCCTTGGCTTCTGCTAGTCCTGGCTTTAATTTGTGAAAAGTAACTGTTAAATCAGCCTTTACTGATTCGTTTAAAACCTTGCCAATATCAGAGTCAATCCCCGTAGGGACATCAACAGCCACGCAGAAAGCGTCCATCTCATTGATTTTCTTAATCATTTGAAGAATGGGCGGACGCGGAGCCTCTTTCAACCCTATTCCGATTAGGGCGTCAATCACGACCTCTGCTTGAGGGCTGGGTGTCAAGGTGGAATCGTAAACTTGGTGTATGACCATGAAGTCTTTGAGTGACGTTAAAGCCTCCCAGTTTTTTTGAGCTTCTTTGTCTGAGATGTCTTTGGACGCGCCTGCCAGCAACACCTCTACTTTGAAACCGAGGCATGTGAGATGACGGGCCGCAACGAAACCGTCGCCTCCGTTTCCACCCAATCCACAGAAAACTGCAACGTTTGTTTTGTCGGGTTTGAAACGGCTGGCTACTTCTTCAGCCACGCTTCTTCCAGCGTTTTCCATCAGTTGTAGTCTGGAAACGCCGAAGTATTCGGAGTTTAGTTCCAACGCGCGCATTTCTCTGCTGGTTATTGACAAGGGGTGTGTCTCTCCGTTCTTACTAGTAGTGGAACATAGCAAAAATATTTTAGGTTATAGGCGATAACTCTGTAACCAAAAGAGAAGGAGGAATGTTAAGAGCTATGCCCATGGCTTTCGTGTTGATCAACGCCGAGATTGGTTCAGAGGAGGAAGTTCTCAAAGAACTCAAGAAAGTTGAAGGTGTGCAAGAAGCCTACGTGGTCTACGGCGTCTACGACGTGGTGGCAAAAATTAAAGCCGACACAATGGACAAGCTAAAAGACGTGGTCACGTGGCACGTACGCCGATTAAACAAGGTTCGCTCCACCCTTACCATGATAGTTGTTGAAACTCCATAACAGCCTCAGCCTCCCTTTTTATTGCGTTTCAATTTTGAAATTCATCGGTTTCACGTTGGCTCTTTTTTTTTAAAAAAATATTGGAAGGAAAAACGTGCCAAACCTGTTTATAGGCAGCAGACAAATTAATTGCGGGCTCGTGATTTTTGACAAAGACGGAACCATAGTGGAACAAAAACCTGTTTTGCTCTATCTAGCTAAAGCTAGGTTCTCCAGTCTGAATCGTCTACTAGGCGTGGAGTTGGCAGAAAAATGGGCAGAGGCTGTAGGTGTCAATTTACGCACTGGACAGATTGATAATGAAGGTCCGTTAGCTGTGGCGCCTACACGCGAGGAGGTTCTCGTTGCTGCGGTTGTAATTTACAGGTGTCGATATGCAGGCTGGGACGAAGCTAAAAAGTTGGCTGAAAAAGCCTATGAAGAGGCCGATAGGGCAATGACTCCTCCTTATGGAGCAGTCCTCATTCCTAGCACGCTGGAAATCCTTCAAGCATTGAAAGCACAAGGCTTCAAGACTGCTTTGGCGACCACTGATTCTCACAAGCGTTCTCAAGAATCGCTGAATAAGTTGAAGATAAACGTGTATTTCGATGTTGTCTTAGGTGCCGACGACGTTGAAAGGGGTAAGCCAGCGCCCGATATGATTCTGAAAGCATGCGAGCTGACAAGGTGTTCACCTAAGGATGCCGTTTTGGTTGGTGACTCCTACACCGACATGTTGATGGGAAAAAACGCAAAGGTGAAAGCCTGCATCGGCGTTTTGAGTGGTCCAACTTCAAGAGAAAAGCTTGAGAAACTCGCAGACATTGTTGTTCCATCTGTAGCAAGTTTGCGCGTGTGAAATGAAAGTTCTTATCGTTCTGCTTTCATTATCATGAGAATGATGAGTGGATGCCTAAATGATAACGATGCACGTTGGAATTGATGACACAGACTCGCCCCAAAGGGGTTGCACCACCTACATAGCAGCTCTTTTAGTAGAAAAACTACATGAACTAGGCGTTTCTTTCTTGAACTATCCAAACCTTATTCGGTTGAATCCCAATGTTCCGTGGAAAACCCGTGGCAACGGCGCCATCTGTCTCAGATTCAGATGCGACGAAGACTTAGCAACAGAAATCATAGAATTAGTAGTTAACACGGTTGAAGAAAACAGCGACATGGACTATGCTGGCACCGACCCAGGCGTAGTCTTCTTCAGGGGGCGTTACATTCCCGATGAGTTGACGTTCTTCGCTAAGCGTACAATTCAGGGCTTGGTCAAAATGCGGGAGGCTTTGAAACTAGTCCGACTGTTTGAGGCTGAGGCAGTCGGTTTCAAATCAGGTCGAGGAATAATCGGTGCTTTGGCTGCAATCGGTGAGACTCTTAATGAAGACCACACTTTCGAGTTAATCGCCTATCGAACGCCACAAAACCGTGGAACACCCCGCAGACTCAACGTTGCATCGGTCGAGAAAATGGACAAGAAAACAGCTCCTCTGACCTTCAACAACATAGACCCCGAAACAGGGCGAGTTCTCATAACACCTCACGGTCCAGACCCAATCCTCTACGGAATTCGCGGAGAAACACCAGTAACAGTGAAGAACGCTTACAGAATGGTTCGTGCCATGGAGCCAATCGAGCGGTGGACCATTTTCCGCACAAACCACGGAACCGATGCGCACTTACGAAGAGTCGATTCGATTGATGCTGTTTTTCCCTATCATCCAGTGGTTGTGAAGGGAAAAGTGACGCGGGAGCCACGAATCGTTCCCCGTAGGCACGTTGTTTTTTCAATAGGAGACAAAACGGGGCAGATTGACTGCGCCGCCTATGAGCCAACCCAAGACTTGCGAAAAGCCGCCAAACTGCTGCTTCTAGGAGATTTCGTGGAAACCTTCGGTGGTGTTCGCCCAAAATCTATGAGGCATCCCGTCACTATCAATCTGGAGAAATTGAGGGTTATCAAGTTGACTCCCAAGATAGTTTTCCATAATCCCTTGTGCCCTCGCTGTGGGAAACGCATGGAATCGATGGGGACCGGCAAAGGGTTTAGGTGCAAGAGATGTGGTTTTCGTTCATCAGCGCTGGACAGGGTGGCTGTTGAAGAGAAGAGAACCTTAAAGACTGGAATTTACGTTACTTCTCCTCGTTCCCAGCGCCACTTGACTAAGCCTCTCAGCCGTTATGGTATGGAGAAAACCAGTAATGGAGAAAGAATGATTCCAAAGTGGCATTTTCCCTAATGATTTTTTATTCAACTTTGAACATTTCGCTGAGAATTTTGTAGAGTTCGTCTCCACCCTCTACCCCTGTGAATAGGTCTTTCTCTGCTTTCAAGATTCTGCCCACTACCTCGTAGGTTTTTTTCCACTCTGCCTCCTTCCAAAGAATCTGAAAGTGTTTCAGTTCAAGCCAAGCACGGAAGATAAGCACCACAAACATTCCAACAGTAACCGCAAGATTTAGCAGATAGATTTCCAGCAAATCAACCACTTTTGCATCTCTCCTCTTTGCTAAAACCGCACGTTTCTATGTGAGCGCTAAATGAGGATTTATAGTTGACGTTAGTCTCTCAGCAATTATGAAGTGGGGAATCCACAAAACATAAAAATTGCAGACTTACATCTAAGAGAAGAGGCTGAATTAATGAGCGCTCTCGTGTATCAATTAGGAGTCGGCGGGGTCGGCGGCTTCATTGCGGGTTATGCTCTCAAGAAATTAATGAAGCTAGTGGTTGTCATCATCGGACTCTTCATTTTAGCACTTGTCTATCTTGGTTACAGAGGCATTATAACCATAAACTACGAAGAACTTGGAAACGCCGTCTCAGGCGCATTGGGTCTCACGGGACAAGCCGCAGAATGGATAACCCCAATAATTGCCCACCTGCCCTTCGCGGGCGCCTTCGGGCTTGGATTCTTCTTAGGATTCAAAATGGGCTAAAATCACAAACATGAAAGAGTCCCCTCTTCCAAACGACTAATATTCTTATAAGGTGTTCGAATGAGACGAGTTAAGGTTTAAATCTCTAGTTAGCAAATTTCACAACGTGATTTAATGGAAAAGCTACAATCTCCTGCCATCATACACAAAGCATTCCAAAAAAGCGTTCATCACTCGTTTTCTAACTAACATACTAACGTGCTCAACATTACCTTCCCCTCTGGTAGAGGAGGCTACAAAATAAAAAACAACATACAACCCCAAAAACAAAAACAGGCAAAATTCACTGTCCAAAACGTCGCTTACGCCTTTGATAAGTTCTCACAACCCTCAAAAAGTCAATCAGCCTAAAATCCGGCCAATAAACGTCTAAGAAGCAGAGTTCACTGTAGGCACTCTGCCACAAGAGAAAACCACTCAATCGCTCCTCACCAGAGGTCCTAATAATCAAATCCGGATCCTGCTTCGGCATATGCGCGGTATACAAGTGACTCTCAAAAACATCCTCGTTAATAGCTTCAGGACTCAAATCGCCATTCTCAACCTTCTGGGCAATCTGTTTGGCAGCATCCACGATTTCTGCCCTGCCACCATAAGCCAACGCCACGTTTAAGAAATGCTGGTCATAATCCTTCGTGGCTTGTTCCGCTTCCCAAATGAGTTGCTGCAGATTTTTTGGCAGAAGCCCAAGCCTCCCAATGACTTTTACCCGAACCCTGTTTCTGTGAACAAGTTCATCAGTCAATATTTCTCTTAGTTTTTCCTCGGCGATTCGCATGATCTCTTCTACTTCTTCTTTGGGACGCAGAAAGTTCTCGGTGGAAAAGGCATAGATTGTAACCGACTTCACGTTCAGGTCTAGGCACCAATCGAGTAAACGGCGAACCTTCTCAGCGCCGAAGTGGTGTCCCATCCAAGACTCTAATGCTCGTTCAGAAGCCCAACGACGGTTTCCATCCAGAATTATAGCTATATGCTCAGGTTTGTTTCCGTTCTTAACCTGGTACCTCAACCACTTCTCGTACAATTTATAGGCGCCAACAACTGACAGCAACGTTTTAAGCATTGTTCAGCCTCGAAATCTCGCGTGTTCAAGCGCACGCGCACATAGACACTGACGTTTCGTTGGTAAATGCCTAACGGTCTCTCTTAAGATTTGCTCAAGAACCGGAGCCGTCTTCTTGGCAACCTTCACGAGTTCTTGGGCGGTGAGTCTTCTCTGAATACCTGCAGCCATGTTGGTAACGAAGCAAACACTAGCGTAACACATCTCTAATTCGCGAGCAAGCACAGCCTCAGGCATACCAGTCATGCCCACAACGTCGCAGCCCATTCGCTCAAACATCCGAATTTCAGCGGGAGTCTCGTAACGTGGGCCCTCAGTGCAAACTATAACCGCTCGGTCAATAATTTCGGCTCTGATTCTCTCTGCCGCTCCAACAAGGGCAGAACGGATTTCTGGGCAGTAGGGTTGAGAAACGTCTACATGCGTAACAGGCTCCTCATCGTAAAAAGTGGATTGTCGGAACTTTGTGAAATCAACCAAATCATGTGGAACAACGAGGTTGCCTGGCTTGAGGTTGCGGTTTATGGCGCCAACGGCGTTTGTGGCTACGATGCGTTTGACTCCGATATCGCGTAGGGCGTAGATGTTAGCTCTATAATTGACCTTGTGGGGTGGGACATTATGATGAACTCCATGGCGAGGCATAAACGCAACCGTTTTTCCATCGATTTCACCTATGAAGATTGGGGATGCAAGCCCATAGGGTGTTCCATTTCTCATCTGTTCGGAATAATTCAACAATTTTTCTTGTCCGGTTCCACCTATTATGGCGATTTCAGCCTTCTGCAACCTTTTCTTCTTTCTCCTTGAAGAAACTGGCGTAACGTCTATGCACAAGAGAAGTGACTAGAACAGAGGCAACAGCCAAAACTATGCCTACAATTATGGCAAATACAAGCGTATCATAGGGCAGAGCTGGTGTTATGAGTATTTGTGACGCTTGATAGAATATTTGAGAAGACCAAATCACCACGACCATAATGTCAATTGTGCGCAACAGTCTGCTGTCGTGTTCAAAGAACCAATGGATGGCTCTTCCCAAAAGCACGATGTTGATACCCACAACGATGAGGAACACGGACTGAGAAAGAAAATGACCGAGGAGTTTGGGAAGTGCACCAATCCATTGACTCGGATATATTAAAGGCGGCTGCTCAGTTGAAGCGAACACCGACGTCTGATAGAAGCCCTGATACACACCGATCCCGATGAGCAAGAATCCCGCCACAGCGGCGAAGCCGGCTATTTGAACGGGAAATGGTGGCGGCGAATACTCTCTAACCCACGTGTAGAAGTTGCGAGCAGCCTTGTCCAGCATGAACCCTTTTACGACGAGGTAGGAGCCGAACACAATTAAGAAGGCTATCCATGAGTAACCAGCCCAGTTGAGTATGGATAAAATTCCTACAACAATCAGTAACAGACCAGGTAAGCCTAGAGCCATTCGAGCATACCTTGGATTTTCAAAGAGCATCTTCACATACCGAGAAAACAACCATACGGTTTCTTCAATAGATTCACTGTGCCTTACCGTAATTCTCCGAACTGAAGTCACGGGCACCCTAGACTGAACCAGTGGCAAAATGGTTTCGTCAGCGAACCCATCTGTGACCAAGATGACTTCGCTTGCTGGAAAAGTCTTCAACACCTCGGTCAGTTCAGACACAAGTGCTTTGTCGGCACCCACGTCACCTAATTCAGACCCAGCTATGGTTGCAATTTGACATTCTCCACGTGGCTCCTTGTCCGGTGCGCTCTCCTTCAAACGGTCATAAATTCTCACAGCCTCAAAAATGGCGTTGGCGTCAGGTTCCTCAGGGTCACGAAGTGCAAGGCTGAGCGCTGCGTTGACGTTTTCTTCTCTCCCCAGAATTGGCGTCTTCAACCCTGCCTTTACACCTAGATCGTCGTCTCTGTCGACGCAAAGGACGAGGGTTCGCTCGGGTACCGCGGTATCCTTCGTGGACAAGCTTGGTTCGCTCTACCTTTGTTAAATGTTAACTGCCACTTTAATTTTATGAATTAGGCTTCTTTAATGTTCTGTTACACAGACCCTTCTTCAGCAAGGAGTTTGAACTCTTCCCACGTGAGTTTCTCGCCTCGCCTCATCTTTTCATGGGCTTTCTTAGTGGCTTCTTCCCGAAGGTCCTGCTGTCGCTTGCTTTGTTGTTCTTTCTCTTTCTTTTGGATTTCATGTTTGAGAAACCTGATTTGTTGCAGCAATCCCAAATATTTTTGATGGGTTTCATTTGATTTTTGTCGAAGTTCAACATATTTCTGATGGGCTGTGTCCGCTTCCGCTTTGAGGCTTCGCGCTTTCGTGAGAAGCTCAATCATCTGCTCATGAAACTTTTGACTCTGCTCGGCGAGTTCCGCCATCCTCTCATGGCTTATTTTCGCTTTCGTTGCCAACGCTCTTTCTTGGGTTCGCAGTTCTACCAGCGCATCCTTTGATTCCTGTAGTTGCCTATGAATTTCCCGTTGATTTTCGAGAATTCTGACACGGTCGACCAGCACTTTTTCCTCTTTCACAGACAAGGGGGTTGTCTGAATCTTCCACTCTAAGTCTTCAATGGCTTGTTGGATTTCACTTAGGGCGCGAAATGGTTTCTTCTCCAAGAGAATGCGCATTTTTTCTTTGGTTTTCAATACTTGGGCGCGTTTTTCTTTCTTTTCTTTTCTGGTTTGCTCTCGTAAACTCTTTAGTTCATGCACCTTTTGGTTTGCAGCGTCTCGTTTTTCCTTCAGACTTTTTGCCTCATTCCGCAGCGTCTTAATCTGTTCATGAATGGCATCTCTTTTTTCCGCCCAAATTCTTGCCTCGTTGTTTAGTTGGTCGCGTTCCTGTTTCAGCGCGGCCAGTTGGCGATTAAGTTCATCTAATGCTTGTGGGATGGACTCTGACAAACTCACTCCTCCGGTTTTCTTCGATGTCTCGCCACGCTTCTAGTTGTCGCCAGTCACGTATTCGACTGTCTTTTTCAGGTATAATAATTATTCGAGAACAGTGAGCCAGAGTTACAGAGGTCTAACGCTCTCTCGTAAGCACGCGGTATTTCGTGTGGCATTTCAACATTACTTCCCAGTAGAGTAAACTCTCGCACATGCGCAAGAGGAACAACGTAGAAACAAGCACGTATTAGATGCAGTTCACACTGAAATGGGCATTTATCAGTTTTCTGCAGTAGGCTGTGCCGTCGCACAAGGTGGTGTTGTATTCGGAGAGCCCTTCTCGGCAAGATGCGAAGGCTAACCCGTGTTTTAGCACGATTGGTCGCAGTTTTTCGATTATTCTTCGTCTCCTTTCCACGGGCAGATACTTGTATCCAACCGCCCACTTGCCGTTGACATATTCTTGTTTCAATCGCTTGCAGGCTTTTCGGTCAATCTGGCTAAGTTTTGTAAAGAATCCCCTCACGTGTTTCATGGTAGCCACTGTGATTTGTTTCACGCCTATGTCAGCCAAAGTTGACACTAGGCTTTCAAAGTCTTTTTCACTTTCGTTTACTGTTGGCAAGATTGGGTCTATCCTTGCCACCGCGGTGACGCCTTCCTCAACGATTTTCTGCAGGGCTGACAGTCTTTTCTTTGGATGCGGAGCAAAGGGTTCGATGAGTTTAGCCACATTCTCATGAGGAGTTGTAACGGTAATCGCCACAACGGTTGGGGTTCGCTTGAAAACATCGATGTCTCTCGTAACCATGTCTGACTTGGTGACTATAAGCAAGGGAAAGCCGTGTTTAGCCAAGACCTCTGCACACTTTCGGGTAATCTTATGCTCCGCTTCGAGCGGTTGATAAGGGTCGGTGCAGTCGCTCATCATAACCGGAAGTTTACGTTTGGTGTTTTTCGCCATATTTTCAATTTCGTCAAGCAGTCTGAGACGCGGCAGAGTGGGACCTACAAAACTCGGAAACTTAACCGCATAGCAGTAAATACACTGGTGTGCACACCTTCCTAGGTAAGTGTTCAGATTGTATTTGGGAAGGCATGTGCAAAACCCTGTCCTCGGCGAATTGAACAATGGCAATTGCATTTTAAAGCGCCCACGAACCCATTAATCCTGATTTTATTACTTAGAAGCCTATCCTAAATGCGTTGATGTTCTTTTCCCGCGCCTCCACAACATTTGAACCAGTGGTCTCACTTTTATTTACACAAAACCTTATTGATATAAAAGAACGCGTTGCGGCCGTAGTCTAGCCTGGTCTAGGACATCGGCCTCCCAAGCCGGCGACCCGGGTCCGAATCCCGGCGGCCGCACCACTCATCTAAGGTATTTTATGGATTTTTTGAGGATATTTTGAGGAAAGCGGTTCTTTTAATAGTCCTCAAGTTTTCCATAGCTTTTCTATTTCGTGAGAAGGTTTAAATTCTCGGTTTTCCCATGCTTCTAATGGAAGCGGTCGTATGGGCAAGTCTAGAAAGCTTATCTTGGCCGCGTTAAGCGACCATAAGCCAAGGAGCCTGAGACAGATTGTAAAGGCTACTGGGCTAAGCAAAAGCGCCGCCTATAACTCGCTTTTCATTTGCTGGGAGAAGAATCTTGTTTTACGCACCAAGAAGCCCCTCTATGCGTCTGAGAGGATTTTTAAGGGAAGGGGCGGAGTCAGCACCACTACTAGGTCCTACCACCTCTACGTGCTGAAGCCTGAGGGTATAGACTCCCTGCTGATAGATGGACATGAGTTTGTGAAGTATAGCAAAGATTTTTTGGATGTGAGAGGTGGCGGAAAGCTAAGCAAAGCGCAGAGGGTTCTTAACTTCCTTAGGAGTCACAGAGATAAGGCCTTCTTCTCCACCGAGATCGCCGAAACTCTAAAAGAACATGGGATGAAGGTTCGGGATGTGATGTCGAACGTCCGAAGGTTTGAGCAAAAGGGCGCTGTTTATGTGAGAGGCTACAAGACGGATGAAAGGCAGACGCCGTTCAAGGAGGGCTATCTTGTCACATGGTTAGATTCAAGTAAGCCTAGAGAAGAAGCCATCGAGGATGCTATCAGAAGGACGGATGAGGCGCTAGCTGGCAGGGCTTCTGGGAGCTCCTTTATGGAGAGGGTTCACCGCGTGAGGGACATGATAATCGAACATTCCAAGCTAAGGAGGCTTGTTGGGTTTTCCTACATCCGCAATAAACTCAACTGCACCAAACACGAAGGCCAACGAGCCGTGACAAGAGCATTACAACTGTATCCAGACCTCAAAGAGATAAAGATCTTCGACGCTTACCGATACTATTACCACGCATCAATGATAGAGGCGGAACTCCAAGCAGCGACGGCTATGAAGAAGAACTACATACGTATAACTAAGGGCAGGGACAACCGCGTCGGCCACAACTGGGAAGCCGTAGCGGAATGGTTCATAGACAAGTTCACTACCGGAGCGCACTTCTGGACCCAAAACCACCGAACCCAAGGTATGGACCCACGTCGCATCACTTTGCACCTCATTAAGAGTGTGGGAGGAAGAAGAATGAGTGCTGAAGTGGACCGCGTCTGGGAGGTCACACCTGGACTTTTTGCGCCATCCATCACCTATATCCTATCCTGTAAGTGGGGATTAGTCAACAAGCGGGATGTAGACGACTTCTTCGATGTCTTGCGGTGGAGCAAAGAGTTCGGCGTCGACACACCAGAAGGAAGACAGGTTAAGCAGGGAATTATGGGCGTCTTCGCCGCAGGCGCCTTTAATCCCAAAGAGAACGTCAGACTTAAGGACGAGACTACTATAAGCTTAGCGTCCTACGCTGCCCGAATGAACATACAGCTTCTAAAAGCAGCAGACTTTAACGAAAAGCTACATGAACATGGATGCAGTGCTACGGTTCAAAAAATATGCAGAATAGCTAAGGACGAAAGTGAAGTGCGCGAAGTGTTGGATGCCGTCTGGACAAAACCCAGCAAAGGCGAGGAAATCCTAACCGAGGTGGCGGAGAAAAACAAGGAACTATACGAGTTTGAAAGAACGCTTGAGAAAAGAGATTAGAAGTTTACTTTCCGCTTCAGACACTGGTTGACTACATGGCTTCTAAGAAACGGGCAATAGAACTCAAAGGCGACAGAAGATGTGAGGTAATGAACCCATATATGCCTTTTTATACGGTCGTACGAGTGAGTAGACTTTCACTTTTCATGGATTTCCTAACGCATATAAAAGTGCACACATGACACCCGAGAATGCGTTCTCATAGGTGTGCTCATCTACTAATAATCCTTCGTATTCGTCAAAGTTGTGTGCTGTAAAGTTACGCACTAGCACAGAAAGCAGAAAAATCTTTGTTAAGAAATCAATTTCACTGTCGTCCTCATGAAACGTCTTCGTCAGCAGGTCTTGAACTTTTTGAGAAAATTCTGAAACTGAACTATACCACGTATAATCGTTGGCGTCTCTACTTCCTCTCTTGTTATTAAACACACGTATCCATTTCTCCTTTGAAAACACTTGAGGGATTAGCCCACCAAGCGTGTTCGTTAACCTATTATGTCTTCTTAAAAAAACTTCTAGGAGCAAGCAAAGATCTCTAAGATTGTTAAAAAGAACTACTCGCGTGTAGAGATTTTCGCTGAACTTGTTGACGACTTTCGAGTTCATTATCTTTGCAAAAAAGAGCTTCTCTCCCTCATCAAGTTTCTCAACAAGATCTTTTGTCGATTTGCTAGCCAAATCTGCCCTTGAAATCAAAACCTTTCTAATTTTATTGAGATATTTTTGATCAACATCCTCGGAAATTCGAACGAGGAAATCCTGATTGAATTTATGTGCAAAGAACTTCTTTGCGTTTTCTTCCCCGTAAGTGTTCTTGTCTTCCTGGTAAGCAGCTAAGATGTTTGCAATTCCCTCATCAAAATTCTTTTGGGCGAATTGAGATATACCCATGTTGTATAAGGCAAGTCCCTTGTGGATAGGTCCCTTATTTGCCTCGGACTCCTTTATGACCTGAAGCATTCCTTTGAATATTCGCTCGGAGTCGGAAAAGGAGCCGACTCTGAAAAAAGGAATTGCAGCATCATTCCATATTGACTCACTGGTGCCTGGAAGCCCTACATGCTTGTTTATATCTACTTTGCCCGAATGGATGTCATCTTCAAACTGTTGCAAGATGTCACCTATATCAGAACGTGCATCTTTTATGCGGCAGTGCGTGTTGAACAGTCTTTCCCTATACTCGTCTTCATTCATAAGATCCATTCCTTGATTTTTCTGCTTTTCTGAACTTAACAGTTACTGGGCTCTAGTTTGTAACCAAGCGTTAATGAAGAAGACGTCACTGCTTCAGGAATTACCAAGCTTTTAGGATATTCTTTTACATCAAATTCCTTCTTGCATTTACGACATCTGTACTGATCAGTTTTGACAAACTCGACTTCAGTGCTATCGCAGAATGGACATTTTATCTCATGGCCGAAAGACATGACACTTAACACCTAGTTCAAATAGTGTTTAGAGTCTCATATCCTTTATGAAGTTTGGTGAAACTTACCAGATAGATAACTCATAAGGCTGACAGCGCTATACAGAAGGAGAAGGGAACGGGTTTGTATAAGGCGAATGAATAAAACCTTGAATCCCTCGAATTTGTTGAAAGCCAACAATACTCGTAATAGCCGAAGAATCTTTTTATCCCATCGGCTTCCACAACCCAGAATCACCGAGACTTGGGATCACTTCGGACCCCACTGCTTCAGACACTGGTTCACTACATGGTTGCTTAGAAATGGCATGCCAAGAGAATACGTTAAGGAACTTAGAGGCGACAGCAGAGGCGAAGCCATAGATATCTACCACCACATAGACAGGCAAGAGCTGAGAAAAGCATACTTAGCCTATATACCAAAGTTAGGAGTCTAACGTCCAGTATACCAAAGTTTTTAGCTGTTCTCAACGGGGTTTCAGTGGGCTTAGCCTACATAGTCAGCCAGGGAAACATAACGGCAACAATCGTATGGTTCGCCATAACAACAGGCGCAACAGCAGTGAGCAAGCTACTGCAAAGAAAAACGATAATTACTTCTTAGTTTGATCTGTGGTTGGAATTAGACAGCGCATAAGATAATTGGACAAGGCGCTGCAAATTTTCGCGTTCTTGTTCTGTGTGGTTTCGCCTTCGATTATTTTCTCACCGAATTTGTTATGCCATTGCTTCTTTCAGTATATTTGCTTGCTTGCGGTCTAGCATCTTTTCATCGGCTTTGCCAAGTTTTGCTTTCTTAATCAGTTGATTAAACTCACTTTTCTCAATTTTAGACGTTTTCATTTTTTCATATATAAAATGATAGTTTCCTTCGTCTGTTTCTATTTTGCGTTTATCTTTTATTTTGGCTTCTTCAATTTTCACAACATTCTTGCGTCTACCAGTAAAGTCGAATATGTAAACGATATCGCCTAGTCTCAAAGACTCGAAGGTCTTGCGTTTGATGTCCGACACTAGACCAAATTTGCGTGCCCATTGGGTATCTTTATAGATTGCATTTTCAGTTTTCTTAGTTATTTCCTTTGTTATACGCATGAACCACTTGTTTGCAGTATCTTCATTCCAAGGCTTGATTCTTGTATGCGGTGTTATTGGTCTCTTTGAATATTGATCCTCGCTAGTTTTTCTTTTTGCTTTGGCTTTGTTCCAAGCGCTCTTGTAACCGTCAAGATTTCTAATAGGTTTGGAGATTTTCCAAAGACTTTCAAAAAAAATCTTTGCCTTTTTGACTTGTTCCTGTTGGAGAAGTACACCAACTTCAATGTTGGTCTGAAAGGCGCTTTTCGATAAATTAGCTGATGTAACCAGTGCCACATCATCAAATATGTAAACCTTTGAATGAAAAAGGTCATTCGTCTTGATGCTACTACGCCTGAAATGCTCCATGAAATACTCGATTTCATAGGGATTGACTTCGCCTCTTCTGACCGAGAGCATGTTAAGCCTGAAAACAAATCGAATATCTTTGGGAGGAGTCTCCATTATTTTTTGGGAAAAAACCTCATGTGAATCTAGTCCAAGATAGGGAGAACAAACCCAAAAGATATTTTTTGCGTTGGCAGAGTTCTTGAGAATAGTTGGATAAAGTTCCTTTTCAGAAAGAAATCTAGCCATAATTCAACCTACCACTTTTGGATTTATGAGATTTTTGCCTGCCTCTCTCGAACTAAACGTATATTTTTAGCCACAAGTTACCCGTGGACACCAGATTCGATATCCTATTGCTGTTGTTTTCAAAGAAGAATTCGCCTTCTATGTCGCCTTTCTGGTTCATAAGCGCAGCCCTGCACCTGGCTTTGCCCACGTCTAATCCAACATACCTCATTCCATTTTCACTCTCCTGCTGGCTTCAGGCTGCAATCTCTCATACGGGCGCAAAATGGCCCAGTTGCTTAGCAGCTCAGGTCAAGTCCAATCTACAAACCAGTCGCGAAGACCACGTAGCTCTCGGACTAGCCAGCCAAAGAAACTATCAAACCACGTCTTTCATAAGATCTACAAAGAAAAAGAATAGATTGCCTCATTTTTGCACGAACTAACCCAATAACCTGAGTATTGTAGATTCTGGCTCTAACGAGGATTCGATAAATCTTATTTCATCGTCGTCAAAATCATAGAATTTATATATCTTTTGGTTAATGGCTGTTTCCAAATTGGAGATTTCTTTTTCTAGTTGAACACGCTTGCTCGATATTTTTTGGTACGCGTACATGATTTCTTTTATCACCTGTAAATTTTTCTTCTCGTCTTTATCGAAGCAAGGAATGTGGAGTTGTAACAACTTTCCAAAAATGTTTCCTTTTCCAAGACACCTTTTGTCACTGAGGATAGAGTGAGCTATGAATCCTCTTAATGCTTCATCGCCTATTTTCAGCTTTAACACATCGGCTCCTGAATGTTCCTTTTCTTCTGCGGAAAAGTCAAGTTTGAACACCAGCCAGTCTTCCTTTTCTTGGATGTTAACATTTTTAATTGTTCCTTTCAAATTCGACTGGATCAGCACCTGCTTGTCTTTAGGTGGGACAATTCTGTAATAAGTCTCCAACTTCACATCGTCGAGTCTTGGATATTTGTTAACATATTCCATGAATTCTGCTTTCGATTCCACAAAATGTTTTGTGAACTTCAACAGTCTATCGACTAATTCAATTACTGACTTCTGTTCGTCTTTCTTAGTTGGGAATATTGGAATTTTGCCAACATAATAATCGTCAAAGTCCATGGTTCGGACTGCCTTGTTGAAAATAAACGTGTATGCAAACCATGAGACAAGCTTCGAATTGAGAAATGCTAGTAGATATTCCATGTCGTAGTCAGGATCTGTGACAATTGTATTTTCTACAGTATCTACGTTTAGCAACCCTTCCTGATCTAAGGTTGACATGATTATGATGTGGTCGACAGGAGAAAGGACGTGGGCTACAATCCTCTGAGAAATTATCTTCGGTTTTTTAAGCTCTGCGACTTTCTTTCGGTTTTCTTCCAGAAGACTTTTATCAATGAATAAGTTGGGGGCGATGTTGTAGTAGGGCTTGATGTCGTTGCCTCTTAAGAGCGGCTCTGAACCAGCGATTTTTTGGTTTGAAGCTTTACTCTGAAGAGGGAGACCTCTGAACGTTCTAGATATTTCCTTAAGCAACCGTGATTTTTTGATGACTTTCTCATAGATAGCAAGCGACATAGGATCTGCATGTATTGGAAACGTGTCCAATTCCATGCAAAGTGATGTTGGTATTTCGTACGTTTCTGGTTTTTCAGCCCAGAAAAGTCTTGTTCCACGATAGCTTTCGAATTTTCCTTTTCTCTTCTGGCATAATAGTATGATTTGTTCCAACAAAACGCCTGGAAAAGCTTTGCTTATGTCAGCAATTTCAAGCAATTGGAGATTTTCAAGAATGAATTCTCTAACTACACTCCATTTTTGGGAAAAGGTTAGCGATTTGGGAATTACAAGTCCTATAATTCCCGTTTCCTTTGCCAATTGAAAAGAACGTTCTATGAACAAAGAAGCAGTGTTCTTGTACCCTTTTGCAACTTGGTATCTTTCTAAAAGATAATCTCTCTCTTCTTTAGAGAGCATTGCTCCATGAGGAGGATTTCCAATTACTACATCGAAGCCGCCCAAACTGAAAATCTGAGGGAATTCATCTAGCCAATTGAAAGGTTTTTCTTCTTTCCACTTTTCTTTGAAGTATTTGTTTAACTCTTCTTCTGTTCCAGAGATCAATGAGTTTCCGCATTTGATGTTGTCTCCAAGAATTAATGGAAGGCGCTCTCCCTTTCTCAAAGCTTTCAACATAAGATTAACAGCTGCAATTTCAGCTGCCTGAGGGTCCAAATCTACCCCAAATATGTTCTCAGCAAGAACTTTCTTCTCCACGTTTGGAATAAGGGCAGTAAAGCTTGTAAGGTCTGTTATAGTTCCTGCTTTCTTCCTTTGATTTCTGTTGTAACTCTCGTAGTATTCTTTCAAGACATCGAATGCTTTGATGAGGAAAGAACCTGAACCACAAGCTGGGTCTAAGACTTTTAACTGAGAAACTTCTTCAGGTTTTTTGTCTTTCAAAAATGGCAACAGGGCGTTTCTAACAATGTAATCAACAATATGCGTTGGTGTGTAGTAAATGCCAGCCTCCTTTCTAGTTCCATAATCAGTTATGACATCAATCCCTTTTTCTGCCTCTTTCAAGATGTGACCTATGTAGTCTTCGTAAATTGCGCCAAGAACATCAGCTGAGATGAGGTCAAAATTGTAATTGTAAAGAGCGGAAATGACCTTCTCTAGAGCCTCATTATCCAGCTTCAAGTCTTCGCACACATGTTTCTCGAATAACTTGCTGTTGTAAACGTCATCGAAGTCTCTGAACAAACTCTTTAAGCTCCTCATGAAAGGTGTCGGCAAACCCCTAGTTTTCCACGAATCAAGCTCTTTCCACAAACTGTCTGAGCCTATTATACCCTTGTCTTCGGCGACTCTGATAACGAGAATTCTGTCTAAAATTTTCTGAACACTTTCCTTGATTTCCTCTTTGCCAAGTTCTGGATTATTACTGCTTATGCTGTCGACCAACATTTTTCGACATACAAACAAGTCACCAAGAATTTGTTCGTCAATCTCTCTTCTCATCCTTCTTTTTTCATAGGTATCAAGAATTCCGGAGACAACGCTCTCTTTGGAAAGTACCCACAGTTTCTCGAGGTTTTTCAAGTATTCATTGTACTTGAACTCAAATACCAAGCCATCCCGTGGCTTGATCACATGAGAATAATAAAGGCGTGTTTCAGCGAAGTTGCTTAGTACAACCCAGTCGACTTTCATGTGCCATGCATAACGAATTGCTTGCTCTGCATAACTCTCTTCCCTGCCCCTTATCACCCTCACTGTGTCGAGGCTTTCATCAAATCTCTTTATCTCCACTACTAGTTTTGGAACGCCGTTTACATTCAAGGAATAATCAGCTGGGCCTGTTAGCGTCCTTCTCTGTTCTTTGACTTCGTCTATATTTTTGATATCCCAGCCCCATGCCTCGATGAAAGGCAAGATGAACTTGGAACCGACATCAGCCTCACTAAACTTTGGAATCTTCCCTTCTTTAACAAGTTGATTGTACCTTTCAACCAGATCACTAATTTTCTCTCGAAACGTATCTATGGACATGAGATTACCCATTATCAGGCCACGAATTTTTACCAATATTGTTGATTTAACATGTCCTTAATTAAATTAATAGCATTTTACAATCTAATTAAGTGACACGCGAGCGTTTTCTATTTGCTTTCCATTTTTTCCCAGGCTTGTTTGGCGAAGACCGTTGCTTTTTGAGGGTAGTCTGTGACCTTTATCTCGGCTATTAGTGGAAAAGGTGTCGGTATGGCCATGCCCCACAACATTGCTTCGTGATCAGCCAGGCCTGGCAGGTATTCACTTAGCCTCTCGGAGCCATATTCAGTGTAATCCATGATAGCTGCTTGATCATTTCCGCTCTTAAGCCTAAAGCATGCTACGCTATTGCATTGAGAAATAACGCTTTTGGAGCAGTAGGCCGGACGTTGAGTCATAACGATTAGTCCGATGTTGTAGCCTCCTGCTTGGCTTATGGTCTCAATGAAAGAACCACGGACCTCTGTTTGACCGCCTGACTCCTTAAGCTCGGCTCCTCTTTCAGGAGCCAAATACTGAGCCTCCTCCACCGCCATAATTAAAGCGAAGTCGCCTTCAGACTTTCGCTCCATAGCATATTCACGAATTTGGTTGATTATTTGACTTGCAGTCCTATGTTGCGATTCGATATCAGTGTCAATGCTGAAATCAATAATCAAAGCTTGGCTATCTTTAATCTTCTGAATTATATTCAATGGCTCTTTGCTCTCGTCCATAAATTGCCCTTTCGTATCGAGGTGCCAGCGAATGCTTTCCAAGGCTTTACTTTGAGAAGCTTCGGTTTTAAGGAAATTTCCAATTATTTCCGTGGAACGTTGATAAATTGCATCTCTGCTCAGCGGCACTTCTTCAGCAAATAGGCCTCTAATCGCATTCAAAACAGTATCCTTCTCTTTAGCCTTCAGTTCCAATTTTGAAACTATTACGTCTGGATTTGTTATTGTAGGAGTGAAAAGCGTATATGGTAGCACTTCAGCACCATACTTCTTTAGGGCACCATATTCGCCTCGGCGGTCAAATATGAGAAAACGTGGTCTAGGCTTGATTTCAGCAGAACGGGCCACAAGGTTGATTATGAAGGAGCTCTTGCCGCTCCTTGTCATTCCGGCCACAAACATGTGAGCCTTGGCTACCGCGTTTAAATCCATGTAGACAGGTATTTTTGTTCCACGCACTTTACCGATCTCAACGATGAGGGCGTCAGCAGCAAATTTTTCCCTTAAAAGAAAATGCCTAAGAGCTTCTTCCGAAGGCTCAAAGATGGGATCCCATGGCGACGGAGCAACTTCCATCATACGCCATTTCTCATCCCTATCATAGTAACCGAGGACCTCCGCATATCCTACAACGTATTCAAGCTTCTTCCCGTAATCGGCTCGCCGTCTTTTTTTACCTGCTAGTGGACCAGTACGACCCATCTCCATCTCAGGATTGTAAGGTTGCACCCGAAAGACTCTGGCTAGAACAGGTGTGTCTGGCATGTGAGGATGTGAAAGAAAGCAGAAGTTGTTCACCTGCACTTTCTCTCCCTCAAAGACAACAAAATTCAAGAAATTATGAGTACAGCCCGAAAGCGCATAGCCGATCTCGCGCATTTCTTCCGTTGTCTATCCACCTCCTTGAAGCTCTTGCACATCCTGGAAGTAGCTTTCCTCACGCAACGCCCAGACCTCTCCATATTGAAGCGCTAAAAGATTGAGGTCTTCAGGAGCCATTTCGCCTTTCTTTACTAAGTCGAGGGCCTTCGAAAAAAGCATGAGGCTCCTAATATTAGCAATCGCATTCGTGATTCTCGTGAGTTTGTCCACTTCATTAATGGCGAAAGGAATACCATCTTCTTCGGACGTAGTGTACAGAACCGTAGCGACTTCATCGAGCCTTTTTACGCAATACTCTGGAAACTCCAGCCGGAAAGGTGTAGTTAAACCAGTTCTAACATAGGCTGAGTGAAAATTAGTAAGCTTATTAATCGCCTCTTTCGGCAACCCAAGCTCTTCGCCAGCAGCCTTATACTGATTCACGACTCCTCCTTTAGGAGGTTCAACTTCTAACAGCGTATACTGACCAAGCCGCAAAACCAAATCCAGAAGTGCCGTGTCGCGAACAAACCGAGCAGTAGGCATAGATTCCATCAGCTCCTCGCCGAGCTTCGCCATCCTTGTCCTTTTAACAAAACCAACCACGGCAATGTCTCGTTCATAACATAATCTAAGAAACTTCATGACGCTGACAGCTGCATCCTTGAAGTCTCTCCAATATTCATCTGTAGCCTCTGGGCCAGGCACAAGCCCATAATGGAGAAGAAGAGGCCCGTCAAACACAACAACCTGAGGGTTCCACTTTTCAACAGCCTCTGAAGTAGCTTCGAACTGTAGCTTCATAGCAAGCAAAGATTCACGTTGCTCCGGCTTGTACTCGCCAGCCCAAAGCTCAGGCTTGCCAGCTCTGGAAATAGGTTCATCCAATATCTTCCATCCCTTAGCTACTAGAGCTGTAGCCGCATAAAGAGGCGCAAACGCAGACCGAAGGTCAACTCCGTTGTTGCCAGCGTCACTGGCAACTATTGACATGTCGTTGGCAAAAGCGTCGTCACACTTAGCCTGTTTCACAGAAAGTTTGTCACGAATCTCTTTGATTAGCTGTTTCCTCGCCTCATTGTAACGCTTAACTTCGTTGAGAATCACATCTGTACCGTCATCGATTATCTGCTTATACAAGTCGGGATGAACCATCTCAGGCTCAGGCTTCGCGAAAACCGAGAAATACTGCTCACGAATAACTGGAGGCAACTTAGCAGTAACGCTTTTCCTAGTTGACTTAACAGCACTCAAATAATATCATCCATTAAATACTTTACCAGACTAGTATATTTTTGTTAAGATTTTCTTAATACCTACTTACAAGCACGCAATGAATAATTTGGTTTGCCTTAAAAGAGTGTGCGTTGTTTTCCGCTAAAAATCAACAGAAATTCCTCAGCCTCTTTATAGCTCGCTTTCTCGATGTTCTCCTTAGCTTTGTAAATTGCATTTATCCACCCCTGCATTCCGCTAGTCTTCCTCACCGCCACTATTATGTAATAGTAAAACCCTTTTGGTCCTGTTACCTTAATCGGAATCACATAGTCCTTGAATTGTTTAATCTGCCTCTTGTAAAGTTCCAAATAATCTTCGCCCGAATTACATGAACCCCAATCCTGAGTTCCGAAGAATTTTGTCAGAGTTGTGGCAAAACTTTCAGAAGTCGAAATAGAACCAACCGCTCGACGGACGGCAGAAGGCTGGTAGTTGATTATTACGTCACTCCAACTCTCTAGTAGCAATCTAAGCGTCGACCATTGTATCTCTAAGCCTTCTGGGTCGATGAAGGCTAAAAATGGGATCGACCTACTTTCATGAAACGCATTTAAAGCTGTATCTAAACCTCCTGAATTCGTATCTTCGGATATTACAGTGGCTTCAGGAAGAAGTCTTGCAAGTGCATTCGCATATGTCTTGTCTTTCTCTACAAGTATTAATTTGTCAAATTTCTTGCCAGTCCTTGTTGCTCTGTCAGCTATCAGAGGAGAACCAAATATTACATCATTTGTTCGTTTTATGAGATCAAGACCAGGCCCAGCAAAAAGATCGAGGTAATATGTTTCTGCAAACCTAGCCTTCATTATTGTAGTGTAAACGTCAACGTAATAAGCCAAAATGGCAAGTTTGAGTATAGCCCAAGCGCCTGTTTTGTAAGCGGTGTTTGTAACATGGTATAACCGCGAAGCTTCTTCCTTAAAGCCCTTGAGAGTAGTTAGACGATCCATCCACCATTCGAGGTAATCTTTCTTTCTTCGACCCTTCTTCATCTTTTTGTCTCCTAACGGCTATAACATTGGCAAGTAAGGGGCTTGTAATCTAGTTTCATGGCATCAAGGAGGTCGCTTGTCTCTTTACAAATTGATATATTTGACCTGCCAAAGCCCATGACTGCCAATTTATCGTAAATAAACTCGTAAATCTCTTTTCTCAAAGCAAATGGAAGTTTCTTGCCCCATCCAGTCTCAACTTTGTCAAAAAACTTCGACCAAGACATGTCCACCCCAGCTTTCTGAGCATAGAAAATAGTTTTCCAAAGACCTCTAGGCGTGCCCAAGATAATTCTAGAGGGCTCGAACGACGAAAGGATCTTATGCACTATGTCCGCATAACATTTCTTCCATTCATAAATTGGAAGTATCGGGTCAATTCTAACTCTAACCTCATAGCCAGCTTCACTAACCATAGAAGCGGCTTTGATCCTTTCTTCAGAATGGGGCGCAGCAGTCTCCCAAAGTTTGGCTGCTTCAACAGCATTTATACTCCATGTACACAAAATGTTTTTTCTCAACTTTTCAACCAAAAACATAGCGTTACGAGGACCAAACTTAGTTACCAGCACGAGCTTGTGCTTTCCTTGTTCTTCAAACTTGTCAGCTATTTCAGCCATTATAGCAGGATTCATTAAAGAGTCGCAAAGTTCACCACTATTGAAGAGAGCAGGTTCTCCATCGTTAAACTCTGGATCATTAAAAACATCATCTAGTGCTCTTAACACATACTCGAGGTTTACAAATCTGGGCTTCATATTGCCTCTGTTTGTGCCTCTTAAGTAACAGTATGCGCAGTTTAATGGACAGCCAAAGGCCCATCTGAGTTCCCAAAATTTGCCACAGACGATTTTAGCAGGTGTTTTTTCAAACTGGCAGATGATTCCTTTGCCATACTTTGTTCGCTCTTTCGTGCTCAGCGGAGTCTCTGGGTGTTTTATTGCGCCAACTCTTTCCGGAGAAATGAACTCTTCTATCCTCTTAGTTGTTCTAGCAGCCGCTTCAAATTTCTTTCTCTTAATAGTCTTCCAAGCTTTGTAAGCAGCTTGTCTGTATTTTAGTTTGCCTTTTCTCTTTTCTTCGGGAATAGGTTCTTTCAACACCCTCTCCACAAATATAATCTTTAACAAAAGCCCATAAATCTATCTAGAAACTATTCTAAGTCACAATACAGGTGTGCCGCGGCAAATGAGTGAACTGTGCGAAGGCATAGTGAAGGTTCGAAACAGGAAAAGTCCTTTTGTTAAACCATTCTGGAGAAAAGGACACAAGCCTAACGGTTTGCTATGCAGCCAATTCTACGAGCTTGTCTGGGGAAATGGTTGCCCCTACGCCTGTGAGTATTGCTATCTGAAAGGTACATTCAGAATACAGGGTTGGAATGGCCGGGAACAGACAATTTTCGCAAATCAGCACAAAATGTGGAAAGAAGTCGAAAAGTTTCTTATGAGGAGGTCGCCCGCCATACTTCACACAGGAGAGTTGTGTGACAGCCTAGCCGCTCCAGGCTCAGAAAAAATCATGTCGCGTCTTATCGGCATGTTCGGTGAACAAGATAAACATACTCTCCTCCTTCTAACCAAGTCTGATAGAGTAGTCTCACTATTTCATCTCAAACACAAAGGTCGCACTGTCATCGGATTTAGCATAAATCCTGAACCCATAGCAGAAAGATTTGAGATAGAAGCTCCTTCTACGGATGATCGTTTAAAAGCTGCGGAAAAGTGCATGGAGGCAGGGTTTCCCGTCATGGTACGAGTCGACCCAATGATACCAGTCGAAGGGTGGGAACATCTTTATTCTTGCCTTTTTGATAGGTTGAACGCGTTGGATTTGAAGGGAGTAGTAATTGGGACGTTAAGAGCCTACCCAGGGCTAATATGGAGAATTGGCAATGAGTTGAGGTCAATGCTTACCGAGAGAGGAGGAGATGGAAGATATCATCTGCCATGGAATCTACGTCTCAACATGTATAAGTTGGCGTTCTCAAAGCTAAGATACGAGTATATGGGAGTGTGTAAAGAAAACGGTTCTCTTTGGGGAATACTTGCAAGAGAGTTCAAGAAGAAGTTCCTCTGTAACTGTACTTGTGACAAAATTACTGTTTCAGTCCAGCCTGTTTCCTAATCACTCTCATGATATCCTTGATACGCACGTCTTTGATGGATTCGTCACGCTTGTGCAATGAGTCATCAACTAGCTTGACCCACTCTGACACGAACGCGCAATCTGGAATGCCTTTACACATGTGCATCTTGAAAACACCTTCGTGGGCTTTTTCCACTAACTCATCCATTTTTGAAAGACTACCGTCACTCTGCTTGAGTATTTCCAGCTGAACGGTCTGGGTAAATCCTGCAATTTTCTCATAGGCAGTGAGCATTGCACCCTTGTCTGGAAAAGTCTTCACTAGGCGCTCAAGCATCTGAACCTTCACAGGTCCTTCCATGGTCGATATTTTCTGTTTGAGTTGCTCTGGCAGCTGCAATAGGGCGACGTATCGCTTAATTGTAGCTAAACCTATACCCGTTTCCTTGGAAACTTTTTTGTAGTCATTCCCATGATGCTGGAGCAGTTGCTTCAGCGCGTTTGCTTTGTCTACAGGATTCATCTCTGCCCGATGAACATTTTCTATTAGAGAAATCGCAGTTGCGTCGTTATCCGTTAAATCGCTCCTCACCATAGCAGGTATGGTTTTCCACCCTAGCTTGCGACATGCAATGTATCGCCTTTGGCCAACTATAAGCTCATACTTTTCGCCTCTCTTTCGGACGATGATCGGACTAAGCAATCCTTTCTCTGCAATGCTCCTTGCTAAATCATCCATACTACTATCTTCTGTGCCTGCCTCCAAGTCCCTTCGAGTATTAAAGTCCGAAATCTCAATCAGACTAATGTCGATATCCTGGAGATCAGAACCTTGGGTATCTTGTTTTCTCATGTGAATCCCCTCCAAATACAATTGCTTTCGAAGCTTAAATTTTTTAGAACTATACCTCTGATATTCGTGTCTCTCCCTTTTTGGCTTCAGTCATGTCATAGTACTTCACTATCTGCTGGCCTTCTATCAAATACGCCTTCTTCAAAAGATAGTTAATCATTAATAGCTTGTGCGGCATGCTCTCTAAAAGCTTGTACTGAATTACATCATCTATGCCCTTATCCGTTTTGTAATGCGTTAAAATTACTGCAAGCTTAGGGGCTGCTTCCCAAGTTGTTACTATATCTTTCTTCCACTGCGCTGAAGTTTCTACTTCTATCACTGTATGCACATTCCCACTTCTGCCCAGCCAAACCAAGTCCACACGAGTTCCCTTTTCCTGCAACTCAGGTTGAACTACGAACCCAAGCTCCTGTCCCAACCGCTGAAAAGCCGCAACCAGTCTATCGTGTTCTTTTCCTCTTACCTCATCGGAATAACGTTCGACTTTTTCCACAATGGCTTGCACTATATTGTCGATCGACTCTTCAACCTTCTTGTCCTTGTCAAAAAGGAACATCTGGCCTGAATCGCCCTCATCAACCATGATGACGTGGGTACCCAAACCTAAACAACGAACCAAGTCTCTTTTCGTCCCAAAGGTCAAAACACACATTGGCTGAGCAATCTGCACTAGATTTTCGAGATCTCTGGAACTGTCGGTTACAATGGTATGTAGGTCAGGAAGGTGGTGGTTTAGCCCATGCTGGAAAAGATATCGTCTGTCAGTCTGCTGTGCCATGAAGTGTATGTTATGCCTTTGCAAGAGTTGCTCAAATGTGACCCGCCGAACAGGACAGAAAGAGTGCCTATAGACAAAGCCTTCTCTTCTAATGCTATCTTCGCACCCTATGGTCTCAATACGAGAACTGCATTCAGAACAAAGCAGCCGTAGCTCTTTCTTGCCGGTTTCCTTCGTCCAAAGCTGTTCCACGGAAGTTAGACCTGGTTCATATACGTATCTGGCAGACAGCGTCAATGAAACCGCATATGAGTCCTTAACAGCCTCTGGATCCAGATGGTTGCAGATACGAATGGCCTCAAATGGCAAAGCGACAATGTCATAGCATTCCGCCTTTTTGAGCTTTGATGCTGAAAGTCTATATTCATAAAGTGCTTCCTCAGCAGATGGCCCCAAAACTCCACTTATTGAAAGAAGACTCATGGTGCCCTCAACTTTCTCCACAGACTTCTTAGTTGACCTAAAGGAAACAACTTCACCATCAGAACCTAGCCCTCTCACATCGTTGGTCCGCATCCATTCCAACAGGCTCGCAACCTGCTGTTTTGGGACAGAAAGTTTCTTGACTTCAATTATGCTTTTCCTCTCGCAATTGTCGCACAAAAAAGAAGGAACCTTTCCTTCTCTTATAATACGCTCTTCCAGCTGAGTCCTTTCTTTCAGGTATTCTTGAACTACGGGCCAAAGAGCGTTTACAATATCGCTAAGATGTGGATCAGACATACTATTAACTCCAATTATCATGTCGATAATTAGGTTCTGTTGTTTAAAACATGTTTCTTTTACCTGAATAAAAAGGGATTTTGCCGAGACTCTTCCATGGCACTGAAAACCAATCAAAAATATGCTGACCGTATTTCTACATGTTCTTTTATTCCCAAATATCTATCAGGAAACTTGTTGGCGCCCACTGGTGTCCTCTCTTTTCAGCTACTTTTTGACCTAATTCTTTCGTCAGCTTCTTGTTCATGCGCTGAATCCTACGGGTAACGTCCCACCTTTTTAAGCCATATCCAGCGAGCTCTGTAGCGATGGTCGAGGGCAGAATACCCCATGGACCCTTCTCAATTAGGCACGTAATGATCTGAGCGTCTACCTCGTCTTCACACGCCACTTTCTGAACATAGTCGGGCTCAAAACTCATCCACTCAATGCAGACCAGCCATCATAGTTCCGTGTTCTAAGGTCAATCTGACCAACTTTTCGGTTCAGATGCGCGGCAACATCTTTCATGAATTATCTCAAAAAGAGAGCCTTCTCTGGAGCTAGGACGGTAGTTATCACGTTTCGGTTAACACCTGTTAACAGAACATATTCTAGCGCGTTTCTATGTTTGAACATCGTGCCGGGGGGTAGGTTTGAAACTCGGTTTAAATTCTCGGTTTTTCACCTTGGGGGGATTATGGGAAGATGCCTCTTGCAGTTAAAACTTCTATTTCCTTAGAGACAGCAAAGACAAATGCGCGCTCCTCATATTAAGATTGTAGTTTTTGGCAGTTTCCACGATGTGTTATAAGCAGTGACCATTCTCTTTCGAAGCTTTTCTTAAACCAGACTTAATTTCAAGTTTTCACCTGCTTTGTTTTGAAGCCATTCGCAGTAACTCACCTTGACTCCACCAGCATTTGCACACGCGCTTACTTATCCTAAGATTTTTTCTACCTCTTCCTTATCCGCATCAATAACGTAGTTAATCCCCGATACCTTTGCTGCTTCAGGAGTTAAAGCAACGATATCGTCTCGAGTGATGTGTTGAAGCGCGAATTTTCTGGCACCACACATTAATTGTTTTAGTCCTTGGATCAGCCTCTGATTATAAGTGTAGAGGCCCATCGCGCCTGTGGGTAGGTCTTTGAACTTTTCCCCGAACTCTTTCTTTAATCTGCCTGCTTCGATAAAGGTTGCCTCGATGGTGTTTCCATATCTTCCATAGTAGATGGGTAGATTTCCTTCCGTAATCCTCCGACCTACGTTTTTACCTACCATCGCTGCGGTGAGTGGAGCCCTAGCCATACCCACGGCTTTGACGTAGGGTGCACCGAGAGCCAGTGCCTTGAAGATGTGATCTTCCATTGTGATGCCTCCTGCAAAGGCTATGTCAGGCACGTATTCTCCCTTCTTCGCCAGTCTATCTGCATATTGATACGTTAAAGACCATATTTCGACGCTGGGTATTCCCCACTCGTTCATCATACGCCAAGGGCTCATCCCTGTTCCTCCACCGGCGCCGTCAACCGTGAGTAAGTCGATTCTTGCCAATGACGAAAATTTCACAGCCCTTGCCACATCTGCTGGTCTGTAAGCCCCAGTCTTCAGAAAAACGTGCTTAGCACCTAAGCTTCTGAGATCCTTTGCTCTGTTGACGAAGGTCTCTTCAGTAACCATGCCCACTCTGGAATGTCTTTCAAACTCTTTGAAATGCCCCGATTTAAATGCTTCAATAATGTCTGGGTTTTCAGGATCTGGTAGAACTATGTATCCTCTTTTCTTTAGAAGTTGAGCTTTTTCCAGATCCTTGATTTTGACTTCGCCGCCTATGTCTTTAGCGCCTTGACCCCATTTTAGTTCAACGGCGTCTACTTCCAAATCCGAGATGGCATATTCATGGACGCCAAGTCGTGTATCTTCTATGTTGGCTTGAACAACAATGGCGCCGTAGCCTTCTTCTTGCCATTCTTTGAAGGTTTTTACTCTATATTCCAGTTCTGGTGAATGAACCACTTTTCCATCGTTGAATTTTGACTTCGCATCCATGCCACATACGTTTTCACCAATTACTTGCATGCTCCCAGATATTGCCGCGCCGATGGCCAGCTCTCTCCAATTGTCAAGGGCAATTTTTGTGGATCCAAGTGCGCAGGTAAACCATGGAACTTTCAGTCTTATACCTTTACCTTGACCAATTTTGGTTTCTAAGTCAACATTGGGAAATATGGCTTTGTCACTATCTGCTTCGATGCCGACAGCTCCTACCGTTGTTCCCATAATGTTGAAGTGGGAGAGGTCCACAGGATAGTTCTTTTGGGATGCGGTGGTTATAACTCCGAAAGGCGCGGGGTATATGACTTCGCCGCCTCTGATTGCAGATTTGGCTACTTCGCAAGGTCCTGGGCATCCATCTATGCATGTTACGCAGAGTCCGCTGACTGGACATGGATCAGTTCTATTCTTGGTTAAGGTTGCCGGGCTCGCATTTGGTTTGGAATAGCTCATATTATTTTTCCTCCTTTTGTACACATGCTCCACATGAATCGAGTGTACACATGACTTGGTCATACTTTCCCAAACACTGTGGGGTTATTACAAGGCAAGAGTTGCAGAGTTCTCCAGGTGACTTAACCCCACGACACTGCAGGTCTACTACAGGACAAATATACATGCAGGCGCCACAGTTACGGCAGATTTCACTGGACACCCGGAAAGGAGTTACCACTTCTCTTTTTTGGCCTCTGCCCACGAAACCTATGGCTCCGCTTCCCATCTGTTCAGCGCATATCCTTACACATAAACCACATAGGATGCAGTCTTCATTTTCCATGTTGAATCTGACTTGCTCCAATCCCATCTGTGAAGCTAAGTCTTGCAAGGTCTTAGAGTTGGGGCATCTGGCAAGCAAAAGTTCCAGTATCAGTTTTCGCCCTTTCATCACTTTTTCAGAATGTGTTTTCACCTTTATCCCTTCTCTAACTGGGTAAAGGCAAGACGCCACCAGTCGTGTCCTTCTTCCGTCTTCAACTTCCACCATGCATAGACGGCAAGCGCCGTAAGGGGTTAACTCATCCTGGTGGCAAAGAGTTGGAATACTAATCCCATAGAACTTGGCAACTTCAAGTATTGTAGAGCCTTCTTCGGCTTGAACCTTCACTCCATCAATAATGAAATCTACCATCTCACTCACTTCCTATTTGACTGATATCGCCTCAAATGTGCAAGCATCTCGACAGATACCGCATCTAATACATTTGGCGGGGTCAATTGTGTGAATCAAACCATATGCATCAATGGCCTGTTGAGGACAAAGCTTCAGACAGGCACCACATCCTGTGCATTTGTCTTCAAGGATGACAAACGTAATCATGTCCCTGCAAATTCCAGCTGGGCACTTCTTATCTCTAATATGGGCGGCATACTCATCTCCAAAATACCTGAGAGTTGACAAAACTGTATTTGGAGCTGTTTGACCAAGACCGCAAAGAGAAAAGTCTTTCACCATCGTCGCTAAATCTTGAAGAAGTTCGAGATCTTCTTCTCCGGCTTGACCCTTGGTTATCTTAGTGACGATCTCAAGCATTCTTTTAATTCCTTCACGGCAAGGGACACATTTACCACAAGATTCATTCTGAAGGAAGTCGAGAAAATATCGAGCCACATCAACCATGCATGTGTCTTCGTCCATCACTATCATACCGCCGGAGCCCATCATAGAGCCAGCTTCGGTCAACTTCTCAAAGTCGACAGTTAGGTCGAGTAATTCTTCAGGTATGCAGCCACCTGAGGGGCCACCGGTCTGTACAGCCTTAAACCTCTTGCCTCTTGTTATTCCTCCGCCTATGTCGTAAATGATCGTCTTAAGGGGGGTTCCCATTTGAATTTCGACGAGGCCAGTGTTATTGACCTTTCCAACAAGAGAGAAAATGCCTGTTCCTTTACTCTTCTCTGTTCCAATTTTTGCATACCAGTCTGCGCCATTATTAATAATCAATGGCACATTGGCCCATGTCTTGACATTGTTTAGATTGGTTGGTTGATTCCACAGCCCGCGCTCGACTGTGTGAATATATTTTGCTCTGGGCTCGCCCATTTTGCCTTCTATGGAGGCCATTAACGCAGAAGATTCACCGCAGACAAACGCGCCACCACCCCGATTTATCTTGATGTCGAAGTCAAATCCAGAATTGAATATGTTGTTGCCTAAGAATCCGTATTCTCGTGCTTGGTCTATTGCCGTCTGGAGGTGCTTTAATGCCAGTGGGTATTCGGCGCGAACGTATAGATAGCCTTGATTCGCTCCTATGGCATAGGCTCCAATTATCATCCCTTCGAGGATGCTGTGAGGATTCGCTTCCATGAGGCTTCTATCGCTGAAGGCACCTGGGTCGCCCTCATCTCCGTTTCCAATTACAAACTTAACGTCTCCATGGGCTTCCTTGCAAGACCTCCATTTTCTCCCAGTTGGGAATCCGCCTCCGCCAAGACCGCGTAACCCTGATCTTTCAATGGTATTGATGATTTCTTCGCAAGACATGGCTGTAGTAGCCTTTGCAAGAGCTTGGTAACCGCCAATAGCAATGTAGTCAACTATGTTTGTGGGGTCGATTCGTCCATTGTTAGCAAGAACCAACCTTGTCTGTTTTTTGTAGAAAGGCACTTCATGTTCATGCAGGGCTTTTTGACCTGATGGATCCGTGTAAAGGAGGCGATCAACAACCTCTCCGTTGAGCAGAGTTTTTGAAACGATATCAGGGACATCAGTCGGCTTTACTTTTTGATAAAAGATTTCTTTTGGTCCTATAACGATGACGGGTCCTCGTTCGCAGAAGCCATGACATCCGGTTTGCTTGCAGTCTACCTGAATTTCTAAATCTTGCCTTTCAATTTCATCTTTGAAAGATGTCATAACATTTGCGCTGCCACGTGCTCGGCAGCCAGTTCCGAGGCATACTCTTACACAGGGCTTATTGGGATCTATCTGTTGAAGCAGGGAGTTTCGAAGAGAATCGAGCTCTTGAGGAGTTCTGATCTTTTTCATTCTCACCCTGCACCTGCTTTTAGGACACTGCGAACTTTCGTTGGCGTGATTTTGTCAAAATAGCGTTCTCCGACAACCATAACTGGAGCGAGCGCACAGGCACCAACACAATGAACAGATTGAAGGCTAAATGAGCGATCAGGTGTCGTTTCGCCGTCTTTTATACCCAGTTCTTTTTCCACTGCCTCAAGAACTCTGGAGGAGCCTCTTAGGTAGCAGGCGGTTCCCAGACATACACGAATGAGGTGCTTGCCGCGTGGGGTTAGGTGGAAAGCATCGTAAAATGAAGCTACACCGTAGACCTGAATCATCGGAACATTGAGTTTCTCAGATACATGTTTTAATGCCCACGCGGGAAGATAACCGTAAAAATTTTCAATTTCTTGTAATATCATTATCAACGCCGACTTTTCATGAGAATGACCTTCGATAATCTCGTCGACCTTGTTGTATTCAGAAGCGCTTTCCGCCAAGTTTCATAGCACCTCTTGAGTCAATTATCTGCTCTTATGTCGCTGGAAGTGAAGATTTCATGGAGTCTTGGCATCTGAACTTCTGGAAACTCTCTTTATACCCTTGAAGCTTAGGGGCGCTTCTTCCGAAATCTCCTCGGCGAACATTATTTCGTAGACATCTTTGGAACCGCACTCCTTACATTCCAAAGGCCGAAACCTACATGTTTGACAATTTTCTGATTCCATGCCAATCCGCAGACAAAGATCCTCTGATCCCTCTTTACGCCCCACAACCACTCCAACGAGTTCGACCCACGTGCTTCCGCAGCCGGCACAAGTAACTCTCTTCTTGATCAACTCCCCCTCCCCCGTCCTATTTTCAATTTCCTTAATGATTTCCGTAATTTTCAAATAACATCACACATCTTAAGCATATTTACGGAGTATTTATTCTTTTTGTTCACATTGAGAGGCTAATTTGCCGACATTTAAAGATGAAAATCATCAAAATACTTACGGCGTTGGAAGGAAAAGAAACACTGTCGTGTTCTTCCGACATCATAAGATTTTAAGGCGCTAACAGTATAATCTAAGACTCAGAATACACGATTTCCGAACAAGAGGGATACCTTGACCCCAAAAGTCAAAATTGATGAGATTGACGTAAACATTATCAGGGCTCTACAGAAAGATGCGCGTGCCAATTTTGCAGACATAGCTCGGAGATGTAGCGTGTCAACAGATACAATTAGTAAACGATTCAGAAAGATGAAGAAAGCAGGCATTATCAGAGGGACAACGATACTGTTGAACCCAAAAAGCTTCGGCTATGAGTGCGTTGCAAGCTTAGGGATTGACGTTAGCTATCCACACTTGAGGGAAGTTGTGGAAATGATACAAAGAATACCAGAAATAGTTTTCAGCACTACGTCCATGGGCAGATATGACATATTCTGCATCGCAGTTCTTAAGAATGTGGGTCGGCTTAGCCAAGTAAAAGATTTGATAAAGGGACACCCTGTCGTTAGAGAGGTAACAACAAGCATCTGGGTTGATGAAATATTGCTTTGCCCAGAAAATTTTGAATTCGAACATCTCAACAGGCGGTAATGAAGATGGATGAAACTGATCTTTTCATAATCAAAAGGATGACTGAGAATGCTCGCGTATCTTTTAGAAACATCGCGAAGGAACTTGGAGTCTCACCAGACACTATAATAAGCAGGTATAAAACGCTACAAGAAAAAGGTGTAGTCCGTGGATCCACTGTGGTAGTAAATCCGAAGAAGATTGGCTACCATGGTATGGCTGCGTTCATGATAGACACCTCACCCGCACACATTTTGGCAACTGAGACTACTCCCACCGATTCATCACTAATTTTGGAAAAGTTGATTCAAATGCGAAACATAATCTTGGCTACAAAGACCGTGGGCGACCATGATCTATTGGCTATTGGCGTAGCCAGAGATTTCGAACATTTAATCGTGATAGGTGATGACATCGCAAAAATACCTGGAGTCAAGGACTTGCGAGTATCCTTTTGGGTCGAGAAAGCAGAACTCTGCCCAAAATACTTCATAATTTAAGCCAACCGTAAAAACATGATGCCGAGCAGAACTTGACGGTCTTGGAAAATAGAGTTACTCTAATTTGACTTAGTTCGTTGTTTGCGAGTACTGTTATGCAAGAGTCATAACCCCGATAATTTAAACCCATATTTGAGCCTATCCAGGCTACCACTTCAAAATCTCGGTTTAAAGTTGTTTCTGGACTATTTTGGCGCCGGTGAATAGGTTTAGATCTCGGTTTAAAGGAATGCAGCTAGCGTGCAGAGTATCTTATCGTTTGGTGCTTTCTCTACAAAGTCGTCTAAATTAATTCTGTTCAGCAACATGAGAATCTGAGCTCCTTGTCTCAGTTATCAGCTTCGGTTAATCCCTCTTAACAGATACCTGTCATAGTCATGAGAAAGCAGTTGACCCGTATATGAAAGAGCAACTCAGAATACTTATTCTTATGGAGGCAAACGGAAATAGAAGATTATTGGAAAACGGATATTTGCATCGTGCCAAAGTGGCGCGGGAGAAATTGATTTCACGGTTAGGTTTGAACCCACGGAAACATTAAGACCGGTATAGTGTCAAGTTTATTGTGACTGAAGACCGAATGCGACTAACCTAAAGAACGATTGCTGAAATCGTAATATTTAATATGTTCCGCGAGTACTAATATGCTGGATGCCTATGATACAGAAGAGGCTTTGGGTAGGGAGTGTGGTTATTCTAGGAATGCTTCTAGTTGGAACTTATCTCCTCGTCCATTCTGTTTTTGCACAAGTGGAGAGGAGCAATGTCTTGTTAAATGATTCTTTTACGATCCAGGCAAATGATTACCAGTATAGAACCACTCTAATTTATTCTCCGGCTATGCCAGAGTCAGCCCAGTATACTGCCTCGTTCACCGTTTCAAGTGGAACAATCAAATTCTCTCCATTCACGCCAGGAACTTATCAATTGTGGCAGGAGGGAACTTATCAACCCGACTGGACTGAGGCTGACCATGCAGATTATGGAATGAGCATAGGATCGGGAACTCAAGCGGATAATTTCAACATGTACTTCGTGTTTCTGAATGACGCTTCCTACGACAAAGAAGTGCATCTACAAGTAGCTAGAGTATGGAACGAAACAAACTATCCCGGCATGATTTTGGGAATTGCCACAATTGCCACTGGCATGAGCACAGGGTTCATCACGAAGTCAAAAAATGTGCTGCAGATAAAGAAAATTCACATTGGCTATCTAGCGTTGACGTACATCACAGGCGTAATCATGATTCCTCTCTTCATGATGGTAACCATGGGGGATTTAGGATACCTGCTTGGTCAAAGTTGGGGAATCTCTATTATAGCACCCCAGATACAAGGTACCATACTGCTAGAATCGGTTCCATTAGCGATGTTAGTTTATATGTGGTTGCAAAAAAGCGGTGGAGCAACCTATCTGAAAAGTTGGGGAATTGGAAAGAAATTGCGTCTCGTTGGTTTGCTCCCATTCTCGGGCGTCATGATAAACATTGCACTCTTGACAATAGACGCCCTTACACTTTGGAATTTCAGTGGCACAAGGATGGAAACTCAATACGGCGTAACTAGAATTCCTAATCCCCTATACTATGGTCTCTTAGGAATCGCTTGCATATTAATACTTGGAGGGCTAGCTGCTTTCGTTGGATTGTGGTCAGTTCATCGCAAAAAGACAACACAACTGCTACACATAACAAAATAAATGCAAAGCCAGCACAACATGTCATCTGTTGTACGTGGTGTCTATAGGTATCAATGAAGGGGATGAGATCTTCCACAGGCGTGGTTTCCGTTAATAAGCCTTAACGGATGCCTAGCTCATGTGAAAAGTTCTCTTTGAAGCCCCTTCTTCTTTAGATGGGCTTTCCTTTACTAATTGCTGATAGGTCATGCTGCTTTTCTCAACCATTCTCTTTCGACTGCTGTGGCTGCTTTGCGTGCTTCTCGGGCAATGGGTTCGGGTGCTTCCTTTGGGTCGATGAGCTTTCTTGCCACGCGGCTTACGTATTCGATTTCAACAGCTTTTCTGATGGCGTAGCCGACTCTGCGTTCATGCGTCTTGTAGAGCCATGCTTTGCTGCTCCAGTCTGGATTTATGGTTTCTAGCTGTTCTCTGGTGAGCACGTAGCCATACTCTCTGATGAACGCCGCAGCCTCACCCCACACCTTATCCAACTCTTCGGGAGGAATTGGGCGAACACCAATTCTCTTCTTTCTCTCTTTGGCATAGGCCTTTCTAAACCGCGGCGTTCCCCTTCTAGGGTCTAGCGCTGTTTGTGGGTGATTCCAGCGCGTGTCGATTTCCCTTCCAGGGACGATGCGGTAATACCATCTTGGAAGTTTGGTTCCCGCTCTCTTTGAAGGCGCCTTTTTAACGAGTTCAATTAATCCGATTTTCTTTAGGGTGTAGATGTAGTTTCGCATGAAGTTGTCGTATGTGCAAACTCTGGGCCTGCCTTCAGCGTCAACCACGCCCGCACTTAACCTCGCCCTTCTTAATGCATCCCAAATCTCATAGACGTAAGCAGCCTTATGCTCTTTCAAGTAGTCTCTGATGAACAGACCGGTTGGATAAATATACGGAATCGCCCAGCCTCGTGGCACCTCAGCCTTAGCCATTACACAGTCACTCCCATTCTCCGGGCTAACCCCTTCCAATCTAAGCTAGCATATTTTTCAGCCATATCCAACTTCCTCGGTTTCCAACCGAAAAATTGTCTTAAACCGTAGACGTCGAAGCTGTATTCTGAAGCCAGCTGCGACGCCCTCTCAGCACGCAGCAGATGTGGAAAGATCTCTGAACTCTTCAGAGGACGGTCCCTGCTTCTATGTTTGGTGAAAGGAATCGACCTATTGAGAATTTCTCCAGCCCTTCTCAGTTTCAAGAAGGCGTTGACTCTGCTGAACCCAAACAGCTTTTTAGAAGGAGCAGCTTCCAACCACTTCAACATGTATGGAACTAGAGGCTCATCTCTTCTTATTGGGAAAAACCTGTAATCGCGCTTCTTCGCCGTAACCAATTTATATCCCCTCTTTTTAGATGGGTCCGGTTGCTTTTCAACAACCTCGTAGCGCTTCAGAACTGGCATGTGCTCGACAACCACTACCCCTGGATGCACATTTAGATTAAAATGCGCCCTAGTAAGTTGGAGAACCTCACTTATCCGCCCACCTGTCTCAAACAGGGTAGCGATAAACCCCATATACATCGGAGAATCAAATACTGTGGTTAAGGCGAGAAGGAACTCCCACCCGCAGAAACCCTCAACCTCATCTATAGTCCTGAACTTCATTGACATAAACAATTAAAATCATTAACGTAATATTTTAACATTTCTTTAACTTTTGTTAAGAACAAAAAAATTTTTTTGTTTCAATTTTGAAAAAGAAACGTTTTTATTTTTGCGTTGTGTTAGGTGTTTTTGTGCGTTGCGTTAAAGCACAACCCGATAACGCACATTCAATATAGTGGCGTTGTCGCAATTGTGCGGTGATGTGGCGTAACCTAACGGTTGGGTGAACCGTGAACCGTTAGGCGTTGCGTCAATGAGTTAGCCAACAAGACGCAACAGCACGGCGTTAAAGTCCCGTGTGGCATAGGAAAGGCTGTTCTAAGACACGGTTGAAGTAGAATAAAGCCTTTAGAATTTGTTGCTAATGGCAGAGTCATAAGGCTTCTTAAACCGTTAACCCCAGCCCTGCGTTTGAGGGTTAGGCTATGCCTTTCGCTTGTCGTTGCGGTAGATGTGGCTATGTTGACTTTGACAGGTCAAGGTGGCTTATCAACGTTGCTATGGAAGAACACGATTTAGCGAGTCATGGTTCTCATGAGCCTGAACTCTGGACAGTTGCCATTATCTCATACGCCGACTACTACATGATTCTCCGACTCCGCAAACTGCCGACTTTCTGGGCGAGTTTGCGCCTTAAATTCCCTCGTTTTTCTGGATAGGTTAGCGGGAGAACAAGCCTTTCTGCATACTGAAACCAGAGCCGACAGGGTTAGACTCCGCATTGTCAAAAAGGGAAACAATTTGCCGAAAGGACAAGTTGCACAGACCACTGCTCAAGCGGTAGCGATTCCTCTTGAACAGGAAGTTACCTTGCTACGTGGCTTCAGGGATTTAGTCGGTGAACGCTGGGGCTACTTCTTAGGTAGGCGACTGACACAAACCGAGATGACCGAGAAAACTGAAGCGGAACGTAAGGCGGTTGCCGAAATACGAAAGGCTATCACAGGCGACAACCTCAAGACCATAATCTCAAAAGCCGATGTCAAGACTTACGAGAGCAAACTCTCTGAAATGAAGTCCGCCCGTGAAACCTTGAGTAATGCTTCTAAACCATTCCGAGAGAAGATAAGCCCTCTCGCTAAGGCTCAACGCTACTTGGACAACGTAGCCATACCCGACGCCCTAAAGGAACTCGGAACTCCTGTTCAGCCACGCTTCAGTTTGAGCAAGTGGATAGGCGACGCAATCGCTTCAGCGAGCAAAAAGAAGAAGTAAGCGGAATACTCCGCTTAACCTTAAATTCCCCTTTTTTAATGGTCGTAGCCTTGTTAGGGCTATCGCCCAGCATGGAAAGGCTATCCTGTTCGAGCCTCAAAGTTTCAGGCAGAACAAAGGCTTACAATTGTATGGGCTTCTCCAAAAGCCGAGAGCATACATCTAACCCTCTCTAATTTCGGGTTGTGAAACTCGAGGTTTTCCAGATTAGAGTAGTTAATGGTTTTAGATACTGCAACGCTGCAGTAAAAATGCCTCTCGGCTGGAGATTAGCCCACCTTTTTTTATTTATCTCCGAAAAACGTTTACCTATCGGAGATTTTGGGTTGGAAAAGAAGCCCATAACATTGAAACCTACTCATAAGAGGGTTTCGATGACGTAGCAACTTGACCTTGTATATAACAAGTCAGCCTTACGGCTGATGGACAACACCCCAGTCAAGGCAGAGATAAGTCGATACCTGCACCGAATCCATTGTGGATTCGGAACAGAAGGCTGGTTACTTCTCTTTTTGAGAGGGCAGGAAACTACGCTGAGGATACATTACGATGAATCGTAGGTTAGGAAACTCAGCCCACCAGAAGCCCTCGAAGAAATTCAATGCTTACCTGCGGGAAAGTAGGCGGCTAGAAGGGTTATCCAACCCTATCGGAACCCCAGAGCGTGAGGATGTTTCCACGCTACGCCGAACCTTGCCACGCAGGGAGTAGGCGGGGTGAATTAGTGAGTTCTGATTTGCAGTTGTTGTTGAAGCGGACACAGAAACCACAGCCAACATACAAAGAACCAAGTTCAGAGCCAAGTCCGTATCTGTCTGCTTTGTTAGGGCGTATGGAAGCGAGGCGGTGGAAAGCAGACAAACTGCTTGGAACACTTGAATACATAAAGCGAACAGTCAATGAAGTCTATCTTATTCGGCATTTGAGAACCTGTTGGACATGCCAAATGGAAGCGCAACTTACAATCGAAAGATACGCCGGCAGAGGATTACCTTGGTTTCTCGATCTAAGCAACGGTGATTTAGCTGACGATGACGAAGACAACTATTGGAGAGAGATGGATCCACGTTTCAAGGATGCCCCGAAAGTGCGCGATTACTACATAGGTTCCTACTGGGAAGATGCTGAAAATGCACGTCGCGGCATTAAGGGTAAACCAAAGGAAACAGGTAGATTCATCGAAGCCAGGATTAAATGGGCTGAAAAAATCAACAGAGAAAACATAGTGCTAATGACACAATACTATAAACAGTTGAACCAATGGGACCTGAACGGAGACCCGCCGCCAGAACCACCGATAGCTCCATTCTAAACTTTTTTTGGGGTGAGAGGAAAAGAAATGGCGTCTTTCTGAGATTCTCCTTTCTCTTTTCGGCTCGTTTCTCGACCACGAACTCGCTCCTTGCTATATGGGGACAGGTAGAGGCTTTTAGCCCACTTTCCAGCAGACGTGCTGGATTACCCATGACAGCGTGAAAGTCGAGCCCTATGCACCCTTGGGGTGAAGCCAAATGTATGGTATTCTGCTCAAAAACGGAAATGAACGAATAAAGTGCAAAGATTGCGGCGGAGAAGGTTCTCTTCCAATACGTGGCAGCCTCAAAGTGTGCAGACTCTGCGGAGGTCTCGGCACAGTCCCCGTGATTGAAGAGGTTCAAAGAGTGCTACGGCAATTCCGGTTACCAGCAAACTATACAGTTTCTCACGAACACAGCGTTATCCTGAAATTCCGATTGGGCTATCCAACGCAGATGGCTACGTATTTCGATGACATCATCCACAGCTTCCAAGCCTTGACATTCGCCAAAATACCAGCGAGGATAATCTTCCCCATACACTAACCTCCCTTCTTTTTCTTTCCTTGGGGTGACAAATTGGGAAAAGTTTCTTACTGTAACAACGTCGAAATCGGACACAGCAAAGAAGCATTCTGCTTAATCTTCAGGTTTCAAGGCCCCAACGGCAACATAATCGAAGAAATCCACATGGCTATAGGTCCGCAAGGAACTAAGACACTCGTAGAGCTACTCGAACTGGAAATGAAGGACTATGAGCGGGAACACGGAACAGTTGAGCCGTGGGGTAAGCAACCGTCCGGGAATCCGTCAAAGACACAGAACTCTAACTCTGAAAAATACGTCGCCTAAACCCTTTCTTTTTTTCTATTTGGGGTGAAAACATGTCTGAGAAGTTAAAAAACATCGCTGAAGACATTTTAGTTAATCTGGTGGTTGCTATAATAATTGGGCTACCAGTGGTCTCAGGTATAGTTACATACATGTGGCTTAACCAAATGGCTCTTGGAATTGTGGCTTTAATTTTCTCCATAATCGCTGGAGTCTTAGTCTTCGTTGTTGAAATCTTAATAATATTAGCAATTCCTTAGACATGCTATGTAACAAACCCTTAAAGTTCCCACGGACCAACTCAAGCGACTGAAACTAATCGAAAGCCTCTCTTGCGTCTTTTTTTTGGGGTGTAATTGTTGCCTAAAGAAATTGTCATGCTTTGCCATGATGGAGACTTGAAAGACCTCAAACGCCAAGGACTCGCCGCCGAGGAGAAAGATACTCAGTATATCCTCCAAATACGACGGCACAAGAGTCAAAATCATCAAGAAGAACGGTCAAGTCACACTGATAAACAGACACAGAATCGACTACACACACAGACTCACAGAACTAGTCGATGCAGCTAAAGCAATCAGAGGAGACTTCACCGTAGACACAGAAGCCGTCTACATTAATCCGGCGACTAAAGAAGTGGAATTCACTCCATCTCAGAGACGATGCAGCACCCAGGACTGGGCTAAACAATACGCTCTCCGAAGGCAATATCCAATCACTGCTGAAGCCTTCGACGTTATGGAACTCTACGGACTTGACATCACCAAACAACCATATCTTGCGAGAAAAAAGTTACTCTTTGAACTGTTAGAAGGCGCACCACCTGACATCCAATATACTTCGTATACTTTTGAATTGGAGAAGGCTTGGGCAGACGTAGTGCGGAGAGGAGCGGAAGGTCTCATACTCAAAGACATAAATTCACCATACGAATACGACCGTTCATACAAATGGCTCAAACTGAAGAACTGGAAATTCCAAACAGTAGACGTAGTGGGCTATACACTTGGAAAGAATGCTAGGTCAGCTTTCTTCGGCAGTCTGGTTTTGGCTAGGAACGGTAAATTCGTTGGCTGTGCTGGTTCTGGACCCAACGACTGGGAACTCAGGCAGCTCAAGGACTTGTTCACAGACGCCAAAAGGATACCTCCTCCATTTGACATCGGAGAGCCTTACACAGCCTTAGACATCAAACTCCAGGTGGTAATCAAATTCTACAAGCACACAGAAAATAACGTAATGCGATTTCCAGTTTTTGACCACATAGTCCCCTAACCTTCTTTTTTTGGGGTGTTATCTTGAGATTAAAGACATCCAGCTTTGAAGTCGATGTGAAATATAAGCCAGCGGGAAATGAGCTTTTGATTCCAGAGCCGCAGATACGGATGCGGACAGTGGATGGCAAAGTGGTTGAAAAGGTGCGAATAGTTGCCAAAAACAGGTTCCAATGGCAGGGCAAGAACTTAGCTGTAGACATGAAACTAATAGACCCTGAAACACAGAAAACGGTTCCTCTCAGTGAATGCCTAGAAATCTTAGACCACTTCAAATACAAATACTTGGCTGAAGACGGCACACTACTTGAAGAAGAAGACATCACCTACTACGCATTGCAGCCAGACGGCTCCGAACAAGAGTGCAGTCCCTACTCACGAACACAAGTCATAGAGATTCCAGACGAAAACTGGGTGCCATCAACCAGCATAGAGGGCTTCTTGATTTCCAACGTGTATGAAATCTGGAGCGAAGACAAAGAAACAGCGCGAAAATTATTCGAGGAAGCTGAAAAACGCCTAAGAGCCGACCAGATCGGAATAGGCACATTCTCCTTCGGAGGCTTCAAACAATATTACATATTCTTAGTCCCAATGGTCAAGAACGGCAAATTCGTCTGGCTCATGAAGTTCAGCGACCAACGACTCGCCTACAACCACCTGCAGGATCCACCGACTCCAGCTAAGGTTCCGATTCGTGAGGCACCGACACTACAGACGTTGCCGCCAGTCCAAGTCCTGGTCGCTGTTGCCAAGAAAAAGAAGTAAAAGCCAAAGTTTCCCACTCAATCCTATCTTTTTTCTCTCTTCGGGGTGAGTTTATGCCCAACGATGTAAGGACAAGAAGCACTTACAAGTTTTGGAAAGACCTACTGGACTTCCTCAACACTAACCCAACCAAGGCTGACATACTAAGGAAAATACACGGAATCATAGACGAGCGCAGAGGATTCGCTTCGGAGACAAACTCCCGCTTCTCTAAGGAGAGTCTCGAGTTAGTCATCAGGGATAACCAGTGCCCAAAATGTAGCAGGGTCTTTGAGATTGTGGCTCTTGCAAGCGACTACGTAATAACTGGGTGCCCAGAACATCGAGAGTTCGACAAAGTGCGTGAACTCTAAACTTTTTTTCTTTCAGGGGGGGTGAAAGTTTGCCTTTCCAACTACTTAATACAGAGTTGAAGCGGAACGTCAGGGAAAGCCTCGTCTACGCTCTAGCGCAGGTTAGAAACAGAACGCAAATCCGCCTTGTAATTCAAGAGTTTTATCACAGCCTAAACCGTAAACACCTACTGCTAAACCATGAGGCCGTTGAGGAAATAGCCGAGGTTGAAAAGCTCGTCGAAGACCTAGCGGAGAACTGGAAGTTCGTAAGCGACATTTGACCTCTTCTTTTTTGGGGTGAATACATGGATTTGAAGTCTCTTGAAAACTATGTGAGAGAACAGATTGATGACCTTAACAAAGTAAAGAAACGAGGAGACTTGACGGAGAACGGATACGGCCAACTCCTTGCTTACCTATCAATAGCTGAAAAAATGGGTTGGAAAGTGAAAATCAAACTATAACTTCCCTTTTCTTTGGGGTGTAAGTGAACTGAACAATCTTGAACTATGGATGCTGAAACGTTACTGTGACAAATACGGCATTGACTATTACGAGGTCGACAACAAACTAACCTTTTCGGAAAACAAGCAACATCTCCGCAAACTGGTTCGCATGATGGAACATTCTCTCGACGCTTTTGAACTGGCGCGTTGGGAATCCCTTCAAGAACAATACATGAAAGAACACATACTCGAATACTACACGCTGTGTCAACTGTCTGGAGAAACAAAATCTTCCGACGTTGGTAAGCCGTTTACCGCCTTAGGATTCTCACTTGAAGCATACGTCAAGGAGACACGGAGCTAAATGGAAAACAAGTGGGAAGACGTCATAAGATTATTTAGAAATTCCCTGCTTGACGCCTTCTCCAATTGGCTGGAAAAGAACCGCGAAGTCATCGGCGACAAATGGTATGACTCTCTGCAGAAACAACCCTGGCGAGAATGTGCCACTCCTATCGAAATTATGGGAACCGGCTTATGGGTATTTAATATGGTTGCTGGGTTCGGGGTTCTAGCTGGAATTGGCCCAGACCAGGTCAGCATACACGAAATCGACAAACGCCTCGACGAACAATCCACAAAACGACTACTGCTAATCATTCAATCGTGTATGAAACTGCAATACCTTCCCAAGGAGATAGCAACCCAACCAATTCCAGTAATAACCGCAAAACAATTCTCACTCAAACTATGGACAAAACAAGACCACGAGTAGTCTTTATTTTTTCTGTGGGGTGGATAAGATGATTACTGAGCAGGAGAAACAAGACCATTTCATAAGGATTGTAGGTGGAATAAAGAAGGCTGATAGGCTACAGCAAATATGGAACCAAAGTTATCCGCATTACAAGATAAGCCGTGGAGAAGATTTCCGAGCAAGAGCAAAGGCGGAAGGCTTCACAGACAAACAGATAGACGCATTCCTACAACTCTAACCCCTCCCCTTTTTTTTGGGGTGAAATTTTGAGTGAATTAGCTAGGCAGATGAAAGCCCATGGCATAACAAACCCTTGGGACTTAACCGAGTTTGATCAATGGGTAAATGACGCAATAAGAACGGACATAAACACTGTAGCTGAACAGCATAACTATGAAGTGTTCGGGCTCGAAATGTGGAAGTGGAAAAAGATTCGTGGCAGAGACCTGATCCATACACTAAACTTCTCTGTGGACCTCATCTTTAAAAACCAAGATGAACCGAAAGTTGACTCACTTATTCAGAGACACAAGAGAAGAAAGTGGTCCATGAAAGCAGACAAGCGGCTCATCGACAAACTGTTCGAAATCGCACTGATATCATGCACATGGGTCTAAACTTTTTTCTTTTTTGGGGTGACTCAAATGGCAGATATTCTCTACTGGAAAACCAGACGTTATGCTATTGGTTACACACCGCACAGACAGCCTGATGGAAAATTCTATGCTCTCAAATATCATACGAAAGTTGTTGGCTCTGGCAGACTTGTGAAGAAAGTTGCTTTTGGCAGACGCAAAGTAGCCAGAGAAAGAGCCTACAAATGGTATCAGCAAGCCAAAGCAAAAGAGAAGCCACCAGGACCACCCAAACCCAAGGCTAAACCCACGGATGAAGACAAACTGCGAAAGGTCCAAACAAGAATCAAGGCGACACAGACAAAACTCAAACGCCTCACAACACATCTGAAGAAACTGAAACGCACAGAGAAATACTATCAAAAGAAGATACTCAGAGAAAAAAAGTGAGTTTCTCTCTTTTTCGGGGTGATAAAGTGCCTATTCCAATTCCATGCAAGGACTGTGCGAAAAAAGATACCTGTGAGTTCTATGGCATAAACTATGAATCCTGCGACGAATATGTCGAAATGGAAACTAAAGAGTTTAAAGGAAATCCCACAGTCTTCGTGTCCTCTCACGGAAATGTTGTTGAGGTCACAACCGACGAACACATGAGAAATGCAAATCGACCTCTCGAGTCAATACTGAGAGAAATTTGCCAGCAAGTCGAGGAATACGCAAAGAGCATCCTACCCAACTACGACTATCCAAACGGCAAATGGTATCCCTGCGGCTCCGCTGATATTGTTCTACGCTGGAATGAACACCGAGACATAATCAACCTCTTTAGGAAACAGGCTGACAAGGTGGACGGCGATTTCTATCACGGATGGTTCGGTAGACTCTTCAAGACCAGCAACGGCTGGTGGTGGATGCCCCACATCCCAGAGTCCCAGAGCATGCTCTACGAAGAAGAAGTCTGCAGGTTCATACGACAAAAACTGGCACTAGCCAACATCAAGGTTGACATCCGAACCTACATCGACTAACCCTACTTTTTTTGGGGTGTATATGAGCAAAGAACTTCTTCAACTAATGAAGCTAGTCAAGGTCAGCCAATACAAGGAAACTCCGCCGAAAAAGATACTCTATGAAATGCTCCATGAAATAGAAACTCGGCTACATTATGGCGCCTTTCGAAACTGGGAAATTCTTGTGGAGTTGCTCGCTAACTGGATAGTTGAGCATGAAGACTTGACCTTGGGCTCGATGGTATGTAAAGCCTTCGCTGGATTAGAACTCAAACACAAAGACCTCTACAATCATATCAACGACCTAGACTTGTTCAAACACTATGTTACAGCGCTCAGAGAGCAACCATGGGACTACCTCGGCGAAGTCTACATGGAACAGGAACTAGAGGGACCAGGACAAAATATGACGCCCAGAGCAGTAGTGGAATTTATGGCCGTAGCAGTGCATGACACACGAAAAATGGACGGTGAAGCTGAATGGTTTACCTACAACTCTTATCTCAACTACGTAGCGTGGTATACTTTGACACACCATGCGCCTCCTCGCCACTTGAAACCAATGGAGCTTCCTCTAAAAACACAGTTGGATCCCTGCGTCGGTTCCGGTAGATTTCTGATTGTCACCAGCCAAATGTTTCCAAAGGCAAACCTTGTCCTCTTCGGCATAGAAATCAATCTAAGCCTCTACCGAGCCTGCCTAGTCAATATGGCGCTACTCAGCAAACATCCCTACAGCATTATTTGTGCCGACGCATTACGACTGGACCCAAACAAGAGCGGCCCAACCAGCAAACTATGGGACTACGGAAACCAGTGGCTGCAACCCGATATATCCACATTCTACTGGAAACCACCATCAATATGGCATGACAGATTCTCACTCAAAACCTTCACAGAAATCAAGCAAGAGAAATAACATATCCTTTTTCTATTGGGGTGAAAAAACACCTTGACATTGGTCTACGATGAAAAAGGAATCCTAAAATGCGTGTCCTGCAACTCACACACCTTCGACCTTGTAGTAGAACAGAGAATCTCAGACGTTTCCAGAAATGGCAAAGACCCCATAGCCAACAGAGACATAGAATCCGAAAGAATAGTCAGTTTAGTCTGCGCAAGATGTGGGGCTCCACAAAATGAACAAAATAACCTATTACGGAAGCGATAAAGAGATAACTAAAGCCATAGCCAAACTCAAGCGCGTCCAGAAAAAGCTTGAACTTATGAAGGAAGCCGACGCACGACTAATCGTACAAGAATTGATAGATAAACAGCACCTAACAGCCACCATTATGATTAATGGTAATAGTGTCTGGAGTAAACAACGCATACTACAGAACTTAGAACGAATAATCCAACATGGAACACTCTACAACCCAGACCAAGAAAAACCGCCCATACTAAGCCAATACTTCTATCAGTTTCTTCATTTAGATTGCGGCAGCATCGCCCACGTCAGCATCGATGGCTGGGTCTCCAAGTATCCCACGCTTGAGACCCTGAAGAAATTCTTCAAGCAAAATGAATTCGGTAAAAGGGTCTTGGACTGGATACCGCCAGAACACACAGACGCAAAAGCCATAGTTGCAGCCATAGAAATGCGCTTGTTCCCATTCCAAAGCTACCTACAACAGAAAAACGAAGCCACCAAACGAAAGGAATAACCCTCTTTTTTCTCTGTCGGGGTGAGCCATGACCTTACCTGATTCCTCACCTGACGCTTTGGAGCGACTGAAAAAATATGTTCAAGAAAGACTTCTAGCTTCAGGAGTTATTGACGAATACAATGCTAATCCCGTTAACCCAGACAGCATAGCAGCACACATAGTGGCGGATGCTTGGCGACAACACGACCGCAAGTATTACGCAGATATGGGAATCGAACACGCCTTAAAGTATCCACCTGCAGCAATAAACCACAACCGATTTTCACTACGAGCATTCATAAAATACAAGCAACCCTAACTTTTTCTATGGGGTGATTTTTTGTGCCAACGATGAGAAGTAACTTCACTGTCGAACAATTTGAAGAAGAACTGCAGCAATTTGCACATAAACAACCAAAATTTACCAGAGTTTCCACAGACGACCTAACAATCGTATTCTACTATGATGAATCTGGGAAGATAAGACGAATACGCGTAGAGCTTCATAGAAGAACAGGTAAGATAACCCGCTGGGGTTCAGAAAGAGAATACATCAGTTTCTCCATAGTTCCTAAAGCATACTTGGACAGCAACCATGTTACCAAAATATGCGACTTCTATGAAACCAGTGAACCCAAGATTAGAAAGTTTTTGGATGACCTTATGAAATCTAAAACACCTATTCCAAGGTTCTCTCTCAGAAGCAGTCGAGAAATACATTAAAACACTGGAACCCGAATAGACTTTGCTCTTTATCTTAAAGTATAAATGCGAGGATATGTAGTGTGTAAATAGGTGACAACAATGGCGAAAAAAGAAACAAAACCTGAAAGACTAAACCTAACGCTCACACCAACACAGACACAAAAACTCAACACATACATAATTAATGTTGCCAAGAAAATAGGCCGCATCCCCTCAGGAATGAAGACAAAAATCCTCAGAATAGCCCTAGACGAATGGTTCGAACGCCACGAGAAGGATTTCGACATAGACTGGAATTCAAAAGAATAACCCTGACCTTTTTTCTCTGGGGTGAATTATGGAGATTGAAGAGGCGCGGTCCGGCTTTGACGAAGAGGGAAAGCCCATTCGTCTAAGGTAGTGTCCACGACTTGGGATTGTGTGAACAGAAAGTGCAATGTCCATACTGCGGTTGCAAGGTCGAGAGGTCAGCCATGTTCGACCACTTGGATAAGTGTCCTGCCGCGACTGAGCGTGGAAAACGCTACGGTGAAAGTGAGGTCCCCTCATCCGTAAAGGCGCTGTTAAAGAAAATAGGTCCATTTATTTATGAGTCTTAACGAAAAAGATATAGGAGCGGTCGCTGGCGGGTTGATTAGCCTAGCAATTGGACTGATCATAGAGGCTTTGAGCAATCTAAGACAGTGACCTTCTCTATCCGCGCAACGTATGGGATTAAGCCTATCTCTTCAAGAATTTCCTTCTCTATGTCCGCATTCGTTTTGTCTTTGTAGGCTTGTGGATCATCGACAAGCCAAGCTGTGATGAAGGCTATTTTCTTGACGTTTTGCTCATTTATATGTTTCTTTTTGGACATACGTCTCGCCTCCAACGCAGGGTCTGCTAAGGGACCATACCTTGGGTAAGTGTTAACTGTATCCAAATAAAGTTTACCGTAGAAAATTATCGGAAAAAGAATTGTTCTATGGCATACTTTCTCTAGTCTATGTCTAAAAGGAAGAAGTGGCTGCTCATTCCGCTGCTTGGAGAGAAATACGTTCTTAACATTTTAGACGCTCTGCCTGAAGGCCCAAAAAGATTCGCGGACCTCGCTGACGCCTGCCCAAACGAGAAAACTAGAACAGCGAAATTGAGGAGGCTTGAGGAAGCTGGGCTAATTGAAGCCGTCAGCTCGAAAATAGGGAAACGGTTCTTCGTCCACTACAAGCTAACCGAGAAGGGGAATGGGATGCTTCAAGAATTAATGAGAATGGAGGACCGCTATTCTCTAGATGAGAAATAGAGGAGAGTGAGGTGTTCTGCAGTATATTGTGAATAATATTTGCATTTTCTTCTCCTCTCGTTGTTAATACAAACTAACAGCAAATGAAGTGAAAAAGACACGAAGGGGAAAAGTCGGCAAGAACAAGAGTCAAAATAGGAGGAAGGAACCATAGACAAAACAGTTTTCGAAGAATTCAAAAGGCTCTGTGCGTTGGAAAATGAGAAAGCAGAAACAGAAGACAGTGTAGCCAACCATCAGCCACGTAGTAGAAATGTTGCTAAGAAAGGCATCAAGACATACAAGACCATGGAAAAAATAATTTCTAGCAGGTGGGGTCGCCTAGATTCATGTCCTCGTTTAAATTCCCCATGTTAGAACGGCTGTTTAAGACAGTGAAAGAAGAAAATGGGAGTTCGAACCTCTCCCGGGCTACCATAAGAATTTCTTAAGATTTTCAAGTGTTTTTGAGGAATAGGCGTGAGGTTCTCTCCTATTTTAGAAGATTGAAACTCTGGTTTTCATGTATTTACTGCGTCTTTCTCTTCTATGTAAGCGACATCACAAGGTGTTTTCTTCTCATTTCGCTTCTTATACGAATATGCCCATTCCATTAAAGGCAGTATTGCTTTTCTAAGGGTTCTTCCTTTCGCTGTAAGCGAATACTCCACTCTTGGAGGGATTTCCATGTAGGCTCTTCTTTCAGTCAGCCCAGCTTTTTCTAATTCCTTCAGTCTATCTGAAAGGGTTTTGGAGTTTATGCTCTTCAATTGTTGCATTATCTTATTGTACCGAACTTTCTGACCATTACCAATTGTGTTGATTATTAGCAATGTCCATTTCTTGCTAATTATGTTCATAATCTCGTCAAGTGGACAAACATATGTTTCTATACTTTCCTTTTCGAAACTCATTTTACTCTTCCCTACTTTCTAGACGAATCGATACTTACGAGGATAAATACTTGATTTTCTATATTTAGTTTCCGATTTAAAGCAGGAGGTGAATACGTGGGACATAAAATTGAAGTGTTTACGGCGGGATGCGACCTATGCAAAGAAACCATGGAAGTGATACGAAAAACGGCATGTAGTGAATGCACCATAACAGAATATAACATTAGAGAAAAGTGTGAGAGTGAAATCTGCGTAAAAAGGGCGAAGGAATACGGCGTTAAAGCAGTTCCAACAATAGTAATAGATGGAAAAATAACGGTAGAGGGAAGACCTACAATTCGCCAAATCAGAGAAGCATTAAGATCGTAATCAAAGATCGTTTCATTCTCTTCCCACGATTACACATTTTCTAAGTTTCAATTCTATGTCTCATAGCTAAAAAAGTGGATTCAATACTAAACAATAGGACTGAGGGGCACGTTCAATTCCCTAGGAAAAATATCTGCGACTAGCAAAACCGATAATTTGAACCGATATTTGAACCTATCCCGGGCTACCATTACACCGTGGACAGGTCGAGGTTTAAATTCTCGGAATTTTCGTAAAGCGACTGGGGCTCATTTACTTTCCCTAGTTTGACAAACCTAACCATAGTTCAAGAGCAAAATCGAACGTGCTAACATGGAATTGTTATGGTTTTTACCGGAATTAGAGCTTTTAGCCATGAGTTAACAAAATAAAAGATACTTGTAAGAACGTTTAAATATTTTCCACCATTTAATTTAAATCATGATTCGTGATGCAAGTGAAAGCAAAAAATCCGAGCAAAATCTATTCGACATTCCAATGGAATTCAAAATAGAATCTTTGAGACAGGAGATTAAACTCAAAGTCAAAGATGAATCACTTGAGAAACTTTCATTGTCCAAAATAATTATGACCGCAAAGAAAATAAAATCTTATGAGCTTTTACGGAAAATAGCAGATTATTATGTTGAGAATAACTGGTTATTTGTTGCAGGCAATGTCTATGAGTTAATAGGAACTCCCGAGTCACTGGAAAAAGCAGAAACGTGTTATGTTAAAGGAAGGCACTTTCTTTCTGCTATAAACGTTTGCAGGACCATTGGAACTCCCGATGCATTGACAAGGGCTTATAATTATAGTTGCAGAACATGTTAGAAAAATAGAAATGTTGTGGGTTTAAAAATTCCGTTAATTCACAACTCAGTGTGTGGTGACATGTGTGACGCCATATGTCATGACATTTTTCCGAAAAGAGCTGTTCAATAAGCTTAGTTATGGATGGTGTGGGGGGAAGGGATTTGAATGCCGATAATCTGACAATATTTCCTTTAGTCAAACCCTCATCTTTGTTAATCTGAAGTGAGAGATTTAAACGAGATAAGTCACGTATCCCGGGCTACCATTGTACCCTAGTCAGGACGACGTTCAAACTCTCCGCTCAGTAGTGGTTGGGTAGAATTCTATCCTACACAGGCTTGAAACCAAACCCATTCTGATCTATGTGAAGCCTTTTATCTCCAGCAGGCATGAATGATAATGCAGCCGTGCTCGGAACGCTGGTTGTTGAATGAATTCGATTTCTCTTGATGAGATTGAACAAGCTCGAAAGCGCATTGCAAAGTCAATTCTCCGCTCTCCCTTGGTTCATCTTGGTGTTGACGATGCACCAGCCGACATCTACCTTAAACTAGAGAATCTGCAACCAACCGGATCTTTCAAGGTCCGTGGCGCCGGAAATGCAATCGCACTACTGTCTGAACAAGAGCGCGACCGAGGAGTGTATACTTGTAGCGCCGGAAACATGGCGCAGGCTCTCGCTTGGCATGCACGCCGAAACCGAATCCCCTGCACTGTCATCGTACCTAATACTGCTCCAGAGACTAAGCTAGAGGCGATTAAGAGGTTTGGTGCAAAGATCATCCAGCTATCGTGGGACCAGTTCTGGCAGGTCGCGATAACGCACCAGTATCCTCCTTTGGAGGGAAGCGTGTTCATTCATCCTTTCGCTGATCGCAGGATGATTGCTGCAAATGGGACGATTGGTCTTGAGATTCTCGAAGACTTACCGAATGTAGATTCGGTCATCATTCCATTCGGAGGAGGCGGACTGGCCACTGGCATAGCAACTGCTATTAAAGGACGGAAACAGAATACCAGAATCTATGCTTGTGAAACGGAAACGGCAGCACCATTAGTAGCTTCCTTCACCGCAGGCTCCGCGCAGGCAATCAAACGAATTCCAAGTTTCGTAGATGGGATAGGGGCTGAGAATGTTCTCCCAGAGATGTGGGAGCTTGCCCGACCTCTATTGGATGGATCCATTGTTGTGTTATTACGCGAAATTGTCTCCGCGATTAGATTGTTGTTTGAGCGCAATCGTGTCATCGCTGAGGGAGCTGGGGCAGCGTCTGTTGCGGCGGCACTTACGGGTAAGGCTGGAACGGGTCGCGTGGTCTGCGTGGTTTCAGGCGGAAACATTGACCTGTCCAAGCTCATTAAGATTTTACACGGTGAGATTCCCTAGGGACGATTGAAGTGATAGAGTCTTCTAAACCAACCAATGAAAGCCCAGATTGCGAATAATTGGCAAATCGTGCTCTATGCGGAGAAAAAGTTTACCCCCACGCACACACATCATGAGCGTTGTGGGACTCTAACATTTGTCATAACATGAGGGCAAAAAAGTGTCGAGTTCTCGGGTTAATAGCGAAAATGCGAGTAAAACGTACTAATTTTAGCAATATTTAAGTTGCTTTTCACTCGCAATTTGATAGTATGCGGAAAATGTTTGAAGCGAGAGTTTGAAGCTATCCCGGGCTACCATTACATGTGTAAGAGAATACTTCCCCCAATTTTTTAGATCATGAAATTGTCAACAGTGAAAGATTTGAACCCGCATAGCGCGCGCAAGGGCGTGCTACTTTTAGGTTAGCACGGATTCTACGTTTAGATTCAATACAACCTCGGAGATGTCGCTGGCGTATTCTGCTGTTCTTCTGATGCTTTCAATGAGCAGCCTGACGTTAGGGATATCTTCGATGTTAACGGTGTGAGTAGAGAGAATGGCATCTTTTTCCAACTTGTATATTTGGGTTATTTTCTCTATTACACTCTCAGCTAAGTTGTAATCATGTCTAAATAGGGCTCCCACTGCGCTCTCAAACATAGAAATAGCCAAATTGCTCAATTCATTAATTCTCTCGTGAAGTGCCAGGTCTACGGGATTTTTCAGGAGCAACAAGTTTTCAGCGATTTTCGTGGCGTGGTCCGCTGTTCTTTCAACTGACTTTACGATGAGCCTGTAACCAAGACATTCCCGTGGATTGGTTAAACCAATTTCCTTAACAATTCTTATATTCGAGACCGCTAACTTCAACAATCTTACGATGTACAAGCTAAATCGATTGACTTCCCGGTCTGTCTCGACCACTGCTTTCGCGGAAGAATGATCCAAAATCTTAAGACAACCAACAGCTTCCCTATGCATTGAGGCGGCTATTATCGCCATCCTGCGCAAGGCACTTTCGACACTAAGTTCTTGGTAATTGAGTAGGACCTGAAGGGTCAGATCTGTCGGAGAATCAATCACGATTTCCGTTCCCACCAAATAGTTCCTAGCAAAATTTTTTAGATAATTTCTTAATCCAGCAGCCAAGGATTGCTGACCTTGAGCTCTTATATGAAGAATGTTGTAGCCAATCAGGTAAGCTGAAATCGCTTTTCTCATCACCGCATTTTGATTTTCATTGGGTGAGACTCGAATAAAGGCCTCTTCTTTTTCTTCTTTCTTTTCTACCTTTGAAGGTGCTATAGACAATGATCCATCATCTTCTTCTCTTACAAAAACCTCATCTCCCTTAGCAAATTGATTCATCTCAGCCCATTTCTTAGGTAGCGAAATTATGTATGTTGAACCACCAGTCATCTGTATCTTTCTGCTTTCTCCATTTTTTTTATTAGAGGCATTTGACATACTAGACCGCTCAATAGAAGTGAGATAAAGCAGTACATAAACACTACTGTCTATATATAATATGTATAAAGTTTTGTCCTATATATTTTATTTGGGCAATCTAAATAATCCACGATTGGCTTTTTCCTTTGAAAAAAGTGTGGAGGAAAAAAGCATGGACAAGAAAATATCGGCAGTACTTCTCTTGATCGGTCTAATAATAGGGATTGCTGTAGGTTATGTCGCAACACCGCGATCTGGTGATACGCAGAGTACGGAACTTACCGGCACAATCGTTGTGAAAGGCTCCGATACGTTGCTCATAGTCGCCCAAAGATGGGCAGAAGAATTCATGACGCTACATCCGAAAGTCAACATCCAAGTGGCAGGAGGAGGATCAGGAACAGGTTTTGTAGCGCTGAAGGACAAAACAACAGACATCGCAGACGCATCCAGAGAAATCAAAACCTCAGAGATAGAATCTTGCAAGGCAAATGGTGTAAACCCAGTGGAGTGGACAGTCGGTCTTGACGGGATAGCAATTGTGGTAAATCCAAGCAATCCGGTAACCAGCCTGTCAATGGCGCAGCTTGAAATGATCTACAATGGAACATACACAAACTGGTCAGAAGTCGGCGGAAGCAACGCTCCAATAGTGACTTATGGCAGACAAAGCACATCAGGGACCTATGATTTCTTCCGCGAACATGTTCTTCACAACAAAGACTTCAGAGCAGACAATCGCGAACTTGCAGGCAACGCAGAAATCGTTCAATCAGTACAAGGAGACTCAAATGGCATAGGATACGTAGGCGTAGCTTACACTAAACAAGGAGTAAACGTGAAAGTCTTGGGGATTTCCTCATCATCAACAACTGTCTATGAGCCTACCATCGCGAATATCAAAAGCGGAGCATTTCCAATAGCGAGGAAACTCTATATCTACACAAACGGAAACCCAACAGGGCTACTCGGACAATATGTGGCATTTATCCTAGGACCGCAAGGACAAGAAATACTCGAAGAAGTAGGCTACATTTCCACAATAAAGCTGGAAAAATAGCCATCACCACCCTCTTTATCATGGGTGAGAAGTAAATGTATTCCGCGAAGAAGTGGAGCAAAACGGAAAAAAAGGAAACTGAGCAAAAAATCAAAAAGAAGCTTTCTGAGAGAATTATGGAGAAAGCCCTGTTCTTTTGTGCCTTGTTTTCTGTCATAGTTGTGATTCTGATTTTTGCGTTTCTCTTCAGTCAAGGAATCCCGATGTTTGGTTCGGTATCACCAATAGAATTCCTAGTTGGTACAAGCTGGCAACCTACCAGCATCGTGGCAAGATCGTTTGGTGCATTGCCCCTTATCTATGGAACAATGCTAGTTACGTCTTTGGCTATGGTTATTGCTGTTCCAGTAGGTATTGTAATTGCCATCTACATAGCTGAAGTCTCGCACCCTGTCGAAAAGGAAGTTTTGAAGCCGACGATTGAGTTAATAGCTGGGATTCCCTCGGTAATTTTCGGTTTTTTCGCCCTAGTCACTCTCGCAACTATGATTCAGCAAATAACAGGCACAACTTCTCGTCTCAATGCCCTAAATGGAGGCATAATCTTGGCGGTTATGGCGATACCAACGATTGTAAGCTTAGCCGAAGATGCAATAACTTCGGTGCCCAAGGAGTATCGAGAAGCAGCGTTTGCGCTTGGAGCCACAAAATGGGAAACGATCCGTTCGGTAGTTTTGCCTGCGTCCTCTTCAGGAATTCTGGCAGCGGTGCTACTTGGGTTCGGCCGGGCTATAGGTGAGACGATGGCTGTTCTTATGGCAACTGGAAATGCTGCAAACATTAACTTCAACATTTTAGATTCCGCTCGGACTTTGACTGCAACAATAGTCATCGAGACTCCAGAAGTTGCATTTGGAAGCCTGCATTACCAATCCCTTTTTGCATTAGCAGTTGTGTTGTTTGGGATTACTTTTGGTTTCAACTATATTGGCGGAGTTGTTCTAAAACGTCTTAGGAGGCAGGGCAAATGAGGGTTAAACTCTTAAAGCAGAAAGTATACTTCGGCTTCTTCAGAATAATCACAGCCATCGTTGTGGCCTTCCTAATCTTTATGATTTGGACATTTGTATCAAATGGAATAAGCGTGATAGATTGGACTTTTCTCACGGATATCCCCAGGGGAGGAATGACAGAGGGCGGCATATTTCCTGCCATTGTTGGAACAATGTATTTGACGTTGGCTACAATGGCTTTCTCCCTGCCAATTGGAATCGCCGCCGCAATTTACCTGGTAGAATATGCCGAAGAAGGCCGAATTGTTGGAGTCATCAACTCTGCGATCATTAACTTAGCAGGAGTGCCTTCTATAATATATGGTCTTTTTGGCTTCGGCCTATTTGTGGTTTTTCTAGGCTTTAGAACGTCCATACTTGCTGGCGCTCTAACAATGTCTCTGTTAGTGCTGCCCATTGTTATTGCAGCAACTAGGGAAGCACTCCTTAGCGTTCCAAAATCTTTCCGCGAAGGGTCGCTTGCGTTGGGTGCAACAAAATGGCAAACCATAAGGAACAACGTTTTGCCATACGCTTTGCCTGGGATGCTTACCGGCATAATTTTGGCGGTTGCCAGAGCTGCAGGTGAAACAGCGCCTATAATTACGACGGCAGCATTCTTCTTCAGCCCCAGTATTCCTACTTCGCCTCTGCAAGGGACAATGGCTCTCTCTACACACATCTATTATATGGCAACGCAACATCCAAACATCGCTCTTGTCAGACCGATAACCTATGGGACTGCGCTAGTGCTGCTTATCATGGTTTTATCATTGAATTTAGTTGCGATTATAGTTAGAACAAGATACAGAAGAAGGCGGAACTGGTAAATTGTCACCACGAATAGAAACTCGCTCTTTAAGCGTGTCTTTCGGTGAGGTTCAAGCGATAAAAGATGTATCTTTGAAAGTGCTCGCAAATAAGGTGACAGCTGTAATTGGTCCTTCAGGATGCGGAAAATCCACATTCATCAGAAGCTTGAACAGAATGAATGAAATTGTTGGAAAAGCTACAACAAGTGGCTCAGTCCTCCTAGATGGAGAAAACATTTATGATAAAGACTACGATGTCGTCGGTCTGAGAAGAAAAGTAGGCATGATCTTTCAAAAGCCAAACCCATTTCCCAAATCAGTGTACGACAACGTAGCCTACGGCCCAAGAATCCATGGCACTCATGAAAAAACGGTTCTAGATAGAATAGTTGAGGAAAACCTGAAGAAGGCCACGTTATGGGATGAAGTCAACAATAGAATAAACGCTTCTGCCTTAGACCTCTCAGGTGGACAGCAACAACGACTATGCATAGCCCGAGCTTTAGCCGTTGACCCAGGAGTCATTCTAATGGATGAGCCATGCTCTGCACTTGATCCAACTGCAACTGCAAAAATCGAAAGTTTGATTCGCAAGCTTTCTGAGGAGTACACTGTAGTCATAGTTACACATAATATGCAACAAGCAGCTAGAGTCTCTGATTTCACTGCCTTTTTCTATGTGGGAAAGCTTGTGGAGTACGGAGTAACAAAAGACGTATTTGAGAACCCTAAGAGTTCTTTGACTGAAAAATACATAACTGGAGAATTTGGATAGGTGAAAAAAGAATGCGTAGAATAATAGATACAGGATTAGAAGAGCTTTCAGTAATACTCGACAGACTAAGTAACTCTTCATTTGATGCCGTGTCGCTTGCGCTCAGAAGTTGCTTGACGGGCTCTGATAACCATGACCAAATTAAGGATTTATCAGAGGCGATAACTTCGATGGCTGAAAAGGCAGAAAACAAAGCCTTCGAGCTTATCGCTAGATTTCAACCTGTCGCCTCTGATCTCAGAGTGATAAAATCCTATATGAAGATCTCAAATGATTTTGCACGATATGGTCGCTACGCGCTTGACATATCTTACATATGCAAACGCATGGGCAGCTTAAACAAATGCGAAAGTTGGATAAGTGATTATATTGGGAAAATGAGCGAAAAGGTTTTAGAAATGGTTCAAATAAGCATCAACGCATTGAAAAACCATAACGTTGAGCTTGCTAGGAGCATTTCTAACATCGAGAAGGAAGTGGATGAAATGTACTTCAGGTTTCTCGACGAATTGGTGAAGAAGGCGTCAACGACAAGCAAATGTACAATAGCCAGCGTCTTGGTTGTCAGGTATCTCGAAAGGATAGCTGACCATGCTGTATATGTTTGTGAGTCGCTGATCTTTGTTGTGAGTGGTGAATATGTCTCACTGGGATAGTAATGGAGGTGAAGACTAAATGGCAAAAAAGAGTTTTGCATGGTTCGAGGATCGAAACAGAATAGAAGTGATGAAGTTAGCTCAAAAACAGATGGAGAAATCACTGGACACAGTTGTGCTCTTAAAAGAAGCAATCGCCTATGCAGCGCAAAAAGACACAGAAAAAGCACGGAACAGTGTCGAGAAGCTCTTCAAAGAGGAGGAAACTGTCGATGAACTACGTCGATCCGTTTTCAGAAAAATGACAAACATCGCCATTTCAGCAGAGTTTCGAGAAGATTTCATGCACTTGGTAAAACGTCTCGACGTTATGGCGGACCACATAAAAGATGGAGCACGATGCGTAGACCTTTTGTTTGACAGAAAAATACCTGAAGGATTATGGAAAGCTTACGTAACTATGACAGAAAAAATGGTCCGCAGCTCCGAGACACTGCGCGACAGTATAGAACAATTGAGTTCAGATGTTAACATAGCACTGCAAAAGGCCAAAGAAATAGAACAATACGAAAGCCAAATTGACAAGCAACACTTTGAAATCAGAAGTTCTTTCCCTAGGTACATCGATCAAATTGACCCAAGCACGCTTCTTCTGCTTAATGAGTTGGCTGGATACATAGAAGAAGCTTCAGATGTGTGCGCTGATACGGCAGACTACATTTCGATGTTGGCTGGCGAAAAATAAAGTCAGCATGAAACATCAATCTAATCCCCAAGACTGGGAAATTAGCGCGCGGACTTGTCTTTCCAGGTTAGATAGTTCCGTTTTTGCGAGTCCGTCTTGAAGTGGGATATGAATGGGAGATCCCGTTGTGCCGCTACCTCTAATGACGATTGTATTCTGCCTCAGCCTCGTACAAGGCCTCAAGAAAATTCCCCAGCACAGCATACTGGTCCGCCATGGTTGCGTTCCTTGAGTCGAGAACGACGGAGTACCCTTTCTCTGCAATGCGTCTAGCCAAGGTTGCAGCCGTTTCAGGTATCACTATCAAGTCAGCCTTGTAGCCTTTAGGGCGTCCTACAGGCTTGCCGACAGCAGCAACAATAACTGGATACCGCTCTTTAAGCGTCCAATACTCGCCCTCAGGGTCGATCACAACAAAAGGCTGCTTAACCTCGCAAAGCTGCTCACACATCTTGCAAATTCGAGGTGAGAAATTTAGACGAGATAAGTCACGTATCCCGGGCTACCACGAGATTTTCTTATGATTTTTAGAGTATATTTTGAAAAATAGGCGCGATTACATAGCTCATCTGATATGATATTAGGAACCTGCAAGCGAATAAGCCCCTCTTGTTTTTGTTCCCCCGTTTTGTGACAAGCACCATGTCTGGTCTGGTTATCAGGCCTTGCTGGATTTTTATGATGCCATGGTTGGCTACGAAATCCTCCTTGTCTGTTTCTCGGCACAACTGTTAAATTTAGTTTAGATCGATAGCAAAGAATTGACTCCAAGAATAGGAGGTGATTAAATCATGGAAGATGTGATGATAAGGATTTCAGTGTTGTGGATATTCGGCGCAGTGGCAATGTCAGCTCATTACGCTATGTTAGTCTTTGAACCTGGTGTTTTACAGAAAATACTATCGGGGGAAATGACCTTGCGCCCGCGCGTGCTGGCGATTGTGGAAGCGTTCGGTAACTGGCTGATTCCTCTAACCATGGCTTTTCTATCGGTGACCTTAGGGGATTTGGCAAATCGTAATCTAAATATGGTTTTAGGCGGATTGTTTACTCTCCTGAGCATAATCCACATAGCAGTTTGTCCCATGGTACACATATCTAATAAACCCTCAGTTCACCAATTGTTGATCTGCATTTCAACAGTCGTGGTAACTGCACTAATCTTCTGGTATGCATGGAATTGGCAGTTTTCTTGAAGGAAAGAGGAACTGGTAAGAGTTCGTATTTAGTGCTGGGGTGGGACTAGAACCTCGATAATTTAAATCAATATTTTTCTCTAGTCAAACCTGTCATCTTTTGTTAATCCGATGTGAGAAATTTAAACGAGATAAGTCACGTATCCCGGGCTACCATAAGATTTTCTTAAGATTTTTCTGTTGAGAAATAGTCGTGAATATGCGCTGTTTGAACCTGAGCTGCATACAATGCTGTTAGCTTTTAATACACACTTAATCTTCTTTTTTAGGTCTATACACCTCTAATATAAGATCATTCTCAACTAATTTCTTAGGAAATTCAGAACTTCCCTGTTGAATTCGCCACGCATCTCCATAGTGAAACCATGTCCCCCGCCTAACACTTTGACTAGCTTAGCCTTCGGCACAAGGCTCGCAATTACCTCAGATGAAATCGGTTTAATTGCTCTATCCTCAGTTCCAGTTATGACCAGTGTTGAAGCCTTGATCATACCTAACCTATCAGCCGTATCATGCGTCAACACTGCTTCAAACTGCGCAATAATACCTCTTAGCGTAATGAACCTGATCGCGATCTTCAACAACGCACCGATGAAGACTCTGTAATACCATTTATTGAATGACAAAGGCATGATAACACTGCTAAACCTTCGAAAACTCGCCTCATCGCGTGAAGATCTCTCGTAAGCCTCTAATGCTTCATTAATCTCCGAGGAAAAACCGCCCTTCTCATCCCTTCGGGCAAATGTACATGCGAGAACCAGCTTATTCACCCTCTCAGGATGATTAATGGCAAGCTCCTGCGCAATCATCCCTCCCATTGACCCGCCAAATATGTGAGCCTTCTCAATGCCTAAGTGATCCATCAGACCAATTACATCATCTGCCATCATTTTTGTGGTGTAAGGTCCAGTTGGTTTGTCAGACTTCCCAACGCCTCGGTTATCGAATGTGATGGTGCGGTAATACTTCCTGAATGGTCCTAATTGAAACCCCCAGCGAATTTTAGCGGAGCCTAACCCCATGATGATGATTAGGGGATCTCCTTGTCCCCAAACGCTGTAATTTATGTTTATTCCATTAACGTTCGCCATTGGCATCTCAGGCTTTCCCCTCCATAATTACACAAGTCATTTACTGCTTTGCTACGATTGTATAAAGTACAGTCTAAGGATTTATTCCTTCTCCGATAACAGCCATGATTTATTTCAGGAATAGATTGATGATGACTTTAGCGCGCGCCACTGTTAGTCCTGTTAGCCGTTTCAACATAAGAGATGATTTTCAGCGTTGCTAGAATGAGCGCGTCAAGTGGTTTAATAAAAATTTGTGTATGCATGAAATTCATAAATAGTCAGTGAACATAAAGACTCAGCGGGTTTTCAGATGAAAAAACACGGTGAACCCGAAAAGCGAAATTTGCTACTTTACTTGCTCGTTGCCTTCGTTTGGTCTTGGACATTTTGGCTTTCGTTGGTTGTGTTTTCGAAGTCTCCTCTAGAGGATCCATATGCCCTGCTATTGCTCGGCATAGGAGGATTTGGACCGTTCGCCGCGGCTGTTTCTATAACTCGTTTCGCCGAAGGGAAAAACGGGCTTAAGATGCTGTTGAAAAAAGGAATCAACTACAGATTCAGGAGAATTTGGCTTGTTCCGATCTTCCTGTTTTTTCCCGCGGTGTATGGAATTATCTTCTTGTTCGGGGTACTGACTGGGTTCACGCTTGACTTGGTGTGGCTGTCCAATCCGTTGATTCTTGTTCCCCCCTTCCTTCTGCTGTTTGTAGTGAATGGCACTGCTGAGGAATTCGGGTGGAGGGGGTATGCTCTTGAAAAGCTCCAGAATAGTTACAGTGCTGTTGTCTCCAGCCTCATACTCGGCTTCATATGGTGGCTTTGGCACATCCCGTTGTTTTTCGTTGGGTATTATGGAGAAACGCCTGTTTGGCTGTTTCTTATTCAAACGGTCGTCTACGCCATACTGTTCACTTGGATCTACAATAACACTAATAGAAGCGTCTTCGCAACGATGATATTTCACGCCATGGCTAACCTAACAGTTGCATACATATTTCCCGTATCTCAGTTTGGCTTGTCGCTGCCTATTCTCTTTGGCGGAATCCTGATGTCGCTCTTTACTTCGCTCATAGTAGTGATTTGGGGACCTAGGAGACTAGCCCGTTGAGTGCTTGGACGAATGCTTGCACATAAAATTGCGCGCACAACCAAGGATTTAAACGTAGAGTTTGGCGCCGGGGAAGGGATTTGAACCCGATATTTAACCGATATTTTTCTCGAGTCAGACCTGTCGTCTTCATTAGTCCGAGGTGAGAAATTTAAACGAGATAGGTCACGTATCCCGGGCTACCAAGCCGAATTCAAATCCTGGTCTCATCGCTTAATGTGGGGTTACATTTAAAACTCGGTTTGTATGAATGTAGCCCAGCGCGCACGCTATGTTGGCGTCTGGTGATTTCTCCATGAAGTCGTCTAGGCTGGTTCTATTCAGTAACATGGCTAAGTAGGCTCTGGCTGTTAGTTGGTAGAGTCTAGCTGCGAAACCTGTTTTCGTTCTTCTCTCTCCGCTTTTTTCGATATAACCATGTTCTTCGAGTGCTCTGACCCTACGGTTTACTGTGTGATAGTGAAGGTACATGAAGTCTCTTTGAGTTCTTAGCCTGCGCCACATGTCGTAGATCGTTAGTTGCCCCTGCTTGGCGAGGATCCAGAACATAGCCTTGTTAAGCCTCGCATCGCGGCCCTTAAAGATTGAGACCCTCGCCATTTTGTCATCATGTTCTCATTTAGATGCTAGATGATGACTAAAAGACTGGATGCGCTCCGTGGTCAAGAGGGAGACCCTCTCCAATGAACCGCGTCTGGATATGTCCGTTTTCGGATACTGTCCATTGCAACGGCCTCTAAGGGACAGTGTCCTTTGGAAGCTTCAGTAATGGATAGTGTCCATTGCGAGGGGCAGAAAATTCTTGTGGTTTTCTGGTGAATTCTAAGTGAGGAAGCCTTTATTCGTTTAAAGAGGTTTAACAGCAACACAAGAATTAAAACACAATGCAGAGGATAAAGCTCAACCCTAAGTATATGAACATCAAAAAGAGAATGGAAAGACTGTAGGTTCTGCAACTGTTTTTCTATCTGAAAACAAGTATTGGTATCATGAAAAGGAAAAGTATGTTGAACCAGAACAATCTCAATGTGACAAGTTTAAACCTCAGATTAGGGGACCACTTGATACAATATATTTAGAAACCCGTAAAAATATTAATGGAAGGAGATTTAATCATGTACGCCGTTAAAGTAAATGACTTTGTTAGGGATGTTGTCATCCATAAATATCCATGTGGTCATATTAGAAAAAGAGGCGGTGCTCCAGGAAAATATGGACAGGTGCACTGGTATGATTACGACACTTATGAACAAGCAGTAAAAGAAGCACAAAGATGGCAGGCAAAAGGGTATAGGTTATAACACTGTTCTTTTTGTCTCTAGAGAAACTAAATAAAATTGTTTCACGTGAAACATTGTCATGTTCTTGAGATTTTGTAGTAAGCGGTGAATACTCCTTCTTTCTTAACCCTAAAGAGGAGCATGTTTCATTTTTGCACTGTGAACCTTTTATTTCCTATATACCTAACTTCTTGTTTTTCTCCATGGTCTCTTCTGATAGCATTCATCCAGAATTCTTGGGATTTTAATGCTTCCGCATGTATCCTGCTTAAATCTGTGGAGGTAAGTGACCCAGATTTAGATTTCTGTACAAAAGGCAGGAAAATTGCGGCTCGACTATATAGCAATGTTTTCTTTGTTTTTCGGTCTAACTGCCAAATGTATTTTCCATCAGCGTTTCCTTTATTGATGAAAATGCTGTCTGGAAGTTGGATACCAACCACTAGAGGTTGTCTGGATTCGCTGATAAGGTTAAGTTTTCCATGTCCAGGGGTTTTTCCAGAATCGGGTGGTGGTTTGCGTTGAAACTCGATAGGTTGTTTAGTCTGTTTTGGCTTTCGCTTTATCTTGGTTTGCTTTTTACTACCTCCGAAAAGAGGCCCAAGAAGCATTTCTACCTCTTGAATGAATTCTAGGTCAGTTTCGATTTCTCTGGATTTAGTTAGGTTAGTACTCTCCCATTCGATTAGTTTTGGTATGAGATATTTTGCGTAAAAGCTGTTTTTACCAATTTTGAGCTCTTTAGACCCTGTTAATTCTGTGGTCTCAGGCAGGAAATCGATTTCAAGGTAACCTATGCCTTTTGTGGAGCTAGTTATACCAGTTATAAACTTTCCATGTGAAAAAATATTGTAACCACTGCTAAGAGTTCCGTCCCTTGGAATAAGGTAAAATCCTTTAACCTCAGGCAATTGTTTCAGAGGGGGTTTGCGACAATATTTCTCTATCTCCTCTCGATTGAATTGTATTTGGATGGGCTTTGTCTCACAATCATCTGGAATTGTAGCTTCTAACAGCTCAGTCCGCCTTCCAAAATTCTGTCCAATTCCGATTATGATTCTTGCTTCAATCAATCCCAGATAGAAATGTCTTAGGAGGTAGTCCTTGATTTCGTCAATTGTAAAACGTTGTCTATTGGGAATTATTATTAATGTTCCATCTTTTTCTTTTCGATAGTCCAAGCCCCAAGCTGGGCTATATTTGACTTTTAAGGTGTCTTTGTCTTCCCATATTTTGTAGGCGCATACAGAAGCACCGATTTTGGATATCAGATGAAAAAATCCCGCAACATTTAATGCGGTATCTTTTCCGCCATGTCCATAACGACCAAAAACTCTGGCCTTCTCGGAAACACCGAAAATTATGTAGTTGTCTACGATATCACTTGGGGTCATTCCAATAAAGTCTTCGATGACTAATTCATTGGAATTGCAATAGATATTACAAATAACAGGAGAAATATCTCGGATTAGGCACTCATCAATAATATTCTCAATATTCTGACCTATAACATCCAAAGGGTCTTTGAAAATGTCCTTAGTTACTTGTCTGATTCTCCAATCCAATATAGCTTCCTGAGCTGTCCCATACGTCACATTTTTATACAAATCTAGCCCCATTCAATAAAAGTTCAAGCAGCAGATATTTATGTTTTGATATGCAAGATTTTTCCTCAAATTATTAATGCAACTTGAAATCAAATAATTAAAAGATAAATATGTGGGGGTAAGCATGTCAATAACATATAGTCAACTCTCCGATGATGAAAAAGCTGCTCTCTCTTTCAATATGCTCTATAAAACCCATTCTAGAAAAGACCATCCTGAACTTTTTGGCTCTTCTGTTTGGGATGACAGTTTTTATAGACGTCTCGGCAATGGAGAGGCAGGCCTCAAGATTAAGCGGATTTTAGACAGAGATTGTAATCCAACAGATTTGGCATATCAAATACTACCTACCGACACCTTGAAAAAGATGATGAAACCACTAAGGGAAGAGATGATGAAGCTTGAAGCTATAAGAGCCGAATTGGAAGCAAGGTGTCGAGACCTTCAAAGGATGGAAAAATACAAACTAGTTAGTGAAATTGCTGACAAATTCAGTTTTTTGGGTGTTGATGAAAACTGGATTGCAGTTCTGATTTCCACAAACCTAGTTGAGTAAGCTATTAAAAAGAAACTTGAAGATTTAGGTAGCCCTCTCAAAACAGAAGAAGGAAAAAAGCCAAGTTTTAAAGATATTATGCAATTTCTAGGGACAGTTCTCAAGGAAAAAGAAAATCGAAGTCTTGAAACATTGATAAGGCCCAAAGAGCTTTACGACATAAGAAGCAAAATCGACCATGAAGGATATAAGATGAAAGTCAGTCGAGAAGAAAGTCAAGCCATTTTTGTGTTGGTCAAAAACGTCGTAGATGAACTCTGGCGATTTTCTCGCCCCAAAACAGTTCCTACGAAAAGCCAATAGCAAGAGCAAAAGAAGTCAAATAGAAACTATTTCCGTTGGTTCATTATGTTCTTCTGCGCACGAATGTCTTCGTCAGTCATTTCATCAGAAAACAGATTCAAGCTACGTTTGACGAAGAGGAAGAAGAATAGAGCTACTTTCGACCTTCTGCTCTTTTTTCCTTTTTTTCCTTTGGGAAACGGATGTCTCTGTATTCTAAGTAAAATTTTGCTAGCATTCCGAGTAATCCTATCTTGAGTATTCCGCCTCCATATCTAGTTTTGTACCGAGTTTCAAGAATGCCATAGGCATAATCTATAACTCTTTCAGGTAAAGAAACAAAGAATGTAATGATGTCATTGCGAATCTTCTCGTTTATTCTCTCGTCATCGTATGTTGCACCCAAGGCGTGTTCAAACAAAGCCGCAACGGGGTGCATGGCGTTTATCTCATTTCTCTCACAGACAAACTTGGCGAGAACTGACAGGCTGACAAATTCCATTGTTTTTAATGGGAGTGTAAAAATTCGGTTCTTAAATGGTTCAGCATTAGTGTCGAGCCATAGGATTTTTTCACATATGATTTGAAGAGCAGTTCTGTCTTCGACTATGTTTTCTCCAATCCTTTGAATTCGCCTGCCGACATAAAGCCATGCAAATTCTTCTTCTGGTGTGGTTGATGTGATTCGAAAATCTATACAACAAGAATACCTTGCTAGTTTTACCATCTGATCCAAAGTCTGTTCTAATGTACCATAATCCTTTAGACTGTAGGCTTGCATTGCTAGGTTGTAGATGTCGTCAATGGCTTCTTTGAAATCTGAAGTGCTTTTCTTGACCATGCTGGAGAGAGCCCTTCTGTTGTAGTCTTGTATGATTCTTGGGGCTGAAAGACTGTTCTTCATCCAACGTAAGTATGGGATGAGGAGCATTGTGCTTAAGATTGAAAGTGAGACACACAATGTAGCTATCGCACTTGGGCCAATCAACGGCAAAAAGATTACTGAAATGTAGAATAACATGTAAGTCAGACTAAAACCCTTAAAGATAGGGGTTGCGCTTGAATATTTTCCAAGTTGATTAGCAATCAATGGAATGGTAAAAGCAAGGGCAAAGATTGTAGCATTTACTTGCGCCAAAGTTACTAAAACAGTTTCTGAAAATCTCACATTCAATGATTCTAAGAAAACATATACAAATCCGAAAAGTAGGAAAATAATGACATACTCCTTATAGAACAACAAGACTCTGTAAAAGTCGAAAGCAAGGTTTTTGGTGAATTTCATGAAACGGAAAAAAGGATTTTTCATTCTGAACATGTTGTTCCAGTTTATTTCTTCATGCTTTTTGCAATCTTTACAGTTATTATCATAAAAGCCCAATGCAGCCGTATCTAGCGAAACTGATTCAATTGTGCCTTTGCCGTATGGACAAGAAATTCTTTTCATTCCAAGAGTAGGTAGTCGAACCATTTCACCTAATGGAGAAGTACTCAGGTATTCCACTTTAATGTGCTTACACCAATTCGAAACCCTGCTAGGGTCTAGGTCTCTAATACCGAGCTCAATTGCTTCTCGGTACTGATCAGAACTATCTCTTTTCATTGACTATTGAGCTCCCTTTTCTGAGGGGTTTGCGTCTTTTGCATGCTTTTTCCGTCCATCTTTTCAAGTTCAAGGTCTAGCTACTTAAAAGAAAGACGAACATTTTGATTAATCTTCTTCCAAGACCTTAGGCTCTGGAGAAGGTAATCCTTCAAACTGAGCTTTCTCTCTTCTTCCTGTATTCTTCTCTGAATTTTTCATATTCTTTCCATCTTTCAATTTCATAATCGGGAATTGCAATCCTCATTCCGAATACTTCAAAAATGGCATTTGCAGCTTTAACATCAGCATCTTTCTCCCCGCATCCATTAATATGGCACATTTCATGCAAATAGAAAAAAATGGTAAGTAGCATCATATCAGATGTTGTTTTTCCTTCCCTTCGCCATTCCGCTACAAGGTTCGAATAATTATCTCTACAGACAATTACCACTGGAATACCTTTTACAATATCTCTGAGAGTCTTCTCTTTTTCAGTTCCTCTATATTTCTCCAGTAACTGAGCATATATCTTCTGATCTTTAATCACTCCGCTCAAATGCATCATGATGGGTGGATGTGGTGGACGTGTTGTAGGTATCGCTGCGTCCAAAAGATCCTTCACTTGATAATCATACACATAACTGTAATTTGCGGTATCGATGTTTTGAGTTTCTGAAAAAATCCTTTTTGCAACTTCAAACCATAAAGACAGAGGATCATGCCCTTTAGTTGGATCTGAGTCTTTCGATTTGTTGAGAACCTTTTTCAGGCGTTCAAGATCACTTTTCTTTGAAGTTTCATTTTGATGAACTTCCTTACGATGTCTATCAAACTCGTGAGTTTTAATAGGTTGATTACAAAATTCACAAATATAGTAGGGCAACTATATCACTTCTCAATCAACATTGATATAACATCTCATTTCAACTTGCATTAATAATTTTAAGGAGAAATGATCTTGTTAAGCAGATCAAATGAACATCAAGAAGAACTAAACTTATGACCCATCTCCTCCTCTAAAACTGGGATAATTTCTGGAAAGCCAATAGGTTCAATTTTATATCTGGTGATATCTCTCTTTAATTCTTGTTCTTCCAGAATTTTCTTTGCTTCATCAAAATATTCTGCTAAATCGTAGTTATAGACGAGAAAGACTTTCTTCAAGAGAATGCCTTCATTCAATAGAGTTTGAACATGAGTTATTAGTAAGTTCAAGTCCTTCTCCAGTTGACCTTTTAGAGAACGTTCATCTCTAGGGATCAAGTGCATCTTACACTCGAAAAGGATTTTTCCATTCTTCGTTTCACAAATAAAATCATTTTCATATTTGTTGTGCATAGAAAAATCCCACTTTATCTTTCCTTTGTCAAAAAGCCATCCTAATGCAACAGCAAGGAGACCGTCTTTAAACAAAATGCATTCTTTTAGTGATCCGTCAATGTCGTAAATAGAACTAACTAACATTGGTTTTGTGCATTTCAAGCATTTCATCTTCAAGTGATCAGGGTCAATTCTAGAAGTGGTAACTAAGATTTGAGGGGTATCTAGACAATGTTCACACCAAAACAACGTCTGTAAATTGGAAATCAATCTTAGAACATAAAGTTCATTGATTATGTCCGTATATTCGTCAAGTTCCATACCGGTAATTTCAAGCATCTTGCTCAAGTGAGGAATACCCATTAATGGCAAAGTGCTTACAATTCCAGAAGTTGAAGAGAGAGCTTCTATAAGCTTGACAGGGTCAAAAGTTTTCATAAATCTCACAAAACTGGCTTTCAGAATTGAATCTAGCTCTGGGATGCTTTCAATCTCTTCTTGTTTTAGAACATCAAAATTAATTTCTTTATAGTCTCCCAAAATTTTTTTCATTTTTCTAAAAGAGAATTCTTCATCTAAAACCAGCTTTTTGATACCGTCATTTTCTCGAATAACCTTGATTGCACCGTAAGCAAAGAGGTCTTTGATTCCGTTCAGTAATTTTTCAAAACCTAGTTTATTCCAAGCTTGTTGTTTCTTTATCTCTTCTAGCTGTGTGGTGATATCCAATATGCTTGGCCTCTCCTTCTCTTCTTGCACATCTGACCAAAAAATGTAAGGGATGATGACTTTTTCCTCATAAGGGAAGAGTTGCTCTCTATGAAGAAAGAAGAGTCTTGCTTGAGTCGAACCCTCTTTCCAAAGGTTAGTAAAGAATAACGTCAATTCATTGCTTTTGTTAATTTCTTCTAACAATTCCTTCAGATTTTCAACCATAAAAATCCCAGTTTGCCGCACAATAATCGGTATTTTTAACATTAATGTTTTTCTTAAATCTAGCAAGTTCTTTTGGTTCTGCTATAACTTCCGCACTTCTTACACTTAGAGATTTGCAGAGGTTCATACATAGGAATCATAACTTTAACCTTAGGTTCTGGAGAAGGTTATTCTAGGAAAATCTTGTTAACGGAAACACTATTAGAATGACCACACGAACATTTGATTTTGAGTCTTATGTTCATTTTAAAGGCTCCAACCTTTCTTCGGCGACTCGCCATCTCACCAACAAGGTCATTATGAAAGGTTACGATAAAACCTCAAGTCCAAGGTTCAGTAGGAGCGTTCTAGGGTCGTATGAGTTTGGTGTTAGGCAACGTTGGCAGACGGTAGTTAACGGTTGTCCCCAGCTTAGGCAAATTTGAACCTCAGAGCGCCTAACTTCGCGGAGGGTGACGCCGCCACAACGGGGACACACAAAACTTGACGTTCGACTTTGAAGAACACGCGCTATTCTTTGAATATCCCCAACTCTTCTTCGAAGGTCCCTCTCCAACCTAGACAATATCCTTAATCGAGCTTTTCCTTGGGTTAGTTCCGCCTCGACTTCTTGAAGTTGCTTTTCGAGAGTCCCTCTCTCCCTAATGAAGGTGTCAAGCCTGTCCGGGTCTATTCCCGCTTCGGCTAGGGATTTTCTCCATTCCGCTAACCTTTGGACCCCTTGAGCGTTGAAGCCCAATAACTGGTAGTCCTTAATGAATTCGGCTAGAGTGGCAGTTTTCTCTAAGCCAAGTCTTTGCAGCCCCTCTTTAGTGCTTATGGCTTGTTTCAATTCTTCCAGCGTCTTAGAAAGCTTCTCCTTAGCTTGGCTCAGTCCTCCCTGAATCTTCACTCTTTGGCTGTCCAGCTCCTTAACCTTAGAATCAAGCATATGGACTCGAGACTGCTTATCGTCAAATTCCCGAACTACTTCTTGATACGACTTACGGGTCTTAGTCTCAAGCTCCGTAAATTTCATTGCTGAGCCAATAAACTTGTGCGCCACCACGTTATGTTCGGAAGAAATCTTATTAACAATGTTGACAAACCCTTCCAATCTCTCGAGGCTGACATCAAGCTGATTGATTCTATCTAAGAGCCTTGCTCCCCTAGCCACGTCCAAAACAGATGCACCCGATTTTTGCACAGCAATGTTTAGTTGTCGCAAATCGTCGATGTCTGCCGCCTTTTTCCTAGCCTCATTGACCAGTTCGTTCATGGCGCCAAGGCTGACACCGGTCTTTTCATTGATTGCACGATATGTTAGCCCGTTCAGCCATAAGCGAAGAGCCCTAGCCTTAACTTCAGGCTTTAACACTCCCAACATGTTCACTTCTCTGTTCACTTGTTCGTTCTGTTCACGTGTTCACTCAGTTCCTACCACAGAACCCTACTCTGCGACGCTATTTAATCTTGACGAAAGCAACCTCTTCAAAATGCCTATGTCTTAGAAAACTGACCTCATGAAAGAGCTCCGGAGGGGCCCCCTCCTACGCCACAAGACCACGTTCTAAGCCTTCCTCGCCAAGAGTAAGCTACGACAATGTAAGGCATACAGCTCCGAGGAAAGCCAATTTATAAAGAAGAAAGGATATGTTTTCTTCAGTGGTGTCTGAGAGGAAGCTGTAGAATTGAGCTTTGGACTTTGGATTCTTGTTCCTCCTCCCTTGCTTGGGCGATATTTAACGTGTCCTAAATGTCGAAGCCAAGTTCCTGTGTCTTATAACTACTGTGGCTTCTGTGGAACACTGTTGGGGCCCGATCTTGTGTGGAGTTATGCTTCAAGAATCTGCGCCAACTGCAAGACCAGAATCCCAATCTTAGCCCGGTTCTGCCCAGAATGTGGACAAAAACAATAACAAGGGCGTATCGCGAGAGGGTATCTAAAACTTTCAGGGATAGTTCTTGTTAATTGGGGTTAAGAGGTTTCCGTTAAGGAGAATTAACACGCATGGCAGGTCTACCAACCTTAGAAGCCATAGTATTGGCATAGTTTTCTACGGATCTTTACACGTCCTTTTGAGTAGGCTCAGCTTCTGTTGCCTATGCTTATACGCGGATAATATTGCCAGTAAACTTTTCTCAGCTCCATCACTGGCGGAACAAAGTAGGCTCCTTTAACACGCCCCAACGAATGACCCATCATGTATTCTACTAAGGTTTCATTCATTCCAGCCAATTTTAGGCGAGTATTGAAATACTTGCGTAGGTCGTATGGTCGAACTGGAACCTCTCCCGTTCCAACGCCAGCTTTTATGCTGATCTCCCGTAGCTTCAACTGAATGGTTCGATCAGAAACATTGAATAGACAAGGCTTGGAAAAATCCACATGCTCGTTTAAGGCTGCAACTGCGTTTTTGCCAAAGAAAGTGTCATGCCAGCCAAGCCCGCTAGCCATAGTTTTCTCTCTGACAATGTGGATGTGGAGTGGAACTGTTCCATTCTTGAGCTGTTCTCCTATGTGACCGAATTCGGCGCTGTGACAACGCTTGCTTTCAAGTTCAAGCTTGTGCAGGTCAATGTTGCTCATTCCAGATTCGGCTTGACATAGAATCCAAGCTTTTATGAGCTGGTCTTTCTCGTCATCAGCTATGTCGCCCATGGCTCGTAATTCTTGTGGCGTCGGCACTTTAGATTGCCTTAATGGAAAAGGGGTTGGAACGGAAACCTCGAGGAGAGGCATATAATTGCTTTTGTAGAAACTTCTCACCGCCGCAACCGCCGTTGCTATAGTGTTCGGCGTAGCCTTCTCATTTTCCCTAAGCATAGTCGAAAACTTCTCCACTAACTCCTCATGCTTCCGCCTTAGAAACTCGTCATCGCTCTTCAAATGCCGCTTTCTCTCATCAATCAACTGATCAGGCGTAATCTTAGCGAAATGACAGAAACGCCCAAAATAGTAAAGAAAAACGCGCTGAGTCGATATGCTACCCTTACGCTTGGCCTTAAGTTTATCCATCCAGCGCCTAATGCTGTAGAAATCAAACCAGTTCAAGAGAAAGTCTCCCCATCTTCTTTAATTCTCCAAAAACTGTTCTCAAGTCAAGAATCACCTTCAAGTTGCGAGTTTCAACAGAGCCAGCCTTTTTCTCTGGGGTTGTGAGCACGGTTGTCGTTGGCGACAGGCCTGCGCCCTCTGGTTCAGGCTTCCTTTTCTACGCAACCCACGTTTCTGTTCGTTCAAGTTCTCACCCATTTCCAAAAGGTTTTTTCATCTCGGTCATACCAGAAGAGTTCATTTCCAGCTAGGCGGTCAAATAGAGAAGACGCGTCGGTTTCGGGTAGCCCGTTATCCACCGCGAGACTTATCCATTCCTCTCTGGTGCCTTCTACCCATTGGCTGCGGAGTTTTTCCAAAACTTCTTGGATTGTAGGCTTATGTAACGCGGGAGCTGTTGCCGGGTGTTCTTCTTGGTTGGAGTTTGCTGAATCTTTTGGAGCGACTTCGGACATCGGTGAATTGAGAGAAGACATTGGTTCAGTTTTGTCAAAGACGCCTAAATCTGGTTCCGATTGTCTCTGGACAACAGATTCCCACGGTAAGGCAGTTTCAACCAAGTCGGACATCAAAGTCAGCCTAACTCTCTCAGCCGTCCAGTCCCCACCGTAGGAAATCTTTGTCCCGAAAGAATCTAAGAATTTTTCAGCTTCCTTTCGAAATTTTAGGAGTATTTCTTCGCTATTTTTGGCAATGTCTAAAGACATGGTGGCTTTTTCCTTTATTTCTTCCAGCGAATACAACATTTGAAACTCAAGAGGACGCCCTCTGGCAGTCGTCTTACTTTCACCCATGTAGCCAGCGTCCGCCCAGTCAGACAAATACCGCAAAACAGTCTTGCTGCTTAGGCCAAGTTTAATGGCGATTTTGTTTCGAGCGTCTTTGTCGATGATGGCGCCCAAGTCCTTCAAACCAAGTTCTTCCATAACTGCAATCAGTCGGCGACTCCGTTGCTCCAGCTCCATCGCCATCGTAACATAGGGTTTCTCAGCTATTTTCAACACTTCTAAGCAGTGCCTAGGCGTTAGAAAAACAACCTCAGATCCGTTTTGGGTTTTCACGCGTGGCAAAGTTTTCTGATGAATAAAACCATGCAGTTTGGCTAAGCTGAGGAATTTATCATAGTCCCCGCGAACTCTTAGTTTATCAGTTCTAAGGAGGCTTGTTAAAGCATCCGGGAAGGGCAGAATAACAAGCACAGGCTCAAGCTTCTTCACAATCGCTCGGAGAACTCGAAGACTGTGATCATAACTGGTTTCTGGCAGGAGACCAAGCGCTACCTGCGCCTTCTCCTGCTCATATTTGACTTTCCACTGTCGCACGCGTTCAGTTTGCTCTTTTGATTCGTCTGGGTTGAGGGGCCAAGCACGCCGCTCAAATTGAGGGTCTAATTGCACACGAGTCGTTGAGGTGATGACCGTGATGGGAGGGATAGTATAAGTTATTGTTTTGAATCTACCTCCCTCATCTCTTTCAGTAACTTCAACGGTGTAGCCTCTGTCATCAGCGCTAAGGAACTTCAAGGTTGAGACTCCTTGAAACTCCTCATCCATGGCGCCCAGTTCTTTGAGCCTCAGAACTTCGTAGTCTTGCAAGTCAGTGTAGTCCAAAGCGTGCGCTGTAAATCGCCCAACATTTTTGGTGGCAAAGGCGTCGGCAAGCCGCATTAGATGCGTTTTGCCAGCTCCAGGCTCGCTTTTCAAGAGAATGAGCTGTTTAAAGGCTGGGTCAGGGTATTTTCCACTGCTAAGCAACTCAAATTCTAGTTTTTTGTTTTCGTTTTCTCCAGCAACAATATTATCAAGGTGCGGGCTCATCGCTTCTAAGACGTTTGATGCAGCTAGAATTTGTTCAGCTCCTGCCTCAGCCTTTGTTCTCAATATCTTGTTTCGCATCAGGACGCAAGCGTTGATGTCACACCAAGCTTGGTTCAAGTGGCAACCGTAGCTTCGATCAAGTTTAGCCGCGCTCTCAGCAATCGCCTTCAACTCTTTCTCAGGCAGAGAAGGCTTGTTAGAGCGGTTCCAATATTTCAATCGCCCTAACACCCTATCTACATCAACGCCTTGCCTAAACCGCAGCCAGAAACTAGCTAGGCGCATAGCTACCATGTTTCGAGAGCCTTCAGCCACGCCCTTCAACATATTAACGATGCATGGTGGGTCTGGTCCAACGTAGGGTTCTCCATGCCATTCTTCAGCTTCTTCCCTGAACAAGTCAGCCGGAGGCTTAACACCGGCTTTTTCAGCAAACTGCCAGACGCTTTCAACAAGGTCCGTGACGGTCAATATGTTCTGCACGTCTGGGCTAACGAATGAGTAGAAGCCTCCGCTCGGATGCTTACTCGGCGGCGCAATCACCAGATTGCGACTGGAACGAACCTCAAGCTTCAATTGAGGAATGGAAAAACTGGGAACTGGCTTGTCGCTTCTCAAGTAAACGTGGATCTTGCCCGAGCCAGTGCGCACAACGAGTGTTTCCTTCTCAAGTTCAGTGGTCTTCGCGAAGAACCTGGGGTATACGTCGGGGTCATCAAAATCCAAGACGACCAAGTTGCCAGAGGGCTCCCCACACAAAACAGCAACATTATGTTCTCTGCCATCACTGAACCACTCGTCCACTCGGGCTTTTCCAGGCGCTTTTGTCTGGAACTCTTTCCACTCGACTTCGGGTCTTTTCTGACCAAAAACCGCTGGTATAACAGCTAGCCCAAGGTCACGGTAAAGCCTTAAAAACTCAGCCATGACTTTATCCATTGGAGTGCCTCAAAGCAACGCGTGTGAAACAGGAATCAGGCTTGTTGTTTCGGCTTCAGTTTCTGCCTGTAAATTCGGTCTTCTCCATAGAGCCAGTAAGAACAGGTGTATCCTTCGCCCTTGTAGCGCTCCTTGATTGTGGCGTTGTTCTGCCTGAGAATGTTGTAGGCGTGGCTCCACTTGTCGGGCAAGTTGCTAGATTTGTGGGCTACCTCAAACTCGCCTAATCGTTCGCCCTTCTGTTGCTCAAACTTTAAAATGGTGAAGTTTTCCTCTTTAACTGCTGTTGGTTCTTTTTTCTCTATGTCTACGAAACCCTTGGCTTCACCGATTTTGTTAAGCAATTCATCAATTCGCTCAACCTTGTATTGAGACACATCTCTTTCAATGATTAGCATTGAGATTTCAAAGTCAGTCAGTCTGGTCAAGTCGATTGCTGCGTTAGAACAAGGCTTATATGTAGACTTTGGCTCTGTTTCTTTTGGGGCGGGTGCTTCGGCACTCGTCATATTTTTTTCCTCTGTTCTTCTTCACGCATTTGCTTCACTCCTCAGCGAGGCGCTTAGATGCTTTGAGTTGCGCCTCTTCTAGCTCCCTCTTCAATACGTCCCTCCATAAAGCGAGAAGGCCTTGGCAGACGCCATCCACATAAGATCGAATGATACCCCGATCCTTTAGCTGTAGAAGAATCCTAGCCGGTTCCCCTTCAATTGAGGCACGTATGTGAACCACGTTGGATTCTTGTCTGCTCTTGCTTGGGTTCGTCATCTTTCTTGTGTCCCCTCTTCGTAGTCGAGGCGGATATCACCAGACTGCAACAGTCTATTTGGAACGATAACGAGGCTCTTTGTTGACTTCAGCAAAAGATATGGGAAGTTTCTGGTCATTTCTGGATGTTTCTGTAGCTCAGCCAAAATTATCTCTGTTACTATTCGATAAGCGGTGAACCAGTGCACCCCAAGAGCATGGGCCACATAATTGACATCGATGGGGATCTCAGTCTCTTGAAGCAGCCCCAAAAATCTTTCCTTCAGTGATTTTTCCAAAGCCTCTCACCATGTTTAAACGGCTTTCACTAGTTTTCCAAAAACGTTATATAACGATTGTAAGCACAAGCTATGACCAAGAAAACGAAAAAGTCCATAATTTGTCATACAGAGATGATGTTATGTCCTTTATGGGGCGCGGGCGCCGAATACGAAGGCTAATTGCAAGGGTTTCAACCGACCAATACCAACTAGTTGAAAGGGCCGCTGAAGCTGCCTCTTTAACCATTAGCGACCTTGTTCGAAAGCCAGTTCTAACGGTGGCGAGGCGGAAGATTGACGAGTCAACCTACACGGCTACACTACAAGAAAAACGTCACGGAGACGAGCTGGAGATAGACATACATGGCACACTTATGAAATCGAAATCGGATAGATATATTCTTCCTCGAATCGGTGAGAGAATCGACAGACGTTTTCCCAGGGTTAGAGAGTTAAGAAGGGGCTAGCATAACGCAAAACACTTGCCGCTTGGTCTAAAACCGAGAATTTAAACCGAGTATGTATTCTAGGCGGCCGCACTACCCAATTTGGCTAAAAGAGCCAAAATCGGGGTTTCGTTCTGTGTAGTTTATGTGACTATCGCTCTAGTCACTTTGAAGCAGTCTTCACAGGATTGGGCCACGTTGGCGCAAAATAGCGCTCTCTCTGTAAGCCTTTGATGTACACAGACAAGGCAAAAATGAGAACATTCGAAGAGCTGAGAGTCTGGGTAGGCATGTTGCCAATCGGATATAGGAAGGATTTGTGGTGTGGTTTTATGATCCTTTAAGCCACCAGCTTAGATTTTCAATTCTTTTACTTTTGAGAGTTGCTAGTTCTGTCCTTAGTGTTTAGTATTCTTCGATGTCGTTTTGGAAGAAGAAATCTATCGTCAAAAAACGTAAAAAAAATTGCAGGATGTCGAAACTTGCTGCTCGTTTCTTTTAAGCTCGACCCATCCTTACTCTACGAGCTTCTGCTTCAGCCTGGGCAAGCTTTTGTTCAAGCTCCTTTCTAGCCTTCTCTGACTCCTCCAAATCTCGTATTGCTTTTTCTTTTTCTATGGGAATCAATTCATTCATTTTCTCAACGAGGCGTTTAGACTCGTTTGGCTTAAGTGGAATGGCAATATCTTTTCGTGATGGAATTGTTATTTTAACCTGTCCTTTTTTATCCACTTTCACAGAGTCTATGTCTTTAAGAGGAACATCTAGAGGAATGATGGTTTGAAAGAGAAAGCCCAAACTTTCTTGCAATATGGGCCTGGCCTCTAGAACATCTTCCAACTCTTTCTTAACACCCTCTTTTAAGTCCACTTCTAACAGAGTCTTGTGAAGCTTAACTGCGAAGTGAGGCTTCTTGATTACCATAACTACATCTTCAGCAGCTGCCTTTTTCTCTGCGGCTATTAATGGGTTCAGTTTGGCAACAAGGCTTCTTGACTCACTTGGCGTGAGCGGAATAACTATATCCTTTCGATGAGGAATCGCCAACTTAACCTGTCCTTGCTTGTCCACTTTCACAGATTCTATATCTCTAAGAGGAACATCAAGAGGTATGGCTGTTTGGAAGAGGACGCCTAAACTTCGTCGAAGTTTCGGTTTTGATTCAAGCACATCTTCCAATTCTTTCCTCATGCCTTTTTTGAAGTCAACCTCTAATAGCCTCTTATGGAGCTTGACGACCAAGTGAGGCTTGTCAATTACCATAACCATATCTTCAGTCGTCATCATAAGTCACCTTTTGTTCTTTATTATGTATCTAACTTAATTTTTACTATGTATAATTAAAACTTTGCCTCGTCCAACATTTCCCTTGCATACCACAATCGTTGCTGATGCTTAAATCATTCAGTCAATACCAGAGGTCCAAGCTTGAGAACTATGGAACCGTCTACCTCAAGAAAACACAAAACGTCGCCTGGTTTAAGCCCGAACTTTTTTCTAACCTCAGTGGGCACCGTGATCTGACCGCGCGCTGTCATCCTTGACTGTCCTCTAAAAATCGCCTCTACGCTGGGTTCTATCTCGGTTTTTGTTCCATGCTTCATTTTTGATTCAACCACACATTTAGATAATCAGAGTATTACTTAGCGGTTTTAGTAAGAAAAAACTTACTATAGCGTATTGTCATGTGTTTCGCACAATGTTTTAAATCAAATCATAAAGTGCATATAAGACTATAAGAATTCTGGAAGGAGGTGAAAGTAGATGGAAGAACCCATCAAGCTGAAGGAAAAGGCCAAAATCTTCCCGAAGCTAAGAACACAGGCGCGACCTAAGGCGCGACCAAAGGCGCGGCCTAAAGCGCGACCTAAAGCGCGACCTAAGGCAAGACCAAAGGCGCGGCCCCAGGCGCGACCACAGGCAAGGCCACAGGCAAGGCCACAATAAGCTCAGTGAAAGTGTTTACGAAGGCAGGTCCATTCGAGCGAAATGTGGTAGGGCTTTAAACCTGCTGAAAGCGACTCCTTTTTTCTTTCTCTCTGTTTTTTAGAGTGGGGTTAAAACGTCTCCTGTGGTCACATACCCATAAATCGCTTGTGTTAAGGCTAGAACGAATAGTTGGATCCTTTTGAAAGCTTGGCTTGGATATCTTGTAACTTTATGGAATGACCTCCACACGCGATAAAAGACAACCAAGTAGAACACTTGTAAAATCATGGCAACGGACATAAATATTATCCACCAAGCCGTTAATGAAGGTTGAAAACTTAGAATGGCAGGTACGATGGACAATGCGACGATCAAAGGGTAAATCTTGAGCATCTTCCGTTTTTTCTCTGCAATCAAAGTTTTCCTTTCCCCGTATTCTTTTTCAACGAGTTCTCGAATTTTTTCAATTCTTTTGCACAGTGTTTTCCACTCTTTTTGGAACTCTTTAATTCGGGTTGGCACTTTTTCAAGGTTTTCAACATTAACATGGAACATCGTATCCAGCAGCGCTATCTTGAAATTTTCTGAGGGCTTTAGAGTAGTTTTCAGTGCTTTAAGGCTTTGATTAGCCTTGGCAAGGTTATTCTGAGACTTATGTATGCATTCTTCGATTAGATTTTGGTTTTCCCTCAGTGCTGAAAGATCTTTCCTTAGGACAGCTAGTTCTCCAATGCTCATTTCCTTAATTTCTTTGGCATTCGGCAGATTGGTTCTCTTCAAAGTAGAAAGTAGGTAGCATGTTTCGCTTAGCAGATTATCTAAATAACCAGACCAAGTTTGCGCGACAAAGAGAGGCGCAAAAGCATGTATGTTTTTCTCTATCTGCTCTGTTCTGCCAACAAAAACGATTCGGCTCTTTATAGGTTCGAGGACGCTTATCAATTGATATTCATCCGACCGAGCGAGGCTCTCTCTTACGCCCATATCGATTTCTGTTGCTAGCTTTGCAAGCGAGTCAAAGCCATAGATGAGGCGTTTCTTGAAGTTCTCAGCGTCGTTGTAGAGGTCTGTGAGGGTCAAATCTTCGAGAAGCAAACCCGGTACCAATTCTCTCTGGATATCATATTCTAGCGCTGGCTGCACTTCGATTGTCCAGACCGTGCCGAACACCGAGCTAAGCAGGTACAAAAGGGTCTCATTTTGTTTCTCCTTACAAAGTTTGACAATGGAACGTGCTGCAGAATTGCCAGCATCGGCTGATTCGTCTCCAAACTGTTTAAACATTGTTGTTAAGTTAATTTTGTGGGGCGCATAAATCCCACTAGACCTCAGAAGGCTTCCTTTGTGACGCGTAATAAGTTTCTGGTATTCTGAGCTGAACTCGCTTTCAACCCGTTTAAGGTGTTCCCGAATTTGAACTAGAGCCAAACGGGTTTCTCCCATTCTTAGAATAGTGACGCATGAGCGCCCGATTTGCATTACTTCAAAGTTCGATGTAAACTTCCTCGCTGCTTTTTCCATTTTTGCCCTTAAGCTATTGGAAAGCGATTCTGGAACCTGCGGCGGAAGGTATGTAAAAACTGCGAGGTCTCTGTCGTGAATAGCTTCGATTTGAAGAGGCTTTGCCATCGCTTTTTTGACCGCTACTGAAAAAACGAAACCGTACCCCAAAACTTGCATTCCGAAATAGAGCGTAGACGCCACGGCGATTACCACGACTGAGGCTGATAACGCTTGAGACGACGAGACAGCCTGGACAATGCTCGCAATTGCAGTTGTAACGTCTTGGCCCATGTACACCATGAAAAGTGAAGACTGAAACACAATGTACATTATCCAAGTCACCGACAGAACCGCGTATCCGAGAAGAATCCTCTTTTTCCGCTTGGTTAGACCAGGAATTTTTGTCTTCACCTGCATTCCTAAGGCTCGTCTAACAATTGAGCCCAAATAATCATAGGAATCTCGGCGTAAGTTGGGCATGTTTACTATGTCCAACAGTATGTAGTACCCGTCAGATTCAAAGGGCGGAGCAAAGTTGAATAGAGACATGTTGAAACAGTAAAAGGCCATCATTGTGAGTATGTGAGAAGCAGGTTCAGGGATTCTCACAATAAAGCGAACAAAAACAAGAGCAGATCCAATCAAAAGGGTTGTAATGTTACCGGCCAGATAAACCATGATTCTATCACGCTTACTCAACCCCCACGCGTCAGTGGTCTCGGTGTAAAACATGGGACCAAAGTAGAAGAGGCCGGTCCCCATCTCCCCGGGCTGTCCACCGTAATGAACGAGGGCTAAACCGTGTGCAATCTCATGAATCGCAATCATCGGAGCCAATAGAAAAAAATAGTAGAAAAAGAAACCTACAACAGAGGATCCCAAAATCTCAAAGTATGCTTTTTTGCCGAAAATCGAAACAAATTCGCCTGCGAAAAGCAACACACCCAATATTATGAAGGCGATGGCTGCCCAGAGCAGAAATCTTTTAAGAATTGGCTGTAATTTGGAGTGAATAGACTGGAGAAAATCTTTGCTGCGTTCTATTATGCAAAAGTCTATCTCAAAGGCTGAAACGACCTTTAGTCTTTTACTTGGCCTTGGTTCTAGACTCGCCACTAACATGTTAGACTCAGCAAAAAACAAGAGTATTTCGAGAACCGTTCTTTCTTGGACGCGTGTCTTCTGACGCTGTACCTCTTTTACAATTTGTTTGTTTGTTCTTTTTCCGTCAGTGAGATTCCATATGAGGTTCGTTAATTCGTCAAGGTCGTAGTATATTCCAGTGTTGCCATTTTTCATGAGGTACGAGGGTTTGCCATCAACAACCATCGTCCTCACCTTCACTTTCGGAGAGGGCAGTGGCACAAAGGCTGGGTTGTAGAGAATTTCGTACATCAGGTCTGTCTTGGACGGGATTGGTGCAGCCATGTTATACTTCACTAGCATTCTAAAAGTTAATTTCAGAGGTTCCTATTATTTAATTGCCTCAAGGTTAAATTTATAACTTTAATATGCTATCACCTATATGGTTTTCAATGTCCAAAATTGACCGCGCTAGCCTTTTGAAATTCTTGTCCAAGCCTCGTTTTATGCATGAAGTGGCTAAACACTATGGAATCTCGAAAAAACTCGCAAATTTTCATCTTCGAGAAGCGGTCAAATCTGGTCAGGTTCTGATCAGTGAAAGACCTGTTTTGCAAAGTTTGAGAAATTCAAGAGGCAAACAAAAACGATTTGATGAGTTCGTTTACGTTTTTCGGAACAGTCCAATGCTGGCTGACGGTTGGGTAAAATTTTCGGTGAAAGAGGCAAACAGTTTTATTTCAAAGTCGAAGGGCGATGTTTTTTCTATTAGATTTTTGGCGAAGACTCAACGTTCTCTTGTAAAAGGAGTTGTCAACCGCAGATTATTGGGTGTTGCATTCGATAAAACAGCTGGTTCAAGCAAAACTGTGCGTGGCTTCATGCCAGAAGGTCCTCCCTCGACAAGATTTGATGTGTCATCAACTAGGGTAAAATTAGCTAACCAGAGAACGGTTGATCAGTTAATAAGACATGGAACGCGATCAACTCAAGAGGGGGTTAAGTCTCTTTCCCACGCGGAAAGAATTCGTTTGTTTCAGGCTCTTTTGAAGGAACCCTTACCTTTTCTCGAACTTCATGGGCGCTTCGGCGTTTCTAAGCAAACAATGAGAAGACTTGTCAAGAACGGATTCTTGAGGGAAATGTGGGGACCCAAAGCCGTTGGTGTCAGATTCAAACTGACAAGTAAAGGCAAGATCTTTTTGAAAGAATCCGAAGCAGCCGCAAGATACGAACCAAGAATAAGAGAAAAGAGTTTTATTAGGCTTAAACAAAGAACTTCCCTTTAATTTTCTTCAACCGTTATTGCTGTTGGCTCTGATTCGTGGTCTTTTGCTTGCCGTTTTCGTTGAGATAGGTTCTGCTCCTGCATCACAACAAAACCTTAAGCGAGTAGTGAAATTCTGAATGTGTTGTTTCACCTCAAAAGTGTTGGTAAAAAAGCTATCGAAGATTGTTTCACAAGGCATAAATGGTGCTTATACCATTTGTTTAACTGTGCAAAATCTTTTCTTTAGATCAATGAGCATAGCATAGATGGAGAAGGGAGAAAAAAGAGGAAATTGAAAAGGAAAGCTGTGCCCGGGATAATGCTGATACTGCTTTTGACAATCAGCTTGTTAACGTTAACATTTCATTTTAAACCATATGCGGAGGCTAGCTACTCACCGACAACAGATTGGAACAGAACATACGGAGGAACAGGCATGGACGTGGCCTATTCTTTGGTTCAGACGAGTGACGGAGGATACGCGTTGACTGGCATCACCCTATCCTATGGTGTTGGCAGCGGTGACTTCTGGTTGGTCAAGACAGATTCGGTTGGAAACGCACAGTGGAACAGAACATACGGAGGAACAAACTATGACTATGCCTATTCTTTGGTTCAGACGACGGATGGAGGATATGCTTTGTCAGGCCAAACCGCCTCTTTTGGTGTTGGCAGCGGTGACTTCTGGTTGATCAAGACAGATTCAGTTGGAAACACACAATGGAACAGAACATACGGAGGAACAGGCATGGACGTGGCCTATTCTTTGGTTCAGACGAGTGACGGAGGATACGCGTTGACTGGCATCACCCAATCCTATGGTGCTGGCGGCAGTGACTTCTGGTTGGTCAAGACAGATTCGGTTGGAAACGCACAGTGGAACAGAACATACGGAGGAACAAGCAGTGACGTTATCCTTTTTGGTTTGGTACAGACGAGTGACGGAGGATACGCGCTGGGTGGCGCCACCCTATCCTATGGTGTTGGCAGCGGTGACTTCTGGTTGGTCAAGACAGATTCGGTTGGAAACGCACAGTGGAACAGAACATACGGAGGAACAGGCTTAGACCTTGCCTATTCTATGGTTCAGACGAGTGACGGAGGATACGCCCTAGCGGGCTACACCAACTCTTCAGGCGCTGGCAACTTTGATTTCTGGTTGGTTAAGACCGACTCAGCTGGAAACGCACAGTGGAACAAAACATACGGAGGAACAAGCGTTGACGCCGCAGTGCCTGTGATTCAGACAAGCGACGGGGGATACGCGTTGGGTGGCGGCACCCAATCCTATGGTGCTGGCGGCTTCGATGCGTGGTTGGTCAAGACAGATTCGACAGGAAACGCGCAGTGGGACAAAATATACGGAGGAACAGGCGATGACGCTGCCTTTTCTTTGGTTCAGACGAGTGACGGAGGATACGCCCTAGCGGGCTACACCAACTCTTCAGGCGCTGGCAACTTTGATTTCTGGTTGGTAAAAATCACGCCGGAAACAATCTATATTCGTGCTGACGGCTCGGTTGACCCACCAACAGCACCAATCCAACGAAACGGAGACCTCTACACATTGACTAGCAACATCTACAGTGGTGCCGATGGAATTGTGATTGAGAAAAACAACGTAATACTTGACGGCGCAGGCTACAAACTTCAGGGTTCAGGAAGCGGCTGGGGAATCGACTTGACGAACAGAACCAGTGTAACGGTTAAGAATATCGGAATTAAGGGATTTTTTGTAGGCATCAATCTCGGTAATTCTAATAACAACGTAATCTCTGGAAACACCATAAGTGATAATGCTGGTGCCTTCTGGCTTTACAATTCTTTAGGCAACATCATATCTGGAAACACCATAACGACAAACTACAACTGTAGCATCCTGCTCAGTTTTTCTTACCTCAACAGAATTTTTGGAAACAGTATAATGAACAACGGAGCTGGTGTGGGGCTCTTTTCGTCTTCGAACAACACCATCTATCATAATAACTTCATAGGCAACACTTGGCAGGTGCAGATCCTAACGTCTGGCTACAACTTTTGGGATGACGGTTATCCTTCCGGCGGCAACTACTGGAGTGACTACAACGGAACAGACTTGCATAGCGGGTCTTATCAAAATGAGACAGGAAGCGATGGAATAGGAGATACACGTTACACTATTGATGTGAACAATCGAGACAACTATCCACTCATGGAACCTTGGCCTGCACCCAAAGCGGCAACTGTAATCATCGGAACGGCGCTCCAGATTACGGTTTTGGACCCTGCGAAAGCTTACGACGCCTACACCTGGGAAGTGCTCAGCAACATTGGAGAAGGCTTATTGAAGTACGAGCCTGGGACAACTAATCTAACATATGGAATCGCTGAGAACTATACAGTCAGCCCTAACGGACTCAACTATACCTTCACGCTCAGGCCGGGTATGTACTTCACTGATGGCGAACCGCTTGACGCTGCTGCTGTTAAATGGTCCATAGACCGAGTTGTAAGCCTTAATGTGAGCGGAGGCCCCTCATGGCTAGTTTCAGAATACGTTGAGAACGTCGTAGTTCTAGACATTCTTACTGTGAGATTTAATCTAAAGAAGGCAGTCACCTACTTTCCATCACTAGTTGCCGAGACACCATACTTCCCAGTGAGTTCGAAATCCTATCCTGCATATGAAACTGCTTCGCCTACGGTTGGCCAATACGGTCCATATAAGATTAGAAACTGGACAAGAGATGTCGAGCTCGTTTTGGAGGCTAACCCCGCTTATTATGGTGCCACGCCTTGGTCAAAATACGTTGTTACAAAATACTTCACTAACTCAACCATGATGAGGCAGGCTTTGGAGAATGGAGAGATAGATATAGCGTGGAAAGGACTAGGGGCAACGGACATAACTGACCTCAAAAATGACTTACACTTTAATGTTGTTGAAGCTCGTGGCTCACTCGTTCAATTTATAATCCTACGCTGTAACATGACGCCATTCGACGATGCACGCTTGAGGCAAGCTGTAGCCGCCGCCATAAACAGAACTAGAATCGGCACAGAAGCTTACGGCGGTATTTATGATACGCTTTATAGCATGGTTCCTATGGAAATGTGGAGTCACATCGATGCGTTCAAAGATGAATACGGTGTACGCAACTTAACACTGGCGAGGGAGCTCTTAACTGCTGCCGGATACAATGAGTCCAATAAATTACAATTCGACTTGTGGTATAACAGTGGTGTACCTACGCGAGAAGCCACAGCAAATATAATAAAATCAGACCTAGAACAGACGGGTATGATAAGTGTTACGTTGAAAAACGCTCCGCTTTGGCAATACATAGATAATATAGCAAAAGGAGTTATGCCTATGTTCTTGCTCGGCTGGCTTCCAGATTACATAGATCCAGACAATTATCTAACACCGTTCGTCCACTCGACACGGTCACCAGAGTTGGGGGTATTTTATAATAGCACCTTGATGGATGCGATTCTTGACAACGCCATGGTTAACCCAAACATCGCAAACCGAACGATACTTTATGAGTATGCTCAGAGGCTGTTGGCTGAAGACGCTCCTGTGATTCCTTTCGTCCAAGGTAGGCAATACGCGGTCACAAAACCAAACATTAAGGGTATCTACTTGTCCCTAACAAATCTCTTACCATACTATACAATCTACGAGGTCGCACACCTCACTGAGTATCCTTGGTCTATGTTCCGCCACAATCTCAGACACACAGGCTACACTGAAAGCCCAGCGCCAAGAACAAACCAAACACTATGGAACTACACAACAACGGGCATAGTAAGTTCTTCCCCTGCTGTTGTTGATGATAAAGTCTACATAGGATCATGGGATGACAAGGTTTATTGTTTGGACGCCGCAACTGGATCGCACATATGGAACTACACAACCGGCGGCGATGTGACTTCTTCTCCTGCTGTTGCTGATGGCAGAGTATATGTGGGATCATGGGATCACAAAGTTTACAGCTTGGATGCCTCAACTGGAGCACAGATTTGGAACTACACAACCGGCGACATAGTGCTTTCTTCTCCTGCTGTTGTTGATGGTAGAGTCTACGTAGGATCATACGATTACAACGTTTACTGTTTAGATGCTTCAACGGGAGAAAAAATATGGAATTACACAACGGGTCGGACTGTATTTTCTTCTCCCGCTGTTGTTGATGGTAGAGTCTACATAGGATCAAGTGATAACAAGGTTTACTGTCTCGATGCTTCAACAGGAAGGCAGATTTGGAACTACACAACCGGCGACTTTGTAAATTCCTCTCCTGCTGTTGTTGATGGTAGAGTCTACCTAGGATCGTATGATCGCAAGGTTTACTGCTTGAATGCTTCAACGGGAGCACACATATGGAACTACACAACCGGCAACTGGGTGCTTTCTTCTCCCGCTGTTGTTGATGGTAGAGTCTATCTGGGATCATTGAATGGCAAGGTTTACTGCTTGGACGCTTCAACAGGAGAAAAATTATGGAATTACACAACAAGCGACGCTGTGTATTCTTCTCCTGCTATTGCTGACGGTAAAGTTTACGTAGGATCATTTGATGACAAGGTTTATTGTTTGGACGCTTTAACGGGAGCGCACATTTGGAATTACATAACAGGCGACGCTGTGTATTCTTCTCCTGCTGTTGCTGATGGTGTGGTCTACGTAGGCTCATATGACAACCGTGTGTACGCGTTTGGAAATGTTATTAGGGTTCCAGAAGATTATCCGACGGTGCATCAGGCCATCGACGCAGCGACTCCAGGAGCCACAATCATAATTGAACCAGGCGTCTACCGCGAGTCTATAGTCATCAACAAGACTCTGACGATTCTCGGTAAAAAGGGAAGCGGCACAGAATTCGCCGGCAGTGGATCTGGAATCGCCATCACCATAACAGGTAGCGCTGCATCTGGAACCATTGTTGCAAACATTATGATATCAACCTTTGCTCAAGGTATAGTCATCGACAATTCCAGAGACTGCAGAATCTATAGCAACATATTTTCTTCCATGAGTGCCAGCGGAATTGCCCTCAAAGGCAGCAACGCGGCCAACAACCTCATTTACAGCAATATATTCCAAAGCAACTACATCGGCATCTACTTAAACGAGTCTTCAACGGGCAACACAATCTTCAGCAACACTATCAGTCTAAACGCTATAGGCCTTAAACTAGAATCCACCGGAAACACCATCTACTCAAATATCATATTACTAAATGGAATCGGAGCTATTAGCCCGTCCATTAATGTTTGGGACAACGGTTATCCTAGTGGCGGCAACTACTGGAGCGACCATACAGGCGAAGACTTGTATAGTGGTCCATACCAAAATGAAACTGGAAGCGACGGGATAGGCGACACACCATACATTATTGATGCAGATAATAAGGACAATTATCCACTGATGAAGCCTTACGGTGGCTCCAACGACATAGGCATAATAAGGGTCGCCCTATCCAAAACAGTTGTAGGGGAAGGCTGCAACCTAAAAATAGAAGTCACAATATTGAACTATGGCATTTACACCGAAACCCGCAATATCAAAATCTATGCCAGCACCACGGTCGTTGCTTTTCAAGACGCCGTTCTGACGAGCAGACATTCTACAACACTAACCTTCACATGGGTCACTAGCGGCTTTGCCAAGGGCACCTATAACATAAAGGCTTACGCGACCCCTATTACCGGCGATGTTGACACAACCGACAATAACCGTGAAGAGGGCACAGTTATCGTTACGATCCCAGGCGACATAACTGGCGATTACAGGTGCAACTACAAAGACTTGGGCATACTGGCTGTAGCCTACGGCTCAGACCCAACCAAACCTAACTGGAACCCATACGCAGACATCAACGGCGACGACAGAGTCAACTACAAAGACCTAGGCATACTAGCCGTAAACTACGGAAAATACTCCCCACCTTAACAATCCCTTTTTCGCTTTTTTAATTCCTTTAAGAAGGTAGACTTTTGTTGTGAATGAGAAGCTAGGGTGTGGAGCATTTTGGCCAGTTTTCGATGCTGGTTTTGTTAACTGCTTCGCAGAATTCTGCGCACGCGCGTTTATTGTTTCCGAAGTTCCTCCAAGTATTTGTCTATCCTTTTATCAACGATCTCATAGCTTTCTTGAGTGATCTTACCATCAGTTACACCTTCTAAAACCGTATTTCTTAGCCTGTAAAGCTCTTCTTCACACTTTCGAGGATTCGTTTTGAACCTTGAATAGACGTCATCAATCTCATTCAAAAAGTTCTTGACGACGGACCTTCCTCTACGAGTTCTGATCCATGCAGTTCCAACTAAAGCGACAGTGAGCCCTGTCCCCAGAAGTCCTAGGATAACTTGCAGCGTCTCGGGACGGAACAGAGTCTCCCACCAGGCAAGCGCGCGCACATAGTGAGCGGTGGCTTCGTATGGCCCATCCATGGTGATCGTTATTGGGTTAATGCTGGAATCCCAGCTTGTTCCGTCACCAGTCCAGTGGTCAAACACGCGTCCACTTATTTCCTGGGCGGTACAGTTCACTAGTGTACCGTTGTCGTACCATGGTCCAGGTGGAGAGATGTTTGGCTGGGGGCTTATTCCGGTGGGATCTGTGTGCACCGTCAAGAGATATTGGGTTTTCCAATTCCATGTTATGCTTGAGGGCGCGTTTATGGTGAAGGTTACGGCTGTGGTTGTTCCGTATGTATTAACACTTCCGGTTCCAGTCCACCCAGTGCACACGTAGCGGGTGCCAGTTTGTCCTAACACAGGCGAGATGACAGACGCGTAGACGGATTCCCCAGCTTCAAACCATCCGCTCGTGGGCGTAAGTGAGCCATAGAGAGAAGTTACGGTTAAGTAGTATTGAGTTACATAATTCGCTGTTACGCTACCTGGTCTTGACACCGTTATGGGGTCGCTTTGTAGAGTTGATAAGCCGCTTGTAGAATTCCAGACGTACCGCTTAGCGCTGGGAGTGACTATCAAGGGCGATTGGAAGGCAAAGGTGTAAGTGGTGCTTTCGTTCCACCAGAAGAAAACTGGAAGACTGGAGGCATTGTATCCATCTATTGTTACAAGGTTTTGTGTAAAATCAGCGCCGATGCCATACTGACTGAAAGTTACTTTATACTGAGTTGTATAGTAGGCTGTATAAGTAGTTGAACAAGTAACTGTTATTATTCTCGACGAGTTCGTCTGATAGTCGTTCCACTGCTTAAAGACCCCGCGCGAACCAGGTCCGGTTGAAACGGGGGTCGTGACATTGATGGTATAAGATTTCGGCAAAACAAATACTCGGATTCTTCCCCCAGCATCAGTCGTATACGAGTCTTGGTCAATCTTTAATGAGATGTCAGGGTAAGGTGTTTTAATCGTTAAGATGTATCCAGTGAGGTGATATTCCACAAATTCGTCCCATAGGGTATCTTTTGCAAAGGAGGTATTTCCATACACGTTTGCAAATGTTGTAGTTCCATACATTATGGAATCATATTTTCCCTTTTCATTTGGGAAAGATATCGCCAAACCATGGGAATCTGGAAGGTTCTTATTCCCTTCTTTAATAATTACGTTTCCGAATGAAAGTACACTCATGACTTGATTAGCAGCATTTCGAAGTTCCTCGTCAGGAACAGATTGATAGGTTAAGTTAGCAAAATGGTACAGGTCAATATAATAGCCAAATTGGTCGCCGTAAGGTCCAGGAAATCCCAGTGTTAAATTTCTGGCTAAGATTATCTTTTCATGTGATGGATATAACAACGACAGGTAGGGAGTTTCTTTGTCTTTCAACTTTAGGGCAAAGTCGTCGATGGCTGCTATAAAACTCGTAATCTTAGTTAGGTCCATCGCCGACATCGTTGCATTAGGAATCTGATAAGCGTCTTCGCTGTTCTTGCTCCAATACATATAATCGGTAACTATCCCCTCAGCAAAGGCCCTTGGCAACATTGATGGGTTGCTGATTAATCTTGAAAGGTAATAGTCGTAATGGGCTGGTGACCAACCAAGCCCTTCTGGACCAACTAGCAAGTTTGCATAGTCTTTAATTTGGTAGGCTATCTCTGCCATGTTCATAGCGCAAGCGTCACTAAATACTATATCAATTGTTACTGGAAGCCCACTTAGAGCTTCGCCGAGTTCTGAAAGGGTTAAGAAATCGTTCGATGTAAGGTCGTAGGAAAGACCCACCACGCCAGTTCCATGATCCCAGAGCACTAAAGTGTAATAATTCGCTGGGTAATAGTCTATTGTCCAGTTAACAAAGTCTTTTAACGTGTTAGGGTCCCCCATATCCACCTCTCTGTCTGGCCAATCTAGGGTTGCATTTCCAGCCGTGGGCCACATACCTTTCGTGACGTAGAAGCGTTTAGTGTCTATCCAACCGCCATACCTTTCATCATAGCTAGGTATTCTATCCATTTGCACAACGATGTTCACTCTGGACGTAGAACCAATACGAGCCATGTACAAGAAAATGTCAATGCCAGGAGTTTCTAAATCGTTGTCTGCGTCAAGATAAACCATAAACGTCCAATCTGCGACAGATGTGTTTCCAACAATGAACCGGGTGGTTGCAACCGGTCCATAACGCATCCATGTGGTATTGAAATACCTGTCGAGGTAAACTTCCACCTTCCAGTTTCCAACAGGAGTACTTGCATTGATGGAAATGTAATCATCTGGAGCGTTTCTGTATTCCCAATAGTTCCAAGTAACATTGGCATCCTTGTAATCAGAGAAGTTGCCCTGGTACGTTTTATAAGTGCTACCATTTGGTTGAACCCAAACAGTTGTGAAGTTGTGAGAGCTTCCCAGCTCTTCGTTGAAGTAGGCTATTTTGTCAAACCTTAAATAATGGTATGCCTCCGTATCCACGCCTATTGTAAACCGTGATTTCATATTAACTGGATATCCATTCGCATCGATACCCCCGCCTATGCGAGGGCTATTTAACCCACCGTTGGTTACCTCAAAGAACTCTGAAAAAGAAGGAGAAGGAGAGCTATCCAAATAAACGTCAACCTTATATGCCCTAGGAAAATTGTAAGCAGGCCAGTATCCATCTATTAGAAGCCATGCCGCAAAGTCATATTCCCTAAAACTGTAGACATTGCTGCTCCAGTTATAAGCAGAAACCCAAGTATTAGATGAATTACTCCTATAATGCCATCTAAACTCGATTTTACTATTTATTGCAACGGTTGTCACAACCACCGCTTTAGTATCGCTTGGCCTGAAAATTGTTGTAGGATCAGTCGGATCGTATCTGAGCACACCTTCTTTCAAAATAACTTTATAATCCTTGCTCATTATGTGCCGACTAAACGAAGCAGAACCAGAACTTGAAGAAAGCTGCAGCATTTGATGTCCTCCTTGAATGGTCCGGGTCAAATTCTCTTGAAAAAGCTCAGCAACTGTTTGATCAATTTCAATGTTTTCTGAACTCGCAGCATCGCTAGCCTTCTGAGTCTGCGAGGCATTTTCTTTAATCCAAGTAACGTCAGAAAAAGTTGTTACAGAAACGTTGACCAGTGCGCCAAATACATATGGCAGAAGGAAAAAAGAAATTAAAATCAACAAGAGAATTTTCAATTCAATCACTGAGTGTTATAATACAATATAAATTTGTATATCTAAGATATAAAAATTCAGAAGTGCGCGCCGACCTCCTGTACATAAGTCCCATGTCGCATTCCAAAGCCTGCGACCCATGTCCGAATCCCGCGGCGCGCCACAATTGTCTTATTCTTTTGAAATTTCTTCGAGGACCTTACCCTTGGTTTCGGTTCCAAGTATGAACACACTTGCGGAGCCTATGAAGTGGGCGAGTGCAAACATTGTGAAAACCGCTGGTAAGCCTCCGGAGGCGTACAAGAGTGGGGTGGCGGTGGGTGCTATTATTCCTGCGACGCGTCCGATGCTGGCTGCGGCTCCGGAGCCTGTTCCTCGCACACGGGTCGGATACAACTCCGGTGTGTATGTGTACAAAGCTGACCAAGCGCCTAAGTTGAAGAAGGAGATGACGATGCTCCACAAGAGTATGGATGTTGGGTCTTGAGCCAAACTAAGCAGAACGCTTCCGACGCCAGCCAGCGCAAGATATGTGAGTGCGATTGGTTTTCTGCCCACGCGGTCAAGCAGTAGGGCCGCGCTGTAGTAGCCGGGAACTTGCGCCAAAGTGACTATGAGTACCCATTCGATGGATCTGACAATAGTGAGTGTTAATGGTGGACTCGCGTAAAACGTGGGAAGCCATATGAAAATCCCGTGGTATGTGTAAACCAAGACGGCCCAGAAAATCCAGAGCATGGCTGTTCTCTTTCGGAAAGTGGGAGACCAGGTGTCCTTCAAGGCTGCTCTGACATTGAATCTTTTGGAGGCAGGGCTAGGCAATTTCGCTTCTTGGAAATCCGTGGGAACCAGTCTATGCTTTTTAAGCAAGCTTATGGCTTCGCTTGTTCTTCCCTTGAGTTGCAGATATCGCAGGGACTCGGGTACAACAAAGACGACCAAAGGAATCAAGAGAAGAGGGATTAAAGCGACTAGAAATGTGAGACGCCAGCCATAGGCGGGAATTAAAAAGTACGGGAAAAGTAAAGAGAGTAGTGCTCCGTAAACCCATGAGGTTTCGACCAAGCCCAAGAAACGTCCTCTATACTTTGCGGGAATGTATTCGGAAACGTAAACTCCTGGCTGAGGCAAAGAACCGCCTAAACCTATTCCAGCAAGAAAACGCAGAAAAGCCATAGTTGCTGGGTCAGGGGCGATTGAGTTGAGTGCGGTGAAGACGGTCATAGTTGATATGGTGAAAAGAAGCGTTTTCTTCCTACCTATGTGATCGGCGAGGATACCGCAAGACAATGCACCAACGAACATGCCCAGATAGCCAATGCTCAACAGAAGACCTGAAACAAGGGGTTGCTGTTTGAGTCCAAACTCGGCGATTATCGGTGTCAGAACGGCTGCAATGAGCATGACGTTCATGGCTGTGAAGCCATAGATGAGGCTGCCCAGCAACAGCAATCCGTAATGAAAACGTGTAAGCGGTGCCTTTTCCAAATGTTCAACAACACTTTCCATCGCATCAACCTGCCTTATTTGAAAAGCCTGTAAATTGAAAAGAATAGAATTAAGGTTACTGCTTATTAATCTTACACTCTATAACTGAGAATCATGTTCTCGATTAAAGAGATGCAAATTAAAGACGTTAAAGAAGTAGCTAAGGTTATCCGTGAAACTATGCTTAACAGTTGGGAACGCTTTGAAAAAGACTATTACCCTAGAAAAGCCTTGGAATTTGACATCACATATTATTCGGAAGACCCACTGAAAGAAAGATTTGCGGATCCTGAAAGCTTCGGTTTCATCGCCGAAGAAAACAATGAAATTGCTGCCACAACTCTGGGAAGAGTAGTTGGCGAATCTGGTTTGGCTCTGTTAAGCTGGATAGGCGTTCATCCCTGTTTTCAAAATCGAGGAATCGGTAAGGCTCTTCTGCAAAGAGTTATTGAACATTGTAAGACAAAACGATGTCATAAGATTATTCTTTACCCGTTGCCAATGGACATTCCAGCTATAAACCTCTACCTTAAATGTGGTTTTGTTCCAGAAGCCTATCTGCGCAAAGAATGGTGGAAAGTTGACTTCATCAAAATGAGCTTGTGGCTGGAAACAGAGTAGTTTATACAGGTGGTTTGACCAGTTTTCTCTTTTCCAGCGGCATCTTCATCCATTTCTCAAACTCTGAACTCGGCGGTTCAGTCTCAAACAATAGTTTTCTGCGGGATTCCAACAAGTTGTCGTTTTTCTTCAGGTATTCGGCTGCTGTTACAACTAAATGCCCATTCTTTGAGGCACTGTCAAAGATCGGCTGAGAAAATTCTCGCCACTTTTCTTCTCGGAGGAGATGATGTTCCAAAACCGTTGCAGGAACCTCTTTCACCAAGTCTTCTAGATTTTGCATCCCTATTTGCACGTGTTCTTGTTTTACTAACCCAGCCAAATATGCTGGTGGACCACCAATTATAACTAGTTGAGGCCTTTGGAGGAGGATTACAGGCAAAGTGGGAGTGTGCATAGGACCTTGAACGTCAGAGGCGAACAAGAGGCGTTCGTCTTCATGTTCAATTGTTGTCATGATGAGCCACGCGAGTTGCGAGTCTTCGGGTCCGTGGAAAACTGGGTCTGAAAACTTCAACTTGGTTTGTCCAAACTCAAAGGTCTTCCCGTCAGCATACTCAAGTTTCTCAGCGTATTTTCCAGCTGTTCTGGCGAAAACCCAGCCTCTGCGCCTCTGGCTGAAGTTAACTTTGTCTCTGTAACTCTTGGCTAACACAAGTTTTCCGTCATAGATTTGTCTAGCCACGTCTTCCGAAGACCAGTTGAAGCACCAGTCAATGTAAGACGGAGTGTGATGGTCAAAATGATAATGACTAATCGTAACAACCTCCGCTTCGTCAGCGGCTTCTGCAATTTTTTTACGGCACTCAGCCAACGCTTCATATTCCTTGGGATGGGGCGGAAAACCGAAACGATTCGGACCAAGAGAGACGCCCGCGTCCAAGAGAATCCTCACGTCTGACGTCTCCACATAGGTGCACATGGAACGGACGCCTAGGCTCTCTGCAGCCAATGGAACAACCCTGATATTGCAAAGCATTCTATCACTAGCCTACATTTTCCATATCTTTCATACAAGACAGAACTGAGGTTTTCTTGAGGATTCTCAATATTGATTTCCATTTCATAACGCTTTTGTTTACTCAAAATCAAGAGCAATAAATAATGAGTGAAACGAGCATGCACGTGCACAATTTCAGAGAGATAACCGAATACTTTGACGAGGAGATAGGCTATCCGGAAGACGAAATTCTCCACGTCTTCGAGTGTCCGTGCGGCTTCACTATCATCGAGAAGAAGAAACCAGTCAAGTCTAGTTCGCGACAAAAGAAAATGACAATCTACATCGTAATCAGAAAATGACCAAAAAACATCTAAAGGCATGCATTATTTAGAGTATGGTTTTTATTTAAGCTCGGCGCTAGTTTGTTTTTGTGGGCGATGACGACTCTGGCCCCCCTGAATCATGTGATTTCGATCTTGAGTGCGAGAGCCCACAACCATTCACCAATTGCTGTCTTTATTTCCTTGTTTCTTATTCCTAAGCTTAATTTCCGTCTTTCCAACTCTTTCTCATTCAAAGACTTCTTTCTTAACTATAGAAAGAGACATTAACTTCCATCCATGCGTCGCAATGTTTGAATAGCCCTAGATAAAAAAGGCTTGAATTTTTGAAATCAATCATTTCTAAAGTGTTTTCCTAACCTCTTTCAGTATGCCTGAAATATTATATTCCCCGACAAGGTATGGAAATAAGAGAAAATAGAATTGCGAGAGTGCATTAAAAAACATAGTTCAACTTTTTTCGTTAGAGACAGGATTAAGAAATATGAAATTGTCGCACTTTTGCTATGTGCTGCCTTAATAGTTGGTACATTTCTATTGTGGAGACCTCAACAACCACCTGAGGAGAAATACATTAAACAGCTTGAAAATCTGGGATACATTATTGTTGAAATTCCTTACGAACCCACAACAGAAAATGGAAAAAGCGTTCTTGTCAATGAAATCGAAAGAGAATCATTTGACGATTTTCTTCGTGACTTGGGAACGTGGGAAATCTATGATGTATGCATCGATCGAGAAAAACAGATATTTTGGTTCTTCCTGTTTAAGAGGAGGTATCCTTTACCCGCAATAATTACCTATTACAGTTTTCATTATGGGAAATAACATTCTAATATTGATTAGACATCCATAAATCTAATGCTCCAATTGTGGTCATTGAAATAGTATTCAGTTAACAAGGTTTTACTCGAACAATTTTTTAGAGCCTAAAGTTCAGGAATTGAAAAGTTCCAAAATGTTTCAGGTGAAACACTATTTTCAACTCACAGACATACGCAACCATGTTCAAAACGTTTAATAAAAACCACGCCTTATCAACTGCCCAAAACTCATCCCCTCACGCTAATTCTTCAACATTCCATCCCCCCTCTGGTAGAGGAGCCTACAAAATAAAAAAACAACATACAACCCAATATGCAACACAAACAAAAAAACACTTAAATCTGTCTTCCATAAAGTGGAAACACCTAATCAAAAAAGAGACAAACACAATGAAAACAGCCAAACCCGGAACATACTTTTGGCAAGGAAACCAAGCATGCGCAGAAGCAGCAATAATCGCGGGATGCCGATTCTTCGCAGGATATCCCATAACCCCCGCAAACGAAATATCCGAACACCTAGCAGCGCACCTACCCCAAAACGGGGGAATATTCATACAAATGGAAGACGAACTCGCATCCATAGGCGCCATTGTAGGCGCAAGCTGGACTGGAGCAAAAGCTATGACAGCAACTTCTGGACCAGGATTCAGCCTCATGCAAGAGACCCTAGGCTACGCATTCATGACGGAAACACCATGCGTGGTGGTAGACGTTCAAAGAGCGGGCCCAGGCACCGGGCAGGCCACTAAATGCGGACAAGGCGACGTTATGCAGTCACGTTGGGGAACACATGGAGACTACTCCTCCATTGTATTGGCGCCTAACTCTGTAGAAGAGATGTTCAGCCTAACCATCCGCGCGTTCAACTTCGCTGAAAAATACCGCACACCAGTCATACTTTTAACAGACGAAATCGTAGCTCACATGAGAGAGCAAATAACAGTTCCAACATTAGAGAGCATAGAGATAATCAACCGAAGAAAACCAAAGGCTGGAGAAAAAGCCTTCTTCGGCGTGGAAGAAGTCCCGCCTATGCCGACTGTAGGCGAAGGGTTCAACGTTGCTGTTACAGGTTCAACCCATGACGAGCATGGAATTCGGTTTACAGCTGACCCGTCTGTGCACAGAAGACTTGTGCAGAGACTAAATAGCAAAATACAAAATCACACGGAGGAGATAGCAGATGTGGAAAGCTACAACGTTGAAGATTGCCAAGTGGGCATAGTTTCTTTCGGAAGCACATCACGAGCAGTTTACGAAGCGGTTGAAAACGCCGAAGCAAAAGGTGTCAAGACAGGATACGTTCGGTTGAAGACGATTTGGCCTTTCCCAGAGGCGGTCGTAAAAAAACTGGCTGAAGGAGCAGAGAAGATAATAGTCCCCGAAATGAATCTGCGTCAAATATTTTATGAGGTTGAAAGGGTGGCGAATGATTCAGTGCAGGTTGTTTCGCTGAACAAAATTGGTGGCGGAGAACTAATCGCACCCGAAGAATTGCTCACCAAAATCCTAGAAGGGAAAAAGGTGTGACAGAAACATTCTCAACTCGCAAATATCTAAGAGACTTGAGACTGCCTTTCTGTGCCGGATGCGGCTTGTTTTCACTCATGAACACTTTTCTGAGGGCTGCCCATGAGTTAGGCTACGAAGACTTAACCAAGTTTGTTTTTTGCAGTGGAATCGGGTGCACTTCATGGATACCATCGCCATACTTTGTGGCCGACTCTGTTCACACGCTTCATGGGAGAAGCATACCAGTAGCAACGGGCATAAAGCTTCTGCGACCAGACCTCAACGTTGTTGTGTTCGGTGGAGACGGTGACATTGTTGGAATAGGTTTAAGCCATTTCGTACATGCAGCAAGAAGAAACTTAGACATTTTGGTTATAATGGGCAACAATATGGTCTACGGAATGACAGGGGGACAGGTTGCTCCCACAACTCCGTTTAAAATAAAAACAACAACTACGCCGTATGGAAGCTTTGAACATCCCTTAAATGCCTCTAAATTAGCTGCTACGGCAGGTGCATGTTACGTTGCACGTTGGACAACAGTGCATCAAAACGAGCTTAAAGAATCGATAAAAAAGGCAATGAAGATTAAAGGTTTCAGATTCATTGAGGTTGTAAGTCAATGTCCAACAGCTTTCGGAAGAAGAGCTGGGTTTACAGACGCTGGAGAAATGTTAAAGTGGTTCAAAGAAAACGCCATTCCCATTCAAACAGCCGAAAAGATGAGCGAAGAAGAGTTGACAACCAAGATTATTGTAGGAGAATTTATTCAGAGAGAACGACCGACACTTGTTGAAAACATTTACAAAATAATCGAGGAAACGCAAAGAAATGTCCAAAAAAATTGAGATAAGAATAAGTGGACTTGGCGGACAAGGCGTAGTTTTGGCTGGGCAAATCTTGGGCAGCGCAGCGGTTTATGATGGGAAGAACGTTGTTCAAAAAGGGGATTATGGCGCAGAAGCCAGAGGAAGCGCAGCCAAAAGCGAGGTAATAATCTCAGACGAGAAAATTGGCTTTCCAGTCGTCAGAAAATGCGACATATTGGTAGCAATGAGCCCAGAAGCCGTTAATAGACACATAAAAGATCTTAAAGAAAACGGAGTTCTGTTAGTGGACAGCGGCAACGTAGAAAGCATACCGGAGACTAAAGCAAAGATCTTCAAAATTCCTGCGACACAAATTGCCAAACAAACATTTGGAGCGAGCCTTTACGCAAACATGATCATACTTGGAGCTTTAACAAAAATAACCAGCATAGTCCATGAAGAATCAATGGAGAAAGCCATCAAGGAAAGCCTCCCCGAAAAAGCAGCAGAAGCAAATATAAACGGTTTCAAGAAAGGCCTGCGTCTTCCTGATTTAAAGTAGATTTAGCGACCCAAGAGTTTGCATTCTCGGCGTTCTGAGCTCTCATGGATGCAAACAGAAAGCATAACAAGCGCAACCACATGAACGCTCAAATGCATACTGGACAAATCTTATATTCTCATGAAAGCAGAAACACCTAACTCCCTATAAGGAAAGGAGAAAGCAGAACCAAAATGATAGAATTCGAATTTACTGAGGAACAACAACTGTTCCGAAAAGCCATACACGAATGGTGCCAAAAACGCCTACCGCTTGAAGTGGTACGCCAGATGGACAAAACAGCCAAAATGCCAGATGGCATAGTCAAAGAGATGGCAGACCTTGGCTTGCTTGTTATGACCGCGCCTGAAGAGCACGGAGGAACAGGTGCCGACTGGATAACAGCTTGTATAGCCGCGGAAGAACTAGGCTACCATGACATAAGCTGCGCCATCCCCGTATTCTTCCTTGTACAATCAAGCTGGGGCTTCGTAGTAGACAAGTATGCCACAGAAGAAGTCAGAAACGGAGTGATAAAACCCGCGATCAAAGGAGACGCATTCATCGGCATAGCCACAACAGAGTCTGGAGGAGGCTCGGATGTCGCAGCCTTCAAATCGACAGCCAAGAAAGAGGGCGACGAGTGGATTATAAACGGTGAAAAAATGTACATCAGCGGCACAGAAGAGGTCCAAAAAATGGGTGGAGGTTACTGGATAACTGTTCGAACGTCACCAGCGCTGGAAGGAGCGCCGCACAGAGGTTTAACAGGATTCTACTTGCCAATCAACGCACCCGGTGTTGAGGTGACTAAGCGTTTCGACGACGTCGGCAGAATGGGAATCTCCACAGGCGGGTTCAGCATGAAAAATGTGAGACTGCCAGACAGTTACAGGCTTGGAAAAGAAGGCGAAGGGTTCTATCCTACTATGGAAGGGTTCGACAATGCGCGTTTGTTGATTGGTGCGACTTGCGTTGGCGCTGCTCAGAGAGTGTTGGAAATTGGCATGGACTACATTAAGCAGCGTAAGGCGTTCGGACGTCCAATAGGCAAGTTTGAGGGCATACAGTTTGAGTTAGCCGATGATTGGGCTGAACTCGAGGCAATGAGGTCGCTGCTCTATCGCACGGCTTGGATGACGGACCAAAAATACAAACGCAACAAGTTCACGCCGTTGGAAGTGACCAAGTATATTTCAGCGGTGAAGTTGAAGATTCCGACGTTTGCTATGCACGCAGCTGAGCGTGCCATGATTTGGATGGGAGCATATGGTTATTCACAGGAGTGTCCTATTGAGATGGCTTGGCGTGGAATTATGTCCTACTGTATTGGGGCTGAGGGTGCTTTGAACATTCAGCGTATTGTCATTGCTAGGGAGTTGTTGGGCAAGGAGTTCATTCCGTACAAGTGAGTTTTTCATTTTCCTTTCTTTTCTTTTGTTTAGATTCTTGAGTGTGTATGTTGTTTTTTTATTTTGTAGCCTCCTCTACCCAGAGGGGAGGGTATGGGGGAGAGGCGGGTGTCCCCTTTTTCTTCGGGATGAGGATTATTTTATTTGTTGGTTGGCTTTTTGGTTTTTACCGACTAATTTAAATGTGTTTTGAGGCTAATTAGGCTGTTTGGTATTGTTTGCGCAAACCGTGATTGATGTTGAGTCTGAATCTCCATCGGATGCAGCTTCCAAGGGAGGTTGTTGTTGGAAACAACACGCTCGATCTTATAGGAGAGATTTGTAAGCGGCTGGGTTTTTCTGGGTCAGCCTTTGTGGTTATGGGGCATAAGACGCTGGATATTGCCGGCAAGAAGGTTATGGATCTTCTTGGCGACGACGGGATAGATGTGACTCATTTGGTGGCAGCTTCATGTAATATGGAAGACATTGTATTGATTGAACAGAAAATCGATGAGGTAAAGCCCCAAGTGGTTTTGGGAATCGGCGGAGGCACCAAAATCGATGTTGCCAAGATGAGTTCTGCACGCAAGGAGATTCCTTTCATAAGCGTTCCCACGACAGCCGCCCACGACGGCATCGCTAGTCCTCTCGTTTCTTTGAAGGGTTTAGAGAAACCTTATTCTTTGATGGCGCAGTCGCCTATGGCAATTGTCGCCGACACGAGCGTCATCATTAGGTCGCCTTATCGTTTCACAGCCAGCGGATGCGCAGACGTTATCGCCAAACTCACCGCGGTGCGTGACTGGAAACTGGCGCATGGGGTTAAAAGCGAATACTATGGGGAATACGCTGCAAGCCTAGCCCTGATGAGCGCAAGGCTTGTGGTGAAAAACGCAGATTTGATTAAGCCTAACGAGGAAGAGGGTCTCCGAGTGCTGCTTGAGGCATTGATCAGTTGCGGTGTGGCTATGAGCATCGCAGGAAGCAGTCGCCCATGTAGTGGCTCGGAGCATCTTTTTAGTCACGCCTTAGACCAAGTTGTGCCCAAGCCAGCTCTACATGGGGAGCAATGCGGCGTTGGAGCCATTATGATGGCGCGTCTACACAACATTGACTGGAGGAGAATCAAGGGCACCTTAAAGAAGGTTGGAGCGCCCACAACCGCTGAAGAGTTGAATATGGAACCTAAGCATGTAGTTGAGGCTTTGGTTCGAGCCAGCGAGATTCGACCTGACCGTTACACGATTTTGGATGAAAGAGTACTCAACTACGAGTCAGCGGAAAAACTCGCCAGAGCTACAGGCGTTATATGATGCTGCCTTCTTGCCCCTTGTGATTGAGCTTACTCTGCCAATGGGAAGGTTTGTGTGCGCTAATTGAGATGGTCTGGGGGGTATAGTTTTAAACTAGCCTCTTAGTATTGTATTGGGAATGAGGTTCTTTGCGATTCTGAAGAAACTTTCAATTTCTGTCTTCGAGAAAGGCTTCAGATTTTTGAAGTTTGGGTCAATTGTCTCTACATCAGCCTTGAAGTTTTGTAGGGTGTATTTTCTGCAGCCTCTGATTTTCTCACATATTTCCTCAATGTTACTGATTTCATGCAGAGTTGGAACCAGCGTAGTTCTGAGTTCGTATTCAACTCCGTCCTCTAGCAGCGTGCAGATTGTTTCTTCTACGTTCTTTAGCAGAGGCGTCATATTTACACCCGAAGCCTTTGAATAGTCCTCCACGGTGAGTGGAGCCTTAACGTCCATTGCAACGTGATTGATTAATCCACTGTAAATTAGTCTCCGCATCATAATTGGGTTGGTTCCATTCGTGTCAATTTTAACAGGCAAGTCAAACTTCTTGATTTCCTCGCATAGATTAGGTAAATCTTCTTGAATTGTGGGTTCTCCGCCAGTTATGACAACGCCGTCGATCCAGCCTTTGTTTTTGTTGAGGTAATTTTTGACTTCTTCAAGCGGGATAGTTGGCACTTCACTCGGGTGTAGCACAAGTTTGGTGTTGTAGCAGAAGGGACATCGCATGTTGCAGCCTGGAAGGAAAATTACAGACGAGACCTTTCCGTCCCAGTCCACGAGGCTGACACCGATGAAACCTTTAATTTCCATGCCATACGCCAACTGAATGTTTTCTGCTCCGTTTACTTTTGTTTTTGCCGTTCCATTTCATTTAAAAGCAGCAAAGAAACCGCGTATGCAGTCCTTCGCCGACTGAAACAGCGTGTGTTTAACTTCCGCAGGCGCCTTCTCCATTTTCTCCAATCGAGCGACTCTGAAGTACAATGGCGGATGCGGGTCCCAAGATAGCCAGTTTTGAAGCCTATAAGCTGGGCTTCGCTCAAACTGCAGTCTACGAAAACCAATCTTTCGCAGTGCTCCAGCCAAAACATTGGGATTTCCAATTTTTATGGCGGATTCAAGGTCTGCTCGAGCCTCGAAGAATTTGGCGACGAAGTATATACCGCCCAAAATGAATATGAGGTATAGCAAGCCGAAGAATTGAAAGAAAGTCGGGAAATAGGTCACCAAGACGAATACTCTGAACAAATACTCAAACGCAATGATTCCAAAGAGGACAAAGGGATCCCTAGCCTTGAGGTGACTGAGCTCATGTCCCAAAACAGCTAGAATTTCATTTTCCTCCAGCTGAACGAACAAGCCTGTGGTTAATAGAACAATACCTCGACTTGGACTGGGACCAGACGCGGCCGCATTGGGAACAATTGAATTGGAGATCGCAATCTTGGGAACAGGAAGGTTGAATTTCCTCGTGGACTCTTGGACAAGCTGGTTAACATTCACTGTTTTGGTTCCCATGTTTTCGGGTAGGCACTCTAAACCATGCTTAGCCATAACCTCTCGAGCGGTTTCACACTCGACGGGTTTTCCGACAGCCAAGGTCTTGTCATATATTTCTTTCTTCATCTGCAGCAGCGTTTTTCTGGGATATTTTTGTTGAAACTCTCTTCGTTCCTGGGTGGGTAAGTGATATTGAAGTATGTGAACCTTTGGGTTTTGTTCGGTGACCGTCCACTCAGCCATCGTTCCAATGAGTTTGTCAGAAAAGATGACAGTGAGTAGTTGCCCCGCGACTATCACCAACGCCGCTATTGGACCTATTAGAAGGAATAAAACGATGCTTATTGCAATCAAAAAGACAAAAAGAAAGAGAATATTCCCAAAGAGAATCCGCTCCACAAGTCTGCCACGCCTAAAAGGCGACTTCTCTGGAATAACCTCTTTCCCTTCCACCCAAGCAAAATAAAGCGTCGACCGCCGAACTACCTCTTCAAAATATTGAATAATGATAATCAGGTCTTCTCTGAGCCTGTTAATGGCAGGCTGCGGGACAGCAGCATCACTTGGCTGCATGGTCACTTGAATCGGTTTTCCAGTCTTCATTTCAACATCAACGCGCCACTTGCCGTCTGGGTCAAGCGCGGTGAAACTAAGAACATAATTTCCATCAAAAATCGCTTGGTTCACATTCGTGAAGTGTTTTCCCATAGGCAAGACATAGTTCTGATACGTGTACTTGACCAACTCTTCATAGTAAGCGGACGTTACTTCCGTGTCGATGGTGAAAGAAACTGCTGACTCAGCCATGGTTGCTCTTCTCTCTAAAGCCTAGATAGGTTTGGTTGTTGCTTCTCTTAAAATTGTGGATAGCTCCCTCGACAGCTGCGAGAACCGGGTCGTATGTGGAAGGAAAGAAAAAGCGAGGCTGAAGCATTTCTTTCTCCTTTATAAGGAAGCCAGGCGGATACTCTTCAACCAAATCCACACGTTCAAAGGGAATATTGAAAGTTCCGGTTTGGCACACAAAAACTATTCGCTTGTTAGTCAAGATGAAATCACCCTTGTCCGAGGCTCTTCCATGAGAGTGTTGCTTTTCATTGAGAAAAACCGGAGACGAAATAAAATGAACGACTTCGTCTTTATTCAAAACGAACGGCAACCCTTTTGAAGGATAAACTGGCAACAAACCGCGACGGAATGTGGAGCTCAAAGCCAAGAATTTGGAGAAAGCAGCTGATTCGCCGCCTTCAGCAATTTTTTGCCATTCCACTCTGGAAAAGGTAGCGCCTAAGTAACAACCTCGAAAAACACGTTCTCTACAATCGTGTCTGCCAACAACCTTGTGGGGGTCACAAAACAACAGTTGAAAGAGGTCGAGGCCTCTGGGTGCAAACTCAGCCGAGCATGTTGGACAAGGATTGATTTCTGGCTTAGAAAAATGGAAGCGTTTGCATGCTTTCATTATTATTTTCGCTTGACCACACAATGGACACTTTTCAAACAGCACGTTTTCCTTCTGCGTCATTTGATTGCCTTCTGAAAAAAATTTTACTCATTCGTCTCATAAATACCTTAACTGCTAGTCTTATGACGAGAAAAACAAAGACCGAAGCCTCGGAATGACCAGTCTCAAACCTCCAATAGAGTATAGATACCGCAAGACAGTAATGCGCTTCAGAAACCAAGCCAAAAAGCCCTTCACCCTAAACTGGCCGACCAAGCCCACCGCGTTTTTGTCGCCCAACGAGACGAACTGCCCAGCTACTTTGGGAACATACCTAACCCTTTTGGTTCCTCTTATCTCAGCGAAAATGTTTAAGGCGGCAAACTCTGCTTGCTGCAAGGCTAGTTGAGCCGTGGGCGCCACAGGTCGATTTGTGGCAGCGTCAAGAACTAGGGCGTTGTCGCCTATGACGTATACTCTTGGGTGGTCAACAGACTCTAGATATGGGTTAACAACAACTCGGCTCCTTGGACCGTATTTGAGTCCGGCTTCGGCGACTAGGTCGTTGGCTCTCACTCCGCCCGTCCAAATGAGCGTGTGCGTTTGGATGCTTTCGCCGCCTTTCAGGTTAATTGAATTGGCCTTCATCGAGACGCATTGGGTCTTAAGCATGACCCTAATGCCCATTGATTCCATGACCCGCTGGGCTATTTTGACCAGTTCTAAATCGAAGCCTGGAAGAATAGTTTCACCTGCTTCGACAACAATGAGTTGCGCTTGGTTTGGTGCGATTTTGAATTGTTTAGACAGTCTTAACACATAATCTACAAGTTCTGTGGCTAGTTCGACGCCGGTGAATCCTCCGCCGCCAACAATAAGAGTGAGCAGGGATTTTCTTTTGGTTTGGTCTGTTTCTCTTTCAGCCTGAGCAAACGTTTCTCTTATGTGATTTTTGATTTTTTCCGCCTCAGCGACTGAGTTTAATGTCAAGGCATAGTTGTTTAAACCTGGGATGCCGAAGAATTCGGTTTGGCTGCCTAGGGCGATGACAAGTTTGTCGTACTTGATTTTTCCCTTAGTTGTGGTCACGGTTTGCTGAGGGAAATCTATGTGCGTTACTTCGGCTTTTACAAACTCTATGCGTTTGTCTCTGAGGATTCTAACCATAGGAATGGATATCGTGTTGAAGCTGGTTCTTCCAGCCGCGGCCTCGTGCAGTTCCGTTCTCAATTGATGCTGGTCGTACTGGTCAACTAGTGTGATTAGCCAGTCTGAGTGTTGTTTGAGCAGTTGATTCAGTTTTAGGGCTGTTCGAAGTCCGCCGTATCCTGCGCCTAATATGACTATTTGTTTTTTGTGTGTCTTCATGTTTTTGGTTTTCCTTTTTTCGAAGTTGGAGCGCTGTTGTCTTTAATTGTTGTTGTTTTGGCGATTAAGTTTTCATAAACCTTTTATAGGAAGAGGGTTTGGGAATATTAGCATTGGTTAAATGTTGGCGATGCATTGATGGAACCTAGCAAGAAGCCTTTGAACGTGTTGACCAAGCGATTGAACACGTATATTGTGATTACTTTGAAGAACGGGGTTGAGTATAAGGGTACAATGGTTCGTTGCGACGGGTACATGAATATTCTCTTAGACGGAGCCTCTGAACACGTTAACGATGCCATAACCGCGAATTATGGGAATGTTCTGGTTCGTGGGAACAACATTCTTTATATCGCTATTGATGTGCCGCGCAAGTAATTGTATTATATTATTTTTTTATAGGGTCTCTCTACCGGGAGGGGCTAATTCAGTGTTCTGAGTGTTTTTATTGATTTCTCAACCATTTTGTCTGTTTTGAGGTTTTGTTCTGCGTGTTTTACGTCTTCGAGTTTTGCTGGCGTAACGTGTTTTTGTTTTCTTGAAACTGCTTTTTCTTTCCTTATTATTGGAGTTGAAGTTTCTTGTATCCCTAGTTTTAGTGCCAGCTGCTTGATTTCAGATTTGTCAAAGCCTTGGAGCGGTCTGTAGATGGGATAATTTTTCACCGCTTCGTCCTCGACTCGAAAGTCGTGCGGTGTTAGACCAGTTTTATCGCCCAGTGTTTCTCCTGTGACAATGCCCTCAGCCCTCTTTATATCAGCAATTCGTTTGGCTATTCTGAACATCAAGCGCTTGCACAAAAGGTTGGTCAAGTCTCTTGGGCACTTTTCAATGATCTCTGCAAGGTTTTGACTGTTAGAGATAACCTTTAACTTTGCTGGAAAACCAATCATCCACTCTGACAGCGCTTCGGCGTGGCTCAGTGCTAAATGTAAACTGTTCTTTTCTGGGATTTGGCTGTTGTCGAAGTGCACAAGTACGGCTTGGCAGCCTCGTTTCATCGTCAACCAACATGCCACGTTGGAGTTCACGTCGCTTTTTAGCAAACATACGAGTTTGGGCTGAGTGCCAAGAGGCAAGCCGCCCTCTCCTTGAATTGTGTCTGTGAAGATGAAGGCTTTGTCTTCTCTGACCTCTACTCCAAGGGTTACTTCTGGATGTGTTAGATCCACCTGCAAGTTCAAGTTTGGGTGAGCCGCAAGTATTCGACGTCCCACTTCACAGCAGACGTCTTGACTAGTGTAAGAGTGCTTTCCAACCCTCCGGCAGCGCACAGCAAAACTGCTTCCATTTCTGAGTTTTGAACCTATAATATGAACACTGCTGTTTGAGATGTCACCAAGTTTTGAAGTGGTTTCAAGGGCGGGAGAAATTGAAGAGATACCGAACACCTTCGCCAGCTTTTGGGAGGCATATTGAGCATGTGAAGTTCTTAGGTAGAGTCTACCGAACTTGCGGGTCAGCGCTTCGTATGGAATAGTGTGATTTTTCAGCACGGCTTTTATATTACAGATTAATCGTCTCTCGTAAAGTTTTCTGGTCCACGCGGCTTTGATCCCGATTTCGCCTCCCAATCGAATGATTACAGTGTCAAACCTTGGTTCCGGCTTATTCAACCTCACGCGAGACGCCCAATAGTCTTGATATAAAGGTCGGATTTATCGTTTAACATAGATTTCCAAAGTTTTTATTGGCAAAAGTGGAATCCACAAACATGCGTCTAAAAGTTGGCGAAACACTCAGCAACAAGGACATTTCAAGAATGTTTAATGTAGGTGTTCAAAGAGGAATTAGATACAGCGGAAGCCTACGTTCAAAAGTCAATCATGTAGTTTTAATCACAGCAATGCGCAAGACTCCTCAAGACCTCGTGAGGAATCCCTATCAAGACCGAAAAATCGATGACCGATTGTTTTACACTGGTGAGGGACGTTACGGAGATCAAAAGATGACGAGGGGAGATCTTGTCCTTAAACAACAAATAGAGAAGAACTATCCTGTTTATGTATTCGAAAAGAAGTCACTAGGGAGATATGTCTACTTGGGTCGATACAAGGTGCTCTCTGTGCATGATGAAACTCAAGACGATTCTGAAGGAAAACAAAGACTGGTCTTTCTTTTTGAACTGCGCAAACTAGGGTTTAATCAATAGGATTACACTATAGAGAAATTACTTCTGTCCAACAACAAAATCAAATCTTCTGATACGCCTTATTTTACTACCATACTTTTTGCGCACTCTATTCTGAAAAATCTTTAACCCTCTTTGAAATGCCTCTTCACTTAGCAGAGTCAGAGTTGAGATGTACTTGTTCCTGACCATCTCTAAATATTCTTTCGTAGGCATGCATCCCTCGTCGTGTTTAACGACATGGTAATGAACATCTCTAAAGCCAATCTTACTCATGGTTTTCTTGAGAGACGGCACTGATGGAAAGCGCTTCAGATCTATTGCTGTTACCCCTGGGAAAGCGCCGAGAGGGTACTCCTTGATTCGATGGTGTGAGACCGTCATGATCACGCAGTTTCCGCCTTTCTTAAGAACGCGACAGATTTCTTGCAGAGCCATCTCTCTGTTTTCTATGTGGTGAATCACCAACGTCATATAGACGCAGTTGAAGAATTTTTCTCGGAAAGGCAGCTTCTGCCCGTCTCCTCGGACCCATAGGATGTCTCTAGATTTATCCTTCGCAACAGCATGTTTCAACATCTCAATCGAGGGTTCCAAAGCACAAACTATTGAATTCTTCGTAGCAAAAATGCCTAAGGGGAATCTCCCCGTGCCGCATCCAATGTCCAAGACGACGCAGTTTGCATCGATTTTTCCATGCTCAATGATTTTTGACAACCAGAAGTCAGCTAGTGCTGGCCTTACCTTATCGTAGTACTCCGCTATGCTGGAATAGTCAGTTTTTGTAACTCGCGGTTTAATCACATTATCCCACACAAAATTGAAACATTGTTGGAGCCGGGGATGGGATTTGAACCCATGTAGAGCAGCTCTGCAGGCTGCCGCCTGACGGCTCGGCCACCCCGGCTCGTCCGAACCGAAAGGATGATGAATAGGCTCATAATTTAATCTTATCTCTGCGACATGTCTGGGCAAACTCTACAGGATTCTGGAAGTTTGGCGTAGTCGTGGTGCAGGTCGCAGATTACGTCGCTCTTCCTCAATGCTATGCAAAGGGTACAGAATTTTGACATAGAGTCTTTTAAAGAAATCTTCTCGTCAGCCATGCTCTCTGCTACTTCTCTGGCAGCCGACCGAATGGCGGGCACAGATTCCAAATGTTTCATTAGTTTATCGCCTCGCTTGGAGTAAAGATAATAACTTACCGCGGCCTGCGTTGTTCCAAGTCGCTCAGCTGCCACAACCTGCGAGAGCCGATGCGTCTCCACAAGTTCTTTGGCTACGAGAGAACGAAATGTAGGCAACAGAAAACGCACAACCAACTCACACGGTGGACGCATAGGGGTTGTCCTCCTCCCCAAACTTTATGACAGCGTTATAAACTTATAAACCATCCTTTCCAAACTCTCAAGAACTACGCGACTAATCAGCGTTGAGGCCCAGGGTTTTGAAGACAGCGCGCTGCACGTTTAAGGCAGCGTTTTCGTCTTTTACGTTTTTTATCAGCATGCGTCCACCGTTGAAGAGGCTTACTTCAATGCCGCCCTCGTATTGGAACACTATTACGAACGAAGACCTCACTAGGATTCTGAAGCGATTCTTTAACCTCTCGTAGAGTTCGTTTAGACTAACGTTGACAGGCTGAGGGGGATTCACGTTCACCGTGTTGCGTCCACAAAGAACCGCCAGCCTTTCCCCTTCTAACACTGGTTGAACTTGAGTGCCTTTTCCACAAACTGGACAGTCTGGACGTTTAAAAATTTCGATTGTAACGAAGTACATGTCTCGGAAGTCACAAACCATGAGTTTGCCCTTTAATGAACCACCTATCCCAGCCAACAATTTGATGGCTTCCATGGCCTGCATCGACCCGATGATGCCCGTGGTGGCGCCTAACACTCCCCTCACGTCGCATGTTGGCAAGTATCGGTCGTCAAGATTTGGCAAGACGCATTCTAGGCAAGGTGTCTCAGGGGAAGAAAAAACCGAAAGATTGCCCTCCACGCCTAAGGCGGCGCCGAAAACATAGGGAACCCTGTTCCTTACACACGCGCGATTTAGCAAATAACGGGTTCGCATGTTGTCTAAACCGTCGACGACGCAGTTAACGTCGCGGACCATGTCGTCAACGTTGCTTTCCCTCACGTTCTCTGGAACAGGCTCAACCTCCACATCTGGGTTCACCTCGGCGATTCGCTTGGCGGCGGCCTCAACCTTTGGATATCGCACGTTGTCAAGGCAATACAACACTTGACGGTGAAGGTTGTTCAATTCCACAGTGTCTTGATCCACCAAGCGGATGTGACCCACGCCAGCCAGCGCCAGATACAGGGCGGATATGCTGCCCAGTCCACCCAATCCAACCACAGCAACTTTGGAGCGTCTCAGTCTTTCCTGTCCCTTTCGTCCGAGTTCGGCTAGAACGATTTGCCTGCTGTAATATTCCTTGGGGTCAAAAACCGAAGGAGCGGTCATGGTCTTTCACCTTCGATTTCTTGAATCAATTTTTCAACTCTCCTTTTAATTTCGTCTCTTACTTCCCTGAATTTTTCTATAGGTTTTCCCGAAGGGTCTTCGATGCTCCAGTCTTCTGATTCGACCAGTGGTGCAGGACAGACGGCTGCTCCGCAGCCAAGGGTTATCACCTTGTCTGCCTCCTCAATCATTTCTCGCGTTAACATCTTTGGCTTTTGCTTTTGCTTGCTGATGTCCATTCCGATTTCTTGCATAACCTTAACGGCGCTTGGATTGACTTCTCTAGCCGGCTTGGCGCCTGCACTTGTGGCAACTATTTTTCCTGAAGATAGCTTATTGAGGAATGCTTCCGCTATCTGACTGCGGCAGGCGTTTTCGACACAGACAAAGAGCACCTTTTTCTTTTTGATCAACATCTCGTTCAAGTCAACTTTGTTTATGTTTCATATTTCTTTTTGGATTCTTATCAATGCAGCCCTTGAACTAAATGGATTTTGTTATTTAGTTTTTAGTGTGAGCGCTATGATTGCACTTGAGAATGCAAAAGAGGATATTCCCAAAAAAGTCAGTGGAAGAGACTGAGTCGTTTGGATGAGGTATCCTGCAAAGGGCGCTGACACTGCGGTTCCGATGTTTTGGCATAGGGTAACGATGCTGAATCCTGTTCCAGACAGATTTGGAGGCAGACTCTCCGCCGTGATGGTCATGACCATAGGTGGCACCATAGCTGCGCCTATTCCCAAAACTATCGCAGACCCAAACAGTGCAAAATCGAACGCGTAGGCAGTTGCGATTAGGGCTAGAGCCATCAGAATTGAGCCTGCAACCATGAACGGCTTTCGCCTTTCATACTTGCCAGAAGCCCAGCCGAATAAAGGCACAAACACCACTGCCGAATACATGAGAACGCTGGCCAAGAGACTTGCATAAAAGGGCTCTAAGCCTTTGAAATCTTGAAACAACGTTTGAGCCCATGATAAAAATGCTATGGCCGTTGTGTTGAAAAGCATCCAAATTAGGCTGACTTTCCAAACCTCAACGTTTTTGACCGCATGCTTCACCTCTCCTCCCTTAACAAGTTTGTGTTCACCTTTCAACGGGCCTTCTTTCACAATTACTGCAAAGATTATTGCAGCTGCAAGAGCCGCTACCGTGCCAACGTAGAAAGGATAATGCCAATCGAAGTTCTGCGCTAGAACTGTGGCGATTGGAAACGCTGCGATGGTGGCTATGGGCATGTTTGCTGCGTAGATGCCCATGGCTTTGCTGAGTTCGCTATGAGAAAACCATTGTGGAAGAACGGTTGGCATGCCGACGATTATAAAGGCTCCTCCGACTCCCAAAATGAATCTGCCCAACAAAGCTGTTGCAAATGTGTTCGCTAGAGCAGTTGCCAGGCTGCCTAAAGCAACTAAAACAGTCGACAAGAACCCGAGTGAACGAAATCCATACCTGTTGACCACTAGTCCGGCTGGGAGCGCGAGAAAGATTCCTGGAACAACAACTATAGACATCAGCAAGCCTGATTCCGCTTGGCTTATGCCAAAATCGCTTCTGATTATCTTTTCAAGGGGAGGCATCAGTTGAAAAACAAAAGCGAAAGCCACAAAGGTGAAAAACGATGCGAACAACAAAGCCCAACGATAAGACGGTGCCCTCTTCTTCACCAAATCCCAGCTTAACTCTCAGACACTAAGCGTATCCTTCATATTTTGTTTGTGCTTACGGGATTAAAGTTAATTTATACTTATTTATTATAAAATACGCAATATCGATACATATATCTTCAGGTGAATACAACTCTTAATACCTCAAAACTCTCACTACTCTAAGATTTGGAAAGGCGTCTGAATGAAAACCCAAACAGTTGCAGAGAAATACGCCGAAAAAAGTTTCCAATTGTACGTTTTGGAAACGAAGAAGCTGGTTGATGCAGACCTCTCTAAAGTCATTTCCGCACTTCCAACATTGAAGCTACGTCCTCAAATCGAATATGCGGTTCTGTCAAAGGGCAAGAGACTCCGACCCCTTTTAGTTGTTTTGTCAGCCGAAGGTGTTGGTAGTGACCGAAAAAAAGTGATGCCCCTTGCCTTGGCTTTCGAGTTTTTACACACAGCCACGCTGGTTCACGATGACATAATAGACGGCGATGAACTCCGCCGAGGCATCGCGACGCTGCATAAAAAGTGGTCAGTGAACGACGCAATTCTGGCTGGCGACGCTATGATTGCGGTTGCGGTTAATTTGGCATCGAACTACGGCGAAAGAATCATAAATGTGGTGTCTCAAACCGCTCTTAAACTGTGCGAAGGCGAGAAGATGGACCCCTCTTTCTCTCTGGAAACAGCGACTCAAGAGGAATACTTCCAGAAAATCAGGGAGAAGTCGGCATCTCTTTTCCGAGCTGCAACATACAGTGGCGCCCTAGCTGGTGGGGGCTCTCCCCTAGAAATTGATTGTTTGTCAATGTTTGGAGAAAACTTCGGAATAGCCTACCAGCTCAGAGACGACCTACTCGATTTGAACATCAAAGGAGATCCTGCTTCAGTTTTAAAAGATTTAAAGACGGGGCAAATCCCTCTCGCTCTTATTCACTCATACATGGTGACTGAGCATGACAATAGGGACCAATTAAAAAACAATCTGAAGGCAATTATGAAAAGCAGTAAAACCGGAAACTCTGTTTTAAGAGACAGCGTCATAACACTGCTGAGACAAACAGACTCGTTTCACTACTGCGAGCAGAAAATAGACGAATACCTTCAAAAGGCGGTTGGGAGCATTGCGCCCTTAAAAGACAGTGAGTACAAAGCCCACCTAGTTCGGATGGCTCAATCTTTGAAAACCATGGGTTGAATCCTCTTGGCGCAAAATAAAACAGAATGAGTGAAGGGCATGTTGCAGAAAAAACTCAAAAGCTGGGCAATTGAACTAAGGGCTTCTTTTCTCACTGCCACCATAGTTTCAATCTTTTTAGGGACGTCAATCGCTTGGGTAAGAAACGGTGTTTTCAACCTCGAATATTTCTCGCTGGCTCTCATCGGAGGCGTCTTTCTCCATTTGGGAACAAACGTGATCAATGATTACTTCGACCACAAGAGTGGCAACGACGAAATCAATAAGGAATTTGTCCGACCTTTTAGCGGTGGCAGCAGAACCATCCAAATGCGGCTTTTGTCTCCTCGAGAGGTTTTTGCTGGCGCCTTGCTGTTTTATATTTTCGGAACCGCTATTGGTCTCTACTTAACTTGGACTAGAGGACCCGTTGTGCTTGTTTTGGGTTTCATTGGTTTGTTGTCTGGATTTTTCTATACTGCACCTCCTTTCCATTGGGCTAACAAAGGCTTAGGTGAAGTCATGGTTGGCGTCAATTTCGGGTGTCTAATGACGCTTGGAGCATACTACGTCCAAACGCAGATGCTGGCTTTAGAACCTATATTGGCATCGATTCCTGTTTCTTTGTTAATCTCCGCAGTTCTCTACATAAACGAGTTCCCAGACTACTCTGCTGATAAAGCAGTAGGTAAGAACACGCTCGTGGTGAGACTAGGTCGAAACAAAGCAGTTTTCGGATACGCTCTTATTATGCTGGGTGCGTATGTTTCAATTATCCTAAGCGCATTAGGAGGAATAACTCCTATGCCAACAATTCTGGCTCTTTTGCCTCTGCCTCTGGCAGTAGAAGCTTTGCTTCATGCGCTAAAATTTCATTCTAATTCTTTTGGTCTGGTTCCTTCCAATGCTCTGACTGTTGTTTGTCACTTGTTTACCAGCGTATTGCTGTCCCTTGGCTATTTGGCGTATGGACTTGAGACTATGAGTCCAGGTTACATATTGATCGTTTTTATTGTCGGAATATCGGCTTCGTTCATGTTCTTTTCTTACTTTCAAATTAAGAAAAAGAAGAATATTCAAGGCGCATGAAATCTAGACTAGGACTCGGTTCTTTTTGATGGTTTCAAGGGAGATGCAGGTGTGGATGCCCACTATTCCGGGGATTCCTCTGATTTTTGCTATGAATTCGTTGAGGGTCTTCATGTCGCCGAATGTTGTCTTCAAAAAGACCCCGCAGCGTCCACTGAGGTTGTAAGATTCTGTAACTTCCTCAAAGTTCACGATTTTGTCTACAACCTCGTCTGCTTGCTTTAGACTGGGATAAACCGTAATAAAAGCCGTGATTGTCCGGCCGAGCGTGGTCTCATTGACGTCTATTGTGAACCGCTCAATGACCCCCTTTTCTTTTAGTCTCAAAATGCGCTTACGTGCGGTTGATTCCTCAATCCCCAACTTTTGGCCTAGTTCTCTGTAAGAGATTCTGCCGTCTTCTTCAAGTATCTTCAGAATCTGTTCGTCGGTGTCATCAATTTTCAGCAACTTATTTTACCTTCGCGAATATAGTTGGAATAAGTTATAAATTTTAGAACTATCTTTTAAATTTTTCCTCTTTTAGGAAATTGAATCCATAGTTTAGAAATTTTTAGGTTTTACGATTATGTTTTACTGTCCCTGCTTGCTTTGACGCCTTAAGTGTGACGGTTGTAAATAGAATAAGAACTAAAAATTATTAGAAAGAAGATAAAAATAATAAAAAATATTAGCAAGCATGCTCAAGTATGTCGTGCTGGGAAAAAGACTTTGATTGAAGCCGAAGCTTATCGAGCTCTTTCAAGCAAGTCTCGTTTAGAGATTCTGAAGATGTTGTACAAGAAGCCAATGAGCGTCGAGGGAATAGCTGAAAAACTCAATCTTCAACCCATCACCATACGGCATCATCTACACTCCCTTGAGGAAGCAGGTTTCATAGAGACCTTTGAAGAAAGAGCGGGTTCAGTTGGAAGGCCTAAAATCTTCTACAAGATAGTTAAGGAGCCTCCACTTGTCACCTTCCCTAAGAGACGTTACATGACGTTAACAAACTTCTTGATAAACACGCTGCAATTAATCCTAGGAACGGATAGAGCAAAAAAAATCCTGAGGAAAGCTGGTATGGAAATGGGGGAAAACACCATAAAAAGGTTAGAATCCGAAAACGCTGTGAGAGAATGGACTCCCAGGTTGTTTGAACAACTCTTCATAAAGGAGTACCTGGAAGACGCTGGTTCAGAACCCGAAATCATAGAATTCAACGGCAAGAAAATCGTTTACCGATTATACAACTGCCTCTTCTTTGAGCTGGCTGTGAAAATGCCTGAAGTGATGTGTGATGTGCTTCACGAGAGTTTCCACGAGGGATTAGCCAAAGCCATGGGCAAACCCATGAAAATAAACAGAGTGACGTGTATGGCAAAGGGAGACCCCTACTGCCAGCACTCGTGCGAATGGTTGAGTGGTTAAAAGAGGGCTTAGGGTTCAGGTTCTTTTCTTTTTGGCTTAGACTCTAATTTGCTCCAAAGCGATGTTTTCTGCATATCCAAGGCAATGAAATAACCATTAATACCTATGGAACGTAAAGCCTAGAATAATCCAGACTAGGTCTCCGAATACTAGAGCAACAATCAAACCAAGAGTCATGAAAACCAGCAGAGGCAAGCCGGGGGTTGCCCAGACCTCGGTCTGAAGCCTTCCTTCCCTTGTGGCTCTCAAAATTCTACCAACAATCGTTTCTCGTTGTTCGTCTCTGGGCAATATTAAGAGTCTTCTTTCGTCCAGCCCTGCTTCACTTCTAGTGATGTCTTCAAGGGGGAACATGTGCCCCTTTTCAAATTCAGCCGTTTTAACCTTATAGCCCGAGAGAAAAGCTAGAAATTTTCTCCAAATTGACTCTTTTTCCAAACCTTCAAAAAGTTTCCTCCTTGTGTTAAGCCTCCAAAAAATGTTGCGTAGGACGGCGTAGATCACGGTGAGCGCTGCCAACAATACAGCGTTGCTGAAAACTGTGATAGGAAGGAAGGGCGATACACGACGAACATCAAGTGGAAAAAGGTTGTTTGAATAGGTGGGTAAAGCCAAAGCCAAACACATCAGCGCCTTAGCATCGGCTCCACCAAAGGCTCCAATATAAAATAAGGCAACCGATAAGGTCGCAGTTATTCCAAAAGAAAGGGCGTATACAGGCAGCGACATAGGATCATACAAAACGAATTGGAAAAGGGTCAATGTCAACGCTAGGGGTGCCATTGCAACCCAAACGGTGTTGCTCACCTCTCGCTTTCGGAGATCACTCACAGAAGCATAGGCAAAGATTGATAGGGTGAGGAAAACTCGAGCGCCCTCCAATATTGCGTTCATTCTTGTTCCACTCTTGCACTGGTCTAATAAAAGATAGAGATTATTAAAATATAGAGTCAGGTTAACGGGGCCCGAAGGATTATAGTCGATGGAAGGCGTAACAGGTAAATCTACGCAGATGGAGATCTTTTGGAGAACTCGAATGATGCGCCGGTCTCTGGAGCCACTTTGAAGTAGTAGGTCGTGCTGGGCTGCCATACACTTCCAACAAGGTTTGGCCACCTGATATTGATGGTCAGCGAGCCTCCAGCAGGCACTGCCTTGCCTGTGCTTAGGTCAGATGCATTGGTTGTAAGGTCGATAAGGTTGGCCGATGATGTTCCCATATAAATTCTGACGATTTTTGCGTCTGCTGTGCCTATGTTCCTTATGGTAACCTGCAATCCGTCTCTGACGGTCGTTGCGTTGTAGAAGCGCACGTTTTCCTCAGTAAGAATTGCGCTAGCTTGCTGCGTTTGTGTTCCTGTGAATGTCATGACCCAAGCGTAGGTGACTATGACGGCCGCGACAGCGATGACTATCAGCAGAAGTGTTGCGAGAATGGGCGAAATTCCCTTCTTAGATTTTAACATTTTGTTCAAGAGTTAATTCACCTCTACGGCTAGAACCTTCTAGACATGAGGATATTTAACAAGTATGAAGACGCAATACTGATTCAATGTAAACGTGCTCGTCGCTTTATTGTTCAATGGCATTTACTTTTTGCTGCTTTCCAAGTTGACACCTGGCGCAAAGAGAGGAAATAACGTGCTCAAAATAGGCAAGAGAACGCATAACATCTGTAAGAGACACCAGACCGATCAGGTTTCCATCTTCGATGACTGGAAGTTTCTTGATTCTGCGCTCGTTCATGAGCCGGATTGCGTCGCGGATGTCGGTTTGAGAATGCGAGGTTATAAGGGGTGCTGACATTATGTTGCCGACTTTGGTCTTCGCAAGATCTCTTCGCTGGAGCAGAACTCTTCTGAGCATGTCGCGTTCGGTTATGATACCGATTGGGTTTCCATAGCTGATCACAATCAAACAGCCGATGTCGTGTTTGTCCATGAGTTCTGCTGCCTTTTTGGCCGAGGCCCCAGCCTCTATGGTTATGAGGTTCGTGACCATCACGTCTTTGACTTGTAATGGCATGGGGTCAAATCATCCCTCATCTTGCCTTTGCCTTGACTAGGCATTCCACTATTTTTGGGCAACCGAAACACTCGTCTGGAATAGGCGCGTTCTTTGGAACTGTGCGCAAATATCCAAAATAATGAAGACAGTCTCTCTTTGAAGAGGCAGTGTCCGTTTTCGCGGGCGTCACAGTTTTTTCTGGTTTGGGAATCTCTCTGCTTTCGCTACGAGTGGGGGCTGGGGTTTCTTGACTTGTTTGGAGGGAAGCCCCTCCTATTGTGGGGCTGACGGCCACGGGAGGTCTTTCAGTAACTCTTGGAACGTCAATCTTTGCAGGAGGGGGTGTCTGTGCCGCAATTGGCGAAATCTCGGGTGGTTTTTGTCTCTCGACTTTAGTCTCGGTTTTGAGGGTTTCTTTCTTTTCGGTTGAAGGGTTGAGTTTCATTAGGATGGTGATAAAAATAATAACCAGAACAACTATGCCCGCTAGTAAAATAACGTTTACCATAGACAAATCGAAAGAAAACATGATTTGTCACACAAGTGAAAGACTCAGACACTTAGCATATAGGCTTGATGAAATCTGTGTATGTAGTGAAAATATATAGTGCGGTTTTATGCTGATGTTGCATTTGTTTAGGTTATTTCGAAAGTTATTATGTAAATACTGTAGGTTGATTTGTCGGGAACTTGTACTTTAAGATAGACGTAGATGGTAGAGACTTCGCTGTTTGTTGCTTGTAAGTCTGTTATTTTTATGCGTATAGTTGTGTTCGCTGGTCCGGGTAGGTCGTAGGCTGGTCCCCCTGACTGTGTAATGTTTCCATCACTGATTTTTATCTGTTCGCTGGTTGCTCCGTCGTAGAAACTTATGTTTGCGCTTGAGAGGCGACTAATATTGATGCTGTTGTAAACTTGCAGTTTGACTTTCCAGCTGGCTGTTACTTTATTGACAACTCTGAGAACGTAATCGTATGTGGATGAAGAACTGTAGCTGTAAGCGAGTTTAAGCTGATTCACTTTCTGCTGAAATTGTGTGGTGGTTGTTAAAACGCCAGTGATTTTGATTTTTGCATTTCCGTTCGATGTGTAGTTCGCGGGGTTTGTGGTGATGTTGAGGTATTTGGTTTCGTTTGCACTCGATGAAATGTAGGTTAGATAGCCTTGGGAGCCGCTTTGCGCGTAGTCTGAGTAGTTATAGTTCCAAACCTGGATTGTGACGTTGACGCTTGCAATGTCGTATTCGTTGACTACGGTGAAGTTGAGCTGCGTCGGCGTGTTCTTTGTCATAGATGAGAATAGGAATTCTGTTGAGACACTGTATCCACTGTATGTAGGCTTGAACTCAACCCAGTCAGCCTTGAAATCGAACTGGGTTGTTGTGGTTTTCACGCCTTTCACTTTTATTTTCCAGTAACCCGTGGAGTTACGAAAGTCCTGAGGATTTGTTGTTATGGTTTGGGTTCTTGTTTCGTCTATGTAGGCTGTGGCGCTGGAGGTGTAGCTGTCGTAGCCGTTGCCTGAGTTGGGATACCCGTCCAAAGTGTAGTTGTAGACTTGAATGATGACTGAGACCGAATCTATGGTCCATGCAGAATCAATCGTCCACACGAGTTCAGTCCACGTTCCAGTGTTGCTTGAGCCAGTGAACACAACCTCAGAAGTAAATTCGCTTGGAAGATAAATGTTAGTTGCCCTTGTCTGGTCGTCTGTGGGAAGGCCGCCATCGTCTATTCTGAGGTAAGCAGACATGCCAAACGCTGCTGTAGTGACCTCAACATAATAATCGATTTCAAGGTAATCGCTTTGGTCCACAACAGTGTAGGCAGACCAAGAGTAGGTCCCAGAAAGCGTTGAAGCGGCTGATGTCAAATCCACCGAATTTGCAACATTTGTAGCTCTTGTTGTTCGGATTGCACCGTCTGATTGACGAATCAAAATATCAATATCCACGTGACCGACAACTGAAGCAGGTTTAAACGCCACTACGGATACTGCCCAATTTTCAGACCCTGATAATGTCCATGACATTGTTTGGCTGCCCGTTCCAACTGGTCCTTTACCACTGCCATGTCCTCTGTTCCTGTCTGCGGAGCTTCCTCCGCTTGTTTCCTGGTCCCACCTCATTGTTTGACCGCTTCCTTCAGCCGTAACCGTTTTGCCTGAACCTGATATCGCAAGGTGACCCAGCAGCCAACTGTTTGCCGTGCTTACGGTTACGCTTTGAGAAGGAGAGCTTGATAATCCGGTTCCTCCGCCATGAACATCGATTGGCAACGTTTGAGCAACGCCCGTATAGGTTACTGAGCCCCCGGTTGCCCTTGAGGACGCTGATAAAGTTACGGTTACTGTAGCGGTTCCTGAAGCAGGCGCAATCAGATACCAAAGTTCACTGCGAATGCTTGTGCCCTGTGTATCTGCCCTAATGAATGTTAAACTCTGAACTCCATAAGTGATGCCTGAAACAGAAACTGTTGTGTTCCTGATTGAAACTCCCACAATCATAATTCTGTTCAAACCCGAACCAGTTGTATGACTCCACGAAACAGATGTTGATCCGGCACCATTGGTTCCCGAGCTATTAGCATCAAAGGCAATGCTTTGAGCAGGGTCTTGCCACGCCCTGTAATACATCGTCCATGTGCTTGCATTGATTACATTCACGCCTGTGAGGGGATAGACAAATTTTCCAAAGAGCTGTCTTCCAGTTGCTGCCATAGACGCTGATAAACTTGTTCCAGCTGCGTCTGCGCTTTCTAGTTTTTTAAGATAGTAATTGGTTCCTCCTATCGACGTTGTTTCCTGATGCGCAAAGAGCATTTGAGTCGATGTTGCACTGGCGTAACTCCTAAAAGTCATGTAAAAACCATTGTTCGAGACCAAGTCTGAAGATGCTCCCGAAACAAGAGTTGTGCTTCCAAGCAAGGTGGCGCCAGAGGGATAATATTCTGTAGTTGAGGGTGCAGTCGCAGAGCTCCTCACAATAAAGTAATCGGTATCTACGTTTTGGACACTGTTTGGAACGTCTCCAGAAACGTATGTCCCAGTCACTGTGTTGTTACCAGTGGGGTAATATGTTGGTGTTGGAGCGGGCGCAGCGGTGCTGACCTTGGCGCTTGTGCCATTCGCATAAATAGTGCTGCTGTCAGTTGTACCCTGTTGAAGCTCGACTGGAGGCGACGTCACTGTCGTCTTCGATTCTTTAGTTAGGGAAAAGTTAACAAACGCTTGGGCACTCTCCAATGAACCGATTAAAATCAGTAGAGTAACCACTAACAAAATTGAATGGGAAACATCTCTCAAATTGAGTTTGCACTCTAACATAGCTTAATCACTTATCTATCAGCTCGTGGTCAAAGAAAGAAAAAGGGGGAAGCTATGACTGTACGTCCACCGCTATTTCGATGTTAGTCACTATGTTTGCAGAGGCATTTTCCTTGCACACTGTTTCTACTTTAACCGTCCATTGAGTACTTGCAGGAATCTGTACATAAGTCGTTGCAGATGGTTCATTCCAAGAATCATCCGTCGTTGTGTATTCCAACGTTCCTTGAACGCTTCCAGAGACATTAAGCAGGTAGAAGGTTATCCTCGTGAAGTTGCTAATTGAATCCGTTCCGTTCGGATTACTAATGGAAACAGGTCTCAATCTGATGTTGACAGCACTGCCAGTATTGGATATGTTCACTGCCTTTTCATAGGTCATTGTAACGTTAGGATATGCAGACAAATCTAACTGACACCAAGTATCCTGAACAATCGAGCCTGATGGAGTGTCGTCCCCAGATACGAACTTTACGGCTGGAGCAGCACCCGTCGTTGTACTGGATGTTAAGGATAAACTGTAATACACATATGCGCTTGCACTGGCGATAAGCAATGAAGTCAACAGCAATGTCAAGAGCTTCGTTTCCTTCCTGAACAATAGCTTTCTTATTTCCATTGAGTCACCTCCTTCCTTCTTCTAAATTTGTTCAACAGGTCAGGGCTGAGGAACAAGCTGATGCTCACACCCATGACTACGGCAGATACCACCAAGCCTATCTGCAATATCAAAGTTGGAAACTGAGCACCCTGAAGATAGCTATAGTTGGAAACGAAGAACACCGAAATCACTGTTATCGGAAACGTCACCACGCCAGACCAAGCCTTGGCGAGAGCCCACAGCTTCTTCTCCACCGCGAGGTACAAGTTGACGGCTATTACGTTGCCTAAGGCGACAAGCAGATAGAAGAAGTTGTACCAGAAACGCATGTATTCCCCAAAGATGACTAAGAACTCTCTGCTCACAAGCAGGTGTCCGAAACCAATGAGAGCCGCGATCTGGTAGATGTATGGCACCGCTTTGGGAAATCTATCTTCCAAGAGACAACTCAGTAGGCTCAGCAACAGAAAAACATCTATGCTAAGCAGTGCGAAAAACTCTGGCAATATCATTGAAGAGCCAACTTCCCTTAGCCCAACCTTGACGTTTTCACCGTTATGAAGAATCAACATATTTAACGGGTGTGAAATCAGAATCTGAATCCGAATTAAGCAGTTATAAGAGCGAAGAATAAAAAATAAAGGACTTGTCTTCTAACAAACGTTCTCTTTCGTTATTTTTGTTTCGTCTTTGTTTCTTCAAAAATTTCAAAAACAAACGGTGCCGCTGATGTTCTGACTGCTAGGTCGACTCCTAACAATTTTTCTAAGAAGCCGCAAAGCACCTCAGCGTTGTTGATGAATGGCGCCTTAATTATGAAGTATTTATCTCGCATGTAGAAGTCGCCGAACCCTTGAACCCGCAGACGCTTCAAAACGTCATTCCACTTTTCCCTGTTAGTTGTTTCCAAATTCAATGTGGCTTCCATCGAAACTCTGGCGGCCTCGCCTATTTTTTGACCCACCTCCCGCCACTTTTTCTCTGGAATGTACTGGAATAGCACGTTGAGGAACTCGACATTCAAGAAGGCGACGCGGCTGACGCCCACGTAGTATTCGCCTGGGTATTTCCAGTCGTAGACGCTCATGCTGCGATAAACATCTAACATCTTTGATATGAGCGGCTTTATGCCAGGTTCTTTTCCCTCTCTGATGAGCGAGTCAATGTACTTGCGCTCTTCATCGTCTAGTATTATGGTTGTCCTCTTCACCGATTCCCTTGACATAAACTGCACCTTCACATAGTCAGTATACCAAATAGCATATCTTATATGTCTTACTACTGCCAGAACCCAAAAGGTGCAAAGTTTCATTAGCCTCGCCAATTCAACTTTGTTCTGCCGATGATGAGTGGCATCACTGACAAAAGATGACGCTATTTTTCCCTGGGGTATCGGAGGCACCTAAGCTGGCTGCACACGCAAGTGAATCGCGCCCAGAGAGGTTGCCAAAAACAACAGGTATATAAACAATAGAATAGCGCCCTCCCTCCAACCCAGCCTTCCCATAGACAAGAAATACCACAATAAAAGATTAGCGACCAGAGAAAAGACGACAAGGTCTAGAAAAACCAGCATGTTCATCGTCAAAGGTGAACCAACCAACGCCGGAACAAGCAAGGTTGTCCCTAAAATCAAAGTTATATTAATGAAACCGCTTCCAACGATGTTACTCAAAGCCAGCGCTGAATGCCCCTTAAGAAACGCCTTAATGCTCACCGAGAACTCTGGCAGGCTGGTGCCAATAGCAACTAAAGTAGCTCCTACCAAGGAGCTGGGCAAATTTGCGAACCCTGCTAAACTCACTGCAGACTCAACGATGAAATAAGAACTTATTACAACACCTGCTACTCCCGAAAAGGTGAGAGCAATGTAAAACCGCAACTTTTTTCTCATTTCCTCAGAAACCGCTTGGCTCTCTTCTGTTGGGATCCTAATCTTCGTCAATTGATACGTGTATAGGACAAAAACTAAAATCAAAATAAAGCCCACAAGCCAGTTGGCACCAACAAGATAGACCATTGACAACGGGATCATAGAAGCCACAAAAAGACCAAAGTAGAGGCTACCCAGCTCTTCCTTGGCAAATGAAGAAATCACACCTGCCGAGCTTGAACGCTTCAAAGCAATCAGAAGAGCAGCTACACCAATTATTAAGCAAACGTTCGCAATGTTTGACCCTATGACGTTTCCAGCCGAAAGCGCAGCTTTACCGCCTAGTGAAGCAATTAAAGCCACACTCAACTCTGGTAAGGACGTAGAAAACGCAAGGAAAATAAAGCCGACAGTTGTTTTTCCAAGTCCCGTTATGTCTGAGACTTTAACCACGTTGGTGATCGCCATGTGACTTGACTGATCTAGCAATATCAAGAAGACAACGAGAAGAATAATGGCAAGCACTACATCCATAGTAAACCCTTCGTGTCGCCACTTACAAAAAGCAAGTGCAAAAGATAAATCTACTGCAGACCACTAACTACAAACGCTTAGTTACAAGAGTCGAAGGCTTCTCTAAAGCCTCGCCCACCATTCTCTTTTTCGAGTGTCTAAAAATCAGAAATGAGACCACAGCAACAAAAACCACCAGTGCCATAAAAGTCAAAGGAACCCATGGATCAACGCCGACGGTTGAGGGGCTTTGACCAACGTCTAGAATCATTTCGTCTTCCAAGTAAACATGGAACCCGTTCTCGGCTAGAAACGCTCTTGCTTCAAGAGACGAAGCCACGTAGTCCGAGTGTGTAACGTTCATGTATTGAATGGTGTCTTGCTTGGTCACGGCTCCATGCTTTATCGCGTTTAGAGGATCACCAAATCCCTCTGGCACGTAGGTTAAATCGACTGGCAGCCAGCCCCAAGGCGGAACGTAAACAACAGCCCACCCGTGCCAACCAATTCGGTGCTCAACTATTGACACGTGTCCATTCCAGAACAGATCGCTGTCAAAATGATCAGGTAGGTAAATGCAGCCAGTTTGTAAATAGGATGGAATCCCAACTATCCGAGACAGTGTAATTAGCAGAATAGCTTGGTCGTCGCAGTCACCTTCACCTTGAGTATAAGTCTCGTTTGGATAATACGGATTTTCGTGTCGTGTCGGCGGAGACGGATACTGAATGTTCTCCTTAATCCACATGACAAATTTCTTAATTATTGTCAGAACTCTTGTCTCACTTCCTTTCAGAGCAGCTGCCAATTCTCGTAGTGTCAGGTTGCTGGTCTGCCAGGGTCCTTCTTCACGAGTATATTCATTAACAAGAGGTGTTGGTAGGTCTGTAAGGTTATGGGATTGGCTTTCTGTTATGCGGGGCATTATGCGCGGCTTAGAAACTATGCGGTACCAAACAGTAAAGTTCACGTTATCTCCTGGGTTGAGCACTGCTTTTGGAAACAGTAGAACCGCAACTTGATTTCCGTCATCATCAACTTTTGTTTTCTCAACCAAGAATGTGGAGTTTACCAACTCAACCGTTTGCCAAGTGTTGTTCATAAATAGACTCACCGTTCGGTCGTCTTCCCTTTCGGTGAAGTTCCACACTCGATTTTGACTTGGGTTGCTATATCGCACCGTTGACTTGAGAAAGTAACTAACATTCTCTGTTTCGTCTTGTACAACAGATAAATTCAGAGACCATAGTGTCGACAACAATACGACCGTGATGAGAGAGATGGCGCGCAAGTTCTTCATGTTCTTTCACGTTGTTTCATGCAATTAAAGGAATCTCGAATTGATTTAGAGAGAAAATGTCTCGGGCTTTCTTGTTAACCTTGCGGAAAAAAAATAGAAGATGGCTGAAGGTTATTCCACGTGAACTCGGTAGAGGTCGATGTCTTCTCTCATCTCAGGCGTGCACTCCAAAAAGTCTCTCACAGCGCGTTTTACGTCCTTAGACTGCGTTATGTACCTTCCAGCGATGACTATGTCGGCTCCGCTCTTCAACGCCTCAAGCGCCGTTTCAGGTGTTATACCCCCCGCAATCGCAATCAAGAACCGTTCACGTGCAAAGGTCTTTCGCAGCTCTCTGATCAGCTCCATTCGATGGTGCACACCAGCCTTTTCCACATCAATGGCTCGGTGTAGAATCACTATGTCGGGCAGCTGCTTCATCGAACGCAGTTTTTGAATCGGGTCAGCAACCTCCATCATGTCGATGAAGGAGTATATTCCTAGCCTCTTGGCTTCGTAGATGAACCCGTCGAGCACTTCGGAGGCTGCGAGTCCAGAGGCAACCACGGCGTCCGCGGTCTCTTCAAACGCCAAGTCGACTTCAACCTTTCCAACATCCAGTGTCTTTAGGTCTGCGATGATGAACATGTCTTTGGCTGTTTCTCTCAAGTCACAGATCACTCTGGTTCCGTACTTCTTCAGCAAAGGAGTGCCAACTTCCAAGATGATGCGGTCGCTCTGGGGAATCTGACAGACAATCTCTTTGGTGCGTTCGAGGCTGGGAATGTCCAGCGCAATCTGCAGATACGGTGGTCTCCACAAACGAGGCACTCTGAAACCCATTATTGGATGCTTAGCCCTGTCCTTGTCGTAGACTATCTTCTCCCAAGACGGATACTTTGCCAAAGCCCTCTTCAAAGCCAACTTAGTGGCTCCGTAATTGTATTGATAAAGACGGCGGTAGTCCTGAGCGTCTGGATGAACAAAAACACTGCACACAACAACCCAGTCGTCGATTTTCTCTTTAGGCACTATGCCCTCCTCTACAGCGTCAGCCACAGCCTTGGCCACAGCGGCTTGAGCTGGCCCAAAAATTTTGCCAGCCTGCTCCAGATTTCTCACTGTGACCTTCGGAACCAACAGCGTGTGCGGTTTGGGAGGTAGATTAGGTCTTATCACGGCTAAAAGAGGTGTATGTCCCTCAGACAGACTGGACAAGCCGTTGGCGAAAGCCTCTCCTACAGGGCCGTCTTTGTCGCCAATCAACAAGTCAACATGCGCAACTTCGGATCCCTCACCCACCAAAGCTTCACCGATAAGATACGTGAAGCCTTTGGGCTTTTCGAGAGCCTTCGGAACTTTTGATTCGATTCGACCGATTTCCCCAAATTTAACATTAAACTCTCGCATCCACTCGTACAGGGTGTCCCTGTGAATCCCCAGCACCTTTGCCGTTCCAGCAATTGTCGGTTTTCTTGTTCTTCTCGTTTCCATCTCCTTTTGGGCAGCTGAAGCAAGTAACCGTAGGAATTCCTCTCTTGTCGCAGGCTTTTTGCCACTTGATTCCGACACGATGCTCACCTATATAGCGCATTATGCGTAACTAGCTATTAAGTTTGTCGGAACGGGGTTCAATAAAGTTATTTTCCGACACTTAACAAGCTAAGAAACCGCGTTTTCTAACAGAATCCGACAGTATTCCGACGAAAGACACTTCAAAGGAGATGGAAATATCGTGAAATGCTTTGTGACTTGTGGGTGAAGGCTGTGATGAAGTTCCTGATCGAAAAGATGACGCCTCAGGAGATAACTGATGCATTGAGGGAAATCGACACTTTTATTGTTCCGCTCGGAAGCCTAGAGCAGCACGGACTGCACCTTCCTTTTGGAACTGACGCTATCATCTCGATAACTGTGCTAAGCGTGTAGCCGAGAGAGCAGAGTTTGGTCGCTCCGCCCATCTATTAGGGAAACTCTCTGTCAATGGTTGACATGAAGAGTGTTTTCACGGTTACGCCAGACACGTTGGCAAGTCTGCTCTTTAATCTGTGCAAATCGTTTTCTAGACAAGGTTTTATTGCAGGTGGTCATTTATTAATAAGGAGGATGTTGCACTGAATTTAAAGTCGTTACTTGCAAAAGTCAGGGACACATTCACTTCTTGTATTCAACGGAACAAAACAATCATTAAAGTAACGGCTCTGACTTTTTTCGGGGTTATAATAGTCTCCATGCTTTTGACGGTTCTTGCCTTTTCTATTGCTCCTTGGCTTTCAGAATGGTTAAGATCTGTGATACAATCTGAAATACAGTACACTGTAATTCCGCCGCCTTACACGGAGGATCTTTATTTTTACATTTTTCTAAACAATTCAGGTCATTTCTGGAATCCAGTTAGGATGCTTGTCTGGGTGCCTTTGCTTGGCACGCTTGTTTTGGGTTTGGAACTTCTGTTAAACGGTGTTGTAGTAGGGGTTTTGGCTACCTTCGCTGGGATGACCTATGGAATATTTTATCCGATTTTGGGACTTGTGCCTCACGGGATTTTTGAGATTCCTGCATTTATCTTTCAATTTGCTTCTATAATTCGTTGGCACGTGACAATTATTGAAATTTTTATGGCGAAGATAATTGGCGAAAGAGTGAATGGTGCCAAGTTTAAACGAGGCGCAAAAGACACCATAATTCTAGCTGTAGCCTCAGTGATCCTTTTTGTGATTGCTGCTTTCATAGAAACATATGTCACGCCATACCTGCTTGGAATGTAAGAAAAAAGAGGTTGAATGGCTCGGAACCTTTTAGACTGCAGCAGTTTCTAAGGTGCTTAGCAGTGGGTCTTCAATTTGTGTGTGATACGTGAAATGTTGATTTGGGTCTTTTAGCAAGACATATATCCAGTAGATTCCGAACCAGCCGAAAGTTATTATTGTAAGAATCAAGTATAGAGCAAAACTTCTCTCCGGCATTGACTCTGTTCTTCTTGGCACTGAAAACTTGACTCCACATTTGTCCAGCACTCTACTTATGTCTTCCCAGAATCCGTCTTCTTTTCTCTCGTGCTTGTAGAAGTCCTTCATCAGGAAGTACCACACGTACCATGCTGCAAGACCCGTGATCGCGGACAGAATCGCCCAAAGCACTGCGTTTTTCTCGGTTTCTTCGGCCTTGGCTTCTCTCACAGTCCTGTCGCAAGAGGCTAAAACCACTTCGACATCAGCGGCTTTTTTGGTCGCTATGGCTTTGACTGTCGCTACGATGTCTTCGGAAAGGAAAATCTGCCGTTTGAAATGCGTGTTGCGCCTCTTAACCAGCTTGTAGATGAGTATTAAGGACATAATCAGACTGATTATTACTAGTAAATAAAGGAATGCGATGGATGCAAAAAGGGGCACAAAAAGAGTAGTGTCTATCTGCTGCCCAGGAGGAGGAGTTGGAGTAACTGTTACAAGAAGCGAAATCATGGCGACGATGAAAACCGCAACCCATACGATTGCTGCAATGATAGGAAGGAGGTAAATAATTATCCAAGCTATTGACATCATTGAGTCGGTCTCAGCGCGCATCCGAACGTCTTTTCTTACATTTTCAATTTGGGCACTCACATCATAATTCTCCATTTCCGTATATGCCAGAACTTATTCAATAGATATAAGCGTATATGAAATAAGATTTTTTGGTTGGCGACTAGGATAGAGGTTGCGCAGGTCTCCATGAATAGAAGACGCTGTGCTCTGCTGTGTTTCTGCGGATTTTACCGACCCTGTCAAATGCCCAAAAAAGAATTAGTGTAGGCTTTGTTCCAACGCCCTCTCAAATGCACTCGTCAAATCAGCGCTAAACCCGACGAGCATTATCTTTTTCAAAGGCGTGCCAGATTCAACGTGCCTCTTTATCTCGTTTACCATGACTTCTGCGGCTGCTTCCAGGTCTACGCCTCCGACACCAGTGCCCATTCCCGGGAAAGCAATGCTGGTTATGTCCAATTGTCGGGCGCACTCTAAGGCGCCTCTCGTGGCCAATCCTACCTTTTGCTTGTTCGTCGGCATGGCTGGGCGCTCCATCGTGGGCGCATGAATAACGTATTTCGCCTTGAGTTTTCCAGCGGTGGTCGCTACTGCCTTCCCTATCGGGACGGGTGCCTTTCTGTTGGCGTCTTCTTGTATCTCTCTTCCGCCGGCTTGGAGTATGGCGCCTGCGACTCCGCCTCCCATGATGAGTAGGCTGTTTGCAGCGTTTACGATAGCGTCGACTTCTAGTCTGGTTATGTCGCCCGATGTCACTGTCACTGTTACATTCTTGTATATACGTTCAAGAGTTGTCAACCCTTGCACCGTCCTGCTTTTAATTACGTTGCATGTAGTTTGATAAGATTTTTGAAACATGTGTGGTGAATGAAAAGATATAACTATGAAGTTAACATTGTTATAATTCTCTGACTTCATCGGAGAGTGCTCTGCAGGCTTTGGGCTTGTTAGATGTACACAAGATACGTGAAGATTTTCCCATCCTTAAGTCGGGTGTTATCTATCTGGACAGCACCGCAAGCAGTTTGACCCCTGAGCCTGTGCTTGCTCGAATGCTGGAGTTTTACAGGGGATACAGGGCGAATGTTGAACGTGGTGTTCACCGACTGTCGGTTAAAGCGAGCGAGGAATATGAACGAGCACGTTCCAAAGTCGCTGATTTCATCAACGCCAAGTCTGACTCCGAAATCGTTATGACCCGAAACACCACCGATGGGATAAATCTTGTTGCCAATGGACTCAAATGGAGGAAAAGTGACAAGATAGTGACTTCGGTTTTGGAGCACCACTCCAACTTCATTGTTTGGCTTAGGGTAAGAGACAAGCACCGCGCACGGGTCGAAGTTGTTATGCCCCGCAAGCCAATCGTCAAGGGACTTCTACATCCAGAAGACTTCGAAAAAGTGATCGACGACAAGACACGAATAGTAGCCTTAACCCACGTCTCAAACGTCTTAGGCTCCATCATGCCAGTGAAGGACATTGCCAAAATCGCCCATGAACACGGCGCCCTAGTTCTTATTGACGGTGCCCAGTCAGTGCCTCACTTAAAGGTTGATGTGCAAAAAATCGGGTGCGACTTTCTGGCTTTCAGCGGGCACAAGATGTGTGCGCCCACGGGCTCTGGCGTGCTCTACATGCGGGAGGAGGTTCAGAAAGACGTTGAGCCCCTGTTAATCGGCGGAGGAACAATAGAAGAAGTGGGAGTTGACTACTACAAGCTTGACATTGGCCCTCGACGCTTTGAGGCGGGAACTCCGGACGTGGCAGCGGGCATTGGGCTGGGCGCCGCCGTTGACTACCTGCAAAAAATCGGTATGGACAACATTGAGCGCCATGAGAAAAAACTTGCAAAACAGATGTACGAAGGATTGAGTGCGCTGCCCAAGGTTGAGGTTTATGGACCCGAATCTGAGCGTAGAGTGGGAATCATGCCCTTTAATGTGGCTGACTTGAATCCACACGATGTGGCGCTAGCCTTAGACGTTTCAGCCAACATCATGGTACGGTCGGGGCATCACTGCGCTCAACCCCTGTCAAAGAACGTGGTTGGCAAACCAGGAACAGTACGCGCGTCTGCCTACCTCTACAACACAAAAGAAGAAATAGAAAAACTGATCTCAGCTGTGAAAGAAATCGCCGAGACCCTGGCGAGATGAGACTCTAAGTCAATCGGAGCGCAGTTTGTGTCTTGTCTAAGACGGAGTTGATGGAGAAAATTGCCAGCGAGGTTAGATTTTGCCATAAGTGTCCACTTTGGCGGGGTCGCCGAAAAGCTGTTCCAGGGGAAGGCGCCATGGACGCTTCTGTCGTGCTTGTTGGCGAGGCGCCGGGTTACTGGGAAGACGTGAAGGGTTTACCATTCGTGGGCGCTGCTGGAAAAATCTTAAACACCTTGTTTACGACGATTGGTCTTTCTCGAGACCGCGTGTTTATCACAAATGTAGTCAAGTGTAGACCGCCTGAAAACCGCGACCCCAGACAAAACGAAATAGAAACATGCACTTCGCTTTATCTTGATCGCCAAATCTCTATAATCCAGCCCAAAATCATCGTGACGTTGGGCAGGCACTCCACCGCCTACATACTCTCAAAATCAGGCTTTGAAATCAAAAGGGCTGAAGGCATAACTCAACTGCGCGGAAGGGTCTATCACGTAAGGTTTCAGGATTTGCAGGTCTCAGTTGTTCCCATGTATCATCCGGCTGCGGTTTTGCATAACCCAAAGTACAAAGAAGCGTTAGAAAACGACTTCCTATTGTTACAGACCCAACTCGGAAAGCGAAAAACACATAATTTCCTTGGAATACCACACTCTTTCTCTGCGTAGAGTAGACTTTCCCACACTAGAAACACAACATAAACATATGACACAATCTATGAGCTTGAGGACTCCAGTGCCAAGTTTGCAATAACGTTTGCGTAAACCTTCGCCATCTTCAAAACATCCTCCACGTAAACGAACTCATTGTAGGCGTGGGCGAGTTCGCTATAGCCAGGTCCAAAACTCACGGTTGGAACTCCAAGAATCTCTCTGAAGTGGTGTGCATCACTGGTGTAAGTCGCGTAGATGGCTGATGGTTTGTAACCAAAAACTTGCCTTGCACTCTGCTGAATAGCTTTCATCAACGGATTTGTTGCCGGTGTGAATGAAGGCAAAGTCTTGTTGATGACTTCGTATTCAAGGTTTTCTGGCATGACACTGCGCACAAACTCTTTAACAGCATCTGGACTACCTCCAACTGGAACCCTTATGTCAACCTCTGCCTCACACTTGTCCGGCACCATGTTAACCTTTGTGCCACCACTTATAAGTCCCAAATTCGTAGTGTAGTGATTGAGCGCCCGAGTTAAGCTACTTGTAGGAACGCCTTGCTTCTCAGCTGTTCTTCGCAGTTGGGCCTTGCCGTTTCGGATAAGCGTCTCAGCGGCTTTGGGAAATCTGACAGCTGCGCTCTCCAGAGCCTTCAGTTTTGGAAGGAATTCGGTGAGGACAAACACGGCGTTTCTGCCCAGAGCCGGGGTGCTTCCGTGGGCTGGCTTGCCGTGAGCTTTGATCCTAAGCCAGCATGTTCCGCGTTCGCCGCCGACTATGGAGTATTTTCCGTTTCGGTAGCCCGTGGGTTCGGTGATTAGGCATGCGTTGCCATTCAATTTTTTGTTTTTCAAAAGCCACAACGCGCCTCCTGGTCCCAGTGCCTCTTCGTCTGAGACGCAAGCAACCGTTATTTTCCCTGTGATGTTTTCTTCAAAGTCTTTGAGGACTCCAAGAGCCATGAGCATGGCAGCCACCCCGCCCTTCTGGTCTGTAGATCCTCTTCCCAGGATCTTTCCCTCCTTAACAGCTCCTTCGTAGGGATGCACATCCCACTGAGATAGCGCGCCCGTTGGAACTACATCGACGTGGCCGCATAGAATGAGTGAGGGTTTCCCCTTTCCTAGGGTGGCAACAACGCTAACGTGACCCCTTGTTGGTTCAAACCTCCGATGGCTTATCCCTTCGCTTTTTAGAAAGCCTTCAATTACTTGGGCTACTCCGGAAACGTCGCCTGGCGGGTTTTCTCCTTTAGCCTTAACAAGTTCGCAACAGAGGTTGGTCAGTTCTTTGGCACGCTGCTCAACAACCTCGTCTATTCTCGCGCCCAATTTTTTCAAAAGACGTACCCCGATGTTTCGTTTATTTTTTTTAATTCTTTTTGTTATTTTAGCGAATGCTTAATAAATGGATGTCCGTCTTCACTTATGCCTAACCGCTGTTTCGCATAGGAGAGTACGTTTCAAGCATGGCGAAGTTCAAGATTATTGTTTCCGACCCCGAAGTGAGCAAGTCGAAGGTTGTGGAATTAGAGGGCGCCAGAGCTGTGCCACTCCTCGGCAGAAAACTGGGTGAGACCATCGACGGTTCGGTTGTCGGCATGTCAGGTCGCAAGTTGCAGATTACAGGCGGCTCCGACAAAGACGGTTTTCCCATGCGACCCAACGTTCACGGAGGGGTGCGTGTCAGCATCATCGCCTCTGAGGGCGTGGGTTTTCATCCTCAGCGTGAGGGCGAGCGAAGGCGCAAGACTCTTCGGGGAAACGTCATCACAGAAGATATTGTTCAGGTTAACATGAAGGTAGTTGAGAAACCTAAGAAGGCTGCGAAAGCGGAGAAACCAAAGAGGGTGAAGAAGGCAAAAGTTGAAACCACAGAGGCTGAAAAAGCAGAAGCCCAAACCCAACCTAAACCAGAAGAAGAGGCAGAGGCACCCAAGTCTGGAGGTGAATCTTCTGAAGAGGCTGCCCAAGCAACCTGAAGTCAATATTGGCACCATTGGACACGTAGACCATGGGAAGACCACGTTAGTCCAAGCCTTAACGAGTGTTTGGGCGGCTAGGCACAGTGAAGAACTCCGCCGTGGCATCACAATCAAACTGGGTTACGCAGACGCGCCTGTCTATAAATGTCCGAATTGTCCCAAACCTCAGTGTTACTCAACCGAACCAAAGTGTAAAGACTGTGATTCACCCGGCGAATTCCTCAGAGCCATGAGCTTCGTCGACGCCCCCGGCCACGAAGCGCTCATGGCCACTATGCTCTCTGGCGCAGCCGTAATGGACGGCGCCATACTCGTCATAGCAGCAGACGAGCCTTGTCCCCAACCTCAAACCAGAGAGCACCTAGCAGCCATCGAGATAGTAGGAGTCAAAAACCTAGTTATTGTCCAGAACAAAATCGACCTGGTTGACGAGAAGCGAGCATTTGACAGCTATCGCGAGATAGTCAACTTCGTCAAGGGAAGCATAGCAGAAAACGCATCCATAATTCCGGTTTCTGCTCAACACGGCGTCAACATCGATGCGTTGCTTCAAGCCTTAGAAGAGAGCGTCCCAACCCCTAAGCGTGACTCAACCAAGCCTACTAAAATGCATGTTGTTCGCTCGTTCGACGTGAACAAACCCGGAACCTTGGCTGAAGAATTAGCAGGCGGCGTCATAGGCGGCACCATTCTTCAAGGAGTGTTCAAAACCAATGACGAAATCGAGATTCGCCCCGGAGTACGCGCTGAAAGGCAGGGACGAGCTGTGTACGAGCCGTTGTTCACCGAGATTGTAAGCCTTCAGGCCGGCGGCAAGAACGTTCAGGAGGCTCGTCCCGGAGGCTTGGTTGGAGTTGGAACCCTGCTTGACCCCTCGTTGACGAAGGCCGATGGGTTGACCGGAAACATAGCGGGCAAGCCCGAGACGCTGCCGCCTATTCGTTCTGAATTAACCTTAGAGACGCATCTCTTTTCACGAGTTCTCGGAACAAAAGAGCTGATGGAAATTGCCAATATACAGATGGGTGAGGCTCTTCTCTTGGATGTTGGAACCAGCATAACAACGGGAACAGTGACTTCTATAAAGGGTGAAAACGCCACGCTGAAGTTGAGTCGACCCGTAAGCGTCGAAGAAGGCGCCAGAACAGCGCTGAGCCGAAAAATAGCTGGAAGATGGCGCTTAATAGGACATGGAATAATAAAAGAATAATGGGAAAACCTTGACCACACGGGTCATTTTAGATTCCAATTTTCTCTTTGTTCCAGCAAAATTTCACATCGACATATTTGAAGGATTAATGAAGCTTCTTAATCAACGGTTCGAACCTATTCTACTATCTACGACTTATCAAGAACTCCGAAGAATGGCGGAGAAGGGCTCTCCGAGCAGACGGAAACAAGCCTCATTGGCAGTGAAAATAGCAGAGAAATGCAGAGTAGTCAATGTTGAGAAAAAACACCACGAAACAAACGACGACGTAATACTCCGAGTGGCAACAGAATGGAAAAGTCCAGTTGCCACAAACGACCGCGAACTACGAAAGAAATTAAGAAGTAGGGGAGTTTCGGTGATTTTCTTGAGAGGCAAGGGTCGTTTAGAGTTAGAGGGAGCCTTATAAGTTGTTTTCTTTCTTATGCATTTGATTCTTATGGGGGTCTATGTTTTTGGAAAGATCGCCCATGATTACCATTTGTATGCCAGCCTTCAATAGTGCATGGAGCCTACCGTCGAGTCTTAGCGCTGTAGAGAAGCTTGATTATCCAAAAGATAGGATAAGAATTGTTCTCGTTGACAATTGTTCAGAAGACCTAACACCACAAATCCTGAAGGATTTTCAAAAAAATTTTGGAAGCACATACGAAAGTGTTGTAGTAATCTCAGAAAAGAGCAACATACCAGAAGCTCGCAATATATGCGTCAGCAACTCCATTGGTGAATACTTGCTTTTCATAGACTCGGATATTCTTGCTCCATCAGACACTGTGAGAAGAATGTTAGAGTTTTTTGCCTCGAGTCCCCTGGTTCGCATTGTGGGCTTTCCATACTGGTATGAATCTATGAGTTTTATGAAGAAAGTGATTTTTAGCAAGCAACCGGAGTTGCCTTACCCAACAACAACTACTAAGATGGGGTGCACCATGATAAAGAAGTCGCTTTTTAATGAAATTGGACTGTTTGATTCGAAATATGCTGTGGATGAAGACTTGAATCTAACCGCAAGGGCAAACAAGGCTGGTTACACCGTCATTCTAGACCCAACAAGAACGCCCGTGCACGTGACAAAGGAGAAAACACGTGGAATAATATCGCAGATCATGATGTATTGCGCTGGATTGTTCAAGGGTGACGCACGTTACTACTTTATGATTCTTCGTGAACACAAACCGCGATGGTTGATAATGAGAGTTACCATTTACTCGCTGCTGACAATAAGCATTCCATTAGCTGCGATTGGCTTAATCACGAACAATATAACTTGGATTGTTCCGTTCGTTACATGCTACTCGATAGTCTTTGCTTATCATTTTTCTAAAGCCTCCGGGAAATGGCGATTTGTTAACGCCTTGCTTTTTCCATTGTTCGGAGTGTCTTTTGCATCGGGGATATTAAAGGAAATGATTCGATACTATATTCTAGGCGAAAAACAATAATTCTAAAAATGTTAGAAGCGTTTAAAGTCAGAGGATGCCTTCGAGTATTTATATGATTGGTGTTTTCTAGAGAAAATCGAAGTCTTTTCCGAAAGGCTAATATGTTCGGGTCCTTTATCTGAGACAAAGCCTAGCTTATAAGGAATCGGTTATGTTTAGGTTAATCACGTTGGAAGACACCATCCGCATTCCGCCTGGAAAGTTTGGCCAACCAATTGAGGCTGTGGGTTATGAACAGTTGAAGAGCAAGTACGAGGGGATGGTAGATGAAGAACTGGGCTACGTTATAGCTGTAACCGACATCCAGGTCACTCCGGTTGGAAAGATTATTCCAGGCGACGGCGCAACCTACCATAAAACTGTGTTCTCGCTGTTAACGTTCTCCCCTAAGATTCAAGAAATAGTGGAGGGCGAGGTTGTTGAAATCGCTGACTTCGGAGCCTTCGTTCGTGTGGGTCCAATAGACGCTTTGCTACACGTTTCTCAACTCATAGACGACTACATATCCTACGACGAAAAGCAGGGTGTGCTCATGGGCAAAGAGACCAAACGCAAACTGGCAGCAGGCGATCCGGTTAGAGTACGCATTACCGCCGTTTCAATGGGAAGAGGAGGGAGCTCAGGCAAGGTGGGAGTCACAGCACGCCAACCCTTCCTTGGCAAACTTGAATGGATAAAGCGCGACATAGAAAAGCTGAAGAGCAGCGAAGAGAAAGCCAAAAAACCCCATCAGGAGCGACCTGCACAGGAGGCGCCGCAGGTTAAACCCGCTAGAAAATAGTTAGACCTAAAAAAGAAGAATCCAAAATGAGTGAGAAAGCCTGTCGAGAATGCAATTACATAAGCAAGGAGCCAGTTTGTCCAAACTGCAAGTCAACCAACCTCAGCGACGACTATTCAGGAATCATCATAATCTTTGATCCAGAAGGCTCAGCCATAGCCCGTCTCATGAAAGTGACAAAAAAAGGAAAGTACGCGCTTCGAGTAAGATAAAACACCAGCATTTTTTGGCCTAATAGGGCTCTTCAAGCCTTGTTGGCAAGCTGAGTATTAAGAAAATCTTTATCTCTCTCGATTCCTCGTCTAAATAATAGCGATGAACTTCTGCGAGCACCACGTAATCCCACCGGTCAACCTCGAAAGAGGGCTCATGCAGACGGACCCAACAGAAGCGGATGGTTCTAAACCATCCATGCTCGTGATGGAGGGTTTACCCAGACATGAGACACGGTGGGCGCGGGCGGCACAATTATCCCGCGTCAGAGAGAGCTCCTCAGAGAGGAGCGCAAGGGCTCCACCAATGAAGTTGAGTGTTAGTTACGCGGGAAACAACGTCCGCGATAACAACAAGAGCTTTTAAGTTAATCTATGCTGAAACACTAGAGAAAGTCAAATGGACGTGCTAGAGTTTGGACATTGAGACGAAGATTGAATTGATAAACAGACCACCGACTGAAGAGGTTTTGACGCCGAACGACCTGCGACAACTCTTGGAGACCGAAGAGCATCCAATAGCATATAACGGTTGGGAACCGTCGGGTCTAGTGCACTTGGGAACTGGCGTGATATGCGCCTACAAAATGAAGGACTTTGTCGAAGCGGGAATTCGATACAAAGCGTATTTGTCAACTTGGCACGCTTGGCTGAACGACAAGCTGGGCGGAGACATGGAGCTCATAAGAAAGGCGGCTGACCACTTCAAACACTCTTGGATAGCCTTGGGCGTTCCTGAAGACAAAGTGGAGTTCATTTACTCCGACCAACTCTACGACGATATAGATTACTGGGCAAAAACCATACGCATTGCTAAGAATCTCACTCTAAGGAGAACAAGGAGAACGCTTGAAATCGCTGGAAGAAAGGAAACTGAAGCCAACTATGTCTCAGATTTCTTGTACACACCCATGCAGGTCGCCGACATCTTTCACTTAGAAGTCAAAATTTGTCAGCTGGGCATGGATCAGAGAAAGGCAAACGTGGTTGCGAGAGAACTGGGCGAAAGACTGGGGTTCTGGAAACCCGCGTGTGTCCATCATCACTTACTTCAAGGATTAGTTAAGCCAGCTTTGTGGCCGATTCCGGAGGGCAAAGAAAAAGAAGCCTTAGCTTCTGCGAAGATGTCGAAGAGCAAGCCTGAAACGTGCGTCTTTATCCATGATTCTCCTCAAGAAATAAGAATGAAGATAGGAAACGCCTTCTGCCCAGAAAGAGCAGTTGAGTTCAACCCCGTAACTGAAATCTGCAAGTACATCATATTCAGAGAACTAAAAACCTTCACCGTGGAGCGACCTACAAAATTTGGTGGGACAATAGAATTTAGCAGTTACGAGGAGCTTGAAAAAGCCTACAAGACGGGAAAACTGCACCCTATGGACTTGAAAAAAGCAGTGGCTGAGGAACTTGTTAGAATACTGGCGCCTGTTGTAAAGTATTTTGAGACAAACGGACAGGCAAGAAAAAGCTTAGAAATCCTAAGAAAAGCGCAAGTGACTAGGTAAGGAAAGTGTCAGATAGACTAAAGAATCGGACTGAGAAAATTCTCCAACTTTTGAATAAACTCGCAACAGAAGCAGCGAAGGGCATACCTATCGTTGTGGAAGGACAAAAAGATGTTAGAGCACTGCGTCAACTGAATGTTGAGGGAAACATCGTCTCGTCGAAGACATCGGGCAAATCCTTTCTTGACACACTCACCGAAATTGAGCGGCAAAGAGTTCATGAAGTCATTCTTCTACTTGACTTCGACAGGCGAGGAGTTGAGTGGACGCACCGCCTCAAACAGCACTTGGAAAAGACAAAAATAAAGCCTAACCTAAACTTTTGGAACGAGCTTTATGGGCTGGTTGGACACGACTTAAAAGACATTGAAGGCTTGCCAACTTACTTAGAAACACTCAAGAAGAGAATCGGTGATTAGCAAAGTATAATAGGTGGGAGTCAATAGTAAAAGGGTTCGGAACTATAACAGGTTCACACCTTATGGGATTCACCCTGAATAACTGATTCACTTGGAGGTGACGCTAATGGGATCATCACAAACGGTTACCGTAAAGTATGTAATGCGCGCCAAGTTCAACATTGACGGAGTTGTCGAAAAACCCGACGTGATAGGCGCGGTTTTCGGTCAAACCGAGGGTTTATTCGGATCTGAACTCGACCTACGGGAACTTCAGAAGTCCGGTCGAATCGGAAGAATCGAAATCGAGTTGCAGTCTAAGCAAGACAAGACAACTGGAACTATTACAATTCCAACTAGTTTGGACCGTGTCTCAACCGCTATTATTGCAGCCAGTTTGGAGAGCATTAACCGTGTTGGACCATGCGAAGCTAAGGTTACATTAGAAAAGCTTGAAGACATACGAGACGCAAGAAGAAGAGCCATAATTGACCGAGCAAAGAACATTCTCCACGAGTGGAGCATCGAATCCATGCCCAGCACAGAAGAGGTTTTCCGCGAGGTTTCAGAGACGCTCAGAGTTCCAGAAGTTGGGAAATACGGACCAGACGAGTTGTCGGCGGGACCCAATATTGACAGCGCCAAGGAAATTATAATAGTAGAGGGCAGAGCCGATGTAATCAACTTGTTGCGTTGTGGAATTCAGAACGTCATTGCGTTAGAAGGCGCCAAGGTTCCAGAGACCATCATACAGTTGTCCAAGGAGAAAGAAACGACCGCTCTGCTCGACGGCGACCGAGGAGGCGACCTCATCCTCAAAGAACTACTGCAAGTAACAGAGATCAAATACATTTCGAGGGCACCACAAGGCAAGGAAGTTGAAGAGCTAACATCGAGAGAAATCTTCGCAGCGCTTCAGAACAAAGTTCCAACGGAAGAGGCAAAAGCCAAGAAAGTTCGGGAACGCCGAAAAATTCTGGTTCCTAAACAGATCGTGGAAGCCAGAAAAGAATTAGAAGGCACACTTGAAGCGCTTCTGTTTAACGAGAAGTTGGAACAGGTTGAACGCTTGCCCGTGAAGGACCTCGCCGAGAAGCTTCAGCAGACCGAGGGCGTTGACACAGTTGTGTTTGATGGCGTAATAACGCAGAGGCTAGTTGACATCGCCAACGAAAAGAACATCAAATTCCTAGTTGCAGCCCGTGTCTCAGACGTCGTCAAGCAACCTTTGAAAGTTCATCTACTGACTTTTGCAGATGTTGAAGCTTGATGAACCTAGTCTTTAGAAAATTCGGTTAGAGTTTTAGGCTTAGCCCCAGCAGAGGGCAACAGTTTGTCTTCTGTAATGTTAAACATGGTCAGTATGCGAGAGGCGGCTGGCAGCACCTGGTTGGTCACGTAGTATTCAGTATCAACCTCATCATAGGAAGCTAAAGCGTAAGGCTTGGCTTTCTCATAGAGTTTTCCAACGCCAACTGTTATCACGTAACCGATCTTGTCACCCATAGAGAGTGCATAGCCTTCTGTCAACAGCTTCTTAGCCGCTTCCACGTGTGGCGCCTTAACCTTGTATTCTTCAACTCTTTTTGTCAGAGTCTTCCAAATGATTAGGTCTTTGTAGGGCACCTTTTTCTCACGCAAATCAGAGACGTATGCTTTCACGAACACGGCAGCTTCTTGAGGAGCCTGCTTCTTGAGGATTATGTCTAGAACTTTTTCCTGCACGGTTTTGGCGCAGGCAGCCCAGTCGCCTCGAACAACTTCTAGGCCGACTATGTCTAATCTTCCGTCTGGCAGCAATCCACAATATTTCTTTTTGACTTCGGTGAACAAGATTCGCGTGTAGATTTCATCGGGTTTTATCTCCAAACCCAATGTTTTTTCAACTTCAGCCGAAATCTTTTGGATTTTGCTGGGCTCATTTTTGACGAATACACTGTCTGTGTCGCTATAGACCACTTCCAATCCAACTTTTTTCGCCAATTCTATTGTGTTCATTATTATGTGTCGACCCCAAGCTGTCGCAGCCTCAGCCACAGGTTTTATGTACCATCGAGCTCCAATCCACCCCGTATAGCCGTAGGAGGCATTTGTTATGACCTTCACAGCCTTCTGACGAGCGTCTAGAACCCGATATTCCGAGCTTTCAGGCTCTACCTTACTCAGTTTGGGACGAATCTGGTCGCGCGTGACTATGAGACTAGACAAGACTTCCTTGTAGAAGCCTGATGGTTCCTTTCGGAAGCGATGCCCAACCTCTGGGGCAATGTCTACGCCGCTTGGCGGCTCGGGGTCAGATGGTGGAACATAGGTGTCGGGTGAGACATTGTGGCTTATCATAATGTTGGGATACATAGCCTTAAAGTCGAGCACAGCTATGTTTTCATGCAAACCCGGCTTGGGCGCCAAGACAACAGCGCCAACATACGGAATGTAAGGGCGCTCCACACGCTTCGGAATGAGTTCGCCTATTCTGTAGGCTTCCCGCATCAGATACCACTCAACTCGAAAACCGACTGCGGCGGTTCCAACGTGGTCCATAGGCAAACCGACCAGGCTGGACAACTGCATCGCAAAACCGAGCATTGCATCGGCTACTCCCAATATAGACTGGGCGTTTTCTCTTGAAAACTTCAGAAGAGTCGAGCGCTTCTTTGGGTCCTCCCAAAAAAGAGCGTAGTCAACATCTTCAACGAGTGTACGCTTTTCCAGCGGCATCACGTTTAGGAAGTCGGCTATGTTCTCAAGGATTTTAACCTTTACCTGGGGCAGTTCATCAGAGAAATCAAATAAGTCGACGTTAGCCCTGCCTGTAATGGAAACGTGTCCATAAACGCTCATGTGAGGTTCAGTGTTGGCTCTGTCAACGAAGAGGTCGACGCCTAATTTCTTAGCGCGGGCAGTAAGATATGGCCAGTCCTGCCGGTTGGTTCCATAACCCGTAATGATATCTGGGTCAAAGTCTCTTACATATTTCACGAATTCTTCTAACACAGGTTTGTCGTCTGACTTCTGCGCCACAAACTGTGCCTCTTCACCTGTGTTAGTTGCAACGGAAATAATTACGACGGGGTCTTTCTCGGGTTTGGGCGTACCTTTTGCGCTGTAGGCTGTAGTGGAGAAGCCTAAAACCCTCAGTTGTGGCAGTTCAGTTTCCTCGATACTCTTTGGAAAAGACTTAGCCGAATATAGTTTGTCAGCCTGCACTCCAAACGTGTTCTTTGTTTGTTCCACTTCGATTTCGTGCCAGCCACAGGGTGACATGCTGTTGTCGATGAGGTAGCGCATGGAATAGCGGATGTCGTCTTCGAGGCTCTCTTTCACACCCTCGATTTTCGCCATAGCCTTGGCGTATTTTGCCATCACATCAGGGTCTCGGCAATAAACCTTAACTGTGTTGACAAGCTTTCCGAAATATTTTCTTTTCACAGGTTCCAGCTTGAGAATTGATGGAAATTCATTTTTTCGCGCCATTATCTTTTCTACAACTGTTTGGGGATTCTGCCCCTCCTTGACAACAAGGTAGAAGTAGGTGAGAAAGTTTCTGTCGATGATTAGGATTCGTTGTTCCTTGTCGTCTATGCCCCAAAGCCAAAGCTCAGGCTTCTGCTCCTTAACCTCATAGTTCACGTCCAAAAGCCAGAAAACAATCTTCACACGCTCAGGCTCCTCTTAGAGAAGAGGACTCACAAGCATTTTTAACGCTTTTCGAAGGAACGTTTACGTATCACAACTCTAGTGCTTTGCCACAAAAAATTGGAGACTCTCGGCTTTGATACGGCTTGTTATGGAAGGCATGGTTTTAGAATGATGACTTTTTGACCCGCAGTTCACGGTCGGTTTAAACCCGCCTCATAACCTTTTTAACAACGACAAACTGAATGTGCATGCTGTAACTGACGGGAAAGAGCTGCATTGAAGATTCTGGACATCAAACTGAAAAAAGGCTTTGCGAAGGTTGTTCCTAAAAGCCTTGACGACTTGTGGCATCTTTACAACATAATCTATCCTGGCGACGAAGTCTACGCCAGAACCACAAGAGAAGTGAAAATAGAGGAACTCTACGCCCGTCCAAAGGAGGGCAGAAGAGTCTCAGTTTTCCTAGGCGTGCGCGTTGAGAAAGTCTTCTGGGACAAGAGCCTAAACCGACTGCGAGTGCACGGAGTCATTTGCGATGTTCCTGAAGACATAGGTAGAAAGGGCACGCATCACACATTAAACGTTGTCGTTGACAAACCGTTGACAATAGTTAAGACTCAATGGTTAAAACATCAAATGGAACGATTGGACAGAGCAAGCCACGTTGAGGCTCCACTTGTCACTGTGATGTCTATAGACGACGAAGAATACTGCGTGGCAATTTTGCGGCAGTACGGCGTTGAAGTAAAGGCGGAAAAGAGCACGCGTCTTCCAGGCAAGCTCGAGGCTGAGAAGCGAGACGAAGCCATCAAGGGTTTCTTTAAATCCGCGCTTCAAGCGTTAAAAGAGACTTGGATAGGTGTACGCAGTCCCATAGTGATTTTAGGACCAGGATTTTTCAAGAACGACTTCGTCAAATACGTTCGTGAAAAAAACCAGGACATAGCTGACGCCATTGTAGACGTCAAGGGTGTTAACAGTGCAGGTGTCGCCGGGGTTCAAGAAGCGTTGCGGTCCGGAGTGCTGGCGAAAACCGTGAAGAATATCCGCGTTGCCGAAGAAACACGGTTGGTTGAAGAAGTGCTTGCGAGGTTGGGAAGAAGCGCCACAGACGTAACATACGGAACGAATGATGTTGCAAGAGCAGCCGAATTCGGCGCTGTGGAAAGACTCCTTGTCGCCGATACAATACTGAGAGAAACATCCGACCTTGACAGAGCAACCATAGAAAACATTATGAGAAAGGTAGAAGCCAAGGGCGGACAAGTCACAGTCATCAGCACTGAACATGAAGCGGGAGCCAAACTGCAAGGACTAGGCGGGGTAGCGGCGCTGCTTCGTTTCCCAATAGGACCGGCTTAACTATTTTCCGAAGAGTTTTAGGCGTCGTCTCACCGCTGGGTTCTGGTCTGCGAGTTGTTTCAAGACCATTTCAAAGGTTTCGTCACTTGAGATTTCACGTTCGATGAAGACTCCCGTTCTGCCCACCTCGTTTCGTCGTAGCAGGGCGTGCACTCGGTCGAGAACGGTGTCAACTGAGATGTGGAGCAATTGAGCAACCGCTTCCTCTCTGCCCACTATTGTGCTTTCCACATGCCCTTTAGGAGTAGGCTCTATGAGCATTAGTCTCTTGTCCACGCCTGCCACTCGAACGCCGTCTCTCAGCGTCTGCAGAGTTGCTTCGCCGCTGAATCGGTAAAACTCCCGTTCTGTTGGTCGCAATTTCAGCAGTGGAAACGAAACAACCCTTTGCGGGTCCTCCAATTCAATGTAGCCCTTAACGGCATAAGAAGGCGTGGCTTGAACCAAAAAGCGCCTGTTGATGGGTAATCCAGCGTGTTCTAGAGCGGTTTCTATGACAAATGAACTCGGCGGCTCAGCGATAAAAACGTCGATGTCGCTTTTGGGGGAGACGTCGCCTCGGGCGATGCTTCCATGCACGATGGGGTGAAGATTGCTTTGTTCAAGCGCCTCCATTATTTCCAGCGTCTTCATTCGCAGTTCGCTCAAGAGTTTCCAGTGTTTGGAATTGTAAACAACCTCTACTCGTTCTGCGCGTTTCACTGGTTTCCTTGCCATCTATGACTTCACCGTTTCGGTTGGACGCAATGTAGCGTTTAACCATTCCAAATAGGGAGGCCAGCCCTCGACGATTGGAAGCGCTAAGATTTCTGGTATTTGGTAACTGTGCGTCTCTTTTATGGTCTTAGATAATTTCTCAAAGAGTTTTTCGTCTGACTTCATTAAGACTAGAAATTCGTTTGCTTTTCCGATTTTTTCTCGCCACCAAAATTGTGACTCGACTGGTCCTAGGGTGTTGCCGCACGCTATGAGATGCTTGTCAAGCAGCAAGCGCACGATTCTTTGTGCTTCTTGTTTTGTGGCGGTTGTCATGAGCACTATGATGTTTGTCATGTTTTGGTTCCTTTCCTCTGCAAACACTATGCTTAAGTATTATTTTAGTTAGTTTTCTATGAAACGCTCGGGGAATCTCAACGCCATGTCTTTCACTCTCACACCTGAACTGACCTTTCTGCTCGGAGCAGCGGTTTTCTGGGCAATACTTTACGTTTTGGCATATGTTTTCCATTTGGACAAACATGGGTTAGACGTCAAACCCGCCTATTTCATGTACAAGTCGAAGGCGTTGAACTTATTTTTAGACAGAATGGCGCACAAGAGGCGTACTTTTTGGTTTGTTTTGTCTAATATTGGCTTGGCATTTTCTATTGGTCTTATGGCTTTCGGCATCTACCTTCTGACAAATAACCTGCTGCGATTCATTTTTCCCACAGGCCCATTGGCACCAGTAGCGGTCTATCCTGCTATACCCGTCATAACCATACGTTTGTATTGGTTGCCCTACTTCTTTTTAGCCGTTGCAGTCATTATTCTGTCTCATGAATTGGCGCATGGCGTAATAGCCCGCTTAGAAGGAATTTCAGTTTTATCGTCTGGTGTTTTCGCTTTTTTGCTGTTTTTTGGAGCCTTCGTGGAACCAGACGAAAAGGAGTTTGAAAAGACTTCGATTTTGGCGCGGTTAAGGATGCTAGCTGCGGGTTCTTCAACAAACCTGGTTACCGCGATATTAGTCATTCTCTTGTTGACTGGTTTGTTTGCTCCCTCGTCAGCTGGTGTTTTAATTCAAGAAGTTGTGCCTAATAGCCCAGCGGATAGGGCTGGGCTTCAGCAGTGGGATGTCATAAAAGCTATAAATGGGACACCAATCCTCATTCCTCAGAATTATTCCGATTTCATGAGCAAAGTGGAACCCAACACCACGCTAGTTCTTATACTGTTACATAATACCAAAGAGACAACAAAGACTATTACAACCGCAGCGAGTGTTACTAACAGAAGCCGAGCGATAATTCCGGGCATCCTCGTAGGCTCCAGTTACCACCCGAACATGTTGGGACTGGACCAGTACACTGGCATCCACCTGTTCTGGGCGTTGTTCTGGATGCATCTGTTGGGCGTCAACGTGGCGATTTTCAACATGCTGCCAGCGTTTCCCTTCGACGGCGAACGGATACTCTATTACCCCCTAGCCAGTTTGGTGAAAAAGCGAAAGCGTGAGTTGCGGTTGACTTTGAACATCTTCGCTTGGGGACTGTTTGTGCTTAACATCGCATTGAGCTTTCTGATTTTCGGATTGCGCCCCATATAGTCTATCGTGGCGACTCGAGCATGGTCCCATGCACAGTCTGCAAAAGGCGAGGCGCAGTTTACATGCGACCCTACTCAGGCGAAAAACTGTGCGCCAAATGTTTCTGCGGCTCAATTGAGGATAAGGTTCGTGCAACCATCGCTGAATATAAAATGTTCCAACACGACGACAAAATTATGGTGGCCGTTTCAGGTGGAAAAGATAGCGTCTCATTGATGCACATTTTGGCTAAGATTGAGAAAGGCTTTCCCAAAGCATCATTGTGCGCTGTTACAATCGACGAGGGAATAAGAGGCTACAGAGATGAAGCCCTAAAGTCTGCGGTGAAGAACTGCCGAAAGTTAGGTGTGGAACACGTGGTCACTTCTTTCAAGAATTTGTTCGGCGTCAAACTGGACGAACTAGTAAAACTAGTCGAAGAAAAGACGCAAGTAAAGGACGGACTGACTCCATGCGCTTATTGCGGCGTGCTCAGAAGACGCGCATTGAACGTTGCAGCTCGCGAGGCAGGTGTAGACAAACTTGCCACGGCGCACAACTTGGACGATGAGGCTCAGACAATATTGATGAACATGCTTCACGGTGACGCCCTACGGATAGCACGTGTCAAACCTTTCCTTAACGGCGGACATGCAAAACTGGTTCTGAGGGTGAAGCCTCTCTGCGAGGTGCCGGAGAAAGAAATTGCCTTCTATGCCTACCTGCGCCCCATCGAGTTCCAAGGCATTCCCTGCCCATACGCATCCGCAGCCCTCAGAAGCGACATACGTGTAATGCTCAACCGAATGGAAGAGAAGCACCCGGGCACAAAGTTCACTCTATTTAAATCAGCCGAGAGAATCAGACCAGCATTGGAAATGATTGCTGAAAAAGCAAAATTGCGAGACTGCAAGTTTTGTGGAGAGCCCACCGTTGACGATGTCTGTAAGCCGTGTCAAATGCTTCGAGGACTCAATATTCTTCGTTAGTGAAAGTTTTTTGATGATAGGTTCTTCTAGAAGATTTTTCCTCATATAAATAATAGGCGGTTCTGCCATTTTTTAAAGATGAGAGAGTTGAAGGAATGAAGGACGTGGAAAAGCGTAGGGACCGCCACGAGATAATTGCTGAAATATTGCAGACCGCTGTGAACGGTAAGATAAAGACGCACATAATGTACAAGGCTAAGTTGAGTTACTCTCAGGTAAACGAGTATCTGCCATTACTGGTTGAAAAGGGCTTCTTAGAGAACGTGAAGGTTGCGAGAACCGGACGGTCCGCAACAATTTACCGAACCACACCGAAGGGACTGCAGTTCATCGAAAGCCTGAAATCCACAGACAAGCTTTGGACAAAACACTCCTCACGCAATGAATCCCCTGAATGAGAAGCTGATTGAAAACCTATTTTTTTCGAATGGCTGTTCACCGGCGACTCGGTAGGTGATTTACTTCAATGCTTGTCGAATACCCAGCTGAGTCCATGAACAATGAAGAGTCTGGATCAAACAAGAGGGCGGTGGGTCGCTGTGGTTTGACGTCCAGTTTGCGTCCAGCCTCATTCAGCCCCATAGTCTCATGTCGGCTATCCCCTGGGCGCCAAACGTCCAAGCTTAGGTTGCATGGTTTGAAGAAGCTAATTAAAATCATGGATTCGAAGTTATGAGTACGCTTATTAGATTAAAGTGCCATAATCAATTGATTCTCTCATTTTTCTTCTGAACTTTTTTCCAAGTTGTTTTTCACATTCATTTTTGAACTCAGTTAAAAGTTCAATTCTGATGCCTTTGCTATATACGTCCTTAAAGTTTAACTTCGTTTCACGTCGAACAGCGGCAAGGAACATAGACCACGCACGAATTAAATTGTTTTCTTGTATCCCAAAGTAGAAGTCAAGCAATCTTTGAACGTGTACAAATCCACAGAGTGCGTAGAATGTTCTTGTTTCCCTTGGATAACTCAAATTACACCATTGTGGAAACTTTCCTAATTTCCAACTCTCGTAGCATTCCATGTGTTTTCTATGAAGGAAAAGCCCAGTTACAAATTCTGTCAGACCTTCAGCGAAGATTTTTGTTCTATCAAATTCATCCAGGTTTTGTTCAAGGTTAAATATGGAAAGACTGTGAAGAGTTTCATGTATCAAGGTTTTCTTACACCAACTTCCGTTCTGTAGAATAATCTTATTTCCTTTAGGATAATAACGTCCCCGTTGATCAAGGCTTCCAAAGACTTGAGCCCAGGTCGTTTTGTCAACTATCCAAATTTTGACATAATCAGGTAAAGTACATACTATTCGTCCATCTGTTCTTCTTTTCAATTCCAGCTCATTCTGAACTCCATGGACTTGAAGCCCACCATAGAATGTCTGCCTGATTTCTGTAAGGGTTTCATTGTGCAAGTTTTCTACTCCAGAGAGACTCCCTGCACGGCCAAGATATCGATTTCTCTCTGGACAACTCAAACTTGACTTCACCCTGTCATGAGTACAAATATGCTTATTAGATACACAAGTTATAAATATTGTAGTGTATACGCTACAATAGAGGGAACCATACATGTATTCCGACCTATCTCAAAAGTATGCAGGTCTTTTAGATGTCGAAGATGTCGAAGAGTTATTCAAAAAATTAACGGAATCCTATGGAAGTTTAAATTTAGCCGCTAGAGCGTGTGGGATTGCAAGAACCAGTGTGTACGGCTGGGAAAATGCAAACTACGTTAAATCAATTACGAAGAAGAAGGTTTTGAACGCCTGCTTGAAAAGAGATATAACAGAAACATTGAATTTCATCACTTCAAGAAGCAAAGAAAAGACCGCAGATCTTTTAATCACTTACTTATCATCAATGTACCAAAAAGCAATCGAAAAAAGTGCAAGTAAAGAGGTATTCCAAAATCTGCTGTCCCAATTCTTGAAAGCGAGAGACGAACATTTTGGCTTTATTCAAGACACTTTGGAGGATGAAGTTCGCACAATGTTGACAACATTGTCCGAGAAAGCAATAGATTTTGGAGTTTTTATTCCTCTTGATTCAACTGATATGATTAAACCAAGCTATTTGCTAGAAATTGCCCCAAGCATAATAAAAGATGTTTTTGTCAAGAGGATTGATAAGATTGAAGTGTCCAGAAAGTATAACATTTCCATTGAAATACCCACAATTTTCGAAAGGGCCTTAGAGGAGATCTTGCCTAAGGGCATCACCACTGCCCAACAACCAGCAACTTTCGAAAAACATTACACGCTTCTCTTGGATTGGGAAAAAGCAATGATTCCACGTGGAAGATTGATGAGACTTTCAGAAGAGGGGGTTAACAAAGTACCTCCCCCGATTGATGAGACAGAGAAAATCATCAAGGAGCAAGCCGGGGTATTCACATCTCTCCCAGGGGTCAAATTAACAGAAGAATCCAATCAAATTACTGTGCCCCAAAAAACTGACTAGGAGTCGTTAAGAAAAATGTCACAAAGCACCGAAAAGGGTGTAGAACGACTACAAAGAGAAAACGTTGAAAAGCAAATTGCTCCAGGTATTGCAGAGCTTGAAAAAGCTATTGAAAATATCGAAACTCAGAATACGATTGAAAGCATTATTCAAAGTTATTCCAAACTCGACAAGAATTTGCTCTTTGCCAAAACAACATACTTAGCCCAAAGCCTCAGTAGACTTTGTGGAAAAAGGGGTACGGAGTTTCTTCTAAATTTGTTAACTAGAGGGTCGAGTGAAGGCGCATATCAACTAACTGGAAAAATAACTAATGAGAACCTTAGACGATTTCTGGAAAGTCTGGTGTTTAAATATGGGGCTCAGTATCAATGGTTCCTTGACCCCTTTCCAAGCGACTGGCAACGATCGTATATGTCCACTAAATACATGGGGAGCCCCCCACTTCCAGTCGTATCAACAAAAGTCATAGACAAGTCTGGAAATGTGTTTGAGTTAGAGTCTCCTCTTCAAACTTACGCAAACCTATTAGTGGATCAAATCAGGCATCTGAAAGCGATTAGAGATGAGCTAAATAATTTAGGACACAAAAATTTATTCCAAGAACTCGTAAGAAAACAGCTTACTAAAATAGACGACATCATCCAAGAATTGATGGAAGTGCCTAAAGAAAAAGGCCCAAAAAAGCACAAGAAACGCAAGCTAAAGCAACTCTAAAATAAATTACTAAAAACTTCTTAAGGTTAAAATGCAATTCGTAAGCTTGCTGCTATTTGTTTCTGTCTTTTATGATTTCTTCGATTCCTTTAGGCGTAACTCTGAAGGCGGTGGGTCGCTGTGGTTTGACGTCCAGTTTGCGTCCAGCCTCATTCAGCCCCATAGTCTCATGTCGGCTATCCCCTGAGCGCTAAGCGTCCAAGCTTAGGTTGCTCCCTCCCGGGCCTGGCCAGATTCACCTGGCTAACGCAGATGACGGCTTCCCTACGAAAGCCGTCTCACGACCACCAGCCCCAGGGGACCGACACTCACAGCCAGAGACCGCGAGGCTGAGACGCTCTTTGACGCCTCACCATAGCCTTCAGCCCGTCCTAAAGAGGGTTTACGGTTAAGACTGCTTTCGCAGCCTTTCAGGGGACCCCTAGCCCCCCGCCTAGACCCACCGCCAAAACAAATCAGAGCGGATTAAACCATATAAAAGTTACACAACCAACCCCAATTAACCCCAAATCAAACACTCTCAACATGACCCCTCTCTGGTAGAGGAGGCTACAAAATAAAAGAGACCAACATACACGCTCAAAAACAAACAAATTAAACCCCAACTAAACAGACCAACCCAACAAGCGCATACTTATACACCCGAATACTCAACACACAGAACCAACAACAAACATCGTCAAACATGTCTGCAAACATGTCAAATTCAAACACACAAGCACACATCTTACTTCATCAACATTACGGTAACACTTATATGAGAGACACACGCCCAGAATATTTTTGGCGAACACTCGCCGTCCCGTAGCTAAGACGGCGGCGTCAACCACGACACAACAAAGGCGTCTCAACGCCCTATGGATGAAAAACGGTTGACCTCCAGTTACGGGAACAAAAAAATGTGGACCTGAACCAACGACTCTCATTTCAGGTCAGAAATGGGCTTGGCAAGTTGGTAATTGAAGAATCCCCAATTCCAGCTGGCTTTGCGGCTAAACGCGTATAATCCCCAAACAACAAAATCCGGTTGATCCTGCCGGACCCTACTGCTATCGGGGTGGGACTAAGACATGCGAGTCGAACGACTTCTAGCCATGATGAAGTCGTGGCATACGGCTCAGTAACACGTGGCTAACCTACCCTTGAGACGGAGACAACCCCGGGAAACTGGGGCTAATCCCCGATAGACGAGAACTCTTGGAACAGGTTCTCGTCCAAAAGGCATCAAGGCCATGCTTCTCGGTGTCGCTCAAGGATGGGGCCACGACCGATCAGGTAGTTGGTGAGGCAACGGCTCACCAAGCCTATAACCGGTACGGGCCGTGGGAGCGGGAGCCCGGAGATGGGAACTGAGACAAGGTCCCAGGCCCTACGGGGCGCAGCAGTTGCGAAAACTCCGCAATGCACGAAAGTGTGACGGGGCTACCCCGAGTGCCGTCCGCTGAGGATGGCTTTTCCCCGGTGTAAGGAGCCGGGGGAATAAGGAGAGGGCAAGTCTGGTGTCAGCCGCCGCGGTAATACCAGCTCTCCGAGTGGTAGGGATGATTATTGGGCTTAAAGCGTCCGTAGCCTGCCCTTCAAGTCTCTCGTTAAATCCAGCGATTCAATCGTTGGACTGCGGGAGATACTGTTGGGCTAGGGGGCGGGAGAAGCCGACGGTATTTCCGGGGTAGGGGTAAAATCCTATAATCCCGGGAGGACCACCAGTGGCGAAGGCGGTCGGCTAGCACGCGCTCGACGGTGAGGGACGAAAGCTGGGGGAGCAAACCGGATTAGATACCCGGATAGTCCCAGCTGTAAACGATACGGGCTAGGTGTTGGAGCGGCCACGAGCCGCTTCAGTGCCGCAGGGAAGCCATTAAGCCCGCCGCCTGGGGAGTACGGCCGCAAGGCTGAAACTTAAAGGAATTGGCGGGGGAGCACCACAAGGGGTGAAGCTTGCGGTTTAATTGGAGTCAACGCCGGGAACCTTACCGGGGGCGACAGCAGAATGAAAGCCAGATTGATGGTCTTGCTAGACGAGCTGAGAGGAGGTGCATGGCCGTCGCCAGTTCGTGCCGTGAGGTGTCCTGTTAAGTCAGGCAACGATCGAGACCCACGCCCTCTGTTGCCACCGAGGAGTTTCTCCAAGGGGCACTCTGAGGGTACTGCCAACGATAAGTTGGAGGAAGGAGTGGGCTACGGCAGGTCAGTATGCCCCGAATCCTCCGGGCCACACGCGAGCTGCAATGGCTGGGACAATGGGTTCCGACCTCGAGAGGGGAAGGTAATCCCTAAACCCGGCCTCAGTTGGGATCGAGGGCTGAAACCCGTCCTCGTGAACATGGAATCCCTAGTAATCGCGCGTCATCAGCGCGCGGTGAATACGTCCCTGCTCCTTGCACACACCGCCCGTCGTTCCACTCGAGTGGGGTTTGGGTGAGGCGTGGTCTTTTTGGCTGCGTCGAACCTAAGTCTCGCGAGAGGGGAAAAGTCGTAACAAGGTGGCCGTAGGGGAACCTGCGGCCGGATCACCTCCTAAGTAAAAGTTAGCCTTAAGCCAGCTGGAGGGGAAAACCAAGCCTAAAAAATGAATGAGTTTGTTTGTGAAGTGTTTTCTGTACATGTGTGCGCATGGTTAAGACAGGTTGTCTTCTTGGCTTTGAATATGTTTGTTTTTGGGTTGTATGTTGGTCTCTTTATTTTGTAGCCTACACTACCAGAGGGGGAGGATGAAAAGAAAATACAGCAAAAATGTGAAATTGGTCTGGAAGGGTTCTGTTCGGGCTGGTTTGACTGTTTGTTTTTCTGCTTGTTATTTGAGCCGGCGCATTTTTGGTGATTTGAGCTGACAAAGTTGCAGGTGTGGGTTTGCTTGTCTGTCATTGGTTTTCAGGTGGTGGGATAATCTTCCATAAGGGTTTATAGTTAATTCGTTGGTTATAATGTTATGAAGAGAGGAGAAGATTATGAGTGGTAGAAGGACTCGTTTGGTTGTTAGTGTTTGGATGGCTTTCATTGTTTTGGTGGCTGTTTTTTTTGGGGTTTTGAATGTTCCACGGGTTTGGAGCAGCGGAACCATATACATTAGGGCTGATGGAAGCATATACCCATCAACAGCACCGATTACGACCGTTGACAATGTTACTTACACCTTCACTGATGACATTCACGATTCCATCGTTGTGGAGAGAGACAACATCGTGGTTGACGGAGCAAGCTACACTGTTCAAGGAACCGGAAGCGGAACTGGAATAGACCTGTCAAGCAGAAGCAATGTATTATTAAAAAACGTTAAGATTCAGGGCTTTGAAAAAGGCACTTATCTAATGGGTTCCATCCAGTGCACACTCACTAACAACAACATAACAAATAATAAGATTGGCATAACTGTTGAAAGCATAGGAGAAGTGGTTGTCGAAAAAAATGAAATCTCTGAAAATTCCGAACGTGGCATAATGATCGCAGGGGAAAGCAATGTTCTCATAAGAGGAAATACTGTAAAACACAACAGGGTCGGGATAGGCTCCGATTGGGCAACCAAACACTCGGGCATCGTTGTTGCTAACAACACAATCTTTTCCAATGAAGAACAAGGCGTGTACCTCCACAGTTCAGGCGGCTATGGCACCGGCTGGATCTACAATGTCACATTTTTCCAAAACGATGTATCCTTCAACGGACAAAGCGGAGTGCACTTATACAGCTTCGGAGTCTATTCCAGCGAATATGGAGGTTGGGGTAACAGCTACATATACAACATCACTTTTTCATCAAACAGAATTACGTCCAACCAAGGAAACGGCATACACCTATTTAGCTATGGATGCGGTCCTGGCGGATACAGAGGCAGCGGTTACGGATACGGCTACATTTACAACATCGCAGTTTTCGACAACTTGGTGTCATCAAACGGTCAAAACGGCATATACTTGTACAGCTCTGGCTACGGTTCAGGTTATTGGAGCGGCAATGGGTACGCTTACCTTTACAATGTATCAATATTTTCCAGCAACATATCATCAAACAAAGGTCATGGAATATACCTTTACGGTCAAGGTTCTGGTGGTAGCCTCGATTATGGCACTGGTAGTTTCAGCTACATTTACAATGTTACGGTTCTCGACAACCTGGTCTTGTCCAATACTGGAAACGGTATTTACTTTTACAGTCGTGGGATCTTCAGCAGTCCAGGCTACGGTTATGGCTCCGGCATGGGCGCCATTTACAATGTCGTAGTTTCCTCAAATAAGGTTTTTGTGAACGGTGGAAACGGCTTGCACCTGCACAGCGACGGTCTAAGCTACTCTGGTTTTATGGGATCTCCTTCCAGCTACATTTACAATGTTACGGTTTCTTCAAACAAAATTTCGTCTAATAAGAAAAATGGCGTTTATGTGAAAGGTGAAAACCATAACGTTGAACTGTTGTTCGACTTGTCTATGCTGGGCAACGTAATCTCTGCAAACTATGAAACAGGTGTTCACATAGGGATGAGCATTAACGCAAACCTCACGAGCAATTTTGTTTCCTACAATACGTATGGAGTTTTCTACGATTGGACTTCAGGCAATCTAGCCAATTTAAACGACATTTACCGTAACATCTATGGGATGAACGTCAGCTACTCCACAGTCAATGCTGAAAATAATTATTGGGGGAATTCAAGCGGACCATACCATCAATCACTCAATGTGAATGGAACAGGTAACCCAGTTAATGGCGACGGGACTGACTTGGATTTCATTCCCTTCCTCACAGAGCCCGTTGGCCAGATAAACGAACGTCCTATAGCGGTGCTCGGAGTGGACAAGATGTTTGTAGAAAAGAATGAGATTGTAACGTTTGATGCTTCAAGTTCAACTGATGACGGCCGAATAGAATATTACTTCTTTGATTTTAATGATGGAACAAACAGCGGCCCAACAACGATACCAAAAGTTACGCATAAGTACTCTCTTGGAGGCATCTATAACGTCACTTTGATTGTGATCGACAATTTTGGAGTCGCGAGTCTTGTTAGTGACTTGGCAAAGGTAACAATACTGGTTTCTAATCCAGTGCCGAGGTTTACCTATTGGCCACAATATCCAGTTGTGGGGCAATCAATCATCTTCAATGCTTCAGCCAGCTACGACCCAGACGGCACAATAGACAGCTATAAATGGGATTTCGGTGATAGCAACATAAGTGTCGTGACAACCCCGACCATAACGCATGCTTACATGGCCCCAGGCACCTATGAAATCAACCTTACTGTCACAGGCAATGACGGATTGACCGACAGCATTCAAAAGTCAATAACGATAGATAAGATCAGTAGCACCATGACAATCAAGGTAGACCCTGCTGTAGTAACCTTCGGCTCAAACGTGACCCTAAACGGAACTATTGCACCTAGGAGAATTGGCGTCGACGTAACAATTTCCTATATGCCTTCTTATAGAGATTGGATGACGCTGGCCAGGGTTAAGACTGATTCTAATGGCGACTACACTTACAATTGGAAGACACAGCGATCAGACATCGGTTCTTACCAAGTCAAAACCAGTTGGTCAGGAGATTCCATTACGTTCCCAGCGGAAAGTGAGACAAAAACTATTGTGGTTCAACCCTTTTGTATTTATATAAAGTCTGATGGCTCAGTTGACCCAGCGAATGCACCAATTCAACGAATAGGGGACACATATTTCTTCGTTGGTGATATTTATGGAAGAATTCTGGTTGAAAGAAATAATATCATCATTGATGGTTTAGGCTACACTCTTGAAGGAACAGGAGCCGTAAGTTCGACAGGAATATACATGGCAGAAAGAGTGAATATAACGATCAGAAACATCCAGATCAAAGCATTCTATTATGGCATCCTTTTCGATAATTCATCAAACAACAATGTGTCCAGAAGCACTATTACATACAACGTTGTGGGCGTTTATCTCTCCGAACCATCTAAAAACAACAGCATATCAGACAATAACATAGTGAACAACTACATAGGCGTTGACTCTTCCGCGTCTAACAATACAATTACTGGAAACATTATAGCCTATAATAACATCGGTATGATGTTTTGGTCAGGTAATAACCTGATTTTTCACAACAACTTCGTGAACAACACAATTCAGGTGGAAAGTGGCATAGGTAATGTTTGGGATGATGGTTATCCTTCTGGCGGAAACTATTGGAGTGATTATCACGGCTTAGACCTCTACAGTGGTCTTTACCAGAACGAAACTGGAAGCGATGGAATAGGAGATACACCACACCCTATTGACTGGAATAATCAAGACCGATATCCCCTCATGCACCCACTAGAGAAAACTCCTCCAACAACCGTCTATAATTATGACGGCTTATGGCACACCGCAGACTTCACCATTACCCTAACAGCTACCGACGACCTCAGCGGCGTGGCCGAAACCTACTACATAATCAATGACGGACCAACAAAAACCGTCAACACCGACGGACAACCACTCATCTCTACTGAAGGCGCCAACAACAAGCTGGAATACTGGAGCATTGACAACGCTGGGAACGAAGAGCTTCCCCACAAAGTCCTAACTGGAATAAGATTAGACAAGACTTATCCTGCAATCGAAACTCCGTCTCGCACGCCAGAGGACAACGTACTTCCAGAACAGTCTGTAAAAGTTTCCGTAAACGTAACAGACATTAGAAGCGGAGTGAAAAACGTTACGTTATTCTACACAATAAACGACGGCGCCACATGGACTGTCATAGCAATGAACTATAACTCTTCAACCAACCTCTACGAAGCCACAATACCCGCACAACCCGCAGGCACATGGGTAAAATACAAAATCCTCGCTTATGACCAAGCAGAAAACAACGCAACACTCGACGGAACACAACCATACTGCACATACCAAGTAGTATCAGAATTTCCAGCAGCCATCATCCTAACAATGTTCATGATCCTCTCTATGCTCGCTGTTGTCTTTGCAAAGAAAAGAACTGCTAGAAAATCAAGAACATAACCCCAACACCCCACTTTCCAACGCACATCGCCTTCCATCACCACATTTCCAACATTCTCAACATTGACCTTCCCTCTGGTAGAGAGGTCTACAAAATAAAAGAGACAACATACAAACTCACTTCCAAACAAAAGCCCTTAAAAGACAACTCGGCTATCTCTATGCGGAGACCAAACCAAATGACCGAACAAAACAAACCACTCGAACAGATAGAAGAACAATTGCCCCTGTCCAGTTTCTACAAAGTCATAGACCACGTAACCATCTTCAGAAGCGAAAAATGGTGGGAAGCCATAGTCATAATAGAATCCTTTGGCAGACGCTCAATAGCCATGTACCTCTGGCAGAACAAAGAAGGAAAATGGAAGCGCAAACACAAGTTCCAGATAAGAAACCCACAAGAGTGGGAAAAAGTAAAGAACGCCGTTGATAAACTCGCACCAAAACTTTTTGGGGAAACACCTCAGTCACAGACCCAATCGCGCAAAGATCATTTTCTCTGAACCTTCAAAAGGCTCGTCATAAGAAATTGAATCTTATCATTCGCGTTCATGATAGCCCTAATCGTCTCTTCACCCTTTTCCGTAAGCTTGTAGACCCTCTTTCGCTGGCTCCATGCACCAGTTATTAAGCCGTCTCTCTCAAGCGAGTAAAGCAGAGAATAAACTGTCCCCGAGCTAACTAACAAGTGAAACTTGTTATGAATAAACGCTATGACGTCATAACCGCTCATTGGACCGTTGCGCAATTCTGCCAAAACCAAAACATCCAAGAAATTCTTGATGATCCGCCTATGCATCTTTTTTAAAACCACAGATGTCTCCAAAAACCTCACCGATTGACTGTTTAGTCATATCTAATCATATATAAATTTTTTTATTCAAAATAAACTTTTTTCCAAATGTCTGAATCTGAATCTGAATCCGAACTCTAAACTCTAAATTTTAAATCGATCCCTGCTTTATTTGCCCCGCAGGCAATTAGCCGACTTATAAGCTTCCCACTACTCTTAAATGAACAACCTGAAGGATAAATTCGAGTCACGGTTTAGCGGTTATTTAAACGTATTTTTTGAAAAAAACCCAAAAATGGGCTGATTTTCACTGTCAGCGATATATCTGCATGTTAATAAATGTTATTTTACAACTGCCACGCAGTTACCAAAGTGAGGTGTAGATGATTTGGTAATATGGAAAGACGCTTTTGAAAAAATAAACACTGAACTGGATTTGACCAGGAGGAAAAAGCAGACAATAGACGATTTGCTCGGCTCTGGGAGAATCTCACAGTCCACATACGATTGCCTCTGCAAGGACCTAAACGACGACATCAACCAAATTGAGATTCGTCGCAAGGCTCTGGCGGAGAAAATGACCAGCAAACTCAGCGAATTAGAGGAGCAACTGCAAACTTTAGAGTTTTTCCTAGCCAACTCGGAGATCGCCTATGCAGTAGGAGAAATGAACGACGAACTTCACGCAAGGGAGAGCAGTGCCCTAAACCTCGGGTTGGAGGCAACAAAACAAGAGTTGAACTGGATAAAAGAGGTGATAATCCAGCTCGTTCCAAAGGAGGCGGCTTCTTCTTCAACGGTTCCATCAACTAGAGAGAGTGCAGAAGCCACACCGACCCAAACAGCCATGGAAAAAACTCCAGACCTGACTCCAACGACTCCAATTGAGGCTCCGGTTGAAGTTACCACCGTGACTGAAGAAACCACCATAGAGACACCGAGTCAAGCAAGCGTTGAGACCGCCACTGAGGAACCCTTTCGAGGCGAAACTGAAAACCCCCCAACGCAAGAGGAGAAGAAGGAAGAAACAACATAACCAAAGTAACAGCTCCTAAACCCACCAACCCTTTTTCTTTTTGTCTTGCGAATCGTTCAAAAAACACACTTTTATTCAACTTTCGACGCACAAAAATAAAATAGGCATAAAAGAAACTCTTTTTGAGAGTGAACTGCCTGAAAGTCGGCTTAACTTATCATGAAAAATACGCTCAATATGATTTGGGACCTGGTCATCCGTTCAGAGGAACCAGGTTCAAAAGCGCCGTTAACTTTTTTGAAGCGCAAGGATTGCTTCGCTTGAAAAATGTCGTCGTGTTGAAACCTGAGCCTGCAAACAAACAGGATTTGTTGCGCGCCCATGATGAAGACTACATCAACCTTATCTTCCGTTTGGCTGAACAAAACCGTCCATACGATATTGAAACCCCTGTTTCACCCCAGATTTTAGAGGCGACCATGCGGATTGTTGGCGGCGCCATAGAAGCGGGAAAAGCCATCTCTGATGGACGCATAGGACGAGCCGTGGCTCTGGGCTGCGGTTTTCATCACGCGGGTCCAAACTATGGCGGGGGCTTTTGTCTCTTCAACGACATCGCCGTGTTGATAGAATACTTACGAGAGAAGTTTGGGCTCCACCGTGCCATGATTATTGACTATGATGTGCATTTTGGAAACGGGACAAGCGACATATACTACGAGGATCCCAACGTCTTGTTTGTTTCCTTGCATCAGGACCCGAGGACCATTTATCCAGGCACAGGGTTTATTGAACAGATTGGGCGCGGTGCCGGAGAGGGCTACAACGTCAACGTCCCGTTGCCGCCTCAGGCAGGTGATGAATCCTATCTTCACGCCTTGAAAGAAGTTTTTGTTCCATTAGCCAATGAATTCAAGCCCGAAATAATTGTTGGCAACGGAGGCAGCGACTCCCACTTCGCTGACATGCTTGGCAGTCTCGGACTTACGGTGCAGGGTTTTTTCAGGGTTTCACGAACCATAGTTGAGACTGCAGAAAAAGTTTGTCGGGGCAAGGTTGTGCTCATGCCAGGCAGTGGATACAACCCAACAGTTTTACCGCCTTGCTGGTACGCTCTAGCTGCTGCCGTTGTAGGCTTGGAAAGAATCGACGTAAGCGACCCTTACACGCCCCCGGTTGAACCGGATTATGTACGTCCAAAGGTTGAAGATACGCTGAGTAATCTAAAACGTCTTCTGAGAAAGTATTGGAAATGTTTCTAGCTATAGGGTCAAGACGAAAGGCAGGCAAATGTTGAGTCTATTCTCTTTTCTCGATTGGTTTTATGACTACAGCTGTTCCGTATGCCGAGAAGGTTGTGGCTGTTCCCTGTAATATGTCGCTGGTTTCAAAATCAGCTCCAACGACGGCGTTGGCTCCCATCTTACTGGCGTTTCCCATAAGCCTCAGCAAAGACTCTCTTCGAGCTTTGTCGCATTCAGATGTGTAAGCTGTCACTTCGCCACCCAAGATTCCCTCGATTCCAGCCACGATTTTGCCGCCCACACCACGGGTTCGCACAGTTAGACCGCTAACCGCACCCAGAGCCTTCACAATCTCGTAGCCTGGCACAGTCGGTGTGGTCACAACTATTATGGGTTGTTTTTCCGTCAATTTGTTTTCCTCTTGTTTCGTTTTGTCAATTTTTGGTATAAAGCTTTAGTTTTTTACAGTGAATGATATAGGTTTACACACAAGGAGAGAGTCATAATTGAAAGACATCCAACGCCTTAGAGAGCAGTTCCCTATAACTAAGAGCAAGGTCTTCTTGAACCACGCTGGTCAGTCGCCGCTTCCTAAACCCGTTTTAGAGGCTATGCAAAATTTTATGGATGAATTCTCTTCGACGGGAGTTATGAACGACGACCCAAACGAGCCTAAGAAACTTTTTGCCACACTTATTGGCGCTTGCACGCACGACGAGATAGCGTTTGTGGAGAACACCTCAATGGGCTTGAACATTGTTGCGCATATGTTGAACTATCCGTCTGGTTCAAACGTAGTGACAACCGACTTGGAATATCCTTCGGTGGTGTATCCTTGGCTTGGTAGCAGGTTAGGAGTCGAGGTGCGTTACGTCAAAAACGTGGAAGGAATAATTCTGCTAAACGATGTTGAGAGGATGGTTGACGACAAGACCGTTGCCGTAACCGTCAGTCATGTCGAGTATGTGAACGGCTTCAGACATGACTTGAAAGCCTTAGCCGACATCGCCCATGAACACAGCGCCTACCTAATAGTTGACGCCATTCAGTCTGCAGGCGTCATGCCCATTGATGTCAAACGAAGCAACGTGGACTTCTTAACCACCGCTTGTTACAAGTGGCTTCTAGGACCCACGGGCGCGGGCTTCCTATACGTGCGCCACGACCTAATCCAAGAGTTTGAGCCTCCTTTCATAGGATGGGCCAGCGTCAAACCCGAAGTCTTCGAAACCCTTGACTTATGGGACATATGGAACCTGAAACTAGCTGAGACCGCCTGCCGCTTCGAGGTGGGAACACCTAGTTTCTACAGTCTTGTCGGTGCCGCTGCGGCGCTCAAACTGCTCTTGAATGTCGGAATATCAAAAATTGAAAAACGTGTACTCTCATTAACAGGGCATTTGATCGAAGCGGTGAAGGACTGTGGGCTCAAGTTACAGACGCCTGAAGAACCGTCTGACTGCCGCTCTGGCGTTGTTAATTTCCTCATCGATAAGCCAAAGGAAAGAGTGAAACGACTGGAAAAGAAGGGAATAATTGTTTCAGCTCGCGCTCACGGAATAAGGGTTTCACCTCACTTCTATAACACAGAAGAAGAAATAGACAAGCTAATCCATGAACTCTAGTGCGAGTTGGCCACGTAGGGTTTGAACTCCCACTTTTCCCGCTCTGAACTCATTTTTCTAAGGATGTTAACGGCTTTCTCTTTTGGAACAACCATCATTACCTTGCCCACATGCTTACAGAACTGTTTTACTGGTGCGCATCGGCTCCAGTCGGCACAGTCGTGCAGCACCAGCCTATTTGGAACATCGATGGAAATATGGTATTCGCGTACTCGTGCCTTAACACTTTGGCTAGTGGCTTCTTGAACAGTCACCTCATGGTCTTTGACGTCGTCAATCCGTTTGAATCGATTCTTGTCCATAAACAAGCGGACCAGTTCTTCCAATTTCATTTGCTCAATTTTTTCGGGTATAAAAGCCGTTAACGATAGCACGGGTTTGGGAGGAGGCGCCTTGGCTTTGGCTTCCAGATATTTTTCAACCGTCTTTTTCACTTCCTCCTGCTCAGGTGTTATCTCGCCCAGCATCTCCGACATTTCTAGGGCGTTTTTGACTGCGTAACCGTGGTAATGGTTGTTGAAGTATCCGTACACTTTCCCCGCCTTCTGCGCTGTTTCTTTCACTTTTGGAACCCATGGTTCCAGTTCCTCCGGTTTGTAATGATAATTGTACCACGGCTGCTCACCCTTCCCATGCCAACGAATATAAGCGATGTCGCTGGTAACGTGCACTTCAGGCGGCAACAAAGGCTCATCCACAATCGTGTACCCTGCCTTATACTTTTCAAGCAACCGCCAAGTTTCCTCTCTTAACCAAGACGCATGCCTAAACTCCACGGCTAACCTAAACTTGGGTGGGAAAATGCTGAAAAAATTCTCCATCAGGTTGATGTTGAATTTTAAGCCTGGTGGCAACTGTGCAAGCAGACAGGCAAGTTTACCGTCTAGCTGTAAGGGTTCCATCAAATCTAAGAAGTGTTGCAGGTCTTCTTCTACTCCTTGGTTTAGGTCTAGTTTCTTTTTGTGAGTTATCAGTTTGGGCAGTTTGGCTGTATAAACGAAGTCTGGCTTGGTGTATCTCAACCAGCCCAAAACCATGCCCTTAGTTGGGTAGCGATAAAAAGTAGAGTCGATTTCAACAGTCTTGAAAACTCGCGAATACACAGCCAATTTGCTCTTGTCTCCTTTTTGATAAAACGGACCAACCCAGTCCTTATAATGCCAGCCAGAACATCCCAACAATATTTTGCCCATGTAAATCCGCCACAACACTGTAAATAAGCAACCATATATTATTGACTATCGAGCCTTTACGGAGTCGTGAAGATGTCAACGATAAGATTTCGTCTCTTTGAGAAACATGATACTGATGCAGTTGTTAAACTCGCCGGTGATTATGCAGCATTTGACAGAGCTATGCCTAAGGATTGGCTGCTTTCCACACACGACAAATATCCTGAAAGCATCTGGGTTGTCGAAGCAGACAACGAATTGGTCGGGTTTATCATCGGATACGAGACGAAAACTTCATCAGGAGAGACTCGTGGAAACATTGAACTCATGGCGGTTCATCCAAGTCACAGAAGGATAGGGATAGGAACAAAACTTGTGGAAAAGATTTTGCAGCAGTTCAAGAAGGAGAACATAGAAGAAGCCTATTTGTTCTGTCCAACAATAGCGGTAGATGCAAAGAAGCTCTATGAAAAATTAGGGTTTAAAGTCGACGCCTATTACATGACAATAAGACCATAATGAGAAGCTCTATCATCGAAAGGAGGCAACGTAGTCAATGAAGGTTTTGGCAACTGCTGACTTCCATGGAAGCTTCGAAGCCTCTAAAAGAGTTGCTCTCAAAGCCAAAAACATTCGCGCCGACGTCGTGGTCGTCTGCGGAGACATCACCCACTTCGGATCAATCAAAGATGCTGAAAGAGTGTTGTCACCTCTCACGGCGCTCAGATTGCCAGTTCTCCATGTGCCGGGAAACTGTGACCCTCTTTCGCTGCTTGAAGCAAAAATTGAGGGTACAAGTTGTATCCATCATAAATGTGAAACTCATGGAGGCTTTTCCTTTATCGGCGCTGGAAGCGTGCCCATCGACAGGGTGCACCCTAACCCGTTTGAGATTTCTGAGGAAGAAATTCTTTACGCATTGAATGAAGGCTTAAAACAATGTTCGTCAAGGCAGAATCTTATTGTGGTTGCGCATTCTCCTCCCTTAAACACCAAACTCGACTTAGCATACATTGGTGGGCATGTGGGCAGCCCAAGCCTACGACTCTTCATCGAACAGGAACAACCTTCAGTGGTTTTTTGTGGCCACATACACGAGGCGCTAGGCATAGATTACATCGGCGACACTGTGATAGCCAACACTGGACCAGCAAGACACGAAAAGTGCGCCGTAGCCGTCTTCAACGAAAAGGTTGAAGTACAACTGGAGAGTCTGTGAATAAGGTTAAAAGGCATAAGTCGATAAGACTATGAGCTTCAAGAGATGATTGGAATGCCCTTTGAGAAAGGCGACTTTATCCTCATGGACTACGTTGCCAAGGTAAAAGAGACAGGTGAAGTCTTCGACACCACCATGGAAGAGGTAGCCAAAAAGGAGAGACTCTACAAGGAAGGCGAAATCTACGAGCCTAAACTAGTCGCGGTGGGTGAGGCCTGGGTGCTTAAGGCGTTAGACGAAAGCCTGCTCAACCTTGAACTGAACAAAACAACGCCCGTGGAAATCCCTCCGGAAAAGGCGTTTGGAAACCGAGACCCAGAAAAGGTTAGGCTTGTGCCCCTAAGACGCCTAACCGCTAAGGGCATAACGCCTCAGCTAGGGATGCATGTTGAATTCGAAGGGAAACACGCCGTTGTCAGAACATTGGGAGCAGGCAGAGTCCAGTTGGATTTCAATCCTCCACTAGCGGGTAAAACCCTCATCTACGAGGTTACAGTGCAGAAGAAACTCGAGATCAAGGGAGAAAGAATCAATGCTCTTATTCATCGTCGAATACCCGCCGTTGGCATATCAAAATTCACCTCAAAAGTAAGGAAAACATCGCTTGAAATCAACGTGCCAGAAGAAGCCTTCTACATTGAGGGGCTTCAACTCGCCAAGAGAGGTATAGCCACAGACATACAGAAGTTCTTTCCAGAAATAGCAACCATAAAGTTTGTTGAGGTATTCAAGAAAAAGGAACCAGCAACCACCAAACCTACTGAACAGAAATGACCCATCCCGCGCTAAATAGAGACACGCACATCGTTTAGACACTTCCCTTGATCTTTTGGTACATCTTCTCCAGTGTCCAGCGGATTGTTGACTTGAGTTCCCTGGCTCGGTCATTGCCTATGTTTCTTATGGTGACCTCTCGGAGAAGGTCCCCGTCACGAACAATGCTGTAAGAGAGAATCTTGTCTGGCGCGATCTCGCCTGTTCCAGCAGCCTCTCTGTCTTTCTCTTGCATTTTCGCCAAGACGCGTTCTACCAAGAAAGCCATGAAGGGCGGAGTGTCAACAGTGAACCGTTTGTCCTCGGCTAGAACAACCCGCATAGAATCTTCGCTTAGGTATAGGTTGGCGAGCAATTCGCCCATCGCCGTTTTAATCGGAACAGCCTGCTCATACTCTAAAACCTGCGGCGGAGCCGCCTCAACCTCTGCAGGAGGCGGTGCCGGTGGCAATAGCTTCTCTTCCGCGATTGCTGAAACAGGCTTTGTTATTTCTGCCCGTTTAAAGCCCTTCTCCAGCAGCGCAGTGTTTACAAATTCGAGAAGGGAGCGCAATCCTTCAAGTTCGGTTTCGATTTCTTTCAAGCGTTTTTCTAACAGGGCTCGTAGTTCAGCCATCTTCTTTATCCTGTCTTCTTCTGTCTGTTCTGTTCCTTGGGTCACGAGTTCTCCCCAGCTTTCCTTATTGGTTGGTAGCTCCTTATGAAGGTTAATCGTCAGACGCAAGCATATAAATTAAAAACGCGGCATTTTTGCTCTTGAGAGCCCAGGAAGACAACAAAGTGTATGAGTTTAACCTCCTCGTCTCGTGTCCATGGGCTATGTCAGGGAGAGCCCGACGAGAAATCGCCGATGTCCTAAAATTGCTTGGCGATGAACACCCTGTCATAGAGCGTACAGTGGCAAGAGGAATAATTGGGGTCAAAACACTTTTGGACTCAAGAGAAGTCATTCATGGGCTTAAAAGACTGTTTACAAAGGATCCGCTGGCTTTTCAGTTTACTTCAAAATGGGTGCCCACCGATTTTTGGACTCACTCTGACATGAAATCGATGAAAGAGGCTGTTATCAATATCAGGGATCGGATTCGGGCGGGCGAACGCTGGCGAATGACGGTTGAGAAACGTCGTTACACGCTTTATCACAAGATTGACATCATAAAGGAACTAGCCGAACTCATCAAAGAGAAGGTTGACCTTAAAAATCCTGACAAAATAGTCAGAATCGACATCATAGGAAAATACGCAGCCATCACTGTTTTGTCACCTGAAGAAGTTTTTTCTACCTCAAGACTTCCACAAAAAGAGGAGTGAGACCTAAACTTGTTTTGAGAGAAGCTCTTTAACCGGTTTGAACTCGACTCCCCACTTTTTCTCTAAGAAACTCTCAAATTCTTGAAATACGCGGCTATCTGTTTGGTTCAGCTTTAAGCAAACAGGCTTTTCCGAACGTAACCAACTCAAGTCGTATATGGCTGTTTTCCTGAAAAGTTCAGGATTTTCCGCAGCTATTAGCAAGAGTTGCTCTGGTGGTGCCTCTGAAAATAGCCAAGCGGTGTAGGCGACGTCTATCACCTGATAAGATATTCCTTGCTTAATGGCGCACTTGTGCTCTTCGGCTATTCTTTTGAATGTGGCTGGGTTAATGGTTCGTGTCCAGAGAAAATTGTGGTACTCGTTACCCACCTTTACCCAGTCCTCGTGCTGAGATGCTTTCCAGCCTCGCGATTCGCATTCACGCTTAAAATGGCAAATTAGTTCCCAAACTCTTGGATTAGCCATCTTTGCATCACGAATATAACAATTGTCTAGACAAATGTTCTATTCCGTAAATTTAAAACTATTTAACACCTTTATCGTAACTTTTGTCGGATTCCAAGCAAATTTTTGAAAAAATGCAGAAATTAAGCCAAATTATCGAAAATTTTACGGGGCATAAAAATTAGAAAATTTACGAAATCCTCGTTAATTTTCTACATTTTTCCGACAATAAAAGATAAATGATTAGTCTTAACAATATATGGGACAATAGGGTTCATCTCTTGAAGATTAAGGGTCAAAGTGTCGCCTTAGACAACCTAGACTGGCAGATTCTCCAACTTCTTCAGGAAGACGCAAAGTTAACTTACACCGAAATTGGCAGCAAACTCGATGTGGCGCACTCTACGGTTTACGACCGAATCCAGAGAATGGAAAAACACGGGGTCATCAAAAAGTACGAGGCTGTTGTGGACCCAGAGAAAATAGGAATGCAGCACATAACCGCGTTGATGACCATAACGGCTGATCCAAAAGAAACTGAGAACCTAGCAAAGAAGCTGTCTGGATTCAGTGAAGTCTTGGAGGTTTCAACTTCGTTTTCAGAAGAACTAGTCATCGGTGCCAAGGTGGTGGCTCAGGATCAGGCTGAACTTCATTCTTTTATTGCCAAGTCGATTGCACCTCTTCCTGGAGTTTTGAGGATTCGAACCGCTATTTGCACCAAAAAGTACAAGGAAGAAAGGTTTCAACCGTCTCCAAAGAAAACGCTCTAAGAAGACCAAGCAGTGCTTTCACCTGAACTCAGAATCTGACTACAATGACTGAAATGGTTTGTGAAAATCTTATAAGAAAAGCAAGCGTTATAGAATTTATCTCATAGAAATTTGGAGAATTGTATATGACAGTTTCACCCTCTAGGATTCTCAGAAACGTGTTGCGAGAAGAAGCTTTCTATTTCTTCACATCCATCGGCAACTATACAGGGCATAGTGCTGCTTCACTAGATGAGTTTTTGCAAAGAATTAAAGACGTCAACATCAAGTCGTTGGAGTTTCATCTCTATCGCGAAGACTTTGAAAAGTGGATATCTCAAACCTTGGGCGACGCCAAACTTGCTGACGAAATCAAAGTTTTGAGGAACATGAAAGTTGTTGGGAATGCTCTTCGCGACCGCCTCTACTTCATTGTTTCAAGGCGCTTGAAGGATTTGAAAGGTGGGCTTACGGAGGCAAGATAAAACTACTCTGTCACTTTCTTCAGTTGGCTCTGATACATCTCTACGGTCTCCTTGACGGTTGTGGCGTCTTCTGCCGCTTTGTCTAGTCGATAGTTTCCGGTAAATCGAGGAAACCTTATGGCTAGTCCGCTTCCTTTTCTTACTCTGTCCATAGCCGCGGTATGAATAGGGCTGAGAGTAATTTCGGCTCCTATGACCTCTATGACCACTTTTGGCTCAAACCACACATCGGCTTCCAAAGTAGAGTTCACTCTAGGGCTCTTGTGTGACAACCGATGCTTCTCCATCATCTTGGGTAGTTTGGCCAAGTCCTCGTCTGTGAAGCCTGTTCCACACTTTGTGACAGTTTCGAACTCGTCCTCGTCGGGGTCGTAAGCGGCTAGCAGTAGGGCACCGTATGTTCCGCCTCTTTTTCCTCTTCCATGAAAAGCGCCCACAACAACTAGGTCAACTGTATCTGTCATTTCGCTCCTGTAGTCGCGTTTGTATTTTATCCAGAGCCAGCCTCTGGCTCCAGCCTGATAAACTGAGTCTTCGTTGATAGACTTGCAGACCACGCCCTCGCATCCGTTCTCAACAGCCTTCTCGAAGAACTTTTCAAGTTCATCCGGGTCGTCAGTGATTAAATACTCTACCGGTCGGACGCGGTCACTCTTCTCAATTATTTTTTCTAACATTTTATGTCTGAACGGATAGGCTTTCTGAGTCAAGTCCTTCCCTTCAACGGATAAGGCGTCGAAAACGAACAATGAAACCGGATACTCCTCCATGGCTTGTTTGATGCCGTATTTTCGTCGGCGGTGCATAAGTTCTTGGAAGGGTCTCATCTCTCCGGTGTCTGGGTCGATGGCTACGATTTCAGCTTCAATGATGGTTTCTCTTGCCTTCACGTACTTTTTGACCAGTTCAACGGCGTCTGGATACTGATCCCTTATGTTTTCCAGTCGACGGGAGAACAATATAACCTCGCTGTCTTTCTTGTGGGCTTGCACACGTTCGCCGTCGTACTTGAACTCAGCAATGCAACGGCCGCCCAACTTTTCGAGGATTTCATGAGGCGAGCCCAACCGTTCTGCAAGCATGGGTCTGATGGGTTCGCCGATTGAGACTCCGAACTTTCGGATGCCCTCTATTCCCTTTTCGGCAACTGTTTTTGCCACTCTGCCGAGGTCTGAGGAGATGTTGTAGGCGCGTTCTACGTCTTCGCGTGCTTCTTTTCCGCCGCCGTAGGCGATGGCCAGAGCGTCTAAAACGGTCATGTCGGCTATTCCAAGTCTCAACTCGCCTGTGACCGTTCTGATGATGTATTTCGCCTCTTTGGGCGTGGCGTTTGCAAGAAGACCTGCGAGTAGACTGATTTTTTGCTCCATGGAGCCGGCGCCTGTGGACTTTGCCATCTTGTCTAACGTGTCATAGACTTTTTCAACCGTTAATGGTTTCTGAAAGAACGTGACTTGGGTTTTCTTGGCAAGGAATTTTTGGGTTGTCTTGCCCAAATCGCCTGTTTTTTTCATGTCTTCTTCGATTTCCTTTTCGCCTCGACCTGTTGCACGGGCGACCGCGCGTATGGCTAGTTTTTCTGCTACGCCGATTTCGATTCCCACAAAGTCTGGATAGAGTTTTCCCTGGGTTAGGTAGGCTACCTTATCGATGACGTCTTTCGGGGTTTTCTTGAGAAAATCAACTAGGTAATCGGTCATCTCCAGCCTCTTTGTTGTTGCCTCTATCTTTTCATAGGCGTCAGCCATGAGCGCGTACCTCATAATTGACACGCTCTCAGTACTAACAAAATTGCTCGCTGTATTAAAGCTAATATTCTATTCGCTATTTTCGCCCAAACATTTCATGATGGACAATTTCACCTAAGGGTCTTCTCCAACGCGCCATGGGTTTTTCGGCGGGATGCCCCACAGGAATGATGGCGACTGGTCGCACACCGTTTGGTATGTTCAACACTTTTCTGGCTTCCTCCTCTTGGAAGGCACCGACCCAACAAGTGGAGAGTCCTAGGGCGTACGCGGCTAAAAGCATGTTTTGTGTGGCTGCCGCTGTGTCTTGTAAGCAATAGAGGTTGACGCCTCGACTTCCGTATCCTAGGGCAGACCGCATTTGGTTGGCGCAGACAACAATGACCACAGGCGCTTCTTCTATGAACGTCTGGTCTAACGCCGCTGCTGAGAGTGCACGTTTTATCTCTTGATCTCGAACGATAACAAATTCCCAGGGCTGAATGTTTCCAGCCGAGGGCGCCCATCTAGCGGCGTTTATCAGCTTCATGACTTCTTTATCTGAAACGGGTTGGCTGGTGAACGCTCTGACGCTTCTTCTGCCTTTGATGGCCTCAAAAACGTCCAACGAGAGTTTCTCCTTTGCTCTTTTTTAGGCTATCCGAACCGCTGTTTCAATCGTTATTCCGTGGTCAGTTATGTTGAAGGGTATGAGCCGCGGCTCGTAAACTGCTCTGCGCATCTTCTTCATTTTCATTCGTCTGTCGATTCCTCCAGCTGTTTCCTGAGCCGAAAACTCCATGACGCCATCCACCAAATGCTGAATTGTTGTCTCCGTTTCTGTGTCGTGCATCTTCTGTGTTAAGAGTAGAAAGTGTACTCCTCCGTGCTTTTTGGCGCCATTCAAAAGCAGCTCAACGACATCAATGACCGACCGAAACTTTTGAGTTAAAATGAGGTAAGACAGCGAGTCTAGCAGAACCCACCTCCCCTCAGCCATGACCTCTGGAATTGTTCTCCCCAAAACTTGCGTCACATCTGAAACGTGGGCGTCAAAGAATATCCAGTTACCTTTCTCCTGTAACGGAACCACGTTCCAGCCGAATGTTTCTAAGTCTTCGCGCAGAGCGTCTGGGGCTCTGTTGGTTGAGAAATAGGCAACTTTTCCGTCCTGAAGCGCGTTCTGATAGAGTATCTGTTGGGCGAGGATGTCGTATCCTGAACCTGGTTCTCCCGTCATCAGGACGACGCTTTTTTCGGGCAAGCCGCCCCCCAACATCTCGTCTAGACTTTCAACCCGCGTTCTCAAAAGTTTCATTGTTTCTCAGCCTGCAATTGTGATATTCACAGACAGAAATATTACACTTGTTGCGTTCAGATTCATTTTGAGGTGAAACAGTTTTAAGTTGATGGTTCGCGATAGTGCTTCAATGCGAGAGGTCTAGTGTAAGCTCTTCTTAACGTTGATGAAAGATTCTCCCTGGAAGAGTCCACTGCAAAAACGTCTTAAGTCAGTGTGCAATCACTCTTATGTTGGATGATGAGCACGAGAGTCAGCAGAGCCAAAGAGCAGTGATTGGAACTCTCGACGGGCGATCTGACAATGTTTCTTTAACAAGAATGGCGCAAATATTCTTATTAAAATAACAAATTTTAAATATAAAGTTGTATCAAAACGATGATGCCAAGACTGGAGGAAAAATTACATGCCATGCTCGGTTATTGTTTGCGGCTTCTTCGGGGACACCGGCAAGGGAAAAGTCATCTCGTATCTCGCCTTGAAGGACATGGTGGCTGTGACTGCAAGAGCAGGCGTAGGACCTAACGCCGGTCATACCGTGCTCTTTAAAGGAAAAGAGTACAAACTGCGAATGTTGCCGAGCTCCTTTGTGTATGAAAAATGCCGCCTCCTGATAGGTCCAGGCGTGTTAATCAATCCCGAGGTTCTGCTTCGTGAAATAGAACTGACCAAGTCTGAAGGAAGAGTGGGCGTTGATCCTCAGTGCGCCATAATCGAGGCAAAACACATCGAAGCCGACAAAAAGGGTCAGCTAGCCGAGCAGATAAAGACAACAGGCACGGGAACTGGTCCCTGCAACGCCGAACGAGCCCTAAGAGCCGTGAAACTTGCCAGAGACCTTCCGCAACTGCAAAGCTATTTGGCAGACGTTCCATTGGAAGTGAACCAAGCGATTGACGATGGGAGAAACGTCATAATCGAAGGCACACAGGGAACATACCTTTCGCTTTATCATGGCACTTACCCCTACTGCACGTCCAAGGACGTGACTGCCTCGGCAGCCTGCTCAGACGTGGGTGTGGGCCCCAAAAAAGTCGACGACATCATAATCGTGTTCAAGGCTTTCACAACTCGTGTCGGAGCCGGTCCGCTGCCAGGCGAGGTTTCACTGGAAGAGGCTGAGAAACGAGGCTGGCGCGAGATTGCCACCGTGACGGGAAGACCACGGCGAGCTGCCCCTTTCAGTTACGAGTTGGCAAAGCGAGCGATAATGCTCAACAGCGCCACACAAGCAGCTATCACAAAAATTGATGTTCTTTTCCCAGAGTGCAAGGGCGTCAAGTCTTACAATGAACTTTCGCATGGTGCGAGAGCGTTCATAGAAAAGGTCGAAAAAGAAATCAGAGTGCCCGTCACGTTGATAGGCACTGGACCCGACGCCTTGGAGGTTGTTGACAGAAGAAAATTAATTTAGAAAGTTCTGTCCACATACTCTATGCTCTGGACGTTGCTTCCAAATAAGTGAAAAATGGAGAAGTCTTGGTTTGAGTGAGCTCTTGAAGTGGTTTGAAAAGAGGAGAGAAACCAAAGCGATAACTATCATGCAACGGCATTTGGCGACTACCATGAGTGCGGTTGAAGACCTTGAAAGGGCTGTAAAGGCGTCGGTTAGCAACGATGAAAGAGAAACCAAGGAGTCGATTAACCGTGTCATGAGCGCCGAGAAGGAAGCCGACAGACTTAGGAGAGTGGTGATGATTGAACTCGCCCGCGGAGAGTTGCCGCCCATCGATAGGGAAGACTTAATGCACCTGATGAAACGCGTGGACATGGTAGCCGACTGGAGCCGTGAGTCAACCCGTATACTAGGCGCCACTCCAATGCAAGACGTGCCAAACAGCCTCAAAAAGGCGACAGTCGAGATGGTTTAAGGCGTCAGAGAGTGCGCCGCTGCTCTGCGAAGGTGCATAAACAGCATGGCGGAGAAGCCAACGGAGGCGTTGAAAGCGGCGGATGAGGTGGAAAGATTAGAAGAAAAGGTCGACGACCTCTTCGAAAAATCTAGGCGCCTATTAGCCAAAGAAGAAAAACTCAAGGTAGGCGTTGCCATTTTGATGAACGAATTGTTTGAAACCATAGAATTAGCCGCGGACTCGTGCGAAGACGCCTGCGACCAGGTTAGGATAATCGTTGTTCGCCGATAAACAACCCTAAGGAGGTGCAACCATGTCAACCGCAAAAATCGACATAGGCGAACTGCGCGATAGATACGGTGAAGAGGTCAAAAAACTGGCAGAGTTCTTAGAAGAGAAGTTGAAGGTAAAAACCGACGTGGCAGACAGAGAAATTACCCTAAAACCCGAGGAGAAGGGGACAGTGGCTTCGAAAGATTACTTGCGGGTTTTGCTTCGAAAATTCTTGCACAAGGAAGACCTCAAAGAAGAGTTTCGCGTCATTGCTGGAAAAGAAAACGTTTTGGTCATTAAAGAGCGAAAACTGGTCAGCGAGTCGGTGTAGGCTGCGTGGCGACGCCCTTACGCTTCTTTTCAAACAACTCTTGAATCTTCAAGAGCAGATTCCTGGCTGTCCAAACTTTTTCATAGGCTCTTTCAGTGGCGCCAGCCTTAATGTTGTTTTTTGCCTCTTTTAGGAGGTTCTGCGCCCAGGCAAGGGCTGAGTCCACTTCATCCACCTGCTTAGGTTGTGAACTCTGTTTCCAAGGAGAGTTTTCTGACTTTTCTGGGTGCGTGATCGAGAAAAGGAAGAGCGCGTATTCGGTTTCGCTCGAAGCGAGCCAAATCGAGTTGAAAACGGTTTTGTCGTCGTTGTTTTTGGCTAGAACCTGCCTGGATTTTTCAAGATGAGTCATTGCAGAATTAATGGCGTTTCTGATTTTTTCTTTCTGCATTCATTTTTCACGCTTTGTTGAAGGTTTCGTTTCAGTAGGATTGAGAAGGTGATAAATCTTTTGGGCATCGCGGGCTATTTTTCGGTCGAAACTTTGCTGGCGCCAGCTTCTTTCTCCACTCTTATTACATGCTCAGCTTTTTCGGCGAAAGCTTCACTGTGCGTAACCGCTATAATCTGTTCGATGGCTTTTAAGCGAGATATGGCTTCGGCAAGGCGGTCAATGGAGCCGTCTTCTCGTCCCAGACTCTCGGTGGGTTCGTCCAAAAGAAGCGTGTAGAGACCATGTCCTGTCCTCGACTGCATTATGAGTTGACCCAACCCTAACCGATAGGCAAAAGCTAGGAGGGTGCGTTCTCCACCCGAAAGGTTGGAGACTTCTCTCTCAAACCCTTCTTCGCCTCGCGAAATCGGCGAGTAGGTCTCATCAATCTTTACTATTAGGGTTGGACCAACGCCACCTATGAGGTCGTCGAGAAATTGTTGAATCATGCGTTGAAGATATGTGACAAACTCGCCGCGCATTCTGGGTTGAATGCTTCTGTAGGCGTCTCGCACATCCGTAACGATTTCAAGCAAAACTTCGATACGCTTCATGCGGTTCATTTTCTCTTGGGCGTTATCTAGGCGCTGTTTGAGTTCCTCCATTCTTGAGGCCAAATCTTTCCTTCTTGTTTCTGTGGTCTCCAACTTGTTTTTCACCTCAGAATACTCGATGAAGGCTTGGTCTCGCACCTTGCGGGTTGTCTCCAACTGAGCCAAGTCGAATTTTGCGATTTCTCTTCTAACGGTGCTCAACTGTTCTCGAAACGCTTTTTCCAAGAGTTGTTTCTCTTCAAACTCTTTCGACATTTTTTCGAGTTCTTGACGTTCATCAGAAACGCGGCTTTTTGAGTCTTCAATTTTGGGTGCCAGTGTTTGAAAGCTTAGGGCAACGTTGCTTACTAGGCTGTGTAATCTTTCTAGTTCGTCAAGGTTTTTCTGAAGTTCAGCCAGTTTTTGTTCTCCTTCACTGTTGGCTTTGTTCAGTCTGTCCAGCAAGTCTGTTTTGTACTCTTCGGAGAGATTTTGTAGGCACAGGGGGCATTTGCTCTCAGCTTTGAGACTTGAGAGTTTTTTCTGAGCCTCTCGCATCTCTTTTCTTGTTGCTTCTTGTTCTCCTCCTATGCTCCGCAGTTGTTCTTCTAGCGCTTGAAGGTGTTTTCTCAATTCTTCAGGGGTCAGTTCGGGGTTGAGTCCCCCTTGTTTGAGTTTTTCTTGATGTGTTTTCAGTTCGTTTTCCAATGACTGCTGTTTTTCTTTGTTGTTCTTTATTGAGGTGTTTTTGCGTGCTATTTCATCAGCTAGTCGTGCGCTGTTGTCCTCCACGTTCTCTATGTTGGTTTTCAATTTGGTTTCTTTCCGCATCAACTCTTCTGTTTGTTTTCTCAACTGTTCGAGGCTCTGAAGGTGCGCTGTGGCTTCGTTCAGCGCTTTTTCGGCTTCAACGTATCTTTTCTTCAAGTCCTCGACTTGTCCTTCTATGTTGGCGAACTCTTGCACCGTCTTGTCGTATTCAGCGTGAAGCTTGTCCATTGTGACTATGTCTGGGTCGCGTTCGTAAGCCTTCTTTTCTCCTTCGTACTCTTTCTGCACGCCTTGAAGGTTAGCCCATGCCAATTCGTAGTCGGAGAGTCCGAACAGTTCGTCGAGTCGTTTCTGACGCTCCCGTGGTGTCATATCCAATAATTCTTTTAGTTGCTCTTGTCGAACCCAAACTATTTCGCGGAACAGTTCCTTGTCTAAGCCTGTGATGGCTTTCAACTGCTCGGTGACAGCCTCACTCTTCACTTGAGCGATTAGCCTTTCATTCTCGTAGAGTTTTAGCAGCTCTAAATCTTGACCGATGCCTTTTCCACGTTTCCGCAAGCCACGGGTCAAGGTGTAATTTTTTCCTGCGTGAGTGAACTGGATTGTCACCTTGCTTGAGTCGCCGCCTTCACGGAGTATATATTCATAACTTCTGCCAAGCGGGTCGCCGAAGAGCGCAAAATCTATGGCGTAGAGGACGCTGGATTTTCCACAGCCCACGCCGCCTACTAGGCAGTTGAAGCCTCTTTGAAACTGAATCTTGGATTTCACGTGGCTGCGAATGTTCTCGAGTTCAACTGTTTCAACCCTCACGCATGAACGCCTCCATCTCCTTTTTCACCCTCTCTTCATCTTTTCTTGTCAAGGGTTCCAAAATGTTTACAGCCAGCTTGGCAATTTTCTCAGCCCCCTCCCGACTATGACGTTCGGAAAAAATTTGCAAGAAATATTCGAAAGACTTCGTTTTCAGGTCTTTTAAGCCTCCTTCGAATATGGTTCGAATTACCTCTTCGGGAACCTCGGTCTCGTGCAAGCGCAGGGTAGGATATACCATTAGCGCTTTTTTTGCGGCTTCTCGAATCTGCGCCAAATCAACTTCGGCTCGGTTGGCTTCGGCTGGCAACTCACCTTTTAATACAAGAACGATTATGGCACCTTCTTCATCATTATCCTTAACAAGCTTCACTGCTGATTCTGTGATCTTGGCTGGAGGCATACCTGTGTAATCGGGTTCTAGAACAACGAATTTGCGTGTAGTCTCGAGTTTGACACGGTTGAGCTTTGGCACGCCCTTCTCGTTTACCTCCACATGATAGAAGCCCTTGTCGATTTTAGCATCGTCGTAGTTCACGGTCTCGGTGCACCCGCTGTAAACAAGCAAACCACTCTTGAACTTGCCGACTGAAGGCTGATGAACGTGTCCACCAGCGAAATAGTTGAAACCGTCAGGGATTAACTCCGGCGAAGCCTCAACTTCCATTTGAGGCGGCTTTTTAATGTAAGGTAAGTCCAATGCCATGTGAAACAAGAAAATATTAAACAACGAAGTGTCAGGAGTGGGCTTGGTCAGTTCCAAAAAGATTGGCAACTGCTCCTCAGTGCGCCTCCTGGTTCGAAAGTTCGGAACCCCATAAACATAGCAGCTCTCGTTCCGCCAAGACGCATGCTCATGTCTTGGCAGATAATGAATCAAGCCAGCGCTGTCGAGTGGGTTAAGAATCGTGCCCGTGACTATGTTGGGCGCGGAATCGTGTCCCCCGTCTACGGTCAACACAGGTATACCGGCGTCTCGTAGGCGTCTAAAATTAGTAATGGTTGCCTCCAAGGTAACATTTGACGGACGGGCATGATGAAACAAGTCGCCTGCTATAATCATGAAATCTGGCTTCAACTCGATGGTCTTGTCAACAACTTCTCTGAAGACGTTTTCGAAGTCTTCGCGGCGCACATCTAAATTGTACTGTGCATAACCAAGGTGCAAATCTGCCACGTGCACGAAGCTGAAAGGCTTCACTCAAACAGCCCTCCTTCAAGACTGAGGATGCCACAGTTTCTTCACAACTTAGTAAACACTGTTGCTTTTAAGCATGAAAGAGTTGTTCTAAGGGAGCTTCTGATTCTAAGGTCTTCGCATCAATCTTTCTATAAGTTTACTTTGTTGCAACCGTAAATCCAATGTTAGTCGCTGACATGCACGGAGCCCAAACTGATGGAGTATCAAATTCCATCCACCAGTGACTAATTTGAGTCGCCTTGCTTGAAAAAGCTGTAACGTTGTTAACCAGATGCAATAGGTTATCGCTTAGCCTTAAGCCTCTGATAGGGGTTGTGATTTCGCCTTTCTCTATCTTGAACACTCCATCTCGGATTATTCCAGAGAAATCTCCTTTTCTGTAGTCTTGAAATCTGACGTAAGTGATATTGTTGACGAAAAGCCCACTTTTAACCTCTTTAAAGAGCTCCTCATCGCTGAATTCACCCTCTTTCACTAGTACATTCCAAGGCAAGGGCATCCAAGTGCGGTATAATCTCGTTCTAGTAGCGTTTGCAGTCGATTTTGTCTTATACTTCTTTGCAGTTAGGCTGTTATGCAGATGAGTTTTAAGAACCCCGTTCTCAATAATCGCTGTCCTACCGGTTGGATTTCCTTCATCGTCAAACGGTGTGCTTCCAACTCCACCAGCCACTTGAGCATCATCGTATAGCGTGACCTTTTCGGATGCTACTTTCTCTTTGAGCTTATTTGCGAAGCACGACTCTCCTGCATCAACATAAAAGGCAGAGTTCATCCCAGCGACTATGTCAAAAATGACAGCGTTTGCAACTCGGCTGAAAACAACGTCATATCTGCCAGGCTTTACAGGTTCTGGACGCAAGGACATTTTTGCAAGCTTTCCAGCTTCCTCACCTGCTTTTTCAGGGTCGAAATCGTTGAGGTTGGTTCCACACGTTATGCCTACACCTGAAGATTCGCCGTCTGCTAGAGAGCGTATTGACAGATTAATCGTTGTTTTCTTGCGTTTGCCCTCCGCATTTTTTGACGAAATGAGCTTTGATTCAGAATCCTCTATGAGAAGAGTACCTGCAGATCTGGCAGCTCCGTTTTTCATAGCTGAATTTATCGCTGCTATCACGTAGTCTACGCTCTTCTCTTCAAGCTCTGAGATTCTGTTGTCGTAAATTTTTGGAATCTCTTCGTATTGGAATGGTCCTTCGGGTAAAGGAGCGTAGCTTTCATGGGGCTTCATAACTTTCGTCATGGTTATGAGGTCTCTCAGTGTTTTCCTTATGGAGTCTCTCGCCATATTCAGCGTCGTAGCTGTTAACACCTTTTTGTCTTTTTCGAGTAGAAACTCTGCGACTACCTCATCCCAAGTATTGGTTATGGTAATTTCGTTGTTTCCAAACCTAATCTGTCGACATTTTTTACTAGTAGTCAACGCTACAATCTCATCTGCACCGAGCTTCAAACCTTCGTCAACTAAGAACCGCGATATGTCTTCAGTTTCCATTATTCTATCCCTCCGAGTTTTACGTCCTTTACTCTAACGTTTGGTCCTCCATGCCAAACAGGAGCCCCTTGTGAAGGGTCGCTTTTTCCACAAATAGCACCTTCAAACTTTAGATTGCTATCTATTGCGTCTATGCTGCCAAAGAACCCTGGAGTTGTTATCTCCAAAATGGGACGACGAACCATACGACCTATCTTTCCTTTATCAATAAGGTAGCATTCTCTTCCGATGAACCTCATGTTGTATCTCCGATCATCAATGTTCCATTCACCGAAGGTCTTCATGAACACTCCGTACTTAACGTCTTCAATAAGCTCCTCAAACGTGCAGTTTCCAGGGAGCATGAATGTGTTAGCCATTCTGACGATGGGTTCTCGATTAAAAAACTCGCTGCGTGAAGCACCGTTACTTTTCGCTCCCATTTCAAAGGCTGTTTCTCGGTTGTGAAGAAAATCGTTGATGATTCCATTTTTTATGAGGAATCTTCGTCTTGCGGGTACACCTTCATCATCGTAAAGGTAGTAGCCAAAACTGTATTTGACCGTTGGGTCGTCGACGACTGTAACCATTTTTGGCCCGATTCTTTTTCCAATCATGTCTCTTGTAATGAAGGATTCACCTGCTTGAGCGGCTTCTCTACCCATGATTCTATCGGCTTCGTATGGATGCCCAGCCGACTCATGCATCATCAATCCAACGACTTCGCTTCCCAGGACGATGTCAAGTTTTCCTTTTGGAGCCTTCTTGGCGGTCTTTAGAATTTTGCCTAAGGTTTTTGCTTTTTCCGTGGTATAGTTAACAAGATCCCATTGTTTTACTGCTTCCCACCCTCTACTTTCACCCTTCTCGATACTATCTTGTTCAGTTCCTTTCTCCGGCTCAGAGGCTGTGAGTAAACCGTAGAATAGGATTCTAGGAAGGAAACTTGAAACCTCAGTACCTTCGTTATTCAGAAAGTACTTCTCGATTTCGTACTCAAGAAAGTAAAAGTACCTGCTTGCAACTCTAGTGCCCACTTCTTTTGGTGAAGAAACAGCCTTGTCTACATCAAAGAGAAGCCCCATTTTCTCTTCCAAAGAAACATCCTCGAAGGAAATCTTGGGCTTGACTTTCCATTCTTCCTTGAAAGTCTTCTCGGATGATAGCCCTATTGGTTTTTTCCGAGTCCTAGCAGATGAACGAGCCATCTTCACAGCTTCTTTGACTCGTTTTTTCAAAAGCTCTTTATCTGGTTTATTTACTGATAGAAAGCCCAGTCCACCGTCGACTAATACCCTAATACCGATCCCAGAAGACCTAACAAATCTGCCCACATCTGGCTTCCCATTTATGAGAAGATACATGTTTTTAAGATCGTTTTGAAATCTTGCTTCAGCGTATCCAGCCCCTAACTTTTCGGCATACTCTACAGCAAAATCAACTAACTCTCGCAATTTATTTTCACCGACGCTGTCTTTTTAGTTAACGCCACTTGCCTTCAAATCTTTTACGCCCCTTAATAAGAGGCTTTCAAAACACTGTCTTAAGTATAAGAGAGTGATGAAAGTATTGGATTTGAGAACGGTGAAGGTTCATGTTGAGAACGATAAAGCTTTTAGCAAAGCAGTTGAGCAATCCCAGCGAGTTTTTCAACAGTGTGCGAGCTGAGGGTTGGAAACCCGCCTTTGTCTTCTTTCTATGGGTAACCTTATTCATTTCCGTTGTTACGCCTATCGTTAATTATTTTGGAATAGCCACCACGGATTTTTCTGCGTCCTATCAGTCACAAGTCTTGGCGTACAGTTTTGTGAAAAACAACTTGCTTGAACCTTTCGGAGCCAGCGCATACCTAATCGAGGCAGTTTTAATATTTGTGTTTGCTAATGCAATGCTTCTTTTCTTGACGTTGCTCTTGCATTTAATTTTTAGGGTTATAGGCGGACAAGGCTCTGTTCTTAACGCTTGGAAAGCCGTCTGCTACGGCATAGGACCATGCCTGCTTGGCGGCTTCTTACCCTACATTTCGTTGTTTGCTGGTTTCTACTCTTTTGCCATGCAGTTTTATCTTGGACCCATGACGCTTTACAGAGCCAAAGAGGGCAGGGCAGTCGTTGTTTTCGTGGCTCTTATAGCATGGACCTTCATTGAAATGTTTGTTGTAGGCACAACTGTGGGTTTTTGATTAAAGAACTGAGCGCGCTGCATGCATGCGCTATGTCGCGCTTTAATTCAGTAGTAGTTAGTATTATTCTCAATCAACTAATTTCTTAGGAAATCCAGAACTTCCCGGTTGAATTCGCCACGCATCTCCATAGTAAAACCATGTCCCCCGTCTAACACTTTGACTAGCTTAGCATTCGGCGCAAGGCTCGCAATTACCTCAGATGAAATCGGTTTAATTACTCTATCCTCAGTCCCAGTTATGACCAATGTTGAAGCCTTGATCATCCCTAACCTATCAGCCGCATCATGCGCCGACACTGCTTCCAACTGCTCAGCAACACCTTTTTTCCCCGCAGAGAACTAGAGCACGATTTTCATCAACGGAAGAATGAAGACTCTGTAAGACCACTTATTGACTGTCAAATCAATCACAACACTAGCTAACCTTCGCTGACTAGCCTTGTCGCGTGAAGATCTCTCATAAGCCTCTGTTGCCTTATTAATCTCCGAGGAAAACCCGCTCGTCTCATCCCTTCGGGCAAATGTACATGCTAGAACCAGTTTATTCACCCTCTCAGGATGATTAATGGCAAGCTCCTGCGCAATCATGCCCCCCATTGACACGCCGAGGACATGAGCCTTCTCAATGTTTAGGTGATCCATTAAGCCGATCGTGTCATCAGCCATCATTTTGATGGTATAAGGCCCAGCTGGCTTGTCAGACTTCCCAGAACCCCTGTTATCGAACGTGATGGTGCGAAAGTATTCCTTGAATGATCCAATTTGAAACCTCCAGCTACTCTTACCCATGGTCGCACCACTGATCATGATCAAGGGTTCTCCTTGTCCCTCAACCTTGTAATCTATGTTGATTCCATTAACGTTCGCCATTGGCATCTCAGACTTTCGCCTCCGCAATTACACTAGGAGTCATTTACTGTTTTGCCACAATTGTGTAATGTACAGTCTAAGGATTTAATCCTTCTCAGATCACAGCCATAATTTATTTCGGAAAAAGATTTAGCGCGCGCTTTCACCATATCTGTTTAAGTGAACTTTTTGTTCTAATGTCCTTCGAGCACGAGTTTCAAGAGACGGACTCTCAGCATGATGACCTATAGGCAAGATCGCAACCGGGTGATAATCACCAGGAATGTTTAGCAGCTTGTTTAGAAACACAGTCTCTTGAGGCGTATAGGTAAGGGTTCCTAAGTTTTGGCTTTCTACCGAGAGCAAAACATAGGCGATGGAGACCCATGTAGACTCAAGCCAGTAAGGAGCTTTGGTAAAACCCGCGACCACAACCAGAACTGGGGCTTCTGTGAGAAAACTCTTTTTGGGAGTTATTTTCTGTTCTTTAAAGAATCTCTTTAATTCGATAGGAGCCTTTTTATGATAGTTCCTCTCCACCCTTTCAGCTTCTTCTCTAATCATTTCTTTAAGTTCGTTGTCGGTAACCACGACGTAAATCCATGGTTGCACGTTGGCTCCAGAAGGCGCGTTAGGGTGTTTAGAAATTAATTTGTTGCTTGGGCTATCTTATGTTAGGAAGAAACTTTGAGTATTAAGCGAGTGCTTGATTCTTTGAACTTAGGTTCTATTCGTGGGTTCTTGATGTCTTTTTACCATGGAGAAGGAGCTGGCAGGAAGCCTTATGACCCCGTTTCCATGTTGAAGGCTCAGCTGCTGAAGCATCTGCTCCGCGTTCCAAGCGACCGACGACTCGCATTACTGTTGAAAAGGAATAGAAAGATGGCTAAAGCGTGCGGATTCAGACGGAAGACGCCTAGTCACGGCTTGTTCACCCAGTTTAGACATCGCTTAGGCAGAGACGGATACGAAAAGGTGTTCTCTATGCTACTGAAACAACTGTTGAAGGACGGCGTGGTTGAAGGCGAAGTCGTCGCCTTGGATAGCACAGCCATCAAAGCCTACAGCCAGAGAAGCCTCGACAACAAATCAGGGAAAAGCGACCGTGAAGCTCGCGTTGGAAGGGGAAGAAGAGGCTTCATACTCGGATATAAGGTGCACACGGCATGCTGCACAAGCTCTGAACTGCCCTTGGCATTCAAGGTTGAGCCTTGCAACGTGAACGAAAAGTTTTGCCTTAAGCCGTTGCTAGAGAAGCTGAAGGGTCGAGGCATAAGCGTCAAAGCTGTTTTGGCTGACGCTCAATACGACTCGGCGAGAGTTAGAAACGCGGTAAGAGAATATGGTGCTGAACCTGTCATACCTTACAGGAAAAGCTCCAAGATTAAGAACGCCTTGAGGGTTGGATGCGACTTCGTTGTTCACGGAGTTAAGCGTCTGGTTAACCTCTTCAGGAAACGAGTATGCATAGAAAGGGTGTTCAGCAGAGCCAAAGAGTGGCTTCTCCTAGACCACCTGAGGGTTAGAGGACTGGAACAGGCGTTCATACACGCTTGCCTAAGCTTCTCAGCCATGCTCACAACAGCCTTAACAGCGGTCAGACAGCATAAGCCAAGCCTCATCCGCAGCATAAAACACTACACCACATAATAGGCCTTCAGACATGAAAAGAAGACATCAAAGAAGCCCCGTAAAAGTAGAGTCAACCATTAAAGAAGGAATCCAGAATCTCTGGAATCGGTGAAGCCTCTAAAATTTAATAGGCTTGTATGCCATACCCAGCAAAAACAGATGAGTAAGTAATATAAACGTGCGGCAACTCTTTTTATGATGGGGGTAAAGCGATGCCTCAGAACCTAAAAGGAGACGGATTAAAATATATTGTAGCTAAACTAGAGACGGTCCATACTGCTTTAAATGAATGTGTTTATGTCACTAGTGACGAGGATCTTAAACGCGAGATCCTAGACTTGGCAAACCAGATTTCTCAAATCATTGATAAACTTACACCCAAACCTCCGCCGCGACTCCCACCGACAACTGATGAAGAAGTGTACCAACGCTGGTTAGAAACACAGCGTTGATTTTGATTACTACTTGTTAAAATGGTCGGGTGATCCCCTTGGAGAAAGTGGCAATAGGTGTTTTTAAGTGCGGTAACATTGGAGCGTCTCCGTTGTTTGAACTTCTTCTTGATGAATTAGCAGACCGCGAAGACATTCGGGTACGAACGATAACGACGGGTTCTAAAATGAATATTGAAGAGATTAAAGATGCTCTTGCCAAAATTTTCGATTTCAACCCTAGCCTCTTAGTTTTCATATCACCAAATGCGGCTATTCCCGGACCTGCAAAGGCTAGAGAAATTATGTCAAGTAAGGGTGTGCCCAGCATCGTGATTTCAGATGGTGTGACAAAACGCATTACAGGCGAACTTGAAAAGCAAGGTTTGGGTTACATATTAATTTTAGGTGATCCCCTTATTGGGGCTCGAAGAGAGTTCTTAGATCCAATAGAGATGGCAATTTTTAACTCAAACATCATCAAGGTACTCGCAATTACTGGCGTCTACAGAATTATGCACCAAGAAATTGACAGGTTAATACACGCCATTAAAGCAAACTCGAATCTCACTTTGCCGCGATTGGTGGTTGATATAGAAGACATCCGGGACAACTCTGACTTTAAGAATCCCTACGCCAAAGCCAAAGCTATGGCTGCATATGAATTGATTAAGAACATTGCCGAAATTAACCAACGAGCCTGTTTCTTGGAGAAAGAAAGAGAAAAATACATTCCCCTAGTTGCTTGTGCACATGAGATAGCTCAAATAGCTGCTAAATTGGCTGAAGAAGCAAGGGAGATCGAAAAATATACTGACACTTTGGTGAGAAAACCCCACAAAAAGAATGGCAAACCTCTAACCAAAACAAGATTAATGCTTCCACCAACCTTAGACGAAGAAGTCTACAAAAGATGGCTCAAAACATTGTGAATAGCAGTAGGTTAAAGAAGAGTTGTTTCAATATTCCATGATCCACTTAAGCATTTCTAAACAGGCTAGCGTACCTTCCAGCGTCTAAAATTTGATAAATGGTTTCCAATGGAACGGGATCTTTCTTGTACTTTCGGATACTTCTTCTATTTTTCATCAGTTGCAGTAATTCCGCTTTCAAAGCTTTTATCCTCAAATGCAGTTTTGGCTTTCTTTAGAAAATTCTCTTAATTGTTTTTAAGTATAAGTGTGTAGTGACAGTATTGCTAGTGGGCAGGGTTAAGTGTTGAAGCGAGAATATCCGATGCGTCCAATAGTAGGCGTCGGCGCGGTCATACTCCAAGAAGGAAAAATCCTCCTCGTGAAAAGAAGAGCCGAACCCGGAAAAGACAGATGGAGCATCCCAGGCGGTTCGGTTCACCTCGGAGAGAAAGTTCGAGACGCTACAATCAGAGAAGCCAAAGAGGAAAGCGGCCTAGACGTCGAAATCGTAGACGACAGACCCATAGACGCTTTCGACAGCATAATAACCGACGACAGAGGCCGCACACAATACCACTTCACCCTCCTCGAATTTCTAGCCAAACCCAAAGCCGGAACCTTAAAAGCCGCCGAAGACGCAGCCGAAGCCAGATGGGTCCCACTCGAAGAAGTCAAAAAATACGACTTAACTAATTCTTTTCGCACGTTTTTCGAAAAACACGAAAACGAGTTGAAAAGACTCAGTTCTTCTCAGTGAAAAAGAGTCGAGTTTGTCCCATTGTCTGAACGTCGAGAGCCTTAACCTTCACAACAATTGGAAAATCCTTCACCACAGTGCCCAGTAAGAGAGACTGATGCGCGGGCAGATCTCTGGCTATCGACTTAACGGTTTCAGCGTCCACCTTGGAAGCTCGGCTAACCGTCTCCAAATCATGCTCGTTGGTGAAGTTGAAGAGAAAAACGTTGTCCGCTTGACGATAAATGTTCTCTCGTATGGTGTCAGGCTGATTCGTAACAAAAGTGGTGAACAAACCGAAATGGCGCATGCGAGTGACTATGTCGTCCCAGTAGGTTTCGCGCAAATACAAGTGCGCCTCCTCAGCGAACAAGAACACAGCCCTCAGTTTGTGCTGGGTCAACAAATCGACCAGTTTGCTGAGCATGTACTCGACCACAATCTGTCGGTCAACCAGAGACGTGTCGCGCAAGTTGACTACGAGGGCGCCGCCGTTTCGAATTCTCTGGAAGTAATCTTCTAGGCTTAGAGACTCAGAGGGATTGTCGGTGAAAAAACCCGAGTTGACCAGGGCGTAGTAGCGGCTGAACAGGGCGTCGCGCACGTGCTGATTGCAGCGCCAATTTCTGATGGATTCGCCCAACTCGTGGAGTGTCAAGGCGGCTCGCTCGTCAAGAAATTGCCAGATTCGACGGAACTCGCGTGCTGAGGTGCCTGGCAAGTTTAGGGCGTGGATGAGAATGTTCAGTATGACGCGTAGTTTAATGTGTGCCAAGGTAACCTTGAAGTTGTTTCCAGGCGTCAGAACGTTGACTTTTTCATGGTACTCGTTTTTTTTGCCGTCTGCTGCGCGGCCTAGACTGGTGTATTCGCTGTTTAGGTCCAGAATCACAACGGGTGCACCGTAACCTAACAGGCTTAGGGCTAAAATTTTGGAGAGATGCGACTTGCCGGTTTCTTTCTTGCCCGTGACGATGTTGAGTTTGCCGTCTAGAGCCGTGGCGTCAATGTTAAGCGGCGACTCGTCTTTGGTTTCGCCCAGTTGGATGGGTAATTCGTGCTTCATTTTGATTAGGTTGAGAAGGGATGTTGTTGCGAGTTTTTTTGTTGTGGATTGACTACGGGAGGGCAGCCATGCTGATGTGGAGCTGAGTTTTCCGTTTTCTAGGCTTGCGCGGATTTTGCACATGAGTAGGCGTGTGTCTTGAATGTATGTTAGGTGTGAGGCGACTTCGAGGGGGTCGAAGTCTTGGCCGTTGAGGTGTTCGTTGTTTGTTGTGTCGCGTAGTAATTCTTCCAGTATGCCTGGCACGTTGGCGAATTGGACGTCTATGACCTGTGTTATCAATGCCTTGTTTTGTTTTGGGTCTTCTATCTGGAGGTAGTCGCCTTTTTCTATGTTTTCTGTTGGGAAACTGATGATTTGAACTGTGTTTCCTTCTTTTTTGTAAAGGCGCATCGCTGGCTCAACCACCTTCTGGTCCTTTTCCGAAGGGTCCGAACAGGAGGCGGCGTATGTTTGGTTTGTTGACTGTTTTGATTCCATGGTCTTGTGCCAGTAGGCGTTGTATGGCTATGACTTCGTTGGCTGTGAAGGTTGAGTATATGTGTGCTAATCGTAGGGTTTCTGGGTAACTCTCGGTTAGTAGGTCGTTGGCTATTAGGCGCTGTGTGGCTTCCACTGCTTGTTCGTGGCTGAGTTTTTGGTCTATGTCCAGGCGGAAGCTGCAGTTTCCTTGGCTGAGTTTTGCCACGTAGATGTTGCCCAAGAAACGTATGGTCGGTGAGGGCGCTGTTGGGTAGCCTTCTATTTCTAGTATGCAGGGTGGCGTGCAAGTTTGGATGAGGTCGGTTATTCTGTGTCCGCTTAAGTGTAGGCGTGTCATTTTTGAGAAAGCCAGTACGGTGTTTAGTCGGTTTCTTGCGGTTTCTAATATTTGTGTTAAGACGTTTACGGGTGTGTCTTTTGTTCCCGCTGTTAGGGAGCCGTCTAGTAGGATGATTGTGTTTTGGCTGTGGCTTGCCACGTTGGTTTGGAGCCATCTTTCGAGTATGGTTGCTATGCGTGTTTGCATGTGGATTATGTTTGGCGTGCTTGGCGTGCTTGTGTGGTTGTTTTCGTTCGGTGTTTCGTGGCTGTATTGTTGGAAGAGTTGGTGGATTTCTTTTTTGTTTTCTTGGGTTATGTGGAATGGGAATGGTCCTATGCGTAGGTAGTGGTATTGATGCTGTTTTTTCCAGACTATGGCGCCTCTTATGGCTAATAGTATGCCCGTGGTGGTTTCGCCTATTTTTATGCTTGATACGTCTATGGCTACTACTGGTTTTTCTTCTTGTATTGGCTTGAGTGGTATGGTGTTGAGTTTTAGTTTGGTTTGTCCGAGAAAGATGGGTGTTATCTCTTCTGTTGGGTTGGTGCTGTCTTCTTCTGTTGTTGACTCGTATGGTTGATAAAGAAGCGTGGCTGTTTCACTGTTGTTGTGTATGTTTTTTATGCTGCGTAGGCTGAGTTCTATGAAACGTTGCGGTAGAGGGGTGTCTTGGAGTGTCTGTGGAAAGTTATATTTGGTGGTTGTTGTTGTATATTGTGTTTGTTGAATCAATTGAATTCACCAATAGCCTATTATTGGGATGTTGGTGAGTATTTAAGTGTTGCGCATGAACAAGATGTGCAATACAATAAACAATAAGGAGTCCCGATGACAGAGACCGAAGAACAGAAGCCAATACGAGTAAAAATGAAAGTGGGCAGCGTAGAATTCGAAATAGAAGGCACAGTAGACCAAGCCAACGAGGCAGTAGGCAAAATCTTGGCAACAGTAACAGAAAAACTCAAAGAAACACCCCTGATAGGCGCTGAGAGAGAAGCGGCAGCGCCAAGAGCAGAAACATGCAAAGTAATCATACAACGCCTATGGGAAGAAGGATGGTTCTCAACACCAAGAGGACTAGGAGCAGTGCACAGCGAAATGGCAAGACGAGGCTTCCACTACGACAGAACAGCAGTAGCACACGCATTAATAGACCTAGTAAAGGATGGGGTACTAAACAGAGAAGGACGACCAAGGCGCTATCAATACGTTCAGAAGAGACCCCCTTCAGCAGCTCGCTAGGAGTGCAGCGTGCGCATTTGGTGTTTTGGTTTGTTAAGACCATTAACAAAGTTCTAAATATGATAATAATATCGTAGAATCCAATCAATGGCTTGAAATATCACTACAAGAAAAAGGGCTATCAAAGCGATCCTGACAGCTCGAAATTCGTTGATTTCCTCATGACTTTTGGCTCTAACTGCGCCACATAGCATACTTGGCGTAAGGGGTCGTCCATCCTCTAGATAAAGCAATATCCTTCCTCTTGGAATCTGCACAAAGTTTTGATTAGGCGCAAGGATGGGAATAAACATAGTGTATCCTGTCGCTAACGGGGTTTCTATTACCGAATGTGAAAAACTACCGCCAGGTTGAAGTGCTCCAATTGAAATGTGATGAATAACAAACGGGTTCTGTCCAAGATTAGCCCAAGAGACGCTGACGCTAATAGTTCCTCCAGGGAAGACGTTCTTTCCAATGTTTCTAATATGGTAAGTAACTTTGAAGGGTTCTCCTTCTACAACTGTTTTTGGAGTCACTGTGCGAATGCTTAACTCGTAGGTTGCTTGACTGCTCATAGCTTCCGACATCCTTCTACCGTAACCTACATTACTCCTTTGAAGATAATTTAACGATTGCTCGCTCACGTACAAAACACGCGTAAAAGTTGAGCTCGCTTGTTTATTAAATCTCAGTTCTTATTCCTGTTAATTCTTCTTGTAATTTTCTGCGAGTTTGCTGTCTCTAGGATGAAGGCTCCTTCGTAGCCGCAGTCCAAGCATTTCCAGATTGAGGGACGGTAAAAGACAAGAACATTAAGGTTCGTAGAACCGCATTTCGGACAAAACTTCACTCTGCTCAAAAGTTTCTCTTCTCTCTTGGCTCTTTTAACCGATTTCTTGAACTCCCACTTCTGCTTCAGTAAGTTGCCAATCTCGCTAAACGTGAACTCTTTAGCCTCTTCCCCACACAATGGACACTTTTGCCCAGACTGCAATTCCTTATCATAGGCGCATTTTGGATTCGGACAAGCCCAAACATTCATGAATGAAATTAACTTACAGTTCCCCAGTTATACTTTTCTCGGTGATTCGCATCACTGGCAGCCTCAACATTAGTCAACATACCCCTCCTCTCTAGGTAGGTAGGCTACAAAATAAATAACACAACATACAACCATCACTGCTTCCTCGGAGCCCTACAACTCGGACACTGAGTCGCAGTTGTAGGCATCAACCCACCACAATACTGACAGGGAACCATCACCACTTCTTTAACAATCACTTCCCTAGGCGTAGAAATCTTAGCCTGCTCCAACGGCTTATGCACCTTCACAAAATAAATAATCATAAAAATAATGGGCAACCCAAAAACAAAGAACAGCGAAATAAAAACAATCAATGGTGCATCCATGGTTTCCTCATTCACAACAGCCAGATAATAGAATTTATGAAGCGCAACTAAGCAAGCAACGTGCTCTTCTTCAAACCTACCAAACCTCAGTCTTGATTGCCCTCAGCTCTTCCCGCAGTTTCCTTATGGCTACGGTTGCTAGCCTGTAGCTTCCATCCTCAGTCTTAAGCACACTTCCCTCCTTAACCAGCTCACCCAATCGTGTGCTAACTATTTTCGAAGACTTACCCAACTTGGCCTGCAGCTCCTCTTTGCTCATCGTGTCGGTTGAACGTTTTCCCAAACGACAACCAATGTAAACAGCCAACAAATAGAACTGCAACGCCTCACTGTCCGTCAACTTCTCCTTCGGCGCCAAAATCTCAGGACCCTCAGGCGCCAACGCAATAACATCCTTGGCATCCTCAATCAACTCAGCCAAATCAACCGTCAAAGTCACCTTGCGGGCAACATCAAACGCTGGAACCAACTCACCAAAGAACCGATTCACACTGACCCAAACATCGTTCACATTACCCGTAAAAGTCTGCTCCATTCCCCCATACTTAACATGAACCGTAATCACCCGCTCAGACCGCTCAGTCTGCTCGGCTTCACCCATCTAAACTCACCACGACACCTCACTCACCAATGTTCAAAACAACTCATATATGAAACTTAACAGAGAAAGAACCCACCTAACCTCTCCCATACACAGACACTACATGCTACCATGCTAAACGTTACACGCAACATACCCTCCCCCTCTGGTAGAGGAGGCTACAAAATAAAAAAACAACATACAAGACACACACAAACAAAGAAACCCACTCAAAACCTAACATCACAGTTTGTAACCAATCTTCCGAACAAAATCCCGCCTCGCCTTAACATCAGCCTCAGATTCAACACCCTTACTCTTCAATCCGTCAACAACACCAAGAATACCCCTACCTTGGTCAGTCTCAACAACAACAACCTCCAAAGGATTAGCAGTAGCCGCATAAACAACACAAACCTCAGGCACACGCTTAACCTCATCAAGAACATTAATCGGAAACGCACCCCTCATAAAAACAACAAAACAATGCCCACAACCCAACTCAAACGCACACTTAGAAGCCAAACCCCTAAGCTCCTCATCATTACCCTCAACTCTGACAAGACAAGGACCAGAACTCTCACAAAACCCAACGCCAAACCTAATACCAGGCACAGCATTCTTCAAGGCTTCATAGAGATCCTCAACCGTCTTGATAAAATGAGCAGTACCTAACACTATGTTACAATCCTTCGGCACATCAATCCTAACCAACTTAAACTCCACTTCCAACCACCGCCTTTAAAGTGCAATTAAAACCTCGAGTCTTAAATGATTAACCATCTAGGCTTCTATCTGATTGCTTTTCCTCAAGCATAGGCCAACAGACTCAAGACCACAAGTAGCGAAATTGTGGTTACGCCATCGGCGAGTGAACTTTCAATCGGAATCACAAAATTATCAGGGTCTAAGCCTCTCTGGAAAGTAAGGACGGCTACCACGAAAGCAACAATGATTATCGACGAAGCCGCCATCAAATTAGCAGCGAACAAGAAAGCCGTGAACCTCAGAAAAGCGTTAAACGAAAAAACTCCCTGTATAACCAACGACAAAACAGAATACGCCACAAACATCACTAACGAAGCCGCCCAAACACCGAAGATCTCAGTAGCATGCTCTCTAATAGCGGAGAACGATGATTTGAGCGTGCCTAATGCAAGTTTAGTGGTTGAGGTTGAACCCACTACAGATCCAACATCGCCTATGGTATCAATCAACGCAGGATAAGCCGTGTAGATTTCACGTCTGCCTCCGACAACTTCTCTAATCCTGTCAAGAACAGAACCTGTTACATTAACGATGAAGGCAACAAGAACCAAAGTGAGAATAGACTCCTTAATCGTTTCAACAAATTCCACCTCTCGAATACTTTTAGGCAAAATGTACGCGACAGCAAACAGCAAAGCCAAACCCAAAAGAGCAATGAAGTATCGTCCTGCATAATCATACGAGAAGAAGAGATTCAGCACCAAGAAGTAACAGAGGGTGATGAAAATGTCAGAAACTGTTGACTCCACCGGATAAAGAATCACGTCAGGGTCCAAACCATGTCTAAAAGAGAGACAAGAAACGGTCACTGTAAGTGGAGTAATGACAACTAATGAAAGGCTCATGGTCGCCAAAATTACGCCTAGAATATTTACAAAATCGGTCACCGTTGCGGACCAGAGAAAACTTCCAAACAGTGCAGCCACCGCACTCATTAAGACACTTGTTTTCAAACTTAGCACGACAATTGCGTGAAGTAATGCGTAAAAACTCTTTGTGTTACCGAAGAAACGAGGCTGAACCGTGCCTAGATGTAACCCAGTGCTTAAACGACCACTGAGCAAGCCTCCAATCACGCCTCTTGCACTAAGCATAGCGGGATACACCGCAATTGACCACCGAGCGAACTCAAAAAGTCTTAAATTAAGAGCCACTGTTGTTCCTGCAACGATTCCAAAAAGATTGAAACCCAACGCCAACATCGATTCTTTAAAGGTCTTATTGAATTTCCGAAACTTGTGTGGAAAACTTCTTTCAACAGCACTTCCAGTTGTTTTAGTCAAAAACGAACCCGCTGTAGGGTTGCCGCTCATTAAGACCGCTGAAAAAGCGTTTTGTTCGACCAGCTTTTTGACTTGAGTCATCTTTGCTGCCCCGCGGGTTCGGCATCTCCTTCACCTGTACATTGACTGACTTTTCTTGACGTTCATTTATAAAATGGTTTCTATGTCCCGGAAAGTTTTCTTAGAAACTTTAGAACAAAAGATATTTGTGAAGTGGGTATCTATGGTAATTAGATACATGTGTGCTGTCCTCTAGGAGTTTTCGCTGGATGACTCGACTAGAAAAAATCAAGTACAAACCTGTGCCAGTTAGAGACCTCCTAATCGAGATGAAAGACCTATCTGAACTGATGATTGACTTAGCATATTCCGCTGCCCTCTTCAACAGTCAACCACTAGCCGAAGAAGTTATCGAACTGGAGAAACGCGTCGACACTCTCGCCTACCTTTTGAACATGAGTGCCATGCTGGCGGTTAGAGACCCAGAAGACGCGGAATCCTTGGTTGGGGTTTCTGTTGTAGCCGCTGCCACCGACAAAATATCCGATGCCGCCGGAGACATAGCCACAATAGTTCTGCGTGGAATTGGCCTTCACCCGATTGTTCTTGAAGCTTTCAAAAAAATGGAAGAGCGGTTGACTCGAGTCGTGACCAAGCCCCACTCCGTTCTTGTTGGAAAACAACTGGGAGAACTCGAATTAGCTGCCAAGATGGGCGTAGACATAATCGCCATTCGGCGAGACAGTGAATTGATAGTCAACCCAAAAGAAGAAGAGACGATACAGAAAGGAGACATAATAACTGCGAGAGGCGCCCCAGGCGGCGTGGAGGAGTTTGAAAAACTCGCAGAAGGAATCTTGCAGACGTTGGAGAGCTGAAGACAATGGCGACTGAAGAATCATTTAAGAAAATCATTGACATGCTAGTTGAATTGAAGGACACATCCGAGTTAATGATGGACCTCGCCTACTCTTGCATTTTATACAACAGCAAAGAATTAGCCCAAGAGGTTCAAGTACTCGAGGAACGCGTGGACAACTTACACACTGAATTCGAGCTTCTAGTGTTGACAAGATGCATTCAACCTGAAGAATCCAAACACTTTTTAGGATTGATTAGGCTTGGGGTTGTGACAGAAAAGATAGCAGATGCAGCAGCCCAGATTGCTGATGTTGTTTTGAGAGGGTTAGAGCCCCATCCTGTCTTAAAGCTAGCAATAGAGGAAGCGGAAGAAACCGTGACCCTTGTGCATGTCTCCAAAAAATCAGTGCTAGTCGGGAAGAGTTTGCGAGAGGCGCAGATCCAAGAAGAAACTGGGATGTGGGTGTTAGCGGTGAGAAGAGGAGACCGATGGATGCGTCCTAGACCTGACACAGTGATTGAGGCTGGCGATGTGCTAATCGCTTCAGGTTACGCGGAAGGAGAAGAAGATCTTAGAAAGCTAGCTTCGAGTGAACGTCACAAATATCATGAAAGGAAGATTTAATTGTCACTACCCAATTGTTTTCTAAAGCTTCAGCATGACCTTCTCACCAAGAAAGAGCATCAAAACAACCATAGACGATGTTGCAAGACTGAGCAATGTTCCAAAGAGCAAGCCTATGGTAATGTCTGAGAGACCTAAGTAAGCTAAGGTGTGTTGACTCAGATTCCATCCTACAATGACCGCGAAAAGCACACTAAGCATCAAACCTCCTCTTCTGGGAGCTTGATGAAACTTCGCGTACATAGCGATAACTATTGAACATATTATTTTGGCGATCAAGAACAATGTAGGTCCCATTTGGCGAACGGCGGGGTTTATCTCGAAGTTCCAGAAGGCCAGCGTTGACGCCGCGTCAAGCATGTTGAGCGCTGCGGCGGTGGCGCAAGGGAAACCCTTGGCTCCGCTGAGTGTCCAACCCGCCCAAAACATAGGTATGCCGATTATCACTAAGAGAAGACCGCTCGCCTGACCTGCGACGAAGGTTCCGAAACCTGACGCCTCAAAGAGTAAGCCTAGTATCAATAGAAAGACAGCTGACGAAAATATGGCTTTGTCGAGCAGCGTCATGGAAGAGTTTCTCCTTCATATCAACCAGTCGCATTCTACATTAAGAACATTGCGTAGCAAACTATTGCACTAAGTGGCGGGCCCGCAGGGATTTGAACCCTGGTTCTCCGGCTCCGAAGGCCGGTGCCTTGATCCTGACTGGGCAACGGGCCCAATTGAAATAGACTGATTGGTGGTCATTAAAGTGTTTCCTCTATGTTGTGTTTTCTTTGTGTTTGCTTATTGCTGAGTTAAAGTGGGCGCAACTAGTCGAGTACGGAAGCCTTGTGTGAGACTCTATATAACGGAGGGTTGGGTCATGTTTGACGATGTTGTCGCGGGATGCCTGCTGGGCGTGCGATTGGTTGGGGTAGATTCCTCTATTTACTGTCTAATAAGCGGAAGCATGTTGTAGTGAAAAATCCTTTAATAAATAGAGGGATATTCTAAAATTGCGGAAGGGCCGGTAGCTCAGCATGGTTAGAGCGTTCGGCTGATAACCGAAAGGTCGAGAGTCCAAATCTCTCCCGGCCCACTTTTGCACAAAATCTTTAAAAATTATGAGTTTTACTTGTTTTTGGTGAGCCACGTGTCAATGCAAGAAAATATGCTTGAGGAACTGAGAAGGATAAGAGAGGCTGTGGAGCCAAAGCCTGCGCCGCCTCCTTCGCCTCCGCCCAAAGGTGTGTGGAACGAGTTCATGGACTTTCTTTCAAAATACAAGGTGATGGGGCTTGCTGTTGCATTCATAATTGGTCTTTACCTTGGCAACTTGGTTCAAGCGCTCGTCAAAGACTTGATAATGCCCATAATAGGACTAGCCATCCCCGGCATCGGGAATCTTGCGACCTACACAATTACGATTCCTCCTGAAACCGGGCAAGTGTTTGGAATCGGAAACTTCCTTGTGGCGTTGATAACCTTCATCATCGTTGCCTTTGTGATATTCCTTATCGTGAAGGTCACCAAAAGATTTGGTATAGAATAAACTTAAACATGCAAAGAGTTTCCTTCGTCTTTCTCTATTCTTAAGGTGTTCTAAACCGTAGAAATAAGTGCCTCAAGAACTAGTTTTATAAATGAGGATGACAAGGATGAAGAAATGGCATTTAGCAGTTGCCGTTCTTTTAGTTGTTGTTGTAATTGCTCTAAGTGTTGCGGTTTGGGCGAATTATGTTGACTACTTAAATGCGGTGAAGCATGACACGAACCGATGGGCTGTGATTGAGGATGTTAATGAGGACAAGATGGCTGTGGAACCAATCAGCGACCATATCTGGTCGGAACTTGTGCACCTCAACCAGAACGGAACTAGAATGTTTGTGGGCGGCGTTGTGGAAAGATACGGTAACAAGTGGGGTTTCCGCTTCAAGCCAGACACTGTGACTGTAGCCCAATTTACTGCCGAAGGGCTTCAAGCCACAATAAGGGACATAAGCGCAGACATTGACTATTGGTTAAACCTCGGCTGGACTTACGTTTCAAGTAGAGTGGTTGAAATACATTCTTGAGCCCTGCACAGTTTCACGTTTTACGTTTTCTTCTTGATCAGAAGCCAGTTTTTCTCCTTGAAATGAATCAAGGCGTAGTCGCCGCTTAGTCTTGAACCGTGCAGCGTAAATTCAATCATTTTGTCTGTTCTGTTTTTGAGCGTGTATGTGCCTTTGTCCCAGATTTTTACTGTGCCAGCACCGTATTCGCCTTCTGGAATCGTTCCCTCAAAATCTATGTAGTCTAAGGCGTGGTCTTCAACCTGAACCGCCAGTCTTCTTATACCCGTGGTTGTTGGTGGCTCTTTGGGCACAGCCCAGCTTTTCAAGACGCCGTCCATTTCGAGGCGGAAGTCATAGTGCAGATGGGTTGCCTTGTGCTTTTGAATAACGAATCTTCCAGACATGATGGAAGACATTTTCGCGTTTCCTCACTCCTAGTGATAAGGAGTAAAGGTTTAAATGATAAATAGATAACTACCAAGCCAAAAATTAAAGTGAACTCAGCCAAGAAGTGATTTATTGAAACTCATTCGATTCCTTCGATCTGAAACCGAATCATATGGCATACTAACACCTACATCGAAAATCCTAGACTTGCTAATTCTTTCTAGGGCTTTGAAATATCCCATTCCTCCAAGTCTTGACAAGTTAATTTGTTTTGGAGAGGAGGGCTTAAACCTGATAGACCGTCTATTGCAGAGTTCAACTCAAAGCGAAAAAAGGAAGGCAACTTTAAAAATCGGTTACGTAAAAATGCTTGCACCCGTTGCCTCGCCTCCAAAGATAATTTGTCTAGGCTTGAACTATCGCGACCACGCCGCCGAACAGAATGCGCCTTTACCAGACGAACCAATTATTTTTTTGAAGCCTCGCACAACAGTTATTGGTCCTAACGAGCCCATAGTTAAGCCCGCATTTGTGAAGGAGTTAGACTACGAGGCAGAGCTGGCTTTGATTATTGGCAAAAGAGGCAAAGACATCACTGTTGAAGACGCAAAAGAACACATCTTTGGATACACTTGCTTCAACGATGTCTCCGCTAGAGACATTCAGTTCAAAGACAAACAATGGACACGAGGAAAGAGCTTCGACACCTTCGCGCCGATGGGACCGTGCATAACCACAGCCGATCAGATAAGTAACCCAAATAACCTATGGGTTCGCACGCGAATTAACGGAGAACTAAGGCAGAACTCGTCAACGCGCAACATGGTTTTCGACGTTGACCAAATCGTTCATGAACTCAGCCGCGTTATGACTTTGGAACCATGCGACCTAATAGCCACAGGCACGCCTGCTGGAGTGGCGTTTGCCATGAAGCCTAGACCGAGATTTCTGGCGCCGGGTGATGTCGTGGAAATAGAAATAGAAAACATAGGAACTTTGAGAAACAAGGTTGTAACAAACGTGGCTTCTTGATTCGAGACCTGGCTCTTGTTTTGGCCTTTTGTCTTTTTCGTCTCGCAATTGCCACGCTTCCGCCTAAGAAGGCTGCGACAAGGGCTAATGCTCCAAAGTATATCCAGAGTGTCAGATCCGGCTGCAAAATGGGGTTCACGGTTATTTGTTTTTGGCTTTTTCCAAGGATGAATCCGGTTTTTGTGGCGTTCGCTGTGATTGTGATTGATGTTTGTGCGGAGACAGTGGGCGCCGTGAATGTGGCTGTCAAGTTTCCATCTGAGTTTGTGTAGCCTGATTGAGGCACGAAGATTCCACCCTTGTCTGACATGAGCTGAACTGAGGCGTCTTTTACAGGCATGGTTCCATTGGTCACATGAACCTGTACAGAAACATTGGCTCCCGAGTTTACTATGGTTGCGTTTAGGGTGAGAGAAACCGATAATGTTGTTGCCTCGCGCGAAACTGCAGCATATTCCACCGATTCCGCCGTTAAACTATAGCTTGAGAAGTCACTTGCTTTATGTCTCAATTCAATGTCGAAACGCTCAGCGTGGCCGGGCATTATTGTAGATGGCGTTGTGTAGCCGTAGGTAACCCCGACAACCTTTCCTTGGGCATTGTAGAATGTTGCTGCTACTTTGACATATGTAGCGTTAGATGTCGCTAGGTTTGTCACTGTTCCGTTGACTCGCTGGAATCCCGCCTCATCACTATAAGTGGTGCTCTGCATTATTTGCAAGAGTGAAGGTTTTTCCAATGGATATTCTTCATATACTGTGCTTAGGCTGTAATTGTGAACCAGCGCTGACTCTATCTTGTTTCCTAGAACTATTTCAAATGGCGCTTTTCTGCCCGGCAATAGTACGTCTAGCATAACGATTGAGTATGAGGAGCTGGATGCAATGACAGTGTTGTTTACATCGTAAAAAGTTGCGTTAACCTCCGGATAGCGAATGTTTCTGTCGCCAATGTTTTCTACTTCACCAACGACCCGATACAATCCATGTCTGTCGATAAAACCCGAATGTGTGGGAGGAATGGTTGCCTGACCGAAAGCTGCCACCTCTCTGAAAGAAGCTATAAAAAAGATTGACACTAAAAACATTATAAAAAATAAAACTGACATCCTGAAGATTTCTTTCATTTCTACATCTCTTTCCATTGAGTTTGAACATAAAAAAGAGGGAGAGAGGCAAATTCTTTGCGCTTGCTTTTACGGTACTGCTGTGACGGCTGCGTCAGCTTGTATTAGGCCAGCACCCGTAGCTTCTGGTCCGCCCCATGTCATAGCGTACCAGCCTGGAGCCGGTGAAATGTCGTATATCGACATTGAACCAGGTGGAATAGGCAAGGCTGTTGTCTTGATGATGCTTTCGACCAGTGCTTGGTTTAATGATGGATTCTTCTGTAACATCAGGGCTGCAACTGAGGAGACATGGGGAGTTGACATGCTCGTGCCGCCTACGTAGTAGAAGTTAGTCAAGCTTGGAGGAGCCACTATCCAGCCCATTCCTGGAGCCCACCATGGAAGATGATTATAGGCTGGAAAGCCTGGGAATGGTCCTCTAACCCAACTGCCCGGAGCAAGCACGTCGAGTTGCTGAGGATAGCCTGGCACCATGCTTTGATTTTCTCTACTACTCCAGTCTACCACGTAAACATCTGTTACTGGAGTTGGTTCTGGTATATCTTTGAACCCGTATGTGCCATCTTGAAGCCACCACAGTCGGAATCTGCTCGTGATTGGGGGTACGCCTGGGCCATTCAGGTCAGCTGGCCACCACCATTCATATCTCCATCCGTTGGCGCCAGCAGATATTACTTCTGGATAGGCGCCTGGCCAACCCATTCCAACCAGTCCTTCATTGCCAGCAGCAGCAACAACAATAACGCCGTTAGCTATCGCATAGTCTATTGAAGCTTCAAGGACGTCGGAGGGTTCTGGACCGCCAATACTCATTGATATAATCATTGGACTGTAGCCTTTGATTTTCAGCTCAGTTGCGTAGTAGATGCCAGCTGCCACAGCCAAGTCTGTGCCAAAAACCACGCCCTCCAGTCCAGTATAGGGCGGCAAGTTGTAGGTGTGCAACACTTTTACAGGTATCACCGTTGCACCAGGCGCGATGCCTTCTATGAACAGTGGTGGAAGCGGAAGACCTGCGGCTGCATCTGCAGGAGCGTAATAGTTGTAGCCTATGATTGTGCTTGTCACGTGGGTTCCATGAGAAGACAGGGTTGAACCCACCCAAGAGGTTTCTTCAACAAAGCCCGCGTAGACAAGCTCGCCGGTTTGTGGGTCAACATGAACTGGTTCCCAGAAGCCCTTTCCTAACTTTGTGGCTATTCTATCCACTGGGAAGTAGTCTCGCCAGTTCGGAACCAGCCCAGTGTCTAAAACTGCAACGTATACGCCTGCGCCTGTGTAACCTGTAATATCACTGTTTATTATGTCGGCGTCCCATGTAAATCGATGTGGAAGCATCATGGGCGGTCGTGCAATAGTTGGTGTGACTAGTATAGCTGCAAAGGTTATTGTCAACAAGGTAAGAATAGTTGTCTTCATTTTTTCTCCCTTCTCTTCGGTGTTTGTTATAATTGATTCCACAGACTTTTGAATCTTGTGGAACTTAGTCCTATGGGCATCGCCCAATAAACCATAGACATGAGTGAAAAGAATTCGTCCAGAAGCGTTCTGTAGAACAATGTTCCAGAAACTATAAATGAAAACACACAATCGATATTTACGTGCAAAATTGGTGAGTGTTTGAAAAAAATTTTGAGTTTGTCCTTGATAACAATCATGCTTCTTTCTCATTTTCTTACATTTTACTCGCCCTCGAAATCACATCTACCTTTAAGAAGCGAGTCTATCACACCTTCAGGAATGGAGACTACACTGCTTTTAAAAATTGTCAGTCCTTTACATTTTGAGCAGCAACCATTGTTGAATAACCCTATTCAGCAACAACCATCTGGCTCTCTGGCACAGTCATCGTCAACTTCATTATCCTATAAAACCTATGGAGGAACAGGTGACGATGCTGTTTATTCCGTAATACAAACTTCTGATTCCGGTTTTGCCATGGCTGGGTACACAAATTCGTTCGGCGCGGGGCTATACGATTTTTGGCTCATCAAAACTGACAGTTCTGGAAACGTGCAATGGACTAGAACCTACGGCGGATTGGATGATGACCACGCTTACTCAATTGTGCAGACTTCTGACACTGGATTTGCATTAGTTGGAGGTTCAAAATCTTTCGGCGCTGGAGACTTTGATCTGTGGTTAGTTAAGACTGACCCGTTCGGAAAAATTCAATGGAACAAGACATATGGAGGCATATGGGAAGATTGTGGCTACTCACTTATAGAGACTTACGGTGGCGGGTTTGCCCTAGCCGGCTGGACCGCATCATTTGGTCTCGGAAGCGGCGACTTCTGGCTGATAAAAACTGACAATAAGGGAGACGTAGAATGGAACAAAACCTTCGGAGGCCTCTATTATGAGGCCGCAAGTTCCGTTCAACAGACAGTGGATGGCGGATTTGCCCTCTGTGGCAGCACTTACTCTTATGGCAGTGGTGGCTCCGACATATGGTTAGTCAAGACAGACCATCTTGGATATGCTCAGTGGAATAAAACTTACGGAGGGACAGGAGAAGACTATGGATATTCTCTTGAGCGGACCACTGATAATGGCTTCGCAATCGCTGGGAGCACAAGCTCATTTGGCGCTGGGATTTACGATTTCTGGCTAATTAGAACCGATGGTTTAGGTAACGTGATATGGAGTAAGACGTATGGAGGAAAAGGCTATGATGAAGCATGGTCTGTTCAACAAGTTAGCGGTGGATTTGCATTGGCTGGCTGGACGGAATCATTAGGAGCTGGTGGCAGTGACTGTTGGCTGATAAAAACCGATACATTCGGAAATATGCAAAGTAGCGTCTCTTGGGGCGGATCAAACTACGACTATGCCTATTCACTCGCGCAGATGATGGGAGGTGGCTACGCGATAGCAGGGAAGACGTCTTCTTTTGGTGCTGGATCCTACGATGCTTTGCTGATGGTCTTGCTAGAACAACATGAAAGTTACATTGGTGGCAGAAGCAGGCGGCTGCTCCTGGTCTAGAGTTAAAGCCTAGTCCTTAAAGTGGGCAGAAAAACCAACTTTTGGAGCTACTAGTAAAAAGCACAATATGATTACACCAATGTCAACTGTCGTCTCTTCCGAATCAGCTCACTTTCCGTTAAACTTATCACTTACATTTTACCTCTCCTTAAGACACGCTGCGATGTCAAATCGTAGATGGCAACAGCATATTAGTTAGAGATACGCATGATTGTTAACAAGTTTTTTAAACCGAACCACGGCATTCTCATCTTGGGCCTCCACAAGGCTTAACTCTCGCACGGTGACAGACCGGTAAGTCTACGCAAACTCCTATTAACACTCATACGTTGTTCGTAAAAGCGTGGAGGCCCTTGAAGATTCGGTTTTACAATGTTTAGGTAGTAATTTTATCTATCAGTTGATGTTGAGTGAAAAAACCTTATGTGTGCTGTAACTAGCTTCTATTAGTGAATTAGGTGAAATCCTTACATGAGCGAGAGCGCAACTGTTGGCATAGTGCAGACCTTCAAAGCCTTGGCTGACAATCCTCTCACCCGAAACCTTCTGAAGGCTCTCTCAAAGAACTGCCCAAGGGACGGAGGCAACAGACTGGAAATTGCGCTCGAACTCTACGTTGGCGTGAGAGAAAACGCCTGCTTTTCATGCCGACTTTCACGAAATATGCTGTATCCAATTCTCAACGTGGCCTGCAAGGCGTTTGGAATAACTGAAACCCAGTTGAAAGACAAGTTTAAAGACGCGTACTGGCGGCGCGGACTCGTCACCGTTCTCAAAGGCATAGCATGGTTCGGATTGAGGCATCCGTATGTTCCGGGCGCTCCGTTTCAGGTCGTTTGGAATATAACACGTGCCTGCAACCTCAAGTGTGTTCACTGCTATGAAAACGCAGGAGCTAAACGAGAGGATGAGCTGTCAACGGAGGAAGCCCTGCGAGGAATAGACATCCTAGCCGACGCTGGCGTGCTTATCCTGGCCTTCTCTGGCGGCGAACCGACAATCAGACCTGACATCCTTCAATTAATTAAGAGGTCATCTGACCGCGGTATGTTCACGGCGATAGCCACAAACGCCCTGCACTTTTCTTCGCGCGAGAGGGTTAAAGAATTCAAGGAGGCAGGGCTACAGTTCGCTCAAATAAGCCTTGACGGAGTGGACCCTAAGACACATGATCGCTTCAGAGGCGTTCCAGGCTCCTTTAAAAAGACAGTTCAAGGCATCAAGAACTGTGTCGCCGAGGGGTTGTTCGTTGAGATGGCTGCCACTGGAACAAGGTTCAACTACAAAGAAATTCCAGTCATGATTGATTTTGCTCACAAACTTGGAGCCAGCTGGTTCATGCTGTACAACTTTGTGCCAACGGGACGAGGCGCTGACATAATTGAATCCGATCTTTCGCCGGATGAACGCGAGGACATTTTGAAAATCTGTTGGAACAAGATGAAAGTGGATGGAGTCGACGTTCTCTCAACCGCACCTCAATTCGCCCGAATTGCCCAGGAAATTGAGGCTAAACCCATCTTAATAGGGGACGCTGGGGTCATCGCGTCTGGCATTCAAAGCGGGGCTGAAGCCTACGTTGTTCCTACGCACTTTTATAATCCTAAATTGTCGGGTCAACTAAGACGGCTAGCAGACTTTATCGGTGGTTGTGGCGCTGGACGCTTCTATTTGTCTCTTGAGCCCAACGGTGACATTTACCCGTGTGTGTTCTTTCCACACAACGATGCCATGAAAGTGGGCAACCTGTTTAAAGATAATTTTGAGGAGATTTGGCGGCACTCTGAACTTTTTTGGGAAATAAGAGACAAAGACAAACTAAAAGACAACTGTGGAAGCTGCAAGTATCGTTACACTTGTGGTGGCTGCAGGGCGCGAGCATACAACTACTTCGACGACGTTTTGGCTCCTGACCCAGGCTGCATCCTTAACAAAGAGTTTTGGGACACGCTTCAGAGGAATTTAGGAAAATTCAGGCGGCATAGTTAGTTGTGTACAAATCGTAGTCGAGTCGTTCTGCCCACGCGATTTCTCGAATGAACACTTTCCTCGTTTTGTTCTTGATGGGAACCGCGTAGTAGAGCGCTGAGTTTTCGTTGCTTTCTCTGAAAGCTTTGATTATGAGCACATTAACTATGACTGAGCCGTCCTTTAGGTGAAGGTTCACTTTTTGTCCTATGTTCGAGCGAGCCCAGTTTAGGTCAAATCTCAGCATGGGTTTTACCATTCTATGTTTTTGTCGGCGATTTGGGTCCAGCATCGGCTGCAGATTGGCAGGGTCCTGTTCTTGTAGAAAATGTAGAGTTCAATGTTGCTGTTGTTGCACTTGCCGTTCCATGGGTTTTTGCAGGTTTCTGACATGCTCCCCACGAATCCTTAGACCGAAGGAGTCAGTTTTGAAGATATAAAATCCGCTGGTGACTCGACACCTCATAAAGCAGGGAGATCGAGGTGAAAGTGAAGTTGAATTAGGCTAAAGCAGGGCTAGATTTGAATGATTTCCGGTTCAACGCTGTCTCCAGAAATCTTCAGCAAGCCTACGGTTGGTTTTACAAAAAAGCGAGGTACCGGGTTTGTTGGGCTTCCCGGGTTTATCAACAAAATGTTGTGTTCCCACTTTATGAGGGGTCTATGGGTATGCCCAAAAGCTAATACGTGAAAGTTGCTTTGTTCCGCAACTCTTCTCATCCTTTGCAGATTGCGGAAGACTCCTAAACTGTGGGTCACTCCGATTTTCCACCCGTCAACGTCCACAGAGTTCATTTTGGGCAGTTTTTCTTGCAGTGTAGGCTCGTCCATGTTTCCGCTAACAGCCACAACAGGCGCCAATCGTTCCAACTCTTTAAGAACGCCGAACTGGGTGAAGTCGCCCGCGTGCAAAATGAACGTGGCTTGGTGGAAAACATCGAACACTTCCTGCGGGATTGCTCTCGCTCTGGACGGTATGTGAGTGTCTGAGATCAAGCCCACAATCTTCAAGTCTTACACTCACTCGATTTGTCTCTGTCGCCAAACGTTGTAAGGGCACTGACGCCAACAGTAAGGTGTTCCTTTTAAAGAGCAGGTCTTGCACTCGCTGCTGTTGAAGGGTCTGAGCCTACGGATTCTCCTAGCCAATCCTCTGCTCCTCAACTAAACAAGAGAGGGTGAGTAATAAATGGGTACTGATTAAGATGGAGGCTTATTGAGCCTGCGCATCTGGGCGATTACTTCGTCTCCTCGTTTCTTGCTGATCTCCACTAGAGTGGTCGCCGCGACTTCCCGTTCTTTCCAGTCTTGACTCTCCGCAGCTTTCTGATATGGCGGAATGCTTCCTGCGGGTCCCCGACTCCTTTCTCTACAATGTTCTTTACATCAGTTACTTTCGAAACTGCCTTCATTCTTTAGCCTCACGGAGCTATCGCAGTGAACTTTAGTTGTTTCACCCCTTTCTTCGTCATGAGTTCTTGACTCAAGCTTCTGATTTCGTTGGCTTTTCCCTTCACCGCGATTATTTCTAGGCATTTGTCTCGGGTCAGATGAACGTGCATTGTAGACGAAACAACGTTTTCAAACTTGTGCTGAGCCTGCACGATTTGGGTCAGCAGCCCCGGTTTGTCCACGTAGTATAGCAGAACAATGGCGCCAATTATTTCTCCGGCTTCTTCTCGCGTCCATTTATATTCACTTATGAAACTGCGAAAGGCGTCGTGCGCGGCTTTCGACCTGTTGTCGTAGCCCATGCTCTTCCAGGCACCATCAAAATCCCGAACGAGCGAGGGTGGAAGAGAAACGCTGAACCGAACCACACCCTTGACTGAAGGCTTCATCACAGACACCCATATTGTTGTTTGTTTGCAAAAGACTTATAAGTGGAGTGTTACGAATTCCTAAAATCGTGCTACTAAACTGGTGATTCAACATGGTTTATTTCAACAGCCGCGATGTTGCTGCAATAGCTCTTTGTTCAGCCTTGTGGGGCGTGCTCAACTCAACTCTTTCACCGATCTTTTTCCAAGTTTTTCATCTGCCCTTTCTGTGCGACCTAATAGGTTTCGCCTCGCTGATCCTAGCCGTGTGGTGGACTAGAAAATTTGGGACAGCCACTGCAGTGGGTCTCATAGCCACCGTTATAAACTTTTTATTTAGACCAGACGCATTCTTTTTTTTGGGCTTTACTGCCGCAAGCTTGCTTTTCGATGTGCTCACGCGGCTTTTGGGATACAGAAACTGCTTTGAGAGAGCATTAACGGGGACACTTAGCCTAGTTTTGATTTCAGTTTTTTCTGCTGCTGTTGCTGGTTCAATTATCGGGTTGTTCTTTATGCCTGCTCCAGTCTTGGCGAGTTGGGGCGGCGTCTTCGGATGGGCCGCACTACACGCTGCTGGCGGCGTTATCGGAGGCTTTATAGGCGCACCCTTAACCACAGCCCTAGCAACGAGAGGAATTCCAGCCGCAGCAGTGCAGAAATAATCACCGAAACCGGGTTGACTTGTGGGTCAACTTCTGTGTCGAAAACGATTCGAGTCGGCTTCAAATTCGGATTTAGTAATGTCGCGCACTTTGACTTTTACTCTGGCATAGCCCACGCTATTACACCCATGGCGTCTTCCAATCATCTCGAAGTGGGCCCCATTAACCTCGGCAAAACTTCATCCTCTATCCACTTCTCACCCTGCGCCGTCAACCTAAATTCAGGCCTTGTCGGATCGGGCTTGAACACCAGGCCCCTTTTGGTCATCTCGTTCAGGCGAGCCGGCACCATGGATTTGATCCCGCTAGACTTGAGCAACTGACTAATCTGCGTCGCTGTGCTGGTCTTCCTCTCAGACGCGTAGAGAATCAAACCAATAGCCTCATAATGAGACAATTTCTCCCGAGTTGTCACAACAGGACCTTCCGTTGTCAATTCCACAATGCCCTCCAAGCCTGCTCTCGCAGACGCTGCAACTCTGCTCGAAATTGCGTTACCGACTTCACCGATAAATTCAGGCGTCACAGCCTTCAAAGCCTCCAACAATTCCTGTGATGACTCAGCCTCAATCTCAATCTCGCCGAAACCCGTCTTGAAACGCGCCCTAATTTTCCCCATCTCTCATTCTACGTCTCCTTTCCACCAGCCAAAGAATACACATAGCCCTTCTCGGTCTTCCACCTTTTAATCTTACCCTTCCGCACCAACCAAGTCAGGACACCTGACAAAGTGGTAGGCGGATAATGAACTGCGTTCGCTCTCATAGCCTCAATCAACTCAGGCAACGTCCTAGGCTGTTGCCGCCCCCAATCGGTATCTAACAAACGCAAAACAGCGTCGCTGCAATTGCCAGACGATTGAATACTTGGATAAACCGCTGAAGCTGAAGGTCCAAAAGCAGAGTTAGCCCTTACAGATGTCTCCTTAGCCGACTCGATTCCAACAGTTCCAAACGCATCAAAAACCGTCGCAACCAGTTTGGGCAGCTCCTCAAGAGTCCTTAGAACGTCATCCCTGTTGCCAGAAACCTCAACCTCACACTGACCCAAACGCACACGCAACGAAAAAGGCATCGACATACCAAATCGCCTTATCCAATATGACAAAATCCACATTTAGAATTTACCATAACACGCGCATTCCAAACAAGCAATGACCTCCCCTCTAGGTAGAGAGGCTACAAAATAAAAAAGAAACAACAAAGGGCTCATACTCAAGCCACGTAATACTCAAAATACGCATCTTTCCATGACTCTCACCCAAACAAGGTCGTTTATCATCTAATAGTCTAACCACTAATAAAGCGCTCAAGAACCTTCAAACGCGGGAGAGATGCATCCCTTAGAGTTTTTCAGCTGAAACCGCTAACAATGTTTCAACAATGTACAACGTAGCAAATCCCGTTTCCATGACGAACTTCATGGCTGCTGTCTCGTTTGCTGCTTCAAACATTATGACTCCATCGTATCGTCCATATGTAAAATAGACGCCTCTGAGTGTTATTCCCTTTGGAGCCCTGAGTTGCTTAAGGTACTTCACAGCGTCTTCTCCCTTCCCTTTTGGTTGAAGAAGAGTTATGAACAGCATTCTTGTTCTATCCTCACCGTTAAACTGCTATTACACGAATCGAAACTTAAGGTTTAAGATGCTCTTCACCATTCTTTTTCAAGTCTCCACTACGATGAACCAGCCGCGAAGAAATGTCAATTTTTGCCTATTTTGTGTTGGATTTGGTTTCTGACTTTGGCTGTTGAGTTTGTATTAGTAGTATTCTTTCGTAAGACGTAATATTTAATACCGAGCGCAGCCATTCTAGATGTATAGGAGAACTACGATGGTACACTTTAAGCGTCCATCTTTAAAGCTGAAACTTAGAAAACGCAAGGTTGAAGCGATTCCTCCTGCGCCTCCTTTGTCTATTCCAAGGGGTTACAACATAGTTGAGAGACAGAGCCTTTACGAGCCCTTTGCCCATGCCGTTATCGTTCAAAACCCAGCCACAGGGGAGTACAAATACATACTGGACGAGTTGCAGTTAGATCCTTTTGAGCGAGAGGTTTACAACAAAATCCTTGAGGTCCTGTTAGCAGAAATCAAGTCGCCGAGAGAAGAAATAAAGAACGCCCGAGAGTTCTTCGACAGAGAAGCCAAAAAGATTGTTGGTAAGTACAGAATCAGCCTAGGTTGGCTGCCCGATGTTTCCTGGTCAAAAATAATCTATCACGCTGAAAGAGATTTGGTAGGCTTCAGCCACATAGACGCGTTGATGCGTGACCCAAACATCGAGGACATCTCCTGCGACGGCGTGAAGAAGCCGGTTTACATCTGGCACAGAAAATACGAGAATCTCGAGACCAACATGACTTTCTCCTTAGACGAAGAGGTGGACAACCTCATAGTAAAATTGGTACACATGAGCGGAAAACACGTCAGCTCAGCGTTTCCCATAGTAGACGCTTCGTTACCAGGCAAACACCGACTTTCTGTCTGTTACCGACGCGAGGTAACACCTTTCGGAACAACATTTACAATAAGAAAGTTCCGAGATGACCCATACTCCATAATCGATTTAATCAATCTGGGCACACTAGACGAAGAAGTAGCCGCCTACTTTTGGCTCTGCCTAGAAAACAGAGCATCAATAATGGTGCTGGGTGGAACAGGCGCCGGAAAAACAACCGCCCTAAACGCGTTGGCGTGCCTAATCCGCCCAAGCAGCAAGATTCTCACAATCGAAGAGACAGCCGAACTCAACCTTTCTCTCGAAAACTGGGTTTCACTCATCTCCCGTCAAAGCTACGGTTTGGGAGAAAACCACAGCGGCGAAGTCTCGCTCTTCGACCTAGTGAAGGCTTCCATGAGGCATCGCCCAGACTACCTCGTAGTAGGTGAGGTCAGAGGCAACGAGGCCTACGTGCTGTTCCAAGCGTTGGCCACAGGACACGGCGGAATGTGCACAATGCACGCCGAGAGTGTCGATTCAGCCATCAAGCGGTTGACTCAGAAACCGATGGACATTGCTCCAGCGTACATTCCACTGATGAACGTAATATGCACAGTTCACAGGGTGCATCTGCCTAAAGCAGGAGAGTTAAGAGCCTACCGACGCATGACTGCCGTTGAAGAAATAGTGGATTACGAGAAATACAAAAACGCATTCACTTGGAAACCAATAACAGACAGTTTTGCCCCTTCCATAAACAAGAGTCCAACTCTTTCTAACATTGGAAAGCGCATGGGCAAAACCGAAGAAGAATTGTTGGCCGAGTTGGAACGCCGAAAGAACGTGCTCCTCTGGATGCGAAAACACAACATAAGGAGCTACAGAGACGTCGCAGCCATAATAACCGAGTATTATTCGAGACCGGACGAATTCTACTCAAAGAGGGTGGAATCATTTGTCTCCGCTAATCAGTAGTTTCGAAGGCTGGTCTTACCGAATCTTCGGAAATGTGGCCACTAAATTCCTAACCAACGTCTTCGAGTTTAAGGGCCAGCTCGAAAAGGCTGGAATGAAAATCTACTCTGAAACCTACATTTCTATGATGTTCTTCGCAGCCTTGTTAACTTTGCCAGTCACAATCATAAGCCTCGTTATTTTGTTCTTTACCAAGTTGATACCGCTGATATTTCTGGTCCCTCTGCCAATATACGTCATGATAGTTTTTATGCTTACGCCGTCGATGAAAGCTGGGGAAAGAGCGTCATCGCTTGAGAGAGAAATGCCCTTCGCCTCGGCATACATTACAGTGATGGCTACTGGCGGCATATCACCTTACATGAGCATAAAGAGACTGTCAAAAGTCGACCTCATGCCTGGAATGCGCAACGAGGCCAGAGAGATAATGCGAGACGTTGAAATCTTCGGCATCGACCCGTTGTCTGCCCTTGGGCACGCATCAGAAACCCATCCACTTGACATTTTCAGAGACTTCGTTTCTGGATACGCTTCCACAGTACTAACTGGCGGGGACATCGGCCACTTTCTAGAGACTAAGACACACGACATTTTCAAGGCAAGGTCTATGAGAATCAAGGCTGCTGCGGAGCGTCTTGGAATGCTTTTGGAATCGTTCATCATAGTCGTGGTTCTCATGTCGCTCTGCTTCTACATCCTTTTCAGCGTCGACGCAATCTACAGCACGGGCATATCTATGTATTCAAGCATGTTATTGTACACGTACGTCTTTGCCCCAATGCTTTCGGTGGTTTTTATTTATCTCGCTCACGATATGCAACCAAAGAGCCCATTGAACGACTGGCGACCTTACAAAATTGCTGGAGTATCCACTGCTGTAGCTGTCTTAGTTTTCTTATTGCTCTCCGGATTCCTTGGAATGTTTCCAACTTTCCTAGACCTGCCCACAAGCATTGCTATTTCACTGGTCATAATGTGCACACCCCCTGCTATTATCCACAGCAAACTCTCAAGAAGGAGGGCAGAGATTGAGAAGGGCATTGCCAACTTTCTCCGAGATTTGACAGAGATCAGGAAAACGGGCATGGCGCCGGAAAAATGCATTGAAAACCTTTCGAAACGAAACTACGGCGCTTTCAGTAAGGAGCTCGAGAAGATATCGTCTCAGCTTTCGTGGGGTATCCCGCTGAGGCAGGTTTTCGAAGACTTCATGAAGCGTACAAAGAGTTGGTTGTCTCAGCTGGTCATATTTCTGCTAGTTGAGGCAATTGATGTGGGTGGCGGAACAATAGGAATGATAGAGTCGCTCACGCGGTTCAACAACATGACTCAAGAGGTGGAGAAAGAGAAGCGGATGAACTCGCGACCATACATAATTATTCCATACTTTGCGGCTGTCATGCTAATGGCTACAACTCTTATGACACTAATGTTCGTGGGCAAAACCGTGAGTTTGGCAACAGAGGGCATGGGCACACGAATCGATTTAGCCGGCATATCTACCGCTTTCACTCTTTCAGTTATAGTCCACGTCTTCATGATAGGCTTGGTGGCAGGGAAAATAGGCGAAGAATCAATAGCAGCAGGATTCAAGCACTCAGCTCTTCTCGTCGTCATTGCCTTGTTGGCGTCAATAATCATTCCAAAAGTGGGGTTCTTTTGAGAAGGCTGAAGTCCATCCTTTTATTTCGTAACAATCGCGCCCTTTCCTACACAGTTTCAGCCATGCTAATCACTGGGACCACCATCATCTTGGTTTTGGTTGCTTCCATATACGCCTACCAAATCTTAGAGCAGCAGAGGGGAGCAGCCGAATTCGAGGTTGCAAAAAAGTCAATATTAGCTTTCAACGACGCCCTTGAAAACGCTGCTTGGAAACCGCAAGCAATTCGTTCAACGAGGTTCACAGTGGAATACGGTCGTCTCGAACTGACGCCAAACGCGTATGCCATAGGAATAAACGCCACGGTAGGCGGTTCAAGTTGGCGACTCTCCAACGACACTTTTCCAGGATGGAGTGGCAAAGTAACGTACTGGCTTAGCGATAAGTACACCACTTTTGGAGAAGGATACAACAATTACATTTTGGGGAACAGCAGCAGCATAGTCTTTGGAAGCGCTGACACATACGGCAGAGCCGTCATAAACCAACAAGCGAGCTGGGTTACTATAACCCTAAACTATCGAGCACGAGCCATGAGGACCTCGGTTGTTAACGTGACTGGAAGAGACGTTAACTACATTGAGATCTGGGTAATCAAACTCAAGATGTTGCGGACACAGCCTTGGTCCTACATTCACGACTTCGACCTCAAAGCAAAGTGTACAAGCATCAAAACAGTCACTTCTGGACCCTTTCCCGTGAATGGCAACCCGAATGCTGCGATTTCGGTTAGCATCGGGAGCACCACAAACTCGGGCTTGATCCCTCTGGCCACAACCCTCAACAGTCAAGTCGTGTTCAACGTTGTTGTCGCTGAGATTCAAGTATACGTTTAGGTGGGGAAAGCCAGTTGCCAGCGCCCACAATAAGCCACGTGATATTGACCGGAGCCCTCATAATCTTGGTCTTCACGGTGCAACTTTTCTATTTCTACGTTACGGATAACATGTGGGCAGAAATGGCAAGGAGAGAGCTTAAAGAAATCACAGACTACGTCGCTGACACGCTCGCCAACCTTTATTTTCTGGTCAACTCAACCCGTTTGGACACGACACTGAGAAAAACGCTTCTGCTTCCTTCACGGGTAGCCGGTTCAAGTTACACGATCGAACTGCTCAGTTCCGGTGGCTTCGCTCAGAGTGTGCAGGTCTATTTTGATGGAAAAACATGGGTAAATGCGGCTTCATGGCTCCCGCCCGGATTGAGAGTTAACTTCCAAGCGAATCAGCAGATTTGGAGTCTTGGCAGAACAGCGGTTGCGGGGTGCAGTCGTGCTTCCAAGAACGTTTATGTGTGGTTGACTTATGAGGTTGGATAGTGCCACCTAATGCGTCTAATGCGTCGATTTTGAAGCATTGAGAGGGATAGGTTATGTATCTTTTGATGACCATATTGCGGCTTTCGACAGATAAGTATATATGATATATTAAGTATTAATATATATGGACCCTTGGAGAGTGACCGTTTGACAGGAAGTTTGTACGACCATTTATTGGCTATGGTTCTAATAGGCGCTATGTTCGTTGCTGCAGTTTCGGCGTTGCCAACAATCGGTTATGTTAGTCTGTTGTCCGTTGATCAGCAGCAGTTGCGGAATCTCGCCTTAGATGTTTTGAACACTATGCTTTTGGACGCTGGTTATCCTAAGGACTGGGGTTCTCGTCAGGGTTTCTCTGACAGCACGGTTGTGAGGTTCGGGTTGGCACTGGCTGATAGTTCCTCGTTTTACGTGTTGGACCCTGACAAGGTTTCTAGGCTGAATCTTGATAACCCAGCTGGGTACCTCGGGTATGAAACCATTCGGAATAGATTGAGGCTGCAGGGTTACGGCTTCAACATGAGGATTATACCTCCCTTCAACGTGACAATAAACGACGGCAAGCCTGTGAATTTGGCTACCATGCGAAGCGGCGTCAAGGTTGTGGTTTCTTACAACGATAATAGGAGACCAATTCCTAACGCTTTTGTGAACGCAAAGATTCTTTACACCAAGTCTAAGGACGCCTCGCAGTTTTACTGGGCTACACCATTGAGCAACACCACCGACGCTCTTGGAACATGCGCAATAAGGGATCCCAGCTTACCTGCGGATGTCCAAGACTTCATTTTAGTTTTGACAGTCACAGTTGCGGACTTGGCTACTGTATCTGCGACTTACATGGCGGGCTTTCATCAGCAAGTCGCATCCGCTAGCATAGTTGGCGATACTGTCACACTGTGGATTCCTGAAAACGCTGTTCCAAGTGAACAGCCTAGAGGTGAACGAAGAATCATGAACGTTATAGGAGTCACCGAGTCTTCGGTTTCCACCATATATACGGGAGGGGATCCTACCCTAGATAAGATGACTTGGGGTCAAGGGTACTCTTATATCAACTATACGTTTCCTGGTCTCCGTTACGAGGAGCCGCTGTTCTTGATTTTCAATATCTGGGTTTCTCTTGGAGGCGGCTTAGGTCGTCCTCTGGTTCTTTTCTTGGGGCCGAGACCTAACTGGCTGGGTTCAAGAGTACAAGCGGCCGGTGGCCAAACAATAGCAACTTCGTCTTCGGCTGTGAAGATTCAGAGAACCGTCATCATTTCAGGTATGACTTACATAGTGGAATTCACTCTCTGGAAAGAAAGATAGGCAAAGGCTTTACAAATTTTTCTCATTCTATTTTTTTGTTTGCGTTTCTTATGTTGTTGGCTAGATAGTTATGTGTTGAACGAACGCCGGTCTGGTTGGTGCCACAATCGAGGCGTTTTAACGATATTCACGCTTGTGTCTGGCGTCTGTTGGAAACCACTGGAAAATTCTGGGGACCCGAGTGGATTTGAATACATGGACAAAGCATATTACATTCTAAGTGAACAATTTTGGATGATTGGTTTAAGCCGGGATGGCAGAGTGGTTATTGCGCAGGCCTTGAGAGCCTGTGGCCTTCACAGGCCGCATGGGTTCAAATCCCATTCCCGGCGCCAAAGCCCGTCTATAGACTGTTAAAAGGTGACAGCGTGCGAGAGACTTTAGTCCGGGTATCAAAAATCTTTCTTTTGCCTTGGCTCTTGGTTTTTCTTTTTACACTTGCCATTACGCAACATGTTTTAGCATCAATCTCACTGATCCTCATATTTTCTTTGTTCTCGTTGCCACGCCTGGGTTATCATAGCGTATTTACTCCTCTGGAAGAAAGCGTCGATATTTGAAAAGTGAAATCAATGCCCCATCATTTTACTCTTGTTTTTCTTTGTTTTTGTTCTTTAAGCCACGCTTCTACGCCGATTTGTCTTATTCGGTTCAGGTTGTCCAACACGTGGGGATAATGCTTGTCCTTGAACATGACCAGTTTGCCGCAGGGGTATTCTTCGCATTGAAAACAAAATCTGTAGCCCCTTTCTCTTGCGCAGTTAAGCATCTTGCAGTCGGCGCTCCAATGAATCTCGATTGGTCCCCAACAGCCCTCGCATTTGATGTCTTCGGGTTTGACCTCCTTGTCCGTGGCTTCTGAGACCTTCTCTGCTATGCGTCTCTGGAGTTCTCTGTCACCGTGAGAAGCTAAGTAGACGTCGCATTCGCCGCAGTAGAGCCCGCATACAGCGACTAACCGTTTTTCGTCTAGTTTCATGTCAGCTTATTTTCCTTCTTGCTAGAGATAGTCCTTAATTGAGCAATGGTTGTATTTAACCTAAATCTCAATTTACGGACGCCGCGGGCACATGTTTATCTTACACATCGTGTAGAATACCAAAAAGCGAAGAGAGCGATGTTCAAGATGTTCGTTAAAATGTTCACTGTTGGAATGATGTGGACAAACTGCTTCATCGTAGGTGACACAGAAACAGAAGAGGCCATTATCATCGACCCGGGATTCGACAACCCCGCAGAAGCTAAAACCGTATTAAAAGAGATTGAACGCAACAGGTTCAGAGTCAAGTTCATCGTAAACACTCACGGGCATCCTGACCACACAAGCGGCAACAAAACAATGAAAGAGGTCACAGGTGCACCGATTCTGATTCACGAATACGATGCGCCATTGTTGCAGAACCCAGCCGCCGACAAGACACTGCACGAAGGAGACATCGTCGAGTTTGGCGAAATCAAACTCCGAGTTCTGCACACACCAGGGCACAGCAAAGGCAGCATAGCGCTATTGGGGACCGCCGCCGTCTTCTCAGGCGACACCCTCTTCTTGGGCTCTATCGGCAGATACGATCTTCCTGGGGGTTCACTTGAAGAAATCATGAACTCGATAAGGAATAAGTTGTTGATTCTGCCCGATCATGTGAAGGTTTACCCGGGTCACGGTGAAGTCACAACCATAGGCGAAGAGCGCAGGAACAATCCGTTTCTGCAGGAATTTCTCCAGTTGTAAACGTTTCTGGGCGCAGCGCATGTTCAAGGCTGTTAAAGAAATTCGCTTAGACTTGACTGACACACCATTCAGTTTGAATCACACCCTGAATTGTGGTCAAGTGTTTCGGTGGCAAAAACACGGCGACAGGTGGCACGGGGTCATCCGAGAGACTTTTGTCAAAATACGACAGAAAGGCGGAGTCTTGCAGTTTCAAACTCACCCAAGAGACGTGGAGGCCGCCTTTATCCGGAGTTATTTTCGCTTGGACGACGATTTGCCACACATCTATTCGCGAATTATGAAAGACAGACACGTCAGAGAAGCTGTTGTGAAGTTTCGGGGCTTGCGTCTTATGCGTCAAGACCCTTGGGAGTGTCTAATCTCTTACATCTGCGCCACGAACAAGAACATCCCAGCTGTCAAAAACATGATTAAAAATTTGTGCGCCCGCTTTGGAAAAAAGATTTTAGCCAATGGTGAAGAGGTTTACACGTTTCCACAGCCAAGAAACCTAGCCCAATCCAGCCTAAAGGATTTGAGACTTTGCAAACTTGGGTTTCGAGCTGAACGGATTAAGAAAACCTCTAGACTCATGAGCGACAGCCACTTTGATTTGGCAGCCTTGAAAACGATGCCCTACGAAAAGGCTAAGAAGGAGCTTACTGCTCTGCCCGGCGTCGGTCCAAAAGTCGCTGATTGCGTGCTGCTGTTTTCCTTGGAAAAGTTAGAGGCCTTTCCAATAGATATCTGGATGAAACGTATAATCTCAGAGTTTTACAGAGAGCATTTTGAAAGGTCATTTGTAGAGAAGGTGAAAGCCAAAAAGTCGCTCTCACCTCACGAATATGCAATCATCAACTCCTTTGGCAGAAAATATTTCGGAGAGTATGTCGGCTACGCTCAAGAATACCTGTTTCATTACCAGCGATGCCAATAATTAAGGCTAAAGAAAGAGCCTCATCAATGGAAACTCTGGGTTTGTCTTGTCTTTGATGATGAATCCATTCTTGATGTAGAATTCTAATGGACCCGAAGGATTCTCTGAGTTGCCTCTTCGAGCAAAGGTTTCCACAGCCTTAAACCCTCGTCTCTTAAGGTCGTCAATGATGTTTTTGAGCAATGCTTCTCCTAACCCTTTTCCCCTCAATGTCTCGTCCGCTATGTAAAGACAAGAGAGGAAGATGGCTCCTTCTTCTAGTTTGCCAACAGGCTTTGACTCATACGCGTTGATGTTAGGAAGCCGCACCACGGGCGCGAACTGAGCGTAGGCCACAGGCTTGCCATTATAATAAACTATTTTGCCGCAGGTTCCAAACTCCTTCAGCGTCTGAACAAACCATTCTCGCTTCTTTCCCTCGAACTCCAGTCTTTTTTGTGTTTCGAGCTTCTCTTCCTTCGCTTTGTCAAACTCCTCTGGAAACTCCCAATAAACGCAGCCTCTACAAGACTCTGGAATGTCCTGCAGATTTGCTTCTTTGATGTCCTCAATGAGCACTTCTGTCTCTTTCAAACTCACAGCCTCTGAAAAGAGGAATAACTGGCTTCTATTGATTAAAGTTTATCCGTTTTAAGGTCACTCTTTTAACCTTGCCTTTCGATATCTGAAAAGCCGCGAAGTTGCTGTCGATTGAGGACATAATCAACCAGATAGCGTTGCCCCAGAGTCGCATGAAATCGAGGTCAACACCAGAGGGATATGCTGGCGCTGGATGAGAATGAAACAAGCCTATAAACTCAAACCCATCTTTTTGGGCTTGCGTGAAAGCGTCATAGAATGTTTTGGGGTCGATTTCAAACCTGACAGTTGACTTCAAAACGTTTGGCGTAATGATAACACTCTCTAAGACAGCTTTTTCTCGATTCGTCTTTCCAAAAAGAAGAGCACAAGCCTCGATTGGATGCACCTTGCGGGCTTCTACCCTCAACCTCCTCAGTTGCTGAGTGCTTAATTGAAGAATCATGACTGAGTTGGACCTCATTCCGGCATCAACGGCAATTTATGCATCATTCCCCGGAGTTCCTTTCTCAGCGTGCTAGGATACTTAAAGGCTTTTTCCCGGGGGGCGCTAGACAGAAGCCTTCAACTTCGCTAAAACCTCAGTGTCCAGGTCTTCTTCACCGATTTTGAAGGTATCTGGTTCTTCAATTTTCAAAATTGCGCACAGAGCCCTAGCGTCTAAGTCGCGAACGAGTTTGAGAAGCTCCGTCCGAGCGGACTCCAAGTGACTTTTCAGCGCTCTTTTATCTCTGTAGAGGGCGCCAGCTAATGGACAGATTCTCTCAGTCTTCAGAAACCACTCAATCCTTCCAGTCTTCAAGTTGATGTCGAACGTAACAGGACCAGCCACACAGGTTTCAGGCTTTACAGCGTGAATTCTGCACTTTTTCGTGCCTTTATCTAAGAAAATGCAGCTGTTGTCCTCACTCTCTCTTGGGAATAAGTACACGTTTTTATCAAAGGGGTTTCCAATGGCTATGCGGTTGGCTTTCAAATAGTATCGTATAATCGCGTTTCGCCTTGATGTAACTGGTGGTCGGACACCAACGCAACAGCTTATTGGACACTTTCCGCACACATAGAAGAAGTCGGCTTGTCTGGGTTGCTCGGAGTCTTTCGGGGGCATTTTTCTTAGGTCACCATTAACCTTGTCTAAGCGCATGGAGAAAATGGCTTTATGCGTAAAGCTTGTTTGTCTCAAGACAGTTAGCCAAAGAATAGTATACGGCAAAAATGGCTTCTTCTAAATCGGTCTTCAAAACTCTTTTGGTTACGTCTCTTAGAATGAGGTCTGAAAGGTTGCCGCCTTCAATTCTGTGTTTGATGATTACCAAGTATTTTTTCTCCTCTGAAAACGCATTTTTCTCGGCAATTTTATGCAGATATTGACAGACTTGCTTGGCGGTTGAACCCTTTGGATGCTGCACCAAAGCGTCTAGGCCGTCTCTGATAACTGCATGAAGATTATTCACCAAAACATGGTGAGGAATATGCTCAAATCCCTCTTCTTGTTGCAAAATCCCTCTGAGCACCGCTCGGATGAAGCAGCTTAGGGCTACGTCTGATTTGACACATTCCTGCTCGTCCATTATTCGAATCTCAATCGCTCTTCTGTCGAATCTTATGACCGCGCCTCTTGAGTTGAGCCATTCCTTGTTAAGCAGACACCGGGGCGCGTTAACCTTGGCTAAGTCTTGTGAGTACTGTAGGATTGTTGTTTTCTCGTACTCACCAAAAGAGCCCACGTACTCAGGTATGATGTCGCCAGTGATTGACGGAACTTCATTCTGGTTCATCAAGTAAAAATGCAGTCTGTTATCCACATAGTCGCCAATTTTAGATTCATAGATAGGCGAAGAAGCCGCCACAGCGGGTAGATAAGGCAGAACGTTCGCCAAGGCGTTGTACAATGTCACGGCTTCACGCTCGTTCTTGAAGGGTAAGTTTAATTGAAAACTCTGTATGTTGAGCCAACCGTGCTGATTAAGGTTAAATATCCTGCTAAGCGCCTCGTAGATTTGGCGGTCCCGATGAGACCACACCTTGACCTTATTCAATAAGAGTGAAGGGTGCATTCCTAAGCCGAGGAGACGCGCCCCATAACGCTTTTCCAACAAGTCGAGAACCGTCAACACTGCGTTGAGCATGGTCTCTTCGAACACTTCGGGAGAATCAAAAGGTTCATTTGCCTTAAACTCCGCCACATGCGCCTGCAACTCCTTGCCAAACGAGAATTCACCCAAATCCACGTTGTTCACTATTCGTCCATGCATGTCTTTGATTACCTTGTCAACAATGGGTAGGGGCTGTAATTTTTCGTCGATAATTGAGAACTCGTGTTCAGGCCCGAGGACTTGGAGCGTCCTAAACATAAAGGTTTTCTGAACCTACCGAATAAAGATTGTAACCCAAGAATAGACAAATAAGCCTTTTGGATACCAGCCCTAGCAGATTCTTTTCCCCCCCCCCGCAGACACGTAACCACCATTCTATTTAGCTCAAAAATTTTAGCTCCCTTGGTATAGAGAGTCTAAACGCGCAAGGACGCTAGTGGGGACTTATCTAACCATGCGCATACAAACAAACACGTAAAGACTACAAAAAGCCGTTGTCCTTCAAAATCTGCATGGCCCACTGACCACTGCCTGCAACAGCCGATATGGCTTCAGAAACCTGACGAATGGCCTCCTCAAATCCCCCATTCAGAGCCTTCTCTCGGGCCGCAGTCACCTTCTCACCAGCCTGCAAAAAATCTTTTCGACCGACGACATTGTTAGCTATGTTGATCTCACTCATCAAAGCGTCCAAATATAACATCAAAAGCTTGTTGGCGCCACTCTGTTCGTCGCCTTTCAAGGCAGTTATGAATTCCAACAGTTTGGCTGCGATTATGAGTTCTGACTTAATACGTTCAACATATTGAAAACACACAATAGCCTTCTCTACCTCTGTTGAAGGCTTCCTTGAGATTTTTCCACCCTCTAACTGCTGGTTGGCGGAGTTGGAGGCGCCTGAGGTGGAGGTGGACTTGGAAGAATGAAGCCGGTAGGTATGGAGGATGCCACGGTTGTTCCAGCGAATCGATCACTGTACTTCTGGTGAGGGTCGCCCACTGTGGCCATGCCTATAAGGGTGTCTATGAGCCACAGCACCGGATAGATTTTGCTAATGTTTCGAATCACAGTTCTGTTGAGGCTTGCCACGTTTCCTTGCGTTGTCGTCACTTTCAGATTCATTATTTGTTTTCCTATTGTGGTTCCGCGGCTGGATTCCATGAACGAGGCGTATAGAAAGAATAGAATACCATAGAGAAACGGCCCAGTAAGTAAGAGAGTAGAGAGCGCAACGAGCACTGCAATTATCCATGTTATTACTCCTATGATAATGCTGTCAATTATTCCAGCTATCAATCTTCGCAGCCAGTGGTCTTGCAGTTGACGGTCGGTTCCGATTTTACCAAAGACAGTTGACATTCTTTCTCCTTCCCGTTTCTGGTCTTTTGGTATTGTATCGGGTTGTTATTTAATACTATTGTATGATGTAGTTGCTGGTCACATTGGCCTTAGCCTTCAACATGGCTCCCACAGAGCAGTATTTGTCTTCAGAAAGCCTTATGGCACGCTTAACCGCCTTTTCCTTGATGTCTTTGCCCTTCACTCTGTATTCTACATGGATATTGCTGTAGACTCGAGGCGGCTCCTTAACCCGCTCTCCCGAAACCAGCATCTCTAAATCGTCAACATGTTGTCTCTGCTTTCGCATAATATCTACTATATCTATGCCAGTGCAGCCTCCTAAAGCCACCAGAAGCAGTTGCAAGGGAGTGAAGCCTGAACCTTCGCCTCCAGCTTGCTTCGAGGCATCCATCACGATAGAGTGCCCCAAGCTGTCTGTTGCCACAAACCGCATGCCGTCTACCCACTTTACTCTGACAACACTGGGCGTTGAGGGCTCCTTCTTTTTAACAATCTTCATGCAGATTCCTCGTTTACTAACATGATGGGCTGTGCTTTTAATGGTTAAGCTGAAAAAAGGGAGAGTGTTTGCCGTAATTTTAGCCTTTTACAACAGCTATTGGCAGAAGTCTAACCACGCGGGTTGCGATTCCTACCTTGTCACTCACTTCAGCCACTTTATCCACATCTTTGTAGGCCGGGTCTGCCTCCTCAGCCAACACAACCGCGCTTGCTGCTCTAATGACTATTCCCCGTTGTTCCAAAGCTTTCTTGATTTCTCCACCCCAATATCTTCGCTTGGCTGCGGTTCGACTCATCATGCGTCCTGCTCCGTGCGCCGTCGAACCAAACGACACTTCCATAGCCTTAGGCGTGCCAACGAGCACCCAACTGCTAGTGCCCATGCTCCCAGGAATAAGAACTGGTTGACCCATGTTTCTGTAGTCGGCTGGAACTTCGGGGCTACCGGGTCCAAACGCTCTGGTGGCACCCTTTCGATGAATCCAAACCTTCCGGGTGTGCGCGTTAACCTTGTGTTCCTCAATCTTGGCTATGTTGTGGGCAACGTCGTAAACCAGACGCAATCCGAAAGTTTCAGCTGGCTTCTTGAAAACCTGTTCAAAACTCTGGCGCACCCAGTGGGTGATGGCTTGGCGGTTGGAGAAGGCGTAGTTGACAGCGCAAGCCATGGCTTGGTAGTAATCTTGCGCTTCTGGGCTAGTTCCGGGCGCGCAAGCGAGTTCGCGGTCTGGCAAGGCTATCTTGTATTTCTGTGTAGCCCTTTCCATGACTCGTAGGTAGTCTGAGCATATTTGATGTCCATAGCCACGTGAGCCGCAGTGAATCGTAACTGTGACTTGATCCTCGTGTGTGATGCCAAACGTTTTGGCAACCTTAGGGTCGTAAATCTTGTCGACTTTCTGAATCTCTAGGAAGTGGTTGCCAGACCCTAACGTGCCTGTTTGAGGCAACCCTCGACTCTTGGCGTTGGTTGAGACCTTGTCGGGGTTGGCGTTTGGCATGCTGCCACGTTCTTCACAGTGCTGGATGTCTTCGGGCCATCCCAGTCCACGCTCAACTATGTAGGGCACACCTTCGGCGGCAAGTCTATCGAGTTCATTGGCGGTCATGACAAAGTCTTTTCGACGGCTGCCTAAGCCGCAGGGAACATTGTTGAAGATGGTTGACGTTAAATCAACGAGTTTGGGTCGAATGTCTTTTTCCGACAGGTTTGTTGTCAATAGTCTGACTCCACAGTTTATGTCGTATCCGACACCGCCTGGGCTGACCACACCGTCCTCGTAGTCTGTGGCAGCAACGCCGCCGATTGGGAAACCGTATCCTTCATGACCGTCTGGCAGTGTGATGGAGTATTTATAAATGCCTGGCAAATGTGCAACGTTGGCACACTGGTCCAGGGTCCGATCAGTCCTCATCTTTTCGAGCAAATCTTCATCAGCCAAAACTATGCCCGGTACCCGCATGCCTGACTTGTATTTCTGGGGAATGCGCCACGTGTAGTTGTCTAGTCTTTCAAGTGGCACTCTAGGCGGGGGTCCACGGTGTTCTCTTTCTTCTCCCATAGCAAATCACCTGTGAAGTTAATGAAGAGAAACAACAAGATATAAACAATTTTGGTCTCTAAGCCAAAGGTTTTTTCTTCAAGTATTCGACAAAGCCTTGAATGTTCTGCATAACCACGCCTCGTCGGAGAACCATGTGATTTTTAATGAATTCTGCTGCGACTTTCATTTGTGGGTCGTTTTTCAAAATCTTCTCATACATGACTTGAAGGCTGTCGCCCTCCTTCAATCCTTCTGAAATAGTTCGCTCCCAGAGTTCTAGTTGCTTGGTGTAAGCCTTAAGTCGATTGACAGCGTTGTTCACTGGACCGAAGTGAGTGTAGTACAGCCTCTTTGGCACCCTGTCCGCCATTTTTTGAATCGAAGCCACGGTCATTTCTAAATGAAATGGAGCAGGCGTGGTTGGTATGGTTATATCTAGTTGAGGTATGTAGATTCCAGCTGCGTCGCCCTGAAAAAACCCCCTACTCACGCTTTCAAAAAACCCCAAGTGATGTGAGGCGTGTCCCATTGTCTCCAAAACCTCGAGTCGAACGTCTCCTCCTAGGTCAATAATTGTGCCGTCGACTGGTGTGACGACTCGATTTTCAGGGACAGGCTGGATCCCTTGGTACACAATTGCAACTTCGCCCAAAACTTGTTTAGACGCCTCCCACAGTTTTTCTGGATTAATCATGTGAGGCGCGCCTTTGACGTGAACTAACAGTTTGGCGTTTGGTAAATGTTGTATTAGGGTTCCTGCCCCGCCTGCGTGGTCTATGTGAATGTGCGAAACCGCTACGTAATCAATGTCTTCCTTTGCTATGCCTATTTCTCGCAAACCCGAGAGAAGGTTTGGAACCGAACAAGTGGGTCCGGTTTCAATTATGGCTGTTGAATCTGCCCCCTTCAGAACGTAGGAGGCGATGAAATTCTCGATTCCAGCAGGCTTCAAGTCGATTAAGTGTAGGTGGTTGTTGAATTTTCGGGTGAGCATGGTTATTCACGTTGGAATAAGCAATAGAGGGAAGTGATATTTAATTCGTATCAAAAGTAAACGAACCCTCCAAGAATTTAACGCGTTAAGATGCTCTCTGGACTGGACTAAAACCTCTATTATGCCTTGAAGTTGAGGCTTACGGAATCGCTCGAAACTTAAGAGTACCTCAAGGAAATGAGGTTCTATCCCTTTTAAGTCAGCTTGCTCAGTATGTTGAAAAATTCGTTGGTGGCAGGACAAGGGCTTCTGGAAAATGTTTTTTGAGAAACTTTCTTGCTTCATAGCAGAAGTGACATCCATTAATATAAGCCTCTTTTGGAACAAATCCATTTTTGGATGTGAGGTTCATTAATCCTTCCATACCATCATCATGTAATGCAGCTATAACCGCAAAGTCTCGGTAGTCATATTCTTCAACAATTTTCCTAAGGGAGACCGCACGTGCATTTCCAATGCTTAAGCCTGGGCATATCGTAACGAATCCAAACTCGTCAACATCAACCCCCAAAGGAGACCCAAGCGTACCTCCAGCCCATGCATCCGGGCATCTTTCATTCAGGATTTCGGATGAGGGCTTCATCTTAACATGTTTTGCAAGGGATTCTGCCGCTCTTCCAACAAACATGGGTTGCGCCTTTATGACTTCAACCTTTAGGAGAAGGTTCCCTAGAGACTCTAAAAAGACGCGGGTTGCTGAATTGAATTCGTTTTCTTCGTCTAAATCTCCGATGAATCTAGCATCAATAGAAACTTCTAGCATAGATTCCAGAGAGGCTTCAATTGCGTTTTTGACGGATTCTATAGGAACATAGATTTGATGGAAAAAGTCTATGCTAGTAAACATCTTTGTTAAGCCGAGGCTTCTGAGCTTTTCAACAGTCGCACATGCTTTAGGCAGATTATGCGCCCAGAAGCCATTGGTAAAGAGCCAGATTTCAGGAAAAGACAAACGACTGCATTGGCGAATTATTTCCTCAACCAAATGAGGATAAAGCATGGGTTCCCCGCCAGTTATACACACTATTTCAATATCCAAAGCCTTAACGTCAGTTGCGTACCGTTTCGCTTCCTCCAGTCTCATAAAACCCTCGATTTCGGGACCACAGCCGAAGGCGCAATGAAGACATCTGGCATTGCAGTGATCTGTTACATGTAGGCCCAAACTTGTTATGCCCATGAGCTACAGTATTGGATTGCTCTATTATAAGATATGACTTTCCAGAAGCATTATTGTAATTGTTGTTTGACTGTGCGTTATTGGGTTATAAACGTATTTTTATGGTGTTTAAACCAAAGAAGTTTATTTACCGTTTCACTAGACATGACTCTTGGACGTGAGAAAAGATTTATGATGGTTCGAATCCTTCGTCAACTAACAATCGACGAGGTACAAGCCAGAATCAGCAGCCATGAGCGAAAGCAAGGCATGACTTTTGACGAGTTTGAAGAATTGTTCCTTCAAAAGAAGGTTGACCGCCGCTTAATAGGCGTGTATTCAGAATGGGCGGGATTAGTACACGCTTACCGCGGCTATGTCGAAGGCGGCGAACTCGACTACGTGGTTGAAGAGATACGCGACTTAAGACCGAAAGAAGCAGCGCTACTGACGCCAAAACGGCTTGAACTGCTATATAGTCTCGCAAGTCTGCGTGTAGAGTCCATAAATGATTTGGCGCAGAAAACAAGGCGAAACGTGAAAAACGTTTACCAAGATTTAAAAGCGCTGAAGAGCCTAGGCTTTGTTATGTTCAAGAGAAAGGGCAAGAGGAACATTGTTCCAGAGACCTTGGTGGAAGAGATCACGCTTTTGATTCGCTGATTTTTGGTTCTATAGTCGAATCAATTTCTCAAGCCATTCGATTTTTTGGGTTTTTCTTTTCCAAAAGAGGTCCTCGAAGATGTAGTGCATGGCTAATGTTTTCCATTTTCCGTATCGTTTCTGGATTTCTTTAAGGATTGTTTCGGCTGGAACCAGTTCCTTTTGGAAGAGTAGGCGCGAATAGATTTTTTGTTCCCATGGACCGATTTTCTCAATTGTGTCATAATGATGCAGTGCTTCGAAGAGCAGAATGCTGGCGGACGCAGGACCTACACCGTAGAGTTTGTCCAGTTCCTTATTTGCCTCTTCCATGCTCATCTGGCGCAGTTTAAACTCGTCAACTACTCTCTTCACGAAGTCCTCGGAAACCTTCTTTAGGTATTTGGCTCTGTAGCCCACCTTCAACTCTCGAAGTTCTCGTTCGGTGGTTCTGTGTAACCGTTTAGGTTCCCAGAAGGCGTAGAGTTCTTTCCCGCCAAACCAAACCTTCGTTCCATACTTTTCTAATAATGCCTCCATCATCTGCACTGTGCGCCTAACCGTGGCGTTCTGCAACAAAATGCTGATAACAAGTAGTTCATACAGCGAATTGCCACAGCTTACGCGCATGCCTCGCCATTTTTGGAGCACTGGACCCAGCAAATTGTCGCGTTCAAACCTTTTGGAGAACTCAAGCAAGTCGCTGTCTAGGTCGAACCGCCAACGAATCTCCTTTACTATTGCATCCATTTCTTTTTTAGTCAGCGGTGCACCAGAGAAGAAGGTCAGTTTTATCATGGGTTTGTCAATGATGCCTTTGTTCTTCATCTTCAAGCCCAGAACCGTGCCGCCAAACCTCATGGTTTGCCAGTAAAGGCCCTTCTCGTAATCCTCTATGGGCGCTGGAAAATGAGAAGGCTTATGCACCGTAGCGTCAAAGTTGAAAGGCGCCTTTGGCTTGACTTCCACCATAAATTTAGTATTCAACACAACAGTTTTCTTGGTCATGCTTTTGTCTTTCCTAAATGTCAAGAATGAACTTCACCGTCACGGCGCCTTTGGCATCTTTGAGAATCTCCATTTGATGATAGGTAACCGCTTTGACTCCAACCTTCGACAGATGCTTCTCTGGATTGAAGGGTTCACCCCAAATCTTAGCCTTCAATTTGAAACCTGCAGACGTCTTCTCGATGCTGGCAATCTTAAAACGGGAGTAGAGGTTGCCTGTAATATCAAACTTCACTAATAATGCTTCTAACCAGTTGTAGAGCAAGGCTTGTTCATCGTGGCCTTCAACCTCAACCTTTTCTTCGAGTTTGGGCTGCACCTTTTCTATGTTGGTCATGCCCTCAAACGTGGCGTAGGCGGCGTTTTCAAAAGCCTCTTCCAAGTTCTTGCCAAAGGCCGCGATGTATAGGTCAGCCGTGTGCACGAGGAATTTAAAACGCTTCTTCAGCCGCGTCATGCTTCTGATCACTTCTAGTCAAAGAGAGTGTTCCAATATAAGCAATTTTGGTGTTCAAACTAGTTCTTAGCTATGTTCAAACTGTCTCTTGACCAGATCAAGTTACTCGCGTAAAATCTTGCCAAACGCTATCAAATCTATGCCGTGGAATTGCTTCTTGAGGATGCCTTCTCTTTGGTATCCGCGTTTTTCATATAGGTGAATGGCTGATTTCATGACGGGTGTTGTAAACAGAGAGATCTTGTAGCATCCAGCCTTAACAGCTTCTTCCTCAATCGTTTCCATCAGTTTGGTTCCCACACCCAAATTCTGAAAATCAGGGTGAGTTGCAAGTGTCATAACAAGCATACTTTCGCAGTCGATTGTTCCCGTCACAGTGCCCACGATTTGCTTGTTTGTCTCAGCGACTAACATCAGCTCTTGGTTGATTCTGCGTTGAATCTCAGACTTGGAAACTATTGCAGACTGTATGGCGGCTTCTCGGTAACCGATTTTCCTATAGTCCTCAAAAGCAAGTTTTGTCACGTTGTAAATGTCTTCAACGTCTTCAGGCTTAGCTCTCCGACAAGTTATCTTCATGCTGTGTCCTTCTTGACGTTTTGAATGAGATGAGACTTGATAAAATAGTTGTGGCTGTTTTCTGCAAACAAGTTTTGACTTACGTGTTTTTCGTTTTCTTCATCAAATGTTCGTGGATGCTTCGTGAGGCTTTTTTGCCAGCGCCCATAGCGCTGATGACGGTTGCCTCTCCGGTCACTATGTCGCCTCCAGCGTAGACTCCTTCAATGCTGGTTCTACCTGTTTCCTCGTCGACTACAATTGTTCCCCACTTTGTGGTTTCCAATCCCTTCGTGGTTCGCTGGATTATTGGGTTTGGGGTTCGCCCAATTGCCACAATTACGGTGTCAACGTCCATGACGAATTCTGAACCCTTAATTGGAATAGGTCTCCGCCTTCCCGACTCGTCTGGTTCACCTAGTTCCATGGCGATGCATTCCATTCCTTTCACCCAGCCTTGTTCATCTCCTAGAAATCTGATAGGCGTTGCCAGAAACTTACAGATTATGCCCTCTTCTTCAGCGTTTAATATTTCTTCCAGACGGGCGGGCATCTCTTCCCTTGACCTTCGATAAACTATGCAAACTTGTTGTGCGTCCAGTCTCAATGCGCATCGAGCGGCGTCCATGGCTACGTTGCCACCGCCTATAACAGCCACATGTTTGCCAACGCGTATGGGTGTGTCATACTCAGGAAACCGGTAAGACTTCATGAGGTTAACACGAATCAGAAACTCGTTTGCCGAGTAGATTCCGCCTAGGTTTTCGCCTAGAATCCCTAAGAATTGTGGTAGCCCTGCGCCTGTCCCAATGAATACTGCGCCAAACCCTTTCTTGAACAATTCGTCGATTGTGAACGTTCTGCCTATCAATGCGTCGTTGCGTATTTCAACGCCTAACTTCTTGATGTAATCGACCTCGGCTTGAACTATTCTTTTTGGCAGTCTGAACTCAGGGATGCCATACATGAGGACTCCTCCAGCAAGGTGAAGCGACTCAAAAACGACCACTTTTTGTCCAAGTTTTGCCAAATCCGCAGCGGCAGTGAGCCCTGCTGGTCCAGCCCCGATAACAGCAACTTTTTTGCCGCTTGAACTAAGTGACGGAGAAACTGAGACGCCTTTTTCAAGCTCGAGGTCTGCAACAAAGCGTTCGAGTCTTCCTATCGACACGGGCTCACCCTTTATGCCCATGACACACGATTTTTGGCACTGGTCCTCCTGAGGGCAGACTCGACCACACACAGCGGGAAGACTGTTCCTCTCTTTTATCTTTCGTATAGCTTCGTCGTACTTTTTCTCTTTAATCAGCTTGATGAAGGCTGGGATATCAACTTCTACGGGGCATCCCTTGACGCATTTGGGATTCGGACAGGTTATGCATCTCGACGCCTCTGCTAAGGCTTGCTCCTCTGTGTAGCCAAGCGCAACTTCGTTGAAGTTGTGGACTCGGTCTTCTGGCTTCTGTTTGGGAATAGGAACAGCGTGCCAACGGTCTTGAGGAGTCTTCTCTGCCTTAGCCTCTGCCAAGTTTGATTCCTCCCAATCTTTCATGGAACAGCGCCGACAGCCTCTCTTCGGGTAAGTACATTCTCTGTCGCTTTATCAGTTGGTCAAAATCAACTTGATGCCCATCAAATTCTGGTCCGTCGACGCAGGCGAACTTGGTTTTTCCAGCAACTGATACTCTGCAGGCGCCGCACATGCCCATGCCGTCAACCATGATAGGCGTCAAAGTGACAATTGTCTTGATACCCAAGGGCTTAGTCATTTCTGAAACTGTCTTCAACATGACAACTGGACCCATCGCTATGACGCGGTCGATTTTCTCCTTGCTTAGAATGTCTTTAAGAAAGTCTAGTCCCTTGTAACCCTTTGAACCGTCGTCTGTAGCAACATAAAACTCGTCGCTGAGCTCTTTCATTTCTTTTTCAAAGATCAGCAAACCTTTGATTCTTGCACCTATGACCGTGATAAGCTTGTTTCCCGCCTTGCGCAAGGCGGCGACCTGAAAACGAAGTGGCGCTATCATGACGCCTCCACCGATGCAGAGAACTGTGCCAAAACTTTGGATTTCAGACGGGTTGCCCAATGGTCCAGCTATGTTTAGAATGCAATCACCTTGATTCAACAGTCCTAATTGTTTGGTTGTTTTGCCCACTTCGTTGAAAACCATTGTGATTGTGCCCTTTTTGGTGTTAGAATCGACTAGAGTGATTGGAATCCTTTCGCCGGTTTCACACACTCTTAGAATCACAAACTGCCCAGGTTGAGTCTTCGTTGCTATGTCTGGGGAGGAGACCTCAAACAGTTTGATCTTTGGGGCGAGTTCCCTTTTGGCAACGATTTTGTACATTGGGTCACCGCTCTCTTCGTTTTGTTTTCATTGAAGAAGACACCTTTCTGAGAAAGTTTTTCAGTTTGGAGTTGAAGTCACCCACGTAACGTGGAGAGGCGGTGCAAACCTCGAATCTGTCATCCAAGTGGAGTGTAGCCAAGGTTTTTTTCAAAACCACTGCGTTCAACTCAGCTGTTTCCCTTCCCTCCTCGAGTTTGCAGTCTTTCTCAGCGCATGTCACTGCTAAGACCCCCTCGAAACCAGCGTAAAACGCCTCGACGACGTGAACAGGATCTAATCCCTTGAAACAAGGAATTTCAAGGAGCATGGCGTTCTTTGGCAGAGAACTTGGGTTAACAGAATCTAAAGCAGGGAACTCTGACCATTGGCAACAAAAGACTAAAACAACAGGCTTTACACCATCTGCCTTCAGTTTTTCTGCTCTGGCACCAAAGTCGAGAACGAGTTTCGAAACGGGTTCGTATTCGAAGCCCTTGAGTTGAATGGCCAAATGGGGGCAGACAAGTGCGCAGGCGCCGCATCCCACACAGCGGTCTAGATTTATCTCGGGTGTAGCCAAAGGTTTGGCTTCGATGGCTTCGTAGGGACATATGAACGTACACTTGTCGCAGCCTACGCACTTCAGGGTGTCGTAAACCGCCTTGTTAGAAACTTTCATGAAACTTAGCGCATCATTTTTGAAGCCGAGTTGGCTTAGAAGGGCTTGTGTTAACATAAGTCTGTTGGCGTTGACCTCGCTGCCCTTCCTGAATCGGCAAAAACTTTCTTCACACTGCATGACAACTATGTTTTTTGCGCCTTGAGCTAGCATTCTCAACAAAAACTCGGGTGAAACGCGTCCAACACACGGCAGGCGCAGGGAGACAAAATTTTGGAAGTCCTTCTCTTTAAGCAAGTCAACCATTTCACACGGGGCTGGGCTGCTTCCTCTACACGTCAAAACTAAGGTTTCAGACCTTCTCTGTTTCATCAATCGCTTGGTGTAAGAGGCTAGTGAATCGTCGTCGTAGTAAACTAAATCTATGGCTTCTGCAGGGCATGCACTTGAACAGAGTCCACAGACCTGGCACTTTTCAATGTCTAATTTGATTTCGCCAGTGTTTTCGTCTTTGGAAATGGCTTCGAAGGGGCAAATTGAGCTACAGACGGTGCAGCTGCTACAATAGTTTTTGTTTATCTCAATGGCAACTTTGAGGCTCTGCGGACTTTGTCTTTGCAATTGTAAACGCCTTTTCAGAGCGTTTTAGAAAACTCTCAAGAAGGGAATATTCTGTATAAAGCTTTCGGGGAATGTGAGGTAAACGCTTCTATTAGTTTTATTAATGGGCTCCGTCAACTAAGCGAGAAGGTGGTGAAAAAAAATAATGGAGTTGCTCTATGCACTCTCAGCCACAATCGTTGTAAGTCTTTTATCGCTTATAGGATTGTTCGCGCTCTCTTTAAATGAACGTGCACTTGACAGATTTCTGTTTGTTCTCCTCAGTTTTTCGGCAGGTTCTATTCTGGGAGCGGTATACTTTGACTTGCTTCCAGAGGCTCTGGAGATCAGCGAAGATTCTGCCGTTGCTTTTATCTACTTAACTTTGGGTTTTTTGGGCTTCTTTTTGCTCGAGCGTTTCATCTATTGGTATCATGGGCACATACATGGTTACGAAGCCCCTTCCGAGGTCGACAAAAGAATGACCATCAAAAGATTCGTTTATCTGAACGTGCTTGGAGACGGCATTCACAACTTTCTCGATGGGATGGTGATTGCAGCAAGTTTCTTTTTAGACTTCACCGTAGGGTTGGCAGCCACGACAGCCGTGATTTTCCACGAGTTGCCGCAAGAAATCGGAGACTTCGGCGTGTTGGTTTACGGAGGCTTTTCCCGAAGAAGAGCGCTGTTCTTCAACTTCATTTCGGCGTTGACCGCTGTTGCAGGGGCACTTCTGTCAAATCTTTTTTCTGTTAACATTCAAAATTTTGTCGGGTATTTGGTGGCTTTTGCCGCTGGCGGTTTTATTTACCTAGCTGCTTCTGAGTTGATACCCGAGATGCAGCGGGAGAAGGACTTCAGAAAGTCAGTGGTTCAGTTTGTTTTGTTCATCTTTGGTCTCATTTTAATTTGGTCTTTTGGAGTAATCTTTCCACCATGAGGCGAAGCGTGCAGTTTTTGTTCGGATTCGGAAGGATAAAACGTGTTTATATGTTTTGTTGTACATTCGCTATGTTGATGAGCATATAAAGTATGCACGGTGACGGTGGCAACCATGCAAAAACTGGCAAGGTCGAGGAGGGGCAGTTCCCTGGTCCTAGGAACCCTGTTGCTAGTAATTGTCACCTTGGTCGCCGGCGTCTTATTCTACAGTACAATAATGGGTTCAGTGTCCAGCATGACCCAAAACTTCAACACACAGATGAACCTACTACTGCTAGAATCAAGCAGTGTAAACGCTACACACATTACAGCCTTCATACGCAACACGGGGCAGTTTAGTGTAGAAATCTTAAACGCGTATGTGAACAGCGAAATCGCACTCTTAGTCCACGCTGTGAAGATTGCGGCTTCTTCGTTGGGAATAGCTAACATTAAAGGTGATTACACCAAGGGAACAACATACTCAGTCAAACTCGCAGGGATGTTCGGCACACTAATAACATTCAAAGTAACGTTTTAAACGCCAGCACGCTGCCCTTCCTTTTTTCTTCCCTAGCGGTTTTTAAGAAGATTAACTAAAAAAGCTGCTCGTTTTGAGAAGGCTTTAGGGCGTCTCTTTTTTCCCTTCCTTATTTGTCAACGACTAGCAAGCATGAACGAATATTGATATTGAAATTGAAAATGCTTTATTTAAGAACCCTATTAAAAAAGAAAGACAAGGTGAGGTCAGTGAAAGTCTACATATCAGCAGACATGGAAGGAGTAGCTGGAATTGTCCACGGGGAACACACGCTCCGCGACGGGAAGGAGCACGAGAGAGCCCGCAAACTTATGACACACGAAGTGAATGCTGCAATTGAAGGCGCACTCGAAGCTGGCGCAACTGCTGTTCTAGTAAATGACTCTCATGGCACAATGAGAAACATAATTCCAGAAGAGCTCAACGAGGCTGCTGAGCTTCTAACAGGCTCGCCTAAACCTCTCTCAATGATGCAGGGAATCGACTCGTCATTCAAAGCCGCCATATTCACTGGCTACCACGCCAGAAGAGGCGCTTACACTGGAGTTTTGGAACACACCTACCACGGTGGAGTAGTAAGTGATGTGCTTGTAAACGGCAACCCCATGGGCGAGACAGGAATCAACGCCGCTTTATCTGGATACTTTAAAGTCCCTGTGATACTGATAACAGGCGACAGTGTTGTAACCGAGGAAGCCCGCTCCATCTTAGGCTTGGTTGAGGTCGTTACTGTGAAAGAAGGTGTCGGCAGATTCGCCGCGCGTTGCGTGAGTCCTTCAAAGGCAAGAGCGCTCATTAAGAAAGGAGCCAAGAAAGCACTTAAGAACGTCCAAAAGTTTAAACCGTTTAAGATTAAACCTCCAATAAAAGTTGACGTCTCCTTCATACACACGGGCATGACTGAGATGGCTGAACTCTTGCCCGGCGTGAGGAGAATCAGCGGGAGAACAGTTTCTTTTGTCTCGGAAGACTATCTGGAGGCGTTTAAAGCACTACGTGCGATGATAACCCTCGCAGCAACAAACGTTTGACAAAAGCATGCACGTGTCACTTAGAGAGCAAACTTAGAATCTGTATTCTCGCTTCACAACCTCTTTCCGTGCCTTCTTTAAGATTATGAAATAAAGACTGGGGCGTGAAGTGATGCGACTGAAAGCCAACGATTTAACATGGTCCTCATTACTTCTTTTGTTGTCCAGTTTTCTGCTAATGGGCACAGTCACAGCGACGGCCGAAACGATATCAGTTCCTGCTGGACAGACGATTTTCAGGAATGTTGACTTAAACGTTGAGGACGAGGTCTCGGGAAGAATCACCGTGGTTGGCGGTGAATCCCACGACATCAACTTCACAGTTATCGGTCCTAACAATCAGATCGTCTTGCCCACTCAGAAGATAACAGTTTCCAACTTTAAATTCAGCGCCTCAGAAAAGGGAACGCACCGTTTCATTTTCGACAATTCCTTATCACCGATCGACAAGACCGTGAGCTTCAACTACGACGTGAAACACTATTGGTTCGGCATGCCCCAAGAATTCTTCCTAATGCTCATAGTTGTGTTTGTCGGAGTACTCGCTCTAATAGTCTACGCCATGATGTCAAAACGGTAAACCACCAAGCAAATCAAAACAAAACATCTCTTACCCCTCCATCGGTCAACATAATCTCCTCCCCTCTGGTAGAGGAGGCTACAAAATAAAAGACACAACATTCTAAGGGTCTTAAATCAGTTAATACATCCAATTTCCTCCCTAAAAACTAAGGTTAATGATTTTCAAGAAACACCAGAAACATTAAATTCAAATTGTGTAGGCTTCTCCTTTCCCTTTCTTTGTTAATTGTATGCTTTCAGCGTTTATGGAAAAATCATGCTTTAGTTTTTTTTGAATCAATTTTGTTAAAAATTTTAATTCAGTGCAGATTTTTATGATGATTTGGTAACAGATAGATGCTAATTTAACAATTAATTTTTTCGCCCCTTTGACAATATCGCAGTCAGAACAAATATATAAGATTAAAACTTATCGGAAGGCGATGCAAAATGAGTGTAAGACAATACCTTCTGAAATCTTTCGACAAGGAATACGAACAGAATTCTCTAATGGAATTGTGCAAAGCCCCAGTTTCTGCAATTAGCGGGGTCAGCCAAAATGACGCTGCCTCCTTGAAGGACGCCTTTGGAATAACCACAATTGAAGAGTTAGCGACAAACAAATACGTCTCTATGGCCCAAGCAATCAACGCATTTTCAAGATATGCTGGGAAAATCTTGGACAAAGAGTTCAACTCGGCAGAGTTTGAGGAGTTAAAAAAGAAGCCAGTCTCCGCCATTTCGGGCGTCTCAGATGCCGATGCAACACTTCTCAAGAATGCCTTTGGAATAAACACTGTTCAAGACCTGGCTGAAAACAAGTTCATCAAAATTGCACAGTTAGTAACTTTAAATGCACGACTCTTTGAAACTGCAAAAACCGAGCAGACACCTCAACAAACTTCGCTTCCTAAGACACCACAAACTCCTCAACCATCGCAACCTACACAACCATCACAGACCCCTAAATCTACGCAGACGCAACCAACTTCTTAGTGTCCCAGCGAAGCCACGATTAAGCAAAAACATTTCTCTTTTTTTGAAAAAGGCTGTGATGCTAATTACGTGATTTTTTTGCTCGGTAAGAGTGATTAAATCGGTTTCTCAATGGCTTAAAGTAAGGTCGCCGTCTTTTCGCAGCCACTTTAAACAATTCCCTCAACTCATCGTCACTAACGCCATTTCTTATAGGCGTCAAAACATCAACAAGATTATCCAACACCATCAAACAAGGCTTCAAAAAACCGTCACTCGTTAAACGCAAACGTGTACAACGAGCACAAAACTCACTATTCTCTAAAGGGTGAACAACTTCAACCTTTAAACCATTAGACAAAGAATAAACAAGCCTACTCTGCATATCACCACGAACCTCAACCGACAAAGCCTGCTTCTTCAACTCCTCTTCAATTCCGCCCAAGGAATAATGATACCGCCTAAAATACGGGTCATCAATGTTAACGGGCTCCAACTCCAACAACTGCAAAATAACACCACTCTTCTCAGCAAAATCCATCATAGTGGCAATCTCATGCTCATTGACACTACGCAAAATCAACATATTCAACTTAACAGGATGAAAACCAGCTTTAACCGCGGCGCCAACACCTTCTAATACGTCATTCAAGTCACCCCCATTCAACTCTCCATACGTTTTTTCGTCTAAAGACGGTAAGTTTACATTGACCCGCATCAAACCAGCCTCACGAAGCGGCGCAGTCAAAGCATGTAAGCGAGTACCATTCGTAGTCATGGACAAATCACGAAGACCATCAATACTGGCTAACCCGCCTACAACATCAACAATGTCAGCTCGAAGAAGCGGTTCACCGCCAGTCAACTTGACACGGTTAATTCCCAGAGAGACAGCGACACGAACCAAACGAACAACCTCATCGGCAGACATCTCCCTGAAACCCGAACTAGTAGCCTGACCCTCACGATGACAATACGGGCATCTCAAGTTACAACGCTGAGTGAGTGAAACCCGCAAGTTGAGCGTAGGACGCCCGCAATTGTCAACAAGCAATCTTCTGGCCTCTACCTTCCACGGGCGTGGAGAATAATATGCCCAACTTCGGGTAATATAAGCTTTTCAAGACACAATTTGACCGCCTGAGGCGACCCCGGAACACAAAAGACAGCTTTGCCCTGAGCCACACCAGCAACGGTACGGGTCATAAACGCTGCCGAACCGATTTCACTGTAGCTAAGCGTCCTGAAAATCTCGCCGAAACCCGGCAAGTGCTTGTCCAACAGGGGCTCAAGGGTTTCAATAGTCACGTCGGAAGGGTTGATTCCGGTTCCGCCGCAAGTAATTGCGACATCAATCTTCTTGGACTGCAACGCCCTCTTCACACTTGCTTCAATGAAGGTCTTGTCGTCGGGAATCAACTCACGAGAAACAACCGAATGCCCTTGTGCCTTGAGCATTCCAACAATCAAATCGCCGGACTCATCCACAACGTGTTTTCCAGCCTCAGAATCATAGTAACGACTTGTGCTGCAGATAACAACAGCGAACCCGAGTTTTTTAGGCGCTTTCTTCTTGTGAACACGAGCTGTCTCACTCATTAATTTGACCTCTCTCTACATTTTCCGTTTGATTTTGCGCACCACATGAACATCTTGGATAACCGTGGTCGGATACTGCCCCATTGCGTCTTTTTCATACTGCTTGGTCATGTCCCATACGGTCAACAACGCAGCAGTCGTCGCGACTAAAGCTTCCATCTCAACACCTGTCTGTGCCTTTGTCTTGACGGTAGCCTCAACCTCAACCGCAGAATTCCTGACAATTTTCAAGTCAACATCTACGTTGGTGAGTGGAAGAGGGTGGCACAGGGGAATGAGCGCACTCGTATTTTTTGCGGCTAAGATACCGGCGATCTTAGCTACGCTGAAAGGTTCTCCCTTTTCAATTTTTCCTTCTCTGATTAGGCGCACGGTTTCGGGCTTCAATCGGATGCTTCCCTTTGCAGTGGCTTCGCGATACACTTCTGGCTTTGGCGTTATGTCTACCATAGACATGCGCATACACCTTTAGATTATTTTAAGAATCGTTTGTTGAACTTATTTATTTGTCCCAAGCGTTCACAAGATCTTTTATCATTCTGGCTCGTTGGCTCTCTTCGTTGAACCGAAAAATGCGGATTCTACCAAAGTTTTTGTGCCTGACAATCCCCGAATCCTCTAAGACACGTAGGTGTTGATTTGTGGTGGCGTAATTGAGTTTGGCGCGTCGAGCGATTTCGGAGATGTTGAGCTCTCCGATTTCAACTAGTATCCTAAGAATCTTCACCCTACCCTTTGAAGAGAAAACGTTTTCAATAGCCATTTTAACCTCTAGGCTCCTAGCGTCTTGCTCAATTCTCGTTCCAACTCGGTTGCCGAAACGTTAGGCAAGCTTATCAGTGTGGTTTTTCCTCTCTGTCCAACGCTTGAAGGCTTCGTCTTTAGCACGTCTATTGCGGAGAGTTCCTGCACATACTTCCAGAGTTGGGTGTGGCCTCGCTTCTCTTCACCGTACTCTTCGCAAACAACTGCGTAGGCGTTTTCAGCCTCGCCCATGGAAAGGTAAGCGGCGTCTGACTGCTTGAATCGCCGAGCAACTCCAAGAAGAAACAGTTTCTGGTGCAAGCTAAGCGAGTATACAGTTTCTTTTCGCACTGTCGGATAGACGCTTTCTGACGCTCTTCTGACGTGTTCGGGTAAGACCACTCTGGAATTGTCGGCGTCGGCGTACTTGCCAGCACGCCACAGGAGTTCAATGGCGTATCGTGCGTCGCCTCCTTGAGCGGCTGCGGATTCTGCTGTGAGGTTGAGGGTTTGTGGGTGGATGGTGTTGTCTTGGAATGCTGTGGCGGCTCGGTCGTTTAGGATGTCGATTAGTTGGGTTTTGGAGTATTCGTCTAGTTGGATGATGTTGTGTTGTAGTGTGCTTCTCGTGCTGGGGTCTAGTTTGTTTAGGATTGTTGTTTGGCGTATTATGCCTATTAGTGATATTCTTTGAGTGGTTGTTGTGTGGTCTTCTTGTACGCGTGTTAAGCTGTAGAGAGCGTCTGAGCCTTCGGCTTGTATGAGTGCGTCAAGTTCGTCCATGGTAAGTATGACGTATGCTTTTTGTTCTTCGAGTGTTTGCCTCAGTGCCTGTAGCAGTTCTTGGGCTGAGTAACCCCTTTTTGGGAAGTTTGGGGAGAATTTTAAGATTATGCGTTGGAGTATCAAGAATAGACTGCCTTTGCATTCGCGGCAGTTGATGTGTATGTAGCGGAGGTTTGTTCCGTTTCTTTGGGCTTGTTTTGTTATTGTTTGTCCAAAGTGTTGGGTGAGTACGGTTTTTCCGGTTCCGATTTTGCCTGTTATTAGTATGCGTTGGGTCATTTCGCCTGGGTTTTGTATTGTGAACGCGAAGAATTGGTTGAGGAGGTTTAGTTGTTTTTCTCTGTGTGGTAGGCGTGGTGGTATGTAGTTTATGTCGAGTTTGGTTTCGTCCTTGAACACGCTACTGATATTGTAAGATTGCATGATTAATTAGCGCCTCTGTTCTGTTTGGTTGTTTTTGTTTGGATTTTTCGATTTATGGTTTTCGTTCATTGAAAAGGTAATTTTTGCCTTGGAGGATCGAATATATTAACTGATTTAGGCACCCTTGTATGTGGTCTCTTTTATTTTGTAGCCTCCTCTACCAGAGGGGGATGTATGAAGGCAGAACAGACAGGGTATAGCCTTTCTGGAGTGTGAGATTTTTGAATTGTGTTTTATTTTCTGATTCTTTTTATTTCGAATGTCACAGGATTTTCTGGGTCTGGGCATACGTTGTGGATGATGTCTTTGTTTTTTGCCCATGGGAATTCGGCGCCGTATCTCATGGCGTAGACTTTGGGAAATATAGCCATCAAAGCGCTGTAGCATATGTCGCCCTTTATCTTTTTACCATCGAAGTAGACTTTGTCGCCCACCTTACAACCGAAGTCGCATGTCCCTTTCACGCTTTTAACCGTAACCTCAACATCATATGGCAATTCAGATCACCTTCCATTTTTTGTGTGTGCTTAAATTATATCTAGAAAAAAATCCTATATTAATAAACACCACGAGATTTCTCATAGGCTTCCAAATGCACGCGCATGTCCTGCATATTGTTCCTACTTATCTGCGGCGTCTGTAGTCGGTTCTGTATTGACCGATGTTTCTGTTCAAGACGAAGCGGTTGTGGTATATTTTGCGGTTGCTCACCCTTGGACCTGAAGAGCTCCTGTTCTGTGGTTCTCTTTTCGGAGTCTGGGATCTAACTTTACCCGCTTTTGACAGCGAACCATGCGTCGGCACAATCTCACCCCCTTACTAACAACAATTCTCGTTTGATGACGCCGAGCTTAAAACCAAGCTTTATGTCCGATCAGCAAATCCAAAAAAGCTTTTAGTTTTCTTCTCGACTAAACTTTGACCTATCTGGACAATGGCTCCTTATAAAGATTCGCACAAGTTCTTTGCGCGCGCGTCTGCGTCTAACTGTGTAAAAGGTTGCCTTTGCCGTCGGAGTAACTCTGATATCTCATCCAGCAATGTCAAACTAATGCCTTCTCCTCATCCGGCAAGACAACATAGCCCAGACGAAGCTAAAAACCATTCGAACACATACCCGCGCGTGGTGGTCGTTAAAAAATTTAAGGAGCAATCTTCTTACGGAATTGATAAAAAGAAGAGTGTAAAAAAAGCACCGAAGATTTAGCTAATAAGCTTAATATCTTCTTGGGGGTCTTCGTTTAGAATAGCATTCTCGGCAGTAAACGGGTCTGCTTCCGTCAGGTTTGAAGGGAACCTCACATTCTTGACCACAATCAGCGCATACTGCCTTGTGCATTTCTCGGTTTTCTCTATACGACAATCGAATCACACCTCCATTATAGTTAACGGAAAACTAGCTTTCTCATGGAATTCTAATTCTCGCTTGTCAACTCAATTGACACATGACCTATTTAAACTTGTGTGTGCTTAAATTGTTTAATGCAACATGACGATTCTATAATGCTTTGCTACTTACTCGATAGACATGTGGATTGCTGAATTGCGAGTCAAAGCAGTTACCTAAGCTTAGGTTTCTTCTTCTTGGTAACTGTCTGCGGGACAGACCAACTTTCCACAATCTTGCCATTAACTATGCGATAGATAGAAACGGTTGATAATTCTATCTTCTTGCCAGCTGGGGATGTTGCCGTAATTCTGAAACGAGCCCACACTTTATCCCCTTCAGCGATTATGTCCTCAATAGTCCTTTGAAAATCGGGTAAGTCCTTGAAAACCCTATTATAGAATTGTTTGATGTCTTCCCCATCTCGTAGCGGATTTGTATGGTCAACATAATCTGGTGCTATAAGCTCTTCTATAACGGTTAAGTCCTTCTTATTCAGGGCTTCAATCCCCTTGCGAATGAGAGCCTTATTCTTTTCTAATGACATAGAACATCGTCCCCCGCTTTTATCAACCCTAATTATCTCTTTTTGACATTTAATGGTTGTCACCTAAGTGTGTATGCCTCAAATTATTTAATGCAACTTGAAATGAAATATGAACAAACATGTGGGTGTTACTTTTAACGTTCTAGAAGATTGTTTCAGAAGTTATTTATGTGAAAAAAACAAACATGGGAACACTGAAGGGGCAATTTCTATTGTAAATCGAATAGGGTTGTTCCACAGCCGAGGTGGGGCTGTACGAAATATACCAATAATTAAGGAGGTGGTACAATGAAAAGCAGATTGATGGCAATCTCTGTCTTCTTGTTGTTGGCGTTGATGATAGCGCCAGTAATGGCAAAACCCATTGGTCCTCAAAAAGCAGTAAAGAACCCGCACATCACCATCACGCTTGATGGGGTCGAACTTCTCCTTCCCAGCGGAGGAGCCAACGAATGGATGGCGGACACCAGATTGAGTGCGATAGACTTCGTCCACATGCTTGATGCGTCAAAGGTTGACATTCCCCGTGCTATGCCTATTACGATGGAGGATTTAATCGAACTGGTGTCCGATCCGGTGGCTGCGCTGGAGGCTGAAAACAAGTGGGGTCATATATCGTATGATGTCCTTTTAACGTTGTTTATAGTGGAGTATCCAGAGAATGTGACCGTCTTAATTGTTGATGCAGCTGCAGGCCAGCCGATTGTTACTGTTGTGGATGCGAGCTTGTTCTCTATAGGCGACAAAGTTGTGATTACGGATGGCATAGCTATTGAATTAAACGTGATTGCAGATAAAGTAGATAATACCCTAACTATGGAAAACGACCTTATCAACGATTACATGGCTGGAAGCATAGTTGTGAAATCCCCGAAGGCTGAGGCAATGGCATCAATGTGGCCAGAAGGACTCTACGTGAGATTTGTGAACGTAGGTAAGAACTGGGATTCATAGCACTGTTAAAGGACACCATTCTTCCTTTCTCTCCCTATTTTTTGTAAAATCTAAACACTCACAGCACATGTTATTTTTCATTGAAAAGAATAGCTAGCATAAACAAAATATAGTGAAATCGCTTTCATCATCATATTCAAGGTAAGGGCGTCCTCTTGTCAGATGACATCACAGAAGAAGATTGGGAATCCCATGTAGCCGAGTTCTTTCCTCAATGTCCTTTTTGTGGTTCTAAAGTATTAGAATTTGACATAGAATATGGGCGTGCACATGATTACATCTATTGCCTCGGGTGTAACGCCAAATGGGAAATTGACTGGAAAGGTGAGAACTTTAAGATCAAATCCATCACACTCGTGGAAGTTAGAGATGCTGAAAAATATGGGTTAAAAAAAGGAAAGCATAGCCCAGAATTTTGGCGAAGGATGGCGTTACAAGCTAAAGAAGTACAGCCAATTGCTAAAGAAAAAGAAGTGATAAGAGAAAAAGAAGTTATCGTCAAAGTTAGATGTCCATATTGTTGCAAATTATACAATGAAGTGCTAGATGTTTGTCCTCATTGTGGAGGAAAACATTAGGTAACTGCTTCAGAGTAAAGATTCTCTTAAATTATTAATGCAATATGAGATTGGAGGCAATGGTGTTCTGAGAAGTTTGTTAGCTTAGGTTTTTGATTATTGCTTTTGTTTGTCTTTTACCTCCAGCCAAGTATTCTATCATTGCTTCGTCCAAGTCTAGCCATTTTGTTAAGCCTGCCGCCATTTCTGCGTTGTTTTCAAATATGATGCGCAGGTAGGGCAGAATCTCCTTTGTTGCTCTACTCGCGGATATGTGGCATCGCTTCTTTATCTTCAACCCCATCTGCCCCTGCATCTGGCGTTCACTCCGAGTCTTAGACAGCATCTTTATGCGTGTTGGAAATCTAAAGGGCACAAAACCCGCGGGCGTTGTCCTCTCCCTCGCCATCGCCACACCAGCCGTCATGAAGTCAATCACGTAGCGTAGGAGACTCCAATCCTGAGAAGCCCTAATCCTACCCCTATACAAGTCGGCGGTTGCCAACGAATCCATACCCTGCGCCAAATCACCTGGGTCGCTCAAATGAGAAGGCAGGTTCTCATAAATCCACTCAAACAGCATGTCAGGGTCTACATCAGCCATGTCCACAGCACGCTTAGCCGCTTCGGCGCTCTTGCCGTAAAAGATCAAACGCAAAACACTAAAAATCGCCTCCTTACGGTCTCGATAAGCCAGCCAAGAAACATCCTCGTAGGTTAGCCTAGTCTTGCCCTGAGCCAACGCCTGCAAATCATTCACAGCCGAGCGCACATCGCCCTCACTGCGCTGAGCAATAAACTTGAGCGCTGCCTCATCAGGAGTTATGCCTTCACGCTTACAAATCCTGCTCAGATGCTTCATAACCTCGCCTGCAGGCAGCTTCTTAAACTCAATAAGCTGACAAAAAAAGCGCAGAGTAGCCAGTCTCGGGTCGTAGGCATTGTTGGCAATCAGCACGATGGGGCATTGAGCCGACTTAACAACGCTCGTTATGGCACCAACTCCGCCACGGTCCTCTCTACCAGTAATCCCGTCCAACTCATCAAACAGAATCAACCTTTTCTTACCAAACAAGGTTCCGTACTGAGACGCCAAGCCCGCGAACCTCTGAACAGCCTCCTCAGTGCGATAATCGCTGGCGTTCCTCTCAACCAATTCCATATTCAAATCATTGGCTAATCCTTCAACACTCACGGTTTTTCCAATGCCAGGCGGACCATAAATAAAAGTAGCTCGCCGTTTTGGAACACCCTTATCCCACGACTTGACCCAACCCACAAGCTTTTCAATAGCCTCCTGGTTGCCCACAACTTCAGTCAGCGTCTTAGGTTTGTGTTTCACCGTCCAAGCAGCGTACATGCTCGCTACCCACTAACCTAACCAATTAACTTCGCTTCATCTCAGCGCCAGTCTCAACTAAACGGGCTAAGAGAGCGCTCAACTGAACCTCCTCGTCCGAGCCCTGAACCAAACGAAAATCAACCTCACCAATTACATCGGCTAACTTAACCTTCCAAGACTCAGGCACATCTTTCATGCGGAAAATCTCAATGTGAATCTGCCTAATAATATCGCTCCCAGCGACCCCGTACTTCAAAATCATTTCACGCAACTTTTCACGCGAACCAATAAAATCACCCTTCATTGCCAAATCAAGCATGCCACGCACGTCGGCTGGGTTGGCTCTGCCAATGACAGAATAAACCGTGTCAGCGTCAATCGGTTTACCCAAAGAAGCCGCAGCCTGCAAAGTGTTAATAGCCCTGCGCAGGTCGCCTCCAGAAACCTCAAAAATTGCCTCCAACCCCTTGTCCAAAAGCTTCACCTTCTCCTGAGCCGCAATTCGTCCCAGATAGGTGTCTTGATCTTCCCTAGACAAGTACGCGAACCGAAAAGGCGCACAACGAGACTGAATAGGTTCAATAATTTTGCCGCTATAATTGGCAATGAGAATAAAACGGCAGCTTTCGGTGAAGCGCTCCATGGTCCGCCTCAAAGCCTGCTGCGCATCGCTGGTCATGTTGTCGGCTTCGTCCAGAATCAAAATCTTGAAGGGAATCTCGCCAATAGACTTGATGCGGGCAAATGTTTTCACGGTTTCGCGCACAACGTTGATGCCTCTTTCGTCGCTGGCGTTCAACTCCATCAAGTGCTCTCTGTAGACTTCTCGATACAAGTCGTGAGCCAAACACAGGGCGGCTGTGGTCTTGCCTGTTCCAGGTGGACCCGCAAAGATGCAGTGGGGCACGTTTCGGTTCTTTACAAAACTCTCTAGTCGCTCAACGATTTCCTTTTGATTCATCATTTCCTTCAACGCTTTGGGACGATACTTTTCGGCCCACATTTCGAAACTCAACAGTGTTCACTCCTTTTGCAGCTTAATAGAAAACTAAGAACTGCCATAAAACACTATTCACATTCTTCTGCAGCTATATTCAAGTCTTGTTCATTTGCCATGAATTTCTAGACCTCAACGATTTTCGGTATTGCTTCTGCCCATGCAGCTAGTCCTGCTATGTCGATGAAGGAGCCTAATCTGATCCCCTCTTTGCCAAAGTAAGATTTCATATTTCGTCTTAGTTTTTCAGCATCCACTCTAGCTAGTTTATCAACGGTATCATATCCTGCTTTGCAGAGATGAACTACGGTTTTCTTATTCATGTAGGGCAATCGAGTTAAGTCTGCTCGATTGACCAAGTCCAGGATAAAAGCCTCCGGAATGCCTGTCTCCTCTGACAGTTTTTCTCTCCCTTTGTTTGTTCTGCCATGTTCCAGAATGTCTAAGTTGAATCTGATGTTATGCTCGCTCAGTCTTTTAACATAATCCACCTCAACCGCATTGCTTTCATCAACTAGCTGTCGCAGATACACGTTTTTAAAAGGTAAGACCCAACGGAATATGTAGTTTAATGTAGAGATCAGGTCTTGGAATGGCAATTTCGCTTTTCTCACAAGATCTTCACATTTCTCTCTTGTGTCAACCTTGTCGACCAAGTCGTTGTAGTTCTTCACCGTCAGACTTTCAAGTTCCTTGAAGACCTTCATGATTCGGCTAGTGTACTCATTGTATTTTGGGTGGTATCCGAGCAGTTTCTCACTGTACATGACTGCTTCTTTCATGTTATGGTTATAGTATTCTTGAATGAAGTTGTAGGATAAAACCTCACGAATCTTCTGGATTAGAATTTCATAATTCCAAAGAGTCATCTTCTTAACTACTTTCCAATCTATTGCCATGCTCACTACTTCACTCTGCTTGCGCTGAAGATATCTCCACTCTAGACTGATAAAACACTATTTGCAGCGCAATAAAAAGGGGAGGGAATGGAAGGGTTTAGTCGAGGATTCTTTCTATTTCTTCGGCTTCGGTTTCTTCTGCCATCGGAATGCCCGTGACTTTGGCGGCTCTTTCGGTCAGAGCCATGAGGTCCTTGCGACTTATCAGGTTTAGTTTCCACTTGCGTGAGCCAGCCAACAGTTGTTTTAGTCCGACGCCTACGCGTTCGTGTAGGTATGTGTATAATCCTACGGCTTCCCATGGGATTTCGTTGGCGCGTTCGCCGAGTTTCTCTTTCAAGTATGGTGCTGCTATGAAGAACTTGTCGGGTGTGGTGCCGAATCTGTCGGCGAAGGTTCTTGCTAATCGTCCTTCTTGGGCGAGCTGGGCGAAGTAGGAGGACTTCATGACGGCGGTTAGGGGTGAACGAGCCATTAGCACTGCTTTGACCATTGGTCCGTCGCCGTAGTTGCTCAGCGCGATTGCCTTGTAAATCTGGGTTTCGCTTATGAACCCGCCTGCCATGACCAGGTCGGGCACGAATCGTCCTTTCTTTTTGAGTATGTTGGCGCACTTGAGCACTTGGGCTTCTAGGTAGACGGTTGGTGTGCTCATTTCGTCCATCATGGGCACGGGGCTCATGCCTGTTCCGCCTCCTGCTCCGTCGAATGTGACTGCTTCTACTTTGGCTTCTGATGCCATTTTCATGGTCCAAGCCACGGCTGAGGGTCGGTATGCGCCTGTTTTGAGAATGACGTGTTTGGCTCCTTGCGCCCTGAGCCAGTCGATGTCTTCGCTGAATGTTTTTGGGTTGGGCATGCCGACGCGGCTGTGGCGTTCGAATGTTTTGAACACGCCGTCTTTGAAGGCTTGTTGCACGGCTTTGTCTTCTGGGTCTGGGATGACTATGTAGCCTCGTTTTTTGAGTGTGATTGCTTTGTTTAGGTCGCGGATGCGGACTTCGCCGCCTATGGCTTTGGCTCCTTGTCCCCATTTGCGTTCGATGATGTTGACTTCTAGTTTGTTGATGGCGTAGACGTCTACTCCTAGTCTTTGGTCTTCCACGTTTGTTTGGACCACGACGTCGCCGTGTTTTCCGTCCCAGAATTTTCGGAAGGTGTCAATGCGGCGTTTGAGTTCTTTGCTGTATGTGACTTTGCCTTTTTCGATTTTTGATTCCATGTCCATGCCGCAGACGTTTTCGCCTATGGTGATGATGGCGCCTGATAGTGCTGCGCCTATGGCTAGTCCGTCCCAGTTGACTCTGGCTACTTCAGTGGAGCCAAATGCGCCTGTTAATATTGGTACTTTAAGCGGTATCCCTGCGACTTTGCTTGTTACGTCGGCGTTTTCGAACAGGGCTACGTCGCTGTTGGGTTCGATGCCTTCAGCGCCGAATAGGGAAGCATGAATATTGAAGTCGCTCCAGTCTAGGCGGAAGTCTTTGAGGGCTCCTGCTGTGCTGGCTCCGAATTGGACGGGTTCGGGGTAGAGGGCTTCTCTTCCTCTGAATGCTGATAATGAGATTTCGCATAGGATGGGGCAGTCTCGGATGCATAGGGGGCACATGCCGCTTGTGGGCGATACGTCTTTGACTCTGGTTGTGGTTCCGCTTGTGGTTTTGCTGTTTAGGTATGCGCTGTTTTTGGTTACTCTTTCGCTCATTTTATGGTCTCACCTTTACGTTTGTAAACCTAGAATATCTGGGATAGCCAACCACACACTTAAAGATTACGTAGAATCGATACTGTTAAGTTAAGTTGCTCAGATGTCAGTGAGTGAATTTGCATGACTATAATCCTTTTATCTACCTATGACGAACTTTAAATTATGCAGGAAAGCATGAAATGCCCAAAATGTGGAAGCCAATTGGAAAAAGGCAGCCTAGGTTATTCTGGCAGAACAGCTCTTCCATTTACAATCCTAAAGAAAGGCGATTGGGTTGGTGATAAAATTATTCCATTCTACTGCAAAAACTGCGGGTACATTGAGCTTTTTAGCGAAAAATTCTTGAAAAGTCGATGACAATAAACACTGACGAATCCATGCTTCATTCTGCTGCTGTAAGGTAACTCAACTTAACAGTATCCGTAGAATCTGTCGACATACCGACTGTTCATGTTACTAGCAGGGTTTCTGGACCGAGACTTGTCATGAAGGGTGGGAGGCATCGGGGACTGGAAGGAGTCTTATACGACGCAGAAGCACACATCGACACAGCCACACAAAAATAACCACGCACTACCCACTCGTGAAGGCACGTCCCTTGTTGACGAGACTTTCTTTGACTCTGGTTGTGGTTCCACAGGTGGATTTGTTGTTAAGAGTTCCATTCAGATTTGTGTTTTTCAGAGGTAGATGCCTAATAGACTTAGGGTTGAAATTCCTAGAATCATGAGAGGTGAACACCAAGAAATTGAAACACTGATTAGCGAAGAGGCTTTGCTATTTGCCAAATATCTACGAAATGCAATAAGAGAATGGCAACCTAGAATAGTTGATTTAAGAAGGCGTTAGAACACAAATAGGCAGGGAAGCTTGAGAAGAATGGATGTTTTCACTTTAAAGAACTTGTTGATTCAGAGAATGAAAACTCATGGAGAAGTTCAATGGCATTTAAAGATGATAGGCGAACAGCTGGGCTACAACGCTGTTGAGGAGTATGAGGTTTTCACCCTAGTGCCTAACAGATTTAGAAGCAAAATAGATGTTGTATGGCTATCTGGAGACAAAATCGCAGTTGCATTTGAAGTGCGAAGAAAGACAAGAAATCTAGATATTCCTACATCAGAAAAAGATCGAAACAAACTTGCAAACTTGAATGCACATGAGAAGTTCCTAGTTAATTTTTCAACTATAACTGGAGCCATCTATGTTTTTAAAATGAATGAGAATGGAGAATGGCTTTGATTAGTAAAAAATTTTCTCCGCAAATCCTTAATGCAGGTTGACAAGGTATAGTGGATTGTTAAGGTGGTACTCAACAGAATGAAAAAATATTCATTTAACTGGAACAAGTTTATTGGATTCAGCCTTATTGTTATGAGTGCTCTATGGGGAATTTTCTGGAGCCTATACATGATTCTAGGAGCTATTGAAGGATTCGCCAGGGCAGAAGGATTTACTAATGTTCCATCAGGTGGGTCTATAATAATGCAATATTTGTATCAAGCGATTTTATTCGGAATCGTTGGGTGTGTCTTACTCGCAATAGAAGTTAAGGAAGTATAGCCCGCTGAAATAAGAGAATGGCAACCTAGAATAGTCAGGGTCTTTTAGCGAATCTGCCTGCACCTTTCTGATCTTTCGGAATCCTTGCAACCATTCTAGTTTTTCCCTTAGCTTTATGCGCATTGTAATGTTCTATGCAGAAATCCAGCGAAAGCTAAGCAAAATCTTCCGAAAGATTTCTACCTTCTAACAAAAAGCTTACAAGATGCTTTTGAACCAAGAATCAGAATATGCTAAAACAGACTTTCTACATAGTAGATGTTTTTGCTGACGAGAAATATGCCGGCAATCAGCTAGCGGTTGTTAGAGATGCGAAACGACTCTCCACTACTGAAATGCAGAAGATTGCCAGAGAAATGCACTTTTCAGAAACCAGCTTCATCCTCTCAGATAAGAAGCGACGAGGCGGATACGATGTCCGCATCTTCACACCAGAAACAGAATTGCCCTTCGCAGGTCACCCCACACTGGGAACAGCCTACATAATACTGCAAGAAATCATAAAGAAACAAGTCAAAAAGATAATCCTAAACCTAAAGGTTGGACAAATCCCAGTCACACCGACATACGTCAAAGGCCAACCAGACATCTTATGGATGAAACAAATACAACCCACTTTCGGTCAAACCTTCAAAGCAGAAACAATCGCGCAGGTTCTAAACCTCAGCGTAGCAGACGTAGAAACCGCCTTCCCAATCCAAGAAGTCAGCACAGGCGTCCCAGCCATCATAATTCCACTCAAAACCCTAAGCGCAGTTAAACGAGCCAAAATAAACACAGACAAATACAATCAACTAATCAAAACCATAGAATCCAAAGGACTGCTCATCTTCTCACAAGAAACATACAAGAAGCAGAATCACCTAAACGTCAGATTCTTCGCCCCCTACTACGGCGTCCCCGAAGACCCAGCCACGGGAAGCGCAAACGGATGCCTAGCCGCATACCTAGTGAAACACCGCTACTTCGGAGAAAACCAAATCAACATCCGAGTTGAACAAGGCTACGAAATAGGAAGACCCTCACTACTACTTCTAAAGGCACAAGACAAAAAACAAAAAATAGACGTAAACGTCGGCGGAAAAGTCATAATGATCGCCAAAGGAAAACTGGTCTGAACCCGCCCGAACACCAACATTCACTCCAATATCAAACGAAACACCTCATATTTTGAGCCAATTTGCATGCTATTAGAGCAGGCTAGGTCGAGTGTGCGCACACACATATACAAAACTTGTTTTTCATTCACCATCACTCACTCTCTTGTTAACAGCATCTATCTGGCTAACTCAACCATCCTAGACCCAACATTATTCAACATAGACCTCCCCTCTAGGTAGGGAGGCTACAAAATAAATAAGACAACATAGCAACCTCAAACAACCCTCGTTTCCACTACTAAACTTAAAAGTCAAAACCCACACTTTCAAATAGGTCAAAGTTTCTCACAGAGAGAAAAAGGAGAAGTGCAAAATTACAAATTGACCACACATAAATCACTCTCATCCATCAAAGACACAGACTTCATCTACGAAAACACACCCGTCAAAATCATAATCAACCGTAACTGTCCAGAAATCCAATTAGCAGGCTTAAAAATAGGACCATACGAAGAAGGAAAAGAATACGAAGTCAAACACTGGATAGCCCACGAACTCGAAAGAACAGGCATAGCCAGGCTACGTGAAGAAGAAACACTCGACTCAGTCAAACTTCACAAAATCAGCTGGAAAGAAAGCATACAACAAGCAAGACAACTCTCACCATTACAAGAAGACTTCTACCCCAAACTCAGACGATACCTGGCAACATTAAAACGAGGAGCCATAAACAACCCAGAAAAAATGAGAGAATACGAAAAAGTCGTACGCCTATCACACGACATAGTCAACATACGCCTAAGAAAAATCGTGTCACTAGCATCCTCACCAGCACAGACAAACCAAACACTAAAAGACTTAGCCAAAGAAGAACGCACACTATACGAACGCTTACACACAATTATAAACGAGTGGAAAACCAAAATCCTAAAGGTGCCGGAACAAAAATGACCGAAGAAACAGTCACAACCGACCCTCAACAACGCTTCCAAGACTTCCTAAAAACAGACAAATACCGCAAACGCATCTCTCAAACAGCCATTTCTGGCACAACCTCATTCACCGTAGACTTCGAAGACCTACTACTCGCTGACTCCGACTTCGCCGAAAACATGGTTGAAAACCCAGACACATACATGAAACACGCAGACAAAGCAGCATACGCACAACTCCAAATAGAAGCACCCGAATACGCCACAGAAATAGAAGGCGTCAGCGTAAGGTTCAAGGGATTACCAACAACTGTGCGGCTGCGCACGTTGGGCTCAGCCCACATTGGAAACCTAGCCATGGTTGAAGGAATCATCGTAAGAGCCACACCTGTCCAGCCTATGGTGATGCGGGCTGCATTCAAGTGCAAACGCTGCGAAACCATACAATACATAAATCAGACAAGCCCCTTCCTAAGAGCACCATTCACATGCAGCGACCCCGCCTGTCGAAGCAAAGGACCATTCGACTTCGTCCAAGAAGAATCCACCTTCATCGACTTCCAACGAATTCGCATCCAAGAACGCCCCGAAGACCTGCCGCCTGGGCAACTGCCACGCTGGCTAAACATCGAACTCGCAGGAAGAGACCTAGTCGACATAGCCAGGCCAGGTGACCACGTTGCGGTTGTTGGTGTCGTGCGAGCCGTGGCTCCCACCCTCCCAAGAGTTGGAAAACTGCGCGTGTTTCGACTACACCTCGACGCCAACTACATAGACGTCTTGAGCAAAGAACCCGAAGCCGCCATAGTTTCACCTGAAGAGGAGAAGAAGATTCTCGAATTAGCCCAAGACCCATGGGTGCACCGCAAAGTTATTCGCTCTATCGCGCCCTCAATCTATGGCTACGAACACATCAAAGAAGCCATAATGTATCTACTCTTCGGAGGCGTGCTCAAACAGCTTCCCGACATCACCATACGAGGCGACATGAACCTCCTCTTGATAGGAGACCCAGGAACCGCAAAATCTCAACTCCTTCAGTATGTGTCAAGAATAGCGCCACGCGGACTTTACACGTCTGGAAGAGGCACAACCGCGGCTGGTCTAACTGCAGCCGTGCTCCGCGAAAGAGGCGGCGGAATGACACTCGAGGCTGGAGCGCTCGTACTAGCTGACAAAGGTGTGGCTTGCATAGACGAAATCGACAAGATGCGCCCAGAAGACAGAGTGGCAATCCACGAGGCTATGGAGCAACACACTGTTTCCGTGGCAAAAGGTGGCATAGTAGCCACACTAAACGCGCGAACCGCCGTGTTAGCCGCGGCAAACCCGGCTTTAGGTAGGTATGAACCATACCGCACTGTTGCCGAGAACATTGCCCTGCCTGTCACCATTTTGTCTCGATTCGACCTGATTTTTGTGTTGAGAGACGTGCCAGAAAAAGAAGCCGACACCCTGATGACCGAACACATACTCGACCTTCATAAGAGAGGCGTCGCCCCAGCCGAGTCTCCTGTTCCACCGAATTTGCTGCGGAAATACATCAGCTATACCAAAAACATCAAACCCCAACTAACCGAAGAAGCACTGCAACGGCTGAAAGACTTCTATTTAGAAATGCGTTCAGCCAGCGAGACTGAAGGAACACCAATAGCCATAACCGCTCGTCAACTCGAATCGCTGGTTCGATTGGCTGAAGCAAGGGCACGTGTAGCCTTTAGAAAAGAGATTCTAGCAGAAGACGCTGAAGCCGCAATCAGAATCATGGGATTGTCATTGAAAGAAGTCGGCATCGATGTCACTTCTGGCAAGCCAGACATTGACATAATAATGACCGGCAGACCCAAAAGCGTGCGTGACAGACTTCAAGTCATATTGGGCAAAATAATTGAAATGGAAAAGGAGACGGGCATGGTCGAGAAAACTGCGTTGCTTCAAAGGTTGCAGTCAGAAAACGAAATCAATAATATGGAAGCAGAACGCCTCATAGGCCAACTGATAAAGGAAGGCACCGTGTACTCGCCACGCGAAGGCTATCTCAAGAAAACCTAGCCTTGAAAAAAGGGCGCAATCACTTGAGAGTCGAAGACTTACCCGCACCTGACCAAGCCAAGCAAGTTATCATCAGTTCAGGAATCACAGAGCTTTATCCACCCCAGGAAGAGGCAGTCAAGGCTGGAGCATTAGAAGGCAGAAACCTGGTTTTGGCAAGTCCGACAGCTTCTGGCAAGACCTTGGTCGCCGAGCTGTGCGCCCTAAAACACGTGCTCGAAAAAGACGGCAAAGTCTTCTATTTGACTCCTTTGAGAGCGTTAGCCAACGAGAAATACACTGAATTCAAAAAGTACACGGCTATCAAAAAGAAAAATGGGAGAAAAATAAGCCTAGGCATCAGCACAGGTGACTTCGACAGCAGCGACCCTTGGCTCGAAAGATATGACATAATCATCACAACAAATGAAAAGGCAGACTCACTTTTGAGGCATCGAGCCAAATGGATGGACGAAATCTCTCTCGTAATTGCAGACGAGGTCCACCTGCTAAACGACGCTGAACGTGGACCCACACTAGAAGTAGTGCTCGCCCGCCTCATGCAAATCAACCCGGACTCCCAACTCTTAGCGTTAAGCGCCACGGTCAAAAACGCGGAAGAGGCAGCTGGATGGTTGAAGGCTGAGTCAATCACCACCGAGTGGCGGCCTGTAGTGTTGAAAGAAGGCGTGCTCTTGCACAATGAAGCCCAGTTTAAGGATGGAAGTGCTCTGAAAATTGAGAAATACAGCGCCAACCCAGCCATGAACTTAGCATTGTACACAATAAAAACTGGAGGGCAAGCCCTCATATTCGCTGCGACGAGAAAAAGCTCCGTTGGTTTAGCTAAGAAAGCGGGATCTGAAGTTGAAACTTTATTGTCGAAGCCCTTAAGACGCAGCTTGAAACGCTTAGCCGAGGAGGTTTCAGCTGCTGGTGAACGCACACGCATAAGCGACCTGTTGGCTGAACTGGTCAAGCGTGGGGCAGCCTTCCATCATGCCGGTTTGGGTGGTGCCCATCGTAGGCTGATTGAAAACGCCTTCCGAGAAGGAAAAATCAAGGTTTTGACTGCTACACCGACGCTTGCCTTTGGCGTTAACCTACCGGCCCGAATGGTTGTGATTCATGATTATAGGCGGTATGAACCAGGCTATGGCTATTATCCCATCACGGTTCTTGAATACAAACAGATGAGCGGACGCGCGGGTCGACCAAGGTACGACAAGATTGGGGAATCGGTTCTCATAGCTAAAACTGAAGACGAGCGCGACTATTTGATGGAAAGTTACGTGTTGGCGCAGCCGGAGCGCATCTGGTCCAAACTAGCTGTGGAACGCATATTGCGGGGGCACGTTTTAGCAACAATTGCCGCCGATTTTGCGCATACTGAACAGGGCATATATGACTTCTTCGGAAAAACTTTCTACGCTTATCAGTATGACCCTAGGGCGATTAAGGCGGTTATCGTAAAGATTTTGAAGTTTCTTTACGATGAAAAGATGATTGAGGTTAGCGGAGACGACATTTACGCCACAAGGTTTGGACGACGGATAAGCGAATTGTACATTGACCCGGTTTCAGGAGTTGTTATAAGAGACGCGTTGCAAAAGCGTGCTCCCATCTTGACTGACTTGAGTTTTCTGCATTTGATTGCCCACACGCCAGATATGTTCCCGCGGTTGCGTCCTTACTCCCAAGAAATCGACGAACTCGCCTTGTTTGTTGACCAGCACCGAAGCCAGTTCATGTTCGACGTGCCAGATCAGTGGGAGGACCGAATCGCTTACGAAGACTTCTTGGGAGAAGCCAAAACGGCTTGGGTGTTGCAGGCGTGGATTGAAGAAACAACCGAGGAGCAGATGATTGAACAGTTCAGGGTGCAGCCTGGCGACCTCTACAGAGTCATCGAATCGGCACGCTGGCTACTTCATGCCACACATGAGTTGGGGCGTCTGTTAGGACACAAGGGCCTTCTGCGCTTGCTCGACAGGGTTATGGAACGCGTTGAGAAAGGTGTCAAAGCCGAACTGTTGCCTCTTGTGAGGTTGGAGGGAATAGGCAGGGTTCGAGCGCGCATACTCTACAACGCCAATCTGAAAACATTAGAAGACTTGAAGAAGGCGCCTGTTGAACAGTTAACTAGACTTCCTTTAATCGGACCCAAACTCGCCAAGAAAATAAAAGACCAAGTGGGCGGCTTCATAAAGGCTGAAGAGTGGAAGAAACTTAAAAAGGGTGAAGAATGGGAGCAACGAGCCCTAACTGAATATTGAGACAAAGTTTCTGGTTGAGTTAATCACTTAATCCTTTGGCTTTTCTTTCTCGCTTCGTCTTCTTAATGGCAAGTTCAATTTGCTTGATTGCTGTCCCCAAATAGTTGCGTGGGTTTAGGGCTTTGTCGATTTCTTTTTCGTTCAATTTTGCGCGCACCCTTTTGTCTTTCAGTAGAATTTTTTTGAAGGGTTGTTTTTCAGCCTCGCTCTTTATGGTTAGATTGCGAAGGAGTTCGTGTGCCTTTTGTCGGTTCATTTCCTTCTTGACTAGGGCTATCATGACCGCCTCGGACATGGCGCGCCCCTCTGTTAAATCCATGTTTTTCCGCATTCTTTCTTCATTCACCCAGAGACCAGTCAAAACATTTGTCATCAAGTAAAGCATGTAATCCACCAGAATGCACGCCTCTGGAATGATGAATCTTTCAGCCGAAGTTTGAGTCAAATCCCGTTCATGCCAGGTTGGCACATCTTCTAACGCAGGCAACACCAAACTTCGCACGACCTTAGCCAAGCCTGAGACCCTTTCGCACAGCTCTGGATTGCGTTTGTGAGGCATAGTGGAACTGCCAACCTGCTTGGCTCTTTCAAAGGGTTCAGCCAGTTCGCCTATCTCTGGACGTTGTAGCTCCCGAATCTCGGTTGCAATCTTGTCTAAAGTAGACGCAATTATAGCGAGTAATGAAACAAATTCCGCGTGGATGTCTCTCTGAACAATTTGGTTGGAGATGTCGGCGGCTTTCAAACCTAGCCTCTGCATCACCAAATCTTGGATTTTAGGGGCGTTTGAACCAAGACCCGCCTGAGTACCAACCGCACCGCTCATTTTTCCAACCAGCAGACGTTCTCGACACTGACTCAAGCGTTGTATGTGGCGTGCGTTTTCCCTTGTCCAAATCGCAAACTTGAACCCTAAAGTGATCGGCAACGCGTGTTGACCGTGGGTTCTGCCCATCATTATTGTTCGCTTATATTGTTCAGCCTTCTCCAACAACGTTTTTTCAAAATCGTTCAGCCGTTTTTCAAGCAGTTCTGTGGCTTCCTTGAGCTGCAGTGCCGTGGCTGTGTCGTTAATGTCTTGGCTGGTAGCTCCCAAATGCACGTAGCCACCGCTGGTTCCAGCTGCCTCTGCAAGCGCACGAACAACAGCCATAACATCATGCTTAATTTGTGACTCTATTTCTTTGACACGACCGAGTTTGACCTGCCTGGTTTTGGCTGCATCCATGATTCTATGCGCGTCTTTCCTTGGGATGTCGCCAACCTCGGCGTGAGCCCAAGCCAGGGCCGCTTCTACGTCGAGCATCCTTTGAAGGCGGTTCTCTTCCTCAAAAATTCGGCGCATCTCATGTGTGCCGTAACGTCCAGTGTCTATTGGCAGGATGGGCAAGACTGTTTTTCCTCCAGCAATGAGAGAATATGTGTTGCTGTAGATAACGTTTACAGTTTTCGCACAACTAACCTTTTTTGGTTAGGAAACATTAAAGCCTCGAGGCTATTTCTGTTCACTTGCATGCTTAAACGGGGTTTGTTGCAATGGGCGGGATTGCCGCTGCCTTGAACAAGCTTGGCGAAGACGCCGTCTCATCAGTTGTTCTCATGCTCCAAGAATTAGAACACCGAGGAGCCGACATCATTCACATTGCAACGCCCCACTCCACAATTACAGCGCAATCTCTCCAAGAACTAAAAAATAAAAGATCGTTTTCAAGAATTGCTGTGGGCCACGGCTGTTCATGCTCGTCTTTGGAAGAAAGCCAATTGATGGTTTGGAGAAAAGACTTTGCGTTAGTTTTTGAGGGGCACATCTTTTTCTCTTCAAAAACGTCTGACCCATATAAGGTTGTCCATGAGCTTGAGCACGAACCACAAATAAATGCAGAGCGCGTCATTAAGAAATTCGACGGGTCTTACACCTTTGCTATTCCAATGCCTGACAATTTAATAGTTGGACGAGATTTGTTCGGAACCTGCCCACTTTATTTTGGTGAAAACGAGACCATCTGCGCCGTGGCGTCGGAGCGAAAGGCTCTCTGGACGCTTGGGATCAAAAACGCCAAATCGTTTCCTCCGGGAACCCTAGCAACAGCGACCTCCAAAGGCTTCGAATTCAAACAAGTTGCCACCTTGCCTCAGCCCTTATCGGTTCAGAAAAAGATAGGCATGGAGAACGCTGCACGTCGTCTTCGGGATCTGCTGATAAGGTCAACTATGGAAAGGGTTTCGGACGTGGAAAAAATCGCCGTAGCGTTTTCGGGTGGTTTAGACAGCAGTGTTGTGGCAGTTTTGGCTAAACCATGTGCAAAAAGTGTTAACCTTCTCACCGTGGGATTAGAGGGTCAACCTGAACTTAGGTATGCTGAGGTCGCAGCAAAATCTTTAGAACTGCCTCTTAAGATTCAATCTTACTCTGTGGCTGACGTTGAAAGCGCGCTGAAGAAGGTTTTGTGGCTGATTGAAGAACCTGATGTCATGAAGGTTGGAGTGGCTATTCCGCTCTTCTGGGCTTCTCAGATTGCCTCTAACATTGGTTGTCCTGTTTTGTTGGCTGGGCAGGGGGCTGACGAACTGTTTGGCGGCTACCATAAATACCTCAACGAATACGAGTGTGGCGGCGTTGAGGAGGCTGTGCAAAAGTCCATGTTCAACGATTTGGTGCTGTCTTATGAAACGAATTTTCAACGAGACAATGCGGTCTGTGCTTTCCACAGAGTGGAACTGCGCCTACCCTTCATAGACCGCGAAGTCGTGCGATTGGCTCTGAGTCTGCCAGTGAATCTAAAAATCAAATCCGCAGAAGACAGCCTTCGAAAATGGGTGCTGCGCCGTGTGGCTCAAAACATGGGTATTCCAGAGTTCATAACTAAAAAAACCAAAAAGGCTGTTCAATACGCAACTGGTGTGGACAGAGCACTTAGGAAGTTAGCGCGAAGAAGGGGTTTGACGCGGAGGGAGTACTTTAAACAAGTTTTCGAAGAAATCTATCCTGCCATGAAGGAATAAGAGATGAAAACGGCAGTTCTGTATACGCCTGAATATCTAGACCACGACACTGGGCCAAATCATCCTGAGTCCCCAGACCGTTTAAGGGTGATCATGGAAGAATTGAGCAAAAGTGGTTTGTTAGAAACTGGAAAGTGTTCAATTTTTACTCCTAAACCAGCCAAGTTAAAAGACTTAGAACTAGTGCACGAGACCGACTACATTGAACTAGTTAAGAATTCTTGCTCGTTGGGCGGTGGCTTAATGGACCTCGCAGATACCGTTGTGAGTGCTAAAAGCTGCGGGGTGGCGTTTCTAGCCGTTGGAGCGGTTCTAGACGCGGTCAACATGGTTGCGACTGGTAAGGCTCAGAACGCCTTCGCCCTTGTTCGACCCCCAGGGCATCATGCTGGACCTTATTATGCTCTGGGTTTCTGCCTCTTCAACAACGTAGCAATAGCCGCCGCTCATATTTTGCTTCGTCTGGGTTATAGTCGTGTGTTGGTCGTGGACATTGACGCTCATCATGGAAACGGGACACAGGAAATCTTCTACGACACGCGTAAGGCGCTCTACCTGAGCTTGCATCAAGACCCGAGAGGTTTTCCTGGAACAGGCTTCATAGACGAAATCGGTGAAGGAGAAGGACGCGGCTACACCGTGAACGTTCCCTTCCCCTTGAGGGCTGATGATAAGCTATATCAGGAAGGCTTCGACCAAATCGCTGTGCCCATAATTAAACAGTACCAGCCGCAGTTCATCTTAATCTCAGCGGGCTTTGATGGACATTACACAGACCCTGTGGGAGGTCTATCCTTGTCTGTGCAGGGTTACTCAGAGGTCTTCTCCAAAATCTTGAATCTAGGGTCGCAACTCTGTAGCGGAAGAGTTGTGGCGACGCTGGAAGGTGGTTACAGCCTCGGTTTTCTTGGAAAAATGGTTACATTAGCCATTGCAAAGATGGCTGAAGTCCCATACACGGCACGGGATAGCAGTCCTGTGGCTGATTCGGGAACACGCAAAAAAGCAGAACAAATCATATGCAAAGTTAAGCGGATTCAGTCCTCTTTTTGGCGACTGTGACATGCCTTTTACTTTTGTGGTTATTCAATCACTTGAATGGAGCCGTTTGGGCACTGAACCTCACATGCTCTGCAGACGAGACACTCATCGAGGTTCACAACCTTGCATTTGCCCTCAACGATTTCAAAGACGCTTACGGGGCACGTGTCTTTGCATGTTCCACAGCCGTCACACTTGTCGTTGTCAATTTTGATTTCAACCATAACTGGGTTCTCCTTTTTTTGGAATTCTAATCAAAATGATACTCAGGAATAAAAGCCTTACTTTGTAAACATGCTCAGCTTATTTCTTCCCTTAACCTCAGTAAGACTCCATCAATGTTTGTTTTGGCTCTGTCTCTACGTTTGTAAGAGTCTTCGAGGAGCTTGTGATAGGCGGCTGCGGAGATTTCTCCCCGCCTGTAACGAATTTCGGTTCTTCTGATGTCGGCTTCTACACCCTGCAGCTCTGTCTCAGCTACCTCAATTTGTCGCATCATCTCGGCGTATCGTGGACCTCCTGCCCGAATTTTCTCTCTGAGATTTGCTAGATCTCTAGAGAGCACAGAGAGACGACTTTCCAATGTTCGGCTACGCACCTTGTAGAGCCTTCTGGGTATTTTCCCCTTCCTAGCCTGCAACTCAAGAGATTCACGTTCCTGCAAAATTTTTCTTTCCTCATCATACGCTTTCACGTAGCTTTGGAGTTCCTGAGGTAGAATTGGGATTCCTGTGGGAATAGGGGCGGACACTCTTTGAGTCTGCCAAAGGAAGACTAATGCTCCGATGATTAAGACAATTGCTCCAGTCCAAAGTGTGGGACGAAATGCCATCCAAAGCACTGTATGACTACTATATGTAATTGCAAAGTCCAGGTTCTGATAGGATGTTATGTTGTTTAATGTAAAAATCGGCGTTTCTTGATAGGCGCTACTCTGCACGATGTTTGGGTTTGTCGCAGCGTTTGAGGATTGAAACTCGGCGCCCTCTGGTAGAGTTATGGTCACTGTTAGTTTTCTAAGCGTCAAATTCATTGGTTCAAACAATCTGAATTTTAAATTGAAGTTGTTCCATGCGTTTTGGTCGACGTGGTTTTTCCAAGGAAGCCTATAGGTCACTTGCACGTTGGCTGTCCCGTTTTGTTTAACGGCAATTTTCAAGGCTATGGATGCTATGGCGCCCCCGTTTTCCAAGCTGAATGTGAGCTGGTTTCCCAACTCGTCTTGTGCAGATACACTCCAAGCGTATTGAGGTAGAGGCACCCTAAGGGTGTTGAGCTCCTGTGCAGCCTTGTTGGTCAAACTGTACCAATCAGAAACCTGAAGTTCCTTCCATTCGTCTAACACTACGTTTCGCTTTGCTTCATTGGCCTCTAACAAATAGAACGTGTCACTCGCGGTAAATGTGATGGTGCCTGTTTCAAGGCTGAAGGCGTCAAGAGGTTCCTTCGGTGGCAGCGTGAGAACGCCGCTTGTTGTCTGGTTGAAAGGGTGAGAACTGCTTGTGAAATTGGCGTTTGGCGGCAGAATAACGGTTGTCTGACTCGAGACAGCTTGTTGAGCCAAGCTTGGATACAAGGGGAAATGAAGGTCGAAAAGAAACGGTTGCACCTCTTGGGTTCTCGCAGTTATAAGGTTGGAAAACACGAAGACTACGGAGAAGCTGTAAGGCTCCTCGGGAGTCAAGTTCACGTCTCTTCCGAAGTTCACTCTGACTGCGTAGAAACCTGTTTGTCCCAGGCCATAGTTAAGGTCGAGCGCCAACTTGTTCTCAAGATTTGGAAATTCGTAGGCGAAAACGTAGTCAAGGTTGAACTTGTATTTGTATGGGAAACCTACATTAAAGTTTGAGACTACCGCGGATTGATTTGAGGTCATTTTGACGGTGTCGTTAATTGTGACTTGTCCTCCGTCTAGAAATGTTACCACGTGGTCTACGCTTACGTTTATGGTTGAAAAAGATTCTGCGTAAGCAACATTCGAGTTGGCAATGAGCCAAGCCGTGGTTAACGCCAGAAGAAGAATCGCAAGCAACGGTGAAACTACCCTTCTCCTCAACTGAACACCACATTAGTCATTGAATGCTCATTTTTGCTTCCGTTATTATCGCACATTACCCTTATTTACTTTCCTTTCAGAAATCGTTGGCTTTTCATTTATAAGTCAACGCAACGCCTATCCTTCGAGCTGAAAAGTATTTTTTGGCTGTTAATGGTCCACGCATGGTATATAAACAATTCAAAAATATATGGCTGCATTGAGAAGGGTGGGCAATAATACTTGTAAAGAATGGTTGAGTCAAACTATTCCTTGTCTGGAGTAGTAATCTTCTTCCTTTTTTGGACCGAAACTGCGCACGCCCTTGGTTTTTAGCTGTCTCCTCAATCTCTGAGCGTATGCGCTGTCGATTTCCTGTCTCTTTTCTAGGAAGTCGATGATTTCTATGGCTTGCTGTTCGTTGTCGCATCGGCGGATAAAGTCGATTACGTCTGGAGTATAGCCTTCAAACCTTTTCGAAGACGCGTTCTCGCCTGTTTGAACATCAGATCTAACCGAGGATATCGCGACTCGATGTTGTTTTTGTTCCATCTCTTGGGATAAATGTGGAAACATTGTTTTGAACCTTTTCTTGCCGATCTCCATGGGGTTTCACTCCGCGTTATGTAGTGAAGACTGTTGCGCTTATTTTGCCGCAGATATTCAATTTTTATTTAGCGAAAACTTCTATTTAACTGATTTGTGCAAACTGTCGAACTCTTCAACATAATATTAAATGTTTTTGTCGCTCTAAGCCGTAGTTTGTCTTCTTATGGCACAAATTTTCGAAGCGGGTCTTCAGCAAGAATCCTCTCAAGTTCGCTGCAACTTAAGCCAGTTACGGTGTCGCCGTATATCTCACACTTTTCTTTCTGGTTTTTTCCTTCGAGGCCTCGCACAACAACTTCTGCCTCGTTGCCAGACGGAAGGGCGAGATAAATGTGAAAGGACTGTTCTCTCCAGCTCAGTTTGGGCGCTGACTGCCATTCCGTCTTCTTAACCATGAAATTTTTGTGTTGAAGTTGAACGAGAACAGGTGCGGGGTCGGATGAGAATGTTACGATGTCGATGTCACTGTTCTTGTGTGCGGTGCCTCTCCACACGCTTCCAATCAATCTTGGGTTAAAATCTTCGATTGCTTTCATTATTTGGAGTGCTTCGTGTCTCATTTGAAGCAGTTTTTCTTTTCGGGTTGAGCCCTCCATTTCGTCGGCTACGTTGTCAAGTTCCTTCGCTACTTGCGCATTGCTTGGAAGAATCCGTGTTCCCAGAGTTTTTGCAGCTCTCAGTTTGGCCTGCTTGTACTCCTTCTCTTGAGAAGTGTAAAGAAGAATGGCGGCTTCTCGTGCGACTCGTTTTTTCATGGCGGTTGAGGAGTGCTCATTCAAAATATTGCCTCTTTTGAAGAAAACTCCTTAACCAGCTATGGTTGGCTGAGCCAGTTGACTGGGCTGAGCGATGAGTTTCGACTTTCGGATGCCTATGTGGCGGAGGGGTGCAACCTTCTTGGCTTCGTTGTAGATGTCTGATGCTATTTTTCCCAGGACTATTTCTTGAACGTACTGGTCGAAGGTGAGTTCTTTCGCTTTCTGTTCAACGATTCTCTTCATAATGACGCGTATTGCGTGCTCCTGTGTTGTCCGAATTCTGGAGAGTGTGAAGGCGCTAACTGCCAGTCTCAGTTGGTAGCCGTCTTTTGTTGCTATGTTGTCTATGATGTCTATGCGCGTTGTCCTTCTTCTGACAAGGCTGCGGAGGTAGTCTCGGGAGTATTCGTGTCCTTTAAAGATGGTGCGAGCTGTTTTGCCCTCCACTTCGAAGACCTGAAAATACATTTTCAAATACTGATGAGCAAAATCGTTGGTTAATTCGTAGAGGGTTGAGTCAACCACTCTGCCAATGAGTTTAGACGCGTCGTCGGTTGGAATGGTACCCAGCTCTGAACCGCCGAAGTAAGATGGCGACACGATGGAGTACCAGTCTTTACCACGCCACTTGTCCTTCACACGCCTTTTTGACGATGACACGATTAGCCTCCCATTTGAACTCGGAGAAATCTCGCAATGCCATATTAAAAGGTTTTCAGTTGTGTAACTAAGCCGATAGCATTGTTTTATGACAGTTTTTCCATTCGACGCATGTATGGTTGCAAGGCTTTTGGAATCAGCACTGTGCCGTCTTTTTGTTGAAACTGCTCCAGTATTGCCATCATGGTTCGGCTGGTTGCCAAGGCAGTGTTGTTAACGGTGTGCACGAAACCAGCGGGCGCCTTTCCTTCTTTCTCTCTGTATCGTATGTTTAGTCGTCTCGCTTGATAGTCTGTGCAGTTGGAGTTGGAGCCGATTTCTCTGTAGACGCCGTCAGCCATCCAAACTTGAACATCGTATTGCTTAGCCGCCAAATTGTTGATATCAGCTGTGCAAACGTTCACCGTTCTAAAATGCAGCCCTAAGCCCTTGTAGAGGTCTTCAGCGTTGTTTTGCAGTTCTTCATGAATTTTCCACGAGTCTTTGGGCAGACAAAAAACGAATTGTTCAACCTTGTTGAACTGGTGCATCCTGAACAAGCCTTTGGTGTATTTTCCGTGGGCGCCGACTTCCTTCCTGAAGTTAGTGCTGAACCCCACGAGTTTTATAGGCAAGTCTTTTTGCGCAATCACCTCGTCCATGAAAAGTGCAGCCAGGGGATGCTCAGCTGTAGCTATCATGTAGAGTTCTTCACCCTCTGTCTTGTAGAGTTGGTTGGCAAAGAATTCCAGGTCGGTGGCGCCAATGTAGGCTTTCTTGCGCATCATGAAGGGAGGCTCAATTAGCTGATAACCTCGTTTTGTCATAAAATCTAGGGCGTAGGTTGTTATGGCAAAATCAAGAAGCACCAACGGACCCTTTAAGTAGTAGAAGCCGTGACCCGCAACCTTGGCGGCGCGTTCCGCGTCTATCAAACCGAGATTCTGAGCTATTTCCAGATGGTTCTTGGGTTCAAAATCGAACTCTGGCGGTTTACCCACAATCCTCATGACCACGTTTGCGCTCTCGTCCTTCCCAACAGGCACAGACTCGTGAAGAAGGTTTGGCAACCGCAACAAAATATGATTGATCTTTCTTTTGCGCTCTTCCACCTGCGCCTCCAGTTTCTGAATTTCTTTGGGTATGTCTTTAGCTTCCTTCACCTTTTTGCTGGCGTCCTTTCCCTCTTTCTTCAGCTTGGCAATTTCTTCTGTCACCAATCTTCTCCTGTGTCGGAGTTCATTCACCCTCGTGAGCAACTGTCTCCATTCTGTGTCAAACCTTATCAAGTCGTCGAGCATTCGGAGTTTCGCCGGGTCTCCCCTTTTCTCCAAGTCGTTCCTCACAACCTCCGGATGTTCGCGAATCAACTTTATGTCCAACATTTCTTATGCACCAGCTAACCCTTTTTTCAAACCAAACAGTTCATAGATGCGCCTTAATTATCTTGACGCTTCAGGCTTAAGGCTAAACCCAACTATTTAACCTCTCAGAAATGTAGATAAGCGTTTCAACGTCCTTTAACAGCCAAAAGAGACCTCTCCGCAACAGAAACAGCACTCAAGAGATCGTCTATAGTCGCCATAAACGTCCTTAAACGAGTTTCACACACAATCTGAGTCAACACCCTTCTTTCACGCCTCGTGGTTTTGATGAACAAGCCGCGCGGAACAATCACGTTGTCGGGCGACACTGCTCTGGCAACAGCCTCCGCCTCTCTAACAGTCTTGTAAGAAAGTGAGATTTCAGCCTCCAACAGTTGGAGCCTCCAGCTGTTCCTTGACGAGCCCATCCACCAGTTTGATGAAAGACTCCAATTCTTGAATGGGCACCTGAGCCCCAGCTGCTATGTTGTGACCCCCGCCCTTACCCGAATATTTTTCAGCTGCAATCCGAAGGATTTCTCCAAGATTGAGTCCCTTGCTTGTAACGAGGTCTATGGCTCTCGCAGAAATCTTTGCCAGGTTTTCTTCTTGAACCATGGAATATGCGATGATGGGTTTTTCAGGCTTGGCGAGGTTTGTCGAAAGAATAGATGATATGGTTCCTATGATTTTGTCGTCGATGAAGCCTTCGCCGCGCACGACATATATGTTGTTCAACTCCTCTATGCGGTCGGTTTTAGGCTCCATGAGCCAGTTCAGGTACTTTGTTATTGTTCGCCTATACTCCTCCAACACTGTAGTTGCCTCTTCAAGGGCAGAGCCTCTGTCGCCCATGCAGATGGCTATTCCTAGACCGGGTTTGCCCATGCGTCCTGTGGCATTGAGGAGAACCGAAAACTCCCTCGCATCTCGCAGCGAAGTCCAAGGTTCTTCGTGGGTCAATGTGTAGACGCTTCCCCGAAGGTTGAGCGCTGCATCGCTCGGCAAACCTTTGGACACCAAGTAATCAGCAAGCGCGTTGAACAGTCTTTTTTTCTCGTCTTCAGAAAGGTCTCGTAGCGCCCGCCATTTGTCACCTTTTTTGGGCGCGATTCCTAAACTCGCTAGAAAGGCTAAACTCTTGTCTTCTTCGCCGCTTATTCCAGAAATAAACGGCGTGGTGGTGCAAGCTAGAGCCTTGTGAATGGGCCTTGTCTCTCTTCCGAAGAAAAGGAGGTCGGTTTCGACGTTGAGGTAACCAGCGCTCACCGCGTCTTCCATAATCAGGGCGTTTGGACCGCCCAGTCTTCTCTGGTCGTATTTGTCCTGTAAGTCGCCGAGGGCACCAACGACTGCGTTGGCGGCTAGGTCTAGATTAGCCTTGTCGAGGACCTTAGCCACTAGATAGGCGGCTCCTGCCCCGCTGAGGTCACGCGATCCGTCGATTCCGTAAAGGTGAGGGTTTACCTGAACAAACGATGGATCAGCCTCGCTAACAGGCTGGTGATGGTCAAGAATGATTAACTGTTTTTGGGAGAGTTTCGAGTTCAACTGGTCTAGGTCACCGCTTCCGAAATCAGTGAAAACTATCAAAGACGGGTTGTCTGCCAGGATGTGTTCTATCACTTTTTCGTCTATCCACCTTTCGATTCGGGTGCGAAAGGTTGCGTCGAGTCTAACTAGGGCTTTTCCCATGATTCCAGCCGCTGCTAATCCGTCAGCGTCTAGGTGTGAGACAACATGGATTAATCCGTTGTTTTCAGCATGTTTTCGTATCAGGTCAGCCGCTTGGGCAGCGCTGTTCATTAAAGCGTCAAACTGCTCTTTCTTTTCCGTCGTTAAAACCCCTAAACTAGGCTGGCGGTCTTAGCCTCGTATCTCCAATCGGGCGGTAATACTCCCTCGCGCTTGTAGTATTTGGCGAGTTTGTGAATCTTTGCCTCGATGAGTTGAAGCGCCCGTTTGTTATAGGCGTCTTTCTTGTTTTTTTCGAGGTGAACATGAATGCTGGTAGCTTTCTTCAACAAGGTTTCTAAATCTTCTGGGAGAGAAGGCGCCAAACCCGCGTCTTTCAAAGTCTGGGTTATGCTCTTTCCAGCTATGGGTTTGCTCAACGGAACCCCGTATTGATCACGAAGAATGGTTCCGATTCTGCTGGGGTTGTGTCCTTCTTTAGCCAGCTTGATGACTATGGCTTCAACTTCCTCAGGTGTGTATCTGCACCATATTGGGGTTCTTTTTCCCACGGGACGAGTTTGATGTGACTTTCCCTTCTCTGTTTTCGGCATTCCCTTATTCCTCAAAGACTCTAAAACAGCGAATAACACGCCATATTTAAAACTATTGTTGAATTGGTTGTGTTTGCGTGTGCGTGTTGAAGAGTAAAAATATTTTTGTGTGTTGGCTTGAGGGGGTTGGTGGGAGGTGTTGAACAGGGTTTGTTGTGGACGCTTTTTGTTGAACGGAATTAGAGAACGCGTCTGTTTGGAAGGCGCAAAATCAAGCGTGAAAGACGAAATGCCTAGGTCTGGTGTAAAAGGACTGTTGATTGGCTTGAATAGGGCTATTGGAAAAGAAAGAAAAGACAGGTGTGAAGCTAGATTAGGGTTATGATTCCTATGTATGAACCATTAGAAACCTCAAAATGTGAGAAGTGTGGAAAGATTATAGCAGAACCAAAAGAACTGATTAGAATTTAGAACGGAGGTTAATTTCTTCTTCCTCTTTATGACAGCATATGCAACCAAGACCACAACTATGACTGCCAAACCGCCTATCATGAGACCAACGAATGGGTCTACGGGTACTGATTGTGAAGGTGTTGTATATTCAACTACAAGTTTCGGGCGATGATTAGCATCTGAGATTTCTCTTGAGTTAAACGCTGCAAACTTACTCAAACCAGTTGGTTCCAATGTCTTGAGAACAAGTGTTACAACGCTTTTTCTCTTGACTGCTGTAGTAACATCAAAGTCATAATCCCTGTCATGAGTGGTTATATATGCTGTATCGATAGGTTGCCCAATTGCTACTGGGCAATTGCTCCATTTTATTGTCAGTTCTTGCCAATTTGAGCTAGAACCCAAGAAAACACCCACTTTGTTCGTAGCGCCTGGAGATATTGTCCACGTATGCATTCGGAGAATTATCGAGTTCACTGTAGCTTCTGTTGGAATTTCAGACAGGTCAAATTTCAGCCAAGTGTGGTCTTCCTGACTGTAGAGTGTGCCATACATATCTTCCGTATAATAATAGCAGAAAAGATATTCTGAACCGCCATAGTTGTCATTGGGATTGATACTGCTTGTATAGCTGTCTGCAGTTGCTACTATAGAAATCTCGGTTCCCAAGACATTAGGAGGAATAGATGACAGAGTCAAGAGGCACACAATAAGTGCAAGTCCTGTTTTTGCAGCCGTCTTTTTATCCAATCTTTCCATTTTCCTCTCTGTTCTTTGGCAACTCATGATTATAATTCAACATCTATTTACCACTTGTGAAGACATGTTCTAGTGGAAGATTTCTCCTTAAATTATTATCATGCGCCATATTTTCTACCTCCCAGATACCTAAGTCATATTTTGACTGGTTTCGTATAAAAATTTAAATTTGAAATGCGCGCGCGAACATCAACGAAACAAAGACTCTGATTCCTAATATGGGAAACAAGAGCCATCATTTAAAGACGTGTAATCGAGTCATCAATTAGTGTGATCACTTTGTCAAAATTGGTAAATTGATAAAGGTGGTCTAAGCCTGGAGGAATTACGATATGCCCGCCACCTTCAGAATTCATCTTTCTTATTTCCTCATATGTTCTTTGAACTATTGCGAGAGAATCAGGTTTTAAGAAGGATGCGAGTTCAACTTTGACTGAATCGAATGTATGCGTGACAAGAGGAAATTGTGCATTAGGAATTTTGTTTCCTCTTTCGCGTCCATCAGAAAGAGTTTTTCTGATAATGGAAAGTTCATTAATCATGGCTTTCTTAACCACATGTCTCCTCCGCCTATTCTTTATTGAATCAGTTATCTGAGATAATAAAAAACCTATCACAACACCAAAGAGAGCAAGAATCGAATTCCAGGGAGTTTGTTCGCTCATCGATACATTCACGGCTTAATTGTGGGCGCGTATTCTATTTGCCATCGTCTCCTTATGTCTTTTCTCTAAGGAAGTAACATATCTCTGCGATATTTCCATAGGGTCTTCTTCTATGATAGCTGATATTATTCCATCTTTCTTTAGCTGATTCTGGATTACTCTAGCTAGGGCTTGTATAACTAAATACGTAGAGCGTGAAGGCTGTACCATTTGGCAAATTTTCTTAGCGCTTGGGCTCTGTGCGAGTACTTGTTCTTCTCTTGGGTTGTCATTTCGGCAAAGGTCTTGCTGTTTCCACCTAAAGGTTCAAAGATAGGGTCAAAACCGAAACCTTTTTTCCCTTTCTCTTTTTGCACGATTCTTCCTTCAACTCTGCCTTGAAAACATGTGGGCTCAGGTTGCTCTTGTATGTTGAAAAAAGCTACAACCGACAGGAAGTAAGCGTCTCTTGTTTTCTGGTTTTCCATGAGTTTCAGTATTCCTTTTGTGCCTAATGTGCGATAAACATAAGAAGAGTATGGACCAGGAAACCCGTTTAAGGCTCTTATAAAAAGCCCCGCATCCTCAACAAACACTGGCAAATGACATTTCTTCACCGCATCCACTACACTCGCTCTAGCAATGTTTTCCAAGGCGTCATCTTGAATTTCAAACACTTCTAAGTTGAGCATAGCAGTCGAAATCTTATATTCAGAGAGCACATGACGGGCTTCGTTGAACTTATGAACGTTACCAGTCACAAAAAAAGCAACCTTGCCCCTTCGAACACGATTCATGATTTCACAACCAAGCAGAGCCATTTGCTTTCAACATGCACCAGCTCTTAAGCTTCAACCTCCAAAACCCAAACAAACATCCTCAACATAGACCTCCCCTCTAGGTAGAGAGGCTACAAAATAAAAAAACAACATACCCCCTCAAACAAACACATCAGACGCCAAACAGACCAGCACACAAAAACGAACACACACATACACATTAATCATCACTCATCTGCCTCTTTTCTCTCAGATATATAGCGACCTCGCTTTTCTATCTCTCGCACCTTTTCCAAAACAATCCTTGTGTTTTCTTTCCCAAAAGCCTCAGCATAACCTTCCGTCACCGCATCAAAACATTCCCTCGAATACCTGAAATGTGTACTCTGAAAGGCTCTCTTCATAAGATGCAAGTCAACCCCACGAATCTCCAACTCAGTTGAAAACTCGCCCAAACCAAAATCAACAAAGAACACCTTGCCAACCGAGGTCAAAATCATATTCGAAGTAGTCAAATCCCCGTGAATAATCCCAGCACTGTGAAGCCTTCCAATCAAAACTCCGATGAGACGACACAAGCGAAACCTTTCCGAAGAAGAAAGCCCATTTAGTATCTGTTTAACCTGCTTTCCCTCAACATACTCCATAACAATGTTGGCATCAACCACATCAACCATAAAAATCGTGGGCGTAGGAACACCAGCCTCCTTAGCCCTATGCATCAACTGAGGCTCACGCAGAGTTCGCTGAGCTCGAATTACCCCATCCAACTCCGACAAGCGATAGGCTTTAGACAATCGACGCTTCATAATCACCTTGCGACCATTCCACTCCTCCAAGTAAAGGTTTGCTTCCGCTCCCTTCTTGATGAGCATCTTCACGCTCTCTCCTGCAACACCCAAGGCACTTGGACCTCGTCTATCCGCCACTTCAACTTGACCAAACTCTTCTCAATAGGAACCGTGATCCCGTGTTTATAGGCTAAGATTCCAGTCCAAGCAATCATGGCACCATTGTCTATAGCGAACTCCGTGGGAACAACAGAAAAGCGAGCAGCGTGTTCATCCGCAATCACCTTAATCATAGACTGCAACCTCTTATTGGCGCCAACCCCACCTGTTAAAACGACTTCACTCTTTTCAGTATGAGCCAAGGCTCGTTCCGTGACCTCGGTAAGCATAGAGAACGCCACCTCCTGAAGGCTGTAGCAAACGTCTTCAACTCTATGTTTCTTTCCGCGGAGCAGTTCCACAGCAGCTGTGAGTAAACCACTAAACGACAAATCCATGCCCTTTATGCTTAACGGAAGAGGAATGAAGGTCTTACCCTGACGCGCAAGCTTCTCCACCACAGCGCCAAAAGGCATGCCAAACCCTTGCCTTAGACCAGCTTCTCGGGCGAAAACATCAAGGCAGTTTCCAACCGCAATGTCAAGAGTCTCGCCAAAAACACGGTATCGCCCCGCATCAAAGGCTGAGACAATGGTGTTTCCCCCAGAAACATACAGAGTAACAGGGTCCTTTGCCCCAGTTATGAGCTTGCCAATTTCAATGTGAGCTATGCTGTGATTGACGCCCACAAGTGGAACTCGCAAATAAGATGCGAGTGCTCGAGCGGCAGTGGCACCTGTGCGCAGGCATGGTCCTAGGCCGGGTCCTTGAGAAAAGGCTACAACCTTCACATCGTTGGTCTGTATTTCTGCTTTTTCAAATGCCTCCGCTATGACCTTTCCGGCTACTTCAGCGTGATGTCTCGCTGCTTCTCGAGGGTGTATTCCTCCTTCTTCGGGCATGAAGGCGCTGATGATGTTGGCATGAACCTTGCCGTCGAAGGAGAGTATTCCTATGCTGAAGTCGTCTGCTGTGGATTCGATGCCTAAACAGTATAAGGCGTTCTTGATACCATGTTTCAGAGACATTATCAACCCCACGGCGTAAACTAGTCTTTTACATGTAGATTTTTATTGTTCAACTGCACATATTTATTTTGAAAAGACGAGTATTCAAGGATTCGACCAATCATGCCAAGACGCGACGACCTAGAGTACAAGGCCTTGCACTATATCACAAACACAAGAAACCAAGGTGTGCTCCAAGCGGATTTGTGGCGCATGTTAGGCGCCAGCAGCCGGGAGGGCTCTAGAATAGCCCTGAAGCTTGAAAATAAGGGTTTTATTCGTCGCGAAAAAGAGTTGTTTGATGGGAGATGGACTTATCGGTTGTTTCCGAAGCGCCAGCCTCCTTCCATCAATTCTGTCATTGAATGTCCTTGTCTGATGTGCCCAAACGACGCAAGGTGTGGTGCATGGGGCACTGTGTCACCGAACGTGTGTGAGAGATTAACCGAATGGGTTGTTGCTCTCGCAAAGGATGAAATGAATCCTTCTGGTGAACGTTAGTTTTGCCCAAGGCTTGGGTTCGAGAGCGCAAGCGAGACTACTTTTATCGTTTGGCTAAAGAGGAACGGTACAGGTCGCGTGCAGCCTTTAAGCTTCTTGAGGCTGTGGAAAGGTTTGGGTTCATGAAATCTGGCGATGTTGTTGTGGATTTGGGTGCGGCTCCTGGTGGCTGGATGCAAGTTTGTAGGAATGTTGTGGGTGAGACTGGATTTGTTTTGGGGGTTGACGTAAAGCTTATTGACCCGTTTGTTGAGGCGAATGTGCGTTCGGTTGTGGGTGACGTGACCGATTGGGAAACAGTTAATGTTATCCGTAAGTTTCTTCCACGAGCGGCTGATGTGGTGATTTCTGATGTTTCGCCTAATGTTTCAGGGGTTTGGGAGCTTGATCACGCTAGGCAGCTGGATTTGGCGAGGAAGTCTTTTCAGGTTGCTGTTTCGGTTTTGAGGGTTGGTGGTGACTTTTTTGTGAAGGTTTTTCAGGGTGATATGTTGGAGGATTTTGTTTTTGAGTTGAGGCAGTGTTTTGATTTTGTGCGGTTTGTTAAGCCTAGGGCTAGTAGGCGTAAGAGTGCTGAGTTGTTTGTTTTGGGTTTGGGTTTGAAAAGGCTGGGTTAGATCGGTAGTTCTATGGTTTCGCTTAGGCTTTTTTCTTTCATTTTTTGGGCTGCGTATTGGGTTAGTTCTTTGAATTGTGTGTCTGTTAGTATGTTTTTGGCTCTTGCCATTATTTCTAGGCAGATTTCTTTGAAGACAAGGTCTGCGCATCCTATTTTGGCGTCGTCGATTAGTTCTTTACATGCAGTTAAAAGAACTTCGTCCATGTTGTTTAAGCCTTCTTTTTGTGTTGTTGTAGGGTTTTACAATAGTTTGTTGTGCTAATATTTTGCGATTTGGTAATCTGGATTTGCTGTAAGTGAGTGGCTATGTTGTTTTTATTTTTTGTAGTCTCCTATACGAGAGAGGGGTATGGGCATTATTGACAGAGACGGTTTAGCCTCGTTTTTATGGTGGAGAAAAGTGTGTTAAGTTCTGGGGCAGTGTTTTCTTGGAAAAGCTTGCTGAATGGATGATTCTTGGCTTCGCTGCGTTAATTTGTTTGTGTTATAACTCTTTTCAAGGATTCCTCTACGTGGCGTACATGCCTTAAGGTTTCCTCTGAGCCTTCAAAACTTTCTATTAATTCTTGGCACTGCCTAAGAGCCTCCTCGAAGCCTTTTCGGTATCGGATTGTTTCCAAGCACTCACCAACTCCGGCTTTCTGCATGAGCTTAAAAGACCATCGAAGCAACGAACAAAAAAGACCCGAGACAGACTTCGGTGAAAGTGAAGCAGCGTTTACCAAAGGAAGGAGAACGCATTTGTGACCGTCTTCGAGAAACCCGTAAGCACTTCGACGACTTTACTGTCAATGCTAAAACCAAATGTAGGCTAAGCAAAAAAGTGCACAAAAAATCTGGAAAGAGAAACCAAGTGTTATGGTGTTGTCTATGTTATGGAAGTGAGCGAATCTTTGATATGAACAAGTATAGGAGATAGACGACGGAGAATATCGTTAGGACCACTTCGAGTTGAAGTATTACTGGGTTTTTTTCCACTCCTACAAAATAGCCTTGCGTGATTATATCTTTAAACACTAAGACTTGGAGGAAAACAGCTCCGCCTAAGCAGCTTAAGCCTAAACTGTGAAAAATCAATCTTAAACGTCCCAGGAGTTGCCCATTCAGCTTGAGTTTGGCCAACGTCTATCGTACTATATTGAGCTATGTCCTAAATAGTTATGATTTATGAAAACTCTGTATGGATAATTGTTTAGTCTTACCATTCTGTTTATTTCAAAACTAGATTACTTGACCTGAATTTGCCTAAAGGAAAAGTGAACAAAAAGAAAAGGGAAGATTTAGGGAAGCTCAATCGCTTTTATTAGCGTCAGATCTTCTAGGCTGTTCATTTTTATTTTCTTGTCAGACACCGTGTAGAGAACGTTTTCAATGTAGAGCGCTCTGTCCACCCAGTAGCGGCTATCCCATTCATTTGTGGCATTTTGATGAGTGATACCGCCTCTTAGAATAAATCCTTGGGTCAAGGTTATGTTAAAAACGTAGGCTCCCTGCCACATCGAATACTTGCCCCATTCGGAGTAGGTTGATATCGACACAGGAATCACAAGCAAATCCTTAGCCCTATCAAAAAGAAACGCTTTATGCTCCCACAAAACTGAAGTGTCGGACCAAGCGCCTTCAACTGTATACTTGTCTATCTCGATTGGCGAGCTTACATTACTGACATCGAAAAGCGAGATTTTGACAACGTTTCCATCTTTCCCAATGCCTATCAAATGGTTTTCATCGTATGGATGCAGATACCTTGTGAAGCCTGGAATCTTCAGGTATCCTAGGATTCTGGGCTCACTTGCATTTGCCAAGTCTATTACGAAGAAAGGATCCCTTTGCACAACCGATGTTGAAAGGTACCCGCGATTTCCAATAAATCTGGCTGAGTCCAGAATTTCGCCGGGTGCAATGTTTTCTAGGCGTCCAACTATGCTCAAGTTCATGTTTAATACATAGAGATTGCTTTGAGGAGTGCCGTTCACCCATGTTGCTGTTGCCACTCTAAAGTAGTTGTTGTACTCATCCATCGAGAATTGATTTAGTGGATGCCCAGGCACCTTGCCTTGCGCTTCATCGAGTAAAGTGCTGTTTTCTATGCGTATTCGATAGATCAACGTTTTTGCGTCCGGTTCTTGGAACGTTATGTAAATGTTGTTTAACGAGACATAAATGCTGCTCGTGCCCCCCAGCAAAATCGTTAGACGCGTTGGTTCCTCCGCGGTGTTTTGTATGTTTAAGGCAACAACCGTTGTGAACATGAAGTAATTGTCAGACGCATTTGAATAGTGGATATCGGAGACGCTTATCTCTTTGATTCCGTAGTTTGTGTAAATCTTAGGAAGAATAACCGTGTCATAAATCACGTAGGCTGGTTGACTGACAACGAAATAGACATAGTCACCTATCATCCTCGAATTGAAGTAGCTGCCACTCATAATGAAATCTGTCAACAAAACGGGCTGTGTTTTCACCGAAATATCATAGACGTTTACGAAGGTCTTGATGTCCACGAAGAAAGCATCAATGTAAAAGGGTTCAGGATAAATCCGCGAGGGAAAAGTGTGCTTGCTCCCCAACACGACTAATCTATCACCACTGACAAAAATGCCTACGGGATACATGTCCGTGAAGGATATTTTTGAAAGCACCTCAGCTTGTTCAGGTGGATAAGCCTTCAAAATGGTTACATTGCCGCCTGACACTAAGTAGATGTATTCTCCATCGGTTTTCACCGTGTCTGCTTCGTCAACCCCAGCAACCTGAATGTTTGTGGTTGAGTATTCAAATTCTAAACCTGACGGCGTTTTGATACTTGGAGATAAAGCCTCAAAGTTAGCCTCGCCTAATGTCTGAACCAGTATGTTCCTATCCGAAGATCCATACACTGAAAAAGGAGCCTGAGTTCTTGAATTAGCCTTCAAGAAATCTCTAAGTTCTGCGTATGATGAAAACGTTCCTAACAGCTGCTGGCTGGGCGGCTGAGATTCAGTTGGATTAAAGCGAACGTTGTAGGCAAACGCGACCAGCACTATGGCTGAAATGACCGCGACGACTCCATAGACTCCAGCACGTTTTTTGATTTCTCGTTGCATTTAGTTTCACCTAGTTAACATCAAGCCGTCACTTTATTTTATCCTAAGCCTTAGAACAGTTCAGTCCAATAATTAGAACGGTCTCAAAGACCATACGCGAATTGCTTCGTACCAAAATATTGCCGAAACGAAGGCTCCAAACAAAAGGATAAACAGGTTTTCTTGTGCAAGGGCTTGACTGTACAGAAAGAGATAAATTACGTAGCAGGAGGTGGAGAAAACCGCGTAAAAGAAGTATCTTGGAAAAAGAAGCTTTCCCAACTTCACGAAGTGTCGAAGCACCCCGATTTTGACTTCGCTGACCAGGGAATAATGCCCGTCGGAGTGCCCCTTCTGCACCAGTCCTAATTCACGCAGCTGTTCTAGATGATGGTTAGCCACGCTTGGGCTGCTAAAGTGTAAGGCTCTTTGAACCTCTCGAACGCTCATTGGGTGACCAGTTTTTAGAAGAAGCCAATAAACTTTCCAAGCCTTCCTGCGAAGCGCGTATTCAAACTTGATTTCATCTTCTAGACTCAATGAAAAGCCCGCTTCTCTACTAGAAGTCTTAGATGCGAGACTTATAAGTCCAGTTTTTAGAACGAAGCCAAAAAGTTGAATAACTGAAAAACATGGGCTTTTTTCTTCAAAATCAACTGAGAAAAAGTTAATTCTTGGGCAACCCCATGTTATTTGTTCTATGAATACGGCGGTTCATTCTTGCAAAAAAAGGGGTTGGTCATAGCGGTTTCAGGCAAGGGCGGCGTCGGTAAAACCACCACAACCGCTCTGATGGTGAAGATTCTGAGCGAAGCCACCCCAGAAACAAGCATGCTGGTCATAGACGCTAACCCAGACTCTAATTTACCCGAGGTCTTTGGCATACCAGTCTCGAGAACAGTGGGCATGGTTACAGATGACTTGCGCAAGTCTTTAGAGAAGTCAGAGATTCCGCCAACGATGACCAAGGAGGACATCCTTGAAACGCGCATATTCGAAATCCTTCGAGAAACGCCCAGCTTCGACCTGCTTGTTATGGGGAGAGGCGAGGGCGAAGGCTGCTACTGCCCAGTTAACGCTTTCCTCGCCCGCATAATCGACAGGTTGTCAAAAAACTACGACTTGACCATAATGGACATGGAAGCTGGGCTGGAACACCTTAGTCGAAGAACCGACCGAGACGTTGACATCATGGTGGTTGTGACCGACCCGAGTTCAATGGGGCTGCAGACAGCCAAGCGCATCAAAGAGGTAGCCAAAGAGGTTCACATTGAGTTCAAGAGGTTCTATCTGATAGGAAACAGGTTCAAACCCGAAATGGAGTCCATGCTCCAAGAAGAAGCTCAGAAACTAGGATACGAATTCGTTGGAATCATCCCGAACGACGACAACATATTCACACATAATTTGACGGGGAAACCATTGCTTAGTCTGTCGTCTGAGAGTCCGGCGATAAACGCGGTTAAACAAATATTGACCCGAATAGGCTTGCTGGATTAAGAGCAAGGTTAAGTCGATTTTATTTGTGCGCTTGTTTTAGTGCGCCCCTATTTTACTCTAATTAGGCTTCTAATCCGGTCATGGTTTGAAATGACGCATGTCGGGTGCTCCAAAATCTTAAATTACTCCTCTGCAGCATGGGAGAGACGCAAAAAGAAGGAAAACCTGTGAGAATAGGCGATACGTTGAAGAAGGAATTCTCGTTTATCCAAGGCAACTACCTAATCCTAGTGCTGAGTTGGGTTCTTATGGACCTCGCAAATGAGATGCCAACACCCAACTACCAATATTATGTTCAGGCGCTAGGAGGCACAGGAATAGCCTTGGGAATTATTGGATTCGCCAACTTCATAGCGCTTGCCGCTGTGCAGTTTCCAGGCGGTTTTCTCGCCGACAAGTACGGAAGAAAATGGTTGGTCTCAACAATGACCTTCGGCTTGGCTATATGTTTCCTCTTCTACGCTCTGGCGCCGTCTTGGCACTTCATCCTCCTCGGAGTCATCATACAGAATCTTTGCCTGATTTATCAGCCAGCCCTCTTCGCCATGGTTTCAGATTCGCTTCCTCCAGAGCGTAGAGGCATGGGCTTCTCTATTATAATGCTTATCAACAGTGTAGCCACGACTCCAGGTCCAATTTTTGCAGGGCTGTTGTACTTGCTATTCGGGCTGGAGAACAGCATGAGAATAGCCTATCTGATTATGACCGCGCTGTATCTCTCTGCTGCTGTGCTTAGACTGAGGCTCAAAGAGACCGTGACAAGTGGAGACCCCATTCAGTTCAAAGAGTTCCTCTCATCTTATCCTAAAGCCATCCAAGAAAGCTTTAATGTGTGGAAAACAGTGCCCAAGTCAATGTTTTGGCTCTTCCTTACACAGGTTCTGTCATTTTTTGGTTCTGCACTCGTTTTTGTAATCAACGCGTTGTATGCGAGAGACATTTTATTAATCCCAGAGTCACAATGGTGGATAGTTTTTATCCCACTTTTCGTCTCCATGATTTTCATATCCTTGCCTATCGGCAAAATGGTTGACAAGGTTGGAAGAAGAATTCCACTGCTTCTTTCAAGTGTTGCGCTTGCACCTGCCACGCTTCTTTTTCTTTATGGAGACTTTGTAAGGGTTGTGATTGCTATGCCATTGTTGGGTTTGGGACAATTGTTAGTCATGTCTGCCGCGTCTGCTTTACAAACGGATCTCGTGCCCCAAGAGAACCGTGGCAAGGTCATCGGATTTACAAACTTTGTGAGCTACATCTTCTCGGGTTTGGGAATGCTTCTTGGAAACTATCTTTACGCAAGTGTCTCGCCTCAGCTACCGTTCCTTCTTATGCTCGTGTTGTTGGTTCCACAGTTTTTGATAACCTTGTTCCTTATTCCCGAACCCAAGAAGCGAGAAAAATAATGTACTTTTAAAATAATGTACCTTTAGATTGTCCATAAAAACGTACGAGATTCAAGCAACGCTATGGCAGGATTGCTCAAAAATGCATATTCTTTACGTTGGTTTGTTATCATCAATGGCAGGCAACTTTTGATTGCTATCCACCTATTCCTTTATAAGAGCGGAAGCACCTTTATGCCTGAAAAGTTTTCTTTTATCCCGTAGGCTTGTCCTACCGAATAATTGAACCTTTTCAAAGCGTGTCAAAGAGGTAAACATGATTGTGCAGTCTAAGAGCAGGTATGATAACCAACTGTAGAAGATGCAAATCATCTATACGAGTTCACTGCACACTGAGGAAGAAAACAGGAAGAAAGACATACATAGACAACAAAAAGAAAGCAGGAGTATGAGATAATTAAGATAGGTGATCACGTGCGATGCCCACAATGCAATGAAGTAGGCCGTGTTGTTTGGGTTTCGCAAGATGGGAAACGAGTAGGAATACAATGTTCAGGGCATCACAGTCAAATGAGCCGTGGTCATTCGAAATTCGGTTCAACTGCGCGCCCCCAAACTAAAACGCAGAAAAACATGGTTTTTCTTATGGAAATTGAATTGGCAACTCCTGCCTCAACTCAGAGATGAGAAAAATTGGGCAAAAGAAAAATTGTAAGCGAAGATAATCTGGGGAAAATTCAATTGCCAGTTGCGAATGATGTACTGGGCATAGCTGTTCGGATGCTAGGTTTTGACAGAATCATGGTGAAGTGCCAAGACGGCAAAGAGCGATTATGCAGAGTTCGAGGAAAATTGAAAAGAAGAGTCTGGGTTCGTGTTGGAGACATCGTTCTCGTTTCTCCTTGGGACTTTCAATCGGATGTGCGAGGCGATATTTGTGCGCGATACAGAAGAAATGAAACAGCGTGGTTAAGAAGCAAAGGGTACCTCACGATTCAAGAATAGAGTGACAAATTATGAAACTATCACTAAGTGATGACTATCTATTAGAGCTTAAAGAATGGTTACGACACATGATAAACGAAGCAGAAAAGAACGGTGACATCTGCAAGAGAAACAGATTCCTTGCTTTGAGAGCAGAGCTCCTCTGATAACTGAAGTATGATGCAAAATTAATCTTAATGCTACAGAAAACTTTTTATACAATAGCACCGTTTGTGTGCTGTTTATCACGAGATTCATGCTGATTAAAGAGGTTTTGAAAATCTCTTTTAGCCATGTTAATTTTGTGATGAAGGAGGAAAAATTATGCAAATATTACAAAGGTTTGAGGACTTACCCCTTAGTCCAGAAATCTTAAGGGGCATCCAAGAATTGGAATTTGAAGAGCTCTTTCCTATCCAAGCGCAAGCAATTATTCCACTTTTACATGGAAAAGACGTGATTGGACAAGCACAGACGGGGACAGGAAAGACCGCTGCCTTCGGCATCCCAATGCTTGAACGGTTACGACGTGACGACAAACACGTTCAAGGGCTGGTGTTAGTGCCCACTCGCGAACTCGCACTACAGGTTGCAGACCACATCAACAACTTCGGTAAGTACACGCCCTTACGGGCTATAACCATCTACGGAGGCGAACCAATTCAAAAACAGATATTTGCCCTACAGCGAGGCGTGCAGGTAGTTGTGGGTACACCAGGGCGGGTAATAGACCACTTGAAACGAGGAACGCTCAGACTCAACACGGTTAAAGTTGTTGTTCTTGATGAAGCAGATAGAATGCTCGACATGGGTTTCAGAGAAGACATCGACTACATACTCGCCAGAGTGCCCACAGACCGCCAAATCAGTCTTTTTTCCGCTACCATTGACTCTTCAGTGTTGGAAATCTCGCAAAGATACATGGACAACCCTGAAAAAATCTTGGTGAGCAAAGACGAGATCGCTCTTCCACAAATAACTCAACTCTACACTGTGGTGAACCCTCGAGACAAATTCGATGTTTTGTGCAGGCTGATAGACGAAGAAAACATCAGACGAGCCATCGTGTTCTGCCGAACTAGACTTGGCGCAGCCAGACTTAGCGATAAATTGCACCATCATGGCTATGACGCCGAGGCTGTGCACGCGGATTTGAGCCAAGCACAGAGAGAAGCAATAGTCAACGCATTCAGAGATCACCGCATACAATTGTTGGTGGCCACAGACGTTGCTGCAAGAGGCTTGGATATCGAAGGCATCACCCACATCTTGAACTATGACATCCCCTTCGATACGTTGATGTACTTTCACAGAATAGGGCGAACGGCTAGAGTGGGAAGAGACGGGACTGCAATAACACTCGTCGCATACGGTGAACTATCGGAACTCGAAAAAATACAGGCTCTGACAAGGACAAGAATTGAAAAAATTGAAATACAGTAACAACTTACACTTTAATGAGAAAGACAGGTTTTTCCCGTTGTTCTTATAAGCGAATTCAAACAATACTATGCGAAAGACTCCTTTGTTGCCCACGCATCATTGCAACAAGAGAATAGAGACTGATGGGATGAGAAACAGGATATCAATTGCCGATTATCTCTACTTTCTCTCAATCAAATACAAGGTCGACTTTGACAATCTCTTTCAGGGGTTAGTTTACGCGCGGGAAAATCAAGAAGTTTCCTGCGGCAAGCTTGTGATTCGATGTCGCCAAAAGGCAAGGGACCACGATGTCTTTCTCATAACAAGCGGCTATAAGGTGGTTGCACAGTTTTTTGTTCCTAAGTTTTTTCTGGATCAACCAAATCAGATAGAAGAACCAAAGCTTGTCCACCTGTTTAGAAGGGTCTCAGAGCGAGACGCTCGCGAAAATCCCAGGCACATTCGGGATCTGAGGTGTGGAATGAAGCGAATCAATCTGAGGGCACGAGTTCTTGATGTCCCCAAAGCCGTGCTTGTATTCACCCGATTTGGCGAGTATGCCCGCGTCTCCAACGCTTTAATCGCAGACGAAACCGGAGCTATCAAACTGTGTTTGTGGAATGAAAAAATCAACGCGGTTTCAGTTGACTCAGTCGTTCAGATTGAAAATGCAAGTGTAACCAAGTTTCGTGGTGAAAACCAACTGAGGCTTGGGAAAAATGGAAGATTAAGCGTGATTCAGAGCGCTGTCTTTCCTTCTTCGAGGGAAGTTGAGAAAAGTTTCTTAAAAAGTGCCGCTGGATAGTTTAATCCTGTTTATCATCAAGTTCTTCTGGAAGGCTGAATCTTCTCGCCGAACGTTGATTTCTTGGCTTTAAGCAACTCTTCTACCAGTGGAAATTGCCTTTGATAGACGTGACAGTTTTTCGAGTGCATAATCATCTTTCCCGTGTAAACCTCTTTCCAGCCGTCACCGTGTTTCTCTCTGCCCCTTGAGTTTAGTTCTTTTACAAAGGCTTCACTGAAGAGTTGGAGACCCGCAAGGTTGGCGGGCAATGCTGCGTAGGCGTCCCAAGACCGCCAATACCCTGTCAAAACAAACTTCAATTTTTTGTCTTCTTCGTCTCTGTTCACTTCGGTGTCGAGAATTGTCAGGCAAGGGGGCTCGTGTCGCTTGTCCGCAATCTCCTTGAAAATGTCCTTTGGTATCCTCACAACCAAAGTAACCTGCCTGTCGAAGAGTTCTTCCACATACCTCTTGATCGCTTCGTCTATCTGGTCGACTGGACTCCGCAACCTGCTTGAGTAAGTGTAGGTTTCGTCGGTTTTTTTCTCGCCAAACCATAGGTATTCCATAAAATAGTTCATAACGTAACGCATGTCACAGGGCGCCTTCTCATGCACAAACGGCTTGTTCTCGGGATGCAGAACCTCAAGCGTCACGTCCAATTTCTTTGTTTCAGTCGCTTCCGAACCATACCCTACTGTGAAATGTTCTCCATCTTCCCATATTCGCTTCAAAACCTGATACCAAGCGTCTGGAAGGTCGAAAGCGGTTATCTTAACATGTTTCATGCTGCCCTCATCCTCAATTCATCAAACTAGATGTGAGCGTAAACCCTCTTTTCAGAGTATTGACCCGTAGCCATCTCGTTTTCAATCTCTCGCAACAGCAGAATCCTTTGAAAGGTTGCAGGGTGCGTCTGAAACCATCGGTTGACGGTCAACCATCTGGATTTAGCCTCTTTCTCCATAGCGAGCTCCAGCTCCCTCTCGTCTAAGACGCCGTCTTTGTCTAAGTCATAATCTTCTTTTCGCCTTAAGATGTTTTGACATTCAAGCCTTGCCAAGGCAGGGTCGCCTATATAGAGGGTCCTAGCCCCCGTAGGTGAATTGGGCGAGAGCGACAGTCCGTAAGTTATCTTGGTAAGAGCGCTTTCAAGTTGTCTGGGCGACTCAGTGACGTACGCCGAGTAGGCGTCGGCATAGTGCTCCCGAAGTCTGCTCAATCTCATGACAAGCAGAAGAGAAATTATGTAAACAACATAAGAGACAGCGGCAACGACCACAAGGGCAGCTGCAAGTCCTCCACCCTCCTTTCTACGCGCTGTTCTTCCACTAACCCATGCAGCTTCAAATGTTCCCCGAGCAATGAGGTAGGCTAAAAGCGGCACAGCAGACAACGCTGTCATCACGAGAAAATCTTTGTGTCTGATGTGTCCTAGTTCGTGTCCGATTACGCCGGTGACTTCTTCTTTGTTGAGGCTTTGAAGCAAGCCCTCATGAACCGCCAGCGTGGCGTCTTTGCTGGTTCTTCCAAAAACAAAGGCGTTAGGCGTCGGGTTGGGGACAATAGCCAGCTTAGGTGTCGGAATTCCACTCTTCTGGGCTAAGTCTTTCACCGTAGAATCCAGCCAAGGGTTCTCACCGGTCTTCAAATAATGCAATCTCGTAGACGCTTTAACAATAGCTGGACCAATCAAATACTGAATTAATATGAATATACCAGCCAGAACGAAAGCCCAGACTAAAGAGAGCTGAAGAATATACATTATTAAGGCTAGGAAAGCCGCGAATATTACGCCCACTAACAAGATGGGAATTATCATAGCGGCTTTCAGTTGAACTAAAGAAGCCAATGCGTTGTCTCCGCTGTTTCGTTTTCATTGAAAAACTAAGACGCAGAGTTAAGCTTTGCGCCAAGGGGTTGACTTAACTACTAAAGTGTACGAATGCGTCTTCTTCCTCTCCAAACCAAGCCAAAAAATATTCCGGCTACAAAGCCGCCGATGTGCGCCCAATAGGCGATTCCTGCGACTGCCTCCACTCCTAGGGTTAACATGCCGTAAAGTAGTTGATACACAAACCACAAACCCAGAAAAAGAACGGCTGGTAAGGGCACAATGTAAATCCAGAATATGAGCACCAGTGTCAGAATCCTTGCTCTAGGGTACAACACAAGGTAGGCTCCGAGAACCCCAGCGATGGCGCCAGAAGCCCCGATGGCTGCCGTCAACAACGCCTCCACAGTGCCCGAGAACAATTGAGCCCAGATGAACGCCACACTGGCGGCAATTCCAGAAAGGAAGTAAAAAACAAGGTATCGACCGTGTCCAAAAGCGTCTTCCACGTTGTCGCCGAAAATGTACAAGAAGAGCATGTTTCCACCGAGATGCCAAAGGTCGGCGTGCAAAAACATCGAAGTGAAAAGCGTGTAGAGCTGTTCTCCGCGCAAAACATAGTAAGGAACCATACCATAGTTTGAAACAGCTTCTTCCAACGAAGCGGAGTTTGACCAACCCAAAAGTGCTGGAAGCCAGTTCGACCTTGAAAATTCTGGAAGAAAAGCGACGAAGAAAACGACAATGTTGACTATTAATAGAATTCTGGTTATGTGAGGCTTGGTCTCAGAACGGTTTAAGTCTCGAAGCGGAATCAAGGCTTCACCAATGGGTAATTGTTCTCTCTAGCTTTGTCTTACGTTCTCTTATTATACAAGTATTTAATGTTATCAGACAAGCTTCTAACCTTTCCCTCAGTGTGACCAACCTTGACCATGCGATTAGGAAAGACTGAAGTCTCACTCAATAAGAATATTGCATGAAGGGCACAGCCATGTCGATAGTTAAGGAGATTAATTGTTCCCACTGCGGCGCGCCAATATCGTTTAATCCAGGCGAGATTGTTGCCACTTGCCGTTATTGTGGTTTCACCCAGGTTATTGAGACCGGAAAGGCGTTTGAGTTGGCGCACTCCATGATTCTCAACGAGTACAAACCAGAGCAGATCGATGAACTTGTTCGCAATTGGATGCGGGGCGGCTTCCTCAAACCAAGCGACTTGGCCAAGTCATCTAAGATTCTGGAGAAAAACTTGACATACCTGCCCTTTTGGGTTGTTTCTGTATCGGCTAAGAGCACTTACAAAGGTGTTTTTGAACGATTAACTCCTTCAGTTGTCAAGGAAAGCAAGATTGAGAAAAAATACAATTGGCTAGTTTTGGCGAGGAAAGCAACCGACTTCCCTACACGAGAATACGAGGTGCCTTTGGAAGGCAAGGTCACCTACGACTTCAGAAAAATTGAGGGCTTCGCCAAGGTCTTGAACAGCGAAATCGAACGCAACGAAGCCATAGAAGTGGCAAAACAGCAAATTGAGAATCTGCATCAGTTCTTGGTGAAACAAGACGTGGACAGGGTCATCGAGATGAAAACACATTTTGACGTGGGCGACTCGGTTTATCTACATGCGCCTATATGGTTCATAATTTACGAGTACAAGCGCGAACGCTACCGCGTTTTCTTGGACGGCGCCACAGGTTCGGTCGTTAAGGGAGATGTTCCAACAACGAAGTTTGGACTTATTTAACAATGAAACTCTTAAAAGCATCTAGATAAACTGTATGAATGGTTTTAAAAAAGGATGATAAAAGATGAGCGAAAAAAAAGGAATGTATGAAAAAGCCAGAGAGGAGATGCGACTCTCTGAACGCATACTCGCAGAGTTGCCTGGTTTTAGAGGTTATAAAGAGAAGGAACTAAGGCGAGAGAGCGACAAACTGATTAGAAATCATCTTTATCAAAGGTTGACAGAAGCCAGAAAGGACCTGAAAGAGGTTTTCCAAAAACTATCAGACAGTCGCCTTCACGAGGTTCTCACAGACATGGACCGCTTTCTGATGCGTTTTGACAGGGTTTCTGAAAAAATCAATCACGCCTCTTACGGTTATGCGGGCTTCTTCAACGTGGTAAAGGTTGACGAGGAAAAACTCGACAAAATGATTGATTTTGATGATGGGCTCATGGACGATGTGAATAAGATTGTTGAAGAGGCAACAGTCTTCAAGAAAGAAGTTACAAAGCAGAAGTTTGAAAAAGTGCGCGACCACATCCAAAACCTAAACGACATGCTAGAGGAGTTAGAGGAGACATTTGACGGCAGAGAAGAAGTAATCATGGGGGTGAAATAAAAGTGGCGCAGGTTATCGAGTGGAAGAACCCAGGAACAGAAGACATAGTTTGGAAGTATCCCGACGAAGAAATCAGCTGGGGCGCACAACTCATCGTTCATGAGTATGAGGCGGCGGTTTTCTTCAGAGACGGCAAAGCCTACGACGTCTTCGGTCCGGGTAGGCACACCCTCACAACACTAAACTTGCCGTTAATCACAGGAATCTTGTCGAGAATTGCTGGTTACAGGGAAAAACCCTTCAAGGCAACGGTGGTCTTCATTTTAACACGAGTTTTCGCTGGAAAATATGGTGCCAGAGCGCAAACAACAGAATTGGCACCGTTACAGGTGCATGGAACATTCTGGTTCAAGGTTGAGAACCCGCAGCTCTTTGTCATGGAGGTTGTGGGTGGACAGAACGCGTACTCAACGGGCGACGTGAACAATTATTTAAGAGGCTTCTTGAACGAAAGGGTCATAGACGAACTTTCTCGATACGACCTGCTCACAGTGTTCACGAAACTCGATGAAACCAGCATCTCAACCAAAAACGCCATTCTAGACGCTTTCAAAAGGATTGGACTAGACCTCACCGACCTACGCTTTGAAGGAATCGACACCACCCCAGAATATCGCGACAGACTGTTCTGGCTCAAACAGACAAGAGCGGCTGAAGAAGTCTTGCGAATGGAAACAGTGAAAGAAGCAGCCAAAGAACTTGGCAAATCGCCCGGAGCCGCTTTAGGCGCTGGAATGGTTCTAATTCCTCAGATTATGACGCCCACCGGACCCGCACCAGCGCCAGCCGCAGCCTTAGTGATATGCCCAAACTGCAGCGCCAAAGTGCCAGCCACATCAAAGTTCTGCCCCGAATGTGGAACAACGCTAACAGCCCCGCCAACAGGAACAACAAAATGCCCTAATTGTGGGCATCCCGTGATGACAACCGCAAAATTCTGTCCAGAGTGTGGTCAAAAACTTAAGGAATAACCAAGAAGGAGTGTCTATGCCTAAGCGGCAGTTAGGTCTGCTCTCCTTCGGCGTACTCGTGGTAATCCTAGCCGTTCTATTGGTGGTTTTCGGTCCTGGTCAGGATTGGGGCTCACTGCTCTCTTTAACCTTGGTGCTCTATGGACTCTGGGTCATAGTACTGGCTGGGATAAGAGCGAGGAGTCCGATGAAATACGAAAGGGGAGCTTTCAGTACACTCATTTTGGGAATCTTGCTCCTCGCGGTCGGAGGAGCTTGGTTTCTCAACATTCAAACGGGCTATTGGCTCTACTCAGTCGTGCTACTTCTGATGATTGTAGGCATAATAGCCGTGGCTACCGCTCTGCTTAGAACTCGAAAGTAACCAAAACATTATTTTTAGGCTTGTTGTTTTCCCTTGCGTGCTTGTTTGTCTAGAATTTTGTGAAAGAAGTTAGGGCTTAGGCCATATTTCTCACAGACTTCCACGATGCTAGATGAGTACAACTCAAACAATTCTTGGATGGTTTTCCTCGCCAAATCTGAAGGGATTTCGTCGGGGTTTTTGAGAAACAGAATGAACCACCTGCCGAGTTTGGTGGGCGCATACCATTTGACCCAGACACGTTTCTTTTCAGTTTTGACTGTTTCTAATCCTTGGTCTAGTATGCCTGCCAAAGTCATTTTTTTCAAGTATTCGATTATGGACTTGTTAGAATAGGGCGTCTGTCTAATCAGTTCTCGCTGATACGTGCGTCCATCCAGTCGCAGTTTGGTCAGAATGCTCAATCCAACCCGCGACTGGAGTATGCTCCAAATCCTTCGGCGCTTTTTGGCGTCTATTGGAAAAGGAAGAACGTAGGGCCACACACTTTCCTCTTTCAATTTCAGTTCCTCAACTAGGTTCAAGAGACTTTCCTATCAACTACAAGTTTTCCTTCCTTAATCACCTTGTCCACAAGGTTAACCCCAAACCTGTAGCCCAAAAATCTGTAGTTGGGAACATTTAGAATTACCATATCCGCTTTTTTCCCTGGTTCAAGGCTTCCCACCGCATCTGCTCGTTTGATTGCGTGAGCAGCGTTAATAGTTGCCGCTGTCAAAGACTCGGCGGGTGTCATCCTCATTTGGCAACAAGCCAGCGCAATCACTAATTGTTGATTTTCCACCCAACAACTCGGGTTGAAGTCTGTTCCTAGGGCCAATGGAACGCCCAGAGAAATCATTTTTCTAGCGTCGGCGCACCTTTCAGTCATGAGAGTGAAGGCTGCAGCTGGAAGCAGAACAGCCACAACGCCACGTTTCGCCATCATTTTTAATCCATTCTCAGAAGCGAAGAGCAAATGCTCCGCCGAAACCGCCATCACCTCCGCGGCTAACTCCGCCCCACCGAACTGAGTCATTTCGTCCGCGTGCACTTTCGGGGCCAAACCATGCTTCTTTCCACAGAGAAGAATACTTTTAGACTGACTTGTGTCAAAAACGCCTTTTTCGCAGAAAACGTCGCAGAATTCAGCTAGTTTGCGCCTTGCGACTTCCGGAATCATTTCTTCTGTTATTATACTGACGTATTCTTCAACTCTCCCATTGTACTCGAGTGGAATTGCGTGGGCTCCCAAAAAAGTCGGCACGATGTCCGTGTGATGCATCTCGTCCATATGTTTCATAACACGTAGACACTTAACCTCGTCTTTTGGGTTGAGGCCATAACCGCTCTTCGCCTCTACTGTTGTGGTTCCGTGCTCCAACATAGTATTCAGAGTTTTCTTGCAGCTTTTCATAAGTTCTTGTTCACTGGCGCGTCTGGTCTCTCGCACGGTCTTTAAGATTCCTCCCCCCTTCTGCAGAATCTCCATGTAAGTGGCGCCCTTGAGCCGCATTTCAAACTCGTCTTCCCTAGAACCAGCGAAAACCAGGTGAGTGTGAGGGTCAACAAACCCGGGAATGACAGTCTTTCCTTTGGCGTCTATTGATTCTTTAGCTTTGAAATTTTGTTTGATTTCTCGCGTCTTGCCCACAGCAGCTATCTTTCCATCCTTGACTGCTACGTAGGCATCTCTTATAATGCCCAGTTCTTCCATTTCTTTGCCTATCAGGGGCCTCTTGCTTCCACCTTGCAGTGTGATTAACTGGTTGGCGTTTTCAATGAGCAAGTCAACTTGTTTCTTAGACACTCTTTTTTCGCCCTTTTTCAACTGCGTTTTGAACAGCTATCTCGAGCACGTGGTCTATGTCTAGGTTGTCTATTTTCATGTAGTATGCCGCAGAGTCTAAAACTGCTCGCAGTGGTGCCAATCCACAGAATTCTGAGCTAACTATTGGAACGTTGTAGCGCTGAGCTTCGATTCTGATTAGCTCGAAGACGCGGTATAGAGGCGTTTTTTCGAAATCGGTTACGCTCATCCCTATCTGAGTCATGCCTTTCTTAGGAATGGTTGCGGCCATGGCTTTGACGAAGGCAAATCCGCCCTTCTTGGCGTGCAGAGCCTTGGCGATTTTTTTGACAATGGAAAGATCCGATGTGCCGAGGTTAACGTTGAAACCTGCCATGACCTTTCGAGCGCCCGTTATTGTTGCGCCAGCGGTAGGATGAGGATGCCTAGGTCCGAAGTCGGGTTTTCTCTCTGGGTTCTTCATCATCGTCCCCAGTTTTTCGTATTCGCCCTCTCGTAGCCAATCTATGTCGCTTCTCTCTGGTCTGGTGGCGGCTTCTCCGTAAAGATAGACAGGAACCTTGTTTCTTTCTGCGAACGCTTTTCCGAACTTTTTGGCGAGGTCGACGCAGTCTTTGAGGCTGGTGTTTTTTATCGGAACGAACGGCACCACGTCTACAGCCCCGATGCGTGGGTGCTGTCCCTTGTGTTTGTTCATGTCGATGAGTTGAACGGCTTTTGCCGCGGATTCGAGGGCGGCATTGAGAACAGTGTTCTTTTCACCCACGAATGAAACGACGAGTCTGTTGTAATAGTCGTCAAAGGTGCAATCCAGAACGTAAGCTCCTTCGATGCGCCTTATTTCATTCAGAATTGCTTCCACAACCTTAGGCTGAGATGTGCTGAAGTTTGGCACGCACTCGACTATTTCTTTCAAACCTCATCGCTCCATGATGTTGGCTCTTTGCTAAAAAGAGCGTGAACTTGAGATTTAAGAACTGTTCTTTTAGAGGTGAAAACGGGAAAAAGAAAGGGAAAGGAAAGGCTGTTTTGACTAGGCTGTTGGTGGCGGAGCGACCTTTCTTCTGCGCATGAAATAGTACAATGTTATGATTAAGCCCAACACCAGAGCGGCAATGCCGATTCCGAGTCCCGTCACCGCGTACGCCCATGAGATGTCAATTGGTTTGGCTGTTGCCGAAGCTGCCAGACTTGTGTACGCTGCAAAGACTGCGTTTCCGTCCCACTTGGCTATGACCTGCCATGATCCAGGTTTGTCGGCTCTGAATGAGTCTGTGAATGTTCCACTTGTTGTTGATGTAACGTTCTTGATGGTTGTTTTTCCCTCGGGGTCTTTGATAAACAAGGTTATGATCACTGAAAGCGCGGGTTCAATAACACCGTTGATGGTAATGTTTTCTCCTTGTGTGACCGTAGACGGTGTTAAGCTTAGGCTTATTTTTGTTGAAACTTTGCCAACCGTGAAGAACACAGGGCCAGCTAAGGTTGACGATCTGCTTCCGTAACTGGATAAGTCAACAGCGTATACGGTGTTAACTTCTGCTGTGGCTGGAACGGTGAAAGACAGAGCTTGTGTTGAATTTCCGTATAGTGCGCCTGTTACAGTTGCTAACAGTATGGCAGTAGTTGGAATTTCACCTGACCACTTGGCTTCGTTGGGTTTGTACCACCAAAGCTGATACTGACCGCCTGTTTCGAGACCTGAAACCGAGACCGTGATGCTTGCACCCACTGCTCCTGAAGGTTGTGCTAAGGTCACGGCTGGACGTATTGATACCCAAGTCGATACTGGTCCGCCCCAAACAGGGTCATTGTTTACGAAGGTGTTTGATGTTGAGACCCAGATAGAGTGTGCCCACCAGCCTCCGGTGCTCTGTGGAATTTGGAAGGAAGCTGCTAGCGTTCCTTTAGCGTCGGTTGTTACAGTTGCAGGGGTTGTTGTCATAAGCATAGCTTGCTCAGTGGATGAGCCTCTTGGGTCGTACCATATGTAATATGCGGTGTCAGGTTGCAGTCCCTTTCCGTTCACCGTTACCCACGTCCCAACTGTAGTTGTTGTCGGCGCAGCCTGTAGGCTTGGGTAAATTGTGACTGTTAGAAACTCTGAGTCTGTTGGGAAAGGTGCATTTGACCTAACGTTAGCCCATATGTCAAAGTATCCAGCACTATAGAGCGCTGATTCAGTTGGGTCCGAAGTCTTAACAACGTCAACTATGTGGGCACCCTCGACGTCTGGCGGCAAATTGAAGGCTATATTAATCTGTCCCGCTTCGTCACCGGTGTCTCTGACAGTGAAGGGCGAGGTTACTGCTTCGCCTATTCCTGCGCCGTCGAAGACAATCTGGTATGTGCCCGCTTCGAATGCCTTGCCTGTCACCATGATTGATGTTACGGGGTTTAGATTGGTCCCTGATGTGGGTGTAACCCAGAGGGCTGGTGTCATCGTCACTGAAATGGAAGCCATGTTGTCTGGTGTAATTAAGCCGGTAGCTGTGATTGACTGTTCACCGCCTACTAAGGCTGGCATCGTGATAGGCGGAACCGTCCACCACCAGAGATTCCCCCATTCGTCAGGTGTGGCTGTTGTTGCAAATTTTCCTCCAACCGAAATTGTTAGCTGCTCGTCTCCGCGGAAGCCCGAGCCCCATATGTAAACCTCGCTGCCCTCGGTCAAATACCACTGGGATTGATAGCTCACCGGTGCCCAAATTTCAAGAGAAGCTAGTCTCTGAAGTGTTATCGTAGAACCTGCTAAGACTCCGTAGGTGCCAGGCACTGGGTTCCAGAAACCAACGCTATATTCAAGCCCTCCGCCTGGAAATCCAGAAATGCCGCCGGTGTCATAAGCTATGAAGCCGTTTGCGTCGGGTACCATGCCGCCGCCTCCTAGATTGACGACTGATATTCTTGTGTCGCCTTGAGACACAACTCCGTCGTTGTCCTTGTCCAAGTACACGGCTTGCCTGCCGTTGTATGGGCCAAAACCAACGTAAGCAGGACGGCCTTTTTCAACCTTAAAATCAATCACTGCACGTCCGATGTCATCGTTACCCGCTGCGACAGTTGACCCTGCAATGTATGTTGTTGTTCCAATAGTTACTGTGGTTACCCTCATGTCAGGGGGAGGACCAATGCCAACACTGCCAGAGTTGTCATGGTCGTAGTAAACATCTTCGCCTACGTCCCATGCGCTGTTTCCATTTGCGTCGTAGTAAGCAAGTGGAGCCGTTGTCTGATCAAACCATGTCAACCGAGGTGGTCCCGTTAGAAAATCCAAATCTAATTTCCTCACAATTGATCCCGTTGGATAGATTAGCGTTAGATAGTAAGATACCCCAGTCTTCAAGCCAGCCCCCGCAACCTCAGCCTCATCGCCCGGAACACCTGAGAGGTATGTTCCACCAGCAGTTATTGTGCCATCTGACTCTATCCAGAACGGAACGCCCACGTTATCTGCTGTAGCAGGCGTTGACGCGAAGAGCTGCTTTGTGAAGGTGAACGAGGCGCCTCCGGTTCCCGTGGTGACAATTGTGACGTTGAGCCAAGCTCCACTCGTCAGCGCCGCGGAGATTTTTGCAACCGGAGAATTGGCGCCAAAGGGTGAGTTTGATTGGAACGGCACTGTCGAAGCAGTGATGCCTTGAGTTGAGCCCTTGCCAGTTTGAATAGTTAGTGTTCCTGAAAGATTGCAGGTAACCGTTCCACCCGTGTATATCAAATTGACCGCTTGAATGCTAGTTCCTGTAAGGCCCGTAGCCTCAAACACAAAGGGAGAGTCAACAGCCGTTTTAACCGAGCTGTACCAGCCCAAGCCAAATGGATCAGAGGAATAAAGCCACGGATACGCCAAAGCAAGCCCCGCAGGTGGAGGAAGCAAAGGAGGGGGAATCGCAAGAAACAGTTCCGGCTTTATCCTGAAAATCATTGAGGCTGTGATCTCCGACAGCTTTCCAGTTGCTGTTACAGTTTTTTCTCCGCCGGGTAAGTCTGGAACTGTCCCGACCCATGTGCTGAAAAAGTATCCTTCTTCCGTGATGCCAACTGGGAAGTCGCCTAAAATGCTGTTGCTAATGTTGACCTGGACCATCTCGCCTCTGGCAAACCCTGAAAGTTGAATGGACAACCAGTCGCCGACGAATCCTTCAGCTAAGAAAAGCCCAATGTAGTATTGACTTGACGTATACTCTTCTGGGGTTGCGATTTTTCCGTGCTTCTCGTAAGCATAGTTGTTGCGAAGAACAATCCTGGGGTTTACTGTGAAACTCGCCGTAGAAGACGTCTGGGTGTCTGAAGCCTTTATGATGTAAGGTCCTCGTGTCAGTTTGGGCACTTGCAATTTAACAATAAAGTTGCCTAAGGCGTCTGTGTGCACCTCGCCTGTCGACGTTGGTCCAATCGTTGGTCTTTGATAGTAGGGCATGTTTTCAATGAAACTCAACGAAGAGAGCAGTTGTTCTCCCCACATGAATGTAACGTCTTTGTCAGGGGTGAAACCCATGCCAGTAACAGTGACATAATCTCCCGCGTAGCCTTGTGACACGTCTAAAGTGATTGTTGCTGACGACGCTGCTTTAACAACTGGCGCAACTTGAATGATTCTTATCGCAGGAGTTGCAAGTGGCAGTAAAATCAAGAGAGCCAAAAGAACACTTAATGTCCTTAAACTAGTCTTTTTCAACTTGTTTTTTTCTCCTTCTTTTTTTAACTTTTCACCCATTAATGGCTTAGAAAGATATAACACTTGCGAAGTAAGAGTAGGGGGAGGTCTGAACACTCTTTTTCTTTTCAACCAGCGGAAAAAGGCTGGATACACTTGTTTCCGTTAGCCATGAAAAAACTATTAACTTTCCCAACCCTTAGTTGTTAAACGCTCACAAAAGGAGAGAACAGCCTCAGTGCCGCAGTCCGGTTTCGACTGGAAGTTTGAGATCCCAACATGGGAAAAAATCTACGAGCTGCTGCTCAACCTTGCCAACCAAATCAGAGAAGCAGGTTTCAAACCAGACGTCATCGTCGGCATCGCGCGTGGCGGGTGGCCTCCAGCCCGCATCATGTCAGACTTGTTGGAAAACCCAGAGCTGGCTAATGTTAAAGCCGAGTTCTATCTAAGCGTGGCAGAAACCAAAGGCGAGCCAGTTATAACGCAACCGGTTTCTGTCTCAGTTAAGGGCAAGAATGTTTTGGTTGTAGACGATGTGGCGGACACTGGAAAGAGTCTAGCTCTTGTTAAGGAACACTTGAAAGAAAAGGGCGCGAGAGACGTCAAAATAGCCACTATCTATAATAAACCGTGGAGCATAGTCACCCCCGATTGGTTCGAGAAGAAGACCAGTCATTGGATAATCTTTCCATGGGAAAGAAAAGAAACAGTGAGACGCGTCTTGGAAAAGTGCAAAAAGCACGGGAAAACCGTGGAAGAAGCAAAGGAAACGTTGATAAGCTATGGCCTGGACCGCAAACTCGTGGAAAGGTTCATCAAAGAAATATCTGAGGGAAAAGTGTGATCGAAAAACTGGAAGGCTTCGATCATTACTTGCTCGTGGCGGGCTTTAAAGACTTCGAAATAGACAACGCCGACGAGTTTTTTAGAAACATCAGAGAAAGAACAGGCAACGCTTGCGTCCAATTTTTCGATGCCACTTTAATTGCTGGAAGGGAACACTTGCGTTTCGCGGCGCTGAACTCTTTAAATGCCTTCAAAAGCAAACTGAACATTGCGAGCAGTTTAGCCATGGAGACACTCCTATACGCCTCGGCTCAGCATCAGATCAAAGACGCCATAAGACTGCTCGGAATCAAACCCGACAGTCGTCAAGTTGCTGCTCTTGTTCTGGCGGAGACTCAGGAGAAAGCGTCTCAGATTTTGGTGGTTGTTTCCAAAATATTGCCAGGTAAGCGAGACGACTCCGTGGTTGAATTGTCTAGTGAAAAGTTTGACGGATTGAAGAAGTTGTTTCGTATTTCCAACATTGAGTTAGAGGCAAAAATCGAGCGTGAAGGTGCTGAGAGAGAAGCCTTGCTCGACCTGGTTATTGAACACATGGCTCTGCTGGCTACCGAGCGCTGAGGCTACATTTTTTCTTTACTTATTGAAAGGACATCTTCTGGGTTCATAACAGAGATGCCGGTTAAGCCTCCGACCACTTCCACCAAGATTATTTTGTCAGGACGGTTTAAGTCAACTGAGCGTTCGATGTTTGCCGCAGCCGCCGCGATTATGTCGCTGGTCGATGTGGTTGTGAAACGCTTTTCCACGGTGACCCTGAAAGTCTCATTCTCTTTTATCTTTGAACTCAGTTGTGTAGCTACTCGCTGGATTTCGCCGAGGTCGGTTCGAACCACTTTTTCGATGGGTATGACCCTGAGTGTATAACGAAATTCGTAGGGTCTCTCCTTTAAGATAGCTCGAAATTTTTCGATGACCTCGAATGGGCTAAACGCAGTTTTAGCGGCGATTAGGCCTGTTATGCCAGTTTTGTCGACTTTGACCGCTGAATCACCGATTTCTCCCAGTAGGTACCAGATTTCTGAGCAAGCGTCTTCCTCGTTTCCTCGGGCCGTGGTCACGAGCAGATTAAAGTCTCTGAGCACCATTTCTCACACGAAGTCCATTTGTGACCCACCAAAAGGTGTATCAGCATGGTCACCGCTGAAATGTTTTCACCGCTTCTCATTTAGGATTTTCTATCTGAAACATTTTTGGAGTCATGTGGAGATCCTCTTTGTCACGATTCTGTAGAGCACAAGCGCCGAGAATGGAACAATCGCTATGAAAAGGTATTCTTCGATGGGTAGCAAGCCTATTTTGATTCCGACAAGAAATTGTGTTGCCAGACTCCACTTGATTTTGTATGGAATAAAAAATTAAACATACTGAATTTTGTTCAAAAAGGGGCAAGAGCAGAAGCATAAAAAGCAGATTGCGAGAAAATACTTTCCGAGAGTGTTTCTAAATTGCCGAGGTCGAGAGCACATGGCGTTTATGCCAATCTTGAAGGCATGATTGAGTTTGCGCGAGACGGAATTGTCAGCAAAACCGTTTTGAAGGCTGCAGAAAAGGAAGTGAGCTTGTTCTGCATGTCTGCTGGGCAGTCACTTTCTAGTCACACGTCAAGCTATCCAGCTATAATACACGTGTTGCGGGGCAAGGGAGAAGTGACCCTGGCGAAGAAAAAGTACGAGGCAACGGCAAACGCTTGGTTTTACATGCCAGCGAAGCTGCCGCACGCGGTTCAGGCAATCCAAGAACTGGTTTTTCTGCTTTTTCTTTTTAAAGAATCAGTGTAGTTATTTTTTTCCTCTTTCACTTATAACGCTGTATGTGCCTCTGAGTTTTTTCTGGTTCTGTTTGTTCAAAGCTTGAACTGATCTTTTTGAAGTAAATGCTAGAAAACGCTCAGGTCGACTGGATGCTAGTTAATTCTCCGTTATGTAAGAAGTAGACCCTGTTCGCGTATTTGGTGATTGAAATATTGTGCGTGGTCAAAATGAAGGTTTGTTTCTGTGTTCTGTTCAATTCTCCAATCAAGTTCATGATGTTTTTTGTGTTTTCTTCATCCAAGTTTCCCGTAGGCTCATCCATAAGAACTATTGCGGGTTCATTCGCCAGCGCCCTAGCTATGGTGACTCTTTGTTGTTCACCAGCACTAAGTTCAAAGGGTTTGTGTTGTGTTCGATGTCCCAAGCCGACTGCTTGCAAGAGTTTATCAGCCTTTGCTCTGCGTAGTTTCTTCGGAGTTCTGGCAAATATCATGGGCAGTTCGACATTGTCAAGAGCCCGCATTTTGGGTATCAGATTGTAGAACTGAAAGATGAAACCTATTCTTCGACATCGGATTTCAGACAGTTTTCTCTCGTTCATTTTTGTAATGTTTTCATCTTCGATCCAAACCTCACCTGATGTAGGAGCGTCAAGTCCACCGAGCAGATTTAGCAGAGTAGTCTTTCCAGAGCCGGACGGTCCTTGAATTGCTACAAAATCTCCTTTTCTAACTTCTAGATTCACGTTGCGAAGAGCAGAGACACGATGTTTGCCCATCTTGTAGGTTTTTGATAAGTTAAGTGCCCTCAGTATTGACGTTTCAACCAAATTTCAGCACCTCATTTGGGCGTACACGAACCGCCCTCCACAACGGATAGAGTGCCGCAAGAACGGAGATTACAACCGATAGAATCAGACCATAGAAGAAGACCTCAGGAAAAACCAAGATGCGCATTGACGATGTAGAAGTTATTGGTATTAACAAGCCTTGTATGAAAATAATTAACGAAACCAAACAGCCCAGAAGACCTCCAAAAACACCCAATACACTAGATTCGTACGTTATCATTTTTGCTACATCTGTACCTCTTGCGCCCAATGCTTTCAGTATTCCAATTTCTCTGCTTCTTTCAAGGATGCCCATCAATATGACGTTGGTGATGCCGAAGAAGCAAGCGACACCAGCGATGGTTGAAAGGGTGTTTGAAACCCAAGCGACGGAGTTCATCATGGGAGCAAGCCGTGCGGTGGCTTCTTGACTTTTCAGAACACTGACGTCTTGGAGTTCCTTTCTGATTTCGTCTATCACAAAGTCGATTTTATTCGGATCTGTGACGGTAACCATGATTGCTGAGGTGCGTCCAGCTAGGCTAAAGATGTCTTGTGCAACCTTGAATGGAATAATTACTGCATGGTCTATCCACGTGTCGGTTTTGAATATGCCGACCACTAACAAGGTGTGTCCATCAACAGTTATATTGTCACCCACATGTTTTTTCAAAAAATCTGCGAAAAGATGTCCCATGGCAGCATTACTTTCGTTGGTGTTAATCATCGCTCCCTCAATCATAGTGAAGGTGTAAAAAACAGGAATGTCAGAGGGACTTAATCCGATAGTGAGCCTGAAGGGCTCGGTGCCAACAGTGGAAATATGTGTGATTTGAGGTGAGACGTTTTTTACATACGCTATTTGTTTTATCGGAATTGTGTAATTTTCCGGAATGCCGGAGCCTAAAAATGGTATAAGGGCTTCTCGGTTCCATATCATTATCTCTCCTCCAAGGTCTGAGAGGCTCTCTGTGACGGTGCTTTGCAAAGTGAGCGTGAATGATGAGACTAGGATGAAGATTAGAACAAAGATAGCCAATCCGATCATGGTTAAGAGATTGCGTAGGGATCTGCGTCGAATGTTTTGCAACGCCATGTTAAAAATTTCCAGCATGGGTCCTCTTCCACACGCACAGAGTATGATGATTACGACACGTAAAACTTTTCTTTTTCACTCATTTTGCTATCTAACTCATTCTGTTTTGCCCGGTGAGATACGTCAATGCAGAGTTTTTCTTTGGAATGAATCATTGAATAGAATGCCAGAGAGAGCTTGCATAAAACATATGTAGTGATTTCTCATATACAGTGTTGTGCGCACATGAGAGGAGAAGGTTGAAGTGAGAATTCGTAAGAGTCAGATTAGAGTAGTGATTTCGCTGCTTGTTTTGGTTATTTTAACCTTGCCGATTTTTGGAATTCCGCCTAATTCTTCTGTAATCGATGCAGGCGGTGGTTCTGTGGCAACCCTAACTGGAGAAATATTCGATAGTCTGGGTCCAGACGAGGATTCTGATGGGTTCTCTGATTATCTAAACGTGGGAGTCGAGGTGAATGTTACTGAATCCGGTGTCTTCATTGTCAGCGTTGACAGCCTTCTTGATTCAAACTATAGTGATATCAGCGTTTATGATTCTCAGTCTGCCTTTCTTTCAGTTGGGCTCCAGATAATATATTTGCATCTAGATGGTGAGATGATTTATGCTTCCAAGCTTAACCCAGCCATGGTTTCTTATGTGTCGCTTTACAACGAAAATTATGAGTATTTGGACAGCATGTCCAGCCTTCCTTTGTCGAAAGAGTATTTGTACACAGAGTTTGATCGACCACCAGCTGTGCTAACTGGCAAAGTCTATGACCGTGGCTTGGATACAGACGATGATGGCACCTTCGACTACTTAGAGGTAAGCGTGGAGGTCAACGTAACAAAACCGGGATTATACGATGTTTTCATCTCAGGGCTTTTTGAAATTACTCCGGAAGGATATCGCTATTACATTGATGTTTGGGGTTCAGCATCTGGTTACCTTGATATTGGCTTGGGTATGCTCAATGTTTCCTTTTATGGTCCAGCCATATATGCCTCAAACTTCAATCCAACAAACGTTTCTTGGATATCATTTTATTCAGCAGATCCTTACAGATTTTTGGGCTCCCTAAACGAAGTTCCGTTGTCAAGAAAATATTTGTACACAGAGTTTGATGTACCAATAGTTATTGTGGGTATCGTTTCTGATCAAGGAGTTGACAATGATGCAGACGGTTACTTTGACTTCTTGGAGATAGACGTTCAAGTCAACGTTTCAGACTCTGGAACCTATTCGCTCTTTGTGTCTGGGCTTTCAGACCAAACTCACACACGCTCTGTATGGGATGTGCGAGATTCAAAAACAATATTTCTAGACAAAGGCATCCACACGGAGAAATTCTACTTCTATGGTCCATCAATTTACGCTGCAAAGTGTAACCCAACCATAGTCCTTTACATGTCGGTGAGTTGGCAATACGACTATAGAACGCTCTATGACAGCAGGAACGACGTTCCCCTAACCAAGCAATACTATTACACTCAGTTTGAGGCTCCCTTCACAGACGTGGAAACCAAGTTTATTGTTTACCCAGACGGAAGAGTCAGCGTAGAAGGCTCAGCCAAATCCACTAACATGGTGCCACAATATAGAGGACCCACAGGTCAAGGATCCTTCAACTTAACCTCAACCCAAGCCACGGCAGACCTCACGGTCAACTTACCTCCTGAGATGATGTCTCAGTTTCCCTTCAACTCAACAACGGCTGATTTGCTGGCAGAATATTCAAGCGGGCTTCTTAACTTGGGAATAAATTCAACAATTGTTCTCCCGCCAGTTCTTGCGTCACAATATCCATTCAACTCCACGGACGGTAAAGTGAACGTAACATACTCTGGAGGAATCCTTAATGTTAACATTGAAGGCAACACAACCCTGCCTCCACTTACCTCCAAGCAGTTTCCATTCGACACCACAGACATCACAGTGGTTGGAGCATACACACCAAACACATTGAAAGGAAGAATCACGTTCAGCGTCCTGGATAGCTTCACATTTGACGATGTTAACGTTGACTTCACAGGAACCCAAACCGACTTAACCCTTAATGGCACCGTGCACGTTGTCTTCAATCTACCCTTAGGCGACTTTGTCATACGCAATGAAACCGAACTAATCCAAATGATCGACCAGCTCAAAAGCACTCTAATAGGTGAAAATGGGGCAGTCTGGAACCTGACCGGCGGGCTGTTAAACGTCACAAGCCTCGACGTTTCCTACACACTCAATGGCATAGGTGCCACCGTCACGTTCAAAATGGACGTCCAAGGAGACTTCGTTCAAGCGTTAACATACGTAATGTCGGGCGGAAGAAACTACACGCTTCTTTCTCCAGTGTTGAACGAAGCATATCAATCTGTTCAAAGTGGCTCTTTTGACATACAATATTGGCACTCAACTAGTAAAGGCTCGATTAAATTAACATTGTCTTATAACCTAGAACACCTCATTAACTACGTCTTAACGCCCCCAACCGGAACCACACCTTACATAATGACCTCCTACGATATGTCACCTACAATTTATCTCGGCGATGTAGTCCTAGTCGAAGCAGTAAACGCGACTGACGTAGTTGCTGACCCTGACACAGGAGACATTATCGCGCTAAAATATCCAAGCGATCCAAGATACATAGTAATCCATAGAGCCATAAACAAGACCCAAGTAGGCGGCACCTGGTATTTCCAAACAAAGGGAGACGCAAACGCCTCACCCGACAACTGGGTTGGCAATTACACATACAACGGGATGATATCTGAGTATTACTTAATCGGCAAAGTCAGCTCTCGAATTCCATATCTCGGTTTCGTGTTAGCGTACCCGTACTCTCTGTACTACTATATGTATTATGACCCATACTTGCAAAGTACAGTTGCGCCGCGCATGGCGTTACTGAAAGCTGTGTTCTCTTCCGTTCAAAGCATGACTGTTCAAGTGTCTTATTCAAGCACAAACAAACAGTTTGACCTACAATTAGCTCTAGTCGATAAGTCAAAAGCGCTCATCGATGAGATTACGAAAATATTACCTGAATTACTGCCACCTGAAACACCAAGTGAACTGAAAGAATTCGTGGAATCATTTCTAAACGCGACATACGCTTCAATAAGTTCGGCTCAGATCTCCTTCTCCTACGAGAACGGCAAGGCTGATTTGAAAGCCACAGCCTCAATCGAGGGAGATCTTAACGCTCAACTCAACTACCTAAAAGATCTTTACTTCAGAGCCCTCTCATATCCTGTAGGCTACGATATACCCTGGCAAGTGGCTTTCCTAAACCAAACAAAAATCGACGTGAGCAACTTCCGAATCAGCGCAAGATTGGATGAAACTTCGTTTGAGGGCAGAATTGAAGGGTTAACACTGATGCCTCCGAAAGACGTAATAAACGCCACACACTTCAAGCTTGAGCGACTCTTCAACCTTACGGCTCCACAATACCCGTCGCAAAGAGAATTCCCAGAGGAGTATCAAAGACTACGAATAACAATTGAGGGAGGAAGCAACGCCACGCATATGGTCACGCTTTTTAGGCCATCAACCGTTCCAGAACCCAACTTAACTGCGCGCTTCGGAAAATCAATGGTTTGGTTCAATCAAACTCTCAGTAGTCTAAAGGACTTGGTTTTCAAAATTGAACCGCAAGAAATCTTGTTCGATGCCGGCACTTGGAATGGGATACCATACAATGTGGGCGTTATTAGCAATTCAACAGTTTCCGACTTCTACTTCAATCCGGTCGAAGGCGCGTTCTTAAGGTTTAATGTGACTGGTGAAGACGCTGGTTACTGCAAAGTAGCGATTCCCAAAGACATATTGTGGACTGAAAACGGCTGGATTGTTCTCGTAGACGACGAGCCAGTTGTTCCAACAGTAACCGAAGAAGGCAATGATACATACCTCTATTTCACCTACAGCGGGGGCACAAAAACCGTCGAAATATTAGGAACCAACGTAGTTCCAGAGTTTCCGTCAGCCGTAATTATGCCACTGCTTCTGATTCTTACACTGCTTGCCCTTGTTGTTTCGAAGAAAAAGCATAGGGGTCGCAAACAAATACAACGTGGTTTCGAGGATTTGCCACGAAGCCAAAAGACTTTCGATAATGTTAAATAGGTGCTGAAAGAGAAAAAGAGGCTTCGGAGATGGTCAAATTGCCAGGTCCAGAATTGGCTGTTGCCCCTATGCACAGAATCTGTAAGAAGGCTGGAGCCGACAGAGTCAGTGAATCTGCGGCAAAAGAATTGGCGAAGGTGCTCGACGAAATAGGCGTGAAGATCGCAAGAGAAGCCATGGACTACGCCATGCACGCCGGAAGAAAAACAATAAAGTCAGAAGACATAGAAATAGCCGCACGAAAAGTAATGGGCAAATGAGAATTCCTTTTATCCATTGTTTTCGCAAATCACTGGATTAAGCGGCTAATACAGTTCTTTCTTGAAACCACAAATGTATCCATCTTTACTTTCTTTTTTGATCAATAACCAACCGTAAAGGCCTTCATAACCTCCAGCAACTTACTTCAGGTCTCACCTTTTACGTAGAAGCCTCAATGATTCACAGGCCACCAATCAGATTTCCACAAACGCGGTAAGAGAAACGCCCAACATTCCCAACATAGACCTCCCCTCTGGGTAGAGAGGCTACAAAAATAAAAGACACAACGTAGAAAACCAAACAAACATATTAGACTCTTAATAGACAGGGCTAGCCAAACAAGCACACACAAAAATACATAACCACCAAAAAAGCAGAAGCTACCAGATTTTAATGGTAAACCTTATAATAGGGTTGCTTTCTAAAAATGGCTACATTGGTGGTGAAAAATGGTGAGCAAAGATCAAGCGATAGGCGGACTGATTTTCCTCGTTTGCGTAATTGTAATAACCGGATACGTAGGTGCACTCTTCTTCTACGACAACCCGAGATTGGGAATCAGCCTCAAGAATGCTATGAGCCTTCCATGGTCAAGCGCTAGCGTGCAATACTGGCTTGTTGCAGTTCCCGTATTCGTAGCCTTTGTGGCAGTACTTGGAATCGGTGCATGGATCGGCTGGACTATGGCAACAACCCCGCCTCCGAAGCCTATCGAAGAAATAGAAGCAGAAGAGAAAAAAGAAGAAGAAAAGGAAAAAGCAGCAGAAGAATAGAAAGAGGAAGAGAAAAAGAAGTAATGACCAGTGGAACCAGCCTTTATCTCTTCTCTCCCAGTCTATTTTCCCAATGACGGTGCACCATAGTGAGAAGAGTTAAAGGTCTAGTCCTCTGTGGCGGAACGGGCACAAGACTCAGACCCATCACCTATTATTTTCAGAAGACCATGATTCCCATCGGATTGAAGCAGAAACCATTACTAGAGTACGTAGTTCGTCTTCTCAGTTTTCATGGAATATCCGATTTGGCTTTTTTAGTGAACTATAAGGCGGAACAGATCGTCAACTATTTTGATGACGGTTCGAGGTTTGGCGTGAGGGTTTCTTACATACATGATGTCCCCAAATTTGGAGGAACGGCCGGTTCTGTGCTCAACGCTTTCAGACAAGGTGCCGTGACTACCGAAGACACTCTCTTGGTCTATTATGGAGACATTATCACCACAATGGATTTGAAGGATCTGCTGAACTATCACTCTAGTAAGCGCTCTCTGGCGACCGTTGCGCTAGCCTCAGGCTTCACCGTGAGAGTAGGACTTGCCGAACTTGACAGAAAAGGCAAGATCTTAGGTTTTGTGGAAAAACCCAAACTTGAAAAACCAGTCAGCATCGGCATTATGGTACTCGAAGGAGAAAACCTCAAAGACATTGAACAGTTGCAAAAAGAGAAGCGCCGGGTGGACCTAATGAAAGACATAATTCCGCACCTAGTTGAGAAGGGCAAGCCTGTTTACGGTTATCTTTCTAAAGCCTTCTGGTACGATGTTGGCAGCATGGAAACCTACGAGAAACTGGACCATAAATTTGTCGACAAATCCTTCAGTCACCTTTTCAAAAGAAAAACCCAGGCTATAAGGGCAAAGGAATTATAAACCCAGAACACTAGGTAACCTCTGGCTCTTAATGAGTCCAAAAAAGTTGAGTAAGCTACGCTGGAAGCTAACTCAATGCCTCCTGCAAGTCTGATCTTGCCCTACACCGTTGCAGAAAAAAGCAGAAAGAAGAAGTTCCATACAAACATGGAACTCACAGCAATTCTCTGCTTGGCAGAAGCGAGACGCAAAAAAAATGTAATTGTCGGGTCATCTCGTGAAAAAATCTCGTTTATTTCAAAGTTGCATTATCCCTTGTGGGCTGTGCCTTGGAAGAATGGGTGTCTAATCATAGATGGATTGCAGATTCTTTCCTCAACTCTTACCTATATGGAGTTGCCAGATGTAGAACTTTTCTTTAATGATATTGAGCGCGGTCGGATCATTAGAGAGCAGTTTCGAATCGCGTTAGACAAGCACGCTCAAACATTCGCTGGTTTCTCAGAAATAGTACACATTCCGATGGAAGCCTTAGTGGCGGACAAAGCGTTGTTATCGGATGTTTCAGAAAAAGTTGAAGAAACCCTTGCTCTAAAAGCCGATGTGAAAGGAAATATAATCTTAATTCCCCCAAAACTTGATGAAGACGCGGTTGGTGAGAGCGCGAAAAAAGTTTTCGACCTTTTCGAGAGGATTCAATCCGATATCAAGGGTTTGGAACATGCTGCTCAAGTGCTGAATGAGACTACGCAGTTTCACGAGCAAAAGATTCTACATGAAATTGAGCTTGTAAATGAAGCCTTCAAAAGAGAAGCAGAAATAGTTAAACCGGTCGTGGAGAAGAAAGTGGAGCTTTTATTGAAAGAGCGAGACGCAAAAATCGAAAAGATGAATAGAGCAGCTGAATCGGAGCTGAAAGCCAAGCTGCGAGAGAACGAAAGACGCCTTCGAGAACTGGAAAAGTTGGAACTTAACCGGACTGAATACAAAAGGAGGCTAAACGTTCGCAGACGCAGACATGATAGGATAGGGATAGTCCGCTGGGAACACAGCCTACGAACCTGTGAGAACAAGATATCTGAGGTTAAAGAGCGAATGCGTGATCTTTCCCGTTATATTGAAAAAACCCGCAAGCAAAACCTAGAGGACGTTAACAAGTTGAAGTACGGCTACCAAACATTGATTGACAGTGAGAGAAGAACGATTCTAAACATCGAAGCCTCGCGGGAATCGGTTATAAAGGCGAAAGAAAGCGAAAACGAGAAACTGCGCCTAATGACTACACATATTGTCAGCCTCCTAGAACAGCTTGCAGAACAAAAAAAGAGGCAGGCCACCGAGCTCAAGAGTTTGACGATTCCTTGGAAATCTGAGCAGGGCACTCTTCTTGGTGTACCTTTTTATCTAGTAGGATACAAAACTGAGGGCAAACCCGCCCACTATAACGTTTATCCGCCATTTAAGGTCATGAGTTCTGAGGGCATAGTTAAGAAAGTTGAAAAAACATTTCTAAGCTTTAGGTTGGCGTCTCGAATCAAGCTTCTTCTGCAACCAAGGTCAAAAACGCTCAACAAAATGTTTAACATTGTTTTGAAAGAGAGAATGAAGACCGACAGGACCCTCGAAGAAAGCTTGAGAGAGTTAGGTGCGTCAAACAATCTGCTAACGAATCCAGACTTCAAGGAAGCGTTAACTAAAGGTGTGGAAGAACTCAAAACTGAAGGATGGATTAAACAAGAAGAGAGTTCCGTTCTTATGAAAAAGTACGGATAAGGTGGATCTGTGTGGCTTTTGAAGACAAAACAGTGGAGCGAAAGATCCTTCTGAAGCGTGCTTTCTCACGCCAAAGACTGTTTGAAATCGGGAAGAGCCTCGGCATCGCATACTTTGACCGTTTTAAAGACGAATGGGACATCGACGAGGATCAAGCCGCCTTAGAAATAGCCTCGAGGATAAGTGACACGCAACTCAAAGAAGCATTTGAGAGACAAAGACCACGCGAATGGGTTGTTTTCAGAGGTAAACACTACACTCTCGAAGATGGCAAACTACTGCTTCAAGGATCGTGGAAAACCATTGAAAGCAATCTTAGTCAAGTTAAAAAGGAACACGGAAAGAATGGACTCGCAGTCTTAAAGAGGCTTGTGGAGGCTGGCAAAAGCTGTGGATTAAAGGAAGTAGTCACCGACCTCAAGCAAGGTCTGGACCCTGTTCCCATTTTGAATAAACTTGAACGACTGAAAATAGTTGTTGTCTCTTACAGAGGCGACCAATATCAAGAGTGGAAGATCTTAGAAGAAACGGCTCCGCTTATTCGCTCAGAGTTGGGAATCGCGCCGCGTGAGCCTTCCCCTTCAATCAAGATTTTGACAACCGCTCCTCTAGAAGAACCAAGTGAAGTCGATTATGTGGCTATGGAGAGACAAGAAATAGAGACGATGGACGCTACACTTGATGGATATTTAAACACTCTACTGAAAAGTAGAATCGATTCAACTATAAGATTTGGAAAAACTCTCTCAATAACCACTCTTACGAGTTACCTCCAAAACTTGTTCGGACGGATTTTGTACTTTGACAGTCTGCTCAGCATCACACAACAATACAGCCTTGCAGACGTGGAAATTGTTCATCAACGTGGAAAAACTGGCATGCGAACGGGTTGGAATCTCTCTCTTTTCGGTGAGCCTGGAACCGGAAAAAGTTTCTCGACTCGCGACATGATTTTGGGAAAACCCGATGCCAAAGTTTTCCCGCATGGGATTCCCGGACGTAACCGTTTTGCTGGTGGTATGACACCTGCCCGCTTCATCCGGATTGGTCAGGCTTATGGGAATCGGACCTTCAACTTTATTGTTCCTGAGTTTAATGACTGGTTTAAGTACAAAGGTATGGTTGAGCCGTTGAAATTGGCTATGGAGCGAGGCGAAATAAAGTACGAGTTGCACCGTGAGGTAATTGGCCCCTATCGGTTTAACAATTTCTTCAGTGTCAACTACAATGTGGCGACTTATGGCAGAGGCTACGAAGTGACGGTTCAGGACCCGAACTTCAACGCTATTGAAGACCGTATGCTCTGTCGCTTGCACCGTCTGACCAAACAACGCTTTGTAGAGATTGCTCAGAGTCAGATGCGACTGGCTTTCGGTGAAATCGACATCGAAAAAGGCGCCAAACAGATTAGAGACCATTTGACACTAGTTTACGCCGTTGAAACTGGTCATCCCTTAGTGAAGGCTCGCTTTCCACAGAAGCCGGTGATAATAACGCCTGAAGCTTATAACATCATTGAGAAGGCTAGAAACGCCATCCTTGAGCGGATTCCACGCGAAGTCGTAACGTTTTCGGCTCGTTTGGAAGACCGAGCTATGAGGTTCGCCTGTGCGGCGTCTCTTCTCAACTACTTTCAATCAGACCTAGACTACATACCTGTTACTGAAGACGCGCTCAGATATGCCACTCAACTTTACGTGGAGGAAGCGTCGGTGCGCTCCAGACAGGAGTTCAAGCCAGAAGAGGTTTTGGCTGAAATCCTCTAGGAAAGTCTTCCTTAGATTTTGAGAGAATTTGCGATTTCTTTCAGTATGGACGCTGATTTTCGGAAGCTCTCTTGCTCAGTCTCGTTCAATGGAAGTTTTAGAGTGGTTCTTATTCCTTCTCTGTTTACGATTGATGGAACACTGAGGCAGATGTCACTCACTCCGTAATAATTTTGTAAAAGACTTGAAACCGTCAAGATTGCGTTTTCGTCGCGAAGTATGCTTTCGACGATACGTGTCAGTCCCAAGCCTATGGCGTAGTTTGTTCTTCCCTTACGTTCTATAATCTCATACGCCGCGTTTTTCACTCTCTCGAACAGACTGTTCAAGTGTTCCGTATCATATTTTTCTCCGCGTTCCAAGCAGAATTCTTTGAGCGGGGTTCCAGCCACGTTGGCTAGGCTCCAGACAGGCACTTCGCTGTCTCCGTGTTCACCAATGATGTAAGCGTGCACGTTGCGCGGGTCTATGCTCAAGTGCTCTCCCAGCACATAGCGAAGTCTCGATGTGTCAAGAATGGTGCCTGAGCCAATTACTCTGTTTACGGGAAAACCGGAAAGTTTCAACGTTGCGTAAGTCATTATGTCAACTGGATTTGTGGTAATCAAGAATATGCCATTACGATTGTATCGAGTTACCTTAGGCACAATGTCCTTAAAGACTTCAAAGTTTCTATGGACTAATTCTAAGCGTTTTTCGTCGGGTTTCTGTGCAGCGCCTGCGCAGACAACTATGATATCTGCATCTTTGCAGTCGGCGTAATCCCCAGCCCATATTTTTACAGGTCGTACAAAAGATAAGCCGTGGTTGAGATCCATGGCTTCGCCTTCGGCTCTCTTCTTATCTATGTCGATGAGGACTATTTCAGAGGCTAGACCTCGTTTGGTTAGTGTGTAGGCGAATGTTGAGCCCACGAATCCTGTTCCTATTACGGCTACCTTTGGCGTGTGAAAATGAAAACCTGCAGTCATTTGGTCACCGGTTTTATATGAAGTAATTCCTATCACTTAAGTCTGAGAGCGTTTTCTGATAAACAGAATTACCAATGCTATCAGAGCCACGAGAACAATTATGGCAAACAATTGGAAAAATGGATTTAGGAAGAGGACCGTGAATTTAGGGTATATTTCGAGCAGCCACCTAGATTGACTAATACCCCGGTTTGATGTCTCGAAATCAAGATCTATGAAGCAGTCTCCGCTAGCGTTTGCTCGAATCCTCCACGACACAAATCGCTCTTGATTGGGCACCAGATTCCCTAAGTGTACCTTCTTGCTTCTAGAAACAAGTTCAAGCTGAACAGGGAGATTTATAGTCACATTTAGATCCTCAGCCGTAATGGTTGAATTGTTCTTGATCCTGAAGCCCAACGTAAATTCGTCTCCAGGTTCAGGGTGCTCAGGGTCAACGTACATGGCGATTACGATTATTTCTGCAGGCTCTTCACTTACCGATGTTTTAGGTTGATTCCAACCGTTTGTTTCATGGCAGAAGACAAAATTAGTACCCGTGAGCAAGAATAATAAAGTAATGGAGGCGAGGTAAATTAACTTCTTCAAGTGATCCACAATATGTTTCTTGTCTTTTGGTATTATATAATCTGAAGTAAATTAGAAGCATATACTTTCTTCGCAGCTTTTTTACATGAGTCATCAAGATTTCGTGAGTGAATGTTTAATGGCTGTTTCTCTTTCGATGTGTTTCAGTCGGAATTCATCACCGCAGATTGGACAAGTCCAGGTTTGCCCCGTGTCGATTTCTTTCTTTCTCTCTCTTGGCTTTAGCCTCTCTTGCTCTTGTAATGTTATGAGTTTCTCCTCGGGTGTTGTAGGTGAAAGCGTCCATGCTCGTTCTAGTAGAAACAGAGTTATCATAGCTTTTTCGTCGTCAGTCTTCGACAGCGTGACCCAGTGTTTGCCTGGCGCAGTTTTGCCTGTCGCTTCTTCGTAGGGTCTTACCTCATAGTTTTCTTTGATGAGGAGCGGTACTTCCTCTAAGGTGTCTACTATTTTCCGTGAGAGTTTGTCGTCTTGGTCGGCTTGAGTTAGGGATATGATGTCGTAGAGCCAGCCTTCTCTTTGGCTTTGTTGAAAGACCATGGTGTTTCCTTCGAGTTGAGCGAAGCGGACTCCTGTCGGACACTTTATAGCTTTCACCAAGACTTTTCCTAATTCGTTGTCTCTGCAGATTTTGAAAAGCCATTCACCTGTGAGAACGTCTTTGGTTCGGTAGTAGCGCACTTCGCCGTTTCTTAGTTGGCGTAGGTTCATGTCGTACCATGCGTCGTTTGGTCGTTCTTCAATTTTTGTGACTTTGATTTGTTTTAGATATGACATTGTTGTTTTTTCCTCGTTTTATGTTGTCTTTTTGTTTTTGTAGCCTCTCTACCTAGAGGGGAGGTCGATGTTGAAATGTTTAGTGGTGTTTGGGTTTCTGTTTGGTTTGTATTATCTTGTTTAGGCGTGTGTCTGTTTTGTATTTTGTTCGGCAAGGATGCCCTTCCGCCATGAATATTTGAGGGTTCTTTAGGGTGGCAATGATTGACCACAGCGTGCCCAGTTGAATGTTGTCAATGTGGGAGCAAACATACCCTGTGTGGTCTGAAAGGATTTTTTGAGCATCCTTAAGATTTAATTTTCCGCCTTCTTGCCTCAATCTATTGTAAATAGTTGTGTATCTATGTTCCGAGTCTGATGGTCTGTCTTTCAGGTTTTCCATGTCTTTCATTTCGGGATGCATGAACTGGTTGGTGCAAACAATGAACCTATTGTTTTCTTCTGTTTTTCTTATTCTGACTTTTTCTGGACACGCTTCAACCACAGCGATGTCTCCTTCTCTATCCGCAACTAGGTAGCCGTTTGCCGTAAGATGATGAGCCTCGGTGAGCGTTTGGAGCGCCTCCTCAACGTTTGCACACTTGTCGAGGATGCATCTGGTGACTAACGCGAAGTTTATGCCGAATTTGACTTCTTTGGGCGCTACCCATGTCATTGCAACCGCTAAGCCTTTTTCGTTCACGCCGTCTTCCCGCCCAATGAATATGTCACTGTTCCCCACGCTGCAGTAATCATTTTTGGGCACTGTCAAAAAACTCTCACTGTGCTTCTTGAACCTGTAAAAGAAGTCGTAGTTCCTTCCAAAAATGACGTCTGAACCATTGAAAGTTGCAAAGATGCTGCAAGCAGTCGGCTTGGAAGCGCCAACACTGAAAATGAAGGAGGAGAGATGCTCATAAGAAGCGTGACAAGCGTCTGCAAAGCCTCTAATTTCATCGAGAACGTCGGGAAAAATCCTCTTGACCTCTTTTTCACACTCCACTCCAAAGGTTAAGGCTTCATTTGTCACTTCTGGAACCCTGAAACCATGCCGATACAGAAGATTCCCATAACGGAAGCCCATTTCGTAATATGTACCCGAAACCCTTGAATGATACGTTTTAACCACTTCTTTCTAAAATATGTGAATGCAGCGGTTTTGGAATAAAGATTTAATCACAAACCCAAACCCATGCACTCTTGCTCTTACCTCACTTTCCTTCGTACTTACTTCTTCTCTTAATTGTATCTACACACTCACACTCACACGCACTGCCCAATAAAAAACGAGGTAAAAAACCAATTGACAATTACTGCCCATTTTTTAACCGACTGTGAATGCGCCCGTTGGATTTGCAAAATGGAGAAAAAAGAGGGGTTTAGGCTGGTTGTCAAGTAAAGCCAGACCTATGCTCTTGCGTGGCTGGGTTAAGACTGTCTCCTAATGGGGCGCGAAGACTATCTTCCCCGACAGCTCTACCCCGCCCCATTCATCTAGGCCTGCAGGCCCTGGTCCCCAACCTGTTCCTTGCCCTTGGAGGTTCGCCAACTTGCCTGTGCCACTTAAAATCGTCCACTGAAACCACCACCAGCCCTGATCATTTTTTGTATTACCAACCCACTGGATAACCAAAGTGCCCTCATTGTCCAGCACGCTACCTGTAAAAAGGGTTCGCCCTTGGCCAGTGTCAAAGCCTTCGGGATGAATCTCTAGTGTGAAGACGCCTTCACCGGTTCCTTCCAAGGTTCCAGTAACCTTATCATATTCAACCGCTGATATGAACACATTGCCGTCGGCAAGTTTTGTTATCTTAAAGAACTCAGAAGGGGCCATCCAGCTCCAAGTTCCTGAAACGGTTATAGGTGTCGATGCATTTACTGCTGGCATCCATAGCGTGGACAGAAGTGCGCCCATGCACACTATGAGCGGTGCCAATAACATCTTTCTCACTTTATCATCTCCTTTTTTTCTAGCCTTACCGGTTAGGCTATTTAGGGCTCTTTCATCCGTTCACTTACGGATAGGCGGTTTCCTGCCCCCAAACGATTAACGTCTGGAATTGACTTTTTTATCATGTGTTTCACTAACTGTCGGTAACTGTCAACTTGGTTGAAACTTAGGTTCGCTTCATACATAATACGAGTTTTTAAGGATCCCTCTTTTGATATTTCCAAGATATCCGCAATAATTGAAAATCTGCCTCTTTTTTAACAAAGTTCTTAGTTTGAGGGTTCATGACGTTTCGTCGTCCTTGCGTTTTTACCAAATATCCTTTAAATATTTTCTTTGACAGAGTTATATCAGAAAATCAACATTAAAGAATGGAAAACTCAAATGTTAATCACGCATTTATAAGCCTGCCTTCACATTTAATTGCAAATATACACAACCGTCACAGAGCGATTCTACCTTAGTAGCGTCACTTGGGTTACTTCACTCAAGGCAAGATTTTTGGGGGGCACAAAGATTCAAGCGACAAGCACCTTTTGCAAGAATTCGTCGATTGGGCTTCGGTTAAGGTTTAGTCCTAGTTTTTCCTGTGGGATTCCCATGGCTAATCCGAGTAACTGCGTGTAGTAGATGATTGGTAGGTTGAGTTTGGCGCCTGTGGTGGCTGCTGCGCTTTTTTGTCTCACGTCGAACATGTTTTGACACGATGGACAAGAGTTTACCAAGGCGTCTGCGCCTAAGTCTTGCACCGCCTTAAGTTTCAATCCTGAAAATGTAAACGCAGCGTCGGGATGCGAAAGCATGAGCATGGCACCGCAGCAATCCAGCTTTTCTGAATACTGAATGCTTTTGGCACCCAACCATTCGATTAGTCTGTCGAGTTTCTGTGGGTCTTCTGGGTCGTCAACAGTTCCTACACTGGTTGGTCGGAGTATGTGGCAGCCGTAATGTACGGCTAATTTCAAACCGTTTAGTGGGCTGGTCACAGCTTTCTTTATTGTGGCTTCTCCAACCACATCGTGGAGAAAGTCAATTGTGTGCCAGATTTTTATCTTGCCAGAGTAATGAAGTTCTTCCTCTTTCAGCAATGTGTTGATTTCTTCCAGTAGTTTTTCATCGTGACTAAGAAAGTGGGAGGCTTCAAACAACGAAAGGTGACAACCGTTGCAAACTGCTAAGAGGTCGTTGAAGCCCATTTTCTCTGCGATGGCTACGTTGCGGGCTGCCAAGTAAACTGCAGCGTACATGTTGACGCTTTGAACAGGAGTTCCACAACATGATGCGTTGTCCAAGTCCACGAGCTCAAAGCCTAGACCGGGCATGACCTCTCGCACAGACATTTCAGAGGCGTATTGCATGGTCGGAATGACGCAGCCCCAATAAACCGCCACTTTCACGGCTAAGAAGAACCCTCCTTAGTGCTGGTCTTCTCCAAAGCCTTCATGAACGCTGCTTTGAATCGTTCATCAGGCTCACGAAACTTGGGCAACCCAAGTTTTTCACGGTCGATTTTTTCCAGTTTCCTTGTGATGGTTGGCTGCGGTCTCGATATGTGTCCGCACTCAAGAATCATGCTCAGCGACTGGAGAAAACTTTCAGGCACTTTCGCCTCTTTTTCAACTGCTAGATTTCTTAGTGCGATAATCAAATCGACTGGCGCCACAGCTTGGGGACAGCGTTCCTTACACTTAAGACACGTTGCACACGTCCAAACGATGCCGGAGTTGATTAACTCGTCTATGAAGCCAGCGCGCGTCAAAGCCACGACTTCGTGAGGTTTCAACTCTAACATCTTCATGGATGGGCAACCGCTTGTACATCGAATGCATTGGTAACAGTTGTAGGGCTTCTGCTCGCCAATCTTGCCCAAAACCCGTAGGCGAAGAGCCGCATCAGGTTTTTTAGAGGTCATGAGGTCTGTGGCTGACATAGAATTATACGAAAGTGAAAACAAACACTTATAGGCATTATCATTCTGAGAAACAACACAATCTTTTAAGGAACGACTCTCTAACCTAATGCTTCAATGATAACCGCTTAGGATGGACACAAAAATGTCAAAAGAAAATTCAGCGGTTGTGGTCGGAGCAGGAATAGCGGGGCTTCAAGCTAGCCTTGAACTGGCAAACAACGGATTCAAGGTCACTCTTATCGAAAGACAGCCCCAAATAGGTGGAACAACACTTAAACTCAGCAAATTGTTCCCAACTCTAAAAAACGCTGAAGAAGTGATTAAACCGCTCATCAAAAGTGTTGTCTCCAATCCAAACATCAAAATCCTCACAAAAAGTGAAGTCCAAAGCGTTCAGGGCTCAATCGAAAACTTTAAGGTGAAGGTTGCTGGGCAACAACAAGAAGAAATCAGCGCTGATGTCATTTTAATCGCCACTGGATTTTACCAGTACGATGCCAAAAAAGTCAGCCAGTACAAGTATGGGCAGTATAAAAACGTGATAACCGGCCTCGAATACGAGCAAATGTGCAATCCCACTGGTCCAACAAAGGGAAAAATCGCTCGACCCGACAACGGTGAGAAACCCAAGAGCGTTGTCTACGTTTTGTGTGTGGGCTCCAGAGACGAGAAACACCTGCGCTACTGCTGCAATTTGGGTTGCTTAAACGCCATCAAACACGCCTACTTGTTGCGGGAGCAGTATGGCAAAGAGGTCGACGCTTACGTCTGTTACATCGACGTGCGGGCGGTCACCAAAAAAGGCGAACAATTCTACAATCAAGTTAGAGCCATGGAAGTCGAGTTCATACATGGGCAGCCCTCAGAGGTTCGTGAGGCACCCGACGGCACTTTAACCCTAGACGTCTACGACCAATCAACCAGCAAACTCTTGTCCATAACAGCTGACCTAGTTGTGCTCGAAGTTGGGCTGCCACCACAAACCGACCTAAAAAACGCTTTAAAACTGCCACTGGATGAAGACGGATTCTTTAAAGAGAAAAACGCACAACTAGAAATCAACGAGACACCGATCAAGGGAATTTTTCTGGCAGGAGCGGTTCAACAACCAATGAGAACAAATGAGGCTGCCGTGAGCGCCTCAGCCGCAGTTTTGAAGGCAATAGGTTCAATCTAAAACAAATGACGGAATAACTCTGTGGTTAAGGTTTTCGAAGTTCATAGATGATTTTATCGCCCACGATTTTCACTGGCACCAGTTTTAATGACATTCCAATTTTGATTTCTTCTTCCTTGATTTCTTTGCTCAAAGGCGCAAACACTGTAGGTCCTTCATCGAACTGTGCCACACCCAATACGTATGGAACGTCGTATCTGAAGCTGGCTGGGGCAAAGTGCACGGTCGTATACGTGATTAGTCGACAGTTGCCGCTGAGTTCTATCCACTCAGTTTCGCCAGACATGCAGTCGCAGTCGGCTCGGGGCGGAAAATAAACTCGTTTACAGTTCTTGCACTTCGACCCCATTATCTTGCCCTGTTCAAGATATTTCATGAAATCCTGCAGTTTGGTCTCAGACACATAGCTTACTTTACCGAACCTTCCGAAACTCATAATGGATGTCACCTTTTGAACACAGTCACGGCGCAGTACATGCCGATTCCGCCTAAGTTGTGAGCTAAGGCGATTTCCGCATCATTAACCTGTGTCTCTCCTGCTTCACTCCTCAACTGTTGTACCAGAGTTCGGATTTGAGACGCTCCTGTAGCACCTACGGGATGCCCTTTCGCTAGGAGGCCGCCGTCCACGTTGACTGGAATTCTGCCTCCGATGAATGTTTGCTCTTCTTCGATGAATTTGCCGCCTTGACCTCGTTCACAGAAGCCCAAGTCTTCATAGTTGATGATTTCGGTTATGGTGAAGCAGTCGTGCACTTCGGCTACGTCTACGTCGGCAGGCGTGATTCCAGCCATCTTGTAGGCTTGTTGGGCTGCTTCAACAGCGCAATTGAAAGAGGTTAAACCCGTGCGCCTGCTGGTTAAAGTCATGGGACTCGAAGCCAAACCCAAACCCACAACCCAAACAGGTGTGTCGGTTATCTTTCGAGCTTTTTCTTCGCTGGCTAAGATTATGCAGGCCGCGCCGTCGGAGTTGGCGCAACAGTCAAGCTGCTTAAGTGGGCTGGCTATGGGTCGAGACTTCAAGACTTCTTCAACCGTGACTTCTTTCTGAAACATAGCTCTGGGATTTTTAGCGCCGTAAAAATGGTTTTTCACAGCCACCTTAGCCAATTGTTCCTCGCTTGTTCCATACTTGTTCATGTGAGCGTTAGCGTACATGGCGAAATAAGCTGGCATCGTCGGACCAAACGGTGACTCCCACATGACATCGCCCGATCTTCCCATAACTTCTTGGATCTCATCCGACCTAAGCTCGGTCATTTTCTGAAAACCGATAACAGCTACAATATCGTGAAGCCCCGAACCTATGAGTGCCCAAGCGTTTCTGACCCCAACTCCACTCGAGGCGCACACGGCTTCAACGTTGTAGGTGGGTTGAGGATTTAACCCCAAATATTCGGCTATGACTCCGGCTGGAGTGCGCTGCTTGTCATAATGTGTTGCAGAACAAACAATAGACGCCTCGATTTCGCCCCTCATGATGCCCGCGTCTTCAACCGCCTCCTTGAAAGCCTCAAACGCTATTTCCCTGATTGATGCGTCTGAGCGTCTGCCAAACTTGGTTTGGCCCACACCGACTATGGCGACTTTTCTCATGATTGTTTCCACCGTTTTTTCAAAGCGTGTGAGGGTTTCTTAATATTTGAAGTAGGATATCACCTTTTCCGAGTAGAGGTCGCAAGATTCTTTCATCATCTTTGGTGGGACAAAGAAGGGCGTGATGAAGTGGCGCACCCCAGCTTGCACGTATTTTTCGATTCTGCCAATCACGTCATCGGGTGAGCCGAAGATCACCGGCGACTTGTCCACAACTTCGTCCGGGATTTCCTGAGCTTTTTTGAGAAATTCTTCACCCGTTTTCAAGTTAAAAACCAAGTCGTAGGTCATGTCAAACTCTTTTGTGGGCACAGGATAGCCGAGTCTTTCAATTATTCTCGGTCTCGACAACAGATACAGCTTGCCTGGCAGCAGCACTAGTTGACGGGCTGTGTCGTAATCTTTAGCTATGACCACATATATGAATAAGGCAGGCTCAATTTCAGCAGGATTTTCACCACCCATCCCATCCCAGAACCTTCCGGTCTTGCTGGCTTCAGCCAAAACATAGTTCCAAGCTTCTCTGTATTCTTCTGGCTGAACAGATGCAGGGACCCATCCGTCGCCGAATTCTGCTACCATTCGCATGGTTCGCGGCGAATTACCCGCAATAAAAATTGGAACATGAGGCTTCTGCACTGGTTTAGGCTGAAGAAAAGCCTGTCTAAGTCTGTAATATGGGCCGTCGTAGTCTACATATTCTTCTGTCCAGAGGCGTTTGATCACCTGCAAGGCGTCCATGGTTCTTGAAACTGGCTTATCAAACTGAATACCGTAGGGCGTTAGATTCATGGCTTCGCCTATGCCCACGCCCAATATTGCCCGACCGTTGGATACGTGGTCGCACGTTGTAACCATCTGCGCCAAAACGGCTGGATGATGCCTATACGTATCGCTTACACACGTGCCTAATCTTATCCGCTTTGTCTGAACGGCTGCGGCAGACAACACGGACCAAGCTTCTAAGGCGTCCCATCTTCTTATGCCAAAGCCGACGGTGTGGTCTGGCATCCAAAACGAGTCGAAGCCCACTTTCTCAACGTAAACCGCCAACTCGCTTATGGTTTCCCATGGATAAGGCGCACATTCATAGCCGAACTTCATTTCGCTTAAAACCATTCTTGACATGTGTTAATCTCCAATTTCTGCTTCAACCGAATGTGAGAATTTGATTTATCTTTTATATGTTTATTTGAAGTGAGAGCTTTAAGCCCTTTTCTTGCTGCGCAGAAAATCCTTCCTTTTTCTGGCTTGGGTTCATTAGAATCGAAGCCGTTTACCTTTTTTGCCGTATAGAATTAATATTAGAATCATTAAATACTCATTGCAGACTTGCTTGAAATGAGGAGAGAGAGGAAAAATGAAAAAACAAGTATTGATAGCCTTTTGTTTAATCACAACCATTGCGATACCGTTTCTTTCAGCTTTAACCGTTAAGGCTTCGCAGAACAGTGTTGCAGTTGATTTCAATCATTACCACACCTACGCGGAAATCGAGGGAATACTCAATGAATTTGAGAAAGGCTACAGCAACCTAGTTAAACTCCACACGATAGGGCAAACCTTTGAAGGTCGAAATCTGTATGCGGTGGAAATAACCAACCATGACCTTGGTTCGCCTAATACTAAGCCTGCGATGTTGTTTGTTGGTCCCCATCACGGAAACGAGATTATAGGAGCTGAAATCGCCCTATATTTTGCGTGGTATCTGCTGTCAAACTATCCCACAAATACGAGAGTTAAAGAAATCGTAGACACAAGAACCGTCTACATTATACCTGCTGTCAACCCTGACGGACACGTCCTAACGCTTTCCACAGACGTGTATGGACGAACTAATAGTAGACCCATGGACGAAGACGGCGATGGCTTATTAGATGAAGATCCGCCAGAAGACATCAATGGGGATGGAAAAATCACAGATATGCGTCTTTGGGACGCCACTAAACACAAATGGATATACTTTTGGTGGCAAGGGGAAGGAATAGACAATGACGGCGACGGTTTGTTCAATGAAGACTGGGTTGGAGGAGTTGACCTAAACAGAAACTATGACTACCATTGGGCACCCTACCCATGGCACGGTGAACATCCATTTTCAGAACCAGAGACCGCCGCGATAAGAGACTTTGTTATGTCGCACACAAACATTGCCACTGGCTTTGACACTCACTCAGGCACCCAGTTATTGTTGTATCCTTGGGGTGACACGTTAACGCACTCACCTGACTATAAAACGTACAAATACTTAGGAAGAACTTACGGCGAGATGACAGGCTATAGAGACATGCAATCCTCCCTGCTATATCCAGTCTATGGAGGAGCAGAAGACTGGATGTACGGAAATCAGGGCATCACCTACTTCACTAACGAGGTCTTCGGTCCAAAATGGACAATCGGATGGGGCGGATGGTACCAATTCTCTATGAAATACCCAGACGCGGAGCAACCCTGGGTGGATTTCATGCATCCTCAGCTTGGTCCTGTTCAAATTGGGGGTTCGTGGGTTTTCCGCTATTATAACCCGCCTGAAAAAGAAATTGAAAGCTGGGCTCGAAAGAACCTTCCGATGATACTGAGTTTGGCTGAGATAACTCCAAAGATGAAAATAACAGATGTTTCACTAGCGACTGTGGAACAAACAACAGAATACAAGACTTACCGCATCTCAGCAACGATCCAGAACACTGGCTTCCTAGCCACATCAACAAAACAATCTGTTCTCATAGGTACAGCGAAGCCTGTAATGGTAGAGTTTGAAACCAGCCCACAAGCCGAACTCCTTGAGGGAAGCGCTCAAACCAGCCTAGGAGTCTTTCAAGGAGGGCAAGGCGTAACTTTGAACTGGATCTTGAGAGTCAACTACTCGGTCACCACATGGATCACAATTTCAGCAGTCTCGGAAAAAGGCGGTATAGACATAAGGTCCTTTGGATTGCCTTAAAATTCTCAAAATCCTTCTTTTTCTCAACCCTAACAATATTGGTGCGATGAGGGTCCATGTGTTTTTGCTTTTGCTCTTTGTTTTTATTCAAATCTCTTTTTGACCACTCCAGCCTTCCTTCTCTCTTCGGTTGTTATATCGAAGAGTTTTTTCAACAAATCCACGTCCTCTCTGGTCTGTTTGACCCCTCTTCTGGCGAAAACTCTTTTTTGAGTCTCAATGACCGAGTTGAGGTAGAGCTCCACGTTTTCTCTGCCCAGACTCTTAGCCCACGCAGTGAAGGAAGGCACGTCTTCCGTTACAAAACCGTGCACTTGGGATGCGACTCCAATTTTTATGCCCGTGTAAATCTGTGTTCCAATAGATGTTTTTACGTGGTCACCTATGAAACACCCGACCTTTGTGCGCCCTGTATCCACAAGTTTTCCCTTGACTCTGACCTTCACTGTTCCATAAGTGTTTTTAAGGTTTGAATTTGTCGTAGCGGCGCCTATGTTCACCCATTCGCCTATGTAAGCGTGTCCAATGTAACCCAAATGATATTTGTTTGTGTACCCCTGAACAACCGTTTGTTCAAGTTCTCCGCCGATTCGGCAGTTGAAACCTATGCTGCAACCTTCTCTTATGAGCCCAGAAGCAATAATTGTGTTGTCTCCGACATAAGATGGTCCACTTATTCTCGAACCCGACTGCACCATTGTTTCGTTCCCGATGTAGATTGGTCCGTTTCGAGTGTCTAATGTAACGAAAGCTTCCACAAGAGATTCTTTGCCCACGTGAACGCTGGTTTCTTCACCATAAATGGATGCTCTCCTGTCAATTGTTCCCTTGGTCTCTTTTTTTGCTAACATTGTGTAGTCTTTTTTGATCAGGTCGGAACTCTTGTCAATCAGTTCCCAAGGATAATTTATCAAAGGAAGATTCTTGGTTCGCAAAACTCTACATTCTTTCAGGAGCCTTTTAAGCTGTGTACTGTTGAGTGGCTTAAGGAAAATGTCTTCATGCTTCTTGGCTGTCTCTTCACTTAGCCTTGCGAGAACAAGTCTGTCTGCTTGGCTTAGGGCAACTTCTGTGTTCAACTTCTTGTCGATAAGCCGCTTTGTCTGGTCTTCTACTATGAGAGCTGCGTTGACTAGAAGAACATCGTCATCAATTTGGTTTGGTTCGTTGACTGGATGTCGAAACCGACGCTTGAGGGATGGTGAGAAGAAGTCGCGAGCGAACAACAGAAGTCTAGAATCTTTAAACGTCCTTTCGGCACGTTGAAGGAAGGTGAACATGCCACTGCGAAGTTCAAAAACAGGTTTTGTGTAAGTTAAGGGTAAAAAGTTTTCAAAACAATTGTCTTCAAACAATGCCACAATCAAACGGTTGCAGCACTCCATGAGGGTTTGTCTTTTAGAGGAATAAGAAAGCACACAGCTTTAAAAACTAGCGTAAGACGTTAACGTCAAACGGGTGAACTGCAAAAAACTGTAGCTATTATTTTTATTCGGACTTTGCAGTGCGCGCATAATATTCCTGAGCTACGGCTAAGGCCTTCTCTGCGTTTTCTTTTTTCGTGAAGAACTCAAAAACGCCTCTTTGGCGATATTCAGAGTCTATTTCGGCGGCTTTTTTGAAGAACTTTTGGACCTGTGCAAGTTTTCCCTCGTACAACGCTAGTTCGCCAGCCACCTGATACTCGACTCTTGCTCTCAAGTAGTCCTTGTTTTTCTCGTATCCTTGCGCCTTCTCAGCACGTGAGTCTATTTCTCCCGATTCCGCTGTCATCTTTGGGTTCAAGAGTAGTGTTCTAATAAGAACATTTTTGAGTTGGGCATCATCTCCACATAGTTCGTCTAGCAACGTTTTCTCAGCTGCCTCTTTCACGACTTTCTCTTTCACGACTTTTTTTCTTCTTCTAAAAATGCCTAAAGGTGTCATAACGGGATTATGTAGTTGATAAAAATAAAAGGTTTCCGTCGAAGTTCTTTAAAAAGTCTTTTTAGCCGCTACGCCAAATTAATGCGAAGGTGAATTGGTTGTCTGTGGCGCAGAGAAAGTTTTTCACTGAAGTGGGCACATTGATGGACAAAACCGTTTTGGTCATAACAATGGACGGCAAGTCCTATACCGGAAGCCTTGTTGGAATAAATCCAGACAATCTCAGTCTTTGTTTGGCAGAGGCTAAAGATGACAAGGGGCGAGTCATTCATAGGGTGTTATTGAACGGAAACGTTGTTGCCCAAATTCTAGCTATCGAAAAACCCTTTGACTTGAAGGCGCTGGCAGGGCGACTTGAAAAAGTTTTCCCAACCTTGGTCAAGTTATATGAGGACAAGGGTTTCATCTGGGTTATGGACAAGATCAAAGTTACAGAAAAGGGGATTATAGAAGGCACCGGACCCGCTGCCGAGCGTGTACAGAAAGTTTATGATCAGTTTCTCAGCGAAATAAAAAAGTTAAGTTAGATGTGCCAGCGATAACGGGGCTCTTCTGTTGTTTTTTCTTCACTTGGCTGAGTTACCATGCCAAATGACCCCAAAATATCGCGTGTAGCTTCTGCAGCCAGGTCTAAGCGACTTATATCCACACTCAAGTGCAACAGTTTGCATACAGCGTTGAGAACTTCTCGGGCAGCTGAAGCGTCAGGATAAAAGCCTGGGGTTTCACCGAGCAAGCAGAAGCCTCTCATATTCCACAGTTTGCACAAGCCTATGAGAAGTCCAGCAACACCGAAGATTTGTCCTTCAATGATTTCAGCGCCGAGTTTCAGGGCTTCTTTAAGGGTTTCGTGGTCTGAGGCGGCGCAATATAATTTTGGAGTGGTAATCTTTTCTTCTCGTCGAAATCCGCCTAGTGTTATCACGTATTGGCATCCACATTCTTTGGCTAGGTCTAACACACGTCCACAGAGTTCGTACTGTCCAACCGTGGTCAAAGCTTGCGTGTTTCCGTACCAGATGATGAGGTCACGTTCTTGGTTTTTTCTACTCTTGTGATAATACAGCTCGTTTGTTGGAAAACGTGCTTTTCCTTCATCAACTGTAATGGCGATGTCTTGAAAGCTGGACAACCGAATCTCAGCGAACGGTTCCGCCTTCAACTCTTTAATTAGATGCAATGCCGCGATGTTGGCTACAAACCCAATGCCCGGCAATCCTTCAATCAACACAGGGTCATTTAACTTGGGTTTCTCGTAGACTTGAACAACACTGACCATGCGTTGTGCCCCTCACTTGTATCACAAACTGCATAATTAAAGAAGGTGTCTTGATAATAAATTATGCCTTGGCGGACGACCATTCATGTCCTTTGAGATTCGAGACAGAGACCTCCTAGCCCGTGTGGGTAGGTTCCAAACCAAAAGCGGCGTGTTCGAAACTCCAGTGTTGTTGCCAGTCATCAATCCCACCGTGCAACTGGTATCGCCTAAGGAAATGCACACCCAGTTTAAGTGCGAGGCGCTTATCACCAACGCCTACATCGTAAAAAAGCACTTCCAGAACAAGGCTGTTGAGAAGGGTGTCCATGGCTTTCTGGACTACAACGGGGTAGTCATGACAGATTCGGGCGCCTACCAAATCCTAGTTTACGGCGAAGACGTAAAGATAACAAACAGAGAAATCGTGCGGTATCAAGAACAGATAGACGCCGATATAGCCACCATACTCGACGTGCCAACAGGCTGGCAAGTTTCCCCACAATACGCAAAATACACGGTGGAGGAAACTCTGAAACGCGCACGAGAACTAGTGAAAATAAAGTCACGCGACGACATCGCGTGGGTTGGTCCGATTCAAGGAGGAAGCCACCTTAACCTTGTGGCGCAGTCAGCGAAAAGAATGGGAAAACTGCCGTTTCAAATTCACGCCTTGGGAAGCCCCACACTTGTTATGGAACAGTATCTTTTTGACACCTTGGTTAACATGATTATGACCGCCAAGATGAATCTGCCACTGGAGCGCCCCCTACACCTGTTTGGCGCTGGTCATCCCTTCATGTTCGCATTAGCCATAGCCTTGGGATGCGACGTATTCGACTCAGCCGCCTACGCCATATACGCAAGAGAAGAACGCTACATGACTGAGACTGGAACCGCAAGATTAAGAGAACTCCAACACTTCCCGTGTTCGTGCCCGGTGTGCACCAAAACCAATCCAGAAGGCGTGAAGGCTCTGTCTAGAACGGAGAAGCAAGCATTTCTGGCGAGACATAACCTTTACGTTTGTTTTTCCGAGATAAAACGGATAAAACAAGCCATTGTTGAAGGAAGATTGTGGGAACACCTAGAAATGAGAGCGCACGGACATCCGGCTCTTCTTCGAGCCGTAAAGGAGATGGTAAGGTACAGTGACTACTTCGAAGAACGAAGTCCCATTACCAAGAAGAGCGGTCTCTTCTTCTTCAATTCCGTAGGGCTCTGCAGACCCGAAATAGTCAGACACAGGAAGAGGCTTTCTGAGAGATTCTCAGAACCAAGAGATTCAAGCGTGCTTGTTCTGCTGCCACAGACTCCGACTAAACCTTTTCACAAGTCTTGGGAACACAAACAAGCCTTGAAATTGATTCAGCGAAAACTTGGAATTGATATGCGCAAGGCTCATGTGTGCACTTACGCTGCACCGTTCGGAGTAATCCCAGCCGAACTCGACGATGTTTACCCGCTCTCTCAACATGAAACCACAGTCCCCTTAGAAACAGAAACAATAAACTACGTGGCGGAACAAACCGCAAACTACATTGCCCAGAAAAAATATGAAAAAGTTGTCATTCTGGAAAACGCTGAAACGTGGCAGAGGAAAATAGCCAGAGTATGCAGACGAGTCTGCGGAAAGAAGAATATCCCTCTAGTCGTGTTGCGGATTAGAAATTCTTGGAGTAAATCTGTTTTAAGGAAGTTTGGCGCAAATGGTCAAGATACATTCGTGGGAGAAAAATGATAAGCGTAGACCTGCACTTGCACACCAGATTTTCAGGCGACGCCTCAATAAACCCCAAACAGTTGGTTGATGAGCTATATGCACATCCAATCATCAAAGGAGTTGCCATAACCGACCACGACACTCTCGAAGGCTATTTTCAAGTGCGCAAACTGGCAGCATCTTACGAAGACATGATAATTATTCCAGGCGTAGAAGTTAGCACTAAGCAGGGGGACATTATCCTCTTGGGTGTGGAGGAAAAACCTGCTTACATGTCTGCGTTAGAAAGTGTTGTAGATTTTGCCTTGGAAAGAGCAGCGTTGATCATCATACCCCACCCGTATCGAGTGCACGGCATCGGCGATGCAGCAGAAAAGACGCAGGCTGACGCCGTGGAGATTATGAACCCTTGGGCAACGCCTAGAGAGAACAAACTGGCGGAAAAATTAGCTAAAGCGAGAAATCTGCCAGGTGTGGCTGGGAGTGATGCTCACAAGCCAGAGCAAATGTGGACAGCCTACACAGAGGTTGACGCTGAACCAGACATTGGCAATGTACTTAACGCGGTCAAAAATGGAAGAGTGAAAGTGGTTCCAACAAGGCATTATTTAAATGTCTGAACGTATCTAATCACTGAAAAGAAACATACTCTAAGTGTTTGCAAACATTTGTGGACGGTGAATCTATTCCATTGAAAGTGCAGTTTTTGGGTGCCACCAGAGAGGTCGGAAGGGCAGCATTAGCCGTCATGACCGAGAAAACCAAGCTCTTGCTGGATTACGGCGTCATGGTTAATCATGAACCAGGGTTTCCGATGCACGTCCCACCAAAAGAAGTGGACGGCGTCGTTATTACTCATGGGCATCTTGACCATTCCGGCGCCGTTCCCATATATCATATCCAAGATAAAAAACCAGTGTTCGGCACGCCGGTAGCTCTTGATTTGGCTCAGCTGCTGATTTCAGATTTCATCCATCTGTCTGGGTATTATCTTCCATACGAGTACATTGAGTTGCAGACGATGATGCGCTGTAGCGTCCACATGAACTACCGAGAAAAAAGAGCGGTGAGAGACGTCCAAATTCAACTCTTAGACGCGGGTCACCTGCCTGGAAGCGCCCAAGCCTTGGTTGAGGCTGAGGGAAAGAGCCTGCTCTACACCAGCGACTACAACACTATTGACACTCGTCTCTTGAAGGGCGCTGACACAAACTATGGACCCGTAGACGCTTTTGTCATTGAGAGCACGTACGCCGATGAGGAGCATCCGGAGAGACAGGCTCTGGAAAAAGAGTTCGTGGAACGAGTCACAGACATTATAGAGAACGGAGGCACAGTCTTGGTTCCAGCCTTCAGTGTGGGGCGCTCACAAGAAATCGCCTGCGTCTTTGCCGCCTACCACTTGGAGTATCCCATCACAGTTGACGGAATGACCCGTAAGGCCAACCGAATCCTGATGAGCCGCACAGACTTTCTTCGTGACCCACGTTTATTCATGGACGCGGTTCATTCAGCCAACGCGGTTGAAAGCTGGAGAGACCGCAGACTCGCCATAAGCAAGCCTGGAGTAATCATTTCTCCGGCTGGGATGCTGAAGGGAGGTCCAGCCGCATTCTACATACAGAAACTCGGCAAGAAGCACCGCAACGCCGTGTTTTTGGTTAGTTATCAGATTCCTGGCACACCTGGCCATGAACTGCTTGAAAAGGGAAGATGTGTCATAGACGGCAAGATGCGGAAAATAAAGGCTCACGTTGAGCGCTTCGACTTCTCTTCACATTCTGGCGCCAGTCAACTCAAAGAAACCGTGAAGAAACTCGAAGGAAATCCCAAGGTCTACGTGATTCATGGAGCCGAGGGCAACTGTGAACGATTTGCCCGTTGGATTCGCGAGGAGACAGGTTTGGAAGCCTTGGCACCGAAATCTGGTGATACGTTCATAGTTTAGGGAAAAATCAATGAAAATGGCAATTTTACGTATAGGAACCATGGACTCAGAAGTTATTTCAACTATTTTGCAGGATTTTTGCAAAGCCTTTCCGCAAGGTGAATGCACTCTTCTAAAAATTGTTATGCCGCTTCCCGAAGACACTTACCACAAGACTAGGCGTCAGTACAACTCCACTAAAATATTGGCTAAAATGACTGATTATGCTAAAAAGTCTGATGTGAACGTTGTTTTAGGCGTGACTCAAGTTGACCTCTACGCCGGAGGTCTCAACTTCGTCTTTGGAGAAGCTCAGTGTCCAGGAAAAGTCGCCTTGATATCTTTGTTTAGGCTTAGGCCCGAGTTTTATGGGCGGTCGACTGACACGAGACTCGTTCTTGAACGTGCGGTTAAGGAGGCCGTTCACGAGGTTGGGCACGCGCTGGGGCTCGGACACTGTCAAGATTCGTCTTGTGTCATGTTCTTTTCAAATTCAATCTTCGACACAGACGCTAAGAAGTCGAAGTTCTGCCAAAAATGCTCTGTTTCCTTAGCCAAGTATGTGAGAAAATGAGACGCTTAGACTTCGCGAATCTCACAGTGGAGTTTCTTGATTATCTCCTCAGCCTTTGGTGGGTCCACCTTTAACGTGTAGAGTTTGTTAGGCGTTCGAAGTTTCAGTTTCACGGTTCTTTTCAATCGTTTTATGTCGCAGTATTCGGCGCGCTCAGAAATTTGAACAAACTTGTCTGCGTCGAAGATTTCCTCTGGCATGCTTGAAGCCTCTTTTAACGAGAAAGTTACATCACTCTGCTTTATCTGTTGTGGTGGCCGAGCCGGATTAATACTATTTCTAATTGAGAGTGCAGAGTATTAAGTGCATGTGACTGTAATGCAACAGTAGCAGTTAATACGCTTACCTCCGAACTTCATTCTTCAACAATGATAATACTATCTAAAACCAGCCATGGTATCCGCAGGAGCCTTTCCTCAAGCGCTTTTTGAATCTCAGTTTTGAGCTCTTCACTGCTCTTATTCTCTGCCTTCTGCTTTAGGCTGATGAGTACTACTATTGCGGCTTTCCTAATCTTAGTTTCCTCATGCTTGTCTTCAGACATAGCTGTTCACTTGCGTGGCGGTTATTTGCTTGAGCTTTGGTCCAGTACCTCCAAGAAACTTACGAGAAGTGTGTGGTAATAAATATATGTTACTGTGATAGAACAGTAACAGTTACTCTCTCGGAAGGTTTGCCTTGTTACCTTTAGAAAGAAATGTTGAAATGTTGGTCGACTTCGGACTTAGTCGTAATCAGGCAAAGGTGTACTTGGCAATAGCTAGACTGAGGTTAGCTACAGTCGGCAAAATCTCAAAAGTGTCCAAAGTTCGTCGAGAAGATGTCTACAGAATTCTCCCGAAGCTCGAAAAACTGGGACTAGTTGAAAGATTATTAGGGAAACCAACCAAGATTAGAGCTACACCCGTAGAAGAGGCACTTTCCATTCTCATCAAACAAGAAGAAGAAACGGCCCGCAAGAAAGTATCCAACCTAAAGGCCCAAACAGAAACGTTTCTGAAGCATTTCGCGAGAGCGTCGAGATTAGAAGTGGAAGAAAAAACACATTTCGTTCTGCTCTCAAAGCGGGAAAACATAATAGCTAAAATGCTTGCAATGGTGAAAAAAGCTGAGAAAGAAATTGACATAGTATTTTCAAGAAGTCAAATAATGCAGTTTTTGCATACGTCTTCTGAGCGATTCAAGAAAAATATAAGGAAAGGGATAAAGATACGCGTGGTATCGGAATTGCCCGACTATGAAGACTCCCTTCCCAGAGTCATAGAAGAGCGGGTATCACCCGGCACCTCTTTCTACTTGAGATATTCAGATATGCCCTCAAGCCATTACATGATAGCCGATTTCAAAGAAGCTTTAATCGCAACCACTACCGAGGGAAACATGGCTGAAAATCCATGTCTATGGACAAACAGCGAGAGTCTCGTGGGAGTCTTCCAAGGAGATTTTGAAAACCTTTGGCACAATTCCACCAGCTGGAGGGCTATAGAAACGACCAAAGTTCCTGAAAAGGTGATTAGTTTTATGGAAAAGTTGAGACCAACAAACCATCTGATATTCGTGTACGATTCTCCAGAAGCAAAACACAACGTTCTTTTCAACTACCTCAAAGTTGGATTAGGAAATGGCGAAGCCGGAGTGTATGTAGCTGCTGATGAGAGCCCAAGCCAAATAAGAGAAGCTATGAAACGGTTTGGCATCAAAGTAGAAGAATACGAGAAAAAGGGTGCTTTGCAGATCTTTGGATACGAAGACGTTTACATAATAGATGGCAAATTCAACATGACCACTACGATGAACCTATGGAATCGACTTTACAACGAAGCCTTGAAAAACGGCTATAAGGGATTAAGAGTTACTGGAGAAATGGCGTGTTTTTTCAAACACGGCTTAATCCAAGAACTAGTAGAATATGAGAAAGCCCTGCACAGGGTCTTGGACCTCCCAATTATTGCCATCTGCGCATACAACGCCAACATGCTAAACAAAACCAAGGATCCAATAAACCTATACACAGAACTAGCCAGAACTCACGCTACAGTACTGTTCACAGGCCTAGATGCGAAACTGGGAAGAATGGAAATCAGAGAAGTGTAAACGCGCTGGCTCATTGTCATAACCGTTCTTGGATCGTAATATAACTTAATTACATGAAACCTTCAGAACAATTCAACCCGCATGTCAGTGATGGGCGAGTTCAAAAAGCCGTTTTGTTGCTGAGAGAGAAAGGAGGCTTCTCACGCCCACCCATCACCAATATTGTTGGTTCAAAGCAAGATATTTAAAATTATGTTACTGTTGTGCTACAGTCACACATTCTTATAAGTTCTGTATAGGAATATTGTTGAACAAAAAGGAGGGATAGACTGTTGAAGAACATAGTTGAGACAGCAATGGAGGCAGGCTCGTTTAAAACTTTGGTTAAAGCAGTAAAAGCTGCTGGACTTGTTGACACTCTGAGCAGCAAAGGACCGTTCACAGTGTTCGCTCCAAACGATGATGCTTTTGCCAAGTTGCCAGCAGGAGCCGTGGAGGGACTTTTGAAAGACAAAGAAAAGCTGACTTCTATTCTTACGTATCATGTGGTTCCAGGCAAAGTGATGTCCTCTGATGTTGTGAAACTTGAGTCAGCAAAGACTGTTCAAGGTCAAAAAATCAAGATTGATGCTGCAAAATGGCATCTCCACAGAAACGTCAAGGTAAATGACGCGAACATGGTTAACGCCGACATCGAATGCGCTAATGGAGTCATCCATGTCATCGACAAAGTAATAATGCCTAAATAGAGACGGCATCAGAAAATGAGAAAGAGCCTTCTAATTACTCCCTATTTTTGGGTTGTTGTGACCTGCGAAAAGATGAATTGGAAAGAGCTTCCAGACATGTGGAAGTTGCAACACTTGGCGACGGGTGCTTCTGGTGCACAGAAGCTGTTTTTAGTGAAATAAAAGGTGTTGTAAAGGTTGAGTCAGGCTATTCTGGAGGTTCATTGGAAAATCCGAGTTACGAACAGGTTTCCACTGGGACAACAGGACACGCTGAAGTTGTACAGATCACCTTTAATCCTAGTATAATCTCATTTAGAGAAATCCTCAAGGTGTTCTTTGCAATGCACGATCCAACCACTTTGAACCGTCAAGGTGCTGACGTTGGTACTCAGTATCGGTCAGTGGTATTTTACCATGATAGGAAACAGAAGGCAACCACTGAGAAGCTTATTGAGGAAGTGAACAATGAGCAAATATATGATGCACCTATTGTGACCAAAGTCGAACCGTTCAAAGCCTTCTATAAGGCGGAAGATTATCACAAAGATTACTTCAAAAGCCATCCCGAAAAGCCCTACTGTAAATTAGTTATAGCACCAAAGATCGCAAAGCTGCGTGAAAATTATCAAGATAAGCTCAAGTTAAATTAGATTCGCTTGTTTGTAGCAGGGGCTTTCCAACACATATTTGTCGATGAATCGTTTTTAAGCATCGCGTACGCTCAACGTGTTCTTGTGCGTGTTGCATGAGTGTCAGACACAAATGTAAGCGTCTCGTTAGACGTTTGTGAGGATGAACGTCCTAAGGTTTTATTGTAATAAATTTTTGCTCATTCACCCTTTGTCTAGATCTTCTTTCATTATGACCATCACTTTGATGGTTCACCGTCTAACCTTCCATAATTTTACATGCATGTATCTCCGTTTTTCGGGCATCTACAAAGAAAAATGGGGATTTTGAGTTTGGTTCAGATTTTTCCAGGAGTTTGTTAGGGTTTTTGTTTCCTTTTACGGATATGGCATCATCCAATTGTTTATGAAGTCATAGTCTACGCCTGGTGTTACATAATGTGCAAGCTCTGGATGGGGTCCACCGTCTAGGGTAAAGAATGTTCTAGAGGTATGTTTCAGCCAGACCACATGGCTTGGATGCAAACTGCCGTCGCTTACACTTACAAGTTCATGGTAGTGGACATATCCACGACCGGCATACCAAGCCGCCTTTTCCTCGGTCCAAGTATCTATAATGGCGTGCACAATATAGAGGAACTCGCCATCCGATGCGTCTGACGACCACCATTTAGGCATTCCGAAGGGACCTGTATTATAGTGCTTTCCTACCAGTTGATTTGGACCAGCCATTACCCAGTAGTGGCCTGGAACATCTATTGCCCCGCCTGGTCCATCAGGAGCTCCCACTAGATAGTAATGCATTCCATCTACCGTTATCACAATTCCGTGAACAAAACCTTGATTTTTCCCAGCCAAAACTGGTGATACTAATATCATCGTGAAGACCATTAGTAAGCCTATACCGAAAACTTTTCTCATAGTTTTTTCACCTCCTCTTTTGTCTTTTCCAACTCCATTTGTGCATGAACATTTTTAACTGTATGTGACTGTGAGACTACAGCAACATAAACTTAAATTCGGGTACATGGTCTTTTTATGAGGTGATATTGTGGATAAATTTGAGCAAGCTATGCAGCAAATGGCGCAAATGACTCAAGAAGAAAGGATGAAGATGATTGAATCCAAGAAGAAGCTTTGTATTTGTGGCGGATGTCCAACATATAACAACTGCGCAAAGGAAAACAACGAGATGTTGTACTGCGCCTTAGGCAAAAGCCCGACGTGTATTACAACAGAGAACGAATGCATTTGTCCAACCTGCCCACTAACAGATCAGATGGGATTAGAGCATCAGTTTTTCTGTACAAGAGGGTCTGAACAGGAACAAAGAGGCATGTAACTCAACGTTCGTCTTGTAACGCTATTTCTACGGCTTTGAGTGCACTTTGCTCTTTGTCTTTTATCTCAAGCATTAGATCATAATCGAACGGTCTTGTGACTTCTAGGAAATTTTTGAAATGGTCCAAGTCGATCGTTTCCGCATGTTTTCCCTGCATCTTTCCACCTTGTTGAGAACTGTAATCGACCATCGGCAAACCATCCTCTTTCTTCCAAGTCTTAGTGAATAGCTCAAAAGCTTCAGGTATCGTTTCTCCGGAATTATTGATTTCGTGATGGAAAAGGTCGAATAATACTGGAATTCCTGTCATAGCATGTATCTGAATGCAGTCTTTCAGGCTGAAACGCTTATCATCGTTTTCGATTACAAGTCGGCTTTCTATGGCTTCTTCGAGTTTTTCAAATCTTGAAACGAATCTCTCGATGCTTCTGCTTTTGTTTCCGTAGACTCCTCCCACATGTATCTGTGTTTTTGCAGAGTTGCCCAGCCCCAACAAATCTAAAACCTCTGTATGATAGGCAAGTTCTTTAAGGCTTCTTTCGAAGATCTTTTCGTCTACTGAATTAATTAGTATGAATTGGTCTGGATGCGTCGAGATTCTCATGTCATGTTTTTTTATGTAAGAGCCAATCTCTTCAAACTGTCTTCTGAAGTGTTTTTGCCAGTTGAACTGACAGATTGGGTGGGAAGCAAAGGGAACAAGATCTGAAGTTATTCTAAAGAAAAAAATCTTATGTTTTGTGTTGAATTTTAGCATTTCAAAAAGACAAGCTAGGTTGTTCTGAACGGTCTCTATCAATCGCTTATTGGAATAAGACTTTAACCTAAATGTCCTGTCTCCTTTACACCCTATGCTCCAATTGATACAGGGATAGCCGATTCGCATTTCAGGTAATATTTCCTTGGTATATTTCTTTACGAATTAAATTGCAAAAATCCTGTAGCTTTGTCGCACGTTTGCGCGTGCGCTACACACGTAATGTGCTGCTGCTTCCCCCTAGTTTGCCCAAGTTTATATCCTCGCAAGGGTTTTAGGAGATCTTCTAGGGCTTCTTTCATAGTGGGAAACTGGAAGCGAAAGGCGTTGTTTGAGAGTCTTCTAGGAATAACTCTTTGGCCCTTCAAGAGAACACTGCCTAATTCACCAATTATTGACTTCAGCAAAAACCCTGGTATTGTAGGAACAATCCTTGGTTTATGCACTGTTTCAGCCAAAAGCTTAGTGAATTCATTGTTGCGAACAGGGTTGGGAGCTGTACAATTGATTGGACCTTCAAGGTCTTCCTTCTCCAGCAAAAACAGGAAGATGTTCGCTAAATCCTGCTTATGGATCCAAGAAAACCATTGTTTCCCACTGCCAAATTGGCTGCCTAGGCCTACCTTGAATATTGGAACCATCTTGTCGAGGACGCCACCATGCTTGCCAAGCACTATCCCAAATCGACACAGCACCACTCTAACACCAAACCTTTTGGCCTCAAGGGCAGTGTCTTCCCACTCTGAAGCAACGGAAGCAAGAAAATCATTCCCTGCGGGGCTGTTTTCGTCTAGGACTTCATCTTCATGAAAACCGTAATATCCGACAGCAGAAGTGCTAAGCAAGGTCGCTTTTCTTCCTTCTAGGGCTGCTAGAGCTTCCACGAGATGTTTGGTGGTGAAAATGCGACTCTCTCTAATGGCTCTTTTGTTCTTCTCGGTCCAACGGCTAAAGATGGAAGCACCGGCCAGATTGATAACAACATCGTGTTCACCGACTTCTTGCTGCCAAGGACCTTTTTTGGTGGGGTTGCCCTCCAAGAAGGAAGCGCTCTTAGGCAGAACACGCCCCTTTTGGATGGTTCTGGTAAGCACGGTAACTTCGTGCCCATTTTCCGTGAGTTTTCTCGTCAATGTGCTTCCGACAAAACCTGTTCCTCCCGTCATAAAGATCCTCATTGTGACCCAGACCCCCTCAAGAATGCAGCTTAACGGGCAACAAACTGGTGATTATAGCCAAGAGAGGACCTACGATTAAGCCAGCCCAAACGAAAAGACCTAGAACTCCTATAATGGCGACGAAAATCCTTGTTCTATTTGTTATCTGTTTTCGACTGATCGTAAATCGAAAAATCGCTAGAGCCAGTAAAATCGGTAATAAAATGAAGAATACAGTCAAAATGACACCTAAGTCAGGAGCGGCGGTTATTAAGGCTAGGATCATTTGAGTTAATGTCATGAATCCGCTGCCTAAGTATAGGAGACCTGCAAAAACTCCTACTGCGCCGAACAATGTTCGCACCGTAGCGGTGCGTTTCCAAATCAAGATAGCTAAACCAATAGCAAGCGTGGCTATAAGCGGGGCAAAGATGAAGAGTAAAGACTGACCTTCCCATTGGTGAATGCCTATAACATCGATAGGTATTCCGATGAATTCAACTAATCCGAACTGCTCCTTATAGCCGATGGCCAAGCCATAGTGCCCTCCTTGAGAAGGCTCATAAACCGCCACGTGATATGTTCCACCAGCAGAGAACTCCTTATCTAAGCTCGCCAGTTCGTAGAAACTGCTTGGAGTAAAAGGTTCATAGGTAGGACTAGAAGAACGCTCCCCCTTCAACAACATTATTCCCACTCCATCAACAGTCTCCACATATTCAGGTACATTATCGTGAGAGGTTATCCCCGAACCCATAACAACCAAGTTGGGCAAGAACCTACTTTCTTCAGAAGTTGGAACAAACAACTGAACGAGAAGTCTTTCGTTCTGAGGCAAGTCAAACTTGTAATATTGGGCTTCCTCTCCTTCATGGAGTTCTGCGTAAAGGGCCCAAGACTTCGTAGGATCGGATATCACATAAGCTGTGGCAAGACTTTCATTGTCGGTTGGCGTATCAGGTGCATGAGCGAAAACACCATGCACAGAAAACATTAGAAGGACAAGCAGAAAAATGAGACAGGCGTATCTCGGTTTCATACTTTGTGGTTGATCCAGATGCTATTTAAATGTGTGTGGCTGTGGCACAACAGCAACATACATTTAAAATGTAGCCCAAGCACCATACAAAGCAGATAGGTGTATGAAAGTTTGGGAGTGAAACTATGAAGGTTTTGCAAGTGAATTACAAGTTTCCGAAGCCTATAACGGAAAAGATGGACAAACCAATGCCAATGGCAGTTGAGGGCGCCAAACACATCTCAAGTGTATCGGGTCTCCGCTGGAAAATTTACTGCTATGATCGAATCTAAGCTGCATGTAAGATAAGCTGGTGCAACAATTGAAAGGAGGTGAGAGATTTGATGAAAAAATCTTACTCGAAGAACGTAGGTAGGGAGATGGTTGAAAAGGCTGGAGTAGATACCGACCTGCTCATAGATAAGCTGAAGAGAGCCGCTGCGGCGGAGTTCACTACCTATTATTACTATACGCTCCTTAGAATGCACTGCGCAGGACTGGATGGAGAAACTGTTAAAGAGATAGCTGAAGATGCGAGACTCGAAGACCGTCTCCACTTTGAAGCTCTTGTTCCCCGCCTCTACGAGCTTGGCGGCGAACTCTACAGAGACTTGAAGGAGCTCCACGATAATGCTGCTTGCGCAGCTGCCTATTTGCCCAAGGACCCAAGTGATTTGAAAGCCGTCCTAAAGGTTTTGCTTGAAGCTGAAAGATGTGCCGTCAGAGTCTATACAGAAATATGCAACATGACTTTTGGGAAGGATCCTAGAAGCTACGACTTGTCATTGGCCATTCTGCATGAAGAAGTAGAGCATGAAGCTTGGTTCCAAGAACTCCTTGAAGAAAGACCTTCAGGACACTTTAGACGAAGAACTCCTGGAGAAGGCCCCTACACCCAGAAATTCCGACACATTGAATAGAAAAAGCAACGAGACGAGAACTTCCCCTCTTTTTTCAGAGTCCAAAGTGATATAACATACGTTATGATTGATTAGAGGTAGTCCTTGAACATAGAAATCAAGTGGCCGGGCCGGACTTGAACCGACGACCCTCTGCACGTCAAGCTCTGAAAACAGCGAGTTTTCAATGGTCTGTGGAAGAAAACGTTGATGAGTTGATGAGAAGATTCGAAGAGTTTCAGTTGGGGAGCTGTGCTGGCACGGAATTACACCGACTTCTCGCCGGAGGGCTGAAAGCCATTTACGACAAAGCTGGGCTCAAAGTTCTCAATTAAGTGCTCAGCTAACCCGCGTGGTGCCGCTACTAAGCTAGTCTTTTTTGGCGACTGAGAAGCATTTGGGCATCACTAGCCCAAATACTTTTTTAACGCGAACAAGTCAGGCGAAGCGTACTTAGTTTAAATCAATACTTCTCTTCGCAATCTTCAGTTAAGAACTTATAAGTATTCGCTGCTGTGAGAAGTTGTTGTGGTTGGAAATGAAAAGTAAACATGTTTTCGCATTGATAGCTTTGTTATTGGGAATTGTCGGCGGCGTACTCTTGTGCATGGGTGTCATTGACGTTATACCGAGACTTTTGGAGGAAAGAGCGCACATTGGCGTTGAATCACTTGTCATTGTTGGAATTGGTGCCATAGCGATTATCGCCAGTGTGATGATTTGGAAAGGATCGTATTTTGCCGGTGGACTGGTAAACATAGTTCTAGGGATAATTGCGATTTTCTACGGGAAAGACGCTGAAGGCGTAATGGTCCTAATCAGCGGTGTGCTAGGCGTTATAGCACCGCAAGTAAAAGATTAGAACCGCGCGTTAACTGTCATGTAATGTTGGTTTATACTACGCAAAACAATGGTTCTTTACGTGTAACACAAAATACCCCAGATTTGAGCTCGGATCAGCAAAACATTGTGAAACAATGGTGGGCCGGGCCGGACTTGAACCGACGACCCTCTGCACGTCAAGCAGATGTCCTACCAAACTAGACGACCGGCCCCTTTTCCCATACGGTTGAGATTCTACAGACGTTTTCTGCTTATTTAAGTTTCTAGTCTGCGCTTCCAGCACAAGTTCTTTAAATCAGACAACAATACAGCATATTTGCGAGGTCTGTTTGCCATGTCGATTGAAACCTTAACCCTAAAGAAAGGAGAAGTTGGCTTTCTCTGGTTCAACAACTATTCAGGCGTTGTTATAGGAACGCCTAGCAAGACGTTGATAGTTGACCCTGCAGACGTTGACCCAACAATTTTCAAAAAGGTTGACGCCCTCTTAATCACGCATGAACACCATGACCATTTTGATGAGTTGTTAACAAGAGAAATCTATAGGCGGACCCAGTGTCCCGTAGTGGCAGATTCAACGTCGGCGATGAGACTGAAGGATGTATTGCCTGCTGGAAAGTTACATGAGATGCGAGTTGGCAAGGAAATCAAAATCGACAACATAACCATCAGAGCCGAAGCTTTCAAGCACCCCGCAACAGCACCCGTCTCCTACTTGATAACAACAGAAGACGGAGTAAAGATCTATCACACAGGCGACAGTTTGCCCCATCCAGACATGAAAAAGGTTGGAGAGCGAAGTCCACCAGACGTGGTTTTCTGCACGGTTGGCGCCCCAGCGCCAGGAGCCTCTCCAAGAACGGGTCTTGAAATCGTGCAGATGGTAAAGCCCAAAGTGGCTGTTCCGTATCATGCACCGTCTGCCGACCGCAAGAAATTTGCTGAGCTGGTTGCCAAAGAAGCGCCAAATGTGAAATGTATAGTAATCGAACGCGACAAGCCGTACAAATATCCGTGATGGAGAGCGCAAATGTTGTCGTTGGAGAAGGAGAAGGCTGAGCTCAGTCGTATACTCAACAAGATCGGCGCCATAAAGTTCGGAACGTTCAAATTGACGAGTGGACGAACCAGCCCGTATTACATTGACTTGCGCATTGTTCCGAGTTTCCCAGACGCTTTTCAACGAGTTTGCGACCTCTACATCAGACTAATAGAGAAGGAGTTGGGCGCCCCAAACTTTGACAGAATCGCTGGGATTCCAACTGCTGGTATGCCGTTCGCTTCGGTTGTCGCCTATCACTTGAAGAAGCCTTTTCTCTACATACGCCCAAAAGTGAAGTTACATGGGAGAGAGCGCCGAATCGAAGGCATAATCATGCCAGGCAACCGCGTGTTGCTGGTAGACGACTTGGTCACCACTGGGCTGTCTCTGAGGAAGGCTGCAAAGGCTATAAGGTCTGAGGGCGGATTGGTCAAAGACGCCGTAGTCCTGCTCGACAGAGAAGAAGGAGGAAAAGAGAGACTCACAAAAGACAATCTTAAACTGCATTATTTGTTGACAGCCAGCGAGGCAGCGAAGAAACTTTACGAGTTAGGCGCCATAGAAGAAGAACAACTAAAAACCATATTGAAACAGACCAAAAAGAAATAACCCCTCCTTCAATAATTTTGCGAGTTCAAAATCTTTCCCACCCGTTTTTTAGCACGACTTTAAGGAGTTATTCCATCATCTTTTTCTCTTAATGTTTGACGAGACAAGCTTCAGCGGCAGATGGGCTGTTCCGCAAGTTTTAAAAAGAATTTTTGATATACCACTTGCTTTTGCCCATATATATGCATAATATAGAGTTATGCGCATATGGGGCTACTCATAAAGGAAGCTGAGAGAATGGGGCTATTCAAGAAATTTAAAGCGCCACAAGCCAAAATCGAACTGAAACTCGATGAGGTCGCATACGAAGCCACCGACAAATTTACAGGTCGAATAGTTGTTGACCCTCAAGAAGAAATCTCATTGAACGAGTTCAGGCTGGAATTCGGCGGCAACAGAAAGATAAAATGGAAGAAAGGCTTCAGCAGCTATAGCTCTACTTCATCGCTTGAAACCAAGAAAATCTCAGTGGGCGGTCCTGTTAAACTTCAAAAGGGACAACACTACGAACATCCCTTTCAAATAGACATTCCCCAATACTCCCGACCAGATCCATTCACGGAAATTGAGGTTAAGGTGAAGGGTGTCGCTACTGTGGAAGGGCGGCCTGACCTAACACATGAAGTAAAGCCTGTCATTAACTTTCCATACGTAATCGAATGTGACAGAGACTACGGTGGCTGCGGCTTCATAACACAACCGTTATCGGAACCTGTTAAGGCTTGTCCCAAATGTAGTATGAACTTGGAAGAAGTTTGGAACCGCGAATACAGTGATGAAGCACGAAGAGCTGCGAGCGGACAGAAAAGATTCTAAAGTGATAATAGATGGCTCGTTATCAAGGACTCGGAGTTGACATCAAAGCCCTTCCAGAAAAGTTAAAGACTTCCATGGAGAAGCGTGGTTATAAAATAGAACGTGCGTTAACTGGCGAAACCAGCTTTCTCATCGAATACAAGAAGCCAGGAGTTTTTGGAGCAAAAGAAACAATAAGCGTAAAAGGAACAGCAGACGACTTCTCGGTTTCGGGAATCAGAGAGGACAATCAAGAAGTTTGGTTCATTGTTGAAGATGTCATACTTGCCTCAGCAGCGAACCCTCAAGCCTTCAGAAGCCACGCCGAAACGGAGCCAGCGAAGATGCCTGTAGCACCCACAACGCCTTCGCCACCGCCGCCTCCTCAAGCTGCTAAACCCCCGCCAGTTACAAGAGCAATGATAACAAGCTGCACTAGATGCAGTGCTCCCATCAGCCCAAGTCAAGAGGACCTGATAGTTACGTGTCGATATTGCGGGTTCACAATTTCTTTGGCAACTCAGGAGGAAATCAAGAAGCACAGTATGCTTGAAAACCGTCTGTTCACTCAGCAAGCTGTAGAAGCGGCTCAAAAATACATGGACAAGGGAGTCTTAAGAGCAGGAGTCTCAAGGGATGCTCAGATAACAAACGTAAAACTACGCTTTGTTCCCTTTTGGGTGTTTCCAGTGGATGCAAGAACTTACTTTAGTGGCATAGCAGGAGCAGGAGTCATGGGAGAGATACATCAAGTTGAAGAGGCTATAAAAGACAAGAGGGCGAGTAAACTCTCAAAATTCGGAAAGATTGTCAAAGCTGGCGTCAGCGCATACATGGAGACGCAGCAAAAAGAGCAGAGACCCACAACCATCTCGTCGTCCTTTTCTTCATACTATGTTTGGCCCTCCCTAGCTAGGAAGACCATGATTAGTGAAATAAACTATTACGATGTGCCAGCCGCAAAGAAAATTCCCTTCGACGTTGGAAAGATTGCATCAGACGCCGAGTTTTTGAACACAGAGTTTAACGAAGAAGAAGCCAAGGTTAAGGTTCGCTCAGAGGTTGATTCCAAAGAGAGGTTGATCGCCAGCGGCAAGGTGGACACTCTGCAGTCATGCTCCACCAACGTGGCGGTGGGAGAAGGAGAACTGGTGCATGCCCCAGTGTGGTTTGTGCAGTATACGTTGAAAGGAGACAACTACGTGATTCTCGTGGACGGCTGCGAAGGCAAAGTCTTAGGAGGCGGTAGACCTCTATTTAAATTCACCTAGAGGTTTCCAAAATGCCGGAAAAGGAAACAATTGATAAAGTTAAAGAAAGACAAGGGGTTCTAGCAAAGATTCAAAACGTGTTTGGTCTAGGCTACGCCACTAAGGAAGACCTGCGTGAACTAGACAAAAAGCTTCGAGACTACTATTATGCAGACTTCAAGAGCTTGCGTCACAAGTGGGAAGAAATATACCTTGCTGCTTTGAACGCTGGGTTGAAGGCTGCCGGAGACGACTTCAAAAAAGTCATACAAGTCATTGATAGGGTTGCTGAAAAAGTCAATCGCGCAGACTATGGGTACGCAGGCTTGATGGACCGCAAGGGACACATTAGAGAAAAAGAGCTTGCGAGAGTTTTCGACTATGATAAGGCTTTAGGCGATGATATCCAAGGCATAATAAAAGCTGTCGATGAACTCTATAGCGACAGCGAAGCAGACAGATGGACTGAAGCCGCAACAAAAGTCAGAAACATCAAATCTTTAATACTAGGTTTCGAATCCAAATGGGATGGGAGAGAAAGAGAATTTAGACCATTGGAGGCTTGATTAAATGCCTATCATTGAAAAAGTCGCATGGGATTATGCCGGACCAGAAGACATTGCTTACAGATTTCCAAAACTCAACCTCAAATACGGAAGCCAAGTGATAGTAAAAGAGAACCAGTCGGCTGTGTTCTTTCGGGATGGAAAGGCATACGACGTTTTTGGACCTGGAAGACACACAATAACAAGCGCCAATATCCCGCTTCTCACAGGAGCCTTGAAGGCTCTTGGTATCATAGGCGACATCTTCGAGTGCGAAGCTGTGTTTGTTAGTAACAGTCAGTTCAGGGGAAACTTTGGAGGAAATGCCTACTCAGCACCAAGCGGCGACATCAAATATCAGGCTGAAATTGGCTTTTTCGGCTATCTGCTCTACAAGGTTGAAGACCCCAAACTGTTTGTCGTTGAATTCTTCGGCAACAGAGGAGCCAGCACTTCAAAAGACGTGGAGAACTACATCAGAGGGTTCATAAACGAACGCATCATAAACGAATTCGGCAACTACGACATCTTCACCCTAGTGAAAAACGTTGACATTACCACCGACAAAGTAGCACTAAAAATCAGTGACGAGGGCGCAAGAGTCGGTTTAAAGATTATAGACTGTGTCTTCGAGGGCGTTAAGATTCCAGAGGAAGCCAGAAGATTCGCCTCTGGAGTTGGAGCCCAAGCCATGGCAATGCAATACATGAAAGAGACCGCAGCAGAACTAAAAGGAACTGAAGGCGGAGGAGCAGCCGCAGCGGGCGTCGGTGCTGGAGTTGGCTTAACTATGCCTTTCATGATGGCTCAACAGATGCAACAAGCCCAAGCTGCCCAACAACTTGTAATCTGCCCAAGCTGCGGAGCCAAGAACCCCACGACAGTTAAATTCTGCGGAAGCTGCGGTGCGAGTCTGGCACCAGCAGCAAGGATAATTTGCCCCAACTGCAAAACCGAAAACCCAGAAAATATGAAGTTCTGCGGAAGCTGCGGCAAACCCCTAACTGCCACTGAAATCAATTGTCCAAAATGCAACACAAAGAACCCTTCGGGAACAAAGTTCTGCGGCAACTGCGGAGAAAAACTTTCTGCTTAGGATTGGCGTCTAAAGACTTATCTAACTCTCTCTTTTTTTTTCTTTGCTTCTTTAAGGATCGTCCACAGTTTCCACAGAACTTCATGTTGCCCGGCATCATTGCCTTGCATTTTGGGCATTTAATTGGAGGTCCCAAGTAGAAAGCTTGACCGCATTGTCCGCAGAATTTATTTTCAGTAGGATTTTTGCTTCCGCACTTAAGGCACACAATCACCTGCTTAACTAGCCTTTCAGGTGGTCTCATAGCTTGAAACATGTACTGTGTCATCGCAAGTCCTAAAGCCAAGCCAATCCCAGCCGAGAAAGCCTCACCAGCACGAATTGTAGCCATATCTCCTGAACCTTGACGCTCTGTGTTCAAATCAACAATCAACGACACCAATTATTAACCATTCCCGTCGCACCGTCAACCTTTCCAATCGACGATACCTCTGCAAAGACCCCTCTCTCGTATAGGAGCCTACAAAAAAATAGAAGAAAACAATCAACAATCAAACTACAACAAAAATTATGTTTAAAACCAAACAGAGGGGTCAACCCAAATAAGCGCACATATAAATACAAAAACACTAAACTCAACTTATGTAGACCGTGTATTTCTCCCGTTCTTTCCTATCTAATTTCAGTCGACTTAACAAACCCACCAGCATGAAGTCAAATGTTTTGCCCCAGAGCAACCACTTCAACTTATGATACGTATGCAACAACTCCAAACCCTTATCAGTCGTCTTATAATAAACTTCACCCAAATCCTTCGCTTCCATAAGACCAAGCTCAGCCAACGCAGACACATACTTTCCCATAACCGAAGGAGTCAACCTGCACCGATACACAAGCTCAGTTTTCTTGACACCCTTACTCGCCGCTCGCAGAATCTTGACCACAGTATCGAGTTCTCGCCTGTCCTTGCTCTCTCTCGTACGGTTGCACCCCTATGTCATAACGCATAGTCAATTCGCATATGAACTGCGAACATAATAATAGTTGTTTCAACACCGAGAATATTGCAGAACCAATAGGAAAACAACTATAGAATCCATTACTGATATTGATTTAAGTAGGCAGACAAAGTCAGGCATAGTCGCTATGGCTGAGAGAAGAGGCAACCTTAAATCTTAAGGTTCAAATCTACTGTAAAACACAGCCTTGGTGAAAATCCCACATGAAGCCTACAACCATCATTTACTGGACGAGGGCTTGTTTAGGCGTCGTCGCAGCCTTGTTAAGCACCTTAATGAGCTATGTGGCCGACATCAACTTTCTAAACGGCGTAACCATAGCCTTACTCGTCTACATAGTCACGTACTACGTTTACAAGTCACTCTACCTCGCAAAAGTGGAAAAAGCGTCAAAATTATTCACAACTGGAGTTGGAGCATACTTCTTGTTATGGATAGTTGCGTGGATTATATTTTACACGTTACTCTTCAAAACCCATGGCTGAGTCCCCTTCTAAACTTTTCAAAAATTTTATTAAATCGTTCAGTTTTATGCAAGTGATGAAGGTGAAAAAGAAATGTCGTATGAAGATTTACCTGAATGGTTGAAAAGACGTCTGCGCCGAACCCCATACTTCAGAGACTGGTTCTTCGGCGACATAGACGAAATGATGCGCGACATCGAAGAAATAATGCAAAGAGAGTTCAAAGAGTTCACAACACGCATACCCAAAGACTACGTGCGCGAACGCAAACTTCCAGACGGCTCAACCGTGAAAGAATGGGGACCTTTCGTTTACGGCTACACTATGACTGTAGGGCCAGACGGGAAACCCCAGATACGAGAATTCGGCAACGTCAAGCCCTCCCTCAAGCCTGAACCCTTCGGAACCCGCCGACCCAGCCTCGACGTGAAAGAGGAACGCGAACCTTTAGTTGATGTAATCAGTACAAACAACGAAATCAAAGTCGTGGCTGAGTTGCCCGGAGTGGAGAAAGAGGACATCAAACTACATGGAACCGACAAGGCTCTCACGATTTCAGTTGAAACGCCTCAACGCAAATACTACAAAGAAATAGACTTGCCCGCCTTTGTCGACCCCAAAACAGCTAAGTCAATGTACAAGAACGGAGTCTTAGAGGTTACGTTGACCAAGAAAAAAGAGGAAAAGAAACCAAAAGGTGAGCCCCTAAAAATCCAATAAACAACGAGTCTCATCAACTTAATCCGCCTACGTTATCTCTGCTCCTTTTTTAGTGTGTACTCCTTGAGCTGCTCTTCAATATTCTTGCAAGTTTAATATTCAGTCGTGTTATCCAATTCGTGGAATAATTTGTGAAAAGTGAATACAGAGTGAGTCAGAGCCAGGGAGAGACCGAGCAAAGCGCCTTCCAGCGTTGATGGAAGAGAAATAGGCGCCATAATGAATGGAAAACACTGTTCTAATCAGAAAAGAAAAGCCAGAAAAACTCACAAGTTTCTCACGAGACTTGATTGAGATTTGAACAATCGTAACTCATTTATATTATCGCCTTTAATAAACTGAAGAATAAAGAGGGATTTGCATGAGCATTTTGTTGAGCAAGACGGATAGACAGAAAATCATTAAGGCATTGAACATGGACATAGGACTTGAAATCGGCGCAATCATACAGTACATAATGCACGAAGTGATGGCTGAAGGCATGGAGAGCCCAGCTATAATGGAAAAGTTTGAAAACATCGCCAAAGAAGAAATGAAACACCTAGAGAGGCTTGCCCAAAGAGTAAACTATCTTGGAGGAGTCCCAAATACAAAGCCAGCGCCCATAAAAGTGGGCGGCACACTTAAGAAGATGGTTCAAGACGACTTGGACGGAGAGTACACGGCTATTAAGACTTACAAAAGTCACATCAAAATGTGCGAGCAAATAGGCGACACAACCACGAGGCTGATGCTGGAAGAAATACTCACAGATGAAGAAGATCACGCCGACACTTGGGAGACCGTTCTTCAAAAGACAGTGAAGTGAAAACAGAATCAATAAACGAGAACTTTCTTTCTTTTTCCTTTTATTTTGAACCTTGAAGGATATTTCTAAACTTCTGAGCCATTGCACAGTTTTTATATCGTCGAAAAAACAGTTTATAGCACCAAAATTGAAACGCTGTGGAGGAACTTGTTGAATGGCATACGACGAATCTTCTGTACTTGAAGTGGTAGAGAAGGTTAGCCGAAGCGTAGTCAACATAAACACGATTAGACTACTTCATGACTTCTATTATCAAGTTGTTCCAGTTCAGGGAATGGGGTCAGGGGTCATTACCGCCCCCAATGGCTTCATTGTTACAAATAATCATGTCATCGAGGGTGCAGAGAAAATCGATGCAACCTTGGCTTCTGGTGAGGTTCTACATGGAAAACTTGTGGGAACATGCGTCAGCGATGACATTGCCGTTGTCAAAGTAGACAGAGAGAATCTTCCAACAGCCGAACTCGGCGATTCCGACGAACTAAGGGTGGGACAAACAGTCTTCGCTATCGGCAACCCATTCGGATTGGCAGGAGGACCAACAGTAACTAAGGGAGTGATAAGCGCTGTGAAGAGGTCGATACGGTCTAAGAGAGGTCTCCTTGAAAACCTCGTTCAAACCGACGCCTCAATAAACCCAGGAAACAGTGGCGGCCCACTCGTGGATATTCGTGGAAGAGTTGTGGCTATCAACACGGCTATTGTTCCCTTCGCGCAAGGCATAGGTTTCGCAATTCCTGTCAATTCGGTCAAGCGATGCACCACGGAGATAATCGAACACGGTAGAGTTATCAGACCGTGGCTGGGAGTAAGCGGCTTAAGCCTTACACCAGAAATCGCTTCGTATTACAACTTGCCAGTTGAAAAGGGCGCACTCATAACCGAAGTTATGCCTGACAGCCCCGCTAAAAAGGCTAGAATGGAAAAAGGCGACATTATCATAGGGTTCAGAGACAAAGCTATCAGCAACGTTGAAGAGTTGGTCAAAGAGATTCACAAGAGAAAAATAGGAGAGAGAGCAAGAGTGCTTCTCCTTCGCGACGGCGAGAAATGGATAGCAGATGTTAAGTTAGAGCAGACGCCATAAAACTATTTAGTAAATAATAGAGAAAATGTGATTAAAGCGTATCACTAAATCATCTTTTTCAAAAGGTCATTGATGTGCTCGGCTCGGTATCCGGTGACGCCGCCGGAGGCGTAGCTCTGCTTGACTTTTCCCTTGAATCCATTACTCGGTGGGTGAAGACGAAAAACGGGCTTTATGTTGGGCAGACGGTTATAATCCACTTCTCCCTTGAGTATGGCTTCGGCTAGTTCGTCAAGCGATTTGCGACTGACTTGCTGAGCGTATTCGTCTGTTAGTTTTCTCTCGCCAACCAGTCTGCCCCTTTTCTTTAAGAGATGCACCAGAGTCTCTTTTGAGATTTCACCCCATGTCAAATAATTCTGTGCCTTTTTTAACATGCCAACGTAGGCCGGACTATTGTAAACCAATACAGCGTGGCAGTTCCGTTGCAGATGAAGCATCTTCATGGTTTGCTTAATCTCTCGAAAGATGTCACTGACGCCTCGGACACGAACAACTGCCAAGCATTTTTGCGGTTGCTCCATCTTTCTCATCTCACCCATTCGGTAGGCGTGACTAGACTGTAGGTTTTTTTCAAAGCGTCAAAAACCGCATACGCGAAGGAAGGAACAGTTCTTGTTGAGCCAAAACTTCTTGTCCAGACGTCTTTAACACCGGCCAATCCTAAGATGACTTTTGCTGCTTCGCTGGCAACTATCCCAAGTCCACGAGGACCCGGAACAAGCAAGATTTCTACACCACCGCATTTTCCTCGAACCTGAAAGGGAAGAGAATGTGACTTGCCGCACCCGCACTCCCAGCTTCCGCAGCCTCGGCGAACCAGGCTAATATTTAAGCGAGCGTTTATTGCTGCCTTTTCAATAGCTGTGCGCACTTGTTTGGCTTTGCCCGAACCTAAACCAACGTAGCCGTCTCGGTTGCCAACAGCCACTACAGCCTTAAATCGAGATTTTTCACCAGCGTCTGTTTGTTTCTGCACTAAGTTTATGTTGATAACTTCTTCTTGCAGGTCTGGAAGCAGAACATCCACAATCTCTGGTTCTCTTATCTTCTGAACTTCCGTAAACACCTCTTCTATTGAAGAGATTCTTCCTTCCTGAATCATCTTTCCAAGTCTCGTGCGGGGCGTCCAAGTCTCAACTCGCTCTTCTGTTCTTCTCTCTTTAAATCCTCTTTTCCTTGTGCCTCTCACGCCTTTTCCTCCGGATTTTTCGGTTCCTCTCGTTTTTCCGCTCTATTATTGGCTGTTTTCTCGGCAGTAACTGCTTCGCGCAGCCTTTTCTCCTGGGCACCTTCCTCTTTTTGGGATTTCTTTTCTTCAAACTTTTGCACTTCAACTTTCTTAAAGGAGGAGGAGATCTTCTCCTTCACCTCAGAAAAATGCTCAATGATTTCTTCTGGGCGCAGTCCTCTCGACAATTGTTCAGCGAATCGCTTTTGATAGATATCTGGAGTTGCAGACAACCGTTTTGCGTATTCGGCAACGTGCTTCCCCAGAATGCGTTTTTCATCCGGCAACTTGCCCTCATCGTGAGAAACCATCATTCCTGCATCTAGAGCGCCCTTAAGCGCCGCAAAAACACGTGATCCTTTTGATTTGGAATGCAAGCCAATGTCCAAAACCACCTCTTTCAAGCCGGTTGTTGTTGCCTTGTAGCCGCACAAGAGTCCAGTTAGGTAAGCAGCAGGGAGGTTGCTGCTGTCTCCTTGCCAACCATATTTTTTAGCAAGTTCGCTAGAGTGCGCAGACACAATTACTTTGTCGCCTCCCAAGTCAGCCTTAATCAGTTGAACCGTAAAGTTTCTCAGTGAACCTCGAATAACAATTCGGGGCAAGCCTGAGAGGATTAGGCCTCGACGCTGTTGGTAGTCGGTTTTGCCCTCTCTCCGTCTGCGGAAAGCAACACGATAGCTTGGGCCCGTCGCCATCACCGCTTCCTCCAAAAGCCGTGCGTTTTGGCGTACTTTTCCATGTCCGCTATTGTACCGAAGGTTCCGCTGCCTGCAGCCATGTAGAGTTGTCGGTACGCACCTTCTGTGATGACACGGTTAGCCCTCCACTCACGCAACTTTCTCCGCAAGACCCGAATCCTCTGCATCCAAGCATGTTTCTTAGTAATCTTCGCTCGATTTGACCCACCTCTTGTTCCAGGCCCTTTTCTCAATCCCTTCCTTTTCTTTTCATGCAAAACCATAGCTCTAACTCGACTGACTCCTTTCTTAGGTGCAGCTCTGATGGCGCCCTCGTGCACTAGTTTCCTAATTTCTTCTCGTGTTATTGCCACCTCGACGTCTTCGAGACGTTGGGGGTCAATCCAAACGCGGTTTGCGCCAACCTTGAGAATCTGGGCTGCTAGACGGCGCTGGTTTCTGAGGCTCAACCTTTCTTTTCCTCCTCTTCTTCCTTTGTTTCCACTTTGGCTTCTGTTTCTTCTCGTGCTTCCTCTTCCTCTGCTTCTTCCTCGGGTTTTATCTCTGGCAATGGGTTCAGAATGCGAATGCCTTTTTCGCTTGCTCTGACTGATATTTCAGCCCGCTTTTTCATTCCAACGGTGTGAGCGATTCGGATTGCTTGATTTTTAGGATTTACCTTGATCAAGTCATCCACTGTTCGCACTAACATTTCAACGTACCCTGAGGGATGAAGTCTCCTTGCCAATCTGGGGCCACGATAACCAATCTTCACGGATTTTGGCCAGCCCTTCACCCTCTTGCGCATCTTGCTGTCGACACCATCTGGTTTCCGCCAGACCTGCGAAACCCTTTTGTAACGCCAGCTTTCTTGTCGCCTAAACTTGGGTTTCTTGTTTTTGTGACGTTTTCGCATAACCAAGGCTCTTTCTTGGGCTGGTTTTTCTGACTTTTCTTCACTCACGCTTTAGGCCTCCATTCCTTTGCGTTTCTCGTAGATGAAAATGCCATCCAGGAATACTCTAGGGTCTTTGATTTTGACTTTGGTTCCGTGTTCGATGTTGGCTGCTGTTTGGCTAACGTCTTCAAGGTTGATGCCCTGAACTATCACATCGTCTTCTTTAACAGAAACCTTGGTGTCGCCCATTATCCTGACAAAACGTGGACTTCTCTCCCCAGTGAAGTTCTCTATAGACATCACGTCTTCCTTGACTTTCACTGAAATGGGAAAATGCGAGAACACGATTTTCAACTTATAGGTAAATCCCTTTGTCACGCCGGTTATCATGTTTTGAATGTGAGAGCTAACGGTTCCGACGAGAGCTGCCTCTCTTTTTCGCGGCCAGTTGGCTTGAACCTTTACCGTTTTGTCTTCAAGTTGAATCAGAACAGGAGCATCAGAGAAGTCGCGGGTCAAGGTTCCTTTCTCTCCATTCACTGTGACAACCCTCTTCTCTATCTTGACCTCAACGCCGTTGGGAATTTCAATGATTTTAACCGTTTCGAAGGCTCTCACTTCTTAACGCTCCCTAGTACACGTAGGCTAGGAGACGGCCTCCTATGCTTTTTTCCTTAGCTTCTCGGTGTGACACAACTCCAAGAGGGGTTGAAACCACGAGGATGCCAACATCTTTCGCCGGAAGAAAAGTTTTCTCCCAGTTTTCAAAACCTTCAGCCTCAACAGAGAAACGGGGTTTTATGGCGCCGCACTTGTTCACTCGCCCTAGAAGTTGGACTTTGAATTTTCCAGCGCGTCCGTCGTCAATGAATTCGAACTCACCTATGTAGCCGTTCAGTTGCAAAACTCTCAGAACCCGTCCTAACAGTTTGGAGGCTGGACTTATCACGCAGTCGCGTTTGTTTCTCAACTCGTTGTTCATTATGGCTGCTAAACCGTTTGAAAGAGTGTCCATTATTGTCAAGTCCGACCAAACTCCCTACTGATATTTTTTAAAACCCAATTGTTTAGCAACTTCTCTGAAACACTGACGACAGATGTTTAAACCGTATCGACGGATGATAGGCCCGTAAGACCCACATCTTCGACATGGTCGGCTACCCTTACCATACTTGCGTTCTCTCTTTGGTTTCTGTTTTCCCACGAGCTTTCACCCCTCAAGTTATGTTATTTCAACTCCGAACTCTTCCTTGACGAACATCATCGCTTCTTCCGGAGTCAGAAGTTGTTTGACACCCATTCTAGATTTGGCACGATGTTTGTGTTTTACTCGCTGCCCGGGTCTTGAAAGAGTAACACAGACGTCCATACCATGTATGCCCAGTTCAGGCACATACTTGGTTCTAGGAATGTCAATGTGCTCCTTGATGCCGAATGAGAAGTTGCCCAATCGGTCAAAGCGTTCCCACGAAATCTTGTTGTCAACAGCCTCAAAAGCTTTCTTGAGAAATTCTCTGGCCCTCTCTTTCCTTAAGGTTACAAGACAGGCGATGGATTCGCCTTTTCTTATACCGAAGTCTCTCACCGTTTTCTTGGCCTTACGCCTGCTCGGTTTCTGTCCCGTCAACTGTTCAAGAACCTTCGCTGCCTTCTCTAATGGTTCTCCGGATTTGCCGACCGCCATGTTGACCGTAACTTTTTCAAGTCGTGGCTTGAGCATAGGATTCGTCAGCCATTTTTTGTGCACCTCTTCCACGGACATACTAAGTCGCCTCCGGCAATGATATGTGCGGTTTCGTGTCGCCTATCACAAAGACGTAGTCTATGGTGGTTTGGAAACGATTACCCTTTTCGTCCTCAACCGTGACCAGCGAACTCTTGCGTTTCTGCCTTGGCCTCTGATCTATAGCCACTATTTTCCCATGCTTGCCAACGTTTTTGCCACCAACGATTAGAGCTTGTGCGCCCTCAACCAATTTCATATGGCCCGAAATTTCTTGTCTGGGAAGACTGATCTCCACCGTGTCTAAAGTGTGGAAGACGTCTTCTTCTGGCTTATTTGGGTCTTTCACCCTAACGAGTACGTTTCTTCCGTCGTGAAGGTTGAGTTGCACATTTCCTCCTTTTAAGACCGCTTTGCTTTCGACTCGACAAAGCTTGAAGGTTGCTTCGTCTTTACCGATAGGGTGTAAAAACAATCCTTTTTCATGAGGCAAGACACGATACCATTTTTCCATGTCAGGTATCGAGACGACGTCCATCAGTCCAGTTGGAAACAGTTCTTCCCTCCGAACCTTCCCGTCGACCATTACCTTTTCGTCATGAACTATTGTTTTTGCTTCTCTTCGAGTTTTGGCAAAACCGAGAATGTCACGCAAGACCAGCGTTAACGGCATACAACGGGAAATTGGATGAGGCCCAGAATTGGGTTTGACCGTCCAAACTTCTTCCTTGCGGTGGATAGGCCAGAATTCGGGCGCTGGCTTTCGTTTAAGATGTCTCCCTCCGCCCTTTTTACCCACCTTTAGATCCCTCAGTTTTCTCTGCTTTCACATTCTTTGTCTTCTTTTCTGTAGGTTTGCGAGGCTTTCTCCTCTTCCGTTCTTTCTTTGGAGCTTTAGGTTTCTTCTCTTCCGCGGGTTTTTCTTCAAGTTTCTCCGCCTCTTCAACGACTGCTTCTGCCTTTAAAGATTCTCTGCGCCACTTGTCGTCGAGGTTTAGACTAGTTATCATTACTTTTGACGGATGAACTGGAACGAGTGTGGTGGTGCCGTCAACTTTTTCTCGGGTGACCCCTTCAATGAAGATTCGATATTTCTTCTGATCAACGCTCGTGACTTTTCCTTCCAGGCCTTTGCGGTCTCCTCTCATGACTCTTACTGTGTCGCCCATTCTAACTGGAAAGGAGCTGACGTTGTGAGAAGTTTTCAAAGAGGGTGACAATGGTGCAGAGAAATGTTTGTGTCGTATATGCAGAGAAGCCTGATAAAACATTTTTCGTTGCTTTTTGGGCTTTTTCGTCTTCAAAGCGTCTTTCCTCCTACACGATAATGCTGGCGGCACCGGCAATCCGGGGCCACCTTTCAGCGGCTTCTTTGGCTACTGGACCTCTGATCTCAGAGCCTCGCATCTCTCCCTCTGGTGTCATGATAACAGCGGCGTTGTCTTCAAACTGAACCCAAGCCCCGTCGGCGCGGCGATATGGTTTTTTCTGTCGAACCAAAACTGCCTGAAAAATCTTCTTTCTCATGTCGGGGGTGCCGCGTCTAACAGAAACGACCACCATGTCTCCAACTGCAGCTGTTGGAACACGTCTTAGTCGACCCTTGTATCCCCTGACTTGAATAATTCTGATTTCTCTTGCGCCAGTGTTATCTGCACATCTCACAACAGACCCAGCCGACATCCCAGTAGAGATTTTTGGTCGCTGTCCCATCATGCCTTTAGCTATAAGTGCTCGTCCCTTAGCTTTCGCCGCCACTTAGATCCTCCCCTAGTTTTTCGATCACCACAAAAGAGACGGTTTTACTGATAGGGCGACACTCGGTTATCCGCACCTTTTCGCCTTCTTTCGCGTTTAGGCATGGCGGATTATGTGCACTTATGTGGCTGTGCCTTCGTTCGTAGCGTTTGAACTTCGGCACATAGAGTTGATAGTCACGGCGTACTACAACAGTTTTGTCCATCTTGGCACCGATTACGATTCCATCCAAGACACGTCCCCTCACGGATAGACCACCATGGAACGGACAGTTTCTATCGTCGCAGGATTTTTTTGGTCTCTTCAAAGGTAACGTTGCCGTCACCATCGCCTCCTTAGTCGCTTTTTGACACGGTCTTCGGGACGTCCTATGATAATGTTTCCGTTAACTTCTACTACGGTGCCGTCTGTTGTTGTGAAGTGGAAGACAGAAAGGTGCTTGACGACGACTTTATTCTTGTGTTCGTGACGTATGACGAGGGTGTTTCGGGTTTCATCGATTACTGGGCCAGTTATGCCCACGCAACTCGGATTTTTGCTCTTGACAACCTTGGCGTTGAGTCCAATGAGTTCACCCTGAACAAAGGATGGCGTGACACTCATGCCTTTTTCTTCCTTTTCTTTTTTTCTTCCTTGGTGGAAGGTGATGGCTCGTTCTCTATCGTGAGTATGCGGGCAATTGCCTTGCGCAGTTCACTCACTCGGGCTGGGTTTTCAATAGCGCCGCCTGCTTTGATCATTGTTCTCAGTCGAACCAGTTCAGTTTGCAGTTCTTTCAACCTTTTTCTGCGGTCTTCAGGTGACATGTCTCTGATCTCTTTGACCCTCAAAATTGGCATGTTATTGCTTCGCCTCCTCAGTCTTCGGAGCCTCTGAGGTTTCTGGTTCCCCTGCTACTCTCTCCGGCAGAGTTTCGTTGGGTATTTGCACCTGGTCTGGAAAAGTTGCTTCTGGCGGCATTATTCTCACTTTGACTCCGTATATGCCGGGTTTTAACTGAACGTGCAACTCTGCTTTGTGCAGGTATTTTAAAGCGGGTTCTCCGCTCTTTGGAATGTATCCGTCTCGGAACTTCTCGTATCGCGCTCTTTCGGTTCGGAGTTTTCCACTTATTATGATCTCTGCACCCAGAGCTCCTGCCTCCATGACTTGCTGGAGTCCCCAGAAACCAGCTCTTCGGAAATGGACTCCTCGTTTGAGGGCTGATGCCACTCGCGACGCTATCACGTAGGCGTTGAGTTCGGGGACCTCGATTTCAGCCACAGAGATCTGGGGGTTTGGCAGTTGGAATTTTTGTTCGAGGTGGGTTGCGAGTTCTTTGATTGTTTCGCCGCCTCGTCCTATTATTAAGCCTGGGCGCATGGCGTAAACGACAATGTGTGTGCCTAAGGGTGTTTTTGTGATGTCTACGCCGCCGTATCCGGCTCTTTCGAATTCGTTTCGCAGATATTCGTCGATTTCGGTTTTTTTCACGGCTTCGGTGACGAAGTGTTTGACCACGGACATTTACGCTGTTTTCTCCTCGGTTTGTTCAAGAATCACTTCAATGTGGGTGAGTGTCCGAATCTTGGGAGATGTTCGACCGAAGGCTCTAATGGTGTATCTTCTCACTTTTATGCCGGGGTAGGCGGTTGCGTGGATTATTTTTAATCTTTCTGTGTCGAAGCCTTTGAATTCTGCGTTTGCTTCGGCGCCTTGTAAAACTTGTAGTATTTTTTGTGCCGTTTTGACGGGGTATCTGCCTGCGTATGTTTTTTCAAGGCCGTGTCTGTGTCCTGCCTTCTTTTTGTGTCGGCGGAATGGGATTGGCTGTTTTTTTTGTATGACTTTGTTTAAGTGTTGTTTGGCTTGGTCTAGGGTCATTCCTTTTATTGTTTTGCAGACTTCTCTTGCTGCTTTATGGGATATGCTGAGTTCTCGTCCGCTGGCCTTGACTGTTTTTTCTGGGTCTAGCGTTGTGACCGTGTATCCCCATTTTGGCATTCTGGTGTTTTTCTCCAACTGTGCAAACAAACTGTTAAAGCGTAACATATATGCTTTTTGTGTTGATTGAGAATGTTGGTTTGATGTTTGTGTATGTGCTTGTTTTGGGTACGCCCCTTCATCTGGAGCCTGATATATTTGTTTTTGTTTGTATGTTGGTCTCTTTTATTTTTGTAGCTCCTCTACCCCGAGGGGGGTTACCCCTTGTTTGTTGAATGGCTGGATTCCTTTAAGCAACTCGCAGATGTTTGTCACTGCTGGGCATCTCATTTTTGTGCTTTGGAGTGAGTTAGCGGTATGAAACCAGTTTGGGTGATTTTGTTATTCGGGATATTGATGCCTTAAAAAATGTAGTTGGCAGCGCGCGATTCACGCTTTCTAGTAGCTGAAAACCAGATAAAGCAATCTTAGTGAAAAGTATAATCTATCTGCAACTCACAAAAGACGATTACGAGGGTTGTTTTATGAGAGATCCCATAAGCGATTACTTGAAACGCACGCGAGCCTCGGCTAGACTATGGAGACAAGCATCCAAGGCTATGCCGGGCGGTGTAACAGCCAACATCAAATACTTTGAGCCATACCCGATTTTTATGAGGAAAGCCGAAGGAGCAAGACTCTACGATGTAGACGGCAACAAATACATAGATTATTGCCTCTGTCTTGGGCCTCTCATCCTAGGGCATGGGCATCCTGTGGTTATTGAAGCCGTCGAGAAACAACTTAGAGACAATGGCACCACAATTTATGGCACACCACACGAATTGGAAATCAAAATGGCGAAAAAACTTAAAGGCTGCGTTCCATGCGCAGAAAAGCTGAGATTCGTCAACTCTGGGCTAGAAGCCACGCTTCACGCAATTAGGTTGGCTAGGGCTTACGCAAAAAGGAAGAAAATCGCCAAGTTTGAGGGCCACTATCACGGCGCCCATGATTATGTAGCCGTCAGCATATCTCCACGACTCGACTTAGCTGGACGAGATGATGCTCCAGAAACCGTCGCTAACTCTGCTGGTCTGCCAGAGTTTGTCCTTGAAAACACAGTGATCTTGCCTTTTAACGATTTGTCTTCAACAGAGAAATTAATCAAAAGACACAGAGACGACTTAGCAGCCGTAATTATTGAGCCAGTTGCTCGGGGGTTTTTGCCGCCAGAAGAAAATTTTTTGAAGGGACTCCGAGAATTAACGCAAGAAAACGGCATTGTTTTGATTTTTGATGAAATCATGACGGGCTTCAGACTGGGTCTTGGAGGGGCTGCGGAGCACTTCGGTGTTATTCCCGATATGGTTGCACTAGGAAAAATCGTCGGAGGCGGGCTTCCAATCGGTGTGTTCGCGGGCAAGAGCGAAATTATGGAGTGGGTTTCACCAGTTGGGGCTGAAACTCCCTATGAGCGCGTTTTTCACAGCGGAACCTTCAACGGGTGTCCAACCGTGTTGGCAGCGGGCTTTGCTACAATCGAGATGCTAGAAAAGCCTGCGACATACAGGCACATAAACTGGGCGGCTCAAGAGGTTAAAAAATGCATGAAAGATGTCTTTGAAGACAGAAAAATAGAGGCACAGGTGATAGGGTTGAGTTCTATGTGGCAATGTGTATTCAGCTCTCGGGAAGTTAAGAACTACAGAGACGTTGCACGGAGTGATGCGAAGAAGCGCAAGGATTTTGACCTTGAGCTAATTAATAATGGCATATTTGTCACGCCAGCACGAACCTATTATACTTCCCTAGCGCACAATAGAGAAGACTTGAAACAGACATTTGAAGCCGTAGAAAAAGCGGCTAAGGCTATCTCAGAAGACAGAATCACTTGTACTTCGCATAAGCATCTAATATAGCAACAAAGGATTTTTCACACCTAGCCAAACCAGCCACTTTCTCATTTCCCTCGATAACAAAGAATTCGTCTGGCGCGTGTGCTCTCTCAGCATGTCCAAGGCCCGCGGAAATGAAGGGCAGCCGCAAAGGTTTACGATTGAACAGGTGGAATGGGACACTCGAAGCGTTCATGGGCCAGACTTCCGGTTCATATCCCATTTGTCTGTACGCATGGATAGTGGCTTGCACTATTGGCTCCTTTACACTTGTCTTTGACCAGTCATAGGGATCCATGGATCTAATTATTATGTCCGTGTAACCGTGTTTGTCGAGGTGTCTCCGTATTTTTGGAATGATCTCTTCTGGAGTCTGTTCGGGAACGAGTCTTGTGTCGATTTTGACCCTTATTTTGTGAGGAAGCACAGTTTTCGATCCTGGTCCAGTGTATCCTCCCCATATCCCGTCTATGTTTAGCGTGGTTGAATAGAGATATTGCTTGATGAGTTCTTTTCCATGGAGGTCGTCAATGAAGTGTTCAACTCTCATTTCGTGTTTTATTGCTTCTTCGTCTAAGGTTTCTGCAAGTTTGTCGATGAGTTCAAGGTCTTCCTTGCTTGGGGGTTTGACGTTGTCATACCACCCTTCTATGAGTATTTTGTTTCCGTCTTCAGAGGTCATTGTAGCCAACGCATGAACCATTCGCCAGACAGGGCTGTCTACCCATGACCTGTCGCTGCTGTGAATGTCGAATTCGGTTGGTCCTCTCCCCCAAGACTTGCCGCTGCATTCGAGTTCGATGTATTCAATTCCCTTCCATCCAAGGCCTAGGATCACTTTTCCCTTCTCGTTTTGGCTTGCATCCGGGTCAAAGAGGGCGTCGGCGTTACTAAGCATCTCCTTGTGGTCTTCCACGAACTTGGCAAAATGCACACTACCTAGTTCTTCGTCTCCCTGTGCCACGAACTTTAGATTTACCGGGATTTCTTCTCCTACAGCTCTAATAGATTCAAGAGCATTTAAGAAAGCTCTTAAGGGACCTTTTGAATTGCACGCTCCCCTTGCAACCACGCATTTTCCAAATGGCTCAATGTCAACAAGTCGAGCCTCTAACGGGGGAAATGTCCACTCTTCTCCTTCAAAAGGCTGCGTGTCGTACATCATGTAGACTAGAAGAGTCTTTTCAGCGCCTGCATTGTACTCAGCATAGACCACAGGAAAACTTCCTGTCTCAATGAGCCTTGCATCCTTGCACCCGAGGTCTTCAAAGTAGCCTTTAAGCAGTTCAGCGCATTCTCGAACGCCACGATTTTCTGCCGAAACACTTGGTTGACGTAGGAATTCCTGCAACTTACCTATGTGCGCACCCAGATGAGCATCAATATGTTTGCTTACTTTTTCAAAATCCACCATTTTATATCGCCCAACAATTGCGAGAAGCAACCATAAAACTTTTGTCAAGTCTATGATTAATAAGGCGGTCTTCAGAGAATGCTTACGTAGGAAACCATAGCAAAGAGGAATGGTTCTTTTGATTTATGATTTGATCATTAAGAACGGCTCTGTAATTGACGGTGCTGGAAATCCGTGGTTTAGAGCTGATATTGGCATCAACAAAGGAAAAATCTCAAGGGTTGGCAAATTGCATCTTTCAAGAGGAGAAAAAGTCATCGACGTACGCGGTTTGGTTGTGTCACCAGGCTTCATAGACATTCACTCACATTCGGATCTTTCACTGCTCATAAATCCTCGGGCAGAAAGCAAAATTAGGCAAGGTGTTACTACCGAAGTCATAGGCAATTGTGGCTCAAGCCCGGCTCCAATAAGAAAGGAAAATCTGAATTTACTTAAGGATGAATGGGGGCTTGAGGCAAAGGAGGTTAAATGGAACTGGTCCGCATTTGGTGAATACCTAAGTCAATTGGAGAAAAAAGGAACCGCAGTTAACGTTGCTTCTTTAGTTGGACACGGAACTATCAGAATTGCGGTAATGGGAGTTATGAACCGACCGCCGTCAAGCCGAGAGATTAGGGAGATGAAGGCCTTGGTTGCTCAGTCCATGAAGGAGGGAGCCTTTGGGTTATCATCCGGACTTGTGTATTTACCGGGCTGCTTCGCAGGAACCTCTGAATTAATAGAGTTATGCAAGGTTGTGGCTCGGCATGGAGGCTTCTATGCTTCGCACATCCGGGGCGAAAGGGAGACGATAGTAGACGCGTTGAACGAAGCCATAGAAATCGGAGAGAAAGCCGAAGTACCTGTGCAGGTTTCACACAACTGTCCAAAGTACGATGGGCATGGAAAGTTTGAGAAGATGTCAAAAATCTATGAGGCTGCTCGAACACGAGGAGTTGAAGTCACCATAGACAATGACGCCCACACTGACCTTAGCCCTCAGTTAAGTCACGCTCTTCCACAGTGGGCTCAAGCAGGCGGTACCAAAAAAATCTTAGAAAGGATAAAGAACCCGAAAACCCGAGAGAAGATAAAACGAGAAATAGTTGAAGACAAGTTTCCCGGACCAGGATACTGTGGTCTCGTAAAACATGGTAGCTGGGACAGAATTTTCTTATTCAAAGCCGAGAAAAACAAGGAATTACTTGGAAAGAGTTTCGAGGAGATAGCCAAAATTAGAGGAGACGACCCCTTTGACGTTTTCTTTGACCTGTTGATAGAGGAAGAAGGTGAGGCAGGCGCCATTTTCAACTACATCGACGAAAGTGACATACGCGCTCTGTTGAAGCATCCGCTGATGATGGTTTGCAGCGACGGCAATGCTGTTGCGCCTTACGGGGCTCTAGGCAGAATTTTTGGTTACTCTCCTTGCAGTTATGGCGAATATCCATACATTCTCCAAAGATACGTTAGAGAAGAAGGAGTTCTAACTTTGCAGGAAGCCATTAGGAAGATGACGTCTTTTCCCGCTCAAAAACTTGGACTAAGAGATCGCGGGCTTATAAGAGAGAGAATGTGGGCTGACATCGTTGTCTTTAATCCCCATACAATCAGGGACAGAGCAACTAGTCGTTTTCCGTATCAGTTTCCTCTGCTCAATTATCCACATAGATATCCCGAAGGAATCAAATACGTGTTGGTGAACGGACGAATAGTTGTAGAGAAGGGCAGACACCTAGGCGTTCTTCCAGGTAAAGTTCTACGCCATTGAGTAACTGCCATTGCCATACACGGGAGAAGTCTTAAGCGCGACGCAGTCTACATGATTCTTACGAATTTGATTTAGAGATAGTTGTGACAGGTTGCGACAACATAAGGGCGGTGGTAAAGCTATGCAGAAGCTGATAATCACAGTAGCTCCCACAGGCTCGGTGCCTAGAAAAAGGGACACACCATATGTACCCGTAACGCCAGACGAAATCGCTGAGACGGCCTACCTTTGCGAGCAAGAAGGTGCTTCAATAATTCACGTTCATTGTCGTGATGAAAACGAGAATCCTACCTCAGATTATGCTGTTTTCAGAGAGACAGTTAACAAGATCCGAAAGCACACACATCTGATTATCATGGCATCAACCAGCGGTGTCGCAGGAAGGTCTGACGAAGAGCGAGCCCAGCCACTTAAAACTAACCCAGAGATGGCAAGTCTCACAACGGGTTCGCTCAACTTTGCTGGACGCAAGCCATCTATTGTCTATATCAATACTTGGGAAACTATAACGTTCTTGGCAAGGAAGATGCTGAAGCTGGGCATCAAACCAGAAATAGAAGCCTTTGATGTTGGTTTCATCCAGCAAGGTGTGAAGCTTATTCACCAAGGGCTGATTAAGGAACCAGCGCACTTCCAGTTGGTCTTAGGCGTTGACGGAGGTGTCCCGGCTACTTTGGAAAACTTAATGCATATGAGCCGACAACTCCCGCCTAACTCAACTTTCATCGTGGCGGGAATAGGCAAATGGCAACTGAATATGACTACAGCGTCGATAATTTTAGGAGGACATGTCAGAGTGGGACTCGAGGACAACATATACTATTCTAAGGGTAGGTTGGCGCCTAACGAGGAGTTCGTCGCTAGGACCTCGCGCCTAGCAGAAAGCCTCCAACGTGAAGTAGCCACACCCAATGAGACAAGAGAGATCTTGAAACTCAAATCGGCTAGCTAAAACTGAAAGCGGAAACACCCTGAGACAATAAAATATTTTCAGGTCTTGCCGAATAGGCTTCTGGAACTGTAGCATAACGCCAACTTGAACTAGCTATGATATTCTCAACGTTTTCGGTTGAAGGAACCTTGGGTACACCATGTTCACGCTTGTATCGTGGTCTTGTCCAAGTCAAAGCGTGACATCGCAAATAATGACTGCAGGCATCACAAAGATTCGACTTATACACATCGTTGACTTGTTTCTCTGCAATACAACGCTCAGCGTCTTCTGGATTGTTACTGTTTAAATACTGGTTGTTGCGATTTATGGTAGCGTGAGGTAACAACAAGCCATGGGTTCAAAAACCAGCGGAGAATTCGCAGCACGAAAGCTAATTGAGAGAAGGAAGCAGTTCCGCTGGAGCGACATCTACTATAAAAGGCGCATGCTCCGCTTGGACGTTAAGTCAGACCCTTTGATGGGTGCACCCATGGCGAGGGGCATAGTCCTTGAAAAGGTGGGCGTTGAGAGCAAGCAACCCAACAGCGCCATAAGGAAGTGTGTGCGCACCCAATTAATCAAGAACGGCAGGCTCATAACTGCTTTTCTGCCTGGAGACGGCGCCCTAAACGTCGTGGACGAACACGACGAGGTACTTGTTGAGGGCATCGGGGGTTCACGTGGTAGAAGCATGGGCGACATCCCCGGGGTCAGATGGAGAGTCGTCACAGTGAACGGTGTCTCCCTCAAGGAGCTGGTTTTGGGCAAGAAGGAAAAACCCATGCGATAAGGTGAAGATTCTTGAGTAAACAAGCGCCGCAAGAAATCAAACTCTTCGGAAAGTGGAGCTTCAGCGGAATCGAGGTAAAAGAAATCGGACTCAAACGCTATCTTTCACTACGACCAGTTTATACTCCTCACAGCATGGGAAGACACGAACACAGCCGATTTCGCAAGGCTGAGGTTAACATCGTCGAGCGATTAATCAACGATCTAATGCGACCTGGAAAAAACGCTGGAAAAAAAGCCAGAGCCATAAACGCAGTCAAAAACGCCTTCGAAATCATAAACCTACGAACAGGCCAGAATCCCATTGATGTTCTAGTAAGAGCGATTGAAAACTCGGCTCCCTGCGAGGACACCACTAGGATAAGTTACGGTGGGATAGTCTACCACATGGCTGTGGACATCTCGCCGCAGCGTCGAATAGATTTGGCGCTCCGACTCATCACAGAGGGTGCCAGAAAAGTAGCGATTAACAACCCGCGTACTATTGATGAGTGTTTAGCCGAAGAATTGATTATGGCAGCCAACAGAGACGTAAAGAGCTACGCGATTTCCAAGCGCAACGAAAGGGAACGTATAGCAAGGTCCTCTCGTTAGCCTGATAACAAGATCATTTTGCGTGTAATTCTACTATGTCTCTGTCTTCTACAACGAAGGTTGCCCCGACCTTCTGTGGACTGAATGAAAGGCGTCTAGACCATACTCTGGCGTGGGAGAAGCTCTTGATAAAGTCGCTGTGGACCAACTTGGCAAGGTCAGAAATTGTAGCGCCCTTTTTCAAAATGAACGGTTTGGGCGACGGCTCGCTGTCTCGCGGTTCCTTAGTGTAAACACGAATGATTTCGAGCGCCCTGAAAATCTGGGTTCCCAATTTTTCAAGCCCAGACGTAGTTTTGCACGAAATAGGAACGATGGGTATCTGGTTTCCCACCAATCGTTCGAGTTCTTTCAGGTTTTTCACTGCCTCTGGGCTGTCAGTCTTGTTGGCTACTATGATTGCTCGCCGATAGACTGTGCTCTCGAAGATGGTGTCTTCTACATCGTCCAGGGTGGCTTCGCCGTAGATCTTCACAATGCCGTCTGAGATGCGGTAACCCTTCAGTAAGTCTTCGACGTCGCGCAGGTTGCAGTTGACGAGTCGTCCAACCACAATGATTCGGAGACCTGCACCCATGTGTTTGCGTTCTATTTCCACTCTAGCGTGTGGTTTCTGTGTTAAGATGCGCGCCTTCTCCATTTCACTTAAAATCAACATCAACTGTTTGCCTGGGTTCTGGCTTAAGTCAACCATTAAGATGAGTCCATCGGCGTTTCTTGCCAATCCAAGAGTTTGGAGTCCCAAAGATTCGCCTTCGGCAGCGCCCTTTATCAACGCTGGTGCTTCCACAATCTGAAACTGTAGGTCTTCGTATTGGAACATGCCCGGAACCGGCTCTCGAGTGGTGTGGGGGTAGTCTGAAACCTCGGTTTTTGCGTTGGTTATCGAAGTTAGCAAGCTGCTTCGACCTACTTTTGTTGGTCCTAAAATAATGATTTGGGCAGCTCCCTCTTTCTCAAGAAAGAACCGTGGTCCACCTCGTCCGGTTTTTCTCTTTTTCTTTTCTTCAATCTCTTTTCGTAAGGTGGCAATCTGCCTTTTCACTTGGGCGCAGAGCCGCCCCGTGCCCTTATGCTTTGGAACGAGACTTAGAAATTCTTGTAGCTTCTCGAGTTTTTCTTGTGGTGTTCTAGAAAGGGAAACCTCGTTCCATTTCTTTTTGGCTGTGGCTGGCAGGTTGGTGGGCATGGCATTCGCTCTATTGAATTAGTCACATTGAATGCGGCTAATAGGTTTTTACATTTTTATGTCATGCCTTCCAAAAATGCTCGCACGTTTTTGCCCAAGACCAAGTGGTTGTATCCACCTTCCAGAACTGCGTATCTTTTCCCATCACAATTTTTTTCAGCGAATTCCTTTATCATTTTTCCGATGGTGAGGTAGTCTTCTGTTTTGAGCATTCCTCCCCAGTCTTGCTCGTGTCTGTCGAATCCGGCTGAAACCGCAACTATGCCAACTGTCTCTTTCTTTTCAGCCCTCAGGAAACCTGAAATCTCGTCCAGAAATGCTTGCCTGTTCCAACCGTTGGGATGAAAATACGTAACTTCTTTTGTTCCCTCAAAAATGTTGGCTGTTCCGTCGCCATAATGCAAATCGATGTCCACTATCAAAGCCTTGTCCATTCTGCCCTCTCGCCGTAGTTTCTTAATTGATATGGCTACGTTGTTGAAGTAACAGAAGCCCCAGCTCGAGTTTGGGCTGGCGTGATGACCCGGAGGACGAATCAATCCGAAGGCTGGCTCGCCTGTGAGGGCGATTTCCGACGCTTTTATGGCGCCTCCAACAGCCAACAATGCAATCTCGTAAACTAATTGATGTGTCCTAACGTATTCCAAGTGACCTCTATTGTGAGCCAACAGCAAGTCTTCTTCTCTGGCTGGCTCCGGCTTCACAAACTCAAATTGACCATACAACTCGTTGTAGATGCTCTCTATCCGACCTGGCTGAGATGCGGGGTCGGAAGAATAAACCTTCCTGTAATGTTCGTGGTAGACAACCTTCAACAACCTAGCGCCTCCTCCTCTAGTCGGATACAAGCACATGAAAGGTTGAACAATTACTACATAATTCACTTGGAGAAATCGAACAACGTGCTCTGCCGAGGTTCAATCCTTTCAACACTCCCGGCTTCCTCGACCTTTTTCATCTCTTCTTTTTCTGCTTCTTTTTTTATTTCTGCCTTGGCTTCCTTTATTTTTTCGCCCAAGGAATCTTTTCCTTTTTCTATCTTTTCTTTTTCTGCTTCCTTGAGTTGTGCCTCTTTTTGTACGTTATTCTTGTTCGGAAGAGATGAAGACGGTAGTTCAAGTTTGGAAAGAACTAACATACAGTCTGCCCAAGCTGAGAAAAAGCCTCTGTCATAGTCTGCGTGAAGACGATGTTCACTTTGTCTCTGAAACTCTCGGCGGTAAATCTTCAATTCCTTCTTATCGTTGAGATTAAGGTTGGAAAGAAAGGCGTATCTGTCGTCGTTGTTCCTATGCGTCAAAAGCATGCCGTAGAGAGCCTGAAAATATCCGCGGTTGCGCTCGTTCATGAGGATTTTATGCTTCAGCCTCTCGAGAATTCTTTGAGCCTCAGTGAACTGTCGTGCAGTCACTAACTGAAAGAACCTAGTGACAAAGACTCTGGGGATGGTCTTGCTCAACGGCGTCCCTGCTGGTCTGTTTCAGAAATGTCCTCAACACCGTTTTCAGTGATCTTGAAGACCCTTTCGCCCTCGGGCAAGTAAGGACTCGAAACCAAGCGAGCGATGCGGGTTGGTCCACGCGCTGATTTGCGCAAGTAGAGCCTCGTGTGACTCGTATGTGCGACAATGTGACCGCCGACAGGATGAACGGCGTCACCGAAAAAGACATCTGGTTTAGCCATAACCTGATTCGTTACGACGGCAACTGCGTTGAACGCCCGAGCCAAACGAATCAACCGATGCATGTGCTTGTTCAGCTTCTGCTGGCGTTCAGCCAACATCTCTCTGCCCAGATACTCGCTGCGGAAATGCGCGGTTAAAGAATCCACGATAATCAAGCGGATGTTGTTCTCTTTGATCACCTTGTCCGCATTCTCCAACAGAAACATCTGATGATCCGACGTATAGGCTTCTGCGAAGACTACGTTCTTTACGACCTCTTCAGGGTTCAAGTCCATGTGCTGAGCCATCTGAACAATGCGCTCAGTGCGGAAAGTGTTCTCTGTGTCTATGTAGAGGGCGCCCCCGCCGAGCCCGCCTCTTTCAGGTGGCAACTGCACGTTGACGCACATCTGATGGCAGAGCTGACTCTTACCGCTTCCGTACTCGCCATAAAACTCTGTGATGGTCTGGGTTTCTAGGCCGCCTCCGAGAATCTCGTCCATGGCTTTGCTTCCCGTGGTTAGGCGGAGAACAGTCTGGCGCATTTTCAAAAGTTCGTCGGCGCGAATGAAAGACACAGAAAGCGAGGAACGCGCGGCACGGATAACCTCGAAGGCTTTTTTTTCACCTATGCCCGCGGGTTCAAGCTCTCTCAACGTGGCGGTTGCCAGCGACTCAACGGTGTTGAAGCCCAACTCACGGAGTTTTTGAGCAGTCGCGGGTCCAATGCCGGGAAGGTCTTCTAAGCACTCATATTTTCTCTCAGATGTTGAAACTTCCTCCTCTTCTTTCTCTTCCTTCATAAGAACAGCCTCGGTCAAGACGACGCACTGCTGATAAGCAACAGCGCATATTTAAGTTACACGAAACAACAGACCAAAAATTCTGGGAGTGCCCACTGAACGTAATATTTCACCTGTTATTCACCTTACCCCTTCAAAAAAGTTATTGGCTTAAGCAGAGCGAGAGACCAAAAAGCGCACACAAACAAAGCAAGTCAGGCGGCGGTGGGCAGCGCTCCCTTCGGCGTCACGGTCTTCTCTCTCCAAATCCTAACAGACGAAGGCGTAACTACCACGCGTTCCTCGCCCAAGCGAGCGATGTCTCCGCCCACAAGCTGCGTGAACTCAAGTAGTTCACTTACAGCCTTCTTAACATCCTCAATACTCTTCTTGGCTAAAGGACTAACCTTCAAGATCAGAATGTTTCCGTCCTTGACCTCACGTTTAACAACGTCCACGTCTTCCAAGGCGCGAAGGGGCAGAGCCTTCAAGTAAACCTTGCCTTGGCTTGGAGGACTCGCTTGAACCGTCTCCGTCTCTGGTTCTGTTTTCTCTGTCTTCTTTATTTTGGTTACAACCTTGTCTATGGGGTTACCCAATCTTGGCAAACCTTTCCAACTCCTAACATATTTGAGAATCGCACAAACTTTAACGTTTCTTTGATGTTCACGTTCGGTAACATACATGTGATTGAATGCTGTTCTTAATGCTTGTGAATCTGTGCTTGATGTGTTTAAACATTCATTAATTAAGTGTTCTACGATTTTGGTCGTTTTTTAGGGGTTGGAGAAGTAAACAAAGGTTAAAAACAAAAGCACTGTTTGAGGGATAATTTACATTTTTTTAACAAATTGGACAGGAATTTGAACGTGAGCTACCTTAGGGTTCTTCTCTCTCCCTCTTTTTTTCCTCTATCATGTCTCTGCACTTGTCAGCGAATTCGCACCAGTTGAGGCATGATTGAAGCATACCTCTTGAAACGAGGGTTCCACAACTTTGGCACTGCGCTTCGTTCTCGTCGCTCCAGATTTCAATGTCACCGCCACATTTTGGGCACTTGAGATATGACGGAGTAGGTCTCATGAACTGGGATATGCCTGGGCACGAGGCGGGGTCCTTGGACATTTGATGATTGACACCTTTCTTAGATTTGTATAAGATTTAACAGAATTATAAACGTTCCTTTGTTTAAAATTAGCAGCTTCAACTGGTGGTCAAGTTTTCAGTTGGTTCCATAGGTTGTCGCCTACGTAGTGTAGGTTTTGGGCAAGTTTTCCGTGCTTCAGACTTCGTGCGGTCTCTGAGTCTGTGAGTGCGAGGGCTATTGCCAAGGGTTTGTTGTGGCGTTCGTCGTTTATGAGCACGTAGTCGTTTGGTTTGTAGTCTTTCTCGATTCTGACAACTCCTGGTGCCATGACGTCGGCTCCGTTGCAGATGTGGGGCACGGCGCCCATGTTTACGACGATTTTTGGGAGCAGTTGTAGGGCTTTTTGAAAGAGTAGTGTTGGCAGGAGGATGTTTTTTTGGAGGGCTAGCAGTGGTTTGTGGTTTATGAAGTATATTTTTGCTGTTTGGGTTTCTGCGACCTCAACTCGGCTCTCGGTTTTGAACAGTTGGTTGATGTCTGTGTTGAGTTTCTGGGTGAAGTCGTTGAGAAGTTTGGTGGCTTCTTTCTCTCGTAGGAAGTATCTTCGTTTGATTCCTGACATGGTTGAGGGTTTTCTCCGGTTGCAATAACATTTAAATGATGTCGTTAGCACCTATAAAGGCTAGACTGAAAAAAAATTGTGAGAAGGCGTTGTTTATGAGCGAGATGACTACGCAAATCTTGGAGGAGAGCCTCGGAAAGACTGTTCTCGTTCGGTTGAAGGGTGGCAAGAGCCTGCGTGGAAAACTCAAGGGTTATGACCAACATTTGAACTTGGTTTTGGAGGAGACCGAGGACACGACTAGTGCCGAGAATGTGAAGAAGCTTGGGGTGATTATTGTCCGGGGCGACAACGTCATTCTTATTTCTCCGCCGCCTCGTTAGGGTTGGCGTTGTGTTTGGGATGGGTGAGTTTGGGCTTTGCCGAAGACTAGCAAGGGCACGCCTTCGATGGGCAGACGGATGGGCAAGACAGTTCATATAAGGTGTCGACGGTGTGGCAGAAGGGCTTATAACGTGTCTAGGAAGCGTTGTGCCGCCTGTGGTTACGGGGAATCAACCCAAATCAGACGGTTTGCTTGGCAGAACAAGAAACTCACCGGACAAAGACTACGTTAGACAACGGTTATTTGTTGTTTTTTGGGTTGTTGGATTTCGTTGGCTAAGGCAGGATAAAGATAATCAAGAATGCGGTTAATCTCATCAACATCAAAACCAAGCACTGTTTTAACGGTAGCCAATTATGGAGAGAACATTTTTCCAATTGATACTATAGCGATAGGCAAGTCCATATTGCTTCCAATCACTTAACAAATTCAAATCCTTCAAAATTCGAGGGATATCCTGCAAATCTCTTATTACGTTTGTCTTTTCAGTCGCAAGTTTCTCGTCAATCATTTTTTTGACCATACGTTCTTTGAACTCCGATACAGAACTAAACCCTATATGTTCATCGTTTAGGCTTTGAATTACGGTCAAAATGTCCAAAAAGTTTGCATTTATCAAGAAACATTGAGCAAGTTCATTTAGGTAAGGTTCTTTATTCGGAAGATTCCCCAGTTGTAATAATCTAGAGCCATCTTCTGTGAGCGAATAATCATCCAAATTGACCAACTGTAAATCCCTCAGAAGTAGTTTCATGTTTAAAATCCATGCGTTTCTTTGTCTTTGGCTTTGTATTTCTCGCATTTTCAACACTTCGCGCCACATTGCATCCTCTATTTTGCTTATGTCTAGTTTCTTTTGCTTCATTCTTTCATATTGGATTGCTCGTAGGATGGAATGGATTTCAAGTGGACGAAGGTCTCTATAATAACCGTAGCCTCTGACTCTGGGCTCTATTTTTTCTGTAACGACTCGCGAAGCTTGAGCTTGTCTAATTACTCTAACTTTCAGGTCATCTTGAACAGAAAGCAAACCTATCTCTTCAATCCAAAAGTACTTCTGAAATTCCTTCAGTTCTTTATCTGGCAATGCCAAATAGGAAAAATCCGCAAAGAGCAGATAGGCAACACATTGCCCTACCCCGGTAACGTATTCTCTTCCGCCAGCATCACTGGGCTTGCATTCTGTAAGTGCTGTTTTCCCTTGCTTATATTGCGCCATTACATCTGGGCTTGGAAAGCCCTTTCCATAGCCCTTTGTAATTAAGACAACATCTCTATCTGCTTTGAACCAGTTTGCAACTGCTTCAACAACATCATCATGTTCCATGTTCTACTTCCTCGGTTTTCGAAATATCAGAACGTAGTCGTGAATGCAAATGAAGAAATTTGATCTCAACGATCTGAACTTCATTGTGTTTATAAAATTCATTCTTGAGGTAGCCAATCTTGTATATTTAATAACTTTCGTATAGAACTCAAAGCCCACTTCTATGCCTAAATCTGTTAGGTAGTAATCGAGAGGAATTACTTGCCCTTTCTGCAAGAAAGTTTCTCCTATCAAGACGCACAAAAAACGATTGGGTTTCAAAACTCGCATGATTTCTTCAAAGCTTTGTTTCATTCCATATAGAAAATCTTCGAGTGTTGGGGCAGTGGACAAATCACCTTTAGCAATACCATGTTCTTTACTATAATTGACGAGATTCCAATAAGGTGGGTGAGCAAAAACCAGATCAACAGAGTTGTCTTCTATTCCTAGAGCTTTTAAGTTTCGAGAATCGCCGACGATTAATTTTTGTTTCTCTAACCAACCATTGATTTCTGGGTCAAGAGAACGCGCTGAAAGATTTTCTTTAGCAATCTTTGCTATTTCTGGATTGATCTCTATTCCTATGCCAATCCTTTTCATTCTAGCGCAAGCAACGAGTGTGGTGCCTCCTCCCACAAAAGGGTCGAGCACAATCTCTCCATCTCTTGAGAATCTCCATATACATTGCCTAGGAATTTCTACAGGGCAATTGCCATGGATTGTCTTGACTGTCCATCCCAATGGATCTCTTTCGGGGGTATCCCAAACGGAGAAGAATTGCAGTCCTTCTTTTTCATACTCTCTCCATTTCTTCGGCTCCAAGCCGTTTACCTGATTAGACATTCCCTTTGTCTTCTCATTCTCTTCAGTTTCGTTTGAGACAGTATGGGTCAATGATTAACGCACCACGAGTGTTTCGCAAAGTTATCTGTCATTTTGGGCATATATTTGTATTTCATCGCTATTAATCAATAGCTCAGCCGTAACATCCAGCTTCGTTTAAACAATATCTTGCGCTCCATTCCTCAGCAACATGTTAGGCTTCAGCACGCCAGTTGGCGTTGAAACAGAAAACTCAGGAACAACCGTTACTCCTCTTTTTCTCAGCTCTTCCTGCAGTAGGTCTCGAATGGTCATTTCTGTTGGTTTAGGAACACCCATACGGTCTCATCCTTCAACACTCGACACATACAAGCATAGTGTTCAAAAACAACAAAATATGCTTTTACCCCCCTCCCCGTCTCCTAGACGAGGCTATACAAAGCTATACCTGTTTCTCATAGCTTCAACATTCTCAACATAGACCTCCCCTCTGGTAGAGGAGGCTACAAAATAAAAAAACAACATACAAGTCTCAAACAAAAGTTTACCGTAGCCTAATCGTCTCCAACAAACTGGGCACCAAAACCTCAGCCTTGTAAACCCTCTGAAATAAACCAGCCATACTAAAACACTTAGCCCGCTCACCATGACAAACAACAATCCTCTCCAACTTAGGCGCAACCCTACGAACAAAATTAACAATCTGCCTTCTATCAGAATGCCCAGAAAAACCCTCAATAGACTCCAAACGCAGATTCACCTTAATCAACTCAAGCTTACCCTCATTACTCATCAAAGAAGTCTCAGCCAAACCCTTCTGAACCCTACGACCCAACGTCCCCTCAATCTGATAACTCACAAAAACCACAGTATTACGCTCATCCGAAGCCAAATGCTTAAAATACTCAATCACAGGACCACCCTCCAACATGCCCGACGTAGCTATAACAATACAAGGCTCACCCTCAATAATCTCCTGCCTAGCGCTAGGATGCTCCACAACAGTAAAATAATCAGACTGAAACGGATTCACACCCTCATGCAGGATACTGTTTCTCACTTCCCTCGCTAAGTATTCAGGATAAGCCGTAGTGATAGCTGTAGCCTCAGAAATCATACCCTCAATAAACACAGGCGCTTCCTTAATCACCCCACGCCGCATATAACCGTCAAGAATCAACATTATCTCTTGCGCCCTACCAACAGCAGGAACAGGAATCAAAACCTTGCCACCCTTTTCAAAGGTCTGATTCACAATGGACGCCAGCCTCTCCTCAGCCTCAATTCGAGAGGGCATAATATCCTGTGGAGCACCATACGTGCTCTCTGTTATTATAGTCTCAACCCTAGGAAACTGCGTGGCCGCTGGCTCGAGCAACATGGTCTTGGCAAACTTGTAATCACTTGTGTAAACAACGTTGTGCAATCCCTCACCAATATGTAGATGAACGATAGATGAACCCAAGATGTGACCCGCATTGTGTAGAGTCAAACGGACGTCAGGGGCAATGTCAGTAACAACCCCGAAACGGAGCGGAATAGTATGCAAAACCGTTTCTCGAACGTCCTTCTGATCATAGGGAGCCATCAAACCTTGCTTACTCAACACATCCAAATAGTCGAGCTGAAGCAACGTCATCAGACTAGACGTAGGAGCAGAACAATAAACCGGTCCATCATACCCATACTTAAACAGAAACGGAAGAACCGCACAATGGTCAAGATGGGAGTGACTTATGACAACAGCGTCTAACGCATCAAGGTCAAATTGAGGCGCATCCAAACGAGGAAACGCATCCAACGGATTTGCCGCGCCAGGGTTGATGCCGCAGTCGAGCAGAACATTGCTCTCACGAGTTTGTAAAAGGATGGCTGACCGCCCGACTTCTTGAAATCCGCCTAGAGCAGTGAAGCGTATGTCCCCAACCCCATAAATCATCGGTCGAAAGATTCGTTCACCTACCATGCGCAGAACTCGGTCACGTTCCTTACTCTGAGAGTGCAGGTAATGCCGCATATGAGCCATAATCTTAGACGGGATGGGTGGACTTCTTAACACGCGTGGTCTCCATTTTGTCTGCTTTATGATCTCGTGCAGTACCGTTCCGTTTTTTCCAATTACCAAACCGGGTTTTTTGGCTTCCACCACGACTTCGCCGAGACTAGGGTCAAAGTTTACGCCTGTGATTTCTGCCTCTTTAGAAACTATATCTTGTATCAGTCTCTCAGCTTCTTTCTCGGGCAACCTAACCGATGGGTCAGACCGCACAACAATTCTTTTCCGAATCAGATTGACGATTTCAGCCACGACGTGGCTCTGCTCAATAAGGATTTCCGGCTTCTTCGTATAAACTGCCAGTGTGGGTCCTTCGAATTCGATTCGGGTTACTTCAGCCTCTTTGGGAACGTGTTCGAGAATAGTTTGACTGATTTCAACCTTTGTCCTTTCGAAGTCCATCACGCTTGTTTGTCGCTCCTTCACGAGCCTCCCATGATGTTGCGCTTTTCTTTTTCATTCAGCTCTCGGTAGCCCTTCTTTTCTATGATTGACACGTCGAAGCTGTCTCCGCTTGCGGTGTCTCTTCTCATAGCGGAATCTATGGCGCGTACAACTACAGGTAGCATTTCTTTGAAAGTCGCGTCTGGCTTGTATTTGTCCTCTAGCACTCCATAGGCTATGGGCGAGCCTGAACCCGTGGCGACGCATCTCTCTTCAGTGATGCTGCCGAACGGGTCAATAGCAAAGATGTGAGGACCGCCGTCGTCCACGCCTCCTACTAGAACCTGCGCAATCAATGGTGCGTATCTGGAAGAGAATAGAAGGTTAGCGATGAGGCGGGCTGCTGAACTAACAGGCATAGGTCGTGCCAGGTTGAGTCGATAGAGATGGGCGTTGACTTTTAGGATGTCCACTGTTCGTTGGGCGTCAGCTACGTTGCCTGATATAGTCATGGCTAGGTGATCGTCGATTTTGTAAACTTTTTTCCCCTTGTGATGGGCCACAAAGAATCCCATTGTTACTCGTGTGTCCGATGCTAGGATCACTCCGTCTTTGCAGGTTATGCCCACTGTTGTGGTTCCTTTAAGGATTAACTCATTTGGTATTTCATGCATGATTTTCGTTTTCTCCCCAAAATGAACGTGTGCAAAAACTTCTTAAGTTCGAAGTTTAAGCGACATCTTATTCATTAGCGACTGACTAATTAGCGTTGCGGTTTTTGTGGGGGTTTATGGGAAAATGTATTCTGAATTCATAAATTAGTTAAATGCAAAACCTTCAAATCATGGAGTAAAGATAAGGGGTGCGCCTAGCAACATGCAGACCACGACCACTGTGTCTCTGTCTGATCGCGAGCGTGAACAACTTGAGAACAAAATGAGGGAAGTGTTCGGTGACGAGATGAAGAGACTGAGCAAAGAACTGCAGGGCGTTTTGGCTGATGACATTGTGACGGCTTTCCTCAACAGAATTGGCTTGTTCATCAAAATTGAGGCTAAAAAGAGGCGGTACACCCGCACAAAACGTAGTTTGAATCCATAAACTCTAAATAGTGAAAGAAATTAAAAATTGAGAAAAGGTGGATGTAAGCATGCGCAGATCTAAACTTGAGATGTACGTTGATATTCTGAAGGTTTTGGCTAGAAGTGGGCCCTTGAAACTGACGCATATTATGTATAAGGCAAATGTGAACTGTAGCGTGCTGAAAGAATACTTGGACTTTTTGATCGCGCAAAATCTGGTTGAGGAGAAGACCGTGGGCAAGAAGCGTATTGTCTATGCCATAACTGAGCGCGGCATAACGGTGCTTAAGTACTTCAGGGAATTAAAGGCTGTTTTGCCAATCATTGAGGAAGCAAGGAATGCGGGTAAGGTGCTGCCGCCTAGCCTTTATTAAAAGTCATTTTTAATACCCCAAATTTTTCTCGTTTTATTTTTTAGTGTCCTCTAAGCGATAGGAGAGCCCTCGCTTGCGGATAACATCTTCGTTTTGAAAGAATATGTCAGGTGCCGAAACATTCGCGTGGTTCACAACGTTTCGGGGTTGAAGCATGGCTTATCTAGAAACATCATCTTTTGATAAATTGTAGTGAAAGGAGAAGACGGCGCATGCTTGAAAAATTAGCCGTGCAAGCCTCCCAAGTCCTGCTAACTCTTTTCTGGGGCTTGTTAGTCTTAATTCTGATAGCCGCTGTAACAACCGCAAAAACCGATAAAAAACGAAAGGCATAACCAAAAAAACGCATAAGGGTCATACTTAAAATATAGAGATTTGTATCGTAATACTTAATAGACCCGACACTCATTTTTGATGTAGAAGCGTTAGACAGTTTGGAGTTAGGTAAAGTGACTCTTCCACGGAAGTCGGAACAGATTTCGACTTCTATTTTGCAGAAGATTAAGGAGAGTCTGGATAAGCTGAATGAGAAGATGGAGGTCATGATTGAGCTCTCAAAGCATGGGCAACGCCAACAGAGTTCAGACGGGTTGCCAGATGTTTTGGATGTTATGACTTTGCTGTCGTTGCCTGATCACCTGCGAAAAACGGCTGTGACTCTGTGCAAGCTTGAACAGGCCACGGCTGATGATGTGGCTGAACAGACCAAACGGGCTAGGGCTGTTGAAAGCGGCTACCTGAACCAACTTGTACTGATGGGTTACGTGAAGAAAGAAAGACGAGGGCGGAAAGCCTACTTTTTTGTTGACAAGGAGAACGAGGAAAAGGAGGCGAACAAGGCTTGGGAAAGATCATAGCCATCCATTCCTATAAGGGCGGAACTGGGAAGACACTGCTCTCTATCAACTTGGCGGCGTTGTACGCGAACAAGGGCAAAAATGTCTGTTTGTTAGACTTGGACTTTCGTGCCCCTAGCCTTCAAGCGATCTTCAAGGTGCGCGATGTTGAATATTGGATCAACGATTATCTCAACGGTGTCTGCGAGATAAAGAAGGTCTTGAAGGACGTCTCCCAAACGTATGTGAAGAGAGGACGCTTTCTAGTTGGTCTGGCTAACCCCAGCACCGAAGCCATTCGAGAGATGACGGCTAAGGACAGAAAGTGGGAAATGAAGGCTTTAGGTCGGCTTCTTTCTCTCAAGACCTCGCTCCTAAATGACATGCAGTTAGACTTCGTGATATTTGATACTAGTCCAGGTCTTCAGTACTCGTCCATAAATGCTATTGTAAGCTCTGACGTGGCACTTGTGGTATCAGGCACCGATATATCGGATATAAAAGGAACTCAAAGGATGATTGACGAACTCTACGACCTCTTCGAAAAGAAAACAGGACTAATAATGAACAAGGTGCTCACCGAAGTTTTGTCATCAAAAACGGAGCGCTCAGAGTTAGCCAAGCAACTCATGAACCATTATAGTCTTCCCTTAATGGAAATGATTCCGTGCTTCTGCGACATACTCAGAACTGGCGGAACCACAGTATTCGCAACAGAAAATCCAGAACACCCGTTCATCAAAACCTTAGACCGAGTAGCCACATCAATAGAAAACCTCTAACCCTCGGCAGCACTTTTCTATAGCTGCTTCTCCTTAACTTTCTTTGCCTGTTCAACGTAACCCTTTAACCGCCTAAGCTCAATCTTTTTTTCAGGTAACGTCTCAGATGCATACATCAGGGGTAAAACAGCCAAGAACAGGAAAAAGCTAGCCAAAGAAAACGTAGCATAAGCCGGAATGAGATTGATATAGGGGGCAATGAGTAAGGGGGGAATGCTGGCTAGTGAGAACGGAAGGTTTCCGATAGCATAATACTTTTCTCTCGTATCGGGTCGGGCCAAGTCTCCCCACAATATTAAGATAAACATGGTCCACAAAATACCTGCGGCTATGCTGTCTACGATTTGGTAAAAATACCAAGAAATCAATAGAGTCGGAGATATACCAATGGCAGCGTAGGCAAGTCCAAGTGCAATGAAACCATAAACAACGATACGCTTCCTTCCAATCGCATCTGAGAGCAAACCTGAAATGAACGCGGAAATGCCGCCAATGATGGGTTTAATTATGAAAATTGAACGATAAAATTCAAGTCCAAAGAAATTTCCAAGTATAGGGTCCTCAATTAAATCTATAAACGAGAACATGAACCACGGAATAACGTAAAGAACAAAATAGTGATCATTGAAGACCACTGAGAAAGAAACACTTTTTCTCTTTTTCAAAGCGTCTCTTTCTTTTGGTTTCAATGCATAGAAGATGAAAAACCCGAGTCCCCTCCACAACGCTGATGTCAAGGAATTACTAATCAAATCTAACTGCATGGACGTTGCTACAATAGGAAGAACACTTAGGTTAGTTATTAGGAATATGATACCGCTCGATCTTCCTCTGTTTTCTATTGTTGTGTAGTCTGCAAAATAACCTAGGCTCGCTGGCATCCCAAACCCGAATGACACACCTAGCAGAAGAAGGATGATTGATGCGTAAGGCATTGTGATCTTGCCAAAAATAGGCAAGAGTGAAGAGAATGTTCCTAGAATCATCCAAAAGTAGAGCATGTTGAGGCGTTTGACTTTACTTGATATGGTTGCACCTATTAGGCTGGACAGCGCAATAGATGAGAAATATGCTATCCTAACCATGTTCGAAAATGATACATCAAAAGTATGCAAAATTTGTTCTATGATTACCAAAGTGCTATAATACCAAGTAAAAGTATTGACTAGAAGAAAGAAAAAAAGGAAGAAATCTCTCTTAGTGGTGCTGCCTTCTAAAAAAAAATTTGCCTTTAGCATTTCTCAGCGCCACTTATTCGTGAAAATAATCAAGTTCCGTAACTACTAAAACTATTTTATGAATTTGAGATACTCATTCTTGTTGTAGACGTGTACAACAAGTTTTTTAAGCATATTTGTTGAACATACATTCACGTAATAAGGTGTTTACCTTGAAGAAGACTAGAAGAAAAGTTCCTGTCAGAATGTGGTGGTGGTAGAGGACTCCGCTGTTTCGACCGGCGGAATTGCTGCTTTTAAGAGTAGTCTTAAGTATTTAGCTTTGCCTTCCATTTTTATTAATTGCTTTAGGGCGTTTCCATTTAATTCTTTCACGGTCATTTCAAAGCGTTTTATTCCGCCACCCTCCTGCGTGAGTGCTAAAACTTTTTGAGCGTCTTTTGTAGTTATTCTGCCTTTTTTGAGAACTTGGTTAACTCGACGCTTAACGTTAGGATTTTGTAGAGCGTATAGTGTCGGTAAGGGCAAGCATTCTCTTTTAATTCGTTGCTTTGCTTCTTCAAAATCCGTCAGGTCTATCCAGTCGTCTCTTAATATAATTAACATGCCCAACAGCCTGCCGTATTTGCCTAATGCTTCCATTTCTATCCTTGATCCTCCGCCTACGAGGGCGCTTATTCTGGTGTGGGCTTCAACATCTGCCGCTTTCTTCCGCACTATCTGCAGATATTCATTGGGCGAGACATCAATTCGTCCTCGTAACATCAGTTCGGAGGCTTCAGCATCTCCGAGTTCAAAGAACATATCTTTAACGATGTCCATGACGATTCTCATTATTTTAGTTGGAATGTCCTTAGCGGCAGCTTTGTTCAGCAGTGTTAGGCCTTTGAATAGGAGGGCATCTCCGACTAATAACGCCATATCTTTGCCGTATCGTCCATAAACCGTTGGGCGTCCGTCTTTGCGCTTAGACTGATCTATGATGTCGTCGTGTATGTCTATGGCGCCGCTTATCAGTATCAGGGGGATAGCGATGGGCGTCATTTGTTCAGGGTCTCCGCCAACTGCTTCACAGGCCAATGACAGGAGAGACGGTCTGGCAAAATCGTGCCAATACTGAGTTATGAAATATGTTAAAGCTTCCTTAGCTTCTTTACATTCAATTTTCTCTTGAAGCATTTCCTTCCTCGCCATATCTAAAGCCTTTGCGCCTCGTTTTTTGAAGATTTTCTGGATCTGTTTCATGGCTTCTTCCGGGCTGACGTCCCTTCCCTTCATTTTCTTGTCTCCCTAGGACTTGCATTGATGGTTTTCTTGGGCATTTGCTCCGTCAAGAAGTTTTGATAAGCGTTCAAGAGTTGCTTTCCATCCTTTGTGATCTTGTAGATCTTTCTGACGCGTCCTTTCTGTAGTTCTTTTCTGCTCTTTACAAGGCCTTTTGCCTCTAGCATGTTTAACGTTGGATATAGGGCTCCGTGTCTCAACCTTACTTTGTAGGATGCTTCGGTTTTTTTGATGATGTCGTAGCCCCATGTGGGTTCGGCTTCGACCATCTGAAGTATGAGCAAGTCGAGAAAATCCTTGGCGAAACGACGCCTTAGATCATCGATGAAAATTTCAACCAACTCTTCAGTTCTCATTTTGTTTACCTGGGACGGTATGGTTGTTTCGATACTTATCTGCGGTTTTTTGACTTATTTGGTTATGCTTGTATGGGCTTTATGCGTTGATATGACTTGTTTATGCACGAACCTTTATATGATGGTCTGGGCATTATAGAACTTGAATATGTCTAAAAATAGACATATTGTATCCGTGTATGACTTAACAACTGTAGAACGGAGCTTCAGAAAAGAGGAGCAAAACAAAATGGGACCAAAAGCGCGGGAGGTTCAGATGAAGCTGATGAGAGGCCTCCTTGACCTTGTGGTCTTGCAGTTTTTGAGAGCCCGCCCCATGCACGGATACCAAATAATCGCTAGCCTGCGCAAACAATTCGGTGTGTACTTCGGACCCAGCACAATCTACCCTTTGCTGTCGGTCATGGAAGAGAACGGGTACATCAAGAGCCGCTGGGACCTTGAAAACGACCGACCGCGCAAAGTCTACACCATCACAAACGAGGGTGAAGAACTGCTCAGCTGCACCGAAGACTCACTAAGCCACATCTACCGCAAGCTGGAGATTGGAACAGGCAAGATTCCGTTCAACAGCAACAACCTAACCGTGAAAGGTTTGATGAACAGCAAGAAAACAATGAACGGGAATCTTGAAAAAGAAACGGATCATCGATATTAGACGCGCTTTTGGGAGGCGCGTCCCCGTACATGGGGTGAGGCAATTACAACAAAATTTGTTCCTCTAACGTTTTGTCTTCAAACCGTTATTTTGCTTCACTAATACTTTGTCTTGCTTGGTGGCATTAATAAGGTAGTGAAGCAATAGATTAGCCCTTTTGAGACTGGGTGTCTTCTTGAAAGAAGTCGATGTCTTAATTCGGAACTGCACCATGGTCACAATGGACCAGAGGCAACCCATCATAGAGAAGGGCTTCATAGCCCTAAAAAACGGGCAGATAACCTTTGTTGGCGAAAAAACTGGGACGTCCATGTCAATCAAAGCTGCAAAAACAATAGACGGCGAAGGAAAGGTGGCGATGCCTGGTTTAGTGAACTGCCATACCCACACGGCTATGACGTTGTTTCGTGGTGTTGCCGAGGACAAACCACTTGATGATTGGTTGCACAACACCATATGGCCTTTAGAGGCAAAACTGAAAACGCGCGATATTTACAACGGTGCCCTACTCGGCTGTTTGGAGATGATCAAAAGCGGCACAACGTGTTTCGCAGACATGTACTTTCACGAAGAAGTTGTGGCTAAGGCTGTTGAGAGGGCTGGGTTGAGAGCGGTGTTGGCCCCGGGTATCATCGAGGCTGGAGATACTCAGAGAGGTGAGAGAATGTTGAAGGGCGCCATTGAGGTTGCTAGAAAATACCATGGCTATGCTGGTGGAAGGGTGACGATTCAGCTTGGTCCACACGCGCTCTACTCCTGCAGTCCGAGTCTTCTGAGGCGGGTTCACGAAGCCGCTTTAAACCTGGGCGTGGGCATTCACATTCATCTGGCTGAATCGCCTGATACGACGAAAGTGTTGAAGGCTAAGTATGGTTTTGGTGAAGTGGAGCTTTTGGAGCACATCGGCTTTTTGAAAGACTTGAACGTTCTTGCGGCGCATTGTATTTGGTTGGCGGAGGAGGAAATGCGCGTGTTGGCGAAGCGTGGAGTCAAGGTGTCCTACAACCCTGTTGCCAACATGAAACTTGGGATGGGTGTGCCTAAAATTAATGAGTTGCTTGGGCTCGGAGTTGTTGTAGGCATCGGAACGGATGGACCTGCGAGCAACAACACGCTTGACATGTTCGAGAGCATGAAGATCGCGGCTTTGCTTCAAAAAGTTTCTCATCGGGATCCAACGGTTTTGCCCGCGAAAAAGGTTCTCAAAATGGCAACGGTTGATGGCGCGCGAGCCTTAGGCATTGAGAAATTTGTCGGCTCGCTTGAAGTTGGAAAAAGAGCAGATGTGATTCTTGTGGATTTGGGCAAGCCGCATCTGATGCCAAGGCACGACTTGTATGCCAGTCTAGTTTACTCAACCCGCGGGAGCGACGTGGAAACGGTTATTGTTGATGGAAACGTGTTGATGGAGGAGCGGAAAGTGAAAACGCTGGATGAAGTGGAAGTCTTGAAGAAGGCGCGACGAACCGCCCTGAATTTGGTGTCATAGTTAAGAAGCTGAATAGTAAAAACCTATGTTGGTGTAATCCATGAATGAAGTTGAGGTGTGGTATAAGAATCAAAAAATCTTTAGGACTTTGACCGCGCTTGAGAAGAACGGGTTTCAAACATTCTTTGCAAAAACAAAAGGTGAAGCACTGGAAAAGGTTTTGTCGCTCATTCCATCCAACGCCAAAATAGGCATTGGAGGATCGGTCACCCTTCGAGAGATCAATTTAATAGACGCCTTGGCATCAAGAGGAAATACCATTTTTCAACACTGGCAGCAACCGGAAGAAAGCGTAGCAACTGTCATGAGGGAACAGTTGAACTCAGACGTCTTCGTGGCAAGTAGCAACGCGGTCACAGAAGATGGGAAACTCGTCAACATAGACAAGGCAGGCAACAGGGTAGCGGCAACGATATTTGGACCACAAAAAGTTGTGCTGGTTGTTGGAGTGAACAAAATCGTTAAGGATGTAGACGAGGGGATTCGACGGGCCAGAAACGTTGCAGCTCCCATGAACGCCAGGAGACGAGGAGATAAAACTCCTTGCGCCATCACCGGAGTTTGCACAGACTGTGACGCATCTGACAGAGTGTGTCGAGTCATCACCATCATTGAGAAAAAACCAGTAGAAGCGACATATCAGTGATACTGACGGAAGAAGAACTTGGCTTCTGAAAAAATTCCTAGTAGTAGAAAAAATACTGAGCTATGTCTTTGTCAGGAGTGAGCTGAAGGTCTGAAACTCGTTTTCTGATATCCATTCTTCTCTTTTCAGTTCTTCTAAGCCTCTCCCAACCATATCGAGTGATTCCTTGCGTTGAAGAATGTTGGCTTCAACCCCAGCTTCATGTAAATCACGTTTAAAAACCGGGTCACGCTCAACAACCGTGACTAGCTGATTTAGAATGTTGGCAACTGCCTTTGAGCGCTGTTGAAAGAGTGATTTTATCTTTGAAACGCCGAAGATGCCTTTGAACTTGGTCAAGACTCCAAGGGTTCCCGCAATAGAAGGTGGATACACCACGTATCTGCGTGCCGCGTCAGCTTGAAAGCAGACAAGATACAAAGGCACGTAGGCTAGCGCGGACTTTCTTCTGTTGTCATGAATTCCTATCTTGTCCAACGCGTCTAGCGACCCTCTCTTCTGCTTAGCCAAATTGTCAAGTTGAGCCACAATGGTGGATGTCGAATCTTCCAGCGACTTTACTTTCTCCTGGTTCAACTCAACCTTTGCGTCTCGGGAAGCCTCAAGTTCTCTAACGTGTTTCATTGCATTCTCAGCTTGAGCGTTGAACTCCGACCTTAAATTGGATACTTCGATCCTCTTCTCTGACTCAGTCTCCTCTATCCTTTTGTCTAGTTCTTCAACACTCTTGCGGAGGGCTTTAGCTTCTCGTTTCCAATTCTCCATCTCTTGCTTCCATCTCTGCTGGACTGCTTCATCCTTGCGTTGTTTAGCAGCCTTAAGCTCTGCCTCACAACGGTCGATTTGCGTCATAGTGCGTTCTTCAGCTTTCTCGAGTTTAACTCTTTCTTGATGGAGGCTCTGAAGTCGCTGCTCGAACCTTTGGGAAGCCTTTGTTATCTTTATGTCGTATGCTTCTTGAATAGCGCGAACTTTCTCCATCGCTGCAGACTTTGCCACTGCAATTTTCCCGTTAAAGTCTTTCTGAATCTCTCTGATTGTTTCATGGATGACATCCACGTGTTTCCGAGTTGTGTCACTAAGCAACTTCATGCAATGGCGGAGATTTTCCAAGTCTTTTTCAAGTTCGGTCCTTAGCTCGGAGAGTTCATTTAAAGAGACAGCTATAGACGATTCATCGACTACAGGAGCCACGCACAGCTGTGCTATCTTAGACCGCTCAACTTCTTCTGCTTCAGAAAGATAGGACGAAAAGTCTTCGATAAAGTCGGAGCTCGCGATGAGCCCCATGATCGTCTTCTCCTCGACTCTTGAGGCTGACCGAAAATAATGAATGTGGTCGGCGAGGGCAGCAGAATAGGCTTCAAGCTTTTCTGCGCTTGCCTCAACGTCGTTGACAAAAGTTTTGACGTCTGGCAAAACATCGTAAGTTAACGTGTGCTGTGTGACCCCTAACCCATCGAATAACAGGCTTTTTCCTCTCCAAGGAACAAGCCATATCGGATAGCAAAATTCGGTCATAAAGAGCGTCTCTTCCTGTGGCCTCTTTAGGAGTATGCCTTCACCCTTCCTTCTGTCAGATTCAGCCATGTAAAAAATCGTGGCCATCTCCATCTCCTTGGTGAATGATATCTTACGGTCTTTAGAGGTTGTAGCAAAGGGTAAAGTTAGATGCGCAACTTCTTGAGCCAAAATCGTGCACCATTGATGAAATGTGCTGATTGAATTTATAAAGGTATTATTACTTTCCAATTTTGATTCAGTGTTATTTTCACAACTGCACAGAGAAACACGGCCCTCAGAAGTCAAATGAAAAAGATTCAAATTAAAGCTTGTATTGCTTCCCCTTTTCAGCAATGGTAACGTCCAAGTGCTTGAACAGATCCTTGAACATTGTGGGATGTTCTGTGTGAACAGGTATCAGTCTTTTAGGCTGAATTTTATTAACTATGAGAACCAAGTCTTTTGAGGGACAGTGCCCAGAGGCATGAATCTGATGAAACCTCAATCCGAAGTGCCTCAACCAATTGTTCATCACGTCCGCGCCGATGTCTTCTTCGCTGAAGGGCTCACTCATCGAATGGATGAAATGTCCGCCAAAAGAAGGCTTAACATCAATCAGTTCAGTAAAACTAATGAGGTCTAGGTTGAAGAGCAGTCTCGACTCGTTCTCGTGAACATACTCATAGTTCACAGCTTTCTTAAGGAAGGGACGTTCCCAAGCGTAATAGTCGGACTCGGCAAACTCGCCGGTCTTCTTCCTCTTCTTGTAAAAGAGTATATCATCGTCTTTCATAACGTCTGGAATCTTCAGCACTGGGTCACTCTTCAATTTGCTCAACAAGTACGCCAGCTTTATTGGAATCACAAACTTTCTGTCGTTGTTTCGCGCAATCTCGTAGAAGGTTTCGAATCTATCGATGTCTCGGCTGTAGAAGGCTACAATAACGAGTTTAGAAGAAGCGTTAGCGACCACTTCGTTGCTCTCAGCTTTCACTCTGTGTTCAGAATGAATCTCCTGACTCTCTTCTGGACAAACACGGGTTCCCTCTGAGACCATCACGGCTGGGTCCACTTTCGCCGCTCTTTCGGCGAACTCGTTGGTCATCTGTGACATTGGGCCGTGTAGTCTGTAGTCGCCGCTGTAAACAACTGAACCCTTGGACGTATGAACAATCAACCCATAGGCGCCTGGGATCGAGTGATCCACGTGGATGGGCTCAATCTCCAAGGCATCGACCTTGACTTTCTTTCCGGTTCTGAAAGTGTAAGATTTATGTTCGCCCAAGTTGATTCTGCCCGACTCCTGAATGGCTTCCATTATTGTTTTGGTGCACTCGCCACAATAGATCTGTATGTTTTCGTCGATGAAGGGCAAATAGCCAATGTGGTCCATGTGCGGATGAGACAAGAACACAGCGTCGATTCTCGGCTCCTCATACTTAATATTTGTATTCCTAATCATGTCTCGGGCGTAGAGTCCCCTCAACCTTGGCAAGAGGTCGAATTCAAGGTAGTCTCCAGCTCCATTGACACCTCTAGGCGTGAGGTAACCCGAAAAATACTGAGCTTCTCCGGCAAACGACATGCCGAAGTCTAAAAAAACTCGGGTGTCTCTGTCCTCTAACAATATTTTGTTTCCGCCGATCTCGTTTATTCCACCATAAAATGTCAGAGTTGTCTTCGGCATCTGTTTCTTGCCCTCTCTCATACAACTAAGTAGTAGTCGCCCAGCTTATTTTGGATTCTCCAGTTCTTCTGTTCTTCTGCAAAGGTTAGAAATAGCCAATATCACATGCGGTTGAGTGAAGATGCTGAAAACCTTCGTGTAGCGGGGCGACGCCGCCCTTTTAATGGTTTCTATTTTGCCTCCAGCCCCGAAGTATCCGTCAATGAATGTTTTGGCTATGAGTTCAGCTGGGTTGGCAGAAGCCAGCGGAGGAACGTAGTGCCCAGAGTAATACAGAAACTCAGCCACGTCCCAAGTTTGGTTTCCATCTCTCGACGCCTGCTCAAGGTCAACGAAATAGAGTTTTCCATCGCTGGTAACTATCACATTTTCAGGTTTGCAGTCACCCAAAGCCACGCCAACTCGATGAGCTTCAGCTATTCTCTTGCCAACACCCCTGATCAACTCGAGTTCTTTATCAGCCTCTCCCTCTTTTTCCATGACCCGTTTCATGATTTCCACCAAGTTTTCTCCTTCCACGAACTCTTTGAATATAAGGCTCTCGTGAGGACTAATGTACAGAATTCTAGGAACAGGCAATCCTTGACTCTGGAGGAACTGGTTTAGCGCGTATTCGCGTTCTAGTCTGGATCGTCCGAGCACGGCGAAGGATTTTGTGCCGAGAGCCCAGAAAGCCAGAGGAAACCATTTGAAGCCTACCCAGTCCTTGAATTTTTTTACAACAACCCTCTGTTGTTCATGATCCTTTTGGATGTTTAGCAGATAGACTGAGTTTAACACACCCCCTATCTCTCTGGTTTTCACTTCGGAAATGCTCGCGCCTGGAACGGTTTTTCTCACAAAATCTTCAATGGTAGTTTTGTCTGAGAGGGGCACCGAACCTAAAGGCGTCGGCATGAGCAAATGATTTTTGGGTTCTTCTAACTGAGATTTTAGGTCTTGTTCGCCTACGACCTCGGCGTGGGTTCTTATGTAGAGTTCCTCGTCGTAAGCCATTGGACTCATCATTTTTGGCAAGACACTAAGTATGTGGAGCAATGCTGCCCTTTGAAAAGACTTGAGCAGAATTGGAATCCTCAGTCTGTGGCTTTTGATGGCTCTAATCAGTTTGGGTGTAATCTTGACCTGTTCACGTGAGAGGGTTATCCAGTTGTTTCGGCTCAGTTCTTTTAGGGCTTCTCTATAGCCCTTCATCATGATTTCAACATTTTTTTCCTTCAGGTCGTTTCGCAGCATGTTTAGAAAGCGGTAGGTTACAGGTGGAAACACTCGGGCTCTTCGCATCAGCGTCTCATGCATGAAGTATTCCGGTTTTATCACAAGCTCATGTGAGAGTTCAGGGAATTCCAAAACTATGGCTTCTAACAGCTCCCAGACGATTCGTCTCTTCAAAGCCACTTCTTGACGCCAAAGGTACTCGTCGTCTACAAGTGGTTCATAGGGTACGATAAGTTTTTCAGCGACAAATTCTCCAAGCCATCCTTTTTCAACGTCTTTTTGAAAGGCGCCTTGGTCAACAGTTAAAACGTAGGCACCTCTCTGGTTCAAGGATTTGCGGTGAGTCTTCAAAAGAGGTTTGTAACCACTCAACACCAGCAAGAGGTTTACAAAGCCCTTTTCGTCTGCGTATCCGCTGGCTAAAGGACCGTAAAGACATGCTGCGACTATTTTGTGATGACCCGCAGTGGCGTAACAGAGATTCAGAGTTAAGTTTCTTAAGTCTTCACTAAGGAAATTTGACATTGAACTTTCCTAGGCTGTTTTCCCTAAAGTATGAGAATCCAACTGGCTTAAAACCTTTGAATAAACATAAATAACGTTTCTGCTAAGTCAGATTAGGTGTTGTGCATGCCAGAGGAAGCCGACCTTAGAAAAGAAATTGGCGATTTGCGAGAAAGAATTACACGATTAGAAGTGAAATTAGAAGAGGTCAACAAGAGGGTAGATAGTCTTTCAAAATATGCTAGAGATCTCTATGACTACCTACAAAAACAAGGATAAATAAAAAGTTATTAAGGTGGTGGTGGTACACCGCCGCTTGGTTTCCAGACAATCGCCAATATGCCTCCTATGAGTCCAAAGATGTTCACCGAGATTATTGACAGTATTAGAATCACGATGCCCCATGTGTGCGCCGAAGGAGGGTTATTGTACATCATAACAGCGCCTATTGTTACAATCAATCCCATTACTAAGAAATACACGCCAAATATTGCACCAATGCCTCCAATGAACCATGTCACCAATCCTCCTATCGCCGCCGCGGCAAGGCCAAACAGAAGCCAAAGGATCCCTCCAATTAAGGACAAAACAAATGCAGCTGTAGGTTTTTCTCCCAAACAATTCACCTTGGCTTGTTGTTTTGTAGTTTTCAGTTAATAAGGTTTTTTAGCGACAGTTTTTAAACGTTATTCCATAATCAGCTGAACGAGTTTTCGTCAGTTTCTTTCCATAACTTCTGAGAGCCTTAAGCGCCTTGGCGGCTTTTTCTGGCAAGTTGTAGACAGGTATGTCGGTGTCTCCCAAAACCTTTTGAACAAGTATGTAGTCTTCTCCACCCGCTGGAACGTCAACAATAGGCTTGTTTGGATGCATCTTCGAAGTTTCTGCAACTGCAACTGCATCTTCTGGCTCAAAGAAGCAAGATTTGAGCATGTTTATAACTAAGACTCCGTCTACATTCGGGTCGGACAAAACCGCATCCAAAACGAAGGCGTATCTTTCTTTTCTTGCGTCTGCAATCAAGTCTATGGGGTTAACCGCCTCCAATCCCAGATAACGCCTTTCTATCTTATTTCGAGTTTTTTCAGAGAGCGTTGCGAGTTTTAAGCCGTTTTTAACTATGGCGTCTGCGGCGAGTATAGCGGGTCCTCCCACGTTGCTCACAATAGCGACGTTGTCTCCTTTAAGAGGCGGCTGTCTGGCAAGCGCCACTGCCGCGTCTAGCAGTTCTTCCACGTCTTCAACCCGAATGATTCCGGCTTTTTTGAAAGCCGCGTCAAAAACCACGTCAGACCCTGCGATAGATGCCGTGTGTGACAAGGCTCTGCGGGCTGCTTCTTTAGTCACTCCGCCTTTGAGTGCAAGAATAGGCTTTTTCTTCACAACTTCACGTGCGACTTCAATAAATTCTCGACCCTTCTCGATGCCCTCCATGTATAAGCATATGACCTTAGTGTCTCGGTCCTTGTCCAAGTACTGCAGAAGGTCGACATCGTCAACGTCGATTTTGTCTCCCATAAAAGCGAACTTGCTCACACCTATTCCGTAGGAATAAGCCCAGTCTAGGAGGCAAGCGCCCACACCCCCGCTCTGAGAAACAACAGTAATCACGCCTTTCGGAGGCATAACATCCCGCTCAAAAGTTGTGTTCAACCCGTTGCTCGTGTTTATGACACCCATTATAGTGTTTGGTCCCAATATTCGGACGCTGTATTCTCGACTCAAATCCGACAATTGCTTGCGCTGAGGGTTCTTAAAACCGCCAGTTAACAGCACGAATGCTTTGATGCCCATCGTTGCACCGTTCTGCACCTGTTCAATCGAGTAACTTGGAGGAAGCATAACGACTCCCAAGTCCGCCGTATGAGGCAAATTGTTGAGTGTTCCTGCGCTTATTTTTCCTTCAACGTCTACAACATGGGTTTCACCTTTGAAAAACTTCGTCATGTTATGGATGACGCTCTCAAACATCTGAGGCGAGGTCATCCCGACTTTCTCTCGAATTCTGCTTGACCCAATCAGAACGACGCTTTTCGGCTCGAAGATGGGTTTCACTTCAGTCATTCATAATTCAACTCTGAGTCAGTGAGGAGTCGAATGACAAGTGAAAAGTTATAGTATTCCCCACATTTAATTGTTAACAAACATTTCTTGCGCTTAGTGTCTCTGAATAATCTTCGTGTACGCAAAGGTCGCGAGAAGGGCGAATATAACAGAGAATACCGCCACGTTCAATAACATGAGCGATGAAAAGACATATTCAGGCGAGTCGAGCAGAAAGGAACGAATCAAGTCGGAACCATTGGTCAAGGGGTTGACCTGCGCAAAGGTGACTAATGGCCCTAGTCCTTTTGTGGCGAGCACTTGAATGACCGACAACGGGTAGAAGACCGAGCTACAGAAGAACAGCATGTAGTACACGACGCCTCTGGCGGTCACAAACTTCTCGAAACTGGTGGTTGAAACCGCGATTGAAATGCTGACTCCGGAAATCCCGATGGCCAACAACAATAGCGTCAACAGTATCAGCAAAAGTTGGGGCAGCGTTGGAAAACGAAGCACGATAAAGTTGGTTATCAACAAAGGCGTCATATAGAGCATACCCCTTAATCCACCCGCCAACACCCGCCCAACAGCCAACTCAGTCCGAGTCATGGGCAAACTGAGCATGTAGTGATGAATCTCCCTGCGGACTTCCATGTTGATTTCTCTGCCAATCATAAACGCCGAGGCAAAGAGCCCAACGACGGCGAGACCAGGCGCAAAGAACTGAAAATAGTCCTTGACTATATCTTTACTGGCCATCTGAGTAAAAACGATGGCACTGATGAAAAGATCGGCCAAATTCATGGCGATGAGCCCCGCAATAAACCATCTGTAACGGAAGAAATTCCTGAAATCGTATTCTATGACGTGCAAAATGGCTTTCACTGCCAACTGCCTCCTTCAAGTCGCCTCTCGTAGAAAACCACCCCGACAAAGGTGAAGGCAAAAAAGAATATGAAAAGCCCAAGAACACCCACTAGCGGACTAAACTGGAGAACGCCTTCAACTCCGGTGCCCCAGCGGAACAAGTCTGCGGCATAAGTGAGTGGATTGAAATTAGCGATTGCAGCATAGGCGGGCATAGCTCGCTGCATGTAAAGCGTCGGGTACATCGTGGTACTCAATCGCACAATCAAGGCGTCTAACACGCCGATAAGTATGTCGTATTTGTCGCCGGATTTCATGGCCACAGCTATTGTGATACTCATGCCTGAGACACCAAAGGCGAACAAGAACAGAGAAGCGAGCGCAACGAGTAAATAAAGTGGATTTGAAACGCGCAGAATAAACAAAACAATCACGAGCAAGGGTCCAACATAAATGAAGCTGCGCAGACCTCCGCCTATTGATCGTCCCAGCACAAGTTCCCTTCGGCTCACAGGTAGCGTGAGTAAATATTCAAACACGCCGTGTTCGGCTTCTTCAAAAATGTCGTATCCGATGAACATGGCTGTTGAGTACAGTGTTATTATTGTTACTCCAGCCACATAGTATTGAAAGTAGCTTATACCCACCTCTGTAACAGCTTCTTGAACCATCCTGTTGACAACAAGCCCGAAAAGAGCTACTTGCGCCACGAACCATATCCCGCGCATAATCAAGAGAAACTTGTATTGAATGAACATGCGCAGGTCGCGTTCAATCACAAACCATAGTCTTTTCAAGCCCAAAGCTACAGCCTTTTACTGCTCTTTTTGTGCCTCTTCTAAGGTCAAGCCTGTATAGTGTGCAAACACGTCGTCTAGGGAGGGCTCACTCATATGTATAGAGGATATTCGAAGGCTGCGGTCGTAGAACTGTTTCATTATTTTTGGCGTCACAGACTCAACCTGGTTAAGGTACAGTCGCAGTTGAGTCGAACCAACTTTTTTGATGTCGACAACTTCCTTGAAAGCCAGCAGTTCATCAAGAACCTTGTCTGACGCCTCTTCTTCCAACTGAACTTCCATGACGTCTCCACCTGGTATACTGTCCTTTAGCGTCTTAGGCGTGTCGCACACAAGCAGTTTTCCCTTATGCATTATGGCAACTCTATCAGAAAGGATGTCTGCTTCTTGAAGTTCATTTGTGGCCAAAATTATTGTAGAACCCTCCTTTCTCAAATCGCGTAGCATATTCCAGATTCTGTGTTTTCCGACCACGTCGATTTGAGCGGTGGGTTCGTCGACAATGGCTATTCTTGGCCTCTGAATGAGGATTTTTGCTATTTCTACACGTTTCTTTGTACCTCCAGAAAGGGCGTGAACGCTCTTGTGGCGGTCGTCCCATATGCTTACTTCTTCAAGTGCCCATTTCACTCTCTTTTTGCGCTCTGGAGTGGCAAGCCCACAGACCTTGGCGTGCCAGTTGAGGACATCCCATGGGGTGCTCACCCATAGAAGCTTGGGTTCTTGGAAGCAGACACCAATCAGTTCGCGGGCTTTATGCGGTGATTTCTTGATGTCGAATTCGGCTACTGTAGCTGTTCCTTCGGTTGGCCGAATCACGGTTGTGAGCATTAGTATAGTCGTGGTTTTACCTGCACCGTTGGGTCCAAGCAGTCCGAAGATTTCGCCCTCTTCTATTGTAAGGTTTAAGTGGTCTACTGCTGTCAGTTTTCCGAATCTTTTTGTGAGGTTGTTTGTCTGGATTATGGGCGCCTTAGACACGTTTTTTGCACCAGAGTTGGAAAGAGACACTTGCGATTAGTTTGCTCATAAACGTATCGCAGTTGTTAAGCCAATTTTTATAACGATAAAGTACGTATCATTAAGAAATCTCATAGAGGTGAAGTCGTTTGGAAAGGGTTGAAAGAATTAGAAGATTGATGGAAAAACATGGCGTGCCAGGTCGTGATCAATATACCTTGCCAACTTCGGAGAAGCGTTTTCCAGACAAATGCCATTATAGAATTGAGATTTCGGGTGTAGAACGTCCCTCCACGTTAGAAGCACTAATCGACGAGATGGACAAACGCGATGTGCCTGTTCACAGATTGATTTCCATGGTGATGGGTGCGACGTTGCTCACAGACAATGAACTGGAACAGTTTGCTAAGCTAGCACGCGACTCCAAGTTGGAGGTGATTGTGACACCAGGTCCACGCACGTTGTGGGATTTGGGCGGGCAGATTCGTACACCTGAAGGCGCTGTGTCAGGGATTCGTTTTCGTGGAAGTGACAACCTAGCCTATGCTATTGCAGATATCAGACGCGCTATTGGGTTTGGTTTCAAAGGCTTCTTGGTCGTGGATGAAGGCTTGCTCTGGTTGCTGAATCAGATGCGTAAAGCAGGTGATATACCCAAGGACGTGGTCTTCAAAGTGTCGATTTTTGCGGGACACGCCAACCCTGCTGGAGCTAAACTGTTAGAGTCAATTGGCGCGAATACGTTCAACCCAGTCGCCGACTTAACCTTGCCCATGCTGGCAGCCATCCGTATGACAATCGATATTCCAATAGACGTGCACGTATGCCTCTTTGACTCGTTTGGTGGCTTCAACCGAATGTGGGAAACACCCGAAATCGCTAGGGTAACAGCGCCCTGCTATTTCAAGATTGAGCCCGGCGTAAGCGTAGGCGCCCACTACAAGCCTTGGGTGAGCCCGGACAGCCTAGCCTTCATGGCGAGAGAGAAAGTGAAACAAGCAGAGATTATCATAGGGCTGGTGGAAAAAAACTATCCACACGCCAAAGTGTCAAAAGTAGGCGCAAAAGACCTCGCCATACCTAAACCTAGGTAAGAATGTGATGCATGTGCCATATTGCAGGAAGTGTGAAAGCAAGCTCGCAGAAAATGCCAAGTTCTGCCACATATGCGGAGCCTCTGTGGGTAAAGTTGTCAGAGAAGAGTTCAGAGTTTCAGCTGACAGCCTCATTGAAAAGGTAAAAGAGCTTATTCGAGAAGGCAACATCATCAGAGTAATAGTTACGGATGAAAAAGGCAAGGTTCTCCTTGAAATGCCAGCTACAGTAGGTGTCGTGGGAGTTATTCTTGCTCCATGGCTTGCCGCTCTGGGAGCCATCGCCGCCCTAGCCACAAACTGTACAATAATAGTTGAAAGAAAAGAATGAGTCACCACAACTAACACTTGCGAACCTTTTCAGCTTCTCCCAAGTTCTGTTGTTACTGCGGCGATGAAGGCAGTCATGTATCTTATGTCCTTAAGTCTCATGCTCTCGTTTGGCGCGTGAAGGTTTTCTTCAGGGTCAAAGACCTCGCATGAAGCCCAAGGCGTGTAGTCTCCGAACAAGTAGGCGGGACCAGACCCATAGGAGGATGGAATCAGCGCAGGTTCTATTCCACTGAAATCCCTTGCAAAATTTGCCAACAATTGAATAAACGGATGATCTACGGGCGTTCTGCTTGGTTTATAGCCCGAAAGAAGTTCGATTTCTATATCCGAGAAACCGTGCTTGTCTAAGTGTTCTCTCAAAAGCTTCTGAACCCTTTCAACCTTTTGGTTTGGTACGATTCTGAAATCAACCTTTGCCATGGCTTCTTTCCCGATGACTGTTTTCGAGCCTGGTCCGGTCCATCCCGACTGTATGCCGCATATTGTACACGTGGTGCCAAGGGAGAATTCCTTCCAGAACTTGACGCCCTCTCTTCCCAGCAGAAACTTTCTGGTTTTATACAGCTCCCTGTATTGTTCGATCATTTCAGGCGGATACTTCTTGAATAGTCGCAGTTCTTCCTTTCTCGGTGGAACAACGTCGTCGTAGTAGCCTTCTATCAAAATCTTCTCATTTTGATCTTTGAGAGTTGAAAGCGCCCAAACAAGCCTCCAAGCAGGGTTAACCACAATTGGTGCATGACCCGAATGGGCGTCTATGCTGAAACCTTTGGCATGTAATTCGAAGTAGACGTCGCCCTTCACACCAGCGTATATATCACTTCGCTCGTTAGGCATGGCGCCTGCTTCTTCCCAGACACAGCCATCAGACCTTAACAATTCTGGGTGAGCCTTACAGAATTCTCCTAGGTGAAGGCTTCCCGCTTCTTCTTCCCCTTCAATTACAAACCTGATGTTACATTTTGGTTCGTAACCAGCCTCGAAGGCGGCTTGGACGCCGAAGAGGTTGGCGACAAGAGGTCCCTTGTTGTCGCTGACGCCTCTGCCATACAATCGCTCGTCTCTGAAAGTCAAGTTGTATGGAGGAGACTTCCACTCCTCCAACGGCTCCTCAGGTTGAACGTCATAGTGATTGTAAAACAGCAAGGTCTTTTTCATGCCTCGGTTCATTTCAGCCACGATCACTGGCGCACCCGACGTTGGAAAAGTTCGAACCTTGTATCCTCTTTTCTCGAATTCTTCTGTTAACAGAGCAATGATTGGTTTCATGTCGTGGTTTTTGTTGAGACATGTTGGAATGCTCACTAACTTTTTCAAGCAATCAATTTCTGATTGTTCATTCTTCTTCACAATTTGAAGGAGTTTGTTTTTGTCGTAAACCAAACGCCACAGCCTCCTCTCTACGAGGTTGTGTCAAGTTTTACTACTTTACAGTATTTGTCTTGGAGGTGCGCACACATGTCCCAGCCAGCCCTTGCCTTTTCTTCTTGCTCCTCCAACCACCTGTCAAACCCAACCTCTTTCACACGTTGATAACTCTGAATCACGAAGGGGTAGGTTTCTCGATGATAAACAGTATGCTTACAGGTTAAGAAATCATTGCAGAGCAGACAACTTCCCAACTGTTTTTCGTTGCAACACTTTCTGGTTTCACAGTCAGGTGGTCCGCCGCCTGCTTGGCATCTTGGACATTGAGCCGCCGCAAACCATTCTAACCCTTTTCTGAACTCGCTGAATTTGAACCCAGGTTTTACTTCGGGTAGTTCTAACCATTCATAACGTTGCGTGTCGACTAGTCGTTTTAACTCACCTGCGATTATTCTGATTCTGCCATTTCCGTTGGCGCATTGACCGCAGTAGAGGCCGCAATATCCATATGGATAACTTTTCTTCACCTTTCTTCGCTCCATCTCTTTGTGGAAGCATGAGTTTGTCGTTGGGAAAATATAAAGTATAAGTCTAATTTTATTACTAGAATTCTCACTGTAAAGAAACAAAGTTAGGGGTTGGGTTATGTTTAAGCCTCAAGGAATTTTACCCGCTTTGGTGACCCCTTTCACCGAAGACGGCAAACAAGTAAATGAGGAAGAGTTGAGAAATCTCGTTAACCGTTGCATGGAGTTGGGCGTAAGTGGGGTCGTGCCTTGCGGCACCACGGGTGAATTCGTCAATCTCACGGTCAAGGAGAAAAAGAATGTTATCGACATCGTAGTAGACCAAGTTAATGGGAAAGTAAAAGTTGTGGCTGGGACAGGCGCCAGCGGAACCGATCAAGCCTTAGAGATGACTAAGTATGCCAAGGATGCAGGTGTCGACGCCGCCTTGGTTGTTACGCCATTCTATTTGAAGCCTACTGACCGAGGCATCTACGAGCATTTTGACACCATTGCCAGTCAAGTTGATTTGCCTATTATTCTGTACAATATTCCTCAGTGCACGGGTCTAGCCTTACCTTGGCAAATGGTTGAAGACTTGGCGCAGATTCGAAATATTGTAGGCGTCAAGGATAGCAGTGGGCAACTCAGCTTCATACTGGCTGTTTTAGAGAAGGTTAGAAATAAAATCAACGTCTTATGTGGTCACGACGAAATAGTTGTGGGCGCCTTAGCTGCCGGTTGTTCAGGCGCCATTTTAGCCAGTGCCAACGTGATCCCTGACGTTTGGGTTAGTGTCTACAACTCAATTCAGAATGGCGACCTCAAAACAGCGCAGCAACTGCAATACAGGGTTCAGAAAATCGCCAGAATAATTGCGAAGAGCGGCCCTGTCGGAACCAAAGAAGCGTTAAACATGATGGGCATGAAGGTTGGACCAGTGCGCTTGCCCCTAAGCGTTGGTGGAGAACTCTTATATGAAGAGCGTGAAGAGCTTCGTCTTGACTTGGAGAAGATAGGGAAGATAACACCTAAGCCTGTCAAATTTGAGATAGCTGAGAAAGCACTCGAAGAGCGCTTCATGGCCATTGACATTACGCCTCGGGTTATTCGAGACTTTAAGCTTCGCATAGGCGAGGCTTTGGCTGGAAAAGAAGCCGAAGTGGCTCACATCGACCTGATTTTGGGTGAGAAAAACGGACCTTTGGGAGAAGCATACGCGAAGGCTAAGGCGGCGCCTTCGGCTGGTCATGAGCCGTTGTTAGCCATTCTTGAACCAAATTTGGCGGTTAAGCCTGCGACTGTGATTATTCCAACGGTTACTATTCGAAGCATGAGGCAGGCGAGCATGGTTTACGGTCCCGCCCAGACGGCTGTGGCTAAAGCAGTAGCTGACAGTGTAGCAGACAGTACTATTCCTAGGGCGGCTGCGGAGGACTTACTAATTATTGCGAGTGTTTTTGTTCATCCGTCGGCTGTTGATCGTCAGCGGGTTTACATTAACAATTACAAGGCTATGAGGCACGCTATACGCAAGGCTATAGAAGGAAGACCTACAGTAGACGAAATTTTGGAGAACAAGGACCGCAGCAAACATCCGTTCAAATATACGCCATAAAAGGGTCAACTGTTCTTTTTTTGTTGGTGTGTGCGCGCAACTATAGGCGCCCTTTTATTTGGCGTCAAATATGTTTGTTTGAGGCTTCTATGTTGTTTTTTTATTTTCAGCCTTCTCTACCAGAGGGGAGGGCATGAATAGATAGAGAGGCGAGTATAGTCTAGTTTAGGTGAGGTTAAAGGCGTGTTGAATTTTGTGGGATGGTTGTTTTCCGCATTTTGTAGAGATGATGGGATAATCTTCCATAAGGATTTAAATTTGTTTTTGGGGCTATAAAATTGTTAGGGAGGCGGAGGGGTTGGGGCGGAAAAGGATTTGTTTATTTTTTGTTCTTTGGACGTTTCTGCTTCAAGTCATAGCGCTTGGTACTGTTTTTAATGTTCTCGCAGTTAGCCGCAATAAAACATTGGTGACTTTGATTGTTGATGATGATGGACCCGCAGACTTTGGCACAATACAAGACGCCATAAACAACGCAAGCCCCGTGGATATCATTTTTGTCAAAAACGGAACATATTACGAGAACGTTGTTGTGAACAAGTCTGTGTCGCTTATTGGAGAAAACAGAAACGCAACAGTAATCGATGCGAAGGGCATCGGAACAGTAGTAAACATCGCAGCAAACAATGTTGTCGTTCGCGGCTTTACCATGATAAACAGCTCGAAAGAGTTCGGATTCGCTGGTATTGCGATGTACTCTGCCGCAAGCGCTAAGAATGTGACAATCGAAGACAACAAGATGGAAAACAACAACATCGGTGTTGCCATCGAATATTCTACAAACATCAAAGTAAAACAAAACATAGTTTTGGGCAATTTTGGCGGCATCATTAACAACTTTTCGGAAAACTGCACGATCACGGGAAACTATGTGTCAAACAATAGTTGGGGGATCTCACTCTTCGCTTCTCGAAGCAGTAGACTCGAAGGCAACGTGATGGTTAATAATCTATATAATCTCGGCGTTAATGGACTCAGTTTCGCAGACTTCTCAAACTATGTCAGCTCATCAAATACGGTCAACGGTAAAGCAGTCTATTACTTGACCGACCAACACAACTTAACTATAAATCCTTCAACATACCCCGACCTAGGATATCTAGCAGTGATTAACTCGACAGAAATAACTATTGAAAACCTAAACGTGACGAACAATTGGAGCGGCATTCTCCTTGTTAACGCCAACAACTCAAGGATAAGCAACGTTTACGCCGTCCAAAACTACGGAGGCATAATTGTTTATTTGTCTTCGAACATAACCGTTGAAAAAAGCACAGCAGTCGGAAATGCGGAAAGCGGCATATATCTAGGTCATTCCGAAAATTCTGCTGTGGTGCGTAACACTGTGGCAAACCAAACTATTAGACAACAAACATCTAATGGAATTGAGCTTGATGAGTCCAAGAACATCACAGTGACTCAAAACAACATCCTGAACAATAGATTTGGCATAGCTGTCGTGGGCTCACATGACAGTCTCATCTATTGGAACAACTTCATTAGGAATGCCTACTCAGTCATTGGGGCCTATACCTCTTTCAACATTGCATGGGATAAAGGCTACCCTTCTGGCGGCAACTACTGGAGCGATTACACTGGAGTTGATGAGAAGAAAGGCCCTATCCAAGATCAGCCTGGAAGCGACGGAATAGGCGACACTCCATACATTATCGACTCATACAATCGAGACAGTTACCCACTCATGGTACCAACCCAAGCTTACATTTCCTTACCTCATCATTACCAAAATAAAACCTACTATTGTGGCCCTGCCGCGCTTGAGATGCTCTTTGATTTCTATGGTCCAGATGTATCTCAATTTGAGATAGCTGACGTAGCAAGAACGGCACCGGATGGGACCTATACTTCTGACATGGTGAGAGCAGCTCATTTCAGCAATCTCAGCACTTCAGTCGGCAACGAGATGCCAGGAAGCATCACAGGATACACAGCCCGCGAATTAGGGTATGCAGCCTTCGAATACGAGGGCATGACTATGCATGAGCTCAAGTCTCTCATAGCCGCGGGTTATCCTGTGATAGTGTTGACCTTTTGGCACTACAGAGTTGCAGTTGGGTACAACCCCACTCACATAACATTTCAAGATTCTTGGTATGGTCCATTGTATAACATGACGTACGAAGCATTCGACACGGACTGGGACTACTCAAATCATTGGGCACTCCTTGTCAGTCCTTGGAAGATTGTCATCTCTACCCCACATAACGTAACCCTCGGCAGCGTCTTCAACATCACCGCAACCATCACCTATCCATCTTATCCTCCTTTCTCTTTCACCCAATATCCTGCATCAATGGCCAACGCCACAATCTCATTACCAGCAGGGCTGACAACAGTCTCAGGTGAGACAGCCAAGAAAACTGTAGGCACGGGTGATTTAGTCGCTGGAGCCTCAGCCAATGTAACATGGACTGTTCAAGCGGACAGTCTCGGCATATACACGATATCTGTGGAGGCTGAAGGAGAAGTAACAGGACTTGTTCCTCCTATTCCGTCTTATCAGCAGTCTTACAGCTACCAGGACAGAATCGGAGGATTAGGCCAAAGCTATGTAGCCGTCGTCCCAAGTCTAGATAAGACTCCACCAATCACAGTTGACGATTATGACGGTTTATGGCACACAACGGACTTCACAATAACTCTTACGGCAACCGATGACATGAGCGGCGTAGCCGAAACCTACTACAGAATCAACGATGGCCCCATTCAAAACGTAAGTTTCCATGGACATCCCTTCATCACAACTCAAGGCGCCAACATCGAATTAGAATACTGGAGTGTAGACAACGCCGGCAATGAGGAGCTTCCCCACAGAATCCTAACCCAAATCAAGTTAGACAAGGCAGCCCCAACAATAGGGATTCCATCACGCATACCAGACGGCGACGTTCTGCCAGAACAAGAAGTGAAAGTTTCAGTAAACGTTACAGATGCTGTAAGCGGAGTGAAAAATGCCACGTTATTTTACACAATAAATGACGGAACCTCATGGACTAGTCTGCCAATGAACTTTAACACGTCAATTGGACTATATGAAGTCACAATCCCACCGCACTCAGCCGGAACATGGGTGAAGTATAAAATAGTCACTTACGACAACGCCGAAAACACGGCAACAAGAGACGGAACAGAACCATACTGCGTTTACCAAGTCGTCCCCGAATTCCCAAACACAATAATTCCACTGCTTCTCCTAATTTTCACTCTACTCGCAGTGATACTTACGAGAAAGAATGAGATAGGCGGGCCCGCGGGGACTTGAACCCCGGATCTCCGGCTGTCCTCAACAGTATAGAAGGCCGACGCGCTGTCCATGCTGCGCCACGGGCCCCTGGCTTTTTACCAAGCCGTCATAGTCTCTGAAAACGCTGGGATATTAATTCTTTCACTCAATGTAAATCGCTGGGCGATAAGGCTTAGCCAACTGAGCCCTCTTCTTCGGGTCGTAGCGCCTCGAATCCTCTTCCATATAAATAGAGACCTCGGCGTTAAGTTCTCGCTTGAAGAAGTCTTCGGCTTCTTTCAACGTCTCATTCTCATCTATTACTTCGACTTTCAGCAGCTTCTTTTTTCTCTCGTCTGATATCCTATTGACCTCGTCGACTATCTGACCCGCGAACGCTGCCACTTGTTTCGCTATTTTTTTCAAGTCAGGGTCCTTCATCAGCTCCTTTATCAATTCACTTTGATGCACTTTTTTAGAAACAGCCTTCTCTAGGGCTTGGTAATACACTTTCGACTTCCACGGTGCAGCAACGTAATAGCATACTCTGTTAGGGGTTATGTTCGTCGCCTTGATAATGTTCAAAGTGTCTTCCAAAGTGCTCGTTATCAAAGCCTCGCTTTCCTCCGCTATGATGTCAACCTTTGCCTCGTCAGGCTTGGGCCATGGGGCCAACGAAACAAAGCCTTCTCTGCCCATTTTCTCCCAAAGCTCTTCACAGATGTGAGGAGTCACCGGAGCCAGCATCCTAACTTGAGCATTCAAAACGTCGTTGAAAACCTTGGCAACGGCTGCTCTTCTCTCAGGAGCCTCTCTTTCACTTGTTGTTCGGCGCAAATACCACTGAAAGTCTTGGTCCAACTCGTACAGGGCGCTGTGAATTGCCTTGCGTACAGCCAACTTGTCCATTGATTCAGTCGCCATTTTTATATGCAGTTGTAATCGACTCAGCATCCACCTATCCGTAACGGTTAACGAAGCGTCCTTGACCTTGTCCTTCTTAGACGCCATCTTCACAGTCTCTAGGCAGAATCTATGGAGACGCTCAAGTCGGTCACGCATAGACTTGGCCAGAGTCGGGCTGAAGTCGGCGTCTTGCAACAGTTCCGCTGTGGCTAAAACCCCTAGTCGCAGAGGGTCTGCTTCAAACTTTGTTAAACCTTCTCTTAACGGAATTATGTTGCCAAAGGACTTGCTCATCTTTGCGCCCTTCATAAGCACGCTGCCGTTTGTCACAATTTGCCTAGGCCACAGCTCTTCTGGGAATATGGCTGTGTGATTGAATATCATGAAGGTCAAGTGATTCGGAACTAAGTCACGTCCGGAATGGCGGCTGTCCAACGGATAGAAGTACATGAACTCTTTTCGCATGGCTTCCAAAACATTCCTGTCAACGCCGGCTTTTTTTGCCACATCGCTGGCTCTTCCTATGCTAAGAAAGACGTAGTCAAAAACTTCGTTTGTTAGCTGTTGTGGTTGGATACCGTGATCCTTGATGTGTCTCACTATGGTGTAATAGGCCATGTAAATGACAGAGTCAGACAGTGATTCTATTATCCACTCTGGATCCCAGGGCAGCTTGGTGCCCATGCCTGACTTTCTCGCACAGGCTTTTTCGTGCAACCAGTTAATAACATAATTGAACTCAGCGCGAAGCTCTTCGGGTAATATTTCCATCTGGTCAAGTGCCTTGTGCGCCAGTGCCTTCCATTCACGGTTGCCGTAGTCGATGAACCATTGATCCTCAAAGATTTTGACCACACACTCGGTTCCACAGCGGCAAACAACGGGTTTGTTCAACAGTTCATACGTGGTTTCCGCTTTGCCTTCAGTCATCAAGTCTTGTTTGACTTTTTCTTTGGCTTCGGCTACAGACAAGCCCGCGTATTTACCCGTGTTCGATTTCATTCTGCCGCTGTGAAATTCGTGTCGATAAACCTGCTTCGTCGCGTCTTCCAGCTTGGGATCCCGCTGGCTCTCTATGCCCATCTGTTTGACCAAATCGGCTGCGGGGATGTCGGAGTATTCGGACACTGAGATAATGGAGACAGGTTTGATGGCGTTCATAACCTCTGGTGGTAATCCATATTCTTTCAGTTGAGCCGAAGCCTTCGCTAGGTTCTCTAAGGCTACGTAGTCGTATGGTGCGTGCCCAGGAACCGACATGACCACGCCGGTTGCGTTTTTGGGGTCAACAAACTCGGCGGGCAAAATCAAAATTTCTTCTTTGTTGGCTGGATTTTCAACATTCTTTCCTATTAGTTCTCTTCCTTTGAAAGTTTCTATAACCGTGACTTTTCGGTTTAGATACCGCAGTTTTTCGACGCTTTCCTTGCTGATGATCCATTTTTCACTGTCAACCTTGGCTCTTACGTACTCAACCTTTGGGTTCAGCCACATGTTGGTCACGCCGAAGACAGTTTCTGGGCGCAATGTAGCTGCTGGCAGGATCCAATCGTTGTGTTTGAATTTGATTAGAGTGAATTCGCCGATTTCTGGCTCGACGTCTCCTTTAGTGTCATGTTGCCCAACTGGGTTGCCGTCTTTTGGGCACCAGCCCACTGGGTGGCTTCCACAGGTTATGTAGCCTTTTTTGCGCAGCCTCTGGAACTGCCATTCGATGAAGCGGTTGTAATGTGGGTCTATGGTGGTGAACTCGCGTCTCCAATCGATTGAGTAGCCTATTGCTTTCATTCCAGCCTTGATTTCTTCGTGGAAGTAGTGAGCCATTTTGAAGGGTTCAACAAATTCGCTTAGTATTTCTTTTGGCACCTTGTAAATGTTTACAAAGTCGTCGATCAGGTCTTGGTCTTTTTCGGCTAAACGCTTAGACATGGCTAAGACTGGAGTGCCGGTATAGTGGAAAGCCATGGGCAAGAGCACGTTGTATCCGCGCATGCGCATGTACCTTGCGTGCACGTCTGCCAGCGTGTATGTTCTGCCGTGTCCGATATGTTGGGGAGAGTTGGGATAGGGATAGGCAACGGTGATGAAGCACTTGGGTTTCTCTGGGTCGGGGTCTGCCTCGAAAATCTTGGCTTCTTCCCACTTACGCTGCCATTTTTGCTCGATTCGTTTCAAAAATTCCATAAAAGGTTCTGGATTGGGTTGTGGGCTATTAAAGGTTTTGTCAACTTTTATTGAGGTAGCGATCCCTCATCTTTCAGCACCAAACTGACTAACGATACGAAACTTGCTTTAATCTTTTGCGTTTTGTTGGTTCATTTCTTGGCTTTCAATTGTTTTATGATGTTTTCTTCAGCCTTCTGCATTGCCTCAGGAACCCTTCTCATTTGGGTTCCTCCTCCCTGCGCGAAGTCTGGTCTGCCACTTCCTCCTCCACTTAACACTGAGGCTGCTTGGTCCGCGATTTGGCGTGCGTTGATTCCTCTTTTTACTGCTTCTTTTCCAGCCATGACCACAAGCCTAGCGGTTTTATTTGTGGCGCAAAGTACAACAACTGCTTTGGGTTCTTTTTTGACTATCTCGCTGGCTGTCTGGATGAGGCGATCGACGTTTTCTTCTTTCAGGGTTTGCGTTACAACCTTTAGTCCCTGTGTTTCCTTGGCTGCGGCAAGATACTCTTGGCTTGACAGGTCGGCGATTTCCTTTATGAGTCGTTCTCTTTCTCGCTTAATTTCTTTCCATTCAGTCATGAGCCGTTCAGCGGTTGGTTCAAGTTTTTCTAACGGGGCATTCAGCTTCTCAGAAATCCTTGCCAGTAGTTTTTCGTCTTTCTGAACGGCTTTTAGGGCTTGGGTTCCAGCGCTGAATATTATTCTTTCGACTCCGTCTTGTATGCGCTCGGTGTGCAAGATTTTTATGAGTCCGATTTCGCCTGTGTTTTTGACGTGGGTTCCACCGCAGGCTTGCACCTCCCAGTCGCCTGTCTTGACTACTCTGATTTCTTTTCCTGGAACGGCTCCTCCTTGGTAGAGTCGGAAGCCGTAGTGTTTCTCCGCTTCTGTTCGTGGCTTAAAGTATGTTTCAACTGGTATAATCTGCATGACAGCTTCGTTTGCCAACTCCTCCATTTTGTGTATCTCTTCAGTTGTTAAGCGTTGGAAGTGCGAAATGTCCAGTCTGGATGCTTCCACTTCCTTTTGGGCTCCGCTCTGCCAAACGTGTTGCCCGAGCACTCGTCGAGCCGCCCCCATGATAACATGCGTGGCGGTGTGATGCCTCATCAGGCTGATTCGACGGTTCCAGTCGATGCGTCCAGTTACTTTGTCGCCTTCCCGTGGGATTTGACCCTTGACAACATGAACGATAACGTTTCCAATTTTTTGAACATCCAACACGTTGATTTCGATGTCGTTAAACTTCAAAACCCCGTGGTCGGCTGGTTGACCGCCGCCTTCTGGATAAAACGCTGTTTGGTCAAAAACAACATATTTGTCGTCGATTACTTTAAGAACCTGCCCTTCAAACTCGGTAATGTATGAGTCCTCGTAGTAAAGTGTCCTTGTTTGTTGAATGTTTGCAAGCGTGCTTTCCAATCCTTCTATTGGTTCTTCTTCCACCGTTAGCGGCGCTTGAATGTGTTTTTCGGCAACCATCGTGTAGAAATTTTCAGGCATGTTGACCTGTATACCTTCTTTCTCAACAGTTTCTGCCACAACTTCAGGTGGAAGCCCATGCGAGTCGTAGAGTTGAATCAAAGTGTCCTGCGGCAACTGCATTATCCCCTTATCTTTGAGTTCGCTTGCCACCCGTTTGGCAAGCTGGCTTCCTCTTTTGAGTGTCTCCTCGTATTTTTCTCGTTCAACCGCAAGCATTGTGAGGATTTCGTCTCTCATGTCTTTCAAGTGGGGGAAGTCTGGCAACCAAAAAGAGATTTGTTTATCAATAATGTCGGACAGTTTCTCCTCAATTCCTAAGGTTCGGAGCAAGCGGTAGGTTCGTCTGATCATTAGACGAGTCAGGTATCCTTCCCTCACGTTTGAGGGGACAACGCCCTCAGCGAGCATAAACGCAATGCACTTGGTGTGGTCGATGACCGCGAAAGCGTTTTCTATGGGAATCATTATGCGTTTGAGTTCTTCCATGCTGAGGCCAATGCTTTGGGCGATCGTTTCCCTAGCTTTGCTGCGGTCGGCTGTTTTTTCGAGGATCATTATGCCCGATTGCTGCGCCACTTTGGTTAACAATTTGTTGTCGATGTTGGTTATTCCAGCCAAAGTGAAAACCTGCTCTAATATTGGGCTGCAAAAAGAATGGAAACAGCTTGGACTTCCATGAGACAGCCAAGCGTAACGTTTGATTCCGTATCCCGTGTCCACTGTTCTTATCGGCAGTTCCACGTATTCGCCGTTGACTACCTTAAACTTCATGAAAACCAGCGTGTCGAGTTCAAGTCCTCTAACAACGGTTTCCAAGTCGGGTCCTGCGTTTCCGCCTCCTTCCCACACGTCTTCTTTGTAGATTATTTCCTCTGACTTGACTCCTATGTCTCGGGTGAGGAACTCGTGGTGATAGCGAACTGTGCCGTCTTTCCAATAAACTTCTTTGTCTGGATAGTTGAACGCGTGGTGTCCGCCCATTTCAAACATTGTGAGGTGTCGCCCGAAGGTTGGCCCAACGTTGTCTACGTCTACAAATCTTATGCAGGGCTGACTAATAACCAATGGATTGGCTGGCGGGGACACTATTCCGTTTGTGACGTAGGGTTGAAAGTCCACAATGCTGGCGCTGGTGAAGTAGAGGTCTTGGCGCCATCGGGACACAACAGGGTAAGGCTTGATTCGTTCGTGACCGTACCTTTCAAAGAAGGATAGAAACGCTTCACGCATTTCAGCAAGACTGTAAGACTTGCGTGTGGGCGGATTGTTAATGAACGTGAGTGTGGCGCATCCTTGAGGGGTTGACTCTCCACACGTTGGTTGGTCTGGTTTTTGGGTCCAATAGTATTCGCCGCATTGTGGACACTGCTTTCTAACATAGCCTACCTCATCGAAGAAGGGAACGTGGTACTCGCTTTTGGGAAAACGACGCTTCAACACGATGTCCTCTCCGTATTTGCCATGGAAACTAGGCGGCTTCAACAGTTAAAGTTTGAGGAAAGATTTAACCCTTAATTATTCGTCTTGTGCGTGTGAGAGACCTTACTATTCCTAGATGGAAGGGTGTATGTTGGAAAGTATAAGTATCGGGTTCATGTTTATTCTGCGGTTGTCATGAGAGCTGAGCAGGTTGATTAGGGCTGTTTTGTTTGATCTAGGCGACACGTTGGTTGCTGAAGAAAGCGTTGGAGGCAAGCATCTGTGGGAAGTGACCTTGCAGAAACTTCCCTATTTAGACGAGGTCTTGGCTGATTTGAAGAGTCGAGGCTACAAGTTGGGTGTGATTACAAACACTGTTACGTCTCGTGAGGAGCACGTGCGAATCGCGCTGCAAAGAATCGACGTGGAAAAGTACTTCGACGTTATAGTGACGTCGGTGGATGTGGGCTTCAACAAACCAGACGAAAGAATATTTCAAGCCGCGTTGAAAGTGCTGAAGGTTAAGCCTGAAGAAGCCGCAATGGTGGGCAACAGAATAAGCGCGGACATCGTGGGCGGAAACAGAATAGGCATGAAAACCATACTATACAAGTGGAACGAACGCTACCCAGAAAAAATCTCGTCGCCGGAGGAAGAGCCAACACGAACAATTACCTCTCTGATAGAACTGCCCAGGGTTTTGGCTGAAATCTGTCAATAAACATGACTGATTTGTGCGTGCAAATCTGTGCTGATTCAATAAAGGACCAAAATCCAAGCATCACTAGACAGAACTAATGGAAAAGCTTCATCGCCACTACGAGGTGCAGAAAAGCCTATATGTTTTTGTAGAATCGAAAAATAAGAAAAACGAACGGTTGAGGCTTCTTTTTATCCGAATAGTGCGCCTAAGCCTTCGATGGCTGCCTCTTCCTTCTTTTTCTCCTCTTCCTCTTTCTTTTTCTTCTCTTCCGCCGCTGGTTTAGCCTCCGTTGCCGATGCTGGAGCGGCTGCGGGTGCTGCGGCTACTGGTGCAAACGTTGTCGCCGATTTGAGTGCTTCGTCTATGTTGACCTCGGCTAGAGATGCCAATAAAGCCTTGACTCTGATTGGGTCGGCGTTAATTCCCGCCGCTGTCAGAACCTGTGTGAGGTTTTCTTCGTTTACTGGTTTTCCAGCCTTGTGTAGAAGAATGGCAGCGTGGACGTATTCCATACTCAATTGGTTTCACCTCTCCTCTTGTTCACAATTCTCCCATTTCAACCTTTCTGAACAGAAGACTCAGCGGTAGTTTGTGATGGCTGCGGCTTCGACTGCGCTTTTTCTTCCACCTTGGGCAGTTTGGCGCTCAAACTTGACGCCTCCATGTGCGCCTTCCTCAACAAGTCTCTTATTGTCTCACTTGTGGGTACGGCAGCGTTTAAAGCCAAGCTGACAGCTTTTCGTTGCGCTGTTTGGATAAGTAAGATTATGTTTTCGGGGAGCGGATAGGCTGCGTTGATAGAAAGACCAAAAGCGTTTTGCTGCGCTTCCATGATGCTTCGCTTAAAGCCTTCGACGTCTATGTGCAACTGCTCTTCGGTGAAGACAAGTCCATCTTCGTAAATTGCCTTGAGGATCAGTCCGACCTCAACTGGCTTGATGCCCAGTTTGGAGAGCACGCTCGCCAAGCGGGCATCTATTAGGTCGCCCTTCTTCGCTACCAACGTGTCTCTGTTAACCCAAACACTTCCAGACTCAATCCGCGTGGGCAAACCAACAGAACCCAGTTGACTAATAATCGGACCTGGCGGCAGTCCGATGTTTCCCGCTGGAACAATCACGTCCACCGCAGCGGTGTCGCCCGCTTTTGCGGTGGTTTTCACCCTGCCCTTTTCCAAGAGAAGAGCCAACTTAAACGGATTAATACTGGTAAACAAGAAGATGTTGGAGCCCTTGAGGAAGTCCTCTAGTTTTTCAAGATTGGGTCTGTCTTTCAGTTCAGCTAATGCTCGTTTCATAAGCGTGTTCTTGACGACCTGAACGTGCGCTACGTCTTTGAGTTTTTTCTTCAACTCTTGGAGTTGAGCCGCTCTTACCTTTTGAAGGCTGGCTACTCCCAAGGCTTTGTACTGTTGAGCAAGCTTTTTTATTTCCTCAACCTCTTGGGCTTTTTGCACCACTACCTGCCGTGACATGCTTGTCTCGCCTAAACCTTAACTTCTATCGGCGGTCCCATAGCGGTTTTAATGACCAGCGACCTAATGTTCTTGAGCCCACGCTTCAGTTTGCCTTCCAATCGTCTCACAACCGCTTGAATGTTTTCGGCAATATGCTCATTCGACATATCTTCTGTTCCAATTCGACACTGCAGAACCGGTTGACCTCGCAGACGAAGGAGCACAGTTTTGCGCTGTTTCTCGATGATGTCTGCGATGTTAACTGTAGGCGCCACTGGAGTTGGCATACGTCCCTTTGGACCCAAGACCGCGCCTAACACCCGCCCCACAGTGGGCATCAAAGGTGCTTCGGCGATAAAAGACTCGTAGTCATTCGCCAACGTTTTCTGTTTTTTCTTGTCACCAGCTAGCGCTTCCAGTTCAGACCTCTCTATCACTAGGTCGGCGCCTGCCTTCTTGGCATTCAAGGCAAGCTCTCCAGACGCTATGACGCACACCTTGCTCTCTTTGCCCGCAGGGTAAGGCAATTCTATCAATTCTTGAATTTTGCTCTCGGGCTTCTTCATGTCTATGTCGCGCAGGTTGACGACTAACTCCACCGACTGCACGAACTTCCTTTTTTCAGCCTTGCTCTTGGCTTCTTTGACCGATTCGATGAGCGCCTTCGTGTCTAGAGACATGTTGAAGCCTCGTGCCAACAACCGTATGAGGGTCGGTTATAAAAATCTTGTCATGGAAACTTCGGTTTTATGGCCTTTGCCGAACACGCGTCAACACACTTTAGGCACATTATGCACTCGGGGTGGTTGAACTTTTCCCAAGGCTCGTCTAAGATGGGAACCATGGTGGGACAGACCTCCACGCAGTCTCGGCATCCGGCTTTGGAACAACGCACAGGGTCGCGTCTCAAACCTAGAAAGCTGAACCGACTGAGAAGCGCGGAAAAGGCGCCCTGAGGACACAGATATCGACACCAGCCTCTCGGAACATAAATTACCAGAGCAAAAGTCAACCCTAGAATGAAACCACGAGCCCAAAACAACACTGGCACAGAACCAAGGGAACCAACTATGGTGCCAAAAACGTCGACGCCTGGGCGTTGCATTAGGTCAGAGAGCGCGTAACTGGCGTCAAACACCGTTCGAGGCACAACGGCAAACAAGGTGTCAGCTGGGCTGAGCGTGTTGAAAGGCGCAAACGCGAACGGACCCAACGTGTCCTTGTAGCCCTGGCCTATTCCAGCCATCACAGAAAGCGCCAAGGTGCCCGATACAAGCAACGTGACTGCTAGAACCCCGTACTTGACGTAAATCATCTGCTCGTGCGTTCTTGAGGAAACACGGGTGTGCCGTTTCTTCACAAGATTCAGCATGTCTTGAACCAGTCCGAAGGGGCAGGCCCAAGCGCAGAACGCTCTGTTTAAAACTATGGTCGCCACAAAAACGGATGTCAAGGCAAGCCACGGCGGAACAAGCAGATAAAGCATGTACTGAATCGAGCCAAAAGCCTCCCCAACTGTTTTCGAAGGCGAACCAAGCAGACCAATAACTGGGAAAAGAATAGGCCAAGGTCCAAAGCCCAAAAACAACCCGAAGAACAAGAAAAAGCAGAGAAACTGCACGATGGTCCGTGGGGTTTGAAGCCTGAAGACAAATCTCTTGACGCGCGTCAGTCTGCCTTCAACTAGTGGCGCTTCTTTTTTCCCTTCCTCCAACACTGAGCCTCCGAACAAAGCAATTTGGTGAACTATATGCTTAATATTAGTGCTTTTTACAAACGTGAGGTTTAAGAGCCATAAAAACCTTTGGTGAACATGGCTGGTTGAGCGAACTCGGACAGTCGACGCTGAGCGAGATGCGGGTTCCAAGCATGCGGGAACAGCCATGTTTTAATGATAGAACATAATCTTAATGGTTGGTAAATGCTTTCGCGGTGGCAAAAGTCTTGCAGGCTGATGTGTCAGCAGAACTCACACAAATATTGGTGACTCAGAGGTATCACATGGTCGGAGGTCACTCAGCCGTCAAGCGTTGCAGATGGCTTTACGAAACACTTGTGCATAACCGCCCATGTTACAAACAACAGTTCTATGGAATAAAGAGCCACCAGTGCATTCAGATGACGCCTGCGCTTCATTACTGCACTCTACGATGTCGCTTTTGTTGGCGGATTCAAAGCGGAGACATCGCTTCCTTAAAATGGGAAGAAACAGCAGCTCCAAAATGGGACGAGCCGGAAGAAATCGTTGAAGCCTGTGTGAGGGCTCAATTGAAAATCTTGACGGGATACAAGGGCAATGCCAAAACGAACAAGGAAAAGTTCAGAGAAGCCGTAAAGCCCAGACACGCAGCTATAAGCCTATCTGGCGAACCAACATTGTATCCACACCTCAGCGAGTTGATTAGAAGTTTTCACCGACGCGGCTTCACAACCTTTCTCGTATCTAACGCGACTATTCCAGAAGCTTTAGCCAAACTAAGTGAGGAGCCCACCCAGTTGTATGTTTCACTATGCGCCTATGACGAAAAATCCTTTTTGAAAACTTGTCGACCACAAATTCCACGGGCTTGGAAGAAACTCAACGAAACCCTCGCTTCGCTCTTGAGCTTCAAGTGTCCAACCGTGCTGAGGTTAACTCTTGTGCGCCACCGGAATATGTGTCATCCGGAAGAATACGCAAGATTGATTGCGAAAGCCAATCCAACGTATGTTGAACCCAAGGCTTACATGCACGTGGGCTTTTCAAGACTGCGCTTAGGCTTCGAAAACATGCCCACCCACGACGAGGTTCGAGGCTTTGCCCTAAAACTTGCTGAAGGAACCGGGTACAACGTCTTGAATCAAGCCCCAGAGAGCAGAGTGATTTTGCTGAGTCGTCTGGAAGATCCTATCAAAATCGATTAGACAAGAATTCATTAAAGCAAGCTCAACTTGTGCGAGTTTGTTTGGCAAAACCATATTAGTCTCGTTTGAGGCATCATCTTCAAACAGTTCTTGGTTGTGAATGGTGTGTCGTTGAAACCTCTTCTCGGCAAGATTCAGGAGGACTTGAGGGAAAAGGAGGGAGTGCGCGAAAAAGTTCATGCAGCCATGAGGCGAGCCACTCGTCTGTCGAAGCAAGCGATTCTCTTTATCCATCAAGAAAGGCTTAGGGACGCCAAAAAAATGCTCAAAGAAGCAGGCGAACTCTTCACTGAACTCCGCCAGATCGGGAAGAATCATCCAGACATGGCTTACATGGGGATGGTTGACGTTGCCTTTCAAGAGTACGCTGAGGCTCAAACTCTGCTTCACCTAGTGGAAGAGAACAGATTCATAGACCCTGAAGAGTTCGGTGTGCCAGCCGTTTCCTACGTGCTCGGTTTAGCCGATGTCATAGGCGAGTTCAGACGCAGAGCCCTCGACTCGCTTCGAAAGGGAGACGTGAAAACGGCTGAAAACTGTCTTCAGACTATGGAGCACATCTACGTGGAATTGATGTCCATGGACGAAGCCTACATGCTTGTACCCGGGCTCAGAAGGAAAAGCGACGTTGCCAGACACGTTATCGAAGCCACCAGGGGCGACATCACCATCGAGGCTAGAAGGAGCTCTCTCGAGGAGTGCCTTAAAAACCTCGAGAAAATAGTCAAACCAAAGAAGAAACGTTGAGAGCAGCATGCTCAACACGAAGTTGCCAACCAAAATTGGCGCTAAGTTTTCGGTTGAAAAGGCTCACGCTTTGCAGCTGCGTCGTTCGAAACTAGTTATACGAGAGGATATGCTTCCGAGAAGTGTTCGCTACGTGGCTGGTGCAGACGTGGCTTACAGTGCTGACTTTTCAATTGGCGCGGCGGTTGTTCTTGATTACGACTCTCTTTCAGTGGTTGAATGGAGGAAAGGATGGGTCAAGACGCGTTTTCCTTACATCCCGACTTTGTTGTCTTTCAGAGAGATTCAGCCAACCCTCGCCGCGATTAGGAAACTGAAGACTCAGCCAGACGTTTTTCTCGTTGACGGTCAGGGAATTGCTCATCCCTATCGCTTAGGATTTGCGAGTCATCTGGGCTTGGTCATAGACAAACCAACAATAGGGGTGGCAAAAAGTCTGTTGTGTGGAGAGGTTGAAGCCTTCAAAAAGGAGGGGTGGGCACCAATAACTGACAAGGGTGAGATCGTTGGTGCGGCTATTGCCAGAAATGGAAAGCCGATTTACGTTAGCATTGGGCATATGGTTTCATTAGAAAGAGCCATTGATATCGTCATGCATTGTAGCTTACGCCACAGAACACCAGAGCCGATTCGATTGGCTCATGCCAAAGCAAACTTGGAGAAAAAAAAGCAGACTTCTTCGTCGGTAACATAAAGTGTGAATGATTGAGATTTTGTGAACGATACGCTTTCAACATTATTGCCGTTAGAAATACGTATATTAGTCCTAGCATTTAGAGTACAGGTTAGAGAAAGGAGAGAGGAATCGAAAATGAAGGTTCAACGTGCAGCCATATTGATAACCATTGTTGCTATTACATTAGCCTTCTTTCAATGCGCTCCAACGGTTTCTGCCTCAAAAAATCCTAAAGTCTCATGGACTTTCATGGTATATTTAGATGCCGACAACAGCCTAGACTGGTTCGGTCCAGTTAACCTCAGGCAAATGAGCGACGGTCTGGCACCTGGCGCAAGTGTCAACGTGGTTGTGTTGATGGACAGACTGAATCTTCCAGCATACACGTATGAAGTTACGTATGGAGGAATCAAAATAGTTCAATCCTTAGGTGAAGTCGACATGGGCAGCCCTGACACCTTAACCTGGTTCGTCACATTTGCCATGAAAAACTATCCAGCCACCTACTTCTTCTTGGACCTTTGGGACCACGGCGGAGGATACAGAGGCGTCTGCTGGGATGAATCCAGCGGCAATCATCTTTCACCCCACGATGTAGAAACCGCCCTTGCCTCAGCCGAATCCAAGATGAAAAAGCGCATTCATGTTGTTGGCTTTGACGCGTGCCTGATGGGCATGGCTGAGATAACCTACGAGCTAAAAGACGTAACCGACATTGTTGTGGGTTCGGAGATGCTGATCCCAGGCTATGGTTGGCCGTACACGCAGCTCATGACTTACCTTTCCAACAATCCAACAGTTGATCCTTATACTCTTAGCACCGAGCTGGTTAAAGAATACGTGGCTTACTATCCATACTACACGGTTCAGCTGTCAGCCATTAATGAAGCCGTCATTCCAGAGTTCACTGAAAGCCTGAACAGATTTGCAGATACACTAAGAGTCAAGGTTTCCGCCTATCAAGAAGTAATTGCAGGTGCGAGAAGCAAAGCCCAGCAAAAGTTCATTCTTGGAACAATGGGTGTCTACTTTTACATTGATCTCTACAAGTTTGCCCAATTGGTTGGTGAAAGAACAGGCGACGAAGAAATTGCTGAAAGGTCTCAAGACCTTATGAACAAGTTGGATGTGGCGGTTTTCGCTGAAGCCCACACTGCGAAACTGGGCAATCTGGACGCAAGACAATTCGGACTTACAATAAACTTTCCGCCAAACGGGCAGGCATACAGCACTAGCTACGAAACCTACGTACCCTGCTTTGTACAAGAGACCTCATGGTTTTCGTTTCTAATGGCCTATTACGAAGCAATGTAAAAACCCTCTTCTTTTTTTATCTTCGACTTTACACCCAAAGACTTAAAGCTTGAACAGTGAGCGATGTCTCAGAAGAAGGAAAGATTTAATGAAAGTTAAGAAAGTGACCCTAGGTGATTTAGAAGCAACCTATTGCTGCATGAGCGACGTGCCTCCTGGTGTCTCGTGGGCAGAGGCTTTACCTGAGTCGAGAGAATGGTTCCAAACTAACATAGGCAGGCATGTTGAAGGCTATCATTTGCTAGACGATGCGCGGGTTGTCGGGCATATATATTACGAAACTTCAGAGAGGGCGTTACTTCCATACGAGATAGAGCCAAGGGTAGCATGCATATACTGCACCGAAATGTTGCGTGATTATATGCAAAAAGGATACGGCAGAAAAATGTTTGACTATGCGAAAAACGATCTCAAAAAGCAGGGGTTTAAGGGAATATTAGTTGACGCAACTGACGTCAAAGAGTTTATGCATTATGAGCACTTTCTTAAGCAAGGATTCAAAGTAATCAAAGAGCATGGACCCTTCAAACTAATGTATTTTCCCCTATCAAAGGAAAGCATCAACGTGAAACCTTTAGAATTGAATTACAAGCCTTCACGAGACAAGGTTGAAGTCACATTGTTCAACAATTTCTTCTGTCCAGTAGGAGCCTACATGTATCACTTAATTAAGAAGGTAGCTCAAAGCTTCGGCGACAAGGTTAAGATAGTTGAGATTGAGGCAACACTCGAGACAGCGCGAAGATACGGAACCACGGATACCTTAATCAACGGCAAAATCAAAATATTCGGTCCAGCATCGGAAGAAGACGTGAAAAAAGCTATACAGGAAGAAATTGACCAGTTCAAACATTAAGCTTAGAGTATAGTTTAGTTTCTGCAGAGGAAATCGACCTTGCATCAAGTAATGAAAAGAGTTGTTGACAAAATTAGTGACAGATCACTCAGGGATAAGGTAGCAGCTTTCGTTGAAAATCCGACGATTGAAATAGAAGGCAAATTCTACGCTGGACTACCACTAGACATGTCGCCTGCAGGCGTGTCTCATCATCACAGCTACCCAGGAGGTTTCATTGAGCACGTTTCCTCAACCACCGAAATCGCATTGACACTCTGCAACGTAATCAAGAAGGTTTATCATGGAAAAGTCAACCGCGACCTAGTTGTAGCCGGAGTCATTCTGCACGACATCTTCAAGCCCTTGACATACGTTGCAAGAGAAAATGGAACGTATAGGATAACGCCCCTAGCCGAGCGCTTAGACCACCTGACGCTTATCGTCTCTGAACTTGTCCGTCGAGGTTTTCCACTCAATCTTGTGCACATAGTTGCGTCTCACATGGGTTGGCAACACAGTCCCATAGGACCCAGAACCGCTGAAGCCTTGGTCGTGCACCTAGCTGATATGGCGGATTCCAGACTCAACGGTGAAGTTTTGCGCGCTGCCCAATTCCTGTCAAGAGAATCCACAGGCATAGAACTGGAACGACTCACTGCTAGAGAGGCTTTTGAAATAGTCAACTTCAAGACAACGCAAGGATGGGAAGGCGTGAGAAAAACCATAGAAAGGATTAGGCAGAGACGACTCAAAAGTAACTAGATCTTCACTTGCAGCCTTGAATCCACCAGTTTTTGTTTCTCAGCGTGAGTCAAGCATTTTATTTGTCGCTCTCTTTTCATTGCATCACAGCGAGTTTCAAACTTTTCCAAGTAAACAACCTTCTGTGGTCGATGTGCCCTAACGTATTTGGCGCCTCTTCCACCCTTGTGAAGCCTGACGCGAGCCTCAACGTCTCTTGAGTATCCAGTGTAAAAGGCGCCATTCTCGCAAACCAGAACATAAACGTAATAGGGCATATCAGACAAGCCCCCTTCTTAAGAGAACAACAAAAAAATAGAAAACAAAAAGCACGAAACACTTTACTCATAATAAATTAATTTTTCGTTCTCCAATCGCTGATGAAGCTTGTTCACGGCTAGGTAGACGTCCTCTTCACGCTTGGCGCCGGTGCAAACCAGTTTCCCACTCGCAAACAAGAGAATAACCACTTTTGGGTCGTCCATACGGTAGATGAGACCCGGAAACTGCTCAGGCTCATACATGGTTCTCCCCAGCTCATACGCCGACTTCTCCAAGTCAATCATACCGCCAAGGCTAGCAGAGGCGACAATGTTTTGAATCTTCAACTCCGGCTTGCTGATGATTATGATTCCACTCTTTTTCAGCTCCTTGATAACGCGCATAACAGCTCGTCGTGCTTCTTTCTCCGATTTGGCGCCGGTGCAAACCATCTTGCCCGAATTAAAAATCAATGTAGCCGTCTTAGGTCTCTTCAATCGAAAAACCAAGCCTGGAAACTGTTCAGGCCGATACTCCACGCCTGGATAACCCTTAACCACCGCGTTCAAGTCAACTCTTTGCTTCAGAGTCGCTGAAGCAACTACATTTTCAATGTTTACGGTAGCCTTAACCTTAGGCATTTCTCAACAACACCCTCACTTTGAACCAATTCTAGCAATCTTTAATTGCGACGTATTTATAAAGCCTTAGCCTTGGGCATCAGCCTTCTTCTTTAGCAAAGATGGATGCTTCATCAAAACAAAAAGAAGAATTACAGCAATAAATAAAATCATTGGCGCAGGAGTTTGCAAAATAGCGCTCACGTACAAAGGAATATAGCCTAGAAAGGGTATCTTGCCAACAACCTTTCCAATCAAAAATTTCTCATGAAATAACCCATCTCCCCACGTATCTTCAGCATTTTGCCCTGCAATCCACCAAGCAGGCGAAGAGGCGTTGTCTCCTTGCGTTCTGAAGTACCAAACACTGTCAACTAAAGTTTTGTCTATAGCTCTCTGCACGATAAGTTCGTCTGGATTGTTTGGTCTACGAAACACGATGATGTCACCCTGGGGTTTCTCGGATGCTTTAATTTCAGAAACATCCGACGAGCCTTGAATCACGACGAGGTCACCAATGTTTAACGTAGGCCTCATGCTTCCTGAGTCAACGGGCAACAATGGATATTCCGACTTTAAAACAGCCCTCAAACAAAACCAAAAGCCGATAATGCTACTCAGAACAACAAGCACCAAAATGGCTGCGTTTACGTAACCCTTCTTCCACAATCTTGACGATTTCAGCCGTTTCAACGATTTCGCCAAACCGATAGATTTTGACTTATCGGTGACGTTTGGTCTTTTTCTTGTTTCTTCCAAAGTTCAGGAATGAATTCTATGAACAAAACTAAAATAAATAAGAAGACCATGAGAACGATGCCTAATGGTGTACGTATAAACAAGGGCACGTTGCCAACCCAGGGAACCACAGCTACCACCCTGCCTACCAGAAGTTTGCTTGAGATCATGCCGTTCAAGGTGTCGGGTCCGTTCCATGTATCCGGCGAATAGTTGTTGTCACCTTTAGTTTGAAAGTACCACGTGCCGTTATTTTCCACCTTAGCTATTGCTCGATGCACAATGAGTTCATCGCCTGCGTACCAGAGAAAACCTCCGCCTCTTGAATAGCTTGGTCTGTGAAAAACTATCATGGTGCCATTGGGTTTTAGAGCAGCGTAAATTTCGTTAGAGTCTAAAACTCCCTGGACCACAATGAGGTCGCCGACTTGAAGGGTTGGGATCATGCTGCCCGATGCCACTGCTAGGAGTGGATACTCTGTTCTGAGGACTGCTCTTAAGCCAAAAAAGAAGGCAAAGACACTGCCAAAAATGATTATTGCTAAAATTGCAGTTTGGACGTAACTGTTCTTCAGCGCCTTTGACAATTTTGCTCTTGCCAATTTTTCGCCAACTGTCGTGGTTCTGGGCGATGTCCCATCGTTGCAGAGAAAATGCCAACTTCACGTTAAAAACTTATTGCTTTTACAGAACAGATAAAAAATAAGAGGAGATGGACAGAGAGCCTTTCTCTCTCAAGGGTCTATGATTGTTAGCGTTCTAAATCTTTCGTTTGCTCAGAACTACCCTGAACGGTTTCTTGCACCTTGGGCAGTCGAAAAGACCGATCTCTAGCTGCATCCGCTTGCCTGTCTTATCCGGTCGACCAGCCATTGTCCATCTTTTCTTTGGCGAACTCACGTCGGTTCCACACTTTGGACACTTAGCCATGTTGTTTCCTCCATTATGACCGGATATGTTGGTTTAACATTGTAGCCATATATGGTTTATGGTATGTTACGGTTGATGGAAAACCCCAAAATATATATGCATACTAGTATCATGGAAAACGAACTTTCAAACATTGTCTTCCAATGATAAAAGAGTAAAGCAACTATGATTTCATGGATAGCCATGATAAACAAATTCATGGAAAACATGGCAGAAAACGTCCTTGACATGCGCTAAAATTAGGTTATCACTCGGCAAAAGGGCAAAATCTTTGTGGTCAATCTGTCAAATAAGATAGCCAATGGAGGCAAGCAGAAAATGGACGAAGATCTTGCGCTTTTCGCAATCGACTACGCACGAAAGTTAGGAGCAGAGTACACAGATGCAAGGCTTGAGACTCATTACAATGAACTTGTCCTGGTGTCAAACGGAAAGGCAGAGCGCGCTATAATCAATCAGAAACGCGGCATCGGCGTTCGCACTTTGGTCAAAGGCGCTTGGGGCTTTCAGTCTACTACAAACCTAACCCAAGATGGCATGAAAAATGTCGTAAACACAGCGTTCAAAATAGCAAGGGCCTCCAGTAAGCATGTGCCAAATCCAGTCAAGCTGGCTCCGACTAGAGCTTACCGCGACTCTTATGCGACGATTACAAAGACCGATTTAGAAGACGTTGCCTTCGAAGACAAGTTGAGGGACATGATAAGTTGGGAGAAGAGACTTCACGTATCCAAGGCTGTTGTTAGAGGAATAACAGAATATTACGGCATGAAGATTGGCAAATTGTTTATGAACAGCGAGGGGGCAAACATCAGGTTCGCCAATACATTAACATGGGCTACTTTAAAGGCTGACGCGAAAAGAGGAGACTTAACCCAGTTCTACGAAAAAACAATTGGACATTCGGGTGGATACGAAATCTTCGAGAGAGAAGACATGGGAAAAGCTGCACAAGAAATCGGACGCAAAGCAGATGCGCTTCTGAAGGCCAAACCAGCGAAAGAAGAAAGAGATGCAAAGGTGATCCTAGACCCTGACTACTTAGCTCTCTTGTCACATGAAATCGTTGGACACCCAAGCGAGGCAGACAGAGTTCTGGGACGAGAAGCGGCCTGGGCTGGCACAACGTGGTGGGCTGGTAAAATCGGCGAAAAAATAGGTTCGAAATACTTCACAGTGTACGATGACCCAACAGTTCCTGGAACGTTTGGTTACTATCGTTATGATGATGAAGGCATAAAGGCGAAGAGAAAGGTTCTCTCTGAGAAGGGCAAGTTGAAAAGTTATATGCACAGTCGAGAAACAGCGGCTGTTTTCGATGTGGAACCCAACGCTGGCATGAGAGCCATAACGTTTGAGTACATCCCCTTGATTCGTATGTCAAACACATTCTTCGCTGAAGGAGATTGGAAATACGAAGAAATCCTGGAGGAGACCAAGAAAGGATACCTTGTTTCCAGCATGCGGCACCCATCAATTGACGATAAACGTTACAACTGGACCATAAGCGCACAAGAGGGCTACGAGATCAAAAACGGAGAATTGACCACTCACTTAAGAGACATTGCACTAACATCTACAGCACCAAAATTGTTCGAAAGCATAGACGCTGTCTCAAAGAAAGGCGAAATCTTACCTTTGCCAGGTTGCGGTAAGGGCGACCCCATGCAAGGATTATACGTTGGGAATGGAGGCCCATACCTGCGTGGCGTCGCGAACATCTTGGGGCTGGGTGAACAATGATGAAGTCCTTAGACCTTAAGGGAATCGGCGAACTAATCCTGAAAAACGGTGACCAAGAAGGGGCAGACGAAACCGAAGCCTACGTGGCATCGAACCGTGTTCTCACCGTTCGACTGGTCAACAACGCCGTTTTCGAGGCGAAAGGTGTACACGACTTAGGTGCTGGCTTGAGAGCGTTAAAGACGAGCGGAGTAGGCTTCAGTTCCACAGCAGATCTTTCTCCCAAATCACTTAGGAAGACGGTCAAATCGGCACTAGACGCTTCAAAAGCGAGAAAACTTCCGTTCAAATACACTTTTCCGCCATCAGCCAAGTCTCCCAAAGTATCGGGCATTTATGATGACAAACTGGCAAATCTTCCAAGCGATAAGGCTGTTGAGCTTGCTTATGACATGATTGAGGCTTCTGTGGCTTACAACCGCAAAATCAAGGACAACTCTGGAGTCTTCAACTTGGTCGAATATCACACGATTGTAATGAATTCTAGTGGATTAACTGCCCGAGACGATGGAACCTTCTTTGAAGCAAGCCTAACAGCCACAGCCAAGCAAGGCACAAAGTCTTCAGAGGGAGCAGAATCAACGGCTGGCAGAAGCCTAAAAGAGTTAAAGCCGAAGGATATTGGTCAAAGCGCGGCTGAAATGGCGATTTCTGATTTGAAGGCTCAACGCCTGGAAGCGGGTACATACTCGATTGTACTTGATCCACAGCCTGTTGCTATTATAATCGAGTACGTTGAGGAGCTTTCTAGCCCTCCTTTGGCGAAGAGGGACTATCCGCTCTTCTTAGACAAAGTTGGGAAACGAGTTGGCAGCAAACAGTTAACGCTTGTGGACGACCCCTTGATGCTTGGAGGAGTGCGCTCTTCATCGGTTGACCAGGAGGGAACACCTTCAAAAAAGTTCGCTATAATTGAGAAAGGTGTTTTGAAAACTTTTGCCTACGACTCATTCTATGGAGCGATGGAGAAGAGACAAACAACTGGCAGCGGGAATCGATACTACTTCGTTGTTGGTGTGAGCCAATTTCCAGGCAGAAACTACAACTTGGAGCCTATTCCAAGAGCTCGAAATCCGTACATTTTGCCTGGTAAATGGAAAAGAGACGAAATCCTTGAAGACATGAAGGACGGATTACTAGCCAAACGTTTCCACTATACTCGATTGACAAATCCAACTCGCGGCGATTTCACCAGCGTCTTGCGGATGGGCTTGTACCGTATCAAGAAGGGACAAATAATTGGCGCTTTGGAGAAGTCGAGGCTCATCGACAACCTCTTAGGCATCATGAAGAACGTGGACGCAGTCTCGAATAAGCTGACTGTAGCTGGAAGCTGGGGAGAATACGCGCACGCACCCGCCATTCGAACCAAGACACACGTCACGCCTGTTTGACGAAATCGAGTTTCCTCTTTTTTCTTTTTTTTGGCTGACCAATCATAAAGTTATGTTCTGGAAATTCGTAATTGCATCTTGGACACATGATTAGACGGCAGTATTTCTGGATGGGACAGTTGTGGCATTGTTTCGCTTGTTCCCAGTGAAATCGGTAGCCACAAAGAGGACATTGCAACTGTTCTGTAAGTTTTGTTGACTTGTTCTTAGTCATCCTCATTTCACCTCAAAGGCAATACATATGGAAGTATTCGGTAAGCGAGTCCACCCACGATCAGCGCCAAAACTATTGAAAACGCCATTATGAACAAAGCGTTTCTCCATCCCAGCTCGCTTCCCAACACGGCAACGGTTGCCACACAGGGAATGTAAATAGTGACGACCAAGGCAAAAACAAAGATTTGAAGCGGCGTCATAAAGACTAACAGATTCTGTGCAGTGGCGCCATACTGAACAATAGCCAACGCCACCAACAGTTCTAGGGTTAATTCCTTGCGCAGAATACCCAATATCAAAGTGATGCCGGCCACTGCAGGAAGCCCAAGCAACCCTACAACAATGGGCTGCATTGGGTCAACTATCGCCCACAAGTATTTAGTCTCGTACAGGGCACCTATTATGAGGCTGCCTAGGGCCACTATTGGAAAGGCTATCAAAGCGAAGTCTTTGAATCTAAACCACGTTTTCTTAGCAATAGCCGATGCTGAAGGAACCCTGAAGGGAAACATCTCCATAACCAAGCCAGAAGACTTGCCTGGAAGCAACCTGTGCAAGCCTAAACCAACCAAGCTTATCAGCGCAACCTCAAAAACATAGATAAGAACACCATAAAACCACCCCACAAAGTTGGCGACAGCTCCAAGGATAACCGCTGTTCTGGCACTGCACGGAACCAAAACTATCAGGGTGCAAGCCAGGATTCTTTCTCTTTTTGTTGTCAGCACTCGTGTACCCATTACCGCTGGCACGTTGCAACCAGCCCCAGTCAACATGGGGATGATGGCTCTGCCATGTAGTCCTAGCTTGTGCATGATGTTGTCTGTCAAGAATGCGATGCTGTTGAGGTAACCTGTGTCTTCTAACAGCGACAAAACAATGTAGAAAGTTAAAACGTAAGGCACGCCCACACTGAGCCAAGCCAAAACTCCCGCATCAACGCCCCAGAGAACAATTTTGGTCACGGTTTCATTTTGAAAAAGCAGATAAATCAACCAATTCACAAAGGGAGAGACAGTTGAACCCCAAAAACTATTGACGACTTCGCTTAGCAAGCCGCCAGCGTAAAAAATGAATCCAAACACGCCCAGCACAACAGAAATCATCAATGGTATGCCCGTGTGGGGTGCCACTGAATAATGTTTCAGCTTCTCAGAGAGGAGAGTCGGCTGTTTAACTCTCACTTGAACAGTGTCAACAATAATTCCAGCCAATCCATGCCTGTCACGTGCAATTGTCACGCCAACAGGTTCACCATGTTTCTCCTCGATTTCTTTAGCCAGTAAAGCAGACAACTGTAAAATAGTTTCGTGGCTGTGTCTTTCACCACGCCACCTATGTCGCCATCTCTGTTGTTTATCCAGCTTTTCCTCCTTCTCGCTTTCTCTAAGTAGCTGAGTGAACTCGGTGTCGCCTTCAAGAAGTTGTATGGCTAAAGCTCTAGACGGCAAATCGTACGGTGTTTTTGTCATGTGCTTGCTTATGGCTTCTTCCAATGCTTGAACAGCTTGCTCCACATCACGGCTGTATACAATTTTTGGAACCGCGTGTTTCACTTTTCCGAGCGCGAGGTCAATAGCATTTTGAATCAGGTCTTTGATGCCTTCTCCGCGAACTGCAACAGTGGGAACGACTGGAACACCTAAAAGCTCTGAAAGCTTCTGATGATCTATTTTCAATCCAATTTTGGCAGCACAGTCAACAAGGTTTAAGCCCACAACAACGCGAATACCCATCTCCAAGAACTGCAACACCATGTACAGGTTTCGTTGAAGGTTGCAGGCGTCCACCACGACGACAACAACATCTGGGCGGTTCTCTAAGACACCTCGCCTAGCCACCCACTGGTCGTCTGAAAAGGCACTGATAGCATAAGTGCCCGGCAAGTCCATTACGCCTATTTGGAGCCCGTTGTGCGTCGTTACCCCCATGTTCAGCTCAACGGTTTTGCCAGGATAATTGGCTGTGACAACGCTGAGCCCTGTTAATTGGTTGAAAACACAGCTTTTTCCAACGTTGGGGTTGCCAGCCAAGGCTATTGTCAAATCGGTTTTTTGTTTAATTTCTTTAAAGACTTTATGGCAAGACAACTTATACCAGCCACCTAGGAAAGCTCCTTCTTTCGATACGTTAGGAAAATGTATGTGCCAAGAACGAGCCAGTACCCAAGATAAACGATGACCCTCAACCACTCTGGATTGCCGTCGTAACCTAGTAACGCAGCAAGGATAGACCCGACTGCGCCTTTTTCATGCATTATAGGATAAGATCCGTCTGGATTTGTAGGCGGATTTATATCGAAAGCGTGTTGACCCAAAATCCCGAGCTCAACCCCAAAGTTTTCTCCCGCCTCGATGAGTTCATGAACGCCATAGCCAGTGAGCCCAGCCGCAAAAATTATTAAGATTACGCTTGTAACTTGAAAGAACCTCTTGATATCCAACCTATAGACGCCCTTCATCAGAATAACCGCCATCACGACAACAATGAGAGACGCCCCCACGGCTCCGATAAGTGTGCCAGATGAATCAATGATGGCTAGGGTGGTGAGGAAAAGTACGGTTTCCAACCCTTCTCTGAAAACTGCTATAAACGAGAGAAAAACTATACCGAGCAATTGTCCGCTTGTGATGGCTATCTCGACCTTCTGCTCCAACTCCGACTTTATAGTTTGAGCATGTCTCGCCATCCAAAGGATCATATAAGTCAACACGACGGTAGCTGTAAGAGACGCAACACCCTCAAAAATCTCAGCTGACCCACCGCCGAGTCCGCCATAAACCGCGAGTATAGCGAGTCCAAGCAGAACACTTGTTCCTATTGCCGCAATTGCACCTTGATACAAGTATTTGTTTAGTTCTTGTTTTCCAATTTTCTTGAGGTAAGAAGCCACTATGGCCACAATCAAGGCTGCTTCAAGCGCTTCTCGAAAGGTTAAGAGGAAGCTCGGAAACAAACTTGCAGACATTGATTCAGCCCCCGCCTCTACAGCGTTCAAGATTTTCTGATCCAGATAACAGAAGCCACATTTCGTCCGAGAGCGTAACTTGCACCCATAACCTTCACTATTATTGGACCGTTGAAGGGCGCCTTCTCCTCAATTGAAACCGATGCGCCTGGAACCAAGCCCAAGGTAGCTAGATACTGCAGCATATCTTGTCTCTCATCGGTTATTTTTACAATTACGCCGCTTTCTCCTTGGCTTAGATTCGTTAGAAGTTCAGACTTCTCCTCAGCGAGCCTTCCAGATTCGGTCGGTATTGGGTTCCCATGTGGGCAGGTTTTAGGATTCCCTAAGGCTTTTTCCAACGGCTTTATTATGTCCTCGCCAGCAATGGCGTGTTCAAGCTTACAGGCGATGTCATGCGCCTTGCTCCACTCCAACCGCAAGATATCAGTCAGCAAACGCTCTGACAGTCGATGGCGTCTCACTACATTTAAGGCTATTTTGCGACCCTTCGCCGTGAGTTTCACACCTTTGTATGGTTCGTGAACGATTAGGTTCTGTTTCTCCATGCTCTCAATTGTGTTCGTAACCGTTCCAAGCGCCACCTTTAACCGTTTGGCGAGTTCTGTGGTTTTGGCAGAGCCGCTTCGCTCTTGCAATATGTAAATCGCCTCAAGGTACTCTTCAATTGTCGCTGAGACTTCTTCTGCTACAGACATTTGGCTCGCTTCCTTTATAGAGTTAGTTTAATCGTAGAAATTATTACGAGTACTCGTATTTTAACTTTCTTGCTTGAACCGCTATTTTGCAGCCACGATTGCTTTGACTATGTCGTAGGCGAGGTTCTTCTCTTGTTTGATTTGGAATCCCGCCTTTTTCAGGTTTTTTACGGTGTCTCTGTTTATGTTATCAACTCCCAATGTGGCTGGAAGCGGGTTTATTTTGTCCATTAAGTAGCCAATCACTTTGTTCTTGCTCCTAACGTGCTCTAACATGAGCAGTTGACCGTCTTTTTTGAGCACTCTCCGCACCTCAACCAATCCCTTAACAGGGTCAGTGACCAAGCAGAAAACCCACGAGGAAAAAACGGTATCAAAGGTTTCAGCCTTGAAAGAAAGGTTTTGCACGTCTTCTCGGCGCAAATCTATCTTACCATCGTAATTTCTTAGTTTCTTTTCAGCTCGCCGCAACATCTCCTTGCTTATGTCCACGGCTACGATTTGCTCACTTAGCGGATAATCCTTAAAACTGCTTCCGGTTCCTACGCCCACTTCTAAGATATCGCCCTTGGCTTGGCGCAAGAGTGCTTTGCGGTGTTTTGAAGCGAATCGCTCCATAAAAAGGTTGAAGGTATCATAAAAACGGGCCAAACGGTCAAAACGAACTTCACCTGGATCTTTTTCGCCCATGTATGGTCCCACAGAACCTTGGAAAAAGTGCTTTATCGTGCCAAAAGAAGCGATAACAACAGTAACAGAAACAGAAGCCCAATGTAAAAGTACCAGGCTGGACCTTTAGCGGGTGCGCGACAACCATTTGTTCCGCAATAACCGGCGTAATGACTCGCGTGACGTGTTGAGCCGTTTTCTTGCGCGTATTTCACGGGGTTTTTCTTGAATTCTGTTTCACAGGTGGTCGAGCAGAAATAGAAAACATTGTTCGTGTACAAAGACTTGTGCAAGGCTGTTTTTTCGTCAACTTCCATTCCACAAACTGGATCCTTAACCATGTTTTTCACCTTTTACAACTCTTTTGGAGAGTTTTTTCTCTTCCTTGTAAGATTGAGCGCAGTGCATGCAGCAGAAGGTTGTTTCTTTTCCACCAATGACCTCTCGATAGCCACCTTCGTAAACCTTGCAGCCACAGTGAGCGCACACGTATAGGCTTGGTTCGATGGCGATGGAGACAAGGTCGGCGAAGCGTTTGAACAATCCTGTGCAGAGTTGCCTTCCTTCTTTGGTGAGTTCGAAGACTTTTTTTTCTTTCTCGCCAACCGGCTTTATTGTGTGTTTTACAAGTCTCTTTTCTTCGAGTTGTTGGAGAAACGGATAGACCAAGCTCGGGCTGACTTCTTTTCCTATTCTGTGTTTGAAGCGGTTGAGGATGCTGTAGCCGTGGGCTGGTCCTTCATACAAAATCAGTATTATGTAAAATCGGGAAAAGTCGGATATGAGTTCATCGATTGTTTCAGTTTTTGATTCATTGGTCATTTGTAATCTCCAAAAGATATACTTGTGTGCGACGGATATAAATATTATTAATAAAGATATATCTTAAAAAGATACATTTATATCTGAGACCACATAGAATATTCACTTGAAGAGCAGGACAGGAAGTGAAATCAAGTTGCCGAGAGATCCCGTCTGCGGCATGGTCGTAGATACTGACAAATCTATCAAGCGAAAGATTGGCGATCGCACATACTATTTCTGCAGCGAATCATGCGCCCGAACGTATGAACAGCCTGAGCGAGAATTAAAAGCCATGAAGCGCCGGGTGGCTTTAGCGCTCTTAGGTGTGGTGAGCGTTGCCGCCTTGAGGGTCATGGCTATGTTAGGCTTGGTTGTAGCTATCATGGCCTTGAAGATAGTCGGCATTTCAGCCCTAGACCTCGCCTTATTCATTGTGTCGACACCCATCGTGTGGGTGGCTGGTTGGGGCATTCACAGTGGAGCCTTTAAAGCCTTGAGAAATCGAGCCATCAACATGGACGTATTAATCAGTACGGGTGTCCTCGCTGGTTGGAGCTACGGTGCAGTGAGCACTTTTTTTCCATTCCTCGGTTCTGAAGGATACGGGTATTTGGAAATCTCTATAGCGATTTTAGCTTTCGTGTTGCTGGGCAAATTTATAGAAGAAACGATCAGAAGGAAGTCGGCTGCAGCCATTCGTAAACTGCTTGAGCTTCAGCCCACAATCGCAAGGGTTTTGAAAAACGGGCAGGAAGTTGAGGTTTCAATTGATGATGTCCAAGTTGGCGACGTGTTCGTTGTTAGACCAGGCGAGAAAATTCCAACAGACGGCACAGTTGTTGGCGGTTACTCTTCAGTTGACGAGAAAATCATCACAGGAGAAAGCATCCCGGTTGAGAAGAACGTCGGCAGCGAAGTGATAGGTGCCACCATAAACAAGACGGGATTGATGAAGGTCAAAGCCACAAAAGTTGGAGAAAACACAGCGCTCATGCAGATTGTGCATTTGGTTGAAGAGGCACAATCGGCTAGCGCCCCAGTTCAAAAGTTGGCAGACCGCGTTGTCAGGTATTTTGTCCCAGCCGTATTCACTGTTGCAGCAATAGCCTTCTCATATTGGCTGGTTTTCAGAGGCTTTTCGTTTGCTTTTCTCGTGCTATTATCCATACTGCTCATCGCTTGTCCATGCGCCTTGGGTATAGCAACGCCGACCGCAATTTTGGCTGGTGTTGGCAAGGGTGCTGAATACGGAGTGCTGCTCAGAGGTGGCGAATACGTTGAGAACGTGAGAAAACTGAATACAGTGGTGTTTGACAAGACTGGAACTTTGACGAAGGGTGAACCCTCAGTTACCGACATCCTAGCGTTTGAGGGCTACAAAGAAAACGAAGCACTGGAGTTTGCTGCGGTTGCAGAGAAGGGTTCAGAGCATCCTTTAGCAGAGGCCGTTTTGAAGGCAGCATCCAAAGCCGGCTTTAATGTTCGCGACGCTGAAACCTTTGAGGCTGTACCTGGGCATGGTGTCAAAGCGTCTCTTAGGGGCCATGTGATTCTCTTCGGAAATCGCAGGCTCATGGGAGAGAACAAGATTAGTCTAAAAGGGTCAACTGAGTCTCGTCTAGCAAAACTTGAGGAACAAGGCAAAACCGCTATGCTCCTTGCTGTAGACGGAAAAATCGCTGGAATAGTTGCGGTTATGGACACGCCTAAAGACAACGCGGCTGAAGCCATAAAACAACTCAAAAGCATGGAACTCGAAGTTGTCATGCTCACAGGCGACAATGAACGAACGGCAAACGCGATAGCCAAGGAGCTGGACATTGACACGGTTATTGCAAACGTTTTACCATGGGAGAAAGTTAACGTCATAAAGAAGCTACAGAGCGAAGGCAAGGTCGTTGCCATGGTGGGCGACGGCGTCAACGATGCCCCAGCCCTAGCCCAAGCACAAGTAGGCATCGCCATAGGTAGTGGAACAGACATCGCTAAAGAAACCGGCGGCATTGTTCTGATCAAGGATGATCTGCGCGATGTGGCGCGTGGAATCATGCTGAGCAAGGCAACTATGAGAAAGATCAAGCAGAACCTGTTTTGGGCTTTCATATACAACACAGTATCAATTCCTATTGCTGCGCTTGCCCTATTGAGCCCAATCATAGCGGCTGGAGCCATGGCATTCAGTTCGCTGTTCGTGGTCAGCAACTCGGCAACTCTCAAACTGCTCAAACTATAAAAAACAAAATGCAGAAGGGAGGTGAAAAAAATATGGCTAAAGATCCAATATGCGACATGAATGTAGACGAAAAAACTGCTAAGTTCAAGTCAGAGCACATGGGTAAAACCTACTACTTCTGCAGCCAAATGTGCAAGACAACGTTTGACAAGAACCCAACTAAGTACGCAGGGAGGTAATCTGACATTTGATGCACTCTAGACATGGCTGTTAAGAAGTTTAAACGCGTCGATGTTCTATTTTTTCTTTCAAAATTAACGATTAAGTTTTCCTTTGCCCCCTGCTTCAACGTCTATCATTTTTAGGTGAGAGCCTAGGAAAAAGTAATTATCCAACGTCACATTCTTTGAACGTGATTTGTTCATGGGACAAGAAGTAATGTTAGCCAAGGCGTATGTCGAGTCTCTTAGGGAGAGGTACGAGGGCTTCGACTTTCCTGCATACAAGCTCAGAGAATGGTTCTCTAGTGTTCACCAAGTTTTTTTCGATTGCAAAGAATTGGACAAGAGCGTATGCTTAGAACAGTTGCTTAAGCGGACAAATCTTGAGGCTTTCACCATTTTTTTCGTTGTCAGAGAGCCCAGTGGAACGTACAGGTTTATGGACGCCAGTTTTCGAAACTTGGGCACAGAAACCCTAGAGCACTTCATCAGTCGTTATCATCAGCAATTGGAATCCATGACCAAGCTAAGCATTCAAACAATAGGATTAGAATACGTCGAGTGTGTGGGTCACGGCTACCAAGAACCCACAACCCAATCCTTAACATCAACAACATAGATTCCCCTCTGGTAGAGGAGGCTACAAAATAAGAGAGACAACATACACGCTCAAAACACACATGTATAGAAGCGAAAATAAACGGGCGTATCTCAACAAACAAAACACAAACTCAACATCAACTTTCTCAGTTGTCTCAGACTATGTATTTTTGGTTCGATTTCTCAAAATCCTTCACAATTTCCAAGACGCGCCTTGGCGCTTCTATCTGGTTGAGTGGAACGTCTCTCAAAAGTGCCCACGGACTCCTTTCAGCCAATTTTGTAACGATGTGATCTTCACCGAAACATTCCTTTGAGATTTTATAGACCAAGGGACGAACCTCAACCTCTGGAACGTGTCCCAGAGCGTGTAAGTACTCGTGGACTAACAAGCTGTACACAAAAGCGTTCAATAACCGCTTTGACTGGGTCGCCGATTCTACGATCTGGACCAAAGTTCTGTTTAAAACTATGTTGTTCGTGCCTAGAGGATGATATGCGCCAAGGCGAAGAGGCAAGTTGTCTAAGAAAAGCATCATGCCCACTCTGTACTCGCCCAAAGAATCTTTAACTGTGTCCTTGACTATATCCCAAACCTCACCGAAACCTCCAGCCTTGTCGATCCGAGAACGATAGACCTCCACCTTCGAAGGTTCTTTTTCTGCTTCAGGTTCTTTGTTTCTCATAGTTTTTCCACTCTACGCTCTTCCGATGCAAATAATACAGTAGTCTCTTACTGATTAACACCAAAGAAAAAGATTATGTGTAGGATCTTGAAGTCTTCGACCCTTTAGCGCGACAAGACGAAAAAGAAATCTTAAATTGGTCTCTCTTCGACCTTAATGTTCTCACCTTTAAACCTCGGTTTTAGAAGGCTTAGCCTCGGGCTTGTAGAGCCGTTTTTCATACGCTGGCTTGGGCTTGAATTTGCCCTCAAATTGTTGGGCTGTTGTTCTCCGGCGTTCTACGTTCCTGAGCCTAGCCTGAGCCATTGCTGTCCTTGTTTTGGAAGGCGGTTCACGTCTTTTAGGTCTGAGCGACTGCCAAGGTTTCCTCTTTAAAAATGCCGTCTGAATGCTCTTTTTGCGTCTCGTTTCAGTTTTGGTTTTTGCGTTTGCAAGTCTTGTGAAAGTGATTTTTCTATTGTTGAGGTCAACACCTTGCACTCTCCATCCGACGTCTATCCACGCTCTACCTTGAGCGCTTCCGCCAGTGTTGGCCCACCACTCTGGGTTTCTCATCGCTCCTAAAGGCAGATTGTCGCCGATTATTCCTTCAATCTCAGCAAAGGGAAGAACTGCGCGATTAGTGAACTGTGCTCGTTTCAGTAGATATCTGCTCAGGGGGCTGTATTTGGTTCCGTATTTTCTTGGTGAGACCATTCTTCTGGCGCAGTTTAAGCAGACAATATTTCCATCCTTTGTGAAAGTGCTGCAGTCGACGCAGTATGGCTTGCCACATCGATAACAACGTCTTAGAAAAGAACTGGAAACTATTCTTTTGCACAGAGAACATTCGTCTTTTAAGAGTAGCATATCGCTCGCACATGTTTAGTTGAGTTTTATGTGGCATTAATCTTGCGTTTCAGTGGTTCGCAGAATGTAGAATGAGAGTGTGACAAGCAGTGAACTATCAGAGGTGCAGTCGCAGACCAGTTTGGTTGTTTTTTTCTGTGGACGAAAAATTGACTTACAAGGTGGGTGTTTCAGCCTTCTTGCCTTCGGCTACCATCATGGTGACGGTTGAGCGAACTCCGTTTATTTTTCTGAGTTCATATGAAACAATGTTTTTTAGGTCGTCCATTTTTTCGGTTTCTACAAGTGCGATGGCGTCGTAGACTCCGTAGACTGTGTAGGCTTCTTTCACGCTTTTCATGGTCTTAAGCTGGTTTACAACCTCTTGCTCTAGGCCTGCTTCGGTGTTTATGAGCACGTAGGCTCTCGCCATGGGTTTTTCCTCTGGTTCTGGTATATGCGGAACAATGTGTTATAAAGATTCGCATATTATACTTGCTATTGTTTACAATTGGTCAGTAAACATGGAGAGTCGGCTTAAAAAATTTTTTCAGCTTCTAGACGTTAATTAAGAACACTTGGTTTTATGAGAGGAATCCTGTTAAGCGAATTTTGCTCCTGCACTTGTTGCATTGGATGGTCAATTCTTCGAGGGATTCTCCTCTGACCTTTGTTTCGAGGATTGAGTAGATTTCGTCAGTATCGTCCTCTGGTGAGATGACTACTCCGCAGTTTGGACATGGGAAATCGCCTTTTCCTTCGATTTTTGCTAGGTCGATTGTGTGTATTTGGGGGTTTGCTTGTTTCATTGTTTTCTCCTTCTGTGTTTGTTTTGTTGTGTTTGTTTTGTGATTTATGTTGAGGGATTATAACGTTTATGAATGTTTGGTAATTATTGTGCAGTCGCTACTGATATAAAGGTGAATTAGCGTTAAAGTTGGTTTTTGAATTGTTTGCGTATGAGCTTATTTGGAGACGCCCGTCTATTTCGCTTCTATACATGTTTGTTTTGAGCGTGTATGTTGTCTCTCTTATTTTGTAGCCTCCTCTACCAGAGGGGAATCTATGTTGTTGATGTTGAAGATTGGGTTGTGGGTGTTTCTAGAACAACTGAAATGACCATACGAGATTTGCTGCGAGAAGAACTGAGAAAAAGAGACGTAAAGGTTTTTGGCTTGTTATGGTATATTTAGATTAACCGCGTTCTCAACTATCTCTATCCCGCCCTAGTCAACGAAATCCAACAACCTCATAAACACTCAGGCAATAATGTACAATTAGTAAAAAGTGAAAATGCTCGGGTTTTTTATGGTTCTGTTATTTTTATGGCTTGGGTTGGACACTGCACCTCGCATGCACGACAGAATATGCAATCGGGCTCTTTCACCGGGTCAGACTTCTTCTCCGACGTTGGATGCCCCGGCGAATCAATCAATTCGAATACGCTGACTGGGCAGACAGAGACACAGATGGCGTCTCCATTGCAGCAGTCTTGGTCAACAGCCACGCTGGTTCCATGTATCCCCAGTTTTTCTGGAGGCTTTACTTCGCCCCTAACCTTGTGCCCTGCGTGCTCGTTTACAACTGGTTTTTTCATGAAATCTGGATCTATGGGCATTTTGTAGCGCCTTCTTTGCAAAGAGGGAAATACTCACTTCCTCTGCATATTTATCTTTTGCTGAACCCTGAAAGTCAGAGAATTTGTTATTTAACAAGTTTTCCGAAAATTACTTAACTGTTTGTAGAGTAGTTGAATGAAGGAGGAAAACTGTTTGTCAGAAGAACCCTCTTGTGAAAGGTGCGGCAACCCGATTGACCAATGTACATGCAGATGCCCATACTGCGGCGAAACAGTTCTCTGCGAATGCTGCGTAGGAACGAGAGCCGCAACCGGCGGATAAGCCTCCAAAACTCAAACAACATTCAGTTGCATAGGTGATAAAAAACGTGATTAGAGACGAGTTTGTGTGGATGGCTGGCGGACCCCAAGGTAGCGGCGTCGACTCAGGCGCCAACATCTTCGCTAGAGCATGCTGCTACGGCGGACTCAACGTGTACGGAAAAAGAGAGTATCACTCAAACATCAAAGGATTACACAGTTACTTCCATGTCAGAGTGTCACCCAAAGAGATTAGAGCAGACGTTGACCGCGTTGACCTGCTCGCTACGTTTGATGCAGAAACCATAGTGCGACACGTCTGGGAGGTTTCGCCAAGCGGTGGAATTATTGCTGACAAAGATGCGTTAGGAACCCGAATAGACGCCATTCCAACTCTGCCTCCACCCTTTAGAACGGAATTTCAAAAGACCTTGGAGAGCAGAGGCGCCAAGGCAGAGACCGTGGGCGACCTCTTAAACGAGGTGAAAAAGAACAACGTCCGAACTTACGTTGTGCCCTACATGGAAGTCTTGAAGCAAGTCGGTGACGAAATCGGCGAGGAGAAACTGAGCAAACTAACCAGAATGATAAACGTCTTAGCCCTCGGCGTGTCCTTCGGTTTAATCAATTATGACAAGGCGCCGGTGGAGAGAGCCATCAGAATGATTTTCGGTGACAAACCCAAAATCATTCAGATGAACATTATAGCCCTAGACAAGGCTTACGAATATGCGAAAAGAAATTTTGGAGATGACTTCGGTTACAAACTGGAAACGGCTCCAACCAACGAGGAGAGATTACTCCTTCAAGGAACTCAAGCGGTTGCTTTGGGCAAACTTGTCGGAGGCTGCCGACTTCAAACCTATTACCCGATAACGCCAGCAGCCGACGAGAGCGAATACCTAGAGGAAAACGAGATACTCCAATTGACGTCTGGACAAAAGGGTGGCTCCATAATCGTCATGCAGACAGAAGACGAAATCGCAGCCATCAACATGGCAAACGGCGCGGCGTTGACTGGCACAAGGGCTGCAACGAGCACGTCTGGACCTGGATTCTCATTGATGGTAGAAGGTCTAGGTTGGGCTGGAAACAACGAGGTTCCAGTCGTGATAAACTATTACCAACGAGGCGCGCCCTCAACGGGGCTGCCTACTAGGCACGGACAAGACGATTTGAGATTCGCCATTCATGCTGCGCACGGAGAGTTTCCTAGGATAGTATTGTCTTCAGGCGACATAGAAGAGTGCTTTTACGACACTGCCAGAGCCTTCAACTACGCCGAAAGGTATCAGATGCCTGTCATTCACTTAATCGACAAGGCTTTGGCGAACAGCACAAAGAGCTGCACGGTCTTTGACCCCAACCTCGTAAAAGTAGAACGTGGACAGCTGCTTGCTATGGCTGAGGTTAAGGGAAAGGAATACAAGAGATTCCAGTTCACCGAGTCAGGCATCTCTGCCAGACTGCCCATCGGAACTCCTAGTGTCGTTTTCTGGTACACAGGCGACGAACACGACGAACTTGGTCACATAAGCGAAGAGCCCATGACTCGCACGCGCATGGTAGATAAACGGATGAGAAAACTGGAAACAGCTGACCAAGAAATACCAGTTCAAGAAAGGGTCAACTTCTTCGGAGAATTAGACGCAACGGCAACCATATTGAGTTGGGGTTCTCCAAAAGGAGCCATTTTGGAGGCAATGGAAAGGCTGCGACTGGAAGGCTTCAAAACTAACTTCTTGCAGGTTCGCATGCCTCACCCACTGCCAAAGGACTACATCGCCGAGGTGTTAAACAAGGCTCAGAAGAAAATCGACGTGGAAACGAACTATTCGGGGCAGTTGGCTGGCATAGTAAGGGAGAAGACCGGCATAGCCATGGACTACTTTGTTTTGAAATGGAACGGTAGACCCATGTCAGCTGACGAAGTTTACGAGGCTCTCAAAATGATTATGCAGGAGAGAGCGCCGAAGAGGCAGGTGTTAACCCATGGCACTTAAACTCGCTGATTATAGAACTCCGGTCTTTGTCGACTGGTGCCCGGGCTGCGGAGACTTCGGCATTCTCTCAGCCGTTCAGATGGCAATGGTAGACTTGCAGCTGACACCGTCTAAGGTAGTCATATTTTCAGGAATCGGATGCCACGCGAAATTGCCACACTTCGTAAACGCTTATGGCGTTCACACGTTGCACGGAAGAACGTTGCCCTTCGCCGTCGGAGCCAAACTGGCTAACCCAGACTTGGAAGTGATTGCGGTCACAGGTGATGGTGATGGTCTCGGGATAGGCGCCGGACACTTCGTCAACACTGGCAGAAGAAACATTGACATGACGGTTCTCATCCACGACAACGGCGTCTACGGCTTAACAAAGGGACAGGCTTCACCAACTCTAAAGCTGGGTTTGAGAACCAAGTCTCTTCCCAAGCCCAACATAAACGAGGGCATAAATCCTGTAGCCATAGCCCTAGCAGCTGGTTACACCTTCATCGCTAGAAGTTACGCCTACGACGTCCGCCACTTGAAGGAAATGATAAAGAAGGGAATTCAGCACCATGGACTCGCACTCATAATTATTCAGCAACCGTGCCCAACATACAACGACATAAACACAAAAGAATGGTACGGCGGCGAAGACCGCATAGATCCAGTTACTGGTAAACCCGTTCCCAGATTGTACAAGCTCGAAGAGACCGGCTACGACGGGGTTGTGCACAACCCTGAAGAAGCGTTTCAGAAATACCTAGCCGCTTTGACCAAGGCTCAAGAGTGGGGCGACAAGATTCCATTGGGCGTGTTCTACCAAAACGAATTGGTGCCTACATACCAAGAGAGGATATCCAAGCGGATACCCACCTACTTGGAGTATCCCCCATCTAAGCAACCCATAAGCGACGCAGAAGACAAGCCAATCACAAGCCTAAGAAAAATGCTCGAAGAACTAAAGGTCACAGGCTTCGAAGCTGAAAAAGAGGCAGTTACTGCAGGAGCCTAAACACAAAATAGGTCAAGACCCCAAAGACTCACGTTCTAGGACCAGTGAAAACGCTGGAGAGTTTGATTTTACTTCAACCGGGTCAGGACGCTTGAAAGCGAGTGTTTGTGTGAAGACTTTGACGCCCCTCCTAATTGCTTCTCCAAAAAAACTGAGAGAACAACAGGTCAATTTCGTGAAAAGGTAATTGAAAGCTTTTTCAGAATCGAACCTAAACCCCAAAGATGATATTTATTTCATTCGTATCGCAGCGCCTCAACAGGGTCCAGTCTTGCCGCTTTGCGTGCTGGATACCAGCCGAAAATGACGCTTACGCCTATGGCGAAGACTATGGCGCCCACCGCCCACTGCACAGTAAGAATGGGTGTTACTGCGGTTAAGGGATGAGCCTGGGTTCCTGTTATCAACGACCGCCTAGGCGTGACTTCGGCGCTGAACCTGAACAAGAACTGCCCCATGACCTGAGCCAGTCCGTATCCGAGCGGAACACCTATGACTCCACCTAAGAGTCCAATCAGTGCAGCCTCGGCTAGAAACATTGTTAACACGGTTCTGCTCTTGGCGCCTATAGCCTTTAGAATGCCTATTTCTCGGGTTCGCTCCATCACAGAAACTGTCATGATATTCATTATTCCCAAGCCAGCGACCAACAACGCTATAGAAGCGATGGCGGTGAGAAAAATCTGTAACATACTTAATATTGTTTCAACCTGCGCCATGAAGGCAGCCGGAACAAGAACCCTAACAGTTCCAGGAGGAAACAAGTCCTCGATTTGTTCTGCGACCGAGTCAGAGTATCGAGAATTAACTATTCTGACAAACACCATATCAGAATTCTGAGTGTTAAAAATTTCTTTTGCAGCCTCTAACGAAATAAGAAGCGCATCGTCAAAATTAATGAAACCAGCGGCTCCACTTTTCCCCAAAGTTCCAGCCACATTAACCGTGTAATTCCTTGAACCCGGCGGTGCCTGACCATAAAAAGTGATTTGCATTGATATGTTCTGGTTCGGATAAGCAAACACTTCGTTGGTATTTGGATGCGCAACGTTATAGCCTAGAACGATGGTGTTGTTTATGGTCGACTGCAAACTTCCATTTTCAAAAACAAGTCTATCAGGATAAATCTTCCAAAATTCAGTGAAGTTTACTCCAAGCAACACCAAGGGCGTTACAATATTCGAAACATTGTACAATTTAACACCGCGCACCCTCTGAATAAGCGGCGCAACCACGTCCACGCCATCGATTTTGCTCATGTTTCCTATGTCAACGTCTGCGAAATAACCGCTTTCACCTGTAAGCAGGCCTCCTGACATGAGGGTTAAGACATTCAACTCGAAGCCTTGCTCCATCTGGTCCCTTATCTTTACTCGAAAACCCTCGCCTAGGGAAGCCAAGCCGATTATGGCGGTGATTCCGATGACCACGCCTAAGGTTGTTAGAGAGGTTCGGAACCTGCGTTGTTTCATGTTTTCCCATGCCATTGCTAGGATTCGCTTCCACCTCATAACCGCATGCCTCCGCTTCGTTTTTTCACCCCTTGAATCAAGCCGTCTTTCAACTGAATCATGCGATTGGCGGTTTCAGCCACACTCTGGTCGTGCGTCACAACCACGAAAGTTTGACCCTTCTCCTCGTTCAGGCGTTTCATGAGGCGAACGATTTCCCAGCCAGTTGTGGTGTCTAGGTTTCCAGTCGGCTCGTCTGCCAATACGATTTTTGGGTCATTGATCAAGGCTCTGGCTATAGCTACTCGTTGTTGTTCTCCCCCGCTGAGTTCGGTTGGTCTGTGGTTCATCCGCTCTGCTAGACCGACGAGTTCAAGCGTGTCTGTAGCTTTTTGGACGGATTCTTTTTCCGACACGTCAGCCAACGTAAGTGGCAACTCAACATTCCGGAGTGCCGTTAATCTTGGGAGGAGGTTGAAGAACTGGAACACGAACCCTATTCTGTTAAGGCGCACCTCGGCTAGTTTTGCGTCGTTAAGGGTTGAGAGGTTTATGCCGTCGATGTAAACATCGCCCTTGTCAGGTCTGTCCAAGCCGCCCAAAACATGTAGCAGAGTCGATTTTCCACTGCCTGAAGGTCCATGGATGGCAACAAACTCTTCCTGTTCAACCTCGAGCGTTACTCCACGAAGGGCTGACACTAGAACCTTACCCATGTGGTAGGTTTTGTGGATGTCTCTTGCTTCGAGAATCGCTGTCATGCATGATACCACTGAATCTATAAAAGCAAGCAACACTACAAAATATAACCCTTATTTAAGCGTTGTTAGACACATTTCTAATCGAGCAAATCCTAAAAGCGCTATGACAAGCGTTGAGGCATGGGTGCAACCACGTTGAAGAAAGACGCCACTAGTTTTTCTATTTCATCAAGAATGTTCACTATTTCTCTGCCTTGAACCGTGAGTTCATAGGTTCTCCTTGTTTTCAGTGCAAAGACCAGTTTTTTCATTCTAAGCCTGCGCAAGTACTTGAAAGTTCGTCGTACATTTATACCTACTACGCTTGATAGTGAATCAACAGCGATTCCATCCTGTGGAATGGCGTCGAAAACTCTCTTTTCAGTCGGCGAAAGTCGCATTTTGGGTTTACCCTTCACTCGGTGATACAAAACATAATACGAGTGCGCTCTTTGGGCGAGTAATCCCTTAGCTCGCAGTCTCATTAGAATTCTTGAAAGGCTCTTCTGCGGCACACGCTTTGCCAACTCATTAAAAGTCTTGGGGGGTTTTTAACTCTTGCAAAACGATCTCTTCGTAACAGCACGAGTGAACAGGCAACAAGCCCAGAGAACTGTGTTCCATTAATAAGCCATGAACCTTTCGCCCATAAAACGTAGCCTTAAACTTGAAGTCGTCTTCTCTGACCAGCCCCACCCTCATAAGGGGTTTGAGATACGCCTCAAAAATGGTTCGACGGCTGTGATAAAAACCGCTATCTCGCAAGTATCTCTGCAACTCTTTCACGTTGCATGAGCGTTCGCAAAGCGCGTCCAAAATTCTTAAACGTCGCTTGTTCTTAATCACGTTGAGCAGTTGACGCGTGTGATAGTTCTCGCCCGTAACTCTTCTTATCTCAAGGATTTCATGCTTCAATCGCCAAACATCACAGCGCTCCACACAAACCATTGGGGAGGAAGTCTTGCAATTCTCACAATAGTCCTCTGCCGTGCTCAGAGCGTCGCTTAAACTTGAGGCTTGGTCTATCTTAGTTAGACGTTGTTTGAAGCCAAACTCTGACTGCATAACTCTTTTCCTTCCGCTTTATAGGCGTATGTCAAGGCTTGACATCCTGTTCGCCCCGACAGGAGAGAGAGGAGAATACAAGTAAGTTTGGGGCAGTCATCTGTCGCCTAGCCTATGACATACGTCATGTAAGAAATGACATACGTCATGCTTATATAGGTTTCTACACAATAACAATTGCTTCTTGGTGCAGCCCATGTTAATGCCCTGCGAGGTCGCTGTCAAATCTGTTGTCCCTTCTATCCGCGCCTCAGTCGCAAAAGAATTGGCTCAATCATACAAGATGAAACAGAGCGATATCGCCAACGTTCTAGGCATCACCCAAACCGCAGTAAGCAAATACGCCCGACAAGTAAGAGGCGCGGTCCTCAAAATCGACAACTCAGAGGAAATTCACTCCATGTTGCGACAAATAGCCCGTCAAATCGCCGAAGATAAGATCTCTCGACAAGACCTTGCTCTCAAGTTCTGCCAAGTCTGCCAGAACGTTAGAAGAAGTGGAATCATGTGCCCACTCTGCAAACGCACAGACCCAACAATAGACATCGAGCGCTGCCAGGTCTGCAAGCTCGGAAGCTCAAGTTGCGCTGGAACCTATTAGACAATCCGAAAACCGATTTCAGCCATGTTTTGTGTCAGACTTATTCCTTCTCGATCAGAACACCAAAAAGGGAGCATAAAGCCTAAGCATAAAAATGACTAGATAAGCCGTAACTGAAAAAATAAGGGCTTTTCCCCATCTGACCGTCTGCATCGCGCGCACGGCAATAGCGCCCAATCCGACCATCCATATATCAGTGCCCAAAATGACGTAGCTTCGAAGCTGATACGCCAGTGTTGGAGACCACATGTTTCTGATCATCTCCAAAAATTGGTTAGCCTGTTCTTCAGTGGCTGGCGGCCAAGGAAAACTCATCGGAATTGCCGGAAGGGTGGAAATCAGAAAAGCGTCTACAGCCATTCTAATTATAAAGACGGATAGAACGTAGCCTATTACAACAAAAAATGTTCTCCAAGAGCCCTCCTGTTGACCGAAAGCCCGCGATATGAACAGCAAAGCCCCAGCGAAGATAACCCATGTTGTGAAGAAGACAAACGTGATTTCTGTTAAACCTGATATAATATAACCGCCAAACATGTTCGAGGTAAGTAAGCTCGTAAACTGATCGTCGACAGTCCATGTCAATTTAGACGCGCCTGCGTAGAACGCACCCGTTGTGGCCAGAAGGACGAGTCCCGCAACCAATATCACTCCTTTAACATCAGGGTTTTGGGCAATGTTTGTAAACGCCTTGAACGGAGAAACTATGACCTTGAACGGAGAGGCTAAAAGTTCTATTTTCTGACGCTCAGTCAACTTTTCGAAACGTCTCCTCTGTTTTTCTTGTTATGTCTTTTACTTAGGTTACATCCCTTGTTTAAGTCTTCTGTATGTTTCATAATCAACATACTCAATGTTCTTGTTCTCAACCTGATGATGAATGGTGAACTTTTGGCGCCCTCTTTTTTCAACTATCTGCTCCGTGACAATCAACGAGTAGGCGTCGCTTCCCGCGCCTGAACCGTAACTGACCATGACAATCCTGTCGTTGGGTTTGGCTATGTCCAAGATGGCGGCTAATCCAATCGGCGATGAACCCGAGTATGTGTTGCCAAACTTCGCAACCTGAAGCCCAGGCATGAACTGGTCGTCTTTGAAACCCAGTTCCGTCGCCACTTTGATGGGAAAGGCGACGTTGGGTTGATGTGAAACGAAATAGTTGACGTCGCTAGGCTGCAGCTTAACCTTGTCCATGAGTTTCCTAGCCGCCTTTGAAATGTGTTTAAAATAGGCGGGTTCACCCGTGAACCTTCCTCCGTGCCTGGGATGGGGCTCTTGGTCTCTTCTCCAGAAGTCAGGCGTGTCGGATGTGCAGGAACACCAGCCTTCGATTTGAGCTATGACATCGTTCATGCCAAAGATGAAGGCCGAACCGCCGTAACCCACAAAAAAGTCGAGTTCCCCTCCAATCTCGTCTCTAGGCGCGGCTTGAGAGTTGTCGGTGCCAATCACCATAGTATAGTGATCACGAACGCCGGGATAATAAACAAGTGCGGCAGCATCCTTGAACATACAAGTGGCTGCCTTGCATGCGAACTCGGTGTCAATGGCATCAACTGTCTGAACGCCCTCTGTTTTATCTTCTTCGCCCAGTTTGAGCACTTGAGCCACCTTTGAAGCGATAGGCTTGACCGCGTAAGGATTGGATTCTGAGCCGACGTAAACTTTGGCGACCAATGACGGGTCAACACCAGAATGGATTAGCGCCATCTTTCCCGCTTCAACCGCCGCTGTGATTGAGTCCTCGTCGATGAAGGGCACGGAGCGCTCTATCGGGCCTTCTTTGATTCTGAACCTCGGAGTGTAGACTCCGTAGCCGACAATTCCGGGTGTTTCATAATCTCTACCGGGCTTAACGATAGAATATTCCTGATGTGGATAATACTCGTCTGCGAGTGTGAAGCTTAGTGATATTGTGGGAATTATGTCACTCTGCTCTACGGCGTATCGTCTTCTGAAGCGTGGAACAACTTCTCTCCCTTCAAAACTGGACACATCAACATAAGGGTCAGTCAGAAGCCTGTCGGTTAACCTGCCTGGCACCCTCACCTTTCCATTGTGAAACGAAACTATACCATACACATAGGCTCCTAGCTTAGTGAACTTGTTTGTGGGCTCTTTCACCAAGGTGCAGACTTCGAGTTCACCCTTCTCGTAGAAGAAGTCCATGTCCTCCATTTTGCCGAAGCTTTTTCTTCCGCAAGTTCCACAGTAGTCTCGGGGTCGGAAGTATTCCTTGCCACAAATGCCGCATCTGCTGCTTTTCAAGCGGTCTCCGATGTAGGAAACCCTTCTTTCGATGGGTTCACTGCTCATTCTTAGTCGCCTCTCCTCAGTATATGGACATAGGCTTTGGTTCCGAAGCCCTCCAGCTCCAAGACGCACCCCCACAACGGGTCTTTATTTGTCTTCACCTGCCTTTCTCCAGCCTCGCCTCTTAACTGTGCGACGATCTCAAAAATCTGTGCTCCGCCTGTGGCGCCCAACGGGTTTCCGTCGGCTTTGAGCCCGCCGTCGGTGTTGACGAACAGTTCTCTTCCGTTGATTCTGTAGAACCCTTGATACTCCCTGCAGCTTTCGTTTATAACTTGCCAAGCCTTACCCTTTTTTGAGAAGCCTAAGTCCTCTAAGGAGACCAGTTCAAGGAGGGTCGATTGGTCGTAGAGTTCGGCGATTTGAACGTCACTTAAGCTTGTGTCCGCCATTTTTAGGGCGCTTTTCATGGCTATTGAGCTGGCGATGAAACCTGTTCTCTCTTGGCGTGCTGGAAACGTGACGTAGTCGGTTGCTGAGGCTGAACCAGCTACACATATGGGTTTGTCTGAGCGTTTATTGGCGGTTTCGGGGCCTGCCAAAATCAGAACTGCGGCGCCGTCTGAGACTGGGGCGAAGTCGTAGAGTCCGAGGGGTTTGTGCGCCTTTTGTCGTTCGTTTAGGACTTTCTCTAGGCTGATTTCACGTTGGTACTGGGCGTAGTCGTTTTTCAGGGCTTGATGATGGTTTTTGACGGCTATCTGCGCCAACGCGACGTTTAGTGTTTCCAGTTGTTCGCCTTTGATGTCGTATTTTTTGATGTACTCTCTGAGCATGAGTTCGTGATTAGCTTCAGGTGTGCATCCTGCGTAGTAGCTCCAAGGGTCCTCGAGTAGCATGAGGTCGTCGCGGATTTTTTCCCAGCGGTCTGTCATTTTCTCCACACCGCCGACGAGAACAATGTCGTATCTGCCCGCCTGTATGGCGTTGCAGGCGTTTAGGAGGGCTGAGCTGAATGAGCGCGTCTTCTCCATGGGAACGTGGAGTTCGGTGAGTTCTGAAAGGAAGCCTTCTTCTATTCCGATTTTGTTTGTTAGTTGGAGAAAGTAGTCGGCGATGTAAGCAGCGTCAAGGTTTTTTCTTTCAATGCCAGCCGATTGAGACGCCTTGAGCCAAGCCTCTTCGATGAGTTTTTCAGGCTCTTTCTCGTAGTGTTCACCGAACTTGGTTCTGCCTACGCCGATTATGGCTGGGCATCGTTGCGGCATAAAAGTTCGTATTCTCCGTTTGTTTTATTCAAACCTTCAGTATTTCCATGGACGAGTTTATTAAATGTTTAGGGTTTCCCTCTTACGATTTGGGAATCAAAGTTAAATGGTTGCCGTTGAGCCATTATGGTATCAGCTTGCTTGAGAGTAGGATTATGGGCGACGAAGAGAAAGTAGCGAGCCTTTTGAAAGGCAACACTCTCCGAGTTTACTGGTTTTTGTTGAGGTCTTCGGACGGCGTTGTTGGAGCTCGGGAGACTCAAAGGGCGCTTGGCTTCTCCAGCCCAGCCTTGGCTGTTTACCACTTGGACAAGTTGGCTGAGTTGGGTTTGGTTGAGAAGACCGATGGTGAGTACCGCTTGGTGAAAGCTGTGAATGTGGGCGTGTTAAAGCAGTTTGTGAGGTTTGGGGCGTTCTTGTTTCCCCGTTACTTACTTTACGCAACAATGTTCACGACTTTATTGGTCTTTTATCTGACACAGTTTAGGCGGATAGACTTCTACAGCGTCTTCGCCTTGATTTTGGCGCTGCTAAGCACAGGAGTCATGTGGTACGAGACAATTAAAGCCTGGAGACAAAGACCTTAACACGCTTATCATTACAAAAGCAAAAAAAGGGAAGTTTGGCGTCACTCGCCTGAAATCACTGTTGCCTTCAGCACTGGTCTCAATCTTCGACTGTGGCTGATGGCCACCCAATCGGCTTCCATATCGACGAGAACCGTTGTGGTTTCTCCAGCCTTTATTTCAAAGTGCACAATGACATCGATGCGTCCAGGCGGAACTATAAGGTCCACTGTTCGACCATCGCTGTATGTGGCGTTTGCTGTTTTGATGGACATCCTAAGTTTGGTGTAGTTCCCAGGAGGAATCTCGGTTATCGACAGATCCCTTGTCACGTTCTGAAGCGAGAGTATATCAACATAAACTTCCGAGACACCTTGGACGAACGTTAGTTTTTCCCATGTTTCATTTTCGTGTTCAACCCTGAGCGCCGAGATGCTGTCTATAGTGATGTTTAGGTGTTTCAATTCCACAGGTGCATCAGTCAATTTGATGATCAACGTGCCCCTGTCCGACACGATGCCTGGCAGCCTCAAGTTTGGAAAGCGTATGCCTCCAGCTACAACGCCTGCAATTATTAGGACAGCCACCAGAATGCCTGCAATCGCAAAGATTCCCATGTCTCGAATTTCATCTGCCATTTTTCCTTTCTCCCTACCCTAAAACATCAGCAACAGTCTGATTTAATGCAACACTTTTGAACAGCATGGTTCAAAAACTTGAACAGTGCGGCTCTAACCAAGAAAGAAAAGGAGGGATAGGTCGAGGCTTATTTCGTGCCGACCACGTTGATTGGTGTTTTTCGTTTCCACTTGATGACGTATATGGAGACTGCGACGATTGTTACCGTGCCCACAACCATGATTGCTAGTAGGGTTGTTGTTAGAGGAACGAGCACTCTAGGCTCTATCTGGTTGATGCCTGATGGAGCTACTACCTTGTAGATTGGAGTTGTTGCCTCAGCGCTTGTTGTTTCCGGCACTTCCAACCCAATTGATGGGTCATGTTCGAGGGTTCCTCCGTCAAAGTAGGGATATCCAATGAACAGCCGCATGTGAGACCCAGCTTCAATGTATGAGGCGGTGACATTTAGCAGCCGCACACTTCCGTCAGGATAGGTAGCCTTTGCCGTTGAGACAAAATTGAAGTAGCCCTTCAGCGTTGTGTCGTTTCTGGCTTTGCCGAACTTGATTCTGTAGTGTTCGAATAGTCTCTTTCGGGCGATTATGGGTGTTTCGTCATACTCTGTCCTGTTTTGAACGACCGAAACGGTGGTGTTTTCTACAGTCATGGTGGAGGTTGTGGATATGCTCTCTGCGGTTTCTGCTTGGTCGGGCGTTATCCTAGTGATGTTTATGGATGCCAGATTTATCCACAGCGCTAATCCAGTTCTGCCTTCTGGAATATCTATACCTCGTTCACTTAGTTGGCTTAATAATGGCTTAAGAGTGTCAAGGTTCCACTTCCAGTTGTTTATCACTATGTCCATCTTCATCTCGCCAGCATTGACTTTGTACTCGTGACCGTCAACGATCTCAATTACTGGCTCGTAGTAGAGTCTGCTTCGTATCATGATGTTTTTCTCTGCGAACTCAAACCGAGGCATCCACCACGGTATCTTGACGAGTTTGAAGGCGAAAGACAAACCTATCACTTTACCATCGGCAGTGATGTTCTTCACATCAAACAGTTGCCATGTGCTTCCAAAGAATGACAGATAGGGCGCATGCCAATTTTCATAGACGTTTCTGAGAGTTACACGAAGCTGATAGGGGAGTCCTTCCCATCCCATTGCCATATATCTAAGGCGAAGCCTCTCCCATTCCGCTTGGTATACCGCTTTGTAGTAATAGAGTGGTTCGTCAAACGCAAAGAATTCAAAAAGTCCTTGATATTTGACCAAGTAAACCTTGTCGGGTTCTGTGTTGTACCACCACAGAAACATAGCCTTCCTTCCACCCGTTGGAAACAGCACTGTCATTATTTCTGTCTCAATCTTTTTCCAACCATTTTGTTCCTCAACGAACGCAGGCGTGGACAATGCAACCGAGCCTTCCGCAAACACAGGAACAGCCAAAGACGCTAGCAGAATAGCCAAAACTGTTGCGGCATACAAATTTCTCTTCGTTTTCAAGCTTTTTCACCAAAAAATACTTAGAAAGAGGCTCTTTTAACCAAATCGTTTCGATAAAACTAGAACTTTACCATCGAACTGTTCTAGAAACCTCGAACTTTTACGTGAGACGCCCCATAAGAATCAACAGAACAATGTTGAAGTATAGCATGACGAGGCTCAAGAGGATTGAGCGGTCTAGGCGCAAGCCTTTCCCAAACGAAAGAGCAGATGAAATCAAAAGCAGAGTCCATACCTGAAACAGGAGGAGAACATACCGTGACAGGGCTGTTGGAATCATCATGTAAATATAAGGAAATACAGCTAGAGGAAGAGAGGAAAAGCCCAAACCAGCAAACAGTTGAAGGTCGCCGCCAGTTCTTCTGAACAACAGATGACAGAGAACATCGGCGAGGAGAAAGAGTCCAACCCAATAGAAAAAGAACATGACAACAATGCTTTCAAATGAACGGATGGAGGGAAAGTAGAAGAAGAACACGGGTTCAATTTGGGCAAGGGCTGAACCCACAGCGCCAAGAAACAAGATTGCAACGGAAACCGGCACAGACAACTCCAAACGCGTCATTCTAAAAAACACTGGAGACAGAAAGAGCCAACGTCCAAGTCGATGACTCAAGGCTTCACCCACATTCAGGGCGGCTGGAAGGCTTCCGTCCCTAAGTGACTTATACAAAAGTTGCCCACGGTCGTTAAGCATGTACTTTCTGCTCTTGTCTTGAACCAGAAAATCCGAAAGCATGTCCAAATGATAGTAAACCGTGCCCACACCTAAGCCCAGGTTAGAACGCAGCTCCTTGAAACCACATTTACCCTGCGCACCCAAGATTTCAATTATCTTGCGCCTAGCAGGGTCACGCAGCAACGTGTGATACCGAGACGCCTCATCCTTAGACATGCCATATCATCTTAGGTTTTAACCACATCTAATCGTATTGTCTATCCAATGAAATAATCCCTCACTTAAGAACCTTAACCACACATTGTTCAACATACCCTCCCCCTCGGATAGGAGAGATACAAAATAAATAAACACCAATATGTCAGGCTCCACAATATAGTGCCCCACGACAAACTTTAGTTCTAGAACCTAACACCGTAGGCATTTATTTTTAAGCAAAAACCCAAATATACCTTGACCTCGAAAAATACCTAACACAAAGAGAGGAAAAGTGAGAAGAAAAATGAGAGGACCTATCCTCAATATAACCACCCTCACATTGGTTTTAATTTTAACCCTGTCATTCGGAACCGTTTTACTGGCAAGAAGCCCAAATCCAGACACAAACGAAATCATTGATAAACTGCAACAACTGCAAGAAAAGGTCTCACAACTACCAAACGAAGCCTTCAAAAACAGCATGTCAGCAGAAGGTCGCAGAAACGCCCTCGAAAACAAAATCCAAGCCGTCATTCATCAGATAAAAGCTGGAGCATTCCACGGATCCCTAAACAAACTCCAAAATGACCTGAAGAACGCTGTCACCGCTTGGATAAAACCAGAATTCGCAGAAGACCTAATCGAATTAATCAATGAAATAATCGACCTCATTAAAGGAGTCAAGCCACCACCGAAACCCGACTTTATTATCACGGCTTCTCCCGACTCACTTATAATACCCCAGAACAGTTCAGCCAAATCAACCATAACCATACAGTCGCTGAACAACTTCAGTCAGCCCGTCAACCTCTCCATAACATCTGAACCCATCAGCGGCGTAACCACAAAACTCAATCAATCGCAAGTCACCCCTCCATCTAACGAATCGACAAATGTAACCCTAACCGTAGATGTTGCGTTGACCGCTAAGACCGACAGCTACACAATCACAGTGACCGGAACCAGCAACACACTTAAACGCACTGCCAACATCACGTTGGAAGTCACCGCTCTCCCATCGGTCCCGGACTTTTCCATCGAGGCATACCCCAACTCATTCACCATTCGGCAAGGAGGTTCCAACATATCAATCATCACTGTGACCTCTATTGAGGGCTTCAGTCAACCAGTTGATTTAACCATCACCTCTCCGTCAATGCCTGGAGTAAACACAACTATCAAAGAACCGCAAGTGTTCCCTCCGTCAAACGGGTCCGCATATTCCTTTCTAACTATCTTGGTTGCCACGACTGCTGATGTAAGCAACTATACAATAACCGTGACCGGATCAAGCGACACCCTAACACGCAGCACCAAAATTTCATTGGAAGTCATCGCGCCCCCAGGTCCATCAATTCCAGACTTTTCGATAGCCGCCTTTCCATCATCCTTAACCGTTCAACAGAGCAGCCTAAAGATTTCTACTCTGGTCCTAGTTTCATTGAGGGGATTTAGTGGATCAGTGGATTTGGCTGTCACGTCTCAGCCGATTCTTGGCGTCACGTTAACTCTAAGCCCATCCCAAGTCATCTTGTCGCCGAATGGTTTTAATTCTTCAACACTGACCGTTGAAGCCAACGCCTCAGCCTTGCCGAAGGAATACACGCTAACCGTTAACGGTTCAAGCGACGCAATAGAACACAGCGTCAACATTTCTCTGAGAATCGTCGCAGAACCCCCTCCAATAATACACAGCGTGCTTAGGCTGCCGGAAAAACCGAACTACAACGACACTGTAATTGTCATGGCTTCTGTCACAGATGTGGGCAGCGGCGTCAAAGACGTTGTTCTAAACTATTACGTAGGCGTTGCATGGACGAATGTCACCATGACTTTTAAAGACGGGCTCTACCGCGCGAACATTTCAGCCTTACCTTACTCCACGGTGGTTAAGTACCATGTCCTAGCTTCCGACAGGGCTGGAAACTGGGCAACGCCCTCGAGTCTCAACTCTTACACGGTGGCTGACTCGTATCCGCCCGTCATCGGTACTCCTTCTTGGACCCCTCAAGAACCCGACGCCAACGTGGACATCACCTTCAATGTCACTGTTACCGAGCCGTCAGATGCAAGCGGGGTCCGAGAAGTTACGTTATGGTTCAAGAACAAGACGCTTAATGACTGGAAAGCCGTTCCAATGGCGTTCGCGGGAGGAAACTGGACAGCTAAGCTGAGCAACCAGAGTGATACTCTAATACAATTTAAGATTACAGCCTTCGACTGGGCAGGAAACTCGAAAGAGACGAACATCCAACAATTCCAGGTTAGTGCTCCAGAAGGCTTCCCCTTGGCTCTAATCTTGCTGATAATACTGATTCTGGCAGCCTTAACAGGATCAGCAGGCTACCTGCTCTGGCGTAGAAGACAAAGAAGAAAAGGCGCTGAAGCCGTGCCGACTCCTAAACCCCCTTCACCCGCGGCTCCCACAGGAAAACCGGCTCGAGCAGTTGAACCTTTGAAGGGTTACGGGATGGTTTCGTTTGTTGTTCCTTCGCACAACGAAGAGAGCACGATTTCTCAGCGTATTGCAGACACATATGAGCGTGCTGCCAGTCACACTGGTCCGTCTGAGATTATTGTGGTTGACGACGGCAGCGTAGACAACACTTACGAGGTGGCTTGGTCCGCTATTAAGTCAAACCGCAAGAGGTGGCCAAACATCCCAGCCAAGGTGGTTAAACTCAGCGCCAACCTCGGCAAGGAAGAGGCGGTTCGAATCGGTCGCCACAAAGCCACAGGTGAAATCGTGGAGACCGTCAATAACGATAAGCTTACTGTTCCGAGTTTCCTCACTGGCTTCTTTCTTTCTATATAATCTTGTTTAAGTTTTCTTTTTAGTTACTGGTAGGTTTGGCTCTAACTCTTACTCCTGAAACTTAATCGCATTTCTCCGTCAACGATTTCTTCCTGAGATTCTTCGCTTCATCTGCAACCTGTTTCAGGAAGCTTATCTCTTCAAACTCTTCTCGAAGCAATCTCAACTTCTGTTTTATTTTCTCGTTTACCTCGCGTTGCCATCTTGATGCCGCTGTGCCAACGCTTGAGCCAGTGTCGCTCACCCTTGTCTTCTCCTTAACCGTGAAAAATGCATGCAGAGTGTGGGTTCATCGTTTGTTGGCTCGCACACGTGACTGCGCCTCATCGAGAGAGAGAAAGGAGAAGACGGCCTGCGAGAAGATGAGAAACAACGCCGCCACGCGTACTCGAAACCCCTCGACCCACAAGGTCTCTCAACCTCACTCACACTCTTGCATCGCAAGACACAATAAATAATATAGAAGCTTAGATAAAAACCTTCTCAACGACAAATCAGAACCAACAATAATATTCGCAGCCTAAGGGAAGACGCGTTGCTCAGTAGAGGTCTTCTTCTAATCCAACGTTCTGTTCGGGCAGTTTCCCATGTTTTTTGAGGAACTGCTGAAGCAACTCGCTCTCGCGCATGGTGAACATCTTGGCTTCCTCGTATAGGAAGTATTTAGCCTCCTTATTTGTGGCAACCTGTTCTTCCAATTCTTTGCGCATGTTCATCGCGCCCTTGATGTATATAACTTTCTTGTTTTCGTCGAGCAGTTGAACAACGCCCTCAGACGCTGGAATCTTGCTTATCATTGCTGTTTCAAACTTGATCCACTTTTCAGGTGGAAAAGTCTGTTGCCGAATTAGTAGTCTTAGGTCGCATCGTAAACAACGTTTGGCTTCTTCCATGGCTGCTTTTTCATCGAAGCCCAACTCCACTTCCCCAAAGTTTCCTCGGCGTCTCTCAATTGGCAGAGTCGGCATCTCGGCTCGATGCCTGTAGGCAAAGCCTTCCTCTCGCCCAAGCCAATGATTAGGTTTTTCTAGAGCCACAAGTGTCTCATCAATGTTTCCATCGCCACCCAAGTACTTGTCTATAGCTACCGCTACCTTTCTGCCCAAAGCGATAGCCTCCACAATCGAGGCTGGTCCCTTAACAATGTCGCCACAAGCAAACACGCCAGGAACGCTTGTTTCCATGGTAGAATCGTTCACCACTATGGTTCCAAGTTGTGTGAGCTTCAGAGACTCGGCACTATCCAACCCCTTTAAGTCTGGGGCTTGTCCAATCGCGAAGATGATAGTATCAGTTTCAATAATTCGAGTCGTCGACTCGTCGAAGAACGGGTTAAACTTGCCCTCTTCGTCGAAGACTGAAACGCAGCGAATTAGTTCTATGCCTTTTAGTTTTTCGCCTTCACCGATGATCTTCCTGACTCCCCACGAATTGTGAATAACGATGCCCTCTTCAAGGGCTTGTTGTACCTCCCAAGGAAAGGCAGGCATCTCCTCAAGCCTTTCGAGGCAAACTACCTGGACCTGTTTGGCGCCTAATCTTAGGGCAGTTAAGGCAACGTCCATGGCGACGTTGCCGCCGCCCACAACCACAATACGCTCTTTGACCTTGACTTCTTTTCCCAAGCGCACGTCTCTTAGAAGGTCGAGGCCTCCGAGAACGTCTGCAGAGGTTGATCCCTCCACCTTCAATACCCGGCTCTTCTGCAGTCCGATGGCTACGAGTAATACGTCATAGCCTTGGTTCCTAAGTTCCTTGAGCGCCAGACCCTCTCCGATGGTCGTGCTAGTTTTTACATCTATGCCTATGTTAAGTATGTCTTTCATATCTCTGTCGAGAACGCTTTCGGGCAAACGATACTCTTGAACCCCGTAGCGCATCATGCCACCCAGTTTGGGCATGGACTCAAAAACCGACACAGAATGCCCCAGCTTAGCCAAGTAGTAGGCGGCTGTCAATCCTGCTGGACCAGAACCGATTATGGCAACACGTTTCCCAGTTGGTCCAGCCTTCTTTACCTTGGTCTTCCATAGTTTTGGGTCACGGTCGACGGCGAAGCGCTTTAGGGCCCAGATGGCGATGGGTTCATTGACCTCTCTGCTTCTGCACGGTTTCTCACAAGGTCGGGCGCAAGCGTGCCCTAGGACCGATGGAAACGGAACCTTTTCCCTAACAACTGCAGCCGCTTCGGCGTGTCGACCTTGAGCCATCAGATAAACGTATCTGGGGATGTCAACGCCTGCTGGGCAAGCGTATTTGCATGGAATCAAACTGAGTTCTCGCGTGCCGGCCTTGACCTCTTTGTCCATTAAGGCGCCTGTTGGACAAACTTCAACGCAGGCGAGACAGAACTTGCACGCAGAATCCTTCAAAGAAGGCGACACAGAGCCAACAAAAACTTCACCGCTGCGGTAAATGAAACCTAACGCTTTGACGCCGCGCAGTTCTTGGCAAGCTCTGACACAGCGTGTGCAACAAATGCATAAATTGTAGTCACGAATGAATAAGGGTTCATCCTTGACGGTTGGAAGACTTGCGGGCACGTAGCGGGATGTGTCTTCTCGAATCCCTATGTACTCAGCCACTTTTTCTAACTCGCAGTTTCCAAACTTGGGGCAACAGCGCTCAGCCACAGGCACGTTTGTAGAACATGGCTCTCGTGTGCAACCCTCTTTTTGGGCACAGATGAGGCAAGCGTGGGGATGCTTAGCAAGAATACGCATGAGTTTTTCTCGTCTGGCTTCACGAACACGTTCGGTATCTGAAAAGACTCTCATTCCTTCGGTGACCACTGTGTCGCAAGCGGGAACCAAGTCTGGTTGGCCTTCAATCTCAACTAGGCAAAGGCTGCAGCCCTCAAACTCCTTTTCTGGAGCATCGCCTGTCAACTGCTCATTGCCACGATAAACTATACTGGTGGCTTTTGCGCGACGTGAAGGCGGCAAATCCGGATGGTAACACAAAGAAGGAACGTAAATCTCGGCTTTTCTAAGAGCCTCCAAAATTGATGAGTCCTTTTGCGCCTTAACCTCCAAGTTGTTGACAAAAAAGGTAACCGTTTCCATGCAGCAAACCTGCGTGGGCGGATCTCATCACCAAGAATGGGTTATGGCTTTGGGTTCGCAGGCTAACACGCACGGCAGTTGTCTTTCTCCAGCTACTGGCTTGCACGGAGCGCAGCTGTACTTGATTTTTTTGCGATGGTCCTCTCTAACGGTCACCATCGTTCCGCCTTCAATGTCATATTCATCAGGTATGAGCTCGAGCACATGGTATGGGCATGCTTCGACGCACTTACCGCAGCCGTTGCACTTGTCTGTGTCTACTATAATGAAGTAGTCGCCTGAGCCGTCTTTGTAGCCGTAGTGAGCCTTCAATTTCTAGCGTAGCCCCTGCTCCTTTTCGTACAATGCCTTCGCAAACAATCCGGCGCCTAGGGCTCCAGCTAGTATTGGGTCCATTTTGGGCTCAAGAGGCTTGATTTTTAAAATCCTCTCGAGACGCTGAACAATGCCCATGTTCTTGGCGACGCCGCCGGTTATTACAAAATCTTTCTCGATGCCTACACGCGTGAGCAGGTCTATTATTCTGTCAGCCATAGCCGCGTGATAGGCTGCTGCAACTTTCTCTTTTGGCCAGCCTTGCCGTAATAGGGCCAGAGACTCCGCTTTAGCAAATATTACGCAGGTGTTGCTTACCGGAGGCGGCTCTTGGTCAACATTGAGCGACACCTTGCCTAACTCTTGAATCGGCACGCTTATGAGGTCTGCAAAGACTTCTAAGCCTCGACCTGTTCCAGCCGCGCACTTGTCGTTCATTAGAAATGATAGGACTTTGCCCTTTTCGTCGCATCGGATTGCCTTGCAGTCTTGTCCGCCTATGTCGAGCACTGTTCGCACGGTTGGACCGTAAATGTAATGGGCGCCCCTGGCATGACAAGCGATTTCTGTTATGGTTTTTTTGGCGAACGGAACGTTGACTCTTCCGTAGCCGGTTCCCACAACGTAATGCAGTTTTCCAACTTCCAAGCCTGTTCCTTCCAGAGCCCAAGTCGTGACTTTTATAGCTGTGTCTTCGCTGACGCCTCCTGTTCGCATAACAGAGTAAGCGTATAGTTCACCGTCAACCATTATCGTTGCCTTGCTGCCCACAGAACCGATGTCGACGCCTGCTGTTAAGATGCTAGAGGTACGCCAATCCTTCTCTGAAACCGTGCGCCGATACTCGGGCCATCTCCAATATTCTTGAGTTTTGACTTCGGCTTGCACCATTTTCACATTTCACCTCGCGGGATTAGCCGCTATTACGGCGGCTCCTAATGCGCTGACGAATTCTGGAAACTCGGGCACAATTATGCTGGTGTGTAGTTCCTTTTCTAAGGGTGGTAAGAACCCAAGGTTTAAGGCACAACCGCCGATGAGGACAACGTCTTTTTCAACTCCGACTCTAAGAACCATTGAGCTGATTCTGCCTGCGATTGCGTCGTGAATAGCTTTTGCAACGTCTTCTTTGGATATTTTTGAATGAATGAGTGACACCACCTCAGACTCGGCGAAAACGCAGCATTGAGCGTTCATAGGAATTGTGTTAGCCGACTTGAGCGAAAGTGGTCCCATGTCTTCAACCTTGACTTCTAAGGCCCGAGCCATAGCTTCAACGAAGGTTCCTGCTCCAGCGGCGCAGCGCTCGTTTATCACGAAGTCCCTCACCTTACCGCCTTCTACCTTGATTCCTCTGCCCTCCTCGGCACCCACGTCTATCACAATTTTGACTGTTGGAACCACTTGGTACGCTCCTGCAGCGTCAGCCACAACCTCAGAGACCGATTCGTCAGCGTTGATTGGAGGCCTCTGCAGAACGGCGTTTCTCCCAATGCCCGTGGCCACTACTCTCTGAATGTCATCTCTTGAAAGCCGAGCTTCTTTGAGTGCCGTTTCAAAAACATCACTGGCTGATTTCAAAACGTCGAATCCCACGAGCGCCTTTGCTCTAGCTAATACCTGTCCGTCTTTTAGAATGACAACCTTGGCGAATTTAGCCCCAACATCCACTCCAGCAGTTATCATTCTTTATCACTCATTCAATTTTTTCAGACCCATGCTCTCAAAGAAGGCAGTCAAGCGTGCTAAAGTGCCTGCAAAGTCGAAGTCTCGTTCGTCGCCCATGTTGCCCTCAAACGGAAAGACTGGAATGCCTGCTTGAATCAAGCCGAGGCGGTTCTCGGCTATGTGAAGGCTCAGACCCTCACAACCGCGATTGTAGTGAAGCAACACGGCGTTGACTTTCCACTGTTCGACGATGCTCTGCATCATCTTGGTCTTTAACTCCGGCTCGTAGAAATGTGCCCATTCAGGCTTGTGTAACGTCCACCTAACCATGGCCTGCAATGCTTCGTCTCTTGTCTGCGGTTTTTTAGGCGGTATTGGCTTTGGCGTCCATGTGCCGTCGGGCTGGTATTGCCACATGCCTATCAGGCCGAAGGTGTAGAGAGAACCTACAGACACGGCGCCGTATTTTTCCATTTCCCTAAAGATTTTTAAGAAACCCCACGGAGGCTGCGTGTCGGTTATGACTCGGAATCTTTCATAGGAAACGGCTGCTATTCCTTTTTTAACACGGTCTTTAACCTCGTCTCTCAGCGTCTCATAGAATGCTACACACTCGGGTCGATGCTTCATCAATGTGCCCATAACATACAGGGAATACATGGTTTTCTCATCAAGAGGCGCTGGAACAGCCTGATTTAGGGCGCAGACTTCAGCCCACAGCGACGTTGCCTTTATTTCGTTCCAAACAGCGTCGCACAATAGTTGGTCATCGTATTTTCGTCCTGTTACTTTCTCAAGCCAATCGATGCCGTCGTTAAGTTGTTCCACAATGTAATTCACCTTGTAGTCTTCTTCTAAGGAGAAGTCCGACGGATAGCCCACTGACACATCTACAGAGTACATTGGCACTTCTTTGCCCCGTTTCTTCTCCAGCCACTTCACCAGTTGATACCACTTGCCGTGACTGCAGCATACGTGATCTTGCCAAATGAAGTCTGGAGCCGGATAGCCATCTACAACCGAGCCGTCTGTGAGAATGTACTTGTCGAGAAGAATTGAACCCCAATAATTGCGCATGTAAGCACATAAAGTGCGGGGAAATCCAGCTGCCTCGGTGGCGTCGTGGCACTTTGAGGCGAAGTCCTTGAAGAAGGCCACAGTTGCCCCATAGGGCTCGCCAGTAATGCAGTAGACGTCTTCACCTAAGCCTGCGGGTATGGCGCTGAAGGACCATGCACCGCCTGCCCAGCGCAAGCCACCCTTCTCATGCGCATGCAAGTAGTCCTCGTAGTAGTTTTTGCGCAGATTTTTTGCTTGCTCCCAACACTTCAAGGGTTCGGTTGGATACTCCTTCAGTTCTGCTGTTGTTGCCATTTTAGAACAGCTCCTCTAGGCCCGTTAGCGTTTCTAGAAAGGCTTCAACTCGGGTTCTGAACTGCCCCCATGGCACGGTTACGTCGAATTCGAGGGGGTAGGTCTGCACCCCAACAGCAGCTAAAGCGTCTCTTAAGGGCGGAATTTCAATCCCATGAGGGTCACAGAACTTGTTCTGAATGATCAACGCACCTTTGGCATCGAATTCCTTTGCCAACCGAACAGCGTGTTTGAGTCGGGTGAACTCCGGCCAGTCTTTGCTTGGACAGGGCACGCGCATGACGTAACGAGACGCAATGGCGGCAAGCCTGTCCTCCTGCCCCTCTTTGATGTTGTCCCAGAAGTAGCGTGTTCCTGTGCAGTGCTCATCGATGACGAAGGTGGCGCCCAAGTCTTCAACGTTCTTCATGAAAACTCTGTCGTCGTCTTCGCTGCCGATTATCATGAGTCGAATGTCTGAGCGACGCTCCAGCTTACGGTTTGGCAGTTCCAGAAGCAATTGTTCAAGAAGTTTGCTGTGTTCCTCTTTGTCGACCATTTGGCTGGAGAGGACCATTTCCATGGCTTCGAGACCCGTTAGCTTCGGGGGATTCGTTTTTCTGAATTCTGAAACCTTGCGCATCAGTTCTCGGTTTCTATTCAGAATCTGTATTCCCTTGTCTAAGTCTTGGGCAGTGATGGTTTTGCCTGTCCATTTTTCTAGGCTGTTTTTGAATTTGGCAAATTCTTTGGTTAAGTATGGTGTGGCTCGAGCGGTTTGGACACCGTGAGGAACGTAAATATAATATGCGTAATCGATGGGTATGTGGAGCCGCCACGCGTTGAACGTCTGCCGCAGATGAAGACAAGATTGGCCTTCAACGATTCCGTCTAGGTAATAGAATTTTCCTTTGAGACCTTGCGCCAAGCAGTCGCGGCAGAAGTGACAGTACATAGCAAAAATATAAGGTTCCGTAACCGTGGGGGGTTCATGACTGCCCAAAATCCGAACGGGTAAGACGTCCCCAGCGTACAAGATTTCCTCTGGCACATACGTGCAGAAGTAGCCGACCACTCGGTTTCCAGTTCTTTCCTTCCAAACCTTTGCGTATTCATGCCTATTGTCTATCCACTCTCGAAATTGTCCAAAGACTTCCTCAATCAAGCATCAAGCCTTCTCAAATATTCCGTATATAAATTAGTCTTTCCAAATATAAAAATATCCCCATTTATATTTGGAATTGAAGAATATGGGTTATAATATAGTTTCACCCTTCTGAAAGGTTCTAACTGATTGAGAGCAGTTTCTTCAATGCTGTTGTTAGGGCTGGTACTATTTCGTATAGGTCGCCGATTACTATGTAGTCTGCGATTTCGAATATAGGCGCCTCTGAGTCTTTGTTTATGGCTACAATGATTTGAGAGTCTCTTATGCCTGCCACGTGTTGAATTACGCCGGAGACGCCGCAGCTTATGTAGAGCACAGGCTTAATCTTATGCCCCGATAATCCAATCCAGTCTCCCTTAAACCATCTTCTGTCCTCAGCTAATGGTCTCGTGTATCCAACTTGCCCACCCAGTACATGACATAAGCCTTCGAGAAGGGCGAAGTCTTCTTTCTTTTCAACGCCACGCCCCCCAACAACAACCACCTTAGCCTCTTCAATTTTCACCGCAGCTGCCTCGACTGGTTTGACCTCTAAGGTTTCGGTTCTCGGTGTCTCAAGTTGAGAAAAACTTGCGTCTATGATCTCGCCCTTTCTCTCCTTGAACGCTGGTTTTTCAAAGGTTCTTAGTGGCACGCAAGCAATTTGAGGCTTGGTTTGGAACACCTGCGTAACCCAGGCGTTTCCTCCGTACACTATGCGTTCAGTCACCAATCGTCCTTGTTTGTCTAAACTCAGCTGGGTGCAGTCTGGCACGCATCCAGTCTCTAAACGTGTCGCCAGTCTTGCAGCCAGTTCTCTACCTCTCCTCGTGGAGCCAATCAATACAATTTCAGGCTTGTGCTCCTTGACTAAATTCGTTAGAACGCCAAGATACGGTTCGGATTGTATAATCTTAAGCTGTGAGTTGTCAACAACAATTACTTTGTCTGCTCCGTAGCCGATAAGTTCGTTGGCTTGCTTTTTAATGTCGTGCCCAATCAGTATTGCGCTGAGTTGCGTTTGAAGCTTGCTGGCGAATTCGCTTCCCTTTCCCAACATTTCGATGGTTAAGTCTTTGTTTTCGGAATAAACCCAAACACCCTTGTGTTCACTCATTTGTTTTTCACTTTCCCACAACACCCTCTTGAAAAAGCGCCTTAGCCAACTTCTCAGCGGTTTCGGCAGGCGTTTCTCCCTTTATGACTATTTTTTTGCGCTCCGTTTTGGGCGCTAAAACCGTCATTACCTTGAGGGCTGAGCCTTTCTCGCCCACCTTCTCGGTTGAAATGCCTAGGTCTGCAGCCTTCCAGAGAATAACTTCTTTTTTAGAAGCCTTCATAATCATCATCAGCGATGGAATGCGAGGCTCATTGAGCTCCTTGGTCACAGTCAACAAGGCTGGCATCTTCACCCTTTCAGTCTTGTAGGTGTCTTCGAGGGTTCTTTCGACCTGAACCGTGTCGCCTTCTAGGCTCAGTTTTTTCACGTATGAAACAAGCGGAATGTTAAGGCGTTCGGCAAGTCGCGGTCCAACCTGAGCCGAGAAACTGTCTACCGATGCTTCACCGCAGAGTATCAGATCGAATTGACCGAGTTTTTTCACTGCTTCTGCCAAAATGTAAGATGTAGCCAACGTGTCTGATTCTTCGAATGACGGGTCACTCACGATGTAAGCCTTATCCGCGCCCATCGCTAACGCCTCTCTGACGGTTGTCTTAGCATCCTCGGGTCCAACCGTTAACGTGATCAACTCACCGCCTAACTTCTCTTTCAATCGTATGGCCTCTTCCAACGCGTTTTTGTCAAAGTCACTGATCTTTTTCGGTGCGTCAACTGTTATTAGACGCCGTGTCGCCGTGTCAACCTTCAATTGGGATACGTCTATAGCCTGTTTGACACAAACAAGAATTCTGACCATTCTTCAAACCACTCAAAGTATCTTCTAACCATTCAATCAACCGTTTCATAAACCTTTCCAAAAAAACAAATCGCGACTGACAGCAAAACATAAACAATGAAAGCATATAAGCTGATTGAAATAAACTATTTTCGGTATCTCAAATGTTTCCAAAAGAAGGCAGTATGGGCATCTTTCAACCCATAATAGGCTCATGGTACGAGTCTCTAAAGAAACCCGACGAGTCACAAAGACAAGTCCTCTCAAACTTGATTAAGGAGTACCAAAAGACTCAATACGGAAAGAGCCACAACGCGTCTGAAACTGAAGAGGTCACGGATTTCAGAACGAATTTTCCAACAATTGATTACAGAGGGCTTAATCCATACTTGACTGAGGTTAAAAAGGGCGACTATGCGGCTATTCTACCAGAACCGCTTGTGTGCTGGGTCATGACCAGAGGCTCAACAGGTCCCGCAAAAGTATTACCTGCAACCAAGACGCATCTTGAACAGATTTTTACGTGTGGAGCAAGAGCGCTGATAAACTTTGCTTTGAGAAAAAGAGACTTTGAGGTTCTAACAGGTAAGATTCTTAACCTCAATTTTCCCTCCAACGTTCACACAATGATCTCGAGCGGACAAACAATAACCTACGGATATAGCTCTGGGACCTACGCCAAACTCAACCCAATGTTTGATAAGGTTAGTCTTCTGCCTAGGCAGGAGGAAATAGACGCCCTGGGTCCCGGAATCACAAAGCCAGACTGGGAAAGAAGATTCGAACTGACTTACCAGCAGGCGCTCAACGAGAACGTCACTGCTACGATGGGAGTCACACCTGTCATCCTATCCTTTGCAAGATACGTCAAGAGAAAGCATGGAAAAAAACCCAACGAGCTTTGGAATCTTCGCGCCTTATTCTGCACAAGCGTGCGGAAGATACAGTTTAAGTATGCACCTGTGCTCAGAAAATATTTTGGGCAAGTTCCAGTGGTAGAGATGTACAGCGCCACCGAAGGTGTTTTTGCACAGCAACTCGACGACCTACCGTACATTACACCCAACTATGACAAGTACTTCTTCGAAGTTGTAACAAGCCATGGAACAAAAATGTTGCATGAACTGGAAAGAGGCGAGTGGGGCAAACTGATAATCTCTTCCTGTATGATCCCAAGATACGACATTGGAGACATGATAGAAGCGGCTGGAAAAAACTATTTTCGCGTGTTTGGGAGAAAAAAGGCTCTAACGCTTTTGGAACATAGGCTTTATAGGTTATTTTTCAGATGGTTCCTTTAGGTCTGTGGGTGTCTCCGCGCCGCCTTCATCGCTGCAGAGATTGCTGCGACTATGATTATTATCCCAATTATGACAACGAATAAAGCCACAGCAACTCCCCATCCAATAGGAGTGGTTAATGCTAACCAGAACATCAAGCCCAGAAATATCAAGACTAGACCGCCAAATAGCGGGCCGATGAACCCGTACTCTCGCTTCTCGTATTTTTCTCCCTTCTCCTTCTTCTCAGGCCTCTCTGCCTTCTCTCCTTTTTCTCGCTTCTCGGCTTTCTCGGCTTTCTCAGCCCTATAAGGCGCTGGGGGCGCTGCTTCAGCAGGTAGCTGTTCGACTTTTAAGGCGGCGCCACATTTTGGACAGAAGTTCATTTCCTCTCGAACTTTAGTGCCACACTTTGGACAATATGACATGGTCTTCACCTTAATCCAATTTAGTTTTCTTTTATTTGGACATTAAGTATTTAAAACATATACCCCGAACCATTAATGAAGAAACGTTATATGTTCATATCACAAGAATACTGCAATTAAGGTGGATGAGGTGAACGAGAGTTTAGAAGGTTTTTCACGCAGACACAGAGAGAGTCTTTTCAGCGCAATTTCTGCAGGGTTTTTCTTCCTGCTGGTTGGCGCGATTTTTTTAACCACGCCCAATCTCTTTGACAAGATTTTAACCTTCTTTCGCGACTTTCATCTCGAGTCCATCTCTCCCAGTTTAAGAGATATTCGCCTTCCCGCGCCCGCTTTTCCTAGGGCGCATCAAGAGGTCTACGTAGCCGTAGCGCAATTCGGTTTCGTCTGGGCCCTTTTCCAGATCGTCATTTTAGTGCTCAGATTTGTTGCTCGTTCACCGTTGAGCAAAAAAGCAGAAACTGTCTCAAACTTTGTTTTCTGGGTTGGTTTGGGCTTTCTCACCCGCATGTTCCTTATTGATACGACGAGGTGGTTTGTATTCTGGGCTGGGATAATCATGCTTCTCGGTTTGTCGCTCATTGTCAGAGCGATTATTCTAGCGGCGGTTCCCACAAGATACGTAACTTGACAGTTTTTCTAGGCTTCCATTCTTTCTCTCCAACAAGCTTCAGAAAAATTTATATCATAATGCTGTTCTCTACTGTTAGAAAATTTGAGGAGGATTGTTTGAGTTTGTCTGCAGAATTAGCTGGAACCCCCGTTCTCATTTTGAAAGAAGGTGCAAGTCGTTCAAGAGGAAGAGACGCTCAACACGCCAACATCATGGCTTCTCGAATTGTCGCTGAGTCCGTTAAGAGCGCTCTGGGACCAAAAGGCATGGACAAAATGCTTGTGGACAGTTTCGGCGACGTCACCATCACCAGCGATGGACGTACAGTGCTGGATGAAATGGACATTCAACACCCAGCCGCCAAAATGATGGTTGAGGTGGCCAAGACACAGGACAACGAGGTGGGCGACGGAACCACGACAGCGGTAATAATCACTGGCGAATTGTTGGGAAAGGCAGAAGACCTCATAGAAAAGAATGTGCACCCAACAGTAATCATAGATGGCTACAGAAAAGCCGCAGACAAGGCCTTAGAAACCTTAGAAAAAATCGCCATCCCCGTCGGCTCAACTGAAAAGGCTTGGATAAGGAAGGTAGCCATGACCTCTATGGCTAGCAAACTTGTGGCTGAACACAAAGAGCAGCTGGCCGACATCGCTACAGAAGCCGTACTGCACGTGGCTGAGAAAGGTCTGAAGGAGTACAAGGCAGACGTTGACGACGTCATGGTGGAGAAGAAACCAGGCGAATCATTGAACGACACCAAACTTATCCATGGTATAGTCGTCGACAAAGAAGTTGTGCACCCGGGTATGCCAAAACGGGTCGAGAAAGCAAAAATCGTTCTGCTCGACACTCCATTGGAGATTGAAAAGACCGAATTCGACGCCAAAATTAACATCGAAAGCCCAGAACAAATGGAGGCTTTCCTGCAGCAGGAAGAAAGCATGCTGAAGGACATGGTTGAAAAAGTGGCTGCAAAAGGCACAAACGTTGTAGTCGCTCAGAAGGGCATAGACGACATGGCGCAGCACTTCTTAGCTAGGAAAGGGATTCTTGCAGTGAGACGAGTCAAGAAATCAGACATGGAGAAGCTGGCGAAGGCTACCGGAGGAAAAATAATCACAAACATGGATGACATTGCGGTTTCTGACTTGGGCTACGCCGAACTTGTGGAAGAACGCAAAATCGGCGACGACAAGATGACCTTCATCGAGGGATGCAAAAATCCCAAGTCTGTAGCCATTCTCATTCGAGGCGGAACGGAAAGAATCGTAGCGGAGGCTGAGCGTTCAATACACGACGCCCTTTGTGTCGCTCGAGACGTTGTCCAAGAGCCAAAGATAGTGGCTGGCGGAGGCGCACCTGAACTGGAAGTGTCAAAGGTGTTGAAAGAATACGCGGAGTCGCTTCCCGGAAGGGAACAACTAGCCGTGATGAGTTACGCAGAAGCCCTCGAATCCGTGCCCATAACACTTTCTGAAAACGCGGGACTAGACCCCATCGACATAATTTCAGAGTTGCGAGCTCGCCACGAGAAAGGCGAGGTCTGGGCTGGAATCGAAGTGAATGACGGAAAAGTCAAAAACATGGAGAAGGCGGGTGTCTTTGAACCTCTTGCAGTCAAGAAACAAATAATCAAGTCAGCCACCGAAGCAGCGACCATGATACTAAAAATTGACGACATTATCGCAGCTGGCAAAATGAAAGCCCCACCGGTGCCACCTAGGGGTCCTCCAGGCGGAATGGGTCCTGAAGGTGCCGGGGAGTTCTGACACATATCAACTGAAGAGAAGAGAATAATTTGGGTCGGTCCGCCTAAGCTGACCCGTTTCGAGAAGGCTCGGATAGTGGGTGCCAGAGCCCTTCAGATTGCCATGGGGGCACCCATTCTTGTCGAGCCTTCGCAGCATTTATCCAACCCTATAGACATAGCAATCAAAGAATTAGGGAGCGGCATACTTCCCATAACTATCCGTCGAACTTTGCCCGACGGAACCTATCAAGATATCCCCTTGAAGTGGCTGTCGCAAACCGGGTAAACAGACACTCGATATGCGTTCTTTTGGATTTTGAAGGTTTTTTATGTTTACTAAAGAACAACAGCTCAAAGCATGGCGTATTTCCACACTTATCATGATAGTATTAGCAGCAACGGTTTTTTTTGTTCAACGTCTTGTGGGTCCCGTGTTCGATTTTGTTTTTGAAATTTGTGTCTTCTACATTCCAGTGTTTACGATTGTGGGTTTGTTTCTCTACTTCAGAAACAAGCTCAGGTGACCTTTTTTCTATCTCGCCCTTTTTGCTTCGGTTAAAGTTTTCTCTATTCTTTTCCAGTGAGCCCCTCGCCAATACACTTGCCCACAGCTGGAGCATTCCCAGAACTCGTCGTAGTGAGAAGATGTTGTCTTAGGGATTTTATTTATAACATCGGCTTTTGAAACAGACCTAATTCTTGCGTTGCATTTCGGGCACCGCGAAGCTTTGACGTCGATTCCTAGCTTGAACTTGAACCTTTCGGCTAGGCTGTTGAGTTTTTGAGCTTCGGTTTCGCCTTCAACGAGGAAGGCTTCGGCGCCTCTTCCAATAGCCTGTTGATACAGTTCAAGGTCTCGGGTGAGCAGAACTCGGTGTTCCCTCTTCGCCTTCTGAATCAATTCTTGGTCGTCCATGGAGCCCGTGTAGACCACGTCTTGTCCAAGCATGCGAAGCCATCGGGTGAGTTTGCCGAGCATGCCATCGGTTATGAACTTCAATTTGTTCACCTTAAGATTTGTCCGGTCCCAGGCTTTGCCACTATTTCACCTTCGTCCATCATCAGTTGCCCGTTAACAAAGGTTTTCACAGGCTTGCCCTTGACTTTCCAGCCGTCAAACGGGGAAAACTTGGCTTTGGAGTGAAATTTTGACGCGTCGATTTTGTATTCTCGATTCATATCAACTACAACGACGTCGGCGTAGCATCCTTCACTTATCTTTCCTCTGCCCTCAATGCGAAATAACTCTGCTGGTCTTTCTGATGTTAGTCGAATCAGCTCAGGTATGGTCAAATGATTCCTGTTCACCTCTGTGAGCATTAATGGAAGCATGGTTTCCAACCCAGATATGCCTGGTTTAACATCCCAAATTGACTGCGCTGTCTTCTCTTCTATCGAATGGGGAGCGTGATCTGAAGCGATTGTGTCAACTGAGCCTTGTTTGAGGGCTTTCCAAAACGCTTCCCCCGTGTCAGCCTTGCTTCTCAATGGTGGAATCGTCAGTGCCAAGTTTCCCTCCTTTTTTAGATTTTGAGAGGTTAAAAGTAGATGATGCGGTGTTATCTCGCAGGTTATTTTCAAATCTCTTTGCCTTGCCTTCTGAACAGTCTTCAACCCAGCTGCAGAGCTAACGTGACAGATATGAACGCGCGCACCAGAATTTTTTGCCAGTTCTACTACATGCTGTATTGCCTTGACCTCTGCTTCGAGTGGATGTGCCTCTAAAAAGGCTTCTGCGCCGTTGCGTCCAGCACTTTGCATTTTTTTCTTAATCGCTTCCAACATTGCCTTGTCTTCGGCGTGGACTGCGATAGGAACCCCTGTTTCTGCAATTGCTTTAAAGGCGTGTCTAAGTGCGTTGTCGTCATCGATGCTAATGCCTCCAATTTGTTGGAGAAGGTACAGTTTGAACCCCACTGCGCCTTCTCTGACAATACGATTGACTTCATTTGTTCCTCGAGGAAAGGCTGAGTTGAAAGCGACGTTTACTAATATTCTTTTTTCAGCCACTTGCATGCGCTCTCGCAGCGACCGAGAATCCATGGTCAAGGGTTGATTGTTGGGCATGTCAATGACGGTGGTGACGCCGCCAGCCGCCGCAGCAGCAGTTCCCGTGGTGAAGTCTTCTCTGTAAGCCAACTCTTGGTCTCTGAGGTGCACGTGCGAATCAATCAAACCTGGGAGAACGAAGCAGCCATTCATATTTAGTCGCGCTGACGCCTTTGGCAAGCTTGTCTCTTTGGCGATTTTCACTATTCGTTTGTTGTCTATGGCGATTCCCGCATCAACAATCCTTTTAGCAGCGTAGACTTTGGCGTTGAAGAGAACGGTGTCAACGAGCAAGGTTTGTCCTCTTTAGTGATGTTTTCATTCACTATCATTCAAAGGCATAGTGTGTGTTTTCTACTTAAGTGTGCTGTTTTTAATCTCCGGAACTCGGAACCGAAAGTATTATATTCGGAATTTCTTTAATGAAATGAGAAAAAAGATAAATAATAGGTGAAATTCATGGTATTGCCCTTTGACTTTCTGGACAGCATGGCTTGGGACATCGTAGTAAGCGCGACCCTGATAGGAATCGCTGCAATAAGACTTCCATACAAAGCCTCTTCGGATTCAGTTGAAGAAGGTGGGAAAAATCTCAGAATAGGATTCTCAGCAGCATTAGGAGCCTCTGGACTTTATCTGTTCATCACTGGCATTGCAATAAGCTTCATGTGGCCCTTTGGCTCGCGCACGGCACCTTATGCTGGAAGTGCCTACAATGTGTTATTCGGCGGTGTGGCTGCAATTGGTGGGCTTGTGCTTTTAGCAACCGCTTTGGCATTGTTCTTCAACGCTGGCTTGAGCGCAGTTTCCTACTTCGCTTTGATTGCTGGTTTATACGCTCTTGTGGATGCCTATGCAATTATTACCCTTCGACTTACACGGTCTCCAGAAGTCTCGTTCTTAGGATACCTCTCGTTCGCTATCGCTGCAATCCTCTCTGTTCCCGCGACCCATTCGGACAATAAAATGCTTCGATGGCTTTTTGCAGTCTTAGCTTTCCTGTTTGCAATCGCATGGCTCTTCCAAGCAACGCTGTTCACTCTGGGACACTTGGGTGTAACGGTTTAAACTTATCCCAACGCCGATAACGTCTTCCCTTTTTCCCTCAATATTCTAGTGTAGAAAGACAGTTTAGAAAAAAAGCACAGTTTAAACGATGAGTTTGAAGAAGTCGCGTTCGGTTATTATTCCAACTAAACGTTCATTTTCCACGACCAGCAGAGAACCTCTGCCCTTCTCTTTCATGATTCTGGCGGCTTCACCCACGTCCACATCAGGACCAGTTACATCAACATCTTTGATCGAGGCTTCCAACACTGATGTCTGCAACACCTGCGCCATGGTTCCAGTCTGTAGATGCTTAAAGACCATACCAGAACCGAAGAAACGGAGGATGCTCCGCGCCGTAATCATGCCCAACACCTTCTTGTCGGACACTATAGGCAGTCGCCTGAAACCCTGCTCAATCATTGTTCTCTCTGCCTCAAAGATGGACATGCCAGGTGTGGCGGTCACGACTCTTCGAGTCATTAGTTCTCTAACCTTGACTCCGCTGATTCTTCCCTTAAAGAGGGAGATCAAGTCTTTTTCTGTGAGGATGCCCCAGACACGTTTTTCATCGTCCACAACAGGCAAGCCACCGATCTTGTGCCTCTTCATCAGTTCTAAGGCTTCACTGATCTTGCCCGACGTGTGAATAGAAACCACATCCTGGGTCATGATGGACCTTATCGGCTCGTTTATTGCCTTAAAAAAATTACCATTATACTTGCGTTGAATCAACTGATACTTTGGGCCCCCACCGAAAAAATTTACAACGTCGCTGGCGGTGACGATGCCTAGCAGCCGCTTGGTTCCAGGGTCAACAACAGGCATTCGGCGGAATCCTTGTTTCGCCATTATTCGCACAGCATCGTATATGGGGGTTGTAGGAGCCATCGTCACAACAGAACTCTTGGCAATGCTCATGATTTCTCCCTCTCGTTTCTTTGAGGGATGCGTCTTCAAACTCAATGGTCCTTGTTCTCTTAAACGACGGCGAAATGCTTCGCGTCTTGCAGCCATTTTCATAGATTTCTCCATTATTTTATGAGTGCTTTTACCACATCTTCTCGGTCAACTATACCAACTAACATGCCTTTATCATCCACAATGGGTACACGGCCAATATTCCTTTCCAACATAAGCACAGCTGCGTCTCTGACACTGTCCGTGGGTTTGAGTGAAAAAACTGGTGTCTTCATTACGGAGGAGATTTTCGTTGGCGCCTTGAAACGTCCCTTCTTGGCTTCAAACGCTGGAAAAACCCCTCCGCTTTCTAATAGGTTCTGTTGAGTAACAATGCCCACGAGTTTCCCCCGTTCAACCACAGGGCAAGCTGCAAACGAACGCTCCTTCATCCGTTGCCAGACGCCATCCATCTCGTCTCTTGGAGAGCATGCGAAGAGTTTAGTTGACATAACATTTAACAGAGGCGTCGACAATCTGGCAACATCTCTTTCTAGGGATTTGAGGATAAAGTGCTCCAAACCGAGCACTCCAACGTAGCCGAGATCTTGGGGCGACTTGACAACCGGAACGTACCACGCGTCTAGGCGTATCATTTCTCGCATTGCTTGAACGGCGTCCAGGTCAGGAGTTGCAGCGTATGGATGAGCAGACATTATTCCTTTGACTCTTATGGGTGAAACCGACGAGGTGATGCTCATCACTTCGCTCCGGGAAATAATCCCAACTAGGCGTCTGCGCTCGTCTACAACGGGCAGAATCCTTAACGCACGCTCACGGAGAACAGCCCTAGCCTTTGTGGCTAATTCGTCCACGTATATTGAGGGGTAATTTTGGTTCATCATGTCTTGAACAAGCAAGCAGTCACCTCTAGCCTTTAGTATTCACCCTTCATCTCAGTTTGACACTCTTCGCAGAGAAGCAAACCTTCCTCTTCTTTTAGGGCTTCTGACCATCGTCCGCAGTGGTCGCAGTAACCAGCAAAGGGACGAGGTTCCGGAGCCTCTTCCTCTACGGAAGGCTCTTTCTCAATCTTGGCCCTCTCCTGAATTATTTCGAGCAGTTCGGGCGTAACGGCTAGGATGTCTTTGCTGGTTACTATGCCCACAAGGTTTCCTCTGTAGACGACGCCTAATCTTCTCACGTTGAGTCGACTCATTTTCCGTGCTGCCTCTTGCAGGTTTTCTTCCGAGTCAATTGTGATGAGGGGTGAAGTCATCACCTTCTCAGCCTTAACTCGGCTGGGGAGAGTGTTTCTTGCCAGAACTCGTGTTATGAGGTCGCGTTCGGTTAGTATACCAACAGGTTTTCCCTCTTTGCTGGTCACTATTACGCAGCCGACTTCGTGTTTGTTCATGAGTTGAGCTGCCTTGTAGATGGTCTCGTGTTCGCCTATTGTTATGACTGGGCTGGTCATGACGTCCTTCACTAGCATCCTTGGTCTTATGCCAATGTCAGCCATTAGGGGTTGTCCTCCAATACGGAGATTAACTAAGAAATATTAAACTCTTCTTTAAGGTTTGCTAACGATTAGACTTCTCTTGTTGGAGGCCTATCGTCTTTTTTTAGCGGACCCCGGAGCCGAATCTAATAGCACCCTTGCCAGAAGGGATGACGCCTTGAATTTCCTCTAATGGCGCCACCAGAATGTGTTTTCGCCGCTCGGGGGACGCCTTTTCTGCCAAAAGTTTTCGTATATGTTTTGCGAGTGTGCTGCTTGTCTGCTGGCCCGGAACGACCTCAACGTAGACGTTGGTTTGTTTTTTGATGGCCTCAGGAGGACCGCCAACCACTGAAGCATGGTTTTCTTTTATGAGGATTCCAATAGCAACGCACAGGGGAACTTTTCGAAGATGGTTCTTTTTTCCACGGATTATGAAGGCGCCTTTTTCCAGATGCTGCCCTGGTGGTGGACTCTTGCTTAGCTGGTCTGGATAAACCCAGTAAACATCGACTGCGTGGAACATCTCTCTCCAAGCCTTGGAGTAGGACGCCGCCAACTGCGCTGCTTGGTGTATGGCTTGTTCAGATGGAGTTTTGCCTTCAGTCTTTATCACCACAAAAGGAGCTCCAGTGATGTCGGCATGAAAAACGATGTCATTTGGTTCCGTATGCTTCTTAACGAGAATTTCGTTGGTTGTTGCGTCTCTTCCGCCCAAGACAAGAAAGCCGTCTGATGAAAGGAACCAGCGGAACTTTTCATACCATGCCTTCTCTTTCCTTTTGGGCGGAGCCTCTTCTATAACTTTTTCAGTTTTTTCCTCAAAATGTTCCTGCAGTTCCCGAATTTTTGTTTGGGTCTCCTGCAGTGCTCTCTCGGCGCCTTCCAATTTTCTCTCAGCCCTCTTTGCTCTCTCGTAGTAACTGGCTGCGTTTGCTTGGATTGAGCGAGTTAGATCCGTTGAAAATGTGGTGTTTTCCACCGAGACGTTGAGAACGCGGCGCTTGGAATCTAAAGATTGGAAGTGGAGGAATGGAATGCGCCCTGATTTTTTCTCTTTTTCAATTTCCGAGCTGATTTGCTCCCAGGTTTTGTCGCGAGTCTTTTCTTCTGTAATCTTTTGAGCTAGTAACTGAAGCTCGCCTAAGTGAGTGTAGATGAGGTCGCCTATTCTTTTGTTTTGTTCTATTGTTCTCTGTGACTCTTCGAGTGTTTTCTGCTGTTCTTCAAGTGTTCTCTGAAGTTTTGCCCGTTCGCGTGCAAATTCCTTTTCGGTTTTCGAAACCTTTTCGATTATGGCAGCCTTCGAATAGTATTCGTCTGAGGCTTCGTTGAAAGACTTGTACGGCTTCAGAGTTAAATGGGCGTATTTTTTCAGTGGAAATGGAACAACATCAACCCAATCGCCTTTTTCGTCGATCACGATGGAGGGCTCAAATTTCCCTTCGGCTGTTTTTGAGACAAGCGTTTGTGCCTGGGTGAATATTTCATCGATTTGTTGTTTTGTAAGTGTTATGCACGGGGTGTTTTTGTCAATCTTGGCTCGGAGCAAGATTTCTTCAGCGTAAAGTCCTCCGATACTCAGAAGCTTGGTCAGCGCTCGCACGATTTCCAGTTGCCCAAATGATTTAATTTCATCTAGGTCTGGTCGGATGAGGTGAAGGGGGTTTTTTCCGCTGGGCGGTGCGTGTTTGAAGCTTTCTCCTCTTAGGATGTTGCGGTCTCGCATTCTTCGGTAGGTTAACGCGTAGAGGATTGTGCCCTGTGGGCTTACGGGAATTATGTTTCCGTCTCCGAACAGCTCAGTTACGAGTGAGAGCGTGCCTTCTCTCGTATCTATTTTAAAAGTGATTACTCGTTCGAACTCGTGTTGCTGAACGCCTGTTATTTTGCCGTTTCTTAGGTGTTTTCTCAGAGCCATACAGAAGGCTGGTGGTTTTGAGGGCTTGCTTAGGACGTATGAGGTTAGGTGGGCTCGTTTTCCAGCTTCGATTAGCAGTTGGATGGTTGGCTGATTTGGCTGGTGAAGCCTGAAAACTAGAGTCGTCGGGTTGATTTGGTAAATGTTTTCAATGCGAGCGCCTCTAAAGGTTTGATTGAGTTCGTGAACCAGCGCTGCAATGTCGAAGCTCGTCATTTCAGACTTCAAATTGTCTTCATGCTCCTTCAAACGATGATGTTTCGTGCCTTCAGGTTTAAACATTTTATTAGTTTGGTCGCACTTATTTAGTGTTGGACGATGAAGAAATCGAGGTACATTGACTGGGGAAAAATGATTGATTGTTCCGCTACTGAGTCCAGTTATCTCGGAACACTCTGCACAGCTGATGAATTATGAATTACTACGTCAATTGTGTTAAACAATTGCCATCTCCAACCTAGTTCAATCCTAAATGTGTATGTCATGAAAACACTTTTTAATGAAAATCCTATGGTGAATGTTAGGGAGTTGATGTGAAGGAAAGCAGAATCATCGTTTTAGGAATAATCCTGATTTCACTTGCCATTGGCGTTTACTTTTATCCTCAGATGCCTGAAAGAATGGCTTTTCATTGGAATTTGGAAGGGCGCGTTGATGGTTACGTTTCAAAATTTTGGGGTTTGTTTTTTGAGCCCTTGTTATCGGTCGGACTTTTCCTATTTTTTCTTGCAATCCCAAAGACAGATCCCTTGAAGGAGAACATCAAGAAATTTGGAAAGTATTTTGATATGCTTGTAGTAGTTTTTATTTTGTTTCTGTTCTATCTATACATACTCACTATTTCTTGGAACCTCAACATTCAGTTTAACATGATTCAAGCATTGGCACCAGCCCTAGGAGTTCTCTTTTATTTTGTAGGTGTTATGTGCGAATATGTTGAAAGAAATTGGTTTATCGGAATTAGAACGCCTTGGACACTGAGCAACGAGATAGTCTGGAAGAAAACACATAAAACAGGCGCTAAATTGTTCAAAACTTGCGGTGTCATAGCGTTTATTGGAATGATTATTGACGAATTCGCCGTATATTTTATTCTTTTGCCCGTCATCTTAGTTGCTGTCTACACGACAGTCTATTCTTATTTTGAATATCAAAAACAATCAAAAATATGATGACGAAAGCGAAAACTAATGTCCTTCTTAGTAGATTGGCGCGCATAGGCTTCTTTGTTGTGCAGTTGCTCGATTGCATTATGAGAATGAGACGGAGTTCTCAAACTGCTTGTAAGTTTCAAATTTCAATTAAGCTCCAAAAATCCTTCTGCAGCATTCCTTCCAAGAATCACTGACACACTAACGGAAACATCTAACAATCCATACTGGACCGCAAATACGTGGAAACAGTCATCACCTTGCTCTAGCCTCTCAAAAAGCAACATTCTCAACATACCTCCCCCTCTGGGTAGAGAGGCTACAAAAACAAAAACACAACATGGAACTCAAAAACAAAAAATAAAACAGCAATAAATCAATATCAAAACCTTTTTCACATAGTTAAATTTATATTTCAGTGGAAAATTGCAGTAGATAGATTTGAAACTTAATCTTTAGGAGGAGCTTGCATGGCTTACTTAACTACCCAAGCCGGACAACCAGTTTTAATATTAAAAGAAGGAACAGCACGCAGAAGAGGCAGAGAAGCCCAGAGAAACAACATCATGGCCGCGCGCATCATAGCAGAAGTTTTGAGAACAACACTCGGGCCACGGGGAATGGACAAAATGCTCATCGACAGCCTAGGCGACATCACAATAACCAATGACGGCGCAGCCATCTTAGACGAAGTTGAGGTTGAGCATCCAGCTGCCAAAATGATGGTAGAGGTGGCGAAAACCCAAGACGACATGGTGGGCGACGGAACAACAACAGCCGTTGTTTTGTCCGGCGAACTCTTGCGAAGGGCAGAAGAGCTCCTGGACCAAAACATTCATCCAACAGTTATTGTGAGCGGCTATCGGAAAGCCGCCCAGATGGCTGTAGAAACCCTCGACAAAATTGGCATACCCGTCGACCTTGATGACCGAGCAACGTTGAGAAAAGTGGCTGTGACAGCCATGGCCAGTAAAGCCGTGGGCGCCGCTAAGGAGCATCTGGCCGAAATTGCCATAGACGCGGTCAAACAAATCGCTGAACAGCGGGGCGACAAGTGGGTCGCAGATATCGATCAGGTTCAGATTACAAAGAAAGAGGGAAAGAGTCTCCTCGACACTCAACTAGTCAAGGGAATAATTGTAGACAAGGAAGTAGTGCATCCGGGCATGCCTAAGAGAATTGAAAACGCAAAAATCGCTCTTCTCGACGTGGCGCTTGAAGTTGAGAAAACAGAGTTCAGCGCCGAGATTAGGATACGTGACCCAGCGCAGATGAAGGCTTTTCTGGACCAGGAGACCCGCATGCTGAAGGAGATGGTTGACAAGATAAAGGCTTCTGGCGCAAACCTTATGTTCTGTCAGAAGGGTATCGACGACTTGGCACAGCACTTCTTGGCCAAAGAGGGCATCCTAGCCACGCGCAGAGTCAAGCAATCTGACATGGAGAAACTAGCCAGAGCCACGGGTGGGAGAATTGTCAGCAACTTAGACGACTTGAAGTCACAAGACTTGGGCAAGGCTGGTTTGGTTGAGGAACGCAAGGTCGGCGAAGACAAGATGGTCTTCGTGGAAAACTGCAAGCACCCGCGCTCTGTTGCAATTCTGATTCGCGCTGGATTGGAAAGGATGGTTGACGAGGCGGAGAGAGCCATGAATGACGCGTTGTCGGTTGTCTCCGACGTCATAGAATACAACAAGATAGTAGCCGGCGGAGGCGCCATCGAATCCGAAATAGCTAAGCAACTGCGTGACTATGCCACAAAGGTGGGTGGAAGAGAACAGCTTGCCGTGGAGGCTTTCGCCGAGTCTCTGGAGATCGTGCCAAAAACGTTGGCTGAAAACGCTGGTTTGGAGCCTATCGACATTCTGGTTGCGTTGAGGTCAGCGCATGAGAAGCCGAAAGGCGAGGTTTGGGGCGTCAACGTTTTCACTGGCAAAGTTATGGACATGTACGGAAACGGTGTGATTGAGCCCTTGCGCGTCAAGGAACAAGCGATCAAGTCTGCGGCTGAAGCCGCCTCGATGATTCTGCGAATTGATGATGTCATAGCTGCTACGAAGCCGAAAGAAGAGAAAGCTGGACCACCATCAGGCGAGGGCATGGAAGAGGAGTATTAGTCTCTGTTTTTTCTTTCTGTTTTTCGTTTTTGTTTTGTTTTGGTGGTATGTTGTGTTTTTGTTTTTGTAGCCTCTCTACCCAGAGGGGGAGGTATGTTGAGAATGTTGAAAGTGTTAGTGGCATAAGGCTCATATAGTTTTGTTTTTTATGGTATGCCGTTGACCTCAGCGAGTGGGCGGGTAGATCAGCTTGGAATGATCGCAGCGTTGGCATCGCTGAGGACGCGGGTTCAAATCCCGCCCCGTCCACAAAACACGTTTTTCCCAAACGAAGCAATTTTTGAGGAATCTACTTCTTTTCGGGCACATTTAAACTCGCAAAAAAATAACACGCGTTATACTCTCTTTGAGAGAGGATTAAAACTGAAAGGTGAAAGTTTGCTGTGTTGGATAATTTTGTGTGTTCGATAATAAATCTAACATTTGTCATATTTATAATATTTTTTTTTATCAAAGGAAAATTTTATAACTTTTCACCATTATTCTTATAACTCGGAAGGAGAGAGGAAGAGAGGAAGAGCATAACAGGTAGACGTTGTAAGCTCTTCTATTTAGTTCTCTTGTTTGTCCTGTTTCCTTTCAAAGCGCCGAGTGAGGGGCGCAATGAAATAAATACCCAAGTTTGAAGGAGGAGAAAGAGTGAAAATATTGAACAAGAAAGTGTTGGTCGCCTCATTGCTCATTGCTAGCGTCATCATCGCTTCTTTCGGCGTGTTGAACTTTGGCACTCGGGCACAAGTTGCCCCAGTGGAAGTTGCTATTGAGCCAGCCTCGGTAACTGTAGCACCGTGCACCTATTTTACCGTTGAAGTATGGCTTAGAAATATCGAGGAACCCGCTGTTGATGGCTTTGATATCATTATACATTACGACCCTACTGTTGTAGAACTAATTTCAGTCAACAGAGGACCCTTCGTACCAGCAGCCGACGTATTCAATGTCGATCCTGCTCCACCACTAGGCGATGTCCATTTCTGGGACACTAGCATAAATGGAGCTGTCATGATTGGCAGCGGCATTATAGCGTATGTTAAATTCCATTGTAAGGGAATAGGAACAACCCCCTTAAACATTGATCCTGGTTCAAAGCTTTGGGACTCACTCATGAATCCACTTCCTTTCGTGACAATCGACGGAAGAGTCATCCAAGAGTATCCAACAGCCCACACTTACATCGAACCTCCAACAATTACAGTGCCCATTTGTGTACCCTTCACCGTCGACGTGAACGTCCAAAAAGTCATCAACCTACGGAGCTTCTCGTTGGTGCTGTCCTACGACACCGGGTCTGTAGACGCTTTCAGTATAGTTCCCGGCGCCTTCATTCCAAACCCGACAATCGATTATGAGCTCATAGACGATCCCAACGGTATGATACACTTTGATGTGACAGGTGGCGCGCAGGTCAGCGGCGATGGAACTATTGCAACAATCACATTCCATTGCACAGGAGCAGGAAAAAGCATCTTGACCATACAAATAGTGAAGTATTACGATGGCCCGAATCAGACAGGGAATCTGATACCTACCACTACAGCTGGTGGCAGAGTCATACAATTCGCATACTGGGAACCAGTGAAGCTCATAGATATCGTAGAATGGCCATACCTATACTCTCTGGTGCCCATACCGTTTGCTCTCGGAACACCGCCAGGTTACATGGAGATAATGGCTGAACTCGAAGCCAAAGGATACACGTTTGATCCTGCAGACGGAACTGCTATGGAAGTGCACTTTGTAAACGAGCATATACTTGAATCAGAGACACAAACAGGAAGAGTAACGTCTTGGTGGTCTAGCAACACACTGGGAGACGGCACACGCGCCTGTATGTTATCAGCTGAAATGGACGATGGAACCAGCATGGCTATGGCTTTCGTTACAAATCTACTTCCGCCTGAACAGGTTCCAGGAGTTGACCCGTACATCATTGTCAACGCAATGCCATACATGTACCTTAGATTCTACTGGTATGTTTGGCCAGACCCCGTATACCCACTTGGAAGAATCATCTCATGGCCTTACTGGTGGTACGATTCTCACAGTCACCCCAACTGGTTCTGGGGACCCTACTACTGGTGGCGGACCTATACAAAGGCTTTGTTCCTTGGTATACCTTGGCCCCCAACAGATGTAAACTGGGCTTATTGGCGGCCTTGGTGGGGATGGTGGTGGCACTGGACCTACTGGAGACACTGGTACTGGTGGTCGACCTACTTCCCCTACGATCCATAGACAAGCAAAGCAAATACCTTCATCAAAGGAGAGAACCCTATGAATTCAGTGAACCTTTCAAACGGAAAACGTTTCGCAAGAACTGCGATAGCTATTTCACTAACTATTTGTCTCTCATTGTTAGCACTGCTGATCGGAGAAGCCGCTGCCCCAACAACCTATGAAGTGAAGATAACTGGCTTTGCTTTCGTTCCACAGAATCTAACTATCAACACTGGAGATACTGTAACGTGGAATAACACAGACCCTGTTATCCACACTCTTTGGTTTGTACACGTCGCCAACGGCTCAACATACCTTCTTTCAGACCCCGTTCTCCCTGATTCAACGTGGTCATACACATTCCACGAACCCGTAGAACTTCAATACTACGACCTTGACAGACTTTGGATAACTGGTTTCATCACAGTCCAAGCAGGAGTTCACGACGTAGCCATCATCGACGTCGCACCATGGAAAACTATTATTGGACAAGGGTTCAACTGTTCTGTCAACGTAACCGCCATAAACGAAGGAGATTTCACCGAAACCTTCGATGTTTCACTCAAAGCCAACACAACGGTGGTCGGCATTCAAACTGTTAACAACTTACCGTCTGGAACATCAACCAACTTGACATTCATTTGGGACACTACTGGCTATGTTATAGGCAACTACACCATAAGCGCCTACGCCACCCCAGTTCTAGGCGAAATCGACACAGCAGACAACACTTGCATTGATGGCTTTGTCATCGTAACAATTCCTGGCGACTTAAATGGCGATTACAGGGTCAACTACAAAGACCTAGGCATACTCGCTGTTGCCTATGGCTCAGACCCAACCAAGCCCAACTGGAACCCATACGCCGACATCAATGGTGACGGAAGAGTCAACTACAAAGACCTAGGCATACTAGCAATAAACTACGGAAAAAAATATCCATAAATAAACACTTGTATCAATACCACTACCCTTTTTTTATTTAAACAGAGACATGTAAACCTATCCGAGGGTTTAAACGAGAATTTAATGCTAGCGCCCAGTCCACTTATAGCCAATCATTTACTTGGGATTTTGTTTTGGAATTCATAACATTGAAATGTGCAGCTCATGATATTTTTCGATAAGTTAAGGTGAGTCTATTGCATCAGAGAATGGAAAGATTGAGACATCTGTACGGTTGGGATGCGTTCCACACAAACATGGCACTCACGGAAAACAACGCTTACAAATACCCTGACGGAATTGTCTTGACATTGAAAACAGCAAACCACTCAGACCATTATTTTGTTGAGCGGACCTACGCCCTTCAACTCGCCAGCTCAATCAAGGAAACACTGCTCTCCAAGCTAGGAAAACGAAAACAGACAAAACCAGCAAAAGAGACGAAACTAGCGGAACCAAAACCAGTGGAAAGAAAATCTAAACAACAAAAGAAAAAGCCGTAAACCAAACCAGCACAACTACCTCAAGTCTCTGCATTCTTCTTCGTTGTATTAATCAATTTACTAAGTTTGGAATTTGAGAATATGAGTTTTTGATTCTTATTTTGAATTCCTAAATGATTTATCCTTACATAATGAAAAGGAAAAACAGTGGTGCATTGAATGCCGCCTTCCAAACTTGACAAATACTTGGATATTCTTGAGACCTTGGTTCGTCGACCGCAAAAACTAGACTACATTGCATACAGAGTCAACGAGGAATGCAGTGCAGTGAGACGTTTTCTAGATTTTCTGGTTTCAAACGGTCTTGTTGAAAAACGAAGTTTTAGTGGCAAACGTGTTGTTTACGCCATTAATGAAAGAGGCTTATCGGTGTTTAAGACGTTAAGGGCGCTGAAATACCTCGAGAAACTAAAAAAAACCTTGCCCATAGTGGAAGAAGCGCGTCAGGTAGCGTCTGTGCTGACCAAGCATTCTCAAAAATGGAAAGAGTAGCTTAAACCTTCTGCAGCCGTGTAAAAGTCATCTGTGCACTTTCAGGTGTTCTTCAAGAAGCTCCCGATAACTCTGACAAGCCTTGCCACAGACCTTACAGTTGAATGACTCAATAGTGAACGTGTTACCCTCGGAGTCTACAAAAGCTGCGGTTCGACCACCCCAAGCCTGATCTTTGGGCTCAGTAACGAATTTTACCCCCGCATCTTTAAGGTCTTGATAGGCCTTGTCAACGTCGTCAACTAGTAGAAAGATTTCTATTTTGGCTTTTGACTCCAGACCAAGTTCAACCCCGCCAATGTCAAAGATGGCTCCAGTTGGCCATTCACTTATTTTCTCAAGACCGAGAATATTTTGATAGAAGGACGCAGCCTTCTTTATGTCAGACACGCCGATTCTAATGTAAGGTATCCTTTTGATATGGCTACTTCTCTTCATCACAATCTTTCTCCTCACTTTCCTCGCACAATTGTTGTAAACAAATATCTGAGTTTTGCAGTTTACCCGTTGTAAAAGTTAAATCGTTTTTGTATTCCTTAACTTCCAAGACCGTATTTTTGTGGCAAGACGTTGCTCCTATTGTACCAAGCGTGGGCTGAACTACGAGAAAACGCAAACTTCTGCACCAAGTGTGGAACTCCCGTCACCGAACCAGCTAGAAGGGAACGTGCAGAGTGGTGGCCGCGCTGAAGACCTTTTCATCCTTTACTAGCCAAAAACCTTATGAACAAAACTGAATTGAATGCTATAAAAAGGAGACGATGCGAATGGTTTATTGCACAAAATGCGGCACCAAAAACGAGGACACAGCCCTAGTCTGCATTAAATGCGGGGCAAGTCTAGAAACAGGAACTCCCGTCTCTCGCAGATACGAACGAAAACGGGCGGAAGAGGAGTGCTTCGGACTCCCCCACGGCGGCGCGATTGTGGGCATAGCCATCGGCTTGATTATACTGGTCTGGGGCTTCTTATGGTTGGCTCGAGAGGCTCAATTAATCACTTATACAGTAGAAGTCTGGCCCATCGCACTGATTATTTTTGGAATACTCATCGTCATTGGTGCCATCTACGGACTCAGCCGCAGACCATCAGCCTAAACTCCTATTTTTTGTTCGATCAGCAAGGTCGCAATAGGCAGAGCCGCAGGTTTTGCAGATTTTATCGTGTTCCCACTGGGAAAGAGATATTCGTGTTGTAAGCCAAAGAAAGGTCAGAAAAACCAAGAAAACATCCAAGAAGAGATTGTGCGCTAACTCGTCGGTGCCAACCAAAATCAGAAGCGTTCCGATGGCAAGGACAGCGCTGGAAAAAATGCGAACAAGACTTCTTCGAACGGTGAGTAACGGAGGTTGCAGCAACCCAAAACTCACTCCGGATATTCCAATCCAGACCACTGAGAAAACGTGTTGTCCCATCTGAAAGTTTCCAAAGAAGTATAAGGCAACCCCGCCCAAGACAATAAGTGCCCCCAAAAACAAACCCGAACAAGTGGCGCAAAAAATCCCCTCGTCCAAACGAAAAACATGGGAAGAGAAACGCCCACACGTTGGGTGATGCCCACGCAAAGCAGCCGAGTCACTCAAAGAAGCCTTGAAGCCTCGTTTGAAACCATGGAACACGCTCAGACGCTCTTCTTCATTCCCAAAGTCGAAAACTCTTGAACACTCGTTCGGGAAAAAAACCGCCAGAATTCCGAGCACACAGATAGAAGCAAACATGCAACCAACAATGGGTTTTCGCCAAACAAAGTTGCCTTGTAAAACAGGCGGGCTGACCGTGAGCATCGCAATGAGGAACAATCCGAAGAATGAAACCGCTACCAAGAACATCGTGGTATAACCGCGAAACATGGAGGTTGATGAAGGCATAAAAAATCGACTCGGACTCAGACTACACTTTTCAGTTGCCTAATAACATTTTGACGAGCCATATACCTGTAAACTCGCCTCTTTATCTCGTTGATGGAGAAGATTCCCTGCATTCTTCTGCGCCAAGAACCGAAGAAGCTACGGTAACACTTGTAGAGTTCTTCCTGAACCTGTTCCCTCGACAAGGTTTCAGTTGGCATGATGGCGTGAACCATGTCGTAGTTTGCCCAGTTCCAGTCTTCGATCCAACCGCTCTGTTTAGCCTCCTCAAAGAGCTCAGTTCCAGGAAACGGTGTCAGAATCATGAAAATGGCTATGTCTGGATCGAGGTTATTGACAAACTCCCTAAGTTCGGCTACGGATTCCGCCGAGTCTTTGCGTTCTCCGATGATGCAAGTAGCCTGGGAAAATATGTCGTTCTGTTTCAACAATTTCACTGCGGTCTTGGCGTGTTCAGGTTCTGTTTCTTTCTTGAAGCCTTCCAAGGTGGTTTTGCTGTGGCTCTCCACTCCCAATAATAGCCAGTTGATGCCTGCTTTTCTCATTTTGGGCAGGAGGCTCTGATTTCTCACAACGTCGTCGCATCGGGCTTGCATGAAACATGTTATATTGTCTGTAAAACCTCGGCTAATGAGTTCGTCGCAGAGGTTGTTCATGCGTTCGCCCAAGCCGAAGTTGTCGTCGGTCAACCACAGAAGTCTGCTTTCATAGTTCCTGTAGCAGAATTCTATTTCGTCGGCGATTCGTTTGACCGATTTGTGTCTCCAAGTGCCTAGCCAGTGTTTCCACTGTGAACAAAATGTGCAGCGATGTGGGCATCCTCTGGATGCCTCTATCATGCCGTATCGGGCTTTGGAGCCAGCCATCATGGTGAAATGGTATCTGTGCGCGACTTCTTCTACGAAGTGGTATCCCGGAAACGGTAAATCGTCTAGGTTGCTGATCAAAGGACGTGAGGGGTTGTGTCGAATCTCACCCTTATGCCTAAGAGAGATGCCCCTTATTCCAGAAAGGCTTGATTTTTCACCGAATGCTTTTACAAGTTCCACAAGCGTTTGCTCTCCTTCGCCTCGAACAATTACGTCGATTTCACGGTACGCCTCGAGGCTTTCCTGCGCCGTCGCCGTAAAGTGGTGGCCTCCAGTAACAGTCAAAACGTCGGGTTTCAATTTTTTGGCTGTTTCTAGGGTTCGAGCGGTCACGTAGGCATTGCAAGTAGCGAATCCACTTGAGGCAACGATGTCAGGGTTAAAGGACAAAATGCGCTTCTCCAATCCTTCCCAGTCCAGAGACCTTGCTTGACAGTCAACAACCTCAATCTCTACGTCTTTCATTTTGTTTTCGAGGAAGGCTGCGAGTTGGAGAATTCCGTATGGAGGTGGAAGGTATTCACCCATAACGAACCAGTAATCTTTAGGAGGCTCAACAAACAGAACCTTGGTCAACACAGTTTCTCTCCAACGCGTTTGTGTTTAACCTTTTTGTGGTCAAAAGCATTTTTCGCGAGTTGTCCACGCTACACTGCTAGTTCTTTTGCCAGTTGCAGAAGCTTCAGGTCTAATGGCTTTGTCGATTTTGCGGATTCTTCAAGGTCTATGGTGGTGACTTTGTCGCCTAAAAATCCAACTATCTTGTTTCTCTCCCCTCTCCAAATGGACTCCACAGCCTTGTCGCCGAACAAGCAGGCTAAATACCTGCTTCTGGCAGTTGGGGATCCGCCCCTTTGAGCGTAACCTAGAACACTTAGCCTGACCTCACTCTTTGTGAGGCCCTCAATCTCCTTAGCAAGCGTGCGGGTTTCTCCGACGCCTTCAGCGGCCACGATTATGTGTGATTTCTTGCCTCTTCGACGGCTTTCTTCTATGCTCTTAACCAAGTCACGTGTTTCGAATTTGACCTCAGGAACCAAGATGATTTCTGACCCAACTGTTAGACCCACTGTGAGAGCGAGAAAACCACGGGTTCTACCCATTACTTCGACTATGAAAATCCTCTCGTGTGACATGGCTGTGTCTCGAATCTTGTCTGTTTCTGAAACCGCCGTGTTTACGGCTGTGTCGAAGCCGATGGTTTCATCCGTTCCGAAAACGTCGTTGTCGATTGTGGCTGGAACCCCGATAATAGCCGTGTCAGACTCCTTGCTAAGTGTTAGGGCTCCTTTAAAAGAGCCGTTACCACCGATGACAACGAGTGCAGAGACATCATTGCGGTCTAGGGTTTCAGCCGCTTTCAAAACACCTTCTTTCTGTTCAAACTCTGGGCATCTCACCGTGCGGAGCATGGTTCCTCCTTGGTTTATTATTCCACTAACCGAACGAGGCCCCAACGGTCTGAAGGTGTTTTTCATAAGGCCTTCCCACCCTCTCTCAAAGCCTAAGACTTCGAGATGCCTAGTGTGAGCGAGTCGGACAATTGCACGAATGGCGGCGTTCATGCCCGGGGCGTCTCCTCCGCTGGTGACAATACCTATCCTCTTCAAATGGAGTTACCTCTACTTCGCCTTCTTCTTACTAAAATAAATAGATGCGCTTAAGAACGTTAGCGAAAAACAGTCGAACGAGGCTTAACTTCGAAGAATTGAGTATGTTTACTTCCTGTCCCGCCGAAAAACGACTGTTCCACAGTCTTTGCAGAAGTAGAAGTTGCTCTCGATTCTTTTCTGCTCTTCCTCGTTGATTCTGTTGTTGCAACCCGTTTTTGGACACTTCATTTCGCTTTTACCCTTCCTGCCTTAGTTTCGCATTTTCCTTTCGCCAAAAAGTCGTCTAGGGGCGTCTGGATGTCGGTGTTTCACAATCGTCACCTAATGGTCAATTCAATGTATTTTACTCAAATATCTTATGAACGTAGGATACGCATTCACAATCTCGAAGACAAAATCATCGAACAACTCGAAAATGTAACCTTTCTTACGTCATGAATCGGAGCATGTAGTCGTTCACGTGTTCAAGAAAGGTTTCTTCTAGGTTGATGCCGTAATGCTCAGCCAAGACGAATATACCATAAAGCAGGTCAGAGAGCTCCTTGGCTAGCATATCTTTTGTTTTTGGTTTTTCAGGAGGCTTGAAGCCTTCCAAACCCTTTACGACGCCAGCCACTTCACCCGCCTCCTCCAAGATGTCTGAGACTATTACAAAAGGGTCCCAGCCTCTCCCACGTGCTGGGTCCAGTTTGTCGTTTATCTTTCTGAAAATCTTCCAAGAAACGGTCTGCGCCTCAAACAGTGTCAGCGGCATATTGTTCACCTTTTTGAATAGTTACTTTATTCAAGATAAAACAGTTGTTGAAACTCTCACAAGTGTTATATTCGGATGATATTTGCTGTAATAATAGGTGAAGCGAAGTATGAGTGAAGAAGAACTTCAAGAAGTCGGCAAGGTGACGCACTTCTTTTCAAAGATAAACGTGGCAGTCATAGAATTGGCGGCGACGCTTACGGTTGGCGACCGAATCCGCATTCAGGGTCCTACTACAAACTTTGAGCAGACCGTGGAATCGATGCAGATTGAACACGCAAACGTTAAGACAGCGAAGGCGGGTCAGAGCATAGGATTAAAAGTGAAAGAGCGGGTCAGAGAGAAAGACACGGTTTACAAGATAGCCTAATAATAGAAATCAAAGCCTAGAAAAAGGGTCTTCTTTCCTTTCTTATACCATTGTTCTTTTCCCTTGTCTAGGAGAGGCATGAAGATTTGAATCATTCCTAAGCAGTTTAACCCTATTTTGTCATAATAGAAATTCAATGCCTCAAGGTTTCTGGCTGCGAAACTCACTTGAATCTCTGCGCATTCCCGTTCAGCAGCGGTTTGTTTGAGAAACTCAGCGAAGGCTGTACCAATTCCTCTTCCTCTCATGTCATCAGCCACGAGAATCTCATCCAGTTCGCAGGTTCTGCCCTTGATGTCAATTGTTAAAAGGCCCACAATTCGCCCGTCTTTTTCAGCTACGATTTTGACGTAGTTGGGGTCTGTGCGCTGCAGCTTTTTTCTTAGCTCTTCATCGTTGTAGGGAATTGTGTTGTCTTCGTAGATTTCTCGGTGATAGTCAACCATCTGATGATAAAATGCGACACATTGCTCGATGTCGTTGATTGAAAATTCTCGAAACCTAGAATCTTGTTGGCTCATAGGGGTCCTCAACTATTCCTGCGTGACATCAATTCTGATTTCCTTCCATTCTTTCCTAATACCCCGCAAAGAGGTTACAGCGCCCACTATTGTTCCAGCCAAAATTTTGACCACGAACTCATTGAGTTCAATAGGCTTTCCATCTACGTAGAGTTTCACTTTCATGGAATTCACCTTGAGAAGAGGTTTAGCTGAGTCTAATTGAAAAGGCTGCTGGTTCTTTTGAATCCTCACTGGTTATTCTTATTCTTGATTCATAAGACGTATAAAAACTGTAGAGACATATCACGGTTCTGAATAAAAGGGAAGGAACCAAATGAGGCTAGCAGTGGCTGGGCTTCTACTTATTCTAGCGACTGGGGTCACAGTGACATACGTCCTCTATCCTTGGGTGACAAGCCTCTTCGAGAGAATGAAGTACAGCTTCACAGACCAAGCCCTTTTCGTTGATTCTAAGGACATTAATGCGACCCACATAACCGCCACGTTGAGAAACGTGGGCAACAAAGACGTGACGCTAACCAAGGCTTACATCGATGACAGAGTCTACATTTTCACCCAAGACGTTGTGATTCCCACAAATTCCATCGGCACAGTGTATCTCCTCGGAGTATACACGCCTGGAAAAGAATACAATGTAGAACTTGTAGCTACTAGTGGTTACTTCGTCAAATTCAACATAAAATACGAACAACAACCATGATTTTTTAGGTGCCTATTAACGGCGCCTCTTTAGGGAAAAAGATAGGCAACATAAGTCTTAAGTGCGGGCTCTCTACATTCTGCAACAATAAAAAGCAACACCTCAAGGTGTCATTTTTATGAATGCAGAGATAAGAAGACTTGTAAAGGAAGAGCTTTCTGGCGAAAACGCCAAATCATACGTTGCCCAGATCGCAAGATTTCATCGGATTCAAGCCTCAACCATGTTCCACCAAGCCGCGGAACACGTCAAAAACACACTGCTCAACATCGGACTTAGAAACGCAACAATCGAAAAATTCCAATCAGACGGCGCCAAGAGATACTGGACCCACATCTCACCCATGGGCTGGGAAGTAAAAAGCGCCGAGCTAAGAATAATCGAACCCGAAAAACAGTTACTCGTCAGATACGCAGACACGCCCACTTGCCTGCACACTTGTAGCAAAGAAACACCACCCGAAGGCGTCACAGCCGAGCTAATCGAAGTAGGAACAGGAAAAGCGCCAGAAGATTACCAAGGAAAAGAAGTTAAAGGGAAGTTCGTGCTGGCTACAGGCAAAGCAAAATTGGTGCACGAACAAGCAGTTTACAAGAGAGGCGCGGCTGGAGTCATAACCGACACCCTTGCTTACGAAAAGCAAAACGTACGAGAGAGCCTCGACATCCCAGACGCCCACTCCTATCAAGGCATCTGGCCTACAAAAGACGTCGCAGACAAGGTGACCTTCGGCTTCTCCATAAGCAAGAGACAAGGCAACCATCTCCGAGAGCTACTAAAAGAAAAAAAGTCAGTGAAACTGCACGCCAAGGTCGACGCCCGACTCTTTGCCAGTCACTTGGAGGTTGTCACAACAACCATTACCGGATCATCAAAACCAGATGAGGAAGTGTTATTAATCGCCCATCTTTGCCATCCACAACCAAGCGCAAACGACAATGCCTCAGGCAGCGGCTTGCTCATTGAAATGGCTCGAACCATCCAAACACTGATTGCCACAGGCAAGATTACACGACCGGCTAGAACAATCAGATTCATGTGGGTGCCGGAAACTTACGGAACAGTCGCCTTCCTATCCACCCACGAAGACTGGATCACCCGACTGGTGGCAGGAATCAACTTAGACATGGTGGGCGAAAATCAAGAACTCTGCAAGTCCACGCTAAAACTGGACATAACGCCCAACTCTCTGCCGTCATACCTCAACGATTTAGTCCTCAATCTAATGGAACAGTCGGTGAAGGAATTTGACATCACAACCGATTTCGGATCAGCCTCAACCTTTAGATACGCCGTTTTAGCGCACTCAGGCGCAAGTGATCACCACGAATTCGTAGACTCCACTATAGGCGTGCCATGCGTTATGCTGCTTCAATGGCCGGACATGTTCTACCACGCCAGCCTTGACACAATAGACAAGGTCAGCGAGGACAGCCTAAAACGCGTAGGCTGGATAGCCACAGTCGCTATCCTAACACTTGCAAACGCCGACACCGAAGAGGCCACGTTTCTAGCAAACGAGACACATTCACGAGGTATAGCCAGAATCGAAGAAACTCAGAGACAAGCCATCCAAACGCTGTGGGAAAACAAAAACGACCCCAAACTCAAAGAAAACCCAACCGAACTAGCGAAGGAACTCACAAGAACAGCCTACGAATGCAAATACAAACTAGAAAACCTTGCAAGGCGAGAAATGCTAGCTGTGCGCTCAGTAAAACGACTGGGAAACAGCCGCTATCTGGACAATGTGATCGAAAAATTCAACCAAAATCTCTCAGAACAGGGAAAACAAGCTCAAAAAAGGATTGAAGAAAGCCTTATGTTCACAGCAAAATCAGCTGGTGTATCCATTCCAGTTCGGTTGAAAGAGACAAAAGTCGAAAAAGAGATCAAAAAGATAATCCCAAGACGACTGTTCAAGGGGACCCTGTCTCTAGACGTCCTCAAACTACTTCTGAGCGAAGAAGAATATCTGTGGCACCAAACCATGCGCGAAAAAGACCAAGACTTCAGCAAAAAGACCGCAGAAATCCTGAATTACATGGATGGAAAGAGAAATTTACACGAGATTTTAAGAGCTGTTTCGGCAGAATACGTGGAAGTCAAGGCTGAACATGCGTTAAGGTTGCTTCAGGACCTAGAAAAAATTAAACTAATTTCGCTTATTCAAAACAAATAATCAACTAAACACAAATGTATGCTTGTACAACGTTCACACGAAAAGATTTATTAAATATTACTATTCAATATGATATTGGAAAGTTAGGTGGTTTTGTTGGGTGGAGTCGGTGTTTCGCGGTTGTTGCGGGGTGACTTGGGCAAGGGTGCGTCGGACGTGTCAAGTGAGGTTATTTCGGACATAGATGGTTTTGTTTGTCCTTGTGAACGTTGTGGACGAGTCTTCTCCGAGCCTGTTAGGTTGACTGATTTTTCTCGTAGACCCCAAGAGGAAACCTATTACGCTTGCCCTTTCTGTTTTTCACGGTTAAACATTGATGGGATTCTTGGGGACTCAAAATCACTTGATGGAGTTTTCGCTTCAACTATAAAGGGGAATACGATTGAGAAACTGGGCGGTGAGAAGATAGCCGTGGTTTCCAATTGCCCGCGTCAGTTTGGATATCTGAGGAGTCGTTCTAAAGGTTCTGAGATTCCCGACGAGTGTTTGACGTGTCCGAAGATTTTGCAGTGCATGGTCTCAACTTAGAAAGCGCAGTCTCGGAGGTGTTATTGATGCGAGGGAGGGCAATTTTTCTGGCTTTCTTCGTTGTGTTCAGCGCAGCTTCGTATGCTGTTCCGGTGCCCCTTTTTCCAGGCAACGTTGTTCCGTCTTGGTTCACTGTGCCAACAGGATACGCTCAGTTAATTGGGGCTTTGGTGAACGGCATAGTCTATGGATCAGTAGTTTGGCTTGTCTTTGTACTGGTGAGTAGAAAGTTTGAAGAGCCACAAGCAACCAAAGCCAAAGGTAAGAAGCTACGCAACAATAAGAGACGAAGCATAACTCGGTGAAGAGAAAAATCAGCGTTCATCGCGTGTGAAACGCGACTTCTATAGATCTTTGAAAGGCTAACGTTAACTTATAGTCTATGTAGTGAACTAGCACAAGAATCTAGGTAGGCGGAGGTCTTAGTCTTCTGTGTGATAAAATTTGGGGTATTAACGAGCGCCAAAGAGAAAAGCTTCGAGCAAGTCTTGAACAAGCAAGGCTTAAGTTAAGGCGGTTGCTTTCATGAATAGAAACAGCGGGGGTACCCGAGCCAGGTCTAAATAGTGGTTGTGGGCAACCATAAGACAAGGGGGAGGACTTAAGAAGTCAATGAAACTTGAAGATATCCTCTGGCGCAGGCCTCCGTGGGTTCAAGTCCCACCCCCCGCACTTTGGAATCGAACCTTTTAAAAAACCTTAAAAGTTAAGTCTCAGCATTTTGTTAGGAGAGTGTTTGATTGCGGAGGCTTGAGTTCAAGAGTCTTCAATTTTTTCTGCATAAGCTTGTTTTTGGCACCTTGACTATTTTGGGCGCCGGCTACATTCTGGCTAATCTGGCGATGGTTGCCATGCTGATTTATTTTCTGTCTTTGTATTCCATGACTTCAGTGCAGGTGATTGTCACAATGAGCGGTTTGTTGCTGTTTCTTTTTGCGTCTATCCTGCTGATTGCAGTGGGTATTCTCTTGATATTTGCTGGTATCCGCTCTTACAAAGGGAGCGTCTCTAAAGGAATGGTGGTTCTCGGCGTCTTGTTAGGGTCGTTTTATCTGCTGTGCCTTAGTGTGGGTTCGGTGTTGCTGTCGCCTGAACTCAATGTTTACGTTATTTTGTTGATTTTGAGCCCGATTTTTTTAATGTTGGGCACAGCCGCCTATGTGTTGCGCTCGTTTCGTTCCAGACTTTTGGGGTCAATACTCGGGGTTGTGGGCGGAGTGCTTCTTGCCATCGTCGTTTTCACCACTCAGATTTTCAAGTTCGCTTTTATTGGATGGGATGTTCCGTTCCTCGGGCCCTTTATGTCTATGGCTTTTGTTGAAGGTGCAGCTATAATTTTGGGCGCTATAGGAGTGTTTGTTCACTCAGTTTTGGCGGAGAACAGGAAGGGTCCGGTGACCTACATCTTTTTGCCTATAGCCACGCTTATCTACGGGATAGGCGTGTTTATTGGGCCCTTGATTCTTTCCTTCAGTTTTCTCGATCTTTTGTGGAAGGCTCCTTGGGTTGGGCCTCTTCATGACGCGCCGAGCTGGGTGCTTGGAACGATGACTTTCTGGAGTGCTAGTTTGGTGATGCTAGAGATAGCTGGCATTCTCTTGATTGTGACTTCTTATGTAGGATTCTTTTTTGCGTTCAGCGCCATCGAGAAATAGAGTTTTTCCCTCCGTGAATGGTTTGAATCCTTTTGTTGAATTGAATCTGATTTTTCTGCTGCTTTCAGGCGACGATTTTTGTCGTTTTTGAGTGGTAAAAACTTATAATTCAACTGATGCATACATGAAATGTTTGGTGAATTATGATTCGAAGGAGCCGAATGGAGGTCATTTCGGATATTCTAGTTGAGGCTCTAAACGGTTCAAACAAGACTAGGATCTTGTATGGGGCGAACTTGAATTTTTTGAGGTTTGATAGGTATGTTTCTGAGTTGCTTGATAAGGGACTGATTGTTGAGGTTAATGATTCCAAAGGTGGGTTGACGTATAAGACAACCGAAAAGGGTAAGGAGCTTCTTCAAGTTTTGAAGGATGTTGAGAAGTTTATAGCTTTGTGAATGTCCTAATCAACGATCTTGCTTATCGCGAGTTCTAAGAATCGGTCGCAGATTCTTAACAGCAGCTCAAGGTCTTTGTCTGTTGTGTTGCTGATTTGGAGGTTTTGTATGGTTAGGCTTTTCTTTGAGGGTATGATCACAGTTCCGACTGTGGGTTTGTGTTCGGCTTCCTTTGCTTCTTCTAGTTCGGCTTCTTCTCTTAATAGTAGAGGCTTCCAGTCTGGGTTGATTTTTATCCATCTGGCTTTTTCTTCGTATTTTACGAGTCCCTGTCCCGATAGGGACCTGGAAATTTCAGCTAGCTGATCAACTGGGATGTTTAGTGTTTTTGAGAGTTCGGTTAGGCTGTGCCATGCTCCGTTTTTGATTTTTTCGAGAAGTTCGTCTAGGGTTGCCAATCCTTAATGCCTCGAGGGTCTCTTGGAGAGCCGAGTCCCTTAGTAATTTGTGAAAGTGTTTATTTTAATTTTGAGAACTTTAGGTCTAGTCTTTTTTTCTGGTCCTATGGTTCTGTTTTCTTAAATATCACATACCCCGAAAATTAGTTTCGATGAAAGCTCGGTTTCCTCTACTGTTGACCTTTTAGGTTAACGATAGAGGGAAACTGTAAAGGAATGCGAAAGGTTTCGCGTGCTATGACCTGGGGCACGTTAAAAAAGCCAAGTTCGGGGGACTAAACATGGGAGCCCCCGTTAAAGGACTAGGCATAGTCTGGTCTGATGATAGCCCACAAGAAGAGAAAGGAGAGTGATGAAAAAATGAACAAGAAGATTATAGCGACATTTGCAGTATTGCTTATTGCTTTGAGCGTGGCAGGATTTGCTTACGCTCACTGGAGCGACTATGTTCAAATCGAAGGCACAGTGCATATGGGTGAACTCATCGTCGGCATCTCGAGTATCGATTGGGTTGAGGACAGCGACGATTGGGACAAAGATCCATGCGATATAATAGTCGATCTATCGGATCCTCAGACGAGCGTCCATCACGATCCACCGCAGACAGTCTACCACACGATGACTGTGACGGTTGACAATGGCTACCCGCAATACTGGGCCTATGTCGACTTTTACCTTAAGAACGCTGGTACAATACCAGCCCATGTTATTCGAGTTGACATGACACCTGGATCGGGCCTCGTAGTAAGCGATACCTTCTTGGATATCAATGGTAATCCATATGGTTGGGAGCTTACTGATGTTGATACTGGTTTGCCAGCACTTAACGTCTACCTTTACAAATACTGGACTGAGTTGTCGCTCAAGTGCAACCAGCTCGAGCCCTGCACCGATGAACTATGCGAACTATGGTTGGATATAAAGCAAGAAGGCTGCGAAGAGTGCAACACGTACACATTCAGCTTTGAGATCGAAGCCATACAGTGGAATAAAGCTTAGGCATCCGCCTTTCCTTTGAGGTGAATGAAAATGCAGAATAAAAAGATCGCGGCAATAGCACTCATAATAGCCATAACTCTAAGCGTATTCGGATTTGTATACGCTCACTGGAGCGACTATGTTCAAGTCGAAGGCACAGTAGATATGGGTAGCCTAACATTAGTATTTGACCCCGACGAATTCCTTGACTACATAGACATTGAGGAAATTACAGGTGACAAAGACGTAGGATGGGCCGATATCTACTACGACCCAGCCAGCTACATTGTAGACCCTCATACGGGTAAAGATGGTTACGACACATTGATTTTCGAGATCTACAACGCCTATCCACAATACGAGGTCCACTTCACCACAGTTACGCTGCATAACATTGGAACCATACCGATCCACATCATAGATGTAGACGTGTGGGACCCCACAGGCGACCTTAATTGGGAGTGGGTAGTTCCGCCACCAACCAGCCCAGCTGAGGGCTTCTTCTGGAAAGATAAAGATATGGACGGAGTATATGATCCAGGCGAAGAAGAGATAATGAACATCCTGATCAAAAACTTCGTATGCGTTCAGCTTGAGCCATGTGAAGCTATAAAGGGCGAAATCGACATCGACTTCAAGCAACCAGCTGAGGAATGCCATACATACACGTTCAAGATTGAAATTGAAGGCATACAGTGGAACAAAGCTTAGGCACACACGACTCCTCAAAACAAAACTACCTTCATTTCCCCTTTTTAATCCCACAATAACAGAAAAAGTTGAAAAGTATGTCCCGAAACACGTACATAATCCTCGCGTTATTCCTAGTCGTTTACACACTTCTAACCCTATTTCGCCCAGGAGGGTTAATGGCTTACGCCTTACCCTCAATTTGCTGGGCAACCCTAGCCCTAACGTCACTATACTTGGCGGGAGGCCTAGAAAAAATTCGTTCATGGACGAATAGGCGAATAACTCTAATGGCTCTACTTGTAGCAGTCTTCCAAATATTCATACTTATAGACGCAGGCTTGATAAACAAGTTCGGAAAAAGCCCGCTGTCATTCACACCAATGGCAATAGCAATAAACTTCATACTTGTCTCATCAACCCTGCTAGGTATGGAACTATCAAGAGGATACCTAACAAGAAATCTAAGCCGAAAAAGGCCAACACTCACACTCGCAGCCATAACCCTCTTATACACGTTCACAACCGTGTCCATCGTCGCCCTAATAAACTTCCGTGACCCCCTAAACTACACAAAATTCATGGGAGAAAACTTCCTACCGACCCTAACAGAAAACTTACTAGCCACATACCTAGCATTAATGAGCGGACCATTAGCATCTCTAGCTTACCGCGCTCCACTACAAGCCTTCCAGTGGTTTTCTCCTATTCTACCAGACCTCCCATGGGGCTACAAATCCCTGATAGGAGTAATGACTCCAACAATAGGGTTCATAGCCATAAACATGGCAACAACCCAAACAGACCTAAGAAAAGCGGGAATACTAACAAGAACAAGACCAACTCCAAGATTGAGAAAAAGCCAAAAATCCATGAAAGGCTGGCTAGTCATATCCGTCTTCCTAGTTCTAACAGTCTGGACATCAACAGGACTTCTTGGATTCTACCCAACAATAGTCGCAAGCGGAAGCATGAGACCAACCATGGACGTAGGCGACATAGCCATAGTAATATCAACCGACCCCTCCAAAATCCAAGTAGGCGACCTAATCCAATACTGGCGAGAAGGTGAAATGACCTTACACCGAGTTGTCGATATAAGACGTGAAGGGGGCGCAAGACTCTTCCAAACCAAGGGAGACGACAACCCAATACCAGATACTGAACTCGTGCTCCCAGCTCAAATAAGAGGAAAACTCATCCTCACCATACCGAAACTGGGCTGGATATCAATCTATTTCAAAACAGCCGTCGCCAACATCTGGTCATTCTTCTCAATCAACACCATACTAGCATACGTGGCGCTAGCTACCACCACACTTATGGCATCAATCTACGCAATTCGCGCGTACAAAAGCCGACCACATAGGTACTGGAGAAGAAAATGAGGCTGGTGAAAAAATGAAAGAAAAAGCCCTAGCAATCATCTTCTGCATCTTCATAGCGTTAAGCATGACTGGATTCATCTACGCCCAATGGAACGACGTCATAACAATCACCAACACAATGACGTTCGGCACCGAAAACATGGGATTCGTGGGACAACCAGAATGCATAGAATACCACGAAGACCCGCTAACAGGTCAACTAGTTCTTGGAGAGTACCAGGGCAAGGAGGTTGGAAATTGTGAATGCGAATACCAGGAACTTAAAACAGACCTAGAGACGGGAGAACAAGGATACGACAAGCTTGTTATCATTCTGAACAACGCTTACCCAGATTATATATCGCATTGCACTTTCACTCTTAAGAAATTAGGAACCCTACCGGTTCATATAACTGGTGTTATTGTAACCGGCAAAGATGAAACAGAGTCTAAGGTTCTTTCGTGGGTTCCTGACCCAACTGATCCTGATAAAGGCGAACTTCAAGAAGATGGCAAACCAATACTCAACATAGATATAACTCCAAACCTCCCATGTAATAAACTCGGGGATAACCTCTTAACACCCGAGATTGAACCATCCGCGCTTGAAGCTGAAATAGCTGTTCAAGTAACCCAGAACGCAAAGGAAGGTCACGTGTACACTTTCACAGTTATAATAAACTACGAGGTGGTGCCGTAATATGAACACAACTAAAACCTATGCACTTCTGATGGTCTTGGTCATCACCCTATCTGCAGCAGGCTTCGCATACGCCCACTGGGCAGACACCATACACATATTTGGCTCCGTGAAAATGGCCCACATCCTCATCAACATCACATCCGAAAAAGTCCTCACGTCCAAAGACGTCCAGAAATATTCCTCTGTAACATACGAAGTATCACCCGACCTCCACACCCTTACAATCTACAGCGAAAACCTAAAGCCATGCTGGTACATCTGGGTCGGACTAGTAATGCAAAACCAAGGAACCCTACCAGGAAAAATAAAGCCTCCCGTTTACAGCTTCGAACCCCCAGACGGCTGGGATGATCACTTTGAAACCAAAGAATACTTCTACGGTCCCTACCCCGAACCAACAGGCTTCGGAACCCTCGAAGTATGGGGAAGAACAAAGATAAGTGAACAACTTAAATCTGATGGCACTGTAACCTTCTCAACTCCATCCACACCAACACCCTTCACCCTAAACCCCACTGAAAAGGCCGTCACATGGATCTGGATACACTGCAAAGCAGACGTTCCAGACGACGCACAAGCCAAAACTGTCACACTGTACATACACATAGTCGACGACCTAGCTGTCTAAAACAGGTTTATTAGTGGAAGAACGACCTCCAAAATAGACTACGTAAAGGATTTTAATGAGAATCTACATCAAAATGGTAGCGCTGAGGAACCAGAATGAAACTAGTTTTTGGCTTGAGAATACCGAGAGGAATGCTGCTAATCTTACTTCTTCTCTTTGGGTTTCTAGGCATCCTCTCACTGATGAATGTATATTTTACTCATCAACTCCCAACCGAAGAAGAACGGTCCATTCCACTGGGCACTTATAGACACGTAGGAAATTACAATTACACCGCCAAACTCAAGCCAAACAACATCTACAACAAAACAACGCTGACGCCTGGCGAAGGAACGCTATATATAAGATTAACAGAATACATAAACACAACCCTTTCTTACAACTTTATATTAACCAATCTAGGTCCAGCGAACATCACAACAGAATACACTATTAACACGTATTTGGCATCCTCTAAATGGAGCAAACAAATCGACTCATTCAACGTAACGACAGTGAACTCTACCAACACCACCACAGAACAATTCTCATTTGATTACCGCATTAACGTCTCCACCGTTCAGGCAATGGCTAGAACCATCGAAAGTGAAATCGGAACATCCCAATCAGACTTCAACGTGACAATCCGTCCTAGCATACACACAGTGGCGATCACCAGCGCGGGCACAATAAACGAACAATTCAACCCATCCCTCACTGTAGGTTTCAAGTACAAAACCGCCGAAGGAGAATACATCTCTATAACAGGCTTACAAAAGACCAACTCCGGCGTTCTCACACAAACCACCAAGAAACTCTATCTAGGGTGGGTAATTCTTCAACGATATGCCTCATACGCATCTTCCCTCATCACTTTCTCAGTCTTAGCACTAGTAATCTTGGCATTCAGAGAAAACAAACCACCTGCACAGGGTTCCAAGGAACCATCCCTAAAAGACATCATTGCACCATTCAAGGAAATAATCGTAGAAGCAGCCAAAGAATCATCACATGTAGACCCAAAGACAACCATAACAATGAAGAGCCTGGAAGACCTCGCCAAAGTAGCGGAGTGGCTTGGAAAACCCATTCTTCACAGCAGCAGACCCCAAACTGACAAAGGCGAAGAGCCAACAGACGTCTTCTATGTACTTGATGACTTGACAAAGTATGAATATACGGTGACTGCGCTGAGGACAATCCAAAAAGAAGATGAATCTGATGATGTCACCCAAAACTAGTTGATTGTTATGGTGCAAACGCGTAGGACCTGTTTATTATTAACTCAATGTTCTTGTGGTGTTTTTTCTCGTCTTCGGCGATGTGGGTCAGTAGCACCTTAAGGGCTTCGTCTTTTGTCGCTTTTATTTCTGCTTCAACATCCTGCAACATATCTGACTCAATGTTTACATGCCTTTGCAGTTCCTTTCTCACAACTTGCATGTCGACGTAGCTCTCGATTCTGTGGTCCCACAGTTTGGTTTCAGGCGGTAAAGGCGGCACCTTTTCAAGCACGTTCAGTATTTCTTGCAGAATGCTCTCGTGTTTTGTGGAGTCGAGTCGCATCTCAGCCAACAAGAGCTTGGCTGCAGCAGTGTGAACCTTTCGCTCAAGTTCGGCGCAGACTTTCGCCATGTTTGCCTCAGCCCGCTTGTGAACCTGAAGCATTTTGATGAACGATTTTTCAGTTTTCATTTCTTTTTTTCTCCGTGTAATAATTAAAGGTCGTGTGTGAATCATAATAAAAAACTTATGCAATGATTTCGAGCGCAGTTTTCCTTAACTTAGAGGTTTGTCACGTGTGCTGAGGACGCTTGTCCCTTCTCGGTGTGGTCTAGGCGCACGGGCTATGTTGCTATTTGGCGTCAAACAAAATGAAGCATTTGAGAGGGAAAGCGGTGTTCAAAAACGTTTAATATGCGCAGACGAGTTTCAACACGAGTAGACGATTGTTTGGGCCGGTAGTTCAGTTTGGTATGAACGCCTGATTCGCAATCAGGAGGTCGCGGGTTCAAATCCCGCCCGGTCCACATTTATCCTTTCAATTTGGCAACAAGTTCTTTGGTGTACTCTTTGGCGCGCTCAATTTCTCCCTCTTTCAAGGGACCCTTTATTCCGAGCACAGCAGCTTTTAGAACTGGCAAAATTTGGTTCATCTTCTTCTCTCTGAGCCTTTCAGCGATTTTTTCAGCGGCGCTTGCTCCTTTTTTCTCGATGACTTCAGCGAGTTCGGTGTCGAAGGCTATGAAAGGTTTATTCGCCCATTCCTCGCTCTTCAATCTGCCTATGAATCGTTTAATTGTCCAACTCATTGTATTCATTCGAGTTGGAGAACCGAGAGCGAGAAAATCGTAGTCTTTTGCGCTTAGCTTTTTTACGTCTTTTACGTCGAAGAGATCAGTTTCGATTCCGGACTCCCTCAGTGTATCTGCTATTGTTTCAGCGATTTTCTTGGTGTTCCCGTAAGAAGTGTCATAGACAACCGCACCTTTCATTTTCAGACCCTCAACCAAAGAATTGAGCTTTTTTCTCTTAACATTTATTCCCCTACCAGAGAAGACAACTCTTATCTATGCCGATACCGTTGAAGGCTTTACAGCAAAGCGTGGAAGCGTCAAAGTGAGTACAACCAGTACCAAGCGCACTTCATTGGAGAGGTTTCGGCTCAAAAAGGCACTGGAGACTCTGTCCAAGAAAGAGGGAAGGGGAACTGAACTGGTCTCGTTGTATGTTCCTCCAGGGCGTCAAATCGGTGAGGTCATGTCTATGCTGAGGCAGGAATACGGAACCGCGTCCAATATAAAGTCTGATACCACACGAAAGAACGTTCAAGACGCCATCACAAAAGTGCAGCAACGCCTAAAACTCTTCAAAGAAGTTCCCAAAAACGGCTTAGTCATCTTCGCAGGAGCCATACCTCAGAATGGACCTGGAAGCGAACGCATGGAAACATACGTCCTAACGCCGCCAGAACCAATAAACATATACCTTTACCGGTGCGACCCAAAGTTTCACACAGAATACCTGGAAGAACAACTCAAAGAGAAAGAGACATACGGAATAATGGTCATTGACGCAAACGCCACAACATTGGCAACGTTAGGGGGCAACCGCCTTCAAATAGTGCGGGAGGAAACCTCAGGCGTACCAGGCAAACACCGCGCTGGCGGTCAATCGGCTCGAAGATTTGAAAGACTCAGAGAAATGCATCTTTTAAGTTACTACAAGCGTGTGGGGGGGCACGCCAATAAGATCTTTCTGTCCATACCCAACCTTAAAGGCTTGATAATCGGTGGACCCGGACCCACAAAATACGAGTTTGAGAAGGGCGAATTCCTCAACTACACGCTCAAAGAAAAAATCTTAGACACCGTTGACACAGCCTACACAAGCGAGCAAGGAATAGAAGAGGTGGTTGAACGAGCGCCAGAAATTCTCAAACAAGTGCGCTACGTAGAAGAAAAGAAGGTTGTTCAAGAATTTCTCTACGAAATCGGGCACGACACAGGCTTAGCCACATACGGCGAGAGAGAGGTGAAAAGAGCCTTAGAAGCAGGTACTGTCAAGACGCTTCTGCTGTCTGAAGACCTCAACATAATGCGCGTCACTGTCAAATGCAACAACTGCGGCTACGAGAGACAAGAAACAATGAAGGAACAGGCACTTCCACCATTCGAACAAAGCTTAGTCGGTCAACCATGCCCAAACTGCAAGTCGCCGTCGCTTGGAGTGGCCGACGTAAAAGACTTGATTGAGGATTATGCTGAACTGGCAGAAAAGGTGGGCGCCAGTGTCGAAATCATATCCCCAGAGACAGAAGAGGGACAGATGCTCCGAAACTCGTTCGGTGGAATAGCAGCCATTCTACGCTTCAAGCTACCCGACTAGTATTCGGCCACGAATCTTATGGCGGGGTATCCATGAACCTCTCTGCCCTCTCCTTTCTGTGCCAGAATGCTTAGTTCTTGTGTTTTACATGTTCCTTCGATGTCTTTTGCAGCTTGGTTCAAAACGTGTGCGCTCTTCTTCGTTCCCGAATAAATTGTTAATTTTTTGATAGGTATATTAAGCGGCATTTTTCGTTCTGCTTTGTCTCTGCGCACTTCCTCAATAACCGTCATGACAAGGTCGCCGTATTTCTCCGCTTCTTCGTCAATTAGTTTTTTGTCGGGTTTCGGCCAAGGAAAAACGTGGATGCTTCTGTACTCTGAGTCGTCGGCGTACATTGTTTGGTAGATTTCTTCTGTTACATGGGGTGTGATAGGCGCCAGCAACTGGAGTGTTCGCTGAACGACCGTGTAAAGCGTGTGCTGTGCGGCTGTCCTCTTTCTCTTGCCGTACAACTCTGGCCTATAAAGTCTGTGCTTTATGGCTTCGATGTATTGGTCGCATAGGATGTGCCAAGTGAAGTTTCTGATCTCTTCCATTGCAATATTGAACTGACACTCCTCCATTGCCTTAGTCACCTTATCTATGACTTTTTCTAACGTGCTTATGAGCCATCTGTCCAAGAGTTCGAGTTTTAATTTCGATTTCCCCGTAGGCTTGTAGTCTTGTAGGTGTTGGCTGGCAAATCGGGCGGCGTTCCACAACTTTATGAGGAATCTCCATCCGTATTCTGTGTCAGCCCAGCGGAAGGGAATGTCTGAGCCTGTGGCGCCTCCGCCCGCAGCCCACTGTCTGGTGGCGTCTGCCCCGTACTTGCTGAAAACTTCAGGCGTGGCTATGTAGTTGCCTCTCGACTTGTGCATGGCTCTGCCGTCTGTGCCCAACACCATGCCGTTGATTAACACGCTCTTGAAGGGTTTGCTGTTAAACAACGCCAAGTTACGGACCATGAGATAGTAAGCCCAAGTGCGAATGATGTCAGTGCCAGACGGATGCAGATTGGCTGGGTAGAATCTGCGCCAGTCTTTTTTGTCTGGCCAACCGGCGTGAACCGCAACCGTTATAGAAGAGTCAAACCATGTGTCAAGCACGTCTCGTTCGGGAATAAACTCGCTGGAACCGCATTTTGGACACCTGTCGATTTTTGGCTTTTGCGTTCGTGGGTCTATGGGAACCCAATCTTTCTCGGCGAGAATTATTTCTTGGCACTTTTTGCAGTACCATATGGGAATGGGTGTAGCGAAGACTCTCTGCCTAGAGATAACCCAGTCCCAGTCAAGTGACTTCGCCCAGTCGACCAGTCGGGTTCGCATGTAGTCTGGATACCAGGTTATTTCCCAAGCATTTTTCTCCAACTCATCGGTCAGTACGCGGGTTTTCATGAACCATTGTTCGCGTTCTAAAATTTCGATTGGAGTGTGGCATCTCCAGCAGACGCCAACCTCTTGCTGGATTGGTTCACACTTTTCTATTATACGCGCTTTTTCGAGGTCGTTGGAAATCGTCTTTTTGGCTTCTTCGGTGGTCATTCCAGCGTATTTTCCCGCGTTTTGGTTCATTCTGCCCTTCTCGTCTATGACCATGATGACGGGTAGGTGATGCTTCTGCACGCTTTTTACGTCCGCCTTGTCGCCGTAGGTGCATATCATAACGACACCTGTTCCAAACGCTGGGTCAACCATGTCCTCGGCGATGATTTTCACCCTTCTGTTGGCAACGGGAACTGTGATGTCTCTTCCAATTAACTGATTGTAGCGTTGGTCGTGCGGATTAACTGCGACCGTCACGCAGGCGGGTAAGAGTTCTGGTCTTGTTGTCGCTATTGTGAGAAAATTCTTTTCTTTCATTGGAAATTTGATGTAGTGGAGCACGCCTTCCCGTTTTTCGTATTCCACTTCTGCGTCTGCGATTGCGGTTTCGCAGCGGGGACACCAGTTGATTGGGTAGGTTCCACGATAAATGAAGCCCTTCTTGTAGAGCAGTATAAACGACAGTTGGGTGCGCCGCCAGTAGTCTGGGTCCATGGTCTTGTATTCGGTTGTCCAGTCTGTTGAGCACCCGAGTCTCATGACGGCCGTTTTCATTATGCCTATGTACTTGTTGACCAGTTCTTCGCACATTTTTCGGAACTTGTCAGGTGGAACTTCAGTCTTCTTGACACCGTAGTACTCTTCTGTTTCCACCTCGGTGGGCAAACCGTGGCAGTCCCATCCTTGAGGGAAGAGCACGTTGAAGCCTCTCATGCGTTTGTAGCGGGCTACCATATCGAAATAGGTCCAGTTGAGCACGGTGCCCATGTGGAAATCACCAGAGGGATAGGGTGGCGGCGTGTCAATGACGTAGGGCTTGCGTTTTCTTTCATTTCGGTCAAAGTGGTAGATGCCCATCTCTTGCCATTTCTTCTGCCATTTTTCCTCAATTTCGAGAATGTTGCAGTCTTTTGGCAGCGCCCTCATTCTGTTTTTTCCAGCCTATGCACATATAATTAAGGTTATTTGGAGGTAGTGTTACATTTACCATATAAAAATGTGCTTCACATCATTTAAATGTAGAATCCTTCAGGTCTTTCCTCTTTTTTCTTTTTTACCTTCTTTGGAGCTTTTAATCCTCTCGTTTCTCCTAACTTCGTAGTCTCAAGGTCGTATTCAATAAAGGAGCGGGTGAAGTCGGAAAGTTTTTTGTTCATCTTTTCCATGTCCTCTTGTGTGAATCTCGTCATGATGTCTGGGTTGTTCACCCATTGCATCCAGCCCACCAAGCTTCTTTGTAAAGCGCTTATCATGAAACGTAGAGATCTTACCAACTCCAATCGGTCTTTTTCTTTAACCTCTTCTAAGCGTTTTATTTGAGCCAAAATTTTCTGGGAAACTTGAATCCACATTTCACTCAAAACATGATCCTCCATTTTTCGCAGCTATCTCCAAAAGAAGCTTCTCTTAATATAAAGGTTAGGTGTTCTGGGATTCGGATCAAGTTTAGTTTAGGTTGTTTCCACGAATTCGTTTAGGCCTCGTTGTTTTCTTCTCGTGGTTTGGACTTGGATTTTTTCGCCCACGGTTATGTGCATGCCGTCTTGGGCTGCGATTGTGGGTATGCCTGTTTTTTCTTGTATGTATCGGGCTTCGTTGACTGGTCCTTTGAATATCATTTGCATGCCGAAGTGGGTTAAAACCGCCGTTTCGGGTTTAACCTCTTCCAAAATTTGGACAGCGTCGGTGGATGTCATGTGTCCTTTCCATGGGCTTCCGGCGGGTCGCATGACGCAGAGCAGGAGAAGTCTCACGCCTTGGTAGGGTTTGCCTATGCCCTCAAAGTATTCGCTGTCAGAAGTGTACGCAATATCGCCTAAGTCTGGTGTTTCAAATCTGAATCCAACAGCGTCTGGGTCAGTGTGCCTCGCCTCTGCAACAACCACTTTAAAGTTGATGATGTTGAAGGTCAAGCCTGATTTGGCGTCTATCACTTGGGCTGGCATTGACTGATGATACTTAGAAATTGAAGGCTCGCATTGTTTGTTGCCGTTTAAAACGCTGTGTGCCGCCGCTAACACGCCTTTTTTGCGTGTCATTCCACTGGTCATGGCTTCAATGAACACTTCAGCGTCGTTGTAGTGATCTGGATGACAGTGCGAAATCAATATGCCATTAACCTTCTGTGGGTCAAGCCCAGCCTCTAAAGAGTAGACAAGGGCGCCTGGTCCTGGGTCCAAATGTACGTTGAGTTTCTCGTGCAAGATGCGGATTCCACCTGTTCGGCGCTTCTGGGTTATGTTGGCAAATCTTCCACCGCCTGTTCCAAGCAAGACCAGTTCCAGCGAAGACGAAGGCATGCTGTTTTTCGCCTATAGACACGTTAAGACAACGCGAGACTAATTTTGTTTTCCCTTAAACCCAATTATTGTTAGTGACGTTGAGTTTGACCGTGATCTGCTTTAAGTTTAGGCTTTGTCAAAAAGCGAATTGCCCATGGCAGAACAGCATTAGCACAAAAATTTTGCTTTCACCCTGGACTTGGTGAGCCTGTTTCAGGCATGTTGGTATGCTTTAACGCTACGAGTATGACAACGGCTATGCTTACCAAAACAATCGATACTATTGCAATAAGTATCCAGCTTATGGGGATAACCCTCAGTGTGGAGATGCTGCTGTCTGCCCCGGCGTGATCTGCGTCTCCAGACCAGCTTGCACGGATGGAGTACGTTCTAGCGGAGCTTGGGTTCCACAAATAGGAGTATTGCCCTCTCGAATCAGTGGATACTGTTTTTAGAAGAGTCCAAGAAGAGTTGTCTGACCTGAAATATATTGTAATTACCTCATCAGAGTGAGCGGGCGAAATTGACCCACTGATAATAACGGTATCTCCTTCAATTACGAGCGTTGATGAGAACGATAAGGTTATTGAAGAAGTCGTTAAAGCACTATAGCTAGAGGAAACCTGCCCAGGCGACGATTGCTCAGCATTTTCGAGCGTTATAATGCGTGCGGAAACTCCTCTAAGTTGGTCTGGGGATTCACCTACTCTCCATCCATTTTCCCAGTTGCCACCCGTGGTCTCAGCCACGTAATAGCGCTTACCGCTGTAACTGAAATAATAGACTGTTGACCTCGCATCGTAAGGTGCATGCGAAAGATTTACTCCAACATTCATGTGGTCCTGCCCTTCATAGTAGAGTAACACAACGTCCAATCCACCAGCCATCATCACAGACGCCGCTACAAAAGAAAAGAGGTCGCAATCGCCTTTGTTTTCAACAATTGTTTCAACCGGATACTTCTGAGGACTGCTTGCTTCGTATGGAAGCTGATGAACAATCATTAACACCCCGTTGGCAAAGTCTTCATCGTCACTATAAATACTCCAGAGACTATCAGCAATGGGCTTCAAAGCGTAAGGAGTGACAAATTTCTCGAACTCGTAAAAATACATGTTATGGTCTTTACTGAGATAATATTCATAAAGAGATGAAGTTGCAGAAACCGTTAACTGGTAACGGTTAGTGCCATCTGGATGGTCAAGAAGCCAATAAGCAAACTCGTAGTTGGCTGCAACACAATAGGGAGGCAGAAATAGCCCTATCAAATAGACCATTAGGATAAGCGTCACAGCCAAACGAACCGAGTTCAAAGTCGCTTCTCAAAGTCGCTTTTCCCCAAAACACAAATTACTAGTTTATGAATTCCAAATTCATACTCAACAAACATTGTTGGGTCACAGCTTCACCTACACTCCCAACATATTTAACTCAAAATAGAAGCGCCATCCCAAAAAAGCACGTAAAAAACACTATACGCTGAACCCTTGTTTCTAACATACCTCCCCCTAGGTAAGTGGTTTACAAAAATAAAGAGAACAACATGCAATCACAAAGAAACATATCAGACAACTCAAATTTGAGTCGTCTAATACGCTCATTCTCTCAATGGACTACGCCCTTAACAAGAGCGTGTCCATAAAAAAGAAAAGGTGGGCGGCGTTTTAAGTGTTTGCTCCTAAACCTTCCGTATGATTAAAGCGCCATCTTTGAAGTCAATGCTTATCGGTGTCTTCGCTCCCTTTGAGATCCCAAACGCTTCCATGAGGTCTGTGTTCAAGTGAATGAATCCATAGGCGTTAATCGTGCCTTCAACGGGGAACGTGGCGCTCTTTGGCTCAACAGATCTGGTGGGTTCTTTTCCCCTTGGCTTCTTTTTTATAGGCGTTTCCTTCAATGTAGCTTCTTCTAATTTTTCCATCTTATTCCTCCTAGGCATGTAAGCCCTAACGAGGCTTAATCCCAGAAAAAGGGGAAAAAGGACAAGTCACGTGGAAACGGGTTGTCCGCTTTTATGCGCATACTCACACTTTCGACACTTGGGCATGAGTTTAAGCGCCACGATTTTTTCCTATGCACACATTGTTAACGTCTTACCACGTTATGCTTACACTTATCCCTCACGTTCGCACTCTTTTCGTCATCATGCTTTCAGGTGTGTTAAGTGTGTGCCTTGGCATCGCTCTTTTCAGACCTCGTCTTCGCCCGAGACACACGCTTTCATGTGGGCGCTCCCGGTCCTTAATGCGTGCGCACTCACCATTAAGGTCGTCGCACGCCACTCCGCCTCTCTTAAGCGTGAGGCTCGCGCTTTTTCACGCTTGCATTCACGATAATATCATGGAGGGTTCAACCACTTATAGAGCCGTATCATGTCCCAAATAGAAAATAGGCGAAAGTAAGGGTTTATTTTCTGAAAAGAAACTCAAACCATGTCGGGTTGTTAACTCGTCATTGCGACATGGGGCGACTTAGCGGGTGCGCAGTTCTAATGGCAATTGCGGGAGATGCGGCGCGCTTTCGTGAAAAACGCCCTCTCTCACTTATTGAGAGAATTTTTTACCACTAACCCTACGGAAAACTACAATTGTACAAGCAGAGTGCTGAAAACCGCAAGTTTAGAAAAACTCACAAAACTAATCGGCGTTTGCCCTACGCTACTCCAAACTAAAGTTTACCTATTTTGGAAAAAAATGGAGGTTAGTTATGGGTAGGTCTTTCCGTAGTTTACGGCGAGTATGCCGAGGTCTTTGTAGTTGACAAAGCCGTCGTTATTAAGGTCCGCGAACCAATTCCAGTATGGTCTAGTTGGAGTTGAGCCGTAGGATACCGCGAGTATTCCCAAGTCTTTGTAGTTTACTCTTCCATCGCCATTTATGTCCCCAATCAGTGCTGCTGCGTTGGGCGCTATTATTTCGATTATGTGTGGGCTGTGCGTGTAGGGAATGTAGATGAAGGTGTGCGTAGCATTCTGGGTTATTGTGCAGGCGCTGGTGACATCTAAGCCGTCAAACATAATCTGCCAAGACTCGCCAATATTGTTCCACATGAAGTTACGAGGAACAGTCACGTTGGAGAAACCAGCGGTAGCGGAAGCTCCTGTAACATTGAAGATCAAAAAACCTCCGTGAGTCAGAATCGCCTTGAACAGCGGTGTTGTTGTGCTGGAATTGCTTTTAATAGCTACATTGAATGTTTTACCGCCAGCCTTTATCGGAGTTGTAGTGGTGTATATGCCCTCAAACCGGAAACTACTTGGACTCGTAGTTGCCCATTCGATTTCTGTGCTGGGTGGATTTGCTTTAGGCGAGGTCGTCCATCTTGTTGGATAATAGACGGTATCCAAGAAGCAAACAGCAGTGCTAAGTGGAAAACCAGCCGGAGGCTCTTGAATAACCTTGAACGTTAGTGTAGCCACCAGCCCACTAGAAGGAGGCTGAATAGTAACACCAGCCACGCTGCCCAATCTTGTGTAGGTGGCGCCGCCAAGGTAATCATTCGCGCCAGTGCCTCCCGCGCTCACTGGCAAATCTGCAATCAGGAAGCTTGTGCTGGGTTCCAAACAGTTGCCTTGGGTCACACTATCCAAGAGTATCACGGTATCGTCCCAATGTAGGCTGAACACTATCAGATAGCATTGTGTTACATTGGTTATTCTTACTTCAAGAGCAAAGGTTTCATTAACTTTACGTGTTATGGTCGTCCAACTTATGCTGCTCGGGCTCAAGAAAATTTCTCCATAAACAGCCTCAAATCTAAAAACACTAGGGCTCATTATTGGGAACATGTATTCAGTGCTTGCTGGTACTGCTAGTGGGGAGCTGACCCATCTTGTTGGATAGTCAGCGTTATCAATGAAGGAGATAGTTGTATTGATTGGAAAACCAGCATGAGGCTCTTGAACAACTTTGAAGGTCAACGTAGCAACAAGTCCACTAAAAGGAGGCTGGATGTTTACGCCGTATACGCTGCCCAATCTGGTGTAGGTAACGCCACCAAGGATACTATTGGGGTTGGATGGGGGCCCCCCAGCACTTGGTGGCAATGTTGCAACTAGCCATTGTGTAGTTATGCCTGTTCCTTCGAGGACGTTGCCTTTGACTACCTTGGTTAGCTGTATTATGCTTTCATTCCATTGCACACTGAACACAATCAGGTAGCATTCAGTTACGTTTGTTATCCCAACTTCAAGTATGAAGGTATCATTAACTTCATTTGTAATTGTCGTCCACCTTATGATATTAGGGCTCAAAAAAATTCCATTAGTTGCTTTAGTTACTTTATCAAGGAAGAATTTGATGAATCCTGCCGTGGTCCATTGCGCCCTATATAGTAGGGCAATCGTTGATACGACAAATTCGTCTCCGATATCATGGAATTGAACTCTATCTAATTTGTATCCCCAAGTATTTTGTGGACGCAGAGAATCTGTGACGATTCTAATGTGGACATTGGGTCCTAGAATCTCCGGGGTCCATTCATTGGTCTTATTGATATTTGTGTAAGTAATAATTGTTTGGTTACTATTATCAGAAATAATGATTTGGTCGTCGAGGTCAACTTGTAAGTATTCAAAATGGACTTTGATCTTATCAGCCATCCAATATGTAAGAGTGCATGACGTATTTGTATCGATAGGTAATGGCTTAACTGTTTGCAGATGGCAATGATATTCTTTCCAAACGTTCGTCTCATAGTTTACGCATCCAAAGAACTTTGTGCTTTCGTGAGCATTATAGTCTACCCAGTCCATCGCCGATGAATTGACACCATTATAATGTTGAGGAACGTAATACTGTAAATCAGGAAATGACGGCAATGAATAGATGCCCCCAGAATGGACGGCGCAGGCAGGATCTGTTATGATACTATTAACCCAAGTCTCATAATTATCATGGTTATTTGGCAGAGGCCAGTCCCACATCAGTATTGAGTGATAGGGAACACACAAATCTTGGACCAAATGCGTTGCCCATCCAAGATTATAAGTTGCATTGTAAAAATCGCCTTGTTGCCAAAATGACACAGCAGCGTCGAATCTTTCTTGGCAAAGAACCCCTGCACTCTTGAACTGCCCAAGCGGCCATCCAAGTAATAAACCCTCGTGGTCCAGGGGATCCATGTAATGATTACCACAACAGACATCAGCGTGAAAGTCCCAGAAAGGAAAGGACCCTACATACAAGTTATCATTTTCGTCACTCGCCTTCTTCATAATTTCCAAATACGTAAGTCCACTATAAGGTTCTGTCGAGTTTAGAAACTCTGCATAGGATACGTAACCATCATTTTGCAATATACTAGCTGCTTGATCGAAAATGAATCGGTGGGTCGCATTTGCTCCAGACTTGTACGCTTCAACCGGTTCAACGTTAAGTAACAATGTAAACATGCTTATTGACAGCAACGTTAGCATCATTCCAGAAACTACTTTCCTTCCCAATCTCTCTTTCTCCTCTTTCACTTACATCATGCTTCATCGTCTAAACAAAAGAGACTAGGCATAGCTAAAATATCTGACATGATCAAGATTTATGCCTTGTGAAACCGTCTTCTATGTAGAAAATTGCTCCATAGATCAAAAACGCAGATTAAACGAAAGTTTATCTCCATCCTAACGCGCGCGCCATAACGCTTCTTAGTTTCATTTTGCTCTCTCTGCTTTCTCTCGTTCTTTTGCGGGACTACCGTTAAATGCGGAGGAGTTCTAACCCTGTTTTTGCCCTTGAGGTGAGTTTGAATGCAGAAATATGCGGTTGGGCAGACCTGCGCTGGTGAATGCTCCAAGACAATAGATGGCATAAGCTACGCCTGCCCAAAATGCGGCGTCCACTACTGCTACACATGCTCCTACTACGCACGATGGAAGTGTCCAAAATGCGGAACTCAACTAACATAAACCGAGTCGTTCGCATACGACGAAAACTAAAAGAGAACCGCTATTTCCACGGAAAACGCATATACAAGCGGGAACAGCTAGAGTTAACGATTCCTTCCAAGTTTAGAGACGTTGTTGAACCCTTCTTAGACAAAGACCTGAAAATCGAAGCCAAGCGAGAAGGCAACAGCCTGATCATCGAAGCCAAACCCATAGAGAGATTAAGAGAATGCGGTTAGCGCTCTCTTAGTATTAAGCAATATGGTTTGTGTCTATTCGGAAAATTTCCACCATTTTTTATGCTCTGTGCTCCACCTGTCCTCGAGCTCTTTCAATAGTTCAAGTTCTCTCTTGACATATTCTATGTCTTCTTTGTCGGCTTTTCTACCGTGCAAATCCTCAAGCAAGTATCTGCATTCTTCACGACACATGTACAAAATATCGCCTAGATTCGGTGAGGCCTGTCTGTTCCGTCATTTATTGTGTAGAGAATGATTTGTCTATTGGCGACTTTTTTAAGGTCTGCTGACATGTTCCAATAATCATTCATGATAAGATTCCAACTTTTGAGAATAATCTGTGCGAATTGAGATAATAAGACTAGCCACTGTGGAAGAGACCCTCGTGAAAACGTTTAGGGCACCCTAAAAACCCTCGCAAAAACACCAGCCTTAAGAGACCTCAAGCCCACATTTTATTCATAAAAAAGCAAATTCCGTTTAAATAGGCACTTCTGGCAAAATTTTTTGACTAGCACATTTGGGGAACCCCAAAAATTTTCGTCGAGGTTTTGGCATACAAAAACTTGTCTATCAACGTGATAGGCTACTTTGCACCTACTTTTCCAAGAGGGTTTAGGTGGGAACGCATGCTGGGAAAGACAAGAACTAGAAGAAAGAAAGTGTGCGAGGCTTTGATGAAAAGGGCTAAGTTCACCTTTTTCTTCGGCTTGTCGTTGTTTGGGGCATCTCTTTCTTGGTTGATTTCAAATGTTGCGAAACTTGTCTATGGAGTTATACCGGTCTATGAAGCTCTTGTGCCTTTGACCTTGTTGGTGGTAGGTATAGTACTTGTGATAACCTATGCGGACATTAAGTTCTTGACGGATGATCCCTAGAGAAATACCGTGCGGAAATTTGTCTTTAATCTTCTAATTATTCCTTAAGCAATTCACAGGTGCGTTTACAACAACCGTGACCTCAGCCCGCTTAACCATTTCCAAAACCTTAATGCCTGGCACCTCAGCTGAGCTAACATTAATCACGTCGCGTACATCGTCAACGGAAACGCTTGCCAAACAGACTCCGGCCTCAAACAGAAACGAGAAACAAGCTAAATTTAAGGAATCTTGGCGGAAAAAACCGCGTCAGAAAAACAGTGTTCGAAAAAACTGAGCAAATAGCCCAAATTTTATAAAAGCAACGTTATTAGGATTTTGACAGAAATCCCTTGCGGAAGTGTAGCTATGAAGGAGCTTAAAGCATTTATCCGCTGGGCCAACCGTGAACGGCGCAGACGTGGGATGATCTGCCATTTCTATATCGCAGAAATTAGTAAAGAAAAACAGAAACAGTATTACAGCAAAATCGACTATGCCTATTTTAATCTATTCTGTGATTCCCCAGACTGGATAATTAAGGGAACACCTGAGCACGGTGTTAGAAGCAAGCGAGGAAAACCGTCTCCAGTGCCATGCCTCAATTGTTTCGAAATTAATGGAAAATTTTATGATGCTATTAGGCAGCTCTCGGTTGAAGGAAATGAAAAATTCGAATTAGGTCTTGTCCTCAATAAGCGGATGCTCAGAAGGCGCTTTGAGGTTATTGATGTATCTACAAAGCCACCTTCACCTCTTCCACCGCCGAGCGAGTGTCATTACTACGACTGGCCTCAGCAAAGAGCCCGAGGACTGCAGCCGTTCCATTATTGCGATGTCGTTAGAGTTGAAATCCCAAAATCGAGCTTCTTGAAATCCCAATAGCAGCCATGCCACATCAAACCATAATGGGAATTCTGGTAAAAGGCGAACAGCATTATGCAATAACTGAACTGCTGAAAGTGAAAAGATGTGGCATCAACGTCTTCCCATTGCTGTAAGATAATACGTAATCAAGATGAAAAACGAAGCAAAATAAAGAAGAAGGCTTATATAGTTATTAGCTTTAATAAGTTATTATGCCTAAGAAAATCATAAGCTTCGCACTTTCTGAAGAAAGCATTGAACAGATAGACAGAACTTCAAAGGCACTTGGCATGAGTCGCAGCGAACTGATAGAATTCTTGATCAAAAAAGGTTTTCACTTTTCGGAAGATGTCCAAGTGGCTGTAGACAAGATTTCGAAAATGCAAGAGGAAACAAAGGAAAAGATAGAGACCAGGAGGCGTTAGCATGCTGAGTGAATTGTGGAACTTTATTAGAGTCAGTTTCAAAAAGAAATTAGCTATATACTATATTGTTCTACTTAGCTGGATACTTTTTGGATCTATTCCAATCCGAGTATTCCAGTTTGTTTGGTTTTTTGTTTTCGTAGTCGCAAGCGGGCTATTCTTGACTGTTTTTGGTCCGCAATTCGCTTCAAACCTTTGTTTGTTCTTTCTGCGTAAAAACGAAGTTAAAATTCCAGTGCCTAATGAAATAAGGGAATTGTCGAATCGTATAGGGGGTACAATTAAGCAAGTTCGAATCAAAGGCAAGTTCGGTAGTGCTTTTGTAAGAGGCAAAACGCTCGTTTTGGGAATTACGCTCTTACAGAAACTTAGTTTCAATCAACTCCAAGCAGTAGTGGCTCATGAATCAGGGCACATAAAAGAAAGGCATCACCTACTTCGATTTCTCTTAACACTTCCGTTCATGATCATTCCCTGGTACAGCTGGTCCAGGTTCCATATTCCAATTTTCTTTACGGAATCACTGACTTTCATTGTAGTAACAATAATGTTATGCATAGCGTCCTTGGCCTACATGATAGTGATAATGATGCCTGTAAGCTGGTGGTTAGAACTTAGGTCTGATGAAATTGCGGCAAGATTTGTTGGAAAAGAAAACATTAGATCTGCCTTGATGATTCTTGCGAACAACCGAAACCTTGAAGAACCTTCCGAGGATCATCCATCAATAGCTGAAAGAATAAAACATATCGAAAAGTTAAAAATTTGAACCCAGCGTTGCGCTCTAACCGAGTATGTCTAAGAGTTTTTCTCCTTTTTGTGTGATTTTGTAGATGCCTCAGCTGACTTGTTCTATGTAGCCCTTTGGAAGTAGATAGTGGTAGAATTGCTTTCTGACTGTGTTTGATGTTGCGAAGCGTAGGCATGTTGCAACCGCTTTTTTCTCAACGCCACTCAGCCGAATATTAACCTGCAAAACTCTCTTTTTCTTTTAGGCTTTTGAAAGGCTTGATGAATCTGCTAAAGGGAAATGTGTGCGGACTGGGCATTTTTGGTGGGTGTTGCCGTAAAATTGGAGTCCTCCCCCATCGCAAAAATCGCCTATACGCCATAAATTTGATGAGTTCATTAAAATTCTGACCAAAATCTTGTCCTTCGCGCTTGTTCGTTGATATTACTAAGGAAAACGAAGCTTCCCGAAGGTGCGCAAGGCATTCATGTTTCTGCTGAATATTAGTTGGGTTTGGGTGAGGCTCGTGTCCGAAGTCAAGCAAAAGTTGTTGGAAAAGTTGAAGAAGATTGTTAGAAAACGGGAATCTGTTAGAAAAGGGAGGAGGTTTAAGAGGGCATCTTCGAGGATGTTTTCGTTTCCAAAGGACAAGTACAAGGCACTTGAAGAGATCCAAACAATGTTAGGGTTCACAGACGAAGAGCTACACATGTTTTTTGCGTTGTTGGAAAAGGCTACAGACGGATACTTAACTTTCGACTTCGGCGACTTAAAAGCGGAGTTCCACACGTGTGTATTTGATGTGAACACTGCCAGTGAGATCAGCGTCAAGGTTGAAGTAGAGGAGAAAGAAATCACGCATTCAGCAGAATACCATTTCCGTGAGAGGTCACCCAGTTTGGAAAATTAAGCAATGAAGAAGAGAGGCTTGTACAGATGGCTGATTTGATTAAAGATGATCTTGAAGGGTGTCTTCAGCAACTCTATTTTCATGAGTACTATTGTGAACGCTTGACGGCTTTGATGGGAGAAAGCTTGTATTTTCTTGAGTTCGCGAAGGTTGAATTAGAGCAAAAGAAGAAGTCTGAGTTGGGACAGATAAGGCAAGCAAAGAAGTTCTTAAAAATACTTCAAGAGATAAACTATGAACTTCAAAAGGTGGCAACCGAGATTTTTCAAGCCGTGACGATAGCAGATCGCGAAATTCATGGAAACTTGATATCTGTAGAGATAAAAGAACTCTCTTGGAAGCAACAGAAAAAAGAGATGAAAGACCAAGAAATAGAAGAAGCTTTTGAGAGGCAACATAAGAAACTCGATTCCTTCATTAGGTGAGCATGGCTATATTTAGTGGAGCATGGCTATATAGTTGGCGAGGAGAGAACCGGAGAGGAAATTGTTAGAGAGTTGGAGACTAATTGACCTCGGTGCGCCGCGCACCGCCATTCACATAAATGCGGCGTGTTAAGTTGCATGGGTCGGAGGCTTCATGGATTGAAACGTAAAAGTTGCTCAATACTACAATCCGGATTGAAGGGCGAGCTGGAAATAAGCATTCTGCAGCATCCAGATGTATGCTGCTCCTTGTCAATGATTGACTATGACACTGAAATTGTCTATTTAGGTTCGGATGTGCATCCGGACGATGTGGAAGAACTTACTGAAGACATTTTGACGCACGAGTATATGCACTACGTTTTATTCAAAAACTTTGGTATTGTGACCGCTAAGAAATACGACAAAATCTATGGGCACGTTGAGCCCAAGGGAAGAGTAATCACAATAGGATTTCAAGGCATGGAGTAAGGGAGCATGTATTTAATTTCCATCATTTTTTGATATTTTGGTTGTCTTAAACGTGGGCATTGTCTGGAATTGGTTTCAGTGAGGTGTCAAAGAAACTACGATGAGTGCAGACGGCGACGAGACTTTAAGACCCGAAAAAGCTAAATGAAGCGCGCGTATTATAGAAAATCACCTCTTTCTTGCACGCCGTGTGCGTAGAAACAGATCTCTTTCTTTTGGGGGTTATGTCGCCCGGGCATAAAGGGGGTTGAATTCATGTGTAATTGGATTCTTTATCAACAAAAGATGGAAGAGTTTTACAACGCGTTCGCCGAGGTGATTATGCAAAAGAATTGCTATATTCGCTTAGACCAAGGTGTTGAGGAAGATGTCCTCTATCCCGAGCTGCTTCTTTTTGAAGAAACCGTCTGCGGCGAAGTCTATGACACTCAACTCGAGGAATTACTTGGATATGTGGCAAAGAGGGGCTACCGGATTGCAATGAATTTTTACGCGCCAGACGTAGTCCTAGGAAATGTGGCGGTTAAAATTAGGGATAGATGGTTTGCATTCGGCGAGTGCATAAACCAAAGTGCGCGCGAAAGCCAAGAGGGACAATATGTCACTGAGATATGGCCACTAAAATACGTCCTTCCAAATTTACTCCAAATGGAAGTCAAACTAAGATACGCCATTCCTATACGCCCTCAGACGCAGCAACCACCATACCTCCATAACTTCTATCAGAACGAGCGCGGCACCCTAACTAACCACTCATAGACAATTGCAAATCAGCAAGGAAAGCATCTAACTGGAAGAGGTTCTTTTTTGTATTGTAAAGTTCGTATATTTTCATTCCAGTCCTTTGAGCGCTTATCAGACTCTCCGATTTTACACCGCAATTCAGACAAATAGCATATCCATATACGTGTGGGTATCTGCTTTTCACTCTGTCAAATACATCTCGATCTGCATCTAACCAATCCGCACCATACCAAACTTTGCAACTTACAATAGCAAATGGATGAATTACTTTGTCATCTAGAACGCCCAGCGAGAGATCTACTTTTTTAGTCTTCGTATATGTTTTGAAACGGCTGGTCTTTCTTTCAAAGACATAGAGCTCTTCGGTAACTATTGGTTGCCGCCAAAACAGTTCGAAACGTTTGGACTTGAAATTGATTCTATTTTCTATAACGTCCTTTACAAATTCTTCGAACGAACATCCTCTCATAGTGTTATAAGATGCAATACCAAGTTTTTTTCGTATTTGATCCTTCTTGATCCATGAAAAATGGAGAAAATCGTTCAAATCCTTAAGACTAAGGGAACCTTTCCATTTTTCATACCTCTCTCGTAACAATTTCGCAATATCGCCCATAGCTGTTTTTTCTTCAAGATCTCGTATGTAATCCGCAGTTACTTTTATTTTAGTCATCTTATCACCTTATCAACTGCAAGTGCGCCCGTTTTTCTTGTGCTTTGGTTTTCAGGCGTTTTTCCAAGTCATGTGTTCTAATTCTTTGCTCAACAAGTTTTTCATTTTCAGTGAAGTAAAAGCTGCAAAATCTTTTATTTCTATATGTCCAAAAATTGAGTTTACCTAAAGCATCTCTTGCGTTTCCCCATATTTCGAAAGCTTTTACTAGCTTTTGATACATAAGATTCGCTCGGCGGACGTATTCAGATGTATACCCTGGATCTTGATTAGAGATCACAACTGTTAACATTCTTGGTTTCTTGCTTTGTATTTTGTAGAAATGAATTAAGTTCAGTATGTTCTTTTTCGCTTGTTGAGCATACCCGGAACAATCCACTTCAAAAGCTGCAATAATATTGTTAGGGTTTCTCTTGTACCACACCAAGTCAAGTATCTCGAGCACTTCGGCGTCGTTAGGTGTGACTGGCACCCCGTACTCTCGCTTGCTCAAAAATTGCAATTTTTTGGCTAGCTTCTCAAGTGCGCCGCAGACTTCCCTTGTCGCTTCATTCAACTCGATTCCTCCTCATGCCCCCAGAAATGCGGTACTACCAAATAGGCATTTAGGGCACTTTTTTAGCCAGCCTAATATCCAGTTGGTATTTTGCTATTACTTCCCCCACCTTCTCTATTCCGAGAAGCAGGTCGTAGGTCCAGCGCCTTAACTCCTCGTTCTTCTCATCTATCAATTTTAGCAAACTCCTTTCCTTGTATTTATCCGAGTTCTTAATCGCATCAAAGGTTTCCTTCATCAGTTCCTGCATGTATTTCAAAGGCTCGATAGAGTAAATGTGGTCAATACAGTCTTTGACATCTTCAATTGCATAAGACAAACTAACTCACCAAATCTCAATTTCTCCAGTTACTTTAAAGGCTTTCAGTCATACGGTTTTCATTCTCTTAACGATAGACGGCCGAACCTTGCGCGCAATCTTGTAAAGTCAGTTTGGGCACTTCCAGTTGAGCATTTCCCACTTTCCTCTTGTGGCTCTTTGACCACAACGCACGCATTCATAATCCATCTCCTTAGATTCAGGCACCAGATCACCCCAAAAGAAAAGTCCTGTTTTACTCAGTGGTGAGTCAAAAGAAAACGGCTATTTCGTGTTGTGCACGTTCTATTTAGCTTTTCGGGCGTTAAGGTTTCATTAATAGTCTGCAGTGTTTCTGCTCTGCTCCTTATTATTGACATAGTCATATTGGTCGGCGGTTTCGTTGCATTAAGCAGAGGCGGGACCTTGCCGGGTTAATGCTGGTTTCATGATTATTCGAAGCAGTTGCTGAAGCGAAAACCTGAGCCTGATTATGTCTATTTAAAAGACCTACTGCCAAACAGGTGTATAAGAAGGTGTTGGAAAGGTAACGAGAATCTATCTACGCAAGAAAGTGCCAATAATATGGGCAGGCGAGCCCCCAATTAGGTCTAAATTCACCATTGAAATGCAAATACTATGGTTGGCTCCAAGCATTTATGGAAGTTACATAAAACTAGAAGATATTCCTTGGATCAAAGGATATTTCAGGAAGGGTTTGAACCACATAACGAGCAAGAAAGACAAAGAAAATTTTAAAATAACATTTGACACAACAATTGGCTATCATAAGATGTTACGCAGAACACTCATTTACTAAGTGACGAAAGAGAGTACCATGAACACGCCTCCTGCTCAATGATTAGGGTAGTATACCCCCTATGGAAATATTTTATTTTCTCGCTTGAAGAAAAAATAAAGGGGTAATCAAATTGAGGAAACTCAAAGTCAAATCGGTTGAAGAATCGGTTGAGAATTATGTCATAGGGACTATTCAAGGTGCATTTAAAACGAAGCGTTATTGGAGGGGGCAAGGCTATGATGAAAACCATGCAATCAGCAATGCTGTAGAATATGGGATAGGGCAGATCAAGGCTGGTGTTAACATTCAGAATCTTGAGCATATCATCGGAGTTTTCAGGGAGATATCCGGAATAGCAACCGCGTTTGCGGATATGCTTGAGAATGCGAAAAGTAACCCATAAAAGAATGGTGTTTTCCTTGGAAGCTTCAATAAGAGGCGTAATCGAAAAAAGCATTGATTTTTTGTTATCAGATGAAAATCTTGTGCGCTTGCATCAATCCTTCGAGGGACTAAAACCTCACATAAAATCTAAAGAGGATGCGCTTTTCGGGTTCATTTATGGCACCATTATAGCCACAGTGTCAGACATTTATCACATGGCGCTTCACCGTAGGCCGACAAGCGAAGAATTTAATGAGGCAGTCAGACTGATTGAAGCGAGGTTGCCATTGATTAAATCGAAGATTATGTCAACGTTTATTTGAAAGTCTATGACTGCTTTACAATGACCTCGCCATGGCTTAACCTGCGGACAATCTGCCAGTCTTAGCGCCAATAAGTTTTTGGCTTGTCAACACACAAACCAAGTAAGCGGAACTTGCCATGCGTTCGCTACGATGGAACTGTCATTGATGAAATTGACAAAGCTCTGTCACAAGAACTCTGTTTTCTTTCGCTTCAATCTCATGTTTTCTATACCGATGTCAAATTCCGTTTCTTTTTGAATGCGTTTCTCTATTTCCCTAATCCCGCGTGGCAAGAGCTTGCAGTATCTAATTCTTTGGTCGATGAACCAATGAGCATACCCCTTTGTCGTTAAAGGTTGAATTTGTTTTTTGACTTCTTGTTGTGTCATGCCAAGATGCGTAGCGATTAACCTAACTGAGAGTCGTTGGTCTGCTGGGGATTCCGGCGTATCTTTTAGGTTGTAAAGGTATGCCATGATTTGCTGTTGCTTATCATTCAAGCCAAATACCATTCAGTTCACCTCCATGACTCAGGGAGTAACTAATCTAGCAGCTCACCGATTACCTTGATTGCTGCGATGACGACTCCAGCTATGCCGAACAGTGCCGCTATTATGACAAGGAATGAAACCACTCCGATAGGCGCAGCAATTATCGTTGGCAATCCAGCTGACGCCATCCAAACGTAGACAAAGACTCCAACGAACAAGGCAATGGCAATGAAAGCAAGGACGGTGACTATTACTTCCTCATAATCTTCCAATGCCTCTCACCTCCTTGCCTCTTGGCTTGGGGAGGTGTTCTGAAAAACTTCGCGAACAATGGGCTGAATTATGTGTATCAAAGCCCAGCCGTAAACAAGATTGAATGGCAAAATATAACCTTTGCGTGGCAGCCGTAAAAAGGTGTCAAAGAGCAGCCTCTGCTTGCACCACATGAACGGACTGTGATGAGTCTGCTTGCCTGAAAAAATGGTGAACACGCCGCCCGTGGTTAAGGCAGAGAAGTGCAACTTAAATATTTCAACTTTAAATTTACTGATGGTGGTATGTTGCGTCGAACCTTTCCGAAAAGGTCTGTTGAACTGAAAGACTTTTTCCTCATTCTTCTTGGATGGGCCGTTCACAGAGTTTTGGATTTCGTTTGGGGAGCAGTTAAGAAGCGTAGAATTAAGGTCAGCCGCAAGCCAAGAAAACCCTTCATCCAAGTGATTGGCGACCGGTTTCTCGACATGGTTATTAAGATGCTGTTCGATGATGAAGAGATTGCATGGGCAAAGATACAGCAAGAACAGAGACGTCGTAGCGGAAAGGCTTATCCATTACACACCTTTTAAACTTCGACGCACGATGACCTCTCCGCTTTGAAGCCTATGAACAATGCTCCAACCTCCACGCAAATAAGTCAGAAGGTCATTCTCTTTGATTTGCTCAAACACCTGTGGACAATGCTCGCCATTTGAGCAAGGCGTGCCTCCATTGGTCATGATGCGTTCACGTCGCTTACCCAAGCGTATGCCATAACGTTGAATGCTCTCCATGTCTTCGGGCGTTAATGGTTCTTTACGCATTATTTTCTCCGTGAGCGCTCTTATTACACGTTCACGCTCCTCAATGCTCGCCATTCTTGTGAGGTCTAGTTGCTCATAGGATTCCTCATAGAGTTTACGTTGGTCTTCAGGGTGTGGAATCACGTAAGCCGCTTCTATGTCGCTCATGCTTAACTTAAGACCCATCCAATACTTGAGGACGATTGGGTGTTTCACCTTGAGGCTTAACGTGGTTTCAAAGGTTTTCCGAATGCGGTGTGGAGACGCAACGAAGCCAAGTTTCTTTCCTAAGCGCTCAATAATCTGTGTAACCTCTTTGGGTGTTATCGGCTCATAGGGTGTTTTCTCAGTTAAGGTTAAAGGTGTATCATCTGTAAACTTTTCTCCTCGTGCCTCACGCGTTTTAAGGTATGTCTTTAAGGCGTCTATGGCGTTGGATCCGAGAAAGGTTGCATACTTCACTTGTTCCTTTTCTCGCACCACTTTCATGAGGATTGAACGCTTACCCGAGGTTAAATCTTGTTTCACGTCTCCATACGTTAAGCGTGCAAAGTCTTCTCTGCTCATGCCCGAATCCTTCAAGCCCATTATGACCCACCTTTGTTGAGGTGATGCGAGGTCGCTTAGGTCTTTGATTTCTCCAAGGCTTAACGGCGCATAACTCTGCGTTACACCTTTCTTTGGAGTGGCAATGGTTAACTTAAAGCGCGAGTTGTATTTTATGAGGCTTTTCACTCCTGCCCAATGAGATACAGCCGTGCTTTTCTTTATGCCTTTCTCACGTGTGAGCCATGAAATGAAATCATCGAGTTTCATATCCCATGAGTTTAACGCTTGTTCATAGTTTTCTCGGGCTTCTTCATTCCACCTTTTTACAATGTCATCGGGTGTCATTTCACAGAATTCATGAAATAAATGTAATGAACCCGCATAGGCTTTCTCTGTTTTCTTGCTTCCACTTTTTTTGGATGCTAAGCGCTTAAAGAGTGTCCGCACGCTCTCAAACTGCTTCGCCCACGTTACATGGATGCTTTCTTTCTCACTCACTTTATTCACCTCCACGTATTTTCATGTGGGCATGGTCCTTAATGAGACTTATTTATCGCCTCATTTTAGAGTGGATAGACATATTTAACGCCAAACAGACAGGCGTACCCAACCAAGAGCTCTCACAAACATGAAAACACAGCACATATAAGCAAGACCAACACTACAAATCCAAACCACGATCCAAAAAACGAAGGAAACATCATCATGAACGAAAAAACAACAACCACAATCACAATACCAACATGCACATCATGCCACAAAATAATCCCACCGGCAACAGAAGCCACAAAATTCCCATGCCCAAACTGCGGAGAAATCACAATATGGCGATGCTCACGCTGCAGAAAATTCGGACGCCCATACCGCTGCCCAAAATGCGGCTTCGAAGGACCATAAAAAGGCAGGAAACCCCCAAATGGCAAACATGCTGGTCTCAATAAAAATCTTCCCAACCGACATCACAGTCGACTTTAACCAACTCAAACAACAAATCCAAAAGAACCTACCAAAAGACGCCTCAGTGCGCAGATTCGCCGAAGAACCGATAGCCTTCGGACTCAACGCACTCATAGCCCACATACTTATCCCTGAAGAAAAATCAGACGAACTAGAAAAAATCGAAACAACCATAAGAAACATCGAAGGCGTCAGCAACATAGAAACCTTCATGATGCAACGATGGTAAAAATCATTTAAACCTCAGTTTACGCTTAAATAATAGATTCAACTTTCCCGATATAGACATTAATAGGTCTGGACACGTGAACAACATGAGTGAAATACAATTAAGAGTGGGCGACGCCCGACAACGCGACGTTGGAAGAGGCATAGCCCGCATAGACCAAAAAACCATGCAAAAACTCGGACTCTCAGCGGGAGACGTCATCGAAATCGCCGGAAAAAGAACCACAGCAGCCATCGCTTGGCCTGCATACTCGGAAGATCAAGACAAAGGCATCATAAGAATCGACGGATTCACACGCAAAAACGCAGGCGTAGCTATCAACGAATACGTCGTCGTTCAACCAGGAAAAGTGAAAGACGCTGTCAGCGTTGTGTTGGCTCCTGTTGACATGCGACTAAACGTGGACGAAGACTTCACGAATTTTGTGAAAAACCGACTCATGGAACGAACGTTTGTCGAGGGCGACACAACTCTAGTAATGATGTTGGGTCACGCTATACCCTTCACAGTAACCAAGACTAGACCACACGGAATAGTTCGCATCGCCTATGAAACAAGCCTCCAAATCTTAAACGAGCCTGTTCCGGAAGCCAAAGGAGTGCCTCGAACCACATACGAAGACATAGGCGGACTCCAAGAAGAGATTCAACGCATACGAGAAATGGTGGAACTTCCTCTACGACATCCGGAAATCTTCCAAAGACTCGGAATCGAACCTCCGAAAGGCGTATTATTGCAGGGTCCACCCGGCTGTGGAAAAACTTTGCTTGCCAGAGCCGTGGCAAACGAGTCTGAAGCTAACTTTTTCTCAATAAACGGTCCAGAAATCATGAGTAAATTTTACGGAGAGTCAGAAGCCAGGCTACGCGAAATCTTTCAGCAAGCTCAACAAAACGCGCCTAGCATAATCTTTATCGATGAATTAGACGCCATAGCACCCAAACGGGAAGAAGTAACAGGCGAGGTTGAGAGACGAGTTGTAGCACAACTTCTGGCCCTAATGGACGGGCTTTCTGGGAGAGGAAACGTCATCGTCATAGGCGCAACAAACCGACCGGGCGCACTTGATCCCGCTTTAAGAAGACCCGGACGATTTGACAGAGAAATCGAAATCGGGGTTCCGGACAAGCAAGGGCGACATGAAATCTTGCAGATCCACACACGAGGCATGCCGTTGGCCCAGGACGTGGACCTTAAAAAGTTGGCAGAAATGACCCATGGCTACACTGGCGCGGACTTGGCTGCTCTGGCTCGAGAAACAGCCATGAAGGCTTTGAGGCGATACTTACCTGAAATCAACTTGGAAGAGGAGCGCATTCCGCCCAGCGTCTTAGAGAAAATGGAGGTCCGTATGGAGGACTTCATAAACGCCTACAAAGAAATCACACCAACAGCCATGAGGGAGGTTTACATCGAGGTGCCCGCTGTCCATTGGAGCGACATCGGCGGCCTAGAAGAAGTCAAGCAGGAATTGAGAGAGGCTGTAGAATGGCCCTTGAAGAATCCTGAGATCTTCAGCAGGATGGGTATTCGTGCGCCGAAAGGGATCTTTTTGTACGGTCCTCCAGGTTGTGGAAAAACCTTGTTGGCTAGGGCTGTGGCCACCGAGAGCGAAGCCAACTTCATTACTATTAAGGGTCCAGAGGTGTTTTCCAAATGGGTAGGTGAGTCTGAAAAAGCCATAAGAGAAGTGTTCAGGAAAGCAAGGATGGCTGCCCCAGCGGTTATCTTCTTTGACGAGTTTGATTCACTTGTGCCGCGGCGGGGCATGGGCTACGCGGATAGTGGTGTCACTGAAAGGGTGATTAGTCAACTTCTGACAGAGATGGATGGACTCATGACCCTAGAAGATGTGGTGATAATTGCTGCCACTAATCGTCCCGATATAGTTGATCCAGCCGTCTTGAGACCTGGCAGGTTTGACCGTTTGATTTACGTTCCAGAGCCTGATGAAAAAGCGAGATTAGAGATTTTCAAGTTGTACACGAAGGGCATGCCTTTGGCTAAGGAGGTGGATGTTGTTCACTTAGCTACTGTTACGAAGAATTATTCTGGTGCGGATATTGAGGCGCTTTGTCGTGAGGCTGCTATGTACGCGTTGCGTATGGACGTCAAATCCAAAGAGGTTACTCTTGCCGACTTTAAGAAGGCCATGGAAAAGATTGGGCCAAGCATCTTGCCTGAGGTGGAGGCTTGGTACAAGGGCTTTATGAAACAGATTAGACGGGTGCAGAAACCTACAACGCCAGTTGCTTAAATGTTAGGAAAGTGTGAAAAGTGGTTGTTAAGACTTGGAAGCCTCATCCTCTTGACTTGACTATCATTGAAGTTTTGGAGAAGAAGGGTCCGATGACTGATGCTGAACTTTTTGACCTGTTGAAGGAGACGTATAAAGACTTGGGATTTGGAGTGCTGAATCAAACGTTGATGAAAATGGAGGTTGAGGGCAAGGTTTACGTTTCTTGGTTGACGAGGGGTAAGCGAAGAGTTGAGTTGATGAAACGCAAAGAAACTTTGTAGTATCGTTTTGTGTTTTGTCTTTGTTTGTGTATGTGAGTGCGCTTATTTTGAGCCTAATATGTTTGTTTGGGGTTGTATGTTGTTTTTTTATTTTGTAGCCTCCTCTACCAGAGGGGAGGTTCTGGAAGCACTCGAAATGCATATACTTGGTTTGCAGAGTTAAACTCTAGTGGTGAGATGTTTTGAAAGTTGGAAAAGTTGTCAGCTTGACGTTTATGTTCATCAACATTCTGGTCTTCACGTTAACCAGTTTTAGCCTTGGCGGTTCAAGTATGCGTTCGGGTCTAGCTGAACCGAATCGTAAGCATTTTCCGCTGGTCAACTATGCGCCCTATTGGATACCTATTGCAGGAGCTAGGAGCAACTATTCCGAAATAGTAGCTGACTTGGATTTGATTTCGTGCTTAGGATTCAAAGGTGTCAAACTTTGGAACATTGAGGGCTTCTACGATAATGGCCTCGTTGATAAAATCTTCTCGGACCTTCAAAAAAGAGATCTCGTCGCCATATTACCATTAAGAGTATGGACACAAGAACAATTCCCAGAAAACCTAACTGCATTAGAAGACTTCAAGTTCTTTGTGGCTAACATCTCCGCTACGTTGAAAACAAAAACAAACCTTCTATGGTACACTGCACACTATCCAGTTGATTGGAGCAACATAACCGAGACGATGGAAAGATTCAAAACCGAAGCTTATAGGTCCAAGCTGCAAGAAATTATCAACATAATATGGGGCAATGACCCCATACACCCAATCTACATGTCTCTGGAATTCGACCCAAACTGGGGGGCACCTTACAATCTAGTGAACATACAAGGCTTTGGAGTTGAACCCTGGACTTACGAAGAACCAGGTCAGGTCCAATGGGATAAAGCGAGAGCCTATTTAGACTATTTCAAGCTGAGAGGTTATAACGTCTACATTGACGAATGGGGAGTGCAGACAATTGGAGGCTACCCTGCATGGGTTGTCCAGAACGACGAAGTCAAACACGGTGAATCAACATCAGAACAAAACAAAGCTCAGATGATAAAAGACTTCGTTGGAGGAATACGTGATTTAGATATCGTCTGGAGCTACTTTGCACTCCACGACACATGGGAAAGCGATTGGGGATTAGTGGAAAATAACAACACTCTAAAGGGAAGTGGAAAAGCCATGAAGGAAGTGCTTCAGCAACCGCCATACGATATCCCCTACCCTGAGCCCTACTTCTTGTGGATGGTAGGCGACACTATCGGCATAGTGGTTTTAGCATTTATGATGGCGTATCTTTGGAAACGAAAGCGATAGCTCCGTGCATGGTTTCGTGAGGTGTGCTTGAATGTTTCTGTTTGTGGCTTCGACGAAAGATGTTGCGGGCATGAACATTGCAGAGCAAATCATTGAGCACTACGGGTTTGAGAAGACCTCGGAGAGTTTTCAGCAAAATCCTATGTTCTTAAAGAGGATGCAGGAGAAAGAAATCAAACTTGTCTTCATCAACGAGGAAACCATTTGGGCACAGTATATTACAGACTATTTTTCTCCACAACTCTTAGTGTTCGTTTCTAGGCACAGTGGCATCGCAGGCATTCCCACACTTTCTGTCCACACGCCAGGCAACCTAACCGAAAAAGCCGAGTTTGGCGGTCTACCTAGAAAGGTTTCTGTCTCCCCGGCTAGTGCCATGAAAAACGCGCTTTCAGAAATGGCGCGATTGAAAGAGGAAATGTCGTTGAATTATGAGGTTTCGTACGAGTGCACGCATCATGGCCCGAGTTTGGATGTACCCACCATGTTTGCTGAGTTGGGCAGTTCACCGGAACAATGGAAAGACTTGAAGGCTGCTAAGGTTGTAGCCCATGCAGCTATGTCTGCAGTATTAAGTCAGTCTAAGCATCCTGCGGTTTTTGGTGCGGGTGGTCCGCATTATAATGCAAGGTTTACGAAGGTTGCGCTTTCAACTCTTGTGGCGTTTGGGCACATTATCCCAAAGTATGCGGTTCCGTATGTGGACGCTGAGATGATAAAGCAGTGCGTCCAGCGAACCCTCGAGAAAGTAGACCACGCGGTTTTTGATTGGAAAGGTATGAGAGGCGCGGATAGAGAACGCCTAGCCGCCGTATTAAAGGAATTGGGTGTTCCCGTGGAAAAGCATTAAGAAGATTTCAGTATTGAATTCCCTTCACTGTGGGTATTTCATCTGGGTGTTTCACGTCTACGACTTCGTTGACGAAATCGGCGAAATCCACAAGCTTCTTTGGAGCTCGTCGTCCAGTTAAAACCACACTGGTTTCTTTCGGCACCGTTTTTAGGAACTCAATAACTTCGTTCACGTCGAGGAGTTTGCAGTCCAACGCCAGATTAATCTCGTCTAACACCAGCAGTCTAGGTTTCTCTTTGGCTTTCTTTCTAGCTAGGTTTAGGCCTTTTTTTGACAACGCCTTGTCTTTCTCGTTCAGGTTTTTGAGGCCAACCCAGCCTCTTCTTCCGAACTGGTAGATTTCGTAGTTGGACATCTTCCTCCTAAACTTGTATTCACCAGTGTTCTTCCACCACTTGAGAAACTGAATAATGACCACCTTGTACCCGTGGCCCAAACATCGCAAAGCCAAGCCGAGAGCGTTTGTGGTTTTCCCGGCACCCTCGCCGGTGTACAGATAAATTGTTCCTCGTTCTCCAACCATTATTTGTTTACCTCCACAAAAAAGCATTTAAACGCATGTGGGACAAACTCGACTGAAGTCGGCTACGTCGCCCTCGCTTTCTATTGGCCTTAAAACCTCCACCTCACGGCTTCCGTGACGGTAGACAGTTATGCCCTTGCAACCCAGCTTCCAAGCGAGCATGTACGCTTTTTCTACATCGTAAGGAGTTGCCCAATTCGGAAAATTGATAGTCTTTGACACAGCGTTGTCGATGTACTTTTGAAAAGCCGCTTGCATGCGCACGTGCCATTCTGCGCTGATGTCGTGAGCCGTCACGAACAGTCTCCGCCAGTGTTCTGGGATTTCCTCCACATCTTGTATGGATGTGCGTTTGGATATTTCCCGTATCAACTCATCAATGTAGAAGCCTTCTCGCAGAGCAATGCTCTCAAACAACGGATTTACTTCAACCAGGCTGCGTCCAAGCGTCTCGGCAACCTCTCGAACATAGGCGATGGCGAAAAGAGGTTCAATGCCCTGAGAGCAACCGGCGATGATGCTGATGGTTCCAGTTGGAGCAACAGTGGTTGTTGTGGCGTTACGCATTGTTTTCCATTTTTTTCCCCAGATGCTGCCTTGAAAGTTGGGGAAGTTGCCTTTCTCTTCGCCCAGTTCGGAGCTCATTTTGTGTCCCTCGTCGTTTATGAACTTCATCAATTCTTCTCCAGCCTTCAAGCCTTCTTCCGTGTCATACTTGATGCCTCTCTTGATGAGCATGTCGGCGAAACCCATCACGCCCAAACCGATTTTTCTGTTACCTTTTGTGATCTTTTCTATTTCGGGCAACACGAAGACGTTGGCATCGACCACGTTGTCCAAGAATCTCACAGCCAGTCGCACGGTTTTTCGCAGGGTATCCCAGTCCATCTTGCCTTCTTCGGTGACGAACTTGCTTACGTCGATGCTTCCCAAGTTGCAAGACTCGTATGGGAGGAGTGGTTGTTCCCCACAGGGGTTAGTGGCCTCGATTTCTCCCAGCTGCAAAGTTGGGTTATGTTTGCTTATCGTGTCCAAGAATATGACGCCTGGTTCTCCGTTTTTCCAAGCCATCATGATGATAAGGTTCCAGATGGCCCTAGCTTTCAGCTTCTTGACCACTTGACGGTTTCTTGGATTGATTAATTCAAAGTCTGCGTCTCTCTCAACAGCTTCCATAAACTTGTCTGTCACACCGACAGAGATGTTGAAGTTGCGCAAGACGCCTTCTTTCTCTTTGGCTACGATAAAGTCCATTATGTCCGGATGATCAACCCGCAGAATGCCCATGTTGGCGCCTCTACGTTTTCCACCAGACTTCATAACCTCTGTTGCCGTGTCGAAAATCGTAGCGAAGGAGATAGGCCCGGAAGCCGTGCCTCCTGTACTCTTAACGATGTCGCCTTTAGGTCTGAGCCTAGAAAAGGCGAAGCCTGTTCCGCCGCTTGTCTTGTGTATTGTGGCTGCTGCTTTGAGCGTGGAAAATATGCCTTCAATTGAGTCTTCCACGGGCAAGACAAAGCAGGCGCTGAGTTGCGGATATGTTGTGCCCGCGTTTATTAGGGTTGGAGTGTTCGGAATAAAAACTCGGTTGGTCATAATTTGGTTGAATTCCTTTTCCAATTGGGCAATTTCCTTGGGGCTTTTACCGTATTGTTCCTCTACTTCGGCTAAACTTCTAGCTATACGCTTGAACATCTGGGCGGTTGTTTCCATAACACGTCCGTTTTCGTCTTTTCTTAAATATCGTCTTTCAAGAACCAAAATGGCGTTTAAGGGCAGCTTTAACTCGTCAACCACACCCAGCAGCAGTTTCATCCGTCTTATCTCAGCCCTTCTCTGCCGATAAAGAATGTAAGCCTTGGCAATGCTGGCTTGACCGTTCTCTATAAGAGTCTTTTCCACTAAGTCTTGAACTTGCTCAACGCCAGGTGTTTCTTCAGGTTTGAGCTGTTTCTTCAGCTTTTCCACAACCTGCTCAGTCAACTTAACTGCAAGCGTTCGGTCTTTGCCCCCAACAGCCCTTGCAGCCTTCCAAATGGCTTCGGTGATTTTTTTGGAGTCAAATTCAACTGTTCTGCCGTCTCTCTTCCTGATTTTTTTGATTAAAGTCAAATCAAATCCTTCTTTCAAGATGCACACCAACTTCTGATTATATAGAATTTTCGATGGGCATATTTTAGGCAAGTTTTAAGTGCGTTTTGAGGTTACTTGATTGTCTCACATGTGTGAGTGTGCACAAGCATGATGGAAACGTATCCTTGGTGGAATGAGAAACAGAGGAAACTGGCTGAAGAAGCCAAACGGTTTGCAGACGAAAACCTGCCAAGAGGTGAACAAGTGGCTTGGACCAAAGAGTTTCCTGCCGACCTCATCAAAGAAGTGGCGGAAAGAGGCTGGTTCGGGGCGCCGATTCCGGAGAATTATGGTGGCACAGAGACCGGCGTCACAGGCTGCTGCATAGTGGCTGAAGAACTAGCCCGCGTATGCTCGGCTTTGACAGGCGCCTACTCTGTAACCATGTTTGGCGGTGTGGAGCAACTCCTTAAGTTCGGCAATGAGGAGCAACGGCAACGATGGCTACCAGAAATAGCGAAGGGTAAGTTGGGCGCCATCTGCATAACTGAACCCTCAATCGGTTCTGACGCCGCTGGAATCGAAACCATAGCCACCTGTGAAGGTGACGTTTACGTAATGAACGGCAAGAAACGGTTCATAACAAACGCGGGTGTAGCAGACATTTACTGTGTCTATGCTAAGACAAGTGAGAAGCCCGAAGACAAGGCAAAGTATGCGCATTTGAGCGCCTTCATCGTGGAGAAAGGTATGAAAGGCTTCACGGTTGAGAAAATCAATGAACTAGGCGGCTGGGTCGGCTTGCCCAACGGCTATCTAAGTTTCGACGACGTTAAAGTGCCTGTTGAGAATCGGTTGGGTGCTGAGGGCGAAGGCTGGAAGGTTGTGGTGGACGGGTTAAATTTTGAACGCAACCTGTTCGCTGCTGGAATGCTGGGTCCAATGCGGGAAGCCATAAGATACGCTGTTGGGCACTCGCAGAGACGCCTCCAATTCGGTGAACCCACAATCGAGTTTGAGGTAAACCATTTCAAAATCGCCGACATGTTGGCAGGGCTGCGAACAGCAAGACTGCTAACGTATTATTCCGCCTATCTCATGGACTTGAAGGTGGACGCCGTTATGGAAGCAACCTTAGCCAAGCTCTACGCCTCTGAAGCCTATGAGCGGTTGGTGATTGAGGCCCAACAGGTGATGGGAGGCGACGGTTGGACAAGATTTTACCCGCTCGAAACCTTCATGCGAGACGCCAAAGTGAACCAGTTGGGCGCTGGAACAAGCGAGGTCATGAGAATGGTACTGTACAGACAGGGACTGCGAGCCATGGCTGATGAGTTAAAGATGCCGCATCGTCACATTCATCCCAAACTTGGCGTGCCCATCTCCACCACAAAACCAGAGGTTGTCAAAGAAGTCAATGAGAAGACGTTGCTGGAAGTGTTGGCTGAAGACTACAGAGTAAACCCGGGACTCTACATGAGCCGAAGCGACATAAAAGAGAGGTTAGCCCAAGTCAGCGACGACCAACTCAACCAACTCCTAGCATCGCTAGAAAACAAGGGCTTAGTCAAACTGTACAAGGACCGACGTGGCAACATAGCGTTGGTGAAAGCGACATATAAGGGTCTAAAGCAAGCTAAGCCGCCAGAGTATTATCAATGGTATCCAGAGTGGATAAGAAAAGACCTAATGTTCTAATATCCACCCTCACTGTTCTATTTTCTTTTTCTAAAGAATGCCATGCCATTCTTTTCCATGACTTATTCAAAGCCCGTTTCTATGAGGTTGCTGATCTCTTCGATGTTCTATCGATTATGCAGGTGAATTCATCACTTTGTCTATGTTCGAAAACGTTCTTGCAATTTGAATGTACATAAGGGTGATATCGATTCTCTTATGGCCAAGAAATTCTTTTACAAGAAAATGGTAGGTAAAAATCTATCGATTGAAATGAATGTAGACGAGCGCACATTTAGGGCACGAAAACCGCCGCAGCGACGACCGTTGTCCAAGAGTCATTTTTTTCTCCGGTTGCTGACTGCGTTATATTGGTTGTTTTGATGATTAGTCCACTGGTTTTGAAAAGTTGTTTTCTCTCATCCCATGCGGTTTCTGGGTCAAACTGAAGCCCCATGGTTGTGGCTAACATTGTTGCAGCTAGATCCTCCGCGTAATCTCCTGCCACCTCGTCTGTTTGACCAAAGGAATGGTGCTCAGCCAAGTAACCGTATTTTTCTTTACCCGATGGAATCGCTACACCCACTGATGCTGCAATTAGTCTATGCGGCTCATTGGTTGAATTCTTGGCTACAACAACAAAGGTTATTTCACCTGATTTCAGCATTGTTAGGCCTTTCTCTTTGGAGATGAGTCTGCAACCTGGCGGTATTATGCTAGAAACGTTTACTATGTTGCAGTGCTGTATCCCTGCGTTTCTTAAGGCTAACTCGAATGATTGTAAATACTCTCGGTGTTTGCCAACGCCTTTTGTTAAGAAAAAATATCTGGGAATCATTTCAAAATAAACTTGGGGAATAAGTTTTTATTTCTTTTGGTAAAAAGCGTTCCCTTTACCACACACAAACTAGTGTTGGAAGTAATACGTTTTAGGCGCGAGTGGTTGAAGAAGCCCTGAGAAAATCAGTTTGGCTATTTTCTGTGTCGCTTGTTTCTTTCTCGTTTCTTCGTTTTTCGGCGCCATTCTCGTTTTCTCTGTGTTTTCACGTGAGTTCTGCGGTAGCGGTGTTGAGGGCTGGCTTCTGCTCGGTATTGGTTTATGTTTTTGTAAAAAGTTGGATAGTCGATCTGATTCTGTTGGAGATCTGTGATGTTTTGGTTTAGCTGTTTTTTGATTTCTGGGTTGGTTGTTTTGTCGTAGGTATCGGAATAAGTGAGATAAGCGGCATGGAATTGAAAATCCGATGGGTTGTCGATTAAGAGCTTTTCCGGTGGAGTTGATTTGTCGTTGGAAGATTCTGCGGTCATAGTTTTCCAAGCTTGTATGATGGTTTAGAGTAGTAAGCTTGCCTTTTATAGATAGCGTTTATTGTTGCAATAATGAGGCAGTTTGTGTGCTCTGCGCGCGTCTTCTAAATTCTAAAATATTCCCTAACCTTAAACATAGGGCTTAAAGGTGCTGAAAATTGTTAACTAAAGAGATTTTGAACGATGAAAAAACCATCCTAGCCCTTGACCCAAGTGGTCTTTTTAAGGATGAGCTGGCGTTTTCTGAAAATTTGAAAAAAGCTGTCAGAACTGTTAAGGCGTTTACGTTGCCTACAAAGGTTAAGGTTGGGAGCCACATCATTCGTTACGCTGGTGTTGAAAACATTGTTTTTGCGGGCATGGGTGGTTCAGCCATAGCTGGAGACGTTGTCAGGGACTGGGCTGAAAGAGAGGTTAAAGTTCCAATGGAAGTGGTTCGAGGTTATCACCTTCCAGCCTACGTAGATGAGGGCACTCTTGTTTTTCTGATCAGTTACTCGGGGAACACTGAAGAAACATTAAGTTGCATGCTAGAAGCTGCCCAGAGAGGCTGCAAAATGATATCTATTTCTTCCAACGGAGCCCTGCAGAGAGCCACCGAAGCCTTGGGCTTACCCCTCATCGGGCTCCCAAGGATGGCAGCTGCAAGGGCATCGTTTCCCTACCTTGTGGCGCCTCTACCCTACCTGCTAGCGCGGTTGAAAATCTTGCCCCTAGATAAAGTTGAAAAAGAAATGAGTGAAGCAACCAAAATGGTCAACCAACTGACCAAAGAATACGCCATAAAGGTTCCTATAGAGAAGAACTACGCCAAAAGGGCGGCGTTGCAGATTTTTAGAACCGTGCCCGTCATATATTCTTACGTGCCCTACAGAAGCGTTGCTCTGCGTTTCAAGACCCAGATTAACGAAAACTGCAAGCTTCCAGCCAGGTTTGACGTCTTTCCCGAGCTTGACCACAACGAAATAATGGGATGGGAAGCCAGGAAGCAAATACTTAAACACTACACGCTAGTGCTGCTGCGTGGACCAGAAGAACCAAAAGAAGTCAAGACTCGAATTGAGGTTTTAAAGCGAAAATTCTTCAAGAAAGCAAAGTCGGTGCTCGAAATTCATGCGCAAGGTGAGACAGCGTTGGCCAGAATCTTCCATCTACTCTTCACCGCAGACATGATCAGCATGTACTTGTCGGTTTTGCATCGTCGCGATCCCGTGGCCTCCAAAGCCTTTCAGATATTAAAGTACGAAGTGACTGAGCGCTTGGGAAGTTTAGAAAGACTGGAGGAACAAATCAAAAAACTGGCTCACAGTTAACTACCTATTCTTTTTTTCTAAGACTCGATTGATTTCTTTCTTGATCTCGTTCTCTATGTCTTCTTGTTTGGGTGGAGCGAAGAAGGGAGCCCTTCCGTTTATGAACGTGTCAGAATACATGCTTCCGTATCGCTTGGCTATTTCAGGTTCTTTCCAAGAATCAATAACCTTCAGCGTAACCTGATCCTTGCTTAACCTTGCCACAGCATTTATGTGGTTTAGGTATAATGCGGAACTGTAAGGACATTGAGCTGAGTGAAAATAGAACACTTCTACGGGCAAGGTGCTCTTTGACTCTGAGGTGAAATTTTGAGCAACCGGCTCGATTTTGGGTTGCGGTGCATCTAGGCGAAAAGTTAACAGATCCAATGGCTCACAACCACCGAGTCTGTGGAAGGTCTTTTCAAGTTGAAAGCCATGTTTGCGATAGATTCTGTCGTTGATCCATTGGGGGCTCCGGGAAACTAGCGTTTTAACATAGTTCACTCCGATTTTCCAGAGCCTTCTCAACGTTGCTTTCAGAAGCATTGTTCCTATGCTTTAACCATGCTCTGCCTTGGGCAAGTATATGCATGTGATTAAGGCTGTTTTCTCTGAAGCCTCTACAGGCAGAGGCGAGTTTATAGAAGATACAAACTCAATGAAGCCAATTGGCTTTCCTTCGCTGTCGTAAGCAATGTGTCCCACGTAACCGTAGTCTCTTAACTTCCAACGGAGCCACTCAACTTTGTCTTTAACACCTTTCTCGAATGAATAAGGTGTGGAGCCCTTAGGAGGCAGGCACAAAAGAACCTCATCCTCAAGACTTGATTCATCAATTTCTTTGACTTGCACGCTCAATCAAACACGCTCAATCGTAGGGATGGGACCCGATCCTATAATTTTTGTTGTTTAGCACAAAACTCAACAAGTTTAGGGAGCGTAGGATGTTCGGCGGTTTGGCTGGAAACATAATACGCTGCAACCGCGTTTGCTAGAGTTAATCTGCAAGAGTCTGGAAGTCCAAGCGCATCGCCGAAGATGTTGCCCGCATTCCAAGCGTCGCCAGCACCCGTTGACCTCAATGCTGACACGCTGAAGGCTGGCACAACCACTTCGTTGTCTTTGGCAAAGGACCCCGCGAAGAGGCTGGTGTGAAGATCAACCCGCGCCGAAAGATGCTTTGCCAAGATTCTTGCGCACTCTTTTGCCAATTCATGATGTTCCAATTTCTTTCGAAGACGTTTAACCCTTGGGCTGAGCTGGCTTGCATATGAGAGAGCTTCGTTCTCGTTGACCCCGAAGACATCGACTAATTTTTTTGAGAGCACTTTTCTAACAAGTTTAGGAATGTTCTCCTTGTTAGGGTTCGGGTCGCCTGTGTCATAGTATGTTTTTCCCTTTCCCTTCTTTTTGGCGTGAAGGAAGACCCTTTCAGCCAGTTCCGTGCCCCAACGACGAGTGGAAGACCAATTAAACACGCAGACGTAGTCTGCGTCTTGTAACAGTTGAAAATCAGCTTCTGTAAGGCTTTCTGGACCGAAGTTGGGCAAAGACCCCAAGTTGCCCATCATCAGATTCACGCGTTCACCTTGGTAGGTCAGTTCAAAAGCCGTGGTCAACGCCACCTCTCCTTCAGCCTTAACATGTGAGAGGTCTACTCCAAAGGGTTCTAAGTAAAACTTGAGCAGGTGCAATCCCAACGGACTGGTCGTAATGATTGGGTAAACCTTCGCGCCCAAAGCTGCTAGAGCCGCAGCTGTGTTAGCCGCGTTTCCACCCCTCAACTCCATCTGCTTAACCCCATGAATGTTTCCTCCCAAACGCGCCGCAACTTCGGAAACAGCCACACTGAACTGCTTTACTTCACCTGGGTATGTTACAAAGCGGTCGATGAAAAAGTCAGGCATAACGACCACCTTAAACTTCCAAGGCTTTGCACGCTTTAAACATCGAAGCAGGTCGTCTACGAGCCATGGAATCAAAGTTTTTCACCTTCATACACAGTTTTAACCAGTTAACAAATATCGTTTTCAAACGCTTAAATTCATTCGCAACAAAGCCAAGGATCTGGGAAAAAAATAGAATATCGTATTCAGGACCAATATAGTTAAATTTCTTTTTTTAGGTGAATAGTGAGGCTCAATCGTGATTTAGAGTTCATAACGCATTTATTTTTTATTCACTTACTCAAAACAAAGAGGATAATAAAATGTCAATAGAAACGATCAGCGTCAAGAGCGCAAAAGAACTAGAACAAATCTTAATCAGCGACATAGGCGTTGTCGAAAAGGGGCTCACAATAATAGGCAGTCAGATTCCCGTAAATCCCTCAATAAAACTCGATATCCTCTGCCACGACGAGAATGGCGCGCTTATAATCTTCCAACTCAGCACCGAAGAAGACGACAAGATGATCTTCGAAGGCCTACAAGCTCTAAGCCACGTGGACACACTTAAACACATGATGAAGTTCTACTACAGCAACTTCAAGATTAACGACGCGGAAACACCACGACTTGTCTTGCTCGCGCCGAGTTTCTCTAAGAATCTGCTGACAATTGTGTCTCACCTCACCGGCCTAAGGATTGACCTCTACGAATGGGAATATCTGAGATTTGGCGACCAAAAAGGGCTGCGAGTACAACCAATCTCTTTGTCACCCCAAACAATGAGCAAGGCACAGGATAGAAAGGCTTGGAAAGAAGAGGAAAAGAAAAAAGAACAGTCAGCACCTGAGCCTTCACAATCGATATCGCCTACACCTGAAAAGAAGGAAGAAAAGGAACCAACTAAGAAAAGGTCGCTTCTACGTCTGTAAGTCTCTGAGCTAGCTTGGGCCCTAACAAAAACACAACCTTCATTTAGCACTTTCTAAAACTCTTCGAATTCGTTTTAGGAGAACAGTAACCATTTTTTTATTTCGGATGTGGCAGTGGAATCTTTCCCTGGAAAAATGCAGCTTCACCTTTAATTTGATAACCCTTTATAGGATAGATTGAATATTAGCAAGTGTCATTTCCATCGAAAGGGAAGTTTATTCATGTTCAGCGACCAAAAACTGAAGCAGATTCGAGGACAAGAACAATCATGGAAACGAGAAACTCTGGCGAAAACGCTTGCCAAGTTTCCAGAACGCAAGAAACAGTTCACAACAAACTCTAACACACCTTTAGAACGGGTTTACACACCGAGCAACATTGAAACTCTCGATTACACTCGTGACCTAGCATTTCCAGGCGAATATCCATACACCAGAGGTATTTATTCAACAATGTACAGAGGACGACTGTGGACCATGCGCCAATACGCCGGTTTCGGCACAGCAGAACAAACAAACAAACGCTTCAAGTATTTGCTCCAACAGGGTCAAACAGGCCTAAGCGTCGCCTTCGACTTTCCAACGCAGGTCGGATATGACTGTGACCACGCTATGGCAAAGGGTGAGGTTGGAAAAGCAGGCGTCAGCGTCAGTTGCCTGAAAGACATGGAAATTCTCTTTAACGATATTCCATTAGACAAGGTAACGACTTCCATGACCATCAACGCTCCTGCCCTGATTCTGCTGGCCATGTACCTTGTTGTGGGTGAAAAGCAGGGAGTACCACAAGCAAAGCTGGACGGGACAGTGCAAAACGACATCTTAAAAGAATACGTGGCCAGGGGCATGTACATATTCCCACCGAAGCCCTCGATGAAGCTGGTCACGGACATCTTTGAGTACTGTTCCTTAAACATGCCCAAATGGAACACAATAAGCATAAGCGGCTACCACATACGCGAGGCCGGCGCCACAGCCCCACAAGAAGTAGCCTTCACTCTTGCCAACGGCATAGCCTATGTTGACGCTGCAATCCAAGGCGGACTCAACCTCGACGACTTCGCTAGTCGACTTTCCTTCTTCTTCGCCGCCCACAACAACTTCCTCGAAGAAACAGCCAAGTTCCGTGCAGCACGACGATTATGGGCTAGAATAATGCGAGAAAGATTCAAAGCCAAAAACCCAGCCGCTTGGCAACTGCGATTCCACACACAAACTTCTGGTGTAGCCTTGACAGCCCAGCAACCTCACAACAACATAGTGAGGGTTACACTCCAAGCCTTGGCAGCGGTTCTTGGAGGCACACAGTCCTTGCACACTAACTCTTACGATGAGGCATACGCGTTGCCCAGTGAGGAAGCCGCAACGATAGCCCTGCGAACACAGCAGATAATTGCCTATGAAAGCGATGTCGCCGACACAGTTGACCCGTTGGCCGGGTCCTATTGCATTGAATCTTTGACGAACAAAATGGAGGAAGAAGCCATGAAATATATCGATAAAATCGATGATTTGGGCGGGGCAATAGTCGCCATTGAAAAGGGCTACATGCAAAGAGAAATCGTTGAGAGCGCCTACAGGCACCAGAGAGAAATTGAAAACAAAGAAAGGGTAATCGTCGGCTTGAACCAGTTCACAACAGAGGAAGAGACGCCAATAAAGACACTGCGCATCGACCCAGAGGTGGAAAAGAGACAAATGAAAAGATTAAATGTCATTAAGAAAGGGAGAAACAAAGAAAATCTAAAGAATGTTCTCAATCAACTGCGCCACGCGGCCGAACACGACAAAAACTTGATGCCCGTCATCATTCGAGCAGTGAAGGAATACGCCACTCTCGGCGAAATCTGCAATGTGCTAAGCGAAGTTTATGGAGACTACAAGGCTCCCACAATTTTTTGAGGGGATCTTTGACATTATTTTATTGTAGCCAAAATTTCTCCCTCGTTCACTGTTTGGCCTTCTCGAACTGTCACCTCGTCAACTATCCCGTTCTTTGAAGCCGTGATTTCGTTTTCCATTTTCATGGCTTCCAGTGTGCAGAGAATGTCGCCAACTTTTACTGAGTCTCCCTTCTTAACTTTCACCGCGATTATTTTGCCGGCCATGGGAGCAACGACAACCCCTTCTTCTAACGCTCTTTTCGAGGGCTTCTGAATGAGCATTGCCGTGGGTGACACCGGAGCAATCATTTTCAAAGCGGTTGATTTCATTTCAACCTTCAGAGACACATCGTTGACCTTAATTGAAAAAGGCATATGTCGGTTGATTTTGCTCAATTCCACCATGTATAGTTTCCCACGAACTTTAATGGTGAATGGGTTTTTGTAGTCTGGTTCTTTTTCGAGTTCCACGTTGATAGGCTCATCGTTTAACTCAACCGAGAATGGCTTCCCTACTCTGTATTCCATTAGTTCCACCCGGTACGGTTTTCCCTCGACAACTATTTCTCGCTTCACTGTTACGCACACCTTTGCACTTTAGCCTCTCATTCCCATCTGTTCTTGTCTGCCAGCCATGCTCCAAGGAGAGACTCTTCCAAGTTTTCTCACTGGAATTGTCGCAGCCACTTCTCCTCTGCTTGAGAGATACTCGGCTATTGCGGTTGAGATGATAGCGACCTCCTCGAATTCTTGTCGCTTCATGGGAGAGAGCAGAGTGACCGTGGGTTCCAGTTGCTTTAGTTTTCTCTTTTTGAAGTATTCTAGGGCGGCTTGTGGAAACAAAACGTAGGTTAGGGCGTCTTCTTCGTTCTCAATGAATTGTTTAGCATCTTTTGGAATGGTGTTGAGTTCGGGTTTAAGCAAGTCTGCTGGACGACTTGTTATGACCTTTTCGTCTCCTATAATTTTCTTCTTGACTTCTTCGTCTATTGGCGCCGGAGGCCTGCCGTATAAGCCTTTGACGTAGTCTTTCACTTCTTTGGGCACTATGCTGTATCTTTTGCCAGAGAGAACGTTGAAGACCGCTTGGGTGCCCACGATTTGGCTGGTTGGAGTTACCAAAGGCGGGTATCCTAATTCTTTTCTGACTTTGGGCACTTCTTCCAAGACTTTTTTTAATTTGTCGAGTGCGTTTTGTTCCTTCAATTGCGCGATTAGGTTGGAGAACATCCCGCCTGGAATCTGATGCACGAGTATGGAGGTGTCGACGCGTTCGGCTATGGGGTCGATTAGGTGAATGGGGTCGTAATATTTCTGTCGAAGTTCCTTGAAGTACTCGGCGATGTCAACAAGCAGTTCCATGTTTAAGCCTGTGTCGTAGGGTGTGTTCCTCAAGGCAGCGACGATTGTTTCGACGGGTGGTTGGGAGGTTCCGCCTCCCAGTGGAGAAAAAGCCGTGTCCAAAACGTCGACTCCGGCGTCGCATGCTCGTAGATAAGTCATTAACGCCATACCACTGGTGTAGTGGCAGTGTAACTGAACTGGCAGGCCTATTTCTTTTTTCAGTGCTATGATGAGGTCGTGGGCGTCTTTTGGTGAGAGCATTCCAGCCATGTCCTTGATACAGATTGAGTCGCAGTTGAGTTGGGCGAGGCGGTTGGCGATTTCTAAATAATGCTCAATGGTGTGGAATGGACTTAGTGTGTAGCAAACTGTGCCCTGTGCGTGTTTGCCGACTTTTCTGACTGTTTTTATGGCTGTTTCTAGGTTGCGTGTGTCGTTTAGGGCGTCGAAGACTCGGAATGTGTCGACTCCGTTTTGGGCTGCTTTTTCCACGAATTTTTTGACCACGTCGTCGGGGTAGTTTCTGTATCCGACTAGGTTTTGTCCTCGGAGCAGCATTTGTAGGGGTGTGTTCTTTATGTGTCTCTTTAGTTGGCGTAGGCGTTGCCATGGGTCTTCGCTTAGGTATCGTATGCAGACGTCGAATGTGGCTCCTCCCCATACTTCTAGGCTGTGGAATCCAACTTGGTCGATTTTTTCTGCTATGGGTAGCATGGATTCTGTTCGCATGCGTGTGGCCATTAATGATTGATGTGCGTCTCGGAAGGTTGTGTCAGTTATTTTGATTGGTTTCATGAGCGTTTTATCTCGCTTGATTTTGGGAATAAGAACCAATTAGAAGCGTATATTTTAAGTTACCTTCGGTTTTGTGGCTTTATGTTGTTTTTTTATTTTGTAGCCTCTCTAACCAGAGGGGAGAGCTATGTTGAGAATGCAGAGGCGCAGAGATAGACGGGTGTAGGTTCGTAAACGAAGATTATGTCGTTTCTTCTTGGGATGCTGAATTGGCTTTCTCGCCTTTGTAGCATTTTTGGCATGTAATACTTCTTGTTAAATGTCTTCGGTATCTATTTCGAAGGCGCCCGTGGGATTCTCCAGTTCGAAGTTGTTTAACACTTCGGGATGTATCTCGCCTAGAACGCCTAGTTCTATATGTTTCAGGTAGATGGCTGCGGTTCTCCCCTCTAGGAAACTTGGGTGTCGTGTTGGTTTGACTTCCCAATGCTTCAATCCCATGTTCTGCAGCAGGGCTTCAATAGTGGATTTTATTTCTGTGAAGTTTGCGGTTGCGTGAGAGGAAACTCCAGCCACGTGAAGTCGTCTTTCGCAGCGTGTCTCCACGCGTTGATTGATTCGTCCAACGTCCGAGACTTCGAAGAGGCGCTGGGGAAAGCTTTCGTGTTTGTTGTCCATCAGGTTCTTCATAAGGCTTGGGAGCAGGCTTTCTCGCAAGATAGTGTATTCGGCTGAGACTGGGTTGGCGAGTTTAATCACTTTTTGGGCTTTTAGGCGCATCTTCTCATAATGGTCAGCTTCGTTTATTAGGGTGAAATTCATGACTTCGGTGAATCCCAAGCCCGTCATGATTTGTCTCACAACGTTTGCAGTCCTGTGTGCTGGATGTTGTTCGCCAATGGTCATGGACTTCGGAACGGTTGGTCTAAGCCTGTAATACCCGTAGCCGATTGCTACTTCTTCAACCAAATCCACCTCGTGCAACACGTCGATTCGATAGGCTGGAACGTCCACTTCAACAATGCCATTTTTCACCGTTTTGGCGTCTAGCCTACACTTCCTCAAGCTTTCAGCAACCTGGGCTTCGGAGAGTTTTAGCCCCAACAACTCGTTTGCATATTTTGTTCTCAGTTTCATTTTCTGAGGCGTCAAGTCAGGCGAAACAACTGTACGGTCGGGATATTTCACACGCACATTTTCTATGGTGCCACCCATGTCCGCTAGGGCAGTAGCCAACACATTTAGGCTTCTCTCCACAGCCGCGTAGTCGGTGCCTGTTACGTCCAAGAACAGATTGGTTGTTTTGCTGGTGACTCGCGTCAACTCTCCGTTGATGATAGGCGGCATAGAGAGAACCTTTTCATCTTTGTCAATTAGCAACGGATACTTCGGTGCCCAATCGACCAGATGCCTATACGCCATGCCCTTATCGTGCTTTTCTAAGATTTCTCTTAAACTCATCTCTTTGGTTCGGTCTAACGGAACAAAACTTGCCTTGTCAGGTTCAACAGCCGTGAACGTGAAAGGCGGCTTAACCCCATCCAGATTGTGCACACCAATCGAAGCTTTCTTGCGGTTTCGCCCGATTCCCCAGTGCAAATCCTCCTGCATCTCCATCAAGTCAACGATGGCCTCTTCGTCAAGTTTCGGATTGTGCACAACAGCAGCCAACATGTAGGGTCGAATGCCTGAAACCGCCCGACTGATTTTTAACAAGGTCTTTCCATCTTTGACCTCATACTTTGGCAGCCCAGTTTCCCATCCCATCAATCCTCGGAAGGCTCGAGCCACCCCAGCATAACTACAGAAATCAACGCGATTGGGATTGAACTCCACCTTAACAAAGTCAGAGCCGATTTCCTCTATGTCGAAGCCAAGCCAAGGCAGCCATTTCGTTATGTCTTCAACCGTGAGTTGGCGTCCAACGAACCTGCTGAACCGTTCTCTCTGCAACGTGATTACTGGCATAGGGGTGTCCTCCTAATCCAGCTTAGGCTGTTACCATAAAGCACGCGGATGTCATCTAAGCCCAATTCTAACATTGCAAGGCGTTCTAAACCGCCTCCCCAAGCCAAAACTGGATACTTTATGCCCACAGGCGCCAACACCTCGGGTCTGAACATACCCATGCCACAGAGTTCAATCCAACGTTTGAGTTTTGGAACGTAGACCGTTGCTTCTGCAGATGGTTCAGTGTAGGGGAAGTAGCACGGCCAGAACTTAACCTTCTTCAATCCGAACCTAGCGTAAAAGGTTTTGAGTGTGCCCATGAGGTCGCGCAAGGTCACGCCTTTGTCGACCACTATGCCCTCTATCTGGTGGAATTCAGCCGTGTGTATGGAAGTTACCTGTTCGTTTCGGTAAACTCTGTCAACTGAGAAGACTTTGATAGGTGGCTTCTTGTACTTAGAAAGGTGCTTGATGGTCTCAGCCGTGGTGTGCGTCCGCATGACCAGTCTCTTGGCTTCTTCTGGACTCCACTTGTAACCCCAACCCTTCGAGCCTGTGGTCCATCCGTTTTCATGGGTCTTTGCAACCGCTTCCACAACGCTCTTTTTTGGCAGTCCTCCGGCTTTAGGATGCGCCAGATAAAACGTGTCCATCATTTCTCTTGCGGGATGGTCCTGCGGCTGGAACAAGGCGTCGAAGTTCCAGAAGGCGGTTTCCACCAAGGGTCCCCTTATCTCGGTGAAGCCCATCTCTAAGAATATTTCTCGAGCCCGTTGAATGACTTGCTGCAATGGATGAATCTTGGCTGGATAGAATTCCGGTCCAGCCACAGTCACGTCGAACCTTCTGAGTTTGACTTCTCTCCACCTTCCACTCACGATGAGTTCGGGCGAGAGTTGGCTTACTTCTGAAACAATTTCCATCCCTTTCCTAACAAGTTGCCAGCCTGCGTTTGTAAGTTCGAGCTCTCTCACTGCCTTATCCGTGACCTCTAGGAGTTTTCGACCCTTCAAAATTGAAACCGCGTCTTGCAGCTGTCTGTCTAATTCCTCGATGGTTATGGAGCCTTTTTCTTTTAGAAGGAACAAAAGTTTTTCATCCGCACCTTGCGGAAGCGTCTTCTTTTCCGTTTTTAAGGTGCTTTTCTTTTCCAGAGTTGTCCAGTCTTTGCGTTGCAGCCACCCAAGCGCTATTGATAAGAATTTTTTGTCCAACTGCGCCTTCTCAACCACTTTTTCAACTGACGCTTCTCCGCCCAACGCGATTAGTGCGTTGATTAGGAGACGTTCCGGCAATCCTCTTTGGGCGTGTTGTTTTCCCTCCTCGTTTAATTCAATGACTTTCTGCTTCTGCTCATGAACCGTCACCAGTTTCTTTTCTGTTAGTGTTAGCGCCGCTCGCATGACAGCTGCGTGGGCTAAGCCGCTGGTTTCTATGATCTGTGCAACTCTGGCTCTTCCGTTCAGCTTTTGTAGGGCAAGCAGGGTTTTTTGTTCGTTTTCCCTCAGTTCAACCATATCATTTTTCTCTCCGAAATCTTGATTCAGTGATTTTGACCGTTACGGGTTGATAATGCAGTATAGTGTTGCAGTGATATCGTATAGAAGTTTCTACGCTTGCGTGATGCCCTAAGCTAACTAAAAGAATGTTCAGAAGAGGCGCACACGAAATTGGTAGGGCATCCCTTCACCGCAAAAAGGGATATACTACGAGCTTATTTATGCTTATCTGTTCAACAATAACTATTCAACCTCTAGGATCCCTCGAGCTCTGTCAATAAATTGGTGTCTCTTGCGCTGGTGTTCCCTTACAAAATTTGTCACGATTTTTATGAGGCGGTCTTTGTCTTCGCCGCACAGGATTTTGCCGCCCTTGCACTCGTAACTGTAGAGCTTTAGGGCATCTTCGTCGCGTTCAAAGAAGTGAGACAAATACAAATCGTATATGGGACAGACATCTGGGTTGGCACCCAATTTGCGCTGCTCCACAGCGGTGGGGCGTCCACCTGTGAAAGCGTTTGAAATCTTTTTGGCTATGACCTCTGGCTTCTCTTCCAAAGTGAAATAACTCATAGGGTCACGTTTACTCATCTTCGGCGAACCGTCCAACGCCTTAATCAGTTTGTGATACGTGGATGAAGGCTGAAGAAAATTATACTTGCCACGGAACTTGAAGGCTAGATCTCTAGTTAAGCGCAGATGAGGATCCTGATCGATTCCAACCGGCACAACCGTCGGTTTTGGTCCGCCAAAATCTTTCAGTTGTGGTAAAAGTATGTCTCCTGCTTGGATAAGCGCCGAGAGGTACAAGCCCATGTGACGTTCTCCGTAAATCGCCTTCATGGTAGCCAATGTTACGCCTCTTCCGAACATTATGGCTAGGTCTTTGACCCGTTGCTCCCTAGACTGCTGGTAAATGTACCCTTTTTTGGGGTCAAACCCAAGAGCAAGCAGGTCGGCAACGTTGCCTATAGCGTATTTTCGACTGCGTTCAAACGGTATCCGATTGTCTTCGTAGGCTTCCACATCGGCGATGCAGTAGAAAGCCGTGCCACCCTGCTGCTGAAAATAGATGACTTCGCGGGCGGTCTGCAGAGTGCCCAGATGAAACTCGCCTGTGGGTTTTATGCCGCTCATAACCGCGAATTCTCCACGGTTTTTCATGGCGTGCAAGACGCGTTCAAAGTCCCTGTGCCCAAAGATTACGCCCCTCCTCATTGCCGCATTAGGGTCGGGCATCTCCTTTAACAGTGGCTTGAACGGTTGGATTCCGAACTCTTCGTAGAGTCGTTCGTAGTCTTCGATTATGGTTGTTCCAAAAGGGTCTAGTTTGGTTTTGCCATGTGGATCCGTTGACATTTTTCAGCGCTCCTTTTTTTATAACTTGAACTTGATTGTGCAGAATGAGTTGAAAAGCCTATTCGTGGTTTAGAAACAATTTCAATGGCAACTGCTAAAAAAACGCTGTTATTCTCGGACCGAGTTAACGCCAGTCCAACGCAGTCACCAAACAAAGAAATGGAGCAGCTCCATTACTTAAGGGTTGTTGGCGACAAATCTTAATATATACTTTGCAACCCACCAAGGCGAGGAGGCAAGTTTGTTGAAGCCTAAGAAGGTTGAGGTTGACTTTGAACTGGCTTATCGATTGTTGCATCCTAGACACACTGTTTTGGTCACTTGCGTAAACAAGGCTGGGAAGGCGAACATCATCACTCTGGCTTGGTCCATGCCCACTTCAATCAACCCGCCAATGGTTGTCCTCAGCATCGCGCCTAAACGCTTTTCTCATGGGTTGATTGAGGAAACAGGCGAGTTTGTTATTAACGTTCCAACCATGAGAAGAGTTAGGCAGACCTTGTTCTGCGGGAGAATTTCAGGGGTTGAGTGTGACAAGTTCAAGGAGACAAGGCTGACAGCAACACCAGCAAAAAAAGTTCGGGCACCAATCATTAAAGAATGCGTGGCTCATTTGGAGTGCAAGCTCGTCCAAACCATACCAACCGGAGACCACACGCTCTTCGTAGGTGAGGTTGTCGCGGCTTACGTCAACAGAGGAGTCTTCAACAAGACTTTCAATGTCGAAAAGGTTAAGCCTGTCTTTCACATGGGAGGTGACAGCTTCGTAACCATCTCCACTAAGGTTGTCACGCCGAGACGTCCACGACAGAAGTAGAGGCAACAAGAGTACAAGTTTTTAACCTTGTTGTCTATTTAGAGGATTGCGTGCTGGTGGTCTGCGACGCTCTCTGAAGAAGTTCTGCAGAAGTATCAACGTGCAGGCAAAATCGCGGGTGAGGTTCGAGAGTACATGAGACGAACGGTTTCAGAAGGAATGCCCATCATCGACGTTTGCGAGAAGACCGAGTCGTTGATAAGAGAAAAGGGTGGAAAACCCGCGTTTCCATGCAACGTGTCTGTAAATGAAGTCGCTGCTCATTACACCTCGCCTCCAAATGACAAGCAATCGATTCCAGAGAATTCCGTTGTGAAAGTAGACATAGGCGTACACTTGGACGGTTACATTGCTGACACCGCGGTTACTGTTTGTTTCAACCCAGAACACGACATTCTGTTGCAAACGGCTGAAGAGGCTCTAAAAACAGGCATTAAGACGCTACATCCAGGGCTTCCCGTTTCAAGATTCGGCTCAACCATTCAAAAAACCATTGAGGCTCGAGGGTGCAAACCAGTCTCAAACCTCACAGGGCATCAACTTGGACGCTACGTAGTACACACAGGCAAGTCGTTGCCCAACATCTCTCACTTCTCAATGGCAAAGGTAAATCAAGGAGAAATCTACGCAATCGAACCTTTCGTAACCGTTGCCAAGGCTGCGGGCAGAATCGAGTACAAGGCTGAGGCCCACATCTTTCGTTTTCTCAAACAAAAACCTCTGAAGAACCAGCATGCAAAGCTACTTCTTGACTACATTTTCAAGAACTTCCGAACCTTGCCGTTCACCGAGCGTTGGCTTCAAAACATTGTGCCGCCGAACCGTTACAAAGATGCCTTCACAGAACTCTTGTCAAAAAAAGCCTTGATGTCTTATCCTGTTTTCGTTGAGGTTAGCGGAAAACCTGTAGCGCAAGCTGAACACACAGTCATCATAACAAAAAAAGGATGCAGCGTACTCACTTAGTCAACGGTAGCTTCTTTCTTTAACTTTTTCCTTAACCTCACGGAAAATGGAGCCAATTGTTAACGCCTTCTCGTTGCACTTCGGACACGGTTCCTCCATCTGTTTGAAAACATAGTCGCCGCGTTGGAAATCTCTGACATTCTTGAAACCACACTTCTCACACAGAACAGTAGTGTTGAGGGGCTGCATTTCAAGGCCCAGCCTCAACGCCCGCTTTCTAGTCTGGAACAACAGATATGTTGATATTGCCATGGTAGTCACCCCTATAGTCAAATAAAAGCTTCCACTGGCGGCATCGTTTTTCACGTAGTATTGAATCCCTTCATAAATGGATGCCAAGGACAGCAAAAGCGTTACCATGATTATAACAAGCAAGAAAGGCGAAGTCCTCCTCGCCATAGAAACTGTTGCTTCCATTTTCGGTCACCTACTGTCCTATTCCAATGGTGTTGCCTATTCCGGCTATGATGACAGAATCTCCTTCTCGGGTTCGCTCTCGAATTAACCTTTTGACACGCTCTATAACGTTGTCAACGGCGTCAAAAATCTCTTTTCGCATGGGAGAAACGGCGTCTCCTACATCTTCTTTCACTGCGATAGCATTGACGGGAACCTTGTACTTTAGCGCGGTCTCTTCAACCTTGTACTTGTCAACCTCTGGTCCACCGATCGCTACTCCGACTCCCTCGGCCACTTCGCCTATTTTTTCACCTTCAAGTTTTGCAGCCGCGTCTATAACAATCGCCAAGCTTACTTTGCCCTCGTTCTGTTCAAGGATTTGTTTTATGGCTTCGCCTGGTTTGCCCACGTTTGCACCTGGTCCTTCAGCTTTTAGGACGTAGGCTGTTCGTCCTTCAATGGGCACTTTTGCTACAACGATGTCTTTCTCAATTTTAGTCTTCTCGTAATCGCGCATCAGTTTGGCAGCAACTAGGGCGCCAGCTCCGTCGCCTATGGGTTGTCCTAACTGGAAGGCTTTTAGGGCGCTGGAGTATGCTTCAGCTTCCTTCATGATTAATGGCAGGATCATTTGAACTTGCATTATGATGTAGAGGCTGAGGGTTTTCTTGCCTAACAGGTAGAAGTGTCGAATTACCTTGTAAATTACGTTCAAGATGAGTGCGGCTTCAAGGGTGTTCTCCAAATTGTTGACATGGGTCTCGTCTGCCTGAGGCGCCATGAGCTTTACGTCGGCTTTGAAGCGTGCGTCTTGAACGTCTAACAGGTGTTCGAGTCGCCAGATGATTCCTGTCGGGTCAAGGTCCACTGGTGAAAGGGCAAAATACTCTAGAAAACGGTCCACTTGAGCGGTGGGGTCCACTTGGGGCTTTCCAATATCGTTTATGGCGTTTATAGCTATTTTTCGGCCTTCGTCCCGCATCATTCTCAGTTTAAAAAGAGAGCCTTCGACTTCCCTGATCATTATCCACATCTGAATGCGCTGTCCATAGAACATGAAAACAAAAAAGAAACCTAAGAAAATTACCTGAAGAACCCAGCTTAGAACATTATCTTGACCAGGAAGCAGTTGGGAAACCTGTTGAAGTGTTAACATCATCATCGCCATGACAACTGCACTTTCTCGGTAATAAATCTTGAGGATTTGCCCTCCAGATTGACGCAATGTTGAAGAGATGAATAGAAATTAAAAGGTTTCGTGGTTTTCCGCAAAACCGACTAAATGAAGGATAAAAAGCAATGGGGCAGCCAGCTTTCCCGACTTCGCGTGGCCGAAGACCACACTACCACCGGAAACGGAGCGCGGTTTAACTTCCGAGTTCGGAACGGGATCGGGTGGGTCCCGCGCCCTATGGCCGGCAACCCCAACTATGCACGGATAGAATTGGCAAATATAGTTTTCGCTTCTAGGTTCTTATGGTGCGCCTTATTTCTTTTAAGACTTCGTTCACGTTTGGGTAGGATTTTGAGGGCGGCACTCGCTTTAGCAGTTCGTAGAGCCTGATTTGTTTTCCCTGCTCCAGTTCTATTAGTCTCCATCCTAATCGTTTGGAGAGTATACTCTTTGTGATGGGATATCGAGTCTTCTCTATGACTTCTCGCACGGAGTCGATTCCCACAACGCTCGTGAGGCTTGGTAACGAGCCAGTTTCAACGTATCTTTTGAACCTCACGGCGTCTTCGAACATGGCTAGGTTGTTGAAAAACACGTAAACCTCCTTTACGTCATGTTCAAAGGGCTTCACCAACCCGTGGAGCTGCTTTAATTCGTCGTCCGTGTGCTGATAATAGTAAAGTTCTTTTCCAAGTCCGTGCAACCTGAAATAGGCAACTCTCTCGGTAAGGACGGGCAACGCCCTAAAAGGGTCTGTAACATGTGTCACTCTTAATTCTTTAAGAGTATCTGCTAGCTTCTTCCTCACGTCTGGATGATCCCACGCTGTGCCACGTGTCTCCCAGACCACAACCAAGTCGTCGCGTTTGATTTTGCCCAAAAACTTCTCCGCATCCGAGAGCTTGTCGGGTCTAAAGGAACCGGGTGTCTGAATCAGCATTATGTGAGCTTTTAACGTCTGGCATATGTGCTTCATAGTTTCAAAGGCTTGCAAACTAGGCTCAAGCTCAAACCTGAACTTGTGGCTGATGTCCTGATGAGTCTTAACGGTAAACTCAAACTCTGGCGGTGCTTTCTCTCGCCAGTCGACAACGGTTGACATCTTTGGATACTCATAGAATGTGCGGTTCAACTCTACAAGACTAAAGCTTTCATAATACTTTTTCATGGAAGTTGGATAACCACAGCACCCAACCTTGATCATGTGGGTCAAGCTGAAAGCCTCGTTACTCAGGCGGTAATTTTTGGTGGCGGTCTTATGGGTTTGCCCAGCTTCCTCCGCAACGCGATACGGTAGAGGCGTCGCAGTGACTTTACGAGATACTCCACACTGGGCGCCTTTGAATATAACAAGGGTATGCGGTCGTATTCTGACAACCTCTCAGCCAACTCGTCTGGAGGACTGCTGTGAAAAACCACGATGCGAGGCTTGAGAGGACTAATCCTCACAGCCAGCATGGGCGACCGCCCTTCACGCACGTTGGTGAAAATGAGCGCCCTTTCAGTTGTGCTGCCAAAAATGGGGAAAAACTCCCAGCCAGAAAGGGCTTCAATGACTTTTGTGCCATCAACAACTGTGTAGCCTGAGATTTCCCTTTTCGCTTCGTCTGGACATGTTAGGATGTCAGCCATTATTGTCTTGCGGAAGTGTTCCACTGGAACGGGGATGGGAAACTCTCTGAGGTCGAGTATGGCGGTTGTTGGCGAACTTGTTAGGCGGGCTAGTTCTCGGATGTAGCGGCTGCCTCTTTCTTCATCTATTACAAGCAGTGCCCAAACGAACCTGCGTACAAAACGTGTGCCAGGGCTCTTGCGTCTTCCACTTTCATAGTCGCTGATGACTGATGGTGAAGACAAAACCATCTTTTCAGAGAGTCTCGCTTGCGACACGGCGAAGAGTTCTCGCCACTTGCGCATGGTTGCGCCAGGCTTGTTTGATAGGATAATCTCGCCCGCGATTCGTCTGGCTAGGACTTCGCGCACACTTGGAGACACAGACACTTATGTAGCCCCTTGAGAAGCCCAAAACTACTCTGGAGGGTTAGATATAAAAACTACGTTCTCGCAGACTAACAGAAGACGTATACGGGTGAAAAATTGTCGTTTAAACAAAGAATGGAAAATTCGGCAAAAAAGGCGAAGTCGAACATAATATTAGCCCTAGACCTTCCACCAGACAAGCCCAGCAGCCTTCTCTCTAGAAGCATCCAAATCTTGGAGTCTGTTCACCCTTATCTCTGCGCATTGAAGCTGAATCGGCAAGCGGTTTTGCCTTTAGGATTGTTCGACGGCGTGCAGAAAATGGTCGGTATGGCACACGACTTAGGGTTGCCAACAATCATGGACGCAAAGATAAACGACATAGGGAACACCAACCGAGCTATTGCCGAATACTATTTCGATGCTGGCTTCGACGCCGTCATAGCCAGTCCATTCGTGGGCTGGGAAGAGGGAATCCAACCAGTCTTTGAAGTTGCTCACGAAATGAAACGCGGAGTCATCGTCTTAGTCTATATGAGCCACAAAGGCGCACCCGAAGGCTACGGTCAAACAATACGTGACTCAAAAACTGGAGAGTTACGCTCTCAATACATGGCCTTTGCTGAAAAGGCATTAGAATGGAAAGCTGACGGCGCCGTTGTTGGCGCAACTTACCCGGAAAAAATACGTGAAATCCACGCTGTGCTGAAGAATATGGTGCCCATCTACTCTCCAGGCGTGGGCACACAAGGCGGTGACGTCGAGGCTGCAGTTGAGGCGGGAGCACGCTACCTCATCGTTGGCAGAACCATAGTGCTCGCAGAAAACCCAGCTGAAACCGCTGAACGTGTGAGAGACGCGGCTCAAAAGCGCCTAAGACGTTGAGATTGGAAAAGCTGATGACCGAAAAACTTTCCAAAAGGTGGATCTATGCGATTGGCTTAGTAATTGTCTTCGCAAGTGATTTCATATTGCGTGACGTTCTTCTTCCAGAGCATGCTAGAGATATTCATATTGCAACGGCTGTTCTCGTTGAATGGTTGATTCTTTTAGTATTGCTTACTTTTTGGATCCCCAAAATTGAGGGAAACAGATTGGCAAGCATTGGATTTGGAAAGCTCAAATGGAGATATTTGTGGGTGGGGCTTCTGACATACCTTGTACTTCTAATAGTTTGGATTGGTAGCGATTTCGCCCTAAATGCGCTTGGGCTTGAGGGACTAAGGAGTCTCCAGCCAATGATAAGAGAGTACGGTTTCCTTACCCGCCTTATTCTATTCTTTACCGGAACTTTTCTTGAAGAGATATTTTACAGGGGATACGCCATCGAAAGATTAACTTCAATTTCAGGGAAAAAATGGTTGGCGGGACTCATATCGTGGGCTGCCTTTACTTTTGTGCATCTCAGGTTTTTTGGTCTAGGGCCTACACTAGATGTTGGAGTTCTCTCGGCAGGTCTTGTAATTCTTTTCCTCAAGGAGCAAAGCATTTGGCCATGCATCGTGGTTCACGGTATAAATGGTGCATATGGCTTTCTAATAGGGCCTCTTTTGATGTGGTAATAGACTGCAGAAAAGCGTCTCTGCAAAGACAAGCGTCTCTTTTGCGGACAATCTATTTTTTTAGGATATGACATTCGGAAAAACAGATGGATGAAGTTTTACGGGGAGATTTATTCTTCTCGTCTTGCCCAGAGTTCTCGTTTTAGCATGTCTCTCACAGCTGACCTTATGGCGGCGCTTCTGCTCGGATACATGCTGGCTCTGACGAGTTCATCTAATCCTTCTAAGTAAGCTTCAGGTAGCAAAACGGTAACCAACTTCATTTTTTCTTTCACTCCAGCGCATGTTAAGCGCATATTATGAGACAGCAGCGGTTATAGAATTTACTACTGCTAGTCAGACAACACTCAGTCTGGACGTGGTTAATTCCTTCATCACTTTAGGAAACGTCTTGTAAACGTCTTCTATTTGTAAGGCTGAACGCTTTATTTTGAGTTGCACAATGCCTGCCGCTACTAGCGCTGAACCTAAAATGTCAGTTATGGTTGGGTCTGGAAACGCTATAAGAGCCAAACCGATTTGGATAAGCCTGGAACCTCCATTCTTTCTCCACAAACTCCGGACGGAGTGGAGTTCTCTGGAAAATCCACGCATTGCACTCAGTGTTTCCTTGGAACTCAAATTGAGTTCGTGCAATGCTTCAGTCAAAGCTTTCAGTTCTTCAGAGTTCATGATTGTTCTCCGTTTCTTAAGCCTCTCAACCTTGAATGTAGACGCATTAACGACACAAAAGACTTAATGTCTCAAATCGATGAGCGCCACCCTTTTCTGAGTCTTTTTCTCGAGAAAATCTTTTGGTGAATCTCGCAAAAAACCTGAAGGTTTCAATCAGTTTTGAGTGAAAAATGAAAATTTTTGCGACTTGTGTTTAAAGGCAGCATGAGAACAGAGTTGTTCCAAACTGTGAGAAAAATGACTTTTGACATCGCTAAACGTTTTATGGAACGATTATCTAATAAGCCTAAGCACAGCTTATGACCATAGACCAAGGTGACAGTGATGCCAGAAGAACGCTACGCATACATTCTTGTTGAACATGAGAAATGGTGGAACAGCCGCAGCAACAAAAGTCAAAAAGGCATGAATACCCAGTCATTTGTTCGGAGAGGAAGAGTTGGGCCAAAAGATGCTAAAACACTTTTGTTCTACGTCAAGTTACCAGTTGGAGAGATTCGTGGCTATGGAGATTTCGTGGAGAGAATCAGTGGAACTGCTGAGGAATTATGGAACATGTATGGTCCTGAAACCGCTTTTGAATCCCGAGACGAATACAACGCTTTTATTGAAGGAAGAAATAAAGTCACTTTTATTCGCTTCCAAAACCTGCAACAATTGGAGAAACCCATTGGCTGGAAGAATTTGTCTGCAGAGCTAGGAATCAAGAAGATGCCCAACGGTGGAAGATACCTAAGCAGAAAAACCGTAAACTCTTGGTTGAGAATGGAGCTGTAGAGTCATGTCAAAAACTTCCGAATTCAACTCAAAAGAGTTTGTGGACAAACAAGTCAACGAAATACGCGAGGTGCTGGGCAAGGAACGTGCGCTCATAGCTGTTTCTGGAGGAGTAGACAGTTCCACCTGTGCTGCTTTGGTTCACAAGGCTATAGGGGACAACTTGCTATGCGTTATGCTGGACGACGCCTTCATGCGCGAAGGCGAACCAGAACAAGTGGCACAACTCTTGTCTCAACCACCCTTGAGCTTACCCATCAAGATTTTGAACGTTCAGGAACGATTTCTGAACGAAATGAAGGAACTACGCGACGCTGAGGAGAAACGCAAGGTGTTTAGAGAAACCTTCTACAGAGTTTTGAGCGAAACCGCTGAACACGAAAGATGCCAATTTCTGGTTCAGGGAACAATATTAGCTGACATAGTCGAAACCGCAGGCGGCGTGAAAACTCAGCACAACGTGCTATCACAGATAGGAATCAACCCTAAACAACGTTATGGTCTCCAAATAATCGAACCTTTAAAAACACTGTTTAAAGCTCAAGTGCGCCAAGTAGCAAGATATATAAAAATTCCAGCAGAAATTGCGGAACGTCAACCGTTTCCAGGGCCAGGTCTCTCAGTACGCGTCGTAGGAGAAATCCGGCGCGACAAACTGGAATCGCTGAAGAGAGCCACAGCTATAGCCGAGGAAAAATTGGTTAAGCATCTAGCCGCCCAGTATTTCGCTGTCATATTAGACAACGTGAACAAGCCTCATCATCCAACGGTGCCTCACGTAAAAGAAACAACAGCCAGCCTCTTGAAAACGCCGTTGAACAATGTGTCAGTAGAGATTTTTGAAGACAAGGCGACAGGCGTGAAAGAAGGCGAGAGACGCTACGGAGAAATTGCTGCCGTCAAGGTTCAAACTATTGATGGTCGCATTCATCAACCGCCTATCCGTGACTTGATTACTCTGCAGAGCAAAGTTATTACAGAGAATCCTTCCCTTACTCGAATCTTTTACGTGATTCATGAGACGCCCCAGAAGAAACCTTATGTGATCGCTATACGAGCGGTCCAGACCGAAGACTTTCTGACGGCGCGGGTGGCAGAAATACCATGGACAACTTTGAATGAGATCGCAAGATACATCATTGTTGCCTGTCCAAACGTGTCCAACGTTTGTTATGATGTGACGCCTAAGCCACCATCTACAATTGAGATGGAGTGAGAAAACGCATAAAGCCTCGTTTGATTCATAGAAGTTTCTGCTGAAATGGAGATGACTTTCATGGTTCGGGTTAGGGTTCAACGAATCGAATCCTTACGGGACCCAGAGGGCAACCTGGGCAAACGAATAGAACTGTTAGAAGATCGGGTAATCCCGAGATTCGCAATCAAGCCTCAGACTGAGGAAGCGAGAATGGCGCAGGACGTTCTTCAAGCGTTGCAGCAACAATTGCCCATGATGGTTCCACAAACTCAGTTTGCTCTTCCAAAACTGATTTTGTTCCTCACAGAGCAGGAATACGAGAAGCTTGGCATCGACTTTGACGTCAACCAAGTCTACGAATTGGAGATGTCTGGGCAGGCGATCAAGTTCAGAAAACCACCTTAATGATTTGCGCGCTCCCAATGTTAGAATGCATAATTCTGCAGTGAATTGTTGAGCGCCAAGCAACCTTAAACGGTTTAAATCAATTTACTTTTCTTTTGTCGGTACATAGTAGTATTCACCGATTCTCTTCTGATGCCTGTCAAGTTTCGAGTCTTCCTTGTTCACTCGAGGTCTTTTAGTCTCTGGGTCTCGGCGAAAAGTTATCTCCATCTCCCTCAGAAAGTTGTTCATCCCTCTCCGAAGGCTTGTGGGTGGGTTTGCGAGTCCGTCTTTTCCAGGTTCGCCCGTGAATATCATCAAGCGGTCGGCTATGAAGTCCTGTGCCACCACATCGTGTTCCACCACAAAAGCCGTCACGTTTCGGTTTTCCACAACTCGCCTTATTGTTCTCGCCATCTCCAAGCGTTCCTCAACATCCAAGTAGGCGCTAGGTTCATCCAGCAGGTATAATTCAGCCTTTTGCGACAAACAGGCGGCTATTGCCACCCTTTGGAGTTCACCACCGCTCAGTTGCGTGACATCTCGGTCAAGCAAAGACTCAACGTTTAAGGGTTGAGCAATTTCGCTGTGATACCAGCCGGATTCAAAATCTTCTTTTGCCACACGCTTCAACAGTTCGCAGACCGTGCCCCTGTACTCGGCAGAAATGTATTGAGGCTTGTAGCCCACCTTTAATGTGCTCTGCAACGGCGGCACTCCGTCGTCTGGTTTTTCAATTCCAGCCAAGAGTTTAACAAAGGTTGTTTTTCCAATGCCGTTGGGTCCTAAAATTCCTATAACTTCACCCTGTTTAGCCTCTCCTGGCGCAACGGATAGCTTGAATTCTCCGAAAGTCTTCTGCATGGCGCCCCAACTTAACAGAGTTTCACTGGCTGTCCAGCCTGTGGATGGTGGTTTCACATGGAAAATTATGGGCTCTTTTCGAAAGCGAACGTTCTCGTCTTGAACAAAACCCTCGAGGTAAATGTTGATGCCAGTGCGAACCCCGTGGACGAGGGAAACAATGCCGTAGACTCCTGGACTGCCATAGAAAACGCAGATTTGATCTGAAAGGTAATCGAGGATGGCGAGGTCGTGTTCCGCCACGATGACGGTTTTGCCCTCCGCCTTTAGGCTTCTTATGGCCCTTGCTGCTTGAAGTCGTTGTTTCACGTCCAAGTAACTAGACGGCTCGTCGAAGAGGTAGATGTCCGCTTCCCGGCATATAGTGGCGGCTATGGCTACTCTTTGTAGTTCTCCTCCGCTCAAAATATCAAGAGTGCGCTCCAAGATGCTGCTCAACTGCAGTTGTTCGATGATTTCCTTCAGTTTGCCCCGGTCGTCGACCTTACTGAGGAGGTCGCCTACTTTGCCCGAAACCGCTTGTGGTATCCTGTCCACATACTGCGGCTTGTGAACAACTTTGAGTTGTTTTTCACTGAGCCTATGAAGATACTCCTGAAGGGTTGAGCCTCGAAAGTGCTGAATTATCTCAGACCAGCTTGGCGGCTTCTGATACTTTCCGAGGTTGAGTTTGATGTCGCCGGAAAGAATTTTGAGTGCGGTGGTTTTTCCGATGCCGTTTTGACCGAGCAGTCCTAGCACCACGCCGGCTGATGGAATTGGGAGACGGAACAACTTGAAGGTGTTTGGTCCAAACCTGTGGCTGCACTCTTCTTCAAGTTCGTCTGGTAAATTGATTATGGACAAGGCCTTGAAAGGACACTTTCGGACGCAGATGCCACAGCCAACGCAGAGAGGTTCAACTATCATTGGATGTTCATTTTCGAAGCGTATGGCTTCAATGTTGCTTCGCACCGGCGGACAAAAGCGATAGCAAACTCTACCGCAACGCTTGGGTTCGCACCTGTCTTCGTCAAGAACCGCAACTCGAACCATGTTTTTCTCCGTCATCAGCCCTGTGATGAGAAAATCAGAATGCAAAAGCTCGGTAATAAACTTACATCTTGTCACGCTTTTAAACGTGATGAATCAGATAGTATAGAAAATAAATAATTGTGACAGATTGAAGGTTTAGGGTGTCACCATTCTTCTTCTTCCCACTCTTCTTCCCCTTCTTCTCCAATGTCTTCTTCTTCCCATTCTTCTTCCAAGTTTTCCACCTCCCTCGGCTCTTAAGCACCCTTACTGAACATGTTGAGACTTTTTTAAGCGTTTCCATACGGCATCTGACGAATCTTATACCGCTTAAAAACAGTTTTCGGGCATCTTTGAGAACAATCTTTGCCTACAAGTTGGCGCTTTCCCAAGCTTTTTCCGTTTTGGCTTTGACCTTTAAAAGAGCTTTTGCCTGCATGCTTGCTTTTGGCTTGCGCATCTTTGGCGTAATGTATGCCCAGCAAAGGTTTTGTGTGTTGTGAGCCGCGCCTAATCCGCCTTGCGGATCAACAGCTATTAAGCCCATGAATGATTTGAGACTTAGTCGGCGGTTCACGAGTTCTATCGAGGTTTCCACAGCTTGTTGCGCCGACTGCCCAGCACGCATGAAGTCGCATGTAGTCTTGGCGATGACCAATCGGATGGCGACTTCCCCGATGCCTGTTGTTGAGCAGGCGCCAGCCTCGTTGTCTGCGTAAGTGCCACATCCGATGAGGGGTGAGTCACCTATTCTTCCAGGAAGTTTCAAGGCTCGACCGCCCGTTGAGGTTGCAGCCGCAGTGTCTCCATCCTTATCCAAAGCAACCGCGCCTACTGTGTCCATTTCAAACGTGTGCGGGTGCGACTTCAGAAGTTTTTTTAGGTTGGGCAGTGATTCAAGGTCTCCATCCTTCAGTTTTCTTGTGAGTTCATGCCAATATCGCAGTCGAAGTTGGGTGAGGGGTTCCCTCCGCTCCAAACCATATAGGGTGGCTAATTTTTCGGCGCCCTCTGCAGCCACAAAGACGTGGTCTGTGTTTTCCATAATAATTCGAGCGAGGTGAACAGGATTTTTGATGTCTTTCAAGAGACCTGTGGCTCCAGCGTTGAGTGTCTTTCCGTTCATTATGGACGCTTCCATTTCAACGCGTTTGTCAATAGCCAATGTGGAGCCTAACCCAGCATTGAAAACTTCGTTGTCTTCCATACACATGACAGCTGCTTCTACGGCGTCAAGAGCGCTTCCTTTGCCCTTTAAAACTTCAAACCCTGCGTTAGCTGCTCTTCTGACCCCTGCCATTCCACTTTTTCTTCTCTCTGGTTCCCAAGCACCAGCTCCGCCGTGAACCACAATCACGGGCTTCTGCATTCTTTATCAGGTCCTTCGAGTGGAATAGTAACAGTTTAATCATAGCTTTTAAAGTGTGCGTACGTCGGCAAAATGAATAATAGGCGCTTGTGCAAAGCATTTTATGGGATGATGTGAGGCGACGGCTGGGAGCCTCAAAGCTGTGACACGGCCAAAAAGCCGAACTGACCTCAAATCTGCGGTTAACTCATAAACTATAGATGAATATTTGAGAGGCACACAATTGTGAAGATGACGAAGGTTAGTTACCTGGGTATCATCATAAGTTTGGTTACTTTCGCATCGCTCTTCTTGCCATGGTGGTCTATAAGGGCTTCAGGCGTTAGCATGGACATTTACCCATTCAGAGTGATGGCTTGGACCTTCCCTACATACGACGCGGACTGGGTTGTCGACCGCCTTCTAACCTTAGACAGCAGCCTCTTAATAGTGGGTCTACTTGTAGTTATTTCCACCATCATTTCTGCAGTTGGAAGTGTGAAGTTTCCGCCACTTCTAATTGCTCCAGTTGTCTTGAACCTCACAGCTGGGTTCCTCTTCTACAAGCTAATGTACTCAGCCATAGGCAAACTGGCATTCGGTTCTTTCAGCGGAACGAACTTGACTGCGATTCCCGGGGAGCCTTGGGGCTTCGCCATGGGCATAGGACTTTGTGTACTTGCAGGTGTAGCTTCACTAGCTCCTCTAGTTTTGTCCCTCATAACTACCTTAAATCAGAGAGAAGCGAGAAAGTGGCAAAACTATCCAAAAACACACATTAACCCAAGTTAGCAACCCTTAATTAACGTAAGGCTCTAATTCAAAACAGCGAGCGATGACCACGCATGGGCTGAACAACTAAGTTAATATTCACCTCATCCAAACAAACACTTGAGTACGGCATGCCAATCTTGAGAGCTACTGTCAACAATATTCAAGAGGCTTCAATGGTTGTGAAGAATGGAGGCATCATTATCTATCCAACTGACACTGTCTATGGATTGGGATGCGACCCCTTCAATGTCAGAGCGGTCGAGAGAATTTTTAACACGAAAGGTGAGAGGAAAGAGAAACCGCTTCCTATATTGGGTTCAGACTTAGAATACGTCCAAAAAATCGCTTACATAAATGAAAAGGCAAGGAAAATCACCCAAAGATTTTGGCCTGGGCCACTCACACTTGTTGTTCGTAAGAAACCATCTCTCCCTAATATTGTCACCTGCGGCTTCGACTCGGTTGGCGTGCGCATCCCAAACCACTCTGCAGCGGTTCAGCTAATCAGCCTCTGTGACGGCCTTCTTGTGGGAACCAGCGCCAATAAGACAGGCAGCAGACCGCCTAAAACCGCTCGCGAGGCGGCTAAACAATTAGGTGAAAAGGTTGACATGATTCTCGACGGAGGACCCGCGCCACTAGGCCAAGAATCAAGCGTGGTAGACTTAACGTCTAAGAAACCGAAAATGCTTCGAGAGGGTCCAATCAAATTTAAAGAAGTCTTGAGCGTTCTCGGAGGTTCTTAAACCTGCGAATAGACAGCAATGTTTTTACCACAAATTCGTAGATAGAAACGGAAGGATAGTTATGAGCGAGCAGGCTGTGGTTTCAGCCAAGATACCTAAAGCGGTTTACAAAGAGCTAGTTTTTCGCATTCCAGAGGGAGAAAGAAGCAATTTCATCCGCGACGCAATAATGGAGAAGCTGCAGAAAACTCCTCGGCCCGACAAGATTTCTGAAATGGAGCAAAAAATCAGCAGACTTGAAGCCGACTTGTCTGAGGTCAAACGATACCTAACCGAACTCGAGGTTTTAACCTTTGAGAAAGGCAAAATCAACCCTCACGTATTCTGCATCGATGAGGTAGATCACAAAATCATTGATTATCTCCTGAATTTTAGGGGAGCCACAACTCCGGAGCTTGCTGGGCACGTCGGAACCAACAGGTGGCAGATTTTGAACAGACTGAGAAGGATTCAGAAACGTTCCAAGAATCAGCTGGGCAAGTCAGTCATTGAATACTACGCTGGAGAAAGGTCTGGCAAAAAGAAGGCTTGGTGGATTAACCGAGAACTCGTGGAAGAAACATAAAAGACGTAGGTGTTCTTTCTAATTCATAATTGTTTTAAGCGTTTCTTATTATTAACCAAAGCAGACATGGTGAACGCTGAGATGACGGGACAACTAGTAAAAGCGTATTTCATGGCAATTGTGAAACGCGGAACCGAACACGAAGTAGCTGAACAACTGAAGAAGATGTCAGACATAACAGAAGTTTTAGTCACCTATGGATTATGGGACCTCGTCGCCAGAATTGAAACAGAAAACCTGCAGAAACTAGACGCAATAATCACTGAAATTCGGAAAATCACAGATATAGTGCAGACAAGCACACTAGTAGGCGCTTAAGGTCATTCTAAGCAGGGCTAGTAATTCGTTCGTTTTCTCTTAAGAATCCCATGCACACACCGCATCCTTCTGCTGAAGCTTTAATAATTTATAACACCATTGAGTCTGAATGGTGCAAAATGGGCCCGTGGCCCAGCCCGGATTAAGGCGCCGAACCGCTTCACATAAGCTGGTGCGCAAGCCTCCGGACTTAATGACACTTGGGGAAGACAGCCGGTGAACCGGGGTTCAAATCCCCGCGGGCCCGCCAAGGTGAAGATGCTGCAATGGTTTCGGTAAATCCGTTTGCAGAGTTTAAGGAGTCTTGCCAAACTGCGCTGAAAAAAGCACTGAGAAGACTTTATCCCAAGATTCCAGTTTCAATTCTTTTAGAGTCACCTCCGAGCCCTGAATTCGGGGAGCTGTCGTCTTCGATTTGTTTTGAACTTGCCAAACAAACCGGGAAGAAACCCATTACGGTTGCCAAACAAGTTGCGAAGACTATCGACTTGTCGCCTTTTCCGCTTGTTCAAGAAGTCAAGGCTGCTGGGGAAGGATACGTTAATTTTTACGTGAAACTGACGGAACTTTCAAGATTAACGGTTGAGTCGGTTCTGACGCTTGACGCTGACTATGGATACGTGAAGGCTGAAAAACCTATCAACATTATTGTGGAGCACACCAGCGTCAATCCCATTCATCCGATAAACGTTGGACAAGCCAGGAATCCAGTGTTAGGCGACTGCCTCGCTCGCCTGTTGAAGGTTAGGGGGCACACGGTTTTTCGCCATTATTACATTGACGATGTGGGACGTCAGACAGCGGTCATCGCCTACGGATACCAACAACTAGGCAAGCCTAAACCCGAAGGCAAACCCGATCACTTCATCGGCAAAATCTACGCCGTAGCAAGCTGCATTCTGGAAGTCCAGCGGTTGAAAAAAGAGATTGAACGAAGAAGAGAACAATTAACCCTTGACGAAGAACGTCTCAAACTGCAACGGGAATTAGACGACTGGACGTCGGTTGCGATTGACCTTGAAGCCGCTTATCCTCAACTATTCAGCCAACTCTTGGAAAAGATAATTCAAGATGAAAACTCTGAGGTAAGAATTGCAGAGCTGAACCGTGGATACGAGAACGGTCAAAAAGAAGCAAAACAACTCATCAGAGAGGTTAGTCAACTCTGCCTAGGAGGCTTCAAGGAAACACTGAACAGGGTTGAAATATTTTATGACTCATGGGACTGGGAGAGCGACTTCGTCTGGAACAGCGACGTAAAGAAGGTACTCGACCAGCTGAAGAGGACTCCTTACGTTTTTGGTGCAGGCCAAGTGTTAGAGTTCAACGCTGAAAAAGTGGCTTCAAACCTTGACCTGAAGAAGACCTTCGGCTTGCGTCCAGATTATGAGGTTCCATCATTGACCCTAGTGAGAACCGATGGTACAACATTGTACACCACACGTGACATCCCCTACAACCTCTGGAAGTTTCAGAAGGCAGACCGACTAATCAACGTAGTAGGCATGGAGCAGACCCTACCGCAGTTACAACTGAAACTCGCCCTGTGCGCCCTCGGCCATGTAGACAAAGCCAAAAATCTGACCCATTTTGCCTATAATCTAGTCAGTCTTCCGGGCTACAAGATGTCCAGTCGGCGGGGGCGCTACATCACGTTAGATGAAACTATAGGCGAGGCGGTTAAACGTGCCTACGAGGAGGTCTCAAAGCGTTCTCCGAGCCTCTCTGAGGAGGAAAAGAGGAAAATCTCCAGTTTGGTGGGTATAGGCGCTGTGAAATACGCCTTGATTGAGGTTGACCCTTCTAAGCCTGTTGTTTTCACTTGGGATCGTGTTCTAGACTTTGAGAAGAACAGTGCACCATACATTCAGTATTCACACGCAAGGGCTGGTAGCATACTGCGCAAGGCTGGAAGAAAACCTGAAAACCCTGATTATTCGTTGTTGATTGAGCCCTTAGAACGTGACATCGCGTTGATGTTGGCTCGGTTTCCAGAGGTTTTCATCGATTCTGCAGATAATCTGCGCCCCAACCAAATTGCCGAGTTCGCCAACGCTCTAGCCGACAAGTTTAATTCGTTCTATAACGCGTTGCCTGTCATAAAGGCGAAGCCATTAGAGCTGAGTGACGCGAGGCTAGCGTTGGTTGAAGCCACGAAAATTGTATTCAGAAACGCCTTGAGCCTGTTGGGAATTGAGGCTCCGGAAAAAATGTAGATGAAAGTTTTGGAATCTGCTTTGTGAACGAGTTAGAGGCTCTGTTTTGGCATCTCTTCAATAACATTAACGGCAGTGCTTGTTCCGATTCGGTTGGCTCCAGCCTCTATCATGGCTAGCGCTTGTTTCAGTGTGCGTATGCCTCCAGCTGCCTTGACGCCCATGTCTTTTCCCACAGCCTTGCGCATGAGCTTAACGTCTTTGACCGTTGCATCCCCGCCCAACAAGCCCGTGGAAGTTTTCACGAAGTCTGCTCCGACCTCTCTGGAAAGAGTGCACGCAATCCTCTTTTCTTCATTGGTAAGGAGTCCGGTTTCGATTATGACCTTGACAATTATGTTTGCGTTGGAATGTTTGACTTCTAAAACAGCCTTGATGTCTTTTTTGACAGCCTCGTAGTCTTTAGATTTGAGCGCGCTAGTGTTCATAACCATATCGATTTCTTCGGCTCCCAAATCCACAACCTTTCTCGCTTCAAAGGCTTTGACCTCTGGCAGACCCGCGCCAACTGGGAAACCGACTGTGGAACAAACCTTTACGTCTGTTGCTTCCAGCATGTGCTTGGCTAACGAAACGTAGTTTGGGTTAACTACTGCGCAGGCGAAACCGTATTTCTCTGCTTCCCAACAGAGTTTGATGACATCGTCTTTGGTGGCTGTGGGCTTGATTAGTGTGTGGTCGATCATTTTGGCTAGTTCTCCTCTTGTGAGTTTCATGGTTTTTGGCACCTTAAGAGCGCATTTATGTTTCGTTGTGGTTTTTATTTTTTGGTAGTCTCCTCTATCGGAGAGGGGGCTATGCGAGGGTTTTATGGAAAGTTTTGTTAATAACGCCTAGATGTATGATAGATGAGTTTGACTGTTTAGGGATGCTGGAGAAAGAGGCGTGAACAGAAAGGCTGACGTTGTTGTGGTTGGCGGTGGTCCTTGTGGTTCTTTTTCTGCTCTGACAGCGGCAAGATTGGGTGCTGAGGTGGTTGTTTTTGAGGAACACAAAGAGATTGGTGTGCCGAGTCATTGTGCGGGTCATGTCAGTCTCCGAGGTTTAGAACGACTCGGGTTGAGTTTGCCTCGAGAGGTTGTTGAGAACGAGATTAAGGAAGCGAGGTTTTATTCGCCATCAGGCTATGAATTCAGAGTTAGGTTTGCTTCTCCTATTACTTGTGTCCTTGACCGAGTTTTGTTTGACAGATATTTGGCAGGGTTGGCTGAGGAGACAGGAGTTAGATACCATCTAGGAGCAAGAGTGGACTCGTTTGTTTTTGACCGTGATTTTGTAAGGGGCGTTTCGGTTAAGGGAGACAACATGGAATCTAACATTATAATAGACTCTGAAGGCTGCTCTTCCATTTTATTGAAAAAGGCTGGATTGACGACGCTGGATAGGTCTATGGTTGTTAACGCCGTTGAAGGCGACGTAGACAGAGTCAAAAACGTGAACCCAGACACGGTTGAGGTTTATCTAGGTCGAAACTACGCTTCTGGTCTCTTTGCATGGATAATTCCCAGACGGGACGGCTCAGCAAAGGTGGGACTCGCAACAAGGATTGACAATCCCAGAAAATGTTTGGAACACTTTGTGGGTCACAACTCTAAAGCCAGGGAGAAACTGAAGCAGAGTAGATTTGTCAATCTTTCTTATCATCCAATTCCTTTGGGAGGACCCATAGCCAAAACCTACCACAATGGGCTTCTCATCGTGGGTGACGCCGCTTCTCAGGTTAAACCAACAACCGGAGGCGGTATCGTTATGGGTTTGAACTGCGCCAAGATTGCTGGTGAAACGGCTTTCCAAGCCATACAAAATGGCGATTGTTCTGAAGAATTTCTTTCTCTTTATCAACAGAGGTGGAAAAAAGCCATAGGTTTCGACATGGCTGTCATGCGCCAGATAAGACTAATGCTTAACCGCTTGTCCGACGACGAACTCGATAATATAGTTAATTTGTGCTCCGAGCTGCACTTAGATAAGATGCTTCAAAGGGTTAGAGACATTGATTTTCAAGGTAAAGCCTTGTTTCCAGTCTTAAAGAGACCCAACTCATGGCTTATTGCCTTCTATTTCTTTTTCGCTTCGATAATGTAATGAACCGACAGAGATTTAAGAATGGGCAGGCTTGTCAAACCACGGTCAAGTGGTTGAGTCAACTTTAAAACCTTGTCCGCTAAGACTGTTCTTTTCGGGTCGAACAGCAAACGTGTGGCAAGTTGAGCCAGCAAAACGTCTCCAAAAAACTTCTCAACGACGAAGCCACTGGTTGTAAAGGCTCGTTTCAGCTCTCTGGATTGATATATGCGAGCATATCGTTTTCCGCGGCGACTTACTGCAAATTGGATCTTTCTGTAAATTCGGTATGGACTCCAAAGAGCGTCTACACAGACTATGAGTCTGGCTTGATGCTTAAGCACCCTGTTGGCTTCAAATAGAAGCTTATGGGAATCTGGCACCCAGTCTAACAACGCAATACACGTGATTGTGTCAAAGAACTCGCTTTGAAATGGAAGTTCGGTCGATTCAAGTCGAATTAACTGAATCTTTTGGGCAAGTTTCTGCCTTTGAATCTTGGATTTCGCCACTCTCAACATGCCCTTTGAAATGTCTCCGCCTACGACTTCAAAACCAGCTTGGGCTAGTGATAGAGTGTATTCGCCCGTTCCACAACCCAGGTCTAAGGCAACGGCGCCAAGTTTGTACTCTCGAGTGATGATGCTCCTAATCAATCTGTGTCTCAGCCTGTAACCCGCGGCTGTTCTCTCAAAATCGAATTCTAAGGCATCCTTATCGAAATATTTCATGACCTCATGTTTCGTTTTTGCGTCTTCGGCGGAAGTTTCTGTCATATTAGTCCATTCATTTAAATGAATCAACCTTTAAATCCGTTTGCAGTAATAAGCTCGGCGAGAGCAGATTCCCATGTCTGAGTTTAAGTACAAACAGGTCATCGTTGTCCGTAGTGATTTGGAGATGACTCAAGGAAAGATTGCGGCACAGGCTGCACATGCGGCTGTTTCGGCGGCTGAAGAAGCAAGGAAACTTCATCCAAGGTGGTGGAAGGCTTGGCTCAAAGAAGGACAGTGCAAGATAACCGTAAAGACTGGAAGCGAAAAAGAGCTTCTGAAGCTGGAAGAAGAAGCAGAAAAGTTGGGTCTGCCCTCAGCCTTGATTTCAGACAGAGGCTTAACTCAACTTCAACCAGGCACCATAACTTGTCTGGGAATTGGTCCCGCTCCTTCTAACAAAATAGACAAAGTCACTGGAAAGCTGGCTCTTCTTTGAGGGTTCCGAAGCTCGAAAGAGAGTTAGGCATAGAAGTCTACGCCACCAAGTCAAGTGGAATCGGAGGCAGAATTCGTCAGTTTCCCGAAGACTTTATTGTCGAAGAGCTCTTGTCAGACGGGTCCAAGGCAACAATTGAGCCCCCTGAGATTCCTCAAATCACTGATAGAGGACGTTATCTAATTTGCGTCCTAGTCAAGCGCAACTGGGACACGCTTCTAGCGGTAAGAACCATTGCCCAAAAATTGGGTATAAGTCAAGAACGCATCCGGATAGCAGGCATAAAAGACACAAAGGCTTTAACAGCCCAGCACATAAGCATTGGAAGAACCACACCAGACATTATTTCAAGAATCACAATCCAAGACATTAAACTTCGTCCACTGCGTTTTTCAAACGAGAAAATGCATTCGCCTTTACTCCATGGTAACCAGTTTCACATCATAATAAGGAACATCTCACACCTGCGCTCGAAAATTCTGGAACGAATGCAAAACGTGAAAAGCGATTTAGAAAGCCTAGGTGGAGTGCCCAACTTCTTTGGACATCAGCGATTCGGAACAACCCGTCCAATCACCCATTTGGTCGGCAGACACATAGTGCAGAATCGATGGGAGGAAGCAACATATACGTTTCTCGCCAAATCAAGCAGGTATGAACATCCTGAATCAAGGCAAGCTAGACAACAATTATGGAAAACAAGAGACTTCAAAGAAGCCCTCCATTTTTTTCCACCCCAACTGAAATATGAACGCATTATGCTGAGTCACCTGGCAAAGCTTCCGAAAGATTTTGTAGGCGCCTTCCGAAGACTTCCCACCCAACTCTGCAAGCTCTTCGTTCAAGCCTATCAATCCTACCTCTTCAACAGTTTTCTCAGCCAAAGGATCAGGCTGGGCATGGCAACAAATCAGCCTCAAAGAGGAGACTACACAGTGAAGGTTGATAACAAAGAACGTTTAGCTCTTCCCATCATAGGCTTCAAACAAAACCACTCTTGCGGCGCCCAAGGTGAAATAGAGATGGAAATCCTCGAAAAAGAAAAAATAACACCCCAGCAGTTCCGTGTTGCGCTCATGCCAAAAATGAGTGCCGCAGGGGGACTGCGAACCGCGCTCTCAACAGTAGCAAGTCTCTCCATCCGCGAACCAGACATGGATTCAGTAAACCCGTTCAAGCGAACTGTAAGCCTAGGTTTCACGCTTGGAAAAGGTTCTTACGCCACCGTTGTCCTTCGAGAATTTATGAAACCTCGGAATCCAGTGAGTGCTGGCTTTTAGGGTGTGAGTCTGAAGCGGTCGCGGGGAAACAGCGTCACTTCTCGAATGTTCTGTTTTCCAGTAAGCATCATTGTAAGCCGCTCTAGACCTGTAGCCCATCCAGCGTGAGGCGGCATGCCATAATCAAAGGCTTGAAGATGAAACCTAAACGAATCTGGGTTCAATTCTTTCTCCATCAACCGCTCGATCAAAACCTCCTTGGAATCCACACGGGAACCGCCCGAAGTGAGCTCTATTGAACGCCACATCAGGTCGAAACCCTCGGTGAGTTCAGGATTATTTTCCCTGGTCTTTATGTAAAAGGCCCTGGCTGTTTTTGGCCAGTGGGTTATGAAGTAAAAGTAGGGGTGCAACTTGCCCAATTTTCTTAGAGCAGGTGTGGATATGTCTTCGCCCCACTTTACTTTGGCTCCCTTCTTTTTTAACTCATCTAACACTTGCTCGTAAGTGAAGCGTTTGAAGGGTGCTTCAGGCACTTCCACCTTGTGTTTCAGAATCTTCAGTTCCTTTTGGCATCGGTGGTTTATGACTTCGCATATGTAGCGCATGAGCTCTTCCAAGACTTCCATTACGTCATCTGCTGTGGCGAAGGCTTGCTCTATGTCGATGGAAACAAACTCGCTTGTGTGCCTTCTTGTGTGAGACTCCTCAGCCCTGAAGAAGTGTCCAATCTCAAACACTTTTTCAAAATCAATAATCAACTGCTCCTTGTACAATTGAGGGCTCTGAGCCAAATACGCCTGCTTCTCATAATAGTTGACAGGAAAGAGTGCGGCGCCCCCCTCCGTAGCAGACGCTATTATTCTAGGCGTGTGCACCTCTAGGAAACCGAGTTTCGAGAGAAAATGCCGCGTAGCCTCTAGGGCGACGTGCTGAATCCGGAATATTGCCCTGTTGTTTTGCCTTGAAAGGTCCAGAACGCGAGCGTTGAGGCGGACATCGATGTCGGCTGGAGTTCGACCTGTCACGTCCAAGGGCAACGGATGCTGCGCAACACCGACAACTCTAATCTCGCTTGGAATAATTTCCACGCCTCGGGGCGTCATCTTGGTCTTTTGAACAGTTCCTCTGATGCCTATGCTGTATTGCCGTTGCAAGGCGTCAGACTTTTTCAAAACCTCTGCGCTGACTTTTTTGCGTGGGACTGTGACTTGAACGTCGCCTTCTCTGTCTTGTAGAATGATGAAGCGTAGGCCGCCTAGGTCGCGGATGTCTAAGACCCAGCCGAAGATGATGACTTCTTTTCCGCTGAGGTCAGGCGTTACATCAACCGAATAGTGAGTTCGCCTCCAGTTTCCTAAGTGGTCAATTTTCAAATGCAAACCTCACGTTTTAGTCTGCAAACTCCACTCGTAGGGTGATTCCCTTCACTTTTTGGGCGAGTTGTTTCAGAGCCTCAACGTTTAGAGGCTTTTTTCCACGTTTTCTCAGTATCACTCGGGTTTCTTGGCTTCCGTCTGGCAGCCAGATGGTGTTTATTGTGATGATGCTCCAAGGTGCGAACAGGTCTTCCAAGAACTTGCGGTCGTCAACTCCGTACTCTAACACGCGCACCGTCTTGCCTGTCTTCTCGTTTATTGTTTTGAGGATTTTTCCACCGTAGCTGAGAAGTCGGGCTACGTCGCCCTTTCCAACTATTAGGGCTAAAACGTTGTCTGTTTCCACAGCTTTGTGAAAGTAAACCTCTTGAAGAGGCGGATACATGCCTTCCAACGATAGTAACAAGCGACCAATCTCTAGGTCTGTTTTGCTTATCTCACCGAGCTTGAGCTTGGCTTGGCATTTGGGGCAGAGTATGCCGCTTTTGAGGCAAAAGTGGCAAACATTCACCATCTTCGGCATATTATAATCAACGTCCCTCGATGTACGCCCAAGGCAGTATCATACAGAGCAGTATGAAGATAATATAAAGTTACCGAGGTTTTTTGATAACTACCTTGACATTTCGATTTCTTCTAGCAGTTGCGCACACGCATCCGCAGCCCAGCGCTTAATCAAGACCTAGCCAGTTAACTATTTTAGCGTACTATCTCGCGCTTCTTCCAACGCAAATTCTTTCCACGACACCTACGGCACTTCACAGCAGACGCAGCATTACGAGCCCCACAATCACGACAAATCTTCAAATACAAACGATGCTGCTGCGCAAGAGTCTTCTTAAAAGGATCAGTTATTGGCAATGAAAACACACAGCTCCGAGCACTTTTGCTACGTCAGAGACCCCAACCTAACAGATATACTTTTCCGTAATGAGCGTTATCTTGCCAGTCTTTCAGCCAACAACCTCGCCACATCACTGGGCTTCTCAGCAACTCTAACACCAGCTTTCTCAAAGGCTTCAATCTTGCTTGCGGCTGTCCCCGTCTTGCCCATAATAATTGCGCCTGCATGACCCATACGCCTGCCAGGAGGCGCCGTCCGACCAGCCACAAAAGCCACAACTGGTTTACTGTATCCTTCCGTAGCCACATACTCAGCGGCGAGTTCCTCAAAGTTTCCACCGATCTCACCTATCAATGCAACCGCTTGCGTATGCTCGTCTCTCTCAAACTCTTTCAGAACATCCACAAAACTCAAACCAACAATTGGGTCGCCTCCCAAACCTATGCAAGTGGACTCCCCTAAGCCTCGTGTAGTCAGCCCAGTTGCGATCTCATAGGTTAATGTACCGCTCCTTGAGGCGACACCCACAACGCCCCCTTTAAAAACGTGAGCAGGCATAATTCCCAGCTTGCACTCGTTGGTTGTGAGGATTCCCGGCGTGTTTGGACCAACCACCACCGCGTCTTGCTGCCTTGCTCGGCTCATTACTTGAATGGTATCACGCACAGGAATGTGTTCTGTAATGATGACAATAGTCTTGAATTTGGCCTCCAACGCTTCAAAAGCAGCGTCAGCTGCAAAAGGCGCCGGAACAAAGATAATAGACGCGTCTGCGTCATGCTCTTTAATCGCTTCCTCAACAGTATCGTACACTGGGACCCCATGAATCGCTATTCCGCTTTTGCCCGGCGTCACTCCGGCCACGATTTGTGTGCCGTAGTCCAGCATCAGTTTGGTGTGGAAACTCCCCTGCGTACCCGTTATGCCCTGAGCTATGGCCTTTGTTCCCTTGCCCACGAATATGCCCAATTTTCATCTGGCCTCAGTTTTAGCTATTTCCACCGTTTTCTTCGCCGCTTCTTCCATGCTGTCTAAGACGTGAATGCCAGCCCGAGTTACGATGCGTTTTCCTTCCTCTTCGTTGGTGCCCACAAGCCTTATCACCATGGGCTTAGTGAAGCCAACGCTCCTCTTTGCTTCCAGTATGCCGTTTGCAACTTCGTCGCAGCGGGTTATGCCGCCTAAGATGTTGATGAAAACAACTTTTACTCGCGGATCAGAGAAAACTATGTCTAAAGCTATAGCCATCATGTCCGAAGAAGCGCCTCCGCCCACGTCTAAAAAGTTGGCTGGATTGCCACCGTATAGTTGGATGGCGTCAAGGGTCGCCATGACCAAGCCAGCGCCGTTTCCTATGATGCCTATGTCTCCTCCGAGTTTCACATAGGCCAAACCTCTCTCTTGAGCCCTCAACTCTTGTGGGGTCAACTCAGCCTCTTTAAAGGGCCGCTTTTTGAACTCTTGATGACGATACAAAGCGTTATCGTCGATAATCAGTCGAGTGTCTGCGGCTACAAATTTTCCGTTGGTTCTTTCCATGAGAGGGTTCATTTCAGCCAGTTCAGCATCGTATTCGATTGTCAGTTGATAATGCTTGAGAAAGATAGATGCCAGGTCAAGCATCTGCGCCCCACCATAGCCTAATCTCTTGGCAACTTGGCGGGCGTGATGGGAGCTAAAACCATAGATTGGGTCGATGAAAACCTTAATTATCTTCTCGGGAGATGTTGCCGCTACTTCTTCTATGTCTACGCCGCCTTCCGACGATGCAACTGCTACGTAACACCGATTAGAGCGGTCTACGGTTATGCTGAAGTACAATTCCTTTCGCGAAGAGACCTTCTCTTCAACCCAAACACTCTGAACACGCACTTCATTAATCTCCATGTTCAACAATTTGTCAGCGCCCTTCTCAGCTTCTTCTGGAGAATCAGCGAAGAGTATTCCACCAGCTTTTTTTCTCCCAGCGACTAGCACTTGTGCTTTGACAGCCACTGGGACGCCTATTTTATTGGCTATGTCTCGGGCTTGTGTTGGAGAGGTAGCTAAACCTCCATTGGGCGTCGGTATGTCGTATTTGGCAAAAATCGTCTTTGCTTCGTGCTCGAACAGTTTCAAGGTTGCTTCCTCTTTTCTCTCATGAGGTCTATTTCAATGTCTGAATTGTCATGTAAGACTTGGTGTCTTCGATTCCCTCAATTGAAGCCAGCCTTTTTAGCGCCTCATCCAGTTTTTCTCGTTCTACCACTAGGATAGCGTCCATGTCGCCTGTGACTCTGAAAATTCGCTGAATTGGGAAATCTGGAAGTTTCTGGTAGGTCTCGCCACGCTTTAAAGGTGAGACCTTGATGAAGACGAAGACTGGATTGGTTGAGACGCCCAACACTGCAAGTCCTTTCTGGGTTACGTCTATGAAGCCTCTGCCCGTGCGTATGAGCCCGTTTTGGCGGAGCTTGCGAAGGTGAACGTTTAGCGCTTGGCGGCTAATATCGAGTTGTTTGGCGAGTTCGCTCTGTTTCACGTTTATACTGTATGTTGTTGTAGGTTTGCCCTTCCCGTAGAGCATGCGGAGCAAACGGAGTGGACGACCTGAAAGGATTTCTTCACCCATAGTTTTGCGCCTTTTTTATTAAACCTTTGATTTTACATAAGTCAACATATATAATTTACCGTGCAAACTTCTGCTTCTCTTAAGAAATAAACTTTGGGAGTAACAGTTATAAAAAGGTGCATCGTATGTGTGTGTGCAAAGGAGCTTACAAAAAGCCTTTGAAAATGAGAAACAGCAAGGAGTGAAGCAAGAAAATGTCAGAGAGAATGGGCAACGCTGTATTGATTGGGCGAAAGCCTGCAATGAACTATGTGCTGGCTTGCATAACCCTCTTCCACGGCGGAGCAAATGAGGTTAACGTGAAGGCAAGAGGAAGAGCCATAAGCCGAGCGGTAGACGTCGTCGAAATCGTAAGGCGCCGATTCCTGCCAGACGTGAAGATAAAGGGCGTAGACCTTGGCACACAACAGCTACCAGCACGCGAAGGCGAAGAGGGCGGCTCGCCAACCAACGTCAGCACAATCGAAATCACGCTGACAAGGTAAATCGAAAACGCAACAAAGCAGGCGTCAGCGAAAGGCTCCGCCATCCCCTTCTTTATTTTTTGTCTTTGCTCGCTTTGTTTGTTTTAGTGTTTGCTCAGTTTGATAGAGCATGTTTACTGGTTTCAAATACGTTGAGCACGGATGTCATGGGGTGTTGCAAAACGCTTTTAATTGTAACTCTTCTTCATCAGAGGCTGAGGACTGTCAAGAAAGGAAGCGTAGGGCCGGTAGTCTAGTTGGTTAGGACGGCGCCCTCACGCGGCGCAGGTCGCAGGTTCAAATCCTGCCCGGCCCACCAAGAACTTTCTCTTTTCGCTAAAAGAGAACCTTCACTAAGAGAAAACAGATTGTTTGGACAGATTTGAGGTTGGTTTTGGTTTAGAGTTTGAATTTGGTTCGCTTCTTGTGTACTTGTGAAGGTTGGGACGGTCCTGGGACGGTCCTCGATACATAGTTGGGACGGTCCTATGAGTAGTGACGTGAGATATTCGTTGAGTCCTTGGTTGACGGCTTGGGCTCGTTTTCGGAGTAGATCAGCCACTTCTTTCTTGAGGGTTATTCCAGTCATTCCAGGTTTAGGCATGAACTCACTCTCCTAAGATTCTGAACCCTTCTCTTCAGTATAGAGCCGGTTTCGAGAAGAAAAACACCCTTTCGGAAAACCACAGTCTCTTCTACAGCTCTTGGGTTCTTTGTATGGCATGACTTTCAGATAACTTGGGGGAATCTTCTCAAAAACAAAGTATTCGTAAACCTCTTCACTGCCGAGGAATCTTGTAAATATTCTCTGTTCATTAGAGAGACAAGCCTCAATAACTACCTCGTCTTCCAGGCAAATGAGCTGAGCAAGTTCCTTGCAAGCCAAAAAGAAGATAGCTTTAGGGTCTGTAGAGTCGTCTCTCGGGAATTTGGGAATTAAACCGTGCTTCATTATTGAGGGTAGATTTCGCCTTAAGGTTGTATGATAGAGCTTTGTGACCTGGTTTGGCTTCTCACTCATTCTGATCCCTTCTCCTTTTCTTTCATTCTGTCCAGGATTATAACTTCTATGGCGTGGCTGCGGTTGTGGTAGGTTCGAGCCTCAACCTTGCGATCAAGCCACTCCACAACTTCCTTGGGCAGAGTTATGCTGACGGAAACTCTCACTTCTGTTACCTCATTTTGCATGTTTCTTTTCACTCCTTTTGTGGTTTATCGTGGATTATATTATGAAAAATGATTTATATATCTTTTGTTATAGAGATTCCGCTCAAAAAGGAGAGGTTTGAATGACTGATCAGGAAACGGTTGAATTGAAGTTAAGCCTTCCTAAGGCTGTCATGGACTTGCTCAAGGCTGTGCACAAGGATCCAGAGCACTACCTTGTGGACTCGATCCTGCAAATCATAGTTTCTGACTTGGACGGGGGCGCCCTGGCTGATCCACAAGGACTCATTGAAAGATTCAATTTAGTTCCGGTCCTCAAGAAACACGGAGTCGCTTTCTGATCTCGAGTCTCGAGCGCGCTTTTCCTCTTCCCTTTTTTTTCTGTTGGGCGCAGGTGTCGAAAATATATAAGGTTCATGTCAGCATTCTTTTCATGGGCTACTTTGTTAACTCAGACTCAAACAGTTGAGAAACCGCAGCTTGCCAAGATTTGTGGGAACTGCGTTCATGGTGAAAGCTTTCATAAGCTGCGCGGCCGCTTGCCTCAGTTGTTGGCTTTCATAAAGGCGTTTCAACCTGGCTCCTCTTATCTAAGTCCCGAGTTGGTGAGTGCTCTACAGTACCTCTTTAAGGTCCAGGAGTGGAAGTCTCGCTGCAAGGTAGAGAAGACTTGGGTTAGAATGTTTGACAGAGCCTGCGCAAACTGGGAAGGCTCCATGGAAGGCTAGTTCTTGACAGCTCCCCAGCTTTCTGATCCCTTCATGTCTTGGAAAACCAGAAGAGCAAGATTTTCATTGCGTATCCTGTCAAGATCAATGCCTTCTTGAATAAGGTCGTGAAGCCTTCTTGCCATGAACGAATGAACCTTGCGAATATTGAGGCTGGCCATAAAGTTGTTTATCGCAGACTCAAGTTGTTTTGGATCAACTTGAAGCTTCAAACCGAAAGGAAGCTTCAACTTTTTTACTTGCTTGAACTTAGGAAAATTGAACGGCGGTTTTCTCAGATAATATACATTCATGTCTGGACCGATCTCGGGTTTCTTGATCAGAATTGCTAAGCCCTTCGGAAAGCAGAGTTCCCACTTTCCGTCTTGAGATACTATGTACTCTTTTTGGTCCAATTCTTCCAACCTTCCTTGTTTGCGAGCAATTACGGAGAAGATCTTCTGACTTTGATAAAAATCAGGTCCAGGTGCCTCTTTCACGAGTTGGCAGAGTTTCTTTGAGATCTCCCAGTTTGTAAGAGGTCCATATCTGAGCAGAACTTCAAGAATCGCCATGTTATAGGTCCCTTTTCTCCCTTCAAAAACTCCTATTCTGGCTTCATGTGACATATTACGATTCTCCGCATGTTTGCGTTATGTGACAATATGGGCTTTGAAAGTGCTATTACAGTTTACCATATAAAAGACTGTCGAACGGAAAAGAGGCAAATCATGAACAAGCGAATCGGTGTCAGGGTTTCTTCTGAGCTCCGCGGAAAAATGGAGCAAGCTGTCAAAAATGGAAGGTTCAAAGACTTCTCAGAACTGATTCGAGTTGCCATTGAAAAATTGCTCGAGGTGACGGTTACAGTTTAAAAGAAAAAACTCGCCATGGACGTGGTTCTCCTCCTTCCAGGTCCATGGCGCCTCTGAGGGTTAATCATGAATAGAGAATATGACTTGAAGCATATAAGTTTTCAATACCTGAACCCTCAGAGGAAAGAACCTAAGGAAATAGTTTTCCGAAAGACGTTTGAAGTTATTGAGAAACCTTTCGTGGTGAACATTCCACAGCCTAAGATCAAAGGAAGCCGTTGTTATCGAAAAGCCTGCCACTTCATGTGGTTCCTCTGGACCCATGGCTACCGCAAATTCATACCACGGGAAACCATGCTCGCATACGTTCAGAATTTCCTGGGCGCCTTCAGAACAACCGTCAACTTCTGGCTCGGTCACACAGTCTACGGAGGGGGGAGAGGGGCCCTCTACATAAAACGTCAACAGCAAAGTTTCCTGGAGAAATTACGTTTCCTAACGCCAAAGCCTGACGGCTATATTTTGAATCATGAACTTGTGCCTCTTCCATATCACTACAGGGAAAATCTTGAAGATTTCCAGGAGCCTTCTGAGAGGCCGGTTGCTGAGTTCCAACATGAAAGCTCTGTTGCTATGGAGTCCATGAGTTTAGTCTCTCACAGACAGGTTATGAGTGGAGAGGCTTGCGAAGGAGCTACAGCACCTATAGGGCGAGACAACAAACAACAACATTCTCTGTGTGAGAGAATTAACGCTTCAAAGTACACCTACACAAATGACCAAATGGCAACTCACTACGGGAATGAAGCTTCTGTACCCTGGTTAAGTCCGCGAGAAACAGCTGAAATCCTTGAGCGTGATCGCAAAAGACTCGCAGTAGAGGACCGGGCCTACCTCGCTTTCTTAGGAAACTCCGTGAAAAACAGAGGTGAGTCTCAATGATTGTCAAGCGACCTTACAGTAACACCATGCGCAGCTTTCAGTTAGCCAGAATTCCAGGTGTGGACACAACTGTTGGCTATTCAGATCCTCACCTGGGAGACGTCAGGCTTGTCTTCACAGGAGACGTCTTGTTTGACTTGAACTTGGACGATAGGGTGTGGCCTACTCAAATCGCCATGAACACTCTCGCTTTGAAGCCTGTGAGGATCCAAGACCGGGCAAAGCGTCACGACGGCTATCAGAGAGTTGCCACAGCCTTTTCGCCAGGACAGTTTATTGAGGCTTCCTTGACTACTGTCATTGAGTACGCTAAGTTTCTGAAGTCTCCACAGATTCTGTCTGACGCTATGGACCGCTTTCAAGCGGAGTACATGAAACTCACTAAGTTGCTGCAGGTTCCCGTGGTCACACGCTCACCTGTGATAGTCTCTGGAAAAGATAACATAGCTCGATTCATGTGAGGTATGAGCCATGACTGAAGAAAGAGAAGACAAAACGATTGAAGCGCTGGAGCTTTTCGCTCAAGCCATGGAGAATGCGGTCCAGGTTCTGAAGCATGAACTTTCTCACATTAGGAAGGCGCCTGGATCTGTACAGAGTAGCGGCTTGACTGAGGAAAGCTTCAACATTCTGAAGTGGGAGCCAGGGAAAGGCTCAAAGCTTGGCGAGTTTCAGGTTGCCTATAAATCAAGCAACCTTCCAGACAAGTACGGCCACGCCTTTAACATTCTGAGAGCCAACAACGCCACATTGAACAATCACTTTGGACCTGAGGGCTTCAACTACTACTATTGGCTTTACCTGGAGAAATACAATGACAGAATTTTCCGAAAGAAAAGAGAGGCGTCAACATGAACGAGTCTGTTGAGCCTTTCTGGTTAACATTGCAGAAAGCAGGGTTCATTCAAGACTCTCTTAGAATCAGGGCGAAGTTGCTCATTGAAGAGTTTGAAAGGAGAAAAGATTCAAGAGAATGAATGAGAGGAAACCATGCGCCTTGAGCCAAAGAGGTAGACCAAGAAGCTCCAGAATACCGTGTAATACAAAACGTGTTATAATTCTTCCCTTCAGAGTTACTTGGAAAGAGTACCAATCGTTGATTCAGAAAGCAGGTGGTAAAGGAAAATTGAGTGCGTACATTCGGAAAAAGCTGGAATTGGAACAAGAGGCGAATGAGAAATGAGACTGTTCAGGAATAGTATGATTCAGACAATTGCCTTGGTTGGGTTGCTCCTCATTTTATTATCAAGTTTGCCTGCAGGATTGACATTGATTTTTTCTGTTCAAGATCTAGGATACTCTTCGGGTTTTCAGGGCCCAAAAGCCAAGTTCTATGGAATCCGTTATAACAACCAGAAGTTCTTGCCTATGGCTCTTCCCATTGCAGACGGAGGAGACGCGACATATGGAGGAACCATAGGAACAGGAGCTTCAATGGCAACCTTTGATACAACTTTGCGCTTTGATCCTGACGCTTGGGACAGGGGCAAACCGAATCTTATAGGTGAAATGACCACTGTCTTCATTCCAGAGGAATCTCTATCCAATATTGTACTTTGGCAAGGCGCCAAAGCTATTCCTCAGGACTGGTTCAAAACAGCCTCATTGATCAAGAACCCCCAGGAATCTTATTCTTGGAACATAAGCGATAAAACCTATAGAATGGAGCAATGGGTTCTCAGATTCTACATGAGTTTAAGTGCAGAATGGGACGGCAATTGGGACGAAATGGGGAATGTGAATCAATTTCAACCCGGAGACAGAGCGCGCAACTACTACACTAACACTGAAGTATGGTTAGAATTTGACTTGACGCCTACATGGTACATTCAAGGTGGAGGCACAGCTTATTTTGCCATAGGAAAAATTCAGGTTGCAGAGTTTAAAAAGACCGCGCAGGATATTCGAGGTAATGAGCTTCCGTTAGAAACAGATCTGAGTGTTGTTCCACAAAGTCCGGGAGCAAACCTTTACATTTTTTATGGACCTTGGGGGGTAGGTTCAGCAGAAACAACAGCCTCAATCTATCAAGGAAAAGAACTCAATCCAAAGCTTTTTACCAACAAAGTCTATGCACATTTTGACCTCAACAACTTTGGCGTTACTTCATGGAATGAACTTTTCACAATAAAGATCAAGGGTGACGTTGTCACAGTAGGTTTTGACATAACGGTTTTTGTGATAGGAGAATGGGACGTCAAGGACGTTCAGAATATACCTGGAGACTTTGGAAGGACCTCTCAAACCCTCATGCCACCGTCTCTGCTCGACTATCTGTCTGATCCACGTATGCGGCTTTTACTTGCTCTCTTGACTGCAGCAGGGTTGTTCTTGTTCATTCTGATCTTTGCACCTTGGGTTTTCATACTTCTAATGTCCATTTTTGGAGGAGGAAGGAGACGCCGATAGTTGAATCTGTCCAACCTTCCCTCACTCAGAGCTTTTTTGAAAACCTTTTGGCAACAGAATCGTCAAGTCTTGAAAAAGTACAGGTTTGATTTGACCTTCTTTTTTGTATTGACTCTGGGCATTTGGATTGTCGAGATTCTCTGGGAACAATACTCTGGTTTTCCTCTTCGAATGAATCACAATATTCCAATAGTGGGTGGACTGCCAACCCACTATCTACCTGAATGGATTGTTTTCTTCTTTCTGGGGCGTCTTGCTGCTGAAATAAAAACAGGGATTCCAACAAGCTTAGTTGTTTCAATGACCTATTGTCTCACGATCCTTTTCGGACTTGTACTCAGTGGCTTCTCAGAGTTCTGGCTTCTGTTCTTCATTCTATTCCTCTCTCCTTTTCTCATAGGATACTTAACACAGAATGTCAGAAATCATTTAAGATCCATGTAGGAAAGAAGTCAGTTGAGAACAGTACATAGACAAAGCAAACTCATGCTCAGAATTCTGAGGAAATATCCGGTAGAGCATGCTCCAAGCTGCAAACTGGTCAAAGGCAAATTCTCAGCTAACCCTGGACACGCGGAACGCTGTATGTCGCTATGCCGTCTTGACTATCCCACGCTTCTCCTGAAACACCATGCCTTTCCAGGTCTTGAATTATGGCATTGCTCACACTGTCACAGAAACATTCTGATCAGAATTCAACGCCGGCCTGGTGAGCTCATTGAAGCAAACTGAACTTAAGAAGCTCCTTGAGAAACTCGTATGGCTATGGGAAGGTGTTGACATGCCTGACTTTATCTGCATTCTTCTATACTTGGATTCTTTCTTGACTGGAAGATTTGTGTTCCAGTCAAACGCTGGCCTGCTGCAAAAGACTATGGTTGTAGCTCTACTGGTTTTGATTACAGTACTCACTTGTCTCTTTTATGCTTCTCCAGACTCTGAAAGTCCAAATGCGAATTAAGGAAACTGATTTTACGTTACATACTAACGTAAAACCAACATGCTTTCAAACCGCAAATTCCCTTTTCTACCCTTCTTTTTGATTCTCTTAGTAATTACAAGAAAAGAGTGGTGCGTGGTCTCCTCAAGGCGCCTCTTGCAGCGTCTCAAACTCTTTTTTTGCACAACTAAAACAAGTGGGAATAGAATATTTGGCGCCATGAAGCTTTCTGAGTACAAAGTACAGTTCACCAGGTTTTATTATTCTGTCACAACCATGACTGAAGAGACAACGTCGAGACCTCCTGGAAATCTTGCGAGTGTACATTGAGGAACCCTTAGAAAATTTTTCAGGCAAGACTCCAAGCTTTCTGGCGATTTCTAATTGAACCTGATCCACATTCATGTTTGTGACTAAGAGTGTCAGACACCTTGCCGGACCCAGGATAGGCTTCAAATGTCCTGTACTTGTAAGGCTTGAACCTTGGTTTTCCTGGATCGTCAGCTTGTAAGTCTTAACCTCAGTCACGGTTCTCAACTCCAGAGCTCGTCAGCTTCCTTTGTCTTCTCTAAGGCCCGGCTCTCGGTTTGGTGTACATATTCAAAGGGAATAGTGGCTCTATGAAGGGCTTCCTTCAATTCAAAAGGATCATGAGTATCACGGAGTTGAGTTGCTCTCCAGTGGCGTTGGGTATGGTTCATGATTCCCAGAGCCTTCATGATTTGCCAGGCTCTTTGGCGCGAGATTTGCCAGGCTCTTCCCTGATAGTCTCTGTTTTTCAAGTAGTCAAGCCATTCAAGAATGTACTCAACGAAAGGATCGTCAAACCTGACACTTTCATACGCCCAGACTTCTCTGAGCTTGCAGTCAAACTTAGCCGCTTCCAACGAAGAGCCACAGAATCTACAGTAACTCGAGTCCTGAGCATTCCGCTTCTCACAGCTTGGACAGATCTTCTTTCTCCGGCCGCGCTTCAGAACTCTGAACCTGACACGCAGCACCTCTTTGTCTTTCACTCTGGCTATCTGAAAATCGCTTACTGTAACGCCTTCATAGACGTCTTTCTCTGCAACAGCTTGAAGCTCCAGATCCTTTCTATTAGCCTCAGGATAGACACGGCCCACAGCTTCACTCACTCGAGTCTTGAACAGAAACTCAAACGCGAGCAGGGAAGCGTCACGCATAGCCAACTCAGGCTGTGTAGGATAATGAGTTGCTCGCGCCTTCTCCAGGTACTTCGCAAACTCACTCCTGGTTATCGGTGGAAAACTCTTTTGATTCCTACGGTGACCAGGCATTCAGTCAAACACCTTCAGGTTAGCCTTCTCATAGATCAGCTTCAGCTTCTCCGGAGAATAATCAGTGTAGTTTCTTGCCAAGATCGTCTTCGGGGTCCTACCACAGAAAGCGTCAATGTACCGATCAGACACGCCTAACATAGCCATTTCGCAACAGAACCATTCGCGCAACCTCTGAGGCGTTATGTTCAAACTTGTTTTTTCTTTAGCACTTTTCCATAGTTGTTTTTCCTCAACTCGAGGCATAGGGAAAATTCTTTCACTTCTCGAAGGTTTCTTAGACGCTGAGTATTCATTGAGGACCCTCTCGGCTTCCTCATTATAGAAGCTAAGCCATGACTTCTTAGTTTCACCTTCATGACCGTTAGGCGTTATCATACGCGTCTTGAAGTCTATGTTCTCAGGCTCTAACGAAATCACTTCATTATATCTTAAGCCACTCGTTGCATAGATCAGAAACAACGCTTTCTCTTTAGGCGTTTCAAGACATTCATAGAAGCGTTGAAGTTGCTCTTTTTGGAAGATACGCTTAGGCTTGAAGGGTTCACCTTTAAACTTGAATGTGTCAACCGTTTGAGGCATACGTAAGAAATCTCTGAAAAACAGCTTCAAAGTCTTGAGCTTTCGCGTGTAGTCTGAAGGCTTCCTATCTCTAAGATATTGCCTAATGTCTTCTCTCGAAACCTCATAGACACTTTTACGCAACCAAGCCATGAACTTTCTAATCTGCTGAACCTTATCAACAATGGTTCTCTTAGACTTCCTTAAGTCAACCTCAAGAAACACCTTGAAGGCTTGCACCAAATCCTCAGTATTTTCTAAGGGAAGTGAATGAGAAACCGTAGGTTTCTTATCCTCACGCGGCGCAGGTCGCAGGTTCAAATCCTGCCCGGCCCACCAAACTATAAAGTTCCGACTTTTGGGCCGTTCTTTGTATAAGCAAATTGATTCTGGAACAAGCCTCTGATGGACGATGAGATTACTTGATCGTGCGCTGTGGGGTTGAACACAAAGAGCGCCGTTGTTTTGGCTGACGAAATTGTTTCGAGGAGAAAACGTGTAAACTTGTAGGTTTTTTCGAATCCGCATCTAAGTATGATATCAGATATATTGTCCAAAAGCAGGTTTGTAGTTTTTTCCGTCTCACTTTTTTGAATTCTAACAAAGGCATCAAGCAGAACTGACAGGTCGCTTGCGGGCAAGAGAGTTTCGTTCTCGTTTATCTGCTGAGGAGAGGACGCTTTGGGAGTTAAGAGAAGGAACTTGATATCGTTGGCTTCAGATAACGTTGAATGCAAGGCGCTGTTTTTGTTTGTTTGGATGAAGAGCAGCTCGCTGTTGTTTCTTGCCTCTGAGACAAAGCTTGAGAGGACCTTGTGATATTTTGACGTCGGATCGATTTCTAACAGCATTTTTTTGCCTGTCATTTGTTGGTGGGTCATTCCAAATTGTTGAGAGAAGGCGTCTGTCTCCTTTTCAATTTGAGGTTTAGGTCTCCTCTTGCGCTTGCGTGTTATGCCTAATAGAAACAGAAGCCCAAAGAGCACTGGCACTATGAACAAGAGCGCTGTAAGCCAGTCGAAGGGTCGTAATGAGGTCTGTGCGCTAACATTCATGGACTTGATATAGCTGCCCGTGAGTCCGCCGTTGTCAGTAACCGTTAGGTTAATCGGAAAAGTTCCATGAGAAGCGTAGACATGGGTTATAGTAGAAAGAGAGACAGTGGTGACGTTGCCGTCGCCAAAATCCCACCTATAACTAATGATGCTTCCATCTTGATCATAGCTGGCAGAAGCGTCGAAAGTCACCGACTTGTTGACGATTGGACTGGAAGGCGAGAAAGAGAAAGATGCAATTGGAGGTAAATTCGCTCCGACGTAGCTGTATAAGAGTTTGACTTGATTTATCTTCTGTTGATACTGGGTTGTGGTTGATAGCACGCTCGTGATTTTTATTTTTGCGTTTCCGTTCAAGGTGCAAGATTGTGGGTTTATTTTGAGGCTAAGCGATTTTGTTTCGTTTACGCCCGATGAGATGTATCCCAAATAGCCTGCACCAGTGGTTACGTAAGAGGAAGATGAGTAGTTCCAAACTTGAATAGTTACGGAGACACTTGAGACGTCATGTTCGCTTACGACTGTAAAGTTGAGCTGCGCTGGCGTATTCGTGGTCATGGAAGAAAATAGGAATTCAGTTGAAGCTGAGTATTCGCTATAGTATGTAGGCTTGAGCTCTATCCAGTCGGCTCTGAAATCAAATGGAGTGCTAGTGCTCTTTACGCCTTTAACCTTGATTTTCCAGTTGCCTGCGGAGTCTCGGAAATGTTGAGGATTTGACGTTATTGTTTGAGTTTTTGTTTCATCCGTATTCGCTGTAGCGCTTGACGTGTATGAGATAAAGCCGTTTCCGCTTATTGGATAGGCGTCAAGCGTATTATTGTAGAGTTGTAACGTAACTGTCACGTTTTCTGTTGTCCAAGCGCTGTCAACGCTCCAAACCAACTGAGCCCAAGTGTACATATTTGATGAGCCAGTAAACTCAACTTCCATCGTCTGCTCGTTTAGAATGCAAATGTTTGTTGTCCTTGTTTGGTCTGTGACAGCTAGGGTGTTGTCGTCTATTCTGAGATACACAGAATTTCCAGCCTTGATTGCAGTAACTTCAATGTAAAAGTCAATTTCCAAGAAGTCATTCTGATCAACAACGGTGTAGGCTGTCCATGAGTAGGTTCCAAAAAGTATTGACCAAGAGGTAGTGAGGGCGCCCGAGTTCGCAGCGTCTGTAGCCACATTTGTTCGCACCGTGCCATTCGCCATTCTTACTAAGATGTCTACGTCAGCGTGTGCCTCTACTACGGGATTACCTTTGTAGGCTCGATAATAAATCGTCCAAGTGCTTGCGGGTATAGAAGAAATCCCAGTCAATTGATATACAAACTTACCCATTAATTTCCTTCCAATTGAGGTTCCTGCATCTGCGGAAAGCGTTGTTCCAGCGGAATCCGCACTACTGAGTTTGAGAAGATAATAGGTTGCTCCCCCGACGATTGTCGTTTCTCGGTGAGGGTAGACGATTGGGCATAACTCCGGAAGGTCAAGTAAACACCATTGTCTGAGACCAAGTCTCCCATTGTGCCTGAAACATAAGCTGTGTTTCCGAACAGGTTGTAACCTGAGGGATTAAAAGCTAAAGTAGACGTGGACGACGGAAAGCTTCTAACTATTAAGTAATCTGAATCAACGGCTTGAATGCTTGTCGGAACACCACCAGAAAGATAGGTCCCATTCAAGATGTTGTAGTCGCTTGCGAAATAAGCTACAGACGCGGACCCATCGGTACTACCGACCGACCCAACTAGAATGAAAATAGTTAGCAATATCAAAATCGAAAGGCGAATGTTTCTGATATCAGGTTTGTGTTTTAACATTCGCGGGTTCGCGCCTTTCTAAATGTTGGGAGTGTTAAGATGGCACTTCCCATGGCCTACCGGTAGTTCTTGCGTTAAGGGTTTCCAGGACTGTTGCATTTAATACATATGAATTCAGAATCTAATTTTACGTCTTTCATTTTCTTCTAAAAGTCAAAAATCAACAGTGGTTTCAATACAGTTTTTCAATTCATAAGCGATTAATACACTATGTCATAGAGCATAGAAAGAACAAAACCGTTAACGAAATTAAAGGAAAGCCAACCCATTCCAGAACAAAGGCGATTACAGATGAACATTCAACAAGTAAGTAAATTGACTGATAGGGTTCTCACAGGCATAATCGGTTTGGACGACATGATTGAAGGGGGTTTCCCCCGAGGCAGCCTAATTCTGCTCGCAGGCTCTCCTGGTTCGGGTAAGACTATTGCGTCGGCTCACTACTGTTAATCTGCCGTTGTCGTCTCTGCTTGTTTCAACCTGGTTCGGGTAAGACTATTGCGTCGGCTCACTACCTATATTATGGTGCGAAGAACATGGATGAGAATGGGGTCTACGTATCTTTTGCAGAGCGAAGAGAATTCTTCTTTGACAACATGAAAAGATTCGGCCTTGACTTTGAGGTGTTGGAGAGCCAAGGCAAATTCAAGTTTTTGGACATGATGACAATCAGCGAAGGAGCAGTATCATCGACACTTGACATAGTGTTAAGAGAAGTCCTTGAGATTGACGCAAAAAGGTTGGTCATAGACTCGTTTTCAGCTTTGGCTCAAGCGTTTAAGAGGAAGATAGATGCCAGAATCATACTTCACATGTTAGACAAATTAATGCGTCAGACTGGTTGCACTACACTGCTATTAGCAGAACTTCCTACTGGAAGCAAAACGCTGGGACTAGGGTTTGAAGAATTTGTTGCAGATGGGATAATTCTATTCGAAACTATTAACGGGAAGGAGGGCATCACGAAACGGGCAGTGATACGCAAGATGAGAGGCACCAACCACAACCAGAACTACATCAACATTGTGATTTCAAACAGAGGAATCTCCTTGATGCCCTTCGTGACTTAGTATCGAGGTGATACATCATGAAACGAAGACAACCAAGGTTTCACGTGGTTCTAGCTGAGGCCGTCTATGAAGGCTTAAGCAGCATTAGTCCTTCCGTTCCCTCCGTTGTCTTTTTCTACCTAAAAAAGAGCAGGGCAATTCAATCAGATCAGTACATTGAGGACCCTCAAGCCTTTGAGGATGGATTGAAGAAAATATTTGGATTCGGAGCGAAGGTGATTGAGAAGAAAATCCTGGAGGTTCTTTACGTTAAGCTGGAGGTTCCGCGAACAATCGAGGAGGGCTTCAGGTTCGCAGAAGAAGTGAAAAACGCACAGAAGTTGATAGACTCTGCAGATCTAGTAGTAGAGGAAACTCATTAACAAGTAAGTATAGAAAACGGAATTATGCATTCCCTTGCATGCCTTCAGGTGATATCTCCCCGGTGTCGAGGTTCAAATCCTCCCCGCCCCCATCGCAACAGCCTCTAGCTCATCCAGTCTGCTGAGACATCTACCATAAGTTTAATAGGCAACTATGGCATGTTGGATGTACAAGAATTAGGATTCGATGAAAAAGGCGATAACTAGTTCTAATCAACGCAATATGGAGGTGCAAATTCGATGTCTTATAGAAGAGAACCACGCGAGACGCACAAGGCAGTCTGCGCCGACTGTGGCCAAGAATGCGAAGTGCCGTTCAAACCCGACCCAAGTAGACCAGTCTACTGCCGAGAGTGTTGGGCGAAGAGAAGACCACAGCGAAGGTCTCGATACTAAATCTTAAAAAAGTTTTCATCTTTCAAGTAACAACCACACAAACGATTTCAATCAATTCCAACATTTTTTTATCCTCCTTATTTAATTTCGAGCTGTTCCATTACTTTTCTATTCAGATCACTCTTGGTGCAGTTCAGAAAACTTAAAAACAGAGTAGCATTCATGTTCATAACGCCTTGTGCCGAGGTAGCTCAGCCAGGGAGAGCACCCGGCTGAAGACCGGGTTGTCGCCAGTTCAAATCCGGCCCTCGGCACCACGGAAAAACCCTCGACATATTTTACTTTCTTTTCTGCCTTGCCCTGTCCTGTCCTCAGGCTTCATGCCTCAACCCAAACTATTTACTATAAGAATAGGGCATACGAATAATCATTATCAATGTCTGGCACGTGTCCAAAATGCAGGAACCCTTTTAGTTCAGAGCAAAAAGCATCATTTGGCGAACGCCGGCTTAAAGATTGAACCATTTACCCAGTATAAGTAAACTTCTTCTGAAGAGAAGATTCGAGTCAACAAATTCAGTGTCATTGTTTCAGACTATGCATGAGACTGAGTCGTCGTCTTCTCGCATTTGAATGTTGAGATTAAGCAAATCTTTGAACATGCTCTGTAAATAGCTGCCAAACCATCTAGACCATTTCATTCCAAGATTATGCGTTATTAAGATATGGTGCTTTCCATCGATTATCTTATGCACATATCCATAGTAAACAGAATGCTCACAAATCATATCAACCAAGATCAAAACAACCTCTTTTGTTGGAGGAAGCCCCAACATTAGAAGCAATCTGCGAGGAGTCTTCAATCCCGCTTCTGATCCTGCCTTTTCGAAAACCGAAATATCATCAATTGCGTTTATTAAGGCGGAAAATGACATTTCATAAAATGACAAGCCGCCATTACGATCAACAAATCTCCCCCACTTCAGGTAACTCATAATCAACGTGTTCATCAAACTGTTGAGGCTTATCGCCTTTCTTTTCGCCTCAGACTCCAATTCACGAACTGCATTAGCGGGGAAACGGAAGCATTTAGTGGTTTTTTTACCTCCGAATAACGATTCTAAAGGATCCTCAACCTGCGGCATTAATACCCCCCACAATTGAAGAATCTTATGCAATCACATGCAATTATTTTTTTGCATTTGAATGCACTTTAATGGCTTCAGTATGCTGCCTTTTATTATAGAACTTTTCATGAAAAAGTAAGATCGAGGGTTAAGCATGAGTGCTAAACCTCAATGCTTTGGCCTAGAGAGAGTTTCAAGTCAAGATTTTGATTTATGGAAGCACCATCAAGCAAGTAATCTTAAAAGATATGGCCAACGGAGAGATCGCCATGAGATTATAGCAGAAATCTTAGAGGCTGCCAGAGGCGGGGTCGTCAAGACGCACATAATGTTCAGGGCAAGAGTTAGTTACGCGCAACTTAATGGTTATCTGCCTCTATTGTTCGAAAAAGGGTTTTTGGAGAAGGCGACTATCCAGAAACACCGTAAAACCACATTTGGCATTAAAACGTCGGAGAAAGGAATCCAGTTCTTGGAGGACTTCAGACTCCTAGAGGATTTCAGAATCTTTGAGAAATAGCAATAGTTATCAAAATAGTGCTAATCTCCCCCTTTTTTCTGTTGCGCTCTGTACTTTTTTATTCTAGTCAGTCCTCGGCACCAATTCACTAGCATTTTAAACTAGAAAATAGATTAGTAACGCTGCTGTAAATGATGCAAGAAACGAAGGAATAATATACTTATAGACTTTGCCCATTGAACATTTGAAATAATCCACTGTGAAAGCAAAACACAGGTGCGAAGGCACAATCAAGTAGCCTAAATAAGCACTCATATAAAGCAGCGCCGCTGTTTTGGGCGAAAAAGTCAACATTCCTGCTAATATCGAAACGCTAATGGCAACTCCCCCTGAAGGTGAACCTGTCACGAATCCCAAAACGGCAGGGATTATTGTCAATAGTAGATTTATGTCGATGCTTCCTGTGATTACAAGTGTTTGGAAAATTTCCGAAATTCCAGTTGCTATAGTTACATTTCTGAGTAGAAATGCGCCGTAAGCCGCAAGCGCGATTCCATAAATTTCCCAATTTTTTAGAGGCTTTGCAAAAACTTGAAGGCTCGGCTTCGAAACTATGATCAAAACGATTACCCCCATGAACGTGGCGATTAACACGTCGAAGCCGAAGCTGGCTAAACCAAGACCAGCTGCGTCTAAACAAGCGACCACAAAAATCGTTGCTAAAATCGGCGAGAAAGCAATCAAAAAACGTTTTAAATTCGAATTTAAATTTGGGCTGTTTTTCGAGTTTAAGCCTTCTTCTTTCTTGGCAGCAGAAACCTTCGAAAAGCCGATAAGATACCCAACAGCTACCATAACAGCAACTACGGGAATCTGACGTGCAATTATCAATGGTATAGCTATTCCTGTAAGGGCTGCGGTTATTATGAGAACCTGACTTATCGGATAAACTGGGAAGATCGTGTGTCTAAACCAGATGTTTACGTACGCTTTCTTTTCGGGTTTCAACCAAGTTTTTCGGCTTCAGAATCCACAAGCGGCGCCGACATTAAAGCTCCTCCTGCGACTGGGAGAAATCCTATAACCGCTGGAAGAACACTTGATACAATTTTTGAGTTGTTAATTATGTTGCTAATGCTTTCACTTAAGTTGTTGATGACCTTTGTTTCTTTGTAAAGTTGACTTAGCAGCATTATTCCAAAAGTTGCAAGCACTACAGCAATTGTTAGCAGATCAACAGTTGTTTCGTAAACTATTTTGGGAATGTTCTGCCAATCAAGCGAGAGAAAAGCCAAAAGCAAGGCTGTAACGTTCAGGGTTATTCCAAGATTCACCCGCCTGTATAACATCACCCCTAGAAAACAGAATGAAACAATAAGCGCTGCTGACGGATTAACAAATCCCAAACACATGAACTTCCTTATCATAAATGCTTTAGAAAAGCAGAATAAACACTTCAACTCTTAAACCTTAGTGCGCCGCTGTTGAAGAAACTACGCCTAACCTGATATCATTCAAACTTCGTCTCGACACCATCATTATCGGTTTAGGGAAAGAGTCATGATGAGCTTGTCTGTATAACTTCCATCCGGGAGTTTGACGCCTTCTCTGACTCTGCCAACCTTTCGGAATCCGCACTTTTCATAAACATGAGAGGCTCGTGTGTTAGAACTCAACACGGCTAGTTCCATGATTTTGAACCCGCGTTTTCTTGCGATCTCAATCAGTGCCTGGTTGAGTTTTGTTCCTATTCCTAGGTTTCTGAAGCCTTCTTTTATGAAGACGCCGTAGACTGCCACATGCGATTCTCTTCCTCTTCGGGGTTCTATGCTGGCTCCGCCTACGACCTCACCTTCAACTCTGGCTACTAGATAGTTCATACCGGCTTTCATGTGGTCTTGATACCACTTTAGTTCAGCGTCCATGTCCGTTATTTCTTCATCATGTGTGAGGTAGACGCCTTCTCGAATGACGCTGTTGAGGGCAGATACAACTTCTGGCAAGTCTCGCTCCTCCAATTCTTTAAACGTGACCTCCCGACCGTCTGTCAACCTAAACTTTTTGTGGAACATAGGGCGATTCACATTAATTTAAGGAAGATTTCCAAGATGCCTTAAACTTGTACTTATAATATGGATTGAAAGTTAAAATCTTAACTAGCGACTCCTAAATCATAAAGTTTACTTGTCGAATTCTCTAGACACAGACGAGAAGTGGCTTTAGCATGTTGGGCTTTTCATACTACTTGCACGAAAAGGCGGAGGAATCACGCCACAACGAGTCTATAGGTTTTTTGATAGCTATCTTAGGCTCTGTTTTCTTGGTGGGAGGAGTACTCCAAACACTTATAACTGTTCAGAAACCCCAGTGGTTCCTTATATTTCCTTACCAGCTTGGGTCTTCACCATATGATTTCTTGGGGTTGGCGTTTACACTTTTAGGGATCATACTTTTTCTGGGCGGGATAGTTTTAGGAGTTTATTACGGGTCACAGAGGTCGTGGTATTTTAACGCACTGAAAGAAAGCTACAAAATCGAAGAGGAAAAACTGAGAGCTCAGAACCAGGGCAATCAGCTCAGGCTTTCAGAAACAGCAACAACAGAAGCGACTTCCCTCGTAGATATCTTTGAATCGAAGCCAGACCATGACAAATCGCTTATACAATAGGCAAGATATCCACGCAATAAATCTTACAGACCACTTGTTCCAGCCTATTGTTGTGTCTCTTCAATCGCTGGTAGAAGTTCTTCCTCAGGCACACCGACTATGATTGGAGTTTCTTCGCTCTTCTTCTGCGACTCTGACTTCGTTTGCTTCTGTTCAGTCTCTGATTCTTCAAGGGGCTCAGGCTCTTGCTCTTTTTGTTCTTCAGGCTCTTCGGATTGTTGAGACTCGGTTTGTCCTTGACTTGGTGCTTCTTCAATCACTGTTTGTGTTTCTTCTTTTTTCTCTTCTGTCTCTGTTTCTATGACCGACACTGGCGTTTCTTTTAGTTGCTCCTCCACGGTTTCTGCGGGCTTTGTCTCTTGTTCCTTTTGTTCTTCAATCTTTTCGATCGGTTTTATTTCTGTTTCTTCTTTTTCATCTTTTATTGCTTGGATCTTTTCTAGAATTTCTGTTTTCAAGATTTCTTTTTCAGCCTTTTCAACTTCGGTCTCTAATCGCTTTGTTTCTTTTCGTTTGTAAGTCAAAACGTATAATTGGAAGACTATTGCTGCAATAATATTGAACCAGCCTGTTGCAAACGCAACCCTTGTCATGGTCCAGTATGGCATAGCCCACTGGTAGCTGAATTGAAGACCATACCTGTAGAGATCTTGATGAACTATTTTATCTATCTGAAGCAAGCCCACCATTGAAAACAGCGAGGAGGCAGCTACAAGCACAAGAACCCAAGAAAACACACTGTCACAAGTTGACCTCATTTGGTCACAATCCCTTGTAGGTAACAAACGTTTATAAATCAAATTAAACTTGTGTCTCGACAATACTTAGTTCAAATACAAATTGTTTAGAATCCGTTAAAATGAACAGCAGGCAATGGAGAGTGTGCATCAACCGAAAACGCTTTTTAACTTCGAAGAGATGATAAGAAGCCATGGTTCTTACAGCGGCCGTAGTCTAGCCTGGTCTAGGACATCAGCCTGCCAAACCAAGCAGAACGCTGACGACCCGGGTCCGAATCCCGGCGGCCGCACCATCCTTGAGTAGTCAGATTTGGCATATGAATTGCGAGGATTTTAATTTTTAAATGACACCATCTCATAATATACATTCGCTTTAGGAGCGACCGTAGTCTAGTCTGGTCTAGGACGTCGGCCTTCCAAGCCGTTGACCCGGGTCCGAATCCCGGCGGTCGCACCATGAACTTTCTCTTTTTCCGAAAAGAAAACCTTAACTAAAGGAAAAGGGTTTGTTTTGGGTTTCTAATGTTTGAATCAATGCATTTTTTAAGAGCTTTGAGAGATTTACGCCGTATTCTGGAGTGGCATGGGCTTTAATGCCTTAATCAATGTGGGTGCTACTGCTATCCCTTATGAGGTGGCGAAGGCGTTAAAGGAACAAGCAAAAAGTGGCTTCACAATTTCTTTTTCAACCTTTCCAGTTTTTTAATGTATCGATTTTGGATATATTGCGTTTTCCGAAGGCTTTCACATATAGAAAAAACTTCACTGTTTATTATAGGTGTCAATGCTCATGGGTAATTCAAAGCGTTCTAACCTACCCAAGCTTCAAGAGCTGGTGAGCTTTAGCTTCATTTGTGTTAGGCATAATCAACTCATTTAACCTTCAATCTTAGGGCGCGCATCTACATGAATTGAACTATGTTGTCTTTTCCAGAGACTATCATTGGTGTCGTGGTAACTTTAGGGTTCAATGCTTCCATGTGCTTATGCAACTGATCCGTCAAAGCGTCAATTAAGTCTAAGAAAATTGAAACAGAATAGGGAGAAACTCCCTAAGGGTGAGCAGGTGATTAAGGAGAGAAGCCAAACCCAAAGCTTGGGCGACTATTTGTTTAACTCCTCTTTTTCGAGTTGCTTGGCTCGTGTTTCGATGTATTCCACGATTTTTTCCTGAGTCATTTTCAACGATTCTCGCTGTTTTTCGAGCAGATTTTCGATAACTGAGAGGGCGTTGTCTATGTCTAGAGGTTTGATGATGTAGGCGTCGGCTCCCTTGTTGAGGGCTTCTACAGCGTTCTGTAACGAAGGATATCCAGTGATCATCACTTTTACCATCTTTGGCACAGTTTGCTTCATTTGGATTAGAAGTTCTGTGCCTTCCATGTCGGGCAGTCGGATATCTATCAACGCAAGGTTGTAGAATCTGTTTTTTGACTTTCTAATCGCCTTTTCCCCGGTGTCCACTGTCTCGACATAGTATCCTTTTTCCTCTAATATGGCTGTCAGAACCTTCCTAATGCTCGGGTCATCGTCAACAACGAGTATGCTTCCCTTTATCTCCATGCCTGTTTCACCTCCCAACCCTTTTCTGTTCATGCTCCTTCTTTTCAAGACCAATCGGCACTGTAACAGTCACGCAGGTTCCCACTTTCTCCTTACTATCCACGGAAATCGAGCCACCGTGGGTCTCGATTAGCCGTTTGCAGATAGCTAAGCCCATACCGACACCCTTAGCCTTGGTGGTAAAAAGTGGAGTGCCAAGTTTGCTCATGTTCTCTTTGGATATGCCCTCCCCTGTGTCTCGGAGAGTTATTTTCAACGAATTGTTCACTCTTTCAGATTTGATCTCAAGTTGTCCACCTCTCGGCATGGCTTCGATTGCGTTTTTTATTATGTTTTCAAACACTCGGGTCATTTGGGCAGCATCAACAAAAGCTTCATGGGTTCTCTTTGTTAGGTTTAAGATTTTAACTTTTTTAGGAATCTTCATTTTGGCAAGTGTTTCTTCAACCGTCGACTTGATGCTGGTCTTTGCTCGGACCAGTCGTATGTCTTTTGAGAAGTCTAAGAGGTCGTTTATGATCTTGTTTGAGTATTGGATGTCCTTCTCAATAAGCTCTAGCATTTCCCTTGTTTTTTGGTTTATTTTTGAGCCTAGCTTCATCTTCAAGAAATAGGCAGCTCCAGCGATGCCTGTTAAAGGGTTGCGCAAATCATGTCCCACCATAGTTGCGAGTTCTCCGATAGCAGCCAATCTTTCAGACTTGAGAAGTTGTTCTTCTATCTGTTTACGTTCAGTGATGTCTTTTGTTATTCCTACGAAGGCTGTAGGGTTGCCAGAAGCATCTCGTATAACATCGGCTGAAATTTCCGCTGGAAACTCACGTCCGTCTTTTGTTAAGCACGTGTATTCTACATTTTCCACTGAACCTTGCTCAGAAGTTTTCTTCATATGTTCTAGAGCTTTTTTATGATCTTTTTTTGCAACGAACGCGAGAACACTTTTGCCGATTATTTCGTCTTTCGATGAGCAGCCGTGCACACGTAATGTTGCGTGGTTGCAGTCAATTATGTTTCCCTTTAGGTCTGCAACCGTGATGGCATCTGGAGATGCTGCAAATATGCTTTGAAGCTTCTCTTCGCTTTTTCTTAAATCTGAAGTTCTCTGTTCAACCTTTAGTTCGAGTTGGTTGGCATATTCTTTAACTTGATTTTTTGCTGCCTCTAAGTCTCTGATAAGGCGAGCATTTTCGATGGCAACCGCTGCTTGATGCACAAAGAGCTCTAGTGGAGCAAGAGACTCTTTGGTGGGTCGTCTACCGTCTAAAGGATCGTCGATGCTTATGCGACCTACTACGCGTCCTCCAGGCAAGCGAAGGGGAGCGTAGAGCAAATCTTGCGGGTCCCAGTCAACCATCTCTTCCTTTGGAATCTTGCTATCGACCGTTCCCGTTTTAAACTGATTTCGAACAAAAGGGTCGCTCCAAGGTAGATAGTAAAACTCGCCGATTCTGAAGCGGTCAAACATCGGACCCAGTCGTTGACGCCAAACATGCCCAGGTTGCCTGTTCTCCCAGAGATATTTTTCTTCCTCCGGCGTCAAGCCAGCTGAGACTATGTCTGTTGTTTCCAAGTTCTCGTCTGTGAGCGTTATTAAGACTCTTCTCCAGCCCAGTCCTTGGATGGCTTGAGCTATTGCCTTGAGTCTCAAATGCATGTCTTTGGTTCGTATTATCTCGGTTGAACTCCTCATCAGAGCTGTTAATTCACGAGTGGTCTTGTCAATCTGCTCTTGAACCTGCAAAGGATGCGTTCTGTCTCGAATGATCCCAACTATGGCATATGGCTTTCCAGTGCTGTCTTTCAATAAAGAAGCGTTGATTTCAGCTGGAAAGGTTGTGCGATCCCTACGAAGTGCTTCTACCTCACTGCGAACGGTTCCTTTGCCCAAAACGAGTTGCATGTCTTCTCTAAATCTTTGTCTATCATGTGGGGCAACAAAGTATTCGAGTTGTCGCCCAACGTACTCATCCCTTGAAACTTCATGAAGCTGAAGAACCGCATCGTTCGCTTCTACTATTGTTCCGTCGATGCGAATTAAAAATATGCCGTCGCCGATGGCGTTTAAGATGCTGAGAAACGTTTTCTCTGAAAACAGGTAATCACTTACGCTCAAGCGGGCTTCTCCTTTTTGTCTTTCTTCTTCTAACTTCCAGTCGTTTTTGCTCTTGTTTTGCCATCTCTCGAGCAAGGCTTATGTAATCGACAAATTCAATGCTGTTCTTCTCTTCAAGATTCAGATTGAGCTTGCAATACAGATTTTTAACGATGAGTTTTTCTATGAGCTGGGCTCCGGGTCCAAAAATAGCGTTTAAAGCTTGAGAGAATTCGTTTGTGCCTTTTGGGATGTCTTCTCTCAGAAGTTTGAAGCTTTTATTGAGGTGATAATAAATGGCTTCTCTAGGCGACTCTCCAAAGGTGAGCAATGCGTGGTCAACTGCTTCAAGCAGTGTCTTGTCAAAATCCAGTTTTTCCATCTGTAAACAACCTCGAAGTGAATCCAAAAACTCGCCACCCCACGTGATTCATCATGGCAACTCATTGTCAAACTCTCGAAACTTTAAGAATAAATTTATGAACTATGAATGTGAATTCTGACTTTCAATTACATTAACAGATTACTTCTGACAGTTGTTTGATTGAGGGAGACATTTGTCCAAGTCAACGTTACGTGTAGCCATATCTAGGAACTTGAAGATTTTGGCTTGCTAATGCCTCTCCTTGTCCAAGAGGATGCTACTTTCATCTGTTCGTAAATTTGCAGAGTTTGTTCTGCTGCCTTCCGCCATGTGAAATATTGCATGACGCGTCTGCGTCCGTTCTCGCCCCACTTCTTCGTTCTTTCAGGGTTTCTAAGCACTTCTTTTATTCCCCAAGCTATGTCAGAGGGGTCGTTGCCGTTGACGTGAACGCCATTCTGGTCTTCTCCCGCAGGCACAACCTGTTCTCTGAAGCCGACTACTCCTTGGGCGCCGACTACGATGGGCTTTGCCATTGACATGGCTTCGAGGCTCACTATTCCGAAGGGTTCATAAATTGATGGAAAAATACATGCGTCTGCCGCTGCGTAATGGGCTATTCTGTCTTCTTCTGGCACAAACTCAAAGTTACAAGCGACGTTATCTTTGACGCCGAGGCGACCAGCCATCTCGATAACGTCGCTTTGTTCTTCTCCTTTACCCAGAATGACCAGATTTGTTTTGGGATATTCCCTCAGAACCGATGGCATGGCTTGCATAAGGTTTCTCACTCCTTTGACCCAAGTTAGTCGGCCTAAGAAGAGGAGCATGAACCCATCGTCTGGAATGTTGTATTTTTCTCTGATTTTTCCAGTCGCTTCTGCCTTTACCTTTGCTGGGTCGTATCGGTCGGGGTCAACGCCGTTCCAGACAACGCTTATCTTTGCCGCAGGCCATCCGTGTCGCACGAGGTCGTCGCGCATTGTGTAGCTTACTGTGATGACGCGGTCGGCGATCCGCGCAGTCTGGGTTTCCAGGTGCAACACAACCTCTGAGCCTTGACCTCCGCTTCGACCCCATTCGGTGCTGTGAACATGGAAAGCCACGGGAATCTTTGTGTCATTCTTGGCGATTATCCCAGATATGCTGCTCAGCCAGTCGTGAACGCATACAACATCGAACTTGTAGCCTTCTTTGATTATCAGGTCGTTGATGAACTTGGTTGAACTTAGGATGTTGTAAAGAAAGATGTCGTTGAAGAAGCGGATGTTGGTTCCCCACTTTCGTAAGTCTTCGGTGACAAACATTGGAAAAACGTTGCTCGCGTCTGCAATCAGCGGGCGATGAACCTCGACGCCCTTGAAAATTTCCCTAGTTTTGAGTTTTCCTGGATTGAGTGTGAACACTGTGACATCGTGTCCAAGTTCTATATATTCTCTAGTAATGTATTCGGCGTATGTACCCAAGCCTCCCACCAGTGTTGGCGGGTACTCCCAGATGAAGAATCCAATTCTCAAGTAAGAAAGCCCCTTACCTAATCTGAAGATAGGACTTATAACTTTCTTTCTTCCTCGAATTCGAGACAATTTTTAGTCTGTCAAGATTGTTTGTAAAAAAACCAATAACTTAAGATACTCTTCTAAACCTAGGGTTAGCTGGTTAGATAGTAATACTTTTCTTTAAAGTTCTCATTAACCAGAGAAGGTGTGACTGGAGACGGATACGAGCTTGAAAGAGAGAAAGCTCGACTTGAAGCTGATTTACGTGATAATTGACGGAATGGGCGACCTTCCAATCAAAGAACTCAAAGACGAAACTCCGCTCGGCGCCGCAGACATTACAAACATGGACAGTCTTGCCAGAAACGGAAAAACAGGACTCATGTACACTGTTGGCAAGGGAATAGCGCCCGAAAGCGATGTGGGCGTCATATCAATTCTGGGCTACGACCCTTTCAAGTACGCCACTGGCAGAGGTGTCCTAGAAGCGGTGGGTGCGGGAGTGTCCATGAAGAACGGTGACCTTGCCCTCCGATGCAACTTTGCAACTTTAGGGCGTGGAACCGAGATAATTGACCGTAGAGCCGGAAGAGACTTGACCCCGAGAGAGGCAGAAGCGCTGAGCGAAGCCGTAAACAAGAAAGTGAGATTGGAAGCGTATCCAGCCAGTTTCGTGTTCAGGAGCACCATCGGACATCGAGCGGTTTTGGTCGTTAAGAGTAAAAGAAAACCACTTTCAGGCAGGATCACAAATACCGACCCAGCGTACACAAGACTAGAAGAGCTCGGTGTCGCAGAAGCCAAGGCTGAAATGTTCCTCCGAAAGTGCGAACCCCTAGATGAGAGCGACGAAGCAAAAGTCTCGTCAGCACTGGTGAACGAGTTTGTAGAAAAATCGCACAGAGTTTTGGATGCTCATGAAATTAACAAGAAGCGTGTCGCCCAAGGAAAGTTTAAGGCAAATGCGATACTTACCCGCGACGCTGGACACGTTCTGCCCAACTTCTTCAGCATAAACGAGAGATACGGCGTCCGCTTCGCTTGCCTCGCCGACATGCCGGTTGAGAGAGGCATATCCAAACTGGCTGGCATGCGTCTCGTTGAGCTTCCACCTCCGTCTGGTAACCTCAAAAACGACAGTTTGCTGCGAGTCACTAAATTACTTGAGATTCTACCGTCGTACGATTGCTTTTACATTCACATCAAGGGTCCTGACGAACCCGCCCACGACGGAAACTATCGATTGAAAACGCAACTCATAGCCACCATCGACAAATTCTTCTTTGGTGAGTTGTTGCCAAAAATTGATTTGAAAGATCACATTATCTGTGTCGCTTCCGACCACGCTACGCCCTGCAAGTTGAAGGCGCACAGCGATCACCCGGTTCCAGTGCTTATCGCAGGCAACAAAATAAGAGGCGACAAAGTGCCTAAATTCTCCGAAAAGGAGTGCAAGAAAGGAAGTTTGGGTGTTCTGGAGCACGGTCACGAACTCATGCCCATGCTGATGAGTTTGCTAAAAGGAAAAGACTAAAAGCTTTCTGAAGACTTTTAGTCTTCAACTAGTTGAAGGAGACCTCCTTTTATGGCTGGAATAGTTTTGGTCCGAGACGTGATGACCAAGAACCCTAGAGTGGTTAGGCGTGACACAAGCGTTCAAGAGGTCGTGGCTACCATGAACAAGTTCAACATAAGCAGCATCATAGTGGTTCAGGAAGAGCGACCGGTCGGGATAATTACTCACAGGGACATTATGTCAAAGATTGTTCAGCCCCGCATTCCACCTGACGCGGTCACCGCTCGAGAAGTCATGTCAACCCCAATTGTCGCCATTGATGAAGACTCAAGCATAGAGGAAGCTGCCAGACTCATGGCTAGGAAAAACATCAAAAAGTTACCGGTTGTCAGAGACGACAAACTCGTTGGAATAATAACCAGCATGGACTTGGTGAGAGAAGCGCCAAAACTAACTACACTAATCGAAGACCTGCTTAAAGCCTCTTTATAAAACTTATTTGCGTTGAGTTTTGCGAACTTCTTTCAGCGCTTCTCTCACGCTTGCGTTTTGCATCACTATCTTTCGTATTGCCCTAGTCATTCCTACAGGGTCGGGGTGAGCCCAAACGTTTCTCCCTATTGTAACGCCAATGGCTCCGGTGTCCATGACCTCCTTTACCATCTCCAAGGCTTCTTTGGCAGTTTCTTTGCGCGGGCCTCCAGCAGCCACAACTGGAACTGGACAAGCCTTGACCACTCTTCTGAACGTTTCAGTGCTCCCTGTGTAGTAGGTTTTGACCAAGTCCACACCTAGTTCTGCACCTAAACGAGCAGCGTATTCCACGTACTTTACGTCGAATCTGTCCTTTATGCTAGGTCCTCGCGGATACATCAAAGCCAATATGGGCATACCCAGTTGGCGACACTTAGTCTCCACTTGACCGAAGTCCTCAAGCATCTTGGGCTCGCTGTTAGACCCGATGTAAATGGTGATTGCAACTCCGTCTGCGCCGAGACTGACCGCGTCTTCAACAGAAGCAACATGCGCTTGAATTGCAAGTTCCTCGGGCATTAGCCGAGTTCGACCAGTTACCTTAAGAATGAGCGGAATCTTCCCAGCCCACTCATTGGATGTGTAGCGCGCCACTCCTTTGTGCATCATGATGCCATTGGCTCTTCCTTCAGCAGCCGCCTTCACAATCACTCTCGGGTCCAGAACCTTCTCAGGGAAATCCGCTGGACCATGTTCGAACCCATGGTCAAACGCTATGATAACTGTCTTTCCGGTTTTTTTGTCTATTATCCTATCCAAACGAAGTTTCTTACCAATCTCCGACATGAACGGTCGCCTTTATCCAATTTTGGATTCGAATGCGTTATTAGGGTTTCTACAGTAATAAAGAGCTAAAAAAGTCATAGTCGATGCAGAGTCTAAGAAACGAACACCGGTGGTTGACCGTCTGTTAAAGAGAAACAGAAAGATCGCAATTTTAGAGGGGATAACCGCGGGAGCGCTATTCGGCACAGCCGCCATATTCATACGTCTTCTTGAAAGTCTCAACCGCTTCTCCATAGCTCTTTGGCGTCTTATAATTGCATCAATATTTCTGGTTCTCCTACTTATTGTGTTGAAAAGACCTATCGCTCAAAGCTTGTTCAAAAAGAACCTTTCAAGGATATTGGTTCTCGGGATTCTCTTGGGTTTGCACTTCATACTGTTCGTTTCAGCCGTATTGGACACCACTATTTTAAATGCTACCGTGTTGGTGAACACCACACCTATATGGTCCATGTTCGTTTCATCCCTTGTCTTTAAGCTTAAACCGTCTCGCCTGGCGGTCTTTGGCATCTTGACATCTTTTTTGGGCGTGGGTTTAATTGCTTATGGAGACGCATCGTCCAGAGCGTGGACATTAAGCTTGAAAGGAGACTTAGAGGCTGTCTTAGCAGCTGTTGTGGAGGCTTTCTACCTCAGCTACGGTCGAGAAACAAGACGCAGGATGCCGCTGCTAAGCTTGATGTTGCCAATTTATGTTTTTTCAGCCTTCACCGTCCTAGTGGGGGGCGTTTTAACTCGTTCTGATTTCAGTTTTTCAATCCAACCGAGTTTGATTATTGCGCTTGTGGGGTTGGGGTTGCTGCCCACAGCCGTGGCGCACACCTTCTATTTCTCGTCTCTTTCACATCTTAAATCGTTTGAAACAGCCGCCATGGCTCTGCTTGAACCTATCGGCGCCACGTTGCTCGGCATATTAATATTTGTTCAGGTTCCAGAGGCTGTGTTTGCTTTGGGAGCTGTCTTGGTTTTAGGTGGAATAGTCTCGGTGGCTCTCAGCGAATAAACTATTAAAAACTGAACAGAAGCGAATTCTAGAGCAGAAGTATTATCGGAGCGATTAATAGAGCAGTCATGTTTGTGAGTTTCATGAAGATGTTGAGCGATGGACCCGCAACGTCTTTCAACGGGTCACCAACAGTGTCTCCAATCACTGCCGCAGCGTGTGTCGGTGTGCCCTTCATCCAGAACTTTCTTTCAATGTATTTCTTGGCGTTGTCCCATATGCCGCCCCCGAAGGTGAAGAAAGGTGACAACAGGGCTGATGTGCTCAAGCCTCCCAGAAGCATGGCGCCCAACGCGTATTTCCCCAGCAAGAGCCCAACAGCGATGGGGGAAGCAACAGCTAGCAACCCAGGTGCAATCATCTGTTTGAGCGCGTTTTTTGTGCCTATGTCCACGCAGCGGGCGTAGTCTGGTTTGACCTTGCCTTCCATGATGCCAGGGTTCTCTTTGAACTGTCGCCTTACTTCGTCCACCATTTGGTAGGCTGTTTTTCCAGTGGCTCCAATGGCTAGTGAAGAGAACAAGAAGGGAAGGGCAGCGCCTAACAAGAGTCCTGTAATTACAACTGGGCTTAAAAGGCCGAGACTGACCGCGTTGAGTTTCACCATCTCTCCATAGGTCACAAAAATCACAACCGTTGAAAACATGCCCGAAGCCGCGGCGAAGGCCTTTGTGTAAGCTTTTGTGGTGTTTCCCATGGCGTCTAACTCTTCCAGTGCCCCTCCGTTCAGTGCTTTTGTCCCCGACATCTGTGCTATTCCCGCCGCGTTGTCGCTTATGGGTCCAAATGTGTCACTTGACATGATGATGCCTATGGCTAGGTCGGTTCCAATGTTGGCTGCAACTATCCCGTAGAGTGAACCATTAGTTATGAAATAAGAAAACAGAATCGCTGCCAAGACTGACAAAAATGGCATGAACGGGCTTTGAAACGCATAGGACAAACCCGTTATAATGTTGATGGCTGCTCCGCGCTCAGAAGATTCCGCTATTTTTCTAACTGGTCTTCTATTGATTCCGATATAATATTGCACGGCTAAACCAACAGCGAGGCTTGCCACTAAGCCGGCCACGACTGCGTAGAATATAGTTACGTCGTTTAGCAAAACCTCAGCGGAGACGAACGCGCCTAACACGCAAAGGATAGCGGTTATGAAGAGACCGATGTTGAAAGACATGATGGGTCTAACCTTTCTCCATCCTCGGATAACGAAAACTCCAACGATTGTTGCTAGAATCCCTGAGGTGCCAAGCATTAAAGGGAACATTAACGCGTTTATTCCCAACTGGCTGAGCAAAATAGCGCCTAAAATCATTGCGGTGATGTAGTCGTCGCTTATGGATTCAAAGAGGTCTGAGCCTCTTCCCGCGCAGTCGCCTACGTTGTCTCCAACTTGGTCCGCGATTACTGCGGGATTGCGTGGGTCATCTTCAGGGATGCGCCATTCTATCTTGCCAACCAAGTCTGCACCTATGTCAGCTGCCTTGGTGAATATGCCTCCGCCTAGTTGAGCAAACAGAGCGGCCAGACTGGCACCGAAGCCGAAGCCTACAATCAATCTTGGGTCTTGATAGAGCCAGAAGAGTAGGCTTACGCCTAAGAGGCTGAGCCCCACAACTGAGAGGCCCATTACGGCTCCGCCTCTGAAGGCTAGCGTGAACGCTTTTGTTGAAGAGGTTCTCGCTGCATTTGCGGTTCTTACGTTGGCTTTAACGGCAACCCGCAAGCCTATGTAGGCGGCTAGCAAGGAAAGAAAGGCGCCAAACACGAAGGCAATGACCACTCTTACGTCTTTAAAGAATATGGCTAATGGAATAAGAGTCAGTGCAACAAAAATGGCGATGGTTCGGTACTGTCGTTTTATGAAGGCGGTGGCGCCCTCTTGAATGTAGCCTGCGATCTCACCCATTTGAGGTGTTCCGGCGGGTTCCTTGACTATGGACCAGGCTAAGTAAGCAACGATGAGCATTGCAAGGACTCCGACTGCCAACGCAAGCCATGTGAGGTCCATTCGTCACCGCTTCCCTACTCCTTAATTTTTTGAGATTCCGCGTCATGTTGAAACTATCTTACACCAACTGCAAACTCTAACTTATAAACATAGCATGTTTGTTTTGACATTTTTCATATTATTGACCTAGTCTTTTTTTGGGAAGAGAAATGGCGCGTTCGTACTCGTAGATGATTCTCGAGGTCATGGTCCACGTTTCCAGCATCTCTGGGTCTACGGAGACAACATCCTTCGTCAGTCTTACCGTTGTTTCAGAAAAGTGTCCGTGGGGAAAGCCGCCCACAATCACGACGGGTCTTTTCTCAACCGAAAGTTTTGAAACTGCCTCTTCTAGTGTGCGTGGTTTCCCTATCCTGCTGAAAGCCAAAACGTAGGAGGGCTTTATATCGTGAATAAGTTCACGTAGAGTCTGAAGTTTTATTGTGAGTAAGGCTTTCTCTGTCGTTTGAGGCGGAACTCTTCCATACTCAAACAACTGTTCAATTAGGCTCACGAATCTGTTGAAGTTTCGGGGCAAACGGGTCACAGGGTCCACTGCAATAACGCAGTTGTTAATGGTATGGACATAAACCTTAAGGAGCCCTTCCTTGTTCAGAGGCGAGCCCAGAGCCTCAAGCAAAGCGAAATGCACAATGTCTGGTCGTCCTCGCTTTTCGCTATTTTCAAGCCTTTTCATTGCTGCATGATGATAAGAACGGTCCAGAAGAACAAACTGAGGCTGTTTTCGACGTTGTTTGGCGTGTCTTTGAACAGACCGATGCATCCACAAACTTTCTGGAATGGTTTCTAGCGCAGACTCAGCCAAAACTATGATCAACAATGCATAGCCCTTACAGTCGTAAGAAAGCTATGTCAATAAAAGCCTAATCTCTAGGGTTTCAAACTTAATGAATAAACTCGCTTGAGTTACTTGAAGTTACGTTCGAAATGCCTAAATCGGTGGCGCGGTTAAAATAGCCTGAGTGGAGAAAGCAAAAATTGCGTTTGTCCCAGAGTCTAGAGAACCCTGTTCTGCGAATCATTTTTGTAGTCGCAGTTATTGCAGTCTCGGATTTCATTGGACTTGGGTTGTACAGCCTTTTGCTGGGTCGCGAGGTGTTGTCGAGTCTATGGATTGTGTTCGTTGTAGAAGGGTTTGTCATGATGCTCCTCGGAGTTTTGGGAACAACCACGCTTCCAACGAGGGGGACGATCGGTTTCCCGTGGTCGGCGTCGGTTCGCGCTGGCATGGAAGAGATTCGGAGAGACCGCGCTAGGCAAGTGAACTTCTGGCTTCAGGTTGCAGTAATCGGCTTCATTCTGTTTATCTTGGGTCTTCTGCTCGCCTTATTATCTTAGAACTCTCGTGTGCGTCAAATTAATTGACCAGGAATTGACACTCACCATAGCGTAGCAAGTTTGAGTGGTTGGATCGACTTTCCTAATTAAAGTTGCTATATGATTAATTACGCCTTACCAAAGTGGAGAATTGCTGGATGGTCTCCACGCTTATTAGGTTAAAGACTTAATGGAAGACGTGTACAAGGAGACGACTAAAGAAGTGCATGAGACTCGGCGGATAGCTCTGCAGCGCATCCAAACGCTGTTTCGTCTAGCAAGTGAAAAAATTCGAGAAGATCCAGCGTTAGCGCAACGTTACGTGGAGATCGCTAGAAAAATCGCTATGAGAACGAAGCTGCGACTTCCATCCGAGTATCGACACATGGTTTGTAAACACTGTAAAGGCTTTATCTACCCAGGCGTTAACTGTCGTGTACGTGTTAAGCAGAAGAGAGAACCCCACATGGTTATGACTTGCCTAAACTGCGGCAAAATCACACGCATACCTTTGAAGACTAGGAGTCAAAGGAAGAAGGAGAAAAATAAAAGATGATAAATCCCAAAATGAAACGTCGATTAAAGCACGAGCTGAGCGCAGAAAGACCAACCGTTTGGGTTGGAAAAGAGGGGTCAACCCCACAAATCATGAACGAAATCAGCAGGCAACTCGAACAACACGAAGTGGTAAAGGCAAAAATCCTGCAAACAGCCTTAAAAGAAACGCAAACCAAAGAAATAGCCACAAAAATCGCCGAACAAACAGAATCAACCCTCATAGAAGTCCGCGGACACACATTCATACTCTACAAAAAACGACGAAAAAAGTAAAAACTCCAGTTCAAAAAATGTCAGCTTATTTCTTATACACAAAAACCCACAAGACACCCATCACACCAAAGAAGTCTCCAGCATCCCTTATCCAAAAAACCTTTTTAACATTGCAAACCGACCCTCCCCTCTGGTAGAGGAGGCTACAAAATAAAAAAGAAACATACACGCCCAAAAAAACAAACATATTAGGCGGCAAGGAGACGACGTACCTAAACAAGCACATACACACATACAATACTATTTCAGAATCATCTGCGTAAACTGCTCTGGGTTAAACTCTTTCAAGTCCTCATACTTCTGTCCAGTTCCAATAAACACTATAGGCTTTTTCGTCACGTATGTTACGCTTAACGCTGAGCCGCCCTTAACGTCGGCGTCAACCTTCGTCAGTATTGTACCATCTATACCCACACTCTTGTGAAACTCCTCAGCCTGCATCACAGCATCGTTCCCAGTTAAAGAATCCACAGTCAAAATCGTCAAATCAGGGCTGACAACCCTCTTAATTTTCGCCAACTCATTCATAAGATTCCTATTAGTCTGGATACGCCCAGCCGTGTCTATCAAAACAGCGCTAATCCCATGCGCCTTAGCATGATTTATTGCATCATAGGCAACCGCTGCTGGATCAGCTCCGTAAGTGTGCTTAATCATACGAACGCTCAAGCGTTTAGCGTGTTCCTCCAACTGCTCGATTGAACCAGCCCTATAAGTGTCGCTGCAAGCCAAAACAACAGAATAGCCATGCTTCATCAGCAGCCTCGCAACCTTAGCAATGCTCGTTGTCTTACCCGTTCCATTGATCCCGACGAAAACTACGACGAAAGGCTCGTTAAGCTCAAGCTTTTTCTCAACCATCGCGAGCAAATCGATTTTTTCGCCCGCAGCCATGATCTCCAACAACACTTCGCGCAGGCTGTCTTTCACAATCTGTCTCTTGTCTTCCATACGTTTTATCTGAACTCCGCCCAACCGTCTTTCAAGCTCTTCACATATGTGATCAGCCACAGAAACCGCCACATCGTTTTCGATCAGGTTTAATCTGAAACCGTGCAAAATGGGGCGCAGTTGTTCTGCTTTGAGTTCAGTTATGGCGATTTTTTCAACAAGTCCGCTGAGACCCTCTCTAAGTTTTTTGAACATCAGTTCTTCTCTCCGCTCGGCTAAGTTTGGCAGTCAAATCGTCAAGCCTTGTTCTGTCCTCTTGGATCCTTCCCACAACCTGAACGAGTTGCTGCTGAAGTGACACCCTTGTCTTTTCTAATTCGCCGATGCGGTTTTGAACGGTTGTTTTGGCTTCCGTCATTGTTTTTTCGATTGATACACCCGCACCCATGCCCACAATGACTTTCTCTGTGCTTTCCAGTTTGGCCTTTACGTAAGAACCTCCTCCGATAGGGACGAAGAGAAGCGCGTCTGGTTGTTCCTTCTCTACTCCTTCAAGCGTTATGCGGGCATAGGCGAGTTCAGTCAGCGCAGCGCTGATGAGATTCAACCTTGCCTGTAGAGCATCAGCCGTTCCCTCCAATATCCGGAGTTCAACGACCAATCTGCGGAAGGTTTCTTGATCATCACTTGACACTTTCTTTTTCTCCTAGCGTCAGCTTCTTTACAATGGGATCTGTGACTTCTTCCAGGTTTATGGGTTCTACCTTCAAAATCTCGATTTGAAAGCGTTTAGCCTTGTGTTTGCTCCCCATCTCCTTGTAGACGCGCTCCACGGCCTCTTCCGCTTTTAAGGCTCTAATCTCCTTTTTGAAACGGGTCTTAAAATTTGGTTTCTTGATTTCTCCGGTCACTCGGAAGATTTTAACCTCACTCATTTTCTCTCACCAAGTCTAACGCGTGTTCAATTATGAACAGTTCAGGTCCGGTTGTAACAAATCCGATCAGGGCACCATGATTGTTTCCAATGACACCCGTGCCCACATAGGGGGTGCCGCAGTTAACGGTTCCAACCTCAATTGGCACTTTTAAAACGTCTTTCAAGAGTTTCTGTTCATCCTCCTTTATCATGGGATGAGCTAATACTCCTTTATTGGTTGCAATGGCCAACGAACCAACGTATGGAAGCCCAGCGATTTCGCCCGGAATCGTTTCAACGCCCAACGCGTCTGATATGTTTTTTATGTCTTTTTCTTTTAGTCTGGGGTCAACAACAGCGCCGTGGTCGTTGGCTAGAATCATGTTTCCATAGGCTGTTCTTCGGGTTTCCATTCTAGTGATTTTTATGTCCGGAAAAAATGATTTTATGGTTTGTATTTCCTCCTCTTTGGCGAAGTGAGGCAAGATTAAGCCGAAGGAGTTTCCACTTGCTAGGGCGCCTACGAGCACAGATTCACCTATCATGGTTCGTGCTGCCTTCACCTTCAAGCATTCTTCGAGCCTTCTGATCTTGTTCTCAGAAACCTGCGGCGGGACGAGCGCCATTTTTTCGGTTGTTAATGAATAAACTCCTATGCTGGCGCTTCCGAAGATACCCAAAAGAGTAATCGCCAAGTTAGTCTCCTTCAGCCAAGTATAATGTAACTGTTCCCTCTTTGTTTTTTACAGCTCGAATCCGAATCTTTCTCGGAGGCTTCTCGATTCCTCTGCTCCACAGTTTTTTGTTTACCTCATCACTGATGACGAGCTTGCCAGCTTCTTCCGTTTCCTCTCCAGTTCTGGCTTTCGCCTCAATCTTCATGTGTTTCTGCACAAAACTTCTAACAATGCGCACTGCACGTGGAGTCCTTTTTTTCCGAGGAGAAATCCATGCCCTACTCAATGGTATTGTGTAGATTCTTTCCTCCACGATTTCCTCTTCGAGTGCTTTTTCTCTTTTCTTTTCCTCTTCTTCCTTTTCTTCCAGTGCTTCTTCTTCAACTTCTTCTTTCTCTGCTTCTTCGGGCGCTTTTTCCATCACTGTTGCTTCTGTTGTTTCCTCCAACTTCTCTTCTTGAGCGCCTTCGACCATGCCCTCTTCCTTGATTTCTTCAGGGGTTTTTTCTTCTTCTTCGGCACTTTCTTTGGTTTCTGTTTCTAAGGTCTCTTCTTTTTCTTCCGTCTTCTGGGTTGTTTTTGTCTCTTCTACGCTCTTATCTTGGTTCGTGTCCAGTGCCTCCTTTTGGGGTTGGTTCGCACGGTTCCTTTGGTTCTTGCGATGACCCATGTGGGAACAGCTTGTCTTTGTTTGCCTTTCTTTGCTAGTCTGCGTTTTTTGGCTGTTGGTTTGTTCCTTGCCATTTACTTAGCGCCTCGTTATTTTGATGTCCCTACGTTGGGCTTGGAGTTTTATGAGGATTTCTTTCAGTTGTTCATCGGTTATTGGGGTTTGAACTCTGCCTGCTTGAGCGAGTTGAATTAGTTGGAGTTCAAGTTGGTTGGCGAATTCTGGTTTGACCATTTTTAAGTTGTTTAAGCGTTGTCTTGCCTCTGGGGTAAGTATTCGGCGTAGTATGGCTTGCTTCTGGATTTCGATTTGTTGCTGTATTTGTGCCCTTTGTTGTTCTTGAGCCAGTCTTTGCTGTAACTCGAGCATTCTCCGTCGGCGGATCTCTTCGATTTCCTCTTCTTCCTCGTTGTTCATTTTTGTTGTGCACCTTACGGGTATTTCTTGAGTTCTGGTTGTTTTTTCTCGAGTTCTTCTTTGATTTCTGCTGCTATTCGGTCGAGGATTCTTCTTCCTTCTTTGGTTATTGTTCTTCCTTTGCTTTTTTTGGTTTCCACGAGTCCTGCTGCTTCTAGTTGTTGGAGTATTTTTCTTATGTTGGTTCCTCCGCCTCTTCTTGTGTGTTGTCGTCTTACGCCGAAGCTTTTTCTTCCTCCGTATTTGGCGCGTAGGTGTTGGGTGCCTATTGGTCCTTCTATGTATGTTTTTCTTAGGATTGAGGCTGCTCTTGTGAACCACCAGTCTGGGTCTTCTGGTTGGCGTTGTGTGTGGGTGCTTGTTTTGACTATTAGTGCCCATGGTGGTGATTGCACTTGGTCTACGTTGTCCTTTATGTATTTGGCTAGGTGTGAGATGAACAGTGATTGTGGAACGTCGTGTGGTGTGGGCAAGGTTTGTTGTTTCTTCCTTTGATGTTGGTGTTTCCGTGAGTTATTCCTTTGGGGTCTTATAAAGGCTTTTTCACTTTGATGATGAATGATTAAGTGTATGTGCACAGGTTTAGAGGGACTGGTTTATCTGCCGCCTAATATGTTTGTTTTTTTGGGCGTGTATGTTTCTTTTTTATTTTGTAGCCTCTCTACCCAGAGGGGAGTATGTTGAGAATGATGCTTTGGATAACCTGTTGGTTTGTGTTTCTTTTTATGATTGGGGATATTGCTGATGTCTGTTGGTGCTGTACGCCTTTGACGATTAAAATTTAAATTAGTGTATTGGCTTAGTATTAGTGGTGACGACTATGGCAACCAGAGCCTTGTACTTGTATGACAGTTATTTTAAAGAGTTTGAAGCGAAAATTCAGCGTGCGGGGGGAAATCAGGTAATTTTGGATCAAACGGCTTTTCATCCGCTTACTGGAGGCGTAGCCTATGACATGGGATACTTGACGAAGGGAGACATAAAGTACAAAGTCGTTAGGGTCGAGATAAACAAGGAAACAAAGGAAATAATGCACATGCTTGAAGAAGCGGCAGCTGACTTGAAGCAAGGAGACGTTGTAAAGGGCATCTTAGACTGGGATAGAAGATACAGGTTAATGCGACTCCACACGGCAGCACACCTAATAGCAACCATAATGTACACCGACTACAACGCATTGATAACAGGAGGACAAGTAGGCACTGAACACGCAAGGTTGGACTTCAACCTTCCAAGAACCGACAGAGAAATATTTGAGGCAGCTGTTGAAAAAGCCAACAAAGAAGTAGGGAAAGGCGTTGCATTAAAAATATATTTCTTAGCAAGAGAAGAAGCATTGAAAATGCCCGGCGTGGTGAAACTGGCTGAAAAGATGCCCCCAGAAGAAAAAGATTTAAGGATAGTGGAAATCCCCGGCATAGATTTGCAAGCCGACGGAGGACCCCACGTCAAAAACACCAACGAAATAGGTGAAATCCGCCTCCTAAAAATAGAAAACAAAGGCAAAAACCAAAGAAGAGTATACTTCGACGTAAAATAGAAACACAATTGCACGCCTTAAATGAGGAAAGTGATTGAGAAACGTAGAAATCTAAGGCGACAAGAATTGGAGCAGCTTGTTTCGATTTGTGGGACTTGCTGTAGCTTTTGTCCGTCGTTCAGGAAGCAGAAATGTCCCGGTTGCTATAAAGTTAACGAAAAGGCTAAACTCTCCTGTGCAATGTATCGTTGCGCTCTTAAGAGAAGCATACGAACATGCTTTCTTTGTGAGGAGTTTCCATGCAAAACTCACTACGAAAAAGGACTGATATACAAACACTCATTCTTGGAAGCCCTAAAAACATCAGACTTCTCTATCGCAAGAAAAGCCATAGGGAAACCGAATTGAGCAAAAAATTTTGACTACTATGTCAGCATTGACTTATGTGGCTGCGACCTCTTCCTTTTGTTTTTGCTATGCACCAGAAACGCTTTATTTATCTTAAGTTTTTGTTAACAGTTTTAGTAGTATTGCTTTTGCTGTGTGTAGTCGGTTTTCGCTTTGTTGGTAGATTATTGATTTCGGGTTTTCTATCATGTCTTCGCTTATTTCGTAGCCTCGGTGGATGGGCATGTCGTGCATTATGTAGGCGTCGCTTCCACTCATTAATTGTTTGTTGATTTGGTAGGGCATCATCAGTTTAATCCGCTTTTCCTTCTCTTCCTTGAATTTTGGGTCTAAGAAAAACTCCATGTCTACCCAAGTGTCGGTGTAAACAAAATCGGCGTCCTTAACCGCCTTCTTCACATCTGAAGTCGACGTGTAGAGACCCGTCTTTTCAGCCGCCTTCAAGAGTTCTTTGTCTATAGAGGCCTCGTTTTTCATGGGAGTGACGGTTGTTATTTTCACGCCGGTTTTGGTGCAGCCCGCGATTAGCGAGTTGCAGACGTTGTTGTGCAGGCCGATGTAGAGGAGTTTCACTCCCTTCAACTTACCCTTCGTTTCCTTAACCGTCATTAAATCGGCGATTGCTTGGCATGGATGATATTTTTCATCGCATCCGTTGATAACTGGAACCCTAGAAGCTTCCGCCATGGCTCTTAAGTCAGCATGCTTTAACAATCGAGCCATTATGCAGTCCACGTTACGGGACAGGTATTTGGTTTCGTCTCGGATGTCAGCCAAAACAAGATTGGTCGTTCTCCAATCCAAGTAAAGAGCGTGTCCACCCATCTGGGTCATAGCCACCTCAAAAGAAACCCTTGTGCGTGTTGAGGTTTTCTGAAAAATCATGGCTAAGGATTTGTCTCTTAGCTTGGTTCGGTATTTTGTTTGGTTTTTTTTGATTTCAATGGATTTTTCGATTACGTCTTCGATTTGTTTGGGTGTCCAATCTTTTAGTGTGAGCAGATGCATTTTTATCAGCACTTTTGGAGTCTTGTTTGAATTCTAAAACGTCTTGATTTAAGGCTTTAGGTGGCAAAAGCCTGCTGACTTAATGCTTTCGTTGTGCGTGTGTGCGATTAGGCGCTTACTGAAACATTTTTGACACGCACTGTAGGAGCGATTAACGTAGCCTCTCTCACTAACGCCGCATCGTAGAATTGAACCTGTTTTACGTCGTTGCCTACAACTTCCACATTCTCGAGAAGGTTCAGTATGTTTCCTCCAATCATTGCCTCCTTAACAGGATATTTGATTTCTCCACCTTCTAGCTTAAAGGCCATGTAGGGTGCTATGGAAAAATTTCCACTCTGGGGACTTGCGGTGTGCGCGCCTATGAAATCCTTTGTTATAATTCCATTCTTCACTTCATCTATGATTTCATCTCTGGAAACCGTTCCAGGTTTAACAACGATGTTGTTTGGTCCTATGAACGGCTCCAATTTGTATTTAGGAACTATCTGCAGTAGTGCGTATCTCAACGCGTTTCCAGTGCTCTCAACGCCTTCTTTCTTAGCGGCGTATGTGTGATAGAGAAAACTTTTCAATACGCCCTTTTCAACAACTGTGACCCGGGTGGCGGGCACGCCCTCGTCATCAAACGGTCTTGAACCCACGGCTTTTGGGACATAACCATCGTTCATTATGGTTAAAACTTTTGAGGCTACTTTTTGATTTAATTTCCCTACAAGTGGAGATTGAAGCTTTTGAACCAGATCAGCCCTGAGTTCTTGAGCCAATGTATAAATTAAAAGTTTGGCGAGCGCATCAGGTGACATTATCAAGTCCATCGTTTCTGCCTTGATGGACTTCGGGTTTAGTTGCTGAACAGCCAAGTCCAGAGAGTTTTTTGCTATTCCTGCGGGTCCTTCTTCTTCGTAGAAGCAGTTGGAGTAGTCGTCGGATCCCACACCTGATGAATCGGCTTCCTTCGCGAGCACATAAATTGCAGAGTAGAAATTAGACGCTTTATAGCTTCCAGAGACTCCGTGCGAGTTCTCCACTGCTATTTCATTTGCGAGCAGACTTGTCAGCGCTGTAACTGTCTCGACGCGTTTGTCAGAAGATGCAAGTTCAATTTGATGATTAACAAGACTAATGACTTCTTCAGGCTGAATCAAAGCAATCTTCTTGTCGTAAATGTCAGCAACGTGCCCGTAAAGCTTCTTGTCAGAAAACCCTTTGAAATCTGGGTCTGGGTCCCTTACCAAACATATTTTTAGAGCTTGCTTCACCGTTTTATTTAAGGCTTCTTTCGCAAGGTCTGTCGTGTAAGAAAAACCTGATGAAAGACCCCCGTTCCGTTTAACGGCAACCCTTATTCCCACTCCGATGTCGCGTCTGTGTTCCCCAATCTTCACCTGTTTTTTCTTGGCTCTAATTTGCAACTCTGTCTTGTCGCAGAGGAAAGCCTCGGCTTCGATGGCGCCTTCTTTCTCTGCCATACGAACAATTTGAGGGAGAACATCTGTCGTCATGCTCTTCCACCTACAACAGCGTTTCTAACTCTAATATGAGGGCTTCCGTCGCCCGCAGGCACCGACTGATCTTCTTTCCCACAGTACCCAACGTGTATTCCAAAATCTTTGGCAACGGCGTCTATGTTGTTTAAGGTTTCCAAGGTCAAACCGGACAGTGACACATCTAGCAATGGTGTCGTAATGTGTCCGTGCTCAATCAGGTATGCCTCTTCTGCACCAAATTGAAACGTTCCCTTAGCTGGGTCGACTTGTCCTCCTCTTGTCCCTTTTACGTATACACCATGATTTACCCCTTCGAGGAGTTCTTCAAAGGTGTGGTCGCCTGCTGCTATGTAGGTGTTGCTCATTCTAACAATGGGTCTGAACGCGAAGGACTGCGCTCTTGCTCCGCCGTTAGGCTTCAAGTTGAGTTCTGCGGCAGCTTCTCTGTTTAGAATAAAGTTTTTCAGAATACCTCGATTTATCAGCAGCCTCTTTTGCGTTGGAACGCCTTCACTGTCATATTCTGCGCTTCCCCATCCTTCAGGGTATGTGGAGTCATCGTATATTGTAACGTGTCCTGATCCTATCTTTTCTCCTATCTTGCCTCGAAGGATCGATTCCCCATCTGCGACGTGGTCTCCTTCACAAGCGTGTCCTACTGCTTCGTGAGCAAAAACGCCTGCGAGTTTTGGATCTATAACCACCGTGAATCGTCCACTGGGAGCTGGCTTTGCTTTAAGCAGGTTTACAGCTCTTTCCGCAACTTGTTTGGCTGTTTCTTCAACCTTCAATCGTTTAAATATCTCAAAACCTCCGGGTAATCCCACTCTTTCTGCAACCGCGGTTATTTTCTCCGCCTCTTTGCCGACGGCTAGAACTGCAGCCGTGCCACGGCTTGAGTCTGTTAAGATGTTTGTTCCCTCACTCGTCATTATTGCTTTTTGCCCTGAAGAGTCGCCGTAAACAGCCGTGACGCTGGCGATTTTCGGGCTGTAGTTCCTTACAATTTCTGACATCTTTGTGACAAGCTTCATTTTCTCTTTTGTCTCTACTTCTGGTAATGGAATTTCCACTGGTTCGATGACGTGGTCTTTCCATGTTTTTACAGAACTTAATTTGACCTTTTGTTTTAACATGGTGGAGGTGGCGCTCGCTGTTTTTACAGCGTTTTTTATGGTTTTTTCAATGTCTTCTTTCTTGAATGAACAGGTTGAGGCAAATCCCCAAGCACCCTTGTGTAATACTCTGACTCCGAGTCCTTGATCAACTCCGCTGATTATAAACTCTAAACGGTCTTTGACCATTCTTATGTTTATTGAACTTGCCCTCTCAACTCTGACGTCTGCATACTCCACTTTATGTTTCAATGTCAAATCCATGGTCAAGGAAGCTAAATCTTGCAACAATTGGATCGCCCTTCTCAGAATTTGACAGTTATATGCCGAGGCTGACCTTAAATGGTTTCTGCTCAAGCTATATGATTCAGCTGAAAAAAGATAAAAGGTACGATTGAATAGCTCGTTGTTATCGAGCGAGAGTGAATGAAGAGGAGCTCGATTTGCCTGCCTACGCTATAGAAACTCAGAACCTAACAAAGGTGTTCGAGAAGAAAGCCAAAGCTGAGGCTCTGCGTCTCAAACGACTCTACAGAAGAGTCAAGCCCAAGAAGGAAAAAATAGTTGCCGTTGACCACATAAACCTCAGCATCAAAGAGGGTGAACTCTTTGGTTTACTCGGACCCAACGGGGCTGGCAAAACAACAACCATCAAGCTTCTCTGCACACTACTTCTTCCAGACGATGGCACGGCAACAGTCAACGGGTACGACATCGTCAAAAAAGCAGAAGAAGTGCGTAAGTCCATTGGAGTTGTCACAGGCGGCGAGCGAGGACTCTATTGGCGCCTAACAGGCAGAGAAAATCTATGGTTTTTCTCTCAACTCTACAATGTCCCGGACCAAGTAGCAAAAAAACGCATAAACAAGTTACTGAAGCTTGTGGAACTAGAAGAACGAGCCGATGAACAGGTAGAGAAATACTCCAGAGGAATGAAGCAAAGGCTGCACGTGATAAGAGGGCTCGTAAGCGACCCTCCAATCTTGCTCCTAGACGAGCCGACTTTGGGACTTGATCCCGCTTCAGCCAGAGTGATTCGCGACTTCATAAAACAGGAGCTTCAAGGAACGCAAGGGAAGACGATTCTTCATACAACTCATTACATGGAAGAGGCAGATCAGCTCTGTGACAGAATCGCAATCATAGACTATGGGAAAATAATAGCGCTTGACACACCTGAAAACTTGAAGAAAGGGATTCAGAGAACTGACATTATACAGATAAGTGTATCAAACTTTCATCAAGCGGACGAAGGCAAAATAACGTCATTTGACGGCGTCAAAAAAGCGGTTGTGGCCTTCACAGACCCGACGATTGGCGAGGCAACCATAAAAATCCACGTTGAAAAGGCAGAGGAAGTGATGCCAATCGCAACAGAGTTTTTAATAAAAAGCGGCGCAAGAATCATCTCTCTTGAGCAAACAAAACCAACACTTGAAGACGTTTTCATATCCTTGACAGGGAGGAAACTAAGAGATTGAACGTGATAAAAGATTGGCGAACCTTTAAAGCAATATTTCTGCGCAACGTTAAGCTTTACACATCCTATAAAGCGTGGATAATCGCAACGGTGATCTGGCCGATTCCATTGCTCGCGCTGAACATTTATCAATACAAGCCTCTGGGCACAGACGTTGACATCTCGGCTGCTCTACAAAATTATGGTGTTTCAAATTTCGCGGGTATGATAATAGTTGGAACTGTAGTTTACCTCCTCTACAACCGACTTCTCTGGGGGACGGGTGTCTCAATACAGAGTGAAAGATGGATGGGGACAATCGAAGTGCTTTTCGTGACTCCGACAAACAAGATGATAGTAATCGTTGCATCAGGCTTATCCTCGCTGCTTGAAGCCTCATGGTGGATAGTGTCCATATTCTTTCTGAGCTGGGCGCTATTTGGAGTGCAACCGACTATAACCAGCTGGCTCGCTGTCTTCATAAGCCTAGTGTCTACTATGGCAGCTTTAGTATCCATAGGAGTTTTCTTTGCAGGTTTCTTCGTTTTGAGTAGAGCAGCCGATAATTTGGCGTCAGGACTCCAAGCGCCAGTTCGTTTCTTTTCGGGCGTTGCGTTCCCTGTTTCAGCGCTTCCTCAGATGCTTCAATTTTTTTCCTATCTCTTTCCTGTCACGTATGGAATATCGGCTATGAGAAAATCAATTCTCACTGGTGGAAACTTGGGTTCAATTTGGCTTGAACTCGCACTACTATACGTTATGACAGCAATTTTTCTGATTTCAGGCTATTTCACTCTTAAAGTTGTGGAGCGACAGGCAAAGAAGAAGGGGTCACTATACCTATTTTAGGAGCGATATCATGAATATACGCTTCATAATTCGCACTCTTTGGGCATCCCTTTTAAGTTCCCTGAAGATGGTAATCCGCTACGTTTCACTGCAAGGACTTGTGGCCTTCAACTTGGCTGTGCCTTTCTTCTTTGTACTTACGTCTTGGATAGTCTCCAAAATAATGACTGGAGTCCAAGGATACTTAGATTTCTTTACTTCAAAAACCGGAGGAATGACTGACTACCTCAGCTTTGTGATAGTAGGCTTCGCATTTCAGAGTTTCATAATGTCCACAATATTTGGCGGTGGACACGCAATACGAGGCGAGCAGGAACACGGCACAGCAGAACTCGTCTTCGTGACTCCTGCAAATAAGGTTGCTTGGCTTCTTGGCAAAATGCTGGGCAACTTGATATTCAGTTTCATAAGTTTCTTCTTCGTTATTCTTTCCGGGATGCTTCTCTTTGGCTTTCATCCACAAGCTCCGCCAAACATTCCAGTTGCTATATTCAGTATTCTAATAACCATGATTGCAATGACTGCCTTCGGATTGGTGTTTGCAGGCATATGCTTTCTGGCTAAGAGAGAAGAGGAGCTTACCCAGGTCATTTGGCCCTTAATGACCTTCTTCTGCGGTTTAGCATTTCCCATCGAAATATTGCCACAATGGGGACAACTCATCGCCCAAATGATACCCCTCACCTATGGAGTAGACGCCACCCGAAAGGCTCTCCTCTTAGGCGTCGGAGTCTCAGACGTCACCTTGCTTGGACAACTTGGAATATTATGTATACAGACAGTTGTCCTGCTTCCCGTCGGAGTCATACTGTTTTCGAGGTTGGAAAAAGCAGCAAAGAGAAGCGGTACACTTGCAACCTATTAAAAAGACGTTCAAAAGAGACATTTAACAAGAAAAAGAAAAAAGGTGGAAGTTCGGCTTACGGGCCTTTCTTTGTTATTTCTTTGACCACTCCAGCCGCAATGGTTGTTCCCATGTCTCTTATGGCGAATCTTCCGAGCTCAGGGAAATCAGCGTAGGCTTCAATAGCGATAGGATGCAAAGGTTCGAAGCGGACAATAGCACCGTCTCCTGTCTTCAGAAACGAAGGCTTCTCTTCAACTGTCTGTCCTGTTCTTGGGTCAAGTTTCTTGACGAGTTCTATGAATCGAACCGCAACTTGGCCGGTGTGATAATGCAGCACAGGAGTGTATCCCGCAGCTATAGCGGTCGGATGCAGTATGACAATGATTTGTCCAATGAACTCCTTAGCAATTGCTGGCGGGTTGCTAGGATGCCCTCCTACGTCTCCCCGTCGGATGTCGGTTTTTGCTACACCTCGCACGTTGAAACCTATGTTGTCGCCTGGTTCCGCCTTCGGCATCCTGACGTGATGGGTTTCGATGGATTTGACCTCTCCTTGAACATTGGCTGGCATGAAAACTAGGATGTCTCCCTCTTTCACGACGCCGGTTTCAACCCTTCCAACTGGAACCGTGCCGACGCCTGTGATAGTGTAGACGTCTTGTATAGGCAGTCTCAAAGGTTTGCCTGTGGGTTTTGGCGGAATCTCCATCACGTCTAGAGCTTGAAACAAAGTGAGCCCCTTGTACCATGGCATCTTTTCGCTAGGTTTGGCGAGGTTGTCGCCCGTCCAACCCGATGTGGGTACGAAAGGAATCTTCTCCACTTTGTAGCCAACCGTCTTTAGCAGCCTGCCAATCTCGTTTTTGATTTCTTCGTAGCGTTCTTGGCTCCAGTTTACCGATGCGTCGTCCATTTTGTTGATGGCTACTACAAGTTGGTGAACGCCTAATGTGAAGGCGAGGAAGGCATGTTCCCTTGTCTGTCCCCCAGGTCCGATTCCCGCTTCAAACTCTCCTCTTTTAGCTGAGACAAACAGTACGGCTCCGTCTGCCTGGCTTGCACCCGTGACCATGTTCTTGACGAAGTCTCTGTGTCCTGGCGCGTCAATTATTGTGAAGAAGTATTTCGGCGTTTCAAACTTCAGGAAGGCTAAGTCGATGGTTAAGCCTCGCTCTCGTTCTTCCTTAAGTTTGTCCAAGACCCATGCGAACTTGAAGGTTTCCTTGCCCATCTTTTTGGCTTCTTCCTCGTAGCTTTTGGCGGTTCTCTCGTCTATAGTGCCGGTTAGGTAGAACAGATGACCAATTGTTGTGGATTTTCCGTGGTCAACGTGACCCATAATCACTAGGTTTAAATGTGGCTTCTCGGGTTTGCTCATGTTATTTTTTCTCCTCCATTTTTTCCATTTTTCTTTTCAAGTAGTGGTGAAATTCGATTAATGACAGTCGCTTCGGTTATATATCTTTTTTCAAGCGAAATATGCTTTTTCTCTAAGCGTTTGAACCTTATTGAGAGAGGTTTTTGCGCATTGACCCCCCAGACTTTTGGTTCTAACCAAGGCTTTTCAGTTGTTGGATTGTTCCGAGGAAGGTTCCGTCGAGTAGATATGTCTCGGCGTTGTCAATGTCGACGCTTCCCGACCTTAGAACAGGCCCAAGATACTCTATTGACCTTGGATATCGGTCTCTACCTGTTCTGTTTATTGGACGGCCTCCGAGAAAATCGTTGAAGTAAGGCATTATGAAGAGCTCTAACGCCCTTAGTTTCACGTCGACTCGTTGACGCATCAGTCTAATTGCATCCACGTTTGCTTTAACCTTGACACCTAGACTCTTTAAGAACGCCCTAGCCAACCGCTCACCGTCAAGTTTGGCCTTCACCCACACCTGCGCCGTTATTCGAAAGCCCATTGGATCGCGAAAAGCCACGGTTGGGTGCACGTGTCCCATAACTAGGCAGTGACAAGCCAAAAGCTCTGGCGCTGGCCAAGCGTTTCCGTGGAAGAAACCTACGTCTCTAACGGCTGTGCCAGTTGAGGGTAGAAGCTTCACATTTTCAGGTAGCAAAGGTTCCAGGTTTCCGTCGTGGTTGCCTAGGATCACTCTAATGTCGCTTACTTTCTTAACGAGGGCTTCGAAGAAGTCGGGGATGTCCTGCCATTCTTCCAACTCCACTTTAGCTATTGTGTGTTTGACATCGCCTAGCATAAGTAAACCCGTGGGCTTGCATAAGTCGATGAGATAGAGCAGTTTTTTCAGCATTTTATGCGTCTGAGACGGAACGTGAATTCCCTCTTGGACTAAGGCCACTTCCCAGCCGATGTGTAGGTCGGCGATGACTAAGATTCGTTCGGTTCGTGTTCGAAGGAGAAGCGCCGGATACGGTTGCACAGGCTTCAGCAAACCTGTTCTGGTGACTCCTTAACTCTTTCGTTCTTTCAACAGCTTTTGAATGCTGTAGTACAATTTCTTGTTCGAAGAAGCGACAAATGATACGCGTTGAGTTGCATCTAATGGTGCGTCCAAGTCTTTTCCTTCTGGCGTTGTTATGACTCCACCTGCTTCTTTTAATATTAGCTGAGCAGCTGCAACGTCTGTGACCCTGAGTTTGCCGCGTAGGTCGATGAAGGCGTCTGTGGTGCCGTCGGCTACGTAACAGATTTCTAAGGCGTTGGCTCCTAAGTGGCGCAGATGCTTGGTATGTTCAAACACCCTTATCATCTGGTTGACGATTTCTCTTGCTTTGAAGGTGTTGAAGTCAACGCCGATGACCGCCTCTTCTAGTGAGACCCTTTTAGAAGGCTTGATGGCTTCTTCGTTTCTGAACGCACCGTGGCTTCGCTGGGCTGTGTACGTAACATTGTGAATTAGGTCTGTGACGAGGGCTATTTCCACGTCTCTTAGATAGGGTTTTTCTGACACTGCCAACGACGTCGCCATGAAGGGTAGTCCACGCAACGCGTTGGTTGTTCCGTCAAGTGGATCTGTTGTCAATATATATTTGGAAGGTTTTGTGCCTATCTTTTTGGTTCCAGATTCCTCGCTGACGAGCGTACACGTGGCGTCATACTCATATAGCGTGTTGATGAGCGCTTTTTCGGCTGCCAAGTCAATTTTTTTCTTGACGTCGCCACCGGCGCCGATGCCGAATCCCCTGCCTGCCTCGGTTGTCTGATACAGACCTCGAATTTGTTTTCTCATATTTTGTGAACAAGCTCTTAGTATCGTCGGCCAATCAGTCAATTGTCAACCCGTGATATGATGATGTGAAGTTTGCTTTTAAACGTGAGTCCGCGAGTAAGCATAATTAAAGAAGCCTTAGTAACTGAATCGAGCTGTAATATTAGTGAAACTTAAGTATCGGGTGTTTAGAATTTTCTTCAGCGTGCGGGGGTTGCCAAGCCAGGTCAAAGGCGTAGAACATCACAAAGATGTGCGGTTGCTTCAGGAGCCTATCCCGTAGGGGTTCGTGGGTTCAAATCCCACTCCCCGCACCAAAATTAGAGCTTGATACTGGCGAATTTTGGCTAAATAGGGTTGATCTTAGAATTTGTAAGTGGGAATTAGAATTTGAACACCAGTTTACTGCAAATATGGTGTGCTAGGTTATTTCATTGATTGTTGGACTCGGAGCCTTCAGTATTGCAATAAGCTTTGCTATGAGTAACCTCATTCAGAACTTCGTCTCTGGAACATTGGTGCAAACTGACAGAGTCTTCCAAGTTGGCGATGACATAAAGGTGCAGAACTATGAGGGAAAAGTTATGAAAGTAAATATAAGAACGACAATAATAGAAACCAAGGAGGGTGACACAGTTTCAATACCTAATTCTATCTTTGCAACTAATCCGGTCGTCAAAAGGAAGTGAGGTCTAACTCAAGCATGATGCACACTGGAGGGTTTTTTATATGTTTTGCGCAACTAACGTTGTTAGTAAGGCGGGCATGACAAGATGTTTCAGAAATCCCCTCTTCTCAGCACTGAGGAGAAAGTGGTCGCTTATGTAAGCACTTATCCGCCTCGAGAGTGCGGGATTGCGACTTTCACAAAAGATTTAGTCAATGCTGTTGATGAGCTTCACGAGTTTAAATCGCGAATTGTGGTCGCAATAAATGAGAAAGAGACGATTTACAACTATGACAGAAGGGTTAAATTTCAAATTGAACGAGACTCTTCTGAGGATTACGTTCAAGCCGCACGCTACGTTAATTCATCCAAAGCTGACTTGGTAAATCTCCAACACGAATTTGGTCTCTTCGGAGGAGAGTGGGGAGAATATGTGACCATGTTTCTGGAAAATCTTCAGAAACCTGTGGTAACTACGCTCCATACAGTCATCCCAGATTTTGAATTAAGGGGTCAAACTATTTTGAAGCACATTGCGCATCGTAGTGCGGCAATAGTCGTAATAACGAAAACGGCTCTTCAACTATTGGAAAATTATGACATTAAGCGTAGAAAAATCAATGTTATCCCACATGGTTGCCCCGATGTACCATTTATTGCCAGCGAAAAGGTCAAACCTTCATTGGGACTCGGTGGTAGGATAGTTTTGTCAACTTTTGGACTAATAAACCGCGGCAAGGGCATTGAATATGCTATTAAGGCTCTTCCTTCAATCGTTGAGAAGGAGCCAAGAGTCATCTACATAGTAATCGGAGAAACTCACCCTGAAGTAAGAAAAATTGAAGGCGAACGCTATCGGATGAAATTGATGAAGCTGGTTGACAAGCTCCAATTAGGACGTCATGTTAGGTTTCACAATCGTTTTCTCTCTAAACTGGAACTGATGAGATATCTTCAAGCAACAGACATCTATATCAGCCCGTACATCACCCCAAATCAAGTAAGCAGCGGCACGCTTGTATACGCATTGGGAGTGGGCAGAGCTATTATATCAACTCCATACCTTCACGCTAGAGAAGTTCTAGCTAATGGTCGAGGAATATTTTGCAAGTTTAGAGATCCCAATTCCATCGCTAAATCCATAGACACGCTTCTAAGAAATGAAGTGTTAACGAGGAAAATGGAGAAAAAAGCCTACGAGTACAGTAGAAGATTTGTTTGGTCGAATGTAGCAAAGCGATATGTCGGACTGTTTAAGCAAATACTGAAAACTTAAGGAGGACATACGTGTGGACCTTCCATCTGTCAAACTGGATTTTCTAAAGTTGCTCTCAGACGATACTGGTCTCTTTCAACACGCAAAGTTTGCGACTCCGAAAAGACGGGAAGGATACACCACCGATGATAATGCACGCGCATTGATTGCGAGCATTAAGTACCATCAGATCTATGGTGGTTCAGAAATAAGAGAACTTATAGACGTCTACTTGAGCTTTCTTCTTCATATGCAAAGGCCAGATGGCAAGATGCATAATCTTCTCAGTTACAATCGAGAGTTTATGGACGACGTAGGTTCAGAAGACTCCATGGGACGTGCCCTATGGGCGTGTGGGTACACAATGAGTTCTAACTTACCCGTAGAGAAAACGCTAATATCGAAGGAGATTTTTGACAAGGTTTTTCCATGGGTTCCCGGCTTCAAATCTCTTAGATCTAGGGCATTTTCGATCTTGGGGCTTTGTCACTATTACAAAGCATATCCTGAAGATCAGAATGTCATACTAAACATTAGGGCGGTAGCCGATCAACTTCTAAACAATTATGAACATAAGTCTTCTAGTGATTGGCATTGGTTTGAGCCTTATCTCACCTATGTCAATGGGCGGTTGCCGCAAGCTCTTTTTGAAGCTTACAAAAATGTGAATATTGAGAAATACATTCAGATAGGCAAGGAATCTTTTGACTTTATCCTAGGAGTGCAGATAAGTGATGATAAATTTGTGCCAATTGGCAATAATGGTTGGTATACGAAGGGTGGGGAAAGGGCAATGTACGATCAACAGTCTATTGAGGCGTCTTGTATGGTGGAAGCGGCGCTTACGGCCTTTCGAGTGACTGGTGATGAAAAATATCGAAGAGCGGCTCAAGTTGTCTTTGATTGGTTTCTCGGAAGGAACTCTCACGGTGTGCCAGTTTACAATGTGGAGACAGGTGGTTGTCATGATGGAATAACGCCTCGAGGATTGAACCTGAACCAAGGCGCTGAAGCTACAGTGTCCTATCTCTTGGCTCGCTTAGAGATGGAGACACTGAAATAATTCTCTGCAAATATCTCATGGTATGTCGTTATTCGTTAACAATCAAAATTCTAGAAGACTCATCCCAACAAAGGCTACTTGAGAATATGATTTATTAAGCAAAAAACTCATGAAGATTTTGTGGAAAGGAGCAAGTAGGTGAAATGCTTAAGATTCGACATATAATGATTGAAAATGTGGTAACCGCAAAAGAGGATGACACCATAAAGAAGGCTATTGAGATTTTATATAAGAAACATGTAGGATCGATAGTTATAACTGACAATGAAAAAAAGTGCATAGGGATTTTTACCGAGCGGGATGCTATTAGAGTCGTAGCCCAAAAGATTCCTTTAGACAAGCCTCTCAAGAAGGTTATGACGAAAAATGTCATGACTATTAGAGAAGACGCTACATTCGAAGAGGCAAGAAGGTTCATAGTCTCGCATGGAATTAGACACTTGCCAGTGGTAAATCAAGAAGGAAAACTGGTAGGTTTGTTGGCCATCAGAAAATTTTTGGATGAACTCTTTGGAATAAAGTCTTTGAAACTATGACAGGAAATAAAGCGGCATGCAGCGTTTTCAAGGTAATCCTATTCTTGAACCTGTAGGAACCCATGCATGGGAGTCCCGGCGAGTATTTAATGCCGCCGCTTTTTGGGCGGATAAGCGTATTCATATTCTATATCGTGCCATGGGTGATGACGGGGTTTCTCGACTTGGTTATGCCGCCACCTCAGATGGTTATCACATTGATGAACGTTTACCTTATCCTGTTTTTGAACCGGCGAACGATGCGGAGAAGGATGGGTGTGAGGATCCCCGTCTGACTCTTTTAGATGGCAAATTGGTTATGGCCTATACTGCGTTGCAAGAATGGGATCATCAATATGTGCATCAGATTTCATTGACTTCAATTGCTGTTGAGGATTTTCTCAGTAAGCAATGGAAATGGGGGGATAGACTGTTACCCTTTCGGGGCATTCGTAACAAAGATGGCGTGATTTTTCCTAGAAGGATTGATGGGGAATGTGTTATGTTTCATCGCGTTGAACCAGATATCTGTAGCGCGCGTTCTGAGGACCTTAAACGGTGGTATGATATCATGTCTGTAATGGCGCCTAGGATTAAGAGTTGGGATTGTTGGAAGGTCGGTGCGGCTGGTCCACCGATAGAGCTCAACGAAGGCTGGCTCTTCATTTATCACGGAGTGAATTTTGAGAGGGTATATTCTCTTGGCGCTGCATTGCTTGACAAGAAAAATCCAGAAACCGTTCTTCACCGTTCGGAAAAACCGATATTGACACCCACTGAAGACTACGAACGTTTTGGCAAAGTGCCCAACGTAGTCTTTAGCTGCGGAAACATCTTGATGGACGACCAACTTCTCATCTACTACGGTGGCGCCGACAGCGTCCTATGTGTTGCCAAATACGACCTTTGCGAGTTAGTCCCCAAAAAATGACAAATGCTTGAATGAGTTCAATTTCCACAAATCCGATCCTAAGAGCTATTAGTAACAGCACACTTATGAATCGACAGTGCCCCGGGAACGGCAAGTTTCAAACTAAATGTCATTGCAACAAAAGCTTTCTAACCCAGAGACTTAGATCTGGGTGTTCGCGTTAGCTTACTCTACCTACCTTTGGGACAACCCTCTCCATGAAAAGTTTTCTATCTTCTCTATACTTCCTGAAGAGCAGTATAAAGAGAGTTGCGCCTTCGCGTATAAATTGACCGATCTTTTCTGCACATTTTTCTGGAGGGCCAACAATCGTTGATTTCAAGTATTCTTCAAGGGGTATTTGTTTAGGCTTCAAGGCCTCAATTTTTTGGGCTAGGGCAATTTCATCTTCGCCTATAATAACCTCTCCGACCCATGATTTTTGTATCTCGTTGAAGTCTCTGTTCACCCTTCTGCAGTGTTTCTTGAGTATTCTCATTTTTCGAGCGAAGTCTTGGGGTGAGGCTCCAACATTATATCCATCACCCATTTCAGCCACGACATTAAGCGTAAGTTTTTCGCCTGCTCCTCCAATCCATATAGGAGGGTGGGGCTTCTGCAAGGGTTTGGGTTCACAAATCGCTCCCTTTATGTTATAGTACTTACCTTGAAAGCTTGGCTTATTCACAGTCCACATTTTCTTAATGATGGTTATTGCTTCTTTAAGTTGCATTATTCTATCTTTGGCCCCCGGGAAGGGAAAGCCATAGGCGACATACTCCTCCTCATGCCACCCTGCTCCCATACCTAACTCTAATCGTCCATTAGAAATATTGTCAAGGGTTGAAGCCATCTTAGCTAGTAACGCTGGGTTACGGTATGAGTTACATAAAACTAGTGACCCTAACCTTATATTCTGGGTTAGAGATGCTAAGGCCGACAGTGTGGTCCATGACTCCAAAACTGACCCCTTTTCATTGAAAGGCAGCTGACTACCCTTCCAAACAAGGTGATCCATTATCCACACCGAGTGATAACCCAAAGCTTCTGCCTCCAGAACATGCAACTTGAGTTTTGGAAAATCTAGATAGTAATCAAAGTAAATTCCAAACTCAACACGACACATTCAAACATCACCGACTTTACATTTGGCTCACGAAGATAATAGGGCTTCGACTAAGGCGTTTATAATTACTCGAAAGTAGCTGTTCTGGTCTAGGCCTAGGTCTCTGTCGCAGAATCAGCTGCAGAACAGTATTTACACCAGTGTGTATGCTGATGGTTTCGATGATGTTGTAAAAACTCCTTGATCTTGTGAGAGTTTGGCTTCTCCAAAGCAACGAGCTGAGGGTTCACCATTTGGAAAGTCGTATTTTTTGCGCGTGGTTTGTTGTGGTTGTGTAGGTTGCGATGGTTGAGGAGTTTGTGGAGGCTTAGTAAGCGAAACTTGTTGAGTGGTCTGCTCAATCTTTTGCAGTTTAAAAGAGTCTAAATGCTACCAAGTATTAATGACGCGATAACTGCGATTGTTATGATGATAAGTGTTTCTATCAAGGTTGTTTTCCAGTGTACTTTTGATTTTTTCGAGCGATAACGAACTAGGATTCCCAACATTGTACCTATCACGCTAAAGGAAAGAAATACATTAAATGGAGCAGGAAGAGTTGAGAAAAATGCTATTGGCAATATGCCTACAATAAATGTTGTAATGCTACAGGTTAAGGCACCCCGCAAATTCGTTCGGGTTCTTCGCCTTCTAAGAATCGAAAATAAATCCTTGACGAGCCGAAGGGACTTCGTTCTTTCCCCTTTGTCCGATATATCATTCACACTATATTCCATCAAGGCCCTGAAGGAAAGCGCATCTGCGATGTCTTCTGTCTTGCTACCCAGCATGAAACTTGAAAAGTTTGTTATCGATACTGCTGACAAGCCTAAGAGGGCAATCCATAAGATTGCGCCTGATGACAAACTCACTAGGAGAGCTGAAAGAACAATAACAAGGCTAGTGATTGCGCCATCCGCTAATCCGGCAATAAACTCAAGTATGGGTTCTCTTTTAGTTAGCAAGTTTTTCCAGTGTTTGCTGAGCCTAATTCCTTCATCTGTCAGAGTAAAAGTTCCATTAGTGAAAACCACGACCTTCTCAGAGGCCATCTCATTCAGAGCTTTTTCTAGCTCAGTCAGTTCAATTGCGGTGTTGTGGGCTAAGTATTGGTCAATTCTATGAATGAGTTGGTATTTTGTAAGATGTTCTCCCCTCTTGATACTTAGCAAGATGATTAATCTTATAATGTCAGGTAATTCTTGCACTTCAAATGACAAAGTGCCTAAGTTCACCACATGCGACTCAAACTCAAGATTGGCACCTAATAAATCTTATGCGCTCCTAAATCGCTTTTAGGCAACGCCGCGGTAGTACCGACTCAAGGAATAAGAAAGATGTTTTCTAAATAACGCTTTCTAAAAGGAAGATTATCAAAGCGGTGACCATTCCAACTGCAAGCATTTGAACTCCGTATAGCCAGACTTTTTCTTTTGCAATTTTTCCTAAATAGAAGCCTAAGGAAAACAGAGTAGCCAACGTAAGGATGAATGAAATTATGTATGCGCTCCCGATTGATAGAAATCCCATTCGAGTGAGGATGAAAGGCGCAAGAGAAACAATAGCTGTTAATGTTGGTGATATTCCATCGATTAGTGCAACAAATACTGAAACGAATCTCGAGGCTTCGTAATGTATGGGATCAAGCTGGGCAGGCGAGTTTTCAAGCGTTCTCAGATGTCCCTTTCTCTCCGCTCTTTCAGCCATGAAGGCACCGAAAAAGCCTGAGGCTCCCATTGCCAGACAGGCTCCTACGCCTGCCGCCACAATTATTCCAGCCTCAGTGAGTCTCGCCACCCAGGAGCCGATAACTATACCAAACATAGTCATTGAACCGTCAAAACCATTCATAACAAAATATCTTCTAGCAATCCCTGTGGCACGCGTTACATCCAAGTAAACCTTAACTTTCCTGAGCCATCCTCTGAGCCTTTTATGCAACTATTCTTCTCACACCAGAAAGATGGTTGCTCAACACTTCAGTTCACGCCATATACGAAGTTAGTTTGATATAAATATTCCTTAACTTCTAGTAATGAGAAAAATAACTCACCATAGAGGATACGTGGGCGCCATTTCATCGGCTCTCTTGTTGGGAATGGTTGCGACACTGAACAAGGTTATCCTTGGAAATGTTGACCTTTGATGGTAGCTGGTTGGTCGACTTCATTGCTGGTATAGTCTTGACTGGGTTCTAAGAAATCTTGGTAAATTCTTTAGAATAGAAAAATGAGGTTTCGAATCTCTTCTTTGACTTAGGTGCTTTTAGGGCAAAGAGCCCATTTGTCTTTAAACTTTTGAACAGTTAATGAAGGGCTAAGAGAATAGGCCATGTGTCTTTGAGTTCATTGATGCGGCTGCTGACAAACGCGTACAGCGTGTTCCGAACAGCGTTATCCTTAACCTTTATTTTGCTGATTCTTCTGGCTAATTCAACGTCTCCTATGATTTCGCTAATCCATTTTTGAAAATCTCCTCTTTTTAGGTGAAAGACCAGACATTCCGAGCTAACAGTATTGATTTTGTTGCAGAAATCTGAGAGGCTTGCAGCAAATTCGCCAGTGGGTTTGGCTATTCCTTCGTAGAAGTAAAAGGCTTTTTCATAGGTTAGTGTTCCCAAGATTTTGGAAACGTCTTCTTTGTTGAGGCTTTTTTCCAACAAGTCTTCACTTTTCTTCATTTTCCTTGAGAGCTTAGTTGCACTCATGGTTCATCGGGTGATTGCTCCAAGAATTTGCAGATAGCTTTTATGAATCCAGAATCCACAAAAAGATAAGCTTATTCTGAGGGCAAGGAATAAAAGGCAAGATGATATGTAAAGGAATCCAACCCTCAATAAAAATAATTAAAGAAAGCGGCGTAAACGTGGAGGTTGAACAACAGCTTGGGTAATGTGCGACCTGAACGAGTGAAAAAGATAGCGAGAGAAATGGTTAAACGCCATCCAGACAAGTTTACCACAGACTTTGAGAGCAACAAGAAAGTCCTCCAATCACTCTCAAATATATCTTCAGTCAGACTGAGAAACCGTATAGCCGGATACATAACACGACTTGTGGCAATAACAAAAGCGGCGGAGACTGCAGAAGCAGGAGAAACATCAGAAGTGGCAGAGAGGGAAGAGGAAGAGGAAACAGAGTAGCCGACCGCTGACACCGCCTCAAACAAAAATGGGGTAATCTCGATGCCGTTGATAAACGACTATCGAAGGGGCTGGGCACTGCGATACCTCCGAGAGGCAAAAGCAGAACTGACCGCCGCTCAAAAGATACCCTACATGGCTTCATCCCTGATTCTGGAAGCTGTGAAAAAAGCTCAAGCAGCGGTCTATTACAGTCTCGGAGACCCTGCTTATGTCGAAGCCATAGTTCATCAAACTATACTCAAAAAGGAACCCTTACGAGATCCAGTTCTAAAGTGTCTAGTCGAAATCGAGCTCATGGTCCAGCAGGTCGCCTTGGTGCCTGAGTCGGATCGTGAAAAAGCATTGGAGCAGGCAAACGAACTCATTGGAATAGCCTCTGACATCGTGAAGCTTTTCGCAGGCGAGAAGGTTGATTGAATCCACCTCGGTTTATCGGTGAATACCTTGCTTTTTGTCTCGGCTTGGGCTTACGTTATCCCTAGCCAAAAATTGAATCTTCGCATCACTCTATTAGACATCGATGCTCTCTTACCCCACGAAGGAACTATTCCCGAGTTTCTAGAACAACTCACAGCCTCCATCAAAAACGATGGGTGCCTCAACCACCCGGTTATAGTTGATTCTGAATCACTTGTGGTTTTAGATGGCGTGCACCGAGTTGCTGCCTTAAAAAAATTGAGGTGTAAATGGATTCCCGCCTGTTCAGTGGATTACAAGAACCCAGCGATCGAGGTTTTCAGCTGGCATCGGACAATAAGTGGAACCAAGGCTGTTGAGCGAATTTTGGCGCAGGTTAGATACATTGGAAGTGACGTGGAGAAGGTTAACCAAATCGATGGGAATGTTGTAGGCGTCCCTCCCACAGTTGCCGCCATAAGTGCATTAGACGAAAGCTTTCTTGTCAATTCTCAGTTTTGGGATTTCAAGGACGCTTACGATGTCATTGAACGCCTTGAGAAACGCTTAAAGACAATTGGGCTTGAGGTCAGGTATGAGACGGAATCTGACGCGCAACAGAGGTTGAACAAGCGCCAAGTGGATGCGGTCCTAATTACTCCTAAGCTTACTAAGCAAGCCATAATTGAGACGCGCGTTCTGGAAAAATCCTCACGTACAAAGCCTCAAGGCACATCATCCCAGCGAGACCTATGCGCCTCTGCGTTCCCTTGCCTTTTCTAAAAGACAAAAAGTCACTGGGTGAAACCAGCGAAGAGTTGAAAATCATGCTTCAGAACAGGCGTTTGAGGCAAATTCCGCCTGGAAAGGTTTTCGAAGGAAGACGATACGAAGAAGAACTCTATGTTTTCGAGGAATAACAAATGACTGTTAAGGTTAACATCAGACTTTTAGGCGTATTCCGTGGTTTCACGGGAAAGAGTCGCGTTTCGTTAAGATTGGAACAACCAACAGTTAGATCAGTTATTAGCAAATTGGCTGACGCGCTCTCTGTCGATGCCAAAAGCTTGCTCGTTGACCCTGAACTAAACGACCCTCGACCTAACGCCTTAATCTTGGTAAACGGAAGGGAAATCAGTGTCTTAAATGGCTTGGAAACCGAGATAAAAGAGGGCGATGAGATTACTCTCATTCCAATCTCACATGGCGGTTAAAAGAATTGCTAGAAACCTTTCCTTTACATTGCAGATTGCTCGATTTGTGGGCCCCTCTCGAGTATGGTTCGCTCCTTCTCTTCTTTCTCTTCGGGCCTAACTTCAGTTGTGGGTTCCCAAGCCACCAGAGGCAAGGTGTTCAAATCGAAGACCTTCCTTGTTTCACCACACTCGTGACACTCATAGACCAGGCTTATTGCCAGCACAGGGTTATTTGAGAAACTGATCAGCACATGAAGGGTCTTGTTGCGACACTTATTACATCTAAGAAGAACGGTGGACGAGTAGGCGGTCCCTTCCATTTGGGCCACCCGCAACCTACAGTTTGCCCGTCTTTAAACAATTATGAACTTTGGATATAGGCTCAAATTCACATTGTGAACAGCCTGGCTTACAGTTGACTACAAGATTGTAGTTAAGATAATTATCTCGTATTCATATGTGTTAAATATCTTTTGTTCTGAACTTTCTAAATGCAGAAGGGACAACTATGGAACTGGATAATGAAGATATATTGCTAGGAATGACTATCGCATCAATCATTTTGGGAATTGGGATTTCCATGTTTTTCATTCCATCCTACACTGGTTATGGTGCAGTGGTTCTAGCCATTGGAATGATGACCCTTGCTTTGATGATCACTGCTAGACCCAAGGTGATTGAGCGGGTTAGAACGGTTGTTGCCCGGTCGCAGCCTCAGCAAACTCAGCCGGCACCGATAACTCCTCCAGTAATAGTGATACCTGCCACAGTAACTCCGCCCCAAGTTTCTGATGAAAATCGTGGTCAGGAAGCCCAAAAAACTAGTCCGGAGGAGCGTCCAAAAACTGAAGAAACAACTCAGCCCGAATCAGTTGAAGGAGCTCCCCAAGAACGGGAAGAGGAGGTACCGGTGACAACACCGGCCTGAAGCGGACTCAAAAAAGTCGTATGTTATCTGCACTATTAGGTTACATGATAAAAAACATCGCTTTTGATAAACTGAAGTTGAGGAAGAAGCTTTAATTCTTGGCGAACTGTCCAACATCTTTTTCGCGGGAAAGGAATGACTAGACGAACTCGAAAGGGTCAGGCTTTGATTCTCGCCTTCCTGTTGTGCTTGAAATAATTGTAGTCTTCGCATTGCTTTCAGCCACTTGACTCGAGTTAAATTAAGTCCTGTTGTACAAGAAGTTTTTTGGAAGGTAGGCAGTCAAAAGGTCACAACCGCCAGAGTAGGCCCTCCGAGCCTAGTGACGTAAAAGCCAGCGCGTTTGTGAGACCTCTCTCCACCGGGGTATGGTCTTGGCGACCCCAACATGATGACAAATGTGTGCACTTGGGTTTATTTAACCCAGAAGATGAATGTTGCCGATTCTTACGTTTTCTAAATGCTTTTTGGCGGCGTCGTAACATTGGGTGGCCTGCTCCCGACTCGTTGTAAGTAAGTCAGTCATCATATATTGTGGATAGAAGGCAAGCAATGTGTATGGGATTTTTGGGTCAATTTCAGCTAGGAAGCGAGCTATGTTGCTTACCTCTTCCGCGTCCACATAGCCTGGAACAAGAAGCGTGCTCGCGGTTAAGACTGGCAATTCAGGTCGCATCTTAAAGAATTTATCCCCAATTAGCTTGAACGATTTTAGAGTCGATTCATTGGAGACTCCGCATAGAGCTATGTTCAGGTTTGGGTTCCACGTTTTTAGGTCGAACTTGATGTTGCCTCCGCTGGAACAGGACAATTGAGCGGCTTTTTGTGCGAGTTCTTCTTTCCAGAATCCGTTGGTTTCCCAGCAGATGCGTAGAATGCGTTTGTCTTTTTCGGCTTGCTCCAAGGCGATTTCGCTTGTTTTGATGGCGTGGGGCATCTGGACTGATGGGTCGCCTCCGAAGTAGCAGATGCAAGAAACATGGCTGTCGGCTTTAGCGGCAAGACTTTCTGCGCTCATAAGTGGGTGAAGCCCACTCGCCAGGCTTCGATAGTGCCAGTTCTGGCAGTATAGGCAGTCGTAACTGCACGCTCCGTAGAAAACGGCAAGGTTTGAGTGGCCTATCTCTGCTGTCTTCTTGTGAGCGTATTCTGGATAGCCGGCGCCTGTGCAGCCTGGACAGAACCACCAAGCCACACAGTTGGTGGGCAAGGGGTCATAATACCATTGAAGCACGCCTTTCTCAAGGGTTCCACCCATGCGAACCAGTCGACCATCAACATTGAAGACTAGACCGCAGAAGCCTTTTCCACCGACGCCTATTCTGCAGTCGTTGGCACACATGCCGCATGCTACTCCGTTCTGGTCTCTCGGCGGCTTATGTGGAAACCCAAACCTCTCACGGCTTTCTGCATGTACGCGTTCGGTGATTTTCAGGGCTTCATCAGGCTTCGCTCGTATGCAACTCAAACAGACTCCAAGCTGACCGGAGATGAGACGTGAGCGTTCACCGCAGAGTCGGCATTGCCCCAAGCTCTGCACCAAGAGAAAACTATGGTTTATTGACGTTTTAAGTTGTTGTTCATTAGTAACCGTTAATCTTTGTGTAACAAAATTCTGGGATGGTGCGCTGCGACTCCACTGTAATAAACGATGAGGCTTCTGGTGTTTATCCCTTCCCGATTTTCACTAGATTGTGGTGTTTATTGACTTCTATTACTCTTCTTCATAAGGATCACTGCGACCAGAGTGAAAACCATGAAAAGCAGTAGAATTGTAGCGCTTAGGAATTCAGGGACGACTTGGTAGACACAGTATGACTGTGTTCCGTCTAGTGTCGCGGGGTTTTCGGCGTTGTCGTAGGCGACTATTTTGTATTTCACCCATGTTCCGACAGGCTGCGGTGATATTGAGGCTTCATAGAGATTTGTTGAAGTGTTATAGTTCATTGGTAGACTGGTCCATGTGGCTCCATCGTTTATTGTGTAAGATAACGTGACATTTTTCACTCCACTTACAGCGTCAGTAACGTTAACTGAAACTTTCACCTCTTGTTCTGGAAGGACATCACCGTCTGGAATGCGCGATGGGATTCCAATCGTTGGCGCTGTCGTGTCTTCTGGCGGGTAATACATAGGTGCGAAGTATTCTCCTTGCAGGGCTGTGTTGTAATACCAACCTTTTAAGTAAGATGAGCGAACGAAGAACGTCGTTGGATGCCACAGCCACATGTAGAGCGTCATGTCGTTTACAATTTTATTCATCTGGTTGTTTATGTCTAGAAGGCTGGCAACGTCGCCTGATCTAACGGCTTCTACGGCTTGCCAGTAGAGATTATCTAAGCTGGTTATGTTCCATTGGTTCCATGAGAAATACGTACCTGTGGAAAGATACATTGGACCTAACCAGTTAATCAAATGGTTATAATCCGCAAACCAGCCGCCCCAATACATATAGATTTGATGCCTAGATGCCAATGTGTATTGTTGACCCCCTGGAACAGGCACTACTACGAACGTTAAGCCCAATTGTTCACCGTTAGGGTCTTGTACACCTGTTGATTTATTATATGTTCTCGTTGATATCCTATTCAAGTTTTCAGCTATAGTCAACAAGACTCTTTCGTAATTGGTTGCTCCAGTGGGCACATACATCTCTATAGTTTGCTGATTTGTCTCACTGAAGGAGTTATCAACGACACCAGCAGGGATTCTCGTCCCATTGTAATAGTTTATTTCATGCGTCGCGCTGGCCAATGGATGCAACCATGCATCTACGAGCAATTCCTCAACTCTTGTTAAATTGTAAGAGTATGCGGGCTTATTATTGGGATTGTATGCACCTTCGGGCGCAGTGTCTGGCGGAATGAGATTTTGAGCCACAACACCTAGCCTATTATTTACATTTATGTTCAAGTCAGTTATGTTGGCTGCGCTGGCAATAGCCGTCCTAAACCTTATGTCAGCCATTGGTTGGAATTTTTTCAGTGAGCCAGTGACAGGGTCAGTCACGTTAGTGCAGAAGTTAAACCACACCGTACGGAGTTGTTCAAATGGTCCATAGATTGTTACATTTTGAATAACTGATTGAAGGATTCCCTCGTTCAACCATTTGTCACGGTCAGCGACCGCATATATATCAAGCGGAGATACATCTATTCCGGTTACTTTCCCCGCCCTCAGATTTTCCAGTCTTGTGGCTAGGCTTGGTTGATACAAGTATTCTAGGGATTTTATTTTCGGCGTGTCTATCGGGTGTTCAATGTTGGTTGGACCTCCCCAATATGCTTCGTTGGCCATTAAGACTATTCTGTAAGTATTCCGGTCAACGCTCTGGATGTAATACGGACCTGTGCCTATCTTCCATCCTTGCTCTGGCACGTTGAAGTATGTGTCTCCTCTGCCAGCCATGCGTTCAAAATATTTAGTGTAGTTGCCGTCCCATGTTCCCCAGTTGTGATAAGCGTAGTCTTTTGCGATTACTGAGGTCGGTGAGACTATAGATGCCCAAGGGCCAGACAACAGATACGGAAACTGAAGAGAGGGAGTTTTAATGTTTAGCCTAACAGTATAAGTGTCCACAATTTCCACAAAGTTTTGATTCAAAACCTTTTGAACCCAAACAGAATCGTAGGGCTGATAACCAGTAAAGTAAGCAAAAAGACTGGTGTCAAGCATTTGCTCAATAATCCAAGCGGTTTGGCTTCCATGAACAGGCATCAATGGATCCCCTGATGTACCATCCATCATGAGAAGTCTATTGAGGCTGAACCAAACAGCGGTTGCGTTGAATGGTGTTACGTCTTGGAATTTTATGTTTTGCTTTAACTTGAACTCATATTGTGTTTCGTTTATCTTTGTGTAACTCTCTGCCAGCCACGGAACAACATGCGTTGAACCGGATCCGTTAAACCAGAGCAATGTCTCCACAGTTTGTTGAAGTATCCAATAGTCATATTGATAATAAGAAACGTGCGGGTCAAGCCATTCAAAGGCAGAACCACTCTCATACACGAACTTACTCTCTGAAACAAACAATGGAACAGAAGGTTCCACAGACATCACCTCAGAGATTAGGGGATGCTGTTGAAAGTTGGAGCCTAACATGGTTGTTAACAGCAGTATCAGCATTATTCTGGAAACTGCTTTCCTTTCCAATTCTCCATTGTCCTTCTTTAGATAGTTAAACTATTGGACATAATCATCATTTATGCCTTATGAAACAATCTTCGGCAAAGAATACACAGCATCCCTGTGATAACATTCTCAACATTCCCTCCCCCTCTGGTAGAGGAGGCTACAAAAATAAAAGAGACAACATACACGCCCAAAACAAGCCAAACATATTTTGTATCCTAATGAGGGAGGCTACTCTGTGCGCACACACACGCACACTACAGCTTAAGACTCATAAAGTATGCGTCTTCTCCATCAGCGTAATAACTATGAACAATCCTCGCTGCTTCGAATCCCAACTTCTTGTATAGATTTACCCCTGGCGTGTTGCTGACCCGCACCTCTAGGTAACACTCCTTCGCCTTGTAGAGCCTCATGCCAGACATGGCCTCCTTCATAAGCGCTGTTCCTATGCCACTGCGTTGGTTCTCAGGCAAGACGGCTATGGAAATGACGTGCCCCCTCTTAGAAATTCCTAACAGCCCAAAGTCGGGCAGTCCGGTCTCAATTCGGCACATGACATAGCCAACAACCTCTCCGTTATCCTCAGCCACGATGAATGTTAATGGAAATCGTTCGTAGAGGTCCATGAAGAAATAGGTGGCGTAGTTCTCCGGAAGACAAACCTGATTGATGCGCATGACGCGTCTCAAGTCGTCAGGTTGAAAGCGTCTCAGTCGAAACGTTGTCTGCACCATGGAGTCAAACGCCAACCTAAAGCAAATGAACCATACGTAGTTAAGCGTTTTGATAAACCCTTTCTTCTGGAAGGGTAACAACGGGTAGAGTTATGTTCCCGTAAGGCATGACCCAGACCTTTCCATCCTTCCCGGTTACGTCAAAGGCGTCTCTTAAGGCGTCGTTAATGGCTCGGGCTGTCCGCAGTTTGAAGATGCCTGTGGCGTAGTAGTCAGGCATTGTGGAAACCAAGATGATTTGGACTCTCTGCAACGCCCTTAGCAGGTAGTAAGCCTTGTGACCGCCGAGCCTAAAGTGTCGTTTTATCTCGGCTTCCATCTCTCGTGGTTCTTTGAACTTCGTCATCCATTCAAGGAACACCTCGTTTCCGTGACCTTCGGGGCATTCGGCTGCCCAAATTATGACACCGCCCCTTTTGACGGCGTCGAGCGCATTATTCACTCCTTTGTACGCTTGGTAAAGGTTGATGTCGTGTGGGTGACCACCGGGGCTGACGATTACTATGTCGGCTCTTTTTTCAATGGGCACTTTGTACATTTCGTCGGCGAGTTTGACGCCTTCAAAAAACGCGTGTTGTGGGTTGCCTGCAAACGCGCGGACAAGTTCTCTCTGGCTGTTCGTTACAATGTTTACGATGAAGTGCACGTCGGCGAGTTCTGCGGCTTCAGTCATGTCTTGGTGTACTGGGTTTTCCTCTAAGACGCCTGTTCGAGCTTTTGGATGAAGAATCATAGCATGGTTGTGCTGTATGGTTACTTCGCCGCAAACTGCTGGCAGGACGCTTTTTCTTCCTCCACCGTAACCAGCGTAGTAGTGGAGGCCAATGTCGCCGGTCAGAATTCGTAGGTTGGCTTGTGCGAAATTTTTGTTCACGTAGACCTTGGTTCCAAAAGTCTTGGTCTTGCCAAGGTAAACTAAGTCTTTTGCTTTGAAATCGTGGCTTGTGGCTTTGACTCTCTGTAAGGTTTCTTCTCCTACAAGGGCTTTCATTTCTTCGGGTTTGACTGGGCGGTGGGTTCCGCAGCCGAAGATTATTGTGATGTCTTGGTCTTTCACTCCTGCTTGGTTCAATTCGTCTAAGAGGGGTGGAATTATTAGGTGGCTTGGAGTGGCTCGGGTTTGGTCGTCGACCACTATTGCTGCTTTGTCGCCTGTTTTGACTGTTTCTTTTAGGCGTTTGGTTCCGATGGGTTCTTGTAGTGCTCGTTTGATTTCTGCGCTTGGGTCTTTTACGCCTGGTTTTTCCTTTGGTTCTATATTGCCTATGTAGTTCCTTGTTGGGATTCGTGCGCAGATTTCGGTTTTGCCGTATGGTAGCCATACTTCGACCAATGTGACCCTTCTCTTGTTGTGGTGATGATTTGTGAAAAAAGGGTAAGAGGACTTTGATTATAAATATAGCGGAATGAGTGTTTGCAGCGATTAGGTTGCTTGTGTGTTTTTGTGCTTTTGGTAGGTCTGTCTGTTTGGCTTTTAACATGTGTCTCTTTTATTTTGTAGCCTCCCTACCTAGAGAGGAGTGAATGTTGAATATGTTGTTGATGTTTTCGGTTGGGTTGTTGTTGTACAGTTTTTGTATGTTTGGGTATGTTTTTAGGAATATTTATATGTGGCTGGGCACATATTATAATATGCGTATGTCCTAAAAGGGACATAGTGTAGAACTGTTAAACGGAAGTGCAGGTTGCGTGGTGCTCATGCAGTGTCCCCATCTGTTCGTCAACAACGGAATGAGAATCTGCAAGAGAATAGTAGAGGGGGGTAGGGATGGCAACGTCTCAGACTTTGACGTCAAGCATTACTGCAACGGCAACCCCGTCAACTGCTACTACTTTCGCAACCCAAGCAAGCACGCGAAGGAACAATATGACAAGTGACCTAACCAGAAAGTAAGCTAGGTTTTCATAACAACCTAAGAGAATTTCTGATCTGATACGCATTTTCCACTTTTGCACTTAAGTCTAGTTGCAGGTAGGCTCCTTGTGTGTTATAATAGGGTTCACCTTTTCTCGAAAACAAAGTTAAGACCCTGCCATTATGATTGATTTTGTATCCCTCTTCGCTTGGTTCGTGTCCCCGAATCAACACTTTGACGTTGAGCATCCTGAGAAAATTGTTCGTTACGTCCTGACCGAAGAGTCTTCCCGCTCCTCTTGGCGACGGATACGTTCCGGTTAGACCTTCTTCGGGGTCACTCCAAAGAATCTCTTCTAAATGAGTCTCGCGCGGGTGCTTTTCGTGAGCATAAGCCAAGTCTTCTACAGATTTAGCTTGGCTTGGAATCCCACCGTGCAGCATGACGTATCGTTGGGCCACTAGCACACCATTACATAGCTCACTGAAGAGTTCGCGCAGTTTAGCATAGGCTTTTGACCAGTCTCCTCCAAACTTTCTACGCAAGTGAGTCGGCAAGTCGTGCGGAGAGGCGAGAATATCTTCTGGTCCTTCGTGGTTTCCACGCATCAACACAACATTTTTTGGATAAATCTCCTTCAACTTAAGGACAACGTAATAGATCTCTGGTGACAATGCGCCTCGGTCGCCATAGTCTCCCAAAAAGATTAAGAAAGGGTTCTCGCCGAGACTAAACTTCTTCGCGAAACTGCAATCTTTCAAAATTTGAGCTAAGGTTTCTAAGTCTCCGTGGATGTCTCCGATAACTGTTGCCTCACCCCAAGACGGCGCTTCAACCATTTTGCCGGTGATTATCAGGTTTCCAAGACGCCCGCTTTCTTTTTTTAACAACTCCACAACGTTGTCACTTAATTGGACAAATTCTTGAAGATTCGTCTTCAAAGCTTTGTCAAGGATTCGGCTAAAATCTTCAGACTTAGTAGCCATCGTTCACCAGCACTTCTCTCTTTTATTCATGCTTCACTTTTCAATATAGTTTTTATAACCGCCTAGGCGTTATTTATGCTTCATATCATTTGAGACTCGACGGCGACAATCTATGACAGGATGGCAAGACGTTCTCTCTAAGAGCCCAATAGAATGGTTATTGGAAAAAGAAAATCCTTCTGTCCGCTACTTCACCCTACGAGACCTGTTAGACAAAGAAAAGACAAATTCTGAAGTAGAAGAGACAAAGGCAGCAATCCAAAATTCCAAAGTTATCGTAAAAATACTCTCAAAACAGAAGGTCGAAGGTTATTGGGAAGCCCCAGACAGCCCGTATCATCCTAAATACAAATCGACCTACTGGCAAATCATGGCATTGGGACAATTAAGAACGGACAAAAGCCATAAAAAAGTCCAAAAAGCGTGCGAGTTCGTTTTGAACCTACAATTAGATGAAGGCGGATTCTCATCCTACACCAAGAAAACCGCTCTAGAAACATACGATTGGATGCGCAGCAGAGTTACATTAAAAGAAAAACTGCCCCCAGACCCAAAGACCTGGGCTCAATCCCTCGTCACAGAACACCAATACTCCTGCCTCACTGGAAACGTCTGCGCAGCCATGCTTCGAATGAGCTACGGCACAGATCCAAGAGTGGTAAAGGCGTTAAACTGGCTAGTGAAGATTCAAAACAGAGACGGAGGATGGCTCTGCCCCTACTGGAAGGCACACATCAAAGACATACACGGCTGTTTTTACGGAACAATCTGCACACTCGAAGCTTTCTCCGAGGTTCCTGAGGGAAAACGCACAAACGAAATGAGGCAAGCAATCGCGAGGGGCGCCGAATTCATGCTGATGCATCGCCTATACAAGGCTGATCATCACGGTTACAGGGTGATCAACCGACAGTGGCTGAGGTTCAGTTTTCCATGGTTCTACGGATACAACACCTTGAGAGGGCTCGCAGTTCTTACAAAACTAGGCTTCATTCACGATGAACGCATGACAGATGCTGTTGAAGTGTTGATTAATAAGCGTCGCCCTGACGGAACATGGCTTCTCGAAAGCACTCCCACCGGACGAATGCAAACCAATATTGAAACCGTTGGCAAACCCAGCAAATGGGTCACCCTAAACGCGCTAAGAGTGTTAAAGCGCCTTCACCAAACCAGCAACAAACAATTAAAAGAGGTTCTAGCAAAGATTTGAGGAATAAACATGAGTGCTCCCAAACTCAGTTTTGAGGAAAGCCTTCAAGAAAATGTTGTTCTCAAAGAACTCTGCGCCGGCTGCGGCGCCTGCGTTCTCGTCTGTCCGTTCACCTGCCTTGACTATTTCGAGGAAAACCCCAGGGTTGTGAAAAAGTGCGAAGTCTGCGGCATATGTCCAAAGGTCTGCCCAAGATATGACCTGTCTCCGACAGCCTTAGAAAAAATGGTGTTTACACGAGAGCGTAATCCAACAGAGGACTTTGGAATTTACAAACGTTTGGTAATCGCTCAGGCCAACGACAAAAACACGCTTCTAGCCTGTCAAGACGGTGGTGTGGTCTCTTCCCTCCTGACTTACGCGTTAAATAATGGGATAATAGACGGAGCAATCGTGTCGGCTACAAGCGCCGAAAAACCATGGTTTCCAGTACCGAGACTTGCATCGACCCCAAAAGAAGTTCTGGAATGCGCAGGAACCAGATACAGCTACTCACCGAACATTTTGGCGCTACAAGAAGCATTGAAGCAGAAGAAAAAGAGCTTAGCCTTCGTTGGCACACCGTGTCAGATACAGGCTGCTCGCAAAATCGAGGCCGTTCCATTAAAGAAATACTCCAGCCTGTTAAACTTCACCGTTGGATTGATGTGCACAGAAAGTTTCACCTACCAAGGACTCATGGAAAAGCACATCCAAGGAACGCTTGGCATCGGCCTAAGCGACGTAGAAAAAATGAACATCAAGGGAAAAGTCATTGTCACAACCAAGTCAGGCCAAGTCCAGACCATCCCATTGGCTGAAGCCAAAAAGTACACCCGAAAGGGCTGCATCCCATGCACAGACTTCTCCGCTGAACTCGCAGACGTATCCACCGGAGGCTTGGGACTCAGTGAATGGACGTTTACGGTAATACGCACCCAGAAGGGACGAGAAGTCTTTGATGGCGCTGAAAGGGTTGGAATGCTCAAGACTAAACCCGTCGAAGAAGAAAAAGCAGCACTAGACTTACTGATTAAACTGTCTAGACGAAAGAGGAAGACTGTCTAAACTGGTTTCCTCACAAACTGAATCTATTTTGAATTCTCATTCCGCGCTTATCTGGCTTGGCTAAAAACAACTTCAATGTTCTTGTTTGTTAATTGGAAGGCGATTTTTTCCAGTTCACTCTTCAGGTTTTCAATTCTTTCTTGCAGCTTCTCGTGTTCGTTTTCCAAAGCCTTGTCCCTTGAACTTGTGAATTCGTTTTCTTTCTGCAGCTCCCTGAGTTCGTTATGAAGCTGCGTTAAATCGTTTTGTAGGCTTGCAACAACGCTTGATGTTAACATTTTGTTTCTTTGAGAACGTGCGTCTACGCAGCTTTTGTGCAATTTGTCCAGTGAATCCTTTATGAGTACGCTGTCCAACTGCTCCTGAGCCTTTCTGAGGCGGGTGCTCTTCAACTTTAGCTTGTTGTGGCTTATGGCTTCGTTGAGTTTTCTCAAGACGCTCCTCAATGTTGGATATCCTTCTTCTTCGGTTGCGAGTGCCTCAAACGGGTTGCTGAGGTAATCACCCAGTTTTCTGGCTTCATCGACTGGAATGGCAACTTTTCCCCTTCTGGCTAGGCTCTGAAGTTTAAAGAAGGGTTTCTGTAGATACCGCAAGTTGTGTTTGACGTTTTCTTTAAGCTCTTTGATTCTTTCTTCAGCCTTCAAAAGCTCAGTCAGCTCGACCCGGCTATGAGCTTGTGCGATTTTTTGTTGGGTTTCTTGCAGCTTCTCTTGCAGGATTTTTTCTCTCTGTTGAACTTTCTCTCTCTTATTTTTGGTTTCGTTTGCTTCGTTGAGCGCCTCGATCAGTTTGTCGATTGTTTCTGAGGTGTCTTCAGCCGTCTTGGCTTTTGAGTATTTTGTTGTTAAGAAGTCGCCGAGTTCTCTGTAGATGTCTGCCAGTCTTTTCAGTGTTACATCGAGTCTGCGCCTGTCGAATATGAAATACGGCGTTATGTAGGGGTAAGCCTCTCTCCTCATTTGTTCTGCCGCTATGAGAGACCTTTCTAAGTCATTATGTAAGGTTTGAAGGCTGTCGTAACTTACCTCTTCTGGAATTTTTATCGCCTCCATTGCCTTAGACAGACTCTGGGCGAACTTGTTGGCGTTTCTGGCGAACCTGTGGGTTTTTGGGTTGTTCTTTTCCATTTCTCGCTCGCTGTTTTGCAAGATTTTTTGGCTGCTTTCTGTGGCATCGCTGAGTCTTTGTTGGATTTCTCTGAGGAGGTTTGTTCCCTTGTTTTTTAAAGGTTCAATGATGGGTGCGGTTTCTTTTTCTAGCCATTCTTTTAGATCCGTGAGTGTTATTTGCTGGTTCTGGGACATGTCTCTTGCACTCATTCTGGAAGTAAGTGTTGAATCGTTATTTAATTTTGTTTTCATTCTCCTCTTGTGCGTTCGTAGACCCTCTATACTTGGAGGGGAGCTTTGCGTGTAGTTTGGGTTATATACTGTTATTGTGTCATTCTTTTGGAAACACGTTAGGCGGGTCTGTTTTGAATAGGATCGAGGTGATAGGCGTCAGGGGCTTGCCCATTATAAAAAAGGGCGACGACTTAGCCCAACTTGTCTGCATGGCTGCTGAGAAGCAGGAAACTTCCTTAGAGAACGGCGATGTTATTGTTATCACCCACGTAGTAGCCTCGAGGGCTGAGGGAAACACCGTAAACCTGAACGATGTGGTTCCATCCGACTTTGCATTAACTATAGCCAAGCAGGTGAAGAAGGACCCCGCTTTGGTTGAGGTCATCTTGAGGGAGTCTAAGAGCATTGTTCGCATGGGCGATGGGCATCTCATCACCGAAACCAAGCATGGGTTTGTGTGCGCAAACTCTGGTGTTGACCAGTCTAATGTTCCAGGTGAAAGGATTGTGGCGCCTTTGCCTAAGAACCCCGACAGCACTGCGAGAAAGATTAGACGAAAGATAGCGAGGCTGACGGGAAAGGATGTGGCAGTCATCATTTCTGACACGCATGGGCGTCCGCTTCGTGAAGGCGAGATAAACATAGCTGTAGGAGTGGCGGGAATCAATCCCATACGCGACCGAAGGGGTGAAACCGACCTTTTTGGATATCAGCTGAGGGTAAAGCAAACGGCTATTGCTGACGAGCTGGCTTCAGCAGCCGAACTTGTCATCGGACAAGCAAAAGAAGGGATACCAGTCGCAATTGTAAGAGGATATCAGTATCCTAGGGCTGAGAAGGCAACCGCAAAAAAACTCGTGAGGAAGAGAAAAAAGGACCTATTCATTTAGCGACCCAGAAAGTAATGGACGAATCCAGGAGGTTGTTGAGAATTTCTGTAACGTGGGAAAGGTATTACTCAACGCTAAGACGGATGCCCAGAAGACTTAAGAAAACTGTTCCATTTGTGATTCAAGCGTTGCCCACTTTCAAACGTCACAACATTAAGAATGTACTCGACCTGGGCTGCGGGGCTGGTAGGCACTGCGCCTATCTGGCTAAGAAAGGCTTCGACGTTATTGGCGTTGACGTTTCAAAGAGTGCATTAAGAATGGCAAACAAGTGGGTTCGGAAAGAGAGGCTGAAAAATGTAGCGTTTATGCGCGGAACCATGACTAACATTCCCTTCCGCAACCGTCATTTCGATGCAGTCATCAGCATCAGCGTCATACATCATGCGGTCAAGAAAGACATAATGAAAACCATAGTCGAAGTTCATAGAATCCTCAAGAAAAATGGCGTTTTCTTGGCAAATCTCACTTCAATGAAAGACCCCAGATACGGTGCAGGACAGAAAGTGGAAAACAATACCTTTAGAGTTTTGGAAGCTTTTGAGGAAAAACGCTTTGAAGAACTACATCATTATTTTACAATGCAGGAAATTTCCAAGATCTTGGCTTGTTTCTCTAAGGCAAAAATAGAACTGTTAAAGGACAAACCCCATTATTGGAAAGTAACCGCAATCAAGTAGATTGGATTAAGTTTTTAAGCTCTCTTTTATTCTCTGCGCCACATGCTTTCCTAAGGCTGCTGCCTTTTGTAAGTCTTCTTTTTTAGGTGGTCCACGCACTTCTAAGGTTTCTAGAATTTCGAAACCTGACTGCTGCAAGCGGTCGGTCATCATTTTAACCGCGCCTCGTCCCCAACCGTAGGAACTGAAAAGAGCCACCAGTTTTGCCCGTGGTTTTATTGCACGAATAATTTCAGTCATCATTATGGCAAGCGGATGGGCTCCGTTGAGAACAGTCGGCGCTCCAATTACAATTGCGCTTGCGTCAACTAAGTCTCTCATGACGTGCGACACATCGGCAACCAAAAGGTTGTAGGGAACGGTCGTTACACTCTCAGCAGAAATGGAGCCCACAATGGTTTTTTCCAACGTTTCCGTGGCGCCCCACATAGTGACATAAATCACCACTGCTTTCTGCTGCAGAGGTCCACGAGCCCAATTTTCATAAGCGTCCAAAATTCTCTGCGGGTTCCTGTAGATTGGACCGTGGCTTGGCGCAATCATTTTCAAATCCAGATTTTTAACCTTGTCAAGAGCCCTCTCTATGGCGACTGGAAACGGCATCATAATCTCGGCGTAGTACCTTTTGGCTTCGGGCAAGACTATGTCGCCGACTTCATCATCGTAGAGTCTACTCTTAGCCACGTGAGCCCCAAAGAAGTCGCAGGGAAAGAGAACTCCGTCTTCCACACAGTAGGTGAACATGGTCTCTGGCCAATGAAGCCAAGGCGCATCGATAAACTTCAGTGTCTTGCCGCCTAAGTCAAGCGTGTCGCCTTCTTTAACCATTAAAGTTCTCTCAGATGGCACTTCGTAGAAGACTTTAGCCATGTCCAGACCTATCTTGGTCACAACAAGCTTAGCGTTCTTGGCAACAGCCATAACTCCAGGTATGGCACCGGCATGGTCGGGTTCAGCGTGATTCATAACCACATAATCAATTTTCTCCGGGTCTACGATCCTTCTGATTTTTTGAAGCATCTCGTCTGCAAAGTTGTTTTGAACGGTGTCAATGAGGGCTGTCTTTTCCTTACCAACAACTAAGTATGCGTTGTATGATGTGCCCATGGGTAAAGGAATCAACGCGTCAAATATTCTGCGGTTCCAGTCTTCTACGCCTACCCAGTAGACGCTCGGCATCAACTCGTTGACGGTTTTAGTGGTGCTCATGCTTTATTTCCACTCCACTGATACCCAATTCCTTTTCAAGCTCTTCCACCATGCGCAAGTAATACTCATGCTTTCCCTCGCCGATTATTCCCTTCTCAATATTTTCAAATTTTTCTAAAAGCTCCACGTTGTCAGACTCGGACAGAACTCTGTCGCCCATGGGGTAGAGGATGTTGTCCTCCTTGTAAATGTGCTGGTCAAGAAGCTCTGCATAGCCCCGAGCGTTCTCAACAATGAGGCTCAGTGCAGTTTTGTTGCCGCCCTCGTAACTTGCTACAGCATCAGCCAAACCTTTAACGTATTGACGTCCTCGGTCGTGTTCTATCAACATAACGGCGATGGGACCGCCCTGTGTTGGAATACCCTTTTCGCCTAAACGTGGAAAAAGCGTGTCCTGCTCTTTTCCATGGTGACAACGGTCAGCGAAGGTTCGAATGAAATCCACAGCCTTTTTAAAAACCTCAAGGGAAACGCTCTCACCTCTTTCAAGTTTGCCTGAAGCCACGTTCAAGATTTTTATCATTCGCAGTATGACTTGATGCTCTTCCCTCAGATTTTGTGTTGCTGACATATTTTTTTATCACCTTTCTCATATAAAATTGGGAAATCAAATTTTTCCCACGCCTCTAAAATACCCTTCGGTGTCCACCAGCAACTTTTCTATGTTTGCCTTTGTGTGCGCCGTGCTCAGCGACCCCGTCTTGGTGGGTAGGAAGAACACTCCGTTTTCAATCAGATACATGTGATATCTAAGCAATCTTTCTCTGTCAGCCCTTGCCGCCACATTTACGTCTCTAACATTCTCCTTAGTAAAATGGGTGTGCCAAAGAGAGCTGACACCGGTCACCTGAACATCTTGACCCTTGCGCTCAAAGACGTCTTGAAGCTCACGCCTCAGATTGTCGCCTGCACGATTCAGTTGACTGATCAGGTTTCCGTCTTCCAAAAGCTTGAGGGTTGCCAAGCCAGCGGTCATGGTCACCGGGTTGGCGCAGAAGGTTCCGCCGTGAAAAGAGAGCTTAGGTGCCTCGTAGAGAAGCGCATCCATGTGTTTCATTATTTCTCGAGGACCAGCAACCGCGCCTATCGGGAAGCCTCCGCCCAAGATTTTGCCCAACACGGTTATGTCTGGTTTGACATCAAAGAATTGTTGAGCGCCGCCTGGTGCTAACCTGAAACCTGTGATAACCTCGTCGAATATCAGAAGCGCTCCGTTGTCAGAGCAGAGTTCCCTCAACTCTTTCAAGAAGTCTTTTTCAACTGGAATACAACCAGCCGCTCCGAGCACAGGCTCTAAAACGATTCCCGCTAATTTTTCCTTAATCAAGACTTTTTTCACTCCTTCAATGTTGTTGAAGGGCAGAATAACGGTGTCTTTCAGTGTTGCCTGCGTTAACCCGCCGGATTCGGGAACATCAAACGGAGGTTTGACCGCTTTTTGGAGCGCGTCGTAGCCACCGTGCCACCCGCCCTCAAACTTGGCGATTTTTTCTCGGCGGGTGTATGTTCTAGCCAGTCTTGTGGCGTACATGTTGGCCTCTGTCCCTGAGTTGGTGAAGCGGACCATTTGGGCGCTGGGAACCATCTTCACCGCTTGCTCTGCGAGGGCGATTTCCAATTCGTGACTTGTGCCAAAGTGCGTTCCGTTCTCAAGCTGCTGCCTAACCTCTTTCATCACCTTTGGTGGGCTATGTCCGAAAATGAGCGCGTGGTGACCCATCCAGAAGTCGATGTATTCGTTTCCGTCCACGTCTACGAGTTTGCTTCCCTTAGCCCACGCTGTGTAGAAGGGGTAAGGTTCCATATACCGAATGAAATATGAGACGCCGGCTGGAAGAACCCTTCTGGCCCTTTCATACAATTGTTTGGACTTCTTTGTTTTTGAAAGGTAGTGTTGCATTGAAACAAATTCTCCTTTGAATTTAAGGATTAAGTGTCAAAATATAAAGCAGTTCATTCTCATTTGGTCCTGAAAGATCTTGGATTAAGGCACTCTTATTGAAGCCAGCCTTTTCATAAAGTTTCCTTGCGGCTTCGTTGTCTTCAGCTGTGCTGACCAAAATTTTTCGCAAAACGAAGTTGTCTTTTGCAAAATTTTTCTTCATGTCTTGTATGACTGTTCGCAGCAATTTTTCTCCTAGTCCTCTTCTCCTGAAGTTCTCATCGATCCAAAGGTCCTCAATATTAGCGAGACCATGATGCCTTTCTTCCATAACCTTCCAAAGCAGAGCACCAATTATTTTTCCATCGAGTTTCACCAGTTTGATGTGATGGTATTCGAAGAAGCATTTCACAAACCAGCTGGCTTCTTTTCTATTGTGATAGAGGTGTGGTGCACTGTAGATGCTTATTAGGTCTTCAACATCGTTCTTGGTTGCGTCATGTATTTGGGCACTCATAGCATAGAATGTACGTGTGAGCAAGAGTTAAATTTTTCATTTGGTGTATTGACTCATCCCGAGAAAGTAGAAGACGCTGAAGATTGTGTTCAGTCGACGGAAAGCGTTTTCATCTTGTTGTTAATTCGGATTTTGCTGCTTTGAAGAGGCGCCATTTGCCGATTATGTCTTTTTTGTAGAAGTGCAACATGCTACATCGCTCGCACTTCATGACTTTCATACTTCGCTTGACGTCTATCTCGTACAGTTCTAAGGCGTAGCCGCAGTTTTGGCACTTTCCTGTGTGCACTTTGGGACGAGAAGTGAGCAGGGTGCCGTGGAGAGATTTGCCTATGTCTTTCATGTGCTCTTCTTCCCATTGAATATTTCTTATTGCTGATTGTTTTACCCGTGTTTTAAGCGTTCATAACATTGGGAGATATTTCAAGGAATTATGGCGCAATCGGTTTTCTTATAAGCGCACCAGCCCAATATCTACGGATTTTCATCTTTCAGCTTCTGGATTGCGGGAGATTGTAATCTTTGTGTAAAACGATAGAGGCTTTGTCATGTAAGGAACCTGCTGTAGAATATGAGGTCTAGACCGTAAGAATGCCGTCTCATATATCCCTCGGGCACGAACCCTGCTTTGACGTACAATCTTATGGCTGCGTGAAGATTCGGCGACGTGAACAGCCAAACCTTGTGAGCGTTTCTGTCTTTGGCCTCTTTGAGGTATTCTTGTAACAGTTTTAAGCCTACTCCTTTCTTTCGGTACTCTGGACTCACTCCTAGAAAGCCGATGTGCCCTACTCCGTCTGGATTGATTCTTCCTATTGCTAGACCGATTGTGTTGTTGTTTTCTATTGCAATTAGAAGTATGGCTTCTTTATTTTGAAGAAAACGCTTGAAATTATCAACCGTTTCTGAACTTCTAAGCATCTCTATGTTAGATTGGACGAACGAATCTGGCAAGAGTTTCTTTAGGCTTTCCCAAATTTGTATCTCACATTCCAATAGGCGTTCCACATCTTCCGTAGTTGCGTGCCGTATATCAAACATGAACATCTTTACCTCATGGATAACTCATAATACTTCAAGTTGGAATATAAATTCCATCAAAGTTGTGTTGAGCTAAAAATGACTGCCGAAAAAGACGTCTTAGCCTCTCTGTTGAGCTTGACAAAGAATGGTCTGGTTCAGAAAGAACTAATCAAGAAGCACGCTCGGGTTTCTGTTCAAGTCACGGAAAACGTTTTAGAGAAATTTTCCGAGGCTGGACTAATTCATAAACAACGAGGTTTGATTGAAGTTTCGCCAAGCCAACGTGTCAGGTTAGCTATTCTAGCCCTCAAACACGGTGCAGATTTTGAACAAGTCTGCAAGTTTCTCGAATGGAGTGAGTTCGAGTGCATAGCAGCTGAGGCTTTTGAGGCAAACAGGTTTAGGGTGTTGAAGAATTTTCGTTTCCGACACGCTGACAAACGTTGGGAAATAGACCTCGTCGGCTGCAGAGAACCTTTAATCGTGTGTGTTGACTGCAAACACTGGCGACGCGGCTGGAGCCGAGCGGCTATAGTTAAAGCTGTTGAGGCACAGATTGAGAGAACTCAAGCCCTCGCCACCGCCATACCTAACTATCATAAGAAAGCACGACTGGCAGAGTGGAAGAGCGCCACACTGATCCCACTGATCTTGTCGTTGGTTCCCGGACCCTTCAAATTCTACAATAATGTACCTATTGTGCCGGTCCTACAACTTCAAGATTTTATAAACGAGCTGCCGCTGGAAGCCAGTTTATTGACTCATTTTAATATAAAAAAGCTAAAACACGAAGCCAATTTGACAAATTACTCTAAATAAGGTTACAAAAAATATATTTAAAAGAAAAAATTGTCAAATTATTGTTAAAAAAAACCAAAAAAACTTTTATTTTGTCGAATCTTATTGATGGATAAAACGCAATTTTTTAAATATTATTTAAGCCAACATTTGAGAAGAACTTCCACGGGTCCTTTTTGAGGGGTCTTCAGCTGTTTTCTGTTGCCCTTTCGAATTCAGTTGGCGGAAACTTGTGCGTTATCAAACCTTTAACGTCCAGGATCTTTTTGGGCAAATAAATCTGGCGCAAGAGGATACTGCTATTTTTTAGGGCACTTCTTTTCTTAACCGATTATTTCAACTCGTGTTCCAATCAGCCCAGGCAAACCCTTTCTGAAACGTGCCCTGACCAAGCCGTTCTTGCCGTGTAACGCCACTATTTCTCCTCGCACTGTACGTTTTCCAATGGGCCAAGCGACCTTTCTGCCAATTAGTCGAGCAGCATCGTTGGCAGATTTGACTTCAGGAAACTGGATTATGTATTCTTTGGAACGTTGAGTTTTGGGACCGGTGCGATAGTTCACAATTACGCCTTCGATAACAGCCTTTGACAGTTTTCGCAGCCTCTCATCCTAAGAATTGTTTAGGGGCAAGCAGATATACTTGCTGTTTAACTTCCACAATAGGCAACAAGGAAGTGCAGAGTGAATTGCGAGCCATGATAGTTTATGGCAGAGGACTGGACCAAAACAACAGACAGTTGCAAAAAGCCTGCGAAAAATTGATTGGCAAGCCAGTTCTGGCACGTATAATGGACTTGTCCGCCTATATTGGACCTGATGGAAGCCGCTTCTGGCACGGGGACCAAGAGTTGAGTCACATTGACCTGTGTTTTCTCCGCTCTTTCGGTTCTGGTTCATGTGAGCAACTGAGCAAGCGAATGAGCATGATGGAGCATCTGGGACTCTCTGGCACATTCGTGGTTAATTCTCCTCAAGCCTATCGTAGAGCAAGGGACAAATACTCGACCATGTGCAGGTTGGCTGAGGCTGAGCTGTCTATTCCTCCCACTTACGTCACTGAGATGGCGCATTGGGCTCACAGAGCTATTAAGGGCTTCAAGCAAGCAGTTTACAAACCTATTATAGGGTCATTGGGCTTCGGTTCTATGAAATTCGCCAACCGTGACTTGGCGTTCAACGCATTCACAACGCTGGAGAGGTTGAGTCACCCACTTTACGTTCAAGAGTACATGGAAAAGCCTGGACGCGACATCCGAGCGTTTGTTTTGGGCGAGAGAGTCCTTACATCAATCTATAGAGTGGCGCAACCTGAAGAATGGAAAACAAATGTGGCCCAAGGAGCCCAAGCCAAACCGATTCAATTGCCAGCTACGTTGGAAAAACTTGCTATAAAGGCAGTGGAGGCGCTTGACCTGTTGTACGCGGGCGTCGACATTCTAGAGAGTGAGAATGGCGCAGTTGTTTTGGAGGTCAATGGCTCGCCCAGTTGGCAGGCACTGCAGAGTGCTACGGGAGTCAAAGTTGCTGACGAGCTGGTTAAGTTCGTGATTGAGTGTACGAAACGTTAGTTGACTAATATTTGTGCGTGGGTTTGGATAGACGCCTTTGTTTGGCTCCAAAATAACTCCGTATATCAATCGGGCGAGGCTCAGTCTGTTCTCTCAGCGGACACAATCATTCTTGAGCTGTCTGGAGTGAATTCTTTTTTGTCGTAGCCGCCGTAAACCTCTCTAACCTTTAACCCAGCCTCTCTAAGCATCTGTTTGAGTCTTAGAAAGGCGAATAAGCGCACGTCGTGTTGAAGTGACCTGACCTCTCCTGTATTCTTTTTTATTATTGTCCATTGACTCTTCAGCTGAGATGTTTGCAGATCTAGTGAACGCCTTTCCAGCAAGTAAAAGGGCTCAAATTCAGCCCATTCTCTCTCTTGGAAAACCTTGATAATATGGTCCTTATTCGCGAGGTCGAGCAGAAACTTACCGCCCTTTTTCAGGGTTCGCTGAACCTCTTTGAAACTTTTCATGTCTTCACTCTCAGAGGGAAGGTAACCGAAACTCGTAAACATGCAGATGACGGCGTCAAAAATTTGCTTTTTGAAGGGAAAATGGCGCATATCCGCTCGCACGAGTGGAAAGTTCACCCCTTCTTTTTTCATTCGTTGTTTGGCGATTGTCAGAAGATTTTTGGAGATGTCCAGTCCAATTGTGTTCCAGCCTTTTTTGCGTAAAATTATGTCGTGCCTTCCGGTGCCACAGCATAGGTCTAATGTTGTTCCTCGTTTTGACAGCACACTCTCGATAAAATCAGTCTCTCTTTCTGTGTCGCGTTCGTTAACTATGGCTTCCCAGTCTGCACCCATGTCGTTGAATATGTTCGCGTATTGCCGTGGACCTTTCAGGGTTTTTGCCAACCAATCAACACCCTCACGATTCAAAAAGGAAACAATTACCCGCCAATATAAGGTTGCGTTGGAAGCCAGTCTACAAATGGTTTTAAGAGTATAACTTCGCACATTCATATTCCGGTGAATCTGGATGCCCCTTGTTCCAAGGATAATTGCGGACCTTCGCGAGAGTCATTTTGTTGTTCAAGCTCTCCTAGATATGAATGCTGAGGTTGTCGAAAAGACTATCAGCCCGGGCGACTACGTGGTGGGCGAGGGGTTTGCTGTTGAGAGAAAAACTTTCCGAGACTTTGTGAGTTCAATTTTTAAGAAGCGTTTGTTCGAGCAGCTAGAGCGTCTCCGAAGAGCGTACGCGCGCTGTTGCCTTATTGTTGAGGGTGACATAGGCTACGGCTTAGCTGGTCTCACCAACCCGCTGGTCTTCTGGGGCGCGTTAGCCCACATAACAGCCGAGTGGAACATTCCCGTTGTGTTTACAACAAACGAGAAGCAGACAGCTCAGTTTCTCCTCAGTTTAGCAAAGAGGCTGCAGACAAAGAAGGAGGTAGCTGTGGAAGCCGTTTACAAACCGAAACGGTTCAGTTTAGCCGATCAGCAAAGGTTTGCGGTTCAGGGCTTGCCCACAGTTGGACCCAAATCAGCGGACAAACTTCTAAAAAGATTTGGCAATGTCAGGTGTGTGTTCATGGCAAAAGAGTTCGAGCTGAGAAGGGTTGAGGGCTTCGGTGAGAAAAGGGCTCGAGAGGTAAACCGATTTTTGAACAGTCAGTATGTCGCAGATTGATTCGTCTTGTTTCATTTCAAAAATACAACGCGGCGTTGTTTCCGCTTTTTGTTTCTATTTTTATTGTACGCTCTTACTTGTTCAATCAGATTGTCCACCAGTTTGGCCAACGTGTCAGCTTGCTCATCCGTGAACCTCCAGCCTCTTCCGTCTTCTATCTGGTTCATGATATCCACGAGTATAGTGTACGAGTCTGTGTTTTTGTCGCTGACATGGTCCTTGGTTAGAATTAACCATTTGTTCTCCAATCGGCTTCACCAAGTTTATAAAAAGACGTTTTCTCTATAAGTATGATGCTTCAGTGGAAGCAGTATATCAAAAATCGATTTATTATGAGACCTGGAAAAATTCTGTGGAACGGTATCTGCCTGGCATTCCTCTGCGCTTTTATCTCGGTAACTATCTACTTAGGTTAGCCCAATGCAAAAGGAGAATGAAAGTTATGAAAAAGAGCGACCTTCAAGCCATCCGCAAGTGGCGCAGACGAGGTTTCTACAGTGAAAACGTGCTTGTTAAACTGTTGCAGAAAAACGGATATCGGGCGGTGCGCGTTCCAGTGAGCAACCCCAGCTTAAATCCATTGCCCGACATTATTGCAAGACATGACTCGGACGTTTACGCCTTCGAGGTCAAAAACGCAAGTTACTACGCATATTTTCCCAAACAACAGGTCCGGAAACTGTTCGAGTTTCTCGACCAGATGGTGCCCATCCCAGAGGAACACAAACACCCAGTGTTGGCTGCACACTTAGGCAAGAGATGGATTTTCCGTGAACTCCCCTGGGAAATTTGGAGAGATGGCAAACTGCCCGATCAGGAACGCATAATCAAAAGAGACAAAGGCAACTTCGACCTGGAAAAAGGACACAAGAAATGAAGTAGTTCTTAAACGCGGAATTTGTTTCAACCTTTTTAGCTTGATCAAGAAAAAGGGCTAAGGCGAAGGCGATCTCTGCGAAAACTCTAGGTACTGTCCGGCTTCGGTTGCCACTTTGTAGTAGTATGTTGTGTCCCAGGTCCAGTTGCCTCCTGTAAGTCCGTTAACGCCCCATTTGATTGTGATTGTTACTGTGGACTTGGCGGCGATTATTCCGTTGATCGGTGCTAGGTCGTAGTCAATTCCTGCCGTTAGTCGGGTGAGGCTTGTGTAACCTGCTTTTCCCCAGTACACAACTGAAATTTTTGTGTCCTCTGTTCCTTGATTTGTTAATACGATGTCTGTTCGGTTGTTGGCACCAGCTGGCATGCCATAATATCTCACGTTTTCTCTCACTAATGCCACTCCTGCCTGCTGTGTTTGTGTCCTTATAGATACCATGACCCAAGCGTAAGTGACTATAACAGCAGCCACAGTCACAACGATTATCAGAAGAGTGGTGAGAACCGGTGAAACTGCTCTTCTAGAGAACACTATTCGGCTCAAACTCTCTGTCCTCCGTGAAGTGAACTTTAAATGGAACGGTATATTTAATCCATATGAAGCCACAATCTGTATTCGTGTATTATTCGAAAAAAGCAAATTTCAACATACAAAGATGCAGAAAATTGAAAACAAAGATAAGCAGGCGTTTCATCCGACTTTGAGTTTGCCGTTTTGCATCAAAATTTTTTCATCAACTGTTACTGTTGGACGCGTCATAATCAAGTCCCAGTGGATGCTACTGTTGTTTTTTCCTCCATAGGCTGGACCCTTGTTGTCTCCGATGGCGATGTGAATGGTTCCTAAAACCTTCTCATCAACTAGGATGTCGTTTATGAAATGCGCCTTAGGGTTTAATCCGATAGCGAATTCACCTATGCGGTCCTTGTCTCCTGTAGCTGAGTCCAACACTTCCTTAAAGTCTTTCTTTCCTTGTTCAGCGTCGAAGTATACGATTTTTCCTTCCTTGAATTCTAGTTTTAAGCCAGAGATTTTGTGACCCCAGTAGTTTGTGGAGACATCGAAGAAAGCGGTTCCGTTCGCACTTGTCTCGATGGGGCAAACGAAGACCTCTCCACATGGAAGGTTGAGCCCCACGTCTCCGAGTTCGATGTCTTCCTTGCTGATTATGCCATCGTCTATGATCCATTTCCTACCCTTCACTTGAAACTCGATGTCTGTTCCTCGGTCAGACCTAACGTGCACCTTGGCAGAATCTGAGAACGCCTCAACTATGCTGCGCCCTCTCTTGGCAAGTTCTTCAAAGTCTACGTCCAGAGCAGAAAGTATAGCGTTCTTGAATTTCGCCAGCGTTATTCCAGACTCCTTAGCCCTCTTGGGCGTAGGGTAGCCTATTCCAACCCATCTAATGCCCTTCTTGTCAATGGTGTCACTGATTGGTTTTCGTCCTCTCCTCCAAGCGCCAATTCTGGACACTGGAACTTCAGCGAGTGCGGGTCTGCCCACTCCTATGTAAGCATCGGTAGATTCGATAGTCTTGAGCCAATGCTTGGATGTTGATTCAACAAATCTTTTACTCGGCTTTGTCAATGACTTTATCATGTATTCGTCTGAGTATGTTGCTACAATTGGTTTGGCACCAGCTAAGTCGCATTCTAGGGCTATGGCCTCAGCTAGGTCAAGGGCTTCTCGAATAGTGTAGATGACAACGCTTTCACCGTGGGCTATGCGCATGGATTTGCTTACTACTTGCCTCGCAAACCGTTCGTTAAACGTGGCTTCCAGGATTATTCCTCCAGCATGGTGTGGTAGGTAGAGATAATCCGCATCTGCCTTTAAAACTATCCATGCGCTGGTTTTGCGTTTTTCCTTTTTACCTTCTCCTTTTCTCCAGCAGTCTTCTGATTATGTCGTCGTAGGACTCGCCCTTACGTCCACGCTCTTTCAGCAACTCAAGGGTGTCTTTACGTATCCTTACACTGGTGTAGCGTTTTTGCTCAGGCAGGTTAGGCTCACTCACCACTATCACCTTGCATCACTGTTATGCATGTGCATCACTGTTATACACATTGCATATAAAAACATAACCATGCAGCAAACTACTCGATTATGGTGGCCTCATTAAAAAGAGTTTACAAAAATCTATGGACATTGCAAAAAACCGCCTCAGAAGCCGCCAAACCGCACAAGTGCGCACCAGTGACACTTTTGCACACTCAGCGCACACTTGGCAACTTAATGTGCAAACTCACCTAACCGCAGAAAATCGACAGGTTATGAAACAGTATACTTATTGAAGCTTCTCATGGTGTCTGCACTGCCGAAGAGAGAGAAAGGAGATTTTCAAAAGCAGTGCTTCATCCGTAAAAATGTTCTATAATATAGTTCTATTTATAAGCCTTAGTGTGTTGACTAAATCTGGTTCAAACCACGTAGTAGTCGACCACTTTTTTCATTCTTTTTGGAGCAGCCTCAATGCCCTGAATCTTTTTGAGTATTTTTATCACCTGCGGCTGAAAACGCGCTATGTCAGTTAATGTCACTAGACCCACGAGTTTACCGTTTGAGACAACGGGCAATTTTTTAACCTTCATCTTGAACATGAGCCTCGCCGCTTCTTCGAGCTCCATTTGAGGGTCGGCCACTATGATAGGTCTGCTCATTATGTCGACGATCCTGGTCTTCTCCGGGCTCCGCGACTCAGCCAAGACGCGGGTCAGCATGTCGCGTTCGGTCACTATTCCGATTGGTTTTCCGCGTTTGGTCACGATTAGGCAGCCTATCTCATACTTGTTCATGAGCCCAACTGCCCTTTTCACTGTTATGTCCTCTTCCACCGTTACCACGTCTTCGACCATAACGTCCTCAACTTTGAGCGACATTTCCGTCACCAAGACTTATAGAAATTGCTTGGTGGAAGTTAATAAATTAATCCACACAAGCAGGTTGATGCACTTGTATCCTAAAAATGGGTTTTTCACTCTCTGAAAAGAAGCTCGTTTCGAGCTTCTTCGGTATGATTCAGTATTTGTTGAACAGTTTATGTAGACAAAACCACCTATTTTCTGACAATAACAACATGATTAAAAGAAAGTCTGGTGGCATTAGTTGCATTGGTATTACTTATCAATTTAGCATCACCATGTTCAACCAGACATCACACCGTGACCAGAGGCGGGATACGAAAGCATCGGCAGTAATCTCACTTGTCTTTCTCAAGCCACTTTGTAATCAAGTTTCTAGGCGTCTCGGCTTTTCTTTCAGGAGTTTGAGTCTGGGTTCTAAAAGGGTAGGGGCCAACCCTTTGATAAGCCTTCTCAGCCAGTCTGTCAGCCTCTCCAGTTTTGAACCGATCCCAGTCTTTCCAGTGACGATAACCCTCAGGGTCAGTCCATTGAGGAATGAAATCCTTTATGCCTGACGCTGAGAAGCACACGGCGACACTGTTAAGGCTTCGATGAAGACTGAGTGGACACGTGAACACTCGTTGGAGGTCCATCTCGTTCTCGACGTTGAGTTCTCGAGCCTTATAACGTTGGGCGATTTTAGCGTACTTCTTTCTAAGCTTTCGGTTCATCAGCTCTACTACAGCGTAGGCAGCATCCAATGGGTTAACCTTCTTGAGCATGTCTTCAGAGAACGCTTTCTCATGGATGTGCACGTGCACTCCTTTTCCGGACCACTTTGCAAACACAGATTCAGAAACTCCTTCTTGGTTTAGAAGGTCAACGATTTCCTCTGTCACAGCCATGGTTGCCTCCCACTTTTGAGGCGTGTTGTCGATGTCCCATGTGGGCGTGCAGAAGGCAATGTTTTCTAGGATTTTGACATGCTTGAGCTGTGTCACCTCTTTGTATACATTTGCTGAGGCGTAGAATGTCCTCGGTTTAAGCTTCATAAAACGCTCTACAAACTTGGGCACGTCCCTAGGCTCGGTTACCGTGAGTGGCACCTTAACCTTTCCAGGCGCTCGATGATACCGCAGCAAAACCTGATAGCCCTGAGGATTGAGAAGCTCGCAGTGAAGAGCAACCCATCGGCTTCGGCTGAATTTGGCGATTTCTTCTTGAACCTCCCCAATATTATAATGGTGCACGACAATTTTCTCATAGCCCGACTCGCTCATCAGCATAGGCTCTCCACAAGTTTCAATTCTACTGTTCAAATATCTTTTATTTTTGATTAGGAACAACTCTGCAGTATTAAGGAGGAGAACGACCACAAGATGAAGGTTCACAACGAAAGTTTAAGATTCTCAACCAGAGGCGAGATTGACTTCATAGACCTAACCGAAAAAGTTCAAGAGACTGTGGAAAAAGTGGGCGTCAAGAACGGTTTGGCTCACGTTTTTGCGCCTCACGCAACAGGTATCCTCATTCTCACAGAGTATGAGCCCAGCCTCCTCGACGACATCAGAACAATTCTTGAGAAACTAATTCCGAGACGAGCAGAATATCAGCACCCTTCCAACGCGCACTCTCACCTTCGTTCGATGTTGCTAAGCCCAGACAAGACTCTACCCATCATCAATGGACAAGTGACATTAGGCACGTGGCAATCGCTGGTTTTCGTTGAGACAGACGTTCATCCCAGACAGAGAACAATTATAATCCAAGTGGTAGGCGAGTAAAGTGCCTAGACTCATTGAACCTCCATGAGTCTCCACTCTCGATAGTCTATAGCCACTTTGATGTAACCTCGAAGCATAGCGTCCACCTTCGCGTCGCCCGTGTCAATCCTTAAGACGCGTCCTTCAATGCCCTGAATCTTGCTGCGAGTTGCGGCAACAATGAGACGCTCCTTACCAACTTTTCTTATGATTTCTGGACTGATCTGCTGGTTTCCACGCCCAAGCAGCATGCCTTGACGACCAATAGGCGAGAGCACAATCCACGTGTTCTCCCAGTCTTTGATGTCGCTTAGCATTTTCTTCTCGTTTACGTCGTTCACCACAGTCTTGTTGTGATAGATATCGACGCCCAACAGCGTCTTCTCAACCCCCAGCAAGTCAGCTATGCATTTCACGGTTGTGCCGGGCCCAAGGATGTACGTGGCTTTCGGGTCCATGTCTTCTACTATGAACTTGGCGACTGCCATCTGATTCTCGTGTTCGTCTATTGTTTCTGGACTCACCTGCTTGCTGCCCAACAGTCGCATGGGTACGAATGGACCTGGGAGAAAACCGTAGAGGCTAACCGATAGTCTGTCGTTTCTAAAAGCTTCCTCATCTACATCCATTATTTCAAAATCCATTGACTGCGCCGACTTCTCGACAAAAGCCTGAACAATGTCAGCTGCGTCTCGAGAACTCGCAGCAAATATTCCGCTGTACATCTTGACACCAGATGGAACACCTAGAACCAGTACTGGCCTGGGTAAGCCACGCATGGCGTCGAGGATGTCTCTGGCTGTGCCGTCTCCGCCAACAAAGACTATCAAGTCAACATTTAACGCAACCATGTGTTTGACAGCAGCTTTGGTATCTTCAGCCGTGGTCTCCGACTTGAGACGCATAGGCAAGATTTGGGCTTTTAAACCAGCGGATTTCACTTCATCCCAACCCATAACGCCTGGACACGTTGTCAAATCAATGGTCGAAACTAGTTCTAGTTCCTCCAGTCTCTCGAGAAACTCCACAGCCTTGACGGGCGCCACAGGTTTGGCTCCTAGAGCCAAAGCGTTTTTTGAAACGCCGTTTGTTCCTTTTAATCCTACCCTTCCACCCATCCCAGCTATGGGATTAACCAGAAAGCCGAGTTTCAAATTGCTCGCCGCCTAAAGCTTCCGATACGCATTCAACGATTCTATGTTGCACTAAACGAGGACGCTCTTATATTTTTAGCCAAACTGACCAAAGGGCTTAACAGAAAAGACTAATCTACTGGCTCGACCAACTAAAGCACTCCAAATAATGCCCAGAGAGTAAGGAGTTTGACCAAATGAATGCCATTGTTAAAGAAAAGAGACAGCCAGGAGCTAATATAACAACAGTAAATGCACCAAAAGTCAGGGAAGACGAGGTCCTTATCAGAGTGGACGCAGCTTCAATCTGCGGAACTGACATACATATATGGGACTGGAACGAATGGGCGCAGAACCGCATAAAGAGACTTCCAATAATTTTTGGTCATGAAGTTGCTGGAGAAGCAGTGGAAGTTGGCAAAGATGTAACCACCGTGCAGGTGGGTGACAAGGTTTCAGCTGAGACACACATCGTAGACGGCACCTGCTACCAATGCAAAACCGACAGAAAACATGTCTGCCAAAACATGGAGATCCTCGGCGTTGACAGAGACGGCGTCTTCGCAGAATACTTCACCCTACCACAAGAAAACGCTTGGAAAAACGACCCGCACTTAGACCCAGCCATCGCCTCGGTTCAGGAACCACTAGGAAACGCCGTGCAAGCTGTTCTACCAAGGGAACAGGTGGAAGACATCGCGGGCAAAAACGTTGCAGTCTTGGGCGCGGGTCCAATAGGTTTGATGGCAATAGCCGTTCTGAGAGAGCTCGGGGCTGCCAAGGTCTTAGCTACCGCAGGAGGCCTAAACATGGTTCGCATGGAATTGGCAAAAAAATTGGGTGCTGACATGGTTCTCAGCGCCAGAGACGAGGGTGAAAAACTCGTCAAAACTATACAAGAAGCAACAGGCGGCAACGGAGTTGACGTAGCCCTAGAAATGTCAGGCGACCCAAACGCTGTGAGGCAAGCATTCGAGATGCTCACCCCAGGCGGCAGAGTCTCTTTGCTAGGTATTTTAGAGAAACCCGTAGAACTCGATTTGAACAATGCCATGATTTTTAAGGCTGCGACCGTTTACGGCATAACTGGGCGCAGAATGTTTGAGACATGGTTCCAAGTGAAAGGTTTACTCTCTAAACCTCGTTTCAGGGAGAAAATCTCTTCCATAATAACGCACAGAATGCCTATGCGAGACATAATCAAAGGCATAGAGTTGATAAAGTCCAAGCAAGCTGGAAAAGTCGCTCTAGAGCCAAAATGGTGACGTCGTAAAGATTAAGAGAAACCTTTAGAAGACTAAAATCGAAAGGTGAAAAAAATGAGAAATCCAACCGCGTTCTTGACAAAGGAGTATCAAGAACTCGTAAAAAACGAACTTGACTGGAAAATTCGAGTGTTGCTGGGTCCAAGCACGCCGTGGTGCACGGTCGACGGCAAACGAGTTCTGATGCTTTGCTCTAACAACTATCTTGGATTGAGCACGCATCCAAAGGTCAAAGAAGCCGCGATGAAGGCGATTGAGACGCACGGTGCGGGCTCAGGCTCGGTTAGACCCATAGCTGGCACTATGGACTTGCACGTTGAACTGGAAAGAAGACTGGCTCAATTCAAGCACGCTGAGGCTTCGCTGGTCTATCAGACTGGTTTCGCCGCCAACTCAGGGCTCATTCCGCAACTGGTTGGAAAGGAAGACTTGATAATCAGCGATGAACTCAACCACGGAAGCATAATCGACGGCGTGAGACTGAGTCACGCGGAAAGAGCAATTTACAAGCACACAGACATGGAAGACTTGAAAAGAGTTTTAGAGGAAACGGAGAAGCATTCGCCACCCTACAGAAGGATATTGATAATCACAGACGGCGTTTTCTCAATGGACGGCGACATCGCGCCACTCGACCAAATCGCCAAGCTAGGCGAGGAACACGGCGCCATGGTTTTTGTAGACGACGCTCACGGCGAAGGCGTGCTAGGTGAAGGCGGCAGAGGCATAGTTTCCCACTTCAAACTCGACAGAAAGAAGGTTCACGTTGAAATGGGCACGTTTTCAAAGGCTTTTGGAGTGGTCGGCGGTCACATTTCGGGGAGCAGAGACCTCATCAACTTCGCCTACAACAGGTCTAGAACATGGCTCTTGAGTGGTTCGCATCCGCCTTCGGTTGCGGCTGCCTGCATCGCCGCCATAGATGTTTTGGAGAAGGAGCCCCAGCACGTTCAGAGGTTGTGGGACAACACCAGATATCTAAAGAAGACTATGAAAGACTTGGGCTTTGACGTTGGCAACAGCCAAACACCCATCACGCCGGTAATAGTTGGCGAAAGCGGAGTAGCCAAGAAACTTAGTGCTCGATTGTTTGAGGAAGGCGTCTTCGCTCTGCCAATAGTGTATCCAATGGTGGCACGGGACAAGGCGCGAATCAGAACAATGATGAACGCACAGCTGACAAGAAAAGACTTGGACTTTGCAATATCTTCGTTTGAAAAAATCGGAAAAGAACTAAACATAGTATAGGCTCTTGACCAACTTATTCCACTCGTCTGGGTCTTTTTGTGTCTTGTTAAGCAGAGTAAACCTTCTTCTTTCTTTCTATAGCCGTTGAAGTCATACGGTTCATTTTACAATGATTAAAAAAGAATAAAAGACATCTTTGACGCAAAAATCAATTTTAGATGAGTTAAAAAGAATTTAGTTTTTGCGTAATAGATTGCAAAAAAGCCAGTTTCGTTAAGATTCGCTAATTTAATAAAAGAGAAAATTCGACATTCCGCCGATACTCACGGTTTCCATCAGGGAAACACCATTAGTTTGGTGCTTTTTTGACGTTGTAAGAGTCTGTGACGCTTTGTTTTTTCATTATCATATATAATTCGTAAGTTTTCGATTAAAAAATTCCGAGCTCAAGAAAATGTTTATGTCCTTTGTGGAAGCTTAGGTCAGATTGTAAGGGTCATTCAATGCCGACCGAGTTTCGTTCCTTAGCTGAGCTATGCGAGAAGTTGAGTGGTACAACAAAGCGCACCTTGATGGTTGATTACGTGGCAGATTTTTTGAAGCGGTTGCAGCCCGATGAAGTGGAACCCTCGGTTTCTATGATTTTAGGCAGACCCTTTCCGAAGTGGGATCAGCGTGTTTTGGAAGTCAGTTGGGCAACGCTGAGCGCCCTGATAAAACGTTTGACAAATATTGACTGGAGTGCCTTTCGTGAAGCCTTTAGCAAAACGGGAGACATCGGCGATGCGACTAAGACGGTTTTTGAAGCCAGCAAGATTCGTAGACAAGCCACGCTCTTAGAAAAGCCGTTGACTATTCTCGAAGTCAGACACAAGCTTGAAAGCGTCGCCGAAACTTCGGGCTATGGGTCAAGGGAACGAAAAGAACGCTTGGTTGAAACACTGCTGAGTGAGGCTACACCTCTTGAAGCAAAATATGTGGTTAAGATTCTGATAGGCGAAATGAGAACTGGCTTCCACGAAGGGCTGATGGAGCTTGCCGTTTCAAAGTCCTTCGCTATACCTCTTGAAGCTGTTCAAAGGGCAAGCATGTTAATAGGCGACATTGGTGAAGTCGCTTCTATAGCCAAAATTAAGGGAAGGGACGCTATCCTCAAGCTTCAGTTCAAGGTTTTTCGACCGATAAAACCCATGATGGCTCAGATGGCTGAAGACGTGAACGAAGCCCTGAAAGAAACCGATCGCGAGATGGCTTTCGAATATAAGTTAGATGGAGCCCGCATCCAGATTCACAAATCAAACGATGACGTGCGAGTTTTCAGTCGCAGGCTGACAGACGTTACAGAAAGCTTGCCGGAGGTTGTGCAGCTGGTTAAGGACGAAGTTAAGGCTCAGCAAGCTATCTTAGACGGAGAAGTTATAGCGGTTGGAGAGGAGAAAAGTCCTCTTCTCTTCCAACACGTCATGCGTAGGTTTCGAAGGGTTCACGGAATAGAGGAAATGGCCAAGCAGATTCCTGTTGAACTTCAGCTCTTCGATGTCATCTATCTTAACGGTCAAAGCCTAATTGACTTGCCGTATACTGAGCGCCGAAAGAAACTTGAAGAGATTATAGGGCGCATATTGTTAACAAACCAGATAATCACCAAAGACCCAAATCAAGCCGAGCAGTTTTTGAGAGAAGCACTTGACAAGGGTCACGAGGGCTTGGTCGCCAAAAAACTTGATAGCCCATACACGCCTGGAATAAGGGGCAAGCGCTGGTTCAAAATAAAACGAACTCTAGAATCTTTGGACCTCGTGATCGTGGCTGCTGAGTGGGGTTACGGACGTCGACACAACTGGCTCAGCGACTATTACCTAGCCGCGCGAGACGCTGAAACCGGGCGGTTCTCAATTGTGGGAAAGACGTTCAAGGGCTTGACTGACCAAGAAATAATCGAGATGACTCGGCGACTCAAGGAATTAACGATACGTGAAGAGCCTCACAGGGTTGTGGTTGTTCCAAAAATCGTGGTTGAAGTTGCCTACAACGAGGTACAGAAAAGCCCAAAATACGAGTGTGGAATGGCGTTGCGCTTCGCCAGAATCACACGAATAAGAGACGACAAAACACCCGAAGAAGCAGACACAATTCAAAAGGTCAGAGAAATCTACGAAAAACAATACCAGAAAAAAGCCAAACTATAGGATTTTTCCACTTTTCTCGTATCAGCTTCTCGAGATCACATGCCAGTTTTGTTGAGTAATTGAAAGTAGGCTGCTGTTTTCTTTCCACATCCCGCTATGAGTGGTTTATTAATGATTTTACGCGTGCTATCCGCCAAATTCTATTTCTATAATAGGAAAGGGCAGGAGCCCCAGAAACATCATGCTCGTAAGGGTCAGGAGGACTATTGGTACTCCAAGAAATATCATGGAAAATAGAATGTACTCTTTTGTTGTATGGAAGGTTCTTGGATGGGATACTGCCATCAATCCCAAGAGCCCAAAAAAGAAAACAAGGGGCGTTATAAACCCTATCCATGCCCATCGAGCCAATCCCCAATATTCCAAGCCACTCGCCAGCCAATACAAAACGAAAGAAGCAACAAAACATATCGCTAAAGGATACCAGAGAAGCTTCCAGAGACCCTTAAAAAGAGCCGTCAACATGTCTTTGTGTTTCAGGTTGGCTTCTTTTACTGCAGCTTCTTCTGCTAAAGCTCCACAACCTTCGCAAAATTTTGCATTCATTGGTAGTCTTCTGCCACATTTTAAACAGTACTTTTCTTCCAACAGAATCACTTGAGACTTCTTAGATGCTAAATATTCTTATGCTTTGTGCGCGCTACATAGCGTTTACTTCTTCATGTTTGTTTTTGGATATATTGGGTTTGGTGAAACGTTGCTTTGAGTGAAATAATGGCTTTATTAAGTCTTCATACATACGTCAAAATGGAGAAAGGAGAATGCCCATTCCTCTAGATGCAATAAGCATTGCCAGCATTGAAGAAATATACGCTCAGCTGATTGAGCACATCGGCGACAGATTCTCGGACCCGGTAGAAGCCACCAACAGAGCAACACATTTCTTAACCAAGTACTACCTTAACATGCAAGAATAGCGCAAACAACATTTTTCTATCATTTTCAACTGGCTTACCGAAACGCTCAACATTTGACTCTCCTGCAAGATTTTCGCGCGTGCACAGTAACTAAAATTGTACGTGCGTTAGGTTATCAACCTCTGCTCCCATCAACTGCATGCAGTATACATGTGTTTACCTTAGTTGTTATCAAAGTCTTTTCACTGTTGTTAAATAAGACTGAGCCGGATTCCGGCTCAGAACCGCGATATGCTAAAATCTTGCTCTGTGCTTTATTCGTCTGAGCCTTTAATAAAAAGAGGTCATAGGGGTTTGCGGACGCGTAAGGCTGTGTTAAAAGACTTAGAGGCAATAAATGAGCTAACCCTAGAGATGCATAACTATCTGGGCGCGTTGGTCGGCATTGAGTTTAGCAAGGAAGAATTAAGGCACGAAATGTACGAAAGCGAGAACGACCTCAAAAACGTTTATGTTGCAGAATTTGACGGAAATGTGGTCGGTTACATAGCGTTTTCCGAGCGGATTCATAAAAACGAGTTTTTCGGTAAGTATTATCATCTGTACCACATAGCAGTTAAACGAGGATTTCGAAGAAAAGGAGTAGCCTCCAATCTCCTTCACATTCTCTTGAAAAAAGCAAAAAAAGAAAACGTAAACATTGTAGTCGGAACATTCTGCCTCAACAGAGGAGGACTAAAATTTTACGAAAAAATGGGGTTCAAACCTATAGAAACAGTTCTCGTCTTGGACAACACAAGGAAACTCAAATTCCATGATAAATGAAACCCGAATCTGATGTTTGACATAAACCTTAGAATTAATTGTCATTCTCCATAGACTTTTTCGATGATGTTTGGTGAATAAAGGCATTGCAGAAGTTTGCGGCAGCCGTAACATTCATTTGGAATGTAAGCAGTATCAGGACCCTTCTTCATATACAAATATCCTAAATAATGAGGGCAGTCTTTTGACGTAGTTTCTTCAGAAAGTTTGGGCTTATCCGAGGTCTGCTTAACCTCAACTGGGCTTTCTCTCGCATCCTCTTTTTCAAGAGGTTGCACTCCTTCTTCCTCTTCCCCAGTAAACGCATTCCCAACTTGTTTGTTTATTCTTTCCTGCCTAATCCTTATCAAAACCAGTATGGAAATTAGGACAGCAGGCACAACTATGTAAATCCACAACGGATCAATGGGAAACATGGTATCACCATGGGCTCACCTTGCCCAACCTTTTGTCATTACTTGTTAGCTGATTCTCACTTAGGCGTCTACAACTCAAATTCATAACCGTTATGAACTCCAAATCTTAACCCAGACTAATCCACTAGCTGAAAAATCGAGTCATAACCGAATTGTATGATAGACAGACAAAGCCCGGGCCTTACTTGCGACCAAGGGCTTAGCGACAAAAATCAATGAGACGTTCAGAAGGCCGAGGCCTCGAGTTTTTTCTTCACTTCCGCAATCTTCTTTTTCAGTTCAACAGCCTTCTTAGCCTTCTCCTTTCCCACCGCCTTGTAGCAATCAAGTGCATACTCTAGGGCGCCTAGCCCGAAGCGGTCGTAGCCTTTCTCTAACGCAATGTCCGCCGCTTTTATGAAGCGCTCAATGGCAGTGTCATAATCCTTGAGGAAGAAACTGCACTCTGCTGCCTTGAACAACATGTAAGAAGAGTCGAAAAAATTGTTCACCTTCTCGTAAAGTCTAGAAGCTTCCAGAAACTTGTCAATCGCCTCTTTGTACTTCCCAGAGTCGTAAAGACCCGTTCCCTCCCGGTGAAGTTTCACAGGGTCTTCCTTAACCTCTTGACCACCGCTCACATTATTCACCACAATTTTTTACCAATGAATTGCTTATCCAGCATTTTAGATTTTCCACTAAAGCAACATTCCCCCCTCTCTAGTAGAAGAAATATAAAAAGTAGATAACAACATAGAAAATCAAACACGCAACAAGGAAAGGGATACAGAATCAAACGCATAATCCTAATAATGGGCACTCCAAGCGTTGGAAAAACCGCAGTATCACAAAAAGTGGCCTCTAAACTCAACGCCCTTCACATAGACTTGGCCGAACTCGTAAAAAAAGAGAAACTGACCAGTGGCGTTGACAATAAAAGGAAAACACTAATCGCTGATAAAGCCAAACTGTCCAAACGAGTGCAACAAATAATCAGGCAAAAAGGGCAAGACAAAGACATAATCGTTGATGGGCACTACGCCTCAGACATAGTTCCCGCAGAACAGATAACAAAAGTCTTCGTGCTGAGACGCCACCCAGAAGAACTAAAAAAACTAATGGCAATACGCGGATTCAAAGGGAGCAAACTCTGGGAAAACCTCGCAGCCGAAATCTTAGACGTGTGTCTATACGACGCAATAAAAGCGGCAGGTCTCAACAAAGTGTGCGAAATCGACGTGACAAGCAAGAAAACTGAGGAAGTTGCCAACGACATCATCCTTATCCTAACAAACAAGAAGCCATGCATAACGGGAATTGTAGACTGGCTTGGAAACCTCGAACAAAAAAAGCAACTTGACAATTATCTCAAAGCGTTTTGAAACGCACAACTTTCACCAAAACGAAAAAAGATTAGCCGAGTCTCTGCATAATCTCACGATTGGTAAGTAAGGTTACACCACGCCTATTGGCATAAGCCTTGGCGTGACCACTGAATTTGCTAGATACCATGATAGGACTAGGCATGCCCACGTCTTCGGCTGCCCTATCCATGTTAATCACCATATTAACGCCCACAGTGCGTCTCCATTCTCTGATCCACACCAGCCTTTGCTCGCTGCCCTTACTTATTATCAAGTCAAACTTGTGAACAAGCCCAGACGCCTTCCCTTCCCAAACGATGTCGCGTTCTATCCTATACCCTTTTTGCCTGAAATACGTTGCAACGGAATCTATCAAGGAAGCAGCGCTCATTTAATTAACATCCTACACCAGTTTAAGGCGTAACTAGGAAAAAGCTTTCGCCTCCGCAAAAAGAGGTTCAGCCCAATATGTACTGTGTCATCATCTGCTATCACTGCGGACGCCTGTTGTTGGCTAAGGCTGAGCATAAGACCCGTCAGTGTCCTCACTGTGGGGCGCGGCTATTGGTTGCAAGAGCGAGAAAGGTTGCTTCTTCAAAGTCTGCACAAGAAGCGTCTCGGCTCTTGCGCGAAATGAAACACATGAGAGAGGCTCCTTCTTAGGCGTGTGTAAGATACCTTCCTTGGTAACAAAAGCCTAAAGCGTTTTTTTAAATTTTGAGAGGGTTTCATCCAATTTGAAAAAAATATGAAAAACAGAGTTTCTAGATGTGAAATCAATAGTAGATGTTCACTCTTCTTTTATATAGGTGTGCCGTAAACTGTTGAGCCATGGAGGTTCAGTGATGAAAATAGATAAGGTTGAGCTTTCCGGTTTGATCGTGTTGTTTGTGGGCGTTATTTTGCTGGCTTTCACCTTCGTCAGTGCTTACACGTTTCTTTTTGGAAGGCTGAGCATTCCTGGGTCACCGAACCTTGTGCAGGTCTTTGGTGAAGCATTGGCGCCGTTGATTGAGGCGGTCATTCGAATACTGTACCTCGGCGTCATGGGCTGGATAGGCTCTATCCTTACAATAAGAGCGGTGCAATTGCTCAAAAAAGAAAAGACCGAAACCACTTTGATGCACCAGCCAGAAGCCACAACCGAAACCAAGCAGTCAACGAAGCAACAGTCCAAACCAGAAGTTAAAGAAACAAAGGCTGAGTCAGAAAAACCCAAGAAGACTAAGGAAACCGAGAAAACTGAAAGCCCAGAGCATCCTGAAAAGATAGAAAAGCCTAAGGAAGATTCATCGGTTCCACCTACTCCTCCGTCTTAAAAAAAGAAGTCTTGTTCTTAAGTGATATTCGATGAGGCAGGCGATACGAGCGCTCGGCTGGGCAACGTATATACTATGGCTTATTTTAACAGTGTTCACGGCTACGGCGGTTTACTCCGCCTTTCAACTTATCGTAGATTTCGACGACCCCCAGCAACCTAGCGTTTCTGGAGCGACAATAACCTTGCTCTTGCCCTTTTCCATCGAGAACAATGGTTTCTATGAGATTTCTGACCTAAACATCATAACCATTGTGCAAGAAAGTAATGGAGCGCTTGTATCAAACTCCTCAACAGCTGTTCCTCCCATTTCGAGCGGCAAAAAGGTTAACGCAGCGCATAACATATCGATCGCTTTAGATAAGATGACATCTGACTCTTTGTCGCGTCTTCTCTTCTATGATGCTGATTTGGACGTTGACATGAGTTTTGCGTTGAGGTATGCTGGTGTCTTTCCATTAAAGATCTCGACAAACTTTACAACGCCCTGGGGAGCGCCTCTTTCCAACCTGACCATAGGAAATCCTTATTCCACAGATTCCGAAATCGTTGTGCCCATAAGCTTCGAGAACAATTCCTTGTTTAACTTGACCGGAACTATGCGACTCGAATTGGTCAACAACATGAACCAACAAGTGGGTGCTGGAATAACCCCAATAAACGTGGTTTCGAACACTCCTTACAACAACAACGTTGAAGTGACAGTTTCTGGTCCGATAAACCTTAGAGAGACGCGCCTCTACCTCTACTTTTTCACGTCGGTTTTCAGTTACGGTCCCGTGGTGATTCCCATTGCCTGAAAATGGAAACACAAAGTCGCTACTTAAGAAAATGTTTCCCAAGATTGTGAAAGCGGTGATCAAGGGCTCACTTTGGTTCGTTTTCCTATACGTTTTGCCCACGTTTATATTTTCGTTTCTTGTTTCCATTCTGCCAGAGGGTGCACCTAACATTCTCTCGGGTTACGTGCAACTATTCGAAGTGTTCGCGGTTATTGTCGTGTTCTTTGTGGTTGCGAGTGAACTCACGTCGGGAACAATTTTTCAACACATGCTCAACATTGGAAAAGCCCTGATTCTGATGGTGTTCATCGTTCTGGCTCTGGAAGGCGGAATAATTGTAATAGACTTTCAGAATGTGCACATTGTGGCAGACCTGACAATTATTCTGGTCATGTTGCTGGCAATTGACTTTGTTGGGTTAGCAAAAAGCGTGCTTCAAGCCATCAGTTTTCTCGGAGAAAAAGCTGAGAGTCAACTTCCAACTCCCAGTCCAAGGGAGTAATCAGTCTAGTTTCCTTAAACGTACTCCTTTAGCCGTGTCTTCCAGAACATAGCCCAGTTCTCGAATCCTCTCCCTTATTTCATCCGCTCTCTGCCAATCTTTTCTCTTTCTGGCTTCTTCCCTTTCTTTGATTAACTCCTCCACTTCCTTAGGTGGCTTCTCTTCTTTGATTTCGGGTATGATTTGGAAAAACTCACCGAGTTCATGAATGGTTTTTCGGGCTGCTTCTAAGTCATCCTTTGAAAAACTGTTCTCGTCAATTTTTTTGTTGACCAAAGAAAGAATCTGAAAGAAATGAGTCAGAGCGAGAGGTGTGTTGAGATCGTTTTCCATAGCCTTCAAAAATTCCTCTTTCCATTTCTTTATTTGCTTTACAAGAATTGTTTTCTCCTTACTCGGTCTGTTAATGTTTTCTTTTATTCTTTCTAATGTGGAGGCGATTTTCTTAGTCTTCTTTTTTGCCACATCCAAATCTTTTTCATTGTAATCCAATGGTTTTCTGTAGTGAGTTGAAGCGATCCACAATCTCAGGGTTTCTGGGGAATATTTTTCTAACGCATCGGTTATTCTAACCATGTTTCCCATGGACCTGCCCATTCTCTCTCTGTTTATGGTTAGCAGGCCAGTGTGAATCCAATATTTTACGTATGGTTTTATTCCGCTTGTAGCTTGGGCCTGCGCAATTTCTGCTTCGTGATGGGGAAAAACCAGTTCGATGGCTCCGCCGTGAATGTCGTATTGGGGACCAAAATATTTCATTGCAATGGCGGTGTCTTCTATGTGCCAGCCTGGGTATCCTTCTGACCAAGGCGAAGGCCACTTCATGACGTGTTCAGGTGGAGCCTTTATCCAGAGAGCAAAGTCCGCTGGATCTTCTTTCTCTTCCTTAACTTTGGCTCTAGCTCCAGGTACTAGCTCTTCTGGCTTTCTTCTTGACAGTTTTCCGTAATCTTTGAATTTAGAAACATCGAAGTAAACGCTTCCATTAACAACGTAAGCGTAACCGTTCTTCAAGATTTTTTTAACTTGCTCAATTATTTCGTTTATGTGTTTAGTCGCTCTCGGCATCAGATTTGGTGCAAGAAACTTGAGTTTTCTAAACATTTCTAGTTCATGTTTCATGTAGAACTCTGCGATTTCCAATGGATGCTTCTTCTCTTCTTTGGCTTTCTTTATCATTCTGTCCTCTCCAGTATCCAGCAGATGTCCAACATCGGTTACATTCTGCAAGTAAGTTACTTGGTAACCCAGAAAACGCAGAAATCGCACAAGAGTATCATAGAACGCGTAGGTTCTCGCGTGTCCAAGATGGACATAGTCGTAAACCGTCACGCCACAGACAAACATTTTCACCTTTCCCTTTTCAAGAGGTTTGAATGCTTCTCTTCTCCTTGTTAGTGTATTAAAGACTCTAAGCACCATCCTCTTTCACCTTTTGAGTTTGTTTGGACCTTTGAACACGGTCAATGATTTGTACGGTTTCATAAAAATAGGCTTTGCCAAACTAGCTAATGACAGAACGAGGACGTCAACGGCAAACATGAGTCCTCCAAAGCAAGCCCTGCACCGTCCACCACGCGAAAGATGAATGCGCCCCCTGGTCTTATAAACCTAGCGAAAAACGATGCGCACACAACTCTTTTATTTACAGTTTTCTTTACATGACAAATCAATTGTAAAACATTGAGGTCTAAAGTATGGAGAAAAGCATACGAGCAGGTATTTCTGGCTTTATATTAGCAATTATTATCAATCTATTTTTGGCTCCATTTTTGACTCTGTCGCTGCTTCTTAATCTTATCCCTCCTTTTTTGGCAGCAATGTTCTCTATATACATTTATAGACTCAGGGCGTTCAAGGACGGTCTGCTAGCCGCCTTTATGACTTACATCTTCAATGAAGGATTTTTGGGCACCTTAGACTTAGCAGTGTTATACTTGATGCATGAACCCTATCCCTCATTTAACATCGAAATTTGGATTGTGTTTTATCCAATAGTCAGCTCCATCACCGCTTTAATTGCGGGCTACGTTGGAGTGCTGCTCGTTCAAAGAACCAAACCACCCCAAGAATTGCCTCCATCTCTACCGCCCCCGCTGCCGCCTGTTTAAACTTTTAACTAACGTGTCTTATTGTAGAATTTGAGAGAAGGCTCTGGCAGTGGTTTAGAACCCTTCGATCTTTATTATACGCCTTTTCTCCAGGCGTTTCATGGCGTCAAAAAACTCGCTCTTCTGTTTCCCCTTCAACTTGAAGTGTTGCAGCATCTCTGTCACTGGGGTTCGTGCTCGCCCGAACTTGCGTATCTGGTCGCGCAGATAGTTCACAACGAGACGTTCGACTCGGCCACATTTCCACGTGGTGTTTCTAAGAAGGACGGCAATGGCTAGAATCATGCGATGAGCCTCCTCCCTAGACCTTCTCACCATGACTTTTCATCTCAACCTCTCTGAATACTTCATGGTGCTACTGTGCCATTTAGCCTTTATCCTTAAAATAGGACAACACCATCAAACATCTGGGAGACAGAATGGAAAAAGACAGAAGCATTGCCCAAATAACCTTTGAACCCAAAACTCGCAGCCTCAAACATGTAACATTCTACGTTAAGAACCTTCGGTTCAAATGTAAACGCTGCGCCACCTTCTGTTGCAAACTTGGCGGTCCACCGCTTTCTTTAAAGGATGTTGAACGCCTGAAAAAAGCGGGTCGCAGTGAGGCTGAGTTTCTCGACGCCACTCATGGTAGTCTAAAGAACACAGCCTTAGGCTCATGTGTTTTTCTCAGATTGAACACAGAGAAAGATGTCTTTGAATGCGAAGTTTATCATCATCGACCAGCACTGTGCAGGCTTTATCCCTTCCATTTCGAAAAAATTAGCCCAATCTCTTTTATGTTAAAAATTCTCCCATGCAGAGGAATAACCCGACGCTACGGAGAACTCGTTGACGAAAGGTTTATTGTTGCGCACCTAAGGTTCTCAGCAAAGTTTTATTAATGCTGTGTAAAAAATTACACAACACCTCCCTCAATCACGGTGCATATCATGCGAAAAAGTCTGCGGATTGCATTAACAGCGGTGTTCGCCTCGCTTCACGCTGTTCTGTATACTTTTTCTTTCGGTCTGTGGCGCAACTGGGCCATATACTTGGAGCCCATTGAAGGCATAATTTTGGGTCCATGGGCGGGTTTTTTCGCTGCGCTTCTTGGCAGTGGCATTGGTAGACTGATTAAACCTATTCCAGAGTGGATGTTTGGAACATTGGCTGAACCTGTTGGGGTTTTAGCGATAGGTTTTCTAGCCAAAGGACAATGGAAACCGGTCATAGGACTGTACGCGGTTATGTTAGCCGCCTATTTTGCGCATCCTTTTGGAAGATGGTTCCCACTTTGGACAGTGCTTGACGTGTTTCTTGCTCTTGTTCTGATTTACCCTGTTGCAAAACTGAGCCAAAACATTTTTGGGAGCAACCTCAAGCGCTTGCCCGTCTCTTTGGTTTTCATTTCGTTCATTGGCACTGTTACAGACTCTTTGACGCGAATATTTCTGCTCGTCCCTGGCGGATTTTATCTGTTTCTCGGTTGGCCTCCCGAAGCTGTGTTTGATGCTTTTGTTTTTGGAGCAGCTTGGTCTTACGTCGAAGACGTTTTAGTAGTTTTGTCATCATTTTTAGTTGGCGTGCCAATTCTCTTTGCCTTGCGAAAAATCCTCAGGATAAAATTTCCTTTGACCTAACTTTTCATTCACAAATCTGAAAAGCGTTGGCATATATCTAGATTTGAAAGGCGGAATGCGCTATGGAACTGCTTCAATCAAAACTTGGGAGAATGGTTTTCGCACGACTTTCGCAAGATGAAGATCTCTTAGAAGCCATAAATCTCGTAGCAAAAAAGAGCCACATAACCGCTGGTTTTTTCATCCTCTTAGGCACTTTAAAGAAAGCAAACTTAGGGTTTTATCGCCAAGGAAAATACGAGACAATCAGAATTGATGAACCCGTTGAAATTGTTTCGTGTATGGGCAACATCTCCTTGAAGGAGAATAAACCCTTTGCTCACGCCCACATGGCTGTGTCAAACGAGAAGGGAAAGGTTCTTGGCGGACACGCTATGCCTGGATGCACAATCGCTGCCACTGGAGAACTCGTATTGGTTGAAGCCAAAGATGCGAAATTACTTAGGGAGATGGATGATAAAACCAAGCTGTTTTTGTGGTCTTTCGGCAAATGACCTTACTTTTTGAGTTCTTTTTTCATTCGGAGTCCGTGCGTTCCTTTGGAGTAGTAATTTTTTAAGGGCTGGAGTGCAGTGTAGCCCTTCTTGCGGTAGAGTTCTAATGCAGCCTTGTTGTCTACGCGCACCTCGAGGTAAATTGTCTTAACTCCATTTTTAAGGAAGGCTTTTTCGAGTTCTTCCAGGAGTTTTAGTCCGATTCCCGTTCTTCGGTGCTTGATGGCAACGTCTACTGTGTAAATGCGTCCCATTTTGACTTTGCCGTAGGTTTCGGTTAGTCCTATGATGAAGCCGACGATTTTCTGGTCTGTTTTCGCGGTTAGGCCTATAGCGTTTGGAGTGTCAAGAAGGTAGGCGAGGTGTTCTCGAGTGAAAGCTTCTTTTGTGAAGCATTCCTTCTCGATGTTGTGGAGTGCATCCAAGTCTTTGAGGGTTGCGTTTTCGATTTGGAGGGGCATTGATTTTCCAGCTTATATTTCGCGAAACAAAATTTGAGGGTTTGGGTTGGGCGGTTAGTCCATGTGTTTTTTTATCTCCTTTACCTACGGGCGAATGTTGCTTTTTGGGAAAGAAAAAAGGGGTTTTGGATGATACTGCTAAGGTCATGCTACAATACGAATTTTCCTCGGCGGATGAAGGTTTTTTTGTCAAGTTTAACCGTTGCCTTGCTGAGTGTTGCCTCGAACATGTAATCGCTGTTGTTCTTTCCGCCAATGAAACGGTTGTCCCCGATGCCTACCGAAACCGCGCCTTGTACGATTGAGTTGTTGAGGAAACCATACTTGGCTTTGGGGTTTATTCCAAGCGTCAAGCTTGCGATTTTGTCCTTGTCTCCGTGTGTTTTTGCCCACCAATCTCTGATGGGTTTGACGTTTTTAGTTGCCTGGTACGTGGTTAGTTTTCCGCCCTTGAAGCTCCATTTCAAGCCCTGAACCATCAGACCCACTTGAGGTATCGGTAAGTCAAATTGCACGGTTCCGTTTGCGCTGGTTTCTGTTGGCGCAACAGAGACGTAGCCAGCGGGCAACATGGCTTCGTATAAGCCCATTTTCATGTCTTCTTCGTCAACAACGCCGTCGTACATGTAGGCTGGTCTTCCCTCAAGCTGAAACTTGAGTTTGGCTCCTTTGCCCATTATTTGAACTTCTTTCGCCTTTTCCAGTTTAGCCTTGACCTTCTTTCCGAATCTTGTCAGAGCCGAATAACTGACCGCTGTGGCGTCCACCATGGATTTCTGCCAACGTTTGAAATTGAAGCCGTATGTTTTTGCTCTCAGGGGCGTCACATGACCCAGCATGATAAAGATTGAGCGTTTCTTTTTGGCGAGCATCCTGTCAATGAAGGGTTTGTCTCCCTGCGACATGGCAGCCCATCTTTCAGACGGAATCTTTCTCATCTTCAGCGGGTCTTCTGGACCTGAAATCTCTATGCTCGCGTTTATGCTGTCCCAAAGTCCTAAAGCTATCTTGTTGGGTTTCTTTAAGCTCTCAATTGGTTCTTGCAGCATAGATCCGTAGAAGACGTCGTCTGTGTTCAATCTCGTTAAGGTCTTAGCTCCTATTTTGTAGCATTCTTGCGCCACAGAATTAGCCAAGCCTATCATGTGTTGCCAAGTGGTTATGAGAACCATGTCGTCTTCGCATATGCAAAGGCAGTCTCTTACCACGCTTCTCGCGATTTTTTCAGACAAAAGGATTCTCTCCTAAATTAATTTTAGAACAAGTCATATAATTTTTGCGTAAACCTCGGTTTAAAAACCTAGAAATCAATACTGAGAAAGTCTATATTATTGTGTCTGCAGACTTTATCACGTTTATGAGAAAAGCGGGATTGCCATGGAGAAAATTTTTGTTTTGAAGACAACGGATAGAGCAGAAACGGTTTCGAAGCTGCTGGCGCAGTTTGACTTGAGAGACTTTAAGGGAAAAGATATCGCCTTGAAGGCGAATTACAACAGCGCGGACCCGTTTCCCGCTTCCACGCATCTGGACACTCTGAGTGCCATTGTCGAAGAATTGAAGAACGCGGGTGCGTTTAACATAACGCTGGCTGAACGCAGTGGAATGGGAGTAACACGCCAGGTTCTGTCTAAGATGGGTGTTCTCAAACTCTCAGAACAGCTCGGCTTCAACGTAGTTGTGTTAGATGAACTCCATGAAAACGGCTGGATACGCTTTAGTCCTGCTTCTAACTTTCATTGGCAACATGGGTTTTGGTTAGCCAAAGTCTTCAAGGAGGCACACAAGGTTGTTCAAACATGCTGCCTAAAGACGCATAGGTTCGGCGGTCACTTCACTCTCTCACTTAAAAACTCTGTGGGATTAATAGCCAAATATAGTCCAAAAGACGGTTACAATTACATGGGAGAACTGCATTCTTCACCGCATCAACGCCTCATGATAGCGGAGGTGAACCTTGCCTACAAAACTGATATCATCGTAATGGATGGAATAGACGCCTTTGTAAGGGGTGGACCAGAAGACGGCGACAAAGTAAGCCCAAATGTAATGTTGGCCGGAAGAGATCGAGTCGCTATTGACGCTGTAGGAGTAGCCATACTGCGTCACTATGGAACAACTCGAGAGGTGAGCGAAGGCAAAATCTTTGAACAACTGCAGATAGCCAGAGGGGCAGAACTAGGCATAGGAGTCCACTCACCCAGCGACATAGAACTCGTGCCTTTAAACGCTGAGAGCCAAAAATTCACTGAAGAAATCGACAAAATTCTAACTGAAGGTTAGGCAGAGAAAAAAACAAACAGTTTAGGACTTAAAGGACGAGTCACAATTGTGACAGATTCCGTTCAGGGCATCGGAAAGCCAATCAAAAACTGCTACCTACACTCCAAAACCAGCTTAGCAAGTTGAACCTTATCCTCGAGAGTTTTCATTATGGTGTTTGTTTCAATAACTTGTAATCCCAAGCCTTCAATTAGTTTTCTCTCAGCATGATCCACTTGGTCAATTATGAACGTGTCGAGAAAATCCTGATAAAGCTTGGCCACGGAATAGGCGGAAACCTCTAAGCCCAATCCTTGCATGAGTTTGTCTGCCGGTCCCTTGATTGGGTGGCCGCCGACTATGGGGCTTATTGCAACCACTCTTGCCTTTGTTTCCCTCAACGCGTTTCCAACATTATTTATCGATAAAATGGTGCCTATGCTTACAATGGGGTTACTGGGGCACACAACGACTACATCCGCGCCTAAAATGGAGTTGATGACTCCAGGCGTGGGCTGCGCTTCTTCAGCGCCTTCAAATATCACGTTTAACACTTTGTCTTGGGCGCCTCTTTTAACCAGGTACTCTTGAAAGTGCATGACACCCCTGTCAGTCGCGATTTTTGTTGCGAATCTGTCGTTTGTCATGGGGAGAATTTTCACATTTAATCCTAAGGCTTGACAAAGTCTACTTGTAACTTCTGAGAGTGTGAGGCCAATGTTTAGGAGATTGGTTCTGCTTATGTGCGTTGCGAGGTCCATGTCGCCGAGTCTGAACCATGTTTCTTGTCCGTATTTTCGAAGTGCTTCAAGAAGGTGGAAAGTGTCACCTCGAATACCCCAGCCCTTCTCTTCGTCCACTGTGCCAGCCAGAGTGTACAAGACTGTGTCGAGGTCCGGAGAAATGTGTAAGCCATAGAGTTCGATGTCGTCACCTGTGTTGACAATCACTGTGACTTCCTTCTGTGGAACAACCTGGACTAGCCCTTGAAGGAACCTAGCTGCTCCGACTCCACCAGCCAGCGCTGTAATCATTTTGTCTCACTTAACCATTCAGGTGAACAACTTCACCCAGATTAGCCTCTATGGGTTTTCATGAATTTTTCATAGACCACAGTGAGGCGCATGGAGAAAAAGGTTCAGTCTTTCCAGTCTAAAAGTCTTTTTTCTCCTTCAATCTTCTTTAAGTCGGTGATGTCTTGTGTCACTTCCATAGTCCCTAAATACTTTCCCTCTTTGTTTCTCACTGCAAAGTATCGAATGTGAATCAGTCTGTTGTCTTTTTGAATCCAGAACTCTGCAGTGTCTTTTTTGCCGCTTTTAAAGCTGTTTAAAATCTTGTTGACTACGTGGACGCTCTTTTGTGGATGACACTGCTGAACTTTTCTGCCTAAAACAGCCTCGGTTCGCACAAATATTCTCTCCTTGGATTTGCTGAAGTATCTGACCGTGTCCTCTTTGTCAACGAAAGTGATGTCCACCGGAAGGTTATCGAGGACGGCTTCAACCTCATCTTTAGAGAGCGTTCCTGTTATAAACCGCAATAGCCCTTCTGGCGCAATGCCAGCCTCGGGTCTTTGTTCTTTAATCTCCTTAACTAAGGATATCGCTATCAAATGTTGGGGCGTGAAGCTGCAGTATCCAACTTCGTCGAATTGTCTTCTAGCGTTTTTCAGTTCCTGCTCTGTGAAAACTCGCATAGCGGTGGGTAAAAGTATGTTGTTTTCCTTGAAAACATGGCTTGAAAGAGTTTTATTTAAGAATTGAGTGGTTTCGGCAAGTTGAGTTTTGAAGTCTTGGAAATTCATAGCGTCATAATTGTTCAATAGGTTACGGAGTTGTTTTTTCTTCTCTCTTATTTGGTTGTGTTCCATCCACATTATTGCAGGAGGCTCTTTGACGCCGTGTTTCTCTAAAATTGGGAAGAGCACGTTTTCCTCTCTTAAATAATGTTTCTCAGCGTCCAATAGATCGTTGGCTATTTTCTTCATTTGCGATATCTCTTCACCAATACGGCTTGCGTCTCCCGCTTGTTGAACCCTATTTGATAGAGTGCTAAGTTTCTCTAGGATTTGGAGCAGAACCTTGTGTTCCTCCATAAGGATGTTTATCGGATTTTCTGGAGCAACCTCGGGCGTTTGTTTTTCTAGCTGTTCTCTGAAAACCGCCAGATGAACGTCACATAACCTTTGAATTTCCTCTCTAGGCAACCCTTCCTTGATGAGTTCTTCTTCAATCTTGGCGATTTCTAATGGGCTTACGCCCTCTAAAACCTGTTTGAATTTTTCTTTGACCTCGGTGGGTGACACTCCAGCGTGTAACTGCTTCATCAGCTCCTTCAGCATTCTCTTCTTATTCTCAGCCAATTCACTCATTCTACCCACACCATCTTAAGAGAAAAGCAATAGGATTACCAATATAAAATGATAACTGCTTTTGCTAGGGTTAGCTAAACCTTTTTTCTTTTTTGTGCTTGTGTATTTTGAATACTGATTTTTCCTTCATAAATGATTTTTGTTTCAAGAGAATGAGGGAGCCTTCTGTGATGATAATTGAGCGAAGAATTCAAGAGAATCCAACGTGAAGTGGCAAACTTAAAGAGACGCGCTGAGGAACTGAAGGTTCTTAAATCGGATATTGATTATCTTAAGAAACTGCGTGAGGAGCTTATTGTAAGCGGATTCGATTAGACTGAAAGTAAAGTCACGCGAATGCACGCTGGTCACGCTCCCGAAACCTCTAGTGTGAGGTGCAAAATCCAACACCAAGCGTGCGCGCTACTTCAAACAACTGCGTGCGGCTAGAGTGTCTTGTTGAGAAATTGGAGGTTGAATCTTGGATAATGATTATGGATTCATAACTAGGAAATACCGCCCAAATCAGAATTGAAGTTTATGCGAGAAATTGAAAATCGTACGCGCCGATTAAGGATTACATGTTGTAAGGGTGTGGAGTCTTGACCGTACCCTGCGAAGAAGTGAAGGAGATCAAGGATATTGTTACGAACTTTATATGGGCTGTTCATGGACGTGATTGTTGTAACGTCGATTTTGATGAGATGAAAAAAGAGCAGGATAAAATGTCCATTCATGGATCGTTCCAAATTAAATCTCGGTTAGGGCGTTCACGCGTTATAATTTTTAGGATGGAGTTAGATAACGATTACCATTTACTTTCATATTCACGTGAAAGGATGACGTAAACTTATTTATGAATCTGTTGCTGGTTTTCCTTTTCTTTTTGGTATGCAGTATGCAAACGTTTGAAAGCAGATGTTGTAGATACGTGCATCAGACTATCTGGACCTTTGTTTTTCGAGTCTGGCGAGTTTTTTCTTCTTCCGCTTTTCTTCTCGCTCCTTCTTTTTCAGAGGTTTGGGTTTTCCTTCTCCCCTTGCTTCCCCTCTAATGCTGCTCAAGAAATCGCCTCCTTACTCACATAAGAAAACAAAGAGTCTAATCTTTTTTTCTGAAAACAGAATGTTGACTAAACGTCTACGTAGCAACTCCACGAGAGCATTGATGAAAGCAAAGAACATTACAGCCTAGGAAAACCGAACTTGACTCGTATTTACTCAACATTCTCGCTTTCTCTTTTGTTAACTTGATTTCTTCTTCAGTTGTCTTCTTTTGATCTTTACTCATATTCCTTCAGCACTATGTAGTTTACATCCTAAATTGGAGATTTGCGTACTGTCAAAAATTCATGGTGCTCCGGCCGGGATTTGAACCCGGGTCTGTGGCTCGAGAGGCCACCATACTTAACCGGACTATACTACCGGAGCCCTAGACTATACTACTCTTCTCATTTATGTTTGCGATATAAAACGCTTTTATTAAGAAGTGTATTTAAGTCCTCAATCAACTATGTGATGACAGTGTGTCGAGTGGTTTGAACATGCCTCAGATGAACCATTTCGTGTTGTCTAAACAGCATCTAACTGATGAAACAAGAAGTAACGATATTATCCAAATAGTGAAAGGTATCGCTGGCTTGCATGCCACAAGCCCCACAACCCCCTATCTGTCTCTGTTTTCAAGGACAAGAGGCTTTACAAGAGAAAAGTTGGATGATGAGCTCTATACAAAAAGAACCCTTGGCAAGATTCGATACGTGCGAAAAACGGTCTATATCATTCTGAGAGACATGATCCCAACCGCATTTGCTGCAACAAGAAGGATGATGGAACCTGCATCAGAAAGCTATTGCAAATATTTGGGCATTAATCAGAAGGAATATCAAAAGGCTTCCCAAAGGATTATGAAAATCCTTAAAGGCAGAGGAATGACTGCACGGGAAGTAAGTAAAGTGCTTGGAGGAACACTAAGCTATTCTCCAATCTTGAACCTCATGTGCGACCAAGGTCTTCTAATGCGTGGTGCTCCAGAAAAAGGTTGGAAAAGCAACATCCACACATACTATCGGTTTGATGAATACTTTCCTAGCATGAATTTGAATGTGGTTGATGAAGCCGAAGCAAGAAAATCTGTTGTAAAGCAATATCTTGCTTCTTTTGGACCAGCAACTGAAAATGATGCCTCCTGGTGGACTGGATTCCCAAAGGGTCAAGTCAGACAGATAATTAAGGACTTAAAAGACAAAATAACCTATGTTGACGTCTCAGGTGTGAACGGCGCCTATCTTATGCTGTCTTCGGACAAGACATCATTAGCGTCTGAAAAACCTCCCGAAAAACATATAGTAAACATATTGCCCAGTCTTGACCCTTATTTGATGGGCTACAAAGACCGAGAGCGATATCTAAATCGAGAACATTACAATTTTGTCTTCGACCGCTCTGGCAACGCGACGTCAACCATCCTCCTCAATGGGCAAGTTATCGGAATCTGGGATTTCGAGGAAACATTCATTAAAATATTCTTATTCAGCAAAATTGAAACAAAAACGCTAAAAGAAATACAAGCCAAAGCAAAGCGAATAGGGAGATTTATCTCAGGAAATGAAGTCAAAATAAAAGAATGCTATTCCATGGTTCCTTTGACTCAAAGAACAGCCGGAGCAGTCATGACGCCTCTCAGGAACGCTCTTTGACAAAAAAAGAATGCGCGGGAGATATCACCATCATTGGTTGATGTAACCGGACTATACTATCGGACCCTGAACTGGGCTACTTTTTCATTTACGCTTCCGATATAGCCCCACCGTCTTTATCGTTATGGCGTACATACTCAGATCTTGCTGAGGTGCTTCAATTAAGCTTGCGTGCTACAAGCATCACAATCTTTGAATACATGCCATATCCAACGGCTTCAATCTTTTTTCCGTATTTATTCCATACTTCATTGAACGATGGAGCCTTTCTGTTGTAGATTTTTCGGGTAATTTCGATTCCGTCTTGAATCTCGGTTTTGGTTTGGCTTGAAGTCATCTTTTTATGAGTGTAGTAAGCTCGTGTTTCGCGTAGCACAGCATTGTGTTCTTTGAATATGTTGATATAGAATTTCTTGGGCAGCGACTTGGCTCTAAAGATGTCTCCTTCGAGTTTAACGGCGATTCTTTGGTCTTCTGTTTCCATGTCTTCAAGCGGAGTGATGCAGAGAACAATCTTTCCGTTTGGTTTCACTACTCTGAGCATTTCTTCGACAGCCCCTTTGACGCCCCTTTTTCCCCTTGTCATATAAATATCTCTCATACCAAGGAAACTGGTGGCAAGGTCGAAATGGTCGTTTGGAAAAGGAAGTTCGATGGCGTCCATCTTCAGAATAGAAACAATGTTTGCAACTTTAGCGTTTCTAACAAGTTTTCTCGCTCTCTTTATACCCTCGTCTACGACGTCTATACCTATTATTTTTCCTCTTTCAAGTTGCCTCGCCAATTCAATAGCAAAAAAGCCAGATCCAGTTCCTACATCTAGAATTTTCATTCCTGCTTTTAGTCCTAAGCTCTCACTGATGTCTTTTCTAACTCCTTCTAATTTTAACCAGTATGTTTGGTATTCTTCATCTGTCAAGTAGTCAGAGTCCATAACACTCACACCTTATACGTATCTCCGCTCTGCATACTTCCCTCGAACATTAATAAATAACCTATGGCTCTGAGCAGCCAGTGTTAATCCCTTACTTCTATTTAGCGCGTCCGGATAACATAAAAAAAGATAGAGGTTGTGCGGTAGAAATCCCTCTCTCCCTTCATTCCTCTCCCCCTCTGGTAGAGGAGGCTACAAAATAAGAGAGACAACATACACGCCCAAAAACAAACATATTTCGCATCAAATAGACGACGTACCCAAACAAGCGAACGCAAGAAACATTAGAAAGCCACGTCATAAAATCTTCAACTAGACAATAGTTAAGGCAAGGTAAGAGCCTTGAAAATGGGCATAATAACCCGAAACCAAAACGGATGGTGCACAACCCAACTGCGTAACGCCATGGAAAAACAAAACATCACACCCATATGCTTCAGTTTCCATCAAATCACAGCCAGAGTCAAATCAAAACCCGAAGCCACAGCAAACCACACAAACATCCTCAAAGACCTAAACGCACTCATCATACGCCCAATAGGAAGAGGCTCAGTAGAAGAAGTAATCTTCCGAATGGACATCCTCCACAGACTCCAACGCCTAAACATGACCATAATCAACCCACCAAAATCAATCGAACACTCAGTCGACAAATATCACGCACTCTCACTTCTCGAAGAACACGGTCTGCCCGTTCCAAGAACAGCGGTCACCGAGAGCCACGAAGAAGCCATCAAAGCCTTCCACGAATTAGGCGGCGACGTAGTTGTCAAGCCCTTGTTCGGGTCAAGAGGAGTAGGAACAACGAGAATTTCCGACCCAGACATAGCAACACGACTGTTTAGAGCCATAACCTTCTACCACGGAGTCCTCTACCTTCAAGAGTTCATACCCCACGGAGTCTCGGACGTGCGAGCATTCGTCACAGGCGACAGAGTCGTAGCTGCCATGCACAGAGTGGCTCAAAACTGGAAAACCAACGTGAGTATGGGAGCCAAACCGATGGCACTCAATCCAACCAAAGAGCTGGAAGACTTAGCCGTAAAGGCAGCGCAAGTTATCGGTTGTAAAGTTGCAGGAGTCGACGTATTAGAGAGTCAAAATGGACCCGTGATTATAGAGCTCAACAGTCAACCGGGATGGAGAGGCCTACAATCGGTGGCTAAAGTCAACATAGCCGAAGAAATAGTTAGGTACGTGGTCTCAGAGTTGAAAGCATAATCAAAAGGTGACAACCCAATGCAAGAAGTTACGGTTTCACGCGTAGACGTATCTACACACACACTGGAACAGAGAAAAGACTTTGTTGCAGAGGAAACGCCGCTTCACATCTTTCTGAACCAAACCCATTATGTAACAATTCTCTGTCTCCCAACACAGTTGAAGGAACTAGCCGTTGGATACCTCCTAACCGAAGGCGTTCTTAAATCCGTTGACGAGATACGAAAAGTTCAGCTAGGTAAGGCTGGGAAGTGTCAGGTGCGCCTAAAACCCGAGGTTGAGGTTGAAAAGCGAGTTTTCGTCACCCAACCCTTCACGAGGCTTGTTCTCTCCGCCTGTGGCTCACCCGACTACTGGCCTCTTTCAAAGCTAATCGACAGGTTGAACCTCCGCAAGTTGCCGTTAGGCTACTCCGTGAAGGCAGAAGTCGTTCTAGAAGGAGTGAGACGACTTAACACCATGGCTAAAACTTTCCGCAAGACTGGAGGCGTTCATGTTGCGGCACTCTACTACACAAGTGGGGAATTGATAACTTACGCTGAAGACGTAGGGCGCCACAACGCTGTTGACAAGGTCATAGGAACAGCAGCCCAGAAAAAACTCGACTTTTCCAGCTGCTTTCTCGCGTCAAGTGGACGACTCACAGGAGACATTGTGCTGAAGGCTGCCAGGGTGCGCATACCAGTAGTGGCTTCTCTCACTGCGGCAGTCAATTCAGGCGTTGAGGCTGCGCAGCGCACAGGTGTTACGCTGATAGGTTTTGCCAGAGGCATACGTATGAATGTTTTCACCTATCCAGAAAGGATCGTCTACAAATAGATTGATGTGATGCGGCTTAAGTTGACCAAGGCTGTCGTTATCCTCGCGGGCGGCTCCTCCAAACGATTCGGTCAAGACAAATGCTTGATCGATTTGGCTGGCAAGCCTTCGATTCTTCGCGTTGCGGACCGCGTCTCATCCATCGTTAACGAAAAAGTTCTTGTCGCGGCTTCGAATGCCCAACGCCAGAGAATTGCCAACCTTTTCAACTCGAAGGTTAAAGTGGTGGTTGACAAGTATGAAGGGCAAAGTCCCTTGATTGGAGCGTTGACAGGTTTTGAATTCGTTGACGCAGAATATTCTCTGCTTCTCCCTTGCGACGCGCCATTTGTCTCAGCGGAAATAGCCTCTTTACTCTTTGACCTGTGCGTGAACAAGACGGCGGTCATTCCGAGGTGGCCAAACGGTTATGTTGAACCTCTTCAAGCAACCTACAACACTAAATCTGCTGTAAAGGCTGCGAAAGAGGCGCTGAAAGATGGACAGCGAGACATGTTGTCGATGATCAGTTATCTACGTGGTGTGAGATATGTTTCGACGTTGGTTCTTGAACAATACGATCCTAACCTTTTGACCTTCTTCAACATCAACACACCCCAAGACTTAAAGAATGCAGAGTACATGCTCAAGAAAACGTTTAAATGAAATTATCGATTTATGATTCCGTATGGCTGTCAAGCTTTTTAATTTCTCAGAACTCAAAAGGACACTTGACAAAAAGAACATCGAATTCGTTGATTTCTTTGCTAATAAATTTGGAATAGCCTATGTTGTTGCTGTCACGAGAGAAAACTGCCCTGGTTGCGAGAAGCAGAAGCCATTGTTTGAAAGACTGTCAGACAAGATGAAAGGCAAGCATGGCAACCGAGTGGAATTTTTCAGAGTTCATGCACATTACAATCAAGAGAACAAAGAAGAGGCAAAGCAATGTGCTGACGCTTTTCGCACAGTTGCGTTTCCAACATATGTAATCTGTGTGCGAAATCACAGAGGCAAAAAACTAGAGACGTACAGAGGCATAGCGCCACCCATGAGCGAAATTGAAAGAAACACAAAGACCAGCGTGGAACTCGCTGTCTGGTTCGAGTCAAACAAGGGATAAGTTTTCTCGGTGGGCATCGAAATCCCCTTTCGACAGAATAAATGTTGTTAGCTTTTCTTAAGTGATATCATTTTTGAGTAGTTACTCTTAAATAATTAGGGTGCCAAAGCATTTTAAAACCCTAGACGAAGGGATACTGGTGAATTCCAAAACCGTCTCGTTCGTTGCCATGATGAGCGCTCTTGGGAACGCTCTGTTCCTTATTTCATTTTACCTGGGTCCGATAACTCACGGTGTTGCCCTCGATTTCTCTCTAGTAGGAGTTTTTATAGCAGCTCTTTATGGAGGCTCTTCTGCAGGCTTGGTCACCGGGTTGTTTGCAGGAATCTTACCAGGAATTTACTTTGGTCCAATGGGCACTGGTTCATGGCTTGGTTTGATTGGACTGCCTATTGGGAAGTCATTGACCGGGTTCACTGCAGGCATGTTGTATAAAGGCCTCAATATGAATCAGAGAGGCCGTCGGTCGATTCTAACGGTTCCTTTGGTGGCTGCTTCTTACTTGCCCGAGTTCTTCTTTACAATAATCTATTTTGTCAGCTTGTTGCCCTTTTTCATAGGCGGTGGGGGACCAGGCATACTCATCTTCGTGTTGCCTAAAGCGTGGGTGGAAATTATCGTCATGAGTTTCCTGATGGCTGCTTTAGTAGGCAACCAAGGCTTCAGCAACTTTGCTAGTAACTTCTTTACTTATCGTAAAGAAATTCGAGGCTCTCGTTCAACTGTCGTTAAGCATTAGGAATTTATGGTTAAGGTCTTAACATAATCATCAAGTGGGCAACTTGTTTAAGTTCGTTTCAGAACAGAAAATCTTCAGCATTGGCAACGTCAGAATTGGCGGACAGCCAGGTGAACTTCCAACAGTCCTTATTGGAAATGTTTTCTACAAGGGGATGCCTGAGGTTGTTGACCACAAGAAAGGCAGGTTCACTAGAAAAGCGGTGCAGAAGTGGATTAGTGTGGCAGGTGAACTATCTGAGATAACTGGAGTACCTCACTTCTTAGATGTTATGGCAATGTATCCAGAGGCGATGAAAAAGTACATCAGTTTTGTGTGTGAACAAACTGACTCGATTTTTCTCATAGATGGAGCAACCTTCGAGACATGCATGGCTGGCTTAGAAACAATCAAAGAACTTGGATTGCAGAAGAGAACGATTCTTAACGCCATTTCTCCTCAAACTTCTCAAAGTGAGATAGAGGCTGTTCGCGAATCCGGTGTAACCGCTGCTATCGTGTTAGCTCAGAACGAGATGGACTATTCACCTAAAGGAAGGATCACCATATTAAAAGGCTTTAACGGACACACAGGCTTAATCGAAACCGCAAAAAAGGCTGGCATAAACAAGATTTTAGTCGACACCATAGTCTTCGATGTGACCAGCATCGGCTACGCCACAGAAGCTATAAGACTTGTCAAGGAGAAATTTGGCTACCCGGCTGGTTGCTCACCCGCAAACGCCACTTACGATTGGAAACAGTCGCAGGATAAGGCTCTAAGAAAGGGCTTCGGGGCGTATAACGCATCAGCCCACGCAATTGCCCAACTGTATGGAGCGAATTTCTTAATCTATGGACCCTTGAAACAAGCGAAAAACGTTATTCCAGCATGTGCTATGACAGACGCCATCATAGCCTACTACTCCTCGAGGCAGATGGGAACCAAGCCTCTCATCCGCACTCATCCACTCTACAAAATCTTCTAACCAGAAAGCAGTTCTCTGACTTTTTTTACGCAGTCCCACGCGTCTCGTGCGTAAGCGTCGATTCCGTATTCCTTACACGTTTTTTCGGAGACGGCTCGACCCCCAATGACGGTCTTCACCTTTCGGATCAGTTTTTTCTTTTTTAGAATGCCAACTACATCCTTTAGAAAGGGCACAGTCTCGTCTATAGAAACAGACACAGCGATAACTTGAGCCTTCTCTTTTTCCGCTGCAGTTACAAAGGTTTCTGGAGAAATGTTCACGCCCAAATCCACCACTTGAAAACCAGCTGACCTGAGTGCGGCGGTCACAATGTCTTTCCCTAGTCCTTGAATGTTGCCTTTCAACGATCCGATGACAACCTTACCCACCATGTTTGTAGGTTTAATCCCTAGATGCGGTTCGAGAACTTTGAAAGCCTCTCGCATGGCTGTTGAGGCTGCAGCCACATCGACGGTGAAGTATTCCTTTCGCGTGTACTTGGTGTCTACAGCGCGCATGGCGTCCGTCATTTTTTCAAGAGCAACACTTGCAGAAACTCCTTCGTCCATGGCTTGTTCAGCGAGTTTTCGAGCCTTCTGAACGTCACCTTCAACCACGGCGTCAAACAACTTGTTTAAAACCGTCTTTCTTGACTTACTCAAGCGCGACACCTTAAGTCTTAGGCAGACAACCCTATCGACCGCCTGAACACATCCACATTTATTTTCCCAGCCTTAAGCATGTTGCCAGTCTCAACGTTGTTCATGATAACCACCGCAGGTGCAAACAAATTGGGGTCTATCTGGTAAAAATCATAGTTTGCTTCCTTGAAGATTTGAAGGAATGGGCGTCCATAATTTGGAGAGGCTGAAGAGGGCGCTTTCTCAACTATGGTCCTCAGTTTTTCATCGTCTTTGAAGCCCCTTATATCGTAGAAGGCTTCCCCCATGTACAATATCGCGTCGTTGGTTCGCCCCATCGCTTCGGCAAAATTGGGATGCACAGGAGCAATAGGTGCAGAACCGAAAGCATGCAAAGCCAATTTTGGGTCTAGTCCCAGTTTCAAGAGTTTGTGCAATCCTGTCTCAACAATTCGTCCCGAGACTTGAGTGGAACCTGCGATGCATGTAGTCGGCACCAAAATCAGCATTAACTTGTTAGGTTGGACCTTACACTCCTGTGAAATTTTTTCAATCACGTTGTCAGGTGGTTCCTTACCTGTTTCTAGGACAAGCACAGCCACATCAGCCTCGTCCTCATATCCGATTTTTTCATACAATTGCCCGTTTTTCCTCGCCAGAGCTCTAGCCGGACCTGAGCCAATGGCTGAATAGTTGCCAACCTTTATTTGCCAATCAGCAAACTGTGAGCCAAGCGTGGATACGGCGGGATAGTCAGTTTGAACAAAAATTGAAGGCAATGTCAAGTCGTCATATTTTGTTGGAGAAATTGTTGCTTCGCCGTATCCCCCTAAACAAATTTTCGTGATAATCTTTCCAGCTTCAAGACTGCCTTTGGCCAAGATTCCAGCGTCGATCAGAGTGACGCCATGACTTGTTTTTTTAACCGTCACGTTGTATTCTTCGGGTGAGTCGCGTAGTTTTTCTGCGAGGTGCCAAGCTTTTTTATTCACGCTGAGTTTGCTCTCTGGCAACTGTTTTTCCTCAGAGATACTGCTCATAAAATTTTAGATGAGGATTCGAAGCCTTCGAGACGTAGAGCCTGCCCTCGCCTTCTTCGGTTAGGTCACCGACGAATAGGTAAAACGGTCCAGTTGTTTCTTCTCCGTTTATTTTGACTTTGGACTTAACGCTGTCAACGCTGAAAGTGGGAAGCACCGACGGGACAGTGCCACAAACAACAATTTTCCCGCCAGTCATTTCTGCGCCTGCTCTTCCGTCAGAGTTGCCTCCAACAAATATTGTTCCGTTTTTCATGTGCATGCCTGCGAATTGCCCTACGCTTCCGTTTACCTTTATCAAGCCTTTTCTCATGAAGCAGCCTAGCTCGTTCCCAGCGTTTCCGTGAATGATTATTGCTCCGCCGCGCATCCCTTTGACGCTTCCACGATAGGCGGCTCCCACATAGTCGCCTGCGTTTCCCTTGACTTCAATGACTCCGTCTTTCATCATAGCGCCCGTCCACGAGTCAGCGTTGCCTGCAACAGTTATTTTTCCGCCCCTCATCTCTTCGCCCAAGTGGACGCCAGCGTCTCTGTAAATGATGATCTCGCCTGAAGACATGCCCGCACCGATTCTTCTAACCTTGCGGACATCTCCAAAAACTTGAATAACTAGTTTCTCAGGTGTTGCTGAACCGTCGCCTTCAATGTTGAACAGGTCGCTGAGGCTTCGCTGACGGTTGCCTTCCCAGAGTTTCAATCTGCCTATCTCTTCTAAGGTTTTCCCAGCGAAGGCGTCTGGAGATATGCAGTCGGCTTCTACTGGAACCTTGAACAGGTATTTGGGATGAACAATGACGCTGATTATTTACACCTCCGTCTTCACAGCGACTGGACAAGAAACGCTCAAGTGATGTTCTGGAACCACGTAGTTTTCATACTGCACCGTGTAATAGTCTTCAAACCTCTCTTTCAGTCTTGACACAATTTCCTTCAGAGAAGACGAAGTTGCGGGTTTCACCCAAAAAGTCTTACCGCTGACTGATTTCACGATTTCCCCGTCTTTGACGACTATTTCTCCACCTTTGATTGCATAGGCGGCGTTCTTGAATGCCCTTCTGACCAACCTAAACTTTTTAGACGGGTCAATGTTTTCTGGGTCTATTCGATAAATTGCTAGATCAGCGTCGGCGCCCGTGCCCAAATGACCCTTCTGTTTTAACCCCAGCGATCTGGCTTGTCCAGCCCTTGTGGCGATGGCCAACTCTGAGAAAGTGTATTCTCTGTTTATAGTGGGCAACAGGCTCTTGTGCTGCGCTCGTCTGCTAATTTTCTTCATTAGCTTCTCTCTCGCGGCTCGACTCATAAGCCAGGAAACGATTTTGGGATAGTGGATGAAAGGCGCTGCGTTGGGATGGTCTGTTGTCATGAAAATTTTCCAAGGGTCTCTGATGAGAAGAGCGAGTTCTAAGCCTATTGACCATTGGGTGGCGTGGACGAAGCTGCTGCGCTTGTATCTGAAGGGCACAATGCCTGTGCTTGTTTCGGTTTCGACGTCGCTGTTTATCCATTTGTTGTGGCTCAGTTGATAGAGAATGTATTGGAAGGGTCCATCGGCTGTCATGGTTGTGGTGTCTCCGAACACAACCTGCCCCATGTCTGTGGTCACGTGACTATGAGCGTTCACGTATCTGGCGATTTCTTCGGCTCCAGACTCAAAGGTGCGCCAGTCGTCTCCCTTGAAGGCGCTGAACTGACAATGCGTAACGTGGATAACTGGCTTGTCGTTAGTTGCCAGATTTTCGACACACTTCATAGTTTCTAATGTTGTTGTGTAGTTTCCTGGTTTTCCGAGGTTATTTGTGTGAACATGAATCGTATGCGGCATGTGAAGCAACTGGTTGACTCTGCACAGTCCTTGAATGATCTCTCGTGGCGTTATGCTGAAGTTCGGAACCGTGTCGTCTATGTTTCTCACGTTTCTGCCGAATCCCCAGGCTTCGAGGCCGCCTGGGTTGACGAGTTTGATCACGTAGCCTCTTGTGGCTTCCATTGTCCAAGCAACGTATGCAGCGCATTCTTCAATCAATCCCTTGGAAAGTGGCTCCAGCACGAACCAACAGTCGCCTAAAAGAGGATAAGAACCTTTGTCGATTATGGGTGTGTCGTTCAACTCTTCATGGGTGTGGCGAGCCTTGAGCGGAGGCATAGCGGGGTCCATAACAGTTGTATAACCCATTCTGGCGTAGCGGTAACCAGTTGTGAAAGTGGAAGGAATTGAACGTCCCACGCCTGACCGTGTCTTTTCTGTCTTGACTTCAAAATCTTTGAAGTGGTCCTCTGGACGTAACATGCGACCCGAGTTTACCTTGGGTCCCGCAATGTGAGAGTGGATGTCAACCCCGCCGGGCATTACTATCATTCCAGAGGCGTCAATTGTCTTCTTCGTTCTGCCAACTTTTTCAACGATTTTTCCGTCTTTGACCGCTATGTCCATGCGTTCTCCGTCGACGCCGTTCAGAGGGTCGTAGACAAATCCGTTTTTTATGAGAAGCCCTGGCATTTTTGGCTATGCCCCCTTTTCATTCTTCTTTTTCCTTAGTTTGCGCACCTCTCGAAGAAGCCGTTGCAGTGTCTGCTGGTCTGATAAGACACCTTTTGGGGGTTTAACAATTTTTTTCAGTGGAAGTGGAACCATGTCCATTCGATAGGCTGTGCCCTCAACTTCTATGCCAGAAATGGCGCTTGGAAAGACCACGTCAGCCATCAACGAAGTGGCGGTCGTCCCTGGGTCAATAACTATCAGTGGGTTCTTCACCAAGTTTTCAACTGCGTCTTTTGGGAAGTGCGCCACGGGGTCGGAAGCCACAATAAGTGCGGCGTCGGCTTCTCCTCGACTTAGTATGTCTGTGACTGAGGTTTCGCCTGGATTGTACCGTGGATAACCGTGTGAGAAATCAACGGCGTAGGGATATCCCGTCTGCCATGTGGACACGATGTTGGCGCCGGTGACGTTGTAGTGTCCACGCATGGGCATGATGAGAAACTTTGTGAATTGATTCAGGTCTCGGGTGAGCGACAAAGCGGCGTCGATGTTGCGAAGTTTGCCTGCGCTCATTGTCAGGCCCACTCCGAAGAACAATACTCCGAATTCACTGGATATCATGACGTCGACTAAGTCTTCAAGAATCTCGATTGGCACTCGTGCCACAGCATCTACGTCGAGTTCTTGGTTTCGAATGAGCGCACGAAGCGCTTGCAGAAGCTCGTAGTCTTTGTTGGGCTCCACCTGAAGGAAGTAGTCGGCTATGTCGGCGGTGCGTGTTCGCCTAACGTCTACAACCATCATTTTTCTCTGTTTCTGCAGCAAGGCTGGTGGCAGATGCTCACTTTTTTCCACTCCAGTTGATTCTGGAACAGCAACATGCTCTATTTCGCCAGCAAGTTTTGCAGCCCTCTGCATTCTTTGTCGGGTTCGGTAGGCGCCTAGGTTTGACAGGTAACGGTTCCATGTGCTTGAACGAAATCTGCCCTCTGTGAAGTTCGTGTATCGTTCAATGTGGCGAGGGTGAGCGCTCCAAGGGTTGCTTCCCCAATAGATAACCAAGTCGGCTCTGTGCCTTATTTGCCCCAGCGTGCATGTGGAAAAGCCAATGTCTTGAATGCTTAAAACCGAAGGTCCGTGGCAAACAGTGGACGTGTTGTCAATTACGCCGCCGATTTCTTCGGCAAGTTCCACGCCGACTCGGATGGCTTCACAGCTGGTGTTGCTCCAACCATAAAGAATGGGATAAGAAGAGTTAGCTAGTATTTCCGCGCTTTTCTTGACGGCTTCGGTCACAGAGGTCTCAACTAATTCACCGCTTTTTCTGATGAGGGGTTTTAAGGGTCTGTGAGTTGAGTAGCCCAGAAACTTGGATTCGCCAACACCGCACGCGTTTCTCACTTTTGTGATGACGTTTTTCTGTACTACAAGCTCGATGTCGTCGCAGAGGGAACCGCAAACCGGACAGGTGACGTTGGAAACAATCGGCATAGGTGTCATTCCTTCTTGTAATGTTGCCTAAGCAGCTCTTGCAGATGCAACACCTGTCCATCAGCGGCAGGTTCAACAGTGGCTTCTATGCCCTTCAAAGACGGCATGCCTGTTCCATGGGTTTCAGGATTCACAATAACACTTGCCCAGGGTCCGTAGGGAACAAAAACCGAGCCCCGATGAGGCGACCTCAATGATTTCACCGCTCTGACAACAACTGAGCCATAGTCTGTGGTTATTTTCACGTTTTGGTTCTCTTTTACGCCGAGAGATTTCATGTCTTCTGGGTCGATTTCGCAGATTGCCACGCTCTTCCAATAACGCTCAGAGAGCTTCCCGTACTCTTTTCCCTGTCCCTGTCGAATGGTTCGACCCGTCAACAATGAAACCTTTAACTTGGGCATCTGGCTTTTCCGCCGTTGACCTCGTCTTTTTAAGCCATGGATGGTTATGTTGAAAAATCTACTTAGAATGTCGTCGCCTATTAAGGTTGTTGAGCTTACGTGCTTTTTTTGCTCCTGTTTGCAAGCGAAAAATCTCACGCAAGTTTTAAGCAAGCGTTCAACGTAATGCATATACTCAAATCGTTGGGATTCAAGGTGTAAATCCATGTCTAAACCAACCAAGAAGACGGTTATCATCTTTCTGGACACCGACAAGCACGCCAGCCCATTTGATATATTAACAGCGGTTGACCTTTTCCCCGAAGCTCAAATCTTAACCTACAGCAACGTTTTGCCCGAAGACTCTAGGCGGATCATTCAAGACGCCATGCTTCCCCGCGGACCAGACGGAGCCAAACAGACCAAGTTGTTCATTGGTGGGCAAGATGTTGACAAGGCAACTCAAATCCTCGAGATAGCCAAGAAGAGCATGTTTCCACCATTCGAATTAGCCATTATAGTTGACCCAAGGGGAGCATACACTACAGCTTCTGCAGCGGTGGCTAAGACGCTGGCAACATCCATAGAGAAGGGCTTAGGCGATTTCAGGGGAAAGACGGTCACAGTGTTAGCAGGCACAGGTCCAGTAGGACAAGTAGCGTCGCGCCTGTACGCCATGGAAGGTTCCAACGTAGTCGTGACCTCTCGTGACCTCGCAAGGTCAACGGCTGTCGCCACAAAAATCAACGAAGAGATGGGCAGTGAACTTGCGTGTGGAGTCAGAGCCGCAGAGCCAAGCGAAGTCGGAGCCGCCATAAAAGATTCGGATATGATACTTTCGGCGGGCGCCGCTGGCATAACACTACTGCCATTAAACGTGCTGAAGGAATACGGTAAACGCTGCAGGGTCGTGGGCGACATCAACGCCGTTCCACCGCTCGGTGTTGAGAGTTTGAAGTCAACAGACGAAAACGTTGAATTCCTGCCAGGAGTTTGGGGAATCGGCGCATTGTCAATCGGCACCTTCAAGAACAAGGTTGAGGCGCAACTCTTTAAGAGGGCGGTTGAGGCGCCAAAGGGGATATTCGACTACAAAATTGCATACGACATAGCTAAGTCAATTGTCTTAGCTAAACTCCAAAAGAGCGGGCAAAGCGGTCGCAACCTGCTTCCTTTCTAGAAAGCTCCCTTTTTCTTGGATACAATTTTTTATCACAAGACCCTCCCCGACCGATAACAGCAACCACAACGAACACAAAAAATAATGATAGTGAAAGCGAAAAAGAAACCAGCGAACTACCTTTCTCGAGAGCCACTCATGTAAGCCCAAGCTATCTTAAAAGCCCGCTATGCAGCTCCAATCACAAGAGGCTCTTTCCTTTCTTCTTTTGCAGCGTCTTGACCTGATTCTGGAGTAAACTCGGGCAGCGAGTTTAGGTCAAACGCCCTCTTTGTTTCACCGCACATCTGGCATTCGTAGGTCAGAGTTATGCCGAACTTTGGTTTGTTTATAAGATCGATCAACAGGTGCGGTGTCTGGTTGTGACATTTGTTACACCTAAGGAGCACTGTTGGAATATAATAAGTTCTGCTCATTTTTTCACCTCTTTCTAGTGTGGAGACTGCTCGATTTGAGGACCTTTTTCTATAGGTATCGGACGCTCTTTCTTTTCTTCCTTCGCGACATCTTTCGTTTGGTCTGTCAAGGGTTTGGGCAGAGTGTCAATGTCAAGGACCTTCCTTACCTCTCCGCATGCTTGGCATTCATAAATCAAGGCTAAGCCAAGCGTCTGGTTCTTAAAATCGATAAGAGCATGTGAAGTTTCAGTGCGACATCGGTTGCATCTTAGGAGAACTGTGGGAATGAAGCACGTTCTCTTAGTTGACATGCGCAGCCCCAATGCAGTTACAACTCATGGTCTTTAAAGAATTATGAATTAAGAATAAGAATCAAGCCTCTGTGCATTGCCCCATGCTTTACTCGTATGGCATCAGAAACAGGGTCTATAGAGATGTTCAACTTGACCAATTAGAAAGGGATTTGTCTTTGAGAATGCAAATCGCCAATAACTACAGAACTCAAGAATTGACTGAATAACCGTAAACTTATCTAATCCACCTTTACCTTAGTGCCTTCAATATACCAACAAGATTCTATGTCTATTAGAACAACCCTTCCTAAGAGCTTTCTGAGAGGTTTGCCTTTACGTCCCTGAAACCAAGCGTGGATGCTTCTCCACTTCTGTACCTTTGTGATTCTGAGGAAAGGACGGATATGATGGGTCTGAAGAATTGTCTTATGATAAAGTGGTTCCTTTCTAACCACTTTCTTTCTATATCGAACTCCCCGCCACATTCTTTGGAGATTGACCAATATGCCTAACGGAAACTCATACACCAAATGTTTTAGACTCCAAACCCAGCCTCTTGTCTCTACTGGAATTATTATTTCAAAGCAAGCGCCGTTTTTTGCGACTCTTGTTGATTCCCTTAAACATTTGAGTGGATTGTCTAAGTGTTCAAGAATACCATGGAGATACACCTTTTCGAAAACGCTGTCTCGAAAGGGCATGTTTTCTGCATCTCCAACTACATCGCATATCCCGCGATTAGTGTCTAAGCCAACTTCTCCTTTCTTATGGTGTACTCCAAAAATGAAACCACAACCCACGTCCAGCGTTTTTGTGAACTTGCTCATTTACCAAACAACTCCGCCGTCTTTTGTTGTGTTTTGCTTTGTAAATAGGGCATGTTCAGTTTCCTTCTAGGATTTTTTGGATGATTTGTAAATAAAGATTTATGCGCAATGCGCGCGCATCGAGTTCGCTTTCTACTTGAAAGAGAAAGGAAAAGCAGAAACCACAATTGAAGCTCAATGTGGAGCTTTGAGAACATTATACAATCATGGAGCAAACTTGTACGACTGTGAAAGCGTTAAAGAAACAGTGTTTTCTCAAAAAATGGAGCAACGGCACGAAAAAGAACGCCCTTAACGCTTACAAAAACTTCGCTACTTTACTGGGCTTAACGTTGCCAGAAATGCCAGAGTACAAAGCGCAATCTAAACTACCTTTCATACCAAACGAATCGGAGCTTGATCAGCTAATCGCTTGTGCAGGTCCAAAACTTCAGCCTTTCCTTAAAACAATCAAAGAAACCTTCGCAAGAACTGGAGAGGTTGCAGCTTTGAAATGGCAAGATGTTGATTTAGAACGACACATTATAACAATCAACGATGCGGAAAAGAACAGCAATCCACGCCAGATAGAAATCAGTGAAAAACTTGTAACTATGCTAAAGAGGTTGCCTCAAAGCGGTGACCTAGTTTTCGGAGAAAATGCAACCAAAAAAATGAGACAACTATTCCACGACACAAAAGACGTAGTTCTAGTAAAGAACACACTTGGACATAAAAGCATAACGTCAACTCAAATCTACGTCAAACTATTGCAGACTAGCAATAGAGAAGAATACGTTTAAAAAGTTGCTTCAAGCCTTGAGGAACAGCAAAGCCTTATAGAAAGTGGCTTTGAATACGTTACGGACATGCAGATTGGACAGATGAGTTACAAACTGTTTAGGAAGCGTAAACCTTGGAAACCGAATTAGGTAGAGTTGGAGATTTGAAGGTTGTACAGAGATCATCCATGGGATACATTCTAGAGAACGGCACGGAAATATTGGATACATTCGCCGAAATCTACCATCACAATGTTAACTGACGCAATAATTATGCTTCTGTCTTGGGCGAAAGCCCCCTTTTTTTGCAGAAAATAAGAATTCTTTTTTTAACAGGGGGTTTAAGTCACTTTTGAGGATTCTCCCAGAATAAGTAGACTTTGGTTTGTAGTAGCAGCGCTGTGACCTGGATCAGCTTTGCGAGTTTTTCCAGGCTGGCAGCTTGCACCTTTTCTCTGTATGGTTCTCTTTTTCCGTATGGTTGATGGTGGAAGAATTCTTTCATTAAGCGTGGATGAGGGTTTTCTCTGAAGGCTTGTCTGACCTGGGAGATATCAGAGTCTGATAAATTTTGGAGTTGGGACACTACGTATTTCTCGCTTCCCAAGAGTGTTATGTTGAAGCCTAACTCGGCTAAGACTTCTCTTATGGCTAAGGCTTGCTTTGGTGGAGGCGTCTCCTGGACTTTGGTCATGCCAGCTCTCTCGAAGAAGGGGTTATACTTAGCCATGACGGCGGTGCTTTCCACGCAAGGCGTGCCAGATTTCTCCAGGGTGTCGCGTACAAGCTTCTGTCCAAGCCCGATGGTGCGATATTTTGGGTGCACAACAACCCGCATGATATTGCTGAGTTTCTCATTCAGCTCCGGCACTGTCATTTTTGGTAGCATCTTTCGACGACCCGCAACAGTCATGGTGGGATACGTGTAGACTATGACTCCGCAGTTCTCGTCATCTCGCATGCCTCTGAAAATCTTTCTGACGGGTCCAACATGATGGCTTCTATAATGAAAGTTGGCCAAGGCTTTGTAGTCTTCTGCTGTGCCTTCCTCGATGTGGATTTGCTTGAGCAAGGTGCATTCTCTCAGCGGCTTGTTTGGGTAGTAATCGACTTGGATCTCCTTGCCGAAGCGCTTATGGATGCGCACTGAAGGGTTGAGGTCCTTAAAGAGATCGGTGTGGGTTGTGGCTGCCAGAACAGCTTTTCCCTCTTGACGAGCCAACTTCTGAAGGTTGAAGGCCACGATTTTGGCGGTGTCACGATCCAGAGTGGCGCAGAACTCATCCATAACCCAGAACTGGGCACCCGATTCAATCATTTTGGCTATGCGATAGCGGTAGCGTTGCCCGTCGCTGAGCTCTCGATACCGGCGGACAAACAGAAAGGCATCGTTTAAGCCAACTCTGCTGAGGAGCTCGAGGCCTTCCTCAACTGTTCTGCCCACTGTGTCAATGAGCGGTTTGTCAAGGTCAACTTGAATTTCTGCAATGTTGATTACGTCGCCCAGGTATGGGTTTTCCTTAATGTCTTTTTCAAGAGCCTTGAGCAAGACGCTTTTCCCACTGCCACTGTCACCAGTAATGTAAACAATGTCTTGTGGACCAATCTTCAGCTCCACATTGTCATAGATGAGAAACTTCTGCTGCTGATCCACACCCAGGCCAAAGGCTTCAGCAACAGCGATGGTGCGCGGCGTTATCTCGGTTGCAGTCTCGTAGCCAATGTCTATAATGAATTTGCCTTCTCGCATGTCATAACGACGAGCATATTTGCGGATCTGAAAATGTTCTCGGCGCCTTGTCATGCCTTTTTAGTCAACACCATGTTATTACTACGTGCATGAAAGATATACGTTCCCTGTTAGAAACTTGTCTGACCCAAATCTTTCCTAACCCCTACCCCCTACAGTTTTCCTATTGCTTGAAATTTTGACCAATACGGACCTACCCCTATCCCCTATCGTTTTTTCTCAGTCATGTCTACCGCAGCAGCTTTTTGAAGGGTTTAGCCTACCTAACAGTGCTGAAAGATGTGCTCGTTGTGAATGCCCACAACAACCATGTTCTTTTAACATAGCTTGCAACGTTAGAAGAGTGCGTTGTTGTTGTGAGAAAAAAGTAACTTTATTTATTGCGTCTTCACAGAGAGTTCTTTTCGGAGAAGAAGCATGCCTTTTTGGTCGTTTGAGCAGGAAAGACTCCTTGAGGACTTGGTTAATCAAAACAAGCCCATAGAGGAGATTGCTGAACACTTTCATAGAAGTGTGGAAGCCGTTAAGTTGAAGATTAGAAGGCTGGGTTTGCAGCCGCCCAAACCTCTTGAAACCACAAGCGATAAAGTTACTACTTCAACCACAACAACAACGAGCATGCCCATCAACCCTGTTGAGTTACCCTCACCAAAAGAGGCTTTGGAGCTGCTGTGGGGCGCCATCGAAAGGTTAAAGCAGCCTGACGTCAGCGCTCAAGAAGCCAGAAAACTGCGCCTTCTTTTGTCGGGAATCAAATCGTACATTCACCTTGAAGCTGACTACTTGTTGAGAATGAAGGAAGTTGAGCGTCACTTGCTCACGATGATGAAAGCCGAGCTGACTCGTGAGAAAACCTTCGCAGACCAGGAAAAGGACCCTCATAAAAAAGCGGAGTATCTTGAGCGAGTCAAGGAACTACAGGAAAGCATCAAGCAAATGGAAGCCAAAGGCGTGAGAGAGCCGAGCCCAAGCGAAAGACATCAATTTTAGAGAGAAATTCTACTCAATACGAGATACCCCCCGTCGGTTTTTCCATAGAATTACAAATATGATCCAAACATGACCCTTGGCCTTGTGTGCGCGTAGAGCCTACCCCTCGGGTTTCATATATGATCCAAATATGATTAGGTTGCTTGAAGATGCCAAAACTTGTAGATTACCTTCCCTCGTTTCTCCGGCTTGCAGGTGACAAGTCCCTTGCGTTCCATTATGAGGAGTAGTTTTCTTATCTGAGCCTTGTCGTTGCGAAGTGCCTTAGATAAGCTGTTTGCAGTCTGAGGCTGCTGCTTCAACAATTCAAGGATTTTTTCCTTCAACGTCATGGTTACGCACAGCAATTATTAATAGGGGAGGTTACCTATATTTGAGTAACTACTCAGAAGTGAAAGGCATGACCAGGCGTTTCAGCACCAGTCCCATGCATGGCAGCAAAACACGGTTTTTTGCTTTTGCCCATGGTGACCAGCTGGCTGTTCTCGATTTCTCCACGGGAAGGGTCCGCATCGGTTCTGACATCGAGAACATATTCGATGAGACAGGAATCATCTACATTGATAATGGAGTTCGTCTTCCAGGCGTGGAGCCGATAGCACGCACTTGGGAGGAAATGAAGGAGAAAATAAAGCGGCAATGGTTAGAGCAGTTGATTTCAAAGCAACCTAAGATTGAGGTTGTTTTCCCACCTTCCAATCGGACGCCAGAAGAGGAGCTCGAAAGGACCCAAAAAATACTTGATTTTGATAAGCCGAAGGGTAACCCAGATACTGTAGGTGACTTGAGTGCGCATGCCGCCAGAAAAGAGGAAGAGGCTCGGCGATGGGCTCACAACGCAGTCAACCAGGACCCCAACATAACCGTGGGTGACTTGACTCCCGCTCATGATAATAGGGGTTTGGATGAGTTGTTTGTTGGGCGCCCTACGCATCGACCACCTGTGACGGAAAGCCAAAAACTCTTGGAAGCGAAGTATGAGAATGACGCCAAAGCCGCGGATGTCCGCTTCAGGGTCCAGAATCCTTCAATCCGCGAAGAAGCCTTAGACGCTGAACATCTGGTCCCAAAAATCAAGGCCACGCTCGCTGAGGCAGAAAAACAACGTGAGAAACAGCGAAAAGAGGAAGCCTGGCGAGACATTGAGGAGCGTCTGAGAGCCAAAGGCATCCACATCTAAACCCTCAGCCTTTTTGGTATTTGTATTCGGTATCAGTATTCGTTATTTTGAATCACGGAGTGCATGGTGTTAGTGGGTCGCTGGGACTTGAACCCAGGACCTCCGACATCCCAAGCCGGAGTCTTAGCCAAGCTGGACCACGACCCCTCTTTCACACATTTCATTTATGATTAGAAAGGCGCCCAAGAAAACACTGATCGCAAAATTTTCCTCCCTTACATGACGAGTTGGGTTGCGACATATCTGAAATAGTTTGGATATCTCGCGGCTGCCACAGAGAGCATGCTGGCTCCAAAAGGTTAACCCAACATCGTTCCTGACGACAATAGACTTTCTCGTTATGAAGCCTCTCAAATACAACCAAAACATCGATGACATATTCACTTCTCAAGAAGGCGCCGCCAGGCTTTGCGTTCAGAATCTCCTTGGCAGCATTCTGAAGCCTTGTCATGTCTGCACTGTAAAGGCTGATCTCGTAGCGCCCGCAGAATTCGCAGTTTCCGCAGCGTTTAGCGCTTTCACTCAAGTCTATTTTGACAGAATGGCTTCCAGAAGAGACCATATAGGAAAAAGAAGCCCAATTCTACTCTTATGTTTTTCACAACAGTTGTGAAGAGTTAACAATGCCCTTGAGATGAAATACTATTATGGGTTCGCTTTACTGTTAACAATGGCTTCTTTTTTGGTGTAGTTGAAGAGGATAATTTTCTCTCCATTCCAGTATGGAGCAAAATCAATCTTATCGTGCGCTTCAAGCCACGATTTGAATTTAGCCCTCTCCCTTTTCGGTATCTTCAATTCAATGAACACTTCTCGCGGCATGGCAAACTTACGCCTTTTAACAAAAGGCTCATTTCCCAAATTCAAACATCCCCCTTTAACTCTCCCCGCGCTTGAGCAACAAGTTCTTTGAGCTCTTGAACCCTCTTTTTGTTATCGAATCCAAGTACTCTTTCTTGGTCTTCAAAAAGTGCTATTACTGTCTCAGTTGAACATATGGCTTCTTTAAGTTTAGTTTTCCTTTCAAATTCCTCTTCTAATTTCAGAATCTCCAAGATAAGCTTCTGACGTTCTTGTAACTCACGTAGAGTTGGCACAGAGCTCCTCAGAAGATTGAGGTCACTGCTCTGAATAGGAACGAGTAGCCTTTTCAAAATGGCTTCTATTTCCTCAATTTTTCCATACTCACCAGGCCAATAGACTTGAACCACGCTACAACTCACAAGAACCTTAGCATCAAAACTCTTTAATTCAATAATCAATTGAGCATTCGCTGGAATTCCACCTTTTGATTTGCGACCGCCACCATAGGATACAAAAAATCCGCTTTCCTTGGCTCTTTTCTCTGTGGTTTCCAGATCACATCTGACAGCATACTTAGTCTGAAAATTTTGCATGTTTCACCGAAATAACCACGTGGATAGCTCCACCATATAAGACCTGCGATAGATATGCCAGCAAAATCAACACATAAAGTAATGAAACATGGAACCAGTGGCGTCGTTGTCATTCCAAAACCCTATCGGGACTACCATGATTTGAAGCCAGGAAGCACCGTCACTATTCTGTATGACTCGCTTCTGCTGATCGTTCCAAAAGGACGGGAAAATCTTATCCAAGAGAAATCCGAGTTAATCGACCAGCTTTTAGGACAATCCAAACAGGAGACTCAGAAATGAGTCTTGATGAGAAAGACAAAAAGCTGGGCGAAACTCTCGCTCGGTTGCGCGATGGCCTCCAAGGATTACAGCCAACGATTCAAGCCATCGATGAGTTTTTGAGTTTTCTTGGGAAACCACTGGAGCCGCCGGATGAGGCACCATACAACAAGATGTTCTGGGAGAAGCGCAACGGCGCCAAAGGACCCTTTGAAATGACCAGTCTCAAAAACTGTGGCAACGTGGACCTCTTCCGTCACTTGGTTGCCATGATGAAGCAGAATAACCGGCGCTTCAGCGAGAAGGCATGGACTCATTATTACTGGTTAGGAAAAGACAACGATGACACCATTTTCCGACGAGAGAAGAAGCAGTCAAGCTGAAATTGTGGGGAAAGAGGTGGCGGCACAGCCTTTGACCCAGACCCACCTGGGTGCGGTTGTTCTCCCATGCAGCTGCACTCTTTGTGCTGCCATCTCCCTCAAAAACGGAGCTGCCAATGAATGAATGTAGTGGAGTCTGCAGATAAGTCTTATCGACGCTGCGGTGACTGTGCCCGTTGGAAGGTCCCAGACAGCGGTTGCACTTACGCCAAGGACATCCGTGAAGGCACGGTCTTAGCCGATGATGCAGCATGCGATGACTTCTATCCGTCGAGGCATTCTAAAGGAAAGAAAGAGAGAACCCCAGAGCACAAGGCTTCTGGCCTCAGCGAAGAGGGACCCTTTGAAGCGATTTACCACAACGATCAGCCCATGTTTTTGGTTAAGACGAAGGACAGTTTCAGCATAGTTGAGGCTGTCAGTAACCAGGGGCGCAAGGTTGTTCCGAAGGAGCTCGGCGAGTTCCCTTATCCTCCATACGGCTACTACGAGCATGCAATACCAAGTCGAGAGGACCTCTTTTGGCAAGTGCGAAACGAGTTTGACACCTTCTTAGACGTCGAGAGTATTTACAAGGACTTTCTGGCCGCCTGTGTTCTGCTAAGTTATCAACAAGAAAAGGTCAAAACCGTACCATACGTCTACTTTTTTGGCGACAACGAATCAGGGAAGACAGTCGCCTTAACCCTACTCTTGCATCTTTGCTATCGACCCCTTTTAGGTGTCACCATCCCCCCGGCGGATCTCTACGGCTACTTAGATGATTCAGACTCTCCGGGAACCATCCTTGAAGACGAAATTCAGGGCTTATGGAAGGACCTGGATAAGAGCAAAATTTACAAGGCTGGCTACAAGCAGGGCGCCACAATACCCCGCACCTTCATTCTCCAACACAAGCGATTTATCAAATACTTTCGCTGCTTCTGTTTCAAGGCATGCGCAGCTGAGGAAATGCCAAGGGTCAAAGGCTTACTCGAGCGGTTCATCTTCATTCAGATGGTTGAGGGCTTTCCAAAGAAAGACTGGGCTGATGTCAACAGAGAGGACACCAAGCGCATTATGCAGCTGCGGAACATCCTTCTCAAGTGGCGTTTGGTCAGTAGATTAGAATGGTCTTTGCCAGAGGTTGAGTTGCCTGTTAAGGGTCGCCTCAAAGAACTTTGGAAGCCGGTCATACAGATAGTCTCAGGGTTGCCAGTAGAACACGACTTGCGCCAGTTTCTGGAACGCTTGCAGCAAGAACGTATGAACGAGAAAACCAACACTCTGGAAGGCCACCTCGTCAAAATCATCGCGCAGCTCTATCAGAAGGACCAACCTATTCCGTTCACTGACATTTGGGATTCTCTCGTAGTCGACCTCGAGGCAAAACTTGACGATAAGAAACCCAACAAAATGGATAGTCCCGAGTTTGGAGAAGTCACTAAACAAAAAATTGGCTATAGGCTAAGAGAGGTCCTCGCTGGTCGAAAGAGATCCTACCGCACCAAAGAAAGCTTCACCAAAGTCTACGAGTTTGACCACGAAAAACTCACCCGCATAATCAAGAAGTACGGCTTCAACATTGTGTCCAAGTGTCTAAGTTTTCCGACTTGCGAGGGTGTCAGCGCACCTGAAACTATGGAAAAAAACCATGAAATCTCCATGCCTAAACCTGTGGATACACCTCAGGAACTCGGTAAACTCGGACACTTAGACACAAGCCCCGCAGAGAATATAGCAGCACCAACAATGAAAAATAAGAATAACGCTAAGTCGAGAACAAACATCAAGTCTGTTGTGGCTCTGGACCCTGTGTACGTGGGTCCCTGCATGTTTTGCGGTCAACGGACCACTCTAACCTGGCAAGTTCAATATTTCAACGGCGAATGGGCTGACGCTTGCCTTAGTTGTGGAACACCATTCCTTGAAAAATTGAAAGAGGAATCTGCATCATGACCAAAAACAGCGATAAAACACCCACCCAAGGGAACACTGAATACCATTTTCATGAGGACCGTCGCCGTCGTGCAAAGCAACGATTGTTGACTTCACCCTACGTGAGCGATGATATTTTAGGCGAGTCGCAACACCATGGAAAAGCCCATCAAGTCCAATTTAAAATCACGCCATTCGCCCATAAAGTAGGTCAAGAAGTAGCCGCCCTGTTCGGTATGAGTTTAAGTCAATACTCTAAGGCTGGCTTCACTAAAGACAGCATCATCATACTCGGCAAAAGCGGGGAAAAAAGAACAAGCGGAAGTCAGAGCCCTGAAGCTCTGCCCGTCCAGCCCCCTATTCAGCACGGTGAAAATACCCAGAAGATGCGGGGTGGCGCAGCCAGGATCAACGCGCACAGGTCACATAAGCCTGAGGACCCAGGTTCAAATCCTGGCCCCGCATCCACAACAACCATTGAGGAACCTCGTAGTAAAGAGGTTGCCTGTCCAAAATGCGGCTCCACGCGGATCTGGAAAGCGGGCTTTGACGCTAAAGGCAATCAGTTATTTCTTTGCCGTGACTGCTTTCGACGTTTTCAAGTAAAGGTCGACATCAGCAGCCAACTCCTTAAACAGTCTAACCCTGGAAAGAACCTTCTTAAGTCTGATGTCTTTCAAGGTGATTTTCCCGTTAAGCCAGTCGCGAAGGATCCGCCTTTCAAGCGGCGTGAAAATGTAGCTTCTCATATCGCATCGACAGAGACTATTGTAGGGAAAGCATTAAATACTTTCGGTGACTATAATAGAGAATGCCGAGTATGCGAGACTGATGGAGTCTTGAAAAACTTGGCGGCGGTAAACGAAACCAAAACAACCGCCCAGGACAGAACCAACCAACAAGCATTGAAAGGCGAACTCGTCACTTTCATGTTCCACCTGAGCAAGCAAGCATTAGACAAGAAAACCATCTACAGCAGAGCCCGAAACATTGAGCTTCTCTACCGCAATGGCGCCGACCTCAACAATCCCGACAGCGTCCTAACCGTGCTGGCCACAAACGAAACATGGAGATCAGGAACCAAAAAGAATCTGCTTCAAGCCTATAAATCCTACGCCAAATGGAAGAAAATCGACCTATCAACCATTGACTTACCCAAATTCAAACGTCAGACAGAGCAGCCTTACGTGCCCAAGGAAACTCAGCTTGACCAACTGATCGCTGGAGCCGGCTGGAAAACAGGCGCGTTCCTACAGCTGCTCAAGGAAACAGGAGCGAGAACCATAGAAGCAGCGAGCCTAAAATGGAGCGACATAGACATGGAGACCCGAACAATTACTATAAGGAACCCAGCGAAAAACGGCATGCCCAGACAGATCCACGTTTCAGAAAAATGCATAGAGATGCTCGGGAGGCAGCCTCACAAGAGCGAGTACATGTTTGGCAAGAACCCAGAGTCCATAAGGAAACGGATGAGAGCAAACTTCCACTGGGCCCGCGGCTACATCGCAGCGAAGACAGCCAACAACGACCTCAAGAGAATCCATCTGCACACGTTCAGGCATTTCTTCGCAACCAAACTCTATCTTCAGGTCCGCGACATACGCTATGTTCAAAAGAAGATGGGTCACCGGAGCATAACAAGCACCACGATCTACGAGAACAGCGAGCCCAACCAAGACGTTGAAACCTACACGGTGAAAGCAGTGACCAACAGAGAGGAAGCTGAAAAACTTATAGCCTTAGGCTATGAATTCCATTACCGAACACAAGAAGGCGTGGACCTGTTCAGAAAGAAGGTGATAGGGCTTGACTGAACCAGAACTGTTCTACATGAACCGAGAAACCGGAGCGTGCACATTTGAAAAGCCTCATGGAGAGTTTCAGAATACATTCGCAGAGATTCAGAACACGTTCGCCGAAATATTTTCAATGTGGGCTGGAAGAGTCTTAATAACAGCTGCAAACGAGAAGTGGGCGCAGACAGCAGCAAGAGTGGCCACAGGCTTCGCCTCATCAATAATTATGTCGCCTGCCGAGGCTGGAATAGAAGGCAATGTACAGACAGAAAAAACTCCCGATGGACGTCCTGGAACAGTCATTCAAATATATCACCGCACACGGCACGACCTCAAACAACAGATGATTCTCAGAATCGGTCAGTGCGTTATGACTTGCCCTACAACGGCTGCCTACGACGCATTGCCAGCAGCCAAAAGAAGACTGAAGGTGGGTCGCAGCATAAGGCTGTTTGGCGACGGCTTTCAACGAACAGACGAAATGTATGGGAAAAAAGTTTGGCGCTTACCAGTTATGGAAGGAGAATTCATCGTTGAAGACAGCTTCGGTGCCCAAAACGCAGTCGCAGGCGGAAACTTTCTTATATTAGCTGAAAACCAGAAGGCAGGTTTGCAGGCTGCAGAAGAGGCGGTCAAAGCTATTGGCTCAAAGTCTGAGGGCGTCATACTGCCCTTTCCAGGAGGCATCTGTCGGTCAGGCTCGAAAGCAGGTTCAATAAAATACAAGCTTAAGGCGTCTACTTTCCATCAGTACTGCCCCAGGCTGAAAAAACTGGTGCCGGACACCATGGTTCCAGAAAACGTCAGCAGCATCTATGAAATTGTTATCAACGGCTTGAACCTGGACGTGGTCAAGCATTCTATGGCTGAGGGGATAAAAGCAGCTGTGAAGGTTCCAGGCGTAGTAAAAATCTCGGCTGGAAACTACGGAGGCAAACTGGGTCCCTATAGAGCGTATTTGAAGGAAATTCTTCAACACTGATGAAGGCGTGCCAGTTTGCGTTTGATTGTTGCGATAACCGGCGCCAGCGGCGTAGTCTACGGCAAGCGTCTTTTAGAGGTGTTTCGAGAAAAGAAGATAGAAACACACCTCATTGTGAGCAAAGCGGCGGAGAAAGTAATCGAACACGAGTTAGATATGAGCAAGAAAGACTTAGAGAGATTAGCGATTCACGTTTATAGTGTGGATGATTTGGATGCACCCTTAATGAGTGGTTCGTTTAGAACCGATGGCATGATTATAGTTCCATGTACTATGAAGACTCTGGCTGGAATCGTGCATGGATACGCTGACAACTTAATTTTAAGGGCGGCAGACGTGACACTGAAAGAGGGACGAAAACTGATTGTTGTTCCACGAGAAACTCCTTTGAGCGTAGTTCACCTTTGTAACATGTTCGAGGCGGCAAAGCTCGGCGTCTTTGTGGTTCCTGCCATGCCTGCCTACTACCATAGACCAAAAAGAATTGATGACCTTGTGGACTTTGTTGTGGGCAAGGTTCTTGATTGTTTAGGTTTAGAGCACAAACTGTTCAAACGATGGACAGGTGTAAAAGAAAGAAAGTTGTAGAGAATACCTTTCTTACTTTTGTGTCCTTTTCTTCTTTCTCTCGAAGTTTTTTCTGAGTTTTGTCGCTAATTCGCGGTCTTCAATGATTAGAGCCCCTCGGTAGCCACAGTTTTTGCAGTCCCACAGAGACCACATTTGAGGAAGACCGTGCGCCCAGAAAACTTTTGTTGAGCCACATCGAGGGCAATACTTTGTTCTCTTCAACACGCTTTCAATCGCATTGGTCTTTTCAATCTTTTTCTTATAGGTCCATTTCTTCTGGAACAAAGTGCCAAGCGCCAGAAACTCGAATTCTTGAGCTAATTTTCCGCATAACGGACAATGCTCTTCGGGTTGCATCTGCTTATCATATACGCATTTTGTGTTGGGACACGTCCAAGTGCCCATGATTTTTCACTGATTGAACAGGTTTTTTAGATTATTTTAATGTATTCTGTGCCCTTTCCTTCCGGTGACCCCACCACCACTCGATGATACTTTCTTTTGTTCTTTTTGTCTCGCACCAGCTCTAGCTTTCCCTTAACTAGAATGGTTTCTCCAACCTCGGCGAGGTCGCCGTACAATCCCTCGTAAGAGACGACTTCTTCTATGTCTGCAACCAGAGGACCCTTAATGACCCTTGCGTCTTGAACGTGATAGACAGCAGGTAGAAACAGAGAATCGGAGTTGTCATCTACAACTGCGCCCAAAACAACAACGCCGAGGGGCTCGTAAATCTTGTCAGCGTATTCCTCATTCATCTCTTCCTCAAGTTTGACTGGGTGAACGCTGAACTCTGTGTCTTCAAATATTCCCAGATTCCACTTCCGCTTGTAAATCTGCAGGGCTTCTTCCATGGTTAATGGGTGAGAACTCGCCTTGCTTCTGCACCATGTCTTGAGGGCAGAATCTTCGAGTCTTCGGATGCTTGAGGTGATCTGAGAATACGCCTCTTTTAAGGCTTGTTTCACAGCTAAGCTGTTTTTCAGACCGTAAACAGTCACATCTATGTCAGAAACGCCTGGGCGGTGAATGTTGAGGAGTATAGAACCCGACACTCCAAAAAATTCGGGTGAAACGCCGCTTTTCTCGGACAAAAACGACACTAATCGGGTTAATTTTTTCTGCAGGAAGTCGAGACGCTTAGCCGTCATTATTTGAGCCAGTTTTTCTTCGGGCTTGTAATGCCTTTTAAGATATTCAAGGGGCACAGCCGTCATTAAAATGTTGTAAAAGGGTGAATAGAAAAGATATTGTGGATAATCTTTCTCAAGGAGATTGAAGGTCTCTAACAAGCTGGGAATAGTATAACTCCTTAACACTCGTTTGAATCGCCATATTCCCTTTCCCCAACTTCCAAGCCTAGCTGGAACATACTTTATATATGAGATGACCCTGTTCGGCGGATGATAAGGCCCAACGACGCAGAAGAAAAAACCTTCTTTAGTACGCAGGAAGTCGCGGTCTCTAAACTTCCGCATTGTCATTAAATTGTGTCGCACCTAGGTCGGTTTGAACAAACCTAATGTTGCGGATATGAACTATTAAAGTTCACCTAAAGTGCGACAACATTAAGAACTAGCATACGAAAGACAAGGCTCAACTCCAAAGCAGGTGCCTTGATGACAACATGGGTTCCCTATGACGGCGACGCGTTCCTTACGAGAGAAAACTTTATCTTTTATACCTTTGGCTACGAACACCCGCCCGAACGCGCTCTTGCCTTTCTAAAATACATTCCCACCCGATTCAAACATTGTTTCCCAGTGCATTTCTTTAAGAGACAATGGAAACTCGGTGCTGTGGAATTTTGTCGACCTGAAACACTTTACTCAGCCAAAAACTTCCAGAGGGTAACACAGGCATTTCGCAGAGACTTTTCAGAGTACATATACTTTTGCCCGTTCCGCCAGAAAGACGTGATCGCCCCGTCCCTAAGCCTCATTAAGACGGTTTATGTGCCAAACCAACGCCTGCAAGCGCTTTTCAAGAAACGAAAACATGACCGCCTGCAAAAACTAACAGTAGAAATTATAGCCCTTCTCTCGGCAGATTCAAGCGTCCCGATTGAAGATTTTGGGTTGCACGGTTCAATCGCCCTCGACATGCATTCGGCTGAATCCGACATCGATCTAGTCGTTTACGGGGCACAGAACTTTCGAAGACTAGAAGCCGCAGTGAGCAGACTTGTTGCAGAAGGTAAATTTGGTGCTGCTGGAAAAAATCGGGCGCAATACAAGAGAAAAGTTTTCGTTTACAACGCTGTTAGAAAACCCGCCGAAGTTGCTGTTAAGTATGGAGATCATAAATATTCCCCCATCGCTTCAGTCAAGTTTCGTTGCAGAGTTGAAGGAGACAACGAAACTATGTTTCGTCCAGCCATCTACCACATCAGTAAATATCAACCACTCAACATAGCCTCGAGACTCAAGAGACCTCAGATTCCTAAGATAGTGACATCCATGATTGGATCTTACCGAAACGCAGCAAAAAAGGGCGAAGAAATAGAGGTTTCAGGGGTTTTGGAGCGGGTAGAACAAGTAAGAACCGCCAATGTGCATCATCAAGTTGTGGTCGGTTCGGGAGCCAAAGAGGATGAATACATTCGGCTTCTTACCAGCTGAAGGAGAATTAAAATATCTGGTTCTCAATGAGGATACTCACCTCATAAGCTGGAGTCTTTTTCATGCTGGGAAATTTCAATCTAACTGAAAAAGAAGACGTTGCCAAACTAATCTTAGAAAGAAACATCAAAATCCTTAATCTCTGCCACATCCCTGAAGATGGACGCCTCAAAACCTTAAGCTTCTCAACTTTGGATGAAAAAAGAGTTCGCAAAATTCTGGAGTTTGGCGAGAGAGTCGATGGCTCCAGTCTGTTCTCATATATTGAGCAAGACAAAAGCGATATTTACATAATGCCTAAACTGGAGACAGCGTTCCTCAACCCGTTTTGCTCGCAACCAACACTAAACATTTTGTGCAAATACTTAGACGAGAACGGAGACCTCTTAGACGTAGCCCCAGAGAATATTCTGTCAAGGGCAGAGGAAAAGCTGCGTTCTTCAACAGGTGTGGCGCTCAAAGCGTTGGCTGAAATCGAATTTTACATAATTTCTGCTCAAGAAACCAAAATCCCCATCCCAGCGGAACCGGATAGAAACTACCAGGAGTCGGCACCTTTCAGCAGATTTGAAAGTTTAAGGGATGAGATTCTGGTTACACTAGCTGATGTTGGAATAGCCACAAAATATGGGCATGCTGAAGTTGGCAAGGTACTGCGAGGAAATGGCACGGTTATGGAGCAACACGAAATAGAGCCAATGCCTGAGAATTTAATTAAAATGGCTGAAACAATAACGGTTGCAAAATGGGTTATACGCAACATATGTGCAAAACACGCCTCTTCTGTTTCCTTTTCTCCTAAAATAGCCCTAGAGCATGCTGGAAACGGAATGCACATCCACTTGTGTGGACTAAAAAACAACAGGAACCTAATTGCAGAGCCAAATGGAAGCCTAAGCGTTAACGCAAAAAAAATGATCGGCGGAATCTTAAAGTTTGCACCAAGTCTCACAGCCTTCGGAAACACAATACCCGTCTCGTATCTGCGTTTTGTTTCACCTAAGGAATCTCCGATGCACATTTGCTGGGGAGCCAGAAACCGTTCAGCCTTGATACGCCTACCTTTATGGTGGAACTTCAAGAAAACAGAAGATGAAACCGACCCTTGCAAGAGAACATTCGAGTTCAGGGCTCCAGACCCCTCAGCAAACGCTTATCTGCTCTTCGCGGGGATTGCTGTCGCGACGAGATATGGATTGAAAAACCCGAAAGAATCACTTAGAATAGCTGAAGAATTAGACATCGAAAAAGCAGCCAAAGAAAACAAAAGACTTAAACTTCTGCCTCAGTCCTGCAACGAATCTGCAATAAACCTTGAAAAAGACAGACAATACTACGAAGCGGGAGGAGTTTTTCCCAAAGCCGTAATAAATAATACAATAAAGAAACTCAAATCCCACAATGATGAGTCTTTGCTCAAGATATTGAAAAATGATCCCCAAAAAGTTGAAGAACTAATGCTGAAATACTTGCATTACGGATAAAAAAGGCTTGAGGAATTCTCCGCGTTCCAACTTTGATCGCAAGAGAGTGTGGGAACCAATTGACATCTCCAGAGCTTAGAGACCGCGACGCCATCATCACGAGTGATAATCTGATTTTTCGAGTTTACGGTTATTCTCATCCCTCAAGTGCCTACGTATGCGACGTCGAATACGCGCCTGCACCGATTTTTGAATCCAAAGACCCACGGGCTTGTCGCGGTGTGGGAAAAGCACTTTATTACAAGTTTTATTCAGACCAAGGCTTGCGTTTCGTACAAGAGAAGTGTCCACAGTACATGGTTTGGTATGCCCCGCTTCAGACTCGCCTTTTGAGCGTCTATAAAGACCAGATCATAGAGGTGCGTAGACCAGATCAAACGTTTCTGCACTTATCTAAAGAACAGCCACGCGACTGCCTTCTCCAAGCGCTGCATGGGCTCACGAAACTAATTTTGGAACGTTCGGGATTGTCTGAAACCGATTTTGGGGTTTTTGGTTCATTGCTTCACGGTTTTTATCACCCTTTTTTCTCTGACCTCGACCTTGTCTTGTACGGTGGAGAAAAAGTTAGGAGACTGCGGCAAACGCTGGAAACCCTTTACCAAGAGGAGGCTTCGCCTATACGAAACGAGTTTGCAACTGAAGAGGCGTTGAGGGACAAAAATTGGAGGTTTGTCAATTACAGCCCAAGGGAACATTGTTGGCATCAGCAGAGAAAAATGGTTTACAGCCTGTTTGAAGACAAAAACAGTGGCAGGGTCATCAAGACTGAGTTTGAACCTGTGAAGCAGTGGCATGGAATACATAATGAATACGACCCAGAAACACGAATTGCAAAGAAAGGTTGGATCAGAGCGATTGCCCGAGTGACTGATGATTCTGAAGCGCCCTTTATGCCTTCAGTTTACAAAATTGAATTGGGCAGAATCTTGGAAGGCGTGAGGGTTGATTATGTTCAGCGAATCATCTCTTATGTGGAGGAGTTTCGGATGCAAGCTGAGAGAGATGAAGAGGTTTACGTGGAAGGCAACCTCGAGCAAGTGGTCACTTCAACGGGAACTTTTCACCAAATCACGTTAACCTACGGACCTAGATACTATGAACAGGTTTTGAAGGTTCGTTGGTTTCCGTAACCTATTCCTGAACTAATATCATGTGATCTGAAACGTTGTTTCCCAGAAGCAGCCTGTGATATTCTTGCCCGGTTTGTTCTCGCACTCTTTCGATCTTGCCTTGTGCGATCACGGTTTCGCCTTTTCTGGCTTGTTCGCAAAATCTGCCGCGAAAAGAAACTATCTCTTTGATGGACTCTGTTTGGGTTCCTTCAATAGTTTCTACTTTGCCGATTCTGTAGTGGCAAGGTGTGAAAATTCTCTGGGAGTCGTCTTTTATTCTGGCTTTGATTTTGGCGTATCCCACTGGTTGGTAATGAACTGTGCCATATTGCTCATTTATCTCGTTCCAGCCTTTCACGCATCGAACGTAATAGTCTCGACTCTTATACTTACCCTGTAAGACCTTCCTTGACTCGGTTCGAACAAAATCTTCGAATGACATAACGGTGTCCTTCGAACGAAAATCGAACAAGCGCCTTAACTCTCCCATGTTGTACAATTTGACAGAGCTGTCTTTGTCATTCATTAAAGTTCTCAGCGAGTCATAGACCCTGTAGCAGTTTTGTGACCCGTAAACAATTAGGTCAATGTCTGACTTGGGTGTGTGTAGTCCCACCAGCTGTGAGCCTGAAACTCCCAGTTTGTTCCACAAGATCTTGGCGTCTTTCTTCAGCAGTTCTGCAAACTCCAACGTCTCTTTCTCAGGTTGGTCGAATTGTCTTTTTTGGCGAAGTTTTCTCAGGTGGTTAATTGGTTTGTAGTGGCGTTTTACGGCTTCAATTGGCACTTCGCAGAGCCACTCATTGAAAACATGGTCATAAACCAGATACTGCGGAAACCTTTCCCGAAGCAACGAGTATCGTTCGTGAAGCGGATAGACCTTTCGATAATGGATGTTGACTCTTGTTCTGTTGCCTCTCGGGTCGGGTGTGAAACGAATGAAGGCGATGATTTTCCCTGGCGGATGAACAAGTCCTTTAACGTCGAAGACATTGCCGTCGAAGGTTTCGATGAGGTCGCCTTCTCTTACCCTGAGATTCATTTTGTTTTCACAGCAATCTAAGCTTGTTAGAGAGTATGTTAAAAAAATATGCGAATCTGATCAGCACTGAACATTATTAGGCAAGTGTTTCTCCGATTTTTAAACCTGAAGCTCTTATTCCCTTGATTATTCCAGTTCCAATGATCGTTGCAACAATTGTGACCAGCACTCTTTCTATTGGGTAGATAAAAGCTACAGCTTCCCACACAGACGGAGGTATTGGTGTTAAGATTTGAAAGAATAAAGATCCCACAATGTGATCGATTAAAACTCCGATGAATGCCAGTATGCCTATGCCCATAACTATCTTCTGGGGGTCATTATTTTTCACGTATTCTTTAGCAAGTGTTGAGGCCGGCGATAGCAGAATAAGTAAAGCAAAGGCGTGGAACCAGATGAAATACTTTGCTGTGCCAATTGAGGGTAGTGCAGCAAAGGCGAGTATGAAAACTGCGAATATTGAAGCTGATGCATACCATTTGCCTCTGAAGGCCAAACCGACGCATAGAGCATCGAAGGTTCCTGGTAAGAAAGTGAAGATTCCCATGGGCATGTTTCCAGTTATTGACATACCTGCTATTCCACCAATGGCGATCGCTAGTGTTCCTCCAACAGGTCCGAGTGTGACACCTGTTATCGGAGCGAGAATGAGGGCTGCTGTTATGAATTGTCCGTAGGCTCCAAATATGTAGAAGAGTGGAATAAAACCTAGTACAACATATAAGGCTGCAAACACTGAGATGGAGGCGATATCTCTCGTGGTCAAATGAATTGTCAACTGGAATTTTTCGGACAAGGGCAAAGTTTTTGCTTTCATCTTTACACCTCTACGTTTAATCTCAGATGCTGTGTAATTTTTTACACAACGTGTATTTAAATTAAACGCATAATGATATGAAACGATGGAGTCAGAATCGTTATGACCTCCAAATTGCCAAAAGACGTACCAGAATACGTTTCGGGATGCCTGCAGCTCGCCCTTCTTTTGGAAGTGAGCGCTTATCCCAAACCTGGCAACGTTCACAGAACCGCGGATTTTGACGGAACGCGATACGAGCATTTCCTTTCTTCAACCGTGGCTGTTGCACCACACTTCAGACGCGCTGCAGAACAGGGAACCCTCGTCTCCGGACAAAGGATGAGTCTCAGCAGAGTTGATGTTGGAAAGACGATTAAAGATGCGGTTGAGGATGTTACTTCTTGGCAGCATGGTGGAAACACCTTGTTGGGTTCAATAATCCTGCTAACGCCCATGGCTGTTTCAGCTGGAATAACCCTAGCAAGAAGAAAGTTTTCCATAATCCGTTTTAGAAGAAACTTAAAGTCCGTTGTAGAGTCAACCACACCAGAAGATGCGGTGGCCCTCTACGACGCCATAAACATTGCTCAGCCAGGTGGACTGGGCAAGGCGCCTAAACTTGACGTGACTGATGCCGCTTCAAGACAGAAAATTTGGGACGAACATGTTAGCCTCTATGATGTCTTCAAAATCTCTGAGCCTTGGGACTCCATATCCTCAGAGTGGGTGAACAATTATCACGTCACCTTCGACATCGGCTATCAGTTTCTTGTTCAACAATTAAAAAAGACTAGAGACACGAACATGGCGACTGTGCACACTTTCCTTAAGATTCTGTCAGAAGTTCCTGACACGCTGATTGCACGGAAAGCGGGGTTAGACAGAGCAAAAGAGGTCTCAGCCCAAGCCAAGTATGTATTGGAGAGAGGCGGTCTAGCAACTCTAAAAGGCAAGAAAAGCCTTCATCAATTCGACCAGAAACTGCGTGACCCAGCTCATAAATTCAACCCAGGAACAACCGCCGACCTCATAGCGGCAACCCTCGCCCTTGCCATCCTCAACGGATACAGACCATAAAAACAAGGACACAGCATCCTAACATTCTCAACATAGACCTCCCCTCTGGGTAGAGAGGCTACAAAATAAAAGAGACAACATAGGCGCGAAAACGTTTATCTCCAAACCCCAAATCATTCTACAAGACCAGAAACAAAGGTGGAATAAAACATAAGCACACCCATACCAATAATTGCAGTCGTAGGAAGCAGACAATCAGGCAAAACAACCACCGCTGAAACAATAATCCAAGGACTAACCAAAAAAGGCTACAGAGTCGCCACAGCCAAACACATACCAGAAACCAACTTCACCATAGACACCAAAGAAAAAGACACATGGCGACACGCCAAAGCAGGAGCAAAAGCAATACTAAGCGTCGCACCCAACGAACTAACAATCATCAAAAAAGTCGACACCACAAAATACCATTTAAACGACATCATCAAAAACCTCGAAAAAGCAGAAGTCGACATCCTAATTCTCGAAGGCTTCAGAAAACTAGTCGCAAAAGACCTTTCAGTACCAAAAATAGTCACAGCCAAAACTGCAAAAGAAATCCAAGAGACATCAAAGTATTTCAAACCCATAATGGCATTCGCAACGCCCACACAACTAAAAGTAAAAGCAGCCAAAATACCCAAAATCGACACACTCAAAGAACCACAAAAACTGATAGAAATAGTAGATCAAAGGATTAGCCTCATCATAAAAAAACAGAGCCCTCAGAGAAACTCTAAAAATTCAGATGAACGACAAAACTCTGCTACTTAACCCCTTTGTTCAGAAGTTTATGAGAAGCGTCATTTTTTCGATGATTTCAACCTTGAAAGAAGCCACAATCCAAAGAGACGAAAATCTTTACATAGAAATTGAACAACAACGAAAAAAATTGTCAAAATGAAAACCAACGGGTGAACGAAAAATTAACCTCAAATAAGTATCAACAATTCGTACAAGTTAAATATTCTAAAGTTCAACCTACAAAGAACAGGGAACACCATGGCAGACGAGAACGAAGCCTTCTTGGCAGGAATGATTGTAGCCATCATCATGCTAGGAAGCGGATTTTCAATGCTTTTCATAGAACCATACATCGGATTCGGCGCAGTCGTCTTATCCATGGGCGTCATGACCATGATGCTATCCTTAATGGTGAGAGTGCTAGTGATCCAAATCCAAAAATGGATGGACTACAACGCAAGAATCGAAGAAACAGTTGCGACTATTCTATCTCTAAGGCAGGCTTACCCACCCCAACCCTCTGAGCCTGAAAAAGAGAACAACACACGAGAAGAACAAATCGCAACCACGGCAACCTAAAAGAAACTCACACGAACAACTTATCTTAGCATAGAAGATTTCTGCATTACACTCTTAAACCTATTACACTGTCTCTTACAGGGAGAGAAAGGAGACCATTCTCTAAATTTTCATAAAAACTACCAAAATACTAAACGAAAAAGAACCGAAGCGACTATGCCTCAAGTTTTTGGGGTTCAAAGAGGCCATCTGAGAGAGAAAGGAGTTTCTTCACAAAATTACGGACAGACCTCTCCAAACCTCTCCAATATTGAGGCATAGTCACACCTATCTCATTCGTGCCTTTTCTTTTGGCACCTTGATTCATCTCCCTCGTTAAAGAGAAGCGTGAACTACAGAGCTTTGAATGCCTCAAACCATTTGTTGTAAGACGCAACCATATCGACTGAAACGCTCGGCTTTCTCGCTTCAAAGATGCCTCTAAAGTCGTCCATACAAATGGCTCTGGGTTGAGCTTGCTTATCCTTAGCTCGCCCAGACTCGAAGAATTCTCCAACCACTTTGAGATGAGCTGACTGAACACAATCTCTTATGTCGCTGCCGGAAAAACCCTCTGACATTCGACTTAGACCATAGAGGTCCATGTCTGGCGCTAACGTTAGATTGCTGCTATAAAGCTTGAACATACGTAAGCGTGCGTTGTAGTCGGGCAAAGGCACCAGAATGCGTTTCTGAAAGCGCCTTATAAAAGGCCAGTCAAGGTCCCAAGGCTTGTTGGTGGCTCCAATAACATAGGCGTGAATATTCTTCCCCTTGTCAATAACACCGTCCATCTCCTTCAGAAACTGATTGCGCACTCTCACCTCACCACCAACTTCGCTTGAATGCTTTCCAATGAGCGAATCTAACTCATCAATGAAAACGATGGCAGGGCGCCCCCCAGACGCTGACTTTCTGACAGAACCAAACAACGCAGCGACGTTTTTCTCCGCCTCACCAAGCCACTTTGACATTATGGACGCAGCGTCCACGGAGACAAAAGACGCGTCGATTTCGGTAGCAACAGCCGCAGCCAGCAGAGTTTTGCCACAGCCAGGCGGTCCAAAGAGCAATATGCCTCTGGGCCATCCTAGTGGAAACAGGTCGGGCCTCTGAACTGGATAGACAATGGCTTCTTTGATGGCCTTCTTAGCCAGTTCTAAACCAACTACCTCTTCCCATTTCACGTTGGGTTTCTCTTTGAGAACCAACTCGTCAAAAGAATCCTTTCTTGCGCTTTCCGATGTGGGTGTCTCCGGCTGTTCTGCTGGTTCTTCACTTGCTTGAGGTTCGAATGAGCCGCTTACTCCCTGTACTGCTCTGATTCTTTCCTGGTAAGCCATAGCTCGCTGAATGTAGACTTTGTTCAGGCCATAATCGGGATATAACTGAACCAGTTTTAGAAGGGTTTCAATAGCCTTCTGATACATGGTGATGGCCATTCCCTTCGACCCTTGTTTGTCGAGCCGAACGGCTTCAATTGCATAATTGGTTGCTGACTTTTCGAGTTCAGAAGAAGCGCTCAAAAATTCACCTCTGAATCATTATCTTTCGCTTCTTGCCCAGATTTTCCAACGCTTTCTCAACATCGCTTTCTGGGACGTTTAATTCGACCGCGCACTGGACCACGTCAATTTCACCCCTGCTCTTCGCATAATCCAAAATGGCGTCCTCTAACGAGGCCTGCCGCTCAATCTTGAAAGAAACGCGCTGAAGCTCCACATCCTTATATGTTACATATGACTCGGGTTCACCCTGCTCCACCGGATGAGAGATTTGAGAACATGAAGCTGAGAGCGCAATCATCTGCTTTTTCACGTTTTCCCGAGTTTCAATCTTCTTTGGATTGACAGAAACAGGCGGTGCAGGAAGCTGCTCTGCGAGTTTTTCTTCGAGAACGGCTGAAACTTCCTTTAATATTTCTTCACTCGCTTCGGTCTTCATTGTTAGTGGAGCGATCGATTCCGGCGAACTGAAACTTGTCACGGCTAGGGTTTCATTTATGCTGTCATTAATTTTTTCCAGTTCTTGCGCGACGTCGGGCATGACGTTGGTGAGATTTCTGGTTATAACATGGAGACTCCTGAGCGCCGGCTTTAAGTCAGCCATTACTTCGGTGATTTCCTTGATAGTTTCAAGCCTCAAGATGACGCGTTCTAGCGCGATTTGACAATGGGTAACCATATTCAGCAGTTTTCTAACCTCAGACAGTTCATTGGCGCAGATTGCGGCTCGCTCTCGTCGTTTCTTCCTTACCTCTGCGACACACGCTTCGAAGAGAACTTTATCTCTCTGTCGTAAGCGAAGTGTGGCTTGTTCTAGTTTTATGTGTTGGAATCTTAGTTTGCGTACCGTCTGAAAGATGACATCTCCGATTGGCTGTGGAGGCTCGAAGAACTTAATCAAGTGTTCGCTGCCTCCACGCTCCAATAGTCTCGAGTTAACCTCGAGCTTAAGAACCCGTCTTCGTTGCACTTTTCACGTGGACAACAACAGGGGGTTCGGGAAGCACCGAAGAAGGAGTCGAACTTGTCGGAGTTGTTTGTGTGTCTCCTAGAAGTAGGTTGGAGAGTTGACTTCTCATTGATTCCAAATCATTTTTTTCATTGTTGGTTTGTTTCAGTCCTTCTTTTATCATTTCCATAGCTGTTTGGTACGCGCTTTCATCAATCCTGCCGATTTCTCGCTCAATCTCCAAGTGAATGAGGGCTGAGTTGAGGTCTCTGACCTGCTGATTACACTTTGCAACTTGTTTGTCTATGGTATCCATATGAATTTGAGCGTCTGTTTTAAGTTGATTCAGAGCGCCTTCGAAGTTCTTATGAAGCTCGGTAAACATTTCGGACGGAATTCTCTTTTTATCGACTAGTTCGCTTAGGGCTTGGTCCTTTCGCCAGATCAAGGGGATTTCGTCGCATAGGGCTTTGACTCTCAGTTTTATTGCGGGCGTGAGTGTGATGTCTTCGCCGTCTACATTAAATTGTTCACTCGGATAGCGAATAAATTCGCCGTCGCCGTGTTCTACGAACACTCCGTTAACTCGTCCGTTAGGATTGACTGCAAAGGATGCTATCTTGCCGACTTGTCTTCCGTATTCGTCTTTCACTGGTTTGCCTATGTAAAGAAAAAGATTGGAAGGCTTGGACATTGTTTCACCTCATTTCAATCACATAATGTTTGTCGCTGAAAGCTATGTCTGAGTCTCTGGTGTTGCAGCTTTCTCGCCCAAGCTGGGCATTCCGGCTGGGAGCTCTGGAAACTTTTCTTTAATCTTCTGTTCTGCCACTGTGGCTGCTTCGGTCAAGATTTTCTGTGCGTCCTCGTTGGCGGTTTCGAAGTTGATTGTTAATCCTGTGCTCTGTCCTGCGTCGATGATTATTCCGCTGAGCAGGTTTCCGATCTGTCCTAGTTCTCTCTCGGCTTCTGGAAAGATGCTTGCCATTCCTGTTCTGACAGTGCGTAACACTCCTACTGCAGGAGCCAGTGTGGTGACGACGTCGCCGAGTTCTGAAACAGTCTTGAGTCTCAATACAATTTGTTCCAGTGCGAGGCGGGCGTGCATTATCATTTTTTCCATTTTGCGTATCTCGGCCAGTTCGTTGGCGAAGACGTTGGCGCGTGGCATGTCGTGTTTGGTGTAGGCTTCGACGATTCTGACAAAGATTGATTTGTCGCGTTCAGTGAACCGGTCCGACGCTTGGTCGAGTCTTTGAACTTGGAGTTCGATGCGTCTGATGGCGAAGTCCAGTCTTGGCTTCAGTGGTCCTGGTGGTCTTACGGCTTCCTTGATTCTTGTGCCCATTGGGGTTTGAGCTTCTCTTTCTTCCCATTTTTTTGCGAATCTTTCTGACATGTTTTTTTCCTCCACAACCATTGGTCAAGAAAAGTGTATTATTACATTGTTAACATGCTGCGAATATTGGTGTATATATGCTGCAGTATACGCGTGTTTGGGTTCTGTTTGGTTCTTTACTTTTTTTTGCGCAAAGAACTCTGAGTTGATTTGGGTGATTATACACGCTTCTGTAAGACAGTCTAAAGAAGGGTTTGTGTGGTATGTATTCTGCAAGGTGACTGAGAATGGGTGAAAGGTTCAAGATGATTGTGACCTTTGCATGCTTGGGATTCATTGCTGGACTTGTTGCCAACTTCACTGGTAAGGTCATTATTCCTTGGCTTAGCACTATTGTGCTTCCTGCGATTGGCATTGATTGGATTTTGTCTGGTGTGGCTGGTGCTCTCATAACGATTGGTTTAGTGACTGCTTGGGCTTACATGAGTGGTCCTGGGGAAACTTAAGGGTCGCTTTTCTTGGCTTTCGCTTTTTCTTTTCTTGTGTGTTAGTTCTGGTTGTTTATGTTGTTTTTTTATTTTGTAGCCTCTATACCCAGAGGGGAGGTCTATGTTGGCAATGTTGAGCATGTTGAGTGAAGTTTTATGGATATAGCTTGTATATGATTGCTTGTGATAGGTATGTGTGGCATATGTGGTTTTGTAAGCGAAGGGCGGCGGGCAGTGGCTCCTGTTCTTCGTGAAATGCTTGTGATTTTGGAAAGGCACCGCTTAGGCTTTGAGAGCTGTGGGATGGCAACGGTGCAGAATGGAAAGATTGTTTACATGAAAAATGTGGGTTCTGTGGGCGTTGTCTTTCCTAATGGTGGCGCTTGGTCTAAAATTTTGTTGGGCAGCGTGGGCGTTGGACACACTCGTTATCCGTCTAAGAATGCGCCTACGGGTAAGAGCATTTTTGCTCATCCATTCCTCAGCTGCGACAGCAAAATCGTTCTTGTTCACAACGGCACAATTTACAACTACAAAGAGATCTGGTGTGAGTTGCAGGGGCACGAGTTTTCGAGCTTCGACAAGGAAATCAACAACCTAAATGACAGCGAGGTAATCGTGCATTTGCTCGAAGAAGAAATCGAAAAGGCAGATGGAAACGTGATTGAGGCTGTGAGAAAAACTTGCAAGCGACTCTCAGAGAATTCCAAGAATCAGTTTCTCTTCGCCTTCATTCACCTTAAAGAACCTTCAAAAGTCTTTGTTGTAAGCGGAAGAGACTATGAAAACAAGAGGAAGGTTGTGGTTGCGTGCAGAGACGGGTTTGGTTCGGTTTTTGCTTCTTATCGAGAAAAAGGGATAGACGGGCGAGAACCCATAAAATTTGAAGCTTTGAAGCCCTACGTCGATTTTGAGAAGGACAAGTTTGAGATCCTTGACTATTACGCTTTAGCTATTTTAACAAAAGAAGGTTACCAGCGCCGCAAGCTTAGCGCCTGACTTTTCCGCTGCAGTATTCGGTTGGCACATTAGTCATTAAGACCTATCAAGAGTGTTTAATGTGTAAAACTACTAGCAAAACGGAAAAGAATCAATCCCAGATTCTTCCACAAGTTATAATACCTAAACTAAAGAATGCCTAATCGGGACCCAATGTGAAGAGATTTACGTTAAGCAAGATAAATGTGAAAGTCCTGAAGAAATTCTTGTTGTTGGTTTTTGTGTCATTGTTCTTGTTATCAGCAACTCTTGGAACAAGCTTCATGACGTATGCAGCCTATGAAAAAACAACTAATAGCGATTCAATTGATCCTTTCCCGCAGGCGGACAAGTTCTACACGTTGGCAGGACGGAGTGTTGGTTGGGAAGTTATTGATGGAAAAAAGGTTACAACATGGCATTCAGAAGAAATTCATAAGTGGAGCATTCAAGACGTCGTTGGTGATGTTGCTTTAGTTAACAGAACATACGTGGAGGCATTCATTCAACCTCAAACAAGCGGGAACCACCTGGATACTTACGATTTTGACTATGAAATTGCCACAAATCGCACAATCATTTCAGCCCGTTGGAAAATCATGAGTTTCCACACCACAGGTTATCTAGGGTCAGGTGAAGGGCTACTAAGCAAGGATATTGGTGAACACACTTGGGCTTGGTTCCCCACAAACTTGTATATCGGTGCCTACGTCCTTGTCAGCTGGACTTTTGACAAGAGATTTCTCGGCGACATGCTGTATGAGGTTGTGGGCGAAGAGGCTATTCGGATCCTTGGCGAGAAACAGGACTGCTGGATGCTGCGCATGCCACCCGCCGTCACTCAAGACGGAACCGAGGGGCGCAAGGAGACTTATTGGGTTGACAAGGATGCGGGAGTTCCCTTGAAACTCTACGGTCAAGGATGGGCCCTCGATGGCTCTTTCGGATGGGAAGCTGAGTCTGTTCTGGTCAATACAAACATTAACTTAGGACCAGAATCAACCCAGCCTCCGTCGCCGACTTACACCCTAACGGTTCCCACAACTCCAGGGTTCCCAGAGGCTGGCAAATTCTGGTCTTGGTACTTACTTGAGGAAGGCTGTTACTTGAGCGGCGCGACAAATGTCACCTACTATACGGAGGGACTTCTCATATGGTGGGTTGTTAACGTCACGGACGGCGATGCACTCGTGTGCAGCATATACTGGGGTGACTTTATCAATCATGCTTTAGGCATCGAGGAACTAGAAGCAGTCGATGTCTACTACCGTGTTTATAATATAAACGTAACAACTCGAAGGATTCTGGATGTCAATGGTACAGTATATGGAGTTAACATGACTTCTCTCACATATGAAGGACCTTTCGATTTGACCCCACAGCTTGTGGCTGACATCGGGGAGGAGACGTATGTTTGGTTACCCACAAACCTCTACGTAGGAGCAGCTGTCAATATGACGTGGACTCGCGACAGGCCCAGCGGACTTGACAACGCAACATACACTGTCATAGATGAAAAGATCATTCTTGCCCTCGGCGAGCCGCAGGATTCTTGGGTACTGTACCTACCCCAAACACCGTCTACTGACGGGACGTGGAACCACACAGAGACCTTCTATTCTGATAAGGACGCCGGCATCCCCTTATATATGTTCAGCGAGGGAGAAGCCGTTGATGGCAATTCAGCCTATGTTTCAAAAGTTAGCCTCATGGACACGAACGTTGATCTTGGACCGAAAACCTATGTTTTTCCAGTGGTTGCTGATGCCCAAACCTTCCAAATCGTCGTGGTAACTAACTCAACAGTCCCTGTTCAGACCTTTAACTTCAACAAAGAAGAGATTGAGATAAGCTACAATGTCACTGGCCCCTCGGGTACAAAGGGGTTCTGTAACGTCACAATCCCTAAGAATTTATTGACAGGTGAGCCATGGTTAATCCTGCTAAACGTGACCACACCGAGAAACTTCATTAAGACAACGAACGACACTCACACCTTTCTATACTTTGACTTCAATCACAGCACCCACTTAGTTGAAATAATTGGGACCTGGGTGGTGTCAGAATTTCCAGTAGTCATAATCATGCCCCTGTTCTTGATAGCAACATTACTAGGGGTCATGGTCTACAGAAGGAAACAAACAGTAGACAAACTAGGACATATTTGAAGCCAAGTCGACAGGACCATTTTAACCTGCACGCGCACACAAAAATACGATAGAAAAGAAGTCATGGATAGAAAATCGTTTAATAATTTAAGACACACACAGCAACAGAAACAGGATTCCAAATTTCTTTCCTTTGACGTGTGTCGTTTCCTTAGCTGAGGACTGAAATAAACCAGAATCGCAATTACTATTGTGGCGATGACCATTAGCAGAATCCATCCTGACCTAAAATAGTTGTTCAAGATGAGCAACACTACAACTAACCAGATCAGAATAGCCGCAACTGTTTTAACGTGCAATTTACAACCCTGTTCAAGGAACGCTTGTTAAGTTGCTTTTTGCTCACCTTCGTTGCATGGTTGACCGAAAGATTGATGTTGCTGCATTGAACCACCTTGAGTACAATAGACACTAAACTTCTATTTTTAACAGTAGTCCTTAAAAAGAATCAACAAAAATGGGAGAGACGAGGCTTTTCTTGAATCTTCTTCAACGGTTGTGTTTATCATCCTTTAGGGGATAGTATTATGCCCTCCATATTCAGTTCTATTGGATATACCCCCATTGTAACCTCACTCTCGAATGAACCCATTATTTTTTGTCCCTCATAGGCACCCGTACCATGTCCTATGAATGTGCCTGAAAGATGGCTCGTAGTAGGACTGGTAGATGTGATAACACCAGCAGCTGAACCCTCAAATGTATAGCTGTCAGCCATAGCTGTGATCGTCCATTTTCCATGCAAAGAACCCTCTCCCGTGTTTAGATCAACGGTTTCATCCACACTCATCCAGATTGCACCAGAAATGTCAGGACCTGAAATGCTTGTAATAGTTCCCTCAGATATTCCTCCCTTGACGTGTGAGATGCCATCCTTTGTAATCCATTGTTTGCCTGGAGAAATAGGGACAAAACTTGCTTCTGCTATAAAAGGCGTTTTTGTTGCTGGAGCTGCAATCACTGGTGCTATCATCAACGCCAAAAACAAGAAGACAGAGATTGCCATCAATCTGCTTTTCATTTTATCACCTCCTTGATTATTGGTATGTTTTGTACAGCCCCACCTCGGCTGTGGAACAACCCTATTCGATTTACAATAGAAATTGCCCCTTCAGTGTTCACATGTTTGTTTTTTTCACATAAATAACTTCTGAAACAATCTTCTAGAACGTTAAAAGTAATACACACATGTTTGTTCGTATACAAGAAGTGAACTGAAGTGATAGAATGAGATTCAGAACATATTCCCACAGATTTGCATTAATAATTCACGCGTACACACAAAAACGGATAATTGATTTGGGAAGATTAGTTTGTCTCAATTTGCATTTATTATTTTATCCGGTGGTTCTGCCACAAGTTATAAAAAACTTGTTGCCTAACTAAATCGTTGAGTCAAAATGACGAAACGAAATGAAACTGACCGAAGGATTTTTTTGGAGTTGATTAAAAACGCCAAGATCAGCGATAGGCAAATTAGTAAGAAACTTGGAATTTCTCAAGCCACTGTGACAAGAAGAAGAAAGGTGTTAGAAAAGGAGTTAATTGATGGTTATACTTTTGTTCCCAAATGGGAAAAGCTTGGATATACACTGATGGTAATCACTTTTGTCAAGATAAAACCTGCTATCACCACGAAAGAAATGTATAAGCATGCCAGAGAGAGGGAACTGAAATGGCTGATGCCCCAACATAATATCCTTATGGCTGCTACAAGTCGAGGAATCGGTATGGACGCCTTGATTATTTCAGTTCACAAAAGCTACGCAGGTTTTGATGAATGGTTTCGCAAAGTTAGACTTGAAATGGGAGACCTCGTTGAGGATATCGAATCCGTTATTGTAAACCTTTGTGGAACAGAAGTTCTAAGACCTTTACACTTCAAATACTTGTCAGAAGCAGAATAACTTTTTGACTACTTGAACGAACAATAAGCAAAGACTACGAATAAGGTGTGTGCATTAAAAATTTAAGCCCACACACACAAAACGTGAGAAAGCAGGGTTGATGGTGCCCTGCGGGCACGTGGGCTTGTTTATGCAGGTATTCGTATTCAATGAAGACATAAAGAAAAAGAGAGTTGTTGTGTGTTCAAGCTGTTTTAGAGGCTAGTTGTTGTTCTATTTTCTTCATTTCACTGTAGAGGTATTCAAATTCTGTCCATAAGGCTGGTGCATGCAACTCTTTTCTCATTCCATCGACTATGGGCTTCACTTTTCCCCATGTATAACTAACTGGTAGTAGGGAGATTGTTTCAAAGTCTATCAGATGTCTGTGAAGAAGAGCTCCAGCTCCTTCAAACAGATTACAAACCATTCCGAGTGCTACTTGGACTGGTGTTTCAGAAAAGGCTGAACCATATTTCTTAGCAAAGTCGTTGTAGTCTTTAAATTCCAAATTCACTGTCTTTAGATATGCCTCAAGATATTCCTTGCTGTTGAAACTTGAGAGAAGTCTCCAGACTAGGTCTGTCTTTCTCAACTTGGTTTGATGACGAATATCCAAAACATAGTAGATGACTCCAACCAGTACACCTGACGCTGCAACAACAGCTGAAATCTCTGTTAAGTCAACCATTCTTAACACCTAAAAGAGCAGATTAGTTGAAGTGGGCTTAAAAGTTGGTGCATTTTCAACTTGCATTAGAATTTAAGGGAAAACCTTTTACCCTTTCTTGATTCTAATCAGTTCCTTTGGTTCTGCTATGACTTTTCCACACTTCTTGCATTTTGATGTTTCTAGTGGTTCATACATGGGAATCATAACCTTAACTTTAGGCTCTGGAAAAACTGAGAGAATTTGAGAGGCAGGGAAGTTAATTTTGTCATGGGGTTCGCTCTGTTCTCTTCAAATTACAAATAGAAAAAAGCACACAAAAAGAAGAGAGAAGAAACAATTCTTGTATTTGGAGAGTTGTAGGTTACTGTATAAAGTTGTATTTCCAGTATACTCCGTTTGAGTATTCAGCTGCAATATAGTCTGCTATCGTTGAATCTCCAGATATAAGATAGGCCAACCACCAAACCATGCCATGTCCATTGTGTTGATTACCTGAACCTTCTGGGGACAGGTATATCCACTTGTTTTCGTTTACCGTAGGGTTACCACTCATATAGGCAATCATATCACCTGAAAGTTGCATCAAGGTTTCGTAGGTTGCAGAAACAGCATTGTTTATCTTACCTTGACCTGACAGAGCATCAAAAAAGGACCATTTTTGCCAAAAACCATAGGTCTCAATCCAGAGAACAGGCGTTCCTGCTTCTCCACGCATGTTATGCAGGGCTCCAAGACTGACAAACAGATTGCGGTTGTTGCCAACCTCCCATGCGTGCCATGGACCAATAGCCATTGCTGGGTACACAATCACCGATAACACTAATGGTATCAAAGTGAGCATTAGAAGTTTCTTATTCATTTCCCTTTTTCACCTCCTTCCAGCTACAGATGGCAGGAACACAACCAGTACGATGCTGGAATATGCCCAAGTATTTATTATTTGAATGCCAGTTGCATTAATGACTTCTGAAACAATTTTCTAGAATTTCACAGTAATACTTTTCATGCTCAGCGAATCTCATTTCAACTTGCATTAATAATTTAACTTTTTTTGGTTCAGCTATGACTTTTCTCTCTCATATTAAGCCTCTAATCTTCTCGAAAATATCTTGAGCGTAAATTATGCTTCCGCAATGTTCACAAGTTATTTGATTACCAGACTGAGGAAGTTTTATCGAAGCACCACACTCTGGACACTTCGTTTGTTGTAAGATTAGACCGCCTTTCTCCATGTATTCCTTAAGTGCAGAGAAATCTAAGACAATTTGCACTCTTTGTTTTTTCTTTTCAGCCTCTATACTTTCGATTCGGGCTTTAATTGAAGACATTATTTTGTTCTGCCATTGAAGAGGGTTTCCTACAGAGAATTCCAGACGTGTTGGAAAATCACTCACGTAACCTTTCTTGGCATACACCACAAGTTTTTTCATTAAAGTGCCTTCAACTGAAACGTTAGCAATACCTGCAAAAGGTAAATCAAGTGTTACATAAACTCGTTTTGAAAACAATCCAGAGGCATGCTCAAAGATAAGCCTTTTATTCGTCAAGAAAAGGTTTCCAAAAGTGGTCTTGTATCGAGTAGTTTCAGTTAGAATTATTTTTTCATCGTGTTCCAGCATTGGCAAATGAATCCCATTATCCTCGCAGTTCTACACCACAGTCTGGGCATGCTGGCTTTTTGAAAATTAACCCTACTTCAGGGCAGCAAGGCCTGCAGAAGACTTTTTTGCAACTTGGACATTGCCAAGCTTTTGGTTTCATAAAACCACCGATTTCTTTTCCACATTTACCACAAAATCCTCTAGTCAATTCGATTTCCCCTTAAAGAGTGCTAAGATTACAAAAGATAAGACTTATGGTGTATCATTTTTTCTACATTTTTAACCAGTATTGATATTCTATCTTTTTAATGGTTAAGAAAGAAGTCTTTGAATGGATGGGAACTGGATGGCATAAACAAAGTTTCAGCACACACGTCTTGTAACGTGCCCTCTTCAAGATTTCAAGCCCATTTCAAGCGTCATTTTGTGTGTGTGTGCATTAATAATTTAAGAGAAACCTTCTCTACAATTGTAGAGTGCGGTCGCCTAATTGTCTGAGGAGAAGCAAAATAACAATGCCTATGACTTACTTGTCAAACCAGTACGTATGGCTTTAACTGACTTAGGTTTCTTTGAGCCGACTGCGCCTCAAGTGCGGGCTATTCCTCCAATTCTCGCTGGTGAAAATGTTCTCTTGATTGCACCTACTGGGAGCGGTAAGACTGAGGCTGTTTTGCTTCCTATTTTCTCCAATTTCATTCAGCTAGAAGACAAACACGGCATATCCATCCTTTATGTGACGCCGCTGCGGGCGCTCAACCGTGACATGGTTAAGCGTCTTTCTTTCTGGGCAATGAAATTGGGCATAGCGGCAGAGGTGCGACACGGCGACACAGAAATCAAAATCAGAAGGCGCCAAGCCCTTCGACCGCCTAACATGTTAGTCACAACACCCGAAACACTTCAAGCCATTCTCCCAGGAACACGAATGCAACAGCATCTCAGCCACGTTCGTTACGTGATAATAGACGAAGTTCACGAATTAGCCGAAGACAAACGTGGAGTCCAACTGACAGTGGCGCTTGAGCGTCTCCACGAACTCACCGAAAAAGAGTTTCAACGCGTCGGCTTGTCCGCCACAGTTGGGAATCCTCAAAAGGTTGCACAGTTCATCGCGGGCTCCAACCGTCCCATCAGAGTCGTGGAGGTTCCGCTGCCAAAGGGCTACCGATACAGTGTGGAGTATCCCCTCCCGGAAGACGCTGACTATGACCTAGCTCAAAAACTGCACACTGCACCCGAAGCAGCGGCAAGAATTAGGCGAATACTGAACCTGGTGAAAGAACACACATCTACGCTTATTTTCGTCAACAGCCGTGCAAATGCCGAGGTGCTGGGACATAAGTTCACTCAACTTCAACGCGCTGACATAGCGGTTCATCACGGCTCACTGTCAAAGGAAGAGCGGGCCTCAATAGAAGACGAGTTTAAGGCAAAGGCTCTCAAAGCCATCGTGTGCACCAGCACATTAGAGTTGGGCATCGACATAGGACACGTTGACCTAGTCATCCAATATCTGTCACCTCGGCAGGTAAGCAGCCTCATTCAACGCGTGGGTCGAAGCGGACACAAGCTGGATCTGATTTCGAAAGGCGTCATTGTCACAGCTTTTCCAGACGACAGCATGGAAGCGTTAACCGCCGTGAAACGAGCCTACAAGGGACAATTGGAGCCCTTGCTCATACACGAAGGCGCATTAGACGTCTTGGCACATCAAATCGTTGGAATTCTCATGGACAAAAAACGAGTCAAAGTCGACGAGACGCTTCGAATCTTGCGACGAGCCTATCCCTATCGCGGTCTCAGCCGAGAGAAGCTTTTAGACGTTGCCAACTACCTACATACCTTAAGAGAAGTTTGGCTAGAAGGCGACACATTGAAGCGAAGCCGCCGAACACGAGAATACTACTATGAAAACTTATCCATGATACCCGACGAGCGCCGCTACCCCGTGGTAGACGTGCTCTCAGACCGCACCATTGGCACAGTAGGCGACGAATTCATGGCACTGCGCGCCCGAATAGGCTTAAACATAATAATACGAGGCAAAGTGTGGCGCATAGTACAAATCGAAGACGAAACAGGCACGGTCTACGTCGTTCCATCTGAAGACCCATTCGCAGCCCTCCCAGGATGGGACGGCGAAATCCTGCCAGTGCCTTTCACACTAGCTCAAGAGGTCGGCAAACTACGAGAAAAAATGACTCAAGAACTGAAAAAAGAAAACAACCGAGAAAAAGTGGCTGAAAAACTCGCAGCAAAGCTCTCAACCGACAAGTCCACGTTGATGGAATCAGCTGAGGAAATATCTGAGCAGATAAAAGAAGGCGCGCCTGTTCCAACTCACAATTACATACTAATCGAAGCCTTCGACAAGTATGTGATCGTTCACGCCTGCTACGGAGAGGTTGTCAACCGAACCCTAGGCGCCATATTCGATGCCATTTTATCCGACAACGATCTCATAACAGGCTGGTGGAACAACGGCTACCGCATTCTAATAGAACTCCCACGCAAAGCAGAACAACACGACCTCGAGAGACTGCCCTCTCTGCTTCTTAAATTGACACCAGAGGAAGTTGAGAAAGCCTTTGACGATTACCTCAAAGCTCGTTTTCCATTCTCATATAAAATGAAGTTCGTCGCCGAACGCTTCGGCGCCCTGCCTCGGGGAAGAACCATGGGACCTGAACGGCTCGCAGAGTTGCCGCACCGTTTTGAAAAGACACCCATCTATGAAGAAACTATTCGAGAGACGATGCAAGAGAAAGTGGACGTCCCAGCCGTAAAGAAAATCATGAAGAGTGTGAAAGAAGGAAAGACCAAGGTCGCAACCATGCTGCGTTTAGAAAAGCCCACACCAATAGGCTACCGCATTCTTTCAAAGTATACTGAAATCCCAGAGTTGATGGCGCCCGAACGCGTCTTGCTCAGCAACATCGAACGCATGAAAAGAGCGATCTTAACAAGACGCCCCTCACTGCTCTGCCTCTCATGCGGACACCATACTGAAAACAAGCGCATACGCGAACTCCCAGAAAGGCTGGTCTGTGAAAAATGCGGCGCCGGACTCTTAGCTGACCTGCCCGTGGGTCAAGACCCCGAAACAATCACAGATGTTCTAAAGCGTAGACAAAAGGGGAAAGAGTTGACACCAGAAGAACTGGGACAACTAACTCATACTAGGCGAACGGCAGACCTTGTTCTGAGTCACGGCAAAAGAGCATTGATAGCGTTTCAAGTCAGGGGCGTTGGACCCGAAACCGCCTTTCGCATACTGGGCAAGATGCACCCGTCTGAAGACGATTTTTACATGGACTTGTTGAAGGCGAAGATACAGTTCCTCCGAACCAGACCCTACTGGGACGACCGCGAAGAAAGACGATAATCTTTTACCTCACTCCCGCTTGGTTAATTGATTACAAGGGCACAATTGAAATTCAAGACGGCGAGGAACAATCTTGAACCAAGCGGGAAAAAGGCTTCTCTTGACCCTGTTGAGCGCAGCCCACTCGCTGAATCATTCACTGTTCTTGGTCTTGCCCTTTTACCTTTATCAAGTTGCCCAAGAGTTCGGAACCACGCGAGAAACCATTGGGTTGGTGGCTGCTATGAGTGGATTCATCTACGGTGCAGGCTCACTCGTTGGAGGACGCCTATCCGACAGACTTGGCGAGGTCAAAACCATTACGCTAAGCCTAGCTTTTGCGGGTTTCTCTACCCTCATCTTTCTAATTGCGCGTGAACTTCTGACCTTCAGTGTTGCGTTGCTTCTGGTGGGCGTAGGGGCAAGTCTCTATCATCCAACTGCCAACAGCGCAATATCGAAGGTTTTTAAGACCAACATGGCTGAAGCCATGGGACTTCACGGAACAGGTGGAAACATAGGATACATGTTCGCCCCTTTGGTAACGGTTGCCATGGGTGATCTCTGGGGGTGGCGTTACCCTTGGATTTTCTTCGGGCTCTTGTCGGTTTTTGTGGCTGTTCTCATCTTAAGAATGTCGCGTGCTCCATTCCAGAAGAATAACTACCGAATCAAAATGAGAGAAGTGGTCAGACTGCCCGGTATGTGGATACTTTTAGCCTATAACATGATGGTTGGGCTGTACTTTAAAGGAGTGGATTTCATTTTTCCAAGCTTTGTTCAATATCGTTTTTCGCCTATTCTAGAGAAAGAGATTGTATCAACACTCACAGGAGTAGCCGTATTCAGCATGTTTGCGGTTGGGATATTGGGGCAGTGGTTTGGTGGCAAGTCGTCGGACAGGTTCGGTTCTAGGGGGGCTTTGATAACAACCTCAATCTTCGTTTCGTTGAGCCTTTTCCTCTTGCCAACGGTTTCTGAGCCCTTTCTTTCGATCTCCCTCTTCGTTTTGCTCTATGGACTCTTCTTTTATGCACACCAGCCCGCCTTGAACTCCTTGGCGGGTCTCATAACCCCTGACATCATGAGAGGAACAATGTTCGGCATACTGTTCTTCTTCTCGTTCGGCTTAGGCTCTGCATCAACAGGAATGGCGGCTTCCCTCGCCGACCGATACGGCTTAGAAGTAGCCTTCTACGCCTTGATGACTTTTTCACTGATGGCTCTGTTGCTTTCACTTTTTGCTCCAGCAAAACCAAGTGAACCAGAAAAAAGAAAGAGTGACCGTTCTTGACGTTTTCCATTGTGGCCATTAACCCGAAGACGAAGGCACTCGGTGTCTCTGTCTCTACGGCTGTGCCAGCTGTGGGAAGTGTTGTTCCTCATGTGGAGGCTGGCGTTGGCGCCATTGCAACGCAGGCGCAGACAAACATTTTCTACGGAGTCGAAGGCTTGAGACTTTTAAAGACGGGGGTTTCTCCACAAACCGCTCTTGAAATCATGTTACGAAGCGATCCTGATAGAGAAAAGAGACAGGTTATAATCATAGATGTGCATGGAAGAACAGCCGCCTTCACAGGCAAGGAAAATGTTGAGTGGAAAGGGCACATTGTTGGAAAAGACTACGCTGTTGCCGGTAACATGCTTGTGGGAAGCCACGTTCTCAAAGCTATGGCGAATAAGTTTGAGAGTTCTGAAGGAAACTTGGCTGAACGTTTGCTAAATTCTTTAGAGGCTGGACAGGTTGCGGGAGGCGACAAAAGGGGTCGCATGTCGGCTGCATTACTCGTTGCAGACGTGCAATGGATAACCAGCACTCGACCAATCCTCGACCTCAGAGTTGACGCTCATCATGACCCAGTCAAAGAATTGCGTAGAATCTACACGGTTTCAAAGGATTATTTCAAGATTTCGAAATGAAAAAGGCTTAGGCATTCTAGCCTTTAGAGAGACTAGGAAAGTGTCTATGTCCTTGATGCGTGCAGCCCACTGCGTTCGAAAGTCGTCGATGAACTTTGTAAAATCTGTGAAATCTCGGTGAACAGATATCATCATACAGTTCTTACCCTCGAGTCCTTCGCCGCCCGCTGCAAATATTATTTTAGCATTTTGTGCAACCCACTTGTGGGCGCGTTTTCCTAACGCGTGGTCAAGTTCGCTTGTCTTAGGGTCGTATCTTTCTATATTCAGAAAGGTGAAAGCTACTATTTCGAATCCTAGTTTGGTCATATTCGGTATGATAGTGTAATCCCGTACGAAGCCTTCTCTCTCAAGTCTTTTCCTCATTCTGGTCAAGGTTGGCTGAGAAACTCCGAGGATTCGAGCTAAATCCCTGTCGCTCCTCTTGGAATTTTTTATCAATTCGTGCAACAGCAACATCATTCTGTCTTGAGACATGTTTTGAATTAATGATTCAACAAACTTTTAAAATTTTTCATCAAACTGTGCAACCTTGAATAACATTTGATGTGAACACTTATTATCTTCTCGAAGACTTTTTCTGAAGAGAGTATGAGAAATGAGTACTAGCATGTATGAAGAAGTCAAGAGAAGAGGCCGCTACGACATTATTCTTGAAATATTAAAGACGGCAATTGACGGAAAGGTCAAGACCCACATAATGTATAAAGCCAGACTCAGCTACGCCCAACTCAACGAATACTTGCCTTCACTCGTTGAAAACGGCTTCCTCGAAAAACATATAGTCCAGCGCAAAAAGAAACCAAAAAAGATATTGAAGACAACCACGAAAGGCATGAAGTTTATCGAAAGCTTCGAAACAATAAACAAACTGTGGTCACCCTCAACTAGCGCTTCAGAAACACAATCTTTCTACAAAAATTCTTAAAAAGAGTTGTTCCAGCGCCTTCCATAACCATTTGGAATACAGAATCAGTGTCTCTAATCATCATGGACCCCACCATCGTCACGCCACGATTAAAGAAAGGCTCAGGCAACGGCGGAATGGTTGGGTGAACAACCACGAAGTCTCTAGCCCTTGAAGCACACTTCCTGAGCTCATCAATCTTGTCAAGAAAGTTTGGCGGAACAATGACCACATCAGCCTGAGCAAACCTCTTTGGTATCTCAGAAAGAGGAAAAATGAAGACGTCCCTTCTTCTTCCAGCGAACCGATCGTCGAAAATCGTCAGATTTGAGCCCTTCAAAAATTCAATTTTTGTCGTGTAGTAATCAATCATAGCCACGTTGTCGCTGGGTTTAACCTTTAAAAATTTCAAGAAGTCACCCTCATCATAGTCTGACCTACCCTCGAGTTCTTTTTGCAAGACGGCGTTGACGGCGGCTAAACCAACCGCGCGCAAGTGAGCATGCCCAGAACTCAAGAACCTTGCCAGTTCGGAACTGTTATGTCGAGCCAATTTGCCCGCTAGCCTAGTAGTCCCTATGCACGAATCAAAACGGGTCAGAGGGGTCAACACTAATCCAAGTTCATCCGAAACCAGTCTTACCGCGGTGAAGGCTTGACCGATGAAAACTACCTCAACGCTATGCGGAGGCTTAGAAACAACATGGGATATCAATTCTTCACTCAAAGTTTTAGTCAACACTCGAACCTCAACATGGTTTATAGGGGGCTATTTTCCTTTCCACATGGGTTTCCTTTTTTCGAGAAAAGCCCTCAATCCTTCCACAGCGTCTTCAGTGCGCATAAGCAGGTTCAAGTATAAGCCTGTCACGTTGTCTAAGGCTTTCTCGAAGTCGAGGTCAAGTCCACGGTAAATAGCCATACGCGTGAGTTTGAGCACGATTGGACTCTTGTCCTTCAACTTACCAACTAATTCGCTCACTGCTTCATCTAGTTTTTCAGGGGGCACAACCTTGTTAACCAAGCCTATCTGTTTGGCTTCAGCCGCACTTATAACGTCTCCAGTGAGAATCAACTCGAAAGCCTTCTTTCTGCCAACAAGCCTCGGCAACAACACCGTGGCAACAGAGGGTATAGCGCCCACGGAAATCTCAGGCTGCCCAAACTGCGCCTTCTCAGAGGCGATTATCATGTCGCAACCACACGCTAATTCGCAGCCTCCACCCAAGGCCAATCCGTTCACCGCCGCCATGGTCGGTTTGTCAACATCGATTAAGGAGCGAAAAACTTTGTTGAAAACGTTTAAGGCGGTTTCAATCTTCTCCGGGAAATGTTCTTTTATGTCGAGCCCTGCAGAAAAGGCACGGTCGCCCACGCCTGTGATGACTACAACCTTCACGTTTGTGTCACTTCGCGCCCTCTCCAAGGCCGTGGTTAACTCTAACATTGTTTCAATGTTGAGAATGTTTAAGGGAGGTTTGTTGATGCTTATTTTTGCCACATTGTCTGCAATCTCATAAATTATGTTCTTGAATTTTAGACTCATTACGCGCTTTCTCCAATAACACCATGGAATCCTAATGTTTCAAAGAGTGCTATATTGCATTTATCCTTCCTCGCCACTGCTCAAGCGCCACAGAAACTCCTTTAATAGAGAAAGCAGTTTCTATCTATACACGCTGATAGGGGTCCACAAGGTGTTCCTTCAAGAGGTAATCCTCGAAAACTTCATGTCATACGAATACGCCCGTATCCCGTTTAGACAGGGCTTAAACATAGTCGTTGGACCCAACGGCGCGGGCAAATCATCCATACTCCTAGGCGTTTCAGTTGCATTGGGCCAATCCTACACCGAAAGGTCGAAGAAACTAAGCGACCTCATCCGTTGGGGAAAAGACCAAGCCCGGGTCACTCTTATTTTAGACAACACTCGCAAGGGTGGACGTCGCCCCGTCCCAAAAATCGACAAAGACCAAATCTTCTTGACCCGCGTTTTGCGGCGGGACGGAAAATACTGGGTCGAACTGGACAACAAAGCCGCTACAAGAGAAGATGTAAGAAGACTACTCTCAAAACTGGGCATCGACCCAGACAACATGCTCATAATCATGCACCAAAACATGGTCGAACAGTTCACTGTTTTGTCACCCCAAGAGAAACTGCGCATAGTGGAGGCAGCGGTAGGATTCGAATCCTACAGACGCAACGTGCTGGACGCCCAGCGCAAACTCAACAGAGTCCTAAGCGAAGAAGAATCAGTGGGCAAGCTGCTGGAGTCGGCGGAACAGACGCTCTCGTACTGGAGAGAACAATACGACCGATACCAACAAAAGAAACAATTGATAATGAAGCGGCGGTTTTTGGAACGCGAACTCGCTTGGGCGGAAGTGGCCAAAAGGGAGAAAACGGTTGCTGATCTTCGTGAACAGATTCGAAAGGAAGAAAGCGAAATCGCAAGAATCGAAAACGAAGCCAAAAACACGGAGGATAAATCTAACGAACTTCAAACGAGACAAGAGCAGGTAAAAGAAGGGTGGCGAAAACAACTCGGTGAACGACTCGAACTAGAACGACAAAGAGCCCGATGTGAGTCTGGCCTATCTCTGTCAGACCAAGCATTAAAAGAAACGCAGTCTTGGTCAGAGTCTCGCCAACAAAACATGAAGGAATGCATCCATAAAATAGAACTTTTGGAAACAACTATTCTGGAAAGCACAAATCCCACCGACATCAAAACGGAGTTGGCTGAGGTCAAAAGAGCCTACGAACAACTGGAAAACGCTTGGATCCAACAACTCAACCTAAAGAGCGAAAACCTAAAGCAGCAGATGGAAAACTTCAACCAACAACTCACAACATTAAGCGGTCAAATCGCACAAACAGAAGCGGGAATGAACAACTTACAGCTTGAAATAGAAAAAACCAATAACCACATGCTTGACCTTAGAATACGTTCAGCTCTGCTCAAGTATCAAAAAGAAAACCTCACAAAAACCTTGTCAAAACTCAACAAGGAGTTAGAGCTCGTTCTCACCGAATTGAACCGGGAGGTAAAACGAGCAGAAGAGATGGGACCCCAAGTCGTGTCCATGAAGAGCATTGAAGAAATACTCGATGAAATCCGCTTAACAGACGGCCACATAGCCGCGTTAGCCGACGTCTCCGAAGACATAGAACGCATGTACGAGTCTTACTCCAAACTCTACCTGGAGCTAAAAGAGAAAGCCCAACTCGTAGCAGAAAACAGAGAAAAAGCCCTGGCAGAAGTAAAAACTCGCATGGAAGCCTGGCACAGCGTTCTTCAAAACCTCCTGGATCACGTCAATGTCCAATACCAAACAATCTTGGCAAACGCGCAGGCTCAAGGCGAAGTACGCCTATTAAACGAACACGACATAGAGGCTGCTGGACTACAAATATACGTAGGATTTAAAGGCGCCAAGCCAGTTCCACTCGACGCGTATACACAGAGCGGTGGAGAACGCAGCACAGCAACCATGACGTTTCTTTTAGCCCTTCAGCAGCATGTTCGCTCGCCGTTCAGAGCAGTCGACGAATACGACATACACATGGATCCAAAAAACCGAGAAATAATAGCCCAACTACTAGTCTCTTCAATTAGTAAACTAGACACTCAGTACTTAGCCATTACACCCAGCCAAATCACCTTCACAGAGAAAGAAGCCCATGTCATAACAGTGCAAAACGTTGAAGGAACATCCCTAATCAAAGAAGTCGTTTAATTCTTGGTTTTGTTATATGCTAGATTTTAGTTAGAAGTGCGCCTCATCTTGTGGAAAATTGAAAACAATGTCAGGTCTCTTCGTAATAGATGTTTTCAATCTTTTTCACAATGTTGTCCCATGAATATTTCCGAACTTCAATCTGATTATTCTCTCCCATTGTTTTGGTTAAGTGAGGATCTTTGAGCAGGCTAACAACCGCCTTAGCTAACCGAATAGTGTCTTGTGGTGTAACTGTTAATCCATTTATACCATGTTTGATGATGTCAGGTAAGCCGCCACAAGCCGAAGCCACGACTGGTTTTCCGCATGCCATAGCCTCAAGGGCTACTATCCCGAAAGGTTCGTAAATGCTTGGGATAACGAGGATATCCATGGCAGCATATAATTCCTTTATTTCCCGTTCAGATAAACCGCCTGTGAAAATTATTGAATCTTTTGGAATCTTTAGTTTCTGGGCGAGTCGAATCAATTTTGTTAAGTAACCAAAGTCTTCTCCTGCAATGATGATCTTGGTGTCTGGGAAGTCTTTCAAGATATTTGAGGCTGCTCGAATAACATATTGGAAACCTTTCACCCAAGCTATCCTTCCAACGGATGCCACGATGGGGCCGTCTAAACCATATTTGGTTCGGAAAAGATTTTTACCAGGTAACGCTCTCCACTTATTGATATCAACACCGTTGGGAACAACACAAATTTTGCGTGGTTCCAGAAGTTGTGCATACAATAAGGCATCAAAGGTTGATGCCGCTATCACTTTTTTTGCAATTTTAAGCAAACCTATTCTCGAAAAATTGACGTAGGTTGTTATTAGAAAGCGATTGGCGTGTATTGCTAATGGGAAAAATCCATGCGTAGATAAAATGAATGGAACAGAACATATTCTGCTAGCTAAGGCTGAAAAGTCGGATGTAAAATAGCCGTATCCGTGTCCATGTATAATATCAACCTTCTCTCTAATTAATTTAGAAAATATTTTAGGAACTACGGGATAGTCTCTAAGTAACCGCAGTGCATGAAAACTCTGAACGGTCATTCCATCCACCTGATTCGCTTTTCTTCGGAAATAAACATAGTTAGGAGTTGTCTTAAGTAGATCTGAAGTCAAAACATAAACTTCGTGACCCCTTTGGACGAGTCTCTTAGCGACTTGGTACACACATTCTTCTCCGCCACCAATAGCTGGCTTAAAACGAAGAATCGGCATTGCTATCTTCATCATAAATCACATTCGTGTACGACTTTTTTGCAAATTAGTAGCAAGCCATGCCCAAAGAAGTTAAAGGGAAATCGACGACCTATGGTGGCATCTAGAAGTCTGGTCGATTTTTTCACCCAATTCATCTTGTATAGCCTTCGCTTTGGATTGCCCCATACAAAAATTGGAAAAATCATTACGGACCGTGCTATGACTTTGAAACCAGCGGCCTCTGCCATTGTTTTCCATTGAACTTGAGTTTTGTGAGAGTGTTCAAGTGCACTATCCTCAATTTCTTCTTGGGTAATACCGAAGAATTTCGCAATGCATTTTCCTATTTTAACTGGGTTAAATCCTAAATCTTGAAGAGTAGCCCATACAGGAGACATATCGCCAAAGCATGGCACAGATAGAATTGCCTCTTCGTTGGGCTTTAATATTCTATTTATCTCCTTTAAGCCCGCTTCTGGATTCGGTAGATGTTCAATTGTTTCAGTCGACAACGTTAATTCAAAACTTTCTTCTCGAAATGGCAAATGTTCCGCATCTGCCACGACGTATGCTATGGGTGCAGACCTGCTACGCTTTTTCACTACCCTGGCTAGCTCGGCTGAGATTTCAACCCCGACCGCTACTGAAACTCGTTTAGAAGAATAGCGGAGATATCGCCCACTACCAAATCCGATCTCAAGAAGCGTAGACTTTTGACTCTCATCCAGAATGCTCCGGACAAGGTCAAACAGAAAACGGTCGTAGGGATCGGGGAAATGGATGAGGCCTTCTAAAGATTTCGGCCATGGCTTGATATACTTTTTTTTACTTTCACTTTTAGTTAACAATGTTGTGACCTACTGGTCGCTTTCTCCGGTGATAATTGATTCCAGAAATGATGCCCGTAAGCATCACCATAGCTAAAGCTATGCTTGAAAGAAATAAAGCTGTAGCCTCAAATGAAGTTATTACTCGAGAAACCCTGAGATGATACGAACCTTTCGAAGGAAGGTATACGGTTAGGAAATCCGGTAGAGCCCTAAACACTTTCGTTTCAACTTCATTCAACGTCACTTTGAGATTGGGGAAACGACTTATCGGAATATATAAGAATGAACTCCTGTCGACTTCAAAATTTATTTGAAATGTCAAGTCGTAAACCTCTAATTGATGGATCGTTAAATTAACCGGTTGAGCGACTATTGAAAAGTTGCCTGTCCAATTTTTCCAGGGTATTTCGTGCGAGACATCATTATTCGAAATGAACACGCCGCTTCTCGGATCAAATGTTCTGTTGGATACAATGTCATAAAAAGTAGCTAACTCATCTTCACTATTTATCACGAACGCGAAATCCGTTGCTATGATAGGAAACCACTCTTTCATTCTAAAGAGGTATATGTGCTCTGAGGGTTCAAATGGACCGGCGACCCGTTCTACCAGATCGGAGGTATTTAGATTTAAAAAAATTGTTTTTGATACATCCGAAGGAAAAACAGGATCACTCGAATCAACAATGACGTATTTCACACCTAAGATTCTAAGTGCACTTAATGCCTTGCTTGGGGAAGCATAAAAGTCGCCCCAACCATACGGTCGGGCTTTAGCCTCGGCGAAGCCCATCATCTTAAGAATGAAAAACTCTAAACCTTTTGTAGCTCCCTGGTCAAACCATCCATCCAAAACTTGAACATCAACAAACATAGAAATTGAACTTGAGCTTGGTTGCCTTGGCACTTGAAAAACTCTAAACCATCCATCGTCATTATTTTGGATATATTCGTAAGCCTTCATATATCGATTGGGGGACACCGGGTGGTATACATAAACATTTGCTCCTTGTAGAAGAATAAGGATTATAACAAATATCACGGCCTTTTGTTTTCGGGTTGATTTCCTTCCTATTACAAAGTGGCTATTATGTGATGATAAATACAGGCCACACAGAATTGCAGAGAAAAACGACAAAGCTGGTAGTGTTGAGCCCAACAATACGTTGTTTATAATAGGTATATACCCGTAAAACGGGATAACAAAACCAAAAGTGAGCATAAACAAAACTATTGCGCACAAAACAAAAATTTGCAACTTTTTTTCATTCAAACTAATATTCGTTCTTCGCTGGCGTTTTAGCGCTGCAAACGCGGGTAGAAGTAAACCAAACGCAAAGAGCGGAACACCCAGAGAGGAATGATGTACAGGAGCTAAAAAAACGGCAAACCAAAATAAGAACGTCGATGGAGGTTCAGCCGCACTCCAAGAAATATTAGCGATGGTCATTCCATAGAAAAGAGCTGGAACTAAAAAGAAAGCTGAGAGCAAAATGCCCGTCGGGAAGATCAAGAAAGATGTGATTGAGAACTTTCTTTTGAAGGTTACATAATTCAAGGCCATGTAAAAGAAAACACTTAATGTATACACTAATCCTAACCTGTATGCAGACAATACGGTTAGGGCTAGCACAATCGATGCAATAGAGAAATTAACGCCCATCGCACCTTTATATGTGATTAGTCTTTCAACTAAAAGAAACAACAGCGGAAATAAAAAAAATCCAAGCAACATAGTTGGGTTGCCTGCGACTACCAGATCGGCAATAAAAGCTGGAACTGCCGCGTAGCTTAAACTACTGATAACTGATGCTACTTTGTTATTCGTTATTTGAAGCGAACAAAAGTACATCGTAAAAGCACTTAAAGGATAGGAAACAAAGCTAACAAATTTAACAGCATTGAAAGGTGAAAGACTAAAGAACAATGAGGAAAATGCAGACAAAAAATAGAACAAGGGAGCATACAATTGAAGAAATGGGTAACCACAGTACCAGTTGAAATCCCACAATCCCCAGTATGGCCAGCTTAAATTTCGAATTTGATTTGACAGGAGCCACACCTTGTAAGTATGTGCCATCGCGTCGTTACCCAAAACTCTGATATCAACCCCGTAAAAGTACCTAAGCATGATCAAAGACACAATTATGGCCAAAATAGAAGCTATAACCAGATTACTTTGAAGGATTTTTCTCCTGCTATCTATTTTAAGTTTGCCTCTCCAAAACATAGTCATCATGTAGTTTTCCTCGAAAGTGATGGAGCCTTAGAACCTTAAAATGAGTCTTTATATAAGGCTATTGTCTCTTGCGCAACATTATCCCAGTGATTATTTCTGGCTTTTTTGTAAAGTCGTACTCCCATTTTTTTTCCTGCTTCGATGCAAGAAAGCAGAAAACTGATAGCCTCAGCCAAACTAGCTGGATCAGCGGGAGGGACCAGTAAGCCATTTTCTCCATGGGTTATATCTTCTTTGAACCTCCATATTCCAGTCGCTATCACGGGTTTTTTGAAACTTGCTATGCTCCAAAGTGCACCACTGGTTCCTAAAATATCATCTTCAATGTAAGGAAAAACGACCACATCACAAGCACTGAAAAAAAGGTGCAATTCTTCATTCGGTACATATCTGTTTACAAAAAAAGTCTTATCATCGAGTCTCAACTCGTGAACACGGTTTTTTAACAGCCTCAGATAGTCAACACCATTGGAAGTCAAATACGGATGATAGTTGCCGACTATCAAAAGCACAGCTCTTGAACATCGCCTTACGACCATCGGCATTGCTTCAATCAAATATTCTATCCCTTTACTTGGTCTCACCAAACCGAACGAAAGAATAATCTTTTTCCCGTCTAAGTCCAACTTCCTCTTGGCATCGTTTAAGTTCAAATTCAGTTCGTTAGTGTCGACGCCGTGAGGTATAACGACTACCTTTGTTTGCTTAAACTTATAATCCATGATAAGCGTTTTCTTTGCGCTCTCCAAATGAACAATTACTTTCGAGGCAAAAAGCCCTATTGCCATCGTTACGAGAAACACAAAAAGCTTCCCAAAAGAAGCAAATTCTTTCCTCAAACCGTACCTATTAAAGAAACTTTTGGTGAGACGAGTTCTTGGAATCGTGCTATGCATGGTAATGATTAAGAGTTTGTTCAAAAGGCGTAACAGAAGTAGAAGCATTGGAAAAAACCCGCTGCAAAGGAGAGCGCCAAAGACTAAGTACTCATGTTGAATGTGAATGACGTCGGGTTTCTCGAGCAAGACCCCACGAAAGATTTCGAGAGGATATCGGAACGAGTTATGCGTCCATGTTCTAACTACCTGAAAGCGTTTATTCAGTGTAGAAGCTTCATTATAAGCTGTTTTTTGCTTGTCCGCCAACACGATGAACTTAAAGTTTTCGTCACTGCATAAAGCTTTGACAAGTTTAATGCAGTAGTTAGCGATACCACATGAGGTAGGAGGAGCAGAAGACACAATACATACCTTCATACAGAAGTTACTCCGGGCACTCCTTTTTTCCTTCAGTATTGTTAAATCAATGTCTAGTTTGCTATTTTTTGGCTCTTCTAACATGCTTCCAAAGTAAAAGCGCGTTTCCGAGTAAGGCTTTGACAGTATAGGTTGCAAATGCTCGAGACTCTATGGCTGTTAACTTAGATTTTCCACGTTTTCGATTTACAAAGGTTATTGGAATCTCTTTGATTTTGAAACGATTCAGCCGAGCCTGTTTGAGGGTTTCAATTTGAATTTCATAGGTTTCGCTGTGAAGCTCATTCAGTACGCTTTTTACATAATTTTTTGAATAACACCTAAACCCGCTCGTACAATCATGAATTCGCGCACCCACAATGGTCGCAGCCACTAAATTTGCGATACGGCTAATAATTCTGCGTCTCAAACGCGATCCAATAACCTTGCCTTCCTTGAAATATCGACTTCCAATCACAATGTCATAACCACGTTTAGCGGCTTCTATCAGCCTAGGTATATCTCTCGGATTATGTGAGTAATCAGCGTCCATAGTGATTATATAATCTGGTGGATTTTTTAGCCGCAAAAGATATCGGAAACCTGTGCTGATAGCTGTTCCCAACCCCAGTTTTTCACGTCTGGAGAACAAATGAATCATGCCATACTCCTCTTGAAGCTTTTTCACTATATCGCCCGTTCCATCTGGGCTAGAATCATCAATAACAGCAATTGTTAGGTCAAGTTTCAATTCTTGCATCTGGCGAATCAAGCTTTCAATGTTTTCAGCTTCGCAATATGTTGGAAGTATGACAGCGACCGACACTTATTTCGTAACCTCCTCCTTTAGTTTGAGTAAAGCTCGGTGTATGGCGTGACTTCGGTTTGCAAAGACTCCCTTCTCTATCATTTGATCTATCCAAGAGAGGAAATCCCTATCGATAGCTATGGAAATCCTGGCTTTCCTCTTGGATTCAACAGGAGTCCCCAACCTTTTTTCATGCTCCAGTGTAGGAATGGTTAATACAAATTCCCAACGACTTTAGGTTTTATCAACGAGTGAGTTTATAACCCTTGCGTAAAAAACTTGACCAACGCCAAAATTCCACATCGAAAGAGTCGAAATTCGTCATATGAACAAAAGCTTAATCCATTACCTTTTTATTTCGGGGTTTAAAGGTCTGTCAAAGGGAAAATCTCATTGTCTTCAAAAAGGCAGAAGAAAAAGCTGGGAGAGGAGCATCTTCAGCGCATAATTGATTTGTGTAAGTCTGTTGAGGAGCGGAGTCTTGACCCGTTTCTAGTTGACGTCAATGATGTAATTGCAATTGTGCGTGAGTATTTTCCAGAGTGGAACTCCCTTGATGAGTTCAGCCTCGACGCGGAGGCGATTAGTCGGTTGGCTTCGGTTATCAAGCTTCAGAGTGATTGGGTGACACAAAGGTCAACTTCGCTTTACACCGACCCCTTCCTGCTTGAGGAGAAGTTGCGCAAGTCAAGTCGAGAGAGTTTGGCAAGTCTGTTTTTAAAGGCTTGGCATCCTGTTGTTGAAATGGAGCAGATTTCGTCGCACAGTCTTTCAGAAGCCACAAAATATTGGCAAAGTTTGCTTCCGTTGAACGAGAGGTGGGCTAAAACAGGGTTCATGAAGACGGAGTTATGTGCGACGTCTAGGGATGAATTGATTAAGCAACACATTATGGCAGAGAAGGCTTTTACGGAAGAGTTGGAAGTGCTCTGGAAGGAACTCAGGAAGAAAGTTGGGGGAAATGAAAAGATTGCCTACTGGGATTTTGTGGGTGCAGATACGTATGAAGAAACTGTAAGGAGAGCGTATATGACGAGTTTTCTTGTTACCTATGGATACGCAACCTTTGAGGTACACCGTTTAGAAGAGGAAATATTTATCATACCCTTTAGCAAACCACGTTCTTTGCTCGGAAAGAAGCAGGTGGTTTCGATTCCGATTTCACTCAGTGTTGAGGAGTGGAGGCGTTGGAGAGAGAGCAAGCGCGATTGAAGCGAAAGGCGCTTTACTTAAGGAAAATCAAGAGAGCAACTCATCTTCTATTTTACCGACGGCACAGAAAGCCTGGAGTCAAAGGCTGGGAGCTGAGGAAAAGGTTGGGCTCTGATTATCCTCGAGTGTTAGGGTTGTTAGACAGTTACTTAGAGAAGCTCGACTTGAAGGTTAAGACTGTGTTCGAGGCGGAGACGCCTGCTGAAAAGCCAACGCTTGAACAATTAGACAGGGCTAGGTTTTACATAACTCTTCGAGGTGGGCTCACGCCTAAAGAGGCAAAGATGAGTGGTTGGCGCATCGATGACATCGCTGGCTTAGCCGTAGCCATATCGTACATAATCTCAAAGAAGGGCAAGGCTCCTCGGGATGAGGTTGAAGAACTTTTGCGCGATAAGTTGCCTGGCTGGAGAGTTGATCTGAACATGAATCGTTACATTCGGGCGGGCTACTTGGCTGAAGACGAGAACAAGCAGTTGTATCTGGATTGGAGAACCCGGGCTGAGGTAGATGAAAAGGCTTTGGTCGACCTGCTTTTGACAGCTGAGAAAACTGAGGGTAAAAAGGCTGTTTAGTATTTTTCCTTCTTTTATTTGACTGTCCTGTAGATTAGAGCTATTATAATTATTACGAAGAGGACAATCAGAATCGGGAACGGGCTGTTGAGAATAATGTCTTCCAAGTAAGGAGGAACATCATATGTTATTGTGTCTCCTTGGACCTGAACGTTTGTGGCAGTTGTGGGCAAGGCTAGGTTAAAGGATAACACGTCGAGAAAGCCTGTTTCACGAGTTTCGATGTAGTAGGTTGTTTGGTTGGGTTTTTGCCATTTTTCAACTGGTTCAGCCAAGTATTGGGTGAAATTTATTTGAAGAGTGCTTGTTAGGTTGAGTTGAAATTTTCTCCAGTCGGTTTTCACTTGGCAGGTTCTTTTCATTGTGGTTCGGTTTACTGTGAAGCTTATTATGTCTGAGCCTCCAAGATAAAATGAGACAATTATGGTTCTATTTGCGTCATTGAATATATCGGTTTGCGGTCCTAACCACCATCTTACCTGGTTTTGTCCTTGATCCTCAAGGTTTTTGATAATGGTTGATGGAATCGTTGAGATGTTGAACTGTCCGTTTGTTTTGACTTCATCGTAGATGGTTGAGTTGAGGTTTTCAAGTTTATAGACCACGTAGATGCTGTCGTTGATGAAGGCATTGATGGAAACGGAGGCATAAACAGGCACGACAAACATGGTTGACAGAAGTGCAAACAACGCTAAGATGAGAGTTGATTTCTTCATTGGTTTTTCTCCGGTTTTCTGGTGCATACTCGTAAGGGGTTTAAGCTTTAAATATTGTGCGTTGACTAAGGCTTTTATGTTAGCCCTCGTGTGTGAGACCTCTCTATAACAGTAAACAAGTGTCCAAACTTCAATCCATCTCACAATTAACTCAAATCAAGCTTTTTTAGCCAAAATAACTTCAAAATAGGCTAGAATCTAAGTAAAGTAGGCAATCGAAACTTCTGTGCCCAAGTGGGGACTTTAATTCGGTTGGAGCATTCTTCGCTGGCTTGGTGAAGATCTTTGGCGTTGATAGTGAAGTTGAGGCAAAAGAAGATAAGGTTGTAGTTAGAGTTTCGAAGTGTCCATACGGCTTGGAGGGCACCAGCAGGGAACTATGTGAAGCATTGATGAACTTTGACCTAAAAGCAATTGAGACCCTTGGCCCTAGCGTAACCATGGAAATCGTTAAGACTGTAGCTGTAGGAGACCCACAGTGCGAACTGTCAATTAAGCCTAAAAAGTGAAGCCTACTTCACAATCGATAGCGAAAAACCCTCTTTTTTAATGCAAAACCCTACCATGAACACGCCAATGTTCAACTTTTGATGTTTTGGTCTTCAGCTTAACTTTTCAAAAAATTATTGAAAACCGAGAATTTAAACGTCAGTCACAAATTTTGGTGCGGGGGGTTAGGTTTAAACATCGGTTTAAATTCTCGGAATTTGTGCATAGATCGTCACATAGTTCATTACTTTGCCCGGTCATTTTTCTTTCATCAATAATGCGAAGATTAACATTGCTTCAACCAATGCAGCTAGCGCAATTATTCCCGGAAGGATAGTTTCTGTAAAATCTGCAAGAAATCCAACCATTAACGGTCCTGTGAACCCTCCTATCCCTCCGAGGGAGAAGACAATTCCTACTGCGGCACCCATGTATTTTGCGCCAACTTGGGGCATGTCCATCAGAATTACAATCAACAGAGGCGCCATGGCACCATAACCTACGCCGTAAAAAACCAAAGATGCAATGAGGGGCAAACCGTTGACTGTGGCAGCGGTGAATATGCAAGTGCCCTGAACCAGCAGTGTAACGAAAACTATTGGCTTTCTTGAACCTGCTTTTGCAAGAGTAGGGACAATAACGCTTCCGAGCAAACCGCTCCAACCAGGAACTGAGGCGAAGACTCCTGCTTCCGCTGGGCTCATTCCCTTCAGCTCCAATAATTTTGGAAGCCACCTCGTAAAGCCGTAACCAGCGAAGAAAGCGGATGAAAAACCTATAATGGCAATTATCCAAACATACTTGTCTCTAAGCAGTTTTGCAATAGCCTCTCTCAGCGGTACCGTTGTAATACGCCCAGTCTGAGTATGCGGCAAATCTCTTCCAAACAACAACCAAACAAAGACCATCGAAAATCCAAGAAGTGCGTATAGGCGGAGGGTATCTCTCCAAGTGCCTACAAGCGGCATAATGACAGTATTGGTGATCGCGAGAGCAGTGGACATGCCGATGAAAGGGCCAGTCATATATATGCCAGAAGCCAACCCCCGTTCCTTACCCGAAAACCATGAAGCCACAATCTTTGGTGAACCAACTGAGAGAAATGGGCCTCCGATGCCGAATACGCAAACAGAGAGGAATAAGGTCTCGAAGTTTGTGGCAAAGGATTGGAGAAATGCTGACAAGGGAACTAATGCGACCGCCGCCACTATCGATCTTCTCATTCCAGCCCGATCAATCAAAAGACCTACGGAAATAGCCAAAGGGATGTATACCAGCAGCACGGCTCCTAGTATAGAGCCTATTTGAGAGTAGGTTAGAGCTAAATCGTGCGCTATTGGGGTGACAAGCGGAGGAATAGATGATCCTATCATGCCAAAAGCAAAATAGGCGAGCCATATTAGAGCCAGCATAACCCATTTATAATGGGATTTGATAGAAAGGCGCGCTTCATTTTCCATGTTTTCTAAGTATCTATCTTTATTAACTATTTAAGCTCTTCAACGGCTGACGAAACTTATCACTTTAAACCTAACTCTGGAGTTAAGTGCGGGGGGTGGGATTT